>BNJS01000504.1_pt1 | contig 2801745 bp, 3067 predicted proteins | sample 8540461 | NCBI WGS metagenome assembly BNJS01 (sample SAMD00202454, study PRJDB9452) | human saliva metagenome | isolation source: human saliva | place: Japan
CTCAATCATAGCACAGAGTGCATGATACACGGGTAAATGAAGCTCTTGAACCTTATATGTCTCGGTTTCCGGCACATGTATTATCACATCACATAATGTGTCAAGCCTGCACTCCTTTTGCCCCACCAAAGCCATGACCTTAAGTCCCTTGGCTTTTGCAAGCATAGCAGCCTTGACTATATTTTTTGAATTCCCGGAAGTACTTATACCCCAGAACACATCACCCTCAACTCCTATGGAATTAAGCATCTGAGCGAACATCACATCGCTGTTAACATCATTTATTATAGCTGTTGAAAGAGATATTAAAGAAGGTAGGGAAACTGCCCTGAATCCACCTTCAAGATCAAGGCTTAATTTTTCACCCTCTTCACCGTACAGGGATTTTAATTTATCGGCAAGTTTTTCATCTATCGGTCTTTTTGCCATAAATGATTTCATAAGTTCACCGACTATATGCTCACTGTCCGAAGCACTTCCTCCGTTACCTGCCAGATACAAAATATTCTGTCTTAAAACAGTTTCTTTTAAAAGCTCGAAAGCCTTATATATACTGTCTTTGCAAGCTTCCAATACAGGGTATCTTATAAAAAGAGAGTCAAATATCTCTTCCCTTGATTTAAATAATTTATCCATAGATCTCCTCTCGGTACAGATATGCTTATCCGCATGACTGATTGCTTACTATATTACATTATAAATACTTTTAAAATAGATATGACTGCCATTTTAATAAAGTACTCAAAATCAAAATCTATCAGCACTTTATTTTGAGAATGACAGTCAAAATATCTACTCTTTTTATTGACCTTTTGATATTTAATATAAGCTGATACTAAAAGATCAGTTATATCCCGATCTTCATATCTTTACTCGTATTATTTATTGGCAGATCCCAATATCTCACCTATATTGCCGCCCGGATGATTAAGACCGAAGCTTTCCCTGTCTATCTTAAATCTGTTGGCAAGTTCTATAGCTATTCCTTGTAAAACGATCAGGAACACGGTGGTTGAATTGTTGGGAACTATATCCCACTGGTCACCCTCATGTTCAAGGTCTATAAATAAATTCTCATGTGTCAAAGCGTATGACTTGGCATTTTTATTACATGACAGAGACCATGTATCGCATTTTCTCTTTTGTAAATTATGGCAAAGTACCAAAGTCTCTGCAGTATTACCGCTTTTAGACAGTAATATCACCACATCCTCGTCTTTAACTATACCGAGGTCTCCGTGCACTGCGGTATTCGTATGTAAAAAGCTTGCAGGCAAACCGTATGAATTCATAGTTCCTACGAACTTTTCGCATATAGGCACGTTTTTACCAAGTCCGGAAGCTATTACTTTTCCACCCTTTTCTATGGCTTTATAACAATTTTCGAGAAGTTTTTCATACTCTTTTTCATCTATAGAAGCTATAGCCTTTTCAAGTATTCTAAAATTCTCCTCATAATATTTTATCATCTTTATCCCCTTCCTAACTCAATATTATATTACATATTTTATCCACATCACATGGATCTAAATCAGAATACAGCGGTAAACACAAAACATTATTTGAAACAGCCTCTGCTACGGGAGTTTTAAAATGATCGTATTTTCCGGCAAAGCTCTTAAACCTGTTGGTCAAAGGATAGAAATATTTCCTTGCGGCAATATCATGTTGATCAAGTTTTTCCAATACCTCATCCCTATTATACTTACCTGAAATACCACCGGATAATATGAATAATTCCTTTCCAGACCTTCTATATCGGGGAATATCTCTATTCCGGGAACACCTTTCAGGTGACTGTCATATCTGTCCGAAGCCGCCTTTCTCTTAGCAACGGACTCCTCAATATGTCTCAGATTACACAGACCCATTGCGGCATGAAATTCACTGAGTTTAGCATTCATTCCGACTTCGTCGGCTTCTTCACCGCCCGGACACAGACCGAAGTCTCTAAAATGCCTTATCCTTTCGGACAGTCCCTTATCATTAAATACCAACGCTCCGCCCTCTACTGTATGGAATACCTTAGTGGCATGGAATGAATACATTGATATATCCCCGTAACTTGAAATCGATCTACCCTTATAATTAGCCGCAAATGTATGTGCGGAATCATATATCACCTTAAGACCGTACTCCTTTGCTATACTTTCTATAGCCTCAACATCACAAGGTATACCGTATACATGTACGGCAAGTATAGCCGAAGTTTTCTTTGTGATCATTTTTCTCAGCTTATCTGTATCTATTGTCCATCTTTCCCTGTCTATATCACAAAAAACAGGCTCAAGTCCGTTTCTGACTATTGCATTTGTAGTTGAAATAAATGTAAACGGTGTGGTTATAACTTCTCCTTCAAGTTCTAATGCCTGCAACGCTATCTCCAGTGCCAAATGTCCGTTGGCAAAAAGCTCTACTTCCCCGGCTTTTAAATATTCTTTCAAATTATCCGTTAATTCCTTATGCTTTTGACCTGCATTTGTAAGCCATCTGCTCTCCCAAAGTTCTCTTAACTCTTTTTCGTATTCTTCTATTGACGGAAGCGTAGATCTTGTAACCAATATCTTAGCCATATTACCTCCTTAAGTACTATCTTATCTCCATTTAACAAGGAATTTGATCAGTTTTTTGTTCTTAAACAAATGTCTGTGTCTGTCATAAAATCTGTATACGCTGCCAGGTATTCTTACGACACCGAAAAGCAGCGGTGTATCCGCTTTCTTTGCCACATCCTTGTCCAAACTTATATGTGAAAGTTCAAGCACTATCTTTTCTTTTACCACATCTTTAAGTCCCGGTATATTCATAGAATATATAAAATGTGTACTGTGAGAAGGATAGTATATATGAAGATTCAGTCCTCTCTTAAATAACAATTCACAGAAGCCGTTCCGCATAGCGTAAACAGCCGCACAATTCATACCCACATACATCGCTTCTTCAGGTGTAAGGTCTACATACCTTGTACCCTTGACCGTAAACTTTTTGTTAAAAGGGCAGGATATAACTTCGTAACCCTTCTCCTTTATATCTTTAGCCTTTTTCTCCCACACGGTCTCGGAAATATTGGCAAAATCCTGGGTTTCCGGTAAGAACAGTACTATCTTACTTAAATCACTAACTTCTTTATCTTTTCTGTACTCTTTGTATTCAGTTCCGGAGCTCTGTCTGGATAATTGATCTTTGTATCTTTGGAAAGTCCCATAAATTTTAAAAGCCAAGGCAGGTATCTTTCTGTTGAATACAATTTATACATTGGCTCATAATATGCCGATGCTTCCTTATGTGCAAAAGGATGTGTGACATATAATTTCCCTTTTTCCGGATAAGGTGCATTATCACTTATATCTTCCATATTGGCACCTGTCATATCCGCAACTATGTAGTCATCTATATCGTATAACTTAGGTATGAATTCCTGTTCTTTAGTAACAAGGAAAACTATTTTTGCCCCGTATTTTGACTCAAGTTCGTTCTTTAACGCGCACATGGTCATTGTATGCCCCAAGTTACCGTTACAAACAAAGTAATATTTGTCCTTATCGAAATAACTTTCTTTAAATACTATGCTTTCATTGTTTGCCATATTGATCATATCGATTTTTTCTCCGCTCTCAGTATTCGTCTTATCAATAGGAAGTACCTTCTTAATAAACCTGTCTTTATACAATCCGAGTCTGAAATCGATCTGAAGCATACAGTCTCTGTATATTTTGTCAGCTATAACGTTATTTGTCTCTTTATTGAAATCTATTGCATTTTGAACAAAGGTATTAAGGAATTCCATAGGTGTAACACCGGGAGCACACTCCGCTTCCGGTCCTTTGATAAGCACTCATTGGCATATCAATATAATAATAACTTCCTTTTAGCAATAAATAATAAAACTGTGTAAAATCAAATAAAACACTTTCTTTATATTTTATCTTCTTAAAGTCTATAGCTTCCGTCCTTATAAGTCTTGCGGAAACATAAGGTATATAACCTCCGTCATGTGCATTTTTAAAATCTTTGAGAGTAAATATCCTCTTCTTTTTCAAAAACTTTTGAGTGCAACATACGGAACCTTCCGAATACTCCCTGCTGCCACCATCCAGTGCAAAAAGATAGGTGTTATGTCCGCAGAAAGAACATTCCGGATGTTTTTCCATCGCATCTATCTGATATTCAAGCTTTTTATCATTACACCAATAATCATCCGCTTCCAATAAAATAAAATATTTAGTATCTACCGATGTGACGGCATTCCATATATTGGTCTGCGCCCCCTGATTCTTCTCGGCAATAAATGCCTCTATTTTATCGGGATATTTTTCTTTATAAGCTCTTATTATATCCTTGGTATTGTCTTTTGAAGCATCGTCAAATATCTTGATGATATAGTTATATTTTGTATTCTGAGACAGAATCGAATCCAGTGCTCTCGTTATATACTTTTCATGATTATAACTTATAAGTAATACCGTGCATATTTTATTACCTGATCCCATTAATAATCCCCTTAATATAATAATTTATTTCTCTATCAATATTCTTTCATCAATATCGGTTCTTCTGAACATGCTGTTTAAAGAATATATAAAGTATGAACTGTGTGTAGGATAATACACATGTAAGTCCTTGCCCTTTGAAAAAATCAGATCACACAAACCGCTTCTGACAGAATGTACAGAATGACAGTTAAGACCTAAAATAACAGCCTCTTCCGATGTCAGATCTATGTATATACTGCCTTTGACCGTTTTTTCTTTCTTTATGACATTTGAAACTACTGTATATCCTTGTTCTTTTAATTCGTTTACGAGGTTTTCCCAAAAACGGTCGGATAAAGGCAGCATGGAAGTCGCTTCCGGACTTAACATTACAATATTATCCACTTTATCAAACTTACTTATCTTACTCTCCAATGTGTCTGTCATAGGAGGATAGTAGGTAGGCTCCTTAAGCTTCTCTCTATATTTAACTCCAAAGAATCTGTGTATCCAGGGTAAAAACCTCTCGGTAGAATCCTGATCATATATAGGTCTGAAAAAAGTCCACATCTCCGGGTGCAATGCCGGATGTGCGGCATAAATTTTACCACTCATTACTTGTTTGGATAAATCTTTTTCAACGAGTTCCTGCATTTCCTTATCTTTAAGGATTATACAGTCTTTATCCTCGTACATTTTTGCTACAACTTCGTGAGTCTTTTTTAATATAAAAACAACCTTTTTCCCCAGTTTTTCTTCAAGAAGATCCCTTATACTTAAAGTTATCAGGGTATCTCCGAGTCCCGCACAACAATAATAATAATATTTATCGTCGCTAAGATCTAAGTTATTGTTGATATAATCAAACTCCACTTCTATATCCTCCAATCTAAAAGTACCTCTATGGCATCCACATCAAAAACAGGTATACCTAACTTAGTTATGACACTTTTTCTTTCAGCATACATATTATCTATAAATATAGCCTTTTCTTTTTTAATATAATCCTCTTTATTTTCTTTTGGTTTAAGCAAAATTATCTCTTCAAATAAACTCTCAGGAAGATCGTATTTCTTCAGATCTTCATATATATCTGTTTCATGTTTTGTTATAAGAAAGATCTTCTTGCCCTTATTTTTGCATTGATATAAAAATGATATCGCAGGTAGGTGGACCTTTTTATTGATTATTAATGTATCATCAAAATCAAAGTATACATTTTCATATTCATAATCTATCTTGTACCTTGATATAAGACTTCTATCAAGCTTGATATGATAAGGATTTATAAAAACTTCCACATCATATCCTAAAGCATCATACACGCTTAAAAGTGCAAGGTTAACCCCCCTTGCCCTTGCCATACACATAGTACCGGCACATCTTGTTGATATTTCAAGAAGTTTAAGCTTCTTATCACTGCTTTCCTTAAGCTGAAACCACCAAAGACCTCTGAATTTAAGCTTTGAATTTATAGTATCAGCTATATACTGTATCTCTTCTGTAAGCTCTTCATCCTTTGCCGATACGGATATTCCGGCAAGCAGTCTGTCTCTTGAACGTGGTAAAACAACTCTTAGTTTACCGTGCTTATCAGTAAGACAGTCTACGGTGATCTCTTTTCCCGGCAAGTATTCCGTTATCACATATTCACTAAGATCTATATTATCGGTCACGTCACCGGCACTGCGTATAAGTTTTGCTCCTACCGAGCCCTGTCCTTTTCTCGGTTTTATAAATACCGGGTAGGTATCTATATCTTTATATACCTTAGGACAAAAACTCTCATTTTCAAAAACCTCATAGGTTATCTTTTTGTCTCTGCATACTTGTGCAGTACGACTATCCGCCACTATGATACCGGCTTTTATCTTGTCTTTATTCTCGGCAAAAAAATCCGCTACCGTATCATGTGTGGGGAATACCACATCTATATTATTTTCTTCGATAACTTTATTAAATTCATCAAAGAAGTCTTTTTCACTTATCATGGGCAATCCGCCGATATAGTTCTTAAATACATATTCACCGTGTTTATCCACAGATGAAGCACCGTATAATTCTATATTTACGCAGGTAGCCAGTGCATCATGCAATTCGACCGAATTTATTTCTCCGGCCGGAAATATTAAAACTCCTATTTTTTTTGACATCACATTACTCTCCGATAAAATTAAATTAATTTTTTTATCTTATTGACCATATATTCCATTTCTTCAAAGGAATATCGTTGATCTATAGGCAGCGGCAGCAAATATTTCTCAAGTCTGTCACCGTATCCTCTATCCTTTTGCCCTGCCCAATATCTTGCTATATATATATTATCTTCGATCAATTCGGATCTTACTTTTTTGTCGTCATCCATGCTTTTTACCAGCAGCGGATATACCATGGCAGGTCTGTCCGTATCTTCGATTTTAAAACAATTTATATCTTTTAAGCAGTTATGTAAATATTTAAAATTAGATATTCTTGTCTTTTTGCAATTTTCATAATCAATTGATGAAAGTATTCTTTGTGTCAGTTTAGACATCAACTTAATATCCTCACTGTCAATTATACTTTCGTTACGTCTGTAGACTTCATACGCCTCTGACGCACTTTTATCTATTCTTCTTAACAAATGCCCTGCCCTCTCATACGAATGATCGTATTCCAATTCGTCATCATACGGCAAGCTTGTAGAAAGATAGCCTCCGTCGGGCACTCCGAAGAATTTTCTTGAAGAATTAAATGAATCCACGGCATTTTTCCCGTTATCAAAAAAAGCCTGTGCATTATCTATTATTACTTTTTTATACTTGGAACTTATGTACTTAGCCTGTTCAAAACATACGCCGAAATAATTTGTATATAACACATATACATCTTTATCAAGTTCAACACCGGGCAGCATATTCTCATCTATCTCATAATATATTATCTCACATCCCTCGTCCTCTAAAACTTCCCAAACGACAGGACATGTATATGCCGGAATCTGTATCTTCTTTATATTCCTTTTTCTTATCAGATATCTGAGACAATTCCTGGCAGAGTTAAGTCTTATCTCATCCGTATATAACTCTTTACCGCACCCAAGCTCCAGTTCAAGATAGCCTCCTATTTCTCTCATCATCTTCCCTCTATTCAAGTGAATATAGTTCTAAAAATTCTTTTACTTTATCACGACTGTTAAACATAAGTACATCCAGTATGGACAGTCCCGGTACAAACTCATCGGAAAATTGTTTATAAACTATCTCATCCATTTTTATAAAGTCAAGTTCAAGACCGTTTTTTGCAAACTCGTCTTTATCATATAATTCTTTTCCGCCTATAGGGTTGATATATTTCGTACCGCCGAGTCTTTTACAGATGTCCATAACTCTTTGTTCCCTTACAAGCTCTTCATCCTTAACTATATCCGAAGATACTATTATTTCAGTATCTATATCAAGATAGTCAGAGATCTTTCTTATGGAATATTCAATGAATTTAGAAAGATTATTTTCCTTATAATTCAATATTTCTTCCAAAAGTCCTGAAACCTCAGTAAAATAAGGTGCTTTCTTATATGCCATCTCGAAAGTCATATATAATTTTCTCATCGGATTGTATTTTCCGTCACCGCCCATTAATTCTATTTCATTGATTTTTTTAAATGAGCTGGAATTCTTCATAATTATATTAAAGACTTTTTGCTTCACTGTTATACAAATACCTGTTTCTGTTGATCCAACCTCCCTTTATATAATTAACATCATCATATATTACAAATTTATCAACAGCATTTATTAATTGCCAATAACCCAAATAAGGCAAAAAGTAAGGTTGCATAATGCCAACTACCATGATCTCTCCTTTTTATGTCTTCCCACACACCATTTCGTATGCAGTATAGCCACTTTTTTAAAATTATCCAATGAACCCTCAGAGAGTTTAAGTAAGGTCTTTATCCCAAGTTTAATAAAAAGCTTCCATCTGAATCCCGCAAAACTTATTCTTTTATGAAGCTTTGTATATATATATTCTTCTATCTTCTCATTAAGTTCATAGTCTATCAAATACGACCTTAAGTTGTTATATATACTGTTAGTCATATTCGTTTTATTACTTGAATGAAGTCTGTATGCTGCCATTTTTCTATCAGCTCTGTAGATCTTTCCACGCACCGAAAGCATCACTGCCAATGTTCTGTCAGCTATGGATGTATGGAAATCAAGTAATATGTTCGGATCTTCCTGCGTCTTAAATATATTTCTGAAAACAAGTGCTACCGGATGCCCGGGAAGCATGATCCCCTTATAGTCTTTAAGGCTATAATGCCTATTGGGACTTATCCAGTTGATCTTTTGCTTATCCGCTGATGTTCCGTCTTCATTTACTATCTCTATATCATGACTGCAAGCTATATGATCTTTTCTTCTTTCTAAAAACCTAAACTGTAGCTCCAGCTTTTTGTTGTCCGTCCAGAAATCATCTCCCTCACAACCTGCTATATATCTGCCCTTCGCCATTTTTAAAAGCCCGACCAGATTAGCTACCGCACCTACATTTTTTTCTCTCAGTACAGGAACGACTATGTCAGGATACTTAGCAGCATACTCAAGTATCACTTCGGGTGTCCTGTCCGTTGAAGCATCGTCTCCGACTATCAACTCGTACTTAAAACTTGTTTTTTGCAAAACTATGCTTTCCAGACAGGTCCTTATATATCTCTCATGATTATATGTGAGCAGCACAACACTGAGTATTACCGCTTCGCTATCTTCCCCTGCTTTATATATATTTCTTTATTAAAGGTCTTCATCTATATAAACAGAAAAATTCAATCCCTCGTCTCTTTTAAGATTAACGGCATAGGCTGTCTTCAGACCCGAACCTTTCATGTCATTAAGTAAAATCCTCTCTCCGAACGGTATATCAGCCAATATATTATTATATCTTATCCCGTTATCTTTAAGAAACTCTATCGTGGATTCAAGAACTTCTTCCTTTCTTGCTGTAAGAATCAGTATATGATCTGTCTCGGGGATATTATCAAAAAACTCCTTTACCCCGGGCAATATCCTGTCTCCTCCGTTTTTATATCCGTTATGTACAAGTATCGTACCGTCCAGATCAAAGATCCATGTTTTAGGAAGTGATGACAGTTTAAGATCCTCCATATACTACCTCCTAATTATCTTTAAGACACTCATCCATAAGCATCACACCTTTATAGAAAGCTCCGCAGATAGAATCATAATCTTCCCATGCATAGGTCGTAAGTGATAACCATATAAGGGCATGTAAAAATTTGATTTTTTGAGCATCCACACCTTTAAGCTGTGACAAATAATAAGGTGCCAATTCTTTCCAACCGTTTGTAGCTATATCAAGTCTTACTCCGTTTTCTTCAATGTAGAGTTCAAAATTCTTATTGTTAAACTGATCGTAATCTCCGTCTATGGAATAATATAATTTCGCCCAGTCATAATCCACATCACCGTATAACTCCGTGCTTCCGAAGTACCCTCTCGGATCCAAGAATATAACATTAAGTTTATCATCTACCATAGTATTGGAAAATGTACAGTCTCCGTGTATCAATGAAAAGCTCTTACAGGTATACAGGCACCGGTTTCTGACATCTTCTTTTATCTTTTCTCTGTAGAAGAACGGATTCTTATAGTCCTTGCCGTTAATATTTATGGTCTTTTCAAGTGCAAAAGGAACCAGATTCCTTATCTTGTCCAAACGAGTGAAAGTCTTGTAAAAATATGTATCCATTATACTGTACGGATCCGCTTCTTCTTTGGTAAAACCGTGCAGTTTTTCCAAAGATGATATAAGGTTGTCTATGACCTTTTTCTTTTGCTCGGTATCCAGCTCTGCTTTGTATATGTTTTGTCCGTTTATCTTTTCCATGGTAAGCGGATTTAATTCATATATTATAGGTATTTGATCGAAGTTGTATTTTTTAACTTCGCTGTACCACTTTACTTCATTGACTGCTAAAGCCTTTCCCTGATCGTCTATAGGTCTTTTTATAAGTATATTGTCATGCACTTCTATACTGTTGAACGGTCTACATCTATACTCGCCCTCATGTCCCGAGATGCGTCTTATCGCCTCTAAGGTACCGGTTTCAACCGTATCCAGTAAGGACATTTCCTCAAACCCTATATTCTGACCCTGTAGCCATCTTACGAATTCACCCGACTGCGGAGCCTGTGCCAGTATCTCCTTATCCGAGAATATGAAAAGCCCCGCCACTCCGTGCTCCATTGACGGCTCTTCAAAAAATCGCCCATCCTTATAAGACCATCTGCACTCGAAGTCTCTGGATATACCTATGACATTGCCCCTTGTCTCATCAATATTTACTTCTTCACCCAGTATAAGATCCGACCATACGAACATAAACCTTTTACCTGCCGGTATATGTTCAAGTGCCTGATGCAGTCCTGCAGAAGTACCCTGTCCCTGTGCCTTAACACTTATACAGGTGGTTCCACCGAAAGCTTCGAGGTATTTTTCAAGGACTTCGTTTTTATAGTCACCTATTATTATATATTTCTTGTCCGGATATTTCTTGAACATGTGGAAAACTATAGGCAGATTATTTACCGGTACTATACCCTTGGGTTTGTTTCTGGTAAGATGTCCAAGTCTCGTACCCTTACCGCCGGCTTGTATGATTATATAATCCACATTTTCACCCTCTACCTTAGCCTTTATCTCACCTATCTGATCTTTAATATAAGCATCACAGACATCTATTGCTCCACCTTTCATAACCACTCTCCCCTTATTCAACCATAATGCATGGTCACATAATCTTTTTACGGATTCCGTTGCATGAGATACATAAAGAAGTGTCGTTCCTCCGTCAAGAAGCTCCTTCATTCTCTTTTCACACTTTAGCTGAAACGCATAATCACCTACCGCAAGCACTTCATCACATATCAGTATGTCAGACTTTACCATTGTCGCTATCGCAAATCCAAGACGTGCCGCCATACCCGATGAATAGTTCTTGATAGGCATATCAAGAAAGTTTTGAAGTTCCGCAAATTCAACTATCTCATCAAAATGTTCTTTCATGAATTTTTCATTATATCCGAGCACCGCACCGTTTAAATATATATTTTCTCTTGCTGTAAGGTCGTAATCAAAACCGGCTCCGAGTTCGATAAGCGGAGCTATACTTCCGCTGACCGTTACCTTACCCTCGTAGGGTTTTAATATACCGCATATAAGCTTAAGAAGTGTGGACTTACCGGATCCGTTTACACCTATAAAGCCCCATGCCTCTCCTCTTTTTATCTCTAAAGATACATCTTTAAGAGCAAAGAATTCCTTGAACATCAGTTCTTTTCTTATGAGTTTTATAAAATATTCTTTGAGATTATCTATTCGTTCGGAAGCTATATTAAATCTTACACTTACATTGTCGACCTTTACCACCGTATCTTCTATAGCTTTCTTTTCATGCTCAGAATCTTCATTTGCATTTACATCCCTACTATCATGCTGATCATTTATTTCATCGATCAACTCTTCTATTATTTCATCATCTTTTCTTACATCCATAAAAGATCGCTCCGTCCTAATAAATTAAATATAAAGTATAAACTTATCCTGTGTTTTTAAAAATATTACCGTACCTAAAACAAGTGAAAACAATGACCATGCAACACCGTTTGCAATAAGTTCAACCGGAGGGAATACTCCTTGCAACACTATTGTACGAAATTGTTCTATATACAAATACAGCGGATTAAAATTCTTAACAAAAAAAAGCAATTCCGGATTGGATTCAAGCATGCTCAAAGGATAAAATATCGGTGTCAAATACATCCAAACCATAAGTATTACACCGTAAATGTATTGAATGTCCCTGAAAAACACTGTGGCCTGTGCAAGTATAAGACCGACTCCGACACATAAAACATAAACCTGAAGCAATATTACCGGTATAAAAAGCATAAACCAGTTGAATTTGATATTGCATACTATGAACACGATAAGCATAGCACCCAGTGCAAATAAAGTATTAACAAAAGAACTTGAGATTTTTGATAATGTGAAAATATATTTGGGTACATAGGTTTTCTTTAACAATGCCGCATTGCCGACTATAGACCACATAGCATGATTGGTTGATTCAGAAAAGAAATTATAAATAGTCTGACCTATTATAAAATAGACAGGATAGTTAACTATATCAAATCTAAACATATTGGAAAACACGATCACCATTACTACCATGATCAAAAGAGGACTCATGATACTCCATATATATCCCAGGAAGCTTCTTCTGTACTTTAATTTTATATCTTTTTATTATAAGCTGCTTTTAACAGTGGCTCATAATGTTTATAGGTATTTATTCTATCAATAAGTTTTAACATATTATTACTCCATCCTCATAACGGTTTTATTTATAAAATATCCTTACCAAAAAGCTTATAAAAGAATAAGTCATGTAGTTTGTCGCCCTTAAGATCTTGATCGCCGGGTTTATATTTTTATTATAAATATCCCTATACTCCTCTTTAAGTTTATGCTCGAATTTTATAAATTCACTTTTTCTTGAATCTTTCATACTCAACATGACCTTGTATTTACCGGAAATAACTCTTGCGATAATTGCGGCTATGTAATATTTTTTAGCCTCGGAACATATCTTTTCTTTGTAAAGATCTGAATAAAATCTAAGTAAGGAATCTATCACCAGGCTGTAATTATTCTCATTCTTTTGCATTTTTTCGATCGATACGCTCTGACCTTTTCTCCCTATCCTGTAGTAATAAACTATATCCTTTATAAAAAGGATAGTATTGACATAGGGTATGGGATACAGTATGTATTCCGCATCAACATAATACGAGTTCTCATCGATCTTTATGCCGTTATCATAAAGTATTGCAGTCTTTACAGTCATGTTATGCATCTTTATATACAGTTTTTTTGCTATCTCATCAAACTTATATTCTTTATTATATTCAACGCCGTCAAAAGCAACTTCAAACTCCTGTTTGAGTTTAAAATTCGACATGTCACCGCTTCCGTCATCATAAGCCCAATAAAATCCCGAATAAACAATATCCGCATCGCAAGAACCTAGGCATTTTACAAGGTTTATAAATGCCTCTTTACCTACAGTGTCGTCCGCATCGACCACTTTAAAATATTTTCCTTTTGCATACTTTATCCCGTAATTGATACCCGAACCGTGCCCACCGTTTTCCTTGTTAAATAACCTGAAGTTATCCGGATATTTTTCAACATATTCAGAGGATATCGACTCCGTATCATCAACAGAGCCGTCATTGATTATCAACACCTCAATATCATCCATGATCTCGGGTATACAAAAAGAATCCAGGTTTTCCCTTATATATGCCTGTGCATTATATGCCGGAACAACGACCGATAATACCTTCGACTTTTCCTTAAGTTCCATAAGTATTCTTTGTTACCTCAAAACTTTCCGGTGAGTAATGTATTACCTTGGTACCTGCATTTTCGAACTTGAACGGTACATATAAAAGATTACTGAGTGCGTTCTGTACTGCCGCCTGTTTATCTTTTTCAACATAAAAAAGCAAAAAGCCTCCGCCGCCGGCTCCGAGTAACTTTCCTCCCAGTGCCCCTGCATTCGTAGCTTTTTCATACAATACATCTATGTCATTGGTAGATATCTTACTTTCTATACCTCTTTTTAATTTCCATGTATAGTCAAGCATTTTTCCGAATTCACTAAGATCGGCATTCGAGGTCAGGATCTTATGAGCCTCATCGACCAATCCGAGCATCTCGATAAGCTCTTTTTTCTTGTTTTTAATAGCTGTTTCGGTACCTTTTTGTATATCGGAAGAAAACCTTGAAAAACCTGTAAAAAACAACATCAGATTGTCATTAAGCTCTTCTTTTTTATTTGGAGATATAATTATTGGCTCCACCTCATAGCCGCCCTGATTAAAAATAATTCTGTTAAGTCCTCCGAACGATGCCGCGATCTGGTCCTGAACTCCGCCGCTTTCATTACAAAGTTCTCTCTCAAGATATATAGCTTCATCAGCCAACCTTCTCTTGTCCGCATACTTACCCTTTAACGCATAAAAAGCATTAAGCAATCCTACCGCAAATGAACTGCTGGTACCTAAACCGGAACGTGCCGGAAGGTCCGCATCGTAAGTGATCCTAAGTTCATGCATGTCCAAATATTTCATCGCCTCTCTAACAGCAGGATGTTCTATTTCGTCTACGCTCTTAACGGATTCGGTTCTTGAATACACTATTTGAGAACTGTATTCAAAAAATCTCGGAAGATGCCTTACGGTCAAATAACAATATTTATCAAATGTTGTTGAGATGACAGCTCCTCCGTTTTCCATATAAAATCCCGGGAAGTCTGTGCCTCCTCCGAAAAAAGACATCCTGAAAGGAGTTCTTGTAATTATCACTATTTTTGCTCCTTATATTATCTTTGTAAAAATCATCCCTAGTTTGATATAAACAAAACTAGGGACTTTTATAAAACTCTTTTACTTCCTGCGATTATACTATATTTTTATTATATAATGCAAATATATATTCTAAATTAATATTTAATATTAAGATGGGGCAAGGCATTATATTCTCTGTGTAAAAAGTCTCATATCACCCAATATAAAAGCAACTTTCAAGGCTTGTCCCCATTTTTATTTTTTTAAGTAACCTCCCTTACGTATATACGGTTAATGGTTTTTGTTTTTCATTCTTTATAAAAATAGCATTTATATTACTTCTTTTTATACTTTTCGTTATAAACATTACAGGCTTGACTTAATGCCCGTCACTTCGTTTTTATATGCAGTAAAAAAATACTTTCTAAAATATCTTGCTACCGGATACTTAATAAGATATAATCATAAATTGACTTAGTATTTATATAATAAAGGTCGGTAGTAAACTTTTCGGAAAGGAGTCCGGTGTACATACTTATACACACCGGTATTACATTATGAAAAATAAAGATGGACAAGCAAACGACCGTATTGAATATATCGATATATTGGCGGTCCTTTCATGCTTAGCTGTGGTATTCTTACACTCAAACGGTATATTTTGGTCATTTGAAAAAAGCAGATGGTGGATATATGCCGATGTTATAGAATCGGCTTGTACTTTTGCGGTTCCGGTTTTTTTCATGCTTACCGGAGCGACTTTACTGGATTACAAAAAGAAATATTCAACCGAGGAATTTTTTGCAAAAAGGATCAATAAGATTTTAGTACCATTTATATTTTGGAGCATAGTTGGAATCGCTATGAAATTTATTAACGGTTCTGTGGATGCCGGGATCTTTACACCCTTGAATATATTGGACTCCGTGATCAACACAAAAGCGAACGGCGGTACTTATTGGATATTTATCTGCTTATTTACAACGTATTTGACAGTTCCGGTCTTTACTCTCATACCCGATGAGAACAAAAAAGAAACATTTTTATATATAATATCGGGCTTTGTACTGTTAAATGTAACCCTTCCCTTGATATCTTCTTTGACCGGTTATGTGATACCATGGAATATAGGTTTTATTATGCCTATGGGAGCCAATTATGTTATTTATTTACTGATCGGATACTGTACGGACAGGTATGATGTTAAAAAAGGTACCCGAATATTTATTTATATTTTGGGGATTTTCGGGCTGCTGCTTCAAATGTTGGGAACACTGTATTTATCATTCAGAGACAACTCTTTGAACGAAACTTTTAAGGGTTATATGGGCTTACCTTGTATTTTATATTCAACGGCTCTGTTTTTATTTTTCAGGAATTTACAAGCTTCCGGGATAAGGACCGTATTATATAATGCAGCTTCGGTATTCAGAAAACAGGTGCTCGGCATATATCTGTTACATTATTTTGTTATGGCTGTGGTTAGAAGATTCATTACCTTTAACGATCAAAATGTTAAATACAGAATATTACTTGGATTGATTGCGTTCTTCACTTCATGGATAATAGTAAAGATCGGTCAAAAAATTCCTGTTTTAAAAAAGTTTTTACCCCAATAATACATATTTAATTACAATACTTCTTCCATACCCAGGTATACTTGTTTGCGTTTGCTTCAAACTTGGAGCCGTCGATATAGGCAAGTTAATTTTACCACAAAAATAGGACCTTTCGCATGAACGAATGGTCCTATTTCTTTTAGGGACTTATTTCACAGCCCCTTTTATTCTCCAAGATATGCTTTCTTTACACTGTCATCATCCATAAGTTTCTTTGCATCGCCCTCAAGTACTATATTCCCTGTTTCAAGAACATAAGCTCTGTCAGCAATGCTAAGAGCTTTCTTTGCATTTTGTTCAACCAAAAGTACAGTTGTTCCGCTCTCATGGATTTCTCTTATAATATCAAATATCTCATTTACATACAAAGGTGAGAGTCCCATTGAAGGCTCATCCATTACTATAACCTTAGGATTACTCATAAGAGCTCTTCCCATTGCAAGCATCTGCTGCTCTCCACCTGAGAGTGTTCCTGCAACCTGAGTTTTTCTTTCAAAAAGTCTTGGGAATCTCTTATATATTCTTTCAAGACTTTCCTCTATACCTGCCTTATCATTTCTTATATATGCGCCAAGTTTAAGATTTTCAATTACTGTCAAATCTCCAAAAACTCTTCTGCCCTCCGGTACATGTGCCATTCCAAGCTTTACTATATCGTGCGCCTTTGTTTTTGTTATATCCTTGCCGTCAAATTCAATACTTCCTTCTTTTGCACTTAGAAGTCCTGTGACAGTATGTAGGATAGAAGTTTTACCGGCACCGTTGGCACCGATAAGAGCAACTACTTCACCCTGATTCACACAAAAGCTTGCTCCCTTTACAGCCTTAATCATTCCATAGTTCACGACAAGATCTTTTACTTTTAATATTTCCATCGTTCCTCCTACTCTCCCAGATATGCTGTAATTACATCAGGATTATTAAGTACTTCACTCGGTGTTCCGCTTGCAAGCTCAGTACCGAAATTAAGTACTGTAAGCTTTTCACATATTCCTGCCACCAGTTTCATATCATGTTCAATCAAAAGAATTGTAAGACCATACATATCTCTTATTTTTCTGATAGTTCCCATAAGCTCTTCTGTCTCATTAGGATTCATACCTGCTGCAGGCTCGTCCAGCAGCAGTAGAGAAGGACTTGTTGCAAGAGCTCTTGCTATCTCAAGTTTTCTCTGCTCACCATATGGCAAATTCCCTGATAAAACATCCTTTAGAACTAAGCGAAAATACATCCAGTATCTCCAAAGCTAAATCATCCATCTCTTTTTCTTTTTTTGAAAATCCGAACATATGAGTCATGGATGTAAGTAAAGGATATTTCACCTTTTCATGTAATGCCACTTTTACATTATCAAGAACCGACATATTTGAGAAAAGTCGGATATTTTGAAATGTTCTGGCAATACCCATATTGTTAATCTGTGTAGGTGTTTTTCCGTTTATCAAATTTCCGTCAAGTCTTATTGTACCTCCGGTCGGCTTATAAACTCCTGTCAAGAGGTTAAAAACTGTAGTCTTTCCTGCACCGTTCGGTCCGATAAGACCGTATAACATTCCTTTTTCAATATTAAGATTAAAATTATCTACCGCTTTTAATCCACCAAATTGAATACCTAGATTCTTACACTCCAGCATTAATCCTCCTTTCTAAGCTTTCTAAAGGTTTTATTCATTGATAAATTGGCCTTAAACTTACTGTTATTAAATATCATCATCAAAATCAATACAATTGCATAAAGCAACATTCTTAAATTATCCGCACCTCTTAGGAACTCCGGCAATATTGTAAGTATGATTGCTGAAATAATTGAACCCGGAATATTTCCCATACCGCCGAGAACTACGAATACAAGTATCTCAATTGATTTATTATAGTCAAATATACTTGGTTTTATAATTCCTACATTATGCGCATATAATGCACCTGCAAGTCCTGCAAATCCTGCAGCTATAACAAAAGCACTTACCTTGTACTTACTTATCTTTATTCCGATAGACTCCGCCGCAATATCATTGTCACGAATAGACTTTATCGCTCTTCCGTCTCTTGAATTGATAAGATTTGAAATCAACACTATGCATATTACCATGATAATAAATACAATGGTAAAATTATTGTAATCTGAATATAAAGGAATCTTACTGAGGCCCTTTGATCCTCCGGTAAAATTCAAATAATTTATAATAGACTTTATTATCTCACCGAAAGCAAGTGTTACTATGGCCAAATAGTCTCCCCTAAGTCTAAGTACAGGTACTCCTATTAAAAATCCGAATACAGCCGCCAAAATACAACCGCATACCAATGCTATAAAGAAAGATAGCACAGGTGGCAAAAAGCTTGTATTTATAGAAATCAAAGCGCTTGTATATGCACCTATCGACATAAAGCCTGCATGACCTAAGGAAAGCTCTCCTAAAAATCCCGTTACAAGATTTAATGAAACCGCCAACATGATATTTACACATATCGGAACTATCAATGATTTATATTGTCTGCTGAGCAGTCCTGAGTTTATCAATACAAAAACCAATGCATAGGCCAGCAACATTATCGCTATATTAAATATAGTTTTTTTATTTAATATCTTCATACCACACCTACACCTTTACAATCTTCTTCTTACCCAAAAGTCCTGAAGGTCTGAATAATAAAACGACTATCAAAACTCCAAATACAATAGCATCAGCAAGCTCTGTAGAAATATATGCCTTTGACACACTTTCAATAAGTCCCAGAAGTATTCCTCCAAGCATTGCACCGGGTATACTTCCTATACCTCCAAGAACGGCAGCCACAAACGCCTTTATACCCGGAAGTGCTCCAAGTGTAGGCTTCATAGACTGGTACTGACTTATGTATAAGATTCCTGCAACTGCCGCAAGTGCCGAACCTATTGCAAAGGTCATGGAAATAGTGCTGTTTACATTGATTCCCATAAGCTCTGCCGCACCCTTGTCCTCTGAAACCGCTCTCATGGCCGAACCAAGCTTGGTTTGTTTATAAACAATGTAAGCAATACCATTGCAACAGCAGTAACCACTAAAGTGACCAAAGTAATACTTGAAATCACAACCGGTCCCAGCTTTATATTTTCATTCGGAATTACTGATTGAAACGGTATCGGTGTAGAACCGAAGAATAACAAAGAGCTGCTTTGTAAAAGGAAACTCATACCTATAGCTGTAATAAGCACTGCCAAAGGTGGTGCCTTTCTAAGCGGCTTATACGCTATCTTTTCAATCAAAACGCCCAAAACGGAGCATACAACAACAGTTATTAAAAGCGCTACCCGGAACAGGTAAACCCAATACCGATATACTAAAATAAAGAGCATACGCTCCCACCATTATTATATCTCCATGAGCAAAATTTATCATTTTCGCTATACCGTATACCATTGTATAACCGATAGCTATCAATGCATAAATGCTTCCGGTTCTCAATCCGTTTATTAACTGTTCAATAAAGTTAATTAACATTTTTTTACCCCTCTTTACCTAAACTACGGAAAACTCCTACCACATGCTAGAAGCTTTCCGAGGTCTATGTCAGAAAAAGAGGATGGGACAATAATCCCGTCCTCTTTAAAATTTCATAGATTACTCAAAAAGCTTATACTCGCCATTTGTTATAGTAACAAACTTCGGCTCTTTATTTGGCTCACCATCAGCATTAAATGATACCTTTCCTGTGATACCGTTTACCTCTATCTCAGTTATAGCCTTGATAAGATCATCGCTCTTGATGCTTCCTGCCTTCTCCATTGCAGCCTTGATTACATATACTGTATCATATCCGTCAGCTGCGAACTGATCAGGTGTTGCCTTATATGCAGTCTCATATGCCTTTGTGAAATCTGCCGCAGAAGGATCTGAAGCCAAGAACGGACTTAAGAATACCGCACCCTCAACAGCGCTTAGATCTGTAACCTGAGATAAAACTCCGTCCCAACCGTCAGAACCTACAAATGCCGCATCGATACCCTGCTGCTTTGCCTGCTGTACAATATATGCTGCCGCTTCATAATATCCAGGTACAAAGATAGCTTAGCTCCTGATGCCTTAATCTGTGTCAACTGAGTTGTAAAGTCTACATCATCACTTGTAAATGACTGATCATTTACAAGTAAGTCAGACTTTCCGGTAGCGTTAAGCTCCTCTTTGAAAGCCTCATATACTCCTGTTGAATACTCGTCAGAGTTATTGTAAAGAACGGCAACACTCTCATATCCCTGATCTACGACGAAATCTGCAATCATCTTTCCCTGAAGCGGATCTGTAAAGCAAAGTCTGAAAACATTAGGATTTTCTGTGATTGCCTTAGCTGAACCTGAAGGTGTGATCTGTAAGATATTATCCTTAGCAGTTAAATCTGTAAGCGCAAGTGATGAACCGCTTGTTACAGCTCCCATAAATACATTAATTCCACTGTCCATCAAGTTGTTATATGCGTTTACCGCCTTATCTTCCTTAGCTTCATCATCCTGGAAGTTAAGTGCCAATGTATATGTCTTATCTCCAACCTTTACACCACCTGCAGCATTGATTTCATCAATTGCTATAGTAGCACCGTTCTTTACCGAGTTACCGTAAGATGCAGCACTTCCTGTAAGTGGTCCTGTAGTTCCTATTGTAAATACATCTCCGTCTGCAGAAGCCGCTGCAGTTTCAGCTTTTGAACCTGAATCTGCCGCCTTATCTGAACCTGAGTTTCCACAAGCTGTTAATGCCAATCCGAATGTCAATGCCATTACCGGCAATAATAATCTTTTTTTCATAATTCCTCCATAAATTAAATTTTATAAAACTCGTTTCATTATATTTATTTCATATGGCTCTGTCAATAAACAGATTACAAATGTATATATATTTTTTTTATAACAGATATAACCTAAGGATATAACAAAGCCTTTATAACCAAAACTTTTTCACTGATTTGGTTATAAAGGCTTTAATAAATTACATTATTTTATATTTATTTTTCTGAGAGATACTCATGTATTCCTTTTGCTCCGGCTCTTCCGGCCTCCATGGCAAGAATAACTGTAGCCGCACCTGTTACGGCATCACCACCTGCGAAAACTCCCTTTCTTGAAGTTTGTCCGGTTTTCTCATCAGCTTCAATACATTTCCACTTATTGATCTCAAGACCTTCAGTAGTTCTTGAGATAAGTGGGTTTGGTGAAGTACCAAGTGACATGATAACAGTATCACAGTCAATAACGAATTCACTTCCCTTTACCTCTACAGGTCTTCTTCTGCCGCTGGCATCAGGCTCTCCAAGTTCCATTCTGATAACTTTCATGCCCTTTACCCAACCCTTTTCATCCTCAAGGATCTCAACAGGGTTTGTAAGTATATCAAATATAATACCTTCCTGCTTTGCGTGGTGAACTTCTTCCGCTCTTGCCGGTAATTCAGCTTCACTTCTTCTGTATATAACATGTACTTCAGCTCCAAGTCTGAGTGCGGTTCTTGCGGCATCCATTGCCACGTTTCCACCACCTACAACACATACCTTTTTACTCTTTATAATAGGAGTATGGTAATCTTCCTTAAAAGCTTTCATAAGATTGTTTCTTGTAAGGTACTCATTAGCTGAGAACACACCGTTTGCATTCTCACCCGGAATTCCCATAAACATTGGAAGACCTGCACCTGAACCGATAAATACGGCATCAAATCCCTCTTCTTCCAAAAGCTCGTCTACTGTAACAGTTTTTCCGATGATAACGTCTGTCTCAATCTTTACTCCAAGATCTATAACATTTTGAATCTCAGGTAAAACAACCTCATCCTTCGGTAATCTGAACTCAGGAATTCCATATATCAAAACTCCGCCCGGCTCATGTAATGCTTCAAATATTGTAACTTCATATCCAAGCTTTGCAAGATCTCCCGCACAGCTAAGTCCGGCCGGACCTGAACCGATTACAGCAACTCTCTTACCGTTCTTGTTCGGGTTTGCCTTTGGCTTAATTCCCATACTTCTTGCAGTGTCGGCAACATATCTCTCAAGCTTACCGATTGAAACAGCCTCACCTCTGTTTCCTCTGATACATACACCCTCACACTGTGTTTCCTGAGGACAAACTCTTCCACATACAGCAGGAAGTGAACTTGACTGCGCAATAACATCTGATGCACCTTCAATATTGCCCTTTAATATTTCCTGTATAAATGCAGGAATATCTATAGAAACAGGACATCCCTGTATACATTTTGCATTTTTACAATTAAAACATCTGGCAGCCTCAGCCATAGCTTCTTCCTTAGTATATCCAAGGCATACCTCTTCAAAATTTCTAGCTCTTACTTCAGGCTCCTGCTCAGCAACAGCAACTTTCTTCCACATATCCTGTGCCATTATTTGTCACCTCCACATACGCCACATCCGCCATGATGTGTATCACCTTCTACTATCTTCAAAAGTTCCTTGCCTTCTTCAGACTTGTAGATCTGTAATCTTTGAAGTGCTTCGTTGAAATTGATCTCATGTGCATCAAACTCAGGGCCGTCAACACATGCAAACTTAATTTCATCACCGACAGATAATCTGCAGGCACCACACATACCTGTACCGTCAACCATGATTGTGTTCATACTTGCAATTGTAGGTATACCAAGTTCCTTAGTAAGAAGTGCTACGAATTTCATCATGATCATAGGACCGATAACTACACAATGGTCATACTTCTTGCCTTCATTTTCAACAAGATCTTTTATCTTATCTGTTACAAGTCCCTTAAATCCGTAAGAACCGTCATCTGTACATACATATAAATTGTCAGATACAGACTTAAGCTCATCTTCAAGTATAACAAAGTCTTTGCTCTTTGCACCCTGAACTACATCAGCCTTTATACCTCTCTCAAAGAGCCATTTAACCTGTGGATATACAGGAGCTGTTCCAAGTCCACCGGCTACAAAAAGAATTTTCTTCTTCTTTAATTCCTCTATATCTTCTGATATAAGATCACTTGGATTACCAAGTGGTCCTACAAAGTCCATAAACTCATCACCTTCGTTTAATCCCTCTGTAATCAGCTTGGTTGAGCCACCAATAACCTGTATAACTATTGTAACAGTTCCGGCTTCACGGTCATAGTCACAAATTGTAAGAGGAATTCTCTCTCCCTGCTTATCCTGCTTTACTATAACAAACTCTCCCGGAAGACATTTTGCTGCTACTCTTTTAGCCAAAACATCAAACAAATATATGTTTTCAGCCAATTTTCTTTTCTTCACAATAGGAAACATATTGCTTATCCCTCCAAATAGATAAAATCTCAACTTTAATATTAACACAAAAAAACAAAAAAAACAAACTAAATAAAAGCAATATATCAGAACAGTTCGTTATTTTTTTAGCTAATTTGACCTTAAATGTTATTATTTGCTACCTGTTCATTTCAGACTTATAGCCTTCAGTCATATTATGATCCGATATAATACTGTCGATATCATGTAGATTTGACGAAGGCACATCACCCGGTATAGTGTTTTTTACAGCCGAATATGCATTACCGTAAGTAACGGCTTTTTCACAGTCCAGCCTATAATGTAAAAGACCATATAATGCTCCCGCAATATAAGCATCTCCACTTCCGATTCTGTCAACAACATCTATAGCCTTATAAGGCTTTTGTGTATAATACTTATCTTGATACGCATTGTATATTACAGAACCAAAGTCATGCACCTTTGGCGAATGAACTGTTCTTTGTGTTGATGCAACTATCGAGATAGGGTAATCTTCGGTAAATGACTTCATCATTTCTCTTACATCTCCGGTCTTACCGAATGTGAGTCTGGCTGTATCTTCAGAACAAAAGAAAATATCAACATATGGCAATATCTTCTCTATTGTTTCTCTCGCCTCATCACCCGACCAAAGATTTGCTCTGAAATTTACATCAAAAGATATTATTGATCCTTTTTCTTTGAACCTCTTTATCATTTCTATGGCTGTTTCTCGGGACTTTTCACAGAGTGCCAATGTTATACCTGTTGTATGAAAACATGTGGTGGACTGATACATATCTTCAGGAAACTCATTCACACTTATACTTTCAAAACAGGTGTTTTTTCTGTCATATATTACATTAGGTTTTCTCGGATATGCGCCATTCTCATAGAAATATATTCCCACTCTAGCATCTTTATTTGTATCATAAATTATATAATCATCACTTATGCCATAGGATCTGATGGTATTCTTTATATAAGCACCCATTTCATGGGAAGGCAGCTTTGTGATAACACCTGTCTTTAAACCAAGAAGTGAAGCCCCTACCGCAACATTTAACTCTGCACCGCCAACCTGTCTGATAAGAGTATCTCCCCTTACAAGTCTGTCATCTCTTACAGGTGAAAGTCTTAAAAGTGCCTGACCAAAAGTCAATAAATCAAATTTCTTATCCATCTTTTTGCCTTTCAAAATTATACTTAACTAAACCCTCTTGTATAATCTGAATGTATAAGGTATATCAAAATATGTCTCTTCCTCTGTTTCAAGGCAAAGACTCCATTCCTTATCCATATCAAGATTCAGAAAATGTCTGTCAGCCTCATATTCGTAATCAATATATGTAACATGGGCAACATTACAATAGGGCAAGAAATCCCTATACACGCTTTCTCCCCCTATCACAAAAACATTCTCATCCTTTATATTCTTTTCTTTAAGGTACTCCATACATGACTCTATACTGTGCAATACTGTAGCCCCTTTTATTTTCAAATTTTTATCTTTTGATAAAACTATATTCTCTCTTCCTGAAAGCGGCTGAGCACCCGGAAGTGATAATAATGTATTATGTCCCATTATTATCACCTTTCCGATAGTCTCTTCCCTAAAAAGTTTCATATCTCTGGGTATGGAAACCAGAAGCTTTCCTTTATTTCCTATCCCCCATTTTTTATCTACAGAAACAATTATATTCATTCTACTCCTCAGCTATAATAAGTTCCTTTGCATAAGGCAATGTCTCTATCCACGCACAAAAACTTCTCCACTCATCAAGTTTATGATGTTTTCTTGATTTATAAATATTAATGAGTGTTTCATAGTTTAATGTACAAGTTCTCATTTGATTATAACTTGAAGGTAAAAGCTGTATAAGATCATACCAAAGTGCTTTATCCTTAGTCTCCACATATTCAAGTCTTATCTTTTCCATTTCATCTACAAGACCTTTTAAAACTTTCAGACCGTTCTCGCTAAGATGATCATGTGAAAAATCATCTATTCCAAAAGGCTTTGAATGAATCTTATGCATTGTGGATGTGGAATTTGCCACTGTAGCCACCTTATAGGTATCATATTCTTTCCACCAATACATAGGTGCTGTTATATCGACAGAAAGCATTACCTGTCTTAAATATTTTCTGTGATCGCTTGTACCTGCATTTCTAAGTCTCTTAGCAAGAGAAAGGTCATTTTCTCCCAAAACATACTGACCGTTTTCATCATAATAACTGTCCGATCTACCCCATGAATTCATAGGATTTCTTGCGCCTCTTATGGCATTTTCCAAATTCATTACATAAACTCTTTTAAAATCTATCATCCCATCTCCCTATTCTTTTTAAGTCCATATACATATTATACCCTCTTTCAAGCATCATTCTTTCATTTGAAAACTTTAATAGATGAAAAGATTCATGATATTTATAATATCCGGAATCCACAAAATACTCTTCTCTTTGAGGTCTTGAAAAATAGCTGTCGGCCTTCATCAAGAACCAATGTACTTTTTTATCAATGACTTCCGTACTTGTGTTAAATGTATAATGGCTAGTTCCTATAAATTGTACTATTTTTACCTTTGCTCCGGTTTCTTCATAAACCTCCCTAAGTGCAGTCTGTTCGAATGTTTCACCCGGTTCAACAGTCCCTTTTGGTAAAACCCAGCCCTCATATTTATTTTTATAATTTTTAAACAAGGTCAATATCTTACCATGATATATGACTACACCACCGCAGCTAGTTGCTTCTATCATTCCACACCTCCACTTTAGTGATACCTAAAAGAAGTATAAACCAATGCTTGGCTATAGTAAAGAACATATCACTCTATACCTCTTTTTAAATGTCCTCTTGTAAAATCATCAATATTTTCAACATCAAGGCCTTTTATAAAATAATCTATATATTTTCTTATAACCGACTTTGTTTCCCGGGCATTCTCTGTTGTAAACCAAAGTCTTAAAGTTCCGGGTGCAATCTTTTTTATATCTTTTTCCATTCCTATAACAGAAAGCGGCTTTGAATTAAGTATAGTATTATAGCAAAAATCACAATGTGTTTTTACCTGCATCTCACTGTTTTTTCTATCCTTTAGTACAAGCACTTCCCTTTTATGATCACAGCCCTTTGTAGTCTTTTTTAAGCACTGTGCCGAAACCATCATAGGTATCTTTCCATAGGCAATCATTTCATTTCCGCTGTTTTCAAGCTGCTTTATTTCACCCAGATTAAGTTCCAAAGGATATGTAAGTCTGTTTACATTAAACTTTTCATTATAAAAAAATCTATAGTGTTTTTTTATTATAAGCATAGATATTATAATCAATTATAATACTTGCCACACTGTCTATATTATCATTTATAAAAAAATCTCTTCCAAACTTCTGACTATAAAGTTATCAAATTCAAAATTTTTAATCTCTTTTAGATGCTTTGTAAAAAATCTCTTCGCCTCATCTCTAAAGATATGCGGCATATATAAATTGCAGATATTTGAACAAGACTTTATTAAGTTTATTTTTTCAGCAATACCTTCACATCCAAGCAGTTCACTCTCTATACTGATTTCATCAAATATAAAATCTTCTTCCTTTGCAAATTGTATTGCAGCATCTATCTGCTCCATATTTTCGCAAAGAATATTGAGCTTTATTCTATCAGATTCTTTTTTTCGTCCACTTATAATCGGATGTATAAATCCTTCATATTCCTTTATATCCGAGTCATCTCTTGTATATCTTGTTAAGATTTTCTCTTCAAGCTTATCCAAAGCCTCTCTTCTTATCTCATTTAGAGACTTTAAAGGAATAAAGAGATTATCATCCATATCTATAATAAGATTTTCAAAATAAAACAAGCTGTTACCGGTCTTTTTAAGTTGCTTATCCACATCCTCCAAAGAAACAGCCTTGTTCTTTGCCGGCTGAGGTATCTCACCGAGGATCTCTACAGATATAAAGTTATCGAATTCTTCATCTCTGCCATAAACTTCATTCAAATTATTTATACTTACATCAAATGTTATAGGCATATTTTCTTTTAATTTAATTGAACCTGAAACAGCCAGTTGCTTTTTGCCGTCAACAAAAGTCTTATCCAAATAATTAAAGTACTCTGTATTCACCTGCTTACTACTTGGCTTTTCACGCAAAGCAATCATGTCCTTACCATTATGCTCTTTATAATATCCGTCAGTTTGTCCTCCTCTGTCAAAGAGATCAAGCAAAAGTTTTCTATCCGCTTTCTCCACCCTATATCCGGCTCTTCCTTTTTCATTATAAAGATCCAGATACTTTCTCCAGATACTTACCACACCTGCGGTATATCTTGGCGCTTTCATTCTTCCCTCTATTTTCAAAGAATCGATTCCGGCTTCTATAAGATCCGGCAAAATATCCAAACTACAAAGGTCTTTACAACTTAAAAGATTTCTCTCGTCAGATTTATTAAGTTTTTTATTATCATCATATACATCATATGGAAGTCTGCATGTTTGAGCGCATCTTCCTCTGTTTCCGCTTCTTCCACCAATCATTGAACTCATAAGACATTGGCCGGAATATGAATAGCAAAGTGCACCATGAACAAAGCATTCTATCTCAATATCACTCTTTTTATCAATATCTTTTATTTCTTCCAAAGATATCTCTCTTGCAGGAACTATTCTGCTTGCTCCTTGATTTTTTAAAAATATAGCTCCATAGCTTCCGGTTATTGTCATCTGAGTACTTGCATGTACAGCTAACTTCGGAAAATGCTTTCTTATAAATTCAAATACACCAAGATCCTGTACTATAACAGCATCAACACCTGCATTATAGTAAGTCTTTATATAGTCGAAAAGCTCCCCTATTTCATTTTCCTTTAAAAGTGTATTCACTGTCATATAGACATTTACACCAAAAGTATGGGCATATTCAATACCCTTTATTAAAATATCCTCTTCCGGATTATCAGCATATGCTCTGGCCGAAAACTTTTTCCCACCTATATATACCGCATCCGCTCCCGCATTGACCGCCGCCACCAGACTCTCATATGAGCCTGCAGGAGCCAAAAGCTCTACATTATTCATTTTTAACCTTCCATTTCAATACCGAGATGAATATATGCATTCTCTGTAGCAACCCTTCCCCCCGGCGTTCTGTTTATGAGTCCGTTCATCAAAAGATAGGGCTCATATACCTCTTCCAAGGTACCCGCATCCTCACCCAATGCGGCACTCAAAGTATTAAGCCCTACCGGGCCTCCGGCGAATTTTTCTATGATAGTAAGCAAGATCATTCTGTCATTGTTATCAAGCCCAAGTTTGTCAACATCGAGGATATCCAGTGCATAATCGGCAACCTTCTTATTAATCACTCCATTGTACTTTACCTGTGCAAAATCTCTGACACGCTTTAAAAGCCTGTTTGCAAGTCTTGGGGTACCACGACTTCTTCTGGCAATTTCCACAGCTCCGCTCTCATCTATTTCCACGCCCAAAACTATTGATGAGCGCTTTACAATCTCTTTTAACTCGTCTGTTGTGTAAAATTCAAGTTTTTGTACCACACCGAACCTGTCTCTAAGCGGTGCTGTAAGAAGTCCCGCTCTTGTGGTTGCACCCACCAAAGTAAACTTCGGCAAATCAAGTCTGATACTCCTTGCTCCCGCTTCCTTTCCTATCACAATATCAATCGCAAAATCTTCCATTGCCGGATACAGCACCTCTTCTACCTGACGGTTCAGCCTATGTATCTCATCCACAAAGAGTACATCACCCTCATTTAAATTATTTAAAATAGCAGCCATATCCCCCGGCTTTTCAATAGCAGGTCCGGATGTTACCTTTAAGTTTGTACCCATTTCATTTGCAATAATATTACAAAGAGTAGTCTTTCCAAGTCCCGGAGGACCGTAAAAAAGCACATGGTCAAGGCTTTCTTTTCTAAGCTTTGCCGCATCAATGTAAATCTTAAGATTATTCCTTATTTTTTCCTGACCTATATATTCATTTAAATATTGCGGCCTTAAGCTTTTTTCTATTTGTTTATCTTCTTTGGTTATCTCAGTTGATATTATTCTCTTTTCCATTTCCATGCCTACTATATTTTTCTAGAAGATTGCCATCTTTTTCAAGGCAATTTTCAGTATATCCTCAGTTGTATCAGAATCATTTATTTCAATACTTCTTAATACCTTATAAGCCTCACTGCTTGAATATCCCAAAGAGGTCAAAGCTTCTGCCACTTCAGCTTGCACCCCGTTATTTATGGTGTTTTCACTTTCTATTGATGTAATATTATCCAAATCAACCTTTTCTTTTAAATCAAGAATTATCCTCTTGGCAATCTTAGGCCCGATTCCCTGCGCCGCACTGATAGCCTTATGATCATCCGATACTATAGCCATCTTCAAATCAAACGTACTTAATGTTGACATTATACTAAGTGCCGCTTTAGGTCCTACTCCGCTTATACCTATAAGCTTTTTAAACATAGTCAAATCGGCTCTGTCTAAAAATCCATATAATGTATGTGCATCCTCTGAAATTTTTAAATATGTATGTATAACAATGTCTTTTCCTTTTGATATATTCTCCAAATCTCTGCTACAAGCAAATACTTCGTATCCCAGACTTGCGCATTCTACTATTACATTGTCAATATTTTTTTCTACAACAATTCCTTTTTATATATGCAATCATATTTCTTCCCAATAATTTTTATATTTAGACTATAATATCATATTGCTTGATTACAAATCAAATAAAATCGAACACACTTTCGCAAATTATTGATTAAAAACATACCGAGATATTATAATACAGTTATGAAAGAAATAACAAAGATTTTTCCAAACAATATAAAATATGATTTATCAAAAATAGGAGATCCTGCTAAGATACTTTTTTTTGATATAGAAACAACGGGACTCAGCCCTAAAAATTCAAAACTTTATCTTATAGGCTGTATAAGTATCGAAAATGATAAACTGCAATTTAAACAGTGGTTTTCTGAAAGCATGTCTGATGAAACGGCTATGTTGCAATCTTTTTATGAATATGCAGGTAATTTTGATACCTTGATTCACTTCAACGGTGACGGATTTGATCTTCCTTATATAAGAGAATGCGCAAAGCAGTACTATCTGTTTAATCCTCTTGATGACTATACAAGTATTGACATTTACAAAAAAGTAAGGCATTTAAAAAATCCTCTCGGGCTTGAAAGAATGAACCAGAAGTCATTGGAGGAATTTCTTGGGTTGTATAGAAAGGATAAATATACAGGAGGCGAGCTCATAGATTTTTACTATGACTATACACAAAACAAAGACTCACGGATTTTACAAGATCTTCTTTTACATAATGAGGAAGATCTGCTTGGCATGCTAAAAGTCGTTGAAATGCTCTCCTACCCTGATTTTTTTAATTCAAATTTTACTCTTGATTCCTACAACATAAATGATGATACACTATTTTTATACTACAGCTGTAACGAAAGATTACCACATGATTTGAAGATTGATAATGATATATCCCTATATATTTCAGAAAATAAGGTAAAAGCGGCTATACCTATATTAAGATATGAGTTGAAGTTTTTCTTTGAAAATTATAAGGATTACTATTATCTGACAATTGAAGACTATGCCATACATAAAAGTATCGGTGAATTTGTAGACAAAAACCGTGAAGAAGAAAGCCACCAAACAAAACCGCCTATATAAAACAGTTTTTCCGAATATATACCATGCTTTTAATGCGCCATACATTGGCGAAATATTTAAAAAAAGATTATAAAACTAAAGATAAATATATTAATTTAGCAAAAACTAGGCCTTGATAACAAAGAGTTTTTTTCAGTAAATATATTGTCGAAATATTCAAACATTTTTAAACTATTAAAACAATAATTATATTATTCAGAAAATAGATGCAAAAAAATATCAAAAATATTTCTTAAATTTATAAAGTCCTTATAATTTCTGATTATAAGGACTTTATGTATTAACTCAATATATATTTTCATTTTTTTACACAATTTATAATATAAAATCAATATATATATGGATGTTTTAAAAGCCATCTCATATATGCCAAAGCCTTCTTTTCACCCTCATTCTTATTCATTAGAAGAATTTTTTCCAGCAATGCTCTTGTATCCTCATGCAGATCAATATAGTCTTTTCTCTTACAATAATAATTCCAAGGCACATCTGTTGTGTAATTATCCCCTGAATACACTTTCGAAGCAGCGATTCTGTCACAACACATCTCAAGCACGTATTTAAAGGCATTTTCATACCCATAAGTCCGTCTTTTTCGTCAGGACCATAGTCAATCCAATACTCAAAATGATGTTTATTTCTTCCCTTATGATGCAACCACGCACTTGAATATCCTTTTTCAAGCTTCTCTACAGCATTAGGACTTCTGTCTCCCTGATAGTATTTTATACCTATAATAAACTCTTCCGGTGAATATTTGCTTAAATCGTGCATGAATCCCTGCTTAATTAAGCCTATTTTAAAACAAAGGTCCATTACGGTGAGCTTATGTTTATTTATTGTCTTTAAATGATTAAATACACTGTTATTATGCATAATTATCTATCTCCTCTAATTAAATATTTGACAATCTATACATTCCATGATAATATACTATTACAGATAAAAATTACCACTTGAATTTTTCTGTAGTTACACTTTTTTATTTGGAGGCATTATTATGAACAGAGGTACAGTTAAGTGGTTTAATAACCAAAAAGGTTACGGTTTCATCTCAGATGAAGGCGGAAGTGACGTATTCGTACACTTTTCCGATTTAAACATGGAAGGATTTAAGACTCTTGATGAGGGAATCTCAGTTGAGTATGATTTGACAGAAGGTGCTAAGGGTCCACAGGCTGTAAATGTTACAGTAGTCAGATAATCGGATATGTTTAAAGAGCTCTATATAGAGCTCTTTTTTTATAGCACTTTCTGTCTTAACTTTAAAACGACTAGGATTTAGCTTTTTTTAGCATCTCCTCAAGCTCATTCACATCAAAATCATATGCTTTATTGCAGAAATGACATTTTACCTCTATAGGCTTACCGTCATCTATCATTTCCTGCAAATCCTTCTCACCCACACTGATAAGAGCCTTTTCAATTCTTCCCTTATCACAATTGCATTTAAAACAAAGATCAAGGCTTTCATTAAATTCAAGATCCATATCTCCAAGAATATACTTAAGTATATCATTTGGGGACATTCCCTCACTAAGCATTGTAGTAACAGGACTTAAATTATTTATTTTGGCCTCCAACTTGTCTATTATCTCATCTGGACAGTTTGGCATAAGCTGTATAATGAATCCGCCTGCTGCATTTATTGTATTATCTTTATTTAAAAGTACACCAAGACCAACACTTGAAGGTGTCTGCTCACTTGTTGCATAGTAGTATGTCAAATCTTCCGCTATTTCTCCTGAAAGAAGAGCCACCTGCCCTACATAAGGCTCCTTCATTCCGGTATCCATTATAACACTCATAAGTCCTATACCTATAGCCTCAGCTACGTCAAGCTTGCCCTTGGCATTTGGAGGAATAATAACAGTAGGATTGAAAGGATATCCCTTTACCTCACCTTTATTGTTTGCCGTTGCAATTACTCCTCCCAGAGGACCGTCACCCTCTATTTTAAAGTAAGAAGATCTTTCTCCCCCTTCATCATGCTTCCCATCATAGCCGCTGCAGTAAGCATTCTTCCCAATGCCGCAGTAGCTACAGGCGAAGTATTGTGGTCATTTTTTGCTTCCTCAACCAAATCCTTGGTATTTGCAGCAAAAGCTCTGATATATCCGTTTGCTGCAGTGGCTTTCACCATATAATCCTTCATTTACTTACCCCTCTCTCTAGCTATAAAAAGTATTCTCTCAGTCTTTTCACTCACATCCCCATATGTATCGGCATCCAAATATTTTTCAAGAACCATATTACTTTCATCTATTGCAGATACTATCTCTTCAAAGGTATAAGACTTTTGTACATGTCTTTCTTCAAATCTTTTGTAATTATCACCTTCAAGCTTTATAAAGATGTTCAAGTCATATTCATTAATCCTTTTATCGCTGTCATATGTATTTTCCCATATAAAACTTGCCTGATCTCTTACTTCCGCAAAAGTATTGTCTCCCAGTATGTTTTGATATTTATATACAGTATTCATATCAAAAATAAAAAGACCTTTAGGATCCAGATAATTATTCACCCAAGCAAAGACTTCTTTTAGCTCGGATAAATTCTTTATATAATTTAAACTGTCACATCTGGATATTATTGCCCTTACTGTACCGTATAGCTCAAACTCTCTCATATCCTGGCAAAGATATAATATATCATTGCCGGAAGCGTATTTTTTTTCCATAGCGACATCAAGCATATCATATGAATTATCTATACCGATCATATCATATCCGAGATTTGCAAGCCTTTCGGTAATTGCTCCGGTACCGCAACCCAAGTCACATATCAAACCGTCTTTAATATCTTCTTTATATAATATATCTTTTATCTGCTCCACCCATTTATCATAGGGTACATTATCCATGAACAAATCATATACTTTTGCAAAATTTGTATATTGCTCCATCATTTTTCCTTAAAATTTTAGGTGACGTCAAACCGCCACCTAAAACAATACCATTATTTAGTTCTTTCCACAGCAGAATTTATATTTCTTTCCACTTCCGCATGGACATGGATCGTTTCTGCCGACTTTCTTCTCTTTTACAACTGTACCGCTCTTCTTTTGAGTCTTGTAGAGTTCTTTTCTCTTCTCCTCGTCCAAAAGACTGTCCCATTCAGGCAAATTGTAAAGCCAGTCCGCCTTAGCTTCTACCATGTTGTAGTAAAGCTTCTCCAAATCAATATCAAGACTGATTTCTGTATCTTCCTTCATCTCCTCGATAGGATTAGGCTTATTAAGTGAATCATTTATACCGTCCAAAAATCCGGTAATAGTCTGTATATCAGTATCAAACTTTGTTGCCAATTCAGCCACAGTGCATTTGATAACATCTTTAGGGTTCTTTAAAATACTCTCATAGATACCCTTTTCAACTATAAAGTAATTTTTCCAAATTTCCTCTTTTTGCTGGTTATCTGTTGCATCACCGTAAGCTTTATTTCTCCAATTTTCCAATAAGGTCATTGTAACTTCCCCTTTTTTCTTAAACTTGATTAAATATTATATACTAAAACCTTTTTAAAAGCAATATATGAGGTTTATAGAATATTCAGATTAATATACCTCATTGTATAAATTGTACACTAAGTAAGGTAGTACTAACTTGTATTTTATTCAATACATGCAATTTTTCTCTTGTTATTTTACATTAAATAGATTAGAATATCCTCAAGTAAGAGAAACATATAAATTTAGGAGGAAATTTCAATGGCATATACAATTACAGATAAGTGCGTTAGTTGCGGAACTTGTGAAGGCGAGTGTCCTGTAAGTGCAATTTCACAGGGAGATACTCAGTTCAATATCGACGCTGATGCTTGCATCGATTGCGGTACATGTGCTTCAGTTTGCCCTACAGATGCTATCATAGCTTAATTATTACTTGCTCAAAGTAATAATACTTATCATAAGACCTGCTTTAAGCAGGTCTTTTTTTATTAACTAAATATTTAGAAGCTAAATATGGCGAGATAGATATCTATCTCGCCATATTTACAAACTTTGTTATATCAGGTTTCCAAACAAGATTTATTGTTCCTATTGCACCATTTCTTTGTTTTGCAATAATTACCTCCGCTTCATTTGGATGTTCTGTATCTTTATTGTAGTAATCATCTCTGTACAAAAACATTACAACATCCGCATCCTGCTCTATAGCTCCCGACTCTCTCAAATCCGAAAGCATAGGTCTATGATCAGTTCTGGTCTCACATGCTCTTGAAAGCTGCGAAAGTGCAATAACGGGTGCTCTCATCTCTCTTGCCAAAGCTTTCAAGCTTCTTGAAATATCCGATATCTCCTGCTGTCTGCTTACATTTGCCTTTCCGCTTCCTGTCATCAACTGCAAATAATCAATTATTATTATATCCAGTCCCTTTTCAAGCTTCATCTTCCTGCACTTTGATCTAAGCTCATTTATAGAAATACCCGGAGTATCATCAATTGCCAAAGTAGAAGATCCTACACTTACCGCACCTTCTATCAAACTGTTCCAATCATTGTCATTTAAGTTTCCTGTACGGAGCTTTTGTGAATCCACATTACTCTCCATACTCAAAAGTCTGTTTACCAACTGCTCGGCACTCATCTCCAAAGAAAAAACCATGCAGGATATCTTCTTTTTCATAGCAATATTTTGAACTATATTAAGGACAAAGGCGGTTTTACCCATTGAAGGTCTTGCCGCTACCAAAACAAGATCCGAAGGTTGAAGTCCGCTGGTCTTAAAATCCAGATCCACAAAACCTGTAGGAATACCTGTAACAGTGTCACTGTTTTTAGATGCAGCTTCTATTTTGTCCAAAACATTCAAAACAACATCATTTATGGGTACTATATCTTTGGTTTCTTTAGTCTGGAGCAATTTAAATATCTCATTTTCTGTCTTTGCAAAAAGTTCATCAACTCCCTTTTCGCCAACATAGCAATCGTTTACTATTTCTTCGGATATTTTAATAAGCCTTCTGACATTGGATTTATCCTTAACAATTTTTGCATAATTCTTTATATTGGCAGATGTAGGAACCGAGTCCATAATCCCTCTAAAGAAATCCAAACTTGTTATATCAGGCGGAACCTGCTTTTCAACAAGCTTATTTTGAATAAGTACCAAATCTATAGGTTTTCCCTCATTAAAGAGTTCAACCATGCATTCAAACACAATGCCGTATGCCTTACTGTAGAAATCATTTTTATCGAGAACTTCTATAGCGCTTGCTACAGCTTCTTTGTCAAGCAGCATAGATCCCAAAACCGCTTTTTCGGCATCTATACTGTTTGGCATCACTCTCTTAACCAGAGCTTCTTCCATTACTCTTCTCCAACTTTTACCTTTAACGCAGCTGTGACATCCTTATGTAACTTAACCTTCACTTCATGATTACCAAAAGTTTTTATAGGCTCCGCAATAACAAGTTTTTTCTTATCTATCTCAAGTCCAAGCTGACTCTTTATAGCCTCTTCTATTTCTTTTGATGATACAGAGCCGAAAGTTCTTCCGTCTTTTCCACCTTTTATTGTCAATGATACACTTGCTTCATTAAGCTTGGCAGCCAATTCCTTTGCAGCCTCAAGTTTTTCCTTTGCAATTTTCTCTTCATTAGCCTTTTGAAGCTTTAATGTATTTAGGTTTTCCTGATTCGCCTCTACACCCTTCTTTTTAGGTATGATAAAGTTTCTTGCATAACCTTCACTTACTTCTACAATATCGCCTTTTTTCCCCAATGATTTTACATCTTCCAATAAAACAACTTTCATTATATTTCTCCTTTTTCAGTCATTTCTTTAAGCACTTCTTTCACACGTTTTTTCGCATCTTCTATTGTGCCCTCTTTTATCTGTGCTCCGGCAACGGATCTGTGTCCGCCTCCACCAAGTTTTTCCATAATTGTCTGTACATTTACTTCATCCATGGATCTCGCACTTATATATATTATATTATTATATAATGTCAAAACAAAACTTGCCTTTATCCCCTTTATATTAAGAAGATCATTTGCAGCCTGTGCACATACCAAAGTAGGCGATGCCGTATTTGTGAGTCACACTCACTTATAGCATAGTACTCCTTAAAGATCTCGGCATTGTGAATCGCCTCAGCCTTTGCAAGGTAATCAATAGCGTCTTCTCTAAACATCTTTCTGACTCTGGTAACATCTGCACCGCAGCGCTTCAAAAATGCCGCAGCCTCAAATGTTCTGACTCCTGTTTGCACATTGAAATTTTGAGTATCAATAACTATACCTGCATACATTGCATCAGCTTCCAAAGTTTTCAACTTAATATCGTCAGATATATATTGCACAATCTCAGATACCATTTCACATGCCGATGATGCAAAAGTCTCCACATAAGATAATGTTGCATTTGTAATTATCTCAGAGCTCTGCCTGTGGTGGTCAAATACCACAATATTTTTTGCCTTCTTCAAAAGTGAAGGTCCCTCTGTAATACTTGGTCTGTTTACATCTACAACTACCACCAATGATTCATTGGTGAGAATATTTGCCGCCTTCTCTTCTGTTATAAACATATCTTCAGGATACTCTCCGGCTTAAACTTCTCTACCATAGGCTTTGCCGAAGGATTTACATCTCCCATCAAAATATGAGCCTTCTTATTAAGGCTTGTTGCAATTCTCCAGATACCTATTGCAGCCCCGAAAGCATCCATATCAAGTATCTTATGCCCCATTATTATAACTTTGTCTTTATTCTCAAGAAGTTCTCTGAATGCATGAGCTTTTACTCTTGCCTTAACTCTTGTCTGCTTTTCAACAGTCTGAGCTTTCCCTCCGAAATATTTTATTTCTTTTTCAGTCTTTACAACGGCTTGATCTCCACCTCTTCCAAGTGCCATATCCATAGCCATTCTTGCAAGCTCATAGTTTCTGGAAAGGTATTCACTTCCATATCCTATACCGATACTTAAAGTGATACTCATTTCATTACCTATATTTACAGTCTTTACATCCTCAAGAATATCAAATCTTACATCTATAGCAGAATTAAGATTCTCCCTCTTTATAACGAAGAAAAATTTATCTTTCTCGAGTTTTTTTACAATACCGTTAAAGCCGTTTATATACTGATTTATCTTTCTGTCAATCAATGCTTCAAGTAAAGATCTTCTGACTTCTTCTACACTTTCCATGGCCTCGTCATAATTATCCATATAGATAAGCCCAACCACCGGCATGGAATCATCCTTTTGATTTTGTAATTCCACCAAATCCGTCTCATCAAAAAGGCAAAGTGTATAGACAAAAGCTTCCTCAACATATAATCTTGTTATTCTGATTCTGTATTTTCTACCCTGATATTCACCATGAAAATCCGCTTTATCTGCAATCTCTTCTATGTCACTTTCCGTGATATTTTCAAACATTGCATGGATATCTTTTTTGGACAACCTGTCTTTTTGCACCAAAGCATTAAAAGCTCTGTTTCTCCAAGCTATAACACCTTTTTTATCCATTAATGCATATGGTATATCCAAGTCCTGAGAAAAAATATTTTGCGTACTTTCGCTTGCCATGGCATACTCTACCATGTAATTTGACAGATTTCTTGAAATCATAATATTCCATACGACAATATATATAATTGCAAAAAGTGCCAGTAAAAAAATTATTGCACCACAACCTTTCCCCGGTGCAACAAATAATATTCCAAGCAAAAATACCAAGACTATAAGCGAATACCACAAGTTTTTCCTTAATATTGCCTTTGTATTTTTTTTATTTTTCATTAGCATCTCCATTATTTTTAAAATGGTATCCTATTTTTATATTTGATATATAAAACAAAAATATTATCACTTTTTATTATAAAAGTTTTTAAATGATTATACCAAGAAAAGGATAATCTATCAAGCTTACCTATATTTCAAAACTCCGGAAATGTTCAAATTTAAAACTTAAATAAGGGCTGTTTACACAGCCCCCAAAAACTTTTCATAATATAAATTTCACACTCATCAAATTATACATTCACATCTGCTGCGTCTTCAAGCAACATTGCTTCATACTTCCCTATGACCGTGTCTGAAATAAGTTCTCTGGTTTGAGAGTTTATAGGATGTGCTATATCTCTATATTCACCATCCGCCGCCATTCTACTTGGCATAGCTATAAACAATCCTTTTTCACCTTCAATAACCTTGATATCATGAATAACAAATTCATTATCCAAAGTAATTGATACAACGGCCTTCATCTTACCTTCTTTATCAATTCTTCTAACTCTGACATCAGTAATCTGCATTATTTGAATCCCCCCTTAATCTCATTAAAGATTATATCTTTCGTTTTTTTCTATTACTATTCTGACCTGCTCTGCTGTCCCAATATAAGTCGAATTTGCACGTATTGTATCACGACTTTCTACAATACAGTTTTCAATAACTGTGTTGTCGCCAATGTATACATCATTCAAAATAACAGAATTCCTAATTATACAACCGTTTCCTATGTACGATTTATTAAAAAGAACTGAGTTTTCAACTGTACCGTTTATGATACAGCCACTTGCAATAAGTGAATTTGACACCTTAGCCCCCGGATTATACTTTGCGGGCGGCAAATCGTCAACCTTAGAATATATACCCGGATACTCTACAAAGAAATGATCTCTCACTTCCCTCTTCAAGAAATCCATATTTGTTTTGTAATAAGATTCAACCGAAGCTATATTACTCCAATAAGAGTTAATCTTATATGCATATATTCTCTTCAAATTTTTGTATCTGATCAAGATATCTCTTACGAAGTCATATCTGTCCTCCGCAATACTTCTTTCAATCAGCTCAATAAGTTGTCTCCTTCTTATAATATATATCCCGCAGGATATATTAACAGAATCAGTAACTATCGGTTTTTCTTCAAAACTGACTATTCTACCATCATCATTTATTGAAACCATACCGAATCTAGTCAAATCTTCTGCATCATTTGCTTTCTTGCATACTACAGTAATATCTGCTTTCTTTTCAATATGATACTCCAATACTTTATTATAGTCAAGTTTATATATACCATCACCTGCACTAATAATAACATACGGCTCATGAGATCTTTTCAAAAATATAAGATTTTGATACAATGCATCAGCGGTACCTCTATACCAATCTGAGCTTTCAGCGGTAATGGTCGGTGTGAAAACAAACAAACCACCTTGCTTTCTTCCAAAATCCCACCATTTTGATGAACTCAAGTGTTCATTCAATGATCTGGAGTTGTACTGTGTAAATACAGCCACTTTTTGTACATGTGAATTTGACATATTGCTGAGTGCAAAATCTATACTTCTGTAACTTCCGGCGATAGGCATTGCTGCAATAGCCCTCTTGTTGGAAAGTTCTTTCATTCTTTTTGAGTTTCCGCCCGCCAACACTATTCCTATTGCTCTCATATCTTGCCACCTACCTTTACAATGAAGTCGCCACTTAAAAGTTTACCATCCACATAGTCGTCTTTGGTTGTCTTTCCTAAAATAGCTGTATTTTTCCCAATAACAACACCGTCAGGGATAGTTGTCCTCTCCCCGATTACTGCCAGATCGCAGTTGTAGACTTTTTTATCATATTTGCTTTCACAAAATTCAAAAGCCCCAATCTCGCAATCTTTTCCAACCTCGGAATTTTCAGCAATAATAGCTTTTGTAACCTTAGAGTTTGCTCCTATCCTACTGCCCTTCATAACTATAGAGTCAGTAACCACAGCCCCCTCTTCGATAACCACTCCGGCACCTATTACAGAGTTGTTTACTTCTCCGTAAACCTCTACGCCTTCACCAATAATACTCTTATTGATAGTCGAAGCCGCTGAAATATATTGTGGAGTGATAATATCGCCCTTGGTATAAATCTTCCAGTATTCCTCATACAGGTTGAATTCAGGTATTATATCAACAAGCTCCATATTTGCTTCCCAATATGTTTCCAAAGTACCTACATCTTTCCAGTAGCCGTTAAACTCATAGCTGAAAATCCTGCTGCCATTGTTAAACAAATAAGGAATAATATGTTTACCAAAATCACATCCCGGTTCATTTGATAATGCAATCAAAGATTCCTTAAGTGCCTTCCATGAGAAAATATAAATTCCCATAGATGCAAGGTTTGACCTCGGAACTTTAGGTTTCTCTTCGAACTCGGTTACTCTGCTGTTCTCGTCGGTTATAAGTATTCCAAATCTTGATGCCTCTTCCATCGAAACAGGCATAGCCGCAATAGTGATATCGGCATTGTTTGCCTTGTGGTAATCAAGCATTACCTCGTAATCCATCTTATATATGTGATCACCTGAAAGTATTAAAACATAGTCAGGATTGTAACTTTCCATATATTCAAGATTTTGGTAAATTGCATTGGCAGTACCCGAATACCAGTCACTACCTGCAGCATTTTCATACGGCGGCAACACAGTGACCCCTCCCATATTCCTATCCAAATCCCACGGAATTCCGATTCCGATATGGGTATTCAGTCTAAGAGGCTGGTACTGAGTCAAGACTCCAACCGTATCAACACCTGAATTGATGCAGTTGCTCAACGGAAAATCTATAATCCTGTACTTACCGCCAAATGAAACTGCTGGTTTCGCCACATTATGTGTCAACACCCCAAGGCGACTGCCTTGTCCTCCTGCCAACAGCATAGCTATCATTTCCTTTTTAATCATGTACACACCTCGTTGCTAATGCTAATTCCTTATGTTTACACTTGAATTATAGCACAAATATACTCGATTGTGAATAAAAGATTTTATTTTAACATTAAATTTTCTATGTTTTGATGAAATTTAATATTTGCTCTCGCCAATTTTGATACAATTAACATCTTTTGCTCTTTTGAGTTAAAAAAATGCACAAAGTTTTTTTGAGTATTTTTTTAGCTACTTCTACCAAAGCGTAAAATGTTGCATAAAATTTGAAATATTATTTGTTCTTAAGTTGTCCAAACAAATGAATGTATGCTATAATTAGATGTTACTAAATCTATGCCTAAACGGTATTAAGGAGGGATTCTAATGAAGCTGACAACAGTAAAAGAAATATACAAAAATACGTCTAAGTATATTGATACTGAAATTACAATAGGAGGATGGGTAAGAAGCAACAGAGACTCAAAGTCTTTTGGCTTCCTTGTTATAAGTGACGGAAGTTATTTTGAACAAATTCAAGTTGTATACAATGATAAATTATCTGATTTCAATAAATTAACAAAGGTGAATGTCGGTGCCGCACTTATTATAAAGGGTACCCTTGTAGCTACACCGGGTGCAAAGCAGCCTTTTGAGATCCAGGCTACACAAATTGATATCGAGGGTGAATCAAGTTCAGATTATCCTTTGCAAAAGAAAAGACATACTCTTGAGTATCTGAGAACAATCTCTCACTTACGTCCAAGAACAAATACATTCCAGGCGGTATTCAGAGTAAGATCTCTTATAGCATATGCTATACATAAATTCTTCCAGGAAAGAGACTTTGTATATGTGCATACTCCAATCATTACAGGAAGTGATGCTGAGGGTGCAGGTGAGATGTTTAGAGTGACAACTATCGATCCTCAAAATCCTCCTCTAAAAGATGACGGCAGCGTGGATTATTCCAAGGATTTCTTCGGCAAAGAAACCAACCTTACCGTTTCAGGACAGTTAAACGGCGAGACATTGCCATGGCATTCAGAGATATTTATACATTCGGACCTACTTTCAGAGCTGAGAATTCAAATACTACCAGACATGCTGCAGAGTTTTGGATGATAGAGCCTGAGTTTGCCTTCGGTGATCTTAATGACAATATGGATCTTGCTGAAAGCATGCTCAAATATATAATAAACTATGTACTTGAAAATGCCGCTCCCGAGCTTGAGTTCTTCAATCAGTTTGTAGATAAGGGACTTTTGGACAGACTTAAGAATGTTGCCGAGTCGGACTTCGGCAGAATTACATATACCGAAGCTATAGAAATACTTGAAAAGAATAACGAAAACTTTGAGTACAAGGTTTCATGGGGTTGCGATCTTCAAACAGAGCATGAGCGTTACCTTACAGAGCAGGTATTTAAGAAGCCTATATTTGTTACTGATTATCCAAAGGCAATCAAGGCGTTTTATATGAAGGAGAATGAAGATAAAAAGACTGTTGCCGCTATGGACTGTCTTGTTCCGGGAATAGGTGAAATAATGGGAGGAAGCCAAAGAGAGGATGACTATAACAAGCTTTTAGCCAGAATAGAAGAGCTTGGTATGGACACTAAGGACTATGACTTCTATCTCGATCTTAGAAAATACGGTTCAACCAGACATGCAGGTTTCGGTCTCGGATTTGAAAGATGCGTTATGTATCTTACAGGAATGTCAAATATAAGAGACGTACTTCCATTCCCAAGAACAGTAGGAAATTGCGAATTATAATAAAGGGAGGTAAACTTTAGCCATATGAAATTTATACATACAGGTGATATTCATTATGGTATGAAGCCTGATTCAAATAGACCATGGGGTAAGGAAAGAGCCGATGCGGTAAAATCTTCGCTTCACAAAATCATTGATGTTGCAAAGAAAAAAGAAGTTGATCTTCTTCTTATTGCAGGCGATCTCTTCCATTCCCAGCCCTTCAGTCGTGATTTAAAAGAAGTAAACTTTCTTTTTTCCACAATACCTGACACAAAAGTTGTTATCATTGCCGGAAATCACGATTGTTTAAGAGAGAACAACAATATACTTACCTTTCCTTGGGCAAAAAATGTGGTTTATTTGTCCACTCCCACTATCAGCAGTGTATATTTCAGAGACATAAATACAGAAATCTACGGCTTTTCATATCATGACAGGGAGGTTAAGGAAAATATTGTTTCCGGACTTTCCATTCGTGAAAATGACAGAGTTAAAATACTTCTTTTACACGGTGGTGATGCAACTCATTTACCATTTGATAAAAATGAATTAAATAAGATTTCTTCATCTTATATAGCTCTTGGACATATGCATAAGCCTGAGGTGCTTTTTGACAGACATATGGCTTACTGCGGTTCACCGGAGCCGCTTGATATGACTGAGACCGGTGAACACGGAATTTATTACGGTGAGATAGATAATGAAACACGTCTTATGAAAGACTTTGAGTTTATCAAGATTTCAAACACTTCATATATCTCACTGACAATAAATGTAACTCCTGAGACTACAAATGCAGAGTTACATACCTCTTTAACAGAAACTATTAATATCAAAGGTAAACAAAATATATACAGATTTAAAATAAAGGGACTCAGAGATCCGGATATTGAATTTGACTTGGATTCACTCACCTCTACCTTAAGGGTTGCAGAGATAATAGATGATTCCGAACCGAAATACGATTTTGCCAAGCTCTTTGCCGAGCATCCTTCCGATATGATTGGATTTTTTATTCGTGAACTTGACAGGCCTAATATGAGTAAACTTGATAAAAAGGCTCTTTATTACGGAATAAACGCATTACTTAGAACTACTGATGAAAGGGGGAAACCATGAAACTGCTAAGCTTGCATATTGATGGCTTTGGCAAATTCAAAAACAAAGATTTGCAATTTGCCGATAATATGAATATTGTGTATGGCTATAATGAAGCCGGAAAATCAACAATATTTATGTTCATCGAGGCAATGTTTTACGGTCTTGAAAGGGCAAAAGGCAGAGCCAGCAAGAGCGATACCTGGACCAAGTTTAAACCTTGGGGTAATGGCGATATATACGGCGGAAATTTGCGTTTCTCATATCATGACAAAAATTATCGTATTGAAAGAGATTTTACAAAGACCGCAACAAACCCTTTTACTGTAGTAAATGAAACTGACGGTAAGAATGTTGACAATCCCGGAGAATTCTTAAAAGAAGCTCTATGCGGACTTTCACAGACAGCCTACTCAAATACCGTAAGTATTTCACAGCTGAAATCAGCCACTGATGCAAAGATGGTTATTGAGCTTAAGAACTATATTGCCAATATGAATACTACAGGTAATATGTCTTTAAATATCAATAAAGCTTCGGATTTCTTGAAGGAAAAGAAAAAAGCATTTACAGCTTCGCTTGATCCTGATGCCGCTAAAACCTATAATCAGAACTTGACTGAAATAAAGGCTTTGGAAAAGAAGATCTCCTCTCCCGAGTTTTCAACACATTTGAAAACTCTAAAAGAGGCTGATGCCATCACCGAAAAGCGAATTATAGATTTAAATATTCAAAAAGAAGCTTTAATTGAAAGTATCGCATCCAAGCGTCAGCATCTTTCAGACCTTGGATTTAATGACAAAAAAACAATTATAGATTTACAAGAAGCTCTCAATAAGAGCTATAATGATTATCTTGCAGCATATGAAACAGAAAAAAAATCTATAAACAAGTTATATTCCACTATATTCCTTGTGCTGTCGATTGTAACTGTAATACTTGCAGGTTATATATTCAAAACCGGTAAAAATAATTTTATTACAACCGCTACCGGTATCAGCTTTCAATTTGCAATGGTGCTTTTTATAATTATATCTTTAGCATCCTTGATTTTTGCAAGTTACATATATACCATTCACAATAAGGAAAACAGGCGTTTGACCGAGCTTAAGGTAAATCTTATTACACTTATGGCAAGGGTTGGTTCATTTGACTATATATCAGAGGAAAATATCAATCGTGCAAATAAAACATTGGCCACAAAGTTACGAATTTTTGAGGCTATGGAAGCAGATATAGCAAGAAGTGAGGCTTTAAATGCCGATATCGAAAATCTTCGTGCTAAAAAGGCGGCATATGCAAGCGGTATTGATGCAAAAAAGCAAAATGAGTGGGAACTTGAAAAGCTCATGGAAAAGCTTGCACAGTTGAAGGAAACAAATACTTCATTAAAGAATATTATTACAGAAAATGACAAGATTCGATTTGAAATAGACGCAATAGACCTTGCTATCGATACTCTTAAGAATCTGTCGGAAACCATTAAAAATTCATTTGGACTCTATTTGAATAAAGATGCCTCGGAACTTATTGAAGGTATAACAGGTGGTGTATATGATTCTATATCAATTGATGAGAATTTTAATGTATTCCTAAATACACCAAACAGACTTGTACCGATAGAGCAGGCAAGTTCCGGTACTATGGATCAGGTATATCTGGCTCTTAGAATTGCAGCCGGAAGACTTATGCAGGGTCGTGCAAAAGAATTGCCTTTTATATTCGATGACAGCTTTGTAAACTATGATTCGATCCGTCTTAGAGCAGCTTTACTTTGGATAGCCAATAATGTTCCTGAACAAATCATTGTATTCAGTTGCCATATGAGAGAAGCTCAATTAATGACAGCTACTATGCAAGATTTCAATCTGATAGAATTGTAGGGAGTTTATGCGTTTTATCAAACAATTTTCAATTATACTATTTGTAAGTTTTTTGGGGGAAGTGTTAAAAGCTATTTTACCACTTCCCATACCTGCAAGCATATATGGCCTGGTCATTATGCTTGCATTACTTGTTTTACAGGTTGTAAAGCTTGAGCAAGTGGAAGGCGCTTCTATGTTTTTAATAGATATAATGCCTCTTATGTTCATACCTGCCTCGGCAGGTCTTATTGATATCTGGCCTACTCTCAAACCTGTACTTATACCGCTTCTTATTATGACTTTAATTTCCACTGTTTTGGTAATGGTTGTATCAGGTAAAGTAACCGAATTTGTTATAAAATTTGACAATAAAAAGCAAAAGGAGAGCAAATAGATGAGTGATTTTTTAAGCAATTCCATATTTTTTGGAGTTCTCCTATGCTTACTGTCATATCAAGCCGGAGTGTTCTTAAGACGAAAGACAAAAATAGCCGCCTTTAATCCGCTGCTTATTTCCATCATTATAGTAATTTTTGTACTTGTTATGTTTAATATTAAGTTTGAAGATTTTTATAAAGGTTCAAAATATATCAGCTATTTGCTTACACCGGCAACTGTAGCTCTTGCAATACCGCTGTATTCAAAACTGACTTTACTAAAGGCCAATTTTAAAGCTATAATGTCCGGAATTATTGCAGGTGTTTTAACATCCTTGATATCAATACTTATAATGTCTCTGCTATTTGGATTAAGCCATGAGCATTATGCTTCCATGTTGCCAAAATCCATAACTACAGCTATAGGTATCGGAGTTTCAGAGGAACTTGGCGGTATATCTACAATTACTACTGCTGTAATCATTGTAACCGGTGTTTTCGGCAATGTATCGGCTGATATTGTTTATAAAATTTTCAATATAAAAGATCCGATTGCAAAGGGTATAGGACTTGGATCATCCGCGCATGCCATAGGTACTTCAAAAGCTCTTGAGATGGGCGAAACTGAAGGTGCTATGAGCTCATTATCCATAGCGGTTGCAGGTATTATCACAGTTGTATTTGCTTCATTCTTTGCAAATCTTATATAATTGACATAAAAAAGCTGTATATTTAAAAATTTAATCTTTAAATATACAGCTCTCTTTTATTTTATGAAACTGATAAAATTTCATTTATCTGTGATACCAATGTGTCACAGTCAATTCCATGTACCATGCAAGCCTCTTCCAAAGTCTCCATCTGTGATGAAGGACATCCAAGGCAATGCATACCTGTTCTCATAAGTATCGGTGCAATCATTTCATTTGTCATTAAAAGCTCACCTATTGTCATATTCTTATTTATTGTCATAAAATACTCCTTTATAATATATTTTTATTTAGTATAAATCTTTCTGCTAAAATCTTCTATACCTTTTTTTATTTCATCTATAGTCAAGCCGGCAAAACCGACTAAAACAGTGGAGCTACTTATATTTTCGCCGGTATAAAAGACTGAAATGGGATATAGCTTAATTCCTGCAAGCCTTCCGTAGTTTATTATCTCTTCCTCACTCATTTGTTCCAATGTAAGTAAGATATGCAATCCTGAGTTGTTTTCAAAAACCTTTGCTTGTGGCAGATTACTTCTTATACTTTCAATAAGAGCATCCCTCTTTAGCCTGTAGTTGGTTCTCATTCTGTTGAGATGTCTTTCAAAATATCCCTCACCTATAAATATTTCAAGAATATTTTGGTCGGACCTTGGAACAGTGCATGACAGAAATTTAAGTTTACTCTCATATTCTTCCATCAACTTTTCGGGAAGAACCATATAGGCCACTCTTATCGCCGGTGCAATAGCCTTTGAAAATGTACCCATATATATTACCCTTGAAGGATCAAGTCCCTGCATAGCAGGTATGGGTTTGCCTACAAATCTAAACTCCGAATCATAATCATCTTCTATTATGTACCTGTCGCTTTTCTTGTAACACCATGAAATCAGCTCTCTTCTTCTGTTTATAGGCATTATGACACCTGTAGGATATTGATTGGCAGGCATCAGATAGCATATATCGGCATCAGTTGATTCAAGTATATCTATATTCATACCCTCATCATCCATATCAATACTTAATACATCCCATGACATTGATTTGAAGATCTCTTTAGCCCTAATGTACCCCGGATTTTCAAGTGCAATATTTCTTGTTCCGAGCAATAATCCAAGAAGCAATATCAAATACTCGCTACCTGCTCCGACTATTATATTAGAAGGAGAACACACCACTCTTCTTGCCGTATGAAGATAATCTGCTATCCGGGTTCTAAGTCCGAACTCGCCCTGCTTATCTCCTGCAATAAAAACATCTTCCTTTTCACTTGAAAACACCTTTCTTGCAATACTTCTCCAAGATGCATAAGGAAAACTCTTTGAGTCAATTCTTGTCGGTGAAAAATCAATCTTTATATCATCTTCAATCCTAAAATCTTTCCTTTTAGCTTCCCTTTTATATTTCTTTCTTTCAATATTTAAAACATCCAGACGATTTACAATATAGCCGCTACCGCCTCTTGATTTTAAATATCCTTCAGCCAAAAGCTGTTCATAGGCATTAACCACAGTGGTTCTTGATATCTTTAAACTCTGAGCCAAGCTCCTTGTTGAAGGGAGCTTGGTATCGGGCAAAATATGCCCGCTTTTTATCTCATTCTTTATAAATTCATAGATTTGCTCATATATAGGGCAATCACTATTTAAATCTATAAGAAGTTCCATCAGTCATTCTTAGGAAGCTTAAATGAGCTCTTAAGAGAAACTATTCTGTTAAATACCAATGCATCAGGCTTAGAATCCTTTGCATCCACACAGAAGAATCCGTTTCTTACAAACTGGAAGCTGTCATATGCCTTTGCATCCTTAAGACATGGCTCAACATAGCAATCTTAAGTATTGTCAATGAATTTGGATTGAGGTTCAGATTTCCGTTCTCGTCAAGCTTACCCTTTTCCTCATCAACTATATTCTCATAGAGTCTCATTTCAGCCTTAATTGCTGTCTTTGCATTTACCCAGTGGATAGTTCCCTTTACCTTTCTCTCACTAAAACCTGAACCTGACTTTGTCGCAGGATCATATGTGGCATGAACTGCAATAATTTCGCCGTTTTCATCCTTTTCCACAGATGTACAGGTTACAAAGTAAGCTCCCATAAGTCTTACTTCATTTCCAGGGAATAGTCTGAAATACTTCTTTGGAGGCACTTCCATAAAGTCCTCTCTCTCAATATAGAGCTCTCTGCCAAATTCTATCTCTCTTTCTCCAAGCTCAGGATTTTCAAGATTGTTAGGCATTGTACATAATTCAGACTGACCTTCAGGATAATTATCTATTATAAGCTTTATAGGATCAAGTATTGCCATTATTCTTGCCTTCTTAAGCTTTAGATCCTCTCTGATACAGTACTCAAGCATTGCCGACTCTATAGAAGAATCTGCTTTTGAAACTCCCGCAAGTTTTACAAAGTTTCTGATTGCATCAGGAGTATAACCTCTTCTTCTGAGTGCGGCTATTGAAACAAGTCTCGGATCGTCCCATCCGTCAACTATTCCGTCTTCTACAAGTTTTTTGATATATCTCTTACCTGTTACGACATTTGTGAGATAAAGCTTTGCAAACTCTATCTGTCTTGGAGGGTTCTTGTACTCACATTCTTTTACAACCCAGTCATAAAGCGGTCTATGATCCTCAAACTCCAATGTACAAAGGCTGTGTGTAATATTTTCTATAGCATCTTCTATCGGATGTGCAAAAATCATACATAGGATAGATACACCATTTATCTCCTGTATTGTGATGAGTCATTCTTGCAACTCTGTAGATTACAGGATCTCTCATATTGATGTTTGGTGATGCCATATCTATCTTTTGCACGAAGTACACGACTTCCGTCCTCACAAAGTCCGTTCTTCATATCTTCAAACAGCTTTAAGTTCTCTTCAACGGATCTGTTTCTGTATGGACTTTCTTTTCCCGGAGTTTTAAAATCTCCTCTGTACTCTCTGATCTCATCGGCACTTAAATCACAAACAAATGCCTTACCTTTTTTTATAAGAAGAACAGCCTTCTCATACATCTCTTCGAAATAATTTGAAGCAAAGAACAATCTGTCTTCAAACTCTCCTCCAAGCCACTTTACATCTTCAAGTATTGAGTGTACGAACTCCTCTTTTTCCTTTGTAGGATTTGTATCATCAAATCTCAAGTTGAACTTTCCGCCATACTCTTTTGCGATATCATTATTTAAAATAATTGACTTTGCATGACCTATATGAAGATATCCGTTAGGCTCCGGCGGAAATCTGGTCTGCACGTGGTCAAATCTTCCGGACTCAAGGTCCTTATCTATCTCTATCTCAATAAAATTCTTTGAAACTGTCTCAGTATTGGTATTTTTAATTTCTTCTGACATAAGTTTCCCCCATCTATATCGGTTTATTCACTAAGCTATTATTATATCATTGATATATCTCTATCGCAATCCCACGTGAACCCCAATATCACAAAAATACCCTTATTACCATGTACTGATAATAAGGGTATGAAATATTTTTTATTCTGTAAATAAAGGTGTTGAGAAATATCTGTCACCGCTGTCAGGTAAAAGAGCAACTATAGTCTTTCCCTCATTCTCAGGCTTTTTAGCCTCCTCGATAGCAGCAAAGAACGCCGCACCTGAAGATATACCTACAAGGATACCCTCTTTTGATGCTATAAGTCTGCCATACTCAAATGCTTCCTCGTTTCTACTGTGATAATCTCATCATATATCTTTGTGTTAAGTGTATTAGGGATAAATCCGGCTCCGATACCCTGGATCTTATGAGGACCGCTCTTTCCTTCAGAAAGTATAGGAGAACCTGTAGGCTCTACTGCGATTACCTTAACACTTGGCTTCTTCTCCTTTAAGAACTCTCCTACACCTGATATAGTACCACCGGTTCCGATACCTGAAATAAAGATATCCACTTCACCTTCAGTATCATTCCAAATCTCAGGACCTGTTGTAGCCTTGTGAACTGCAGGATTTGCCTTATTCTCAAACTGTGCAGGTATAAAACTTCCTTCAATGCTTTCGGCAAGCTCTTCAGCCTTTGCAATAGAACCCTTCATTCCCTTTGATCCTTCTGTAAGCTCTATAGTAGCTCCATATGCCTTAAGAATATTTCTTCTCTCAACGCTCATTGTCTCAGGCATTGTAAGAATAACCTTATATCCCTTTGCTGTACCTACTGATGCAAGTCCGATTCCTGTATTGCCTGATGTAGCCTCTATAATAGTAGAGCCGGGCTTTAATTTTCCTTCCTTTTCTGCCGCCTCGATCATTGCAAGTGCTATTCTGTCCTTTACGGAACCTGCCGGATTGAAATACTCAAGCTTTACCAAAACTCTTGCTTTAAGGCCAAGCTCCTTTTCAATATTTGAAACCTCTACCAATGGTGTATTACCGATTAACTCACTACTGCTCTTATAAACTCTAGACATACAAACCTCCGTTTTTTATGTATTCCTGTTTTCCTACTTGTTTTATGGGTTTATAATAATCTATTTATTTTTATTTGTCAAGCAATTTTTTATTTTTCTTGAAATATATTTTTTTCTTTGTATAAAAAAACAAAAACACTCTTGCATAATATTCTTTTTTTAATGTATATTTATAAACGTATTTTCATAGCTTTTAAACATTTGATAGGCTATATTTTAATATTTATGCGTATTTTTATACATAGGAGGTCTTATGGCAAAGGAAAAAGTTGTATTGGCATATTCAGGTGGTCTTGATACCACCGCTATTATACCTTGGTTAAAGGAACATTTTAATTATGATGTAATTTGCTGCTGCATAGACTGCGGTCAGGGAAATGAACTTGACGGACTTGAGGAAAGAGCAAAATTATCGGGAGCGGAAAAGCTTTATATCATAGATATGATTGATGAATTCTGTGATGATTATATTGTTCCATGTGTACAGGCAGGTGCAGTATATGAGAACAAATATCTTCTGGGTACTTCAATGGCAAGGCCAGGTATTGCAAAGGCTCTTGTAGATGTAGCAAGAAAAGAAGGCGCATCTGCAATCTGTCACGGTGCAACAGGAAAAGGAAATGATCAGATTCGATTTGAACTCGGTATCAAGGCTCTTGCACCGGATCTTAAAATCATTGCACCTTGGCGTATGACTGATATATGGAAGATGAACTCACGTGAGGATGAAATAGCTTACTGTAAGGCACATGGTATTGACCTACCTTTCTCAGCCGATTCAAGCTATAGCCGTGACCGTAACCTTTGGCATATCAGCCATGAAGGACTTGAGCTTGAAGATCCTTCTCTTGAGCCAAACTATGAGCATGTACTTATGCTTGGAGTAACACCTCAAAGGCACCCGATAAGGAAACCGAGCTCTCTTTAAGCTTTGAAGCGGGTGTTCCTGTGGCTTTAAACGGTGAGAAAATGAAAGTCTCAGAGATAATTACTAAATTAAATGAGCTTGGCGGTGCCAACGGTATCGGTATCATCGATATAGTTGAGAACCGTGTTGTAGGCATGAAATCAAGGGGTGTTTATGAGACTCCCGGAGGTACAATACTCATGGAAGCTCATGATGCACTTGAGGAGCTTGTACTTGACAGGGCCACTTTTGAAGTGAAAAAAGATATGGGAAATAAATTTGCACAGATAGTTTATGAAGGAAAATGGTTCACACCTCTTCGTGAAGCTATCCAAAGCTTTGTAGAGTCTACACAACAGTATGTAACAGGTGAAGTAAAACTTAAGCTTTATAAGGGAAATATTATAAAGGCCGGTACAACATCTCCTTATTCACTTTATTCAGAGTCGCTTGCATCATTTACAACAGGTGATTTATATGACCACCATGATGCTGACGGATTTATCACATTATTCGGTCTGCCACTGAAAGTAAGGGCTATGAAGATGGCTGAAGTTAATAAAGAAAAATAAAACTAAAGGGGCTAAAATCAGCCCCTTAATTTTATTTACTCTTATTATTTACATAGTTTACAAGTCCGCCCGCATTTATGATATTTTGCATAAACTCGGGGAAAGCCTGACCTTTATAGGTCTTACCTGTTGTAATATCAGTAATAAGTCCTGTATTAAAGTCTACCTTAACCTCATCACCTGCTTTTATCTCTGCTGCGGCTTCCGGGCTTTCAATAATTGGCAAACCTATATTTATAGCATTTCTGTAAAAAATTCTTGCAAATGTATCCGCAATTACCACACTCACTCCGCTTGCCTTGATGGCGAGCGGTGCATGTTCTCTGGATGAACCGCAGCCGAAATTCTTTCTTGCTACAATGATATCTCCCTTTTGAACCTTATTCACAAATTCCTTATCAATATCTTCCATACAATGCTTTGCCAGCTCTTCACCTGTAGTAGCATTAAGATATCTCGCAGGAATTATAACATCGGTATCTACATTTTCACCATATTTAAATACATGTCCTCTTGCTTCCATATTAACCTCTCAATCTTTAAACTGTCGGTGCTACTATTTTCCTGCTATCGCACTTGCTGCAGCCACTGCAGGAGAAGCAAGATACACCTCTGATTCCACATGTCCCATTCTTCCGATAAAGTTTCTGTTGGTAGTAGATATACATCTCTCACCTGCCGCCAAAACTCCCATATATCCACCAAGACATGGACCGCATGTAGGAGTTGAAACTATTGCACCGGCATCTATGAAAATATCTACCAGTCCTTCTTTTATAGCCTGCTTGTAAATCTCCTGTGTTGCCGGAATTACAATACATCTTACATTCTTTGCAACCTTCTTATCCTTCATCTGTGCAGCCGCACTTCTAAGGTCTGAAATATGTCCGTTTGTACATGAACCGATTACCGCCTGGTCAATCTTTATATCACCGAATTCACCGATTACCTTTGTATTCTCAGGCAAATGAGGGAATGCAACAGTAGGTCTTAATGCAGACAGATCAATATCTATTACTTCATCATATACAGCATCACTGTCAGCTTCAAATATCTTAGGACTTCTGTTTGAATGCTCCTTAATATAATCCAGTGTTATATCATCTACAGGGAAAATTCCGTTTTTTTCCACCGGCTTCGATTGCCATATTGCAAATAGTAAATCTGTCATCCATAGATAAAGATGCAACACCTTCACCGACAAATTCCATTGATTTATACAGTGCACCGTCTACACCAATCTTTCCGATAATATGAAGTATAACATCCTTACCGCATACATCACTTGAGAGTTTACCCTTCAAATTAAACTTAATTGCACCCGGCACTTTAAACCATGCTTTTCCTGTAACCATTCCGGCAGCCATATCCGTAGAACCTACACCGGTTGAAAATGCGCCAAGCGCACCATAAGTACATGTATGGGAATCCGCACCGATAATACAATCACCTGCAACAGTAAGGCCCTGTTCGGGTAAAAGTGCATGTTCAATTCCCATTCTACCAACATCAAAAAAATTAACTATTTCATTTTCATCTGCAAAATCTCTACAGGTCTTGCAGTTCTGGGCAGACTTGATATCCTTATTCGGAGCAAAGTGATCCATTACCAATGCTATTTTTTCACCATCAAACACTTTTTTATTTTCAAATTTCTTTATCTCATTGATTGCCACAGGTGATGTGATATCATTTCCGAGCACAAGATCCAAGTTTGCCTCAATAAGCTGGCCGGCTTCAACAAAGTCCAAGTCTGCATGGGCAGCCAAAATCTTTTGTGTCATTGTCATTCCCATATTTTTTTCCTCTTTTCTTTTAATTAATGTTGATTGTAACATATCAGATGATATAATAGCGATATGAATTTAATATATCAAGTATTACATATAGTTATATTAGTTACAGATCAACTATAAATTCTACGAATAATAAATATAACTAGGCGGAGGAATATGGAACAGCATTTATCACAATATAGAATATTTTTTGAGGTGGCCAAGGCAGGCAGCATATCAAAAGCCGCAAAGCTACTGTATATCAGCCAACCGGCTATATCCAAATCAATTCTTAGACTGGAGGAAGGTCTTGAGATAGCACTTTTTGTCAGAACCTCAAAAGGTGTGAGCCTTACACCTGAGGGGCAGATCTTTTATGAATATTTACAGAATGCATTTTCAGCTATAGAAGCCGGCGAAAATCATCTTACAAAAATAAAGCAGTTTAATATCGGTAAAATAACTGTGGGAACAAGTAATACACTTTGTAAATATATACTGCTCCCACATCTCAACAATTTTATGAAGGAAAATCCACATACCATGGTAAGTATCTTTACCCAGTCATCGGATGAAACAAATTTCCTTTTGTCAGAAAATAAAATTGATATCGGACTGGTTGCAAAACCTTTAAAACTTCACAATATGTCCTGTATCAGTATAATGGAGATACATGATGTCTTTGTGGCTACTCCAGGATATATAAACAGCCTTAAGCATATATTCAACAATAATTTCGATCCTTTCAGAGACGGAAATATTATGCTTCTTGATAAAAACAATGCTACAAGAAAGTATATTGACAGTTGCATAGAAGGTTCAAAACTGCAACTCAATCAATCCATTGAAACAAGCAATATGGAACTTCTTATAGAGTTTGCAAAAACCGGCATCGGAATCGCCTGTGTAATAAAGGAATTTATACAAAAAGAGCTGGAGGAAGGAACACTTGTAGAAATAGAGATGCCTGAAGGTCTTACCATACCAAAAAGAGAGATTGTATTCCTTTATGATGAAAAGAATATCAATCCCTCACTCGGCAAATTTTTAGACCTTTTAAAACCGGAGAATAACTGATCCGGGCTATATGACCCGGATCTTTTTTATCTTTCTTTTACTATATCAAGTATCTCACTAGGTGTATTTATAATATAATCAGCCTTATTTTCTCTCAGCTCATCTTCATCTCTAAATCCCCAAAGTACACCTATACTTGTAACTCCGGCTCTAAGGGCGGTCTGCATATCTGTAGCTGTATCACCAACATAGAGTATCTCCGGTTTTGAGAGTCCAAGCTCTTCTATTATCATATTCAAAGAAGTAGGATCAGGTTTTTTGGGGATACCGTCCCTCTCTCCATATATCAAATCAAATACTCCGTCTCCGAAAATCCCGTTTACATTTTTCTCCACACCAAGTTGTGATTTGTTTGATAATACCACAGACTTTATTCCCATCTGCTTTAGAGCTTCAAGAAGCTTGGTAATACCTTCATAGGGCTTAACATCCTTTAAGCAGTCTACGGCAAAAATCTCATCATATACTTTGTAAGCTTCATTTGCAAGTTTCAAATCCGTATCACCATTGTAAATCAGGGATCTGTCCACAAATTTCTTTGCACCCTCACCCACAAAATATTTTGTATGCTCTATATCTATCTCTTTTAACCCGAAATGTTTCATTGTTTTACTTATACAAAAAGACAGAGCATTTAATGTATTAAGCAATGTACCGTCCAAATCAAAAATAACAGCCTTTATCATCATTACACCTCAAACAAAAGATCACCATAGCTTGGCATCGGCCAAAGATCCTTATCCACTATCATTTCCAAGGTATCAATAGGTCTTCTGAGTGCTTCCATAGCCGGTACCACTACTTCATGCATATATTTTGCATGATCTGTTATATCCTCAATTCCGCCCACGTTGTCCATATATTTTTTCAGGTTTTCAAGTGCAAGCTTTGACTCTTTTAAATGCTCATTCACTTCTATTAAAATAGCATTTTGTGCATAAGGCTCTATACCTGAAATTGCAGATTTTAACTTAATTATAGAATCCGCAAGTCTTGTGGTATATCTTATAACCGCCGGTATAATAGACTTACCCGCAATATCTATCATAGTCTTTGCCTCGATATTTATTGCTTTTGAATATGCTTCGTATTCTATTTCTACTCTTGATTCAAGCTCGGTTCTGGTAAACACCTCAAATTCTTCAAAGAGCTTTATAGAATCCTCAGATACAAGAGCCGGAATGGCGTCTATCATACTTGGAAGATTTGAAAGCCCTCTTCTCTTTGCTTCTTTTACCCATTCCTCAGAATACCCGTTTCCATTAAATATAATTCTTCTGTGAGCGGTAAACAGTCTCTTGATTATATCATGAACGGCTTCATCAAAATCACTTGCACTTTCAAGCTCATTTGCCGCCTCTTTAAAGCTTTCAGCCACTATTGTATTTAAAACAATATTCGGTGATGCGATGGAGTCGGAGGAACCCACCATTCTGAATTCAAATTTATTATTTGTAAAGGCAAAAGGTGATGTTCTGTTTCTGTCTGTAGCATCTGTTTCAAAGTTGGGGAGTGTTGTTACACCTGTCTTTAATGTACCGCCCTGAATAGAATGTGTAGCCTCACCGGTGGAGCAAAGCTGATCTATAACATCCTGAAGCTGATCTCCAAGGAATACAGAAATAATAGCAGGTGGTGCCTCATGCGCTCCAAGTCTGTGATCATTACCTACGCAAGCGGCAGATTCTCTAAGCAAGTCCGCATGCTTATCAACCGCCTTTAAAATACAGGCAAGTACCAGCAAGAACTGAACATTCTCATGTGGTGTATCTCCAGGATTTAGCATATTTATTCCGTCATCGGAAGTCAAAGACCAGTTATTATGCTTTCCCGAACCGTTTACACCTGCAAAAGGCTTCTCATTCAAAGGCATGTCAGCCCATGCCTACCCGCCACTTTTTTCATTGTCTCCATAGTCACCTGATTGTGATCCACCGCCACATTTACCTGCTCATAAACAGGTGCCAGCTCATGCTGAGCAGGTGCCACCTCATTATGCTGTGTCTTTGCAGGAACTCCAAGCATCCAAAGCTCGTGATTAATATCATTCATATAGGAAGCTATTCTCTCTCTGATAGAACCGAAATAATGGTCCTCAAGCTCCTGTCCCTTTGGTGGCATTGCTCCAAAAAGAGTCCTTCCTGTATATATCAAATCCTTTCTTTGCAGATACTTCTCCCTGTCTACAATGAAATACTCCTGCTCCGCACCTACCGAAGGTATTACTCTCTTAGTTGTAGTATTACCAAAAAGTCTGAGTATTCTAAGAGCCTGAGTATTTATAGCCTGCATAGAACGAAGCAGAGGTGTCTTTTTATCAAGTGCCTCACCCCTGTAAGAGCAAAATGCTGTAGGAATATATAATGTAACTCCCAAAGAATCCTTTTTTATAAATGCAGGAGATGTACAATCCCATGCGGTATATCCTCTGGCCTCAAATGTTGCTCTAAGTCCGCCTGAAGGAAAACTTGAAGCATCGGATTCACCCTTTGTAAGCTCCTTTGCGGAAAATTCCATTATAACCTTGCCGTTTTTAGGTGCAGAAATAAAAGAATCATGTTTTTCGGCGGTTACACCTGTCAAAGGCTGAAACCAATGTGTATAGTGAGTAGCTCCTCTGTCAATCGCCCACTCTTTCATTCCATGAGCTACAGAATCCGCAATATCATTATCCAGTTCAAGTCCATCTTCGATAGTCTTTTTTAACTTTTTAAATACCGCCTTCGGCAAATATACCTGCATAGCCTCATCATTGAATACATTGGCCCCAAAAATCTCTGTGATAGTATCTCTTTTTTCCATATGCACCTTTCAAAATTATAGGTAAAACCTAATACATAAAATAAACTTTTATAGGAATTTCTCTCCCTGTAAGTTTTCGCAAAAATTATAGCATATAAAATATATTTTTGCATCTTTGAATATAAAAAAGCGACCGGAATTTCAGTCGCTTAATAATATTTAAAATAAACTTATTATCCTATTCTTTTTTAAACACATGACATGCAAAACAAAGCGCTGCAAATACTACTCCCACTATTGCGATTATAAGCTCTATATTTACAATAAAAGGCATAACAGATCTGATTCCGCTTTGAATATCCATTTTTGTAAGAACAGCATTATATTGCTTTGCGGCAATAGCACTGATAACAAAAGGGAATGTAATTCCTGCAATACTGGGATAAAATTTAAATTCTCTATTCTCTGCAAAGTTTGCAAAAAGGTCTGCCGCAACAAATAATCCAAGCAGATATATCAACAATGAAAAAAGATAAAGTCCGGTCAAAAATGATATATTCTTTTGCTCAAAAGAACTTATATATCCTGCCACACATAGACTTGCAGGTGCCGCATAGATACATGCAAGCGCCTTGGCTTCAATCTTCTTATTTCCAAGTTTTACATATCTGAAAGATACATAAAAGAAAAGCGGAATATAGAGAATAAATCCTATCAGGAAGCAGATCTGCCCAAGTGATGTATTATTAAAAGCCGGTGCAGTAACAGAAGCAACCACAATTCCCACATATACAATAAAATAGCTTGCAACAACCTTCATCAAGTTATCTGGTATTTTAATCTTTAAATAAAATTCAAAGTAAAATATATTATCAATACAAAATGTAAGACAATAGCTACATACCAAAGAATCATTGCAAATGCAGGTAGTATAGGCTTTATATAGCCGGCAAGAAGCATCAAAGTCATGGTATATGTTCCCGATACACTTGCAGTCACCGGATTTTTCATATCTGCTACAAAAGCATCAGGCATAGTCAAATACTTACACGATACGAACAATATTCCGACAAATGCCAAAATTCCGCAAAATATCTTCAAATAAGGACTGTAAACCGCCAGAAGATTTCCAAGCGCAGCAAAACCCAATGCCACTCCACATAAAGGCAATGGTACCCTTTTTAAAAAACTCATAACTACCCCTTATAAATCTATATTCTTCAATCCCTTTTCTCTAACAATGATTTCTGCCACCTTCTTTGCGGCAATTCCTGTAAATCTGATGCACTGTTCCTTATGTTCTCCTGCACCCATATCAAATTCTCTTGTAAGAACTCTGCAGCAGTTTGAGTGCTTTCCGTTTGCATCTCTGAAGTAGTCATGTAATTCATGTGTGAGCTCCATGCACTTTACTACCTTCGGATCCTTCGGACCGTTCTGCTCGGTTCTTCCGAAAATCATACCAAGAGCCATAATACCTCCGTTTAGAGCACCGCACATACAACCGCTCTTACCGGCGCCGACAGCCATACCTGATGACATAGCTATGACTTCTCTCGGTACATCAAGTTCAAAATTGTCTACAACTGCCGCCATGAGCGCTTCGCAACAGAAGTATCCGTTTCTGTAATTGTCCTCTGCATCCTGTCTAACCTTGTCCACACTGATTTCATTTTTGATATTCATAATTTCCTCCTGAAACATTTTCTATGATTTTATCACTAAAAAAATATTTTTTTGTATACTAAAAAAAGCATAGATTTTTGTACATCTATGCTAAAAAAATCAATAATTTTTATAGTTTTTTTATATTAATCATTATGATTTATTCATTTTATCGATAATATTATAGGATTTTTAAATATATCTATGCTATATATTTATTTCCCCAATATATGTCTTGCTACAAACACACCGCTTGCTGAAGCATGTGAAAGTGAGTGAGTTACACCACTACCGTCACCTATTACATAAAGATCCTTGTGAAGAGTCTCAAGATTATTATCAAGCTCTACTTCCATGTTATAGAACTTAACCTCTACACCGTAAAGTAAAGTCTCATCACCTGCTGTTCCCGGTGCAATCTTATCAAGAGCGTAAATCATCTCTATGATATCATCAAGAATTCTCTTTGGGATAACCAAAGACAAATCTCCAGGTGTTGCACTAAGAGTAGGTGTCATAAATGACTTGTTAATTCTTCCGGCACTACTTCTTTGACCTCTTATAAGGTCTCCGAATCTTTGAACCATTACACCTCCACCCAGCATATTTGAAAGTCTTGCAATACTCTCACCATATCCGTTACTGTCTTTAAACGGCTCTGTAAAATGCTTTGATACAAGTAAAGCAAAGTTTGTATTTTCAGTTTGAAGTGCAGGATCCTCGTAGCTATGTCCGTTTACTGTAACAATACCGTTTGTATTCTCATTAACAACGGCACCCTTTGGGTTCATACAGAAAGTTCTTACCAAATCCTGGTACTTCTCTGTTCTGTAAACTATCTTACTCTCATAAAGCTCATCTGTAAGATGCCTGAAAATCTCTGCCGGAAGCTCTACTCTCACACCGATATCCACACGGTTTGACTTTGTAGGGATATTAAGTTCCTTACAGATTTGCTCCATCCATTTACTTCCGCTTCTACCTACAGATACTATACATTTGTCTCCGGTAAATTCATCACCTTTTTTAGATACTATTTTATAGCCTGTATCCTGCTTTTCTATTTTTACAATAGGTGTGCTAAAGAAAAACTCCACCTTATTCTTTAAGTCCGCATAAATATTCTCAAGCACTTCGTAGTTGATATCAGTTCCCAAATGACGAACACTTGCATCCAATAAGTGCAAATTATTTTGTAAACAAAGTCTCTTAATATCGGAATTCGCTGTAGAATAAAGCTTGGTCTTTCCGCCTCCGTACTTTACATTGATTCCGTCTACATAGTTCATAAGTTCAATGGCTTTTTTCTTCCCGATATATTCATGCAAAGTACCTCCAAACTCATTGGTAATATTGTACTTTCCGTCAGAAAATGCTCCTGCACCACCAAAACCGTTCATGATTCCGCAGCTCTTACAATTGATGCAAGACTTAATCTTGTCTCCATCTATTGGACAATGTCTTTTCTCAAGCGGATTACCATACTCAAAAACCGCAATCTTTAGTGAGCTGTCTTGATTTATGAGTTCATAAGCCGAGAAAATACCTCCGGGACCTGCCCCGATTATCATTACATCATATTTCATATTTTTCCCTTTCACAAAAGCAATAACCATTACTTACATAAAAACGGCGATATCTCATTCGAAACATCGCATGCAACATTCCTATTATAATATTTCTTTTGAATACTAGCAATACACATTTGTATTAAAATATATTATTACAGTTATATCTACAGGTTATCCCTCCATATTATTATATACTACAAATATTACTTTTAAAAATTTCATAATTCTTTACTTTACTATTTTTAATCATTCAAGGCATAATATAGTAATGAACGCAAAAATTAAAAACATTAAAAAGATAAAAAAAATTACTCTAACAATTATATTGACAATTATAACCGTATTTTCTTTTTCGATTCAGTCGTTTGCATATGTGGACTGGCCTGTAGATACAAATGTATTATCTGAAGGTGCCATACTTATGGATGCCGACTCAGGAGCTGTACTATACGGTAAAAATATTCACGAACATTACTTTCCGGCAAGTATAACAAAGATATTGACTGCCCTTATAGTAGTGGAAAATTGTAACCTTGACGATATGGTTACATTCTCAAAAAATGCTGTATTTAATGTAGAACCCGGTTCATCAAGTGCCGGTATAGATGTGGGTGATACCCTTACCGTACGAGACTGCCTTTATGCAATGCTTTTGCAATCAGCTAATGAAGCCGCAAATGCACTCGCTGAGCATACAGCAGGGAGTATGGAAGAATTTGCAAATATGATGAATGAAAAAGCTGCAAGTCTTGGCTGTACCAACTCACACTTCGTAAATCCGAGCGGACTAAACGATCCTGAACATTATACCTGCGCATATGACTACGCTCTTATAAGTCGTGCGGCTTTTAAGAATGCTACCGTTACAGAAATAGATTCAGCAACATATTATAATTTGCCACCTACAAACAGAGTGCCTACAGGTCAGACCTTGTACAATCACCACTCCATGCTTAGAAAAACATCCGGCAATTATTATCAGAATGCTATCTGCGGAAAAACCGGCTACACTTCACTTGCAGGAAATACACTGGTAACTTATGCAAGAAATGACAATATAGGGCTTATTACTGTAGTATTAAACGGAAATAAAACACATTATACAGATACCCAGGAATTATTGAACTTCGGATTTGCAAACTTCAAAAATGTTAAGTTGAATTCGGCAGATATTACCACTAATTTTTCAAGTAATATCTCTCTTATACCAAACTTCAACGAGTATACCATAGAGCCTGATGAGAATGCATCCATATCACTACCAAACGGTGCCGATGTGAATGATATTGAATCTGTTATGAACTTTGAATTAGACTCCGAGTCATCTGCACTATGTAAAGTTGATTACAGTTATAATGAATACCCTATCGGCTCTATTGATATTGTAGCTAAGAAGAATGAAAACTATGTGGCTGACGAAAAAAAGATTGAAGAACATTCTGTCACAGATACTACTCAATCAAATAAGAACAGCTTACAGAATACAACAAAAAATTTTACAAATATAATATTTAATATTCCAAAGATAAACTTTATTATCATTGGTGCCTGTGTCGGAGGATTGATACTTCTTATTGTGATTATTTCTTTAATTAGAAAACTTTTATCCGGTAAGAAAAGCGGTTTGACCGACAGAGAGCTTCGCATATACAGTCTTTTTAAAGAATGGCTGGAGCGCTAAAGATTGCGGAATAAGTGACGAAGAGGCTAAATATATAATGGAAAAGCACTGATAACGGTGCTTTTTTTGTTTTTTTCTTCAATAAATTGTAATATCTGTTTTTTATAATTCGCTTGAATTATTTTTTTCATATAACTATACAATCTATAGACGAATCTTAAATATAACGCAATTTAATTTTTAGGGGACATTATGAAAAAATTACATGAAATATTAAAGAAATACAGACATGCATGGGTTTTCTTATATTCATTCATATATCTGTCATGGTATATGTATCTGGAAAGAACTGTAACACATGAGTATCATGTCTTACATACATGGGTGGACGATATTATCCCATTCAACGAATATTTTATTATCCCGTACTTTATATGGTTTTATATATGTAGCATCCGTACTGATTTTTCTTCTTTTTTTCAAAGATGTGGATGAATTCTACAGATTCGGATTATATCTGGCACTCGGAATGAGTATCTCTCTTTTTATATGCCAAATATTCCCAAACGGAACAGACTTAAGACCTGTCAACCTTGATCCGAACAAGAATATTTTTACACATATGGTAGCATTTATATATAAAACCGATACCAATACAAATGTGTTCCCAAGTATTCATGTTTTCAACTCAATCGCAACACATGTAGCCATACTGAGGTCAAGATTCTTTTATGACAATATGAAAGTAAAAGTAATCTCATTCATCATTATGATTTCAATATGCCTTTCAACATTGTACTTAAAGCAACATTCATTCATTGATGTTGTAGGAGCTACAATACTCTCATATGTTATCTATCAGCTTATCTACGCTAAGATACCTTGGCCGATCAGCCATGATAGTAGAGAGAATATAAGAGTTTAAAAATAAGGACATCGTACCGTTTTTGAGTATGATGTCCTTGTTTGTTTTATTTATCTTCGGTTTCATGCTCAGTCAATTCCTTTTCACCATCTCTTACCTGTCTAATAGACTCTCTAAGTCTTGACATATTTGCATCTGAATAAAAAGGATCGGCTGATAGTTCAAAAGGTATACGATTTTCACATGTATCCTCTGATAGCTTTTGTCAAGGGTAGTTAAGAAATTTATTTGTCTTTTTTGTAACTCATATCTTCACATTCTTTCTGAATGAGTCTATTTATTTTATCTGTAATTATTTCATCACTGGTTTCACTGAAATGTACTGTAACTTTATAGTTTGTTTTTTTCCTATTTTTTTACTGAATGTGTTTTCAACTTTGTTTTTTCTCATCTGTCATCTGCACTCTCCTTTCATTGCAATAAAAAGCGATTAGATTTTTTTACTTTTTCCAATCGCCTCAAATATTTTTATTTCTGCTATTAAATTCTTATTTTTTTACAATATTGTTCCCTCTGAAAGAATGTCTACATATTTTTTTATACATATTGTCTGTACCTTTTTTTATCCTCTACAAGCTCTAATATTTCCATATCCATTAAATTCTCAAAAAGTTTATTGACAGTAGGCTTTACTAACGCTCGCTAAATTTTTTTAATATCCTCCGATTCTACAAAAGGGTGTTTCAATAGATATTCATATACTAAAAGAAGATTTGAAATATTACCACTTGAAAACTGTCGAATTTTTCTCCATATCATTCTTCTTAAGCTCAACAATCTTTTGGATGGAAGTGATTGCATCCTCAGATATTTCACAAATTCCATCTATAAAAATTTAATCCATTCTTCAAATTCCCCTTAATACGAATGTTATTGAGAAGTTCATAATATTTATTCCTATTTTTCTTGAAAAAATAGCTCAAATAAAGAACAGGGTATTCAATCAAGCCTTGCTCTCTTACGTATAATATTATGAGTAGTCTACTTATTCTTCCGTTACCATCTAAAAATGGATGTATCGTTTCAAATTGATAGTGGATTAGAGCTATCTTTATTAAGTTTGAAATATCACTATCTTCATGTATATATTTTTCTAAATCACTCAAGCAAATATCCATCTCATCAGGTGCAGGCGGAATGAAACTTGCATTTTTTAAAGTCGAACCTGCGTGTCCAATCCAGTTTTGTGATTTTCTAAATTCACCCGGCATTTTTTCTTCTCCTCTAACATTAGACAAGAGAACCGAGTGGGTTTCTTTAATCAATCTCATACATAAGGGTAATTCATTTAGTCTTTTAAATGCGTAATGAGTCGCTTTGATATAGTTTACAATTTCTTCAGTATCTTTTATCTTTTCATTTCCCTTATCTTTTTGCAGTACATCAACAAGAGAGGCTTGTGTCCCCTCTATTTGAGAACTTATAACAGCCTCTTTTTGAACATACATAGATACAAAAAGATCAATATCCGGTAAAGTTATTGCCATGCCATCTAATCTTCCCAGTAATAAATATGCTTTATTGATTAAAGCATTTATTTCACTATCAAGATTTAATTTTTATATCTTTTTAAATTATGCGGAACAAAGCATTCGTAATCGCTTTGCATTTTCTTTAATTCTCCAGCTCTATTATTTTTCTAATCTCAAAATATCACCCCCTAAGTCAAATCTATTTTTACTTAGAATAAGTATAACTGTTTTTAAGTAAAATTTTCAAGCGCATATTTTTACTTATATTCTTTGAAAGTTCTCTAAGTAAACCCTATTTTCACTAAAAAAACGATTAGATTTTTATTTTCTAATCGCATTGACTGTTTTTGTTTTATTAAGTGGTGAAATGTGTTTTAAGGCTTGTCTTTTATCTTAGGCATATATCTGAGCTTTAACACTCTAAAAACACCTTTCTTAATATCCAATATAGATAATATTTCTTTCTCCTAAAAAACAGAGAGGTTTTATCCTCTCTGCTTGCTTTAATGCTCCACCTTTAACGGTAGCGGGACACCCTCTTTATCGACCAAAGCATAGCCAATATTTTTAGAAATATCAAATCTGCAATTTTCTAAACGATATTCTGTTGTCATTGATATTATACCCGATTTCTTCAAAAAATCACTACCTTTCCTCATTCCTATAATAATCTTTTGTTTTTCCTTTCCTCTGCTCATATTTTTCCTGCTGCTCTTGATACTTCTTAATCTGTTCAATTACACTTGGCTTTTCTCCTCTCTTAATCGCCTTGTCAATCTCAATAGATAAGTCTATACCATAATCATCATTTACAGTCTTAGCTGCATATTTGATATGATTGATATTTTCGTATTCTTCCTTAATAGATTGAGCTTGTTTATCTAGCTTAGTAATTTCAATTTCAAGACTTTGTATATCCCTTTGCCAATTTTTAGATTTAATAGCTGATGAGCCTGTTATTTTTTCAAGAATTACCCTTGCCCTTTTATACTTGTCTATCTGTTCTTTATGTGAATTATAGAAGCTGTCTTTGAATAATGATTTGCTGTTCCATTCTTCAAAGATTTGCTTATTATCCTTGATGATGTCTGCATAGACAAAGCACTTATTTAGACTTTCAATTCTTGTAGTTTTGACCTTAATATCTTGACTGATTTTCTTATTGTTTGCTTGAATTGTGCTTATCTTTTCTTGTAGGTCGGCTATGGTTCTAAGGTTATTGTCTTTCAGGTATATACTTGCCTTTGAAAATCGTCTTAGGTCTGCTCCTATCTTCTTATTGCTTGCATAGGGATTTAACTTTCTTGCTTTTTCTCCTTGCAATTCATGATAAATAGAAATGTATTCATAGAGATTAAAAAGTTCTGCTTTATTCTCATATTCTTCTTTCTTCTCCTGTTTGTATTCATCATATTCTGATTGCAAGTTTACGAGTAATGAGCTTATCCAAGATGTAAGTTTTGATAGTTCCGCTTTAAACTTCTTAAACTCTAAATTAAAGGCTGTGATTTTTCTGTTATGATTTCCTCTTTCTGTCTGTATTCCTTTTTTCTCCATCTGAAAGCTTGCTGTTCCTAAATGAACCTGTGGAAGTTCTTCTCTTCCCTGTTCTCCAAAGGTACGAGGATCTATTCTTTTATCTATGTTATTCCTTGCTAAATATTCGTTTGCTTTCTTTGAAAAGTTTTCTCTCCACTCTTTTGCTTTGTCAGGTTCGTTCCAATCGTTCAGATTTACTTTATTTCTTTACAAGGGCAATAAATTTATCTGCTCTGATAGTATCTTCCTCAAAATATCTTAATGTTTCTTCTGCTTGTTCTATTGATTTTTCTAATACCGCCTGTTCTTTTTCAAAATCTTTTAACATCATATCAAAATGCTTGTTTGATAGTTTTCCGCTTACATTATCTTCATATAGCTTTCTGATTAAGCTGTTTATTTCAGATATTCTTTTTTCCTGTTGTTCTTTTGATGTAGAATAGACCTTTTTAATAAATTCTTCTTCGTTTAACTTCACATATTCGCTTACTTCCTGTATGGTTTCCAATACTAACTTTGTCAGAACCTCACTTCGGATATAGTGAGATGAGCATTCTTTTTGAAAATTTGTCCTTGCTAAGTTGTATTTTGAGCAAATATATTCATCTTTCGGAGAACGCCTTTTATCTGTTTTTCTTCCTAACCAATCTCTTTTATATCCGGCTTTCCCACGATGGTTATACATTTTTGCTCCGCAGTCAGCACAATACACAAGTCCGGTTAACGGATTTGCTTTTCCCGTACTGTCTGTTCTTCTTGTTACCTTTCTAAGCTTTTGAACAGTATTAAAAGTTTCTTCATCAATAATTGCTTCTTGTATATTCTCAAATATTATCCAATCTTCTTTTGGAGCTTTTTTATTTCTTTTGCTTTTATAGGACTCTTTATAGGTACGGAAATTCACAGTATGACCCATATATTCCTGTCTGCTTAAAATATTGCTTACTGTTGTTCCTCTCCAAAGGTACGGCTCTGCGCTGTTATAGTTAGATATGTGGTTTCCCATTCCCCTTTGAGCAAGATAATATGACGGTCTTTCAATTTTTTCTTCTGTTAGAATTTTAGCTATTTGATACGGTCCGTTTCCCTCTAAACTCATTTGAAATATATGCCTTACTATTTCGGCTGCTTCTTCATCAATAACCCATTTGCTTGGATTGTCTTTATCCTTACGATAGCCATATATAGCATGGTTTGATGTATGATGTTCCCCCTCCATTCCTCTTGACTTTAATACCGTCTTTATCTTTTTACTGGAATCTCTAATATACCATTCGTTCATGATGTTTAGAAACGGAGCAAATTCTGCACTTTCCGTTTTATTGCTATCAACACTGTTTGCAACAGCTATAAAGTGGACTCCCTTTTCTCTAAACATCACTTCTGTATAAAATCCTACCTGAAGATAATCACGACCGACACGACTCATGTCCTTAACTATCACAGTATCTATGATATTATTTTCCACTCCCTCAATGAGTTTCTTCCAAGATGGTCTATCAAATGAACCTCCTGAATATCCGTCATCTGTAAAGTGCATAATATTGGTATAGCCGTTTTTATTAGCGTAATCTTCAAGCATTTTCTTTTGGTTTATAATTGAGTTACTGTCCCCTACCATTTCATCATCACGAGAAAGTCTTTCGTAGAGGGCAGTAATTTTTTTGTTTGTTGCCATTGACTGTTCCCCCTTTTTATTTTTCTAATCTACACTTCATAGAATATAACCTCTGTAAAATGCTTGGTTGGTGTCGTATATTTTTCTTTTATCTCCTTATCCTTAATTTCAAGTACATCTCCCACATTTAAATCAGGTAATACAACATCTTCATTTTTCTTTGAACCGTACTCTTTAAGATATTTTGTAAAACCTTCACCTGTAATGACCTTACCGCTTGCCTTAAATTCAAATACATCCCCCTGACTTTCATATACCGCAACAATCTTTGTTATATTTTCAATTAGGGGATAGCCTACACTTGCATGTAGTTTATTTAAGATAAGGCTATATATTTTCTTTCACTTTCAGGAATTGTGGAAATATCTTCTTCTAAAGAACTTACTGTAGGTATGATTGCATGGTGATACATTACCTTAGCTGAGTTGAAATAACTTTAATTCTCTCAGTATCAAAGTCATTTTTACAGAGTATACTATTTACCGTATTTATAATCATATCTTTCGAAAGATATCGGCTGTCCGTCCTAGGATATGTAATCATTTTCTTTTCATAAAGGCTTTGAGCATAGTCAATCGTCTGTTTTGCACTGTATCCGAAGTACTTGTTACATTCTCTTTGAAGTGTTGTTAAGTCAAATGGCAAGTCAGGTTTTGTAAGCTTCTCCTTTTTCTCCACATTTTTTACTGTGATTGTACTTCCTACTACATTTACCAAATCTTCTACGATTTCAGGACTGTCTATTCTGTCTGTTGAAAGAGTAAAACCGGTAAAATAAAGCTCGCCTATATAATATTTTTCTTTCTTAAAAGCTGTTATTTCATCATCCCTTTTTACAATCATGGCAAGCGTGGGTGTTTGTACTCTTCCAACAGAATAATTTTGATTGTAAATAAGAGAATAAAGCCTACTCATGTTCATTCCGACAAGCCAATCCGCCTTACTTCTGGCAAGGGCTGATTGGTATAGATCTTCATACTCTTTTCCATCTTTTAGCTCCTTAAAGCCTTCTTTAATTGCCACATCTTCCATTGATGAGATCCAAAGTCTTTTGATATTCTTTTTACAACCTGCCTGCTCATACACAAGACTAAAGATTAACTCTCCCTCACGCCCCGCATCGCAGGCATTAATAACCGTTTCAACCTCTTTAGAGTTCATCAGCTTTTTAAGAGTATTAAACTGACCTCTAGTTTCCTTTACCACTTCGTACTTATACTGTTTAGGGATAATCGGTAAATCCTCCAATCTCCACTTGGCATACTTTTCATCATAAGCCGAAGGACTTGCCATCTGTATTAAATGCCCCACACACCAACTTACAATATATCCACCTCCTTCATAGTATCCGTCCTGTCTGCCTGTTGCACCGATAACCTTTGCAATACTCATTGCAACACTCGGCTTTTCACATATCACTAAATTCATTTATAAATCCTCCTTTTTTGTATTAAAAAAGGCAACCGGAAGTTATCTGATTGCCTTTTGATTTTTGGTATTTAATTTTTATATTATTGCCTATTTTAAGGCTTCTATTTGAGATACATAAGTTTTCACTATCTTCAGCTTTGTATGAAGTTTTTGTGGTTGTTTCAAGTTTGAACTTACATTTTATATATCTTTACAACGATTTTAATTTGATTTCCAATAATCCATCAAACTCAGTAATTTAGTACTTATAGTAGTATTATATCTCTCATCAAATTTATAATAATACGCTCTATCACACCAATATTTTTCACAAATAACAACATCACAGTAAGGTATAGCAATTCGCAAATAAGCCAAATCATTAAAAATCATGCCGATGAACATTTTTTATTAGGATTATTATAAAGCTCAAATATTAATCTGTTATGAATATTAAAGCCTGGTAATTCTTCTAAATTAGCAATAGGTGATGTCATCTTATTATTTTTGCTCAAATAATTTTTCTAATATTTTCTTTCTCTATTGGTCGTAAATTTGTAATTTTATTTCTATAAACTTGCTCAAAAACCGTCCAAAGATATGCCAGGTATAAATATTTTTTTCTTTATACTCAGTCAAACCCTTAACTTCATTTTTACATAATAGAAAACTTTCCCTTCCCTTTTTTTATAACATTCATAGTAATATTCTTCATCTTCTGCAATATTATTATTTATAATATTGCAGATCAAATCAAAAATTTCTCTATCACAAAAAAATGTTCCCTCATCATTCCCTCTATTGCCTTTAATTCATTTATCGAATAAAAAGCTTATTATCAAGCTTAGTATTAATATTTTCTGAGGACAAACCAATAATATTTATCCACTCTTGTTTTAATTATTGTAGACTTTAACTTGGAAACATCAACATTTTTATTATTAATCCAATAATTAAACTCAATAGCATCAGTAGTCATATAATCATAAATCCCATATCCTCTAGAAATAGAAAACATTAGATTTAATATTTTTTTCCTAGAAATTTCATCCTTTCTCTTCATAGTTTCAGTAATATGAATAGATGATAATGGAAACGCCCAATTACCATTATCTATGTTTTTCAACAATAACTTCATACAGTTTAATATAGTCAGGAGCTTTTTCTTTGATTCCTCTTGCTAACTCAATCCATTTGTTTTGGTCTAAATAAATATATTTCATAGCTATGTGTCCTTACAATTATATTTAAAATCAATTTATTTGTATCTTTGTCCGTAAATATCATACTATATATTAACGAAAAAGGCACTATGCCCTTTATCATTTTCTACGCATCCTCCTCCTCGTAGGCATCTATTACCATATCATCCACTTGTTCCTGCTCCTCTTTCTCTGATAGTTCTTCTATATTATCATCGCTTTCATAATCATCCTCAAGCTCATTATAATCTTCATCATCCTCACTTTCTTCCTGCTTTTTCTTGTAAATTTTAAAATAATATCCTGCCCCGACAACTGCCATGACAAGCAATCCTAAAAATACATAAAGCCCTGCTCCTTTACTTTCTTCCTTCTTTTTAGGCTCTTCCTTTACCGATTCTTCTTTTGTTGCTTCTGTTGGTGGCGGTACCTCTTCTACCTTTTTTACTTCCTCTTTAGGTTTTTCTTTTGCTTCAACCATATTTAGTAAATCATCTTCGCTTACCTCTGTAAGCAGCATGACATTTTGCCCTTCTTCATCATAATTAATGATTATACGAAAGGTCTTTCCGGACTTTGTTTTAAATGTAATAAACTGTCTGGCATCGGCAAAATATTTTCCACTTTCATCCCCAGTACTTTCTCCATGATGAATAGGATAGTCCTGATTAGAATTATTTACATTTTCTATAAGTTCCGCCTTTGCACTGCCTTCTGCTGTGGGAATACCTTTATTTATACTATCATTTTGGCTGCCTACTTGATTATCACTTGGAGGCTCTTTTTGCCTCCAGCTTATTCGAAACAGTACTTCCCTTTCCCCGTTATCTTTTTTCTAAGGCTGTTTCTCGAGTCTCCTCACTTTCTATTTCACTTTCATTGACCTGTGCAAAAACATATGTAGGGTAAATACTCCCTATAATAAACATCACAAGTAAGCAAATAACTCCTACCAATCTTTTCACCCTGTTCTTTTTAGATTTCATTTTCTTCATTCGTATCCTCCATGATTTTTTCTCTGTTTTCCTCTACTTCTTTAGAATTTTCCGGCTCTTTCATTTTCTTTTCACTTCGCCTTTCCTTTTTGTAATTTCTCATCATTTCTAAGAACTCATCAAGTGAAATATCAATGCTTCTGTATTCTTTTAGAACCTCGACTTGCTCCATTTCCTCCTGCTCTTCTTTAAGTATTTCCTGCCTTAGCCTAAGTTCTTCTATTTTTTCTTCTATTGCCTTTTGATTTTCGATATTCTTTTGATACTTTTTATTCAACTTCTTCCTCCTATTATTTAATCATCATAATAAGGTTTGGCAGTAACTCCTTTTCACACAATCATAGACATTACCCCCACTCTGTTTTAGGTGCAAAAAAGGATGCATCTGCTTTTGATAGTTTTTGCATCCGTTAACTTCTTGCTTACACAAGATATTATTTACTTTGGCTCTATAATTAATGTTGGGGTTTGGCATTTGCCAATCTCAACATTTTTTATTACTATAAATAAAAAAACCTCCAAGTCCCCAGTTCACAACAACTACACTTGGAGGAGGTGTTCATATGAACGACCTAGCTAAAATTTTAGGCATTTATGATGCGAAAGTCAAGCTTAAATCTATAAATGATCATACTATTTCATTTTATATTTACACTGATACAAAGCCTCATATATGCCCACACTGTAACCTATACACTTCTAAAGTACATGACTATAGGATGCAAAAAATTAAAGATATTCCTCTTCATAATAAATCATGTATTTTATTTTTGAATAAGAGACGCTATCATTGTTCCGAATGCGGCAAGCATTTTTATGAATCTTATGATTTTATTGCTAAGTATCTACATAGAACCAAAAGGTTAACTAAGTTTATTGCCGGTTCATTCTTTGATACACTTAATATTAAGCAAGTATCTATCCGAGCTAATGTTTCTTCTCATACAGTTTATAAGGTTCTTTCTACACTTAATAATTCATCTTCCAAAATAGGTGAATCTATTTCAATAGATGAGTTTAAAGGTAATGTAGGTATTGAAAAATATCAATCTATAATTGTTGATCCTATAAAACATAAAGTTTTAAATGTCTTGTATTCAAGAAAAAGTACTTGTCTGGTTGAATATTTTAAATCACTTGATAAGTCTAGACGCATGAAAGTTAAATATTTCTCTTGTGATATGAATAAAACGTTCATAGATATGGCTAAGGTATATTTTCCTAATGCTAAGATTGTTATTGATAGATATCACTTCATAAGGCAAGTATACTGGGCTCTTGAAAACGTTAGAAAGAGAATTCAAAAGAACATGGCTGCTCCCCTTAGGAAGTATTACAAACGTAGTAAGAGCTTAATTACTAAGAGAATGGCTACTTAAGGTAGAAAGTTCTGGCATTAAAGAATTTAAAGCAGCAATAACAGCATTCAGAAACAACTATTCGTATATCTTAAATGGTCTTAAATACAGACATATCTCAAATTGACCAACAGAAGGCTTTAATAATAAGATAAAAGTACTTAAAAGAATATCTTATGGTGTACGAAACTTTAAATACTTTAGGAATAGAATTTTAATGGCAATGACTTAAAAAGAACTGGGGACGAGGTTTATTTGTTGTGCAAAAAAATATCAGATCACTATTTATATAGCACATCCCTTATATTAGTAATATAAAACCATGAAAAATCATAAAAAGAGTGGATTGAAAATCAACCCACCCCAACATTTGACAAAGAACCTTATTTATCTCTGTAATGAGAGCCACACTGCCAAATCTCCAAGTAATTTTCTCTTATACAAAATACAATTCTATTTTTATTATCAATTCTTACGCTCCAATATCCTGATAAGTCCGCCTTTAAAGGTTCCGGCTTCCCGCTACAGTTGTATCCATTTCTTTCAATATCCTTTATTAACTGATTTATTTTCTTTAGAGTTTTCTTATCCTGTGATTGCCAGTATAGATAATCTTCCCAAGCCTCTTCACTCCACACCTTTTGCATAAATTATACCTCTATAATTTCATGCTCAGTTAATTTCTTTTCACCATCTCTCACCTGTCTAATAGACTCTCTAAGCCTTGACATGTTTTTTTCTGAATAAAAAGGATCTGCAGATAACTCAAACGGTATGCGATTTTCACGTACTACAGCTTTTAAATAAATATTAATTGCTGTAGACATACTGATACCTATATCATTAAAAGTTCTTTCTGCCTTCTTTTTTATTTCATCATCAACTCTAAAACTAACCTGTGCCATAGCAACACCTCCTCATATACTTATAATATCACGTTTGTAATCATTTGTATAGCATTATGCTATACATTGAGGTAAAATGTTTTTATATGAATAAATACTAATCTCTTCCAAACAAATCTCTTGTATATACCTTTTCCTTCACATCTTCTAAGCAAGCATCATATCTGTTGGCAATTATTGCATCACTATTTTCCTTAAAAGTATCGATATCATTTATAACTCTGCTTCCAAAGAATGTCGTATTATCATCAAGAGTAGGCTCATATATTACAACCTTTGCTCCCTTTGCTTTGATTCTCTTTATAACTCCTTGAATAGAAGATTGTCTGAAATTGTCTGAATTTGACTTCATTGTAAGTCTGTATACACCTATAACAACCTCTTTTTCCATAGTCGGATCATATGCACTTCCTTCACCATAGTTATAATATCCTGCCTTCTGTAATACCTTATCAGCGATAAAGTCCTTTCTTGTCTTATTGGATTCTACTATAGCGGAAATCATATTTTTGTGGCACATCTTCATAATTTGCCAAGAGCTGCTTGGTGTCCTTTGGCAGACAATAACCACCATATCCAAAAGACGGATTATTATAATGCTCTCCGACTCTAGGATCCAGACAAACACCTCTTATAATTTCCTTGGTATTAAGTTCTTTCATCTCTGCATAAGTATCAAGCTCATTAAAAATAAGATACTCTAAGTGCAAGATATGTATTTGCAAAAAGCTTCACAGCCTCCGCCTCTGCAACACCCATAATCAATATTTCTATATCATCTTTGAGTGCACCCTCTTTTAAAAGATTTTGCAAATTTATCTGCCGCCTTCATAAGCCTTGCATTCATAGTATCTGTACCTACAATGATTCTTGAAGGATAAAGATTGTCATAAAGTGCCTTTGACTCTCTCAAAAACTCCGGAGAGAAAATAATATTGTCACAGTGGAATTTACTTCTGATGCTTTCCGTATAACCTACAGGAATCGTAGATTTTTATAATTATAATGGCATCAGGGTTATACTTTATAACCTCTGTGACCACATCCTCTATTGCCGATGTGTCAAAAAAATTCTTCTGAGTATCGTAGTTTGTCGGTGCCGCCACCACAACAAAAATCAGCATCACTGTAAGCAAACTTCGTGTCTAAAGTGGCAAGCAGATTAAGCTCTTTTTCTTTAAAATACTTCTCAATGTACTCATCCTGAATTGGGCTTATTCTTTTATTTATCTTCTCCACCTTTTCAGGAATAATATCCACTGCCACCACTTCATTATTCTGTGCCAATAAAGTGGCGATTGACAACCCCACATATCCTGTACCTGCTATTGCTATTTTCATATGCCCCTCCTAGGATTATATTTTATAAAAATCTTTATACCAATGTGCAAACTTTCTAAGTCCATCTCTTAAACTTGTATGTGGCTTAAATCCAAAGTCTTTCTCTAAAGCACTTGTATCCGCAAATGTAATCGGTACATCTCCGGGTTGCATCTCAACAAGCTTTTTATGACTTTCAAAATCATAATCAACTGGTAATACTCCTGCGCTAACCAACTCTTGCTGTAATATATCTACAAAATCAAGTAGATTTTCCGGTTGATTATTTCCAATATTGTAAACTGAATAAGGAGGTATAGGTAAACCGTCTTCTCCATTTTTCCTTTCAGGTGCAGTCTGTATAACCCTCTTTACACCTTCTACTATGTCATCTACATATGTAAAATCTCTTTTGCAGTTACCAAAATTAAATATCTCTATTGTCTTATCCGCAAGCAATTTATCAGTAAATCCAAAGTATGCCATATCAGGTCTTCCTGCCGGTCCGTACACAGTAAAGAATCTAAGTCCTGTTGACGGTATATTATATAGCTTACTATATGAATGTGCCAATAATTCATTTGACTTCTTTGTAGCAGCATAAAGTGAAACCGGATTGTCTACTTTATCATCTATTGAATAAGGAACTTTTTTATTTGATCCGTATACTGATGAAGATGAAGCATACACCAGATGTTCCACTCCGCTTTCACCATTATCATATGAGTGGCGACATGCCTCTAAAATATTGTAAAAACCAATAATATTACTCTCTATATATGCATCCGGATTTGTAATAGAATAGCGAACTCCTGCCTGTGCAGCCAGATTTACAACTACCGAAGGCTTATATTCATCAAATATTCCGGTAATAAGTTCTTTATCAGCTATATTCCCCTTTATAAATGTCCATTTTGAATCTGTATGTTCTAAGGCTACTTTTTCTATCTGCTTTAATCGCCATTCTTTTATAGATACATCATAATAGTTATTCATATTGTCAATGCCTATGATATGAATTGAAGATTGAGTTCTTAACAGTTCAATAACCAGGTTGCTACCGATAAAACCTGATGAGCCGGTGATGAAAACAGCTCTATTTCCTAGTTCTATACTTTTCTTTTTCATAAACTTTCCTATTTATTGTACACAACTTCTTTAGCTGATTCGTCTTTCTTTTAAATCATTTTTTATTTGTGTGGTACTTATTTCTTTTGTCCTTGATAAATACACGACCTCACAACCCTCTTCTTTAAGGAAATCAAACTTGCCTTCCCAATCATCACCTATAACAAATGTATCTATACGGTATTCATGTATATCTGTCTTCTTTTGTTCCCAGCTTTCCTCCGGTATTACAAGATCAACATATCTGATTGACTCCAACAAAGCCTTTCTTTGTTCATATGAAAAATAAGTTGTTTTATGCTTTTCATTCCAATTAAACTCATTTGTAGACAGGCAAACAATCAAATAATCCCCTAATGCCTTTGCTCTTTTTAACAAATTTATATGTCCATAATGTAGTAAGTCAAATGTTCCATAAGTTATTACTCGTTTCATATTACTCTCCCTCATGTTCTCTTCTTAATTATTATATTTTTTTAACATCAATACTGTTTCATTAAAATAAGGACTTTTAAATGAAAAACAATATTATAAATAAACCTGATACAGCAAGCGAAATAATACCTTTTTAAAAAAATATTGCAGATACCGGAGTTGTAAAAACTATATGATTACATATAATGCTGACTGCTACAATAATGGTTATTCCACTTAACAAATCCCTTCCAATATCTTTTAAATATTTATAAGCCTTTATTTCAAATGCCACCTTACTTATAACAATTCCCTTATTAATAAGCGTAAAAATAACGGTTGGAATTATAAGTCCAAGCAAAATCCCCTCCATTCCCCAAACTCTTCCTGCTCCATATCCACATATAACAGCTGATATAGTTTGTACAATCATTACCTTGGCATCATATCTATGAAGTCCCATTGCGTTTTGAACTGATATAATCGGTATATTTAATAAGTAAATCAACATACTGAATGCCAGAATCAAAACACTCTCAAAATTTAGTACAAATTTCATACCAAATATAAATTCTATAAAATCCTGAATGCAAGCAATAAATCCTGCACAACATATAAAGGCTATTGAGTTCATAATAAAGCATGTCTTCCTATACGCCCTATACATCCTATCTTTATTATTTTCTGTAGCCAGATTGCCGAAACTTGTTGTAAATGCACCTCCCATTTGACTGAATAAAAGCTGTACAGTGCTTATTACAAGTTGATAATTACCATAATATCCTACAATAGATATATTACCCAAAAGCATACTTATTAAGATACTGTTGGCAGAATTTTGAACTGTCAATGATGTCTGATTTACAAAAAGGGGTTTTATCGTTTTAAAAATGGCTTCCTTCTTTTCTTTTTCAAGTTTTATACCTTTGAGTTTTTTTAAATATGGATGATGCCTGTCTACATAAATATTGCAAATCACATTACTGCATATCTTTTCACATATGATAAATATTAAAAAAATATAGATATTCATGTGTCAAAACTGCAGATATAATAGCCATTCCTCTAAAAATTACTTGGCTTATCGTAGTTGACATTATACTTATTCTATTGTTTTGTTCCGCATACAATATACTTCTTTTGTAATATATTAAGTAATTGGCAAAAAGGATAATGAAAAAAACAAAAAAATAAATATGTACAGCTTTCATATCAATTGTTGTTGATACGATATTGCTTAAAAAAACAAATATTTACAATCATACCTACTGTAAGAAAAAGCTATTGCTATTCCAAAATAGATATTTCTGTAAAATGATATAAGTTTTTTTATATTCTCTATATCTTTATTTTTTTATAGGTGCATAAAGGTGAATTATCATTGCCGAACTTACGCCTGCTTCCATAAGTGCCATTACATTTTATTGTATTTTGAAAAAGATTATGTAATCCGTTTATTTCCTCTCCCAAAGCATGTACAATAAAAAAATTCTTACTGCAAAATTCAATACTATATTTATAATTGCAGATAACATACCCCCAAATGCTGTTTGTAATAGAATTATATGTTCTTGATTTTTTTCTTTCATTAAGCAACCCCTGTTTAATTACACAAGCTTTTATTCATATAAATTATTGTTTTTTTGACATATTTCCGTGTGAAAATCAATATAATCATAGTTACAATTACGATACAATAAAATGGATGATTAATCACATAATAAAAGTTTCTTCTAGGAAGCGTAAAAAAACTCAAACATTAAAACCATTGAAGTGTACCTTGAAAAAAAGTTTTTTCTGATGTAGCCAGTAGCTTTATAACAATTATTCCAATAATAAATAAAGAAAAAAACCCCCAATATCCAAAAATTAGCATATGCCTCGGCACATAAAGAATAACCTGTTCCATATGTATAATCATATTCTGTAGTAATCCAATTTAAAGGTTCAATAGCCTTTGCATTCCACATTCTAATTATCCCTGTTGGATCAAGACTTGATGGTATAAATCCTGATAAAACTGAATATAAATATGAACTTCCATATAAAAAATTATGGTTTTGTGGACAAATACGCATAATCAGTATTAATGGAAAAAAACTACTTCCCAGCTCGCCGAGTACATCTGAAAAGATACCCAAAGCACCTGATGATGAAAAAGCATTCCCCTCTCTAAATGCTTTAATAAAGTTAATCAGAAATGCCACTAAAAAAACAATTATAATACTCATCAAATATTTCTTTGCCTTTTTCTTTTCATTACCTTTAAATCTAAAATTAATTATCATGACTGTTAGTATTCCTGCTAATCCACTGGTTCTATCTCCAAGTATAGCAGTAATTAATGACCATATAATCACAATTGTACTAATAATCTTATCTTTTTTACACGACTCGGAATATATTAATGTCAATATAGCAAATGGAACAAAAATATTCAATTAATCCTATAATTGATGGTACACGAGCATCGAATTGCCGTACTCCTTCATAATATCCTGTAGCAAATGCCAATACTTTTTAACACAAGTAATAAAAAAAGCTATTAAGCCTGTAATTAACATGAAAAAAAATTTGCAGTTTTAAAAAAATTATATTTTTTTAGGTATCATATTCATTTTATTGAATTCAAACGGTTTGATTCTTCTAACCCATGCTCCGGCAATAAAAAAATGCTCCGACACCACCGAACTCATATTGTATTGTTTTTTTAAAACTGTAATTATTTCATAGCGTTTTTAAGTAGAAGAAATTATATTTCCCACCTAAACTAAATACAAAAAAACAGTCCAAAAATGAAATACCATAAATGCTATTAAAAAAATAGCATAATTTGAAACAAAACTTCCTGAATATTTTTGCAAATGTTATATACTGAAATGCCATCAATACAACAGCAATCATTGTACACACTTGTACTGTAGTATATGAGACATCACCGTTATTTAAGTATCCTATAATGTGATATCCCAATATTGTAATTATTAGTGTTATAACAAAATAACAAAAGCCCTTTTTTTGATACTTTAAAAGGAGATTTATATAAATCCTTATAACCATAGTATTTAAGCATTCCCCATACCAGCCTTTAATATTATATCCGCCTTTTTAATTCGCTCTTTCTTATAAAATTTTTCCTTTGAAATCTCTGCCTGTTCCTTCCACTTTTCAATTTGTCCTTTATTCTCCAACACTTTTATCAGTTCAGTGTAAATACTTTTGTCTTCATTTTTTATAACCATTCCACAATTAGAACTTTCAATAAGTTCTTTTGCACCGTCCACTTCTACAGAAACTACAGGTATTCCAAGAATTGCCGCTTCTTGGCATGAAGTGCTGAATCCCTCTCTATATGAACAACAGAAATATAAATCTGCCGCTTTCATAAATTTATATGGATTATTTTGTTTTCCTGCCATTTTGACAAATTCCTCCAAGGAATTATCTGCTATATAATGGCGCATTTTTTCCTCATCGCTTCCGCCACCTACAATCCAAAACTCTACATCTTTATTTTTTTTAACAATCTCTTTGATGCAAGACAAGTAACGCAAAAATGCTTTATCAGGTGCCAGTCTTGCAACAGTGACAATACTATATTTATGTGTTTTTATAATAGGACAATTTTCTTTTGATGCCTCTTTAATAAAAGTTTCGTCAATAATATTGTAGCAATAGTTGCATTTTTCTTTATCAAATCCTGCCTCTATCATCTTATCTCTTCCTGCCTTTGCCACATTAATTACCTGAGGAAATTTTTTATAGTATTCTCTAAGCTGCATTTTTGCATCATATGTATGCATCCAGCATAATTTATTAGGGTTCTTACTCAATGCTATAATTTTTGGTAGGCATACCGAATTGAAATGCCACTTCCAAATCATATTTTTTTCTTTTATAAAACTCTTATACATTATCTTAGGAGGTATAAGATTTATCAATTTATCAAATCCTCTAAAATAAAAAAATTATATCCCTGAATGACCTTAATCTTATTCATTATGGGTTCAGCAAACTCCTTATTAAACTCATATATTGCCAATAAGGAGATATCATATTCATTTTTCATCTAAATTTAATATCAGATTACGCAATACTGTTGCTACACCATTTGAGAATCTAAAATGATTAGTAACAAATAATACTTTTTTTTTCATAAGTATATCCCTTATTCTTATATTTTCACTTTGCCTAATGAATCATCTGCAAACATCTTTTCTCTTTCAGGTTTTCTATCGTATGGAAAATCATATAATAGATCCGGAAGTAATTCGGCAATCCGCTTCGCTTCCTTTTCCCACTCCGTATTAACTCTAAATACTTGCGTATTTTCAATTGAGTCTTCAGGCTCAAAATATTTTTTTGCCATTGAATGTTGTTCTTTTTCCAACCCCAAAAAATCTTCAATTCTTTTTACAGTGTTTTCGTAATCATATACTAAATCTTCAAAATGAACCATCATGGCATTTGGATTGTCATATTTATTTACAAATGTTTTTTTCCATTCATTAGAAAAGCTTTCTATATCTTTCGGAAAGTGAATTTTGCTTTTTCTGAATTTATTCTTTGACCATATATGCTGATCCAAAATATATAAATCTCTCGGATCTCTATCCACTATTATCATTTTAAAATTATCATCAAAGCAATCACTAAAAGCATCTATTTGTCCGGGCCAAATTATATGGTCAAATATTTTCACTTCATTTTCCTGATTCCTGTCAAATAATGAAAAATATCCCGATGTGAACTTTCTTGCAGCTTCATATAATTTTGCTTCGTCGGGTAAGGCACAGTACGCATCCTCTTTATCATAGATATATTTCACTCCATAATTGGAAAACCTTCTATTTTTCATTATGCGAAGTGCAATCTGCGCTGCCAACTTTACCGGAGAAAATCTTGTTTTCACTATGTGATTCGTAGTCTTATCCTCTCTTTTTTCAGAAATACTATCCACAAATTCATTAACCAGATCCATGAATTTATTTCCAAACATTTTTTTATATGAGCCGAACCATACATAATTATAATCGTTCAGTCTCTTCATCTCATTTATAAAGGTACTGATTACCTTATCGGAAGTATATAATGTATTTCCTCTTGATAATAATGCGCAAACATCATATAAGCCTCCATGATGGTATAAAACATTATGCTCATAGGATTTATTATTGAATGGTGCTATCCTTACATTTTTATATTCTTTTAATAAATCCACAACTGCCGAAGAACCTGTACCAAAATATCCCGTAACCGCAACATTAACTTTTGATCCCATATATGTACCTTTCTATTTTATATGACGTATTTTTTTATATTTTTACCAGCAATTTCTGCGGTATTATTATGGCTAGAAGCTCCTTATAGGCATATAAATCATACTTTATAGATAATCCCATTTTTTTACGCCATAACTTATGTGTAAAATAGTTATTTAGTCTATATTTTGCCTTTACTTCTTTGATTCTATTCCTGTCCTCATAATAATCAAACAATATATCTTCCAAAACATAACCTTTATAACCACAGGCATACATCTTGCACCAAAGGTCAAAATCCTGACCTCTCATTGTTCTCTCGGACACCGTGTACTTACCTGAAGAAATCAAATCCTGTTTTCTTATCATCACTGTCGGATGGGTGAAAATATTTCCCTTTATAATATCTTCTGCTGTAAGCTCTCCTCCTTTACCATAATTGTTCCAGATTCCATCTTTGTCGAAAGTATTTCTACATGTTCCTACAATTGCATATTCAGGATGCTTATCTAAAAATTCATTTTGTTTTTCAAATCTTTTAGCATGAGATATATCATCATCATCCATCCTGGCAATATACTCTCCCTTCGAGATGCTTATACATTTATTTAAAGAGGCTGCCAGACCAAGGTTGGATATATTCTTTATCAAAACAACCCTATTATCTTTTTTTAATATATTCTTCCACCACTTTTTACTGTTAAATCAGATGAAAAAAATCATCACATATAATTAATTCAAAATCTGTAAAAGTCTGATTTAGTATAGAGTCAATTGCTCTTGGCAATGTTTTTTCTCCATTATGTACTCCCATAATTACAGAAATCTTTGGCATTTTTAAACCTCACCCAGTCTATATCATCTTCTCACATAAAATATCTCTATGTTCGGTCAATCTTTGAAATAGTTTATTTTGCTCGTATTTATCTTCTACCTTTTTCCTTGCATTTATACCATATATTTCTACTTCCTCGGGATTTTCAATACAATGTTTTATACGGTCAACAACATTCTCAATATTTTTTGCATGTACAAGCCAACCGTCAGTATAAGGTTCCACGGTATCTATTTGTCCCGGAACATCTGTAACAATTGCCGGTAATCCCATAGCTGCAGCCTCTATAACAACAAGTCCAAACCCCTCTCTATAACTTAATGAACAAAATACATCCATAGCACTGTAGTATTTTTCTACCTTATCAGTCCAATCTACAAACTTAACATTATTTGACTTTTCTGACCATTTTTTAAGTTCAGTATCAATCGTATTTGCATCATCAAACATACCTATCATTAGCAAGTATGTTTCTTTTTCTTTTACAACCTCTTTAAATGCCGATAAGAGCTCATTAGCCCCCTTATCTCTCGTTATTCTTCCTACATAACCAAATACCGTCGCATTTTTAGGAATACAAAGTGCATCCCTTATCTCATTTCTCCAAAACTCTTTTTTTTCTATCAGATATTTGTTTAAATCAACACCACAGGCACTACCGTTCCAAATAACAGATGCTTTTTCTTTTGGATATAATTTCTCATTTATACTGAATCGATATATTGAATGACTTTCACATTCAATAGTAGTAGAATTTCTGCAAACAATTTTTTCAATTTCCTTAAATAGCATTCGCTTTATACCGCCATCAAATCCCATATATCTAATACCCCATTGACAATATAAGCGATTTTTACATCCGGCTCTCTTTGCGGCAATAGATGCATATAACGCGGCATTGGGAGTTGAATATTGAATAATATCAAATCTATTTTCTCTAAAAATTTCAGTAAGCCTGAAAATCACGGATAAACCATCAAAACCCACTCCTCTTTTCATAACTACAGGTATATAATGTACCCGTTCATTACAAAGCTCATACAGGCTTTCATCCGTATTACAGATAAATGTCACATCATAATTATTCTTTACAAGGAAATCCTTGAAATCCAGTAAAAACGACTTTATAGTTATAGAAACTGTAGTAACGAAGCATATTTTTTTCATTAAACTAATCCTCCACAGGTCTTGCAGGAATACCTATATAAACACCCTTATTTTCTATACAATGTGTCACTACAGCCCCGGCTCCTATTATAGTATCATTGCAAATACTTAGATTATTAAGAACAATTGCACCTGCTCCGATCCAAGTATTTTTACCTACAAATACATTTCCTGCCAAATGTGCACCTACTGATATATGTGAAAAATCCTGTATTTTACCATCATGATCCACAGAAGCACAAGAGTTTATTATGCAGGCTTTACCAATCATTGTATCTGAATTTATTACGCATCCTGCCATAACTACAGTTCCCTTACCTATATCTACTCTTCTACTTATTACAGCATTCGGATGAATCAATGACACTATATTAAAATTTGTTTTTTCAATTTTTTCAAAAATTGCTTTTCTTTTATCTGAATCACCTATTGCAATTATAAAATCCCAATCAATATAATCTTTTGCTTTTTCTACAGTTCCTTTTACCGGTAACCCTGCACATTCATATATATTTTTATTATCATCCAAAAAAACTATATCAGTATATTGATTTTTAAAAGCTATATCCGCAATAACCTTCCCATGACCTCCGGCTCCGATAATTACAAGTTTTTTCAATACGGTGCCCTCCAAGCAGACTTAACTCCATCCGGTGTACCCATAAAAACCTCCATTGTAGAAGACGTTTTTGAGCTTATACCCTCTCTTCTAAGCACTGTCATTATGGTATTTATAATAATACGCACATCCCCTAAAAAACTGATATTTTGTGTGTACCAGACATCCATTGCAAATTTATCTTCCCATGAAACACAGTTTCTGCCATTTGCTTGTGCATAACCTGTAAGTCCCGGCCTCACATCATGTCGATGCATCTGCTCTTCATTGTATCTACCCAAGTATTCAACAAGTAATGGTCTTGGTCCTATAATGCTCATATCACCTTTTATTATATTGAATGCCTCAGGTAATTCATCTAAACTTGTCGCTCTTAAAATTCTTCCAAATTTAGTAAGCCTTTTCACTATCCGGTAGCAGATTACCGTTAGCATCTTTTTCATCAGTCATTGTCCTGAATTTATATAGTTTAAAAAAATTTTTCTCATCTTTTTCCCGGTCTGTCTTGGGTAAATATTACAGGTGAACCAAGCTTTACTCTCACAAGTATTGCTACTAACAAATATAACCATGAAAAAAATATTATTGCACTTAATCCACAAAATAAATCTAATGGTCTTTTTATGTATTTTTCATATATACCATAAGGTTTATGTTTTAATGATTGCATTACAAACTCCTTTAAACTTACTCAAAACACGCTCTTATTACCTCAATTATCCTATCCTGCTCTTCTACAGTCATCTTATTATCACTTGGCAGGCACAGTCCTCTTTCAAATATGTCCATGCTTACGTCCTGTGCTTTTCCTGATATATATGCGTTAGTTTTTGCTCTGCCATTTCCTTCATGTGTGATAAACGGATTCATCCTGTAAATCGGCTGCATATGCATAGGCTTCCATATCGGTCTTCCTTCAGCATTTATTAAAGCTAATGCTTCCAATATTTCAGTAGGACAACTCTTTTTAGTTTCTTTGATATAGCAAGTTTCATTCTCGCTTCTTACTTGTTTACACATTGCATCTCTATCTACAAGTAAACATGACAGCCAGAAATTAGGCTCTGAATTATTTTCGTCAAAAGGATTCATTGATACAGGCAAACCTTTAAGACCTGCTTTATATCTTTCGTATATCGCTTTTTTCTGTGCTATATGTTCATCTAAAAATGGCAATTGCCCTCTCACCACTCCGGCTATCACATTACTCATACGATAGTTATATCCGAGTTCTTCATGCTGATACCATGATGCATTTTCTCTGGACTGAGTTGACCATTTTCGGACTTTCTTTGCAGCTTCTTCGTCATCTGTAAGTAAGCAACCTCCGCTGCTTCCGGTAATTATTTTATTTCCGTTAAATGATATAATATTGTAATCTCCAAATGTTCCTGTCTCTTTTCCTCTATAGCTTGCACCCATTGATTCTGCCGCATCTTCTATCAAAATAGCATTGTGCTTCTTTATAACGGAAATAAGTTCTGCCATCTTACCCGGTGTTCCATACAGATGTGCCATCACCACTATCTTTACCTCGGGGTATATTTCAAATGCTCTCTCAAGTGCCTTTGGATCCATATTCCAGGTATCGTATTCAGTATCTATAAATACAGGCTCTCCACCTTCATATACTACGGGGTTTACAGTAGCGGCAAATGTCATATCTGAGCAAAAAACTTTTCTACCCTTTAAAGCCCCTACTCCGGGGTTGGCATACCATATGCCTTTAGCCCTGCCAACTTCATTGCCATATGAAGAGCCGCAGTACCTGATGATAATGCTACTGCATGTTTAACTCCTATATATTCTGAAACCTGACTTTCAACTTCGTCAATATTTTTTCCAACTGTCGACATCCAGTTTGTATTGTAGGCTTCTGACATATATTCAAGTTCTTTTCCATGCATGGTAGGACTGCTTAGCCACACTCTCTTATCAAATTTTTCATATATTTTATCTGTACTAAACATATTCGCTCTCTTTTTTTAATTATATATACTTATGATAAACAATAAACTTGATACAAAGAAAAAAGCCTACAAGACTGCTCCTGTAAGCTTTTTAAGTTGATAAAATCAATTCGCTGCCTGTGGTAAGTCTTCATGATGTAATCCGTTTGCAATTTCATTTTTGTTATGAAATAATTCACTATTTATACTGTCAACCTGCGCTGTATGATATGTTGTGACTATCTCTTTTATATGCTCACGAATATTTCCGTTATTCTCTCCCATATATACGGATAATAACTTAAGCTGTTTTAAAAACTTATCTTCATTAAAATCAAGGGGCTTACCGATACTTATCAGCTTATTAGGTGTAGTCTCCAGACCTTCCTCAGACATAAGTCTCTCTTCAAAGAGCTTCTCACCCGGGCGAAGTCCTGAATATTCTATCTTGATATCAATATCCGGGCGAAGTCCTGACAGTCTGATAAGGTTTCTTGCCATTGTGTCTATCTTTATAGGTGTACCCATATCAAGGACAAATATCTCACCGCCCTTTGCATAGTTACCCGCCTGCAGTACCAATGAAACAGCCTCCGATATTGTCATAAAATATCTGATAATATCAGGATGTGTAACTGTGACGGGTCCTCCTGCTTCTATTTGCTTTTTAAACTTAGGTATTACCGAGCCGTTGCTTCCAAGTACATTTCCGAATCTAACAGCCGCAAACTCTGTAGTAGGATTTTCTACCGCACTGTAATACTCTTCCATCTCAATGATAAGATTATCCTTCATTACCTGAATAGGTCTAAGCTCACTTGCTCTTTTTTCCTTTACTTTTCTTGCAAATGTCTGGATAATCATTTCACACATTCTCTTGCTGGCACCCATTACATTTGTAGGATTTACCGCTTTATCTGTAGAGATAAGTACAAATCTTTTACATCCGTAATGTAATGCCGCAAGTGCGGTATTATATGTTCCCATTACATTGTTTTTGATAGCCTCACAAGGACTGTCCTCCATAAGCGGAACATGCTTATGTGCCGCCGCATGATATACTACATCAGGTTTAAATGTTGCAAATACCTGTTCAAGCTTTCGTAAATCTCTTACAGATCCTATTATGGTATCGAGATTTAGCTCCGGATAGTTCATCAACAGTTCCTGCTCGATCTCATATGCATTATTCTCATAAATATCAAATATTATAAGATGCTTAGGTGAATGTGCGGCAATCTGTCTGCAAAGTTCACTTCCTATTGAACCGCCACCACCTGTTACCAGGATTGTCTTACCGTTTAAATAATTAAATATCTCATCAAGGTCTACATTTATAGGAGCTCTTCCCAGTAAGTCCTCTATGTTTACATCTTTAAGTCTTTAACTTGAACTTTTCCGTTTGCAAGCTGACACATTCCCGGAAGATTTTTCAGTACACAGCCTGATTCCTTACAGATATTCAAAATTTTACTGAGTTCCTCAGGAGAACTTCCCGGTATTGCCACATAGATCTTATCTATTTTGTAATGCACTACATTATCAAGTATTCGGTTTCTTCCGCCGACTACAGGGATATTGTCAACTGTCTTACCCCACTTTAACTTATCATCGTCTATGAAGCAGACTACGCTGTCATTAAAATCTACCGACCTTTTAATATCTCTTAAAAGTAATCTTCCTGCATTTCCCGCACCTACTATCATCACTCTTGACATATCTCTTTGTGACTTTTTTATATTTTCCCTATCTGAACGGAGTAAAAGCACAAAACGGTAGGAAAAGCGACTCCCTAAAACTGCCAAAAACTGTATTAAAAAACCAAGTAAATAATACGCAATCGGCATTCTTTCAAACATCAAAGTAATAAGTAAAGTATGTAAAAGTCCTGTTATAATGCTTGTATACATTACATGTTTCAATTCTGTATAACTGGCAAACTGCCAAATACTTTTGTATAGCTTGAAAGCAATAAATGTTATCAAGGTTATGAGGGTATATATCGGAATAAATTTTGACCACGCCAATATATATTTACTCTCAATATGTGAAAATTGTAAATCAAAGCGTAGCCATAGTCCTACAAGATATGACAAATTTACCGCAATCATATCATAGATAACCAGCATTATAGCCGCACCATGTAAGTATTTTAGTTTAAAGTCCTGTTCTTGCATTTTTTCCCCACCTGCTCAATTTAGTATTTATTATTTATAAATCACGCAAACTGTTGATGAACCGTTCAATAAAACATCTATTGTTTTTGCCTGATAATTTATTCCAAGTATTTGTACCGGTGCCCATGTACCTGTAATATTGGCATAGGCAAGTACCTTTATATCCTTACCTTCCACTATATTAGGCACATATATGGTAACCTTTGTCTGCACATCCGCAATCTTTCCACTTGCATCTGTAGTAAGTATTGCCAGTGTCTTATCCATTGCTTTATATTCAGCATAATCTTTTAGTGTGGTTGCTTCATTTATATTTCCACCTTGATTTAAGCTGTTGATGCTTGCGACTGTCTTTTCAGGAAGTCCTGTGGTTTCACTTCCTGCTACCGGAGTTGTGGCATGACCGTTCTCAAGTGCGGCTACAAAACGAATTGCAGTAGATGCTACCTGTGTGTTTGTTGCTGAACTTTGAGTATTTGTCTGGTTATTGGTTTGAGTACTTGTACCGGCACTTGAATGTGAGCCTGATACTCCTCTGCGAACACTGCCGCCGCCTCCGCCGCCGCTTCCGCCTGAACTTCCGCCGCCGCCTCTTCTGTGGCTTCCGCCGCCTCCTCCGCCGCCGCCACCACCTCTTCTGTGGCTACCTGAGCTTGAACCGCTTCCTCCTTGTATACTGGAAGCACCGAATGCACCGCCTGCCATTGAAACTGCCAATATGCATGCCAACACTACTATACCTTTTTTCTTCATATCTCTATCCCTTTCCTTATTTTTTATTCTTCTGTATAAAACAATTCAATGATTTTATCCATTGCTTTATCATGGTCTATATAAAACTCATCATACAGATCCGTTTTTTTGTTTTCGCCCTCCGGTACATAAATTCTGTCTTCATTGAAGTCATCATCTGTCATGGCACAGGCACCAAGTTTTAAAATCATATCCTTTTGCATATCTGTATAAAAATATGGATCGATATCCCTTAATATATTTTCAATAAGAGAATCTCCCTTAAATTTTTTTAGCTTATTTTGATATGCTTCCAGATATACCTTATGTGCCTCTATTCTCTTCATTGCTGAAAAATCCTTATTTGTATCTCTATATCTCAAAAACTTTTCCGCCAAATCCCCCTTTAGATTAACCTTTGCTCCTTTTATGAATAAAGGATCTGCCGTTTCCATACCTTCATAAGGTATTATCACATCCACTCCTCCTATTGCATCATTGATTGTCTCAATTGCAACCGTATTCATAGCAAAGTATTGATCTATATATAATCCTTCGAAAGTTCACTTACGGATTCTTTCATAAACTCTGAGCTTATTTCATTCCCGTCTCCAAATGCATATGCCATTGTGATATGTTGTAAGGTCTTTCCTATAATATCTCCATTCACATCTGTAACAGGTATATCCGTCATAGTATCTCTCGGTATGATTATCATATTTAATTTATTGCTGTTTGTATCCCAGGCAATAAGTCCTATACCGTCTGCCTGCCCACCCGAGCCGGCATCCTGTATATAATACATGTCTACATTTGAGTCTATTCCAAGTGCAAGTATAGCCTTTACATAACTTTTTCTTTTGTAGTTTTTTCCCTTCCAATTCAAATGATTGCCTGTATCATATACATCTGCATTGTGCATTAATGTAGTAGCTATCGCCTTATCTTTGTTATTTTGCCAAATATTTATAGCTATAATTAATATTGCGAGTATCAGCAACACAAAAAGTCCAACTATTTTTTTCTTTATATGTGTTCTCATTTTTTATAACTATAGTAATCTCCGTAGTATTTATAGTGATAGCTGCTCTTTTTCATCTCAAGCCCGTTTAATACTGCTCCAAGTATTCTGCAATTCACCTTTTCAAGCTGATCTTTTACTTTCTTTACCATCCTTTGGCTGACTGTTGAACTCTTTACCACTATCACCGCACCGTCAACGCATCTTCCGATAATCGCCGCATCCACTATATTTGTAAGTGGTGGTGTATCTATTATGATATAGTCATAAACTTCTCTCTGTGCTTTTATGAATTCATCAAGTCTTGACTCATACAAAAGTTCTGCGGGATTCGGTGCATACGGCCCTGCAAATACAACATCAAGGTTTTGTATATTTGTTGTGTATATTATGTCCTCAGTATTCATTCCGCTTAAAAACTGGCTCAGTCCTTCCACACTTTCCTTTATCCGGTATCTTGTGGTAAGCACCGATTTTCTCATATCCGCATCAATATACAAAATCTTTTTATCTATCTGTGCAAGACTCATTGCCAGCTGAAAGCTTGTCTCCGACTTTCCTTCTGCCTGTATTGAGCTCGTAAAAAGTACAACCTTGATATTTGCACCTGAGAATTGAAGATTGGTTCTTAGCATTCGCATAGACTCTTCATACAAAAAGCCTTTTTCCGTTCCGTCCAGATTGAATAATATTTCCATGTCTCCTCCTCTCAAGTTATTTACTCTTTTTATATTCCGGTAAGCTTGCAAGTATAGTAAGTTTAAGATTTTTTTCAAGATCTTCTTCACTCTTTACACTGTCATCTAAAAGTTCTATTGCTATGATGATACCTGAAATAAGGAATATTCCTAAAATTGCCCCCATCAAGGCATTTTTCTTTATACTTGGTCCGGATTTTTCTTCCGGTGCTATTCCAAGCTCTATGATTTTTGGCGGTACCACCTCCATCAAATCACCTATATATTTTGACGAAGAAACCGCTATTTGATTTACGATTTCTTTTGCGTTTTCAGGATCGGGATCTGTTACTGTAAGTGAAAAGGATTCTTGTATCCAAAGGATTATCCACTTTCAGCTTTGTTCTGAGTTGCTTGTAATTTATATTAAGTCCAAGCTTTTTCTATAACTTCCTCAAGTACAGGTCTGCTCTGAATCATCACCTTATAATCTTTTGTCAGCTGACTTCCTATTTGAAGATCTGCCAAAGAGTTTAGTGTAGTCTCTTTTGATAAAACATACATCTGAGATGTGGATTGATACTGCGGAGTAATAAAAAATATACTGAAAACCGCCGCCAATACAAACCCCAGTACTCCTGCCGATAAAATCATCCACCACTTTTCTTTTAAGACAAAAATAAGTTCAAGAAGATCTATTTCTGTCTCTTCATTTATCATTCTTTCCCCCATTTATCTACTCCATTCTATTTCTGCAATATAGCGTTTGCATTTTCATAGGTTATCGCCTTCAAATACTTTGAGGCATTGTTTGAAATCCATGATAATGCATCCGCAACTTTAGGTTCCCTGCTGTCAATTCTATGCATATCTGTAGCCATAAAAGAAATATTTCCTTCCTTTATCTGTCTTTTGCACCAACATGCATTTGTGTTAAAAATTCCACCTTTCAGACTGCCATAATTCATTTGAAATAAAGCTCCCATGTCTCTTATTTCTTCAAGTCTTTTATTCTTTCTTAAAGATAAATAACGTTCAACATGAGCAAATATCGGAATATATCCCGAAAAAATTATCTCCCTGGTTGCCATCTTCATATAATTGAAAGTCGCTTCCGGATCAAACTCCACCAGAATATAATTGCTGTCCGCCAGTGTAAGATACTTTTTCTTCTTTAAAAGATCTATGGTATCTTTTGAATAAAATATCTCCTGTCCTGTATAAATATTACATTCGATACTCTCTTCTTTGATTTTTTCATTAAGGATATTTACTTTTTCAAATATCTCTTCACATGTCAGATTCGGTATATTATGAGGTGTTGCAATTATTGCTTTTATCCCCTGCCCTACAGCCATATCTATTAATTTCAGAGATTCTTCCAAAGTTTTTGCTCCATCATCCACCCCATAAACTATATGAGCATGAATATCTATCAAATAATCATTTCCCTTCATATTCTTTCATTTTTTTGTTCTCTTTATTATGATGAAAAAGCACTTCTGCCTTTATACTATTATACATCCGGATATGATTTATTCAACGAAAACTTTAAGATTACTTTAAGACTACTTAAGAATTTTGTTAACTTCGTTAAAATTTTGTTTTTTACTTTCATTCATTTTTTCACTAGACTCCTTTTCATAAATAAACACATGTATTTTTTTATCCTATATATAAATATTATGTTTCTTTTTCATTCATAAATTTTGTGTGTTTCTTCACTCTTTTGATGTTGATATTAGTGTAATTTCATTGTATCTTTATACTTACAAATATTTTAGGAGGGAATATGCGACTTTTAATATGTGAAGATGAAGAGGATATTTTGAATGGTCTTGCAAAGGGACTTCGCAAATTGAACTATTATGTTGACACTGCAATGGATGGTGAAGAAGCTTTGAGCCTATATTTTGAATCTGAATACGATCTTATAGTTCTTGATTTGAATATTCCAAAACTTGACGGTCTTGAAGTATTAAAAGCTATAAGAGAAGATAATCCTGATTGTAAGATTATTATTCTATCGGCCAGAGATACTTTAAATGACAAGGTACTGGGGCTTGATCTTGGTGCAAATGACTATATGGTAAAGCCTTTTCATTTTAAGGAGTTGGAAGCAAGGATAAGAGCATTACTGCGTACTTCATCAGCTACAGGCAGTGATTGTATTAAGCTTGAATCTCATGATATTACATTGTATCTAAATAAAAAACAGGTTCAAAAGGATGGTGAGACTGTTGCTCTTACTCCAAAAGAGTATGCAATTTTTGAATATCTATGCCTAAATAAGGATACTTTAGTTTCTGCCGATGAACTTCTTGAACACAATATAGATATGAATGCAAATGATGCATCGGGAGTTATAAAGGTGCATATAGCGGCTATCAGAAAAAAACTCGGCAGCGATGTTATAAAAACAAATAGAGGAATGGGCTATACTATAAATGACTAGTATGCCCATTCCTCTTTTTTATCCTATATATCTAAATCCTGCATTATTTAAGTGTAGCAAGTACACTTTCAACAGCTGATGTAAACGCTTCAAGATTTCTTGCACCCTGTATTACACCAACTACATTTCTATCGGAATCTACAAGAATGTTGTAGGGAAAGCCATAAGGCTCATTACAAAATCCTCTGTTACACCTTCAGGTATTATATTCTGATATGTTACTTTGTTCTTATCAATAATTTCCTTAACGGAATCTAAATCTGTTCCTGCATCCTGTGCCAGACCGATTACATTAACATCCTTTTCCTTCATGCTTTCATAGAGCTTTTGTAACTCCGGAATTTCCTGAACACATGGACCACACCAGCTTCCCCATACATTTACAACTGTAAGCTTACTGTCTTTGAATACATCACTGCTGATTTCTTCACCTGAAACAGTCTTTGCACTAAACTCCGGAAACTTCTTATCTTCTTTATTTGAATCAGCTTCTTTTGAATCTTCAGCCTTGGCATCAGCCTGCTTTGACTCTGTAGTTGTTGTCTCATTTGATGCAGTTTTGCTGCTTGCATTACAAGCACTTATTCCGGCTACCATCATAATAGCCATACCTAAAATCAATATTTTCTTCTTCATAATTACTCCTTATCTATAATACTGTGGTAGTATACCATAACTTAGGTAAAGCTAAGGTTAAGAAAACAATATAAATATATTATTATTTATTGAATATTGCTATCTCAATATTACTACTCTTGTTGCCTTTATCTTCGGTGCTTCTTTAGTATCGCCTGTAATCATAAAGTTTTCTGACCAAATCAGAACTTTGTCACCCTTTTTAATATCTGAAAACTCTACTTCTTCTCCTGTTGAGGATAATATCGGTTTTACATTATTTTCAAAACTCCACTTGGCATTATTAAGCGTATCCTTTAAGTCTATTCTACCGTCTGATTCCTCAAATCCCTCAATACTGTCAGTATACATAGGCATATGGAACTTCTCTGTAACATTTGTTAATACCACATATGAATTTACCTGTGGCGGCATACTTGTCATATACTCAGGTGCTACCCATGCATAGATTTCATCACCCTCCTTTGGAGCATCACTTACAAGTCCTGTAGATATATCTACAAATTTTATACCTGAATTATCAAGCAAAAGATCAACTTCCTCCGGAACATCCTGCTCATTCTTACTGTCACTGCTTTGTACTTCATTACCCACATATGATATTCTCTCTATACGGATAACATCATCTGAGATTGATTTTATCTTTCCGTTTTCTGCACCCGGTAAATATGGCATATCTGTAGGCATGTCCGAGCCTGCCTCAATACTCATACCGGCTTCTCCTGCCTCTACGCTCTCTGCCACTGCTTCTTTTGTTTCACTTGTTTTTGCATTGTTTCCACATGCCATCAATACTGATGTAGCCGCTACTGCAATAATAATTTTTTTCAAATTCTTCTTCATAATTTTAACTCCTTTAAATTTATATTTTATGGTCTGAACATTACTGTTCATACTCATAAATATCTATAAAATAATTTTTTATTACAAAATCAGTACCATCCTATATCTATATACTAATATATCCTTGGTTAAGTCTAAGTTAATATACATAGCTCTCTTTTGTTTTTAACAGCTTATAAAGCATAACTAAAAGTGGTAAACACATAATTATTGTAAATGCTACCCAGATAGAATTCGATGTAAGCTCGTATGTCGCTACCACATTTATAATTATATGTATTAAGATGGACCATCTGAGTTTGCGTGTCTTCATATATACAATACCTGATATTAATCCCATAATAGTTGCATATACCGACTGGACAAAAGATAAATGTATTATTCCGAATAACAAAGACGAAACTATAAGTGCATATTTGGTATTCACCCTTTTTTCAAGGAAATTAAAGGTTACTCCTCTATAAATAAGTTCCTCATTAATAGGTCCAAGAATTCCTGCCACCACCAGACTTATAATAAATGAGTTGAGCGGTTTATTTACTGATGATGCATTCAAATACTCCAGACTACTCTTTATAAAACCTATATTTGACAATTGTGTGTTTTTTAAAAACATTACCCACACTGTAGATATGCCTCCAAAGGCAATACCGGCCAATATACTGCATATCACTCCGGTCTTTATATCCCAGTTCACTTGCGCTCTAACTTTATCCTTGTTTATACATTTGAAAAATATAGCAGCATATGCCAGAATTGATAAAGGATAAACAACAAGATAAAGTCTATCCATCTCCTGTGGAAAAGTCAGCCATTCAAATACAGCATTTCCTGTCCTGTTATAAGCAATATTTAAACCTATTGCTGTAAAATCTGTGATCACAAAAAATATTAATCCAAGTAAAATAGCTATAAACGTAGCTCCTGCAATCTTTAATATTTTCATTCCTTCGCCTTAGCCTATTCCTATACATTCCAAACATATATTTACAGCTTTTTTTAGTACTACCAAATGCTCATCTCTTATAACTCCGGTTACTACCATTACAGCTCCGACTCCCAAAGCTACAAAAGGAACTATTCTGCTTTTTTCAAACTTTTTTATAAGTTCTTTCATATATTTTTATCTCCTGTAAAATCTATTAAAAGCTCTACAAATTCATTTTTCATACTGTTTGCTCTTATAGCAAAATTATGCTTGTCTATTATTTCTTTTGCTATTGCAAGCCCCAGACCGCTTCCCCCGTATTTTTTCGATCTGGATTTATCCACACAGTAAAATGCATCAAATATTTTTTCCAAATCATCTTCAGGTATTCCAACACCGTAATTTTTTATACTGAATATATTGTTTTTCAATTTGATTTCAATATTTGCCTCTTTATTTGAATACCTTATCGCATTGTGCATAAGATTAAATATTGCCTGCTTTAAAAGTACTTTGTCTGCGGATATACTAAACTCATTATTATCAAAATTTATATTTATTTTTTTGATTTTTACTTTCTATAGCATTTCCTAAATCTGCTATTATTTCATCTATAATTGTATGTAGGTGCACTCTCTCAATATTAAGTTCTTCACCACTGCTTAAAAGTCTAAGTCCCTTTACTATGGAACTCATCATTTCAACCTGTCTGTTTACAACGCTTACAAAATCTTTATAATCTTCAATACCCGGCTCATCGTCCATATTTAAAACTTCCAGGTTGGTCTTTATAGCCGCAACCGGAGTTTTTAACTCATGTGCCGCATTTCCGGAAAAACTTTTTTGCCTGATATATGACTCTTTGATATTTTTTAGCATGTAGTTAAAGGCATTTTGCAGCTCCCCAACTTCGTCCTTGGTCTTAACCACATATACTTCTTCGTTTATTTTATTTATATCAAGATCCTTTATTGTATTTGTAAATGTATCAAGCGGTTTTAAAACTTTTCCGCTTACATACCACATAAGCGCAGTTCCTACTACAGAGCAGAACATTGTTATATAAAGACAATTTATTCTAAATGTCTCCTGTGCCACATTCATATCGATTTGAAAAAAATTCTCACCGGCGACCTCTGTTATATTGGCATTATCCGGCAATATAAATATAGTTGAAGCATTTCCTATATTTATAAGATATGACACTAAAGATATTGTACAAAGCACCGCACCTGTAACCAGAGTCAGTTTTGCTCTTATAGAAAGTCTATTCCACATGGGCACATCCTCTGCAACTTCCACTGCATGTCTTAGCTGCTACAGGCTTATCTTCCTTTTTCTTTCCGAGTCCTGCATATGTCATTACCAAAGCATCATGTCTGCAGGCTGCTGTACATGCACCGCATCTGATACATTCCAATGAGTTTGGATTGGCTCTGACATTAATATCCATCTTACATGATTTTTCACATAATCCGCAATTTACACATTTATCAGGAACAAACTCCATCTTATAGAAGCCTATTTTATTGAAGAATGAATAGAACGCTCCAAGCGGACATATATATCTACAAAAAGGTCTGTATGTAAATATTGATAATGCTACTATTACTATTAAAATACTGAGTTTCCAAAAGAATAGAAATCCGATTGCTGCTCTAAGTCCTTCATTTTTCGCAAGTAAAGGTAGGGCTCCTCCAAGAGTTCCTGCCGGACAAATAAGTTTACAAAAATAAGGTGCTCCGAGTCCGAACGGATTAGTCAAAAACATCGGAAGCAGTATTACAAATACCAAAAGTATTGCAAACTTCAAATATCTGAGCGGTCTGTCTATCTTATCAGGTACTTTAAACTTTGGTGTAGGTATCTTATATAAAAGGTCCTGCACAAATCCGAACGGACACAAAAGTCCGCATACCAGTCTTCCAAAAAGTGCTCCTATAAGAATCAATATTCCAAAAACATAATATGAAATACTGAATTTCTTGCTGCCTATTACCGCCTGTAAGGATCCTATAGGGCATGAGCCTACAGCCCCCGGACATGAATAGCAATTAAGTCCCGGCACACATGCCACCTTGGTATTTCCGGTATATATTTTACCTTCAAAAAAACCTTTTAAGTTTGCATTTGTTGCCAGCGTCGCCAATGCCTGTATAATATTCTTTTTTCTCTCTTGAAATCTCGTGTACTTGTTTTCGAAATATTTCATCTTACTCTCCTACGTTTAAGCTTTCGTATATACTACCATGTTTTAGGTTAAGATAGAGTAAATTTTTGCACTACAAAAAAGGAAGGTTGAAAATCAACCTTCCCTCAGCATTTAATGTAAAACTGTTTTATAAAGCATCAGAGGTCATTTTCTTCTGAAACTCCTCGACTTTAATGATACATTCTAAAAATGTTTCTTCATATACAGATTTAAAATCCACTAACTGATCTTTAAGTAATGAAATATTTACGACAGTTTGTTTATGTGTTCTTAAATAAGAATTTTTATGGAACAATGGATTTATAAACTTTTCCTATCATCATAAATCCTCGTAATCTTCGAATTCATCCAGATACATATCCCATATATGATCATATGGTCTAACCTTTTTTGCATCCTCTTCAATATCTTCCAAAGATAATTTATTATCTCCATTCTCATAAACACTCAAGCCTTTGCGTGCATTTTTCCATGAAATCTCATCATGTGAAAGTTTGCTAAGTTTCCATGATGCCAGTTCTCCGTATTGTGCTATTACATTAGAAATAATATATACTGCTTCATCCGATATTTTTTCTACTTCCTTAGAGATAATTTCTCCTTGACAAAAGCTTTTTCTGACTGCAACACAAACAGGACCATAGCGCCATCCTTCAAATTCATCAGCAAAAAGCGGCTTTCCTGTTACAGCAAAACTTTCTCGCTGTGAAAAATAAAGCAGCTTATGCAGCTTCATCTCATCAATTGCTTCCCCTGACATTTTTTGATATTCATCACAAATATATCGTGCAACATCAATCACTCTTTCCATAGTTACCCTCCATTCTTTTCTTGTAAAAATTCGCCATATAAAATGGCACCAATAAAAATGCCGACAAGAAAAGACTTCTCTATGAATATATGATAACACAATTGTAGCCTTTTATATGTTAAATTTCAATGAATTTTAATATGTAGAATTATCATCCCCCTTATTCCATCAACTCCGGTTGGCCTTTTTTTATTTTAAATTTCTGCTCCTGTATATTCACATTGTTTTTTTTATCAATGCTAATTCTTAGCATAAGCCCCTCGTCAGTGCCCTTTGGTATCTGCTTATCAAATATGCAATTACCCAGACTGTAATAAATATATTTTCCCTTATAAAGCTCACTCTCCTGTATTACATGAGGGTGGGCTCCCACCACAAAGTCCGCACCGTTATCTATGGCATATCTTGCAAGATTTTTTTGCATCTTGCTTGCAAATCGTTCATATTCAATTCCCCAGTGAAAATATACTATTTTAAAATCGGCTTTCATATTTTTAAGTTCAGTTTTTATTTTATCGGATTTATTTCCGTCATAATCTAAAAGATAATTTATATTGGCTTTATCCGCATTGTATACAAAACCCTCCGGCGGAAATATGCTGTATGCCAAAATCCCCAGCCGAAAACCGTCCTTTTCAAAAATATAACTCATATCCTCACCGGCATTTTCGCCGGCTCCCACATATGAGATGCCGGCTCTTACCAGTTCATCCATAGTATCTTTTAAACCCTCGGATCTATAGTCCATTGTATGATTATTTGCGAGGTCACAGAGGTCTATACCCGCTTTTTTCATAGCTTTTGCATTGTCGGCTGAGGCTTTAAACACAAAGCGACTCGCCTTATTGGCTCCACGGCTGTATTCGGTAATAGGACATTCAAGGTTAACTATTGTAATATCATCCTCTAAGAAAATATCTTTCATATTCTCATATAGATGATCATACCCTCTCTTTTTTATATAGCTGTCCACCCCTCTTGAAAGCATAATATCACCTACAATTGTAAGTTCTATACTCTCATTTTTTTTGCTTCGATAAGAGCAGACAGCTATACCGGATACGGACATTATGATTAAAATCAATATAAAAATATTTTTTTTATTTTTTAACATCCTGAACTGTAAGGAACTTCAGGAGTTATTATCTCCTCTCCCTCCTCCTCTTGCATATAATCTTCTACAAACGGAGGTCTCTTAGGCGGTCTTTTAACCATATTCTGCCATGCCTCATCCGTCAGTCTTTCATTACCTATAAATTCAAAATAATCAAATACCGCACCTCTCGTCAAATAAAGCTTGCCATCTATAGGTACAACAACATATATTTCAGCGGCATTTCCCACACCTACTTCAAGATATTCCATACCGCCGCTTGTACTTGCAGAATGAATATCCGCTATCTGTGCCATATTCTTATCTGTATCGGACGATACCTGATACCAGTCTTGAGCCTCTGCAATGCTGCTGCTTAAATACTCAAGTGTACCTCCATATGTCATTAATGTATCATTCTCTTCATATGTAAGACTTTCTCCCTTAAGTTCCTTTATAGAGCATTTCTTTAAAAATTCCAGCAATTCAACTATATTTTCACATTTATTTTTCATGCTGTCACTTATTCCGTTTCTTTGTGACAGTCCATCCATAGTTTGCTTTGTAAGCCATATAAGTCTGTTATAAAATTCAGGATTCGGCTCCACATATCCTGTAACTTTTGGAGGTTCCTCTTCTTCTCCGCCACATTCCACACTGCTTTGTGCACCGTATAATATGGTATCATGTCTAAGCTCAGCCCAGCTTCCCAGTGCTGTGGCAAGTGATTTGCTCTCCCATGCCTTATTTCTCATAAAACTCGGATAACCTTCAGGGAATCTTTGATTTAAACTCTCAAGACTGTAAAGCCATGTAGTATATATATTACCCGTCTTATCCTTAATGCTTCTTCATCAAATTCGGATTTTACCTTATTGTATTCTTCTTTATAACCATCCCATTCCTTTGAAGGATTATAAAGTGAATCCAATAACTCTTCAGCTCTTTGTGAACCGAATACAGCCATAACATCAAGTCCGCTCGGGAAAGGTCTTTTTTCATTTGACAGTCTGCTTAAAATTTCCGAATCAGGTATATATCTTTGTCCCATAAATCTAAAACTCAAATCTATGAAACTGTTCTTTATCTTTGCCTGACTTACTTTATCAAGCTCGGCATAAAGCTTATCCATACCGCCCGCTATATCTTTAGGCTCAGGCATTTCCCCATAAGCAGCTTTAACTATGGCGCCAAACTCCAAAGGATTTATATCATTTGTACTTCCCACAAAGAACTCTGTGATCGTATATATATCTTCCCACAGATCCATTCCTTTTTCCTTTGGCAGCTCCTCCAAAGCCTCGGTGGCAATGATTGACATATAGGCTCCGTCTTCATTTCTTTTGCCTACTGAGTCGGATAAAACAAATGGTACAACACCATACACACTCATAGCGCCAAAATATGCCTTTAATTCATCACTTCTGCTATAATGTCCTCTTACTTTAAACAAACTGTAGTCAACATCACTGCCGGTGATTGAAGATACAGTTTTGCTCTCCGCCTTTACATTTGCATAATCCTCTTCTACAAGTGTTTTTATTTCATCCGGCAAACTGCTGCCTTCTCCCAAAAGCTTTTCACATAGGGCAAAATATGCCAATGTCTTTCCGACAAGTTCTTTATCCTTTTGATTTTTGGTATCTTGATATTTTTGATTTAAAATATCCACCATATTTTTATTCAGCTCTTTAAGTTCTATATAAAGCTTTTCAGCCTCCGTCTGCCTGAGAGTATAATCATAAAAAATATGATAGAGCTGTAAAACGGAATCTGTAGTTATAAAGCTAGGTATTCTATTATATGTATTTGCCTCATATATGTAAAACAACTGTTGGCTGTCCGTAGGATTTACAACAAAACCGTTTTTTTCGATCATTTCTTTTTGCACATCATTCAAATTCCCGAACTGACTTAGATTTTCAATATTTGAAAGACCGCTCTGTATCTTAATATCAGGAATATTTGCCTCTATTTCAAGAGGAGTATACTCGCCTCCTGTAGAATAAAATTCCTTTGGCTTTGGCAATTCATAGTCAAGATTTTCGACTGTTATATTGCTGTTTTGACTGCCATTATCTACACTTTGATTTTCTTTATCCTTTCCGTTATTATGTACCTTTATATTGATACTGTATCTGCAGGAAGTAAAGATCAATAAAATAACTATCATCACCGATAAAAATCGTTTTTTCATAAATTTATCCCCTTTTTTATGTTTTTACCTCTTTATTCCAAAAATAAATTTCCTTTTACTATTTTCACCTCTCTTTCCTTTCCGTCCGCTATAACATTTATTCCATCCTTATTATTATCAAATTTTATTTTTTTAAATTCTTCACTGCCCTGAATAAACAGGTTAAATCCGAAGCCCTCCCATTTATATACTGCCAAAATCCTGTTTTTATTCTCAAGTTCTTCTATCGCTATAAGCTCAGCTATACCGTCATTATCTGTATCCGCCAATATAATATCATCAAAAGGTTTTGACAGTCTTGAACCCAGCCAGAGCGGTATAAGTTTTTGTGAATCAAAATTATAGAAAAAAGGTCTTTTTGCCAATGCATTGTGAAACTTTACCTTTTTATACATTATAATATTTATATCAGCTCTTTTATCGCCGTCCACATCACCAAGCTGTACCTTTGAAGGCTTCATATTTGAGAAATCAAAGCTGTAATCGGGCTCTTCCCCCAATACTACATTGCCGTCCAGTAATTTAAAATCTCTGTATATTTCTATAAATTTGCCATATGGCTCTCCGCTTGGCAGCCTCTTTCTTTCTCCACCGTCATTTATCGCAATAAGTTCATCATCACCGTCCATGTCTATATCTCCGATACTGTATGAAATGATATCTTTATTTGATATATTTGATGATTCTACTTTACTACAGGATGAAAGGATAAAAAGTATAGAAATAAATATGGCTGTTTTTATTATACAATCTCCCATATATACCCCTTACGAACTCTTAATATATTATTATTATAATTGCTGTAATACATTTTTACAATCAGTACCACCGGCTTAGCCGGTGGTTTATTTGTTCTCTTACGAGAACAGGGCCTTGCCCTTACAACAAAAAACAGGCTCCCAATGGGAGCCTGAGCAAAACATAAGCCGGGTTATGTATTAAACGGTCATCTATCTGGTCCTTATGTTACCACAAGGCTCTAGCAACCTACCTGAATTACGGACGGGCAGCCCTATTCGCTTCGGTCTTGCTTTGGATGGGGTTTACACTGTCCCCATATGTTACCATATGAGCGGTAGTCTCTTACACCACCTTTTCACCCTTACCTTTCGGCGGTTATTTTCTGTTGCACTTTCCTTGGAGTCGCCTCCACCGGATGTTATCCGGCATCCTGCCCTATAAAGCCCGGACTTTCCTCACACTTGTGCGACCGTCTGTTTTACTAAATGATACTTTAACATTAGGAAAAAGATTTGGCAAGGTAAAATTATACCATTACCACATTCCTTCTGTACGGATTACAAAGCTTTTCTCCGTATTTTTCAAAGTAAATTGAATTATATAAATAATCCGCATAAATATTGTTTTCAAATATGTTAAAACTTACAGGACTTAATATATCCTTGGCATTGCTTGTTTTACTTATGATCGGAAGCTCGCTTCTCTTTTTTAGTTCTGATAAAAGCTCGCCTGCCTCTTTTTTGAAACCTAAAAGAAGAGGATAAGCAGCCATATTTTTCTCCGACTTTATATCTTCCAACATATTCTTTTTATGATTTAAGAGCAGATGAAATATGGCTCTGCTTATTCTTGTATAAGTAAAATTCTTACTCTTCAGTTTTAATATAAAATCGCTGTAGCTCTTATTTTCAAGTTCGAATATGTTTTTTTCTACAGTATTGGCAAGTTCTTTTGAAACATCACAATATTCTGATAGATCTTCACCCTTACTTAGCTTTTCCAGTATACTTCTTTGAACAGTAAATAAAAAATCATCATCAAATATAGACTTGCTGTTTTTAAACAAATCAATATTTTCATCCGGTATGACTGATTTAATGCTGTCGTTAAATATATCAAGCTTTGACTCGCTTACAAGTCTTCTTATAGCTGTAGCGGATGAAAACTTGTTTTCTTCTATCTCCTTTTCATGATAACCGCTACCGCTTCTGCTGATTATGACAGGCTTTATACCTACATTATTCAGTCTTATACTTTTTAAATACTCGATTGCAAGTATGTTGTTCGGAGAGGCCAGTAATTTTTTTATTTCATTTATATCTTCTTTACTTTCTTTAAGTTCCTCAAGTATTGCATTATGCCTTGCTTTGGCATAGTTAAGACCGGCTTCCATATGTTTTTTTACTGCAAGCTCCTGCTCTTTATCTGTCAAAACTTTGGCAACAGTATCCAGAAGTTTATAATTGTCATTTTCCGCACCGAATGATATAAAGTCTGCTCCAAGTATTTTTAGAAGGCTTATTCCATATCCTGCAAAATCATTTGCACTTGCTCCGCTAAATAGAGCCCGGAATTTCAAAAACTGCATCAATTCCGGCATTTAACGCCATCTTTGTTCTTATGCTTTTATCAAATATAGCCGGTGCTCCTCTTTGTACATAATTTCCGCTCATAATTGCGATTATGTAATCGGCGCCCGAAATTTCTCCGGCTTTCTTTATTTGATACTCATGTCCGTTGTGGAAAGGATTATATTCCGCAATAATCCCCAATATCTTCATATTCACCTCTATAAAAAAGGCAATCAGTCACCTGATTGCCTGCATATTTTTAAATCACATCGCTCATATCATATAGTCCTGCGGTCTTTCCCTGCAAGAATTTTGCCGCTAATATTGCACCGTTTGCAAAAATCTTTCTGGAATATGCCCTGTGACTAAATGTGATAACCTCATCTTCACCTGCAAAGATTACATCATGATCTCCGACTATTGTACCGCCTCTTACGGCAGAAAGCCCTATCTCATCAGCTCTTCTTGGCTCATGTCTTTCACTTCTGTCATAGGTATAAGATAACTTTTCTTCCATATTTTCATTTACGGCATCTGCAAGCAAAATAGCTGTACCGCTTGGAGCATCCAGCTTTCTTCTATGATGTGCTTCCACTATTTCTATATCAAATCCGGCAGCTCTTAGTGTAGGAGATATCTGAGCCAAAACTTTTGATAAAGTATTTATGCCCAAAGACATATTTGCGGAACGAAGTATTGCACTACTTTTTGCAAGTTCATTGATTCTTTCAATCTGTTTTTCACTGAGTCCTGTAGTACATATGACGGCCGGTATTTTTTTCTCCTCAATAAAATCAAGAAGACTATCTACAGCCTTAACTGAAGCAAAATCAATTATAGCATCTGCTTCTATATCTATCTTTCTTATATCATCAAATACAGGAAAACTCAGGGTTACACCTGTATTTAAGTCTACACCTGCAACTATTTCAACATCAGAATCCAAAGATATAAGCTCAGTAACCACTTTGCCCATAGCACCGTTGGCACCGTTTAATATTATTTTAGTCATTATAAAATACCGTACTCCTTCATAGCCTTAGCCAGAGCATCTTCATGTGCTTTTTCCATTTGAGTAAGAGGAAGTCTAAGCGGTCCTACATTCTTTCCCTGTAAGTTCATTGCAGCCTTTACAGGTATAGGATTTACTTCTGTAAAGAGATTCTCTATAACATCAAGTGCCTCTATCTGCATCTTTCTTGCCTTATCAAAGTCACCGTCAAGTGCTGCCTGACACATATCATGTGTCTGTCTTGGCGCTACATTTGATAACACCGAGATAACTCCCTTTGCTCCGATACTCATAAGCGGAACTACCTGATCATCATTTCCTGAATACATCTCTATTTCAGGACATAGTCTCAAAGTCTTTATAGCATTTGAAAAATTACCGCTCGCCTCTTTTACGCCTGTTATGTTTGATACATTCTTTACCAGGTATGCAATGGTTTCAGGCTCGATATTTACTCCTGTTCTTCCCGGAATATTGTAAAGAATTACCGGAATATCAATAGCATTTGCTATGGCACTAAAGTGCTGTATAAGCCCTTTTTGTGTAGCCTTATTGTAATATGGTGACACTACAAGCACGCCGTCCGCACCGTATTCCTGTGCCTCTTTTGAAAACTCTACAGCAGTTTCTGTAGAATTCGAACCTGTACCTGCAATTACCGGAATTCTTTTATTTACTATCTCAATTGTTCTCTTTATAACGTCTAAATGTTCTTCTACTGTAAGAGTTGACGCTTCGCCTGTTGTACCGCATGCTACTATACAGTCTGTACCGCCTGCTATCTGCTCCTCAATTATTTCCTCTAATTTATTATAATTTACACTACCATCTTCATTCATAGGTGTAATAAGCGCAACACCTGCTCCTTCAAATATAGCCATAAAATAACCTCCTAACTATTTTGCCTTTTCTTTCTTATACCCAATGCATCCGATCCGACATATCTTGCTTCGGTTTTTGAGTAAGCAAACTTTTGTGAACTGTATAATCCGTAATAACCCGATAATACAAAACTGACTCCAACTACTATAGCATAATAATTTAGTCCCATACTACCGCAAAATTCTATACCCATAAATATTGAGGCTATAGGGCAATTGGTTACACCTACAAAGCAGGCAATCATACCGCATACCGTACATAAATCAAAAGGAAGTCCGAAAAGCTTTGCAAAAGCTCCGCCTAAGGTTCCTCCGATAACAAAGGTAGGTACAATCTCTCCACCTTTAAATCCCCCTCCAAGGGCTACCGCTGTAAAAAGTATTTTCAAAAGAAATGCTTCATACCTTACATCTCCCTCCATACTTCTTTCTATCAGCCAAAATCCCCCTCCGTTATAATCTCTGCCTCCCGAGATAATAGTTAATATTATAAATAAAATTGATGCAACTACAATCCTAATATAATTATTTTTAAAGTATTTTTTGTAAAGATCTGCACTTTCATGCATCACTACTGAAAATAATATTGCAACCGTAGCACTTAAAGCCGCAAGCAACATCATAAACAGTACCATTTTCAGACTCCACTCGGGTGCAACCTCCAATATAAATTTTTCTTCCGGTGTGTTCAAAAGCTTTGCCACATATACCGCAACATATGATGAAAGCAGACATGGAATAAGCGCCGCATGATACATGACACCTACACTGAATATCTCCATACTGAATATGGAAGCTGTGATCGGCGTTCCAAAAAGTGCTGAAAAGCATGCCGCCATTCCACACATTATTGCAATATTTATATCGGCCTTATCTGAAAATCTGCTCTGCCCAAGCTTTAATCTTCTTCCGATGAAGCTTCCGATACTTCCGCCTATCTGTAATGCGGCACCTTCTCTTCCCGCACTTCCCGAACCCAGATGTGTAAGGAATGAAGATATATAAATAGCCGGTGCCATCTTTAAAGGCAGTCTTTCACCGGATGATATTGAATCTATTACATAATTCGTGCCCCTTGGATTGTCGGCATTTATAAAATGATAAAGTGCCGCAATCAAAAGTCCGAATACCGGCATAAGATAAAGTGTATAACTGTGAGTTTTCCATATCTTGGTTGCAAAATCTATGGCATGTCCGAAGCTTGAGCCCGCAACACCTACAACTACGCCTATTATAACTGAAACTATCCCCCATTTTATGCAATAGATTATATTGGTCTTAAAATGAAATTTATTTAAAAATCCCCTGAAATCTACTTTTACTTTTTCATCAAGCATTATAAGTTCCCTTACTCCTTACAAGTTTAGGTCTGTACCCCTCTTTATTTAATCTCTCAACTATCTGACCCTTATGCTCTGTTCCATATGCTTCGATAGTGATTCTAAGCTCCACTGCAGCATTTCTGTTTATACTTATAAACTGATTGTGCTCGAGCTTTATAACATTTCCTCTCTCATTTGCCAAAAGATCTGCCACCTTGGCAAGTTCACCCGGTTTATCAGGTAAGAGTACCGACACTGTAAATATTCTGTCCCTTTCAATAAGTCCATGCTGTATCAAAGATGCCATTGTTATAACATCCATATTTCCACCACTTAGAATTGAAACTATTTTTTTACCCTTTACATTTAAATGCTTTAGCGCCGCCACAGTAAGTAAACCTGAATTTCAACTATCATCTTATGGTTTTCCACCATATCAAGGAATGAAACTATAAGCTCATTGTCATTTATTGTTATGATCTCATCTATATTTTCCTTAACATAGTTAAATAACTTATCCCCGGGTGTCTTTACTGCCGTACCGTCTGCAATTGTATTGGCAGATTCTAAAGTTACTATATGACCTTCTTTTATAGACGCCTTCATACATGCCGCATTTGCAGGCTCAACACCTATAACATGTATATTCGGATTTAACATTTTGGCAAGAGTTGCAACTCCTGCACATAAGCCGCCACCGCCTATCGGTACCAGTATATAGTCTACAGTAGGAAGTTCTTTGATTATTTCCATCGCAATACTTCCCTGTCCCGTCGCCACTGTCAAATCGTTAAAAGGATGCACAAAGGTTGCCCCGCTCTCTTTAGCATATTCCATGGCCTTTGTAGCCGCCTCATCAAATACATCTCCGTAAAGTTCCACATTTGCACCATAGTTTTTGGTTCTGTTTATCTTTATAAGCGGTGTTGTGGTAGGCATAAATACCGTAGCTCTTATCCCCGCAAGTTTTGCCGCATATGCCACTCCCTGTGCATGATTACCTGCCGATGCTGTTACTATTCCTTTTTTCTTTTCTTCTTCCGATAAAGTTGATATTTTATAGTATGCTCCTCTTACCTTATATGCACCTGTATACTGCATATTTTCAGGCTTAAAAAATACTTTATTTCCTGATTGCTCAGAGAAAAATTCGCTAAAAACCAGCTTAGTTTCTGATGTAACTTTTTGTACCAGCTCACTGGCCTCTTCAAATTTTTCCAATGTAAATTCCTTCATGATTGCCTCGCTTCTATTTTAAATAATTTGTAATAGCTTTTTATTACTCATTACTAAATAGTGCATCTACAAATTCCTGTGAATCGAACTTGTGTAAATCGTCTATTTTCTCCCCCACACCGATATACTTTACCGGAATTGAAAGCTCCGCCTGTATTGCTACGGCAATACCTCCCTTTGCACTTCCATCCAGCTTTGTAAGTATTATTCCTGTTATATTTGCGGCTTCATTGAATACTCTTGCCTGCTCCAGTGCATTTTGTCCTGTAGTACCGTCAAGTACTACAAGAGTCTCTCTGTAAGCATCCGGATACTCTCTTTCAATGATCTTGTTAATCTTTTTTAACTCTTCCATAAGGTTTTTCTTATTATGGAGTCTTCCGGGCTGTGTCTACTATCATTACATCTGTATTTCTTGCCATTGCGGCCTTGCAGGCATCAAATACCACAGCACCCGGGTCTGAGCCCTCGTTTTGGGCAATTATATCCACACCTGCTCTCTTGGTCCATTCCTCAAGCTGCTCTATTGCCGCGGCTCTGAAAGTATCCGCCGCTACTACAAGTACTTTCTTTCCGTCATTTTTAAGTTGACCGGCAAGTTTTCCAACAGATGTGGTCTTTCCAACACCGTTGACACCGATAACAAATACTACCGACTTTCTGTTTTCAAATTCATAAGCATTCTCACCCAGATCCATTCTTTTCTTTATGGTATCTATGAGTACATCCTTACACTGTGAAGGTGAAGTCAAATGATCTTCTTTTACTCTTTTTCTAAGCTCTTCTATGATATCTGTGGAAGCTCTGATTCCGATATCACCCATGATAAGTGTTTCTTCCAGTTCCTCATAAAAGTCTTCATCTATTACATCATATCCCAAGAAAACATTTTCTATTCCGCTTACAACGGCATTTCTTGTCTTTGTAAGGCCCTCTACAAGCCTCGAAAAAAATCCTCTTTTCTTTTCTTCCATATCAAACTCCTAATTATCCAATTCATTCTCTATAAGATTTACAGAAACAAGAGTTGAAACTCCCTTTTCCTGCATAGTAATTCCATAAAGTCTGTCTGAAGATACCATAGTACCACGTCTATGTGTAATTACTATGAATTGTGTATGGTCTGTCAGTTTATGTAAATACTTTGCAAATCTGTCTACGTTTGAATCATCCAGAGCAGCCTCTATCTCGTCAAGAAGCGCAAATGGTGAAGGCTTGAGGTTTTGTATTGCAAAAAGCAAAGCAATTGCTGTGAGCGCCTTCTCGCCTCCTGAGAGCTGCATCATATTTGCAGTTTCTTTCCCGGCGGCTGTGAAATAATTGCAATACCCGCCTCAAGCATATCATCCTGCTCTTCAAGTACCAGCTTACCGCTACCTCCTCCGAAAAGCTCCTTAAACACTTCATCAAATTCTTTGGCTATCTCTTCAAACTTTTCAGCAAACTGTTTCTTCATAGCTATATCAAGCTCTTCTATGATCTTTATTAAAGTCTCTTCAGCTTCTAAGATATCTGAATGCTGTTTCTTCATAAGTTCATATCTTCCGGAAACTTCATTGTAATCTGAAATAGCATTTACGTTTACATTTCCCAGAGCTTTTATTTTTGTTCTGAGCTCCTGTATCTTTGCTCTGATCTCATTTAAACTAAGGCCTGTGTCCGTCTTAAGCTCCAAAGAAGAATTATATGTGAGTTCATATTCATTCCACATATAGTTTGTGCGCTCCGAAATTCTTTCTTCAGACTTTTCTATCTGACCTCGTAACCTGTAGATATCTCTGTCAAGAAGAGAAACTCTGTCACTGTAAGTATCTCTGTTTTCAAATATCTTATTCTGTGACTTACTCTTTGCTTCTTTTAATTCACTGAGTTCTTCTTCTTTTTTCTTAAGCTCTTCGATTTTTTGAGCCAATTGTTCACCGGCTCTTTTCTCTTGTTCAATCCTTTGATTTTTCTCAGTTATATTTCTTATGATATCTTCGGCCTTACCCTTTAATCCTGCCTTCTCGGCTATAAGGGTCTCCATATCAGCCTTTGTTCTGTTTACATTCTCATCACTGAATTCAAGTCTCTGTGAGATATTTGCAAGTTCAAGTTTTGCAAAATTGAGTCTTTCCGATACAGTTTCTCTTTTGCTTCTATAACTTTGGATTTCTCTTTCGATATTTTCCATATCTTTACCTATTTTCCCAAAGTCTTCGCCTACATTAAGAAGTGTATTATCAAGTCTCTTAGTCTCGTTTTCTATCTCTTTAAGTTCATTATCAATATTTTCAAAATCGGTCTGAACAGAAATGGATGAAGACTTTAATTCCTCAAGCTTTTCTATAAGGCTTTTTCTTCTATGATCTATATTATTCTTTTCAATAATAAGTTCTTGAACCTGTACTCTGTTTTCTTCAAGTTTCTCGGTTATTTTATTTCTCTCCGACTTGAATGCTTCAACTTTGTCATTTGCCTCTGTATAATTTTTCAAAAGCTCTGATATTTCAGCTTCAAGTTCATCTATCTCACGCTTTCTACCAAGCAGATTTCCTGCACCTTTAAATGCACCACCGCTTATAGAACCTCCGGGACTTAATGATTCACCGTCAAGTGTAACAACTCTGTACTCATATCTGAATTTCTTTTCAAACGCAATTGCATTATCTATATTGTCAATTACGACAATCTTTCCGAGAAGACTTCCTACCAAGTTTACATATTCACTGTCAAATTCTACAAGTTCTGAAGCTATTCCTATAACACCTTTTTCTTTTAAAAATTCTTTATTTGAAAATGTTGAATTTCTGACAGAAGACAATGGTAGGAATGTAGCTCTTCCGTATTTATTTTTCTTAATATAATCAATAAGAACTTTTGCGGTGTTTTCCGAATCTATTACTATATTCTGAATTCTTCCGCCGAGAGCTGTCTCTATAGCTGTCTCATACTTTTGTGATGCCTTTATAATATCCGCAACAACTCCGTGAATACCTCCGATTCTGTCTCTGGTCTCCATGATTTTTTTTATGGAATTACCATAGCCTTCATATCTTTCGGCAATATTTTTCATTGAGGTAAGTCTTGCCGACTCTCTTTGGTATTTAATCTGTAAATCTGATGCAACTTTTGAAAATCTTGTTATCTCTGTACGAATCGTTTCGATTTTATTTTCAAGCTCTTCCTTTGCCGCATTTACATTACTTATTGAATTATTTATATCTGAAAGATTTTTCTCCTCTTCGGATATCTTTATCTCTAAAGTATTTTGACCTGTCTTACTCTCCAAAAGTCTTTGAGTCATCTGGGACTTTCTGAGTCTTACCTGCTCAAGTATACCCTTATATCTTTCCTTCTTAGCTCTAAGATCGGCATTTTTTGAAGTAAATTCTTCCGAAGCATTTCTCAAGCTTTCGAGTTTTTCGCTGAGCTCGTTGATAGCCTTATCAATATTTCCAAGCTCTTCGAAAACACTTATTTCCCTTTCACGTGCCTCATTCAAAAGCTTTTGTAAAGAGCTCTTTTCCTCTTCCAGTTTATCAAGTTCTCTTTGTTTTTTCTCGATATCACTGTCTATATTCTCACCCCTTGATGAAAGGCTCTCATTATTTCTGTTTTCGGAATTTATCTGCTCTTTTAAAATCTCAATATGTGAATTTATCTCCTGCAAAGTAATACTTGTGTTACTTCTTAAGTTTTTTACTTCATCAAGCTCTTCGTCTATCTTTTTTAGATCTGAAGTGATATTTTCATAATCAAGCTTTGATTTTTCAAGTGAAGCTTTCGCATCGTTCAAATCATCTGAAAGAAGTTTTTCTCTCTTTTTATATTCATTCAGATTTTGTGAAATACTGTCATACTCCATTATATAGCTGTTTACATCAAAGGTTTTTAATTCTTCACGCAATATTAGGAACTCTTTTGCAACCTTTGCCTGTCTTTCAAGAGGACCTACCTGCTTTTCCAGCTCTGTAAGTATATCATTTACTCTCACAAGACTTTCTCTTTCAGACTCCAGCTTCTTTAATGCCAGACCTTTTCTTCTTTTAAACTTTGTGATGCCTGCAGCCTCATCAAAAAGTTCTCTTCTTTCTTCGGGCTTTCCGTTGAGTATCTTATCTACCTGTCCCTGTCCGATAATGGAATATCCGTCCTTACCTATACCTGTATCAAAGAAAAGCTCACTGATATCCTTTAATCTGCAGGCGGAACCGTTTATCATATATTCACTTTCTCCGGATCTAAACAGCCTTCTTGACACTGTAACCTCTTCAAAGTCAATATCAAGCTTATGATCGGAATTATCCAAAGTTATGGCAACATAAGCAAATCCAAGCGGTTTTCTAAGCTCCGTACCTGCAAATATGACATCCTGCATATTTCCGCCTCTTAGCTGCTTGGCACTCTGTTCACCGAGTACCCATCTTACCGCATCCGAAACATTACTTTTTCCTGAGCCGTTTGGTCCTACAATACCGGTTATTCCATTGTGAAAATCAAATACAATTTTATTTGCAAAGGATTTGAATCCTTGAATTTCAATACGTTTTAAATACATCCTTCAATTTTCCCCAGTTTTTTTAATGCTTCATAAGCTGCCGCCTGTTCTGCCGCCTTTTTGCTTACACCTTCTCCCACTCCTATGGTTTCACTGTCAATTTTTACCGCAACTACGAACTTTTTAAATGATCCGGACCCTCTTCAGATAATAGGGCGTATTCCACAGGTTTAGAATCCTGTGACTGAATTACTTCCTGTAAAATAGTCTTGCTATCATAAAAGAAGACTTTATTTTCATATTCATTCAAAATGAATTTTAAAATCACCTCTTTTGCATTAGCAAAACCACCATCCAAATAGATGCTGCCGATAAGCGCCTCAAAAGCATCACTTATAATGCTTGGTCTCATTCTTCCGCCTGTATGTTCCTCGCCTTTACCGAGCTTTAAAAACTCACTAAGCCTTATATTTTTTGCACAATCCACCAAAGCCGGCTCACAAACAAAGCTTGCTCTTATTTTTGTCAGCTCACCCTCAGGTTTATCAGGGTAAACACCATAGAAAAACTCACTGCTCACAAGTTCCAATACCGCATCACCCAAAAACTCCAGTCTTTCATTGGATCCGTTTTTACCGAGCTGATGCTCATTTGCATATGAACTATGTGTAAGTGCCTGCTTTAAAAGCTCCTTATTCTTATACTCATATCCTAATAATTTTTGTAGCTCATTTAAATTATTATTCATACAAACCCTCTACTATCTCTAATTTACAAAAGAGGCTATTATCATGATAATAGCCTCATTATCTCTTATCTAAAGGAGTCAGTTGCCTTCTTTATCTCTTCTACCGCATCATTTACAGTGTGAATATTCTCTGCAACTTCCTGAGGTATCTCAAGCTCAAACTCCTCTTCAATTCCTGTGATAATCTCAAACAAGTCAAGTGAATCAGCTCCAAATCATCTACAAAAGCAGAACTAAGCTCAATTGTATTCTCATCAATATTTAAAACCTCAGCGATAATCTTTTTTAATTTCTCAAACTCCATTTTTTTCTCCATTCTAATTTTTTGTCATTTTTTCTCTTATAATATCACTCAAAGCTTCTTCTTTAAAGCTCTTGCATTGCAAAATTGAATTGCAAATTTCATTTGCCTTTGAATTACCATGTGCTTTAACCACAAGTCCGTTCAAACCAAGAAGTGGTGCACCGCCGTATTCACTCGCATCAAAAGACTTCAATGTCTCTTTCAATGATGATTTTATCATCATTGCTCCTATCTTTGTAAAGATATTTTTCATCAAAGCATCTTTTATCTTACCAATCAGTGTAGAGCCTACACCCTCATAAAGCTTTAAAATCACATTGCCTACAAATGCTTCACATACTATGATATCTGCACCACCCTTAGGTATCTCTCTTGCTTCCACGCTGCCGATAAAATTAATATCGTCACATTCCTTCAAAAGAGGCATGGTCTCTTTTACAAGAGCATTTCCTTTTTCTTCCTCAGCACCTATATTTACAATGCCGACTCTCGGATTTTTGATACCGATAACCTTTTCCATATACAAAGAACCGATTCTGGCAAATTGCACCAGATGTTCCGCTCTTGCATCCACATTTGCACCGCAGTCTATAAGCAAAGACACACCTTTTTCTGTTGGTAACAGTGGTGCCAATGCAGGTCTTAGAATTCCCTTGATCCTGCCGACTATCAGCTGTCCGCCTACCAGCACCGCTCCTGTGCTTCCTGCACTTACAAAGCCGTCTGCCTTGCCTTCCTTTACAAGGTTCATTCCCACTACTATGGATGAATCTTTCTTGGATCTGATAGCTGCCACCGGTGCTTCCTCATTGGTTATCACCTCTGTTGAGTACACAGCACTGCATCTATCCTTATACTCTTCAGTTATCTTCCCCTCTAAAACCTCCTTCTTACCCACTAAAATAACATTAATATCTTTATCTTTCTTTAAGGCGTCAAACGCCCCTTTTATTATTTCCTCGGGTGAATAATCTCCACCCATTGCATCTAATGCAACTGTAACCATAATACACCTCGAAAGTAAGTTTTAAGTTTTACCTTGATACCATTGTATCATATATGAATAGAAAAGTATTCGCAATATAAAATTATTAATATGGAAAAATATTTTTTTATTATACTTGGTATAACCAATATTTATAGTCTAATAATTTTTTTAAGTCACTTTTAATACTATAAGCTCTTCATCACGCCAAAGATACACCGCCTTTGCGCCTTCCAGCTTCTTTTTTATAATTCTACCCTTTTCTTCTAAAGCTTTCCCCTCTTTTCCAAGCGGAGTAATAACTCTATTGTCCTCTATGATACATTCCACATTATCTTGATATAGCTCCAGCAAATAATTTTTTTATAAAAATTTATTTTATCAATTTCATTTTCATTTTTTTTATCGACTATCAGATATACCATATCAATCTCTTCCTATAGCAAGAGTCATTCCGTCTCTTGCCGTCTTTCCCATTATCAGATTATTGCACTGTATAAGAACCGATCTTTCACATACATTCCCGACACCTACAGTCTGTTTTACAAACTCAGACTCATTAAATTCTCCTTCAACTCCGTTTAATTCATCCTTTGAGAATGTGTTAAAAGGTACTGAGAGTTTACCGGCAAGTTCTTTGATTGCATTTTCATCTTTCTTTATATCAATGCTTCCGACAGCCTTTACAGCTCTTATATCAATGCCTGCCTCTTTAAGTGTTTCATTTACAAAATCCCACATTTTTTGTGCATCAGTATCCTTTTTACATCCCACACCAAGATATATATCCTTGGGTATAAGAGTCAGTACCTCATTTTCGTATATTCTGTCGGTAATCCTTACTTTAAACTCACAGTCTAAATTCACCGGATTTAATTTCTTTTTGATATCGGAAACATCTATCTTCACTATTTCGCTCTCAATATCCACCGGTTTTCCGTCAAGTAATGCCGCACTGACATCCTTTGCAAGTTTTCTTGACGATATTATTAAATCATGCTTTTTTGCAAATACATCCACTGCAAATGCACCGTTTATATCTGTGGCTGTAGTAATAATAGGAGTGGCACCAAGTACCCCTCCTATATATTCCGCCAACTCATTGGCACCACCCACATGTCCTGAGAGCAAGGGTATAACAAATCTACCAAGCTCATCTATAACCAGTATTGCGGGATCGCTAAATTTATCTTTTACATATGGTGCAATGCTTCTTATCGCAATTCCCGTAGCGCCGACAAAAATAATTGCATCATCATTAAAATGCTCCTTTACAGTTTCTTTCAAATCTGTAAAAGCTTTCATTCTACTGTCTGTAAGATACTTTGACATTGTATATGAGGAAATATTATTATTCTTTAATATATCCATCAATCTGATATTTAAATCTTTACCATTTTTTGTAAATGAAAAAATAGTTATATTCATATCTGTCATAGTCCGTATGTATATGTTTCTTCTTCAACTTCTTCGCTCTTAGGCTTCTTTAAACATAAAATAACAAGTAATATCAGCGCCGGAATTACCATCGCATACGCAACATGATTTATAGCTGTATTTACCAAATCGGTATCAAGTGCTGAAGGCAGTTTCCTATGGTATTATTTACCATATGTATAAATATTGTGTAGAAAATATTTCTGGTCTTGTAATAAATAAGTCCCATAATACAACCCATTATTGCTGTATAAACACTCTGAACAAATATCATATGCCAGATACCGAACAGAACTCCGGATACAATTATTGCAAACCATGGACTCTTTGTTATTCTCTCAAGTGAATTAAAGATAAGCCATCTGAAAAGTATCTCTTCAACTATAGGTCCTATAATTGATATTGACAGTAAAGACCAGATATATGCTCCCGACTCGAGGTCATCATATACACCTGAAAAATATTCAACATTTTCAGCTATAAAAGGAATTGATACCAAAAATCTGTCAACAATTTCAAACCAAAGACCTGCTATTCCATAGAATGCAAATCCCATCACCAAACAGAAAATAAAACCTTTTACTAATCCAAGTTTAACTCCCTTTTCATGCTTTTTAACTATAAAAACAGCCAATATCAGGTAGATAACAATAAGTACCACAGATATCAATGTATCCACAAAAGCATTTATACTCGGCAAAAGTGCAGCAGGTACTATCATATATTTTACATCCAGATAATTAAATCCCCTGAATATGACATCACTCAGCCATTCATAACTAAAGTATAAAAGTGCAACAACAATGCACCAAAATACTGCATTTTTATAATTTTTCTTCATATAACTCCTTATTTTTTCAGTTAAAAAGGTCGCAGATGAAAACACCTACGACCTTGTATCAACTAAAGTATTTCTTATTCTTCGCTAGACTCTGAATTTCTTGCATTCTCTTTTTCAAGCTCTTCATTTGCCTGTGTCAAAGCCTTGATACTTAATGAGATCTTCTTATCCGCCTCGTTGAACTCAACGATAACTGCCTCAACCTCATCTCCTACCTTAAGTACATCTGAAGGTTTTTCAACATGGTCGTGTGAAATCTGAGATACGTGCAACAATGCATCAACACCGTTTGAAATCTCAACGAATGCTCCAAAATCTGTCATTCTTGCAACTTTACCCCTAACAACATTTCCACGTGCAAACTTCTCTTCAGCATCAAGCCATGGATTCTGATCAGGGAACTTCATTGAAAGTGCAATCTTCTCACCTGAGATATCCTTAATGAAGGCTGTAACGGTATCACCTGACTTAAATACCTTCTTAGGATTCTCTACTCTACCCCAGCTCATCTCTGAGATATGTAAAAGACCGTCTGCACCACCAAGGTCGACAAACGCACCGAAATCAGTAACATTCTTTATTGTACCTTCAATTACATCACCCGGTGTTATCTTCTCGAATAAAGCCTTCTTCTGCTCTTCTTTCTTAGCTACAAGAAGCTGCTTTCTATCACCGATGATTCTTCTTCTCTTCGGATTGAACTCTGTGATAACGAACTCAATCTCTGTATCCTTATATTTGGATAAATCTCTTTCAAATGTATCTGATACAAGTGATGCAGGTATAAATACTCTTGCATCCTCTACAACTACACTGAGACCACCCTCAACTACCTGTACAACTTTTCCTGTGAGAACCTCGTGGTTGTTGAAAAGCATCCTCAAGCTTCTTATTACCTCTATCCTGAGCCAATCTCTTGTATGAAAGGAGAACCTGGCCTTCTCCGTCATTTATCTTTAAGACTTTTTGCTTCCATGTCATCACCGACATTTACAACTTTTCTTAAATCTAAACTGTTGTCATTACTATATTCACTTCTTGTGATGATACCATCTGACTTAAATCCGACATTAAGAATGATTTGATCTTCCTTAACATCAATTACCTTACCGTTGACAACTTCTCCCGTGTGTAGAGTCTTGAATGACTCATCTAACATTTGTTCAAAACTTAGATCTGACAATATTTTGAACCTCCTCAATGATATGTTTTGGGGTTGACGCCCCTGCCGTAATACCTACACTATCCACAGAAAGTAAAGCACCATGATCTAGGTCTTCAAGAGTTTGAATAAAAACTGTATTCTCACATTCTTCCTGGCATATTTCCACAAGCTTGCCTGTATTGGAGCTTTTTTTGTCTCCGATAACTATCATCGCATCCACATTTGATGCTATTTTTTTTGCCTCAGCTTGTCTTTCCTGTGTTGCATTGCAAATCGTATTAAAACATCTTACATCATAACCCAAATTTGATATTTTATCAATGATTTCTTGGAATTTTTTATGATTAAATGTCGTTTGAGCAACAATTATAATTTCTTTATCTTTTTTTAATCCTAAATTTATAAATTGTTCGATATTTTCAACCGCATAGGTATTTTCATCTCCCCAGCCTCTTATTCCCATTACCTCAGGATGCTCGGGATTTCCGATTATTACCACAGTTTTTCCTTTTCCGCTCTGTACGGAAACTATGGCATGAATTTTTTTTACAAACGGACAGGTTGCATCTACCACCCTATGTCCGCTTCTTTTTACAAAATTAAATATATCTCTGCTTACCCCATGTGAGCGTATGATTACAGTGCCCTTCTTTAGTGAAGCCAAATCTTCTATCTTCACAGCCTCCACGCCCCTTTTTTTCATATCTTTTACAACTTCCTCGTTGTGAATTATGGGTCCCAGAGTATAGACTATATCATTACCTTTTTTTGCTTCTTCATATACGGTATTTACCGCTTTCTCAACTCCAAAGCAAAAGCCGGCACTTTTTGCTAATTCTACTTTCATTATTCCTCTTTTACCATTGACAGTATCTTTGATACCACCTCATCAATTGTCATATCTGATGAGTCAAGATAGTAAGCATTATCAGCCTGTTTTAGAGGTGATATTTCCCTGTTCATATCGGCCTCATCTCTTTTTATTATCTCATCCTCTATCTCATTTATGTCCAAATCTGTATGTCCCTTTTCTAAAAGTTCCAGATATCTTCTTTTAGCTCTGACTTTTGAACTTGCACTTAAATATATCTTTAAATCGGCATTTGGAAGTACCACGGTACCTATATCTCTGCCGTCCATTACCACATTTTCTTTTTGTGCCAGTTTTCTTTGAAGTGCTACCAGCTTTTCTCTTACACTGCCGATGGCACTGAATTTACTTGCCAGTTTACCTATCTCTTCAAGTCTTAGCTTACCTGTGACATCTTCTCCGTTTAGAATAACTTTCTGTGCACCGTCTTCGTATTTTATACTTATTTCAAGCTTTTCCAAAAGACTCTCTATCCTGCTGTCTGTACCGTCCTTTACATCATTATCCAAAAAGAAAAGTGCTACAGCTCTGTACATTGCACCTGTATCTATATAAATATAACCAAGTCTTTTACTTAAAGCCTTTGCTATACTCGACTTACCCGCTCCCGCAGGTCCGTCAATCGCTATACTGTTCATTTCCTGCTCCTTCTCCTGCCGCATATCCTGTTGACCATGCTATCTGAAGATTATAACCGCCTGTGAATGCATCCAAATCGAGTACCTCACCTGCAAAGAACAATCCCTTTATTTTCTTTGATTCCATAGTCTTCGGATTTATTTGTGAAACTTCAACTCCGCCCTTTGTTATTATAGCTTCATTAAAGCCTCTTGTAGAGCTTATCACATATTCGAGATTTTTTGTAGCACAAACAAGACTATGTCTTTCCTCTTTTGTAAGTAAGTTCACCTTTTTATCGGGATCGAGTTTACTTTGATATATGACTTCATCTATCAGCTTTGCGGGAAAGAGCTTGTTTAGAGAGTTTTTCAAACTTTTATTTTTTTGCTCCGTAAAATCTCTAAGTATTCTTTCATCAAGTTTTTCCTCGTCAAGAGCCGGTTTTAGATCGATACTTAGTCTGTAACCTTTTATATTTTTGTTTCCGATAACTGCAGATGCGGATATTATTACAGGTCCGCTCACTCCAAAATGTGTGAAAAGCATTTCACCGAATTCGTCATATACAAGCTTTTTGTCATTGTATATATAAGCATGAATATTCTTTAAAGAAAGTCCCTGCAACGCTTTTATTCTCTCTCCCTCTATGTTAAAAGGTACTAAGGAAGGATAGAGCTTACTTACGCTCAAACCGGCCTCTTTTGCAAATCTGTATCCGTCACCGTCGGAACCCGTAGCCTGATAGGACATTCCTCCTGTAGCCACTATTACGGCATCCGCCATAATTTTATTTTTACCGATTACTACACCGATGCATCTGTCATTTTCTATTATCAGTTCATCCACCTTTGTATTAAGTCTTATATCCACATGCAGATCTCTTATTGCATTTTCAAGCGACTTTATTATATCCGAGGAATGATCGCTGACAGGAAATACTCTGTTTCCTCTTTCAATTTTAAGCTTTGTGCCGTTGTTCTCCACAAGATTCATAATATCTTCATTTGTGAAGTTTTTAAATGCACTGAATAAAAATCTTTTATTACTTACAACATTTTCCATCACTGTATTCATGTCTGAGGCATTTGTAAGATTGCACCTGCCCTTGCCTGTAATAAAAATCTTTTTACCAAGCTTTTCATTTTTTTCCAATAATATTACTTGCTTTGATGTTAAAGCAGCGGAGTATGCTGCTATCATTCCTGCCGCACCTCCGCCTATGATTATTACTTTTGCCATTTTAAGATACCGATTTTACAAACATGTCATAAATAGCTTTTATAGTTGTTTCAAAGTCGTTTTCCTTTACACCTACAATGATATTAAGCTCTGATGAACCCTGATCTATCATCTTTACATTGACTCTGGCATGTGCAAGTGCAGCAAAAATTCTTCCTGCAGTACCTCTGTTTGCCTTCATACCTCTACCAACTATAGCTATAAGTGCAAGTCCTGATTCCATTTCTACAGTGTCAGGACCTACAGCTCTGTGTATACCTGAAACGATCTGCTGCTCATGCTCTTCAAATTCCGACTGATGTACAAGTACAGTCATAGTATCAATACCTGAAGGCATATGCTCTATAGATATATTATTCTGTGCAAAAACATCCAATACTCTTGCGCAGAATCCTACTTCCGAGTTCATCATTGCCTTATCTACATTTATGGCACAAAATCCCTTCTTTCCGGCAATACCTGTGATAGTAAATTTAGAACTCTTGCAAGTACTCTCTACGATCATTGTACCCTTATCTTCCGGCTTGTTGGTATTTCTTATATTGATAGGAATGCCCTCTTTTCTTACAGGGAAGATTGCATCCTCATGAAGTACTGAAGCACCCATATATGCGAGCTCTCTAAGCTCCTTATATGTTATTGACTCTATAGTCTCAGGATTTGGTATAATTCTTGGATCTGCCACTAAATCCGGATACATCTGTCCAGTTCTCATACATATCTGCCTTGATACCTCTGGCAATTATAGAACCTGTTATATCAGAACCGCCTCTTGAGAATGTTCTGATTTTTCCTGAGTGATCACTACCGTAAAATCCCGGTATTACGGCTCTTTGAACTTTCTCAAGTCTCTCGGAAACTTCCTTGTTTGTAGCCTCGGCATCAAATGTACCGTCCTCAAAGAAGAAAATCATCTCTGCAGGATCTACAAACTCAACTCCGAGATATTTTGCCATTATAATACCGTTTAAATATTCACCTCTTGAAGCGGCGTACTCTCTTCCGGCTTTATTTAAAAACTGTTCTTCTATTTTTGCAAACTCATGATCAAGATTTAAGTCAAGTGAAAGTCCGTCTATAATTTCTTCATATCTTGCTTTGATCTTTTCAAATTTTTTCTTATATGAACCGCCTTCTACAGCCGCATCATATGTCTCATATAAAAGGTCTGTTACCTTCTCATCCTTGGAATTTCTTTTTCCGGGTGCGGACGGAACAACAAATCTTCTTGATTTGTCAGCCTTTATGATATCTCCCACTTTTTTAAATTGATGTGCACTGGCCAGTGAGCTGCCTCCAAATTTTACTACTTTTATCATTATCTTCTCCAAAACTTTTTATCTGATTTATCTGAAATATTTTACACCAGATTCAAAGATTTGCAAGTCCTGTTTTTCAAAAACATTTATAGCAGCACCATTTTCTCTTATTTTCTCCTTAAGGAAAACCGCTACTTTAGACTGATTATATGACTTTGTATTCCGTCGCAAACAATATTTGAGAGCTCACCCATGATAAGCGGCTTTGCATACTCAATAAATTTTTCATTAACTCCGAATCCATCCTCGCTTATCCAGCCTCTTGGAATCTCTTTTTCTATATTTGCAACCAAATTTATATCACATTTTCTGACAACAGACAAATAGGGGGCGTCATTTACTCTGTCAAAATACATCATTACTCCGGTCTCACCTTCAATTCCCGCTTTCACACCCAAAAAACCGATATTGAAAGCTTCATCTATATCGGTTTTGCTTTGAAGATGTGCTGCCGATCTTTGCAATGTATTTATCTCTACAGCTCTTGTTTTTACTCCAAGTTCACTCTTTATTTTTTTAGCAAGGTAATCTGCAGTTCCGGGAGAGCATCTTATGTCCGAATGCATCCACATTTCCCTCATCCTCACTTATATAATTTCCGTTTTGATCCTTTATACCTTCAGATACGGCTACAACTATATTGTTTTTTTCATTGAGCCTGTTTCCAAGTATATTTATGAATGCTTTTAGATTTAAACCTATTTCAGGTAGAAGAATAAAATCTGCTCCGTCATTAAAGCTGTTCTTTGCCAAAGCTGCCGCAGCTGTCAACCATCCTGCATTTCTTCCCATTATCTCTACAAATGTAACACTCTTTAAATCATATACATTTGAGTCTCTTACCACCTCCGATATACATGTAGCTATATATTTTGCCGCACTTCCATATCCCGGTGTATGATCCGTAACAGGTAAATCATTATCTATAGTCTTTGGAATACCTACAAACTTTATCTGACTTCCTATGATCTTTGCATACTCAGACATCTTCAGTATTGTATCCATAGAATCATTTCCGCCGATATAGATAAAAACATCTATGCTGTACTTTTCCAGCATTTCAAATGCTTTTTGGTAAACTTCATTGCCTGCTTCCGGCTTTGGAAGTTTATATCTGCAAGATCCCAGATATGAACTTGGTGTTCTTTTTAAAAGCTCAATATTAAGCTCTGAATTAAGTGTTTCATCAAGGTCAACTATCTTTTCATTTAAAAGCCCCTCGATTCCAAATCTCATTCCATACACCTTTTCAAATCCAAAATGCTTTGCACCGGAATAAACTCCCGCCAAAGATGCATTGATAGCCGCCGTAGGTCCTCCCGACTGACCTACAATCAAATTTCTTCTCTCTTCCATAAGCTTCTCCATATTCTAAATATTCTTTTCAAGATCCATTGCATTAAGACTGATTTTTAAAAGTTCTTCCACTTCATCTTTTGGAATCATAAGCCTGTCGGAAAGCTCTTCTACACTTGCCTCTCGTCCATATTCCTGTGCCAAAGTCCTTGAAACTTCCATCAAATCGTTCAATCTTTGTGCCAACACATTTGAAGCATTCTTTACCTTTGTTTCTTCATCAATTATCTCATTGAGTCTTTTTTCCACGGCTTTTCTTATCTGCGCTTTTAAATCTCCCGATTTATACTCTGCCACAGCCATTGTAAGAGCCAAATGACTCTCACTTATTAAATCTGTTATTTCCTGACCACAACCTACAAAAGGTTGTATAAGCTCTGTAGCATACATCATATGACCTTCAATAAGCCTGTTTTTTACACTGTTATCACCATTAGACAGTGCTTTTATTAATGTATCAAGCTCTGATTCGTCAATCGGTTTTACTCCCTTCATATCCTCCAGATACATCTCGAAAATGCTTTTATCCTTCACTTTGTGCTCCTGTTTCTGCCATTGTAATATTTATTTTTTTAAACATATCTTTTACATATGCATCAAAGGTATGTAAAATCTCTCTGTCAAGTAAAAAAGATTTCGGTGAAAATGAACTTATCAAAATCAGTTTTTTATCCGAATATCTTATATTCAAATACATATCCGCATCTATATCTTTTGTTGTATTTTGATTAATCCACTTTCTTGTAAATTCTTTTGAGAACTTTAAAACCAGCTTAAAAGCCGTAGGTGTTCTCTTACCCTTTATTATTTCAAAGCAAATAGGCCTTATTTCACTCCAGGTACAAAAATCTCTGTTTTCCTCTTCGTCAAAATAAGACTTATTCAGTTTACCGTTGATATCAAATTTTACAAATGTATGAAACTCGGCTTCCACTACAGTGAATTTATCAAATAAATCCGTCATAAAAAGCCCTTTTGTAAATTCCTTAACTTCTAAAATCTCAAAGGCCTCCATTTGCTTCCTCCGACCAGAGTGTAAAGAAATCTCTTCCCGAAAGACGAGCCGATGAATTTTTACAAACCTTGTCAAATTCATACTCGTTTATTTCTATAGGGTTTTCTTTTACAAATTCATTATATAAATTCAAGAGATATGCTGATTCTCTCTCCTCTTTTATTCTTTGCTTATTCTTCTTTGTAGCTTCTTCGTTATAGCTTTTCACACATTTATAGAGCACATATTTACCCTTGTTTGTAACTATGGGACTTATACCTCCGTCCTCCATTACACCAAGTGCGCTCTTTACTTCTTCGTCTTCATTGTTTAATGCTATACTTCTTAAAATACTGTCACTTTCTGAAAATTGAGTAGCCAGTTTTACGCAGTTTTCACCGTTTTTTAACCTGTCCAAAAGAGTATTTGCCAGATCAAAATCCGAAACTTCAATAACGTGAAAATCCATTATTCTGGCTTCACTCTCACTGACTTCTTTTACATTCTCTTCTATCAAATCTTTTTTTGTTTTATTAACCAAAAAATAGTCTATGAAAACAGTGTCACATTCTTCTCTTGACAGTCCCGGGAAATTCTCACTGTTTACTACATTCTCATCATAAAATATATTTGAAAGCTTCAATGCTTTCGTTTTATCCTGCTCAGATAAACTTATATTATTATTTGCCGCTATCTTTTTAAGTACCACAAGTTCTTTATAATAATTTTTTAAATCATTATAAAAGTTATCTCTGAATGTAAATTTTATGTCCCTGTCAACATAGCTGTCCCATATCGCTTCAGTATATGTATCCGTCATTATCTGACTCTCCGATATGGCAGGTATAAGCATTTGGCTGTAATTATAACCCAGCTTGTTTTCCGCTAAATTTTGTTTTATATTTTCACTGAAGCCGGCTGTCTTTATTCCACATCCCGAAATACAAAGAGCCATTATAAAACCGGCCAAAAATTTCTTCTTCAATTCTGTCTCCTAAAGCAGATAATTTACTATCTTCAAAACACCAAGATTTTCATTGCTGTCCGCCATAAATCTTGCCGCTTCCTTTGCTACCGGTGCAGCATTTTTTACTGCAAATGAATAGTAAGCGACTTTGAACATTTCCACATCATTATCCTGATCACCGAAAACCATTGTTTCATGTTCTGTTATATCAAAAGCTTCCTGAAGCTTCTTTAGTGCATTTCCCTTACTTACACCCTTTGTGGTACAATCAAGCCACATCTTTCCGGCATAATTTAACAAAAGCTTATCCGAGTATTTTTCGATAATATCATCTGCCTTCCCATATATATTTTCCGAATATGCGGAAATCTTTATAATATCCTTAACATTGCTCAGATCATCCACAAGTTTGATCCTGCTTTTATAGCCGTCTCTGATCCAGTTGATCAAATCCTCTTTATTTTCCTCAATGTAGTAAGAGGATTCATCCGCAACTATTGCAATTAAATCCTTATTTTTTCGTATATCCAGAATCAAATCTTTTGCTGTATGCTCATCCATTTTATTTATGAACAGACTTCTGCCGTTGATCCCTATATAAGCTCCATTATCTGAAATATAAAATATCTTGTCCTTTACTTCCTCAAAGACATTTTCTATACTCACCCACTGCCTTCCTGAAGCAATCACAAAATGAATTCCTTTGTCATGTGCCGCTTTTATCATATTGACTATTCTTTTGTCAAGATTACCACCGCCGTCACCTACTAAAGTTCCATCCACATCCGAGGCAATAAGTTTTATCATTAATATATTCCTCCAATTACAAATGCTATCACTATACCTAAAATTGCACCCATAAACACCTGTAGAGGGGTATGTCCGACAAATTCCTTAAGTCTCTCTTCAAAATGTTCAAAATTGTCTTCAAATATATTATTCTCTAAAATCATGTTTAAAAGCTTTGCCTGTTTTCCGGTCTCCCTTCTGACACCCATTGCATCATACATAACGACTAATGCCAGAATAAATGTCACTGCAAACTCAAAGCCCGAAACTCCATGCTTTAGAGCAGTTGAAGTGGCCAAAGAACAGACTGTAGCCGAGTGTGAGCTTGGCATTCCTCCGCTTCCCCAAAGTCTGTCCGGTGAAAATGATTTATTATACCATATATCAATTATTGTCTTTAGAAGCTGAGCTACCAGCCATCCAAGAGCCGCACTTATGAGCACCTGATTTGAAACTATCTCTTCTAAAACACTCATACAGCTCCCTCTCCTGTTCTGTGAACGCTCTTCATATTTTCCACTATCTCGTTTATGGAAATGGACTTGTCAGCCATAGTAAGCACCCATCCCTCCCTTGAAAGTGGAGGAATAGGTGTTAAAGGAAACATATGAGTTTTGATCATACTTGCTTCTTTATTTGTTATATTAAAATACTCTTTTGCATTTTTGCCGCCCTGTAAGGATGTGTAAAGCCATGTAAAAATGCTCCCGTTTCCTTTGTCGGTCTATGCCAGTCATATAGGTAAAAATCATGTAAAAGTGCCGCTCTTGCAGCAGATCTGTAATTTAAACCAAGTTTTTTGCACACTAAATATGTTGTATATGAAACGTCTATACTGTGCTCCATTGTGGATGTGCATCCATGTTGAACAAAACCGTCCAGTTTTTTAAAAATCTCACTTTCAAGTATATCTTTCACACATTCCATATACTCTATATTATTTAAATATTCTTTCATCCTATTAACCAATCATACAGAGCCTGATACTCAAGGGCAGACTGTTTCCATGAAAAGTCTACTGCCATTGCTCTGTCAATCATCTTATTCCATTCTCTTTTTTTTTATCATAATAAATATGCTTAGCAAAATTTATTCTGTCAAGCATCTCATGTGCATTGTAGTTTGCAAATGAGAAGCCTGTGCCCTTTGACTCAAATTCATTATAGCTTTCTACTGTATCACAAAGTCCGCCTGTCTCACGAACTATCGGAAGTGTTCCGTATCTTAAAGACATCAGCTGACTGAGACCGCATGGTTCAAACAGTGAAGGCATAAGGAAGGCGTCCGCAGCGGCATATATCTTATGTGACATCTCCTCGGAGTAATAGATATTTGCAGATACTCTGTCAGGATATTTCCATGCATAATGTCTGAACATGTTTTCATATCTGTCATCTCCGGTTCCGAGTACCACAAGCTGTACATTCTCCTCGCAGATCTCATCCATCATATATTCTACCAGGTCAAAACCCTTTTGATCTGTAAGCCTTGATATAACCGCAAGCATAAACTTATTGTCATCTACAGGCAGTCCGAGTTCCTTTTGCAAAGCTCTCTTATTTTTAATTTTCTCTTTTCTGAAATTCTTGCTGTTATAATTTTTATAAATCCGCTTATCTGTTTCAGGATTAAACTCATTATAATCTATACCGTTTACAATACCTCTAAGATCATTACTTCTGGCTCTTAAAAGTCCGTCCAATCCCTCACCATAGAAAGGATTTTGAATTTCATTTGCATATGTCTTTGATACTGTTGTTATAGCGTCAGCATATACAAGTCCGCCTTTTAAGAGGTTCGCATCCTTAAATGCCTCCAACTTATCAGGTGTAAAATAATAATCACTTAAGCCTGAAAAATATTGTATTGTCTTCACATCCCAAGTTCCTTGGAACTTAAGATTATGTATTGTAAATACAGACTTTATTCCCCTAAAGAAATCTCCGCCTGCAAATCTGTCCTTCAAATATACAGGTACCAAACCTGTCTGCCAGTCATGACAGTGAATAAGGTCCGGTCTGAAGTCTACAAAAGGAAGTGCACAAAGAGCGGCCTGTGAGAAGAAAATAAACTTTTCAATATCATAAAGCCAGTCTCCATAAGGCTTTGGACCTCCGAAGTACTCTTCATTATCTATAAAATAAAATGTTACTCCTTCAACATCCTTCTTTAATACTCCGACATACTTACTTGAGCCGGCATAATCAATATAGAAATCACCTATATATTCCAGAGAATTTCTTACCTCTTCCTTCATACACATATATTTCGGCAAAATAACTCTGGCATCAAAATATCTCTTATCCAAATATTTTGGTAAAGAACCGACTACATCCGCTAAACCACCGGTTTTAATAAACGGTACTGCTTCCGATGCAACAAATAATATCTTCTTCATATGTGATCCCTCCTTATCTCCTTGAGTCAGCTTCCTGTATCATTTCCATTGCGGTTTTAAGTACAACTTCAGTCAAATTATTTCCGCCGATCAATCTGGCTATCTCTTTTATTTTACCATCCTTATCCAGTAAATCAATATTCGTTTGTGTAGACTTTCCGTCTGTAGACTTTGATATAAAGAGATTTTGATCCGCCATTACAGCTATCTGCGGCAAATGTGAAATACATAAAACCTGATGACTTCTTGATATATGACTGAGTTTTTCTCCTACTTTTACCGCAGTCTTTCCGCTTATACCGGTATCTATCTCATCAAATATCAAGGTCTGTATATCATCATTGTTTGCAAAAACCGTCTTTAATGCAAGCATTATTCTGGATAACTCACCACCGCTTGCTACCATTTGCAAAGGTTTAAGAGGCTGTCCCGGATTTGTACTTATCAAAAATTCAACTATGTCAAATCCGTCTCTTGAAATTTTTTCTCTTTTTGTGAATTTGATTTCAAATCCTACTCCAAGGAAATTTAAATCTTCAAGCTCTTTTTTTATCCTTTCGGTCAGCGTAACTGCAACAGCTTTTCTGATCTCACTTATTTTTACACAATCTTTTATTATACTTTCTTCAAGTTTAGCCGCACTTTCCTTTAATATAAGTACTTCATCTTCAAAGTCTCTTAAAAATTCCAGTCTTTTTTCTTTTTCTTTTAAAAGTTCTTTGAGTTTATTGTAATCACTTGAATATTTCGACTTTATATGTCGTATTGTATCAAGTCTTTCTATAACCCTGTCATATTCTTCTTCATCATACTCCAGATTGTCAAGATATCTTGTTGTATAATGCATTGTTTCGGATATCAAGTCCTCTATTGTGTTCAAATTCGATAAAACAATATCGAGACTGTCATCCAATTCCGCTATTTCCGAAACAGACTTGATATTGCTTCCTATATCTTCGTTTTCAAGTTCTTCAAGCAGATCCGAAAGCACATCATTTATCTTTGATATACTCTTTCCCTTTTTAAATACCTGCTCCAACTCTTCCTCTTCATTAGGCTTTATATCAGCTTTTTTTATCTCGGATATTTCAAAATCCAGAATATCGATTTCTCTTTTTCTGAGTCTTTCATCAATTCCTTCTTGGATTCTATGATTAATCTTTTTTAACTCACCGTAATTTTTTGATAAATTCTTTTTTATTTCCGTCAACTTCTCTGAGCAAAAGGAATCTAAAAGAGCCAAATTATTGCCGGCACTTAAAAGTGACTGATGTTCATGCTGTCCGTGAATATCAATCAATGTGTCGGTAACTTCTCTCAGCTTGGCAAGAGTAACTGTTTCATCATTGATTCTGCATACACTTCTTGTTGAGCTGATTTTTCTTGTTATTATTAGCAGATCGTCTTCAAAAGAAATGTCCAGTGTTCTAAGTTTCTCTTTTCGTTTATCATCCAATATGAAAATAAGCTCTACTATGCCCTCATTTTCACCTATTCTTATAATATCTTTACTGGCCTTTGCACCCAAAGCAAGATTTATGGAATCTATCAAAATAGATTTTCCGGCACCTGTTTCACCGCTAAGTACACTAAGTCCCTCTTTAAAGTAAATATCCGCTTTCTTTATAAGTGCAAGATTTTTTATATGTAACTCTATCAGCATAATTCTCCTTTTTAGATACTACCCTGATATATTGCTATACTTATTCATTTTTATAAACAAGTTTTCTGATTCTCTCCATGACAACCACTGTATCCTCTACACTTCTTATAGCCGCCATAATTGTATCATCACCTGCAATACAACCCACTATCTCACTCATTTGCATAGAATCAAGAGCCGCCGCCGCCGCCATGGCCATACCCGACACAGTCTTTACAACAAGTATGTTTTGTGCCATATCCATTGATAGAAAGGCTTCTCCAAGTATTCTTATATATTTTTCCGATATCCCGTCTTGCTTCGGCATCAGAGAATACTTTTGCTTTCCGTTAGGCATTACAACCTTTGAAAGCTTTAAATCTCTGATATCTCTGGAAACCGTAGCTTGAGTTACTGCAAAACCGCCCTCTTCCAGTTTTTGAGCAAGTTCTTCCTGGGTCTCGATATCATATGAGTTAATGAGTTCCACGATCTTTGAATGTCTTTTTGTTTTCATATCAAATCCTATTCATCTTATTTCTGATATTGTCCAGAAAACTTCCCTTCTTTAATTTTATAAGTCCGGCATATATTTCCGACTCTCTTAATTCAATCACGTCCTTATTTTCCAGGATCACACTCTCATCACCGTCCACTACCATTTCCCTGTTGGACTTTACATTATCATTAAATGAAATGCGTATTACTTTTGAAGATGAAAGTACTATACTTCTTTGACTGAGGGCATGAGGACAAATTGCCGTTATAAGCATCATCTTAGAGCTGGGCTCTATTATAGGTCCTCCCGCGCTCAAGTTGTATGCGGTTGAGCCTGTAGGCGTCGCTACAATTATACCATCAGATGAATATTCATTCAAGAAATCCCCGTCAATATAAACATTGCATCTTATAGTTTTTAATCTTTCAAGCCTCGTGATAACCGCTTCGTTTAATGCATTCAAAGTACGTATTTCTTTCCCGTCTCTTATGACGGTGGCGGATATCATCATTCTTTTTTCTATAAAATATTCATCATTGATAAGTATGTCCACCATATTCTTTATATCACCTGCTTTATTGATACTTGTAAGATAACCCATATGGCCCATATTTATGCCTATGATCGGTATTCCCAGATGTGATATATCCCTTGCAGCTCTTATAAGAGTTCCGTCACCACCAAGTGTAATAACGCAATCCACAGCCGGGGAAGTCATTTGTATCAATATAGCCATAGGATTTAAAACATACTCCACCCTTTGACTTTATCTCATTTTCCAAATTGGAAAGTGCTTTTTTGATTCCATCCTTCTCACTGTTTCCAACAAGAAAAAAACTTTTCATTCTTCCTCCCCGTTCTCTTATAAGCTCTCATGAGCTGTATTTACTACCGCCTCTATGTCTATATTGCTTTCTTCTTTTTTGTTTTTTACCAGATGATATAAGTACTCTATATTTCCTTCAGGACCCTTTACAGGTGAAAATTCAAGTTCTTCTACTGAGAAATTATTTTCTCTTGCATATTCAAAGCAATTTTCTATAACTTCTATATGTGTGGACTTCTCTCTTACCACACCTTTTTTACCGACTTTTTCTCTTCCTGCCTCAAACTGTGGCTTTATAAGTGCAACTATCTCTCCGTTTTCCTTTAAAAGATTGAAAGCTGCCGGTAAAACTTTTGACAATGATATAAAAGATACATCTATACTTGCAAAATCTATCTCCTCACCTATATCCTCGGGTTTTACATATCTTATATTTGTCTTTTCCATGACTACTACTCTTTCGTCATTTCTAAGTTTCCATGCCAGCTGTCCATGTCCCACATCCACAGCGTACACTTTTGTTGCACCGTTTTGCAACATACAGTCGGTAAAGCCTCCGCTTGATGCTCCTATATCCATACAGACTTTATTTTCCACATTTACATCAAAGCACTCCATTGCCTTTTCAAGTTTCAGTCCGCCACGGCTCACATATTTTAATGTGTTGCCGCGCACCTCTATGTTTACACTCTCTAAAAAAGTCTGTCCGGCCTTATCTTCCTTTTGTCCGTCCACATATACAATGCCCGACATTATTACAGCCTTTGCTTTTTCTCTACTTTCGGCAAGTCCGCGCTTTACCAAAAGTATATCCAATCTATCTTTCATTTTTCATCATCTCATATTTGTCTAAAACTTTTTTCAGTATGGAATTTGAATCTATCTCAAGTTTTTCTCTTAGAAGACTCACATCTCCATGCTCCACATATCCGTCAGGCAGTGCAATGTTTAAAACTTCCACATCCCTATGATTTTCATGAATATATGCTTTCACCTTTTCTCCCAGTGATCCGTTTATCACATTTTCTTCCATTGTTACAATAAGCTTATGTTTTTCACATAATCTATCCACCAAATCAAAATCTATGGGCTTAAAGAATCTGGCGTTTGCAACAGATACATTCAAATCATTTACCTTCAACTTCTCTCTAAGGTTTTTAGCGGTACTTACCATACTTCCTATTGCAAGCAAAGCTATATCGCTTTCCTCATAGAGCATTTCACCCTTTCCAAACTCAATAGGTGTTTCAAACTCATTTAAACTGTCATAGGCAATACCTCTGGGATATCTTATAGCAACGGGTCCGTCATAATTTATCGCAAACTCAAGACATGCTTCAAGCTCTTTTGCATTCTTTGGTGCAAGCAAAGTCATGTTCGGAATACAGCCTAGGAATGAAACATCAAATATTCCCTGATGCGTTTCGCCGTCCGCACCTACAAGACCTGCTCTGTCAATTGCAAATACCACATGAAGATTTTGTAAACATACATCATGCACTATCTGATCAAATCCTCTTTGTAAAAATGAGGAATATACGCAAACAACAGGTATCAAACCTGATGCCGAAAGTCCGGCAGCAGATGTTATTGCATGCTGTTCCGCAATACCGACATCAAAGAATCTTTTCGGAAACTTGTTTCTAAAATCCAAAAGTCCGCAACCCTCCGGCATTGCCGCCGTTATTGCAACTATATCTTTATTATCACTTGCAAGCTCTACTATTTTTTTAGAAAAAATATCCGTATATGTAGGCTTTTTGCTTCCGGACTTTGCATTACCGCTTGCAATATCAAATGCACCTATTCCGTGGAAATTTTCAGGGTGATTTTCCGCCGGCGAATATCCCTTTCCTTTTTTGGTAAGTACATGTACAAGTACAGGTCCTTCCACCTTTTTTGCCTCTTCAAATACTTTTAAAAGTGCTGTGATATTATGTCCGTCTACAGGTCCAAGATAAGTAACACCCATGTTTTCAAACAACATTCCCGGTATCAATATTTGCTTTATACCGTTTTTTGTTTGTCTAAGGCTGTTTATTACAGGTTTTCCTATATAAGGCAAACGTTCCAATGAATTTACAACTCTCTTTTTTAGATTATTGTATCCGTCACCGGTTCTGATATTGTTAAGGTAATCATTCATACCTCCCACATTTTTTGAAATAGACATCTCATTGTCATTTAAGACCATGATAAAGTTTTTCTTTATCTGAGCGGTATTATTTAATGCTTCATAGGCCATACCACCTGTAAGCGCACCGTCTCCTATCACTGAAATAACTCTGTAGTTTTCACCCTTTATATCTCTTCCAAATGCCATTCCAAGTCCTGCAGACAGACTTGTTGAAGAATGTCCGGTATTAAAGACATCAAATTTTGACTCACTGGTCTTTGGAAATCCTGCCATTCCTCCGAATTTTCTAAGATTATCAAAGGCATTTTTTCTGCCGCTTAGTATTTTATGAGTATAAGACTGATGTCCCACGTCCCATATTATCTTGTCTTTTGGCAAATCAAATGCAATATGTATAGCCATGGTGAGCTCCACAACTCCAAGATTGCTTGCCAAATGTCCGCCTGTTATACTTATTTTCTCAATAAGAAAATCTCTTATCTCTCTTGCTAATATATCTAATTCTTTTTTCTTTAATTTTTTTATATCACTTGGCTTTTCAATATTTTCAAGTATCATATTTCTTCTTATGAAGTTCTATTTACCATCATATCAATGATTTCAAAAATAGAGTTCATATTTCCCCTTACTTCTTTCAAGCATTTCTTAGCGTCAGCACTAAGTAATTCAACTCTTCTTAAGCTTTCATCAATACCAACTATATTTACATATGTTGTCTTTTCATTTTTTTCATCTGAATGTGTAGGTTTTCCAAGTTCCTTTTCATCCGCCACTATATCAAGATAATCATCTCTTATCTGGAATGCTTCACCTATATAGCTTCCGGCTTTTTTAAGCATTTCGGTTTCTGCATCATTTGCACCTGCAAGTATACCTCCGATAACAAAGGATGCCTGTATCAATGCTCCGGTCTTTAATGCATATGTGTATCTCATCACATCTTCACTCATTTTTTTACCGCAGTATTCCACGTCCACACATTGTCCGCCTATCATGCCGTAGCCTCCGGTTGCTCTTGCCAATGTGTATAATGCTTTTGACATTCTTTTTAACACAACTGCATCTTCAATATCCTGCATTTTTTCGGATATGATTTCAAACGCCTGCACAGAAAGCATATCTCCTGCAAGTATTGCCATATCCTCACCATAGCTTACCCAAGTGGTAGGTTTACCTCTTCTTAGTCTGTCATTATCCATTGCGGGAAGATCATCATGAATCAAAGAAAATGTATGTATCATCTCAATTGCGGCCAAGAAAGGTGCAATTATGTCCTCATCATATTCCTCCCCGGCAACAGCCTTATAAGTTTCAAACATTATAAGAGGTCTTAATCTCTTACCGCCGTTTTTGATTGCTTCATTTGCAGCTGTAATAACCTTTTTATTTAAATCATCCTCACTAAAAAAGAAGGACTCTATTATCTCTTCTATTTTCTTTAAGTTGTCCTTATTCATCTTTTGCATCCCCCGACAGTATCTCCATCTGTCTCTCTACATGAGCTATTCCCTCACTTGCCTGTTTCACCAACTTTATACCCTCTTCATAGAGTACAAACGCTTCTTCAAGTGTAGTCTGCGGCTCTTCAAGTTTAGCTATTACATTTTCTATATTTACCAGATTTTCCTCTATACCAAGCTTTTTTTCTTCTTTTTTCGGCATTTTTCTCCCTCTATTATAAGACCTTTGCTCTTACCTTACCATCGGAAAAATATATATTTAACTCATCTTCAGGCTTTAGACTTTCGGCACTTAAAACTTTGTTATTTTTATTATCACTTATATATGCATAACCGCCTGACAACCTTTTAAGAGGTGATACCGTATCAAGCCTCTTACTTAAGTTTATAAGTGCAGTCTTTTTATTTTCCAAATTATTTTTAAAAGTGTTTTGTAATATCTTTTTGAAGTTTTCCAATCTTTGCTTTTGTTCTCTTATACGTATCTGCGGACTTAGAGTATTCAGCTTTATAAGAAGCATATCTAAATCTCTTTTTACATAATCTATCTTTCTCTCAACTTGCTCTGTAAGCTTTCTATTATAGACGTCCAATGTATACATATAGTCATTATAGATAAAGTTTGCAATCTCCGCAGCCGCACTTGGTGTTGGAGCTCTTAAATCCGCCACAAAGTCAGCTATTGTAAAATCGGTTTCATGTCCCACAGCACTTATTATAGGCGTTTTGGCATTAAAAATAGTAGTTGCAAGTTCTTCATCATTAAAGCAATAAAGATCCTCTATGGATCCTCCGCCTCTTCCCACTATCAAAACATCCAAATTCATCTTATCAAGTTTTTTTATGGCGGAAATAATACTTTTTGCTGCCGCATCGCCCTGTACAAGGCATGGAGCCAAAACTATTCTGACATAAGGATTTCTTCTGTAACTTACATTTTGTATATCATTTATTACGGCTCCGGTCTGAGCTGTTGCCACACCTATACTCTGTACAAACCTAGGTATTTCTTTCTTATATCTTTGATCGAACATACCCATATCTTCAAGCTTTTCCTTAAGCTCCAGATATTTTTCGTACAGATCTCCCTTTCCTGCTTCCTCTATCTTATTTGCATAGAGCTGATACCTGCCCTCTTTTTCATAACAGGATATAGTACCTGTAACGACTACCTTTTGCCCTCTTTTCATATCAAAAGAGAGACCTCCTCTCTGACCGGCAAACATAACCGCAGATAAGGTCCCTCCTTCATCCTTTATGGTAAAATATATATGATTAGAGTTAGCATATGTGCAATTGCTTACTTCTCCTTCTACTGATATCTTATTTAGTACAAAGTCCTGCATAAACATATTTTTTATATATGCATTCACTTTTGATACGGAATAAACCATATATCCTCCGGGTCTTTACTACTCTACTTCCACCTTTGACAATATAGCATTTACAAATGAATAAGACTCATCTCTACCGAATGTCTTTGCAAGCTCTACCGCCTCATTTATCGCTACGCTTACAGGTATATCGCTGTCGTATTTCATTTCAGCTATAGCAAGCCTCAAAATATTTCTTTCAACTCGTCCTATTCTCTCAAGCTTCCATCCCTGTGACAAATCACTTATTATTTGGTCAATCTCAGGACGTCTTTCTATTACAAGCATTGCCTTTGACTTTATATATTCTATATCTCCATCACTGTAATTTGCATCATGAATAAGTGCATCTTCTTCATCCTCTAAAGATGGTGATTCAAAATAATTATCTGTTTGAATCTCTACCTCTTCTTCCGGATAAAAATCTAAAACAAATAATATTTTAAAACAATGTTCTCTTAGCAAATGCCTTGTCATATGATCCTCCATATTGTCTACATTAATCATATAATTATAGCTTATAGAAAGGTTAAAAGCAAATTAATTTATATTGATATTTACCTTATCCGATATTACATATATAATAGGCACATTAAGTATTTTAAGGAGTATATATGCCAAGGGAATTAAATTTTTACTCTATGATAATTCGCATTATACTGTCCGTATTGATAGGCGGAATATTGGGTTTTGATCGTGAAAGAAAAAACAGACCTGCAGGCTTTAGAACCTATATTTTGGTTTGTCTCGGTTCAACCCTTGTCATGATGACAAATCAATATGTATATCAGGTGTTTAAAAGCGGCGATCCGGTAAGACTGGGCGCTCAAGTTGTAAGTGGAGTAGGCTTTTTAGGTGCCGGAACAATAATACTTACCGGCAGAAATCAAGTCAAAGGTATTACAACTGCTGCCGGTATATGGGCAGCCGCCTGCTGCGGTCTGACTATAGGAATAGGATATTATGAAGGTGCTGTTGCAGGTGGAATAGCTATTTTTATTGTAATGGCATTGCTTCAAAATTTGGATGGTTTTTTAAGAAAAGACTCAAACTCCGTCGAATTATATATAGAATATGACAGAAAAATACCTTTAAGTATTTTCTTAAGCAATATCAGACAAAATGAATTGGATATAGTTGAGCTTGAATTATCTAAAAACAATTTAATACCCGATACCTGCGGTGCCGCCACTCTTACAATAAAGGGAAAACAAAAGAACAGCCATGACATTATATTGGATCTTGTAAAAAATACAGCCGGAATAATTTTTTATGGAATTATATTAAAATACCTGTTGAAATGCTATTTTTAAATAGCTATAATACCCTAAGTAAATGTTTTAGAGTTTGGAGGAATATGAAGAGGATTATACCATTCTTATTACTATCATTAGGTATAGGTAGTAGTTTTTTAATAACAGGCTGCGAAAATAAGTCTTCCGTTGAAGAAGGAAGTCTTACAGCTGTAGACAATTCGGTTAAAACCGGTGTTGTGAGAGAATTGATCAGTTCTACAGATATTGGAGATGTATACAACAGTATCGGGATTGACTATGAAAATGAATATGATGTTGATTCCATTGAAAAGAAAATGACAGGCCTTGCAATGGCTAATACCGGTTCAGACTCATCCGAAGGATTGGAAAAGCATCTTATTGTAGCTCCCACCGAGATGGATATGGAGCTTAATTTTAATGTTGATACAAGTGCGATATTTTTAGAAGGCGGCATTTACACCAATGTAAGCCAATTTGCTGTATGGAGTTCAGAGGATCCCGATATTGCTGATGTAAATCAAGGCGAGGTACATGCTAAAAAAGTTGGCGAGACCAATATCAATGTTACATACAGAGATATCACAAAATCTATTCATGTAAATGTCGTTGAGAAAACAAATTGGGAAGAAAAAGACGGATATTGGTATTATTATGATGCCAACGGTAAAAAAACCACAGGTTGGAAAGTTATAGACGGTAACTGGTACTATTTAAGCAATAACGGCTCAATGCTAACCGGTTGGCAGAAGATAAAAGACAGTTACTATTATTTCCACTCAAACGGTACTATGGCTCAAGGTGAATGGGCTCAAAATCCTGACAACAACGAGTGGTATTATTTCAATTACAATGGTAAGATGGCTTCCCGTAAGTGGATACAAGACGGTAATAATACTTACTATGTGCACTCAAACGGTACTATGGCTACCAATGAATGGGTACCTAGAGATGACGGCAGCTGGTACTATATGCTTCTTGACGGCAAATGGCCAGAGACCGCTCCATTGATATAAAGGGTGTAAGCTATCAATTTGATAAAGAAGGCAAATGCCTAAACCCTGAAGGAAACTAAACACATATTTAATTTATAACAGCTTTTATTTTACAATCCGTTTTAATATATGCTTAGGATTGTAAAATTTAAAAGCTGTTATTTAATTTTAAATGTAATTTCTTAGATGTTCCCTGTAAAGTCTTCCTATCGGCAGTCCCATTACATTGTAATAATCACCTTCTATTCCTACTTCACCGCCCTGATTCTTTATCATATTCCGGAGAAGAAGTTAGGTGAGAGTTATTATTGTTTTTAAAAAAGTGGCTGTAAAAATAGAACGTTGTATTGAGCTATTTTCTCTTTGGATTTTTCGGGAACCATCCTTTTTCCACTCTTTTTTCCTGCTCATATAATTCATGGATACTCCAAAAGCAGGAAATGCCAAAGATGGCCAAACTTCCGGAGAGGAAAAGAGAATGGAGAAAAATGCTGGCTACACAAGCGAATAGACCTATTATGAAAAAAAGCCAGGCTATTTTTTTACTAAAGTAATACTCCGCATAGACCACTATGGGGTGAAATATCCCTATGCAGAAAAAGCAAACCAAGCCTAATAGTAAACCTTGAAAGCTCATAGTTTAAAATACCCCCGAAGCTCTCGAAGCAGAGTGTTCAGATCCACCTCTGCCCGTTCACTCATCATCTTTACTGTGGCTTTCGGCATCATAATACGAGCAAGAGGAGTGTCTAAGGCCTTAAAGCGATCGCTTAATCGGAAAAGGAGAGTCTTTACATTGGGATCTGCTTCCAAAATATCTTTTAACAGAGTGTCTTCGGTGATTTCTGTCAGCTTGCCGGCTGTCAAAGACTCTGTACTTTCTCTATTTTCTTCGTCTCCCAAAGTCCCTGCGTTTTCTTTATTGCCTACATCTTCAGAAGTCTCTGAGTCTTCTCTCTTGTCTTCGTCTTCAGCAGTCTCTTTGCCTTCACCCTTTTCCTGCTGCTCCCAGGTCAGAAGAGTTTGAGAGCCCTGTAGGGAACGGATATGGGTGCAGTCCTGCATCATTTCCAGCACACCGCGGAACTTTCCCTTTTCATCTCGAACCGCATAGTAAACGATATAAATAAAGAGGTCCGGCTTGTTGATCCAAAACTCCGCCTTGTCCTGCTCTCCGGAACGAAACTTTTTGATGATTTCCTCAACGATATGTACAGAAGCCTTTGGATGACAGTTTTTCACATCTCTTCCGATGACATTTTTACTTCTGGGAAAAACTCTGTGCTTGGTGTCGGTGTAGAAGCACACCAGTTCATTTTCGTCCACATAGGAAAGGTCTACAGGCATGTGCTGATAGATCAAATTAATCTGCTCCAGAGTAAGCTGACCGGTAGCAACATTCAACTTTTCTTCTTTATTGTTAAAGCCGTATTTTCCCAGAAGACCGGCAAGCTCTTCCGCAAAACCGGGAGCGGAAGAAAGTCCGGATAGAGGAGCACCGGATGTAGAAGCTGAATTGTCGGACTTATCTGCTTGCACGCTAATATAGGCAAAACCGATTTCCCGGTCTCCCTCGGCCATATAACGGAACTCTTCTTCATTAATCATTTCCAAGGAGGTGGGGTAGAGGATATTTTCTTCCTTGTCCATCAAATCCCGAACATCAGCCACAAGTTCTGCCTGCTTTCCGATAAATTCCTCTTCCTTATCCTCTAAAAGAAGATTGTAGCACTCTGAAATCTCATCCCGGATAAAGTCATCCAAAGTCCACATGGTGGTGGTAGGGCGGGTAAAGCCTTTCTTTTCCAAAACCGGGTATAATTGGTTTTGCTTTCTGGACAAATGAATCTTGAATTTCAACAAGTCTTCATAAAGCTCCAGCCATTGGTTTTTAATGAGAGGGTACTGCACCAAATCCTCAACGGAAAGCAGTAGTTCCTTCATTTTGGCATTTTCTCTACGGTAACAGGAGATGGGATGATTTTCCGGAAGCTCTTGATCCTTTGTGACTAAAACATCCTGGAAGACCTCCAGCATAGCTTGAATATCTTCCTTAATGCACTCATCTTCGGTTTCTTCCACCATTTCCTGCTCGATAATGGCGATTTCATAGGGGGCAAGGTGCTGTACTCTATCTTTAAGGGCTTTTCTTGCTTCTTCCAAAGAAATCTTTCCCTCATCATAAGCGGATTTTATTTCATGGACAATTTCTAACTTCTTGCCATCAATATTTTGAAAATTCTCTCTCATAGCTTTCTCCTTCAGGGGATATTCCTATCTGCTATCCAATTAGATTAGAAAGGAAAATATAGTATTGTATAGTTGGTTAGAATAAACTAACTTATAATATTATAGCAAAAAAGAAGAAATAAAAACAGTGAAATTTCCATATCCTAAATGTAATTTCTTAAATGTTCCCTGTAAAGTCTTCCTATCGGCAGTCCCATTACATTGTAATAGTCACCTTCTATTCCTACTATATACCTTGAAAAATATCCCTGTATGGCATAGGCACCCGCTTTATCATAGGGTTCTTTTTTATCTAAATAATCTTCTATTTCTCCATCTGAAAGTTTGGCTACTTCCACCAAAGTATCATCTACAAAACTCTCATAGCTTTTCTTTATAGAATTATAAACACATACCGCCGTATATACTCTATGCTTTCTACCGGAAATATCTTTAATCATCTGTTTTGCATCTTCCCTTGATTTCGGTTTCCCAAGTATTTTTCCTTCAAATGCCACTATGGTATCTGCGGCTATTACTATAAAATCATTTTCCTTGTATTTTAGTTTCGCCTGCTCTACGATATCCTCCACCTTTTGGCAGGCCTGCTTTTCACAGGCCTCCCTCGGGTCTTTACTGTCTATCTCAGTTTCCTTATCCGAAACCATTATATAAAAATCAAGTCCGATCTGACTTAATAATTCCTTTCTTCTGGGTGATGCCGAAGCAAGAATTATTTTTATATCTTTCATTCTGTTTTATCTCCTTACCAATTTTTTTAAAATATTATTGTTTTATATTTTTTTAAATATAACAATTAAATAACTCCTTATAAAGCTATTATATAATAACATTGACTGAATAATACAGGTAATTTTGCACATGTGTTTTTTTGTATGTTGTTACGCATTGAAAAAAAGATTATTTTTTTATGATAATTTAGAAGAAATTCAATATTATTTTTTGTATAATATTGTTGTTTTTGCTAATATTTACAAAATTTAATTTAAATAATATTGATATTTTAATATTTTATAAAGGAGAATGAGTTAATTATGTTCGAACAAATCAAATTATCTTATGCATTTGATGCATTAGAACCACATTTCGATACCCTTACTATGGAAACTCACTATTTAAAGCACCATGCTGCTTACACCAAAAACTTTAATACTTTGACTAAGGAAGCCGGTATTGATAATAAACCGGTGGAAGTTATTCTTGCTCACTGGAAGAATAAATCAGAAGGTAAGTCTGATGCGCAAGGCATACGCAATAATGGTGGGGGGTATTTTAACCACAACTTATTTTTCGGACAATTTTCTGATACTCCGGCTCATGAACCGACAGGAGAATTTGCAAATAAAATCAATACAACTTTTGACAGTTTAGACTCTCTTAAAGAAAGTTTAACTAAACTTGCAACAGGTCAGTTTGGTTCCGGCTGGGCATGGTTAAGTACTGATATATCCGGTAATTTAAGTGTTTCTTCAAGCCCTAATCAGGACAATCCTCTTCTTGAAAGTGAGGGCAAGATTTACCCTATTCTTGCAATAGATGTATGGGAACATGCTTATTATTTAAAGTATAAAAATTTAAGGGCTGATTATATAAAGGCTTTCTTTGAAGTACTTGATTGGAACAAAGTTGCCGAAAATTATGATGTAGCTAAGAAAGCTCTGGCAAATTTACAAAGATAAACTTTAATTTTATATATTGTATCGGGTACTATAACTTGCAATAGTACCCTTTTTATAATAGTATATCCTCTTAATTTCATTATGTGATATTATTATCAATTTAAGCATAAACGTGTTATTACAGTATGTATTTTTGTATTTTTTTGACAAATTCGCTCTTTTTAGTATATACTATTTTACAGATATATATTTTTAGTTTTTTAAATATTTTTTAAAATATATATTGTATATTTTGGGAAAGGTGGTTACTTTATGATTTGGTCTATTATTGTAGGCGGATTTATAGGTTTCATTGCAGGTGCACTTACTAAAAAAGGTGGTGCAATGGGGATTATTGCTAATATAATTGCAGGTTTATTAGGATCATCTGTAGGTCAATCACTATTTGGTTACTGGGGACCTACTATGGCAGGAATGGCATTGATTCCATCCATACTTGGTGCCGTAATTGTTATTGCTGTGGTTTCACTTTTATTTGGCAAGAGGGAATAAAGTCTTTGCATTTAAGAGTACAATTTAATAACTATATTTTATGCTAAGGGGGTTAGATTATGACATTTAAAAAAACAATTGAACAAGCTAAAGATACTACAAAAGAGAGCTTAGATAAATTAAAAAACAATAAAAATATAACTGTAATATCATTAGTTTCCTCTATAATAGTTGCAATCGTTGTTATAGGTGTTTTTTTCCTTTTTTTCTTTTTTTGAGAATGAATAAACATATTTAGGATTGAATACACATTTTTTTAATAAACTATATAAAAACATAATTTATACAGAAGGGGTTATTTCTATGGCAAAAGAAGAAAAAGTTGAAGAGAAAGTAAAAGATACTGCAAAAGAAGTTAAAGAGAAGGTTGAAGATAAAGTTGATAAGGCAAAAGATGCCGTAAAAGATGTTAAAAAGAAAGCTGAAGATAAAGTTGACAAGGCAAAAGATGCTGTAAAAGATGTTAAGGAAGATATAGAAGATAAATTAGAGGAAGTGGCTGATGAGGCTGAAAAAGAAAAAGATGAAATTTCAGAAAAAGTAAAAGAAGTCGCTACAGATGTAAAAAATAAGGTGGAAGAAAAAGTTGAAGAAGCTAAAGAAGCCGTAAAACAAGGTGTGGATAAAATATCAACAGATAGAGATGTAGCTATAATAGCTTTAGTCTCTTCTGTAATATCTTCATTAGTTGTTGGAGTAGTCATATCATTTTTCTTTACCAGAAAAAAATAAACAATCTTTTTTTCAGTAAAAAATACGTTATGAAAATGATTGACAAAAATGCTTTTAATATTTAAGAACATCAAATAATATAATTATATGAGGAGGTTATTATGTCTTTAGAAGAAAAAAATTGACCAGGCTAAAGGTGCGATAAAAGAGAGTGTAGGTAAGGTAACCGGCGATAAGAAAATAGAAAAAGAAGGTGCTGCGGAAAAGGCTGCTTCAAAAGTTAAAGAGGTTGCCGAGGATGTTAAAGACGCCATAGAAGGAACTGTTGAAGGTGTAAAAAAATATCGTTAATAAAGATAAGAAATAATTTTTTTATATTATTTAAAAGAGTATGGCACGTAGATTTTTAAAAATTTACGCGCCATTTTTTTATAATATTTTAATTATTATTAGTAAATTGTTTTTTTGCAGCTCATTTATATTTTTATTTCCTTACCAAGTGCAAATGAATATATGAAAATATCACTTACTCTTTTACCTGTACTCATTTCAAGTGATTTTTTATAAAGCATGAGCTGGGTTTTATACCTCTTTATAAGTGTTTGTGCATCTCTTACATTATCAGTTTTATAATCAACCAGAATAATACCATCCTCCCTTTCAATATAGGCATCTATTATTCCCTGTATAAGTATGGTCTCGTCGCTTTCTCCCATGCCTGCTTCCTTAGCTGAGATTCCCATAATAAATTGATTTTCTCTTTTTAAGCACTCATTATACTTTATAAAATCAGCTCCAAGTTTACTGTCTAAAAACTTTATTATATCAAGTGGATCTATAAGTTCTCTGTATACAGGATTATTTAAAAGTGAAATTTCTTCTCTTACAAAGTCCTCTCTGCTGCTGAAATTATCAATATTTTCATAGTGAATCTTTTGCATCAACTTATGATATGCATTTCCCCTCTCACTTGCATTTCCGGCATTTATACTCGGCTTTTTATTTTCTTTCACCTCAAACTCTTCACTCTGTGACATTCTCTTTATCTCAGATACCGAGAACTTCGTCTTTAAATCAATATTTTCAACATATGGATAGCTGTATTCGAGTCTGTTTTTTAAATCCTCATACTCATTTGTAAGTGGCTCTTCAAACAACTTATGAAGATCTCTTACCTCTTTTTGAGTTTCTACCTCTTCTTTTAAGAGCATATTATAATCATATGTTTTAATATCAAAATGTACATTGTCACGTCCTAAAAGTATCATATCCAGGTATGAATTACAGGATCTTATATCAAGAAAACTTGGAGATTCTTTCATTTTATCAAGTTCCTTTTCGGCATCACCACAGCTTCCTGAAATGATCATCTTTTCCATAGCTCTGGTAAGCGCCACGTACAATACTCTCAGCTCCTCGCCCATAAGATCTACATTCAGTTTATGTTTTATTACATTCTGCTTTATAGAGCTGTCTTTTATATTGTTTTTACTGTCAACATATTGCACACCCAGTCCGAAGTCGGTATCTATTACCATACCCTGCTTTAAGTCCGTTTTATTGAATTTTTTATGTGCACATGCAAGGAAACATACCGGAAATTCCAGTCCTTTTGACTTATGTATGGTCATGATTCTTACTATATCGTCATTTTCAGAGAGAATGCTTGCTTCACCGAAATCATTGTCAAAGTCCTTTAACTTTGCAATATATCTGATAAAATTGTAAAGTCCGCTATATCCCGAATTACTGAATGTCTTTGCCTTATTTATAAGCAACATCAGATTTGCTCTTCTGACCTGTCCTCCGGGCATTGCCGCTATCAGATTTAAAAAATCTGTCTCATTATAAATATCCTGTAAGAGTGAGGCAATATTCATATATGCGGACTTTTTCCTGTATTTATCTAAAAATTTTAGCGCAGTCTTTATTTTTTCTCTTGTTTCAAGCTCAATATTGCTTTCGCTTCCCTCATACAAAATGGCATCCATCATTCTTATCTTTGCCGACTTTTCAATATTCTTTGATTTTCTGTAAGATGAAACAATATTTGCAAGCTCCAAATCGGTTATTCCAACCAAATTTGAGTTGAGAAATGCTGTAAGATCCACATCTGAATAAGGATTGTCGATTGCCGCAAGTATAGCAAGTATCTTTCTTACCTCAAAGGTCTTAAAATATCCCTTATTATTTTCAGCATATGCGGGAATATTTTCATCATTTAACACCTTTGCTATACTTTCACCAATATTGTTGCGAACAAGGATAACAATATCACTGTACTTTAAATCTCTGCCTTCACCCACTTTAAGCTCCGTCTTAAGCTCCTTAATACGCTTTGCTATGGCCCTCGCCTCAAGTTCTATAGCATTGGTATCATCCTCAATATCCGAGGTCTGTGTCAGCATTATCTCACTGATATATTCTTTTCCCTCTTTAAAATCCGCACCGAGATAGAGTGCCGCATCATCATCGTACTCAATTCCGCCTGTATTTTCTTTCATAATCTTTTTGAAAATAACATTGGCAGAACTGAGCACATTACTGCGGCTTCTGAAATTTTTGCTTAGAATTACCTTCTTTTGTGTTTCATCATCAAAATCAGCCTTCTCAAAGTGTGAAAACCTCTTATACTTGTCCATAAAAAGCACGGGCGAAGCCTGACGAAAACCGTATATGGACTGTTTTACATCACCTACCATAAATACATTGTTCTTTTCGATAGCCGCCACAATGGCTTCCTGCAAGTAGTTTGAATCCTGATACTCATCAATATATATTTCACTGAATTCTTTTCTATAACGAAGCGCAATCTCTGTAGGATTTTTATTCTCATCCAAGAGTATTCCCAGTGCCATATGCTCTATATCCGAAAAGTCTACGATATTTTTATCCCTCTTCTTTTCATTGAAAAGTGCAATATATTTCTTTGTCAAATCTACAATTGCTCTGATTTTCGCTTTTTCTTTTTCTTCCTCTTCCAAAAGTCTTTTTTTATCAAAACAATACTCCTCTGAAAGCTTTGATATAGCTTTTTTATATGCATCTCTAAGTCCCTTGGCTCTTTCTTTTAGCTCCTCATTTCCGCCCTTTACAGCCTTCAATCTTCCGAAGCTTACATTGTTCAGCCTTTCAGACAGCTCAAATATATCTTTAGCATTTTTTATATTGCTGATGCTTGTTTGTTCTTCCAAAATATTTTCAAGGTACTTCTCGGGGCCTTCATCTTCATTGCAGATAGAAATTATTTCTTTTATATCATCCAAAATAGAGTCGATACTTCTTCCTATCTCATCAAAAATGTATTTCTGCCACTCATCTCCCTTTTCATTCAATGAATCAAGCCATTCAATGGGCCATGGCTTGCTGATTGCAAAGCGATACAGCTTTTCGATAAACTCCGATATGCTTTTATCTCCTTTGGTATTTGCAAAGGCATCTGAAAGTTCAATAAAGTCTTCACTTCCTACTTCATACTCACTTTCCAAAAGCTCCTCCATCGTGTCGGCTCTTAAAAGTGATATTTCGCTCTCATCAGCCACGCTGAATGCCGGATCTATATCTATTTTATCTATGTTTTCCTTTAATATTGAAAGACAAAAGCTGTCAGTGGTCATTATCTTCGCTGATGAAAGAAGTATTGACTGCTCCTTTAATCTTTTAAATTCTTTGGAATTATTATCATGCTTTTCCATTTCCTTTAAAAGAGCATTATAGATTTTCTCCTTCATGGAAGCCGCTGCGGCTCTGGTAAATGTCATCACCAAAAGAGTATCCACGTCTATAGGATTTTTACTGTCTGTAATCTTTTTTATAACTCTCTCGACCAGTACTGCGGTCTTTCCGCTTCCGGCAGCTGCAGATACCAATATACTGCCTTTTTTTATATCTATTGCCGCCTGTTGTGCCTCAGTCCACATTTTTTTCACTCTCCATTTTTTCCCAAATTTCATCATCCTTTATCGGTATCAAGCTATTGTATGAAAATCCTTCTATTCCCTCATCAAAACCGCATATGGCAGTATATGGGCAGTAATCACATTTTGCTAAACCTCTCCTTAATGAAGGCTTTATACTTATCTCACCGCTTAAAATATTCTCAGCTGTATCCTTTGCTTTTTGTCTTACATACTCTCTAAGAAAATTTATTCTCTTTGTACTTGCAACACTTGCAGATTTTGAAAAACTTCCGTCTTTTTTAGTTGAAACAGGTATTACATCACTCTCTGTTTCAAAACTTCTGTCCAGATTTTTTATTATATCAAGATCCGTATTTACTATACCGCTTGGCTTTAGCTTGTTTAAAACGGCATTCTCATTTTTTGCTTCATCTCTGGTAAGGAAAGGTGTATCTATATGATAATAGAAAAATGCTGCAGGTAATATCTCTTTACAAGACTTTGAGAGCTGCTCCATTACAGCATCCAGGTATATCACCAGCTGCAACGCTCTTCCGTAATACGGCATATCTGTTTCCCATTTTGTATTTCCGGTCTTATAATCTATTATTTTTACAAGGGTTTTTCCATCCGTATCACAGGTATCCACTCTGTCAATCTTTCCTCTAAGGTACATTTTAGCACCGTTTTTCAGATCGATGTTTAAGGCTTCAAGCTTGTCCTTTTCTCCGAAGATTCTTTCAAAATCAAAAGGTTTAAAGTTTCCGGCAGCAAGTTGCTTCGCAAGTACCACCATTGTAAGCTTTGTCATTCTTACTATCTTTTCAAGCTGAAACTTTGACTTTTTACTCTCTTCAAAGATAGTACTTTTCTCCGATGCCATGCTTTCTTTTACAGCTTCATCCACAAGAGAATAAAGTACTGTCTCATCCATAGTTGCAATTGTTTTCTTTCTTGCCTTGGCATATCTGAAGCATCTTTCAAGCATCTCATGTACCAGAGTACCTATATCGGAAGCCTTAAATAAATGTACCTGCCTTTCTTCAACTCCCAAACCGTAGCTGATAAAATGCTCAAAAGGACATCCGTTATAGTTTTCAAGTCTTGTTACACTTACACGAAGCTCCTCACCGAACAATTCCCTTGCGGCACTTTCTCCGATACCGGAGTCACGGTATATGTACATAGCGCAAGATGTAAGCTTTCTGATAAACTCCTTATCAAAAAATGTAGCAATATACCTTAAAAAATCTTCATCAACATTCTCTTTAGCTCTTAGTTTTCTAAGATTATCGGTCAAATATTCCTCGGCTTCAAATCTTGAGTATATTTCAGTCTCTTTTTGATTTTTTATTTCAATATTCGGGAAAATATTCTTAATCATATTTATAAGTATTGACGGTCTGCATGTCTTACCGTCAAAATCCATGCCTGTAAGACTTACAAAAAGCTTGTTTGAAGGCTTTGAAAGCACCTGATATAAATAAAATCTTCCTGTATATAAATCTTCTCTGACAGTATCTGAAAGATTAAATCCTATAGACTTAAGCTCTCTTTTTTCCCTGTCATTTATAAGTCCGCCCGCATCCTTTACTGTGGGCAAGGAACCGTCATTTGCTCCACATACAAATAATGCCTTTATACTGCTAAGTCTGGTTCTTTTTAAATCACCTATAACCACCCTGTCAACCCTGTCAGGTATCATACCGAGCTTTATCTCCTCAAAGCCTGTATGCAAAAGATCTGAGAGCTCCTTTTTTGTTATATTTTCACCTTCAAGTATCAGCTCAAGCCTCTCAAAAAGACTTAGTACCTCATCAAGTACACCCTCATACTCTCTGGCTCTTTTTACATCATTACTAAGTTCAAGCTCTTTTTTTACATTCTCAAGCTTTTCTTCTATTCCAAGCTCAACAAATATTTTCCTGAATGCATCACATACATCATTTATATTTATTTTACTCTTACTCATCGCCTTATAAAGCGGAGATATCTTTTCAAGTGCAGTATTTTTAAACTCGTTTATCTCTTCAAGTTCAGTCTCTGAGAAACTCTTCGGCAGATAAGTAAAATCCGTATGCAGTCTTTTATATCCTCTTATTCCGGTTTCCAACAGATAATTATCAAGTAATGATACCATCCTGTAGCCAAAATTTAAAAGTCCAAGTCTTAAAAACCTGTTGACCGCATCATATGAAAAATTCTCACTTATTAAAGCAATAAAAGCATTTATAAGCTCCACCAGTTCATTATTGTTTATATCCATCTTTTCATCAAGATAGTACGGGATTTCAAGCTGATGGAATCTGTTTGCAAGTGAGCCTGATACACCTTCCAAATCTCCGTATATTATCGCAATATCTCTGTATCTGTAGCCCTCATCCTTTACCATTTTTAATATCTTATTTGCCACAAAATCTATCTCAGCCGTCGGGTTCAGCAGATGATTTATCTCAATATCTGAAACTTCTTTTGCTCTCTTACCGTCATATCTTAAAAAATGCTCTTCAAAAAATGCCAGATCCTTTGAATTTTTGAACCTATGTACTTCACCTATATTTAAATTTATATCGGGCAGCCTTTTTATATCACATCTCTTAGCCATATCATTGATTTGAGAAATCATCTTTGTACTGATAAAAAACAAATCACTTTCAGATGTCTTTACATCAGGATTTATGCCCTTTCCCAAAGTTATCGAAAATCTCACTTCTTTTGCCACCTTCATAAGATTTTCAACTATGCGATTTTGTACCGGAGTAAATCCGGTATAACCGTCAAATAATATGACAGATTCCTTTAGTAATTCACTGTTTTCGATATTTTGATTTAATATATCAAGTACCTGTTCATTGGTAAAATACTTTCCGGCTATATATTCTCCAAAACCCTTTTTCAACTTATAAATATCTTCAAGTTTTTATTTTTTTAATAAGGAGTTTACTTCATTATTTTCCTGTTGCTCTTTTATAAATTCATCACTGATATCATATTGCATAAACTCCGATATAAGAGATTTTATATTGTCTATAAAACCTGCTTTTTGAAACTGCTTCTTCCATGCCTTTAACTCTACCCGATTTGCTATCTTTCTCAGTATAAGTGCCTTATCAAGCTCGTCAAGAAGCTTAGGATTTTCTATATCCAGCTCTTCAAAAATTCTGTATGCAAGTCTGTTAAAGCTTAGTACATCTATATTATTGCTTGCATGATTCGGATGCATCTGCACTATATCTTTTTGAGTCTGCATGGTGAACTGCTCAGGTACAATAATAAAATATCTTTTTTCCCTGTTCTTTATAGACTCATTTATAATATCGCTAAAAGCTCTATAAGTTTTCCCGGCACCCGATGCTCCAAAGTAAAATCTGTATCCCATATTTCTCCTAAAAATGGCAGCTTCCATAGGAAACTGCCATCCATTGTTATGTATGAGGTAAACCCTCAGTCAATACCACATTATTGCAACTTCTTTGCAATCTCATGTATAAATTCTTCACTGTTTAAAACTTGTATATTCTCTAAGCTTGAAATCGCACCGAGATCACCTGTCATCTTACCTGACTCTATAGTATCAAGTGTTGCCTTTTCAAGTCTGTTTGCAAAATCCACCAAATCAGGAAGATTATCAAGCTCTCCCCTCTTTCTTAGAGCACCGCTCCATGCAAAGATGGTAGCCACTGAATTTGAAGAAGTGCTCTCACCCTTCAAATATTTATAATAATGTCTCTGAACCGTACCATGTGCCGCCTCATATTCATAACATCCGTCCGGTGAAACCAGTACAGAAGTCATCATTGCAAGTGAACCGAATGCAGATGAGAGCATATCGCTCATTACATCTCCGTCATAGTTTTTGCATGCCCAGATAAATCCACCCTCAGATTTCATAACTCTGGCAACCGCATCATCTATAAGTGTGTAGAAGTATGTGATATTTGCCTTTTCAAACTTCTCCTTATATTCCTTTTCGTATATTTCTTCAAATATGTCCTTAAAGGTATGATCATACTGCTTTGATATGGTATCCTTTGTAGCAAACCAAAGATCCTCTTTTTGACTAAGAGCATATTCAAAGCAGGCTCTTGCAAAGCTTTCAATAGATGAATCCAGATTGTGAACTCCTTGTGCAATACCGGCAGATTTAAATTCATGTACAAGGCTTCTCTTTTCATCGCCCTTGCTGTCTGTATATACCAGCTCCACCTTGCCCGGTCCGTCTATGATCATTTCAGTATTTTTATACACATCGCCGTAGGCATGACGTGCAATGGTAATAGGCTTTTTCCATGTTCTGACATTAGGCTCAATACCCTTCACCAATATAGGCTTTCTAAATACTGTTCCGTCTAAAATAGCTCTGATAGTACCGTTTGGAGATTTCCACATCTCCTTTAAGTCATATTCCTTAACTCTTGCGGCATTCGGAGTGATGGTGGCACATTTTACAGCCACTCCAAGTCTCTTTGTAGCATTTGCCGACTCCACAGTTACCTTGTCGTCTGTTTCATCTCTGTGCTTTAATCCCAAGTCATAATATTCACTCTTTAAATCTACAAATGGAAGAATAAGCTCGTCCTTAATCATCTTCCACAGAATCCTTGTCATCTCATCTCCATCCATCTCAACAAGAGGAGTAATCATCTGTATCTTCGCCATATTTACCTCTGATTCTATAAAATTTTATTTTTTAGGTACTATCTCTATCCAATATCCGTCCGGGTCGCTTATAAAATATATTCCCATGCCAGGATTCTCATAGCATATTACTCCAAGCTTTTCATGTAACGCGTGAGCCGCTTCCATATCCTCTGTTTCAAGCGCAAGATGATATTCAAGCTCTCCTAAATTATATGGCTCTTTTCTGTCTCTCAAATAAGTAAGTTCAAGCTGAAATCCTGTTTCCTTATCACCAAGATAAACCAAAGTGAATGATCCGTCAGCCGCTTCCTTTGTTCTTACAGGCTCAAGGCCAAGTGCTTCCTTATAAAACTTCAAACTTCTCTCTAAATCAAGTACATTAAAATTGAAATGTGCAAATGAAAATTTCATTTTCTATCCCTTTCATTACAATATACACCCTGTATATTCTACAGGGTGTAATATTTTTAACCTTTTATAACTTCTTTTCCACCCATATAAGGTCTGAGTGCTACCGGTATTCTTATGCTTCCGTCTTCATTGAGATTGTTCTCAAGGAATGCGATAAGCATACGAGGTGGTGCAACCACTGTATTATTGAGTGTGTGTGCAAAATATTTATTTCCGTTTTCATCTTTTACTCTGATTCTAAGTCTTCTGCTCTGTGCATCTCCAAGATTTGAGCAGCTTCCTACCTCAAAGTACTTCTTCTGTCTTGGTGACCATGCCTCTACGTCACATGATTTCACCTTAAGATCTGCAAGATCTCCCGAACAACACTCAAGTGTTCTTACAGGAATATCAAGAGATCTGAAAGATCTACTGTATTTTGCCATAATTTCTCATACCACATCTTTGACTCTTCAGGCTTGCAGACAACTATCATTTCCTGCTTCTCAAACTGGTGGATACGATAAACACCTCTCTCCTCAATACCATGTGCTCCCTTTTCTTTTCTGAAGCATGGTGAATAAGATGTAAGTGTATATGGCAACTTAGACTCATCATTTAATGTATCAATAAATTTTCCGATCATAGAGTGCTCACTTGTACCGATAAGATAAAGGTCTTCTCCCTCAATCTTGTACATCATGGCATCCATTTCCGCAAAGCTCATTACACCTGTAACTACTTCAGATCTGATCATGAAAGGCGGTACACAATATGTAAATCCCCTCTCGATCATAAAATCTCTGGCATAAGATATTACTGCTGAATGAAGTCTTGCAATATCTCCCATAAGATAGTAGAATCCGTTTCCTGCTACCTTTCTTGCACTGTCAAGGTCTATTCCGTTAAGTTTCTCCATGATATCTGTATGATAAGGTATTTCAAACTCAGGTACAAAAGGCTCCCCGAATTTCTCGATTTCCACATTCTCACTGTCATCCTTACCTATAGGTACACTCGGATCAATGATATTTGGAATGGTCATCATGATTTTCTTTACTTTTTCTTCAAGCTCAGCCTCAAGTGGCTCCAAACCTGCCAATGTCTCACCGATACTTGCTACAGAAGCCTTTACCTGTTCAGCTTCTTCTTTTTTGCCCTGTGCCATCAAAGCTCCGATCTCTTTTGAGATCTTGTTTCTCTTTGATCTGAGCTCATCAGCCTCAGTCTTTGCCTTTCTAAGCTTCTCGTCAAGTTCTATAACTTCATCAACCATTGGAAGTTTGAAATCCTGAAATTTGTTTTTTATATTCTGTCTTACAACATCCGGATTTTCTCTTAAAAATTTAATGTCAATCATGGCTTTCCCTTCTTTACATATCTAAATATTTAGACGATATCTTTTGATATCTTATATAGAGAAAAGTATACATCAAATGAGCTTTTATGTCTATTCCAAGTTGGTATTGAGTTGCACGCAATATCGGCTTGATAAACCTTTTTCGATATTGTATTATTCATTTATTATAAATAAACGGAGGTTTTCATGGATACACTAAAAGAATTCCAAAGAATCATGACTACACAGACTGACCTTGCTTTGTCAACCGTCGGAACAGACGGCAATCCAAATGTCAGAATAGTCAACTATTATTTTAATCCTAAAAATAATGTCATATACTTTGCAACCTTTAAAGATAATAAAAAAGTACAAGAAATAGATCAAAATAGAAATGTAGCCTTTACAACAATCCCCACAAATGGCAATGAACATATAAAGGCAAGAGGAATTGCCGTAAGAAGCAAGCAAACTGTTTTTGATTTGGCAGATTGCTTTTGTAACAAGATACCCGATTACAAAAACACGATAGAACATGCAGGAAATTTATTGTTATTATATGAAATACACTTAAAACAGCTACTGTTACTTTAGATTTGTCCAATATTCAAACGATTACGTTATAAAAGAGGGGCTGACTGTCAGCCCCTTTTTTACTATTCTACATATTTGCTTATATAAGCATAAAATATTTATTATTATTCTCCAAATTGCTTTAAACTGTCGCTGACTTGGTACTCGTATAACTTTGTACGGTTGCTTATTATTTTATTGTACATCTCATTACCGTCTATAAAACCTCTTGTCGTATCGTAGGTATTTGGAAGAGTTGTGTAGTTGAGGAAAACGCTTGTATTATTGGCTGCGGTAAAATCGTTATCACTTAATTTCATTATATAGGTATATTCTATAGGATAATAAATTGTGGTAGTAGGGAATTTACCGTTTGCGTCCGACAAATTAGCCTTAAACACTACAAAGTATATATTTGTACCGTTAAACTGACGCTTGTCATCTGATGTATACTGTAAATACTCTCCGGCAAACTCAATATCGCTCACCTGCATGTTCGGCTTATAATCTTTTGCAATATATGCATCCAAAGTTACTCTTGCCTCATCTTGCAATGCTTTTCTGTATTCGTCGGTCATATCTTCAAGTTTGTGTACATAGGACTGTTCCTTAAACTTTTCAAAACCGTCTCCGGCTTCTATGACTGTATTCTTATAGTTGTTGTTATAAAGCTCACTTGGGAACTTAAATCCCTTTGTATCACTGTTATCTCCGACTCCATAGGATTTGCCGACCAACTCCGGTCCTGCCTTATAGCTTATCCTATCACTAATCATTAAGGTCCTAAATGCCACAGGATAGTACATCTTAGTAGTCACATATTTATGTTCCACACTTGTAAGTATTCTGCTGTAAATGATGTATAATACATTATATCCGTCCACATTTGTTTTGAAAAGATAGCCTTCATACTTTAAATCTGAAAGTGTAGTACCCTCACCGTATGCACTGTCTGTATATTCTTTTATAGCCTCTGTTGCTTTATCATTTGCTTCTTTTATAAAATCTTCCGGAAACTCGCTGTATTTTGTTACATAAGTTTCCAGTCCCGATACTGTGTAACTTTCGCTCATTTTTTCAGGTACTCTTCCATATCTTGTTGCCAAGAAGCTGATTTCATCTTCATTAAGATTAAGACTTATTGTCACAACATCATCATTTTTTAGGTTATCATGCTTATCAATTTTAAACTTGTTTTTATGTATTATATCGTCACCGCTATAAGTAAACTTAGCTTCTCCCCTAGGTGCAATCCCTGAAAATTCCAACTTTATATCTTTGAAAGGATCAAACTTTCCAAGCTCATATAATTTGGAAATTTCATATTCTCCATCCTTATATTTTAACTTGTAATTCATATATTTCACAGTTTCATCATTTACCAGCCAGGTATACTTAACCTTTTCACCATTGCTTAGCTTCTCGGTCTTATCAAGTTCTACTCCCGATACGGCATCATGAAGTACATACACCGGCTCAAATGCATAGGTCAAAACTCCGTACTCTTTCTTTCCCTTACTGCTGAACTTTATCTTTTTGCCATAGTCCTTTTCAAGCTTTTCCCAATCAATACTTATACTTGCCTGTCCATAACCGTCATATCCGCTTGACTCAAAAGTGATATATTTATTTAAATCAATAACTTTGCTTGAATTCATAGCCAAAACGGCTATCAGAATAATAAGAAATGCAGCCATAGCACCTGCTATACCGAAGATAAGATTTTTCGGTAACTTTTTTTGACTGCCGGGGGTACTACCGGTATTAGATGTCTTTGTTCCGGTATCATTTTGATTCTGCTTCATGTTCACGTCCTCCCGAAATATTTTATTGTTGCCAATACCTTAACATATATTGTATTGTTTTTCAATCTATTTTGTTGTTATATGACAATAAAATATTTATCTAAATGTGAGTTTCTTCTATATTAAATGTAATTATTGTGTTTTTCTTAATCATTATTAAGGTTGATTTAATTCGTATTTTTTTGTATACTGGAGCATGGAGGTGTATCGAAGTGGTCATAACGAGCCTGACTCGAAATCAGGTTGTCACTTTTTGTGGCACGAGAGTTCGAATCTCTTCGCCTCCGTGAAAAGAACTGTAGTAGTAACAGTTTCAACAAAGGGAGTATGTAACTCATAGTAAGTCACATACTCCCTTTATTTTTCTTATTAGATTAGACACTTTACACTCATACCTATGTCTCAGCTTTGTGATTATTTAAGTAAAATATCCTGAAAGCTATAATTGTCCTTACCTCCAATTTTAACAGTTATACTATCCTTTTTCCCTAAATCCTTCCCGGGAAAAATAAGTGTCATACCTTCATCCATAAACATTGTATTGGCAACCGTTTCTTTTCCTGTATCATCATCTACCAGAATAAAAGCTTCGTGAAAAGCATCCTTATCATTGGGGTTTGATAGATATAAAACTATAGAATTTGGGTAAATCTCACTTTTATCAATTTTTGCAGTATAAATATCATAGCTGATATCGTAATTTAAAGTAATTGTTTTTGGAGAAACCTTGGTTGGTGAGTATAAATATTCATATCCGTCAAAAATTATACTAATCGGAAAATTTTCCTCCAATGTATTCAATTCCATTACAAGATTTCCATCTTCAAAATTATATGCAACTAAATTTTGTACTGAAATATCCAGCTGATGATCTTCTCCTTCAATTTTAATTATCTTCCCATTAGTAGTGTCCTTTTTTTCTAAATGTAAGATAATGCATCGGTGTCATATCTATGTCTGAAATAAGTTCAAGACAAACTCCATCCTTTATTATTCCTTGAGATAAATTAGAATCCTGTTTAACATTTACACCGCAACCTACAAGTACAGCTGTTATTACAACTAAGCTTAACATATACTTTTTTTATGATTTTTCATACTGATATTTTAACTTTAATTTGTTCCAATTTTTTTATATCTCATAGGATTTGAATCATTCATAGCTCACACCATCCTTTAATACTTATATATTTAGTTAAAACTTGTACTTTACAGGATACTTTTTATTTTGTACTGAAGAAATTACAATGATTTTCTACTTACAGTACATTTAATATAAATCATTTTTTTCCATATACTGAGTAGCTATTCTATTCTCCGGATGAACATCGCTCATATAAATCACCATCAAGAATATCCATTCCAGCGGCTTCATCATAATATATATAATATCTGCAATCCATTTGCTCTTTATAAGCCTTGCAACAGGGAAGCCGTAGCGATCATATATTCCTCTGACAAGTTTGTGAAAGCGTGGTGTTTTTTCTTCTAAGATCTGTTCAAAAGCATTTGCTATACATAGCTGTCTGTTTACAATGACCTCATGTCCATGGCGAATTCCCTTTCGTATCGGCTTTACAATCTTTATGTCCGCCTGCCGCTACAGTGCAAAGATAGTGCTCATCATATTCGATATTTTGAGGTGCTTCCTTTAGAGAAAATGTCCAATCCGCAGTTTCGGTCCATGCTTTTATAATAGAATCAGGTGCCTGACCGAAAAGCAGTAAAATTCCTATTATTATTCCAAGTAAAGGAAACATAAAGATAATTGCATATATAGGCCAAAGTTTTGAGTTTGACAGTATTTTATCTGCAAAATTTAAAAACGGGTTGCTTTGTATTTTTGTTCTTTCCATTTCATATTCCTGCCATTCATGAACCTTTGAAATTACAGTTCTTGCAACAATGCAGATAATACAAACAGGATAAACAAGCAGATACAGATCAAGCAAATTGTCACCCGATAAATCACCTTTAAAAACCTGTACTGTGAAAACAAGAACTTCAATTACCCAAAGATACATTGCAGACATTGAAATAATCGCCATCAAAGGCGGTATTTTCTTTAACGACCTGACTCTCAGATAAAAATACCCTGCAATACCTATTGTAAAAATAAAAATAATTGTGGGTGCCGCTTCTGAAAAAATCGGTGTATGCACTTCCAGATTCTTCAGCTGTACACTCCAGTCAGAACCTGTGACATATTTTCCTTCTTCAAGGTAGAGAAACTCCAATATCAAGCCATACCATATAGCCACCTGATCAAATCTGATAAAAGGTTTTAAAAGCTTCTTATTTGTCTCAAGATACAAAAGTACAATATGATACCCCGTCAAAACTATCGGGTACACAAATATTATAGACACAAAGAAACTCCACATAATTGAGGTCAGTGTAAATTCCGGTATACTAAGCCTATTTAAACCGTAACCATATGGTCTTAAAGACTCCGCCAACTGATACATTACCAAAAGTATCACTGCGATTATATAACTTATACCTATGCTTGATATTAACGAAATTCTAAAAAGATATTTTTTCATCTATCTACAACCTTTCTGTTATTACAGCTTATATAGTACCTTGTAATTAATCGCATCTTCCTATAATTGTTCCTCCACCAAGCACAAGTCCGCTCTCATCATATAAGACTACCGCCTGCCCGGGTGTAATAGCTCTTACCTTTTCATCAAAGTCTATTCTTATCCTGTCTTCTCCAAGTACCTTAATGGTGCAGTGTTCACCCTTATGTGAATATCTTATTTTTCCTATAGCTCTCATGCCGTCAAAAAAGCTTTCCACCGCCATTGCATTAAGATTATTTGCCTCCAGACTGTATCCGAAAACATCATCATTTTCACCTATAACAACTTCATTTGTTTCAGGCCTTATCTCAGTAACAAAGATAGGATGCCCCAGCGCTATGCCAAGTCCTTTTCTCTGCCCGATAGTATAATGCAGTATCCCCTTATGCTTCCCGAGTACCTCTCCGTCAGCAGTCACAAAATTTCCCTCAGGCATTTTTTTTCCTATTTCATTTTCTACAAATGAGGCATAATCATTATCTGAGACAAAGCATATCTCCTGACTGTCAGGCTTATTTGCCACTCTTAGATTAAACTTTTTTGCAATCTCTCTTATCTCATCTTTTTCATAATCACCTACAGGCATCAATGTTTTTGAAAGCTGATCCTGAGTAAGATTATAAAGTGCATAGGTCTGATCTTTTGCACTCGTTTTTGACATTCTGAGTGCATATCTTCCGTTCTCAAGTTTTTCTATTCTCGCATAATGGCCTGTGGCAATATAATCTGCTCCAAGCATCATACTTCTCTCCAAAAGAGATTCCCATTTTACATATCTGTTGCAGGCGATACATGGATTAGGTGTCCTTGCCTGTACATATTCATTTACAAAATAATCTATTACCTTATCTTTGAATTCATCTCTGAAATTCATTACATAATAGGGTATGCCGATATCCCTAGCCACTCTTCTGGCATCATCTACTGCAGACAGACCGCAGCATCCTCCACTGCCTGACATATCCTCTTCATCTTCACTTTGCCATATCTGCATGGTCACACCTGTGACATCATATCCGGCCTCTTTTAAAAGATAGGCAGCCACTGAGGAGTCTACTCCTCCCGACATTCCTACCACTACTTTTTTCTTTTCCATATATTCTCCGATTTTTTAAATTCCATGACAGACAGTATACCATATACTTAATTGATTTGTATTAATATACTATAAAGTTTTCGGATCAAGACAATGCCATATCTCTGACCATATTTCTTTTTCATATATCCTGTCAATATCTTCTTTTGTATATAAATAATCTGCTGCACCGGCGAAAATATCATCCGGAAACAGTTTGAAATACTCATGTAAAAAATTCAAATACATAAAGGCTCTGTCTCCGTACCCTTCAATATATATGTATCTGTAATAATCTGTTTTGTTCCCTAAAGAATCCTCAATTGTACCGTAATATGAACTGTCATCTTTTATTATATGTACATACATAACCGCCCATGAAGAAGCGTCATCCAAATACCATCTTCCATCATCATCATAACCGGGTTTATTTACGGAAAACAAATAATAATCACCATGATCACTCAAAAATTCATTGGTAAATCCTCGCGACATCAGTATGTTTACAATATCTTTTATATCTCTACAACAATTATCACCTTTTCTTCTTAAAATTTGTACATCTCCTGCCATTCTACCGACTTAAAATTGCTCCTCTCTCTTTCTTTAAATATCCATCTTTCATTCTTGTCTTTATTGTTAAATATTTCATCAATCTGTGCTTTTGTAAAGAAACAACCGTTGTCAATATAAAAAATATCCTCCGGAAACCTATTTAGATAGTTATGTACTATTTCAAGCACTGCCATTTCTTTGCCGATAAGATCTGTAAATCTGAAATATGTCTCAAAGCCCGTCTGCATTATTTCATCTGTAGGTATATCTATCATCTGTGTATTACAGTATATTTCAATTACCTTGTCCTCATTATAAAAATAATCATCCTTATTGAATTTTGCATAGACTATATTATAGCTTTCTCTTTTGATATTAAATGTTTCTCTTTTATTCATTGTTCTCAATGTATGTATCATTCTGTAAGGAAGCCCCTGCTTTGAGTTAAGTCTTTTTCCGATTATTCTTCCTTCGTATCTGAGTTCTACACCTTCAATAATATTTTTAGAGTACAATGTTTTTAACATATCGCTTGTAAAAGCCGCCATTGTAGTAATGCATCTATCTATATAATAGTCTATACTTTTTATACTGTATGACGATCTGTATATCCAGTTTTTATCAGGCTTTCCGTTATAAATACTGTCAATCATCGCTTTATTATAATATCTTCCATTGTCCACATAAAAGATATCATCAGGGTTCTCATCTAAATATCTATGCAACAGTTCAAGAATAATCAGTTCTTTCCCATATATATTTGAAAAACGATAATATGTTTCAAGCCCCAGTTCATTTGCTCTTTCAGTAGGTATTTCAAGATTTCTTTCATAACTGTACACCTCTATCATATGCTCTGCATCATTAAAGAACAAAATATCATTCTCCTCTTTCATATATAATATACTGTACACATATTTATCAAATGAAAATCTCATGCTGTAGCCCATATCCATAAGGATATAGCCCAATATATATGCTGTCTGCAGCTTATTAACACCGGCTTTCCCCAGTATTCTACCTTCATATCTCATAATCACCTCTATATCAAACTCTCATCCGGATCGGTATATATCCAATCAGGAGTCCACTCTTTTTATTATAGATTTTTTATACAATACTCATATTGTACTTGTCAATTCAAATTCAATCATTTACTATTTTATTGTTGATACTATTTATAGCAAAAGGATTGCCAAATACTTTCGCAATCCAAAAAACAGGAGTACTATGATATATATGGACAATGCCTCTACCACTGTGGTTGATTCTGAGGCTTTTGATATAGCAAAAAAATATTTATTTGAAAACTATGCAAATCCTTCATCAAGCTATTCTCCGGCAAATGATGTAAAGGCTGATATGGAAGATGCCAGAGAAATGATAGCAGAGATACTTGGAGCAAGATATAATGAGATCTATTTTACCTCAGGAGGCAGTGAAGCAAATAACTGGGCAATACTAAAGTCCTGTGAGTTGATGGAAAATAAGGGAAAGCATATCATCAGTTCAAAAATTGAGCACCACTCTGTACTTCATACTCTCTCCTACCTTGAAAAAAGAGGATATGAAGTCACTTATATAGGTACTGATGAAAAAGGGATTATTGATATCAATGAGCTTAAAGCTGCTATAAGAGAAGATACCGTCCTTATCAGTATAATGTTTGCAAATAATGAGATAGGTACAATACAACCTATAAAAGAAATCGGAAAGATTGCAAGGGAGCACAATATCTTATTCCACACTGATGCGGTACAGGCTGTAGGACATCTTGCTATTGATGTAAATGAGCTTAATATTGATTTACTAAGTGCAAGCGGACATAAATTCCACTCACCTAAGGGTGTAGGATTTTTATATATAAGAAGCGGTATCAAGCTTACATCTTTGATACATGGAGGAAGTCAGGAGAGAAATCGCAGAGCCGGTACAGAAAACACTTTCGGTATAATTGCTATGGCAAATGCTTTGAAAAGCTGCTATAAGTCCTTAGAAAAGGACAGATTATATGTAAAATCTCTTAGAGACAGGTTGCTTTCTCTAATACTTGAAAATATAGAAGGCTCTCATATAAACGGTGATATGGAGAACAGACTTTTTAACAATATAAATATCTACTTCGAAAATATAAGCGGTGAGCTGCTCCTGATTTTATTAAATCAAAACGGTGTCTGTGCTTCTCTTGGCTCTGCCTGTACCACAGGAAGCATAGACCCCTCACATGTAATTATGGCTGTTTCAAATGATAAAAAAAGAGCCTCATCCTCCCTTAGACTCACACTTAGTAAGTACAATACGGAAGATGAGGTCAACAAAACCTTTGAAGTATTAAAATCAAGTATTGAAAAACTTAGAGGATAAAGGGGCTTTTGCCCTTTTATCGTTTCTCACAAACCTCTTTTACAGTCTTTATAAGTCTTTCCATCAAATTTACCCTGTTTAAAACTGTTATAAGATAATATCCGTCTACCAGATCATAGATCTCATTTACGATCTCTTTTGACATCTGCAGTGCAATTTCTTCGGCTTCTTCTCTTTCCTTGCCTACATACTTTTCTACGATATCATCAGTAATATATATACCGTTTACTTCACTTTGCATATATCTGGCGTTTCTTTCACTTACTATAGGAATGATTCCGCCCATTATCTTAACATCCAGATTTTCTCTGGCTTCTTTAAGATTATCAATAGCTCTTTTTGTCAAAACAGGCTGAGTAAATAGTACCTTTACACCATTTTCCTGCTTTCTTTTTGCCTTTCTAAGCTCTGCACTGAAATTCCTTGAATTTACATTTAAAGCACCACAGATATTCATAGGACTTTCAAATACTTCATCATTCAAGGACTTGATAAAGTTTGCAAACTTCACTGAATTGAATTCAAATACCGATCTTATTTCATCCCTTTGGGCGTTTGGTATCGGATCGCCTGTGATAACAAGTACATTATCAACTCCCATTGCACTTGCACCAAGTAATAGTCCCTTAGCCGCATTTACATTTCTGTCTCTGCATGTCATATGTGGAAGTACATCAAAGTCAAGTTCATTTCTGACCTTGCAGGCAAGTAAGCAGCTGTCCATTCTTGCTCTTGCTATAGGATTGTCTGCTATAGTTACAATATCCGCTCCGGCTGTTTTTAATTTACCTGCATTTTCTATAAATTTGGAAACATTGGTATCTATCGGTGAATCAAGTTCTACAGCTATAGGCTTTTCTCCTGATAAAAGCTTTTGTTCAAATCTATTTATTCTTATATTCTGTGAGATATTTTTTTCTTTCTTTACAGATTTTCTAGGCTTTATAAGCATTCCGCTCATGCTCTTTTTTAGAAGTTCAATATGCTTTGGAGTAGTTCCGCAACAGCCTCCTACCATATTTACACCCATATCAAGTATATCTTCTATCTGAGCCGCAAAATAATTTGCCAATGAACCGTAGTGTATTTTATTATCTCTGACTATAGGATATCCAGCATTCGGCATAGCCATAAGGAAAAGCCCGTCAGTATCAACATCTCTTAAAAGCTTTGCCATATGATTTGCACCTGAAACGCAGTTTAATCCCACCGCATCGAAAAATCCTGATTCGCAGATTTCTTTAAACATTGACTTATAGTAATATCCTTCACTTGAATACCCGTCAGGCATCACTGCAAAAGATGCTATTATAAAAGATTCCGGTGATCTTTCTTTGATATATTCGCCTATTGCTTTTAATCCTACAGTGCTGTTTCTTGTTTCAAACAGAAAATGATTTATGCCTTTTTCAAGGAATATATCTGCCAAGATTTTATACTCTTCAAATGCTTCATGATTGCTGTCAACGCTTAATACACCCATATCGGCAAATACATATGCCCTGTCCTTTGCGGCTTCAAGCGCTATGTCTACACCTGCACTTATTACCTCTTTTTGTAATGCTCTGTCACCAAGGAATGCATCTATACCTGTAGAAAAGGTATTTGTAATTATCGCCTTTGCACCTGCCTCAATATATTCATTATGAATCCCTCTTATAAGCTCAGGATTTTTGATATTGGCAAGTTCGCATCCGATACCGTCGTCTGTAAGTTCATCATAATATGTTCCCATCGCTCCGTCAAAGAGCAATATATTTTTCTTTAAATATTCTCTTATATTTTCCATAATTTATTATCCTAAAACTGTCTTTGCAATGTCAACTGAGCTTCTGGCATCAGGTGCATAGAAGTCTGCACCCATTTCATCCGCATATTCCTTGGTAAGCACGGCACCGCCTACCCACACTTTGCAATCGCTTGATATCTTTCTAATCTCTTCAATAGTCTTTTTCATAGCCGGCAATGTTGTAGTCATAAGTGCTGAAAGTCCTACAAGCTTTACATCCTCTCTTATTACCGTATCCACCACTTTTTGAATATCTACATCTCTTCCAAGATCGATCATTCTGTAACCGTAGTTTTCCAAGATTACCTTGACTATATTTTTACCGATATCATGTATATCACCTTTTACGGTACATACCACTATCTTTCCCTTGCTGACATTGTGCTCACCCTTGTTTGCTATTCTTTCTTTGATAAGCTCAAAGGCGGAACTGGCAGCATTTGCCGCATTGATAAGCTGTGGGAGGAATATTACCTGCTTTTCATATAAATCTCCTACCGTATCAAGTGCCGGTATAAGGTATTCATTTATTATTTCAAGCTCTCCGTGGTCCTCCAAAAGCTTCTTGGCATTATTATAAGTTTCTTCCTTAAGCCCTTTTAATATTGCATCCTGTACAACTTCTTTTGTAACTTCTCCATTGTCGGATACCGCTACCACCTTGGTCTCAGCCTTTACAGTCGCAAATCTCTCAATATATTTTTACAGAGTCCTTATCCTCACCTGAAAGTACTTTTAAATGAGTATATTGCATTCATAATGCCTTCAATATTCGGATTTACTATAGGCAGGTCAAGTCCTGCATACATTGCCTGTATCAGGAAATTCTCTGTGATATGACTTCTTGCCGGAAGTCCAAATGAAATATTGCTGACACCAAGAGTTGTATGAAGTCCAAGTTCATTTGTCACTCTTCTTACAGCCTCAAGAGTTTCTTTTGCCTGGTCCTGCTGTGCTGAAACTGTAAGTGTAAGGCAGTCAATTATAACATCTTCTTTTTTCAGTCCATACTCCAAAGCCTTTTTTAGTATATGCTTTGCATTGTCAAATCTTTCCTGTGCCGTGGTAGGTATGCCGTTTTCATTTAGAGCAAGTCCTATCACCGCCGCACCGTATTTTTTTACGATAGGAAGTATCAGATCAAGTCTCTCATCCTCCGCATTTACAGAGTTTACTATAGCTCTACCATTGTATACACGTAGTCCCGCCTCTATAGCTTCAGGATTTGATGAGTCTATCTGCAAGGGAACATTAACTACAGACTGTACAGCCTTTACAGCCTCTATCATAAGTGCAACTTCATCACCGCCCGGAACACCTACATTGATATCCAGTATATCAGCTCCCGACTCTTCTTCCTCTATTGCCACCTTACATATATATTCCATCTCATGGTTTAAAAGTGCTTCCTGAAATCTTTTCTTTCCGGTAGGATTTAATCTCTCACCTACAACTCTTACACCATTAATCTCCACCATTTCATTGCCCGAACATATACCTGTTTTTGCCTTTGTGGGCTCTATCTTTTTAAACTCTCTGCTTTCAAATGCTGACTTTAACTCACTGATAAATTCAGGTGATGTACCGCAGCATCCGCCTGCATAATCTATACCTATTTCACCAAAATCTGCCATCAGATCCGCAAAATCACTTGCACGCAGATCATATTCTCCTGTAGAAGGATTTGGAAGTCCGGCATTTGGCTTTATTATTATAGGTAAATTGGTCCATTCCTTAAGTTTTTTTGCAAGAGGTAATATCTCCTTTGGTCCTAAAGAGCAGTTAAATCCTACAGCATCCACTCCAAGTCCTTCAAGTGTTACAGCCATTGATTCTATCTTTGTTCCTGTAAAGGTTCTTCCTGTGGTCTCATAAGTCATGGTAACCCAAACCGGAAGATTTGTATTTTCCTTTGCGGCAAGTACACCTGCTCTTACATCATAGAGATCTGTAAATGTTTCAAAGATAATAACGTCAGCACCGTATTTTTCACCGGCTATTACCATCTCTTTATATATTTCATAGGCATCTTCAAATCTAAGTACGCCAAGCGGCTCCAAAAGCTCACCTATAGGTCCAATATCAAGAGCTATCTTTACATCCCTTTTACTCTCGGCTACTGCCTCCTTTGCAGAATTAATTGCAGTCTTTACTGCCGTATCCACATCTATCTTACAGCCTTCAAGCTTATGTGCATTTGCTCCGAAAGTATTTGTATATATTACATTGCTACCTGATTCTATATATTTTAAATGTATATTTTTTACTATATCCGGATTGTCAAATCCGAAGACCTCAGGATGTTCTCCGGCCTTCATACCGGCAGCCTGAAGCATTGTTCCCATTGCGCCGTCAAGTATCAATAAATTATGCATAACATCTGACTCCTATCTTTCTATATCTGCAGGATTTTAAAAGATTACATCCTGCACAGGTCTTTTTAAGTGTCTCAAGCTTTTGATCACTGACACCTATTATAGCAGTCACCGATTTTCTTGGTAACATTATTCCGCTGTCACTGACATTTACTCCTATTCTTCTTGTCGCATTGACCACATTTACAAACTGTCTCTGTATGCTTATAGGTAAATCACCGTATCCAGGTGAAAATCTGAATGTCAGATAATTGTTTTCCTTTAAATACTGCTCTCTAAATCCTGCTTCTATACTGTCACATACAGCTTCTATAAGTGTCGAACCGCATGAGTCCATAATAAGTGCATTTGCTACATTCTTAAGCTCTTCTTTTCTTATAGCGTTATCAACTCCGACTCCTATTGTAGCAGCCATCAAAATAAGCTTATGGCAATCTTTTATATGCTTTTTTATACTGTTTCCCACAAAAAAGTCAAGCTCTGCCGGAAATTCTCCCTTGTTTTCAAGATCCCACTCTCTGAAAACAAAGTTCGGCTTTGCAACGGCATTTATTTTATCCATGCATTCGAGCACCTGTGCATGCAGGTTTTCATCTATTTCTTTACCATTGTGTTGAAGATACCTAAGTACCTCCGACTCATCCTCCGGTGTAAGTTTTACATCTATATTAAACATTTCTCTTCTCCCTAACATATATATTAAAAGTCTGTCGACTTGTTTCGTTTTACTATAGTAAGATAATTTATAAAAAAAGTAAAGTTTTACATTATACATATAGCTTATAACTGGTTATTACTATTTATAGCCATGTACTCTCTGATGTAAGAAAATTTTAAGTGGCATTTTTATTTATATATGTTAGAATATCATATGTAAATTTTTTATTTACATATGATTTGGGGATGTACCGGTTTCGACAGGGAACATGCAGCTGGTGAAGCTATTCGTATGCAATGCGTTAAATGGCAAAATTAAATATAAACGCTGAAAATAATTTAGCATACGCTGCCTAAGGCAGTTGCAGACCTGTAAGCACTCACACTTACAGAATCTGTATCGACTTATGTGAGAAACCTTATATACAAAGCTTTGAGTATATAGATGTATCATGAAGCTACTCTTTTCTACAGTTTGTTGTTTGACTGTTTTAAAGGGGAATTTTGACAAGCAACTATAATAGTAGAAGAACAGGGAATTGTTCTTTGGACACGGGTTCAACTCCCGTCATCTCCACTTTAAAAGTCTTGATTTTCAAGGCTTTTTTTATTTACCCGGCTTTCAATCGAACTTTTGTTTGCTTTTTAATCGAACATATGTTAGGATAGTAGTAGAATTATATCTAAAATAAAGGAGATTCTATGGATACATTGTCAGCAAAACAAGAAGAAATATATAATGTCATCAAGGATTCCATCTTAAACAAGGGATATCCACCGTCTGTTCGTGAAATTGGAGAGCTTGTGGGACTTAAGTCTACTTCTTCAGTACATGCCCATTTAAACAGTCTTGAAAAGAAGGGATTTATCAGAAAAGATCCTACAAAGCCAAGAACTATAGAGATTACGGATGATACTTTTAATCTTACCAGAAGAGAAGTGGTTAATGTACCCATGGTAGGTACTGTAGCTGCAGGTATGCCTATACTGGCCACTGAAAATATTACGGACTACTTTCCTATTCCAAGTGAATTCCTGCCAAATACGGATATATTTATGCTGAGAGTCAAGGGTGAATCTATGATAAATGTAGGCATACATGATGGTGATCAGATCATTGTATCAAAACAAAATACAGCTAAAAACGGTGATATTATTGTAGCATTGGTCGAAGATTCCGCTACAGTAAAGACCTTCTATAAAGAAAAGAACTTCTATCGTCTCCAACCTGAAAACGATTCCATGGAGCCAATTTTGGTAAAAGAGGTCACTATTCTCGGAAAGGTTATCGGATTATTTAGATTTATGTAAAAAAATGGCTGCTACATATGTAGCAGCCATTAAAAATATTAAGTTCAGATTATCTTGCGCTTGCTTCTTTAACCTTAGCAGCCTTACCGACTCTGTCACGAAGATAATATAATTTAGCTCTTCTAACTTTACCTTTTCTTACAACTTCTACTCTGTCAACAGATGGAGAGTGTAATGGCCATGTCTTCTCAACACCGATACCGTTTGAGTTCTTTCTAACTGTGAAAGTCTCTCTTGCACCACCGTTTTGTCTCTTGATAACTGTACCCTCAAAAATCTGGATTCTCTCTCTGTTACCCTCACGGATCTTGTTGTGTACTCTTACTGTATCACCTACAGCAAAATCATCAACACTTGCCTTAAGCTGCTCAGCCTCAATACTTCTTATTAAATCGTTCATGTGAAACCTCCTATTATTTTGATGTTCTTAAAATTTCTTCCAGAGGACCATCGCCTTATTCACAACTACAGTATTGTATCATATGTTCTCTTACAAAGCAATAGATATTCTCTCTCAAATGTTTTTAAATAATCATCGGCTTCCGTTATTACATTATTCTTTATAAAACTTTACAATTATATTTATAGTATTTACTATGTCATATTTTTGTTAAAATCTTCTCGAATTTAACAAAATGGTACATGTGTGTTTGATTTCTCTAACAAACTTACATGTAAAAATACCATTATCTTGAAAGGAGTATTTTTATGAGTAGTTTACAAAGTAAAAATATTGTCACATGTATAATTTTATCTATCGTAACATGCGGTTTCTACGGTCTTTATTGGCTTTATTGTCTTGTATCTGATATCAATGCCATATCAGAGGATCCTAATGCAATGTCACCTGTACTTGTCATTATTCTTAGTTTTGTTACTTGCGGACTCTACCTCTTCTACTGGCTTTATAAGGCCGGTAGCCTCTTGGATCAGAAGATGGTAGAGACAGGAAGAACAGCAGAAAGTCGTTCTGTTCTTTATGTTGTACTTGCATTATTCAGCCTTATAATTGTAACATATGCTTTAATGCAGGATACTATCAATAAGCTTGCAGAAAGTAATATAAGCAAGCCTTCATTCTAATATGCAGGGAAGGATTAAAAGAGTAATAAAAAATACCATTGCAATTTCTTGCCTTGGTATTTTTTTATATGTACTGTATTATATAAATATTCGTATTCCATGTGCATTTAAAACTATAACTCATCTGGATTGCCCCAGTTGTGGGGTTAGCAGGATGTGTGTATCCCTATCGCATGGTGATATAAAATCTGCTTTTTACTACAATCAGATACTTGTATTTCTTTGTCCATTAATAGTTATTTACTATATATTTTTTCAATTAAGATATATTAAAACAGGTCAAAGGAAAATAACTGAACTTGAAAATAAAATAATGATAGTTATATTGATAATATTATTACTGTATGGTATTGTAAGGAACTTACCTTTCTATCCCTACAGATTACCGTAAAAAAGTCGGGAAAACCCCGACTTTTTTATATTTCACCATCTCTGAATTTATGAATCATCTCATGTCCCACGCTTATATGGAAAGGAAGTACAGGTACGTCTTCTCTTTCAAACCACCTTGCTTCAGATAATTCTTCTTCCTGCAATGTGATAGTGTCATCCCCATCCAAATCCGCAATAAATGCAAGCATTATTGTATCTGAAAATGACCACGGCTGAGATTTATAAGGTCTTATATTTTTCACCTTAAGACCTACCTCTTCTCTTACCTCTCTTGCCACCGCCTCTTCAAGCGTCTCCCCGACTTCCACAAATCCTGCAACCAGGGCGTAGTACTTATACGTACCTTTGGCATTTTTTGTAAGAAGAAGTTTATTTCCATTTCTGATTGCAACTATGACAGCAGGAGATATCTTTGGATATTCTATATTCCTACACTTAGGACATACCAAGGCTCTCTCCGTAGTTGACTTTTCGGTCTTTGTACCGCAGTATCCGCAGTATTTTCTACTCTGCATCCATCTGTATACCTGCGAAGCACTTACACTTGCAAATGCCTGATAACGAGGCTCAAACTCACGTAAAGCCTGTATGCCTTCCATATAGAATCCGCCAAACTCCGGAATACTCATATCATCAACCAGATAAAACTCTTCATCATCCACTGCATTCACATAATAGGATTTTTCATATATATTCTCATCATCTTCTTCCAGATCTTCAAATCTTGGAATGCTTAGCTTTCCTGTCAATGCATCCTTTATAAGCATTATTTTATTGTACTCAAAATGTAAAACAAATGATTTTTTATTATTTTCCTTTCCGGCTTTTTTTCTCCTATATTCAGGATAAAATACTTTCGGATATATTTCCTGTATCATACTACTCTTTCTTTTACTCTTTAAAACTATAACTCCTGATAATTATACTTTTGTAACAGCTCATATCTCATATCCCAGAGTTTCTGTGAGAGATCCACATATGTCTCATGAGGATATGCAAGTCTCTTTGACTCATCCCAAAGGGTGTCAAGCTCTCTCTTACAAAATTCTCTTATCTCCAAAACTGAAGGTGACTCATATACACATTCACCATTTTTAAATATTGGAACCAAAAGTTCCTTAGTCTCAAATGATCCTGCATTAAGCTTTGTTCTCTTCCATGTCTCAACCGGATCAAAGAGCATCAGTGATTCTTCCGTGGACAGATTTTCTTCTTCCAAGCAGATGTAATCGGCTACTATTTTACCAGTCTTCTTATTATAGATCCTATATATTTTCTTGTTTCCCGGGTTGGTGATCTTCTCCGCATTTTCAGACAGCTTTATCTTAGGTATAAAATCACCTGTCTCCTCATTCATCACAGCAGCAAGCTTGTATACTCCTCCAAATGCCGGGCAGTCCTTTGAAGTAATAAGGTTTGTACCTACGCCCCATCTGTTTATTGTAGCACCCTGTAATTTCAATGATGATATAATATTCTCATCCAAATCATTTGATGCTGAAATGATTGCATCACTAAATCCCGCCTCATCAAGCATCTCCTTGGCTCTCTTTGAAAGATATGCAAGGTCACCGCTGTCAAGTCTGATACCGTAATTCTTTAAAGGTATTCCTGCCTCCCTCATCTCCTTAAATACAGTTATTGCATTCGGCACGCCTGATTTTAGGGTGTCATATGTATCTACCAAAAGTGTACAGGCTGTCGGGAAAGTCTTTGCATAGGTTCTGAAAGCTGAAAGCTCATCCGGGAAGCTCATTATCCAGCTGTGAGCATGTGTTCCAAGTATAGGTACGTCAAACATTCTTCCACAGAGTACATTACTTGTTCCTACACAACCTCCTATCACAGCCGCTCTTGCTCCGTAGATACCTGCATCAGGTCCCTGTGCCCTTCTAAGTCCGAACTCCATCACTCCGTCACCGTCTGCGGCTAAAACCACTCTTGCAGCTTTTGTCGCTATAAGTGACTGATGATTTATAATATTTAAAAGTGCTGTCTCAATAAGCTGTGCCTGCATTATCGGTGCAATTACTTTTACAAGCGGTTCTCTTGGGAATATAACACTTCCTTCGGGTATAGCATATATATCTCCTGTAAATTTAAAATCTCTAAGATACTCCAAAAAATCATCTCTAAAAAGCTTCGTCTTTCTCAGATATTCAATATCTTCATTATCAAAATGTAAATTTTTAATATAATCTATCACCTGATCAAGCCCTGCACAGATAGAATATCCGTTTTTATTCGGGTTTGATCTATAAAACATATCAAAAATAACAGTTTCGTTTACATTGTTTTCCAAAAAGTATCCCTGCATCATTGTAAGTTCATACAAGTCAGTCAATAATGTCAAATTTCTTTTATCCATTCTCTTATTCCATCCTTTTTCCGGCAAATACACAAGCCTTTTCTATATCAATCTATGCTTTATTCAATATATTGTCAAGCTAATTAATTTTAATCTAAGACAAATCAATTGTTTTCATTAAATAATATAAGTCCGCCCTTTCTTTTATGCCCTGTGTTCCACAATTCTTTGAAGTCAAACCATCTGTAACTTCCATAGCTTACAACTTTAACCATAAATTTTTCGCCGTCTTCCTCATAGCCTGTAAGTAAAAACCAGTGCCACACAAAATCTTTGAATTTCGGGTTTTTATGCATCAGTACAAGCATGGGCACAGGCATTTTATTATCTATCCGCTCTTTTACAACTTTGATAGCATCCTCTATAGAATTGTCACCTGCAAATTCTGATAAACTTATACTGTGTTCATCAATATCTTCTAAAAAATCACTGATTCCGTCAACATAGATTTCAAGCCTGTCTATACCTGTCCATCTGGGTCTTAAATAGGGCTTTACATCATTTGAAAAATCAACGTATTCAAGTGCATTTACATTTTCTATATCATATGGGTAAAGCTTATCCTTACCCAAATACTTTCTCATATAAACAAAGCTGTCACTAGCTGTTACACAGGCACATCCGCCTTTATTCATCCACAGATTTTTGAAATCTTCCTGATTCCATCCGTATTTTCCGTCAATATAAAAATAATCCAGTTCTTTTTTCATATTCTCTCTAAAATTTTAGAGCAATATAATACTCTAAAGTACCACATTGCTCCAACTAAAAATTTATAAATCTTCTTCACCAAGCAGATCTTCAAACTCTTCTTCATCAAGAAGCTCGTCAAAAGCATCTGCAACTATCTCATATTCTTCATCAGTCTCTATATTTGTAAGCTCAGGCTGTCCGTCTTCGGTCTCGGAGTATCTGTAAAGATATACTGTACCTTCATCATTGTCATCCTCAGGCATTACAGCAATATACTCTCTGTCTCCGGCACTGAAGATATTGAGTACAACACATTCAAGTACTGTATCATCCTCAAGTGTTATTGAAACAGATACATTGCCTTCTTCTACAATACCGTTTTCAAATAAATTCTTATCGTCCATAGTTCTCCTTTATTTCACTTGACTGTTAAGGAAGTTTAAGACCTCTTGTTTATCCATCTTTAGTTGATTCTTCAACTCTTCAAGATTACCAAACTTCATTTCCGGTCTTATATATTTGTAAAGATATACCTCTATTTCTCTTCCGTAAAGGTTTGCTTCAAAGTTATAAAGGTATGTCTCAACTCTTGAAACATGATTCTTTTTATCGTTTCAATACTTGGATTTGACCCTACATTTGTAAGTCCCAAATAAAGAGTATCATCATCACCTATTCTTACTCTGGATGCGTAAACTCCGTATTTTGGCAGATGCTTCTCATTTGAAGGAAATATATTTAAAGTCGGAAAACCTATAGTTGCTCCTATCTTATTTCCCTCTTCAACAACACCGCTGATAGAGTATATTCCTCCAAGAAGCTTATTTGCTTCTTCCATATCACCCTCATCAAGCTTTGATCTGATAAGAGTCGAGCTGATATCATTTTGGAAATCATCCTTTTCTTTTTCGATTATCTTTACATCAAATCCCAAAGTTTTTGATAATCTGTTCAAGAGCTCAACATTTCCGCTCTTTTTATATCCAAAAGCCGCATCATCTCCTGCAACTATCACAGCCATACCAAGCTTTTTGATAAGAATATCTGTCAAAAACTCTTCACCTGTCAACTTTGCAATATTCATATCAAAAGGGTATTCTATATAATAGTCAATCCCAAGTTCTTCTAATTTTCTTTGTCTTTCCACATTTGTAAATATCTGTGTGGTATGATTATTTCTTACAATATTTGACGGTAAAGTTTTGAAAGAAAAAACTACAGTCTTTAAGCCCTTTTTATTGGCCTCTTCCTTCAGTGTTCTGAATAATTTTCTGTGTCCTCTATGCTCACCGTCAAATTTTCCTATAGTAACAGCTGTTCTCTCTGTTATATTTATGTCTGTAGTATTTATAAATGTAATCACATTATCACCTATCTATAAAAACATCTTGAATGGCTTTAATTCATCCGATTCTTTTTTATATATTGCAATAAATATGTCATTAGAATCATAGACTCTATATAAGTCACTGTCTTCAAAATCTTTTTCAAATTTTAATTTGTTTCCATTATGCAGATATTTATCAAAGTCAGGGGAGGTATTTATTTTTGGCAGGAAGGAAAAATATTCTTCCACGCTCATTATCTTTTTGTCTATACTATCTCTCTCTGATTCCAGTTGTTTTAGGGTAATAGCCCCGTCTATATCAAATCTGTCCACTCTCTGTCTTATAAGCGACTCCATGCAGCCGCCCACAAAAAGTTTCTCTCCTATATCATTACATAAGGTTCTGATATAAGTTCCCTTAGATACTTTTGCCTTAAATTTTACTCTAGGCAGATTAATATCTATTATTTCAATATCAAATATATTGACTTTTCTCGGCTCTCTCTTTACTTCCTTACCTTCTCTTGCCAGATCCACAAGCTTTTTCCCACCTACCTTTAATGCTGAATACATAGGTGGGAGCTGCATATATTCACCAAGAAACGAAGCTATTACCTCCTTAACTTCATCTCCTGTTAAATTTGAAGTGTCTTTTCTTGATAAGATCTCTCCTGAGGAATCCTGAGTATCCGTAGAAACTCCTAAAAGAAGTACCGCCTCATATTCCTTTGACTTATCAGTCAACATATCCGACAATACAGTAGCATTTCCTAACAGTACCGGAAGTACACCGACGGCATCCGGATCCAATGTTCCGGAATGCCCAATCTTTTTTTGCTTAAGAATCCCTCTCATCTTTGCTACAACATCATGAGATGTGAATCCCTTTTCTTTGAATATATTTATTATTCCGTTATAAGCGTTCTTAGCCATTCAATTCTTTCTCGATCATAGGCAATATAGTATTCTTTAGAATTTCGTCAGCCTTTCCATACACTGTAGCGCCTGCGGCTCTGATATGACCTCCGCCTCCAAGTGCTGCGGCTATGCTGCTTACATTCTTATTTATAGAGCGCAGACTTACTTTATATTCATCTTTTGCTGTACCGTACATGAATAATGCAATCTCTACACCGTCTATATTTCTAAGATTGTCTATGAATCCATCCATTTTCTTCTTATCTGAAAGATACTGATTCCATGTGTCATATTCCAAAACTCCGTAACAGCACTGTCCGTCAAATTCCAGTTTGGCATTTGTAAGTACAAGCCCCAAAAGCTTACTTGCATTAAAGTCTTTTTTGAAATATGTATCATCTATGATTTTTGTGAAATCAAATCCCTTTGATATAAGTTCACCGGCTATATCCATAGTTTCCTTTGTTGTGGATTGATATTTAAAAACTCCGGAATCATGAACTATGCCTGTGTATATACACATTGCAGTATCTACACTTACTTTATCACTATCCAGCAATGTATACAAGAGTTCACATGTAGAACTTCTAAAATCTTCCACAATATTGAACTTTGCAAATCTTGTATTGGTAATATGATGGTCAATACAAATACTTTGCATTGCACTGTCAAGCATTACACCTCTGCTGCCGAGCCTTTCTCTGTCTGATGCATCCAGAGAAATGAGCAGATCAGCCTCCATAAACGGGTCTTCACTTATCAGTTCAAACCCGTTCATGAATGCAAACTTTGTTGAAGGCTTTTCAAGACATACCTTTACCTGCTTACCTTCAAAATTCTCTATTATATAGTTATACAATCCCAATGAAGAACCTGTACAGTCTCCGTCAGGGCTCACATGACCTGTTATAGCTATATTTTTTGCATTTTCAATAAGCTCTATTAGTTTATTCATTGCCCTTCTCATCTTTTTTCATAACTTCATCTATCAGCCTATCCATTTTCATACCATAAGCCAAAGACTCGTCCAAAACAAATTTTAATTCAGGAGTATTTCTTAGGTTCAATCTTCTTGCAAGTTCTTTTCTTATAAATCCTGAAGAAGATTTAAGTCCTTGTAATGTCTTCTTAGATTGCTCATCATCACCCAATACGCTGACATAAATTGTTGCATACTTTAGGTCTGTAGTGACTTCTGCATCTGTTACACTGGTCATGGGTGCGACTCTCGGGTCCTTTACATCACCTCTTATAATTTCAGATACAGTTTTCATCACCTCTGAGTTTATCATAGTAGACTTTAAACTATTCTTTCTCATACATTCCTTTCTCCGTTATGATCTTGGAACCTCTACCATAGCATATGCTTCTACCCGGTCAAATTCCTTGATATCATTAAATTTCTCAAATACAAGACCGCATTCATAGCCTGTAGCAACTTCCTTAACATCATCCTTAAATCTCTTAAGTGATGCAAGATTTCCGTCAAATATCTGCTCTCCGTCCCTTGTAATTCTAACCTTACAACCTCTTACAAACTTACCGTCAAGCACATAGCTTCCGGCAATGCTTCCGACACCTGAAGCCTTGAATATCTGTCTGATCTCTGCATGTCCGATAACCTTCTCTTCGTATATAGGCTCAAGCATACCGTTCATAGCGCTCTCAATATCTTCAATCGCCTGATAAATAACTCTGTAAAGTCTAAGGTCCACATTCTCTCTCTCAGCTGTAGCCTTTGCCATCTGATCAGGTTTTACATTAAATCCGATGATAATTGCATTACTTGCAGCCGCAAGCACAACATCACTCTCATTAATTGCACCTACACCGCCATGAATAACCTTTACAGCTACCTCATCATTTGAAAGCTTTGTAAGTGACTGCTTAACAGCTTCTACAGAACCCTGAACGTCTGCCTTAACAACTATAGGAAGTTCCTTAACATTTCCGGCCTTAATCTGGCTGAAGAGATCGTCAAGTGAAAGTTTAGCCTTTGTATCTTCAATAAGCTTATTCTTGCTCTCTGAGATAAATGTTGCCGCAAATGCCTTAGCATCCTTATCGTTTTCTGTAGCTACAAATACTTCACCTGCATTCGGTACACTGTCAAGTCCCAAGATCTCAACAGGTGTAGAAGGTGTAGCCTCTTTTACCTTAACGCCTCTGTCATTCATCATGGCACGAACTTTACCTGAGCATGCTCCTGCCGCTATGAAATCTCCTACATGAAGTGTACCCTTTTGAACAAGAATTCTCGCTACAGGTCCTTTACCCTTATCAAGCTCCGCCTCTATTACAAGACCTCTTGCTTTTCTGTTTGGATTTGCCTTGAGTTCCTTAACTTCCGCTGTAAGTATTATCATCTCAAGAAGGTTTGAAATACCCTCTCCCGTCTTTGCTGATACCGGTACGAATATAGTGGAACCGCCCCAATCTTCAGGTATAAGCTCATACTCTGAAAGCTCCTGCTTTACCTTGTCAATATTTGCGGCCGGTCTGTCTATCTTATTGATAGCAACTATTATTTCAACTCCTGCCGCCTTTGCATGGTTTATAGCCTCTACAGTCTGCGGCATTACGCCGTCATCTGCGGCTACTACAAGTATTGCGATATCTGTAGCCTGCGCACCACGCATACGCATTGCCGTAAACGCCTCGTGTCCCGGTGTATCAAGGAATGTTATAGGCTCTCCGTTGATTTACCATATAAGCACCGATATGCTGTGTAATACCGCCGGCCTCTCTGCTGGTAACATTTGTCTTTCTTATTGCATCAAGAAGTGATGTTTTACCGTGATCGACATGGCCCATTACAACCACTACAGGCGGTCTTGGTACCAATGTCTCTTCCGGATCCTCAGCCTCCGCCAAAAGCTCTCCGATAACATCTACCTTCTCCTCCATAGTACAGATTACATCATACTCAAGAGCAATCTCTTCAGCCTGCTCGAAAGTAAGCTCGGTATTAAGTGTAACTATCTGACCTTTTAAGAAAAGCTTCTTAACAATTGTTGACGGCTGAAGCTTAAGCTTTGAAGCAAACTCCTTGATTGTAATTGTCTCAGGAATGATGATTTCTTTGATATCATCCTGTACCTCTTCAACCTTTTGCTTTACAGGCATTATGAACGGATGCTTGCTTACCTTGCCCTTTGCAGGACCGTCCTCTGTTCTGTGCTTCTTATCGTTTTTATTATTCTTGAAGTTATTCTTATTGACTCTGTTTGAAGTCTTCTTTCCTAATCCGTCAAGTACAGGAACTCCCGCTGCAGAATCATTTTTCTTAAATCCCTGCTGCTTATTGTTTCCGAAACTTCTGCCGGTATTCTCATCCTTTGAGAAATCTTTATTTCTGTCATTTCTGTTGTTTCTGTCATTTGAACCTTGGAAGTTTTTATTGTCTTTTCCGGCAAAGTTTCTGTTTCTGTCATTGTTTCTGTCATTACTTCTTTCGCCGTCCTTACCTCTGGCATTTCTGTCATTCTTGAAATTGCCCTTTTGATCCTTATCTTTATTGAAAGGCTTTTTATCTCTGTTTTGCGGACGGGAATCCTTGCCTCTTGCCTTATCTCTTTCTTCTCTTTCCTTGAAGATATTTCTTATAGGCTGTACGCTTTCCTTAGCCTTTTTAGCCGCTTCCATCTCTGCATATACATTCCTTGGCTTAGCAGGCTCAGCGCTTTCCATAACAGGTGCCTCTGTCTTATTCTCCTCAGCAACAGATGCTGTGTTTTCAACATGGGCTACAGGCTCTTTTGCTGCAACAACCTCCTCTGTCTTTACTGATTCTACTGCTCTTTCTTCAGCCTTTGTTTCTTTTGCAATATCAGATTTTATCTTCTCCTCTGAAGCTTTCTTTACAGGCTGCTTTGTAGCCTCTGCATCCTTTTTTGTATTCTTCTTAGGTGCCGCCGAAGACTTTGAGCCTGACTTTTTTGTAGCCATCTGCTGTGCATTCTGTGGTCTGAATACTACAACCTTTTTCTTCGGCGCTTCCTCCTTCTTTCCTTCTGATACTTCCTGTGTGGTCTCTACCGTTCTATTGTTTTCCATATTTTCTTTATTACTCACTGTTTTATTTCCATCTATATTATTGAATTTTTCTCTAAACATTTTTTCTTCATCAGCTGATATATTTGACATGGCCACTTTAGATATGCCCTTCTCCTTCAAATATGCTATCAACTCATTATTATTTTTGCCTATTTCTTTTGCCAGATCGTTTACTCTCAATTATCATTCCTCCGTGATTTTTAATATTGCATTTTTAAATCCGTCCTCAGTCAATGTTATTGATGATCTAAGCCCTTTGCCCAAAATCATTCCCAAAGCTTCCTTTGTAGAATATATTAATATCGGTATACGATAAAATTTACATTTATCCTCGAATTTCTTTTTAGTGTTTTCAGATGCATCTGCTGCTATTATTACCAGTTTGGCTTTGCCCGACTTTATACATTTTTCAACCGAAAACTCTCCTGACACCACCTTGCCCGCTTTCATTGCAAGACCAATTAAATTTAGTACTTTATCTCTTGTCAAGTTCTGCCATCTCCTCACTAAGCTTTACTAAAACATCTGTATCCACATTCATTTTAAATGCTCTGTTAAGTCCCTTTGTTTTTATGGCCTTTTGCAGACAATCTATATTGTTGCATATATAAGCACCTCTACCGTTTGCTCTGCCGGTACTGTCAAGAAGCATTTCTCCATCCGGTGTCTTCACTATTCTTATCAATTCTTTTTTAGGCTTTGACTCATTACATCCGATGCATTTTCTTTGAGGTGTTTTATTCTTTAATGTCGTTGTCATCTTCTGTTTCTGCCTCAGCATCTAATTCATCATTTTCATATGACTCATCATCTATGAGCGTATCCTCATCAGACATATCATCGCTTCCATCCAAAGAATCAAATACTCCCAACTCTCTTGCCTGACTCTCACTCTTTATATCTATCTTATATCCTGTAAGTCTTGCTGCAAGCCTTGCATTCTGTCCTTCCTTACCGATAGCAAGTGAAAGCTGATAGTCAGGAACTATTACATCTGCTTCTTTTGTTTCCTCATCTGCTACTACGGCAATTACCTTTGCAGGTGAAAGAGCATTCTCTATCAAATATCCCGGATTGTCGTCCCAGTTTACTATATCAACCTTTTCGCCTCTAAGCTCTTCTACTACAGCATTTACTCTGACACCGTCAACACCTACACAGGCACCTACCGGGTCAATATCTGCCTCATGACTGTATACCGCAATCTTAGTTCTGGATCCGGCTTCTCTTGAGATTGACTTTATCTCTACCACGCCGTCTCTGATTTCAGGTACTTCAGACTCAAAAAGTCTCTTTACAAACTCAGGATGTGTTCTTGATACTGAAATTCTTGGCCCCTTTGGATTATCCTTTACTTCAAGTACAAACACCTTTAATCTGTCTCCGAGCTTTAACTCTTCGCCTTTTACCTGCTCACTCTCTGCAAGTACGGCATCTATTCTTCCAAGATTTATTGCAATATTCTTACCCATAAATCTTGTTACCGCACCGCTTACTATATCTCTTTCCTTTGTATAGTAATCGTTGAATATAACTTTTCTTTCTTCTTCTCTTATCTTTTGTAAGATAACATTCTTTGCAACTCCCGCCGCTATTCTTCCAAATTCCTTTGAAATCACAGGTACCAGCACTGTATCGCCAATACTTAAATTTGGATTTTGCATTCTCGCATCAGCAAGTGAGATTTTTGTTGCCTTTTCTTCAATAGTAGGTTTGCTTCCCAAAGTCTCTACAACTTCTTTTGCCTGTATGATTGAATAATCGCATGTATCCGGATTTACGCTTACCTTTACATTATCCGCTGTTCCGAAATTATTTTTACATGCGGAGATTAAAGAATTCTCAATTGCTTCCAAAATTGCTGCTTTGCTTATGTTTTTTTCTTTTTCCAAGAGATCAAGTGCCTCCAGTAATTCCTTATTCATCCTTAGTATTATCCTCCGTTAAAAATCTATTTTTAATCTAATGTTTGCAATTTCTTTCTTAGTAAAGACTTCATCATTATCTTCGGTTTCTATGGTAATATTTTCCCCGTCAAAGTCTTTTAATATTCCCTCGAAATCTTTTACACCGTCTCTTGCCTTGTAGAGCTTAAGTTCAACTTCCTTTCCAAGTTCTCTTAGGAAATCCTTATCCTTTTTTAATGTTCTTCCGAGCCCCGGAGAGGATACCTCCAAAATATATCCCTCTTCTATAAAGTCTTTTTCATCCAGCCAGTCACTAAGACGCCTTGAAATATCGACACAGTCATCTATTCCTATGCCACCTTCCTTATCCATATCACAGTATGCTCGTAAATAGTACTCGCCCGCCTCTTTGACAAACTCTACATCCACTACCTCAAATTGCAGCTCATCGCTAAGTTTTTCCAAGAACTCTTCCGTTCTTTTTACATAAGTTTCGCTTTTACTCATTTCTATCCTTTCATATGCATAAAAAAGTGGACCAACCGGTCCACTTTCCTGTCAAACATATTTTAATAACTATAGCACATTCCTTACATAAATGCAAGGGGGAAATCAGATTTTATGCTTACTTGACCCAATTACATACTCCTAAATTTGGTACTCTCATAAACTCTTTAATGTTGTCGGTTACTATAGAATAACCTAGCGACTGCGCATGAGCAGCTATCATCATATCAAGAGGACCTATCGCTGTTCCTTGTTTTTCCAAATATGTCCTTATCTTTCCATAATTATTTGCTGCGTTAATATCAAAATCCGACACCTCTATATTCGACAGCAGTAATGTCAGCGCAAGTCTGTTTTTATCAACTGCCATACTTTTCTCGACACCGTGTATAAGCTCCGCATATGTTATAGCGGAAATACATATTTCCGTAGGATCATGTCTTTTCAGTTCTTTTACTACACTCTCCGGTTTGTTCTTTATTATATATATGCATATATTTGTATCCAGCATATATCTCATAGTTCTTCTCTCTTTTGAACCGGGTTTTCTCCTCTGTCAACCATAAAATCATCTGAAAATATATCTATGGCTGTAATAAATGAATCCCACTTACTGTTTTTCGGCAATAAAATTAACACATCGCCAATTTTATTTACCATAACTTCATCACAGCAAAATCTATACTCCTTAGGCAATCTTACCGCCTGACTTCTACCATTTTCAAAAATTTTTGCTGACAACATAAAATCACCGTCCTTTCACAAATAGTATATATCAAGATATATATCACATCAACAAGTATATTATTCCCTTATAAAGCATCCTTACTTTGTATATCCCATCTCCTTTTCAAAGGCGATTATCAAATTTCTGTTTTGTATCTCAATATCACTCAGCATATTGTCGTTAAATTGTTTTGCAGGTATGGTTCCGTAATACCAACTGCGTGAATTGAAATAGTTTTGCAATCCTGCATCATCAAACATCCTTCCATGTCTTGCATAGATTTCATTTCTTGCAAGGCGACATTGCTCGGCACTAAATCCTGCCAATTCACCTTTATCAAGTACTCTTAAGCTGCTGTCCGGTAAAATAAATTCATTGTTTGTTGCAACTGTACTTGGCACTGTAGCAGGTTGTACAGTCTGTGTAGTCGGGGCTTCTATCTGTGTTTGTGTTGTTACATCCACCTCCTCGCTTTCTTTTTCCTTAGCTCTTCTCTCCTTTTCCTTTTCTCTTTTTGATGACTTGCTCTTTTTATCAAGTACACTTTCCTGATTCGTATTATCATCAATTGATATACTGATAACTCCTGTCTGAATCAATGCAAACAAAATCAAAAGGAGTGCAAGGATAATACCCGATATTGTAATAAATACAATTTTTATACCCTTATTCTTCTTAGGTTTTTCAGTCTGATTTGCACCTGTTATCCTGCCTTCATCTTTTTTTAGATTTACACCGGCCGCAGTATTGACATTTCCTCTACTTTCATCCTTCTTTACAGGTTCACCGCAGTTTGTGCAGTAATTCATTCCATCTCTGACTTGCTTTCCACATTTTGAACAAAACATGCTCATTCTCCCTTATCTTCTTTATATAATAATTTTATCATAATTAATTTACGATTACTATATAATCGGACTTTATTCGTGATTTACACTTAATATTTTAAGATGTATAATATTAATAATAAAGTAAGGAGTTTATTGGATATGAAGAAAGTCGTAATCGCTGTTACTTTCCTGGCTCTTTCGGTTTCTATGACTGCATGCGGACTTGGTGACAAGGGCAGTCTAAAGAAGATAACTGAAGGTCAGGAGTTCAACGCATGGGAAATGGACCTGGTCGAAAAGCTTGAATCTTACGGTCTGGAGGACAATGAAAAAGAGAGACTTCTAAATATTGATGCCGAATGTGATAATATCGGGGACAATGATTACAAGAATCAACTTTTGATAGCAAAAAAGCTCGTCAAACTCAACTCACAAATAGAAGCAAGAATCGAGACTTCAGCTAAAGAGATTATAGAAAAGTTTGAAAAAGCTGATGTACCCTATGCTTCAGAAGATGAAAAGAAAAAACTTACAGAGTACAAAGAGATCATTTCCGAGATGTTAAATAATCATGATTTTGTCAATTTCAAGGAGGTTTCAGAAAACTGGAGCCGGCTTGTAGAATACTCAAGCACAAAACTTACCGGCCTTGATGTAAATATAGTACAGTTTGATTATACAAATTATCCTACTGTACGAATGTATGTGGATGTAAAGGACTCATCAGGAAATGTTGTTACAAATCTCTCACCAAATATGTTCTATGTCTCTGAAAAAAATGTTGCAAACGGCAATTTCAATCTGTTGATATAAAGCATATTTCAATGCTGGATGAAAAACAGGCACTGAATATTGATATGGTAACAGATACCAGCGCAAGTATGGAGGGCGAAAGGCTCTACAGTGCAAAAACTGTAATGTCAACCTTCCTTGACACAGTACAATTCAATGTCGGAGATAAAGTTAAACTTACCGAGTTTAATTCATATATTGACAAAAGCGGTGTCTTTACATCAGATAAAAATGCATTAAACCAAAAGATTTTTTCCTATATAGCTTCAGGTCAGACAAAGTTATATGATACATTGATTTATGCGGTTCAGGATGTATCCGGTATTTCCGGAGCGAAATGTGTGTTGGCATTTACAGATGGTGAAGATGTCGGTAGCTATAATACAGCAAATGATGTCATAAACATGGTGTCTTTATATAAAATACCGGTCTACATAGTCAGAATAGGTGATAATTACAGTGCAAACGATTCCGATCTGATTCAAATTACCTCTGCTTCCGGCGGTGAATTTAAATATTTTTCATCCTTCGGAATGGATATGGGGAATTTCTATAGCAGTATCTACAAGGGTATGAAGCAATACTATGAGATAGAATATGAGATGCCTGATGCAACAAATTATACTGATAAGAGAGATATAGATGTGTATGTAAAGGGGGATGGCGTAGGCGGAAGTTCAAATGTTGAGACAAGTGCCCGGCACAGATTTCTTTAATACTCTTCTGGGAAATTTCTTAAGAAGCTATATTGAAGACATGAATAATCACAGCTATAATCAAATGGCAAATAAGGTTGATGAAAATGTGTCTCCTACAGATACTTCAAGTATCAAATATCAGATGACCAAGCAAGTGACAGGAGGTTTTGCAAATGTACTTAGCGAAAGTCTTATGTCTTACAATATAACCTCTATCACTGTAGTTGATGAAAACACAATAAAACTTGCAGCAAATGAAGACTATGATGTTATACTTGATAAAAAATACTCTTCATTTACAGGTGATAAATTAACACAGGTCAATACAGCCCTATATAGAAATTCATGGAATGTGAATGCTGACAGTCAGATACGCATCTGGGAAAGAGTAAACCAAAAGCCTGAATATATTTTAAAGAAAGGCAGTGACGGTGTATGGAGATTTTCGCAATACTCTGTTGACCCGGCTTCCAATGCTACCATAGTAATATATGATGCCATGGTAATCTACTAAATAAAAAAAACTCCTTAGCAGCTTTTCCTTACTAAGGAGTTTTTTATATTTATATTATTTTAAAAACCGAAACCTGCGGCTATCGCTTTGGCATCCGCATCTGCCCATTTATTTATCAAATCAGATTGCATAGCCTTTTTTCTAACCTCAGGTACTGAGTGAAAACCGTGTTCTACTATCATTCCCGGCACTCCTGCAAGGTTTGCACCTCTAAGTACTCCGTAATAGTCTCCGTTTTCTCCCATTCTGTAGTATACACTTCCGTTTATTGTGATACTGTCATTCTTAGCAACAGACCACTCACTTAAAGAACCTTTCTTTACAGAATCAAAATCCTTGCTCTTTGAAAGCCCTTCATTGAAATTTACAATTGATAGATTTTCACCTGTCTTGTTTGCTATATTTATACATAGCTCACTTTCTTTTGCAAGAGAATTTAATATTATCAAAGGCTTATTTATTGCAATAGGCTGTGTATTTGTAGGATATCCGTTTGCATGTGAATTATTGGAATTGGTATGCAATGATATGAACAAATCGGCACCTGCTCTGCCTGCCATATCTCCTCTGAGTGAAATATGTCCTCCGTCCAGATTTTTATCTGTAAAGCCGTCAATTGTAATGCTTTCTGTTGTTCTGGTAAGTACACAAGATATACCGTAGTTTTTCTTTAAGCTGTCTCTTAAAGTAAGACCCAGCTTTAATACCGCCATAGATTCTGAATAGCCATAGCCATCCTCTCCCTCTATCGCATTATTTGTTTGGAAATGTCCGGGATCAATACATATAAGTACATTACTTGCAAATATTGATTTTCCCCTTATCTGTTTTCCGTTTTTTAAATATGCATCTACTCTGTACTCATATCTGACATAACCTTTTGCATTGATTTTATCAGTATAGGAAATATTTCTCGTATTATTTGAATCCTTAGATGATATTCTCTTTATTTCTTTGAAGTCCTTTGCAGTTACATCCTTTCTAAGAATTATATATCTGCTCACTTCATTTATACCGTTACTGCTAAAGACCAGATTTATCTCATTTTTTGATTTTCTTTCAAAATCCAGACTGTCGAGTGCGGCTTTTACATTTGCCTCTGCAGCATATGTTGCCCTTCCGATAAACAAAAAGGCAAATATGCATGCGAACAGGACAAATATAATTCTATTCTTATTTGATACATTCATAGATTAGAACATTGGTACAACCGCACCATCGTACTTGCTTTCTATAAACTTCTTTACATCATCACTCTCAAGAGCCTTTATAAGTGCAAGGATTGCATCTGATTTCTCATCACCCGCTCTTACTGCTATAATATTTGCATATGTAGTAGCGGCAAGTGACTTTGAATCCTCTATAGCGAGTGCATCGCTCACCTTTAATCCGGCTTCAATAGCGTAGTTTCCGTTTACGACAGCAACATCAACATCTTTAAGTGTTCTTGCAACCTGTGCAGCCTCAATCTCCTGAATATCAAGATTCTTTGGATTTTCAACAATATCCTGCTTTGTAGCATTGATACCTGCACCCTCTTTTAACTTTATAAGTCCGTTTGCCTCAAGTAAGAGTAATGCTCTTGCCTCATTTGTAGCATCATTCGGCACTGAAATTTCGCACCGTCTGCAAGAGCATCAAGTGATGCAGTCTTTCCGGCATAGATACCGAAAGGCTCATAATGAATTGCACCTGCTGAAACAAGAGTTGTATTGTGCTCCTTGTTGAAGTTCTCAAGATATGGATAATGCTGGAAGTAATTTGCATCCAATTCCTTTGTATCAAGGGCCACATTTGGCTGAATATAATCATTATACTCAACTATCTTTAAATCATAGCCTTCTTTATTTAAAACTGTTCTTGCAGCTTCTAAAATCTCTGCATGTGGTGCCGGAGTTGCTCCTACAACTATTGTCTGCAAATCCTTGCTTGCGCTCTCACTTGCAGCCTCACTCTTTGATTCTGCCACAGTCTCACTTGTATTTGTATCTGCAGCCTTCTTTCCACATCCTGCAAGTGCAAGAAGTGATACTAAACCTAATGCTAATAATATTCTTTTTTTCATTTATTATTCCTCCTTAAATTTCATATACAATTTATAGACCATACTGTATGTTCTGTCAATGATTTAGCTCACAGATGTTTATAGTCTTTTTTTATAACCTGTTATATTACCTGATTCTCTTATCGGAGCTCTTTGAACTTCTCATAAAGATTTCCTGTATTATTTGAACAAGAATTACAAGTATTGCAACCGTTATAAACATTATATCGGTCTGGTATCTGTAATATCCGTAGTTTATAGCGATTGTTCCAAGACCGCCACCTCCGGTAAATCCGGCCATTGCCGAATATCCGAGTATTGTTGTAACTGATATTGCAGCCCCCACAAGCAGTGAAGGTTTAGACTCAGGTAAAGCACTTTAAAAATTATCTGAGCATTACTTGCTCCCATTGACTTTGCGGCCTCTATTACTCCTGCATCCACCTCTTTGAGTGAAGACTCAACCATTCTGGCTATATAAGGTGCCGCAGCTATTACAAGCGGAGGTATAACTGCAACAGGCCCTATAGATGTTCCCACTATAATTCTTGTTAGTGGTATTACCATAATAAGCAGAATCATAAAAGGAACGGATCTTATCAGATTTATGATCATTCCCAAAACTCCGTTAAGCTTCGGCATAGGCTTTATACCTGTATTATCTGTAACAACCAAAATAACTCCAAGCGGTATGCCTATTACATATGAAAAGAATGAAGAAGCAACAGTCATCAACAAAGTCTCAAAAAGACCTTTTATAATCATTGCAACCATATTATATCAGCTCCTTTCCTTCCAAAAATTCATGGTAAACCACGCCTATACTGTCAAGATATCTCTTCGCCTTTGCGGCTTCCTCTTCACCTGAAATCTGAACTATCATATGTCCCACAGCTGAACCGCCTATATCTTTAGTCTGAGCATATAGTATATTTACAGGAATCCCACATGACAATATCATATTTGAAAGCACAGGTTCAAATGAACTTCTTCCGTCAAACTCTATTCTCAGTTTAACTCCGGATACAATCTCCCTATTGGGCAATGCATCACCGAGTATAAGCTTCTTTCCGATATCAGACTGAGGATTGGCAAATATATCCTCTACTTTTCCCATTTCGGCAATTTTACTGTTCTCAATGATTGCAACTCTGTCACATATGCTTTCTATAACTTTCATCTCATGGGTAATCACTATAACTGTGATCCCCATTTTTTTATTGATATCTTTTATAAGATCAAGGATCTGCTGTGTAGTGTTTGGATCAAGTGCTGATGTGGCCTCATCGCATAGTAACAGCTTTGGATTTGTGGCAATTGCTCTGGCAATAGCCACTCTTTGCTTTTGTCCACCTGAAAGCTGTGCCGGATAAGCTTTTTCCCTGTCTGAAAGACCTACCAGTTTAAGAAGTTCTCTCGCTCTTTTCACTGCCGTGACTCTTGGAACACCGCTTATTTCTAAAGGAAAGCACACATTATTCAGTATATTTCTCTGTGAAAGTAAGTTGAACTGCTGAAATATCATTCCCATATTCCTTCTTACACTTCTTATACCGTACTCACCCATCTTCTTTAGAGGTTTACCTTCAAAGTAAACATCTCCTTCTGTCGGTACTTCAAGATAATTGATACATCTTACCAAGGTTGACTTACCTGCACCGGATAGACCTATTATTCCAAATATCTCTCCTCTGTTTATATCAAGATTTATATTGTCCAGGGCTTTTACATCTCCATTTTTTGTATGAAAGACTTTGCCCATGGCTTTTAAGCTAACAATAGAATCCATACTCCCCTTACTCACACAACTCCACAATTGACTGTGCAAATATTTTTTTGCTGAAGCTATAAGTTCATCTATTACAACAAACTCATCAGCTCCATGCATTTTTTTGTATCTGTTCCGGGAACACTGCACCGAATGCAACACCGTTTTTGAATATTGTGGACATAGGTACCGCCTCCCATGGCAATACATTCTCCCTTAAGACCTGTGTAGTCCTCATATATTGAGAGCAATGTCTTTACAAATGGCGAATTTCCATCCACCTCATGCGGTGCTATTACAGAGTTATTTAAAAAAATTCCACATCAATATCACTAAACTTATCTCTAACAGTCTTTAATATCTTATCACCGTCACCACTTACAGGAATTCTGCTGTCGAAGAAACCGTGCATTATATTATTCTTTAAGCTGAGCATTGAAAAAGCAAGTGTAAGTGCACCACTTCTCTCATCCTCTACAGCAATTCCCATTGCCTCGCCCTTTGTATCTCCATGCGGCATAAGAGAGTACAATTTCTTTATTGTCTCTATCTTCTTTGAAGGTGAGAAATCAAGTCTGCAAAGCAGTTCCAAAAGTCCTGTAATCGCATTGTTACCATTGTCAGGTGTGGATGCATGTGCATTGGCTCCAAGTGCTGTGATTTCAAAAACAGGTACCAGGTCATACTTAAACTGTATACCTGTTTCTTTGGTTACTTCTTTAGCTTTAGCTTCAACTTCTTCTATATCGAATCCTTCTATAACTGCTTTAGCCTTTGGTGGAACCACATTTACCTTTGTACCTGCTTCGATACTTACAAGTCTTTTTTCACCTGCATCTTCAAGAGCGGCTGAAAACTCACCATGTAACTGTCCTTTTTCAATATTCACTACCGGAAATTCTCCATCCGGTGAGAATGTCATAGGTGCTTCCTTTTCTTTTGTATAATAATGCTTTATGCAGCTGCTGCCACACTCCTCATCTGTACCCAAGACAAGTCTTACATTTTTACTTACAGGTATATTCAGATCCTTAACCGCACGAAGCGCAAAAAGTGCCGCAACTGCCGGACCCTTATCATCAGAAGTTCCTCTTCCGTATATCTTTCCGTCTATTTCCTTAGGATCAAAAGGACCTGTAACGCTCCAGCCTTCACCCTCCGGTACGACATCCAAATGTGCAAGTATATCAAGCCCCTTTTCCTTATTGTTAAGATCTATTGCACCTACATAATTATCATAGTTTGTTATGTCAAAACCGTACTTTTGTGCAATACTGAGTGCCATAGTAAGTGCTCTTTTAGGGCCTTCACCAAATGGTGCACCCTCCACATACTCTCCTTTTGTACTGTTGATAGAGCAGAGCTTAATGATATCGGCTACCATCTCATCTCTGTGCTCATCTATATATTTTTCTATTTCCTGTCTGTATTTTCTCATAATATTCCTTTCTTAGTTCTTTCCGAACTCACTTAAAACCAGTCCTTCATTTCTTTCCTCAACCATTCTCACACTCCAAGGATGTGTAAAAATAAGAAGCGGACGGTCTTTAAGATCTTTGATCTTTTTCATATCACTTGTTCCCTGTATCTTATCTATATCTACAGTAGATGTTTCATCTATCCATCTTATATGCTCGTAAGGCAGTTTATCAAGTTTTACATCTACATTATATTCATTTTTCAGTCTGTAAAGCAATACTTCAAACTGAAGCACACCTACTACTCCGACTATTATCTCTTCCATTCCGGTATTGTACTCCTGGAAAATCTGGATTGCACCCTCCTGAGCTATCTGATATACACCTTTTAAGAATTGTTTTCTCTTCATGGTGTCTACCTGACGTACCCTTGCAAAATGCTCAGGTGCAAAAGTAGGTATACCCTCAAACTCAATATTATTTACAGTTGCAAGTGTATCACCTATACCAAATATACCCGGATCAAATACTCCGATAATATCTCCGGCATATGCCTTTTCAACTATTTTTCTCTCATCCGCCATCATTTGAGTGGACTGATTAAGCTTTATTTTCTTATTTCCCTGTACATGGAAAACATCCATACCTGCATCATATTCACCGGAGCAGATTCTCATAAAAGCTATCCTGTCTCTATGTGCCTTATTCATATTTGCCTGAATCTTGAATACAAAGGCTGAGAAGAACTCATCCTTCATAGGATCTACAAATCCCTCATGAGTCTTCCTCTTAAGCGGTGAAGTAGTCATTTTTAGGAAATGCTCAAGGAAGGTCTGCACTCCGAAGTTTGTAAGAGCCGAGCCGAAAAATACAGGGCTCAGTTCACCTGCGGACACTCTATCCATATCAAGATCATCACTTGCACCGTCCAAAAGCTCTATATCTCCCCTAAGTATATCAGCATAGTCAAATCCTATATAATCATCCAGCTTACTGTCCTCAAGGTCAATAACCTGTGTATCAACTTCCTTCATTCCGGCATGATTTGCAGTAAACTTATTTATAAGTTTAGTCTGTCTGTCATATACTCCCTTGAAGTTTTTCCCCGATCCGATCGGCCAGTTCACGGGACATGTTCTGATACCGAGCACATTCTCTATCTCATCCAAGAGTTCAAAAGGATCTCTCGCCTCTCTGTCAAGCTTGTTTATAAATGTAAATATAGGTATCTTTCTCATTACACAGACCTTAAAAAGTTTTATAGTCTGTGCCTCAACGCCCTTACTTGCGTCTATCACCATGACTGCAGAATCTGCCGCCATAAGTGTTCTGTAGGTATCCTCGGAGAAGTCCTGATGTCCCGGTGTATCCAAAATATTGATACAAAATCCCTCATAGTTAAACTGCATAACAGATGAAGTTACAGATATACCTCTCTCCTTTTCTATCTCCATCCAGTCACTTACCGCATATTTGGCCGTCTTTTTTCCCTTTACACTTCCTGCTAAGTTTATGGCTCCACCATAGAGCAAAAACTTCTCTGTCAATGTGGTTTTTCCGGCATCCGGGTGTGATATTATGGCAAATGTTCTTCTCTTACTTATTTCTCCAAAGTTCACTTAAAAATTCCTCACTATCTCATCAAATATCTTTTCTGCCACTTCCAGTTTTGACAGCTTATCAAGTATTATCTCTTTATCTTTTGTAAATATGGTAACTACATTTGTATCGGTTCCGAATCCTGCTCCCTCAACCTTTACATTATTTGCAACTATCATATCCGCGTTTTTCTTTGCCAGTTTATTCTTTGAGTTCTCTTCCATATTTTCGGTTTCCATGGAAAATCCGCAGATAAACTGCTTTTTAGGATTATTTTCTTTTCTCTCACCAAGTTCCTTTAATATATCTTTGGTTCTTGAAAGTTCAATAGAAAGATCTCCGTCTTTTTTCTTTATCTTTTCATCACTGTAGTTTGCAGGTGTATAATCCGCAACGGCCGCAGCCTTTATAATAATATCCTGTGAATCTGAAATCTTCATTATCTCTTCATACATATCCTCTGCCGATTTTATATCTATTCTGTTTATAAAATCAGGTACAAAGACATTTGACGGCCCCGTTACCAGACTTACTTTTGCGCCTCTGTATGCAGCCATCTTTGCAATCTCCACACCCATCTTACCGGTGGAATTATTTGATATATATCTTACAGGATCTATTGCCTCTCTTGTCGGTCCGGCACTTACACATACTTTCTTTCCTACCAGATCCTTTTTAGCATATACTCCTCTTTTGATATATTCTATGAGCATCTCAGGTTCCGGCATCTTCCCGGCTCCGCTATCTCCACATGCCAGATGACCGCTTGCAGGCATAATGATATCCATTCCATAGGTTCTAAGTTTCATAATATTGTGTTTACAACCTTGTTTTCAAACATGGTTGTATTCATGGCAGGTGAAACCACTATAGGACATCTCATTGCTAAAGCTGTTGTAGTCAGCATATCATCCGCAATACCGTTTGCAAGCTTTCCTATAACATTTGCGGTGGCCGGTGCAATAAGGAATACATCCGCCCACTTTCCAAGCTCTATATGATCAACCTTAAATTCAAAATTTCTGTCAAATGTATCGGTATATACTTTTTGTGCTGTCAAGGTTTCAAATGTCATAGGAGTAATGAACTGACATGCATTTTCAGTCATTATCACTTTTACATTGGCCCCCTGTTTTTTTAACATACTGGCAAGATTTGCAATTTTATATGCAGCAATCCCTCCGGTTACACCAAGTAATATATTTTTATTTTTCAGCATAAAGCCTCCACAATTCTTAATTTTTGTTTAGATATAACGCTTACACGATTATACGCTATTTTATTATTGCAAGCAAGAACAGAGATTAGTATACTTTATATAAAATAAAGCTTTTATTGATGAATACTGCAACACTTTACCTGTCCGGTATATATACTTTAAAAGCCTTAAATCTACTTACTTAAGAAGGATAATTTTATGATATTAGCAATCGATATGGGTAACACAAATATTGTCATAGGCGGTATAGACAATACAAAAACATATTTTCTTGAAAGAGTAACCACCTATACTACCAGAACCGACCTTGAATACTCAATGTATATCAAAGGAATACTTGATATACATGGAATAAAGCCTTCAGATATAGAAGGTGCAATTCTTTCAAGTGTAGTTCCTCCTCTTAATGAGACCATCAAAAATGCAATCAAGAAAATAATCGGCATTGAATGTATGCTTGTAGAGTCAGGTATGAAAACAGGATTAAATATCTTGACTGACAATCCCAAAGCGGTCGGATCAGATATGATAGTTGATGCTGTAGCCGCAATGGATGAATATCCTCTACCGCTTGCAATTATTGATATGGGAACAGCCACAACCATATCTGTAGTTGATAAAAACGGTAATTATGTAGGTGGAATCATTCACCCGGGACTTCGTATCTCAATTGATACATTAAGTTCAAAAACCGCACAACTTCCTCAAGTCAATCTTGATATGCCTAAAAAAGTTATAGGCAAGAACACCATTGACTGTATGAGAAGCGGTATTTTATTCGGACATGCAGGTATGATGGACGGCATCATCTCACGTATGGAAGAAGAAATCGGAGAAAAGTTAAATGTAGTTGCCACCGGAGGTCTTGCTCCTTTTGTGACACCTCTTTGTACACATGATATCATCGTAGACGACAACCTTTTGCTCAAAGGACTGCTAAAATTATATATCAAAAATCATGTATAAAGCACAACAAAGCCTTGGAAAGTCTCCAAGGCTTATTATTTACATTATTTCTTTCTCTTTAAGAAGTCAGGTACATTTATCTTAGCATCACCTGTTCTTACAGGTCTTACGCTAGGCTGCTGTCCAAATGAATAGTTTCCGTTGTAACCCTGATTATTCGGATTTTGATTATTCATACCCTGATTGTTTGTAGTATTCAAATTCTGATTATTAATCTCGGTTTGATACTGACCGTAATTTCCTGTATATCCGCCGTTATAACCACCTTCTGAATAGGTCTCTCCCATATGGCTTGCAGTAGGATTTATATAATTATTCTGCTCCTGCTGATTTTGAACAGCTCTATCCATACCTGCCGGATTTATTCCCTGTAAATACCCATCATTTCTCTTAGGCATATGATCGTTTTGATGCTTATTGTTTACATCTCTGATCAGTTCTCCTACAGGAGTGTCATTTATTGCATTGGTTACACCTGTCGCAATAACTGTTATCTTCACAGTATCAGGCTCATTATCATTACATGAAGCACCGAATATAATATTAGCCTCTTCGCTTACAAGCTCACGAACATAATCTGTAGCTTCATAAGCTTCTATAAGGCTTACATCTCCTGATACAGATATGAGTACATGAGTAGCATTATTAATGCTTGTCTCAAGAAGAGGTGAAGAAACTGCAGCCTTCACAGCATCAAGAGCCTTATTATCTCCTGAACCATATCCTATTCCGATATGAGCAAGTCCCTTATCCGTCATTACTGTTTGCACATCTGCAAAGTCAAGATTAATTATAGCAGTCTCACTTATAAGATCTGTTATACCCTGTACGCTCTGCTGTAAAACCTCATCCGCCTTTAAGGGCATCAGGCATAGTGGTCTTTCTGTCTACAATTTGAAGTAATTTTTCATTAGGTATTACAATCAAAGTATCTACAAACTGCTTTAACTGCTCAATACCTTCAAGAGCATTCTTCATTCTCTGTCTACCCTCAAAAAGGGAAAGGCTTTGTTACTACACCTACAGTAAGTATGCCAAGTTCTCTTGAAGCCCTTGCAATAACCGGTGATGCACCTGTTCCTGTTCCACCACCCATTCCACATGTAACAAAAACCATATCTGCATTCTTCAGTTTATTTGTGATATCCTCGATATTCTCTTCTGCCGCCTTCTCTCCAACTTCAGGCTTTGCTCCGGCGCCAAGACCCTTTGTAAGCTTCTCTCCTATCTGTATGATAGTTCCCGCTTTACAATTAACCAAGGCCTGTTTATCGGTATTTACTCCAATAAATTCCACGCCTTCAACATTTTCATCAATCATTCTATTTACGGCATTATTTCCGGCACCTCCGACACCAACTACGATAATCTTCGCTGCATTCTCATTTACCGGCTTATTTATTTCTAACACAGATATATTCCTCCTGTACCCCTACACTTAAGCAAACTCTCATCTTATAATAAATGTTTTTTGTCTAAATATCAACTTATTTTTCTTTAAAGTATCCTGTAATATCGGAATAAAATAAAAAGAATAACTTAAGTATAGCATATAGTTATCTCTTCTTAAAAGTATATGTGGTATTTTCTTTTATAGGATTATAATTATCCAAATAAAGTATTCCCGACAAATCTTTTATTTTTATCCATATATCTCTCAACTCGCTTATTTTACCATTTAATTCACTCGAATCACCCAGATAGACCTCTATTTTTCCTATATATAATGTTATATTATTATCTGAAGAAATTGTGATCTTATCTACTGTTATACCGTAACCCACCAAAACCTGAGTTATATTGAGCATCTCTTCAAAGACACTCTCATTTGATATTGGCAGCTTCTCATAAAGTACTATCCTTCCAAAATCCAAACCGTCAATTACCGGTATTTCGTCTAAAAGATTGTTTGAACTCTCCACAACAATTCCGTCTTTGTCAAAATACATATATGAGCTCATATATTTTACACAGCCCACAACACTCTTTTCATAAACTATAATGTCGGCACTGTTTATTCCTGTCACATATATGTCCACATCCTGTATGAAGGGAATATTGTAGTCTTTTTTTATTTTGCTTCTAATAAAATTATAAAGAGTTATCTTTGATAATTCACTGGGAAAAAGCATATCCTTCATTTCCTGATCGGTATATCTCGTATTTCCTCCAAAGTTAAAATCAGTTAATCTTATGGAATAAATTCCTGCAAATATAATGGCAATACAAAATAAAACAATGTAAACTTTCTTCATATCAATAATCCATCTTTATAGATCTTGCTACGCTCAGAACAATTCCCATTTCTGCCAATAGTATAATAATAGATGTACCTCCGTAACTGATAAACGGAAGTGAAACTCCTGTATTTGGCAAAACTCCGGTTACAACCGCAATATTAAGTATAACCTGTAGTGATATATGTATTAAAATACCGACTACGAGGTATACACCTTCAAGATCTTTTATAGAAAAAGCTATCTTCACCATTCTATATATTATAAAGGCAAATGCTCCAAGTAAAAGTGCCGCACCGAAAAGTCCAAGCTCTTCTACTATTATAGCAAAAATCATATCATTTTGTGACTCCGGAAGAAAAAATTTTTGCATACCTTCTCCCAGTCCCTTACCGAATATATTTCCCGATCCTATAGCATAAAGTCCCTGCATTACCTGATATCCGCCATCTCTGCTGAACTTTTCAGGCTCGGCCCAAACAAGAAGTCTTATCAAATGATAATCCCTAAACCCTTTTTCATACAAAATTCTGACAAAAGGTTTTGAGAAAATCAAAGCAAATCCGATAATTATTGCACCAAGCGTATGTAGTTTCCTATATGATGTTCCAAGAAAGCTTATACAAAAAGCAATCAGGAATATAATTATAGCTGTACTCATGTTCTCCAGCAATACTAAAACTGTAGGAACCATTACCATGCCAAATAAGAGCCATAAATATTTTTCCGCGCGTTTTTTGTCATCTCCATGCAGCACATCCTTATATTTTACAAGATAATATGCCATCAGTATAATAATTGAAACCTTTACAAGCTCTGAAGGCTGGAATTTTACTCCGGCTATCTTTATCCACCTTCTTGCTCCATTAGCATCTCTTCCTATAATTAAAACTAATCCGACTAATCCTGTTGCGACAACATGAATAAAATAAGGGATTCTGATCTTAATAAATTTCCCTGTCCATACTTTATATGGTATAAACGATATTATAATCATCGCCACAAATCCCATTAATACATTTTTCATCTGTTTCCATACAAAGTAGGCAGAGTTTTTAAATTTTAATTCTGCTGTATATGAACTCGCTGAATAAATCATTATAAGACCAAATGCAATCAAAACGAAAATGATAAATATAAAGCTGTAATCATAGAATACACTTTTTTTCTTTTCTTTCTCTTTATCCTTTGTGTCGTCTTTGACCGATTTTTTTACACGGCTTTTTTTATTTTTTTCTTTTTATCTTCTTTCGGTTTAATATTATTATTTTTTTCAACCTTGATATTTCTTTTTTGAGCTTTCTTTTGCAGTTCTTTTTTTGCTGCTTCTTTATTTGTGGCCTTTTTATTCTTTATATCATCAGCCATATTATCCTAATTCCCTAACACAGTCCTTAAATATTCTTCCACGATCTTCATAATCTTTAAACATGCCCCAGCTGGCACATGCCGGTGAAAGAAGTACATATTCTCCCGGTTTTGCTTCATCTGCACATATTTTTACAGCTTCTTTCATGCTTTCAACTTTTTCTATAGCATTAAAGCCATGTTTATTTGCACATTCAGCAATCTTATCTGCTGTAGCTCCCATCAGCACAAGTTTTTTTACCTTTGTACCGAAGTTCTCTATCCACTCGTCATACTCAGATCCCTTGTCATATCCACCTGCAATAATATATGTTGCACCGGGCATAGCCAGTACAGCCTGAATTGCCGCATCAGGATTTGTACCCTTTGAGTCATTATAATATCTGACTCCATTTACTTCTTTTACAAATTCTATTCTGTGTTCAACAGCATGGAAAGAATAGCATGAATTTACAATGCTCTCCATCGGTACACCATATGATGAAGCTATTGCTATTGCCGCCATAACATTCTCATAATTATGTCTGCCAAGTATATTTAACTTTTTTGTATCAAGTATCTCTTTTGTGACACCGTTTTCACTTTGCATTATCACATCTTTTTCCAGATAAAATCCGTTCTCAAGCTTTCTCCTGCTTGAGAAGAATACCACCTTAGCCTTTACATGATCTGCAAATGTTCTCAAAGCCTCATCTTCATAATTCAATACGCAAAAATCTTTTTCTGTCTGATTTTTACTTATATCTTCTTTTACTTTTATATAGTTTTCCATCGTATGATGTCTGTTTAAATGATCCGGAGTTATATTTAAAACAGCTGCTATATTCGGTCTGAAATCAATGATGGTTTCCAATTGAAATGACGAAGTCTCAAGTACCGTAACACAAGTTTCATCTGTTTTATCGGCAATATCCGTATATGGTATTCCTATATTTCCTACAGTAAAACTCTTCTTCACAAAATCAGACATTATCTCCCCGACAAGTGATGTTGTTGTAGTCTTACCGTTGGTACCTGTAATTGCTATCAAACTGCCCTTAGCGTATTTAAACCCAAGCTCAATTTCGCTCCATATAGGAATGTTATTTTCTTTAAGTACCTGTACAAAATCAGTCTCCAGATCTATCCCCGGACTTATAACACAGTATGACATATCCTGCAAATCGGATTTGTTTAATTCTCCTAGAATTATCTTTACCTTTTCATGATATCTTTTATCAAACTTTGCAAGCACTTCCTCTTTATTAAGTCCTTTATTACTGTCAAAAAGTATTACCGCTTCATTATTTTTCAAAAGCAAAGTAGCGGCTGATATACCGCTCTTTCCTAAGCCCGCAATTCCAATCATATTGCCTCCTACATAAACAGATAAACTAAAATACCCAGTATTACGGTAACTATACTAAAAACTGTCACAGTCCTTGTTTCTGACCAGCCGCAAAGTTCAAAATGATGATGTATCGGCGCCATCTTAAAAAATCTCTTACCCTTTGTAGCTTTAAAATATCCCACCTGGATAATTACAGATATTACTTCAATCATATATATAAATCCGATTACGGCAATAAATACAGGTATCCTACACATAAGTGCATATGATGCAATAAAACCGCCCAAAGCCAAAGATCCTGTATCACCCATAAATACTTTTGCGGGATAAGCATTAAATATCAAAAATCCCATAAGACTTCCTATCACCGCACCGGTAAGAGGTGTGACCGAAAAACCTCCCTTAAATCCTATAAGCATAAAGAATAATGTAACCGCTATACTCACTGTTGAACATAATCCGTCAAGTCCGTCAGTAAAATTCACTCCATTATCTGTACCAAGTATTACAAAGAGTGCGAAGGGAATCCATATAATACCAAGCTTTAATATCAGTCCGGTCTCAAATGATCCGGTAAAAGGAATAAGCACCCCATAGTCCATGCCGTATATTTTATACAGATATACTATGAAAACAACACTGACTACAAGTTGAAGTATGAATTTTTGTGATGACTTAAGTCCTTCAGACTGCTTTTTCTTTATTTTCAGCATGTCGTCCAAAAAGCCTATTATACCATAGGATATAGTAAATAAGAATACCACTACCACTTCTCTATAATTCGGTATCAGAAAAAGACTTCCTGCCAATATTCCGACAAGAAACGATATTCCGCCCATGGTCGGAGTGCCTGTCTTTTTCAAATGTTCCTTAGGTCCGTCGTCTCTTACCATCTGTCCGAATTTCAACCTGTGTAAAACAGGTATGAACAAAGGACAAACAATTGCAGTAACAATAAAACCTATCAATAATGCAATCAATGTATCTCTTAACATAATATCTCCAATTTTTATTCTTCTGCCTCACCTGCAGGTACTCCCGGAAGACCGTTCCCACTGTCATCAGGTATTACCTCTTCTGTGGAATAACTCTTTGTCTCAGCCTCTGCAGGAGTATTATTGTCTGTAATTCCCTCTGATGAAGGAAAACCGCTGACATCTATGCTCTCATCCACATTTGAATATATATTCATATACGGTAATACTTCTGTCATAATTCTTGAAAACAGAGAACTTGCGTATGCCGATCTTGCCTGATCCGCCACATGTGGGGTATCCACAAGCACGTAACAAACCACTTCAGGTCTCTGTGCCGGTACACTTCCTATAAAAGAAACAAGATAGTTTCCATTTCCTCTTGGGTATTTTTCTGCAGTACCTGTTTTTCCTCCAACATCATAACCTGCCACTGCAGCCGCACTACCTGTTCCCTCTGCTACCGTTCTTCTTAGAGCTTCATTTATAAATGCTGTAGTATGTGCAGAGACTGTTTCTCTTACAAGTTCAGGTTCTATATTTTCTATTACAGCACCTTTTGAGTTTAAAATCTGCTTTACTACATGCGGTCTGTAATAAGATCCACCGTTTACTACGGACGAGTATGCCGCAGCAAGTTGAATCATAGTTGTATTAAAATTTTGCCCGAAAGAATTTGTTGCCAAATCTGTTGCACTTGCATTATCTGCAGTATGTATAAGTCCGCTTGTATCAGCTTCTCCCGGAAGATCTATAGAAGTCTTTGATCCGAAACCGAATACTCGTTGATAATCATAGAATTTCTTACCGCCCTCAGCCCTGGAAATATCCATCATCGCCACATTACATGACTCCATCAAGGCTTCGGTAACATTAATCACTCCATGTCCGTTTCTGTTCGCACATCTTATCTTCCAGCCGCCTACCTCTTCAAATCCGCCACAATTATAACTCTCATTTCCTGTTATTATACCCTCTTCCATAGCGGAAGCTACTGTAAATACCTTGGCAGGTGAACCGGGCTCATATGTGTCACTTACAGCATAGTTTCTCCATATATTGCTGAGTGCTTCAACCTTTGACTTGTCATCCATTTCAGCCTGTTGTTCAGGTGTTATATAATTATTCAAATCTCTCGGATTATTTAAATCGAATGCTCTGCTGGTTGCCAGGGCAAGTATTTCACCATTATTAGGATTCATCACTATGGCCGCAGTCATATTTGATCCCGTAGAGCTTTCCCATTCCGCAATATGTTTTTCAACAATTTTTTGAATATTTAAATCAATAGTTGAAACCACTTTATTTCCGTCTGTAGGATTTTTAATAACTCTTTCAAGTGATGATTCATCGTTAAGATAGCCATACTCTCTTCCCGATACTCCGATTAATTTATCATTATAATACTGTTCTATTCCCGAGTTAGCACTCAAATCATCATTATTAGCAAAACCTATTACATTGCATGCTGTGGAGCCGTATGGATATTTTCTTACATAGCTTTCTTCAAACCATATACCATAAACTCTTTCAGAGCTTTTATGTTCTTTATACCACTTGTTCCACTCTTCTTTTTCTGCTTCAAATGCTGTTTTTTGCTCATAGCTGATATCTTTGGCATACTTTACATATGAACTGTCCGACTTATCTGCAATCACACTTCTCAAATCGTCTTCACTGTATCCGAAAACTTGACTGAGTATTGAAACGGTTGCCTTCAAGTAATCGTCCTGATCACTGTTTATTTGTCTGGGGTCAATAATCAAATTATAGACCTTTTCACTCGTAGCAATATATGTACCGTTTCTGTCCAGTATATCTCCTCTTTTGTAAGGAATATCTCTGGAATCATATCTTTGCTGCGACAGAATCTTTTGATTGTACTCCTCGGAGTTATTTTTTTGTAACATTATAATCTTAAAAAACAATGCAGCGAAGGCAAGCATAATCATAACCAGGATCATTGCAAGCCTTAGCTGCAAAATATCTAAAGGATTGGAAGTACCTCCACCCTTACTCTTTTTATTATTTCCCTTCTTATCTTGGGATATCTTCGAATTGTCTGACATATTCACTTTCCGTTTTCTCGTATGTTATAACTTGATTTTTCCTAGCATAAATCATACCCAACTTATTTGTAGCTACATCATATATATGATCCAAATCGACATAAGTCGCAATCATATTCTCCATAGAATCATTTTCATTTCTTAACTTTTCAAGATTTGACTCGTTTTTTTGTGTCTGTTTTATAGTAGAAGTCAGCTTAGACTGTATTGCTATATAGTTTACACACAAAAGCAGCATCACAGCCACAGCTGCAGACATCACAACGAGATAAGGTAAATCCATGGATAAAGCTCTTTCCCTGTTTCCTTATCATCCTATTTGTCTTTGCAACTTCACCTGCAGAAGTTTTCGGTGCTTTTTTGGGAACACTCGTTTCTACTTTTCTTACAACATTACCGTCTACATAGTATTCCATTTCTGTATTGGTCTTTTTCTTTGTCTCTTGCCTTTTTCTTTTGATAGTTTCTTTCATTTAGACTCCCTTTTCAAATACTCTAAGTTTTGCACTTTTTGATCTGGAATTTTCTTCCAGCTCCTCCTCACTTGGCAGTATTGCCTTTCTCGTAATAACTCTTCCCTTTGATTTGTTTCCACAGACACATACCGGAAATTTCTTCGGACAGACACATGGCGATTCTGCCTTTTTAAATGCCTGCTTTACTATTCTGTCCTCTAAAGAATGGAATGTAATAATGGACAATCTTCCACCCGGTTTTAACAGATCAATCATTACATTTATTGAAGCGGTCAAAACCTCCAGCTCTTTGTTTAATTCTATTCTTATGGCCTGAAATGTTCTTTTAGCCGGATGACCGCCTGTAACCTGTATCTTCATAGGAATAGAAGCTTTTATGATATCTACCAACTCAAAAGTTGTTTCTATTCTCTTTTTATTCCTATACTCAACTATATGTTTTGCAATATTCTTCGCAAATCTGTCCTCGCCATAGTCTCTGATAATATGAAAAAGTTCGGATTCTGAATAGTCATTTACAATATCCGACGCCTTAAGCTCATTTCTGTCATCCATTCTCATGTCAAGTGGCGCATCATATCTATAGGTAAATCCTCTCTCGGCAGTATCAAGCTGATATGAAGACACACCAAGGTCTATATATATTCCGTCAACCTTGTCTATGTTTTCTCTTTTTAATATATTTTCTATATTAACATAGTTGTCTCTTATAATAATAACACTATTACTGTAATCATTCAATCTTTGAGTAGCAGCCTTAATAGCATCCGAGTCCCGGTCAATTCCTATGAGTTTACCGCTTCCCAGTCGTTTAACCACTTCTAAGGCATGTCCTCCACCACCTAAAGTGCCGTCAACATAGTAGCCGTCGGCTTTTATATTCAAAGATTCTATCACTTCATTCAAAAGCACTGATTTGTGATTGAAAGTCATAATAAATCCCATCCCTATAATCTATGTAGAGCATATGCATGAGCATACTTCTACCACTATAAGAATATTAGACTACTCCGGTAAAAATCAAGTTTTTATATTATTAAAATTAAAATGCACCCGAAAAATAAACTTTTATTCTCAAGTGCATCTTGATTAAATATTTAAAAATCCCACAGTTGACATTAAAAGCATAAACAAAAATAATATAAACATTGCTATAGCTCTTATAAAACCGTACTTTAAATGTTCCTCATTTTTAAAATATTTTATGGCATCCAACAGACAACTTATTGAAAACAATAAAAATATCAAAGGGAAAAATATCGCATACTTACTTGGTGATAAAAATGCAAATACCACCATTACTATAATGATAATTGCAAGTATTACATGCATTACATCCCTAAACAAAAGAAAACCCTGCTTCCTTCTACCTGTCATCTCCTCTACCCAATGTAGCTACCATCACCGCCTTAATAGTGTGCATACGATTCTCTGCCTCATCAAATACCACCGATTTTGCACTTTCAAATACATCCTCAGTCACCTCGTATCCCTTCACCGCCGGCAGACAGTGCATAAATATTGTACTTTCCTTTCCTGTTTTTTTCATTAGTTCAGTGTTCACCTGATATGGTTTTAAAAGCTCTATTCTCTCCTTAGCCTTATCCTCTTCTCCCATTGAAGCCCATACATCTGTATATATTACATCAGCATATTTAACAACATCTATATTTTCACTTATGGTAAGTTTTGCTCCTGAACTATTCGCATATCCTTCACATAATTCAACAAGATCATTACTCGGATGTAGAGATTTTGGTGCAAGTACTGTCATATTTACACCAAGCTTGGTCATTCCTATCATAAGAGAGTTTGCCATATTGTTTCTGCCGTCACCGACATATACAAAATTCAATCCTTTTATATTTCCGAAATGCTCTTTCATAGTAAGTAAATCTGCCAAGATTTGTGTAGGATGATATTCATCTGTAAGACCGTTCCATACAGGCACACCTGCATATTTAGCCAGCTCTTCAACTGTAGAATGTTTGAATCCTCTAAACTCTATACCGTCAAACATTCTTCCCAGCACTCTTGCAGTATCCGCAACATTTTCTTTATGTCCAAGCTGTATATCATCCTTACCGAGATACTCCGTAAATGCTCCCTCGTCTCTTGCACCTACTACAAATGCACATCTTGTTCTTGTTGAAGGTTTTTCAAATAACAATGCAATATTTTTCCCCTTCAATCTGTCTCCGGTAATGCCTTTTTTCTTATCTGCCTTGAGCTTTGCAGAGAGCTCCAATAAATACTCTATCTCTTCTCTTGTAAAATCTTTTAAAGTCAGAAAATGTCTTCCAAATAAATTCATACATATACTCCTTTCTCAAATCTTTCAACAGTATATCATATAAATATAAATTTGTCTGTATAAAAATTCGTCTATTGTCTTCTTTGTCTTGCCGCCTCATACATAAGTATACTTCCGGCAACTGCCGCATTCAAAGACTCCACATCTCCAAGCATAGGAATTTTTACCTTATTTTCTACCGCTTTCAGCACTTCATTTGATATTCCTGCAGCTTCATTACCTATTATAAATGCAATATCTTTTTTATAATCAGGGCAGTCATATTCAATCGCTCCTTCTAGACTACTTGCATAAATATCAATCTTTTTTGAATAAAGTTTTTGTATCACTTCTTTAAGATCCTTTACATAAATAAAAGGAATTCTAAAAATCGAGCCCATAGTAGAACGTATTACTTTTGGATTATAGATATCCACCGTAGTTTCATTCATTATAATACCGGTAATTCCCGCTCCTTCTCCCGCTCTCACCAAGGTACCGAGATTGCCCGGATCTTGGAGACTGTCTAGAATAAGTAAATTATGCAAAGTATCTCTTTTTTCCAATATGCTGTCCAAGGTATATTCTTTTCTTTTTACAACAGCCATTACTCCCTGTGGTGTTTTGGTATCAGATACCGATTCAAATATTCTGTCACTTACTGTTTCGTATTCCGGATATATCTCTTTTAACAGCTTCTTATTTTCCGATTCAAAACTTTCGCTGACAAATACATCCAGTATTTCTTCTTTTTTCAGCTCTCTAAACATCCTAATGCCCTCTATAATATAGGCATTATTTTTTTTTCTTGCACTGCTCTTTTTTATAAGGGCGGCAAGATCTTTTATCTTTTTATTTCCTGCTGAAGTAATCATTAGTTTCTCCTATATATCTTAACTCAGCTTTTAATACTTTCCAAATCTTTCATCCACAAAGTTCTACTCGCATCACTTGGCATTCTAAGATCCCCTCTGGGAGATATTGCAATGCTTCCCACCTTAGGTCCGTCAGGCAGAGCCGATCTCTTAAACTGTTGTGAGAAAAATCTTGAATAGAAAATATTCAACCATTTTAATATAATCTCACTATCATACTGATCCTTAAAAGCTTTCTTTGCCATTCTGTATATCTTTGACGGCATAAACCCGAAACGCAATGCATTATATAAAAAGAAATCATGCAGTTCATACGGTCCCACAAGATCTTCTGTCTTTTGCGCTATCTTTCCGTTCTCAGGCGGTAAAAGTTCCGGTGATACAGGTGTATCAAGAATATCATATAATATATTTGCTATTTTCTTATCCTTAGTGGTATCTGCATAGTAATTTACCAAATGTCTTACCAAGGTCTTTGGAATTGATGCATTCACACCATACATTGACATATGATCACCATTATACGTTGCCCATCCAAGTACAAGCTCAGACAAATCACCTGTTCCTACCACAATACCATTGTCTCTGTTTGCTATATCCATCAGAATCTGAGTTCTTTCTCTGGCCTGTGCATTTTCATACGTAATATTCTTTACATTTATATCATGCCCTATATCAAGAAAATGTCTCTTTATAGATTCTACTATAGAGATCTCTTCCAAAGTTGCACCAAAGCTTTTTGTAAGTTCACAGGCATTATTATATGTTCTGTCTGTAGTTCCGAATCCCGGCATTGTAATAGCCTTTATACCGCTCTTATCAAGTCCCAGCATATCATAAGTCTTTGCGCATACAAGAAGTGCCAGAGTGGAATCCCAGTCCTCCGGAAATTCCAAGTATAACATTTTTTGTACCGATATGCATGAGTCTTTTCTTAAGTCCAAGCGCCTGTATTGTGAGTATCTCCTCACATCTTTCATTTCTCTTTGACATATCATCAGGTACAAAAGGCTTGGGGTCGAAGTTTCTCTCAAGTTCAAGCTCATCATTCTCGATCTCAAACTCCATAACCATGTAATCTTTACGATCGTGCTCTTCCCCTTCCTTTATTTTAAATGTAGTCTGCTTTCTTCTTTCTAAATTAAGTCTGTTTACATCTATCTCTATTCTTACAGCTTCATTTTTAAATCTTGTACTTTCAGCGAGTATCTTTCCGTTTTCCGCTATTATTCCCTGTCCTCCGAATACCAAATCCTGAGTCGACTCTCCCTCTCCTGCATTTGCATAGATATAACTGCATATAAGCTTCTTTGAATGATTGCTTATCAAGCTGTCTCTGTATGCCTTCTTACCAACTATATCATTTGATGCCGAAGCATTGATAATAACATTTGCACCTGCAAGTGCATGTCCTATACTTGGCGGGTCTGCAACCCAAAGATCCTCACAGATCTCACCTGCTAAAACAAGTCCGGGAATATTTGTACATTCAAACAAAATCTTTGAACCCATAGGAATTACATCATCAAATAGATCAACCCATACAGCATGTTCAAATCCTCTGTTAAAATATCTTTCCTCATAAAATTCGCCGTAATTTGGCAGATTCATTTATTTATAAGGCCTAAAATCAATCCGTTTGATATGACCGCCATAACATTATAAAGCTTTCCCTTATAATCCCAAGGTAGTCCCAGGAAAATAACCGATTTATGTCCGGCCGTAAAATCAACTATTTCTTTCAATGCTTTCTTTGCTTCACTTATCAGTGTATCTTGAAAAAATAAATCATTACATGTGTATGCAGTCAGACAAAGTTCGGGAAATACTATAATACCGGTTTTGTTTTCCCATTCCTTTTCTATTGCCTTTTTTATATTTTCCTTATTATATTCCACATCACACACCCTGATATCAGGTGATACACTTGCAACTCTTATAAAACCGTCTCTCATACTTTCTCTTTCACATCTCCAAAAACAAAATCACAAAGTTTCTCATATTCCTTGTAAAAATCATTATCTTTTAAATCTTTCAATGCATCCAATATACCGTAGTAATACATTGCCTGCTTTACTTTGTCCTTTTCATTAAATCTCGATAAAAAATCGTCACCAAGACTCAAATAATCTCTCGCTGATGATCTTATATTTGATAATTTATCAGCCAGAGCTATTATTTTCACCTCTATAGATTCATCTTTCAAAGTATTTAATGTATGCATTTTCCTCTCAATCCATGACTTAGATTTATCCTCAGACTCAAACTCTACAAGATTTGCAACTCTCTTGGTGAAATTTTCCTCTATATCTTCTATAGTCACAGATGTATCCTCTACTGTATCATGCAAAATTGCTGCACATCTTACCTCTTCATCATCCGTAATCAGAGATACTATAGTACATACTTCAAGAGGATGTGTAATATATGGTATGCTGCTCCCTTTTCTAAACTGGCCTTCATGTGCCTTTATCGCAAATTTCACCGCTTTTTCTATCATAGAGACTCCTTTATTTATTATATTTTTCTTAAGTCCATTTTTTTAACTTGAAGTTTTTTTTTAAGTCTGTTATTCTAGTCAAAGATTGCTTGTATAAGTGAAAGTGAGGAAAATACATGTCTGATGAAAATAATGTAAATGAAAAACCCAAAAAAAGGAAATTTTCAAAACTCAAATATATAATAGCATTTATATTCATAAATGTAATCATATTTTTTGCTGTAACCTCACAGCCTCATTTTGAAATTTCTACAGTGGCTGATCCTGATTCAAAATCCGTGGAAATTAGAGTGACACAAAAGAGCATTTTTCCATTGCAAAGTTTTACAATGACTCTTGATGACTCACCACTCTCATATACTAAGAATGGTAATACATATGTGGCTACGGCAACTAAAAACGGAACTCTCGAAGTGGTTGCTACAAATATCAATACAATGTCTCAGACTATATATGAAAGAATAGACAGTATTGATTCAACAACTCCGACTATATTTGCTCAGCTGGTGAAAAAAGGAATTCTAAATATTACATTTGAAGACGGTCATTCAAACATTGATTACGACAGTATTTATGCATTAGACAGTAATGATAAAAGATTAAAACCTACGAAAATAAATGAAGAAGAAGGTAGAGCTACATTTGAATTTGATACCTATTCTATAAAAGCCTTTGTATCCGATACTGCCGGCAATGAAGGAGAAGTGGAATTCAACAACAGTGAGATCAATCAAACAAAACTTGTTTCCGCCGAGGGGATGGAAGTGAATGATATCCCTGTGGAAGAACCGGGAAACAATGAAAATGATATCTCCGAGGAGACCACATTTGATGTAGGTAATCTTGATGAGAAACCTTCAAAACAAAATGATGATTATCTGTACGAAAAGCATTAAAATTAAATATATCGAAATAACAAAAAACTCCATTGAAATGGAGTTTTTTGTTATTTCTTATATGATAATCTATGTAGCTCACCTGTGAGCTGCATTTTTTCAAATCCGTTTTGTGACAATGCCTCATACAGTATAATAGCTACCGAATTTGACAGATTCAAACTTCTGATATCTCCCCACATAGGTATTCTTATACAGGTATCTTCGTTTTCCGAAAGGATCTCTTCAGGTATTCCGGCACTTTCTTTACCAAACATTATATAATCATCCGGCTTATACTCTACTTCCTTATATGTATGGTGTGCTTTTGTAGTCGCAAAATACATATGCTCCTTTGCCGCAGGATTTTTCTCATAGAAGTCATTTATATCAGAATATATTGTGACATCCAAATTCTTCCAATAGTCCATACCTGCACGCTTTATCTCTTTTTCATTTATTCTAAAGCCCAAAGGTTCTATCAAATGAAGCCTTGTATTTGTTGCCACACAACTTCTTCCTATATTTCCTGTATTAGCAGGTATTTCAGGTTCAAGTAATACTATATTCATGAAAGACTCCTTACAAACTTCTCAATTCTTGAGATTGCTTCCTTTAATCTTTCCATAGAATATGCATATGATACTCTGACATATCCCTCTCCGCTTGCTCCGAATGCAGTTCCGGGAACTATGGCAATCTTTTGCTCTTCCAATAATCTTGTTGCAAATTCTTCCGATGTCATATTAAAACTTTTTATACTTGGAAATACATAGAATGCACCCTGAGGTTCAAAACATGTCATTCCCAAGTTCATCAAACTTATGCAAAAGGAATCTTCTTCTTTGATTGTATGATTCCCTCATATTTGCCACCTCATCATCTCCATGTGCAAGTGCTTCAACAGCCGCATATTGGCTCGTAGTAGGTGCACACATAATTGCATATTGGTGAATCTTAGTCATCTGAGCAATGATTTCTTTTGGACCTGTAGCATATCCGAGTCTCCATCCCGTCATAGCATATGATTTTGAAAAACCGTTTATTAATATAGTTCTTTCCTTCATTCCCTCTATCTGAACTATTGAAGCATGTTCCCCTTCGTATGTAAGCTCACAATATATTTCATCAGATATTACATACAAATCTTTTTCGATACATACTTTTGCTATCTCTTCTAACTCAGTTATATTTAGTATAGAACCTGTAGGATTATTTGGGAAAGGCAGAATAAGTATCTTTGTCTTATCCGTTACTTTTTCTAAAATTTGGCTTGCCTTTAACTTAAATCCGTCTTCCGCCTTAAGCTCAATTATAACAGGCTTACCTCCGGCAAGAATTGTACATGGCTCGTATGAAACATAAGAAGGCTGTGGTATCAATACTTCATCGCCTGCATCAAGCATAGCTCTGAGCGCAATATCAATACCCTCACTTCCACCTACTGTAATGATCATTTCATCCTTCGGATTATATTCAACATTGATCTTTCTGAGCAGATATTTTCTTATCTCTTCTCTAAGCTCCATAAGGCCTGAATTTGATGTATAGAAAGTCTTGCCTTTTTCAAGCGAATATATACCTGCATCCCTTATAAAATAAGGCGTATCAAAATCCGGCTCACCCACACCGAGAGATATCGCATCTTCCATAGTATTTACTATATCAAAACTTTCTGATGCCTGAAGGTTTTATTGACGTTATTGTTTTTGATAATGGATCTCTCATGGTGTTATAAGCTGCCTCTCATCTTTCTTCTTTGCAGATAGTATTGTTCCATGGTCCTTATATTTCTTGAGTACAAAATGTGTAGCGGTTGAAAGTACTGAATCCATAGGTGCTAACTTATCCGAAACAAATTGAGCCACTTCTCTCATTGTTCTGCCCTCAATAAATACTGTAAAATCAAATGAACCGCTCATAAGGTATATCGCACTTACCTCTGAGAATTGATATATCCTTTCAGCAATATTATCAAATCCCATGCCCTTTTGTGGTGTAACTCTTACCTCAATAAGTGCATTCACCTTTTCATTGGCTGTTTTTTCCCAATTAATCAAAGTATGATAACCACATATCACACCTTCTTTTTCCATATTTGCTATTTCATTTGCAACCGCTACCTCATCTTCACCCAATAAAATAGCCAACTCTGCAATATCAATTCTGGAATTTTTTTCAATTACCGATAATATCTTCTCTCTCATCTCTTATCACCTTAAAAATTTCATCCTGCACAGTTTTATTCACATACTCTACATTCTCTTTATCGACTATCAACTTATCAAGACTGTCCGTAATATGACCTATTACCTGCGCAGTGATGCCGTTTTCCTCCAAGTATTTGCAGTCGGATATAGGATCTTCACTAAGAAGTATCTTTCCTTCACTTAAAAGTCTGTATATATTAAGTCCCAGATATTCACAAATTTCAATACATATCTGGATAGTACTTACTTTTTTGATTTCTATTTCAAAGCCGCATCCACGTGACTTTGCAAAATCGTACACAGCCTTTAAAATACCACCTTCTCCAACATCTACCTTTTCACCACTAAAGCCTGCAAATATAGTATTTATATCTACAGGCCCGTCTTTTGGTCTATCATTATTTATGGGAGATAAATATCTCCCATAATAACCGCTTTCTTTGATATGCTTTTCAATACCATTTAAATAAACATTATTGAAATATCTGTTTAACTCTTCTCTGTAATTCTTTATTAACATCAAGGAGCCCTTTAGTCCGGCATACCCACAAAATATTATATATTTTTTCATTACTGTCCTGCATTAAGATTTGGATCAAAAGCCGGTCCAAGGCTTACATCAGGTGCCGGTCCTGTATCTGCAGGTGCATCTGCCGAGTCACCCGGAACCTGCATCAGAATTTTCCACAGGTGCAGGCGGTGGTGCATCCACTCTTGTACCTCTTATATAGATGTCATTTGACATCATGTAAGTATCACTTGATACCAATTCTCTGCTCACTTCAACACCGTCTTCTTTTATGACTTTCCAAAGTTTTGAAACTCTTCCCTTATGTCCGTCTGATTCTTTTATAACATATCCTACAGGCTTTGAAAGGTCATCCTTATAAGTCTGACCTTTTGGAGTTTCCTTTATCACTTCTGAAACAAATTCTATTGTCCTGTTAGTCGGTCTGTCTTCTTTACCCCAAATAGTAAATGTAACATTTCTTCCCGAAGTAACAGCCTCTACATATATAGGTGTGCTTCTGTTATTCGTAACCTTTATATCTTTATAATCACCTGCGATAGCCGCATCACCGCTTGGTTGTACATATCCTACTATCATAGAATGATTCTTTCTCTCTGCGATATCAGTCTCCGCTCTTAGCGCCGCCTGATACAATGTTGTAGCTATCTGGCATGCACCACCTCCGACACTGTCAACAACCAATCCGTTTTGATATGCTTTTGCCATCTTATATCCGTTTTTTATTGTAAACGGATGCATTTGTTCATAGCCTGAGATTGTCTCTCCGGGCATTAACAATACTCCATCCATTTTTGCAGTTCCTACAGCTATATTTGTAGCTCTCTCAGATGAAGATGATGAGTAATTTGTAGTATATGTACCAAGAATATCTTTGATATCTTTCAAATCCTCAGCCTTTATAGTAGCAGCCTGCTTTGTAACCTCAGCTTCTATAATTGCATTATCATCATTTAATACAGCATCCTTCATCTTTTCAATTGTAGACTCTTTATCTATGGCATATCCGTCATGTTCAGGAGTTATCTCAAAAGCACCGTTAACTCTTTTGATAGTTGCATTTACCGGTGCACTTGGATTCTTTGCATTTACAGTATCAAAAAATGCGTTTAAAGCCTCCTCATCAAATGCTATATCCGGGGTGATATTTTCAGGATTCTCTGTGAGAGCTGTACTCTTTGCAAATCTCTCAATAATATTTCCGGAAGTATACTTTTTTGCCTCCTCCAATATGAATTCTTTATTATCTATATTGGTTCCCAGTTCCGAGTAGCTTTTTTCTATCTGCTCTCCATTCACTGAAAGAATAAAACTCTTTTCATTTATTTTAGTCCGGAGTCTTTCCAAAGCTTCATCCAATGCATAAATTGTTTTAACACTGTCATCCAGACCGTTTATAACAAAACCTTCAGGCAGTCTTCTCTCCGCTTTTATACCTGTATCTGCAACGGTTACTACCGATTCAACAGAGCTCTCCCCAGTTGAGGCCGTATCGCCTTCAACGGCATCACTGTCTGTGGACTTATTATCTTCTCCTAATTTTGCTTCATTGTTCGTAGCTTGAATGTCAAAACTTCCTATTCCGCTACCTATACCCAATCCCGCAACAGCCATAAAAACAGCCATTGCCGCAGTTATATTTCCTATATTCTTCTTCAACTTTCCCTTTGTCCTCTCTAGACCGGCCTACCTACATTGACAATGCTGAAACTACTACAGGCACTACCATAGCCAGAACTAAAATTGTAACTATAACTATTGAAATAATTTGCCTTTTCTTATTCTTCATATAAACCTCTTTTCTTTATGGGATAAACTATACTTGTATGATTTTAGTGAAATCTTTTCAGTCTACAGACTGCAGACTGTAATATTTGCGCTCTATCAGGTAAAATCCTTGCTTCCTAACTTGATTTTATCCATCATCCTTTTAGCTTCGGATTCTGAAAGCAAGTCAATATTTACCTTGCATACAATTCTATGACAGTTTAGTAATTTCTGCAAGTCCTCTTTTGTTCTTTTTCTGATCGGAACGAACTTTTTTATCTTAACTTTCATAGCTTCAGAGTTTATTTCAAGTGTTTCAAAGTTTTTAACGATTTCTTGAAATAAAACATGAGTATAATATGCATCGCTGAACGCTCTGTGAGAATTCTTTCTTTCGATACCGAAATATTTACATGCATCAGTAAGATTTTTTCTCACATCCTCGGGAAGTACCTTCTTACATAACTTATATGTATCAATACCTCTTTTCTCAAATTCAAAGCCTGCTCTATTTGCTTCTTTCTTTACAAAACCGTAATCAAAAATCGTGTTATGGCCAAGTAAAACATAGTCTTCACAAAAGTCGACTATATGTTTTATAACATCTTGGATTCTCTTGGCATTTTCAATCTCTTTTTCACTTATCTTTGTCAGTTCAAGTATCTTTTCATCTATCTGCATATCAGGGTTTATAACACAGGAGAAAGTATCAATTACATGGGAATCCTTTACCTTTAAAAGTCCCACTTCTATTATCTTATCTTTAGACAGTCTGATTCCTGTAGTTTCCAGGTCAATTGCTATGTAATCGGTAATCATCATACTTTAGCACTTGGACAATCTTCTCTTAAGAAACATATATCACATTTTTCTCTTCTTGCAATACATATAGTTCTTCCCAAAGTTATAAGATCGGTATTCCAAACTATCCAATGATCTTTGGAAGTATCTCCATAAGTTCAAACTCTATTTTTACAGGGTCATCACTTTCGGTAAACCCGAGTTTTTTTGTGATCCTCTTTACATGTGTATCTACCACTATACTCGGCAAATCAAATATATTGCCTCTGATCACATTTGCAGTCTTTCTCCCCACTCCCGGAAGAGTTAAAAGGTCGTCCAAATCGCTTGGCACCTCTCCCCCAAAGTCAGTCAGAAGCTTCCTTGCACAGGCAATTAAATTTTTAGCCTTATTGTGATAAAAACCTATGGAATGTATGTCTTTCTCCATCTCGGACAAATCGGCATCAGCAAACTTCTCCAAGCTGTCATACTTTTTAAACAAATCTCTTGTCACCATATTTACTCTGGCATCAGTACATTGTGCACTTAGTATTGTAGCGAACAGAAGCTGCCAAGGAGTATTATACTCCAGATAAATTATTTTTTCTGTACCATATGTTTCATCCAATTTTTTTAAAATTCGTTTGAGTCTTTTATCAATCATACCATTATCTCTATTTTTCTTCCGCTTGGCTGATATTCATAATATCTTACACCTGCCGCATTCAACATTCTCTTGCTGGCTCTGACAGACGGGCTTGAGGCATATTTATCCTCTTCATATATTATAGTCTTTATTCCTGCCTGTATTATAGCCTTAGCACATTCATTACATGGAAATAAAGTTACATATATCTTGCTGCCTTCCAAAGAACCTCCTCTGTAGTTTAGTATCGCATTTAATTCACTATGTGTAGAATACAGATACTTTGCATTATAAGGATCTGTAAGCTCGAACTCCTTGCCCCACGGGAAGTCCTCATCGGAACAACCTCTTGGAAACCCGTTATATCCCATAGAAAGTATCTTATTATCTTCACTTACTATACAAGCACCCACCTGAGTGTTCGGATCCTTTGATCTTCTTGCACTGAGTTTTGCCACACCTATAAAATATTCATCCCAATTTATATAATCTTCTCTTTTTTCGCTCATAATCCACCTAAATATCTATTATGTTAAAACCTGCGGCTTTCTTTAATCTGTTCATCACCGCTCTTCCTATACCGCTCTCATCAAATGACTCTGAGAGTATATTCTTTACTCCAATCTCATCACATTTTCTAAGTACATCAAAAAGATTGTGAGCAATACTACTCATATCTTTTGAACTGCCAAGGCTTAAAAGCTTTACATTATCTTTTTTATTTTCTTTGATAAATGATAAAAGATCACTTTTATGTTCATCCACAGTAAGTATAGCCATCTCAAGTTTCGATTCTATTACCTGTGATTTCAAATAACTTAATACTTCCCATTCTTTGCCTCTTAGTATCTTCATATCCGCCTTTGGTGCATAATGCTTGTATTTCATGCCCGGAGCCTTAGGAGCCTCTTCTGTTGATAAAAGATGCTCTATTGCGGGATCTATATTTACATTTCCGCATACATCCCTAAGCATTTCAAGAGTAATGGCACCCGGCCTTAATAGTATCGGGGTATTTTCTGTCAGATCCACTATTGTAGACTCCACACCTATTCCAACTTCACCCCCGTCTATTATCATCTCTATCTTGGAATTCATGTCTTCAAACACATGAGAAGCTTTTGTTGGTGAAGGTCTGCCTGAAGTATTTGCACTTGGTGCGGCTATCGGTACTCCGGACACTTCTATCAAAGCTCTTGCAATATTACTCTCCGGCAATCTGACAGCAACTGTATCAAGACCTCCGCTGGTTGTATCAGGTATAATACTCTTCTTTTTTAATACGACTGTCATAGGTCCCGGCCAAAACTTGTTTGCCAAAGTGTAAAACAGCTCCGGTACATCATTTGCAATATCTTTTACATCTTCTGTTTTTGAAATATGTACTATTAAGGGATTATCGCTCGGTCTGCCCTTTGCGGCATAGATCTTTTTTGCAGCTTCAGGCATCAGAGCATTTGCCCCAAGTCCGTATACCGTCTCTGTCGGAAACGCCACCAGACCTCCACTCCTTATTATAATCGCAGCCTCTTTAATATTTCCGTCTTGATATAATTCATTTATATCTTTTTTTTCTATTTTCTTTACAATAGTTTCTTTGATTTTCTGCTCCAATTATGCCTCTTCCGTATCTCTTAAGAGCCTTCTTTTGCTCTTAATCAATCTTTTTTTCTTGCTCTCTTCGTACTTTTCTCTCAGCTCTTCATAAGTGGCCGTATCCACCACCTTGGTTGTCTTTATTACATAGTATTCATCATCACTTTTTCTGACTCTTATTTTTCCCTTTACAAAGCCATGTTCCGGACAGGTTCCTATACAATAATAGTTTCTTTGATTTGTTGAGAACCACTTTATTTTTTTCTTCAACATTCTATTACATCTGTCACAAATAAGATCTGAATTATGCTTATCGGCTATCGCATCTTCCTTTGTGGGAAAAAGTGTAGATACAAACTTTGAATATCCCGAAAAATGCAGATATATCTCTTCTTCACTACTTCTTGGTACACGATAATAATCCAGTGAGTAGTACTCACTTACAGATTTAAAATCCATGTTTTTCATTACTTTAGCTGTATAAAATGCATCTTCCAATGCATGGTGAAAAGGTCTCTTGCTCTCTATACCGAGCATATTCACAGCTCTTTCAAGTGGTATCCTATCCTGCTCTCCGTTTGGATATCTTATGTTGAAAAGCTTTTGTATATCGTAGTAAAACAATGGGTATTCAAATTTATTATCCACCTCATAAAATTTCATATTTCTTTGAAGTTCTACAAGATCCAGATTTCCCCATGTACACAGTATGGTCTTTTTTTTTCTTTATTGTCAAGCTCACAAAACTCAAAAAAGTCCTTTATCGCCTCTACAAAAGGAACTCCTTTTTTCTTAAGCTCTTCGATTCCTATCTGAACCACCTCATGTACCTTAAAATGCATTTTTTTATAAACCGTGGGCTTTATCACTCTATGAAACTCATCAACTTTTTCAAGTTTTGAATTAAGCTTTACCGCTCCTATTTCTATTATTTCAAAGGGAAGATCTTTATTACTATATTCTCTACCGTTTGGACTCTGATTCCACTCCAAATCCAGTACTATATAACTATCCATATCTACCTTTCCAAAAAAGCACATCCGAAGATGTGCTTTGATTTTGCTTTATTTTATAATGTCATCTTTTCGTTCTTTACGATAGCATCTTTTCTCATCGGAATGCGGCAATTTTTGTTGTTTCCAAATTCCACTATTACAGTATCATCTGTAATATCTATCAAAACACCATAAAATCCTGATGCAGTCTCTACTGTATCGCCAACCTCCAAGCTTGCAAAAAGCTCAGCCTGCTTAGCTTTTTCCTTTTTGTTAGGTCTATAAGCCATAAAATAAAATATAGCCGCTATAAACACTACATACATTGCAATCGCACCTACTCCAAAACCACCACCTGCATTTGCAGTTGCCAAAATATTCATAGTCCTCCTATTTAGAACCTTCAAGCATAGTTCTTATTTTGTTATTTTTATATTCTGTATACCTATTTTCGCGTATAGCTGTGCGAATCTCACTCATCATTGTATTATAGAAATATAGATTGTGCAATACACAAAGACGCATACCAAGCATCTCATTTGCCTTAAGCAAATGTCTGATATAGCCTCTTGAATATGATCTACAGGCCGGACACTGACACCCTTCTTCTATAGGTCTTTTATCAAGCTCATATTTCTTATTGAAAAGGTTCAGCTTTCCATGGTTTGTGTATACATGTCCATGTCTACCGTTTCTGCTCGGATATACACAGTCAAAGAAATCCACTCCCCTGTCTACCGCTTCAAGAATATTTATAGGGGTACCTACACCCATAAGATATGTAGGCTTATCCTTTGGCAGATGTTCAACCGTTACATCAAGTATATGATACATCTCTTCATGGCTCTCACCGACAGCCAGACCTCCTATTGCATATCCGTCAAGGTTCATCTCGCTTATTTCTTTTGCATGTGAAATTCTGATATCATCAATAACCCCACCTTGATTTATACCAAAGAGCAACTGCTCTTTATTTATGGTATCCTCCAATGAATTAAGTCTGTCCATCTCCACCTTACATCTTTGCAACCATCTGGTGGTACGGGCCACAGATTCCTCTATGTATTTTCTTTCCGCAAGTGCCGGAGGACATTCATCAAATGCCATTGCTATTGTAGAGCCTAAATTTGATTGTATTTGCATACTCTCTTCCGGTCCCATGAAAATCTTCTCCCGTCAATATGTGAATTGAAAGCAACGCCCTCTTCCTTGATTTTTCTGAGTTTAGCCAATGAAAACACCTGAAAACCACCCGAATCGGTAAGTATAGGTCTATCCCAGTGCATAAACTCATGTAGACCGCCAAACTCTTTTATAAGCTTATCACCTGTTCTTACATGCAGATGATAGGTGTTTGAAAGCTCTATCTGACAACCTATTTCCTTAAGGTCATCCGTTGAGACAGCTCCTTTTATAGCGGCTACAGTGCCGACATTCATAAAAAGAGGTGTCTCTACGGTACCATGAACTGTTTCCATGGTAGCGCTTTTTGCTCTATTGTCTACAGCCTTTATCTCATATTTCATAAAATACCTAAACTACAGCACCCTTGCTGTCTTTATTTATTTCAACCTTTTTTTCTTTTTTCTTCTTATTCTTAGCTTTTTGTGCCTTCTCCTCTTCCTTCTTCTGCTCGAGTTTCTTATCAAATCTGTTGCTGAAGATATACCAGAAGATACTTGATAAGAATACGGAAGAATATGTACCTGCTACAATACCTACCATAATTGGTAATGCAAATTCTCTGATAGAAGAAACTCCCATTATGAAGAGCACAAAGATCATGATAAATGTTGTGAGTGATGAATAAATACTTCTTGTAAGTGTTTCAGTAACACTTGTATTTATTATCTCTTCCTTAGTAGCTCTTGGCAGTATTTCCTTATTTTCTCTTATTCTGTCAAATATTACGATAGTAGCATTGATAGAGTAACCGACTATTGTAAGGATACATGCAATAAATGTTGATCCTACACTCCAACGAAGCAATGCATAGAATGTAATAACAACCAATACGTCATGTACAAGTGCAAGCACTGAACTTGTTGCAAATCTAAAGTCTTTAAATCTGAACCAAATATAAAGAAGCATGAGTATTGTAGCAATTACTGTAGCTACAACAGCATCTTTCTTCATCTCGGAACTTACAGCACCTGATATTGACTCTGCTGTAATCTTCTCCGCATCAACACCGAACTTTTGGGCAAGAGCGCTGTTAAGTTTCTCTCTCTCATCCACTGAAAGTGTACGTGTCTTTATGATAACCTCATTTGAACCTTCCACCTTTTGTGTCTGTGTTCCGGCTTCACCTGTTATAGATTCCACTACAGGAACAACCTCTTTTGAAATTCTCTCAAGTGAATAGTCCTCATTAAATGTAACATTTGTTGATGTACCGCCCTTGAAGTCTATACCGTAGTTAAATAAATTACCGATTTTTACCTTATTGTAACCTGCTCCTATGGCACCTGCCAATATAATAATCACTGATATGGCAATTGTTATATTCTTCATTCCGACAAAATTGATAGGCTTTTTTGCAAGCTTCTTACCATATAATTTAGGATTATCAAGCCCTATATTATAGAAGGCCTTCATAATAAATCTTGTAACGAATAATGCTGTAAACATTGACAGTATAATACCGAGTGCAAGTGTCTGTGCAAATCCTCTTACTGTAGCCGAACCACGAAGATAGAGCACCGCAGCCGCTATAAGTGTGGTAACATTTCCGTCAATAATAGCTGATAAAGCTTTCTTAAAACCTGTATTTATAGCCTCATTTACACTCTTGCCAATTCCTATCTCTTCCTTGATTCTTGTAAAGATAATAACATTTGCATCCACCGCCATACCGATTGAAAGGATAATACCCGCAATACCCGGCAATGTCAGTGTAATTTCAAATGCTGACAAGAGTAAAATCTCAAGTATAATATATAATGAAAGTGCAAGTACCGATGCAAATCCCGGAAGTAAGAATACAACTATCATAAATACTGCAAGAATTGCAAAACCTACAATAGCAGCCTTCATACTTGTAGATATAGCTTCCTGTCCAAGCTTTGCTCCTACCACATTACTTCTGAGCTCTTCAAGCTCCAGTGAAAGTGAACCTATACGAATAGTAGATGCAAGATTATTTGCCTCATCATATGAGCTCATTCCTGTAATCTGTGCTGTTCCACCTGTAATAGCGGTTTGAACAGTAGGATTTGAATAAATTATATTATCATATATAATGGCAATTCTCTGACCGATAAGTCTTGCAGTAGCTTCTTCAAAGGCTTTTGAACCCTCATCTGTAAATGTAAGTGAAACAACATACTCACTGTTACCGTTATTATCTATAATACCGGCTTTTGCTGTTGCCACCTGATCACCTGTAAGTACAGTATTTCCCTGAGGATCCACAAAAATCAAAGAACCCGGCTTTCCAAGTTCGTCAAGTATTGCATTTGCATCAGATACACCCGGGATATCAATATTAATTCTATTGCCGCCCTCTCTGTAAACTTCCGCCTCTGTTGAATAATTCTGTACTCTCTGCTGCAACTTGTAGATAGTATCTGCCATATCCTCATCTGACGGATTTGGTTCCACTGTCTGATAAGTAATACTTACACCACCCGCCAAATCAAGTCCAAGTTTTATTTTACCTGTACTGAATTTAGAGTCACTGTTTGATTCTTCAGCCACATCACTGTCTGTTGCCGCATTTTCAGTCACTTCACCGCTCTCGTTTGATATTGTAGTCTCACTTGTTGCTATTGCATTTTTTGTGCCGTTACCTGCTGACAAAACATTGTAAGCAAGAAAACCGAAAAACACCAAAACCACAACAGTGATAAAGAGAGAGGCTAAGCCCTTTTGCTTATTGTCCTTCATTATCTTCTCCTATTTTACCCAGCTAACGCTGCTTTTATCATTATTGCACATTCAATTCTCTTTTTTTGAAGTTCGCAACCGATATCATAAGTATCTGTAATAGAGCCGTGGAAGCTATAAGAATTAGCCGCACATCCTCCACTACAATAAAATCTTGCATAGCAATCCTTACACTTTGGCTTAGCATAAACATTACACAGCTTAAACTCATTACTGATGTCTTTTCTCTTCAACCCGTCGAATACATTTCCCAGCAAGAACTCATCTTTTCCCACAAATTGATGGCATGGGTAGAGATCACCCCAAGGTGTAACCGCCAAGTATTCCGTTCCCGAACCACATCCTGAAAGTCTCTTTGCAACACATGGTCCCTGAGTTAAATCTATATTGAAGTGGAAGAAATTAAATCCTCTTCCCTCCTTCTTCCTCTTGATATACTCTACCGCAAGCTTATCATACTCTTCCATAATCTTTGGAATATCTTCTTCTCTGATTGCATAAGCTTCACCATCTTCACCTACTACCGGCTCCATACTTGTCTGCTTAAATCCAAGGTCTGCAAAATGCAGCACATCCTTTGAAAATTCCAGATTATTTCTTGTAAAAGTACCTCTTATATAATAGTCCTTTGTGCCTCTTGACTCAGCAAATTTTACAAACTTAGGAACAATAACATCATAGCTGCCTTTGCCTCCTCTTGTAGGACGCATAGCATCATTGACTTCTTTTCTGCCGTCAAGACTTAGTACTACATTTGACATCTCCTGATTGCAAAATTCCATAATTTCGTCATTCAAAAGCATTCCGTTTGTAGTAATTGTAAATCTAAATTTCTTATTATTAGCTTCTTCCAAGCTTCTTCCATATTTTACAAGGTCTTTTACTACCTGCCAGTTCATGAGCGGCTCACCGCCAAAGAAGTCAACTTCCAAATTTCTTCTGTTGCCGGAATTGGCCACAAGGAAATCAAGAGCTCTCTTTCCGACATCATAACTCATAAGAGCTCTTCTGCCATGGTACTCTCCCTCTTCAGCAAAGCAGTACTTACATGCAAGATTACAATCGTGAGCAATATGAAGACAGAGTGCCTTTACAACTGTTTCTCTCTCTTTAAAATCATTGATGTAGAGCTCATAAGTATCCTTAGTATAAAGCTCCTCAGCATTAATAAGCTCCTGTATATCGGAAATAGCTTCATCTATTTCCTCATCACTATACTTATCCTTCAAACCTGATTTAATATCAGTTTTTATCTCTTCACTTAAGGTTATAGGAGCATCAATCTCTCCTATCAGCTTCTCACCAAGTTCCATTGCATCATACATAAGCTCATCTACTACATGAACAGAACCTGAATTGACATCTAAAACTATATTGTATCCGTTATTCTTATATTGGTGTAACAAATTATTCCTCTTTCTATCATGAAGCAAATTTTACAACATGAAAAGCCCCCTTAACAGTCTATGACCGCGAAGGGGGGTTTTTGATACAAGCGTCTTATCTGTTAGGATTCTCACAACCCTGATTTCCAACTGTGCAAGATGTCTTGCAAGCTGACTGACAAGAAGTTTGGCACTCGCCACAACCACCACGCTTTAAGCTCTCTTTAAGAGTTTTCTCATTTAAAGTAACAACATGCTTCATATACATTCTCCTTCTATGTCGTGCTACGACAACAAGCTTTATGCTAAATCATTTTAGCATAAGTAAATATCTTTTTCAATAAATATATTTTTTGAACATCTCAACACTCATATTTGCTCTTTTGGCGGCATCTTCAATACTCAATATTCCGTCTTTTACTAAGGATGCAAGAGTAGTTACAGCACCTTCCATCTTGCCTTCTTTTATACCTTCGCGTCTTCCTTTTTCCATTCCTTCGATTCTTCCTTTCTGTATTCCTTCCAGTCTTCCTTTCTCTACTCCTCTTGCCTCAACTCTATCAAGTACTTCGCACATATTAACATTCTCCTTTCCCTTCAGCTCATTTATAGTTTCTTCTTAAAATATATTCTACCTTTGTTTTACTTTTAACATAACTAATGTATATATTTATATGCTAAATATACAATCTTTAAATATAAATTTTACGTTATTAATTATTTTTAAAATAAAAATACTATTTAATTATAGTTTTAATGCCTTGTTTTGACAAATTTATAGAACTTGTGATTTGTACTTGAAAGAGCTGTTACTTTTGTAACAGCTCACATAACTTAATCTTTTTTCTCTTTTTTCTTTTTGTATACAAAGACTATACCTAAGCCAAGTGCAATACCTAAAGTTATAATTGCCAAAGGAATATAACCTGCTGATAAAAGTTTTGCCTGTGGCGCTTTTATTTCAAAGCTTACAGAAGCAATATCACTTAAATTACCTGCCTTATCCTTTCCCTGTGCCTTTACGGTGTGCTTACCTTCTGTATAAATACTTAAGTTTATTGTACCGTCATCCTTAATTGTATACTCACTCTTATCAAGTAATTTATCATCAAGCCAAACTGATTCAATAAAATCTCCCGGAAGTTCCGTACTTAAAATAATATTTACATTACCCTCATAGATTTGACCTTCTTCAGCGCCCAGAATCATGCTTACAGGCTTTGTAGCATCATATATAACTTCCACGGGTTTCATTGAAGACTTATTTCCTGCAGTATCTATTACCTCAAGATTGAAAGTATATTTCCGTCTTTATCTATTGACTTTGAAAACTTCAACTCACCGTTTACAAACTCAAACGGCTCATCCATTCCGTTTATAGTTGCCGACACAATAGAAATTTCATCAGTGTTCCACACCTCAATACTTGGTTTAAACGGCTTGTTTGTATACTGTCCTACAAGTTCTTCAGGCTTAAACTTAAATGTTGCGCCTTTTTTATTTACGGAGAAATTCACCTTCTTCTCGGTAACATTACCTGCCATATCATATATGGTTACGGTAAGTATATAATTATCATCAATGTAAATAGGATCAAGATTTAATATATAACCACCATCCTGTTTCTTTGCCTTATATATAAGGTCTCTTGACTTTCCGTCAGCAACAGCTGTAAGAGTGATTTTTGATTTTGATAAGTCAATATTTACATCACTGTATTTTACTACAGGTGAGACTGTTCTTGCATTTGCGGTCAAGTCTTCCACTCCGGTAATAGTAATATGTGGTGCTGTAGCATCGACATTAACCTTTTCTTCAAATCTTACTTTTCCGGAGCCCGAACCCTGATTATTTTTGACAACTGCGATTCTATACTCTCCGTCATCATCAAACACTATATTAGCTCTGTGATTTCCACCCTCTGAGCTCCATGTATATCTTGCATTTGACAATACTTCTTTTCCGTCTACTTTTTTATAGACCAATACAGAATAATTATTCGCATTAAAATTACTGTCTTCAACACTTACAGATGCTGTTCTCGTATTCAAGAATCCGTTTACCCTATTATTTACTATATCCGTATTGATATTAACTCTAGGTCTTACATTTTCTGTACTCGAGCTATTGCCTGTACCAACACTATTTGCTGTACTTACACCATTATCATCACTACTACTATTTCCGCTTCCCAAAGGCTGGAAAAGTCTTTGTTGCTGATTTGAAGTATCTGCACTTGTATTTGTCTGATTATTAGTGGATTGAACGTTATCCTGTACCTGTGCTGTGGAAGACTGGGAATTAGTATTGCTTGTAGATACATTATTTACAGCACTTGCACTTTGTGTATTCCTATCCGGGGTCGGAGTCGGATTAACGTCATCATTATTTCTTCCTCTCGTTTCAGTACGAGTTGAAGTATCTACTACTACAGTATTATTATTGGAAGTTCCTGTTTCATTTGTGGTAGTAGTATTTGTTCGTGTATCAACAGGTGGCTCAACTACAGGCGGTTGCACTGCTAAAAAGAAGATTTGATTTCTATCTCCATTCTTAGATACAAACTGCAACATACTGTTATTTACAGCATTCAAGTTATCAGCTCTTGCAATTTGCACATTACTTCCAATACCATAATATACATTACTTCTATAAAGAGTAATGCTTGCATTACTACTTTCCTCTCTTGTCATTGTATGAAATCCGTTTCTTATAACTAAATCTCCCCTTCTCGGGTTTGAAGATGTAGCTATTGAAGGGGTTGCAACAGATGATGTGGCAAGAGTTGGTGGTCTTGAAATATCATAATCCTGTATCTCAATATTTCCATGATTCAATATAACATTTTTTACATTTTCAAAAGAGTTTTCTATCAGAACAGGACTCCAATTAGAATAACTCTCATCATTTGTATCCCCCAAATCTCTTGGTGTAGGCAATGTCAATGTACCATCTGAATTTAGAAATAATGAAACATTTCTTATATGGTATCCATTACCATCTCTAAATATCAGCCCTACTACCGTACTTGAGGGTGCCGCCATAGAATCAAAAGAAAAAGATTGGAAAATAATTTGAAATAAAAAACACAAACAAATCACTATTGCAATTATTTTTTTGTCTTTACCTCGGACATTCATAATACTATTTACCTCCCGCAATTAAATTAATTTCTTCAATAATCTCAAAAATCCATATTTTTGATCATATTTGTTATAATCTGACCATGGTAATTTTTCTAACAGCACGGTGTCATTACTATAATCAGAGTTATTTTTTACTGATACTTTCTGTATTGTTTTTATTACATTATCAGTTGTCAATCTACCTGAATGTGTTTTTCTAAGTGGCATAGTTTTATTTTGCATTCTTTGATCAACCGACCATTTCTGCTTTGAGCCATAACTTAAAATATCTCTAAAAGCCTTTCTTACACCCAATTTAAACCAAATCCAAATACTTAGTATCAACATGGTACCGCCTGCAAAAATCCCACTAAAATATAATATTTTATGCATTAGATACCTCCTACATTTTGTAATTTATTCTTTAAAGAAACAAAATTTGAATTTGATTCAATATCGGGCAATTCACTTGCCTTCGTATAAATCATAGCTGATGTATTCACATCTTTCATATCCATCAACAGCATAGTTGCAAGGCTTATATATGCAGTAGCATCATCCGGATATTTCTCAATCAACCTATTATACTCATCTGCCGCTCTGTTATATTCACCTAATGTTCGATAAATATCACCTATTCTATTTCAAATAAAATAGATTGCGTTGCTGTTGCAAATGTCAAATACTGTTCATAATAAGATATAGCCTCATGCAAGTCATCCTTAGAGCTCTTTTCACGTATATCGACATTTCCTCTTCTGTAATAGGCATCTGCCAGTCCAAAATATACCTCAGGTAAATATTTATCCTTCAAATCCTTATCCATATATGGACTTTTCAATATCTCATCTGCCTTATTTAAAAGCTCCATTGCTTTATCAAAAGGCTTTTCGCCCACTTTTTGTATAGCAAATGCATTAGCCCTGTAAATTTTTGACAATGTAATATATATTTCTATCTTTTCTTCTTCATCAACCTCTGTATTCAGATACTCATCAACATTATTCATATCCTTAACTATCATGTTCCAGTCTGTACCTATCTCCGAAAGAGATCTTGACAATGAAGAATAATACTTTGCCTGTGGATATTTTTTTGTGTCTACCTTCTCAAAATATCTTGCCGCTGTACCGTAGTCAACATTGAACTCAGCATCCTTGCTGTTACCAAGAAAATATATCTGTCCTATTTTCATCATAAGATCATCATTTTTACCGAGGTCTCCTCTTCCAGATGCAATCATTGCAGAAATCGCCATAAGACCGTTCCTTGTCTGTCCAAGATCACAATAATAATCAAGCATCCTTACATATGCTTCCGTACTTTGTGGTGATATATTTATTGCCTCTTGGAAAAGTTTTAAAACATTAGCATCAACTACATTTTCACTTCCTGAGGAAGCAATTGTAAGAGCCGCTTCTGATAAATAATTATTGTAGACCTTTGAGATTTCCCTTTTCTCCATTCCATTTACAACAATAGCCATAGAGAAAAAAGTAAAAGATAGAATAAGACTTGCCGCAAACATCAATATTTTCTTTTTTTGAGTTGCTATGTATGAATCATCCAAGTCCCTAAAGTGTTGCAAAGCATATGACATCTCCTTACAGTCATTAAACCTTTTTTCAGGATCTTTTCTTGTAGCCCTAAGTATTATCTTTTCAAGTCCGTTTGACAATCTCTCATCCCATCTTCTTATCGGATAAAGCTCATATGGTGGCTCCGAAGGATTCACACCTGTAAGTAGATGATACATGGTAGCACCAAGATTGTATATATCAGTCCTTGCATCAGTTTGTCTCAATGTTTCTCCTGCAAACTGCTCAGGAGCCGCATATCCTATGGTACCCAGACATGTAGTATCCGATACACTGTCATAGTTATATTTTCTCGCCGTTCCGAAATCTATCAGAGTAATCTTACCGTCCGGCTTTAACATTATATTTGCCGGTTTCAAATCTCTGTATATTATCGGTGGATTTTGTGAATGTAAATAATCCAGTACATCACAAAGCTGTATGGCATAATCAACAACTTTATCTTCCTCTATAGTTCCCTCTTCCAGTAAAATATCAGACAGTGGCCTACCTTCAACATAGTCCATTACAATTATAATGGTATCATCATTTTCAATTATATCTGCGATACTCGGTAGATATGGATGCTTTAATTCTTTTAAGAGATTTGTTTCCGTTATGAGACTTTGTTTCATCACCTCATAATTTCTATTTTTCTCTTTTCTCATCTCCTTAACAGCCCATTGTTTATTTGCTTTCTCATTCATCGCCAAATAAACAACACTCATACCGCCCTGTCCGATCTTATTTAGAATCTTATATTTCCCGTCTAAAAGGCTACCAATCTCCAACATATTACCCCTATTATTGCACCTTGACCAATGCTACTGAAATATTATCCAGTTCCTTCCTTTTTAGATTTAGGTCTATCAATGCCCTAAGTTTTTCATTAAATTTGGAATTGTCACATTTCAACAGCATATTTAAAATCTCTTTTTCTGATACTTCATGTCTGAAACCGTCACTACAAAGCAATAGAATATCACCTTTTTCTACTTCTCCGCAAAACATATCAGGATTAACATCACTTGTAGCCCCAATACATTGTAAAAGTACATTTCTCCTCGGATCTTTTTTTGCTTCTTTCTCAGTAAGCCTACCCTCTGCTATCTCTTTAGCAATAACGGTATGATCATCTGTAAGTTTATATATTTTAGACGATGATATTTTATACAGCCGGCTGTCTCCCACATGCCATACAAAAAAACGATTTTCAACTAAAAGAAAAGCTGTTACGGTTGTACCAAGATATATACCATGTTCTTTACCATAGTGAAGTAAACCTTCATTTTCAGAACTTATGATATTTCCTATATCTTCCCTCATTCTGCTTTCATCCCAGACACTATCATATTTACTGTAACTGTATAAAAACCAATCCGAAAATGCTTCTACAATACTCTTACTGGCAAACTCACCACAGGACAGTCCACCCATTCCGTCACAAATTATCCCAAGACAAACTTCCTTGCCTTTAAATTTTGCTCTTTTTAAGATTACACTGTCCTGATTACAACTTTTTTTTTCAATCCGACTTCAGTTTGCGCCGCTAAAAAATACTTCATATATTATCCTATGTGAAATTCAAATTCTTCATTTGCCAAACTTATGACGTCATTATCCCACAGTTCGACCTCGACTGTTGATGAGATTTTTTCACCATTTACCATAGTCGAGTTTAATGACTTTAAATCTCTAATAAAGAACGAACCGTCTTTTTTAATAATTTCCGCATGATTTCTACCTACTGAAGTATTATCACTTATACAGAAATCCACATAACTTTTCTCTCTTCCGATTCTAAAGTTTGACTTATTTATAAGTATTTTTTCACCGGTTCTCTTCCAGATCAAAAATCCGTTTGCAATATTTTGAGAAAATCCCAACAGTGTGGTTTCACCCATATTAACCGGGCTTTGTAAAACTGTTGTCTCCGCAAAAGAATTACCCTGTGGCTTAGATACCTGCACAGTATTTTCAACCTTAGGAGCCTGTTTTTCTTTCTTTTTTCCGAAAAGTGAAAACTTCTTTTTATCCTTTGTCTCTTTCTGAGCCGTTGTTCCTACATTTACAGGTTCTTCTCTACCCGGAATTAAAAAGCTGTTTCCGGTACTAAAAGTGCTTTCAGGTACCTTTGTTATTTCCTGTTTCTTTTCAGACTTTCCAAACCCAAACAAACCTTTTTTCTTTTCTTCTTTTGCAGGTTTAGCATTTACGTTGACATTTGATACCGGCTGACTGTTAACAGGCTTAAATGTACTGACAGGGGGCTGAGTATTTACAGGAACCTGTGCTCTATTACTATATCCTGAATAATCAACTGCCGGAGTTACCGGTCTAACAGGTTCTTCAATGCTATTTATTTTTCTTTCTTTAAATTCATTTACGGCTTCCATCTTTGGCCTATTTGGCGTTTCAGAGTATTTTCTGTGCTTTAACTCTGATATCAACTGTAAAAACTTATCATAAGAAAGAGAATCTTGTTCTGAAATCTGTTTACTTATATCTGCCGCAAAATATGCCGCCTTATCATTCTTTACCATCATATCAAGAAGTAAATTTTTGAAAAAAGTAGGAATACTTATACTGTTTTTTTCTGTCATATATTGGTAAAAGAACCATCTTTATAGTTTCATTATCAACAAATATGTATTCATTTTTCCAAAATAATTTGAGATTCACTTAACATATATTCTTCAATGTCCATTACCGCTTTACAAATATTTCCGAATATATCTAAAAGTTCCTCTTTTGTAAGATCTTCACTCAAATATTCATTCAAATTCTTTACTGTTGCAGTTTTATACTTAAATTCCGTCATGGAATCATGCATGACTATATCGATGGGAATAAGATTTTTAATATCATTATTTCTCATCATTCCTATACTTACATTGTCAATTTTTTCATTTTCAGCAACATTATATATAAGCTCAATATCCTTTTCAGTCTCGTTCTTTTTCAACATATGGGCCTCCTATCTCAAATTTTCCAAAAATGAAACTTGTGACAATATCTCAGTCAAATCTCCGCTGTCTGCATTATAATTTTTAACAAAATCTCTTACAGCCAAAGTTTGAGGAATGGAAACATTATTCACATCTCTTACCTTATTACATATTAGTGAGAGCTTATTTGTTATATCAATACTTCCGCTATTCTCCATAATCTGCAGTGCCTCATTTAAATCAGACATTTTCTTTATTCCCTGCCTTGTATCATCGAAAACAAATATTATCTTATATGCAAACTTTGCAAATACCTTCAGTCTGCTTCCCGGATTTAAATTACTGTCTATGATTATATGTCTATACTTACCCATTCCTTGTAATTCCTTAATAAGTACAGATATATCTTCATCACTCATTTCAAGCATATCAAGAGCCGTTCTTGATTCATTGAAGAAGTCCAAGCCTTCACTTGTCTTTAAAACACTGCTTTCTATTTTCAAGGAAACACTCTGCTTTTTACTCTTTATTGCATATATTATCTCATCAAAACCGACATTTCCTTCTCCGTTTAAGAAAATATTGGATGAATTCAGCATCTCAAAGTTTAAGTACAATGTAGGTATTCCCTGCCTTGCCAACCTTTTTGCATAAGCAATTGCAAGAGAAGTAGCTCCTGCACCTCCGTTTACCGGCATAAAGACCTCAACCAAGGTATTATTACCGTCATTGAATTTATATGCAATATCACCGTTTGCACCGTCTGCAAGTACATTCAATATTTCCTTATATATCTTCTCCGGCTTTTTAAACTTGTTGATTGTCTTTATATTATTTTTACGTTCTATCAAATCTCTATCCGACAGATACGCAAGACTTATCTTCTCACTGTATGAAGATAAGTCATCTTCTATATTTTCAGAAACAAGCATAACATCGATAGCCTTATTTCCTCTGTTATTCTCAAATGAATCTAATGAAGAAAAAGTCAATATTTCTATCCTGTCCTGATAATTTTTAATATAAAAATCTGACAATCTTTTTCTGTAATCCTCATCACCATCTATTAAAACAAGTCTGATTTTCATTAAAAACCTCCTATTCTACAAGCTTTATAAATTTCCAGGCTCCCTTATTTACAGAAGCTACTCCTCTACTGTTGAAGCAACCTGCCTCATTAAACTCAAAATCAATAACAACTGTAGCGTTTTTATTAATATATCCCCAATTTTTACCGTCATATACCGCCGCAAACCCGTTCGCAAAAGGCTTTGCGTCCTTATATTCGGTCATCAATTCAATTTCACCATTCTTATTTGCAAATCCCCATTTATCATCTACCTTAACAGCCGTAGCATCGTCAGACATAAATGCCTTTGCCTCATCAAAACCTTCACTTCCAATCATATTTCCGTCCAAATCGAAAATATGATATTTACCGTCAAGCTTTGCTATATATACATTCTGTGAAGTGGCAAATCCGAAATCATCAACCAACACATCATCATATATAAAATCAGTAACCTGTGAAAAATCATTCTTTATAACAGCCCATTTGCCGTCTTTTTTTACCGCAGCTCTCTTATTAGCAAATCCGCCTGCATAATCATAGGTCAACTCAGTCGCCTTGTTTGCATACTCATCTATATAAGAATAACTTTCAGCTGTTTTATAAGGAGCCAGTTTGTTCCCAAATACACCAAGTGAATCTACTTTAAAATCAGGTACAAGCTTCTTATATCCGTTTTTATCTACATAATACCAAGCACCGTCCCCACACACTGCAGCATAATTCGGCTCCTTACCATATGGTGAGATTTCATCATATGTAGCTTTTATCTTTTCAGTGCCGTCAGACTTCATTAGTCCCTTTTTCTCATCATTTGTGAATACATAAAATCCGTTATAATACTCATCTATAGAAGCTCCTGCAAAGTAGACTTCAGTATATATTCCTCTCAGTTTACCCTGAAGTTCCAAAAATCATCATCCTTAGGTTGTCTTTCAAGATAGGCATTTACAACTTTAAGAGCATTTGCACTTTGTTTCCTGTCTATATAATAGTCTACGATTTTCTTTGCTATATCTCTAGGATAATTATAACTTTCCAAAATCATACTGCCCTGCTTCTCAAAGTCACTGTACTTCTTTAAATTAAGATAATCATCAAGAATCGCCACTTCCACAGGAAGCTTATCATCAGTATATTCCAATGCACTCTTGTACTGATCAAGAGCATCTATATAAATTTCTTTTTCATCCAGAGCTTTGGCTTTTGCCATATAATCATTATAATTTTTAAGTTTGCTTGCATTGCCGCCTATTATATTGCCCCATCCAAGTACCAACAGTAAGATTATTACAGGTACCAGTATTTTTTTCATCGTCATATACAGCTCCTAAAATCCCAAAATCATACAGGTCGTTACACCGAAAGCAATAAAAGGTGCAAAGGGTATCTCATCCTTTGTAGTAGCCTTTTTGGTAAACACCTTAAACAATCCATACAATGCAATTGATACAAGTGATACTATCAGAACTCCCATCAATGTATAAGTTCTCAAATAAAATCCCAATGCTCCTACGAGCTTTACATCTCCCATTCCTACACCGTTTTTACTGACTGCCTTACTTAGTGCAAAAACTCCGGCACCTATCAGGAGCGCAACAGTTGAATCTATAAAAATAGCCAGCGCTTCAACGGAATTTGTAAAAACATTAATTAAAATAAATATACAGGCAATGCCCAGTATAAATACAACTGCCTCATTCGGTATTATCTTCTCTCTATGATCAATACCTGCAATAATTAAAGATACAGATATTATAATCAAAGCCTTAAGTGACTTGATAAGACTATAATCATATACCCTATATAAGATACCTATAACAATTCCTATCAACAAATAAGTGATTATAAAAAAATATATTCTGTTTAGAATCTACTTTACCATATCTTTCTTTGTATATATACAGTGTAATTGCGTAAGCTATCAACATAAACACTACGCAAAAAGCCAAATTTGCCATCGCCTGCATCTCCTATTCTGTGGTATATAGTTTAAGCACCATACCGTTTTCTCTTGCATATTCCGTTGCAAGTATTATTGCCTTTTGTTGATCAACACTCAGGTCTTTATTTTTGACTACAAGATAATAGTACTTTGTATTATACTTATCCGGTGTGATATCTCCCTGCTCACTGAAGTTTTTAAGTTTCTTCATATCCTTTTTTATAGCACTCAAAAACTTCTTACCGTCCTGATATTCTACAAGGTCGGTATCCATACTATGAGTTCTTGCGATATAACCTTCGGATGCATTATATATACTTATATCTTTAAATTCAGCGGAATCCAAATTTCTCTTTACGACTGTATTGTCGTAATTACTTATCTCTTCGCCTCTCTCTTTGGTATTCTTATCCCATACGGAAGCAGGAATACCCAGTCTGTTGCTAGGTGTCACTACCGGAGTTACATTGTCAAAATTGTCTTCTTCTCCGGGTACTTCATCTGCACCGTCTTCAAGTGCAGCACCTGCAGCCTCTCCACCTGTCTCATTAGGCTCATTAAAGCTTCCGTCCCCAATCCAGGCTCTGGTGGATGCAGTATTTTTCAATGTGAAATCAAACTTATCTATAAACGGAAGAGGAATTCTTATCTTATATGTAGCACATATTTCAATGCTTTGCATATCTAAAAAGAAACTTGATCCCCAATAATTTATTCCATTTTTTCCACCCTGTACTCCAAGTTTTTCCAAATATCCATTTGGAAAACCCTGTAAGTACTTATTGGTAACGGCTCTGCTTATCGGCATTGCAACCGCCAGCTTTACCGCATCGTATGCTCCGTCTTTTATGACAGCCAGTATACCGTTGAAAATTGCTTTTTCATCAGAGAAATAGTCGCTGACAGAAGTGTGCATAGCTTGTCCTGCATCATATATCTCCTGTGCACTCTGTCCCACACTGTCCATTTGAGATAATATATCTTCAGGATATTGTTCAGATCCTTCATCCAATATATTTGTAGTCACATTCGTCGCATTTTCAAGTCCGTTTGCGCTGGCATTGAAGAATACCTGTATAGTATTTAACATTTTCTTTGTCTTATCGGTAAACTCACCCGACTCATCCGATGCAGTCTGCCCTATATTATGTACTCCAAGTTTCTTGGCTATATAAGCATATTCGGACACCTGCTTTGCGGTCTGATCTATAGCATTCTGTATACAAGTATATGCCCTGTATACATTCATCATACTTAGTAGTGCTATATACGCCGCAATAAATATCATAAGTATAAGACTGGCTTCTACTGTAAGAATACCTCTTTGCCTATCTCTATCCATTAGTTTGCTCCTTAGTGTGGTCAGATAAAACTGCTTAATCAAGACTATTTGTCCCGGATATTTTAATAGAATTTTTTATCAATCTTCCAGTAGTCATCTAAGCTTATCAATGTCTCCATAGAAGCTGTTGTTGATTTTTTCAGTTTTTCATAGTTTTCTTCCATAGTCTTTGCTTCAGCTTCATCCGACATATCTACAGGTCTTACACCCCATATTGCCATTCCCATTCCATAGCCTTGGTTATCATCCGCAGGATTTGAACCCGCTCCCTTAGGACTGAAATAATAATATGCTATATATCCGGCTCTTACAAGTTCAGGATATCTTGTATTTGATGGATCCTTCCTTGTTACATCTATATGCCCTTCCTCTTTTATAAAGTCTACACCGTTATAAGTAACCTTTTCACTATTGTCTACAATCACTTCATACTGTTGCTCAGAATACATAGTATACATTCTTCCATCTTCTAAGAATGAATCCCAAATATTCTTCAAACCCTTCATTGATTCCGGTATTTTTTCAAGTTCTTCACTGTATTCTACATGCCAAGTTTCTTCTGCTGCTCGTTTAGAAGTACATTCACGTTGATAAAAACAAGAAGCAAGTTCACCTTTATTCTCCTCAAACCCAAATATCAGTCTGTTTGTCTTAAAATACCCCGCCTTAGGAAACTCAAGGTCTGCCATAAGGTCCATTCCACCTATAGTTCCAAGTGTTATACCATATTCAAACTCACTTTTCTTGGCAGACTTTTGTGTGGTTTCTTCCACCTTACTTTCTTTTGCCGTAGTCTCACCGGTTGCAGTACTGCCTGTACTTGTATCAGACTTGCCACATCCGGTTCCGATAATACTTGCTGTAGCCAATACACCGATAAGCAACATTCTTTTTACATTCTTCATCTTCTTAACTTTCGCCTAAACGGCTTCCTCCATATTTAGTATCCTAACGCACTCTTACATTAGTATCCTAACACACCCTTATAATTTATAGGATAACCGAATTTACCGTCACCCACTATAAATTTCTCATTATTATTGTTAAAAGCCTCCAAATTCATAAACACCGGCTTTATTTGTGCATCGGCTTTTACCTGCAAAAGCACTGTAGCATTTTGCATAGAGAATCCTTCTCCCGCATAGTATAGTGAACCTTCCTTACTTGCATTGGTCTGTATAAGATTTCCCATCCTGCAGATTACACTCTGCTCGTCTATCAAGTACTGTATAGAAAGGAATACCATAAGATAATCTCTGTAGCTCATCTCAAAGGTGCTTGCCTTGGTCTTATCAAAGCCGTTAAGCTCAAGCTTATTATTTCCGTCTCCTATAGCAAGAGCATCACCGCCTGCACCTTCAAATTCCTTATTGAACTCATTTATCTTATTATTTATCGCCTCCTGTGCACTACTGTTTGCTGCATCCAATGCACTTCCTACACTGTTCTTAAGCTTATCTTTAAGTTGAGTTTTATCAATAACAGAATGTATTGCGACGTCTAACTCTTCTCTTTTAGCTTCAAAGAACAACTTGATATTATTATTTATACTATCTGTTAATTGATTGACATTTTCACTTGTAATACCTGCTGTCTGCATAACAGTGCCAACAAGCTCATCTATAGTTTCACTATTGTTAATAGTCTTAAACGCCTTAAGTTTTGCCTGTGCTACCAATCCCCCTGTTGCCACTTCAGCTTCCATATCCGCCTGCATCTTATCAAAGCTTTCCTTAAGTGCAGTTTTCAGTCTTTCTTCCAGTCCGTCTCTTACATCTCCTACCTGTGCAGTACACCAAAGTACTTTTTCCTGTATAGGCGTCTGTATGGACGTTATAATAGTATCTGTAGATGTATCTACCATATTATTAACGTAACTCTCCAGAGTCTCATTAAACTCCTCTTTTGCATCATCCGTATACTCATTCATCTTTTTATACAGAGTATTTGCCGCCGTCTTAGCCGCCGCCTGTACTATTCCTCTGGCATATCTCGCTCTCCATACACTTGGATTCTTATACAACGCTACAGTCTTTCCCGACACCAAATCATCACATCCAATACACTCTCAGTAAGTGCCGATGCAAGCAACAATACATTTTGTACTATCGGAACTCCGAATCCTGTCCAACCGGCTATGGCAGTAGCCATTGCAAATGTCTCATTTCTTAGTTCATTGTCGCTGGTATATGCATATATGGCGTTCAACAAAAATCTCACACCGAATATTCTCATCTTTACCCCATCAACATTAGCTTTTAAGTCGGGATTTCCAAGAAGTATATACTCCTGCTCCGCCCTGTAGGCTTCATTGTTTTTTTCGCTGAAAGGTACACCTGATAATGTCTTTTCACTTGTACCTCCACCTTCTTCTCTGTTGGTGGTATAGCAGCTGAACATTGTAGTGGTGTATGCCATAAGGTAAAGCTTATCTCTTCCGCCAACGAGAATATCGCCTATTTTGTCAAATCCTGAAATAGCTTCCTTTGATGTTTTCAAAGCATTATCCGCCAGCTTATCCGCACCGCCATTTTGCAATGACTCCATAGAGTTTGCATCCATTATCTGAGCAGCCTGTGCACTTGTATTCATTACATTGGCAATTTGTGCACTACTTATTTCTACGGGTTCCGGTGTATTATCAATACCGGAGCCTTTAATCATATTATCTCTCTGGCTTTTCTTCTCCGAATCACCGTCAGGCTTTGTAGCCATACTGTTTTTCTCAAGGAAAGCAAAAAGCGGGTCTACATAGTACTTCCCGTCAGTTCCGGTTGTTCCACCTAATGTCGACTCAACATCATAGCATTCCACTCCAAGAAAATTTCTAAGCTGAGGATCCTTGTAGTCAAATTCCGTGTCTACCAGTTTATATCCCTTGGTATTTTCTTTTGTTTCAACAACTTTTTTTATCTTCTCAGGTATATTCCTTTCAAACCCCATAAATAAAAGGCTACTATCCTCTGTAGGTATATACGCTCCCAAAGTATGTAATGCTTCCTGCTTTGAAACCACCTCCTCAGTAGTAGTAAGATTATCCTCTTGTGTCAAGTTTGACGCATAGGATATTATTCTATCTATCCACTGTTCGTTCGATTCCCCGGAAGTCGCAGGTGTTATACCTGCATAATTAAACTGTTGAAGATTTGTAATAACCTTATTTGAATAGTCTATTGAATACTTAAATGTTTTAATCATTTCGTCGACATATCCCTCTATGACCGCCTTAGTCTTAGTGGAATAGTCCTGATGCATATCATTTTTTACACCGGACTCTGACATATTATTAATATCTGTATTCCAGGTATCAGCTATCTTTTGTAATTCTTCCGAGGCTGATTTCAATTCTTCAAGTTTTTCTTTTATAACCTCAGCCTTGTCTTTTAATTCTCCAAACCACACATAATAATCTCTTGCTTTTCTCATAGGCGGTATAGCCAAAATTTTAATGTCCGCCCTAAGGTCTTTTAGATATTTATCTCTAAGATTATTTACATTGTAATTCGGTCCAAAAGGAACAGGACCTGCTTGATATGCTGTTACAGTTCCATACTCTGCCGGAATTGCCTCTTTTACACCATTTGCACTCCAATTACCGACAAAAACCTCCCAATACCATTTATACAGTTTTGTCCATTCGTCAACTTCTCTGGCTCTATCAGCTAATATAGAAGACGCGTCATCATCTTCGTCTAATTCGTCAAGTTGTGTTTGAAATTTTTCCATGAGTTCTACATGTTTTTTTTCACGCAACCTGTAATTTTTATTAACACGATGGAATTTTTCTTTCTCCTCATCGTATTTTTTATAATATGTTACATAATCTTTAAATCTATTATACTCTAAAGAAGATTCATCCCGTATACGAGCGCGATGTTTTTCATTATGTGAAAGCGGACTATAGACCGCATAGAAATCTGCACTCAATTGAGCAATATCACTTGCAAAATATTGTTTAGATGACTCCAAACTGTCTCCGAGACGTTCATCATCATTTCCATCATCATAACGCCAGTACTTATCTGTCCCAAGTTCCTTAAGCTTTTCCACCTGAACATATGCTATTGCATCTCTTGTGGCATGCATAAAGTTATTGTCACCATCGATATATATATCTTCCCTGATTCCAAGCGGAGCTTTAAACTTCCATGTCCCTGTCTCAGGATCAGGTTCTATAAGATAATCCTCGTATTCCCTGGAAAGCTTATATATTTCTAGACACAGATTCTGAATATCCTTTAGCTTTTTTTCGTAATCCTTTTTATCTTCCAATGCCTTTTGTTGAGCCGGCAATGATTTTAGAATATTCATCTTTTCTAAGAATCCATACCCTATAACCGCCGGTGCTCTAAATTTCATATAATCAAGCACCTGTGCCCTTAATATATTTGCATTGGAAAGATTTGCACCTGCCGCTTGACTTACTTCAAAGCCTCCATCGGCAAGTTTCATTTTCATAATATCTGAGATTTCATCTCCATTACTTCCTGATAATGCTATATCAACAAGTTCTTTCACTAAGCCTTGGTCATGCAGGCCGCTGCTTTTTAATGTAGCTTCAAAGTATACTTCCAGATTTTTCTTTAACTCATCCATATCCTTAGAAATCGCAAAAAGTCCATATGTATCCTGAAGTACAGAATTATAATATGTCAACCCTGCATTAAGTGCCATATCTCCTGCACCCGACACTACATTTCTGGCAAGTATTATTCTGCCGCCATCTATTAAAACAGTAGTAAATATTATAACTGCTGTTAAAATAAGTGACATAAATACGGTTAGTGAGCCGTGTTTGTTATAAAAGATTTTCATATTGTCACCTGCCTGTTCCGCCCAGTTTATCTCTTAATGTCTTTAGTTTATTTACATAGACATCGACCCTTTCTTTCAGATTAAATTTCTCCAAAAGAAAGTCTATAAGGTCAGCCCCCAGGTCGATGTCTCTAACAAATTCTGTTGCATTGGAGGAGAATGCGTAGCTTGATTCCTGAAGTTCAAGATTTGCCGGAGCACCTATATGCTTGAGTGCCTTTCCCAATCCGTCAGGTAATCTGATACCGTATTTGATATTGGCCTTCACTGTAGGTGTTATTATTCCCGGTAATCTCTATGTCGGAATCTACGGTCAAACCGCTAACCATAGTATACTTAAGTAAAAGTGCATTCAGTTTTTCCTCAAAACCGTTTCCAACTTCATCCTTACTCCTGAAAAAACCTGCATAAAGTTCTCTCTCTTTATAATAACTGTCAACGCCGTCTGTTCCCGGAAAACCCATAACATCTATATCTATCCCGCTGCTGGCAGGTGCAAGATATTTTTCGTAACCGGGATATGCAGCTTCTCTTGCCGCCTGTGAAGCAATCTTTGTAGTAGCAAACTGTACCAGAGTCTGCTCCAACTTCAAAAGCCCCAATACCAGCATTGCAATTATTGTAAATATGAATAATGGATATATTAATGCCGCTTCTACCATCAATGTACCACGATTATTTTCGCCTCGCATATCTCCTCCTTATACCAACATATTAAGAACCAACGAATTCACTGAGTTTAGTAAATATTTGAGTAACTATAGCCTCAAGCTTGCTCTTGAATAAATAGCTACTGCAATTATAATAACTATAAGTACCATAACCGCAACCATATCAGATGCTCCGCGCTCCTCTTCCTTGAAAGCATCAAAAGCACCCTGAATTTTCATTGCCTGTGATATAAAGAACAGGTCAATAAGTTCAAACATTTTTTCCATTTTGTTTCTCCTCTCTTTGAAACTTTTTAAAATATTTATGTAAAAGCTTTAGTCGACTTCAGCTTCAACATCAAAATCTAAGGCTACTAAACATAGGTACAATTATCAGAATCAACACTCCCAAAAATATAAGACCTATAGGCATTATAAGTTTACTGCTTGCCTTTTCACCCTTTCTTTTTACTTCATGCTTTTTCTCTTCCCATGCTTCATTACTCATATCTCTGAGAAAAACCACAACATCACTACTACCCTTTTGAAGGTTCTGTATCATCATTGTAGAAAACTTTCTAAGAGACTTTATAGAACATCTCTCTCCAAAAGCCTTATAAGCTTCCACCTCTTGAATACCGTTACTTAGCTCCATAGCCGTATTTTTCATTTCTTGGTACAAAATTCCGTCATTCGTAGCTGCAACCTTTGTCCATGCCTCTCTTATAGGCACACCGGCATTTACAAGTAGTGTAAGTTTTGATAACATACCCGGATAATCTCTTAAAAGTTCATCTCTTCTTGAATTTATTTTATCATTCAAAAGTTCATCCAGATACCATATCATCATAGCACTTACAACTATTCCCACAATCAGCAATTTGAAATTTCCACTTACTCCCGTTATCATAAACATAAGTAGTGTCAGTACTATTCCAAATGTGATTTGTCCGCCTCGCAGTATATAAAAATAATACGGTCCATACTGTTTTCCATATATTTCCGAAATGAGCTTAATCTTTCCTCGTGCATTTTTGCTGTTCATATCAAAATGTATCAGCTCCATAAATCCAAATCCTATATAATATATATCCGACATCGGATATTCCCCATCCGGTATACCCGATAATACATCATCAAATTTTTTATTGAATCTGAAATGCAAATATAGTACAAACAATGCAAATATTGTTGCCAATATCATAAGTATCATATTTTTACATCCTTATATTTACTATCTTTCTTCCCATCATATAGGCTGCTACAAACAGCCCTATTGCAACTATTTTTACTATCACCGTGAAAGACGTATTAGCTACTGCCGACATACTTCCCATTCCGCTAAGTGCTATCATTATTATGATAGGCATTACCATCATAATATTCAGCTCATTTTCTTTCTCTGTGAGCATAGTCTTTATTTCCATCTCTATTTCTATCTTGTCATTGATTATCTTTCTGCTGTCCCATACGACCTGCTTGATATCTCCACCCTGTCTGAGTCCCGACTCAAAGTAGTCGCAAAGCTTTCAACATCATCAAGTCCGCATCTGTCTGCAAAATCCTTCAGTAAATCCTCAATAATTATATTATTTGTCATTCCTGCTATGATTATTCTGGTTTCATTTACGATATCAGATTTTTCACCGTATAAACTTAGTAAATCCTGATAGCTTTCGGCAAATGCCTCCATAGTATTCTTTCCGGAAGAATAAGAGGTCGTAAGTGCCTCAAGCAAATCTCTGAACTCGATAAGCAAATCCCTTTGTCTTTTTTCTTTTCTGTACTTTTGATAAAGACGTATCGCAGGTATACCACAGATAATTCCGGCAATTGCAGAAACCGTAAATATTCTAAAGAATACCATCATTACTACAAATCCAAGTGCAAATCCAAGTGCAAATCCCACAAGATAATCTACCAATCTCATGTGATATACATGGTAGTCATCGGCATTTCCCATAAGACCGTGGTTTTCAACGTAAGTCTTAGTCTTACCCTTAAATATTTTTTTAAACATTAAATATCTCCTTTATATCCCATGAGCCTTAGTTTAAATGTATTCTTTAAAGGATTCTTTGTCCTCTTAAGTTCACCTACCACCTTATCCATAGTGCTTTCTTCACTCTCCTCAAATACATACAGTGGGTTTAATTCTATCTCACCGTCTTTTAATCCCATAACCTCAGATATCTCCATAGTCTTTCTACTATGATCCCTAAGTCTTGAAAGATGAATAATTATATCTACAGCTGAAGATATCTGCTGTCTTATAGCTTCAAGTGGCAAACCTTCTGCCCCCATAAGTACCATAGTCTCCATTCTGCTAAGCATATCTCTTGTAGAATTGGCATGTCCTGTGGAAAGCGAACCGTCATGACCTGTGTTCATCGCCTGTAACATATCAAGTGTCTCAGCACCTCTTACCTCTCCGACTATTATTCTCTCAGGTCTCATACGGAGCGAAGTCTTTATCAGATCTCTGATAGTGATCATTCCCTTTCCGGAAGAGTTTGAGTTTCTGGTCTCCAGTTTTACCAAATTATCAATACCTACAATCTGAAGTTCGGCAGAGTCTTCTATTGTGATTACTCTTTCGGTCTTCGGTATATAATTTGACAGTGCATTTAAAAAGGTCGTTTTACCGCTTCCCGTTCCCCCGCTTATAAATATATTGTATTTTGCTTTTACCAATGTTTCCAAAACAGCGGCTATTTGTGGTGTAATGGATTTATATTTTATGAGTTGCTCCACCGTCATAGGAGTCTTTGAAAATTTACGAATGGTTAAAGTAGGCCCTTTTAATGCAACCGGAGGTAAAACCACGCTTACTCTTGATCCGTCAGGTAATCTTGTATCAACAATAGGATTGGATTGATTTACCTCTCTACCGGCTCTTCCTACAATACGTTGTATGATATCTTCCAGTTTTCTTTGACTTTCAAAGCTTTGATTGAGTCTCTCAAGCTTTCCCTGTCTCTCAATAAAAATCTCATCCGTACCGTTTATCATAACCTCTGTGATGTCATCATCCTTTATGATCATATCAAGTAGCCCCAAACCCCTTATTGATGAATAAAGTTCATCTGTCAGATTTACTCTTTCCTGAATTGAAATATAGATATCACCTAATTGCTCATTGACCAGCTTTTCTATCTTTGAATAAAGCTCTTCGTCCTTTAACCTACTTAAATCGAAATATTTAGATATGTATTCTCTTGCCTGATATAAAAAATCCTTGCGTTCTAAATCATTCATACTGCACTCCTTTAAATACACTATATACTTCTATACTAACAAAACACATTTGCCACCACTTATTACGACAAACATTATACGCCGATTATATACACCCAACCTTTTTACTGTCAATATTACATTATAATTTTTTTACAAATATTTTTTTGAAACTTATTTTCATTAATATTGTATAAAAAAATACTCTGACAATCTGCTAACATTGCTTTTTCTTAACAACTATTATGTGGTATATGATTACTGTTTTTCCCTATAAATGCATATAATATTTTTCTATTAATACGATTAATTTCTTTTTGTTTCAAAAAAATAAATACGTAAGACTGTATATACCTATATGTATATATATTTGTATACTAGGGTATTGAATTATTAAATCAACATTTACCAAACATTATATAATCATAAACTTATTTGACAGTTGCTTAAATATTTTTAATTTTTTTACATCTTCCATTCTACAATCTATTAATATGCTATAATAAACATAAACACGGAGGTTAAAATGAATTTAATATTTGAACTCAACAATGAACAAAGAAAAATATCTTGGACTTATTCCTGTAGAAGAGCACTGGGAACTTGTAAAATTTGATGACAATATTTATCACTATTTTTGAAGGTGATAATATTAAAAAGAGATAACAGTCAGTGAAAACTATTATCATGAATCTGAATTAAATGAAAAACAACAGAAAACCGTACAATGATACTTCCAAAGACTAAAAGAGGTAAAATTAAAAAGTTTAATTATACCGCAGTTCAATCTTTTTCACCCTATGGAACTTATTTTACATTTTCTACAAATCAGGTAATCATTGCAAACTATACTACACAAAGGACTTATTATTCTGAAAGCTTTCCTGAAAATAAGAATATAACAATTGATAACTTAAAGAAATGGCTGAATAAATGGATAGAAGAAACTACTGAAGATGATTTAAAGGAAATAGAAGAATTTAAAAGCACCAAGAGAAAACATTGTAAATTCAAAGAAGGGGATTTCTTTGCTTTTAAGCTCCCAGAAGAGAATGGGGATTTGGAAGAATTTTACTTGATGTCGCCAAACTGCGCAAAGATGAAAATTTTTTTAAAAGGAATAAGAATTACGGATTAGCCCATCTTATGGGAAAGCCCTTAATAATCAAAGTCTATCATAAGATAAGTGATACTAAAAATATTGATTTAATAGAATTATCAAAATGTCCGGCTCTACCTTCACAGGCTGTTATGGATAATATTTTTTACTATGGTGAAGCCGTTATTTTAGGGAATTTACCTTTGAGACCGGAAGAAAATGATATGTTTATTTCAGTCAGCGAAAGTATAAGTGCTACAGATCCCGATATTGCATACCTGCAGTATGGTCTTATTTATAAAGAAATTCCGCTATCCGATTATCTGAAGCTTATCAAAGAATTAAACATAGGTCCTCAGACTCTCAGAAGAGAAGGTATAGGTTTTGTAATAGATACCTATAAATTAAACGAATGTATCAAAGCAAAATCCAATTCTCCTTTTTGGGAGAAATACAATAAGAAGAATATACCTGATTTAAAAAATCCCGATCATATAGAACTCAAAAGAAAAGTATTTAAAGCTTTCGGACTTGATGCGGGTAAAAGTTATGAGGAAAATTTGAAAGAATCTAAATTTAATGATGAATTGGAAAATGGTTATGCGGATATGCAAGCCGGTCGAACGAAAATATAAATGAAGTCTTTACAGAAATTCGAAAAGATTATGGAATATGATATAGAAAAAAATATCCTGACAAATCTCCAAAGCTAAATGCCTTGTACTTGTCAGGATATTTTTATTTTATTCTATGATAAGTGAAATCGCTTAAATCAAAACTATTTATCCGGAATATTTTAATAGAATTTTTTATCAATCTTCCAGTAGTCATCTAAGCTTATCAATGTCTCCATAGAAGCTGTTGTTGATTTTTTCAGTTTTTCGTAATTTTCTTCCATAGTCTTTGCTTCAGCTTCATCCGACATATCTACAGGTCTTACACCCCATATTGCCATTCCCATTCCATAGCCTTGGTTATCATCGGCAGGATTTGAACCTGCACCCTAGGACTGAAGTAATAATATGCTATATATTTGCCCCTAACCAACTCAGGTTCATATGTATTGGAGGGATCTTTTCTTGTTACATCTATATGTCCCTCCTCTTTTATAAAGTCTACACCGTTATAAGTAACCTTTTCAGTACTATCTACAATCACTTCATACTGTTGCTCAGAATACATTTTGTACATTCTTCCATCAGCTACAAAGTCATCCCATAAAGTCTTCAACCCCTTCATCGAACTAGGTATTTTTTCTAAGTCCTCACTGTATTCTACATGCCAAGTTTCTTCTGCCGCTCTTTTAGATGTACATTCACGTTGATAAAAACAAGAAGCAAGTTCACCTTTATTCTCCTCAAATCCTAATACAAGCTCATTTGTTTTAAAATAACCCGCCTTAGGAAACTCAAGGTCTGCCATAAGATCCATTCCACCTATAGTCCCAAGTGTTACACCATATTCAAACTCATTTTTCTTGGCAGGTTTTTGTGTGGTTTCTTCTACCTTACTTTCTTTTGCAGTAGTTTCACCGGTTGCAGTACTTCCTGTACTTGTATCAGACTTACCACATCCGCTTCCGATAATACTTGCTGTAGCCAATACACCAATAAGCACCATTCTTTTTACATTTTTCATTTTTCAACTTTCGCCTAAACGGCTTCCTCCCAATTATATTAAAAGAGCAGGAGAAGCTTTCCTTCTCCTGCTCCCGATAATTTTATATTTCACCTCGATATAAAGTATCGAATTATTTTACCCATCTTCCTGAAGCATCAAGTCTATAGCCGTCTGCGGTAGTGGTATTGCTTAGCATTGCTCCTGATGGGCTCATATAGTACCAATCGTTTCCTGACTGTACCCAGCCTGTAGCCATAGCACCTGAAGGATTCATGTAATACCAGTCATTTCCTGACTGTACCCAACCTGTAAGCATTGCTCCGCTTGAATTAAAGAAGTACCATGCTCCGTCTATTTGTCTCCAGCTTGTAGCAATATGTCCTTCTCCGTCAAAGAAGTACCATATACCGTCAACCTGTTTCCATGTATTGGTTACATAGCTTCCGTTAGACTCTTTATACTTCCATCCTCTATCAGTGTTTTCCCAACCCTGAGATGATGTATTTGAAGATGAACCCATATCCACATAAAAGTAACCTACTCTATTTGCATTTTTTTCATTGAAGTAGCTTCCCTCAAATCATATGGGAGTGCAAAGTTACTACCTGAATTCTTGGAAAAAGATATTATAACATTCTGCCCGGTATACGCTTTATGTGTTCTTCCACTTAACACCGGATCACCGGAATTATAACTGCTTATTGTAAGCGGTGAATACTCTGTTGCTCTTTCCATAATCAATGTAGGAGCTGCAAAAGCTGAATTTTTGTAGTTAAACATAACAATATTATTTTCTTTATTAATTGCCCCTGAAGGATCATAGAAATATGCCTGCATATACTGTGAGTCACCTTTATTCATGCTTAAAACAGCATCTTTTGTAATAACCGGCATGGTTATCTCTGTTCCGAGCGGTGAGGTCCAAGTGTAAGTCCTTCCCGTATCTCCGCTCTTTATTGTGACATCAGGATTGCTTGACGTAAAAGCAAATGCATTAAAGCTCATAATCACTGAAAAAGCAGCTGTTAATAAAAATAGTTTCTTCATAAATACTCCTCTCAGTTCTATCCTGTTTACTGAATTCTCATAACTATATCTCAACTATTGACTCTATTAAGCCATATACCCAAGACTGATAAAACAGAAACAGTTAAAACTAAAAAAATATTTTTCTAATAGTTTTTTTCAAACTATAGAATACAATTATGTACTTTGAATCTTTGTATTGTCCATCATTTCACAATTATTTACATCTTCTATACAAAGGACTTTCTATTCCGTTCTTAAATATTTACATTGTGATTATATACATGAATGTTTTTTTCATGTCAATCTAATTTCATTTTTAATATAATTTTTAAAAAAATCGAATTTTTTTAAATTTGTTTAAACCTCATCAGCAATGATATACTTCAACCAAAAACACTCCCGGACTTTTGTCCGGGAGTACCTTCGTATTAATTAAGCAGCATTTACTGAGTCTTCTTTATATGTAACTTTCTTTATAACAAAGAGTACTGCAACCATCAATACTATTGCTATTATAAGTGATAAAACTGCGTTCTTTACAAAAGCTGCGATTATATAACTTACAAATGATACAGCTGCAACCAACATTGCGTATGGTAACTGTGTATTTACATGGTTGATATGATTTGACTGTGCACCTGCACTCGCCATGATGGTAGTATCTGATATAGGTGAGCAGTGGTCACCACAAACAGCACCTGCCATACATGCTGAGATGGAGATTATCATCATCTGTGAATCTTTTCCTGCAAATACAGCAACAACTATAGGTATAAGGATACCGAATGTTCCCCATGATGTTCCTGTTGAGAAAGCCAGACAAACTGCTACTACGAATATGATTGCCGGAAGGAGTAATTGCATACCGTTAGCTGAGTGCTCCATCATTGTAGCAACAAATTCCTTTGCTCCAAGTACATCTGTGATAGACTTTAATGACCATGCAAATGTAAGGATAAGAATTGCAGGTACCATTGCCTTAAATCCTGCAGGTAAGCAATCCATACACTCTGTAAACTTAAGTGATCTTCTTACTATATAGAATGCCAGTGTGATAATAAGTGCTACAAAGCTACCCATTGAAAGTCCTACAGAAGCATCGCAGTTTGAGAAAGCTTCAACGATGCCTGCACCACTGAATATTCCACCTGTATAAAGCATTCCGATAACGCAGCAAATAATGAGTGAAACGATTGGGAAAAGCATATCTATAAGCTTACCGTCTTTATGCTCTCCTCTGTCAAGGTCCTCAAACTTCTCTTCTCCGGTTGTAAAGAGATCACCCTTCTTTGCATTCTCTTCATGAAGCTTCATAGGACCGAAGTCAAACTTCCATATTGTAATAACAAGCATCATTACGATTGTAAGAAGTGCATAGTAGTTAAATGGGATTGCCTTTACAAAAAGTGTAAATCCGTCTTCACCGTCAACGAATCCCGTAACTGCTGCAGCCCAGGATGAAATTGGTGAAATAATACATACAGGAGCTGCCGTAGCATCTATCAAATATGCTAACTTTGCTCTTGAAACCTGATGCTTATCTGTAACAGGTCTCATAACACTACCAACTGTAAGACAGTTGAAGTAGTCATCGATAAAGATAAGACAACCGAGAAGGATGGATGTAAGCTGAGCTCCTACTCTGGTCTTAATTCTCTTTGATGCCCATTTACCGAAGGCATCTGAGCCACCGGTCTTATTCATAAGGGCAACAACCATTCCCAAAATAACAAGGAAAATCAAAATACCTACATTGTAAGCACTGGATAAAACTGAAACAAATCCGTTTTCAAAAATGGTCTTCATTGTTCCTTCAAAGTTAAATCCTGATGCCAAAAGTCCACCGAAGATAACTCCGATTGCAAGTGAGCTATATACTTCCTTACTGATAAGAGCAAGTACAATAGCTATAAGTGGTGGTACAAGTGACCAAAATGTTGCATACAGCGCAGGCTTCGGTGCTTCAGCTTCAGCTCCATACACTATCATCGGACACATAACTAAAATTAAGATTGCTAAACATAGCAAGTATGATTTTTTATTTCTAAAAAATCCGGGATTATAAGTGTCTTTACCACTATTCATACCTTTTCCTCTCTTTTACATTTCTATTCCGACACGGGCTCTTATACCCTTGTCAAACGGATGCTTAACCTTTTGAAAGTGTGTCAGATAATCAGCAAGTTCTACTATCTCATCTTTAGGATTTCTTCCGGTCATAACCACTTCCAGATTTTTGGGGCGGGATTTCAAAAAATCTGTCAGTACATCATGCTCCACCATATTAAGATTATAAGCATCTATTACCTCATCCATTACTACCAGATCCACTTCCTTCTCGATAGCCAGATGAATAATTTCTTTTAGATGATTGGTGAAAAATTCTTTTGCCAGAACTTTTTCTTCATCAGTCATATTGAATGTAAAACCGAAACTGTTTTTCTTTGTATACAATTCAATGTTTTCTATATTTTTCAAAACTTTAAGTTCGTTTGAAGTATCACTTTTTAAAAACTGCGAAAACAGGACTTTTCTGCCACTACCTGCACATCTTACTGCCAATCCTACCGCTGCAGTGGTTTTTCCTTTACCGTCGCCTTCGTATACATGAATAAGTCCTGTCATAATATCTCCTTTACTTACCTAAGCCTCTTCTTAACATCTCTGTAACTGCAAATGTAGCTACATCATCCGCAAACTTACCGGTTCCAAATCCTGCATCATAACCAAGCTCTTTAGCAAGCTCATGTGTGATTCTTGCACCTCCGCAGATAAGCACATATTTATCTCTAAGCTCATCAGCTTCCAAAAGTTCCACAAGATTTGTAAGATTCTTTATATGAATATCTTTTTGTGTAACTGTCTGTGACACCAGAAGTACATCTGCCTTTAACTCTTTTGCCTTCTCTATGAAATCTTCATTTGCCACCTGTGAACCGAGGTTATAAGCTTCAATCATCTCATATCTCTCAAGTCCGTAATGTCCGGCAAATCCTTTTCTGTTCATTATAGCATCTATGCCTACAGTATGAGCATCAGTACCGGTAGAAGCTCCTACCACTACTATCTTTCTGTGGAAGTTTTCTTTGATAAATTCATTAACTTCCTCCATGCCCATTGTCTCCTCTTCGACAGTTTGTACATGAATATTTGTATAATCGACACTATGTACCAGACTACCATAAAGCACGTAAAATGTAAACTCTGCATCAAGTGACATTCTGTGTGCGATATTCACATCTGAAAGTCCCATTTTCTTTGCAAGTATTCTTGCAGCCTCTTCACCTCTCTCATCGTTCTTGACAGGAAGTGTGAAACTGACCTGAACCTTGCCGTCATTCATGGTATCTCCATAGGCTTTAAGCTTTGTAAGGTCCAGAGTCTTATCAAAATCGGCTTTATTAAGATTATATAAACCGCTACTCATCTTTCACCTCCTTTTTCATAAGAGGAATGAATGGGTTGAAGTATACATTATCTTTAACAACGACTCCGTCCAGTCCCTTGCCTCCGTTAAAAGGTCTCTTTATATCTGCAAAGGTTCCCTTTTCAAGTGTAGCAAACAGTCCGTTTGTTTCTATCTCCGAGAGCAGTGCTGCCGCCTTATTTAAAACTTCATTTGCTCTGTTTCTTATAATACCGTCCTCTTTAAACTCTATCTCATCTCCAAAGTCCTTCATTGTTCTGAAGATATACTGTGCATTCTCTATTGCAAGTGCTCTGTCTGACATAAGCGGTGTATGTATAGCCTCTGTCATCATTCCGAGAAGATGTATCTTTTGACTTGTAAGTATGGTTACCATATTAAAGAGTGCATCCTGTACATGACCACGGAAAATATTTCCTGTCATAAACTTTGTAGGAGGCATGTATTTTAGCGGTGCCTTAGGGAAGATCTCTCTTGCCATCTGTGCCTGTGCCAGCTCAAATAAGAATCCGTTTTCAACATCAGGTGATATCTCAAAAGCATGACCAAGCCCCTGTTGTGCAGGTGGGAGACCTGCTTCTATAGCAAACTGCTCATTTAAAAACTGTGATGCAAGTACTGTATGCGCTTCTTCTATAGCATCTGCTGTAGTAAGGTAGTTGTCCTCACCGGTATTTATTATAACTCCTGCAAATCCGTTTATTATTCTTGAAAAATACTGGTCAACCAGAGTTCTTTGCATATTTATGTCTCTGAAAAGAATTCCGTAGAGTGCATCATTAAGCATTACATCAAGTCTTTCCATTGCACCCATTGCGGCTATTTCAGGCATACATAGTCCTGAACAGTAATTGCAAAGTCTGATATATCTGTTTTCTTTTTCACCGACTTCATCCAAAGCTTTTCTCATAAGCTTGAAGTTTTCCTGTGTCGCATATGTTCCACCGAATCCCTCGGTTGTAGCACCATATGGAACATAGTCAAGAAGGCTCTGGCCTGTAGTTCTTATAACGGCAATTATGTCTGCTCCCTGCTTTGCCGCAGCCACCGCCTGTGTTATATCCTCATATATATTTCCTGTTGCAACTATAAGATATATATAAGGTCCTTCTTTATCTCCGTATTTACCCAGGTATTCATTTCTCTTGTCGACATTTTTTTGAATTCTTTCCACCATAGCCTTTGCTACCGGTGCAATTGCCTCTTCTATCTCTTTAGATGAATGAATCTTAAGTTTGATAAATCTATTTCACCCTTATCAATACCCTCTGCTATTTCAAGTGGTGAAAGTGATAATTCAAGCATTGCGTTTCCAAGCATAAATGCCGCACCCATCGGAAGAAGTTTGTTTTCCACAAGGTGATCAACCACCACATTAGGTAATGGCACTTCCACACTGTTTACTCCGTCAATCCCCAAAAGTCTGCATACCGTTCTCTCTACAGCTACTGTAGTATGATCATCAATAAAGGCTTGGACATCCAGCGCAACATTTCTTGCACTGTTTCTGGCTTTAGAGATTAAACTTTGATCAAGTCCAAGTTTACTCATGTTTTTATCTCCTATTTTTTCTCATGTGATCTTCTAAATCTTGCTAAATCAGCCGGCTCAATTGTCATAGCATTTCCTTGCTCAAGTCCTGCCACTCCGCCTAACTGCTTTTCTCTCTTGCCCTTGCAAATATCACAATTGCAATGATTTTCATAGTGCTCAGGCTCTGTATATGTGGTGATAACACCCTCATAGTTTCTAAGTATAACTTTGCCCGGACTTTGTGAAATAACATAATTCGGCATAACAGGTGTCTTTCCGCCACCTCCCGGTGCATCAACTACAAATGTAGGAACGCAATATCCTGAAGTATGACCTCTAAGTCCTTCTATAATCTCTATACCCTTTGATACCGGTGTTCTGAAATGCTCAAGTCCCTGTGAAAGGTCACATTGATAAATGTAATAAGGTCTTACTCTTATCTTTACAAGTTCATGAACCAAATCAGCCATTACATGTACACAATCATTTACACCTGCCAAAAGTACTGTCTGATTTCCCAGAGGAATACCTGCATCCGCAAGTCTTGCACAAGCCTCAGCCGACTCTTTTGTAATCTCGCTTGGATGATTAAAATGTGTATTGAGCCAGATCGGATGATACTTCTTTAGCATATTTACAAGTTCAGGTGTAATTCTTTGCGGCATAACAACAGGTGTTCTTGAACCGATTCTTACTATCTCAACATGCTCTATTTTTCTAAGCTCCGATATAATGTATTCAAGCTTTTCATCGCTTATAAGCAGTGCATCACCACCTGAGAGCAGTACATCTCTTACCTCAGGATGTCTTCTTATATAATCAAGGCATGCATCCACCTGTGATGTAGGTACGCTTGTATCATTTTGTCCTGCAAATCTTCTTCTTGTACAATGTCTGCAATACATTGAACACTGGTCTGTTACAAGGAATAAAACTCTGTCAGGATATCTGTGTGTAAGACCGTGAACAGGTGAATCTGTATCCTCATGTAAAGGATCCGCAAGGTCCGCTTGTGCTATATGAAGCTCCGATACTGTAGGTATTGCCTGCTTTCTTACCGGATCGTTTTCATCTTCAAGATCGATGAGTGAAAGATAGTATGGTGTAATAGCCATTCTTAAGTTTTCCAAGCATCTCTTCACACCTTCTTCTTCTTTTTCGGTAAGCTTTATATACTTTTTTAAACTTTCCACCTTTGTTATTCTGTTTCTAAGCTGCCATTTCCAATCATTCCACTCATTATCGGGAACGTCTGCGAATAAACCGTTTTCTCTACTATTTCTCATATTTTTTTCCCTCTTACTTACTCTAAATTACACGTATTTTTTCTCAAATACTTCTCTAATTGCCGGATTTTCACGAATTTCCTGCAATGTTATCTTATCATGTCCCTTTGTATATCCGTTTCCTATGATCATATCAATATCTTTTCCTACGCCCTCTGCTCCCAGTGCAGCCTTTGTAAAGCTTGTAGCCATTGAGAAGAAGTATACACATCCGCCGTCACGAACAGGAAGGATTGCACTCATCTCACAGTTATTTACATTTACGCAGCATATTGAAACATCATATTCTCTTCCGTCATTAAGCTCCAAAGCCTTATCAAGAACTTCTACAGGAAGTGCGGCACTTGCCTGGAATGCTTCATGGCAAAGTCCCATCTTCTTTAGCTCTTCCACGCCTTCTTTGCTGTAGTCCATAGCAACTACTTTACCTGTAGGTCCTACTCTCTTCATTGCCTCATAGCAAACAAGCATTCCGCTCTTTCCTGCTCCTCCAAGTACCAGTACACTCTGTCCTGATTGTACAAGTTTTGCTGTCTGAGCCGGTGCTCCGGCTACATCCAAAGCTGCAAGTGCAAGCGGCTCAGGAAGGTCTTCCGGAAGCTTTGCATATAATGCACTTTCAAATAATACAGCCTGTCCTTCAATATCCACTCTGTCGATTTCAGGATGAATAGCCTTTATCTTTTCAATCTTTAAAGGTGTCATTGAAAGTGATACTAAAGATGCAATCTTATCTCCAACCTTAATATCTGTATCAAGCTCTTCACCGATATAGCTTACCGTTCCTATAAACATTCCGCCTGAACCGGTTACAGGGTTTTGCATTTTTCCTCTTTCATTTACTATATCAAGAATCATCTGTCCGATTTTTTCAACATCTTTATTACAAGCTTCTTCAATCTGTGTAAATGATGCGGAGTCGATATTTAATGAAATAACATCGCAGATTATCTCATTTGAGTATCTCTTTGTCATATCATTGTCTATCTTCTTTGCCGCCTGAGTTAAAACTCCCTGTGGCTCAATAACTCTGTGAATACCATACTTATTTCCCTTTAACATAAGTCCTCCATTATTTATTTCAAACCCAATATTTCTCTTGCTTCATCCGGTGTTGCTATCTCTCTGCCAAGTTCTTTTGCCAGTCTCACGACCTTTTCTACCAGCTCACCGTTTGACTTTGCCATAACACCTTTACTGAGATATACATTATCCTCAAATCCTACTCTTGCATGACCGCCCATAAGTATTGCCATGGTCACCATAGGAAATTCCGCTCTGCCAACTCCCGACGCTGTCCATGTGGAGCCTGCAGGTATACTCTCTACCATAAAGTTTAAATCTCTCGCTGTTCCTGAGATACCGCCGTTTACACCCATTACAAAGTCAAAATGCATAGGTGACTTTATAATACCTTTTTTATTTAGACGTATTGCCATATCCACCATTCCCTTGTCGAATACTTCAACCTCAGGTTTGATGCCAAGCTCATTCATTCTGTTTGCAAATTCTATAATTGTGTTCTCGGTATTTACAAATATATCGTCTCCTCCGAAGTTGCAGGTTCCGCAATCAAGTGTTGCCATCTCAGGGCGCAGTATTGTAGGTGAGAGTCTCTCTTCATTGCTCATACCCACCGCTCCACCTGTTGAAGGTTGAATGATAACATCAGGCAATTCTTTTTTTATAGCATCAATACATTCTTTAAATCTGTCTGCGCTCTGTGTAGGTGTACCGTCATCCTCTCTCACATGAAGATGTATAATAGCGGCTCCCGCATCATAAGCCGACTTTGCTTCTCTTACAATCTCTTCCACTGTATAAGGTACATTCGGATTTGCTCTTTTGTAACCTCTGCACCACATATACATGCCGTAATAATAAGTTTTTCCATAGTATATTCTCTATTTATTGTTTCTTTGTCTGTCTTTTAATACCACGCAGGTTCCACTTGCTCTGCATACCACTACAGGCTCTTCCAATACATCACATGCTGAATCATTGATATCTGTTCTTGGTGTAATAACTTTTCTTGCCTCAAATACCATCTTTCTTGATGTATTTCCTACAGAAACGATTTCACCTGTTGCTTCGATGAAATCTCCTGCATGAACAGGTGCCAAAAATTCTACACTGTCATAAGCTTTAAAAAGTCCCTCATCTCCATCATTGATAATCAAAAGCTCAGTCGCCACATCTCCGAATAAACCCAACATTCTTGCTCCGTCTACCAATTCACCGCCATAATGTGCATCATGAGCACTCATACGGAGTCTAATTGTTGATTTAACCATATTATATTTTCCTCCTCACGTAGATAAATCTTCTTATCCTTTTAATGTATCTATATATTACAATAAACTTACCATTTTTATCACTGACTAAATGTATATAAAAAAATACAAGTTAATGGACAAAATGTATATTTACACAAAAAAAGATATAGACTACATGTATTTTCTTATGTAATCTATATCTTTATTCTCTTAAAAATATTAATCAAAATAGTCATTCAATATCAAGGCCAAAGATAAATCCAGCCTTTCATAATAATCATCAAAATTAAAACCTGTAAGATCTTTAATACTCTCCATTCTGTTTATAAGAGTATGCCTATGTATAAAAAGTCTTTTTGCTGCTCTTGTAACATTTCCGTTTTCCTCCAAGTAAAATCTTACGGTCTTTATATAGTTGCTGTCCGACTCCCTGTCTTTATCAATTAATAATCTTAATACCCTATTCTCTTTTGAATACAGGGTATTTGTTCTGTAAATTGAATATAATTTTTTTAAAAATGACATATGCTCATAGAGGCATGTACCTCTTATAGCTCTGACACTGTGCAAGGTCTGAAGCGCTTCCATACAATGTTTCATTGCAATGTCCGGACTGTTATTATCTGTAAGCATATCTGCCGCAGCAAAGAGATTCAATCCTATTTATTTGACATTTTTATAAGTACGACCTGTATTTCCGCCAATAAATCCTTTAGCTTTGTCAAACTCTCCACACCTATACAAAATATCATCTGTACACCCTTTTCAAAATGACAAATATATGTATCACAGCTAAATACCACCAAAGAATTTATATTTTCAAAAGCTTCTGTTATATCAGGTCCCACTTCATTATATGCATTTACCGAGGAGATTGCTAAAATTGCAATTTCACTTTCATTTCCTATTCCTCTGGACAGGCTCTCTTTAAGTTTCTTTTTTATTTTCGGATAAAAATAATTATAGTCAAGATAGCTCTGGTTTCCAAGCACAGACTCTCTGTTTATCTCACTTATCAAAGTCTTTAAAACTTCTGAAAAAGAAAAGCTTGCAGGCAATTCAAGCACCGGAAATTTGTATTTTCTGGCAGACTCAAGTATATAAACCGGTATGCTGTCCACATAATATCCGGTCTGCACCATAAGACCTACCACACCCTTTGCTTTCAGCCTCTTTATCAAATTAAAGTACCTTGTATAATCCGCCAGATCAAATCCTGTTGTTATCAAAAGTTCACCGCTTCCTACCATATCAACAGAATCCAGAATTTCCTGAACATTTACCCAGCTGATTATATTTCCGGCACTTTCCCTTCCGGTTAAAAGTTCCGTTCCCGGAAAGAAGTTATTCTCAATGATGTCTCTAACAGTAAGTGGCATAACCCGCCCTTTCTAATTAATTTCAACTAAATATCCATAAGTTCTTCTTGCAATCCTAAAAGTCTGCAAATCATAAGTGCCTCTTTTGGAGGCTGTGCCTGTTTTTTTACTTTAAAAATACCGTAGTTCATAAACTGTGCTATTGCTGTAATCTTTGCATCATCACTTGACTTTGTAAGAAGCGCTTTTGCTATTTTATCTTCCGAAGTTCCCTGTAATCCCCTTACCTGGTAATGGCTTCCCGAAAGCTCGGCAACATGATCAAAATGTGTTACCAAAAGACTTATTGCTCTTTTTTTATTTAAAAGTGCTACAAGCCCTCTTACTATACTCTCACCTTCTTTAGGATTTGTTCCTCTTGCAAACTCGTCTAAAATTGCAAAGATATATCTTCCTTCGATATCATTAAGCAAATTTTTAAGTTCCACTATCTGAGCTCCGAAACTGGATAAGCCCTTATCTACAGACTGAGACTCTTCGGATATCATTATTATTTCATCAAACACCGGAATACTTGCCTGATTTGCATATACAAAGAAGCCACATAGTGCAAGATATGTATTCAGAGCCACCGTCTTTAATGTAACACTCTTTCCACCCATATTGGCACCTGTAAGCACTGTTGTGCCTATTGTCATATCTATAGTTATAGGCGTAAATTTAAGTCCTTTTCCTTCCAATATATCACAGATAAAAGGATTTATTGTTTCTTCCAATACAAGTACATCTTCAGTGATTTCCGGTAAACATGAAGGATATAGCTTTGCCACCCTGTATTTTTCCAAAAGTAAATCAAATCTGCCTATTACATCTATATTTTTTAATGCTTTATCAAAATAAGGTCGCAGTTTTACAGAGAGGTCTTCTCTTATCTTTCTCTCTTCCTTTTCCTCTTCCACAATGGCTGCAAGTCTTTCATACTTAAGCTCTTTAAAAGCTGTATCGCTCTCCTGCATTTTGATTTCTATATCACGTTTTCTCTTTCTGATTAACTTAAGCTCGGGGGAATAGTCATCATATATTGCAAATGTGGGTATTCTTCTGCCCTCAGGATCAAGTATATCCACCGCATCACTCACAGGCTCCATATCAAAACCTGTTAAGCCTATTTCTTTTGATACTCTTTCAATAAGAGGTCTTAATTTTTCCATATGCATCAAAAGAGTTTTTATTTCAAAAAGCTCTATATCCGACAATGTATTGTCCCTGCCGAATTTAATAGAACCTCTTACATCCTTCATATGCATGAATATTCTTCTTATGGCATTAACATCTGATTTTACGTTATCATATTTTTGATATAAATTATTCAGATTTTTAAGTTCTTCTTTAAGAGTATCTCTTTTGTCCCTGTCAAAAGGATATATGTTTTTTATAAGCTCGGCTCCGAAAGGTGTTGCAGGCAGCATCTTGCTTTTTATATATTCAAAACCGATATTTTCTCTTTGCCAAAAGTCCATACTACCCCCTATAATTGCTTTCAATATTTATAACCGGTAAATCGGTACATTTTTGCATATATTCAAGAAATTTCTCACTGTCGTAGTGATGTCCATAGGCTGAAAAAGGATTTATTGTTATAGCAACAATATTTATTGTATCAATGCATGAAAATACCAAGCCTCTTTGTCTGAGTTTTTCAAAATTTTCGTATTTGATTAAAATTCTTGAACCGTCAAAAAATACCAATCGCTTTCCGTCAAGTTTTGCATTGGATAATAACAAAGAGTTTATCATGGCATCGCTTAGCGCACCGTTTACAAATATACTCTCTACTTCACTTTCCTTTGCCCATACTTCTCTAAGCTCAATCTTTTTATCACTCTTTTTTATAGTATTACCTTCTATTATATAATACTTATCACTGTAATTTTCTCTGTTAAAATCATCCGGAAGATTAAGCTTATATTCCGGAAGTGAAAAAAGCATGGATGTATATATTGTATCCCTGACAGTCTTTTCCATATCAACACTGTATGAAGCACCGCTTGAAAGTATTGCCACATTACTTACCTTCCCTGTAGCAATACTTTTTCGCTCCAAGGCTCCGTCTATCAGGATCTTTCCCTTGCTGTATTTTTTAAAGCTCTCACAAACTGTTGCCATTTGTGTAGCAATAGACGGACCCGCTATTTGTACAAAGCCGTCACTGAGGGCTTTTATTATTATTATTTCTCCAATCGGAGTATATATTCCGGTGCTCTCTACTATTTCTTTTGTTATATCACAGTACTTTATCAAATCTCTTGCCGTTGCGATATAATCATCCTTATAAATATATATTTCCGGCTTTTTGGTATTGGTTACCAGATCAAGCTCCTCGCCATCTCTTCCTATGGATGTAAGCAGAATACTTTCTTCATTTTCATGAAGTTTTTTTATTACTTCATTTAAAACTGTAGTTTTTCCTGCATTCTTACACATTCCGATAAAAGAGACTCTTTCCTCATCTTTTATCAAATCATAGATATCCATTATTCTCTACTCCTAATAGGAAGCTGTGCCAAAATTATAGCAGAAAACATAAGTATTGCCCCAAGCATCTCACGACTTCTAAGCACTTCCCCCAATATTATCCCTGCAAATATTGCACTGAACACACTTTCAAGACTCATCAAAAGGCTTGCAATACTCGGTCTTACATATTGTTGTCCCACATTTTGCAATGTGTAACCGCAGGCACCGCTGAAAATTCCCACAAATAAGAGTGCAGGCATTGCCTTAATTATCATATCTACTGACGGCTTTTCAACAGCAATCATAACTATGCTTGAAAAAATTGCCACCACCAAAAATTGAAATATAGATAAATCCAAAACGTCTACTTTTTTTACAAAATGTGCGACTGTAATTATCTGCAGCGCAAATAAAAATGCGCAGAATAAAAGAATTGCATCTCCGTACTCTAAATTGAATCCGTCATGTATACATAGTAAAAATAATCCTACTACACTTAATACAACACTTATCCAAAGTCTAATTCCTTCTTTCATCTTAAAAAATATAATTGAAATAATCGGAACAAAAATTACATACAATGCTGTAATAAATCCGGCTTTTGAAGCATTGGATTCTTTTATACCGATTTGCTGCATAGCGCTTGCAATGAAAAGAAAGAATCCTGAGCACAGTGAAGCTATAATCAATGTCTTTTTTTATATGAAATATTTTTAGTATTTACTTTTTTTACTGTTTTTTTATTTTTTTGAAAAAAATAAACTACAGGAATCATTGCAATAAAGGATATCCAACTCCTTATTGCTAAGAATGTATAGGCATTTACATATCTTGCTCCTATACTCTGTGCTGAAAAGGCCGATCCCCAGATTAAGGCCGCAAGCAGCAACATCAGTACCCCAAGAGCATTTTTATTTTTTGACATAATGACCCCCTATTGTTAAAATAGTAAATTTGCACTACTTATTTCATTATATCCCAATCCGGTTATAAAAAAAAGATAAGATTATTACCAAAAAATGTAAAGAATACTTAATATTTGAATCTTTTACGCAGTTTATACCCTATATCACGCAATTTATACTTTTTTAAAATATCCTTTCAATAATATTGTATAATACCGTCATGTAAAAAAGTTCAAAGGAACAGGAGATATAAGAATATGAAATTAAATTTAAACAAGAAAGCAATCGCACTTGCACTTTCATTAGCATTAGCAACAGGGTTTACAGCAACCGCATTCCCTACATTAAATGTTATTGCCGGAGGTTTTGCATCAAATCCTGCAGTAGCACAAGGACATGCAATTCCTAACACAGATGCTGTAACTATTTCAGGAAACACTGTAACTGTAGCTCTTGAGGGAACAGGAATCAGTGATGCCGTAAAAGCTTCAACTTCTGTTACTATAACTAATAATGCAGGATCTGCAATAGTTACCGCACCTGCTCTTACATGGACAGGCAGCACAGGCGCTTGGACAAGATTCAGCTTCCAGCTCCCTGCAAACTGGCAGACACTTTTCCACAATTCAGAGCAGATGGGTGTTAAAGTATCTTCAACTGTAGGTACTTCTACATTTAACGCTACAGCAAACAAAATCATAAATAATGATACACAGATAAGTGTTGAGATTCCTGCAGCAGGTGCTACTACACTTTCTGCAAAGGTTACAAGAGGCTCATTATACTCTAACACAGTTGCTCAGAGCTTAAGCGACTATACATATGAGTACACTGTTGCTCCAAGGGTTTCAGGTTCTATAACAGCTGCCGATGCAAACGCTATATTTAATGCAAGCTCAAATATAGTATCTCTTTCAAATGCAACTGCTACTCCTGACGCTTCAGGTAACTTTACTCTTACTCTTCCTGCAGGAAAAAGCGTTCAAAACCTTGGTGCAAATGATGCAATCTTTGTAAGAAGAAAAGCAAAGAACTCAAATGCACAGTATATATTTATAATCGACAGAGTTACAACAACAACTACTACAACTACTGTACCTGCTGTTACTACACCTTCTGTACCGAGAGCAACATCTTCTACAGCTACAATAAAGCCTGCAACACCATCTAATCCTATTGTTGCTACAGGTTCAAACTCAAAAAGAAGCTCAGGCGGTTCAAGTTCAGGCGGCGGTTCAGGCAGACGTTCTTCTTCAAGCAACAATTACACTGCTACAACTCCAAGCCAGACACCTGCAGCTCCAAGTGTAACACCTGCAGCTCAGAATACAGCAGGCGATACATCAAAAGTACCTTCACCTACAGGTCCTTCGGCAAGAAAAAACACAAGAGGCAAACTTAATGTTCCTAAGACTGCCGATGTTTCAGACATGACAGGAAGCGTAATGATGCTTTTAGGATCATTCGTAGCTATGGGCTTAGTTGCAAGCGCAACAAAGAAAAAAGAAGACTGATAAATATTTATACATCCCTCTTTAAAGGCAATATATATCTAAAATAAAGGATATATATTGCCTTTTATTTTTTTTGATATTATAATTCATTTGTATTTTGTTATGGAGAAATATATGAGACGAAAAGATACCACGCATGAAATGATGATGGGCTATATGGCCGGTGCTCTGTTGGAACTTATGCTTGAGAAAGATTATACTAAAATTTCAATAGGTGAGATTGCCAAAAAAGCTGGTGTGGACAGATCATCATACTACAGACATTTTAAATCTAAGGAAGATATTATATCATTCTTTTTTGATATGGTTTTAAAAGAATCGCTTGACGGCTATACAAACCTTTCAAGCATTGATTTCACACTATATATACATTCAATATATACCGCTTTTTTTAATTACAGAAAAGAAATTTTAATTATTCATTATGCTAATCTCTCATTCCTGCTTTTGGATGTGCTTTCAAAGAGATTTCAGTTCAGTGAACTTGCAAAAGATTTTCCACTCTCAAAACAATATGAGCTTTCTTATATTATAGGTGGAATTTACAATAATCTGATATTCTGGATGAGCAGAGATATGAAGGAAACTCCCGATGAGCTTACGGAGATTTCACTTCAATTCAGAAATGAAGAATCACTTTCTTTACTTAGCTTAAGATAAAAAACGGGGCTGTCGCTTTAGATGATTGAATCATCCGGGCGAAGCCCCATTTTGTTATCTAGAATTTACCCTCAAGAGGCTTCATCGCTCTTTCAAGTATGCCGTTCATATACGCTATTGATATACCGTAATTTGTCATAGGTATGGTAGCTTCATTTGCATACTTCATCCTGGCCTTCATCTGGTTTTCATTTAACATGCATGCACCGCAATGAATTATTATCTTGTATTCGGACAGATCTTTTGGAAACTCTCCTCCGCTTGTAAGTTCAAACTTCAACGCATCTTCATCCTGCAAACCTGTAAATTTTCTGACCAGCCTCGGTATTTTCACACTTCCTATGTCTTCACATTGTCTGTGATGTGTACAACCCTCACTTATAAGTATTTTATCTCCTTCTTTAAGTGTGTCTATAATTTTTGCAGCATTATAAAGATTGTAAAGAGCCCCCTTATAGTTGGCAAATATTATTGAAAATGAAGTAAGAGCTATGTTTTGAGGTATCAATTCATCCACTTCTTTAAACACCTGAGAATCACATACCACCAAGGCAATATCACTAAATTTTTTAAGTGTCGCTTCTATCTCATTCACCTGAACCACTACTGCAATACCATGCCTGTCAAGAATTTCTCTTATTACCTGCTGCTGCGGTAAAATAAGTCTGCCCTTTGGTGCCGATGAATCTATAGGTGTTACAAGCATTATAATATCACCTTCCTTCATCATATCACCGAGTATGGTCTTTTCCTTCTTTTCTTTTTTAAGAACCTCAGACATCTTATCTTTTAGCTTATCTATATTGATATTATTTAATGCGGAAACATATATATCAATTTTTTTATCTTTTCTTTCTTCATCTGCTATAGAGTCACATTTATTTCCTACAACAAGACATCTCTTTTCTTTTATCTTTTCTAAAAATTCAAGCTCATCATCACTAAACTCACTTCCTGCATCCACTACAAAGAGTATAAGGTCGGCCCTGTCTATATATTCCAGACTCTTTTCCACTCTTAAATTTCCAAGACTGCTCTTATCGTCAAGTCCCGGTGTATCCACAAGTACCACCGGACCGAACGGCAAAAGCTCCATACTCTTTTTTACCGGATCTGTAGTAGTTCCGCTTATATCGGACACTATTGCAATGTCCTGTGAGGTTATAGCATTTATCAAGCTTGATTTTCCAACATTACAGCGACCGAAAAGACAAATAGTCGCTCTCTCTCCCATCGGTGTACTATTCATATCAGAACCTGAAATCCCTTGCATTTGTAGTTTCAATTTCATTTATATACTGAATTGCTCTTTCCTTCACCTTCGGATTGCTTACCTTTTCAATCTCTGATTTTATCATCTGCATTCCATGCTCTTTGGTCTGATCGGATGCATAGTCTGTCATATATTCACTGAGAGTCATAAGAGCATTCGGATGACAACAGTTTATAATCTGTCCGCTCTTACAAAGGCTCATAAATCTGTCACCTGTTCTGCCTTCTCTGTAGCAGGCGGTACAAAATGAAGGTATATGTCCCATTCCCATAAGCCAGTCCACCACCTCATCCAAAGTTCTTTGATCGGATACGTCAAACTGCTCTGAATCTGTAGGTCTGATTTCCTCCGTATATCCGCCTACTGAAGTCCTTGAAGCACCGCTTATCTGTGATATTCCCACCTTTAAAGCTCTTTCTCTTACTTCCTGACTTTCTCTTGTAGAGATAATCATTCCGGTATAAGGAACCGCTATTCTTATACATGCAATAATCTTTTCAAAAGTATCATCATCAAGTCCGTTGTCAAAAGTATCCGGATCTATATCATCGGCTCTTTTAATTCTTGGTACGCTTATAGTATGAGGACCTACTCCGAATGTCGCTTCCAAATGTTCCCCATGCATCAAAAGTCCTGCAAACTCATATCTGTATGACTCCAGTCCGAAGAGTACTCCAAGACCTACATCATCAATTCCACCTTCCATAGCTCTATCCATAGCCTCTGTATGGTATATATAATTATGCTTAGGTCCTGTAGGGTGAAGTTTCTCATAGGACTCCTTATTGTATGTCTCTTGGAAAAGTATATATGTTCCGATTCCGGCCTCATGAAGCTTTTTATAATTTTCCACTGTAGTGGCCGCAATATTTACATTTGCTCTTCTTATAGCTCCGTTTTTATGCTTTATACTGTAGATTGTCTTTATAGATTCAAGTATATACTCAATAGGGCTGTTTATCGGGTCTTCACCGGATTCTATTGCAAGTCTCTTATGTCCCATATCCTGAAGTGCAATTACCTCATTTTTTATCTCTTCCTGCGTAAGTTTCTTTCTGGCTATATTCTTGTTCTTTGCATGATACGGACAGTATACGCATCCGTTTACACAGTAGTTTGAAAGATAGAGAGGTGCAAACATTACTATTCTGTTTCCATAGAAGGTCTGCTTTATCTCTCCTGCAAGTTCATATATCTTTTTTATGACTTCCTTGTCTTCACAGGCGAGAAGTACCGATGCCTCTCTATGAGTAAGCCCCTTTGCTATAATACCTTTCTCCGTTTTTTTCGGTCTTGCTTTTTCAAGATATTCTTCTATCAAAGGAATGTTATTTTTATTTTCCTCGGCAAACTTTAATGTCTCCAATATCTCTTCATGGTTTATAAATTCTTCGGCGTTCCTTGATTTTACATCGTATTTAAACATTTATAATCTCCTCTTACTTTTGCAACTCCGTAACCTATATTGTTGATTCTGTTAGTAATACATCCGATGCAGTGAGCGGCTTCATCTCCCGTACATACCTTTCCGTCATATAGTTCATATTTTTTTCTTGTTTTCAGCGGTGAAAGATTCGGCATCACCACATTTGCACCTGCAAGTATACCCTTCTCTCTTCCCAAATTGTCCAATGTACTTAAAGAAGTGGTTGCCGGAATAAGCATATTCGGTCTCATTATTCTAAGAATAGCTATTAAAAATAAAGTCATTTGAATACTTCCGCTTTTTTCATCCTTGAATGCTGTATCATGATGCGGTATAAAAGGCCCTATCCCACACATCTGCGGTCCGAATTCTTCTATAAATTTCAGATCCTTAGCCAATGTATAAGAACTTTGATGCGGTGAGCCCACCATAAATCCGCACCCTACCTGAAAACCTATATCTTTTAGAGCTTTAAGGCAGTTCATTCTGTGTTCAAATGACATTGATTTTGGGTGAAGTTTCTCATAATGTTCTTTGTCTGCAGTCTCATGTCTTAAAAGGTATCTGTCCGCACCTGCATCAAACATTTTCTGATAGTCTTCTTTCTCATATTCTCCCAAAGAAAGTGTCACTGCAACATCCTTATACTTTTCCTTGATTTTCTTTACAATACTACATATATAATCCGGTTCAAATTTTCCGTCTTCACCTCCCTGCATTACAAAGGTTCTATAACCTAGCCTGTATCCTTCATCCGCACATTCGAGTATTTCTTCCTCTGTGAGCCTGTAGCGATCACAGTTTGTGTTCGAATGTCTTATTCCACAATAATAACAGTCATTTTTACAAATATTGCTTATCTCTATCAAACCTCTGAGATAAACATCTTTACCATAATTTTCATCACCTATACTTCTTGCCTTTTTACTGATATAGTCAAATACCTCTTCATTCAAGTTCTCTACAAGATATTTGTATTCTTCAAGGCTAAGGCTTCTTTCTTTTTCTAATCTTTCTATCAGAGCAATGCTTTATCAATTTCCAATTGTCTGTCATATTCAGTATTTTTAAAGTCGGTCTTATACAGTGATATATCTTTAGCCATTGGCATCACCCACATTTGAATAAGCGGTTTTAATACTTACTCCCGGTAATTTCCCGACTTTACCGGACAGACTTGAAATTACATTATTTTGTGCGTCAAGAGCAACCGACAACACACTTATACCTCTTTTGTGATAAGGTATACCCATTCTACCGATAATATAATCTCCGTACTCGTGCAATAAATCATTGAGCTCTTTTACAGAATCTCTGTTCTCCACAATTATTGCCATCAATGCTACTCTGTTATCCATATTTCCCCTTTATAAATAATAGATTTTGTATCAAAAAAACCCAAGGCCTAGGTGGCTTTGGGTTCTAAAATAAATGTGCCTTGGCACAATCTTATACATTCACAAACCACCTTTCAAGTCAGATACAGTATAAAGATCCCGTCTTCCCTGTTAGGAGCATCTGTATACAATGTAAATCCTTTTTAGTTGTTTGTCAATATATATCATATTGTTACTTTTATAACTATATTTTACTATAACTTTTTAATATACACTTAATCATCAATCTCTGAGCTGCTTGAAATAATAGCACCGCTTGAAGCATCAATATCGTATTCATATTCTACATTTCCAACCTTAAACTCAATCTCATAAACTCTTACGCCGTCATCTGTATCAAGTTTTACCTTTGTAAAACTTGCACCGCTAACACCCGCATGTGAAAGTGCTATCTGCTTTGCTCTGTCTGCTGAAATACCTGAAGCCGCCGCCTGTGTTGGTGCCGCACTCTGAGGTTGTGGGGCTGCCTGTGTCGGACCCTCCGTCTGTGGCTGTGTAGGAGCAGGTGCCTGTGTCGGAGCAACTGTTTCTGTCACCTGTGTAGGAGCAGGTGCAGCCGTTACCTCTGCCTGTGTCGGTGTCTGCTGTGCGGCAGTTGTAGCGGATACTGTATTATTCTCTACGGCAGCACTTGTAGCTATTCCTTTTTCTCTTGCATCCTCATCTATATCTTCAATAGCATCTGCTATATTTTCCCAAATGCTGTCATCAGAATCATAATCAACTATATCTCTGATATCTATACCCTTTTGTACAACCAGATTGGCAATCTCTCTTACTTTCATCTTAGCAAGTTCTTTTGCATCCAGAGAACTGTCTTTAGCGGCAAGATTAAGTACAAATACCGCCTTTCCTATAGATGTATTGTTTTCTGTCGCAAACTTCTTTGCATCCACAGTACTCTTTACAGTCTGATTTATAACTGTTGCCTGTATGGAATTGGTTGAAAGCGCAGTATTTATATCATTTAACACTTCCGCCTTAACTTTGTTTGCCTTATCTTCATTGTCATTTCTTACGGTTACCAAAATACCTGTATTGTCATTTTGTATATAACCCTTTTGAACCATTGAACCTATAAGTGCATTAACGGCAACCTTAAGCTCGGTATTATTAAGATTCATACCGTCAATTACAGCGGCTCCGTCCTGATTTGTAGAATGTACTTCCAAAACCTTGTTCTTTTTGTTTGTTACAATCTCAACTCCCGGGTTTACATCAATATCTACATGTGAATCCGGTACATAATTATTACCGTAATACGGAACTCCTACAACTCCTACTGCAAACAGTACGCAAGCGGCGGCTGCCACTCCTACAAATCCCTTACTGAATATATTAAATTTCTTCTTCATTCCTTTTTCAATCCTTTCTGCGTCCACAGAAACGATATTTTCAGAAATTCTTTTAAACATATCCTCGGGAATCATTCCCGATACAGCAGTGTCGAGCTTCTTCTCGATATCTTCTCTTTTCATCAAAAGCCCTCCTCTTCCAAATATTTCTGCATCTTTCTGATAGTTCTGTTATACTTTGAAAGTACAGTGTTTATTGACATATCAAGTAATTCTGCTATTTCACGATTTTTCAGACCTGCCACCGCATGGAGCAAAAGTATCGTTCTTTCATTATCATCCAACTTATTTATAGTTGTTTTTAGAATAATACGCTCACTAAGATTTTCCACAAAGGAAAACTCCTCTTCCGGCAAATCGTTATCATCTTCTAAACTACCCTCTTTTTTTCCTTCACGAATCTTCATAAGTGCAAAATTTCTTGCTATTGTAAAGATCCATGCCATCGGTTTATCGTATGAGGTGTAATCTGCTGCCTTTTGATAGATTTTCAAAAAAGTATCCTGCAAAATATCCTCTGCATCATGAGTATTCTTTGTTATTGAAAGGGCAAAAGCATATACACTTTTATGAGTTTTTTCATATAAAGTATGTAAAGCATCCATACTTCCCTTTGCGATATCTTTTATAAGTTTATCATCCACCGTCGACGAAGCTTTTGATCCCTCCTCCAAGACCGCCACAAAATTAAGCATCTAATAATCATCCTTTCACTATATTAATGCATGAGAATATCATTTTATTGCATGCTGTTGCAAATTTTTTTTATAAACTTTTTCTCATCAGTATTATACATAATATTACAGTAAACATTTCCGCCGCAAAAAATGAGCTCCATACTCCTGTTATTCCAAAAATCCCCGGTAAGATAAGTGCAAATACAATTATTGCCACTATACCTCTTGATATTGCTATAAGAGAGGACTCTTTTCCTCTTCCTGTAGCACTGTAAAATCCCGCCGTAATAATATTGAATGCCGCAGGTATAAATCCTATAAAATAAATTCTGATACCGGGAATTGCATAGTTTGCCAATATATCGGAATTTTCATTGTTAAATGCGTCTATTATTTTGGGAGCAAATGCCATTACCAAAGCTACCAAAACTCCCGCTATAATCATACCTACAGAAAGTGAGTACATGTAAATTTTCTTTAAGTCTTTCTTTTCACCTTTACCGTAAGTTTCACTTGCCACGGGCTGTAATCCTTGTGATACACCGTTTAACATCGCCACTCCCACCAGGGCGGAGTTTGCTATAACTCCATATGCCGCTACAGCTATATTTCCTACAAGTGAGAGCAGTATAAAGTTAAATACTACGGTTATTATTCCGTTTGAAATCTCACCTACAAATGCCACCAGACCGAGACTGCATGATAAAATCAATTTTTTTACTGAAGGCAAATTAAAGCAAAAACGCACATTATTCTTTTTTGACAAAAAATGTACCATACAGATACTCATACTTACTATAGGTGATATTCCCGTTGCAAGTGCCGCACCTGCCATACCCATACCTACAGGGAACATAAGTATGTAATCAAATATTATATTAAAAATTCCGCTTATGAGTGTTGCAGCCATAGCAATCCTCGGTGAGTTGTCATTTCTCACAAAGGCTGTAAATGTAAAGTTCAACATAAAAAAAGGCGAGAAGCAAAGAATAATACGTGCATATGTGTGAGTTACATTTACTATTACTTCATCCGCACCGAAAACTCTCAGCACCACATCCGGAACAAATATACCCAAAATTAAAAACGGTAAGCTAAGTAGGAAGCTCCAGAAAAATGAATTTGAAAAATATTTATCCGCATTCTTTATATCACCAAGTGATTTTAACAATGTATACTTTGTTGCGGAGCCTATACCGATCATAGCTCCTATAGCAAATGTTATTGCAAATATCGGTAAAACAAGATTTAATCCTGTTATACCGTTTGCACCTTCCGCCATTGATATAAAAACTGTATCCGCCAATACATAACATGATGTGCCTGTTGTAGCAAGGATATTAGGCAGAATATATCCTCTAAGTTTTTTTTCAATCATAAAAGACTCTCCTGTCATAGTTATCGAATTATATCATAAATATTCTGTAAGCTCAATCAAAGTCAAATTTATTTTCACACAAAAAATAGCAGTCATAGACTGCTATTTTTATATATCAAAGATGGTAATTATACTAACTCAAGTAAAACTTCCATAGCCGCATCTCCCTTACGAAGACCGATCTTAACTATTCTTGTGTATCCACCCTTACGATCTGCATACTTTGGGCCGTACTCATCAAAAAGCTTCTTTGCAAGGTCAACTGACTTTGTATTCTTCTTCTTTCCGGCTGCCTTTGCAGGTAACTCTGTAGGAACATAAACTACTGCATTGATTTTGCTTCTTGCATGAAGTCTTGAAGGTCTGTCTTTCTTGATCTCCTTCTCTACTTCATCATAAACAGTAACTTTCTTACCGTCTACAACTTCTTTTACTCTCTTACCGTCAGCGTCTTTTCTTGCAACCTTTGCATTTACCTTAACAAGGTCGAAGTTATCCTTCTCCTTAACAGCTAATGCTATAAGTGGCTCAACGATCTTTCTGATTTCTTTCGCTCTAGCTTCTGTAGTTACAATCTTACCATGCTGTAAAAGTGCTGTAACCTGGTTTCTCAATAATGCTTTTCTCTGACTTGATGTCTTTGAAAGTTTTCTATACTTTGCCATTTTTTCTCCTCCATAGGAAACATATATATGCAAACATTGGACTTACTATATATGTCTATTTATTCTTTTTTATGATTCTTCGCTCTCACGAAGGTGAAGTCCAAGCTCTTCAAGCTTTTGAAGGACTTCTTCTAATGATTTTCTACCCAGATTTCTTACTTTCATCATATCATCTGAGGTACGTGAACACAATTCTTCAACTGTATTGATTCCTGCTCTCTTCAAACAGTTGTAGGATCTAACTGACAGTTCAAGTTCATCTATATTCATCTCCAGAACTTTTTCCTTGTCATCCTCTTCTTTTTCTATCATTACATCAATAGTTTAGCGTTATCAGACAAATCTATAAATAGATTAAGGTGCTCACTCAAAACTTTAGCAGCTAAACTTACCGCCTCGTCAGGTGCCAATGTACCGTTTGTAGTAACATCAAGTGTTAACTTATCAAAGTCTGTCATCTGACCTACACGTGTGTTCTCTACAAGAAGATTCACTCTCTCTACAGGTGTATAAATAGAGTCAATAGCTATCACACCTATAGGAGTATCCTCTCCTTTATTTTTATCTGAACTCACATAACCTCTACCGTTTGTTATTGTAAGTTCCATATAAAACTTGCCTTCTGAAACTGTTGCAATAACCTGGTCTTTGTTAATGATTTCTATACTTGGATCACATTGAATATCTTCTGCAGTGATAACTCCTTCACCGTCAAAATCTATATAAGCAACCTTCGGCTCATCATCGATAGATGTATTCTTGATTGCAAGGCTTTTTACATTCATTATGATCTCTGTCACATCTTCTTTTACTCCCGGTATGGAAGAAAATTCATGCAACACGCCATCAATCTTAACCTGACTGACAGCTGATCCAGGGAGGGATGAGAGCATGATTCTTCTTAGGGAATTACCTAAAGTTGTTCCATAACCTCTCTCCAGTGGTTCACATATGAATCTGCCGAACTTCTTATCCTCGGAAATTTCTGCAATCTCAATATTGGGTTTTTCAAAATCAAACACGAATGTCCCTCCTTTTAGATAAACTATATCTAAAACTCACATAATGTGAGCTTTGGTTAATACTTCAAAGCTATAAATATTTCTATTATTAGCAAATCAGCTGATACGAAAATAAGTATCAGCTGTTAAGATTCCTATTACTTAGAGTACAACTCAACGATAAGAAGTTCGTCTACAGGAACATCAATTTCTTCTCTTGTAGGGAGGCTCTTTACAGTACCTTTTAAATTTTCAAGATCTGCATCAATCCAAGCCGGTACAATTCTTCCGGCTGTTGACTCTACAACTTCCTTATATCTTGCAGATGATTTTGCCTTCTCTTTGATCTCTATAACATCTCCTGCCTTTACAAGGTAAGATGGAATATTTACACACTTACCGTTTACAAGAACATGCTTATGATCAACAATCTGTCTTGTTTCTTTTCTTGTTCTGCCGAATCCCATACGGAAAACAACATTATCAAGTCTTCTCTCTAAGAGAATCATAAGGTTCTCACCAACCTGACCTTTCATTCTCTCAGCCTTAGCATAATAGTTTCTAAATGGTTTCTCTAATACACCATAGATAAACTTTGCTTTTTGCTTTTCTCTAAGCTGCAAACCGTACTCACTAAGCTTACGGCCTGCTTTTTTTGTATCTCTGTTAGACTTTTTATCTATTCCCAGAAAACCCGGCTCAAGGCCAAGTGATCTGCATCTTTTAAGAACGGGAACTCTATTAATTGCCACTTTTAGTACCTCCTATTAGACTCTTCTGCGTTTTGGTGGACGACATCCATTGTGTGGTACCGGAGTTACATCCTTAATACTTGTTACTTCTATTCCACATGCAGCCAACGCACGAATAGCTGCTTCTCTTCCTGAACCGGGTCCTTTTACCATAACATCTACATACTTAAGTCCATGTACTAAAGCTGCCTTTGCAGCAGTTTCTGCAGCCATAGATGCCGCATATGGAGTAGATTTCTTTGAACCTCTAAATCCTAGACCACCGGCGCTTGCCCATGATATTGCATTACCTTGGGTATCAGTTAATGTAACAATTGTATTGTTAAATGATGACTGAATATGTGCCTGTCCGCGTTCAACGTTTTTCTTTACGCGCTTTTTTGTCACCTTCTTGGTGGACGCATTCTTTGCCATTAAACTAACCTACCTTTTTAAACTTTACTACGCTCCTGTTTTTAAAACATACAGCGAAAATTACTTTTCGAAAAAATGAATAGACAATATTATCTATTATTTCTTCTTGTTTGCTACTGTCTTTCTTGGACCCTTACGTGTTCTTGCATTTGTCTTAGTTTTCTGTCCGCGAACCGGAAGATTCTTTCTATGACGAATACCACGATAACATCCTATTTCCTGTAATCTCTTGATGTTCATAGCGATCTCTCTTCTAAGATCACCCTCTACCATCTGAGTATCGGAAATAACCTGTGCCAATTCTTTTACTTCATCGTCTGTAAGATCCTTTACTCTTGTATCAGGATTTACACCAGCTTCTTTCAAGATACGCTTTGAACTTGTAAGACCTATACCATAGATATATGTCAAACCAATCTCAACACGCTTTTCTCTTGGTAAATCAACGCCTGCTATACGAGCCATTTACCTACTTCCTCCTTATTCCTATGCAGATCAACCTTGTCTCTGCTTGTGCTTTGGGTTCTCACAAATTACTCTGATGGAACCTTTTCTCTTAATTATTTTGCATTTTTCGCAAATCGGTTTCACTGAAGATCTGACCTTCATTGTAACTCTCCTTTCATCGCTACTAATAAAGACGCCATAGTATTATAGCATTAACTACTATAATATGCAAGGTCTTATTTTATTTATCACGCCAAATGATTCGTCCTTTTGTCAAATCATATGGAGATAATTCGATAGTAACTTTATCACCCGGTAAAATTCTTATATAATTCATTCTAAGTTTACCGCTGATATGTGCCAATACCTGATGCCCGTTTTCAAGTTCTACTTGAAACATTGCATTAGGTAACTTCTCAACAACTGTTCCTTCAATCTCTATAACGTCTGATTTAGACATTTACTCCTCCACTTTTTCAAGAGATATTTTAACTTAACATCGTTAAAGTTATCACCATTGTTCTTCATATCAATAAATTCATCACTTTTTCCAAGCCTGCTGACATGCTTTATGTTCTTTTTCTTAGGCTTGTCAAGAGTCTTTAATCGTCCGTTTGCAACATAGATAAAATCTTTGTCACAGTCTATGACCAAATAATGTTCTCCTCTGTCATGTCCCATTATTGATACTACAATATCACCTGTATTTATCATAATTTTCTTAAAGAAAGGATTTCAGGCTCACCATCTGTTATCAAAATGGTATTTTCATAATGCGCAGCCAGCGAATTATCATCTGTAACCACTGTCCAGTCATCATCAAGCCATACCACTTCATCTCTTCCTGCCGTAATCATAGGTTCTATTGCAAGAGTCATTCCCGGCTGAAGCTTTATTCCGCCTCTTTTCATATCAAAGTTTGGAACTTCCGGATCTTCGTGAAGATGTGTACCTATACCATGTCCCACAAGATCTCTTACTACACCGTAGCCTCTATCCTTTGCATATGCTCCTATTGCCTTACAGATATCATTCAGGTGATTCCCTGCAATCGCATATTTTATTCCCTCGTAAAAGCACTCTCTTGTAACCTTTACAAGTTCCTTTGCTTTTTCGCTTCCTTCGCCTATTATATGGGTTCTGGCAGCATCTGAATGGTATCCCTTCCAGATAACACCTGCGTCAAGACTCACAACGTCTCCGTCTTTTAAAATTCTTTTCTTTGACGGAATACCATGTACAACTTCCTCATTTACAGACACACATATTGAAGCAGGATAACCGTGATAATTCAAAAATGAAGGAACACATCCGAAGGATCTGATTATCTCATCCCCGATTTTATTCACTTCATATGTAGTCATACCTGCATGTAATGCCTTTTCCAATTCTTCATGAGTTTTAGCCAGTATTATTCCGGCTTCTCTCATTAATTGTATTTCTCTGTCCGACTTTATTGTTACTGCCATTTTCATCCTCACAATCTATTCCAAAACCGCAACAATATCTAAGAATACTTCTTCCATATCCTTTGTTCCGTCTACTGTGGCCAAAATTTTCTCATTATCATAGTAGTCTATCAAAGGCTGTGTCTGATCGTGATAAATCTCAAGTCTCTTCTTTACAGTCTCCGGCTTATCATCATCTCTGATTACAAGTTCATTTCCACATGTATCACATACATTTTCCGCTTTCGGTGCAGAATATACTATATGATATGTAGCTCCACAACTTAGACAAGCTCTTCTGCCGCCCATTCTGGTGATGATTGACTCATCCGGAACATCTATATTTACAGCATAATCTATTTTTCACCAAGCTCTGATAATGCCTTTGTCAAAGACTTTGCCTGTGGTATAGTTCTTGGGAAACCATCAAGCACAAAGCCGTTCTTGCAGTCATCTTTTTGTATTCTGTCTAAAAGCATACCGATAGTAATATCGTCAGGAACTAACTCTCCCTTATCCATATACTCTTTTGCTTTATTTCCAAGCTCGGTTTTTTCTTTTATGTTTGCTCTGAATATATCACCTGTAGATATATGCGGTATATTATATTTTTTTGCAATTCTCTTTGCCTGTGTACCTTTTCCGGCACCGGGTGCACCTAACATAATAATTTTCATGGCGTATCTCCCCAATTTTCATTAGTAACCACGAAAAACCCCTGAAGAATATCCCCAGTGGTTTTTCGTAAGATGACTAGTCTAATAAGAATCCTCTGTAATTTCTTACAAGCATTTGTGATTCAATTGCTTTTATTGTCTCAAGGACTACACCAACAATGATGATTAGGGATGTTCCTGTAAATGAAAGTCTACTGATATTGAACACTCCTGATATTATTATAGGTATGATACAAACTATTATAAGTCCTGTTGCACCTATAATGATAATGTAGCTTAAAATCTTTGAGAAATAATCACTGGTAGGTTTTCCGGGTCTTATACCGGGGATAAATCCGCCTGATTTCTTCATATTGTTAGCTACCTCAAGTGGGTTAAAAGTAATTGATGTATAAAAATAAGCAAATAAGATAATCAAAATGATATAAACTATAAGTCCGATAGAATACTTCGGTGCTTCAGGCTTAAACCACATTGATGAATTCATATATGTTAATATCTCACCTATTATTGAGCCGTTATTAATTTGCAAGAATTGGCCAATAACTATAGGTGTAGAGAATAACGAAGAAGCGAAAATTACAGGAATAACACCTGCTGTATTTACCTTCAACGGAATATGTGATGATGATCCGCCGACACTTCTTCTACCCTGCGTTTTGGATGAATACTGTACAGGAATCCTTCTTTCGGCATCCTGTAAGATGATGGTAAATATTACCATTGCTATTATAAATGCTATTATAATAACTGCAGCAACTACCATTCTGGCTACTGTCTGACCTTTTAAGAATCTAACATACAGATTGTTAAAGTCAGATGGTAATGAAGAAAGAATATTTAAAAGAAGAACTATAGAAATACCGTTTCCTACGCCATTCTCTGTGATTCTCTCTCCTATCCACATTAAAAATGCACTACCTGCTGTCATTGTAACTACAGCTACAACTACACTCTTTATTCCAAAATGAATTAAAAGTCCCTGTCTACCAAATCCTATTGCCATGGCTGAAGACTGTAAGAGGGCTAGGGCGATAGTTAAATATCTTGTATATTCCACTATCTTTTTTCTTCCGTCTTCACCATCCTGTTGTAATTCCTCAAGTGCAGGAATTGCAATCGTAAGAAGCTGAATTATGATAGAACTCGTAATGTATGGAGTAATGCTTAGTGCAAGCACACTCAGACTTTCAAAAGATCCACCGGTGATTGCATTGAAAAATCCAAATGCATCACCAGCCTGCTTTGCAAAAAAATCTTTAAAATAAGTTGTATTTACACCCGGTATTGGTAAATTACTGCCGAAGCGGATAATTACCAGCATTATAAATGTGTACAGAAGTTTCTTTCGTACATCCTTTACCTTAAATGCATTTCGGAGTGTTGTGAGCATTAGATCACCTCACAAGTTCCGCCTGCGGCTTCAATCTTAGCTTTTGCGCTTTCACTAACAGCAATATACTTGATATTGAACTTCTTTGTTAATGAACCGTTGCCTAAGAGTTTAACTCCATCTCTAGTATTTTTGATTATTCCTGCAGCTACTAATGTATCAGGAGTAACCTCGATGCCGTCCTCAAGACGATCAAGAACAGAAATGTTTACAGCTACGATATCCTTAGAGTTACGATTTGTAAATCCTCTCTTAGGAATACGTCTGTATAAAGGCATCTGTCCACCCTCGAATCCGGGTCTTGTTGCACCTGAACGAGCTTTCTGACCCTTGTGACCCTTACCGGCAGTTTTTCCATTACCTGAACCATGTCCACGGCCACGTCTGAAATTATCGCTTTGCTTTGAGCCTAATGCAGGCTGTAAATTAGATAAATCCATAACTACACCTCCTTCTTTAGACTTCTTCAACTTTTACAAGATGTCTTACATGCCAAATCATGCCTCTTATAGCATCATTATCAGGCATCTCTACTGTCTTGTTTAATTTTCTTAAACCAAGCGCCTCTACAGTTGCTTTCTGCTTTGGGATAGCACCGATAGGGGATTTAACCAATGTAATTTTTAACTTTGCCATATTTTCCTCCTATTATGCTAATATTTCTTCAACTGACTTACCACGAAGCTTTGCAATCTCTTCCGGTGTCTTAAGTGCTGCTAAACCTGCAAGTGTAGCAAGACAAACATTTGTCTTATTATTTGAACCTAAAGACTTTGAACGGATATTCTTATATCCTGCAAGCTCCAATACCGCACGGGCAGGGCCACCTGCGATAATACCTGTACCTTCAGGTGCTCTCTTTAAAAGAACACTTGCACTTCCGAATTTTCCGGTGTAATCATGTGGAACACTGAAATTCTCATCTATTCTAACTTCAACTAATGACTTAGTTGCAGCTTCTTTACCTTTACGGATAGCCTCCGGTACCTCTCCTGCTTTTCCAAGACCGATACCAACATGACCATTACCGTCACCTACAACAACAAGAGCAGAAAACTTCATTGTACGTCCACCCTTTACGGTTTTGGATACACGCTTGATATTTACGACTCTGTCATTTAACTCCAATTTGCTTGGATCGATGATTTGTCTCTTCATGTATGTTTCTCCTCCTATTAGAATTGTAATCCTGCTTCACGGGCAGCCTCTGCCAATGCAGCAACCTTACCTTGATAGATAAATCCGCCTCTATCAAATACAACTTTGTCTATACCCTTCTCAAGCGCTCTCTTTGCAATAAGAGTTCCTACAAATGCTGCAGCATCTACATCATTTGTCTTTGAAAGCTCTGCTCTTGCACTCTTCTCAAGTGTTGATGCGCTTACTACTGTATTTCCCACAGTGTCGTCAATAATCTGAGCGTACATATGGTTGTTGCTTCTAAACACAGCAAGGCGTGGTCTCTGAGCTGTTCCGCTGAGACGATTACGTAATCTATAATGCTTCTTAATTCTAAGATCGCTTTTTGATTTTTTGCTAACCATTTACTTACCCTCCTATTATTTCTTACCTGTTTTACCGACTTTACGTCTGATAACTTCAGTAGAGTATTTAATACCCTTGCCCTTATATGGCTCAGGCTTTCTCTTGTCTCTTATCTCAGCAGCGTACTGACCAACTCTTTCCTTATCAATACCCTGAATCTTTATGATGTTCTGTCCGTCAAGAACAGATGTGATACCCTCAGGATCTTCCATCTCTACAGGATGTGAATATCCGAGTGAAAGCACAGCTTGTTGCCCTGCTTTGCTGCTCTATAACCAACACCGTTTACCTCAAGTACCTTCTCATAGCCTTCGGTTACACCTACTACCATGTTATGTATAAGAGTTCTTGTGAGACCGTGTAATGCCTTATTCTTCTTTAAGTCATTTGGTCTGGTTACTACAATTTCATCACCTTCCTGCTTAATAGTCATTTCTACAGGTAATGCTCTCTCAAGTGTACCCTTAGGACCTTTTACAGTCACATGATTATTTTCTGCAATTGTAACAGTTACTCCTGCCGGAATTGCGATAGGCATTCTTCCAATTCGTGACATGCCGTCTTCCTCCTTAAATTTATCGTGAGCTTTTCGCTCATGTTTTCAGGTTTATATCTTCTAATAGGCAGCCATTAAAGAAATATTTCTTTATGACTACTGCTATTAGAGTTGAAACTTAATTAATTATATAATCTTTCGTTGTGGCGTTCATTAAGTACTCAATGCCTACCATACGAAAGCGAGCACTTCTCCACCTACGTTAAGCTTTCTTGCTTCTTTGTCTGTGATAACACCATTATTTGTTGAAATAATAGCTGTTCCAAGACCACCAAGAACTCTTGGAAGCTCTTCTCTGCTTGCGTATATACGTAAGCCCGGCTTTGAAATTCTCTTCAATCCACTGATTATTCTCTCGCTCTTGTTAGCTGTATACTTTAAGAATATTCTGATATCCTTGAAGTTACCATTGTCAACAAGTTCGTACTTCTCTACATAACCTTCTTCTACAAGTATGTTAGCTATTGCTATTTCATCTTTGAGGAAGGAATATCAACTGAGTCATGTTTTGCAGTATTTGCATTTCTGATTCTGGTAAGCATATCTGCAATTGGATCGCTCATTGTCATGGAATTTTTTCCTCCTGTTTATTTTAAATGTATCTGATTACTACTTTTTGATTTGCTTTGGTTAAATATTTTGTAGCATCACTGCGTCCACTCGACATCGGCATATATTTATGTGCCGGGTGGGTTCGACTCGACATCGGCATACATATGTGTGCCGGGTGGCGTCCACTCGACTAAGTTCGCACTTCGCTTTGCTTGTGCTCACTAAGGCTCGGGACGGGCTTTCACACTAAACTCACGCTTCGCTACGCTTGCGTTCGTTAAGTGTTCAATGCCTACCAGCTTGCTTTTTTAACTCCCGGTATTTGACCCTTATAAGCCAATTCACGGAAGCAAATTCTACAGATACCATACTTTTTAAGATAAGCATGTGGACGGCCACAGATTTTACATCTGCTGTATTCTCTTGTAGAGAATTTTGCCGGTCTAGCCTGCTTAATCTTCATTGAAGTCTTTGCCATGAAATCTTCCTCCTAAATTATTTGAAAAATGGCATATTGAATAATGTCAAAAGTTCTCTAGCTTCTTCATCTGTGTTTGCTGTAGTAACGAATATAACGTCCATACCACGCACCTTATCAATCTTATCATACTCTATCTCAGGGAAGATAAGCTGTTCCTTAACTCCAAGAGCATAATTTCCTCTACCGTCAAATGCATTAGGATTTACACCTCTAAAGTCACGCACTCTAGGAAGAGCAAGATTTATAAGTCTGTCAGCAAACTCATACATCTTTGAACCACGAAGAGTTACCTTACAACCTATAGGCATACCCTCTCTAAGTTTAAAGTTAGCAACTGATTTCTTTGCCTTTGTAACTACCGCCTTCTGTCCGGAGATAATTTCAAGATCTCTAACTGCAGCATCTAATACTTTTGCATTGTCTTTTGCCTCACCAACAGCCATGTTGATAACGATCTTATCAAGCTTTGGTACTTGCATAGGATTCTTATAGCCAAACTTCTCAATCATCTTAGCAACGATTTCGTTCTCATATGTTTCCCTTAATCTTGTCATGTTTTCCTCCTTCCCGATTAGTCAATAGCCTTGCCGGTCTTCTTAGCTACACGAACTTTCTTGCCGTCTTTTACTTCAAAACCGACTCTTGTAGCCTTACCGTCAACAACTAACATTACATTTGATATATCAATAGTTCCCTCTGTATTTACAATACCACCATTCTGGTTAGCCATACTAGGTTTTTGTATGCTTTGTAATCATATTACAGCCTTCAACTATTACTCTGTTCTTCTTGGTATCAACCTTTAATACTTTACCTGTCTTGCCTCTATCTTTTTCCAGATATGATCTTAACCATATCGTCTCTTTTTGATTTTATGCACGCTAGACCTCCTTATAATACTTCAGGTGCAGAGATACAATCTTCATGAAATGCTTCTCACGAAGTTCTCTTGCAACCGGTCCAAAGATACGAGTACCTCTTGGAGTCTTGTCATCCTTGATTATAACTGCTGCGTTTTCATCGAATCTGATGTATGAACCGTCTTTACGGCGTGTGCTATTGACTGATCTTACTACAACAGCCTTAACAACATCACCTTTCTTTACAACACCGCCTGGTGTTGCATCTTTAACGGTAGCGACGATTATATCGCCGATATGAGCATATCTTCTAGTTGAACCACCCATAACACGAATTGTAAGCAATTCCTTTGCTCCGGTGTTATCGGCTACCTTCAATCTTGTTTCCTGCTGAATCATGCCGGATACTCCTTCCTACCTAAATTATTTTGCCTTCTCAATTATCTGTACAAGTCTCCATCTCTTATCTTTTGAAAGAGGTCTTGTCTCCATAATTTTTACAGTATCGCCAATGTTACATTCATTTTTTTCATCATGTGCTTTGAACTTAACAGTCTTCTTTACAATCTTGCCATAAAGTGGATGCTTTACATGGTCTTCGATTGCAACAGTGATTGTCTTATCCATCTTATCGCTAACAACCTTGCCGATACGGGTTTTTCTAAGATTTCTCTCCACGGTTTATCTCCTTTATCTTTATGCCAATTTTGCATTCTCAGTGATAACTGTCTGAATTCTGGCAATGTTTCTACGAACTTCCTTAATTCTTGAAGTGTTATCCAACTGGCTGGTTGCATTTTGGAATCTAAGGTTGAAAAGTTCCTTCTTTGCGGAAACCAATTCCTCATTTAACTGTTCTAAGCTTTTTGACTTTAATTCGTTTACATAATTCTTAGTTTTCACTTGCTTCACCGCCTTCCAAATCAGCCTTTGAAACTATCTTACATCTGCAAGGAAGCTTATGCATTGCAAGACGAAGAGCCTCTCTGGCAACCTCTTCAGGTACGCCTGCGATCTCAAATAATACACGACCCGGCTTTACAACAGCTACCCAATATTCTGTAGATCCCTTACCTGAACCCATTCGAGTCTCAGCAGGTTTTGCTGTAACAGGCTTGTCAGGGAAAATCTTTATCCAAACTTTACCACCACGCTTGATATAACGAGTCATAGCAACTCTGGCAGCCTCTATCTGGTTTGACTTTATCCAACAAGGATCAAGGGATACTAAACCATACTCACCATAAGTGATCTTATTGCCTCTTAAGGCCTTTCCTGCCATAGAACCTCTAAACTGTTTTCTACGCTTTACTCTCTTAGGCATTAACATATTATTTTACGCTCCCTTCCTGTGTTTTTCTTTGAGGAAGCACCTCACCTGTATATATCCAAACCTTAACACCAACTTTTCCGTATGTTGTATTTGCCTCGGCAAAACCATACTGAATGTCAGCTCTTAATGTCTGAAGAGGAATTGTACCCTCTGAATAGAACTCTGTACGAGCCATATCAGCACCACCAAGACGTCCTGAACAGCTTGCCTTGATACCAAGTACTCCTGCCTTCATACTTCTTGACATTGTTGACTTCATTGCTCTACGGAATGATATACGATTCTCAAGCTGTGATGCAATGCTTTCAGCTACAAGCTGAGCATCTCTATCAGGTCTCTTGATTTCTTTGATATCAATGAATACTTTCTTATCTGTAAACTTTGATACTTCCTTCTTTAACTTTTCAACTTCTGCACCCTGCTTACCGATAACAACACCCGGTCTTGCAGTATGAAGTATTATTCTAACTCTGTCTGAAGCACGCTCGATTTCAATATCTGATACGCTTGCTGAATAAAGCTTGTTCTTTAAGAACTTTCTGATATTATAGTCTTCTACTAAACAATCAGCGAAATCCTTATCAGCGTACCATCTGGAGCTCCAGTCTTTTATAACACCGACTCTAAGTCCATGTGGATTAACTTTCTGTCCCATTTTCGCGTCTCCTCCTATCTTTCATCTAAGACCACTGTGATATGGCTCATTCTCTTCTCGATACGATAAGCTCTACCCTGTGCTCTTGGCTTAATTCTCTTCATTATAGGGCCATCACTTGCATAACACTCTGCAATATACAACTTAGACGGATCTAAATTGTTATTATTCTCAGCATTAGCTACTGCTGACTCTACCAATTTCTTGATAACACTTGACGCATATCTTGGGCTATACATAAGAATACCCAAAGCCTCACCAACATTCTTTCCTCTGATCGCATCAAGCACGAAACATGCTTTCTGAACAGGTACTCTGGCATATGAGAGCTTAGCTGATGGTCTGGTGTCCTTAACTGCATTTCTTTCTCTTTTAATCTGGGATCTATGTCCTTTTGCCATTTAAAAAACCTCCTTTCAACCCTCTCTTATCTTGAAGCTTTCTTATCGTCAGCTTTATGTCCTTTGTAAGTTCTTGTTGCAACGAACTCACCAAGCTTATGTCCTACCATATCCTCGGTAATATATACCGGAACATGCTTTCTTCCATCATGAACAGCAATAGTATGACCTACCATCTGTGGGAAGATTGTTGAACGGCGTGACCATGTTTTAATAACACTCTTGTCGCCGGTCTGATTCATTGCATCAACTTTCTTTAATAAACTTGCATCTGCAAATGGTCCTTTTTTAAGTGAACGTGACATTTATCTTTCCTCCTTTATTTAGTAGCGGCCTTACCATCTCTTCTTCTGATGATCAACTTATTAGACTGTTTCTTCTTGTTTCTAGTCTTAAGACCAAGAGCCGGCTTGCCCCAAGGAGTAGATGGACCCGGACGACCGATTCCGGTTTTACCTTCACCACCACCGTGTGGATGGTCATTAGGGTTCATAACAGAACCACGAACTGTAGGTCTTATACCCATGTGACGCTTTCTTCCTGCTTTACCAAGTTTAACAAGTGAGTGCTCACCATTTCCAACTACACCGATTGTAGCTCTACAAATGATTGGAACCATTCTCATCTCACCTGATGGAAGACGAAGAGTTGCATACTTACCCTCTTTTGCCATAAGCTGTGCCACATTTCCTGCTGAACGAACAAGCTGTCCGCCCTTTCCCGGATAAAGCTCAATGTTATGAATCTGTGCACCTACAGGAATCTCTGCAAGTGGTAAACAGTTTCCAACTCTGGCCTCTGCACCTGAACCACTTACGATTGTAGCTCCAACCTGAAGTCCTTCAGGAGCAAGTATGTAAGCCTTTGCACCGTCTACATATGAGATAAGCGCAATATTAGCTGTTCTGTTTGGATCATACTCTATAGCAACAACTTTTGCAGGAACTCCATCTTTAGAGTTTCTCTTGAAGTCGATGATTCTGTATTTTTCTCTTTGCACCGCCACCACGATGTCTTACTGTTATTTTACCCTGATTATTTCTTCCTGAGTTCTTCTTGATTGGTGCCAATAATGACTTCTCAGGAGTGCTCTTTTGTAATTACACTAAAGTCCAAACCTGTCATGTTTCTTCTTGACGGTGTATATGGACTATATTTCTTTATTCCCATTTTTTTGTCTCCTTCTTGTGCTACGCACTTTATCACGGCAGGATGCCGTATAATACATCCCGATTATTTCGGGAAAGCAACATCTGTTGCTTATAAGCCCTGGAACAACTCGATATCTTTGCTATCCTCTGTAAGCCATACAATAGCCTTCTTGACTTTTGCTGTCTTACCTGTTGTCATTCCTCTTCTTCTTGTCTTTCCATCCTGGTTCATAGTGTTTACTTTTGTAACCTTAACGCCGTCAAACATCTTCTCAACTGCTTCTTTGATCATTGTCTTGTTTGATTCAGGATGTACAAGGAAAGTATATTTCTTCTCTGTCATGCCAAGCATGCTCTTCTCTGTAATAACCGGCTTAAGTATTACGTCATAGTATTGAATATTTGCCATTACGCATATACCTCCTCTATAGTCTTAACAGCGTCCTTAGAAGCAACTACTGTGTTGTACTTTAAGATATCATATACATTGATAGTCTTAGGTGAAGCAGCCTTAACACCGTAAATATTTCTAACAGAAAGTACAGTGTTCTTCTCATTCTCAGCACATACAACAAGAGCCTTCTTAACATTTAAGTTATTTAAAGTCTGCTGCATTCTCTTTGTCTTAATCTCGCTCATTGCAAAATCATCAACAACGATGAACTTGTTCTCAAGAACTCTGCTTGTAAGAGCACTCTTAAGAGCAATTCTCTTCTCTTTTTATTCAAGTTAATTGTATAATCTCTTGGAGTAGGTGCGAATACAACACCGCCACCCTTCCACTGAGGTGATCTTGTTGAACCCTGACGTGCATGTCCTGTACCTTTTTGCTTCCAAGGCTTTCTTCCGCCACCACTAACTTCGGAACGTGTCTTTGCCTTTTGTGTTCCCTGACGCTTGTTTGCCAACTGTGCAACAACTGCCATATGAACTAAATGCTCGTTAACATTAACTCCGAACACAGCATCATTTAATTCTATACTACCAACTTCTTTTCCTTCAATATTAAATACTGATATATTAGCCATTTGTGTTCCTCCTTTCTGTTAGTTATTTTTTCTTAACAGTCTCTTTTAATGTTATTAAAGCTTTCTTTGAACCAGGCATTGACCCCTTTACAAGAATAAGGTTCTTGTCTGCATCAACTCTTACGATTTCAAGATTCTGTGTAGTTACCTTCTTTGCACCCATATGTCCCGGCATTCCTTTGCCCTTAAATACATGGCTTGGATCTGAAGATGAACCGTTTGAACCCTGATGACGGTGGAACTTAGAACCGTGACTCATAGGTCCTCTGGACTGTCCGTGACGCTTAATAGCACCCTGGAATCCTTTACCCTTTGAGATAGCAGTTGCATCAACTTTATCTCCTGCAGCAAATATGTCAGCTTTGATCTCATTCTTTACTGCGTACTCAGATGCGTTCTCAAACTTGAACTCTCTGATAAATCTTCCGGCTGCAAAAACTTCTCTCTTCTTGTCGCCGTTTTCTACTACAGTCTTCTCAACTCCTGCCTTAGCAAGGTGACCTGACTTAGCCTGTTAACTAACTTTGTACGGATCTGTCCGTATGCAACCTGAACTGAATTGTATCCGTCATTTTCCTCTGTCTTAACCTGTGTAACAACACATGGTCCTGCAAGAAGAACTGTTACAGGTATTAACACGCCGTTCTCATCGAAAATCTGTGTCATACCGACTTTTCTAGCAAGTATTGCCTTCTTCATTAATATACCTCCTGGTTTATTCTACAGCGGAGCACTCAGTGCTCATCCTAGAGCAGGATTAACGCCATTTAGCGGATTATCTACTCTTCATTTTGATGTCTATGTTCACACCTGCAGGCATTTCCAATCTGGAAAGTGCATCAACAGTCTTTTGTGATGGTGCAATGACATCAATCAATCTCTTGTGAGTTCTCTGCTCGAACTGCTCACGAGAGTCTTTGTACTTATGTACAGCTCTAAGGATAGTAACCACTTCCTTCTTTGTTGGTAGTGGAACAGGTCCTGAAACAGCTGCTCCTGTCTTCTTTACAGTATCAACAATTCTTGCAGCACAGCTGTCAACTAATTGATGATCATAAGCTTTTAATGTGATTCTCATTACCTGATTTGCCATAAAAAAAGCCGCCTCCTTTTCAATCTTTATAAAAGAAATTGACAAGTGGTGACTGTACACTCTTCCGTGCGTGTCATAGTGACTAACCCACGAAAATACTCAATATGAGATGCTGTTTGTACAGTGACTTGTCGCCAGTTTTTGCAACATGACCTTCGCTCCACATAAAACCCGTTAACGGCAACCTATGCTTCATAGCTATCAATGTCACAGCCATACTAGGATAGCACAGATAAAAACCGATTGCAAGCACTTTTTTACATTGATTTATGTTTTTTTTCAAGTACTTAAAATCGGTTTTTTATCGGCTTTATTTTTTGATTCTAATCAAAGTTTTTTCTTAAATTATGTTGCTCCAAAAACTTTAATATGGCAAATGCCATAAAACTGTTTATCGGAATTAAAATTATATTTTTAACGGCTCTCATAGGTAATATTGCAAGAAAAGCTTTTCCATATAATATGTTCAGCCATAATGTACCAAGCATTATATTACATATATAGCTGACAAGAATTTCCGCTATTAATATTCTCTTTATTGAAACAGGCTTTTTATATAGAAGACTTCCGTATATAAGCCCTGCAATAATTGCATTGAATGTAAATCCCGGAAAGAAAGGTCCGGTAGGCTTTATCATATATTTTGCAATATCTGTAATCGCCCCGAATATACTTCCCACTATCGGCCCGAATAAATATCCGATTCCGACTGTAGTTAACGAAGAAAATCCGATCTTTAGGAAATTACCTATCGGAACCGTAAATGCTCCCAGTATAATTGACAGCGCAACAAACATTGCCACTGTAGTAATTGTCTTCACTTTTTTTAATTCATTATATGAAAACAAAAATATCTCTTTTATATCTCCCATATCTACATCCTACTTTCTGACAGCATCACTATCTATAGCGGCTTTTTCTACCGCCTCGGCTACAGCCTGTGCTACAGACTTATCAAGCGCGGAAGGTATAATATTTTCCGCATTGAGATCCTCAGGTTTTATATATTCAGCAATGGCCTTTGCTGCGGCTTTTTTCATATCATAATTAATATCTCTTGCACCCGCATTAAGTGCTCCTCTGAATATTCCCGGAAATGCAAGCACATTGTTTATCTGATTCGGTCTGTCGCTTCTTCCCGTGCCCATTACAGCCACACCGGCTTTTATAGCATCATCATATGAGATTTCGGGATTCGGATTTGCCATAGCAAAGACTATAGGCTTATCAGCCATTGTCTTTATCATATCCTTTGTAAGAATATTTGCTACGGAAACTCCTATAAACACATCCGCACCTACAAGTGCATCCGCCAGTTTTCCTCTCATATCATCAAGATTTGTAACAGTACATAACCACTTTTTGTGATCTTTTATTCCCTCTGCTCTTTCCTTATAAAGAATACCGAACTCATCACAGGCTGTTATATTCTTTACACCCGACTCAAGAAGCATTTTGATAATGGCTGTTCCCGCGCTTCCGGGTCCGTTTAAAACCACCTTTATCTCAGACATTTCCTTTTTACAAGTTTAAGTGCATTAATAAGTGCGGCCGTAACCACTATGGCCGTGCCATGTTGATCATCATGAAATACAGGTATCTCAAGTTCTTTTTCAAGTCTTTCTTCTATTTCAAAGCATTTAGGTGAAGCAATATCCTCTAAATTTATACCGCCGAAGCATGGCGCAATGTTCTTTACAGTCCTAATTATCTCCTCAGTATCCTTAGTATCTACACATATAGGAAATGCATCCACATCACCAAACTCTTTAAAAAGTATTGCCTTGCCCTCCATTACAGGCATGGCAGCCTTCGGACCTATATCTCCAAGTCCAAGTACAGCCGTTCCGTCAGAAACCACTGCCACCAGATTTTTCTTGGCCGTATACTTCCATACATTTTCAGGATCCTTTGCTATCTCTCTACAAGGCTCTGCCACTCCCGGTGTATATGCTGTGCTTAAATCATCTCTGGTTTTTATTTTTATTTTACTTACAACGGCAACTTTACCGCCATTTTCCTCATGTAATTTTAAAGCTTCTTTACTATAATCCATCTTACCACCTTTATAAAAGTCTTATAAAAATTCTTTGATGTATTCTAGCACAAATAAATATACTTTTCCACATGCAAAAGGCGGATCTGTCCATAACCCGACCAAATAAGTAATTATTCATATCTCTTTACAAATAAAAAAGCTGTATGAAATACTCATACAGCTGACTGCCGGTGGCGAGACTCGAACTCGCACACCCTTTCGAATAACAGATTTTGAGTCTGTCGCGTCTGCCATTCCGCCACACCGGCTAATTACTTGACAATATTAGCATATGGACGCAATATTTGCAAGCAATTTTTTCCTATTTAATCCTTCCTTCCGGCAAAACAAATATAGCCGAGTTCCTTTTTATTATCCATCATGAAAGAGCGCATTCTCTGAAAATATTCTTTATTAAATTCCTGCAGCCCTGTTTTTATAATACTTAATGCTTCAAATATTCCCTCATCTTTCATCATTCCCGGGATGCTCATAAGTGTCATTGATCCTATTTTCTTGTCTACTTTAAATCCCACATTTTCAAAGCAGCCTTCCCATCCATCACTTAAGAGTGGCTCGACATTTACATTTATAGCTCTACTAAGACCTATGCGAAGTTCTCTTGCTCTATCTTTATTATTTGTAATTAAAACCACATCCTGAGTTAATACCATTCCTCCGGGTTTTAATACCCTATAATACTCTCGTAAAGCTTTTTCCTTTTGATTGCCCAAAAGCATTGTAAGCATTGCTTCATTAATCACCACATCAAAGCTCTCATCTTCAAAAGGGAGATCAAAAGCATTTCCACATATTGCTTTTACTTTATTCTCCAATCCATTATCTTTTATTTTCTTATTAGCTTTTTCAATTGCCTTCTCATCAAGGTCTATGCCCACAACATCACATCCGTACTTTTTTGCTATATGAACTAAAGTAGTTCCCATATTGCAGGCAACTTCAAGAACTTTTGAATCCGCCTTAATATCAGCCTTTTCAAGCAGCCAGTTAGTTGCCTCTATTCCTCCCGGTCTAAGTCTCGTTTTGCCGATTCTTGCCAGAAATTCATGTCCTTTTTCCGCCATAATAATCCTCCTGTATATAAAACTATATCCAATTTAGTTAGGTTTATCTAACCTAATTATAACATATTGTTTTTAAAATATACAGAATATAATTGTATTTATGTATGTTATAATTTAAATAAAGCGCTATCTACTACCAATATTTTCCATATCTATTTTTGTATTCTTATATAGTACAAAGCTGAACACTACACAAATCAACTCCGTTATCAAAAATGCGCTCCATATTCCTTTTATACCGAATGTCTTTGAGCCGACAAACATCACCGGAACCAGTACCAAAAGCTGTCTGCAAAGATTTATCAATATACTTTTGCCTACATTCTTTGTAGACTGCATATATGATGCTATCATAGTGGTAATACCTACAAACACATAGCTAAGACTCATTATCCTGATACCAAAAATCCCAAACTCAAACATCTCTTTGGGAGGATTAAAGGTCAGCAATATATTTTTTGTAAAAGTCCAAAGCATTACTATACTGAATGATGTAAGTATTATTGCAACAATTGTGCCTATCTTTAGGCTCTCCTTTAATCTGTCCTCTCGTTTTGCACCGTAGTTATAGCTCATAACAGGTATACATCCCTGTATAAGTCCGTTCAATGTCATTATTACCATCTGCTGTATCTTAAAATATGCTCCAAAAAAAGCTATTGCAATCTCCGAATATTGTTTCAAAAAGAGATTTGTATTATATACCATTGCCGCACCAAGCACATTCATTATAAAAGACGGAAAACCCACTACAAAAATATCCCTTACATGATTAAACCGTATTATAAAGTATTTTAAACCCAATTTGACCTTTTGTTTTTGGAATATCAATACCAAAAACGCCAAAATAGTCGAAACAGTATATCCCATAACCGTTGCAATAGCGGCACCTCTCACTCCCATCGGTTTAAATCCGAAGTATCCGAATATAAGTATAGGATCAAATATAAGATTAGTTAATACACCCGCTATTTGAAAGCACATAGGTGCCAGCATATTTCCGGTTCCCTGCAATACTTTTTGTATACAAATATGTACTGCACACGGAATTGCCATAAATACACATATATCCATATACTCCAGTGCCAAACCAATAGTCTCCCGATCGCTTGTAAATGAAAGTATAAATCCCCTCATAATGTTCATTGTTATAAAGGTTACCAAACTGCTCACAACAAAGGACACTATTATCCCATTGGCCACTATCGTATTAGCCTTTCCTCATCCTTTTCCCCTAGGTATTTTGCAACCAGCACACTGACGCCTACTCCTATCCAAATAGCTATAGCAATATAAAGTGTGGTAATGGGGAAAATTATGGATACGGCACTTAGTGACTTTTCACTTACACATGATACAAATATACAATCCAAAAGATTATATGAGTACTGCATGCACATAGAAATAAGAGGAGGTATGGACATCTTTAAAATAAGAGATTTTATAGGTTCCACCTCCATTTTATTTTTTACAAGAACTTCTTCCATATCTCCTCCTTAATTTTTAAAACTGTAAATAAACAAAAGCAGGGGTAGCATAAGCCACCCCATATTTAAATTTCACCTGTAAATGCTATAGAGTAAACTCTCCCGATTCTATACTTGAAACAAGTGCCGGTATAATTTCTTTTAAATCGCCTACGATACCGTAATCACAAATATCAAATATAGGAGCATTTTTATCTGTATTTATTGCAACAATATACTTCGATTCGCTCATTCCCGCCAAATGCTGTATAGCACCCGATATACCGCAGGCAATATATAAATCAGGTCTGACAGTTGTTCCTGTCTGGCCCACCTGGTGAGAAGAGTCTATCCATCCTGCGTCCACACAGGCACGTGATGAACCTACCTCTCCGCCCAGAGCTTTAGCAAGACTTTCAATCAATACAAAACCGTCTTTATTTTTTATTCCTCTACCGCCTGATACAATAATCTTTGCATCTATCAAATTTACTCGTTTTTGATCATGTTCAATTGTTCCGATAAGTTTTGATCTTATATCGTCTTCTTTCAACTCAGGTATGATCTTTTCAAAACTTGCATTTGACTTTTCAATTTTCTTTGCCCTTGCCATCACTCCCGGCCTTACGGTTGCCATCTGTGGTCTGTTTTTCGGACAAATAATTGTAGCCATAATATTTCCGCCAAAAGCAGGTCTTGTCATAAGAAGCTTCTTATCTTCCGTATCCACCTCAAGTCCTGTGCAATCGGCAGTAAGTCCTGTTCCAAGCCTTGCGGCAAGTCTCGGTCCTATATCTCTACCTATAGAGGTTGCACCGACCAAGAGAACTTCCGGTTTTCTTGCTTTTACTTCTTTTGAAAGTACCTCCACAAATCCCAAAGTGGAAAAATCTTTTAAGAGTTCATGTTCTACATAGTATACTATATCGACATCATACTCCAAAAGTTCCTTTGCAGCCTCTTCTATATTATAGCCCGGTACAATTACTGCAAGTTTTTTCCCAAGGTCATTTGCAAGTTTTCTACCCTCACCCATCAGTTCCAATGTTATTGGCAAAATCTTACCGTTTACAGTTTCTGCAAGTACCCATACATCTTTATAGTCATTAAGATTAATGTCTTGATTTACCTTTGCTCTTTCCACTACTTGGCACCTCCGGACTGTATCAATTTATTCTCATATAGCTTTGTCAAAAGAAGTTTAGCTTTTTCCATGGCCGTATTTCCTTCTATAAACTCACTATGCTTTTCTTTTACAGGCACGAATGAACGATGTACATTTGTCGGCGAACCTTTTATACCTATCTGAGTTTCATCCACATTCAAGTCATCAAAAGTAAGTACCTTCACCAATTCTTCATCACCCTCATAAGCTTTAAAGATTCCTTTTACACTTGGATATCTTGCAGTGTTAAGTTCTTTGATAGCTGTGATAAGAGCAGGAAGCTTTACTTCAAATTCATAGTCTTTTGACTCACAAAATCTTTTTACCCTGACTGCACCGTCTTTTAGTTCCAACTCCTTTGCATATGTAACCTGCGGTATATTAAGGAACTCCGCTATCTCAGGACCGACCTGAGCAGTATCACCGTCTATAGCCTGTCTGCCACATATAATCAAATCATAATCTCCGATTTTTTCTATAGCAGCTGCCAAAATGGTTGCTGTAGCCCAAGTATCCGATCCACCGAATTTTCTGTCACTTATAAGATAAGCACTGTCAGCACCCATAGCCAGAGCCTCAAGTAGTGCTTCCTTTGCCTGCATAGGTCCCATACTTACTACGACGACCTTCGCACCATTTTCATCCTTTAACCTTAATGCCGCCTCAAGTGCATTCTTATCATCAGGATTTATTATACTTTCCACTCCGTCTCTGATAAGTGTTTTTGTTTCAGGGTTGATCTTGACTTCACTTGTATTTGGCACCTGCTTTATACACACAATGATCTTCATAATACCCCCTATTTCAGCACTTCTCTGGCTATAACAACCTTGTGAATCTCTGAAGTACCTTCATATATTTCTGTTATCTTTGCATCTCTATACATTCTCTCCAAAGGATAGTCTCTCATATATCCATATCCTCCATGTATCTGTAATGCCTTATCTGTTACTTCAACAGCTACCTTTGATGCATTAAACTTTGCAATAGCAGCCTCTTTTGTATATGGCATACCGCTCACTTTAAGGCTTGCAGCTCTATATGTCATCCATCTTGCACACTCAACCTTTGTAGCCATCTCCGCAAGATACCATTGCAAGCCCTGCAATGAGGAAATAGGTCTGCCAAATTGTACTCTTTCTTTTGTGTACTTTATGCTTTCATCCAATGCACCTGCCGCAATACCCACAGCCTGCGCCGCAATTCCTATTCTTGCACCGTCAAGTGCAGTCATTGCAATTTTAAATCCCTTACCGAGCGGTCCTATAAGATTATCCTTTGGAACTCTGCAATTATCAAATATAAGCTCAGCTGTCTCTGATCCATGAAGTCCCATCTTATCTTCTATCTTACCTATTGAAATCCGGGTGTACCACGCTCTACCAATATACAGCTTAGTCCCTTAGTCTTTAACTCCGGTGAGGTAAGAGCAAATACCAATACATATTTTGCCAATCCTCCACCTGTTATAAAACATTTTGTACCGTTTAGTACATATTCCTGTGTTTTCTCATCAAATATAGCTGTTGTTCTTGCACTTCCTGCATCAGATCCGGCATTCGGCTCGGTGAGGGCAAATGCCCCCAACTCGCCTCCTGCACATACTACCGGCAAATATTTTTGCTTTTGTTCTTCAGTACCGAATTTTTCGATTACTGAAGCAAATATAGTATGTATTGAAAGTGTAGCTGCAGTAGAACCGCAGTATTTAGCTATTTCTTCCACAGCAATTATCTTTTCGATATCGCTGCCTCCGCTACCGCCGTATTTTTCCTCAGTTCCTATACCGGTTAATCCCATCTTGGTCATCTCCAAAAATAAATCTTTTGGAAATTTTCCGCTTCTATCTATTTCTTCAGCTCTTGGTTTTACCACATTTTCACTGAAGTCGGCTACAGTTTTTTTAAGCATCAACTGTGCTTTGGAAAAATTAAAATCCATTTCTTTTCCTCCACTAGATTACGCCTTCTTCTTTTAATTGCTTTAATGTTTCATCATCAAAGCCGTAAACCTCTTTATTATGTTGTCCAAGAAGCGGTGCCGGTGCATCTACGCTTCCCGGTGTTTCGCTCAGCTTGATAGGACAACCCTGTATATACATATCACCGATAGTAGGATGCTCAACATGTACCATCATCTCTCTTGCCTGGAAATGTGGATGTTCTATTGCTTCCTTCATATCAAGTATCTGTCCGCAAGGTATTCCCACCTCTTCAAACAGTCTCTCTACCTCAGCCTTACCTCTTTGTTTTACCCAATCCACAATTATCTCATGTAAACCGTCATTATAATTTTTAATTCTAAGATCATTGGTAGCAAACTTCTCATTTGTAACAAGATCAGGTCTGCCTATTACATCACAGAACAGCTTAAACAGCTTGTCTGTACCTACTCCAAGTGCGATATATCCGTCCTTTGCCTCATATACATTGAATGGTGATACTGTTGCATCTATATTTCCCTGTCTTTGAGGTATAATTCCCTTAAGGGTTGTATAAATTATTGCATTTTCAAGCAATGTGAATATAGTATCTGCCATAGCCACATCTACCTGCTGACCTTCACCGGTTACATTTCTTCTGTAAAGCGCCATAAGTACACCAACACAAAGATAAATACCTGTAACATTATCAGCTACCGATACTCCGCATTTTACAGGAGGAGCATCTGTATAACCTGTAAGATTTATCATACCGCCAAGAGCCTGTGCAACGATATCATAGCACGGTCTGTTTGAGAAAGGTCCATACTGTCCGAAACCGCTACCTGAGGCATAAATTATTCTTGGATTTATCTTCTTTAATGTCTCATAGTCAACTTGTAATTTCTTTGTTACTCCCACTCTGAAGTTTTCTACCACTACATCAGCCTCTCTGACAAGGTTATAGAAAATCTCTCTTCCTTTTTCAGTCTTTAAGTTAAGAGTAACTCCTTTTTTATTTCTGTTTATAAAGGCATAAAATCCGCTTTCACCGCTATTGTCATCCATTGGCGGCCAATACCTTGACTGATCACCTGTAAGAGGCTCTATCTTTATAACCTCAGCACCATTGTCTGCTAAAAGAGCGGTACAGAAAGGACCGTTATATGCATGTGTAAGGTCAAGAACCTTAAGTCCTTCAAGTGCTTTTGCTTTCTTTTTCTCCTTCTTTGCAGGAATAATATATTCAAAAATACATACTGTTGAAAGAGGAGGATCTTCCAAAACATCTATGGAGCTCTCAAACTCGGGCTTCTCAGGAATAACCGCAATCTTAAATGAACGCACTTCAATGATTGCTCTACCGTTTTCCTCCCCTAAAAGTCTTGCCTTATACTCCATATAATCTCCGGCAAAACATGGTACAAACAGTCTTACTTTTCTTACCTTTGCACATCTGCTCTGATTTCCATAAACCTTGGTCATCAATCTGTTTGCGGTATCTTCCATCAAAGTAATAGACCTTGCACCGTTTACAACACCTCCACCGTAGAAAACATCTCTATCGGACATTCTATATCTTAATGTAACTTCAGTACTCATATTACCCCCTATTAAAGCTCAAGTTCTCTCCAAGGGTCAATCACTTCACCACTTGGTTGATTTCCACGTTGTAATTCTTTCTTTACTACAAGTACTACAGTACCTTCAGTAATCAATTTTGGAGGATCGAATAATACATATCTCCCGGATTTGCATCTTTGATACCCATTCTGTATGCAGGAGTTGCGACCTTATATGTACTTATTCTACATGTTCTTGATGTATTTCCCACCTTTAGCATCTCTGCTCTGAAATTAAGTTGATCACCTACATATGCATCTTCATACAGCTCAACATCTGTATATCCAAGGCACAAAGATTCATCACCGTCATTTAATATCATCAACTCTGTTTCAACATCACCGATAAAGTCAAACTGTCTCCCAAACGGTATTTTTCCGTCAACATTATTTGCATCGGCAGTTGTCATATTATAATTTAATTCCGCTACTTTTCTAACACTCATTTTACACCTCTGTTCTACTGTAATGTTGGGGCCAAAATATTTGACCCCAACATTTAAATCATATTATTGAGCATCACACTTTAATACTGCATTCAAAAGTACGCTGGCACCCTTTGTACACTGCTCAACCGGGAGTAAACTCCTCTTCACAATGAGAATGTCCGTCCTTTGAAGGTACAAATATCATTGTGGTAGGCATCATATAGCTTACAAACTGTGCATCATGTCCTGCACCTGAGTTGATTCTTTGATTTGAATATCCAAGCTCATTTACAGCCTCTGTTACATAACCTATCAGCTTCTCATCATAGTAAACTGTATCTCTTGACCATGCTCTCTCATAACCTGTAGTACAGCCTACTATTTCCTTCGGTATATTCTTTATTACTTCAACAACCTGCTCTATAACCTTAGGATCCTCATGTCTTGCATCTATTGAGAACTCTACAAAATCAGGAATTACTGTATGTACATTTGGATGACATACTATCTCACCTGTTGTATATACGAGTGCCTTATCAAGCTTATCAAGCTCATCATGAAGATATTGTAAAAGCTTTGCAGCTGCATATAATGCATCTTTTCTGTATGGCATAGGAGTTGTTCCGGCATGATCTGACTGTCCGAATGTTTTAATTCTGTAGTTTATCATTCCAAGAACACAGGTAACGATACCGATATCATTATTTGCAGCCTCAAGAATAGGTCCTTGCTCGATATGAAGCTCGAACATTGCCTTGTAATCCTTAGGATTCAATCTGTTGGCAACATCTCCCTTATATCCTGAAGCTTCAAGAGCCTCTTTGAATGTCTTTGTCTTATCAAGAACCGAAGTTGATGCAAGCATATCTTCATGCTTAAACTTTTTTTCCAATCTCTTCAGGTAAGTAATCATTACAGATAACTCCTGATGACATCATAGCAGGTGGATATAAAGATCCTTCCTCATTTGTCCAAATCATTGCTACGAGATTGTGCTTATGAGGAATCTTTTGCTCTGCAACAGACTCCAAAACTTCCATAGCTCCCATTACACCCAAAATACCGTCATAGTTTCCACCATTTCTTACCGAATCCGAATGTGAAGCCATAACAATTGCCGGAAGTGTAGGATCACTACCCTCTAATGTTGCATACATATTTGCCATATCATCGGTCTTAACCTTTGCACCGATAGCTTCCATTCTTTTCTTGAATTCAGCTCTTGCCATTAGATTTTCTTTTGAAAGAGAATATCTTGTTATACCGCCATGTCCTGCATCACCAAACTGACTCATGGTTTTAATCTTATCTGCCATTCTATCTTCGCTACACTTATACATATTTACCCCCTATTAAAACAATATATTCTTCATAAATTCATACTGCCACTACCTATATATAAAGCAGTGACAGTAAAACACAATCATTGAAACTTTAACTTCTAGGTACTCTCTTTACGAATCTACCCATTCCCGGCTTTCCAACGAAATCTCCGTTATCATAGACAAGCTGTCCTCTGAGGAATGTCTTTACAGGATATCCATGAAGCTTCTTTCCTTCCCATATAGTATGGTCATAGTCTGAATGCATATTATTTATACTTATGGTAAAATCCTTATCCCTATCATAGATTACTATATCCGCATCATTTCCTACTCTGACTCCGCCTTTCTTATCACATCCGAATATTCTTGCAGGATTTGTTGAGCAAAGAGCCACAGCCTGTGAGAATGTGATCTTACCTGAATTCGCAGCATCAAGCATATATGGATACATATTTTCCACACCTGCACATCCGTTTGGAATCTTTGTAAAGTCATCTATACCCCAGTCCTTTTCATAGCTCTGGAACGGGCAGTGATCTGTCGCTACTACATCGATCTGATTTTTCTTGATTGCTTCCCAAAGAGCCTGTCTGCTTTCTTCTCCTTTTATAGGAGGTGAACATACAAAGTTTCTTCCGTCTTCTCTCTTATATACCTCACATGTGAACTCAAGATACTGTGGGCAGGTCTCAACATAAATAGGAACGCCCTCTTTCTTACCTTCTATACATGCTTCAAGTCCTTCCTTGTCAGCCATATGAACAATGTAGAGCGGTGCATCCAAATGCTTACACCAATGCAGAGCTCTTCTGTCAGCTTCAGCTTCAACAAACTCCTGACGTGCCAGATAGTGGTACCAAGGGCTCAAGTTGCCTTCTTTTTTGAACTTGGCTTCAAAATAATCTATCATATCGGAATTCTCTGCATGAACATTTACCAATGCTCCGAGTTCCTTTGCTCTAAGAAGCAAAGTTGCAAACATTCCGTCATCTACCATCATTCCGGCTTTTTTGTATACCATGAAGCATTTGTAAGATGTAATACCTTCTTTCACAGCTTCTTCCATCTCATCAAGTATTTGACCGTCATTAAAGTCTGTAATAATACAATGAGACGCCCAGTCTACACATGCTTCTTTTTCAAGTATGGCTTTTTTGGAATTTACCAAATCCATAATAGTGCCACCTTTTCTCTGAACAGGATAGTCAAATATTGTAGTAACTCCTCCACAGGCTGCAGCTCTGGTACCTGAAAGGTAACTGTCTGCAGATATTGTTCCTCCAAAAGGCATAGCCAAATGAGTATGTACATCCAATGCTCCCGGAAGCACAAGCTTACCTGTAGCATCCACTACTTCTTTTGCCTCCATGTCAAGATTCAGACCCATCTCCACGATTTTTCCGTCTTTTACACCCACATCACATGGGAACATATCCGTTGCTGTAACTACCACACCACCCTTAATAATTAAATCTAACATAAATCAACCCCCCTGATATATTATAGATAACTATTAGTTTCCTTTAAATTAATTGTATGATTATCATTCTTATCCTTATATACAAGTTTACCCGGTGTTATACATTGCATTACCGGACAAACATTTAAGCAAAGATGACATCCTACACATTTATCTTCATTTATTGTAGGAACTCTGGTTGCATAATCATATTCAATAGCCTGATGTGCAGCATCAAAGCATGATACATAGCATCTTCCACATCCGACACATTTTTCTCTATCAATCTGAACCAGGATCTTATATGATCTATCCAAATCATCAGCACCAACAATATTTCCTACCGCAGTACCCACTATATCCTGAAGTTTATTGATTCCGTAATCATTCATATAATGTGATATACCGCTTATCATATCTTCAACAATTCTATATCCATATTGCATTACTGCAGTTGTTACCTGAAGATTTGATGCACCAAGCATCAAAAATTCCAAGCAGTCTCTCCAGGTTTCTATACCACCCATTCCGGTTATCGGAACTTTGCTTACAATAGGATCATGCATTAAGTCTGATATAAATCTGAGTGCAATAGGTTTTACAGCCGCTCCGGAATATCCTGATATTGCAGATTTTCCATTTACAACAGGCATACCTGTTCTAAGATTTATATCAAGATTTGTAATAGATTTTACTGTATTTATGGCAGCTATTCCTTTTGCACCACCCTCTATAGCGGCTCTTGCAGGAATTTCCATATTTCCAAGGTTTGGTGTCATCTTTGCTATTATCGGCAATTTAGTGCTTGCAGAAGCAACTTCGCAATAATGCTTTACCAAGTCAGGATTTTGTCCTACATCAGAACCCATAGTTGATGATGTCATCTGAGGACAGGAGAAATTACATTCAATCATATCTGCTCCGGCCTTTTCAGACTCTTTAGCAAGTATTGCCCACTCATCATCAGTTGCACCCATGATACTTGAAACTATCACTTTATTCGGAAAATCCTTCTTTAACTGCTTAATAAATGCGAAGTTTACTTCATTCGGCTTATCAGAAGTCATCTCCATATTCTTAAATCCGGTCCAAGGTGTTCCCTCTTTTGAAGCTATATCAAATCTTGGTGAACATTCATTTGGTATAAAAACGCTTATTGTTTTATAAAAAATACCACCCCAACCGGCTCTCAGTGCCTTGGCACACATTTCATAATTACTGCCTACAGGTGAAGAAGATAGAAAAAAAGGATTCTCACAATCAACACCTAAAAAATTTATTGATAAATCTTTTTTCAAAGCCATATTAATCTCCTCACCTTATATAATCTAATATTTGGTAAGCTGCTTCTTTTCCTTCATGAACAGACTCTACCACTGTTATACCGACACCATGTAATGCATCACCACCGGTAAATAATCCATTACCCGCAACAAAACTCTTATAGTCTTCAACCTGATCCTGTCCTATTGCAAATACGACCATATCTGCCTTAAGTGTCATCTCATTATCATCTTTCATTCCCTTTGCAACAAGAGCTCTTACTTGACCGTTTTCTCCACAAATCTTTTCAGGAGCAAATCCTGTGTAGATAGGGATACCCATCTCTCTTACAAAAGAAATCTCTTCAATATTTGCAGGTGCTTCTTCTATAGTTCTTCTATAGCAAATACATGTTTTTTCAGCACCCAACTGTCTTGCAGTTGTAGCACAATCCATCGCTACATCACCGCCTCCGATTACGATTACTCTTTCCGGAAGTTCTTTTATCTCACCTGTTCTTGCTTTGAACAAGAAATCAATAGCCGACTCAACACCCTTAAGATCGCTACCTTCTATATCTACTTTCTTTGAATTCCAAAGACCAACTCCGACAAATACAGCGTCATACTCACTCTTGAGTTTAGGAATATCTTCAAATTTAATTTCCTTACCGAATTCAAACTTTACTCCAAGCTCCTTTATAAGTTCTATATCAAAATCCACAACACGGTCAGGAAGTCTTGTAGGTGTGATGCCATATCTCAAAACTCCACCTGCCTTAGCCTGCTTTTCAAAAATTGTTGTATCCACTCCCGCAAGTGCGAGCTCTCTTGCGCAAGCAAGTGATGCAGGTCCGGCACCTATCAGTGCTACCTTCTTTTCGATCTTTTCTCCGGCACTGACAAATTTTGCCGACATAGCCTGTTCTTCTTCAACCAGATATCTTTGTATTTTACCAATCTGTATAGGCTTATCTATTCCACATCTACTGCATTCTTCTTCACACATTCTGTCATAAGGACATACCCAGGCACATGAACCACCTAAAGGATTGTTCTCTCTTATTGTCTCTGCGGCACCCTTTATGTTCTTAAATCTCAGTGAGCGAATGAACTTAGCCGGATCTGTCCCTGCAGGACATCCCTTAGAACAAGGTGCATCTTCACACAGAAGACATCTGGATGCTTCCTCCATGGCAAGTCTGTAATTAAAGCCTTCCGACTTCTCCATGCCATATGCCAATTTTAAAATTTTGCTCATATTTAAAACCCCTTACTTTTTGATTCTTAATCCTCTAAAAATTTAGCAATAACCCAGTCTTTTTTATCGGTCTTCTTGAAAAACTTTGTTAATATAAATCTACCCAGATAATCCGATGCGAGCCCAACGATATTTCCCAGGATAAAACAAATAATCAACATCTTCCAATTACCACCTGATGCAAAAGCACTGAAGCCACCCATAAATGTGCAAGTTGCAAATCTGGTCAAATCACAATGTGTGATATAGATGATAACTCCACTGAATATTCCTGTTATCAATCCGTTAAACCATAGACTTCCGTTTACATTTACACATAGCCAAATGATTGTACATCCGATAAAAATGCCTGCCATATTACTGCATAATGATCTGATAAAACCGTTTTTACCACAACCTGCTGCATAATAAGATGTACATCCTGCAAAGCCTACCCAAGTTGCTATTAGCGGACCGGCAAACATAGCTGAAAGATATGTCCATAGACCACATACAATTATGTTTGATATGGTATTTGAGATAATAAATCCTGCCATACTGTCCTCCTTTCCTACATATTTTGTTTTTTAATGTTAAAAAATTAACTATATTTTGCTTACTGACTTACTCTTTTCATTTATTATCTTAGAATATACAGTTATTGTACATTCAAGTTGTTTTTTTGATAAATTACTATATTTTTATCTGTTTTTTTCTTTTTTGTCTCCTATAAATTTATTACTCAAAATATTTTTTTAGATAGAATTTATCCAATAAATTTCAAATAAATTCATTTTTGTATATATTGCTATCTTTTTGAAAGTAATCTTACACAATATTAGATTTCCCGTTTTGTTAGTTATGCATATCAAAAATTTTTACAAACCATTTTATACATAACAAAAAAGCCTCCACTAGGGGGAGACTTTTTAACGGTATACAAATATACTCTTTCTTCAATTATTAATTTCCGGGCTTTACCGGTACTATTATCTTTACAATATGTCGCTCTGCATTAGGCAGATCCACAGGTGAAAGCATAAATCTTTCGGTTACAGGTCCATCCACCATCAGCTCGTTATCTTCTATCCATCTCTTCAAAGAAATATATGTATGTACTATATCACTGTAATCACCGACATGTATAGCATTGGCGGCAAGAAAGTTTCCAAATTTCTTTACTTCAACATCTTTGATATCATTTTCAACCACAATGGAAAACTCTACCTCACAATCTCTATGAATAAATTGTCCAAACATTTCCGTATGATAAGACACTAGAATATCACCCTGGATATTCAGATTTCTTTCTTTAGCAGACTCTATAATATCAATCCATTTTTCAAGACTGACTTTTTCGTTCTTATAAGACTGCATCATGGTAGTTTTGCCAAATACATATACTTCTCTTTGCTTTTCAAGCTTAAATGAACTTTCTACATTGTAGTTATTACTGTTTTCAAGTATTCTTTGCGCAGATTGAAGTTTATTCTTTAGTGTAGCGGCTTCTTCATACTTTTTATTCAGCTCAATAATTTCATCTTTTATGGAGTTTTGTTTTTTTGTCACTATAAGTTCTATCTTTTGAATATCATCTTCTTTTAATATATTCTAACTTCTTCCAGAAAAAATCCCAAATATCTGAGTCTCTTTATTATAAAAAGCCGTACCATCTGGTCATGACTGTAATATCTATAATTATTGTTTTCCTGTCTGATACTTGGAACCATTACATTTATTTATCGTAATATCTTAAAGTCTTTATAGGAATATTACATATTTCCGATACTCTCCCAATAGAATAATATTTGTCTTTCAAGTCTACCCTCCAAAATGAAACAAAGATGTCTCTATTTTATTTCTCTTCCAGCTCTTTATATGTAGCTCTAAGCTCCTCACAGGATTTTGCAAACTTTGCTTTTTCCTCATCTGTAAGAGAGAATTCAAGTATTCTTTGGATTCCTGCACTGTTTATTACACATGGAACTCCAACAAATACATCGTTTTGTCCGTATTCACCACGAAGATTTGCAGATACTGTAAGAACCGAGTTCTCATCACCCAGTATAGCCTTTGTAATTCTTGTAAGGCTCATTCCTATACCGTAATAAGTAGCTCTCTTAGCTTCTATTATCTTATATGCAGCTGTTCTTACATCTTCTTCAATGCGGTCAAGCTCTTCTATATTCAGTTTGCCCTTTGATTCAACTATAAGATCTGTTATAGGCTTTGTAGAAAGCATTGCATTTGACCATGGTACAAACTCCGAATCACCATGCTCACCTATAACATAAGCATGCACACTTCTTGGATCTGCCTGTATATAAGATCCAAGCAGATATCTCAGTCTTGCAGAATCAAGTGCGGTTCCCGAACCTATTACTCTTCTCGGATTAAATCCTGAAAGCTTATATGTAATCTCTGTCATTATATCTACAGGGTTTGTTGCTACAAGAAAGATTCCGTTAAATCCGCTCTCTGTAATAGGATCTATAATGGATTTAAACACTTCCATATTTCTCTTTAAGAGATCTCTTCTGCTCTCTCCCGGTGCCTGAGCCACACCTGCGCATATTACAACAATATCTGCACTTGTACAGTCACTGTAATCTCCTGCCCAGATTCTCATATGTGAGCCTGAAAGCCAGACCATGATTTAGGTCCATAGCCTCACCTTCAGCCCTCAGTTTATTTACATCTATGAGAACAAGCTCGTCCACAACATTTTGGTTTAACATAGCATATGCGTAGCTCATACCCACCATACCGCATCCTACAAGAACAACTTTTCTCTTATCATTTTTCATATATTGCTCCTTTCGCAATCCTCTGTCTGACTATCTCATAAGCCAATACACCACAGGCAACAGATGCATTGAGTGAATCAATATCACCGTTCATCGGTATAGAAGCTATGAAATCGCAGTTTTTCTTAACACTTTCACTTACTCCATCTCCCTCATTACCTATTACAAGTCCGATGCTTCCCGTCAAATCAATATTATACATCCTTTCGCCGCCCATGTCTGCACAAACAAACCACATTCCTACATTTTTCAGCTCCTGCATGGTTTTATTTATATTGGTGACTTTGGCAACAGGCGTATAATTAATTGCTCCTGCAGAAGCTCTTGCCACTACAGCGGTAAGTCCTACAGCTCTGTGTTTAGGTATAATCACTCCATGAGCACCGCTAAGATTTGCGGTTCTTATAATCGCACCCAAATTATGCGGATCCTCTATACCGTCTAAGATAAATACAAAAGGCGGCTCATTTTTTTTTGTCTTGCCTTTTCTAATATATCTTCAACGCTTGCGTACTCATATGCCGCAACTATTGCAATAACTCCCTGATGCTTTCCGGTCTCACTCATACCGTCAAGCCTGTCTTTATTTACAAAATTCACATATGTACCATGCTTTTTGGCTTCCCTGAGTATTGTAGAAATAGTATAGTCCTTCAATCCATCCTGCAAGTACAATTTGTCAATGGTCTTACCGCTTCTAAAAGCCTCTATTACCACATTTCTGCCTTCAATGGCATTTTCATTCATATATTCTTTACTCCAATATCATTATTTCCCAAAAATCTGTCCAGACCGGTCTTAACAAGCTCAAGCGCTCTGTCAAACTGATTATCCAGATATAAAAATCCGATAAGACTTTCAAATCCCGTAGCATATTTATAATCAGTCATACTGGCATTCTTTGCCATAGTATGAGGTGAAGAGTTCCTTCCTCTTTTAAATATGGTGAACTCTTCCTCGCTTAACTCATCATTTATAAGTTTTATTATCTGTGCCTGTGCTCCCGCTTTTACAAGTGAGGTGGCATCCTTATTAAGCTTATTTACCGGGCGGTTTCCTCCTGACACCAGAATGCTTCTTATAATAAGCTCATACACAGCATCACCTATATATGCAAGTACCAAGGGCGAAAATTCCTTTGCGTCCCTTTTTTCTACATTAAAAGGTTTTAGAAGATAATCTAAGATCTCTTCCATTTAACTCCCTCTCTTGTATCTTCAAGTACAATACCTCTTTCCAGAAGATCATTTCTTATCTTATCGGCAAGTGCAAAATCCTTGTTCTTTCTTGCCTGAGTTCTCTGCTCTATCAGATCCTCTATCTCACTGTCAAGAATTTCAGTCTTTCTTTCTGTAATAATTCCAAGTATATCACAAAGAGGTAATATAATATTTAAAAGTTCGTTTGCATACTCTAGCGTAGAGTTTTCATTTAATGAAGTATTTGAAAGCTTTATAAGCTCAAATATTGCACTGATTGCATCTGCTGTATTGAAATCATCGTCCATTGAGGCTACAAACTTATCCCTTAATCCCTTTGCCGTCTCAAGATTTGAGAGTTCTGTATCTGTAATTGCGGCAGTGTTGTTCTTCTTTTGAACATCCTTTAAATTCTCAACTCCTGTAAGAATTCTCTCCAAACTGTTCTTAGAGGCCTCCATAAGCTCTGCAGAGAAGTTAAGCGGACTTCTATAGTGTGCTGAGAGCATAAAAAATCTGAGCACCTGAAGATCATACTTCTCACTGATATCTCTTACTGTAAAGAAATTACCTAAAGACTTACTCATCTTCTTATTGTCAATATTTAAGAAGGCATTGTGCATCCAGTAGTTTGCAAAGCTCTTTCCGCTTGCACACTCTGACTGTGCTATCTCATTCTCGTGATGAGGGAAGATAAGATCCTCACCGCCTCCGTGTATATCTATCTGCTCTCCGAGATACTTCTTGCTCATTACAGAACATTCTATATGCCAGCCCGGTCTTCCCTTTGACCATGGTGAATCCCAGTAAGGCTCACCGTCTTTTTTAGGCTTCCAAAGAACAAAGTCATTGCTGTCTTCCTTACCGTCCTCACCTGTAACTTTAATCTCTCTAAATCCTGACTGAAGCTCATCTATATTCTTATGTGAAAGCTTACCGTACTCTTCAAAGCTTTTTACTCTAAAATATACAGTACCGTCCTTTGCCGCATAGGCATGACCGCTTTCTATAAGGTTTGAGATCATATCCTCCATACCGTCTATCTCCTCTGTAGCCAGAGGATGCTTTGTAGCCGGAAGGACATTCATAGCTTCCATATCTTTCTTACATTCATTTATATATCTTGTAGAAATTACCGAAGCGTCCACTCCCTCTTCTATAGCCTTATTAATTATCTTATCATCCACATCAGTGAAATTTGAAACATAATTTACATCATAACCTCTGTATTCAAAATATCTTCTGACTGTATCAAAGAAAATCATCGGTCTGGCATTTCCGATATGTATCAAATTGTAAACTGTAGGTCCGCAGACATACATTCTTACCTTTCCCTCTTCGATAGGTACAAACTCTTCTTTTCTTTTAGAAAGTGTATTAAAAATCTTCATAAATTTCCTTTTATCCTTTACTTGGGCATCCCTTACATGTAGTGCAATCCTTTGTATCAGTAGATACATAATACGCATCTCTGACAGAATTCAAAAGACAAACGCTATGTGCCGATATGCCGCTTTCATTCCCTGTAAAGCCAAGTCCCTCTTCCGTGGTTGCCTTTATATTTAATTGATTGGATGATATATTTAGTGTATCACATATCACTTCCTTCATCCTATCAATATGTGGTGCAATTTTTGGTTTTTGTGCAATAATTGTCGCATCTATATTTTCTATTATATATGCATTCTCGTCAAGTATATTAGCGACTTTTTTCAAAAGCTCAACACTGCTTACATCCTTATAGCTTGCGTCCGTATCCGGAAAATGTTTTCCTATATCTCCAAGTCCCATAGCCCCAAGTAAAGAATCCATTATCGCATGTAAAAGTACATCCGCATCAGAATGTCCCAAGAGCCCTAAGCTATGCTCTATCTCCACTCCCCCTATTATCAGTTTTCTTCCCTCTACAAGTCTGTGAACATCATATCCATGTCCTATTCTCATAATTATTCTGCCTCTTCTATATAAAAAACAGGCAAGTCAGCGACCTACCTGTGTGTTAAACAACTACCGGCCAACCCGGTTTACTATTGAATATTTACGTTATGATCATAAATACATTAAGCTATTTTTTCAATCCCCTTCATATGTTTATCTAAAAAAGCTTCCAATTTCTCATTTTTACCTGAATATCTAACTGTCAAAACATGTCTAAGATCCATGCTTAGCACTCCTATAATAGACTTTGCGTCAATAACAATACTGTTGTCATATAAATCCACATCAAAATCACATTCAGTAGTAACTTTTACAAAGTTCTTTGCATCTTCAACGGATAGAAGGCGGATTTTTCTTTCTATCATATCTATACCTCATTTTACAATATCATATTTTAGACAATCTAAAATATATTGCAATATTAAACCACTAAACAGAGGCATTTGTCAAGTATCATATGTTACAAAAAGAAAATTATTTTTCGCCAAGTCCTGACTCAATAGCCTCAACCAAAGTCTTCATTGCCTCTTCTTCGTCATCACCTTCAACTATCAAGTTTACTTCAGTACCTGACTTGATACCTGCAGCCATAACATTAAGTACGCTCTTTGCAACTATCTTCTTCTCACCAAACTCAATTATTATATCTGATTTAAACTTCATTGCAGTCTGTGACAAAACGCCTGCCGGGCGTAAATGTAAACCTGAAGGATTCTTAATAGTGATTTTTCTACTTAGCATAATAATTTTCCTTTCATATTTCAAGATCTTATGATCGTTAATACAACCTTTACCGCTTCATTATAAATCAAAGTATACCAATCGTCAAATGGTATTCTCTCTTGCCTTTGCTCTTTCTATAGACTCTCTCTTTGAAAATGAACATCCACAATAATCCTGTCTGTATAGCTCATGTTCCTTTGACAAATCTACAGATCTTTTATAACCGTTTTTCTTTTTAAAGTCACTTGGCAGATACTTCACATTATATTCTTTTGCTACTTCTTCTCCTATTTCACAAAGCTTATCAGCATTCTTCATAGGTGAAATTGTAAGAGATGTGGTAAAATAATCAAAGCCGTAGTCGGATGCAGCCTTTGCAGCTTCATGAAGCCTTAACTCAAAGCATATATTGCATCTCTTTCCACCTTCTTTTTCATTTTCATAACCCTTTATTCTACTGTGAAAAATTTCCGGGTCATAATCTCCTTCAATAAATTTTACATCTGATGTAAAATCCATTTCCTTTATCAGCCTTTTTGCCTCTTCTACTCTAAGTTTATACTCTTTAGAGTCATCAATATTCGGATTATAAAAAAACATTGTCAAATCAAAATGTTTTTCCAAGTATTCCATACAATATGATGAGCATGGTCCGCAACAGGCATGAAGAAGAAGCCTTGGGCGATTGCCCAAAGCTTCTTCTTTCTTTATTATATCTTCTAATTCTTTCTGTAAATTTCTCTTCATCATGACAAAAAGTCCCTGATCCTCTTTGATCTGACAGGATTTCTAAGTTTTCTTAAAGCCTTAGCTTCAATTTGTCTTATTCTCTCTCTTGTTACTTTGAATTCTTTTCCTACTTCCTCCAAAGTTCTCGGATGTCCATCCTCAAGACCGAATCTAAGTACAATAACCTGTCTTTCTCTTTCTTTCAAGTCTCCAAGCAATGTGTCAATATGCTCTCTGAGCATTACCGACTCTACATTTCCCTCGGGAGTCAAAACATTTGCATCAGCTACAAAATCTCCAAGGTTTGAATCATCTTCCTCACCAATAGGAGTTTCTAAAGATGCAGGCTCCCTTGCGATCTGCATTATTTCCATTACTTTTTCTTCAGTCATATCAAGCGCATTTGCAAGTTCTGTAACACTTGGCTCATAACCCAGTTCCAAAGTAAGTTTTCTTTGCATCTTGCTCATCTTGTTTATGGTCTCTACCATATGTACCGGAACTCTTATGGTTCTTGCCTGATCTGCAAGCGCTCTTGTTACAGACTGTCTGATCCACCATGTAGCGTAGGTTGAAAGCTTAAAGCCCTTTGTGTAGTCAAACTTCTCTACACCCTTTATAAGACCTAAATTACCCTCCTGTACCAGGTCAAGGAAGCTCATTCCTCTTCCTGTATATCTCTTTGCAATACTTACAACCAAACGAAGGTTAGCTTCTATAAGGCGCTGCTTGGCGTACTCATCGCCGTCCTGTTTTCTTTTCGCCAGTTCAAGCTCTTCATTAGCTGTCAAAAGAGGTACAGTACCTATTTCTTTAAGATACATTCTTACAGGGTCCTCAGTACCTACACCCTCAAGCAGGTCAATCGCACTAAGATCTATATCTTCCTCCGAGTCTTTATCAAACTCATCATCATCGTCTAAGAGTAATGAATCATCATCTGCAATACTGTCTATGTTATCAATATTATCAATATCAATACTGATATCATCCGAACTGTTTTCGTTGATCTCAATACCCTTACTCTCAAGGTAAGAATAAATCTGCTCTACGCTGTCAGCATTCAGCTCCGTATCGGCAAAAAAATCATTTATCTCACCTATATTAAGTTTCATGTCTGAAGCCATGCCCTTATTTACAAGTTCATCCAATTTCAGTAAGAACTCCTGCGGTGACATCTTTTTCTTTACACTTTCACTGCCTTTTGATGCCTTATTTCCTGTAGTATTTCGGTTTTCTTTAGCCACTAAGATCATCCCTTCACAAATAGTTGCCTATAATTGACATATCTATTTTTATTTTATCGCAAATGACAAAAGGATTTAAATGAAAATCCTCAAAATGAATATAATTATCCATTGTATTTATTTCTATCATCTGCACTGACATTATAATGCCTTTGATATATTTTTTCAAGGCAATATTTATACAGTAAAACTGAAAGTATTATTCAAAATATTACCTTTTTATGCTTCTTTTTACAGAATGAAAAAAAGAACTTGTAAATTCTATTTTTATTATATACAAGTTCTTTTATTTATAAAATATAACTATCTTGAAGTTCTTGGCATATAGAATCTTCTGTCGTCTTCCTTCTTATTTAATGTAGTAACAGTATCTTCCAAAATAGCGCTCTTAAATACAGAGTCGATATTTATATACTCACTGTAAATAAGGTCAAGTACAAGTAACATCGGGAACTGAGGAGAAATCAGATTTCCATTCTCCAAGTATTCCAGTGATGCCACCAAAACCACCTCATCACAGAATTCATGCAAATGAGGATTGTCTGCCGCAGTAAAGAAGATTGTCTTTTTACCTCTGTCATGCGCATGCTTTAAAAGGAAAATAACATCCTCAGTTTTACCGCTTATACTGAATGCTATTACAGTATCTCCGTCTTTTAAAAATACAGATTGCATCCTTATTCTGTCGGAGTCTGTAAGAGAATCTATATCAAGTCCCACTCTTACGAAACGGCTCTCCATTTCACTTGCCGCATAACCTGAGCTACCCTTACCTACCGCAATTACTTTCTTTGAATTAACCAGCATCTTTACAATTCTTTGTACCTGATCATTGTCAAGCAATGAATATGCCTTATTTAAAAGATCCTGATATGTATTAAAAACATTCTGTGTTGTACTGTTACCGTTTGGTTTTTTCACTCTTGCACTATCGAGATAGGCAAATATGAACTCTCTAAATCCTACAAAGCCACACTTTTTAGCAAATCTTGAAATAGACGCCTGTGATACATAGAGCTGCTCAGCTACATTCTGGATATTAATATCCATGTTTGCATCACATTGTAAAAAATAATCTGCTATTTTCTTCTCAGTGTTTGTAAAAAGCGTATATTTTGATTCTATTATAGGAATCACCGATTTTTCGTATATCATTTTCCCCTCTTTCCGCTACTGACTAACCCTTTACGGCTCCCAAAGTAATACCCTTTGTAAAGTATTTTTGCAGAGCAATAAATACGATTAGTATAGGCGCTGCGGCCAATGTAGCTCCAGCCATTATAAGTCCGAAATCTGTCGAGTTTTCTGCTTGTAGTTTAGCAATTCCTAAAGATATTGTCAAATTAGAAGTAGAACTTAACATAATAAGTTGCATGAAATAATCATTCCAGCTGTTAATAAATGTGAATATTGCCAAAGCACCCACTCCCGGCTTTACCATCTGGAAAACTATATCTGTAAATGTTTTAAATTCACTTGCACCGTCAATTCTTGCAGCTTCAAGCATTTCCGTAGGTATACCCTCAGAGAACTGCTTCATAAGAAATACACCGAAAGGCCATCCTACAGTAGGAAGTATAACTGCCCAGATAGTGTTATAGAGCTTAAGTGCAGACATCTCTCTGATAAGAGGTATAAGTATAACCTGCTTAGGTAATGCCATAGCACATACTATAAGTGTAAAAAGTATAATTCTTCCATGAAATCTTTTCTTTGCAAGTGCATATCCTGCCATAGATGCTGTAAGACAAGTAAGTACCATGGCCATAACCGCCATAAATACTGTATTTATCATCCATCTCACTGCTGCCGGTGCCATAGGTCCCTTTATAAAGCCCAATTCAAATATAGGTGCCGACTGTTTTGAGAACAACTTTTTAAAGTTATCAAGCACGAGCTCCTTAGGTATCCAATCAGGTACCGGTGAATTTATTGAAACAGGTGTTTTAAATGCGCCTGTAACTATCCAATACAGTGGAAAAACAAAGCAAAATGCCAGTGCTATCAATACAATTATCGATACAACAGTATACAGTTTTTTTAGTGTATTTGAAGTCTTCATATTATCTCTCCTTTGCCACTCTAAACTGAATTGCAGACAATACCGCTATAAATATTGCAAGCACAACACCCATTGCATTTCCGTATCCGTATCTGAACATCTTAAATGCCATATAATAGATATAATACATTACAGTATCTGTTGAATGATTCGGTCCGCCTGATGTTAAAAGCTGTATAAGAGCGAAACACTGGAAACTGTTAATAGTTGTTATAACAAGAATATATAATGTTGTAGGCATAATCTGTGGCCATTTGATCTTCCAGAACAATTGCAACTCATTAGCTCCGTCCACCTGTGCGGCCTCAACCAATGAATTATCCACATTTCCAAGTGCGGATACATATAATACTATAGGCTGACCTACAGATGTGGTAAGCAATATAAGTATGATACATGCCAGAGCAAATCTCTCATCTCCAAGCCAGTTGATATTTGTTTTTAAAATACCTGTACCTTTTCCGATATAGTTGAAGATACCATAATAATTATTGTACATCCACTTCCAAACCACTGTAACGGCAACCGAACCGGTAACTACAGGGAGATAAAAGATACATCTGAAAACTGAAAGCACTTTATCATTTAGATTGTATATTACAGATGAAACCCATAATGAAAATATACAAACCACAGGAACTGAAACGATAACAATAACAAAGGTATTCTTAAGTGCCTTTAGGAAAATTCCATCTTGAAACAGTTCTATATAATTTCCAAATCCGATAAATACATCTTTAGCATCCTTGCCCATCGTAGAATCAAAGAAGCTGGTATAGATACATATAATCATCGGTATTATTACAAAGCCGATAAAGAACACAAGGCTTGGTAATAAAAACATATAAGCTGAAGCGGTTTCTCTTCTAACCAATTCCTTTGATCTGGTTGTATAAACACCCTTTGCCATGTTTCCCCTTTCTAAAAAATGTTGCTAAAGAAACTCTCTAGCAACATTTTATAACATGTTAGATCATCTAACTATTTTTTAAAGAACAGTCTTTTATTACTGTCAAATCTATTATTGAGCTGCTGCTGCGTTTGCATTAGTTGTAAATGTTGCGACCTCTGTTGCTACATCGCCACCTGCACCGATTCTCTGAAGCATGTTCCACCACTCTGTACGAGCTGTAGTCCATCCCTTTGTTACCTGATAGTAGTCACCCATTGAAGGCATGAACTTCTCTTCAAAGAGTTTCATTGCGTCAGCTGTCTCTGTTCCCTCATATACACCTGTTACAGATGGTCTAACAGGGAAGAATCCTGAAGCCTTAACGCTTCCTTAACCTGTGTCTCATCATTACATACGAAGTCGATAAATGTCTTAGCAGCTTCGATCTTTCCTGCATCTCCGTTATCGAAGATTCCGTATCCCCAGATACCGCCACAAAGCTCTGTAACACCGTCATCACTTGGGAATAACATAGGTATAATCTCATCACCTGTATTTGTCTTTCCTGCTTCTCCATTGTCTGCATTTGTCTGCTGTGATGCATTCCAGCAAAGTGACATCGCTAAAGTACCGTTTCTAAACAATGTGATCTCGTCACCACCTGCGATAGATGGGTCAAAGTTTAAACCTGCCTGATCAACAATTGCCTGTAAAGCTTTCTTATTCTCTTCTGAATCAACTGTGTACTTTGTATGATCCTTATCTGTGAATGTACCTGAATAAAGGTTGTTTACTAAAGCTCTTGTTCCCTGATCACCACCCTGTGAAACACAGTAGATAGCACCAACATTTTGCTGTCCTGAATCATATACCGCCTGAACTGCCTTAAGGAAGTTATCTGTAGTCCATGTATGTGTATCTAAATCAAGATACTTTAATGCATCAGCCTTCTCAAACATTGTCTTATTTACAGCCATACAATGTGCAACCATGAATGCAGGATACTCGTAATACTCACCTGTTGGGCTCTTACATGCAGCCTTTACCGGATCATAAATATCTGACGCTGCATCCTTCTCAAACAAATCCTTTAAGTCAACCATGAGTCCCTTTGCACCCCAGTTGGCTACAAGTCTCTCAGGTCCCTCAAGTACTATATCCGGTGCCTGCTTTCCTTCTATAGCTGTGTTAATCTGATCATCACCGTTTTGATAGTCAAGATACTCTACAGTTACCTTGATGTTTGGATACTTCTCATTGAACTTCTTGATGATTCCATCAACAGTTGCTGAGTCACCCCACTTACCTACAGGATATGTCCAAAGTGAAACCTCTGCCGCATCTTTTGCAGCTTCACTTGCCGCCTCCTGCTTTGTCTCTGCCTTTGAATCAGCTGCTGCGCTTGTTTGATCAGTCGCTTTTCCTCCACCACATGCTGCAAGCATACCTGCCGCTGTAAGTGTCAAACCTGTTAACAATAATTTCTTCATATTTCCTCCTTAATGAGTCTTTGACTCAAGATTATTTTACAATAATGCGTTACAATTCAGCTATACGACTTTTTATGTATTTTTAAATCGTGACCTCTACACAACCTGTTCCAGTGCTTTTGAAAATTCTTTTGTTATAAGCTGTGGTCTGGTAATAATGGAACCTACTACCACGCTGAATGCTCCAAGTTCTATTACTCTCCTACATTTCTCAGGTGTATTGATATTACCCTCTGCTATTACCTTATGCTTTACTTTAGCAAGGATATTTCTCAATATCTCAAAATCATTCTCCTCAATCCTTAGACCTTCACTCTCCTTAGTATAACCAACCATAGTAGTGCCAATGAAGTCAAAACCCAGCTCATCCGCAAATATTGCTTCTTCTTCTGTAGAACAATCCGCCATAAACAAATTATCCGGATACTTTGCTCTAACTTCCCCAAAGAATTCCTTTAAGCTTTTCTTATTCGGTCTGAGTCTGTTTGTCGCATCCAGTGCTATTATATCCACTCCCGCTTCTACCAAAGCATCTACCTCATCCATTGTAGGTGTGATATAAACCTCACTGTCATCATAATCTTTTTTAATAATTCCGATTATCGGCAAATCCACCTGTTTTTGTATCTCTTTGATATCTACAACAGTATTTGCTCTGATGCCACAAGCTCCGCCCATTTTTGCTGCGAGAGCCATTCTCCCCATAATGAAGTCTGAATGTAACGGTTCATGTTCCAGTGCCTGACATGAAACGATCAGTTTCCCTTTTAGGTTTTTGATTCTGTCATTCATTTTTACTACCTCCATCTGAAAGTATCTTACCATTTTTGAAAATAAATTTCAATACTTCTGTTTCATTATGTTTATACTTTCTGTGACTTGCCAAAGCATTATTAAAAGTACACATTTTAAATTGTATTTATTTGTGCACAAAGTACTAATACCGCTATTCTTCCTCCTTTTTGTCAAAAACAGTATTATAAAAGAGATATGAGTCTCCCCATATCTCTTCATTATTAAAAACTATTCAAGGCAGTGAACATATAAGCAAATTTTAAAGTAATATATACTTAAGTATAAACAATAGAGAAAGTATATACATAAGCGGTGTAACTTTCTTAGCTTTTCCTGTACATGCATTTATAAGTACATATACAATGATTCCCATTGAAATACCCTCTGAAATACTGTAGAAGAGCGGCATTGCAAGTATACAGATATAGCAAGGAATAGCCTCTGTCATATCTGAGAAATCAATGTGTACAACATTTGAGAACATGTAGAATCCTACCACTATAAGAGCCGGTGCTGTCGCAAATGCAGGTATAGCAAGGAATATAGGTGATAATAACAATGAAGCTGCAAAGAGAACTGCTGTTGTCATTGCTGTAAGACCTGTTCTTCCACCCTCAGAAACACCTGAAGCAGACTCAACGAATGTTGTAACTGTTGTTGTACCAAGCATTGCACCTGCTGTAGTGGCTACAGCGTCTGCAAGTAAAGCTCCCTTGATATTTGGAAGCTTACCGTCTTTGTCAAGCATTCCGGCCTTTGTAGATACACCTATCAATGTACCGATAGTATCAAACATATCTACGAATAAGAATGCGAACATAACTACTACAAACTCCAATGTTGCAATCTTGTGGAACTCAAGCTTGAATAAAACCGGTCCTATACTTGGTATACTGAGTCCATTTGAAAAATCAGGTAATACACTGAAGAAACCCAGTGCAGGGTTTGGAACATACAAACCTGTAACCTGAGCGATTATACCAAGAACCCATGTTGCCAATATACCGAGTAAGATATTTCCCTTTACTTCTTTTACAACCAGGAATGCTGTAATAAGAACACCGATTATAGCGATAATAACTGTAATACCTGCATCATTTACTGTAGCCATTACACCTTCAACGCCATGTACATTATTGTATCCGCCAAGTGAGAATAACTCTACAAGTGTAGCACCGCCGATAACTATCTTAGCATTTTGAAGTCCGATGAATGCAATAAAAAGTCCGATACCAACACTTACCGCTGATTTTAAGTTTCTTGGAACCGCATTAAAGATAGCCTCACGAACATTTGTAACTGAAAGTGCTATAAAGATAATACCTTCCACAAATACTGCAGTAAGTGCTGTCTGCCAGCTGTATCCCATACCTAAAACCACTGTGTAAGCAAAATATGCATTAAGTCCCATACCCGGTGCAAGTGCAAAAGGATAGTTTGCAAATAATGCCATAAGTGCTGTACCTAAAAATGAAGCGATTGCAGTTGCGGTAAATACAGCACCTCTGTCCATACCTGCAGCACTTAAGATATTAGGATTAACTGCCAAAATATATGCCATTGTCATAAAGGTTGTAATACCGGCAATAATCTCAGTTTTTACATCGGTTCCGTTTTCTTTTAGCTTAAAAAACTTTTCCATATATAGTCTCCTTTTTTTTATTATACTCCGGTGATAACCGGCCCGGAGTTTTTAGTTTTTTCGTAAGTCAAATTTAGTTCATAAGATTCTGTCATACATCACTGCCATTCAATATATTTTAAAAATCTAATTTGCCTCAATGTCTATGAACTTATTCTCAAAAATATCAAATAAACCTCTGGCGGTGAGTTTCAACTCGGGAATAACCATAAGTGACATAAATGTAAGTGACATAACAGGTTCAAGACTTTCGTTAACCCCTAATTCAACTACAGCCTTTTTGTGAAGACCTAAAAGTTTCTTTGAAACCTCTTCACCGCTTAAATCACTCATAAGTCCGGCTACAGGTAAAGACAGGCTTTCAATCACCTTTCCGTCCCTTACCAGCGCAAAACCTCCACCGTTTTGTTTTACATTTTCTATGGCAAGATACATTTCATCATCATTTACACCTACGCAAATAATATTATGTGAATCATGTGCTACTGATGCAGCTATTGCACCACATTTTATGTCATAACCCTTTATTATTCCCAGTCCGATCTTACCTGTATTGTGATGCCTCTCTATAACCGCACATTTGCAGGCATCTGTATTCTTATCAAAGACAAAAAGACCGTTTTCATCTCTTTTTATCTTTATCTTTGTTTTCTTTGAAAGCACTCCTCCCGCAATCATTTCAATTGCATAAACCTCATCTGATTTTAGCCACATTTGTAGCATTTCTTTTTTGAAGTTATCCAGATGTACTGTGTTTGATACATCTGTAATATCATGCTTCTTTAATTCTTTCAGATATTCTCCGTCCTCTGCCACCTTTTCACCAAGAATATATACCGACGATACTTTAAAACCTTTCAAATCATCAAATATAACAAGATCAGCTCTCTTTCCGGGAACTATCATTCCTCTATCCTTCAGCCCATAGCAATCACTTACGTTTACAGTAGCCATTGCTATTGCCATAACAGGTGAGATTCCTGCATTTACCAATTTTTTCAGATGGTATTCAAGATGTCCGTCCTCAAAAATAGTCTTCGGTTGTCTGTCATCCGAACATAATAAACATCTCCTGAAATTAAACTCGTTTATTCCCGGTATAAGTGCCTCAAGATTGTGACAGGCTGAGCCCTGTCTTAACTGTACATAAATGCCTCTGCTCAGTCTGTCTTCCATCTCTTCAAGTGTGGAGCACTCATGATCTGTATCAATTCCGGCGCAGGCATATGCATTTAATGCTTTGCCGAACAGATTCGGGCTGTGTCCGTCTACAATTTTCCCGTGATTCTTTGCTAAAATAAGTTTATCAAGGGCAATATCATCATTTTCAATGATTGCATTGTAGTCCATAAACTCTCCAAGTCCCGGAACATCTTTTGAAACTATATCATCTGCCATATCCTCAGCCGATATCACACAACCTGCATCCTCCATCTTTGTTGCAGGAACACAGGACGGCATCATATATTTAACTGAAAGGCAGGTGTTTTTTGCGGCCTCCTGCATATAGTGAAAGCCTTTTATTCCACATACATTCACTATTTCATGAGGATCCGCAATGACAGTGGTAGTACCGTGTGGTACCACCATACTGCCGAATTCTTCAGGAGTACAGTATGATGATTCTATATGAATATGTGCATCCATAAGGCCCGGTGAGATATATTTCCCTTCTATATCTACCTCAACCTTGCCATCATACTCTCCAAATCCTGCAATATAACCTTCCGCTATAGCAAGGTCCGCTTTAAATATTTTTCCGCTGCAGACATCCACTATAGAGCCGTTTTTTAATACAAGATCAGCTTTTTTATTCCCATTTGCCACATCAATCAGTCGCTTTAAACTATCTTTGTTCATACTCCCTCCAAAAATCAAGCTCCTATCGATCAGTCAACGCCAAGTCTCTTCTTCATTGTTTTTTCAACTGCTACAAGTATATTCTCATATCCTGTGCATCTGCAAAGATGCCCTGATAGCAACTTTCTAAGCTCTTCTTTTGAGTAGAGTTTTCCGCTGTTAAGAATCTCCGTAGCCGACATTACGAATCCCGGTGTACAGAAACCGCACTGGATAGCAGTCTCATCTATAAATGCCTGCTGCAAATCCGATATCTCACCGTTTGGTCCCATAAGACCTTCAAGTGTAAGGATATCCTTGCCCTCGGCCCATACTGCCAGGTAAATACATGAGTTAAACGCTTCACCGTTTATGAGAACATTACATGCTCCGCACTCTCCTACCTCACAGCCTTTTTTTACTGAAGTAAGTCTATAGTCATTTCTAAGCATATCTGTAAGTGAACTTCTTACATCTACCATTTTCTCACATTTCTTGCCGTTGATGGTACAACTGACTAATTTATAACTCTGTCCTGTCATCGACCTTACCTCCTGCCTGCTTTACAGCCTTTTCACAAGCTTTTCTTGCCATAACAACACCGATATGACATCTGAAAGCTTTACTTGCTCTCCATGAATCACGAGGATTGATATCTTCCAAAACTTTTTCTGCAAAAGCCTCTATATTCTCCTCATTAACTTCTTTTCCTCTGATAAAGTTTTCCGCTGAAGGAACTCTCATAGGAATAGGACCCGCTACACCGTAAGCTATTCTTACATCCTCAAAGTTCTTCTTATCTTCTGAGAGTTTTACATTTACCGAACATCCTGTAGTGGCAATATCCATTGCCTCTCTCATGGCATACTTTATATAATGACCTTTATACCCTTCATAAGCCTTCTTCGGGATAATAATAGCTGTCTGTATCTCTCCCTCTTTTAGATCCACTGTACCGGCCTTTATATAAAATTCATTTATAGGTACCACTCTTCTGTAACCTTCTCCCGCTATCTCAACCTGTGCATCCCATGCAAAAAGTGTAGAAGCGGAGTCTGCCGATGTAACACCGTTACATGTATTTCCGCCGATAGTTCCTATATTTCTGATCTGTGGTCCACCTATCTGATCCACAGCTTCACCAAGTACATTAATGTATTTTTGTATAATAGGATTCTTTGTAATATGTGAGAAGCTTGTTAAAGATCCTATTCTTATATTTTCATCGGCATCAAGGCAGATTCCTCTAAGCTCATCAAGCATATAAATACTTACAAGCTCCTTACCTGCTCTCTTACCTTCTCTTATCTGTACCAAAACATCACTTCCGCCGGCAATAACCTGTGAGCCCGGATGTTCTTTTAAAAGTCTGCAAGCATCATCTACGCTTGTCGCTTCATATAAAGCTTTTATATCGTACATTTCTTCCTCCTACTTAAGTAAACCTGCTTTATCAAAATATTCATACAGTTTTTCCGGACGTAAAGGTAATTCATTAACACCTACACCTGTAGCATTCATAATAGCATTTCTTATAGCCGGTGCCACAGGACAAACAGGTGGCTCACCCAATGATTTTGTGCCGAAAGGTGATGTAGGCTCAGGATTCTCAATAAATGCCGTCTCAAGATGTGGATGATCCATACATGTAGAAAGCTTATAATCAAGCAGGTTATCATTTAAGACTTTACCTGTCTTCTTATCTACAAGCTGTACCTCTGAGAGTGCATATCCTATACCCATACTCATACCGCCCTCAACCTGTGCCTTAGCAAGCGCAGGGTTTATAAGCTTACCGCAGTCATGTACATTTATTATCTTTGTGAGCTTTGCTTTACACATATCTATATCAACTTCAACCTCTGCAAAGCAGCATCCGAATGAATATGCATTTGACTTAATCTGTGCTGTAGACTCCGCTGTAATATGTCTACTGTCACTAAGTGAGTAAAGTGCCTCTGTAGCCAGATCTCTTAATGAAATAAGCTCTCTGTTATCTGTAGTTCTTATTATCATAGAATTCTTGATATCTGTAATTGCCGGTGGCATATTTGTCAAAATATAAGCATAGTCAAGAATCTTTTGCTTCAAAAGTCCTGCTGTCTTTGCAATAGAGAAACCGCCTACGTATGTCTGTCTTGAAGCATATGAACCTGTACCGAAAGGTGTAATATCGGTATCCTGGTTTGAAACAACATGCACTTCATCTGTACTGATTCCAAGGACCTCCGCAGCCATCTGTGAGAATGCCGTATCGGCTCCCTGTCCTATCTCGGTCTCACCAAGCTGTAATGTTACGGAACCGTCCTGATTCAGTACCATTCTTGATGATGATGACTCAAGTGATATAGGCCAAACCGCAGTATTATACCAGAATGTAGCCATTCCTATACCTGTTCTTACTCTGCCTGTCTGCTTTGAAAGCTCTTTGACTCTGTTGTCATAGTCCATATAAGCTTTACCTTTTTCGATACATTGTCTGAATGTATCATAGTAGTTTTCATTCTTTGAAAAGGCGTCCTTATATCCCTGCGGCATAAGGTTCTTAAGTCTGAAGTCGATAGGTGGAATACCCATTATCTTCGCAACATCTTCTGTATGAGACTCTACCGCAAACATAGCCTGTGGAATTCCGTATCCTCTCATGGCTCCCGCTACAGGTCTGTTTGTAAATACCGTATATGCATCGCCTTCAACATTGTCACATGGATAAAGCTGTGGGAAAGCTCCGAGTCCCTTTGCCGCAATAGAATGTCCGTGTGAAGCATATGCACCCTGGTTTGAGAATGATTCTATCTTTCTTGCGGCATATGTACCGTCTTTTCTTACATGTGAAATTATATGGAATCTTATACCATGTCTTGTTCTGTTTGCGAAGAAAGTTTCCTCTCTGCTGCAGTCAAGTTTTACAAGATGTCCGCCCACCTGTAATGAAAGGAATGCACAAAGCGGCTCATACAGTATATCCTGCTTATTTCCGAATCCACCACCGATATATGGCTTAATAACTCTTACATCACCCCAGGGATTCCAAGAGCCTGTCCCACAACTCTTCTTGCAATATGAGGAATCTGTGTAGAAGCTACTACCGTAACTCTTTTCCCTTCTGCATATGCATAACAGATAAAGTTCTCAATATGGCAATGCTGTACAGGTTCAGTATCATACCATCTGTCAACTACTGTAAGGCCCTCTTCTTTGATTGCCTCTGCATAATTACCTCTGCTAAGACTTGTATGCTTTAAAATATTGTTAGGATAATCCTTGTGAAGCTGTGGTGCACCGTCCTTCATAGCATCGAAAACATCTGTAACCACAGGATACTCTTCATATTCCACCTTTATAGCTCTGAGCGCCTGATTTGCAGCCACCTCATTTTCAGCTATAACCGCAGCAACATCATCACCGTAAAATTTAACTTCATCAGTGAGAAGTAATCTGTCTGCAACGTCCTGATGACTTACGTCTGTAGACCAAGGGTGTCCTGCTGTAGGGAAGTAATTCCTATACTTTCCGAGATCAAAACAAGTGACAATCTTAACAACTCCCTCAATCTTCTTTGCCTCACTTGTGTCAACAGAAAGCACTTTTCCGTGAGCTATTGTGGAATGTAAAATCTTTGCCACATATGCTCCTGCATCACATAAATCGTCGGTATATTTTGTTCTACCTGTGACCTTGTCAAACGCATCCACTCTGTTGATACTTTTTCCAACCTCCATATTATTTCCTCTCTAATTTAGTATTTTTATATTATTTAATTTATATACCTTTCTCGTCTTTATAAGTTGATAAAAATATAAAATTAAACAGTGACCATTTTTACTCCGGATACATATTTTGCTCTCAATGAGCATTCATCCGACAGATATAAAAATCTTTCAAATCTCTTTCTTATATCATCAATATCCTTATTCAATTCCTCATCATTTATTACAAGCATATCCGCTTCAAACCCTTCTTCAAAGGCTCCCACCTTTCCGAAGTAACTTCCGGGAATTCTTGTTGCCATAGCAAACGCCTCGGCAAGCTCCAGAGGTTTTGAATTTTTATCTATATATCTCCAATAAAGCTTTGAAAGCCCTATTGCTTCTACCGCCTGGTTTAATATATTCAGCGAGTATCCCGCCGCTATATCACTTCCAAGTCCTACTTTTATACCCTTATCAAGAAATTTCCTTATAGGCGCTATACCCGATGACAGACATATATTTGACTGTGGACAATGAGCTACATACACATTTTTCTCCTTTAAAAGTTCTATCTCCTTACCATCAGAGTATACACAATGTGCCATAACTGTGTCTACCTTACTTTTATTCAGATTACCTCTTTTATTGTAAGCATCCAAGTATCCGTCTGAATCCGGACAAAGCTCCCTTACCCATTCGACTTCCTTGGGGTTTTCCGATAAATGTGACTGTAATCCGTAAGTATCTCCCCTAATCTTTCCAAGCTCTTTCATCAATTCATCACTGCAACTGGGAATAAATCTTGGAGTAATTATCGGCTTTATATTCTGATATCTGTCTTTACAGATATCAAGCCATTTAACTGTAGAATCTATAGATGACTTTGTAGTTTCAATAAGTTCATCTGTAGAATTTCTGTCCATATTTACCTTACCTACAAAACATTTCAATCCGCTCTCTTCCAGCATATCCATTAACAGTATTGTGGCATCCGTATGTAAGGTCGCAAATACTACCGCTCTTGTAGAATAGCTTTTAGCCAATGCATCCACAAATTTTTTATAGGCTTTTTTTGCATATTCTATATCCTTATATTTAGCTTCCTCCGGAAATGTATATGTATTGAGCCAATCTAAAAGTTCCATATCCATTCCAAGCCCTCTGAAAGCAAATTGCGGAGCATGAAGATGCAAATCTATAAGTCCCGGTAATATCAAAGAATCTCCGTAGTCTTCTATCTCTTCATTCTTTAGAGAATCCGGAAGTTTATTTTCCGAATATATTTTTGATATAATACCGTCTTCAACTACTACATAACTTTTTTCTCTTATCCTGATTGTACCTTCTTTTGTACAATCCACCAAATTCCCCTTAACTATCATATTCTCCCCTAATAAAAATATGAGGTGCTTTCCATTGTGTATGGAACACACCTCACTCCACCCACAATTTCTGTGGGCCTATAGTCAATTATTACGGTAATTGGTAGAGACGCTCAACCGATTATGAGCTTATATTAGGCCTCTAAATTCAATATTTTTATGTATTTCTTCTAAAATAACACATTCAAATATAACTCAAGTATCAATTTATATATAAAGGATATCACCTAATTAATTTTTTTAGTCAAACTTTTTTTATGTTTTTTTATATGAATTATGCCCTATATTTATTCGAATTATCAATAAATATAAAAAAATTGTACTATTATATTTTTTTCAATGTATTTTTCTCAAGTACATAAGAATACGCTTCCTTTGTGTCAATATCCAAAAGCTCGTCCTCATTTTCTATATCCACAAATAAACCTCGCAAATATGCGCTTTTATAAGCTTTTTACCGCCTTCTTCTTCTCCGAGTAAGAGGAGTTCATCAAAGTATTCACTTGAAAATATACAAGGATTTCCAAGCCTGTTTTTACATCTTACACTACTTATAGTTTTATTCGATTTTTGAAATTCATCTATTATCTTTGATACAGTCTCAGATTTTAAAAGTGGCTGATCGCATACGCCAAAGAGTACACTGCCTGAATTCTCAATGTTTTTTAGTTTTTTTACCGCAAGCTTTATAGATCTGGACTTCCCCAGCTCAGGCTTGTCATTATATATGGTTATAAATCCTTTCTTTTTATAATAATCTAATATCTCAGTGTCCTTACCGACTATTATCTTATTATCAAAGTCATATGCTTTTTTATATATATTTTCCATATATTGATAAAGCTTCACACCTTTGATATCTGCCAAGAGCTTGTCTCCGCCAAATCTTTTACCTTCTCCTGCAGCTAAAATCACCAGATCCATTAAGCTCTCCTGCCACTTATCATAGTAAGTATTGCCTCAAGTACACCTCCACCTATGGCGCTTGCCTTATCGGATACACTAAAACAATATTCTTTTTCGGCTCTCGGATCCACATCTCCGGAATTTCATACCTTTCTTTACCTTTACACCGTCTTGTAAAAGTCCTCTTACAATACCGTCAATGTTTGCATATACCGGTGTTTCATCACAGTATGCCAGCAAATCTCCCGCCTTTACAAAATCTCCGATACTTACCCTTGCACTGAATATTCCGTCCGCAGTTGCCCTTATGATTCTTTCCACAGTGTATCCGCCTATATTTCCCGGCACTCCTGTATTTGGATAAGCACTTCCGCTCCATATTACTCTGCCTAGATTATGCCCTCTCTTAGTTTCAACTACAGCATGACAGTCAACTCCTGCTTCAAATCCCGGTCCGACACCTATTACAATACCGGCATCACTTATTTTGGTACCGATATTTGTCTTTGCAATAATTGCATCCACTATCACATCCGGCTTGTATTCCTTCATAATTTCACCGCTTGGATCCACTATTACAGGTATACATCCGCTCTCAATCACAGTATCAATCATTGCAATGCTTTTGCAAAGTTTTCCGGTTATTCCTTCAACCTTTGTCTCATCCATATAAATTGCAGGTGAAAATGCAACTGTTCTTCTTACTGTAGTAGGTACGGCAATATCCGACATCACTATATCAAATCCCGATCTGTACAATCTTAAAGCAATTCCTGTTGCCAAATCTCCGGCACCTCTTATCCAAACTTTTTTATTCATCATAAATCTTCTCTCTCAGCTAAAAAATCAAACTCACAAAACTCTCTGTTATTGTTATATGAAGTTATTGCAATCTTGAAATTATTTATACCTTTTTCCTCACAGAAAATCTTTATATATTTTTCTATCTCTAAAGCCTTTTTTACATCTCCTTCACTGTCGGCTTTATTTATAATAAATAAAAGATTTTCTGTTATTTACGCCTTTAAACTCCGCTCTTTGGTCTGTCAAAATCCTTGCAGCATCCTCTTCACTGAGTATATGATCTTCATCCCAACCGAAAATTTCTTTAGCCCTTTCATACCTAAAGCATTTTTCACTTATTTTTTCTCCGACTGCATCAACTCCCATACATACTATACAAATATCGGTATTATCAGGTATTACCGGCTCCCCTTCTCTTGGGATTTTTATCGGTAAGCGCTTTGCTCCGTCAGCTTCAACCAATACTATATCTGCATATTTATTGAGACCCTGCACCTCTATTATATCAAGAGATGATAATTTTTCACCAGCATCTTTTCCTATAACCACAGGTTCATCCTTAAACTCAACTTGTTCAAGCTCTTTTGCAAAATCTATTTCAATATAATTTTTTGGTTTTACTATATGAGTTGTTGTGGTGATGATCACCTTTTTACCTTTTTTAGCAAAATATCTTCCTATATAAAACATGGTGGTGGTTTTTCCACCACCACCAACTAATGAAATTATCATTTATCGCATACCAACCAATTTCTTTACATCCATATCCTTTGGCAATACAAAGTTTAATAACATTGAAAGTACAAATACGCCTGCCACTGAGTTACCTGCAAAAATATCACCTATTATAGTTGGGAAATACCTGAATATATCAGGTGTCTGTGTGAAACCTATTCCGATACTTATAGCCAATGCTACAATTACAGTATTTCTCTGATTGAATCCACATTTTCCGATCATATTCATACCACTTACTACAATAGTTCCGAACATCATTATTGTACATCCGCCAAGTACAGGCTGTGGTAATGTTGAGAAGAATGCTCCTATAGGAGGGAACAATCCTGCAAGAATAAGTGTAAGTGCACCAAACATGATAGTAAATCTGTTTACCACCTTTGTCATTGCGATAAGTCCTACGTTCTGTGAGAATGATGTTATAGGAGTACAACCAAACAATCCCGATACAGCACTTAAGAAACCGTCACATGCAAGTGATCCTGATACTTCCTTCTCTGTAATATCTCTATCAAGTCCGCCTGCGACTACCGCAGTTGTATCACCGATAGTCTCTGCCGCAGATACAAGGAAAACAACCACTATAGATAAAATTGCACTTATATTAAATACAGGCTTATATGGTAATATTCTAGGTAATGCTATAAAGCCTACTTCCTTTATTGTTTCTGCAAAATGTGAAAAATCCACTATTCCGAACAAGAATGCGGCAATATATCCTACTATAAGACCGAACATTACATTAAGCTGCTTCCAGAATCCCTTTGCAAGTGAACTGAATGTTATACATGCAACAAGAGTAATAAGTCCTACAATCATATATTTCGGAGCACCGAAATCTTCTACATATCCTCCACCAAAGCTTTTTGCACCAACTGACAACAGTGAAAATCCTATGGTGGTAACCACGCTCGCTGACACTATAGGTGAAATTATCTGCTTCCAATACTTATAAGTAAGACCCAGACAACCTTCTACACATCCTCCAACTATTACCGCACCGATCATCGTCTGGTAATTAAAGTTCGAGGCTATGTAGGTCAATGTTGCAACAAAGGTAAAACTTACACCCATTACGACCGGTAGTCTTGCACCTATTCTCCATACAGGATACAGCTGAATCAATGTGCCAAGACCTGCTATAAACATAGCACTTTGTAAAAGTCTTGCAAGGTCAACACCGCTGATACCGGTTACGTCACTTCCAAGCAACTTGGCCACACCGCACACCATAGCTATCGGCGCAAGGTTTGAAACGAACATGGCCATAACATGTTGCAGTCCGAAAGGTATTGCTTTTACCACAGGAACTCTTCCGTCCAATTTGTAAATATTATCAATACTTACATTTGAACTACTTGTCTTTTCACTCATTTTAATCCTCCTTAAAAAAGACATTTATTTTTACATCTCTTAGAGATGAAATGTACTAAGGATCAATATTTAAATTCCCCATTGTTAAAAATATGTCAAGAAAAAGAGTTTAAACACGCATCAGATATGTTCTGATGCGTGAAATCCCAACAGATTGATTGTTTTATTAAAAACCTTCCTTGCAGTATTTTTTTAATAAAAAGCGTTTTAACTTTTTATTTTTTTATACTATCATTTTTTTCTTGTAAAAATCAATCTAAATATTATTTTTTTATGAGCGTATCTTACTATTTTTTTAGAATAAACATGTGAATAATTTACATGTTTATTTAATAATATTTATTATATTATTTCTAATGCCAAACCTTACTTGCCTTATCATATAGGGGTGCTTCTTTTTTAATTAAATCCTCTATTAAATCTGCCGACTCAAAAGGAACGCACCACGCCAGTCCGCATCCTGATGAAAGTTCTTTAGGAACAGGTATCAGTCTTCCCGGAACATTTTTCTTCGTACACAGACTTTCAAATTCCATTGCGGCTGTAGTAGTTTGAAATGTAACTATATATTTCCAACTTTTTTCTCTCATTATTCTTCCACTATTTCTTTTATTGCTTTTATAACGGCATCTATTTCTTCCTCTGTATTAAAATATGAGAATGAAAATCTTGCTATTCCCTCGTCCGCTGTCCCCAACGCCTTATGCATCAAGGGTGCACAATGTGCACCTGCCCTTATGGCTATATCATAGTCTTCGCCAAGATAATCAGCCAGATCCCCGGAATGAATCCCCTCTATATTTATCGGCAATATGCTCCCATGCCTTATAACTCCGGTTTCTTTCTCAAATTCCGAACAATCCGTATAAAACTTTATGCCTTTTATATCCTTTATGCCCTTATAAAGTCTTTTTAGCAGACTCATCTCTTTTTTATGAATATTTGCTATTCCGATTTCATTTATAAAATCAATTCCGGCACTAAGACCGGCAATACCCATAATATTTAAAGTTCCTGCCTCTAATCTTGTCGGATACTCATCAGGTTGCTCCTTATTAAAGGATTGCACACCGCTTCCGCCTACCTTAAAGGTATCTATCAAAATATCTGAATTTATAACGATACCACCTGTACCTCCCGGTCCAAACAATCCCTTATGGCCTGTAAAACAAAGAATATCTATTCCTGTTTTGCTCATATCTATCTCAATATTGCCTGCACTTTGTGATGCATCCACTATAAAATACAGATTATTCTTCCTTGCTATTTTTCCTATATATTCTAAATCAGCTATCTCACCGGACACATTTGATATATGGTTTACAATTATAGCCTTTGTGTTTTCTTTTATATGCTTTTCAAATTCGTCATATTTTAATCTGAAGTTTTCATCTATTTCAACAAAATCAATAATGATATTTTTATTTTTCTCAAGCTTATAGAGCGGTCTGAGCACACTGTTATGTTCAGTTACTGTACTTATCACATGATCACCTTCACAAAACAGTCCAAACAATACGATATTTAAGCTCTCTGTAGCATTGGATGTAAAAATAACCTTTGAAGGATCACTGCTTCCAAAAAACTTTGAAATTTTTACTCTTGTTTCATATACCATTCTGCCTGAATCAAGAGCCGCCTTATATGCACCTCTTCCACTGTTTCCATATGAAGTAAGTGCATGATTTATGGCTCCTATTACATTTATCGGTTTTTTGAATGTAGTGGCAGCATTGTCTAAATAAATCATTATGGTCTTATCACAAGATCCGCTTCCATGAGATAACTTACGATATCATACATATTTGTTACCTCACCTACCAAAAGCTTCTCGCTGAGTCCGTAGTTGTTAAGACATGCACCGCAGGAATAGATTTTTGCACCTGCTTTTTCCAAAACCTTCAAATCTTCAATACTTGCCGACCCCTCTGTGGTAAGTCTTACTCCGGTATTGTAAAATAATATCTTTGCAGGTGGTATATCCTGGGAGCTCAGAGCATAAATAAAGCCCTTTAAAAGAGTCTTGCTGAATTCTTCATCGCCATCACCCATCTTATCTGAATCTATTACCACAATTGTTTCTTTTAATTTTATCTCATCAGACTTTACAGTTGCCTTAGTAACAGGCTTAGCATCGGAAACTTCTCCCCCATTTACATTGATAGTAACTATGTATTCTGTATTTGACTTTTTCTCAAAAGAAGCCTCATACTCTTTTTGCTTTGCCATCTTCAAAAGGTTTTGTACCGCAATCTCATTGTCAACACTTACCTCTACTACTCCGCTTCCTCCAAGCTCTCTTATTGCATTCTTTGTCTTAACTACAGGTATAGGACATGCATCCCCTATTGCATTTACTTTAATCATATTTATTTTCCTCCTATTTATCAGCTACTTTTATAGCTGTATTTTCTCTTTCTCTTATTTCTCCTACAATTGCCGCAGGCATTCCTGCCTCTTTTAATTCATTTAACAGTGCATCAGCCTCTTCTTTTCCTACGGCAAGTAAGAGTCCCCCCGATGTCTGAGGGTCGAATAAAATTTCTTCCATTGCGAAAGGTACATCCTCAAAAATCACATTTTCACCCACATAATTTCTGTTTCTCTGTCCTCCGGCTGTAATAAGGAATTCATCAGCCAAAGCTTTTGCCGCCTCAAATACCGGAATCTGCTTTGCATAAATTTCACATGACTTATCATCACCCATCATTTCCATCAGATGGCCTAAAAATCCGAAACCTGTTATATCGGTGCATGCATGAATATCGTATTTTTTTGATATATCACAGGCATATTTATTTAATGTCTTCATGGAATCAACAGCTTCATTTAATGTATCTTCATCCGCTTCACCTATTCTTGCGGCAGTACATATTATTCCTACTCCAAGTCTTTTTGTAAGTATCAGTCTGTCTCCCGGTTTTCCTGTGTTATTTGAATATATCTTATTTGGATTTACAATGCCGGTAACACTGAGACCGTATTTTACATCCGCATCATCTATTGAATGTCCGCCGGCAAGTACTCCTCCGGCTTCCTTTACCTTTTCAAGTCCGCCTCGCATTATTTCTCCAAGGATATTTAAATCACTGCTTTGCGGGAAGCATACTATATTTAATGCGGTTTTTACTTCACCGCCCATGGCATATATATCACTTAAGGCATTTGCTGCCGCTATCTGTCCGAATGTGTACGGATCTTCCACCATTGGCGGGAAGAAATCAAGTGTTTGAACAAAAGCAATGTCATCTGTAAGCTTATATACCGCTGCATCATCCTTTGCATCAAATCCTACTATTAAGTTTTCATCAAAATTTTGCTTTGGCAATCTTTCAAGTATATGGCTGAGTATTCCGGCCCCAAGCTTTGCAGTACAGCCTCCGCTTTTACAGTAGAGTTTTTCCATATTGCCTCCTAAAATATTACTTATCTATATCCTCAATATATAAACTGAAGTCTATTATAACCCCTTTTTACCTATTTTTCGCAATCAAATCAGAAAAAAATAAACTCTTAAATAATGTAACATTTGTTGACAAATGAAAGATTTATGTAATATTTTTAATCAATTGAACAAAATCTTTTTTTATATGTTATAATTTTTATACTGTAGTGACTTCAGTTTACTAATGTATTCTTTTTTAGGAGGAAATATGCATTTAAAAAGAATTTCAGTTGTATTTGCATCTGCATTGATGATTTCTTCAACATTTTCATCTAATGTATTTGCTGCAACAATAAGAAGAAATGTTTCAAGTAACTCAGTAGCCGTAGAACCTTCGGCTCCGGTTGAGACTACAGAAACAACATCTTCCACTGCTACAGGTGAGGTGGTATCTACCAATGATTACATACCTTCTACCATAAACAATGTAAATATGCCGGAAAACCTTGACCTTGACAGTGTAGTGGCTAATGCCGGTCTTGGCAATGTAGGCAATGGAAATACAAATCCGGAACCGATACTTGGCGAAAACCAGATGGTTCACTTCGGACTTTGGAATACCGCAGACCAGGAGATTTCAGGTGCTGAGACAAATACAAGTGCCTATGCTTATGCAAGAGACGGTTTTAACAAGCTTTATCTTAATCATTCAGGTATAGGAAGATATTACTACAGAACTTACAATATGAACTCAGGCTGGTCTACATGGATGAACTCTAAGGAGACTGCACCTATTACAGATCCGGCAAACAAGGTTCAGGCTGTTCAGATAAGGGTAAAAGGATATACAGGTGTCAGAAGCGACCTTTATTACAAGGCTGTATTAAATGACGGAACTGTACTTGACTGGGCAAAGAACGGTCAGACCCTCGGTACTATAGGTACAGACAGATATATAGTAGCTCTTAAGCTTACACTTTGGGATAAGCAAACAGAGTTTACAGAGCCTACAAAGGTACTTATGGAAGCTCCTGTATATGAGGGTACTTATGTGGATGCCAACGGTCAGGTTCAGTACTCATCAAAAGATGCCTATACCGGATGGGGATTTTATAATAATGACCAGTACTATTTTAAAGACGGTGCAACTCAAAAAGGATGGCAATATATAGACGGATACAAGTATTATCTTGATGAGAATACCGGTGCTGTTGTAAGAGATCTTGAGCCTGTTATGGGATTACAGGATTCTTATGAAATCAAGTACAACAAGGCTACAATGACCATGTATATCATGGCTAAAGACGGTGCCAACGGATATATAATTCCTTACAAGACTTTCATGTCAACTGACGGACCTGCTACACCTGTAGGTACATTCAAGACATATGTAAAGTACAGATGGAAAATAATGCATGACAATATCTATTGTCAGTTCCTTTCAAGGTTTAAAGACGGATATATCATCCACTCACTTATCTACTATGATAAGGCTGATCCAAACAGACTTGATGCATCTACATACAACTATATAGATGACGCAAGATCTGACGGATGTTTAAGACTTCGTGCAGGAGATGCGGCTTGGGTATATTACAACACCAAGATGAATACACCTGTTACAGTATACAATGATCCTTCAGATAAGGGACCGGTAGAGAAGGATGCTATCGAGCAGCCTATCCCGGCTAACCAAAAATATGATCCTACAGATCCTATAATGCAGGGAAGATAATTTAGTATATTAATCAGTACCACCGGCTAAGCCGGTGGTTTGTTGTTTCGCCCTATAAGGGCTCTTTACCTGCGCTAGAGTCTAAAGGCTCATCGAAAGTTCGCCAACCGCACGTCATTTACTTACTTAGCTCCTTAGGCTTATTTTTTCTTATTGTCTTTTATTACCGGCTCACCCGTAAACGGGTCTATATATTCTTTCATACTCATCTGATCATACACCATATCTTCATTTAGCTGGTTCCTTATATACTCTTCTATCTTTTTGCATTTTTTTCTACTGTATCTACGCAATATCCCCCACAGCAAAAATGCCTATTTCCATACTTATATTTTAAGTTTGCGTGTCTTTCAAATATCATTAATGTACTTTTTCCTGTATTTTGGCGCAAATACTATATGATACTTACAATTCCATGATGTATGTGATAAACTACTATTATCCATTTGGATACCCCCTTTGATATATTTATTGGTTGGCGAACCTTTAATATTATATCAAATTTGGGTGTTTTTTACATAACGCTAAAGCTTTTTCAACCACCCGCATAACAGGTGGTTTATTTGTTCTCTTGCGAGAACAGGGCCTTGCCCTAACAAAAAGTAGGGAACAAACTACAAATCCGGTCTGCTCCCTACTTAATTAGTTACTATTTAAGCATCTCTCTTAGCTTTTTTAAAATCTTATTTCTAAAACTGAAAATCTTCTTAGAAGATACCTGTTGCTCTTTTGCTAAATCACGAATGGTCATTTTTTTGAAATACAAAGAATCTATCACCTTTAGCTCTTCATCATTTAGCTTTCGCAGTGCCTGATATAGATCCTTGATTCTCATTTTAGTTTCAATGATTTTTCGATATCCACATCTTCATCTACAACGGAATTCAAATCAATCTTGTAATCCTCATACCCGTAAACCTTATGTTCTTTATCTGATTTATTTAAATAAGCCTCATGATTGACTTGTTTCTTATATGCTTTATATATTTCATCGGATACATATATCTTTTCACCTTTTACATAGATATATTTTCTATCATCTGTCATTTGTGAAATCCTCCTCCTTTTTATCCAAAATTTCAAATCCGATTTTTTGAACAAAAAGGAGGACTCCTGCATTTTGGCATGCGAAATCCTCCAATGAATAATATATATTCTATTTTTCAGTTTAGGATAGTTCTATAAAAGCTCCACAATTACATTCATAAAATTTAATAGTTACATGACTGAAAATTATAACCGCTTAATACTCTATTGCCTCTACTCTTTGCTTCTTCAAAAACGCTTTTATATTATCTGTCTTTTCTACCAAAAAAGCAGCATATCCATTAAATAATAGAGCATATATAAAAATTTTGCAAAATATCACTTATTAAAATATTTATCCATTAATTCAAGCCATTCTTCCCTTCCAGGGCTGTAATAAACGGCATCTCCCAAAATAGACACTTCTCCGGTAAATAATTCAGGATAATACGGTGGAATCTGCAACTCTATTTCACTTCCATCTTTTTTTGTAAGAATCAACAAATCCTCATAAGATGTTGCCCCTAAATAATATACCTCGGAATTTTTTAAAACCTTTACTATTTCATTAACAGTATCGGCATCTTCTATGTTTAGAATTCTACTCTGCCATTTTTCCGGATTTTTTCGAATCAGTTTTATGGAAGAAATATCTGTAATTTCATTTAAAGAACGAACCTCGTAAAAATCTTCAACCATTTCTATGCTTAATTATTCTTTAGTCTGCGTGGAAACAATATTAAATTCAGTAAAAAAACTAAATAATATGGTCAGTAAAATCACTGCTATTATTATTTCTCCACTTAAAAAAAGTCTTCCCTAAAACTCTAAAATTATGCATGGAAGTAATAATACCAAACAAATTTATTCCGTTTACAGGTGATATTTCCATATATCTTTTCACAATTTTTAAATGCATCCGGAAGATAAGCCATTGAAAAAAATTAGCAGATACCACAAGTAAACTTAATAAAATTGTCAAATACATCTCTTTCATGATATTGCCAATAAAAAAAGTTATAAAACTCATGCTCAAAAATAGAACCTATGGAGACAATCATATACCAAAAAAACATGTCTTTGATTGTCCATGCATAAATCACAGTAAAAAAATCTGGCAATAATTGAATCTGCATATTCCAGCCTTCATTATAGAAAGGAAGAATTGTCAAAGAAATTATAATCAAATTACATATTAAAAATAAAACTATAAAGCATACAGACACTGCCAGCATCTTATCCCGAGCCATTTTTCGTAGTATTTTAGGATTTAGCGTACCTAACACAAGATCCATATGAGTTACTTTTTCATAAGGAAACAATTGGCTGGAACAAAATATAGCTCCTAACAGCAATATACAGCAAAAAACAAATGATGATTTAAAAAAAATTACCCAATGTTCATAAAATTCAAGATAAAATGGAACTGCAAAATTATCCAAAGCAACTCTTACTTGCTGTATTTCATCATCATCATAAGCTTTATATTTAAAGTCAATTTTTTTCATATATCTTCTCCTTCCATCTGGAATAAAAAGGTATATTATTTACTCTCTTTATATCTAAGCTGTTATCTTTTATATGATGAATAGGCTTCATTTATAATTCTATAGTACTCGATTCATCTAATGTAATATCAGGTATATTAGTGATTCTATATCTTGTAATTTCATCTTTTATATTTTTCTTCGGTTACAAATCCGCCAATTTTTTTGAAAAAAATATTCTTTTCTAGCATTTAATCCAACATAGCCTTTATATACTTCCGCCTTATTGTCAATCATTTGTACCGTTTCATAATCAAAAAAATAAAAATAAAGAGGAAGTAAAATAGCTACTGCAAAAGACAAAAATATTATCCACCTGACACCTTTGATGCCTAATAGTTTTTTTCAATTCATATACCATATATACCTCCTTCTCAAAACACAGCATCATCTATATTACTAATAAAAAAATCAATAAAACACATTATGTTGCCCTGCAAATCATTTAAAAGCCACACAAAACACATACTATTCTCTAGATAAAAAAACTTAAAGAATAAATCAGGAATAACCTTTATAAGTAGTATTATTATTATCATACTGACTATTACAAACATATTTGTAACAGATAAATTTAAAAAAACCAAATCTGAATTGTTCTAAACTATTCAGTATCAAAATAACATTGCTCATGTTGACTGGAAATAATTTTAATACTTTAATAATCCCGTGTGGCAGCGGAAATCTAAGCAGAACCAATGGTAAAAAAATGCTGTAATAATTGATATGACAAAGAGTGCTAAATCTATTTCTAAGCAATAAGTTCAAAAATGCAGCTCCGTAAATAATTACTATGATCCCTAAAATAGTTGTTATAAACCATATTATTGTTGCCTCTAAAAAATTAAGGTTATATATTGATGTAAAATATATAATTTGAATACTGCTGTCCCAGCCTTGAATACCCATACCAACGAATATAATCAATGCCATCAATACAACTGAAAGAAGATAAACCTGCATAACCATTGTCAATAATGCCAACAGCTTATTAACAGCCATCTTACTTATATCACGAATCTTACCTGTGACTAAGATCAAATCCATATTACATCTTTTTTCAAAAGAAAATAATTCAGAAGCCATAAATAAGCCTAGAATTATAACCATAATATTCACAATGTCGACTGACTTCCAAAAGTTAACCCAATGTCTTGAAAAGCCATATCTGAATGGAATTGCAGTTTTTTCAGCTTCACTGATGATGCCATCTATTTCCCATTGACTATATCGGCTTTCCGAAGTAATCAGCTGATTTTTTATGGCATATACTCTCTGTCTGTAAAAATCATCTGCTGATTCTACATCATATAATGATTTAAATCCTCCTTCGCCCTCAAAAATATAAGCCTTTGATAGTAAGTTTACGATTCCAGGATATTTAAAGTTTGTATTGTTCTCTGCTTCATCAACATTACTAAAAGTTTTATAATAGCTTAATACTTGGTTCAATTTTTCAGTCGTCATTTCTCCGTCAATTGATTCAAATCTTAATTCTATAGATTCCCTTGCTTTCAGTCCTCTTAAATAGGATGTGGAGTCAGGCTTATCTAATATTGTAATACTGTTTAACGATGTAAAAGCCATAGCTACTGACATGATCACAATCAAGCAGCTGAATATCTTTACATATAAAGGGGTGATTATTTTCTTATATTCTTCCTTTATTCCCATATTGCCATTGTATGATAATTAGGAAGGTAATTATCACATATTCCTTTCTTTTTAATATTGTGGTTATAATACATTCAGATACTGTGGACTTTTGATTTTGTCTTGTAGCTTTGACTACTTAACAGGAGTGTATTGCCGCTACCTTTATCTGAATTGTTTATATGCTGGATGTACCGTAGCTTTTGTTCTAATGAGTACTTATTTCAATCAAGTCTACGATGATAACCGTTTGAGGATGTCGCAGTATCAGATCTTACGAAAGGGAGGATTACCTCATGATTTACGTAGGCATTGATATTGCCAAACTTAACCATTTTGTCTCTGCTATTTCTTCGGAAGGTGAAATACTCATTGAGCCGTTTAAATTCACAAACGATGCTGATGGCTTCCATATGCTGGCTTCCAAACTCGATTCATTTGATAAGGCCAGCACCATCATTGGTCTTGAGTCAACAGCACACTACGGTAGCAACCTCGTACTATACCTTGTTGCCGAGCTTTACAAAGTGTATATATTAAACCCTATTAAGACGTCTCAATTGCACAAAAACAACATTCGCAAAACAAAGACGGATAAAGTCGACACTTATGTTATTGCTAAAACTCTTATGATGCAGAATGACCTCAGATTCGTCAGTTTCTATGATCTTGATATGATGGATCTTAAGGCTTTGGGGCGGTTTCGTCAGAAAACTATAAGCAACGAACCCGTTTGAAAATCCAGCTGACAACCTATGTTGATCAGGTTTTTCCGGAAATTCAATACTTTTTTTAATCCGGTCTGCATCAGAATTCTGTCTATGTTCTTTTAAAAGAAGCACCTTCTCCAAATGAGATTGCTTTCATGCATATGACTCATCTGGCAAATCTGCTCAAAGTGAACTCGCACGGACACTTTACCAAAGAACAGGTCAAAGAATTAAGAGTTCTCGCACAGAAGTCTGTCGGTGCTAACGACAGTGCTATATCTATTCAAATAAATCAGACAATTCAACAAATCGAGTTACTGGATAGCCCATTAGATAAGATTGAAGCTGAGATGACAAATATCATGAATTTTAACGATTCTGTCATCATGACCATTCCCGGTATCGGTTATATCAATGGTGAAATGATCCTTGGTGAAATAGGTGATATTCACCGTTTCTTCAATCCAAATAAGCTGCTTGCTTTTGTAGGTCTGGATCCTTCTGTTTATCAGTCCGGTAACTTTCAGGCTAAAACAACAAGGATGTCCAAACGTGGCTCTCGTGTTTTACGATACGCTCTTGTAAATGCAGTTTGGAATGTTGCCAGAAACAACACAACCTTCAAGGCTTATTATGATTCCAAGAGGGCTGAAGGCCGATCTCACTACAATGCACTTGGGCACTGTGCCGGCAAACTTGTCAGGGTCATCTGGAAGATGCTCACTGACAAAGTAGAATTTAACCTCGAATAAGAGGTCTGTATGCTAATATCGATAGATTTTGAAAAAGCACCCTAAGGGAGCTCTATTAAAGTTACCTTTTTTACCACCGATATAAAAAAGAAATTTTTTGCTAATTTATGGTTGACTTTTCATAGCTGGTCTCCATTAAAATAATATAAATATGCATCATTAAGTGTGGGTTTAACTAAACGAGCTTCTTTTGAAATCTTTTTTCTGTTTATCACTCTAGCTACAGTAACTCCTCTATCCTCATGTATCATAGATACCAGCTCATTTTTAATACTGTACTCCGTATCCCTGTCATGTATTGGAACTTCCCAAACACTTCCTTCACAATCATTGATTAATTCACTCTCATTGCCACTAGCAATAATATATCCACTTTTAATTATAAATATCTTATTCGCTAGATTCTCTAAGTCACTAACAATATGTGTTGATATAATAATAATCTGAGTCTTGCTAATATTAGACAAATAATTTTTTAGCCTAATCCTCTCAATCGGATCTAATCCTGTTGTAGGCTCATCTAAAAGTATAATTTTAGGATTCAGTAAAAAAGCCTGAGCCAGTCCTACTCTTCTTAACTGTCCACCTGAAAGTGATTTCAGCTTTTTATTTTGAAGTTCCTTAAGTCCAAAAACCTCCATATTGTTCAAAACATCTTCCTCTATGCCAGCTCTATTAAATCCAGATTTTATTCGTCCCATATACATCAAAAATTCATAGACAGTCATCAAAGGATACCCCACAAAAACTTGTGGTAATATTCCAAGCAATACCTCTTTTGCTCTTTTTCTACTAGCCGGGTAGTATATTTCCCCTTTATATTTCGTTGCATACCCACTAATTACTTTAAATAAAGTTGTTTTTCCAGCTCCATTTGCTCCTAATAGTCCATAAATTCCAGGAGCTAAGTCCATGTCTATTCCATTCAAAACTTTTTTATTCCCATATTGCATTTCTACATTATTTAATGTAAGATTCATTACATTCTCCTTATATTTCAAAGTTTATACCCTATGCCATTTAAAGATACAGTATGCTGACTTGACCTTCCAAATACTTGATGGAACAAAGAAAAGTTACAGGCATACACGCTCTGTGTAAATGTTAGGCTGTTAGCTGCAACATTACATTTATAGTTAATATCTGTTATGAGCTTTAAATCCTAATGAAGCAGAATATTCCAAAATAAAAATTAAAACCGATTTATCTATTGTTTTAAATAATGAACTTAATTCATCATCGATGAATATCATCAATAGTCCATTATCTCTACAATTCTCTGTATAAAATTTTTTTATCTTCTCCATTTTTCTTTTTTTCAATTTGTTTTACTATAGCCCCATCTTTCATTAATAACACTTTTTTTACTATAACTTGCTATTGTCGGATCATGTGTTACCATTAAAAATAGTACGATTTTTCTTCTAAGTTTAATCTTTCAAAATATTTTTATTACTATTTCAGAATTAATGCTATCTAAATTCCCGGTAGGTTCATCTGCTAATATTATCTTAGGTTCGTTTATAATTGCTCTACATATTGCAGTTCTTTGTTTTTTTCACCACCTGATACTTCTGTTGGATATTTGTCTAAAAATTTTTCTCAATCTCAAACCTTTTTGCATTTTCTAATATTAATGATTCAATCTCTCTATATGGCTTATTACTTATGTATAAAGGTAATAGAATATTCTCTTTTAGAGTCAGACTATCTACCAGATAAAAATTCTTGAAACACAAATCCAACTATTTTTTTGTCTAACATCCGATAATTTTTCATCAGAACAACTACTTAAATTAATATCTCCAACAATTGCTCTTCCGGTAGTTGCCTCTTCAATCCCTCCAAGTATTTTTAATAAAGTAGTTTTTCCGCAACCTGATTTTCCCATAATGCTAATAAAGTCCCCCTGATATATCTCTAAACTGACACCATTTAAGACTTGATTTAAATTAACAGATATTTTTTTCCCCTTTTTCTTCTTATCTCTCTTATTATATATTTTTGGTTAAATCAACAGCCTTTATAACTTCATTCATATATCCCACCTATCCTAATCGCCTTAAAATATAAGAAATAAATTGTTTTTTAAGTATTTTATAGTAAATATATTCCAATGTTAAATATCCAACTATAAATATTGCAAAAAAAGTGTAAATCTGACTTCTCTGCTCTACCCTATTGACACCGGATAGTATATAAAGATACATCATGGATAATATACATGCTAATATCACAGGAATCAGAAAAAGGCAATTGAAGTTCTCTTGTGGCAGTATTAGCAATAGTCTTCTTGTTCATGCCCATAATATAATACGCCTTGTATTTTTTTCCGACAAATAATCTATCTGACTAAATGTATTTATATAGATTGCACTATTCTTAAAGATAGTGATTACAATGGCTACCAATACAAAGACAATAAGCATACAAAGTATTACATTTCTATTTATTTCTACATATTTATCCTTTTTCATATATTCTTACTTTCATTTCATCTTTTTGTTCGTAATCATTCAGTACTTGTTTAATACGATTTTTGATCTCCATGCTCTTTTTGCATTTACAAATATAATATGTTTATTCTGTCCATGTCTGCTGATATCCTCATAGTCTCTGTGATTCATCAAAAAAACATATATTCATTTCCATAATTTTTCAAATACTCCAAATATATTTTTCCCAATATCTGCTTTTTAATACTATAGTCAAATTGTTGTCCGTTTATAGTGTAAATCGATATAAAACTGTCTCCATTTAACGCCTCAAAATCTTCCTCCAATTTCAATTCAATCCCTATTATCTCTCCACTCTTTAGAGTCCAATTTTTATTGCGAAAGGTATTATAGCGTTCAATATCTACACATCTTATATTACCTATATTTTTGGTTATTTTTTTATTTCCGAAACCTCCAGTGTAGATATATCCATAGGAATTTTTGAATTTTTTTCAGGCTTTCAATCAAGGTATTTGGCACAGAATAGCTCTCTATAACGAAGTCATTCGGGTACATCATTTGATAGTTTTCTACTGTATTTGCATATATGTTATTATAAATATTTGCTCCTATGAAAATGAGTAGGATCATTCCACTTAATAATGAAAAATATATGATTTTTACTAAATTTATTGAACCGAAAGACAAAAATTATTTATAAATAAAAAAATTTTTTTATAATATAACTTTGTTTCTCCTCTTAATAATTGTAGTATAGGAAATGCCATAGATACAAAAAAATAAAAATATAGCCCTATAGAAATTAACAATATGGAAGAAAATGTTCGTAAAATTATATCTCCTTGTTGAATTAAAAATAACATACAAAAGAAAGTATAGACAAAATAATTCCAAATACAAATCTATACCAGCCTTTTTAGCTAATGTATCTGCTCTTTGTTCCTCTATAAGCAAATCATTTAATTTCATTTTTTTCTTATCTTAATATAAATACAAAGAGCAGATATAAAATATAAAAAGCAAAATATATCATATAAGTGAAAAATATAGCTTTTTTATTGGATATATAACCATCGGAAATTCATATAAAAACACTTTTTCTAAAAAGTATATACTTCCATGGTAAAAAGACGCCCCAATCATGCTCCCCAAAATCATGGATACAATATATGTGGCAAGAAGTTCAATTATTATACATTTGAATAAATTTGATTTTTTTCTGTCCTAAAATAATAAAAAAATAGCATAATCTCTGCTTTTTTCTTTTTTTGTGTAGTTTAAAAATGTATAAATAATAAAAGCATAACGAAATAAGCATGAACACATAAGAAATCCATTTGAGTGTGCTAATCTCACTGTTCATAATTTTTAATATTTTTCTATTTTTTTACAACTTCTCTCATAGCATTCAAATAACTTGATATAATGATATATCCTGCTACTGCTATCACCGAACTTACCAAATAGAATATATAATCTTTATACTTTGATTTCATATTTTTTTAATATTAATGTGTATAGCATAATTCCTCTTCTTCTGCAAAAACTTATTATATTATATAAAATATGATTCTATAGTCCACTACAAGAGCCCGAACATGCCTTAGAACAGGCTATACATACTGCAGACATAATATCATTACTCAACATACCTTTTCCATTAAACATAATGCTTCCACCACTCGGTCTACTTAGAGTACAAATCATATTCATTAATGTTGTTTTGCCTGCACCATTAACTCCTAATAGTCCATACACGCCATTTTTCAAAATAAGGCTCTGATTGCTAATCGCCTCATAATTCCCATACTTTTTAGTTATATTTGTTAAAATTAGCTCCATCTTAATCTCCTCCTAGTATTTAAGTCTTTGATTTCCGTAAAATAAAGAAATCAATTAAATACATAAAAAACCACCTTCGATTCGAAGATGGTTTAATAAATCATCATATTCACTCAGTAACCATATTTCGATCTATTCGTTATACTGTTTTCAGGCTAATAACAGTATATCTTTGTATAAATCAAAAGTATTGGTACTAATGTGCAAAGTTTAAAAGATATTTTTTTGATGTAGCCAAGCAGAGTTGCTTTTCTAAGCATTTCCTGATAATTTTTCACATCAAGCTTATCGTAAATTATATTCAAATGATTCGCTAAAGTTCTTAGTGAAATAAATAATTCTGAAGCAACTTCATTCCTTGTAAAACCTTGGGCATATAAGTTTATAATCTCTAATTCCTTGTCAGTTAAATCAGTTAACTTATCTTCACTTATTTTAAAATGTCTTTTTGCCTTTTTATTATTTCTTTTTATAATGTTGTATAACTTATCTGTTTCAATATCCTTATTAAGAAATCCAACCGCTCCGCTCTTTTTTTAGCCTCCTTTTCAAATGCATAATAATCATATCCGGTCAAAATTATAATTTTACAATCGGGTTTTTTTCCTTCAAAATATTTCTGCACAATTCAAGACCATCTATATCCAGTATTTTTATATTGATGTCTATTAAGAGCAAATCAAAACTATTACTCAATATCTTGCTAATTATATCTCTTTCAGTAGTCTTATAATCAACCGTTTCAACACATTGAATATCGGAATATCTCATCAAAGAGTTTTTTTAAGCTTTCAGACAAAAAGCCTATGATCTTCTATTAATAGAATTTTTCAATGATATCTCCCCTTTAATGGAATATTTATTATTATAGTAACCCCTTCATTGTTCTCTACCATAATCTTTCCTCCTATCATTTGAACTGTCTTATGAATTCCAATCAATCCGGAAAATCTGTTATTTTCATATAACAAGTCTTCATCCAAGAATCCCTCATCATTGAACGCTTCAATGCTAAGAATAGAATTTTTCTATACATATTTTTTTATTTCGGCAAAATTAGATTCCGTATGCTTATAGATGTTATTTACCAGTTCCTTAACCACTCTTAGCAGCAATTCATCATATGGGTTTTTCTAAATAAGCTTTCTCATCACAAAAATAGATCTAAAAACAATTTTTTTATCAAAATGACGATTTTTTTATCTGCTCAATATTTAAACATAAATTTTTCATATAACGATTTATCTAAATATATAGAAGGCGTCAAATTATCAAGCTTTAATCTTAACTCATTTATGATATTAGATAATATCTCAGAAACTTCTTCTTTGGATACATTCTCATCATCCATAGATTTCTTCAAATAAATAATATCTTGTAGGATCGAATCATGTAGATAATCTGCTATGTCCTTATTATATTTTTAATTCATTACTCAGATGACTAATCCTCATCAAATATGTATTTTTTTAATTTTTTTCTTTTGAATGTATTCCAAATTTCGTATAGTTCACAATAACATAAACAAAATTAACTGTTAATAAGAGCAATATCTGAAGATAATAAAAATTTGTAAGAAATACTAAGATGCCAGCAACCAATAAACCCACCAAATATTTTTTTATTCTAAAAACTATTCCAACGTAATAACTCAAAAAAATATTTTTGAATAGAATACTGGAAACAACTGATAATTAAAAATAGTCTTACTGCCGAATAGCTACTATCTAATAATCCCATTTTTTTATACAAGACTCCAGAAAAAAAGCCACGATACAATCAGAAATGTTATTATGTTCTTTTTGTATTCCATGTAGTTTGTTATTCTTCTGTAATGTATCATAAAATATATAATCGGAATAAACATTACAGCTAAAACAGTTATAAACAAATACCACTCTAATAATTCATTTTTTTGATGAGAATATAATATACCCCACCAGCGAATAAATTGTAACCACTATAGAGATAACTATATTGTAAGTACGATAAATCTTATTATCCAATATAAAATGCCAATTGCTTAGTAGCAATAAAACCATTATTAATAATAGAATATGTGCGAAATAGCTATCTACATCTTGTAGATAAATAAAAAGAAACAAATAATAATATAAAAACTTGAAATCCCGAATTTATATATCAAAAAAATTACTCATTCTTGTTTCAAACATTTCCATTAACTGTATACAACAAACATTAAAAAAATACATAATGATATAGTGTCCACTGCTTAATTTATGATATGAAGTAAGAATCAAAAATACCCATTACTCCAATATATCCTATTTCCAAAAAAATACTTTCAACGCTTTATTATTCATTTTATCAATTCCTTTATCCTATATATTAAATAATAATTATGTTAATCTTCCTAATAAATGTAGTCTGATTGAAATATTTATGTTTTAATCTAAGTTAACAACCCCCATTTCAAATGGAGGTTTAATTTTAACCCCTCCGGGGTATTTCTCAGGTTCCGCCAAGGGCGGGGTTTCGCAGTACCATTTTTATTGGTAGCCTCCTAAAGAAGGCTCTTCTACTTTCTTCCGTCCGCTAACTTATCATTTTCTTCTTGTTCCTTAATATATTTCAAGATTGTTTCTTCATTTACATTTCCTACTGATGATACATAATATTCTCTTGCCCAAAAATGACGATCGCCCCATTTATTTCTATACTCAGGATGTCTATCAAATAGCATTAATGCACTTTTACCTTTTAAATATGACATGAATTCCGATACACTTATTTTAGGTGGAATTGCTATATACATATGAATATGATCTATACATACTCTTCCATCTATCAACTTTATCTGTTTCATCTCACACAACTTTTTTATTATTTCCACCAAATCTTTTTTTGTTTCTCCATACATGATTTTTCTTCTGTATTTTGGTATAAAAACAATATGGTAAGTGCAATTCCATGATGTATGTGATAAACTACTATTATCCATTTGGATACCCCCTTTGATATATTTATTGGTTGGCGAACCTTTAATATTATATCAAATTTGGGGGTTTTTTACATAACGCTAAAGCTTTTTCAACCACCCGCATAGCAGGTGGTTTATTTGTTCTCTTGCGAGAACAGGGCCTTGCCCTAACAAAAAGTAGGGAACAAACTGCAAATTCGGTCTGCTCCCTACTTAATTAGTTACTATTTAAGCATCTCTCTTAGCTTTTTTAAAATCTTATTTCTAAAACTGAAAATCTTCTTAGAAGATACCTGTTGCTCTTTTGCTAAATCACGAATGGTCATTTTTTGAAATACAAAGAATCTATCACCTTTAGCCCTTCATCATTTAGCTTTCGCAGTGCCTGATATAGATCCTTGATTCTCATTTTAGTTTCAATGATTTTTTCAATATCCACATCTTCATCTACAATGGAATTCAAGTCAATCTTGTAATCCTCATAACCGTAAACCTTATGTTTTTTATCTGATTTATTTAAATAAGCCTCATGATTGACTTGCTTCTTATATGCTTTATATATTTCATCGGATACATATATCTTTTCACCTTTTACATAGATATATTTTTCTATCATCTGTCATTTGTGAAATCCTTTTTTTATCCAAAAATTTCAAATCCGATTTTTTTGAACAAAAAGGAGGACTCCTGCATTTTGGCATGCGAAAATCCTCTAATGAATAATACATATTCTATTTTCAGTTTAGGATAGTTCTATAAATTTCCACAATTACATTCATAAAATTTAATAGTTACATAACTGAAAAAAATATAACCGCTTAATACTCTATTTACTCTACTCTTTATTTCTTCAAAAAGCTTTTTGTATTATATGTTTTTCACAGCTAATACATTAAACAATGAATCGTTCAAATAGCTATTTTTCCGAATCTTCTTTTTATATTTTTTTATAATTACCTTTTTGTTATTGTTTAATAATGCATACCCGAAATAACAATATAACTATAATATCCCTCGTAACTCTTAATAGGTAGATTCTATCAACAGTAGAAGTTGAGCTGTAAATTTTGCAAAATATCACTTATTAAAATATTTATCCATTAATTCAAGCCATTCTTCCCTTCCGGGGCTGTAATAAACGGCATCTCCCAAAATAAACCCTTCTCCGGTAAATAATTCAGGGTAGTACGGCGGGATCTGCAATTCTATTTCACTTCCATCTTTTTTTGTAAGAATCAACAAATCCTCATAAGATGTTGCCCCTAAATAATATACCTCGGAATTTTTTAAAACCTTTACTATTTCATTAACAGAATCCGCATCTTCTATGTTTAGAACCTTGTTCTGCCATTTTTCCGGGTTTTTTCGAATCCGTTTTATAGAAGAAATATCTGTAATTTCATTTAAAGAACGAACCTCGTAAAAATCTTTAACCATTTTATAAAGAGATTGATTCATATGGATAAAGGGTATACCTTCTCCCTCATCATTACACAAGTGTACATATTGACCATCTATTATTTCCGGGGGAACCGGGGTCTTATCACTTGTAATTATACCAAGCTCATCAGGTGAAATCGGCTTATATGCATAAAATTCTTCTCCATGCTTCCATTTATACATAGCTATGTACGAAGTCCCGAATGGCTCAATAGCCCTAAAATGTTTTTCGTGTAATTGGTTAATATATTCCAATCTGTCTTTGTTAACTATTGCATCAAAAACCTCTCCCAAATCGGAATATTTTATATCATCCAAATCAGAATACTGCTTAATACCTAAGTATAAAAGTCTTCCGTCTTTGCTTTTCCAAAAAGAACGCACCTTTAAAAGATCCACTACTTTTTCAAATATTTCCCCTTCAACGATCCAATGTCCCAACTGAATATATCCGGTACTTTCATCAAGTCTATAATCTAAATCTTTTAAAACAGGTTCTTCCTGTTTTGATATGCCGAGAATGTAGCAATATCCGTCATTTGAAAGGCGACCCCAAAACTTATAATCATTTTTTATAGGTTCCGTATAGACTGATAAAAGATCCTGTTCCATATCTGTATAGTTTATTTCAGGAGTTTCCATCTCCATCGGGAATATAAGACTTTCCAATTCCTTTACTTCTATGTCAGTAAGTTGATTATCCGTAAAATCATAAACTAAGGCTTTTGATTCATCAACATTTATAACGGTAGAACTTTGGGTATTTCCCAAAATCTCTTTTTTAGAACATGCAGTCAATAAAACTATAATTATTAAGGTATAAAGCGAAAATGACTTCATCGTATAGTACCTCCCGTAAAAATCTCCGCAGAAAAATATTCATTTATCCTCAGAGATTTAATATAATTATTCTATTTCTAATGTTTCTAAATCTCCCGAAACTGCATCAACATAATATTGTTGATTATTTTCTGAAACAAGTTTTACACTCAAACGGTATGTCCCATTTTCTGTTTTTTGTACACATACTCACAACTGTCTATTTCAGGTGCCTTAAAATTTAATTTACTATCTAAAATTTCTTCTGCTTTACGAATGGTTATAGGTTCAATAATCTGACTGCCATCAATTTCACTTATCTCTGACCATCTGTCTATTACAGAAAACACACCATCTGAATCTGAACACACTGTAAAAAGTTGTCCTCAAGTGGAATACCCCTATATTGTTGCTGATATGTAGAAACAACACCTATATTATTTTCTTCTCCATCAGAACCATCTTCTTTTATTTCGGTTTCCAATAAAGCATAATTGTTTATTATTGCATTGCTTAGATTACTGTCTATTCATAGATTTTCAATAATAACCGCATTATTCTTTTGGGCATCTTCAAGTTGCACAAGAGGTAATGCTGCTAAATCCCATAAATATACAAGTCGCAAGTGCTATAATTTGTTTTTTCATATCGAATCTCACATTTTAAAATTGATCAAAAATGTACTTACTACAACTAAAATTTACAAACTTTTTCTTAGGTTATTATCATCAATATTTTTCTAAATATCCGTTTATACTTATCCTGAAATTATATAAAGTCAGTACATAAAATTAACTATGACAACTATCTTATGAAAATGTACTGACTTTAACTAAATTTTATTTTAATTCCACATTGATGTCTTCAAATTCATTCTGCTGACCTACTTGAAGATGTAATGTATCATTATTAATAATATTCTCTTTCTTATATATCAATACTTTTATTATCTTCCTGCCAGTAAACTCCCGGACCTGTCCTCTTTCCTTCACTGTCTACTACCAAAAACATGTTTTCATATACATTACCGGTATCTTCTGATAAATATAGTGCAATATATTCCGGATAGAAAACAGCTTTTTCTATTAATACAGACTCGCCATTAACTTCAATACTCTTATTAAGAACTCTTTCTTCTTGTTTTTCTCTGTTGAGTGAAAAAGTATATTCTAATCCATCTATCATAACTTTTATCGAATCATTACCTTCAATATTACATATACTTAAACACAACCTGTCTTCTGAATCAAGCCAATATCCAAAATAGCAATTCGGTTCAACCTTTATATCAATATTTTCAAGGTCATCACTGTTATCACTTGCTTCAGAATTTAAATCAGCATAATTTAAATAATTACCGGTATTTGTATCTTGCTTTTTGAAAGCCAAGCTATATATTGGATCACTGCCTGATACATATGCAAGTTCCAAGCGAATGCCCTCAGAATTTGTTTCTGAATATACTTGAACTAATTCTTCCTTTTCCTACACGCCTGCTGGCTACAACTTTGCTTTTGAAGATGCAGCTTAATAAGCAAAATTATCTGTTTCCAAGGTTGAATACTTGTCACTGTCTTCATCCAAAGCTTTATTAAATTCTTCTTCCGAAACCTCTGTAAATCCCAGTACATATATTTCATCAGGTTCTGCCGCCAAAGCACTTATATAATTATAAAATTCTTCTGCATTCATGTCTGCACAAGCCTCATCTTCCGGTATAAATTTATCACGCTGTGAAGAATCAGACACTTCAACTCCCAGTGCTTCTATCTTTGCCCAGTATTCATCTTCTGTAAGAACTTCTCCATTTACTACAAAAGTATTATCAGTTGCTTCTATTCCTTTACTGTTTGTTGAAGCTTGAACAGCCTTCAACCCCCAGAATAATGACAGTGCAAGTACACTGCATATAGCAACACCTTTTAATATCTTAAACATACACTTCTCCTTAATATTATCTTAATTTTTACATCTATCAATGTATCAAACACGCTATGTTGAATGTAGTGTGGCTGGTATAGCCCTTCATAATCAATCTCCGTTTTTATACCTCATAGGATTGATTTTCATCATGTTTCCCATCTCCTTGATATACACCTTACCTTATATAACTATTTATTTTAGCTCTATATTTCAATGAATTTGTTGACGCATTGAGTATAATAACCTCATACCTGCTATTATTTTGTGCGTCAAATACCAGTGTCGCAGTTCCATAATACGCTCTATTATAAATAGCATTACCATTTTGATTTATTATAATGTTGTACCTCACTCCACCATAAGACGATGCATTACTTATCTTCACTGTAAAGCCATTGTGATTCGGTTGTGTCCAAGATGCCATATTAAGCTTATAAGATTTATGTGCTAAACCTTCTAAAGTTGCATTGTCATCTATATTAGCAGAGTTTAACTCAATAGGGGCTATCTCTTCTAAAGTTAATTGCTCATATTCCTCCTCTGTTATTGCCCTTACCATATCACCTTCTAATACTTCTTCTTGAAAAAAATCTCCCTTTTCAATAACCTGGTTATTTTCATTCACACCTATATCAGCAAATACCATCATAGATAAAGCAATCATTAAAATCAAAGTACAAATTCCCGACAATCCTCTTTTCCACTTTTTCATAATAATCATCCTTTCTTTTGTCGGGTGTAATTTTAAAACCGATTTTTCCTGTATTTCTTTTAATTCTACAAGCCGCAGCATAGATAAACAGTATTCTTTTCTATTTTTAACAGTATCACCCACTCTTTGAATAACCAGCTTATCACAAAGCAGCTCTAAGTCATCCTCCATATATCTTGATGCCACAAGAATAAATGGATTATACCAAAATAAGCAAGTAATCACATTTTTTATATGGGTAAGCACTATATCAAATTTTTTAATATGAACCATTTCATGTATTATCACATATTTTAATAAATTATTATCTTCCAATACTTGGCTCTGTATTATTATTTTAGGACAAATCACTCCATAGGTGATAGGAACTTTAATCTCATCATTTATGTATATCTGTACCTGTCTTTTTCAATCTGAAACTATTAACAAGTTCCTCTATTCTACTATCCGGTTCTATCCGTACTGAGTTCCTTAGTGCCTTGTTTCTCTTTGTTACTTGGATTACTGTATATATCAAAAGTATACTTGCAACAATTAGTTGATTCAAATTAGATAAGATATATCCAACTTCTTGTACAAACATTTTTATATAATTACTTATCAACACAAAATGGTTCCAGTAAATATTGAAGCATTACATATTTCTCTAATTCTTCAATTTGAATTAAAAATAGAAAATGGAAAAAGCAAATAAATAAAAAAAGTATTGACCATAAAATAATGTCTGCCCATTTAATACTCTTAACATTTAATGTCTTTCTGGTCAAAAGTACCAACATTATAATAAAAAGTACTCTTAATACTTCTTTCCAAAGTCGAAACTATTACGAATTCTACCATCACATCACTATTCCTCTACTTCAAAGTTATCTATAAAATCTCTCATCTCCTGTATATCTTTTTTAGTAACTTTTTTCTCACTTAGAAAAGCACGACAAACATTAATTATAGAACCTTGAAATAACATTTCTATCGCTTCTTCTATTTGTTTTTTTAACGCCTCCTCCCTTGAAACAATAGGTTTCAATGTGTATTTTGGGTAACGCCTTGTAATAGCCCCTTTTTCAAGTAGCCTGCCGAAAAAGGTATAACAGGAAGTTTTTCCCATTCCATATTTTTTATATAACAGCTTTGAGAGTTCCAACGCCTGAATTTCTCCATTATCATCCAAGCATTCTCCATCCCACAACATCTCCATTACCATTAGTTCTCCATGTGAAAGCTCCATTTTTACTTTCTCCTTATTAATATTTCGTTTTATTTTCAATATGAGTATATCATATCTTTGAGTAAAATCCAATATCAAAAAAATATTTAGATATTGAGTTTTATATTTTTATAAATATAATAATATTAATAGTTATACCTAATTTTCTTTGTGAAAATTCTCTAGGGATTTCATTTAGAAGTCATATTATCTGGATTTCCGGATAATTTTAGCAAGCACAGTAAGTGCATATGCACTTACGAAAATTTGACTTAAGCCTCGCTTTCGCATCGGACTCTTTCAGTCAATTTTTGCTTGTTGGGGAATATCCCCAAACCCCTGCATAAGTTACTTCTTTGATTTCATCACCTAAGTAGTTTTTGAAAAAGTTTTCACTTCTTTCATTGAAGCTTACTTTCAAAAATGTTATAATCCTCTTGTAACTTATATAACTATTTTATCTCTCTACAGGAGATTTCTGATTTGGAAATATACTATAAAGCAAAACCTGTAAATCAAGCTTAGCACTTGATTCTACAGGTTTTTTCTTTTGCTATTTTTGGGATTTGGAGGTTTTGACATGGCAAACAGAGTAAGAACTCATGGCATTTATTTAATGCTTTCAGATGATGAACTGAAGGTTTTGGAGAAAAAATATAGACTCTCCGGTTGTAAAACTTTGCGTCAGTTTATTGTGAAATGTATCTTAGGCAAGGATATTTGGTTCTTTGTCAAATGTTGGGGTGGGTTGATTTTGATATGATCCTCCTAAAGTAGACAAGGCAAATAACCAAATCTACTTTAGGAGGATTTTTATGTCCAAAGGAAGAAAATATTCACCCAAAGAAAAGATAAAAATAGTTAAGGAGTATCTTTCAGGTCAATCTTCGTTAAGGGAAATAGGCTCAAGATATGGATATATTAATAAAAAAGGATATCCGGGATATTTTGAACTATGGATAACTTTATACAAAGAGCATGGTGAATCTGTATTTTATCATAGCGGAAATTCATGCTATTCAAAAGAGTTTAAGATAATGGTCGTTGAAGAGTATATTGCTGGAATTGCTTCAGCTACAGATCTTGCTGCCAAGTATAAAATTAGTAATGCATCTATTTTATTAAAGTGGGTAAAATTGTATAATGCTAATGTAGAACTTAGGGATTATAATCCTAATCGGGAGGTCTATATGGCAGAAGCAAGAAGAAAAACCACTATTGAAGAACGCAAAGAAATCGTTGAATACTGCTTATCACACAACAGAGATTATAAAGGTACTGCTAGCTTATATGCTGTTTCATACAGCCAAGTGTATTCATGGGTTAGAAAACATGATGTGGCTGGCGATGAGGGATTGTTTGATAAACGTGGCCGTCATAAAACTGATGACGAAGTAGATGAACTGGAACGGCTCCGAAGAGAAAACAAACGTCTCAAACGTCGGTTAGAAGAAAACGATATGTTGGTACAACTGTTAAAAAAAGTGAAAGAATTCGAAGGGATGTGAGGTTTGGCAAGCAACGCTATGAGTCAGAGTATATGACTATCAAATACTTTTATGAAAACAATAGTTGGAGTATTAACTGGATGTGCAAGCAGTTATCTGTTTCAAGAGCTGCTTATTATAAATGGTTGCATAGAGAAGTACCTATTCAAGAACAAGAAAATATTGAATTAGCTAATCTTATTAAAGAGTATGATGAGCGCTTTAATCATATATTGGGTTATCGTAGAATGACCTCTTGGATTAACCACTTCAATCATACAAACTATAAGAAGAAGCGTATTCATAGGATAATGAAGAAGTTAAATATTCATTCTGTTATTAGAAAGAAAAAGAAAAAATATTTATCTTCAACACCACAAGTTGTTGCTGAAAACATTCTTCAAAGAGATTTCTATGCAACAGCACCTAATCAAAAGTGGGCAACAGATGTAACAGAGTTCAAAGTGCCGGGCGAAAAGAAAAAACTATATTTAAGTGCCATCATCGACTTATATGATCGCTATCCCGTTTCATATGTAATAAGTTGTAGGAATGATAATCGACTGGTATTTAAAACATTTGATAAAGCTATCATATCTAATCCTGATGCAAAACCCATCTTTCATAGTGATAGAGGCTTCCAGTATACTAGCAAAGTATTTCAAAGAAAGCTTATGGATCAAGAAATGCAGCAATCAATGTCTCGACTTGGACACTGTATTGATAACGGCCCGACAGAAGGTTTCTGGGGAATCATTAAGTCAGAAATGTATGCAATGTACGAAATAAAAGATGAAGAGTCCCTTAGGTTTGCAATTAAAGATTATCTAAGGATTTATGCTGAAGAACGTATACAAGAACGATACGAGTGTAAAACTTCACTTGAAATAAGAACAGAAGTTTTAACCGCTGAAGTTCCTATGGAATACCCTATTCCATAAAACAAACGAAGAAAAAAATACAAAGAAAAATGGTGTGTATAGAAGAATGACCATACCTCTTACAAAGTATGGTCATTCACTAAATACTTATTTTAGATATTTAACATGTCTACTTGACAGGGGGCATATCAAAATACGGCATCCCCTTATCTATTTCCTAATTTGTTTCCTGTCTGAACTCTTCCCAAAGCTTATTGTGAAGCTCATTTGCCTCATCACTGATATTCTCGATCAACTCTCCGTTTTCTATAAGTGAAATCTTATCTTCAGGGAATACTATCAAATCCTTCCATTCATCTGATACATAACTTTCAGCAGCCTTGTTAGTAACGAAATATCCTACGTACTCAAAGCATTTTGCAGCTACTTCAGGCTCATTGATATACTCAAGGAATTTATAAGCAGCCTCAGCATTCGGTGCATTTGACAGAATAAAGCTTCCCATTACCCCAAATCCAAGTCCTTCTTTAGGATATACAACCTTTAAATCAGGATTTGCCTTGATTGCCTGAGTTACCTGTGATGTATACATAAATGCCGCTCCGACTTCACCGCTTAAGAGATAATCCTGAAGATTATTGTCATTTATAAGGCGGATATTTGGCGCCAAAGTCTTTAACTTATCTCCTGCTTCCTGTATCTGAGTAAGATCATTTGTATTAAATGAATATCCGAGTGATTTCAAAGTAATACCGTCTATTACTCTGTAGTTTCCGATAATACCTACATTACCTGCAAGCTCAGGATTCCAAAGATCGTTATAACCTTGAATATCCACTTTCACAGTCTCAGGATTATATACTATCAAAGGTATACCTGCACCGTAAGGCATTGTATACTTATTTTCAGGATCATAGAACTTGCTTTGGAACAAAGGATTTATATTGTCATATGTAGATATCTTTGATTTATCAAGTTCTTTAACAAGTCCTTCTCCTATTGCAAGCTGTATAATATAATCGTCAGCTACTACTATATCATAATCTCCACCCTTAGTCTCTTCAAGCTTTGCAAGCATTGTCTCGTCAAGGTCGAAATTTGAATAATTTACCTTAACTCCGGTCTTTTCCGTAAATCCGTCCAACACCTCCTGTGGGAACATTCCGTCCCATGTGTACAGATTTAAAGTAGTACCCTTAAGACTGCTGTCAGCGACAGCTCCTGTACTTTGCTGAGAAGCATCTTTAGAGCCTCCTCCACATGCTGTAAGAGCAACCGCCGCTCCCAAACCAAGTAAACCTAATACTTTAGATCTCATTTAATTTACCTCCAAATCAATCTTTTCTTGTTTTTTCCGAAATAAATATCACCAACACCGTAATCACCAGTATAATGGTTGCGAGTGCATTTATTTCAGGAGTAATACCTGTCTTCATCTTTGTATATATCTTTATTGCAAGAGTATTTACTGAAGGACCGGTCGTAAATATAGATATTACCACATCATCAAAGGACATTGCAAATGATAATAATAATCCGGATGCAATTCCCGGCAAAATATATGGTAATGTTACATCTCTGAATGTTTCAAACTCACTTGCCCCAAGGTCTCTTGCCGCCTCCTCAAGCGAAAGATCCATTCCCATAAGCCTCGCTCTTACAATCAAAAATATATAAGGTACACAGAATGAACTATGTGCAATAGTCATTGTTACAAAGCCGAAGGGCAAATTCATATATGAAAATATAGCCATAAAAACCATTCCGAGAATAATCTCCGGAATCATTATTGGCAGAGATGCAAAACCACTGATGAAATCATCGAAAATAAACTTTTTCCCTCTCATGGCAAGAGCCGCACTTACACCTATTACAAGTGAAAGTATACATGTCAAAACTGCCAGTATTATACTGTTTAATAATGCCTTCTTTATATCACCGTCATTAAAAAGCATCTTATACCAGTCTAGAGAAAAACCTTCCCATACGCTTGTAAGCTTGGATTTATTAAAGGAATACACTACAGTAAGTATTATAGGAAGATAGTTTAAAACAGTTACCAGCCCCAAAAATATAATGGCTGCCTTTGATACCTTTTTCAAAATAACCCCTCCAATTCTCCTGTACCCGAAACCTTCTTATAAAGTCTCAAGAATAATATGGTAAGTAACATTAAAATCACACTTAGTGCAGCCGCAAACGGTATATTTCTAAGCTTTGTAAGCTGCTCCACAATAACACTTCCAATAAGTACTATTTTATTTCCGCCTAGTATATCGGAAATATAGAACAGTCCCATACTGGGTACAAATGTAAGTACCACACCACTTAAAAGTCCCGGCATTGTAAGTCTGAGTGTTATTGTGAGGAATGATTCCAGCCTGCTTGCCCCCAAATCTCTGGAAGCCTCTATAAGACTCCAATCCATTTTTTCCACACTGGAATATACTGAAAGTATCATAAAGGGCAGTAAAAAATATACCATACCTACAAGTACCGCAGGATATGTATACAACAGTTTAAGCGGAGTCTTTGTAATGCCTAAAAACATTAAAAGCTTGTCGAGTACTCCGTTACTTCTAAATATTATTATCCAACCGTTCAGTCTGATAAGACCACTGGTCCAAAAGGGAATCATAAGAAGCATCATCATTCTTCTCTTCCATCTCTCACTGAGCCTTCCCATAAAATATCCGAAAGGATATCCTATCAGAGTAACCAAAACAGTTGATGCCAATGCAAGTTTAACGGATTCCAAAAATATATTCAAATAAAAAGGATCAAATACTTTTTTATAATTTTCCAAAGTAAATGTAAAATCAAATCCCCAGGTCTTTGCCTTTGTCAAAAAGCTTATAAGAACCATATAGGCCAAAGGTAATATTACAAAAAGCATTGTAAAAAGATATATCGGTATTCTAAGCAGATACTTATTAAGTTTCTTATTTTTCACCTTGAACCTCCACCATATCTTTTTTATCCCAGCCGATACTTATCGTATCACCAAGATTTAAATTGATGTTCATGCCCATATGTGATGAAGTTATCTCCTGATTATCTTTTAGTCTTACCTTTACCTTTGAAAGACCTGCCGTAAAGCTGTTTTCTATTACTATGCCGTCATAATCGCCTGCTCCGAGTCTTACATACTCTGATCGAATGGCATAGATCTTTTCTCCTTCTTTATAAAGGTTTGCACCTCCTACAAACTCCGCAACAAAGGCTGTTGCAGGGGTATCATATACTTCGCTCGGAGTTCCTATCTGCTCTATCTTGCCGTCTTTCATCACAACTATTCTTGATGACATGTTTAAAGCCTCTTCCTGGTCGTGAGTTATATATATAAATGTGATACCAAGAGCTTTTTGAAGCTTTTTTAACTCCATCTGCATCTGTCTTCTAAGCATCAGATCCAGTGCTCCAAGAGGCTCATCCAAAAGTAATACACTCGGTTTATTTACAATAGCTCTCGCTATTGCAACTCTTTGCCTTTGGCCACCTGAAAGCTGTGTAGGATTCCTTTTTTCAAAGCCCTCCAGCTGTACCAAAGAAAGTGCTTTTTCCACCTCTTTTTTTATTTCATTGGCCGGCTTCTTTTTTAGTCTTAATCCATAGCCTATATTTTTTTCAACATTCATATGTGGAAAGAGAGCATAATTTTGAAATACTGTATTTACATCTCTCTTTTCCGGTGCCAGTCCTGTGATATCCTTTCCGTTAAGTATCACCTTGCCGCTGTCCGGACTCTCTAGCCCCGCAATTATTCTTATAGTAGTTGTTTTTCCGCAACCACTTGAACCCAAAAGAGTGATAAACTCTCCTCTACCTATATCAAGGGAAATGTTCTTTAAAACATTCTCACCATCAAAACTCTTCTTTATATTTTCCAGACTTAGTATAGTATCTGTCATCTAAATTCCCTCCTAGGGTTATTTGGCTTTATACAATAGAATATAATACCATCTTTTTTAATATAATTCACTAAAAATATTATTTTATCTCGGCTTTACTTTTACAAGTTAAAATGCTAAAATATAAATATTATTTGATTGGAGCAATATTTATGAATAATAAGATCAGGACTGACGCAGTAGACCATCTATTTGACGCCATCCTTACACTAAAAGATAAAGAGGAATTTTATATTTTCTTTGAGGATGTTTGCACTGTAAATGAGTTGCTCTCTATCTCTCAAAGATATGAAGTAGCCAAGATGCTACGTGAAAAGAAAACATATTTGGAGATTGCCGAAGAGACCGGCGCTTCTACAGCTACCATCTCCAGAGTAAACCGTTCATTAAACTATGGAAATGACGGATATGACCTTGTTTTTAACAGGCTTGGTTTATTTGAAAATAATAAGGAAAAATAATTTTGCCGGAGTTTATACTCCGGCATTTTTATATAAGTCCAAGTGCTTTTTTTGCAAGTTCATCCGCCATATCGTTATACTTATCTCCCGAATGTCCTTTTACCTTTATAAAATCAACATCCACATACTTTGAAGCATTTTTGTAAAATTCAACATAATGCATGGTTCCCGGCTTTTTTGCCTTCCAATCTCCGTTGCACCACTTCTCTATACCCTCATAATCATAAAAAATACTGATGCTCTTTATATCATGATCCAAGCAATATTGCATGGCCGCCATAGATCCCTGTATCTCGCCTGCAACATTTCTCATATCACTCATATCATCTTTATCAAACTTTTTTGAAAAGTAAAGTTCTTCATCATTATGCATCATAACCATTCCATATGAATATGATTTTGTAGTATCGTCATAGCTTCCATCCACATATGCAAATGCCTCAGACTGCCTTTCTTCACTTTTGTCTTTATCCTCAATACTCTTTGTTCCGTTTACAAAGCTCAAAGCTTCTTCTCTGGTTGTAAAGCTTTTATAAGCTGCTCCCGAAAAACCGCTTACAGACTGCTTACATTCATCCCATGTCTCAAAGACTCCCGTCTTTCTTCCTTTTTTTACCGCGTAATATTTCTTTGCCATAATTACCTGTTCCAAAATATATTTTTCTCTTCTTCACTCAAATTTGCAGCAAATTCCCTTTTTATTTCAAGGAACTGCTCAAAATTCACTACAATTGAATGAAGTATTGCTCTGTCTTCAAATTCCTCTCGGCTCTTTGGAAGCTCCGAATTTTTCATCTTTTCTTTTACAAAATATAAGTCCATCAAGGCATTTACCGCATTATATGACTCATGCAGTTTGGGCACAAGATTAAAAATAAGTTCAGCCAAATCTCTTGCCTGACTCGGTCTTGTTTTCATTCCCTTTCCCTGATCAAAAATATATCTAAGCGTCATGATTTGAGACTTTCTCATTTCCATATAGTTTATAAAGTACTCCAAATCATAGCTTAGTATATTGTCTTTATCAATATATGATTTTGAAATGGCACTGTCTATCAACTTATCAAGTGCATCAAAATCATATTCAAGCTTTACTCTGTCATTCTCATCACTTAAAAATCCAACTAAAGTATCCAGTATGTACTTTATTTCTTTTTCTATCTTTACCTGATATTCCCTTATATGCTTCAAGTTTCTTGGCATATACATATTTAATAATATTCCAACAGAAGTTCCTATTAGCATCAAAGCCGCCTCATTTTTTACAACATCAAAACTCATATACTTTTCCGCTATAATATGAGTTACCAAAACAGCGCAAGGCGAAAGTCCCTCATTTAAATCAAAGACCATACAAGCCGCTACAAATACCAATAAACAGCATACAAGTGCCAATATATCATATCCGAACAAGCCAAACACAGCAAAGGAAATTAACATAGACAACACAAATGCGGCAATTCTTTTTAATGCAATCTTTATCGTGGATTTTTTTGTATCCTGTATACTTAGCAAGGTTATCATACCTGCTGATACACTGTAGTTTAACCCGAAAGTATCGGCGATAAATATTGCAAGTCCTGTTCCTACAGCTATTTTTATTACCTTTATAAGATTTATATTCTTAAAATATGCCATAGCCCTCCATTATCTTTTAAAATATAATGCTGTCTTCCTTACCAGCTTATATACTGCAGGTAAGAAATATTCAAACTTTATAAAAAATCTTTCTCTAAAATCCAGCTCATTATATTCTTTTTTAAAATCCTTTGACAATATATTTTTAAAATCCCTTGTATTTACATAAGTAAGAAAACGCAGTCTCTTTGCTGCACTTACAACCTCTTCATGAAATCTGTATCCGGAGTCCTCATCATATGCCTTATACATCGCCTCCATATTTTGGTAGTACTCTTCCTGTTTTCTTTTGTAATCACCGCTAAACTGTGAGGCTGTCCATGAAGTCGGCACTCCCATTCTGTACACACTCATAACCTTGTCAATATAATAAGCATCACCGTATTTTACAGATATTATCTGCATCGGTATATCTCCCACCTTACAGTCAAAATAATACTTTGGCAAACTTTTCATATACTCTGTTCTAAGTAGCAATGAAGCCGTGGGATAATGTGCTCTTTTATTTATAACCTCTTGTGCACTGATTACAGAATCTCCTATATAAGGTCTGATAAGATTTGGAGAAAATGTATCATCCAGATTTTCAACCTTCGCAGCATGAAAGCAAAAACTTATTTCAGGATGTGCATCCATATAATCCACCTGCATTTGAAGTTTATTCTCATCACACCAGTAATCATCACCCTCACACATGGCTATATATTCTCCGCTTGCTCTTGGAAAGTTATATTTTCCGCTTGGATTGGTAACCCCTTGTGAGTACATATTCTCCTCATGAAATAACGGCTTTATAATATCCGGATATCTTTTTTCATATTCTCTTATAATATCTGCAGTATCATCTGTTGATGCATCATCATTTATCAAAATTTCTATATCAAAGTCTCTTTTCTGTGCCAAAAATGAATCAATTGCTTTTTTGATATATTTGCTATGATTATAGGTAATACAGCATATACTTACTTTCATATTTTTACTCTCTTTTTATAATATTTGCATGCACGGCCGCATACGATTTTTTTACTTCTACTTCAATATCATACTATAACATAAAAAGTTGATTTAAGGTGAGTTTTTATTATCTTTATAATGCTTCAAAACTTGTGGATAATCTACTACTGTGGTATTATTGTTCTCATTGGAGGTAATTATGACCAGGTATACTCTATTACAATGGATTGCTTTTTTCTATATATATTGTTTTTTTGGCTGGTGTTTTGAATCCGGATATGCAAGTATCAAGGAGAGAAAACTTACAAACAGAGGTTTCCTTCGAGGTCCCTATATTCCTATATATGCCTTCGGCGCTATATTTGTTCTTATTATTACGGACAATTTTCAGGGAAATATTTTTGAAGTTTACTTCTCAGGAATGATTGCGGCTACAATACTTGAGTATATCACAGGATATGTGATGGAAAGACTTTTCAAAGTCAAATACTGGGACTATAGCGATCACAAGTTTAATTTGAGCGGATATATATCGCTCTCCACCTCTATAGCATGGGGATTTTTATCACTCCTGCTTACAAATTTTTTACAGGTAAATGTCTATAATTTTGTATCCAAGATAAGCGATCAAAATTTAAAAAACTCTATAATAGTTGTAAGTATTATATTCTTCTCGGATCTGATACTTTCAATCAAGGCCGCATTCAATCTTGCAAAAGCCTATGCTGCACTTGAGAGGGCTAAGTCGGAATTATCGGAGGTTAAAGAAAAATTGGCTTTAATAGCTGATGATCTTGTAAGTGAAACTCAAAACAAACTTGTGGGTATAAAGGACAGTGTAGCCGAACGTGTCAGTCAAGCAAATGAATATATAACAACCGGAAGAGTAAGTTTCTCTGCTCTAAAATCAGATATTGAAAATGTACTCTCTTCTCTTTCAAATACTGTTGCTTCAAAAAGCCCTGCCTATGTCGAGCTTAAGATAAAATATGAAGTCGCAAGAGAAAAAGTATCCTTAAGCTTACCGAAAACCGGAAAAATCATGTCATTTTTTATCAGAAATATGATAAAGGGTAACCCCGGACTTAATAAAAAATATCTGGATCAGTTAAAAGAACTTAGCGAAGTAAGAAAAAGAAATAAATAAAGTTAAAAGCTACGGTCTGCAATCCGTAGCTTTTGTTATTCTCACTCTACTATATCTATAAGCAACTCTTTGCTGTTTAGTTTAGGATCTTTGATTACTCTTTTTAACAGCTCTTCCAAAACTGCTCCAACCTCCGGTCCCTTAGGTATTCCAAGATCCATCAGATCTTTACCGGTAATATCAGCATACTGATATCAAAAGCATGATTTTCTTCTTTTATCTTCTCATATCTCTTTTCTATATCATTTATCTCTTCCAATATATCAGCATTTTTCCTGTCCGATTTAGAGATCTTTATATAGTCCTCAAAAAGCTTTGTACCAAGCCTGTGCAATGACCATCTTATATCCTCGTCACTCTTTGGTAATGACAATTTCAGCTCCTCTATAAGCAGACATGTATTTATCTTTGTCGCATTATCAGACTTCAATTCGGAAAGTATCTTCTTTACCGAATTTATATCTCTTACATTTTGTAAAAATACAGTCCAGTACATATGCTTTTCATTGCCAAGATCTCTTTTGTAAAACTCATAAAAGCTTTCATCAAGTTTTGCAAATTCTTTGCCTATATATTTATAAAGTCCGCTGCTGTATATATACTTTATATTTCCGGCAAATTTACCGGACAGAGACTTATTCAGTTCTACAAATATCCTCTCCTTACTTACATTTGATAAAAGCGAAGCTTTCTTATTTATTGCATCAAATGTGGCTTTCTCTATTTCAAATCCGAGCTGTGCAGAGAACCTGATTGCTCTAAGCATTCTAAGAGCATCCTCATTGAACCTCTTATCAGCTTCCCCCACGGCTCTTATAATTCCTTTTTTTAAATCCTCCTGACCTTTATATAAATCCACTATACCTCTTTTATGTGAATAAGCCATTGCATTAATTGTAAAATCTCTTCTGCAAAGATCCTCTGAGAGGTTTTTACTGAATGACACACTGTCCGGATGCCTTCCGTCCGAGTAATTTCCGTCTATTCTGTATGTAGTCAGCTCATAACCCTCGCCATCTATAAGTACTGTTATAGTTCCATGTGCAATGCCTGTATCAAAAGTCTTTTTAAATATCTTCTTCATCTCTTCCGGAAGAGCATTTGTGGTGATATCCCAGTCCATCGGTTCCTTTTGAAGCATGGAATCTCTTACACACCCCCCTACCGCAAATCCTTCAAAACCGTTCTCTTCCAGTTTTTCTATAATATTTTCAACATTTTTTGGCAAATCTATTCTCATTCTTATTGACTGCGGTCTCTTTATTATTTTAATATGCTTTTCCCCAGTAAACCATCTTTGTAGCCTTCTTGCCACAGCAAACGCATACATCGCTAAGCTGCTCCTGTGCTTCCGGCATACATCTTGATGTAGCTCCTGCCTCTTCCTTTATCTTATCCTCGCAAGCTCTGTCACCGCACCACATAGCCTTGATAAATCCCGGCTTGTTATCTGCAATGTCCTTAAACTCTTCCATAGTTCTCGCCTCATAAGTATGAGCTTCTCTATGTGCAAGGGCTGTTTCATACATATTTGTCTGAATCTTTTCAAGGCATTCTTTAGCTTCATTCTCAACATTTTCAAGTGAAATAAAGAGCTTTCACCTGTATCTCTTCTGACAAATACACATTGATTATTTTCAATATCCTTCGGTCCTATTTCAATTCTAAGAGGTATACCTCTCATCTCCGATTCTGCAAACTTAAATCCCGGACTCTTCTCGCTGTCATCAAGCTTTACTCTTACACCTGTTGCGTGCAGTCTGTCTTTAAGCGCATTAGCCGCCTCAAGAACACCTTCCTTATGCGCAGCTACAGGTATTATATTTACTTGAACAGGTGCTATATGAGGTGGTAACTTAAGACCTGAGTCATCACCATGTACCATTATAACAGCACCAATTATTCTTGTAGTCATACCGAATGAGGTCTCAAAAACCGGCTTGATTTGATTGTCTTTATCTGTAAATGTTACATCAAAAGCCTTTGCGAAACCGTCTCCGAAGTAGTGGCTGGTACCGGACTGTAAAGCCTTACCGTCATGCATAAGTGCCTCTATGGTATAGGTTGCCTCAGCTCCGGCAAATTTCTCCTTATCTGTCTTTATACCTCTTATAACAGGTATAGCCAAGTCCTTCTCAAAGAAGTCTGCATATACTTCAAGCATCTGTACAGTTCTGTCATGAGCTTCCTTTGCTGTGGCATGAACTGTATGTCCCTCCTGCCATAAAAACTCTCTTGAACGAAGGAAAGGTCTGGTTGTCTTTTCCCATCTTACTACAGAACACCACTGATTCAAAAGCTGTGGAAGATCTCTATAACTTTTTACAACCTTTGAATAGTAATCACAGAATAATGTTTCTGATGTAGGTCTGACACAGAGTCTCTCCTCAAGCTCCTCCAATCCACCATGAGTTACCCATGCCACCTCAGGTGCAAAACCTTCTACATGGTCTGCCTCTTTTTGTAAAAGGCTCTCAGGTATGAACATAGGCAGATAACAGTTTTGAATTCCTGTCTCTTTAAATCTTCTGTCTATCTCATTTTTCATATTTTCCCATATAGCATAACCGGCAGGTCTTATTACAAGGCAACCCTTTACACTTGTATAATCAACAAGTTCCGCCTTAAGCACAATATCTGTATACCATTGCGCAAAGTCCTTCTCCATGGAAGTAATTTCTTCTACAAGCTTTTTTTCTTTAGCCATTTTTATTTAATCCTCTGTATCTTCTTTTATTTCTTTTTTCTTTCTGATCACCAAATCAGATTCGGCATCGTTAATTCTTCTTTTTAAATAAAAGTACAATACGATGCCTACAATGAGTAATATAATAATTAATGCAATCTCAATTATATTTCTTATTAACATTGCCCCTCAATTTTTCTCTTCTCTTTTTATTTATCCATTTAACTGCATTTATCATAGGTAATAATACAATGGCAATCCACCATGCATATGCACCCGCAGCTAAAAGTGTAGCTCCGTCATATCTGTTAAAGCTTTTATCCGATACGTCTAATTCAGATGTATTTGTTTCTGTATTCTCACCGGAATTTTGTGACGCTTCAATATTCTCATTTTGAATTTCATTCTTGTTATTTGTTTCAGTCGTATTTTCAGTCGTTTCCAAAAGACTTGTCTCTACATTGTTTTCAGCTGTACTATCAGTAATATTATTGTCCTGAATCCGGCTTTCTCCTTCATTTTCATTATGAGAAGTATTTCTCCTATTCTCAGGTGCTGCGGATTTTCTTGCCGATACACTGCTTGTCTGACTTTCATACTGCCTTGTGTTCTCAGATTTTGAAACTTCAGATTTAGTGCCTTCCTCATCAGTTTTCCTATCGGATTTTTTTGAACCCGAATTATTATTACTTCCCTGATAAGTCGTACCGTCTTTTTTTACAATATCAAAATTTTCAATTCTTTTCTTTTTACCTAAGCTTTTGTGCCCGAACGATTTACTTGAATTTGATCTTGTAGCGGTATTTTGATTGTCCGGCAAAGGTGTCGGATCAAGTGGTGGAGTAGGTACAACACCCGAATCCGGAAGCATTGGATCTATGGAATCCGGTGGCACAGGTGCAACCTGTAACTTTGGAATAGTCTCATACTGCACATAAAATGTGCCGTCAGGGGCAGTATACTCTCTTTTCTTTAAACCGTCCTCTTCATATGTAGGCTCTCTTTCAATGATCCATTCACCATAATTACTTTCATCTATACTTTCTGAGGTTTCTGTCAGTACTACTCTTGTGTTGCCTCTGTCATATTGTGTGGTAGCACCATCATATGTGCCACCGGTAGTTGTGGCATTACTTTTTATAATGCCAACTCCGTTTACTGATATAAAAGCTGTAGTCAATGCCACTGACACGACTCTCATTGCTTTATATTTTTTCTTCATTTAATCACCCTATTGCATTTTCTTTCATTGCTTCCTTCAGTCCACTGTGGTACTTTCTTCCCACCGGAATTTCCGTATTGTCTATCAGTGTGATTTCCTCATAAGTGAAATTCTTTATATATTGCAATGAAACTAAAAATGATCTATGTACTCTTATAAAACCTTTTGTAAACAGCAGATTTTCAAGTTTTCCTATAGTTGAAATAAACTCAAAACTTTTACGGCCGTAGTACACGGTTATTATTTTTCCTCTAACTTCAAAATATTTTATATCATTTATCGCGATATTCCTATATTCACCAATACCGGTAAAAAGCATATACTCTTTTGATTTTTCAGATGCCGTTTCAAAAACACCCTTTATTATCTTTACCGTCTTGGCACCATCAGTTTCACCCTTCACAATATAATTGAAAGCTCTAACGTCAAACGCTCCCAACATATGATTCTTTGAAACAGTGGTAAATACTATCTCCCCAATGTATCCATTGGAACGAAGTTTTGATGCAGCCTCCATACCATCAATTCCCGGCATATTTATATCCAGAAACATAACATCAATAAGTTCAAGTTTATCTTCCACTTCAAATAACATCTGTTTGGCGCTTTCGAAAACCTCAAATTCTGTATCATAGCCTTCGGACTTTGATATATGTGTGGTGACTTCTAACAAATTCTTTCGTTCTATTGGATTATCATCACATATAACTATTCTCATAACCCAAAACCTTATATCTTATTTTTTATTTTTTACCTTCTCAAGTAAATTATTGATTCTGTTTGTAGGTGTCAAAAGACCGCTTATAGTAGAATCGTGATTCAAATTGTCAATGATAAGTGCTACATACTTACTCATCTCAACATTGTAATAATAAGGTTTGCTTAAGAGATTAGGTGATTGGTATACTAAATTTGTAGTAAATATACCGTCGATAATACCATTCTCATAATATTTATCAAATTTTGCAAAACCGTTGGTAAACAGTCCGAAAGTAGCACAGACAAAGACTCTTCTTGCATTCCTCTTCTTCAATTCCTTTGCAACTTCCTGAACACTCTCACCTGAAGATATCATATCATCAATAATTACAAGATCTTTACCCTCAACATCAGCACCCAAAAATTCGTGTGCGATAATAGGATTTCTTCCGTCAACCACCTTGGTATAATCTCTTCTCTTATAGAACATACCTACATCCAGTTTTAGCATGTTTGCGAAATATATTGCTCTTCTCATTCCGCCTTCATCAGGTGAAATGATCATCATATGATCGGAGTCAACCTGTAAATCCGGGAAATGTCTTAAAAGTCCCTTTGTATACTGATAAATCGGCTGTACAGTCTCAAATCCCTTTAAAGGAATAGCATTTTGTACTCTTGGATCATGTGCATCAAATGTAATAATATTGTCAACACCCATATTTGTGAGTTCCTGTAATGCCAGTGCACAGTCCAAAGACTCTCTTCCCGTCTTTTTATGCTGACGACTCTCATATAAGAAAGGCATTATAACTGTTATTCTTCTTGCCTTTCCTGCTATTGCCGCAATAATTCTTTTAAGGTCCTGGAAATGATCATCCGGTGACATATGATTTATTTTTCCCGACAATGAATAAGTCATGGAATAATTACATACATCCACAAGTAAGTATAAATCATCACCTCTTACAGATTGCTCTATAGTTCCCTTAGCTTCTCCCGAACCGAATCTTGAGATGCTTGATTTTACAATATAATCATCTTTTTCATACTCGGAGAATAAAAGAGTATCCTTATGCTCACTTTCTCTCTCCTTACGCCATTCTACAAGGTAATTATTTACCTTTTTTGTAAACTCCTCCATTCCCTTAAGAGGTATAAGCCCCAAAGGACCTACAGGAATAGAATCGATTTTTTTATCTTCGTACAGCATTTTCCCTCCATTATAGCTTTGCTCGAATATCATTTCCAAATAATCTGATATACATGAAACTCTTCCTTATTCGAGAAGTAACTCTCTCACTGTATATGTCTCTCATTTCATCGAGACTGAGATTAGTCGATATTATAGTAGATTTATCGGTATTTACCCTACGGTTTATTATATGGAAAAATTCAGTAGTTGTAAAGTGATTGGAAAGTTCCGTGCCCAAATCATCAATTATCAGCATATCACTTTCATAAACTTCTTCAATAAGAAGCAAATATTTTTGATCCTCACTCTTTTCCATCTTTACCTTTACCAGTGCTTCAAAAAGTTCTTTTGCACTGAGATATATTACAGAATAATATCTGTCTAGCAATACCTTCGCTATACAATTGCTAAGATATGTCTTGCCCACTCCGGTATTACCGCTAAATATGATATTTCTTCTGTCATTTTCTTCTGAAGCTGAAATATTTTCATTTTCGCTTCTGTTCATTTTAAAATACTTGTCTGCAAATTTCTCACAAAATCTTTTTACACCCTCCATATAGGCGGCATTTGTTATGTTCTGCCCCGGAAGTATTGTTTTATTATCATAATAATCAAATGAGAAATTATCAAAATTTTCTTTGTTTAATATATTTTCCAGATTAGATTGCGCATACAGAAGTTTCCTTATCTTTAACTGAAGACAATGGCATTTTCTTCCATCAATATATCCTGTATCTTTACAGTCTTTGCAATCATAGGTTATTTCCATATAATCCTTCGGAAAGCCGGCAGAGCACAAAAGTTCTTCTTTTTTATTTTTTATACCGTCAATATCGTTTTTTAAATCATTTATTGACAATCTTCCCGATTTCAAGCTTTCTTTATATCTGGAAACAGCCACACTTCCTGTGGAATTGTTTAATTCCTTCATTTCAGGTATCTTTTCATATACCTCTTCAATTCTTCTGACCTGTGCGGCTCTGTTATTTGCTCTTATATTCTCATATTCTCTCATTATTGCATTATATGAGGAATTATCTATAGCCATATATCTCCTTTAAGCCAAACTATAAATTGTTCAGCTCATTTAAAAACTTATCCTGCATATCAGAGTCGATATTGTCATTTCTCTGTTCAAAATTATTGAACTTTGATGTGGAAACTATGTTTGAAGTTTTCGGAGCACTCTTTGCTCTCTCATCATGCTTTTCATCCTGAGCTTTTATATCTGAGAGTGTACGCACATTCTCATTATGCCATCTTGTAAGTATACCGTCGGCATAAGAAAAACTCTGTGATGATGTGTTAAGCACTGTTCTACTTATGGCTTCCACCACTATTTCAGTGCTGAATCCATACTCATCAAACCACTTCTTTACAAATCTCAGTTCAACCGGTGCCAAAACTCTGTCATATATTCCGAAAGCCTTTAGTACCGCTTTATTCTCATTGAAATATTTCACATTGTCTTCTTTGGCTTCCTCAACTGTGGTAATTCCTTTTTCATGTAATGAAAGAGCCACTCTTTCAATATAATTTATGCTCTTTTTACCTTTTTGTACTGAAACTTCCGCTATATATTCAAGTAAGTCCTTTGACATACCCAAAACATCATAAAGATATGCCAACTTTTCGGTATCTGTAGGTGTAAATATCTTTTCCGTATATGTCTGCACACAAAATACCAGTTCCTGAAAATCCTCATCACCTCTTAGCTTAGTGAGATCAACCAAGCTTCTGTCAGGAAGCTTAGGAGCTTCTTCCTTTACTTCCTCTTTCTCCGGTTTTGTTTCACTCTCAGACCCGGTCTCTATCTCGTTATCTTTTGGGGAATCAACTGTTTCCTGAATGTTTTCTTTGGTATTTTCCGCTTCATCCTGACTTTTAGCTTTAACATTCTCCTTTTTTAAAGCCTCGGCTTCCATACCTGCTTCAAGCATTTCTCTTCTTTTATATACTTCTTTTGCCGCTGTAAGAATACGCCTTGCTTCTTCAAGTTCTTCCTTTGAAGGCATACCCTTTGTAATAAGTATTTCTTCAAAGTCATCACCGCTTCCAAGTTTTCCGATATTTTCAGCCTTTTCTATCAGCACACCGCTCTTGCACCAGTATGCTATGGCTCTTTCCACATCCTTTATAGTAAGTTCCAGGGCATCAGCTATGATTTCGGGATTTATCAGTCTGTCAGCATTTCTCAACATAAAAAGGTATACCTTTATATAATCACCATTTGCCTTTAGCATGTATTTATCTATAAATTCTGATGGCAAACTTACAATGCTTGTTATATCTGCCTTTAAAAATTCGTACTTCATAGCTCTCCCTTTGTCTTAAAATTTATAATACTTGAGTACTATATACTCATGTTTATTTCCCGAGTAAAACTTCACCTACTCTTACGATGTCTCCTGCACCCATTGTAATGAATAAATCTCCATCACACAGATTTTCCAAAAGATAGTTTTCGATTTCATCAAAAGTATCAAAGTCTATGGAATCTCCACCAAGTTCATTGATTCTTTCAGATAAAAGCTTTGCGCTCATACCCAAATCATCAGTTTCTCTTGCCGCATAAATCTTGGCAATAATACAATGATCCACAGATTTTAAAGCCTCCGCAAACTCTTCAAAAAACGCCTTTGTTCTTGTGAATGTATGTGGCTGGAATGCAACTACAAGTCTGTCATGTGGATATCTTGCCGCTATATTTAAAGTAGCGGCAATCTCACTGGGATGATGGGCATAATCATCAACTATGGTTATATTTCCCATCTTTCCCTTAAGTTCAAATCTTCTGTCCGCTCCCGTAAACTCTAAGAGTCCCTTCTTTATATGCTCTATGTCCACACCAAGTTCAAGAGCAACACAAATAGATGCCAAAGCATTGTCTATATTGTGGTTTCCACCTACACAAAGCTTTACATCATTATATGTACTGCCCTTATACAACAAATCAAAAGTAGGATATCCAAAGTCATCATATCTTATATTATCGGCAAAGCAATCGGATTTTTTTGTTCCGAATCTTACTACCTTGCCTTGGAAATCCTTTGTGATTTCTTCATTTTTTTCAATTTTATCATTTATTATTATACAACCCTCAGAGCTTGTATTGTTTACAAATTTCTTAAAAGAGTTTCTGATATCATCAATATCTTTAAAGAAATCCAAATGATCTTCTTCAACATTAAGTATTACACTTATAGTAGGATAGAGTTCGAGGAAACTGTTTGTATACTCACAAGCTTCTGTTAGAAAAGTCTCACCCTTGCCTATGTGAATATTGCCACCTATCTTTTTTAATACTCCGCCTACAGATATAGTAGGATCAACACCTGAATCAAGTAATATACATGACAGCATGGAAGTTGTTGTAGTCTTTCCGTGAGTACCGCTTATAGCAATACCTTCTTTAAACTTTGACATTACATATCCAAGCAACTCAGCTCTTGACATCATAGGAATATTTTTTTCTTTTACAGCGGCAAACTCAGGATTGTCCTCATGTATTGCAGCTGTATATACAAACAGATCAATATCATCCGTTATATTGGCTGCCGCCTGTCCTATAAATATATTTACCCCTCTATTTTCCAAATCATCTGTTATATTACTTTTCTTTGCATCTGATCCGCTGACTTTAAAGTCTTTTTCCAAAAGAACTCTTGCAAGTCCGCTCATGCTGATACCACCTATACCGCAAAAGTATATATGATTCAGCTCATTAAAATTCATCTCTTTCAAAAGATGCCTCCCGGATTACTTTCTTTTTTTCTTTTTTACACTATAACCAAAGGTACCCAGTACCTTTGAAAGCCCAATATACTCTCCATGATTATATACTACCATGTCAGCTTTTGTTAGGTCAAATTTGTTTTTTTCATCCATATATTTTGCATCTACATTTACAGCCACTACTTTTGCTATAAACATATGATGTGAACCAAGCTCTATGATATCTTTTACCTTACATTCTATGCAAACCGGACTTTCTTTAATAGATGAAGCAGCTACCACCTTTGATGGCAACTGCTCTATCTTTAATACTTTCCACTTATCAATATCTCTGCCTGATTTTACGCCACATTCATCCGCTATTCTTGCCAGTTTTTCATTGGTGAGATTTATAACAAATTCTCCCGATTTTTTTATTATATCATATGAATATCTACTTGGTCTAAGAGAAATATATACCATTGGTGGATTTGTACATATTGTACCTGTCCATGCCACGGTAACTATATCACTTCTACCTTCAGAGTCTGCACAGCTTACCATTACCACCGGTACGGGGTAAAGCATATTTCGGGTTTAAAATCAATTCTCATTTTTTTCTTAAAGTATTTCTTTATATTTTTTTCTTTGATTATTATTTGTTTTGGCTTTATTGTTATTTGCTATATCAGATTTTTCTTTACTGAATCTGTACTTAAAGTTTTTTTCCTTAAAGTTTTTATCTTTGCTGTTATTATCTTTGACGCTTTTATCTTTAAAGTTCTTTTCTCTGATGTTTTTCGCTATTCTGCTCTTTTGTGACTGATCTTTTTCCTGCTTATCTTTAGGAGCAAATGGAAATCTCTTAGCTTTAAAGTTTCTTTTCTTTTTAGATTTTTCTCCCAGTCTTTCACAGATCTCTTCAATAGTCTTTGACAATGATTTTTTCATTTCATTGACTGTGATATCTGCATATTTTTCATAGAGAGGAACTCTTTCAAGATATAGATCCTTTAAGCTTTGTCCTTCTTTTAATGTAATTCCTCTCTCTCTTAAATCTCCAAGTCTTGACTTTATTGCGGTATATGAAAGTTCCAAATATATTATAACACTGATTTCTTTCAAATGCTTCATGGCTTTCTCACCATATACCACACTTCCACCCGGAGATATGATACTATTGTTTACATCAAGGGTAGCATTTACCTCATCCTCAATTTCTCTAAAGCCCTCATCTCCATGCTCTTCTATAAGCTCTTTTAAATTTTTCCGTATTTTTCTTGAATGACAATATCAGTATCTACAAACTTTTTTCCAAGCCTCTTTGCCAAAACCACTCCAACCGAAGATTTACCTGATGCAGGCATACCGATTAATGTAATATTAGTCTTTTTTCCCATATATCTCCTACATCTGTATTCCCAGTACCAGACTTGGTACGAGCTGTTTCTTTCTGGATACCACTGAAGCAAGCTCTATAACACCCGAATCACTTATCTCATAAAGTCCTTCTTCTATTCTGAAAGATTTCATTACAAGAGCCATAGCTCCCGGACCCACACATATAAGCCTTGTTGACTGCTCCAATATATTTGTAAGCATAAAGAACATCATATCCTCCAAACTGTTTTCATGAAGCTTTACAAGGAATGGCAGCAGTCTGTTTTCAATATCGCTCAGCTCTTCCTCGTTTAAAGAACTTATCTGTCCTATTCCTATGCTGATTTTTCCAAGTGAAAATGTCTTATAATCCTGATGGAAAATCTGCTCGTCAGTCTTGCCTGTAAGATTACTTGCTGAAGCAAACATCTGGTTTGCATACTTTTCTATATCGATTTCTGCAATTCTTGCAAGGTCAAGTCCCGCAGCCTTGTCTACTTCAGTACATGTAGGTGATCTAAACAGCAAGGTATCTGAAATAATAGCTGAACAAAGAAGTCCCGCAATATGCTTTGGAATCTCCACTCCCTTTTCATGATACATCTGATAAATAATTGTAGATGTACATCCAAGCGGCTGATTTCTGAAATATACAGGTCCTATGGTCTCCACAGTACCAAGTCTGTGATGATCTATTATTTCAATAACATTAGCATGCTCTATACCGTCTACTGCCTGACTCTTTTCATTGTGATCCACCATAATTACTCTTTTACCCTTGGCACCAAGCAGGTTTCTTCTTGAAAACATTCCAAGATATTTTCCGTTTTTATCAAGAATAGGGAAGTCTCTATGTCTTACAGTGGCCATCACTTCCTTTATTTCATCCAGATAGTCCTCATTTTCAAATGTTATCAGATTCTCTGTCTTCATAAAGTAGTTTATAGGCATGGACTGATTTATAAGTCTTGCTACAGTAAATGTATCATAGGCTGTTGTAATAATAGTGGTTCCGTTTTCCTTTGCCAGCTTTTTTATAGTCATGGATGCACCGGCACCCTCACATACCACAATACATGCGGCTCCCATCTCAATGGCGCAAAGCTGCATCTCATATCTATTTCCCAGTATTACAAGATCATCCTTTCTATATAGTATTCCATCATATCCGGATTTGCCGCCGCAACAACTACCTTGCCTGCATTAAAGTAAGCCTTGTCATCACCGACTACCAAAGTTCCTTCTATTGTCTCTATAATATTTGAATATCTTGTATTCGCCTTTGCAAGAATTCTGCTGTCATATATATTCATATATGAGTTTGCTATATCACTGACCGATATTATTCCCTCAAGGTCACCATCAGCATTTACTGTAGGCAATGTCACAACATCAAGCTCCTGCATAAGTGACCACGCCTTTTTAAATGATATGTTCTTATCAACACCCTTTGTATGTTTTATCTCAACGTCTTTTACTTGAGTTTTTACACTTTCAGTAAGCTTAGGCGGTTTAACCTTGAAGTAATTCAGTACAAACTTGGTTTCCTCATTGATTTCGCCGGCACGCCTTGGTGAAAACTCTCCCTCTTCAGTTTTTGACTTTAGATCGGCATAACTTATAGCCGCACAGATTGAATCTGTATCCGGATTTTTATGTCCCATTATCAATGTTCTAAGCTTTGTCATAAATTCCTCTTAATTAAAAATTTTCTCAGGGTAAACTCCCTTATCTATCAAGGCTCTTATTGAATTAACAACTATCTCCTTGTCCTCTTTATATGTTACTCCGAACCATTTGTCATGGCTTTTTAATACTTCTACGCTTATTCTGTCCGATTTGATTGCTTCATCTATTACTGACGGCAATAAGTATTCGTTTTTCAACTCATTTGTCATGCCGCTAAGGAATTTCGGGAAACCTTCTTCCAAAATATCCAGAAATTCAGGTGTCAGTCCCCACATATTCATTGATACGATATCATCAAGATCTACATCTCTTTTATTACCGTTTTCATCAGCGGCATTAAGTACTCCGTCCTTTATTTCTATCTCAAAGGTTTCTGTCACATCAGCCAGTTTATTGTTTGAGTCAACCTTACATACTCCTCTTGTTACTCCGCCATTATCTGAAAGAGTATTCTTAAGTACAAATCCCGCCATACATAAATCAAGTTTTTTACTGTCTTTATCCATCTTATTTGTCATATAGTCATATATTACTTTGAAGCCTTCTTTTCCGTAATAATCATCTGCATTTATTACCGCAAAAGGCTCATTTACAATACCTTTCACAGAGAGCAATGCCTGACCGGTTCCCCACGGCTTACTTCTTTCTTTCGGACATTCAAATCCTTTCGGAAGATCGTTAAGATCTTGATAAGCATAGTCCACATCTATATATTTCTTTACTCTGTCCCCGATGATCTCTTTAAAATCTTTCTCGAGATCTTTACGGATTATAAATACAACCTTGTTAAATCCGGCCTCCTTGGCATCATATATGGAATAGTCCATAATTATCTCACCATTTGGTCCTACCGGTGCCAATTGCTTTATACCTCCACCAAATCTTGAGCCGATACCGGCTGCCATAACCACTAATGTTGCATTCATCTTGTATCCCCCTTATGTTTGTTTTTTAATTATCTTCTGATGAATAGTTCGGTGCTTCTTTTGTTATATGGATATCATGAGGATGACTCTCCTTTAAGGATGCGGCACTTATCTTTATGAATTCCGAAGTCTCCTGAAGTGTCTTTATATCCTTCGCACCACAATATCCCATACCCGATCTGAGTCCTCCAAGTAACTGGAATACGGTATCTTCCACCAATCCCTTATATGCCACTCTTCCTTCTACTCCCTCAGGTACAAGTTTTTTTGCATCTGTCTGGAAATATCTGTCCTTGCTGCCTTTTTCCATGGCTGCAAGAGATCCCATACCACGGTATACTTTATACTTCCTACCCTGATACAATTCAAAGTCTCCCGGTGATTCATCACATCCGGCAAAAAGTGAACCCATCATACATACGTTTCCACCTGCTGCCAATGCCTTTGTAATATCACCTGAAAATTTAATTCCTCCATCTGCTATTATAGGTATATTATACTCCTTTGCCACAGCATAGCAATTCATTATTGCACTAATTTGCGGTACACCTATACCTGCCACCACTCTGGTGGTACAAATAGATCCGGGTCCTATGCCGACCTTTACACAGTCAGCTCCCGCTTCAATAAGTGTTCTTGTAGCTTCACCTGTTGCTACATTGCCGGCTATAACAGGAATTTCAGGATATTTTTCCTTAATTGCCTTTATACAGTCAATTACATTTTTTGAATGTCCATGTGCGGAATCCAGTACCACAACATCAACCTTTGCATTTACAAGAGCTTCACATCTTTCAAGTACATTTCCTGTAATTCCAAGTGCGGCTCCACAAAGGAGTCTCCCTTGAGAATCCTTGGCTGAATTCGGATACTTTATTTGCTTTTCTATATCTTTTATTGTAATAAGCCCTTTAAGATTGCCGTCCTTATCCACTATAGGAAGCTTCTCTACACGGGCACGTGCCAATATCTTCTTGGCTTCATCCAAAGTAGTACCTTCAAGCGCTGTAACCAGATGGTCTTTTGTCATACACTCTGATATTTTCTTTGTATAATCCTCTTCAAATTTCAGGTCTCGGTTCGTAATAATACCTACAAGTTTTTTTCCCTCGGTTATAGGAACTCCTGAGATTCTGTACTTTGCCATCAGCTCATTGGCATCTAAAAGCGTATGCTTTGGCGAAAGATAGAAAGGATCTGTAATAACACCGTTTTCCGAACGCTTTACCTTATCTACTTCTTCTGCCTGCTCTTCAATACTCATATTTTTATGAATTATTCCGATTCCACCCTGTCTGGCCATAGCTATAGCCATTCTATGTTCTGTAACTGTATCCATTCCTGCACTCATCAAAGGGATATTTAATTTAATATTCTTTGTTAAATATGTAGAAATATCGATTTGATTTCCTATAACTTCTGAATATGCCGGTTGCAATAGTACATCATCAAATGTGATGCCTTCACCTATGATTCTTGCCATGGCTTTTCTCCTTTTTTGCCGGATACACATTGACCAAATTGAACGGTTCAATGCAGTTTCTATTACTTTTTCTCATTAGTCTAACAAATACAAACTACTGTGTCAATCATTCCCAAGTATACTTGCCTCCACCTTGAAAATAATATTTATTGTATAACTAACCATAGGCTTTGTTTTACAAAATAATTTGTAAAACAAAGCCTATGAACTTCTTTATTCATTCAATATTTCGCTGCCCTCAAGCACAAATCTACCATCCTTGATGATATAAGTATTTGTACCGTCAGGCTCATTTGTATAGATATCCCCCAGTTCAACCAAAGGGATTGTAATGTCTGTGTGACAATTAAAATATGCGCTCTTGATATCTGTCTTTCTCTTTATAGAGCATTCATTATCTCTGGCTATAATAGCTTTACCGTCAGGATTGTAAGAAACATTTTCTTCATCATGTGAATAACATGTATCTCCGAACGCAAAATGAGGCCCCATTTTTTCAGCAATCAAAATAGGCATTTTCTCAAAAATGTCATACTTCTTAGCTACATTATAAGCAACCACATTTGTTCCTATGGCAAACTCGCCCATAGGTAAAGACTTATGTCCCTTTAAGATGGAATCTTCAACCATTCTTCTGTTATCTTCTCTTGTCTCAAAGTTCTCGCAGATATAGTCCTCAATCATACCGTTCTTTACAGTTATACAGAGATTCTTTAAATGATATCCTGCCAAAAAGACATCCTTAACAAAAAGTATCCCGTTAGTTCCTTCAAGTACAGGAGATGTGAACACCTCACCTACAGGAATATTTACATCAGCTCCACAGTTTCAAAATTTGTCTCCTTGGAAGGATCCTTTAACTCATGAAGCTTTATAGTAAGATCTGTCTTATTGTTCTTACCTCCGATAACTCTTACAGTATCAGCCTTATCGAGTGCATCTATAATCTTTTGCTGTGCAGTTTTGTATTTTCCGGCATCCAAAGTATTTATTCTTATAATATCATCAAATATATTTGAATAAACCTCAGGCTCCTTTGCAATACTTGGAAGAGGCCATGCAATAATACAAAATGCCGTACCTGAAGTATCTATATACTCATCCTGCAAAAGCATCATATCATTTCTGTAATTGTTCATCAAATTATTTTGCTTTTCAGAAAAAGTATTGGCGGAATTTTTCTTTACAGGCAAAAATTCAGTGTCACCAAATGCATCCATCAATGCAGGACCGCCGTAACGAGCCATATTTTCCTTTATCTCTTCAAATGTCTGCTTACTTATCTCAAATTTTCTGTCAAGATATGCCTTCTTTGTAAAGATATTCATATCATACTTATGATCGTACTCAAACTGTCTGTTTACACCACCACTGCAAATACCTCGATTTCTGATATGTGACATATCGGCAAGTCTGTAAGGCTTTCTGTCAAGCACCACCTCAAATCCCATATCTTCAAAGAGTATAACAGCTTCTTTTACGATTCTCTCAAATCCTATACGATATATTAAAGATACAACACTTCTCTTTGAGATATCCTTTTGCATTGCAATAAAACCGTCCCTATATCCGTCTACAAAAGTTTGCACATAGTCTGACAGTCTCCATATCAAGCGAATTAAGGTATTCTGCAGTTTTTATCTCATTTTCACCGATGTATTCTCCGAATTTAAAAAGATATCTTAGATCAGACAGATCATCATTCATAATTATATTATAAAAAAATCTGTTGGAAGTAGTGAAGCTTTCTATTATCTTTTTTCTTGCTGTGATATCAAGGTAGTCGGAAGCGTACCAATAAATAGCCTCAGAGATTTCCTTGGCATCTCCTCCATCAAGGCATATACCATACACCTGTAAAAACAGCTCCAAAATATTGACAAATCCTTCAAGGTCTCCTTCAAATACTGCCACAAGTGCAGCCCTCACCTCAAAAGAAAGACTTAAAAGCGGTGACACAAACTCCTTGTTACACAGCTTCTCCAATACATCCGGATTGTATACGGATTCTTCATAGTTTTCTTCTTTTAAATCATAAAAAAGTTCATCTTGAGATATATTAAGTTCTTCAAAGCTTTGCTTTTCAAACTCCCCGGTATCTCTTTTTATTCTCAAATCATTTACTTGTTCCAAAAAGCTTGAAAGTCTAAAGAAAAATTCACCAAATCTGCTCTCTCTCTCTGTTTTTATCTGAGAGATTCTCTCCATTGCCAGATTTATTCTCTCTACTATCAGCCTGTTATCCCAAGAATAAATATCATAAACCATAGTAAAAATAAAACTCCTCCAAGTATTGTAGTAACCACTGAAAGTGATTTTCTAGCTGTTCCCTGTTTAAAAGATTTTAGCGAATAATAAAATCCCGCCGCCGCAAACAGAAATGAACAAAGTGCAAAAGCCGATACCTGAGTACTTGGTGCACCCTGGTTTTCTATCACTTTTCTTACCGCAAAAACAAGCAGTACCACAGCAACTATATCCATAAACAATGCAAATTTTGCATCCTTTGCAAATGGTCGCCTCATATAGTCAACCATATCTTTTCTACTGGTGGCAAACTTTATCTTGTCCTCTGCCGATAAAAATCTGTCAGAGTCCAAAATATTTTCTTCTCTTCTAAAAGGAATTCCTATTCTCTTTTTTTTAAAAAAACTCATTCCCGTCTCCATATGATAAGTTTAAACAGAATAAAAATAATATAGCCCAGAAAAACTCCCAATGTATTCAATATAATATCGTCTACATCAAAGCTTCCAACATTGGTCAAAAGCTGTATAACCTCCACCACACATGAAAACAAACAGCCCTGAATCAAAGTTCTTAATAATGCATTTTTTCTTCTGCCGATTATCGGTCTGAAAAATCCGAAGGGCATAAAAGCAAGCACATTGCCCCCCAGATTCATCACCGTTATCATACCAAGCTTATCAAAATTATCAATATATCTTCTTATCTCGAAAAATGGTATTGTATTGTAACCATGTGCTTCAAGAGATATTCCTCTTCCAAATGCTTCTGCAAAAAAGAGAAAATAGCATAATACCAAAAGATATATTATAAATAAAACTATCCCTGTGAATCTAAACTTCGTTCCAAGTTTATTCATATCAAAACTCTATATTATTCTTACCTACAAGCAATCTTGCCCCGTTTACAATGGACATAACACCTGTGGCAACTCCTACAGTTATCATTACTACACCGATAACGATTCCTGCTATGCCGCAGAATTTCATAAGTTTATATGCCTTTTCCATCTTTCCTCCGTCGGATTTTATTTCGCCCCGTAAATCTTGTAGTAATCATCGATAGCAGCCTTTAATTTATCATCGATAATAACTCTGCCACCTACTTCTTTATTATAAAGATACTCTACCACTTCATTCATTGTAACAATGGCTGTAGTCTTTATACCGTACTTTTCACTTATCTCTACAAGTGCCGACTTCTCGCCTTGACCTCTTTCACATCTGTCCACACTTACTACAAGACCGAGTACATCTACATTTCCCTGCGCTTTTATAATAGGCAGAGTCTCCTCAATAGATGTTCCTGCTGTAGTAACATCCTCTATTATAACGATCTTATCTCCGTCCTTAATAGGTGAACCAAGTAAAATACCTGTATCTCCATGATCTTTTACTTCTTTTCTGTTTGAACAATATTTTACATCCACACCATCTTCACTAAGAGCCATTGATGTTGCAACACTAAGAGGAATACCCTTGTACGCAGGTCCGAAAAGGATATCGAATTTATCACCGAAAGTGCCTCTTATAGCCTTGCATAGTACTTTCCAAGCTTACTAAGCTGTGCTCCGCTTCTGTAAAATCCTGTATTAACAAAGAACGGAGTCTTTCTTCCGCTCTTTGTCACAAAGTCACCGAACTTTAAAACTTCACACTCTATCATAAAATCAATAAATTCTTTTTTGTAGTTCTCCATAAATTCTCCATTCAAAGGCTTATTTTACCAAGCCTATAATCTCGTTTACATCTTTGAATCCGTTGTTTTCAAGATACTTTTCAATACCATTTGCTACTTCTATGCTTGCACCTGGATTTATAAAATTTGCGGTTCCCACACTTACCATTGTCGCACCTGCAAGCATAAATTCTACCGCATCCTCAAAAGTGGCTATACCTCCCATACCTATTATAGGTATATTAACAGCATTTGCCACCTGATACACCATTCTTAAAGCAATCGGCTTAATGGCAGGACCTGACATTCCGCCTGTCCTATTTGCTATTGCAAAACATCTCTTATTGATATCTATCTTCATACCGGTGATGGTATTTATAAGTGAAAGCGCATCGCTTCCTGCGGCCTCGGCAGCCCTTGCAATCTCGGTTATATCCGTAACATTCGGTGAAAGCTTCATGATAATAGGCTTCTTTGAATGAGCCTTCATCTGCTTTGTGATCTCACTTACACTATCAACATTTGTACCGAAAGCAATACCTCCATGTGATACATTCGGGCAGGATATATTGATTTCAAACATATCCACATCCTCGTCTGATAGTCTTTCAACGGTTTCAATATAGTCCTCAACACTTCTTCCGCAGACATTTACTATTATCTTTGTATCCTTTTCTTTAAGGAATTTCAAATCCCTTTCAATAAGGTATCAACTCCCGGGTTTTGAAGTCCTATAGCATTTAACATACCGCCATAGACTTCCGCAATTCTGGGTGTGGGATTTCCTTCCCACGGAATATTTGCAACACCCTTTGTAGTTACCGCACCAAGCCTGTTGATATCTACAAGGTCTGCAAATTCTTCACCATGTCCGAAGGTTCCGCTTGCAACCGTCACAGGATTTTTAAACTCTACTCCTGCAATCTTTACTTTTGTATTTATCATAGTTCCACCTCCGAAGCATTAAATACCGGTCCTTCAGTACAAACTCTTTTGTTTTTTACCTTGGAGTGGCTGTCAATATCACTTGATTTACATGTACAAGCTAAGCATGCGCCTATTCCGCATGCCATCTTCTCTTCCAATGACAGGAAACATTCTATATTATTTTCAGCCGCATAATTTTTTATAGCTCTAAGCATTGGAGTAGGACCGCAAGCAAGAATTCTTTCGGCACTTAATTTGTTTTCTCTTATTGCGTCCAATACATTACCCTTTGTGCCTATGCTTCCGTCTTCACTGGCAATATACACTTTCCCATAACTCTCAAGTTCTTCGGCAAGGAAGGTATTACTGTCTCTAAATCCAAGCACTATGATCTTCTCACCGTCTGATTGCTTTGCGGTTTCAAGCATCGGAGGTATTCCTATACCTCCTCCTATAAGGATAGTAGACTTGGAATCCGTAGGAAAGCCGTTTCCAAGAGGTCCCAAAACTTTGATATCATCTCCGGTTTTTAAGTTTGAAAATTCCTTTGTTCCGGCATTTTCACCCGTAACTCTGTACACAAGCCTTATAGAGTCTTTGCCTACCTCACATATACTTATAGGTCTTGGCAAAAGCTTTGAAGGGTCTTTTGTGTATACATTTACAAATTGTCCCGGCTTTGTGGTCTTTGCTATATCTGTCTTTATCCAAATCGAATATATATCTTTACTCAGTTCGTCCTGGGAAAGTACCTTCCCGTTATCCATTATCTTTGTCATTTCACTTCTCTTTATAAAACTCTGTTTATATCTACTATCATATCCTTTACAGCCGCTCTTGCCGCATCTCCAAACTCAAGTGAAGAATACTTTTCCTGCTTATATGCGGCTATAATTCCTCTTGAGGAGTTGACTACGGCACCAAGTCCGTCTTTATTAAAGCATGGCTTTAAATCCTCGGCTGTTGCACCCTGTGCACCATAGCCCGGTACAAGGAAGAAAGTATTCGGCATCTTTTCTCTGAGTATTGCACTCATCTTAGGATATGTAGCACCGACTACGGCACCTACATTTGAATAGTTTCCATCCATGCTCATAGCACCCCATTCACAGGTCTTCTTAGCTACAAGCTCATAAAGAGGTGTTCCGTCTATAAGCTGATCCTGGAATTCACCGCTTGAAGGATTTGAAGTCTTTACAAGTACAAATATACCCTTATTCTCACTGTTACATACATCTATAAAAGGCTTCACACCGTCTGTACCGAGATATGGATTTACAGTCACAAAATCCGTATCAAATCCTACTATTTTTTCGCCCAACACATCACTTACTCCGATATGTGCCTTTGCATAAGCAAGTGAAGTTGAACCTATATCTCCTCTTTTTGCATCACCGATTACCAGCAACCCCTTTTCCTTGGCATACTCGACACTTTTTTGGTAAGCAATCATTCCCTCTATTCCAAACTCCTCATACATAGCTATCTGAGGTTTTACGGACGGAATAAGATCATAGGTCTTGTCAATTATCTCTTTGTTGAACTCAAAGAAAGCCTCTCCTATAGCCTTTGTGGTTTTTCCGTATTTCTTTATCTTCTCATCTAGTATATAATCCGGTATATGTGAAATAAGCGGATCTAAACCTACACATATAGGGGCATTTGTTTGCTTGATTTTTTCAATAAGTTTTGCAATCATATTTTCTCCTAAGAGCCCTTTGGGCATAATTATGTTTTTAAAAGTATAACACATATACCCGTATTATTTCAATAAATGAGAGGCTGGAGATTGCCATGAATATAATAAAAACAAGAGATTTATCCGAAGATATGATAAATCAAATAAATTCCATAGTTGAAGCCCAGGATAGGGAGTATCATCTTCCGCTTTATTTTGATTTTAATGATGAGAGATGTGTATATTATCTCTGTTATAAAGGTGAAAATCTAATGTCCGTTTTGGCTTTATTTGAAATAGATGATAATATTTACGAGATAATAGCTTTTACAGATACAGCTAACAGAAAAAAAGGTTATTTCAAAGCTCTCCTAGACTACCTATATACTGATTTGAAAACCGGTACAGAGCTTTCTTTTATATGTGAAAAAAACTTTTCACCTGCAATTGAATGTGCAAAAAGACTTTCATTTGACTATGAGTGCACGGAAACTATGATGGAACTTGACTTGTCCACATATTCGGGCAATGAGTTACCTGATATCGACATTTATGAGGAAGATAATGACATTTTCTATATCTATTATAAAGACGAAGAGATAGGATCATTCAGTTTTTATACTTTCAGCTTTGATGTCTGTGATATCTATTTCCACAGTTTTAATATATATGAAGAGTTTCGGTATAAAGGACTTGGAAAACTGTCTATGAAAGCAATACTTTTATTTTTAAAGGACATGGGAAAAAAACCAAGATTCATTTGCAACTGCTTTTTGGAAAATACACCTGCATATAAAATATACAAAGACTTGGGATTTAGTATTTCAAGTGAGATAAGCTATTACAAAAAAATTTATACAGTAATACATTCTTTAGGTTTATATATTGCCATTTGTATTTATAAATGTTATCATATGGATATATTAATAGCGTACAATCAAATTTATATAAATCTAATATAGGAGGTGAATTTATGTTATATAAAGCAATACAAGGAATATTTATTCCTTTTGTAGGTACATCATTAGGTGCTGCAGGTGTACTTTATGAAAAACGGACTGAGCAGAAGTGTTCAAAGAGCACTGACAGGCTTTGCCGCAGGTGTTATGGTGGCTGCATCCGTCTGGAGTCTTATAATTCCTGCTATTGAACAGATGGAAGAATCCGGTGCAGGCAGGCTCAGCTTTCTTCCGGCATTTATTGGCTTTTGGCTCGGAACCTTATTCTTACTTAGTCTTGACCATATAATTCCTCATTTACATATGTATGCAAATAAAGCTGAGGGTAGAAAAAGCAAGCTTGCAAGAACAACTATGATGGTACTTGCAGTTACTCTTCACAACATACCTGAGGGAATGGCAGTCGGTATAGTATATGCAGGATTTTTAAACGGTAACCTCGGTATATCTGCAGGAGCCGCTCTCGCACTCTCTCTCGGTATCGCTATTCAAAACTTCCCTGAGGGAGCCATTATATCAATGCCTCTTCATGCGGAAGGACAGAGCAAAATGAAAGCACTATTCTACGGTGTACTCTCAGGTGCGGTAGAACCTATTGCAGCACTGATAATGCTTTGGGCATCAAATATTTTTATCCCCGTGATGCCATATCTTCTAAGCTTTGCAGCAGGAGCTATGATGTATGTTGTAGTAGAGGAACTTATCCCTGAAATGAGTGAAGGGGAACATTCAAATATAGGAGTTATATTATTTGCCTTCGGATTTACAGTGATGATGGCACTGGATGTGGCTCTAAGCTAAATACAATAAAACACCGGACATACCGGTGTCTTTATCGTATAATTACGAACTCAATAAACACTAAATCAACTTCAACTACATTCAACTTTTTTCAATAATAGTATTCACTATTATGGCTATAGCAAAAGCTACGCTGATTAAAATAGTCATGGCCGAGTATTTATCATGGATATATCCACTGTTAGTTATAACTATATTGGCTGTAACTATAGCTGCCAAAACACCTCTGTATAAAGTATGTCTTTTTGTCATCTTTATTCTTAATACTCTGCGTATCATTCACAAAAATGAAAAACAATAAAAACCAAAAAAATGAAAAAAATGCTACATAATCAAATACAAATCCTAAAAATCCTAAAAAAACCTAACAAGCCCAAGAATCCTAAACTTTTTAAATTTGTATATTTTTTTATTCTCCAAATTTTTCCACCAAAATTCTCCCTAATTAAATTACATATTTTTCTAATATAAGCTTTTATATGTTCAGATAAATGAACTTGTCAATTTTACGTATGTTAGCTTGTTATACATTTCTTAATTTTCTACAATGTAGTCTTTCATTTGTTTAAAAGTACGAACTAAAGCTCTACTTTACCTTACTGCAAGGTCACCCTTTAATACAGTCATAAGCATATAGATTCCCTGTTCAGTAAAGGTGTAATGAAGGTATCTTGTACCCCCATCTTGAGGTGAAAATTTTGCACCTCAAGTCATGCTTTTCTTCTTCTGTGAGTCTGAACATAAACTCTTCGCCTTCAAATATTGTCCTTATTTACATAATATTTTATAGCAGCAACTATTGCAGATACACCGAACCATATTCCGAAAACGTAAACTGCACTTTTGCCTATTCTATACAAGTCTAATTTCTTATATAACCACATATTCATCGGAATAGCAATTGTAACAAAAGCAATGATATTAATAAGTGTCTTTATAAGAAACATTTTATGCCTTTTTATAAACTCCATACTGCCTCCTTATTCCCGACAAACAACATATATAATATTAAGTATATTATATATCAAACCGGTAACAAAAAAACATAGTCTTCATATATTAAAAAAATCCATATACTTTTAAATAGCAAAAAAATTATACTATAATAATCAGATATAGTATACACATTTATTATAGATTGGAGAATTTATGAAACTTATAGATAATTTAAAACAAAGAAGAACTTACTATAATCTAAACAAAACACTTCCGGTATCAAATGCAGAAGTTAAAAAGCTTATTGAAGAGATTACCGAACTGATACCTGATGCCTTTAATATGAAGAGTGCTCGTGTACTTGTAGTTACAGATGAGAAACAGGATGAGCTTTGGGATAGAATATTTGATACTTTTAAAAGCAAGGTTCCTCGTGAAAAAATCGACGGATTTAAGGCTGCAGCAGGTACAATACTTTATTTTTATGATGAAGAAGTTGTAGCAACACTGCAAGAAAAGTTCCCGACATATGCAGATAACTTTCCTGTTTGGGCAAATCAAGCAAACGGTATGTTGCAAATAAATATCTGGACAGGTCTTAGAGAGCTTGGAATCGGTGCAAACTTACAGCACTATAATCCTGTAATTGACAGCCTTGTTCAAGAAATGTTTGAAATTCCCAAGTCATGGAAATTAATCGCACAAATGCCTTTTGGCGGAATTGTAACAGAACCTGATTCTAAAGAGAAAGAGAATATCGCTGACAGAGTAAGATTTGTTTAAAACCAAATGAAACTTTACATTTATAAAATATCCCACAGACTACACTAAGCCTGTGGGATGTTTTCTATCATTTTAACAAGTTATCCTGATTTTGCAAAGAATGTCCTATTCTTACTACTACTATCATGTTCTTTCTTTTTTCAACAAAATAATACACTATATAATTTTTTTAACCGTTACCTTACATATATCATTTCTTTTTCAAATATATATTGTTTAATCTTGAACCTATGTTTGGAAATTTACATAAATTTTTCCATTTCTTTTTTTCAAAATGCTGAATAAATGAGATTGCAGCATCTCTATTACATAATTCTCTATCAATATATTCAACTATATTAGCTAAATCATTTTGTGCACAATTAGTAAGATAATATGAAAAATTACTGTATTCCATATTTATCCTTCAATTTTTTTATTACTTCTTTTCCATCATTTATTTTCTCATTTGCAAAATCCACAATACCTTCATTAATAAAATCAGCCTCTGCAATTTTAGCAATCTTAGACTCATAGTATTCCATATTCATAACTACAAGCTTTCCGTAACCGTTTTTAGTCACAAAAACCGGGCCGTTTTGACATTTCTTCTCAATCTGCACAGTATCTTTCAAATCCCTCATAGGCACAATCTGCATAATATCACCTCCAAATTATGACTAAATTATATACTAAATTTGGTTATAAGTAAACACAACAAAAAACTGCCATGGACTAAGTCCACGGCAGTACTTTCTAGTTTCCCTTCACTTCTTTCCAAAGGTCATTGTAAAGGCTGTCGCCCTCATCTCCGAGATATTTAAATACTTCGCTGTTCTTTAACATATCATCTGTCGGGAAGAGTGCTGTATTTTCCTGAAGCTCCTTATCCAAAAGCTCGAAAGCCGCTTTATTTGGAGTAGGATATGTAATGTATTCAAAGTTCTTCTTTGCAATCTCAGGTCTGTTTAAGAAGTCTATCCACTTCTCCGCATTCTCCTTGTTCTTTGCATTCTTTGGAATTACCCATGCATCAATCCAAAGGTTTGTACCCTCTTTCGGTATTACATACTTAAGTTCAAAATCTTCTCCTGAATTTGCAACTTCATTTTGAACATAGAGCATCTCGCCTGAGTAAATAACACCTATAGCGGCCTCTCCACCAATCATCTTATCTCTTACCTGATCTATTACATAGGCCTGCACGAGCGGCTTTTGTTCTATAAGTTTTTCTTTTACCTTCTCAAGCTCAGCCTTATCTGTTGTATTCATAGAGTATCCAAGCATCTTCTCACCAACCATAAAGGCATCTCTTACAGAATCCTGCATAAGGATATTTCCCTGATACTTAGGATTCCAAAGATCGCTCCAGCTTGTGATTTCATCATTCACCATTGAAGTATTATAAAGAATACCTACAGTACCCCAAGTATATGGTACAGCATATTTATTCTCAGGATCAAATGACTTTGCCATATCCATATACTTTGTATCAATATTCTTGATATTAGGAACATTATCAAAGTTAATCTCCGCAAGCATATCATTTTGTATCATCTTCTCGATCATATAATCTGAAGGGCATACTACATCATATACCACACCGCCGGCCTCAAGTACCGGATACATTTCCTCATTGGTCTCAAACATATCATAAACGACCTTGATACCTGTTTCTTTTTCAAACTCCTCCACAACACTCTCGTCAATATACTCACCCCAGTTATATACATAAAGCTCGCCTGCACTGCCTGCCTTGGCACCTGCATCACTTTTTCCGCATCCTGATAATACAGCCACGGAAAGCATACTCATCAATGTCATTATACTTACAAATTTCTTTTTCACGCTTATTTCCTCTTATCTTCTATTTATTTTTTCTTTATTTTATTTTGTGCAATATTTGATACTATAAGCAGTATCAAAACGGTAGCAAAAATAATTGTAGAAAGGGCATACAGACTAGGCTTTATACCTCTTCTAACTTCTGAATATACCAAAGTTGATATAGTGTTTATACCTGCTCCCTTTGTAAAATGTGTTATTATAAAATCATCCAGCGACATTGTAAATGCCAGTAAAAATCCCGATATTACTCCCGGAAATATATCCGGGAAATACTACCTTAAAAAAGGCTACAATCGGTGTGGCTCCAAGATCCAGCGCCGCCTCATATGTAACTCTCTCAGTCTGCTTAAGCTTAGGCATTACAGAAAGTATGACATATGGAATATTGAAGGTTATATGGCTTATGAGAATAGTCTTAAATCCAAGGCTTATTCCAAAAGCTATAAATCCAAGCATCAAAGAGATACCTGTTACAATATCCGCATTCAGCATAGGAATATTGTTGACTGCCATTACCACAGTTTTAGGTACCTTTCTCATATTGTTGATACCTAGTGCCGCTACGGTTCCTATCAGCGTGGCGATAAGTGCTGACAAAAACGCTATCACCAATGTGTTTCTAAAGGCGGACATTATTGTGGCACTTTTAAAAAGCTCGCCATACCAGTCAAAAGTAAATCCACCCCACCTGTTCCTTGACTTTGAAGCATTAAAGCTTAGTATCATAAGGGTTGCTATAGGGGCATATAAAAAAATCAATATAAATACCAGGTAAAAATCTCCCAGTACTTTTCTTATCTTTGAATAGATCAAACGCTCATGCCCTCCCCGTCTTTATCATACTTGGCAATAAATGCCATACTGATAAGTATAAAGATCATCATTACCAGTGAAAGTCCGGAACCCAGATTCCAATTGCTTCCCTTTGTAAACTCCTGCTCTATTACATTTCCTATCAAAAGCACCTTGCTTCCGCCAAGGATATTGCTGATAACAAATGTTGTCAGTGCCGGGCACAAATACCATAGTTATACCGCTAACAATACCCGGAATGCTAAGAGGTATTATTACCCTAGTAAGTGTTTGCATTGTATTTGCACCAAGATCTCTTGCGGCATTTATTGTATTGTCATCTATCTTTTCAAGTACATTGTATATAGGAAGTACCATAAAAGGCAGATAGTTGTAAACCATACCTAGGATAATAGCTGCCGGTGTATTGATGATATTTAAATTCGGCAGATGCAAGAAGTTTAAAATCGTATTTATAATTCCGTTTTTCTCCAAAAGTGAAAGCCATGCAAGAGTTCTAAGCAAGAAATTCATCCACATAGGCAAAATAAATATAAATACTATAAGGCTTCCCTTGTTAAGCTTTTTGCTTTTAAGAGTAAGTGCCAGCGGAAATGCCATTACAAGGCAAATAGCCGTACTTACAATTGATAATATTATTGACAATAAAAGTGCCTTAAAATGATCTTTTGCAAATATTGAAAGCACATTTGCCACTGTAAAGCTTCCGCTCCTATCAGTCAGTCCATATATAAAAATCAGCGACAGGGGTATTATTGTAAAACCTATCATCCAAAGAATATATGGGAATGCAAGTACTTTTCTTAAATCCTTATTCATTTACACCCACAGCCTCCTCATCCTCAGACTCAGGCTTGTTCATTATCTGTATATCAAAGGATCCACACTGATGCCGACTTCCTTGCCTACCGGGAACATATCTGTAGAATGTACCAGCCACTCATATCCGTTCGGAGTTGTGACTTCCATCTCATAATGCACTCCCTTAAATATCAAATGAGTAACCCTGCCTACCAAGGTTCCCTTATCAGGCTCTACAAGATCAATATCCTCAGGTCTTATTACAACGTCAACAGGCTTATTTGTTCCAAATCCCACATCCACACAGGCAAATTTTGCTCCGAAGATATCTACAAGCTTATCCTGTATCATGGTTCCGCCGATTATATTTGATTCACCTATAAAGTCCGCTACAAAGGCATTTTCAGGCTCATTATATATCTGCTCCGGTGTACCCATCTGCTGTATATATCCCTGATTCATAACCACGATGGTATCGGACATTGTAAGCGCCTCTTCCTGATCATGTGTAACATAAACGAAAGTGATACCCAGCTCATTTTTAAGTCTGATAAGCTCATATTGCATATCCTGACGCAGCTTAAGATCAAGTGCTCCAAGCGGCTCATCAAGTAAGAGTACCTTCGGCTCATTTACTATAGCTCTGGCAATTGCAATTCTTTGCTGCTGTCCGCCTGAGAGCAGGTTTATATTTCTATTTTCATATCCGGAAAGGTTTACCAGCTTAAGCGCATATTTTATCTTGTCGTCAATATATGCCTTGGATTTATTCTTTATCTTCAAACCGAAGGCTATATTTTCCGCAATGTTCATATGAGGAAATAATGCATACTTTTGAAATACAGTATTTAAATTTCTTTTATTCGGCGGCAGATTAGATATATCCTTACCGTCAAAAATTACTCTTCCGGTATCCGCCTGTGCAAATCCCCCTATTATTCTAAGGGTGGTAGTCTTACCGCAACCCGAAGGACCGAGTAAAGTTACAAATGAGTTTTCTTTAATTGATAAATTTAAATCATCTAAAACAATCTCTCCGTCAAAACTCTTTGAGATATGTTCCAAATCAATAAGGGATGTCGACATACTTCCTCCAATTTTTAAAAATTAGGCGGTGTGCTGACCCAAATAAGTCTTGCACCTCGCTTTGAGCTGATATAATGCTTTTTATCGGATGTAAAATAAAAAGCCTCACCTTTTTTTGCCGAATACACATCATTTCCCCTATGTATCTCCACAGTTCCGGAAAGAATATATCCGAACTCCTCACCGTCATGAGGATTGTCAGGATATGTCTGTCCTCCCGGCTCGATAATTTGAAGTATAGGCTCCATCATATTTTTTTGTGCATTCGGTATTATCCATTTGATGGTATTATTTAGTTCTTTGTCCTCTTTAATAAAGTAATCTTCTTCTGTAAAAACCACCTGCGTTTCGGTTTCCTCATCAAAGAAGTCCTTTATTTCCACTCCAAGGCATTGCAAAATATCAAGAAGAGTTGCTATAGACGGTGAAGTAATATCATTCTCCAGCTGCGAAATAAATCCTTTGGACAATTCCGCTCTATCAGCAAGCTCTTCTTGTGTAAGCCCTGCAAGCACTCTGAGTCTTTTTAGTTTTGAACCGATCTCCATAAAAAGCCTTTCTTTGTGTTGCACACTATTTCTAAGTAAAAAGTTTAGTGTTATTAAACAAAAAACATTATACATCATCTGGAACTGCTGTCAAGGACTTTATTTTTATTTATTATTTCAGCTTTTACTATCATAATATTTTGTAAATTGTATTTTTGATACTTGCTATGATATATTGAAGTCAGTAATGCATAATTTATTTTTATATCATTGTAAAGGGGGATTTATATTATATGAATAATACTGATAATTTTAACCTTAATTTAAGCCTGTCTGTAAAAGTCGTTGCACTGATATTATTGGTTATATGTATACTTAACGGAAGTAAAATCTCCGATTTTATTTATTCCCTAAATACCGAAGGCTTTAGTGAATTCGAGGGAATGAGAACATATATATCGGTACAAATCATCCTAAGTATTTTTATCAATCCTTGATGCATTGTTGATAGCTGTGGATTATTACAAAAATTTCAAAAAAACTTCATAGATTATGTATTTATAAATATAACGGGTGTATATAGACTGTATGGGGTGATATTTTTTGGAATGGAACTAATAATGTACAACCTATTAAATCTTCTATGACAGAGATTTTTGGATTAATACCGGAGAACTTTATGGACCAATACATTTGTAATTATCGTACTATCAGAGATATATCTACTACAGATAGCAGTTTTTTGCCATCGGTTTATAACTTTTATAAAAATGATATCATTATACCAAAAAAATCACAGGATGATATAATTTTACTGCTTGGCAAAGAATATGGACTGAATAAAGTATTATATAGTGAACTTGACAGGATGACAGCAGACTCAGCTATCTCATTGATTAATTATAACAAACCTGAAAATACCCGGAATATTCATACTCATGATATTTGGCAACTTCCACAAAATTTAGCGACTTCCCGCTTTTATAAGGATTTTTATGAGAGATTTGTAAAAATCGGAGATTCTCCTAAGATTATATTGGTTTATATACCGGATAAAGATTATTTTATGTCTAATTCATCCTTTTTTGAAATTGCAATTTATGTTTATAGAGGAATAAACGAAGATGACTTTAATAAAAAAGGGCCGGAGTATAAACATTATCTCAACAGTATGTTTTTATTAAGTGAAGCTCTAAAAAACTAAAATCAGAAGGGCTGTCGGGAAATACTGATTTTTATCCACACAGAATAAAATAGAAATATCCTGACAAGCTACAAAGCTAATGCCTTGTACTTATCAGGATGTTTTTTAATCTCAAAAATCTTTATTTAAAATCTATATTGTCTAAAAAATTACTTATTATGCTTCTGTACTCAGCTTCACCCAAAACTTCTCTGGACCTTGCATGTGCGGCATCAGGTACCAAATGAAGCTCTGAATACCCTGCTGTAGCGGCCTTATTTACCTGCGAATTCTCAGGCAAAATAAAGGTATCCGCCTCACCGTGTATAAAGCATATAGGTACTTCATTTCCGACAAGAGCATCCTTTGGCGATGTCTTTTTCATATCATAGCCATATCTTAATTTCATTGCTATATTTACGCTCGGAAGTACTGTGCCTACCTTTGCCACATCATAGGCTGCATGAAGCAGATCATACAAGTTTGAAAATCCGCAATCTGCCACAACAAAATCTACCTTCGGCTTTTTTGCAAGTACCATCAAAGAAGTGGCTGCACCCATAGATTCACCGTGAAGTCCAAGCTTAATATTGCCGTATCTACTATAACTGTCTTCGATAAGCTTTTCAAGATCTTCAGACTCAAACTGTCCGAGGCTTAAGGCTGTTTTTGCATTCTCACCATGATCCCTTAAATCATAAATAATGCAGTTAAATCCAAGGTCCATATATGTATCCACATATTTTACAGCACCATATCTGTTTGACTTAAAACCGTGGCTTATAATCACATATTTATCGGTCTCTACAGGATTTTTTACAAGAGTCACATGGAGCTCATAGTCTTTATACCCCTTTACTGTATATTCTTCCTTTTCATAGGAGTCATAATTTCCCCAAAGTCCATGTTCCTTTTCCCAAGATATCTCTTTATCAAGTGTGGATACCTCAGGTGTTGCTATTTGAGATGCAAGCCCCAGAATAAATCTGCAATACCATCCGATTGCAACCAGTACAATTATTATTGCAATCGCAATTATTATTTTTTTCATCTAATTTATATCACCTTTCTATAAATACAAAACTAAAAATCAATCGCTAACAGTATAAACATTTCAATTGTATCTATCAAGTTTTTTATTCTGTTTTCAATATAAAATATATGCTTATAAATATGGCTTATAATAAACTGTTTATCATTATTACAATGTATTGACATTGCACGAATTTTAAACTATATTTTAGATATTGGAGGTAGATGTATGACTACAAATCTAAATATAAGAACAGATAAAAATATAAAGGATCAGGCTGAAGAAATTTTCAACCAACTTGGTCTCAATATGACAACAGCTATAAATATGTTTTTGAGAACGGCAGTCAGAGAAAACGGCATCCCGTTTGAGCTGAAGCTTGACACACCTAACAATAATACAAAGGCTGCTATTGAAGAAGGACGTAAGCTCTTTAATGACGATTCTATCAAGGGATATAAAAGCATTAAAGAACTAAGAGATGCTTTGGATGTATGAAGTACACTATAAAATTTACTACTCAGTTTAAAAGAGATTTGAAACTTGCAAAAAAGCAAAATAAGAATATCGATAAACTGTTTGAGATAATTGAGATTTTGGCAAACGGAAACCAGTTGCCGGCAAAGTATAGAGATCACGAACTTACAGGTAATTATAAAGATACCAGAGAATGTCATGTAGAACCGGATTGGTTACTTATATATGAAATTCGTGAAGATATACTTGTACTGATGTTAAATAGAGTGGGAAGTCATTCGGAATTGTTCTGAGGACAGATATATAATAGGAGGAGTATGGAAATGGAAAAAAATTTATCTAATAAAAATTTAAATAATAAAGAGAACTCAGACAATTCAAATACTGATAATAATTTGAATCAGCCTACTGATAATGTAGATAATAACAACGACAATAATACGACAAAGCTTAGAACAATATCAGACCTTTTTTTAGATTATTTTGGTCTTTTTACCTATTGTTAGTGCTATAATATGTATATAATATATGTACTATTGAACTTTAACTTCAAATAATATATATTTATGTTAGTAATACCTACTTAACTGCACACTACAGGAGGTAATTTATGAATAAAAAAATGATGATAACAGCATAACCTATATAGCTTACAAGGTTGCAATACTGCTTGTACTGTTGATATTAATATTTAATGCAGATAAAATTTCACCACATATATTCCTTTATAATTATGAATATAACAACTACAGCGAATTGTCATTTATGCAGGCATATATTACAACACAGTTAATACTTTCTCTTTTGTCTATTTTGGATATAGGATTGATAGTGGTTGATTATCTGAAATTAAAGAAATAGGATAGGTTTTACCCTATCCATACCTGTCCGGAATTTCCGGGGATATTTACATGCATATTCCCGTCGAAATTCCTTTTTTCGCCTGAAAATATTTCTGTAAATTCACCACCGATATTTAAATGAATATCTGCATTATTGTCATCATTATTTACTATGGCAACAAGTCTTTTATCTCCATATTCTCTTAAAAATGCATACTGTCTGTTTGTAAGCAAAAGCTCTCTATAACCTGCCTCTCCAACCCATGGATTTGAAATTCTCATATTTCCCAAGGCTGCAATCAGTTTGGTATTTTCATTTGATTCTAAGGCAGTCTTATAATCCTCAAAATTTAACTCAGGTCTAAGTATTTCATCCGCATAAGGTTTCTTCTCGCCCTCAATAGCAAACTCCGAGCCGTAGTATATGGAAGGCTTTCCCGGCAATGTATATAAAAGAACATGTACAGGTGCAAAATGATTTTTGTTATTCAGCTTTGTATAGATTCTCGCCACATCATGGTTGTCAACAAAGTTATAAAAAGCATTGGCGATATGCATTCCCATATCTGTGCAGCGCTTTACGGTATGTGCTATCTCAAAGTAGTTGTGATCATTGTGTCCTGAATAAAGAGCCTTGTGCAACCAATAATTGGTTACCGACTGAAGCATATTTTCATTTACCCATCTGGTGTAATCTCCGTGAATCACTTCACCCATAAGCCAAAAATTCTGCTTGCAAGAATCCGTCACAGACCTCAGCTCACTCATAAAGGTAAAGTCAAGTACGTCTGCAGCATCAAGTCTTATACCGTCTATATTAAATTCACTTATCCAAAATCTTACCACATCCAGCATATACTCTCTTACTGCCGGATTTTGATGATTGAGATTTACAAGAGTACCGTGCCCGTCCCAGCTGTCATAATATAATCCGTCATTATAATCATTATTCCAATCAAAATGCAGATTTTTAAACCAGTCCTTGTATGCACTGTTTTCTCTTTTCTCTTTTACATCTTTAAATGCAAAGAATTCTCTGCCCACATGATTGAAAACACCGTCCACTATAACTTTTATATCATTTTCATGGCAGGTATTTATAAAAGCTTTTAAGTCCTCATTGTCTCCAAGTCTTGAATCAAGCTTTTTATAATCAACAGTCTCATAACCATGTCCTACAGACTCAAACAGCGGACCGATATATATCGCATTACAGCCAAGCTTTTTTATATGCCCTATCCAAGGCATAAGCTTATTTAATCTGTGCTCGCTTATTTCAAATGAGTTTGTTCTCGGTGCTCCTGTCATTCCGATAGGATAAATATGATAAAACACCGCACTGTCATACCACTTCATAGTATCTCCTTAAAAACAAGGCTTTTAACTCCACAATTCCATCGTGAATTAAAAGCCCCTATACTTAACCTTATATTTTAATTTTTGTAAACCTTCAAAACATTATCCATTTTGGATTTCATATTCTCAAGTACCATATCAAACAAGGTAATTGCAACCATGCTCTCTACCACCACTACAGCTCTTGGAACTATAACGGGGTCATGTCTGCCTTTTATCTCAAGTTCCACCTCTTCATTTATCGCATTCACAGTTTCCTGTTCTCTTGCAATGGAAGGTGTAGGCTTTACTGCCGCATTGATAATAATAGGTGAACCGTCACTGATTCCCCCAAGTATACCGCCTGACATATTTGTCTTTTTTCTGATATGAAGTCCGGTATCATCCTCATCTACAAAGAAAGGATCATTATTTTGTGAGCCTTTCATAGTGCTTACATGAAAACCTGCACCAAACTCCACGCCCTTTATAGCACCGATACTCATGACAGCTGCTGAAAGCCTTGCATCAAGCTTATCAAATACCGGTTCTCCAAGTCCCGGCATTACACCTGTTGCTATACATCCTATGATACCGCCCAAAGAATCTTTCTCTTCCTTGGCTCTTTTTATAAGCTCTATCGCCTGACTGGCAGCTTCATTATCCGGCATATATACATCATTTTCACTGCACTCTTCAAGATTAAAGTTTTCGGCATATATATTTCCGATACTTTGAGTGAACGCCTGTACCTTGATACCCAGCATTTCAAGTGCCTTTATAGCTATGGCCCCACCTATTACTCTGCCAATTGTTTCTCTGCCCGAACTTCTTCCTCCACCGCGGTAATCTCTGAATCCGAACTTTGAATCGAAAGAGAAATCAGCATGTCCGGGTCTGTAAGTAATGGCCAGTTCATCGTAGTCCTGTGACCTTTGAGACTGATTTTCAAGCATTACCATAATAGGTGTACCTGTTGTTTTACCGCCAAACACTCCGGAATAAATACGACATTTGTCGTTTTCATTTCTCGATGTGGTAACGCTGCTCTGTCCCGGTTTTCTTCTGTCCAGAAACTTTTGGATATCCTCTTCACTTAGTTCTATACCTGCAGGTACTCCGTCCACAATAGCACCCAAGGCTACTCCATGAGACTCTCCGAAAGTTGTAACTACAAAGCTTTTTCCAAAACTTGAACCTGCCATTATACCTCCACTATGACACAGCAATTAGGCTGATTAACTCTTATTGTATTTGAGCACATCACAATCAAACCTGTTGAATAATCTATCTTAAAGAATGTAATACTTCCGCTCTCATGATTTATGGATGCAATGTGATGATTGTCAGGGAAAATCGCCACATCCTTCGGATACTCACCGCTTATTGGAAGACACATCTTTTCTTTTAAAAGCCCGGTCTCGGCATCTCTTTCATATAAACATACCGAATTGTCACCGGCATTTGTTGTAAACAGGAATTTCTCATCAGCATTAAGTGTCAATGTAGTTGCGGCTGTAAGTTCCGAGAGCTTATCGCTTCCCGTTGTAGGTACTGTTTGAATCTTCTCAATCTGAGGCATCCTACACCCCGGCTTGGCTTCATATGTAAATACATCCACCACATTTTTCATCTCATACATCAGATATAAGAACTTTCCATCCCTCGAAAATTCAAAAAATCTCGGTGCGGAATTTATATCACATGGAATCATATCGACAAGTGAGAGTCTCTCATCTTTATTGTCAAAATGATATATTTTCACCTGATCTATTCCAAGGTCGGCTGCCATAACAAAATGTCCGTCAGGAGTTGTTCTTGTACAGCTTACATGAGGTCTGAAATTTCTCTCTGCTATGGAACCAAGTCCTTTGTGATAAACTTCATCTACAATCTCTCCCACACTTCCGTCTTTATTCAACCTCAATACTGTAATTTTTCCGTCATGATATCCGGATACAAATATAAATTTATCTTTTACATCTGTTGAAAGATGACAACCTCTCATTCCGTTTATCTTTACAGAGTTTAATCTTTCAAGACCTCCGTCAGGCAGAATTCTGAATGAAACGATTCCTTCATCGGCAATGGAATACAATGTCTTCTGGTCTCTTGACTTGATGACATAGGAAGAGTTGTCTACATCCACTTCATCTTTTTTGACAAAACAGCCCTTCTCGGTATCCACATCATATATTGTGATTCCCTTTGCTTTTCCTGTATATGAATAAGATCCCACATAGGCAACATATTTTCCGCTCATAAACATACTCCTTTAAACTTATATAGCTCAATTCTATCATAAAATCCGTATTTTTTGAACTTATTTACTCAAAATAATGTTGTATTCAAAAAATATTTTGACACCTTTTGAGTTTTAAATTACCCAATCAAAATTATTGGAAAGCTCATATGGTGTATTCTGATATACATAGAAGTTTAACCAGTTTCCGTATAATGTATTGGAAAAATTTCTCCAGCTTAAAACAGGTCTTGAAAAAGGATCATTATCACTAAAATAATTCTTTGGCAATGCAGGATTCAAACCCTTTGCAACGTCTCTGTGGTACTCATTGCTTAGAGTCATTCTGTCATATTCAGGATGTCCCTGTATAAATACTTGAGAACCGCTGCCATACTCATTAAGCACAAGGAGTACTCCCGCTTCGTCAGACTTGGCCAAAACCTGAAGTTCAGGATATTTTAATACATCTTCCAATTTAACTTCCGTATTTCTTGAATGTGGGCAGTTTACAAAATCATCCATACTTCTGACCAATGGAACTTTTTTCTTTAAAATCTCGTGCACAAACACTCCTGCCAGCTTTTCTTTTCTCTCATATTTGGGTATTCCGAAATGATAGTAAAGCCCTGCCTGTGCAGCCCAACATATATGAAGAGTGGATGTGACATGAGTCTTTGACCATTCCATTATCTCACACAGTTCATCCCAGTAATTGACCTTGTCATAGTCCATACATTCCACCGGAGCACCTGTAATTATCATTCCGTCATATTTATCATTTTTTATATCTTCAAAGAATGTATAAAATTTATTCAGATGACTTTGGCTTGTATTCTTTGACTGATGACTCTTCATCATCAAAAATGAACAGTCCACCTGCAATGGAGTATTTGACAAAGCTCTAAGAATCTGTGTCTCCGTATCCTCCTTTATAGGCATCAGATTTAATATCAATATCTGCAATGGACGAATATCCTGGGCTACAGCCCTTTCCTCATCCATCACAAATATATTCTCAGATTCAAGTATTGCTTTTGCAGGTAGTCCCTTTTGTATTTTTATTGGCATAATACCTCTTTTCCTGTAGACAAAGCTGTCTACAAATAAACATATTATTTATTCTTCTAAAAGTTTTAAAAAATCCTCCTCCGAGATTATCTCAACTCCAAGTTCTTTAGCTTTTTTATTTTTAGAAGAATTTGATGTGGTATCATTATTTATCAAGAAATTTGTCTTGCTTGATACACTTCCTGATACCTTTCCTCCATTCTTTTCTATAAGTTCTTTCAACTCATTTCTATTTGTAAAATGTTCCAGCGAGCCTGTGATAACAAATACTTTTCCGGCAAATGAATCACTTCCCGCAGACTCTTCCGCTTCAAATATAAGGACTTCTCTAAGGCTCTTTACATTTTCTATATTCTTAGAATCCTTAAAAAAATCAACTATGGAATTTGCCAGCACTTCACCGATTCCCTCTATTTCAAGCAGTTCATCTTTCCCGGCGGTAATAATTTTGTCAATATCATTGTCAAAATACTTTGCAATCATCTTGGCATTGGCACTTCCTATTCCGTTTATTCCTAGTGAATATAAAAATCTTGCCACATTTGTATGTTTTGCTTCTTCAAGTGCCGCCATAAGCTTCTCATAGCTTCTCTTTCCAAAGCCCTCCATATTTACAATCTCATCTTTATATCTGTCCAGCTTAAATATATCACTGTCATTTTTTATAAAGCCTTTTGAGAGAAATTTCTCCAATGTAGACTCTGAAAGACCGTCAATATTTAACGCATCTCTGGATGCCATAAGAGCATACTGTTTTATATGCTTTATCTGACAGTCAGGGTTTGTACATAAAAGTACCTTGGACTCATTATCCTGCTTTATACTCGCATGACTTCCACATGCCGGACAGGTATCCGGAACTTTTTCAGTATTTGATTTTGTGAGATTCTCATATACCTGCGGAATTATCATATTGGCCTTGTATACAGAAATTTCATCACCGACTCCAAGCATCAAATCTTCAAAAATGCTTACATTGTGAAGGCTGGCTCTTGAAACTGTAGTTCCCTCAAGTTCCACAGGCTCAAATACAGCCACCGGATTTATAAGTCCTGTTCTTGACGGACTCCACTCTATATATTTAAGTTTTGTTACCTGCCTTTCATCACTCCATTTAAACGCCATAGCATTTCTTGGGAATTTTGAAGTACTTCCAAGTCTTTCTCCAAGTGCTATATCATCAAGTAAAAGTACCAATCCGTCTGAAGGAATATCATTGCTCTCTATCTTTGACTCAAACTCTGCTATATCATCTGCAATACTTTTGCTGTCCGTAAATTTATATTCCACTACATCAAAGCCTTCATTTTTAGCCCATTCAAACTGCTTTGCCTTTGAATTTTCAAAGTCTACACCGTCGGCTTTTACCACATTGAAAATATTGCAATATACCATCCTTGCCTTTGTAATTGCAGGATTAAGCTGTCTTACAGAACCTGAGCAAAGATTTCTCGGATTCTTGTACTTGGCAGCTGCATCTTCTATAGCATCATTAATTCTCTTAAAGTCGGAATATTTTATAATTGCCTCACCTCTAAGTATCAGCTCACCCTTAAACTCTATCTTTAGAGGTATATTTGGAAGTTTTTGGCATTATTTGTAATAACCTCTCCTATAGTTCCGTTACCTCTTGTGACGGCTTCAACCAGCTCACCGTCTCTGTAGGTAAGTACTACAGTCAGTCCGTCCATCTTCCAAGAAAGTAATGCCTTATTATCACCAAGCCATTCTCTAAGATCTTCCACACTTTTAGTCTTATCCAGTGAAAGCATAGGGCTTTCATGGGCTTTCTTTGGGAGTTCACCGGCTATTTCGTATCCTACATTCTGAGTGGGTGAATTAGATAAAACCACATTTGTTTCTTTTTCTAATTCTAAAAGCTCATCATAGAGTTTGTCATATTCTATATTCGGCATTATCTCAACCGCATCCACATAGTAGCTTTTTGCGGCCTTATTAAGTATTTCAACCAGTTCCTTAATTCTCTTTTTCTTATCCATTTTCCCTTATCCCAAGTTCTTTGTATAATTTCTTTACTTCCTCATCACTTAGGTTTCTGTAATCACCTAGGGCGAGTCCGTCAAGCTTTATATTTACTATTCTTACTCTGTTCAGCTTTTGAACCTTCATACCGCAGGCAAGACACATTCGTCTTATCTGTCTGTTTAACCCCTGCGTCAAAACAATGCTGAAAGTATTTTTATTCAACTTTTTAACCTTGCATTTTCTTGTCTTGGTCTTTAACTCATACAGATATATACCGTTTGCCATTTTATTGATAAAGGCATCGTCTATATCCTTATTAACTTTTACTATATATTCTTTTTCATGATAGTTTGCGGCTCTCAGCAGAGAGTTTGTAAGACTTCCCTGATTTGTCAAAAGCAATAATCCGCTTGAATCCTTATCAAGTCTTCCTACCGGATATATCCTCTCCTTCATTCCTATATAGTCCACCACATTCATTGCACCGTCATTATCGGATGTGGTACATACCAGGCCCTCAGGCTTGTTAAACGCTATTATTATAGGCTTTATCTTCTCTACATCCTTGCCCATACCTATATATCTGCCGTCAAAGCTTACAAGGTCCTCATCACCCACTGTAGCTCCAAGCTCTACCACCTGCCCGTTTATCATAACTCTGCCGGCTTCTATAGCTTTGTCCGCTTCTCTTCTGGAGCAGATACCTATACTTGCCAGAAATTTATTTAGTCGCATTCTTTACTCTCTTTCTTCCAACTGCTATACATACTATAGAAACTACAAAACAAAGTCCTGCCAATAATTGTGATACGGCAATATTGGTGTTTGGTAAAAGCAGGCTGTCTGTTCTTAGGCTTTCTATTATCATTCTTCCAAGACCGTATCCTCCAAGATAAATAAAGAATACCTCTCCGTCAAATTTCTTTCTCTTTCTGTACCACAACATGAAAGCAAGTACCATCAAGTTCCAACAACTCTCATAAAGAAATGTAGGGTGAACCTGAATATACTTCACTCCGTCAATCTCCATAGCATGACTTAATACATCCTCATTTAACATTCCGGCACCTACTAAATCCAGTTTATACCTCAGTGCAAAAAGTGAATCCGTATATCCTCCAAAAGCCTCGGCATTGAAGAAATTCCCCCATCTTCCTATAGCCTGTCCCAGTATCAGTCCCAAAACTCCGGTATCAGCCATTGAAAAAAACGACTGTTTTTTTACTTTGCAGTATACTGTAAGTGTGATTACTGCGGCTATTACACCGCCGTATATTGCCAGACCGCCACCACGCAAATTGAATATCTGAAGCAGGTCGTCTTTATACATATCCCATTCAAATACTACATAGTAGATTCTTGCACCTATTATTGAAAGTACTATTGCATACATGGCAAAATCCAGATACAGATCAGGATTTTGTCCTCTTCTTTTTGCATCCGCACAGGCAATATTTATTCCTGCAAGCATTCCAAGCCCTATTATTATTCCATAAAATGCAATCCTAAATCCGAATACATCAATATGATTTACCAAATGTTTTATATATATCCCTAAATGTGGAAAAGCTGCATCCATAATAACCTCCTAAGTGTTTTTACATCTTCATAGTATAGCATATTAGAGGGGATATGGCACTGCGAAAATTAGTATAAAATTTGTTAATGAAATTAACACGAAAACTTTGCAAAGAAAAACACCCTATGTTTTACATAGAGTGCCTGCTGCTGTAATTCTAATAGATATTAGAATTACTGATCTTTCTTATTCTTACCATATTTTATTATTACTATATTAACAAATATTCTACATACCACATGTATTATCCAAAAACATTTTTAAATGCATCTCCAGTTACAAGTTCTTTTTAGAGTCCATCCCTGCTTTTATTAAATACATAAAAAAACAACATTTGTACAACCAAAAATTACAAATACAAGCAATAACTCTCTTATAATTATCTTCATAGAATGATTTCCTTCTCTGATATTAAGATTTTTACAACACCTTAATACCATTATACTGAAACATTATTTTTAGAAATAAATTGTATCCTAAGCTCCATTCCCATCACTTCCGCCAATCTTTTTAAAAGATTTACCGTTGGATTCCTTGTACCGTTTTCTAATCTGCTTATGTCAGCCTGATTTATTCCTGTTCTTTTTGACAATTCCTTTTATATATGAAGCACTTTTACCGGTTCAGTATATCTAAAAACTTCAGGTAATTATTTTAACATCTCAAATCCCGGAAAATATCTGAATATTACTTTTGCAATTATTTTTTCTTTGTATACATATGAATGAACCCATCTTCTGGAGTCTTCGGAGGAGTTCCGGTTATCACCTAAACAAAAATAGGCTCCCTCAGGAACTTCAAAATGCATATCTGCTTCCGGAATCATAGGCTCTTTTATATAATTTTCTTCAAGAGGAGTTTCGGAATTGTTCAAATACACTCCTCCGTTCTTAATATCCACAATATCTCCCGGCTCACCGATAATTCTTTTTACGTAGTACTTCTTCTCATTATCAGGAAACTTAAAGATTATAATATCTCCACGCTTTGGCTCATTAAAAAGATAAGTGAGTCTGGACCCGATAATTCTGTCACCTGACATTATAGTATTCTCCATGGATGGAGTCGGCACTCTTGAATTTGCTATAATAAAAAAATTTAAGACAGTTGCTATTACAGCAGCCACAACCAGTACAGATGCCCAACTGAAAATCTCTTTTATAACACCAAATTTTAATTTTCTATTTATCATATTCTCCCCCAACATAAGTTTCTAATATTCGCTAAGGTCAATTTTGATTTTTGTATTTGGAGCATTTCTCTTTAGCTCAAACGGTATTTCGTCATGACTGACAGCACTTTTTAAAAACATCGTAATAGCTGATGGCATATTTAAACCTAAATCATTAAACAACTCTTCAGCTAATTGCTTCAATTCTAAATCTACTCTTATATTAATATTTGTTGTAGCAATATTTATTACCTCTTTATATGTAGCATAGTATTATGAATTTTTTTATATGTCAATACATTGTAAATCATATATCCTTCAATGTGAAAATTAGTATAAAAATATGTTAAAGGAATAGTTTCGATTCAAGGCTTTTACAAAAAGCACCCCTATGTTTTTTTACATAGAGTGTTTGCTTATATATGATGTGATTTTTAATAGCTATTATACTTTCTTATCCTTCTTATTTTTTTACCATATTTTTATTTTTTTATTATATGAACAAATATCCTGCATACCACATAAGCTCTCCAAAAATATTATAAAGGCATCGCTAGATACAAGTTCTTTTAGAGTCCAACCATGTTTTTATAAAAATACATAAAAACCAACATTTGAATAACTAAAATCAAAAACAAGTACAATAACTCTTTTATAATTGTCTTCATAGAACGATTTCCTTTTCTGATATTAAGATTTTACAATACCTTAATACTACCCCGAAATATTATTTTTAGGAATAAATTGTATCCTAAGTTCCATTCCCATTCCTTCAGCCAGCCTTTTTAAAAGGCTTACAGTTGGATTCCTTGTACCGTTTTTCAATTTACTTATATCAGCCTGATTTATTCCTGTTATTTTTGAAAGTTCTTTTTGTGTGAGATTTTGTGCTGTTCTGGCATCAACGATAGCCCTTATAACATCCATTTCCGGTTGTATATCTTCGTATTCTTTTCTGAATTTTATATCTTCAAGCTGTTCATTCAACATATCATCAAATGTCCTCATTTTCCACTTATCCTTTCTATGTAATCTTTTCTTCTATATTTTACAAGTTTTATTTCTTCTCTTGGAGTTTTATTTGTTTTCTTAACAAATCCATTTGTCAGTATAATTTCCCCTACCTTTTCACAATCCTTATGACTCTTCTAAAGAAATCATAACCGCCATTTATATACTCACCCATCTCTCCATCCTTATTTTCAAAATATGGTGAAACCGGAAAATATCCCCATACAGGCCCAAGTCCCCCGCATATATTGCGGCCTCCGTCTCCACCTTTATATGAAAATAATCCATCATCATATACAATCTCTCTGCAATACGGATCATCCGCTATATAAATCCCAAAGAAATTTTCTTTTTCCAAAGCATACTCTTCTTCATCATCCATAAGCTCTATATGCCTAAGCTTCATGGAAAAATCCATATTGTCGCCCCAAGGAAATATGCTTCTACAGCCCTTGCCGGCTAAATATTCCCACTCTCTTTTAGTGGGAAGGGAGAAGCCGGTATCTGTTATACCCTGTAAAAGCTCCTTAAACATGGTTTCTCTATACAGCTTACCATGCCAACTTCCATTTTCTTTATATAGACAAATACTCTTATGAACTGTTATTTCAGATATGCCCTTCTGTTCGGCATCTTCAATCTTTGCTTGCCATTCTTTGTTTTCTTTAAGTTCATCATCCAAAATATCTTTCCAACAGGTCTCACTGTAGTCCTTTTGGACTAACATAGGATGTATTAAAACAGTCTCCTCCTTACTAAAATTGTTATTAAGATAGTCTTCTATTGTTGATATAAATTCATCATCTTCAAGCTTTTCTTTTATCTTAGTAATATAATCTTGACTGTCTGTTTCATCTTCATACTCATCTATAAATGGGTACGCAAGATCATATAAATTTTCTTCATTGAAAATTTCAGAAGGCTTTCTACCTCTAAAGTCAATTCCAAGCTTAACACTCTCTCCCGGAACAAAAACAAATTCGATACCTTCTTTTGAGCGAAAATCTGCTGTATATGTGGACTTATTAAAAGCGGAAAATTCTTTAAAGCAAAGTATTTCCAAATCATGTACTTTGGCAATTTTATTTAATAATTCCTTTTTGTCATAAACGGAAAGTAGATCATACTCAGGGTTATATAATTTTTTTCTATTGATATATCATTCATTGATTTGGGTCTCCTTAGCATACAACGACTCTTATAATTTTTCTATAAAATGTTATTTTTCAAATTATGCCACTCACTTAACATCGCTTCCGGCTATCCAATTAATTGATCTTTGTTTGGAACATAAGGTGATGTAATTATATTTTTTTATAGGAATAGTTTCTTTTTCATAAAAGCTATATTTATCTGAATCTAATATTGTAAACAGTTCGAAATAATGTGACCACGACAATTTTCCGGACACTGCCCGGAAAATTGGGTCACTTATATATAAGAGCCTCATATTGTATAGATTAGATAATAAATCTATCTCATAATATTAATAGTATTTACATCAACATAATTATCTATAAGTATAAGCTCTACCATAAGACTAAAAGCATCATATATCTGACCGTTGAAAAAGATTTTCTGCTTCACTTCTTTTGTTGTGGATATATAGTCAAAGACTTCTTCCAGCTTCTTATCTGTCTCCAATTGCTTTAACTCAACTCTGTCAAGTCGAGCAAACATTTCTCTATTAGAAAGCATGGTGATACCTTGCTCTGTAAAGGCATAAAGGTTTGAAGATGAATGTTTCAAAGTTTTGAACCGATCACAATTTGTGACCGGTTAATCTTTCTCATCATCACTTATTTGAAATCTAAAGCTTTCATGATCCGTTATCAACCTTTACAAGAGCTTTATCCCCTACCATAAATACCTCCATTTTCCCTTTGAATCATTTGCAATCTAATACCGGTTAGATCTTGTCTATTTTTATGTCGCGTTATGCAGGCGGTTCATTTATTTTAAGTTTTCAATCTACAAACTGGAATTTGTCAAATTTAAAACGAATTATAGGATTACTAAAACAGTTTTTCATTATTCCGTTATGAATTAATAGCTCAAATTTTATTTATTAAATTATTATACCATTGAATCATTCTGTTATTAAAATTATCTCCAAAATAATATTTCCCATTGTATATTACTGTAATCCAATTATCAGAAAGTACTCTAATTACACTATTATCTACACAAATGATTCTTTTTATATACTAGGTCTTTAATTACCTCACTAAAAAAACTTCTCCATTTTTTTACACATTCTTCAATTAAAAATTTATTATCCAGTGTAATTGAATATCCTTTTTTTCAATCATTTTTAATAGAACATTTGACATTAATGTGATTTCTAATGGTTTTCACATTTCTTCATTTGAATACTCAAGTTTTCCTTCGATAAATGTATATTCCCATTCTTCTTTTCTAACTTTCGCTTTCATCAGTGGATTGATAAAGATTTCAGTATTATCAAATATCTCTTCTGGTAAATCAGGAAACAAATAATAAAGTCTAGTCCATATAAGGTATAATAGAAGAAGAATAGGTGCTCTATTAGCAGAACCTAATACACCCCATTCCCCTTTCTCCTGATTTTTAATGGAAATTGCAAATGGAATACCATTTGTTTTTAATATAGAGTTTTGATCTGCTACTATCAATGAAGGAATAGATGAAACACTATATCCTTTTACTTTGGTATTACTCGACATATAATCTATAAAAGCTCTTCTCAAACTTTTTTCTGTTGAGAAGCCCCCATAGCCAAAAGCAATTCTTATTGGCATATATGATTCAACCACTAATGCATTATACAAATATTGTTCTTCTTCTGTCATTTTATCGAGTTCTTGCTGATTTGGTAATTTCCTCCCTGTTACATTTTGATATGCTTGCTCCAATATATCTATTGCCATATCATGATCGGGTTTTATAATGTTTTTTACACTTAATAAATTTTTGTATGACAAATCCATTTCTCTTTTGAATAAATCTTTCTTCACCTCAATTATAGCTATCACTTGCTTTTATGCTATATTTATATTCTTCAATAAAAGGAATTTTTTTATTCCATCACCTACCACAATCATACAATCAATTTGTTTGCTTAATTCGTTTTCTCCATTAAAAATAAAACCAGATGATACTTTTAAATTCAAACTTTTGAAAATAGCTTCATTCAACATTTTTTTTGTCAAACCTTCATACATACCACCTATTGTAGGTCCGTGTTTTATGTCTAAAAATTCACTAATGTCATTAATTCCTTGACTTCTTAGCGCCTCTAATAAATCTTTTATTGTGTTTATCATCTTCTGAACTCTCCAACTTCCAATTTATACTGTTCATTTCAAAATATGCTTTTACATAACCAAGTAATATTTCATCCGAATAACCTCCTACGCTAGAATATGCTATATCTATTATTTCTAATGTAACTTTATCTAGGCTTTGATTATCCTCTGTGAATTTTTGAAGCTATTCCTTTACATTATTAAAAAAATCATCTTTGGTTGCTTCATATAATAATTTTATTTCACCATTCTCTTATATAAAAAGCTCCTTGCTTTTACTCTTTTAAATTATATACCTATATGTTAAAATATAACAGGTTAACCTAGATATTTATTCAGGTTTTATTGCGAATATAATTATTCAATACAAAAATATTTTAAAGAAGGTTTTTTATATGAAACTAGGAATCGTTGGCTTACCGAATGTAGGTAAGAGTACATTATTTAACTCATTGACAAAGGCAGGTGCTACTGCAGCAAACTATCCTTTTGCTACCATTGACCCTAATGTAGGTGTTGTAGCGGTGCCGGATGACAGATTAAAGGAACTTGGCAAATTATATAATACAAAAAAGGTAACACCTGCACTTATAGACTTTGTAGATATCGCAGGTCTTGTAAAGGGTGCCAGCAAGGGTGAAGGACTTGGCAACCAGTTTTTATCAAATATCCGTGAATGTGATGCCATTATCCATGTGGTAAGATGCTTTGATGATTCAAATATCATCCATGTAGAAGGAAGCGTTGATCCGATCAGAGATATCGAAACCATCAACTTAGAGCTTATATTCTCCGATATTGAGATTTTGGAAAGAAGAATTGCAAAAGACTAAGAAAGCTGCAATGAATGATAAAACCCTAAAGCATGAGCTTGATATACTTTTTGGAACTCAAGGATATACTTGAAAATGACAATATGGCAAGCAGCTACACATCTTCTGATGAAGAGGATGTCGCATTTGTAAAGTCACTTGGTCTTATCACATATATGCCTGTTATCTTTGCCGCAAATGTGGCTGAGGATGACCTTGCTGATGACGGTGCTTCAAATGAGTATGTAGCTAAGGTAAAAGAATATGCCGCAAAGTCAAATGCGAAGGTATTTGTTGTATGTGCAGCCATTGAAGAAGAGATTTCACAGCTTGATGATGAGGAAAAAGCAGAATATCTTGATGCTCTTGGAATTTCCGTATCAGGTCTTGATAAGCTTATTGCTGCAAGCTATGATCTCCTTGGACTTTTAAGCTATCTTACAGCCGGTGAGGATGAGTGTAGAGCCTGGACTATAAAGAAAGGCACAAAGGCTCCCGGAGCGGCAGGAAAGATTCATTCAGACTTTGAGCGTGGCTTTATAAAGGCTGAGGTTATCAACTATCAGGATCTTCTCGACTGTGGTTCTACAGCTGCTGCCAAGGAAAAAGGCTTGGTGCGTATAGAGGGTAAAGAATATGTAGTACAGGATGGAGATGTTATACTCTTTAGATTTAATGTATAAACAGTTTATATAATGGGGGTTATATGAAAAAAAATGCATTACCTGTTTTTGGTGTCGGTCCTATTTATGCCGTCAGTTGTTTACTTCTAACTGTCCTTGGACTTTTCTTAAAAAAGAAAGGGTTCTTAGATAGTGGTGAGCTTCCGGCTTTAAAGCAAGTAGCAATGGTTATAGGAGGTCTGCTCATTTTTATCGGAATTGCAGTATGGATATATGCTGTTATTATTCAGAAGATAAGTGATGAAATAAAAGTAGGTCATTTGGTTACATCAGGCATATATTCCATTGTCAGAAATCCTATTTATCTGGCTTTTTTATGTGTATGCACAGGTGTTCTGATAACAGCACATAATGTCTTTCTGCTTATATTTCCGCTAGTATCGTATATTTTTCTTACTATATTGATGAAGCAGACAGAAGAAAAATGGTTACTTGAAAAATTCGGCACAGAGTATGTTGAGTATTGTAAACATGTCAACAGGGTAATACCCTGGTTTAGACATTAATATATTTATGCCATCAACTAAGATGACAGAATGGAGATTATTATGGCGTTAATGGATTTGTTTAAAAAGGCTTTTATGGGAGCAACCGACGAGGAAAATCGAAAAAACAAAGCCAGAATGAGAGAAATATTTAACGGCAGTGTTGCAAACGGTGATGATTACAAGCTTATTTATTGCCATATGGAAAACTGTACCAATGCTGTTGTTGTCAAGGTTACAAGACATAGTAACTTTATTGTAGGGTACAAGGAAGGCGAAGTTGTAGTTATTCCTGTAAATGCCGAACTTACAGAATATGGAGATGCAATGGTATTTAATAAGGCAAATGAAAGCTTTACAAAGACATCTCTAGGCTTTTGTTTTGTAGGAAATCCTGAAGTTTCTTTACAATTTGTCCCTATGACATACGAACCCGGTATAACCGCCGGTGCAAGGCATTCGGTTTCCATTACTCAATCATCTGCCGAAGTAGCTGAGTTCAAGAATTTCTTTAAAAAGGGATTACAATAATTTATAAATATGAGAATTATGAATAAAGATGATATAATCACTGCACTAAAGGAAGCGGTAATACCTGATGAAGAGTATTATATTGATAGTGAAATAATAGATGCAATGCTTGAGTATCCTGATTCCTTCCAATTTGTGAAGCCTATCTTGGAAATAATATCACAAAACCCGAGTGTCGACTTCGGATCTCCCGGAGAGTTGGTCCACTTTGTAGAAAAGTTTTACAAAAAGGGCTATGAAGAAGCACTGATTGAATATGTAAGGAAAAGTCCTACATTTCATAATATATGGATGATTCATCGTTGCTATAATGATGCAAGCTGCACTTTCCATAATGACTTTTTATCGTTGATAAATGAGATTAAAGAAAACCCTTCTACATCTGCTGATATTATAAAGGCGATTGAAATGTTTAATTGGTAATTATTTTTAAAAAAATTATATAAAATCTTGGGGTTGGTATTTTTCCAATTCCGGGATTTTTTTGTTTTTTTATAATTTTAATAATGTCGGTTTGAATGTCGGTTTGAATGTCGGTTTGAATGTCGGTTTAAATGTCGGTTTAAATAAAACTGAAAAGAATCGGATCAAAGCGTGATGGAAACCGGATTGTGATTAGATAGTAAGAAAGATGGGGAACTACACCACCCCATCTAAATTTATCGCAATAGAATTTAATTAATTCTATATTTTTATATCATCCTTTTTGAAAAAAACCTAATATCTTATCTTCATTCCCACGAATTACTATTTTTCTATTTCCACTTTTTGAAAGCAAATATGCTGTATTACAAACTTTAAAGATAAGCTCAATATCATGTGTTATAAGTATAACCGGGGTATTAATGATTTTTTCGCCAATGACCTCTGCGACAAGCTTCATTCTCCTATAATCCAGCCCTGCTGTAGGTTCATCTAAAATAACTAATTTAGATTCCTTAATCAAAGCTAGAATAACTGCCAGTCTTTGTTTTTCTCCACCTGATAAATCATGTGGATTTAACATTCTTTTATCCCACAAATCCATTTTAATCAAGTATCTTTTAACTTCCTCTAAATATTTACTGTCTTTAAGTTTATCCTTAGGAATCAATTCTTTTTCAACGGTTTCACAAAAAAACATATTGCTACAGTTTTGAAGACTTATTGCTACATTAGATAATCTGTCCTTTACGGTTTTACCATATGATGTATAACCTTTCCTTAATGGAATGAGCCCTGTCAGCTGTTTGGCAAGCGTTGTCTTTCCTATTCCATTATCACCTATTAAAGCCATACATTCTCCACGATTCAGATTAAAATTGACAGTTTCCGGTAGGCTATATCCCTTATTACTTACATATACGTCTTCAATTTTTACCAATTGATTATCATACGGAGCTTTCATAATTGCTTTTAGATTATTATTATTGAAGGTCCTCAGTTCATTTTTATATTCCAGCTCGTATGTTAACTCTTTTGATGAGAAGATACCTTCTAGCCTTCCATCTTTAAGCAGAATAAGCTTGTCAATTAACGGTACTAAATATGACAGTCTATGTTCTACTATGATTATTGTTTTTCCACACTCTTTTAAATGTTCTAAAATTCTTCCAAGATCCTTTGTTGATTTATAATCTAAATTTGCTGAAGGCTCATCTAAAAGAATAATTTCACTGTCAAATACCAGTGTTGAAGCTATAGCAACCTTCTGCTTTTGTCCGCCTGAAAGTTCCCTTACATTTTTAGTTTTTAAATCCTCTATTCCTATTTCCTTTAGGGCATTTTCAACTTGTCTATACAGCATACATCGTTCCATGCCCATATTTTCACCTATAAGTGCTACTTCATTTTCAACTTCCTTAGAAAAAAATTGATCATTCGGATTTTGAAATACATTACCTACATATTTCGCAATTTCACCGGCTTTATAGTCAGAAATACTCCTACCCAGGATACTTATTTCCCCGGTCATATTTCCGTCATATAATGAAGGAATCAAACCGTTTAATAGCCTCAATAAGCTTGTTTTTCCGCATCCTGACAGCCCTGTAATAACAATAAATTCTCCTTTATCTACAGAAAAAGAGATATTTTCTAAAACATTTTTTTTACCGTATGAAAACTGTTTTATATCAACATTTATAATCTTTGACATATCGTAATACCCAGAAATATTAATCCAATTAAAATAACACCATAATCTTTCCATGTAAACGAAAGATCTTGATATGAAGTCTTCTTACACTCATATTCTATTCCCTTTGTAATTAAAGCACATGATAAATTTTCACCTGTTTCAAAGGCCTTATAAATCATTGGAACAAGATAGAGTTCTAAACTATAAATCGGCCTAAATATAGTAATACTTATATTACGTGCCTTTAGTCCTTCTTTTATTTCAGACAAATACTCTCTATATTCGGGAATAAAGCGAAAAAAAACAGCTACACCAATGCACAAATAATTTGGTAAATGTATACTTCTTAGAGAATATATAATTGTGGATGTACTAAAACCTGATAATATAACCGCAAGTATCCATATCGGAAAAAGCTTGAGGACAATCAGTCCCATTGTATAAAGTGCACCAAGCCATCCATAATAGAAAAATCTGCTTGGAACCAGCCATATAATGGCAAATAATAATATATAAAAAGCAAATAGACGAATTGATTCTCTCTTTTTTATAACAGCAACTAACAGGAAACTGAAAAGTAACATTAACCAATAAACAATCATTGTACTAAAGAATGCAATGCTTGTATAAATCACCATAAGGATGCCTATCGAAATAGGTTTGATTTGCATTTCTACTTTCATATTCTCAAAGTATATTAAGATAATATACCTGATTGTTCAATATTTCTGTTAAAGAACTTATTGTAAATATATTTACCCAGTAATGTACCCATAACTGCTGCCAAAATCTCTATAAAAAGTATTATCGACAGATTTTTAGGATTCAAATAAGTATCTTTTATCATCTGTGCTTTTTCCAAAGTAAATAAATTCGGGAAGGTTTTTACCAAGCCTTCTACTCCCAGGAAAAGTATAAAGAAAAATCCATGTAGTGCATAAATAACTTCAGAAATTACATATGATATACTGATTCTCATATCATTTGTATAGTTATGACTACTGCCTATACAAACTTCTCCCGCAACACCTGCAACTAACATAATAGGTAGCATAGGAACAAATCCCATAATAGAATAAATAATACCGGACAACAGGTAATAAATAAAAATTGTTCCCCTTTTAGGAATTCTATGACACATAACAAAATAAATTGGTGCACATACTAAGCTTCCTATAGAAACATGAATAAAGACACCATAAGTTCCAAATATCTGTGTTAACATTCCCGATAACATACTGATAACAAATCCGACTACCCCAAGTAGGCTGACAATAATAATATCTTTTACTTTCATAGTTTTATCCCCCTTTGATATTTTTATGTTAGCACTGCCTAACCCTGCTGTCAAGATACATTTTTATATATTACACCAAAAATAACGGTATTTTTTATACTTTAATACCAATATTTATCCAATGTTCTCTTCTATATAATAAAAAAGAAGCCATCAAGTTTCCTCAACAGCTTCCTTTGTCTTTATCCAACCACTATATTTATAATCTTCTTTGGAACATATATTTCTTTTCTTATTGTTCCTTCCAGTTTTCCGGCCTCAGCAAGTGCTTTCTTACCTGCCTCTATAGCATCTTCCTTGTTTACATTGGCATCAAGCTCAATAACAAGCTTTGTCTTTCCGTTTATCTGAACAGGAACCTCTATTGTATCCACTTCCTTATGGCTCTCATCAAATGTAGGCCACTCTGCATGGAATACCGAACCCTGTCCTCCAAGCTCTTCCCAAAGTTCCTCACCTATATGAGGTGCAAAAGGTGCAAGCAATATAGTAAATGCCTTTAATGTTTCCTTATCCACACCGTTCTTTTTGCTAAGCTCATTAAGCTTATTATTGTACTCCATAAAGCCTGCGATAACTGTATTCAAGCTAAATGCATTAAATCTTTGCTCAATATCGGAGATAAGGTTTGCACGAACTCTTAAGAGCTCTCTGTCGGCCTCTACATTCTTATCCTTATTGTCCATTACAAGCTTATAGAACTTATTTAAAAATCTTGATACACCCTCGATACCTCTGTCATCCCAGTCGGCATCAAGCTCAGGCGGTCCGACGAAAAGCTCATACATTCTAAGAGCATCACATCCATAGTCACGAACAAGATCATCAGGTGAAACCACATTTCCCTTACTCTTACTCATCTTCTGTCCGTCACTACCGTTTATCATACCCTGATTGAAAAGCTTTGTAAAAGGCTCATCAAAGTCAACCACACCTATATCATTTAAGAACTTGGTGTAGAATCTTGAATAAAGAAGGTGAAGTACGGCATGCTCAACGCCACCTATATACATATCTACAGGAAGGTACTTATCTGCCATCTCTTTGCTTACAAGCTCCTTATCATTGTGCGGATCCACATATCTAAGGAAATACCAGCTTGATCCTGCCCACTGCGGCATGGTATTGGTCTCACGCTTTGCAGGTGCACCACATACAGGACATGTGGTATTTACCCACTCATCAATAGCCGCAAGCGGTGACTCACCTGTTCCTGTAGGCTGATAACTCTCTACCTCAGGAAGCCTTAACGGAAGCTCATTTTCCGGTACAGGCACATTTCCACAATGTGGGCAATGTATTATCGGAATAGGCTCACCCCAGTAACGCTGTCTTGAGAATACCCAGTCACGAAGCTTGTAGTTGGTTGTCTTCTTACCATAACCCTTCTCTTCTATCATCTGTGGAGCTTCAAGCTTTAACTTCGCACTCTCCATACCGTTCCAGTCACCTGAGTTTATCATTGTTCCTACAGCATCTGTGTAGGCTTCTGTCATATTTTCAATTTCTTTACCGTCTTTTGCTATAACCTGAACTATAGGAAGATCAAATTTCTTTGCAAACTCAAAGTCTCTGTCATCATGTGCAGGTACACACATAATAGCACCTGTACCATAGTCGGCCAAAACATAGTCTGAAAGCCAAATAGGTGTCTTTGCACCGTTTAAAGGATTGATTGCATATGAACCTGTAAATACACCTGTCTTTTCCTTTGACTGCATTCTGTCTACATTTGACTTCATGGAGCTTTCAAAAATATACTTCTCAACGGCCTCTCTTGTCTCATCTGTAGCCAGAGATTTTGCAAGCTCATGCTCAGGTGAAAGTACCATAAAAGTAGCACCGTAAAGAGTATCAGGTCTTGTAGTATAAACCACAATATTTTTGTCCTGTCCATCCACCTTAAAGTTTACTTCGGCACCATAGCTCTTTCCGATCCAGTCTGACTGCATCTTCTTAACCTTCTCAGGCCAGTCAAGCTTGTCAAGGTCATTAAGAAGTCTGTCTGCATATGCTGTTATCTTTAGCATCCACTGACGAAGATTCTTCTTTGTAACCGGAGTTCCACATCTCTCACATTTTCCGTCTACTACCTCTTCATTTGCAAGACCTGTCTTACATGAAGGGCACCAGTTGATAGGGATTCCTTCTCATATGCAAGACCTTTTTTGAACATCTGAACAAATATCCACTGTGTCCACTTATAAAAGTTAGGATCGGTAGTATTAACCTCTCTGTCCCAATCATAAAGTGCCGCAATTTCATTTATCTGTCTTTTAATATTAGCTACATTTTCCGCTGTGGATTTTGCAGGATGAACCCCCATCTTTATTGCATAGTTCTCTGCAGGAAGACCGAATGCATCCCAACCCATAGGATGAATTACATAATTACCCTTTAGCACCTGATATCTGCTCCATACATCAGATATCACATATCCTCTCCAATGTCCTACATGAAGTCCTGAACCTGAAGGGTATGGGAACATATCCAAGCAATAGTACTTTGGCTTTTTTCCATCATCAACATTTACAGGGTTTGCTTCCCAGTTTTTCTTCCATTTTTTCTCTATTGCACTATGATTATAATGTGCCATAATCTTTTCCTTTCGCTACCGGTTTAAAGTTGATTAGAGCTTCCCTCCACAAAAGTGAAGTTAAAGCTCTACTCAAAATAAGTTAAATTTTAAAATCTGAATTTGTCCTCAAAGTAAGCCTTAAGCTCTGCTATCGGGATTCTCACCTGCTCCATACTGTCTCTGTCTCTTACAGTTACAGCATTGTCATTCTCAGAGTCAAAGTCATATGTAATACAGAACGGTGTACCTATTTCATCCTGTCTACGATATCTCTTACCGATATTTCCTCTGTCATCAAACTCTACATTGTAATACTTTGACAATTCTTCAGATATCTTAAGAGCACCCTCATTAAGCTTCTTTGAAAGCGGTAAAATACCGATCTTTACAGGCGCAAGTGCAGGGTGGAAGTGAAGAACTGTTCTTGTATCTCCGCCCTCAAGAGTCTCCTCATCATATGCCGCACAAAGGAATGCAAGTGTAACTCTGTCCGCACCAAGTGAAGGCTCTACTACATATGGAATGTATCTCTCACTTGTTTCATCATCAAAATATGTAAGATCCTGTCCTGAAACTTCCTGATGACGACCAAGGTCATAATCTGTTCTGTCTGCGATTCCCCAAAGCTCGCCCCAACCGAATGGGAAGAGGAATTCTATATCTGTTGTAGCATTTGAATAGAAACTAAGCTCCTCTTTGTCATGATCTCTGAGTCTCATCTGCTCCTCTTTGATACCGAGAGCTATAAGCCAATCTCTACAGAAACCTCTCCAATACTCAAACCACTCAAGGTCTGTACCCGGCTTACAGAAGAACTCAAGCTCCATCTGCTCAAACTCTCTTGTTCTGAATGTGAAGTTACCCGGAGTGATCTCATTTCTAAACGACTTACCAATCTGTCCTATACCGAAAGGTACTTTCTTTCTTGAGGTTCTTTGTACATTCTTAAAGTTTACAAAAATACCCTGTGCTGTTTCGGGTCTTAGATAAACCACATTTTTAGCATCCTCTGTTACACCCTGGAAAGTCTTAAACATAAGATTGAACTGACGGATATCTGTAAAATTGTGCTTACCACAGGTCGGACAAGCTATCTCATGCTCATCAATGTACTTTTTCATCTCATCATTTGACCATGCATCCACGCTACCGTCTATAGTAACATTATTTTCCTGCATATAGTCCTCAATGATCTTGTCCGCTCTAAATCTCTCATGGCATTCCTTACAGTCCATAAGAGGATCTGAAAAGCTTCCCAAGTGTCCTGATGCTATCCATGTCTGTGGATTCATCAAGATGGCACAGTCCACACCTACATTGTATGGTGACTCCTTTATAAACTTCTGCCACCAGGCAGCTTTAACATTATTCTTTAATTCAACACCCAAGTTACCATAGTCCCAGGTATTTGCAAGACCGCCGTATATCTCTGAACCCGGATATACAAATCCTCTTGATTTTGCCAGTGCTATGATTTTTTCCATGCTATATTCCATGAATTTCTCCTTTTATTTAAATATAATATAATTAAAGCCATCTACCTTGGCAGTATTATCATCAAACTCGATATCATTTGATACATAGGTGATTTCTCCCTCTGTATACACATCGGCCTTACCGTCTATTACCGCAATATAATCACCTTTGATTCCGTCAGGTATATCTATTGAGTTCATCTTTGAGACATCAATATCCTTAAGATTGTATACCTCTACAGAATTCAAATCAAAGCTGTTGTCTTGAGTGAACTTTGCAAACTCTTCCATACATTCAAATGAGCTGTATGAAAATACAAGTTTTGCCACATTCTTTTTTATTGTGGCATCTTCAAGTTTTACCTGATTATTTGCATTTAACTTATTAAAGTCTTCTATCTCCGTATTGGCAAAGCTTTCAAGCTCATCGCTCTTTGCTTCTGTATCTATTTCTTCAACCAAGGCGGACTTTAGTGTGCCGTCCCTGGATATAAATATAGAGCTTTGATCAGGATGGTATGAATATGACTTATTTCCACCACAGCCTGTCAAAAATAACAGTAATGCTGCAGCCGCCAAATATCCCTTTTTCATGAGCACTCCTCTTCTATATAAATTTATCCGCCCAAAAGGCGGTATAACAATTAAACTATGTCAGAATATTCAAATTTTTATTGAGACACTAAAAACAAGTATGCCACAAATACGGCTCATTTTCAAGGTAAGAGAGATTTTTTATTGTATTTTTGTTCGATTTAAAAAGCTCCGATTTAAACGTAGTCGGAGCTTTTTATAATTAATTGTTCATACTATCCTATTACTTCTCTACCGGTGATGCATATTTGCCGGGATCCTTAGCGGGTTTACAGTATTCTCTCCATTCATCAAAGCTATGAATATCATGCTCTTTTCCGTCTACTGAATTTTCAGCACTTATTTTAACTCCATCAAAAGACACTTCTCTACCCTCAGGCAGTATAATTGACATTATTTCCTCTTCACTTGGATTACCTGTAAGTACTATATCCACTGCAAGCTTTGCCCTTTCTTCATTTATATCATTTTTCTTTATTTCATCACATAAACTCTTTAGTTTAGGGAACATAGTAAACAGCTTTGTATTATTTTCCGAGATATCTTCTATATCAGTAAAATGTATCTGCCTACACCCTTCAAAAAAGCTTAATGTTCTTACTGAATTTGAATCATAATCTGGCCAAACTGCATTATCCATGTTTTGTTCCATAAACCTACTAAAGTGTGCTGTATATATTAGGTTTACCCTGTTTTCATCTTCCAAATCGTTTATGATATCTTCATACTCTTTTTCAAACAGCTCTCCGGTCTCCACATCAATATATATCATCCTTTTTGTATTATTGTTCTTATCTTCATTTGAAGGCACTATATCTTCCGCCCCGAATACAAGACAAGGCTTATTCTCATACATTCTTGTTGTGAACATAGTATAGTCGGTAGGCATTATATTCATATTCTTTTCTTTTAAAATTTCAAGAACATCTATTTCATTTTTTATCTTCCAACCTCCTATACCATAAACCTTTACGTCAAAAATTTTTCTATATTTCTTTCTAAATATGTTTTATTTGTATTTATATCCCTCATTCTGTTTGAATGCACTGTCATATTAACTTCCACGGCATATTTTAAAGGTATATATAGCATATATCTTATTACAGGGTCTTCACTTTCTTTTATATCATTACCCTGTATCGCACAGAGGGCATTTCCGTCTTCACTAATCCAAAGCCCGTGCAGATTATTTTTTATTCCCCATGTCAATGTGTAACCGTCATCTACAATCTTATGTGTTGTATTTTCATCCATCTTTTTATCTTTACTTCCACATCCGATGCAAAATATTATACAAAATACAAATAATAAAACAGCTCTCTTCATCCTTCTACTCCTCTGCCAATATATTTATTTGTTATCAGGTATAGGGTTATAACTTGATTTTTCCATCTCCTCCGGCTCAATATACTTTTTAAAGTCATCAAAGTTATTAATCTTATGCGGTAATCCGTCTACCGAATGCCTGCCATCTACTATCACTCCGTCAAATGATATATCCTCTACATTCTCAAAGAACATATCCAATAATTCCTTATCGCTTATACTGTCCGGCAACATGAACGTCACTTTAGCCCTTTCTCCTTCAGATATAAGTTTATCCAGATTCTCCCTTAAATGTGGGAATAATTCATAAAGTCTCTTACTTTCTTTTGGAATTCTGCCTATGTCATATATATATACATCCATGAAACCTTCCCAATCTGAGAATGAACTAACCGTAATATATGAATAAAGTGAATTTTGCTTTAAAAGTATATAATTAAAAATATCCCGTTTATTAACAACCGATATCTTTTCACCTTTTTTATATCTGTCTGAAACATCCCTTGCCCAATCTTCAAAATATGTTTCATCTTCTATATTAATAAATACAGATTTTAGCCTATCTTCATATCCATTTTCTATATCTTCACTTGTTTTTTCAGACCACACCTTAATATATGGTTTCCCGTCATATTCTAATGCTATTGCTTTATATGGTCTGTCGGGTTTTTATATTATCATCATTATCAAAGATACTTTTTTACATCTATTGTTTTGAGCTTTTTTCCCGGTTTTAATATCATATATATCAACATTAAATTTATAAAGCTCCGTAGTTTTTCAAATTGTATCCCCAAATGATTTCCGTTTTTCATCCAAAAAAAGTATCCAAATATCTTCCCTGTAGGTCATTATCTGTAGCGTATTTATTGGGGATTATATCATCATCCTCACCTCCCCATTCCATATTATCACCGACCCCATTATATAAATACATTACATATAATGCATCGTTATCCTCATTAATTTCACTTGCATAATAACCGGTTTTATATATAAGATCATATCCTCCTCTTTCAATCTTATTTTCAATCTTATCTGCTTTTTTTAGTGCATCCACATAAGCATAGGCAAAGTAATACACCCATAAAAAAATCTTACTTTTTCTCATTTATTTACTCCTCTACCGTATTCTCTCCATAATTATCAACTTTTTTTAATAAAAGTTTTTCATTTACTGTCAGGACTTTTTGCAACACTATTTTTTTCATATTTGTTTTGCTAATAAACTTATGTTTATATATTAAATATGAACTACAAAATCAATATATTGTCTATTCTTAGTTATATACTTACAAATTATTGTGATCCATTTACCAATATATCCATAAATGATATTTTTGATTTTGTCATATCATCATATTGATCTTGTAAAAAAATTATCTTATAAAACTTTTTTGCGGGTTCCTCTAAAATATTACATCCACCATTCCATAATTTTTTAATAATTTCTTGATGCTCTCCATTACCCACATCTTCAAACTCAAAAGTAGGATTATCAATGCCGCACTCCACTCTTAACAGTTCTTTAAATCCCCTCTCATTAACCATTCTTATCCTTTTTATAGTATCGGGATCAAATAAACCTGCAACAACGACACCCCTATAACTATCTGCACTAAATGTTCCGCCACAATAATAATTTTGGGTTAATATACTTTGATTGTACTCTGACATAATCCTATCCTCTTTTTTATAGCTATATAAATAATCCACTACTCCATTAGCCATGTTCTTTATTAAATCAGCAAACTTAAAAGCTGCAATATTTAGTATATTCTCATTTAAATTTTTTTCCTTTTTATAATTTTTCCAAAAAAATTTCAGGTCTATCTTACCTCTTCTCCTAAATATATCTGTTATAATAACTTCACTAAAAGCTCTCCTTTTTAGGTGACAGAACTACACCTCTATTATTTGCCCCAACCGTCTGTTTTTCATAATTTAGGTAATATGAATATTCATTTGAACTTGTATGATAAAATAACTCATTTATATATAATTGAGTAAATTGTATATATGATTTATTCAGTAAATCCTTGTATACATCATCTATCAAATATTTTATGCTTCCAAATAATGTAGCCAAACCCAGTAAATTATTACTTCGCCTCACAAGATAATTATAATTATTCTCATCTCCAACATCTCCATATAGTAATACATCACTATTCTTTTTGTAATAGTTCTATAGTTTCACTATATAATATGTTTATATACTCCCTTGCCCGCTTGCTGCTCAAAGTGTATATAGCCTGATATATAGGATAATTTGAAGGATTTTCAACCGGCTTTATCATAGAGTTTAATAGCTTCTCAAGATTATCACCCTCATCCTCCATGCTTAATTTTAGAATATATTCTGCTATAAATTCTTTAGTCGCTTTTTCCTTTGGAGTTTTTAAAAATACCTTATCAAAATTCTTGTTTGCAAGTTCTATAATAAATTCCTCTTCATTACATTCTTTCAAAGAAGTATATGTGTCCGATAACTCCTGTGGTGAAAATCCCAATCTTTTCATTTCATTTATTTCACTATCTGTCATTTCGGCACTCAGCTCATCATAACTACCGGAATTATCCTCTACCAAAGAACTGTACTCTATATATTTTTTATCAACTTCATATGCAAATTTATTATTTTTATTTTGGCAACCGCATAAAATAACTAGCATTAAACCTGTGATGTAAAAATATACTTCTTTTCATTACTTCTCCTCCTATTACCAACTTCTAATCAAATAATCTTAGCTTAAATGCCCTTTGCTTACATCTAACTTTATTATACTTTTTTTATAAATTATGTAAACCCGAAATACTTATTATAATTTTTACTTTTACTTTTTTTATAACTATAGATTTTCCCCTTGCCTATATCTTTTTACATGCAAAAAACAGGGACTTTCATCCCTGTTTTTTGTATATTTATTATTTCAACAACTCTTCCATTGTATGCCAGCCAAGTACTGCACATTTTACTCTTGCAGGCATATGTGAAATATCTCTGAGGGCTCCGGCCTCATCAAGTTCCTCTATCTCTTCTTCAGTTGCCTCTCCCTTTATCATACGGAAGAACATGTCTGAAAGTCTGATGGCTTCATCCTTTTCAAGACCTATTACCATATCAAGCATTATATCTGCTGAAGCCTGTGATATAGCACATCCGTCTCCTACAAAAGCTCCGTCTTCAATGATGCCTTCATCGTTCACCTTAAGTTTTAAAGTGATATGATCACCACAGCTTGGATTTACACCGTCCAGTATAAGATTGGCACCGGGAAGATCATGTTTATGATACGGTCTTAAATTATGCTCTGTCAGAATTTCATTATAAAAGGCTCTGTTCTCACTCATCGTATCCCATCTCCTTTCTTATATCTAAAAGAGCGGCTGCCAGTGCATCTATCTCTTCCTTTGTGTTATAGAAAGAAAGGCTTGCTCTTGTGGTTGAATTTATCTTAAGATGCTGCAACAGCGGCTGTGCACAGTGATGTCCTGCTCTTACCGCAATACCTTTTGAATCAAGTATTGAAGATATATCATGTGGGTGTACACCTTCAAGTAAGAAATTGATTATACCGCTATGCTTAGCAGGATCCTTGGAACCAAGTATTCTGACATACTTATTCTTTGAAAGAACCTCAATAGCATACTCACTAAGCTCTCTCTCGATACTCTCTATTTTCTCATAGCCTATGCTCTCGATATAGTCGATAGCTGCCGCAAGTCCTACCGCACCTTCCGCATTTACAGTACCCGCCTCAAACTTATGTGGTAATGGTGCAAATGTGGCTTTTTCTCTGGTAACATACTCTATCATCTCACCACCGCTGAGGAATGGTGGCATAGCCTCAAGTAATGCCTTCTTACCATAGAGCACACCGATACCCATAGGTCCGCAAAGCTTATGGCCTGAGAATGCAAAGAAATCCGCATCCAGTTCTCTTACATCTATTTTCTTATGAGGTATGCTCTGTGCACCGTCAACCACTACTACAGCACCCACACTATGAGCTTTTTCAATGATATACTCTATAGGTGTAGGTATTCCAAGTACATTTGATATCTGTGTACAAGCTACCAACTTTGTATTTTCATTTATTTTAGAATCTATCTCAGCCTTTGTGATCTCACCGTCTTCCTCACAGTCAAGGAATACAAGTTTCGCTCCTGTAGCTCTTGCCACCATCTGCCATGGAAGCATATTTGAATGATGTTCAAGTATACTTACAACTATCTCATCTCCGGCCTTTATGTTGTTCAATCCGTAGCTGTATGCCACAAGGTTTAAACTCTCTGATGCATTTCTGGTAAAGATTATCTCTTCACTTCCTGCTGCACCTATAAACTTTGCCACTTTGCTTCTGGCATTCTCATAGTCCTGCGTAGCTTCCACACTGAGTTTATACACTCCTCTTAAAGGGTTTGCATTGTGATGCTTATAAAAATCATTTATTGCATCCAGTACCGCCTGTGGTCTTTGTGATGTAGCCGCATTGTCCATATATATAACATCATCGGATGCTAAAAGCGGAAAATCATTTCTGTATATACTCTTACTCATCTTCACTGCCTCCAAGATAAAGATTTACTTTCTCTTCAAGTGCCTCATTCTCCAGCTTTTTGCTTATTGCATCTATTCTTGCTCTTGCCACCATCTTAGTAACACTTTCCTTGTCCATACCTCTTGATGTGAGGTAGAAAAGCATACCTTCATCAAGGTTTCCTATGGAAGCACCATGTGTACCGACTACATCTTCCTCAGCACAGAGTATTACCGGTATACTCTGGTTGTGGATATTATTTCCAAGCAATAGTACATCCTCAGACTCTTCTCCGGTTGCATCTTTTGCGCCTCTCTTAAAGTCAATAGTACCTCTTAGAAGCTTCTTTGAATTATCATTAAGTACTCCTGAGGCTATCATCTTGCAATTACTTGACTTTCCTATATGATCTGCCACATAGTTAAGATCTATCTGCTCCTCGGCCTTTCCATAGTAGCCAAGGTCTGATATAAATTCACTCCTTTTACCTACAAGGCTTGCCCTTGCGCCTGCAAATATCTTCTCTCCACCAAGTAAGAGCTGTACAAGTTCAAATGAAGCATCTTTTTCAACATTTGCACCAATATCATTGAGTGAAATATCACTGTCTGACTGAAGTCCTACCTGATACAATTTTACCTTTGCATCTTTCTCTGCAAAAACAAATGTCTGTACAGCCAAAGCACCGCTATTTTCCTCATTCGAAGAGTAATCCATCCATACATTGACTTCACTACCTTCAGCCGCATAGATATATACTCTCACCTTTGCAAGGCTTTCCTTATCTCTGCATATATTTATATGACTGTTTGACTTCTCTCCTGCAAGAGTATTTATAATAATATCTTCACTTTCAGAGTCACAAAGCTCAGTCATATTTGCTCCCATTCCTGTAGGAAGAGCTTTCATAGCTGCTATAGTCTCTTTTGAAAGTTCATTATTTGCATTCTCATTTAAAACTTTTATATTTGCACTGCCTGTTTCACTTGGTATAGAAACAGCAGTCTCATTCATCTTTAGCCATCTCCAGGTAAGAACCGGTATTCTGTTTAAAGTAATATCTCTCATTAACCAATACTTCCTTTCATTTCTAATTGAATGAGATTGTTCATCTCTACCGCATACTCAAGCGGCAATTCTTTTGATACATTGTCGGCAAATCCGCTTACGATCATTGCCTTGGCATCCTCTTCACTGATACCTCTGTTCATAAGATAGAATACGGCATCATCACTGATTCTTCCGATTCTTGCCTCATGACCTACATCGGCATCCGCACATCTGATATCCATAGCAGGGACTGTATCCGAGCGTGATATATCATCAAGCATCAAGGACTCACATGATACTGCAGCCTTTGCATTCTTTGCTTTTTCAGATACTACTACAGCATTTCTGAATGTAGATATACCGCCACCCTTTGAAATTGATTTTGTATTAATAAATGAAGATGTATCAGGCGCTGAATGCACTACCTTTGCACCTGTATCAAGATTTTGTCCTGCACCTGCAAATGTAATTCCTGTGAACTCCATTCTTGATCCCTTACCCTTTAAAATACTCATAGGGTAAAGATATGATACATGTGAACCGAATGAACCTGAAACCCATTCAATTCTTCCACCCTCTTCCACAACAGCTCTCTTTGTGTTGAGATTGTACATATTCTTTGACCAGTTCTCTATAGTTGAATATCTAAGTCTTGCATTCTTTCCTACATAAAGCTCCACACATCCTGCGTGAAGGTTTGCCACATTATACTTAGGTGCCGAACATCCTTCGATAAAGTGAAGATCTGCACCCTCATCTACGATAATAAGTGTATGCTCAAACTGTCCTGCGCCCTTTGCATTAAGTCTGAAATATGACTGCAAAGGAATATCAAGATGAACACCCTTCGGTACATATACAAATGAACCGCCTGACCATACCGCACCATGTAATGCCGCAAACTTGTGGTCATTTGGCTTTACAAGCTTCATGAAATGCTTTTGAATCATCTCGGCATACTCACCGTGCATTGCACTCTCAAGATCTGTATATACAACACCCATCTGTGAAACTTCATCTCTTACATTGTGGTATACAAGCTCAGAGTCATACTGTGCACCCACACCTGCCAGAGATTTTCTCTCAGCCTGTGGAATACCGAGTTTTTCAAATGTATCCTTGATATCCTCAGGAACCTCTGACCACTTTGTCTTCATATGTGTATTAGGTCTTACATAAGTAACAATATTGTCGATATCAAGACCGTCTATAGACGGACCCCATGGCGGAACTTCCATCTGATTATATATTTGTAATGCCTGCAATCTGAAATTTTGCATCCATGCAGGATCGTTCTTTTCTTTTGAAATCTGAGACACTAACTCAGGTGTAAGACCTGCAGCTATCTTGAAGTTGTCCTTATCTTCATTTCTGAAGTCATACATACTTCTGTTAATGTCTTCTACATATGTCTTTTCCTTCATTATTTGCTCTCCTGAATATACTTTTCAAATCCATGCTCATTGATTTCATCAACCAAAGAAGCATCTCCTGTCTTTATGATTTTTCCGTCTACCATAATATGTGTATAGTCAACCTTTAATGACTCAAGTATTCTTGTACTGTGAGTAATTATAAGAAGAGCACCGTCTTTTTTCTTCTGATATTCTTTGATACCGGCTGAAACTGTTCTTACAGCATCTACATCAAGTCCTGAATCTGTCTCATCAAGTATTGCAAGCTTTGGTGAAAGCATAAGAAGCTGTAAAATCTCAGCCTTTTTCTTCTCACCGCCTGAAAAGCCTACATTTAAAGCTCTGTTGGCATACTCGCTGTCCATATTTAAGACTTCCATATTCTTTGCAAGGTCTTTTTTAAACTGCATCATCTTTACTCTCTTGCCGCTTACAGACTCTACCGCATTTCTGATAAAGCTGCTGAGTGGAAGTCCCGGTACCTCAAGAGGATTCTGGAATGATAAGAACATTCCAGCCTTTGCACGCTTGTCTGCCGACTCATCAATTATATTCTTACCGTCAAATATAATTTCTCCGCTGTTTGCAACATATCTCGGATTTCCCATAAGAGCGTAGCCTAAAGTAGACTTACCTGCTCCGTTTGGTCCCATAAGTACATGTGTTTCGCCTTTTTTAATTTCTATATTTACTCCATGAAGAATTTCCTTTAAATTCTCATCATCTTCTATGGACACTGTTAAATTATTTACATTTAATAATGACATTGATTTTTCCTTTCACCTCTCCCTTGAGCTTAGGGGTAATCTATAATAGAAAACCAGTATTCTATTAGTATATTGGAATTTTAAAGCTTAATTCCCAGTAAGTCAATAGGAATTAAAAAAAAGCCCTTAAAAAAGGGCTTTTAAATGCTTATGTATTTAATTTTGTACAATTTTTTATACAATTCCCTGTGAGATCATTGCGTTTGCAACCTTCTCAAATCCGGCAATATTTGCACCTGCAACGTAATTACCTTCCTGACCGTATCTCTTGGCTGCATCATCAACCTTTGTAAAGATATCCTTCATAATAACTTTGAGTCTGTCATCAACTTCTTCAAAGCTCCATGAAAGTCTAAGTGAGTTCTGGCTCTGCTCAAGACCTGAAACAGATACACCACCTGCATTTGAAGCCTTACCCGGCATAAAGAGTACTCCGTTATCCTGAAGATACTTTGTTGCCTCAAGTGTTGTAGGCATATTTGCACCTTCTGCTACCGCAAAACAACCGTTAGCTACAAGTGCCTTCGCTCCGTCAAGATCAAGCTCGTTTTGAGTAGCACATGGAAGGTAGATATCACATTTAATATTCCAAATTCCCTTACCTTCTGTATACTTGGCAGAAGATACTCTGTTTGCATACTCTGAAATTCTCTGTCTCTTTACTTCCTTGATATCCTTTACAATATCAAGTTGGATACCGTTCTCATCATATATATAGCCGTTTGAGTCACAAAGAGCAACCACCTTGCACCAAGCTGCTGTGCCTTTTCTATAGCATAGATTGCAACATTTCCTGAACCTGTAACGATTACTGTCTTACCTGCAAGTTCCTTGTTGTTTGCCTTAAGCATCTCATCAAGAATATATACAAGACCATAACCTGTAGCCTCTTTTCTTGCAAGAGAACCACCGAATGGAATTCCCTTTCCTGTAAGAACACCCTCAAACAATGTTGTAAGTCTCTTATACTGACCGAAGAGATATCCAACCTCTCTTGCTCCAACACCGATATCACCTGCAGGTACATCTGTGTCTTTTCCGATATGCTTATAAAGCTCATTCATAAAGCTCTGGCAAAATGCCATTACTTCTCTGTCTGATTTTCCCTTAGGATCAAAGTTTGAACCACCTTTTCCTCCACCCATTGGAAGTCCTGTAAGTGAGTTTTTAAGTACCTGCTCAAATCCGAGGAATTTTAGTATTGACTGGTTTACTGTAGGATGGAAACGAAGTCCTCCCTTGTAAGCACCTATTGCATTGTTAAACTGTACACGATATCCCTTGTTTACCTGTACATTTCCTTTGTCATCCACCCATGGAACTCTGAATGAAATAATTCTCTCAGGCTCTACAAGTCTCTCCCAAGATACCGTTCTTTCTGTAGAGATCCTCATTGGCATCAACTACCAGCTTCAATGACTCCAAAACTTCCTTAACAGCCTGATGAAACTCCGGCTCATTCGGATTTGCGACTACAACCTTCTCTAAAATCTCTTCTACGTATGACATAATCTTACCTCCTAGGCTTTGTGAGTACTTTTTAATAAAGCACTCTTTAAGGTTCAAACCTTACTGTTTTATTATATATAAAAAGGCAAAGACTCCCTATTTAAGCGTCTTTGCCGAATACATGTCATTTTAGCAGAATTTCTTCAAATGTCAAGAAAAAATCATAAAATATCTTCCAGTATATCAAGTGAATGAAAATGTCTGTCTATATATTTTCTTATCATAATATCCATGTGTTTTTCAATCTCTGTCAGGGCCTCATCTGTAATTACAAAGGTAAAAAGCTTCTCAGGTTTTGAGTGTATTATATACTCCCAGGTATATATTGCGGTTTTATCCCTAAGTCCCGGCTGTATATCATACTCACCGTTTACAGTCATAAGCTTGAGCTCAAAAATTCTTCTTACCAGCCTGTTAGTATTGATTTTTTTGTTAATGCCAGCAAGGTATAATATATCAGTTTTAAGCTCTCAATATCAACCAAGGCTTCCTTTGTGTAGTAATCAAGCATTTCAAGAAAATATGTACCGTAACAAGTGCTTTCAATATCCGCACTTACCTCTTCAAAATAATTGGCAATATCCGCATTGACTATATTATAAGAATCTCTTCCCTCATACAACTTAAATTTACCGTAGGCAAATATTCTGGCAAATCCCATCATCTGATTATTGATTCGCCTTGCCCCTTTTGCAAAGGCGTATATCTTACCTCTTTCTTTTGTAAAAATAGTCACACGTCTGTCAAAATCACCGATAGGCATTGATTTGATTACAATGCCCGTCAATTCCACAAAATCTCTCACATTATAAATCCTTTGGATTGTAACCGAAGTTTTTCATCTGTACATCGGAATCTCTCCACTTAGGTCTAACCTTTACCCAAAGCTTCAGATTCACTCTGCTCTCAAGCAAACCTTCTATATCTTTTCTGGCTGCAGTGCCGATTCTCTTTAGCATACTGCCACCCTTTCCTATGATAATTCCCTTATGTGAGTCTTTTTCACATACTATAGCGGCCTCAATATCCACCATATCTCCCGATTCTCTGTAGTTAAAGGTATCTATCTCCACAGCTATACCATGAGGTATTTCTTCCTGCAAAAATCTAAGAGCTTTTTCTCTTATAAGCTCCGCAGCAATTTGCTTTATCGGCTGATCTGTGACTGTATCCTCATCATAATACATAGGTCCTTCTGAAAGATATTTAAAGATAATCTCAAGAAGCTTATCTGTATTTGTGCCTTTCAATGCAGATACCGGCACTACCTCGGCAAATTGCATTCTGGATGAATACTTGGCAATTACCTCAAGCATATCATCCTTTGCTTCAGAGAATCCATCTTATTGATAGCAAGTATTACAGGTATATTCACACTTGATAAAATCTCAAAAATATGCTCATCACCTTCACCTATAAAGGTGCTCGGTTCTATCAGCCATAGTACCATATCCACATCTCTTAGCGTTCTTGTAGATACCTTTACCATATACTCTCCAAGCTTATTTTTTGCTTTATGTATACCCGGAGTGTCAAGGAATACTACCTGACCTCTTTCATCCGTAAATACTGTTTGTATTCTGTTTCTTGTGGTCTGTGGCTTATTTGATGTTATAGCTATCTTTTGTCCTATCAGCGTATTCATCAATGTTGATTTTCCTACATTCGGTCTCCCTATAAGGGCAACAAAACCTGATTTCATATAATCTCCTATCAATCCTTATAAAGATGTTTCACTTCTTTAAAGAGTTCCTTATCCTTTTCTATCAGATCCTCATTACCTATAGCACAGATAAGTTTATCTGAAAGCACAGCCTCAATCAGCGGTACCAAAGCTCTGATATCTTTTTCGCTTGTATTTAGAACTTCTTGTCTTTCCTTTACAAGATCCTCATGTCTTACTTTTGAATAATATGCGCTGAGCCCCCTTAACCCTTCTCTTGAAGGTGTTAAAGGTGTATCCATCTCACTGATTGCACCTATTACGGACTTGGTCATCTCTCTGTCGTTTGCGGTAAAATTCTTTACATAGTCCACTATACCCTCGTATACCTTATTGGTATTTGAAACATTAGGATCTCTGTATGAAACAAATCCCGAGTTTCCGCTTCTTCCAAAGATAGCACTGCATCCGTATGCACCACCCTTTACTCTGATATTGTTCCACAAATAATCATAGCTTAAAAGTACTTTCAGCACTCTTAATACTCCTGTGTATTTAAATCCGTGGTTTACGAAGTTTCCAAATCTGGCAACATAGTTTACCATTGAAGGTGTTACAAAGCCCTCATTTTTGATTTCTGTTTTTAATACAGCCTTATTTTCTTTTTTATCTTCTGTGAAAAGATTATCTGTAAGATTTTCTATTCCTACAAATGCATTCTTGTATCCCTTTTCATCACATATGGTATGTATCAAAAGATTATCCGCACTAAATACTGTTTTTGAGAGTCTTGAGAGGTTTTCGTAAACTCTGTCAAAATCTTTTTCAATATCTATATTCTCAAGGAAGTTAAGATAAGCAATACCTTTTGTCAGATCGTTAAACAAAAGTTCCTTTGATATATAAGAGCCGGCTCTTGTAAGTGCAGTCATATGACCTGATGATACCAGCCTATCCTTGCTTGCCTTTACCTCGGCAATTATATCCTTAACTCTCTTCTTATCCTCAAGCTTTGACATTGTAAGTATCTCACTTACAATTGAATAAAGCCATGATTCCTTACCGTATAATACTTTTGCATTTACACTGAATACAAAGGTAAAATCAATTGGATTTGCATCAGTTGGAAATGCCTCTATAGCATATCCCACTCCACCTGAGTTTAAATTTATATTTGTGGAAAGTGCCGCATAGCTTTGCTTCTTTGTATCGATATATCCTACTATCTCCTTTAAAAGAGCCAGATACTTAAGTTCTTCTTCATCTGCAAAATCGATATTAAAGATAAACTTCATATAATTAATTCCTGCAGTAAACACATTTGAATGAATTACAGGTATTTCTTTTCCGGATGCCTTTACACTTGTTTCTTCGTATTTCGACATCTTTACTTCTCTGCTGATATCATCTCTGTTAAGTAAAGGAATCTTTAAAAGATCCTCTTCACTTGAAGGCTCAGACTGATATTTCTTAAGCGCAAGAGTATCATCATATATCTTCTTTATTTCTTCTTTTGATAAAGTTTCTTTAAATGCTTTAAGCTTTGCCTTAAGGTCCGCATCCTTCTTTGTAGTGAGACCCTTCTTAGGTGTCATAGTAACTATCGCAGTATTTTTATTGTCCAGAAGATAATTCTGTATAAGATTTTCAAAATAATTATTATCTATCTCTTCTCTCAGAGTCTTAAAAATATTTTCAAATCTTAAATGTATTGTAGGATCGGCATCATAAAGCCATGAATCAAAGCTTGACAGTCCGTACATAAGTCCCTTCGGATATGAACCGTAGTCCGCCTCTCTTGCCTTAAACTCAAATACATTGATAGCAGCCTTTATAGTTTCCTTATCAAGTCCGCCATCTGCAAGCTTTCTTAAGGTTCCCTCTATAATAGCTAAAAACTCGGGTTTTCTGTCAAGATTTGTATTCTTTGCAGTTACCGTAAAATAAGGCATAGAGATTCCGTTTGCATATCCTCCAAACACGTCCTCACCGATGCCTGCATCAATAAGTGCATCGGTAAGATATGCTCCGGGTGCATCTATCATCACATACTCAAGCACATGAAATCCCATTGAAACAACCGGGTCAAGTTCTCCTCCCACCAGAGTGTTCCATGAAAGATATGTCGCATTTTCTTCGCCTTGAGCCTCTGTGATAGGATATTCAAAGTTTGCTTCCTTTACACTTTCAAGCCCCTTTACTTCCTCTATCTTAGAATCCACCTCTCTGTATTCAAACTTATCAAGATATTCTTTGTCTATCCACTCCAGCTTCTTTGCCATATTCATATCTCCATAGAGATAAATATATGAGTTTGACGGATGATAATACTTTGAGTGCATATCGAGGAAATTCTCATATGTCAAAGTAGGAATAAAATCAGGATCTCCACCGGATTCCTCGCCGTAAGAATGGCCTTCAAACAATACCTTTGTTATAGACCTCTCAAGTACACTGTCCGCAGAAGAAAAAGCACCCTTCATCTCATTGTATACTACACCGTTTAGTATAATATCTCCGTTCTCATCAGGATTTCCCTTCTCATCCACTACTTCGTAATGCCAGCCTTCCTGCTTAAATATCTTCTCCTCATTGTACACATTAGGATAAAATACCGCATCCAGATAAACTTCCATAAGATTATCAAAATCCTTATCATTACAGGATGCCACCGGATAAACCGTCTTATCAGGATATGTTATAGCATTTAAAAATGTATTTAGTGAGCCCTTCACAAGCTCTACAAAAGGATCCTTTGCCCGGAAATTTCTTTGAACCGCAAAGTACTGAATGCTCCAAAATATGGGCAACTCCGGTTGAATCCTTTGACGGTGTTCTAAAACCTACCGTAAATACCTTATTATCATCATCTGCAAGCAAGGTGAAAACTCTTGCCTTAGTCTTTTTATGCTCAAGAACTACCGCTTTTGCACTGAGCTCTTCGATATCAGATATATCTTTTATCTCATATGCGGATAATTCTTTTATATGTTTTAACTCTTCATCAATATTATAATTTTTCAATATCCTGCCTCCTTATTATTTTTACATATATCCTAAAAACTTGTATTTCAAAATCGCAAATGTCTCTCTTAAGAGCATATGTAAGTATAGAATCTTACCGGAACTTGCACTTATAGGGTAAACTTGTGTATATCCAAGCTTTTTAGCAACCTGCATAGCTCTGAATATATGAAAATCATTTGTCAATATTCCGATTGTCTGCGGTCTGGCCTCCACCACTGTCACAGGCCCTATATCATTTCTGATTATAAAATCCGTATTCCTTTTTATATCATCATTGTACTTATCTAAAAGAGCCAACGTATATATCAGGTTTTCTCTTGTATTGTGTGACTCCACTTCCACAAGAATATTCTCTCTGTCTATACCTCTTTCTATAAGATAATCTGCCATTTCAAGAGATTCTATTTTTCCGTTTTTTTGCATTCCCCCACTTATAATAATCATTGTGTAAGGATTTTCATTTATATAGTCTATAGTTTTTTCAAGTCTGTATTTTGTATCGCTTTCTTTTTTCTCAAAATCCGTCTTGGCTCCCAGGACAACTAAAAAATCAAGTGATTTTTCATCGCTTTTAGGTATTGATAATCTTATTACCGCTACCGTTATAATAAAAATAAGAATTCCAAGAGTCGCCAAAGTACAGACAGATACCACAGACCACAATGGAATTCTCTTATTTAGATAAAGTTTGATAAGTTTACCCAGGGCAAAAAATACAAATGCAAATACATACCATATGTAATTTTGCAATTCCAAAAAGCCTGCCATAAAAATAACTACAGTTCCATATATCCCACATAATATACCAAGTATAAATAAAAGCATTATACCTCCATTACTGTCTTTCGGGATTATAAATACGTAATATATCTCCTTCTTCAGCCACCTGTTTGTCAAATGTCACTTTCAAAAGTTGCATAGGATGCGGTGCATTATCCATCTTCTCATCCTTTCATCTTCAATGGACTCAACACATAAAGCTATATTTTCACCGTTCTTTTTCATAATCTCCATGTTATCTCCAACAAAGAATCTGTTCTTCTGGTTGAATATCGCTCTACCCTTTTCATCTACTTCGTTTACAGTTCCTATATAAATATAATTTTTTACATAAGTATTACTGTCATAAATCTGTGTATCACTATCCGGCTTTCCAAAGAAAAATCCGGTGGTAAACTCTCTGTAGGTACACTTTCCTATCTCAGACTTATACCATTCAAGGTTTTCTTTAAAGGTCTCAGGTGATTTTAAATAATCATCTATGGCCTTTCTGTATGTTCTTGCCACAGTTGCCACATAGAGTGCGGTCTTCATTCTGCCCTCTATCTTAAAGCTGTCTATACCCGCCTCTATAAGTTCCGGAATATACTCAATCATACAAAGATCTTTTGAATTGAAGATATATGTACCTCTCTCATTTTCATAAACCGGCATATACTCTCCCGGTCTTTTTTCCTCTACTACAGAATATTTCCATCTGCATGAATGAGTACATTCTCCACGGTTTGCATCTTTACCTGTAAAGAAATTGCTGAGTAAGCATCTGCCGGAATATGACATACACATAGCTCCATGTACAAATGTCTCTATTTCCATTTGCTCCGGAATATTATCTCTGATCTTTTTTATCTCTTCAAGAGAAAGCTCTCTGGCTGTAACCACTCTTGTGGCTCCGAGCTTCCACCAGAACAGATATGTAGCATAATTTGTATTATTTGCCTGTGTAGATATATGTATTTCCACCTCAGGCCAAACTTCCTTTGCTACTGTAAATATTCCGGGATCCGATATTATTAGAGCATCCGGTCCTATCTCTTTTAATTCCTCAAAATAACCCCTTGCCGCTTCCAAATCGTCATTATGTCCGAGGATATTGGCTGTTACATAGACCTTCTTACCTCTTTCATGGGCATATGCTATTCCTGCCTTCATATCCTCTTTGGTGAAATTCTTTGCCTTTGCTCTAAGACTGAAAAACTCACCGCCTATATATACCGCATCGGCACCGTAATCTATTGCAACCTTTAGATTTTCAAGATTGCCTGCGGGTATCAAAAGTTCTAAATTTCTCAATTTACCTCCTACTTTTGCTAAGTAAAACTCCATCTCCTATCGAAAATATCCATGATTCCAAATCTTCATCATGTAAAAGAAGATAAATATACTCTCTCATTCTTTTATGTATAGTCTTATCTCTTTTTCTTATTGCAAAGGAAGACTCTAACAAGTCTCCCTCCTGCAAACAATTATCTGAGAAAATCATTCCTCCATCCTTCAAAAGAGCCTTCACCATGGGCAACCAGGTAATATACTGTGCCTTAGCAGCATCCATAAAAATAAGATCAAATTTCTTATTTTCATAAACCAGACTTTCCAGTATCTGCCCTGCATCGCCCTCAATTATTTTTGCTCTGTTTTCCAGATTCATATACTTAATATTTTTTTTAGCTTCTTCCACTCTCTCAGGCATTTTTTCAATAGTTACTATATCCGCATCGGAATTTTCCAGCATAACTATAGCTGAATACCCAACAGCACAACCTATCTCTAAAATAGACTTAGGATTTTGCATCTTCAAAATAAATTTCAAAAGATTTTCAGTGTCTCTTTTTATGATCGGAATATAATTTTCCTTGGCCACTGACCTTATTTCTTCTACAGGCTGTGAATTAACAGGTGAAATAATGTCCAAATATTCCAAAACCTTAGGATTTGTTATCATCTACATTATTCTCCAAAATTCCGTCATCAATCATCTCAAGCATCTGTCTCGTTGTCTGTGATGTGTTAAAAGTATATTCACCCGCATGCATTCTGATTTCAAAAAACTTTGCCTGTATCTTAAAGGAAAACGTGTTTTCTATGACACCCTTATCAAGCAGTATATCAGCAAGTTCATCAAAATTCATACCTTCTGTTATATTCACCTGTACATTGCTGCCCGGTGGTGAATCCACACTCGAAGCATAGAATACACTATGTCCGAAATTATAGGCAAAAGGTATACCTGCTATCAATCCCAATATCAGGATATACATAATTATTCTTCCGAAAAAAGAAGCAACTCTTCTTTTTGTTTTCCTTTTTGATGTAGTTTCTTTGCTCATTTATTAATGTATCTCCATTATTATTGGCAATATTACAGGATTTCTCTTCATCCTCTTCCACAAAAATTCACTTAAAGAATCTCTTACCACATTCTTTATCTTTGACCAATCTATGATTCTGGCATGAAGACAATCCGCCACAGCCTCTCTTACGACTGCACTCGCCTCGTTCATCAAATCGGTAGACTCTCTTACATATACGAAACCTCTGGAAACTATATCCGGGCCCGAAAGAAGTCTGTTCGTTCCATGTTCAAGACTCATTGCCACTATTATTATACCATTTTGTGACAAACTTTGCCTATCACGAAGCACAATATTTCCTACATCACCTACTCCAAGACCGTCAACAAAGACACCGCCGGCCTCTACATGGCCTGTTATCTTACATGAATCCTCACTAAGTTCGACCACATCACCGCTTGACATAATAAGTACATTTTCACTTGGAATACCTACAGCCTCTGCAAGTCCTTTTCCTGCCATAAGATGCCTGTACTCTCCATGCACCGGCAAAGCAAACTTAGGCTTTAACAGTGAATACATAAGTTTGATTTCTTCTTGGCATGCGTGACCTGATACATGAGTATCCTGGAAGATAACCTCTGCTCCCTTCATTGAAAGCTCATTTATAACCTTTGACACAGCCTTTTCATTTCCGGGAATAGGAGTTGAACTCATTATAACAACATCTTCCGGTACTATTTCCACTTTTCTGTGGATTGATGAAGCCATTCTTGAAAGAGCCGCCATAGACTCGCCCTGACTTCCCGTTGTAATAATAACGGTCTTTTCAAGCGGATAGTCCTTCAGATGGTCTATATCTATGAGTGTTCCTTCAGGAATATCTATATATCCAAGTTCAGCGGCAGTTCCGATAACATTTACCATGCTTCGTCCCTCTACCACTACTTTTCTGTCATATTTATATGCGGTATTTATTATCTGCTGCACTCTGTCCACATTTGAAGCAAAGGTGGCAACTATAATTCTGCTGTCTCTATGCTCTGCAAATATCAAATCAAAAGTCTTTCCGACAGTTCTCTCAGACATAGTAAATCCCGGTCTTGTAGCATTGGTGGAATCTGAAAGCATGGCAAGACAGCCTGCCTTACCGATTTCAGCCATTCTTCCAAGATCTGCCGGATCTCCGAATACAGGTGTATAGTCCACCTTAAAGTCTCCGGTGTGGAATATTGTACCTGCAGGTGTAAATATGGCCAGTGATGCCGCGTCTGCAATAGAGTGATTTGTCTTTACAAACTCTACCTTAAAGTCACCAAGACCTACAGTATCACCGTATTTAACTATATGAAGCTTTGCAGTGTCATCTATCTGATGTTCTTTTAGCTTCTTTTCAATCAAGGCGCAGGTCAGTCTTGTACCGTATACAGGTACATTAAGCTGCTTTAAAATGTAAGGCAGGGCACCGATATGATCCTCATGACCATGAGTTATACAAAATCCCTTTACCTTAAGATAATTATCCTTCAAATATGTGATATCAGGAATTACCAGATCTATTCCGAGCATATCATCACTTGGGAATGCAAGTCCGCAATCCACTACCATAATGCTGTCATCATATTCAAAGGCTGTAATATTCATACCGATCTGCTCAAGTCCTCCAAGAGGTATGATCTTTACCTTTTTATTGCTCTTTTTCGGCGCTCTGCCTTTTCTTTTTTTATTGGTGTTTTCCATCAAAATGCTTGATACCTGCTCAGCCAAAGAAGGAACATTTTTATCTGCCGGTCCCACATATCTTGCCTTACTTTTCTTTGCATCCGCACTCTGAACTTCCTTGCTCTCTGTCACTTCTTTAGTATTCTCTGCAGTCTTTGTCTTTTTACTTGCAGTCTTTTTTGTCTGCTTTTTTTCCGCTGTTTTATTTTCTTCTACAGCTTTTGCAGATGTTTCTGAAGTTTTCTCCTTTGCAGAAGTTTTCTTTTGACCCGTAGTTTTTTTAGCTCCCTGCTCATGCTTTAATCTGGCATTTACGGTTTTTTCTTTTTTTACTTTCTTTTCCTGTGCACTCTCACTCTTTTCATTTGCACTCGCTTCACTTAATTCCTTGCTTTCCTGCATTATTCTTTGCATATTAAGCAACGGATTTTTCTCATTCTCGTTCAAATTTCATTCCTTTCTAACTTATATTTATATATTCACATAATGATTATCGTTATAAGATAACTCATTTTATAATTTCCACATCATCATCCATCATACTTTGGAATATTTCAAATACAGCATCCAGCTCTTTATCATCCTCTACAAATATATAATTTGCCTCAGTATCATCCTCGGCTGAAATATCCTTCATAATATAACAATCTCCGCTTTCATCATCGGGACTGTCTGTAACCAGTATATAGCTTACGCCGTTTAACTTGGTCTCGTCTATTATTGTAAAGTCGATATTTTCTCCATCCTCTGTTACAAAATGTATACTATTATTGTCCATTTTCTTTCTCCATATATTCTTTCAAAATAATACTTGCCGCAATTTGATCTATAAATTGTTTTCTATCCTGCTTTTTTACACCTGATTCGTCAAGTATTTCATCCGCCTCTTTTGTGGTAAGCCTTTCATCCTGCATTATAATGGGAATGTCCACTCTTGACTTCAGCTTCTCTACAAATTCCAAAGTAAGAGCAACTCTTTCCCCGCTGCCACCATCCATATTCACCGGCAAACCTACTACTATTTTCTTTATATCTTTCTCTTTAACAATCTCCGCTATTCTTGCCAGAGATCTTCTGAGTTTATTTTCCGCATTTCGTTCTATGGTTTCAAACGGCTGTGCAGTAAGCCCCAATGCATCGCTTATAGCCACGCCAATGGTCTTTGAACCATAATCAAGTCCCATGATTCTTTCTTTCAAATTTACCTCTAAACTTTCAATATATAAAAAGAAGTCTACCACCAAAGCAAACTTCTTCATACATCTTATCTCATACCTTTAAATATGTTTTGTTGTATGACCCAGCCCCAGAAGGTCCATCACGCGGCTTGATGAGATTCTATCTCAAAAAAGTTTAGCTAAGATTTTTTTCAATATAGCTCTTTAATAACTCTTCGACTATCTCATCACGCTCTACTTTCATGATAAGACTTCTTGCACTCTTATGACTTGTGATATATGTCGGATCTCCTGACATCACATAGCCAACAATCTGATTCAACGGATCATATCCTTTTTCTGTCAAAGCTTCATACACAAGCTTTAAAACTTCATTTACATCCATCTTATTTTCTTGTACTGCCCTAAAATATTGTGTATTTTGAACATCCATATCATCACGCTTCCTTTTCTAATAATATTGATTTTATACGATTACAGCTTATATTGCAATATTATTTTTTCTTATTATAAATTAAAGAATTAATATCTATTGTTTTTCAAGCAATAAAATATCATCTGTAAGGAAATCCGTTATTCTACCCTTTACTATATCATTAGTCTTTAAATCACTTTTTAAAACAGCAATCTTTACATATTCTTTAGTATATCCGGTAAAATACTCTACTCCGTCTTTTACAAAAATCTCCTCACAAAGCAGCTCATCTTCTTTACCTATCCTCAAAGCTCTAAACTCTTTTTGATTGTTCAGATTTATTTCATTTAAAACATTTGCTCTACGAACCTTTTCATTCCCGTCTACCTGAGGCATATTTGCCGCTTTTGTGCCTTCTCTTATGGAATAGGGGAAGATATGTGTCTCATAGAATTTCACCTTTTCTACAAAAGCTTTACTCTCTTCAAAGTCTGTATTTGTTTCTCCGGGAAATCCAACAATAATATCTGTAGTAATGGCAGGTGAATCAAAATATTTTCTTATAAGCTTCACTCCCTCATAAAACTCATCGGCAGTATACTTTCTGTTCATACTTTTTAGAGTCTTATCACAACCGCTTTGTAAACTTAAATGAAAATGAGGGCAAAACTTATCTATTTTGCTAAGACTTTTAATAAAGTTTTCCTGTATAATTCTTGGCTCCAAAGAACCTATTCGTACTCTCTCTATTCCCTCTATATTTGCAATATTTTCTATCAGACAAAGAAGCTCATTCTTGGTAACAAATTCCTCATCACTTTCCTCAGTCTGTGTGAGTTTTTCCATTCTCTTATTATAGGACTCATCCAAAAAGTCCACTCCATATGATGAGAGATGTATCCCTGTAAGTACTATTTCCTTATATCCCGAAGCAGACAAGTTTTTCACCTCATCAATTATATTTTCCATCTTTCTGCTTCTTACCCTACCTCTTGTAAAAGGGATAATACAGTATGAACAAAACTGATTGCATCCGTCCTGAACTTTTATAAAAGCTCTGGTGTGATCATTTATTTTACTTATGTTAAACTCTTCATATTCTGTTTCTTTGTTTATATCAATAATAAATTTGTTTTTGATTTTATCCTTCAAATATTCATTTATTATATTTACAATCTCATTTTTATTATTGTTTCCCACTATTATATCTATACTGAGATCTTCATCTATCTTATTTTTTGCGGACTCCACATAACATCCTGCCGCCACAACTATAGCATCTTCATTCATCTTTCTGGCTCTGTGAAGCATCTGTCTGGATTTTCTGTCAGCAATATTTGTGACAGAGCAGGTATTTATTATATAGACATCCGCTCTTTCTCCAAACTCCACACAACTATAGCCTGCGGCCTCCATAAGTTGCTGCATAGCCTCTGTCTCATATGTATTTACTTTACAGCCAAGTGTATGAAACGCAACTGTTTTCATAAAAAACCTTTCTAACTTATCAAATGTCATTGACTTTATTTTAAAATTTATATAGGATATACATAGAATTAAATGTACAAATACATAAAAGTATCTGCTGCATTTATCACAATATTTTTTACCATGGAGGATTATATGAAAACAGTTCAAATTTCCCTTAATTCTATTGACAAAGTAAAGTCATTTGTAAATGAATTAGCTAAGTACGATGTAGACTTTGACTTGGTTTCAGGAAGATATGTTATAGATGCAAAATCAATAATGGGTATCTTCAGCTTGGATCTGTCAAAGCCGATCGATCTTAACATTCACGCAGAGGATAATGTAGAGCAGATAATTGAGGCACTCTCTCCATATATCATCAAATAATTTATTTTTCAATTCCGGCAGGATTACCTGCCGGAATCTTTTATTTCAGGCTTTCACCAAGATTCTTTCCTTTGTTTCCATGGCCTTTTCCATAAGCTCATCTATGATTCCTTCAAGCTTTTCTTCAGACCTTTCTATATTTTCCAAAACAGGCTTGGTCACCGGATGCTTTGCCACAAATATTGTACAGCAGTCCTCATATGGCTGTATGGATGTCTCATAAGTACCTATTTTTTCTGAGATCTCAACTATTTCCTGCTTATCAAAGCCTATAAGAGGTCTGAATACAGGCAAAGTGGCCGCCGCATCTGTAGTAAGTAAAGACTGTATTGTCTGAGAAGCCACCTGTCCTATACTCTCACCTGTAATAAGCGCCTGATCTCCGTTTTCCACAGCGATTCTTTCAGCCAGCTTCATCATATATCTTCTCATAATAATAGTAAGCTCATCATGTGGACAATGCTCATATATTGCAAGCTGTATATCTGTAAAATTGATTATATGTAAATTTAGCGGCCCGGTATATTTTGAAACCAGCTCCGCAAGCTCTATAACCTTTCTCTTGGCTCTCTCTGAGGTATAAGGCGGTGCATGGAAATATACAGCCTCTACTCTTACTCCTCTTTTTGCTATCATATATCCCGCAACAGGTGAATCTATACCACCGGAAAGTAAAAGCATGGCACTTCCGTTTGTGCCGATAGGCATTCCGCCCGGTCCCGGTATTTCAACTGAGTATATATTGATATACGTTCTGATTTCAACCTTTATAAGTACATCAGGCTTCCTTACATTTACCTTTATTTCAGGAAATGCATTTAAAATCACCTCTCCAAGCTCTGCATTGATGCTCTCTGATGTTCCCGGGAAGCTCTTGTCGGCTCTTCTAGTATCTACCTTGAAAGTAAAATTCTTATCAGGATATACCGCATCCACATATTCTACCACCTTTACTTTAAGGTTTTCATAATCCTTTGATTCTATTCTGACCATTGGACAAATACCGACTATACCGAATACCTTACTGAGTCTGTCAACCGCTTCCTCATAGTCATATTCTCCGTCCATATCCACATATATTCTTCCAAGCTCCTTGGATACAGAAAACTTGCCTTCTACTTCTTTTAAGGCAGTTCTTATCTGTTTCATAAGGGCATCTTCAAACATATATCTGTTTTTACCCTTTACACCTATCTCACCGTATTTAATTAAAAATGATTTGTACTTCATTATTTCCTCACAAATTTTCTAAGAAGCGGCAAAAGTTCTTTTAAATTCTTTATGAAATAGTCAGCCTCTTCCTTATTATTAAGCTCCGACAAAGAGATTCTTATTGTAGCGTCCAAAAGATCATCTCTTACACCTATAGCCTTCAATGTACCTGATATGCCCGGATGATTTGATGAACAAGCCGAACCGCTTGAAACATAAATCCCTCTATCTTCCAAAGCGTGCAATAAAACTTCCGCACGAATATCTTCAAATGAAACACTTATGACCTGAGGTGCAAAATTTTCACCCCTGCCTGTATTCAAAATCGCACCTTCCAATTTTTCAAGCTCATCCATCAAATAGTATTTCAAATCTGATATCTTATTTATTCTATCATCAAAATTGTCATAGGCTTCCTTTGCGGCGACTCCCATTCCGGCAATTCCGGTAGTATTTAGCGTTCCGCTTCTCATGCCTCTTTGATGTCCGCCTCCAAAAATTATAGGATATATTTTCACATTGCTGTCAATATATAAAAATCCAACACCCTTTGGCCCATGAAACTTATGGCCTGATGCGGAAAGCATGTCAATTCCCTGTGATTTCGGATTTATTCTTAGCTTTGTATAGGCCTGTATTGCATCTACATGAAATAATATATCTTTATTTTTAGCTTTTATTATCCTTGAAATTTCTTCTACAGGTTCTATAGCCCCCATTTCATTATTTACATACATTACGGACACCAAGACAGTGTCATCTCTGAGAGTTGACTTTAATAATTCAAGGTCCACCTGTCCTTCACTGTTTACGGGAAGCACTGAAAGTTCAAACCCCTGTTCAGTCAAAAATTCAGCAGGTCTGTATACCGCAGGATGCTCAATTCCCGATATTATTATATGTTTTCCGTACCTTTTCCTGCTCATGGCACCACCGATAAGTGCCATATTATTGGATTCCGTACCGCCTGAAGTAAAGATAATTTCGCCTTTTTTTACCTTTAAAGTCTTTGCTATAATATCCGCCGCATCTTTTACATAGCTCTCAGCTTCCACACTTTTTATATGCTTACCGCTTGTGTTGGCATAATCGTCCCTCATGGTCTTTAGCATTATTTCTATGGCCTTTTCGCTTACCTTTGTAGAGGCCGAATTGTCAAAATATACGTCCATCTATTCATCTTCCAATCTGATCATTATATTGCTGAGTAATGCAAGTCCGGCAGTCTCAGTTCTGAGTATTCTTTTTCCAAGCGTAATAACTTCAAAGCCCGAATCTTTTATTTTTTCAACTTCCGACTCTTCAAAACCGCCCTCAGGACCTATAAAGATAGCGATATTTTTCGTTTTATCCATACTGTCCAGTATTTTTCTGGTCTTTTCTATTCCGTCTGCATTCTCATAGGGTATTAATTTTACACCAAAATCCTTTACAATTTCAAGTGCATTATCTATGGACATAGGTTCAGATACTTTCGGTATAATACTTCTTTTTGACTGTTTTGCGGCACTCTCTGCAATTGCATTCCATCTGTTTGCCTTTGATGCCTGCTTTTTTTCTTCTATCTTTACTACAACACGCTTTGTTTTTACCGGTATTATTTCACTTACCCCCAGCTCAACAGACTTTTGTATTATCATCTCGAGTTTATCAGACTTCGGAATTCCCTGAAGCAGGGTGATATTTACAGGTAACTCTCTTTGCTCCATACTCTCCAAAACCTTAAGCTTAACTTTATTTTCTTCTATCGCCTCTATTTTGCAAAGATAATCCCAGTCTCCTTTGACACTGATAAGCAGCTCTTCACCCGTTTTCATTCTCAGTACATTTACTATATGATTGACATCACTGCCTTCTATATACGCATTTTCTCCGTTTATCTGCTCTTCAGAAACAAAAAAATGATACATTTATTCCCTCTTTTTTGCTACTATACTTACCCATTCTCCAAGATGATTTATTTCAAGGATTTCAAAATCCTCACTCTTTTTAAAGGCAAGTACCACATCAGCTTCTTTTGTATCTATTATTCCCGATGTAATAAATATTCCGCCTTTTCTCATATGCTTTGCTACAGTCTTTATAAGCTCTATTATAACAGGAGCCAAAATATTGGCTGTCACTATATCAAACTTTTCATAACCTGCCAGCTCCATCACATTTTCATCTGTAATAATATCTCCGCATACCGCCACAAAGTCAGTCATTCCTATCTCATTGCTGATCATATTTTCCATAACAGCCTCAATTGCCATATCATCAAGATCTGTTCCAAAAACACATTCCGCACCCAGCTTAAGCGCCGCAATGCCAAGGATTCCGCTTCCGGTACCTACATCCAATACCCTGACATTTTCCCTGTTCTTTAAATATTTTTCAAGAGCAAGTATACAAAGCTTGGTAGTCTCATGTGCTCCTGTACCGAAGGCCGTTCCCGGATCTATCTGTATTAGTGTCTTATATTTTGCATCCTCAGGTATCTCTTCCCATGTAGGCTTTATAAGGATATCTCCAACATAGAAAGGCTTAAAATACTGCTTCCAGTTGTTTATCCAGTCTTTATCTTCGGTCTCCGACTTTATAAGTACACCGTCACCGATATCGCAAACTCTTTAAGCTCATCCAATGTGACTTTTATATCTTCCAAGAGCTTTGTATTGTCGGCGTCCGCATCCAGATAAAAGCTTACCTTTGCTATTCCCTCATCCTCCGGTAACTCCGGTAAAAAATCTATAAACATTCCCTTTGTTTCTTCTGCAGTTAAAGGTACATTATCTTCTATTTCAATACCTTCCACACCTATATCCCCAAGTGATGCGCTCAAAATATCCACCGCATCAGTCTTTGTGATAAGAGTATACTTCTCCCACTTCATATAATTACTCCTCAACATAAGTAGAATTTTGATTTTCCAATCCTAAACGCAGCTGTGCTTAAAAGCTTCGCAGGATTTTACGCAGCCTGCGGAACTCGTTTGTTCGCTTGGAAAACAGCGAACTGCACTCAAACAAGTCCTCGGCAGCTGAATCCTGTCTCGCTTTTTCGCACAGCTAAACGCTACAAGGATTGTAAAATCAAAGCATCTACTAAATTAATTCTATTTTATATATTTTTGTAGTGTATATATGTATAATAGAATAACAGGGTCACCACGAAGTGGCAACCCTGTTATTCCAATCAGTAAAACTTATAGATACTAACTATTAGTCTACTGTTACTATTTCACGCTTGTTATATGAACCACATGCCTTACAAACTCTATGAGGAAGCATTAACTCTCCACACTTTGGACATTTTACAAGACTTGTAGCTGACATCTTCCAGTTAGCTCTTCTCTTATCTCTTCTACCACGAGATGTTTTATTCTTTGGACAAATTGACATTCTTTCACCTCCTTATCTCGAGTCACAAAACTTTAATAATTATAATAGCAAAGGTTTTACTTGTCAATATTATTTTTTAGTCAGTCTGTAAGTGTCTCTTGCTATAGCCAACTCCTCATTTGTAGGCATCAACATAATCTTGATCTTTGAATCAGGTGTTGAAATCATAGTTCTCTTACCACGAACATTGTTTACCTCAGGATCAACCTTTGCGCCTAAGAATGCAAAGTTGTCACCAACAATCTGTCTTGTAACCTTATCGTTCTCACCGACACCGGCTGTGAAGCAAAGAGCATCAACTCCACCCATAACAGCTATATAAGCACCAACATACTTAATAATTCTGTATCTGAATGCCTCAAGTGCAACTTTTGCAAGATTGTTTCCGTCAGCTTCAGCGTTTTCAATATCTCTAAAGTCTGATGATACTCCACCACTCATTCCAAGAACACCCGACTTCTTATTGAGGATATCAAGCACCTCATCTACACTCTTATTCTCTTTGTTGCAGATATACTGTACTATAGCAGGATCCACGTCTCCTGATCTTGTACCCATGATAAGTCCTTCAAGAGGTGTAAGACCCATTGATGAATCTACGCACTTACAACCTACAGATGCTGATATTGATGCACCGTTTCCAAGGTGACATACTATAACTCTTGCTGTATCCTTGTCAAGACCTGCAAACTTGATTGCCTCCTGTGCTACATACATATGGCTTGTACCGTGGAATCCATATCTTCTGATATGATAATTCTCATAGTACTCGTGTGGAATAGCATACTTATATGCCTTCTCAGGCATACTCATACCGAATGATGTATCAAATGCAGCTACATTAGGAACACCCGGCATTGCCTTTTCTACAGCTTCAATACCCATAAGGTTTGCAGGGTTGTGAAGTGGTGCAAGGTCTGCGTACTTCTCAATATCCTTCTTCACCTCATCTGTAACAACTACAGATTCAGGATACTTTACTCCACCCTGTACTACTCTGTGTCCGATAGCATATATCTCACTTGCATCCTTTATTACACCATGCTCCTTATCTGTAAGAGCCTCAAGTACCAAAGCTATAGCTTCTGTGTGATTCTTTACATCTTTTTCAATCTTGAACTTCTCTCTTCCGATAGGCTCATGTGTAAGCTTTGATCCCGGAATTGCGATTCTCTCAAACAATCCCTTTGCCAATGCCTCTTCATTTTCCATGTTAATAAGCTGATACTTTAATGATGAACTACCACAATTTATAACCAATACGTTTTTTTCATAAGAAACTCCACCTCTTCTTTAAATTATTTGTCTTCTCCGGCAGCTTGAATTGCTGTGATTGCTACTACACCCCTACTATATCTTCATAGAACATCCTCTTGAAAGATCGTTTACAGGCTTTGCAATACCCTGACACATAGGTCCGTAAGCATTTGCCTTTGCAAGTCTTTGAACAAGCTTATATCCGATATTTGCCGCATCAAGATCAGGGAATACGAGTACATTTGCATGTCCTGCTACCTTTGAACCCGGTGCCTTGCTCTCTCCTACTTCAGGAACAAGCGCCGCATCAAGCTGAAGCTCACCGTCAAGGCAAAGATCAGGTGCAAGCTCTTTTGCTATTCTTGTAGCTTCAACTACTTTTGTAACATCATCATGCTTTGCACTTCCCTTTGATGAATGACTTAGCATTGCGACTCTTGGCTCTTTTCCTACGAGGAACTTAAAGCTTTCTGCTGATGAAAGTGCAATAGATGCAAGCTTTTCAGGATCAGGATTCTGCTCTATAGAACAGTCTGCAAATACAAATACACCGTTCTCACCGAATTCGCAGTTTGGAACTTCCATTACAAAGAATCCTGAAACAAGTTTTACACTCGGCTTAGTCTTTTATTATCTGTAACGCAGGTCTTAGTGTATTAGCTGTTGAATGACAAGCACTGCTTACAGGTCCGTCTGCATCTCCGCGCCTTGAGCATAAGACATCCATAAGTAGTATAGTCCTTAACATTTGCTTTCTTGCTTCTTCATGAGTAAGTCCCTTTGACTTTCTAAGCTCTACAAAAAGGTCCTCATATTCTTTTGTTTTCTCATAAGTATTTGGATCGATTATTGTTGCTCCCGTGATATCACAACCTTTAGAATTCTCTTCTACTTCCTGTGGAGTACCTATTATTATTAGGTCTGCCAAACCATCTTTCAGAATCACCTCAGCAGCCTGATAGATTCTCTTATCCATTGACTCAGGTAAGATTATGGTTTTTTTACTCTCTTTTGCACGTTTCTTTAGTTGATCCATCATTGACATATGACATATCCCTTTCCATTCTTACAGCATATAGCTAAATTTATATATTGCGCTTGTTTGCACATAAAAAACTCATATGAGCTCATATATATAATAGTATAGTAGCAACAATACAAGCACTATGATGGGTTAATAAAATAACAAAAATGTCTAAAAATAAGTACAATCTTTCTTATTCATTATTCTCATCAATATATTTATCAAATATCATATTGAACTGACTTGCCTGGAATAGTGAGAATTCCCAGACCCAGTACAAATATAAGCATAGACATCACTCCGGGCATTCTCATGATCAAAATATATACAGCCACAAGTATCAAAACACTTCCTGCCAGTATTATTATCGTTCTTATAAGATGCTTTACAGACATAAACAGTGCCAGTTTAAATGTCTGCTTTATAGGATTGATAAATTTTGCCTGTATAGGAAATATGTATGTGAATATAAATAACCAAAGCAGTATTAAAAAACAGGTGATAGTGAATACGATCATTTTCAACACAGTATTATCCATAGGTGAATAGAAACTGAAAAATCTTATATCAAATAAAAGAATTCCACCCACAAATGCCATTATCACCCAGATAATTTGTCGACTGCAAAAGATTATCCTTGAAACTGTGAAAGAACATTGATAATACTCCACCACTGTCACGATCTCTTGCTATCTTCATTGTGCAATAATACATTGCAGTAGTTGATGCTCCAAATGTCACTATAGGAATTGAGCATAATACCCACAATAAATTCAGTATAAACAAATCCCATATTCTTCCTACAAATCTCCATATAGGATTGTCATAATTAAATAGTCCGCCCATATATTTCTCCTTGTTATAGTTATGTTAAAACAGGTAATTTAAAAACCTTCTTGGATACAAGTATTTATCTCAATCTTGGATACAAGTTTTTTGATTGACTTATTAAAAATCTCTGTTATATCATGGTCTTATAAGCCAGTTAATCATAGCATAAAATAATGTGTGCATACAAGGTTAATTTATACATGAAAGGGGGCATATAAGTATTTCTACCATTCAAAATATATATTCGGAAATAGAAAATGATATATTGATGCTTTAAACTTAAGCCCGGGCAACTTATAAGCGAAAACAGTCTTTGCACTAAATATAATGTTTCAAGGACACCCTATACGCTCTGTACTTTCAAGACTTGCAGGCTCAGGACTTGTCGATATCGTGCCAAAGAGCGGTTCAAGAGTATCCATGATCAATATGGAAATGGTTAAACAAATCATATATGAACGATTTGCACTGGAAAGTATGGTACTAAAAGATTACATAGCTATTGCTACAGACAGTGATTTAGAAAAACTTGAAAAGACTGTTATCCGGCTGACTAAAAGCTATGAAAATACCAAAAGCTTTAAACCTGATAAATTCAAAGCGATAGATCTGTCCATGCATGAATTATGGTATAAGAAAACCGAGCATACCTATCTGTGGGAGCAGATAAGAAAATCCGATTCCAATTACACAAGGTTTTGCATGTTGGATATGCTGGAATGTGAAAATTATGAGCATGTAATTCTTGAGCACAGACAGATGTATGAGGTGATCAAAAACAGAGATACCTCTAAAATAGAGGAAATAGTTAAAAAGCATCTTTATGGCGGTATTGAGAGAATCAATGCGGCTTTCAGTAATAAATTTGATGAAATGTTTATAGCATATTAAAAGGAGGGTTTTATGGACATTCGTTATTCAGCAAACCAAAGAGACTTTAAATTTTACACCACAGATGAGATAAGAGATGAATTCCTTATTCAGGACCTTTATCAGGAAGATAAGGTAGTTGCCGTATATTCACATGTGGACAGAATGGTAACTTTAGGATGTATGCCTGTAAATGAGACCGTTTCCATAGATAAGGGAATTGATATATGGTCAAACTTCGGTACAAAGTATTTCCTTGAAAGAAGGGAAATCGGTATTTTCAATATAGGAGGCAAGGGCGAAATAGTTGCGGACGATGAAGTCTTTACACTTGACTATAAAGATTGTCTCTACATTACAAAGGGCACAAAGAATGTTACATTCAGAAGTTTTGATAAGAGCAATCCTGCAAAGTTTTATATGGTAAGTGCTCCGGCACATATTTCATATAAGACTAAATTCATATCAATAAATGATGCGGCTAAAAAGCCTCTTGGGGATAATAAGACTTCAAATAAGAGAGTTATCAACCAGTTTATTCATCCTGATGTGCTTCAAACTGCGCAGCTTTCAATGGGTATGACAGTTCTTGATGAGGGTAATGTATGGAAATACCATGCCTGCACATACTCATGAAAGAAGAATGGAAGTATATATGTACTTTGAAGTTCCAAAGGACAATGTTATCTTCCATCTTATGGGCGAGCCTAATGAAACAAGACATATTGTAATGCACAATGAAGAAGCCGTTATTTCACCTTCTTGGAGTATACATTCGGCAGCAGGTACATCAAACTATACCTTTATATGGGCAATGGGTGGCGAAAATCAGGCATTTGATGATATGGATGTTATAAAGAATGAGGATTTGAGATAATGGAAAATATTTTAAACAGCTTTAGACTTGACGGAAAAATCGCACTTGTTACAGGTGCATCTCATGGCATAGGCTTTGCAATGGCAAAGGCACTTTCAGATGCCGGTGCTAAGTTAATATTTAACAGCAGTTCAGAGGATGGACTTAAAAAAGGTCTTGAAGCATATAAAAAAGAAAATATTGATGTAAAAGGCTATGTATGTGATGTAACCAATGAGGACGATGTAAAGAAGATGTTGGCCGATATTGAAAAGAATATCGGTGAAATCGATATTTTAATAAATAATGCCGGAATTATAAAGAGAATTCCTATGACAGATATGAGCGTGGATGAGTTTAATTCAGTTATAGATGTGGACCTTATCGCACCTTTTATTATGGCAAAGGCTGTTTTACCAAGTATGGTAAAAAGAAGAAGCGGCAAGATCATAAACATCTGCTCCATGATGAGTGAGCTTGGAAGAGAAACTGTAAGTGCCTATGCTGCCGCAAAGGGCGGTTTAAAGATGCTCACAAAAAACATTGCTTCTGAATACGGTCAGTACAATATTCAGTGTAACAGCATAGGCCCTCGGATATATTGCAACCTCACAGACTGCACCTCTTCGTGAAAAAGCAGCCTGACGGAAGCAAACATCCTTTTGATTCTTTTATACTTGCAAAGACACCTGCAAACAGATGGGGAGATCCTGCTGACCTTGCAGGACCTGTAGTATTCCTCTCATCATCCGCATCAGACTTTGTAAACGGACATATACTCTATGTGGACGGCGGAATACTTCTTATATAGGAAAAACAACCTTAAAATGGGGTGGGGCTGCCAATAATGACAGCCCCCTTATTATTTAAATTAATTATAGATTATATTAAATAAAACCGCATATTTTTATAAGTATAATGATTTGTAACACTATACTTATAATCCCAATAATCATTCTAAAAATCAATGTATTTTTTTACTTAAATCTTTCCCTAAAATAATCGATTTTTATTGAATCATACGCTACAGAAACAGAATACAATTCAACTGCCAGCATGGTAATATTATCCCTCATATTTGATGTATCTATGAAAAATATAGCTATATTGAGAATAAAGATTATGACCCATAGTATACTTAATAATATATTAGCTTCTCTTTTCATAAACTTAATACCCCTTCACAAGATCCAATATAATATATTACTTTACTTTTATTATATCAGGTATATTTCCCTTTTTAAACCCATATGAATTGTAGCCTCTGTAAGCCGAACTTTCTAAATTTCCGGTATTGATAATTGCTGCATAATTTCGATCCTCATTCAGATTTTCCTTATAAGGACTGTCACAAATAACCAGTTTATCTAAAATATCTTCTATATCCTTTTTATTTGTAAAGGTCTTCACAGTAGTCGCGCCTGTATAAGACCCCGATACTTCGTCATTATCATCTAGGTCAATATTTTCCCAATTATTATAAGACACATCTATACTTTCCACATACTCTGTCGGGAACTTATATATAACCTCGACATCCATCTCCTTTAATAAAGCCAAAGTCTCCTTAAACTCCGGATATATCGGATAAAATCCTACGGACTCCAGCGAATTTGCATATACATTCTCCCATTTGGAATTGACAGCAGTTGTGCTGTCACTTGTAAAATTAAATCCGGCATACTTTCTTAAAGCATCTTCCATAAACTCATTATTAAATCTTATAGATGCAAAAGGATAGCTTTTTAATTTTGTTTCATAATCAAGATTCATCAACTCCTTCTTATAAGTTTCCACAAACTTTTTCTTCATCTCATCATCATGAAACACAATATGAGTATCATTATCCATTATACCGTTAAAATCCACACTTACTATGTTCTCAGGACTTTCCGAGAGTATAGGATAGCTGCTTTTTTTGTAGCTTTCATCAGCATAAACACTTGAAAGTCCTGAGGTACTTTGATCTAAATCCACATAATAAACTCTGCCTACAGTTCTCCCGTTTTTAAGCTTATATGAGATTAGAACTTTGTCAAAATTTCCATACATCTCCAAATCATATTTTGCTGCTTCTATGCCCTGCCTGGCTAACTCCAATACTGCATCTTTATTTTGTATGTCCATTTTATTTATCTGATCGGCTTCTATCTTACTGTCGCTTGCATAGTCCACATCAACAAATGAGTCGTTATAATATCCGTCCGAAATCTCAACCTTATTATAATACTGTTCGGAATTGCTCTCCAAAAGATTTGATATCACCGCTGTGCTCTTTATCTGTGAAGCACTCGGAATATAGCTGTCATATCCGAATATATCAAACTGAAAAGCTGCCGCTATAAATATTGAAATTATTATAAGCACAAGTAATTCAATCTTTTTTGCAAAAATCTTTTTAAAATCCTGATTGTATATGATTTCCATTACACAATGAGTAATAGCTCCGCTAACTATAAGTCCGAAAAGTCCCCAGCCAATGCTGTCATTCATTACTTCATATCCCAAAAGATACATAAGTATACTCATAAAGATAACCATCATGGACTTTATAGGCAGCTTTATCACATTAAAGCTGACACTTTTACCTGCCGCCTCTGAGGCTCTTTTCTTATATAGGAAAAGATTTATAAAAAGGAATGCTGTGCTTGCAAGTATTACTATTATAATTCTTGTAAGCCATTTAAGTTCAAATATATTAAACATCAGCATAAAGCTTGACATATTCGGCAGGACATTTTCAATAATAAATCCTGATGTGTAGTAAGTATCAAAGAATGTACTTTGATATCCCTTCAACACCAATGAAATTAAAGGAAAATAGAAGCTGAAAAATCCGCAGGCCAATATTCCTATAAGCATATTTCCTGTCAGCATTATTGAAAATACTGTCAGAAAATAACTCATTATAAATAATAATGTCCACTCTGCTATAGACCACAATGCCGATGTGATTACAATTATTTCACCGGTATTTGCAAGTATCAAAAGACTTGCCACTATTTCACAGATAATAAACGGTATAAGAACTATAAGTATTCCGTTTATTATCTTAATAAAATAAAGCACCTCTTTTTCACCGGCAAACTGTGATACATATCTACCTTCTTTTTGGAATAGAGATATGAAAAATCCTGACATTGCCATAACCAGAGCCAATACTATAAATATCATTCCAAAAAAAGGATTTTTAACATCTATATAGGAAATAAAGTTTAATGCCAAATCATCACTATAAGAGTATGCGCTACTTTCATATAAATTAAAACTTATCATCATAGCGGTTGCTACGATAAGTGAAAAGAAAAATATAAGAATACTGATTGCCAAAGTCCAAACTCTTGTTTTAAAGTCCTCTTTCATCAATTTAAAAAATAAGCTTTTTGATGTCATATCCATACACCTCCGTTTCACTTATAAATATCTCCTCAAGACTGAGTCCCATCATCTCATAAAATACAGGGGCAAAGGACTCCATTTTCTCTCTTATATCCTCCTCACTTCCCTTTATCGTAATTGTGTGTACTCTACCGCTGTTTTTAACCTGCATAATATCAAGCTCTTTAAGTCTTTCCATATCAAAGTCTTTTTCGAATACACATTGCACCTTATGGATATTCAACTTCATATCAGAAACATCCTTTGATAAAAGTATTCCACCTTTATGCAAAAGTCCAACATGATCACATATATCCTCAAGCTCTCTGAGATTGTGTGACGCTATTATAGGTGTAAGTCCTCTCTCATCCATCTCCTTTGCAAAAAGACTCTTTACCGCCTGCCTCATTACAGGGTCTAGTCCGTCAAATGTCTCGTCGCAGAGCAGATATCTGGTGTTTGCGGCTACTCCTATTGCAATACAGAGTTGCTTTTTCATACCCTTTGAAAAAGTATTTACCTTTCTGTTGATATCCAGATCAAGGGCCTTCAAAATATCTTCACATTTCTTAACATCAAAGTTTCTGTATACAGATGTATAAAACTTTATTATTTCTTTCGGTGTGGTATTTGAAAAGAAAAACTGGTCATCTGAAATATAGAAAAACTTTTCTTTTGCCATTATATTTTCAAACACATTTTCATCGTCTATAAGTATCTCACCGCTGTCAGGTTTTAGTATTCCGGCAAGTACTTTTAAAAATGTACTTTTTCCCGCACCGTTGGTACCTATAAGTCCGAATACATCTCCGTCTCTTATGCTTGCATTGATATTGTCAAGCGCCTTTATATTGTCAAAACTCTTACTAAGATTCTTTGCCTCTATCATGCTCCCTCCTTCGCTTTATGTTCCGGATAAAACTCTTCCACTTTTTTACAAAATTCTTCCTTAGTTATTATCTTTCTTGATTTGTCTACAAGTTCTTCAAGCTCTTTGTATATGATGCTTTTCTTGTTTTCCTTTATAACATCCATATCAGCCACAAAACTTCCTACACCTTTTACGCTGTATACATAGCCTTGGCGCTCCAACTCGATATATGCCTTTTGTATAGTATTAGGATTTATCGAGAGGTCTACGGCAAGACTTCGTACAGACGGAAGCTTATCTCCGGGCTCAAGTGCCCCGATAAGCATAAGATCCGAAAGCCTGTCCACCACCTGTTCGTAGATGGCTCTCTTATCTCTTGAGTCAATTACAATCATAGATTTCTCCTTTTAACTGTATTATCTATCATAGTACAGTTAATATAGCATCTTTATCGTCATATTTCAATAGCAATTCTGATTTTTTCTCTATGGAAAATCAAATTAAATAGTGTTATAATAGATATTTGTAAATTTTTATGAGGAAGAATATATGATAACAAAAAGAGAAGATATAAGAAATATTGCCATTATCGCCCATGTAGACCACGGTAAAACTACATTGGTCGATCAGCTCTTAAAACAAAGCGGTGTTTTCAGGGCAAATCAGGAAGTGGCTGAAAGAGTAATGGACTCAAATGATATAGAAAGAGAAAGAGGAATCACCATCCTTGCAAAAAATACCGCCGTGCACTATGGTGCTACTAAAATTAATATTATAGATACACCGGGACATGCGGACTTCGGTGGAGAGGTAGAGCGTGTTCTTAAGATGGTAAACGGTGTTGTTTTAGTTGTAGACGCCTATGAAGGTGCAATGCCACAGACAAAGTTCGTTCTTAGAAAAGCTCTTGAGCTTGACCTTGAAGTGCTCTGCCTTGTGAATAAATGTGACAGAGAAGAGGCAAGACCTGAGGAAGTAGTGGATGAGATTCTGGAACTTTTGCTTGATCTTGATGCCAATGAGCATCAGCTTGACTGTCCTTTCCTATTTGCAAGTGCAAGAGGTGGCTGGGCAAGATACAATGTAAATGACACCAATGAAGATATGAAGCCTTTATTTGAAACTATAATCAAACATATACCTGCACCTACAGGTGATGAAGAGGCGGATCCTCAGGTGCTTATCAGTACTATCGACTACAATGAATATATAGGAAGAATCGGTGTAGGTAAGGTTGATAACGGTATTATCAAGTAAATCAGGAAATAGCTTTGGTAAATCACCATGATCCTGATAAGATGAAAAAAGTAAAAATAGGTAAGCTTTACGAATATGAGGGCTTAAACAGGGTAGAGGTAAATGAAGCAAGAATAGGTTCAATTGTAGCCATCTCAGGTATTCCCGATATTCATATAGGTGATACTCTAACTTCTGTTGAAAACCCTGAAGCTATACCTTTCCAGAAGATCTCAGAGCCTACCATCTCTATGAACTTTATGGTAAACGACTCTCCTCTTGCAGGTAGAGAAGGAAAATATATTACTTCAAGACATTTGCGTGAAAGATTGTTTAGAGAGTTAAATACTGATGTCAGCCTTAGAGTGGAGGAAACAGAGTCTCCTGATTGCTTTAAGGTATCCGGTAGAGGTGAGCTCCATCTTTCAGTTCTTATAGAAAATATGAGAAGAGAAGGTTTTGAGTTTGCTGTAAGTAAGGCTGAGGTTATCTATCGTTATGATGAGAGAAACCAAAAGCAGGAGCCTATGGAGCTTGCATTTGTAGATGTTCCTGACGAGTTCTCAGGTGCCGTTATTCAAAAGCTTACATCAAGAAAGGGTGAGCTTCAAGGAATGAGCCCTACACATGGAGGATATACAAGACTTCAGTTCCTTATTCCTTCCCGTGGCCTCATAGGTTACAGAGGCGAGTTTATGACCGACACCAAGGGAAACGGTATTCTCAATACAGAGTTTGAAGGCTATGCACCATATAAGGGTGATATGTTCTATAGAAAGACCGGTTCTCTTATCGCATTTGAAAGCGGTGAGTCTATCACCTACGGACTTTTCAATGCACAGGAGCGTGGTACTCTATTTATCGGCCCCGGAGAAAAGGTATATGCAGGTATGGTTATCGGTAAAAACGGTAAGGCGGAGGATGTTGAAATCAATGTATGTAAGACAAAGAAACTTACAAACACAAGATCTTCATCTGCAGATGAAGCACTCAGACTTGTTACGCCGAAAGTGATGAGCCTTGAAGAGTCCCTTGAGTTCATAGATACTGATGAGCTTTTAGAGGTTACACCTGAAAACCTCCGTATCAGAAAGAAGATCCTTGATCCTACACTTAGAAAGCGTTCTATGATTAAGTCAAAGCAATAGTATATAAAGGTATCCGCTTATGGATACCTTTTTTTACTTATTAATAAAAAGCTTATAAAAAAATAAAAGATTAATTAAAGCTGATAGCCTATATCTCATTAATGATGTATAATCTATTTCAAGGACAAAATCTCCTTATTATTTTTGTAAATTTATTTTGAAAAGAGAAAAGTGATGAATAAAGAAAATGAAGATAAAACTACTGAGAAAAGCTCCAAGTCCTCAGGTTCAAGGAAGAAGAAATATATAAACAAATTTATATTTCAGGCAATAAAAACCTTTTTCCTTGCACTACTGGCGGTAAGCGTTCTTGGCGGTGCCATGGTAATCGGAATGATAAAGGGTATTATAGACAATGCACCTGATGTAGATGTGGACAGTATAGTTCCATTAGGATATGCTACTACAGTATATAATGCATCGGGACAGGTTACGGATACTTTGGTCATGGCAGGTTCAAACCGTGAAGAGGTAACCTATGATGAACTTCCAAAAGTTCTTATAGATGCTTTTGTTGCAATCGAAGACTCCAGATTTTGGAAGCACAACGGAATAGATACCAGAGCGATACTTAGAGCGGTAAGCGGTGTAATTACCGGAAACAGCTCCTCAGGTGGCGGATCCACCATAACACAGCAGCTTATAAAAAATAATGTATTCAATGGCGGTAGAGAAAGAAGCTTTGGAGAAAAGGTAGAGAGAAAGTTTCAGGAAATGTATCTGGCTGTACAGCTTGAAAAGCAGATGGATAAAAAGCTGATACTTACAAATTATCTGAATACAATCAATCTCGGTAGCAACTCTCTTGGTGTAAAAGTTGCCGCAAGAAGATATTTCGGAAAAGAGGTGTCCGACTTAACACTTTCGGAAGCTACGGTAATAGCGGGTATCACAAAAGGACCAACCAAGTACAATCCTATTACAGGGCAGGAAGCAAACTCTGAAAGAAGAAAAATTATCCTTCAATATATGTATGAACAGGGTTATATTTCAAAAGAGCAGCAGGAAGAAGCCCTTGCTGATGATGTATATTCAAGAATTCAAAATGTAAATACACTTACAAAAGAAAAAAATACTCATTACAGTTATTTTACAGATGCTTTGATTTCTCAAGTGACATCGGCATTTATAAATGAACTTGGATACACAGAGACTCAAGCGCACAACCTTTTATACAGCGGCGGACTGTCAATATATACAACTCAGGATCCTTCGCTTCAGCAGATAGTAGACAGTGAAGTAAACAATCCCGAAAACTATCCTGATACAAAGTATGCACTTGAGTACAGACTTACTGTGACGGACAGCGAAAAGAATACTAAATTACTCTGAAAAAGATATCAATAAATATCATTCGGAAGTGCTTCATGACGGTTTCAACGGACTTTATACTACTGAAGATGCCGCAAGAGCTGATGCGGAAAGTTATAAGGCTACAGTAGTCAAAGAAGGTGATAGTGTAGTTGGTGAAAGTGTTAAAACTGTTTTGGAACCACAGGTTTCATTTGTTCTTATGGATCAAAAAACCGGTGCAGTAAAGGCTATCAATGGTGGTAGAGGTGAAAAGACATCTTCTCTTTCTCTAAACAGAGCTACAAGTACCACAAGACAGCCGGGTTCTACATTCAAAGTAATATCGGCATTTGCACCTGCACTCGATACAAGTGGCGATACCTTGGCTACAACATATTATGATGCCGAATATACCATTGGAGAAAAAACTTTCCAAAACTGGTATGACAAACAGGGATATATGGGCTGGTCAAGTATTCGTGACGGTATCATATATTCTATGAATATAGTTGCGTTAAAAACTCTTATGGAGACGGTAACACCTAGAGTCGGTGTACAATATGCTACAGACTTCGGTATTACCACTCTTACAGATCAGGACTACAATGCTTCACTTGCACTCGGAGGTCTTACAAAGGGTGTTACAAATCTTGAGCTTACAGGCGCCTTTGCCACTATAGCAAATCAAGGTGTTTATACAAAGCCTGTATTCTTTACAAAGATTGTGGACCACAACGGAAAGACATTGCTTGACAACAGTACACCGCAAACTCATAGAGTTATAAAGACTCTACAGCATTCCTTCTTACCGATGCCATGGCTGCATCTACACAGAACAACAGAAAGTTTGCAAGTAGCGGTGTGAACATAAATTCCACATCTACAAGAGCTCATCTTGATCATATGAGCGTGGCAGGTAAGTCCGGTACTACTTCAAAGAATGTGGATGTATGGTTTGTCGGATTTACACCATACTATACGGCCGGAGTATGGGCAGGATGTGACGAAAATCAAACTCTTTCAGATAACGGAGGTACAAGCTTCCACAAGGATATCTGGAGAAAGATAATGAATAAAGTTTCAGAGGGTGCCGAAGATATAGGCTTCCCGGTACCTGATTCCGTGGAGACCGCTGTAGTCTGCAGAAAATCAGGTAAACTTCCTATACCGGGAGTTTGTGACCATGATCCTCGTGGTGATTCTACCTATACAGAATACTTTGCAAAGGGCACGGTACCTACTGAGGTTTGCGATCACCATACTACCGTAACTGTATGTAGTGAAAGCGGATTGTTACCTACTGCAAACTGCCCGAATACTGTTACAAGAGTTGCCCTGATCGTTCCTGCGGGACAATCAAATACCGATGATTCACAGTATGCGGCACCGTCTGCTACATGTACCATACATGGTGAAGGCTATCAGTTATTTGATCCTAATGCTCCTACTTCAAATGATGGTGATGACGCCGGTGTAGGTGTGGCACCAAGAGCAAGTATAAATCATCCGGTTATTACACCAAGGCAAAATAACAATGTGGGTGTGGCACCCGGCAGTGATGTAGTAGGTGTTGCACCGAATGGTAATACAAATAATTCAAAACCCAAGAGGCAGCCTTCAGAGATTAAAATTCCTGAGACTACTGCCCCGTCTATAAAAACTACAGCCCCTAAATCTACTGAGGATTCCGATGTGTTACACGGTCCGGGAGTTACTCCTACAACCGAAGCACCACGTACCGGACCCGGGGCTCATATGTCCACCGAAGGCCCCGGTGGACAAGGTTCTGCAATACTTATAGGACCGGGACACTAAAAAAGTGAGCTCTACATTTATTTTGTAGAGCTCGCTTTTTATTCTCCCAGAATCATTTTATCAGTCAACACTGCATCTGTTCCTGAATACAATTCCATTACATCTGAGACTGTCATATTTTTTCTCATATCGCCTTCGAGAATCTTTAAGATACTTCCATTATTCATAACTATAGTTTTATTTCCGAAATTCAGGGCATCTTTGACATTGTGTGTAATCATCAAAGTTGTAATATGATTTTCAGTTACTATCCTGTTTGTTATTTCCATTATCTTCTTACTGGTCTTAGGATCAAGAGCCGCTGTATGTTCGTCAAGTAACAGCAGCTCCGGAGTTTCCATAGTGGCCATCAAAAGAGTCAATGCCTGTCTTTGTCCTCCGCTAAGTCCTCCTACTTCATTTTTTAATCTATGCTCAAGTCCAAGCCCAAGCTTACCGCAAACTGATTTGAAGTACTCCCTGTCACTTTTCTTACTCCCAGTCCGAATCTTACCTTCTTACCGCGGCTGTATGCCAGACCCATATTTTCTTCTATTGTCATATGTGGTGCTGTACCTTTTAGAGGATCTTGATAAAGCCTACCTATAAATCTGGCTCTTCTATGCTCTTTCATATAGGTTATGTCAAGACCGTTATTATATATCCTTCCGCTCTCAACTTCTATATTGCCTGCTATTGCATTAAGCATAGTGGATTTTCCCGCACCGTTACTTCCTATTACAGTTACAAAGTCTCCGTCATTTAATGTAAGATTTAAATCACACAAAGCTTTTTTTCGTTTACGGTATCCTTATTAAATATTACATTGACATTTTTAATTTCCAGCATGTATCTTTCTCCATCTTGCAATTGTAGGTTTTGTTAAAGGTATGCTTATTGCAACCACCACTATCACTGCTGAGAAAAGCTTTAGGTATATTGCAGGAAGCCCAAGTCCGAATGCTATCGCAAGCATTATACGATATATTATGGCACCTATTACCACAGCTGTCAGATGTCTGAGCATCCCTCTCTTGCCTATAACGGTTTCTCCTATTATGATACTCGCAAGTCCAAGTACCAGCATTCCTGTTCCTACACCATGAGTTGCAGTCATATTATACTGGGCATATATTGCACCTGAAAATGCTACTATAAGATTACAAAGCGCAAATCCAAGTATTTTCATTGCATCTGTATTTATACTTGAACTCCTTACCATTGCCTCATTGTCTCCGGTGGCCCTCAAAGAAAGCCCTACCTGAGTCATTAAAAATACCTTTATTGCTATTACCAAAATTGTAACTATTATAAGAAGTAAAATAAGCTTTCCGATATCTGTTCCGCTTATAAAAAACTTCCCCTCAAAAGGAGTAAAAATTGTCTTTTCACCATAGAAGAAAACACTTGGCTTATCACCCATTACAAAGAGATTTATGGAATACAGTCCTGTCATTGTAAGTATACCTGCCAAAATAGCATGAATTTTCAATTTTGTATGTAATATACCGGTAACAATGCCTGCAATCATTCCTCCTAATGCACCCATCAAAAGTCCCATAGCAGGATTTTTTGCTACAGACCATATGGCACTGTAAGCCAATCCTGTAACAAAACTTCCGTCCACCGTTAGATCCGGAAGGTCCAAAATTCTAAAAGATATAAATAATCCCAGTGATAATATTGCAAATATTAATCCAAGTTCAATACTACCCAGTAATGTTGATAATGTCATTTCTACTCCTAATTATTTGATTTGATCTCGACAAATTTATTGTCTGTTTTGATACTCTCAGGTATTTCAATACCAAGTGCAGCAGCTGTATCTGTATTTACATAGATAAACAGATCATCCTTAAATACCTTTACAGGAATCTCACCAACTGATTTGCCGTTTAAAATCTCATCCACCATCTTAGCTGTTTCTTTTCCAAGATCAGTATAGTCAATACCCACTGTAGCAAGACCGCCATCCATTACCATGGAATCCGCTCCTACATATATAGGCTTCTTAGCCTTTATTGCCTCAGATGTAAGTATCGGCATAGCTTCAGCCACTGTATTGTCATTTGAAACAAATATCATATCCACTTTTTCAAAAAGTGTGGCTGCAGCTGTTTGAAGGTCTGCACTTGTTGAAATACTTACTGTTTCAAGCTCAAGATTCTTTTCTTTTACATAGTTTTCAAGCAAACCGAGATTTGTAACTGAATTGTCTTCTCCGGGATTATATATAAATCCAACCTTCTTTACATCAGGTGTTATCTCAAGTGCAAGGTCCATTATCTTTTCTATCTGAACAGCATCGCTTGTACCTGTCATACCCTTGTCCGGAGCATTCATATCTGTAAGTATTCCCGCACCTATAGGATCTGTAACTGCCGAGAAAACCACAGGTGTACTCTTTGTAAGGCTCATAGCTCCCTGCGCCACAGGTGTTGCGATACCTACTACAACATCCTGCTTATCACCTTCAAATCCCTGTACTATGCCGGTGATATTTGACATATCTCCCTGCGCATTCTGAAAAGTTATCTTGACATTTTTCCCGTCTACATATCCCAATCTCTCAAGCTCAAGCGCAAATGAATTATATATTATATCAAGTGACTTATGTTCAACAAGCTGAATCACACCTATTTTTTTCATCTCAGTGCTTTCTTCACCGCTTTTTTCTACACTACTCTCTGCAGTAGTGCTTTCTGCTTTGCTGCTGTCTGCCGTGTCAGTCTTTGGTGTACATCCTGCCATTAAAAGCGCACCTATTGCAATAATTCCAAGTTTCTTTATTAATTTCATTTTTCCTCCTCCGGCATTTAAGATGTGGACTATACTTACTGTAATGTATTTTCATAAGTCTCATATTATTTCATGAACTTATGCAATAAAAAACGCAGACTTTGTTTATCCAAAGGACAAGCAAAGCCTGCGGTACCACCTTCATTAGTAAAAATACTCTCTCTTAAAAAATGCCAACACATTTTCTGCTCGATAACGGGAGCACCCGTCTTGACTACTCGTTTCCTTTCACCTCGCCCTCATGGGTCCATATTAAAATCGTAATCCCTATCGGTTCTCAGCACCTCCGACTCTCTGTGAGTAACTAATTTTTTTCTCCCAATCAACGGTTTTATTATTTTATACTGTATAATCTTAAAATTGTCAACATTAACCAACAAAATTTATGCATTTATTTTTCTAAAAAAATTTATGATGAGCGGAACTACTATTATAAATGATATTACATCCGCCACCGGTTGTGCGAGCTGTATCCCGTAAATGCCCAAGAATTTCGGCAATATAAGCACCATAGGTACAAAGGTAATACCGCTTCTTAAAAACGAGGCTATCGAGGAAGCCAGATTCTCTCCCGCCCCCTGAAACATCATGCTTGCCGCCAAAGTAACAGGTGTTATAAAAAGAACCACACATTGTGCTCTTAGCGCAAATGTGCCCACATTTATAACTTCTGTGTCATCTCTAAACTGCCCTATAATATGTCCTGAAAAAAGCAGTGAAAATATACTCAGTATTCCGATAATTATAATACTTAGACCGCAACAAAATACAAAGGCTCTCTTAACTCTCTTAAACTTTTTTGCACCATAGTTAAAAGCCGATACAGGCTGAAACCCCTGTGATATTCCCAGTGCTATAGCAAATATAAAATTGGAAACTCTGTTTACAATACTCATAGCCGCAATGGCTGCATCTCCATAAGGCATAGACATATAGTTTAATACCATGGTGGAAACACTCATCATTCCCTGTCTGATAAGACTTGGTATACCGGTCAGGATGATATTCACAATATCTTTTATATCCCATGAAACAGCCGAAAACCTGAGTCTTGATATAGTTCTGTTCTCACCGAACATAGCCAGTAATACAAAGAAGCTGATCACCTGAGAAACCGCCGTTGAAACACCTGCACCAAAGGCCCCCATATTGAATGTAAATATAAATATCGGATCACCTATAATATTTAGCACACCGCCAAGAGTCAATCCTATCATAGCAAGAGAGGCCTTGCCCTCATATCTTAGTACATTATTTAAAACACAGCTTCCGGTCATAAAAGGTGCGGATAACAAAATGCATATCGCATAATCCTTGGCATAAGGCATTATGGTATCCGTGCTTCCCATTATTCTGAGCAAAGGCTCCATAAATATTATGCCTATGATCATTATAATCATACCCAGAAACAATGACATAAAAAATCCGGTTGAAGCAAACTTTATTGCCTCTTCACCCTGCTTATTTCCAAGCTTTCTTGATATATTGGATCCACTTCCGTGTCCGCACATAAAGCCTATCGCCTGATTTACAGTCATCAGTGAATAGACTATACCAATTGCCGCTGAAGCACTTGTACCAAGCTTTCCCACAAAAAATGTATCTGCCATATTGTAGATATTGGTGACAAGCATACTGATAATGGTTGGTATACTAAGCCTTAATATAAGCTTTTCTACTGAAGTCTCAGTCATTTCCTTATATTGCCTGTCCAATGTAGCATTCATATCATTTTTTGTTTTCTCCATAAATCTACCTGTCTTTCTGCTCGCAAATAAAGAATATCGACATTGTTACTATAAAGTAAAACCATGTGGCAGGATTTGAAAACCATGTGGTAAAAAATGAAAGAGCCAAATATATAAATCCTTGCGCATATATTATGTAAAATGTCGCATGCCTTGTACTTCTTATCCATTTTTCAAATAAATAACTTATGCCTCCAAGTGCTGACGAAAATATCGCAACACCGATAAGGCCAAAATCATAAAAAGCATCATAAAATAATGTCACAGTGGTAAGCTCAGTTTTATTTACAAAAATAGGAAAATCAACTATTTTCGGATAAATAAACTTAATTCCTGTAAGTGCCCATAATGGAAAAAGTCCCTTTAACCCAAAGCTGTGTTTTGGTAACTCCTTAATCAGTGTATCTAAGTTATCATAATTATTTGCAATATAAATATATGGCTGACTTATAAAAATAGGAAGATTATATTTCATCTCAAATATTCCGTTAAGATACTCCACATTATGACTCCTTGCCACTGAAAGCAATAAATAGACAGGAACAATCAACGCTATAACGGTTACAAAATATATAGGTCTTATCCTTTCTCTCTTTAAAATAAGCAGGGTAACAAAAGCAAGCAATACTGCAAGCATAAACTGAAATCTGGATACACAAAGTATCGGTATGGCCATTGCTATAATATTGGCTAAAGCTAAGAATAATACCTTTATTATTCCAAGCCTGCTCTCCTCATTCAGATAAATGATACTGAAAGCCGGTACTAAAATACAGCTTACAGTAAAATAATGCACTCCCGAAATATGAAAATAAGAGTATGCATGAGGAACGCCTTTTTCAAAAAGAGGCACAAAGCCAAGCACAATAGCCTCTATATTAAAAGCTATAGCAGAGGTAAGCGCAAGTATTATAATACATGCATACATCATATCCTCATTGCTCTTTTCAAGCACTCTCTCTGCGTTTGAGTAAGGATTACCCTTAACAGTTTTTAAAATTTCAAACACTGCGTAAAAGCATCCAAAAGCCAAACCCAAGCAAATCCATGTTTTGTCACTCCATGGTTTTGCCAGATATGAAAGTTTCATTGCAGCCAATCCCTCACCTGTAATAAAGGCAAGAGAAAATACACCTCTAAGATTTACCAATGATTTTGAATATCTGTATTCCTTTATATAAAGATATAATGCCGCCAAAATTAGAACAAACCCGGATAGGGCATAATGCTCCATCCGGGATAATACATACGCTAATAAACTACAAATCAGATATATTAACATTCAAGCTCCTCTATCAATTTCTTTAAGTAGTCTTTTATTTCACTCTCAGTTGACATCTCAAGTACCTTATCCACCTTAGCCTTTAGGTCTTTGCTGTCGCATAGAGAAATTATCTGTCTTGACTTTAGTATACTTGAAGCTGACATTGAAAACTCGTCCATACCCCATGAAAGAAGTACCGGTATAAGCAGCGGGTCTGCCGCCGCCTCGCCACACATTCCAACCATGATTCCCGCCTTTTTACCTTCTGTAATAATTCTGTTAATGCTCCTAAGCACTGCAGGTGAGAATGGAGAATACAGACCGGCTGTTTTTACATTTCCTCTATCTACAGACATAGTATACTGAATCAAATCATTTGTTCCTATACTGAAGAAATCAACTTCTTTTGCAAAGATATCCGCAAGCAGTGATGCGGCTGCGGTCTCTACCATGATACCTACTTCTATATCCTTATTATATGCAATATTCTTTTCATCCAGTTCTTTCTTAATATCATTGATAATAGCCTTAGCCTCTATTATTTCATCCATTGATGTAATGAGTGGCAACATTATCTTTATATTTCCGAAAGCGCTTGCTCTGAGCAAAGCTCTAAGCTGTGGAATATAAATATCATCTTTCTGTCAAGACAAAGTCTGATAGCACGATATCCGAGGAATGGATTCTCATCCTGTTCTATGCCCATATAAGGAATCTCTTTATCACCACCTATATCAAGAGTTCTGATAATAACAGGCTTTCCCTCCATGGCCATAGCCACTTCCTTATAACTTTCAAACTGTTCATCTTCTGTAGGCATACCGTCTCTATCCATAAATAAAAATTCTGTTCTGAAAAGACCGATACCTTCTCCACCGTTTTCAATTACCTTCTTGGCATCTTCAGGACTTCCGATATTTCCGGCTATTTCCACCTTTTTGCCGTCCTTTGAAACACTCGGTAATTCTCTGTACTTCTTAAGCAGCTCCTTGTTTGCATCATATTTTTTCTTTTTATCATCATAATCCGACTTTTCAGCCTCTGTTGGAAGTATTATAACCTCTCCACTCTCCCCGTCAAGAAGGATAGCTGTATCATCATTTATATCTTCAGGAAGATTTGATAATCCCACTACCGCCGGTATCTCAAGAGCTCTTGCAAGAATCGCCGAATGTGAAGTCTTTCCTCCAAACTGTGTAACTATTCCCAGTACGTTCTTTGGGTTAAGCCCGGCTGTCATTGAAGGTGTCAAATCCTTTGCAACCAGAATACTTCCATAAGGAAGTTTTGAAAGATCGGTATTTTCTATGCCCAATATTTTCTTTATCAATCTCGTTTTTATATCAAGCATATCTGTGGCTCTTTGCTGCATCAGTTCATCATCCATTGAAGCGAATACAGCGGCATACTGATTACATACCTCATCTATTGCATACTCTGCACAAACATTTTCAAGCTTTATATGGTTTACTATCTCATCCACAAGCATAGGATCGGACATAAGCATGATATGTCCAAACAAAATCTCTGCTTCCTTTGCCGAAGCATTTTTTTCCAAAGCCAGTGACATCTCTTGTGTCTCAGCCTTTGTAATCTCCAAAATTTCCATGAAGTTATTAACTTCAGTTTCACTGTTTGAAACAGTTTTCTTTACAACTTCTACATTTTGTTCTCTGACTACCTTTGCAACTCCGATACCGATACCCTCAGCTGCTCCTACGCCATAAATTTTCATTAAAACCTCTACTTACTTTAACTCACCAAAACCTGAATTGATCAAACTTTTTAAAGCTTCCAAAGCCTCATTTTCATCCCTACCGTCACATGTTATCTTGATAACATCTCCACATTTTACACATGTGGCAAGTACACTCAAAACACTTTTAGCATTTGCCGTAGCGTCTTTAAATATAATATTTATTTTAGAATCATATTTCAATGCCTCTTTACATAAATTACCTGCCGGTCTTAAATGCAATCCGCTCGGGTTAATCACCTTAAGCTCTTCTGAAACCATCTAAAAAACCTCCCTTAGTTTTCTGCAGCAGAACTACTCTCTCCGCTGCTACTGCTTTGTTCTGCTGTAGTTGTCGTTTCATTTCTTTCATTTGTCGGACTTCCTATAATCACCTCAAAAGGTGTATATGAGTCTACACTCAAACCTGTAGGCAGTTCAAATGTAAGACTACCTGTATTGGTTCCTATTGTCATCTTACTTACATCAAGAGTCGCCTTAATATCGGAATTAGATACAGACTCAAGATTTGCACTAAGTCCGGAAACCACAACAGTTATTCTTTCAGGAATAATATTTGTAGAAACTCCCGTTCTTGCACCCTTGATTTCCAAATCTCCAAGAGTCAATGTAACCGACTTCCTATCTAGGGCTTCTACCTTTAATGTAACTGTAATATTGGTATCTCCGACTGCAGATACATTTTCAGGAAGGAAATTCTTTACATCCACATCTACAATAATATCTCCCATCGCTCCTTCAACACTAAGTGCTGTGGCAGGAATTGTAATAGCGTTAAGCCCTTCCAGTGCCTCCGGTTGTCCTCTTACCTGTATGGATTTTGTACTGCTCTCGGCGCCTGTAAATACATAACCTTCTGAGGGTTCACCACCTACCTCAAAGTTTAAAGCTAAAGTCCCTCCGTTTAACATTACAAGACTGTAATTTACAGTATCAAAGCTCTTACTTACTCTGTTGTCTGATATGGTAAATGCATTTCCGTTGGCATCAAAATACTTAAGTTCAGCCCTACCCTTTACATTCCCGTCCATTCCGTCAACATTTATTTCTACTCCGACCTTGCTGATCTGACCTATAACCGATACAGGACCTGTTACCGACACCGTACTCTTATCAAGCTTTTACCTCTCCAACAGAATAACCGTCTGAAGGAGTACCTGTAATCTTTGTAGTCATAGTAAATTCTTTTTCTTTGGAGATCTTCAATACCTACCCTTACAATACTTGGCTTTGAAGTTACACTTCCCGATATCAAATTTTTTTATTATTTACCACTTCAACAGATATCGGTACCGCACCGGTTATATCATACATATCTCCAAGGTCTATGGATGCTTTTAAAGTCTGATGCGGATATCTTTCCTTCATCTCTTGAACGCACCTCATAGCTTACACTTACAGTGTTTGCACCCATCAAAGAGTAGGTCTTACCTGCATCTGTGATAACATTCCCATTTACCACATCTAAATTAACTGTTTGTGTTCTGGTGACCATAGGATTTGAAATATTTATTACCACGATCCATACAAAAAATGCTATAACCAAAGAGCTAATTTTCAAAACAAGATTATTTGTCTTTTTCATTACCTCTCCCTTTCAAAAACTTTAACAATAAAGATCCACTCTTATCTTCTACCTTATCCTCTAATAAAACAGAAAGCTCTTTTCTAAGTTCTTCACTGTCATTAACTCTTATCAAGTTACCTCCGACAGCCACCGAAACCCTTCCTGTCTCTTCTGATACTACAATTGTAATAGAATCGGATACTTCGCTTATTCCGATAGCGGCTCTATGTCTGGTTCCCAAGTCCTTGCTGATTCTCATATTCTCTGAAAGAGGCAGATAACAAGTTGCCGAAACAATGGTATTACCCCTTATAAGCACTGCTCCGTCATGCAGCGGTGTATTATGCTCAAAAATATTTATAAGAAGTTGACTTGAGACGATACCGTTTATCAAAATTCCGGTGTTTTCTATATTGGCAAGACTTTCATTTCTTTCTATAACCATCAAAGCACCTGTCTTTGGCTTTGACATTGCAAATGCTGCATTTATAAGTTCTTCAATTGTTCTCTCACCCACACCGTCACTACTCGCTTTATTATCAAAAGCAAAGATCTTCATTATGTTTTTATTTCCAAGCTGTTCCAATGCTTTTCTGAGTTCAGGTGCAAATATTATAATAAGTGCAGTCACCGCAATAGTTGCAATCCTGCCTAAAATCCACAATATAACATCAAAATGTAATACATACGCAATGATCGTAAATCCAAATATGATCAGTAAGCCCTTAAGCAATGTCCATGCTCTGGTCTTTGTGATCCAAGTCATTATTTCATATACAATATATGCAATAATGAGAATTTCAATTATATTGAGTACATCTATATGTGGAAAATATGAAAGCCCATCACGCATCAGCCTCGTGATTATGTTCATTCACTACCCCCGTTATTTTTATTGTTCTTTTTCTTTCCCTTTGTACTAAATGATTGTACCTTCTTATCTGCCGCTGTTATTGTAATCTTTGGTACAGCCTTTACAAAATAATAATAATCATCGTCCTCAAACTGCACATATTCGGACCTGCTGTAATCCACTGAAAAAACAAAGAAATTATACACATATGCAATCATTACCGATATTGCAAGCCCTATTATAAAATCCACAAGAGGAGTAGATATATCAAATAAAATCACCGGCAAATATACTTATCAAAATGGTAATAGCACCTGCAGCAATAGCTATTTGCCAAGCATAATCCATATTCTTCTTATGCACCATATATACTATAAAAGTAGTAAGAGCAAATGCAATTATAAATAAAAGCATTGTTTTATTGGAAAATATACCGTTAATAGCCTGAGAATATCTCTGAGCAATATCTACAGACTGTGTGCTTGTCAAAACACCGATATTTTGCTTTGCAAAAAGACAAGTAAAATAAATAAGAATTCCCGCAATAATCGGAACAATACTTACCGCACTTCCCATAAGGCCGACTACAAGAGGTATAACATACGGTATCTTTACAACAAAAAGTATCGGCACAAGAATTAAAAGTACACTGTCTCTCTTACCGAAACCATAGTACAAAAGTAATGTAAGTATCAGTATTATTCCTACCAAAATTGCAAGTTCAAAAGAAGCCGCAAATAAATGTATCATCAAAAAAATTGCCACTATAAAAACTCCTGCCATATACGGCAGAAAAGCACCTATTACAGACAATATAATGGGGACCTGGATCACAGATATTTTAGTCTGATAACCCAAGTTGATATTTATAAGCATCATGGCTGTAAATAATATTATATATTTAATTCCTTTATCTATTATGGAATGATATTTTGCATAGAAAGCCTTAAGGCTGTTTCTAAATACATATAGCTGTAGCATTCTAACCTCCGATATTCTGTGTTTTATCCTTGTTGTCGAACTTTTTTTCAAAATAATTTAATCTGTCATTGTAGACCTTCAAGTTCCTCTGCGCCTCATCGTATTTTTTTGAAAAAAATCTATATGTAATAAGTTCAAATGCAATCAATCCCAATATATATATAACAATGTAAACCACCGAAAATACTCCCACGGTGTTCACACTGGACATCAACTCTTCCAAATTGTAAAGAATGGCCAAAACAATTATAAGAAGAAAGCAAAATGTATAAACAAAAAAGGACTTAAGCATTTGTTTACCCACATAATCCTCTTTGAAATAATTATCTATTTCAAACATCTGCTCGCCCTTCCTTTTTTTTATTAATGCTAATTCCGTCATCTGCTTTATTTTCTCTTCGTTTAGCATACTTTCTCCCAATACAAAACTTTCTGCAATATTTTTCATCATTATATCATATCTAAGGTTGCATAGCAAATATAGGAGAATAATCGACTTCCATTCAATCCATCAAAAAAGCTGAAATACCATATAAAAATTATGATATTTCAGCTATATATTTTTATTTCACACCTTCAATAATAACCTTAGCCATGAAATCGATTTTTTCATCTGTCATTCCCGGATATACACCAACCCAGAAGGTATCATTCATAATACGATCTGTATTTGTAAGTTCTCCGACAATCCTGTACCCTTCTTTAGCCTCTCTCATCTGATCGAAACAAGGATGTTTTGTAAGATTCCCGGCAAAGAGCATTCTTGTCTGGATGCCGTTTGACTCAAGCCTATTTACAAGTTTTGCTCTCTCAACACCTTCCCTACAAGTAATAAGGAAACCGAACCAGCTCGGATCACCGTTTTTTACAGGAACCGGAAGTATAAGTTTGTCTTCTGCCGGCTTTAGTGCCTCATATAATCTCTTATAATTTTCTCTTCTTCTTTGTGCAAATCCCTGGAATTTCTTTAACTGCGCCACTCCAACTGCCGCCTGAAGATCTGTAGGCTTTAAATTGTATCCAAAATGTGAGTATACATATTTATGATCGTAACCTAAAGGCAATTCACCATATTGACGATCAAATCTGTGTCCACACATATTATCTTGTCCCGAATGACATACGCAATCTCTTCCCCAATCTCTTATAGATTTCATTATCTTACTTAGAACCGGATTAGAAGTATATACAGCTCCGCCTTCTCCCATAGTCATATGATGTGGAGGATAGAAACTTGATGTTCCTATATCTCCGATTGTACCTGTAAATTTCTTCTCTCCATTGATAACATATGTGCTTCCAAGAGCATCGCAGTTATCTTCTATAAGCCATAGGTCATGCTTTTTACAAAAAGCTACAACAGCTTCAAGATCAAAAGGGTTTCCAAGAGTATGTGCAACCATTACAGCCTTTGTCTTTTCTGACAATGCTTCCTCAAGCTTAGTCACATCTATATTATATTGCGGTATTGTAACATCTACAAATACAGGTACTGCACCATACTGTATCATAGGTGTAACCGTCGTAGGGAAGCCACATGCTACAGTAATGACCTCATCACCTCTTTTTACCTGTCTTTCACCTAGAAGCGGTGATGTCAAGGTCATAAATGCAAGTAAATTTGCACTTGAGCCTGAGTTTACAAGTGATACATATTTTGTACCGAACTGCTTTCCAAATTCCTTCTCAAACTCATCAAAATATCTTCCGGCTGTAAGCCAAAATTCCAAAGAAGCATCTACCAGATTTACCATCTCCTCAGAGTCGTACACTCTGGAAGCATAGGTTATTCTGTCACCTTCTTTAAACTCTTTTTTTATATTATGGAACTTGTCGTGGTACTCCTTTACCAACTCCAATATCTCTTTACGAGCATCGTCCTGTGTTTTATTTTCGAACATTTTTCCTCCAAACTATAAATAGGATCTTATCTGTCTTTCTGTAATGACATTCATATCTTCACCATTGTTCCATGCCTTATACCATTCCACACTTAAATCAATGGCTCCATGAACATCAAGTCCCGGTTTCCATCCATATACCGCTTTTAATTTATCACAATTAAGCTTTAAAAATCCTGCCTCATGAGGTCCGCCGTCTGATTGTATCTTAAAGTCGAAACCTTCACCCCAGGCTCTTTTAAAACTCTCTACAAGCGTCTTTGCATTTACACAATCACTGTCATCCGGACCTACATTAAAATATCCCTCAAACTTTTCTCTATTCTCTGCCTGTCTCATAACTATATCAAGATAAATAAAGAGCGGCTCCAAAACATGCTGAAAAGGTCTTATAGAATTCGGATTTCTTATTATAACCGGATTATTTGATATTGCAGCTCTTACACAGTCAGGAACTATTCTATCTTTTGCAAAATCTCCTCCACCTATTACATTTCCGGCTCTAGCTGTAGATACAGGTAATTCATTTAAGAAACTCCTTTTATAGCTATGTGTAACAAGTTCCGAGCAGGATTTTGAATTTGAATACGGATCATAACCATCCAGAAAATCCTCTTCCACATATCCCCTATCCTGTTCTTTATTGTCGTATACTTTATCTGTTGTAACATTTAAAAAACTCTTTACACTTTTTGAGAGTCTTACACATTCCATTATATTTACAGTACCCATAACATTGGTTTCATATGTATAAACAGGTCTCTCATAAGAATCTCTAACTATCGGCTGTGCCGCCATATGGATTACATATTCCGGCTCTACTTCATCAAATACCCTCTTTAAATGTTCAAGGTCTCTTATATCTCCGATAACGGAGTTCATTTCTGTTTCCAAACCTAAAATATCAAAGATATTAGTATCAGTAGGTGGGTTAAGAGCATAACCGGTAAGGTTTGCACCACACATTATAAGTATCTTAGAAAGCCAAGAACCTTTAAAACCTGTGTGCCCTGTGAGAAGCACTCTCTTTCCACCATAAAACTTTTTTAACTCTTCAAAATTCATTTATTCAGTCCACCTCATCCATGGAGCCTTTCCGCTTGCCCACAGACTTTCCAGCTTTTCTTTTTCTCTTTGTGTATCCATACATTGCCAGAAGCCGTCATGTTCAAATCCCATGAGTTCGCCATCCTTTGCAAGATTTAGCATAGGCTTTTGCTCAAATATCGTAGCGTCTCCCTCTGTAATATAATCGAATATATTCGGATTCAGCACCATAAATCCGCCATTTATAATAGCTGAATCATCCTCACTCTTTTCTCTGAACGATGTAATAAGCCCTGATTCATCTTTTTGCAGCACACCTTTTTGCTGGGCAAGGCTTACCGTGGTTATTGTAGCTGTCTTTCCATGACTTTTGTGGAACTTAAGAAGAGCATCTATATCAACATCTGCAACTCCGTCACCATATGTAAGCATAAAAGGCTCATCCTTCAAATGTTCCTTTGCTCTCAAAATTCTTCCACCTGTCATGGTATTAAGGCCTGTATCCAGTACTGTGACTTTCCAGTCTTCCGCATTTCTTCTGTGTACTTCCATCTTATTATGCTTCATATCAAATGTAACATCAGAGTTATATACAAAATAATTTGCAAAATACTCTTTTATCTTGTTCTGCTTATATCCTGCCAAAATAACAAATTCATTAATTCCAAATGTTGAATAATACTTCATAATATGCCATAAAATCGGCTGACTGCCAATCTCAATCATTGGCTTCGGTTTCAAATGGCTTTCCTCGGAAATTCTTGTTCCAAGTCCACCTGCTAATAATACAACTTTCATAACCCCTCATTTTACTGAAATCTGTTTGCTCAGACTATTTTATCATTTCAAATGAAATATTTCAAATTTATAGATATTGAAATTAAATACATAATAGACTTATAGAATATATGTTTTCTTTCTAAGCACTCTGTACAATCCACTCCTTATGTTATTTGGCACCAAAGTTATTAAAGCAGTAAACATTATTCCTATTATAAATTCCGGTATATTTGTATAATGAAGCTTATTTTGAATTTTTCTTAATCTGAAATATGTGAGAAAATATCTCAAACCACCTCTTCTATTTGAAAAATCCCCAAGCCTTGCATTTACCAAAACTTTATCTATATTGGCAATTCTATATTTTTTTGCAAGCATTCTGCTCCATAGATAATAGTCTTCCAATCCCGTCATTGGCTGATATCCGCCCACTTCCAATACGTCTTTTTTCTTAAAGAGAACTGTCATATGATTTAAAGGATTTCTGTATTTTCCGTACTTATAAAGTTCATCTTGATTTAAAGGCATTATTTTTGTTCTTAAAGACTTACCTTCCTCGACAAACTCAGATATATATCCACCTACCACTGATACATCAGTATTTCTTTTCATGTATTCAGCTTGAGCTTCAAATCTATCTCTTACCGCTATATCATCACTGTCCATCCTTGCAACATAATCACAACTACATTTTTCCAGTCCTTTTTGTAGTGCTATTCCCAAACCCATATTCTTTTTCAACTGTACACAGATAAAATTTATACTATTTTTCTCAAACTTTTTTCTTTCTTCATACAGTATAATTTCAAGTTCCCTTGTAAGTACTCCATCTTTTACCAATACCAATTCTTTTGGCTTTAGAGTCTGGTTTAATATACTTTCCAATGCTCTTTCTAGGAACTCCGGCCTTTCCTTTATATAAACAGACATCAAAACTGAAATTTCCAAGTTTACCCCCTTTCATAATTATTTTAATTTGTTTAGTATTATAAGCAAGTATACAATACTTTTACTACCTAACTTTACTCTATTATTTTTATACTTGACTGAAATTTTTATTAACTCTGATCATTCTCACCGACCATATCGCTATCCCAGTTCCTATAACACTAAGCAAGATATTTACACTCAAAAGCGCTCTCATCCCCACATAGTCAAGTATTGCTCCACCAAATAATGAACCGAGCACTGTACCGGCCGACATCATTCCTGTCATAAACGCCTGTCCGGTTGCATGATCTTCTTCTCTTACTGCCGTCCCTGTAAAATATACTGATGCTGCAGCTATTATTGCAAAGCTGCATATCTGCGAAAGCTGAGTAATATATATCATTTCGATATTAGTTGAAGCAAATAAAGTACCGCTCTTAATATATATCCCGCACATGCAACAATCATGAGATTTCCAACTTTTATTTTCTTCATAATAAAGGAAAATGTAAACAAAACAGGAATCTCCACTACTGCCTGAATAAACATTGCTGTTCCGAGATTACTGCTGTTACCACCTAGATACTGTACAATTTGCAAAAGATATGTTCCTATAATATTGTGTGAGAAGAAAATAAAAAGCACTGCCAAAAGCATTATAGAAAAATACGGATATTTTCTTATAAAACTGATTACATTTGTTTGCTTATACTCTTCACTCTCCAATACAGATTTCTTTGTAGGTGGCATCGTGCTTACAACACATAGTAATAAAACCATTACTATAAGGCCCGAAGCAGGTATTATTTTTGTCCCGAATCTAACTGCCATATTACCGATAATTAGTGCCATAATTGCATACATAGCGGAACCCATACCTCTGGCAACACCGAAATTAAGTTTTACCCCTTCCCTCTCATATGCAAACAGTGCCGTATTTATCATCGGCAAATATATACTTGCTATAATATACATTGAGCCGAAAAGAACTGCAATCAGCCAACCGTCTTTTACAAAAAGCAACATAATACATATAAGTATATATGGTAATCCCAATAAGATAATCATTCTTTTCCATGTCAGAATTTTTATCCTGTCACATAAATTTCCAGCCATGGGTTGTAATATTACTGCGACCAAACAAAATACAGCTGTAATAACACCTATCATACTATTGCCAAATCCGTTACCTTGTAAATAAAACGCAATAAACCCGGCACTTGGGCAAAACATCATCCAATATAGCCCTTGCAATAAAATATATTGGATATTTATTTTCCTATCTTTCATATTATACTTCTATTCCCTTATTTTCCTTGCTTATCCAATCTATTACTTCATCAAGGTCAGCCTTTATATCATCAACTTTTGCTCTTATCTCATCTGTAGGTTCTATTGTATCAGGAACCATTATGACTCTTGCACCCGCTGCAATTCCGGCATTTAACCCATTTATAGAGTCTTCCAGTACCAGACTTTGTCCTATATCTGTTTTTACCTTATCTGCCGCTTTTAAAAATATGTCCGGTGCCGGCTTACCGTTTTCTATCTCATCACCACATGTGAAATCATCAAAATAGTCATATACATTTGCCATTTTAAGATACTTTATCGCTACTTCTCTCTTAGTAGACGTGGCAAGACAGGACTTAATATTGTTTTTCTTCAAATATTTAAGCAAATTATCAAGTCCCTTTTTCTTTGTAAGTCCATGCTCTCTTATATGAGAAACAATATACTCCTCTCTGGCATCTCTCCCCTTTTCTATATCAAATTCATCGCCTGCATCAGCTCTTAAAATCTCATATACCAAAGTTCTGTTTGCACCCTTTATCTTAAGTATAGCTTCATCGCTAATTCTGCACCCCTGTAATATGGCCGCATTTTGCCAAGCTTTCCATACAGTCTTTCCGTATCAAACATCAAACCGTCCATATCAAATAAAACCGCTTTAATCATGATTATATCCACCTTTTTTACTTTATATTAAGATAACATTTTTTTATATTAAAAGCCATAAATTATATTTATCTTCAATTATCAGAAAATGTATTACTATGATAATTTATCCTTCCAACCGGTTACACGCTCTCTCATCCCCTCTATATCCAGTACTCCATAGGCAAAACCCTTTCTTACAAGTTCTTCCGGTACAAATTCATCATATTTTTCAAATACAGGCACTTCCTTATCATAAACCAAAGACATAGGATCTATTTCACCGGACGCTTTTTCACTTACTGTCTTATAAAATTCTTTTTCACTTACATTCATAGTAAATTGTATAAAATACGGCCTTGAAGGATTTAAACCTTTAAGTCCGATTTCTTTTGCGCAATGCACTTTTAAAAATCTCTCAAGCGCCAAAAATGCATAGCTTCCAAGCCATGGAAATAAAGCCCACATATTCCCTCCAAGATGTATAAGCGGCTTATTTAGCAGCTCAGCCTTTTTAAAGCAATCTCTGGCTTGTGCCAGTCTGCCTCTACCATGACTCATCAGGTACATATATGTATCTGATGAGCTGAGTACTTCTTTCATCTTCTCCAATACATGTGTGTGTATATCTCCTGCCACATCTCCAAAATAAGCCGGAATATTTCCCTTTACCAAACTTACATATATAGCTCTTCTTTTATGATCTACTTCCTCCACAATCCACACTCTGCCTGCAATTGCAACCTTACCCCCTCTTTCCGGCGGTCTCACAACAGTTCCAAGTTCTTGTGACTCTGTTCGTACGGAATATTCTATGTTCTCCTGAAAAACAGCATAAAATTTATAGTTATTTACCACTCTTTCACCAAAAATCCCCACTATAAGTCCGCCGTTTTCAGTCCTGTTTATATGATCTGTTTTCAGCAAATGAAGCAATAAAAGCCTAAAATCATCCTGACTTATTCTTCTGAAGGCCGACAGACTAAGGACTCTGCTTGCCAGCTCGGCAGGTGTCATTTCTCCAATTGAAGCCAATGTGCTCATTGTTTGATGGTAGAGCAAACTGTATGGAAGCCTGTCAAGTCTTGGAGGCTCAACAAATCTTTCTTCCACATATAGCTGTACCAAAGCTATTCCCTGTATAAGATACCATGGTATCATCTCAGGCATCATTGCCCTAGGCTCAGGATGATCCTCCCTCATAACAAACCACATTTCCGAAGGTGCCCCTCTCCTTCCGGTTCTTCCGAGTCTTTGTAAAAATCCTGATACGGTAAAAGGAGCATCTATTTGAAATGCTCTCTCAAGTCTTCCGATATCAATTCCCAATTCAAGTGTCGCAGTAGCACATATCGATATCAAGGAATCGTCATCCTTCATCTCCTCTTCCGCACTCTCTCTATATGATGCGGAGAGATTGCCGTGATGTATTAAAAACCTGTCGGATTCATGATTTGCTTCACAGTATTGTCTAAGCTGTTGGCATACAATCTCACATTCTTCTCTTGAGTTTGTAAATACGAGGCACTTTTTTGCCTTTGTATGTTCAAATATATATGCAAGTCCCGGATTTGCACCTTTCGGTGCGTATCCGGTATTTATCTCCTTTGCTGTATCCTCATAACAGGCAGCTTGCGGCTCTGTATTGAAGAAATGTTCCATTGATAATCTCCAGGTTTCCTTACCTCTGTCAAACTCAGGTATCAATGTTTTTCTCTTACTTCCGGATGAAAGAAAATCACCGGCAAGCTTCGGATTTCCTATAGTAGCGGAAAGCCCCACTCTTCTCGGATTACATCCTGCCATCTTACAAAGCCTTTCTATAAGGCAAAATGTCTGTAAACCTCTGTCTGCTCTAAGCAAAGAGTGTATTTCATCAATCACTATAAATCTTAGATCATGAAAAAGCGATGATATTTCCATATGCTTATTTATCATCAATGATTCCAATGATTCAGGTGTTATCTGTAAAATACCCGAAGGTCTTTTTAACAGTTTCCTCTTACCGGTCTGAGTCACATCGCCATGCCATCTTGTCACCTTAATATTCTCTTCTTCACATATAAAATTCAGCCTTGAAAACTGGTCATTTATAAGAGCTTTTAGCGGTGCTATATAAAGTACTCCCACACTGCTTGAAGGATTTTCCTCAAGCAAAGTCAATATCGGAAAGAATGCCGCCTCTGTTTTTCCCGAAGCTGTAGATGCTGTTAAAAGCAGGTTTTCATCAGTATTAAATAAAACATCTGCAGCGGCATTTTGCACACCTCTAAGCATCTCCCATCCCGAATTATAAATATACTCCCTTATAAAAGGGGCATATCTTTCATACGTGTTCATAATGTAAACTCCACAAAATTTTCATCGGTATTATCTGATACCGCCTCCGACTTCGCAAAAGAGAAATCGGAAGATTCCAAAAGTTCATTTATTTTCAAATCCGGATTTTGATATATAAGATCCAAAAGCTCAATAAAATCCCTTATCACTTCTCTTGGAGTAATGTTTTCTGCTGCTCCTATTCTGGAATACTCAAGTTTTATAAAATCTCCCAGATCTATATCACTTAGTTTCCTATTATAGCCATAGAGTCCGGCATGCATATCTGAGAGCTTTTCACATAATACAAGCATCTCCTCCGGAGTCAGTGCTTCAAGCCTTATCACAGGCGAGAGCAGATCTCTCATACCGGGCTTTGAAAATTTGCCTTCCGAGAGTCTTGAACGAAGAGCCTCATAGCTGTATATTCCCCTTCTCTTATCTTCCAATGTCTGTGGCGTTGCACCCATTATAATTCCGAGATATTTTGCCTTACCCTGCAATGTGTCATTATACATTGTAAGCATCTTTTCATAATTATATTGTCTGGTAACAGCATTAGGTATCTTATATATATTTACAAGTTCATCTACCATAACCATCATTCCGCTATAGCCCGCAAGTCTGAAAAACATAGCAAACAACTTTAAATACTCATACCAGTCCTCATCTGTGATAATTATATTGACTCCAAGCGCTTCCTTTGCATCTGTCTTTCTGCTGTATTCGCCTCTAAACCAACGAACAATTTTCATCTTTGTTTCATCATCCCCGTCTATATAGGCATGATAGTATTTAGACAGTAGTGAGCCGAACTCAAATCCGTGAACCATCTCTGAAAGTCCGGCTGTTACAGTATATATTTTTTTATCTACCTCATTTAAAAGTTCTTCACTTCCCGTTAATACTCCACGTTTTTCTATACAATCCGTCTGAATATTATTTATCCATCTGTCTAAAAGTAATGTTATTGCTCCACCTTCAGGCTTTGTTTTTGTAGACAGATTTCCTATAAGCTCTCTATACGTGGCAAGCCCTTGTCCTTTTGTTCCCTGGAGTCTTCTTTCCGGTGAAAGATCCGCATCCGCTACTATAAAGCCCTTATCCATCACATAATTTCTTATGGTCTGTAATAAAAAACTCTTTCCGCTACCGTATTTACCTACAATAAATCTAAATGAAGCACCACCTTCTGCCACTATATCCACATCATGCAGCAATGCCTCTATCTCATTTTTTCTGCCAACCGTAATATATGGCAAACCTGTTCTTGGAACCACTCCTCCCTTTAATGAATTTATCAAGGTTTGAGCAATTCTCTTAGGTACCCTTTTATCTTCATTCATATATCTCTCCTATAATATCCAAAATATCTTCTCTGTAATCCTCTACCAAATATATTTCATCGCCTTCACATTCCAATATATTGTCGCCTATATCTTCAAAGAAAGTCTCATTGATATTGTCTGTAATAATTGATGTAAACAGATTATTCGACTTTATCAGCTGTTTATAATCTTTTCCTGCAATAATATATTTTTAAAATCTTTAAATTTATATCGTCTGATATCTCAGATATTTTATCAGAATCTGAGTTTTTCTGTTTTTACTCTTATTACCGTCATTATAATTTATACAATGCTTTTCTATAGTTTCTTGTATATCAGCCTTTTCATCTATATTTGTATCTTCGTCTACAAGCAAACTTGTCTTTGTAATTTCTGCATCATTTCGAATCTTTTTTAATGCTGAAAAGTCTATATTTATTCGGTTTCTTTCATTATGCTTTATCTCTTTAATAGCCTTGTCAAAAGCATCTTTAATATATGGAGCAATCCGTGTATCTTCCATACTTGGTTTCAAGTAATATCCAAGCCTAAATTCATCTCTGATCAATCTGTCAATTTCATGAACTATATACGTAAGTTTCTTTCTATTAAAATATGCCCTTATATAAGACTTCTCCTTCCACCTACCGGATTTACAATGATAAGACCTCACTCCGTTTACTATATAGTCGATATCCGGGATTGCTTTATCATTCCAATAAACGGCATTCAATAACGGATATATGCTTCTGTTTTGCAACCTCCCAAAGCAATGTGTAAATATACTTTTGCCGTCAATATTTCCGGTCTTTAAAATATATTTCCACACATAGGCATATATAATTATACTTTTTCTCTCTTTCTTTTTTTAAACTTACAGAATTTAAGAATCTCTTACCTGCGAAAAAAACTTATTGCCTCAAATACTTCTATATCATCATAATTTCCGGATTTTTTCAAAATTTCAAGTGCATGATCTCTGTCTAATATCTCTTTATCAATATATTTTTTTACCTCATCCACCGGAAAAGCTTTAACAAGTGAATACTCCAAATACCATCTATGTAAATTCCTTTTTATCTGCGTATTATCTTCTAAAAAACCGCCTTCTATAAATTTTCCTTCAAACTCTTTAAGTTTGTTCAAACTCTCAACAGATGAAGAACTGCCTATACCGCAAAGAAGCTCATAGATATATAGGTAAATAAAGGATGTAAAGGTTTTGTTATATGCGCCATTCCTAACTTCAGTTCTCCATGTAAAATAAGCCCTCAATTGTTTATCGCTCAAATCATGATATGTGGTAAAATAACCCGAAATATCACATACCTGCCCATGATAATCATCCTCATAATCTTCCATAAACTTGGCCTGCCTATAGAAGTTTTTAGCCCTTAATTGTCCGGAATAATCATCATATCTATATAGTTTTCTCATTTCAGTAATTTTCTCCGGAATATACTCCTTTTTCTTTAGAAAATCACTTCCTTTTGCAAACGGTAAAAGCGTATCCGTATATACAGAATTACTTTTACCGGTATCTGATAAAGCTATGTCTTTAGGCGGATTCCCATGTAACACTGCCTTATCAAATAATTCAAATATATGATCTCTATCAGTTTTATCATTAAATGATATGCCTATCCAGCTACTTCCGTGCATACGCAAAGGATCAACTATATACTCTTTCATCCTATCAAATAAACTTGCTTCATATTTCAAATCACAATGTTCTGCCCATCTTCCGGTATCGGAATTCCACTCCTTTATAAGAAGCGCTATCATCTTTCCCGTTAAAGGATGGCACAGCCTTGACATAGTTATAGAGCTGTCCCATCTGTCGGACTCTTTAATATTATGTTTTTCTTTTATATAATCTAACAGCTCCTTTAATTCCATTTTTCCATCCTTCTTCGGTCGCAAAAAGGTCTGAATCCTCTTACAAGAAAACTTGTATCAGGTTTCAGACCTGTAGGCGGCATTAAAATCCGTCTTTTACAGTGCTCAGTCCTTATATGATTCTTCTATATCAAAAAATTGAATATAGATACCGCAAATATCATTATTCTCATCATATCCGAAATATGTCGGATAATATCCGTCTCCCCATCCGGAAGCAAATATCAAAATATTTTCATCAGTATCAGGTATTCTAAAGTTTAGCCAATCTCCATACTCCATCTGATACTTTGGATAAGCCGCGGCATTTTCTTCAAGCAGCTCACAAAATAGGTTATTGTATGGATCGATACTATTATCCTTACTTCTTCTATCTTCCCAGAAATCTTTAAATGCCTTCTGTCCCTTTTCATCGGCGATACAACCCATACCGGCATCTACTCCAAATCCGTAGTATTCACCTTCCTCAATTTCGCTTTCTATATCCTCACTTCCAACCATTGCAAGTTCATAGCGCTTTGGCAAATTCTCATTTATTTCCACCTTGACACATGCATATCTGTCTCCCCACTCTTCACTTGGTACTACACAGATTTTTGTCTTATATACTCCCACCGGCACTCTCTGTATATAGGAAGATGCATCCTCTAAGTCTATAAACGGATCACAAGTTATTATCTTTCCTGAAGAAATATTTATACTTCCGATATCTAAGATGTCCACCGTCATCCCACCTATTTTCTTTTCTCTAAAATAAGACTCCAATTCCATTGGGCAATCAAATTTTTCTTTTATCTCTTTCCATTTTTCCATCCAGGTACTCATAGAATTATTCTCCTTATAATATTTTATGCAACCTCAAACCCTGAGAAATCAAAGAGGCTTCCAAGAGAAGTACCGAATTCTGTAGGTTTCATAGCTTCAGCTATCTTGCTTAGTGTAATATCAAACATTTCCCTATCTTTAAAAACATGAAAAAGTTTTGCGGTATTTCTTGCATTATCAAGTGCACTGTGCTCTCTGCCAAGAAAATCAATACCGGCTATATCAAGTGCGAGACTTAATGAAACCTGCTTGTAGTCATTTGTACTCCATGCATATATCTTTATATCATCATCCACTCCAATGCACCAGTTTGAAAACATTTTTAATGCTTCATTAAACTTAGGCGCATTTATAAGCATGTTATAGTTGATACCTGTCAGTTTACTTACCACTGATGTAACTCTTGTATTGTACTCAGGTTTTACATATGTCCTAAATGATGATATCTCCTGAAAGTTGTCATCTAACATTATAGCACCTATTTCAATAGTCTCCATATTACATCCTAGATTTTTATATTCTTTTCCTACACCGTTCATCTCCAAATCAACTACAATATGCTTCATCACAACCTCCAAAATCTTTTATTTATACTCATATCTTATCTGAAATGCTGTACTATAAAAATACCTTTGACTCAGTTCTTAGATTTTTAAAAGCCGGACAAGAAAATGAGGCATATGATTTTCTCACATGCCTTAATAAATATTAAAGTACCGGTATAATTATCTCTACACGACGATTTAACTGTTTTCCTTCAGCTGTCTCATTAGTTGCTACCGGTCTACTCTCTCCGTAACCGTTTGTAGTAATATTTGCTGTTACACCCACAGACTGTAAATAACTCTTTACAGAGTTTGCACGGTTCTCTGAAAGAGTCTGATTATGTGCATCATCCGCATCAGAATCAGTATGTCCGTCTATTTCAAAGTCGGTTATATTTGCCTCTGTCAAAATCTTTGCAAGATCGTTTAAAGTCTCTTTAGCCTCAGGTCTTATGTCATATTTATCAACATCAAATAATACCCCTGAATCTAAAGTGATCATTATACTGTTCGCCTCTATTGCAGGAACTGCCGGAACCGATCTTAGTAATGGTAATTTATATGAGTAAACTAAAGGCTTTACATCGACTTCTTTCTCTTCACCCTTATACGTAATAACAGCTTTACCTTTTCCGTTATTTTCTATCTCAAGTCCTTTTCCTCTATCTGCATAACTTCCTGAACCGTCTTTTCTTAACTCTATTGTAATATTTCCTTCAGTATATATTGCTTCTTCCTCATCTACAGTTATATTTACACTGTTCTGACTGTTTGTGTACATACCTGTACCATCAGCCTCGACTATAAGGCTCATTCCGTAACGGTTATCTGTATATGTTCCGGAGCCGTCAGCATTGACCTGAAGGGTAATTCCTTTATTTATATCTGAATACTGCCCTGAACCGTCAGTTTCTCTTTGTATTGTAATACCTTTCTCAGCATCGGAAAACTGTCCTGAACCGTCACCATCAGTTTGAACAGTCATGCTTTCGCCACTATACTGTCCCGAACCGTTTTCTCCCAATTGAGCTGTACTTGCACCCCTGATAATTTGATCGTTTTCTACCTTTACAGGTGTTACTGTAATACCCTTAGCCGAGGCCAGAGCCTTTGTTGCATCAAGCTTTATCTTTGCATTATCATCTTCCTCTACACCAAGAGATGGCAAAACCACAACCGGGATTTCCGGAATCTCACCAAGTGCATATCCGGGAACTTTCAAATCTTCTTCATTTACCTTACTCTCAGCCTTTGTGGTCTCTTCAGTGGTTTCTTCCTTCGATGTTTCAACCGCAACACTACTGCTCTCCTTATTATCAGCTTTATCACTGCCCTTACCGCAACCTACAGCTAAAACACTCATAGCTAAAATACTTGCATATATTATTGCTCTTTTCATAAACAATCCTCCATAACAATTGAATTTTTAGTTTAAAACTTTAAAGATATTTAGATATTATTTTTCACAGTTCCAACCGGTTTTCTTAACACTATGATTGTACAATGTTTCATTTGTAAAAATGAACTTACGATTTTTATAGGGTATCTTAATAATTTAATAATAATTAAAAATTTGAAATAAAAAAAGATGAGTTGAAAATCAACCCATCAAGATACTTTTTTTATCTATTTAAAGTAATTTAAAAGTTTTAAAGAAGATCATACTTTCGTAAAAGCTCATTTCGATACTCCTTATCTGTATTAGCTTTTATTATTGTATCCAAATCACCTTCCTTAGCCAATATTATGTTCAGTCTGCTTATTAAATCAGCTCCTTCTTCTCTTCCTTTTTCTATCCCTCTAGACTCGACAATATCCAATACTTCACACATATTCACGACCTCCTTCTCATTTACTTCATCTATTATTTCTTCAAACCTTTTATCTTCTGTCATTGCAGACATAAGCAGTGAATCTTCTGATACTCCCCTCTTACCATTAAACAATAATACATTTACTATATCGGAAAAAATATCATCATATCTTTCAAGCATCTTTTTGAGTTATATCTTTTTCTTGCATAACCTGCTCCTTTATTATATCAGAGAATTATTTTTGATTCTATTATCTTTAGAAGTTTGTAGAATTTGATTTTAAAATCTTAAATATATAGCGGATATAAAAATTTCATTATATCCGGCTATATGTAGGGAAAAACAATCGGTGCACCGACAAATTCATGATGTTTAGAATTTTTGAATTTTTTTAGAATTTATAGATTAGAAAGCTTGCTTTCTATAAGAAAAAGATATCAAACCAAACATCATGTAAAAAGTTTGATGCTTCTATTATACTAACTATCACTTTGTTGACAATACCTCGTACCACGTTCCGTTGTATTTGAATTAACTTTAGCAAGTTGACTAATTCTTTGGTTTTGATTGCTATGCACATTCACAATAAAACCGTGGTAATGTTGACATAAAAATTATTGTAAATTTTTACACTGCATTAATAAAACTTAATATTTAACAAACAACAGCATAAAAAAACGTGCATATATTATACTGCACGTTTTTAATCACTACTGATTTATTTTCTAATATTATTCAACAAATTATATTTTTCTCAAAAAGCTCATTACGATACTCCTTATCAGTATTGGCTTTTATTATTTTTTCCAAATCACCTTCCTTGGCCAATATAGTATTTAATCTGCTTATTAAATCTGCCCCTTGTTCTATTCCTTGTTCTCTGCCTTTTTCTATTCCCTTTTCTATTCCTTTTTCTATTCCTCTGGACTCAACAATATCCAACACTTCACACATATTTACAACCTCCTTATCATTGGCTTCATCTATTATTTCTTCAAATCTTCTATCTCCTGTCATTGCAGACATAAGCAGTAACAATTCTTCTATATGTCCTATAGACTTCTTATCTGCAATGTACTCTTTATTTACGCGCATTTGATACAAGTAATCTGCGAGTATCCAAAAATCACTTGTAAACGAATCTATCATTTCTCTTTCAAGATACGCTATTTCAAATAAATTTATTTTATAATCACTTACGTACGGCTTTAATTTATCATCTATATTCAATACTTCAAACAAGCTTCTTGGGCATAACCATCTTTTTTCATATCCCAAATATAATACCAAAGTAATCACCGGATATTTGCCTTTATTTCTGAATTCAGTTCTAGCCTGCCTTGTATACTCTAATCCATCATATCCAATAACTCTGAGTGGCATTAATCTATCCAGATTCGTCTGATTCTCAAGTCCAAACAAAGCTATATTAATCTGATTGCTGTTCCAATATTTTGCAACATCTCTATCTTGAAATCGTACCCTTCCGTCTATTTTTAATATACTGTCAGTCTCGGTATCAAGTAGCGATTCTTCCATTACCACTTTATTCCCATTAAACAACAATACATTTACAATATCGGAAAAAACATCATTATACCTCTCAAGCATCTTTTGAGTTATATCTTTTTCTTGCATATTATACCCCTTTATTATATCAGAGAATTATTTTTGATTCTATAACCTTAGAATTTTTTTGTAGAATTAAATTTTTAGAAGTCTTAAGTATATAGCCGGATAAAATATATTATTTGATATCCGGCTATTCTTAGGAAAAAGACGATCGGTGCACCGACAAATTCATGACGTTTAGAATTTTATTGAATTTTTTTAGAATTTATAGATTAGAAAGCTTGCTTTCTATAAGAAAAAAAGATATCAAACCAAACATCATGTAAAAAGTTTGATGCTTCTATTATACTAACTATCACTTTGTTGACAATACCTCGTACCACGTTCCGTTGTATTTGAATTAACTTTAGCAAGTTGACTAATTCTTTGGTTTGATTGCTATGCACATTCACAATAAAACCGTGGTAATGTTGACATAAAAATTATTATAAATTTTTACACTGCATCAATAAAACTTAATATTTAACGAATAACAGTATCAAAAAAACGTGTACATATCATGTAACACGTTTTTTTAATAATAAGATTTTTTTCTAAGATTATTCAACAAATTATATTTTTCAAAATACCACATTATTATATTCCTTATCGATCTTACCTTTTAATATACAAAGGTTTGCAGTGAATAATATAAAAGCTTTAATCTACGCTCCTTCATCCAAAGCCGATAGAAATTCCAATAGTTTTTTCAGTTTAGCGCTGTTTAGCTTTTTTACTCTGGCTATTATATTAGCCTTGATTTCATTGCTTGCATTTTTTCTATTACCGGATTTGATGTAATTATCTATCTTGTCTCCAAACAGCTCTTCCACCGGTATATCAAATTCAGCACTTATCTTTTTTAATACACTCAGACTTATATTTGAATTCTTACTTTCGTACTTACATACCGTTTGCTGTTTTACTCCTATAATCTCACCAAACTCTTTTTGTGTCATTCCCCTGTGTAGCCTCAATTTACGTATACTATTCATAGCCACTCCTCCTGTATTCATGTACGTCTTGCCGGTCTTTTGTTGAATAACTTATATAAAGTATACTATAATGTATAAAATATCACAACATTTTACAATATATTAATAATAAATTTTATATTAACATCTTAAGATTTTTATAATATATCTCTATATTGTTGTAATCTTTTTAACTATTTTCTTACAAAAAAGGGGCTGTCGGGAAATGGCAGTCATAAAAGAGGGAGGAGTAACTCAAAATGAGTCGCTCCTCCCTAAGTTTTTACATAAAAAAAGATGGCTAACGATAACCATCTTTCTCCGTTACATGTTATAATGTAACTATGCTCACAGTTAATTATTATAACGACTTTTTTGAAATAGGTCAACAGAAAATCAACTTTAGCTTCTATGAATTGAGTTTACCCGATGACGATCCAGTCTATACCCTAAAAAAAGTTATGGAGGATTTAGATTTTTCCGGACTGTTAGCCAATTGTTCGGATAAGGGCAGAACAGGGTACAATCCAATTATGATGTATGCAGTTATTACTTATGCAAATATGCGAGGAATACGCTCTATTGATCGTATTGTGGATTTATGTGAAAGAGATATTGCTTTTATCTGGCTTACTCAAGGGAGGAAGCCTAAAAGAGATGCTTTTTATGAATTTAAAAGTAAGAAACTTACTTCAGATATCCTTGATGACTTAAACTATCAGTTTATGAGACGATTACAAAAAGAAGGATTTGTAACATTAAAAGAATTGTTTATTGATGGAACGAAAATAGAAGCCAATGCTAATCGTTATACTTTTGTATGGCGTGGAAGCATTAATTATCATCTTGCAGGTCTGCTGGATTATATTGATAAGCTTTATTCAAGCTATAATTCTTTTTTACAAGATAACGGATTTGGTGAGAAGTACGAGCTTGGAAATGCACAAATGTTTGTGATTGACGGGATTGATAAAGTTAGAGATGTTATTGAAAAGAATAGAAAAAGAAAGATTACAAAACATAAAAAGTTATCTAATAACCGTATTATAGAGATTGATAACTTCTCGCCTATTGAAATACTTAAGCTTCAGAAAAACCTTATGACTATTGCTGACGGAGAAGGTATTGTATTTGTTAACGGAAAGGGTAAGAGAAAGCCAAAACTTCAACAACTTTATGAAGAACTTGAACATTGTGGACAGCGATTAATGAGCTATAAAGAATGCTTTGAAATTATGGGGAAAGATAGAAACAGCTATTCAAAAACTGATTTGGAAGCAACTTTATGCGAATGAAGGAAGATCATATGCTGAATGGGCAGCTAAAGCCGGCATACAATGTACAGATAGCAGTAGAGAATTATTTTATTGTACATAGCTATGTAAGTAATGATCGTACAGATTATAATACATTAATTCCTGTTCTTAAAAAACATAAGGAAGCATTTGGAGAAGTACTTGAAGAAGTGACGGCAGACAGCGGTTATTGTAGTGAGAAAAATCTCTTATATCTAAAAGGAAATAAGATAGAAAGCTATATAAAACTACAGGATCATGAAAAACGAAAAACAAGAGCATACAGTAAAGATATAGGTAAATACTACAACATGAAGACAATGGTATTTGAGGATGAGCAAGTCTATATCTGCCATGACGGTCGTGAACTGAGACATATCAACACAGAAAAGAAAGAACAGAATGGTTATACACAAACATATGAGGTATATGGATGTTCAGACTGTAGTGGATGTGAACATAAGCCTAAATGCTTATACAAATATAATCCTGATAAAGATATTGATAAGAACAAAGTAATGAAAATCAATGAAGTATGGGAAGAGCTTCGAGAGAAGTCACATGCTAACATACAGAGTGAAAAAGGCATTCTGAAACGACAGATACGCTCTATTCAAACAGAAGGTCATTTTGGAGATATTAAAGAGAATGAAGATTTCCGACGTTTTAACTATCGTACTTCAGATAAGGTTTATAAAGAATTTATGCTTTTGCAATAGGAAGAAATATAAATAAATATCATCGTTTTCTCTATGCCAAACTAAAGAAATTTGAAGAAAAACTACAGGAGAAAACAGCATAGTAAAAAATGCAAAAGCAAAATTTCAGCCAAGGGAGTTTTATGCCCTAAAATAGACAGTATTATAGAAAAGTAAAATATCCTGACAAAGTCGCAAAGCCAAAATGCCTTGTATTTGTCAGGATATTTCTATTTTGTTCTGTAGGGATTAAAATTCAGTATTTCCCGACAGCCTCCAAATTTATTCACCCCTTGCACTTTCAAGTGCTTTTCCGGTTGCTTTGATTATTGCTTTTGAACTATGTGTAGCACCGCTTACAGAATCTACTTGTGTGGATTGTTTTTTCTATAATTTCAGGAATCACATCCCTTGCATCTATTAAATACTCCTCATCATCTCCTGTATCAACTATCTTTATCTCCGTGATTTCTCCGCATGAAATAGTTACGGCTACAGTCATCTTACCGCTGTATCCTGTAGCACTACCTTCATATGTACCATCTTTACATGTAATTTCTGATGACAGAGTTGTCTCCGATGAAACGGTAGTCTCTTCTTCTTTTTCTTCCGCTTCATAACTTCTTGCCGCTCTAAATCCAAATACAGCAAGAGCTGCATACACACTACAAACCGCTACAGCAAAAACTACACTTATAACTCTTTGTTTTTTATGCTTCTTAGCCCTTATAATAAGATAAACTATGTATATAAGTGAATAAACCGTTAAATCAATAAGTGTATCCAAGTGCCCTTTCAATATAGATATGCTGAATATCAATGCTATGTGCATAAACAACAATCCATAAAAAACATATGAAAGCTTTTGCAGTGATTTCCATTTCTTAGGATTCATTTTTCTTCTGATAACCATAAAAGATGTAATAGTCAATGGAATCAAAAGTATTATCATTATCAGTGAAAGTACTGCAGCAAATATTCTTACCGTATCCAGTTCGGATATATTTGTAAAGAGTTTTACAAAGTAGTACTGCCCATAGGCAATATTATGAGTAAGAGTAAATAATGCCGCTATAATCGCCATCTCACCTCTTGTACGTAGCAATAAGCCTCTCATTTTTGCCTGTGGACACACCGATGCCACCATAACCAGGATAAAGAGAGCACCCGCTAAGGTGCCTCTTGTTAATATATTCTTTACAAGGTAATCAACTATAAAAGGCAGTCCTTTCTTAGGTGCCATTATAGAAAGAATACTTATTATAATTGTTCCGATGTAAAAAAATGTTGCATGTTTTTTTATAGGTTTTTCTAAAGCGGCAAAAAAAGCCAATGCCACAATAAGACATGCGACCAATCTCATTACTTTGTTACCTCAACTGTTAAATCAGGATATCCGTCAGCCTTAAGAACTACTGTATATGTTCCCGCATCTGCAAATACAGGCTCGTCCTTACCGTCTGAACTGTATTTGGCATCCAAATTTATACTTCCATCTTCATTAAATGCAACTTTTCCAAACTTTCTACCTTTTCCACCCTTGTACTCTGTATCATTCACCTTTGCATAAGTAATAGCACTTATATAATCCTTTACAGTAAGTCCTGCCTCATTTTCATCAAGTTTAAGAGCATTGTTCTCAAAGTGGAACTGTTCTGCATTCAAATTTGAATTTATAACAGCTGTGAAATTTAAATCAGCATATTTATCATTTGTAAATATAAACTGATATTTGCCGGGTACAAGGTCCTTTGGAAGATTCAATGTACCGTTTTCTTCCTTTACATTTGATATATCAACATCTTTCTTCTTAGAAACTATTCTTCCGATACTGTACTTGCTGTCATCTGATGTTATTTCAAACTTAATCTGTGAACCGTCCTTGGTGTAATTAGTGCTCTCATCACCCTTAACACTGTAGTTCTCAGGTGCCAAAAGCTTGCAGAACAAATCTGTATCTATCTCTATATCATCGGCATCCTTAAGTAAGTATGTAATCTTAGAAATAGTCTGACCCGGCAAGTCCTGATAACGAATATATGATACTGCATTTCCATGATTCTCCGTAAACGGTGCCGCTGCAAATGCAAGTTCTGCAGGTGAACGCCAAATATTTTCCAGATGCTCCATACCATACTTCTTGCCTTCTTTTGTTTCAAAAACAACACCCTGAACATCACCAATCTCAAGTTCAAGATCCTTTACTTCTATTTGATAGTTTCCATAATTTGAAGTAGTTGTAATTGTTGACTCTAAATCATTTTTAACAGTATTTCCAACTGTCTTTGAGAATGTACCGTCTGAATTTAATACTTTATACTCTGATGGAGTTTCATCTGTAGTCTCTGTAATCTCAGCTACAAATGTAAGAAGAGGATTAGTTGACTCCTTCTTTTCCTCTATAGCCTTTTTTGCATCCTCATACAGTGACTTTGAAATTGCAACATTAACTTCCTTAACACCTGAAATAGTCGAACCTTCACCTACAACTTCCGATACTGCTGTTGCAAACATCTCCGCTTTCTTATTTGTTACAGAGCTTACAGCATCATAATTTCCGTCACTTCTGATATCCGCTGCCGCATCCGGTGCATCAAGCTTTGCAGTAAGCTTCTCAGGATTAGCTTCAGGCTCTACATTATTTATCTCACCATAGTAGTAATCAGCATATGGAATGTTAATCTTTGCATAAACATAGTTCTCATTTCCGATATCAGTCTTGCTCTCCTTGCTTACCTCAGACTTACTTTCGCTCTGTACTGAACTGCTCTCTGCTGTTGTCGCTGTATCAGCTGCTTTTCCACAACCTGTTATCATCAATGCAAATGCCGCAGGTGCCAATATAGATAGATATCTTTTTTTCATATGTCCTCCATGAATATAAAATAAAATTAATTGTTTATAACGCTCTTTGTTAGCATGTCCTAACTCATTTACAGAGTATTACATAAAATAATTATATTGTCAATTATTTTTACAAAAAAACTGACTCGGATAAATCCCCGAATCAGTTTTCATTATACTCTAGCCTAATAGTTCTCCCTTATATTTCCCATTTTTAATTTTAAAAAAGAACTCACTGTATCTGTCAGAATCAAATATCTCCATCAAATCTTTCATATTCCAAATCAAATTTATACTGTCTAATTCTGACCTTTCAACCCAAAATACTCTTCCTTCATTTGATGACTTCAGTTCTCCACTAAACTTATCAGTCTTATATAAAAGCACCAAATATCTTGTTCCGTCTTCCTGTATCCAGTCTTTAAAACCGCAGGCTATAGGATTTTCAATAGTAAGTCCCGTCTCCTCTTTCATCTCCCTGATAACGGACTCAAGCAGTGACTCATCTTCTTCCACATGACCTCCCGGAAATACCAAACCACCGGTTCCTGTTTTTTCCTGAACCAAAACCTTGCTTCCGTCGCAGATTAAGCACATATTTGTTAACTCTATCTCTGTTTTTCTACTCGATTTTTCAATTCCCATATATACCTCTCTTTTAAGCTATTCTAATATCTTACATATACACAGTCAATTAAAATCGGTATATACCTAGGTCTTATGCACTTATTTGTGTGTTAGTTTCTACTATAATTATCTCATCCATAGAAACCTGAAATACCGCTGATAGTACTATCAAATTATCTATAGTCGGCATTGCAGCTCCATGTTGCCATTTGTAAATCGCCTGCGGAGTGGCAAAACCGAATATATTCTGCAATTCTCTCACACTAAGTCCTGACTCTTCTCTAAGTCTTACAATATTTTTTCCTGTAGCTACCAAGTCTATGGTAGGAAAAATAAACATAACTCTTCCTTTCCGCTTCCGGATAGGAAAGAGTTACTCTTTACTATTCAGAAGCCTTAAAATTATAAATTGGTTTCATTACCTCGATGATATCTACAGAGTCTTTTATAACATCTATGATATCCTCAAGTCTTTTATATGCCATTGGAGCCTCGTCCAGTGTACTTTCATTTATAGAAGTGGTATAGATTCCCTTCATTGTCTCTTTGTACTCATCTAAACTTAAATTATTCTTTGCGGCAGTTCTTGACATAAGTCTTCCGGCTCCATGAGGTGCTGAATAATTCCAGTCAGGATTGCCCTTTCCAACCGCCAAAACACTTCCATCTCTCATATTTATAGGAATCAAGACCTTCTCACCGCTATGTGCGGCAATAGCACCTTTTCGTAAAATCATCTCACTCACATCAATATAGTTGTGTATAGTATGGAATGCCTCAAGATTCTTCATTCCGGTTTTTTCTAAGATAATTTCTGCCATCAACTCACGATTTCTTTTTGCAAAATTTTGGCAAATCTCAACATCATTTAAATACTCCACCAGATATTTTCCTGAAACATAGCATAAGTCATCAGGCATGCTTGTTTCCGACTCATATACATTCCAATGAAGATCTTTTAGAGCAGCCTGTATTTCACTTTTTCTCCCCTGCTCCTTATAAGTTCTTATTATCTCATCTCTTTTTTTAAAATAAGTATCATACCCTCTATCTAAGTTTGCCGCCAATCTTTGATAATACTGTGCAACCTGCTTTCCAAGATTTCTTGATCCTGAATGTACTATTAAGTATTTGCATCCGTCACTTGCCTCATCAATCTCAATAAAGTGATTTCCACCTCCCAATGTACCAAGTGAACGCTCAAGTCTTCTTGAATCCCTCAAATATCTGAAGCAGTTTAACTTTGTTAAATCAAAGTGCTCCTGTCTGCCCTCCCATACATTCATTCCTGATGGAATATAATTGGTAGCCTCATCTACCTTTTCAAAATCTATTTCAACATTTCCAAGTTTTACCGTGTACATTCCGCATCCTATATCCACTCCGACTATATTTGGAACCGCCATTTCTTGTATAGTCATTGTAGTACCTATAGTGCATCCCTTTCCGGCATGAACATCAGGCATTATACGAATTTTTGAACCTTCTGTTATTATATAGTCGCACATCCTTCTGATTTGCTCTATTGCCTCATCCTCTACAACCTTTGCATAACATACGGCTGTATTTACTCTACCTTTTATTTCAATTCTATCCATATCTTCTCCTTTACATCAAAAAAACCGCCTACCCATTTAGAGTAAGCGGTCTCAAAAACATTTATCTAATATTAGCATAGTATCTACCTGTGCCTATAATTATACAAACAATTTTCTCGTACTTGACCTATCTCCAATGAGTGCACTAAAACAGAGCCCTTCCTAGACGGCATACTAAGGAGCGCGTAATCACAGCGTTCAATATTTAAATAGTCAAAACGATTCATTGTTCTCATGTCTTTTCCTTTCCGAGCTCAATCTGCCCAAATTTCTTTATTGATAGAATAACATAGTAAAATACTTTTGTCATTATACTGTAAGTATAAAAAACGCTCTAAATCTTACAATTTAATTACCGCTTTATAGTCTTTATGTATGAAAACACTTCCGGCTCCACTCCGATATTTTCTCTTACCCACTCTACAGATTTTTCAATATCGTATGCGGTATTGTAATCCGGTATCTTAGGAATCCTTATATGAATCTTATCCTTTGGCACTTTATTTCTGAGCTTCAACAAATTTTCAATCATATTTTTATTGTCTGTTTTTGTATAGCTCTTATAAATATCACTATTTATATCCTTTATATCAATAATCCATTCATCCATATCATACAATACCGGTTTTATATTATCCCAGGGAACATTAAGTGAAGTTTCTATTCTTTTTGCCCATCTTTGGTCTGCCATAGTACAAACCTTATGAATATATTTTGATTGCAGTAGAGGCTCACCTCCTCCAAAGACAACACCTCCTCCACTCATCAAATAATAAATATCATCCTGTTTTAAAATCTCTATCAGCTCCTGAGAGGTAAATGCTGCATGTTGAACTCCAACAAACGGTTTTTGGGGCTTATGACAGAAATCATTTATGCAATATTTACAGTAAAGAGGGCAATCAAAAAACACTACCAACGTAGATATCCCATTTCCGTCTGTTCCCATCCTAAGTCTTGAAATAGATAAAATATCTCCAAACATTACTCTGCCTCCTCAAGATCAAGTCTTGGAATCCTCTGCTGTTCCTTAGGAATCTCTGATAACTTCATACTTAAATACTCTGCTTCTTCATCACATTTTTCACAGGTCCCGGCACAGGCACCCACATAGCTGCACTCCTCAGAATTAAATTCTATACTGTTCATCTGTGCCAGTTTAAATCTGTATTCACGGAGTATATTGCAAATTTTCTTTCCATCTATTCTGGCTACCTGTCTGTATATTATGTCCTTTTTATATTTGTCGCTCTTTTGATACTCAGTAATATCTACCATACCCTCAATTAAATACGTATTATCTGTATACTCATCATTATCTGACAGGTATTCAGTACTTTTTAATATAGCCTCTTCACCGGATATTTTACCAAGTGGAATATACGTTTTTGATGCCAAATCAAAGTAGGATTCATTTTCCACTTTACTTATACCATCTATTACAATCGGAAAAATCTCCTCAAAATAATTTTGGATATCTTCTAAAAGATTACCAAAATTCTTATAGTCATTCTTCAAGTATTCCTGAGTGTCTATATAGCAAATTGATTTTACACCTGATAAATCTGAAAGCATTTCCTTATGGGTTTTCATCCTTGCCTTTCCTTCAATACCCCAGGGTGGACTTGCCCAAAGATGAATATTCATATGATGCCTTCTGTTTTTTATAATATGGTATGGATATAAACTATCCGGATTACCATCAGTTAAAAATATGATATCGTCTTCATATTGTAACATGTTATAAAGTTCATCTGCCACATCTTCTAAATCATTATAAACTCTACTGCCAACCCCCATACTCATACCAAGGCCAACTGATTTTCTCGGACAGATAAAACACTCATATTCATCTGTAACCTTCATCCCTTCAAGACAAACTACCAAGATTAAATCCCTATACTTTTTTAGTATCGGATTCCCATAATGCCATAATATACCGCTATCTGTAATTACTATTTTCATTTTATTTCCCCTGATTTTGAAAAGCACCATAAAATTCATATGCATCCATTTGTTGTAATCCTGATACCTGACCATCTCCTATTTCCATTATTATAAGGCTACCATCAGTTTTCCTTGCCAAATCTATGGTCACAAAACTACTTTCTATCTTACTTGCTATTGATTCAATCCATACATATTCATCTTCCGATATATTTACTTCTTCATTCTCACTCCAGTAATTATCTGAAATCAATATTTCTCCCTTAAAAACAAATACTCTGTATTCTTCTGAAATCGGCATACCACTATCTTTATGGCTGCCTATAGATTTAAGTCTTTCAAACTTTCTAAGTACTACACCACCTTCAAAATTCTCTCCTTGACGATTAAGAAAATTATTGATTACCCTAAAAGTCTCATTCCTATCACTAATATTTTTTATAAAGCAGGCATCATACCATTCATGCTTTCTGCTCTTTACATAGTCTTTAACTACAAATGCTCCTTCAAGTCCTTCTGTAAGTTCTAAAGCATCTTCTATATCCCTTGACTCATTCCATACACTAAATGGTGTAAATCCCTCAAAATCACTATACCATCCCGGTAAAAGATGGTACTTTGCATACTCTTTAGGTGAGTTTATCAGCTGTATTCCTTTTCCATAAGCAAATTATAAAAAATCTCATATATCTGTGGTGACATCATCCAACCTCTGTATATAGTTAAACCTTCAATATCTTCACCATATAGTGACAATTTCCCATTTACTAAATCTTCATAACTAAATAATGCACAAGCATGGTCTAGACCTGCCGCCTGATATTCTTCCGGATAATCCTCATCTACACTCTTTTTATTCAGTGGATGACTACAAAAAATAAAATTTATATTCTTAGCAATTTCAAAATTCTCTAATCTCATATATCCTCCCCATTAAGCCATATTTTTATTGACTTTAATATAAACAAAAAGCTGTACATTAAAAATGCCAGCTTTTTGTAACAATATTAAATTTTATCAATTTAGTAAACTGTCTATCCAATCTCTTTTCTGTAGCTTGACTTTCCATTTGTTCGGTATATAATCATATCCGTAATAAAGTCCCGCAAGTCCACCTGTTATGGCTGCTACCGTATCTGTATCATCACCCAGATTTACAGCTTTTAAAATAACTTCCTCATAGGAAGATGTATTTACCAAACACCATATCGCAGCTTCAAGTGTGTATACTACATAACCTGTACTTTTTATCTGATTTTCAGGAGTATCTTTAAATTCTGAAAGTAAAATAAGTCTGTTAAAATTGTCAAGCTCACTCTTAGCACTTTCTCCATAATACTTAAATGCATTATCTACTCCTTGCTGTAATCTTTCTATTATTTCTCCGCTTTCATCTAAAATAGCCTTTACTAAAAAATAATATATGCCACAGGCTATCTTACTTCTTAAATGTGCATGTGTTAAAGCGGAACAATTATGTATGATATCTATTACTTCATCATCCGACAATTTCATATCTTTTTGCTGTTCAAATATGTACAAACATACAGGTAGAATTCTCATAAGTGAGCCGTTACCGTTATCCCATTCCGTTTCACCTCCGGATTGTAACGGATCGGCTTCGGTACTATATTTCATAATAGCTCTTGAAGTGGCTATTCCTATATCAAAGACTTCATCAAATGGTGTATAAGCTCCATTCATACACCAATCGTGGAATCTATCCATTATATCCTTATAATCAATTTTTCCATTATCTCTAATGCTGACCAGTGTTGCAATCGCCATACTGCTATCATCCGACCATGTACCCTCCGGCTGATTGTATGTGCCATACCCTCTCATATCTGTTACAGGATCAAGCTTTCTATCTTCTCTTGAAGTAAACTCCACAGGTACTCCCATTGCATCTGCAATTATCAAACCATACATCCCTGATTTCCAAATATTATCCATTAATTCCCCCTTACTCTCGTTACCACATATTTAATATATTACATATCCATCTTAAAATTGGTATTCATCCTTTACTCCTAAAAGTTCGCTCCATCTTGCCGAGATAAGCTTGGCATAGAAAATACTTGCCAAACCATAGCATCCCAGCGCATAAGCATCATTTATCTCTACCAACAATGTTCGCCCGTCTTTTGTAACACATATGTCCAAACTGCAGGCTGCCGGTCTTTCCTCCCAGCTGATAAATGCCTCCAGCATAGAATCCAAAACTTTAAAGTCATAATGATATTTATAGCTTTTTCTGCTTCTATCAAGTAATAGTCCATATGGTCTGACATCAACTATCTCATCATAGATTATGAAACATCTCCATTCTGCACATATATCCAAAGTCTCACTTACAAGTACCTCATAATCTTGTGAATGATTTCCGCAGCCTACAAGATCTGATATGCTGCTTATTATCTTTCCTGTAAAAACCTTACTTTTTATAGGCTTAACAAAATAACCTGCTGACCATTTTTCTTCACTTCTTGAAATACTGTTTATTGTATCCTTCCAAATTTTTCTTCCAAGAAATTTATTCAGTACTTTAGGATAATCCGGTATACCTGGTTCAACACCAAATTTTGAGAATATGCTGTTACATTGTTCTATATAATCCAGCACAATATCTTCTCTATTTACCCTATCATAAATTTCATCAATTTTATGATAGGGAATTATCTCAGCTCCCATCTCTCTAAAACCATACATTGCATTTGCAATATTTACGCTGTGAGGAATTTCCATTTTCATTTCATTGTCAAATTTTGTCTTTAAATAAACTTTTCCCATAATCCCACCTCATATTATATTCTATTATATAAATACATAAGGTAACCATCAATATACTTACAGTATAAAAAAATCCCTGTATTTTTAAAACAGGGAATTAAAGAAATATATTTTATCTTTGTAATAAACCGCTTATATTGATTAGAATAAAAAGTACAGGCCTTGAAGTCAGTATTAATATCAATACCAATAAATTAGATATGTGAAAAAGCAAATTATTTACTAAACCGTTTGACGAGCACATTCGTAATGCAAATCCCTTGCCTATAGGCCAAAAAAGCTTCTCACGCTTTCCATTGAGTGCATCAATAACCATATGTGAAACAAAACCTATACTAAAATATGGTGCTACATCAGGAAAAATCATATACACAAATAAACTAAGACCAAGCAGTGCCAATATTGAATGCATAAATGATCTATGTGGCTGTTTCATTCCAAAAATACATATGCACAAAAACGCTGATATTCCGGTAATAATACGTGCAATATTGCTGTCCGCCATCAGTCTGTCATATATACCGACGTGGAAAACAGCATCTGCAATTACTATTCCTGTAATAGTTCCAATGGCCAACCCTATAATGCGATCCACCTTATTGTAGGCACCTGATGTACCTACATCTATATCACTGATAATTCCTCCAAATCCTGCTAAAGCTGTTCCTGCCACAAGCATTGTTATGCTCTGTGGCCTGCAGAGTGCAAGCCCTGCTGCCATTCCTACAGAAAAATGTGTCTTTCCCAGCATCCTTTACCTTTCTTACTATCTCCTACCCGCTTCAAAAATTTGATTTGCAAGTAACTCTATCTCACCGTTTTCATCTACAAGATTTTCTTTTTTCCAATCCAAAATATTACTTATAACTTTACAATTCTCAAAACTTAGAGGTAAATGCTTCATCGAATGATTTAAAACTGCTAACAAAATTTCTTTCGGGTTTTCTATATTTGAAATACCAAGTACAGGTCCCTCATCAAGTATTGCATCCACAATCGATAAAACGCCTTCAAGCTCCTCATAAGTAAGCCTATCTTTTTTAAGTATTGCTTCCACATCCGCCTTTTTATAGCAATCCCATCCCGAATAAGCCGGCATGACACCATTTGATACCGCACCTGTCAAAAGCCAATACTTTATCTCTTCCGTATCCGGTTCAATATAGTGAACTGCATGCACTTTACCCCATCCGTTTACTGACTTTGCAATATTCATGATTTCAGTATTACCATTCTCCCAGTTTCTCATTATAAAAACCGAATATAATGTAAACTCATCTGAAAGACCAAGAGTCCTTACCATACCCTTTACTTCATCACTTTGTTTAAACAATTCCTGAATCATCATTCCGACTTTAACACATTCAATATTTGCAGACTGAGTCATCAAATGTAGAGAATATATATAAAATTTATCTTCTATTTCATCTTTGCGATCAAGTATACAATCTTGAAGCTCATCTATAAAATTTATTACCCTAATGCGTTCACAAAGTTTTTCAAGTACAGAATCAGCTTGGTCATAATCACCTGTATTAGCAAGGGTAATAACTGTATTTATCTCTTCTATATCTTTCTTTGTGATCTCTGCCGCCCCCATATGATAGGCACATATTCCGTCTTTCGCACCGTCTATATACTTAAGACCTTCTTCATCATTTGGTAGTGAAAAATCTTTTCCCAAAGTTATTATATCATCATCTTTAAATTCAGTTTTCCTCAGGCGATCTGCTATAATTTCAAATATAGGCTTTTTTTGTTCATACTCACTCCTTATCTCAAAACTAAAATGCTATCAAATAAATTCTATAAGTTCTTTTTTTCCTCAAGATATATTTTTTTCAACAAAATCAATATAGCTATTGGCATATTTTTGGTATTTTTATGCCATACTTTATTATGACTGTATCTCCCCTTTTCATTACATTATTTTCATATGTCAACCCTGAGTTCAAATTTAAATTTAAAATACTATTGTCATCTATTTCAGGGTATATAAATATTCCCTTCTTAGAATCGAACCTCATAATATATGCAATTATCTGTAAAAAAATCTTTATTTCCAATGTTATCTACAGGCTTATATTTAGCATCTGCAATAATTCTATTATCTACATCTTTGCTTATAAAAATCAGGATAGATCATTCCAATATTTCCTTCAAATAAATATTGCCTACCTAATCCACTTTTATTCATTGGATGATAAAACTTGTTTCCTATTATTAAATTTATATATTCCTCAAAAAGCCAGGAACCATCAAATAAAATTCCATATATTCTTTGTTTTTCCAAAAAAATAAAACTATGTTTCTCAACTTTTTAATATCATTAAACATAACTTCTGTAACATTCTATACTCATTATAATATGCATGTCTTATGATATTCTTACTGTTTTTCCTCAATAACCAGATTACGCTCTTCATATGTATATTCACTTGTCGCATTTACTATTATTTTAACTTCTTCTTTTACTTTACTTAAAAGTTTATAACCATATGATTTGGACTTTATATATTCAATAGTATGACGAACTAACTCCATTAAGTAATTATCAAACGAATATTCTCTCCGACTATAAGCTACATCACCTATAAATGGTGTATTTTTTCTTATATGTCTCGATATATCAATCCTTCCTTTAACATTTTCATCATTATATTTATTACAAGTATAGGATTTAAATACACCTTTACGTAATGCATGTTTTTAAATAATATGGAAAAAGGAATATAATAAGTGTGAACAATTTTTTTCATCTTGACCAACACTACTCATTAAATCAATAAAATTTGGAAAATCAAATACTTTATTAAGTATATATTGAAAGAAATAATCATTACCGCCTGTACTGAATCTAGATTCAATTGTTAGATATTCATCGCCAACTCCAAGATATCCCATTACATTTCCCGATAAATACCCTTCATTATAATTTTGAATAATCATTTGGTCTTTAGACATGTCTTTAGTATCATGTAAAACCTCAGGAAAAACAAATATTCCCTCATTCTCCAGTTTTTCAAGTGTCTTATTTGCTACTCTGTCTATAATATTTCCCACATCAATGACTTTGTTCTTGTTTATATACTGATTATCTTTAATTTTTATCCATTTCATATCTGTTTCAACTATACAAGCCTATATATCCGTAAGCTGTTTCAAACCTTTTCATAATGTCATATTCACCATATAATCCATGAATGTATTCTTTTAATAACGGTCTAATATAGTCTGTCCAAAGCTCATCAAAATCCAGTATCTTTAACTTTAAGAAATATGAGGCTCCAATTTGATAGTTTTCATTTAAATCTTCAACCTTTAGAATTTCTTCATTAAGTCTATCCATTCTGGCAATGGCCTCATCTTTTAAAGCATCGTCTTCAATTAAATCCAACATATGTTGAGTGTCTTTAGCCCTAATTTCTATAAATCTGAATCTTCTTCGCATTGCAAAGTCTATGGATTCTACAGATCTGTCTATATCATTCATTGTGCCGATTATATAAACATTTTCCGGTATATAAAATTTTTCATGTTGATTTGTATGCATATTTGAATACTGTGTTGTTACAGATCCTGAAATTCCTCTATAACCCGGATCTATAGTAAAGAACAGTTCTCCCAGTATTTTTGAAACTTCACCACGATTTATCTCATCAATAATAAACACATATTTTTTTAATTTTTCTTTATTTTTCATCTACACTGGAAGGCTTAAATCTTTTTCGACTTAATTTCCTTAAATATGGCAAAATCATATGAGTATCCCTGCGTAGCAAATTGTTTGCCAAAAAAACTTGTAATATCACTTATCTTATTAAACTCAGAACCGGACTCCAGCATAAGTCTAATCTCATCAATATTTAAAATAAGTTTATTTATGGTCTTATTTCCGGGAATGTCTATATATATTCGCTTTTTCGCTTCATCAACATCAGTTATTATAAACTTATTCCCTGTAATCGTCTTAAAAATCGTTTCACCATATTCTATATTATCAAAAAAATTCTTTAGTTCTGCCTGCACAGAAACTTCTTGTTCTAAAATTTCTTTTGACTTTTTTGAATCTTCAAAATTTCTTCTCGCAATATCTACAAACCTTTTAAATATCCCATCATGAAGTTCAAATCCCATAGTACCGTCTTCATTTATTTTGGGTCTTAGACCCTCAACAAAATCTGAATAATCATAACTAGGATGAAATTGTACAAATTCAATTTGATTTTTCTGCTCTTCTGTCAACTTAGAATAGTCATTTTCGCTTCCATTACTGACAATATCTGTTGCAATCTGCCTTGCCAGATAAGACTTACCTGTTCCCGGTGCTCCTCTGAATATAATATTTTTAGATTCCAACAACATTTTAGAATATGGATTTTTACATCCTATTGCAGTATCTTCTATATTGTCTCTAACTGATTTTTCGTTTGTATTTTGATTTTTTTCTTCTTCTGTTTTTTCTCTGTATTCAAATACTATTCTATCTTTACCATTCCCAAAACGCTTCAAACATTCCTTAGCAAATATTATTGTAGAAAATACATTCCACGAATAAAAAACAAACTGAGCACCTCCTTCACCCTTGTAAACAGTAAATTCCATTGAATTTCTATATTCTCTAAACTCAACTTCTGTACTGTATATACCTTTTATCACCTCACTATATGGGTAATATTTACATATTGGGAACTCTCGTTTTTCTTCTACAGATAAATTTTCTATATTTTTCTCAAAAATTTGACAAACAAGTCTTGGTAAAGTTTGATTTGATATTGTTCTCTCGTTAGAGCTTCGCTTCCTTACTATTATTTCTCCAACATTAGGCTGATAATATACATTTATAGGCTTATAATTGTCGCCCAAACTCAGATCATCTATTGTAAATCTATCATCTGTAGAGACAATATTATCTGCAGTTATTGTCATTTTAAATATTTCTTGATTAATACTCATATCTCCCTCACCAAACATATACAATCACAACTACTTTTCCATCTCAGCCTTAAAAACCAAAATAACATCCGCATCAGAACAGCAAAATTCGGCACATCCCTCAGGCTGTCCCGGTAAACTTCCTCCATATCTTAAAATATCTATATATGGAAAGGCACAGTGCATCGCCATAGGACAAATCTTACCCCTGTCCTCATCATAATCAAACACTTCACCTATATGGTGACCTCTGTGACACCCCATCTTCCCCCTACGATCTGTAATAGTTATTTTTATTTGGACGCTTTCCTCTATTCATTCAAATCCTCCACAAAATCTATCTATCCCAATAAAACAGCTTCTCAATAACATCAACTATACCTTCCTCATCATTTGACTTTGTAATATAGTCTGCCGCCTGTCTTACCTTCTCCTGAGCATTTGCCATTGCAACACCTATACCTGCAGCCTGTATCATTGATAAATCATTGAATCCGTCTCCACAACAAACAAGGTTCTTTGTGTCCTTGCCGATTTTCTTTGTCATATTTAAAAGAGTATTTGCTTTATCTATACCTACTTCTGTAAGTTCTAAAAAATACGGCTCTGAACGAACAATATTTAACTTTCCTTCCCAAAGCTTTTTCATCTCCTGCTCCACCTTGGCAAGATGCTCCCCCGGTGCAGTCATCAAGCATTTAATAATAGGAAATGTAATCTGTGGTGCAAGAGGATCAACCTTCACTCTTATAAAGTGATTTATCGTGACCTCCAACATATAATATTGCTCATCTATATCCAGTGCATATGCCTTATCATGATTGTAAGTCATCAGATTTACACCAAAATGCTTAGCCTGGTCTTCCAATATAGGCAGATATTCATGAGTAAGCTCCTTCATGAACAGTTCTTTATTATTTTTACAATCATGAAAATATCCACCATTATATGAAAGGATATAGCCACCTTTCTTTTCAAGTTCAAGTATATTTGCTATCGGACTTACTCCAAATGTAGGCCTGCCTGAAGCAAGTACAACTATTCCTCCGGCTTTTATAAATTTATCTATAGCGGCTTTGGTATTCTCGGTAATCTCTTTTTTTGAATTTGTCAATGTTCCGTCCAAATCCAATGCAAGAACTGCTTCGCTTATCTTTATTTTCTTTTCTTCAAATATATTCATTCTTCCATCCTTATAAATGTCTAAATCCCTCTCCTGCTACTTCATTTGAATCCAAAATAATAACAAATGAATTAGGATCCAGCCTTTTTGCCGCCTGTCTTACTGTATGCGCTTCCTTTGTTCTGCATGCACACATTACTACATTTCTTTCTTCATCTGTATAGCTTCCCACAGCCTTAAGATAAGTCGAGCCACGGTCGATAAGATCTGATATTTCCTTTGCCATTTCCTTCGGCTTGTCACAAATAATCATAATAAGCTTACCCGCTGTAAGTCCGTCCATCGCCTTATCAAGCACTACAGAAACCAGATAAGCTATAATAAGTCCGTAAATCAAACTGTTTACATTTCTTGAAACCAATGCAACACCCAGCACAATGATCAATGAGTCTATAACTAATGCTATCTTTCCAAGTGAAATATGTGGGAAGAAATGATGTATCAAAACCATTATAAAATCCGCACCACCTGTGGAAGAATCTCTCATAAATATGAGAGCATATCCTGTTGCCGATATTATTCCGGTACATATAGCAGCCAACATATAATCCCCTTGATAAACAGGCATAGCTTTTGCAACTATATCAATCATTATAGAAGTTATTATAATTGATTTAACAGACTTCAATAAAAATTTTCTTCCTATCTCTCTGTATGAGAGTATTGCAAAAGGTATATTTAATATTATTGTTCCTATTCCGACAGGAAGACCTACCAATTGGTAAATAATTAGCGCCAAACCTGTAAATCCTACCATAGGGAATTTGAATGCCGCCGCAAAGCAGTATGTACCTATTCCCATAAAAATACCTGCAATGATATCTACGATAATATCAATGGTTAATTCTTTTATAAATTCCTTATTCATCTTTTTATACACCTTTATTCTAAAATAATTCACTCTTATATTTTACAGAGTCTTCTTCAGTTATCTGCCTGATTACTCTGCAAGGATTTCCTGCAGCCAGTGAATTCGCCGGAATATCCCTTGTAACTACACTTCCGGCAGCTATTACACTGCCCTCTCCTATTGTAACTCCACCTGTTATTACCACATTAGCCGCTAACCAGCAGTTTGACCCGATATTAATAGGCTTTGCATACTCATCATCATATGCACTGCCGTCTGATTTATATTTTATATTTCTCTCCTGCCATCTAAGCGGATGAACAGGTGTCATAAGACTGCAGTTCGGTCCAAACATTACATTATCACCAATATTTACAGGACATACATCCAATACAGTAAAATTAAAATTGGCATAGCAGTTTTCTCCAAATGTTGTGAAAGCACCATAGTCAAAATAAATCGGACCTTGCAAATAAACTCCCTTACCTTTATTTGGTATGAGCTCGTCAATAATAGTATCTCTCAGACAATCATCCTCAAATAAGGTATTGTACTGTTGTGAAAGTCTATGTGCTTTTGTTCTCAGCCTTACCAATTCTTCATCAGTCGGATCATATATCTTTCCTGCGAGCATCTTTTCCTTTTCGCTCATCTTATCTCCTATATAATTATTTATTCTAAATTAATGTCAAAATTATATTATATACTATATTAATAAAAAGGCAGTCCCAAAAAAGGACAGGTTGAAAATCAACCCATCCTATACTTGAATAAAACATAAATATATTGAATTTACTATTATCCCATATTTGCAAATCTCTCTATCGCCTGTACCTGTCCTATTATCTTTTTTAATCTACAATGCAGATTATTTAAATCCATACACTGTTTCATAATGCCTACATTTATTATGTCAATCTGTTTTGTCTCAATATAATAATGGCATAGAATAACAGCTAATCGCTTTATATGCCTTTCTAAATCTGAAAGTATTATAATTCAGTCAAAAATTTATGTCAATGTAAGTCATTATTGTAAGCCGACGAAGTATTTTATTTCCCTTTTACTAATTTAAAATCTAATTACTATAATCAGCTCTTTCTTTTATAAATGTACCGGCATTCAAATCTTCAAATGCCTGCCTTATTTCGTCCTGAGTATTCATAACTATCGGACCATACCATGCCACAGGCTCATCAAGACGCTTTGATGCATATATCAGCATTTCCGCTCCGATTTCTTTTGTCTCAAGCAAGACTCTATCTCCGTCTCCAAGCTTTGCCGCTGTCTTTTCAGATATAAGCTTACCTCCCACTGTCACATCTCCAAGCAATGTAAATACAAAAGCTGACCATCCCTCTCTTACCGGAATCTCAACCTTTGCATTTGCCTCAAGATGTATATCGTAAAAGTCTAATGGCAGATACTTACCCTGCCACCCTTCTTCATTTTTATACTTTCCTGTAATAAGGCGAAGCTTTCCGCCTTCCAGTTTAAACTCTTTGATTTCTTTATTTGTAATACTATGATAAGCCGGTGGTGCACTCATTTTATCCTTTGCAGGTAAATTAAGCCATAATTGTGCTCCAAGTATTCGCTCACCTCCGGGCATTTCTTCATGTTCAGCTCCGGAACCGGCTGTTAGCCATTGTGCCTCACCATCATATATAGTGGCCTCAATACCCAGGTGATCCCTATGAGTCATTTCACCTTTACTTAAGAAACTTACAGTCTCGATACCTCTATGCGGATGCATTGGAAATCCCGCCTCGTACTCACTTTTATCTTTACTGTCAAAGGCATCAAACATCAAAAAAGGATCATAAATATCTGTAGTCCGGTTTCCAAATACACGAACAAGCTGTACACCCGCACCGTCTGTTGCCCTCATTCCTTTAGTCTCATATATAACTTCTCTATTCAAAATCTTTTTACCTCATATACTATATATCAGCTATAATAAAACAGCTGATGTATAGTATAATATTAAATAGTGTAAAATGCAAATGATAGTGGGCAGAGCAGGAATCGAACCTGCGTTGTTTCTTTCGTAACGGATTTACAGTCCGCCCCCTTCGCCACTCGGGACACCTACCCTTATATAAATTGATATCTCATTAACCAAACTGCTGTGAAATATCTATTCTCCTATCCGGATTCGAACCGGAATCAACCGGTTCGTAGCCGGTCATTCTGTCCATTGAACTATAAGAGACATATTTGCTTTGATGGATTAAGTATATTACAGCAAATCTTACTTGTCATTCAACCTGTGGTATAAAAGGTATGTACATACGTTTCTTATTTAAAAATAAAAAAGCACCTTATAATTAAAGTGCTTTCTTCTTTGACTATCCATATATTATAGCATCATTTGCAGTATAACCTTCTATAGAACCTTCCTTAACTTGAATGCATACATAACTTAACTCGGAATCTTTTGCTGCAAAGAACTGTCTCTTTCCATTTGGAGAAATTCGAACTATATCACCTGACTCTAAGCTAATTTCTTCATCATCCACTATGGCCTTACCCTTACCTGACAAAATGATATAAATTTCTTCATTATTCTTATGAGCGTGTACAAATGGTACTCCTACACCGGCCGGAAGATGGTTTATGCTTATCTCTGCTCCTGTCAATCCAAGTAAATCATGAAGTTCAGTTCTGGGCTCATTTGCTACACTTGCTTTACTATAATTTTTCATTTTAATTTCCTCCACTTAATTGATTTTTATTTTGTGTTTCTATATAATTATCATAATCTTTATTGCTATTTATTCAAGTACGCGCTTTTATGCAACATAGTATCATTACTGCTACTATTGTGATAAATAAAGGAGAAATTTCATGAAAAGTATTTATGGGCAATGCCCTTTTTCAACAACTCAGCATGCTTTACAAGGTAAATGGACAATTGTCATTCTATTTCAATTAAGCACAGGTACTCAAAGATTTAATGAATTACAAAAAAATATACCTGATATAACACGAAGTATGCTCACAAGACAACTTCGTCAACTTGAGAAAGATCTTTTGATTACACGTACAGTTTATGCTGAGGTCCCACCAAGAGTAGAATATAAACTTAGTAAAATGGGTGAGAAATTTCGTAAAGTATTAGATCAAATTGAAGAATTTGGATTGGAATATATTGAAGAGCTAAAAAAAGTTAATGCTCCTGTCAAATGAATATACCTCCTACCAAAAGGGAAGCTCCAAGTCGGGTTTAGGAGAATGCTATAGTAAGCAGTTCTCCATGCCCAGTCCGGAGTCAAACGATTCTATCGGCACACTTCACCTTTTCCTCTTCGAGTTTCGCAAATAAGTTCCAAACTCTTTTTATACTGTTTCTTTTTTCCCTATTTTCAGCTTGACGATAATACTTTTTTTGTTGTTTTGTTACTTTCGGTAATTTCTTATAACTGACCTGCATTAACTTTTTTGCTTCATCATGTCTTAATATATACTCAAGATGATTATATGGTGATTTATTCTTTGCCACATCCCTTTGTACATGGTAGTGCGCAGTCTTTGCTTCTTCCATAGTGAGAGGCTTTTTATCAAACGGACAATGCAATAACTTATACCTATCAAAGTATTCTACATATGATATTTTCCAAGCCGCCATATCGGTAAGAATATAAAGATCAGTGTCGTCAAACTCTATTTGTACTCCCCTTTTATTTGCTAAGTGCTCTATTCCTATTGCATACTTTCTATACTTACAAGGATAAAAGGCCACCCTCTCTTCCTTTGCAATATATCTCATGACCTTTTTTAGGCTTTTACTTCCTCCGGCTTCATCTACTCTGATTAATAAATCTTTTTGACATTCTTCATTCCACTCTTCAAGATACAGTCTTATGTCTTGACCGGCCTGACTTAGACTTATGCGCCAATTATACCAATCAGTATGTACTCCTATATAATCTTCCTTAAGCTCTGTCCAAATAGGTAAATCTCTAAATACGTCCTTTAAATTTTCTCTATACTCATTATATAAAAACTTGATGTTACAGCAACACTTACATGGCTTTAAATATTTGATTCTACCGTCATCCATGTCAAAGCTTATCAATGACTTTTCTTCGATTCGATCTATAAATCTGCATCCCTGTCTGTGATAAATCTTTGATTTACTACTCATCTGTGCTATCATCTTATTCCTCCAATCTACAAAGTACTTCTTTGTTATGATTGAAGTTTATCAGAGCATCTGTCCGTTAAAAATGACAGCTACTCCTTTCACCAAACTAAAGTTATCAATCCGAGTATTTCTTTGACATATCGGCAATACTTTCTTTAATTTGATTTCTAAGACTTTCAGGTTCCAAAACCTCTACATAAGGACCGTATTGAAGTGCCCAAAATTTCATTGCCTTTTCATTACAGTTGACTCTTACTGTAATCCGGTCTTCATCTTTTTTAATAATACTAAAATCAGTTCCAAACCAATCCACCAACTCAGACATCATATCTTTAGTTGTCAGGAGCTTAACAGCAGTACTTGTTCCGCTAAACATATAAATATGTTCTGCCATATGCTTTGGAAGATTTATCCCGGATTTAAGTTCAGGCACATCTTTCATCGGCTTAACTCTATCTTCCAGTTCATGCACCTCAGTCATTCTGTCTATACGAAAATGTACTACATTATCATACTTGTCATAATTTCCTATCAGATAAAATTTCCCATTATTTGCAACTATCCTGTACGGATTTACAATATAACACTCTTCTCTCCTTGGATGAAGCTTAAAATCGGTTCCTATATCATTATATATAAAACTAATCTTATGTCCCTCTGAGATAGCATCATTTATCTTATCTATAGAGTAAATGTTTGTCGGTTTATGTTCTTGTTAAGCTCAGGTATATTGCATATATTTGATACTTTTGCATTGAAGTATTTACTTGAAAGTCCTCTTATCTTTTTAATAAGTTCCTTGGCCTGATTTGAAGAAAATGCTTTTGAAAATAAAACACCGTCAATAAGTATCTTAAGTTCTGCATCATCAAACTCTCTAAAAACCATTCTGTATCCGTCTTCCATTGATATTTCAAATCCATGGCTCTCTCCAAATTCTTTTAATAACAAGACATTATTCTTTACAGAGCGCCTGTCACATACCGTTCCATAGTCTTTTTCCAAAAGCTTTATAATCTCTTGTTGTGTCAAAGAATGATTCTCATCGGTATAATTGCGAAGTATCTCCAGTATGAACATATTCAACATCTTTTTATTACTTATACCATACACCTAAGCCTTCCTCCCGGATACAAAAAATCTATTTTCCGTCCATAAAACTCTTTATCTTTACTATTTCTGCTTCTGCTCTTTTTACTACACAGTCTATATCCCATTTACCTTTGTGCTTGTCCAAAATCTCCTGTCTAACTGCTTTGACTGAAGCATATTTTGAATCTTCGTACTTCACAAGCTTATCTATTACAGGCTTGTCTTTGATACCTCTATTAATACTACGCTCAAGTACCATCAAATTACCTATTCCGTTAAACTCATCAACATTGTCTTTAAAATTATTTCTTGCCTCAATATGCTCTATATCATATGGATCCCTGATCATTTCATAGTTAAAAAACCTCTCATAAATATCACTTTCTTTTACCTCTTCCTCTTTATCCACCTCATCAATAAGTGCTGTCAGTGTACAAACAAGGTGAACTCTACTCCCATTATCAAATAAACCGTATTGAATAGTTTTATAAAAATCATCACAAGGATTATACTCATTACTGCGTACAGGTGACCACAAAAGACTTTTAATGTTTCTTATAATCTCGTCAGTGCCACATTCCTTAAACCACTTAAAGCATTCAGTACAAACCTTATTTTGAACAGGATTTATCACTCTGTCATTGACAACAGTATAGATCAAAAAGAATCTAAACATATACATATTTACTCTCAGTGAATCTATATAGTAATCACTCCAGTCATCCCTTCCTTTAGCCCTAAAATATGCAACCACAAAAGGTATGGTCCAATACCTTTTATATCTGGTTTTTTCTACCAAATAAATTGAAAAGATTTCTTTTGCTATTTCAGAATGTTCACCATTAAACCTTACATTTTCAATCCAACGCCAATAATCTATAAACCCATCCACTATCTGCTTAAATGTGTCAAACTCCAGTACGCTTAGGTCACTTTGTTCTGTAAGTTTATCTCCTTTAAAAAGTTCATCAAAGAACTTTTGATTACTCTTGGACACTTCTGAAAATCCCCAGCCAAATTCAGCACAAATTATATGTTTGTAGATATCTAAAACCCAGCCCATATCAAATTTTGTCTGATCTGTTCTGCCGTCTTTTCCAAGTTTCTCATTGCTGTCATCTATCGATTGATAACAGGAATTTATTTCTTTTAACCAGTCTTTTGTATTATCGATTCCTCTAAGATAATTATAATATCTTACTTTAAAAATATCTGTTGCATTTAGGTCAAGTCCGGTAGTATTTATAGTATTAAAAACCGAAACCACTTCAGATAAATCCATTTCTTCAGTAATCAGTTGTACGAAGTATACATTATCCAAAAACAAAGTTTTTTTCAATTCCGTATAGAATTCATTTTTTTATGTTTAAACTCTTTTTTTCAAAAATGCTCAACTTCTTTCTTTAGCAGTTTCCTGTTTTTCATAATATTTGGAAGAAGTATTTTTTTAATATTATCATCATTTAATACTTCTTTAAGCTTCTCCGATTTTATAACCTTACTGCAATCTATAGACTCTTTAGGATTTATTTCATTTCTTTGAAGCAAGTCCAAAAACAGCAGAAATGTTGTAAGTCTTTGTTGACCGTCAACAATATCAAGTGTATTGTCATCTTTATTAAGATCAAGCTGTATTGTACCGAAAAACACAGGTTTTGCATTTGTTTTGCAGTCTTTTTTATTGACCTCTTTAAATGCATCAAATATAGATTCCAAAAAATCTTTTATATTTTTTTCTTCCCACGAATATGGACGCTGGTAAATAGGTATGCTATACCTTTCCCTTTCATTTACCTTTATCACCTCTCTAAGTCCAAGCACTTTAGAATCAATCGGAAATCCCATAAATCCTCCCCATAATAACTTATTCTATTAAGTTTACAATAATAATTCATTTTTATTCTACATCATTACAACCTTTTTTCAAGCTCTAATCATTACACTGTCTCGTATACTCCTAATTTGCTTTTTGGTAAGTGTTTTCTCTTTCAAAAGTTCTTGAACCATGGCATCAAAAAATCCTCTATTTTCAGCAATAATCTGCTTTGACTTTCTATAATATCTATCCATCTCTTTGGCAACTTTTCTGTCCTTGCTTTCCAATAAATATTGGGATGGATTACATCCTTCAAAAGCATCAAATCCATATGCACAGTAATTGTCAACAAATATTGTAACCAAGTCAAGAGCCCTTTGCAAGTCATCTATGCAACCCAGATCAAATGTTCCATAGATCATTTCAGTCGCAGCCTTACCTCCCAGGCTTCTGATGACTTCATTCTCTTGTGCAACTACATTAAAATTATAATCATCAGGTTTTCTTACAGAGGTTATACCCCCTGAATTATTTGAGTATCCACAGATAGAAACAAGATTTACAGATCCCGGCTCCAATATTTCAGAAATAACAGCATGTCCTGACTCATGTATGGCAACCTTTTTTAAAATATTACTGTCAATATATTCTACTGACTCCGATGCATCAAATATCAAACGCATACATGCCTTTATAATATCTCTTTGCTCTATCTTTGCTCTTTTATCAAATACCGCATAAATTCCTGCTTCGTTTATAACCATTTCCAATTCTGCACAGGAATGTCCTGCCAGAAAACTTGATATATCATCTATATCTATATCTCCAAGTACTCGTTTTTTACTTAAAAAATGCTTTATTATCTTCTTGGCATCATCTCCACCGGGGCATGTCATCTGAATAACCTTATCGAAACGTCCCGCTCTCATAAGTGAATTTGGTAAGCAATATATATTGTTTGCTGTAGCCAAAACAAAAACATTTAAATCCTTACATTCATCTATACATGACTGTATAACCACATATTCTTCTGCATCTTTGTGATACTCATCCTCATTTGCAAATTTATCCATATCATCAAGGAATACTATGGCACATTCCTCTTTTTTTGCTTTATCAAAAATATTTCTGATATGGTTAACAAACTCTCCACCATGTTTATCTTTCCTTATTGTAAATGATTTAACTTCACTTTCTTTTATAAAACCCTTGGCTAGTATTGTCTTTCCTATACCGGGCTCCCCATACAAAAGTATTCCACTTGGTATTTCTACACCCATTCTCTTATATTCTTTTAAAGTTTTTTTAGTACATCACAAAAGCGTATTAATTCATCCTTTATATCAGCATATCCTATAATTTTTATCAAATTCACTCATTTTCTTCCTCTAATCTAATTTTTTTCCTATTACCTTTATTTTTCTACCTTCAAGCCGTCAAAAAAATAATTTAATTCAGCTATCAAAGATTCTTTTGTAAAATCATGTCCTTCACCTTTAATTATTTTATATTTACAGGCAGTATTTTTTATGCTGTCTAAGATTTCCATATAGCGACATGACGGATCGTCTTCACCATACAAAAAGTACATATTATCTCCTCTAAACTTTTGTGCACCTTCTTTTATTTTATGAAAATTTATCATTAATGGTGCATTGATCAAAAGAGCATTCTTAATTCTTTCAACATTTCTACACTGAGTAGCACCTATAAAAGCTCCGTTTGAAATCCCTACAAAAAATATTTCTTTATAATTCCCCACATACTTACTTATGCATTTTATTTCTTTATCCAAATCACATACGGAATCTTTTGGATTGGCTGAAACCACAAATGTATAACCGTATTTTTCAAATAACAAACTGCATATATCTAAATATTTGTTTTCAAAGCCTTCTATGCTTCCTCCTCTACCGGTTTTAATGAAAACAATATTTTTTTCACCTTTTATAATCCCAAACTGTTTTCCGATTACTATGTCATATTTCTTCAACAATTATCCTCCCTCTTTAATCATGATTAAAATCCCTTCATTCCATATATTTTCTATATTTAAAATAACATAAAGAATGTACAATATTTTTGCACATTAAAATTATGTTGCAATGCGATATTCTCCATTAATACCTTTACAAAGCAAAAAAGCTCCCTCCGATCAATCGGAAGGAACCTTTATCCTTTTATATTATTTACTTCACATATTCCTTTATTACAGCAATAAATCTCTCGCCGTATTTACCGTATTTATTTTCCCCGACACCTGAAACATCCAGCATCTCTGATTTTGTAGTCGGCATCTTTGCACACATATCTATCAAGGTCTTATCATTGAAAACGATATACGGAGGTATCTTTTCAGTTCTTGCAATTTCAAGTCTAAGCTCTTTTAACTTATCAAAGAGCTTGAAGCCTGTAGAAGTTAGTGAATCCATGCCTTTTTTATTCTTCTTAGGATTTTCCTTTCTCTTGATCATCTTATCTTCATCCGTAATCTTGACCATCACCTTATTATCGGTATTTTTAAGTCTACTTATATCTCCAAGTTTTAAAACTTGATATTCACCTGTAATAATATATCCTGAAAGTAAAAGCTCTTCTATAAGTCTTCTTAGCAGATTTTTATTTGATGATTCCAGAACTCCATAGGATTTATATTCACTTGCTCCTATTTCTGTAATCCTTGCGGTCTTTGCTCCAAGAACCGTATCCATTATTATATTCTTACCATATCTTCCACGAGACTCATATATGCAATTTATTATCTTTTTAGCCTCATCTGTCATATCAAGAGTTTCAAATTGGCGTAGACAATTACCACAATCATCACATGGCTTTTTGGGATCTTCACCAAAGTACTTTAAAATATAATTGCGCAGACATTCAGTAGTATAGCAATATCCCTCCATTATATGAAGTCTTTTAATATCCCTCTCCCTGATTGTCATTGCATCTGTCGGATCAATTTCACTAAAATCTTTATGTTCCAATAAAAATCTGTTAATTATAATATCCTGAGGTGAAAACAGTAAAATACATTCGGAGTTAAGTCCGTCTCTACCGGCTCTTCCCGCTTCTTGATAATAGTTTTCCATACTTGACGGCATATTGTAGTGAATGACAAATCTGACATTTGATTTATCAATTCCCATTCCGAAAGCATTTGTTGCTATTACGATACTTGTATAGTCAAATACAAAATCATCCTGCATTTGCTTTCTCTCTTCAATACTCATTCCTGCATGATACTTTGCAACAGATATGTTCCGCTTTTTTAATAGTGTATATAAACTGTCCACATTTTTTCTGGTTGCACAGTATATAATTCCACTTTCACCCTTATGTCTGTCTAAATAATCAAGTATAAAGCGGTCTTTACTTTGTGGTTTATCTACCTGAAAGAATAAATTCTCCCTGTCAAATCCCGTTACAAGAAAATATGGATTGGTAAGCCCCAATGAGCAAATAATATCTTCTCTAACATTCTGAGTGGCAGTTGCTGTAAATGCACTTATAATCGGACGTTTATCCAAAACATTTACAAACTCCGCTATATCCATATAACTTGGTCTGAAATCCTGTCCCCACTGTGAGATACAATGTGCCTCATCCACAGTTATCATTGAAATCTCAACACCTTTTGCAAGCCTGACAAAACCTTCACTCATCAGTCTCTCAGGTGCCACATATATAATCTTATATTGACCTTTCGATGCATTTTTGAAAGTATCATGCATCTCCCTTTTCAGATAAAGAGCTGTTTATAAATGCAGCATCCACACCGGCTTCATTCAATGCCTTTACCTGATCCTGCATAAGGGAGATAAGTGGAGAAATGACCAATGTGATTCCTGAAAGCAGCATAGCGGAACCTGGTAGCACAGTGACTTTCCCGCTCCTGTAGGCATCACGGCAAGAATATCTCTTCCATCCAAAACAGCATTTATAACCGATTCCTGCCCCTGCCTAAATGAGTCGTAACCAAATACAGCCTTCAATGCTTCCTTGGGAGTTTTATATATTCCACTATCAGATATTCTCATTCCTTAATCATCCTATCCCCAGTATTTTTTTGCCAAACTCTTTGCCTTCTTCACTGCAGTGGACTTGGCGGTACAGTTTGCAATTTCTAAAAAGCCCCTGCCATTTGGCATCTTCTTTTTGAAATAAATCCTCTCTTCATTGCTTCCCTTAAATAATCGGCATAATAAGTACAGATATCCAAAACTCTGTTTATCCATACAGGAGGCTTATTATTTTTTACAACAACCTCTCCGGCGTATTTGATACATTCAACAAGCATCACATAGCATATACTTAAAAGCTTATTTTCTTTTTCAACTATTCTTACAAGCTTTGCCGGGCTTATCTCCTCATGTAATAAAAGTTCTCTCATGACTTCTCTTAAATTTTCTACAGATAAATCTCCCGAGTCCGCCAGTTGTCTGAAAAGACTTTTTGCTCCATAAATACTCTCTCCGTCCTGTGCCAAAGTACTCACTGCAATAGTTAAAAATATCTTTGAATAAGGTGTTGAACTGCCCTCAAGTGGTCCTTCTTTTTCACCTCTCCAGTTTCTATATTTGCTTACTACAACCTTTTTCTTTTCAGGGTCGTAATGAAGCCATACGCTCTTTGCTTTCTCATCTATGATTTTTCCGTCGCTGTCGGCCACAGCTCCCGACATCTGAGCCTCTTTTTGAATTCCGTAAAACCATCCATAAATATATACTTGAAACAGCCTGTCTGGTATATCCGGTAATTTCAAATCAAAGCTGAAAGCTTTTTCTGTCTTTCTTACTTCAAATACATTTATATTAAACTCAACATTATCATAGATAAGCTTTTTAGCCTCAGGTAATGCCACCCATACTTCATCAAAATCATTCGGAGTATTTTGATTCTGTACTTTATCATACTTTTCTTCTTTTATATTCATACCAAGAGAATTTAGCTTATTCACTATTTCCTTGGCATATTCTACAGCCTTTGAAGATCCGGATTTTGTGGCGAGATTCTTTACAGCCTTCATTTCCAATGCATTTTGTGGGGCAAGCTTATTTTCTACCGCAAAAATAACTTCATCAAGATAATCTCTTAGAAATTTTACAATCTCAGCTGTTCCTGTAAGCATTCTAGGTGCTTTAAGCGATACCTCCACCACATCACAGGCAGCCATCCATACCAAACTCAGCATACCGTCTTTAGCCATATTTCCATTGCAAAAGCCAGACTTGCCAAGTTTGACGGTGTACCACCGCTCCAATCAATCTCTGAGATATCAGCTATTCCGGGTGTCAAAAGTCCTCTATCCCATGCTTTTTTACTGGCCTCTATAATATCCTCTGCATTTTCGACGTTTAAATTACCTTGTATGGCGATCCAATTCATCATTGCACCTTTTGTAACCGGCTTTCTTCTTCTTGCTATCTGCCTTAAAACAATTCCCTGGCCATGGTAAACTTCAATATCTCTATGTATAGCTGTAAGAGAATAATCACCCCAGTTTGGAAAAACAGAAAACATATTTATATAATTATGTGAAAGTCTATTCGGTAATGCTCTAAGACTTTCAGGTATATTAACCTTAATATTCCAATATGCAATTTCTCCCGTTTTCAATTCCGGTTCAATGTATGAATCTTTTAAATACCCTACAATCAGATTACCGACTGAAATCTCCTCACCTGATTTATCCTTTAACACTTCTCCTGAAGGAAGTTCTATTTTCAGGTCTATCTTCTTTAATTTTTCTATGTGTTTTTTTATATCTATATCTGACGGATGTTCTATCTCCAATCTTGTAATTGCAAGCTGTAAATCCGGCTCTGAAACATATGATAAATTCTTATCTTCATATATTGATAAGCGTTCCACTAAATCATTTAAACTGATACTTAGATCGACGTAACTCGGTGTACTCAGTAAACAAGGCCATTTGCCCATAGAATTAAACAATAGCTCTCTTCGCATGTACATAAGATCATGGTATCTGATTTTTAAGACTTCTTGTTCACCATCCCACACATTTTCTTTTGTATCCTTTATCATATTCATTTCAAGGTTCTTAGCCCATCTTCCAAGTGTTCTTAAACCTCCGGCATCACCGTTTGGAATACCTGCAAGACTCATTTTAGCTTCATCCGAATCTGTATAAGCAATATAATTTGCCATTGCAATAAATCTCTCAAAAAAAAGATCTGCAATATAGTCCTTTCTTTTAGAAATATCTGAGACCAAATCTGTTAATCTTTCAGATGATATCTCACCAAGTTCAAACCTTGGCACTTCCCAAAGTTTAGGTGTTTCTCTCCAAAGCCCTTGCACCTCTTCTTTTACATCTTCATCTTCTATCTCCAGTCCCCAAGCCTTTTCAATACTTCCCGCAAGCTTTGCTATACTTTTATCCTCATCCTGCTTATAAAGTAGAAGCCATTCTTCATACTCTTTTACCGACTTAGGCTTTTCCCTTTTTAAAACAGTGTTTAAAATCAGTTTTTTTATTTTTTTCACCTTTGCAGAACTGCAGGAAATCAGTATAGGATATAGCCAGTCATCTGTAGCACTCTCTATAAGTACAGGAGCAAATCTCTCCATCAAAGCCGTTTCTCCGAGTCCAAGCAGTGGAATAATTGTTTCTACTCTTGATTTTATCTCTTCATCTGTAATTCCGATTTGTTCCAATACATTTACATATTCTTTTCTGTCTCCCGGCCTTTGTGCAATGCTAAGTCCGTAAAACACCTGCTCCATAGCAGTATCTTTTGTAATGAGATTATTTTGTACACCCCATATAAGTATCTTTGAAAAAGGTCCGGTTGCAGGCACATTCAAGGCAACGCCTACTTCTATATGCTCATTAAATCTTCTTAAAATTTCACTCTTTTCAATTACAAACTTCTCATCAAAATTGTAGTCTTTTCTTTTTGATGTCAAAAGTATTGCCGCTACAGCTGCCCAGTCCTTCATATACTCCACAGACTCGGGAATTTCAAGATTCATTTCATGCACAAGTTTTAATGCCAACATTCCAAGCACTGACATGGAATGCTCCCATATTCTCCTGTTTGAAGCGCAGGCGGCTTGTATAAAGTTCATTGCAAAAGTCTCACCTCTATCCTCAATAGCCTTTAGGGCAACTTCACTGCTTCTTCTAAGAATCTTTGCAGCTCGCTTAGCATCCACTCCCACTCTTATAGCAAAGATTGCAAGCTTTTCAAGATTTACATCCACCACAGAAACAAATCCATATGTATTATCTGATAATTGTTTTATCTCTGTCCAGTCTCCGGATTTTAATCCTTCCCTTGCCTCTTTTTGCTCTTCTTTGTTTCCTATTCCGAGATTTAAAATATCGTCAAAATCTGTCTCTTCATAGCCGAGAGAACGATATATTTCTGCAGCTTTTTCTAATTTACTTGCCATACTATACTCCTTTTTTCAGTTTTACCGCCAAAATATGCTTGCATGGTCCTCTACCGTTTTTATGTTTCAGATACCATGTACAGGTGCATTTTGCATTCTCAAGGTTCTCATCTGTAGGAAAAATAACTCTGTAAGTTGTATCCCCTGATTTTACATGCCATATATTATCATCAATATATTCAGTATCTTCAACCAGCTTCTTTGCACCCACAAGCCTTGGATTATCCTTTAAAACTCTATCCGGATCATCCGGCAATTCCCTATGGAAAAATGCTCTATCTCTGATATCAAACCCAAGCTTCCCTGAAACGGCAAGCAGCTCCATTGCATCATTCATATCATTTTTTACTATTCCGATTGATTTTGATATTTTATCAATATCAAGTCTTGATTCAAAGTTTAATATATTATCAATTTTATCCGCACATTCAAGTATTTTAGGAGTTGAAAGCGAATCAAGTAATGCTCCCTCGCCTGAATACCCTTCATAACTTTTCGCTGTCAAACTGAGGGTAATATTCGCTCCGGTCATACATACTTCAATCATCATCTGCCCCGGCTCACCATCCTTCGGTGCATAAAAATAAACAGCATTTACATTACTCATTATCCTCTTAAGTGCACTGAGTCTATGCAGTCCGCTAATATATACACTGTTTTTCTCTTCTTTCGGCTTTAACATTACACCTGTCTTTGTAGGTGTCAGCCATCCCGATCTCTCCTTACCTGTAGCCGCCGGCAGCATTGCAATAAATGATTTTGCCTGCATTCCCTCAATGTGGAATTTATATTCCATATTTTGATGTAGCATAGCACAGTTACCAAGTGCCCTAACCCATCTGTCAGGCATTTTTACAGGTCTTTGTATATGTATATCTGTCAACACACTACCATCAAGATTCTTACTGTGTAGAGCCTTCCATCCGTCATCTCCTATACGAAACTTTAATCTGTCCCCCTGCTTTACATTAAAAAGAGACTTTCTTAGATTACTGCCTATATCCACATTTGTAGTACCATAAAGTATCTCCCCGTCCAGTGCACTTTGGAATAGATCCATTCTTGCATAAACACCATTGCAAGCTGAGAAGCATTCCGCCCTCAATCTGTCCCCCTGTGCTGATAGAATAGGGTCTCTTTGTGCGACCGGTATGTATTTAAAGTATCTTGTACTGACTATATCTGCAAGTACCAAAAGTCCACCTGAAACTATTGTCGGGTATATAATTTCTCCATTGAAAAATAAAGGGTCATTCTCTACACCGTTTGGAGTAAGTGCAGGTGCTATAGACAATGCCAGATTACCATTAATAAGGGTTGATTCGTTTTTAAATTCTCTCATTATATCCCCCTGAAATTGTATATTAAAAGGGCAGTCCTATGTAGGATCGCCCTTTTATTTTAGCATATAATTTAGTTTTTTACTTTATTTTATGATTCCATAATCATATAGTAATATTAATTCTCCACCTGTGATTAAATCAAATCTCTAATTATTCCGTCACTTTAAACTTTTTGATAATATACTTAAATAACTATTTCATATTTCTCTTTCAAATTATTTAACATACTATACTTAATCATCCCTTCCAACTGCATCCTTCCAACTATTATCCCCGGAGCTATTCCCTGAGCCTTTGCAAATTGAAGTACTTGGCTTTCCGAATAATCCCTATTTCTTCTAAAATCTTCAAAATCTTTAGAGTCAATCAGTATATCACCTGACCATCTGTCAGCCTCTTTCTCATCATCTTCAGATGTACCGTTTGTCTGCCCCACATGGCCAAGAACAATATGTGCAAGTTCGTGGAATAAGCTAAACCAAAACTTGTCTGCATCCTTTCCTCTTGCAGTAAGTCCAAGAACAATCTTATTCCCATCTATAAAAGAAGCTGTATCATTATCTCAACCGTATCCAAAGCATTGCCTCTCTTATATATTTACCTTTGAGGTAAATATATGGCAGCATGAATATGACACTTTGTCAATTTTTAAATTAACCTCTAAGGTTTATATAAACCATTTATTATCACATTGTATTGACACTGCACGAGTTTTAAGCTATATTTTAGATATTGGAGGTAGATGTATGACTACAAATCTAAATATAAGAACAGATAAAAACATAAAGGAGCAGGCTGAAGAAATTTTCAACCAACTTGGTCTCAACATGACAACAGCTATAAATATGTTTTTGAGAACCGCAGTCAGAGAAAACGGCATACCCTTTGAGTTGAAGCTTGATACACCCAACAAGGATACAAGGGTTGCTATTGAAGAAGGACGAAAGCTCTTTACTGACGATTCTGTTAAAGGATATAACAGTATTAAAGAACTGAAAGATGCTTTGGATGTATGAAGTATAGTATAAAATTTACTAATCAGTTTAAAAGAGATTTGAAGCTTGCAAAAAAGCAAAGTAAGGATATCGATAAACTGTTTGAGATAATTGAGATTTTGGCAGACGGAAATCAGTTGCCGGCAAAGTATAGAGATCATGAACTTACCGGCAATTATAAAGATACCCGCGAATGTCATATAGAACCGGATTGGCTACTTATATATGAAATTCGTGAAGATATACTTGTATTGATGTTAAATAGGGTGGGAAGTCATTCTGAATTGTTCTAAGGACAGATATATAAGAGGAGAAGCATAAAAATGGAAAATGATTTAAATAATGAAGATAACTCAAACAATTCAAATGCGGATAATGTAGATAATAAAAAAACGATAATAATACGACCAAATTTAGAATAATATCAGACTTTTTTTAAATTCTTTTGGTATTGTAGCTTTTTTTAGTACATTAATATATATAGAATTGTATATTGTAGCGTATTCAAAAAGCTCATATTATGATATTCCGATAAAAATACTTTTATAGTAATAGTGAAAAGGTGAATCCGATAATTTATACTGTTTGTATTTTTTTAATTATTTTACCTCATTTAAAAAAATCTAAAGTATAAAATTATTGAGAAAAATATAGTTGTGATAAAGTAGATTATCCACAATATTTTTCATTAATAAGTTTAGTTGCACTTCTTACATATACAATAGATAAAACCAGGAAATATTCTAACTATAATAATGTCTTTAATGGGTATTATTATTGTATTCTTATATGTAAAATTAAATAAATAACGATTTAATATAGTTGCCTGTATTTTTAATAGCTGCAATATTTACTGGTATTTGTATAAGAATAAAAAAATCGACTTGAATCTTTTACCTGTTTTCTTATTTTTTTATGTCTGTAATATGGAATTATGATAAAAAAATAATAAAGAGAGTATTGATATACGGATAACTCTAGGAAGTATTGCTAAATTATTGGTGCTTATTGTTATATTTTTCGTTTTTTTGTTATCCCATCAAAATGAAATAATAGCCGAAATAGCAGTATATGGTGATGAATGTGAGGTAATAGAAAAATACAAAGGAAAAATAATACTGCACATTGTGAGGTGATAATAACAGAATATAATGATTCTTTTTATTGTAATGGATGGTACTGTTAATGATGATATACTAACTATTTATAATAGAAAGTTTAAATTTGTTGACAAGAATGATCTTGGTGGCTATATAAGGCATGTATACTATAAAGATATCAAAGTAGAATAATTATTTGTTGTAATAGAGTAAATTGATATTTTTTTCATGACGTGACTGTAAATACATTTGAAGAATATAAAAAGATTATTGAAGGCAATTTGGAACTGGCAGATGAATTCTATGTATATGATAATGTTTTTACAATACTCGTAAAGGGCTCCTTTGTGGTTTTAGTTAAGTTTTATCACCTTAATCCTACCACAAATGGATGCTCTTTTTATTTACTTAATAAGTCAATAGCTATTTCAAACAAAAATATGTATCTATTTCAAACAAAAATGTGTATCATTTATCTCCTTTTTCTTGCTGCTAGTAGCTTTTCAACTCCGGGTTTATAAAATATCTTATTACTATAGGCAATTGACGTTATCTGCAAATATATGAAAACAACGAATTGATACCGTTAGTTTGAAACTGCTAATTCCCAAACGATAATTCCAACAGCTCCTCTGCTACAACAGCAGATTTTATCCTTATCAAATTATCCCACACATCTTCCTTACCTAAAAGATTCATACCACCATGCCATACCAGTTCTTCATCTATTACTGCAAAATGTTCATCTACCTCATCTTTAATAACAACCTGTATTCCTGATGCTTTCATCTGATTAATCATTTCATTATAATCATTAATGCTTCCAAAGCTCATTTTTTCAGGATCAGTTGTTATCACGACTATCTTACATCCTGCTTCCACCTGCTGTTTTGTAATATAAATTATTCTATCAATTCTCTCCTTAACAATATGTGGGCTTGAAATAATTATTCTCTTTTCTGCCTCGACAATATCCTGTTCAAATATATCAATATAGTTCCCTGAATCATAAATTGCATTTGCAACTTGTTTATCTAATGTTGTATTCGAAATTAGAGAATATCCTAAACGCTTATAAGTTCTTAGACGTTTTGAATACATTTTCTCGAAAACTTTTAAATGAGCATCTATATAATCATAAACAACTACATACTTCTTACCTTCATAATCTCTATGTAATCTCCCAACATACTGCTCCAATCTTCCATCAAATGAAACCGGTGAAGCCAACATCAATGTATCTAATCTCGGAAAATCAAATCCCTCACCAATCTTCTGCCCGGTAGCTATTAAAATAATTGATTTTTCATTTAGAACTTTCTTTAAATTTTTTTCTGATTTCAAAGTTCTCAATATCACTATTGTCACCATAAAGCAAGAATACATAATCTGCTGCACCTGACAGAATATCAAATAAATTTTTTGCATGCTCCTTATATCTTGTGAGAATAAGCGGCGTTCTCCCATCGGCAATTACCTGTCTTGTATCATTAACAATCATTTCATTTCTTATTTTATTGTTACTTATTAAATTATAAGTAGCATTAATATCGTTCATATTTTCATTTGTATCAATAACCCTTGTAAATCTTGGATATACATAATGTCCAATCCCCTGTTCTTTCGCACGTTCTTTTGCAGTATAACTATGCCTTATCGGACCTAATAACATATATACTATTTTTTCAAGATTATCCCCACGCTTTGGTGTTGCTGAAACTCCATAAACATATCTTGAATTTACTCTCTCCATTACTTCTATTGATGTATTAGATCCACAATGGTGACATTCATCCATAATTACCAGTCCATAAGAATTAATAAAATCATTGAATTTTCCCTTACTATACATTGACCCAATCATAGCAACATCAACAATTCCTGTAAGTGTGTTCTTATTACCTGTTAATACTCCAATCACACTATCCCTTTGTTTTTCTTTACCTGTCTTTGTTTTATAAATTGGTGGTTTCTCTTTTATAATTAAAAACTTATTTAATTCTTCCACCCACTGTTCAATCAAATCTTTGCTATGAAGGAGAATTAATGTACTTACTTTTCTTTGTGATATCAAATAACTACAGACCACTGTTTTTCCAAATGCAGTAGTTGCACTAAGCACTCCATGATCATACTGTAACATTCTGTCCGCCGCCAAATCCTGCTCTGTACGCAAATCTCCATTAAAAAATACTCTTATAGGTCTTCCCATTTCTCTTTGATCACTAATCTCGTACTCTATACAGACTTCTTTACAATTATTTATAAGTTGCTCTCTAAGCCCCCTTGGAATACGAATATATCCGTCAATATCTTTTCCCATATAAACAGAACTAAAATTATAATAATTTGAATATCCTAAACGCCTATTCTTATAAAAGATAGGGTTATCAAATGCCGCCAAGCTTCTTATTTGATTCTGTATCCTTGGCATCAGATTCAATGCATCTACATATACCCCATCGCCAAGAATAATATGCATTTTGCCTACAACATCAGATTTATTAAATACTTGTTTCTTGTTCCAGGGTTTAGGTCTACATTCCATATCATTCGGTACAACGCCTGTTGCTTCAGTGACTTCAGCCTTCCATTTTTTTATAAAAGTCACAATCTCTTCCATAGACAACTTCATTGTATGGTTTAATAAAATATCCCACTGATCAGGATAGGCATTCCAATTACTATCAATAAAGGCACTATTTCCATTTTTTAATGCCTGTCCCTGCAATGGCAGAGCAATAAGATTTCCTATACTGTTTGCATTATCCTGACATGGATACATTCTGTCATAATATTGGAATGACTTCATATTAATTAAAGATTGACCTCTATCCAACAAAATGTAACCGAAGTTGCGTGCTAAGGAGGCAGGAATAGGCTTTTTGAAAAATATCCACACATGTGCTCCCTGCCCCGATCTTGAACGTTCTACCAGCGGAGTGATTCCATTTTTTTCACAAATAAGACGCAAAGCTTCCACCTCTTTATGCCAGTCTTTAGTCACATTTGCAAAATCTGTTTCTTCTGCACCCTTATCATGATTATCAAAGTCAAATACTATAAACCTGCATGTACCATCTGGTAATAATGGATATACTCCTATAACATCCGAACCGTCATATTTATATCCTAACAAGTGCTCCACTATTTTTTTAGCAGTAAGTTTAGTCCAGCTTGTGTTCTTACAATCTTCACAATGTATTTTCTCCCCTTGCTGTTTGGGACAAAGTCTATCATTCCAGCGATTATCACATTGAGGAAAATATCCACCCTTTTTCCCTCTCTTGGCATACACATCTGTTCTTCCCCAGAACATTGCAAAGTACCTATTTGCCATTTCTTCAGTAATATACTTTCTGATAATTCTTCCGCCTTGATCTGGGTCAAACTCAGATGTATCTTCTATCTTTTCCTCAAATATACAACTTTCCGAATATGCTATATTCGCTTTCTTTAATTTTTTCTTTAGCAAAGTATTCTCTGCTTGTAACTCCCTTACCAATTTACGAAGTGAGTCAAGGTTTTCCGCTTCAATACTCATCTCTTACCAAATTCCCGTTTGATTTCCGCTTCAACATCATCTGCCGAATATACCCTGCCGGCCTTAATATCTTCCATGCCTTTCTCTATTTCTGTATTAAACTGTTCTTTTGTAAGAGAGCCATATGCAACCGGCTCTTCATAATCCGGAAGTTTCATTTCAAAGGGAATCCCTCTCTGTAATACAATCTGCCTCAGAAACATTCCTACTGCATTGGACATCGGGATACCAAGCCTATCAAGCACCTGCTCCGCCTGTTCTTTTACTTCAGGCTCTACACGTGCAAATACATTTGCTGTTCTTGCCATAGATATCACCTCCTATTTTTCTTCATTATATCTCGTTTGATTGCTAAATGCAATCTAATCGCAAGCTATTTTCATAAGATAACCGCCAGATATATAAAACAAGGATGAAAATCCCATCAAAGAGATTTTCACCCTTTATTATCATAGAAGATTCTCATTTATAAACCACCTTCATTCAGCATTTGGACTTGTGTACTGTTTGAAATTAACCACTGCTTCATTTACTCTTGATTCCTCTGCCGCAAGAGCCATTAAGTGACTTTCCACAGAAATATCAGCATTTGTTTTTCCCTTTTTACCTTCTCCCACCATTCTGACAAAATCCTTCATCATACTCATATCACTTCCGCTATGCCCTTTTGTTGGGGTATGAAGTTTTATAACTTCATTTGTACCGTTTACAAACTCTGTAACTTCGATTATTCCGGCTTCCATATCTCCTTTTATTTCACCTTTTGTTCCCATCAAGCGAATTCTTCTTGCACATTGATTTGTAAATGCCGTCATCAAAAATGATGCTGTTACCTGATTTTCAAATTCAATTTCTACTGTCTGATGATCTACAACCGTATTGTCTGAATGAAAAACACATCTTCCATATGGACCTTTCTTCAATGCATCCAGTATGTGTTCTGAATCTGCATAATCGGTAACAGCATATACAAGACCGTCTTCTACCGCTTTTGAATGCTCCAAATAAAATCTTGGTGCATAGAACGGACATTCATCACGTTGACTGCATCCGTCCATACAATATTCCGGAGCTCCCTCAGGTGCATTTTCCTTTGAAAAATATGTTAATCTGCCAAATGAATTAATCTTTTTACAAGAGCTATCTGCAAGCCATAGTAAAATATCCATATCATGACAACATTTTTGTAAAATCATTGGACTTGACTCTTTTTCGTTTCTCCAATTTCCTCTGACAAAGCTATGAGCATGATGCCAATATCCTACTTCTTCAATCTGCTGTATTGTCATTAATTGACCTATCTTTTTTTCATCTAATAAAGATTTTATCTTAGAAAAAAAAGGAGAATAACGTAAAACATGACATACCGATAAAATCCTGTCATATTGTTTTGCCATCATACCCATTTTTATTATTTCCTCTTTATCGGGTGACATTGGTTTTTCACATAGTACATGGTATCCTTTTTCCAGCGCCATCACCACCGGTTCATAATGCATCCTGTCCTGAGTACATATCATTGCACAGTCTGCTATTTTATCTCTTTTTAATATTTCTTTATATGATTCAAACTGCATTCCCTGTGGAATATTATGTTTTTTTGAAAAGGCTTCTCTCCTATCCAGATCCGGTTCTGCAACAGCTACTACCTTAAATTCATTTGGATGATCCAATGCATATTGAGAATACACATATCCACCTCTTAATCCTGCTCCTATTAAGATACATGTTACCTGTTTCATCTCTCTCCTCCATTTTTACGTGAAAGTATCTTGTTTTAAGTCAAGATACTTTCACCATTAAATATTTTTAATTTTAGCTAACTATAACTGTATATTATTCTTTTAATTCAATTTTCAGTACAGTATCTTTTTCATCAGGTAGCGGATATGTAAACACAGGATCTTCTCCAAATGAAACAAATGCAATATCAGGATAAAGAACGGTATTCCACGCTTCTCCACGTCTTACTTCACTTCCATCTGCCAAATAAATTATTTTGTCCAATTTGTCCGGTGCAATTCCGTACAAAGGCAATGCTCCCAATGGAGTTTCATACACATGCGCATATATTGTATTTCCCTTCTGTGTATATCTTCCCCAATCCGGTTTTTCCAACTTGGATATACCACATCCATATATACTTTCTTTATTTTTACTCATCCATTTTCCCAAATCTGTTAGAATATTTATACTTTCCTGCGGGATATTTCCCTTTGCATCAGGTCCCACATTCAAAATCATATTTCCACCTTTGCTTACGCATTCTACAAGCTTTCTTACAAGCATCTGTGGAGTCTTATACTGATGATCGAATTTACAATACCCCCAATGATTATTCATTGTTGCACAAAGTTCCCATGGTATCGGTTCACCTTTTTCATCGCATACTCCCTTTGGAGGTATAATCTGTTCCGGACTTGCAAAATCACCACTGTAAATTAGCGGATGTTCTGTTGCAATACTTCCATGGCTTTCTCCTGAACCCTCTAATCGATTGTCAATAATTACATCCGGCTGATATGAACGTACCATTTTTATCAATTCTGTTGCTTTCCATTTTTCTCCTGTCATGTCATCATAAGAGAAATCAAACCAAAGAAGATCCAGCTTTCCATATTCTGTCACGAGTTCTTTTACCTGACCATGCATGTACTCCAAATAGCGTTCAAAATCTATTTCTTCATTTTCATAAGCCTTATTGTTTCTCATCGGATGCTGACGATCTTTGTATTTGGGAAAGTCCGGATGATGCCAATCAATAATTGAAAAATATAAACCTACTCTCAAACCTTCTTCTCTGCAGACATCTACAAACTCTCTTACAAGATCTCTACCTGCTTTCGTATTTGTTGCCTTATAGTCTGTAAGTTTGGAATCAAACAGGCAAAAACCGTCATGATGCTTAGCTGTCAACACTGCATATTTCATTCCGGCTTCTTTTGCAAGTTTAACCCATCTTTTCGGATCATAATCTATCGGATCGAACTGTTCAAAATATGTCCTATACTCTTCAACTGTCATTTCCTTCTGTGACATTACCCACTCTCCACATGCAGGAATAGAATATAGTCCCCAATGTATAAACATTCCGAATCTGGCATCCATAAACCATTTTGTTCTTTCTCTAATCTCTTTATTCATTAACCTTAATCTCCTATCCTTTTACTGCTCCACCTGATAACGCTTCCACAAAGAATTTACTGAAAATACAATACAATACCACCGGCGGAAGAATAATTACTACCATAGCAGAAAACAAACCATTGTAGTTTGTATTAAATGATGTCGTAAAAGTAGAAAGTAATGCCGGAACAGTCAATTTTTCTCTTGTAATCAATACAAGTGATGCCCAATAGTATTCGTTCCAGTTATTCAAAAATGCCAGTACTGCTGCTGTCATAATTCCCGGCCTTGCAATCGGAAAAATAACCATCAGCCATGTTTGAAAATATCCACATCCGTCAATTCTGGCTGCTTCTTCCAACTCTCTCGGGATATTATTGTAATAATTTTTAATGACAAAAAAACTGACCGCTATTCCACTGCATGAATAAATCAGAATCAATGCAACCCTTGTATCATACAAGTGAAGATTATTAATCAAATTATATACAGGATATGTTAGTGCCGTTGCGGGAATAAACATAGTTGAATAAAGCAAAATATTTACCAATGTTTTGCCTCTGAATTCCATTCTTGCTACCACATATGCAGACATTGATATCATAACTACACTTATTAATACAGACATTCCCGCTACAAATAAACTGTTACCAAAATATCTAAGAACATGAAGGTCTCGGAATGTCGAAATATAGCCGTCTATACAAATAGAATCAGGAAGTTGAAATCCCGGTCTTGCCATAGGATCCTTTTTCAAACTTGAAAGCACAAGCCAAATCAATGGAACTAATGATACTGTTAATGCCCATATAAGGCATAAATATGTAATAATCTTAGTTCCTAGCGGCATATCTTTAACTGTTTTTTCTTTTTTAGATTTTTTCAATGTCCTAACTCCTCTCTAATGTTTTTCTTTTTTAGGTGACAAACTGTATACAAAACTAACTACCAGGATAATTACCATTCCTGCCAGTATCTGTATCATAGCAACTGCATTGGCTCTTCCGAACTGGGTTCTCGGACTCGTAATAGCAAGTTCACGTATCACATAGCTGATACTATAAGTTCCTGCCGCTCCCTTCGTTAGAAAATACACTTCGTTATAGAGAAGAAATCCTGATGTTGCCGCAAGGACTGATACTGTTTTTAGAGTTCCTTTAATCATTGGAATTGTAATATGTAGATCCTGTTTTAAACCACTTGCTCCATCCAGCATGGCAGCTTCCCTTATCTCCTCAGGTACAGCCATAATATTGCCAAGAATCATTAAAGTCGTAGTTCCTGTAAAGAATATATAGGCACATGTCATAGCAACAAATGCGGGTCCTTTTAATAAGAGTATGCTGTCAGAAAAGTCTTTATTAAACAAACGAATTATAGGATTGATAATTCCATAAGACGGATTATATAATTGCAAAAAAATCACACCCATAGCAGCTGTTGATATCATATTCGGAATGATATAAACAATTCGTACAAATTTAATTCCTTTTACTTTTCTGGATAAAGACAGAGCAATTAATGTCGCAATCGGAATTTGTACAATTGCTCCCACTATGGCCCATTTTGTTGAGTTTTTAAGAGCTTCCCAAAAAAATGGATACTTGTTAAAAATATAATTATAGTTATTCCACAAATCATTCCATCCAAAAAATTCAGGACTTGTAATGTTGGTATAATCCCACTTACAGAATGATGTTACAAATACTGTAATAATCGGATATAAATAGAACACACAAAAAACAAAAAGTGTTGGTGCCAAAAACGCAATAATAAACCCTGTTCTCCTTATGCCTAATTTACTTTTTCTCTTTTTAGGTCTTTTTACTGTCTCCAATTTTCCACCTCCTATTATAAAAGCCCCACAATCAGGTTTTCTCATTAATTAAAAACGGGAAGGGATTGCTCCCCTCCCTTTTTATGTAGTCTTTTTTCAGATAACTTAACCTATCAATGCAAGCAATTCTTTCTTAAGAGATTCAAATCTCGCATCCACATTAGTTCCTGATACTGCACATTCCATTAAGGCATTTATAATTGCCTTATCAACATCAGATCCCCATGTATAATTCATATCAATCACAACCGTATCTGCTGAATTAACCTCTGAGCATGCTTTTGCAAGCTTAATTGTTGCCGTATCACCACTCTTTTGAGCTAATGCATTAAGATCTACAGTTGTATTACAAGGGTTCGCCTGTACTTGTGTAAATATCTTTTCCTGTACCTCTTTGCTTGTCATATACTTTATAAATTCAAGAGCCAATTTTGTTTTTTTCATCGCTCATCTTATTGGAAACAGCAAGTCCACCACCTGCTGATGCAATAGCTACATTACCCGGGAACAAAGAAGGTTCAATCGAATCGACGAGTGATGCATCTATTCCGCTTGCATTCCATACACCATTAAACAAAACACCTACTTTTCCGTTTGTGTTGAATTCAGCCATTAAATTTCCATTATCATCTGTTGTATGATCGGATCCGTTTGCCTGATCCAATTTCGCCGCAGTCTTAAATGCATTTGCAAACTCATCTGAGTTAATTATTTCTTCTGTAAGTTCAGATTCCAACATCTTCTTTCCATTTTCTGTTGAAGCCATTATGCTGTTTACTATATAGCTTGAGCCTTGACCACCGATATAACCATAGGTACCATCATTCAGAGCAGATATTTTTGTCATTGCTTCTCCAAAAGAATTCCAAGCTTTCAATGCATCTGCAGATACCCCTGCCTTTTCAAAAATTGAGGAATTATACCAAAGCCCGCGGCTCTCAATCTGATCATGTACTGCATATATATGTCCATCCAGATCGTGCTGTGTATAATTAAGTCCCACAGCATCTTGAAGTTTATTTTCATCAATGTACGGTTTCAAATCATATACGAGATTCTGTGAAATTGCTGACTGAGGAACTCCGGCTCCACCAACATCAACCATGTCCGGGAAAGATCCACCTGCAACCTTTGCACTTACAATATCATCTCTGTTTTCTACAGGAATTGGCTTAAATGTCACTGTCCCATCTGCATGTGCCTTTGCAAATTCGTCGTAAATATCACGCATTACCTGCGCTGCAGCCCATTCACTTTTATCCTGATAATATCCGTGATAAAACTCAAGTACATTTTCATCACTTGCTGCTGCCTTTTGGTCTTCATCTGTTTTTCCCGAGTTACTGCCTCCACATCCGGCAAGAACAGATACTCCCATTGCGGCAACCAATAATACACTCACTAATTTTCTTTTCATACCAGCCTCCTTATTTTGTGTTTAATGTTTCTCTGTATTTTATGCTTTTATTTTATTATTTTCTTTGTGTATTTTGAATGAAGCAAATTTACTTTATATTGTATTATCTTTACATATATACAAAAAGAACATGTAAAATATTTACTTTGACAGCAATATTTTACATGTTCTTTTTAATTATCTGATTTTTATCTATATTATCCACCAACTCCTGTTTATCCATCTCATTCGTCAACACTTTAAAAATATTATCTGTAAAGTATTCTTTTTGTGATGCGGACCAAACATTATCAGGTATCTCAATTTTTCTTTCTGCATCCAGCACCAATGTTGCTGCCTGATACATTCGTTTTTTTTCATTCTTATACTTTTCCAAAGAAATATTGGGATTCGCCGGGAATTGCTCTGTTCGTTCCAATATCTGTGTCTGTACTTTTTTACTGAGAATATATTTCAAAAATCTTACAGAAGCATCCTCTCGCTCTTTACTGCCACTCTTTCCCAGCACATACCCCAAACTTGCCGATTCACATGACATGGATATCCCATCATTAGTGGGTAATAATGCATATTTTGCATGTATTTTTTCTGAAATCATAGGTGCTCCCCATACACCATTCACATAAATAGCAAGTCTACCTTCATTAAAAAGTCCTGTCTCATCTCTGTAGCTATACGATGTATTTTCAAATGTTGAAAAATGATAAATACTTTCCATCTTTTTTAAGGTGTCTACAAAATCCTCATCACTAATTTCACTTACGGAATCCTTCTCACTAAATAACATGTGATCCATAAAGTATAGATAGCCTTCTGCAGACGGCCTTAACGGCTTTACTTCAGCACTCTCTTTTTTCGACCATTCATTGATTCGGTCACACATATCAATAAATTCATTCCATGTCTCCGGTAATTTCTTCACTCCGGCTCTTTCTAAAATTTCTTCATTGTACCAATATCCACCGCTCAATGAAAGTACATCAACGACCGTATAAAGGTTACCCGCTTTTGTTGTCCAATATCTTTTATTTGTGCCGGAAACATCTCCGTCAAATTCCGGGTCTTCTTCCAAATATGGTTGGATATCCAATGCCATATTATTTGCGACCATAAAATTATATATGCTGTTTTCACCCATTCCGCTAAACGCAATTATATCCGGAGTATCTCCCACCATAATCATATCCTCAACTTTGCGCAATGTTTCATTTCTTGTCGGCATAGAAATCAATCTAAGGTTAATGTCTGAATTCTCATTTTGGAACTGTTCATATATTTGTCTCATTGCAACATGATCAGCTTCTGTTCCACCCCATGAATGTATTACAGTGATTGTTACTTTTTTCTTCTCTTTTTCACAACTGCTTAACATACAACAGATTAGCATTATCCCCATTAACAACAGAAGCTTTTTCATATTATTCTTCATTCCGTTCCTGCTTTCTGTATTCTTTTGGTGACATTCCGGTTATTTTCTTAAACATCTTTGAAAAATAGCTGGAATCCTCTACACCGACTAATTCTGAGATCTCATAGGTTCTCTTATCTGTATTTATCAAATAATCTTTTGCCGCTTCTATTCGCAAATTGAGAATTGCATCAAATAAGTTTTTTCCCTTCTTCAATTTGTATACCCTACTCAAATAACTACTGTTAATATGTAAGGCATCTGCAATATCATCAAGTGACAATTTCTTTTTATAATTTATTTCTATATACTGATCTATCTGTTGTATTAACGAGAGTTGATCCAATGGGTATTTTTCATTTTTTTCTATCTCTATTTTCAACTGATTTAGATTTCCTATAGCCTTTTCAATTGCATCCGGAAGTTCATCCATAATAGAAACCTTTAAAACATAATCGCAAATACTGTATTTAATCGCTGTTTTTGCATATGAAAAATCAGCATATGCAGTCAGAATAATAACTTGAGTTTCCGGATATGTTTCATATAAATATTTACATACATCCATACCATTTACTTCCGGCATTTGAATATCTGTAATTACAATATCGGGTTCTTGCTCTTCTATTTTATTTATTAACTCTTGACCATTATCCAAAACATTTATCAGATTACAATCCATTTTTTCCCAATTTATTAATTTTTTCAATGCTTCTCTAATGTATGCTTCATCATCTGCTGCTATTACTTTCCACATAATTTATGCCTCTTTCTACCGGAATTATAATTTCAATCTTAGTTCCCTTGCCTTTTTCACTCCATATTTTGAATTCATAGTTATCACCATACAATATCTGAAGCATTCTTTTTGTATTCTCAAACCCTGTATGTGTATGCTCTACCTTATATGGCTCATCCTGGGTATTTACTCCAATTTCATTTTCTCCCATTCCAACTCCATTATCTTCTACACAAATATGAAGCATTGAACTTCTATTTTCTTTTTCTGTAAATTCTTCATTCAGTCTAACAACGATATTGCCTTTTTCTTTTTGTGGCTCTAATCCATGAGATACTGCATTCTCAACCAGTGGTTCTATCAACAATCTTGGAATCATATCTTCATATATTCTGTCATCTTCCACATAAATATCATAAGACAGCTTTTCCTGATACCTTTCTTTTTGTAAAAGAAGATAAAATTTAACAATATCTAATTCCTCTTTTACTTTGATCTTTATTTCTTTTTCACGAAAGATCTTCCCTTGCATCAGCTTTGAAAAGGCATTCAAGCTTTGATACAGCTCCTCGTTTCCCGCCATCTTTGCCTTAAGACTAAGCATTGCCAATATATTAAATTGAAAATGCGGATTAATCTGTGATTGAAGATATTTCACTTTGGATTGTGTTGCTATTAATTGCTTTTCATATACCTCTGTAATCAGATATTCTATTCTGTCTGCCATTTCATTAAATACAGTTCCGATATCGTGAAATTCCTGAATAGATGAATCCTCTATTCTTGCATTAAGTTCCTGCTTACCGAATGCCTGTATACTTGAAATCATTTTCGTAACAGGCTTCGTAAATCGATAGCTGACTCCATATGCCACAATAAATGTAAGAGCCAGAACTATTCCCAATCCAATCAAAAAAATAATCAATGTAGGGCGAAGTATTGAAAAAACATTACTTTGATCTACCGATGTAATTAATCGAATATCAAAACCACAGACATCCGCATATCCTATAACTTTCTCTCCTCCAATATTCCGCCTTCCCGACCAAACTGCTTCTGTTTTACTTAGTTTATCCGTTATTTCTGCTTTACCCTCCGGAAAAAGCATTAAATCATTACCTGATAAAAGCATCCATGAACCGGCTTTATAATTATTCACATTTTCAAATACAGAATCTATTGCTTCCAAACTAATTTGAGCTATACCGATTCCTTTTTCTTCCATTTCGTCATCATAAATTCTAAAAAGTACATTCAGATTTTCTTTATCTGTTACCGAAGCATATCTATTACCATCTGCTTTAAACCACCTTTGCATACTTCGGTATTTATTTTCTTCTTCCATTTCAAAAGCCAATGTTGTAGCATAATAATGCTCATTAATACATTGATCATTGTTATTAAACAAATATAAACTTGTAACAAATGGAAGTTGCTGATTTACTCTATTTCTATCTGCAAATAATTCCATACTGTATGAAAGTTGTTCTTCTACCACTTCTCTATCAAATCCATTATTTTCAAAGAAATCATTTAGCAATATGTTATGTCGAATAGATATTGCTCCATCTGCTATAAACTGCATGTGAGACTGATACTGCTGAGATGTACTTTTTAGAACGTACTCTATGTCTTCTTGTGTTTTTTGAAAAAAGAATGAAAAGAACACATAAAGAATAGCCAGTACAGCTGATAACAGCGTACATGCGGATGTTCGTAACATGAGACTTGTCATTTCTTTTCTAAGAGTATACTTCTTTTTTTCTTTTACTTTTTGCCACATAAACTTCTCCATACTATCACAAAAAAAGTTGTTTTTTCTGCTTTTAGTATTTTTAGTTTAACACACGCATACTGCTCAGTCGAGATTTTTTATCACATGAAGATCTCTTTAAATTTAAGAAATAAGGCATACCATCTTTCATTTCTAACGGCAACACAAGCAAATTAAACAAGCACATAATTATAAATTTGTAATAAAAATAGGGGCTGTGAAATAAGTACCTAAAAGAAATAGGACCATTCGATCATGCGAAAGGTCCTATTTTTGTGGTAAAATTAACTTGCAATGAAAAATTTACACACTAATTATTGTAATTCAAAACAAGGATATTTACCACTGTTTCTTTCAGATTGTTTGGATCTGCTGGATCCTGTTTTAACATTTGACAGATTGATGGGAGGAATCGATTTAAACAAGTATCTGACGGATATTTCGGAGTACACAACCGGACGACTCAGATATAATCCGGTCAACATGTTAAAAACAGTACTTTTTCGGATTTATGACTAGCGGTTACTGCTCTCTGAGAGAACTGGAAGACAACTGCAAAGTTAATATCAGGTTCATGTATCTCATGGATCACCGGACTCCGTCATACAGAACCTTTGGATATTTCATCAATGAAATACTTCAAGATAAGATTGAAAAACATTTTTTTAACGACATCAATCATGCTATCTTTAACGAGGAGCATGTAGATCTACAACATCTCTACATCGACGGCTCCAAGTTTGAAGCAAACGCAAACAAGTATACCTGGGTATGGAAGAAGGCTACGGAAAAGTTCCGTTACAAGCTTTACGAAAAAATCACTGCAGAGATTGATGAAATTAATGCAGAAATCGCATGGAGTGGGGTGCAGATCACAACAAACACAGAGTATGTACCGGATTATCTGAATGAAATCATTGAGCAGCTATTACTTTTATGGGAACTGGATACAAGTGCATTTGTTTACGGAAGCGGAAAGCGAAAATCCAAAGAACAGCGTCATTATGAACACTTGACTACTTTCTGTCAGAAGCTTCAAGAATACATACAAAAAATTGAAATCTGTGGTCCTGACCGAAACAGTTACTCTAAAACAGATAACTCGGCTACTTTTATGCGTATAAAAAAGGATTACATGGGCAATGATCAGCTTCTGCCGGCATATAATGTACAGATTGGTGTAGCAGATGAATATATTGCAGTTGTTGACGTGAACCATTATCGTTCGGATATGGATTGTTTCGTTCCTTTGATGGAGCACTTCAAACAAACTTATGGATTCTATCCCAAATATCCTGTGGCAGATGCCGGATATGGCTCATACAACAATTATATTTTCTGTGAGCAGAACGGAATTGAAAAGTATATGAAATTTCCAATGTTTAAAAAAAGGAAACTAAGGATCGTAAATATCATGAAGATCCATTTCGTGCAGTTAACTTCAGAATTGATGAGCAAGGAGTCATGAGATGTCCTAACGATAAAGCATTCCATTTTTTATGCAGAAAAGATGTGAGGGGAAATCAGTACGGACGCAAGGAAGAACTGTATGAATGTGAAGACTGTAGCGGATGTCCATATGCAAAGAAATGTAAGAATACAGATAAGAATCGAACCGTTCGGATCAATCAGGAACTAACTTCCATGCACCAGGAAGTAATAGAAAACCTAGAAAGTATCCATGGTGCGTTATTACGAATGAACCGTTCGATACAAGCAGAAGGCACTTACGGAATTATGAAAAACGACCGTTGGTACAAGAGAATTGTCCGAAGAGGTATTCATTCAGTCAAACTGGAAGTTTTACTCGTGGCGATAGGACATAATTTATATAAATATCAGAAAAAAAAGATGAGAAACAGAACTGCCGCATAGATTCAAAAAAAGAATTTCTATGGGGTAGGGGAAGTGCGCTTTTTTCACGTATGATTTCAGTAAACTATACACAATAAATGTAAAAAGGGAGATGCGAAAAAACTCAATCGAGTTTTTTCACATCCCCTATTTTTATACATATGTTTCTTTGTAATTAGTACAACTTAGCTCCTGCCGGTATATGATTATCCACCATTATAAGGTGAAGCTCTTCGCCCTCGCCCTCTTTAAGCTCGTTTACAGCGCTTAAGAGCATACCGCATGATTCAATTCCCATCATTGCTCTTGGTGGAAGGTTTGTGATAGCGATAAGTGTCTTTCCGACAAGTTCCTCAGGCTCATAGAACTCATGAATGCCTGAAAGAATTGTTCTGTCCTTGCCTGTTCCGTCGTCAAGAGTGAACTGTAAAAGTTTCTTGCTCTTTGGAACTGCAACACAGTTCTTTACCTTTACCGCTCTGAAGTCTGATTTTGAGAATGTCTCAAAATCTACGCTCTCTTCAAAGAGTGGCTCGATCTTACATTTGAGAAATCTATCTTCTCATTCGGTGTAAAGAATCCTGTATTTGAATCTGCAGCCTCTTCATTTCCTGATGAAGTCGGCTTATCAAGACTCTTCATTGTAGGGAAGAGTAATACATCTCTGATTGCAGGTGAGTTTGTAAGCAACATAACAAGTCTGTCGATACCGTAGCCGATACCTCCTGTAGGCGGCATACCTATCTCAAGAGCATTTAAGAAGTCTTCATCAGTATGATTTGCTTCCTCATCTCCTGCCGCAAACGCCTCCTCCTGTGCCTGGAATCTCTCTCTTTGATCTATCGGATCGTTAAGCTCCGAGTACGCATTTGCCATCTCTCTACCATAGATAAAGAGCTCAAATCTCTCTACATATCTCGGATCGCTTGGCTTTTTCTTTGTAAGTGGTGACACCTCTATAGGATGATCCATTACAAATGTAGGCTGTATAAGTTTCTCCTCTACAAACTCCTCAAAGAAAAGATTAATAATATCACCTCTTGAGTGGCGCTCCTCAAATTCAATGCCTTTTTCCTTTGCAAGCGCTTTTGCTTCTTCGGTTGTCTCTATCTTGTCAAAGTCAATGCCTGAGTACTTCTTTATAGCCTCAACCATAGTAATTCTCTCAAAAGGCTTTCCAAGGTCTATCATTGCCTCGGCATAAGGTATTGTAGTAGTACCGCAAACTTTCTCTGCCAAGTATCTGAACATATTTTCAGTAAGGTCCATCATACCGTGATAATCAGTATATGCCTGGTAAAGTTCCATAAGTGTAAACTCAGGGTTGTGTCTTGTATCAACACCCTCATTTCTAAACACTCTACCTATCTCATATACTCTCTCAAGACCACCTACAATAAGCCTCTTAAGGTAAAGCTCAAGTGAAATACGAAGCTTTACATCTTCATTTAATGCATTGAAATGTGTATTAAAAGGTCTTGCGGCCGCACCACCTGCATTGCTTACAAGCATAGGAGTTTCAACTTCAATGAATCCCTGACCGTCAAGGAACTTTCTGATCTCTGTTATTATTTTTGATCTCTTTATAAATGTGTCTTTAACATCCTCATTCATTATAAGATCTACATATCTTTGGCGATATCTTGTATCTGTATCTGTAAGTCCGTGGAATTTCTCAGGAAGCGGCTTTAAACTCTTTGAAAGCAACTCTACCTTTGTAGCGTGTAAGCTTATCTCTCCTGTCTGTGTCTTGAACACTTCACCTGTGACACCTACAATATCACCGATATCAAGTTTTTTGAATGCCTTGTACTCATCCTCGCCTACAGAATCTCTTGCTACATATGCCTGTATTCTTCCCTTTAAATCCTGTACATGACAAAATGATGCCTTACCCATGACACGCTTTGACATAAGTCGACCTGCAATCTTGACACTTTTTCCGTCTAATTCCTCAAAATTATCCTTTATATCTGTACTATGCTTTTCTACATCATACTTTGTAATAAAGAAAGGATCATTGTTTGCTGCCTGTAACTCTGCAAGTTTATCTCTTCTTGCCTTTAAAATATGGTTCAGGTCCTCTGTTGTCATTGGTTCATTGCTATTTGCCATATTTCCTCCTTAAGATACTCTTTGTATTTCCAATACCATATATTCTGAAACACCCGCAAGTGTCTCTACAACTGCTGTTTCTCCGATTTTTTTACCAAGTAATGCTTTACCGAGTGGCGATTCATTGCTTATCTTACCTGCAAGTGAGTCTGCTTCTGTTGAACCTACAATCTTAAAATCAAGCTCATCGTCAAATTCTTTATCAAGAATCTTAACTTTGCATCCGATACCTATTGTATCCAGATCAACTTCATCTTCCACAACAACTTCCGCATTCTTTAAAAGATTCTCAAGCTGCTCTATTCTTGCCTCTATATCTCTTTGCTCATCCTTGGCTGCATCATATTCTGCATTCTCTGAAAGATCGCCCTGCTCTCTTGCCTCTTTTATCTTTTCAGCAATTTCTTTTCTCTTATTTACCTTTAAATCCTGTAACTCTTCCTCTAAGTTCTTAAGTCCCTCATAAGTTAATATATGCTTTTTTTCTGCCATATTTCCTCCATTTTGACTTCTATTTCACTCCTACAAAGTAAAACTGTCCTTTATTTTTCATTTTGAAGTCAAAACTTCAACTTCAATCCAACTTTAAGATTAGAAAAAAACCACTATACCGGCGTATGTGGCGAATTCAATACTTAATCTAACTAGTTCCGTGAGATTATACTATGACATTGTGCTTATGTCAAGCTAAAAACAATTTTAACAAAAGAAAAAGACAGGCTTGCTCAAGGCCTGTCTTTTAAGTAAGAGGAAATTTCAATATGTGTAACACTGTATATTATCAAATAAGGTTGCTCAAGTCTTACTTGATAGTATATGATAGTTCTCACCACCATATTGTTTGTGTAATGACGCTCATCACTACACTATATATTATGACAGCTTTAACTGTCATATCTTAAATTAGGTTGTCCTAATGTAAGATCAAAAAAATTAAAATGCAGCTAACTGCTTTCCTGCTGCTTCCAATGCAGCTTTTGCATCATCATCAGGTTCAAGATTTGCTATAATACCTTCACCACCTATAATGTTTGCTCCGGCGTTTGCATACGCTCAACCCATAATCTCATCCACTCTCCATCGCCCCAGTCATATGAACCGAATAAAAGAATGTTCTTTCCTGATACCTTGCCTTCTATATCTGATACAAAGCTCTCAACTGACTCGTCAAGCTCCTCTGCACCCATTGCAGGACATCCGATAGCAAATGCAGGCTGTGCCAATAATTCATCCAAATTAACACTGTCTACGAATACCAACTCAGGTGATCCGCCTGCCGCCTTTACTCCGTCAGCTATCACATTTGCCATAGCTTCTGTGTTTCCTGTTGAACTCCAATAAACAATAATTGCTTTTTCCATATTTTTACTCCTTTAAAAGAATAATATTTTATAGGCATATAAACCATTATCAACAAGCTATACTCTCCAGCCTATTTCCGGCCAAAAACTCATCAATAGCAATCTCTCTAGCCTTATCATAGCTTAAAAACTTTTCTCTGGTCTCTTCCAAGTTGCCATATATCTTCCAATATCCGCTATGTAAATATCTCTCTCCTTTATTTTCAAGAAAGCCCTTTATATCACATATAGGATATCCTAAGAAAACTCCCACTTCATGAGGAAACTCTTTAACTTTATTATAAAAACCGTTCATCCTCTGATGTAGTCTGATAAGATTTGATATAAAATCATCTCTCCTATATCCAAACTCTCTTAAATAGTCACTAACCTCTGATCCTTTAAGATACTCTTCAAGTTCCTTTGCCCTGTATATCAAAACCAAATGTCTCTTCTTACATGTGCAAAGAATCATCAAACTGATACATGTTTTTCTTAGTTTCTCACTTATTATGGACAGCTCTTTGTCATTTAGAAAGAGCATTCCGGAAATTCTTTTCCCCTTCAATACCGCCGCATTTTGAATAATGAGTCTCAGCTCCACACTGTCGTCCCCATTAGATGCAAGCCTTTTTACTATATCAACGGGCATACCTACCTCCGTTTTCTTTGTTCTTAAAGAAAATTTATTCCCCTTGGTTAGTACTTCCTAACTTTATCATTTTATCTGTCCTTTGTCAATACCTTTTTTTAAAAATCTGCATTAATTTTATAATGTAATTCTTTACCTGTCTTAGGATGTATAAACTTTAAGCTTACAGCCGCCAAAGACAGTACTTTGTCCTCATTTAACCTGATATTTTCAAGCCTTGTATTATACTTATGATCTCCGTAAAGTGGAAAACCGTGACTTGCACACTGAAGTCTTATCTGATGATGCCTGCCTGTTATAAGGTTTATTCTAAGTCTGGTAATATATCTGTCCTCATTTAACAGGGAATCAACTACACTATATTTTAAAATTGCTTCTTTTGCTCCGGCAGTATTCTTTTCCACTACCTTACTTACATTATTATCAAATTTCTTTATAAAATCTCTAAGCTCTCCTTCTTCACTTTCAGGAAGGCCGTCAACCAAAGCTTCATAAGTCTTTTCTATACTCTTTTTTCTAAGCTCATTGCTAAGAATATCTGTAGCCGCTTTATTTTTACCGTATACCATTATTCCGTATACCGGCTTATCCAGTCTGTGTATTACACCTATATATCCGTCTTTTCCAAGATGCTTTTTTAAAAGGCTTACCATATCCTCTTCAAAGCTGTTACTTGACTGACTGGATATTCCTCTAGGCTTTACCACCACTATTATGTCTTTATCTTCATCTAATATTTTCAGGTTCATATATCAATATTTCCTTTTCGGATTTGGTCATTTGTTTTATTTCATATTCTCTTTGCATTGCCGCTACTTTATCTGTATATACCTCAAAATAAACCAATTCAACAGGCAATTTTGCTCTGGTATATTTAGCACCTTTTCCGGCATTGTGAGCCTTGACTCTTTTTGGTATATCGGAAGTCCATCCGCAATATAAACTGTTATCACTGCAACGCAAGAGGTATACAAATGCTTTTTCTTCTAAAAAAGCAGACACATCGGAAATCGAATAACCGACTCCCAATCGTCTGCTTACTGTATTTAATTCTGCTTTCATCAGATTACCCAATCGGCAAACTCTGTGGTATCTCTACCGTCTTCCAGACAGCTTGTATCAATACCGTTTTTATTCAGCAATTCTTCCATTTTTCTTATTTTCTCATTCATTATATCTATGGTCTCTGCGAGCTTAGAAATATCCGCGTTTACCTGCGCAAGTTTGTGTTTTTTCTCCACAACCTGACCGTTTAATCTTACAGGCTTTGCAGGAATACCCACTGCTGTAGAATCACTTTCAAGAGGTTTTAATAAAACTGAATTTGCTCCTATAGATGCATTGTCTCCAACCTCAAATGATCCCAGTATTTTGGCACCGGCACCGACCATTACATTCTTTCCAAGTGTAGGATGTCTTTTCCCCTTGGCGGTTCCTACACCTCCAAGAGTCACTCCTTGATACAGTGTACAGTTGTCACCAACCACCGCTGTTTCTCCGATTACAATACCTGCACCATGATCTATAAGTACTCCGCAGCCTATTTCAGCCCCCGGATGTATCTCTATCATTGTAAAAAATCTTGAAATTTGTGATATCCATCTTGCTATAAAAAACATACGCTTTTTATAGAACCAATGTGCAATTCTATGCATAATCAATGCGTGTACGCCTTGATATAAAAATAAAACTTCAAACGCACTTCTGGCTGCCGGATCCCTATCCTTTACAGCCTGTACATCTTTCCAAACGTCTTTGAAAAACATAATCTCTCCAAATACTAATGTCAATGAAAGTTACTATATAAGTACAAGCTCTTTCATTGATAAATATATCCCATCTTCTGATACTTTTTTTGCAAAGTATGTAGCATATTCTTCCAATGCTGTATCATGCTCTCCGAGAAGTATTCTATTCCCGGCGCCACATGTAAACATTGGCAAATCATTCATACTATCCCCAAATACATAAGCATCTTCCAATGCTATATCATAATAATCCAGCACTTGAAGTACCGCTTTACCCTTTGAACAAGGATATGGTACACATTCATAAAAGCCTGCACCACGATCTATTATATCAAAATCATCACATTCAGCAAAAATGATTTTAAATCACTCCTTGAAAATCTAGGATCATCTATAATGCAGAATTTATCAAAGTCATAATCATCCTTATCAAACTCGCCTACAGACGGTTCTATAGTATAACATATTGCATCATATATGTTCTCTGTAATCTCCGGATATACAAAAGGTTTGGCAGGAAAATAAATTCCCTGCCTTGCCTCAAGCATACCTTCAACATTAAATTTCTTTAACAGCTTTTTTATTTCAATGCCTCTATTATGATCTATCCTCTTTTCAAAGATGGTCTTATCCCCGACAACTATCTGTGTTCCGCACCCGCATATATAACCGTCCATATTAAATCTATTTTTAATATTTCCTATTATACATTCCACTCGGCCGGTATTTATAAATGTTAAATGTCCGGCTGCTCTTGCTTCTTCTATCGCTTTTAATGCGGATTTCGGTACCTGTTTTGTTTCATTGTCAATCAAGGTTCCATCTATATCAAAGAAAAGTGCTTTCATTATTGTGCTGCCTCACTACCTTCAGCAGGTGCACTCTCGGAAGCTTCGCTTTCTCCCTCAGCTGCAGGTGCTGCTTCCTTACTTGCCTCTTCTGCGCTTGCACCTTCTTCACTACCCATGGTCTCACCATTGATATTTACTGTAACATCGGTTCTCTTAGCATTGTCTAAATAAAGTTAATCACCTTATATGTCTTAGCTATTTCCTCAACCTCTTCCTGACCGTATTGCTGTACAAGTTCATCCTTTGTCATAGAACCACCGTTTAGGTCTACAACCAACTGATAATCCTCGTCTGTAAGAGACATTTTCTCTTTCTTATAGATCTCTCTTATAACGATAACCTGCTTAACATAATTTTCAGCCTGACTTCTTATTTGAGTTTTTAATTCATCTGCACTCATACCGTAAGCTGAAGCATACTGATCAAGATCCATACCGTACTGTGTGATCATATTATCGATAGGCTTATAAATATTGTTATATTCATATTCTATAGCATCATCATTCATTTCGAATTTTGAGTCTGCAATTACGGCAGAAATCGCATTGTACTGATCCTGTGACTTTGCACTCTTACTTCTCTGCTCTTCAAGATTTGATTTTATTGAAGCTCTAAACTCATCTACTGTTATAAACTCACCATTTGTATGTCTGCTTACCCACTCATCTGTAAGACTTGCCGGTGTTGATACAGATATTGAATTTATCTTTACATCAAATACTACAGCAGCTCCCGCCAATTCCTCACTGTGATAATCCTCAGGGAATGTAAGATCAAGTTTCACATCTTCTCCGATGCTGTGACCTATAAGTCCTGCCTCAAATCCGTCGATAAAGCTGTTGCTTCCGATTTCTAAATTATACCCGTTTGCTGTGCCGCCATCAAAAGCAACTCCATCCTTTGTTCCTACATAGTCGATATTTACTGTATCGCCTTCCTGTATAGCTCTATCAGTTACTTCAACCATATCAGGATTTTGCATTAACTCAGTATTTATCTGTGCTTCTACATCCTGATCACTTACGCTTGTATCGATATTAGGTATTTCTACCCCCACATAAGTTCCAAGCTCTGCTGTACCGTAGTCACTTGGTCTTTTATCTTCTGCTTTTGCTTCTCCTTCTGCAGTTGTTTGAGACTCTGCAGTGTCTGCGCTCTTCTTTGCACATGCACTCATTGTGGCCAAAACAACCATTCCTATCAAAGCTAACTTTTTTAATTTCATAAACAAAAACCTCTCACCCTGCACCGGACATTATAAATAAAACGCCTTAAATGCAAGATATGTATTATATAAATCTAATTTTGATATCACCTCATATGGTGAATGCATAGAGATTACGGGAACTCCCAAATCTACTACATCTATATTCATCATTGCGACATACTGAGCAATGGTACCGCCACCGCCAACGTCAAGGGCACCCAATTCTCCTATCTGCCAATGTACATTGTTTTCTTCCATTATTGATATAACTTTATTCATAAACTCTGCACTTGCATCTGATGAAGAATACTTTCCTCTGGAACCTGTATACTTTGTAAGTACACAACCTCTGTTAAGATATGATGAGTTGTTAGGCTCAAATACATCAGGGAAAGTAGGATCAAATGCGGCATTTACATCTGATGAAAGACATGATGATTTTTCACATACTTCTTTTACATCAGCACCGAAGCCCTGTGACAAATACTCTATATAATCATACACAAAGTGAGAATGAAGTCCTGTATTTCCTGTTGAACCTATCTCCTCTTTGTCTGCAAGTATCGTAACTGTTGTATACTTCGGATTCTTTGCTTCAATCTCCGCTATAAGTGCAGGATAAGCACAAACCCTGTCATCATGACCGTATCCTCCTACAAGTGAACGATCAAGACCTATATCTCTTGCCTTTGTTGCAGGGACAAATTCTATCTCCGCTCTGGCAAAATCTCTCTCTGTAACACCGTACATATTATTTAATATTTCAAGTGTCTTAAGCTTTACAGCCTCTTTTACATCATCTGTATCATCAAACGGTAATGTTCCGAGGAAAATATTTAACTCCTCACCTTTGATACCTTCTGACAGTTTTCTTTGATCTTGCTTGCTTGAAAGATGAGGAAGTAAATCACTGATATAAAATACCGGATCCTCCTCTTTTTCACCAAGATTTATCTCAACAAAACTTCCGTCTTTTCTAAATATAACACCATGCATTGAAAGTGGTATAGTTGCCCACTGATACTTTCTGATTCCACCATAGTAATGAGTCTTAAAATATGAAATCTCACTCTTTTCATAGAGTGGGTTAGGTCGTAAATCAAGTCTTGGAGAATCTATATGAGCTCCATTGATTCTTATACCTTCTGTAATAGGCTCGCTACCTATAGTAGATGCAAGTATTGCTTTTTTTCTGTTTGCTTTATATATCTTATCCCCGGCTTTATAGCTCTTTTTAGGGTCAAAGACTGTATATCCATTTGCCTCAAGTAAGCTTACAGCTTCTTTTACCACTTCTCTCTCAGTCTTAGACTTATCTAAAAATTTCTTATAGCCCTCAGCAAACTCCTGAGCTTTTGAAATTTGCTCAGGAGCTACTTTTGCTATATGAGGATATTCAAATGAAAGTTCTTTGCGCAAAGCCTTTGCCTTACTTTCTGCCATATGAACACTCCTTTAGTCTAATTTAATATCCTTTAATAATCCTGCTAAAGATGTAGATGCAATTCCCTTTTCTACATACTTAAAGCCCTTTGAAGGATCCTTAGGTTCTACATTCTCCTCAAGTGCTTTCTTTGAAAGTGAAATCTTACCATCTTTAATACCTGTTACCTTAACCTTTACAGTCTCACCCTCTTTGAGTACTGCTGCAGGGTTCTTTACTCTCTGGTTTGAAATCTGTGATACATGAAGTAATCCTGAGATTCCATCACCAAGGTCGATGAATGCGCCGTAATCCTTGATTGAATCAACCTTACCCTCAAGAACATCTCCAACCTTAACGCTGTCAAGCTTAGCCTGTCTCTCCTTCTTAGCCTCTTCCTTCTCAATTGCTCTGTGGCTAAGAACAAGTTTCTTCTTAGCAGGTTCAGATGTAATTACTACAACTTCAAGGCTCTTACCGAGGAACTCATCAAGATTCTCCACATACTGTGTAGATAACTGACTTGCAGGAATAAATGCTCTTACTTCCTCTAAGAAAGCGATACATCCGCCCTTAACAACCTCTGTAATTTTAACCTTTGCAACTGTCTTCTCAGCTAACATTTTTCAAAGACATCCCACTTACCTGCATCCGGATCTTCTTTAGTATCCATAGTTTTATATGATTCTTCAAGCTCCTTCTCAAAATCCTTCATTGTCTCTTCTGCCATGTTGACCTCCAAAATATTTTATTTCGTTTTAATAACAGCAATTTTACCTTGCTTGCTTTCTTTCATAAAACAATAGACATTATTATATCACATCTTTACTGCATTTGACTATAGCTGCAGCAAATATTAAAAAGCTCCCCGATTGAGCTATCGGGGAGCATATATACCTAATTAAGATTTTATACTATTGTGAAGATGTTTAGTAAATCTAAATATTAGTAATTTACAGCCATTCTCTCAAAATATGCCTGTGGATGAGCACAACATGGACATACTGCAGGAGCATCAGCACCCTCATGGATATATCCACAGTTACGGCACTTCCATCCAAGAGGAGCGTCTCCCTTGAAAGTTCCGTCATTCTTTAAATGCTCAAGAAGCTGAAGATATCTCTTCTCGTGGCTTGCCTCAACCTTTGCTACAAGTTCAAACTTCTTTGCAAGAGCCTCAAATCCTTCTTCTCTAGCTTCTCTTGCCATACGAGCATACATATCTGTCCACTCAAAGTTCTCACCTGCTGCCGCATCTACAAGGTTCTCCTCAGGTGTTCCGATTCCGTGGAACTCCTTAAACCACATCTTTGCATGCTCCTTCTCCTGCTCTGCTGTCTCAAGGTAAAGAGCTGCCATCTGCTCATATCCCGCCTTCTTAGCTACTGAAGCGTAATATGTATACTTATTTCTGGCCTGTGACTCACCTGCAAATGCATCCATTAAGTTCTTTTCTGTTTTTGTTCCTGCGTACTTTGACATAAAAATTTCCTCCTAAATAAACATCAAATTATTACTATATTTGTATGAAATACCGTCAAAATGAATCCAATGACTAAACAGCCTTCTTTGAATTCATATAAATCATTTTTTGATAGCATTCCTTACAATAGCCATAAAAAATAAGTGAATGATTTTCTACCATTCCAATATCCTCATGTGTTGCCTTATTATCTAAATCCTTAGCAATACCGGCCGGCAAGTCAATGAGCTTTGAACAAGCCTTACATGAAAAATGATAGTGTTCATTGGTATTATAATCATATCTTTCGATTCCGTTTTGAGCCGAAATCTTGTTTATACAACCAAGCTCAGCGAGCAAGCCGAGATTGCGATAAACAGTACCTAAGCTAATCTTAGGATCATCTTTTCGTAGTGACTGAAAGAGCATATCAGCTGTAGGATGATCGACTCTAGACTTCAAGTTGTCTAAGATAGCCTCCCTTTGTCTGCTATATTTTAGATCCTTCATGTATATCCCTTTCTAAAAATAAGAATCATTACTATTTAAGTATAGCATCTAATTATATATTGTCAAGAAAAATATCATATTATATTCATTGTATGTTTTTTTATACATATATATTTATAAATCTGTAAATTTTCCGGCTCTTTAAACTAATAACCTGTAAAACAAAAAGAAGTCTTAAAATAAGACTTCTTAAAATAAAAAGAGCGCGAGACGGGACTCGAACCCGCGACCCCGACCTTGGCAAGGTCGTACTCCACCAACTGAGCCACTCGCGCATATCTGTATATTACCACTACTGTTATTTATTGTAAAAATATACCTTCAAAACTGCCTACCAAATTCCGAGTATTATAAATTTCTATCCTTCTTGGTTAAACCCTCGACCTATTAGTAACCATCAACTTAATACATTACTGTACTTACATCTTGGCCCTATCTACCTCGTAGTCTTCAAGGGGTCTTACTGTTTTCACATGAGATATCCCATCTTGAGGGGGGCTTCACGCTTAGATGCCTTCAGCGTTTATCCCGTCCCGACATAGCTACCCTGCCATGGAGTTACTCTCCAACAGGTACACCAGCGGTCAGTCCGTCCCGGTCCTCTCGTACTAAGGACGGCTCCTCTCAAATATCTTACGCCCACGCCGGATAGGGACCGAACTGTCTCACGACGTTCTGAACCCAGCTCGCGTACCGCTTTAATGGGCGAACAGCCCAACCCTTGGGACCTGCTACAGCCCCAGGATGCGATGAGCCGACATCGAGGTGCCAAACCACTCCGTCGATGTGAACTCTTGGGAGTGATAAGCCTGTTATCCCCAGGGTAGCTTTTATCCGTTGAGCGATGGCAATCCCACTTTATGCCACCGGATCACTAAGTCCTACTTTCGTACCTGCTCCACCCGTCGGTGTCGCAGTCAAGCTCCCTTCTGCCTTTGCACTCTTTGAATGGTTTCCGACCATTCTGAGGGAACCTTCGAGCGCCTCCGATACTCTTTCGGAGGCGACCGCCCCAGTCAAACTCCCCGTCTGGCATTGTCCCCCACCCGGATAACGGGTGCAGGTTAGAAATCCAGCAATACAGGGGTGGTATCCCAACGGCGACTCTGCATAAACTGGCGTCTATGCTTCTACGTCTCCCACCTATCCTGTACGAGTATTACCGAATCCCAGTACCAAACTGGAGTAAAGCTCCATGGGGTCTTTCCGTCCTGGCGCGGGTAACCAGCATCTTCACTGGTACTTCAATTTCACCGGGTGCATTGTTGAGACAGCGCTCAAATCATTACGCCTTTCGTGCGGGTCGGAACTTACCCGACAAGGAATTTCGCTACCTTAGGACCGTTATAGTTACGGCCGCCGTTTACTGGGGCTTCAATTCAAAGCTTCGTTGCCTGACTTCTCCTCTTAACCTTCCAGCACCGGGCAGGCGTCAGCCCATATACTTCACCTTGCGGTTTCGCATAGACCTGTGTTTTTGCTAAACAGTTGCTTGAGCCTTTTTTCTGCGACCACTATTTCTAGTGGCACCCCTTCTCCCGAAGTTACGGGGTCATTTTGCCGAGTTCCTTAACAATGCTTCTCCCGCCGGCCTTAGGATTCTCTCCTCATCTACCTGTGTCGGTTTGCGGTACGGGTACATATAACACAATAGCGGCTTTTTCTTGACGGCTCCCTAACCGACTTCCCTACTAAACTTCGGTACGCATCACGTTTTTCCCTTTGCATGGTGGTTTTTCCTCCCATACAGGTACTTCGCTTGCCCCGGTTTTTTTGTCCTCCCGGGTTCGGTTTTTAGTCTCCGTGTCCCCACAGTTCTGATTATATGTAGTACAGGAATCTGTACCTGTTATCCATCGACTACGTCTTTCGACCTTGCCTTAGGCCCCGACTTACCCTGAGTAGATCAGCTTTACTCAGGAAACCTTAGATATTCGGCCAAGAGGATTCTCACCTCTTTCTCGCTACTCATTCCGGCATTCTCTCTTCTTATTACTCCACCATTCCTTCCGGTATGGCTTCTACGCCTCTAAGAATGCTCCTCTACCAATGTATAATATACATTCCTAAGCTTCGGTGGTGTGTTTAGCCCCGGACATTTTCGGCGCAGGACCTCTCGACTAGTGAGCTGTTACGCACTCTTTTAATGTATGGCTGCTTCTAAGCCAACATCCTAGCTGTCTTCGAAATCCCACATCCTTTTCCACTTAACACACACTTTGGGACCTTAGCCGTAGGTCTGGGCTCTTTCCCTTTTGACTACCCAACTTATCTCGTGTAGTCTGACTCCCGTCAATCATCTAGCCGGCATTCGGAGTTTGATATCTCTTGGTAGGCTTTGACGCCCCCGCAAAAATTCAGTGCTCTACCTCCGGTAGACTAATAACGAGGCTAGTCCTAAAACTATTTCGAGGAGAACCAGCTATCTCCGGGTTCGATTGGAATTTCTCCCCTATCCACACCTCATCGCCACCCTTTTCAACGGATGTGCGTTCGGTCCTCCATTCACTTTTACGCGAACTTCAACCTGGACATGGATAGATCACCCGGTTTCGGGTCTACACATACTGACTATATTCGCCCTATTAAGACTTGGTTTCCCTTCGGCTCCGTATCTTTAATACTTAACCTCGCCTGTACATGTAACTCGCCGGACCGTTCTACAAAAAGTACGCGGTTCACCTTTCGGTGTTCCACAGTTTGTAAACATAGGGTTTCAGGTTCTTTTTCACTCCCCTCCCGGGGTTCTTTTCACCTTTCCTTCACAGTACTATACGCTATCGGTCACTGACTAGTATTTAGCCTTGGGGGGTGGTCCCCCCTGCTTCCCACAAGGTTTCTCGTGTCTCGTGGTACTCCGGATACTGCTGGATTCAATACATTTTCCCTTACACGGCTCTCACGCTCTTTGGCCCGCTTTTCCAAAACGGTTCAGGTAATGTATCTTACTCGTGTTGCAGTCCTCTACCCCGCAGTGCACGCACCACGGTTTGGGCTCTTACGATTTCGCTCGCCGCTACTTTCGCAATCACTTTTGTTTTCTTTTCCTCCGGCTACTTAGATGTTTCAGTTCACCGGGTTCCCTTCTGTACGTTATGTATTGGCGTACAGATACTTGGAGTTCTTCCAAGTGGGTTTCCCCATTCAGACATCTGCGGATCACTGAATATGTGCTTCTCCCCGCAGCTTTTCGCAGCTTGTCACGTCTTTCTTCGGCTGTCAGTGCCTAGGCATCCACCCTACGCTCTTTATGTTTAACCTCTTAAATCATTTAGATTTAGTGTTTATGTATGACACTAGCGTGTATCATACACTATGTTTAAAAATTTATTTTTGTTATTTAAAAATATTAACCTTTCGATTAATATCCTCGGATGTCTAATTATAAAATATTTATATAATTTCTCGTTTGGTATGCAGTTTTCAAGGTACATCATGCAAAGAATATCTTTGCAAATGAGACTTAAAGATTCGAACTTCAACATCTTTCATCCTCTCCAAAGAAATATCTGATGTAGTCCCCACTTGTGGTAACACCATTGCTTCGCTACGCTACGCAAGATGTACTTTTTCACTAAGATTCAAGCTTCGCTTCGCTCGCTTTCATCAAGTAAAAAATGCAGCGGCATCCACCTACTCTCCCATACCGTCTCCAGTATAGTACCATCGGCCGACTAGGTCTTAACCATCGTGTTCGGAATGGGAACGGGTGTGTCCCCTAGACGCATCGACACCGCTAAGTTTTTAGCACCTTTTAATTTAGTACTAAACAGTACTCACAACCCCTACTTTTTTCCTTAGAAAGGAGGTGATCCAGCCGCACCTTCCGATACGGCTACCTTGTTACGACTTCACCCCAGTTATCCTCCCTGCCTTCGGCAGCTCCCTCCTTACGGTTGGGTCACTGACTTCGGGCATTGATGACTCCCATGGTGTGACGGGCGGTGTGTACAAGACCCGGGAACGTATTCACCGCAGCATTCTGATCTGCGATTACTAGCGATTCCAGCTTCATATAGTCGAGTTGCAGACTACAATCCGAACTGAGACGTTATTTTTGTGATTTGCTTGGCTTCGCAGCTTTGCTTCACTTTGTTTACGCCATTGTAGCACGTGTGTAGCCCAAATCATAAGGGGCATGATGATTTGACGTCATCCCCACCTTCCTCCGGATTATCTCCGGCTGTCTCGTCAGAGTGCCCATCTTACTGCTGGCTACTGACGACAAGGGTTGCGCTCGTTGCGGGACTTAACCCAACATCTCACGACACGAGCTGACGACAACCATGCACCACCTGTATCCCTTGTCCCGAAGGTCTAACTTCATTACAAAGTTATTCAAGAGTATGTCAAGATTTGGTAAGGTTCTTCGCGTTGCTTCGAATTAAACCACATGCTCCACCGCTTGTGCGGGTCCCCGTCAATTCCTTTGAGTTTCATTCTTGCGAACGTACTCCCCAGGTGGAATACTTAATGCGTTAGCTTGCGGCACCGAAGAGTTTACCTCCCCGACACCAAGTATTCATCGTTTACTGCGTGGACTACCAGGGTATCTAATCCTGTTTGCTCCCCACGCCTTCGAGCCTCAACGTCAGTTGTCGTCCAGTAAGCCGCCTTCGCCTCCGGTGTTCCTCCTAATATCTACGCATTTCACCGCTACACTAGGAATTCCGCTTACCCCTCCGACACTCAAGCTATACAGTTTCCAAAGCAGTTCATGGGTTGAGCCCACGCCTTTCACTTCAGACTTGCATTGCCGTCTGCGCTCCCTTTACACCCAGTAAATCCGGATAACGCTTGCCCCCTACGTATTACCGCGGCTGCTGGCACGTAGTTAGCCGGGGCTTCTTAGTCAGGTACCGTCATTTTCTTCCCTGCTGATAGAGCTTTACATACCGAAATACTTCTTCACTCACGCGGCGTCGCTGGATCAGGGTTTCCCCATTGTCCAATATTCCCCACTGCTGCCTCCCGTAGGAGTTTGGGCCGTGTCTCAGTCCCAATGTGGCCGTTCACCCTCTCAGGCCGGCTACCGATCGTCGCCTTGGTGAGCCTCTACCTCACCAACTAGCTAATCGGACGCGGATCCATCTTATACCTATAAATATTTTACCCCTGCACCATGCGGTGCTGTGGTCTTATGCGGTCTTAGCGGAAATTTCTCTCCGTTATCCCCCTGTATAAGGCAGGTTATCCACGCGTTACTCACCCGTCCGCCACTAAGTCTATTAAAATTTCACCCGAAGGCTTCCTTTTAACAGCTTCGTTCGACTTGCATGTGTTAAGCACGCCGCCAGCGTTCATCCTGAGCCAGGATCAAACTCTCATATAAAAGTTTAATCTAGCCTTCTCGCTAGCTTGCATCATCTGTTTTTCACAGATCTACTGTTTTTTTAAAGGTTTTAAATTCTGTTCGAATCTAAACGTTGTTTTTCTGAAACTTCTTAATCATTTTGATTTAGAATTTTTTCAGGGTTGTGTGTACTGTTTAATCTTAAATTATCAAGGTTCGTTTGCTTTGCTGTTTGAAACAGCTTAGCTATTATATCAAGCTCATTTTATCTTGTCAACAGCTTTTTTAAGTTATTTTGAAAAGTTTTTTTGAACTTTTTTTGCTCTTTTTGAGCAACTTTGATATAGTATCAAATTCTCTAAATAAAGTCAATAGTATTTTTTTCTATTGTTTTTTTAAAAAAATATTTGATTTTTGTTCTTCTGCCTTTTTAAGGCAGTGTTCTTATTCTACACCTTACGCAATATCCTGTCAACCTTTGTTTTCTTTTTTAAATAAAAAATCTTTTTATTACAGTAAACTATCGTGCTGAGGTATATAGGCGATTGTCTTTCAGCAGTCGAAAGACTAAACGCACAAATTTACGGGAAGTTAATGCGAGTGCACGTTTGTGTTGATATCTGTTCACCTCTTTATACTTAAGGTGGTAGGCTTCCAAGGAGGTTTCTAAAGTATCTTCACAAGAAACTAGCAAAGAGCTAATTTTGAGGTTCTAAGTTAACAATTACCAATTCAGAACGGTTAAATATTCTTGGGACTCTTGTGCTTTCTCTTGCAAGACCGCGACTTACTATCATTTTGCCGTTAGGAAAATCGTACTGCCCGCCTGCATACTTAGGAAAGAAGCCTTCATCAGGCGCAAATACGCCGTTTAGAAGAAAAGGTATTCTCCACTGACCGCCATGAGCGTGGCCTGAGAGTACAAGGTCAAAATTGTAATCCAGATATTTATTAACATATGAAGGGCGGTGAGCAAGTAAGATGGTATACAGACTATTGTCCTTTGTTTGGTTTATTTCATCAAGCTGAGCATAAAAGCCCTCACCTTTGCCGGTATAGAAATTTGCATCAGGATCATCAATGCCACTAATGCTTATTTCTGATTGTTAACTTCTACGGTTTCGCTTTTTCCGTCTAAAATGGTAACATTATACTTTCTCAGGATATCAAGCATTTCGTCTACACGTAGGCTCCAGTACTCGTGATTGCCTGTTACATAATAGCAAGGGTATTTTCCACTTATTCCTGCTAAAAATAATTCTGTATTCTCATCAGGAATTTTGTCATCAAATATATCCCCGCCAAGGAGAACTATATCAGGATTTTGCTTAATTACAGCATCTATTAAGGTTTTCTGATTTTTTCCGTATTTGCAGGAGTGTAAATCTGTTACAAGGACAATTTTAATAGGGTTTACAATTTTTTCTGATGTAATTCTGTATTCTACTATCTTTAGCCTAACATCAAAGGCAGAGAATAAAAAAATGGCTACAACAAGTAAAATAATAATACGTAAAGATTTCTTTATAAGCCAATTATCATTTGATTTCGGGCTATCTGAGAGTGATTTTTCTTTTTGAATTATATTCTTTAACATATTGGTACTCCTTGTTTAATTGTTATATGATATAGGTACCAAAAGCATTTAACACCCATTGATACAGGATACTACAGCCTCAGTTCGTATGGCACTTGTAAAAAAATATTAGTATTCCGCTCATTTTTTTCAAAAAAATGGCAACTTACTCATATCTTTTTGACATTTGGATTATTATAGAATAGTTTTTGTTATTTTTATAAATTTATTGACACCCTAATCTTTTAAAAAAATATTTTTTTAAATTTATTCTATATTAAGCATGCCACAAGCTCTTCTACTTTTTTCATATCTATAGTAGGCTCAAATCTTGCTACTACTTGACCTTCTCTATCAATAACAAACTTTGTAAAGTTCCATTTTATATCAGGGTTATTCTTGTAGTCCTTATCCATAACCTTTAACATTGCAGCCATCCCCAAAGCTTTAATTCCCGTTCCAAAACCTTCAAATCCCTTTTGTGATTTTAAGTATTTGAAAAGTTCTATTTCATTTTCACCGTTTACATCCGACTTTTTCATCTGTGGGAATTTTGTATTATAGTTTAATGTGCAAAATTCATGTATCTCTTCATCAGTACCCGGTGTCTGACCTCGAAATTGATTACATGGCACATCTATTATTTCAAAACCTTTTTTATTGTACTTTTCATACATCTCTTCAAGCTGCTTATATTGTGGTGTAAAACCACAACCGGTGGCTGTATTTACAACCAACACAACCTTCCCTTTAAAATTACCCATAGAAATCATGCTTCCATCAGCCGCTTCTACTCTTAAATCATAAAAATTCATATAAAATCTTATACCCTCAGTGACCACTCTCTACAATCAATAGTTCTTGTTATAAAGTCTTCGTAAAAATCAGGCTCGTGACAAATCAGCAGTATACTTCCTTTATATGCCTTCAGTGCTCTTTTCAATTCATCCTTTGCATCCACATCCAAATGATTTGTGGGCTCGTCAAGGAAAAGTATATTTGTAGGTCTGTTTATAAGCTTACAAAGCCTTACCTTGGCCTGCTCTCCTCCTGAGAGTACTCTAAAAAGACTCTCTATATGCTTTGTTGTCAGACCGCATTTTGCCAGTGCAGATCTTACCTCATATTGACTGTATCCCGGAAATTCGCTCCACAGCTCCTCAATACAGGTATTTTTTGATTTATTATCGCTTTCCTGTTCAAAATACCCTATCTCAAGATAGTCTCCCAAAACAGTTTTTCCGGAAAGTGCCGGTGTAAGACCTAGTATACTCTTTAAAAGAGTTGACTTTCCTATACCGTTTGCACCAAACATTGCTATCTTTTCTCCTCTTTCCATCCTTACATTTATAGGTTTTGAAAGCGGTGAATCGTAACCTATTACAAGGTCTGTAGTTTCAAAAATAGTTTTACCCGGTGTTCTGGCCTCTTTAAAATTAAATTCAGGCTTGGGTTTTTCTGCAGCAAGTTCTATTATATCCATCTTATCCAGCTTTTTTTGTCTACTCATTGCCATATTTCTCGTAGCAACTCTCGCCTTATTCCTGGCAACAAAATCCGCAAGCTCTTCTCTTTCCTTCTGCTGACGATTATATGCCGCCTCCAATTGTTTTTTCTTAACCTCATGAACCTCAAGAAATTTATTATAATCGCCAACATATCTGTTTAGTTCCTGATTTTCCATATGATATATTATATTTACCACAGAATTAAGGAATGGTATATCATGCGAAATAAGTACAAAAGCGTTCTCATAATCCTGCAAATATCTTTTCAGCCACTCAATATGTTCGGCATCCAGATAGTTTGTAGGCTCATCTAAAAGTAAAATATCAGGTTTTTGTAAAAGAAGCTTTGCCAGCAAAATCTTTGTCCTTTGTCCTCCGCTAAGCTCCGTTACATCTCTTTCAAGTCCGATATCTGTAAGTCCCAGTGCATTTGCCACATCTTCGACCTTCGCATCAATTGTATAGAAATCATGCGCCATCAAAAGCTCTTGAATGGTTCCAAGCTCTTCCATAAGCTCATCCATCCTGCTCTCATCTGCTGTAGTGAGCATATCACAGATCTCATTCATTCTCTTTTCCATATCAAAAAGATGATCATAGGCTCCCTTTAATGCATCTCTTATACTTGTTCCCTCTTCAAGTACCGAGTGCTGATCCAGGTATCCTATCTGTACATTTTTTGCCCACTCTATCTTTCCTTCATCAGGCATCAGCTTTCCGGTAACCACACTCATAAAAGTAGACTTACCTTCTCCATTGGCACCAACAAGCCCTATATGTTCACCCTTTAGCATTCTGAAGGAAACATTATCAAAAATAGCTCTATCACCAAAACCATGGCTCAAATTTTCCACATTCAAAATACTCATTATACATCTTTTCCTTTTGCTTTAATATTTTTTTCTATACTCTTTCTTGCAATCATCATCTGATGCCCACAGCCTACACATTTAAGTCTTAAATCCTGACCTATTCTAAGTACTTCCCACTCATGTGAACCGCATGGATGTGGCTTTTTTAATGTAAGTATATCTCCTACATCTATTTTTATCATTTGTTCAACTCTCTCACTAACACCGGCAAGGCTTTTTCAAATTTCACACCATACCAATGACTCTCATCATCAATTGTCTTTCTTATAGCCTCAGAGACAAATTCAGCTGCTATCTTTGCAGCCTCTCTAAAGCTCTTCCCATGCATCAGTCCTCCTGTAAATGCCGCAGCATAACAATCACCTGTACCATGTGCATCTTTTTTTATTCTCTCAGTGTATAATATCTCTATGTTTTCAGTATCACCTTCAAATACGGCTATTCCAAGCTTGCCTTCAATATTTCTGATACCTTTTAATATTATATTCGTGGCACCAAGGTCTCTAAGTTTATATATAATGCTCATTATATACTCACCGCTTTGATTATCCAGAACTATCTCGCTATTTGTAAGTAAAGCGGCTTCTGTCATATTCGGAAGTACAATGTCAGAGACTCCGACAAGATTTCTCATTTCTTGTACAAAAGCTTCGTCAAATCCTGTATACAGCTTTCCATTATCCGCCATGGCAGGGTCCACTATTCTAAGTCCCTCTTCTTTTAATAGATTATTGAACAAATCAATTACAATCTCTATCTGTCTCTTACTTCCAAGATAACCCGTATATATTGCATCAAAGTTTATACCTTCTTTTTTCCAATGCTCCATAATTTTTTGGTAGGTCCTCAGTCAGATCTCTAAAAAGTAAATCCGCTAAAACCGCCTGTATGTGTGGAAAGTATAGCAGACGGCATTATAGCCGTCTCCACTCCACATGCTGAAAGTATTGGTAATGCCACTGTAGTGGAACATTGTCCGAAACATGAAATATCCTGTACTGTTAATACTTTTTTTATCCATAATTCCCTCAACAAATATATTTTTATTTTTTTGAATTTTTTTCTATTTCCTCAAGAGCGATTTCAATTAGCTGCTGTTTTTTTCTTCAGCCTTTAATCTGTAAACTGTCTCTTTATCTCTCCAGTTTTTTTATTACCTCTTCAACACTTGGGCGTTCTTCATCCTCATCATATACATCAGGATCTGATAGATTTGCAATACTTTCTCGCAAAAATCAAAAGCTCAAAATGGTAGCTTTTTTTGTCTTTTTTTATTATTTGAAAAAAACTTCATATAACCTATCTTGTTCCCATTTCTTTTTGTTCTTCGCCAAATGGATAGAGCTTCTTATAATATCTATCCATCTTTTTTTCTTTTTTTGCTTTGCGGTCTCAAAGCTGAACCAATCTGCTATCCCCATGTTTTTTTACCTTGAATACTGTTCTTCTATTTCAGTGATAATATCGAGTCTGTTTTGATGTCTGCCACCTTCAAATTCAGTCTCAAGGAAAGTGTCAACAATCATCTTAGCCATTTCAGAGCCTACTACTCTGGCACCGAATGCAATGATCTGCGCATCATTGTGAAGTGCCGCCATCTTTGCGGAATAAGGCTCTGAGCAAACAGCCGCCCTTATTCCCGGCACCTTGTTTGCCGCCAATGATATTCCTATACCTGTACCGCAAATAAGCACTCCCTTATCCACTTCTCCGGAAACAATAGCTTCTGCCACTTCCCTTCCGGGTACCGGATAATCACATCTCTCCCCTTCCATGGCGCCAAAATCCACAACTTCAAATCCGGCCTCTTCCAGATGCTCTGTCACAATATTCTTTAACTCTACCGCTGTATGATCGTTACCTATTCCAATTCTCATATTTCCTCCTTATATTTACAAAAGTTCCTTATAAACATCTCTCTTTTGTATTCCCCTATCCTTGGCCACAGCCTTCATTGCCTCTTTTTTGTCCATGCCCTCAGATATATATTTTTCATAATGTTCTATTATACTTATTTCTTCAAAGGACTTTTGCCTTTCTTCCCTTTTTTCCAAAAGGCTCTTCCCCTCTATAACAATTACATATTCTCCCCTGATTGCAACCTTTTCAGACTCATAATCAGATATTATTTCCGCAAGTCTTCCTCTTAAAACCTCTTCATGAAGCTTTGTAATTTCTCTAACTATGGCAATATTTCTATCTCCCATATACTCGAAGAGCTCCTTTAAGGTCTTTAACAATCTATGTGGTGCTTCATATAAAATAAGAGTGCGACTCTCCTGCGAAAGTTCCGTCAATATTTCCTTTTTCTCATTCTTATCCGCAGGCAAAAATCCCTCAAAAGAAAATCTTCTTGAACTTATTCCGCTTATTGCAAGAGCAGATACTACAGCACTTGCTCCCGGAATAACAGTAACCTCCAACCCTTCTTTGTATGCTATATCTACCAGCTCATAACCCGGGTCTGATATTGCAGGCATTCCGGCATCTGAAACAAAGGCAATATCCTTACCTTCTTTCACTTTTTCACAAAGTTCATATGCCTTTTCTATTTTATTATACTCATGGTATGAGGTCAAATGTCCTTTTATTTCAAAATGATTCAAAAGCCTTATAGTGTTTCTTGTATCTTCACAGGCAATAATATCTACATTTTTTAATGTTTCGATTGCCCTCACACTCATATCCGAAAGATTTCCTATAGGTGTAGCCACCAGATATATCTTACCTGCCATATATTCTCAACACCTCATCCGTATATACATTCTTATCTTTATAAACTGCCAAAGGCGGCTCCACATCCAGCCATACTCCGGATCCTTTTACCCCCTCTATCAAAACAAGATTTGCCTTACTTTCCATATAGGGATGTACAAATCTTATTCTCTTAGGTTCTATTCTGTTTTTCTTTAGTGCGGCAAATATTTCAGATAGCCTACTCGGCCTGTGTATCATAAAAAACTTACCGTTTTCTTTTAGCAGCTTACCTGCAATCTCCACCACTTTATCAAGATCTGTAAGAAGCTCATGTCTTGCTATTGCAAGCGGTAAATCAGGATTTTTTATAGCCGTAGTGTCCTTCATATACGGTGGATTTACACAGACAGTATCCACACTGCTATGCTTTATATATTTTAGTGCACCTGCAATATCATCATTTATAATGTCAATTTTTTCTTCCAGAGAATTGTACTTTATACTTCTATTTGCCATATCGGCAATATCTGTTTGTATTTCAATACCTGTTATTCTTTTTGCTTGAGTTTTTGCACTCAAAAGTACCGGTATAATTCCGCTACCTGTACAAAGGTCAACAGCATGTCCGCCTCTTTTTACTTTAACAAAATTTGCCAAAAGTACTGCGTCTATACCGAAACAAAACTTAGACGGATTTTGTATAAGGAAGAGATCCTTGCATTGCAAATCATCAAGTCTCTCTCCCGATTCTTCCATTATCAATTCTTCTTTCATTATCTTAAGCTTGTACCTTTATCTCTTTTAAAGAATACTCTTCAATTTCCTTTGCGTCCTCTGATTTGGTCACAAGTACCTTTACAGTCTGTCTGAGTACACTGGTGGAAACTATAACTCCGGTCTCTCCTGTAGGAGTTGAAACCTTTACACCTTCTTTTGGCATTTTTTTATTCAAATACTCATATGTATCCGACTCATTTTTTAAACAACACATCAGTCTTCCGCATACACCGCTTATTTTTGCAGGATTTAAAGACAGACTTTGTTCCTTTGCCATCTTTATAGATACAGGCACAAAATCAGATAAATAGCTATGGCAGCAAAGCGCTCTTCCACAAGAGCCAATACCTCCTACCATTTTAGTTTCATCCCTTACACCCACCTGTCTGAGTTCTATTCTAACTCTGAAAATAGACGCAAGTATCTTTACAAGCTCTCTAAAATCAACCCTGCATTCTGCCGTAAAGTAAAACAACACCTTTGCATTGTCAAATGTATACTCTGCTGAAATAAGTTTCATAGGCAAATCCAGTTCAATTATCTTTGCCTTGCAAATATCAAAAGCCTCTTTTTCTTTCTTATAATTTTCCTCGCAAATACAAATATCCTCAGCATCGGCTTTTTTTATTATCTTCTTTAGTGGATTATCATAAGCATCACTTAGTTCTCTGGCACCCAATATGACTCTGCCACATTCAATACCCCTTTCAGTTTCCACTATTACTCTGTCATTTACATCTATATCAATATCATCAGGATCATAGTAGCAGATATTCCCCACTTCCCTAAACCTAACGCCTATTACTCTCATATTTTTCTCCTATTTTCTAAGGCCTATAAAAAGCAATTCCATTACCGTATCTCCGCTTACATTGGAGTTCAGCCTAGTCTCCGTTTCATCTATCAAATCTATTATACTGTTTATCTTTCTAAGTGTATATTCTCTGGAAAGCCTCAGTATAATACTTTCCTCTCTTATAAATACAAGGTTCTCTATCTTCTTTGTAAGCTTTTAAGATACATATATCTCTATACCAGAGTCTAAGAAAATTTATAAACTCCTTAAATCCCCGGCTCTTTTTTCAATTCCTCTATAAATATAAGTATATCATTAATTCCTACTTCGAAATCTTTTTTTCACAAAAACTCTACATTTTGCTCATACATAACAGCAAAGTCCTCAGACTCGGCCATTGCTTTTTGCAATCCCCGGTGCACCGTTTGAATACGAAGCCACCATGGTAGCTACCTCTTCACTTATGCCTTTTTCAACAAGCCATCCCTTTATCCTGTCAGTACTGACAGCACTTAACAAAAGCTTTATACATCTACTCCTTATTGTTTCAAGAAGCAGGCTCATATTCCTTACCAAAAGTAAAATCACCACATACTCGGGCGGCTCTTCTATAGTCTTTAACAGAGCATTCTGTGCTCCCACAGTCATCTTATCCGCCTCATCTATTACATATATTTTCACTTTACCATGGTATGGTCTGATTGTAACATCATTGACTATACTTTCTCGTATCCTGTCAATTCCGATACTTTCCTTGCCTTCGGCATTCATATAAAAAAAGTCCGGATATGCATCTGCCAAAAACTGTCGGCAAGCCGGACATTCTCCGCATCCTATATGCTTTTCGCATATAAGTTCCATGGCAAATTCCCTTGCTATTTTGGACTTTCCAATCCCCTTGTCACCTGCCAGAATATATGCATGTGATATTGACTGTTTTGTTATTGATTCTCTCAACTGATGCCTTATCTTTTCATTTCCAAGAATAAAATCACTCATCCTGTATCTTTATTCCCATATCTTTTTTTATTTCAAGTATACATTTGTTCAAATCTTCATTGACATATTTCTTGGTGATTCCGGCAGCTTCAAGTCTCATAGGTGAGAAGTCCTCCTCATCAGCCAAAAATCTTCTGCAAAGCTCTGCATACTGCGGCTTTGATTGTACCATCTCTCTGTTTACAGCCCTCTGTAATCTTATACCGTCATTAAGCTCTATAAAAATCGGAACAACATTTTCCGCACCGTAATACTCTTTGATTTTTTTATAAGAATCCAAAGTACCTATTATAAGGTAGTTTTTGCTCTCAAGATGCAATGATCCGTCATCAATAGTCGCATATGTCCACGGGCCTTTAACTGTGTTATAGGTCCTCATTTCAATAAGCTTTCCCTGCTTTCTGTATTCTTCTATAACAGATTCATCTACAAAATGATAATCAACACCATTTTCTTCCCCATCTCTTATAGGTCTTGTAGTATATGTTATAAGTTTCTTTGTTCTTGGGCACTCCTCATACAATCTGTTAAAGATTGTATCTTTTCCTGAAGCACTCTTGCCCATTACATAATAAATTTTTCCCATTCTGTTTATGGGTCTAATCCATAGACCTTTTTCCCTTTTTTAATATAATCTTGCAACAACTCAAAGCCGGTCCGATCTATTATCTCTCCTTTTTTTATAATTGGTACTCCCGGTGGATATATGTATATATTTCTTTTGGCAACCTTATTTAGATACTTTTCATCAAGATTTGATGCAGACTCTTTCTCTATATAAATAAAATTTTTATCGATATCATTTAATGCCTCATAAAGCCTGTCAAAATCATCTTCTCTATCACAGACTGTACTGTAGGCCAGCACAAAATCAGATCTGCTCATCTCTGTCTCTATATTGTAAGACTCTCTTAATATATTTGCCAAAGTAATTCCGTCAATTTCATCGGAATATATAACAAGCTTTGTAAAATCATATCCAAGACCTGTATTATCCTGCCATAAATGGATACTTTTACAGCTTGAAAGTTTATCTCGAAAACTTTTCAGATTCTCCAAATACTTAAATGTATAAGCATAATCTTCACTCATATATCTAATGCATGCATCAATTCCCGCCACAAGGATATACGAAGGAGAACTTGTTTCAAATATATGGAGTGACTCATCAAGACATTTTTCTTCAATAAGTTTTGAATTCAAATGACAAAGTGCTGTTTGTGTAAGTGATGGCAGTGTCTTATGCAAACTTTGCACCACTATATCCGCACCAAAATTCAATGCAGATGATGGAAACTCCATATCAAGAGCATTGTTAAGATCGGCATATTTTTTTGTTGTTTTTTCTATATAAGCAAGGTGGGCACCATGCGCTTCATCCACAATCAAGGGGATACTATATTCATGCAACATTTTTGCAAGATTTTTTATATCAGATACAACCCCCTCATATGTAGGCGAAGTCAATAGTGCTGCCACTATATTTTTTTCTTTATTGTTTTCTAAGAGCGCTTCCACACTCTTTACATCGCATTCTTTTGCAATGCCTAAATCATTATACCCTATATTTACATATAATGGTACCAAATCTAACAATTCAACGGCATTATATACACTAAAATGTGCATTGTCCGCTACTATTATATAAGATTTTTTATTTTTATAATCCCCTGTGCATGCACAGGCTCTTATACTTGCAAGTATACCACAGCTTGAGCCATTTATTAAGTAGTATGTTTTATTAGTTTTATACACATTCCCGGCAAACTCCATAGACTCTTTTATAATGCCTGTGGCATCATGCAAATTATCAGTGCCCTCTACCTCAGTCAAATCCATACCATAGATGTCCGTCATCATTTCTTTTATTTCTTTCGGCACTCTTCTTTTATGCCCCGGCATATGCATAGGCAATATACCGGAGCTAACATATTCTTTTAATTTATATGCTAAAAAATTTTTATTCATTATCTGTATCTTTTCTTGTACCATAGTTTTTCCATGCCTTCATAGCTAAAAGCACAGCTATTATTATACATATAATATCTATTACTATAGTGGCAATCTGCCATCCCATCATACCTAAGTTTAAATTTTCAGGTGCATATGCTCTACTGTTAACTGTTGTATACAGTATATTATGTGATGCTTTTCTAAGCGCAATCACTGCTGTAGCACTTTTATCTTTTACATAATTATACCCTGCATCAATAGCTGTAAGACAGAAGTCATTACCGTTTCTTACATATCTGTCGGCATTCATATAACCATATCCGCCGGCTCCGAAGTAATCTGTAAGTACCATACCTCTAAAGCCCCACTCATCTCTTAAGATCTCGTTTAGAACTTCATTTGATGCAGCTGCAGGTGTTATTCCGTAATGGTTGAACGAACTCATAACCGCTTTAGCTTTTCCGTCTTTTACACATATTTCAAAAGGACGAAGATATATCTCTCTTACGGTCTGCTCATCCGCCCAAGTCATCAATTGATAGTTTCGGTTAGTCTCCTGATCATTTAGCGCAAAATGCTTAATATATGCATATACCCCATGATCTTCGGCACCCTTTACCGCCTCAGACGCAATCTTTCCCGCAAGTAAAGGATCCTCGGAGAAGTACTCAAAGTTTCTTCCGGCAAATGCACTTCTATGTGTATTCATAGCCGGTGCATACCAGCCTGAAACCTCCATCTCATCTGCCATCTTACCTATACTGTCTCCAAATGAATGTGCAAGATCTGTATTGAAAGTATTGGCAAGCATTATAGTTGCAGGAAGTCCGATTGAACCTTTTTTTGTAAAATTATTGTTTATTGAAGAAGGTCCGTCACAGTCAACCGTCTGTACTTTTCCTATCTTTGTAATAGCTGCTGTTTGATATCCTCCCAATGCCACAAGTTTTGACATATCATCAAAACTCATATTGTCAAGAAGAGTATCCCATGCCTCATCATCATAGTCAAGGCCACGAAGATCTGCAAGTTTTATATTGTTTCCTGCATTTGTTTTTGGCATCTCATCCGTTTCAACATCAAAATTTTTACCGTCATAATTGCTGTTGTTTAAAAATTTGGCCTTTTTGTCTGCCGCAAGTACAAAGTCTGTAGGTGCTTTTGTGGCCTCTTCGAGGTTTGCGAATTTATCTTTCCTTGAAAGAACTGTGAAATTGCCCCTCATATCATCAAGCTTGTTGGTAGCAACAGTATCATCACTGCTTCTCTTGTTTGTATCACCGTATACTATATCATCTTCAAGAGGGAATGTTCTTGTATCAAGTATATTATGAGAGTCTTCCTGCAAACTTATCTCATATACACCCTTTTCAAGCACATAGGCCTTTTTGATTTTTTCATCAAATGATGCCATATCTTCAACCGCAAAAGTAATCTTTACAGTCTCACTCTCACCGGGTTGTAAAAGCTTGGTTTTAGTAAAGCCTACAAGATTTGTACTTGCCTTTTCAATACCGCCGTTTGTGTAAGGAGGATTGAAATATAACTGTACAACATCTTTTCCTGCAACATTTCCTGTATTTGTTACCAAAACATCAATGCTTATCTTACCGTTATTTGCAACTATCTCTCCCATTTCCTTTGTAAAATTGGTGTAAGAAAGTCCGTAACCGAACGGATACTGTACATATCCGGCGTAATTTATAGCACCTTCTTTAGCTGCAGTCTCATAGAATCTGTATCCTACATAAATACCTTCAGCATAGTTTACAAAACTTGGGTTATATGATACTCCTCTGTCCTCTACGGCAAACTCATCCATATTTGTATAACGGAAATCTCCGAAGTTATTATAGCTTGGTGTTGTTTTTAAGTCATATACAAAAATATCGCTTGTCTTACCTGAAGGATTTACCTCTCCGTCAAGAATCTTACCAAGAGCATTAAATCCTGTCTGTCCCGCTCCCGGGCACCAAAGTACACTTGTGATATTCTCATACTCGTTTACAAAACCAAGTTCCATAGGATTTGAAGCATTTATGATTACAACGATGTTTTTAAATTTCTTATTTACCGCATCAAGCATTGCTATTTCTCTGTTTGATAACTCCAAATAGCTCTTATCTGCATCCAGATCATCCTTTTGATCGCTGTATCTGATACCCTTTGATCCGAAAGTACCTCCGTCCACAAAAGTATCCTCAACACTTGGATCAAGGCTTTTTGGCAAATCGGCTCCCTCTCCACCGGATCTTGCAATAACAACTACGGCTTTATCGGAATAATTTCTTGCATTGTCCAAAATATTTGCTTCATTATATTGCTCTATCGACGGCTCAGGTATAGTCCAGTCCTGTCCCCACATTCCGACTGTAGGTCTGGTCTGTCTGAAATCCGTATAAAACTTTACAAGTTCTTCATTAACTTCAAATCCTGCATTCCGTAGTCCTTCAATAAGTGACACTGTAGGGAATGAATCATTCAAACCCCCGGAACCTGTGCCACCGTATAAAGGATTTGTTGATGACCACCCAAAGAGATTGAGCTTAGAACCCTTTTCAAGCGGAAGTGTTGAATCATTTTTTAAAAGTACAATACCCTCACTTGAAATCTCCTCTCCTAAAGATTTTGCTTCATTTAGAGACTGCTCTGTAATAACTCCCCTTCCTGTCGCAAGTGTTATCATAGTCTTTAAAGGACCGTTCAACATCAGATTGATATTAAAAAGTGCTCCAAGTCCAAATACAAGCCATGAAATCGATCTTATAAGGTTTTTTAGTGCAGGCTTTTCCTTTCTTGTGAAAAACATAACCACAAGTGCCGCTACAAAAAGTGTTACTATAGCTGTAAGTTGAGGTGCTATAGACTTAATAACACTTATCACATCCGCCATATTAATAGCTAACATAATACTCCTCCTATTTTTATTTCTTCTCCGGCATGACAATATATTTCATTGTAGGATAGCTGATGACCACCTGAACAATGATGTTTACCGCATTAGCCAGTGTAGGTACAAGACTTGCACCAACCCCTATATCCCTGAAAAACTTCTGTGAATATGCAGGCAGTGCCGCAGAAATAATTATCAATACAACAGCAAGCATAATATACTTCGGTATAGCATCCTTAAATGCCGCATTTGATTTAAATACAAACTGTTTTTGAACAAAGAAATTTACAGTCTGAGCAAGTGCGGTAGCCACAAGGAAACTTAAAAAGCCTGCCGTCCCAAGGTTTTGCTCTATATTTTCCGCATAATTAAAAACCAAAAATTTAAACGGTATCTGATGCCATCCAAACCCTGTAAATGTAGCCGTTCCAATCCACATAACTATAAAATTTACAATTGTTGCCACATTTGAGAGAATATTAAATTTAATAAACTCCCACAGATTCGGATGCGCTTCTATCCATTCTTTTACTACATTCATAACTACTCTCTATCTTCTCTTTGAAGGAACTTTTCTTTATATATCTTATTGGCCTTTCTGTTTTTGAAATACCCCTTTACAATACCTGTAATCCCCTTAAAGAAATGTCCGTTTACCAACAGTACTATGGCATCTACCATCTCCATACTTACCTGTCCGTTACTCATCTTTCCGATAGCTCTAAAGGGCATATTAAACTGGAAAAGAGTATTAAGATCCGGTACTCCGGCCTCAAGCGATTTTTTAAGTCTTTTATCAAGTACCTTATAGGCATGTCTTGCAATAAAACTTTTTGCATAATACATCTGACATAATGCATCATTGATTCCAAGTTCCCCGCTCCAACGTCCGTCAGGTATTTCCCGTCCAAGCAAAATCCTGTACTCTTCATCACTTACATTTGCTACATTTCCGTCAAAGTATGAAGGCAAATCACTCTTATTATACGAAAAAACTGTTGCATTACCTTCAACACTTACTTGAGACTGCAATCTGATATCTACACAACTGCTTCCGATGTATATATCATATTCTCCGGTTTCAATCTCAAAGGCATTTGTCGCTACATTATAAAACCTGAATGATTTATCATCAAATAAAATAGTAATTTTTTTCTTTTCACCCGGATTTAAATATACCTTTTCAAATCCCTTTAATTCAAACTTTGGCCTGAATATATTTGATTCCTTCAATCCTATATAAAGCTGTGCAATCTCCTCACCTGCAAAATCACCCGTATTTTCAATATAAAAGCTTACCTTATCCCTATCTGCTTCTATATCACTGTACTTAAACTCCGTATAGGAAAGTCCATATCCGAAAGGATACATTACAGGTACATTTGCTGTAGTAAAATATCTGTAGCCTACAAATATACTCTCTCTATATTCCGAAGTCCTCTCTTTTGAAGGATAATACTTTATATTCGGAACATCTTCATACTTTTTACAATACTTTCAGAGAGCTTGCCGCTTGGACTGTACTCACCGCTAAGCAGTTCAAATACCGCACCCATGCCTGCCTGACCGAAGAGATATCCGTGTAATATTCCCTTTAAATTCTTTTCCCAAGGCATTTCAATACATGAACCTGCACTGATTACACCGACTATATTATGATTAGTCTTTGAAAGCTTTTCCAATAATGTTATCTGATTGTTTGGAATTCTAAGATGAGTTCTGTCAAGACCTTCAGATTCACTCGCCTCGTTAAGTCCGAAGAAATAAAGTACAATATCCGCCTGCTTTGCAAGCTCTATTGCTTCATTTACAAGGGATTCATCCTCTTTATCCGCTCTTGAATATCCATGTGCCATACCTATTATATTTAGATCAAACTGTGATATAACTTTTTCCACAGTATCAACATTGGTAGCATTTACATTTGTGATTCCTGCTCCCTCATATATCGGATTAATATCCAAATCTTCAAGCTTTTCCTCAATATTGCCTATGGCGGCCTCAATCTTTTTCTCTTTTTCAGAGTCAAGATCAAGCTTCTTTATAAGCCTTTGTGCATCCTCCACTATTGTCGCATTCACCATAGAAGATCCCGCTCCCTGATATCTTGGGCTAAAAGCAAAGTCACCGATAATCGCTACCTTTTTACTCTTATCAAGCGGCAAAATGTTTTCCTCATTCTTTAAAAGTACAATACTTTTTCTTGCAGCTTCTCTTGCAAGCGCATTATTGTTTTCAAACATCTTTGCCTTATCTTGCGGCTTTTTCTTATTCTTTGTAGACAATGTGATATCTATCAACTCATCCACTCTGACATCAATATCACTTTCACTTATCTTACCGGTCTTTAATGCCTCCAAAAGCTCTCTTGCACTGTCAAGTCCCGGAGCCGGCATTTCCAAACTCGAACCGTTTTTTACTCCTAAAGCATGATCGTTTGAAGCTCCCCAGTCGGTAACCACCATACCGTCAAAGCCGATATCTTTTCTTAAAATATCCATCAGAAGGTGCTCATTCTCATTTGCATATACACCGTTGACCATATTGTAACTCGTCATTAGAGATTTCGGTTTACCCTCTTTTATAGCTATTTCAAAGGCGGTGGTATAGATTTCTCTAAGTGTTCTCTCATCCAGTACCGAATCCATAGCCATTCTGCGAAGCTCCTGTGAATTTACGGCAAAATGCTTTACACAGGCGGCTATTCCGTTACTTTGTATCCCCTTTATCATAGCCGCAGCAAGTTTTCCGCTAAGATACGGATCTTCCGAATAGTACTCAAAATTTCTTCCGCATAGCGGATTTCTCTTGATATTTATTCCGGGGCCTAAAAGTACATTTACATCCTCTGCCGCCGCTTCAATTCCCAGCCCTTCTCCCACTTTTTCAAGAAGACTTACGTCCCAGCTGTTTGCCAGAGTGGCCGCAGTCGGAAAGCATGTTGCAGGTACGGAAGCATTCAGTCCCAAATGGTCACCTTTTCCTGCCTGCTTTCTCACACCTGTAGGCCCGTCGGCATGGTGAAGAACATCAACCCCTATAGAAGAAAACGATCTCGTATCCCAGGCATTTTTACCTGAAAGGTAGGCACATTTTTCTTCCAATGTCATTTTTTCAATAATATCTCTATGCTTCATTCTCCTCCTTATAGAAAACTTATTTCCGCTCTTTCTACATCATGGTAAATTCAACAAAGAAATTTACCTCTACACCTGTCTATATTATAGTATATATTAAAAAAGTTGTGTATGTTTTCAAAACATTTTTTATACAAAAACAGGGAGTCTTAAGACTCCCTGTAACTATTGTATGTTTGAAAAGCTAAAAAGGAAAATAGCTTAACAACCAATTTAAACTTCCGGCTCTATGATACCGTATTTTCCGTCTTTTCTCTTATAAACTACGCATACCTCATCGCTGATTGCATTTCTGAAAACATAGAAATCATGTCCCAAAAGTTCCATCTGCAAACATGCCTCCTCAGGATCCATAGGCTTGATACTGAATCTCTTTGTCTTTACAATCTTTATCTCGTCTTCATCATCTCCATAAGCGACTTCGTCATTTATAAAGAAATCTGAGAATGACATTGCAGCCTGCTTCTTATCTATAAGCTTATTCTTAAACTTTTTAATCTGCTTTTCTATGATGTCCTGAACCTTATCTATGCTGACATACATATCTTGGCTAACTTCCTCGGCTCTTATAAGTCCCTGCTTCGTAGGAATAGTAACCTCGATCTTATGTGCTTCCTTTTGCACACTTAATGTAATTCTTGCCTCTGTCTCAGCTGTAAAATACTTTTCTAATTTCTGAAGCTTCTCCTCTACCGCCTTCTTCAAACCATCAGTAATCTCAATATTTCTTCCAGTAATTGTATAACGCATATGTATAAGCTCCTTTTCTTTTTTATTTGTCTATAGTATACCACTTTGTAAACAAAAATTCAATTTAAATTTATAATTGTACTGTCAATTTGATTAAATTTTTTTCAACTAATATGATTTTTTTATTAAATTTTTTTATTCAATTGTATTTTTCTGAGTAAAATTGCACTTTTTATATTTTTAGCTCATAAAAACTACAAATTTATCTCAAATGCAGTCTTTACTCTATGGGGATAAAACACTTGATTTGTGGATAAGTCGGTTTATAACTTGAAAACAGCCTATTTATTAGCTTTCTAAGACCTGTAAAACCCACTATTTTTGTGGATAAAAATATGGATAATGTTGACAAGTCTTTTTAAACATAAAAATTATGCACTTTGCTGTTTCGTCTTAAATATAAGAATTCAGACTTGACAATAAAATTATACACTACTTTTATTTAAAATAATATTCATACTATATTAATTCCAAATACTGTTCCACCGGGATACCACGGTACTTATCCGCCTTATCTATATTTAATTCAATCATTTTCTTTACAACTTCCATTGAATGTGATGTTGCATCTAAAAGTGATTTCCCTTTTAATATATCTCCTACCAAAATTGCCGAGAATATATCTCCGGTTCCAGGAAAGCGCACAGCTATCTCATCATATTCAATTCTAAAGCACTCTCCCTTCTTACTGTCAAATCCGATACAGCATTTCTTATCATTAAAAGGAACTGATGTGATAATTACCGAAGCATTATTTTTTCCGGTAAGTTTCCTAAGTAATTGTTCTTCTTCATAATTTGAAATTCCTCTGTCCTTATACTCCATTCCTGTAAGAAGGCAGGCTTCGGTATAATTGGGCTTTATAAGATCTGCAAATTCCAGTAATCTCCTGCGACTTTCTATAGCATCTTTTGATATACCGTTATAAAGACTTCCGTCATCTCCCATTATAGGATCCACAAATATAAAACTTCCTTTTTCTTTTTGTTTGGAACAAAAATCCGCCAAAATACTTGCCTCTTCATCAGAAGCTATAAATCCGAGGGCTATAGATTCAAATGTAAATCCGAGTTGCTCCCATACATTTACAGTATTTAAAATATAATCCTTAGTATCTAGAATTTCAAACTTACCGTAGTCAAGAGTATTTGATACTAATGCTGTAGGAAGTGTAAATATCTCAAATCCCATATTTGAGAATATAGGCATCATAGCTGACAGCGCTACTTTACCATATCCCGCCAAATCATTAATAAGAAGTATCTGTTTATTTTCATTCATATCTGTCTCTCCTTTTTTTAATAACTATGCTGATTATATCATATTTTTTCTACTAAAAAACAGACCTTTCGCATCAGCAAAAGGCCTGTCTACAATCATAAGGGTATTCGAATTTTAATTATGGATGAATTACATCATAGTTTGCTACATCATAATATCCGTCAGGATCTGTATCACTGCCAAACCACACATGTGCATAATGTCCGTCAATGGAAACTCCCATGGTCTTTATAAATGACCATGATCCCTGAGTAGTCATTATACTGTTATGCCCCGGCGAATTCTTCCAAAGATTAAGCGCTCTCTCAGGACTTATCGTTCCACTGGACCATGAAGAAATTTCATATCCGTTTCCTGTGTAATTGGTAATCTCACTTGGCTTACTCCACATACCGTTTCCATAGTAGTGATCATCCGTATAAACCAAACGTGTCCAGCTTCCGTTTCCTGACCAGCTGTGAAGATTCCCTTGCATACCTCTTGAATCTACCTGATTCTCAGGTGTGTAAGTATTTGAATCACGTACATGTGCTCTTGCAACTTCTGTAAGAGATTTTGAGAATGACAATTTAGGTAAACCAAGGCTTTCTCTATATGCATTGATCATATAGTAGAGCTTCGCCTCTTTCTCACTGAGTCCCATTGCCTTTAATGCTTCAATTACCTGATTCTCCTGAGTAGAAACTGTAGGAGTTGTTGTATTTGGAGTCGTTACCGCATTATTTCCTGTATTTCCTGAAGGTACAACCACAGTGTTGTTTCCTGAAGGAACGGTAACATTGTTATTTACTGAAGGTGTTGTATTATTGTTTGTTGTATTACCTGTATTTGCAACTGTATTATTTGCATTTCCGCTTGGTACAACTATTGAATTGTTTCCTGCTGTAGATATTGAAGTTGTGCCTGAACCGTTTCCTGAAGCACTGCTGCCACCTGCACTTCCCGATCCACCGGAGCCTCCGCCACTTCTGCCGCTTCCACCTGAGCCGCCTGAACTTCCACCGCTCCTTCTGCTTCCACCGGATCCGCCGGAGCTTCCACCGCTTCTTCTGCTTCCGCCTGATCCTCCACTACTTCTTCCACCGCCTGAAGAACTTCTCTTTGTTCCGGATCCGCTTGTTTTACTTATATTGACAGCCTTCCTTGCTCCTTCAACCCACTTGCCGGTAGCATCCACATAATAACCGTCAGGTGTAGAGGTACTTACAAGCATAGCTCCGTCAGCACCAAGATAATAATTTCCTATCCAACGATTTTCAACCATATAGCCGATACCGTCAAAATAGTACCACTTATCTTTTATAAGCTTCCACGCATTTGTAGGGTATGTTCCGTCCTCCTCTTCATACCACCATCCCTTATCATTTCTCTTCCACTGTGCCTCATTCGCAGCCATAACAGGTATCACTAAAAAAGCTGAAACCGCCACCACCGATACGGAACACATTAACTTTTTGAATAAATTCATAAACACCTCCAACATTGTAAATTAGTTATAACACTATTATGTCATATACTAACATTTTTGTATCCATATATTCAAGTCTATTATACTATTTCTACTATTATTCTTTCGATTAATACTCTAGTTTAATAGACCTTCTACCAATGCATTTATAGTTTCATTATCTTCTTCTTTTGGATTCCACAACAGTCGGACTTCTTCATCTATTACGTCAAATCCGGCTGCCTTTAGCTGCTCTTTTAATATTTTCACAGACTCTCCTGACCAACCATAACAACCGAATGCGGCAGCCTTTTTATTTTTAAATTTCAACTGTCTCAAAAATTCCATCCAGCCTGCTACACTGCTCAGTATTCCGTTTCCGACTGTAGGAGAACCTACAACTATTGCCTTTGACTTGAATACCTCAGTCATAACCTCATTTTTATCAGCTTTTGATATATTAAATACTTTTACCACTGTATCCGGACTTTTATCATGTATTTCATATGCTATTTTATACGCTACCTTTGCAGTACCTTCCCACATTGTATCAAATACGATACTTATCTGATCTTCCTGATACGCCTCTGCCCACTGTGCATATTTCTCCACTATTTGTAAAGGATTCTCTCTCCATATAGCTCCGTGAGACGGTGCAATGATATCAAACTGTAAATTAAAACCGGCTATTTCCTCCAACTTCTTTTTTAGAATAGGAGCAAAAGGATTCAGTATATTAGCAAAATACTTCATTGACTCTTTCCAAAGCAGACATTGATCAGCTTTGTCATTAAAAAGCTCCTCCACAGCATAGTGCTGTCCGAATGCATCATTTGAAAAGAGTATATTATCTCCTGTTAAGTATGTTGCCATACTGTCAGGCCAATGTAACATTCGCATTTCCACAAAAATGAGCTTCTTTCCGTTTCCTATATCAATAGAATCCCCAGTTTTTACAACATGAAAGTCCCATCCACGCTTACCATATTGACCTTCAATGCTCTTAACCGAAGCGGCAGTACAATAAATCGGTGTGTTTGGAATCTCATCCATCAACGCTGTCAAAGAACCCGAATGGTCACACTCTCCATGGTTTGCCACTATAAAATCAATCTTCTTAAGATCAATCTCCTGCTTTAAATTCTCTACAAAGTCAAAACGATGTGGTGTCCATATTGTGTCAATCAACACTGTCTTTTCCTCTTCAATCAAGTAGGCATTTTGACTTGATCCGTTTATTATGGAATAGTCATCACCATGAAAACTTTCAAGTTCCCAATCCAAATATCCTACCCAACTGACATTCCCTTTTACATGCTTTCTCATACTAATCCTTTCTCAACATAAACAGTTCGTATCAACTATATTCTATCATTAATTTAGATGCTTTTACAATAGACGCTTACCCCATCTGATATATAAAAAATATGCATATAAGAATCTCTCTTATATGCATATTCAAGCTTTATTTTATTCTACTATATCCATCTTGGATACCTGCATATTTACCTCTCCGTCAGCAATAAAACTGATTTCATTTGCCTCGACAGGAGTATAGATTCTTGAGCTTAGCACCTCTTTTCCACCGTTTACAAATATCTCTACACTGAATCTGTCAAGTAGTATACTTAGACTTAACTTTCCGGACTTGATATCTATATCTATCTTTCTCTCATCAATAGCATCTTTGGTCAACCCTGAAAATCTTCTTGAAAACTTCAATGTTTTCTTTTTAAAATTTATCTTTATAAAAGAATTGTATCTATGATTTGCCGCCAAATATATAATACATTCCTTTGCATCAATCTTTTCGATATCCAGATCAAGTCTTGCAACTCTTGAATTTAATTTTGTATCCTGAAATTTATAATCCTTCTCCAAACAAAAGCTTGTTTTATACTTATTTGTATAATGTTTTTTTAGCTCTTTTGCAGGTGTTTGATAAATAATATTTTCCTTTAATTCAAGTTCCCTCGGATAAGTCATCTGACCGCACCATTTTGCACCGTCAGGAGTTAAATCATTTCCCCAATCATGCAACCATGCGACCGAAAGAGTTCTATCATTAATATTTAGACTTTGAGGTGCATAATAATCAAAACCGAAGTCCAATGTTCTTGCTTTATCTGTAGGGGTAAATTTGTAGAGTTTTTTATCATATTCACCTACAAAGTATAAAACCTGATGTCCATTAAAATATTCTCTGCCCTTTGCCTGTATCTCCATTACTGAGACTACCAATATATACTTATCATGAAGTTTAAAGAAATCAGGACATTCCCACATCTTGCCGTAATCACCGTTATTTTCAAAAAGAATATTTTTATATTCCCAGTCAATCAGATTATTTGAAGCAAAGAGTAATATACTGCCAAGTCCTCTTTCATTCTTTGCACTTACTACACAATAATATACGCCGTCTTCCTTCCAAATTTTGGGATCCCTAAAGTCTATAACGCTAAATCCCTTCGGCAAATGTTCCACTCTTATGACAGACTCTTCAGATATACTTCCATAGTTAACTCCGTCACCGATTTCTACAGCCTGCTCCTCTTTTCCGTCATTATGTACGGTATAAATAAGTATATGTTTATCTCCTTCACAAAGTGCTGTACCGGAGAAGCACTGTCCCTTTATTTCATCATCCGGTGCGAGTGCAACAGGTAATCTGTCCCAGTTTACAAAGTCTTTGCTCTTTGCATGTCCCCAATGCATCGGACCCCATTTTATATCATATGGGTTGTATTGATAAAACAAATGATATTCACCTTTAAAGAACGAAAAACCGTTCGGATCGTTCATCCATCCTATATCCGGAGTAAGATGATAAACCGGCCTTTCAATATCTTTTATTTTTGATTTGTTCTCTCTGAAATACTCATTCGCTTTTTCTTTGTTGTTCATATTATATTTCCATCTTAGAATCCTAAATTATCATTTACCAAAATAACATGTATTCTACCCTCGTGACGAGAGTATCTTGTTACCAAAAACTGACAGCATATGGTGTCAGGTGATTTACAGTCTGAGCATTTTCCTGTGATCTTGCAAGGAGTCTTTATATCAAATCTCTGTGTATTCGCTGTAGCGGCAACATTTCTGGCACGCTTCATAGCACTGTCTATATCGGAACATATCTTATTGATTCCAACAATAAACACAACTTTTTTCGGTCCCTGTGCTATACATGATACACGATTGGCATTCCCGTCAATATTTACAAGAACTCCGTCATCTGTCATAGCATTGGCGCTTGAAAGAAATATATCGGCATCATAAGCCGCCAAAAGTGCCTCCCTAGGTTCCATCTTGGCTCTGTCCATATAATTATAATTACCCTGCTCAAGTGCGGAAATCAATCCTATTTCATGTGCACTCATGCAACCGCCCATAGCGATTTTACTGTTTTCTGGAATAAGTTCAAGTGCAATCTTGAGTGCTTCTTCCTTATCCTTTGCGTAGTACCCTGTCATATTACGGGATTTTAGACCTTTGATTACGGTATCTGCCAAAATTTCATTTCTCTTTTTTAAGTTCTCGTTCATATATTCTCCTCTTACTTGATTTCAATCAATATATTTGAGCATTGATTTTTTCTACTTATCCAAGACCCTTGCTCTTTCAAGTGCCTTATCTATATTCTCACAGAAGTTTTCTCTTCCCGCCTTTTCTATAAATCCTGCCTTTTCCATTACTTTCATCGGTTGCTCATTTACATGAGATAATATCAAAGTCATATTTCTTTTTTTGCAAATCCCAAGTAATTCTTCCAAAGCTTCCAGTCCTGAAATATCCATTGCAGGTACATTTCTCATACGCAGAACCAGTACATTTTTTTCATCTTCATTTGCTATATTAAGTAAATCTTTTGTAGCACCAAAAAATAATGCTCCAAAAATCTCATAAACTATTGTATTTTTAGGTACAGCCTTCAAGTCAGAATTTAGTGCATACTCATCCGAGTCTGATTTATCCACCCATTGGCGTACATTTGCAATATCGGACATACGCTTTAGGAAAAGAAATGCCGCAAGAATCATACCGAACTTTATAGCCATTACAAGGTCAAAAAGTACCGTTAAAAATAAAGTAATCAATAAAACCGCAATATCACTTTTAGGTGCTGTTTTTATTATATGTACCACATTTCTCCATCCGCTCATATTGTAGCCGACTATAATAAGAATGGCAGCCAGACAGCTCATAGGGATAAGCGATGCATATGGCATCAAGAATAACAATATAAGCATAAGTGTAATTGCATGAATCATACCTGCAATAGGTGTTCTTCCACCGTTTTTAACATTTGCAGCAGTTCTTGCAATAGCACCGGTAGCAGGTATTCCACCAAATAGTGCCGACATTATATTACCAACTCCCTGTCCTATAAGCTCTGCATTCGGACTGTGATGACTCCCTGTCATTGTATCTGAAACCACGCATGATAAGAGAGATTCTATAGCAGCCAATATCGCTATGGTAAATGCCGGTGATATCATCTGAGATATAAGCTCAGGTGTTACCCCCGGCATACTAAATTCCGGAAGTCCGGCTTTTATGGTATATAAGTCACCTATAGTTTTTACAGGAAGGTTTCCAGACTTTACAATTAGAGTTGTAACTATAATTGCAATCAAAGATCCCGGAATCTTCTTAGATACCTTCGGCCAAAATATCTGAATAAGCAATGCCAAAAGACCTACTAAAAAAGTTGCGATATTTAATGTGTGAAAATTCTTAAAAAAAGCAATCATCTTCTCCACAAATTCCGCAGGCACCGCTCCCATATCAAGCCCGAAAAAATCTTTTATCTGTCCTGCCACTATGCTTACAGCAATTCCGAAGGTGAATCCTACCGTAATAGTCTTCGGTATAAACTTTATTAAATCTCCAAGTCTAAAGATTCCCATAAGTATCAGCATAAATCCTGCCATTATCGTGGCAACTGTAAGCCCTGCCATTCCATACTGGGCCACTATACCATAGATTATTATAACGAAGGCAGCTGTCGGTCCACCTATCTGCACTATACTTCCACCCAGAAATGAAATAAAAAATCCTGCAACCACCGCTGTGTAAAGCCCCTGTTCCGGATTTACACCTGATGCAATTGCAAGCGCTATTGAAAGCGGCATTGCAATAATTGCAACTATGATACCTGAAATCAAATCCTTTACAAACTGCTCTCCGGTGTAACTTTTTAATGCTTCAAAAATCTTAGGTTTTATATAACTGAAGTCCACATTTCCTCCCCATATGTTCTAAAATTTTAATCTTTACTATAAGAACAATATGACTTTATGATAGCATAGACAAAATATAATCTACAATACTTATGTATACAAAAATCAAACATATTATGAGCTTGAAGTTCTTATGTCAAAAATACATATATGTTTTAACTTATATATCTAATGTTCCATATTATTCCTTAAGATTGTACTTATATAATCCCCCTTATTCCTGCTTATGCATGCTGTCGCATATGTCAAGGGCGATTTGGATGTAACTCCCTTATATTCAGGACTTTAAAACAGGCATACTATAGAATACATTCTTTTTATTCTCCAAATCTATAAACCACTTACCACCTATATATTTTCTGAAAGTCTCTCCAATATATACTGTCAAGTAATCAAGCGTTTTCTTATCTTTTATTAGCCCTTCGGCATCTTTATAATTAGCTAAGATCCATTTTTCCAGTTCATCCAATGACTCCATACTGTAGTCAAGTTTCAAGTTATTTTCCCCCGCAAATGTGTCTGTAAAATATTCCATTTTAAAAGGTATAAGAATTATCCACTCTTCAAAGTTTTCCCTGGTATAGCCCATATTTTTACTCTCCTCATTTCTATTTATCTACGTATTCTCTGATTTTATAAATATTATATAAAGGAATATTTGTCATCCATTCCTGCTCACGATAATCTGACATAGATGTACGAACAGCATACTTTGTATGATACTTTTCACAAAAGGCTTTAAGACTCTTTGCTCTCAAGTTCTCTTCCGCTTTAACCTCCAGAGGAATTATCGATGTTTTGCCTTGAATCATAAAATCTATCTCTCCACTTGAATTAGATGTGGAATAATAATAAGGCTCTATACCTTCCGATGCAATAAGTTGCTGCAAAACATATTGCTCTGTCAATGCTCCCTTAAATTCAGTAAAAATTCTGTTGCCGTCAATAATTACTTGAGCATCCAAATCTGTCATAGCTATCAATAAACCGATATCAAGCAGATAAACTTTAAATGCATCAAGGTCAAGATATGCTTTCAATGGAAGTGCTACTTTTCCTACTCTTTGTACCTTATGAATCAACCCGCAATCTAAAAGCCACTGTAATGCAAGTTCAAAGTCCTTTGCTCTTGAACCCTTTCTAACTTGTCCATAAATATATTTTTTATTTTCTTTTGCCAACTGCATTGGAATAGAATTCCACACAAGATTTAGTCTTGGAACAAGTGAAACTTCTGCATGCTTTGAAAAGTCTTGCTGATAATAATTCAAAAGATTTTTCTGTATTTCTCTCACTTGTTTAAAATCTTTACTGTCAACATAAGTTTTTACAACCTCAGGCATTCCACCTACATAGTAGTATTCACGAAGTCTTTCTATATATTTAGTCTTAAACATTGTTATCATGTCTGTATCATCACTTTGAAGTACATTTGCAAAACGTTCTTCACCTAAAGCATATAAAAACTCAAGAAAGGTCAATGGGTAAAGATCCATAAAGTCAACCTTACCTACAGGAAATGATGTTCCTTTATGAAGGGCTACACCTAATAATGAACCTGCTGCCACTATTGCATACTCCGGTGCATTCTCACAAAAGTATTTCAATGAAGAGAGAGCCTTTGGTACCTCTTGTACTTCATCAAATATCAATAAAGTATTTTTTGCATCAATAGAAACTCCTGTTTCTATACTGATTGCCAATAAAATCCTGTCTGTATTGATATCGCCCTCAAATACCTGCTCCAACCTTTTGTTATTATCAAAATTTACATAAGCAACTTTTTCAAAACATGTTCTTCCGAACTCCTTCATCAGCCAGGTTTTTCCAACCTGTCTTGCCCCTCTGATAATCAAAGGCTTTCTATTTTCTTTATCCTTCCATTCTATAAGTTTTTCAAGTGCAAAACGCTTCATAAGGTCTACCTCCCAAAATACTTCTATAAAAAACATACTCTTTTTTATATATTAGAGGTTTAAAAGCATTTCGTCAACATTTTTAAGGCCATAAAAATGTAATTTACCACACTTTTAAGGCCGTAAAAATGTAATTTACCACACTTTTAAGGCTGTAAAATATACTTTATCTAAGTGAAAACTAAAAAAACTTTTCAAATGTACATTTTTGATACTAAAAAAACACTTTAAACCATTAAATTGATATTAAAGTGTTTTTTTAGATTGTTTAATTTATAAATTTGCAAACTGAACACAATGCTCTTGTTTTTCTTCTTAAACCTTTACAAATTTTTACAGGTTATTAAGTTTCGTTTTTTTCATATTTGATTTTTTTCATTGATTTTTAAACTTATACCGATGATTTGGATTATCTTTACAAATCCACCATACAATTTTTATTACTTTTCTCATCAATTTCTGTTGGCTTTGCTAAAAGAATATTATTCAGATAATCCCATTCGTTTAATAAATACTCATGCGTAGTCGCAAGATCGTTAAAACCTTTTAATACTTTATTTTTTTGACAATATAGACAACAAGATATGTTCATTAGAATTTTTTTCTTAACTGTTTGTCGATATTCTCTGCTACATTCTGAACATTTCCACCATGCTCTATAATTTGAATTACACATTAGAGAACTAAAGTCCCTGTCATTTGAAGTTGACCATTCCTTAAACAACCATGGGTGTGTTGTCGGAAGATCGTTAAACCCTTTTAATATTTTTGCTTTTCTACAGTAAGGACAAGATATTTTACTAGTGAACTTTTGACTAACAACCTGCTGGTATGTATTTGAACACACAGAACAGTTCCACCATGCTTTATAGCTCGATTTGTTGGTCAAATAGCTTAATTGTCGGTCATTCAAGCTTGACCATTCTTTTATTAAGTGAGGATGAGTTGTTGCAAGATCATTAATTCCTTTTATTAATTTTCTATTGGAACAATAAGGGCAACATTTATCGTCTTCAGCTCTATTAGAAATTTTTGCCTTATAGTTTCTGTGGCATTTTCTACATATCCATTCAATTATATCGTTTGAATTAGAGAAAACATTATAAATGTCCCCATTAATATTTTCCAGCCATTCTGATTTTAAAAATGGTTTTTTGTAACCCAATGATTCTTCAGGTTTAGGTATCTTTTTATTACAGTAAGGGCAAATTTTTCTTGAGTTCTCTATTGTTAATATTCGAAAAATTTATCTAGAACGATACTTAGTTTTTCATTAAATTCTAAATTACAACAGTCGCACAACCATATATATTTTTTATTTTTAGCTTCCGATAGAGTAATTTCATCAATTTTTTGGGTATTCTTGCTGCTCCAATAACTAGTTAGTTCAGGATGAATATCAGATATTGTATTATATCCCTTTAATGGTTGTTCATCATTACAATATGGACAGCTATCTATTACTTCTCTTCTTATTGGAATTGAACAAAGGTATTCGCCTTGACAAATAGAACAGTTCCACCAATATTTTTTTGTTTCAATATGACTTAGAGCTAAGTGAACAGGGATATTATTTTTTTTACTCCATTCTTTCCGTAACTTTGGCGAATTATGGAAAATATCATTGTTAAAAACCAATTTATTCCAATCACAGTTGTTAGGACACGTTTCAAAATTACTATTCTCTAAGTTAGTTCTAGAAATCATTTCGACAGGGCTACATTGAAACTGAATATTACAACAAGGACATTTCCAATTTAAAACATCAAATGATTTATGCCAGTATTCAGAAATAGATTTATCATTACTTTTATCCCAAAATTTCTCTAAATATATTTGTTGAGGTATTTCAAAGGCTGCGTCGGTACTAGGAAATTGATCATGTAGTCGTTCTTCTGTCCAGAAATTTAATCCAAATCTCAAACTTTCTTTAATTCTGAATTGGGTTGATATTGTAAAATTTTGATACTCGGGGTACAGATATTCTTTGACTAATCTCTTTACACTATCTCGATTAACCAAATTCAGACCTAATAAGTCTTCAAGTTTGCTATCTATACCTTCATGTAATAGTCCAAGAAAAAGTCTGATATATTCAGGACTGACTTTATACTTTTTATTCATTTAAATTTCCCCCGAATTGAAACTAATTGACCAACTTTATTGAATATGGCTTGTACTTGAGATGTTTGGATTAATGGTCCTCTTTATTGGAATTCAGTCCAAACTATAGTAGACTGAACTCGCTATTCATATATTCGTGAGGCATTCAAAATGTCTGCTAGCATACTCCAATTTAAAGTTTTGTCGTTATATTCTTTCATACCTATATTTTTATAGTATCCATCCATGTCTTCAATCCAATTTTTCATGGCTTCTAAAAAGCTATCTAGTGTATTATTTTCAAAATCTTCTGTATGAATTTCAGTAATGAATTCTTTTAAAAAAACTAGAAAGTCATCTCTATTTTTAATTTCCATAATATAGTCCTCCTCGAACAATGTCTTTCAGACGGCCTCAAAAGATATATTGAGACTGTCTGAAAATATAAAATTACTTTTTCGCAGCACGAATTTTTTTCAACCAATTCTCCAAAATAGTAACTTTCTCGGGAGGAGTCCCCCTATCCAAAGCATTCCACCAATTATTTACTGGTTTAACAAATAATTGGAATCCTTCATCAGTTACATTAGACTTTCTAATAACGATATTTTCTTTAATAGAACCGTCCTCATTAAAAGGATCAATACATATGAGTAAATCATTTTTTTAAGAAAATTCATTAATGAAATAGTGGATTTCATAATACCTTCTTTATAATCAATATCGTTACTTCTGTTCAATAATAGTTGGTGATCAAATAAAACTATATCATTTACTTCCGTAAGATTCCTTTCTATTCCAATCGGATAATTTCAAATAATTCATCTGAAGGTGACGGAAGTGAGGCTGTGTGTCGCCTTCGGGTTAAGCGATTTGACAGAGGTCGTCTGAAAAACAGAAACTGCTTGCGTACGTTCAGCACATACCCTGCGTCGGGATTGGAGGTTTCATACAGGCTACGACTTGCTAATTACTTTAATTTAGATATGTATAGAATGCCATTTCCCATCATAACTATCCAGTTCTTTACATTATCTAATTTCCAGAGACCTGCCTGTTTTTTGAATTTATAAAGTCTTTGTACTTCCATTCCAGCGTACAGCACAGCACATTTTACAGTTATAGAGCTACCTTTTTCTTCTATTTCAATGATTTTCTCGTTATTTGGATTGAATGTTGGAGGATAGTTGACAGTCATACATTCTAACTTTCCCATTTTTCTTGGTTTATCTGTTAGGTATTTATCGTATATTTCCTTTAGTGTTTGTTTCAATATCTCATCAGGAATATCTGTGCCTGCATCAATATTCTTATTAGCATTATCTTCCCATTTATACATTTCCATCAGAAAAACTATTTAATATAGTTTCAATACTTTCATTCATAATTTAATCCTTTTTTTAGTTTTTGTTTAAGTTGTTTGTACGAAGAATAATCCACCAGATAGATCTCGATTTATAAAAAAATATATCCTATGTTCTCAGTTAGATAAAAAAATTTCATTTATTTTTTTCAGGTAGATCCATTCCTAAGATTTGACCTATGAAAATATTTTTTTCTAGAAAAATCGTCACTCTCTTGTTGTAAATATTCAGGTTGTCCTCCTAAAAAAACTCATTTCATCTAAATTCTCAATAGGATTAATTGGATAAAAATTTATCTAGGTTAAACTTGAACTGATTTTTTTATCTCCGATGATAACTTTCGTATATCCTTGAATAGCATCGTCAATTTCAGTAATGTAGTCAAGAAAATAATCTTCTTTATCGTAATAAGAAAAAAATGTAAATTACTTTATCTTTATATTCCTTATCCTGAAAATCTATTTTAAATTGAGGTGCAATAGTCAATAAATTTTCAATTGGCATAAAAGCAACCAATGCTAACTCATGACCATCTGGCGCTATCACTTTATTTGAATAGTCTAAATCTAACCCAACTAATATATTATTTATATTTGGTTTACTATCTAAAAAGTTAAAATTAACGTATCCATTTTTTTTCATTTAAATTCTCCTAAAAATTTAAGGGCATTTCTTGCCTGCTTTTTTCAATTTTCCAAGAAATTTCTTGGTTTCTTTTCTTAAACGTTTTCTTTGAGCTTTAGGAGTTCCTGTTTTTCTTAATCCTCCTTGAGCAATATCAATCTCTCGATGTATATCAGTGAGTAGTTTAGTAATAGATATCCCATTTTTTTGAGCAAGTAGAGCCCATTTTTCCGCTTCGTTTAATTTGTTTTTGTCTTTACTGTCTTGGTAATGATCAAAGAATATATAGGCCAAATCATATTGTGCTTGAGTATTACCTAATTCGGCTGATCGAATTAACCAAAATATAAATTTATCATTGTTAAATTTATAAAAAGCAAAATAATTAGCTAATTTTGATGCTGCTTGACTATTGCCAGAGGAAGCATCAATTTTTAACTTTTCCAGATCAGTTTTAGAAATATACATACTGTCATTTATTGAAATGTTGGCATTAGATTTCATGTCTCTATCCTTACTGTATGAGTTATTATAAGACGTTAGAAAAATACTTTAAAAAAATAAATTTAAGGATTTTATGGCTTAAATGTAACATATTTACCTCCATTTAATACTTCTCCTGTAACTGCACTAACATTTTCTGTTGCACCACGTACAGGTGCTTTTAATTCATTAGCCAATTTTTGAGCAAATGAATTGTCCCCTTTTCCTGTTTGACAAGCTACTAATGTTACTGGTTTCCCTTTGCACAAGATTTATGTCCACTCCAGTTTTTGAACAATTATCACATTTGTTCATTAGTCCTAATGGATCATTCCATTTCGTTGTATTAGGTGCAAACCAATAAAGATTCTCTACACCAAACAACCCAATCGGATCCTGATTCACAAACCGACCCGCATCAGGACTTTAATACCTGAAGAAGTTGTAGTGGAATTCTATCTCACGGTCAGCGTACTGGTTTTGCAGTCGGAATGGTTGGTAAGCGGTTCCGGATATGTTAGTTACACTCTTTCAGACGCCCCCAAGCTGTGTAGTTGCCGAACCAAACCAGATTGCCGTCTTTATTGGTCATGTCTCTTGGGATGCCGATTTCGGTCGCAGTGGAAGTAGTGGGTTTGTTGCCGGCTTTGTTGTAGGTATAGTGGCGGTTGGACGAAATACAACAAAGATCGTCTGAAAACCTTGCGTTGGATTCAATGATTTATCTAGATGGCGATTATCATGTTTTTTATTTAAGCATAGTTTAATTTAAAAACGACAAGCTTCCCCTCAGGATATTTACCTTCCCATCCACAAGGCCAAAACCCTTTAAAATAAGCATCTTCTATCATATTCCAAAAAGGATGATTTTTCTTATATTTGTTATTTAAATAACAATTAAACAAATCGGCATCTACATCACTAAATAAACTATCTTTTAATCCCTCCTCTAAGTTCAAGGAATTTAATTTTTTTTCAATTGCAGGAACAGCATATTCATCCCAAAAATTGTCATCTTCATCTGTAGATAACTTTAAAATTAGTGAGTTTGATTCACGCGAATCCACCCAAACAGTCTCTAAATCATACTGCTGATATGCATATCTTTGCGCTACTGAAATATCTTGAATAATTTTCCATCGGCTGTTTTGAAAATTACCTGATACTTCTAATAAATTATTTTTTATAAATTCTAACATTATATTCATAATGCTACTCCTTATTATGTTTAGTAATTAATCCAATCTTGTTTTGTTGTCGGTTTATATAAAGTCATACTTCCTGACTTTAGTGCCTTATGAATTTTGGATTGTAATGATTGAATTTTTCTAGCCTTTTCTCTATCACATTTAGAATTCTTATCAATATTATCTACTATTTCCATAATTGCTTGGTTATATCCTCTATGATAGCTCTTATGTTTAGAACGGGTAGTCCCTTTAGATAGAGATTCCGGTAACATTATTCCGTTACCTTGGTGTTCTCTTTCAGACGACCTTACGGTTTGGTTGGATTTTGAACTGACCATTCGTTTAAAGATAAGGCAAATCTAAGGCTTCATCATAACTTTCGTCTAATATTTTATTGACTGAGGCAGCAAACTGAATAGCCTTCATATCAATAGTTTCAAGATTATTAGGAATCGGAAAGACAGCTATACCTATATTATTTTCTATTAACCATGGTATCCCATCCTCTAAAAATTCTTCTATCTCAATTTCATAAATATCAGAATTCTTATCCTCAGAATTTGCCATAATTCTCGCGAATTCTAATTCAGGCCATATGGCTAAAGATGAATTTTTCTCATCTCCCCATAATATCCAATCTCCGTCTTTGTCTGCTAAAACATATAAAACTCCAGAGTCAGTTATCCTTTTTAAAGTATGCTCATAACGTTCTTGACTGGACAAATTAAGAATTGCATTTATTGCTTTTTTATGTAAAACCATTGTTAACCTCCTAATAAATAAGGTAAATCAAATTCTTCCCCATACCACTCATAAAAATAATCATTAATCATCTTAGCAAATTCAATTGGATCCAAAATAATAGTTTCGGTTTTTTCATCTATAGGAAAAATAGCTAATCTAATATTACTTTCAGACATTAAAGGAACAGTATCTTCTAAGAAGTTCTTTAGTTCTATTTCATCTATTCTCAATGCTTGAGGGTTCCATTGGAGAGCTAACTCCGCAAACTCAGATTCTGGAAAGATCATTAGGTATTCTTTTCCTTCATCATCTTGCAAACATATCCAGTCATCTTTTCCATCTAATAGGTATAAAGTTTCAGTACCGGATATAGTTTTAATAGAATAATCCAATCTTTCTTTAGCTGATAATTTAACAATTGAATCAATTGCTTGTTTTGGCAGGTCCATTATTTAAATCCTTTCTATTTCCGTGAATCTTTGATTTCTTGCTCAGATTTTCCACCACATTTTTACCCAATACAATCCCATTTAACGAATTATTTGATATTTTCAACATAATATATATTCTTTCCTGTATTTGTCTATGTCAATTAGTTTCTCAGTTATCAGGGGAAACGACTTCTAGATAGAATGTCATTGCTAATGGTAATGAGATTGTTAAAGAACAAATAGTTCAGGCGACCTCAAAAAAGATATTAAGATGGTCTGAAAAGCAAAAACCGCGTGAGTTCGACCCGCAGGCACACTACTTCAAGATTGAAAGTTTCATACGGGCTAGGGCTTGCTTAATAAATTTATTGAATCTTCTAATTAAAAATACTTAAATGGATAAATATTAAACAAATTATTACTTATACTATTTACTGAATTTATAAACTCAGCTTTTACATTATCCGTAAGTGTTTCTCCTTCATCTAATAGGTGTTCTAACTCTCGGTATAAGAAAGCCAACTGGATAAATTGTGAGAAATCTATCCCTAAATTTGTAAATCCAGATTTGGTATATTCTCCAGTATCATGATTATAATAAAAAATGGTATTATCTATTTTATTTAAAAACCATCCATCTCCTTGTCCCGCTTGTCCAATACTCCAAAAACACCTTGATATTTTGGGATAATGACTCTCTAAGTATCTATTTTCATTTAAAGCCTCTTCATAATTAAAAAAAGAGAAATATCAGGTATTATCTCTACCTCCTGATATTTAGTAATAAATAACAAATAGTTATTATCTAACTTGGGAAGTTTATCTAACTTTTTTTAATTTCCACTTTACGCTTAATACATATATTAAAAATCCTCGGGAAATAATTTTTGATTTTAACATAAAAGTATACTCCATAAATATTTTTGATAGAAAGATATTTCTTTCAATACCATATCGTTAAGATTAGGGGTTTCATGCATGCTATAGCCGATCAAGATTGATTTATATTTTATTTTTTTATTTACGTTTTTCTAGAATTATTTAATAGTTTTACTATCTTCTCTTTATTTTTCGCTTGATGAGTTAATTGCAATTCTAATGGCATTTTCCCCAAATTCATTTTGTATATTTTTATCAGATCCATTGTCAAGGAGTAATTTCACCATTTCTATATTTCCAAACATGCATGCATAATGTAGGGGGGTATATCCTAAGTCTCCTTTAAGATTGATCAATGCCCCATTTTGAAGAAATACAAGAGCATCATTTAAAGAATTATTTCTGGCTGCAATATGTAAAACTGTATCATCCATACCTCCTACTTGATTTACATCATCAATAGTGTCACCCAAAAAATCAGGATGCGTTTCATATTTTTTTAAAATACATAATAATTCTTTTTCCATTAACAATACCTATAGTTCTAAGTTGATAAATTTAATATCTGGATTTTATTTAATACTCGTGACGCAATTTTCTTTATGCTCTTTTTAGATTGTTTAATCTGTTTTTACGTTCTTGTATTTTTTGAGTATGACCGTCCTGACCGTATTCGTAGGCGGTTTTGGCCTAGATTGTTATTGAAGAAATATTTCAGACGACCCCAGCCGGTGTAGTTTCCGAACCACAAGAGGTTGCCGTCCTTATCGGTTATCTCTCTTAGGATGCCGATTTGGTCGCAGTGGAAGTAGTGGGCTTGTTGGCCGATTTCTCCGTCTTCGTTGGTCCAGTTGCGTACCTGCGCCGGCGGTCTGTAGCTGTCTTGGCCGGTGTTGATATAGATATATCTGCCGTCCGGTTGGACTTCCTGCAAAAGGTGGCTGCCATCCCAAACGAAGCGGGTTTGGTTTTCGAGGTCGTCTGAAAAACAGAAATCGCGTGCGTACCGCACACAGTCCACGTCAGGACTTAAGGTTTTCTTAGGTACTGCTTTCTCTACATATTTCATTAGGTAATTTGAACAAAAACATTACCTTCTGAACAATTTTCATTACAGAAAAAATAATAAAACTCATCTCCAAAATCTTGCTGGAACATATTATCTATCTCTCCTGCATATATTTGAAATTGAAATGACATATTTGATTTCTGAATAGGATCTTGTAGCCAGTATGGTACCTCATCATCAGACTTATTGATTAAAATCTTTTTGCTAGGTTCGATACAGCTTATTTTTTTACTTTTGAAGAACGAATATCACTTAAAATTACACAAGAACTTTTATTTGGCTCTAGATTTTTATCGCTCAAATCATATATATGTTGGTCATCTTCATGATCGTAAGTGATAAAAATATTACAATACAAGTTAATATCTAGTTTTTTATTTAATAAATTTGCAGGAAGACCTATAAAGAACAGCATAGGGTTTCCATTATAATCTACAGGCCAACTAACTTCTTTCTCTAAAAGAGCTGGGCCAAACATTCGAAATCAAATTTATCCGCAAATTCATCTATGATTTTTAATTCACCTAACACTTTAGTACCTCCTAAAATTTTATATCCTAAAGATCTCAAATATCGCTGAGCCTGTTCTCTTGGTTTTCTAGCTCTTGATGGACCATACCCAGTCATTCTTATAGATCCTTACAAAACATCTATTTGACGTTTGCTTGGCATAATTCTACCTTATTTTACACCAGATCTTTTACAAAGTGAAGTTTCAAATTGATTTTTGATTTTAGTCCTAAATGTTTTTGTGCGCGCCTTTTCTCATTATTTTGGATAGAATTTGAATTATCCTGTCCTCGGGTTCGTAATAACGCAACAAGTTATAATGCAGCCTGTTTTCTTCATCGAAGTACTGGTTTTGCAGTCGGAACGGCCTTTGCCACCTTCCTGAATGCGTCCGATTTTGTCGTAAACGTAATGAAGGAATACGCTTCTTTTGTCGGCGTTATGAATTAGGTTGCCGGCTTTGTCGTAGGCGTAGCGGCGGTTGACAGCGCCGCCGGCACCTACCGCACCCTTACAGGATAGACAGTTTTTAGTGGGGAGTCTTTTACTGAACTTGCCGTTCATATAGAACATACCGCCGGTACGAACGATATAACATTTGCGGATTTGACCGAGGAAGAATGGCGCATCGGCCAGTCCGGTTTGGTGGCGGTACGGCTCTTTATCCCTTTACAGCCGGGAAATTATAAATAAAGTTGAATAGTACTTGTTATTCTTTTTTGTGTTTCAACACTAATTTCCTGGTTAAAATTTTGGATTAATTTTAAAAAATCAATAATTAAGTTGATTTGAGTAGTGTTAAATATCGTACTTTGGTTTCTTAGGGCTATATATAAAAATTCAACAACGTAACCATATAAATGAAATTTAGATAAATTAGAAAAAAATATTTTTAAACAGCAAGGAGTAAAATATAATAAAAGCCTTATTAGTAAAAAGCTTGCCACTCTAGTGATTCAAGTATTGAGAGAAAATCATCGTATGTTATCTCAATCCAAGTTTTTAGTAGATAGTTGCATTATAGAATATATATAAGAGTTATCACTGTCATCAAAACTTATGATGTTATTTTTTTATCAACCTTGAAAACTGGAAAAAGTAGGCCTAATTTTTTTCCTCTAGACAATTTCGTTCTTGTATATTTTTACCTCCATAAGAAATTTTTTTAAATTCACAACATAGTCCTAAGTCTTTGACAAACTTTGAAATATATTCTAAAAAAAGTCATAAATGATATTGATTTCATCTTTTGGTTAAAGATTGCAGTAAACTAAATAGTTCACTTACTTCTCCTTGGGATATGTTAGAATAATAGCTAAATAATTCTATGAAACAATCATTATCTATACTAGGATTTTCTATCGAGCTTAGTAAAAGTGTATTTAAATGTAAAGTATTTTCATTTTTTGAGTTATCTGATATTTGATTTTTAATTAATAAAATTAGATTGTTTTTTTTCATATCTTACTTTCTACCTTTTAAGGTATGGCAATATTTGCAGGAATACTTTTCTTAATTAACTCTTCTGAATCTGCCGCAGTGGCATTTCGTGCAAATGAAGTTCTCAAAGAAGCTGGTTTTTAGGGTGTAGATAGGTCAAGCATTCCCCATTCTGTCGGAGTCTCATCTCTCTTGGGATGCCGATTTGATCGCAGTGGAAGTAGTGGGTTTGACGGCGGTTTGGGCATAGCCCACCGCTACTTTGGTTTTGCCTTTACCGCTTTCCATCAAATCATTTCAGACAACCATGTAGGTTAGAAATTTATTGTAACTATTTTTTCATGATTATTTTCTTCCCAGTATTGTTTGTAGAAAGATAATGCATCATGTATTAAATGATATAACTCACTATTTCTATCCTTTAGTCTATTAATATTATTAAAATTCAAAATAATTTCTTTCTCTTGAATCCAACTTAAATCTCTCATGCATTCGTCTAAAGCATCTAGATTTGACCCAAAAATAGCTTGGAAAATTAAGTTCTTGATTTAATATATTTAAAAAAATTTTTGTTTTTGTTTTTAAATTTTTAATAAATTTATATCTATGATTATTTTATTGGTATTCATAATACAACCTCTCAATGCTCCCTGCTAAATAGGTTCAAATATTTGTAGAATTGGTACGATTTTTTTCCATTTTTCCAAGGTAGTAGAATCCGTTATAAAGAAACATTTTTGAAAAATTTTTTTGTCAAAAATATAAGAATACTCATAGAAACATAGAGAGTCTAGATCTTCTAAGTCACTTAAAATTTGTGAGCTTGGTGCTAAAAAAATACAGGAGTTGTATGATCTTTTATAATTATAGTGTCGAAGTATATATAGTTCATCTACAGGAAATAAATCATATATTTTTGATTGGTGTGCATAGGTCGCCTTCTCCTAGATAAAAAGGCCTTTTGAATGAAAAGTAGGTTTTATCTTTTAGATTTCCATTTACCATTATTTTCTTTTTTCTAATGTTGCCTTTAAAAAAAGTATATATTAAACGTCGTACGATTTTTTTAGATTGTTTTTCACCCAAAAAATTTTCATAACAAAATTCTTTCATAAATTAATCCTCCTTCTTTCTTTCTGAAGAGCCGTTAGTGCATCTTTCTATCCTTGAGTTCCTGGGCGGAGAGTCGATAGGTCAGTTGCACAGTCTGTCCCGTGATTCGATTGAATGGACTCAATTCAAGTGGATCAATCCACATTTGAGAGTTAGAAGCAAATTGATACAGATTCTCCCCACAAAACAACCCAATCGGATCCTGATTGATAAATCTTCCGTAGTCAGGTTCATAATACCTGAAGAAGTTGTAGTGCTGCTCGTCTTACCGTCAGCATACTGGTTTTGCAGGCGGACGTCAAGAAACTATTTGAATTTTTCTAATAATTTTTTTCTCAATTCCGCAAATTCATCCGATAGATTATTTTTAAGTTCAGTATAAATTTCATCATCAATTTTACTTTGAGTGAATAGTGTCTTTTTAACATAAGGGATAACTTTTTTTAGAATTAATTGAAATTAAAAATGCAATAATTTCATTGTAAATATAGGATTTTTTTCACTAAATTGGCTTAGTTTATGTATTAGTAAATTTTCAATTGATTCTGATTTATATTGTTTTTTTCTTTCAATCCATATAATATCCATGAGATAATTTTTGTGATGTTTGCTGTTTAAATTTTTTTATTAGATATTCTTTTTATATAAGTTCTTTTTTTGGGAAATATGCGGAACTAAATGCAATAGAAATAATTATAGAATATCTATTCATATTCCAAATAGAACTAATATTATTTTTCCACAGTACGAAATTCTTCTTCTCCTAGATTATATTTTTCTAAATAGATGTCCTAAGGAAGATATTGCAGATGATTTTACTTTAATACTTTTTATCATTTTGAATAGAGTGAATTAATATGGAGAAAATCTCTTTCAATTCTGTGGTGCTAAGTTTTTTTCTTGCATTTGTCCCAAGATAAAATTTGCAATTTCTCTATGTTTACTATATCGACTTGTTAAGAGAATATTTCTGATTATATCAATAATCTCTTTATACTGAAAAAATTGTACTCTTTTTGCTGCTTCATATTGAATAATAGTATTAGAATGTAGTAGTTTCTCCAATAAGTCATTGATTGATAGATCTTTACATTCTAAAAAAAGCGTCAAAACTTGAAATTCTATCATTTACCATATTATTTTTTTCCTGTTATACCTATCTTTCGAATGCCGAGAATGGCGAAATTTCCAAGCTTATTGTCATGATTTATCTTTTGTCATTGAAAGCAGGAAGGGGTTTGTACTAATTAAACGTTTTACTAAATTAATTTCAGTAAAATTTAATTTCCAAATATTTTTTTCATTTTGTATAGAATAACTTCCAATCCCTCTTTTAAAAAAACTTTTTTTAAATTAATATTTTCAGCTTGCTTATGATTTAGAATATTAAATTCGTAAATATCTTTAATGAACCCTTTTTTTCAGCTAATGAATCCTTTGTCAAAAGCATTTTCATTCCATATTTTTTTCTGAGAGTAATGGTATATTTCTGCTTGAAAATATTGTAGATTTAATCTGAGAGCCTTCAAGCGTTTGGCTTTCTAGTAGACTCATGCCATAACCATAATCCCAGTTATCAAGATCAATATTTTTTTAGTAATGAAATCCAATAATACCTCCTTATATTCATATGGACACATAATTACAAATCTTGCTTCATATGTATTATTGTAATTTAACTCTTCCTGATTCAAAAAGGGATTATCGTATATAATTAAAACCCTATCTATTTTTTGTTTGTGCTTGAAAGAATGATAAATTTTTGTTGTTTAATTTTATTTAAAGCATTTTTCTATTGAACTAAAATGATATTTTTCCAAAAATTTATATCAATATCATCTAGTCTTAAATTAAATTTATTTAGATATAATTCATTAATTAAAAATTATATTCTCCTGAAACCAATTGCTTATATTTAAATAACTATGAATGTCATTTCGTACTAAAAAGAGTTATGGAGAAATATTTAAAAATTTTGTCTATTTGGTAGTTTTTTTAAAAAAACATATTATTTCCTTCTTAATAGTTTATGTAACCGGACTGCAGGCATAGAAACTTTTGTAGGTTTACGTTTTATTTTTCCTCTTTGGAAATTATCATTTCTTGCTTTTAATTTGTCACATTTATCTAGTTTTTTCCTGTGCTTTGAAAATACTCATTTATTTTTTTATAAACTTGATTAGCAACTTCAGTATCGACTTGATTTCCATTTGCTGCCATCATTACTGTATCAAGAGCTTTTTTCCCTTTTTTCATAAATAATACCTATACCTAAAGTTACAAGCTCAGCTTTACCTAACGCAATCAATTCAGGAGCAATAAGAGGTATTGCAAAAACTGCTAAGCCTTTAGGGTCGATCTATCTTTGTACGTTCAGTGCAAACTGATATAAATTCTCCCCACCCAACAACCCAATAGGTTCTTGATTCACAAACCGATCCGCATCAGGCTCGTAATACCTAAAGAAGTTATAGTGCAGTCCCGTTTCACGGTCGGCGTACTGGTTTTGCAGGCGGAAGAGTTGGTGAGCAGTTTCCGTTATGTTGGTTTCACTCTTCAGTTTGCCCCAACCGTAATAATCCCCGAACCAAACCAGGTTGCCGTCCTTATCTGGCATCTCTCTTGGGATACCGATTTGGTCGCAGTGGAGTAGTGGGGTTGTTGGCTGCTTTCGTTGATGTGGTTTCGATAGGCGAAACCGCGTACGTGCGCTTACATCGGAGTTGGAAGTACCATTAGAGCTACAGTTTGCTTGTGGCTTGTGATTACCAGCTAGTAATAGGTCTATGCAGATTTGCCCAAAAGTTTAATAATGATTCTTCAAAAAAACGAAATTCAGACAGATCCTTTTCCACAACTAGACCTAATTCTTTAAAAAGATATTTAGATTTCGTTCTCTCAATAACATCATATTGACTTAATAGCTCAGTAAGCCCTTTTTCTGATGATATCTCAATTTCATTATAGTATATTGCAAGCCTTAATTCTTTATCATGAAAAATTGTAACCTCTGTTAACTTTTCATTATCAAACCTCAGTACAAAATTATTTATCTCTATGATATTTTTTTGCTTTTTGAAATAACATTTTCTGATATATCATATTTCTTTATAATATCTGTTAGAGAACAATTAAATTCAAAAATCACCTATAGCCTTATAAGGAATAAATATTATTTTATCATAAACTGAGGTTGAATCTTTAAGTTTACTTTTTTTGAAAGTCTGAGTACTTTTTTTACCTGTATTTTTCATATAAGTTTCTTATACTTTCATCGTAAATTAATACCTGCAAAAAAAACTTTATCCTTAGAGTCAACATACAAAAAGTAAATTATATTGTGGAAAAAAATATAAAAAAATAATTTTTCTTCATCAGAAATTTCTATTAAAGGATCCTCTTCTTCTAAAAAAATTTTTTTCTAAATTGAAGAAGTTAATAATTTTTTTCCATCTAAGCTGAATTCATTGCAACTTACAGAGGATGATACAGTAATTAATTGAGAATCAGATTGTATCTTATGCTTTCTATCAAACTCTAATGAATAACTAGGATCATTTAAAGTAACATTATCAAAATCAGCCTTTTTTTGACCCAATACAATCCCATCCAAAGAATTATTTAATATTTTCAACATAATATATATCCTTTCCTGTATTTGTCTATGTCAATTAGTTTCTCAGTTATCAGGGGAAACGACCTCTAGATAGAATGTCATTGCTAATGGTAATGAGACTTTAACGAACAAATAGTTCAGACGACCTCAAAAAAGATATTAAGATCGGCTGGAAACAAAAACCGCGTGCGTGCTTTGAGGCACGCACTCTACCTGTAAATTTAAAAATTTATGCAAACTACAGCTTGCTAGGCAACCAATTTAACGAAACTTTTTTCTAGGATCTTTAAATGTTCCTATAAATTTTAAGTCATTATAAAGTTTTTCTGGATTATCGGGTTTAAAAGTAGCGTTTGCATAATAATACAAAGAATTCCCTTCATTCACACCTTTTTCTTTAGATGCTCTTATAATTTCTTCTGTGGCTTTTTTCGAATGCGTACCAATTTCTTCAGCTAAAATTTCAATTGGAACAATCTCTCCGTTTTTGGTACGAAAACCTACAAAAAAGTCTGAATCAATAAATGAAACTCCAAAATCTGCAAATGCTGGACATTGAGAATCTGAATCTTCCATTCCTTCAGTGTATTTATTAAATTCATCTAACGTCTTATTTGATGTTCCTATCCATACAGAAATCATATTTTTTGTATCTGAATCAAGCATTTTAATCGTCCTTTCTCAATTATTGAAAATTTAATTTAAAATTTATTTCATTACAGAGGTCGTCTGAAAACAGAAACCGCGTGCCGACCTACGTCAGGATTTGAAGTTTCATGCGGGCTACGGCTTGCAATTTATCATATATTTCCAAGTTTTCTAATTCACCTTCATAAGTTATTTGAGCAGATATTTCCATATCAGGAAGAAACGAACCAGAATAGTATATAAATACTAAATCATTAAAATATGCTGTAATATTGACAATTTTTTTAAATCATTTTGCTAATTCTTTAATATCTAATTCTGTTGGTTCATAATCACTTTGCTCATAACAAGCTTGATTAATCTCTATTGAAATGTCTCTTATTAAATCATCAATGTTTATTCGTTTAAAAAAACTCTCTACCCTATCAAGAATTGGATAAATTTGGCTTTCTCTTTCTATATCTCCTGATTCATCATCAATAAAAATGTGGATATCATACGGTTGCATATCACTAGGCGATAAAGATATTAAAGCAGTAGCTTTACCGTCATTAATTTTTAAATTTTTAATCATGGATTAAATCCTTCCTAGGGTTGAAATTTAGAAACTACTTACGTGAGCTCCAAACGTACTCTTTGTTGTGATCGAGGGTTTCATAAGGGCTACAACTGACTCATTCATCTTCATAAGCATCACCATAGCTTTGAAAAGAGGAATCTAACCAAAACCATTCTTTTTCATTGGAAACCAATTTCTCCAGTAGTTCTGTAAATGACTTAGCAATAATAGGAGACTCATCAGGTGTAGCATGAGTTTCTATAAAACTATCATAACAAAAACCAAATCTTTTTTTGTTTAAGTCTATACTGATAAATTGACTAAGCTCTTGAGAAGATGCAATCATGAACCAATCATTACTGATATCATCTGCCAATTCCTCCAAAATAACATCATCAGCTGGATATAGAATTTGGTTTGTTGGTTGCAATTCTGAAAGTGAACTGATTCTTATCTCACAAGAAGTATCAATATTGAGAATAGCATATTCATAATTCTCATAAAAGAATTCTAAATCTTTTGGCAAAGAAAAAGCAAATTCTGGTTTTGATACTGCTTTCAAAAATTGATTGCTACTTTTTTGTTCTAATTTTTCAATTAATTCTTTGATTTTCATAAGATACTCCTTAGGACTGAAAGTTTTTGTTCAGGCTACAGCTAGCTTACCTATACAAGTTATATTCTGTTTTTTTGCTAAAAAAATATTTTTCTAGTGTCTTCCTAAACGAAACCATATTAGTGTCTATATTTATTTCAATATCAATATGTTTCTCGATTTTCAAAGATTTCTGAATATCTTCTCCGAAATCGAATGATAAAATATTACCTTTTAAATCATAAGCAACGTTATTGCTTTCAATTGAAAACGTTTGTTCATTGAATTCAAGATATATTTGATCAGCTTCATCTTGATTGAAGGTTAGGGTTAAATAATGAAAATTTCCCAAATCAAAGTAGATATATGACAAACCTTCATCATCCGACTCATCAAATGAAATTACTACGGGGTTCCACATAGATTTATTTTTAATTAGCAAACTATAACCTCACAATCGGATTCTCCAAAAATATACTCAATATATTCATTTATTTTTTTATCAGGTTGATAAGTAATAATTAGATTTTCAATACTATTTTTGATAAATCTTTTGTTTTTTTCTTGAAAATAAATAATTAATTTATCAGAATAAATTTCTACTTTTTTTGAAGCCACCTATTCCTGAATATTGCTGGCTGTTTATTTCATAATAATAGTATTCTAAGTCATCAACTTCTCTTTGCAAGATTAAGTAATTATCAGGATTAGGGTTTTTACTATCTGCAAATGCAATGGTAAGAATACCATCTTCTATCTTGTAATATGTGTTTTTTGAAATAATTTCCATAAATAATTCCTTATCACATTGTTTCTTAACATTTTCCAGAACCAAATTTTGCTAATCCCCAAGGATCAAGCCACATAGCCGAATTCGGCGCAAACTGATATAGATTCTCTCCACTCAGCAACCCAATCGGATTCTGATTAACAAACCGACCTGCATCAGGCTCGTAATACCTGAAGAAGTTGTAATGCAACCCTGTTTCTTCTTCGAGGTCGTCTGAAAATTGATTTCAGATACTCTTGATATTTGGTGGAATACGACCTAACCTATGACTACTGTTTGTTATGAGGAATTTATTGTCCTTGACCAAGAATTCCTTCTCCAATTATTGAATCTAACTCTATCCATGCATCTTCAAGTTGATTAACAATAGAAGATTCATTTTTATTTGGATCGTCTTTTAAATTGAGATACCAAATATGTGTTAATTTCGGTATTTCATATAAAAGAGAGGCTAGTCTTTTTTCAATTAGATTATGATTATGAGTATAATGCTTTTATTTCATTTAAAAATTTCTAATAATTCTTGATAGTCCTTTACATCGAATTCAAGATCCATTCTGACCTTATAAATAAAAACGATTATTTTTCAAGTTTTTTTCTAATAATTCTTTCATGGTAACCACCTTTTAAGTTATATAAAGCAAAGGATTGCTTCTGCTGGAATAGTTTATTTATTTTTTTAAAATAGTTAAGCTGTTCACTCCAATAGAAATAGATAACACATCTTCCTCATTGTCAAGTAGAGATATATCGATAACTTTATCTATTTTTATTACTAAATAATTTTTAAACAATAAAAAAATTAGGTTTGTTTATTAATTCTAGCCAATTGCTAATATTCTTTCTTTTTAATAATAAATAAAGGGAATAATTCTATTGGTGTTTTAGCTGAATCATTTATTCCACCATAAAAGTATACATATATAATATCATTTTTCCTCTGGTGCAAAAAAAATTTAATATTTCATTTTTTTATTGATAAACTAAAAATTTTCTTTTTAATAATTCTATATTTCTATAGGTGGTAAAAAGTATGATTTATTATTTCACATGAGAGTGGATATGGAATAATTGTTTCAGAATCTGAAATTAAATTATTTAAAAAAACGAATTTCTTTTCATTTTTTATTAAATGATTCTGTTTTAAAGTAAAGATTTTATCTTCTAAAGTTGTCATGATACTATTTCCTATGTTGTTCGGGTACATTATCTTTGTAGTACTTCCAAGAAAATGTACCATTCCCATTATTTCTTTTTTGAATAATATTTCTATCCATTTTGGCAGTAGCTACATGCCAGTGCGGACAAGGATGTTTTCCAATCGGAAGGGTGGGTGAGCCGTTCCTGTTATGTTCGTCTCGCTCTTCAGTTTGCCCTAGCCTTACTAATCCCCAAACTAGTTTGCCTTCATCATCGGTCATCTCTCTTGGGATGCCGATTTGGTTGCATTAGAAGTAGTGGGCTTGTTGGCCGATTTCTCCATCTTCGTTGATAGGGTTTCGATAGGCGAAACCGCGTACGTGCATACCGCACACACGCCACGGCTGAATTTGAGATTTCATGTGGGCTACGGTTTGCTTTGAAATCTGTTTTTGAACGTAATGAACTTTTCATATGAATTCAATTGCTCAGCAGAATAATTTTCCATAATTTCAGTATTATCACTATCTGCAATAGAAACAAAAAATATTACATTTTTTGTTTTTTTCTTATCTATGTTTTCTATCGCTTTTTTAAATCCTCCTATAATTGAATCATATACTTCCGCCTGATATTGTTCAAAAATTATCTTCTGATATTAATGTATTTGCATCATTAAGAATATTTTTGAATCTCATTATTGAATATACCATCTATTTTTCTCAGGAACCTCTCCAAGTCCTATTGCAAATTGAGGGGCATACCATTTAATAAAAGGATGTTCTTCTTTTGGGTAGTTTACTTTTTCTATTTCGTAGTGAGAAATAGTGTTAGCAGCCCAACCCAGATATGAACAATAGTCATCAATATATAATGTATAGGCAAAAACCTCATTAGAATTATATCTTTCTAATACAAATTTAAATGTCTCTGTAACTCCTTTAGATACATTCTGAATTAAATCTTGAATTATATAATTACTTAAAATACTCATTTTAATTTTTCCTTTTTATAAATTTTTTTGTTATCAATCAGTTTCTATGCACATTTACTACGTAATCCGTATTTTCCAAAAACCTTACCACCAATTCTAGGTAATTGCTTACTCATGTATCTATCTGTTTGAGATTTGTTATACATAATCTCCTATTTTTTTGTCTTAAAAACAAAAATTTTTTTACCCAAATAGGCGTTGTCAACCCCCAGATTCCTCCAAATATTAATCCTTCAAACACCATAAAATTTTCCCTTTTGATTTGTATGGCTAATCCTAGCAACATCCCAATTAACATTTGAATTATGGATAGATATTTAATATTTTTTTCTTTCTAATTCTAAATGAAATAAAATAACTAGAAAGAAAGAGATGATCGGAAACACGACCAACTTAACTATCGTGTTATCTCCATAATAGGCCATCCATAACCAAAAACAAATCCATGAAATTAGAATACTAATCCAATACTTTTGAATAAATTCTTTGACTTTAATTAACATGGAAGTCCTCCTTTGGCTATGATGTTTACAGTATATTCTTGAGGTATATTTATTCATATAAAGTTAAGCTTTTTTTCTGTACTTTTTATATATATCTGTATAGAAATAAATTCTATTATCTTTTATCTCTTTCAGATAAACCAAGTCTTCGATACCACCAATATACTCAATTGATAAATCATCTAAATTTAATATTGCAAGCCTAAATCCAACAACGCAAAATCGTCTAATGAAAACAGGAATATATATTTTTCTATTGAAATACAACAAAGGCCCTCCAAATCCCTGTTCTTGAGTAATAACTTGACCGTTAATGGACAGACTTCCAACTAAGGGAGAACCTTGATTAACTTCCATCAAATCAAGGTAACTGACTTCCCATTTGTCAAACAAAAAAATTTTTCTTGAAAGTCTAAAGGAGTTTCATTCAAAATTTTTAACTTAGACATTTTTATATTTTTTCTTGTCAAAGAATTGAAATCTTCTTCTATTTCTACAAGGAGTTTACCAACCTCGTTATTAAATGGCCAAGAATCAATTACTATCCGAAACAATAAAAAAATTCTTTTTCCTGTTTTTTTGTTGAAAAATACTTTCTGAATTCAGATAATTAATCATGTCATATAGTTCATTTTTTTATAGAAATCAACTGCTGTTTATTTGTATAACTATATTCATCACAATTATTAATCATTTTATCAATTTCGACTAAAACTATATTAATCTTTTTTTATAAATTGCTCCTGATCCATTGTCTTATTAACCTTTCTAAGTCATTAATATATTTTTGTATTTGTCCACCAGGCAACCCCAAACCTTGAGGTGCAGCTTTACCTTCAATAATAGTTGTTCCTGGTTTCACTTTAAATTGAGCAATATTAGTCATGTGGTTCCATTTTGGTTTGACTGCGAGGCTACTTCTGGTAGTAGGGAATGTTTCAAATAAATAACGACCTAATCGGGTCCAGATTCACAAACTGACCCGCATCAGGCTTGTAACGATAATCCGCTCAAATTTATTAATTAATTGATATTTATTAGTATTTTTAATTCTTCTGGTAGTTTGGCACCATTTCTATGTGCCTTTTTAGCCCAAAATATGGCTTTTTCTTTATTGACTTGTGTGAAAAATAAATCAGCTAAATTGGATTGGGCAATTGGATGTCCATTTTCTGCCGCGATCTCTAGCCATTTAAATTCCAAATCTTGATCTAAAGATACAAACATATGATATTCATATAATTTGAATGCTGAGTTTTTATCTCCATTAGTGGCGTTCTCTTCGAGAATATGAATTTCTTCATCTGAAATCCAATAAGTACTACCTGTTGATATGAAGTTAGTCATTTTTTCATTTCTTTCTGGATGTTTTTTACATGATATTAAAAGTGTTAATTTCACGTTACTTGAAAACCAAAGATATTCATTTAGTGCTTTAACTATAGTATTTAATTCATTAGCAAGTTGTTGTCCAATAGGGTTTGCTCCTTCTGCTTTAGGTTGCCTGAAAATGTATTTCAGACGACTTAGCAAGATTGTTAGATCTTTAACCAACCTACGGCTACTTTTCTAGAAACCTTGGCTTATGTATTCCGATTAACAAAATAAGATTTAGAAATTACTTATTAACTTTTCGAGATATTCAATACTTCTGAATAAATAATGTTCACCTATTTGCTGTATCAAATTTGATGAGTCCCCAAATATTATTTTTTTCTAAATACTTTTTTTAGAATTATAAGCTCATCTTTTTTTAAGAGATTTAAAGCATGAGTGATGTTTTTCGGCAGTAGGTATATTTATAATAAATTCTTCTATATTTACTGGAATATCATCATTTCTAATGCCATTGCTGATGCCATCAATAATTTTAGGCATTAAATAATTTATTCCTTCGGGTGAGAAAAAGATGAATGGTACTAAATTATGTTCATCAATAATAATTTTTCTCTATTGGGGTATATTCGTAATACTTAAATTCATCTTTAAATTCTTCTATTTTATAGATGTTTTTCTCGATAAAGTTTTTTTAAACAATCCTTCTTTAGGATAGTCTCTATATTGAATTTTCAGGAAGGGCATATTTATCTCCATTATGTTAGATAACTTTTACATTTATTGTGATTGCTCCATGCGGTGTATTCGCCGTACCATACCAGATTGCCTTTGTCATCAGTCATTTCGCGCGGGATGTCGATTTGGTCGCAGTGGAGTAGTGGGTTTGTTGACGGTTTACTTTTTTTCATTCAAAAGAAAATTTTAACATTTTTGATAACCGATTTATATAATATAGAATTGCCAAATGTTCATCTTGGTAACAATATTCTTCGGTTCTCAATCCTCTTTCAGAATAGAATATATGCCATTTTTTATTTTCTTCAATAATACATAATGATTCATCATTTACTTCATTGATTGAGTAACTATCTTCTGGTACTCCTTTACTTTGAAGATATGAATTCAATTCATTAATTTTTAACATTTTCCTATTTTACCTCTTTTAGATGCCCAGCTTCTATATATGATTTAACAGATTTTGGCAATTCATACTGTGTCCCTAATTCAATCTCTCCGAACCACGGCATAACTTTACATGCAGCTACATTATTAATTGGTTTCAGTACCCTATATATGGTATAAGGCTTTTGATTAGAACTAGGAGGAAGGCTCTCATAGGGTATGGTGTTCCTACTGGAGACACAAAAGGTCCTCCTGGATAACCATACCTATCAACAAGAGTGCCAACTGGAAGTGTAATCCTCCACACTTCACCTAAAGCGCCTCTATTAGGAGGCCAATATGGTACGGGCAGATTTTTATTTAAACCTAGGACATCAAGCCACTTATTTGTATTAGGCGCAAACGCACACAGATTTCCTCCACCCAACGTTTCATACAGGCTACGGCTTGCTAATTTTAGTTCGATTCCTGATATTTTGTTATATCAGAAATAGTGATATCTTCATTATTAAACATATCATCCCAAATTTGCTTATAAAGTTCTTTTGCGGTCACTTGTTGAGGTATTTCAAAGGCTGCGTCGGTACTAGGAAATTGATCATGTAGTCGTTCTTCTGTCCAGAAATTTAATCCAAATCTCAAACTTTCTTTAATTCTGAATTGGGTTGATATTGTAAAATTTTGATACTCGGGGTGCAGATATTCTTTGACTAATCTCTTTACGCTATCTCGATTAACCAAATTCAGACCTGATAATTCTTCAAGTTTGCTATCTATACCTTCGTGTAATAGTCCAAGAAAAAGTCTGATATATTCAGGACTGACTTTATACTTTTTATTCATTTAAATTTCCCCCGAATTGAAACTAATTGACCAACTTTATTGAATATGGCTTGTACTTGAGATGTTTGGATTAATGGTCCTCTTTATTGGAATTCAATCCAATCTATAATAAGCTGAACTCAGTTCAACCTACATTTGCTTATTGCTATTCATATATTCGTGAGGCATTCAAAATGTCTGCTAGCATACTCCAATTTAAAGTTTTGTCGTTATATTCTTTCATACCTATATTTTTATAGTATCCATCCATGTCTTCAATCCAATTTTTCATGGCTTCTAAAAAGCTATCTAGTGTATTATTTTCAAAATCTTCTGTATGAATTTCAGTAATGAATTCTTTTAAAAAAACTAGAAAGTCATCTCTATTTTTAATTTCCATAATATAGTCCTCCTTGAACAATGTCTTTCAGACGGCCTCAAAGAAGATAGTGAGGTCGTCTGAAAAACAGAAACCGTGTGCGTGCATACCGCACACCCTCTACGTCGGGATTGGAGGTTTCATGCGGGCTACGGCTTGCTTACTGGGTAGAAAATTAATTTACTATTCATTTGGATTAAATAGATTAAAGAAATCTTCCACTGTATTTGCAACTTTTCTCCATTGTAAAACTCCATCATCCCAATAAATAATCTCAGGAATGTTACAGTTGGTGAAATCCATGCAAAATGGGCAATCTGAGCCATCGGTGGCAAAGCATAGGGAATTTTCTAAAGAGTATGCACCACCAAGATAATATTTTAATTCATTATCTGATAATTTATGCTGTGTATGGTATTCTTCATCTACATCAAAATACGTTAACATCTCTGCACTTTCAGCATAAATCTGCTCTTTAGAGATAAAGATTGTGCCTAACTCAGTGTCCAATGGATTTTCAAATTGATCATAATTTCTTTTCAATGAGCCACCATTTTTAAATTTTTTTACAAGTTGAAAATAAATTTCAGGAATTTTCATAAATAAACCTCTTTTCTTTATCGAATAAAACCAAACATCTTCTCAAATTCATCGCCAATCCATTTTTGGGATTTTGCATATTGAATGGCTTTTTTAATAGCCTTTTTGCACCCCTCATCATCAGGAAACAAATCTTGAATATCTTTAATATCTAATGCAAATCGTTCTTCAAAATTTAAAATTGCGTCGTCTTTCATGGTTTTTTCCCTCTACCTGCAAATGTACGTGTCTTTTTATGCCCCTCTTTTGTCATCAAGATTGATGGTCCATCTGATCTTGAAATATTTTCATTTTTCAAGAAAGCATTTTGCGGCATATGATGACCAACTGTTTTTGTATTTTTCTTTTTGTCCATATCACTGAAGGAACCACCATCTAGACATACACATAGACCAAGTACGTCAATCCATACTTGCGTGTTGAGCGCAAACTCATATAAGTTAGTTATGTTGCTTGCCAGTCCAATCGGATCCTGATTCACAAACCGACCCGCTTCAGGCTCGTAATAGCGCATCAGGTTGTAATGCAGCCCCGTCTCACGGTCGGCGTACTGGTTTTGAAATCGGAAGGGTGGGTGAGAGTTCTTGTAAACTCGTTCATCCTTTTTCAGACGATCCCATGCGGAGTATTCGCCGTACCATAAGAGATTACCGTCTTTATCTGTCATCTCCCTAGGGATGCCGATTTGGTCGCAGTGGGAGTAGTGGGCTTGTCGGCAGTTTTCGCCGTCTTCGTTGATCCTGTTGTGTACCTGTGCCAAGTGTTCGTAGCTGTCAGGAGCGGTATAGATATAAGTATACCTGCCGTCCGGGTGAGCTTCTTGCAAGAGGCGGCTGCCTTCCCAAACGGATCCGTTTTCTCTTCGAGGCCGTCTGAAAATTAGAAACTACTCACGTGCGCTCCAAACGTACTCTCTGTTGTGATCGAGGGTTTCATAAGGGCTACGGCTGCTCAAACATCTTAAGCATTATAGTTTAGATAATCTTTAATAAAAGATTCAAAGTTATCCCAATGTTTGCTAAATTGTTTGTTTTCTATAAACTTTTGAATAGTGGGAGCCTCTACAAAAAAAACCTCATCGGTATTTTTATCATACAGGATATAATCATCCAACTCATTATTCAACAGGGAAAAATAATTATCAGGTAAGCCAATATTTTTTCTCAAAATTTCTGTTTGGCTACTTGAAAAGTCCTCTAAGTCCATTGCTAAATCAACTAAATATCCAATTTTCCCATAGATTTCATCACTATATGTTGCCCAAAATTCAATGAAGTCATGATTTACCTCCCCAAAACCTAACCCTTTGAATAATTTACGGTATTCCTCCTGACTTTCTGGGAATATTCTACCAAATTCATCATTAAGATACTCCTTAAAATCATTATCTAACATAACAAACCTCTCCATTGTAAATATAGGTAAATTAACATTAACATCCCCCAACTTTCCTTCTTTGCCTTTTTTCTGCTTTTGCTTTACCTTTCCAATATTGCCTTCTATCTTTACCAAATGCTTTTCTATCTACTGCAAAATATGGATGCTTGCCACTTCCATCAACTTTATAAGGATGTAAAGCATTTGTTCTATCATATTTATTATGTGTTGTTTTCGTCAACTCCAACAAAGACCTCGTGTATCTTGTTTGGAGTGGTGCAGATTTATTGATTTTCCATCAGGGCCTAAAGGGGATAATCCTATAGATGTACGTTGCTAATTTGTTCTCCCTTCATTATCAACCATATTCCAATCTATTTTTGTTTGATATACGGTATATTTTTGGTCTGTGCCGCTAGATGGAGCCTGCCATGTAGTACGGTAAAACTATTCAATCCCCAAGAAACAAGCCACGTGGCCGCATTAGGCGCAAACCAATAAAGATTCTCTCCACCAAACAACCCAATCGGATCCTGATTCACAAACCGCCCCGCATCAGGCTCATAGTACCTGAAGTAATTCTAATGTAGCCCTGTTTCACGGTCGGCGTCCTGGTTTTGCAGGTGGAAGGGTGGGTGAGCAGTTCCGGATTTGTTGGTTTCACTCTTTTAGACGACACCAGCTGGTGTAGTTGCCGAACCAAACCAGATTCCCTTCGTCATCGGTTATCTCTCTTGGAATGCCGATTTCGGTCGTAGTGGAAGTAGTGGCTTTGTTGACCGTTTTCTCCGTCTTCGTTGATATGATTTAGACAGGCGAAGCCACGTGTATACCGCACATATCCTACGTCAGAACTGAAGGTTTTGTGAGGGCTGAGACTTGCTAGACTAGACCTACGCTTGTTGTTGGTTTTGCATAAATTAATGAGCAATATAAAACGTCTAAATAGTTGAAAGATTTGGATTTTAGCTTTTTTTGTATTTGAAAAAAGGGGACCTTGCGGGGAAGGCTTGGCCTAATTACGTTTATTTTTATGAGACTAAAAATTTAGAGATACTTACACCATCTAATTCAAATGTGAAAATAATAGAAACTCCTCCTTCTGTTTTTATCTCACACTCATGTTCCCACTCCTCCCTTGATACAAATTTCCATTTAATATCGGCCAAAAACAAATATTTTACAAACTTTTCAATAGTTAATTTCCTATTAATTTTTATATTTTTTTAGCAATAGTTACACCTTTTAAAATAAGGATCTATTGATAGTAAATAAATAGCTTCATCCTTAAAAACCAATTTCTAATTCCTTCCAGAAAATAGAAAAGCCACTTTCTATATTATCGTCATCGTATAACCATTTAGATGAATGTTTGAATTGTTTCAACTTTTGAAAATTACTGTAAGACATACCCACAGACAAATCTTTTAAATCTGCCTGTTTTTTTAAAAAAATGATGTGATATCCATAATTACCTCATTAACATTTTTCCTAAATTTTTTTCAATTCCTCTTTTAGCTATATCCTTATTTTTCATTTTTTTATTACTCCTTTCAGTTATAGTTTTATCAAATAATCAACATTTCTTCTTAGGTTGTTTATTACGCATAGTACATGTATGTATTCCACATATACGTTACATTAAAGGTGAAATTTCATGTAGACTAAGAATTACTTAAATCAGGAAGGATAATAGGTTTGTAACTAAGTACTTTATCAGCTATTTCCTCAGAGCTCATGTTTGTCCAATATATATAATCTGATATATTTGGATCTGTGACCAAATCTTCTAATTTTTCAAGAAATACATCTTCATCCTCTTCTGAACCTTCAAAATTTCTTAACTGATCAATCAGTTTGATTAAATATAATCTATCCAACATAATGCTATCCTCCTTCCAAAATGGTATTTCAGGTCTAGTATCTAGTACCTCTTTATGGAGATTTCCATGTGTACCCTTCAACCATTTTTTTCAATTAAATTACCACTTCCTGATGCAATTCCTGGTAAATTTCTAGGACTTAATCCTAAAGGATCAAACCAACTATTTATATTGGGTGAAAATTCATAAGGATTACCCCCACCCAACAGCCCAATCGGATCCTGATTCACAATCCGCCCGGCCTCGAGTTCGTAATAACGCAACAAGTTATAATGCAGCCCCGTCTCACGGTCTGCGTACTGGTTTTGAAATCGGAAGGGTGGGTGAGTGTTCTTGTAAACCCGTTCATCCTTTTTCAGACGATCCCATGCGGAGTATTCGCCGTACCATAAGAGATTACCGTCTTTATCTGTCATATCCCTAGGGATGCCAATTTGGTTACAGTGGGAGTAGTGGGCTTGTCGGCAGTTTTCGTTGATCCTGTTATGTACCTGTGTCAAGGGTTCGTAACTGCCGGGGGCGACAATTTGGTAGAGGTCATCTGAAAATATCGAATCTTACTTTTTGGTTTTTTTCTTAGGATTTAATTCTTCTTTACGTTGCTTATAAAATTGCCAATATTTTTTGTCTTCTATGCTAAATGGATAATACCCGGCATCATTATAAGCAATATCGAAATATTTATAAGCATCATCATATTTTTCAATATCATAATAAAAAAGACCGCCTAATAGATATGTTCCTGCATTAGTTGTTCCTAAATCAGCAACACTTAAAGCAATAGTCAGCCATTCTTCAGCCTGTTCATACTTCTGATTTTTATAATATAAGTCGAATAGGGCAATCGCAACCATTGTAGTTGGATGCGCCCATTGAGTTACTGGCTTGGGTATTAGCTCAAATGCTTCTTTTAGTAATTTTTCTTGTTCCAAAAAAGATTTATTATAAGTTTCGCAAACTAAATCATTAATTTTTGATTCTAATTCTGGGTTAACTGCATCTAAATTCATAGCATACAACTCCTCAATAAAGTTAAACGATATTAAATGTAAATTTTCTATGTCAATCATGACCATAATCAGATTTCGGTTTGCCAGAATCGACTTTGGCAAACAGCAGCCGTGCACCGCTGTCGGGGGCGGCAATTTGGTAGAGGTCGTCTGAAAAACAGAAACTGCGTGTGAATGTGCGTTCTGTATATGCTCTATTTAATTCAAGCATAATCGATATCTATATAAGGAATATTCTGATTTTTAAGTAAGTCTATTGTAGCATTATCAAATGGACGCTTACAATCTAACACGATTAAATATTCTAGGCTTTTAATATTAGCCAGTTCATTCACATTTTTAAGGTTAAAACAGGAAACTAAGTCTAAATAGCTTAAAGAGGGCAAATGAGTAAATAACTCACAATCTACTTCAGCCTTTTTGATTCCATTCAAAGCAATGTATCTCAAATTTTTAAATTCTTTTAATTTCGAAATTGAAAAATTCTGCCCTGAAAATCCAACAAGACTAATTGATTCCAGTAAATCAGAGCTTATATTTTCTAATATATTCAATGATTTACCATGATGAAAAACTGGCATGAATTAGTTTCTTAAAATTTTTTTAATTTCATCAAGTTGCTTAATATTTTTTTATACTTTGAGATATTGCACTGTAAGTAACTGATATTAGGGAAATTATTTGCCTTAATTCCAAATAAACCATTAGCTTCACTTCTTGATATAAATGCTGAAAGATTGGGCATTTCCAGACTTGCTGGTATTTCAAATTTTTCTACATCCCATTCTATTGGATTGAAAAAATATAATGTTTCTAATGTAAGCGCAGAATTTTTTATGGTATTTTCTAATTTAGAAAAACAAACATATGGAAATGCCAATACCTTTAAATTACCAAGCGTATTTATCCAATCTGGTAAGTCGGATATATCATACTCACCAAATTCTGGCTCCTCAATAATCAATGCTTGAATTTTTGACAACTCTTCTGAAGAAGGGGTTTTATCCCATGTCAGAAATTTAATATTTTCAAACCTGTCATAGTCATCCTGTAAAGTCTCAAGCTCATCATCATCTGCCGCTAAGCAATAAGTGGTCAGATGTGGCTTTATCCACTGACTTAATTCAATATTTTTAAAAATAAATTTTTCCATTTTGTATCCTTATACTATAAATAATTACTTATCAACCTGATGAACTGTCCTTTTGTTTTTTTTCTTAGGATTTAATTCTTCTTTACGTTGCTTATAAAATTGCCAATATTTTTTGTCTTCCATAGAGAAAGGTGTGTAACGTAGCTCATTATAAGTTAGGTCAAAATATTTATAGGCATTTTCCATATCACCCAATTCGTAATAAACGATTCCTGTCCATATAAATACACCTGCTGCAGGTTCATCTTTTCGTGCCTCAAGTGCAATTAACATCCACTCAAGGGCTTTTTGATAATCACCTAATTTTTTATAGCTTCCTGAAATACCACAAGCAATTGCAGAAGTAGGTTCAACAAATTGAGTTGCTGGTTTAGGTAAAAGTTCCCATGCCTGCTTTAGAATATCAATTCTTTCCTCCGGTGTGGGCGCGTCATTTGAGTTACATACAAAATCATTGATTTTCTTATTTAATTCATAATTTACTTGATCTAAATACATCATTTCTCCTTCTTAGATTAACAACTTTTGGGTAACTTTCCATTTTTAAGCTTACGGGGTTTCTTATAACGTTCTTTACTTTTCGCTCCACGAGAACAATTGCCTGGCCCATATTCCAATCGATAATTATTAGAATCAAGCGCCCATTTCCGTACTGCCTGAGATTTAGCTCCATGATAACGACCGCAATGATTCCAATAGGAAACAGCATCCTCAGGAATCTGTATAGTCGTCTGAAAGTTGTATTCCAGACAATCTTGATGTTGAGCTGTAATCGGATTATTAAAGAACCAATACTTCTGACAACCTCAAAGAACGGATTGAGGCCGTCTGAAAAACAGAAACCGCATGCGTGCGTACCGCGAAACCTACGCCAGGACTGAAGGTTTTGTGCAGGCTACAGCTTGTTACAAGGGCTAATTATTGCATAATTTGTTGTTTTAATTTGTGGTCAAAAGAATTTTCCAGGAATATCAAATCATGCTTGCTAAACAATCCATTATCATTTTCTAATACTTTTTTATCAAACAATAAAATGTTCTGTATTAAAGGATCATTTAGTGGTAATTCATTCTTATTTATAATAAAAATAGCGGTTAATGCTTTAAAACGAAAAGCCTCTGGATAAAGTTCTAAATATTTTAAAACTTCTTTGCTACCGGAATGGAAGGCCATAATGATTGGAATATGATTTTGCTGCAAATGCTTTAATACATCCGGATAGATTTTTTTTGCATCATTCTCAGATTCAGGTAATTTAATGGTATCTCCATAAGGAAACGAGGTAATAGGGGGAGCTTTAAAAAAATGCGCCTGCGAGATAGATGGTTGTACAAATACTAAATCATATGGATTTGACGATTTATCATAAGGAGGAACATTTTGGGAGAAAAAAATTCCCATTTCAGAATTGTATGCATATAGGTGAAGTATGACCCCCTCGAAAGTACGAGAATTGCTAAAGGATATTTCACCATAAACATATTTTCCTTTTTTAAATTTAATCCTATCTTTTAGAAAATTAGCATCAGGAATATTTAAATTATTTTTTAAATATTCAATAAGACCTTGAATAAATTCTTTACTTTTCATAATTATCGTCCTTATAATCAATCTTTGAATACTAAAGTCATAAAGCGAGCAACGCCTTTGGATGAAACCACATCCGTTTGCTTATCCTTATTTTTTTTTGAAACCATATATGCAGCCTTCGGACATTTTCCTCCAGCATTGTGCAGTTTTTTTAAATTAAATAACCCTGATCTCTTTTAACCTTTCGTTAATCGTCCTGTGTTATATTTTACCTCAATAAAATAGATTTTACCATCTTTCATTGCGACTATATCAGGACGAATTCGGACCTTTTTCAATTTTTCCCTGTTCTATCGAGAACTTTGAATGTTACTTCATCTGATAAAATTTTAAAACCTCTACTTTTTAAATACTTAGTTGCTTTATCAATTCCACGTTGAGCACTCTCTGATTGTACGTATAATCCTAATTGACCAACCCAGACATTTGTATAAGGCGCAAAAGCATACAAATTCTTTCCAGCCAACAACCCAATCGGATCTTGGTTAATAAACCGACCCGCATCAGGCTCGTAATACCTGAAGAAGTTGTAGTGCGGCCCCGTTTCAAGGTCGCAATACTGGTTTTGCAGGCGGAAGGGCTGGTGAGAGCTATCCGTAACCTTGGGTTCCTCTTTTTGACGACCTTGCAAGATTGTTAGACCTTTAACCAATCTACGGCTACTTTTCTAGAAACCTTGGCTTATGTATTCGATTAACAAAATAATAAGTAGATTTAGGAATTATTTATTAATTTTTCGAGATATTCAATACTTCTGAATAAATAATGTTCACCTATTTGCTGTATCAAATTTGATGAGTCCCCAAATAATATTTTTTTCCAAATACTTTTTTTAGAATTATAAGCTCATCTTTTTTTAAGAGATTTAAAGCATGAGTGATGTTTTTCTGCGGTAGGTATATTTATAATAAATTCTTCTATATTTACTGGAATATCATCATTTCTAATGCCATTACTGATGCTATCAAAAATTTTAGGCATTAAATAATTTATTCCTTCCGGTGAAAAAAAGATGAATGGTACTAAATTATGTTCATCAATAATAATTTTCTCTATTGGGGTATATTCGTAATACTTAAATTCATCTTTAAATTCCTTTATTTTATAGATGTTTTCTCGATAAAGTTTTTTGAACAATCCTTTTTTAGGGTAATCTCTGTAGGGGATTTTCAGGAAGGGCATATTTATCTCCATTATGTTAGATAACTTTTACATTTATAATGATTTTCCCATGCGGTGTATTCGACGAACCACAAGAGGTTGCCGTCCTTATAGGTTATCTCTCTTAGGATGCCGATTTGGTCGCAGTGGAAGTAGTGGGTTTGTTGGCCACTTTCGCCGTTTTCGCTAGTCCGGTTATGTACCTGTGCCAAGGGTTCGTGCGTACCGCACACACTTTACGTCGGGATTGGAAGTTTCATGTGGTCTACGGCTTTCTTGAGCTACTTTACAGTTGATAATTAAATTTAGAAAATTATGTCTAATACTCTATTTTTTAAAATAAATTCTTTTTTTAAATGTTCTAAAATATTATCTAACTCTTCCTTGCTTAAAATTTGGTTGGTCTTAGTAAATTTTGCTGTTTTCGCATATAGGGAAAAAGTGAAACTCATTATTTGGAAAGAACATTTCTCCTTCAAATGAAATTTCATGTCCATTTAAAGAAACAATTAACATACCTCTTGAAATTTTTTTCAATTACGAAATCATCCATAGTAATTACCTTTGAAATATAACAGTTGAAATCTTTGTTTTTAGGATCTATTATTACTATTTTTTTGTTATATTAGGATTGTTCTTCAAAGCGGGTAATTCTCTATTTTTCCCATATTTCAAAAATCTTCTTCAAATTTTACTTGCAAAAATAGCAGGAATAATGATTTTGAAAGGTTCATATATCTTATTGACAAATAAACTACTAATTAAGTCGGTAAGCGCTTCTCTACTCTTGGAGTTATTAAAAAGAAAATTTCTTTTGAAGAATAGCAATTTTTCTTTTTCTGATTTTTGTAACACAAAATTCAGCAATTTTATTAAAATCTATATTCATAGTTTTAAGGTCTCCTTATATTGATTAGATTATCTTGACTTTTACTCGAACACCATCAGATAAATGCGATAATGCTGCTTTTATAGATGAACCCGCTCCCCGATTATCACTTGGGCTAATGTAGAGAACATCTGCAATTTTATTTGGGCAGTTAATATTTTTTCCGCCCTCTTTAGACATTTCCATTAGCCATTCATCCCTATCTTTACCTTTTTGACACTTATGGCTTTTTGAACTTTCTCTTCTCCGATTTTTGACTTTTTTCTTATTCGAGGCCGTCTGAAAAGAGGAAACCGCGTTCGTGCGTACCGCACACGCCCCACGTCAGGACTGAAGGTTTCATACTGGCTACGGCTTACTTCAGATTATTCCAAATTCTATATTTGTACAGAATTTAATTGTCTTTTTGCCGTTTTATTTCTTAAGATACTTTTCTATATATCTGTATTGCTCTTGCGTACATTTAACTGAAAAAATTATTTTTCCACTTATAATACTTTTGAGCAGAAAAAATATCTTTCTCATATTTGAATTTTATTTTACTTAACGGGATCATTCCTTTTCTATTTTCTTTCCCACAAAACAGCTTATATTGTAACTCATTATTACTTATCCCTATATCTCCGCAAGTTTTTTTGACTATTATATTCTGATACAACTATATTTAACCAGCCATGTTGAAAATCATAAGAGTAATGTGAAACATAAGGTAATTTAGAAGAAGAGGATACTATTAGATATAAAATTGAATTTAAAATTGATTTCATAATTTATTTACCATTTAATTTATTAATTTTTCTTAGCTAACGAAGCAGGAGTAACCCAACCAGACATTTTTCATTTTTTTCCAGCAACTCATACACTCATCGCAACAGAAAAAAATAACTTATTAAAGTTAATGTTTTTTTAAATAATTAATCTTCCTTGTCCATCACATATAGGACATTCTTTAAACCAAAAATAATCAGTTTTTTTCATATTGGGTCTCCTTTAATAGATGTCTGCCTTCACATAGTCTTAAAATTCCTACTACGTAAACAATGCTAGAAATTTCTACATATTACGATATTACGCAAGATATAGCTTGCGTAAATTATTGTGCCAAATACCCTGTGTCATAATCTAAATCGTCAGTTTCCACAAACTCATCTAAGAAAAGATATATTTCTTCTATATCTACTTGAATTGGGATGTTTATCGCATAGAAATTTACATTAAATGCTTCATACTCACATCCAAGATCCTTTAGTTTAGTTAGTATTTTTATCTTTAAATTTCTGATTTTCATTAAAGAAAATAATCCGCAATGTACTATTTTTTTACTATGAATTATAGTTTTATCATATAATAAGTAATTTTTCTTCCGTTTGTATTCCGCTAACAATATCACCCAAAGAGATTTCTTTGCTATAAAAAGGAATATTATTTATTTTTAAGATAGCCTTCCTCAGTCACTTCTTCCCAAATGCTTTCCATAGAAACCGGAGGATAACCATCAATTACTTCTAGATTTAAAAAAAGCTTTTTTTCATTTTAATTACCTTAAATAACCTTGCTACCTACTGTAGGATTTTTGATGTAACAATTCGCACTTTCTTAAGTTAAACTTTAGTAATATTCTTTATAGAATCAACCATTCATTCTTCCAAATAACGAATATTTTTCATGGCAAATATTTATTTCTTTTGTCTTTGAAAAAAAGAATATCCTTTTTGAGTCAGATATGTCAACCATTCCTTTTTAAACTCTCTCGATTTATAAATAACTCTAAAACTATTTCATAATTATCGTCGTATATAAGAGTATTTTTCTTTAAGAGTAGGCTGAATACAATTCTTAAACTAGATTGTTTTAAGTAAATGTCTAAATCCGCTTTAAGAATTTTATCATTTGAAGCTTGTGTTTCTCTTATTTTTGTAAAATGTTCAATGCGTATTCGATGCAAGTTGATAAAGATAAAGGCCCCCTAGCAACCTAATCGGATCTTGGTCAGATTCGACAGGGGAGTCTTTTACTGAACTTGTCGTTCAAATGGAACATATCGCCGGTACGCACGATATAGCGTTTGCGGATTTTAACCGAGGAAGAATGGCGCATCGGCCAAGCCGGTTTGGTGGCGGTACGGCTCTTTACCCCTTTACGGCCCGGAAGGGGGAGCGGGCGGAGGCGGCCAGCAGAAATCGCGTACGGTAAAGACGACCTTGAAGTCACTGCTTTTACGAGCGATTTTTTTGAATGCCATGGAGAATCTATGCTGAAATAATAATAGATAAAAACGCGTGCGTGCTGCTGGAACGTACCATACATATTAAACCGGCATGTTATACAGGCTGCAGTTTGCTAAAAAGGTGAAACGCATACAATCAGCGCTACACCTTATCTATAAAATGAGTGTTTTAGGCTATAGTTCGTTATAGTATTTAAATGAGTGAATTAAAAAAGAAATATCAGATGCTTCGTACAAATACGTTTGGATTTTATACAAGCAATTTTTATGAGTAAATTTTACTTCTATACTATCTTCTTTATCTTTAAAAGTGAAAGCACTATCAAATATAACCCATTCAACATCATTAATGAAAATTGATGTTTCTTCTAATGGCTGATATTTATGATGACCATCCACTATATTTTTTATATGAGTGTCAATGTGTGATTCATCATTAATCCAATAAGCTCTGAATATAAAAATTTCACTAGCATCTAGTTTGTGTACTGCAAAAGTTGGTAAAGGTTCGTCTCCTAAAATAATAGTTTGTACGCCTTCTACAGCTAAAACAGATAAATAGTTATGCTGAGAGCAAGCTAAAGAATAATGCTCTTCTTGTTTTAAATCTACACAGCCCTGCCATATATTGGCATCCGATTTTGGTAACATAACTAATGGACCACCATAAGTGTCAATATTATGTGTTTTAAAAAAATTCATTGCAAATCCTTTCTGTATAAAAAATCTAAATTTTAGCTAACTAAAGTTACTTCAAGAAAAAACTATAGTTGATATTAAAAGGCAGCAATCAACATACACTTGGAGGTTCAGAGTTTGCTGCTTCTTCTTGTGCTTTTTTAATAAAGATAAGTAGTGACCTCTAGGATGGATACCTAGCTTTTTAGCTTGCCGCTTAATTTTCCCCACTACCCCTCCTTGTATTTTACTACATTTTAAACATTGAGGATACAGATCTTGAGACTCATTTCCTCGTAGCAAGCCAGTATTAGGTTGGTGTTCTCCTACAAAATTTCAAGTTTTAGCTCCAGGATTGGTGGCGGTGCGGGAAAGTATGGCCTTGCGGCTCGGAAGTTATAAATAAAGTTGAATAGTACTTGTTATTCTTTTTTGTGTTTCAACACTAATTTCCTGGTTAAAATTTTGGATTAATTTTAAAAAATCAATAATTAAGTTGATTTGACTAGTGTTAAATATCGTACCTTGGTTTCTTAGGGCAATATATAAAAAGTCAACAACGTAACCATATAAATGAAATTTAGATAAATTAGAAAAAATATATTTTAAACAGCAAGGAGTAAAATATAATATAGCCTTATTAGTGAAGGCTTGCCAATCTAGTGATTCAAGTATTGAGAAAAATCATCGTATGTTATCTCAATCCAAGTTTTTAGTAGATAGTTGCGTTATAGAAAATATATAAGAGTTATCACTATCATAAAAAAACTTATGATATTATTTTTTTATCAACTTTGAAAAACTGGAAAAGTCGACCTAATTTTTTTCCTCTAGATGATTTCGTTCTTGTATATATTTTTACCTCCATAAGAAATTTTTTTCAAATTGTTTTTTTACAACGTCTTATTTAATCAAATTGATTTTCAAATCTCATAAAAAAACATCCTTCGTATATATTTAATGAAAGAATATTATCATTATTTTTCAATAATATATTTTTTTCATATAGAAAATTTGGAAAAATCAGCCAATACATCTGTAACTGCAATATCTATTGCTTCATACTCATCATCTGTCAGTGGTGAATCAATATATACATAAAGAGTAAATAATTCTTCAGTCATATCAAATGCAATAAGTCTGACTTTGTTACAAATTGCCCCAAGAAAAAGCCATTTGCATACTTAAAATAATTTCTTGTTTTTTCATAATTAATTTCTCCAATAAAATATAGAATTTATGTTATATCACGCAATGCAGGAACAATAAGAGCTTCTTTTTTGGATGAATGAATTGTTCCCCATTCTGTCGGAGTCTCGTCTCCTGTATCCTTGCCAAGTTGTAGAGGTTAAATACAATATATAATAAATTTTCTAAATTAAATTTATTATACCTGTTGCATTTTAATGTAGTTTTTCGAATGTTTCTATATTTGTTAGTTTTTTTATTTCGATTAAAAAAATAGGTATCTAATAAATCAAGAAAATCGAAATAATTTTGTTTATCTTTATTTTTCATCAAAATTTATCCCTTTAATTAAAAAAATGAGTACTTAGGAAATAGATTCTCTAATCTTAAAATAAGATCCGCACCCCAAGAAATTTCTTTTTGGTGAAATATTAGGAGAAGTTTTTTTGCATAAAGATTAAAGTAATATTGCTTAGAGTATTTACTTTTTTTGGATATTAAACATGCATTGAATATGACTATTATTATAGAAATAATTCGAGGTATTCAATTTTTAAAAAAATCATTTTTTAAAATAGCTCTTAACTCTTTAAAAAAATTTTTTTCTCAAAATCAGCATTCATGTTGAATTTCTCCTTATTACACTTTTAAATTTTAGGAAAATATAGGTTTATGGTTTATAAAGATCAAGTATACCTTTCCATTTCCCTTTGCAAGAATTAGGGCCTTCACTATTAAGGACCCTCACATAGTTATTTAATTGTTTATTTCCTTGACTTTGTTCTAAAACTACTTTCAAAGCCATATCCACCACCTAATGTAAGAGAGTAATTTTTATGAGCTCTTTTCCCAACTTAAATTGTTGCTTTAACAACGGGATTCGCAACTCCTTTTGCTAATCCTAGAAAGTCTACCCAAATTTGTACATTAGGTACAAACTGATAAAAATTAAATCTACCTTCTAACCCAATCGGGTCCTGATTCACAAACCGCCCAGCCTCGGGTTCGTAATAACGCATCAGGTTGTAATGCAACCCCGTTTCACGGTCGGCATACTAGTTTTGCAGGCAGAAAGGTTAGTATGCGCTATCCGTTACCTTGGTTTCACCCCAACCGTAATAATCCCCAAACCAAACAAGATTGCCTTCTCCATCGGTCATCTCTCTTGGGATGCCGATTTGGTCGAAGTGGAAGTAGTGGGTTTTCGGCAGTTTTCGCCGTCTTCGTTGATGTGGTTTAGACAGGCGAAACCGCTTGCGTGCGTACCGCACACACATTACGTTGAGATTAGAGGCTTCATGCGGGCTACGGCTTGCTAACACTCGCTGCGTAAGAATTTGAAGTCTCATACAGGCTACAGTTTGCTACTGAAGTCATCTATTAAATATATCAATTTTTGTATATCAGATTTATTCAAAAAATTAGAATTCTTAGATGATAAGTCAAGCATTAACTGTGCTATCCAAAAAAATCTTCTTCATTTCTAATTCTGTTTTTTTCTTGATGATACGTAAAAAAATTTTTTTATAAAAAAAATTTTTCAACTATTTCTTTTTGTTTCATTATTACTTATTTCTTCATTATATGTAGCCAAAGCTACCTCAAATTCCTTTTTCGTCAATAAGTTCTTAAGTATCAATGGTATTTCACACAGCCCTTGCAGTAATCCATTTTGTAACTTATACAATGGAGTATTTCCATCTTCAATAATTTGTTCATATTTAGAAACACTAAAGTCGAAGCTATATTTTAATGGTTTAAGTTCAACAGGATAAATATCATACAATCTATTGATTATAAGGCTGTAAGTTTTAATTAGATTATAGATGCTTTGTTTAGTAATCTTTACTACCATAGTCTCATTCTCGCAGGGGAATTATCAGGCAAGGCTCCGAATTCTGCTGTAGAAGCCCAGTTATAATATGGTCCATTCGGGTTCCAATCAGAAACCCCATTAATTTTATTTCTAGCAGTACCTCCAACACTTTGCGCACCTCCAACAACACTGCCAATAGTTGCAAGACCAGAAGTAATACCAACAGCTGATAACCCTACAGTACCTAAACCATAAAGAGCTGCAAATGAACCTATGCCACCAATACCTGCTCCCAATACTCCAGCTAACACTTCTGGGATTGGACTCTCTCTTATTGTACGTGTTTTATCATTAAGAGCTGCCGCAGCCTCATTAATTACGTTTACAACTTGTTGTAGTCTAACAATATTTATCCAAAAACAGTGTAATGAATTATACCCTATCCTTTATCATTCACGAGAAATACTCACACATCAACGTGTGCTTACATCTAGCTTTTCCTTCTATAAATTTACTAAAGTTAAATTTGGGGTGTTAGAGGAATAGAAATATTCTCTTTCTAATCCTATAGATATGCCTATTCTGTTCGAGTTTCAGCTAAATATATTCCCCATTCAGCTAATTCTTCGGGCAAATCATAAACAGTTTCCATTACTTTCATAGATTTCAGAGATTCCTGGTGAGGTCTTAGAAAAAGTTTTCCAAGCTGTCACTAGTTCTTCTACAAATTGAATATTATGAGATTCAAAAAAGTCATTAAATTTCGATAGTTCTTTACTATAAATTGTCACAACATTATAGCTATCAAGCATGATTTCATCGTGACTTTTATGTCCACCAAATCCAAACTTACTTAATCCATCATTTACAAGTAAATCACCGTATCTAATCAACAGTGCTAGACATTCTTCTCTTGAACAACCATCAATATAATAAACATCCTTATGGGATTCCTTGATAATATTCTTTGCTATCACTTTTTCTCTATCAATACTGACAGGCAATTCCAAAATAAAAAACAAGGGCTCGTCATGAATCACAATAAAGTGTTGAAAAATCTCTAATATTTTTTCTGCGTGTACATTCGCCATCAAATGATGTTCAGTTAACTTTGTAAATGATTCAAACAGGTTTTCTACCAAGCTAACTTGGTGACCTTTTACTAAATTCAACATTACACTTCCTCCAGAAAATTAAAACAATATCCACGTTTATAATCTCATTATATCATTAAAACCCAAAAAAAGACTGGAACTTCCCGGTCACAGTCTCTTATAAATCCACTTCAGTTCCTTCAAGGAAAGTTATTACAATTTGTCCAGCTTCTTAAATAGATTGATAGCATGTCAGACTATAGTATCCAGAAGCCATACTTGAACTATTACTCTGATTCTTACCCTCTATTCGATTAGAGAAGCTACCTTCACGCTTTTCATTCTCCCTTTCGTTCAAAGGTTTCTAATCTTTTACAAGCAGTGATACCGCCTCAACGTGGGTTTTAGAGGACTAAATGAAGTCTGAATTGCCTGATAGAGATGTAGTATTGATTAAGCAATCAACAAATAATGTACAAAACAAAAATAAAGTACACTGCTTAATGAGTGTACTTTATCCTTCTAATTCAGTTTTATCAATGGTTTAGCTCTAGTTAAGTCAATTGTACATAAATTTTTAGTTTTTCGACTTATTGTAAATTACTATTCTTTCGGCGCTCTTTCCGAAAAAATGATATCCTGAGCCGCCCTCACTTATAACATCAAGCAACTCATCAGGTTTCGTCACCAAGATACCACCCATTACAGTTACTCCTCTTTTAAAGAAAGCATCCGGTATCATACCGGCAGTCGGACCTGTGACCAAAATATCGGCATCGGGTTTACACATAGCCAGTAAATCAGGTAATGTATCATTAAGAATAGTAACGCCTGTAATAACATCAAGGTCGGAATCCGGCAGATACATATTCGCATCCTTTGTAGGTGCAAAATGCTCCAACTCCTTGCCCTTTAGAGTACGTGAGTCCATCTCTAAAACTTTAAAATCTGCATCTGCCGCAAGAAGCTTTTTAAGCATCGGCACCAATGCACCTATTACTACACTTTTTTTGCCTTGATGAATCTCCATCACATCAAAAGAGTCTACATCCAACTCTATTTTATACTCCAAACTCTTATTTTCCTCCCAGTAACAGGCTGAAAGTGCATTAAGTGTCGCAATGGCCAATGTCTTTCTGAGAATATTTGCATGTGAAAGATCATCCAAATAGCTCTTTACACTCCTTCCGCCAAGTTTACCTGATAGAGGCATTGCCTTTGCGGAGCTTGGACAGCATACAGCCTCAGGAATCTCCTTAACGGGAGTAAAACAAAGCCCTCCATGACCTGTACTTAATTTTACTCCTGAAAAGAACAGTCCGAACACCGCTCTTTCAACTACCATTTTATCCAGTCTCTCTCCAAAATATTCTTTTAAAATATCGGCACTTTCCTGTAATAATATATTCATACTTTATTTCCTTTCCATCTAAAATTCGTCAGCACACCTAATTTTATATACTATTCCTTTACATCTACAATATCAATACATAAAGTGCTATAATAACACATGATTTTTTAATACTTTTACATAATCAGAGGAGATAAATATAATGGTATTTTTTATATCTACATTGGGATTTGGCATATTTTCACTGCTATGCTTTATTTTAGCCGTTTTTATATACTTTAGACTACTGATAGCTGTTTGCACTTTTAAGAAGCTCCCTAAATGGATATATACTTTAGGTCATATCCAGATTACAAGAAGGCCTGTTCACCTTGACGATATTACGGATAGGCCCGCACTTATAGAGGCGAGCGTTTTTATGCTGTGTATTATTTTAGTTAATATAATAGTTACCGGTGTGAATTATTTCAAATTACACAATGTAGGAAAAGCATTTTTTTCCTGTTTAAAAATGCAGTTTCCTATAGTTATAGCTGCGATAATACTTTCCGGAATTATTAGACCTCTTATACGTTTTTTGATACCATCATACCGTACAAATTATTCTTACTCCACTACCAATGCGTTGGATGTACTTATGTTTTTCGCCTCATTTGCATTCACTTTTTTTATATCTATAGCAGGTATTCCGGCTAAACCGGTAAATATACAGATAGCAGGAACTAATGTAATTATCGGTTCAACAAAAGCATCCGTGCTTCTTAATAACGGCTTTACTTTTAAAGAAAAAAATGCAGACAGTGAGATTATAAATACTCGAAGTGACCACTTTTCCTATGGAGAATATTTGGAATTGTATCTTGGTGACAAGTCTTTCGGTCATGTTTGTGTAACACCAACATGGAAGGACTCGGATGAACTGAAAAACTGTACTATAACATTATTCAAGGCTACACCTGATGATACAGATTTGTCTGCTGTAAGTTTTAACAATATAACTCTGTCGGATTTACAGCTTAACGACTTTGAAACAAAAAATTTGACAGATATTTTTTCACTGCATCCGATAGATTATGATGAGATGAAAGGTCCTTATTATTTTGTACTTACATTGCAAACTCATGACTATTCTCTTTGGAAACGCTATCGTATAAAAGCTGATTTTAACTCTGATAACAGCCTTTCAAACTACACTGTAACGGCACAACATACTATATGGGAATAAAAACTCGGAAAGCTTAAATGGCTTTCCGCTTTTTTATATCATATTATCTAATATTCATATTTTCCATACAGTTTCTTAGAATAGTGCTTATATAATCTCCCTTTTTCCTATTTATACATGCCGTCGCATATGTCATTGGAGCTTTGTATACTTCTCCTATATAATCAGGACTTGTTAAAACAGGCATAGAATAGTATACATTCTTTTTATTTTTCAAATCTATAAACCATTCTCCACCTATGTGTTTCCTGAAAGTCTCACCGATATATACAGTCAAATAGTCCAGGGTTTTGGCATCACCTATCAAATCCTTTATCTCGCTGTAATTACCTAGAATCCAATTTTCAATCTCATCCAGCGACTCTATACTGTAATCAAGTTTTAAATTATTCTCCCCCGCAAATGCATCTGTAAAATACTCCATTTTAGAGTCTATAAGAATAATCCATTCTTCAAAGTTTTCTTTTGTATAAGCCATTTTTATATCCAACTTTCCTAATTCATATAAATATTCTCTGACTGATCAATACTCTACAATTAAATATTTATTTCTGTTTAGTATAATCATACATAGATGTAAATACAATATTTTTTATATATTAAATCAGAGTAAATACAGTTTATAATTCCGAAATTTTTTTAAGTATATTTAGCAAAATTATAAATGGCTTTTTTTGTAAAAATATATAGTAAAAATCAAATTAAAATTTATGGAGGTGCAATTTATGTTCAAAAAAATTCACATCGAAACTTCCCGTTATTTTTCTGTTTTTTTAGTAGCATGTCTTTTTGTTGTATTCGCATCAGCCTGCTCATCAGGTAAAAAAATCCAAGGCGGAATCTCAAAAAAAGTACAAGTTCCGATAAGTTTTTCTCTTTATTTAAAGGGTAATAATTTGTATATGGCTCGCTATAATAACTCTGAAATTATAGACTTGGGACCTTGTACAACTAACGGAAGTGTTATGAAGAAATTTTCTATAAAAGGATATAACAAAAAATTAGATCAATTTTGTTCCTTTTCAGATTATGACGGTGAAACCTATACTCTGTATATATCAACATCTAAAACACCGACAAAGCGAACTAAGGTAGCCGACAAAGTTACAGTACATTCTGCCTTAAAAAAACGGTGATATACTATACCTTTCAAATAAAGAGTTATTTTTATATAAAAAAGGTAAATCAATCAGTCTATTTAAAGAAAAGGAAGAAACGAGATACATACTTTCTGAAGCTCAGGATAAGCTTTTAATTATTCCCGATAGTCGTAATTATGGCAAAGAGGACTTGGCAAATGTATATTTAATTGATATATATAAAGGTACTAATACAGTGTACTCAGATGTTAACATTAATTCTTTCGATTATTCTTATGATTTTTGATAAAATATGCTATTTTAAGAATAATACAGTATATCAGTTAAAGATGGAAACTCAAAAGTAATAGTAAAGGGTATTGAAAAACCATATAATTACATTACTTTTTGCTTCTGATAAAGTCATCTATGCTTCTAAGACTAATGAGCCTACATCTCTCTATAGATTTGACTTTAACGGCAATGAGGAATTAGTCAGTGATACCTTTGTAGACTTTGTAGAATTTAATATAGAAGAAGATTTACTGGCATACACTGAAAAAAATTCCGAAGGAGAAAATATTCTAAAAATAAAACAAAACGGTAAAATACTGGGAGAATATGAAGATATACAGGGAAACCGTGACAAACTAAATGAAGCATTACCTTCCAAATCAAAATATTGGTATTTTTTCTCTGAAGAAAATAAGAAGCTTTGGAAGGTCGCTTTAGAAGGAGGTAAAAAAGGCAGAATTGAACTTGTAAATGAACATATAACTGATTTTTCCGATTTTACTTACTCACAGCACTCTAAAGCAGAAAATGACAGTTTGTTATATAGAGCAAAAATCGATGGAAACGACTATTATTCTTTATTCCTGGATGGAAATATTATCAATAAAAATATAGGCAAATATTATCCGTCAGCACATTTAGAAAATAACGGTACTGAGAGTTATATCATATATAATGACACTCTATCACAGACTTCATATGAAGATGATAATGATACCTATCATATTTGGGAAAACGGTAAGGATACTGTAATTGTAAAAAATATAAAGGATTATTCCGGATATACACCATATGTGAATAAATTCGAAAAAACATATTTCTTAACTGATTATGACGAAAGCAAAGGAACAGGTACTTTAAAACAATATTTAAATGGAAAACTTAAAGATATAGACAGTGATGTAAAGGGCTTTGTAAAAAAATAATACAAGTTCATTTAGCACTATATTCAGATAATAAAGATATAAATACTGCCGGAGTCTGACGCAACCCATGTGGATCACGTAAGACTCCGCAGTAATATATCTTCTAAAGTATTATACCCTACTTTCCCATATCTTCCAAACAGTTTTTTTCAGTATAGTGCTTATATAATTGCCCTTTTTTTCTGTTGATACATGCAGTTGCAAATGTCATCGGTGCTATATAGCTTTCTCCTATGTAATCGGGACTTGTCAAAAATAGGCATGGAATAATATGCATTCTTTTTTTATATTTTTCAAATCTATAAACCACTCTCCACCAATATGTTTCCTGAAAGTCTCACCTATGTATACTGTCAAATAGTCTAAGGTCTTCGTATCTCCTATCAAATCCTTTATCTCACTGTAATTACCTAGAATCCAATTTTCCAGCTCATCAAGTGACTCTATGCTGTAGTCAAGTTTTAAATTGTTTTCTTTTACAAATGAATCTGTAAAATACTCCATTTTAAAGGGTATAAGAATTATCCATTCTTCAAAGTTTTCCCTCGTATAAGCCATCTTTTATCTCCATTAAACTAATTTATTTTACTGTTAAATGATTCCAATATTTTTTTCAGCATTCTAAATTTTAGCGGACTAAAAGGTGCATACCTGATAGGCAAATCAATCATTGTTGTACTCCATACAATACTCTTTTTATGGCTGAATGTATCGAATCCAAATTTTCCATGATACGAACCTATTCCGCTGCTTCCTACTCCTCCAAACGGCATATAATGATTTGACACTTGCAGTATAACATCATTTATGCATCCACCACCGTATGAAATACTCTTTATAATATGCTTTGCCGTATCTTCATCCTTTGTAAATACATAGCATGCCAAAGGCTTCTCATGTTCTTTTATTGTCCTTAGTATATTATTGATATCATCATATTCTATGATTGGAAGCACCGGCCCGAATATTTCTTCTTTCATAATTTCATGGTCGAAATCCCACATCAGGTAAAATAGTAGGCTCTAATCTACGAACTACATCATCACCTCTGCCACCTATTATACTATCCTCTGATTTTATTAAATTCATCAGTCTTTTATAATGATGCTCATTTATTATTCTTGGATAAGTATCATTATTTAATGCATTAGGATACCTTTTCTTTAGTTCTTTCTGCAAATACTTTATAAATCCGTCCTTAACACTGCTATGTATTAACACATAATCAACAGACACACAGGTCTGTCCGGCGTTAAGCAGTTTCCCCCACAGTACTCGCCTTGCAGCAAGTTTAATATCTGCAGTCTCATCTATAATACAAGGGCTCTTTCCACCAAGCTCCAAAGAAACCGGTATAAGGTTATTGCTCGCTATATTCATTACAATCTTTCCTACTCTTTGACTTCCTGTGAAGAATATATAATCATATCTCTGATTTAGAAGCTCATCATAATCTATATCTTCATCCACACAGAAAATATAGTTTGAACTAAACGCTTTATTTATAATATATTTGATGACTTTTGAAGTATAAACACTCTCTTTTGAGCATTTGATAATGGCTGTATTTCCTGCCGCTATTGCCGCTACAAGCGGTGCTATCGCCAAATTGAAGGGGTAATTCCAAGGTGCCATAATAAGCACTACTCCATATGGCTCAGAGTAGACATAATTCTTTGACGGAAATGTAGATATAGTTCCTTTTACCTTCTCCGGTCTGCTCCACTTTCTTACATTTTTTAAAGCCTCATTTATCTCCGCATAAACTATTGCCAGTTCACTCATATATGCCTCAGCCTTAGACTTTAAAAGATCCTTATATAGAGCGGAAAGGATTGCTACCTCATTGTTCCTAATTGCCTCTTTCAACCTTTGCAACATCTTAATCCTATATTTTACTGATTTAGTTGCATTTGTGTTAAAGAAATCTCTTTGTTTATTTATAATTTCTTTTAATTCTACTTTTTTCTCCATAATGCACCCCCTCTCCCCGTCCTTCCACATTATAAAACAGATTTAATCGAGTTAAATACCAGCTTGGAGAATTTTGACTCGTCAATTTCTTCAGGAATCACCAAAGTCACTCTATTCTCCTTTAATGAATATCCACTGTTAAAAATCAATAAAAACGGTCCTTCCCCTGATAGTTCATCCACATAAAATCCCCTTTCGTCCATCAACTGAAACATCTCTTCATCTCGAGAAACAAAAATATCCGTTGTCTCATCTTCATTATCAATGACAATATATGGATTTTTCCAAAATGTAATACTTTCTTTTATTTTTTCTATAAAAAGTATCTCTATTTTTATTAGTATATAAGATGTAGTCGATACCTGTAATCATGTTTCACCTGCTTATTCTAAATTCGTGACTATTTGTTATTTAAGTACACTAACTTATAACCCTAAACATCAAAATTTTATCAAGGTCTACTGTTTCTATATCGCAACTACCTCTTCCATAAATAGTCACTTCCAGATGATAGAATATCAAACAATGTTTTATATACTGAAGTATTAGTGGTGACTTGCGATTATATCCATATTTGTTTAATAATTCTCTAAAACCCTATGCATACAAAATTTACTTCTCCATATACTATTTTTATGCGACAACTTTTAAAGAAAATATCAAAATCAGAAAAATAACCACTCAGCTGATCTACTTGTAATGTTCTATCTGAATACTTCAAATCCTTCTGTATGGCAACAAGTTCTTCATCAATTGCATCCTTATCCAATATATAATGACTCCATTGGTATATATCCAGCAGAAATTTTCTCTTATTATCTCTGTACTGTTCGGAAAGTAAGTTCTTTCATTTTCCCATATTGAATCAAGAACTTTACTTTCCTCTCTACAACCAAGTTTTAAATCCTGTAAGATAAATGCAATATCGATTGCCGTATAAAATAATCCGTACATTATTTGTCACTCTTCCTATAATTACAGCTACGGCAAAGAATCTGTAAATTCTCCACAACAGATTTACCGCCATTATTCATTGCAATAATATGATCTACATGGAAAGGAACTCTGGTTTTGTCTGTAAATCCACAACAGGCACAGTGGTAATTACCGGCTTCATCAGTATACTTTTTAAAAGTTTCATCTCTTAAATATTTTTCATAATCAGGAGCAATCTCACGAATTTTATGGAGCGGTAATTCTTCCAACTTTTTAAGACCATACTTTGTTATTGGTCCTTCTCCAACATCATATATCTCAGGATCTGATATTTTTATCAATTCAATATCAAGCTGCTTTGAAAAATATATCTTTCTACCAAAAAACAATCTAAGCATATTATCATCACCGGAATTCCATAGCTCATCAATGTATTCAGCTTTTTTACGTACCCCCATATCTTCATCCCAAATATGCCTTGCAATCTTTGATATATCAAGCTTATTTCTATCCACCTCTTCAAATGTATAGAATCTTGGTGCTTCCTCATATTGTGCATAGTATTTTATAATATTTATAACATCTCTGCTCTCGTATGGCGGTATCATTTCACCACAGAAAAATGAATCTCTACACTGCGCCTCCATCTCGTCAAGCTGTTCCTGCGTTAAATACTCCTCTGTTACATCAAATGACTTGAATAATGAAGGCAGTGAATCCATAAGATTCTTATAAGCTTCCTGTGTACTGTCATATACCATTACCTGATATGAATGATCCATTCCGTTTTCTTCCAGGTAATTAAATGCATACATTCCTATAGGAATTCTTTTTTCAAAAGGAACTCTTTCCAAATTTGTTGTGTCTACCGAATCATCCAATATTCTTGCAAACTCCTCAATCTTCGAAATTGCAATCATTTGAATATCTCTTTTAGCTCGCTCGGAATCATCACTATCTTTAAAATCATTCTCTCCTGCAAACAAGCTTTCCGGATTTACCCATGCAATATGCTCATTCCAATGATCAATAAATGAAACAATATATGCATTTGATGTACCACCCGCTGCTGTTCCCCTTAATGCTCTACCTACCATCTGTGTCATTAAAATAGATGAAACTGTAGGTCTTGCCAAAAATACTGTTTTTGTCTTTGGTAAATCAACACCCTCAGTCAAGATATTTACATTTACAAGTACCTTTAATTCTCCGTTTCTGTAAGCTTCAAGTTTTCTCTCATTGTCCTCTCTGCTTACTGTCACTCCTGTAACACCGTCTCTGATATCAGATACAATAAAATCAGACTTAATTCCCTCTTTATTAAAAAGTGCACTAAGCTGAATAGCATGTATCACATTGACCGCAAATACAATTGTCTGTCCATATTCATCCTGTTTTTCTTTATATGTTTCAACAATCAGTTTATTACGTGCGGCACTCTCTGCCATCTGACTCGCAATATCATCCGGCAAATTATCAAGATATTGAATCCTTTCCCATGAATCAAGACCTAGACAATCTCCATAATCTTCTTCTGTAAAATAACTTTCAAAAATAGGCTTTGAAAGTATCTGCCTGTTTATAAGTTCTTTTAATCCTATTTGATATGTTATTCCTATATCTCCACGTACAACCTGACCGTCACTGACACCGTCAGAGTAGATTTTACCCAAAAGTCCCTGCTCTTCTTCTGCTGTACGGAATGGTGTTGCTGTAAGACCTATTAACTTTAAATTTGGCACCTTATCTTTTACATAGTTGATAACTTTTCTATAGGTTTTTGCAGTTGAATGATGTGCTTCATCTACAACCAAGTACAGCTCTTTCTCTCCTGCCAACCACTTATCAAGTCTTTCAATATTTCTACCTATACTGTCCTTACTTATAATCAATAAATTATCATCCGCCTTGATATCTATTGTTCTGTCATGGCTCGATGCACCTGACACAATTCTGAATCTGAAAGAAGAAATATGTGGTACAACTTCTGTATACGCAAACTTTTGAAATGACTCCGCAGCCTGATCAAGAAGCATCTGACGATGTGCTATCCAAAGGATTTTCTTTTTCTTATCAATGGCATTTTTTAATAACCACATAGAAGCTGTATAAGTCTTTCCACCTCCTGTCGGCAAAACTACCAAAGTGCTATAAGATTCTTCTTTATTTATCTTATCAAGTGCTTCCATAGCCTTTTTCTGATGCTCATAAGGGCTTCTTATATTTGTTCCGTTCTTAGGCAAAATATCACCAAAAGATTTCACTTCCACAAAAGTTTTTAAATCGTTTACAGAGCCTGTTTCCATTCTCATAACCTCCATTATAAATTTATTAATTTAATCTTATTTATATATTAATTGACATTCCTATCATACTTTATATATCTTAATTTCTCAACTACAAACCTATATGTAACATTCCATATATCCGGTATGTTTTAACAATAATTCCCCTACTCCAGTATCTCAAAAATACCCTCTATCTCTTCTCCCTCAGTCAATACAAGTGTTTTACTATATCCCTCATCACATAATAAAACTTCCCTTTCATAAGAGAAGTAGCTTCTGAGCCATTTTATAAACTCTGCATAATCGTAGAGCCTGTTTTTTGAGTTGAAATAATTTATCATGAATACACTTCTATCCTTAAGCATCCAAAGTTCAAACTCATACTCATCCTCGTAGTCTTCCCAACAAATATTGTACCGACAGTCCTCATCATCCTTTACCGAAATACCGACTTTGGGAAATCTTTGTTTAATGTCATTATTAAACTTCTCTAAATTAAAATCATTATTTTCTTTATCCGTCACATAGATAAAATATGAAACAGCCATATTCCTCCCCATAAAAGTAATAAATATCGTAAATTTTACAACAAAATGATATAATATAAGTATACAACTTTTAATTTGAAAAGGGGAGCTACAATGGCCTTTTTTATTATTTCAATAGCGCTCGGTATTCTTATATTGGTGCTTCTTATGTTTACAGTTTATATGTATATAAAACTTGTAATAGCTGTGAAAACAAATACTGAAGTACCAAATTGGATGTACAAGATCGGGCAGGGATTTAAAAGTAAAATCAATATCAATTACGAAGATTTTACAGAGCCTGCAGCATTATGGGATACCAATTTTTTTATCCTTTGCTTTATTTTAGCCAATATTTTTTTCTATTTTGTAATGTATTATCAAACACAAAATTCCAAGAAAGCATTATATATATGTGTAGGCTTGCAGGTCGTAGTTGTTTTGATAGCAATGTTATTCTACTTTATAGTAAAACTGATTTTATTTTTTGTATCTCATATATTGGGAATTTACAGACCACTCTACTCACCGACAAATGCTGTAATGGCCGGGATATTTGTTACTGCACTTGTATATACTCTATGGATGCTTAGAGTAGGACTTCCTGAAAGACCTGTAAATATACAAATAGATAACAGCACTGTGGTTATAGGCAAAACAAAAGCCTCCTCTCTTTTAGCAGACGGCTTTACCTTTTACGGTAAGGATGCAGATAGTGAAATTGTAAATAAACGAAACAGCCAACTTTACTATGGTGAGCTTGTAGAGTTGCTTCGTGACGGAAAATCTTATGGATTTATGAGTATTACTCCTACATTTAAAAATTCCGATAAGCTTGGAAACTGTACAATAACATATTATGAAATACCGGGTGATAGTAAGGCTTTATCTCAGGTAAAATTTAATGACACAGCTCTATCAGGATTAAGTATTCAAGATTTTGAAGACAGAGATTTGGCTGATATCTTTTCACTAAAGCCTTATAATTATCATCAGTATAAACGCAGTCCCTTATATACTTTACAGATACAAACTGTAGGATACTCACTATGGAAAAGGTACAGTATTGAGGCAGATTTTTTCGAAAATAATTCAGTACACCATTATGGTGTCAGGGCACAACATACAATTTGGGAATAAAGGAGAAATAAAATGGGATTTACTATATTTGCATTGTTTTTTGGACTTTTGGTCTTAATTTGCTTTCTATTAACTATTTATATGTTTTTAAGGCTGGTAATTGCAGTAACTACCGGTAAGGAAGTTCCAAAGTGGATGTACAATATCGGACAGGGCTTTCAAGGTAGAATACATATAGACTATGATGATATTACCGAATCTGCAGCACTAAAAGCGGTATTATTATTTATCTTAGTATATACTTTAGCTAATATTGCCTGCATAGGTATTATATACTACAACACAAATAATTTTATATTGTCACTTTATAACTGCTTAAAATATCAGCTTGGTATTGCAGTGCTGAGTTTGATATTTTATCACCTTATGCAACTTATATCAGTACTTGTAAGTAATCATAAAAATAAAATTTTTCGACTCTACTCAGCTTCAAATGCGGTTATAGCCGGACTGTTTATTTCACTTTTTACTCTTACTCTCTTTGTATCTATGACAGGTTTTCCCGAAAAGACTGTTGTAGTACAAATAGATAAAAGCAATATAATCATCGGTGAAACAAAAGCAGCCCAACTACTATCAGACGGCTTTTACTTCCCTGAAAAAACTGCGGACAGTGAGATTGTAAATAAGCGTAATGACCATTTTTATTACGGTGAACTTTTGGAAATATTTCGTGATAATAAATCCTATGGTTTTGTAAGTGTTACACCTACATTAAAAGATAGCGATATGCTAAAAAACTGTACAATAACTTATTATAGGATTCCGGCAGACAGTGAGGTTTTATCGGAGGTCAGATTCAATAATACAGATCTTTCAAAACTGAGTATAGACGACTTTAGAGAAAAAGATTTGACTGATATTTTTTCATTACATCCGATTAAATACGAAGAAGTAAAAAATGATATTTCATTTACACTTAAAATTCAACCATCCGACTATGTTATATGGAAAAGATACAGTGTAGAAGCTGATTTCGATTCATACTATATGCCCTCAGAATATGGTGTAAGAGCACAGCATACAATATGGGAATAGATCTTTAAAAAAATACTGTAGTAGAAGCCGCCCTTCCGCTACAGTATTTTTATTTATAATCCTTCTTTATCACTATATGTTACTACAGGCTTTCCGTCTTTATCCAGTAAAGCTGTCAGACCTCCTCCATATCCATTTGTTTTTAACAAATAGTTTACACCGGTCTCTGTATCAACCCAGACTTCAAGTATATTAATCACTCCCTGTCTATAAACTCTCTTAAAGCGATCCATAAAGTATCCTCCAATGTTTTCTTTGATTATATCATATAGTTAGACTACATTTTTTTAAGTTTTGTTTAATAATGATTGATACCTAAGTAATACTCTTTGATTTGGGTACTCAAGCCTTAAATTCCTCAAGGCAAAGTATGCTGTCTGCGGTTTCATTCAAAAATTCAATATCGTGGGAAACTATAAATATAATATTATTTTCAGTTTTCATTTCCTTTATCAGCTTTGATATTCTTATCATATTCTTATAATCCATACCGCTTGTAGGCTCATCAAAAAATATGAATCTTGAATTTTTGCACAGAACAGATGCAATAACCACTCTTTGCTTTTGACCTCCTGAAAGGCTCATCGGATGTCTATCCTTCAACTCTACAAGACCAAGACCGGATAAAATCTTATCTATTTTATCTCTATCCGGATCCTTGATACCAAGCTTCATCTCTTCTTCTACAGAATCCGTAAAAAGCTGATGATTTACATCCTGCATAACCAAAGAGGAATTTTTCAGTCTTTCTCTTTTACTTAGGATATTACCGTTAAATACTATCTCGCTATTCCCTTTATCCTCAAGTCCTGTCATCACTCTCAGAAATGTAGACTTACCGCAACCGTTTCTTCCTGTAATACCGTAAATATTTCCAAGACCAAATGAAATATCTTCTATCTTTAGTTTGGAACCGTCTTTAAATTTATACTCAAGTTTTTTAACAGTCAAATCATTTCCACCGGACTGCCTTTGGACTTTTAAGGCTGTTTTTGTTGCAGAACGAAGTCCAAGTTCCCTTAACCTTTTACTGTTTAGCAGTTCAGTTTTTGCAAGTTCCTCCCCAAGTTTTCCTCTTTTTACCGTAATAATTCTATCTGCCAAATCCGTCAAATAATAGATTCTATGCTCTGCAATGATAAGTGTAATTCCCTTATTCTTTAGTATCTGCAGCATTTCCTTTAATATATCAATATATTTATCATCCAGATTTGATGAAGGCTCATCAAGTACTATTATCTTACAACCTGAAATATAGCAGGCCGCCACACAAAGTATCTGCTTTTCACCACCAGAAAGATCAAATATACTACGTCCGAGCAAATGCTTTATAGGAAAGAGCTTTAGCATATCTTCCATACGACTTTCCATTTCTTTTCTATCAAGACCTATATTTTCAAGATAAAATAACAGTTCAAGTGTTGTATCCACATTGAAAAATGTGTCTTTGGATTTTGGAAAACGCTGGATATCATCAGAGATATTTCATAAAGCTCCATTCCCTTTAAGTCTTTATTGTCAACCTTTATGTTGCCGCTAAATTTGGCATTTTCATATTCAAGGGCAAGTCCGTTTATTGAATTTATAATAGAAGATTTTCCACTTCCGCTCTCTCCTGTAAGAAGTACACATTCACCGTCCGCTACGATCAAGTTGATATCATCAAGTACTTTTTTATCCTGTTCGTAAAACAGTGACAGATTCTCTAACGTAAGCATATAAGACCTCCCACCACTATAATTGTCATTGTGAAAGCATAAATAAAATCAATCAAATGAATTTTTACTCTTATGTACCTTGTCTTCTTTACAGGATTTGCAATGCATTTTGTTTCCGCAGCCTTTGCAATATCATCTGCAATATTTGATGAAATAATAAGCAGGGGTACAGCAATATATTCAAGATATTTAACAGGATTTTTTGTTTCTATTCCCCTTATTCTCATTGCCATCATGATGTTGTTTTTCTCCTCGGCAAATGAAGGGAAAAACCTGAACATTACGGCTATAGGTATGGAAACTTCCTTCGGTATTTTTAAAGCATCCATTGATGAGATAATACTTCCGACGTCAGATGTTTTTATCATAAATTCACCTGCTGCAAAAGGAAGATAAAACATACGAAATATAGCAGGTAATGAAAGGATCATCATTATAAATATGGGAAGCTTCGCCAAAGCACTAAAACTCGGTACAAAGAACAATACGCCAAATACCAGTATATTTTTTATTGCCTCTCTTCTAAATCCATTAATAAGGTACATAATAGATATCGCTAATACAACAGCTACTTCCAAACAGTGATTTATAGAATGTAATACAGTAAACCCAAGTAACACTACTACAAAAAACTTGGTTATAGGATTTGGATTTAATCTTTTGTCATTGATGTAATACATCAAATTATACCTGCCTTTATAAAATGTTTTTTTAGTAATATTCTTCCTATATTCGCTCCTATAAGTCCGCCTAATATAGCACCCAGATAGACTAATGCCATATTTGGATATGTGACAAGCTTTATCAAAGCATTCACATACTCCTCACCCATAACCATTGCTATTTCAATATATTTTTCTCTTGCCCATAACATTTGCATAAGTGAACCGCAGATCCAGGTATTAAATATTGCAAATGAAAGCATATTATATTTAAATGAATTGTAATTACCTACTCTTCTTATTAGCTCAGCTATAAGCATCACCACGAATGAATGTATAATAAGTAAATAGGTATTTCCCTCTACCATCATAAAAACAGATGTAAGCATTCCAAGTATCAGCACCGCCCAAGGTTTTTGTACCTTTGCCATAAACAACATAATAACAGTTCCGCTTAAAATACCGAGTAGTGCAGGATATACCAGATATAAGACCGGTAAAAATCCTATCATTCCCAGAGCAAATATAATCACCACATATATAACTGCAAATACACCGATAGTGACAAGATCCTTTATTTTCAGCTTTTTCTCTTTCATATTCCCTCCTAATAATACGTCAAACTATACCTGCTTTTATAAAATGTTTTTTTAGTAATATTCTTCCTATATTTGCGCCTATAAGTCCTCCTAATATAGCACCTATATAAACCAATGCCATATGTGGATATGTAACAAGCCTTTCCAAGGCTTCTACATATTCATTGCCCATCATCATTGTCATCTCAATATATTTTTCTCTTGCCCATAACATTTGCATAAGTGAACCGCAGATCCATGTATTAAATATCGCAAATGAAAGCATATTGTATTTAAATGAATTGTAATTACCTGCTCTTCTTATCAACTCGGCTATAAGTATCACTACAAATGCATGCAGAACTAGAATGTAAGTATGTCCTTCTACCATCATAAAAATAGGTGTAAGCATTCCAAATATCAACAATGCCCACGGTTTTTGTACCTTTGCCATAAATAACATAACAACAGTTCCGCTAACAATACCCAGTATCGTAGGATATACCAGGAATAAAATCGGAATAACTCCAATCATTCCCACGCTGAACATAATCACCAAATATATAACAGCAAATACACCTATAGTCACCAGATCCTTTATTTTCAGCTTTTTCTCTTTCATATCTTCCCCCTAATAATTAAATGCTTCCGCTAATTTTGTCTTTTCAATCAAGTTTTTATATACCTTTGAATCTTTTATAAGCTCATCATGATTCCCTGATGTCTCAACAACTCCCTCATCTATTACCACGATCTTATTCACATTTTCTATTGATTTTAATCTGTGAGAGATAATAATAACCGTTTTGTCCTTGATAAGCTTATTTAAACTGTCCTGTATCTTCTTTTCATTGTCCACATCAAGGCTTGCCGATATCTCATCCAATATCAAAACAGGTGCATCCTTTAGAAATGCTCTTGCTATAGAAATTCTCTGTCTTTCTCCACCTGATAATTCAGCACCGTTTCTCCAATCAGAGTATTAAATCCATCCGGCAATTTTTCAATAAAATCCATACAGTTTGCAAGCACTGCCGCTTCCTTTACTTCCTTATCGGTTGCACTCTCCCTGCCCAAACGAATATTTTCCATAATGCTTGTATTAAACAAGGTCACATCCTGAAATACTATTGAGACATTCTTAAACAATGATTCTGTAGATATATTTTTGATATCCTTTCCGTCTATCAAGATACTTCCGGTATCATAGTCATACAGCCTTGATATAAGTCTTAGTACGGAAGTTTTACCGGAACCCGATATACCTACCAAAGCTGTAACCTCACCCTGCTTTGCCGTAAAACTCATATCTTTTAATACCTTTGCATCTTCATTATAAGCAAATGAAACGTTTTTAAATTCTATATCGTAGCTTGAAAGGTCTGTATCTTCACCCTCTTGAAGTGCTGCATTTTTTATCTCCTTTATTCTTACAATTGCAGGTTCAATATAGGACATTTCGGTCATTCCTTCCCTTGAAACATCAAAAAGTTCTTTAACCTTTATTGCTCCTATCAGGTATCCTATCAGATATAAGAGGCTGATCTCATTATGAATAAGTAACTGTATTCCGACAGCCAATACTACCGCAAGGCTTATATATGAGAGAGATGAAGATATACCTACCGCCAGCATTGGAACTATCTCTACATTAAGATGTATCCTCTCACTCTCTTCCATCTTTTCATACAGGTTTTTCTTCACCTTGTCGGCTTGATTAAAGCTGCTTATCTCCTGTTGTAACTCTATTGTTTCTTGAAAAAGCTCTGAATTATCTCTTAGCACATTAAAGTACCTGCTGTACTCTGAAACTTCCTTCTGTTTTGCCAAAGGATTGATCATAAAGCTTAAAAGAGTGGGAATAATTGCTGCAAGTCCAAGCTTCCAGTTTCCAATAAGCATAATAAGTCCCATCAGAGGAAAGAATAACCACATAGCCACAACCTTTGGTATAGAATGGCTCATAGAATGCTCTACCCTTTCCACATCAGACATTATCGTTTGTGAAAGGTCGGAGAGATCGTGTTTTGAAAAATAAGCCAGCGGAAGCTGTGCCAGATTCTTTGCTATTCCTTTTCTCAAATTTGCCGATTCTTTATAGGTGGAATTATAAAGGCTTACATATTCTTCTGATAATAAAATATACATAAATATAAGAGTAAGTATTGCCATAACAATATACTGCAAGGTGCTTGATACATTTCCCAAGACCAACTGATTAATAAGTCCCATTAAAATCATCATAGGACCAAGGTTGATACAATATGTCAAAAAACAATATATCGTTGCTTTTGTGAGATTTTTTGCACCCTGTTCTGAGAGAGCATATCTTTTCTTATAGTAGTTTTTCATTTGACACCCTCCAATCATTTGCAGTTTCGTAAAGACTGAGAAGTCTGCTGTATAACCCTCCGGTTTTTACTAATGAATCATTATCTCCTCTCTCTACTACATTTCCTTTTTCCAAAACTATTATTTCATCTACATTTCTGATACTTGTCATTCTATGGGCAATCATTATAACAGTCTTATCCTGCATTAAATTTTTAAATGCTCTTTGTAATTCATATTCATTATCTGCATCAATTGCCGCACTCGCTTCATCCATAATTACAATAGGTGAATTTTTCAAAATAGCCCTTGCAATAGCAATCCTTTGTTTTTCACCTCCTGAAAGATACACCCCCTTTGAACCTATAATTGTATTTTCCCTGTCTTTAAACTTTTCAATAATTTCATCACAACCTGCAAGACTGAGAGCCTTCATTACTTTATCTCTACCCGCATTTTCATCAGCCAATGCTACATTATCATATATAGATTTTTTAAACAGTTTGCTGTCTTGGAATACAAACGAGATATTCCTTATGATTGCCTCCTTTGTATATTCCGAAAGAGGATATCCACCTATTTTTATTGCCCCCTTATCAACCTTATAAAATCCTGACAAAAGCTTTGCAATAGTTGACTTTCCTGAACCTGAATGCCCTACTAAGGCATAAGTTTTTTTCTCTTCTAATGAAAATGATAAGTTTTCCAGAACCTTTTTATCCCCATATGAAAAGCTCACATTTTCAAATTCAATATTGAAATTGTCAAAATGATCTCTGTTTCCATATGTGAGTTTATCCTCCTGCATCTTTTCATATAATTCTTCCAAACTGTCAATGGCAAAATTTGCATTATAGATATTCATGCTTGCCCACATTATTTTCATAAAAGAGACCATTATTACACCGCTTAAGAAGAAGATCATAATAAGCTCTACAGCCATAAATTTAGGATCTTTTATACCGGTCAAAAAGAAGCTGAGCGGAATGCTGATAATGGCAATCAATCCTAAAAATATCAGCTGATATATGACATATGGTGTTTTACAAGACAGAGAATAATCATAAGCATATTTTGAATACTCCATAATAGAATCATGCAATGCCTTAAAGGATTTAAGTTTTGAACCGAATATCTTTATTACCTGTATGCCTCTGATATACTCCACAGTTTCAGAACTCAGTTTGTCAAGTGAAGTCTGATAAAGCTTCATAAAATCTTTATTACCCATCATTCCCATCAATATAAGTCCGCTTACAACAGATAAAACTATAATAACGATTCCGACTCTAAGACTTATGGCAAATGCCAGTATAAAGGCAAAAATCGGTACCAAAAATGCCTGTGAATTATCAGGCAACATATGAGCTACCGCCATATGTGTTTTTGCCGCATTATCATCTATAGTTTTTCTTATATATCCTGAGGAATGCAGATCAAAAAATCGAAAGCTTGCATCTGTAAGTCCTTCAATTCCTCTTTTTCGTAAATTTGTTTCAAGTCTAAATGCCAGCTTATGTGAAACAATGCCGGATACCAAATACATTACTGCACTTATAGTTAAACAGATAACTATCCTTGTAGAATAATATCCTGCATTTTCATAATTTCCCTTTACTACCGCTTCTTTTAGAAGTAGAAATATATAATAATACCCATAAACCACCAGGAATGCCGAAATACTCGATAATAAAATTGACATATATCCGATATATTTTTCATTCGGCACATATCTGAATAATTTTTTATAAACTCCCATCAGTTTTCTCCTTTACTTGTTCAAATAAGTAAGTAAATATTGCTTCCAAATGCTGTCTGTTCTTTTTGAAATTTTCTCTTGCATCCAGTACATCCGAAGCCAGTATCAGAGCATTCATAAAATCGGTAACAAACTGAAAAATTTGAGGATCAAACAACCATCCTGAGTCATCATTCCATATCGCTTTAAATCTTTCCTTTGTCTGTTCTTGAAGCTCTTCCATAATATTATTCAGTTCGGGATTTCTTTTTTTCTCTATCAAAAACTCAACATAAAGAGGCGTTAAAGGATTGTTGTCTATGACTTTATCAACCAACTGTTTTGCCATAAACTTACTCTCACCACCCTTTTCACATTCAACCAAATGCTCCTTAATGATATTGTTTCTGTAATCAATCCCGCTTATCATAATGTCTTTAAATATTTCTGTTACGTTCCCATAGTAGTGATACACTCCTCCTTTTGATAAAGTTGTTCCCGCGATGATGTCTTCCATAGTTGCCTTTCCTAAGCCCTTTGCGGCAATTACTTTTGTGGCTGAATCCATAATTTCTTTTTTTCTTTCAGCCTCACTAAGCCTCTTCGCAGCAGCCATATTGTATACCTCCTCTTTTACCGACGATATCGTCGGTAAAATTATTATACCATAGTTAGGTTTTGCTAACAAGAGATTATTTGAACTACTTCACTGTTACTTCAAAGTCAACTTCAATATCACTTCAAACAAACTTCAATTTACTTTGAAGTAATTTGAACTCTTATCGACTTGATATTGTACAATAAAAAAATCTCGGAATTAAACCGAGACTTTTTCAAATATATTATTTTATTTAGCTACATAAGATATTACATAATGCATATTTTCAGGTGTTGTAAATTTGATATCTTCTATTTCAAATTTCCCGGTTAATCCGTCTGCCATAGCTGTTTGATGAAAATGTGATAAGGCTATACCGATGTCCAGATGCTTTATCTTCCTCATATCCCCATTTATATTATTCTTATAATCACAAAAGAAGTGGAATTTGTTTCCTTCCTTAACTACAGCCCAAGGTTGAGCATTCGTGGAACTTGGAGCTAATCTAAGCATTTCCAGTGCCTGCTCATATGCTCCTACATCATCCTTTGATAGAGAATGCTCAAAGTCATTTGAAAAAAATATTTTATCCCAAGCTTTTCTGTTTTTTGAGCCAAGTCCCACTCTTGTAAATTTTTCTATAAGCGATTTCTTTTCGGAAGGATATCCGACAGGGCTGATACAAGGAAATATCTCATCTGAAGCAATATCCATCGCCTTTTCAAAGTCTTTTCTGCTAAATGTAGCGGCAAGCCAGACTGTACCGATTCCCATCTGTGTAGCATATAATATCAGATTTTCAAATTGATATCCTGCCGCCTCCATAGCAAAAGGTTCATCTTTTACTGTTATAGCAAGGTAATCTTTGGCACCTTTAATAGTTCCATAAGTACCAAGCTGAACACCGTCAGCACCTGAATTCTTACTGATATACTGTACTCTGACATTAACATCAAAGGATTGGTTAATACCTTATTTATCTCCATAAGTCTGTTCTTGTCGTCTTCACTCAATGACTTAGCTTCAAAACTTCTTGTACTTACACGCTTTTTAACTGCTTCCTTTACATCTATATTTAACTTATCCACTTCTTTAAATTGCATCTTATCTCCTTATATAGTAATAACTGTTTTACCCTTGGAACGACCATTTGCTACCTTATCTAATGCCGAGTTCACCTCTTCCAAAGTATATACTGTATCTATAGACGGCTTTATCTTTAACTTTTCAAATAAGTCGGCTACTTCCTGTAACTGTTTTCCGTTTGATTCAACAAAAATGAAGTCATAGGAAATCCCGTATTTTCCTGCCAATTTATCAAACTTACTTCCTGCAAAGCCAAGAATTATCTGCTTCCACATTGGAAGTCTCATTCTCTTTGCGAAGGCCCCATTTGGCATTGCTCTAAGAGAAACCATTTTCCCACCTTTTTTTAATATCTGCATCTGTTTCTCGGTTTCATTTCCACCCAGAGTATCTAGTACATAATCAATGTTTGATAGTGCCTTGGTGTAATCTTCTGTTTTGTAGTCAATAAACCTGCTTGCACCAAGTTCTAAAACCCTGTCTTTATTTTCTGCACTTCCGTTTGTGATGACCTCAAGTCCCTTTGCTTTGGCAATAGGAATAGCCATCGCACCCACACTTCCTGTACCTCCTGAAATAAAGATAGTTTTTTCCTTTTCCGCTTTCATAAGCTCCAATGCTTGCATTATAGTAAGTGCTGTCAATGGTACTGCCGCCGCCTCTACATCTGCAAGATACTCCGGTACCTTTGCAATTGCATTCTCATTTACAGCCACATATTCTGCAAATGCCCCGATTTTATCAAGTGGTAATCTTGCAAAAACACGATCATTAACTTTGAATTTAGATACCTTTGCTCCCACTTTTTCAACTACACCTACAAATTCATTACCTGCAACTGTAGGTAATTTATATGGTACTATCATTTTTACATCTCCGCGAGAAATCATATTATCAAGTGGATTTACACCCGCTGCCGATACTCTTACAAGTACATCTCTCTCTCCTATAAGAGGCATATTAATATCAACCAATTTTACTGAAATATTATCCTTATTATATTGTTCTATCTGTGCCGCTCTCATTTTTACCTCTACCTGTTCTTCTTATTATAATTCTCATACATATCTTCAATTAATGACTTGAGTGTTTTGTTCTTTAAATTTAAAAGCAATTGTTTCTCTGAATCTTCAAATATCGGAAGTAAAGCTTCTTTGATATTTGCTCCAACAGGGCACTCTTTATTTGCTGTATCATGAATATGCAACAGATCTTTCTCCGGATAAACCGCTAAATATATTATGTCCAATGTAAGCTTATCTGATTTTACTTTTAAGCTCATTCCCTTTTTTCCCTGCTGACTCTCAATAATGTCCGCATCCTTTAGTAATGTAATTATTTTTCTAATGTGGCTGGCGTTTGTTCCAACACTCTTTGCCAAAAGCTCCGAGGTAACAACTTTATCAGTTTCTTCTATATAAACCAGTATATGTAGTGCTATTGAAAATTTTGTATCCATATTCAGTCCCTTTCTAATAATTACTTTGGTATAATAACATATACTTGTATCTGTGTCAAATACATGTTTAATGTATTTTTATTTCTCAATTATTTTTAATAACTCCTCAATATAAAAAAGTCCCCCGGACTTTAGATCTTTTATCTAAAACCCGGAGGACTTCATTAATCTATAACTTTATTAGTCATCTACCTCTGCACTACTTGAGATTACATCTCCGTTTGAAACATTAATATCATATTCATATTCCACGTTTCCGACTTTGAACTTAATCTCGTACACTTTAACACCGTTTTCATAATCAAGCTTAGCCTTTTTAAATCTTGCCGATCCCACTCCTGCGTGTGAAAGTGCTATCTGCTTTGCTTTTTCTAACGAAATCTCTACAGTTTGAGTATTGGCAGATGATGTACTTGGCTGTGTAGGAACCGCATAGTTCTCAATGTCCTCATCAGCTGACAATATTGTTCCACTCACTGCATCTATCTCATAATCATATTCTACATTTCCGCTGTAAAAATCAATATCGTACTCATATCTGTTATTATCCTCAAGTTCAAGCTCTACTTTAACAAAAGTCACATCTTTTTCTGCTAACTTTGCGTCTGCAAGTGCAATTCTTTTAGCCTCATCAGCTGTTATTTTCTTTGCCGATTTATATGATTGGGATACTTTTGACTTGGCAACAAAGCTGCTTCCATAATATAGAATACCTGCTATTCCTGCTGCAAATAACATACAAGTTACTATGGTCGCACCTATTAAACTCTTACCTAATTTATTAAACTTTTTCATATTTTCCATCCTTTCCGTGTACAGTGAAAATAATTTTACCAATTTACCCTTTCAATATATTAATGCACGAGGATAGCATTTTATTGCATGGTTTTTAAATTTTTTTATTTTTTTTAATATTATAGCTTTTATTGAGTACCTACAGTCACCCTACACTTACCGTTTCGCTTTCCATTCTCACGAGACATCAAAATCAATATGCATATATCTATTTTTTTAAATAATGTTTTGGTATCCATTAAAAGATTTTCAAAGAATAATTCAAGAAACTCACTTGTAGCATGAATACCTGCTCTCAGATTATTATAATTTGCTCGTACTAGAGCATTTCTGAAATACCAGGAATTTTGGGCAAATGTATCGTTACTTATGGTAAGTCTAAATGTCTTTAAATATTTGATAATAAATACTGCAGTTGATCTTATGTTCCCTTCCCCAAACGGATGGATTTGCCATATTTACTAACTGCCCGTTATACCCTTCATAAAGAATCACTGCATTCGATACACTTTACTATTTCATCACATATGGAATATCTCGTTTATTCAAATCATCTATCAATTTTTTCAGTAAGACACTATTATCTCCACGAATAAAACCACCAATCCCCAGTCGGAATTTATGTTTTTAACATCTTATTTTTTTAATTTTTGATTGAAATTACAAAGTATTCTCCTCGATATACATGTCGCACTATTTTTCATATATTCTATCTTCTCTATAGAGATTGGTGAAAATTCGGAATGTATATAAAGTCTATCTCTATGAAAATAATAACAATTTGCTCCAAAGTCCTTATATTTCAAGTAAAACCTTAAACTCGCTGCTGTTACATAAACAAAATAAAGATAGGCCATTACAATCAATGGCTCTAATATATAGACCATAAAGTTATATATGAATTTTTCTCCCTTATAAAAAAATGTTTCTCCGGATGTTATATTCCATTGAAATATATAAAATATGGCCTGTAAAGTTATAACTATCATAAATGTTACATATAAGGCAACTATCAATCTTCTTTTTATAACTATAAGCTTCACTCTCTCCTCTAATTTCTCTCCAGCAAGCACACACTCTCCGTATGATAACTCCTAGAAAACTGAGATATTACCTATAACACAGTACACAAGTTCTCTATGATTTTATCACTATGTAGCAGATTTATAACATCTGATGCTTTTTTTCTATCTTCTTTCGAAAAAAAGCAATCCATCCTAATTGCATGCTCTTTCTTTTTTAGTGCATATTATGATTCTATAAGTATCTTCCACTTACCGTTTCGTTTTCCGTTCTCGCGAGCAATCAAACCTTTTTCCTGCATTTCCACTGTACTTCTCTTAATCGTTCTCTCCGACTTCCCTACAAGCTCCGATATCTGTTTTTGAGTTAATGCCGGATTAGTCTTTAAGGCATTTATAATAGCTAATTCTTCCAAAGATATTTCCAAAGTGCCATTTTGGCACTTTGAAACTGAATTATTGGCACTTTGAATGGCACTTTGGCCATCAAAATCAATATGCATATATCTATTTTTTAAATCATGCTTCGCATCCATTAAAAGATTTTCAAAGAATAATTCAAGAAATTCACTTGTAGCATGAATACCTGCTCTCAGATTGTTATAATTTGCTCGAACTAGAGCATTTCTGAAATACCATGAATTTTGGGCAAATGTATCGTTACTTATGGTAAAGCCAAATATCTTTAAATATTTGATAATAAATACTGCAGTTGATCTTGTATTTCCTTCTCCAAACGGATGAATTTGCCATATACCTGATGTAAATTTAGCAAAATGTCTAATAGCCTCATGTATGTTCAGTCCCTTATAGGAGAAGTTCTTCTCCTGCGAAAAGTCGTAATCAAGTGTAGCCCTGATACTGTCAAACGATGCATACAGTACTGTATCTCCATTAAGTACCCACTCATTTTTTGTAATATTGTAGTCTCTTATTCTTCCGGCATAATGAAGTACACCTTCAAATAATTTACGATGAATATTTTGTAATTCTACAGGTGAAAATTGAAAGGTCTTCTCCCCAAGTAATTTTGCGATTCTTACAGATACAATATCAGCTTCTTTAGTATCTGCTTCAACACCATCCCTGTCTTTTCTTTCTTTATAATAACTGCTGATAAGCCTATCTGCTTCAACAATACTGATTTTACCTTCAATATGATCTTTTGCAGTCTCAATCAAATATTTTGAGGGCTTAAGTCCGTCTACATCCTGAAGCCCGATAGCAGTTTTCCATGCATTACTCTTTTCAACCTTATCCGGTTCACCTTGGCGTATATATTCATTTAGCTCAAGATTCCAACTATTGTATGACAAACATATCACCTCCTCTTTTGCTATGTACTTTAATTATATTATGTTAACCAAATCTGTAAATCACTTTCTAACCCAATTTGTTGTTATCTTGCAAGTACACGAATCATTTAAAACTTTAAGATTATGTGCTTTTCTGTAAATTAATTCTTTATATAATTTTTATTCATCCTCTAAAACGGATTTTTCCCTTGCTCCCGTCCGGCAAAATATAGTAACCATCCTGAATTTCATTTATACCGCCACCAAAAGACCAACCCTTAGATTCAACAAATTGAATAAATGCATTAGAAAATTCGTCCTCTGTTATTTCCGTTTGAACTTCTATACAACCATTTATTTCAAACTCTTTTCTCATAAATCTCCTTTTCAATAATATTTACATGCAATGCAATGCTTAGTATATGCATACTTAAGGTTCAGTACTTCCAAAACGAAATATATATATATTATACTTACAAACCCAAATATCTATAAATCCGCAATGTACATCACCTTTATTCCATTCTCCTGCAAATACACATGTCTATGAATAAGCTTACCCGGAAAAGATCCGTCATATATTTTATTCACTCCACTGAAGTACCGTCTTTATGACTTACCTTTGATATAATCAACTAACTTTTTACTATAAAAATTCTACTTAAAATCACTTTCAAAAATGGCAATAGATGGATAATGATCTAATTCTTCCAGTTCAGTATCCAATGGAACACTGTACACCATAAAATATCTTTCAGGATATTTTTCTTCAAATTCTTCCATTTTTTTACTGACAAGTTCTTTGTTTTCAGACACAAACATAACAGAAACTACACCCACTTTTTCTCCACCATTCTCATTCTTATCATTCTCAACATATCCCGATAAAATCATTTTTAGAGAATTCTTACCATTTAAGCCTAATTGAACTAATTTTTCATCTGTCATTTTATTCCCTTTCCCATTCACTGAGACCATCTTTATTCTTACCTTCCGACAATATAAGATTATACCTTACTCCGGCCATATATTAATTTGTTGAAGTCACATGCAAGCTTCATCATATCTGTCGTTTCGCTATCAACTTTATCTGACAGCACATATCTTAAAGACTCAAAACTGTCCTATTCATCAAGGATAATCTTATTTTTAAGTATATTCTCTGCGGATTTTATAGCAGATTTTTGATTTTCAATCTGTAGCACATATTATGCTTCCATAAGTATCTTCCACTTACCGTTTCATTTTCCATTTTCACTAGCAATTAAACCTTATTGACACTTTAAATATTGAAATCAATATGCATATATCTATTTTTTAAATTGTGCTTCGCATCCATTTTGTGACATGAATACCTACTCTCAGATTATTATAATTCGCTCGAACTAAGGCGTTTCTGAAATACCATGAACTTTTGGTAAACGTATTGTTACTTATGGTAAAACCGAATATATTTAAATATTTAATAATAATACAGCAGTCGATCTTGTATTTCCTTCTCCAAACGGATGAATTTGCCATATACCTTATGTAAATTTAGCAAAATGTCTAATAGCCTCATGTATGTTCAGTCCCTTATAGTAGAAGTTCTTCTCCTGCGAAAAGTCGTAATCAAGTGTAGCCCTAATACTTTCAAACGATGCATACCGTACTGTATCTCCCTTAAGTACCCTCTCATTTTTTGTAATATTGTAGTATCTTATTCTTCCGGCATAATGAAGTACACCTTCAAATAATTTACGATGAATATTTTGAGGGCTTAAGTCCGTCTACATACTGAAGCCCGATAGCAGTTTTCCATGCATTACTCTTTTCAACCTTATACGGTTCACCTTGGCGTATATATTCATTTAGCTCAAGATTTCAACTATTGTATGACAAACATATCACCTCATATTCTACTACTTACTTTAATTATATTATGTTAACAAAATCTGTAAATCACTTTCTAATACAATTGGTTGTTATCTATGAAAATATATAATCTATTCTGACATCCACCATTTCTATTATGTCATCATGATTATCACTTGTACTAGTAAACAGATATCACATTAATATTTTTTAATACTCTCTCCCCTAACATCTCTCCATCACTACCACACTCTCAACGTAACACTATAACTCAGAATTAATATCAAAATAGTAGTTTGTATGCGGAAACATATCATATCAATTCAGAAACAGGTCAACGCTTCCAGAATAATCTCTTCTACACTTTCCAAAGCACTGTAAAATGTAATTTTTGATAACCATATCAAGGTCTTATCTATTTAAGTATTCGAGAAACAGTCTACGCGCACTGCCTGCTACTATAATAATTCTGACATATTTATGTGCTAGCACTTTTCCACTGTCTCAAGACTCTTAAGTTTGTGGCCGCTGGTACTTGCACATATTTTTTCTTTGTAGCTATCTACCTATTTCCACTGATAGACCACTACACCCCACGAGGTTGAGTTGCCTGATTTCGAGGTCTAATCCTATCTATTCATGCCGTGACACTTTTTATACTTCTTACCACTGCCACATGGACATGGGTCATTGCGTCCGATCTTCTTAGGCCAATTCATCATTTCCTGAACCATAATCGGAATCTTACCGTCTTGAATAAGAGAATACTCTTTAAGACGATACAGGTATTCTGATATTCCCAATATTCCTTGAAACATGTGCATTGCTTCATTTTCAAATTCAAGAAGATATTCTGTCTTTTTCTTTGTTCTATCCTTCGGATTTGGAATATATGTAATCAACTGACTTGTATAATCATATTCAACATCATTATGTCCAATTGCATTTCTCAATTTTACATTAACTAATACTTTTAAGAAACCAGTGTAGACCTCGTTATCTATACAAAAGTGATATCTTGAGGCTTTTGTAAGCTTAATAAAGTCATCCAGTGATGAAACATTTTTTTCTATAGGATTCATAGAATCAACATCTGCTCTATACTTTATATTATTAAGTGCCACCGGTATAATCAGCAAATTCCCAAGTGTCTCATATACGTCTAGATAAAACTGTTTTACATCTTCAAAACAGCTAGTTGTTGAACCTTCTTCCTCCCAGTTAAATGAACCAGCTTTGCAATACTGAATAGCTAATGCTGGTATTAGACGTTGATACACTGATATAAATTCATCGTATACTTTATAAATGGACTCTTGAAGTTCTTCAATATGAAAACCATCATGTGATTCCAGAAAACCAAGCAACTTCTTTAACTGAACAGCATCTAGTTTCAAAACACCTTCGCAAAAGGATAAATCATCAAGAATATCTTTTTTTAGTGATGAATAGAAACCATGGACTTCTATCATGTGAACTGCTCTTAATGTTTCAAATGCATCTCTGCACTGAAAATACTGTCCATAAAATACTTTTTTAATTTCCTGAGTAAGATATTCGCTATTATTCTTAGCAAGATTGATTATTCTCTTATAATATTTCCACTTTAAAGCTGTAGCATTAAGCTTTGATACTGCGTCTACAAATAATTCATAGGAGTCATCGCTTTTCATGCAGCTAATATATCGTATAAAAGGTGAAATAATCACATAAGCTAATTCTGATGCAGTTCTCTGTTTTAATGTAGGGAATTCACCGGAACACTCAACAGCATAATCTGCATTTTCATTAACAACTTCATCTGCATTTTCAAATTCAAATTTTAAACCCAGATGTTCCTGCCCTATTTGAACATATCCAGATAAAGAAGTGCTACATTTTCCACAAGTTATAACAACCGGATGTTTTTCTTGCCAACCTACCTGTAGACGCACTCTTGTGATGCTTCCACAAACTTGACATTTAATGAACTCATTGTAGACCATACACTCAACCTCCCTTTATTACAATCAGCTTAAATACGGAACAATCACATCATAGAATTTTTTGCTCCACTCCGCATGGAATCTAGCCATCTGTAACCAGTCTGTTTCATTCTCTATGCTTACTCCATTTAATTGATAAGTAACCTTTGATGACTTGATTTTGTCACCACGGTTCCAGATTAGGAAAACGCCTAATACTTTTTCAATCTCATCTTTATGTGTGATTAATGCATCAAATGCTTTCTTGTTTTCTTCCTTCTTAGATTTACCGAAATGCAAGTCAACTCTCGCAGAATCAAAATTAGCTATACAGCTAATATTAAATCCACTTATACCGAAGAATCCACTAATCCAGTTTTCTTTTGATGGATTAACGTTGCTAAATGAACTGCCTGCACCATGTACCTCTTTAATCATATCTAATGCATATGACCAGTATCTTCTTCGAAGCTCATATCTTGTTCCTGCTTCATCCTCTGTATTTCATTCTCATCACGAAGATAAAATACTAAGTTTGTAGGGTCGGCATCATATAACTTAAACACTCTGTTAAGTACAGACATTTTACTTTGTGTACTCGTATTAGTCCAAACAAAGATACCATCACCAATTTCTACACTTTTTGTAAAATCGCCTTCATTCATACTAAAATGAAGAGCAATATTATCCTCATTTGATGCAGCAAGTTTCGTTATTATACTCTTATCCTCTGCATATAGAATCTGTAGAACCTTCTGGAACATCTCTACCCAGCTAGCCACCGGCTGTTCTGTATTCTTGTAGCTAAAGCGCGCAATTAATCTTCCACTTAAACTGCTATCATCATCCAAAGTATATGAATCAAGCTGTTTTTCTTCCGGCTTAAAGGAGGTAGTAGGCAATGCCCATATTTCTAATGCGCGTCCCATTAAATACTGGTTACGTTCTTCAATCTCGGCTAATGTCCATTTATCCTTCTTGGCAATATATGTATTCATTCGGATTCCACTATCCTCGAATCCATTTTTCATGGTTTTCTTTTCTTCGAATGTACTATTACTGTATTTTGAATTGTATGCAGTCAACGTAAGGTTAGCAATTCTATGAAGCCAAGTCTCGTGTATAAATTCATAATCATCGCCCAGTACTTTTACCCATGATGGGGTCAGATGCTGAGGCATAATATGCTCTATAGAATAAATACCATCATCGCAATGACTATAGACATCTTTATCTTCATCTGTTCCGTAATTTTCTAAGCGCTCCAAGATGTAGATTTTATTCTTGCTATTCATCTGATATACTTGTCTGTCTGTAAATCCTGTAGAAAATTCATTGTCATCTGGGAAGCGAGCCTTCTCCTTCTTTGAAAGCAATGCATACTTAAACTTCTCTACATAATCTGCATCCGCACCATCATATCTAACTATCTCTCTATGAAGCATCAGGAATATCTTATTCAATACATTTGTGGGCAAATCACAGATAGTTCTTCTAAATAGATAATTCTCTGTAATAAGGAACACCTCTGTAACCTGAGCCATATCCATTTTCCCATCATCATGCAATCTGAGAACTTCAAGGAAGAATGGTCTAGTTACAGTAGTCTCCAATCTATTTAACCTATAAATACAAGCATTAAGAGCTTTATTATTAGTTCCACCACATAACAATACTTCATAGCACTTTGCATATTCTAAAATATCCTTCAAAAGCTCTTCTGCTTCAATAGCATGAAGTTCTACATACTCCTTAAGCTTACATATATTTTCTTCTGTGAAGAAATTACTAGCTGCTTTACGCTTAGGTAATCTCTTACAAAGGCACTTACGTCATATTTCGTACACTCTTCGATTCGATTCCAGTACTTATCGTAATACTCATCCTGTTCTCTTGTTGGTAAACCCATGAGAATGAAATTTCTAATTTTATCGCCCTCACTTAAATCAAGGCCAGTCGAATTCAAACTCTCAAATATCAATTGAGGATTATCCTCGTTATTAAGGGTAATATTAATAATCTCCAAGCTGCAAATCGCATCAAATAACTCATCCATAGTGATTTCCTGCTTCTGAATTCTATCATAAAAATAGTTATAATTAGTAGTCAAGTTTGACTCTCTAATATGCTCCTCTACCTTATCAAATAATTTCCGGAAGGCTTTCTGGTCGTTCTTTACAGGCTTTAACTTGATGCGAGTATCCTGTGGCTGGTATTTATCAACCAAGAAATCCTCATATATCTGCTTTCCAAGAGAATCATCCTGTGGAACAATTACCTTATTATTGATTAGGTTATGCATCGCCAAGAAAAGTAACGATACCGTTGTTAATCTTTGCTGTCCATCAATAACAAGAAACTCCGTGTTCCTTCCTGATGGTTCATACACTGATACTAAACTTCCAAAGAAGTGACTGCGTCTGTTGTCCTTAATCACCTTTATAAGGTCATCAAAAAGCTGCTTACAATTTTCTGTCTTCCAATCATAATTACGTTGATATACAGGAATAATGAAACGCTTCTTAGAACCTTCCATATATTCTATCAATCTACATTCTGAACCTTTCATCAGTACCTCCTCAACCAAAATATCCTATGAGATATTTGTGTAATATACATACTTTCTTATCCTTGATTCTTATGTATTTATACTGCATAAGCCACCTAAAATGGCACTATCGCTCTTGAATTTGTTGACTTATCCTCGTCTGTACTTTTTACTTTATTCACAGTAAAACGAATAATAGAAATACCGCTTTCTGAATTATCTAAAAGTGTGAAATCTTGTCCCATAGCATCTAAGCCATCAATAACCTTACTAAGCTCTATATCAAATTGAATACGAACGTTTATTTCATCTTCATCATATATTTCTATACTGACAAATTTCCCCTTCATATATTATTGGTATTACATTAACCACCTAATTATTTTTGACTCAAGATTTGAGCTACCAAACGAATCGTATCAACATGATTCCAACATCTCATTTATTTCATAAATACTATTTTCAGTGCATGAACTTAACGCACATCTATATGTATTATCCTCAGTATTTTTAGTCTTAATGATAAAATCTGTTTTATCGAGAGAGATAGTCAGATATTTTCTTAGACAGCCTATACGACTAGTCCAAGGCCATGTCTGTTCTCTATAGTACTCAAATATTCTAATGACTTTTTTCTTTTTTTGCTATACCAAAGAAGATAGTTGTTTAATATATCAATAAATTTTGATATGCTCACACCAGTCCATTCTGTGTTGTAGAACATCTCATTTTTTAATTGGCCAAATACTCTTCATCTGTGGAATCATCTTGAGAACACCCCTTTTTAGACATAGATCTTCTCAACACATTAAACTAATCCAACCGGGCCAATGATAGTGCTAACCTGAACACGATATTCCTCACCTATGAATGCGAATTCTTTGCCCATCTCCAAGATAAAATCCTTCAGCTTTCTGACGATGGATTTCTGCAAATCATGCTCTGATACAATATCCGGAAGATTTAATAAGTCCAGAACATAATTATCCAGAAACATTTCTCGTTAATCTTCTTACATCCTCTATTGTAGGAGTGGCAGGTTTATTTGAAAGCATATATCTCTCACGGATACACATATTCATATAGAAAATGCGCTCTTCTATCGTCTTACAAGAGGACATCAGCTTCAAATGATTCAACCAGCTCAGTTGTGTCAACAGTGTTGGCAATTTTTCATTGTTATTATAAAGCTCATAAAACTGCTTCATTCTATACAGACCACGACGATTAAATCCATTCAAATCCGGATAATTCTAAGAGAAGAAGTCTGCTAGTCTCTGGACAAAGGCATATCCATAAGAAACATTCTCAGAATGCTTACTGATGCACTCTCCCATGTCACGGTACATGAGAATCAATTCTGTATTAACCTTCTGAAGTGCTCTTTCTCACGCGCTTTCGATAATTCTGACTATATCATTAAATTCATCGGTATTTGGAATAAGATTATACATACTATCACTTCCTCATATCTTTTTCATAATAGGCAATTGTCATTCTATCGTTTATATCCTGCAACTCAATAGCTACTATATATCACGTGACATCACCACCACACTCTCCGTATGATAACTCCTGGAAAACTGATCCACCACAGTCAGTTTCTTAAGTTCATATTCCTTCTCACAAAGCAATTTCAGATCCCTTGCCAGTGTAGAGGAATCACAGCTTACATATACTATTCTCTTTGGCAACAATTTCAGCATTGTGTCTATTGCAAGCTTATCAAGACCCTTTCTTGGAGGGTCTACCACTATGACATCTATATCTCTTATATTGCCGTTTTCGTATTCACCTGTGATGATCTCTTCCGCCTTACCTACAAAGAACTTCACATTTTCTATATTGTTAATCTTTGCGTTCTCTCTTGCATTTTGTATGGCGGCATCTACTATCTCAACACCGTAGACAAACTTTGCGGACTTTGCAAGGAAGAGTGAAATCGTTCCTATGCCGCAGTACATATCCCAAACCGTTTCTTTACCGGTCAGTGCGGCATACTCTAATGCCTTACTATATAGTTTTTTTGTCTGTACAGGATTTACCTGATAAAATGACTGTGGTGATATTCTAAACTTCACATCCCCTATGTAATCCTCTATATAGCCGTTGCCATAAATAGTAACTGTTTTTTCCCCCAAGATGACATTGGTATTCTTTTTATTTATATTGATAGAAACAGATTTTAAGTCATTTCCAAGTGCGCTACATAGGCTCTCTACAAGCTTGTCACTATGTGGCAGATTGTTTGCATTTATAACTATGCAAACCATCAACTCACCCGTAACAAAGCCTTTTCTTATAAGTACATGCCTTACTATGCCGCTTCCATCTTCCTCATTGTAGGCATCCACACTGTACTTCTCCATAAAATCAAGAACTGTATTGAGCACAGTCTTATTTTCCCCTATACCGATAATGCAGTCATCAAATTCTACAATGCTGTGAGTTCTGCCTGCAAAATAGCCTGTGATGTTTTTACCGTTCTTTCTCCCGAAGGGAAATTGGGATTTATTTCTGTACCTTATCGGGTCTTCCATACCGATAATTTCTTCTATCTCTACACTTGAAAGGTCAAATCCGCCTATTCTTTTTAGATGATTTTCCACTTTGTTTTGCTTTAGTCTAAGCTCCGCTTTATAATCAAGGCTTTGTAATGTACATCCGCCACAGCTTCTTGCCACGGGGCATTTAGCCTCTATTCTATCGGGACTTTCCTTAACTATACTGTCAAGTCTTGCATATCCGTAGCTTTTCTTCGTTTTCATCACCTTTGCTGTGACTTTATCTCCTATAACAGTATCTTTTATAAACCATGTGAAGGCATCGGTTTTTCCGATGCCTTCGCCATTTTCTCCAAAGTCTGTTATATCAACTGTTATCATTTCACCTTTTTTGTAACTTGCCGTATTATCAGTTTTCATATATCTCCATTACTAAACATATAAGACTGCTTTGATAATCAGTCTACGTTCTCGACTTTATATTATACACTTGTCTTTCTGTAATTGCTCTCAAGTAACTTATTATATCCAAGCCATCCGGTAGCCCCGTCCTGTCCCTGTGCCAACAGCTCAATAAATGTCTCCATCTTTGCATCTGCATTATCTGCCAGATTAAGTGCCAAAGCCTCTATAAGTGCAGGCTTTTTAGGTGAACCGTATTCAAGCTCACCATGATGTGCAAGTATACAATGTATAAGCTCATTTGAAAGCTTCTTCGGGAATCCCGGAATTTTATCAATTTGTGCTTTTAATATCTCAACGCCTATTACAATATGTCCTACCAACTGGCCTTCATCTGTATAGTCATTTGCCGGAAATGCCGACAACTCTCTTGTCTTTCCTATATCATGACAAAGTGCGGATGTGATAAGAAGGTCATGATTTAATGACTCATAATTATCGCAAAAATATTCACAAAGCTTAACCACTCCCAGAGTATGCTCAAGTAATCCGCCAAGGAAGCCGTGATGTACTGTCTTGGCAGCTGATGATGCTTTAAATGTAGATTGAAATTCAAGGTCATCTATAAAAATAGCTGTCAAAAGCTTATTCAAGAAAGGATTCTTCACTGACTTTATCTTTTCTTTTAACTCTGCAAACATTTTTTCAATGTCTTTTTTTGATACAGGCACATAGTCTGATGCGGTATATTCCTTTGCATCAGCTTCCCTTATTCTTGCAACTTTCAGCTGCAATGTATTGTTAAAAGATGTAACTTCAGCGTCAACCACTACAAAGGTCATAGCATCCACATCAGATATACCCGGGGGAATACAGATCCCATATCTTTGCATCAATGCTACCTGTCTTGTCTTGCAAACTGAGGCTGGCATATTCCTTACCTGTCTTTGATACTGCAATAGTTTTCGATTTACACAGATAAACCTCTGAAATATGCATTCCTTCTTTTAAGCTTTCAATAAATTTCATTTTCTACCCTTCTAGCTCCTGGCACCAATAGTTGTCTCAAAATTCAATTCGGTAAATCCGTCTTTACCTGCACGGTTTACTTTGATATTGATCACTTGGTTTGGTTTTAGCTTCTCCATTATATTTTTAAACCCTGTTATAGAGTTTACTTCCTCATTACCAATCATGGAAATAATATCCCCTGATTGTATCCCTATATTATAGGCCGGTGAATCCGACCTGACTTCTGAGACATAGATACCGCTTGGCATGCCCTCAGGCGCTTTGTCCTTGTCTATATCAAGTGCACGGACTCCTAAGTATGCCGATCCTACACCATTGGTCATATTTTCAATAAGCACTTTCAAATCGGATATACCGTATGCCATTGATATGGATGAACTGTCATCCAGATTGGAAACCACACCTACCAGATTTCCTGATGTGTCTATCAAATGTTCCTATGCTGTCCAAATGTTTGTCACAGTATATTACTCTTCCGTATCCGTCAAAAAAACTTGCATTCTTATCAATTGCAGTTATATTCCCGATATCGATGCTTCTTGATACTCCCACCGGACTGCCTACCGCCAATATAAAAGCACCTTTTTTCAGCTGATATGAATTTCCCAGTACAACAGGCTCTATACTTTTTATCTTTTCTTCCATGGAAGAAATATCCACAGAGAGTATCATTAAGTTTGTCAGCTGATCGCTTCCGATTACTGTAGCTTCCTGATTGCTACCGTCGTAAAAACCGACTTTTATTCCACCCTCTTTTTCCATATTTGGAGCCAAAACAATAAGGCTGTCACCCGACTTTGCTATTATGATTCCCGAACAACTGCTTTCATTTTGCAATGTATTGTTGAACCAGTCAGTGTCTGTAGTGACGGCACTTATTTTTACAATAGTATTATCTTTTTTTTCTGCAACCTTACTCAGGCTCTCATACATCTGCACCAAATTCTTTTCGTTCAAATCAATGCTTTCTATAGCAGATGCAACTATGTCTTCCACCTGTTCCGAAGATTCCGCTTCCTCACTACTTTCAACCGTAGTTTCTTCCTTTGGAATCTCAATAGTGGTCTTTGTCTTTTTGCTTAGTATGTTTTTGTTTATAATATGTGATGTCAATGCCATACTTGGTCCTGCAACCATTCCAAAAACAATAGCAAGGCAAGCCGCCGAGATGACCTTTTTATTACTGTCTTTATTATCCTCTATAATAGTCTGCTTTATAAAAGGATTTTTCTCGTCAGGCTCATGTTCTTTTTTTGTATTTGGCATAAAAACCCTCTGCTTTCAGGATGTATTACATAATACCTCGCTCTCCCTAAAAAAGATTATACTGGTTTAAGGTCGATTTATCAAGCAAATGTAATATAGATTTAACACAAAATACATATAAATATTATAGCTGAATCAATATAATTATAAGCTTTATAATCTCTTCTCAGTTTCCCTCTTTAGGATATAATAAAGTCCTGCAGCTACCGGTACTGCAACCAGTACACCGAATATTCCTCCGATACTTCCGCCAAGTGAAACCGCAACTATAACCCACATACCCGGAAGTCCTACCGAGCTTCCTACAACTCTAGGATATATTATATTATTTTCAAATTGTTGTACTAATGTGTGAACTATTATAAATATTATCATGCTCTGCACAGATTTTGTAAGTATCATCAAAGCACCGATAAAGAGTCCTGCATATGCACCGATAACCGGTATAAGCGCCGTCACACCAACAAAAATAGAAATAGATGAAGCATATGGTAATCTTGCTATAGACATGGCTATATATAATAATACGCCAAGTATCATCGCCTCTTTTACCTGACTGACAAAGTACTTTTTAAAACTGTTATCAAAAACACTTATAATATCAATAATAAAGTCTCTTTTTGACGGAAGAAATGCTTTTAGCAGCTTATCTCCCTGTACTCTCAGCTTTTCCTTATCCACAAGTATATATATTGCAAAAACAATTGCCATAAATAAAGAAAATACTGTATTAAAAAATCCTGATATACCACTTAATACTCCGCTCAGTACATTTCCCACACCTGACATTACCTCTTTAATCAGACTTGTCAGATAGCCTGCTATATCTATATTGTCGGTATCAATATTAAACATCTTTAAAATATTATTTATCTGCTCATTATTTCCGATATCAACTATTATCCGCTTTAAATCACTTGGATTCGTATACATTATAGAAAACGATATTTTTACAAGCTGCGGAATAATTATTCCAAGCAATAATGCTATTACCAGTACAAAGGTGAACATAGCCAATATTATTGATATCATTCTTATAATTTTTTTGTTATGAAATTTTTTTCAAAAGCAGATTTTCATAAGCATCCATAAGAATATTTATAATATATGCCATCATAGCTCCCACCACAAATGGCATCAATGCTTTGGTTATATTTTTTTATATAGCCTTCTACAGCACTAAAATATCTGATTATTCCATATATTAAAATAGTGCCTATTATAATATATGGTATATACTTTTTCTTTATACCGTTCACAATATTACCCTTCTGTCATTTTGCAAAGCACTATCTTATCTACTTCATCACTGATAAAGACATTTTCATCAAAAATATCCATCACTCTAAACTTTGAGTATCCTCTTGGCAATGTGATATCTAAAAGTTCCAAATCTGAAAGTCTGAGTAATTTTTGCTTACCCTTCCATTCTCCTGTTTTAAAAATAGGGGACAAGATAAGGTATTTCTTGTCTGCACTGAATTTACCTCTGACTCCATGCTTACCGGGTAGTTTTTCTAATCTTTCCTCACCCCAGATTTTCTTTTTATACACTCCGTCTTTACTAATTTCCACATACCAATAATACTTAAAAGAACTCAGTCCGCATGGATTTACAGTATCAGCCTCCAAGAATACATATATAGCGTCATCCTTTATCATCATACTTCCAATTTGTGGATAGCTATATCTATACTCCATCTTATTATAAAGCCCCTCTGCCTCAAGCAATGACTCAAAAAATCTTTTCCTAGTCTTTTCTGTTGTAAATATAGGATGTAATATATCTTCAAATATTATCGTATTTTTATCTTTATCATATTTAAAAAACGTAAAGCTGTCGGCAGCCATCGCTTCAAAACTCACACGACAAACAACAGGGTAATTAGCATTTTCTCCTCCTGTTGAGATCTCTGTTATATTTTTTGCAATACAAGGTTTTTCTATATTTATAGGAGTAAATGATTCATCATATTCTCCCATTTTCCATGCCTCATTTTCACTGATTAAAATAATACCGTCATCTGTATTAAGTAAGAGTTTACCGGCTCTTTTATTTTCTGTATTAATCGGAATAAACTTATATTCATTATCCCTTAACCACAAAACACCATTGTTCTCACCACAGTAAATAACAAACTCATCCTTTGCTCTGGCAAAATGATTCTTTGAATATATCGGTGCATACTTATATGATACCTCCGAAAGTTTTATATTCTCTACCTGCCACTCAGAAAGCTTTTCAAATTTTATTTCCATAGTTAAATCTCCACTATTCTATCCGCAAAGTCTCTTGCTTCATTTATATCATGTGTCACAAAGAGTACACTTCTTCCACAAGTATACTCTTTATAACTGTCATTGCCACAGCTTTTGTCTTTTCATCAAGACCCTTTAAAGCCTCATCAAATATATAAAGCTCTACCGTTCTTGAAAGGCATCTTGCCAGTGCCACTCTTCTTTTTTGGCCACCGCTCATAGTGTTTATATATTTTTTACTTTCTATACCAAGCTTGTCTAAAATTTCTTTTGCAATTTCTTTATTTCCGGTCATAAGGCATACATTTGAAATTGCACTGAAATCTTCACTCAGTCTGTCTTCTTGAAATACTGTAGATATTTTCTTTGGTAAGTCCATCTCACCGCAATCAGGTGCTTCAAAGCCCATTATAATATTCAATATGGTGGTCTTTCCCTTTCCGGACTTTCCCATAAGTGCAACATGTTCGCCATCAGCTATTTCCAGTGTGAAATCTCTTAAAACTTCTGTGCCATCAAAGCTTTTATATATATTTTTTAAAAACATCAATACACCCTCTTTATCAATCCGAAAAATCTTTTCATTATAAATATTATCAATCTTTCAAAAATTGCACTGCACAGTATTACTATTAGAGTAATGGCAAATACCTTTGAAGTTTCAAGATAGATTTTGGCATCAAATAAGAAAAATCCTAAAGTATTTTTGGGTCTGCCTATCACCTCAGCCGCAATACCTGACTTAAAAGCAATTCCCATTGAAGCCACACTTGATGATATCAAAAATGACTCCAGCCCCGGTAAATATATGTATATAAGTTTTGCCTTTTTACCAAGTTCATATATTTTAGCCATCTGCAGCATCTTCACATCTACAGACTTTAATCCTTCCAGTGTATTGGCATAAAATATGGGCATTACCATAAAAAAACATACTAAAACCGAAAGTGCCTCACTTCCAAGCCATATAAGTATTATGATGACAAATGATGCTACCGGTACTGAGCGAATTACCATAATATATGGTGAAATATAAATCTCAAACAATTTAAATCTGTATGAAAGTCCTGCAAGGAATATTCCTACTCCGCCACCAGCTAAAAATCCCAAAAGTATTTTAAGTATACTTTTTCCAAGTCCCATCCAAAATACATTCTTCCCCCCAAGCTCAAACAATGCTTTGACTACTTCTACAGGGGATGAAAGTAAAAATGACCTGTTTAAAATCATTGCCGATATTTGCCAAAACAGCAGTGCAAGAAGCACTGCTGTAATTTTATGTTTTTTATTTATATTCATAGACTATTTTCCGGTATAATAGAACTCTTCTCCAGGCAATGCACCACCTACAGACTTAGGATTTAAATTAAACAATGTCATTAAATAGTCCTCTGTAGCGCTCTTCATCTCATCTCCTGTTATAGATACCAGATTACAATATGGTATTGCCTTAGCTGCGATAGGTGCCTTAATGATATCATTTGCCTCTACCAGCTTAGATGCCTCTTCCACGTTTTCATTGATCCATTTTACCGAATCTGTATAGTTGGATATAAACTCCTCTACAAGTTCCTTATTTGATTCAAGAAAATCATTTCTTACAAACAAACCTGCAGTGACAAGTTTTCCACCTGTTCCAAGTGCATCCCACTCCTTTGTAAGATCAAGTACTGTATTTAAGTTCTGCACTTTTGTCTGAGCAACTGTTACAAATGGCTGTGGCAACATAACTATTGCATTGTCCATATTCTCAATAGCTGCAAGACTCTCATCAGCTGATGATTTCCAGTCCATAGTAACATCTGTGTTTATATCAAGTCCATGTCCCGAGAGTATATAGCTAAGACTATACTCAGGTGTAGCACCCTGACCATGTGCTATTATTGTCTTCCCCTTTAAGTCTTCTACGCTCTTTATACTTTGCTCTCCCTTTTCAAGTATATAAAGAACACCTAGAGTACTTATATCAAGCATAGTCACCTTACCGTCTGAGTTATTGAAAAGTACAGATCCCATATTTACAGGCAAAGTCGCAATATCCACTTCTCCGTTTAGAAGCTTTGGTGCCATTACATCAGGAGCTGACTCCATATCAAACTAACACTATAGGCAAGGCTTCCCTTGTTTGCATCATCCAAGAGTTTTACAAGTCCCATACTTGTAGGGCCTTTTAATCCACCGAGCTTTATGGTTCCAAGGCTTTCTTCATTTGCACCTGCAGTGCTTGATTCTGTGCTCTCCGCCACACTGCTCTCAGCACTTGTACTGCTTTCATTTACATTTGCCTTTGCACAACCTGATAATGCCAATAATGCACATGCCATTACCGCTAATATTCTTTTTTTCACTACTACCTCCAAAATATATTTATTCTGAGCTAAAACATATTTTTCCTCTTGTAAAAAAGAGCAAAACCATAAAGGTTTTACTCTCTTATTTTAATTAATTTCTATAAAAATATCAATGAATTAATTCTGAATGTTGTCGATACCGTCCTTGATGTCTTTCTTCACATCCTCAACCTTGTCCTCAACATTTTCCTTAACTTCATTAAATGTATCTACAGCCTGATCCTTTACTTCCTCAGCCTTATCAGCTACATCTTCAGCCTTGTCCTTAACAGCCTCTTTTACTTCCTCAACCTTATCCTCTACTGCATCTTTAACTTCTTCAGCCTTCTTACCTACAGTATTCTTTACTTTTTCGATTTCAGCATTAAGACTATCTATATTCTGGAAACGTGCCTTTATATTCTCACAGAATTCCTTTATTTCCTCAGGCACTTCTTCACCCTTGGCAAATTTATCAAAAAGAGCCTCGCTGATTTTCTTCTTTTCCTTCTCAATCTCCAACCTCTCTGCAGCGATCTTTGAATTGAGCTTGCTTATCTCTAAAGCGTCATTGGTCTTATCGCTAACCTGTTTAGCAAGGTCACCTGCTGCTGCTCCCAAGTTCTTTGCAACATCACCTAATTGATCAAAAAATCCCATTTTACTATCCTCCTTTTAATACCCCTGACAATTTATTACTAAAATGTCAAATCTTGCCCAAATGCAATTTAGACAAGTATAACAAATAACTTTGAAGTAAACATTAATATTTACTTAAATCCTATTATATATTTTTAAAAGAATAAGTCAACTTAGTTATTTAGATTTATACATCAATTACTATCTTCCTGCAAACTCTGCAAAGATAGGCGGTGCAACATATTTCACCCCAAACGGAAGCGAGTTTTACATCCTTTTTATCAAAGTTGAACATATAATTTAGACTGCTTCTGTTCTCATAATCACTCTTCCACTTAAGTGAATATCTTCCGGGAGGTATACTCCCTTTTTCCATTGCTCTACCACAATATGGACATTTCTTATAATAACTTCCCATAATCTCCCCTTTAATAAATCTATGAACCCAATATCATATTTAAAAAGCACAAAGGGCATATACTCACCCTAAAGTAAGTATACACCCTTTTATTAAAATAATATAGAAGGTAACAAATTTACATCAAGCTGAGGAATAATTCCTTAATATCCTCAAACTTAGGATCTCTTGGATTGCCCGGTCTGCAGGCATCATCCATTGCTGACTGTGACAAGAAGTCTACATCCTCAGGTTTTACTATTTCTTTTAAATCCTTGGAATGCCTACATCTTCAGAAAGCTTCTTTACTGCATCAACAGCCGCCTTTTTGTACTCTGCTTCGCTCATATTCTCTGTGCCTTCAACACCCATAGCCTTAGCCACATCTCTGAGCTTCTCGCCAACTGCATCAGCGTTATATTCCATAACTGTCGGAAGAATAATAGCGTTTGCTACACCATGAGGTGTATCATACAATGCACCAAGACCATGTGCCATTGAATGAACTATTCCAAGTCCACAGTTAGAAAATCCCATTCCGGTCAGATACTGTCCGATAGCCATTCCTTCTCTTCCCTCTGCAGTGTTTTCTACTGCACCGCGAAGTGACTTTGCAATAAGCTCGATAGCTTTTAAGTTGAACATATCTGTAATAATGTTAGCACCCTTTGTAGTATATCCTTCGATAGCATGTGTAAGTGCATCCATACCTGTTGAAGCTGTAAGTCCCTTTGGCATGCTTGACATCATATCAGGATCTACGAATGCTACTACAGGAATATCATGTGGATCTACACACACGAATTTTCTCTTCTTCTCTACATCTGTGATAACATAGTTTATAGTAACTTCTGCTGCTGTACCTGCTGTTGTCGGTACTGCAAAAATAGGAACACAAGGGTTCTTTGTAGGTGAAAGTCCCTCAAGACTTCTCACATCCTCAAACTCAGGGTTTGTAATAATTATTCCGATAGCCTTAGAGGTATCCATAGATGAACCGCCACCGATAGCTATTATATAATCTGCACCTGATTTTTTGAAAGCCTCTACTCCGCTTTGAACATTTTCAATTGTCGGGTTTGCCTTAATATCAGAATAAATCTCATACTCAAGACCCTCTTTATCAAGTAAATCAGTAACTTTTTTTGTTACATTGAACTTAATCAAATCCGGATCTGAACAAACAAAAGCTTTCTTGAAACCTCTAAGCTTTGCTTCTTCTGTAATGCTTAAAATAGCACCCTGTCCATGATATGATGTTTCATTTAATATGATTCTGTTAGCCATAATGAATCCCCCTAATAATCTGTCACTTACTGACCAAAATTACACAACACCCTTTGCAACATTATATTGCCATAGAGTGCCTTCTCTGATGTAGCAATAATCAAATAAGCTTTTCTTGCTTCATCGTAAAATTTAAATCTTTCGATGCTTCCGATAGCATCTTGCCTTGTATCATATTTTGATACAATTTCTTTGAACTCATCCCAAATAGGAGTCGCTACTGTATCTCCCGGTACTTTTTCCATAATACTAACCGGGTGTGCGTCATAGGTATCAAGTGGAAAGAGCTTTAATATAGCATCCAATATCTCACATACACCATGACCGTCCATTCTTATGATATGGGCATTCTTCCCCACACTATGTGTGGGGAAATTGCCGTCTGCAATGACCAATCTGTCAGAATGACCCATTTCACAAAGGTATTTTAAAAGTTCCGGTGATATTATCTCGGGTATACCTTTTAACATATTTACCTCTTATTCATATAAACATGGAGCAATCTTTGGATCTTCCATGTTATCCTTGTTGTACCATAAAGCACCTGTATCAACGTCTGATACGCTCTCGCCGTTTGCTGCCTTAACTGCAAGCTCAACTGCCTTATATCCGATTTGTACAGGATCCTGTGTTACACTACCTGCAAATAAACCGTCTTTGATTGCCTGAAGCTGCTTCTTACCTGCGTCAAATCCAACTGCAACAACTTTTCCTTCACCGATCTTATCAAGACCTTCGTTAGCTGTGATGATAGCATTTGCTGCAAACTCGTTTGAACCATAGATTGCGATAAGATCTGACTTCTCTAAGATAGCTGATGCAACAGCTGCGCCGTCCGCATCCTTAACTTCTGCAGGGATACCTACATCGATAACTACAGGAGCGCCTGCCTTCTCATTCTTTAAGCTGTCATGTCCTTCAACTGAAACTTTGTCTTCTCCAACAAGCTTTGTCATCTCCTCAACGAAGCCCTTTGTTCTCTCAACGATTGACTGTGAGTTTGACTCCTGAGCAACAACACCGATTCTAACTGTGCCTGAAGCACCATCAATTTTGTCTTTGATAAGCTCATATGTCTCTTTAGCTGCTAACTGTCCTGCTACAAGGTTGTTTGTAGATGCATTAGCCTTAATAGCTCCTGCCGGTGCATCCGGAACACCTGAGTCAAATCCGATAATTGGGATGCCTGCATCCATTGCTGTCTGGATTGAACCTAAACTTGCCTGTGTGTCAAGTGCTGCGAAACAAATAGCTGTTGGCTTTTGTGCAATAGCTGCATCCAAATACTCAATCTGCTGTGCGATTGCTGACTCATTGTCAGGACCCTGGAATGATACTTCAACACCAAAATCTGCTCCTGCCTGCATAGCACCCTTCTCAACTGCCTTCCAGAACTGATGCTGGAATCCCTTAGCGATAACGTTGATCTTCTTTCCGTCAGCGCTAGCCTCCGCCTTTGTCTCCTCAGCCTTTGAACTGTCTGCCTGTGCTGCTGTTGTCTTCTCAGCCTCACTTGAACCACTGTTTGATCCTCCACATGCCGCTAATGACATTGCCATCAAACTTGCTACTGCAATTGCTAAAAATCTCTTCTTCATAATTTCCTCCTTATTAACCCTTTCTTTTTCTATTTAAGATATCCATATACACAGCGAATACTAAAATGATTCCTGTGATGAAGAGCTGATAATGTGACTGTACTCCGATGTATGGGAAACCGATCTTAAGTACTGTCATGATAAACACACCTATAATTGTTCCAACGATTGAACCGACACCACCTGAAAGTGATGTTCCACCGATAACTACTCCTGCGATAGCATCAAGCTCGAATCCGTTACCTGTGTTTGGCTGTGCTGTTGAGAATACTGCTACATATGCAAGTCCTGCAAGTGCTGCGAACACACCTGAGAATACATAAGCAAGTGTCTCATATTTTTTTACATCAATACCGGAAAGTCTTGTAGCTTCCTTGTTTGAACCTATTGAAAGTATATATCTTCCAAGTCTCGTCTTGTTAAGTACGATTGCCATTACTACTGCACATACTGCAAGTAGTATGAAACCTGTTGGGAAATTCTTTGGAAAGAGGCCGCCACCTTTTGTTACCATGAATATCTCTCTAAACCAAGCACCTGCACTATCACCCTGTGGGAATGATATGGTTTTTGTCTTTGATACGATTGATCCCAAACCTCTTGATACCATCATGGTTCCGAGTGTGGCTATAAATGCCGGCAACTCAAAATGTGATACCAAAATACCGTTTATAAGTCCGAATACCGCTCCAACTAAAAGCATTATCAATATAACAACAAACATCGGTGCACCTTTCCATAAAGGTTCCGCCTATAAGTGCAGAGCATATAGCAACTGTACCTATTGAAAGGTCTATACCACCTGTAGCAATAACAAAAGTAACTCCGATTGCCATAAATGCTACATAGTAAGCTGACTTTGAAATGTTGGTAAATGTTGTAGCTTGTAAGAACTTATCTGTTAACAGTGAAAACACTATACATATTACTACCAGCGCGGCGATAACCACCGCCTGCTGATTTGAAAAAATCTTTTTTAGGTTCATTATTTTGCCCCCTGTCTATTTGTTGCACATGTCATGATTCCCTCTTGACTAGCCTCAGAGATGTCAAGACAACCTGTTATTCTGCCTTCACACATTACTACGACTCTGTCGCTCATTCTGAGTACTTCCGGCAATTCCGATGAAATCATTATTATGGATTTGCCTTCTTTAACTAATCTTTCCATCAAATCATATATTTCACTCTTGGCACCTACGTCAATACCTCTTGTAGGTTCGTCAAATATCAATATTTCAGAATCCTTTACCAACCACTTCGCTATAACGACCTTCTGCTGGTTTCCACCTGAAAGTTTCTTTATAATCTGTGTAACACTTGGTGTTTTGGTTCTTAATTCCTGAACATATTTTTCACTGACAGTTTTTGACTTTGAACCGTCTATAAACAGTCCTTTTGTGAATTTTTCAAGTGAAGATAGACAGGTGTTTTCTTCTACTGATTTGTCTACCAAGAGTCCATATCTCTTTCTATCTTCTGACAGATAACCGATACCTGCATTCACGGCATCCTTTGTGGATTTTATACTTACTTCCTTACCGTGAATAAATATCTTACCGGAATCCATAGGGTCGGCACCGAATATAAGTCTTGCAACTTCTGTTCTTCCTGCACCCATAAGTCCTGAAAAACCGAGTATTTCACCTTTTCTCAGTTCAAATGAAACATTCTTTACATGCTTTCCTCGGTTCAGGTTTTCACATCTGAGTACTACTTCCGCATCCGCACTTACGTCAGATTTGGTCTTTGGTTCCATAAAGACTGTTCTTCCAACCATCATCTTAATGATATCGTCTTTTGTACACTCCTTTGTTACCAAAGTACCTACATATTCTCCGTCTCTCATGACAATAACTTTGTCTGAGATAACATTAATTTCGTCCATTCGGTGTGAGATATAAATTATTCCTGTGCCCTTATCTCTTAAATCATTTATAACTTTGAAAAGTTCTTCAATCTCAGAGTCTGTAAGAGCTGCTGTAGGCTCATCAAATACGATAACCTTTGCATTTGTTGATATAGCCTTTGCAATCTCAACCATCTGCTGCTTTCCTACAGTAAGACTTCCTATCTTTACATTCGGATTTATATCTACATTAAGCTTTTTGAACAGTTCCTTGGCATCCTCAGCCATCTTTGCATCATCTATAAAGATTCCTTTTTTCCTCTCTTTTCCGATGAAAAGATTCTGTGCCACAGTCAGATCGTTCATCATATTTAATTCCTGATGAACGATTGCAATGCCCGCCTCTTCAGATTCGGATACCGACTTATACTCTACTTCTTTTCCTTCAAAGGTTACAGTACCCTCATCCTTAGAATATATTCCTGTCAAAATCTTCATAAGAGTGGATTTTCCGGCACCGTTTTCACCCATCAGTGCAACTACTTCACCCTTATTAAGTTCAAGTTCCGCATTCTTTAATGCTGCAACTCCGGAGAAAGATTTCTTTATATTTTTCATTGTTAGTAATGCTGACATAAAATCTCCCCCTTATTTGTTTTCTTTACTAACCCTCTGACCATATGTCTTGAACTTCTCAGCCATCAAAACCATCTCTTCATGAGGTAATATTACAGGCTCACCAATAGCCTTTGCCTTTGTATAAACCTCAGAGCAATACTCTATCTCTTCTACGATATTGAAAGCGTTGAGAAGATCATTTGCACCTGCAAGAATTCCATGGTTTGCCAATATAACGGCTTTTCTGTCCTTCATTGCCTCAAAAGCATTCTTTGCAAGCTCAGGACTTCCGTATGTAGCATACTCTGCCACTCTTACAGTCTCGCCGGCTACAGCAATCATATAATGGGTTGCAGGAAGTTCCTGTCTAAGACAAGACATAACAGTTGCATACATTGTATGAGCATGAATAACCGCATCGATATCATCTCTGTACTTATATGGCATTACATGCATTGCCCACTCTGATGAAGGAGTTCTGTTACCTTCTATCACATTTCCGTCAACATCTATGATAACGATATCCTCAGGCTGTATCTCAAAGAAATCTATTCCTGAAGGAGTGATTGCCACATGTCCGTTCTTTCTGTCAAATATACTCAGGTTACCACCTGTACCTTTGGTAAGTCCTGCTTTTACAAGTTTCTTTCCGTACTCTATTAAAAGCAGTCTTTCCTTCTCCATCAACATAATATTTTTCCCCTTTACTATCAAGAGGGCAAATTGCCCTCCTGCATTTAATTTTTACTTATAAAGCGGACCATAGTAAGCACATGCTCTGTAGTCCTGTCCCTCTAAATCAGCTGTTCCAAATCCGTTAAATGAATGTGGTCTGAATATTCTCTCGTCCTCAATATTATGGAATGCTACAGGGATTCTGAGCATTGAAGCTAATGTAAGAAGTCTGTCTCCTACATGTCCCTCTACTGTTGCACCGTGGTTTGCACCCCACTTAGCCATAACATTATATACTGAATCTGCAGCGCCTACGCCAATCTTTGGTGCAAACCATGTTGTCGGCCAAGTCTTGCTTGTTCTCTCATCAAGGATTCTATGTACATCATCATCAAGTACACATGTATGTCCTTCTATTACCTGAAGTGTAGGTCCTACACCTTCAACCATATTTACTCTGATCATTGTAACAGGCATCTCTGCTGCTGTCTTAAAGTGTGATGAGAAACCGCCGCCTCTGAAGTATTCATAGTCAGCTCTGCACCAGTCGGTAGCCTCACAGCAAGCCTTAACATCTGCATCTGTAAGGTTCCACCACTCCTTCATTGTTCCGTTACCGTTCTCATCCTTAGCTGCAGCACTTGCATCCAGGCAGCTTGCACCTGAGTTGATAAGATGGATGATACCGTTCTTAGCATATCCGGTGAGTTCTTTTCCGCTGACTCTCTTTACTGCATCAGGTGACCAATATGTTCTAACATCTGAGAATATTGGAGCCTTACATGTAGAAAGCCATCCAAACATCATAGCTACACCGTTTAATGTATCATTCTCAGTTGCAAATGGTGTCGGCATCTTCTTACCGTTCCAGTTGAAGCCTGAAGCCATAATAGCCTCTGTAAAGTCTGCGTTTGGAAGCCAGTCTGTCCACATTCTCTGTCCCTGGAATCCACCTGAAATACCGTTTCTTCCAAGTGACTCCTCATGCCATCCCATTTCTGCAAGCTTTGGATTTCCTTCAAGAATATCTCTTACTACCATTGCATGCTTTACACAGAATTCCCACTGCTTATCATCTTCAATATGTCTTGATTTCTTGATTATCTCAGGGAAGTCCTTACCTGCATTGATATCCATACCCTCTTTGCAGTATTCCTTTACCCATGCAAGGGCTCTTTCAAACTCTTCATGATCATAGATACCAAGTGTAATTCTTCTAAGAACCTCTGTCATATCTACCCATTCAGTTCTCATTCCCAGATACTTCTGTAAGAAGTCTACGTTTACCACACTACCTGCAATACCCATAGATACCGAACCGATATTTACATATGACTTATTCTTCATGATACCGACTGCAACTGCGCCTCTTGCAAAGTCTAAAATCTTCTTTGCAACATCTGCTGTGATAGTTGTCTCGTCCTTATCCTGAACTTCTGTTCCATAAATTGAGAATGCAGGAAGTCCTCTCTGTGCATATGCAGCCATAACAGCAGCAAGGTAAACTGCACCCGGTCTCTCTGTTCCGTTGAATCCCCAAACAGCTTTAATTGTGTTTGGATTCAAGTCCATTGTCTCTGTTCCGTAGCACCAGCATGGTGTAACTGTAAGTGTTCCGACTACATTCTGATTTGCAAAGAACTCTTCACAAATAGCAGCCTCTGCACCACCACCGATAGTTGTGGGTGATATTACTACCTCTACCTTTTCTCCATCAGGATATCTTAAGTTGTCCTCTATAAGTTTAGCCGCTCTTTTTGCCATTCCCATTGTCTGTTCTTCAAGTGACTCTCTAACGCCGCCCCATCTGCCGTCGATTGTAGGTCTTATACCTATCTTTGGATGATTCATATTCCCTCCTTATTATTTTGAATCTATTCTTTTTATCTCGCATGATCCTAAGATCAATTCAATACCGCTTTTTAAATCATTTACTTCATTAAGATGTAATAGTGAAAGAAGAATATTTCCAAGAGCTGAACTCTCGTAAGGTCCCGCCTTTACATCTACCCCCATTTTATTTGCAATCATAGATGTAAGTACGCTTGACTTAGCACCGCCCCCGATCATATGGATCTTCTTGAAATTCTTATTCAAAATCTTTTCAATATCGGCCTTTACTTCCATATACTTTGCTACCATGCTCTCGTAAATAACAGCAAAATAGTCAAAGTCATGTTCAGGAGTATTGCCACCCTGATTTCTTATAAAATTATCAATCTCACTCTTTACATCAATACCCTCTTTTGCGAATATTTCCGCATCCATATCTATGAGTGAAAGTTTCTTATCAAGTTTGTTTACATAATCACTGATATCATCAAATGGAATTTTTCCCTCAAGCCTTGCTTCAAGCTGTGCTTTATACTTTTCCAACAGATAAAGTCCTGTGATATTTTTGAAAAACATAGGTTTTGAGTCAAATCCCAATTCATTTGTAAGATTATTCTCATAAGCTTTTTCGTCTATGATACATTTATCCACCACGCTACCTATAAGTGACCATGTTCCACAACTTAAGAACATACTGTCTTCATCAAGGAAGCTGTCTGTCATAAGAAGTGCACTTGCAGTATCATGCGTACATACCGGTATCACATCGATTGAAAGTCCCCTTAATGCCTCTATTCCCGAATCTTTGTATTGCCGACTACTTCTGTAGCTTTTACAATCTCCGGAACCAGACTTTTTTTGAGTTCAAGTTTTTCAAATATAGTGTCTGAAACTTTTCTCTGTCCCATATCATAAAGTCCTGTTGTGGACCAGATAGTTTCTTCTCCTATTTTCTTTCCTGTAAGCATATAGAAAATCAGATCCGGCATCATAAGCATTTTATCTGCCTTTTCATATATGTCAGGATTTAACTTCTTTAATGTAAGCAGCTGGAATATTGTATTTATGGTCATTATCTGATTTCCACTGTTTTTGAATATTTCAAGCTCACTTATCTTTGCTTTCGCTTCTTCTCTTCCTATAGCATATTTCTCATCTCTATAGGAGAATGGAGTATCTATAAGTTTTCCGTCCTTATCGATTACTCCGAAGTCAACGCCCCATGTATCAATACCGATGCATGACACATCCTTGTTCTCAATGATTGTACTGACTATTTTTTCTAAAATAGCATCAAAGTCCCAGTACAATCTTCCGTTTTTATTCTTTATACTATGGGCCATTCTCATAACTTCTTCTGTTACGAGTTTTCCATCCTTAACATATCCGATAATACCTCTAATGGATGTTGCACCCATATCGAAAGCCAATACTCTTTTCATACTTCACCAACTTTCAATAATAAAATCGGCAATCTTTCGGAAATATGCTACAACCCCCCCAAAAAATTTTTAAAGCTCTTTCCCTTGTTTTTGTTTTTATTTTCATATCTACGAAACATTGCCGAAAATGTTTTTCAGTAAAGACAATATAACATATTTAATAATAAAAATATATATATGGATATATTCTTGAATACTTTTTTTTATTTTATGCTATAATGTTCATGTATGAATTTTTTTGTTCAAACCTGTCGGTAACTCCTATATTTGCTTAACGGAAGTTACTGTAAAATAAAAGTAAGAGGATTATTTATGGATTCGAATGGAAGAAAACAACAGATACTTGATGTTTTAAATAAGAGCAACGGTATATCAAGTATAGACAGCTTATGTCATAGAGTTTTTGCTTCACGCTCTACTATAAGAAGAGATTTGATTGCACTTGAAGAAGAAGGCATTGTAAAGAGATCTCACGGCTATGTATCTGTGATTGAGAAATCAGCTAATGAAAGTCCTATAGGTATGAGAAGGATAGAAAATCTGGACAAAAAGCAGATTATTGCCGGCAAGACAGCACCTCTTTTAAAAGACGGTATGGTGATATTTTTGGACTCATCATCAACAGTCTGTCAGTTGGCCCCTTTGCTTAAATTAAGGCATAATATCACCATCATTACCAATGGTATCAATATCGCAAATGAACTTTCAAATGCGCAGGATTTGAAATGTTTTCTATGTCCCGGTGTATTAAAACATAAAAGTTTGTCCATAGTTGGAGAATTTGCTTCAAGCTTTATTAAAAACTTCAATGCGGAGCTTGCGATTATTTCATGTAAAGCCATTAATACCAAGGGCATATTTGAGGGTGATGATTCTCAGGGACTTGTTAAAAAAAGTATGATAGAGAATGCAAACAAGACTGTACTTCTTTGTGACAACACAAAGGAAGAAGCCGGTGGATTTTTCAAACTTACAGACTTCAGGGATATTGACGTTTTAATTTCAAACGGACAATTCTCACCTGAACTTGATGAAATTCTTTCAAAAAACATCTCTAAGATAATATAAATATAAAAGAACTGAAGTCTTTCTTAAATGCGAAAGTCTTCAGTCCTTTATATCTTTATTTGAAATAATTTTCCCATTGTCCGGTTCCCTGATATAGGATATGAAGATATCCTACTTCGGCACCTGCAGACTTATCTGTCTCGTTGGTAGATACTTTTGCCCTTCCCCCGACATTTCGGATTTCATAACGCTTCATACCTACATTTCTTTCATCCTGATCATCCGAATCACTGATATATACAGCCTTCAACTTTCCGTTCAGATCATATTCAGCACCCCACAAAGTAACTATATGATTACTCTTTGAAAATACTTTATGAGAAAGTCCTACTATACCACCATTACTCAAAATTTCTTTAAGAAGATTACTTAAGGATTCATAGTTTCCACCATAAGTACGGTCTGTAAGTTTTTCCCCTTTGAAAACATCATAGAAGAATCCGCCGTTATTATTTGGAATAAGCTCATCACTTTCTATATTTGTTCCACCCTTTGGATTTGGAGTATATCCGTTAATAAATAAATCCATCAAAAGATCCGAATAAAAACCTCTCTCATTATATCCGTACAGCACCTTATACAGCTCAAATATTTTACTATTCTCAGTATTTTCAAAGGAAGTTTTTAAATCTGAAAGTTTTCTGTTTGCACGAATTATATCACCGTTTTTTTCTATATATCTGTCAACATATTCAATATTTTGATCAAACCACCAATGAAGCATATTTGATGATACCGCTGCAAAGCAAAGATTTTTATCTATATCGGTATTTCCACCGCTTCTTGTTTTATTAACATCATACCATCCGTCTCCGCTTGAATATGGTACAGTATATGTTATATAAGTATCTTTTCCACCTTGTGTAATCTCTTTATGAAAATCTCCGCCTTCTCCCATAACAGGTCCGTTAATTCCCCTTACCCATATAATGGTTCTGATTTCACCGTCTTCATTTGTGTACTGAACAACATTGTCATTCTCTGAAGTAATCAATGATTCTTTAAACTTTTTGGCTCTGTCCTGTGTACTCTCTTTACTTTTGTCCTCAGCAATTTTACTTTCCTTTTGCCCTGTATCCTTTTTTCCTTCTTCTTTCGGTATCTCTACATTGGAAGAAGTGGCCGGTTTTATAGGGTTCTCACTCGACTTTTTGGTATCCTCTTTATTTATATTTTTTTCTATGCTTCCGGCTTTCTCATTATTACCGGTTTTATTATCTGCAATTAAGCTGTTATTTTTATCCGGGCTTAAGTCTTGTCTTGAACCTACCAAGTCTTCACTTTTCTCAGAACTTGAGTTTTCAACCGTTACATTTGATTCTTTTAATATTTTGTTTTCTTCTCTTTTTTCTACTTTATTTAAACCGCTTGAGCCACCGCTTCCTCCGGTATTTTCACCAATATTTGAGCCGGCGCTTTTACCTGAATTTCCACCACTACTTGAGCCACCGCTTTTACCTGAACTTCCACTACCACTTGAGCCGCCACTTTTACCGAGGCTTCCTCCTCTGCCTGAGCCGCTACTTTTATCGGTACTTCCGGTTTTCTTTGCTGTATTTGATGAGCCCTGCGAGGAATTATCTGTACTTATACCTTTACCGGCTTCATAATACGCAATTCCGCTCTCATTTATCCATCTACCTGTGGTATCAATTCTATATCCACCGACAACAGTATTTGCATACATCTTTCCATATGAAGCTTTATCTGTTCCTTCAAAATAGTAACAATATCCGTCTATCCACTGCCAGCCTGATAAAAGTACTCCCTCGTTGGCAGTTTTAGAGCTGTCTAAAAAATACCAATTATTTGCGGCGTCCATATACCAACCGGTTTTTAAACTTCCGTCTTCATTAAAGAAATACCAATTATTATTTATCTGCTGCCAGGCTTTTAGAGCCTTATCTTCTTTATAATATTTCCATTTATTATTTTCCTGTTTCCATCCGTCAGCACCTGCATATGCATTAAAGGACATCAACATTGTAAGCCCCAAAACTGCCGGGACAAATCTATTCTTTTTCACTTTACTACCCTTTCATTACTCAAAATTGCACAAAAAATCAGCCACATCAATATGACTGAATTTTTGTAAACAATTGTATAATACTACATTTTATTTTAAATATCCATTATCATTTATATGATATTACATCCCAGATCTCTTTCGGTTCAAGTCCCAGTTTCCAAACTGCTACTCCCGCCAAGTCCGCTTCCTTTACCGCATCCATTTTAAGCTTCATAGAACGCTCATCTTCCATCCATATATACTTGGTGGCATTTCCCACTGTAGTTTGCCCTACATACTGTCCTACTTCCTCATCCCATGTAAGATTTACATTATTTTCCTTTACCCATGTAGCTGCTCCCACCATTCCGAGCGCCGTTGATGTAACCTTATCATTTTCCTTGGTCCAAACTCTTGTATATACCGGAACAGCATTTATAAGTTTTTCCTTAGGTACTTCTGTAAGGCTGTCTGTAATGGAATTTTTTACAAAGTCTATAGAAGCACTGCTTCCTTCATCAGATCCGCTATAATGCTCATCATATCCCATGTTTATCACATAATCCACAACTTCAGCCAACTCATCTCTCTCATAATACATATTGTAGGATGCCGGAATCGGAACATCTACACTCAACACTATTTTATTATTTCTGCAAGAAACAGAAAGCTCTCTTATAAACTGAATAAAATGTGGTGCATTATCCTGAGTGAGTGACTCAAAATCTATATTTATTCCGTCAAAACCATATTTCTTTGCATCTGCAATCAAATTTGAAATAAGATTTTTTCTGTTTTCAGAAGAAGACAATATCTTTAATGTACTGATATCCTTACTGAAATTATCAATTAAAGGCCATACCTGTAAGTTCTTTTTATGTGCCACATCTACATAATCTTTACTTGCTATAGAAGTATAATTGCCATTATTATCTGAAAGTTTGAACCATGTCGGTGATATTACATTCATTCCTCTTGTATTTGCAACAACCTTCTCCATACCGCTGTTTGCGGCAGCTGTCGTTACCTGGTGCCATCCTAGAACAACCTTCTCATCCATTGATATGGAAGTATATTCCGGCTTTACAAACGCACTTTGTCTTTCGGCTTGTGTGAAATTTTTCAAGTGATTTTTCTTTACATATCCCATCAAACCGCTTTGTGTGAAAACTTTATACCACTTCTCATTTTGCTCAACTATTGTAACATTTTCATCTTTCTTAAGTTCTGCATTTTCTATGCTTGCAGACCAATTATCGGCATCCACTCTCAGTCCCGACTTTGACTTTATTGTAGCAACATCATAACTACCGAAAGTATTATTGATATACACTCTTTTAATTTCACTGTCGGTATATGAATCTACCCATACATCTGTATAAGCCTTTATGGTTTCTATAGACAGATAAACCTTTCCGTCCGATTCAAGCAAAAGCGGCTTTCCGTTATTATCCACATTCTCAAAATTTGCATATACTATTTCTGTAGGCAAAGCGTATGAAAGAAGCTTTTCATCATCACTGTAATAAAATTTATCATTGAGTATGGCTCTGGTCCAATTTAGAGGTACATATACCACTCCATCTTTATATATTGCTTTGGCCTTTTGCAAAGAATAATTATATACAAGCGCTACATCATCACCCTCAACCTGATATAACTGCGCCTGTGTAACCTTCTCTTTTGAGCCTATAATTCCATCTATTTCTCTTGATATAAATATAATTCCTAGTATGATACATAGAACTACAACAATACCTATTAAAACCCTCTTCTTCACTTTTCCTCCATAAAAAATAAGTTATTGTAAAGTCTTCACTATTATATACTACAAATATGTATAAATATTTAAGAGAATATTTTTTTATAGGCGAAATTTTATGTTCCGGAAAAAGTATCTGAGATTTTTATAAACTCTATAATTTAAGCTGTATACCTTTATTTCTTAAATTCTCTATACATTCATGCATATATTCAATATTATGCTCTTTATAAATTGGATCTTCTATGATTTCCTCTTCAAGATCCATATATTTTTCTGCGATTTTCCCTCTGTAATTTTTATCCTTCCATTCCCCTGAAACATTATATCCTCTTTTTTCCATCTCATCCATTACCATTAAATGGTATCTGAATAAAAGATATGGCGAATATGAAAACACATAATCTACGGTTTTATGTTTCTTCTTCCAACCGTTTCCCCTAAGAGCACAACATTCTCTATGCTGTCCAAGCAGCTGATTTTTAGGTAATAAGTGTATAATTTTTTCATGCCATAGTCTCATATTATTCTCCTGTTAAGAAAGTGGAGTTTTCCAAATATTCATTTGGGTATTTCTTTAATAAAGTATTTAAATAGTCAATTACAACTGTCTGACTGCTTCTCTCTTCCATATATCCATTTAATATATTAAATAGTTCTTGTTTCTCTACAGCACTTGCATCCTCTTTAAAATATCCCCACACATGAAGAACGGCATTACTGAAATCTTTCCTACTCTCATTCATGTCTTTTATTTTTTGTATTTTCTCTTTCAGAAATGAAACATCCAATTCATTCCCTTTCAGGTACTCTCTTATACCGAGATATTCCTTATGCGATTTACTCAGTACATAGTATTTATTTTTTTCGCCCACAACTCTTCACATTCTTTCCTTATGTTTTTTTATAACTCATACTCTCTTTTTCTTTCAAAATACTTGAATGTTTAATATTATAATAAATTACGTAAGATTAAACAAATTCAAAACTAATATCGTCATATTGTATCAAATATAATTATAATAATATAGTCAAAGCTTAAAAATAAATCTCTGACGATTCAATATTTACAATATAAAAAAACTGTCAAAATATATCTCATATCTTGACAGTTATACTTACATAGCTTACTTTTTTTAATATATACTAATTTAATGCATGAAACCTTTCTTCAAGTGCATCTTGTAAAACTCTTGAAATATTTAAGTTCAATCGTTTTGCCTCAACATTCATCCAACTTGGTATAGTCAAATTTTTCCTAACCATTTTCTTGTCAAGCTTTTTTCTGTACCTTGTTAAGTCTGCATCTACAGTTGTAATTATACCTTTTGTATAATCAAATTTTTCACCTTCATGAATATTTTTAGCTAAATCTATAGCCTTTTCATAATTTGACGGTCCGGGAATTTCTTTTTTGCTATCCTCAATACTTAAACACTTTAAGCTTATAGCATCCCTAGCCATTTCAATAGCATCCGGCAGATCTTTTCCCTCTGTATATATCATCAAATCCGGAACAAATACTAAGTAAATTTCATCCGACTTTTCAATCAATGTTGGATATACAACTCTCATCTTCTCCTCTTTCAAAAATATCATGTTCTTTTCCATGTCGTTTGAGTTTAAATCCTGCATCTTCCAGCTTTCTTATTAAATCTCTACGCTTCATCGTTTTCTCCTGATATCATTTATACTGTACGTATTTTATGCGTATTTGTCAATATTTTTTTACTTAATTTATTTTTAGGAAACAATAAATTAAACATATACTATAAAAAAACTGTCAAAATGTATCTAACATCCTGACAGTTATACTTACATGGCTTTCTTTATTTTTTTCAATATGTTAGGTATCAATGAGCGGCTACCTAGTAAGCCTTTACTGTGACACTTCTTTCATTGATACTTAACAGTTATAAACCATTCTTTATTTGATTTTTTTACATAGAGTCAGACGGTTTTTATGCAATATATAAAAACCTATCTGTCTGCAACTTATATATTCGCTACAACCTGCGTGGGCTTTGCTTTAAGTAGAATTTTTTTATATTTTTTTGTATGTAAAAAAATCGTATTTGGGATTTTCAGATTGAATAATCATTTAGAATACTATGATTTCCTGTGCTACAGACTGACAGGTTTTTTTCATAGAAATTGAATTTTTAGAATTTTTAACTTTTTATATTGGGGACTTTGATGGCTAAACTATCATTTATAAAAGTTATTTATAAATTTCTCCTTTCTCCGTCTTTATATAAATTATAACCTCCCATCATCTTAACCGCAATATGGAATAGTTGTTCGGTCGATATATGGCAAGATAGATTGTGCAAAATAAAAAGAGAGCCCTAAAACAGCTCTCCTTTTTCTACTAATCATTTTTTGCTCTATAGATATATATGGTCTTTTCAGATTTGTTTCCGGCAAGATCTATGGCACTTATTTTTATACTGTTTTGCCCCTCGTTTAGCGGAAGTTCTATTTGTGTAACTATCTGCGTAGTATTACCGTCTTTACCTTCAATATAAGAAATTGAAGTTTTATCATCAGTACCTATAAGTGAGTCTCCGTTATAAAGATTTAATTTAAATGAATTATCACGTGAGCGAATCTTTATTTTTACCATATCGGAATCAAGCTCTCTTTCATATACCTTATAATCAATAAAAGGATTTATCTTATCGTAGAATAATCTTCTTACCATACTTGCCGATTTTCCGTTTTTAGTACTTACCTCAACTTTTATATTAACATTAAATGCTTCAAGCTTCAGTTTACTTTCAAAAGAATACGCCTCGCCCTTGTATATTACATTTCCATTTTTTCTATAGATAATATTGCTTTTTACAAAATCTTCTTTTCCTATATTTATTGGACTTGAAAGTTCATTTCCGTCATTATCTACAAGCTTTATTTGCACACTTTCTACACTGTCATCCTCGTCCACATATCCTACAAAACCTGATACATCTATCTGCTTCTCTTCGCCTTCTATATTGCCAAGTACATCAAAAAACTCAGGTGTTTTAAGGAATACTGCAGGATATGGTTTCTTTTCTGCATTTGACGCAGTAGCATTATTAATTGTAATATCTGTAAAACCTGCTTCTTCCGTGCTCTCATGAGTATTTTGCATAGGCTTTCCGTCTCTAAATACTGTTGTAATATCAAAGCTTGTTTCAATAGGATTTATTGTAAATTCATAACAAAGCTTGTCCTCATCATATTTAAAATTGTATTTTTTTGATATTTCGGAGTTTACTTTATTATCCAAAATTATATTTTCTTCGATATTATCATGTTTCAAAGTAAGTTTATGCAAATGTGACTCTTCATCCGCCAGCTTTATCCTAATCACCGCTTCTTTTTCTATCAGACTGTAAGTCATATCATCAAGTTTTATATCGTTTACATAAACGCTTGCATTTTTATTGCTTATATAGTCAAAAAAGTTAAGGAAATTAATCTGATTATAATTGCCTTCTCTGACATCTGAAAGAGTGGTCCTGCTTTTATTATCCATATAGTCAATAGCATCTATTATAAGATCTGAAGTATCCGTGAAATATGGACAATGTACTTCAATATCCGAATTTCTGTAACTGTTGGTATAAACATATACTTCCCCCCTTGCAGTCGGACTGTCAGGTACTGCTTCCAAAGGTATATTAAGCTTGCCGTCTTCAACTTTTACAAGCTCTTTTCCATCCTTCATAGGTTCATCTTGGAATCTTATAACAAATGATTTTCCATACCTTATACTTGTATCGGACTTATCATCCTGTGCATATCTTATTGACTGCAAATATACATTCTCTATACCTATTCCCTTATCATGAACATTAAATACAATCTCCTTTATATTGCCGTCAATGTCATTTACCTGCACCTCATCAGCGGTACTTAGATTAGGAGCCATGCTGTCCACACGTAAGGGGAATTTATAGACCTGTTCTCCGTTGCCTCCTACATTATTAGTATTAAGCTTTGCCTTTATACAATATATGTACTCGGCACCGTCCTCTGCAATTCCTTCGCCAATTTTTCCGTCCCATACCGACTCCGGCATAAACTTAAAGCTTTTATTGACTGAAAGTCTGCTAAGCTTCCTTACCTGCTTTGAAACTCCTAAAACTCTTAAAGTTTCCTCTGTCTTAGCATCAAGTATTGAATACTCTATCTGCTCCATATTTCTGAGTGGTGCTATTCTTGCCGCCACATCGGGATAGTACTTACTGTTCGGTGAAAAATATATTTCATTATTGTACAGTGGAAGTTTAAGCATCATACTTGTTCCAAGCATTGAAGAGCTTACTCCCGCATTTTTATTTACAAAAAATTGTACATTTCTTTTTTCACTTCCAAGCTCAGGAAGCTGAAATGCATCTATAGCTTTTTGTTTACCCCAATCTCCGTAAAATCCGAGGAAAGGTATATTAAGATCTGATATACCGTCTTTGTCCTTAAGGCTTATAAAACCTTCTATAAAGTTATCCTCTTCAAAGTTTACGGCATCCGAGTAATCCATAGTGAAATCTATACTTGCTGATGAATGTGCTTCCACACTTATCTCTCTGCTTATATTAGACTCATTTGAATGTAATATTTCAGATCTTTGCAGCCTGTATTTACCGTCTGTAGGCTCATAAAGTGCAACCGAATTTATATTATAGCTTTTTTTAATGTCTCCAAAGTTTTCAAGACTAAGTCTAACATCAAAACTTTTATCCTTAAGTTCTTTAAGCTCGAGCTTTCCGTCGGCTACATTGTCATTGGTTCCTTCCGCCCTTACTACTACAGTGGTTTTTAATGCATTTTCAATATTTAGAGCACCGCTTCCCTGTTGTCTTACAAAATAGGGTATATCTTCAAAAATCCCCTCATCCTTTAAAGGGGTTGCAGTATTCATAAGTAAAAGTTTTATAAATTCAGAACTGTTATCTGTTTGTATATTCTTTGCCTTTATATATTGTTTAAGTATGGCTGTAGCTCCCGTTACCTGAGGAGCAGCCATGGAAGTACCGGAGACATCCTTATACTTATCGTCTTCAACACTTGAGTATATATGTCCTCCCGGAGCGGTTATCTCCGGCTTAATTCTAAGATCCGGGAGTGGGACCCCATGAAGAAAACTTTGAAACACTTCCTGCCGCTACATTGTCGACATCCGTCATTTCAGTAAATATCTCAGGTCTCAGATTATTATTATAACCGTATTCCTCCATTAACTTATCGTAGGTACTTCTTTTTATACGGATACAGGTAAGCTTTCCCGCATTACCCGGAACTTCAAGATTGCCGCCTATCTGCTCAGCCATGCTCCTGTTATTGTAAAAAACAATGGCGGCAGGTTTTAATTCGGCTATTGCCTCAAGCTTATCCCCGAATCCTAAGCTGTCCCTTGTGGTAGGAATCTCAAATAGTACCAGCTTACCTTCTATATTTTCTTTTTTAATAAGCTCTTGCTTAGCATTTTTTAAATCAAATATATCCGCACTTATTATCTTTTTCAGATTTTCTCCTTTATGCAAATCCATCTCTTCGTTTACATAGGCATCCCAGCTGTCTTTCCACCTTATGACATACATATGTCTTTTAGTATTTTCCATGGATGCAACTGCTATAGTTCCTTCATTTACAGCAGGATTTGCAATTAAAGCGGTATCATAATTCTCTTTTAAAGGCTCTACATTATTTATATTTCCGGAAGTAATATTTCCGTCATTACCGGCAGCTACCGAAATTACTATTCCGGCTTTTCTTGCCTTTTCTATAACCTCATTTTCCGGATAAGCTCTGTTCTCCATTGAAAATCCGGCTGCCGTTCCCAGGCTTAAGTTTATTACATCAGCCTTTAATGTTATAGCATCATCCAAGGCTTTCAACCAGATATCGGTAAATGTTGTAGGATACTCAAGGTCATCTGAAAAGACCTTAAGTGCAAGTATTTGTGCATTAGGCGCCACTCCGAAAATATTATTTTCGACATCATTGGCTGCAGCTATTCCCGATACATGCATACCGTGCATTACACCGAAACTGTTACGTAAGTTCTTATTAAAATCATAATAATTGTAGCCATAAGGTACTTTATCCGAATAATAAGAACCCTTTAATCCGTTTTCAGCTATTATCTTTTCTATATCTGCCTTTGTATACATAGGATGTACCGATTCATCCAGTCTAAGTGCCTTATGTCTGTAGTCTATACCTGAGTCTATTACTGCAATAACGCTGCCCTCGCCCTTGTAGCCAAGCGTATTCCACGCATATCCCGAACCTATTATACTGCCGGATGACTTAAGATAAGGTCTTTGAAACTCCTGTGATACATACACGCTTTTTACTCCGGGAAGCGCTTCTATTTTTTCTATTTCAGTCGCATCGGCACTTAATGATATACCGTTAAATACGGTATCATAATGCCTTATCTCCTTAACATCCGCCTTTATATCCTCATTTTTTATATCTTTTACAAGCTTGTCCTGATCTTCTTTCAACTCCTGCTTTTTTTCATCTATAAAGGAATCCTCCAGTTTATCATATTCTATATCTTTATTTATGGCTTCTTCTATCAAGGAGTCCTTATCAAGCTCTATTATAAGCTAAGTTCTTTTGGCTTATCTTCATTTTTTTCGGCGGCAATATCAGCCGAATTTAATTTTTTATCTGCCTCTTTTACATACTCTGAAACTCTATCCCCGTTATTTTGTGCCGCAAATCCCGGCTTAGCTGTAGAAACCAAGGGATTTATAAGAAGTAAGGCACAAAACAAGGCAAGTTTTTTACTTATTCTATTCATAACTCACCTATTCTATAATTATTTTAACTATAAATTTTACCTTGCCATAGTTCTTGTCATTGATTACAAGATCCTCTAAGCTGCTTACAGCAAGCCTATATTCTCCTTTTTGAGAGTTTTTCACTTGATGAAGACTATCACCTTCCCACTTTACATTAAGCTTTACTCCGTTGTTTTCTCCGCTTAATTTAAGTCCTATAAGTGCTTTGTCTTCAAGGTTCACTCCTTGAGCGGCTTTATATTTTAATGTTTTATCAGCATATAAATGTTCATTCAGCACTATAAAGTCTTCACTCAAATTTTGTGTTTCACTGTTTTTATCACCTTCATTGTTTTTATCACCTTCATTATGAGTACCTTCATTTACTTTGGGCAGGACTTCACTCTGAGTTTTCTTATTTTCAGTAATCTTTCCGGTACCGGTCTTCTCCTCCGGCTTAACTATATCTTTGTCTTGAGGTGTTGCTTTTTCTTCAGTTTCTTTATCACTTTGAGATTTATTTTCTTTTTGACTGTTGTTTCCAAAATAACTGCCTGATGAACTGTGACTTCTACTTCCCTTTATTATCTTCTTAACCGGTTTTCTACCTTCAGGTTTATACTCCTCCGGATTTGGCAAAGGTACTACCTTCCCGTCAGATCCCAAATTTGTATAGGAAATATTTTTACCAAGGCTTTTTGCCGATTGTAACTTTGAGTTTGAAAGTTGCACCTCAAAGTTTTGGCTTCCTGCGGCAATATAGATTTTACTTATATCTGAATTTATTATTCTTAATTTTCCATTACTCGCCTTTTGATTTATAAGTATAGGAGTCTGTATTTTAATATTTTCTATAACAGCATCATTGGTATTGACAACTATAAAAGCCTTTGACTTATTGTTCTCATCCACTCTAAAATTTTGAGAGGTATTGATAACCGTAAGGAAAAGCTCTTTAATTACACTCCTTAACTCACCTCTGTTTAACACTTTACCGGGCTCAAAGTTCTTATCTTTTCCTTCAATAACACCAAGGTTCTCCAATTCCTTTATATAGCCTCTTGACCATGACTGTAATTTCTCATCATCAATAAAAGCTGTTTTTCCTTCAGCCGCTTCAATGCCTATATACCTTGCAAGTAGGTAATAGACTTCTTCCTTTTTAGGACTTTCATAAAGATTGGCAAATGATACATGCTCATCTATTATATTTAGTCCTTTTAATTTCTCTACAGAGCTTTTAATATACTCTTCATCCGCATTTGCGTAATTTCCTATGTCCGCTATGTCGGATCCCAAGTTGCCTGAAAGCTTTTCAAGTAATATAATCAAGTCTCTTTTGCTGATATTTACTTCGTTATCCGTATATGTTTTTTGCTCCGCTTTTGCAATTGGAGCAATAAAAAATAATTGAATACATATCGCTATGCTTAACAACAAAGTAAATTTTATTGCTTTTTTTATACTCATTTATTTCTCCTAATTTTTATTCTAAAGTGTTGTATCTTCTGAATTTGTCCGGACATAAAAAGATAAATCACTTTAATTTTTTTAATCGCACTTATTGGCTAAACAATATCTATATATACATATAGTAGTAAATTATAGCAGGAAAAAAAGTAAAATGTAAATAATATGCATATTTTTTGAAAAAAATTTAATCTATACGGAAAAATAAAAAAATATCCCGGCAAATACAAGACATTTTGTTCTTGTCACTTTGCCGGGATATTTCATTATAAAATTTTTATTTTCTAAGCTTTTTGACTAACCTTGTTTTCATGACCGAAAATAAACGAACTTTTCGGTTCAAGAGCAAGCATCAATAAATTACCTAAAACGCCTACCGCAAGGACTTCTCCTATACCCACTGTAAGCATCATGTAAGGTATCAAATCCGGTAAACCGTAAGCATACTTTAGTACAAACGGAATAATAATTGCGTTTGCAAGTATCGGTGGTACACATACCAACCATTTTGAAATACTTCTGAGTCTGTAGCTTAATATTGCACCTATAAGTGTAGCCAATGTTCCGAATATAATATCAGGAAGTGCCGCTCCGGCAAGTATATTTGCCAAAAGACATCCTATACTTACTCCGGGTACTGCCGCCACTGTAAAGAACGGCAGAATACAAAGTGCCTCAGAAATTCTGAACTGGATAGCACCGAAGCTGATAGGGGCAAACGCAAGTGTAAGCACTACATATACTGCCGCTATGACCGCACCCTGTGCCATCATTTTTGTTGTAATATTTTTCATGTTTTCTCCTTTAGTTTTGTTTTAGGTGAGGAAGGTTTCGAACTCACCAAGTACGCTAGATACTTTACGGTATTTTAAAGAATAAATCAAGTGTTTTCACAGTATTAATATATTTTATACTATAAACATGCCTTATAGATTTCAACTATGTCCTCATTTGTAAGTGCTACAAATGCATCTTTTAAATATCCTCCGATATTTGCATGCTCAGCCATTGCCACAAAATGTTTGTCATCAATACCAAGCTCTGTAAGAGTCATAGGAATACCGGTTTCTTTAAAGTAATTTTCAAGCGCATCTATTCCTGCAAATGCCAAAGCTCTCTCATCATCACCGCTAAGTCCCATTACATTCTTTGCAAATTTTACAAATCTCTCTGTAGCACTTGCATCTTTATTAAGAATATGGCGCATCCATCTTACCGTTAAAATAGCAAGACCTACTCCATGAGTAATATCATAATAGGCGGACAACTCATGTTCCATTGCATGACATGGCCATCCCGTTTCCTGCTTACCATACTCAGGGATTCCTGAGCAAGCCACTGAAGAGTTTGCCATAAGATTTGCTCTTGCAGAGTAATTTGTAGGATCTTTGAGTGCTATCTTACAATTTTTCATAACAGACTTTAATATAGTCTCTGCTATTCCGTCTGATAAATCGCTGTCCGTTGTTCTTGAAAAATATCCTTCAAATATATGGCTCATTATATCCGCACTGCCTGCAGCTGTTTGATAAGGTGATACTGTATAAGTATATGTAGGATCGCATATACTTACTGCAGGATAGGTATATACCGCACCAAGTTTTTCATTTGTATCAAGATTTGATATTACTCCGCCGGCATCAAACTCTGAGCCTGTTGCACTGAGTGTAAGTATATCTACAAGTGGAAGTGCTTTTGCTCTTCTAAAGCTTGTTTTCACCATCTCCCAAAGATCATCACCCTCATAGTAATATCCTACCGCTATTGCCTTTGCACAGTCAATGGTGCTTCCACCGCCTACTGCCAAGATCACATCTATATTGTTCTCCTTGCAAAGTTTTACGCCTCGTTCTACTGAAGTTATCCTTGGGTTTGGCTCAATTCCTCCACATTCGGTGATATTGAAATTATTATCCTTTAAAATCTTTATCACTTCATCATAAAGCCCTGTCTTTTTGATTGAGCCGCCGCCAAAAACAAACAAAACATTTTTACCGAACGTCTCCAATGATTTTGCCAGCCTTTTAATCTGTCCCTCACCAAAATACAATTTGGTAGGAATATCGTGTTTGAAACTAAGCATATGTACCTCCACTTTTTAATTATACAAATAAGGATTTTGTTTCCAAAATCCTTATAATATCAGCTTTATTTTAATACAATACTCAGTACATCTTCAACCTTTTTTACAGGAATTATTTCAAGTTCATTCAAAACTTCTTCTGCCACTTCTTTTAAATCATCCTTGTTCTCATCAGGAATAAATACTTTCTTTATTCCCGCTCTGGCAGCGGCCATGAGTTTTTCAGGAAGTCCACCTATAGGCATTACATTTCCTCTTAGAGAAACCTCACCTGTCATGGCATACTCAGGTGATACCGGAATATTATTTACAAGTGATGAGAGTGCTGTAGTCATTGTAATACCTGCACTCGGTCCGTCCTTTGGTACCGCTCCTGCAGGTACATGGATATGAATATCATTCTTTTCAAAGACCTCGGATTTTTCAGGATACATGGACTTTACAAGGCTTAATGCTATGTCCACACTCTCCTTCATAACATCTCCAAGCTGTCCTGTTATTTTTACATTACCCTTGCCCTTTGTAAGCATTGTCTCAATAAAGAGTATTTCTCCGCCTACAGCAGTCCATGCAAGACCTGTAACTACTCCTGCCTGCTTCTTCTCTAATATACTCTCATGTCTTATCGGCCTTTGGTCAAGATAATCCTGTAATTCTTCCGGCTTTACATCCAATATTTCTTTATTGTTCTTAACAAGCTCAACTGCAGCATGTCGACATAGAGCACTTATTTGCTTCTTTAATCCACGCACTCCTGCTTCCATAGTATATCCGTTTATAAGCGCTTTTATGGTTTCATCTTCTATTATGAGATTGTCCTCACTTATTCCCGCCTTTTTCTTTGCCTTAGGTATCAAATGATCCTTTGCAATAGAAAACTTTTCAAGTGCGGTATAGCCTGTAAATCTGATGACTTCCATTCTGTCAAGCAGAGGTCCCGGTATAGTATCAAGAGAGTTTGCGGTACAAACAAATAATACATCTGACAGATCATACGGTACATTCATATAGTGATCTGTAAAAGTATTGTTTGCTCCGGATCAAGTACTTCAAGAAGTGCACTTGCAGGATCTCCATTGTATGATGATGCAAGCTTATCAATCTCATCCAGTACCATTACAGGATTTGATGTACCGGCCTTTTTCATACCGTCCATTATTCTTCCGGGCATTGCACCTATATAAGTTCTTCTATGTCCTCTGATATCGGCCTCATCTCTTACACCTCCGAGAGAAATTCTTACATACTCTCTGCCAAGTGCCTCTGCAATGCTCTTTCCTATACTGGTCTTACCTGTACCCGGTGCACCTACAAAGAGAAGTATTGAACCGCTTTGCTTTTTATTTAAAGACATCACCGCCAGTTGCTCTATAATTCTCTTTTTAACCTTTTTAAGTCCGTAATGCTCTCTGTCAAGGACTTCCATAGCATTATCAAGTTCTATATCCTTCGGCTCTTCTTTTTTCCAATGTAATGAAGTGACAAAATCCAAATAATTGTAAAGAAGTCCATACTCATGACTGTCCTTACCTTCCTGCTTCATTCTGTTTAAAACATTGTCGGCTTCTTTTCTCGCAACTTCATTCATTCCCGAATTTTCTATTTTTTCTTCAAACTTTCTCACCTCGGAAATGTTTTCAGGATGCATCTCATCCAAGGCTTTTTGCAAGAAATTTATCTGCTTTTTAATAGCATCTTCCCTATATGCCTTTTCGTGAAGCTCTTTTTGTGCCTGCTTAGCCTCTTCACTTACTTCATTTATAGCCATAAACTCTCTGGCATATTGAGCTATAAGCTCAGCTCTTGCTTTGGTTGAATCCTCTGAGAGTACAGCATACTTTTCTTCAGGAGTAATATTCATAAAAGGTGAAAGTCCTACCATCACCTCATTCATATTCTTCCATGCCAGTACATAGCCTCTTGCCATTAGTCCCCATTGAAACTTGGTGACATAACTTAAAAGTTCATCTCTAAGTCCGACAAGCATTGCATTTGCATCATTAGGATCCAAATCATCTATCTCAGGTCTTTGTACTCCGATAACATTTTGTGTATCAAAGTCTATATATTCGACATTTATTCTGTTAAATGCCTCAAGGTTGGCACCACCCTCATCATCTACAGATAATACCTGTCCCGCAACAGCTATAGGATAGATATCTTCCATTGTAATATCTTTATCTTTCGGCTCTCTCAGGTAAAGAAATGTTACCTTTTCACCAACAGATATCTTATCTACACCGGCCTCCTGTAAATAGTCTTTTCTGAAATATATTTTTGAACCCGGTAAAACCACCGTATTATATGTAGGTATTAAAATCATATAACCTCCTTTATTAGCACTTATTATTAAAGAGTGCTAAAGTAAATTTATAAAAAAGAGGTTGAAACAAAGGCTTGTTTACAACCTCCCCATGTATATGGCTAAATTATATCACTGGCACTCTCATCCGTCAAGTGATAATTAGATTTTGTAAAATTAATTCACAAACCTTTAATCGCCTTTGCCAAACTCTCAAGTGCCCTCTTCAAATATTCTCTCGGACATGCGATATTAAATCTCTCAAATCCCTCTCCGTCTACACCGAACATAGCCCCTGAATCTATCCAAAGCTTTGCTTTATTTACTATGAGATTTTCTCTCTCTTCTTCGGTAAGACCAAGTTCTCTAAAGTCCACCCATACAAGGTATGTGCCTTCCGGCTCTATAAGCTTTAACTGTGGAATATTCTCCTTTAAATAATCTCTAAGGAAATCAAGATTTCCCTTTATATACTCTCTTACAGCGTCCAGCCATTCCTGTCCGGACTCATAGGCCGCTCTTGCAGCTACAAGTCCCATAGTATTCATCTGTGAATATCCTGATTTAACTATTTCATTTTTAAAAGCATCTTTAAGCTTCTTATTTTCTATAAAAATATTTGAAACCTGAAGACCTGCTATATTAAAGCTCTTACTTGGCGCTGTAGCTATTACGGTATTTTTAGCATATTCTTCTCCTAATGAAGCAAATACCGTATGCTTATTTCCGGGATATACAAAATCCGCATGAATCTCATCACTAAAGATTACCACATTATGCTTTATACAGATATCTCCAATTCTCTTTAACTCATCCTTACTCCAAACCCTACCTACCGGATTGTGTGGAGAGCAAAGTATAAATAGTTTTACCTGATTGTCCACTATCTTCTTTTCAAAATCTTCAAAGTTCATCTCATATCTGCCGTCTTTGATTACAAGCGGTGAGTTGATAAGCTTTCTGTTATTACACAGTATCATTTCACTGAAAGGATAATATACAGGTTGCTGTATAATAACACCGTCTCCTTCTTTTGAAAATGCCTTTACAGCCATTGCTATGGCATATACTACTCCCGGTGTCTTAACTAATGAACCTTTTTTAGGTTCCCATGAAAAGTTCTTTACAAACCAGTTCTTTACCACTTCAAAATAGTCTGTCTGTACTTCCGTATATCCGTAGATTCCGTGGTCCACTCTCCTTTGCAAAGCATCTGTAATAGGCTGCGCTACAGGAAAGTCCATATCTGCAACCCAGAGTGAAAGCTCATCACCTTTTTTACCTCTAAGCTTTGCACAGTCAAACTTTAAACTGTCAGTTCCTTTTCTGTCTATAATCTTATCAAAATCGTACATATATCTCCTTATTATGCCAATGCTCTCTCCAAATCCTTTATAAGATCATCAACATTTTCTATTCCGACAGAAAGTCTTAGGAAGGTGTCTGTTATTCCAAGTTTCTCTCTTACTTCCACAGGAACATCCGCATGTGTCTGTATCATAGGGAAGGTAATCAAAGACTCTACTCCTCCAAGACTTTCCGCATATTTTATTATTTCAATTTTTTCAAATGCATCTTTTGCGGTCTTGGCAGTATCTGTTGTAAATGCAATCATTCCGCCGAAGCCTCTTGACTGAGATTTATTTATCTCATATCCGGGATGTTCCGGCAGACCTACATAATATACATTTGTAACTTTTTTATTATTCTTTAGGAAAGTTGCGATCTTTAATGCATTTTTCCTGTATTCTGTCCATTCTTATCGCCAATGTTTTTAAGCCCTCTTAAAGTTAGAAAGCTGTCAAAAGGTGAAAGGCTTGGACCGATAGTCTTATACATAAATCTTATTTTTTTCAGATAATTCTTCATTTGCAGTACATACAAACCCTGCCAAAGTATCATTATGACCTGCAATATATTTTGTACCGCTGTGGATAACAATATCCGCACCAAGCTTTATAGGATTTTGAAAATACGGACTTAAAAATGTATTGTCAACAATCAATAAAAGCTTATGCGCCTTTGCAATCTTTGCCATTTCCCTTATATCTGTAACAAGCATTGTAGGATTGCTTGGTGTTTCAATAAATATAGCCTTTGTATTTTCATTTATTGCATTCAAGACATTCTCGGGCTTTGTTGTATCCACATAACTGAAATTTCTGCCTCTTTCCACTCCCAAAGTATTAAATAGCCTTGTACTTCCACCATATATGTCTTCCTGAGATATAATATGATCACCTGCATTAAAAAGCTCAAGTACTAAAGAGCATGCTGCCATACCTGTAGAAGTTGCTACTGTATCATATGCCCCTTCCAATGCTGTTATACAATCCTCCAACTCTGTTCTTGTAGGATTTGATTGACGTGAATAATCATATCCTGTACTTTCGCCTACTCCCGGATGAGAGAATGTAGCCGTCTGGTATATCGGCACCGTCATTGCGCCGTATGCATGGGCATTCTTATCTTCCTTTGGGCTATGTACACATAATGTTTCAATATTCATAAATTCACCTGACTTTTCTAAAAACTATTATTAACAATAGAAAATATTTTACAATCTCATATTTTCTCGGTCAATAAGATGTTTTCTTGCTCTGGTTATAAGGAAAGCCTATATCTATAAATTATACTTGCTCTTATAAGCAATAATGGCGGCTACCGTCTTTGAATCCTTCAATTCGCCCTTGTAAATCAGATCCACCAAATCCTCAAGTGCCCACTCTTCCACATCAATACTCTCATCTTCATCAAGATGCTGCTCACTCTTAATAAGATTTCTTGCCACAAAGATATCAATTTCCTCATCACCGAAAGCCACCATAGTATCAATTCTTATCAAGAACTCAAGTTCATCCGGTGAAGCAACCTTATAACCGGTCTCTTCTTCAAGTTCTCTGAATGCACATATTCTTCTAGGCTCTTCCTTTGAATCAACCTTTCCTGCCGGAAGTTCAAGAGTATATCTGTTCAGCGCATTTCTATACTGACGTACCAAAGTATCTTACCGTTTTCAAGTACAGGTACTACTGCAGCCGCACCGTTGTGCTGTATATAGTCCCATACAGCTTTTCTGCCGTCTATCAGCATATGGTCTTTATATACCTTTACAATTGCTCCTTCATAAGCAAGCTCTCTTTTTTCTCTGATTATATTTCCCATGCTTTCTCCTTATCCGACTTTAATATATCAGCCATATTGTTTAAAAATTCAACCGCCTCATCCAGCCCCTCACTTGTGTAATCAAAATACCGGTCTTTTTTCTTATCATCTTCAGTATGGTCAAAATTAAAGGGCTCAGGCCATACTGTCAGTTTCAGCTTGGCCTCGCCCCTCTTATCCTTTGGCGTAAAATTAACCTTTTCAAGCGGATCTCTTCCCAGCCTGAATCTTACACCCTCCAGACTTCCTGTGAAATATTGGCCATAATCATAATATCCTATATTTAACAAGTCACCTTTTTTTAACATAAAAACATATCTCTCAAATCTTCCACATTTTTTACAATGTAATTTGCGCCTTCAAACTCCTCCAAGCCGCCATAACCGTAAAGTACTCCGATACTCTTAAGACCTGCATTACCTGCGCCTACTATATCATGGCTCTTGTCTCCTACCATTATAGCAAAGCCCCTGTCCATTATTTTGTTTGTCTCAAGCACATATTCAATCACTGCGGTCTTTGTATCTCTCTTTGTGTTAAAGTCTCCGTCGGAACCGCCTACAAATGTAAAATATTTGTCCAGTCCAAAATGCTCAATAACTCTTCTTGCCTCTCTTTCAGGCTTTGAAGTCGCCACATAAAGCTTATATTCTTTTGACATACTCTTAAGCATCTCTTCTATACCGTCATAAAGCTCACATTCAAATATACCTACAGTTCTGTAATAATCATGAAATACATCCAGAGCCTCTTTATATTGATCCAGACTGAATCCGTACAATTTTGTGTAACTTTCTATCATCGGAGGTCCTACAAACTTTTTTAGATCATCAAGCTCCTCATATATCCCAAAGTGTTCAAGTGACTTTTGTACACCCTTAGTAATGCCTAGGTCCGATCTTACTATAGTGCCGTCCAAATCAAATAAAATATGCTTTTGCTTCATTACTGCTCCTTAGTCAAAGAAGGTTTTAACTTTAATCCTACCTTCTCAATTCTCGCATGGTCCATTTTCTTTACTGTTAAAATAATATCGTCAAATGTGATAACTTCTCCCTCTACCGGAATTCTTCCAAGCTTCTCCATAATAATTCCGCCAAGAGACTCATATTCCTCGGAACTAAGTTCCAGACCGATCCTCTCATTGACATCATCCAGATTTGTTGAGCCGTCTATAAGATACTCCGTTTCGGAAATCTTTGTTATACCTTCATCCTCTTCGGCATCAAACTCATCTCTGATTTCACCTACAATCTCTTCAAGCATATCTTCCAGAGTAATAAGCCCTACAGTTGTACCGTATTCATCCAGTACTATTACTATATTGGCACCGGTCTTTCTCATATCCACCATAAGTGATGAAGTCTTTTTATATTCATAGGTATAAAGAGGTTCTCTCAAATGTTCCTTTACGGAAAAATTCTCCTTATCCTCTATCAGAAGAAAGTCTTTTACATTAAGTATTCCGATAACATTATCAGGGCTTTCTTCGTACACCGGTATTCTTGTGTATCTCTCTTCTCTGAAGATTTTAAGTATCTCTTCATAAGAGGATTCCACAGATACCATCACCATATCAACTCTCGGTATCATAATATCTCCGGCAACAGTGTCACCAAAGTCCACCACATTTACAATCATCTTCTTTTCTTCTTTTTCAATGACTCCTCCCTCATGGCTGACTTCCACCATTGCTCTGAGCTCGTCCTCGGTCACCATATTATTGTCATCATTATTTTTAACGAATAGGGAAATAACAATTCCCGCCACCTTGTTTACCACATAGATTGCAGGTGTCAAAACAATGACCAATAGGGAAATGATACCTATATATTTTAATGCCATATTCTCTGCATTTTTCGATGCTACATTTTTTGGTGTAATCTCTCCGAATACAAGTATAAGAAATGTCAAAACACCTGTGGCAACACCAACCAGACTGCTGCCAAACACCTTTAATGTAAGAGTTGTAGACAGAGCTGATGCAGACAGGTTTACAATATTATTTCCTATCAAAATCGCAGAAAGCATCTTATCTGTATTTGCTGTGATTTCTAAAACCTTTTCAGCTCTTTTATCACCGTTTTCCGCCAAATTTCTTATTCTTAATTTATTTGAAGTCATGAGGGCTGTTTCAGCAGATGAAAAGAATGCTGAAGCAGACAATAATAATACCAAAATGACTAACTGTAATATGTCACTCGTTTCCAAAATTTCTCCTATAATCGAATTACTCTTCTTCGGATACAATATCCGGCAATATTTCTTTTGTTTTTTTCTTTGCTCCAAAAGGCATCATAAGGCTTCCTATCAATATAAATATATCTCCAAGATTGAATATTACCTTATCGGCCCCCTTAGTCTTGATGCGTATATAATCCACCACATAGCCTCTTGTAAATCTGTCAAAGATATTACTTAGGGATCCTGCTATAACAAGGCTTAGAGAGAGCTTTCTGATTTTATTTCCTTTTTGAGGAAGTAAAACAGCAAGAAGCCCCACCAGTATTGAAGTGATAAATACCGGAACATACTTTACTATTTTCTTCTTTTTCTTCAACTTTCCAAATACAAAGCCGTCATTATGAAATTTGTCTATCTCTATCTTTTTTGCAAAAACTCTTGGCAATTCTTTTTTATCCATTGAATTTACTGCATATTTTAAAACTATATCAAGACCTGCAAGTATCGGTATCAAAACAGCGAACATATATCCTCCTATATATTTCTAAATACTATATTCGGACTGCCCTTATGCTCTAAATAATCTCTTGTAATAATAACTTTACCGATGTTTTTATCTTTCGGTGTCTCATACATTATATCAAGCATAAACTCCTCTATAATGGAGCGAAGTGCTCTTGCACCCGTATCCTTTTTCATGGCCTGTTCGGCAATCCAATCCATTGCATCATCATCAAATGAAAGCTCCACTTCATCCAACTCCAAAAGTCGCTTATACTGCTTCAAAATAGCATTCTTAGGCTCTATGAGGATTTTCTTGAAAGCTTCCTTATCAAGTTTTGAAAGTGTGCATATAACAGGTAATCTTCCTATAAACTCAGGTATCATACCGAATTTTCTGATATCCTCATTGGTTACCTTTGCATAGAGATTGTCATCATTATCATATTTGTCTTTAAGATCCGAGTTAAATCCCATGCTTGTATTCTTTTGAAGTCTTTCCTTTATAATATCATCAAGTGCAGGGAAAGCTCCTCCACAGATAAAGAGTATATTATCCGTATTTACAGTTTCCATAGGTGCCATGACATTCTTTTGATTTGTACCTACAGGCACCTCCACCTTGCTGCCTTCCAAGAGCTTTAAAAGTTCCTGTTGTACGCTCTCACCGCTTACATCTCTTGAATTGGTATTTTTCTTTTTTGCAATCTTGTCTATCTCATCTATAAAAACAATACCGCATTCAGCCCTTTCCACATCATTACCTGCTGAAAGCAAAAGCTTTGATATAACACTTTCTATATCATCACCTATATATCCGGCCTCGGTAAGAGAGGTGGCATCTGCTATGGCCAAAGGTACATTAAGGAGTTTTGCAAGAGTCTTTACAAGATAAGTCTTTCCGCTTCCTGTCGGTCCTATCATAAGGATGTTTGACTTATCAACTCTTGTTCCTTCCTTATCTTTGTCTAAAAATATTCTTTTGTAATGATTGTATACGGCAACCGAAATTATCCTCTTAGCCTGATCCTGACCTATTACATATTCATCCAACATTTCTTTTTATCTTATGCGGCGCAGGTATATCCTTCATTGTAAAGAGCGGCTCTGTTCTCTTCTCATCCCTTTTTCTTTACTCTGGCTCTTTCAGGTATGGGGTTCAAATTCATATTCGGTATTGTAAAGCTGCCGAGGTCCACATTTTTTTAAATCATCCATATTGATTTTTTTGACATATTGGTAAGCTTTACTCATATCCATACTCTGCATAGAGTTGAAGGTTTTCTGTATACAGTCGGGACAGATATCTATACCTCCGGGCATTGAAATCATTGTACCGGTCTTTGATTCCGGTCTCCTGCACATATAACAAATCTTTTCATAATTATTATTTTTATCATCTTTATCGTTTTTATTATAATCTATCTTGTCTTCCATTTTTCCATTCCTAATGTTTCAAACAGTTTTATGTTATTCTAGCACAAAAAGAAAAAATGTGCCATATTAGGGAAATACGGCACATTTTATGTTTATATTAAATTTTAGTCTTCCTTTGACAAGAAGTTGTAGCATACTGCCGGATTAATGTGGCAACCCGAAACATTTCCTATGGAATATGCCATCACAACTATAGAAAGTCCGAATGCAAATGCAATAAGCAATGTAGAAAAACCAAGTGAAACCACCACATTACTCTGAGCCAGCGCCCCCTTGATGTCCTCCAAGTCCTGCGCGTACACAGTCCCGGTACTGTTGATACGCCTTGCAATCTGGTTGATGTTGACGCCGATCTTTTGCAGCTCTGCGGTCTGCGCCAGGACGGGGGTGGTGTCGATATGAACGATATAGCCGTCGATCAGCGTTTGCCGGGAGTGTGGCTACACTCCCTATGCTTGCTGTTTTTCTTTTCCTCCGCTAAAAGAACTCCCGAACCAATCTAAAATGCCCGCAAAATAAAGGCTTCCGACGTAAAAAACGCAAAAAATAAGAGACCCCTTGTGGCCTCCAACAAACGAAAACTTGTGGCTTGTCCGCCGGCGCTGTTCGCTGTCCTCTCTGATTAAGCCGGGATTGAAATAGCGTTCCGCTGGCAGCTTGCACAGCCGGATAAGCTGCATAACAACCGGGACAGTCTTTTACATTCGGCATATCATATCACCCAATTACATTCCACTGTTCATAGAGTGCGCCGGGAATGATTTGATATACGCTTTGATTTCATTTTATAATTCTTATTTTGGAATTTAGGAATGGATAATCTAGCTGTTTCGTGATATAAACATTCGTGTACACGAATGTTTGATTGGGAGTTAAAGACAATGAATTATATATCTATTCAAGAAGTCGCAAAAAAATGGAATATTTCTTCTCGTAGAGTTCAATTTCTTTGTAAGGAAAACAGAGTACCGGGAGCCAAAAAAATTGGTGATGTTTGGCTTGTTCCAGACAATATCTGTAAACCTACGGATATGCGAAAAAGAAAAGTGCATGGAGAACCTATATTCCCCGTAGATGATTTGGAAATTGAAACATTATATGGGCCGGACACCAGACAAATCCGCGATTGTGAGTTTTGCAGAATTTACCGGACGAAACACGGGAATGGAACCGGGGTGATAACAAAATATGATCTCTTTCCGGGAATACAGCTTTTTTATCAGGACTTTCACCTTAACAGCTTAGATTATAGCAAAACCGATCAGGATTTTTCAAAAAATGTACTGACGATCAACCATTGCCGGTTAGGACGTTTTGAGGCCGAATTTGCAAATGGTGAATTTATCTATCTTGGTGAAGGGGATTTAGCAATGAATCTACCTGAAAAAGCGCCCATACGAAATACATTTCCCCTTTCACACTTTCACGGAATTACAATCACAATTTCCATCGGAGAAGCGGCACTGGGAATCCATAATTTAAAAATGGTGTTTGGTGAAAATCCTATCCACTTTGAAACTTTGCGTGACCGCTTGCTAAAAGGGAATGAGCTTGTGATTTTTCGCTCCAATCCGTCGTTGGAGCATATCTTGGATGAAATGTATGAGGAACAGAAAAAGACGCGATTATTTTATTTGAAACTGAAAGTGATAGAACTATTATTTTATCTCTTATCCTCCAACGCTGCGGCTACGGACGAGCGCCCGTATTTTTATAAAAATCATGTTCTGGCTGTCAAAGAAATGACCGCATACATGGTAAAGAATATAGACCGTCATTTTACATTGCAGGAAATGTCGGAACACTTTGAAATACCGCTAACATCTATGAAAAAGTGTTTTAAAGGAATCTACGGCGTACCCGTGCATACCTATATGCGAGAATATCGTGTTCATACCGCTGCTGATCTTCTCCGGCAAACCAATCTTTCGATTGCCGAAATTGCAGAACGGGTAGGATATTCTAACCAAAGCAAGTTCACAGAGGTATTCAAACGAATTTTGAATCTATCTCCCGTAGAATATCGTAATAATTGTTGTCTTAATGGGAGAAAAGAGGACTTTTCAGATTAACGCTCATTGTCCAAAGTGTGTTAAATTGTATAATCGTAAGGAAATCGCTCCTTCACGGAGCGATTTTTTTATGAGCAAAGGTTAGCACTGCCTAATCGGAAGGGAGGAACCCACATGACCAGAATGTTAGACCCACGAATCAAAGTGGTGGCTCTGCTTTTTGTAAATCTATTGATGTATAGTTCCATTACATATTGGGTAGAGGCAATCTGCGTCTTGGTGATAACGCTCGGCTTGCTCTATCAACAACAATATAAAGATGTGTCTATTTCTTTAACCGGCTATGCAGTAATCGCAGCTCTCACTTTTCTTATGGGGATAATAGGCGGTGAAGCAGCTGTGGCGATTGGCGCATTTTTGCTTCTGATTCGCAAAATGTTCCCTGTTTTTATGGCGGCAAAATTGCTTATTCACTCACCATCCGGCCAACTGATCTGTGGTTTGCAAAAATGGCATTGTCCGAAAGTCTTAATTGTAAGTGTTGCAGTTATTCTTCGGTTTTTCCCGACGATTGCGGAAGAATTTAGGAGTATCAAAAGTGCAATGCTTGTTCGGGGGATTCCTTTGAATATAAAAAATAGTATATTACACCCCGCAGCCACAACAGAATTTGTTTTAGTTCCTCTAATTTCAAGACTTTCTATCGTTTCAGATGAACTTTCCGCGGCGGCATTGACCCGTGGAATTGAAGCTACGCAACAGAGAACCTCATATTATAAATTGAAAATAGGCTGGGCAGATGTAGCGTTGTTTATTTTGCTGTTTCTATTACTACTGGTAGCCTATCTTCCCAAATTGGGGGTGATACTTTGATTGATATAAAAGACGTGTCTTTCTCCTATGGAGAAAAAAAAGAAAAAGCACTCGATCATGTCAGTATGCACATCAACAAGGGTGAATGTGTCCTGCTGGTGGGACTTAGTGGCTGTGGCAAAACGACTTTAACCAGACTGATTAACGGTTTAGTTCCTTCTTTCTATGAGGGAAGAATAGATGGAGAAGTGCTGATTGAAGGAAAAGCTGTCACTGAATACAAAGATGGTTCTCTGTCTCAAAAAGTTGGTTCCGTGTTTCAAAATCCCCGTAGTCAGTTTTTTAACGTGGACACCACCGGCGAAATTGCTTTTGGCTGCGAAAATATTGGTATCTCCCATGAACAGATTTTAGAGCGTGTCACAAATGCAAGCCGTGATTTGGAAATGGGAAATCTATTAAACCGAGATATTTTTTCTTTATCCGGCGGCGAAAAGCAATTAGTAGCAATCGCTTCCGTATATGCTATGAACCCGGATATTTATGTAATGGATGAACCGTCTGCTAACCTGGATATGGAAGTCACAGAACGGTTAAAGAAAATCGTTGCCCTTTTAAAAAGTCAGGGAAAGACCATCATTATTGCTGAACACCGGATTGCGTATCTTCGTGATTTGGCTGATCGGATTGTTTATATGAAAAATGGCTCGATTATTCAAGACTATTTAAAGAATGATTTTCTCGCACTCACCGACAACGAGCGTAAGAATATGGGCTTGAGATCCGTATTCCTTGAACGGCTTTGCATAAAGGCGGCACATCAAAGTAAAACTGCGGAGATTCTTGCTACACAGAACTTGGCTGTAAATTATTCAAAACATGAACCGTTGATCACTTCTATCTCTACGACGGCCAATGTAGGTGAGGTTATAGGAATTATAGGGCGTAACGGCCAAGGCAAATCCACCTTTGCAAAATGTGTGTGCGGCTTGTTAAAAGAGGCTGCCGGTAAGATTTTTGTAAATGGAACGTCATTATCCCCTAAACAACGGGCCGGGAAAATTTACCTTGTAATGCAGGAGCCCGGTTATCAGTTATTTGCTGACAGCGTAGAAAAAGAACTCCGCATCTCTTTTGGGCGAAAAAAAACAGAGGCGGATGGAGTGCGTGCTGAACAGTTACTTGAACGCCTCAATTTAACAGAGAAACGAGAATACCATCCCCTTTTATTATCTGGAGGGGAAAAGCAGCGGCTTTCTGTCGCCGCAGCACTTATGCAGGATACCCATATTTTCTTCTTGGACGAACCGACAAGCGGGCTTGATTTGGAAAATATGAATCGTGTGAGTGCATTATTAAACGATCTCCGCACGGAAGGAAAAACCACCTTTGTTATCACACATGACTATGAATTTCTCTTGAATACTTGTGACCGTGTGCTATGGCTCGATCAGGGAACCATCCGGGAAGATGTCCGGCTGACTGTGGAAATTCTGCCTGCATTGCAGGAGTTTTTCAAAATAAATCAAAAGTAAAGGAGAGGTATTACAATGTCTCAAAAAATGAAACTCAAAGATGTTATATTCATCGCCATTTTTTCAGTGCTGTTTTTTGCAGTTATGTTGGTAACGGTAGCGGTACTCGGAAGCACCCCTGTTACATTCTTTTTCACACATGGCGTAGGTGCTGTTCCCTGTGGAATTATTTATATGTATGTCCGTGCAAAAGTTCCGCGCAAAGGCAGCGTTCTTCTTATGTGTACGCTGGTTGCTCTCATTGCTTTCTGCCTTGGTATTACATGGCCGTCAGCTCTCGGATTGTTCATCGGTGGTATTTTTGCTGAAATCATCAGTGCGGTTGGTAAATACACAAACAAGCTGTGGAACCTGATTGGGTATATCGTATTCATTTGCAGCTTCTGGCTTGGCCAGGCGTTGTATATGATTCTTGGAACAGAAATGTTTATGAACTCTATGGTTCGTCAGGGAACAGACCTTGAATTTGCACAATCTCTGGTAGACTTTGTGAGTGGCCCGATGTTTATTGTATGCCTGTTGGCAACGATTGTTTAGCGGCTATCGGCGGATTTTTAGGCTATACCCTGTTCAAAAAGCATTTTTCTAAATTGGAAGCATAAAGAAGGGACGGCGTGGCAATCTGTCACGCCTGAACTTCTTGGAATAGCGAGGTGAGAGATATTTTATGAATAAGAAACCACAAAAAGAAGATTTACTTGAATATGCAGGTAATTATCGTTCACTATCTGTAATCGGGTGTGTCTTAGCTGGAATAAGTGCTGTATTGGCGGTTATCCCATTTATCTGTATCTGGTTTGCCATAAAAGATGTTTTTTCTAATCTGTCAGATTTATCACAGATTGAAGTTGGAAAATGGGGCTGGCTGGCTGTCGCATTTGCCGCCTCCAGTATGGCCGTATATTTTATTGGGTTAATGTGTACGCATATTGCAGCATTTCGCACCGCAAAAAATCTGCGCTCCGTGGCACTCCATCATTTGATTTCATTGCCTTTAGGCTATTTTACATCTCACAATAGCGGAAAAATCCGCAGAGAAATTGATGATTGTGCTTCTCAAACAGAAGGATATTTGGCACACCAACTCCCCGATCTGACAGCGGCCAAAGTAACTCCGGTTGCGGCAGTAGTCTTATTATTTGTTTTGATTGGCGGCTTGGGCTGATTAGCCTTATTCCTTTATGTATTAGTCTGTTTTTTATGTTTGCTATGATGGGGCCGTCTCTTATGGAAAATATGCAGAAATATCAGTCTGCATTGGGAGATATGAACGCTCACGCGGTAGAGTATGTGCGTGGTATTCCAGTTGTCAAGACCTTTCAGCAGAGTGTTTTTTCCTTTAAGCGGTTCCACGATTCTATACAATCTTACAAGAAATGGGCGGTTGCTTACACGGTGCTGACAACAAAACCAATGTGCGGTTATACCGTCTGCATTAACGCCAGCTTTGCCTTTTTAATCCCTGCGGGGATTCTATTGATTGCTGGTGTTGCTAACCCATCGGCTTTTATGTTGGATTTTATTTTTTACATATTGTTTACTCCGTTGTGTGCGTCTGCTTTTAATAAAATCCTTTGGTCTAGCGATCAGACAATGAGAGCACAGGACGCCATGAGACGCATTAAAGCAATTATCAATGAGGAAGCATTGAAAGAAACAGAAAGCCCCCAATCTCCCCCAAATAATACAATCTCTTTTGAAGATGTATCCTTTACTTATCAGGGAGCCGAAAACCCTGCGGTTAATCACATTTCCTTTGTTGTTCCTGAAGGAAAAACGCTTGCTTTAGTCGGCCCTTCCGGTGGAGGCAAAAGCACCGTAGCCAGTTTGATTCCTCGGTTTTGGGACACCGAGCAAGGGGCTGTAAAAATTGGTGGCGTAGATGTTCGTAATATTCAATCTTCCGAATTGCTAAAACTTGTCGGATTCGTTTTTCAGGACAATCACCTTTTTAAAACAACCCTCTTAGATAATATCCGGGCGGCAAGGCCAGAGGCCACAGACGACCAAATACAAGCAGCGGTTAAAGCCGCCATGTGTCAGGATATTATTGATAAAATGCCAAATGGCTTACAGACAGTTATAGGAACAAAAGGTGTGTATCTTTCCGGTGGTGAACAGCAGCGTATAACCTTAGCAAGAGCCATTTTGAAAGACGCTCCTATCATTGTCCTCGATGAAGCGACGGCATTTGCTGATCCACAGAACGAACACCAAATACAAAAAGGATTTGAAACATTGATGAAAGGAAAAACGGTTGTAATGATTGCACACCGTCTTTCTACGGTAAAAAACGCAGATAAAATCATCGTCCTTGAAGAAGGAGAAATCAAGGAACAAGGAACTCACAATGAACTACTGGCGAAAAATGGCCTGTATGCAAAAATGTGGGCTGATTACCAAAGCTCTGTTGAATGGAAAGTAGTAAAGGAGGTGGCAGTATGACAGGATGGTTAAAACGTATTTTCGCCCTTAGTGAACAAGGTGCCAAAGACTTGAATAAAGCAATCTGGTGTTACACCATAACCAATTTAAGTCTGCTGCTTCCGATGTGCCTAATCTATATACTGTTGCGTCAATGGATTCTGCCTTTGATGGGGATTTCTGTTCAGAGCATGGGGATTTGGGTCTATATCGGCCTAAGTCTAATAATTCTTGTGATTATTTATGGACTGGAATACTTACAGTTAAATTCCTCCTTTTTAGCGTCCTACTCGGAAAGTGCAGCCCGGAGAATTAGTATTGCTGAAAAATTACGAAAGCTGCCTTTGTCATTCTTTGGTGAACGTGACCTTTCAGATCTAACAACAACAATTCTTTCAGACTGTGCGGATATGGAGAAGGCATTTTCAAGGCACATTCCAGAATTGTTTGGTGCTGTATTCTCTATCGTTCCTGTTGCGGTTGCTTTATTGATTATGGACTGGCGTATGGGGCTGGCATTGCTTTGGGTAGCTCCTGTTGCTTTTCTGCTCTGTATTTCTACAAAAAAATTGCAGGAACGATATAGTAAAAAGCACAAAGAAGCTACTCTGGACTGTGCGAATGGAATACAAGAGTGCATTGACAATATTAAAGATATTCGTGCAAACGATATGAATATTCGTTATATGCAGAGCTTGGATGACAAACTCGATCATTTGGAAACGGAAACAGTAAAAAGTGAAGCTATCACAGGTATGTGTGTAACTGCTTCTCAAATGATTTTAAAGTTAGGAATTGCTACAACAGTTGTTGTAGGTGGCACTCTGCTTACGTCCGGGAGTTTGGATTTTATGACCTTCTTGGTTTTTCTTGTTGCGGCTTCCCGGATTTTTGAACCTCTGTCCGGCGCACTTGGAAATCTTGCAGCAGTCTTTAATACCATGCTTCAAGTAGAACGTACCAGAGAGATCACGGAATATCCTGTTCAGAATGGAAGTGAAACTGCACAATATAACGGATATGATATTAACTTCGATAATGTGGCTTTTGCGTATAAGACCGGGGAAACTGTTCTGAAAGATGTAAGTTTTACCGCAAAGCAGGGTGAGATCACAGCACTTGTTGGGCCTTCCGGTGGCGGGAAAAGTACAGCTATCAAGCTGGCTGCTCGTTTCTGGGACCCTTCCAAAGGTAAAATTTCACTTGGCGGCGTTGATGTAACATCCGTAGACCCAGAAACCTATTTGAAAAATTTTTCGATTGTATTTCAAGATGTTACATTGTTTAACAACACAGTAATGGAAAATATTCGTCTTGGCCGTAGTAATGCCACAGATGAAGAAGTAATGGAGGCGGCAAAAGCAGCCTGTTGTCAAGACTTCATTGAACGGCTACCTGATGGCTACCAAACTATGATTGGCGAAAATGGTTCTACCCTATCTGGTGGTGAACGGCAGCGCCTTTCTATTGCCCGCGCTCTTTTAAAAGACGCACCTGTTATTCTGCTCGACGAGGCGACGGCCTCCCTTGACCCAGAGAATGAGGGAGAAATCCAAAAGGCGATTGCAAAACTGGTGGAGGGAAAGACAGTTATTATGATTGCTCATCGTCTAAGAACAGTTGTTAATGCGAATCAGATATTGGTTCTAGCGGATGGAACAGTTGTTGAACATGGCACTCACAAGGAGCTGTTGGCACACAAGGGGCTATATGAAAAACTATACCACATCCAACAAGAAAGCCAAAATTGGAGTATGTGATTATGCCCGCCTATGATAAACTCCATGCGTCCGGGGTGGACTATTTAGAAGCGATCTTGATACTTCAATAGAAACAAGGCATGGTGCGTTCCGTAGACGTGGCCCGGTGCATGGAGCGGCACACGTTCTGCACCAGAATGGCAAATGCGGGAATGAACCCTAAAGCATTACAGTACATCATGGGACACGCTAATATCGTTATGACGCTGAACTATTACGCCCACGATACATTCCATTCCGCACAAGAGAAAATGGACAGACTGGAAGCAAAGGCGGAAATCAAAGTGGTAAACACGGAGAAAGTCGAAGCTGCCGCTTAGTAGTAGACAGGTATTTTACTACTGCTTATACTACTTTGACCGTGAAAACACAAGGGGATATAAAAGTATATGTAAGGTTCTTCCGATATGAAAAAAGCCGGAGAAGCCCGAAGTTACGGGCTATACCGGCATTTAAGAATTTCTAAAGAGATAATCGAAAATCTATTAAACTATTCTACAAAAGATTTTATAAAACCTTACTAAGGAAGGTCTTCAGTCTTTCATTTTTGGGATTTGTGAAAAATTCCTCCGGTGCGTTCTCTTCCACAAACTCACCTTCATCAAGGAAAACCACTCTGTTTGCCACCTCTCTAGCAAAGCCCATCTCATGTGTTACCACTACCATGGTCATCTTCTGCTGTGCAAGATCCTTCATAACTGTAAGTACTTCTCCTACCATCTCGGGATCAAGAGCTGAAGTAGGCTCGTCAAAGAGCATTACATCAGGCTTCATGCAAAGCGCTCTGACTATAGCAACTCTTTGCTGCTGTCCGCCTGAGAGCTTTGAAGGATATTCATTTGCTCTGTCTGCAAGTCCTACCTTTCCAAAAGGCTCATTGCATACTCCGTTGCAGACTCTTCATCGACTCCTTGAAGCTTCATCGGTGCTATGATTAAATTCTTAAGCACTGTCATATGTGGGAAAAGATTAAACTGCTGAAAAACCATTCCCATTTTCTGGCGGTGTAAATCTATATTTACATCTTTTTTGCATATGTCCGTACCTTCAAACAATATCTCACCGCTGTTTGCTTCCTCAAGCCTGTTCAAGCATCTAAGGAATGTTGACTTACCCGAACCGGAAGGACCGATAAGGCACACCACATCTCCTTTATTTATATCAAGTGATATATCTTTTAACACCTGCTTTTTATAAAAATGCTTGCTTAAATTTCTTACTTCAATAAGTTTTTTACCTACCACTTCTAGCCAACCTCCTCTCAAGTAATTTTACCAAATAGCTAAATAACATTACCATGATAAGGTAGAGTAGAGCAACTGCAAGGAAAGGCATCATTGCCGAGTATGTTCTGCTCCTTATAACATCTCCTGCCTTTGTAAGATCTTCCAAAGCAATATAGCCTGCTACTGAGGTCTCCTTCATCAAAACAATAAACTCGTTTGCAAGAGTAGGCAATACATTCTTTATAGCCTGAGGCATTATTATATTTATCATTGTTTGAGGATAACTGAATCCCAAACTTCTTCCGGCTTCCATCTGTCCTTTCGGAACGGAGTTTATACCCGAACGGAATATTTCCGCCTGATACGCTCCCGAGTTTATACCGAATGCCAGTATTGCGGCAAAGCTTTTATCTATTCTTACAGAGCTGAATATAACAAAGTATATTATAAGGAGCTGAACTACTACAGGTGTTCCTCTGATAACTGTAAGATAAATATTGCAAAGGAAGTTTAAAAACTTCAACTTCTTTGTATTATCGTATACATTTCTTACAACAGCCACTCCAAACCCCAGTATAAAACCAAGGATTACGGCAAAGAATGTAATCTTTAATGTGACTACAAGTCCGTTTATGAGTGACAGCCATCTGTCATCCGTTATAAAATTTAAAATAAACTGCGATTTTAACTCTTCAAACATATTAATTGGCCTTGATATATTTTGCAATAATGCTGTCCACTGTTCCGTCAGCCTTTAACTCTGAAAGCGCCTTGTTAACCGCATCTGAAAGTGCTGTATTACCTTTTTTGATTGCAATAGCATATTCTTCTTCTGCATATGCCTCATCTAAAGTCTTAAGACCACTTGTCTCATCAACAAACTTCTTAGCTACCTCACTGTCAATAACAACTGCATCTATCTTACCCTGGCTGAGCGCCTGAACCGCATCCATACCCTTTGCATAACGCTCAGGTACGGCATCCTTTATATCACTTACCAAAGATCTCCTGTTGTACCTGTCTGTACACCAAGTGTCTTTCCTTCAAGATCTGCAGCTGAAGCTATAGTAGAATCATCTTTTACAATGATAAGCTGCTTGGATGTTGTATATGAATCAGAGAAATCCACGCTCTGCTTTCTCTCCTCTGTAGCAGAGATACCTGCAATACCTACATCCGCCTTACCTGATGTTACCTCAAGAATAACTGCATCAAATGCTATATCCTCCACTTCAACTTCAAGTCCAAGCTTGCTTGCTATAGCATCAGCAATCTCCATATCTATACCTACAATCTCATCACCATCATGGTACTCATATGGAGGAAACTCCGCATTTGTTGCCACAATAAGCTTTCCTGACTTTATAGTTTTTACTTCCCCTGAAGCTGTATCTGCCGCACCCTCATTTGCAGCCTTTGTCTCAGCAGTCTTTGAACCGCCACATGCTACTAAACTTGTTGCCATCAATCCTGTCATAACTAATGCTAATATTTTCTTCTTCATAGATATCCTCCATTTGTATATTTATCGATTACTATTGCATAATAATACACTCTTTTTTATAAGAATGCAAGAGTTATTTTAAAATAACATAGGAAAAAGACTCTAACTCTGTATTTTTATAAGGTAATTTATCTTAACCTTACCGGTTTATACAAAATTAGAGTCCTTGATCCAAGCGTTTCATACCCGATAAATGCAATATATTCTTTCAACCTATATAGCTGCTGAAGTCAAATATTTTTCCATCTCGTTCACGGCATGTTCCTCATCATTACCGTCTGCTGATATGTATACCTCTTTGCCATCACCAAACTTCAATGTCATCATGCCCATGATACTTTTTGCATTTACTTTTTTAGTACCACTTTCAACATAAATCCTGCTTTCAAACTGGCTGGCCACCTGTACTAGCATAGCTACCGGTCTGGCTTCAGTTCTTGCATCAATTGCAACCTTAACTGACTTCCTAACCATTTTCTCTCCTCACTTGTTCTCTTAAACGACTTGCGATATCTGAGAGTTTACGCAACCTATGATTAACCCCACTTTTCCCGAGCTGTGGACTAATCATATTTCCAAGTTCCACCAACGAAGCATCAGGATTTTCCAGTCTGGCATTGGCTACCGCCTCCAGATTTGATGTCAATTTATCAAGTCCCATCATCTCTTTAATAAGTTGTATATCCTCCAGTTGAGAAAGTGATGCAGAAACTGTTTATTAATATTTGCAGTCTCACAGTTCACTTTTCGATTCACGTCGTTCCTCATTCCTTTTAAGATTCGAATATTTTCGAAACTCATAAGCGATGTAGGTGCTTCCATCAGACCAAGTGCCAATGAGATCTGCTCACTGTCCTTTATATATACTACATAAGCTTTTTTTCTTACGGTAATCTTTGGTAAGAGTGACAGGTCTTCCATCAATTCCTTTAAAACAAGTGCATCCTCCATAGTTGAACATACTATCTCAAGATGATATCCCTTCTCAGGATCTGTTATAGAGCCCGAGGAAAGAAATGCTCCTCTGAAGAAGGCCTTTTTACAACATGAATTCAGTAAAACCGTATTACTGCCAAGCGGCAAATTATCCATCAACTCTTGATTTTTAAGAAGCTTTATAGCTTTAAGCACCTCTTTGGCTCCTGCACTGTCTACAATACTCACAGAATATAGACGTTTACGCCTAACCAAAGTACTATTGCTTATCACTACATCTGTATTTATATTAAATGTTTTTTTTATTAATGTAAAGTACTTTCTGGCAAGTCCTGAAAATTCAGTGTTTATTTTTAAAGACAATTCACCATTTTGTGATAAAGAAACAGTACCAATGAAGTAAACAATTGCCAAAATTTCTGCAAGTATGCAATGCCTAACCGTAGGAATTATCCTAGCGATTTCATTTTTCACTTCTGAAGAAAATGTCATCTGTTCTCCTATCTTTGTGAAATTCGTGAAATATTTTTGCCCATATCTCTGTGTTCCAGTCTGACACCGATACCCTCTATATTATCAAGTCTTTCTTTAAGAGCCGCAGCAATAGCTACCGAACGGTGTTGTCCGCCTGTGCATCCTATACCTATTACCAAAGCGCTCTTACCCTCATCAATATATCTGGGTATCAAGAAGTTTATCATATCATCCAGCTTATCAAGAAATATATCGGCGTCATTATTTGAAAAACATAATCCGCAACTTCCTTTTCTTCACCGGTTTTAAGTCTGAGATTTTGATCATAAAAAGGATTAGGTAAAAATCTGACATCAAATAAAAGATCCGGATCCTCAGGTATACCATACATATATCCAAATGAAAGCACTGTAACAAAAAGATTGTTGAAAGACTTTCCGTCAATATATATTTTTTTAAGCTCCTGCTTTAACTCCTTTGTCAGAAATCTACCGGTATCAAGTATTCTATTCGCCCTCTCTCTTAAGAAGGCAAGTTTTTGTCTCTCAAGATTTATTCCGTCTATCAATCTGCCTTCTGCAGCTAAAGGATGATTTCTTCTCGTCTCTTTATATCTCTTTATCAAAGTTTCATCATCAGCCTCAAGAAAAAGAATTTCCATATTGATTTTTTTATGACTGAGTTCATCAAACACTTCCTGTAATCCGTTAAGTCCACTTCTTATATCAATCCCAAGAGCTATACCATTCATTCCTCTTTCAGATTCAATTGTCAAATCTACAAAATTTAATAAAAGCTCAACAGGCAAATTATCGACACAATAATACCCGAAATCCTCAAACATCTTTAATGCAACAGTCTTACCCGAACCCGACATCCCTGTTACAATGACCATCTTCATATCAAATCATCCTTACTTCACATTCCAGCTTTACACCAAATTTCTCATATACATTTGCCTTGATATGTTCTATCAGATTCTTTATATCGTCTGATGAGGCATTGTCATAGTTTATAACAAAGCCACAGTGTTTTTGAGATACCGCCGCACCGCCAAGTCTGAATCCTCTAAGTCCGGCATCATCTATAAGTTTACCTGCAAAATACCCTTCAGGTCTCTTAAATGTGGAACCTGCACTTGGGTATTCCAGCGGCTGTTTGTCACTTCTTCTATTGTTTAAATCCTCTATTTGTGCTCTTATTTCATCCTTATTGCCATATGCAAGTTTAAGCTTTGCAGCCAGTACTATTTCCTTATTTGCTAAAATATTACTCTTTCTGTAACCGAGTTCAAGTTCCGAAACATCTTTCCATTTAATGCTTCCGTCAGGGCAAAGCACCTTTACTTCCATCAGTACATTTGACATCTCTCCGCCGTAGGCACCTGCATTCATAACTATTGCGCCACCAAGACTTCCCGGTATACCACAGGCAAATTCAAATCCTGTAAGTGAATTTTCCATAGCATAATCACTTATCTTATCAAGTCCCATACCTGCACTTGCTTCTATAACGGTACCTTCATGTTTAATATCGTTATTTAAACAAACAGTGGATATAATAACTCCGTCATAACCTCTGTCATCTGCCAATATATTGCTACCTTTGCCAAGTATATAATATTTCAGATTATCTCTTCTTACTATATCCATGCAAAGTTTAAGTTCCTCTTCAGTAGCAGGTGTCAGGAAAAATCTGCATTCTCCTCCTACTTTAAATGTTGTATGTTCTTTTAACAGCTCGCCTGTTTTACAATTTTTTCCAAGGATGCTTTTAAAATCCATTTGAATTCTATCTCCGCCACTCTGTTTAATTATCTTTTCCGGCTATATTTGCCTGAACTCTGTTGTAAAGCTCCTGCGCCGCATTATAACCCATCTGTTTTTGTCTATGATTTACAGCAGCTGTCTCTACAATAATTGCAAGGTTTCTACCCGGTCTTACAGGTAATACATGACATACCACCTTATTACCCAAGTATTCTATATAATTGTCCTCAAGACCAAGTCTGTCATAGTCCTTATTTTGTACCCAATCCTCCAGCTGAATAACCAAATCTATAGACTGAGTATCTTTAACGCTAAGTACACCATAAAGTGCCTTTACATCTATAATTCCTATTCCCCTAAGCTCTATAAAATGCTTGGTTATATCAGGTGCTGTTCCAACCAGAGTCTGCTGTGATACCTTTCTGATTTCTACAACGTCATCAGATACTAATCTGTGTCCTCTCTTTACAAGCTCAAGAGCCGCCTCGCTCTTTCCTATACCGCTGTCTCCGGTTATAAGTACACCTTCACCATATACATCCACCAAAACACCATGTATGGAAATCACCGGAGCCAATTGTACATTAAGCCATCTTACAAGCTCTGCGGTAATATAAGTTGTAGACTGCTCAATACCGAGACATGGCACACCATAATGTACACAGTAAGAAATCATATCCTCATCCGGCTTTATTCCTCTTGCATACAGTACACATGGAACCTTATATGAAAGCAACTTATCATAAGTTTCCTTTCTCTTTTCGTCATTTAATGTCTGAATAAATGCGTTCTCCACATTACCTATTATCTGAACTCTTTCACTGTCAAAATGATCAAAGAAACCGGCCAGCTGTAATGCCGGTCTGTTTATATCCGGATGCTTTACAATAATAGATTCCGTATCTATATCAGGTGTAAAGTTTTCCAGTTTTAATTCCTTTATAAGTTCCTTAATTGTTACGTCTTCTCCCATAGTACCTCCTATCATAATTCCCCCTATCTAATACTTAACCCAAGAGCTCAAGTAATTCCTCTTTAGATATATTGGCTAAAGATACTCCCTCTTCAAAATTTAGTACCCTGTCAGCCAAATCCTTTTTTGTCTCTTGAAGTTTAACTATTTTCTCCTCTATTGTTCCTTTTGCAATCAGCCTGTAAACCGTTACTTTATTCTTTTGTCCGATTCTGTGGGCTCTGTCTGTAGCTTGATTTTGTGCCGCAAAATTCCACCACGGATCATAGTGAATAACTATATCGGCACCTACCAGATTAAGCCCTGTACCTCCCGCTTTCAAAGAAATAAGAAATACATTGGTATCGTCATTATTAAAGTCATTAACCAGCTTGATTCTTTTTTCTTTACTTGTAGAACCTGTAATAACATAGTTGCTTATATTTTCTTTTTCAAATCTCTTACTGATTATATCAAACATTGAAGTAAATTGCGAAAATAAAAGTATCTTATGTCCGGCTTCTATTCCACTTTTTACAAGATCTATACAAGTTTCAAGTTTTGCCGACTCTCCGCTGTAATCATCAAAGATTAATCGGGGATCACAGCATATCTGTCTGAGCTTCGTGATCTCAGCCAGAATTATCATTTTTGTACTGTTATACTCTCTATCCCCATATAATACCTTCTTTAGCTTGGTAAGTTCAGTATCATATGCTAATTGTTGCTCTTTATCAAATCTTGATACTCTGATTTCTTCGATTTTATCAGGCAGATCCATTGCCACTTCCGACTTAAGTCGTCTGAGTACAAAAGGACTGATCAACTTTGAGAGCAATTTTGCACTGTCCTCATTACCGTCTTTTACTATTGTATTTTCATATTTGGTTCTGAATGAATTGTAGCTGTACAAAAATCCCGGCATTATATAATCGAAAATACTCCAAAGTTCACTTAATCTGTTCTCAATCGGTGTTCCTGTCAAAGCATATTTTACATTTGCCTTTACAGTCTTTACAGCCTTTGCAACTCCGGTATTTTGATTTTTTATAAACTGTGCCTCATCTATTATCTGATGAGAAAATTTCATATCATGATATAAGCTGATATCTCTTCTTAAAGTATCATAAGAACTTATATAAATATCCACACCGTCATGTTCCTCAAGACTTTTTTGTCTTTCTTCTCTGGTAGCGGCAAGAACAGATACACTAAGCTTCCCTTCTGTATCAAATTTTGATATTTCCTCACTCCAATTATATACCAAAGATGCCGGACATACTATAAGTGCTTTTTTAAGTCTTCCATTCTTTTTTGCATCTATTAAAAGAGCTATGATCTGCAGTGTCTTTCCAAGTCCCATATCATCTGCCAAAATTCCTCCAAATCCAAGCTCTTCCACAGAACGTAACCACTTAAAACCTTCTCTTTGATAGCTTCTTAGAGTATTTTCCACCTCTTTTGGAGGTGTGAAATCCATAGACTTTATATTGTCAAATTTTTCAATAAGATTACGGAAGCTTTCATCTCTTCTTTCTACAAGATCTTCATGCGTCTCCATCATTTCATCTATATAGAGCGAGCGATACAAAGGTACAGTCAGTGCACCTGTTCTTAAATCTTTTGAAGATATTTCCAAAACATTAAGCATTTCATTAAATCTTTCCATATACTCCGAATCCATATCTATAAAAGCTCCGGTCTTTAAGCGATAGTATTTTTTTCTTCTTTCTATAGCTTGTTACAATATTTGCAAGCTCCTCCGCACTCATATCCTGTGATAAGAACTCCAGTTGCAAAAGATTTGACTTTACCGACACTCCCATTCCGGTAGAAGGCTTTTTATATACTCTTATATTATTAAATGCCTCACTTCCAAGAACTTTTACCGTATTTATTTAATGCATCAATACCGGAAACTTTCAGCTCGTAAAGCTCATCCTCTGTAGAGGTCGAGAGAAAATTAGTATTATTGTCATATGGCAAAAACCTTCTTAAAACCTCTATTGCCTTTTCTTCCTGCTTTTGATTTCTTAAAAGTTCATTATCATTTCTTTCAAGTACTTTTCCGGATAAGATATCAACTCTTCCACCGGTATAAGACGCCTCCGCTCTTCCTACTACAGCATTACCCTCCATATCAAGATAATATGTTACCTGCGCATTGTCCGGAACAAAACTTATCGCTTCAGGCGCATTATCTACTATATTCGCATAATCCTTTATACTTGGCAATACATTGGAATAAAACCTGCCAATATTTCTTCTTCCGATTTTTATATCCTGATATCCATGCTCAGATATCTTTAATGCTTTAAATATTTTTAAAACATTCTCATCACATCTGTTCAGATAATTATCTCTAATACAGTATATATAACTGTTTGACTCAAAAAATACCGGAAAGTCCACTTTCAAACTTATTCCTGCAAACTGTCCTCTGTCATATATCGGATTTATTACTATATCTATTTTTTCATTGAAGTCCCTAAGTTCTATCTCTTCAGTTAATTTTGTTCGAATATGTTCCTTTATCAATTCTACTTTTTCACCGACCAGTAAATTGAAAATCTCATCTATATTTGAGCCGTCCACAGATATTTTTGACACATTCAAACCGGTTTTTGCGTAATCAAGCAGCCTGTAGCTGATAGCAGCCTCTCGGTCCACCATTTCCTCAATGAACTTAACATATTTTATGCTTTCATTCTCAAACGCCTCATAGCTAAGCTTTACGCTGTCATTTTTTCCAAGCGGATATATTTGGTTCTCTCTTAATGCCTCAACAAAATTTTTATAGTTTTTTATCTGTAAAAGTTTCTTTCTTCCAATTTTAAATTGTATGTATAATCCGTCTGTATATTCCGCCTTATCAAACAGTATAAGTTTTGGAACTATCCTTACAGGCTCTTTGTCATATTCCGTATCAGAATCAAAATAAGAAAGTAGCGATTCACCGAAATAATTGGTTTCATCTCCAAGTTCATGGCTGTCCAGGTATGCGTTTAAAAGAAATACCGTCGCAACAACATGCTCACAATTTTTTTTGTCATTTAAATAGCTACTCATTCGATTCTTATCAAAGCATCTGAAACAGCTACAATATGCCTTTTTAAGTCTGTCTTTGCTAAACTCAATATCTACTTCACAATTATCTGATGATTCTACTTTTGCAATTACCTTTCCGTATACATCCGGATTTTTCTCATAAAATCCGGATATTTTTTCAAAAGATATAATATCATCTCTAACATCGGAAAGCCTTATCTGACCGTTTTTAATCAGTTCTTTTGCCTTCTTTGCAACTTCCGCAGACATAGAAAGGCTATCTATAATAGCCTCTCCGTCGAAGTATTTATAAATAGCCTTTTTATCTTCAGTATCTGAAGCAGACATTATATCTGCTTTAATATTTTTCATATTTTCTTTTTCTTTTTTTAAATCAGCGGCTGTTTTTAAGCCCTCAAGAAAATGAAAATCCATTTTTATTCCTCATTCTTTAATATATCAATAGCTGTACTGAGCTGATTGTCTGAATCGCTTCCAATCTCCGCACCTTCATTTAAATCAACTTCTACATCAGGCTTTATTCCGACCTTATGCAAGTCATAACCTGATGGCGGATAGTAATGCTGTGTAGTTATCTTTATTGCTGTACCGTCACCTAATGGCAGTACATTTTGTACTATACCCTTTCCAAAGGTGGTTTTTCCTACCACAGTACCCCTCTCAAAATCTCTGAATGTACCTGTGAAAACCTCTGATGCGGATGCAGAGTTTTCATTCACAAGAACTGCCATAGGAATATTTACTTCATGAGTTCCGTCTGAATAATATTCCTCTCTTTTTCCGTACTTATCTTCTGTGTATAAAACTAATCCCTTAGGCAAATATAATCAAGCATATCAACAACCTGATCCAGTAATCCACCCGGATTTCCACGAAGATCCACTATCAACTTTGTCATTCCCTGTGATTGTAGTGCTTCTATATTGGATTTAAACTGTTCTGATGTAACTGCATCAAACTGGCTTACCGCAATATATCCGATATTATCATCCAGCATTTTACTTGTTACGGTCTCCACTTCTATAGACCTTCTTGTAAGTTCAAGTTCCACTTCTTTTCTATCATCACCCCTAAGCACAGTCATTGTAAAACTTGTACCTTCTTCACCTCTGATTCTGGTCTTTACAAGTATATCCATATCTGTCCCGGCAATCTCTTCACCGTCAATTTTATAGATGATATCTCCAGCCTGAAGTCCTGCATCTTTTGCCGGGCTGTTATCAAATATCTTTACAATGGTTATGATCTTTGTATTAGGATTTTGTGAAACGACTGCACCTATACCTGAGTATTTACCCTCTGTATCCTCATTGAGCGCCTTATATTCTTCCTTTGTATAATATACTGTATAAGGATCTCCAAGTCCGTTCATCATACCTGCATATATACCGTCTTCCACCTTTGTCATATCTTCATCAAAAAGGAAGTAACGGTCTATATACTCTTGTAAGATCGAAGTTTTTTCTTCTATCTTATTATAATCAAGTTTATCACTTCTTTTTGTGAACAAAGAAAACAAACTTCCATTGCTGAATGCAAAAGAAAATCCCACATATACAAGAATAAAAGATGTCATTAGTCCCAGAATAAATCCTATAACTCCGTTCAGATTTCCTTTTCTTCTTTGATTTCTTTGGTTTCTATCCTGTCTTATTTCATCCCTATAACTTGATCCGCCTATATCAGATCTTCTTTGTTGTCTTTCATTAATATACTTCTCATAATCATCCATTTCACGATGTTCAAACATATAACACCTCCAATTTCTCTATTCACTACTATATCACACATTAAAAATAAAGGGGAGATATAAATCTCCCCATATCTTAATTTATTAAATTTTATTTTGTAATTAGTATCCCAGTTTATCCATATAAGACATATATTTTACAACCATCAATGCGATCTTGAATGTAATTGCATCCTCAAACATTCTAAGGTCAAGGCCTGTACTCTTTTGAAGCTTATCCAAACGATAAACCAATGTATTTCTGTGGATAAAGAGCTGTCTGGATGTTTCCGACACATTCAAACTGTTCTCAAAGAACTTGTTGATTGTAGTAAGTGTCTCTTCATCAAGATCCTCAGGATTCTTTCCGTCAAAGATTTCCTTAATAAACATCTTGCAAAGAGGTATAGGTAACTGGTATATAAGTCTTCCTATTCCAAGTCTTGAATATGCCACGATATTCTCCGCAGCATAGAATATCTTACCTACATCAAGTGCCATCTTAGCCTCTTTATACGACTTTGAAACTTCCTTGATTTCATTTACTATAGTTCCGTAAGCAACTGTCACGTTCAAAATTCCAATAGAGTTAAGTTCGTCAATAACAGATCTTGCAACTCTGTCCAGATCCTCGTATGCCGATCCTTCTTTCATCTCTTTTACAAGAATGATATCTCTCTCATCAACCGCTGTAACAAAATCCTTATTTCTTGATGCAAAGAGTGCTTTTACAGCCTCAAGACTTGATACATCTCTCTCATTCTTTGTCTCAATAATATATACTACTCTTCTTACACTTGTCTCAATATGCAATTTCTTTGCTCTGTTATAAATATCTACCAAGAGTAGATTGTCAAGTAAGAGATTCTTTATAAAGTTATCCTTATCAAATCTCTCCTTATAAGCTATAAGAAGGTTCTCTACCTGGAATGATGCCAATCTTCCCACCATGTAAGTGTCATCCGTTGTTCCCTGAACCATGAGAACATATTCAAGCTGATGCTCATCAAAAATCTTGAAAAACTGGAATCCACCTATTGCCTGAGAGTCGGCCAAAGAGTTTGCAAATGTATTTACCTGCAATCCGTAGGTATCAGCCTCTGCAAAAGTAGTTGCTAAAACCTTACCCTCAATGTCACAAACACAAAGTTCTGTTCTCGTAATAACCTTTAAACCATCTATGGTATTTTGAAGAATCTGGTTTGAGATCATATAATTGTCTCCTTTACTCTATTACTTTTCTCTACCATCTCATACAAAATTTAGAATGAGACAGTCATTAATCAGCTGTCATATTTGACAACGATTAATTGTCGAATCCGATCTGCTCTAAATACCTGATAGCAGATATTAACAACTTTCACATAAATAATAATGCATTATCACGAGTAAATCAATAGTAAAAGCGAAAAATTTTTTTATTTTACTTATGTAATTTTTTTACTATACATAGAGAGGTATGCAGGTGTTCTATTTAAAATTTACCATATCTATAAAGAACGTCTTGTGCTATTTTTTTACTTATTGTTTATATTATACAAAATAATTAAAAGTTTATTTCACCTGTGAATACATACTCGGCTTTGCCTCTCATGTATATCTCATCATCAACCAAACTGATATCCAGATCCCCTCCAAGTAGGTGAACTCTTACCAAATTTTCACATAATCCTCTCTTCATTGTGGCAAATGCACTGGCACATGCACCCGTACCGCAGGCAAGAGTTTCTCCTGAACCTCTCTCCCAAACTCTCATATGAATATTATTTTTATCTTCTATATAAACAAATTCTGAATTTACCTTTTGAGGAAATCTTTCATGCTTCTCATAGTACTCTCCGATATTTTCCAAATTCATATCTTTAAGTTCCTCCAAAGAATTTACATAGTATACTGCATGAGGATTTCCTATATCCACTCCTATAAATTCTTTCTCTTCCCCGTTTATCAATATCTTCTCCGGGAAATCCGATGTAATCTTTGCCTTGCCCATGTTTACATTTATATATTCGGCAACTCCGTTTTTAGCCTCTATTTCAATATACTTAATACCTGCACCGGTCTCCATAGTGAACTTTTCTGATTTCACATAGCCATGATCATAGGCATATTTGGCAACACATCTTGATCCGTTTCCACACATTAGACCTCTGCTGCCGTCTGCATTGTACATATCCATCCTTACATCAGCTATATCTGAAGGACAAATAAGTATCAAACCGTCACTTCCTATGCCGAAATGCCTGTCACTTACTCTTTTAGCTATCTCACTTGGATTTTCCACCTTTTCTTTGAAGCAGTCCACATATACATAATCGTTTCCCGCTCCCTGCATTTTTACAAACTTCATACAATTCTCCATCTATATCTATTCTTTATCTCCGTATAGCAAACAAATCTTCTTTGCTGTATTGATAATGGTTTCTCCGTTCTTCATACTGCTTATCTGCAAATATTTATGTGCCTCGGGCTCTGTCATATTCTTATGCTTTATCAAAAGTTCCTTAGCTTTTTGTATCGCCTGAAAGTTTTTACTTCCTCGCTCTTCCTGACTTTTCTTCCTTTTTCTCTCATAGTAAAGTTTATCGGATATTTCACCGACCTTTTTTACCAGTTCTATAACCTTAAAAGGCATTGGCAAAAAGTTTATATCTTCACCCGGATTCTCATCCAGCTTACCGGGAGAACATACCAGTAAAAGCTCACAGGTTTCATTCATATTTTCCTTCAGCTCCATATATTGCATATCATTTAGTTGATAAGCACAGACTACAATACCATAATCAATATCATCAGATAGATTTATTGCCTGAGCACCTGATGCCACTACTCCAACGATTGAGTACCCGTTTTTTATCAAAATGGACCTCAAAACTTTACTGTCACCGGGATTTGGAAATGCAATGATTATATCTGACATTACTGTCCTTTCTCCTTATAAAAACTTTACAAGCCTTTTACTAGAACCTTTCCAAATATTTTTTTATTTCCCAATCGGTGATAGTATTGTTAAATTCATTCCATTCGATCTTCTTTGCCTCGACATACTCATTAAATATATGAGCACCAAGCTTTTCCTTTACAAAGCTTGAATTTTCAAATTCATCTATAGCCTCGCTTAATGTATCCGGAAGCTTTTTGATATCGTATTCTTATCTGAATACATATTATCATTGATAGCTTCTTCAAGTTCCATCTCATTTTCAAGTCCGTCAAGAATTGAATATATCAGCATTGCAATGCAAAGATATGGATTTGTAGCGGAATCGGGACTTCTAAGTTCAAGTTTTATCTGATTGTTTCTTTCTGTCGGTATTCTAAGCAGAGCACTTCTGTTAGAATTTGAACTCCATGACACATACACAGGTGCATCAAAATTTGGCTTTAACCTCTTATAAGAGTTTACCAAGGGATTATTTATAAGTGATAATTCCCTTGCATGATGAAGAATTCCCGCAATTGTTGATTTTGCCCTCGAGCTGAGTTTTGCACTATCTTCAAAAATATTTTTTCCATTGTCGTCAAAAATAGAAATCTTAAAATGCATTCCGCTTCCGTTTTCACTGTCAAAAAGCTTAGGCATAAAGGAAGCGCTAAGACCATGTCTCTTTGCCAAAGTCTTTACCGCCATTCTGAATGTCTGAATGGCGTCGGCACATTTTAGTGCATCCTGATCGGTAAAATCTATTTCATGCTGTGCTTTTGCTATCTCATGATGTGAAGACTTTATATTTATTCCCATTTCTTCCAGAGTAAGTACGATATCTCTTCTGATATTTTCAGACATATCAAGAGGGCCTATATCAAAGTAGCTCGCCTTTTCTTTTACATTCAAGCTTACCTCGCCTGCATCATCAGTATTGAGTAAAAAGAATTCGCACTCAGCTTCAATAAATATATTAAGTCCCAATTGCTTTGCTCTGTTATATGCATCAAGTAGCACAGCTCTTGGATCCGCGCCGAATACGCTTCCGTCAGATCTGTGAATATTGCAAATAAATCTTGCTACCTTTCCCTGCTGAGGTCTCCATGGGAAGATACAAAAGGTAGAAAGATCCGGATGCAAATACAGATCCGAATCCTCTATAGGCGCAAATCCCTTTACGCTTGAACCGTCAAACAATATCCTGTTTTCCATGGCATCCTCAAGCTGGCTTGCAGTTATTGCGATATTTTTCAAAGTTCCGAAAATATCGGTAAACTGTAATCTGATAAATTCTACATCTTCTTCTTCAACTATTGCAAAAATCTCTTCCTTCGTCATTTCTCACCTTTACTTTAAAACTTATTAAGCACCCTTTTTAACCTTTCGAGTGCATCATCAACATCCTCTTTCGAAATAATAAGTGGCGGAATAAATCTCAATACATTAATTATATCATGTATTTAAGATTCCACCCCCATTCTACATCACTAAATTATTATAGCACAGGTTTTTGCGGTAACAAGATTTTTTTACCGGCAAGATTTTTGTAGTATTAAAAATTGTGGAATAAAATAGATACTTGTCGTAAATAAATTTCTTTTAGAATTTCCCACATATTGACATATTTTTCCCAAATATTAATGTTGTACTAATACAAGAAAAAAACCTTTATACAATATGTTAAAATGTGTAAAAATAACTCATATATAGATAAATAAGATAAATACTCAAAATTGCAAATATAAGAATTCTCATATCTATTTTTTTGCAAGATATCTATCCCATAATTTCTTTATTATTCTAATTATATTAAGCATATTTTTTTATTATTCCTCTTTCTCTCCTATTCCAAAAAAACATTCATATCTCATCTCCTATATGCCTAATATACTATTTAACATAGACATATATTGTCATTGTAAAAGTTATTTATATATAAACAATTTATTTATGGAAAAAAATAGTCTTCTGTGTTTCCTTTTAAACCTTAATAAATTACAACTTTATTCCACTCTTTATTACACTCTTTGTAGTACATCATATCAATCCAATTAAAGTCCTACAAAAAAGAGGCTGTCGGGAAATACTGAATTTTAATCCCTACAGAACAAAATAGAAATATCCTGACAAATACAAGGCATTTTGGCTTTGCGACTTTGTCAGGATATTTTACTTTTCTATAATACTGTCTATTTTAGGGCATAAAACTCCCTTAGCTGAAATTTTGCTTTTGCATTTTTTACTATGCTGTTTTCTCCTGTAGTTTTCCTTCAAATTTCTTTAGTTTGGCATAGAGAAAACGATGATATTTATTTATATTTCTTCCTATTGCAAAAAGCATAAATTCTTTATATACCTTATCTGAAGTACGATAGTTAAAGCGTCGGAAATCTTCATTTTCTTTGATATCTCCAAAATGACCTTCTGTTTGAATAGAGCGTGTCTGTCGTTTCAGAATGCCTTTTTCACTCTGTATGTTAGCATGTGACTTCTCTCGGAGCTCTTCCCATACTTCATTGATCTTCATTACTTTATTCTTATCAATATCTTTATCAGGATTATACTTGTATAAACATTTTAGACTTATGTTCACATCCACTACAGTCTTAACATCCATATACTTCATATGTTTGTGTATAACCATTCTGTTCTTTCTTTTCTGTGTTGATATGTCTCAGTTCACGGCCGTCATGACAGATATAGACTTGCTCATCCTCAAATACTGTTGTCTTCATGTTGTAGTATTTACCTATATCTTTACTGTATGCTCTTGTTTTTCGTTTTTCATGATCCTGTAGTTTATATAACTATCTATCTTATTTTCTTTTAGATATAAGAGATTTTTCTCACTACAATAGCCGCTATCTGCCGTAACTTCTTCAAGCACTTCTCCAAATGCTTTCTTATGCTTTTCAAGGACAGGAATCAGTGTGTTATAGTCTGTACGATCATTACTTACATAACTATGTACAATAAAATAATTCTCTACTGCTATCTGTACATTGTATGCAGGCTTTAGCTGCCCATTCAGCATATGATCTTCCTTCATTCGCATAAAAGTTGCTTCCAAATCAGTTTTGGAATAGCTGTTTCTATCTTTTCCCATAATTTCAAAGCATTCTTTATAGCTCATTAATCGCTGTCCACAATGCTCAAGTTCTTCATATAGTTGTTGAAGTTTTGGCTTTCTCTTACCCTTTCCGTTAACAAATATAATACCTTCTCCGTCAGCAATAGCCATAAGGTTTTTCTGTAGCTTAAGCATTTCAAGAGGCGAGCAGTTATCAATCTCTATAATACGGTTATTAGATAGCTTTTTATGTTTTGTAATCTTTCTTTTTCTATTCTTTTCAATAACATCTCTAACTTTATCAATTCCGTCAATTACAAACATTTGTGCATTTCCAAGCTCGTACTTCTCCCCAAAACCATTATCTTGTAAAAAAGAATTATAGTCTGAATAAAGCTTATCGATAGAATCCAGAAGACCTGCTAGATGATAATTAATACTTCCACGCCATACAAAAGTATAACGATTAGCATTAGCTTCTATTTTCGTTCCATCAATAAACAATTCTTTTAATGTTACAAATCCTTCTTTTTGTAATCTTCTCATAAATTGATAGTTTAGATTATCAAGGATATCTGAAGTAAGTTTCTTGCCTTTAAATTCATAAAAAGCATCTCTTTAGGCTTCCTCCCTTGAGTAAGCCAGATAAAAGCAATATCTCTTTCACATAAATCTACAATACGATCAATAGAACGAATTCCTCTCATATTTGCATAAGTAATAACTGCATACATCATAATAGGGTTGTACCCTGTTCTTCCCTTGTCCGAACAATTGGCTAACAGTCCGGAAAAATCTAAATCCTCCATAACTTTTTTTAGGGTATAGACTGGATCGTCATTGGGTAAACTCAATTCATAGAAGCTAAAGTTGATTTTCTGTTGACCTATTTCAAAAAAGTCGTTATAATAATTAACTGTGAGCATAGTTACATTATAACATGTAACGGAGAAAGATGGTTATCGTTAGCCATCTTTTTTTATGTAAAAACTTAGGGAGGAGCGACTCATTTTGAGTTACTCCTCCCTCTTTTATGACTGCCATTTCCCGACAGCCCCCTCATTGTTTTAAATCATACTAACGTATTTACATCTTTTCATTTAAATATTTTTGGAACTTGCTTACGCTTAGGTTTGCTCTTTTTGCAGCATCTTCTACGGAAATTATTCCATCTTTTACAAGCATAATCAATGTATTTATTACACCTTCTTTTCTGCCCTCTCTTCTGCCCTCTTTTATCCACTTGCTTTTAGACTTTTCTAATACTTCCTGATCAATATCCTCTTTAAATATGTCATATAACTCCTTCATTGCATCCGTCATCTTATTACCCTCCTCATATAATCAAGTGTTTTTTGTTGAAAATTCAAGGTTTTTTGACCTTGTCTGTCTCAGTAAATAAGCCAGAGTTATAAACATTTCAGTGTATCTGGTACTGAAATAGCGGTAAAAGGGTACACGAAATAAAACGTCATTGATTTTCGCTTTACTGGCCTTGTGTATACCCATCCCTCTATGGCAGCTAATCTCCTATACCCACCAGGATCATCTCTGTCTCCAGAGGTCCTAACTTCCTTCGTCCTGCCTGCCCATAACCAGGGTGTCAGCTATGCTCCTTTACGGGGTCATGCCCCATGGTTACAATTCCTGCCGACTACCGGCTCATTCTTTGTATTGTTGATTACTGACTCGCTTCCTGTACCAGCACTGTAATCAGTGGACGTTATCTGCTACATTCTGCTTTGTTTAGTGACCTCCCATAGGACGGCCGCCGTATTGATTACATTGTACGCTTATGCTGCCTGCAGATATACTTCCGGTCTCTTTATATCACCAACCAGCTTTTTGGAATCATAGTCCACGCCCTTGGTCAGCATTGCAAAGAAGACACGGAGCAGATTTGCCGCCACAGCCATCAGCGACTGCATCTTCTTTAATGAATTCAGCTTTCTGGTTGTATAGTATGAGTGGAGTTCCCTGAACTCCGGATTTTTTGAAACAAGGGACATTGCAACCTCGAAGAGCAGATATCTTAGTCTCTTTCGACCTCGTCTGCTTATTGTTGTCTCACCCTTATGTTTACCCGAACTATTCTCAACCAATGCTAAACCTGCAAGTTTTTGCAGTTCTTTTGGGTTATTGAAGCGGCTTATATCGCCTACTTCAGCCAGGAATCCCGACACCGTCTTGATTCCTACTCCCTTAATTTCCAACAGCTTTTCAGCCATTGGAATCTTTTTTACCAGCTCTTCAATCAGAGCTACTACTTCCTGAAGACGAGTATTTCTGGACTCATAATCATCCAGCAGCATACGGATTTCCATCCTTGCAGATATTTCACCTTCTTTGCTTCCAACACTGTGCTCAGCAGCTTCTATCAGGGTCTTTGCCCTCGCTTTCCCAACTGCTCTCACCTTCGCATCTCGCCAGATTTGGTTCACCCCATCGATACCCAACGTCAGGATATCTTCCGGAAGTGGCGCCACCTTAAGAATCAGCATTCCGCTTTTAGCATCCGGCTGCCCGTACACTGTTTTGTATTCAGGAAAATATATATTGAACCAACGACTGATCCTATTCTGAATTCTTGTAAGCTCCGCTTGTAGCTGAAATCTCATGTTAGATGCAGTTCTAAGATCTGCATAAACACCCTCAGGCAGGTATGGGATCATGTAACGTCCCTCTCTAACTAGTCCTGCTATGACTTTCGGATCCTTACGATCGTTCTTTGTCGGATTGTTATCGTCGAGTTCTTTGATTTCTTTACATGATGAGGATTCACAAGAACCGGCTTCATCTCGTTGTCCTGAAGGAACTTACCAAGATTGAACCAGTAGTGGCCGGTAGGCTCCATTCCTGGAACCACTTTGTCCTTACCATGCTTTTCTTTGATGTCCAGAATCCATGCCTTAAACGTCACGAATCCGGCCTCATCATTACTAAACTTTAATGGTTTCTTAGAATACTCGATTCCTCGGTAATCAAAAGCTCTTGCATAATGCGTTTCACTTCCGACATCGATTCCGAGCACCAAAGTAGTTTCTGTAATTGCTTCAATTTTTGTATTTTGTGTGTTATACTTCATTGTAGATACCTCTCTGTTTGATAAGATTTACCAACCTGCCAGTCAGTAGTCTTATTTTACTCTGAGGTATTTTCAATTTTCAACGTCCACCATTTAAATTATACAGGAAGCTCCTTTGACTTTATTGTATTCTATTTGCACATATTTATAAAGCGTTTCACTTACATTACCACCGATAATAAGTTATTTAGTAAGTAAATTTATTTATTACCCTCTTTATCTTACATAGTCTCAACCCAATTAAAGACATACAAAAAGGACACCTTTTACAGTGTCCTCATTGTCTTAAGTCTTACTAAAGCATTTACATCTTTTCATTTAAATATTTTTGGAACTTGCTTACGCTTAGGTTTGCTCTTTTTGCAGCATCTTCTACGGAAATTATTCCATCTTTTACAAGCATAAGTAATGTATTTATTACACCTTCTTCTCTACCCTCTTTTCTGCCCTCTTTTCTACCCTCTCTTCTACCCTCTTTTATCCACTTACTTTTAGACTTTTCTAATACTTCCTGATCAATATCCTCTTTAAATATGTCATATAACTCTTTCATCGCATCTGTCATCTTATTACCCTCCTTAACATACTTAAAATCATATTTCATTTTAGATGTTACAGGAAAATTGTCACTGTAACAATCATCTTTTGTAAAAACTCCCATTAGTTCAGATAATATAGTGCCGTCATTTATATTGGCACTGATATATATCTCTTTAAGCCCATTGTCAACTTCCGTATTACTTCCGTCTATCACCCTTTTTATTAAATATGAGCTCTTATTTTCTTTGAATATATCAAAATTGCAAATATATATCATACATACTTCCGGCACATTATCAAAGCTTTCGCCTTTTTTCATCAAGCTTGTCGTCAACACACTACTGTAATATCTCACTCTTTTTTGATGATTTACATTGTCAGCATTTTGAACTTCAATATTCACTCGCCTTCCGTCTCTCAACTCACAATATGCATCAAGTATAACGGAGCGTCTTTCTATATTAGTTATAGCATATTGTGACTTATTATTTAAGACCTTTAACTGATAATCTTGCAAAAATGTCCTTAATATTTCTTCACAAAACTCCTTATTCTCTGCCATCTTTCTAAATATAATGTCATCAATGGGGTTTAACTTTTGTATATATTCTTTGAATTTTTGTATAGACCTGTCAGACATAAACCTCCCTTTTAACTTTTTAAATAGAACCTTTTTAACTTAGAAAATATAAGAAATGTAGATACAAAAATTATTAGATATGATGAATTTGTATTTTTTTAATTATTATAATCAATGATTTTTGATTAAATCAATATACTTGATATAAATACAACATAATATGCTATAATTATTCTATAATTTTTTTAGATTCGGAGGTTTAGATATGCAAGATAATACTATTCAATTTAATATGAATTCAGATGACACTTATACAGCAGGAATCAAGCTTTAGAAAAAGCAAGCAAGATTGCTAAGAAATATAATATTTCCAATATGTCGCCGGATGAGATAAATGTAGAAATAGCAGAGTCAAGAAAATCATTAGATTGATATTACTTTGTTATATGTAGGAGGTAAACACTATGATTAATATTTATCCGTTTTCCGGATTAAAATATGATGCCTGTTGCATACAGACCGCATATCCGTGTTGCATAGAAATAGCGAAGAAACAAAATGCCGCTTCGCTATAAAGTCTAACTTATTTTTAATTAATAAAGTTTTCATATTTATAAAATATTATTCTATTCTCTCCCTATCCTCTTTCTCCTTCAGCGCCATCTCCTGAGCAAGATTCACCACCTTGTTCTCAAGAAGTGACATCTGTATGCTCATAAAGAAGAGCTTTATAAGGAGCATACCTATTATTATCAGATAGACTATGTTTGCAGGGGATTTTGCACCGACCAGATCGGATATAAAATAAATTATTCTTGGGAATATGGCAAAGATTATCAGTATGATGGCAAAAATCACCCAAAACAGTCCGTCCTCAATTCTTATCTTTGATTTTCTTATTTTTCTTATAATGACAAAAAATGACATTATTGATATCAAAATCAAACCTATTCTTAGTATAGCAGTCATATTATTTCTTCTTCTCTCTAAAACTTTGAATAAATATAATGGAGCAAAGCATTCTAAACATGTATTTGGCGGCATTTATAGGAGTAAGATAACTTATTCCGGCCACTCTTTCATCCATCTCACCCTGTATCTCACATACTTTCACGCCTTGCTTTATCAGATAGGATATTGTGTCCGGCTCCGGTGCATAGTTAAGTCTAAGCGCAAACTCAGCAATCAGCTTTTCATTATACATTCTCATACCTGAGGTGGGATCATGGATTGTAGCACCTGTACTTAATTTTATTGCAAGAGCAATAAGTCTTGAACCGAGCATCCTCATTGTAAAGGGCTTTTTCTTGTTTACAAATCTTGAAACGATGACTATATCACATTCCTCACATTTTTCCTCATTTCAGGAATGTATTCGGGTCTGTGCTGTCCGTCTCCGTCAAATTGCACAGCATATTTATAGCCATGCTTGTGTGCATACTTCATACCGGTTTGAAAAGCACCTGCAAGTCCCAGGTTTACCGGCAAATCTATAATATTAAATCCTCTTTCTCTGCTGATCTTGGATGTAGAGTCAATGGAGCCGTCATTTACAATCACATAGTCCACATCATTTAATGTATTTGTAAGTCGCTCTATTACATTTGCAATATTCTTTTCTTCATTAAACGCCGGTATTATTACCAATGTATCAGCCATATCTATCTCCAAAACTCTCTGTTCATACTAAAGGCTCTAACAATACTCTTTGGCAGTTTCTTATAATTTTTCCCTGCCAAAAATCCCGCATATTTGCAGGCACTTATATATATAAGCCTGATTGCACTGATATATGAATGTGTGGAAAGAAGGTGCTCCATGGTTTTTAATACCATTTTTTTGCCTTCATTTTCACTTTTTATATTCTTAAAGATATGAGAATTGCTTGCCTGTGACGCCCCGATATCAAAATTTCTTTTAAACTGCGCGGCTCCGCTGTAATTATGAGAATGTATTACCTTTGCCCATGCCTCATATTTTATAAAATATCCGTTTTCTATAAGCTTATAGGCAAAAAGCATATCTTCATTCAAAATCTGTCCGGTATCAAATCTTCCCAAAGCATCAAAAGTTTCTCTTTCATATGCCGCACAGACATTTGAAGCAAAATATGTCTTAATTCCAAGCGTCTGTCTTTCATTAAATGACTTTATAATTGACTCTGCAGGATAATTAAATTCTCTTGTGAATTTCTCTATTTTATTTGCATTTTTATCCGGTACCTGTCTGGCATAAGTCATCTTGATAGACTTATCCATACCTCTCAGCAAATATTCAATAGTCTTCTTATCAAAACAGACTGCATCCTGAGTCATGCAAACAAAATACTCGGCCTTTGACTTTGAAACTCCGAAATTTCTGGTAGCTCCATGGTCAAAATCCTGCTTTTCTATATGCTCCAATATAAGTTTAGTATCGCTTTCTTCAAAAAGCTCTTTTAATTTCTCTTCTATCCCTGTCTTATCCCATACATTTTTATCTGTGTTTATAATAATAATCTTACCGGGCGCCACTGTCTGAGCCAGAAGTCTTTTTATTGATACCAAAAATTTATTGTCAGGTTTGTATGTAGGTATTATTACATCTACTAAATTCATTTTTTAACCTTTCTGAGTCCGAAAATCACTGCAACAAGGAATGATATTGAAAGTAACAGCATGGTTATCATATATGCAAAAGCCGCTCCGTTCATTCCGAAACTCTTTACAAAAAAATCACTGATAAAGTATGCAAACACTGCCCCTACAGCATATATTGAAAATATAACTCCTGTCATTTCAAAGATAACCAAACAGTAATATCCGAGATTTACTATTGCATAAAGTCCACCGCCAAGTATTACCAAAACCAAGGCCGGTTTGTAAGGCTCTATTGCATTTCCTACACTTCCAAGTGCAAGTTTCAAAACAGGAATTCCCAAAGTATATGCCATCCCCATTCCAAATAAAGTTGCCACAAATATAAATACCGCAATCTTTGATATGGTCGAAATAAACTTTTTTCTGTTACCTGTCTTATACAGCAATGAAAGTTTTGTAAGTATCGGCCTTATTATAAAGCCTGCCATCAGATTTATAATGGATGTCGGTATAAATATTATACTGAAGTAGCCGTTTAGCTCCTCTCCTAGTCTGTAATTTACAGCGTACTTTGCTGCGGCAAAGATATAAAGATCTATAAAAGCTCCTAAAAAAAGCCATTTGCTCTTATTTATTAAGCTTATATAAGAATTCTTTTTTATAACTTTATCAGGGCCTAATCTTCTTAAAGGCAGTATATCAAATATTATTGCGGCTATCACTATACTTGGCAGAAGTGCCAAAGAACTTAATTTTAAATCCTTTGTAACTCCAAGTGTAGCAAGGAATATGCCTACACAAAATATTGTTCTGAAAAGCGTTGCCTTTCCTGTCATATCAAGCCTGTCCTGTCTTTGCATTTCAGACTCAAATATATCACAAAATCCGTCTAAAATCTTATACAGTGACAAAATCATGTATACTTCAAAGACATAGCTGTCTTTAGTCATAATAATTGTATATACAAAGCCTGCTAAAACAGCCAAAGCCGAGGTAATAACTCTAAGCCTCAGATAATCTCCGAAACTGTATTCATTTGAAACATCGGTAACCTGTATCGGTCTCATTCCAAAGTATGAAACTATATAAAGTTGCTGGCCCAATGTAGAAAATCCGAAGAAAAATATTCCTCCTGCATATGCTCCTGCAAGCTTTGTTACAGCCACACCCAGCAGCATGCTTGTAACAGCATATACAAGGCTTCCCAGCATATTCCAAAAATATGCACTTCTTTCTTTACTGTCCATAATATATCCAAATCTATTTTAATTCCACCATGGTTATTTCTTTTGCAAAGCAGCCGTATTTTTTAACACTTAAATCATTAAGTTCCATGCCGCTACAAAGTCTTATAATTGCTTCCAGCTCGTTTACACCGGCATTGTGAGTAAAAGGATAGCCTCCTCCAAATCTTGCATTTATATCTATTATATAGGCTTTCCCGTCTGATAAGAGTATATCCATATCAAGATTTCCTATATGAAAAAGGCTATTTGCTATCTTCTTTCCTACAGCTTTAAGCTCACTGTTTTCGGTAACCTCTGCAATATCGGTTTCACCGGATCTCATTGCATATTTTCTCTTTACCGTAACACTTAAGTTCTCGCCTTTAAGATCATTGAAAATATCCAGTCCGAACTCATCTCCTTTGATTTTTTCCTGTATAAGTATTGCTCTGTTCATATCGGCATTTGACTCAAATCTTAAATAAGATTTTTGAATACTTCTCTTTGCCTTTTCATAGAGAACTTCAAGTTCTTTTTTATTCTCAGCTTCAAATATACTTAGAGATCCCACTCCCCATCTTGGTTTTAAAATATAAGTTTTTTTATGAAAATCAGCATATTCAAGTGCCTTATCAAGATCCAAATAGGTCTCCGGCACAGGCAAATTTATCTTCTCAAGATATTTAAGCATTTCAAATTTATCATTACAAATATTTATAATATCCTCATTTGAAACAATGACCTTTACACCCAAAGCCTCAAGTCTGCTTTTATTCTTTGCAAGTATCATAAGGTCAATGTCAAAGAGTGAAATTAAAATATCTATTTTTTCATTTTTGCATATTTCCAGTAGAAACGGAATATATTCTTCATCATATATAAGCGGTGACTCAAAAGCCTTATCAGCTACACTCATAGCTGTTGTATTCATATCCGAATTTGTTGCTACAATATTTCCTATTAATCCAAGGTCCTTATATATATCCCTTAAATAATCGATTATATATGCTCTTCTACCCACACTGGTCAAAAGTATATTCATTATTTCCTCACCTTACTTACTATCATCTTAAAGTTCTCATTTTTCATAATTACCGCCAAAGCTATATAGATAATTACTCCCAGCACTATTTGCACAAGCAGACTGAAAACTCCTATTCCTATATACTTACCTGCAATATAAATGATTACACCCATACATCCGGCAGGTATAAAGTTTTTCAAGGCATCAATACTCTGCTCTCTTAGTTTATAGTCCAAAAGCTTAACATTCGGGTAGGCATTTATAAATGCACATATCAAATCGGAAAACGCCTTCAGTCCCACAAATATAAATACATTGTAGCGAATACCTATAACTAAAATTGCCACACCCAAAAGCTTTTTTATTATCTCAAGCTTTAAAAAAATATCGCTTCTTCCCATAGCATTAAGTGCCTGTAGATTTGATATATGTATCGGCCAAAACACATAGGAAAAGCACATCATCTGTAAAAAAGGAATAGAAAATGACCATTTCTCACCGAGTAAGAGCAAGATCAGATTGTCACTGACTGCCGCAAGTCCACACATCATAGGTGCAACTACAAATGTGGAGAGCTTTATGGAAGACTGTAAAATTTTTTTGATCTCCGCCTTACTGTCCTGCTTTTTTGACATTACAGGTAATAGCACTGACTGTATAGCTGAGGACAGATTTGTCACCACCAGCTTTGGGAATTGCTCACCTCTGTTAAAGGCGCCAAGCATTTCCTCACTGTATGCTTTTCCTATTATCAGTCCATGTATATTTGTAAAAATTGTATCTATCAAAGATGCAATAAGAAGCTTTGAACCGAAGTCAAACATGGTTTTGAGTCTTTCCATGCTGAAGCTAAGTTTTGGAAGGTACTTGATCCCTATTCCAAGTATTATAAGCAATGCAAAATAATATACTATTTGCTGAAATGCCAATGACCATACCTTCATTCCGTTTATTGCCATAAATACGCTTATTCCACCTGAAATAATTGAGGCTAAAAATGTAGCTATAAACAGCATTTTAAACTTCATATTTCTGGCAACATAGGAATTTTGTACGGATATTATACTTCCGGGTATTATAATAATTCCCATAACCCTGAGTATATTAATAAGCTCAGGTCTGTTATATATCTCCGCTATTATAGGTGATATGAAGAACAGCAAAATATATATTAAAATCGACAAAAACACATTGAATATAAGTACTGAAGAAAAGTCCAGATCATCTGCATTTTGCTTTTGAATAAGTGCAGATGAAAAGCCGTTTTGTACCAAAACATTGGCTATTGTAGTAAATATCAAAACAATTGCCACTATTCCGTATTCTGCAGGGCTTAAGAGTCTTGCAAGCAGTACAGATACTACAAACTGAACTCCTTGTGAACCTCCGTTTTCAAGTATTTTCCAAAAAAGAGATGTGGTAATCTCACTTTTATTTTTATTATTCATTAGATATTAAACATCTCTCCTATTGTAAGTATTAGTGAACTCTTAAAAAAAGAATATCTGATTATATCTAACATCTTTGATATTCTGTTTTTCTTTTCCATATTTGTAAATGCCAGAAGGATATTTGTTGCAAACTCTAAATCTACATTATTCTCAAGCTCAGCTCTATAGAGTCTTAAAAATTCCTTCGCCTGTGAAAACATGGCATCATAATTTTTTCTTACCCTCTCAGCATTTCTCTTTTTTATATTTTCAATTTCCAATGGATTTTTGGCACCCAACTCATTCTCTCCATGCTGACGGTATTTTACCAAAGTCTCATCTATATATCCGACTTTACCGAAGGCAAATGCAAGTATTCCAAGCCACCAGTCATGCATAAATGAAGATAAAGGCCTTTTATAGAGCTTACGCAATGCCTTATTAAATACTACAGTATTTCCGGTTATATTATTCTCCACAAGATATCTTGAAAAACTCTTTTTATTATCAAGTATATAAAGATTTTTTAATTCATCATCTTTACCTGCGTATTTTAACATATGACCGATACCCGTAATATCGGACATTTTCTTATTTTCTGAATTTAAGTTTTCATCCACTATCTCAAGATCGCAGTGAATCAATACCGGAGTATCCTTCCCATAGATATCTTCCAGTCTTTTAACTGCTTCTATGCTCTTTTCAAGTTTTTTATTTTCCCAAAAATCATCCTGATCGCAAAGGGCTGTATAATCAGAATCTGCAATATCCAAAAGATTATAAAAATTTTCTTTTGCACTATGGCTTTCACTCCTGATTACATGCATTTTATCTTGTAAAAGATCCTTGTATCCTCTCAGTATTTCAAATGTACAGTCACTTGATCCGTCGTCACTTGCAAGTATCTTAAAGTCCGTATAGCTTTGGGACAAAATACTCTCTATCTGCTCGGATAAAAATCTTTCTCCATTATATGTCGCCAATAATATCTCTATCATACTTTTCCCTACAACAGTGCAAAAACAAGCACCTCAAGTCTTACTATTATAAAGAAAAACTTGGCAAAGAGTTTTTGCAGAGGATTTATCTTTAAATACTTTTCGTAAAAATAAAGAGTTGACTCTTCTCTAATCTTTTGTCTTGAGTACAGGCTCTTTAAGCTCTTTTTTATGCTTGCGGAATGTATATGCTTGTATTTATATCCTGTAACTACCGCTGTCTTTTGTCCGATATCTGCCATTTTTTTAGAAAGAAGATCCTCTTCTCCATAGAGGAACATATTTTCATCATAGCCGCCTACTCTTATAAAGTCTTCAACCCTTACCATCAATAGTGCTCCAAGCACTGCTCCGACGGATCTTATTTTTGCATTATAAAAGTTTTTGTCATAATGAAGTGCCTTTGTAAAGATCCTCCTACATATAGGACCGTTCTCCGCCAATGAATGAAGAAAATCTCTCATCGGCCAACACGAAGCTCCCTTTAGCACATTTTCTCTGCTACCATATACATAACTTGTCTCCACCAAAGGAGCGCATATTCCGATATTTTCATTTTTTTCCATAGCGGACTTTAATACTTTAATCACTCGCTCTTCAAAGTCCGTATCCGGATTTGCAATCAAAGCCAAATCCATTCCGAGTTTTTTTGCTACAAAAATACCGATATTATTTCCGGCACCATATCCTTTGTTTTCATGGTTTTCTACAAAGTATATTTTTTCATTATCATTGCAGTAGCTTTTTAATCTGATTCTCGAATCGTCATTTGAAGCGTTGTCTACCACAATTACTTTATCAAACACATCATAATTTGCCGTATTCCCAAGAACCTTTAAGGTATTATCCGCATCATTATAATTTAATACTACTAAAGCTAATTTCATTTGCTCTCCTTATTTTCTTTCAGAATGCTTCTCATATGCTTTATCTATATAATACTCGGATATCCTTTTTCTTAATGTCGGACAAATACATGTAACCAAATCCATCATATGATATATGAGCATATACAGATTCTTTCCCTTTTCTATAGGAACATCTCTAAAAGGAGTCTTCTTCTTAAAGTAATCATATGCTTTCTTATATGGATTAAGGCTTCCTGAAATCCAAGGTCTTTCGTCTCCTGCAAAATGTATTATTACCGGTCTTCTCTTCGCCTCTTTTAAATCCTTCCTTGTGTAAGAAAGGCTTGCCCCATAAACTTTAATAAATGCATTGTATGAAAAATATTTATAATTTGAAAAGAAATTGTACTTAGGTAAAAGCTTCTTTATCTTCCATCTGAGTACACCGTTTATGGCATCCTGCTCACCGAAAAGGCTCTTATCCCAAATACTTTTACTATAGCTTATAGTCTTTTCTCCAAGATTATTCTCTCTCCACTTTTTTAGATCGATAAGTAGCAGTCCTGCATTTACATAAGACGCCTCAAAGTCAAGTCCTATTTCATATCTTACTCTTTCGAGTACTGTAGGCTCTTCCACTGCTGCTATTATATTTTTTCCAAGCTCTGTATTGTATAATTCCCTTATAGAATGCAATATAACCATGTCACAATCAAGATAGAGCACTCTATCAACATCTTCCGGCAAAATCTCACCTACAAGCAGTCTACCCATCTTGCTGATATCAAATGTAGAGTCCTGTATACCTGTATCAAAATATTTAGATGTATCATTCAGTTCTATTATTTCTACATTTCTGCCAAACTTTTTTGCTATACTTTTCAATTTGCCCAAAGAGTCCTCACCAATTCCCGTGGAAATGATGAAGACTCTGATATCTTTTTCGTATCTGTTTCTCTCATATAGCGAATATAAGCTGACACCCAGGTGCACTGCAAATTTTTCATTTGCTATATAAACTATATTCATACTTACCTCATTTATTATATATGAACATAAAGGAATACATACTTTGATACGCATGTATTCCTTTATCTAAAAATGCTTTTAATAGAACAATCTGTTTATTGCAGAGAATAAAGCTCTGATAGATGATCTTGTGATATTACCTGAAATACCCACACCATAGGTGGTCTTTCCGCTTTCCACATCAAGCATATGGATATATGAAGCCGCCTTTGCGTTTGAACCTGATGCAAGAGCATGCTCATTGTAGTCAAGAACCTTAATGCCTTTGCCGACCACATTTTCAAGCCCTCTCTTAACAGCATCGATAGGACCGTTTCCGGTACTTTCAAATACTTTCTCTTCTCCGTTAACAGTATATGTAACTTTAACAAATGTAGAGAAATCTCCGTCCTCATCCGCATCTGTAATAATGCATTTCTCAAAATGCAGAGGCTCCTTCTTCTCAATATAATTTTTCTCAAACTCTTTGTAGATCTCTTCCGGTGAGACCTCACCCTGTGATTCTGAGATCTTTTGGATAATATCTGCAAATTCCTTGTGCATACCCTTTGGCAATTTGAATCCGTAGAAAGTATCCATAACAAAGGCAACTCCGCCCTTTCCGGACTGTGAGTTTATTCTTACCACAGGCTCGTATTCACGTCCTATGTCTGAAGGATCAATAGGCAGATACGGAACTTCCCAATACGGGTTGTTTCTCTGTCTCATAGCCTGCACACCCTTGTTGATAGCATCCTGATGCGAACCTGAAAAGGCTGTAAATACAAGCTTTCCTGCATATGGATGTCTCGGATCTATACTCATCTTGGTAGTTCTCTCATAAACATCCACTATTTCTCTGATATCACTTATATTTAATTTTGGGTCAATACCTTGTGAGAACATATTGTAGGCAATATTAAGTATATCCACATTTCCTGTTCTCTCACCATTTCCAAACAGTGTACCCTCCATTCTCTGCGCCCCTGCCAAAAGTGCAAGCTCCGCAACGGCTGTACCGGTACCTCTGTCATTGTGTGGATGTGTGGAAAGTATAATTGCCTCTCTGTTTTTTAGATGTGTACTCATCCACTCTATTCTGTCTGCAAATACATTCGGTGTTGTCATCTCAACAGTGTTCGGAAGATTGATTATTATTTTCTTATCTTTTGCAGCACCCCAAGCCTCTACAACGGCATCACATACATCAAGTGCAAAATCAAGTTCTGTTCCCATAAAGCTCTCAGGTGAATACTCCAATATAATCTCACCATCATGGTCTTTCATATATTTCTTTACAAGAGCCACACCTTCAAGTGCAATATTTTTTATTCCTTCTCTGTCAAGGCCGTATACCACATCTCTTTGTAATGTGTCTGTGGAATTGTAGATATGCATTATACATTTCTTGATTCCTCTTATAGCTTCAAAGCTTCTCTTTATAAGATGCTCTCTGCACTGACAAAGTACCTGTACCACTACATCATCAGGAATAAGCTTTCTGTCTACCAACTGACGTAAAAAATCAAATTCTATCTGAGATGCGGCCGGGAAACCGATCTCTATTTCCTTAAAGCCCAACTTTACAAGTAGATTAAACATCTCTATCTTCTCTTCCACCACCATCGGTTCTACCAATGCCTGATTGCCGTCTCTTAAGTCTGATGAACACCATATCGGTGCCTTCTCTATTTGCTTATTCGGCCATGTTCTCTCTTTAAAATCCACTACAGGATTTCTTTTATATCTTTCAATATGATACATTTAATCTCTCCATTTCTATTAGCAGTTTACAGTTAAGCTTTGTTTCATCCCTATTTGTATATTCCCCCTATATTAAAAGTCCTTCTTTTTCCATAACTTTTATCACTTCATCCGTATATTTTTCACATTCTTCCATAGTCTTTGCTTCCACCATAACCCTAATAAGAGGCTCGGTACCGCTTGGACGAAGAAGAATCCTACCATCATTTCCAAGAGCTTTACTTACGGCATCCACCGCATCAAGTACAGACTTGTTTTCCCCGGCTTTTTGCTTATCCACCACTCTCACATTCTTTAATACCTGTGGGAAGATGTCCACCTCACTTGCAAGCTTTGAAAGTGTTTGCTTTTTTTCAAGTATTACTTCCATCACCTTTAATGATGTAAGTATTCCGTCACCTGTAGTAGCATGTTTTGCAAATATAATATGTCCCGACTGCTCACCACCAAGGCAGTGACCGTTATTTTGCATATTTTCATATACGTATTTATCGCCTACCGCAGTCTTCTCATATTTTATATTCTCTCTCTCAAACGCCTTGTACAGTCCGAAGTTTGACATGACAGTGGTGACTACCGTGTCATTAAACAGCTTTCCGTTTTCCTTCATATATTTACCGCAAATATAGAGGATAAGATCACCATCCACTACATTTCCGTTCTCATCTACACAAAGGCATCTGTCGGCATCACCGTCATAGGCAAAGCCTATATCACAGCCATTCTCCAAAACACATTTTTGAAGACTTTCCATATGTGTTGAACCACAATCGGTATTTATATTTATACCGTCCGGATTGTTATGGATCACATAAGTATCAGCTCCCAAAGCATCAAATACATTTTTTGCAATGCTTGAAGCTGAACCGTTTGCAAGATCGAGTGCCACCTTCTTTCCCTTAAAGGATCTTGTAGCTATAGAAATCAAATATCCGATATATCTGTTTCTACCTGCAGCATAGTCTATAGTTCTTCCGATATCTTCCTTTGTTGCAAAGGAATAGCATCAGCAGGTCCGTCAATATAGCTTTCTATTTTTTCTATGACTTCCTCTTCAAGCTTCTCTCCCTTGCCGTTTATTACCTTTATACCATTGTCATAGTACGGATTGTGACTTGCAGAAATCATTATTCCACAGTCAAAATCATCGCTTCTTACTACATAGGATACACTTGGGGTTGTAGTAACATGAAGCAGATATACATCTGCTCCCGATGCTGTAAGTCCCGCAACCAAAGAGTATTCAAACATATAGCTTGATCTTCTTGTGTCCTTACCTATAGCCACTCTGCATTTTTTTCCATCCTTAGAATAGAAGCTTCCCAAAAATCTTCCGACCTTGTATGCATGTTCAACAGTAAGGTCTATGTTTGCCTCTCCTCTAAATCCATCTGTTCCGAAATATTTTCCCATTAGCTATTCTCCAGTTCTGACAAATATCTCTTTAGAGCATCCTGCCATGAAGGCAAAAGCTCAAATCCGTTCTTTGTCAGCTTTGATTTATCCATTCTTGAGTTGTGAGGTCTCTTAGCCTTCACCGGGAAAGCATCCGAGTTTACCGGGTGTGACTGCCACTTCAAGGTTTGCCTGCTTAAATATCTCACAGGCAAATTCATACCAGGAACAAAATCCCTCATTTGTAGCATGGTATCTTCCGTATTTATCGGTTAAAATCATATCCGCTAAGAGTCTTGAAAGATCCGGAGTATATGTAGGCGATCCGATTTGGTCATTTACCACACTTACAGCCCCTCTTTCCTTTCCAAGTCTCAACATTGTTTATAAAGTTGTTTCCATGAAGGCCGAATACCCAAGAAATTCTTACTATAAAATATTTCTCAAGTAATTCCTCAACATATAACTCTCCCTTATATTTTGCCATACCGTAAATATTAAGAGGTGCTCTCTTATCATCCGGCTCCCATGGTCTTTCGCCCTCTCCGTCAAATACATAGTCGGTAGAAATATACATCATGGAAAGGTCAAGCGCCTTTGCAACCTCTGCGATATTTTTAGTACCTTCCGCATTTATCTTTGTGACAAGAGCCTCATTATCTTCTGCCGCATCCACTGCGGTATATGCAGCGCAGTGGATTATAGCATCAAGCTTTTTATCTGCATTGATTTTTTCTATTACTTGCTTTGTTGCCTTAGCATCAGTAATATCCAAATCATCAATATCTATACCGCAGGCATCTATGCTTCTATTTGTAAGCTCGGCAATAAGGTCGCTGCCAAGCTGGCCTTTTGCACCTGTTACCAATACTCTCATTAAAGTCTTTCTCCGTACATATTCTCAAAATACTTTGTGTATTCACCACTAATGATATGCTCCCACCAGTCTTTATTGTTAAGATACCATTCAATAGTCTTTACAATACCTGTATCAAATGTATATTCAGGCTTCCAACCAAGCTCTGTTTCCATCTTTGTAGGATCGATAGCATATCTTCTGTCATGTCCCGGTCTGTCAGTTACAAACTTGATAAGACTTTCAGGCTTATTAAGTGCCTTAAGTATTGTCTTTACAACCTCAAGGTTTGTTCTCTCATTGTGACCTCCGATATTGTAAACTTCACCGACTCTACCCTTTCTTACTACCAAATCGATAGCCTTGCAGTGGTCTGTAACATAGAGCCAGTCTCTTACATTATCACCCTTTCCGTATACCGGAAGTTCTTCATCATTGAGTGCTCTGCTTATGATAAGCGGAATAAGCTTCTCCGGGAAGTGGTATGGGCCGTAGTTATTTGAACATCTTGATACTGTAACAGGAAGGCCGTATGTTCTGTGATATGCAAGTACAAAAAGGTCTGCACTTGCCTTTGATGATGAATATGGACTTGATGTATGAAGAGGTGTCTCTTCTGTAAAGAAGAGATCGGGTCTGTCAAGAGGAAGGTCTCCGTATACCTCATCTGTTGATACCTGATGATATCTCTTGATTCCGTACTTTCTGCAGGCATCAAGTAAAGTTGTAGTTCCCATTACATTTGTTCTTACAAAGCTCTCAGGATCTGTTATTGATCTGTCTACATGGCTCTCTGCTGCAAAGTTGATTACCACATCAGGCTTCTCTTCCTCAAAAAGTTTGAAAATAAATTCTCTGTCAGCGATATCGCCTTTTACAAACTTGTAATTAGGTGCATTTTCCACCGGCTTTAAAGTCTCAAGATTTCCTGCGTATGTAAGAAGATCAAGATTTATAATCATATCCTCAGGATATTGATTTACCATATAATGAACAAAATTTCCGCCGATAAAGCCGGCACCGCCTGTAACAATAATTTTCATATTAACCTCTTTTATAGTTTTAATTTTATTAACGAGCCTGATTTTCAAAGCTTCGCAGTTTTCCTACATAAATATAATTAGTGTACATCATCTATATACTTACCGTCATATACATCTTTCAGATATTTACCATACTGATTTTTCTTAAATATTTCATAAGCCTTCAAAAGCTCTTCATCACTTATCCAACCGTTTAAGTATGCTATTTCCTCTAAACATGCAATCTTTCTGTGCTGATGTGTTTCAATTGTATAAACAAAGTTTGTAGCCTCTACAAGACTCTCATGTGTCCCTGTATCAAGCCATGTAAAGCCCTTTCCAAGTAACTTTACATCAAGTTCTCCCTTTTCAAGATAGATTCTGTTAAGATCTGTAATTTCAAGTTCACCTCTGGCAGAAGGCTTTAAGTTCTTAGCGTACTCAACCACATCATTGTCATAGAAATATAGACCGGTAACACAGTAATTGCTCTTTGGCTTTTCCGGCTTTTCTTCTATTGAAATCGCTTTACCGTTTTTATCAAACTCCACGATTCCAAATCTCTCGGGATCATCTACATAATATCCGAATACTGTAGCCCCTTTTGTCTTTGAAGCTGCTGATTTTAAGTGATTCTTCAGTCCATGACCATGGAAAATATTATCTCCGAGTATCATTGCTACAGGTTCATTACCTATGAAATCCGCTCCGATAATAAATGCCTGTGCCAATCCGTCAGGGCTTGGCTGAACGGCATACTCTAAGCTAAGTCCAAACTGTGAACCGTCTCCAAGCAACTCTTTAAATCTTGGAGTATCTTCAGGTGTTGAAATTATAAGTATCTCTCTGATACCTGCCTCCATCAATACAGAAATAGGATAGTAAATCATCGGCTTGTCATAAATAGGTAATAGCTGTTTTGATGTTACCTTTGTAAGCGGATATAATCTTGTGCCGCTACCACCTGCTAATATAATACCCTTCATTGTTCGTCCTCACTTTCACCGGGGGTTTTTTCGATCTCAAAGCATTTGCCTTTGTAAGTTTCAGTAACTTTTATAATACCATAATTTGACAAAACTGTGAAGAAATAAAAAAAGGACTGTATGCATTATTATCATTTTTAAAAAAATATACATACAATCCTTGTTATTTATTTATTTCCTGCTACATCCAGACGAACCAATGCTCTTCTGAGTGCAAGCTCAGCTCTGGCAACATCTATACCGTCTCTTTGAGAAAGTCTTTTTTGGGCTCTCTCCTTTGCCTCTTTGGCTCTGTTAACATCTATCTCATCACTGTACTCACATGAATCGGCAAGTATTGTGACTTCATCCTGTAAGATCTCCGCAAAGCCTGAGTGAAGAGCACAAGTCTTTACACTTCCGTCCTCACAATGTATAGATAATTTACCCGGTGCTATTACATTTACCATAGGGATATGCTTGGCATATATACCTACATTTCCCTGTGTTGTGGCAAACTCCACCATTGTAGCGTCCCCTTCAAAAAAAACATGGTCGGGACACATTATCTTTAATGCAAACTTATCCATACTACCTCCTATTTAGAGGCACGCTCTACAACCTCGTCGATAGTTCCTGCATTCAGGAAATATTGCTCAGGTATATCGTCATGCTTTCCTTCAAGAATTTCTCTAAATCCTCTGATAGTCTCTGATAGAGGTACATATTTCCGTCAATTCCTGTAAACTGTGTTGCCACGAAGAATGGCTGTGAAAGGAATCTCTGTATCTTTCTTGCTCTTGCTACAGTAAGCTTATCTTCTTCAGAAAGCTCATCCATACCAAGCATGGCAATAATATCCTGAAGCTCTTTATACTTTTGCAATACCTCTTGCACTCTCTGTGCTACCTGATAATGCTCTTCTCCAACTATATGAGGTGAAAGTATTCTTGAAGTAGAACCAAGAGGATCTACCGCAGGATAAATACCCATCTCCACTATGGAACGGTCAAGAACCGTAGTAGCATCAAGGTGGGCAAATGTATTTGCAGGAGCAGGGTCGGTAAGGTCATCCGCAGGCACATATACAGCCTGAACCGATGTGATGGAACCGTTCTTTGTAGAAGTAATTCTCTCCTGCAGCGCACCCATCTCTGTTTGAAGTGTAGGCTGATAACCTACCGCAGAAGGCATACGTCCAAGAAGCGCTGAAACCTCTGAACCTGCCTGTGTAAATCTAAAGATATTGTCAATGAAAAGAAGCACGTCCTTTCCACCTTGATCTCTAAAATACTCCGCCATTGTAAGACCTGTAAGTCCTACTCTCATTCTCGCACCCGGTGGCTCGTTCATCTGACCGAATACCATGGTTGTCTTATTGATAACGCCTGAATCAGTCATCTCATGGTATAAGTCATTACCCTCTCTGGTTCTCTCACCTACACCTGTAAATACTGAATATCCACCATGCTCTGTTGCAATATTTCTGATAAGCTCCTGGATAAGTACGGTCTTTCCTACACCCGCACCGCCAAAGAGTCCTATCTTTCCACCCTTTTGGTATGGACATAAAAGGTCAACTACTTTGATTCCTGTCTCAAGGATCTCAGTCTGAGTAGACTGCTCCTCAAACTAGGAGCCTTTCTATGTATAGGAAGATACTCCTCTACCTTAGGTGGTTCTTTCTTATCAATTGCCTCTCCAAGTACATTGAAAATTCTACCAAGAGTGTTTTCACCGACAGGAACTGAAATAGGTGCTCCTGTAGCTCTTGCTTCCATTCCACGAACAAGTCCGTCTGTACTTCCCATGGCGATGGTTCTTACTATATCATCTCCCAGATGCTGTGCAACCTCTACAGTCAGCACTCCGTCCGCTGTATCAATCTTTATTGCCTCATTAATCTGTGGCAAGTGTCCTCTGGAAAACTTAATATCCAAAACGGCACCGATAATCTGGGTTATTTTGCCAATATTTGGCTCTGCCATCAACTTTTCTCCTTCCTCTTCTTCTTCCGTTTCCGGTCGTTATTCTATGGCATTGGCTCCGGCCACAATCTCAGTAAGCTCTTGAGTAATTGCACCCTGACGAGCTCTGTTGTACTGTAAGCCAAGCTTATCTATAAGTTCTTCTGCATTTGATGTTGCAGAATCCATAGCAGTCATTCTGGCACCGTTTTCTGAAGCAACTGACTGCATCAGACCGCCATAAATAACAGAAGAAATGTATTTTGGAATTATAGCATCCAATACTTCGTCTTCATTGGGAGAATAATTCATAAGGGCTCTCGGACCCTCACTTTCTGTAGTCTCAGGCTGTAATAAATCTTCCTTGCTGATAGGAAGCAATTTCAAAAGTACAGGATCATGTACCACCGTATTCTTGAAATTGGTATATATCACATAAATCTCTGAGAGCTTTCCGCTTTCATAGTCGTCAAGCAATACCTTTGTAATATCTGCGGCATCCTTGTACAGTGGCTCTTCCACAATCTCTGAAAAGTCTCCCTCTACTTCAAAGCCTTTATGTAAGAGTGTATCTCTACCTTTTTTACCCACTGCATATATAAGCGTTTCATTGCTTTTGAATTCGCTTATTACCTGCCTGCTTACAGCATTGTTATAGCCTCCTGCAAGACCTCTGTTACCTGTAATAACCAATACGCCTATCTTACCGCCGTCATTTTTCTTAAGATACTTATGAGATATATTCTCACTTTTCTCAAGCATTGATGCGATAGTTTGATACATTACGGTAAAGTAAGGCTTGGAAGCATCCGCTTTTGTCCTTGCTTTTTGAAGCTTAACCGTTGCTACAAGTTTCATGGCTTTGGTAATCTGAGCAGTGCTTTGTATCGCCGCACGCCTACGCTTTATTTCCTTCATTGAAGCCATAATACACCTGCACTATGCTTTCTTACATTCATTGATAACATCTGTAAGTCTTTTTGCCAAATCGTCGGAAATTTCTTTCTTATCTCTAATTTCAGCAGCTATCTCAGGATGCTTGCTCTCTATAAATCTGAACAACTTATCCTGGAACTCAAGTACCTTCTCTGTAGGAACATCAAGCAAAAGTTTCTTTGTAGCGGCAAAGATAATGATTATCTGATATTCAACCGCCATCGGCTTATAATTAGGCTGCTTTAAGATTTCTCTGATTCTCTCACCCTGTGCCAACTGATTCTTTGTAGCTTCATCAAGCTCCGAACCGAACTGTGCAAATGATGCAAGCTCTCTGTACTGTGCAAGCTCCAATCTTATAGGTCCTGCAATCTTCTTCATAGCCTTTATCTGTGCTGAACCACCTACTCTTGATACTGAAAGTCCGGCATTGATAGCAGGTCTGAATCCCGAATTAAACATCTCTGTCTCAAGATAGATCTGACCGTCTGTAATAGAAATAACATTTGTAGGTATATACGCTGAAACGTCTCCTGCCTGTGTCTCTATTATAGGCAATGCGGTAAGTGAACCGCCGCCAAGGTCTTCCGATAATCTTGAAGCTCTCTCAAGAAGTCTTGAGTGAAGATAGAATACATCACCCGGATAAGCCTCACGACCCGGTGGTCTCTTAAGAAGAAGTGAAAGTGTACGATATGCGGCAGCATGCTTTGTAAGATCATCGTATACTACAAGTACATCCTCTCCTCTTTCCATCCATTCCTCACCTATGGCACAGCCTGAGTAAGGTGCGATATATTGAAGCGGTGCAAGATCACTTGCAGTAGAAACTACTACTGTAGTATAGTCCATAGCACCGTAATCCTCAAAAGTCTTTACAATTGATGCAACAGTGGAAGCCTTCTGTCCGATAGCAACATAGATACAGTGAACATTCTGTCCTTTGATTGATTATAGTATCTACAGCTATGGAAGTCTTTCCTGTCTGTCTGTCACCGATTATAAGCTCTCTTTGTCCTCTTCCTATAGGAATCATGGCATCAATGGCCTTTATTCCTGTTTGAAGCGGTGTATCTACTGATTTTCTTTCGATAACACCATGTGCAACTCTCTCTATTCTTCTAAAGGTATCTGAAGTTATAGGTCCCTTTCCGTCGATTGGTTGTCCAAGTGCATTTACAACTCTACCTGTAAGTGCATCTCCTACCGGAACCTCTACAACTCTACCTGTGGTCTTTACTGTATCTCCCTCGCTGATATTCTTCTTATCACCAAGTAAAACAGCACCAACATTGTCCTCTTCCAAGTTAAGAACCATGCCGTAAACATCTCCCGGGAATTCCAGAAGCTCACCCTGCATAGCCTTAGCAAGACCGTGTATTCTGGCAATACCGTCTGCTACCTGGATAACAGTACCCACATCTGATACCTCGAGTTTAGTTGAATACTTATTTATCTGCTCTTTTATAACCGAGCTGATTTCTTCAGGTCTTAGATTCACTAGACTCGTACCTCTTTTCTTTAAACTTTTTGCCGGTAATACGGCTTATGATAACATTTTTCTCATCTTATCAATTCTTGTTTTTACACTTGAATCCACAACTCTGTCACCGATTCTTATGACAATACCGCCTATGATACTATCATCAACCACATATTCAGCCTCAAGAGATTTGTAATGTGATGACCTCAAAAGCTCATCCACTATTTTATCTTTCTTTGCATCATCAAGCGGCAATGCGGTGGTAATGGTTGCCTTTCCGATAAGAAGTAGCTCCTTTATACAATCTATAACATAATCAAGTATAGATATAAGTTCAGCCTGTCTCTTCTTTTCGATTACAGTCAATAAAAATCCCAATGAATCAACGCTTACGTGATTCTCAAATATTCCCTTTATAAAATCAATTTTTTCTTCATCATCCATCTTAGGTGAATCAAGAAGACCCATGATTTCACTGTTTTCAGTAAAAATATTCTTTACGGATTTTATTTCTTCAAGTGCATCAATCAGATTGTTCTTTTCAGATACTACCGACACATAAGCATCTCCATATACTTTGGACACTAATTTTGCCATGTACCATCTCCGATTTCTTTTAAAGTCTCTTCCACAAGTCTATCCTGCACTTCAACATTCATTGCAGAATTTACAGCCTTGCTTGCAATAATCGAAGCCACATCCACTATATTTGATTTTACTTCTTCCATGGCTTTTTTCTTTGCCAACTCTATCTCGTTGTTAGCCCTGTCAGTAATTCTTCTAGCTTCTGCCTTTGCTTCTTCTATGATTTCGTTTTCTCTATCCTTTGCCCTTTTTCTGGCGTCCTCTAAGATTGCATCAGCCTGTTTTTGGAAAGAGGCCAATTTTTCTTCGTACTCCGCCTTAAGAGCATCAGCTTTTGCCTTTGCATCTTTCGCACTTTCCAGGTCTCCGGCAACTCGCTCTCTTCTTTTTTTGAGCATTTCCTTAGCCGGATCAAAAAGCAAATAGGAAAGAATAAAGAACAAGAAAAGGACCGCAAAGCCGGTGACGGCTGAATCAGCCAAAAGCTGAGGGTCAAATCCTATCAGTCTTTCCATAAAACCTCCAAATTAAGCGCCGAAAGGCTTAACGAACATAAGAATCATAGCAACTACGAGTCCGTAAAGACCTGTTGTCTCTGCAACCGCCTGTCCAAGAAGCATTGTTGATGTGATATCCGCTCTTGCTCCCGGGTTTCTACCTACTGCAGCCGCACCATGTCCTGCCGCAATACCCTGTCCGACACCCGGTCCGATACCTGCTATCATTGCAAGTCCTGCACCTATAGCAGAGCAACCAAATATAAAATCCTGTCCTGTCATATTCATAAATAACCTCCAAAATATATGATATCAAGTGAGACTCCCGCTCACTTAAATCCATGAAAATATTTTACTATTCAATGAACTATTCTAATTTGTCATTGATATAGACCATGCTAAGCATACAGAAAACATATGTCTGTAGTGCTCCTGAAAATACATCTGTATATAGATGTAAGAATGATGGCACACCTATCTTTAAAAAGATCGGCATCATACCATACCAAAGCCCCATGATCAAAACACCTGAAAGCACGTTTGCAAAAAGACGCAATGATATAGATATCGGGTTTGCTATCTCACCGATAACATTTATTGGGAACAGCAATGGTATAGGCTCAAAGAGCGATGTGAAATGTTTTAATTTCCTGTTCTTTATACCTTGGAAATTTACTATTAGGAATGTAAATACACCAAGTACAAAGGTTACACCATAATCTGCTGTCGGGTTTCTAAGTCCCAGCAAACCGCTGAAGTTTGAAACAAAAATAAAGATAAAGATCGTTCCTATGTAATTCAAGAATCTATTCTTGTTTGCACCAAGTATAGTTTCCGTCATTCCCTCCAAGGCTTCAATACCGCATTCCAAGAAATTTACAAAGCCGCTTGGGGCATTGTACGGATCGGCCGCCTTTATTGCTCTGTTTGCAAAAACAGCAAACACAGTAATCAATAAGACAACGATCAACAAGGAAACTGTAGTCGTAGTCAAATAGAGTTCCTGTCCAAAAAGCTTATACTTAAATAGGCCATGAATCATGAAATCCAAATTTTTTGTTCCGGCTGCACTTTCAGCTAAAATACTTAAGCTCATGTCTCCTCCTTTCTTCTTTTTTCAAATATTTTTTTAAACAGTGGATACATATATGCGCCCGATTTCAGTCCGAAAACAGATATGACAATCGCGAGTGCATTTATGTATCTACTGTTCCAAAATATTGCAACAACAATAAATAGAGCCACCTTCCTAAGTACAGAATGAATCATAATCTTTCTCTGTGCAAAAGAAGGGTTTCCTCCATACAGGCTATCTTCTGTGGATATACCCATATCAATAACCATGCCTATTACCAAAATAGTGCCTGTCAGTATACCAAGTTCGACCGGTAAAAGTGAATACTTCATAATCCCTGTAAAGGGTATTGCCACCAGGCTTAAAATGATTTCATAAACTAAAACTCCCATACCCATATAAAGGCATGTTCTTCTTGTTTCCTTATTCATTTTTATTCTTAAAAATCCTACTTTCTTTTTTCGGCAAAACAAAATTATTTTCTTGTTTTTGCAGGTTTGTTTCTTCTTTCTTTTTGTCCATCTTTTTCATGGTATTCATGATCAGTCTAAACCCTGACATACATCCGCTTATTACCCCGAGAAGCATAAAGATTAGAGTAAACGGAAAGTGAAATCTTTCCTCTAATTTCATACCTATAAATGTACAGAGTAATATCGGTGTCACCATGGTAAAGCCGACCTGTGAAATCAGTGACAAATATTTTAAGGCTTCCATATTTTCTACCTCCTAATATACTCCAAAACCGCAAAAACTTTCAATATTACATTTTTAAACTAAATTTTTTTCGGTTTTTTCTTATTATACCTATATAATTCTTTCTTGTCTATATTAGTGTTTTTTTAGCAATATCATTGTTAAATTAAAAAAACTTGTTTTTCAAGAAAAATTACACAAAAAAATTTTTTTAAACTCAAATATTTTTAGTAAAAGCATTTAAGAAAGGTATTAAAAACACTTTGACAGCCTAATATTTTTAATTTATAAAAGATTATAAATTGATGTTCTGTAAATCGTAAATATTTGTTATAATATAGGAGCTATTTTTATTACTAATGAAAATGATATAATAATGTGATATAGGGAATCGTGAGATTAAAATCTGTTTTATTCCCAAATAATCTAATAAAAGGAGGACAAATGAAACATAATATCAAAAAAATGCTGGTTACCGGTGCTCTAAGTGCTTTACTTTCACTTTCTGCTGTTTCTGCAGTATATGCTGCAAACGGATGGAAACAGTCAAACGGAACCTGGACCTATATAGATGACAATGGACAATTACATAAAAGTTGGCTCTCATCTTCAAACGGTTATTATTATATGGATCTGTCTACCCGGAATTATGGTAACCGGTTGGAAGAAAATCGATTCCAAATGGTACTACTTTAAATCTAACGGAATCATGGCTACCGGCTGGTTCAAAGTGGACAATGACTGGTATTACACTCTAAGTAGCGGAAGTCTTGTACAGGGTAGCTGGCTTAAGAGTGATTCCAACTACTACTATTTAAAGGGTACAGGTGTCATGGCCACAGGCTGGAGACAAATGGACGGTGCATGGTATTATTTCAAACCTGATGGAAGGGCTGCTTTTGGTTGGACAAAAATAGGCGATAAGACCTACTATTTCTCAAGTTCCGCTAAAATGTACACATCATGGAACCAGATCGACGGAGTTTATTACTATTTCAATGCCGACGGATCTATGAAAACCGGTTGGATAAATGACGGTACACATAAATTCTACATGGAAGAGACTGAAGGTGAAAACCATGGTAAGATGACTTTCGGTTTTAAGAAGATCTCAGGTACATATTATTATTTCAATGAAAAAGGTCATATGATCACCGGTTGGCTTCAGTCAAACGGAAAGTACTATTATTTTGATTCAGACGGAAAGATGGTATCCGGAAAATCTATAAATATAGAGGGAAAAGAATACACATTTGATGAGAATGGTGTATGTACAAATCTTAGTGGCACTCCTAGCAGTGTCACTAATGCTATATCCGAAACAAAAAAATCAGACAGCAAAAGCAATACAGCTGCACCAACTACAGCTGCCAATGAAGCACCTACTGTTGGCCCCGGAAATAAAGTCGAATCTTCAAGTTCTTCTTCTACTTCAGCTGCAACTTCTACTCCTACAGAAAACAAACCGGGGAGCAAAGAAGCTAGCGTTCCTGCTTCTCCATTAGATGAAGCAAAGGCAAAAAATAATTCAGAGGAAGCGAAAAGTCCTGCTGATGAGAGCAAAAAGAATTCACAAAGCTCTTCTTCAAGCAAGGATGAAGTAGGATTAAAACCCGGTGAAACATCCGGACCAAAATAGAGGTACAAAATGCATTTAAATAAATTTATAAAAACAGCTATATCTTTGTCACTTGCACTCTCTTTGTTGACTCCGGCCACATCATTTGCAGCCAATGAATGGACTATGCAAACACCCGGAGTATATCAAATGCTTGATGGCTCATCCCTCACCGGGGTAGTTGCAAGAGGTATTGACCTTTCACATTATCAAGGTGATGTAGACTGGGATAAAGTTGCCGCAGATGATGTTCAGTTCATCATACACGGAACCAGATACAAAGGTCAGATCGACCCTGTTATAAGAAGGAATCTTACTGAAGCAAACAAAAGAGGTATTAAGCTGGGAATATATATTTATTCCTATGCAATGACAGTTGCACAGGCTGAGGCTGAGGCTGATTTTGTTTTGGATATAATAAAGGACTATCCTATTTCATATCCTGTAGCTTTTGACGTGGAAGATGCCAATACACAGGGTAAACTTCCAAAAGATGAACTTACAGCAATAATAAAGACATTCTGTGATAAGGTAGAAGCTGCGGGCTACTATCCTATACTATACGCCAATGACTATTGGATCGCAAACAAGCTTGATATGAATGCCCTAAAAAAATACGATATCTGGGTTGCCAGATATAATGTAAAGCATTCATATCCAAATCCTGTAATCTGGCAGGCTACAAGTACAGGAAAGGTAAACGGTATAAAAGGTAATGTAGATATTGACTTCCAGTACAAATCATTTGCAGATAAGATTCCTGCAAATACATGGAGAACCATTGCCGGAAAGAGATATTATTACAAAGACTACAATATGGTAAAGGATTCATGGGTACATGATTCCAATAATTCTTACTATATGGATTCAAACGGTTTGGCAAAGACCGGATGGTTTACTTCAAATAATGCCAACTATTATCTGGATCCGACAAAAAACGGTGCCGCAAAAAAAGGATGGTACAAGGAAAATTCCGATTGGTACTATCTTGACACTACCGACGGAAAGCTGATGACCGGTTGGATCACTGACGGCAATAAAAGATACTATGCCGACAAAGACGGTAGAATGCAGACCGGTTGGCTTGTAGACGGTAAAAACACATATTTCCTTGCTCCGTCAGGTGTTATGACTACCGGTTGGGTAAATGACAATAACACATGGTACTACATGGATAACAGCGGTAGAATGCAAACCGGTTGGGTAGACTCGGGAAATCAGAGATATTACATGGACAATACCGGTAAGATGCAAACCGGTTGGACAGATATCGGAAACTCAAGATATTTCCTCACAAAGTCAGGTGCTGTGTATAAAGGATGGCTGAATGACTCAGGTGCCTGGTATTATATGGATAATAACGGTGCTATGAAAACAGGTTGGATAAACGATAAGAACACCTGGTACTACACGGATAACACCGGTAAAATGCAAACAGGCTGGATAAACGACGGCAAGAACAGATATTTCCTTACCGACTCGGGTGCTATGAAAACAGGTTGGTTAAAGGATGGCAACGACTGGTATTATATTGACAAGTCGGGCTCTCTAAGAACCGGATGGATAAATGACGGAAATACATGGTACTATTTGGACGGCTCAGGCAAGATGCAAACAGGCTGGCTTGATCAAAACAATCAAAGATATTTCCTTTCTCCAAGCGGTGCTATGAAGACAGGTTGGATAAATGTAGATAAAAGCTGGTTTTACATGAATAATTCAGGAAGCATGGCAAGAGGTGTGATAACTGTAAACAATGTATCATACTATCTTGATGAAAACGGTAAGATGCTTGTCAATACAACTGTAAATGTAAACGGTACGGACTACAGTATAGATGCTTCAGGTGCTATGTCTCAGATTGTTCCTGCGACAACAGCAAGTCCTGAAACTTCATCAGCCGTTTCTACACAGGCAAGTGTAGGACCGGCAGGAAACTAAATTAAAATGATAAAGAGCCACCTAAAAAGTTTTTAAACTTTCATAGGTGGCTTTTACTCACTAACTCTTTTTCATCAAACAATTAACCAAAGTTATTCCAAAAGCTTTTTCCATTTTTTAATCATATCCTCTGTATAAGAAATCAAATCTTTATTCTTACTCTCTTGTAAAATTCGTTCCAGCCATATAATTGCCTCTTCAATCTTGTTGTCAAAATAGTAGTTATCCGCCACTATACAATACAGCTCATCTCTTAAGTCGGTTTCTTCATCCGGTAGTATATCCAGCAATTCTTTAACTGTTTCTGTGGATTTATCATACATCTCTACTTGCTGATATATATACGCCAGTTTTCCCCTTGCCTCTATATCATCGGGGTCCAATTCAACAGTTTTTTCAAACCAAGGTATTGCCATAGAGTATTGATAACAGTTATTTAAAGAGATTGCAATGGCATAAGCATTATCAGCAGTCGGATCATTTGCATACATTCTATATGCAAATGGCAGATATTCAAATTTTGATCATCTGTTAATCCCTTTGCATAATCTTCCTCTTCTTTTGTGAGTGGAGTTTTATCTCCCGAATCCATAAACTCATCTGTCAATGTATTTATCCTGTCTTCTTTATGTAAACTGATGAATTCCAGTAATTTAGGAATGATATTCTCTCCGGCATATTCTGATTGTGCAAACCACACATTGGATTGTCCAAATCCCTTTCCTGTTCCATCCTTTGCCGCTCTTCCAACAGTAAAGGTTCTCTTATCTTCCGGTAAAAGATATGCATCCTCTGCCTTACATTCAAACCAATAAGATCTGTCAATACCGCTTGCAGGTGTACAACGCATTTCTTTCAAAAATCTGTTTGCCGTTGCATTCTCATACCAGCCTACCACTACCGTACCTCTTTCAGGATGCATGGCACACCAAACAACCAATACATTATTTGTTTCATCAAAATGACGATACTTCTTGTCAAATTTCTCTATATGAAATTCCTCTCCCAATAGTTCTGACAAATCCATAGCAACGGCCGTCCATATTTAGGAAGTTCCACTTTTCATGTGCATCCTCATTTTTCTGAACCCATCTGCCTCCTGTTGTCGGCTTTATTTCTCCGGCAACACGACCGTCATAGTATCTCAAATACGCAATATTACAAAATATTATATACATAACTCATCCTTTCTCTCTTCAATAACAATATTCAATGCATTATTTCCATCTTTCAAGCATGCAATAGGCTTATTTCGCATACTTGCAAAATAAGACATCCTCTTTGGCAGCGCTTCTTTTGTATCAACATAGTACTTTGCCTTACCCCTCTCTACTACTAAAAAGAGCTCAAATTCTTCAGGAACAAGTACATCCAACAAATAAAACATATTATCATGAAATTCCTTAAGAAGCTCTCTCCTTACATCCGCAGTGCTGTTAGTATTCTCATTTATCAAATCATCTATCCTCTGTAAAACAAATTTTCGCTCATTCTCTCTAAAATCTTCCTGCATTCGTGGTATCTGCTCTCTTTCAAGCAAGCCTACCGGACCATGATACCCCAGAGCATATTTCATCCAGTTCAGATCTATATCCAACAATACAGATAATCTAAAAAGTGTTTCAGCGCTGACGGTATCATTATTAAGCTGTGCTGAAAATGTCGTGTTGTTTATTCCCAGTTCACCTGCAATCTGTTTTGCCGTCCTGTTTCTGTTTTTAATAAAACGCTTTATCATCCCCCCTATATTACTTGTATCTTTCACACCCGGTTCACCTCCCTTGTTATTCTTTATTTGATATACATACTATATCAAGGCTTCTATATTGATAATAGAGCAAAAAATCCAATGTGGTTGGATTTTTATAAGAAATAACATTCTAAATAAAAAAATCAGAGAGTATTTGATATACTCCCTGACTTTTTATATAAACCTATTTGCAAAATAAATCGACAATACTAATGCTACTACGCTAAATGTAAAAACAGCAGTCACAATAGCCAATCCCCTGCCTCTATTCCAATACTTTATACTTATATACAAACCGTCTATAATATCCAACACCGGTATTATCTGCAATAACAAATGCATTACTCTTTTTGCAGAAGACATACCGTATTTTTTTTGCGTAATATCTAAGACGCAATCAATTGATGTCAAACACGTCAACCCTATCAAGGCAAATGTTACCAACGTATATGGTATTATCGAAATAATAGCACCAACTATAAGCATAATAATAAACACTAAAAAAGTAGCTATAAGTCTATCTTCCGGCCAATGAATTATCATTTTAATTATTCCAAAAATAAAAGCACCTACTATTCCTGCACCGATTAGTTCAACAGGCATAGTTATATATTTATATATAAAATATGTTTTCAGACAATAATCTACATTTTCCTCCTTTTTAGCAGATGAAATATTTCGCATTTGTAATATCAAAACAAATACAAACATAATACACATAGGAATAATTAATACCACTCCAATAGCAATATTTATAATACTCAATATAGCCAAAACTATTGAACCATATATTGCCGTTCCAAATAGTATACCCAGCCATAAAGGGTTTTGTTTTTGATCGTATTTCATATTTTATAAATTCTTCTCCACGCACTCAAGTGCCGCTTCCACTACCTTATCCATATCATAATACTTATATGCACCTAGTCTGCCGCCAAAGATTATCTCAGGTCTCTTTTTTGAAAGCTCCACATAGCTTTCATAGAGAGCATTATTCTTTTCATTATTGATAGGATAATAAGGCTCTTCTCCTTTTTGCCACTCGCTTGGATACTCTTTTGAGATAATTGTGAAGTCCTGATTGCCATACTCAAAATGCTTATGCTCTATTATTCTTGTGAACTTCACATCTCTTTCAGTGTAATTTACAACTGCATTTCCCTGATAATTGTCGGTATCAAGTCTCTCATCCTCAAAGTACACTCTTCTGTACTCCAAAACTCCAAGCTTATAATCAAAGAACTCATCAATCATTCCTGTATAAACAGTATTTTTGCGAAATCGGGATTTTCCTTTATGAAATCTCTGTATTCGGTATTGGTCCTTACCTCTATACCCTCAAGAAGCTTTTCAACTATACCTGTATATCCACCTATAGGAATACCCTGATATCTGTCATTGAAATAATTATTGTCAAATGTAAATCTAAGCGGCAATCTCTTTATAATAAATGCCGGAAGTTCCTTGGCATCTCTTCCCCACTGTTTTTCTGTATATCCCTTTATAAGCTTTTCATATACATCCTTACCCACCAAAGATATAGCCTGCTCTTCCAGATTCTTAGGATCTGTAATACCTGATTCCTGTCTTTGTTTTTCTATAATTGCTTTTGCCTCATCAGGTGTCTTTATATTCCAAAGCTTGCTGAATGTATTCATATTGAAAGGAAGATTGTAAAGCTCATCCTTATAAATGGCAACAGGTGCATTGATATAATTATTAAACTCAGCAAAATTATTGATATACTCCCAGACCTTTTTATTTGAAGTATGGAAAATATGTGCTCCGTATTTATGTACATTTATACCGTCTACATTTTCTGTATATATATTTCCGGCTATATGATCTCTCTTATCAATTACCAAAACACTCTTGCCACGCTTCTTTGCCTCGTATGCAAATATTGCTCCGAAAAGCCCTGCTCCAACCACTAAAAAAATCGTATTTCATACACTACTCCTTATCTATATCTTTCCAACTATCAGATAAATCACTATAGTTGCAATCATCATGCATTCCTGTATATATGTGTATCTTTCCACCTTGCTGACAATTCTGTATTTAGTAGGATCCTTCTTATATTCAATGAATTTCATAGAACACCATACCGTATTTGCAAGCAATGCCACTACAGAGATCTTATTCAAATTCCATACCAAAACTATATTTGTAAGTATATCAAGCCAGGTAAGAACAAATACAAAATCAACACATTTCTTATATCCGAAAAGCTTCGAATATGTCACATACTCTGTCTCTTCTTTAGGTGCACGAATCTTTCTTGAGATCTCCCAAATAAGTGCCGGGAAATAAAGTGTCATTACAGCCATCAAATTTGTGATATCAAATATCGGCAGCTTATACTTCATTATCGCATATGAGATAACATAGATATTCAATATTATCTGTACCGGATTATGTGTAACCAAGGCAAGTGGAAGAGACTTTGCTATCTTATGTCTTTGGAAAAACCATACCGCCATCAAACTTCCATAAGTGTAGAGTATCAGACAGAATATAAAGTTTCTCATAAACAACACATTTATAAAAATAGTTATTCCGATAAGTATTGTTGCAAAAATCCTCAAATCATCCTTATGAACTCTACCTGAAGGAAGCGGCCTGCTTGCAAAAAGTCTGCAATCCAACTCATAATCTTTAAAGTCATCTGCAATACGAAGCCAAAGTAAAAAGCTGAATATTGTAAATCCGCCAATAATAACTCCTCTTACATCATGCTGTATTAAATAAGATATCAAATCTGACTGACCCTCAACCTTATCAAATAAAAGCAGTTGCGCTCCCGTTACTCCGTGATTTAGAAGTACAATAAAGTATATTTCCAAAAATACAATGTACCCAAGGCATAATCTTGGAATAAGCGGAAACATTTCATTAAAATAAACTCTAAGTCTCTTTAATCTTTCCATATCCTATCCTCTCCCCGATTCGGATTTTAGTTTCAAAATTTCTTTTACTGTTTTCTAAGATATCTTCATCTATCTCTATTTCCTTACCTACAATCTCAACTATAGTTGAACCTCCGTATGAGAAATACCCCTTTTCCTCACTTATATAAAAGCAAAGTTTATTATAGTTATGAATATGTCCGACAAGCATTGCTCCTATCTCCATATGAAGCATATCTCCACTCTTAGTCTTCCAATATTCCAATACCCTTTTATTCTCTGCAAATGCTCTCCAATAAGCCGCATCTTTTCTTACACTTTCAAGCCTTCCGGCAATTTCTCTTCTTTTCTCACATCTACCTTCTATCGGATAGATATACCTGTGATAATCGCAAAGACTCAGTCTGTATAATAAAAGATATCCACCTTTTGCCCAGTCAGGCAATGGTGCTTTCAACAATTTATCGGTATTATACACATTGCCCTTTATCATTATACTAAGTTTTTTCTTTCCAAGATAGAGTTCTTTATCTTCTCCTATCTTAAATACTCGAAGTTTTCCACTTGCAGTTGCAAGAAATCCCTCATTATCCACATTTATCTTTTCTTTTCTTGAAAAAAAGTCGGCAAAGCTTTTAAAATCTCTTTTTAATAATGCTCTATCCAAGCCGTATTTTTTTACAAAACCTTTTATCTTATTTTTTGATACCGGACTCTTATAATATATCGACAGCAATTTTGAAAAATATGGCCTTGCAAAGAAAAGCTTTAAAAATATCCTGCCTACTAAACTGTGATATAAAAACTCTATAATCTTTGCCGAGTCTTCCTCTTCTTTTATTATTCTACCTGTTTTTCTATCAATTATTTTCAAAGTATCACCTACATAAGCAATAAAGCTATAAATACTATGGCAAGAACAAGAAATGCTACTCTAATATACAGATTTGGCTTTTTTTATTTTTCTTATTCCATAAAAATGCCAAGATCAAAAAAATATATAAACACTCTATGGGAAGATCCAAAAAGCTTTCCGCATACTTTGAGATAACCACATACAGCGATATAAAAAATGCCGAGTAGGTTACCGCAAGTCCTGTAAAATACAGTTTATCCTCACTTCCCTTACAGTTAAAATATGCCAGTCTGATAATCACAGCCAGAATATAAAGACTTACAAGCACAAATGACATATAGATATTTTTACCAAAATAATTTATATATATCTTTGCCGGAAATAATCCAAATGAGATCAAATCTGCAAATGAATCTATCTGTACTCCGAAGTTTTCTTCAAGCTCGGTTCTTTTATACATTCTTGCAAATATTCCGTCAAACGCATCACAAAGCCCTGCAAGCATCAGCAAGATAGTTGCAAGATATAAACTGTCTGCAAAGAATATACCGAATATTGATATCAATACTCCTATATAGGTCAGTATAACACTTGGATGATATACTCCCAAAAATATCTTTTTCATATTACAAATACTTTCTTACTTTAAATAAAATCAAAATCATATTTACAAGTACATGAGTAATGCCTCCAAGAATAACAGCCAAAATATATTGCGGAAAGCTTAGCCTTGCAAGTATTGCAAGCACAAGCATCACTCCAATCATGGAATCTATCTGATCATATACAAATGTAAATACATTTACCGGAAACCTTCCTCTTGAACCTGCATCAATATCAAATCTTCTTTTTAAAAAGCTGTTTGGTAACTCAAAAATCATATATGCAAATCCAAATACAACTCCCGACAGAATGTTAAAGGAGACTGTGTTGGGATAATTTTTATAAATAAGATTGTAATGCTCAAGTCCCGTATACTTTAAAAATGCTCCCCAAATTACGGCTGCGATAGCAGTGCCAAGCATCATTCCTATAAATCCAAGCAAGCTCTTACTGTCACCAAAAATTCTTTTGCCGTTTAAACTTTTGCCTCCGTCTACCGGAACCTTTAAAAATGATAATGCCTTTATCTTTACAAAGAGCATATTGAAAACTCCGCCGATAATTACCGGAAGCATACTTGTATATAGTGATATTATCATAATGCCACTCCTATGTAATTTAGAAGCTCTATAATTTGTACGGCAAAGAATGCGATACCAAAGCAAAGTACTCCGGCAGCACCCATATCTTTAATAACCTTTATCTCAGGATGTACATCCTCTGAAATAAAGTCTGAAATATGTTCTATGGAAGTATTTATACATTCCAGGCCGTAAACAGCCGCAGATGTAATAACAAATGCCAACCAACCGGACTTATCTATTTTAAATACAAATAAATCCAAAAGAAAAAATATAATATTTATCACAATATAATATTTATAATTTTTTTCTGTCTTTAGAGCAAATATAAGCCCCTCTATGGCACAGTATATACTTTTTAAAAATGTTTTATTCTTCATCCATATCCTCAAATTCTAAAGCATTTTTTCAAGCATCACATACTTTCTTTGCTCTTTTATCTTGTCCTTAAAATATCCTCCGCTTGCTTTACCGCTGTGAATAAGTGCAGATATTCCGCTAGCCTTTTTTTCTTTCAAACTGTCCACCACCTGCTGTGAAAGTGCGGATCCAAGTCCAAGACAATCTTTTTTTACTCCCATATACAAAAGTACATATCTTTTTGCATGAGACTTCACATTCATCACATTGATTAAGAGTGCCGGTGTTCTTGCTTTACAAAGTAAATTCCCGTAATCAGGCAGACATATTAAAAACCCCTTTAAATCTCCATCCTTGTACGCAAGAAAAACCATCTCTGGATCTATTACCATTTTTAGTGGTGAATAGAGCTTTACAAAATCCTCTTCAGATATTATCTTAAATCCACAAAAGTCTTTATACCCTTCAATTAGAACAGGATATATATCCCTTAAGTATTTTTCAAAATCATCTACATTAGGATGAGTAAATACATACCCCTCATCTTTTGCACTCTGAAGCCTATTTCTTGCCTTTTCACTGTCAAAGCTTTCATCAGCAACATCAAAGAAGTTTGAAAAATACTCTTCAGATACTTTAAAACCGTTCTCCTCCCAAAGTCCTTTATAATATGACTTATTTGCAGGTTCTCCGATATATGGCAGATCTTCAGAAGTGCAAAAACGATATCTCGCCCAAAAAGAAAGATCTATAGGCCCCAAAAGCTTTTTCTTTCCCTCTTCTCCGGCCAGATTTTCACTTGCTGCAAGTAATTCTTTTGCCACTTCACTATTATTGATACATTCAAAAAAACCTATATAGGCCGTATCGTCATCATAAAATGAAAGCAGGCAGCGACCTACTACTTCATCCTTTTTATTCTTTGCTATAAGAGGTACTGTCTTTACACCTTTACATAAAATATTGGTGTTTTCCAAAACCTCTCTTTCAAAGATTTTATCCTGCATTATATGTTTATCATCATAGACTTTTGCCGGAAATCTGAGGAACAATTCTTTATCCTTGTTCTTTTTTACTATGCTTACATTTATCTCACTCAATTTTACTCTCCCTTATTACCTTACAATAACCCTTATCACCATCCAGTTCCACTATATCACCTGTTTTTATTTCACTCATCAAATCGAGAATTCCAACCACTGCAGGCTTTTTTAACTCTCTCGCAACTATTGCAGTATGTGAAAGCAAGGAACCTCTCTCTGCTAAAATCCCCTTTGCCACATCAAGTAGGAGAAACCATCCCGGATCTGTGGAATATGTGGCTATTATCTTATCCTTCACATCCTTTAATGACACAGTTCTCATGTCTGTGATTTTTATAACTTCACCGCTAAGCTTTCCGCTTGAAACTCCTCTTCCTGTAAGAAAATCTTTTCTGTCAACTTCACTAAAAATACTCGTATCCATAAGTGAAAAATCAATGCTTGGATCCCCTAAAAGCACAACCTTTTTAACAGTCGGAAGCTCATTATATACAAGCATAAGACGCTTTTCTTCCCTTATCTCCTCAGTAAAATTCGCACCGGAAAATACCATATCTTTTATCTGTGAAAGTGAAAGATGATAAATATCCTCTCCTACAGTCTTTGAACCTATTTTATCAATGATCTTTCTCATCAGACCAAAAAGTCTGCTTCTGTTCATTCTTGAAATTTCACGGTAATTGGTTGAGCTTCTTGCCAGAGATTTCTTTATATTTACAGGATTTTCTTTTGTATCCTGTATCGGTAGTGCGGCTCTTTCCTCTACCATTTTATCCAGAAGTTCCGGATTTGTGGCAAATGTCCTTGTTTCAAGCTTTAACTCTCCAATAGTTCTGTCACCATAGTCTTTGATATAATCGGTTTTCCTTTCTTTATATTCATCCGAATCTGCACCGAATTTTGAATATGTAGACACCAATTCATTTAATGCCTCTACAGGCTTTTTACTTTCCAGTGCCAATGTGTTTTTAACCTTGCTTCCTGCAAAATGTGTAGACAAAAATGAAACCATATCATTTATCAAGGTCCAGTCCCATTCTTTAAAAAATACATCTTCCATTTCCAAAAAAAGACTGTACAGTTTCTTTGGATCTTCTTCATTTTCAACTTTTTTATTATAGTATTGGAATTCTTTTTGAAAAAATACAGACAGATTCTCCATCTTTCTTTGCGAAATCAAAAACAGATAAAGAGTTGAAAAGAGAAGTTTTATTTTTACAAATAAGCTTGGGCGTTTTTTAGAAAAGTGAATTTTTTCATCCTCCACACCCAGCATCTTTTGCCAAATAGGAATAATCTTTGAAGAGAATGGTAATAATCTTAATATGTCGTACCAACTGCTGATCTCATAGTACATTCTTCCCCCAAAGTCACTGACCATATGTGTAAACAAGTCTTCATACCGGTTAACTGATTTCCCAAGTACTCTACTTCCAAGTCTTGTAAAAATCCTTGTATATACCTCCCACGCAAAGCTTCTGGTCAGCTTAGAACTCACTCCGGGATAGCTTTCTGCAATATTGCTATTGTCTAAAATACGAATATTCTTTGTAAAATCAAGACTTGTAATCTCTCTTGCCTGTAAAATATATATTTTCCTGTCTTTAATAGCAAACTCTATATCCATCGGCTTTCCAAAAAGCTTTTCTATTTTCTCTCCGGTTATTTCCAGTTCCTTTACAAGCTCTTCCAGGAAAACAAAAGCGTTTCCCTCTTTATATGTAGCCGTATCTTTATAATGATGATAGGTAATAGTTTCGGTCTTATCCTCAACTACATTGCTTCCAAGCCCTCTTCCTACTACAATCACCATCTCATTTAAGATTCCTTTGGGATTTGAAGTAAATAAAACTCCCGAGTATTCTGAATCCACCATTTCCTGAATTATAACACCGGATAGTTTATTTTCAGACTTTATCCCAAGTTTTTCTTCGTAGTACCTGTTTTTATAGCTCTCTATGACAGAGTTCACAGCGTTTTTTACTCCGGATCTTGGAACATTTAAAACAGTCAAAAACTGCCCGGCATAGGAAAACTTTTCACCATCCTCATGTGCATCATTTGAGCGAATGGCAAAAAGTTCCGAATCAAAATATGAAAAGTCGATTTCCTCTCCCGGATAGACTATTTTAAATTTAGGAACTTGAAAGCCGTTATCTTCTAAAACTTTTAAGTTCTTTGCTTTCATAGTTCTCTCCGGATCACATCACATATTCTCTCCACTTCAGATAATTCCAAATCAGGATATATCGGCAATGTCAAGATCTTCTTTGAGACATCAAGTGCAATAGGTGTTTCGTTTGGATCAAAGTTTCACTATAACATTCATAAGCATTTGTACATGGGTAAAAATACTTTCTTGCAAAAATATTTTCCTTTGCCAGTCTGTCATATAATTCATCCCTGTCGCCATTCTCAACAACTATCGGAAAATATGCATAATTGTATGTAGTATCATCATTGTATTTATTGAGCCTGAGTGCCTTTATATCTGAAAGTCGCTCTATATAAAGCTCACAAATCCTCTTTCTTTTTTCTATGTACTCAGAGAGATGTTTCATATTGCAAAGTCCCATAGCAGCCGCAAACTCATTCATCTTTGCATTACTACCCACATATGGAACATTTTCCTTATCCGCAATACCGAAGTTTTTCAAAAAATCCAAAGACTTTCTTCTGCCCTTATCTCTAAGAGCTATAGCACCGCCTTCTATGGTGTTAAATACCTTTGTTGCATGGAAGCTGAATACACTCATATCACCAAAATCCGCCACACTCTTTCCTTTATATCTCTCGCCAAAGGTATGTGCCGCATCATAGACTACATATAATCCATGCTTTTTTGCAATGCTTTCAATAGCTTCCACATCACATACATTGCCATATACATGTACAGGCATTATGGCTTTAGTATCTTTTGTTATAAGCTTTTCTATTCTTTCAGGATTTATGGTAAAATCATCTTCCTTGATATCACAAAAAACCGGCTTAAGTCCATTTCTTACTATGGCATGGGTGGTAGAGGCAAATGTAAACGGAGTTGTAATAACTTCACCTTCTATCTTTAAAGACTGTAATGCGAGCTCCAATGCCAGATGGCCGTTTACTGTAAGGACTATATCCATATCATCCATGAATTTACTTAAATTATCTTCAAGCTCATTATGTACATCACCCATATTTGTAAGCCAGGCACTCTCCCATATCTTATCTACATACTCAAGGAATTCCTCCTTAGGAGGCAATGTAGCCTTAGTGACAAATATTTTATTTTCTTCCTTCATACGCCTCCTTGTATATCTATTGGATTGTAAAATAAAGCCTATTTAACTTACAATACAGCGATCAGCCTCTCCACATCCTCATTATCTGTTGCCCAGCTTGTGCAAAATCTTATAACATGCTTTCCGTTTTGAAGAGTCTCCATAAAACCGAATCCAATATCTTTTGAAAGTCTCTCCCTTGTAGCATCGTCAACTACAATAAACTGTTGATTGGTAGGTGAGTCTATATAAAGTTCAAATCCCTTCTCAATCAAAGCCTTCTTTATCTTCATAGCGGCATCTACACCGTTTTTCCCAAGTTTTTTGTACAAACCGTTACTAAACAATGTATCAAACTGTATTCCGAGAAGTCTTCCCTTTGCCAATACAGCTCCAAAGAGCTTCATATTGGTAAAGAAATGTTTACTGAGTCCTTTATTTGTAAATACTATCGCTTCACCTATCAGCGCACCGCATTTCGTACCGCCTATATAAAATACATCACATAATCTTGCAATATCTTCCAAACCGGTATCACATTCACTGCTTCCAAGTGCATATGCAAGCCTTGCTCCGTCTATAAAAAGAGGAATATTATATTCATTACAAACCGATCTTATCTCTTCTATTTCCCTCTTTAAATATAAAGTTCCATACTCTGTAGGCTGGGATATATATACCATTCCGGGATACACCATATGCTCATGATTTACATCTGCGTAAAAATCCTTGCAAAATCTCTTTATATCATCTGCCGCAAGCTTACCATTCTTAGACTTCAATCCAAAGACCTTATGTCCGGTATTTTCTATAGCCCCTGCTTCATGTACCGATATATGTCCGGTATCTGCCGCAATTACACCCTCATAGTTTTTTAAAATACTTCCTATAACTATTTTGTTTGCCTGAGTGCCACCGCTTACAAAGAAAATTTCAGCATCGGCCTTTATAGCTTCTTTTATCTTTTCTTTTGCTAAAATACAAAATTCATCGCTTCCATATCCTGTCTGCTTTGATAAATTGCTTTCCTTTAATTTGTCTAAAATCTCGGGGGTTGCACCCTCGCTATAATCATTTACAAAATATAACATACTTCCTCTTAGTATTTTAATCCAGTAAAAAGTCGGACATAACCATATTGCTGAGGTCAAGTCCCTTTTCGGTCAGCCTTAAGTATGGTGAATTATATTCCATAAGTTTTAACATCATATTTCTCTTTATCTGTCTGTCAAATACTTCAAACATATCCACACCGAATCTCTCGTTGAACTCATGTCTGGATACACCTCTTGTAAGTCGTAGACCCAAGAACATAAATTCCTCCATATTTGCCTTGATGTCAAGTTCTTCCAGATCACAGTAAAGAGGTGTAATATCCTGCTGCATCTTTACACTCATATATTTTTTGTAATCTGATTCCACATGGAAACGTCTGTTCATCACATAACCTGAAGCACCTACTCCAAGACCAAGATAAGGAACTCCTGTCCAATAACCTATATTATGTCTGCACTCTCTTCCGGGCTTTGCATAATTGCTTATTTCATACCTTTCATATCCATGCTCTCTTAAAATATTTTTGTAAGAGCATACATCTCTCTGTCGATATTTTCATCCGGCAGCAGTAAACTTCCTTCCTCACTTCCGTACTTGTCAAAGAACGGAGTGTCAGGCTCTATTATAAGTGAATATGCGCTTATATGCTCAGGCTTTAGAGCACATACTCTTTTTAATGTAGTCTTATAGCTGTCAATTGTCTGATTCGGCAAACCGCTCATAAGATCTACATTTATATTTGTAAACCCATACTCTCTTGCAAGCTGATAGCTTTGTAAGAAATCTTTATAAGTATGTATTCTTCCAAGCTCTTTAAGCTCCTCTTCAATACTGCTTTGCAAACCGAAGCTTATCCTGTTAATTCCGGCCTTTTTGATATGCATTATCTTGCTCTTTGATAATGTCCCCGGATTGCACTCAATGGAAACTTCCGCATCGGTTTCAACTATAAAGTTCTCTCGAATAGCATTCATAATATCAAGTATCCAGATTCCGCTAAGTGTAGTCGGAGTACCTCCACCGATAAAAATTGAACTAACAAGATATTCTCCGTAATTTTGCCCCTGCGCTTTTATTTCCTCTATAAGCTGAGTAACATAGGCTTTCTTTTCTCCTTCATCCGCTCTGAAGGATAAGAAATCACAATACCTGCATTTTTCTTCACAAAACGGTATATGCACATATAATTCTAACTTTTTCATTGACATACTTTATCAATCCTCATCCAATTTAAGTACACTCATAAACGCTTTTTGAGGGATTTCAACATTTCCTATCTGTCTCATTCTCTTCTTTCCCTCTTTTTGCTTCTCCAAAAGCTTTCTCTTTCTTGAGATATCTCCTCCATAGCACTTTGCCAAAACATCTTTTCTCATGGCCTTAACGGTCTCTCTTGCTATTACCTTTGAACCTACTGCCGCCTGTATAGGAATCTCAAAAAGATGTCTCGGTATCTCCTCTTTAAGCTTCTCACACATCTTTCTGCCTCTTTCATAAGCAGAATCCGCATGCACTATAAATGACAGGGCATCCACTTCTTCCTTGTTTATCAAAATATCCAGCTTCACAAGCTTTGAAGGTACATAGCCCTTTAAGTCATAATCAAGTGAAGCATAACCTCTTGATCTTGACTTTAATGCATCAAAGAAATCATAGATTATTTCATTCAGAGGTAAATCATATTTTAAAATCGCACGATTCTCCTCAATATATTCCATACCAAGATAAATACCTCTTCTCTCCTGACATAGATTCATAATAGAACCCACAAATTCCTTTGTAAGCATTATCTCGGCAGAAACTATCGGCTCCTCCATATGCTCTATCTCTGAAGGATCAGGCAGATTTGAAGGATTGGTAAGTTCTATAACCTCACCGTTAGTTTTAAACACCTTATATACAACACCCGGTGCAGTAGTAACAAGATCGAGATTATATTCTCTCTCAAGTCTTTCCTGTATTACTTCCAAATGCAATAATCCGAGGGAAACCACATCTAAATCCAAATCCAAGTGCAAGCGAAGTCTCCGGCTCAAAGAAAAGCGAAGCATCGTTTAACTGCAGCTTTTCAAGTGCTTCTCTAAGGTCATTGTACTTTGCACCGTCTGCCGGATAAAGTCCGCAATAAACCATTGGTGTTACCTTCTTATATCCGGGCAATGCCTTTTTGCAAGGATTATTATTTAATGTAATAGTATCACCGACTCTGGTATCCTTTACATTCTTTATACTCGCTGTAATATAACCTACCATACCTGCAGAAAGCTCATCACATGGAATAAATTGACCTGCACCAAAATACCCTACATCAACGACCTCTTCAACAGCTCCTGTTGCCATCATTCTTATAGGATCACCTTTTTTTACACGGCCCTCTTTTATTCTGACAAATACTATTACTCCCTTATATGAATCATATATTGAGTCAAATATAAGTGCCTGCAAAGGTGCATTAGGATCCCCCTCCGGTGCCCGGAACCTTCGCAACTATTGCTTCCAAAACATCTTCTATATTCAGACCTACCTTGGCTGAAATTCTTGGAGCATCATGTGCCTCTATTCCTATAACATCTTCTATTTCGCTTGCAACCAAATCAGGATCGGCACTTGGCAAATCCACTTTATTTATAACAGGAAATACTTCCAGGTCATGATCAAGTGCCATATAAACATTGGCAAGTGTCTGTGCCTCTATACCCTGTGCCGCATCTACTACAAGTATGGCACCGTCACAAGCAGCCAAAGACCTTGAAACCTCATAGTTGAAATCCACATGTCCCGGTGTGTCTATAAGATTGAATATATATTCATTACCGTCATTTGCCTTGTAAACAGTTCTTACCGCCTGACTCTTTATGGTAATTCCTCTTTCTCTCTCGAGGTCCATATTGTCAAGAACCTGAGACTGCATCTCCCTGCTGGTCAAGAGTCCTGTCTTTTCTATAATTCTGTCTGCAAGTGTAGACTTGCCATGATCTATATGTGCAATAATACAAAAATTTCTAATTTTACTTTGATCAACAATCATCTTTTCTTCCTATCATTAAACCTTGAATAATAATGCTTATAATAACATTTTTTCAGCATTCTTACAATAATAGTGGGAAATGAAGCGCTTATTACATGGCGTACATTATGTCAATATACAGCTTACATGAATCAAAGAGCTGTGAGAGCTTTACATATTCATTTTCCCTGTGTACCACCGATAAATCTCCCGGTCCTATAATTACAGGTATAAGTTCATTTTTTATAAGCATACTTGCATCCGTAGAGCCTGTAAAAGTGTCAAACTCGGGATCTATGCCTAGCTTTTTTAATGTGGCTTCTATAGTCTTTATAAGTCTATCTTCCCTTGATGTATCCCATGATGTTCTCATATCGGCTATCTCATATGTAGCATCAAAATGAGAATTTTCAGCTTTTATTTCATCTATAAGTTCATCCAACTTTTCCCATATATGCTCAGGCTTATGTCCTACCTGCAGTCTGGCATCCACTGTAAACACACATCTGTCAGGCACTACCTGCGGCTCCACACCTGCGTTTATAGCTAATGTTCTCCAGAAGGTATCAGGATACTCTTTAAATTCAGTGTTCTTTATCTTTTCTATAAGCTTTATCGCAAGATATATGGCATTTTCACCCACACCCTTTTGTGAACCGTGAGCAGTCATACCATGTACACAGACATCAGCCCATGTTCTACCCTTTTGACGATTACATATCTTCATATCCGTAGGCTCACATACAATAAGATATTTTGCATTATCAAACACCTTATTTTGATATAATGCCTTTGATCCCTTCATAAAGTTTTCTTCATCTATGGTAGCCGCAATTATTATATCTCTTTCGGGAATAATATTATGCCTTTTTAAAAGTATCATGGAATATATAGCACTTATCAGTCCGCTTTTCATATCGGCACTTCCTCTGCCATATAATTTTCCGTCCTTTATAGTGGATTTAAACGGCGGTGTATTCCATCTTTTTATCTCATCATCAGATACCGGAACCACATCCATATGACCGGTAAAAACAATAGCATCCTTATTTGTTTTTCCGCTAAGCTTTGCAATAATATCATATCTTCCCTCTTCCACCGGTACACTAAAATACTCAATACCGTTTTGCTTTAGCAGACTTTCCACATACTCACACATCGGCTTTTCATTTCCTTTTGGGTTTGTACTGGGTATGTCCACCGCTTTTGAAAATATGTCTACCAGCTCTTTTTCATCTATCAAATCAAAAATACTTTCCATAATATTTATTCCTTTAATTCATCAATATTCTTATTATACAGATTAAAATATATTCCCTCTTTATTCATCAGCTCTTCATGTGTACCTGACTCTTCTATACCGTTTTCTGTCAGTACCAAAATCTTGCTTGCATTTCTTATAGTTGAAAGTCTATGTGCTATTGTAATTGTGGTTCTGCCTTTACTTAGTATTTCAAGCGACTGCTGCACTATTGCTTCAGAATTATTATCAAGTGCTGAAGTCGCCTCATCAAGTATAAGTATCGGTGGATTTTTCAGGAACACTCTTGCTATACTTATTCTCTGCTTTTGTCCACCTGAAAGCTTTGTACCACGCTCTCCTATATATGTATCAAACTTATCCGGAAGCTCCATAATAAATTCATAGGCACCCGCCATCTTGGCGGCTTTCTCTACATCCCCAAAACTTGCATCCTTCTTTCCGTAAACTATATTTTCATATATAGTTCCTGAGAACAGATAAACTTCCTGTTGTACTATTCCTATATTATCTCTCAAAGACTTTTGCTTAATATCTCTTATATCTGTGCCGTCTATATATATTGCACCTTCAGTAACCTCATAAAATCTCGGTATAAGATTAGATATGGTTGTTTTACCTACACCTGAAGAACCTACGATCGCAATATTTCACCTTTATTTATTGAAAAGCTTATATCATCAAGTACCTTTGCATCACTGTCAGGATATGCGAAACTTACATTCTCAAATTCTATATCTCCGTATACATCCGTTAATACCTTCGCATTTTCCTTATCTACTATATCATTCTTTACATCCATTATCTCAATAAATCTTTCAATGCCTGTCATTCCTCTTTGGAACTGCTCCATATAGTCAACTATTTTCTTTACTGTATTTAATAGCATATTTATATACAGTGTATAAAGAAACATATCTCCCGCATTTATTTTTCCGACCTTCATATAATAGCTTCCAAGTACTATAACTGTCAGATACATAATGCCGTCAAATATCCTGTATACCACCTGAAAGTTTGACATATGTTTGTAGAACTCTTTTTTAATATCCAAAAATCTCAAATTTTCTTTATGAAACTTCTTTACTTCCAGCTCTTCATTTGCAAATGATTTTACAACCTTTGCACCCAGAATATTATTTTCAATACCTGAATTGATTTCACCTACATGATTTCTTTGTTCCTTTTGTGCCTTTCTCATATGGTTATTGGTGGAAGACATAAAGAACACCATTATAGGTATCATAATAAATATGGTAAGTGTAAGAGTTATATTTATATTTATCAGTATTACAAATGAAACTACAAGTTTTACAACTGCTATAAAAAACTCTTCCGGACAGTGATGTGCAAACTCTGTAACATCAAACAGGTCGGTAGTAATTCTTGATAATATCTGACCTGATTTATTTGTATTGTAGTAGGAATAGGGGAGTTGCTGTATATGAGAGAAAATATCATATCTCATATCCGTTTCTATCTGTGCCCCCATCACATGACCTATGTTTTGCATATAGTAGTTTGCTATGGTATCCACTACTCTGAGTAAAACAAATATTACTCCCAGTGTAAGTATAAGTTTTACTGTCAAAAGTCCTAAATTCTGTCTGGCAGTATTTGTCAGATACCTGAGTATTATCGGCAACACCAGATCACACATGGTTGAAAAACCCGCACATATAAGATCAAGTATCAGTGTAGGATAATACTTGCCGTAATATGGTAAAAATCTCTTTAGCAAATATAAATTTGTATAAGTTTTTTTCATAAGATCTCCTTCTTTAATCTATAGTTATATAATTAGTATACACAATAATAATTTCACAACATTTTTTTAGTATAGCACCTTTTTAGAATAAGAAAGAACTCTAATTTTATACGAATATATTTGTCCTTCAACTTATAAAAAAAGGCAGCCTATGCTGCCTCCATTAATTTTTCTATTTTTATTTTTATATTTTTTTAAAATCTTTCGCACTCATACCTGCTCTGATTGCCGCTTCATCAAGACTCAGTATTCCATCCTTTACCAAGGATATAAGCGTATTTATGGTACCTTCCAGCCTTCCTTTTTCTATTCCCCTGGCCTCCACTCTATCCAGTACTTCACACATATTAACCTTCTCCTTTCCCTTCAAATCTGTTAGCTCCGATCATTTAGGATCTTTATTCTTATCCCCTACAACCCAGTAGTCACATATTTTACCGCCTGATGCCAATGTGCTTTCTCTATGTAATATGCCTCTTCCTTTCTTAAACATAAGATGATCGATATCACAGCACATCGGTAACAGGTCCAGATAGCCGTTATCTCTGGCAAATTTCAATGGGGCATCTTGTGAAGTGATAGTAAAAGCCGTCTCTGTGAAGTTCCTCATCAAAATTAAAGTCCCAAGTTTTATCCTTATACTCCGGATGTTTATCTGCCCAATCCGCCACTTTATGCATCCTGTCGGAAAACCTTTTCATATCTTTAGGATTATTTAAATCAAAACTGCCTTTGAGTTTACCAATCAATTTGTTATTTAAAAATTCAACAATGATCTCATTAAAATCATCTGCACTGAAATCTCCTGCCCTGCACACAGCCATAAAAACATATGCTGAATAAATATTGCCGGCCATAGGGTTGTTAGAGCCTATATCCTCAGTATTCTCAATCATTTGTTTGTATAAACCACGAGCCTTTTTCAAACTTTCTTCAGTCTTATCCTTACCGAATTTTCTTATCATAGGTTTTTTTAATAAAAAACTTATTAAACTAAAATATACCCCCTTATATTTCATTAGACCCCCTTTAAACTTTTTCACAAGTTGATTTTGCAACATTCACGTCCAAGCCTAAAACTTAAAATATTTAAGTTAGGTTTTTCTAATCAATATCATTTTATCACTTTCATACAGGCTTTTCCATATTTTAGAGTATACAAAAGTAAAATAAAATGACGTGTAAAATTATTCTTCTATTTTACACGCCATGATTTTACTGATTTGTAAATGCTGTTTGTAAATTATTAAGTTCCAAAACGGCAGGTGCTTCTCTAAAGTTTTGATATGCAAAGATTCCAAATCCGGGAAACCTCTCCGGTTTCTCTTGCAGCCTTTACCTGTCTTAGTAAAATATCATTATATCTTAACCATTCTGAAACTGCATTGCCGTCCTTTATATCCTTTCCGGTTCTGTAAAGTCCAAGACCTATATAAAGCTTTACATTGCTGTTACTCTTTCTCTTTAAATCCACCCAGCTGTTTAAACAATTTATATATGAATGCGGTGCCAATATACCGGTTCTTGTTTTTGCTTCAAAACCATGGTATAGCTGTGGCATTATATAGTCAATATATTCATTTGATACCATCCATTTATCAATATCCACGAAATATGATTTATCACTTCTAAGATTTGATAAAAGCGCTACAGGACTGATTCCAAAAACCGCCTGAGGACGAGCCTCATGTACCGCCTTATATACATCTTTTACAAGCATTGACACATTTTCTCTTCTCCACTGTGTAATACCTAAACTGCTGCCTGAAGCATCATATTCCGCCTTGTCAAAACTCTTTGCCGGATCACCGTCATTTAATGATGGATAAAAATAATCGTCAAACTGTACACCGTCAATGGCATAGTTTTTACAAATTTCACTGATTGAATTTACAAGATAATTTCTAACCTCTGCACTTGATGGATTCAGATAATAACTACCCTCATGTAATAATACATTCCTCTGTTTTGAAGGATCTTCCATCCACTGCTTCACTATCGAGTTATCCGGTATATTTTTCATCATAGAATTGGTAACTCTGTAAGGGTTTACCCAAGCATGAAATGAAAGTCCCTGTTTGTGAGCACTCTCAATCATATACTCTAAAGGATCAAAATCAGCAGACGAATCTTTTGTGACCATAAACTTTGACAATGGAAAAGATTTTAACTTCTGACCGTAGCTGTCCGAATGACTGTGCACATGACAAAATATAGCATTCATTCCACGATTTTTTATATCTGCCATAACTTGATCTGCACGTTTCTTAAATGCTTCAACATCTGACGGCATCTCACTCCAATCAATATATGAAAACCATACTCCTCTAAGTTCTTTTTGCTCTGTAAATGTGCTTTTAACTGTACCGTTTCTCTTTACGGGTGTAACCGCCGCATAAACTTGCAAAGAAGCCAAAGTATTTATCACCAATAATATAGCTACCAGTTTACCGATCAGTCCACTAAACCACGTTCTCTTCATCTCCATCTCGCTCTCTATTTTTTCAATATAATAAAATCATTTAATATCATACTATAGCTAAGATAAAAAACCAATATCAACTTCCTTAAAGACTGATTACAAATACTTTTATCTAAGTTTCACTTCTATAGCACCCATTTTTGATGTTTCAAATATAATACAACCGCTTTCTTTTAATGTCTCTATTGTTTCAGGGCTTGGATGTCCGTAGTGATTGTTTTTTCCACAAGAAATAACTGCATACTTAGGGCTTACATTTTCTATAAAGGCTTTCAGCGAAGAATTCTTTGAGCCGTGATGAGCCACCTTTAATATATCCACTTTTCCTATATCAAAATAATTTAATATGCTCTCCTCACTGCTTTTACCTATATCCCCTGTAAATAAGAGTCTTTTCCCATAAGTCTCTATAACAAATGTCTGACTTTGCTCATTCACATTTTCCTTATCCGATTTATCAGGCCATAGACAATCTATCTTTAAATTTTTTCTTTCAAAACAATCACCCATACTCAAATATCTTATATCACATCCCGCCTCCTTTGCCTTTTTCTTTAATTCATCATAGGACTTATCTTTCATTGCCTGATACGGAAGAAACATATTCTCTATTTTTATATCTGTTTCAAGTAAATACAGTATTCCGCTTATATGATCAATATCAGAGTGTGTGATAAAGCTCATCTCAATATCGTCTACTCCCTTATATAAAAGAAAAGGCTCCATGCTGTATTCACCCAAAGAAGGCTTTGAAGTGCTGCCGCCATCTATCAATATATCTAAATCGTCAATATGCATATAAATACCGTCACCCTGTCCTACATCCAGATACACAACACTTTCAGTTTTTAAAAAAGGATATAAAACAAGAACCGCAAATATAGAAAATAAAAGATATATTTTTCTACCCCTTAATACAGATATTGCAATTATTAAAAGCAGTAAAATATAATAGATGAGCATCTGCCAAAGCTTCGGTCTGCCAAATACAATACTGTGATATGGCAGATGATTTGTGACAGTACAAAGAAGATCATAGAATCTCAAAATCAAAACAGTAAATACACTTACATATTTATATAAAATCGTTCTCAATATATTTAAAAGTAAAGAAAGCATTGAAGAATAAATCACGAAACTCATAAGAGGTATAACTGCAATATTTATTAAAAATGCATACATAGGAAATATGTAAAAATAATATAATGTAATCGGCAATGTCAAAAGTTGAATGCCGATGCTGACAACAAAGGTTTCAAACAGATTTTGTTTATAATCAATCTCCTTTTGCTTTTCCTTTGATTTAAACCTTTTTATAATAAATGCAATCGGTCCTCCAAGACTTAAAACTGCTGAAAAAGAAAGCTGAAAACTTAATCCGAAAGGCTCAAACGGTGAGATAAGGCATATTGCTACCGCACTGATACTAAGTGCGGATATAATACAATAACTTCTTCCCAGTACGTCAGCAACAAAATAAAGTATAAGCATAGTACTTGCTCTTACAATACTAACACCATCACCTACCAATAAGCCGTAAAACAACAAAAATAAACTCGCAATACTTGCTGAAAGGAAAAAGCTTCTTTGAAGTATTTTTCTGAGAATTTTGTATATTCCTATACCAAACAATGAAACATGAAGTCCTGAAATAGCCAGTATATGTGCTATTCCGCTTCTTTGGTAGAGTTTATAAGTATCTTTATCAAGTTCTCCTCTCATCCCAAGTATAATCGCTTTTATAAACCCGGCTCTGTCAGACTCAAAAGTATCATCTATTTTTATGTTAAGGTATTGTCTGATTTCAAAGAAAAACTCCCCCGGCTTATCATAGCTTTTATCCACCACCCTATAGTCTGTTACCGACATTTTAATATATATGCCCTTTGTTCTATAATAGCTTTTTGCATCAAATTCTCCCGGATTGCTACCTCTGCTTATCTCTTCTGACTTCCCCTCAAACTCCACCCTATTTCCGATACGGATATCATTTAAAAAGATTTCTTCCTTCAGATAGTATATTACTCCATCACAGAATATAATTATCTTATCATCCTTAAAAGTAATATTCTTAACCTTTCCACAAAAAGATACACTTTCTCCCGTCTTGTCAACATTTTCTATAAAGTTGTTCATATATCGGATTTCATATTTGATTCTTAAAATAAAGATATTAAAGACAATAAAAAAATATTAGAATATAAATTATTTTTTTAAATTTATGATTTTTTTGAATTTCAGAATAATTAAGACCACGGCTGCGATGGTCATTCCCACCGCAAGCCGGTATATACTGAAATAATACCCTAAAAGCTCTCCAAGCAAACAGGCCATTACTATAAGTACACATGGTCTTTTCATTTTTAATCCTCTTTTAGATAATCAAGATTTCTCTCTACAGATGTTCCCAAAGATATAGTATTATATTTTTTATCTGATTTACCGTTTACAAGTATCTGAACACGGCTTATATTCGGCAATTCCGAAAGTGAATCAACTATTGAGTATATTGTTATACTGTCAAGCACATCAGGTATTGCATTAAGAAAAGCTTCATCAAAATTTACATAACAAATACCCTCATTCATTGTAACACTTACAACCTTTGTATCACTCGGTATAGTTGCCTTCAATCCCCCTGTCTCAGGACCTTTTATAAGTTCATCAACTATAATTCTCTCTTTTGATGTATTAATATCATAAAATACATCCCTCGTTTCAGTCACGAGTTTTGTACCGGCTTCATCTGAGAAATAAAGTAAAAGTGTAGCTTTTTCAAAACTGTTTATATTTGATACACTGTTTATAAAATTGTTGGCACTGATAAGTCCTACATTTTCTCCCAAGGCATTTACAAGTGACTGATCACCTGAACGAATACTTATATATTCAATACTTTCCAGCTGAGTAAGTGTCTTTGCCAAAGCTGCCCTTGCAAGTATTTCTCTGGTTGCATCCATTCCCTGATAGTTGGTATCAAAGTTTAAGTACAAAATATTGCCATCTATATCAAAGCCTTTATAAGTTACCTTATCAGGCAATGCGCTCATTGCCTCCAGATTATCCGGCACTTTAAGGAAGTGCATCATCAATTCCCTAACCAGCCCTTCAACATCATCCTTATTTGAAGATGCGCTGTATCTGCTCTCTACGAGATTATTGATATTTGTATTTATATAATAAATATTGTACTCATTTTCAGCAAGAGGCTCTATATCTTTTTTCTTACAAGATACAAGTGTTATAGAAAAAAGTATTATTACAATCAATAAGAATCTGTTTTTCACTTCTTATCCCTCCTTTTAACATGATTTAGAGGAATTCTGACTGTAAACATAGTTCCCTCACCCTCTTTGCTGGAAACCTTTATAATACCGTCATGTAGATGTACTACATTTCTGGTAATGGCAAGTCCCAATCCCGTGCCACCGGTCTGTCTGGATCTTGCCTTATCTATACGGTAAAATCTTTCAAATATAAGATCTTGATATTCAGGAGCTATTCCGTCTCCGGAATCCTTCACCTTGATATAGAAGAACTTGTGATCCGCATCAATACTTACCTTTACAAATCCGCCATCCTTATTATATTTAATGGCATTTTCTATAAGATTATTTATGGCAAGTGACAACTTTGTTTCATCTACATCGGCACTCACCTCTCTTATTGTCTCAAAAGTCATCTCTATATCACGCTTTTGCGCTATAGGCCTAAGTCTCTTTAAGATCTGTTTTATAAGCTGGTTTATATCCACCTGTTCGGTTACCAAAGTTGTAGCCGCCTTATCAAGTTTAACCAAAGACAGAAGATCGTCTATTATCTTTGCCTCTCTGTCTATTTCATCTGAGATATCCTGCATAAACTCCGCATACATCTCATTAGGTACATTTTCCATACTCATCAAAGAATCCGCCAAAACTCTTATAGATGTGATAGGTGTCTTTAGCTCATGAGATACATTTGCCACAAACTCATCTCTGGATTTGTCTGCATCCTGCAACTTTGCGAGCGTGGTGTTGATATTTTCTGAAATAGATTTTGTAAGCTGATACTCATTATGTTCTATCTTTTGATCCAGCTTACCGTATCCAATGCTTGCTATATCGTCTCTCAGATTTATAAGAGGCCTTAGTAATCTGCCTCCCGTTATCACGGAGAACACAACCACTATTGCCGTTAAAGTTATATACAAAAACCGCTCTGTATTACCTACATTTTCCGCTACCGTAACAAAATTTTCGGTAGATGCGATAAACATCAATACTCCGTCTATATTTTGATTATCTATAGTCTCATATATCGGCATGGTCTGAAGTATATATGATTTTTTCTTATTGTATATATTTGTATTTGTACCGTTAAATGTGCCTATTATCTCCGGAGAAATATTTATCTTACCTGTTGCCAGATTAAAGGTGTCTTCTATAGTCGTATATGATTTATCTATTATAACTATTCTACCATTATATATATCAGCTACAGTGTCTATCTCAGATCTGATCACATCCCTGTCTTGCGGATTCCTTAAAAAGTTTCCTCTTGTAAGCTTATTACTGAGCATAAGGCATTTTGTTTGCAGCTCAATTTTTCTGGCATCCACTCTTGAAGAAAAATTGGTACGACTTACTATACCACCATATATGAATATCGGAAGAACACCAAAGAGTACGAATACTACTGATAAAAGTATCCTTAAACTTATAGGTGGCATTTTAAATCTGTTTTTTTTCTTTTCAACATCCATAAACTTAATTGTTACTTGACTTTCTTGCCGCCGCAATAGCTACTGTCCCGGGTCCTATATGTGTTGCCACTGAAAGTGAAAGATTTACTACCTCTACCTTTCCATAAACCGGCTCAATCTCCGCAGCAAATTCATTGGCAAAATCAAGTGCATCATACTGTGCTATCATTACTCTGGAATCCTTAGCATCAGGATCACCCATTCTCTCCGCAAGATCTTCTTTCAATGCCTCAAGCATTATCTGCTTTGCCTGTTTAAATGTTCTTGCTTTTCCATATGCATCTATCTTTGATTCATGAATTTGTAACACAGGTTTTATCTTTAAAAACGAAGCAAGTGCAGCTGCCATAGGTGTAATTCTTCCACCCTTTTTAAGGTATTTCAAATCACTTACCATTACATAGATTCCTGCTTTACCTGCATCGGCTTCAAGCTTTTCCTTGATTTTTTCAGGTGATAATCCCTCTTTAATCATTTCTAATGCATCAAGTCCGGCACTGATCTGTGTAATAGATATTCTCTTATTGTCCACTACAAATACTTTTCCAAAGAACTCATCCTCATGCGACAACATTATTGCAGTATCACATGAACCTGAAAGACCTGATGTCATAGGTATATGTATTACATAATCATTCTCTTTTAAAGCTCAGTCCATAAATTCATTACCTCTTCCGGTGAAGGCTGTGATGTCACTATATCCGCACCGTCTTTTTGTAATCTTAAAAATTCTTCCTGTGTAATATCCTTGCCATCCAGATACTCCTTGCCGTCTATCATAAACGGCATAGGTAAAATATGTATGCCAAGTTCTCTTGCCTCTTCCTTTGTTAAACCACTGTTACTGTCCAATACAACTGCTGTACTCATTAGCCTCTATCCTTACCCTTTGCTATTTCATCTATTACATTATTTTTTATCATATCATCTATGATATCATCGCCGCTTTTTTCTTCATCCGCTTCCATTTTTGCATGCACCGCATAAACTACGCAGACAAAGGCAAGTATCAAAATCAATAATGTCAATCTGATCATTTTACCACCTCTCCAATAATTCTGAGCGCATTTTTATATGTTATATTTTCGATAAGACTTGCACTAAATCCTTCCCTTTCCATCGCATCTATCAAGTGTATTGTTCCGCCTGCATCTTTCCATTCTAAGATATCACTGAAGCCGTCATAGTCCGAGCCAAGAGCTACAAACTCGCTTCCTCCTACATTTACCATATATTTTAGCATATCTATAGTATCGTCTATGTAAGCTTTTCTTTCTCTGTTTGAAAAGTTCCTTGATAAAAATTCAGGATAAAAGTTAAGACCTGAAATACATCCCTTATTTGCCATCTTCTTTATCATATCATCAGTCAAATTTCTGGGATGATCACATACCGCTCTGGCATTTGAATGACTGGCAACAAACGGCATTTTTGCCATATCAATTATATCATAAATTCCCGCATCTGAAAGGTGTGAAACATCAACTATCATCCCCAGTTCTTCCATCTTTTCCACAACCTCAAATCCGAAAGGCTTAAGACCGTTTTCTTTATCCGGAATATATCCTACACATTCACCGTTTTCTATCAGTCTTTTATTTCCAAAGCCTATAGAATTTTCAAAATTCCATGTAAGAGTCACCATCCTTACGCCTCTTTTGTAAAAGTGTATAAGATTGTCTATACTCCCCTCTATCGCCTCACCCTCTTCTATCGTAAGGAAAGCTGATATCTTGTTGCCGTCTTTATTTTTTTGAATATCGCTGTAACTTTTGGCAAAAGCAATATCTGATGAATTTTTCTCTATTTCCTGTTCATACAGATCAATTAATTCATTAACATATTTATAAGGCGAATCTACTTCTTTTAAACATGTAAACATGGCAAAACATTGTAAGAGTACATCTGATTTCTTTAGCTTATCTATATCTATCATCAGACTGTTTTCTCTTAAACTCATGCCCTTGTTTTTATATATTTCACTGATTGTATCGCAATGTAAATCAATTATCATATTTCCCCTTTTTGCAAATCCTTATGCCACCATTTTCCTGATATGAATCTATATGCAAAGTTTGAAGATCTGAATATCCAGTCTATAATCATTGCACACCATACACCTATCGCTCCTATATGAAAAACATTGGCTATAAAAAGTGATGTTGCCAATCTGAATACCGCCATGGAAAACAAACTTACTGTCATAGTAAACTTTACATCATTTCCGGCTCTTAGAGCATTTGGAAGTATAAAGCTTATAGGCCATAAAAATACTGCCATTCCCATATGTATCCATACCAATATAGCAGTCAACTCCTTTGTAGCATCAGATACATTGTATATGGAAATAACGATATTCTGAAATCCCAATATAAATATAGTTGGAATGAGGATCACTATATATCCGATTAGCATAAGCTTCTTCACATAGTATCTTGCTTCTTTGTAGTCTCCGGCTCCGACACATCTTCCTATAACTGTAATCATCGCAATACTTATGGCGCCACCCATGTTTACTCCCAAACCGTCCAGATTATTGGCTATGGCATTTGCCGCTATCTCTACCCTTCCGAAGTTTGAAATAATAGACACCACTGCAACCCTTCCCATCTGGAAAAGTGAATTTTCAATTCCTGAAGGTATTCCGATATACAGTATTCTTTTCATGAAATCTATTCTAAGTTTGAATATTTCTTTTATCTTCAAATACACTATTGCGTTTTTATTTGTTGATGCCAGCACAGTAATAGCAATTGCAGCCACTCCTCTTGATATAACACTTGGTATTGCAACTCCCGCTACTCCCAAATGAAGTACAAAGATTCCTATGGCATTACCCACCACATTTATTATATTCATAAGTATGCTGACCTTCATTGAAGTCTTTGCATCCCCGATACTTCTGTATATGGCCGCACCCGAATTATATATCGCCAGCATAGGAAAGCTTATCGCAGTTATTATAAGATACTGTTTACTTGCGTCAAATACCTCATTATCTATATTTCCAAAAAGCAAAGATATAAGAGGATGTGCAAATACTACGGTAAATACTGTTATAATAAGTGAAACAGTAAAAGTCATAAGTTCAAGCTGGGCTGCCGCAATACAGGCATCCTCATTCTTCCTCGCACCTATAAACTGGCTTATTATTACAGCACCTCCGGTAGCAAGTGCCGCAAGTAAAGATATAAGTACATTATTTACCATATCAACAAGTGACACTCCCGATACGGCTGCCTCACCTGCAAAGCTCACCATAACAGTATCTGACATTCCAACCATAACAGCCAGAAATTGCTCTATTATCAATGGAATTATTAATAGCCTCAGATCCTTATTGGTAAAAAGCTTTCCGACATATTTTTTATTATCCTGTCCCATATATTCTCCGATTGAGTATTTCTTTACAAGTTTTCACTCACCAATAAATACCCTGAGTGTGGTTCTATCTCCAAACTCAAATGTCCGCTGTCATTAAAATATGTCACCCTTCCGACATTGTATCCTGTAGAGTTTGTACATATAACTCTGCTTATAGCCGCATTGTCTCTCATTCCTGTAAGATACAGTGGAATATCTACTTTCTTTTTTTCTCTTCCGGTATGAATTATAATTACAGATATATTATCCTTGGAAACTCTGGCATAGCCTATCATACCGTCTTTGAAATCAACTTTATCAAAGAGCCATGTCTTAACTCTTTTCTGATCCTGTGCCATCTGTTCATATATCTGTGATACTCTAAAAGTTCAAGATTTTCATTTCCCCACGGATATGTTCTTCTGCTGTCAGGATCTGTAAATCCGCATGCTCCAACCTCATCGCCATAGTATACTGTAGGTGCACCTGGCAAAGTGACAAGCATCATTATAGCCTGTCTCATAACTTCAAGCTTTACACCTTCACTTGCATCCTCGGATCTATGAGTATTTATTCTTCCAACAATACCGTTTGTTCTTGTTAGAAATCTTGAATGATCATGATTTGAAAGCTGAATCATAGATACAAGTGCCACATCATAATGCATCTTTCCAAGAGCATTCTTTAGCATCATAAAGAATACATCCGCATTTCCTTTAAGACTCATATCCTCTCTGTCCGAGTGTTTTTCTAAACCTGTTAAAAACCAGCTTACAGGCTCCATAAATCCGTCATAATTCATTACTCCGTCCCAGCACTTACCATCCAGCCAAAAGCTCGGATCTCCGTAATGCTCGGCAAGAATAACTGCATCCTTATTTACGGATTTTACCGCTTCTCTAAACATGGTCCAAAACTTATGATTAAATTCTTTTGTATAGCCAAGATCAGCCGCTACATCAAGCCTCCAACCGTCTACATTAAATGGTGGTGATATCCACTTCTTTGCTATTCTAAGTATTTCATCGACGAGTTTATGACTGTTTTCATAGTAGAGCTTCGGTAAAGTATCATGCCCCCACCAGCCGTCATATTCCGTTCCGATAAAGTTAAAATATGATCTGAATTCACTTTCTTTTGACCAGTATGCGCCTATCGGATATTCTTCATCTGCTCTTTTATAGATGCCTTCTTTGTCCATCCATTTATTAAAAGAACCGCAATGATTAAATACTCCGTCTATAATTACTTTAATATTTCTTTTATGAGCTTCATTTACAAGTTTTACAAATAATTCATTACTTGCTTCAAGATTTTTTCTACTTGTAACTCTTTTTACATACTTTGTGGCATTTTCATTATTACTGTCAAACTCACCCAACACACCGTTTGCATCATCCACTATTTTACCGATATGAGGATCTATATAGTCATAGTCCTGAGTATCATATTTATGATTTGAAGGAGATACAAATAGAGGGTTAAAGTATATTACCTCAACCCCAAAGTCCTTTAAGTAGTCCAGTTTTTGTAAAACGCCTTCCAAGTCTCCGCCATAGAAATATCCCACATCAAAGTTTGAAGGATACTCATTCCAATTTTCCTTATGTTTTACAGGTAAACCTATATATATGTATTCATCATCCACAACATCATTTGTTTCATCTCCACGATTAAACCTATCGATAAAAATCTGATACATTAAAGCTCCCTTTGCCCAATCAGGCAAAGAGAAATCTTTATTGTATTCAAACAATGTGTCTTCTTTTAAATAATCGGTAATTCCGAATCTTGTATAAAAGAGAGTTCTTCCACCCTCATTTATTTTAAAATAATATTTGAAATAACCTACATCATTCAAATCAGCGTAGTAATAATCAAAGTATTCGCTTGAACGAAGCATTTCCATCTTTGACTCACTACCGTCAAAATGATTCACCAGAAATATCTCCGGCTTATCATCCTTAAAAACCCTTATCTGTATTCTTATTTCCTGTCTATTTTTAAGGTTTTGTAATGATATATAATCCGTCGTTTCATCACTAAAAATACCTTCAATATTCATTTAAAATAATGCCTCAAATTCTTCAAAACCTATCTTTTCTTTTTCTATAAGAAGCTTCGCACATGACTCAAGCACATACTTTCTCTTCAATATTATCTCTTTCGCCTTTTTGTAGCAGTCATTGATAATATTTCTGACCTCTTCATCGATCATGCTTGCGGTTTCTTCGCTATACCCCTTGGTCTGACCAAAGTCTCTTCCTATGAAAATTTCATCACCTTCATTACCGTAATTTACAAGTCCGGCTCTCTCATTCATACCAAACTCCATCACCATTGCCTTGCAATCTTTGTTGCCTGCTTTATGTCTGAACTTGCGCCTGTTGTAATGTCTCCGAAGATGATCTCTTCCGCTATTCTTCCGCCAAGACTTACCATGATATCATTTATCATCTTGGACTTTGTGTTAAACATCTGATCCTCACCCGGTAGAGGCATGGTATATCCTGCGGCACTCACACCTGTAGGTATAATTGAAATAGTATGCACAGGTCCTACCCCGTCAAGTTCTCTGAAAAGTATAGCATGCCCTGCCTCATGATATGCAGTAATTGCTTTTTCTTTTTCACTTACTATTCTGGATCTCTTCTCCGTACCGATTCCAACTTTTATAAATGCTCTGCTTATATCAGATGATGAAACATATGCCTTTCCTTCTCTTGCGGAAAGTATTGCCGATTCATTCATCAAATTTTCAAGATCTGCACCTGTAAATCCCGATGTCTGCCTTGCTACTTCATGTAAGTTTACATCATCACCCAAAGGTTTTGATGAAGCATGTATCTTCAATATTGCTTCTCTTGCCGCCACATCAGGTCTGCCTACTGCAACTTTTCTGTCAAATCTTCCCGGTCGAAGGAGTGCCCGGATCCAAAATGTCTACACGGTTTGTCGCAGCCATAACTATGATGCCCTGATTTCCCGCAAATCCATCCATCTCCACAAGAAGCTGGTTTAAGGTCTGCTCTCTTTCATCATGACTTCCTCCAAGTCCCGATCCTCTTCTTCTACCTACTGCATCAATCTCATCTATAAAGATAATACATGGTGCATTTTTCTTTGCATCTTCAAAAAGATCTCTGACTCTGCTGGCTCCGACACCAACAAACATCTCCACAAAATCGGAACCCGATATCGTAAAGAAAGGTACTCCCGCCTCACCGGCTACCGCCTTGGCTAACAGCGTCTTTCCGGTTCCGGGAGGTCCCACCAATATAATTCCTTTTGGAATTCTGGCACCAAGTCTTGTGTACTTGCCCGGATCTTTTAAAAAGTCTACAACTTCAGCCAGTTCCTCTTTCTCTTCCTCAAGTCCTGCCACCTTTGTAAAGTTTATATTTGCAGCCTTTACAATTCTTGCTCTGCTCTTACCGAAGTTCATCATCTTATTATTGCCGCCACCGCCGCCTGCTGCAATCTTTCCGTTCATATACATGACAAAGAACATTACCATAATGGCTGCAAGTAATATCGGTAATATTGTGTTTGTAAACACGCTCTCTCTCGGAACATCGTCTAAGATATAAGTTATATCCTTAGATTCCATTTTCTTGATGAAATCATTTACATCAGATATAAATAATGTACTTCAGCTTTTCCGTATTTATCTTGATTATTGAAGTAAATTATAGCCTCACCGGTAGGAGTCTGTGAATTCTGTCTTATCTCGATCAATTCAATATTATTTTCTTCAATTACGCTGTTAAACTCAGCCGAGTTCAGTTTTGTAATACTGAGCTGATTTCCCATATTAAAAATCAACCATATTACAAGTGCTACAACAAAAAGTAAGAAAAACATTCTTACCGGATTATCTGATTTTTTCATTTTTCTCCAATCTAGTCTGAAAGTTCCATAACCCCTATATAAGGAAGGTTTCTGTATCTCTGGTCATAATCAAGTCCGTATCCGACTACAAACTTATCCTCTATTTCAAAACATACATAGTCTACAGTAACATCTTTTTCTCTTCTGGAAGGCTTATCTAAAAGAGTACAAAGCTTTATAGACTTCGGTCCTCTCTTCTCCAATATATCAAGAAGATATGACAAAGTATTGCCCGAATCAATAATATCCTCTACCACAAGTACATCTTTACCGGCTATACTGTCGTCAAGATCCTTTATTATCTTTACAACACCTGAGCTTGTGGTTTCCGCTCCATAACTGGAAACACTCATAAAATCAAGTCTTACATTCAAATCAAGTCTCTTAGCCAGGTCACACATAAACATAACGCCACCCTTTAAGACACAAATAAGTATAAGGTCTCTTCCCTTATAGTCCCTATTAATTCTGCCTGCAATCTCCAAAATCTTTTTGCCGATCTCTTCTTCTGATATAAGTATATCTACCTTCTCTTTCATATCTATCTCCTACTTACTTCCATTATTAAAATACTTTTTGTATTTTCATCTATCCTGTAGAGTTCACCGTTTCTGTCAAGTCCGACTTCCTCTCCGAAAATATTTCCAACTCTGAATACCCAAAGTATCTCAGAACCTATTGCCACAGCCACATGTTCATGTCTCAAACTTAGAGGTATCTTTTCATCGGTGAAAAGTTTTTTAACAGCTTTTCTTCCTGATTTTATATGTATAAAATCTCCGCTCTCACATCTTCTGAGTACAATATTTTCTTCAATGCTTTTTATCATATCATCTTTATTAATAATATTGTTTATGCATATGGCTTTTCTATTATATTTTACTATATTTTCAAGGACTTTGTCAAAATCAAGCCACCTTATATTGCCTGATTTTGGAATGTCATTAATGTTGAAATTATCCAAAATTTTGTATTTTATTTCAGGCAATACATCTGTATTATGCGTATCCTTTTTCTCCGGCTCTTCAAATCTTATATTATCATATTCATTGTAGGCCTTTATTCCGTATTTTAAATCAAGCTTTTTTCCATTCTCTGCTTTTGCCAAATTCCATATATCCTCGATATGTACCATACCGATGTCTTTGATTCCGAATCCTTTATGCTTTAACACAGTTCTTAGAGTATACCTGATAATATATGTAGCTAAAATATGCGATTCATTCAGTAATGCTTTCTTATTTAATAAAAATTCATCTTCACCCTTGTTTTTTAAATTCTTTTCACAAAATTTTATAGCTAAATACTCAAAATATTCATCTGCCTCGGCCACTATAACAGATGATTTATAAATATTATTTATAACATTGCTGTTAACCTTTTTTTCAAGAACAGGAAAGACTTCGTTTCTTAAAATATTTCTCGTATATTCATTCTCCAGATTGGTACTGTCTGTCATATACTCTATATTATTTTTGCAAAGATACTCCTCTATCTCATCTCTTGAAAATGCAAGTAAAGGCCTTATTATATTGTTATTTTTTACCAATATCCCCTTTAATCCGGATATACCGCTTCCCCTGGAGAGATTGTGAAGTATGGTTTCGGCATTGTCATTTTTATTGTGGGCTACCGCAATCTTAATCTTATTAAGATCTATGCCCTCACCCAAAGCTATTTCTTTTGAAACCTTTTCAAATGCCTCATATCTTGCCTTTCTCCCGGCTTCCTCTTCACTTAGTTTTAACACTTTTGCCATACTCGGTATATCATATTGATAACCGAAAAATCTGATACCCAGTTTCTCACAGAATTTCTTTACATAGTCCTCATCACGTCTTGCTTCTTCGCCTCTTATACCATGATTTATATGTACAACAAAAAGCCTTATTTCTAAGGCTTTTTGTATACGGCTCAATGCATGCAACAGGCATATGGAATCTGCACCTCCGCTTACACCAAGCACTATTCTATCATTTTTTTCTATCAGATGATTCTCTTCAATGAAATGACTCAACGTATCTATATCTAACATGTTATTTTTCTGCCTTTATAGCAATCTCATCAGGAAAAACCAATCCGAGTTTTTCTCTTGCCATTTCTATTATATAACTGTCGGTTTGAACATACTTTCTTTGCTCTTCGAGCTTCTTTGCTCTTTCGCCTTCGCTCTCAAGTTCTTCAATTACTTTTTGATTGTAGGCCTCTCTTTTTGCCAATTCCTGCTTTATGCTTCTTGCCTTCAAACCGATAATAATCGCCATAGATATTACTACACCGGTAACAAAAATTATAGCAAATTTATTTTCCAATATTCCTATGGCTTTTTTTCTTTTTCTTGCCATCAAAACACTCCTTTTGTAATTACTATAAGGCTCATTTTATTGAAAAACCAATCTAAACAGTTACTATCTTTATAATAGTATCATTCTGTTCTTTTTGCAAGCCTCTATCATCTCAACAGGCCATACACTTGACTGTACTTCTCCTACATGGGCTTTATTAAGCAATAGCATGCAAAGTCTGCTCTGTCCGATACCTCCACCTATTGTATACGGAAGCTCTCCTGCCAAAAGAGCCTTGTGGAATGGCAGATTTTTTCTATCCAGGGCATTTGCAGTCTTTAACTGATATTCCATAGCAGTTTCATCTACTCTGATACCCATACTTGAGATTTCCAATGCACAGTTTAAATTATCAAACCAGAAAAGAATATCTCCATTCAATTCCCAATCATCATAGTCGGGTGCTCTACCGTCATGAGGCTTTCCATCACCTAAAGCACCACCGATTTTCTCCACAAAAACACAGCCATGTTCTTTAGCGATAAGATTTTCTCTCTCCTTAGGAGTCTTATCAGGATATCTTTGTCTAAGTTCCTCTGATGTGATAAAGAATATATCATCCGGCAAATGATTCACAGCCTCAGGATATTTATACCACACCTCGTGCTCCATATGCTTGATCACTTTAAAAATGGTTCTTACCGTGTCTTCCAAAACTTCTATAGTTCTGTCTTCTTTTCTTATTACTTTTTCCCAGTCCCACTGATCTACATAGCATGAGTGAAGGTTGTCAAGTTCCTCATCTCTTCTGATGGCATTCATATTTGTATAAAGCCCCTCTCCCGGTGCAAAATTATATTCACCAAGAGCCATTCTCTTCCATTTTGCAAGTGATTGAACAACCTCATATTCTTCATTTGGTACTCCTAAAATATCAAATGATACCGGACGCTCAATACCGCTTAGATTATCATTCAATCCGCTTGACTTAGATACAAATAAAGGTGCTGAAACCCTCTCCAAGTTCATCTCTTTCCGAATTCTTTTTGGAATGTATCTCTGATATATTTTATCGCTTCTTGCGTCTGTCTTATGCTCAATACAGGATCATAACCCTTTGGTAAAATCAATGCCATAAAAACCTCCGATATTTATATAAATTCAAACTATTTGAAAGTTTTATGATAGCACCAAGTACAATAATATACAAGAGATAATACAAGAACTTAATAAAATTCTCCAAAATAAAAAGACTGCCTTTTGTAGCAGTCTTTAAAAAATTATTCAATTGCAATTGTCTTTGGTGACTCCGGCAAGCTCTCCTTCTCCTTAGGTAAAGTAAGCTTTAAAATACCGTTGTTATATGAAGCCTTAATATCTTCCTCAGTTATTGCTTCTCCTACAAAGAAACTTCTCTGGCATGAACCGAATCTTCTCTCTCTGCGGATGTATTTACCCTGTTCATTATTTTCATCATTATTTTCTTCATGCTTTGCACTGATTGTAAGATATCCGTTCTTTAAGCTTGCAGTGATGTCTTCCTTGTTAAATCCCGGAACCTCTATACTGAGCTCATAGTTACCGTCAACTTCCTTTACATCTGTCTTCATACTTGGAGCTTCAAACTTTCTAAAATCTCTTCCAAAAAAATCATTATTAAAAAAATCATCAAATAAATTGTAACTTCTTCTAGGTACTAACATATCCTTATCTCCTTCTTTAGTATTCATTATAGTTTACAAATAAAACTTTCAATTGATGTTGTTATTTATGTCTTATTTGTTATATGAGTACTATAACACTAATTATTAGCACTGTCAAGCGTTGAGTGCTAATTTTTTAAAATTTTTTTATAAAAAACCGGCTCATATTATGAACCGGTCAAAATCATCTCAATTATATTATTTCTGTATTGCCTTGAATGCCTCTGTCTGTGAAGTCATGCCTCTCTCAGATGCCAATCTCTCTATAGAAGAAGCTCCAAAGAAACCGTCGATTTCAGGAACATTCTTTATTACATATGCCGCATCCTCGGGATCGGCAATAGGACCACCATGGCAAATTACCATTATCTCAGGATTAACTTCACGACCTGCCTTAATGATCTCACGAATCTTTTCACAGCAATCGTCAAGTGTTAAAGCAGTTTCGGCTCCGATTGATCCCTTTGTTGTGAGTCCCATATGTGCAACTAAAATATCTGCACCTGCCTCTGCCATAGCCCTTGCCTGCTCAGGATCAAAAACATACGGACATGTTAACATATCAGCTTATGTGCTTCTCTAATCATTTCTACTTCAAGTCCATATCCCATTCCTGTTTCTTCAAGATTTGCACGGAACTTTCCGTCTATCAATCCAACTGTAGGGAAGTTTTGCACACCGTTAAACCCTTGATCCTTTAATTGCTTTAAGAAAAGGTCCATTACACGGAAAGGATCGGTTCCGCAAACACCTGCAAGAACAGGAGTGTTCTTTACTATCGGAAGTACTTCAGCTCCCATTTCCTGCACAATTTTATTTGCATCACCATAAGCCAATAATCCTGATAAAGATCCTCTACCTGCCATTCTGAAACGTCCTGAGTTATAGATAATCAGCATGTCAGCTCCACCTTTTTCACTGCACTTTGCTGTAATACCTGTTCCGGCACCAACACCTACAAGAATCTTTCCGGCTGCTACCTCAGATTTAAACTTGTCCATGATCTCTTTTCTTGATTGTCTGTTCATAAGATTTCTCCTTTACTTATATATTTTATACTTCCAACATCTTAATAAGTTCTTCTGCGGCCCTTTGTGCAAAAGCTTTCTCATTTATATTATTGTCCATCTCTACTATATTAACTTTATCTTTGTCTATATTATTTTTTAATGTATCAAACAAAGCTTCATCCTCTTTACTTCCATAAAAAGGCTGACCCGGTGCATCAATCATTGATACTCCTTTTAACGGTAGTATCAATACGGTCTTACCAAAAGATGCATTTAATTTTTCCGCAATCTTTTGACCGAATTTTATATTTTCTTCCACTGTAGTTCTCATAAGAGTAACTGTCGGATTATGTTTATATAAATTACGATCTTTAAATTTCTCAGGGATAGTATCAATCGGTCCGAAGTTTACCATATCAAGTGCACCTACAGAAACAACCTGCGGAACATGATTTCTTCCTGCCGCTTCCAATCTGTTAGGTCCGGCACCAAGTACCCCTCCGACTATTTCATCGCACCACTCTGTTGTTGTAATATCCAGTACTCCTTTGAAATCCGGCATCTATCAGGGATTCCATAGTTTTTCCACCTGTTCCTGTTGCATGGAAAACAAGAACTTCATAACCGCGTTCTTCCAAATACTCCTTGGCAAAATCTACACATGGAGTAGTTACTCCAAACATTGTAGCGGCAATCAAAGGCTTTTCATCTTCTTCAACTTTTTTTATCTTATCCGCCATTCCCACCATTCCTGCAATGGCAAGTACTGCATTTGTGAATATTGTTTTTGAAATTTTATTCAGACCTGCAACATCTACTATTGACGGCATCATTATTATGTCACTTGTTCCCACATACTGAGATACATTTCCGGAAGCCATGGTGGAAACCATCATTTTAGGTACCCCGATAGGTAAGGCTCTCATTGCAGGTGTTACAAGTGATGTTCCTCCGGAACCTCCAAATGAGATAATACCGTCAAACTTGCCTTCGGCATAAAGTCTTGGAACCAACAGCTCCATTCCCTTTGATAAAGCTTCTGTGGCCATTGCCCTATCTCTTCTTGAGACAATATCGTCAATATCATAACCTGCTTCTTTTGCAATTTCTTTATTTGATACATCAACCTCAATCTCAGAATTAAATACGCCTGTATTTATCATATATGTCTTTAATCCAAGCTCTTCTATCAACTCTTTGACATACAAAAATTCTTTTCCTTTAGTATCAAATGTTCCTGCTACAGCGATAGTTTTCATCTAACCTTTATACTCCTTTCTTTTAGACTTGTTACGATTCCCTATAAATAGTCATGCTTTAATAATACCCTAAATACAAAAAAATTAAATGTTTTTTTATTTTATGTTTTATTGTGTTTATTTTATATTCTAATTGTATTTTTATATATTAAATCTTGTTCTTATATTATCTTTCATAATATAAGAACAAAAAAACAACCCCTTATCAATATTGAAAGAGATTGTTCTCATAGTATTATTTATTTTGTTTACGATATGTTTCCGGAGAAACTCCTACATACTTCTTGAAAATTTTGGTAAATTGAACATAATCCGTATAGCCCACCGACATACCTATTTCTTTGCAGGAAGTTTTCCCTTTTTTCAAGAGGTTTTTAGCTTTATTTAGCCTAAACCAAATCAAATATTCTGTAAATGACATACCCGTATCTTTTTGAATCTTATACTGTAATAAGTTGGTGATATATGTGCCACCAAAGCCAAATCTCTAAGTTGAATAACTTCCATGTAATGCTCTTCAATATATCTTTTTGCCATCTCGGTATAATCTGCTGTATTTAAATTTCCGTCTATCGCTTTTACAAACAAGTCCTCACTGTTAAACTCTCCATAACTTTTAAAGGCCTTTGTTGTATTATGAATTGCCCTTTCTATAGGTATTCTCTCAAATGTAGATCCGCCTATATATCCCTGACAGCTCGTATTTTGATACATATACCTCATATCTATAGGTGTACTTGCCGGTCCTGAATAGATCATTCTTATAATGTCTTTATTTTTTGACTCACAAACTTTAAATATATCTTCTGCCAGTTTATGAGCATCATATAATGACAGAGATCTCTTTGCTCCCAAGAAGCCTCCCTTTGTAAGCCCAAGGTGAACACATATGGCATCAGCTCCGGCGTCTATCATTCTCTTTGCCTCATATTCTGTAGTTACAAAGGCTACCGTAAATAAATCAAAGTAATTAGCAAGCTTTATTGCCTCAATCTCTTTTTCAAAAGAAGTGCCCTCCTCCTCCAATGCCTCACGAAACTTCCCGTCTATCAAAGCCAATGTAGGAAAATTGACAATTCCCGCAAATCCGCTCATTTTTATTTTCTTAATATATTCGTATAGGCTTATTTCCGGATCCGAAGCCAATATTCCAAATAATATGGGGATATTTTTTATAATAGGCAACAGTTCTCTTGTACCTAATTCCATAACAATATCATTACTGTTACCATAGCACAGATAGCTTGCATAAGAACTTCTTCCGGTAATACGATATTTTCCGGCACTGAGAGCCATTATAAAGTCTACTCCTCCCATGGCAACATATTTAGCTGTCATGCCCGATCCCAGAGCCGCTCCGATAATATGACCGTTTACATTTATTTGTGCATGCAACATCTTTTTTATTGTTTCTCTATCCAATGTTTTTATGTCCCCCATGCGGTTTATATTTCTTACTTTGTTTTATTATAAATACATATAAAACAAATATCAAATCTATTCAACAAAACTTTCTCTTAAACCTTGACATTCCACTTATAATATCCTAAAATTATATTCGCGTTTAGATTGAACTGTCCGTGTCCAGGCTTCAATATAAACTTTTCAAAGTAAAATTTTATTCAACAAAAAAAGTTATTTATTTATTGGAGGTAAATGTGGCTAATATCAAATCAGCAAAGAAGAGAATTCAAGTTGCTTTAGTTAGAACTGAGAGAAATAAGTCTATCAGATCAAAAGTAAAGACTGCTATTAAGAAAGTTGACAGTGCTGTTGCAGCAAATGACAAGAAGCTTGCACAGGAGAACCTTAAGAATGCTATCGTTGAAATTACAAAGGCGGCATCAAAGGGTGTATATCACAAGAACAATGCATCTCGTAAGGTTGCAAGACTTTCAAAGGCTGTTGATAGTATCAATGCATAAAACAAACTCCAATGACCGTCATCATTGGAGTTTTTTATTTCACCTGCCGATTTTGGCAGGTGATTTTTATCTGCTTATAATCATTTTACAAATCTTATTTCCCTGACTTGAGAATTTCTCCTCATATTCCGTCATTATATTTCCTTCAGATTCCTTTTCAGAATGAAAGTCAAAGCTGCAAAAATCAAGTTTCCACTTTGAATCCTTTACCACTTCCAAAGAATACTCAAACAGTCCGACATTATCGGTTTTAAACTCTATTACACCGTCCTTCTTCAATATAGTATCATATATATTTAAAAAATCCGGTGATGTAAGCCTTCTGTTTGCATGTCTGTCCTTTGGCCATGGGTCCGAAAAATTAAGAAATATCTTGTCCACCTCTCCTGCTTCAAATATTTCTGAGAGCTTCTTTGCATCTGCACATAGAAATCTTAGATTTTCTATACTCTTATCTTTTTCAAGATTTCTTTTTCTCTGTATTGCTTTCATCAATACACTTTCATACTTTTCTATGCCTATAAAGTTTATATCAGGATGTGCTATCGCCATATTTCTGATAAATTGTCCCTTGCCCATTCCTATCTCTATCTGCAAAGGTTTTTTTTCTTCAAAAATATCCTGCATTCTTCCCTTTAATTCGATTGCCTCATCTTCTCTGATACATTCCTTTGCATCGGTTATAAAGTCTTCACAGCCCTTTATATGTCTAAGTCTCATTATAATTTACCCCGTTTCCTATATAGCAATTTAGTATACATTATAAAGGATGAAAAAAGCAACAGGCATTTATACCTGTTGCTTATAAATATATTACTGCTCTACAGCCTCTCTTTTTCCAAGAGTTATTGTTACAGTCTTTTCAACATAATTACCGCTTTCATCCAACCTTTGAACAGTCAAATCAACTGTTTCCACTCTCATAATATGTAAGCATATTTTTGAGACTTTCCATTGATCTTACACTCTGACCGTCAAACTTTGTTATGATATCCTTTGCCTTTAGGTCTGAAGAAGCTGCCGCTCCACCTTCTACAACCTTGTAAACATAAATACCCTGCGGCATATCATATGCCTTAGCCATTTCCTCATCTATATCTTTTCCCTGTATTCCAAGATATCCCTGATTCTCGGCTGCTACAACCGTTCTTGTTTCCTTACTTGAAAGCTCTGCTATAAGTTCCTTCACAGCGGTTATCGGTATGGCATATCCCATTCCTTCTACATCAGTATCTGAATATTTTGCGGAATTTATACCTATTACCTCACCCTGCATATTAAGAAGTGCACCACCTGAATTTCCCGGATTTATAGCGGCATCTGTTTGAAGAAGATTTCTTGATGTACCACCCTCAGTCTTTACTTCTCTGTTTAATGCTGAGACATAACCCACAGTAACAGACTGTCCGTAACCAAGTGCATTACCTATCGCAACTACTCCCTGTCCTACCTTCAGGTCATCTGAATTGCCAATGTTTGCAATACTTATCTTAGACAATGTATCCTCTGAGAGATCTGAAAGCTTTATAGCTACCACTGCCACATCATTGTCACTGTCACCACCCTTTACAGAGGCTGCAGCTTTTGTACCGTCATTAAACTCAACTTCCAGACTGTCGGTATCCGCAATAACATGGTTATTTGTCACTACCAAGAGTTCTGTATCTGTTTTTCCGACAATTATACCTGAACCGCTTGACTGAGCTTCATAGCTTTGTGTTCCAAAAAAGCTGTTCTGTGTAACCTCCGCCTTTCCGTAGATAGATACCACAGACGGCATCGCTTTATCTACAATTGTAGATACATCCATGGTGCTTGAAAGGTTTGTGACAGGAGCTGCAGTACTTTCGCTGTCACTCTGTATATCGCTTTGATTTCCTATAATTATATTTTCTTTAGTTTCTATATTACTTGCGATATAGCTGTTGGCAACGGTATTTACACCTACCATTACTCCACCTGCCACAAGTCCGAATACTGCGGCGCTTGCTACAAGACCAACCACCTTTCCTACTTTTGACTTCTTTCGCTCCTTACCCTTACCTTGGATTTTTTGAGGCTGTGCGGTAAGAGACCTTGCTCGTACATCTTCTGACTGAGTTCCTCTATAAGTTTCTCTACTATTTCCTTCAATGTTTGCATTATTATTCACCTCCTCATTTGTATTTGTTTTATCTAAACTTATTGTATTAATGTTACTGCCAGACTCTGTTTCATTTTTGGCTATACTCTCCGCAGCCCTTGCAAGACTGTCTGTATGTCTTTTTATAATACTGTCTATGTCCTTTTTCTCAGACTGTGTATCAATACCGCTTTCATCGGTAATATTTGTGTTTACAATATCTGTTTTATTAGTTTCTGTATTGTTTATCTCATTGTTAAATTCATCTCTATCAAATCCCATATTATCACCTGTACGATCTCGTACTCTCCTTTCATGTATTAAAAAAGCATTGGTATCTTTAACTCTATGGTTTATAGTCTACCAATGCTTTGTGTCTTATTTGTGTCCTAAATAAGTTTTATTTGTGTTTTTTTATTCCGGTTTTGCTTCCACAGTCTGTGTAACCGTACTGCCGGGTCCTACTACATTCGGTCCCGGTGCTACAGTTTCTTCTTTTGCTGTGGTGGTCAAAGGCTCCACTGTAGATTCTTTTGGACTCTTGCCTGACTTTGTCTGGGCTTGAGTTGCCTCTCCGGGTCCAATTGATTTCTTAGTCTGTGCCTGAGTTGTTTCTCCCGGTCCATTTGATTTTCTTGGCTGAGCTTCGCTACTTGCAGCTGAAGTCTCTCCGGGTCCGTTTACCTTTTTAGTCTGAGTCTCAGCGGGATTTTTCTTATTCTGAGCATCAGTTGATGAAGTTATTATCTCTACACTTGATCCTTTTGAAGCCTGTGTAGTCTCTCCCGGTCCTACATTTACTCCTGTTTTTGAATTGCTTGTAGCCTTATCTTTTTCAGAAGTACTTTCCTTTTCTGTAGGCTTAATATAGTACTTATTTCCATTACCGTCGGTGTAATAGTCATTTTCTTCATCTTTATCTATCCAGACAGTCTCACCTTCTTTATCAAGCTGATAATATCTTCCGTTATTATCTATATAAATATCCACTGTCTTCTTAGTCTCCGCTTCAGTAGTAGACTTCTTCCTGCTCCTTGTCTCATCATCTTCAGCATTATTATTTGACTTATATCCACCGCTTGTCTTGACTCGCTTTATACTGTTGCCGTTTTTATAAACTCCTGTATCGGATGAAATCCTGTCACTGTAGGCCTTTACCTTTGCGGAAACATCATAGTTATCATCACCGAAGAGATATTTATGAAGTTCCAATACATTGCTTTCAAGAGTTGCCGGAACCACTATAAATCCCTTAGTACCAAGAGTCATATCATCCATTTCAAAAGGAAAACCTGCAGTATCTTTTAAGTTATATTTACCGAAATCATTTATTACATCAAGTCCGTCCTGCCATGTAAGATTTGTTGCCACCATGGAAAGCATATTTCCAAGAAGATCATTCAAAGTCTTAAGATCGGCCTTTTTTGCCTTTTCAAATGCAAGTTCAATAACCTTTCTCTGTCTTTCTGTTCTCTGGTAATCTGTGTCCATATATCTAAGTCTTGCATATGCCACAGCCTGAACACCGTCCAAATGCTGCATTCCCGGTGCCTTTAACTGTACAGATCCTATTCCTGTTCCCTTTACCGTTTCTGTAATATAAGAATTTATGTATTTAAACTCCGGCTTTGTAACTTCTATATCTACACCGCCCAAAATATTGATTGCGGTTGCAACCGCCTTCCAGTTGAATGTAACATAGTCTGTGATATTAAGGTCTAAACTGTCGTTTAGCATTTTTACCGCTCTTGCAGGTCCGCCATAACTATATGCATGAGTAGCTTTCTGGAATGAATTCTTCCCCACATCAAGATATGTATCTCTGTACACTGATACAAGCTTAATATCTCCGGTAGCCTGATCTATTGAACATATAATTATAACATCGGATCTGTTTCCTTTTCCGACACTGTTGTCCCTGGAGTCTACACCGAATAATGCAATATTTCTGTAGCCTCTCATCTCCTGCAACTTTTTTTCTGACAAACCGGTGTTTGCAACCTCTTCTACATCATACTCCGGTCTTTGGATTTTAGAATATTGTTTGAGCGCATAAGCATATGCAAATATAACGCCCAGAACAAACATTTCAGCTATAAGCATTGTAATGAAAAAGCAACTTTTGATTTTTTCTTTCTTCTGGACTTCTTTTTTTCTTCGCTCATTATGATCCTCCTGCTAATAAGCATTCTTGTTAATAAATCCCTTAAATATCGTCAAAAACATTATCTTGAAATCAAAACCTAAAGTCCAGTTTTCAATATAATATAAGTCATGGTCTATTCTCTTCTGTATTGAAGTATCTCCTCTAAAACCATTCACCTGTGCCCAGCCCGTAAGCCCCGGCCTTACCTGATGTTTTATCATGTAATGCGGTATTTCTTCCTTGAACTTTTCCACATAGAAAGGTCTCTCCGGTCTTGGCCCTACAAGTGACATATCACCTTTTAAAATATTGAAAAACTGAGGCATCTCGTCAATACTTGTCTTTCTTATAAACCTGCCTATTTTGGTGACTCTCGGATCGTTTGGTGTAGTCCACTTTGACTTTTCCTCTGATGCCTTTTGTACCGCCATTGATCGGAATTTATACATTTTAAAAGATTTATTATGTAAACCTACTCTTTCTTGAGCATATATTATCGGTCCACCATCTGTCAGCTTTACCAGTATTGCGGCAATCAACATCCATGGTGAAAACAGTATTATACCAAATAATGCCCCAAATATGTCAACAATTCTTTTTATGTATGCATTATGCAATTCTGTAAGCGGGACATGTCTTATATTTATAACAGGCAGTCCCTGTAAATCCTCTATATATGGAATTGTAGGAATAAAATTATTGTAATCAGGTATAAATTTTGTATGAACACCTGATTTCTCACAGTCATTTACTATCGCTTCCAAATGTTCATATTCTTTTATACTAAGAGTTATTGCTATTTCATCAAGCACATTCATCTCTAAGATCATATGAAGATTCGGTATGGTTCCTATTACCTTTACACCATTATAGCTGAATCCTCTTTCTTTATTGTCATCTAAGATACCCCTGATATTATATCCCCACTCCGGATTTTGCTTTACTCTGTCTATATATCCTTCCGCAGCTCTGGAATATCCAATCAACAAAATATGTTTCTGATTATATCCCTTTTGTCTTATATTCATCAAGAAAATTCGTATCGAAGTTCTCTCAACTACCATAAGTACATTTGCCAGAATATAGAAAATAATTACCAATCTTCTTGAGAAGTGGTGCATGTTCATATTCTTACCACCCAGATAGAGTGTCAAAGTAAATATCAACCATCCTATGGAATTGGCTTTAAATATATTAGCTATCTCACTTCTTCTTCCCGAAACTCTCTTAGGAGTATACAGTTCAAAAAATTCATAGAGTATCAAAAACCCGGGTATAATTATTATCAGAGCGCTAAAATACTCCTGTGCCGACAATGCAAGGACGGCATCATCATTGTAATACATTATAAGATAAGCTATCAAATAGCTTAAAAATATAACAAGGGCATCAAGAAGTATATGTAGTCTGTTTAATCTCTTCTGGTTTTCTTTAATCATATATTGCTCCATATCACAATCTTATGCGATAGACTTCTATTCATTAGTCGTAAAATCATATACCAATTTTACAACTAAACGCAAAATCATTCATTACATTTTGCTTAATCTTTAGTAACAGTTCTCAGCTACTGTGTCTTTTTATAAATCTATACACATATTCAAAGGTGCCGGCTATTATTTCACCTTCAAGAGCCAATATATCTGTTTTTTTGATCTCCGAAAAATCAACCCTTTCACACTCTCCCAGATTCTTAAATCCTTCTTTAAGTCCGCTTATATAGTCTGTTAGAAATCCCTTTTTGAAGAAAAATGCCATTTTTATTACTGTTCCCAAGAAAAGTGGAAAAGCATTAAATGCTATCTGCAAATTTGTCATATTTTTGTAAACAAGATAAATATTATTTCTTGCCGCAAGTCTTACCTTAAATGAATTGTATTTTGATCCTGAAGTAGCACTTCCAAGATGGTATACCTTAGCCCTTGGCTCAAAACCTATAATATATCCCCTAAGTCTGGCTCTGAAACTTAAGTCCATATCCTCTAAATAGGCAAAATGCATTTCATCAAAATACCCTATTTCATCTAAGATACTCTTTCTATATATGCTTGCACCTGCACAGGCTGAAAATACAGCTCTTTTTTTCGTAAAATCCGCTACCTTTTCCCCTACTCCTATCTGATATCCCCATCCAAGAAGCGAATATCCGTCTCCGGCGTCATCCACAATTTCCTTATCATGAGCATTTATCATCAAAGGATTAACGGCAAATATTCTATCCGACTTTTCTATTGCATCAACAAGCATTTCCACATAATCCGGAAATACTTCGGTATCATTGTTCAACAAAATAACATATTTACTGTCACAGGCTGCAAGTCCTACATTTACACCACCTGCAAAGCCAAGGTTTTCATCCAGATAAATCACTTTTACATTCAGATTGCTCTCATAACTTTCAAGATCCCTCAGATAATCCACAGACTCATCCTTTGAGCCGTTGTCAACAACCAGAATATCAAAGTTTTTATAAGTCTGATATCTGAGTGATTCAATACAATCTTTTATGAATTTTATACCATTATAATTCGGTATTATTATTGTCACTTTACTCATATTTCTCCAGGATACCTACAGGTATTTCTTTATTTTCTCATCAATAAAAGGTTCACCGATTTTTTCATTCAACAAATCTCTGAGTGCAAAATTTGACTTACGAAGTGTAAGGTTAGGATTGTAATACGGATCTCCCTTTGCCAGTATTTCAGGCCATCTCTTCATAAATGTAGCAGTTTCTCTGTTAAATCTTTCAACCTTCTCAGGACTGTCCTCAAGTCCTCTAGACTTTGATTCATAATGATAGAAAAGCGCATAAGGATTGTAAACTACCAGATAGTTCTTCTCCCTTACCTTCATGCAAATCAATATCATTAAATGCAACAGCCAGATCTTCACTGAATCCGCCTACTTCTTCAAATACAGATTTCTTTGTTATAAGTGCCGCGGCTGTTACAGCTGAATAATCCTGCAATGTAAGTGCCCTGTGGAAATAACTGTTTTCCACCTCTGAAAGTCCTATAAATGTATGACCTGCCACACCTCCAAAACCTATAACCACACCTGCATGCTGTATAGTATCGTCATTGTAGAGAAGTCTGGCACCTACTATGCCAACATCCTTCCTTACAGCATACCACATCATCTCTTCTATGGAAGTAGGATTTATAAGTTCTATATCATTATTTAAGAAGAAAAGATATTCACCGTTTGCAAAGTTTACACCAAAGTTATTGATAAGAGAATAGTTAAATTCTCTCTCCCAACGCACAACCTTTACATTCTCAAACTCTTTTTGAATCTTATCATAGTACTCAAAAGTCTTTTTGTCGGTAGAGTTATTTTCCACAACAATGAACTCAATATTCTTATAGCTGCTCTTTGTCATAATTGAGCGAATTGCCAAGTCAAGATCTTCTCTGTGATCTTTGTTTGGAATAATTATAGAAAGTAAGGGCTTATCTTCCATAATAAAGTACTTATGATAAATACCATAGTCCACACCCTTATCTATCTTTTCTATAGGCAATGAATTTCCCACCTCTCTCAATATGTGCCTTTATAGCTCTTGCACCCGCTTCAAATGCATATAATTTACTTTGTGGATTTGATGCAGTGGAGTTCATATGACATCTCCAATGGTATAAAACCTTTGGTATATGTACTATCTTCTTTGCGTTCTCAGTAACTCTGAATATAAAATCATAGTCTTGCGCACCGTCAAATGCCGCATCAAACATTCCGGCTATACAAATGAGTTCCTTCTTTACTACAAAGAGATGGCAGATATAATTCACACTCTCCAGTAAGTCGATATTAAAATCAGGCTTAAAATGAGGATCAAATAATGAACCACCGTCCATATCAAGCTTATCCTCGTCAGAGTATAAGCAGTCACAGTTCTCTTCATTTATTGCCTTTGCACATTCATACAATGCATTTTCGGTAATAACATCATCATGATCTGCAAGTACTATATAATCACCGCTTGCCATCTTAAGTGCTTCATTTGTATTTCCGGCAATACCTAAGTTTCCCAAGCTTATTGTATTTTATCTTACTTCCTATGTTTTTTTCTTCTATGTATTTTTTTACAAATTCCTCTTTATCCTTACCGTTTTCACTTCCGTCAGCCAAGCAAACCTCAAAGTTTGTATAGGTCTGTGCAAGAATTGAGTCAAGCAACTCTCTAAGGAAATTGTCGGGAGTCGCATAAAGAGGTATAACTATCGAAAATACAGGTGAATACTCAAATTTTTCTGCTCTTTGTGCATCCAACTCTTCCTTTGTAGGCTTGGTCTTTTCATACCATTCAGTATATTCATAATCATTGTCCATGCCCTGTATTTTACTCTTTGACTTTCTGATAAGAGCTCTAAGACCGTTCTTTTTCATGAAATTAAAAGCCACCCTTACAGTTTCCATATTGCAAAGGTCTTTAAGCTTTTCCATTCTTTTATAAGCTACACTTGATCGCTTATATATAAGCTCCTCATTATATTTTATCTTTTTCTTTTGATTGTCAATCGCTATCTCAAGGTAATAATCCTCACCTCTTTTATAATCAAATTTGATATCAAATCCATAATCTTCATCATATACTTTCCCAAAATACACCTGACTCACATCATCTCTTCTGGTCTTAACATATTTGAAGTCAACACTTTCCATTTTACCGTTATAAACACGAAAAGCAGGCTGTGAAGTAGGTTTCTTTCCTACTACCCAACCGTTTAAAGTAATATAATTCTCGCGTATGCGAACATAATCCACCTTATATTTCATAAAGTATTATTCCTTTTATAATAATATTCTCTGCCTTTTTGTTCAGACTCTATTCATCAAAATTAAGTCTTTCCTCTTCCACAACCAATGGTCTCTTCATTACCCTCTGGTTGATGGTAAGTATGTACTCTCCTATAAGTCCGATAAAGAATATCTGTATTGAACCGAGGAAAAGCATTCCTATAAGAATAGGAGCCATACCTGCCGGAAATCTGTCCCAGTATACCAGTTTTAAAATCAAATATATTACCGCAATGAGCATTGATATCCCTGAAAGTATAACCCCGGCAAATGTTGCAAGCCTCAGTCCTACCTTGGTATATGCCGTAATTGACAGCATGGCCGCATCATAAAGTCTGTATAAATTATTGCTGGTAATTCCCGCTCTTCTTTGAGGTTGTTCATATGGAATTTCTTTCCTTCTAAATCCAAGCTCAGCAACTATTCCTCTGAGGAAAGGAACAGGATCGTCCAAATTTCTCATAACATTTATAAATGCCTTATCATACAGTCCGAAACCTGTAAAATGCTCTATCTGCTCTACCTCTGAAAGTTTCTTGATAGTTTGTAATACAAGCTTCTAAGATGATACATTATCTTATTTTCCTGACTGGACTTCTTGATACCGATAGCTATTTTATAGCCCTCTTCCCAGGCTTTTACATATTTTGGTATCATCTCTACCGGATCTTGAAAATCGGCAGCCATCAACACCGTAGCATCTCCGGTACTTTGCAACATTCCGTAATAAGGTGAATTAAACTGTCCGAAATTTTTAGCATTAAATATCCCTTTAATACCCTTATCCGAATTACAAAGCTCCCTTATCAATTCCCTCGTTCTGTCTTTTGAATCATTATCAATAAAAATAATTTCATACTCATATGATGAAAGATTTTTCTTAAATTCTTCTCTTATGGCATCTGCCATAGGTACCACATTTTCCTCTTCATTAAAGCAGGGTACCACTATACTTATTTTCTTCATTCTACCATCCCGTAAGTATCATTGTCTTTATAACAGTATTGCCCTTATCTCTCATAAGTTCAAGAGCCGTCTTTACATTTTCAAAGCCTTCAAATGTATGTGTAATCAGTTTTTCCGGTTCAAATCTTTTATATTTTACCATGGAAAGAAGTCTTTCCATCCTTACTCTACCGCCTTTTCCAAGCTCCATATATACGCTTTTGCCGGACATACCTCTTCCTGAGGAAAACTTAGGTATCTCCATACTGCCGTCACCTGTGAAAAGCTTCAAATTTACAACCTTTCCGACACCATATCTTACCATATCTATAGCATCTGAAAAAGTCTTATCATTTCCTCCGGCTATGATTACCACATCTGCTCCCTTGCCATTTGTTGCTTTAAGAACATATTCTGTAATATTTTCATTCTTATATGATATAACTTCACTTGCTCCGTACTCATACGCCAAAGGTACGCTTGCTCCTCGGCTTCCTACCGCAATGATCCTTCCGGCACCACGAAGTGCCGCACCACATACTGCCATAAGCCCTACGCCACCGATTCCAAGCACGACAACTGTATCTCCGAAATTTACCCTCTCAGCACCTGTGAAACCTGTAGTCGCCATATCTGTACACATAAGCCCGCTACCAAGGTTCACACCTTCCGGTAAAAGAGCCAAGTTTAAATCCGCATCAGCCACTTCAAATTCTCTTGCAAAAACTCCCGGTGTACTTCTTCCTAAAGTATTTGCACTGAAATTTGCACCTGCATGCAAAAAATTTCCGTCCTGTATATCTTTGTCATGAAAGTTTGGAGTCATAGAAGGAACCACAACTATATCTCCTACTTTGAAGTCTCTGACATTTTCACCTATCTTTAAAACCCTGGCCACAGCCTCATGCCCCAAAATAAGATTATCAGGTTTCTTTGATCCGGATCCGTATACGGTATTTACATCAGATGTACAAACCGATATTGACAAAGGTGTCAATATGGCATTATATGGTCCTGTAAGCTTAGGGCTTGGTAAATCTATAATACTTGCCTCGTTTCTTCTTATAAGCGCAAACGCTTCCATGGTATATCCTTTCAATAATATTTCTTACCTAATTATATATCTTAAATGCAAATGGAACAATAGTGTTAATATAAACAAAAAATGCTTATACCGATATCATAAGAAGAAATCTTTCAATAGCGGTATAAGCATCTTTTTCGTTCTTTTAAACTTATCAAAATTCTCACTAATTATCTTTTGTCACCGACAAAAAATACTGCAACTGTTCCGGGACCGGTGTGTGCTCCAATAATATGGCCTATTTCTTTCACCTCAACATTTCCCTTTAAATTCGGGAAACGAGCCTCCAGCATACTTGCCAACTTATTTGCTTCTTTTTCTGAATCTGCATGGCTTATAAAACATTTACCTGTATATCTCGTTCCATCAACGGCCTGTGTTTCCATTCTTGAAACAATAGCTTCCATGGTCTTTTTCTTGGTCTTTACTTTTTCAATAACCACTAACTTGCCTTCTCCGTCTACACACATAAGCGGACAGAAATTCAATGTCTTTCCAATCTTAAATGTAAAATTGGTCAGGCTGTCTTCTCTTAAGTAGGTAGTCAAATCTGTAGAAAAGAACCAATGATTGATATACTTTTTAGAGTTCTCCGCATAGCTTTTCAGCTTGTCAATAGGCATTCCCTCGTCCCTTTTGTCTGCTAAGATATCTACCAATAGGCCCATACCGGCTGATGCAGACAAAGAGTCTACTACATATACTTGTCTTTCAGGATAATCCCCTTTAAGTTCCTTAACTGCTGCCATCGCTGATAGATACGAGTCGGATATACTTGATGATAAACAAATATGCAATACATCCTTACCATCTTCCAAGAACTTCTTAAAGTATTCCTTGTATTCTGCCATGTCGATTTGACTTGTTGTCGGAATTTCACCATTTCTCATTCTATCGTAGAAATCCGACAAAGGCACGCTCTCTCCCATACTTTCATCATATGTTTTACCACCTATGGTATACTTACAATCTATATGATGAATATCCCTACTAGAGTAATACCCGTTAGTCATATCTGCGGTGGAGCTGCATGATAGAATATAGTCCTCCATGACTATACCTCCTAACGTTTTTTGTGACCCAACCAAATGGAATTTGATACCAAAGCAACTTTTACGTCCCTTTAAAAATGCTCTGATATAAGGACCGGCCAATCCTTTTTTTCTGTCTTTACATATCAAGTCAATCTAATGTCAATTTGCAAATTCTCCTGCAACTCTATAATAACATACTTTTTAGGCCATTTTTTCAATATTTTTATTGTTTTGATTTATATTTTTTTATGCGATTTTTTTATTCGCAAAAAGATTTTTAAAAAAAGTAATTTTTACTATATAAACATATATATTAGATATATTTGTTCAATATGGAAAATTATAGTTCAGCTATTAAACAATTATACAATTTGCTATATCATATTGAAAGAATATCAATGATAGACTGCAATGCTTCTAAACTTCCATTGTCCCTTATCTTGTAAAACAGATGTTCCATAGTCTTTTTTCCTCCAATTCTGGCCATCTCTTTTTCAAGATTTTCTGTCGCATCTGAAAATATCTTTAAATTTTCCTGAAACAATGCCCATTTCAAAAACTTCTCCACCCCTTCTTCTACCATCAAGGAAGCTTTTTCAATGCTCATTTTCTTCTTTTCATTATTTTCATCTGCAAACTTTTTCATATCATCCATATTGTAATAATATATATTGTCAAGTTTACTTACTCTTTCATCAATGTCACATGGAACAGCCAGATCAATAAATACTTTTTTACTTCCGGGTACAATATTCTCCTGAATATGCTCCTTAGTCAGCGTAAAATGCGGTCCGCTTGTAGCCGAAACTATAACATCAGCATTCTTTATATAATCATATCTGTCATTATATTCTATAATGCTTACCCTATCCATTGCATTTGGAGACATATCTATATTATGTCTTCTTCTTGTGACATATATTTGTGAAAAGTCATAGCTTAGTGCATTTTTTAATACTATATCTCCTATTTTTCCGGATGCACCTATTACAAGTATATTTTTTCCTGAAAACGAATTAAGAACATCCTTTGCCGCTTTCAGTGCCAATGTAGCTGTGGATACTCCTGATTTTGAAATCATAGTTTCAGTTTTTATCTTCTTTGCCTCAGTAACGGCATCTCTGAATAATGTATTGAGATATAAATGTGCAGTATCACATTCTCTTGCAAATTCAATTGCATCCTTTACCTGCCCAAGTATCTGGTCTTCACCTATAAGCATTGAATCCAGACCTGCACTAACCTTATACAGATGAGATACTGCACTCTTTCCGGTAAAAAAAAAAGTAAATAGTCTCTGATATTCTCTATATTTATACCTATTATCTCTTCACATTTTTCCAAAATGATATTTATTATACTGCTTGTACTCCTGTCATTTCCCGTACTTACATATATTTCAGTTCTGTTGCATGTGATAAGTACTGCAGCTTCATCTATCAGTTCTTCACTACATAAGGATTTTAAGAGCCTTTTTTTATCCTCATTACCAAAGGCAAAGTATTCTCTTATCTTTTGAGGCGTATTTCTAAAGCTTAAGCTTAGGAGTAAAATCATTCTTTTCCCCCAAACTCGGCTATCACATCCAAAGTTTTTATAATATCGTCCATACTGTGTGCATTGGATATAAATGCCGCCTCAAATTGACTTGGAGCCACATATATACCACGGTCTCTTAAAAAGCTGTAATAACTTGCATATTTGTCAAGATCACAGCTTAACACATCCTCATAACATTCCACTTTCTTGGATGTGAAAAATACAGATAAAAGAGAGCCTACTCTGTTTATATGTACTTTTTTCTCTCCCTCATTCATTATCTTTTCAATACCGTCAGCTAAAAGTCTTGCGCTCTCATCTATATGAATATAAATCTCAGGATTTTGGAACAATACTTCAAGAGTTGCAATACCGGCTGTTGTTGCTATAGGATTTCCACTAAGAGTACCCGCCTGATATACATCTCCGAGAGGACTGATATGCGCCATTATTTCTTTCTTTCCACCATAAGCCGCAAGTGGCATACCTCCACCTACTATCTTGCCTATAGTAATCAAATCAGGTTTTATTCCAAAGTATTCACAGGCTCCTCCCTTTGCCAGTCTAAATCCTGTTATTACTTCATCAAATATTAAAAGAGCATTATTCTTTTTTGTGATCTCTCTAAGAAATTCCAGGAATCCGTCCTTTGGAGGAATAACACCCATATTTGCAGCTACAGGCTCAACGATAACCGCCGCAATCTTGCCATTATATTTATCAAATAATGCTTTGACGCTTTCTTTATCATTAAACTCTGCTACAACAGTATTTTTTGCATAATCATTAGGTACTCCACCACTTGAAGAAATTGCCTCTGTAAGCACACCGCTTCCGGCTTTAACCAAAAGTCCGTCCGAGTGACCATGATAACAACCTGTAAATTTTAAAATAAGGTCCTTATTTGTATATCCTCTTGCCAGTCTTATGGCACTCATTGTAGCCTCTGTACCTGAATTTACCAATCTTACCTGCTCCATAACAGGCATTGCTTCATTTATCATTTCAGCCAGTATATACTCCTTCTTTGTAGGAGCACCGAAACTAAGACCTTTTTTTAATGCTTTTTTCACCTTTTCAAGTACATATGGATGAGCACTCCCAAGTATTGCCGGTCCCCATGAACATACATAATCTATATATTCATTTCCGTCTACATCAAATATTTTTGATCCTAAGCTCGACTTTATAAATACCGGATCTCTGTGTACCGCCCTTGCCGCACGAACCGGTGAGTTTACACCGCCCGGAATATATTCTTTAGATATATCAAAATACTTCTCAGACTTTTTATAACTTCTTGATTGCATCAACTATCCCCTTTACATCATATTGTTTTGCTGTAATCAATTCCTCTATACCAAATTCTCTAAGAGCCTTTGTGGTCACAGGCCCTATCGATACCACTCTGTTTAAAAGAGCGGATCTATCCTCTATCATCTCGCACAAAGCCTTAGCGGCGCTTGCACTTGCCACTACCACATAATCAAATTTCTTTATTTCTTTATTGAGCTCGAAACTCCTTCTGTAGTCAATAGTTGTGTCATAGATAGGAATATCGCTGAATTCTATACCTGCTTCTCTTAGGCCTCTTGGTAGATTGTCATTTCCAAGCTTTGCTCTTAACATAAGAATTCTGCTGTTTTTATCAAGCTTTGGCAAAATCTCTTCCACAAAACTTTTTGAGTCAAACTTACTTGGAACAAAATCTGCATTTATTCCGTATTTTTTTAACGCCCCAGAGCTTCCGCTACCTATAACACATATTTTTTTATTGCATAAGCTTCTGATATCTATATCGTATTTTTTTATTTTCTCAAAAAATATATCCACACCGTTTGAGCTGGTAAATAAAACATGTGTAGCAAGCTCAAGCTCTGAAACAAAAGTATTTTTATCAATTTCTATCTCTTTTGTAGCGATAAGACTCATCTCACAAGTATTTGCTCCAAGCTTTAAACTCAGGTGACATCTTTTCCACCAGAGCTTTGGTGGCAGTAAGAAGTATATTTTTACCTGAAAGCTGCAATGTATGTTTTTGGAAGAAGGTAAGATTTTTTTTACATACATCCCCCACTACTATAAGTGCCGGAGAAATAATATTTTCTCTTTTTGAAATCTCTTCTATATTTGAGAGTTTCCCTCTGAATACTCTTTGGTTGTATCTGGTTCCGTTCTCAATTACAGCAGCTCCGATATCCGGATTCATTCCGTTTGACAACAAACCTTGTACTATCAAACTTAAGTTTGATATTCCCATCAAAAATACCAAGCTACCCTCAAGCCTTGCTATATTTTTAAAATTTAAATCAAGTTCTTCTCCCTGCTTTTTATGGCCGGTAAATACATGAAATTCTGCAGCTTCTCCCCTGAATGTAACAGGTATTCCGGCATATCCAAGACCTGCATAGAATGAGCTGACTCCATGCACTATTTCAAAATCAATGCCTCTTTCTAAAAGATACTCGGCCTCTTCTCCGCCTCTTCCAAAAATATAGGGATCTCCTCCCTTTAATCTGACTACATATTCGCCCACAAGAGCATGTTCTGCAATAGTCTCATTTATTTTATCCTGTGTAAGATAATGATTTCCCGATATCTTACCTGCATAAATAAGCTTTGCATTCATCTTTACCCTGTTTAATATGGTGGGATTTATCAGATTGTCATATACTATTACATCTGCGCTTTCAATACATTCGCAAGCTCTTAATGTAAGCAGTTTCTCATCTCCCGGCCCCACACCTACCAGTGAAACACTCTTTATTTCTTTATCAAACATTTTTCCTCTTTAATTTGTCCGCTAATTCCTCTAATGCAATCAGCAATTTTTCTAATGTCTTTTCTATATTATCGGCTTCCATATATTTACCGTTAAAGTAAGCTTTCATGCTATATTTTTCTGAAGCGGCGGATATAAAAATACCTGCACTTGTATGACAGTCAGCCTGCAATACACTTAAATACCTTCTCTCTGCAACAAATAAAGACTCACATTCTTTATCCTGTATTTTTTCAAGTATCTTTACCATATCATCATTTGCATATTCTGCACATAATATTCCTTGTGCAGGTGCCGGCAATATATCACATTCCTTAATATCAAAAAGACTTATCTTATACAAAATATCACTATATTCTGTAGCATACTTATTATCAGCAATAAGCCTGTCAATTCCTGCTCTTGCCAAGATAACTCCATCCACCTCACCCGAAAATATCTTTCCTATTCTGGTTATTACATTTCCTCTGATAGGTATTATTTCAAGATTTTTGTTTAAAATCCTTAGCTGCTCGGATCTTCTTTTTGAGCTTGTACCTATTCTAAATCCCTTTGGTAAGCTTCTTATATCTGTATTTAAACCTTTTTTAACTACAAGAATATCATTGACTGCCGCCCTTTTTAAAACAGGCATAAGCTTCAATCTCTTATCAAACTCTAAAGGAAGATCCTTGGCTGAATGTACCGCCAAATCTATATCTCCATTTATCAGTGCTTCTTCAAGTTCTTTTGTAAATAAACCTTTTCCACCTATTTCCTGCAAAGCTATATCAAGTCTTTTTATCACCCAAAGTATTCATGGGCACATACTCTATTTTTCATATGGGGAAGCTATTTATTATAGCATCCCCCACCATTTTGCTCTGTGCCAGTGCCAAAGCACTTTTTTCTTGTACCTATTCTTATTGTATCTTTATGAAACATATACCGCCTCATTTGCATGCTTAAGTATAAGATTTCTTACAAATTCATACTCTCCAAGACCTTTCAACTCAAAAACTCACCTGCTTATTTCTTTCTTCAAGCATTGTTTTTAAAGCTGTCCTCATCACCTGCCATATCATTCTTGGCGTGATCTCCCGCCACTATCATAAAAGGCGCCAAATGTATTGATTTATAATCCGTAAGCTGTGGTAACACATCCTCAATATACGGATAACCTTCCACACATGCAATGTATATATCGTCTCTTCCGTAGTCTACAAGCTCATTTCTAAGCTCTTCATATACCTTATTTGCCTCATGATCTGAGCCATGCCCCATCAAAAGATATGCCTTATCCGGTTCTTTCTTATAAAGAATATCAAACTCTTTTACAATATAGTCAAAGTCTTCTTTATCTTCTAAGAGTGCATTTCCGATCTTTATCTTTTCAAAATTATCCTTATAGCTTAATACGGTATCCTTTACCTTATTATGCTCTACACCATTTATGATATGGGTACTTATTACTAAAAGCTCTTTTACCCCTTCTTTTATTGCCTCTTTAATAGCCTCTTCTATATCATTAATATGAAGATTTTCAGTCCTTTTTAACTTTGCTCTTATAATATTACTGGTCCAAGCCCTTATAAATAAGCTGTCATTAAAAGACTCTCTAATATCATTTTCTATTACATCTATCGTCTTTTTTCTTGTATCTTCATGGCTTGTTCCAAAACTTGCAACTATAACTCCCTTTTTCATCCGATTATCCCCTTATCTATACATTTTGCCAATTCCTTCGCATAATATGTGATATAAATATCCGCACCGGCTCTAAATGCCGATACTGCCATCTCACACATTATCTTTTCTTCATCTATAAAGCCGTTCTTAGCCGCAGATTTTACCATGGCATACTCACCGCTTACAGAATATGCAGCCACCGGTACATTTGTGATTTCCTTTACCTTGGCTACTATATCCAAAAAGCTCATTGCGGGCTTTACCATTACAATATCTGCACCCTCTAAGATATCTTCTTCTACTTCTTTTAATGCTTCCCTTACATTGTGTACATCCATCTGATAGCTCTTTCTGTCACCAAAAGCAGGTGCAGAATCTGCCGCAACTCTGAAAGGACCGTAAAATGCTGAAGCATACTTTGCCGAGTATGCCATTATAGGAATATTCTTATACCCGTTTTCATCTAAAAGAATTCTAATCTCTTCCACTCTTCCATCCATCATATCAGAAGGTGCTACCATATCGGCACCCGCCTCCACCTGTGAGAGCGCAATCTTTGCAAGATACTTTATAGTAGTATCATTATCCACATCACTCTTATGTAATATTCCGCAATGCCCATGTGAAGTATATTCACACATACATACATCACCTATTACATAAATTTCCGGATATTTTTTCTTTATATATCTGATAGCCTCTTGTACAATACCATGGTCATGATATGCTTCACTGCCAAACTCATCCTTGTGCTTTGGTATACCAAAAAGCATTACAGCGCTTACACCCACATCTAAAAGTTCTTCTATAATACTGTCACATCTGTCTATACTCATTCTATACTGTCCGGGCATAGACTCTATCTCTTCAAATATGTTTTCGCCCTCTTCAAAAAACATAGGATATATAAGTGAATCCTTACTTATTCTGGTTTCTCTTACCATATTTCTGATGCCCGCATTTGCTCTCAGTCTTCTGGTTCTAAACATATATTCCCCTTCTTTCAGTCAAAATCTTCCTGTTTTTTATTTTCACTCTCTTCTTTCTTACATTCCGAAACAATTTCTTTTATATTATATCTTATTGCACCGGCCACTCTTCTTGCCAATTTATGATTGCTTCCGGATGAAGTAACCCCTATAACCATCTCTTCCTCTGTAACAATTCCGGGAAAGTAAAAATCACAGTTTTGGTAATTCGAAGCATCATTTACCGTGACTCCGGCTCTTTTACAGTCCCAAACGATTCTTTCATTCAGTTCCTTATCATCGGTAGCAGCTATAACATAATCCGCCTCTTCAACATCCGAACTGTCATACGCTCTTTCCTTTAAAATAAGTCTTTCATCCTGTAAGTCCATTATAGTTACTTCTATTTTCTTTGCCACAACTATTATTTTACAGCCAAATTCTCTCAGCTTTAAAATTCTTCTTACCGCTATATTTCCGGCTCCTACAACCAAAAAAGTCTTATCACTTATATCTATAAACAATGGGAAATATTTTGCCATATTTGCCTCCTGCTAATCTAAAAACATTCCAAGGTCTCTCGATAGAAACCCTAAAATTCTGCTCATATTATAACATATAATAATATAAAGTTTATCGAAAAATATATTGTATTAATAAAGATGTTCATAAAAAAAGCAGGTATTAGCATGCCATCCACATACATCACAATAATCTCAAAACTAAATCACAGTATTGTAATAAGATTTTTTTAATTGGTATAATAAAAGATATAAAAAGGATTTAACAATAATCTTAATTGGCTTTTTTCTAAAATTTCTATACTTATATTCTTAAGTTTTACCCTAACGTAGATTCTAAAATATTTCTTTGTTATAATAAAGGAGAGGTATATGCAAGAGAAAGATATATCACAAAAGATGTTGGAACAATTCAATGATGTCTTTTCAGACATAGTTAATGTACTTTTGTTTAATGGTGAAAATGTAGTGGATGAAAATTCTCTACTTGATACACCTACAACAAGTATGCTAAAGATTGATGGTAGCGTCTATTCTCAGGATAGAGATGTTGCCAAGTATTGGCAACACAGCCGTATAAATATTGCTTTGTTCGGTTTTGAAAATCAAACTGTACCCGATAAGTTGATGCCTTTAAGAGTGATCAGCTATGACGGTACCGAGTACGGACGACAAACTAAAAAACGATACAGATATAAAACTAAATACCCTGTGATTACCTTGGTATTATATTTAGGATACAAAAAGAGATGGAACTATCCGCTTAATATACTCGATATTGTTAAAGTTGATGACAGATTAAAACCTTTTGTCAATGATTATAAAATCAATCTTTTCGAGATAGCATATCTGGATAAAGAAAAGACAGCATTATTTAAAAGTGATTTCAGGATACTGGTTGATTATTTACATCAATTACGGACAAACAACTCATATAATCCAAAAGATTATACAATAAAACATATAAATGAATTGCTTACCCTTATGTCCGTTATGACGGGGGATAAAAGATTTGAAGATTCAATAAATGAAGCTAATGAAAAGGAGGCCAAATATATGTGTGAAGTTCTTGATATTATTGAAAATAGAGGGATTGAAAAAGGTCTGGAAAAAGGTAGACAAGAAGGTGCCGATATGGTCAGCAAGCTTAATGAACTGCTGTTAAACGAAGGCAATATTGATAAACTTCGCAGAGCCAACACCGACAAAGATTACAGATATAAGTTGTTAAGGGAATATAATATATTGCAGTAATGTTTTAATATATTATTTTCTGTAAATGTACTGAATAAATTTATATAAAATATTGGAACTGATAAACCGGTGATAAAATCATATTTCTTAACGATTTTATCACCGGTTTATACTGTACCCACTATATAAATTTTAAGCCATATATCTGAACCATGAATACGTTGCTCATCAATAACGATGAAATATATTATATTTCGCAAACCTCTTTTGCAAACGGAATGCTTGGTGATGCACCTTTTCTACTTACTGTAATGCTTGCGGCCCCGGCAGCCTGCTTTAGAGATCCTGCCACATCTATGCCTGCAACTATTCCTGCTATAAAGTAACCTGTGAAGGTATCACCTGCTGCGGTGGTATCAACCACATCGGTTTTATAGATTTCCTGCCTTATCTTCTGAGTCTTATCCACATATACAGAACCCTTCTCTCCCAAAGTCAACACTATCTTCATTCCCGGGAACCTTTTTGTCAACTTCTCTATCAGCTCATCTTCACCTGTGTCTGAGGCTCCAAGTATATCCGCCGCCTCTATCTCATTCAGTATAAGATATTCCACCTTTTCCAAATCACATTCAAATATTTTTTCATTTAGAGGTGAGGGATTTAATACAATTCTCATTCCCCTTTTATATCCCTCATCTATAATAAATGAAAGATTACTCACCTCATTTTGAAGTAAAAGTATATCTCCTTTATCAAAATCTTTTAATACCTCTTTGATAAAGTCAACACCTATATTTTGATTTGCACCTCCATATAAAAGTATGCAATTATTACCTGCTCTGTTTTTTTGTATAATAGCATGTCCCGATGACATATCATAACGCTTTATATAAGATATATCAGTTCCCACATTAGAAAGTGCATCCAGTAATATGCCTCCGTCGGCACTTCCCACAGCACCTGCATGATAGGCCTTTACTCCTGCCTTTGCCAATGCTACAGACTGGTTAAGCCCCTTTCCTCCACAAAATATATTCATATCTGTAGAAGAAATCGTCTCACCTTCTCTCACAAAATGGTCTACATCATATACATAATCCAGATTTAGTGAACCAAAATTAAGTACCTTCATTGTCAACTCTTACTTTCTAAAAATAAACATACTCCTTTTACCATCAGATAGCCTGCTACAGCACCCTGGTCTGCAATACCCTTGGCTTTAGCAGAAAATACCGCAGCCTTGCCAAACTTAGGAAGCATATCTTTTGTAGCTTCCACGCCTTCCTCGGCACCCTTTAGTGCTGCACTTGCTACATCAAACAAACTTCCATTTTCTGCTTCTTTTGCTCTTTCGCCTGCTACCACAAGTGCGTCATAGATTGTTCTATCTCCCGCCTCACATTTTCCTCTTTTCTTGATTCCTGCTGCAAAGCTTTCAAAATACAATGCTAAATCTTTGGCGTCTATTTTATCCTTTTCATTTAATGACTTGCCGGCTTCCATTATACCGCTTGCCATCAATGTACCCATAGTAGACGGTACCACTGAAGCCATCTTCATTCCTGCCTTAAACAATGTCTTTCCCACATTATTTTCTACTGTATTTTCTCTTATAAGATCAGGCATTGCACTGTATCCCTTACTCATAGTAAGCCCAAGATCACCGTCGCCCATATTTGCATCCATTGCACATAGTTCATCTTTTTTCTCAACAAACACCTTAGCTATAGACTCAAATAATTCCGGAAGATCCTCTATTCTAATCTCTGTCATAACAACTCCTATAATCTGATAAATGGAGTCTTTACTTCCATATCAAGCCAAGCCTTTTCCTTTTCACTGTTTAACTTACAAATAGATATGGATGCACCTGCCATCTCCATACTTGTTGCATACTCGCCTACAAATGTTTTATAGATCTTTATACCCTTTGAATCCAATATCCCGCTCACTTCTCCTGAGAGTATATATAGCTCCTCTATGCTGCTTGCACCAAGTCCGTTTATAAGTACTGCAACTTCATCACCGTTTCCTATTTCTATATCATCAAGGATTTCTCCCACTGCCTCATCTGCAAGTTCTTTTGCACTCTTTATATCACCGTTCCAAACTCCCGGTTCACCATGAATTCCCATACCGAAGGCCATTTCATTCTCTGCCAAAGAGAAATTGGCATGCCCAAGTTCAGGAATAACGCATGGTGTCAATGCAAATCCTACAGTTCTGGTATTCTGCTTGCTGTATTTGCAGCCTCATACACTTCATCAAGGCTTCCCATCTCGGCTGCAGCTGCACCTGCATACTTATACATAAAGAATATGCCTGCAACACCTCTTCTGGTTTCAGGAAGCTTATTTGACAACACATCATCGGCACCTACAATACTTCTTGTCTTGATGTCATCCATCTCAAGCATTTCAGCCGCCATATCAAAGTTCATAATATCTCCGGTATAATTTCCGTATAGATAGAGTATTCCGCTTCCGGCTTCCACTTCCTTTGATATCTCATATATCTGCTCTGCCGAAGGTGACTGGAAAACACTTCCCACACCGCAACCGTCAAGCAAGTTTTCACCTACATATCCGAGGAATAGAGGTAAATGTCCTGTACCTCCACCTGTAACTATTGCCACCTTACCGGGTTTTTTATCTGCTATACAATAGCATCTGAGGTCATCTGCTACATACTTAACCTGCTTATGTGCGCTATAAATGCCTTTTAACATATCATCTGTATAATTCTCCGGAACATTGATTATCTTCTTCATATTTTCTCCTATCTGTCCTAAAGTCCCAATTCCTTAAATGCCTTATCAAAAGGATATTTACAAATACCCTTTTCGGTAATAATACCTGTTATAAGGGAATGATCTGTAACATCAAATGCAGGATTATATACACCTATATTCTCAGGTGCCATCCTCTCTTTATACCACATCTCTGTAATCTCTTCCCCATCTCTTATCTCTATAGGTATGTCCTTGTCACTTTCAGCCTTCATATCAATAGTTGATGTAGGTGCACATACATAGAACGGAATGCCGTAATGCTTTGCTATAATGGCAAGTCCGGATGTTCCGATCTTGTTTGCCGCATCACCGTTTCTTGCCACTCTGTCACAACCTACAAATATAATATCTATCTTACCCGATTTCATTAAAATAGATGCCATATTGTCACATTGCAATGTCGTCTTTATTCCGGCATTACTAAGCTCAAATGCTGTAAGTCTTGCACCCTGCAAGAGAGGTCTGGTCTCATCACAGTAGACATGCATATCATCACCGCTAAATCCGTTTTCAAGTGCCATATACATCGGCGCTGTCGCCGTACCGTACTTTGCTGTAGCGAGTGTACCGGCATTACAGTGAGTCATTATACCGATCTCTTTGCCGTTTCTTTTAAGCTTTTTCAAAAGTTTAAATCCCAAAGCTCCTATTCCACGGCTTATTTCAACATCCTCATTTCTGATATCTTCGGCTTCTTTAAATAAAGCGTCCTTTATCTCATCAATGCTTTTTTCTTTATTTGCTTTCAGGGCATCTTCCATTCTGTTAAGTGCCCAAAAAAGATTTACTGCTGTAGGTCTGGAAGAGGCAAAATACTCTTTTAATTCTAAAAATCCCTTTTCAAAGTCTGCATAGCTGTCTGCCTCTATCTGTGAAGCCGTCTTTGCAATACCATATGCCGCACATACTCCTATTGCAGGAGCACCACGTACTCTAAGCTTCTTTATAGCTTCCCAGATTTCTTCCTTTGTATTTAAGTTTATTCTCTTTATCTCTCCGGGCAGAAGGGTTTGGTCAATAATATTCAGTTCTCCACCTTCTGTCAATTTCACTGAGATTATATTGTCAAAAAATTCTTCAATACCCATTTATAACTCCTCTGCCAAAGCTTTGCACTTTAGTATAGTGTCTACATAATCTTTACCACATTTAAAGCTGTCCGCTTTCAGTATAAACTCCTTACCTGCCAAAATATTTATTCTTTCAGCCACAAGTCTCTTTTTCTCATCTTCTATTGTAGTTACATCGGTAACATTTGCCATTCCTACAGTTCTTCTGTGAAGCTCTGTTCCCGGTAAATCCTGCCGTGTCTCTAAGAATACCGTCTAAATAATATTCTTTAAAGCCTTCTACCATTGCCATCGGCTCACTTACCCACTCATCATAGAATTTATTATACTTTTCTATGAATAAATCTATGACCTCTTCCACTGATTTAAGAATCCAGTCAGTGAACTCTTTTTTTCCGTAAGCAATTCCGTTGTCATAGGCAAAAATAAGATTTGCTATAACATTTCCGATATCATAGCCACAAGGTCCAAGTATACCGAACTCCGGATCAAAAACTTTTAAACCGTCTTCTTTTATAAAAATAGAACCTGTATGCAAATCTCCATGAATCAATGCCTGTGCATTTGTCATGAAGTTGAATTTAAGCTTTGCAACTTCAAAATGTAATGCTTTATCCTCATAAAGCTCCTTCTTTACAAAGTCTGCATTTGGAGGAAAAACATTATTTCTATGATTTAGATCATTGTATGGCTCCATAAAAACCAGCTTTTCAGTAATATCACAAAGATCAGGTGAAACGAGCTTTCCTCCGATTACCTTCTTCTCTTTATGGTCTATTACCACATCACTGCTTTTTAATAATGTCTCTATCAAAAAATCCGTTATCTTTTCTGCAAAATGAGGATATATTTTATGCTCAAGCATTGCTTGTCTCATTACCGAAAAGTCTGAACAATCCTCCATACCGCAGGCACACATAACAGTGTCATAAAAATAAATATATGGCACCATCCCGCTTGCAAATCTTTCCTGCAACATCAAAATCTCCGATTCCAGCCTGTTTCTGTCTCTTGAAGGCTTCATGTCCTTTGAGATTCTTGTTTCGGTACCTGCCTGCTTTATATAAATTGAATGTCCCTTATCATCCGTTACTCTATAAACATAGTTAAGATTGCCATGCTCCTTTGGTATAATTACCTTCATGCTGTCCTTATCCCAGTCTATAGATGTAGCTTTTAATAAGGTATACTCAACTATATCTTTTTCTTCCATCTGAAAATATGTGTCAAATCTACTCATAATGACTCCCTTTTATATATTATTCTCTCTTATATGCATATGCCGCTATAAGTGCCAAAGCAAGTACCGCACCCTTTACTGCAGGTAATACAAAGAAAGGTACCGCACAGATAGTAAGTCCGTTTTCAAGTGTAGATACAAGCATTGAGCCTATCATTGTTCCAAGTGCATTAGGTTTTTCAGCACCGCCTACAGTTCTCCCAACGAAAACCGCTGCAAGTGAAGGCATCAAATAGTTGTCACAACACATAACCTGTGCAGAACTTCCTCTTGATGAAACTAAAATACCGCCTATAGCTATAAATACAGCAGTTATCATACCTGCTACATATCTGTATTTCTTAATATCAATACCTGAAAGTTTTGCAGCTTCCTTATTTCCACCCATTGCATAAAGATATCTGCCAAACTTTGTAAAATCAAGGAAGATATATGCGGCAAGCACACATCCAAGCATAATGATAATGATCCAAGGCGCTCTTCCTATTGCAGAGAAAGAATCTGCAAGAGCTATTCTAAGAGGTTCTGCATTCCATGGTGTTCTCATACCTGTGGATACCGCTCCACCTCCTATATACCACTGTCCAAGTCCCTGATGGACAAACATCAAAGCACAAGTTGCAAGCATATCCGGTATCTTACATACCAGAATAAGAAACATGGTAAGCTGATATAAAATCAAAGTTGTCACTATAGTTATTACTACTGACATAAACAGTGACTGACCAAACCAAAGGTATGATGATACAAATGCATAAGCTGAACAGCTTCCCAAAGTACCGGCCGACATATCAAATCCGTCAGGTGCCATGGTAATTGTAGCCGCAATACCGAATACCGTGGTTATCGCCATTGCTCTTAGAATATTCACCATATTACTCTGTGACATGAATGCACTGCCTTTAATTGCTGTAAATGCTATGAAACATAGAGCAAGTGCCAGGATAGCAGCCCAATCTATACCAAATTTTATTAATTTTTTGCGTTCCATCAAACTACCTCCTCTTGACTTTGCTTACCACCTACGCTGTAAAACATTATTTCATCTTCATTTGTATTTTTTGTAATAAGTTCTGCACTTATACCGCCATTGTACATTACATAAATTCTGTCTGTGAGGGCCAAAAGCTCTTGGTTCTCACAAGTTGCATATATAACCGCATTTCCTTTTTTTGCTATCTCATGGATAAGATCAAAAATATCCTGCTTTGCACCTACATCAACTCCCTTTGTAGGTTCATCAAATATATAAAGCTCACAATCTGCAGCCAACCATTTTCCTACAGCAACCTTTTGTTGGTTTCCGCCTGAAAGTTTCTGTACAAGCTGTCTTGGACTTGGTGTTGATACATTAAGGCTCTGTATATAACTCTTTGCATTGTCGGTTACCTTTTTCTTGTCTATAAAAGACAATTTACAAAACTTTTCCAAGGATGCCGCAGATAAATTAAAGCTTACACTTTCTTCTACAAGTACACCCTCTTTTCTTCTCTCCTCAGGTACCAGTGCTATTTTATTTTTAACTGCATTTGCAGGATTTTTTAGATTCAGTTCTTTACCGTTTAATATAATTTTTCCGGTACTCTTATATGCACCGAAAAGAGTTTTACAAAGTTCAGACTTACCCGCTCCGACAAGCCCTGCTATACCAAGTATTTCACCTTTTCTTACATGTAAGTTTATATCGTTTATTCTTCCGTTGATTTCACTCAAATTCTCTGTTTTAAAAATAGTGTCACCTATAGAAATTTCTTCTCTTTTATATGCTTCCTCAAAGGTTCTTCCAAGCATAAGCTCCACTATTTCCTTTGTGGTAGTTGACTCGACTATAGGATATGTACCGATCAACTTTCCGTTTCTCATTACTGTATAACTTTCACATATCTCAAGTATCTCGTTCAATCTATGTGAAATAAACAGTATTGCTATATTCTCCGTTTTGTGTAAATGCTCCACAACTTCAAAAAGCTCTTTTGTCTCCTGATTACTAAGTGGAGCCGTCGGCTCATCAAGTATCAGGAAATTACACCTTCTTCTGATTGCCTTTGCTATAAGTACCATCTGCTTATCTGCAAGTGAAAGCTTTGAAACCAGATCCTTTTCATTTATTCTTTCCTTACTGATATGAAGTCTGTCAAGAGCTTTTCTACCCTCTTTATAAACCTCTCCCCAGTTTAAGATGGCATTTCCCTTATCCATTACCAAATCACCCTGAATAATATTCTCAGCTACGGTAAGATTTGGAAACAGTGCTGTATCTACTTCCTGATACACTATCTGAACACCGCATTTTTTTGCATCTACAGGAGTTCTAAGCTCCACATCTTTATCATTTAATAATACTTCTCCGGTATATGTAGGGTTGGCACCTGATAATACCTTCATAAGTGTGGACTTTCCGGCATCATTTGCTCCTACAACAGCCCTTATCTCTCCCGTACTTACCTCAAAGTTTATATCCTCTAAGGCCTTTACTCCCGGGAATTCTATCGACACATTTTTTGTGCTTAACTTTATTCTGTCCATAATCATCCAATCTAAAATGGGTGAGTCATCAAAATTTCAATGACTTTTAAAAATAAAAGTAAATGTATCTGATAAACTCACCTCATTCATTAATTTTATAAGTCGCTACCGTTTAGCAGCCTTATATTTACATACCCTTATTATTTGTGTAAAAGATCCTTTGGCATCCAATCTGCTTCTGAGAGATAGTTAAGGTTACCATAAGTTTCTCCTGCTACATTTCCAAGATTCTCTACATTTGAATCTGTCTTTAAGTCTGATGCCTTAATAGCTGTACCCGGAACCTCTACAACATCAACTCCCATTTCTCCTGTTGCCGGATCATAGATCTTATCATACTCTCCTGCCATCTCAAGCAAAAGAAGTCTCATAGCAATCTCTCCGTTTAATGTCCAGTCTGTTGTTCCTGCCGCTGTCCATATATCAGGTCTTGTCTGCATATTTGTAATATCAACAGGATCAATATCTACTGATGCCATAGGAAGTGCATCACCGTTCTTACCGTTCAAATTGTCATTTTCGATAATTGCATTATATACACCCTGTCCATACATATCGTAGTATGCGATAATACCGTCAACATCTTCTCTCTTTACACTTTGAAGATAAGCTGCTGTTACAGTGTTTGCAGAGTCTACAGAATCCTGTAACGGCTGTACCTCACCTACAGTTACAATCTTTCCTGCCTTCTCATATTCCTGCCATCCCTGCTCTCTTCTGTCAAATGGACTTATGTAGTTAGGACCTCTCCATACCTTTATAAGTCTTACGCCCTCACCATACTTAGCTACCATCTCATCAAGAAGAACAGTTACAAGTGATTTATCCTGCTGGAACATCTGAGTAACACCTTCAAGTTTCTTGTACTCGCCGTCTGCATAGAACTGTGTATCGAATGTAACGATCTTAAGATCCTTGTATTCATCCAAGATGCCCTTTAAGAACACATATGAACCGTCCTGATTTCCATGACTTACAATAAGTCCGTCATAACCTGCAGATGCACATGTTCTTATAGTATCCTGCCACTTATTGAAATCACCGTCACAGAAGAAGAAATCAAACTGTACTCCAAGCTTATCACAAAGTTGCTTACATGAATCCTTCCACATCTGGAAAATAGTAGCTGAAGGCATAATCATAATATATGCTACCTTCTTACCCGCTACAGGATTGCTTGCGTCAGTTGTCTTACTCTCCTCAGCCTTAGAGTCTGCTACAGTTGCATTAGTACTGTCTGCACTCTTTGTAGCTCCTCCACCACATCCGATCAGTGGAGCACTAACCATTGCACCAATTAACAACGCACTAACTAATTTCTTGACCTTTATCATATCAACCTCCTTGTTTACTAAATATTTAACAAATCAAGAACTATCGTTTATATAAACAATAATATTATTATGTTTAAATGTCAATACAGTCTGATTATTTCTATTTATTGCATAAATTATTATATTATTTTTATGCATATAGTACAGGTGATATTTGTACGCTTTATTTACCGTTTAATAAACTTAAACTCAAACTGTTTAAGATGTTTTTTTATAAACAAAAATAATATTTTTTTATAGTATATAATCACCAAAGACAAACTTGTCGTTCACTATTCTACGCATTTAAAGTAAAATATTGTACTTATAATTATTTGACAATATTTTTTTGAAATAGTATTATGATTACTGAAAACAATTATTGTTTAGTGAACAATATTTCTTTGGAGAATACTATGACCATTAGAGAGTTATCAAAGCTAATAAATGTTTCTCCTGCCACTATTTCCATAGTAATAAATGAAAAAAAAGGCGTCAGTGAGGAAACAAGAGAAAAAGTGTTGGCGGCAATGAAGGAATATAATTATTACCCTCAACAAAGAAAAAGAATTACAGAAAATAAAAACGTACTGGTTCTGAAATATTACAGAAGTGGTGTTTTTGTTGAAGAAAATCAGGGTTTTATCGCCGGAATACTTGACGCAATAGAAAGCGGACTTCAAAAAGAAAATCTAAATATGGTTTTAAGAGTACATAAGGAAAGCTTTGAAAAGTTCTTATCCGAAACCGATCTTAGCCAATATGAAGGTATTATACTGATAGGTACGGAGTTTACTCCTGAGTTGTATCCACTATTTGATTCCATATCCATTCCCTATGTAGTAGTGGACAATGTTTGTCCATATACTACCTGTAACAGTGTTTGTATGAACAATGAAGAGAATGTCTATATTGCTGTTGATTATCTAAAAAAATGCGGACATCAAAGCATCGGATATATCGGTGGAAATATATATTCTGAAAATTTTCAACTAAGGAAAAAAGGATTCATAGAGAGTGTGGAAAGACTGGAAATGGACTATGTAAAAGAGCATACCTATATGATCTCACCCACTATGATTGGAGCTTATAATGATATGCTTGAACAACTGGGTGATCTAAGCACACTTCCCGACTGTTTCTTTGCAGACAATGATACTCTTGCTCTTGGTGCTATAAAGGCTTTAAAAGAAAAGGGTATAAAAATACCAAAAGATATCTCAATAATAGGTTTTGACGATATACCATACTCTGCAGTTTCTTCGCCCGCTCTTACTACAGTTCATGTACAAAGAAAGCAAATAGGAAAACTTGCTGTGGAACAACTATTAAAAAAAAAAAATGACAAAAAAAATAAACCGATAAAAACTTTAATTACCGGAAATTTAATCATCAGAGACAGCGTATCAAAAAAGGCTTAGAAAGCCTTTTTTGATACCTTTTTATTCAATATATTTCTATCGAAAACTATAAAATTTAGAATCACCCTTAACAAAGTCTTCCGGGAATTTTTCATACTTCATTGTGTCAAAATCATATATTCCGACCTTAATAGGCTTATCACCCTTACTAAATGCCACCTTCTTATAGCTTGCTATTGTAACGGTAAGATATTCTATGTCTCTAATTTCAAGCTCTGCATACGCATCCCCAACAGGAACATATATATTTATTTCATTCTCTCCTATATATTCCACTGTCATTTCAGAAAAATTCATCAAACATTCATAAAAAGTATTTGCAATAAAGATATCACTTACGTTTGGCTCATATGTTTTCTTTTCAAAGTCATATTCTGTAAATGACAATAAGTCAAAAATCAAATCTATACTTATATCAAAATTTACAACAAACTTTTCTTTATTGAAATTCGGCTTCATACCCCATACCGCAAGCACAATGCCGTCAAAGTCCATTAACTCCTTTATTTTTTGGTCAAAATCTTTAAGCTCAAAATTACTCATATAATAAACCCTCCTACGTTACAATATTTTGTCTAAAAATTATGTTCTTTATATACTATATTCCAACACTATCTACGTACTATATATCTATTATTATTATATTACATGTTATTTCAATATATGTAAATAGGGGAGCCACACTTTCGTGTGACTCCCCATTATTATTTCGGAACGAGTAAATCTACAAATTCTTATAAACTATAGATTATCTCCAAGCTCCGCTTTCATTTACATGATAACCGTCAGGTGTAGTTTCATTCTGGTACATTGAACCATATGGTCTTGAGTTTATGTTACCAAAATTCCATCTACCTGTAGCATTATCAAAGAACCATGTCTGTGCAGGTGCTGTAGGATTCAAGAAATAGTACTCTCCTCCGATCTTGCTCCAGTTTGTATGCATAGCACCGCTTGAAGGATCAAGATAGTACCATCTTCCATCCTGTCCGTCATGATGCCATCCCTTGATCATCTCACCATAGAATCCGTTGTGATTCATTGACAGATAATACCATGTACTTCCGTCTAAGAACCATCCTGAATCCATGATTCCGTCTTCACCGAAGTGATACCACTCAGACTTTGTTCTTCCCTCGTAAGTGTAGCTTAAGTATGCCCATCCTTTAGCTCTTCCACCATTTGCAAGGTTGAATACCCACTTACTGCTGTCAGGATTTGCTGTAGCTTCTACAGGATTTGTAAGCTCCCAGTTACCGTCATATCCTACTCTAAGACCTGCTGTATATCCTGATGATCTTCTGCTTGCGCTTCCTGATCCGCCGCCTGAACCGCCTGATCCACCGCCGCTTCTTCTGAGCTTAAGTGTATTAAGGAGGTTATCAAGTGCATCAAGTGCTGCCTGAAGCTCTGCTGTAGATGACTTTCTGTTTACTCTATCAAGTATTGCCTGTGCTGCAGCAAGCTGTGATGTTAATAATCCCTGTGAGTTTGCATCATAGTTTCTCATGTTTCTTCTTGCAGAATTCACAGCTGAATTTAACTCTCTCTCAGCTCTTGCTCTTTCAACTCTATCATTTGAATAGAATACATATAATGTTTCATCTGATGTTACTCTAAGTGTAGGATCATATGCCTGATATGTATCCTTATCTGTACTCAGTCCTTCATAATGCCATGTGATACCATTGTTATCAATATAATCACTTCTTATGCTTCCTGAGTAGAGACTTGCCTTATCCTGTACAACTTCTGTAGGTCTTACTACGAAGCTTGTGATAAGAGTATTGTCTCTGTTATCCTTTACCTTCACTCTGTATATTACAGGTGTTGTGTAACCAAATACATACTTTCTTCCTGAAGTAAGCTGGATATCAAACTGTCCTGTATATGTTGGACCCGGATTCTCAAATCTCCGCTTAATGCTGTAACTGCGTTTGAACTTGTTGCAAGCTCATGGAACATATAGTCTCTTGTTGACAACAATGCTCCTGTCTCTACTGTTGTATCAAGTGTGATATCTCCTGTTGCAGGAGTATAATCTTCCCAGTTTCCTGTTGCATTGTTAAACTTTTGTACAACGATATCCATAAGGAATAATCCTGTGTATGGCTCTGTAGTTGTATCTGCTATAACATTCTTTATAGGTGTAGTAACACTGTTCTTATTAATTACAACTCTGAATCTTCCTGTATCATTTATAACAGGATTTACTGAACCGATTGTCTTACCCGATCCGATATGATCTGTGTAAAGATTGTTATCCCAGTTTGTTCCGTCATCATACATTGCCTGGATCTTTACAGGTCCGTTTGGCATTGTGAATACAAGTAATGCATTTGTCTCATCGGCAGGATTAATTGTAATACCGCTTACTGCTTTCCACTTACTGAATGTATTGAATGCATTATCAAGTGGAGCTGCTGTTATCTGTACCTGTGTTCCGGGTGCAAGGCCCTGTAAAACATTGATATTTGTTGACTGAACACCATTTATCTTAAACTGTATAGGATCCGGTGCATTGTTTGCAACTACTGTTACATCAAATGCATTTACTGTTAAACCGAGGTTATTTGTACTTACAGGAAGGTCTGCTCCGGGCTGCCTGTCTTTGTGCAGGAGTATCATTGCTTCCTATCTGTCTTGGAACTACATGATATGTTCTGTTAGGATCAAGGTTTCCAAATACTATTCTGTTTCCTGTAGGTGTTGTAAATGGATAAACCTCATTTCCGTTATCATCTATAAGTGCATACTCTGTATTTGGAGCTGTAGGATCAATTGTGATACTTGCTCTTCCGGGGGTTTGCACTGTCCTCAGCAACCTGAGGTGTAGGTGCTACAGGGATAGTAGTCTGACTAACCGCACTAACATCTGTTGCACCTGCAGGAATAGGACTTCCTACTGTTAATGCTGCAGTATTTAATGCTGTTGCTATATTGTATGTGTTTCCAGGTGTAAGGAAGTTGCCTGTGATGTCTCCACCATTTGCAATTACCTGTGAACCCGGGAACTACTGCTACTACATTTCCTGCCGCATCTGTAACAACATAATTTAATCTTGCATCCATTGCTGCAGGAGTAAGCGCATCTACTGATATAGTAGGTACACCGCTTGAATCAAGATCTCCGGTTACAACAGGTGTATAAACTGCTGCAGGAGTAGTGCTTATTGCAAAGGCTGTAAATGTCTGACCGTTCATTCCTGAAATATCTGTTCCGGGTGCCAATACATTTCCTGCCTGATCCTGCCACTCAAGTGTATATCCTGTATCTACTGAAACACCACCTGTAGCTACCTGTGTGAAGGAATCAATATCACTAAATGGTATTGTTGCTCTTGGAAGACCTGTTGCAGCATCTGTATTTGCTACCTGAGCTATTGAACCTGATAAAAGAGTTACATGGCCATCTCCTGCAACCAGGTTATAAGTATTCCACTGATTTGGATCCTGCTCAAAGTTGGCTGTGATTACAATACTGTCCTGTGCACCCGGAATTCCGTTTATGGTATGAGGCAGAGTTACTGTTGTACCTTCATACTTCCAGCCTGTAAATGTATATCCCGCCTGTGGTACAGGAGTAGGAAGATCTGATGCATTTATTGTAAGAGAGTAATCTCCTGTTCCGGGCAGCTACGTTCTCTCTTGAAAGCTGAACAGTGTCAGTTGCTTCAGTACCATACTCATGCTCAGTTGCCAATCCTCTGTCTGCTATAAGCTGTCCGTTTCCTACATGAATAATCGCTACAGTTGCAACCTTGTTAGGATCAGCTGTATATGTAACAGTTAAGTCACCGTTCTTTGTAGGTGTATCTGCAGTTCCGTCACCGTCTTTATCAACTGATATAGCATAGTACTGATGAGTTGCTCCCCAACCTTCAGTATTAGCATCAGGTGCTGTTGAACTGTTTGTAGAAACAAATCTGTATGAACTTGACCAAGCAATATTATTGTCAGCCTCGATAGACGGACTGTCATTTCCTGTGCTGATATAATCATTCATCACAGGTACAGGCACATTGTAGTTTGCCTGTGTGGAATTCACTCTCATAAATACTCTTGAGCCGTCTTTATATACTGTACCTGTTACAGGTGAAGATACTGTTGATATGTCTGTAAACAGAGCAGGGTGCTCATCTACTACATCGCTTGTAATATCATTACCCAGTTTATCAATATACTTTACGCTTACTAAAGTATAGTAATTTGGATTCTCATAGTAGTTATAAGTAATTGTTACATTCTGGTTTGGAATCTGTCCTGAAATTGTCTTTGCAGCATCTGTACCTGCACTAATAGCTGTATACAGTCCTGCTGTTGTCTTTGCAGGAATCAAAGTCTTTATAACACTTCCACTACTTGAAAACTCTCCTGTAGTAGCGCTAGGCTCACCATTATCATATGTAACTGTTACAGGCTCGTTTGGATCCAATACATATCTGCTAGGTAATGTAGCGGTACCTGTGGTATCTACATAATTAGAATTTGCTGTAATTCCTGTAATATTGGTTAATACCTGACCTGTTACATTGCTTGAAGATCTGTTGTTCTGACTCTTTACGGTATTTGATGTGTGTGTGTATGTACCCGGTGTTGCAGAATCGTTCTGCCAAACCTTATCCACAACCTTAACTGTAAACTTCTTATCAGGGTTTATAGCATACTCGTACTTTATATCAACATCCTTATTTGATGTTATAAAAGATATAAATTTAGAACTTGGTATACTACCGCCCATATACTGGAGAGCTTTTGCAGAACCTGCACCTGTAATAGTAGCATTTACTACCTTGTATCCCGGAATAACATATGGTATTGTCTGAATACTTTCAAGAACCTTGTGTGGTCCGTTTTTTGGTCCTTTAGTAGACGGATCCGGCGCAGAGTTAAGACTCGGAACATATGCAGTTCCTGAAGCCGGAACATGTTCTTCCTTTAAATTCATGGCATCTGTTCCGTCACTCATAAGAGTAGCATAGTAAGTCTGATTCTGGATAGTACCAACATCAAGACCTGCTCTTGGAAAGTCTGCAAGACCTACTCCACCTCTGAATTCCTTATCTCATAACCGTCCAAACCAAGTGCAGCCCAGCTTTGTCCGTTTACTGTTGTAGTAGCATAATTACCAAACTCTGCAACAGGTGTTCCTGTTGTAGTAATTCCGGTCTGCCATGGCAAACCTGTTCTTCCACTAAAGTTTTGAAGATTGTATGCTGCCGGTATTGCATCACCGACATTACCGGTAACTGTTATCTCCGGTGTTCCTGCCAATGAAGTACTGGCATTGGTATGAAAATCAAATTTTAAAGTACCTGCTGCAGCATATGCCGGCGTTGCCGGTGCGAGCATGGCAAGTGCCATACCCGCAGACAATGCAACAGTTAATTTTGCTTTTATTGTCTTTCTTTTCATTTTTTCTCCTACGTCACTTAGTACCAAGCACCGTTTGCATCTACATTATATCCGTCAGGAGTCTTCTCTCCTGCATACATAGATCCAAATGGTCTTCCACTATTGCTTAAGTAGTTCCACTTGAAAGCATTAGCATCCCATGTATAGGTATTTTGTGGAGTATTTGTATTAAAGTAATACCACTTTCCACCAATATTCTGCCATCCGACAAGCATCTCACCGTTTGAATTAAGATAGTACCATCTTCCATCCTGCTTATCTAAATGCCATCCTGTCTTAAGGATACCTGTATTATCATTCATGTAATACCACTTATTTGTCTTTTCATCCTTTACCCAACCTGTTACCATCTGGCCAAGTTCAGGACCCGGTGTTGTATTCATATAGTACCAGTTACCGTTCTTTGAGTCGTATACCCAACCTGTTGCCATTGTTGAGCGACCGTCAAAGTAATACCAACGTGATACTCTCTTACCTGTGTAGTCATTGAATGTGATCATTCCCCATATATCATTAAGAGGTGTTCCACCGTTAAGTACGAATGACCATCCTCCTGTTACAGGGTTGGTTGCCCAATCACCGTCTACTCCAAGTACGAAAGCTCTTACATTACTGTTCTCGTTGATAGCTGTATTCTGTGTTGACTTCTCTCCAGGTGTTAAAAGTTTACTTCCTCTACCTGATGAAGTGTTACCACCACCACTGGCACCACCGGTTCTTCTGTTTCTGTCTCCGGCTCTGTCTCTTGCTATCTTAGAATACTTATCGATAAGTCTTCTAAGTGCATCTATTGCCTGCTGAAGCTCTGCCCAGTTTGCCTGTCTGAGATATGTAGTTCCGTCAGGAGATACAAGATCTCTTGCCTGTCTAAGTGTCTCAACCGCATGTGCTATAGCTTCATTTATTTCAGCAACCTCTGCTACTTAAGGTATGGGTCTCCTGTAAGAATCTTTGCCTCTTCTATAGTATCACCGAGATCTACTCTTGCCTTTGCAACTTCTTTTCTGTTGTCAGAATAGTATGCATAAACAATTGTTCTCTTTGTTACAGGACTTGTTGTGTCATATACTGAAAGCTTATCTTCCTTCTTTGACCAGTTAACATAGTCATACTGTACACCATAGATATCTTCAAATGGAGTTTCAAGTCCGTTTGCTACATCATTTTGTGCATATGCTGTAACCACCGCATAATCACTTGAGTAGTAAGCATCCTCTACATTCTCTTTTCTTCTTACCTTAAACTTCTTATAGAAGTTTCTGCTTGTATCATTTAAGTGTAAATGATCAAGTACAGGCTTATTATCTACAAAGGTTACCTTAAATGTCTTTGAATAAACAAGTACATATGAATGCTGCAAATTACCTGTGAACTTAAGAAGTCCGGCATTGTTTGCTACATCTGTTGTAATTGTTATATCTATAGGATTGATATTACCTAAGTTATCAGGTGTCACATCAAATAACTGGTAGTCAAGCTGATCTACATCTTCTGCAGGAAGCTGTGCTATAACATCTACTGTTGCGTTTGACGCTGTTGCAGGTATTCCGTTATTTACAAGTCTTCCGTTTACATATCTTTCAAGCTGGATATCAAGTCCGTATGCTGTTGTATGTGCATCCGGATGATCAACTCCCGATACTGAAACAGGCTTTACAGCTGTTTCTCATTCGGCTTTGCATCTCTTTTGTTAAATACTACCTTGTATTCTACTGTTGCACCGTTCACTCCGATAAGTGATCTGTCAAGCGGTGTTGTAAGATCATGTGCAAGTCCCGGTATCTGATCAGGGATAAGACCAAACTCTCCTACGATACCACCTCTTATTGTCTCTGTAAGATCTGCATCATCTCCCGCTACCTTTGTAGGTTCATATACAGCCTTAAGTACAATATTTGAATGTGAAAGAGTGAATGAGTAATCAGCCTGTGTTATATTTCCGCTAACTCCTACCGCTCTTCCTGCAAGTACCTGCCAGTAAAGGAAGTTCTTGCCGTTTGCATCTACAGGATCTGCATGTATTACCACTTCTTCTCCTGCTTTGCTTCATCATATGTGTCAGTTCCTACACTTGTTGTTCCTACTGTTACTACGCTTCCGCCCTTTGTCTCTACTACATACTTAGGTGCGTCTGCCATATCACCAGGATTTGCTATTATCTGATTTCCGTCAGGTAATTTCATAAGTGGATCAGGAATAGCGCTGTTGCCCTTCTTTCTTGCCACTACTGTGTAGGTCTCATTTGGATTTAAGTTGTTGAATGTAACTGTTGAAGGATTGCTTCCTACAGGAGTCATCCATCCGTTGTCACTTCCCGGATACTGCACTACGTTTCCGTTCTCATCTATGAGCGCATAGTCTGCGTCAGGATCTGCCGGATTGATAACGATCTGTGCCATACCGTCGTTTTCAGGATCATATCCTATGTTGTAGTTATTATCTACTGTTGGGATATATACATCCTGTGGTGTTGATACTGATGTACCTGTTACTGTAGAAATATTATTTCCTACTGTAGCCTGTGTATCAGGTGTTCCTTCCTGTACATTGTAGTGTGCTCCCGGAATAAGATTTGGAACTACTGTTCTGTTTCCTATTGAATCTCCCGGTACCACTGCTACGATATTTCCGTCCGGATCACTTATTACATATACATTTCCAGGTGTTGTACCGTCTATTACTATCTCACCGCTTCCGTCATTTCCGATACGTCCTGTAGGTGTGATAGATCCGATAGTACCGAATACATTTGGATCCTGGCTAAGAAAGCTGTATATGTTGCATGATTTGTAAGTGTACTGTTTCCCTGCATGAAGGCACCGTTTGGATCCTTCCAGCCGTTAAACAAGTAGTTTGCTACAGGTGTAGCTGTAGGTAACTGTGCTGTCGGCAATAATGCTGACGGTAGTGCAGCCACCTGACTCCATGTGTAATCATATGGTACATGAAGTGTTGCAGGACCTGATATTGAACCATTGCTTCCTGCTGCGAAGTTGATATCAAACCACTGACTTGGGTCCTCTACAAACTTAGCATAAAGTGTAAGTGGTGTTGTACCTGTAGGGAATGTATCTGTTCCGTTTACCTGCTGTGTTGCCGCAGCATCAAGATACCATCCGTCAAACTTAAAGTATCTGTTTGGTGTAACATCAGGAACATATCCCTCATTCTTTAACTTATCAAAGTTATATGCGTATGTATTTCCTGCAGTACTTCCATCATTTGCCAAGAAGCTTGTTGGTGCTCCTGCCGGTAATGGATCTATGCTACCGCTGTTATTAGGTGTATTAGCCACTGCAAAGTTGATATCTCTCCACTTTGAAGCGTCACGGCTCATCTTATAATCAGCTCTTACTCCGTTTCCGGTTGTAGGCATATTTCCTGTAAGTGTTCCGTTTGCCGGATTTGCAACTACACTTCCGGTTCCACTTGCATCTGTTACAGTTACTGTTGATGAAGCATCCCATACATATCCGTAGAGCTTATCTCCATCTGTAGTTCCTGCTGCCCGGTATAGATAAATTCACACTTGTTCCGGGTGTAGACGGATCTATCTGGCTTGTTATGATCTTATTGTTGATTCTGTCATAATATCTTCTTACTAAGTTCATTCCCGCATCTGCAGTATAAACATAGTCTATTGTAACATTCTGGTTTGGCATAAATGCAACAAACTGTCCTGTTGTTGTATTGTTAGTTACGATATAAGGTGTTCTTGTAACTCCACCTACTGTCTCAGTATGGTTAAGTCCTAAAACATAAGGTACTGTAGTACTGTCTGCAGCTCCTGCAGTGATATTGAAAGTCGAATATGAATATCCGGCTATTGAGTTATCAGGCATAGCATTAATGCTCTGCTCTGCTCTTCTTGTAGACACAAGAGGTGTTGTACCCGGTAATACATTTCCTGATGTATCAACATGTCTTACTGTAAATGTAAATGTCGCATTAGGATCAACAGTATACTTATAAGTAAGTGTAACTGCTGATGCAGGCATTCTATTTATATGATAATGTCCTGCCTGTGCTCCAGGTGTAGTAGCAGGATTTGGCTCTACCACTCCGGCTGAAACCGGTATAGCACTTCCTGAACCGTACTTATATCCCGGAACATTTGTAGGATCCTTATCTACCTGTGAATCGAGCACATGACCTGCATCCACTTCTGAACCGAATGTAAGCGGAAGTGCCGCATTTGTATTCTTATGGAATGTTGTCACCTGATACAATGTACCGTCAGGTACCCATGTAGCATAAAGATATGTTGTCTTTGGTGCTGAAGGTACAGGATATGCTGTAAATGCTGCTCCTGCTGTATCAACTCCTGCATCGTACTGCTCATTACCGTTTGTATCTGTATATTCTTTCCATCCGTTGAACGTATATCCGGTCTTTACAGGTGAAGGTAATGCTCCAAGTGTTGATGTTGCACCAACTGCCTCAAACTTATCTCCTACTGAAGATCCACCCTGTGAATCAAACTTATATGTTACCTGATTTCTTGTAAATTTAATTACAATATCTACAGGCTGTGCAGGTGTCTTTCCTTTTACTGTTCCTTTTCCTGTTCCTGTTGTAACAACTGTAAGAGGAGCTTCCATTCCTGATGCCGAATCAAATGTATATCCTACATAAGAAGGCATAGATATTTCAACCTCTGAACCTGCCGCCGCTCTGAATGCATGTGCATAAAGGTTTGTCGCATCTATTGTACCCGGAATATTATTTACAGCACCCGGTGTAAGATCTGCGATCTTCATTGTATTTCCGTCAGGATCAAGATAACTTACTGTGTAGTCATACTTTACAGATCTAAGGTATACGATCTGTCCGGCCTGAGCTTCTGAAAGCTTTTCACCTGTAAGACCTGTTGCCTTCTTTGTAGGATCGCCCATACCTAATGATAGACCGTCTGTGTCTACAGGCACATTAGCTGCAGAATAAGGTATAGCTCCTCCCGAAAGTCTGTCAGCATAGTCTATAACAGGTCTTCCGTCCTGATCATCATTGGTCTGTGGAACATCACTTACAGATATTCCTACACTTCCTGTAAGCTGTCTTCCTGTCTCTAAGTTTAAGATGCTTGTTCCAAGCGATACGTTCGCCTTTGTATCAACAGTTGTTGTAGCTGCCGCATTTCTTTGTGCTTATTCTTATTATCAACTACCATAACATTACCGGCTACGTTTACAGCCTTAGCTCTTGCTACTCCTACTCCACCAAGTGTAGCTAATGTAGGATGTGCTGTAGATGTTACTGTAATAGCTGATACGGATTTTTCTGCATCTTTAGTTCTTGATTCATTATCTTTTACTGTAACAGCGCTTGTCAAACCGTTCATTGTAAGAACACCGGTACCTGCCACATTTATAGCAGATGCTTTAGGAGCAGTTGTATCCTTTTCAACAGCATTGTTCTGTACAGTAGTATTATCTGTAAGCTTAACTTCACCGGCTGTAATATCTATAACAGGAGCGTTAGCTACCACATTTGCCTTATTTCCGTCAATTTTTATATTGTAGAAACTAAGAGTAGATGTAGCATTGAATACCTTAAACATTTCACCCTTAAATCCGGCTTTTCTTGTAATGGTCTGAACTGTACTTTGCTCAGGATCTCCTCCCAAGTCATGGTATCCTCTTGTAAGATTACCCTGGAATGGAGCTGTCTTATACGGACTGCTCTCTATCTGTATGTCCATGTTTGCAGGAATTTCTATTGTCTGGTCTACTTCTGTAGGATTAGCCACATAAATATATCCCTTCTTTACTCCTGCACGTCTCATTGCCTCTACGGTATCTCTGATGTTTTTGAAAGGCTGTGCGATATAACCGTTTGAATCGTTTCCGGTATATGTAGGATCTACATAGTATACCGCAGCTCTCATAGATACTTCAAAGCTTGCTGATGCTGTTCCGCCTGCAACCATGTTAAGGTTTCCTGCAAATCCAGCAGCGGCATCAGTCTGCTGTACAAGGATATTATCCTGCTTGTTCTCAGAAAATACCCAGTTTCTGTGAGCCATACCGGCCGTATTTGAATATTCACCTGCCCATACTCTACCATTACCTGATATAAGTCTGGCATCAAAGTCTGTCAAAGCTTGACTATTAGCACCACTGGTAAGTGATCCTCCAAACGGAGTTGATCCGCCTCTTGGGCTCCACGCACTTCCACCGCCTTGATTAAAGTAGTCAACCATATGAAGGTGAGTTTTATTCTGTGATACGATTGACGGCGATGTATCTGTACCGGCAATCATAGTATCCGCCTCAGCACCTATCCAGAAATTTACAGGATAGCTGTTCGGATTGTAAGCTGTCCATGTGATCAAGATCTTTTGCTCATCAGGAGTAGGTTTTACTTCCATTCTGACTTCGATCTTATCAGTTCCTGTACCTGTACCTCCGGCTGCGGTCTTATATACGGAAGGTACATCAACTTCAACAACCTCTCCGTCATTTCCGGCCTCGAAGACTCCCATACTGTTATGATTTGGAAGAGTTGCTGTTGAAGGCTGTAAGCCATTCCACGCAGTTACGTTAGGGCTTATCACCGGATAAGCCGCATGTGCAGGATCTGTATCCTCTGCAGTCTTTCCGAATCCATAGTATGTTGTCCACCAGTTACTACTGTAAGCAGATCTTGTAGCACCGTCATAACCCTTATGGTTTGATGTATTTTCTGTTCCCGGGTTCATTATAGCTCCTATATTAAAAGAGTTATAATTACTTGGCATATTAAAACCATTTGAACCCGAACTGTTAGTTCCTGTATACGCACTACCAAAAACAAATGCGGTACCCTGTGATCCACCATAGGTCTCATTTCCGTCTTTTACTACCGGAATACCTCTATATGGCGTAGCACTACCTGCAATACCTGATGTCGGCGCATTTGCAAACAATTGATAGTTTGGCTGCAACACCGCCGCCTGCGCCGTCATATTGCCCAGCGGAGCCCCTGTAAGGATCATAGCTCCTGCAAGCAATCCGGCAGTCGCCTGCTTGATTGTCCTTATTAAATTATTTTTCTTCATATCTCTCCTCTAACTATCTGTCAAAGAGAACAAAATCACTATCCAAGTTGTTCAATCCATCTGCGGCATATGTGATTTCTGCTCCCCATCTGTCATGTCTGTCAGCACTTGAATCGTAGTGATAGAATCTTCCATTCTTCTTTCTTGGTCTGTCGCTATCACTTACTCTTGCTACGAACTTTGAGTTTGAAACTACTATCCAGTTACCCTCTCCGTCTCTAAGAATCTTTGTGCCTTTGACTACCTTACCGTTTGAGTCTACGACTACATACTCGCCATGTCCTGTTCTTGTATCCTTAACAATACCGTACTTAAGGCTTGCGTCAGCATCCAGTCTTAATCCGTTGAAGTAGAACTTACCGTCGTTCTTTGCAAGTGTGCATCTTGCTCCGATAGCCTTACCGTTGTCTTTGAAACCGAATACCACGTTTTGATCTCTAAGAGTTACTGTAACCTCACCGGTAATCATTGAACCGTCATTAAGCTCATCTGTACCGAAGAGATATAAGCTTCCTCTGTCGATTGCAGCTATAGGTGAGTTGAGAGCATCTGTAAGGAAGTCTTCCTTTGTCCACTCATCTACATCATATTTGATACCGAATGTATCATCTTCCAACATAATTACAAAACCTGTCTGCATACGTCCGATCTCATCGAAAGCGTATCTTCTTCCAAGTACTGTAGCTATTCTATCTTTAATTACACTACCGTCTTTCTTTGTTCTGAACCAGCTGTGCTCTTGTGTCTCATAGTCATCCTGACTCATCACTTCATTCGGTACTGTAAATGTCCAAAAATCATCTTTAAGTTCACCGTCTGTATCAAGTGAACCGTATTTTACTTTTGCATTGCTTGCTGTTGCTCTAATATTTGCATTAGTTACAGAAAGCTGCGGTATCATAACGCCGTTCTCATCGAACAGATATGCCTTACCGTTTATTTCTCTCTGTCTTGACTGGTCTGTACTGCTTGCAACATACTTTCTTCCATTATGTCCGAAGTACAGCCACATCTCATCATACTCACTGTAGTTTCTCTGTCCAAGCTCTGAATATCCCGGATTCTCACCTACCTGTGAATACAGTAACCACTGATTTACATACATTGCTCCGTCATTACCGAAGTAGTATTTTGCGCTCTTAAACGGATTGTCATCTTCTACTGCATTGCCCTCTGCATCAAAGAATCCTGTAAGCATTACGCCTTCTTCATCGAAAAGATATCTCTTTCCATCGATTTCACGAGTATACACTCTTCCATCTTTGCCCTTGTACGCTTTTCCATCAGCACCGAAGTAATACCATGCATCATTGTCATCTATATCCTTAGCGAGGATCCAGCGATTAGCCGCCATCACACCGTCAGCATTCAAATAATAAATGCCGTCTCCTACAGTGACAATTGAATCTCTTACCATGTTACCGTCATCGCCCAGATAATACCAAGCATCTCCTGACTTTCTCCAAGCCTCAGATACAGCATTACTAGCATTATCCAGATATCTCCACTCACCGTTTGAGTTATCCCATCCTTCTGCATGTGCAGTAGAAGGGTTAGCCCAGAGGAACAGAGCGGAAATCGCGAGTAAGCCTGCTTGACTTACTATGCTCTTTTTGTTCATCAAACTACCTCCTTAATTGTGTGTCTGCCGGAATATAAGGTTCTATACTGTGTTTCACATGCATACTCCCATATCACTGCTTAATTTATCTAATTCATTAAATCAGTCACTCTATTATATCCAGTCAGAATATTTATATATATTTCTTCAATACAAACAAAATAACCCACAAAAATATTTGCCCATTATATTTTCGTAAGCCCCTTGTTATCATTAAAGAAATCTATATCGTATTAAATTGTAAAAACTCATTCTATTTTTCTGATTTTTAATGTGATTTTTTTATTTAAAATTATGCATTTCTTAAGAATTAGTTCTTACCTGTTACCGGACTGTACTCAATCCTTTTTATTTAATCTGTCCTATAAATCGCACAAATCCTTTTTAATATTCGTGCTTTGACTATTCTATTCACTCCATATTTCACTCTACCTTTTTTTAATAAGCGTTAACTATACTATTTTTAATTGGTATAATTATATCAATATAATATTATTGAATGATGTCTTTGTCAAATAAGTCAATACGTTGAATGGAAGATATTTTTTTATTGTTTTTTTATACAGGTTCAACCCAAGATGTCAAGTTTCGTAGTTATATTTTTATATATTTATTAATATTTTTATCATATATTTATTATTTATCAATAATAAAATCAAATTATTAAGGTTTTTATATATTTCTCATTTTTTTCATATTCCCTTTATACAATAAAAAAGCCGAATGAATATACGATACTCTTCTGACATATCATGCAATATTCTTTCGACTTTATGTTTATTATATATGATAATTTTGAAAATACTTTATTTCTTTGCTTCGGTAGTCTCAACTGTCTTTATCTCTGAAGGTGCTTTTGTTGTTTCACCTGCAGTATCAACACCGGCTCTGTCCTCTGTTACTATAGCTACCGCACTGTCTTTTGAAACCATGCCGTCCTTACCGAGTGAAACTATGAAGTAATATCCTTCTGACTGGAATACAATATTACTGTCTCCTTTTACACCTACTGTAAGGTAAGCTTCATTTGAATCCAGACCTGCTGCCTTCTCACCTTCCATCTGTTCTAATACATCATCAAGTTTTACACTATCATCTGTAAAGCTTAAAAGATCACCTGCCTTTGCACTTACAGCTTCAAGTACATATCCACCTGACTTATCGTCATAGTAATGGAATACTCTCTCAGGATCCGCATACTTACAAGCTTCTCTCCACCTTCAGCTTTTTCATCTGACACAGGTGTTCCAAACGCACCTATTACATCATCATATGACTCATCAAGGTGGTTTGCTATATCATAATTTATATCGACTTTTACACTTGCAACTGTTGTAGTCTCTTCACTTGAGCTTTCCTCAGCCTTTGCTGTAGTCTCCGCTGCCGCCTGTGTTGTTTGTTCGGTTTCTTTTTTTGAGCCGCATGCACTGAATAATAATGCACTTCCCATTGTTAATCCTAAAACTGTTATCAAAAATCTTTTCTTCATCTTAATTCCTCCTAAGTCAAATGACTTTTCGCTAAATATCATCCTGACAGTTGACACTATAGCACCTGAATACTATAAAAACAAGGTTTATATATGAAAGTATTTTTTAAGAAATGTAGTATATTTTTATAACAATATAGCCGGGTAGCACCATAAAGCTTACTACCCGGCTATATTGTTATCCCAATACCAGTCTTGCCGCACCGTATATTCCGGCGTCATTTCCAAGCTTTGCCAGTACTATATCCGCCTTATTCTTTGTTATCGGTGTGTAATACTCAAACTTTTCTCTTATCTTATCTATAAGGAAATCACCTGCTTTTGATACTCCGCCACCTATTACAAATACTTCAGGATCCACTGTCATCGCCAAATGAGCAAGTGCTATTCCAAGATATTTTGAAACGGTATCCACAACTTCAAGAGCTATTACATCACCCGCTTTAGCTGCATCAAGCACATCCTTTGCCGTTATATCATCCAGTAACGCAAGTCTGGATGCGGCTTTCTTTGTTTCAAGAAGTCTTTTCGCCTCTCTTACTATTCCCGTAGCACTTGATATCTGTTCAAGACAACCGATTCCACCGCAATTGCATTTCTCAGTCTCGGATTCTCTGACATGCATATGTCCTATTTCACCGCCAAGGCCATGCTTTCCGGGAACAATTTTCCCATCTATTATGATTCCGCCACCTACTCCGGTTCCAAGAGTGACCATCACAGAATCCTGCTGATGTTTTGCTCCTCCCATCCAAGCTTCTCCAAGGGCAGCAACATTGGCATCATTTCCAAGTACTACCGGCATACCCGCAAGGAAATCTGAAAGTATTCTTGCAGGGAAAACCTCATTCCAACCTATATTTACCACTACCTCTATAAATCCGTTAGGCATTACCGGTCCGGGAACACCCATTCCGACACCTACGCAATCGGTAAGGGTAAGTCTTGCCTCTTTTAATGTTTCCTTTATGGATTTACCTATTTTTTCAATCAATGCCTTCGGATCATTCTTTGGCTCTGTCGGTATTTCCCACTTCTTTAAAAGATTACCGTTCAATGTAAATATACCAAGCTTTACGCTTGTTCCTCCTATGTCAACGCCTACACAAACCTGTTCCATATTTTCTCCTTTTTATTTAAGCATTATACCTCTAAAGTCATTATCTCCAAGTATTGTAAACTCGGATAAAATCCCTCTTTTTACAATCTTGTGTATATTTGAATCCATACTTCCGCTATATTTTATTACTCCCGATGTATTCATTATTATAGCTTTATCATCTTTCGTCAAATAAATATAATCTTTTTGCAAATCGAGTTTTCTAAAGTCTCCTAAAAACTCTTTCTCCAAAATGACCTTACCTTCTTTTGAATATATATATAAGGTATGATTGAACTTTTCAGATGTGTTTTTATATACCACACATAGTCTGTCTCCCTCAAAATCTACAGCTTCAATATCTTCCTCCGCTTTTATTGTTTTAATAAGCTTTGGTGAAGCCACATTCTTTGAAGAGAAAAAGTAAAGTCCGTCAGAAGCTATAGCGACCGAGTTTATTTTATCAAAATACCTTACTCTTGCCACCATAGATGATACAAACTCTTCATCAAAGCCTCCCACCACTCTGTTTGGCATATTTTGTCCTATCTCTGAGAAATCATAAAAAACAACTCTTCCCATCATAGAACTTCCCTTTAAATACTGAAAAGTAGCCATAAGCGCAGTTCCGTCAGGTGACAATGCTATATCTGTGGGAAATCCGTCACCGGCCAACTTGGTCTTTATCGTTATATTCAGCTGTTCACCTTCTTTATCATAAAACAGGATGTAAGTGGAATTTGAATCTTCCACCAAAATACTGACTATACCGGTTTTTGATACAACAGCTTTTAATATCGGTAATTCCGTACTTATAGCAGCCACCCTGCCGTCCTTGGTATAGCATTCCAAATCATTTCCACCCACATCAAATATGATAGTATATTTACCGCTATTATCTGTCTTCGGATTTGACATTTCATAACTTTCTATCCAGACATCTTTTCCGCTTGGTTTTAAATATACAACTCCGTCTTTTGAATACTTTAAGAATCCGTCCCCCAGCTTATCATAGCCTACCAGACTTCCTTCACTAAGCTCATGAATCCATTTAAGCTTGAATTTTTCATAGCTCTTATATCTGTTTATCAATGTAAAACAGACAACAAAGGCCATTATTAAAACAAACAGGAGGAGGATAAACCTCCCCCTTGCTACAAAAAAGTTGATATTTTGTCTTTTTCTGGATCTGGGAGTACCATCACCGTCAAGATCGGCAGTTACTATTATTCTGTCTTTAAGCTCCTGCTTCTTTATTTCCTTATCTTCTATCATCTCTTATCCATTTTGTCTTTTTTGATACAGATCTATGGCCTCTATGATATTGGCCGCTTCTCCGTCACTTATAAGCTTTTGCAATGCCTCTATCTTAGATGCCTGTAAAAAATCTCTTCCAAGATATGATTCATACTTATCTGATATAGCCAAGTTTATTTCAGATCTTCTTGTAGCTATACCGGCAAGACTTTGCTTTGTCACTTCAAGCTCATTATTTAAACTCTCAAGCTTCTCTCTTGAGTTTTCCATTATCTCATCTGTAATGATTTTCTTTGTATTGTTCTCAAACTCACTTACAGCAGCCATTCTCTTATCTTTTATGCTCTGAACTTTGATTTTTGCTTCTTCTATCTCGGCATCAAAAGACCCAAGGTCATACATTTCTTCTGATGAATCATTATTTATCTCTTTAGTGATAAGTTTGATCCTCTTTAAGTCATTGTCTATAGTATCCAGCATAGCTCTTATCTTAAGCAGACTGTCCCTATGTCTCGCCTTTGTAAGATTTCCTATTATTATATACAATCCACCGACTAAAATAATAATAGCAAAAAAGATAAATGGCAGATAAATAGGTTTATGATTCGGCATCAATTTATAAATTGCCATAGGTATTGCAAGAAATACTACCAGAACCGTTAAAACTATCTTTATAAAATCAAAGAATTTGTGCGGAAAATAATATGTGTAGTAAAGCTTACCGCCACAAAATCCCGGTATCTTTTCTTTTTTCATTTCATTTTTTATTTCGGTTTTTGTATTTGCTATATGATCATGCAAATCTTTGGTTTCTTCGGCAATTCTCTCGCTTACCTTTTTACTCTTTTCCTTATCTTTTTTGGCCTCTAAAGATTTTTGTGCATCTTCAGCCTTTTTAATCTCAGCATCATATGTGGATGTTATTTCTTTTAATCTCTTTGACACGGTATCCGCTATTCTGCTTTCTGTTGCCTTCTTCTCAGCTTCTATAGCCTTTGATACTCTTTCACCTTCAGCACTCAGTCTTACCTCTTCGGTACTCAATGTATCAAGCTCCAGCAGGGCACTTTTTGCACCTTCAAAAAAACTGTCATAGTCTAAAATAGGTTCTGCCATAATACACTCTCCTTTTTATTATTATTCTTCCAATATCTGTATCTCCAGATAATCAAAATCTATTTGTTCTATAAAGTTGTCAGCATTAAACCTTACTTTGCCTCTATAGGCAAAATCATCTATATTCGGCAAGAGCCATATAGGTTCTGCTACATCAAATTTGTGACATATCTCTCTAATCGCATCAAATATCATTGTTTTTCTGTCTTTGCTGTAATCGACATCTGTTGCGACATGGTCTTTTAACAATCGATTGTCTTTGAATATCTTTCCCCAAAGCCTAAACATCTTTAGTTAAGCCTCTTTAAAAGTTCTTCTCTCTGGCTTTCATATCCCGGCTTACCAAGTAGCGCAAACATATTGCTCTTATAACTTTCAACGCCCGGCTGATTGAACGGATTTACACCGAGTATGTATCCGCTCACACCGCATGCAAATTCATAGAAGTAGAAAAGACTTCCAAGTGAGAACGGACTCTCATCAGGTATATTTATTTTAAGATTCGGAACATCACCGTCTGTATGTGCAAGTATTGTACCGTTCATAGCAGACTTATTTACAAAATCCACACTCTTTCCCGCCAGATAGTTCATACCGTCCGTATCTGTCTCTTCTTCCTTTAAAAGTATCTCTACAGGTGACTCTTTAATATCAAGTACTGTTTCAAACAACATTCTTCCACCATCTTGAATATACTGTCCCATAGAGTGTAAGTCTGTTGTCAGATCAACTGCCGCAGGGAAAATACCTCTGCCGTCTTTACCCTCACTCTCACCAAAAAGCTGCTTTACCCATTCTGATACATAGTGAAGACTTGGCTCATAATTTGCTGTAATTTCCACATTCTTTCCTTTTCTAAGGAATATATTTCTTATTGCGGCATATAAAAGTGAAGGATTCTCCTCAAAAGGTTTTCCTATTACTTCCTCTCTCATAGCCGCCGCACCTGCCATAAGTTCATCTATATCTATTCCGGCAACCGCTATAGGAAGCAAGCCTACAGCTGTAAGAACTGAAAATCTTCCACCTATATCATCAGGAACTACAAAGCTCTCATAGCCTTCTTCATTTGCCAGTGATTTAAGAGCTCCCCTAGCCTTATCTGTTGTAGCATATATTCTTTTATTTGCCTCTTCTCTGCCATATTTTTCTATAAGAAGTTCTTTAAATACTCTAAAACTTATCGCAGGCTCTGTTGTAGTTCCCGACTTTGATATTATATTTATAGAAAAATCCTTATCTTTCAAAACATCCTTCAAATCTGCTATATACTTTGATGATATTGAATTTCCGCAGAATATTATCTGTGGTGTTTTTCTCTGTGATTTATCCAAGCAGTTGTAGAAGCTGTGACTCAAACTCTATGGCAGCTCTTGCACCAAGATATGAGCCTCCGATTCCCACTACCAAAAGTACATCGGAATCATTTTGTATCTTCTTTGCTGTTGCCTTTATCCTTTCAAACTCTTCCTTATCATAGTATATAGGAAGATCGATCCAACCTAGAAAATCCGATCCTGCTCCTGACTTTGATAATAGTGTATCTCTGGCATTCAATGTGGTAGCTTTAAAATTTTGCAACTCATCTTCCCCTAAAAATGCCATTGCCTTTGAATAGTCAAAACTTACTGTCTTGTTCATATTACACACCTTTCTTTATTTGTAATTATATTCTTATTAAATATAAATCTATTATATAAAACAATATAGTATTTGTATTTTATAACAACTGTATACTATTGGCAATAGTAGGAAGTATCAATACTTTCTATTAGCCTCAATGTAAGCTTCACACAATTTTCTATAGCTCTTCTTTCAAACTCGGCATAGTCCATACTTGCACTGTCATCCGCCTTGTCAGATATGGCTCTGACTATAAGTGCTTTAATTCCGTTCAAATATGCAACCTGTGCTATTGCGGCACCCTCCATCTCCGTACAGTATCCGCCAAAAGTGTTTTTCAAATCTTCTTTGGTTTCTTTATCTGACACAAATATATCACCGCTTAAGACTCTACCCTCAAAAACAGAAATATCTTTTAGCTCTTCTTCACAGATTTTCTTTGCAAGTACCCTTAAACCGTCATCTGTAGGGAATGCAAATACATCCATTCTTGGCACCTGTCCCCTGGGGTATCCGAAGCCTTCCACATTCATATCATGAATTACGGCATCTGTGGACAAAACTATATCACCTATATTTATCTCATTCTTAAGCGATCCGGCAATACCTGTATTTATCACTACGCCTGCACCGAATTTATCCGCCAGTATCTGAGTACATGCCGCAGCATTAACCTTACCTATACCCGAGCGTACTACGCTAACAGGCTTTCCCTTGATTTCCCCTTGTACAAATTCCATACCTGCTATGGTTTTTATATCCTTATTTTCCATAATATCCTTTAACTTTGATATCTCTTCTTCCATTGCTCCAATTATACCAATCATTATATGCTCCTCACTTGAATATTTATACTTGTTAAATTATACTTAATATACAGGCTTAATTATAACATAAAGAATGGAAATAATATGAAAAAAATAATATTAACAGGTGGTGGTACCGCAGGTCATATCACCCCAAACATAGCACTCTTACCTGCATTAAAAGAAGCCGGATTTGATATCAAATATATAGGAAGTAAAAACGGCATGGAGGAAGGTCTTATAAAGGCTCAAAATATTCCATATGAAGGTATATCTTCAGGAAAACTCAGAAGATACTTCGACCTGAAAAACTTCAGTGATCCTTTCAGAGTAGTAAAAGGACTTTTTGAAGCAAAAAAAATCATAAAAATGTATGCACCCGATATAGTCTTCTCAAAAGGAGGCTTTGTCAGTGTTCCTGTAGTTATGGCTGCGGCATTTTTAAAGATTCCCGTTATCATACATGAATCAGATATTACACCGGGACTTGCAAATAAAATAGCTTCCAAGTTTGCTACCAAAATATGTACCAATTTCCCTGAGACATTAAAGTATCTACCAAGGGGCAAAGCTGTTCTAACAGGCTCACCCATAAGAAGGGAACTTTTAAGCGGAAACAGAGAAGAAGCTCTCAAGCTTACAGGGTTTGATAATAAACCTACTCTTCTTATCATAGGAGGAAGTCTGGGCTCTGTCATAGTAAATACGGCTATCAGAAAATCTCTGGATGATATCTTAAAAGAGTTTAATATAATACATATATGCGGAAAAGGAAATATAGATGAAAAGCTTACAGGAAGATCAGGTTATCTTCAATATGAATATGTTGATAAGGAACTGAAAGATTTCTTTGCACTTGCCGATATTGTAGTATCAAGAGCAGGAGCAAATACCATATGTGAGCTTTTAGCACTTAGAAAGCCGAATCTTTTGATACCGCTCTCAGGTGCCGCTTCAAGAGGTGATCAGATACTTAATGCCGCTTCGTTTGAAAATGCCGGTTATTCAAAGGTTATCGAGGAAGAGTCTCTCTCAAATACATCACTTGCCGGTGAGATATCAGAACTTTATAAAAACAGACAGAAGTACATTGATGCTATGTCAAGCTCCGATACATCAAACGGAATTGAAAATATTATCAATCTTATAAAACAATATAGCTAGAAAATTCATGCAAAGCTCACAAATCAACTAGTTAATATTCTATAATTACAAATTAAAGAGTCCTTTGAAAGTTTTTTTCAACTTTCAAAGGACTTTTCTATGTATTAAATACATGTTTTTTTGTTTGCTTCCATTATTTTTGGCTTATTCTATTGTTTTTGCATTTTTAAATATACAATATAAACAATTTTAAGTTTTATAATAGTATAAAAGTACCATAGACAACTATTTTCACAATATTGTATAATTTCTGAAAATGACGACAATTCAGGATGAATTAAACAGGCTATTTGACCCACTATTTTACATAGCTTAATCACCTGATTGTAATGATAAGGAGGACTTTTTGTGAAAAAGAAAATTTTAAGTGTTCTTATGGCAGGTGCAATGTGCACCGGCTTACTTGCAGGATGTGGCGGCGGCAAAGAAGCTTCCACAAGCGGTTCACAGGCTGCCGATAATGCGGCAACTGCTACAGATGACAACACTCTTACAGTATGGTGTTGGGACCCTGCATTCAATATCAATGCGATGAATGAAGCTGCAAAAGTTTACCAGAAGGATCACCCTGATTTCAAGCTTAATGTAGTGGAAACTCCATGGGCTGATTTACAGACAAAGATCAACACAGCAGGTGTTGCAGGTGATTTATCTACATTGCCTGATATTTTCCTTATGCAGGACAACGCATTCTGGAAAAATCAGATTTCATTCCCTGATGTTTTTGCAGATTTGACTACAACAAAGGCAATCGACTTTACACAGTTTGCACCGGGTAAGTTAGCTTATTCAACAGTAAACAATGTAAACTACGGTGTTCCTTTTGATAACGGTACAGTTATAGCTGCTTACAGAACAGATATTCTTGAGCAGGCAGGCTACAAGGTTGACGACCTTACAGATATAGACTGGGATAAATATATTGAAATCGGCAAAGATGTTCTTGCAAAGACAGGAAAGCCTTTACTTTCATGTCAGGCAAATGAAGCGGACATCATAATGATTATTCTTCAGTCTACAGGCGCTTCACTCTTTGATGACAAGGGTGACCCTAATATCGTAGGAAACGAAACATTGAAGAAGGCTCTTGAAACATATAAAAAGCTTAAAGAATCAGGCGTTATGATTCTTGTAAACGACTGGGATCAGTACATTACAACTATGAATGCCGAGACTGTAGCAGGAACTATCAACGGCTGTTGGATTATGGGTTCTATCAGAGCCGCAAAGGATCAATCAGGAAAATGGGCTGTAACAAATCTTCCAAAACTTGCAGGTGTAGGCGAGCAGACAAACTATTCAAATAACGGCGGTTCAAGCTGGGCTGTGAATGCAGGCTCAAAGAAGAAAGATTTGGCAGTTGATTTCCTTTCAAAGACATTTGCAGGAAGCACAGAGCTTTATGACAACATTCTTCCAAGCGGTGCATTGGCTACATGGTTACCTGCAGGCGGTACAGATGCTTATGCAGAGAAGGTAGAGTTCTTCGGTGGACAGCAAGTTTACAGCTTACTTACAGACTTTGCCTCTAAGACACCAAAGAATAATACAGGTGTTTACTACTATGAAGCAAGAGATGCAGTAGCTGCTGCAGCAACAAATATCCTTGCAGGTGCTGATGTTGACAGCGAGCTTAAGACTGTACAGGACACTGTTAATTTCGCAATGGGTAAATAATATTTTAAGATTTTGTCAGGGGGTAGGTTTGGCCATGGTCAAGTCTGCCCCTTGTTTAATCAAAGGAGAAATTTATGGGGAATAAGAAAAAACTTTCACTCTCACAAAAACAAAATATATCAGGTTGGATATTTTTGACTCCTGCAACCGTACTTATAGCCGTTATGAGTTTCTATCCGATGATAAGAGCCATAATTTTGTCTATGCAAAGCGGTGTGGGTGCAAAAATTTCTTTTGCCGGATTGACAAACTATAAGAGAATGTTTGCTGATGCAATCTTTATGCAGTCTTTGAAAAACACCTTTATATACCTGATAGTTCAGGTACCTATAATGCTTTTATTTGCTCTTCTTTTGGCATCTTTATTAAATGATAAGCATTTAAGGTTTAAAGGGCTTTTCAGAACCTGTATTTTCCTACCATGTGCTACATCTCTTGTATCATATGCCATTATATTCAGATCACTTTTTGCAGTGGACGGTTATATAAATACTGCTCTTGTAAATCTTGGAATTTTACATACAGGTTATAATTTCCTTTCAAATCCTTTTGCGGCAAGAATTGTTATTATAATCGCTCTGCTTTGGAGATGGACGGGCTACAATATGGTTTTCTATCTTGCAGGACTTCAAAATATAGAGTACTCCATATATGAAGCGGCAAAGATCGACGGAGCAACATATTTCCAGATACTAAGAAAAATAACCATTCCGCTTTTAAAGCCTATGATTTTACTTACGGCTATCATGTCAACAAACGGTACATTGCAGTTGTTTGATGAATCTGTCAATCTTACAAGTGGCGGTCCGGCAAATGCAACAATTACAATGTCTCATTATATTTATAACACTTCATTTAAATATGTACCAAACTTCGGCTACTCAGCTGCCATGTCATTCTTTATTTTGATCTTGGTGGCAGTACTTGCCGCAGTACAGATGAAAGTAGGTGATAAGCGTGACTAAAATAAAAACTGTTGTAAAATATGTATTTTTGACCATTGTTTCACTTATATCGATTTTCCCTCTATACTGGATGGCAGTCAGTGCCACTCATGCAAGTATAGATGTAATAAGAGGTGCTCTCCTTCCCGGAAATTATCTCTTTAAAAATCTTTCAAACCTGCTTGCAGCAAGTGATGTAAGCGGTGCTATGATAAACTCATTTAAATATTCAATAATGATGACTATATTGGCGCTTTTTATTTGCTCACTTGCAGGATACGGTTTTGAAATCTATCATGATAAGGCAAAGGATGCCATTATGTCGGTACTTTTGTTAGCAATGATGGTTCCTTTCGTAGCTATTATGATTCCTCTGTTCCAGATGTTTTCAAAGTGGGGACTTTTAAACACAACTTTAGGATTTTTACTTCCTACACTGTCCACACCGTTTTTAATAATGCTCTTTAGACAGAGTGCCAGATCATTCCCACATGATATTCTTGAAGCTGCAAGACTTGACGGATTAAATGAATTTAGTATATTCCTCAGAATATTTATTCCTACTATGAAGTCTACATATGCTTCAGCAGCCATCATTACCTTTATGGGTGCATGGAACTCCTATCTTTGGCCAAAGGTAATAATGACTGAAAAAACATCCATTACAATGCCTATGTTGGTAGCCAACTTAAAGGAAGGTTATGTAACCGACTACGGTGTACTGATGCTTGCGGTACTTCTTTGCAGTATACCTACAGTTATCATATTCTTCGTACTCCAAAAGCAGTTTGCGGAAGGAATTACAGGTGCTGTAAAGTAATATAAGGAACTTTTTAAAAGGTGTGAAACCTGACACAGGATAAACTGTGGTAAGATTTCATACCTTTTATTGATAAAATATAATTTTAAGAGAGGTAAAAATGAATAAAGATATCTTAAAAAACATTTTGGAACCTACCGTTTTTGAGGAAAACAGACTTCCGGCACATTCAGATCATAAGTTATTTGCAAATAGGAATGAACTTATAAAGGGTGAGTCTTCTCTATACTACAATCTGAACGGTATATGGAAATTTGATTACTCAATCAATCCCGACTCCACTCCTGACGGATTTGAGCTTTTAAGCTTTGATTGTAAAAATTGGGAGGATATCAGAGTTCCGGCACATATACAAATGGAGGGCTATGACAGACCTCATTATGCTAATGTTGCATACCCTTGGGACGGTAGACAGGAACTTAAATCAGGTCAGTCTCCTATGGACTTTAATCCGGTGGCAAGTTATGTAAAGTACTTCACATTACCTGAAAGTTTTACCGGAAAGAACATTGTTTTGAGAATGGAAGGAGTTGAGAGTGCGGCTGCAGTATGGCTAAACGGTCATTATATCGGCTACTGTGAAGACAGCTTTACTCCTTCTGAATTTGACTTAAGTAAATATATAGCAGCAGGTGAGAACAAACTTGCAATACAGGTTGCAAAATGGTGTTCGGGAAGCTGGCTTGAGGATCAGGATTTCTTCAGATTCTCGGGTATTTTCAGAGATATCTGTCTCTATGCAAAACCGAAGTGCCATTTGGAAGATATAGGTATAAATCAGATATTTGATAATAAGGATCTTAATAAAGTCAAACTTGATATATCTTTGAGACTAAGCCAAAATGCCAAAGTTAAACTGAAATTATACGATGCTCTTGATATGACTTTAAAGTCAAATGAATTTAAGTGTTTCTTTGATGAAACTCTTGTGTCTGAGCTTGATAAGGATCTGGTTTCCGGTGATAATAATGTTTTATTTGAGATAAATGAGCCGAAACTTTGGAGTGCTGAAATTCCAAATCTTTATACTCTTTATATCGAAATATATGACGGTGATAATTTACTTGAAGTAAGCTCTGTAAAATCAGGAATAAGATATTTTGAAAAGAACAGCAAAAATGTGATGACTGTCAATGGTAAAAGAATTGTATTTGCCGGTGTAAACAGACATGATTTCAGCTCTAAATCAGGTCGTGCAATCAGCTATGCGGAAGTTAAAAAAGATATAGTTACCATGAAGGAAAACAATATCAATGCTATCAGAACCAGCCATTATCCAAACTGCTCCGCACTCTATGAGCTTTGTGATATCTATGGCATATATCTTATAGATGAATGTAATCTTGAGACCCATGGCAGTTGGGACGGACTTCTTAGCGGCGTTTCCGACTATGATATGGTAGTTCCCGGTGATAAGAAAGAGTGGATTCCGCTTTTACTTGACAGAGCAAACTCCATGTATATGAGAGACAAAAACCACTCTTCCATACTTATCTGGTCATGTGGAAATGAAAGCTATGGAGGAAGCGATATATATGAGATGAGCAAATTCTTTAGAAAAAAAGATCCAAGCAGACTTGTTCATTATGAGGGGGTTTTCAATGATCGTCGTTACAATGAGACCTCAGATATCGAAAGCAGAATGTATGCCAAGGTGGCTGATGTAAAGGAATTTTTAAAGACAAACAGAGATAAGCCTTTTATTGAATGTGAGTATACTCATGCAATGGGCAACTCATGTGGAGGTATGCAACTTTATACTGAGCTTGCATGGGAAGATGAGCTTTTCCAGGGCGGATTTATCTGGGACTATATAGATCAAAGTATTACCGGAAAAGATCCTTTCGGAAATAATACTCAGTACTACGGTGGAGATTTTGACGACTCTCCTACCGACTATAACTTCAGCGGAAACGGTATAGTATATGGTGGTGACAGAGATATATCTCCTAAAATGCAGGCTGTAAGATACAATTACAGACCTGTTGATCTAAAGATAGATTTTGATAAGGATACACTTTATGTACATAACAGAAATCTTTTCAGAAATTTGAGTGATTATAAATTTGTCCTTTATATAAAGAAATTTGGAAAGACTTTATATGAAAGAAGTTTTTGTTTAAAAGGTGAAGGATTGTCAAAGACTGAGCATTCTCTAAATATCAAAGAAAAAGCCGGAAAGCTTTTTGATATTTATGGCGATGAGCTTGTTATAGGTGTTAAGGCTATTTTTAATATTGAAACGTTATATAACCTTTGCGAAGTTTCATTTACAGAGGTTGTTTTAAGAGAAGGTAATAAGGCTTATGAAGCTCTTTTCTCAAAGTTTGATGATAATATTATTTGCGATACTCCACTATGTGAAAATAAACCATATAAGCTCACAATGGGAGTTGTAAACTTCGGTATAAAGGGTGATAATTTTGAAGCTCTGTTCTCTCAGAATTTCGGCGGACTTGTTTCTTACAGATATGCCGGCAAAGAGCTACTTAAAGCTATACCAAGGCCTAACTTCTGGAGACCGCCTACAGACAATGATTTCGGCAATAATATGCCATTTAGATACTCTAAATGGAAAGCGGCTTCACTTTATGCAACTACAAAAGTGCCGAATGAAAACAGTACTTACTGGCCTGCGTTCAGACCTGTTATAAAGGAATATGAAACTCATGTGTCTGTAACATATAAATATGCCCTTCCTGCTTGTGCTGATGAGCTCACTGTGGAATACGAGGTATTTGGTGACGGCAGTATCAAGATAAATATGGATTATAAGAGTGAAACAGGTCATTATGATTTACCTGAGTTCGGTACAATGTTTAAGTTAAAGCCTGAATACGAAAATATCTCATGGTATGGTGCCGGTCCTATGGAAACTTATTCCGACAGACTGCCGGGTGCAAAGATAGATCTTTTCACCGGCAAGGTAATAGACCAGCTTCCTAAATATCTTTCACCACAGGAGAGTGGCAATAAATCTCATGTCAGATTTGCCAAGCTTACAGATAAAAAGGGACGAGGTCTTATAGTCGCAGGAAATTGTATCAATGTTTCAACTCTTTGCTATACTCCAAGCGAGATTGAAGAGGCAAGACATGACTTTGAATTGCCTCCTGTTACAAAGACTGTACTTCGTGTGAATTTGGCACAGATGGGTATAGGAGGCGATGATACCTGGGGTGCTCCTACTCTTGACGATTATCTTATAAGAGGTGAAGGCAATTTGAAATTCAGCTTTGTTATAAAGGGAATCTAAATATATCAAAGAGATTTGCCGATATTAAAGTAAATTTACATTAACTTAAAAAGAAACTCTAAACTGTTTTACAGTTCGGAGTTTCTTTTTATATACTCTATATTATTTATTATCTTGCAACATATACACCTGATTCATTTACAAAGTATCCGTCAGGTGTTGTAGTGTTTGAAAGCATATTTCCTCTGTTAAGGTCCATATAGTACCAGTTGCCTCCAATATTCTGCCATCCCACAAGCATATATCCGTCAGCATTGAAGTAGTACCATTCACCGCCTATCTGCTTCATGATGAAGTTACATATGTACCGTCAGAGAATGAATACCACCAGCCTGTTGCATTTCTCTGCCATGTGCCTTGGAGTGTTGTAACATTCTTACTCTCATTGTAATTGTTTGCAGCCTCAGCCTGACTTATTGTTACTGTGCTTGATGATACCCATGCACTGTTCTTTGTTCCGTCACTGCTTACAGCTCTAACCTTCAATGTGTATGTACCTGATTTTGTCATCAGTGACTTAAGATTTGCACTGTTTGCAGTAAAGCTCTGTACTCCGCCTACTGTAGATGTGTTATCTCTTATAAGCTTTACCTGATAACCTGAGGCACCCTGTGATATGCTCCATGCAGCCTGACCGTTACTGCTTAAGCTTACTGTTTCTATAGGTGAAACCTGATTTATCAAAGCAGGCAACTGTACATCCACATATAAATCGTTTGAGCTGTTCTCTCTTCTTGCCTCGATAAGCTCTCCACCTGTTATCTTAAAATCCTCAGCCTTATATACACTGAAATAATAATTATCGTTTGCAGCCAAATGTACTGTTATCTTAGGAGTATCTGTAATCTCCCAAGTAGTACCCATTTCCATAAAATCAACACCGTCAATGTAGTAGTTACTTCCCGATACGCTTACTGTAATATCATTGATATCTCTGTCCTTACCCACTGTAATAGCATCTGACTTGATATTTATCTTTACAGACTTGATTCCTGATGCTGCAAATGCGGTCATTGAAGCCGCCAAACTTATGATTCCACTTATTGCCGCTATAGCAAATCTTCTTCCAAATTTTTTCATATATATCCTTTCACTCATATCTCTATGTTTATATAATATTCTCTCCATACTATTAAATACTATATTAGAGTTTCAGTCAATTACTATTATATGATATTTTCTTTAAAATGCTTACCAAAAATTTACAATCAATTTTCGTGATTTTACACTAAAAAAGGCGACAGCTACCAGCCATCGCCCTCATTATTATCTTGCAACATCTGCCACTCTTGATTCTCTGATCACATTCACCTTTATTTGACCCGGGTATTGCATCTCTTCTTCTATTCTCTTTGAGATATTTCTGGCCAAAATAACCATATCGTCATCGCTTACTTTCTCAGGCAATACCATGATTCTTACCTCACGGCCTGCCTGTATAGCAAATGACTTCTCAACTCCGTCAAATGATGTAGTGATTTCTTCAAGCTGACTCAGTCTGTTAGTATATGTCTCCAGTGTTTCTCTTCTTGCACCCGGTCTTGCTGCGGAAATAGTATCTGCCGCCTGTACCAAACATGCAATAAGTGAATCCGGATCAACATCTCCATGATGTGATTCTACAGAATTGATTACAACCGGATGTTCCTTGTACTTCTTACAAAGTTCCACACCAATCTGTACATGTGAACCCTCCACCTCATGGTCGATGGCTTTTCCAATATCATGTAGTAAACCGGCTCTCTTAGCCAATCTAATATCCACTCCAACTTCTGCTGCCAAAAGTCCTGACAATTGTGCCACTTCAATAGAATGTTTTAAAGCATTCTGACCATAACTGGTCCTAAATTTCATTCTTCCAAGTAATTTTATGAGTTCAGGATGTATGCCATGCACTCCTACTTCAAGTGCTGCATTCTCGCCTTCCTCTCTCATAATACCGTCAACTTCTTTCTTTGCCCTATCCACCATTTCTTCAATTCTTGCAGGGTGGATACGACCATCGACAATTAACTTTTCAAGCGCTACTCTGGCCACTTCTCTTCTTACAGGATCAAAACAGGATAAAACTACTGCCTCAGGGGTATCATCAATGATAAGCTCAACTCCTGTAAGTTGCTCGAGCGTACGTATATTTCTACCCTCACGACCTATGATCCTACCCTTCATATCATCATTCGGCAACGCCACCACTGAAACTGTCGTTTCAGCTACATGGTCTGCCGCACATCTTTGAATTGCAGTAACCACATATTCCTTAGCCTTTTTCTCGGCTTCATCCTTTGCGACATTTTCAAGCTCTTTAATAAGCTTTGCCTTGTCATGTTTTACTTCATCTTCAACTGATTGTAACAAAAATTCCTTAGCTTGTTCACTTGTGAGTCCGGATATTTTCTCAAGCTCGGCAATTCCCTTATCATACAGGGATTCAACTTCCTTGCTCCTTGCTAATATCTTCTCTTCTCTTGCAAGAACACTCTCTTCTTTCTTTTCAAGTAGATCCTGCTTCTTGTCCAAGTTTTCTTCTTTACTAAGTACTCTTTTCTCATAGCGGGCTAACTCTGCCCTTCTTTCTTTCACCTCTCTATCAAGCTCATTTTTTGTCTTTATAGACTCTTCTTTAGCTTCCAAGAGAGCTTCACGTTTCTTTGTCTCGGCTGTTTTTAAGGCTTCCTCTATTATTTCTCTGGATTTAATCTCTGCTGATCCGATCTTATCTTCATACGACTTCTTACGATGAGCAATCGCTAAACTCCAACTTAGAGGCGCCACAACAACTATTGAGAGTATTACCGCTATTATTATACTTCCCAGTTGTGACATAAAAGCACCTCCTTATTCAATTTTCATTGTTCAAAACAACATTCTAATTCTAACAAAAAATGAACAAAAAGTAAAGTCGGTAAGGATTGTATACAGATTGTGTTTAGATCTATCACTTTATAAGCTTCTCAAAATCCTTGGTACTCATATTTGCTCTGGCAGCAGCCTCATCAATACTTAGTATTCCGTCATTTACCAAAGATACAAGTATACTTATAACGCCTTCCTGTCTTCCTACCACCCTACCTTTTTCTATACCTTTTTCTATACCTTTTTCTATTCCTCTGGCCTCTACTCTATCCAGTACTTCACACATATTAACCTTCTCCTTTCCCTTCAAATCGTTTATAGTTTCTTCAAATCTGTTATCGCCTGTCATTGCAGACATTAATGTTAAAAGTTCTACTACATTTCTACCGCCAAATAAAAGTACATTTAAAATATCGGCAAATACATCATTATACTTTTCAAGTACTTTCTGAGTTACATCCTTCTCTTGCATATCTCCTCCTTATTATATCAAATTTTTTTAATATTGGATTATTCTTTTGAGCATTTTTTTGAAATTTAGAACTTTTAGAATTTAGATTGTATATAATAATTTAATTTTACCGTATATATGCCTAAAATACAATAACATATATCCTTATATTCCAATAAAAAAGGACTGTCGCAAGTGACAGCCCTATATTACTATTAAGCATCCTTATATGTTCCCATTACAACTTTTCTAAGCAAGTCTACAGGTATCATTGTGAATGCAAGTATAAATATTACTATCCATCCGCCGATACTAAACGGTACACAGCTAAACATCTTTCCGATAAACTGGAATGGTGCAAAAGGTACAGCACCGGCATTTACAATAAGCGCCTGTACTATGATGATTGCAAAGAACACTTTAAGGAAGCCTGTATTTTCATTAAGTCCCTTAAATATTCCAAAACCTTCATCTCTTACATTAAATCCGTTAAAGAGTGCACTTGCTATAAAGAGTACAAAGTAACCTGTAAGAAGTTTTTCCTCATTACCGTCAAACAGATTTGCAAAGAAAGGTAACTTAAGGTATATAAAACTGATTACTGTAAGCCAAAGTCCCATTGTAAGGATCTGGATAGCCATTTTCTTGCTGATGATATTCTCATCTCTTCTTCTTGGCTTCTCCATCATATAGCTTTCTTTAGCCGGCTCATTTCCAAGCATTATTGCTCCAAGACCGTCCATTACAAGGTTTACAAACAGAAGGTGAGTTACCTTAAGCGGCTCTTCCACTCCGAAGAACGGAGCGATAGCACTTACTATAACCGCAGTAACATTGATAACCAACTGGAACTTACAGAACTTAAGGATATTGTGATAGATGGTTCTACCATAGAGTATAGCATCCTTTATAGATCTGAAGTTGTCGTCAAGAATTACTATCTCACCGGCTTCCTTGGCAGCCTCTGTTCCGTTACCCATAGCAAATCCTACATCCGCTCTCTTAAGAGCAGGTGAGTCGTTTACACCGTCTCCCGTCATACCTACAACAAGGTTCATCTCCTGGCAAAGTCTTACCATTCTTGACTTATCTGTAGGAAGAGCTCTTGCTATAACTCTGATATGAGGTATAAGTTTCTTTACTTCATCATCACTCATTTCATTGAGCTCCGCTGATGAAAGTGCTCTGTCTGAAGTAGATTGTATAAGGCCTGCATCCTTTGCGATAGCAATAGCTGTTTCAAGTCTGTCACCTGTGATCATTACTACCTGAATACCTGCTCCCATAACCTCCGCTATGGCATCTTAGCCTCAGGTCTTACATCATCTCTGATACCTACCAAGCCTATGATAACTATATCATCATTGACAGTATTTTGTACAAGGTCCTTCTCTGAATATCCGAAAGCCAAAACTCTCATTGCTCTTGCTGCAAGCTCGTCTATCTTTCTGTTAAGAACAGCCTTGTCAATTGTCTTTACTTCACCGTTCTCGTCAAGGAACTTTGTTGCCTTTGCAAGAAGTCTCTCAGGTGCACCCTTATAGAATGTCTTACCAAGAGAATCTATTCTTGCCTGGCTGAATTTATTTGTTGAGTTGAATCCCTGGTGTGCTCCCACTACAAGGCTCTTCTCATTTTGTAATGCATCAAAAGTAGCATGTCCGATAAACTTCATCAATGCCTGGTCTGTTGCGTTACCACCTATTACCACACCTCTGTCATCAAACAATGACTGAGTATTCTTACCAATAGCGATATCTATAAGGCCTTTTACTTTGCTGTGATCGCTTAAGTCCGGTATAGCAATAGAGTTTCCGTTAGCAAGGAAGAAATCCACTACTTCAAGACTTCCTTTTGTAATAGTTCCTGTCTTATCACTAAATAGTATATTCAGTGAACCTGCAGTCTCAATACCTTCGGCCTTTCTTACAAGCACGTTGTGATCAAGCATCTTACTTGTATTTTGCATAAGTACAAGAGATATCATGAGCGGCAATCCTTCAGGAACAGCACATACGATAATAACTATGGCAAGAGTAACAGCCTTTATAAGGTCCTGTACTATTGTCTGTGGACCCATTGCAAAATAATTACCAACTCCGCCGGCTCTTATTATAAAATATGCAAAATAAAGTATTGCTATAACTGTAGCACCTACATATCCGAATATTGATATCTGATGTGCAAGTTTTCCAAGCTTTACCTTAAGAGGTGAATCAGGATCGTCTTCATTCATTTCAAGAGCCATCTTACCCATCATTGACTTAAGTCCGACTCTCTTAACTTCTAAAACACCCTCGCCGTCAAATACTACAGCACCTCTAAAGAGTGAGTGAGCATCTACGAATGTATCACCTGTGATATCCTCTTTCAGCTCAAAACCTTCAGTTGCGGCAGTTTTCTTACACTCCTCAGCCTCTCCGTTTAGGGCTGAGTTGTCAACTCTTAAATCTCCGTCTATAAGAATACCGTCTGCAGGTATCTTATCTCCTGATTGTAAGAGTACAAAATCACCTACTACTACATCATCTACATCTATAACAGTTACAAGACCGTTTCTGTAGACCTTACATGTGTCCTTCTTTGTGTTGTCCTTTAACTCACGATACTTTGTATCACTTGCCACACCTGTCTTTGCGGATACAAAGGCTACTATTATTACAGCAATAATAGTTCCAAGCGGCTCATAAATTTCAGCATAGCCAAAGAAACATTACTATCATCAGTACTGCGATAGCAAGAAGTATCCTAATCATAGGATCATTGAATGTCTCCTTGAACTCCTGCCAAAAGGTGGTGGGTTCAGAATCAGGTATTACATTTGAGCCATGATCCTGCCTTGACTTTTCAACTTCCTTTTCAGTCAAACCGGTAAATTTCATATAATTTCCTCTTTCAAAATTTTGAGGAGACAGCAAATGCCATCTCCCGTAATATTTATTACAAATGATATTTTATACCAAATAGATAATAATTTAAAGTATTAAATTTTATACTGCCGATTACATATATCTACTTGCCAATTCTCCAAGACCCGGATCGGTAGTACCCTGTCCTACAGCTGAGAACTTCCACTCACCGTTATGTCTGTATACCTCACCGAAGATCATTGCAGTCATTCCCGAATAATTATCTGTAAGATTGTACTTAAGAATCTCTTTATTGTTTGAAGCATCTACAAGTCTTATAAATGCATTTCTGATCATTCCAAACTCTTGGCGTCTTTGCACTGCCTGATAAATATTTACAACAATAACGATTCTGTCATAAACTGCAGGTATGTTTTCAAGATCTATAGTGATCTGCTCATCATCTCCGTCACCGGCACCTGTAAGGTTATCACCCATGTGCATAACAGTGCCTGAAGAGTGGCGAAGGTTTCCGTAATAAACTACATCACCTTTATTAACTATTTTTCCTCCCTGTAAAAGGAAAGCTGATGCGTCACAGTCTATATTACCTTCCTGGCTTTGACTACTGCCAAAGAGTGATGATAAAAATCCACCGCCTCCCCTTGGAGCCTCATCCCATCCGAGTCCGACTACGATTCTCTTTAAACCTGCATTCTCCTTTGACAGGCTTACCTTTTGTCCTTTTTGTAAACTGATAGACATATATCCTCCTAATGTCTGTGTATAGGGCTTAAGCTACCGCTATACCGTAATGATTGCAAAGTGCAGCGAGTCCGCCACCGAATCCGCTTCCTATAGCGTTGAACTTCCACTCACCTGCGTGCTTGTAAAGTTCTCCTACTACTACTGCTGTTTCAATAGAGAAGTCCTCACCAAGGTCATATCTGATGATCTCAGCACCTGTCATCTCATCCAAAATTCTGATATAGGCATTTGAAACCTGACCGAAGTTCTGTCTTCTTGAATCTGCATCATATATAGTAACTGTAAATGCAATCTTCTCTATATTTGCAGGCACTTTCGAAAGATCGATCTTAATCTGCTCGTCATCTCCGTCACCTTCTCCTGTAAGGTTATCACCCATATGAGTAACACTCTCTGACGGATGAGATAAATTGCCGTAGAAAATGAAGTCCTTTTCTGTAGGGCATTTTCCACCTGCATCTACCATGAATGCGGCAGCATCAAGATCAAAGTCCGCACCTGAATCAAATGCATTTACATCCCATCCAAGACCTACTATAACATTCTTAAGTCCCGGATTTGTCTTTGTAAGATCTACTTTTTGTCCTTTAGATAAATTTATTGGCATAAAATCCTCCTTTATTATACACCGAATTTCTTATAGAATTCGTTTTTAATATTTTCAAGTTTGGCCTTGTCTTCGATTCTTTGTCTTCTGGCATCATCCTGAATTCTCTTTGTTTCTTCGATACCGTTTACAATAGTTCTCCAAGACTTCTCCAAAGTATCAACCTTTATAGAACTTCCCGAAGCCATCTGAGCTGTAAGCTTTGCCTGCTCAACAGTATTTGATGCATTCTTTAATATCATTTCATTTGTCTTTTTATCGAGTTCTGATAATGCCTCAGCCTGTAATCTCTGACGTTTAAGCATAATAGCCTGTGCTAGGCTCTGCTTAAAGATAGGCAATGTGATAATGAAAGCTGAATTTATCTTTCTTATCAGGTTTATATTACTGAACTCCATAGTCTTTAACATCGGAATAGTCTGCATAGCCACATTCTCAGCCACTCTTAAGTCCTGAGTTCTTTGCTCAAGCATCATAAGAGCATTATTAAGAGTTGTAAGTTCAAATTGCATTGACTTATCACCTGTACGCTCCATCTCAGCCGTTCTCTCTGCGATTGCAGCTTCAAGTTCCTTACATCCCTGCTCACCTGCCATGATATACTTTAACAGATCATGATAGTAATTTACATTTGATTCAAACATGGTATTAAGTTTTTTATTGGTCTCTTTGATCTCACCCTCATAGCCCTTAAGCTCTACATATACCTTGTCGATCTCACCGCCCATGGTCTGATATTTTGCCATTATCTTATCCAGCTGCTTTTTTATACCTCCAAAGAGCTTGTCAAAAAGACCCGGTTCCTGTCTTAGCTCTTCAATATCAAATCTGCTCATGATATTTGTAAGAACACCCAACATCTTTGAAGTTTCTTCAATTTGAGCGATGTTCATACTGTTGAGTACCAAATCTGAAGATTTTGATATCTCTGTAGCCACCTCTCCGCCAAAAGTAACAATACTGTCAAGATTGTCAAGTTCTATCTTGCTTACAAGTGCATCAACCTCTGCCGAGTCTACCAACTCATTTTTGATTTTTGCAGACTCCACCGCAATATCAAATGTTTGAATAGTAGGTAATGCTTCATTCTCTGCAACTTCACTTGTTACTGCTTCAGCCTCACCGGTTTTTGCTTTTGAAAAATCAAGTCCCATCTTTCCTCCTATGCCCTGTGTATAAATGTCACAAAGGCTCAATATTAGTTTTCATTAACCAAAAAATCTTGAAAAAAACGATTTCTTCTTTTCTTTCACAGACCTCAGTCTATTGAAATCAGGTATGGCTATATCATAAAGATAATTGCCGATTATATGCTCTTCCATTATCTGAGAGTTGAAGTATTTACTTACATTATCGTATCCCGTAGGTATAAAAAATACTATATCAAAACCTATCAGATTCAAAAAAGCAACAATTATGCTGTCTTCCAACGAAATGACGCTTTCCGTTGTATTTACTATTATAAGCTTTGGCGGACATTTTGTAAAATCAAAGCTTTGTATAAATCTTAAAATTTCCTTAGGCAAATCTAAAACAATTGTAATTATCTTATACTCCGTACCGTTTTGTCCTGTTCCGGCTATAGTCTTTCTCCTTAACAGCTCTGATAATTTATCAAAAATATAATCCTGAGTCTCCGCTCTCAAATAGTCGTATTTATAGATCTGCGAGTGCTTTATTCCCTCTCTGTCAAGTCTGCCGTTTTTATAAAATGAAGGTACTCCTGCCGCTACAATACAGTTTCTGTCATAAATATTTTCATTCTTATATATCAATGTTGTATCTGTTATAAGATCTTTGATGTTTTGAAAATATGTATTTGTATCGGAATTTGTCACTCCGGAAACTTTAGCAAACATTATCGGAATATTTGCAACATCATCGACTGTGGAAAAGTTCGGTCTAAACCTCGTCTCCTGCTTCCAGTAAATGCTGATTTCTTCATATGTAGTTGAAAGCTTTATAATATTTGCTTTCGAAAATTGCATATCTCTGTACATTCCGGTATCCGAATACATCATAGTATCCAAATCTCTTTCCGCATTATATGCCATTGTACCCATGGAAAGATTGTTTCCGTCCGTGGGGAATTCATTTACCTTTAATGTCTCTTCAAAATGTACCTCATATAATTTCTCACCTTTAAGACTGTCTTCTTTCTTTTCCGGATTGAAAACAATCACATCTATAGGTAACTTTGCCACCATATTTAAGAAAAGACTCTCGGTATCCGTCTCCACATTTCCGAAATATATGAGTATAGGCGCGGGTGAATGAATGTCGGTATTTCCAATCAGATCCGGTATATATCTTTGGAACCAGCACAATATATATATGCCCTTATTCATTATTTTATTGAGATCCATATTCATAAGCTTACCGGTCTCTATCATAGTATCCACAAAGGCATCCCTTGCCACATCTATAAAAGTATTGCTCTTTAGATTGATATTTTTCTTCAGATCCATGATAAGCTGATTTTCATTGGCATAATTGCCTCTTTTTATTTTTGAAATCTCGTCCACACTCGGATTTGTGATCTTATTATTTATAACCTTTACACTTCTGTTTGCTTTTTTAAGATCCTGATAGAGTAAGTACAGATTGTTTATATAGGTATTTCTATTGTCGCAGCCGTTTATTCTGACAAACATATTATAGAAAAACCTTGTGTTCTCGCCTCTTCTTGTGTTCTTTAAATCCTCAAACAGATCACCGCTAAGCCATGCATTGGTATTGGCTTTGACATTTGATTTATTGCTGTATAAAAGTCTTTTACTTTTATCTTCCTCATACTGCTTTAACAGCCACTGAAGATCAAACCCTGCCGGAAAGCTCTCACTTCCCATTCCCAAATCTATTGAGTATTCGGATTTCGGATCTATTGCCATATACTTTGAATCACCACCCGGTTGAACCAGAATAATATCCGCTCCGGCATTTGAAAGTATTTTTAAGGTTGACAGCTCTGAAAAATTCACATTACCCCAGAATATGATTTTGGGAACTTCATCATTTCCAAGTCTTTCCATGATATTGTAAAAATTATAGTAGAGCCAGCACATTATCCTTATAAAATTATTCTTCAAGATATCTATATTCTTGCCCTGTCTCCTTAAAACCTCCAAGGTATCATAAATTCCGTCGGCTATGGATGCCCTCTGATAATCTTTTATTCTCGGCAGCCATTTTTTTAAAGCCTCCGCCATAAATCCCGGTCCGTGAACATATTTTTCTCCGATTATTTCATTAAAATATGCTATATTATCGGCAGTAGGGTTTTCTATATTTTTATCAATGATTGCACCTTCTCTTTTAGCCAAATCATAGTATTTTCTGATAAATTCAAGTATTGTTTCATCATAGGAATTTACTCTGTAAAAATATACTCCCTTCGGCTTTCTTTCACTTTGTCTTTTAAAAAAGTCATCAAGCCCTTTTATCTTCTGATGCAATAACATGCATTCATCCCCTTTCAAGTCAAAACTTTTCTTATCTTATAAAGCTCTTTGTAAAATTATATACTGCATCATACGGTACAGCCAGATTTATATTTTGTCCCTCACTGAAACCTGAAGTGCTTATACCGATTACTTCTCCATGCATATTCAGTACCGCTCCTCCCGATGACCCCGGCGATGTAGGTGCGCTAAACTGTATCATATCCACATTATCTATATTTCTAAAGCCTGATATAATACCGTCGGAAACCGAATTAAAAAGACCCAGAGGGCTTCCTATCGCCACTACCTTTTGACCTCTTACAAGGCTCTCTTTTCCGTTATACAATCTCAAAGGATTCAGTACTCTGGCAATTCTTATTATTGCCAAATCCAGATGATTATGATATTTTATAACCTCATTTGTCTCATATATTTTCTCATCATCTTCTATTCTTACCTCAAAATAATATCCACCTCTTATAACATGATTATTGGTAAGTATAAAACCGTCTCTTCCGATCATTATACCCGAACCTGTACCAAGAAGCTTCTTACTGTTGTCAAATACGGCTATCATAACTATTGATGTTGACAATCTTGCAAGTTCTACATAACTTAACTCCCTGTTTGCATTTACCTCAGAAACCTGTGCGCTTACACGAGAACCTACACCTGTATTTGGCTGATTATTAACCGGCGCAGCCGGAGGTGAAACAGTTACAGCTTTTGTTTTAGCGTCTCTGTCTTTTCTTCTTGTGGATGCCAGACTTATTGTCACCATTTTGTTTCCACTATCTGCATTTACCTGAGAGTTATTTACACTGCTTCTTTCCATATTTGGAGTCCGATAGTTTTCTACAGTTTCTACGGTCTCAAATACCATCTTTCCCTCATAAAAATCACCAAGCTTTTTTGTGTAATAATATTCATCCATTACAGAGATATCTTTTGAATACTGCAGCAGGCATATATCCATACCCAGTAAATTAAGGAATACAAAAAAATAGACTTCCGATTCCTTTTGTATGTTCTCCGCTACAACCTTTATATTCTTATCTCCGTTTATACTGATATCTGAGAAATTCTCTTCGAGCCAGTATAAAAGCTTAACCATTATATTTTTTTCTATTGTATCCGAAATGTTCTTCTTGTATTTTTGTAGGAGTTTTTGCATTTCTTTTACAGCTTCTGTCAACTCAGCTTCACTTATCTTATTTTGCCTTACCATAGCCGTATTCATATGCCCTGTATTTATAAAAGTCTCATACTCCGTCTTTTGTTCCATACAATCACTCTTTATTTCCAATGAATCAAGATATTTATAGTATATTCTTCCCTGATTCATCTCAACAGTCAAATATCTTCTGAGTTCATTTATATCCTTATTGGTATTTACATCGGCACCTGTAAACTTAACCATATAGGTATTTAAATTTCCACAGGCTCTGTTTCCTCTAACCCTTCCAAATTCTGCTATGCTGTTTATATTTATAGGATTCAATCTGTATTTTGGCATACTTACTCCATTAAAATCTGTCTATATATCTTTTACCGGTTTGTTTCAAATCATTTGTTTTTCAAGCCGGTTTATGTCAGGCATCACACCTTTTTACCCTAGTATCATTATATATTATATGATATAATTATACCAATATTAGCGAAAAATATAAGCCTATATTCAATATTTTTTGACAGGGGTTGGCCATGAAGGATTCCAGTATTTACTATAGCGTGGGCGCACTGCTTTATACAGCCGCAAGTAACACAGGTATTATAGATGATATAATGCTTGAAAGATTTAATATTCCCTTTTCCTTAGCTTTTACATTCGATATGGCAAGCAATGATGCTGAAGCCGATAAAGCTGAAAATATACTTATAAAAACTTTGGATAAGCTATTTATTTCCAAAAAGGAAAGAGATTTCTATATACCTAAACTCTTTATAAAGGTACTGTCCACCTCCCATATAGCCCATTTGTATAAGAAATTCGGAAGTTTACTGGACCTTATCACCGGCTTTATTTTACCGGACTTTTCAGTGTCCAATGCCGATATATATATTTATGAAATGCAACGCATCAATTCGGTACTGTCTACCCCTATATATATTTTACCCGAGCTTGATTGTATGGCGCTTCTTGACCTTAGAACCAGATATAATCATATGTATGCAATCAAAGAAAGCTTTCTACATATGAAGACTATATATTAAATATACTTGTTGCAACAGGAAGTATACTCAATACTCTTTGCGTAAGACATAAAGTTGATGAAAGTATATATCAGAGTGGTCCTGTAGCCGCACTTTTATCAGATATTGTTGCGACATTTTCAAGTGATTACATAATATCGGCACCGGCCTATGAATACTATGCAGGTATCGGCTGGCAGGAAGGCCTTGGAAAAGAGATTGAGCTTGATAAATTAAACGGTTTTGTCGGAAAAACCATTGTTCATCCAAAGCAGATCCTTGTAGTAAACGATGCCTATAAGGTTCCAAGTATTGATTATGATGATGCCTTAAGTGTTTTGGATGATAAGAAAATATATCAATCCTGTCCGAATGTAAATAATACCAGAATAAATGAACCGAAAATACATTACAGCTGGGCAATGGAAGTTATCTTACTTGCACAGTACTTCGGTGTGAAGAAATATTAAAAAATGTGTGAGTCATTTTCGACTCACACATTTTTATATGTCCTTCATTTTCTTTATTATTCCCATGCACTTATAATTGTTTAAACTTGTATACTCTATCTCACTTTCCTTTTCACCGGCAAGCTTTATGATATGCCTAAGCTCTTTATCATCTTTATATCTTTCATCTATAAGTATCTTCCATGGAACTCTTCTTAGCAATACTCTCGTAGTCTCACCTATGCCGGGCTTTATAAGATTTATATCCTTTATACCGTATTTATCTGCCTGCTTTTTTACTTCAATAATTCCTCTTGCTCCTCTAATACTCTCATCTATTGCATCCTTTTTAAAGAGCTTTTCTATATTGTCGATGAAGTGATGGCTCAAATCATTGTCTTCATATTCCTTATAGTATAGAGCACCGTGAAAGTCATCTTTATCTATTATGTCATCTCTTAAAAATGTTCTGCTTACCAAGCCGCATACCGTAGCATTTAGTGCAGAGCTTGGAATAAATATATCATCATAAGTACCTGCCAACTCCGTTTCACCTGCAGGATCCGATACCACTGCTAGTTCCTCAGATACGCCTTCATAATTTTCACAGGCTGCTTTCAGTTCTTTAAGTATTGCACCCTTGCCTATCCAACCATCCACAAAAAGGATGTCTTTGGCCTTGTGACGCGCAAGTATATACTTCATGGCATTATCATCAATACCCCTGTCTCTTATTATGGAAACTGAATAATGTGCCACATCGGTTTCATACTTCCATTTTATATATCTTTTAAGCAACACTCCTATCGGTGTACCGGCTCTTGCCAGAGAGACTAAGACTACATCTTTCCCTCTTTTTCTATTACTTTATCTGCCAAAGATGCAAGAGCATCAGCCATTTTCTGTCCGAAAACCTTGAATGAATCAAAATATATTTTCATATATTCCTCGGTGGGTATATACTCTATCGGCAGCATTTCACTGTAATGCATTCCTGATTGTATAAGCTTTTCCCTCTCCAAACTTGGCAAGGGCTCTACAAGTCCTGTCACATCCTTTAAGAGAAAAATGACATCGCTTTCTTTGTAACTACTTCTCATTATCCCACCTGATCAAATATATATTTTTGTTTCCGGAAATTCTGATTGCCTCCAGGATATCAGCCTCTCCCTCCGCTTCTTTTCCGTCCGTAACAAGAAAGAATACATCCGATTCTTTCAAATCATATATATAGGTCTGTCTGTTTTTATCGTATATACTTCTGACCTCATATCTGGTATGAAGAGGATAATCCTCTAACTTTGACACCTCAATGGGGCTTCTTGTAGATGAATGTACATATACATCTGCGTCTGAAACCGTATCTATATACTCTGCCAGTCTTATCGGTGCATAAATAAATTCTTCCGTTCCAAGTACCGTAACTGTCTTTTTATCTTTCAACAATTTTTTAAGACCTAACTTTTCTTCCAGGAAATCTCCAAGCCTATCTATCTCGGTATCCAAATCCTTTATATTTAACAGTCTTCTGGTCCTGATATCTGTCTTAAAATCTATTATTTTTACATCATCATTCCTTGGTGTAGAGTTGATTGTATATACATCACCATTGGTCAAGGTATCAACCACCTCATCTTCAAAGCCTTCTTTATCTATATCTCTTATATAGACTATATCCACATTCTTTTCTTTAAAGAATTTTCTTCTTTCCTCTGACAATGTGTTTGTAAGAGGTGCTATGGCATATTTTTTTCCACCCTTAAATATGCCCTCTATCTCCTCTATACAATGCCATATAGTATTTCCTGTGGTTATCTCATCTTCAACAAATACTATTCTGTCCACCTGATCATATATCTTTTCCATATCGGCAAGTACCAGTCTTTGCTCCATAGCATGGCTATGTGCCTCTGTAAAATGTATATACTCATTTTCTGCACATATATTTTCTCTGGTTGTCTGCATGAAAAAGGCTCCCGCACTGCTTGCAAGAGAGGCACCTATCGCTATTGCGGTCTCTGCAAATCCGATTACAAGTGAATTCTTTAAAATATCTCTTGATAAACTTGCCAGAGTATCATACTCGTTTTTTACATCACCAATCAATGCGATCTTATGCTTGCCTTGATTTGCATTGATTATCAAATAGCCTCTCTTATTATTATTAAGACGTTTTGCAAGGCTTATCTTATCCATATTACCACCTTTTAACATAAATATAGGAGTGACTTTAGCCACCCCTATGTTCTATAGTATTTTTACTTAGATATCATCTTCTGAATTATAAATTTGATATACTTGATACTCTTTTATAAATTCAAATCCAAGTCTTGAAGCTAACTCTACAGAGTGTTGATTTCTAACATCTATATAAGGATTTATCTTTTCATCGTCCAGATAAAGCGATACATTGGATGCTGCTGTCAGAGCAAGATTTCTTCTCCTATACTCAGGATTTGTAGCAAATACAAGCTCCATAAATTCTTTTCCGTATGATCTTCCCATGCAGCCGCTTACTGCGACTCCATCCTTATAAACCATATATCCTATCGCATCTTTAGCAAATTCATCGCTATTGTCAAAGCATGCGGAGAAATCTTCACTCCACATATCCTTTTTCAATACTTCATATTCGTCCGGTTTGACTTTATTAATATTCAAACCTTCCTCTAATGCAGCATTTAATTCTTCCAATAATGCCCTGTTCTCAACACCTTTAAAGCTAAGAGGTATCTTGAAAAATTTCTATATCTGCAATCTATATTTTCTACAAGCCAGTCTATCCATAACTCCGAAGTAGGAATAATGTAAGCTCCCTCTCCATGTCTTGCAATAGTACCCCACAAAGAAACCGCTCTGTCTCTCTTTGGAGTAACTCCTACTATGTACATATAATGATATACTTTTATTACACAGTAAGAAGCTGTACCTGTGGCCGGTATCCAAACTCTTCCGCATTTGCCGGCAAGTGCAAGTCTGACCAAAATATCATCTGTTGCCAATTCAGACAGACTTTCCCTCTCATTTAAACCAAGTTCAATCATAACCTTTCCTCGCCTACTCTTTCTTTTTATCTTTCATAAGCATAGTTTAACACAAAGAATTGGTTAATACTACAATAACATGAATAAAAGTGCGAATGTCTTTCTTAAATTTATACGAAAAAGCTACCCAAAGATGTTTCACAATGGGTAGCCGCTTATTTGTTATTGTAAATATTAGTCTATAAAACTAGCCATACGAATTATAGGTCTGTAATTATAATTTGAAATAATTATTCCTGTTCTTGATGATGAAGCATGTACTATTTTACCGTCTCCGATATACATAGCAACATGGCTTACAGATCTTCCTGAACCGTAGAAAAGAAGATCTCCCGGCTGAAGCTGATCTGCGCTTGCAACTGTTCTACCTCTTGTTGCCTGCTCTGAAGATGTTCTTGGAAGTGAAACACCTGCAACATTTGCAAGAATATACTTAACAAAACCTGAACAATCAGCACCTACATAAGGATTTGTACCACCATAGATGTATCTTCCGCCTACGAAAGTCTTTGCAAAGTTTACAACTTCTTCTCTCTTATTTGCAGAAGCAACCTGAGCTATTCTCTGTGTTGCTGAAGCTGCGGCTTCCTCTGCTGAATCCATCTCTTCTATAGATGTATCTCCATTCATTATAGAAATATATCCTTCTACCTCATTGTAAGAAACTTTAGCATATCCACCACCCATATCTTCAAGTATCTGGAATACGTCACCCTTGCTTGCCTTACCGATTGTTTCATTTGATGTCATGCTCTTATATACGTCAAGAGAGCTTGCCTCAACTGTAACTATATATGTACCGCTCTTAAGAGCCGGTCCTCTTAACACTGTTCCTTCATCCTGAACGGTTACAACTTTTCTTACTGTTGTTGCAAAAGATGTAACAGGTGCAAGTGTGCTGATAGTCATTGCTGATAATATTCCAAATATAACTTTTCTGGTGTTCTTCATTTTTTAATTCCTCAAATCCTTCTATATAGTAAACCAACTGTAGTTGGTGCTAAAATCTTAAATGATTACAAACGATTTATGTTTGTTAAGTAAATGTTACGAAAGTCAGTATAAACTTACTTCAAGTATATGTCAAGCCTTTTATTAAATATTTGATAAATTAATTCTATACCCGTTTTCAATAACAAAAAGGTTATAAATACCATGTAAATATCGTATTTATAACCTTTATTTGTTAATCTCTTACGAGTTTTTACCGCATAACAGCCTATTTATCAGTTTTAAAAAAATCTATAAAAAGTTGTTAGAAGTAATTATCGACTTGAAATATTTTTTTATCTTTTTTTGTTTTTATCAACTATAACAAGAATTTTTTTACGGTTTTTGCACAACTAAATTTTTACTTCTTATAATTTATAAAAAAATTAAAATTTGTAATATTTTTTTGTAACAATGCTGTTTATCTAATTTCTGTTTCCGAAAATCCCCTTTATTAAAGCCACTAAAACCAGCACTCCTATTAAGGGTACCAACACCGGTGCCAGAAATGAAAATACAGCCGCAACCACGGCAACAATCAGTACTATAGCAAGTATAACCAGTATGATCGGTATGATCAATCTGTTACCCGAAAAGTTATATGTCTTAAATACATTATCTTTTCTGTCATTAAAGTCACTGTAATTTTCTTCATCAGCTGTTCTTGTATAGTTTTCATTAGGATCACTGTCAAGTCCTGCGAATATATCATCATATCCCGCAGCAACCTTTATAGAATTGGCAATAAGCCTAGGTTCTCCAAGTTCCTCCATTATTTCTTCTATGCTTCTGCCTTTTGAAAGCTCATCATCAATATAGGAAGAATAAAATCTTGTATTTTCCTCTATAAGAGCTTGTGAACCTGTGGAAGCCAAAGCTTTCCTAAGTCCGTCCAAAAATTCCTCTTTTGTCATATCTTACTCCATATCAAATATATCTTTTCAGTTCTTCTCTTCTTTTCTTGTAGTCAGGTATCTGCTTTTCCACCTCACTCCAAAATGCTTTGGAATGATTCATATGCTTTAAATGCGCAAGCTCATGCACAAATACATAGTCTATCAATGCCTCAGGTAAGAAGAATAACCTGAAGTTAAAGTTTAAATTCTTCTTTGAAGAACAGCTCCCCCATATGGTTTTGACATTTTTTATTCTCACCATATTAAAGTGGACATTCATCTGTTTTGCAAAATCATTAAGCTTCTCTTTAAATATTTTATTTCCGTCAGAATGCATCCAAAGCCTTACCATATTCTCATACTTATCTATAGGCAAGATAATATGATAATTTTCATCAAATTTCATGTATGAATATTCCGCTTCTAAGCTTAGGCTCAAACCATGTAGACTTTGGAGGCATAAGCTTGTTCTCATCAGCTACCGCAAATAGCTCTTCCATGGATGTAGGATACATCAAAAATGCAACCTCACCTCTTTTATTATCTATCTCCGATTTTAAATATCCTACACCTCTTATTCCACCCGCAAACTTTATTCTTTCATCTGTTCTCGGATCTTTTATTCCGAATATCGGGTCAAGTACCAGATCCTGCAATATTGACACATCAAGACTCTTTATAACATCACCTGATACCGAATCAAGTACTTTTTTCTTTGCACTTAAGATATAGAACTTATCCTTAACAAGCATACCGAACTCGCCTCTGTCACCTATTTCTTCAAGTACCGGACTCTCTTTTACATCAAAGTTTTCAGCTATAAGGTCCATAACTTCTTCCACGCTTTTTCCATTAAGATCAAGCACTATTCTGTTATAAGGCAAAATATGCAGCTGTCTCTCATCAAATATTACAGACAGGAAATGATTAAACTCCGCATTGGGATCGTTTTTATTTTGTCTTCTCTTTAAAGCCACCTTTACAGCGGAAGCAGCTCTGTGATGTCCGTCAGCTATATAAAGAGATTCTATATTTTCAAAGCATTCTCTTATCTGCTCATTATAAGCTCTATCCACCTTCCATACTCTATGGCCTATTCCGTCATCCGATACAAAATCATATATAGGGGCGGCCGATATATTCTCCGATATTATTTTTTTTAAATCATCATTTTTCTTATATGCCAAAAATATCGGCCCAGTCTGTGCATTTACAGTATCCACATGTTTTATTCTGTCGATTTCTTTTTCTTCTCTCGTATTTTCATGCTTCTTTATAATATCATTCAGATAGTCATCCACACTCGCAAGACCCACTATGCCTATTTGGCTTCTACCGTTCATAGTCAGCTCATACAGATAATATCCGTCTTCATTATCCTTCTCATATATTCCCTTATTTTTAAAATCCTCATAGAGACTTTTTGCCTTTCATAAGCCTCTTTTGAATACATATCAAAGCTGTCATCAAAAGCAGTCTCAGGTCTGTCAATATTTAAAAATGCATATGGCTTACCGAATACCGCCGCCTTTGCCTCTTTTCTGTCATATACATCATATGGCAGGGATGCCACCTGCTCTGCAAGCTCCTTTACCGGTCTTACACATTTGAAAGATTTTACTACCGCCATTTTACCCTCCGTTTTGCTTGATTATATAATTCTATCATAAATACCATATTACATATAGCTTTTATTATCGCTATAATAAACAAAAACGGCAAGGTCGTAAAGACTTTACCGTTTTATTTATTATAAGCTTTTTACTTTATAACTCTTACCTTTAAAATACCGTCTATAGCATTCAATTCTTTAACAAGCTCTTCACTTGCCCTACTCTCTATATCTATAAGAGTGTATGCCTTTGAACCCTTTGACTTATTTGTAAGGTCTGAAATATTATATCCGTTCTTTGCAAACGCTGATGTGATCTGTCCTATCATATTCGGAATATTTTTATGCAAGAGAGCAACTCTTCCCTCAACCTGGCATACTCCCATATCGCAGCTTGGGAAATTAACAGAATTCTTTATATTACCGTTTTCAAGATAGTCTACAAGCTCATTTGCAGCCATCACCGCACAATTGTCCTCGCTCTCCTGTGTAGAAGCGCCAAGATGAGGTATAACTATTGCCTTTTTCCATCTTTGCAGACTTTGTATTAGGGAAGTCGGTAACATATCTTCCAACCTTACCGCTCTTAAGTGCTTTTTCCATCTCATCATCATCTACAAGCAAATCTCTTGCAAAATTTAAGATCACAACTCCGTCCTTCATCTGTGGAATTGAGTTCTTACCTATCATACCTTTATTATCATCTGTGAGAGGCACATGCAATGTAATATAATCACATTCCCTGAATATTTCGTTGATATCTGTGATAGGCTTTATTTTTCTTGAAAGTCTCCATGCCGCATTTACTGAAATAAACGGATCGTATCCGAAAACCTCAAGGCCAAGTGATGCCGCCGCATTGGCAACTTCAGCACCTATAGCGCCAAGTCCTATTACTCCAAGTTTCTTTCCCTTTATCTCTCCACCGGCAAAGTTCTTCTTTCCTTTTTCAACATCTTTTGCGATAGTATCCGAATCTTTGATACTTCTGGTCCACTCAATGCCTCCTACGACATCTCTTGCAGCTAAAAGCATTCCACAGATTACAAGCTCCTTTACACCGTTTGCGTTTGCTCCCGGTGTATTAAATACCACTATTCCGGCGTCTGCACATCTATCAAGAGGTATATTGTTTACACCCGCACCTGCTCTGGCAATGGCAAGAAGATTGTCTGAGAACTCCATATCTCCCATTGCTGCAGATCTTACCATAATGGCATCCGCTTCCTCAATATTGTCTGTAAGCTTATAATTTTCATCAAATATATCTGTTCCGATACTTGCTATAGCATTCAAGCAATGTATTTTTCTCATGATATCTCCTTATGCATTTTCTTTCTCAAAATTTCTCATAAACTCTACCAGTTTTTCTACACCTTCCTTCGGCATAGCATTGTAGATGCTGGCTCTCATTCCGCCAACACTTCTGTGTCCTTTTAAGTTTACAAATCCGTTTGCCTCAGCCTCTTTGATAAACTTTGCATCAAGCTCTTTATCTCCTGTAATAAAAGGTACATTCATAAGGGAACGGTCTTCTTTTCTTACTGTTCCTTTAAAGAGCTTTGATGAATCAAGGAAGTCATAAAGAATCTTTGCCTTTTCCTCATTTCTTTCCTTCATAGCGGAAAGTCCGCCAAGTGATTTTATCCATTTAAATACCTTTCCACACATATAAATATTATATGTAGGAGGTGTATTATAAAGAGATTTATTATCTACATGAATCTTATATCTGAGCATGGAAGGTGTGCCTTCAAGTACATCATCTGTTACAAGGTCATCTCTTATGATTGCAATAACAACTCCTGCCGGTCCGATATTTTTTTGTACACCGCCCCAAACCAAAGCGTATTTGCTGATATCCATAGGCTCTGATAAAAAGCATGATGAAACATCCGCAACAAGATCCTTACCCTTGGTATTTGGCAATGTTTTAAACTTTGTTCCGTAGATAGTGTTGTTCTCACAGATATATACATAGTCTGCATCCTCTCTTATAGGAAGATTAGAGCAATCCGGAATATATGAATATGTTTCATCCTCGCTTGATGCCACAGCTACTACATCACCGTACATCTTCGCTTCCTGGAAAGCTTTTTTTGCCCACTGTCCTGTGATTATGTAATCGGCTTTTTTATTCTTCATAAGGTTCATTGGAACCATTGCAAACTGTGTATGTCCACCGCCCTGCAAGAAAAGCACCTTGTAATTATCCGGAATATTCAAAAGATCTCTGATATCCTTCTCGGCTTCTTCTATTATCTCTTCATAAACTTTGGAGCGATGACTCATCTCCATAACAGACATTCCGCTGCCATTGTAATCAAGCATCTCCGCTGCCGCATCTCTTAAAACTTCCTCAGGAAGTACTGCAGGACCTGCACTAAAATTATATACTCTTCCCATGATAATCTCCTTATAATACAATTTTTATCTGCTTATTTTAAATCACTGCCGGTATTTATTTTACAGGATTTAATTTTAAATCTTTCTCATCAAATGCATCTGATATAGCCGCTCCCGGAGAAACCATTGGGAATACCTTCTCATCAGAATCTATTTCACACTCAATCACAAATGTTGTATTTGACTTCAATGCCTCATCAAAAGCCTCATCAAATTCCTCTTTTGTAGTAACTCTTTTGGCCTTTGCACCCATGGACTCTGCCAATTTTACAAAGTCTACCTTATCTCTTAACACTGTTTGTGAGTATCTTTTTCCGTAGAATAAATTCTGCCACTGTCTAACCATTCCAAGCACATGATTGTTTATAACAACCTGAATAAGAGGAATATCATATCTGGTTGCTGTGGCTATTTCATTCATGTTCATTCTAAAGCATCCGTCACCCGCTATATTTATTACAGTCTTATCAGGTTCTGCCATCTTTGCACCTATAGCTGCACCAAGACCGTATCCCATAGTTCCAAGTCCGCCTGATGTAAGAAATGTTCTTGGATTTTTAAACTTATAAAACTGAGCCGTCCACATCTGATGCTGTCCTACCTCGGTACTGATTATTGTATCATCGGCAGTCTTTGCATCAATAGTCTCTATTATGTACTCACCTGTAAGTCCTGTCTTATTTGTTCTTACAGGGTACATATCCTTTAATCTTTCAATATGTGCCACCCATTCATCATGATGCATAGGATCAAGTCTTGAGTTAAGCTTTCTTAAGATCAATCTTGCATCACCGATAAGACTGTAATGTGCCTTGATATTTTTGCTTATTTCAGCCGCATCCACATCTATATGAAGGATCTTTGCATTTTTTGCAAATTTCTTAGCATTACCGATTACTCGGTCTGAGAATCTCGCTCCGATTACAATGAGCAGGTCGCACTCGGTTATTCCGAGATTACTTGTCTTTGTTCCGTGCATTCCCACCATTCCGGTATATTTCGGGTCTGAGCCGTCAAATGCTCCCTTACCCATAAGTGTGTCGGCTACAGGTGCATCTATCTTTGAAACGAAGGTTCTAAGTTCTTCGCTTGCTCCTGAAAGGATTGCTCCGCCACCTACCAAAACATATGGCTTCTTTGAAGCTCTTATAAGTGAAACGGCATTTAATATTTCTTCTTCACTTACACTTGTAGTCGGCATTACCTTCTCAGGCTTTTTATACTCGTATTCAAAGCTGTCTCCCGTAACATCCTTTGTAATATCTATAAGTACAGGCCCCGGTCTGCCGCTTACAGCTATTTTAAAAGCTCTTCTTATAGTCTCCGCAAGCTTGTTTCCGTCTCTTACAATAAAGCTGTACTTAGTTACAGGCATTACAATACCTGATATATCCACCTCCTGGAAAGAGTCTTTTCCAAGAAGATTATTGCCTACATTACAGGTAATGGCAACTACCGGTATTGAATCCATATATGCACTTGCAATACCTGTTACCAAATTTGTAGCTCCCGGTCCGCTTGTTGCCAAACATACACCTACTTTTCCGCTGGCTCTGGCATATCCGTCCGCGGCATGTGAAGCACCCTGTTCATGACTTGTAAGTATATGTCTTATTCTGTCCTGATTTTTATATAATTCGTCATATAGATTAAGTATTGCACCGCCCGGATATCCGAAAACCGTATCAACACCCTGCTCTAAAAGACATTCAACTATTATTTGTGATCCGCTTAATTTTGCCATCTATCCTCCTATAACTCATCCACTGTTAAAACCGCACCTCTTGGAGCCCCTGAAACAAGCTTTCTGTATCTTGCCAGATAACCTGTTACCTCATTGACTCTAGGCTTCCAGTTTTCTTTTCTCTTTGCAAACTCTTCTTCACTTACTCTGGCATTTATTGTATTAGCATTGATATCAATATCAATGATATCACCGTCTTGTAAAAGTCCTATAGGTCCTCCTACAGCCGCTTCAGGTGAAGCATGTCCTATTGATGCACCTCTTGATGCACCTGAGAATCTACCGTCAGTGATAAGCGCTACAGTGGTGTCAAGCCCCATTCCGGCAATTGCCGATGTAGGGTTTAACATCTCTCTCATACCCCCGGACCGCCCTTTGGGCCTTCGTATCTGATAACTACCACATCTCCGGGTACTATCTTTCCGCCCTTTATCGCTGTAATTGCATCTTCCTCACAATCAAACACTCTTGCAGGGCCTGAATGCTTTAACATCTCAGGAAGTACCGCACTTCTTTTTACCACACATGATTCAGGTGCTATATTACCTTTAAGTACTGCTATTCCTCCAACCTCTGAATATGGATTCTCGGCAGGTCTTATAACATCTGTATCAAGATTTATTGCATTCTTTATATTCTCGCCGACTGTCTTACCTGTAACTGTCATACAGTCAAGGTTTAAAAGTCCAAGCTTTGATATCTCCTTCATCACCGCATAGATACCGCCGGCCTCATTTAACTCTTCTATATAAGTGTGTCCTGCCGGTGCAAGATGGCAAAGGTTTGGAGTCTTTGCACTTATCTCATTTGCAATATCCACATTTAACTCAACTCCCGCCTCGTAAGCAATTGCAGGAAGGTGAAGCATGGAGTTTGTAGAACATCCAAGTGCCATATCCATTGTAAGCGCATTGATAAACGCTTCCTTTGTCATAATATCTCTTGGACGAATATCTCTCTTTAACATTTCCATTACAGCATATCCGGCTCTTTTTGCAAGTCTGATTCTGTCTGAATATACAGCAGGAATTGTACCGTTTCCTCTAAGTCCCATTCCAAGGACCTCTGTAAGACAATTCATTGAATTGGCTGTGTACATACCTGAACATGAACCGCAGGTAGGACAGGTCTTATTTTCATATTCCAATACATCATCTTCACTCATCTTACCGGCAGCATATGCACCCACTGCCTCAAACATACTTGAAAGTGATGTATTCTTTCCCTTAACTCTTCCTGAAAGCATCGGTCCGCCTGATACAAATACTGTAGGTATATTAAGTCTGGCCGCCGCCATCAGCATTCCCCCCCGGTACTGTCTTATCACAGTTTGGAATCATTACGAGTGCATCAAACTGATGTGCCATAGCAACGGTTTCTGTAGAGTCGGCTATCAAGTCTCTTGAACAAAGTGAGTACTTCATTCCAAGATGTCCCATAGCTATTCCGTCACATACCGCAATAGCAGGGAAAACAACCGGCATTCCACCTGCCTCCGCTACACCAAGTTTTACCGCATCTGATATTTTATCTAAATTTATATGTCCCGGTACTATTTCATTAAAAGAACTTACTATACCTATTATAGGTTTTCTCATTTCCTCCGGTGTCATTCCTACAGCATTTAAAAGTGATCTGCTCGGTGCCTGCTGCATTCCCGATTTCATATTATTTGAGCGTAAATTTTCCATATTTCCTCTTTCTATCACAATCTGTTTTTGTGAGATTATTTTATATATTCCACTATCTTGTCACCCATCTGAGAGGTACTAAGCTTATTCATTCCGTCTGTATAAATATCTACGGTTCTAAATCCATCTTTTAAGACCTTCTCAACGGCATTTTCAATATCACTTGCTTCCTTATCAAGACCGAGAGAATATCTTAAAAGCATCGCTGCTGAAAGTATTGTTGCTATAGGATTTGCAATATTCTTTCCGGCAATATCAGGTGCTGAACCGTGGCTTGGCTCATAAAGTCCCAACTTACTCTCATTTAAGCTTGCACTTGGAAGCATTCCTATGGAGCCTGTTATCATGCTGGCCTCATCAGATAAAATATCACCGAACATATTCTCTGTAAGAACTACATCAAACTGTCCCGGATTCATTACAAGTTGCATAGCCGCATTGTCTACAAGCATATGCTCCAAGGTAATATCCTTGTAATCCTTTGCAACCTCTTCAACCACATTTCTCCACAGTCTTGAACTGTCAAGAACATTTGCCTTGTCTACACTGATAACTTTCTTTCTTCTTTTTGAGGCAATATCAAATGCGGCCTTTGCCACTCTTCTTATTTCATTTTCATTGTAAACAAGAGTATCTACAGCAGTTCTAACACCGTCTATCTCTTTTGTATATCTCTCACCGAAGTATAGTCCTCCTGTAAGCTCTCTTACAATTACCATGTCAAAACCGGCTTTACTTATCTCTGTCTTTAAAGGACAGGCATCGGCAAGTTCCTTATATAAAAGTGCAGGTCTTAAGTTTGCAAAAAGCCCAAGCTCTTTTCTTATTTTTAAAAGTCCTGCCTCCGGTCTTAGATTAGGTGCAACATCATACCATCTTGAATTTCCTACATTACCGCCTACTGCTCCCAAAAGCACAGCATCACTTTTTTTTGCAATATCAATTGCTTCATCTGTGAGAGGAACTCCGTATTTATCTATTGAGCATCCGCCCATATCTATATCTGTAAATATAAATTCATGATCATATATTTTTGCAACAGCTTCAAGAACCTTTTTTGCTTCTCTTACTATCTCCGGTCCTATACCGTCACCATTTATCAATGTTATATTTGCTTCCATATTCCATCTCCGTTTCTGCACTTTTATGCTTATACAGCAATGTACTTTATTTTTTAAATCTCTATAAAGAATACACTTTCCTTATTTTAAAAGATTTTCTTACCATAATACTGTAAAACGGAACTTTTTTCAACTTTACTGTCAACTATTCTTTAGTTTATGCATATTTATTTTCTATACTAGCCATAACATTTAGTTAAGGGATAAAAGAAAAGAGCAGAGAATTTATCTCTGCTCCCCACTTTTAAAACTCATCATCTTCATCTTCTTCCGCTATAACGCCGAATACAGCCCCCATCGTACCTGCTGATACTGCAACCGCTACTACTATAACAAGTCCTACAATACCGGCAAAAATTGGCATAATATCCATAGTGCACCTCCCAAAGCATAACCGCTTATTCTAAAAATAACACCCTTCAGGTGTTATGTTACAATTCTAATTCTATATAACTGGGCCAGCTGGATTTGAACCAGCGAATGCAGGAGTCAAAGTCCTGTGCCTTACCGCTTGGCGATGACCCATTAAAGGGTGGGTAATGGGATTCGAACCCACGGCCTCCAGAGCCACAATCTGGCGCGCTAACCAACTGCGCTATACCCACCATAATCTACCATATATTATGATAAAAAGCAGGTGATGGGAATCGAACCCACGTATTCAGCTTGGAAGGCTGATGTTCTACCATTGAACCACACCTGCATATCAGTGAGCCTGAAGGGATTCGAACCCCTGACCCTCGGCTTAGAAGGCCGATGCTCTATCCAGCTGAGCTACAGACTCGTATATTATGTTTTTAGAAAACAAATCGGGGTGACAGGATTCGAACCTGCGACCCCCTGGTCCCAAACCAGGTACTCTAGCCAAACTGAGCCACACCCCGTTAATCTATTTCTTTTTATCCATGTCTCTCTCAGACACATACAGCATTATATATGAGCACCATGACAATGTCAAGCATTTTTTTGGATTTTTTAAGAAAAAAATCACTTCCGCCATCACAGTCAGAGCAACAGTAAATAGGCTCAATTCTACAATCTCAAAAGCGGCCATTCTACCGCTTTTTGAGACTGTAAAACTCAGATCCTATAAACATACTTACTCAACTATAATTTATTTAAAATATTCGTGACCTCCATAAGAAAACAAATATGTCAAAGATGAATCAAACCATCCTACCGCATGGCTCGAAGAATATGCTCTATCCATAAAGTAAAGTGCGCCTCTTGAATAGTCCTCTCCCATCAGTGCATTATTTACACCTTTGATAGTGGCTTCGCTTACTTTAACTTTAAAAATCTCTTATCCCTTATAGGTGAAAACTGTCCCTTACTGAATATAACTTCCGTTATAGTGTTTTCAAAATGGCTTGAACGAACCCTGTTTAAAACAACATTGGCTACTATTGTTCTACCATAGACATCATTGTCACCTACTTCAGCTTCAACAATCCTTAGCAGATTATTATAATCCTCTACTGTGAGTGAAGATAATCCAAGTGCTACCCTGCGTTCCTCAAGAAGTCTTTCCATCTTTTCATTTCCGGTCTCCTTTTGCTCTATTCGGGGCAAATTTGCGATTTCTTCATCAACAGTTGTATTATCTAATCCGGCATTATCCAAAATTTCGTCCGTCTCGTCTTGCATATCATCCTCAAAGGTTTCACCTTCTCCGGAATTTATGACATTAGCACTGACAGCATTTTTTCCGCTTCCTGCAAATCCATTGCTTGAAAATGCAACAACACTGAGCACTGCACCACCTATTGTGAGCAAAGCCATCTGTCTGTACATCTTCTTTGTGATTCTCATGGGGATTGCCATGATCTTTCCACAAATGGACTTTAAAAGCGATGTTATTCTTGGCATAAAGTCTCTCCTTTTTTAACACAATTGTTAATTTTTTGAATTATATTAATTAAGCGACTAAATGTCAACGATTTATTACAGAAGTTATCTATTTGTAAGTATTCTTTAATAATTATATAATATCGCTGTTAAAAAAAGTTTAAAAACGGCCTAAAAAAGCACTTCTTTGTTTAAAATTTATCATTCAACCACCTTAACGCATACTCGGCATAAAGCGTCGCTCCTATGTCCAAAGCATTCTCATCTACATCAAATCCTTCATTATGAAGCTGAATCAAACTGTTTGGAATACTCTCATTTGAGGTGCCAAGGTATGCATACGCTCCCGGAATTTCCATGATAAATTCAGCAAAATTATCACCACCTAAGGATATCGGTCTTACCTTTGCCGCCTTTTCTCCGAAAACATCCTTTACAATACTTCTGACTTCCTCAGAAACTCTCTCATCATTTATAAGAGCGGATGTATAATCGGTCCATATAACCTTTGCGCTTCCACCATAAATTTCCGCAATATTTTCTGCAGTCTTTTGTACCTTAGCCTTTACTTCCTGCCTGGTCTTTTCCGATGTTGTTCTTGTAGTTCCCTCTATAACACCGCTTCCGGATACTATATTGTAAGATGTTCCGGAGTTTAATATTCCCACACCTATAACCACAGGGTCTATCGGTGATGTTGTCCTTGTAACCAGCGCCTGCAATGCCACAACAGTCTGTGCGGCTATGTAAAGTGCATCTATACCCATCTGAGGAGTTGATACATGAGTCGCCTTTCCCTCTATCTCTATCCTAAAATGGTCCACAGATGCATTGTTTATACCTGTAGTAACACCAATCTCCCCACATCTTAAATCAGGAGCTACATGGAGTCCGAAAATTCTTTCAACTCCTTTCACTTCCCCGTTTGCAATCATAGCCTGTGCACCTGCACCTATTTCTTCACCCGGCTGGAAAATAAGTTTTACTGTTCCTGCAAACTTTTCTCTGTTATTGGCAAGTATAATAGCCGCACCCAGTAATGATGCATTGTGAACATCATGACCGCAGGCATGCATGATACCTTCCGATCTTGAGCAATAAGCTCTGTCATCTCTTTCAAGTATGGGCAGAGCATCTATATCGGCTCTTAGTGCCACAACTCTGTCCTTACCCTCTCTGGTACTGCCCTGATGTCCAATATTGCTCTCAGATTCATCTGCTCCCGTATTCTTTGCAGGCTCCGACTTTCCGGTTCCTTTAATAAATCCTATTACTCCCGTTTCGGCACTTCTGTAATGCTCTATACCGAGCTTATCAAGCTCTTCTTCTATTCTTGTAGCTGTACGATACTCCTTCATACTGAGTTCCGGATGTAAATGGAAATCTCTTCTAAGCTCCACCAAAGTTTCATGTATCTTTTTTACTTCATTTAATATATCCATAAAGTCCTCTTTTCATTTTATCCCTTTATCCCTACTTTATTAGTAGGAATTAATTCATATTATCACTTTTTAAAATTAGGGTCAAGAACAGTTTATGTTCTTGACCCTTTTATATTGCAAATCTATTCTATTTTTGTAAGCTTACCGCTTATTACAAATCTTGCATCATCAAACTCATAACTACAGGTTGACAGGGTAAATATCTTATCTCCGTATTTCGGATCCAGATCTGATTTAAATGACGAAATATCCTTTAAAGACTTGATCCAGTTATCAAATTCCGTACTGTCACTAAAATCAAGTTGCCATGCGTTCTCTTCCACATTTGCAACATGTCCTGCAAAGAAATCAATGCTGTATACGGCATCTTCCGTTATCAAATATCCGGTCTTGTGCTCATCAAAGAAATCCTGCTTTTTATAACCTTTGAGTGCTGCAAACATACTTCCGTTTTTCATATGATGCCCATATATTATACTGTGCAAATCACTGAAATCACTTGGATTTCTGGTGTCTAAGAATATAGCACCTGCCGGATTTTCTTTTCTGTCCACCATATGATCAAGATAATATTCATTATCTTTTGTATGAACTATAGGGTAGTTTATCTCTGTATCAGGCACATATATCCAACCTATAACCTCATTATTTACAGACTTTAAACCTGCAAAATCAACCTTTGGATAGGGCTTTTCTTCTTCCTTTTCCTCCACAGTCTCTTCTTCTTTATCGTTTGACTGAGCCATCGTCTGTTCTATCGTATACTTATCGATTTCCTTATAGGTATCCACACCTTTTTTATATTCACTTTGTATCTTTATAATATTATATCCTGCATATACCGCTATTGATAAAAATATACAGCATAGCACTATTCGTATCTTATCCTTCACTTTCTTCTCCTAATCATTACTATATGACCTTTTACAATACTATTCCCTTTGCCAAAAAAAAGCCATAAAAACTTTCTTAATGATTTTATAAAGTATAGCATAGATACGAAAACAATCAAGCACAATTATATTTCCAATATGTAACTTATACCGCAGATATTTATGGAATCACCATTGTAAAGCCTTATATTTTCTTCGTTCTCAAGTTTCCTTCCGTTGACATATGTTCCGTTTCTTGAGTTTAAATCTCTTGCATAAAGTTCATTATCTTTTTCAAAGAATTTCAAATGCATTCTGCTTACTCCGTCCGTATCAAGAACATAATCGCATACTCTTTCCTGTTTTCCTATAATAAAGGGTAAATACGAAAGCTCTATGTCTTCCTTTCCGTTTACTGTTCTTAAAAATCTTCCCGTACTTTTTATCTTTATATCCGTAAGCAAAACAGTACTTCCAACTTCTTCATCAGGTACTGTAAACAAAGTCTTATCCTCATTTATATATGCGGCATTGACATTTGACTCATACCCTTCAAACACCTTTTCAAGGAATTTTGATTCCTCATCCTGATCCTTTACTTTTTGATTCTTAAAAATGCCTCCGAAGATATTGAATTTAGTTTTATTTCTCTCTTTTTCGTCAACACTCTCCGGAATTATTTCTTCATAGATAACCTGCTCCTTATCCGCTTTCTTTATATTAGATTCCAAAATTCCTTCTAAATCATTTATAGTGAAATCTCTTTTTTGACATTCTTTTAGCATCCCATATACCATTATCAAACAGTCTTTATCCTCTTTATTGATATTATTTAAAAATATTTTCCAATAATACTTGCATCTCTTCCTTGTTATCCTCATTTCTTGGAATATACAAAAATGAAAAACCTTTTAAAATCCAAATCAGAAAAAATATATTCCGGATCCAGTACTATTGATGATGCTTCCAGTAAAAATTCCTCCAGTGATTTAGTGGCAGATATTATTTCGATGAGAAATGACCTTATTTCTTCTATATTTAGTGTTTTTACTTCAAAAATTCTTGATACAGGTTGTAATGAACTTATATCATAACAGATCTCCATTTTAGAGTTCAGCCATTTTATAAAGGGCTTCAAGAAATTTTTGATATTATTATGCTCTATCATACCTAATTCAAAGGAATATTTGCTTTTTAACTCAAGTAAAAAGCTTTCATCCGGCTCAAATATAAGCTGATTACTCTTCAGATTCCTCTGATAACTGACCTTTAAGTCTTTCATATATCCCCTCCAATGCTGTAGTCGCTCTTATATAGCCCTCGGGATTATAGACAGCCACTCTAATGCTCTGATTTGCTTTCTCCCCCTCAACAAAAAATTTATGCTCCTCTATTCGTATGGCTTCTCCGCCCTTTAGCTCCACCAAAGACTTTAATATTTCTCTGTCATATCCCATATTTTTCTCATCATGTGCCAATCTCTCAAGCAACAGATGCATCTCTATGCTGTCAACCGCTTCTGTATGTTTGTCTATGCTATACCCTATTATAAAAGCAATACCCATAAATATAAAAAATATGATATAAGTTATTTCCACTGTAAAACTTGCTCTTAAACTTTTCTTCATACACATAACCATATAATGCAATTTGCCATAGTTATAAAAGGAAGCATTGCCACTCTGGCTCCCTTTATTTTTCTCTTTTTTATCATATAGTATACGCTCATAAAAAGAGCATATATTGAAACTATAAAAGCAGAGACAAAAAACAGCAGTATATTTCCTTTCAATCCGAGAATTGCTCCACAACCTATAAAGACAAGAGCATCTCCCTCTCCTAAGATATTAAACTTTGAGAGTGGCAATAATAAAAAACCGCTAAATATTCCAAATACTGTATTCTTAAGATCTATACCGCTCCTCATAATAAACTTATATATCTGAATATCTATGATCATTATGTAAAATAAAACCACTCCAAAGGTGTATATTTCTTTTTTTCTGATATCCTGAAATGTAAAAATCATCAAAAATATTATTAAAATTATCTTTTCCACAAGTTCAATACTCAATGTCTACCTCCACAGTAAGAGCATACTCCCAAATGCTCCACATCCGAGAGTTTTACTCTTTGTACATAAGCTATGATTGCACTGCAACCGGGGTCACTGTGATATCTTGTACCCGAAGGCATTATATAAACATTGGATCCTGCTCTGCCTCCACATCTTTCACATGGTTGATACCTCGCTCCGTTATCATTTCTGATGCCTTCTATGTCAGACAAAGATACCGAGCGCAAGTCATTATAAAGATAGTGGCATCTTGGATCTAAATGGTATCTGGTAGAGTTCCTGCCTATATATACATATTCTTCAGCATCCGAATTTCCGGAGCCTTTTCCACCATCTACACCTATCCATGCTCTTCTTGAAGCCACCACAGTCTGATTGATCGAGTTTTTAAATATCCCTATCGGCAGTGAATATTTATAATCTATCCTTATACATATGGTCTCTCCGTCAGACATACAAGTTGATAAAAGTCCGTGAATATTACTTATATTCTTATCGTTCACCTGAGTGTTTATTTTTGCAACCACAAAGCTTCCTATGGCTCCCCCCGCAAATACTCCCTTTACATTTTCCATGGCTTCTCGGTCATAATTTTCATTTTCTTCTCTTGCAGTACCTCTAAATCTATAGTATGTATATGCATACTGGCAGGAATCCTTACATACAGCTTCGGCAATTCCTCTTATTTTTCTATTTGTATTCATCATATCAAAAGGCATTATCAGTACTGCCATAGCTATAATAAACAGGCTAAAGCACATGGCTGCTTCTACACTGAGAGAGGCTTTGTGAGTCCTCTTATACCTGCATGCTTGGAGAGCTTTCATTTTTTTATTTTTAAAATTTTCATTATAAGAGGACATACAAAACCTCCCTTCAATATATTTTCTCCACTTTAACCTGCATATCATAGCTTGAAGTAAGCCCTGCAAACTCTTTGGAAAAATACGATATCTCACTGAATACTCTCCTTGCACCACAGCTGATATTTGCATCAATTCCGTATATAATATCTTGTATTGAAAAGTCGTTTTGACTCACACCGATATCAAGCTGCATTATATCCATCATCCTGAAATTTCTTTTTATAGGATCTTCTATATATAAAAGCATTTTCAAATATCCTTCATAATTGATACCACGCTCAGAACCATTATTTCCCAAAGCCCGGTTTTCCAAGACCTCAAATATCGTATTCAAATCGGCCTTCCAGTCATCTTTTGTCTTGATTATAGGAACCTTGCCTCCCGATAAAAGACATTTTATATCTATAGCGGATTCTACTAAAACCCATACACCTATTATCAAAAACTCAATAAGAAATGTTATTTCGGGCAGACACAGTACACCGCTGATTACCTCAGCCAGTTCCTCGGCTCTTTGCATCTTATCTGTGTCAGATATGATGTGCATATAGTTTAATCCCTCTCGTATTGCAAGAAGAGCCAACACTGTATTTTCCAAGTTCTCCCTATCTGTGACCTTTCCGTTTAATATATATTCAAGCTCATATGATAAAGGAGTATTTATATCATCGGTAAAATCCGCAAAATATGTTCCTATATACTCATTTATCAGCAATTTCTCTGCAAGATTTCTACCTGTATACCCACTTGTAACAGCATTTGAAGGAAGACTCAATTTATTTATACTTTTATTTGAGACCTCTCTGTTTTCAGGAATTACCAGAGAGAATATACCGTCTGAAATAAGCTCCTTTAATTGCTTTAGCTGATCTTCCTTAACTTCATCAGATATTCCATGTTTAAAGTTTATTCTCATTTCTGTAAGTGAATTTATATCATCATTTACATTATCCCAGCCTTCACTTATTTCACTGCCGTGATCTTCTTCATCATCTGAAGCTTCCTCTATTCTTTCCTGCAGGATTTCAATATCGGCTTCCAAATGCTCAACCTCTATAATCATACTCTCAGATATTTCACCAAGTGCTACCACCTCAAGTCTTCTTTCACCGTCCTTATCTGTGTAGTCTTTAAACTTTTCCCTTTCTCTTTCAATATAAGTCTTATTGTTTTCTGAAAGTTTTGACATGCTTTCGGCATTTTTATCTTCTATCTCTCTGATTTTCTCAGACAATTTATCGGCTTTCTTTTCATACTTTCTTATAAGATCCGGAACTTTTTTTAATATCTTTTTTAGATCCTTACAAAGCTTTTTTAACTCTACCAGATTTCTTGCACCAAATGCCGATTTCATTTTAGATCTTATTTTTTCCTGCTCCGAAATATTTTCAGATAGCCTTTTTAAAGTCTTTTCCACTTCGATTGCTTCTTTTGAACTAAGACCATAATCAGAAGTGATCTTTTCCATGCTCTTTGCATCTTCTATATCTTTCCAAAGCTTATCGGGAGAACTGTCAAATATGGATTCAAAAGTTCCAAGACTCATATAATCAATAATCTCCTGCTCAAGATACATTCCACCATTGTCATTTAAATATATTTTCTTATTTAAACTCACATGTGGATCCTTAATCCTGTACATTCCGCTGTTTTTGATATAGGGTTCCATATATAAAAGCATCATATCTTTTATATTCTCATCACTTGTGCTTTCCAACCCAAATATCCTGTAGTTCTCCCAAAGCTTTCTATGATACCTGCTAAAAACCGAATCAATTGCCGAGTCTCCCGCAACCTGTAGATAAAACCTTGATCCCGATGTCCTTGCAGACTCCAAAAGACCGCATATTAAGCACTGATACATACAAATATCAGACATATAAAGACGGTAACGGAACCGCTTTTTTTCAATTATATACCTCTTTTGATTTCTTATTGATTTCCTTGAAGATATTATTCATAAGCTTACTGATATTTCCTTTAAATATAAGCACAAGTCCTATCAAAACCACCAGTACCAAAACAATCTCCACTACACCGACACCGTCTTCATTTTCCATAAAATCTTTCCAAAACTCCAACATATTTACTACCCCTTTCTAATTTTCTAAAATTCACATTGTCTTTATCAAATCAATAAAATATCAACAATGCAGGTACAATTATTATCATCATCACTATAAGCAGCATCATAAAAAGCGGTAAAAGCAGCTTGGTATTTAACTCCTCTCCCTCTCTTCTTGCCAGATTTATCCTCTCATCCCATGCATTTTGTGATTCCATGCTGAGCAGAGTATGTAGATTTGCAAGTCCGCTTCTTCTGTTTTGTTCTAAAAGTGATGCCAGCTTCATATACTGTCTGAGGGCACAGCTTCTTCCAAATTCCTTATATACCGTATTTTCATATGTTCCGGTTTTCAGCCTTGCCAAAGCCTTTGACATCTCCTCATAGGCATATCTTCTCTCTTTGCTTACTTTGCATTCATTCTCATAATCTATAACTATATTTTCCCATGACTGTCTGACAGAAAGCCCGGCACCTATAAATACTATCAATTTGGAAACTATATCAGGATAATCCTTCATAAGATCCCTTTTTCTCTTTTCTGCACTTTTTCTTTCTCTTTCCTTCTCCTGCAAATACAAAAGCATCGCTATAATTATTCCCATTATCGGAATAATATTAAAGTTAACCGATTCACCATAGCGGTATATAAGACTTTTACCGGCATAAGTATCCGGCAGAGTATAACCGTCTTTTTGGATTGATTCCCTATCGGCAATTGCTATCTTATCAATCAGTCCCTTTAAAAGCCTTTCATCATCCGACAGTATTTTCGGACAAACTGTTGCAGGAATAATATAGCTTTCCTCATAAGTTTCATAACTTAAGCTCACCTCTATATCGATATTTCTGTTTTCTTTAAGGTTTTCATTATGTACATTTCCTAAAATATCTATAAGTTCACTCTCGCCAAAATCCCATCTTACACTGATACCCAAATCACTTATTTCATTTGTAATATTCAGATTCGTAGTTATATTTTGCAGAGAGGAATTTTCCCCCGGAAGTATTAAAAGTATCTCTTCCAAGCCTTTTTTTATAGCTTCCTTTGCCTCATCTTTGGAATAAGTTCTCTTTGTTATAGGTATCTCAATTCTTTGTGGCTTATCAAGCAAACCCTCCACTTCTATTTCCATCTCTGTATCATATTCATCCACCCCCGGTCTGTTTATATAATTATTTGTCCCGGTATTTTTATTAAAAAAAGAATTACATATACCAAAAATTACAAAGCCTGTTATTACGATAAGCCAATACTTTAAATTATTAAAAAAAGACAACTTTTAAATACTTTTTCATAAGCTATACCTCTATATTTAAAAAGTCTCTTTGAGATATAAATCGCAAATAAATAGACTGCCAGTCCTATACTCATACAGGCTCTTCCTATAATTGTCGTATACATAATATTGAAAAAAATCCCGGTGAACTTATATCAATATATAAAACTATAAAAAGCGGAAATATATTCATAACTGTCTGCTCAAATCTCTTTGCTGTTGTCATGGTTATTATCTCTTCCTTTATTCTCACCTTATCACTTATTACACTTACTGTATGTGAGATAATACTTTCAAGTTCACCGCCGCTTCTTTTGGCAATTCTTAAAACTTTTGCAAAACTTCTTATGTCTTCACTGTGGCTTCTGTAAGCCAGATCGTCAAAAGCTCTTTCCACGCTGATATTCATATAAATAAGCTGATTTATATATTCAAATTCTTTTATTATCAGATTATCTTTAGCATATAAAAGTTTCAGCTCGACCAAAGCTTCTTTTACAGAATTTTCCAGGGAATATCCTGCATTTAAGAGTGATGAAAGTATCATTATTGCTTCCTTGAATTCAACTACAAGCCTCCGCTTTTTTTCCACAATCAGTTCTTTTCTTTTTAAATTTGGGTATAAAAAACATAAAGGAAAGAGAACAGAAAATATAATTATACTTTTATAGAATATATAAGAACCTATGGCCACTACCAATACGGCTAAAAAGCTGTATTTTAGCCACTCCGAAACGCTAAATCTGTAGCTGTTATAATCTATAGCCTGCTGCGAACAATTTTTGTTTATTTTTGAGTTCTCCGACCTTTTTATGTGTCTTTTCTTCCATATCGAACTCATAGAGCTTATTAAGCCCAATCTCCCCATTTTCATAGGGCAAAACCTCCAAGATCTCAAGCATTCTTCTTTCTCCCTCTCTAAGTCTTCCAAGATGTATAAGTATATCAAGCGCACTTGCTATCTGCGATCTGATAGCCGCCAGTGGCAGATCCGCACCGCTTAACACCATGGTTTCAAGTCTTGAGAGCATATCCTTTGCGCTGTTTCCATGTCCTGTGCTGAGAGAACCGTCATGTCCGGTATTCATAGCTTGCAACATATCAAGGGCTTCTCTTCCTCTGACCTCACCGACTATTATCCTGTCAGGATTCATTCTAAGTGATGCCCTTATAAGATCTCCTATACCGATACTTCCGTCACCGTTTAAAGTCGCATTTTTTTGTCTCAAGCCTTACTATATTTTTTTATATGCATCAGCTGCAATTCTGCCGAATCCTCTATTGTAATAACTCTTTCCCCTTTAGGTATATAGCTTGAGAGTGCATTTAAAAATGTGGTTTTTCCCGAGTTTGTGCCACCCGAAATGAAAATATTGTATCCCGAACATACCAGCATCTCTAAAAACTTTGCACATTCTTCAGATATAGTTCCGTATAAGATCATTCTCTCCATACTTATAACTTCCGGAAACTTTCTGATGGTAATAATAGGTCCGTCAAGAGATACAGGCGGCAATACTATATGTACTCTTGATCCGTCAGAGAGCCTCGCATCTGCAATGGGCGAAGATACATTTACAACTCTGTTCACCTTACTTACTATCTGTTGTATCATGTCCTCCAAAACTTCGTTACTCACAAAGCTCTTGTCCCATTTCATTACTTTTCCACATTTTTCCACAAAGATATCATCTTTTCCGTTTACCATTATCTCTGTGATATCTTTAGAATCCAATAACTCCTGCAAAATATCCAGCCTTCTAAATGAATCAAAAAGAGAATTTCTTATATTTATTTTTTCTTCAAGAGGAATATAAAAAGAATGCTCCTTATGTATTATCTCACGATCTATAATTTCATATAATTCTTCATCTTCTATATTTCTAAGGTCTGAGAGCTTCGCTCTTATTTCTCTCTTGAGCTGCTCATAAATACTTTCACCCTGATTTGAGCTCTCATCTTCCAGTTTAACCACCTGTATCCTTAGAATCTCATCATCTGTTATTTTTCTGTTTAACAAAAGCACCTCCATAATATATAGCCTGCCAAAAAATATGGAGAAACAGGTATCATATGCTTGTCACTTTTCCTGTATTCATAGTATTCTTCAATTCTTCCGCTAACAAGTACTCTCATACAATAGTTTATAAGCATTGTAATTCTGATTGTTAACTGATTACTGAAAATCATATAGAATAATGCCCCTGCTCCTGCCAATATCAATGCTATAACAGTCACATTTACACCATCATATGTACCTAAAAATCCTATCACCAAAGAAAACAGCTTTATATCTCCGGCACCAAAAAATCTAAGTCTGTAAAGAATCGAAAAAAATATAATCGAAATAAGAACTCTGAATACAAACTCTAAATGTAATGTATATACCCCGATAAGAAAATATCCGAAGATAATAATATTCGGAACTTTCTTCCAAACTATATCGGTCACTGCTGCGGCAAGTAACATACTGCCCACTATATAATAAATCATAAGCCCTCAGCTATCTTTGAAACCTGCAAAAAATATTCACGCCTCTTCAATCTTGTAAAGTTGAATATATCAGACAAAATATCCTCCTTTGGCAGTCTCATCTCATATATTTTGTGAATAGTCTCAGCATATCCGTTTCGCCCGAGAAGGGATTTAAACTCACTTATCTTTGTCATCTCTACACTGTTATTCTCTCCTATAATCGGACAGAATATCTTTTCGCACATATCCAAAACCTGCATGGACCTACGTCCTATACTTCCAAAGTCGATTACAATAATTTCAAATAGATTTGCTAAAAGAATATCATTCATAAATTTTGTAAGTTCATTATCAGATAAATAAATCAAATCCTCATTGTATCTGGCGGGCAAGACAATATTTAAATTTTCCACTCTGCTGATACATTCCCCAAGCTTTGCAAAATTCAAATCTCCGGTTTTATAAACATAGAATATATCAGATAGATCTTTACTGTTTTCTTTTCTCAAAACAGAAAAAATAGAATCATATTCATCAAAGGAAATAAGCAAAGAACTGTTTGCCTGTGAACAAAAATAAGAATGAAATGCTACTGAAAGACTTGATCTGCCGCATCTGTTGATTGGAGAGTAAACTCCGTAAACTTTGGTATTTTTACTGCCTGCAGTGATTCCGAATGAATCATTGCCCGAAAAAAATCCCAGCAGTTCATCAACAATTATATGCATACTGCAAAATTTGAATATTGAACAGAAAAGTTTTGAAGAACAGGTATATTTAGACTTTACCATCGCATCATCTGACAGGAGAACAACCGGAAGTCCTGTATCCATACATTCATCCACATTATCAATATCTGTGATAAATGCCACCACCTCCATAGAAGAGCTTTCATTACTGTACATTTGGAATGAAGTATAAGCGACCGCTTTGAAAGGAATCCTATCCTCCTTAGAAAGAAAATCAGATAATTTTAAGGCAAAGCGTATATCCGTATCAATCACCGCTATAATATGCCTCATAAAACTCCTATAGAATTATTTAAAGAAAGGTCCCCAAAACACCCACTAGAAAGGTGTTCTAATCTTTAGATTTTTATCATAATAAAAAAGAGCATAAAAGTCAATGCTCTTTTCCATATTTCATATACAATTTACATATAAAATAAATGTGAACTTTATACAAAAATTTATTTTACCCTGGGAATCTGCCCAACATCATAGGTTCTGTTCTCCATCAATTTGGACTTTATATCCTCAGGCAATTCAGACTTTCCTATAGCATACATAGCTACCTCTACGACCGCTTTTGCATATTCCTTTTTATCACTTTCTATAGTACCCAAAAGCTTGCCCTCATTGATTGCTTCAAGAGCCTCCTTTGTACCATCTATACCTACTACCTTTATACCGGTTATATTATTGGCTCTCTCTATTGCATCTATGGCACCAAGTCCCATATCATCATTATTTGATATAACAAGGTCTATATTACTGTACTTATTAAGAAAGTCCTCCATAAGTGCCGATCCCTGCGCTCTCTCCCAGTTTCCTATAGCACCGTTTAACTTATTGATCGGAATATTGTTCTCCTGCAAAGTCTTTATAACCCACTCCGTTCTTACCAAAGAATCCTGATGACTCGGTTCACCCTCTAAAAGCACATAATTTATCACACCGTCACCGTCAATATCTATACTGTGGGAATTTTCATTATAGGCATTTATTATTATCTTCGCCTGCTCGATTCCTGCAGCCTTAGTCCTGCACCAATATAGTAAATATTGTCGGCTCTGTTTAAGTCATCGTCCACCGGTTTTCTGTTAAAGAAAACTATCGGTATCTTAGCACCCACTGCAGTTTCAATCATATTTGAAGCGGCAAATCTGTCCACCACATTTATTAAAAGTACATCATAATCCAGAGATACAAATCTCTCCACTTGGTGATTTTGGGTATTTTGATTGTCTCTGGCATCTACCACCTCAAGATTAATCTTGATATCATGCTCTTTTTCATATTCCTTTGCATACTCTTCTATTTCCTGCCTGATATTTGAGATAAATGTATCGTCAAATCTGTACAGACAAAGTCCTATCTTGATAATATTTTTCTTAGGCGATGTAACCCTGCTCATCATAGATATAAAGCCGACGATAAAAATTATTACAAAAATCGCCATGCTTATTATAAAACCATGTTTTTTCATCTTCCTCCCGCAGTGCTAGTCGATCGGGAACAGCACTTTTTTTATATCCTCATTTTCCAGACTTTCCTTATCCACAAGCATATTTTCCATATCGATATTTGACATATAGTTCGTCTTTTTTAAGTCCGCCATAAGCATCTCCACTGCCAAATATCCTTCTTCATACTCATTTAAAGTAGCTATTGCATCTATCGTACCGTCATTTAATTTATTCAAAAAGAATGTGGTGGCTCCTATACAATAAAATCCATGTATATGCTCCTTATAAACGCTGCTCCCTCCAAGTATCTTACATATATTGTCAGTGCTTACCTTATCAAGAGAGAATATATAGGCGTTTTTCTTACTGTGCACTAAATCCTCTATGGCTGTTCTAAACTCCTTTTCATCTCCTTTAACAAGAATTATATTAGAAGATTGCTTTGATTTCAAGAAATCTATTTCTTTTGCCACACCTGCAAGATTCAAATCATTCGTAAATACATAAACAGGAGAACTTCCGTCATATTTTTCTTCAAATGAAGAATAGAGCTTTGCAATCATATCTGCGTGGTCGACATTTATAGTTCTCTTGGAAATATTTATACTTGGATTTGCACTTGTGCTCCTACCTGTATCAAATACTTCCATGTCCTTTGACTTTAAAACAACCAACGGTGACTTTATAAGATTTATTTTTAAGTCGTTTTTTGCCAACACGATTATACCGTCGGTACCGTTTTCCTCCTCAGACTCTATAAGCTCCTTTTGGCTCATATTATTTAATGTAATGAGGTTTATATCTATATTATATTTCTTTGCGGCTTCATCCACACCCTTTTTAAGATTGATGTATTTGCTTTCATCCTCACCGTCAAGTATTAAGGATACCTGATAAACTCTCGGTGTTTCTTCTTTTAATATCAAATTTGTCTGTGAAATTACAAAGAGTAAGATAATTGATATAAACCATACTATCCATATATATATTTTATCTATCTTCATCTTTCTCTCCATATACTATAGCCGGCAAATGAATGGTGATTTTTGTACCCTCATCAGGTTCTGACTCGACCTTAAGCCCATATTCATTTCCAAATACAGTTTTATTCTCTCATTTACATTTTTTACTCCGATACCGGAGCCCTTCTTACTAGGTACAAAATCCTTGCTTAAAAGTGCCTCAACCATATCCTCACTCATTCCAAGGCCATTATCTGTTATTGTAAAATAAAGACTCTCATTCTCTTTGAAAACTTTTACATCTATCTCACCGTCGCCATCCATAAACTCCATTCCGTGATATATGGCATTTTCCACCAACGGCTGAAGCATAAGTTTTAGAGATGAATAAGAAAGCACTTCCTCATCCACATCTATACTGTATTCAAATCTGTTTTTGAAACGCATATTCTGTATCATCAGATAGTTTCTTACATGCTCCACCTCATCTTTTACAGTGATTATATTCTTTCCCTTGCTTAATGAAATCCTGAAAAACTTTGCAAGTGCCGTCACAATGCTTACAGCCTTATCGGAATTCTCGTTTTCAATCATCCATACAATAATATCCAAAGTATTATATAAGAAATGTGGGTTTATCTGAGACTGCAAGGTATCAAACTCGCTCTTTCTCTTGGCATTGTGCTCCTCGACAAGATCTGACATCAGCACCTTTATCCTGCCAAGCATATTTTTAATTGACTTACCAAGATGTTCCACCTCATAGGAACCGCTCGGTACTATCTCCACATCCAGATTTCCGCTCTCTATCTCTCTTACGCTGCCATCCAGTCTCTTTATAGGGTTTGATATCTTATCGGAAATAAAGGCATTTATCATTGCAAGTAAAAATAAGAACAAATCGGCAACAAAAAGAACAAAGAATCTAAACTTGATTCCGTCTATGCCAAGTGCGGCACTTGGCGTAACTCCAACAAGCTTCCACCCTGTATATCCTATTGTTCTTACATTAAGCGTAAGATTTTTTCCGCTCAGATTTTCAACTGTGATTCCGTCTTTTAAAGTAGCGGCATATTTATTGTCTTCCTTAAATCTCCCCGAATATATTTCATTTTGTTTCGGATGCCATATAATATCTCCCCTATCATTGGTCAGATACACATATCCACCGTTTCCCAAATTTACATTTGAAAATATCTCTTCAAAATACATATAATTTAAGTTTATCAGAAGAAGTGCCTGAGTAGCCTTACCCTCATCCGTCACTTCCACCGCTCTTGAAAGGGAAATCACCCAGGAATAGCTGCTTTCATTCCTGTCAAAGAGATCTCTGATATGCGGCATGGAAAAGTTGATATACTCGCTTTCCGCCATACTCTTTTTGAAAAAATCTTTTTCCAAAACGTTGCTGTTATCCTTTAATCTAAGTGCAGGCATAGACTCTATGAGCTCTCCTTTTCCGGATATCAAAGCTATATCATCTATCATATTGTCATTATTGACATAGATAAGGTTCATACCCTTTTTTATATCATCATTTGATATATCGGTATTTTTGATAACATTATAATATATTGAATCTGATATCTTCATAGCATTTCTAAGATACGAATCAACCGACTCACTGAGCTGTCCTACAATCCCTGAGTTTTCCTCAATAATAGTAGCATTTAAACTGTCTGTGAATCTTTGAAATATTATAAGACTTATCAGTGCTATGGCTATAATTGCGGTAACGGTAAAGTACATGAAAATAGAGCTTTGTATGCTCAAGTTTTTTTGACTGAGTTTTTTTAGACTGAATTTACCCTTTTCCATATACTAACCTTGTTGCCTGTATTTGAGGGTGAAACCCCATACTTTTTCTTAAATACATAGCTGAAATAGTTCTGGTCTGCATAACCCACCATCTCCGCTATAATATATGTCTTTTCATCTGTAGTCTTTAAAAGCTCCACAGCCTTTTGCAATCTCACATTGGTAAGGAAATTTACATAGGATATCCCCATATCCCTTTTAAAGTTTGTGGAAAACCTTGCAACAGAAACATGTAAATGTTTACAAAGTTTTTCAAGTGACAAGTCCATATCCGCAAAGTTCTCTTCTATATAGGCCTTAGCCTCTTCAAGTACCTTTTTTGATGTGAAAGCTCTATCCTCTCTTATCTTATGAGCGATATTTATACTTGCCTCAAGCAGCCACTCTCTGAATCCTCCCGTATCCTTTATTTTATCCAAAAGATCTATATAATCTGTGGCCGTTTTTGTAAGTACTGAAAGCTCAAGTCCGTAATCCTGTACCAGACTTATAATAACATTTATAACATTTATCATATATGACTGATACTGACTTGAATGTACCTTTGACTCTTTAAGCTTTGAAGCTATTTTCTCCACATACTCTTCTATACTTTCATCACTTCCGAATTTTAATATATTGATATATTCCTTAGCTTCAATATCTTCAAACTTCAGCTTATCGGACTTTACAGGCTCCATATCCTTTATATAGATGACTTCTCCGCTTCCCACAATACCTCTGTAGCCGAGAGCCTCCTTTGCCAAAGTATATGATCGGTGAAGATCGGTAATATCTTTTACGCTGATGCCAAGACCTATGGTAAGATTTACACCTATAGCTCTGTTTACATCTCTTATTGCCTCTGTAAGTATGGACATTATATAGTTTTTAGACATCTTCTCAGGCAGTCCTATTAAAATAACTATACTGGTCTCGGAATACATGGAAAAGACCTCCGCCTGTAATTTATATTTCAGGTTTTCAAGAAGGTTCACCTTTACAGATATAGGGATAAGTTCCTTATCAACTATATGGCTGTCCATATCATCTATATGAACTGCTGCCACCATATATCTGTCTGCATTATTTAAATTTATATAGTACTCTGACATAGCATAGTCTATCTCTGAAGCACTTATACTTCCATGTATAATACCGTTTAAAAACTGCTCCCTAAGTATAGGAATACTGGCTTGATATCCTCTTCTGAGTCTCTCAATATCCCTCTTTTTATCAAGTTCCTCATCCATGCTTTTATGTACTTTTCTCAGTATCTCCGTAAGCTCAACAGCTGAGACAGGTTTTAGTACATACTCTATAACCCCCATCTTAATAGCTTCTTTTGCATAGTCGAAATCATCAAAACCCGAAAAAATAATGGACTTTATGAGAGGGTATCTTATATTTATTTCATTTATAAGCTCCAATCCGTCCATATATGGCATTCTGATATCTGTAAAGACAAGATCCGGATTTAAATTTTCTATTTTCTCCAATGCCTCAACTCCGTTTTCGGCATCTCCAACAACTAAAAAACCCTCTTCTTCCCAGTTGATTTTTTTTATAATGCTTTTTCTGACTTCTTCTTCGTCATCCACAAGTAATATTTTATAAAGTTCTTTCATATTAAAGTTCCAATACTATAGTAAACGGTCCGTCATTTTCAAGGCTTACCTTCATATCCGCACCGAATACACCGCATTCTGTATGGATATCGGACTTCTTACCAAGTTCCACCATATACTCATATAATCTCTTTGCCTCATCCGGTGAACCTGCACCTATAAAGCTTGGTCTGTTTCCCTCTTTGCAGTTTGCAAGCAGCGTAAATTGTGATACAAGTAAAAGCTCACCACCCACATCCTTCAATGAAAGGTTTGTCTTTCCGTTTCATCTTCAAATATTCTAAGTTTGATAAGCTTATTAAAATACTTTTCAACAATCTTTTCATCATCATCCGCTGCTACACCTACCAAAACCAAAAGACCTTTGTTTATCTTTCCTACTTCTTCGCAGTCTATTTTTACATTTGCATGATTTACTCTTTGTATTACAAGCTTCATATTTCCTCCTAGAACGATCTTATCTCGTCTTCTTCATTGCTTATTTCTATTGACATTATTTTTACATAATATCCTCCGTCACCTACAGGTACAAGCACTCTGTCACCTTTTTTCTTACCTATTATGGCCTTACCTATCGGTGACTCTATACTGAGTCTGCCTTCCAGTGAATCTCCTCTGATTGAAGTGACTATCTTGAACTTTTCACTCTCGTCATCATCTTCAAAATAGAGTTCTACCACCTTGTCAATTCCGACCTGGTCATCTTTTGTCTTATCTTCATATACATGACAAAATCTAAGCATTCTCTCTAAATAATTGATTCTGCTCTCATTCTTGTTTTTCTCTCTTTTTGCGGCATAATATTCAAAATTTTCAGATAAATCTCCATGTGCTCTGGCTTCCTTTACCGCCTCTATAAGTTTCGGTCTAAGCACCAGTTTTCTTTCTTCTATCTCCGCCTCTATCTTTTTAATATCATCTCTTGTAAGCGTCTCTGCCATAAAACCATCCATATACTTTTTTATATAAAACAAAAGAGTAGTAAAAACTACTCTTTTTTAAAACCCCAAAGTGACGGCTTTGCTTATTGACGCCTAGCGAAGCTAGGTGGGTTACCTCACCTTGATATCTGCCTTCTACCTATAGAAGCCTGGCATCCATCGAAGGTTATTTGGAATCCCATAAATCAAAATGTAGGTTCAAAATTGGCAAAGTTATCGCTCACCTCAGGAATTTTTCTTCATATTAAAATTATAATACAAAATATATTTTTTTCAATATATTTGTCCGTATATTTTAAATTTCCTTTAAATTATTTATTCCGGATACACCAGTCTATCTTCTGAAATATTTTCCAATACTTCTTCAAGATACTTTGCTGAAATATATTTTGCCATAGGCAGATTTATATCCAAGTAGTTTCCACAGTCCTTCGCACAGGCTCCCGGAACTTCTCCCTCAAAGTTCTTTATAAACTCAAACATCTCCTTGAGCAAAGAAATGATCTCTCTTGATTCATGATCACCCTTTAAAAGTAAGTAACAGCCTGTTCTGCATCCCATAGGTCCGAAATAGAGAATACTCTCTCCATAATCTTTGTGGTTTCTTAAAAATGTTGCTCCCAGATGCTCTATAGCATGAAGCTCCGCCGTATTTATTACCGGCTCAAAATTCGGTCTGGTCATTCTGATATCAAATGTGGTAACACACTCTTTACCTACATTGTCTTTTCTTGATACATAAACTCCGGGCAAAAGTTTAATATGGTCTATTGTAAAGCTTGTTATCTTCTCCATAAAATCTCCATTATATATTTTCTGTCTGCAGATTTCTCATAGCATTGATTATACAAAGTACAGTTACACCTACATCAGCGAATACCGCTTCCCACATAGTACCAAAACCTATGGCCGCAAGCAATAGGAAAATAAGCTTAACACCCAAAGCAAATATAATATTTTGCTTTGCAATGCTCATAGTTCTTTTTGCAAGTTTGATACCTCTTACTATATTGCAAAGTTTATCATCCATTATAACCACATCCGCCGCTTCAATGGCTGCGTCGGAACCTATACCTCCCATGGCAATACCGATATCGGCTCTTGCTAAAACCGGAGCATCATTTAATCCGTCACCTACAAATGCCAGTATTTTATTGTCATCAAGTTCCTCTTCCACCTTTCAACCTTATCCTGTGGTAAAAGTTCAGAGTATACAAAATCTACGCCCAACTCTCCGGCCACAACATCTGCAACCTCTTTCATATCACCTGTAAGCATTACCGATTTTTCGACACCTACGCTCTTTAATGCCATAAGACATTCTTTTGCATCTTCTTTTATTCTGTCATTTATTACAATTGATCCTAAGAATTTGCCTTCCTCAGCTACATAAACCAAGCTACCGAATTCTTCACATTTTTCAAATTCTATATTGTTTGAAATCATCAGCTTGTCATTACCTACAAGAACCTCTTTGTCGTCAACTTTTATACTTATACCCTGTCCTGCAATCTCTTTCAAGTCACTTAATCTGTCGGAAATATCTTTACTTTCTCCCGATTCAGTTTTCAGTTCTTCATATGCCTTTTTAATAGATATTGCTATAGGGTGTGAAGAATACTCTTCCGCCATTGCTGCCTTACTTAACAATTCTTCTTCACTTACATTATTTGGATGTAAGCTTACCACCTCAAAAACCCCCTTTGTTAAGGTACCGGTTTTGTCAAACATAAAAGTCCTTACTCCGGCTAAAAGTTCAAGATAATTGCTTCCCTTTATGAGCACACCTATTTTTGACGATGCACCTATACCGCTAAAAAAGCTTAAAGGAATCGCTATAACAAATGCACAAGGACATGATACAACTAAGAATGTAAGTGCCCTGTAAATCCATGTGGCAAATCCTGTTCCCGGAAATATAAAAGGCGGAATCACTGCCAGTGCTATAGCTGCAAAAACAACTATAGGAGTATATATTCCCGCAAACTTTGAGATAAAGTTTTCTGTCTTCGATTTCTTTGCTGCGGCATTTTCCACTAGGTCAAGAATTTTACTTGCTGTAGACTCACTAAACTCTTTTGTGACCTCAAGCTTTAAAAGACCGTCCTTATTTATACTTCCGCTATATACATTGGCACCCTCATTTACACTTCTTGGAACCGACTCGCCTGTAAGTGCCGAAGTATCAAGCATTGCCTTTCCTGAAACTACGATTCCGTCTAAAGGAATAATCTCTCCGGCTTTTACCATTATGATATTTCCCACTTCCACATCATATGGATCTACAGTTTCCACACTGCCGTCTTCTTTTACAAGATTTGCATAATCCGGTCTTATATTCATCATGTCAGATATAGATTTTCTGGATTTATCTACAGCCAGCGACTGTAAAAATTCACCCACCATATAAAAGAGCATAACTCCCACCGCTTCCGGATATTCACCGATTATAACTGCACCTACGGTAGCAATAGTCATAAGGAAGTTTTCATCAAAAACCTTACCTCTTTTTATATTTGAGAATGCTTTTAGTAATACATCCTTTCCCACTATTATATATGCCGCTATGAACAGTCCGAAACTGATTATATTTGACATAGAAAAGCTTATTTTTGAAACTATGACGGCAATTATATAAAGACATGCCCCCATAATTATTTTACTTAACATCTTCTTTTGCTTATTGTTCATATCATCCTTCTATCTAATGAATAAAACCCGTATTGCTTACGCTCTCTTTACCTCTACATCAGGCTCTTCAATCTTTATTATCTCCATAGCCTTTTCAATAACATCATTTAACTTGTCAGCCTCTGCCTCCAAAGTACATTTTAAAGTCATAAAATTGATATTTGCACTTGTAATACCGTCAATGGCGGCAAGCTTTTTCTCAAGCTTTGCAGCACAATCCGCACAATCCAAACCTTCTAATTTATAAACTCTTTTCATTTCTTTTCTCCTTTAAAAATCTGCTTTACATCTATGAGAGACATGCACGATACCTGTTTCAAATATCTCCTTTACATGTTCGTCATCAAGTGAATAATATACTTCCTTACCTTCTCTTCTTGCTTTAACAAGCTGTGCTTCCTTAAGTGTACCAAGCTGATGTGATACCGCCGACTTTGTCATTCCCAGCACATCACAAATATCAAGTACACATAATTCATGTACATTTAATGCCCAAAGTATCTTTATCCTTGTCGGATCTCCAAATACTTTAAAAAGCTTTGACAGTGAATCTATTGTTTCAGCTTCAAGCATATTTGTCTTTGCTCTTTCCAGTGCCTCTTCTCTGCTTAAACTCTCTACTTCAATACACCTCCCTTGGTTGAATACTTGTTCAACTGTTACGTTGCTATTATAGTTGAATGCTTATTCAACTGTCAAGTGCTGTTTTTAAATTTATATAGAAAATTTAATCAAAAATCCGAGCCTTAAATTTTACAATCTCATATAGTATCATAAAATAAAGCTCGGATTTAAATTTTAAACTTTATTATTTATTGTGAAATCTCTCTGCCTGTGACTTTATCAGCTCTAAATCATCAAAGTAATTTATTCTCATAGCATTCTTTACTTCAGAAAGTGTATTTGCAGCTTCATTTCTTGCCACTTCACAGCTTTCCTTAAGCATCTCATAGATTGCCGGAATATCTTTTTCAAATTCCGCTCTTCTTGCTCTAATCGGTGCCAAGGTTTCTTCCATTATGCTTGCAAGGAATTTCTTTACCTTCATATCTCCCAAACCGCCACGTGTATAATGCTCTTTGAGCTCATCCAGTGACTTATAATCCGGAAGGTACTCTGCAAAATGCTCAGGTCTTGAGAAAGCATCCAGATATGTAAATACCGTATTTCCTTCAAGATGTCCGGATCACTTACCTTTATATGCAAAGGATCCGTATACATAGTCTTGATAGCTGATGCAACGGTATCTGCATCATCTGAAAGATAAATACAGTTTCCAAGTGACTTACTCATCTTTGCCTTACCGTCTGTACCCGGAAGTCTCTTAGCCGCATCTTCCTTCGGTATAAGTGCCTCAGGCTCAACCAAAGTATCACCATATACTGAATTAAACTTTCTTACTATCTCTCTGGTCTGCTCAATCATAGGCAACTGATCCTCACCTACAGGTACTGTAGTTGCTTTAAAAGCTGTAATATCCGATGCCTGTGAAATAGGATATGTGAAAAATCCTACCGGAATACTGTTTTCAAAATTTCTAAGACCTATCTCAGCCTTTACTGTAGGGTTTCTTTGAAGTCTTGAAACAGTAACAAGATTCATATAGTAAAATGCCAGTTCTGTAAGCTCCGGTACCATTGACTGTATAAATATAGTAGACTTCTTAGGATCCATACCACATGCCAGATAATCAAGTACTACCTCTATAATATTTTGTCTTACCTTCTCAGGATTTTCCATATTGTCGGTGAGTGCCTGTGCATCTGCCACCATTATAAAAATCTTTTTAAATTCTCCCGAGTTTTGCAATTCAACTCTTCTTTTTAAAGAGCCGATATAATGTCCTACATGTAATTTTCCCGTAGGACGATCTCCTGTAAGGATTATCTTATCCATTTATAACTTCTCCTTTGTCTCTAAGTATTGCCACCATAATACTTAGGAATATCCATAAAAATGGTGTTACCACAGGTAAGTTCAAATTTACGACAGCCTGAGTGGCATAGCAAATTACCGCAATAGCACATGCATACAAATATGGCAGCATATTATTATCTCTAAGATAAAACAGCCTTGTTCTAAGTGCTTCCACACTTGGAATTATAAGTGCCAGAATATAGGACACTGTAGCTATAGGTCCAAGTGTAAATAAAAATTGTATATACTCATTATGTGTTGCATCAAAGAACTGACCTGTTACACTTGTCATCTCTTCATTTCTAAGTAATCCGATATATAAACCGAAAGTATCCGGTCCGCTTCCGAAAATCTTGTGAAGCAGCGGGAATTTCATATATTCTTCCACAGCGGCTCTCCAAATATAACCTCTAAAAGTTCCCCATGAATCATTAAATACAAAATAGTCAACCAGTGCACCGTATTTTTCCTTAGCCACAGTAACATCTGCATTTATCTTCATTCCAAGAAATATTAAAGCCGCAAAAATTATAACAAGTATTGCGAGCCAGATATATCTAAGTGTTCTAAGAAGTACTTCACTGTCTCTTTTCTTTTCTTTTTTTCTGTATTCAAGTACATACATGATAATAACTATTAAAGCTAAAACTGCAATAATTAAATTTAGATATTTAAAATCACTTATAAAATTATACAGACCTGAAATACCTAACACCTTACCGGCATAGCTTATATTTATCAACTGTATTATCTTTATACCCAGAAGGTATGTAAGTATTGTAAGTATAAATCTTCTTACACCCTCCATAGTTCTGAACGCCACAAAAGGCACAAGTCCGAAAAATGCCGCAAGTGTAAGATAACCATTATCGGAAGTACCCATTGTAAGTGCAATAAAGTTCATAAGCATTACTACATAATAGAAAACTATTTTTCCAATGCTCTCACCTCTGCCATTGTCACTTTTAAATGGCGTAGTGATAAACAAGGTTCCGGCAATCGCAATATAAAATGCCAAAACAGCGGTATATGTATTTATATTTCCGATGGTTGAAGTGAATATAGGCCACTGCTCAGGGCTTATCTTCTCCTTAAATCCCAATATATCCATATTGAAATAATCGGTGTATCCAAACAAACATACAGGAATACTTACTGCAAGGAAAGCTGTAAAGTATACCTTGCTAAATGAAAACATTCTACTCACCATAAAGTAAATTATCACATAGATAGAAATAAGTAAGAGTCCCGAATATCTTCCCTTATCACCTGTAATGGCCTCCATTACAAATCTTCCGCAAATGCTGTAGAAAGTGCACTCATCAGCCAGAATACCATTATACATATATCCCATATGCTGAATTCTTCTTTGAACCAAACGGCAAACCCTTTTTTATTCAGATTATCAAAGAAATTTTTAAATCCGCCTGCAAAACCACATATTACGATCAAAGCCAAAATCATTATTATTGAAAGAGTCAATACTGTATAGTATTTTGTCTGCAATATGTCATAGTAAAAATCATTGTAAATCAAAGGGAAGATGGTAAACATCGCCATAACCCAAAGTCCGACTATAACATTTGATGCATTCATCAGCTTTCTTTTAGATTTCATATAACCTCCATACCTACAGTCCTAAAAATACCGCTATAGGGTTTATTCGGGATAAAAATACCAAAATCGGACTGCATTCCAGCATTTCTGTGAGATTTGCCCCTGTTTTGGTTGTTGAAAGAGCAATGATGAAAATACATCCGACCCAGAATATTATCAATGCGAAAATGAAACCTGTAAAAGCTCCAAGCATCTGATTAACTCCGCCCAAAACCGGTATCTTACTCAAGATTTTATTTCCCTTAAAGAGTATTCCCAGTACCAGCCACACCAGTACAAATGAACCTATAAAACTTATCGAATTAACTGTCATCTGAGTAACATAACTTGCAATATAATCTGCAAAAGTATATACTCCGAGCTTTTCATAAAATACTCTGTCATCATTTTTCTTCAAAACATCTTTGACCTTTGTGGGTACATTCAGTCTATCAATCGCCGCTCTTCTTCCCTCGGCATTTGATGAGTCTTCATGCATCTCATTAAGTCCTATTTTTCATAAATTGAAGTCAAAACAAATTGATTTAGTTTAGTGTTTTGCTGCAACTCATTTCTAAGATATGGATTCACAAAATTCAAAGCAATTACACTTGATATAAGCGCCAGCATTGTAATGGATATTTTTAAAAGGCCCTTCCTATACCCTCGCGCTATCATTCCTATAAAAAACAGTAATATACAGACCTCCAGAACATTAAAACACATTATATCCTAAAATGCTCCTCTCTTAGAATCAATCTGCCTTCCTTATCATACTTAGGAGTCATAAATCCGAATATAGCCTTTACCACACCCGGTTTTTCAGCAAGGTCTGCTGCATGATCTATAAGATTTCTGGCATTTTTTCTTGTCAAAGGTGTTTCATCTTCCTTCATGTAGTCTGCCCTTTCCTCTATAGCATATTTTGCTTTATTGGTAAGTGTACACTCTATCTCCTTTGCATAATTAAGTGCATAGGTAATAAAATCATCTACATCCATCGGAATATTATCTTCACCAAGATCTTCTATATCTACTTCTTTTTCTTCCTGTTCTTCATTATAAACAGGCTCTGAGATTACAGGCTCTGTTTTTTCAGGCTTTTTAACCTCTTCCTTTACAGCTCCCGCTATTACAGGCTGCACCTGAATAGTCTCTTTTTCTTCAACTGCATCCTCCACAGGTCTATCTTCCGAGCGGAAAGTTATACTGTCTGAGCTTCCGATCTCCTGAATTTCAAACTGGAAATCTTCCCCATATTCCTGTCTAAGAATATTTGCGATGATATCAAGGTCTGACATTTCCTCATTATTCTCAGTCTTAGCTTCATTGCCCGCTTCTTCAACAATATCTGCTTCTGCCTCAGGATCCTGAACTTCTTCCTGCTTTTTAGGTTCCTTGTCCCTGTCTTTTTCCTTTAACTCAATATTTGCTACAATATTTTTTCTCTTTACAGGGACTTCTTCCTCTCTCATAACAAGGCTCATACCATGTAAGAGATCATTTGCCTCTATAAGGCTTGCAATTCCGTCTATTGTATCTGCAAATACAACAGTCTCCTTACCGTCTCGGATAAATTCTATAACTTCCGCAATGGTCTTATCATCAAGGTCACCTGCCTCCACGATAATAAGATCCTTACCTTTTATCTTATCAATAGAGTTCATGACACCTTTTACATTCAGGCTCTTTGCTCTTATTTTTAATACGGAATGCTTTATTTTTGTAAGTTCATTTACCTCTCTCAATACTTCTATAGCATTTTCAAGAGCCTTTTGTTCTGTTATACCCTCTACCATTATAGAGCCGGGTCTTCTCATCAAATACTCCTTTGGCTCTCTTGATTTTGGTGCCTTTGCTTTCATCACCTTTCCGTGCACAGGTAAATCAACCTCCCTACTCTCATCATTTACAACTTCTTCGGTACTCTCCTCAATAACTACAGTATCGCCCTCTTCTTCATCATCTTCTTCAGATGTTTCATATTCTACAGACTCTTTATCTTCTTCCGGCTCTTTTAAAGAATCATTTACGGCGTTTTCTTTTGGCTCTCCACCCTCAAAAACATCTTCCTGTGATTCTTGTGTATTATCAGCTTCTTTGTATCAGCGTCTTCTACAATAAACTCGTCTACGTCAGCCGCTTCTTTATACTCAGGTTCAATAAAGATCTCTTCAGGTTCTTCGCCCTTCTTTACCTTTGTTACAAAAGTTCTTTCTTCCCTGGTGTAGTAGACCTCTTCATCATCTACTATTTCCATTTTAGTTTCACTTTTGACACTGCCTTGAACTACATCTCTTTGTTCTCTTCTTTTTGCCATAACTGATGAAACCGTAGGTACACCCATATCTATTTCTTCGTCAAAATAGCTGTTTATCAAATCATCATTATCAAAGATAGGGTTCTTCTTTTCAGGAACATAGTTTTCCAATACCTTTGTTGAAGCAGTCTCTGTAACAGTAATATTTTCTGTAGGTATTTCCTCTATGACTTCCTCTTCAAAATCATCTTCCATATCACTATGATCTACATTGATATTTATCAAATCAATCTTATCGTTTTCTTCTTTGATATTGTCTTCATCAACCATTTCAACCGCCTCCTGCACTTTGGCATTATCAGCATCCAAGATATCATCTGCTTTAACATCAATATCTTCTAAAACAGACTCATCTATGTGTACATCTTCAGATATGTCCTCATCTGAAGGCTTTCTTTCATGATCATCACTTATACTTGTGTTCTGTCTGCTTTCCATAACCTCACGTTCATCTCGGTTTCCGTGAATCTTTGGGAGTCCCATGCTGTCAAAATGATTGCTTATTCTGGATTTTCTTCTTTCCGACATTACCGGTGGAGCAGAAAATCTTCCTTGCTTTATTCTCTCCACTCTTTCCATATGCGCTCTGACTTCTTCATCTATTTCTCTCATAGATGAATGATCACCTTCACCTTTCATCTTATTCAGATTTTCGTTTGTGATCGCTATGGCTCTCTTTAGCTCTACTTCAAATTCCGGGTTCACGTTTTCTCCCTTAAATGTTGTTTCCGATATCCTTATCTCATTTACTCCCACAGTCTTTGGGAAAAGCTCTGTATTTATAGGAGCATCATCTTCCACTAGCTCTTCATCATCATCGCTCAGGCTTATAGTGGTCTTTTTTTCTTCTCTGGGCTTATATGCACTTATATCATCCAGATTCAGATTAGGGTAATTCTCCCTCTCACCGCTTTCATACTGCTTTACGAGTGAGTTTAACCTATCCTCATAGTATTCCTTATTATCCACCTGTTCCTGTTGTTTTGAGCTTAGAGGGCAGCCTGTTGACTCTTTCAAAGCCGCAGCCTTTTCCACATATTCTCCTACACCGAATAAAAGCATTATTTCATCACAGGTCTTTATACAATCCTCGATTCTTCCAACCTGTGCATAAAGCAGTGCCAGTTCATATTTCCACTGCTCGTCCATCTTTTCAATATCATTGTACTTTTCCAGAATTTTTATCTTCTTATGAATGTCTTCACCCTTTGCCACTGCAATATGATATTCCATAAGATACTTTCTGCTGTCTTGAGGTGAGATCTCAATATATTCCTTATAATAAGCTTCAGCCTCTGCGATATCACCCTCTTTTATTGCAAGCATGGTAAGCCTATATAGAGCTCTTTTTCCTACCGGTGCTCTATCATAGGCCAAAAGCAATACTTCTCTGGCTTCTTTATACTCATCGTTTTTTTCATAAACTTCGGAAACGGTTGTCAATAAGCCTGCATTATGGACTCTACTCCAGTCGATTGTATCAGTGATTCTCATGGCAGCCTTATAGTCACCGCTTTTCACCAATTTATTCAGTTGTTCAACCTTTAAATTAAATTCATATTTATCCATACTTGCACCAAACCTCAAGATTTTTTACTTTTGCACCCTAGAGTGCTCTTCTTCCCTCAAGCGCCCTTAATAGAGTCACTTCGTCGATATATTCCAAATCCCCGCCAACAGGGACTCCGCTTGCTATCCTGCTCACCTCTATACCTGTGGGTTTTACAAGTTTTGCTATATACATTGCCGTAGTCTCACCCTCAAGTGTGGAGTTTGTGGCAATTATAACTTCATTTATATCTCCCTCAAGTCTTTTTTTATAAGTTCCTTCAGTTTAATATCTGCCGGACCTATTCCAAGCATTGGCGAAATCGCACCATGCAAAAACATGATATACGCCATTATACTTTCCTGTCTTTTTCATATGCCGCCAAATCTCTTGTGTTTTCCACGACCATTATGGTCTTATGATCTCTTTTTCTCACCGGCACATATCGGACAAATCTCTCCATCTGTCAAGGTGTAGCATTCCTTACAATAATTTACATTGCCCTTCGCATCTTTTATAGCATTTGACAATGACTCTACCTGTTCACTTGACATTCCAATTATGTGAAAAGCAAGCCTTTGTGCGGACTTTGCTCCTACGCCGGGTAGCTTTGAAAGTTCCTCTATAAGCTTGCTAATATGACTGCTGTAATAATCCATTAGAATGGCAACTTTCCTGCTCCACCTGCGATACCGCCCATTAATGCAGAATGTTCTTCTTCCATCTTTCTAAGAGCCTCGTTTGTAGCCGCCATTATCAAATCTTCTAACATTTCTACATCATCAGGATCAACAACTTCTTTATCTATTGAAACCTTTGTGATTTCCTTTTTACCTGAAACAGTAATGCTTACTGCACCTCCTCCGGCACTTGCACTAAACTCCTTGCCTTCAAAAGCTGCACTTTGCTCTTCCATCTGCTTTTGCATCTTCTGAGCCTGCTTCATCAATTGATTTATATTACCGGGCATCATGCCTCCACCGAAACCGCCACGCTTTGCCATAAATATCTCCTTACTATTCTATAATAATGTCTGTGTTTATAACAGATTTTATCTCATCTATCGAAACATATCTTGTGTTTCTTACAACCTTATTTTCCCTTAAAGAAATTCGGATTGCAATATCTTTTCCGTATTTTTCACTTAAAAATGTACGCAGATCTAATATAGTAGTCTCCTTATTTCCCATATCGAAAAACATCTTATTTGAAAAAATAACATCGATACCGCCCTCTTTTATAGGCTCTATCTCTGCTTCCTTATATACGCTTCCCGCCTTGCCTCCAAGGTGTTCCACTATACTGTTCCATTCTTTTTTTATCGCCATGAAATCATCATAGGTAGCTTTCGGAAGTTCTATCACTTCCTCTACTACGGGAATATCTTCTGTTACTTCCACATTTCTTTGCACCGTATTTGCCGGTCTTACTCCGGACTCAAGCCTTGAGAGTCTGTCAAGTACACTGTCCAGATTGTCCTCCATCTCAGGAGTCATAAGTCTTATAAATTCAAGCTCTGCCACAACTCTTTTTTGTGTAGCTGTCTTTAATTTATTGGACAGCTCCGACAAATTTCTAATATAACGCATAAGTGTTTCTTTGGAAACAGTATTTGCTCTTTCTTTTAAATTTTGTAAGTTCTGCTCTGACATATCCACCAAAGAACTGTCATTTTGTGTAGACTTAAGTATAAGAATATTTCTAAGATACCATAGAAAATCGGTCACAAACTGTCCGATCTCCTTTCCGTCTATTATGGAATCATTCAGCCTCTTTAACACCTCTATGGTATTGCCTGCAAGTATTCCGTCCAGAAGTTCATTAAATACACTGATATCCGAAGCCCCAAGTATATCCAGAACCGCCTCATAGCTTATCTTTTCATTTTGTAAAAATGAAATACATTCATCTAAAAGACTGAGAGCATCTCTCATAGCTCCGTCTGCAGCTTTTGCAATATAATTAAGTGCTTTATCTTCTATATCAACACCCTCGCTCTTACAAAGACGCTTTAGTCTCTCAGATATGGTATCGATACCGATTCTTTTAAAGTCATATCTTTGGCATCTTGAAAGCACTGTAACCGGCAGCTTATGCACCTCTGTGGTTGCCAGAATAAATATAACATATTGCGGTGGTTCTTCAAGCGTTTTTAAAAGTGCATTAAATGCGCCTGTGGAAAGCATATGTACCTCATCTATAATAAATACCTTATACTTTCCGAATGTAGGCGGATATTGTACCTGCTCCTTTATATCTCTTATATTATCAACACCATTGTTGGAAGCCGCATCTATCTCCACAACATTTATGGAAGCCTCACTGAGTATTGACTTACATGTAGGACATTCATTGCATGGTCCTGCATCTGTAGGATTTTCACAATTAAGTGCCCTTGCCATTATCTTTGCTATACTTGTCTTTCCGGTTCCTCTGGTACCGCAAAACAGATAGGCATGTGATATTCTTCCGGTCCTTAACTGATTTTTTAAAGTTCTTGTTATAGCTTCCTGACCTACTACCTCATCAAAATTTGAAGGTCGAAACTTCCTATATAATGCTGTATAAGCCATCTGCTTCCTTTCTATTTGTCGCCAAAGCTTATTCCCACAAGTCTTGCCTCTCTTACAAGTGAAGACTCGGGATCCACATATTTTAATTTGCCGGCAGACTCATTTAAAGCAATATCGGTAACCTCAGTACCCTTTAATACCACAAGTCGACCAAACTTTTTTTCGAGTATAAGCTCGGCTCCATGTGCGCCCAGTCTTGTAGACAATGCTCTGTCATACGGATTTGGATCTCCACCTCTTTGAGTGTGTCCGGGAACCGTAACTCTTACATCCACATCAATCTCGGCACTGAGCATATCCCCTATTTCATAACTTATGGAAGGATATCTGCCTGCATCTTTTAATTTCTTCTTTTTTAATTCTTTTTTTGAAAGGGCGGCATCTTCCTTTGATATTGCACCCTCTGCCACTGCAAGTATGGTAAATTTCTTGCCTTCCTTTTCTCTTGTCTTTATAGCTTCCGCTATCTTTTTGATATCATAAGGTATCTCAGGTATCAAAATAATATCCGCACCGCCTGCAAGACCTGCATACAGTGTAAGCCAGCCTACCTTATGTCCCATTACCTCTACAATAAAGACTCTGCTGTGAGAAGCCGCTGTAGTATGTATGCAGTCGATAGCATTTGTGGCTATTTCCACAGCACTTTGAAAACCGAATGTCATATCGGTGCCGTAAAGGTCATTGTCTATGGTCTTTGGAAGACCTATAACATTTAATCCCTCTTCACTTAAGAGGTTTGCTGTCTTTTGTGAGCCGTTTCCACCCAGCACAACAAGGCAGTCAAGTTTTAACTTTTTATAAGTTGACTTCATTGCCTCCACTTTATCCATGCCGTTTGCATCAGGCTCTCTCATAAGTTTGAAAGGCTGACGGCTGGTTCCAAGCATAGTTCCACCTGTTGTCAATATACCCGAAAAATCCGAAGGTTTCATTACTCTGTATTCCTCATACATAAGTCCCTTGTAGCCTTCAAGAAAACCTATTATTTCCACCTCTTTATCAGATTTATAAAGACTCTTTGCCACACCTCTCATTGTTGCATTTAAGGCCTGACAGTCTCCTCCGCTTGTTAGCATACCAACTCTTAGCATATTAAACTCCTTTGCACAAAGTCGAAACAAAATGACCGCTTTTTGCGTTTAAGCATTATCCTTAATTATAACCTAATTTTATTTATTATACAACAAAAAAAGCCCTTCCCAATAGCTCACTGTCTATCAAGTAGGACCTTCATGCGCCTTCAGGGACTCGAACCCTGGACAAATAGATTAAGAGTCTACTGCTCTACCAACTGAGCTAAAGGCGCTTTTATTTTCTGTGTTTTTTGAACACTTCGATATAATACAATATATAAAAGTTGTTGTCAACATATTTTTTTAAAAAGATTAAAATTATTTTTTTATTTTTATTATTATATAATCTATAGGATATTTATTTTTACAATCTCCATCGCCACAGGGGCGCTCCGGAGATTGTAAAACAGATCCTGTATCACTATTCTTTCGCTGTATATATTCTCCTGTATCCCTCTTCGGATATTTCAGCCACTTGCTCTATTTCATTATGTTTATCATTGATCTTAAGTTCATTATCTTTTAAATAAAAGACAGCTTTTTCATCCGAGAGTTTTTCACTTGCTCCCGTATCAATTTCAAACTCCACACAGGTTCCGCAAGAAGAGCTTAACGTTCTGGGTACGGGTTTCACGATACCCTTTATACCTCTCGCTCTAAGCTCCCTTTCAAATCTTATAGCTCCGAAATGTGAAAAGAAAGTGGCTATATATTTCTTGATCATTTGCCGATTACCAGTTTGTACTCACCGTTTTCCTCTGTAACTTCCACATTATAGCCCTCACCCTTTACAAATCTTGTGACATTTTCCAGAGCATTCTTACTGTCTACCATCATTTCATATCTGCTCTCTTTGCTTGCCAGAGCTTTCTTTATCATTATTACAGGCTCAGGACATGAGCATCCTCTTGCATCTACCATTATGCATTCTCCTTTTTCATCGTATTTGCTACCGCAATTATTGTTACTACAACAAGTCCTATAATAACGGCTATTTTTCCGTTTGCACTCGGTCCCTTGCCTGATGCCGCAAGTGCAAAGTTATGTGCAAATGCCGCACCTGCAAACAATCCAAGGAATGTAAAAGCTGAATCCGTATTTCCCTCACCTGTAAGTACAAGCTGTCTGAGAGGGCATCCACCAAGAAGGCAGCATCCATATCCTGCAAGCAACATTCCAAGGAAATTCCAAAGTCCGTCATTATGTGCTACAGGCTGCTCCAAAAATCCCAAATTAAACTTTCCAAGTACGAGATTTCCTACCAGAGCCACCACAAATATTGCCACAAATCCGATCAAAAGTCTTGTTTCTCTAAAGAGGATAAAATCTCTTATTCCTCCAACCATGCAAAGTCTTGTATACTGTGCAAGACCACCAACGATAAGACCTGCAACAAGTGAAACGATAACTGCCGCATGCTTTGCTCCCGGACCTCCGTCAGCAGGTGTAAAGAAGATAAATGCAGGTGCCGCAATAACCAAAACAATTAAAACTATCTGTACTATCGGCATTACAAATCCCTGTACCTGCTCCTGTTTATAAGTTCTTCCAAGTGAATATCCCTTGTTTAAAAATACTATTCCCGCTACTATTCCACAGACAAATCCCAAAAGACCTACAATTGCATTTAGATCTCCGCCTGCAATACGAAGGATCATTCTAAAAGGACATCCCAAAAACATAAGGCATCCTATCATTACAAAAAATCCAAGCACTAATCTGAGCAAAGGACTTGAACCGCCCTTTACACTGAATTCCTTTCTGGCAAATGCCACTCCGAAGGCTCCAAGGACAAGTCCCATTATCTCCGGTCTGATATACTGTACAGGCTCCGCTCTGTGAAGTCCAAGTCCGCCTGCTGTATCCCTTATAAAACAGGCAATACAAAATCCCATGTTGGCAGGATTACCCAGCTTTACCAGAACTACGGCAATTATTCCGATAATAATTCCCGTTACTCCGATCACAATTTTTTCGTTCTTCATTTCTCCTCCTTAATGTTTTCTAAATAAAAAACTAAATATTTTTTATAATTATAACATGTAATCTAAATATTATTTATATGATTAACTAATCTTACACAACCATTTATTGACTTTGTCTATAAATAAAACTATAATTGAGATATAATTATTTGTGCTTCAAATATTTCGTGAGGTGACTTTTTGAAAAGAATTTATTTTGACAATGCCGCAACTTCATATCCCAAGCCTGCAAAGGTCGGTGAATCCATGCTTGATTATATACAAAATGTCGGCTCAAATGTAAATCGTTCGGGATATAAAGATGCATATAAGGCAGAAGATATTTTGTATGAGACCAGACAGCTCCTATGCTCAATGTTTAATGGAGGGGACTGTAAAAACGTTATTTTCACCGCAAATATTACTACATCATTGAATATTGTACTAAAGGGACTCTTAAAGAACGGGGACCATATATTGACATCATCTATGGAGCATAATGCCGTGATGAGGCCTTTAAAGCAACTCTCTTCAACCGGCATCAGCTATGACAATATCCCCTGCTTTCCTGACGGCTCACTTGATACCTCATCACTTTATTCAATGTTGAAACCGAATACCAAGGCTGTTGTAATGACTCATGCCTCAAATATCTGCGGTACTTTGATGCCTCTAGCTGAAGTGGGAAAATTTTGCAGAGAAAACAAACTCTACTTTATAGTCGACTCGGCACAGACAGCAGGACTTTTCCCAATTGATATGGAAACCATGAATATAGATGCGCTTACCTTTACAGGCCATAAGTCATTACTCGGTCCTCAGGGAATAGGCGGATTTATATTAAAAGAACATATGATAGAAAGAATAGAACCTCTTATATCCGGAGGTACAGGCAGTATATCCCACACTTTGGATATCCCTGCTTTCATGCCCGACAGGTTTGAATCCGGTACCTTGAATATACCGGGAATATACGGACTGAATGCAGCCCTAAAATATATCAACGAAACCGGTATGGAAAATATATTAAAAAAAGAACTTATTCTTACAGAAGCTTTTTTAGTCGGCATATCTGATATACCCGAGATAAAAGTATTCGGTAAAGACTCCACTCTAAACAGAGCTGCTGTTGTGTCAATTGATATAAAACAAAGAGATCCGTCCGATATTGCATATATGCTTGAAGATACATACGGCATACAGACAAGAGTAGGACTTCATTGTGCACCGATAGCACACCGAAGTCTTGGGAGCTACCCGAAAGGAAGTATAAGATTTTCCTTTGGACATAATAATAATTTGGAAGAAATAAAATACTGCATACAAGCATTAAAGGAGATAATTTATGGAATTTAGACAACTGGAGGCATTCGTGGCCACCGCTGAATTAAAGAGTTTTTCACAGGCGGCAAAATATTTATATCTGTCACAGTCAACTATAAGCTCACATGTTCAAAACTTAGAAGATGATCTTGGAAGAAAGTTGCTTTTAAGAACCACTAAATCCATTACTCTCACACCTGAGGGCGAGACCTTCCTCTCCTATGCCAGAAAAATAGTGGAAACAAAGGATCAGGCTGTTCTCTCACTACAGCAGTCATCAAGAAGTATGTTACATATAGGTGCATCTTCAATACCTTCAGGCTATCTTCTGCCGGAGATTATTGCAGGCTTTAAAGAGAAATATCCTGAGATGCATTTTAGTATCTGGCAGGGAAGCAGTGATGAAATTGCTGAACTTTTGCTTAGTGACAGCGTTGATATAGCTTTTACCGGCAAAGACATAAACTCACCGCTTTGTGAGAGCTTGAAAGTATGTCCCGATCATCTTATGCTTGTTACACCGGCCACCGAGGAGTATAAAAAGCTGAAAGAAAGCCGTGCAAAAATATCGGATATCTTAAAGTATCCTATGATCTTAAGATCAAACGGATCCGGCACACAGTTTGTAGCCAGCAAACTTCTTGAAGGCCTTGGCATAAAGAAAAGCGATCTGAATGTTATTGCACAGACAAACGACCTTGAATCCATACAGCAGATGATAGTTCACGGGCTTGGCATCAGCATCTGTTCAAGATTTTCCACTCAAAATTTATTGGACAGCGATAAGGTTATAACCTATCCGCTTGATAATGCGAATATGAGACATTTTTCATTACACTATATGAATATTAAAAAATCCTATCCGACCATCAAGCTTTTCATTGACTATGTGCAAAATCTGGTGGATGATGATATCTACAAATAAAATAAGAGCCGGTGAAATCGTTTTGATCTCATCGGCTCTTATATATTCCACCTAGAATGTCAGTCTCATCTTATACCAGATAGTGTCACCATGATTTGACTGGGATATACCTTCATCCTTATAACCGAATTCTGAATAGAAAAGTCTGAGTCCGTCTTTACAGGTAAGTACTATTCCTTTTCTTCCTCTCTCCCTGCAATCCTCTATTACCTTATTCATCACTGAGCCGGCAAGTCCTTGGCCTCTGTAAGGTTTTTCTGTAACTACAGAAAATATCATCTGCCACTCTCCGTCTTTTTTATGCATAGAAGCATCATCATACATAATATCTGTCAGGTCCTCTTCATCGGTAGCCATACCGTTTATAAAGCTCTTTATAATCCCATCCTCTTCCAGTATCCAAAAGCACTCCGGAAAACTTTCCATTCTCTTTCTTATGCTTTCCCTACTTGCCGCCTCTGCTTTAGGATAAGAATCCGCCTCTATCTGTGCCAATCTGTCCAAATCTTTTGCTTCTACATGTCTGATCATACATCCTCCTTTAATTCATACAAAATCCTATGACTTTTATCATCAAGCTGTATTATTCCAAGTCTTTTAAACCCAAGTTTTTCCACAGCTTTTTGCATAGTTTTATTATCCTCATGGGTTTCTATTCTTAAAATAGACATTTCCTTTTTTGCAAAATCTACTATACGGCTTACAATATTTCTTTTACTTCCATCACTTGCCACTCTATGTATTATCCCATACTCCTTATCAGAAGGAAATTTAAGTTCTTGGCTCTTTTCATAGCCCTTTATAAATACAAAACAGGCAAAAATATGACCATTATCTTCCAATACATAGCCTATTTTTTCTTCTATATCCTTATTTACGATATTTTTTTCGGGATAACTGTCCTTCCACTGATTTGGATTGCCGCTATTTTTCATATATTCCCTTGCAATAGCATATATCTCCATTATCCTGTTATAATCAGAAGGAATTGCTTTTCTAATATTCATCCTATACTTCCTTTACCAAAAGTTTGTAATATAAACAGTAATAATATACTGCTCTCTATTTAAAAAAGGCATATTATAGACAAAGCCTATAACATGCCCTATATCTTTATGGTCCTACCGAAACCTTGATTCCAAGCTGTCCATACGGCCAGATAATATCCATTACGTCATTGCTTACAGCCACACAACCTGCTGTAGGTATACCCTTTTGATAATTTCCATGAATCATTATAGCTCCGCCGAGAGCTGTATTCCATGGAGGACATACCTTTTTATCTATAGCTGTATAGATAGCATCCTTTTCTTCCTGTGTGATAATTCCCTGTGCAAATCCTCTGTCGGCTGCCGCCTTATCAGGATAAGAAAGCCCCAGGGATAAATGATATGCACTCTTATCATTTCTTACACAGATATAGTAATCTCCATTCGGAGTTGTTCTGTCGCCTTCCTTTTGCTTGGTTCCGTTTGCCGAAAACTCACCAAGGCTGCATGGCCACTTACCGACAATCTTGTTGTCAGCTATAAGTGTAAGCTCCTTACTCATCTTGCTTACATAGATTCTTGTAGCAGGCTCAGTCTGCTGCGGTGTGTAATTGCTTGTAGATACTTTTCTTACTGTTGCGGCATATACGCTAAAGCTCATAAGTCCAATGATCATTGAAAGAACCAATAATGCCACAATGCTTTTTCTCGTCTTCATAAAAACCCTTTCTAAAAATATAAAATATTAATTTATAAACATCGCATCCCCGAAACTGAAGAATCTGTATCTCTCCTTTACAGCCTCCTCATAAGCATGCAATATATTTTCTCTTCCTGCCAATGCACTTACAAGCATTACCAAAGTTGACTCAGGTAAATGGAAGTTTGTAATAAGGGCATCCAAAACCTTAAACTTATATCCGGGATATATGAAAATATCTGTCCATCCGGACTTTTCTTCCAAATGGCCGTTTTCATCCGCCGCACTTTCTATAGTTCTGGTACTTGTGGTTCCCACACATATAACTCTTTTTCCACTTTCTCTTGTGCTGTTTATAATATCCGCAGCCTCTTTTGATATTTGAAAAAACTCGGAGTGCATATGATGTTCATTTACATTCGTTACCTTCACAGGTCTAAAAGTACCAAGTCCTACATGCAAAGTGACCTTTGCAAGTCTGATACCTTTTTTTTCAATTTTGTCAAGTAACTCCTTTGTAAAATGCAAACCTGCTGTAGGTGCCGCCGCAGAGCCTTCATTCTTTGCATACACTGTCTGATATCTGTTTTTATCCTTCAGTACATGTGTAATATATGGAGGAAGCGGCATACTACCAAGCTTATCTAAGATTTCTTCAAAAATCCCTTCAAACTCAAAATCTATGATCCTGTTTCCTTCCTCAACTATATCTGTTATAGTTCCTGAAAGTAATCCCTCACCAAAGTCTATCTTTGCACCGATTTTGCACTTCTTCCCGGGCTTTACAAGACATTCCCATGCAGTCTTTGACTTTCTCTTTAACAGCAGTATTTCTATTGCCGCTCCGGTATCCTTTTTTACACCCATAAGTCTTGCAGGTATTACCTTAGTCTCATTAAGTACCAGACAATCGCCTTCATTTAAATAATCTATAATATCAAAAAAATGCTTATGGCTTATATCACCGCTTACTTTATCAAGTACTAAAAGTCTTGAGGATGCTCTGTCTTCAAGCGGGTCCTGTGCTATAAGTTCCTGTGGCAGATCATAACAAAAATCTTTTACATCCATATCAGTTTCCGCTCTTTGTCTCCGATATAGATACATTAGCTTCCTCTTTGCCGGTTTCTGTAATGCTCTCCACTGTGCTTTCCTCTACAATTGCCTCGATCTCTGTGCTTTCTGCCGCCGCACTGCTTTCACTTGTGGCCGCATTCTGTACCCAGATAGAATAAAGTGTTCCAAGCTGTATATCACTTGTTACCGCTGTTGCAAGTTCCTTTCTCATCTGTGCATCAAGAGCAATAATATCCTCCGACTTTGACACTTCCTCTACGAACTGTCTCTCTTCATCTGTCATATTCTCAGTCTCCACCATATAGAAAGCATCCTTTGGCTCTTCCTTTACATAAGCCCATGTAAGCATAGGTGCCTTTGTATCAATATCATGGAACTTTACATTTGAACTTATAAATACCACATATGAGTTATCTTCATATCCCTTTGTTACATAAGTAACCGTGTCATCAAATGCTTCATATGCCTTTGCCTCATCGGTGAGTTTTGCCTGCAACTCAGCAAGTCCGTTCTCATCACTTCTTCCAAACATTGTACATTCTTCTGGCATCGGCATTGACCTTTGCATACTGATATGCCTTAACCAACTCTAAGATTCCCGGAATCGGATCCTTTTGCATACCATAAGTTTTATAATCTGATAATACTCTTTCTTCTTCCGACATTGTAGACTCAGGAACTGTAGTAGTCTCCTCAGTGCTTACCGCCGTACTTGTATTATTGCAGCCTGTAGCCACTGCCATCATCACTGCCATAATACCTATTCCCATCATTATTTTTTTATTTCTCATAACGCCTCTTTTTTAAAACTAATACATAAGTCTATCAAGGTCAAAATCCATCTATATCTAACTTGCGGACTTTTGACTCAGATATTATTTTATCAAATATTATTGTAAAAAGCACCTATCAATTTATTATAAAAAATGATATAATTTTGTAATATTTGTTTGTATCAATAGCGTATTGGATAACGCATCAGACTCCGACTCTGAAGACTGTGGGTTCGAATCCCACTTGATACATTATTTTTTATATGACCTATAAGGAGAAATATGTTAAAGAATGAAGTTTTAAAAATCCTGCTTGCAAACAAGAATCATGTTTCAGGGCAGTATATTTCTGCAAATCTCGGTGTTTCAAGGACTGCCGTATGGAAGGCTATTTCCGCACTCAAAAAAGACGGCTACAATATAGAATCCATCAATAACAAAGGCTATCTTCTTTTGGCAAAAAGCGATATTCTAAATCAAGTGGAAATAGAGCAAAATATAAATTCTTATAAACTCTCCGATGCGCCACAGATAATATATCTTGATGAAGTCGACTCTACCAATAACTACGCCAGACTGATGGCTGACACGATAAATTCCGACTTTCTTGTAGTAGCCGATATGCAAACTTTGGGAAAAGGCAGAATGGGAAGAAGTTGGAGTTCACCTACCGGAGTCGGTATCTTTATGAGCCTTTGTATAAAGCCTGAGATGGCTGTAGAAAAGGCCTCTATGATCACTCTTGTAACCGCTGTCTCCATTTGTGATGCTATAGAAGAGCTTTACCCTATAAACGCCACTATCAAATGGCCTAACGATATAGTCATAAATTCAAAGAAAATATCAGGTATACTTACAGAAATGAGCTCAGATATGGACGGTATAAAATACATTATTTCCGGAATGGGTATAAATGTTAATAATAAGGAATTTCCTGATGATATAAAAGATATGGCATCATCTCTTTTACTTGAAACCGGTATTTTAGCGGATAGAGCAAAATTGATTGCAGCTGTTATATATCATTTCTACAAAAATATGAATATCTTTCTAAAAACCGGTGATATGAGCGGACTGAAGGAAAACTATGAAAATCATTTGGTAAATATCGGCAAAGACGTGAAGATACTTGACCCTAAAGGAATTTGCCAAGGAGTTGCTCTTGGAATTGATGAAACAGGTGCACTGCTTGTAAATGCGGAAGGGAAAATAAAAAGAATTATCAGCGGCGAAGTCAGCGTAAGAGGACTATACGGCTATGTATAAAACGAGCAGGGAAACCTGCTTTTTTGTATTTGGACAAAAAAATAAGCCTTGAAACTCAAGACTATAAAGCTGCTGACGGGACTCGGACCCGTGACCTCCTCACTACCAATGAGGTGCGCTACCACCTGTGCCACAGCAGCATCTAGGTAATAGTAGCATAAAGACATATTGCTGTCAATATGATTTGAATGCCCGGCATTTACAGCGTTCTCTACCCCATGTTATACTTATTATGTTGCCACTCCTATACTCGGCAGAGAAGGGAGGTGTAGCACATGATTGATATATTTTTCTCACTGATCATCTCTATCGTGGCAGGTATAATCTGCCATTATATCTGCAAATGGCTGGATGGAGATAAGTAATAGGCAACCTGCTAAGGTGTAAGCTACCTTGCAAAAAAGAATAGAAAAAGCCACGAGCTGCAACTCGTGGCTTTTTCGTTTGTAACACTATGATTAAATATCTTTTCTCACTTGTCATACTTAATATACTACAAAAATTTATGTTTTTCAATAGCTCTTGACTTTTATATTCCCGTCTTTGACAGTTGAAAGAGAGTAAAAGCCTCACAAGTAGTGTAAATACGCTGTTTGTGGGGCTTTCTTAATGAAAAAGTATGTGGTTATTTTTTTCTTTTTCGAGTCTGATTTAAAATTTTTCTCATATTTTTCTGAGATGTTATCTGGTAGTCTGTTCTAAATCCAAAAGCATCGTGCAGAGCATCCGTGATATCGGTGCGAGTGTAGGTCGGGATATATCCTTCTCCAGGTGCGATCATCATATCCATGGAACGTATTGTATTTATTAGTTCTTCACAGGTGTATTTTTCCTTTAGCTTTTGCTCAAGAATTCTATAAATAACCAGAGCTGTAAAGCAGGTAGTGAAGTGAGCTGTTATTCTATCTTTTCTGGATAGATATATAGGTCTGGATTTAAATTCAGTCTTCATGATGCGAAAGCATTCCTCAATTTCCCATCTTCTTTGATTGATTTTAATAATACTTGATACATCACACTCAAGGTTTGTACAGACAGCGTAAAATCCGTCGTATTTGGTTTCGTTATCAATCTGTTTTTGGTTTAATGAGGTGATTGTTTTACTGGCAACTTCACCATCCGGGGTGCAATGCCCCTGTTCAACAAATCGTTTTGGGTCATTGGCTCTGTTCTTTGTAAGCTTAGATGGCGACTCTATGTACTTTATTGCTCTTTCAACTTGACGCTCTCTTACGGTCCTCTGATAATTACGATATTTGATGGAATAAGTAACAATAAGATGCTGTTCAAGATTGTCCTCATTAATCCATCTGTCATTATAAAAAACCTTGTCATAATCGGCTTCTTCATCAAGCTCACTAAGCTTATATTTTTTATTGCTGCCGGGAAGATACCATCCCTCATCAGCAAGACAGAAATCCTGTAAGAAACCTTTGAGCTTTTTTATAGACTGTGTTGTTACAAATCCTCTCCCTTGAATGCTGTTAAGTTTTTCTGTTTGAAGTGGAGGAAAGCCCGGCATCTGTACATACAATGAAAATTTGAAGTGCCGAAGTCTTTTTATAATTTTCTGTTCAAGCGGAGACATAGAGGGCTGTTCGTTTTGGTTGCCCTCAAAGATAGAAAAGGCCAAAGGTATAGCATCAGCATCCATGAACATACCCATTTGGACAATGGGATTAGGACGATACTCTTTTGAAATCCCATACTTTCTAAAATCGTCTTCCTCTTCAATCTCGAAATAATAGTTTGTGCAGTCGTAATAAAGTACTTCCTTGTTACGGTTCACTAGGTTTTGTGAGTTCTTGTATAGCTCAGACTGAAAGAAGTCGTTTTCATTTGCGATTACTTCAAGAGCTCTGTACACCTGGTGCAATTCGCATTTAGGTTGCTCAAGAAATTTTTGAGAGCTTTCAAGAGAAGAAAGTTTGGAGCCAGGTGCAATAATTCTTGAATAAACAAGCATGGAAAGAATGTCATTTAGGTCATAATCGAATTTATATTTTTCTGCTATAGTGTTGCAAATCTTATCCAAGCCAAGGGAATAGTAGATATCTTGAATAAAAAGGTACCCCGCATTGCAGGAGTTACGAACATCTTTATCTATGAGCATGGATGAAGAAAATTTAAGCAGAACTCCCTTTTTCGTCTCCTTTTCAGCAATGGTCAGCTTTCTGACATATGCCTTTGCCCATTCAAGGGGATCTTGCTCTCCACATCGTGCCCTAATTTCTTCGATACTTCCAAGTCGTTCTACAGTCTTAGTAGTGGTTTTATTTCCTATACGCACAGATTTTTGAATATAATAACTAGGTGACTTTTTTGTTCCGGCACATGTTAGTTTCATAAATTAATTCCTCCATACGCTAATTATACCATAAATAACCGCAAATAGCCACATAAAAATGAAGAAAATTTGACAAAAAAATATAGGCTTTTCAGGGCCTACAAGATTTTTTCTTTTATTCAACTGTCAAACTACCGTGATTAAATATCTTTTCTCACTTGTCATACTTAATATACTACAAAAATTTATGTTTTTCAATAGCTCTTGACTTTTATATTCTACATGCTAATCTTAACTTAAAATAATAAATATTGGAGGTACTATGTTTAATATAGCTGATAACAGAATATATATGAATGATGAAAAAGGAAATGTAATCGCCGAGGTTACTTTCCCGAATTTGGATGATAACACAATAGTTATAGACCATACATTTGTTGATGACTCTCTTCGCGGTCAGGGAATTGCCGCAAAACTTATGCTTGAGGTCATAGACTATGCAAAATCAAACAATAAAAAAATAAAGGCTACATGTTCTTATGCGGTAAAATGGTTTGAAAAAAACAGAGATGAATACAAAGACCTTTATATAGGGTAATATAAACTGTTACATCACTATTTTCATTTCTGTCTTATTATTTGCTTGATTTACCTATTACCTACCTGTATAATAGGATTATAAATTAAGGAGTAGGTGAATCATATGAAAATTTCAACAAAAGGGCGATATTCACTTCTTGTTATGATTGATTTGACAGAAAATAAATCCGATGACTTTATACCATTACGTGACATTGCCAAAAGACAGGACATTTCAGAAAAGTACCTGGAAAGTATAATAAAACTTCTTGTAAAGCATAAGCTTGTTGTAGGACTGCGCGGTAAAGGCGGCGGCTACAAACTAACCGGACATCCAAGTGATATCACTGTCGGTGAGGTACTTAGAATTGCAGAAGAAAATATAATGATTGATGATGAAGATACTGAAAGCATGTATCGTACAAGCGAATACCGCACTATTGATATGTGGAGTAAACTCTCAAAAATGATAAACGAATATTTTGATAATATTTCCATTGCCGATCTGATAGTAGAGGATCCCGGAAATGACTTTGTGATTTAACATATCAACTTACATATGATAATTTTAAACTAATAACTGTCAAAATCTTTATAGGTCTTGACAGTTTTTAAATTTACTATCCACCTTTGCTTGGATAGTTTTTTTATTTTTCCACCTTTCTTGTCTAAAAATAGGTTATATTTTTTTAATATAAAACTGCTAAACTACAAACAAACATAAACATATAGTTCGTAATTTTCAGGAGGAAAAGAATGAAAAAGATACTAAAAGCAGCTTTATTATGCTCAGTTCTGTCTTTTGGCCTCATGGCCTGCTCCGGCAGTAAGCCTGAGGAAAAAACAGAAAAAAGCGAAACTTCAGCTACCGAAACAACAAAAGCAGCTGAAAAATCTGAGAACTCTCAAGAAGAAAAAGTTCTGGTTGTTTATACAGCAAGAAGTGAGGCACTTAACAATGCAGTTATACCGGAATTTGAGAATGCAACAGGTATTAAAGTCGAAGTAGTTGTTGCAGGTACAGGTGAATTGTTAAAGAGAGCTCAATCAGAAAAGGAAAATCCACTTGGTGATATCTTTTGGGCGGCAGATCAAACAATGCTCTCTTCTTCAAAAGAATTGTTTGAAGAATATGTGTCATCCGAAAATGACAATATGATAGAGCCTGCTAGAAACACCACCGGATATTTCACACCGGCCTTTGCCGATCCTACAGTTATGATTGTCAATAAGGATTTAGCCGGAGATATGAAAATCGAAGGATTTGCTGATTTACTAAATCCTGAACTTAAGGGAAAGATTGCTTTCGGTGACCCGGTTAACTCAAGTTCAGCTTTCCAATCATTGATGGCAATGCTCTACGGTATGGGAAAAGACCAAGATCCACTCTCTGATGAGTCTTGGGCTTATGTTGATAAGTTCTTACAGAATTTAGACGGTAAGATGTGTAACAGTTCCAGCCAGGTTTATAAGGGAGTTGCAGAAGGTGAGTATATCGTCGGTTTAACTTGGGAAGATCCTGCTGCAAGTTATGTAAAAGACGGAGCTCCGGTAGAGGTTGTATTCCCTAAAGAGGGAGCTATTTTCCCGGGAGAATCAGTACAGATTTTGAAAAACTGCAAGCATCCGGAAAATGCAAAAAAATTTGTTGATTTTATGTTGTCTGAGCAAGTACAGTCTTATGTCGGTCAGAACTTGACCGTTAGACCATTAAGAGCAGATGTGAAATTAGCGGATTACATGAAACCACAATCAGAGATCAAGTTATTTGATAAATATGATGAAGGCTGGGTTGCTGAACATAAGACTGAGATCACTACAATGTTCACAGAGCATATAGAAAGTTCAATGAACTAAAGATAGAATTTATCAAATATAAAATTAAAAACAAAAAGTGGGTTGAAGGGCTGTTGCAGTAAGGGAAAATTTTATCTCTAAAAGCATCAAGCCCTTTTACCTTTATTTAGGAGAAAAATATGAGTGTAGCAATTAATATTGAGAACGTGGTTAAAAAGATTCGGAAAAGATACAATTATAAACGGTTTATCACTAAATATAAAAGAGGGTGAGTTTTTTACACTTCTCGGGCCCTCCGGCTGTGGAAAAACAACTCTGTTACGAATGATTATCGGTTTTAATTCCATTGAAGGTGGAGAAATAAGGCTTGATGAAAAGCTTATTAATAATATTCCTACCAATAAAAGAAATATGGGTATGGTTTTTCAAAATTATGCCATCTTTCCACATATGTCAGTAAAAGATAATGTAGCCTTCGGTTTAAAACGCAAGAAAATGAGTAAACAGGAAATTGAGGAAAAGGTAAACGAAATTTTAAAAATAGTTAAAATCGATCACTTAAAAGACAGAATGCCTGTAAAGCTCTCCGGTGGGCAGCAACAAAGAGTTGCTCTTGCCAGAGCAATCGTCATACATCCTGAAGTCCTGTTGATGGATGAGCCTCTAAGTAATTTGGATGCAAAGCTCAGAGTTGAAATGAGAAATGCCATTAAACGTATTCAGCAACAAATCGGCATTACAACAGTTTATGTTACACATGATCAGGAAGAGGCACTTGCGGTATCAGACAGAATAGCTGTTATGAACGGAGGTGTTATACAGCAAATAGACACACCTAAGAGAATTTATCAAAGACCTTCAAATACATTTGTAGCAACTTTTATCGGACAATCCAATATTTTGGACGGTTATGTAATTAAAAATCAATCCGAACAAGGAATCAAGATTTTTGATGCATTTTTTGCAATGAACAATCTGTCTGAAGAATGTACAGACATGGAAGAAGTCAGTGTTTCCATCCGTCCCGAGGAATTTATCTTAAGCAGAGATAATAAAGACGGAATCAAAGGTGTAATTAAGAGCAGTGTCTTTTTGGGAATCAACACCAACTATTTTATAGAGCTTGAAAACGGCAAGGAGGTAGAATTAATTCAGGCCTCGGATGCATTGGAAGCTATACCGGATGGCAGCACCGTCTATTTAAAGTTACAAACTGAAAAGATTAATGTATTTACTGGTGACGGTACAAGAAATTTGATCAAGGGGGTGTAATATGAACGGTATAAAAGAAAAGAAGCTGAATATATGGAGTGTATCTACCTTCGTTATTATGGCTTTCGCTGTTTTATTCATTATTTATCCCTTAGTTTTGATTTTATATAAAAGTGTAATTTCCGGTTCCGGAAATTTAAGCTTTGCTTATTTTACTAAGTTTTTTCAAAAAAAATACTATTGGAGCACCTTGATAAACAGTTTCAAAGTAACTATTGTAGCAACTTTAATATCTACTCTTCTTGGGTTGATAATGGCTTATTTGCTCCGCTCTATTGTAATCATAGGAAACAAATACTTAAATATAATGATTGTCATGTCATATTTATCACCTCCGTTTATCGGAGCATATGCATGGATACAGCTACTTGGTAGAAACGGCTTTATAACACGAGTGATAAATAGTATTCTGCCTGTGAAATTTGCGGGTATTTATGGTTTGCCGGTATAGTTTTGGTCTTTTCACTGCAATCATTCCCACTGGTATATATGTACACCTCAGGCGCCCTTAAAAGCCTTGACAACTCTTTGGTTGAGGCTGCGGAAAGTCTCGGTTGCAATCTATGGGACAGAGTAAGACTGATTATAGTACCTTTGGTAACACCCACATTACTTGCAAGTTCTTTACTTGTGTTTATGCGAGTTTTTTCCGATTTTGGAACTCCAATGCTTATTGGAGAGGGTTATAAAACTTTCCCTGTTATGATTTACGGTCAGTTTATGGGTGAGGTCAGTACAGATGATCATTTTGCAGCTGCATTATGTGTGATAATTATCGGTATCACCCTGCTTTTATTTTTCTTACAACGCTTTTTAAGTGCTAAATTCACTTATTCGATGACAGCACTAAAACCTATGGAAGCGGTTAAAATAGGTGGAGTAAAAAATATACTGGTACACCTTTTAGTCTATGGTATAGTATTTGTAGCAATCCTTCCACAGCTAACTGTTATAACAACTTCGTTTTTGAAAACCGGCAGTGGCGGACTTTATACCGGCGGTTTTACACTAGAAAATTATTACAACACTCTATTATCAAAAAATAATAACTCCGCTATTTTAAACACTTATCTTTTCGGATTTTTGGCAATAGTTATAGTTGTTGTTTTAGGCATTATAATTGCTTACTTAAGTGCAAGAAAACGTTCATTTTTTACATCTACACTTGATACTTTAACCATGCTACCTTATATTATACCGGGTTCTGTACTTGGTATAGCATTCTTATACGGATTTAACACCAAACCTTTACTACTGAGCGGAACTGCTATATTAATGATTATTTCATTATCTGTAAGACGTATGCCATATACAATTCGTTCAAGTACCGCCATCATAGGTCAAATCAGTCCAAGTGTGGAGGAAGCAGCCGTAAGTTTAGGCTGTAATGAATTGCAGTCATTTTTGAAGATAACAGTACCTATGATGCTGACAGGTGTCTTATCCGGAGCAATCATGAGCTGGGTCACTTTAATAAGTGAATTAAGTTCTTCTATAATTTTATATACAAGTAAAACTCAGACCTTGACGGTCGCAATTTATGCTGAAGTCATTAGAAGTAGCTTTGGTAATGCAGCGGCTTATTCTACAATATTAACAGTAACCAGTATTTTATCATTATTGATTTTCTTTAAAATCAGTGGTAAAAGCGATATCAGTATTTAATTATAAACGGAGGGAAAGAATGAAAAGTATTACATATAAAAAAATATAGAGTACTCATTTTTTTAAGGTATGCTTTATCTATTATTGTCATATTGTTTATTATGATGATAGCCTTTCTCTCCGTTAATTTTTAAAGTAATTGAAAAATCTTGAAAACAAAAAGAATACTCAAAAAAATTATTACAGGTACTTGAAAAACAGTTTTTAGTTTATGATTCTGAACTGGAGAATTTATCCACAGATGAAGATATTATTAGGCTTTTATCAGATGGTGACAACAGTAAACTAAGTAAAGTTAATCAAACCCTGTATGGCTTTGTAAATGCTCAAAATTTAAAGGCAAATTTTATATTACTGGATAAGGACCTACATATCATCTCTTCCAATTTATTTGAAGGCAATAAAGAGCTGTTTTTGGAGAGCCGTGTATTGGAAAAGATTAAAGCCGCTCCTTTAAATCACACCTATATCACCCCCAGCCGAATGAATTATGCTTATGAACAGGAATCAAGCCTGGTATTTGCCCATGCAATCATGGATGGTAAAGAAACGGTCGGATACCTGTTTTTTGATGTTTTAAGTAAGGATTTTGAATATTTGTTTATGCGCTCTCCCATAGACAGTATTGTATTAACTGACAGATATGATCATATTATTTTTTATACCGGAAAGAGGAATGCAGATTTAACCCTAAAATATCCTGCAGATAAATATATGGATACCTTTTCAAAAGACGGTGATATTGACATCAACGGAACAAGATATCAAGGACATATCAATACCTTTATTGACGGTCAATTTACATTATATACTATGATATCCAAAGAGATTCAAAGGCGTTCTTTCTATTACGGTATATTATTTATAATATTATCAGCACTTATAATGCTTTTTATGATTCCCTATATTACCAAACGTATTTCCGAAAAAAATGTATCTGCTATTGAAGAACTCATTATATTGACTGATCAAATGAGTAAAGGAAAGAGAGCGGATAATCCGATTATTTTTGAAGAATTTAATATACTACTCTCATCATTTGATAAGATATTGTCAGAAAAAGAAACCTTAATAAAAAACAACTCCGAGCTTTCAGAAAGAAAGCGTATCATGGAAATCAAGCAACTTGAAGAACAGTTTAATCCACATTTTTTATTTAATATCCTCGAAACTTTAAAGTATCAAATTATGATTGACAAAGAAAAGGCGGTAGAGATGGTATTGGCATTTGCAGGATTAATGCGTTATAGTATTTATTATGGAAGCACTGTTGTAGCACTTGGAACAGATATTGAATACATTAACGACTATCTTATGCTGCAAAAACTACGTTACAACAGACGTTTGACTTATAGTATTGATATACCCGATGAATTACAGGACTGTTTGATACCTAAGCTTTTATTGCAACCTATCGTTGAAAATTCTCTTTCTCACGGTTTAATAGATACGATTCATATAAAGATTGCAGCAAAACACAAGGATGATATACTGATTATATCGGTAGAGGATAATGGCAGGGGTATTGATTCCGCTAATTTACAATTGCTCCGAGACAATCTGGAAAAAGAGTCCATTTACAAAGAGCATATAGGTTTATATAATTCTCACAGAGTTATTAAATTGCTTTACGGAAGCCAATATGGCCTTGAAATAGATAGTTGTCGTGGAACAGTGGTAAACATTAGATTGCCTTTTACATTGGAGAGTGAGGATGAATAAAGTATTAATTGTTGAAGATGAAGATATTATCCGTAAAGGTTTGATGTTTATGACAAAGTGGAGTCAATATGACTGTGTTGTCGTAGGGGAAGCAATAAACGGCAATGACGGGTTGAAACAAATCGAAGAAAAAAGGCCTGATATCGTGATTGTCGATATCAATATGCCTGAAAAAGACGGGCTTAGTATGATAGAGGAAAGCATAGAGCTTTATGGCTATGATACAATTATTATTTCAGGCTATTCCGAATTTTCCTATGCAAAAAAGGCAATCAGTCTGGGAGTCTCCGACTATTTGTTAAAACCTATAAACTTTAATGAGCTATATCCTATTTTGGAAAAAATCATTGCTAAAAGAAGTCATTTACAGCAATTAAATCAAGATAAAAAACAAATTGATATAGAAAAAGCTCGACTGCATCTTATTTCCGGTGAGGAGCCCCCTCATACAAACAGATATGTAGATTTAATGCTCGAAAGTATACGCACAAGATATCAAAGCAGACTATCTCTTACCGATATCAGCATAGAATGTGGAATGTCCTGCACTTACTTGAATACCAAGCTAAAACAATATACAGGATATACATTCAACGACTATTTAAACAGATATCGTATTCAACAGGCTATCAAACTATTAAATAGTAATGACTTAAAGGTATATGAAGCGGCAGATGCAGTTGGTTTTACCGACTACAAATACTTTATAAAAAGTATTTAAAAAAATATTGGAGTTTCTCCTGTAAAGTTTATTGAAAGCGAACATTTCGAAGAATAAACTACTAATAATTATAAAACTATAAAAACGGACATCATTTCTATTTTTGATGTCCGTTTTCTAAACTAATTTTAAATATATAACTATTTCTCCGCCGCTATCTTCGCTATCTCCACAATAACATCTATAGCCTTTTGTATTGACTGAACGCTTACAAACTCAAATCTTCCGTGGAAGTTCTCTCCACCTGCAAATATATTAGGTGTAGGAAGTCCCATAAAGGATATCTTGGAACCGTCTGTTCCACCTCTGATAGGATCCTTATTTACTGTTATTCCAAGATTTTCCATAGCCTTTGTTGCAATATCAACGCTTCTTGGATCATTTTTATGATATCAGCCATATTGCGATATTCATCACGTATCTCAAGCTTTACCCTGTCTATATCATATCTTGAATTAATTTCTTCACAAATCTTTCTTACAGTGTTCTTCTTATCCTCAAAAAGTTCACGGTTATGATCTCTGATAATATAAACAAGGCTTGCATTCTCCACATCTCCATGCGCCTCTACCAAATGTATAAAGCCCTCTCTGCACTCTGTTGTTTCAGGTACTGATAAAAGAGGCATAGCCATCTGAATATCTCTTGATATGGTAAGTGCATTTATCATCTTATTTTTGGCATCACCCGGATGTACACTCTTACCTAATATATCAATCTTAGCCTCCGCAGCATTGAAACATTCAAACTGTAGCTCACCTACAGAACTTCCGTCCATTGTATAGGCAAAATCACAACCAAAGTCCTCTACATCAAAATTATTGGCTCCGACACCTATTTCCTCATCACATCCGAAAGCAACTCTTAGTTTACCATGCTTTATCTGTGGATTTTCAATCAAATACTCCATAGCTGAAACAATCTCACAAACTCCCGCCTTATCATCTGCACCAAGAAGTGTGGTTCCGTCAGTAGTGATAAGAGTCTGACCTACGTAATTTTTTAAATTAGGGAACTCCTTAGGAGAAAGCACAAATCCACTGTTTCCAAGCACAATATCTCCTCCGTCATAGTTTTCATGTATCTGTGGTGATATATTCTCCGCATTAAAAGCCGCTGTATCCACATGTGAAATAAATCCTATTACAGGAGCATTATCCACATTTGCAGGAACCGTTGCTGTAAGGAATGCATTCTTCTTATTTATCTTGACGTCTTCTAAACCTATTCTCTTTAACTCCCCACTAAGTTCCTCTAAAAACTCCATCTGCGAAGGTGTAGACGGAATAACTATCCCCGCCTTACTCTCATCAGATCTGGTGTTCTTCTTTACATATCTTAAAAATCTATCTACAAATCTTTCCATTGTATCCCCTTTCTATAAATCCAATTTAAAATTATTCTGATCTTTGAATACAGAATCCAGTATACTCTTTATATATAAAGATGTGAAGCTTTCATGTTGATCTTCCCAAAGTTTTATTCCTTCTTCAAATCCTGTGGAATCAAAAACTTCTCCGGCAAAATAGCACTCATTCATAGTGAGAAAGCTTCTCCCATCTTTTCGATATCACACTCTTCCTCATTTTCAAATGTATGAGTATTAAAGAGTTTTTTTAGCTGTCTGCTTCCGACTCCCTTAAACTCATGCCTGCTGTAATCTTCAAAATCTATTACAGACTCTACCTTCAAACATTCTGTAAAATATTTAAAAGATTTACCGTCATAAATAATATTTGCAAAGTGATTTGGTGACACTGCCAATGAGGATGTAACGATCTCGGTTATAAGATTCTTTTCAATATGCTGAATATGCATATGACCGCTAAGATTAAGCTTTACATTGTATTTGGCATAAAGCTCTTCTATTTCATCCGCATTTTTAATCATAAAACCTTCTGTAAACATATAATTTTGCTCCAGAAAATTTTGATGACTCACCGCAAGTATTTCAGCACCTGATTTTGACAGCTCAAAAAGCGCCTTATCAAGCCAAAGAAGGCTTTCCTTGCTCACATAATTTGATTGGTAGGAATTGGTATCCAACATTATTAGATATAAATCATCCCTAAGCTTTGAAATATAACTTCCTGAATGCTCATCAAAATACACATAATTTTTATAACCGCAGTTTGCATAGATTTCTCTAAATTCCTCCGCACCTACGCTGTCAACCTTATATATTTCATTTCCTCGAAACCCGAAGCTTCTTTCATAATCTATATCATGGTTTCCCGGTATAAGATATATTGAGATCCCTTCTTCAACTATACTATTCAGTTTTTGTGACAACTCCAGATGGCTGACCTTTTCACCGTTAAAAGTCAAATCTCCCAGTAAAAGGACTGCATCAGGTCTTCTTTTCTTTACCTCTTCACAGAATGTATCCACTATTTCTTCAATGTATGTCATTCCCTTGCCGTCACCCTTTGCTATCACATTTGCAAAGGCTTCTCCACCGTCATTTATACTCTTTGAAAGAAAGTGGAGATCTGTAGCTACCATAATATTCAAAGTTTTCTCACTCATACAAGATAACCTCTTAATCGTAGTCCTCCAAGAAAGAGTGTTTTACCCCGTTCTTCTTGTAGGCTATTACTGTATCAAGGCTGACATTTTCCACACTTCTGAAAATATTCTTCTCAATATATGGATTTTTGGCAGCCAACTCTCTTATAAGTTTCTTTACTTCCGCCCTCATAGATCCCTTATCACCGGTTTCTGATATAGAGCAATTATCTGTCAATCTGCAGGCACATCTTATAAAATTCAGCTCATTATACTTTGCCCAATGTATAATATCCTCTTCCCTTACAAGGTAGAGCGGTCTGATAAGCTCCATACCTTCAAAGTTTGTGGAGTGAAGCTTAGGCATCATTGTCTGAATCTGGGCTCCGTATAGCATTCCCATCACAATAGTTTCTATAACATCATCAAAATGATGTCCAAGAGCAATCTTATTGCAACCCAGCTCCTTTGCCTTAGCATACAAATGTCCTCTTCTCATTCTGGCACAGAGATAACATGGCGATTTCTCATCCTCTGCCACAATATCATATATGGATGATTCAAAAACCACTATAGGCACATCCAAAATCTTAGCATTGTCTACTATGGTTTGATAATTTATATCATCATATCCCGGATTCATCACAAGGAATACCAACTCAAAATTCCTCTTTCCATGCTTAAAAGCTCCTGAAAGAGCTTAGCCATCAGCATAGAATCCTTTCCTCCGGATATGCATACCGCAATCTTATCCCCGTCCTTTATCAGTTCATATTCATTTATGGCGGCGGTAAACTTTCTCCAAATACTCTTTCTAAATTTCTTTATAAGACTTCTTTCGATATCCCTGCTTCTTTTATCCGCCTCACCCTTTTTACTTTCCTCTTTTAGAAACTCGTTTAATTTAAGTTTCATATAGGCCTCATATCCGCCTGTCAAGTTATATATATTCTCATAACCCTGACTTTCCAACTCCTCCGCCAGATACTCGGTCTTATTACCTGTTGCACATACCAGACAGATATTATCGGTTTTATCAAAATCTTTTATTCTCTCAAGTATATCTTCTTCTGCTATATTAACAGAGTCCGGAATACTTCCTCTTTTGAATTCATGTTCGGGCCTTATGTCTATTATCTTTTTATTCTGTAACTCCGATAATTTTCCTATCTCAATTTCCATTACATTTGTTTCCTTACTATCAAATAGTCATCATTACTTCTATAATACGGACAGGTGGAATAATCACTGCTTCTCATTCTTGCATAATCATCCTCATCCATATCCACATCACAGATATACCCTTCCACATCTTCGTCATATATATAATTAATACAATAATCGCAAATCATGTTTCTTCCTGTCTTCGCTCTTTTTTGTATACCTCCTGCTTATAATCCTCAGGCGCATACTCCTTAAGCCAAATCTCTTCACCCTTCTCCAACAGCTTTTTACCACTTAATACAGCCTCAAAAGCCAGATACTGTGAAGCTCTCTCTTTTCTTGATAGCGGAACCTTCAAGCTTGGAAGCTCCATATCTATCATATCAGTGTAATCTCTTTTTATTCCATTCATAATGATTCTAATATACTATAGTATATACTTACAAGTCAAACAATCGAGCAGGAAAACCTGCCCGATCATATATAAAAAGAGCCCCTAAGGGCTCTCAATAATTTTATTCAAATATTATTCCTGAGAAAACTCATCCTTGCCTACGCCACAAAGTGGGCAAACAAAATCATCCGGAAGATCTTCCCATTTTGTTCCAGGAGCTATTCCGTTATCAGGATCTCCAAGAGCCTCATCATATTCCCATCCGCAAACATCACATACATACTTCATAAATTATACCTCTGCCTTCCATAAACCATGTAAATTACAATACTCATAAGCTGCTATAAGCTTCTCACCATCCTGTAATGCGAACTCAGCATGTGGCTTATCCTCAGCTGTAAGTCCCTTGTACTGCTTTCCAAGATTTGTTTCGATCATGATGAAGTTGATAAGATGCTCAGGTGTCATAGGATGATCTACGCTACCTACATTAACAACAACCTTATTACCATCAACAGTTACTACAGGTACATGCTTCTCCTGAGCTGCATCTGTTGTGTTAGCCTTTAAGAGCTGCATAGGCTCTCCACAACATACAAGTGTACCACCACCATCAACTACTACTGAGACAATCTTTCCACAGTGTGCACAACGATAAAAACTCATTTTTCCTCCTTAGTTCTTTGCTTTTAATAAATCTCTTATTTCCTCCAGAAGAACAACATCATCCGCCTTTGCAGGTGCTTCCTCTACCTTAGCCTCTTCTTTCTTCTTAAACTTCTCTATAAGTCTTACAAACATGAAGATACAGAATGCAATGATAAGGAAATCAACTACATTTTGGATGAAAGATCCGTAAGCAATAGCATTCTCAGCTATGTCGCCATGTGCAGGAGTAATAACATACTTAAGATCTGTAAAGTTTAAACCTCCTGTCAATATAGATATGATAGGCATAATCAAATCATTTACCAAAGATGTGACAATCTTACCAAAGGCCCCACCTATGATAACACCTATCGCCATATCCAAAACATTACCTTTAAATGCAAACTCTTTAAAATCTTTTAACATTTTGTCCTCCAATATCCGGTTGTACTTGAGCAACTTACTTACTTAAATCTCGAAATCATTAGATTTAATTTTGCACAACCACAATGTGCTTTTATTATGAACTAAAATAATAAAAAAGTCAAGTACTAATAATGAGAATTATTCCTGTTTTTTATAAAATACAATCTGAATATAAAACCGGATATATTGTCTGTATTTTACTCTTACGTCATAATTTTAATACAAATATGACAAAAAGAGGAATACCCTCATAGAAAGTATTCCTCTCGCATTAGATTTATCAGATGCCATGAGGCTTCGCTTCGCTCCACCTCAAGCCTATATAAAATCTATTTAATTAACTGAGATTATTCCTCAAGACGTACCCAATCTACTGTGTAGTTAGATGTCTTAACCTTGTAATCATCTCCGTCCTTCTTTGTTCCGCTCTTAACCATAGCACCTGTTGTGTTAACAACATAAGCCTTGTGTCCTGTTGGAAGACCTGTGAACTTATACTCTGTATAATCTAAGTCTCCGTTTGACTTGAAGTGCTGAACACCACCGTTACCGTAAGCTACAAGAGCATCCTCTACAGATGACTTAGCAACTAACTTGTTGTCTCTGTCAAGTATAACGATCTCGATCTTGTTGTCAGCATCAGCTGTTGCAAGCTTTCCACCAACATAGAACTTGTGATCTTCCATACCGTTAAGACCAACACCCTTGTTAGAACCGTTCTTAGCGAACTCGAATGTGAACTTTTCGCTATCAAGCTCTACAGTCTGCTTTCCTGTCTTCATAGAACCGTCATCGCTTCCACCGAAGAAGTAAGCCTTAAGCTCACCAGATGTGAATAATCTGTCGTTAGCCTTTACAAATCTGTTGTAGTTATCAGCTGTATCATATGTACCGTTAGAATCTACTGTCTGAACGATCTTCTTTGAGCTGTAACCTGCACCTAAAGTGTTACCTTCCATCTGAAGTACAACGAATCCGCTAATCATTCTACCGTAGTTGTCGAATGCATACTTCTTACCGTTTACTGTCTTGATTTCGTTAACTGTAAGCTTTCCGCTACCGTCTGAGTAGTACCAGTAATCTGATCCATCCTCATACTTATCTCTCTGGAGGTAGTAACCCGGAGTTACCTTGAACCAACCCTTTGTAGATCTAGCACCATCCTCAGGTGTTGAGTAGTATAAGAATGAGTTAGAGTATGTAGCAATACCCTGTGAACCGCCGTCAGCAGCCTTAGCATTAGATGCTGTAGCTGTTGTGATCCAACCTGCGTTCATACGGCCATACTCATCGAAGCCATACTTTCTTCCGTTGATTGTCTTACCTGTCTGGTTCTTCTCCTTCTTTCCTGAAGCCTTGAAGTAGAACCATCTTGTCTGGTCTTCCTCCCAGTAGTTGTCACCAGGCTGAAGGTCAGCTGCCTGATCATCAACGATAGCAATCTCTCTCCATCCCTCTGCCATAGAACCATCGTTCTCATCGCCGAAGTAGTACTCAGCATCCTGCCAAGCATTGTCATCATGCTGTGTCTCGCCGTCTTTTACCCAACCATACTGCATCTTACCGTCAGTATCGAATGTGTACTTCTTACCGTTGATAGTCTTTAAAGAAACGTCGTTTGTAGCTGAATCGCTTCTCTTGTAAGCCTTACCGTTAGCTCCGAAGTAGTACCACCACTGATTTGGCTCGTTCTCTTCTCCGGCGTTCTCGTTGTCAACAGCAACCCAACGGTTTGTAACCATAACACCATTAACGTCAACATAGTATGTATCGTCGTTATCATCGATAAGTGCATCTGTAGCCATCTCGCCGTTATCGTCAAGATAGAACCAGTAGTCACCTGACTTCTGCCATGTCTCTGTTACTTTCTCTTCGTTTCTGTTATAATATACCCATGTACCATTCTCCTGTTGCCAGCCTGTAGCAGCGAAAGCTGTCATAGCTCCACCAACTGAGAGAACAGCTGCTGCTGAAATTAATGCAGCAATCTTTGTTTGCTTTCTCATAATGAATGCATCTCCTTTTTGAAATCCTTTTAAAATCTAATGCGTCCCGCAGAGGGCTTTTTGTTAATCCCTCATTTCAAGACACTGCTAGTATATAACTTTCTTTTTATTACTTACAATATATTTTCTTTTTTTCTGATTTCTTACAAAAATATTACATTTCTGTCATTTCTCCGATATATCTGTGTACTTATCCCCTTTATTATGCTAGTATGTTCAATATAAATATATTTTTATTGCTTTTTGAACTTAATACTTATTTTTACTGTATAAGGAGCTCTTATGAACAAATACGCATATTTACTCAGAGAAATATTTGAATGTAATACTGTCACTCAAAGAGAATTGGCAGAGAAGCTAAACCTATCTCTTGGCAGTGTCAACTCTCTTATAAAGGATGCCATAGCACTAAACTATTTATATAAGGAAGGAAGTAAAATGAGTCTTACCGAAAAAGGACTTGATTATCTTGCTCCCTTTAAGGTGGAACGTGCAATTATCATGGCCGCCGGCTTCGGCTCAAGATTTGTTCCTCTTACCTTTGAAACACCAAAAGGATTGCTTGAGGTATTCGGTGAGAGAATGATTGAGCGTCAGATCAAGCAGCTCCATGAAGTTGGTGTCTTTGACATAGTAATAGTTGTGGGATATTTAAAGGAACATTTTGAATATCTTATAGATAAGTATAATGTAAAGCTTGTTTATAATCCTGACTATTCTACTAAGAACAATATTTCTACATTGCACTATGCATGTAAGTATATAGAAGATTCCAATGTATATATACTCTCTTCGGATAACTGGATGAGAGAAAATATGTATCACAGCTATGAGCCTTACTCCTGGTATTCTTCTATATATATGGAAGGAAATACGAATGAATGGGTACTTGATTTCAATAAAAAGCGTGAGATCACTGCTATAAATGTAGGCGGAAGCGATGCCTATGTAATGTACGGACCTGTATATTTCAGTAAGGACTTTTCAAAAGAGTTTATGCCGATACTGGAAAAAGCTTTTGCTACTCCGGGAAGTGATGACTGGTATTGGGAAAATGTACTTATGAGTGAATTACAAAAGAAAGACTCTACCCTGCCTGCCATGCATATCAACCCACAGCCTAAAAATCAGGTCTATGAGTTTGAAAATCTGGAAGAGCTTCGTGCATTTGATGATAAATATAAGGAAAATAGTGGAAATGTGGCGCTTGAACTTATTGCAAAAGTTTTTGATATACCTGAGAGCCGTATCAAAGGGCTTAGTACATTAAAAGCCGGTATGACAAATAAATCTTTCCTTTTTAAAGTTGACGATAAGAGTTATATATGCAGAATACCCGGAAAGGGCACGGATGTACTCATAAATCGTTCAAATGAGTATGATTGCTATATGGCTGTAAAGGATCTGCATATTACTGAAAAAATAATTTATTTTGATAAGGAAAGCGGATATAAAATTTCAAAGTTTTATGAGGGTTCCAAAAATGCCGACGCCTTTAATAAGGAAGAAATGTCAAAATGTATGGAACTTCTAAGAACTTTGCATGAAACTGATGTAAAGGTAAGCCACAGCTTTGATATAGCCGAGAGAATAGAATATTATACCGGACTCTGTGAAAAAACCGGTGGAATATCTTTTGAAGATGTAGAAGAGGTTCACAAAAATATGATGCTCTTACTCGATTTACTTAAAGGAATGAAGTCTGAAAGTCGCCTCTGTCATATAGACAGTGTAGCCGATAATTTTATTATTACCGCAGATAATAAGATAAAGCTTATTGACTGGGAATATGCCGGAATGGCGGATCCTATTATAGATGTGGCTATGTGCGCTATATATTCTTATTATGATAAATCTCAGGCTGATGAACTTTTAGAATCTTATCTTAAAAGAACACCTCTTACAGATGAGTATAAGAAATTTTATTCATACATGGCACTCAGCGGTTACCTTTGGGCGCTATGGACGGTATATAAGGCGAATGTAGGAGAAGAATTCGGGAGAGTATTCTCTTAAAATGTACAGATATGCAAAGGACTTTTTTAAAGAAGTAATGAAGCTTTAAAAAACATGAAAAAGCAGCCGAAATTCCGGCTGCTTTTAACCTTTAAATAATAACCTAAATTTATTAATCCACGCTCACTCTGATTCCGCCACCTCTTTCGCTTGGCTGAACAAGTACTGTTACAGGCTCATGTCCTGACCATTCAAATGAATATGACTCTCCTGAAGCCTGACCTATAAAGGTCTTCCATGATATATCCGCTTTTATCTGTGGATCTCCCATTCCGCTCTTACTAAACCAGCATATTACAGCATCCGGATCTACTGCAAGTGTGTCTCTTGACTTTACATTTGAAACCACAAGCGGGTTTCCGTCTGAAAGCAATGCAACATAAGCGTTATTTCCTCTACCTACCAATGTTGTTGTAGCAAGTCCTTTGTGAAAGTACACCAACTCCTAAAAATCTTACTGAGTAATCACAGTCATTTGTAAATGCCAGTATATTCTCTGACTCTACAGAAACTGTCTCTCCCGGTGCAAGCTTATATACCACTACATGCTGTCCGTAGTTAGCGTAGTATGTTGTGGATGCACCGTTTAAATGTACCTTCATAAGAGGTATATTCTCACCTGCAACTCTTCTTACCAGCTGTCCGAGTAAAGCCTGCCCTATGCTTCCTCCCGGTCCAAGCAACATCTTTTCAAAAGTATAGTTCTTTCCGCCCGGATTTTCTCCTGCTATAAATGCACCTGCTTTTGCTATCAATGTATCATTTCCCTCGCAGGTAACCTTAAGTGTCAACTCGTTAATTACTTCAAATGTCAGCATATTCCCCTCCTTATTCGACTTGTACTCCGTAAAATTCGCAAAGTCCTGCCAAGTCTTTATTTACTCCATTTCCTATTGCATTAAATTTCCATGCACCATTGTGCAGATATACTTCTCCCATCATCATGGAGTTTATATTGTTATAATATTCCTCCACAAGGAAAGAAGCCACTTCAGTATTTGTCACCGGATCCACAATCTGTATATATGCGTCTTTTAGCATACTGAAGTTCAGCGCATTTTCCAACGCATCATTTATAGTCATTACAAAGACTATTTTTTGTACAGCCGGATTTAATATTGCGGTATCTATGTCAAATACCTGCAATACACTTGCCTCTTCAACATTTTTAAAGAGTACACTTCTCTCAGGACTGCTCTCCTGTCCGTAGAAAACAAAGAAGTCATCACCGACTACTTTTCCGGTTCCTGCCAGTAAAAATGCGGAAACATCCACATCACAGGCTGCATTGTTCACATTCCAACCGAAGTTTACCTTCATTTTCTTTGAAGAGAATGCAAGCGGCACCTTCTGCCCCTTTGAAACCCTCTTGCTAAGCGTCGGCAATGTTATATGCCTTACATTTTGTGCACTCTGAGCCTGTCCGGTGTTTTGACTTGTTGCCATACTGCCTGCAGACGAACTTTGTGTACTTCCGGACTGAGCGGCAGCATTTGCGCTTCCGGTCTTTTTATAATAGGAAGTATTCAAAATATCTACATTGTCACTATTTAATACAACACCTTTTTTTTGGTTCAGATTTGCGAGTTGTTCTTCACCCATAGGTTTTGTTACATTCATCGGATACATACTCATTCACCTCTCTTTCTTTAAAGTAATAATATTTAAATTTAAATACTAATCATTTTATCATGGACTCAAATTATTCTAACCCACATCAAGTCCCGAATGATAGGAGTAATTTCCTATATTCTCCAAAAGTCTGTGGAAGTCAGTATCCTCCATTCTCTCAGGTACTATTTCCGTGTTCAGTATCTTAAATATTTCCTCACATCTGTCAATACATTTATCAAAAAGCTCCGGAAAACTCTCATTTGAATGAACACTCTTATTCCACGGATTTATCCAAAGCTCGTGGTCAAGATTTAGCGCTCCTTTTACATCCGGTACTTCATCTGAGAGTATCTTCTGTGATACGATCGGCTTTTTTAAAAACAGGGATTCTATTGCATTTATCCTGTCTTTTTTTCTGCCCGTAGGATCGGCAAGAGTTCTTACACCAAATCTCATTGCAAGTACCGATCTGTGTACCATTGCAGGTGTTACTCTGAAATTGTTTTTATAGGTTATTGGATAATAGGTTTTATTTATAACTCTTGCAAGAAAATCCGAAACAAATTGTATCTCAAAGCCGTTTAGCGCCAAAGTGGCGGCCTGATTAAACTCTGATGTTTTCTTCTTCTTGTATTTTTTTAAAAGTATTGTATCTATATCATTTTCAAGTGCCGCATGAAGACCGTATACATAGGCACTGTTTTTGCCGTTTTCATGACCTATCCTTGCATAAATATATGGATGGCAGATATAATCGCCTACATAGTGACATAAAAAACCTGCAATATAACTTATTGCCTGCTGCTGCTTTTGTTTTGATTCCATCCCCTGTATTTCACAAAGTGCATTTGCGAAAAAATCATTTACATGGCTCTCATGCATATATGAGCCGACATTTCTGTAATCCCTGTGCCTTAGTATCGGGATATTATAAAAAAACATATCAGGTCCCTGAAGTCCCAGCTGATACAACCATCTGTATTTAGATATAATATATTTTAAACCCGAGTTTTCTAAGCCACCGTATGCCTTTAACCCTAAAATATAATGAGTTGTAAATCCCGGCATTTCCTACTCCTTAATATATTCTAAAACCTTTTCCAGATAGAAATCCGAAAAGAGTCCTTCATAATCATTGAAAATATTTTTACTGTTTATGTTCAAATCTTTATGTGCAAATCCGATATCTGCAAGCTCTATCATACCTGTATCAAACTCCGTATCTCCCGCAGCAAATATCTGTACTTTCTCTGTAGCATATTCTCTTATAAAACGCTTAATTGTATCCGCCTTGTTTAAATTCTTCGGCATTATATAAAGCTTATCTTTATTGTATAAGACCTCCACCTTTGTCATATCCAATATACTTTCAAGGTCTTTTACAACATCCTGCGTATTATCGCATTTTGTAAAGATAAATAAATCATCGATATTTCTGCATTCAAACTTTCTTCTTTTATCTTTTTGCAAAAATGCATATGCTTTTTCTCTCTCATCTGATGAAGGCTTTACTATATCAAGGCTTTCTTTATACCATTCATCAGACTTTATACCGTCTTTTAAAAGTATTCCTCCATTTGCACATAGCACATACTTTGGATTGATACCAAGATCTATTCTGCTGTATTGAATATAGGTTCTTGTTGTAATAGGTACTATAAGGATCTTTTCATTTAACTTATGCAAAAGCTCATATGAGTATTTTGACATAAAACTGTTTATCTCTCCGTTATAAAGCTCCACCGGTATCTTTTCTTCTATATTCGTTTTCTTCGAATAAATTAAAGTATTATCCAAATCTGTAAATAAAATATTCATATCGATAGTTTAACACTTTTTTTATAAAATAGTCATTTTAAAAAAATTTTTAATTATAAAAAAAGCCTCGGGAAGTTGCTGTTCCCGAGGCTTTCTTCTTGTATTAAGGACAAGTCACTATCTCTTCTTAAATACCAAAAGCATTGCTCCGCATGAAGATATCAGTAATATCATGTATTTGAAAAGGTCTGTATTATCTGAGGTCTTAGGTACCGGGAGTGGGCGTCTGTCTGATACAGTCTCCGCAGTAAACTTTTTCGGATCCTCTATGATAATTTCAGGTTTTACAGGCTCAACATTTATAGCATCAGCCTTTATTTCTTCTTTTTTCTCTACAACACTCTGTGTAGGTCTTATAGATGAGCTTCCTCCCGAGCCGCCTCTTCTTCCGTTTGAAGATGTGGCTATTGAAGGTGTAGCTATAGGTCTTATAATGATATCATTGTTTCTGTCACCCGGACGATTTATCTGGCTTGGTGTAGCCGGATGTAGCGGATCCGGATAGATTATAACACTTGGATCTTTAACATATACATAGTTTATCTCTATTTGTGCAGTTGAGAACAATCCGCTCTCAGCGCCTTCAACTCTCTCCAAATGATATCCGGCAATAGCTTTTGCACTTGTACTGTAGGCAAGGCCAAGTTTCTGCTGCCATCCAAAACTTCATCTGCATCTAACGCAACTCCTGCCGGATTGATATAATGGGCAATTACATCTCCCGCATCCTGTCTGCGATAAATATATGTTACTCTTTGTGTTCCCGGATTAAATACTCCGTTCGCATTTGCAGGCATTGAAATCAAGTCATAATAGTCAAATGACTTAAGTTCTGAAGTATAAGGAACTCCGATTTGCTCACTACCGTTTAAAACAGTAGTCTCAACAAGCGGAACGTTTCCGTTCTCATCCAGATATTCAATAATAACATTTCCTGCATCCTGGCGCTTATAGATATACTCAACATTTATCGGTGATGTTGTGAATACTCCTGTTGCATTTGCAGGATTTACCACAAGATCATAATAAGGTATTGCCTTAGGTGATGTTGTATAATTGAGTCCAAGCTTATTTGCTCCGGAAATTGTATCATCACTTTCTATGCTGTTTCCGTGAACATCCAAATATCTTACGGTTACATCTCCTGCATCTTTTCTTCTGTACAAGTAGGTCACAGTCTGTGCTCTATGAGTAAACACTCCTGTTGCATTTGCAGGTACAGTATCTACATCAAAGTTTGCGATATTCTCTACACTGCTTGTATAGGCAAGTCCAAGCTTTTCGATACCGCTAAGTACTGTAGGCGCTACCAAATCACTTCCGTCATGTACAGACTTATGATATATTGTCACATCCCCTGCATCATCTCTCTTATAGACATAGTTTACTACTTGTGGAGCAATCGTAAATACTCCTGTTGCATTTGCCGGTGAATTTACAAGCACAAGACTTCCAATAGTCTTAGGTGCTGTGGTATATGGCAAACCAAGTTTATTTGTTCCTGAAAGTATGTCTCTTGTATCCAGTTCATTACCGTCTCTGTCGGTATACATTACTGTCACATCTCCGGCGTCATCTCTTCTGTATTCATAGGTAACAATATAGCTTATTCCCGCTGTAAATGTTCCGATATGATTTGCAGGTGTAGGATTTACTACCGTAAAGTTGGCTATATTTGCAGGACTTGTTGTATAGGAAAGTCCTGCCTTACTTACTCCCGATAAATTCTCATCTGCCGCAAGTGAGTTGCTTGTTCCGACTTCAAAATGATGTACTGTTACATTTCCCGGCATCATCTCTCTTATAGTAGTATGTAACCACTGTAGTTCCGTTTGCCGGATATACACCTGTATTATTTAAAGGTGTTGCATTTACTACTGTAAAGTTGGCAACAGTACCTGCATTTGTTGTATAGGCAAGCCCTGCCTTACCTGCACCTGATAATATCTCATCAGGTAACAGTGAATTGCTTGTTCCAACCTCAAAATGATGTACCAATACATTTCCGGCATCATTTCTCATGTAGTAATATGTAACCTCTGTAAGTCCTGTAGCAGGATAAGTTCCTGTATATCCTGCAGGTGTCGCATTTACTACAGTATAATATGGTATATTTTTCGGACTTGTTGTATATGTAAGTCCCGATCTCTCTACTCCGGATAAATCCTCTGCGGGTGAAAGTATATTGTTTGTTCCCACTTCAAGATGATGTACTTTAACATCTCCAGCATCGTCTCTCTTATACTTATAAACCACTTCTACAGGCGCATTTCCAAATGTCACTGTCGGATTTGCCGGTGAGCTTACAAGATGGAAATGAGGAATATTCATGCTCTGTGTAGTATAAGTAGTTCCAAGCTTATTGGTTCCGTCTACTGTTACCGCTGCCCCGGTGTTCCTCCCGGGGTTTGTGAATACAACTCATTGGTAGTTCCGTCTTCATAATAATGAATGATTATCGGTGAAGCACTATCTCTTTCATAGTAATAAATCAGCTCTGTAGGTGTAGCGGCAAATGTTACCAGTGTAGGATTCGGTGACTGATACAAATGATAATTTGGTATCTGTGCAGACCTCTCCTGTGACTGATAGGTAAGACCTAGCTTATTTGTACCGCTTATAACTTCCGGTCCGACAGCGCCTCCCGCTACCGGAGCATAAAGCTCTGTTGTTGTGCCTCTTTCATAGTGATGAACTGTAATATTTCCTGCATTTTTTCTTCTGTAGGAATATGTTACAGAGGTTGTTCCGTCTCCGAATACTCCGTTTGTAGGAGTAGTACTGCTTACAAAATCATAATTGTCTACAGGAAGTACATTGCTGCTCCATGCAAGTCCCTCCTTGTTTGTTCCTGACAGAACAGTAGGAGTATTGATCATTACAGTACTTCCAAGACTCTCAGGTCTTGTAAGATTTGCACCTGTATCAATATCTACATATTTTATTGTAACATCCGGTGCATCATTTCTTTCATAGAAATAAGTAACGGTCTTTGCCGTTGCATCAAATGTTCCGCTTGCAGGACCTGTAGGTGTTCCTACAAGATGGTAATGAGGTATAGGATAGCTTCCCGCCGTACTCACATCTCTTCTGTAAGTCTGATAAGACTTACCCATCTGCCTTGTACCTGAGAGTACTTCAGCCGCAGGTGTTGCTGTTGCCGAAACCGCATACAGTTCATCGGTCTTCCCGTTTCGTAGTGATGTACGGTTACATCTCCTGCATTTCTTCTTAGATAATGGTATATAACTGTTGTATCTGCAGTGTAACTTCCGTTTGCATTTGCAGGAAGATTTGCAGTATCCACTTCAAAATTCGGATCTGTAGTGATTGCCGCTGTTGTATATGCGGTATCTCTCGGCTCTCTTGTAACCACATCGGCAACAAGATCGCTTCCGTCCTCATCCTTTATATGCTTTACCGTAAGATTATAAAAATCAGTCTTAAGTCCAAGGTTTTTGATGGCACTTGGATTATCTCTTGTTAAGCTTATATCCACAGTTGACCATGGTGTATTAGGTACCGGAGTCTGACCGGACTTGATTACGGATGCCCTTGTAGTAAATGAAGTAAAATCATTTCCAATCACAGTGGCAGTACTTGCCACATTTGGTGAAGCAAAGCTGTCACTGGTCAAGTTCTCCACATAGAGCTTATAATTTCCTTCATTGCTTAGCTTATTTGTAAAGGAAATATTTCCGTTTGAATCCGTTGTTCCCGATTCAACCACCGTCTCATTTCCCGTTGCATCAAGCTTTACAAGTATATATGGTCTGTTTGCAATATTTAAATCAGTGCTGTCATAGACTCCGTTATTATTTAAATCATAGAAGGCATGAGTTGCGATATTGTACTTATGAGTACCTACCTTTGAGTCGGTAAACTCATTTGCACCGTCAACATTATTACCTCTCCATGAAGCTACGGAGTTATTTGCAGTATCTGCGGCGAGATTATCCTTTGTATCCGGCATCTCCACCTTATAATTAAAGAGTACCTCTTCTCCTGCCGTTATACTCTGTCCCGACTTTAAATCAGCCTTAAACATTGTTACGGTAGACCAGTCAGTGATACTTGAAGCAGGCAACCATGTGGCATTTACATTACCGTTTATATTGTCGCTTGGATTATCTGTGGAATAATAAACATCAAATTTACTGTTGTTTACAGTCACTCCCGATATAGCCTTAGTATATATCTTTGAACCTCTGTCATGGTAAACTCCGCTTCCGTCTTTGACAATGAACTTGTCGTTTGCGTACGGGAAAACATCTATTACATGGAGATCCTGTACAGGGTCGTTTGTGTTGTTCCAAACTCTTACCTGATAATCTAGGATATCTCCCTTGTCGGCCTTCAATTTTGTCTGATAAACGCTCTCTGTAGAAAGTTTTACTTTCTTTCCGAGTACCATCGCCTGTGGCGGTACAAAGGTATAATTATATGTCAAGGTAGGAAGTCTGTCATTTGTATTGCCGTTGTCATTGGCATCATAAGGGTCATTTGTATTATCTGACGAGTATACGACTCCCGGAGCCGCACTTGATGCCGCTGTAGTGTTATTATCCCAACTTAATATCGCCTTTATCTCATGTGGACCTCCGTCCATACCTGAAGTCGGTTTAAACAAAAATCTTGTGAAATCCACTCTGTTAATCTGCCTATTTCCGTAATTATTATAAACTGATCCCGGGAATGTAAGATTATTAAGCGGGAATATATATGCCGTCTTTCCTACATTACCCTTATAGTTTTGCACTACTATAGGTGTTGTATCCATTGATGTGAAATAATTTGCATTAGTAGTAAAAGAGGCACTGTCAAATGCTAGGTCTGAATCAGCTACAATCACCATTCTTGCATTGTTGGCAGTTCTCGGATCCCAGAGCAAACTGTTGTAATTGATTCTCGGATTTATCGTTATAGTTCCGCCTGTACTTACAACAGTTGTGGAACCGTTGTTATTGATTTGCATTCCGAAGTTGGTCAAAGACAAAGATGCATAAGGATTGCTGATATAAGCATCGGCATTACTGTATCCCAGCTCCTGACCCGCTGCATTTTTTACCCTACCGTAGTTTCTTACAAGTTTTGAATATACATCATTGACACGTGCATTCAAATCGTTGATATATGCCGTATGTGTGGCAGGTGTAAGCTGTGTCTGAACAATAAGACCTACCGCATCCTCATCAAACTGTGAGATGGTTATATCATCATCAAAGACAAGTCTGAAATATCTGTACTCAGGCGGTGTAGCTAATGTGGTAGATACGGAGTTTGCTCTGTAGTCTGTGGCATTACTCACCTGAACAGGTGTAATATTTGTAGCGATAGTAGTCCATGTGGTTCCGTTGTCGGATCCGATCAGCTTATTGTGTGAGAGTTTTGCAAGTTCTGTCGCAGTGAACCTTTCAGGTCTGACTCTCAGTTCATATCCTGTAAGAAGACTTCTTGCCTGCGGCTCATCCTCTATCATTCTGAATGTAACACTGCTTGCAGTCTGAGGCCTTGTTCCACCGAACTGATCCACACTTACCAAGTAGTTGTATTTATGGTCCGCATCCCTCGGTACAAGAAAACCGCCTTCACCGAGTAATGTCTTTCTTATACGAATTCTTCTGACATAGGAGACATGGTAATATATCTCACCGCTTCTTCTTGTGGACGCATCTAATGTACCGTCATCATTTACAAGTGTGGTTACCTGTTGCATAGTTATCTTTGTCCATGTATTAGCTAAAGTAACAGGCTGATTTCCGTCCCACTTAAGTGAGAAAGGCGGCTGCATTATAGTTGCATATCCTCTGTCAACTATCTGTGTGATAGTTCTGTCCGCACTGTTGTATGTCCAACCTGCATTGTTCGGAAGTGACGGATCCCATACTGCGGTAGCAGGAAGAGTGATCTTAAACTGAACCTTTCTCTTATCCATACCTGCGCCTTGTCCTGCAGGTACCATTGTTACACCTCCGTTTGCTGTATTTGAAGGGCCGCTGTAACCGAAACCGCTTAAAGTTGATACAAAGTCTGTAGAGAGCCTGTCATGAGTTGCATTGGTTGCCTCATCCGATACATACTCACTTTTTCTGTTGTTATTTGCAACTGCAGATGTATCAGGTGATGTAATTCCTACAGGATATGCTTTTGCAACAAACTGATCGTTTGAACTTGCAATAGGTGCATCTGTAGCAGGATTTTTACCTGATTCAAAAAGCTTTACCGGAATATGGAATGTCTCACCGTTTTGCACTGCGGCATTCTTTAGAGTAGCCTTTACAGGTACTGCAGCGTATCCTGTATCAAGTCTTGAATAGTCTATCTTTATAATATAGTAATTCGGATCGTATATAATACTTGCATTTACCGCACCTGCTTCCAATGTAACATCGCTGACTACAGGTGTCACAAATATATTCTTATCCAGATATACATATGAAAAAGGACTATACAGTGTCGATGTCGTTCCTGAAAGTGTATTTGTCACCAGATACTGTTCACCCTGTCCTACCATCGAAGATGTCTGTGACGCTATACCGTACCTCACACCCGTAGTTATCGCACTACCGCCGGCACCTGTAGCATGTGCTTTCCCCCGGCGGGGCAAACACCGACAGCAGTATTGAAAAAACCAGCAATAAAAAATAATGAAGTGATTTTTTTCTCATATTCCCTCCGTAATAAAATCATGTATCTTAAAAATGTTATTATTTGTCATATAAAAAACAAACAAATTTTAACATCATTATCCTTTTACATTTTATAGTAATCTAGGAATAATTACTATGGTTAAATTCTTACAATATCTTTTCAACAGTTGTCTTTTAATGTAAAAGCCCGACACTATAATCCGGCTTTCCTATTCCATCATACCCATTTCTGTCTATATCTTTTAGTAACTGTAATATTCTCTTCAATGTCTTCTTATCTTGTCTTGTCCAATATTCAAAATCTTCCCATGCCTCATCTGTCCATGATTTAATCATCCAGATTTACCTCATGTATTGTACCGCCTGTCCTCTCCATTTCAGCAATTGATCTTTTTAATCTGGATATGTTTTCCGAGCTGTAGAAAGGATCATTATCCGCTGTGATTTCAAAGGGGAATTCTTCTCTCTCTAACAGCTTTTTTTGCAAATACGCAAAATGCTGTCGTCATACTCATTCCGATATCTGAACAAAATGAATCAAATTGCTTTTTCAGTTCTTCATCCATACGTATATTTACATTCGTCTGTGCCATAATATTTACTCCTTTTTTATATCATTTTATATATTTTTATTTACAATGTCAATAATTTAAATATCAAAAAGCCCCCCGGCAAAAGCCGGAGGGTGAAAGTTATAAAAGTTATCTTTCTTCTTTTTTCTTTAATGCAAGTACCATTGCCGCTGCGATTGAGCTCATAAGAATAAACATATATCCTCTTACGTCTCTTTCATCAGCTGTTTTCGGTACAGCTAAAGCCTTTCTTTGATTCTTATCAAATCCTATCTTATTTGTATCGGTCTTATCTGTATTAATGACAGGCTTGTCTATAACAGGCTCCGGAGTGGTAACTCCTCCCTTTGAATTTATATCATTTACTGTTACAGTCTTGCCCGGTCTTACTACCGAATTTCCACCCGATGAACCGCCTGATGATCCACCTCTCTTTATATTTGAAGGTGTAGCTATAGATGGTGTAGCTATAGGTCTTATAACAATATCCTGGTTTCTTCCCGGAATATTTATCTGGCTTGGTGTAGCGATTCTTGAAGGGTTCGGATTGACCGGTGTTGAAGGATTAATAGTACTTGGATTTACAGGTGTCACAGGAGTTAGAGGTCCCGGTATAATTACCGCACTTGGATCCTTTGTGTATACATATGTTACTACTATTTCTCCTGTTGTAAATATTCCTGTGTTCGCTCCCTGTATAAGGTATATACTGTATCCGTCAATAACCTTATCAGTGGTTGCATATGGTAGTCCGAGACTTCTCGTACCGTCAAGCACTTCATCACTTTCTATCGGCAGTCCTGCAGTATTTAAGTAATGGGCAATTACATTTCCTGCATCTTTTCTCCTATATACATAGGTTACTGTTTGACTTCCGCTTACAAAAGTTCCGTTAGCATTAGTAGGTACAGATATTACATCAAAGTTATCAAATGACTTTACACTTGAAGTATATGGCATTCCAAGCTTCTGTGTTCCGTCAAGTACCTCCGGAGTCTCTAAAGGTACATTTCCATTCTCATCCAAATGCTCTATAACAACATTTCCCGCATCCTGACGCTTATAGATATAGTCCACTGTTATAGGAGCTATACTAAAGAGTCCGCTTGCATTAGCAGGTACTGTTATAAGATCATAGTATGGAATAGTCTTTGGAGATGTAGTATAGGGCAATCCTACATTCTCTGTTCCTGTAATATCATCCGGTGTTTCTATACTGTTTCCATGATTATCAAGATAATTTACTCTTACTCCTGCCGCTGCCTTTCTCTTATAGAGATAAGTTACTGTCTGGGCACCGCTTGCAAATGTTCCTGTTGCATTAGCAGGTACAGTATCTACCTCATAATCTGAGTATGTCTCAGGGCTTGTTGTGTATGGAAGTCCGAGTTTTCGTGTTCCGTCAAGTACTGTCGGTGCACTGAGGTCACTGTTATCATATTTTGACTTATGATAAACTGTAACATTTCCTGCATCACTTCTTCTATATACATAAGTTACTGTCTGTGGTCCTGTTACAAATGTTCCTGTTGCATTTAATGGTGTAGATACTAAAGTGAAATTAGGTATAGTTTTGGCTGAGGTGGTATAGGGCAATCCCAACTTTCCAATTCCTGACTGAACATCAGGAGTATCTATCTGATTTCCTTCATCATCTACATAAATGCTTGTTACATCTCCGGCAACCATTCTCTTATACTCATATATTACTGTCTGAGTTCCTGTTGCAAATGTTCCGTTCTTATTAACCGGCTGGGCTACCAATTCATAAGTCGCAATATTCTTCTCAGAAGTAGTATATGGCAATCCGAGTTTTCCGGCACCGTTTAATACATCGTCTGCATCAAGCTGGGTACCGCTTCCCTGCTCAAGATGCTTTACAATTACATTTCCTGCATCATTTCTGGTGTAATAATAGGTTACTACCACTGTTCCTGTTGCCGGATAGTTTCCTGTATGGTCTGTAGGTGTAGCATTCACTACCGTGAAATTGGCTACAGTAGCCGGACTTGTTGTGTATGTAAGTCCAATCTTTCCTGCTCCCGATAAGTTTTCATCCGGAGAAACAGAATTTGTTGTTCCGTTCTCATAATGATGTACCAGTACATTTCCTGCATCATTTCTCTTATAGTAATAAGTTACTGTTTGATTGCCTGTCCGGTATGTACCGTTTTGATTTGTAGGTACTGTTACTATGGTAAAGTTTGGTATTGTCTGGGCATTTGTTGTATATGGCAATCCAAGCTTACCTGTTCCGCCAAGTGTCATATCAGGTACCAACTGAGTAGTGGTTCCCTGCTCATAGTGATGAACTATAACATCTCCGGCGTCTTTTCTCTTGTATTTGTATATTACTGTCTGTGCAGTATTTCCATGTGTAAGAGTTGTCTCACCGCTTGCACCCGGTGCTGTAGCTGATGCAGCCGCACTTACATCAACTCCGACATAATCATAATTTGGAATATCTGCAGCCTTATTTGTAAGATTTTCTGTAAGTCCAAGTTTACCTGTTCCTGAGATAGTAACTGCTGCAGGAGCGCTTGCACCTGCCGGCTTGTAAAGCTCTGTCGTTGTTCCATCCTCATAGTGGTGAACTGTAATATTTGCCGCATCTTTTCTCTTATAGAAATATGTTACAGTCTGTGGTGTGGCTTTGTATGTAAGTGTTGTTGCTCCTGTGGATGTAGGTGCTGTAGGTGAAGAAGCTCCGCTTACATCAATACTTGCATACTCAAAATCATTAATATTTGCAGCCTTATTTGTAAGGTTTTCTGTAAGTCCGAGCTTTTCTGTACCTGAGAAACTTTCAGCACTTGGTGCTGTCGCCCCTGCCGGTGTGTAAAGCTCTGTATTTTGTCCTACTTCATAGTGATGTACTGTAATATCGCCTGCAGTTTTTCTCTTATACTTAAGTATTACGACATTTTGTCCCGGATTAAGTGTTCCTGTAAGCGGACGACCGTTTGTAAGATCAGGTTCCTGATACTCAAAATTTGCAACTCCCGCTAATGTAGCCGGTGGATTAACTGTGTATGCAGATCTGAATGCCTGAACACTGTCTGTATCAGCTACATTTCCACTTCCGTCATCAAGTGGAATAGGATTTCCTGCAGTATCCACATATTTGATCTTCAATGTTGAATTGGTTGCTTCAAGTGCAGCATTCGCAGTCTTTTTATCATTACTTGGTGTAACTGTTACACTTGATTCAAATACAGGGTTACCTGCCAGAGTACCGTTGTTAAAGTCATTACCTACTACTAAAGATGTAGATGTAACTTGTATTCCACTTAATGTATCTCCAACTCCCGGTGTAACTACTACCTTATATGTACCCTGTCTTGCAATATTGTCAAATGAATAATCACCGTTATTATCTGCAATAGTAGTCACAGGATTTCCGTCCGCACCGATTACAGGTGTTCCGTCTGATTTGTATAGTGCTACCGTTCTTCCGATTGCAGGTGCATCACCGTCAGCTGTCAGATATGTACCGTTTCCGGTGCCTCCTACAGGAGGTATATCATAGTATATCTTACCGCTGATTTTATACTTCTTCGGTACTACGGTATTTGCCAGAGCCTCAAATGCGCCTGTATAGCTGTCACCTGAGAATCCTGCGAAGGTATTTACAGCCTTATCTGTAGTATCAAGAGGTACGGTATCCGGCATCTTAGCCTTAAATGTAATTGTATCTGTATTATGACTTCCAAGGCTGTAACCCGGCTTCATCTTTGCTCTGAACATTGTTACTGCCGACCAGTCGGTTACTGTTGATGTCCATGTAGCTCCTGTATAGTTTGCAGCTATATTTCCTTCCGTAACCGGTGTTGTACTGTATTCAAATGTATAATTAGGATTTGTATCCACAGGTCCTGTAAGAGTTACCTTATATGTAGAACCTCTGTCAGCATAGTTTCCTCTCTGATCGGGTGCTATGGACTTATCTCCCACATGTGGCAATATATCAAAGAATGTAAATCCGCTAACTGCTGTAATAGAGTTATTAAATATATTAAGCTGATAATCTACCACCTGCTCACTGTCAGGAGTTGTAATAGATGAATACTGTGCAGCCGCCGCATCCGCTCTCTTTGATCTCTTTGTAAGTATAAGCTCAAGCGGTGGGCTATATATATAATTTTCCTTTTTACTTGAGAATTTCTCGGTAGTATTACCGTCATTATCAAGATCAAGTGTATCGGCATAAAGTCCCGGAACGCGGGTAGCTGCCGGTGCCTCCTCATTATTATCCCATGAAAAATATGTATCTATGGTTCCCGGTCCTGCGGTGACATTTCTTGTAAATTTAAATTTAGGATAAAAGTTCATGTACTTGGTGGAACTGTTTCCCGCAGGTATATTTATATCCGGAAAATTCCATATATATGCGGTCTTGCCTGTATTTTTAAAGTTGTATTCAACTCTGTAATTACTCAAAACAGACGGTGTAATTTCAGGTGTATAATATGTACTTACATCAATACCCTGATATTCAAATCCCGGATCAACAAGTACATAGTATTTAGGATTCTTTAAATCTCTTCCGCCGTCACCAAGGTTATAATAGTATCGTATATCATCATTGACCTGCACTATTTCATCTATATACTTTGTACCGAGGTTACGGTTTTGAGTGTAGTGATCTGACTCATATACATATTCCTTTGTCCAGTTAGCATAATCTCTACCTGTAAGTGTAGTAGCTGTATCTCCATAAAGTGTTGCCTTATTATATGTCCTTACATAACTGTTAGAATTATTTGGCATAGGAGCCAACTGTGCTTTTATATTATTATAAGCTCCCTGCTCCAAGCGGAACTTATATGTCAAATAAATAGCAGTTCCCGGTGCCTGTATCTCGATAGGATTGTCAAATTTTAATTCTATCTTTTTATAATGTTTAGGTGCAGGCAATGTAACTTCCGTAGATGTTGCTGTTATAGATATATTGGTAGCTATTATCTCTGTACTTCCGTCTGCCTTTGTTCCTATAAGCTTATTATGTGAAAGTGCTGCCTGTTGTGCTGCACTCAAAACCGGCACACTTTCATATGAAGTCGGTCCGGTTGCTCCACTTACATATCCTGTGTTATTGGAATATTTAATAGTATAGGATATAAAATCCATATCTACTTCAGGAGTATCTTCAATAGTATTTATTGTATGATGATAAGTACCTACAGCAGGATATTGACTTGGGTTTCCGCTACTCCAACTCCACCCTGCATTAATACTATAACTATGAATTGATGTATCTTGATCACCTAAAAGTATAGTCCATGGTGAATTTGTACTTTTATTGAAACTCAAACCGTAGTCAGTCGGCGGTGTACCCGGATATGAAGTAAACTGTATAAATGCTTTAGACTTCTCAAGCGATGCTGCATCCAAGCTGCCATCATCATTTACATACTGCCATGTGATTGGAAATTCCACCGTAACCGGTGCGGCATTTGTGCCTACAGGCTGATTGTTAAACTTTATATAGGTGTAGTTACTTGATGCACCATATGAAGGATATAATATATCTTTCCATACAGTACTTGTAGCTGCATTATACTGCCAACCTGCATTATATGTATTTGCAGTATCAAGGCTTGCATTGGCCGGTATCTTTATACTGACTCTTGTCTTTCTTCTGTCTGCACCGGTACTCTTATTTGTTGTACCATGAAATGTACCTGCAGCCGGCCAATCCGTTCTGTAAGAATAAAAGTCTATCTGTGCAGAAAAGTTATTTGAAAGTGTAGTATTATTTTGTAAATCACTGCTACCGTGTAAAAAACTATAATAACGTGTATAATTGTATGTTTCGCTGGTATAGCCTATCGGGTATGTTTTCGCAGTAAATGTATTATTTGTACTTTCAAGCAAAGTATCATTGGCATCATATACTTGCCAAGGTATAATATATGTTTCATTATTCGCCAAAGCATGTTCCTTTATCTGTGCTTTAAAAGGTACTGTCTGAGTTGTACCTCCGGCAAGACTTCTGTATTTCATTGTAACAACATGATACTCGCTGTTACTTGTACTGTCGATCTCTAAGAAATTTGAGTCCGGTCTGTTTATCCAAGTGGAAATATTTGATGTACCCACATTGTCAAACACTGCCTTTGGCAAATATAATTTTGAATAAGCTCCCGGAAGACTTCTTGTTGCTGATGACATCGTAATATTTGCATAAAACGGTACTTCCTCACCAACATAGTAATCTGAATTTCCTCTGGCCGCTATAGCAACCGCATCATATGTGACATTTGACAATATATCCGGGTCATCTTTTAAAGCCGGTGGCCCCGCATATGCTGTAAAAATATCGCCCATTGATAATAAAATCATAATAAGCGACAATGCTAACGCTAAAAAGCGTTTTCTAAACTGTTTCATTAAACCTCCTTATCAAAACCTCTCGTATTACAAACCAAAATAAGAGTCATCCAAACGAATCACTCCAAAAATCTAGCTTTGCAATATTGCTTTCATCATAACAACTCCTCCTTTTCACCCTCTCACTATGGATATAATCATAACACAAAAAGTCGATAAATTAAACATTTATTTAATTTTTTTATTAATAAATTTTTTTGTTATTAATATTAATATTTCAGAATTTTTATACATCATATCCGGTCTTCAGATTCAGACTTTCGACTTTTCATTCAAATAAAAAAGCCCCGGCTTTACCGGGGGCCGAAAAATTATCTTTCTTCTTTTTTCTTGAATGCAAGTGCCATTCTTGTACTGCCGCTTCCTCCTCTGCTTGTGTATGTAAGTCCTGACTTTCCTACTCCGCTTAAGTTCTCATCAGGTGATACAGAGGTTGTTATTCCCTGCATTTTTTTCTTCAAAGCATTGCTCCGAATATACGGATTCAACATAGCTTATTTTTTTCATATATTTATTATCAGTAACAAAAGTATCATGTTCTCAAAAAGGACAATAAATGTTTTTTTAACTGATAGTTTAAAAAAATATATCTGTTTCAAGTTTGATAAAATCAACAATATTTTTTTGTGATTAATGCTAATTGATACGCCCTAAATAATGATAAAAATAGCCCTCTTGAATTAAAAAAATTAAAGTACATTTTTTTATAATAAAATCTAAATATATACTTTACTTTTTTTGGTTTTTATATAATAAAATTAGTAGGCTATTAACACAATATATTGTGCTGACATCGTATCGCTTCACAATATATATGTATAATTTTAAGGAGTGTTTAGAAATGATAAAAGTTTATGGCAAGGAAAACTGTGGTAAATGCGTATCTTTAAAGGGAATATTGGAAAATAAGAATCTTGAATTCGAGTACATCGAGGACATGAAGACACTTATGATAGTTGCAAGTAAGGCAAGAATTATGAGTGCTCCTGTAGTGGAATACAATGATAATGTGTACTCAATGGAAGCCTTCTTACAGGTGATCTGATGTCAAACGAAAAAGAAAGGTTATCAATCGAGATAACATAATCGAAGATCTTAATATAGAAAAAATCAGAGAAAAGCTTTTGAGGGCCTGTGACGGTCTGGAAGTGAATATGGTTGAGCTGGAGAGTAATATAGACTCAATATATGAAGAAAACATCACCACTCAAAAGATCCAGGCATCTTTAATAAACACTGCCGTTACTATGACAAGCTTTGAAGAAAGTGACTGGGCATATGTGGCAGGTAGACTTCTTATGATGGAAGCTGAAAGAGAGGTTTTCCACTCAAGAAATTTTTCTTACGGTGATTTTTCAAGAACTATAAAACATATGGTTGAACTTGGACTGTATGATGAAAGACTTTTAACCTATGGCAAAGAAGAATTGGACCAAATTGCCCCACTCATAGATATAGACAGAGATATGGTCTATGACTATGCCGGGGCAAATATGCTTGTTAACAGATATTTAATTAAGCATGAAGGCAAAACTTATGAGTTGCCTCAAGAAACATTTATGGCAATATCCATGATGCTGGCTTTAAATGAAGAGCCCGGTGAAACAAGAGTAAATATAGTAAAAGAGTTCTATAATGCATTATCTCTAAGAAAGCTCTCACTTGCGACTCCTATGCTTGCAAACCTTAGAGTCCCTAACGGAAATCTGTCATCATGCTTTATTACAGCAATAGATGACAATATAGAGTCTATCTTCTACAATATCGATTCTATAGCAAGAATCAGTAAAAACGGCGGTGGAGTTGGTGTAAATGTTTCGAGAATAAGAGCAAAAGGCTCTATGGTAAACGGTTATTACAATGCAAGCGGCGGTGTTGTACCATGGATCAGAATAATAAATGATACAGCTGTTGCCGTAAATCAACAGGGAAGAAGAGCCGGAGCCGCTACAGTAGCTTTGGATACCTGGCATTTAGATATTGAATCATTCCTTGAACTACAAACTGAAAATGGTGACCAGAGAGGAAAAGCCTATGATATCTATCCACAGGTAGTATGTTCCAATCTCTTTATGAAACGTGTTAAAAACAATGAATCCTGGACTTTACTTGATCCATATGAAATAAGAAGAAAATACGGTGTCGAACTTTGTGAGCTTTATGGTTATGAGTTTGAATCAATCTATGAAAAGCTTGAAAAAGACGATAATATCAAACTTAAAAAGGTTTTAAATGCTAAAGATCTGTTTAAAAGTATTATGAAAACTCAGCTTGAAACCGGAATGCCTTATATCTTCTTTAAAGACAGAGCAAATGAGGTGAATCACAACTCTCATATGGGTATGATAGGTAACGGAAATCTCTGTATGGAGAGTTTTTCAAACTTCAAACCTACTGTCAATTTTGAGGAAGAAATTGATGGCAATACAGCTATCAGAAAAAGTGATATGGGTGAGATTCACACTTGCAACCTTATTTCTCTTAATCTGGCTGAGCTTACATTTGATGAGATTGAAAAGCATGTCGGTCTTGCAATAAGAGCTTTGGATAATACTATAGATTTGACAGTTACTCCTTTAAAAGAATCCAATAAGCATAACTTACTATATAGAACTGTAGGTGTCGGTGCAATGGGACTTGCCGACTATCTGGCAAGAGAATATATGATTTATGAAGACTCTATAAATGAGATAAATGAGCTGTTTGAAAGAATAGCACTTTATTCTGTAAAGTCTTCCGCATTGCTGGCAAAAGAAAGAGGAGCTTACAAAGCCTTTAAGGGTTCCAAATGGGATCAGGGTATATTCTTCGGCAAGAAAAGAGAATGGTACGGAGCAAATTCTAAATTCAAAGATGAATGGAATGAGGCTTTTTATCTGGTAGAGGCTAACGGTCTAAGAAACGGTGAGCTTACAGCAATAGCACCCAATACTTCCACATCTTTGTTAATGGGATCGACTGCTTCTGTAACTCCGACATTCTCAAGATTTTATATTGAAAAGAATCAAAGAGGGGCAATACCCAGAACGGTTAAGCATTTGAAGGACAGAGCATGGTTCTATCCTGAGTTTAAAAATGTAAACCCTATCAGCTATGTAAAGATAATGGCGAAGATAGGTTCATGGATAACACAGGGTGTATCTATGGAAATGGTCTTTGACTTAAACAAAAATATTAAAGCAAAAGATATTTATGACACTTTAATGACTGCCTGGGAAGAAGGCTGTAAGAGTGTTTATTATATAAGAACAATTCAAAAGAATACGAATACTATTTCAGATAAAGAGGAGTGCGAAAGCTGTAGTGGATAGAAAGAAATTATTTAATCCGGCAGGTGATGATACATTAAGTGCGAGGAAAATTATAAAGGGTAATTCAACAAACCTTTTTAACCTTAATAATGTTAGATTTCAGTGGGCCAATCACCTTTACAGAACTATGATGGCAAATTTCTGGATACCTGAAAAGGTGGATTTAACCAAGGATAAAAATGACTATGAAAATTTGACCTTACCTGAAAGGGAAGCCTATGACGGAATACTTTCCTTTTTGATCTTCCTTGACAGTATACAGACAAATAATATTCCTAATATTTCAGACCATGTCACAGCACCTGAGGTGAATTTATTGCTGGCTATACAGACTTTCCAGGAGTCCATTCACTCTCAATCTTATCAGTATATAATTGAGTCCATACTTCCAAAGCAAAGTAGAGATCTAATCTATGACAAATGGAGAGATGATAAGATATTATTTGAAAGAAACAGTTTTATTGCAAAGATCTATCAGGATTTTATAGATAATCAGTCCGATGAGAACTTTGCTAAAGTCATAATAGCAAACTATTTGCTTGAATCACTTTATTTCTATAACGGCTTTAACTTCTTCTATCTTCTTGCAAGCAGGAATAAGATGGTGGGTACCTCTGATATTATAAGATTGATAAACAGAGATGAGCTCTCACATGTTGTTTTATTTAGAAGTATTGTTAAAGAAATAAAGAATGATTATCCTGAATTTTTCTCTACAGAAACAATCTATTCCATGTTTAATACTGCTGTTGAGCAGGAAATCAACTGGACAGAGCATATAATAGGAAATCGTGTACTTGGCATAACTTCTCAGACAACTGAAGGTTATACAAAATGGCTGGCTAATGAAAGATTAAAGTCTTTAGGCCTTGAGCCTCTATATTCAGGTTTTACTAAAAATCCTTATAAGCATTTGGAAAGATTTGCCGATACCGAAGGCGAAGGTAATGTTAAGTCTAATTTCTTTGAAGGAACTGTTACAAGTTATAATATGAGTTCTTCCATTGACGGATGGGAAGATTTCTAAATAATACTGGCTGTCGACTTACGATTAATAATCGTAAGCCGGCAGCTATTTTTATTTCTGATTATCTACATTATTTATTATGCAAATACCATATTCTTTTTTAATAATAAAAAAGCCCCCGACTTAAAGTCGGGGACCGAAAAATTATCTTTCTTCTTTTTTCTTGAATGCCAGTGCCATTGCAGCTGCGATTGAACTCATTAGAATAAATACATATCCTCTTACGTCCTTTCTGTCCTCTGTCTTTGGTACTGCAAGTGCCATTCTTGTACTGCTTGGTACAGGTGTCACTTTCTGTGGCTGTGGATTCTTGTTAGCTGTTGGGGTGTCTATCAAGATCACAGGATCTTCTATTGCATTCTTTGATGTTACTTTGTTATCTACACTTACCTGTCCAGGTCTTACACTCGTGCTTCCACCTGAACCTGAACTTCCGCTTCCACCTCTGCTTGTGTTTGAGCTTGTCGCTATTGACGGTGTCGCTAAAGGTCTTGTCGGTCTGATAACCACATCCTCATCTCTTCCCGGTATTGTGATCTGGCTTGGGGTTGCCACTCTTATCGGGGTAGTAGGTGTTGTTGGGGTGGTAGGTGTTGTAGGTGTACTTGGATTTACCGGTGTTACAGGGGTTATCGGATTTATCGGGTTAATCGGATTTATCGGGCTTGGGTTTATCGGTGTTACAGGAGTTACAGGTCCCGGTATTACTATAACACTTGGGTCCTTCTTATAGATGTATGTTACTTCTATTCTTCCTGAACTGAATACTCCTGTCTCTGCTCCCTGTACAAGGTATAAACTATATCCGTCTATTGCCTTTGCCGCTGTTGCATATGGCAGGCCGAGGCTTCTTGTTCCATCAAGTATTTCATCACTTTCTATCGGTATTCCTGCAGTATCTACGTAATGGGCAATTACGTCTCCTGCATCTCTTCTTCTGTACACATATGTTACAGTCTGACTTCCGCTTGTAAATGTTCCTGTTGCGTTACCTGGTACACTTATCAGATCGTAATTATCGAATACCTTTGAACTTGTTGTATAGTTCTCTCCAAGTTTCTCTCTTCCGTCAAGTACCTCAGGGCTATCTAGCGGTACATTGCCGTTTTCATCTATATGCTCTACTACAACATCTCCCGCATCATCTCTCTTATAGATGTAGTTTACAGTTATAGGATCTACTGTAAATGTTCCGTTTGCGTTAGACGGTACTACTATAAGTGTGTAATTAGGTATAACCTTCGGGGTTGTTGTGTATGGCAAGCCTACATTATCTGTTCCTGTTATTGTATCAGGGGTCTCAATTCTGTTTCCATGATTGTCCAGATAATTTACTGTTACTCCACCTGACTGCTTTCTCTTATAAAGATATGTTACAGTTTGGCTTCCGCTTACAAATGTTCCTGTTGCGTTGCCAGGTACTGTATCTATCTCATAGTCTGAGTAAGTCTCAGGGGTTGTTGTATATGGTAATCCAAGCTTTCTGCTTCCGTCAAGTACTGTCGGTGTGCTTAAGTCGCTGTTATCATATACTGATTTGTGGTATACGGTTACATCTCCCGCATCAGCTCTTCTATATACATAGGTTACTGTCTGTGGTCCCGGTGTGAATGTTCCGTTTGCGTTAGACGGTACGCTCACTAATGTGAAGTTCGGTATTGTCTTTGATGTAGTTGTGTATGGAAGTCCAAGCTTTCCTGTTCCGTTTTGGGTCTCAGGTATATCTATCTCATTTCCGTCCTCATCTACATAAACGCTTGTCACATCTCCGGCAGGCATTCTTCTATATTCATAGATTACTGTCTGTGGTGTGTTTGTATATGTTCCGTTCTTATTAGCAGGTTGTGCTACCAACTCATAGTTAGGGATGTTCTTCTCTGTTGTTGTGTATGGAAGTCCGAGTTTTCCGGTTCCTCCCATTACATCATCTGTATCCAGAGGTGTTCCGGTTCCCTGTTCTACATATTTTACAGTTATACTCTGAGCATCATTTCTCTTATACTCATATGTTACCACTGTTGTTCCTGTTGCCGGATATGTTCCGGTGTTGTTTACAGGTGTAGCATTTACTACTGTGTAGTTTGCTACTGTTGCAGGACTTGTTGTATATGGTAAGCCTGACTTGCCTGCACCGTTTAATGTCTCATCAGGGGCTACTGATGTTGTTGTGCCCAGCTCTACGTGATGTACCAATACATTTCCTGCATCATTTCTTCTATAGAAGTATGTCACAGTCTGGTTTCCTGTAGTATAGGTTCCATTCTTATTTGTCGGTTGGGCTACCAATGTAAAGTTTGGAATACTATGCTCTGTAGTTGTATATGGTAATCCGAGCTTTCCGGCTCCGTTTAGAGTGGTGTCAGGTACAAGCGGTGTTGTAGTTCCCTCTTCATAGTGGTGTACTACTACATCTCCTGCATTGTTTCTTACATACTCATATGTTACTACTGTTGTTCCGGTATTTGGATATGTTCCTGTATGATCTGTAGGGGTTGTGCTTACTACTGTATAGTTTGCTACTGTTGCAGGACTTGTTGTATATGGTAAGCCTGCTTTGCCGGCTCCGTTTAAGGTCTCATCAGGGGCTACTGATGTTGTTGTGCCTTGCTCTACGTGGTGTACCAATACATTTCCTGCATCATTTCTCTTATAGTAATAAGTTACTGTCTGATTACCGGTTGTATATGTTCCATTCTGATTTGCCGGTGTGCTCACCAAAGTAAAGTTTGGAATATTTTGATCTGTAGTTGTATATGGAAGACCGAGCTTTCCTGTACCGTTCATTGTGATATCAGGTACTAGCGGAGTTGTTGTTCCATCCTCGTAGTGATGTACTATTACATTTCCTGCATCGTTTCTCTTGTACTCATATGTTACTACTGTTGTTCCGGTATTTGGATATGTTCCTGTATGGTTTGTTGGAGTGCTGCTTACTACTGTGTAGTTTGCTACTGTTGCAGGGCTTGTTGTATATGTAAGTCCTGACTTTCCTACTCCGCTTAAGTTCTCATCAGGGGATACTGATGTTGTTGTTCCCTGTTCGTAGTGATGTACCAATACATTTCCCACATCTTTTCTTCTATATTTATAGATGACTGTCTGTGGTGTATTTGTGTGGGTAAGGGTTGTTGCTCCTGTTGCACTTGGGGTTGTTGCACTTGGCGCTCCGCTTACATCCACGCTTACAAACTCATAGTTTGCTATATCTGCAGACCTGTTTGTAAGGTTTTCATTTGTTCCAAGCTTTCCTGCTCCTGAGATCACCTCTGCACTTGGGCCGGCCGCTCCTGCAGGTGTGTAAAGCTCTGTATTTGTTCCATCCTCTACGTGATGTATTGTTATATTTGAAGCATCTTTTCTCTTGTAGTAATAATTTACTACCTGATTGCCTGTCTGATATGTAACTGTAGTATCTCCGCTTGCTGTCGGTGTGCTTGCACCGCTTGCTCCTGTTACATCTACATTTACAAACTCATAGTTGGCTATATCTGCTTCCTTATTTGTGAGGTTCTCACTTAATCCAAGCTTTCCTGTTCCGTCGAAAGTCTGTGCACTTGGTGCAGTCGCTCCTGCCGGTTTGTAAAGCTGATTTGTTGTTCCTACCTCGTAGTGATTTACTGTGATATTTCCTGAGTTCTTACGCTTATATACATAAGTTACAGTGATATCATTTCCTGCCGGCGGATAGTTTCCTGTATGGTTTGTAGGTGTTGCACTTACAAGCTCATAGTTTGCGAAAGTATCAGGTGTTGTTGTATATGGTAAACCAAGCTTTCCTGTTCCGTTCATTGTAACAGGACTATTAAGTGGAGTATTTGTTCCCTGCTCTACGAAGTTTACTATAACATTTCCCGCATCTTTTCTTCTATACTTATAAGTTACTGTCTGTGCTGTATTTCCATGGGTAAGGGTTGTTGCTCCTGTGCTACTTGGGCTTGTTGCACTTGGTGCCCCACTTACATCCACGCTTACAAACTCGTAGTTTGCTATATCAGCCGCTCTATTATTTAGGTTTTCTGTTGTTCCAAGCTTTCCTGCTCCTGAGATTATCTCCGCACTTGGTGCAGCCGCTCCTGCAGGTGTGTAAAGCTCTGTTGTTGTTCCATCCTCTACGTGATGTACTGTTATGTTTGCTGCATTCTTTCTTCTGTATCTATAGGTTACTGTCTGAGTTCCTGCCTGGTATGTAACTCCTGTTGCTCCTGTTGCTGTTGGTGTACTTGCTCCCGGTGCCGCAGTTACTTCCACATTTACAAACTCATAGTTAGCTATATCTGCTTCCTTGTTTGTAAGGTTTTCAACAAGTCCAAGCTTTCCTGTTCCGTCAAATGTCTGTGCACTTGGTGCCGCTGCTCCTGACGGTGTATAAAGCTGTGTACTTCCGCCTACCTCGTAGTGGTTAACTACGATGTTTCCTGCATTCTTTCTTCTGTACTTATAGATTACTGTCTGTGGTGCATTTCCATGGGTAAGAGTTGTTGCTCCTGTTGCACTTGGAGTTGTTGCACTTGCAGCACTGCTTACATCCACTCCTACAAACTCATAGTTAGCTATATCTGCTGATCTGTTTGTAAGATTCTCTGTAAGTCCTAACTTTCCACTTCCGTTTATTGTCTCAGGTCCGGGGGCCGCCGCTCCTGCCGGTGTGTAAAGTTCTGTTGTTGTTCCGTCAATGTAGTGATGTACTGTGATATTTGCAGCATCTTTACGCTTATATCTGTATGTCACTACCTGATTTCCTGTCTGATATGTAACGCTTGTATCACCGCTTGCATTCGGTGTGCTTGCACCGCTTGCTCCTGTTACATCTACGCTTACATACTCGTAGTTGGCTATATCTGCCGCCTTATTTGTTAAGTTCTCACTTAATCCAAGCTTTCCGCTTCCGTTAAAGTTTTCAGGTCCTGCTGTCGCTGCTCCTGCCGGTTTGTAAAGCTGTGTACTTCCGCCTACCTCATAGTGGTTGACTGTTATATTTCCGGCGTTCTTTCTTCTGTAAACATAAGTTACTGTTACATCATTTCCTGCCGGTGGATAGTTTCCTGTATGGTTTGTAGGTGTTGCACTTACAAGCTCATAGTTTGCGAAAGTATCAGGTGTTGTTGTATATGGTAAACCAAGCTTTCCTGCTCCGTTCATTGTAACAGGACTCTTAAGTGGAGTGTTTGTTCCCTGCTCTACGAAGTTTACTATAACATTTCCTGCATCATTTCTCTTGTAGTAGTAAGTTACCGTCTGTGTTCCCGGTTGGTATGTACCGTTTGGTTTGTCGGCACTGTTACTACTGTAAAGTTTGGAATTGTCTGTGTTGTTGTTGTATATGGCAATCCAAGCTTATTAGTTCCGTTTAATGTTACATCAGGTACAAGCTGGGTTGTTGTTCCCTGCTCATAGTGATGTACTATAACATCTCCCGCATTCTTTCTCTTATAGTAATAAGTTACTGTCTGTGGGCTGTTTCCGTGAGTAAGTGTTGTTGCACCTGTTGATGTTGGTGTTGTTGCACTTGGGGCTCCGGTCACATCTGTACTTACATATTCATAGTTTGCAATATCTGCAGCTTTGTTTGTAAGATTTTGTGTTGTTCCAAGCTTTCCTGCTCCTGAGATTGTCTCTGCACTTGGTGCAGCCGCTCCCGCAGGTGTATAAAGCTGGGTACTTCCTCCCACTTCATAGTGGTTTACTGTTATATTTGCAGCATCTTTTCTCTTGTATCTGTAGGTTACTGTCTGTGGTGCTGTTTGATATGTAACTGTTGTATCACCTGTAGCTGTTGGCGTTGTCGCTGAAGGTGCTCCTGTTACTTCTGTGCTTACATACTCGAAGTTGGCGATGTCTGCTTCTTTGTTTGTAAGATTCTCTGTTAATCCAAGCTTTTCAGTTCCTACATAAGTTTCCGCACTTGGTGATGTTGCTCCCGCAGGTGTATAAAGCTGTGTACTTCCACCTACTTCATAGTGGTTTACAGTTATATTTCCTGCAGTCTTTCTCTTGTATTTTAATACTACGACATTTTGTCCCGGATTTAATGTTCCTGTAAGCGGTCTGCCGTTTGTAAGATCAGGCTCCGCATACTCATAATTAGCCACACCTGTAAGTGTTGTAGGCGGTGTTACGGTATATGGATCTCTAAAGCCGTGAACGCTGTCTGTATCAGCTACATTTCCGCTTCCGTCATCAAGAGGTATAGGATTGCCTGCCATATCCACATATTTTACTTTCAATGTAGAATTACTTGCCACAAGTGCTGCATTTGCTGTTTTCTTATCATCACTTGGTGTAAGTGTAACGCTTGTTTCAAATACAGGATTGCTTCCCTGAGTTCCGTCAGCAAAGTCATTTCCTATTATAAGTGATGTAGATGTAACACGGTTTGTACTTATTGTATCTCCTACTCCCGGTGTTATCACTACTTTGTATGTTCCCGCTTTTGAGATGTTGTCAAATGAGTAGTCTCCGTTTGCATTTGCTATGGTAGTCATCGGATTACCCGATTCATCAAGTACCGGATTACCGCTTGCATCATAAAGACTTACTGTTCTGCCTGCTGCAGGAACGTCGTCATCAGTTGTAAGATATGTACCGTTTCCGGTGCCTCCTGCAGGTGGCACATCATAGTAAATCTTACCGCTGATCTTATATTTCTTTGGTACTACAACATTGCTGAGTGCCTCAAATGCACCTGTATAGTTGTCTCCGGAAAATCCCGCAAAGGTATTTACCGCTTTATTTGTAGTATCAAGCGGAGTGGTATCAGGCATCTTTGCTCTGAATGTAATATCATCCGCTGAACCGCTTGCCAGTGTATATCCCGGCTTCATTTTTATTCTGAACATAGTAACCGCTGACCAGTCTGAAACTGATGAAGTCCATGTAGCTCCTGCATAGTTGGCAGCTATATTTCCTTCTGTGACAGGGGTTGTACTGTATTCATACGTATAGTTCGGATGAGGATCAAGAGGACCTGTAAGTCCAAGTCTGTATGTTGAACCTCTGCTTGCATAATTACCCTGCTGATCAGGTGCTATTGCCTTATCACCCACATGTGGCAGGATATCAAAGAATGTAAATCCGCTAACTCCTGTTATAGAGTTATTAAAGATGTTCAGCTTATAGTCTACTATCTGCTCGCTGTCAGGTGTTGTAAGCGATGAATATTGAGCAACACTTGAATCCGCTCTCTTTGATCTCTTTGTAAGAATCAACTCTAACGGAGGTGAGTAAAGATATGTAGCCTTCTTACTACTGAACTTCTCTGTTGTGTTTCCGTCATTATCAAGGTCAAGTACATCTTCGTACTTACCGAGTACTTCATTAGAAGTAGCTTCTTCATTATTATCCCATGACAAATATGTGTCGATAGTATTCTGACCGCCTGCCATATTTCTTGTAGTCTTAAATCTGGTGTTGAAATATACATACTGATAACGGTCATTTCCCTCAGGAATATTTAAATCCGGAAGATCCCAGATATAGGCTGTCTTTCCTGTGTTCTTAAAGTTATATTCCACTCTGTGGTTACTCATAACATCAGGTGTAAGTTCAGGATTATAACCTGTACTTGCCTGAATACTCTTAAACTCAAGTGCAGGATCTGCAAGTAAGAAGAACTTCGGATTTTTTATTTTTCTACCACCCGGTGGTAAAAAGTAATGGAATCTTATATTGTCAGACATACTGAACTCTTCGTTCAGATACTTTGTTCCAAGATTCTGATTCTGTGTATCATGCTCTTGCTCTGCCGCAAAGCCTTTGTCCAGGTAGCATAGTCAGTTCCGCTGGCTGTCCATGTTCTTCCGGCACCATTATCTCCGGTTACTGTTACACCATTTCTTGTCTGAATATAACTGCTTGCACTGTTTGGCTTTGCCGCCAACTCTGCTTTTGCAGTATTATATGCATTTTCTTCAAAGCGAAATCTATATCTTATATCCACTACTCTTCCTGTAGGTGCCTGAATCTCTATAGGATTTGTAAACCTAAGCTCTATCTTCTTATAGAATTTAGGAGTCGGAAGTCTGACCTCATCTGCAGTACTTGTAATTTGAATATTTGTAGCAATTACTTCCTCACTACCGTCATCCTTTATACCTATAAGCTTGTTGTTTGAAAGAGCTGCAAGCTGTGTATTATCAAGTGCCGGTATAGTCTGTATAGTTCCTGAGGCATCTACAACTTTACCTGTAGGATTAAGAGTTCTTATCTGATATCCCACAAGTTCCATATCTGTAACCGGTGTATCGACTACAGAACTTACTCTTGTATGATATGCTCCCATAGTAGGATACTCTTCAGGATTACCTACATACCAGTTCCAGTTAAATCCCATGTTATAAACATGCTCTGATTTATCTCTGTCTGTAAAAGTAAATCTCCACGGACTGATATTTTTATATGCAGAGATACCTCTATCAGCTGCCGGAACTCTAGGGAAAGACCAATATCTTACAGAGCTCTTTGACTTCTGAAGAGAAGCCGTATCCAATGAACCGTCATCATTTATATACTGCCAAGTAATAGGAAATTCCACTGTTACAGGAGATGCCTGTGTACCTACAGTCTGATTATTATATCTGATATTGAAACCGTCATTTGTGTAGTTTAAGTTACTTTGAAACTCTACATCCTTACTTATAGTATGATTTGCAGCATTATACGTCCAGCTGCTGTTTCTGGTATCTGTAGTATCAAAGTTTTCATTTGCAGGTAGCTGTACAGTAATTCTTGTCTTTCTTCTGTCACCACCTACAATCTTTGTCTCCGTACCATGGTATGTACCTGCTGCCGGCCAGTTTGTTCTTCTTGTATTGAACTGAACAAATGTAGCCAAATCGTTTGCCAGAGTTGTACTGTTTTGCAAACTGCTTGTACCCTCTGCATAGTAGTAATCTCTTCTGATATTGTTGTTTTCATCCGTATATCCTACCGGATATGTCTTTGCAGAGAAGGTATTGTTGGTACTCTCAAGCAAAGTATCATTTGCATCATACACCTGATAAGGGATACCATAGGTCTCATCATTTGCCAATGAGCGATCTTTTAATGTTCCTTTAAAAGGTACTGTCTGTGTAGTACCGCCTCCAAGGCTTATAAACTTTAGTTTAACCTTGTGAAATTCGCTGTCTGAGCTGTCAATGCTCAAATAGTTACTTGCCGGTCTGTTTATCCATGTAGAAATATTACTTGAGCTTATGTACGGGAATACTTTCTTTGGAATGTAAAGCACTCCATATGCTCCCGGAATACTTCTTGTAATAGATGATATCGTAATATTTGCATAAAACGAAACCTCTTCTCCTACATAGAAATCGCTGTTTCCTCTACTGTTTACCACATTTCTATCATATGTAACTTCTGCCAAAATATCCGGATCATTTACTATGCCGGGCGGACCCGCATAAGCTGTAAATAATTCACTCATTGACAGAAATACCATCACAAATGACAAAAGAGCGGCCAGTAGTCGCTTTCTTAAATTATTCATTTTTCCTCCTATATGCATGTAAAAATATTAAAGCTGTAAAAATGTCTGAGCCTTATTTGATGGCTCAATTCAAGTCGTGTTCAATACTTTACCACTTATGTGTACATTTCATAGCTACCTCCATATTACTCTACAGTCGATTATTTATTTAAGAATTTTTCTCTTAAAATATCACTTTTTATCGACGGTGTTCGATTATCATACCATATGTTTTTTTCAAAAAAATCATTAATAAAAATATACAGATTTTTAAAAACCATAACAGATTTTTAAACTCAAAATTTAAAAAAATTTTTAAATTGTTTTTAGGCATAAAAAAACCGGGGTTTTTTTAACCCCTGACTCTCATCTTAATTATGTGTTTTTTCTCATCTAAAGTGCAATGTTCCACGTTTTTCCTTTGCTATAAGGTTAAATATAAATGCTGTTATCGGTATAATTCCTTGCTTAAATATTATCGTATAATCCACACTGTAGGCTCCGTATGTTGCGGCTATGATGATACAAAAAAGTGACAAAAGTATCATTTCTTTGTTTTTTCTTATCATACCGAATATAATACCCAGACCTAAGAATCCGTTATACAGTCCTTGATTTGCCGCCATGGCAACTGTCTGAGACAAAAAATCCGCAGTCATCGTAGAGTCTATCTTCATTCCTGCCTGTTCCCAAAAAAACATTTCCAAAGTCATTATTCCAAAACATTCCACTGCTGCTAATATAGCCAAAACTTTTGCTGCCTTTAACATAAATCCCCCTTATATTAAAATCCTAAAAATCGAGTTTCTTCTATATTATACTACTTTATATATATCAGCGTGATAACACTGTACGCTACTAAAGCTATTATCATAAACAATGATATAAATGCTGATATAAAGTTCTCCTCATCTTCACTTCTTACAAGCGGTTTTATCTGTAAAGGTACCGGGAATCCGGTAGGACACATAAAGTATAATAATACTCCGGCTTTAAATATATTATCCGCCATATATGTCGGGAATAATATAAAAAATCCTATAATTATCACCACACATCCGCATATCCTTATTATACCCAGCTTCAAAAGAGGAAGTAGTAAAGATTTTTCCATCTTCAGCTCATATCCAAGTGTAAAGAGTATTATTCCTGTAATGGGCGTAATCACCATGTCCACTGTGGATGTATATACATTCCCAAGTCCGCTGTTCATCAATTGAGCCTGCACCCCTGTTACATTGGCTATTATTCCAAATATTACCGCCAACATAAACGGACTTAGAATTATTCTCTTTAATAATACCTTTATATCCGCTTTTTCTGAAAGCTCCCTTGTGACCAGTATCGGAAGCAATCCGAAGTTTATTAAAATACCTGCAACATCAAAGGTTAGGATGTTTACGGCATTAGACTTTGCAACCATACTTAGATATAGAGGTAGGGCTACATTTCCACCCTCACAGGTTAAAGAAGAAAAGGTGATATCTTCTCAAATTTTCCTCCACTTCTTTTGGCAATAAATCTTCCTACCACATATATTATTATCCATAATGCATCCACATATATTATCTGTGGTACAAAGCTTTCGGAAATTTTTGATATTGCCAATACATGATAGACCAATAAAGGAAATAATATATTAAATACTATTTTCTTGGCCCCTTCATTTTGTTCAGGTTTTATCCACAAATACTTTCGAGACAGAAATCCCAAAAACATCATAAAGAAAACCGGAAATAATACTTCAACAGCTTTCATTACTACTCCTTCTATCTTTTTATTTTTAAATCCTGCTTAGCCTGTCAGTCATCAAAGTATATATATCTATTCCATCATCAAAAGTTGTCTTTATAATATCTGCAATTTCATTTGTATATCCCGGCGCAACTATTATTATAGCCTCAAGCTTTCTCTTCCTTGCTTCATCCGGTGAAATAATGGGAATATGTGATGCCGGTGCATATTTTCCCTGCTTAAAAGGTGCGGAATCTATTATACAATCCACAAAGTCTGCAATACCGGTGGTAGCACAGAGGGTAAACCCCTGATGTGATGCCCCCCAGATAGCTATTTTGCCATCTTTTGCATATTTCTTTACAGTTTCCACTACCTCCGTTGCGATATCATTTTTCTTTGAAATAATGCCTCCAATATCCGGAAGTTTTCTTTTCTTTACTATCATTGATATAGTGTCTCTGTTTACCGTCTCTTTTTCAAGTACTTCAAATCCGCATATGTTCAAAAGATGTGTTAGACTCTCAAAACTGTAATAAGCTATATGATCAGGAATTATCTCATAAAAACTGTTTTGCTCCATGATATATTCAAAGCTCGGTACTGTTATAAGTCCATAGCCCTCATCACATAGATTATTGTATATTGCTTTTAAGTATGTTCTTGGTTGCGGCTGATGCTCCAGAAAATTAAAAGACATAAAAGCATCAAAAGGTCCGTTCTTAAATATATGATCTTCACTCTCCGGGAAATCCTCATCCACTCTGAGTCCGGCTTCTTTTGCAATCTCTACAAGATCTTTTTTATGCTCGGTGCCGTACCCCTCTACCGGAAAGTCTGAGAGCATTCCAAGGAATTCTCCTCTGCCACAGCCCACCTCTATTATCTTCTTTCCTTCCAATGATGCGAACTCTATAAAATGTTTATACTGGCTTTTCCTTAAAGCTTCCATCGTGGTGGAATAGCCTCCGGCTCTTATAACATCTCTATAGTAATAAACCGCATCATTTTTTAACTGCACAAGACCGCAATCCTCACAGACACATAGCGATACTTCTATACCGCTGTCTTTATCAAGTTCTTCCTTTGTCGGAATATCCTGTGCACTTGCAGGCATATTTTCTATTTTCATAAGTTCATGTAATGAACCTTTACAACTGATACATTTTTTCAAAAATATTCTCCTTTATAGCTTTTAATCTCTGATATCACACATATCCATGATACCGCCTTCAAACCCGTAAACTTCTTTAAATCCTATTTCCTTTAATGCAAGAATACTCGGATTTAAAAAAGGTGTGCCCTCACTTGCAGTCTCTCTTTTTTCAACTATGATATTACTATTACTTTTCAATATCTTTTTCATATCTTCTACATAGTCCATAAGAAGCTTATTATTCTCGCCGGCAATATTAAACACATAATTCCCTTTTAAATTCTTTGTTGAAAGCAGGTAAATTGCATTACAAAGGTCTTTAATATATATATAATTCCATGACTGTAAACACTCTCCTGTATGTACATCCTTATCTTCTTTGAAATTATTGATACAGGAAGATATTAAAGAGGTCTCATGGTCCCCTTTACCAAATACGGAGAAAATACGCATATGTATATATTCTATGCCTATATCATCTCCAAGCTTTTTAAGCTCTGTCTTTAATTCAAGCTTTGCTTTTCCATACTCCGATTTTGGAGATGTGGGTGAATTCTCATCCTGCAAAGGTATTTTTTTGATGTCAAAATCCTTACCATATACTTTTTGTATATCTTCAAGAGTCTGCCCATACTCTGCCTGAGATCCTGCAAAGAGCATTCTTTTAGCACTCTTCTCCTTGCATACTTTCATAAGTCTTTTGGCTGCCTCTATATTTTCAGACTGAATAGCTTTATCCATTCTTCCGGTCTTTCCGATTCCGCCCCAAGCCAAATGTATGCATATATCAAAATCTGTATCCAGTTTTTCTATATCCTTCATATCAAGAACTATAAGCTTGAATTTATTATTTACTTCATACTTTAAAAGCTCATCTTTTCCCCTGGCATTTTCTCTGACCAAGGCAAGCACTTCTTCATCCTTTGAGAGGAAGTATTCCACCAAATGTCTCCCCAAAAATGAAGCCGCTCCCGTAATAAGTACTCTCATATTTTACTCCGGCATCCTTGGTACTATCATATTCTCTTCCATTTCTTTATCTGAAAGGAATGGCACGAGATCTTCAAGTGGTGGGCTCACCATTCTGCCGTCAGGCAATTGCTTACCTGATGACTTAGGCTCAAAGTTTTGCTCCTTTGTAACAAAGGCCTCACATATAACAGGTCCCTCTGCTTTAAAAGCCCTTCCAACAGCATCTGCCAGTTCTGAATTAGTCTTTGCACTTATATAATTGATTCCATAGGCCGCTGAGAGTTTTTCCATATCAGGGAAGGACAGATCCCCACTGTCAGGTCCTATTCCCACCAACGGCTTATCTCCGAAGAATTTTGTTTGAGTCTGTCTTATACTGTGATATCCTTCATTATTTATAAGGAATATCTTTACATCGATCTTATGATGCACTATTGTCTGCAGTTCCTGTAAATTCATCTGTATACTGCCGTCACCTGTAATAAGTATCAGCTCTTTATCAAATCTCTTTCCGTCAAGATTTGCCATATATGCTCCTATCGCAGCCGGTAAATCATATCCCATGGATGCCACAGCAGAATTTGATATAAATCTCTGACCTTTCTTTATAATATATGAATGTCCGCCAACAACACAGGCTGAGCCGTTTCCTACCACTGTAATCTGATTTTCTTTTGCCCTGTCACCTATCTCTTTTATAAAGGCATATACATTTGCTTTTTTGCTGTCATCTTTTTCAAGGAATTCTTCTCTGCATACCGGATATTTCTTTAACCAGTATTTCACCGTTTCATTCCAGCTCATACCTTTAAGACCTTCACCGCCTTCAAATACCGGTGTCTTTGATCTTTTAATATATCTATCAGCTGCTGCATAAACACCTTACAGTCTGCATGCACAGGTATATCTATATGCACAGTAGGCTTTTTTAATTCTTCTCTGTCAATATCATTTACTATTGTGAAGGCTTCTCTTGCCCATCCTTTGTAGTTAAATCCCACCTGTCTGAGACTGAGTCTTGAGCCTACCGATAATACAAGGTCTGAGTTTTGCACTGTGAAATTTCCCGGTCTGTCTCCAAAATTTCCCGGTCTTCCTGCATATAGAGGATGTTCAACCTCTATACAGTCCTCTGAGTTCCAGCCTACTACCACCGGAATATTCAAAAGTTTTGCCAGCTCCATAAACTCTTTATGTGCATTTCCGATCCTTATACCGTTTCCGGCATTAAATACAGGTCTCTTGGCTCTTTTTATTCTATCAATAATTTCTTCCAAAACATCTTTTGATACAACTTTTGGTTCATTATCAGGATCTATCCTTGTTATGTCATCAACATCGCTCTTATATGATGAAGACTTTGCCCAGCCTGTACCTCCTGCTTCATAATCCGAGATATCAAATCCTATCAGTTCATCTTCTTCTATAAAACTTCCCTGTACGTCAAGCGGTATATCAAGCCAAACCGGTCCGGGTCTACCATGCATTGCAAGATAGACACATTTTTCAACAAGATATCTGATTCTCATAGGCTCTGTTACCATTTCACTATACTTACTCATACAAGCTATTGACTTACATATATCAAACTCCTGATCGCCCATAGCTCTGATACCTGTTCCCGAGTATCTGGCAGTCCAGTCATATCTTACCTGTCCTGAAAGTACAAACATCGGTATGGAGTCAAGCCATGCACCAAGCACACCTGTTATGGCATTTGTTCCTCCCGGACCTGTAGTCACACATAGTACCGCCATCTGATTGTTTATTCTGGCATAAGCTTCCGCCGCCATTGCACAGGCCTGCTCGTGGTGATTGTATGTAACGGTAAGTCCATCCTGATGTCCGAGTCCGTCATTTAGATGCATTGCACCTCCGCCTGTCACACTGAAACCATGACTTATACCAAGTTCTACAAGCCTTTTAGCAATATAATTGCTCAATTTAATTTTCATAGTATTCTCCTGAATCTCTAAATACTCAAATTTTATATCAAGTCAAAATCACGACCAAAATATTATAAAATATCAATAAGATTATACCATAAGATTTATAAGTATTATAGCTTTTTGATTTTTAATTACATTTTGATCATGTTTATATGTACTGTTTAGAACCCGTTTATCATTGTTTTTCATGGAAATCTCTTTCTTTTTTCTTACAGTTTCTTACCATTATATTTATTCCCTTTTCAATTGAAAAAATGTTGTTATAATTATAGAACAAGCTACTAAAATGTAGTTTGAATATATTGATGGAAAATGAGGTCAGTTATGTTTAAGAAAACTATATCTATGCTATTGCTTACTGCCACTATTTCCATGACTGTTGCTGTACCCGGCTATGCTGCCATGAAAATTACAGACGCTAACTCCTTTAAATGGAGTCAGACAGGCAGTGAGTGGAAAGTTGTTGATGGTTCAGGTAAACCCGCTACAGGCTTTATCAGTTACAATGATCAGACTTATTTTTTAGATAAGAACGGCATTATGAAGACAGGATGGATTAAGTCTTCAGGCTCTTGGTATTACTTAAATGACAATGGAACATTAGCTGTGGATCAGTGGATCGACAATTACTATGTGGACTCCACCGGTAAAATGACCAAAATACAGTAGGATAAAGATAAAGAGGCATTGATTTATTCAATGCCTCTTAGTGGTTTTTTTAGCTTATAATCCGTTTGCCACACTCGTCAAACTTACCATACCGGACATTTTTCCCTCTACTAAAAATATCATTAAATTTGAAATGTCTTATTTGAATTTATTGCTTCAGATATTCTTTTATTTTATTTTTTAGAATAGGTATGACATCTTCTTCAAACCACGGATTTTTCTTCAGCCATATCATATTTCTTGGCGAAGGATGTACTATAGGCAAATACTTCGGTAAGTATTCATTGTATGATTTTACGGTCTCTGTCAGATTGGACTTTTCTTTATCTCCCAAATAGTATTTCTGAGCATATTGTCCTATTAGAATAATAAAATCTACTTTAGATAATTCTTTTAATATTTTGGGATGCCACTTGGCTGCAAAATCTTTTCTTGGAGGTAAATCACCACTTTTACCTTTTCCCGGATAATAAAAGTCCATCGGAACAATGGCGAATATATCTGATTCATAAAAAGTCTTTTCATCTACCCCCATCCATTCTCTAAGCCTGTCACCGCTTTTATCAAACCAGTATTTTCCTGCCTCCTGTGCTTTGATTCCCGGGGCCTGACCTACAATCATTACTCTGGCATTCTCCGGTGCCGAAAACAGCGGCTTTATTCCGGCTTTTGTAAACTTTTCATTTTCTTTGTCCGACATTATCTCATCAAATATCTTTTGAACATTTCCTGAAAACATAAGTCTCCTTATCCACTTTTAAAAATTATTATCAATATTTGTCTTGCAGCACATATACTCCCGTACACATCTTCATATATGATATGCCATAAAATAGAGATTTTCAAACTGAAAATAAATTCGTAATTCAAAAAAAAATACAGATTTCAGTTCTACATTATTCTTGACATCATTTTCGTTTTCAAGTATAATTTTTCAAGTATGCGGGTGTGGTGGAATTGGCAGACACGCAAGATTTAGGTTCTTGTGGGCGACCGTGCAGGTTCAAGTCCTGTCACCCGCAGTAAGACTGTTACTTATGTAGCAGCTTTTTTTGATATTCTGAATTTCTTATATTTTTCTTTATACATACTAAATCATTTGACTAAACTATCCTGTATTAATTATAATTATAATAAAAAAAGATACCGGATTGCATACAAAACACCTAATGCAATCCTGAAACGGGAGTTTCTTATGGCGTTTTTGGATAATTATAAAGCCACCGGAACATTAACTTATACTCAGAGATTCTTACTTATCTCTACGGTACCTATTTATTTTATGGTTTTTGCATTGATTTTTTCCCCGATAGATGAAATCTTACCGGGACTGTGGCAAATAATCATACAACCCGATCTTCTGATTACAGATTATATCGTGGTCGGAGGAATAGGTGCAGCGTTTTTTAATGCAGGATCGCTTACCCTTATTTTACTTTTCCTCTTACACCATTTTAAGGTCGAGTTTGACAGGCATATTGTAGTGAGTTCCTACCTTATTTTCGGTTTCTCACTCTTTGGAAAGAACGTGGTAAATATATGGCTGATACTCTTCGGCTTCTTTATTTATGCCAAACTTCATGGATATTCACTTAAGAAATATATCTATTACGGCTTATACGGAACCAGCCTTTCACCTGCAATTACTTTGGTAATGCAGACCTTGCACAAAAATCCTGTATGGCAGATAGCTCTCGCAAGTATTACCGGACTTCTTATAGGTTATGTATTGCTTCCTATATCCATTCATGTAAAGTCCTCACATAAGGGATATTCACTTTACAATGTAGGATTTTCATCCGGTATTATAGCTACCGTACTTGTATCCATATTCCGCTCTTTCGGTATTGATATTGAAACAAGACTTATTTGGGATGAATCACATACTCCGCTTTTTGCGGTCGCATTATTTGTACTGTTCTCATACATGATTATACTTGCAATAATACTTGACGGTAAAAAGTTGATGCCTTCATACTTTAATCTTTTAAAAGAAACCGGAGTGCATGGAACTTATAAACACGAATATTCCGATGCAGTATATATCTTTAATATGGCTGCAAACGGAATAATCGCTACTTTATTTGTCTTGTTTACAAAAGGTGATTTAAACGGACCTACTATCGGATCTATATTTACAATTGTAGGATTTTCTCCTGCAGGTAAACATATGAGAAATATTCTCCCTGTAATGGTGGGGGTGTGCTTCTCAGCATTCTTAAAACAATGGTATATCAATGATCCGGCACCTACACTTACCCTCCTTCTTTCTACCACTTTGGCACCTATTGCCGGAGAATTCGGTATTATAGCAGGACTTATAGCCGGTTTTATACATTCCTCAGTTGCTCTAAATGTAGGAATTGTCTACAAAGGATTAAATCTTTACAATAACGGCTTTGCCGGTGGTATCGTAGCTATTTTCATGGTACCTGTTATAGAGTCCCTCATTGAAAAAAGAAAAAATGATAAAGAAAAAAAATCGAATAAATCGTAGTTATTAAGTATAGGCTTTAGTTTATAATAAATTTATTATAAACTAAAAGCCTATAAATTTTAGACAGGAGTAAATATGGAAAATATAACAGATGATATGATTCAAAACCTTTCACCCTGGAATGATGGCATCAAACCCGGAGACATCACAAAAACTGTAAAGGAATCCGCTTGTGAACAGGCTTATCAAGTCAGTCCAAGATATTTAAATGCTGCGGGTAGACTTTTTGGAGGAGATCTTCTCTCTTGGATAGATCTTACAGGTGCTCTTGCTGCAAAAAGACATTGCAATATGCCGGTTTCCACTGTTGCAATAGATAATATACACTTTGCAAAACCCTTACATCTTGGTGATATAGCCATTCTTATTTCCAATGTAACTCATGTAGGCAACAGTACTATGGAAGTTAGAGTAAACAGCTATGTAGAAGATCTTGCAACAGGTCACAGATCGCTTGTAAATACAGCATATCTGGTATATGTGGCATTAAAAGATGAAAAGCCGTCCAGGGTGCCAAGGCTTATCCCTGAAACTGATATAGAAAAACGTGAATGGTTTGCAGGAGAAAAACGAAATGAACTAAGAAAATCCCGTAGAAAAGAGGGAATATAATGCAAAACTATATAAGAAGTATCGGCTTTTCCATGTATAAAAAAAAGACGGAAGTACGGGAACTGCTTGATAAAATCCAAAGAGAAAATATAGCCTCTGCAAAGATTATAGTTACTAATGAAAAAGAAAGACTTTGGGAGATACGAAAAGATCTTTCTCCCTCACTAGGACTTTGTATATTCGGTTATTTGGAAAATCTTGGGATATTTATCAGAGAAGGCTATTTTCCATATATAAAGAATACACCGGTAAGCTCCACCGCCAAATGCAGTATAGAAAGACATATAGACAGTACTGTATATTCAGGTATGCTGGATGACAACAGATTGGGTATGTCCTTGATATTCAGACTATCAAACAGCTTTGATTATTTGGATAATATAAATACAAAAATAAAGTCTACGCTGCTTTATGGATTTTGTGCAGACGGAAAGATTTTATTGCCTATAAAAAAGACCTTGGCACAAATGGAAGTTTCAAAGCAAAAGCTTGCTACCAGAAATATGCTTATAGAAGCCGCCAAACTTGGTGATGAAGATGCAATAGATACCTTATCAACAGATGATCTTTTGACATACACAACTTTAAATACAAGAATACAAAACGAAGACCTTTACAGTATAGTGGATACACTTTTTATGCCCTTTGGTATGGAAACTGATATGTACAGCATTATAGGTAATATATTGGATATAGGACAGGAAGAAAATCCTATCACTAAGGAAGCTGTTTTACTTTTGAAGATAGAATCCGGTGATATTATATTTACTGTAGCTATTAAAAAAGATGATCTACAAGGTGAAGCACGTATAGGTAGGCGTTTTAAGGGAAATATATGGTTACATGGAAAAATAAATATTTAATTTGAAAAAGGACTCCCTTTTGGGAGTCCCTTTTTTATACGCAAGTATTATAGATTACCTAGTACCCGTCCGGATACATCACTGTATAACCGATATAATACTCTTTTGCTTTATTTTAGATTACTCGATGATAGATGCAACTCTACCTGAACCTACTGTTCTACCACCCTCACGGATAGCGAATCTAAGACCCTGCTCGCAAGCAACAGGATGGATAAGCTCGATAGTCATCTCTACGTTGTCACCAGGCATGCACATCTCTGTACCTGCAGGAAGGTTACAAACACCTGTAATATCTGTTGTTCTGAAGTAGAACTGTGGACGATAGTTGTTGAAGAATGGTGTATGACGTCCACCCTCGTCCTTTGTAAGAACGTAAACCTGAGCTGTAAACTTCTTATGGCATGTTACTGAACCCGGCTTAGCAAGAACCTGACCTCTCTCGATCTCTGTTCTCTGAACACCTCTAAGAAGTGCACCGATGTTATCTCCGGCCTGAGCCTGATCAAGAAGCTTTCTGAACATCTCGATACCTGTAACAACTGTTGACTTCTTATCCTCATGGATACCAAGGATCTCTACTGTATCGTTAAGGTTAAGTGTACCTCTCTCTACTCTACCTGTAGCAACTGTACCACGACCTGTGATTGTAAATACGTCCTCAACAGGCATAAGGAATGGCTTATCTGTCTCTCTCTCAGGATCAGGAATGTAGCTGTCAACAGCATCCATAAGATCCATGATCTTGTCACCCCAAGGTCCCATCGGATCCTCAAGAGCCTTAAGAGCTGAACCCTGAATAATAGGTGTATCATCACCAGGGAACTCATACTCGTTAAGAAGATCTCTGATCTCCATCTCTACGAGCTCAAGAAGCTCCTCATCGTCAACCATATCACACTTGTTCATGAATACAACGATATATGGAACACCTACCTGTCTTGAAAGAAGGATATGCTCTCTTGTCTGAGCCATAACACCGTCTGTAGCGGCAACTACAAGGATAGCTCCGTCCATCTGTGCAGCACCTGTGATCATGTTCTTTACATAGTCAGCGTGTCCAGGACAGTCAACGTGTGCATAATGTCTCTTCTCTGTCTCATACTCGATATGAGATGTTGAAATTGTGATACCTCTCTCTTTCTCCTCAGGAGCCTTGTCGATCTTATCGAAATCAACGATCTTGTTTGTCTCTGAAGGGAATCTTGTAGCAAGAACCTTAGAGATAGCAGCTGTAAGAGTTGTTTTACCGTGATCTACGTGTCCGATTGTACCAATGTTAGCATGAGGCTTTGTTCTATCAAATTTTGACTTTGCCATTGTTAATTCCTCCTTGAATTAACCATAAAATTAATAGTAAATTTTGTTTTATTATATAGTATTAGCTGAGATTTATCAAGTTAATAAACTTTCTCAACCTAGCTTTTTAAGATTTCTTATCATTAAGAACTTTTTCTTGAACAGACTTTGGAACCTGCTCATATTTATCAAAGAACATAGAGTAGTTTCCACGACCCTGAGTTCTTGAACGAAGGTCTGTTGAGTAACCGAACATCTCTGAAAGTGGAACAAATGCATTTACCTGCTTACCACTTGGGATATCCTCCATACCCTCTATACGACCTCTTCTTGAGTTGATATCACCGATAACATCACCCATGTACTCCTCAGGCATTGTTACTTCAACCTTCATTATAGGCTCAAGAAGTACAGCACCTGCCTTGCTCATAGCATCCTTAAATGCCATAGAACCTGCTATATGGAATGCCATTTCTGATGAATCGACTTCATGGTATGAACCGTCATATACATTTGCATGTACACCGAGTACCGGGAATCCTCCAAGGATACCTGACTTTGTAGCCTCCTCGATACCTTCGCCGACAGCAGGTATATATTCCTTAGGAATAGCACCACCGACAACGGTTGATTCGAACTTGAATGTCTCTTCTCCGTTGGATCCATTGGCTCAAACTTAACTTTACAGTGACCGTACTGACCACGTCCACCTGACTGTCTTGCATACTTAGAATCAACGTCAACCGACTTAGTGAATGTTTCCTTATAAGCAACCTGTGGTGCACCTACATTTGCTTCTACATTAAACTCTCTAAGAAGTCTGTCTACGATAATTTCAAGGTGAAGCTCGCCCATTCCTGATATGATGGTCTGGCCTGTTTCAGTATCTGTCTTAACTCTGAATGTAGGATCTTCCTCAGCCAGCTTAGCAAGTGCATCAATCATCTTTGCCTGACCTGCCTTTGTCTTAGGCTCGATAGCGATATCGATAACCGGCTCAGGGAATTCCATTGACTCGAGTATTACAGGATGCTGTTCGTCACAGATTGTATCACCTGTTGTTGTAAGCTTAAATCCTACAGCAGCTGCGATATCTCCTGAATAAACCTTGTCAATTTCCGTTCTCTTGTTTGCATGCATCTGAAGGATACGACCGACTCTCTCCTTCTTACCCTTTGTAGCGTTGAGTACATATGAACCACCGTTAAGTGTTCCTGAGTAAACTCTGAAATATGCCAACTTTCCTACGAAAGGATCTGTCATAATCTTAAATGCCAAAGCTGAGAAAGGCTCATCATCTGATGAATGTCTCTCAATTTCATTACCGTCAAGGTCAACACCCTTAATTGCAGGGATGTCTGTCGGTGCAGGCATGAATTCAACTATAGCATCAATAAGCTTCTGAATACCTTTGTTACGATAAGCTGTACCGCAACATACAGGTATCGCTCTGTTCTCACAAGTTCCCTTTCTGAGAGCCGCCTTAAGCTGCTCTACTGAAGGTTCCTCACCCTCAAGGTACATCATAGTAAGTTCGTCATCAAGCTCACAAATCTTTTCAACAAGTTCCCCATGGTATAACTCAGCCTCGTCTTTTACCTCATCCGGTATATCAACGATAGATATGTCATCACCCTTGTCGTCATTGTAAATATAAGCTTTCATTTCGAAAAGATCTACAATTCCCTTGAAATCATCTTCTTTTCCGATAGGGATCTGAAGCATGATTGTATTTTTACCAAGTCTTGTGTGGATCTGCTCTACCGCCCCGAAGAAATCAGCTCCCATAACGTCCATCTTATTGATGAATGCCATTCTTGGTACATTGTATGTATCTGCCTGTCTCCAAACATTTTCAGACTGAGGCTCTACACCTTCTTTTGCAGAGAATACACCTACAGCACCGTCAAGTACACGAAGTGATCTCTCTACCTCTACTGTAAAGTCAACGTGTCCCGGAGTATCGATAATGTTTATACGATTTTCCTTCTCACCCGGCTTTATTTTGTTAAATTCCTGTAATGTCCAGTGGCAAGTTGTAGCAGCTGAAGTAATTGTAATACCTCTCTCTGCTTCCTGCTCCATCCAGTCCATTGTAGCAGTACCCTCATGGGTATCACCGATCTTATAATTTACACCAGTATAATATAGGATACGCTCAGTAAGTGTGGTTTTACCGGCATCTATATGAGCCATGATACCAATATTTCTGGTTCTCTCTAATGGATATTCTCTTCCAGCCAATTGGTTTCCTCCTATTAGAATCTATAATGAGCAAATGCCTTATTAGCCTCTGCCATCTTATGCATATCTTCTTTTCTCTTCACTGCAGCACCTGTGTTGTTTGCTGCGTCCATTATCTCATTTGCAAGACGATCGATCTGTGTCTTCTCGCCTCTTTTTCTTGAAAAGAATGTAAGCCATCTAAGAGCAAGAGCTTGTCTTCTCTCAGGTCTTACCTCGATAGGAACCTGATATGTAGCTCCACCGATTCTTCTCGCTTTTACTTCAAGTACAGGCATGATATTGTTCATAGCTTCCTCGAAAACCTCTACAGGATCCTTTCCTGTCTTATCGGAAACCTTATCAAATGCTCCGTACACAATCTTCTGCGCAACACCCTTTTTACCATCTAACATGATAGTGTTTACAAGCTTTGTAACTACCTTGTTATTGTATAAAGGATCTGCTAATACATCTCTTTTTAGTGTATGTCCTTTACGTGGCACGTTTCTTCCCTCCTTAATATTCAATTAGATCTCAGGTACTCGCTTACTGCGTCCTCGTGCCTATATTTTTTGCAACCAACAAAAAATCGGCACCATCTAATTTGAAAGCTTTGCTTTCTCTTTAAAGACTAGCTTTTTTCTTATTTCTTATCTTTTGGTCTCTTAGCACCGTATTTTGAACGGGCCTGTTTTCTATTAGCGACACCTGCTGTATCTAAAGTACCACGAATAATATGGTATCTTGTACCAGGCAAGTCCTTTACTCTACCTCCACGGATAAGCACAACGCTATGCTCCTGAAGGTTATGTCCCTCTCCCGGGATATAGCTTGTTACTTCGATTCCGTTAGAAAGACGAACTCTGGCAATCTTACGAAGAGCTGAGTTAGGCTTCTTAGGTGTTGCAGTCTTAACAGCTGTACAAACTCCTCTTTTCTGTGGTGAAGAGATATCGGTTGACTTCTTATGAAGTGAGTTGAATCCCTTCTGAAGAGCAGGAGCTGTTGACTTTTTAACTGAAGTCTGTCTGCCTTTTCTAACTAACTGGTTAAATGTTGGCATTCCTTTTTCCTCCTTTTTTATTGGTTGCTTTACATTTCTTGTTTTAGTGAACATCATCGCCTATTCACTATATGTGCAAATATCATCGCCTACTTACACAGTATTTTATTCTACTAAAATAAATCTATATTGTCAATTGTATTTAATACGGATAAATATAACTATTTTCTTACAATAGTTACATTTTAAAAATATATATGTTTATTGCATAAACAATAACAAAAGCCCCGGCCTTTTAGCCGGGACTTTCTTAAAGAATTAATCTTCTTTACTCTTTACTTTTACAAAGGCCATCAAAGATAATGTAAGCATCAACAAATATATATATGTATCCGCTCTGTCTTCTGTCTTTGGTACAGGCAGCTTTTCTCTTCCTACCACACTTCCCTGGGCAGCAATCTGTCTGTCTACAGTTGCAGGCTGTGTTGTTGGAGTTTCTACAGGTATCGGGGCAACGATATCTTTCTTTACTCCTGAATCTATAAGCTGTACCACTCTTTCTGCTCTTATATTTGCATTTGAGCTTCCTCCACTACTTGAACCTCCTCTGCTTGAGTTGGATCTTGTTGCTATTGACGGTGTCGCTCTGTTTGGTCTTATTGTGTAATCATTGTTTCTATCTCCCGGTATTGATACATTACTTGGAGTTGCAGGTATCAATGGGTTTGGTATTATGATCACACTTGGATCCTTTAAGTATACATAAGTTACTTCCTGATCCTCTACTCTAAAGATTCCGTCTGTATCTCCTTCCGATCTTAAAGAAGTGATAGCCGTTTATCTCTATTGCACTTGTACTGTATGCTAATCCCAGCTTTCTGCTTCCGTTTAATACATCATCTGCACTTAAGCTTCTTCCTGCAGGATCTACATAATGAATTGTTACATTTCCTGCATTCTTTCTTCTATATACATACACTACTGTCTGCTCATCTTCGCTAAATACCCCGCTTGCATTTGCAGGCATACTTATAAGATCAAGGTTTTCTATTGTTTCTACATCTGTTGTGTATGGAAGGCCAAGCTTTCCGGCTCCCTCTATTACCTTTGGTGTTACCAAGTCTTCTCCGCTTTCCTCATCCACATAGAATACTTTAACGTTTCCTCCGTTCTTTCTTCTATATGTATAAGTTACTGTCTGTGGACTTGATGTTATTACTCCGCTTGCATTTGCAGGCATACTTATAAGGTCATAGTGTGCTATTGCTTTTGCTGTTGTTGTATATGGCAGGCCTGCGTTTTCCACTCCTGATATACTTTCACTGCTTGCAAGCTCTACTCCCGCCTCATCTACATATACAGCTTTTACTTCACCTCCATCCTTTCTCTTATATACATAAGTTACATTCTGAGTTGAAGTTGTATATACTCCGTTCGCATTTGTCGGTAGGCTAAATATCTCATAGTCCGGTATTGTAGCCATACTTGTGCTGTAGGCAAGCCCAAGCTTTCTGCTTCCGTCAAGTACTTCATTTCCTATCAGATCACTTCCGTCATACTTTGATATATGATGGACTATTACATCTCCCGCATTCTTTCTTGCATACTCATAGTTTACTGTCTGGGCTGTGACACTAAATATTCCTGTTGCATTGGCAGGTACTGTTATAAGATCGTATAGATTTATGCTTTCGCTGTTTGTAAAGTATGGTAATCCAAGCTTTCTACTTCCGTTAAGTGTTGTAGAGGCATGTAATACATTTCCTGTTCCAACCTCTATATGATTTACTCTTACATCTCCCGCATCTCTTCTTCTGTACACATATGATACTGTTACATTTGTATTTGAGAAGGTGCCTGACTTATTTGCAGGTAGAGCTACAAGGTCATAGTCCGCAAAACTCTTTACCTCTGTATCATATGGGAGTCCAAGCATTCCGTCTCCGCTTTGTCCTACAGGGGCATGTAGAGCGCTTCCATCTGCTTCATTGGTATATGTTGCTATTACATTTCCTGCATTCTCCCTTTGATATCTATAGGTTACTACTATCTCTGCACCTGACTGATATGTTCCTGTTGCATTTGCAGGCATACCGCCAACAAGCTCATAGTTTGGTAAATCTGTGGCTGTCTTTGCCGATGTTGTATATGCAAGTCCAAGTCTTCCTGTTCCGCTTAATACTTCATCCGGCGCAAGGCTTGCTCCTGTTATTGCATTTATATGCTTTACTCTTACATTTGCTGCATCTTTTCGCTTATATTTGTACTCTACAAGCACATTTCCGACTCCGAAAGTTCCGGATTTATTTGTAGGTACTGCGATTAGATCATAGTTTGCAAATACCTTCTGATCTGTATCATATGCTAATCCAAGCTTATTTGTTCCCAACTGTACTACAGGGGCATGTAATACATCTCCTGTTATATCATCTACATAGGTTGCCGTTACATCACCTGCATCCTGTCTCTTATAAAGATATATTATCTCTACAGGGGTTGCCTGCTCTATATAGCTTCCTGTTACCGACGCCGGAATTCCTGCTACAAGTTCATAGTTTGGCAGTTGGGCTGCTGTCCTTGCTAAGGTTGTATATGGAAGTCCAAGTTTTCCTGTTCCGTCAAGTACCTCATCAGGATGAAGTACTGCATTACTTCCCTGCTCCAGATGCTTTACTATTACATTTGCAGCATTCTTTCTTTTATATACATAGGTTACTGTCTGCTCTGTATTTGTAAAGGTTCCTGTTGCATTTGCAGGATTTGCTGTTAACTCATAGTTTGCTACTGTTTTTGCTACTGTAGTATATGGGAGTCCAAGCTTTCCTGCTCCGTTTTGGGTCTCATCTGCTGTTAAGGTTACATTTGTTCCCTGCTCCACATACTTTGCTACTACATTTCCTGCATCCTTTCTCTTATAGTAATAAGTTATTGTTATCGGTGCTGTAGTATATACTCCATTGTCATTGCTTGGCAGGTTTGTAGTATCAAGATCAAAGTTTGCTATAGTCTCGGCACTCTCTGAATATGGGAGGCCAAGCTTCTTTGTTCCGTCAAGTATCTTATCTGCATGTAACTGCGTATTTGTTCCTGCTTCCAAGTACTTAACCGTTATATTTCCTGCATTCTTTCTTCTATAGTAGTAGTCCACTGTCTGTGGTGCTGCTGTGAAGGTTCCGTTCTTATTTGCCGGTTGGGATACCAACTCATAATTATTTATGGTCTCTTCTGTTGTGGTATATGCCAGTCCAAGCTTATTTGCTCCCGGTTGTACTACTGTGGTTGCAAGCTCTGTGGTTGAGTTCTCCTCATAGTGATGTACTGTCACATCTCCTGCAGCTTTTCTTACATAATAGTAATTTACTGTGGTATCTGTAAGTCCATACTCTCCGTTTGCATTTGTTGGAAGTGGAGTCTCTACCTCATAGAAGTTATCTGTTACAGGGACTGTTGTATATGGTGTACCGTTTGGCTGTCTTGTTGTTACAGTCGGTGAAAGTTCGGTATTATCCTCTCTTTTTATATGCTTACAACAAGATTTGTATACACTGACTTAAGTCCCAAGTTCTTTATTTTACTTGTATTTGTTCTTGTAAGAGGAACTTCAAGTTCCACCCAGTTTACATTTGGTACAGGTACCTGATTTTCCTTCATCTTTGACGGAAGACTTACTGTATTTGTAAAGTCATTTCCTATCATTGTTGCTGTACTTTCATTTAAAGGTCTGATAATATCACCGGCTAAGGTCTCGATATATACCTTATAATCACCCTCTGTGCTTATCTTATCTTTAAATGTATAGTTTCCGTCATTATCTGTAAGTATTGTATCTATGACTGTTTCAACACCACCGTCTACCTTTACAAGTCTTACAGGTCTGTTTACCGCTACAATATCTCCTGCATTGAAGCTTCCGTTTTCATCTACATCATAGTATGCCTTACCCGGCTATGATGTATTTATTTATGGTAACCTTTGAAATAAGTGACTCTGAAGCGCCGTTTAGGTTGTTTCCATACCATGAAGCCACTGAGTTATTTGCACTTGAACCTGCTTCAAGTTCCTTAGTCTCAGGTATCTTCACTCTATAAGTGAATACATCTGTACTTCCCGGAACCAGCTGATAAGAAGTATTCATCACAGCCTTAAACATAGTAACGCTTGACCAGTCTGCTATAGCTCCTGCCTGCACCCAGTTGGCTGCCGCATTGGCTTCTATTGTTCCTGCAGGTGCATCGGTAGAATAGTAAACTGTATATCCTGCAGGTGCAGTTACAGGTCCTTGCAAGATAGGATACATCTTTGAGCCTCTGGATATATAGTTTCCATGCTCATCCTTTACTATTTCCTTATCATTTTCATATGGGAATATATCCATTACATTGAGCTGTCTCGCATTATCTATGGAGTTATTCCAAGCTGATAATTTGTACTCTACTATATCTCCGCTCTCTGCATTGATAGCTGCACTATAGTTTGTTTCTGTAGTAAGCTTTTGCCTCTTTGTTAAGATAACTGCCCTTGGTGGTATAAAGTTAAACTTAAAACTCTGGTATGAAAGTCTATCTGTGGTACTTCCGTTATTATTAGCATCGTACTTATCAAGGAAGTCCACAGTTGCACTAGAATATACTGTATTTGGAGCATATCCGCTTGCATCGGTTGAGTTATTATCCCAACTAAGGAATGCTTCTACAGTATGCTCACCCTCTTCAAGACTTGTGGTAGGTTTAAAATCTATATATAATCTATCCACTCCCCAAGCCTCACCTTTTGGATAAGTAAAATTATCCAAATCAAACACATAGGCAGTTTTTCCGGTACCCTTATAATTATCCACTCTCTGTGGTGTGGTATTTAGGGTAAATCTATATTGAGCCTGATATGGATGGTGCAATGCACTGTCAAACTCCAGCTCCGGATCAACCAGGAATATAAGTTTACCGTTTTGTACGGTTCTCTCTGTCCCAAGAGATGAATAATATGTCGGAACCACATGATAACGTATGGTATCTCCCAGTTGTGCGTTTGTAACTGACGGATTTCCCTGAATGTTTTGAGAATGCTTATCCAATCTCAACTGTGCCATATCATTCTTATAATGTCTTCTGACAAGAGTTTCTCTTATTACAGAACCTGTATTTGATAAAGCATATGCCCTATTGTACACAGTATAATTCTGTCCTATTGCCAACTTGTTTTCTATAGTTGTGACAACAGGTGCTGTAAGCTTGGACTCTACAAAAAGTCCGAGAGCGTTTTCTGCATAGCCTGATACAGTTATTTCATCATCAAAGTCAAGTCTTATAGCTTTATAATGCTTAGCTGTCATACTATGCTCTGTATTCCATGCAAAAAATCCATTTGTATCTGTTACAGGAGTATAATTTATATTTGTAGCAATTACCTCTTCGCTGTCATCATCATTGATTCCTATAAGTTTATTGTGATTTAGCTTTGCCAAATTTGCCGCATCAAATCTGTCTTCCCAGACTCTGATGCCATAGCCTGTAAAGTCTATATTTACACTTGGTACATCTTTTATAGACTTAAACTTTGTTGTAGAACCTGTTACAGGCGTAGCACCCCAATACTGTGCTACATTGATTATCCATTTATCCTTACCGCCATTATCACCTAAATGTACATATTTATCTCCGGTTACAACCGCCTTTGTCTGACCGTTCTCTGTTACCTCAGGAAATATATTTCTCTTATACATATAGAGCTTCGGAGCATACCAGTAAGCTTTATAAACAAATGACTTTCTCTCTGTACTCATATCCACACTGCCGTCATCATTTATAAGATATGTAGTCTGAGGTATACTAAGTCTTGTATAATTTGTTCCGTTTACACTCTGTGTACCGTTATACTTTGCAGTAAACTTTAATAAATAGCTTAATGCACCTACATTCATAGTTACATCCTGTGTAATGGTATGATTTACCGGATCATAGGTCCAGTCTGCATTATCCGGTAGACTTGGATCCCATACTATGCTTGACGGCAATGTCAAAACAGTTCTTTTCTTTCTCCTGTCCACACCATAATTATTACCATCTATCTCTGTATCATGTATATGCTTTGTACCGTTTTGTGCATATGAATACCATGTATCTGTAAATCCGTTCTTTATATGTGTATGGCTTGCATCTGTCTCATCATCCGATACTACTACATTGGTATCTGTACCACCCTTACTCCATCCGCTTATCGTACCGTTATCCTGACTGTTTATACCCATAACATAGGTTTCTGCAGCGACTTGCTTTGTATCATTTGCAAGTTCTACTCCATCCTTTGTGAAAAGTCTTGTCTCTATAGTAGCTGTCTCACCCTTTGCAAACTTACCGTTTATCATGGTTGCTCTGAAAGGATTTGATACCATCGGTCCCGGTGCCAGTAAGTTATATGTAACTTTTATTTTCCAATATGTAGCATCCCATGTCACGGACACATTCTTTATAGTAGGAGAGCCTGAGACATCTGTTACTCTTGGCTGATTGAACTCACTTCTTTTTAAAGTTATTATTGAATACGGTTCCGTATAAGTATCACTTGATACAGTTACATTCAAATAATACGATTCCGGCTTTCCCGGGAAGAGAAGTAGTTTGAGTTCCCTCCACATACGATATATTCGTAGTAGCGGAAGTTCCACCACCCATTGCCAATGCTTCAATGGCGAAGAATTTCGACATAAAAACCAGAATCATTAATACCGTAAATAATATTATATTTACTTTTTTACTAATTCTAAACAAGATACACCTCCATAATTTTTTCTTTTATCACTCTATATTTTCGTATCAACAAGTCTAAATACCGAGTCTTTTTGCATCAAATAAAGAGCTACATTTTCATAAATATGCTTATAGTATGTAACTCTTTAAAAACACTTCTTTACTTATATAGCATAACATTTTTAAAGACTTTAATTCTATGTTTTTCTTTTTCGTTTCATTAATTTTTGGCAAATCGCATTATTTATAAAAAAACCTCAAATATTTTTTTATTCGAGGTTTTTATAAATAATCATATAATATTTTTTTGTGATAATTTTTCTATTTTTGCATTTATATAATACTGAAAGTTTTTTTATCAAATCAATATTCATCTTTACATTGGTGTACCTAACAATTTTATTTTCAATATTAATCATATTATTAAACATTGAACTTCATTATTGACATTTAGTTTTATAATTATATACTTAAATTACTAAGTAAACTTACTAAGTGATTTGAAGGAGTTTTGATTATGAATAAGAATAAAACTGTTACTTGTTCCTTTTCTATGGATAGAGACCTTTATAATGCCTTTAAAAGTGTCATTACCGGAAACGGCGAAAATGTAAAGGGTAATTTAATACGATATATGCAGAGCGTTATCAACTATAGCATACCAAATGCAGAAACAATCGCTGCCATTGAAGAAGTTCAAAAAATGAAGTCCGATCCCACAATCGGAAAAACTTATAACAATGTTGATGAAATGATGAGTTGATTTTATACCTTACAAGAACAGGAACCCATAGTGATTTATTCTAACATTAAAATATAAATGAGCCTCGATGTTTCCATCGGGACTCATTTTTTGATTTAGTCTTTCTTATTCTTTACCTTTGTAAAGGCCATTAAAGATATTATAAGCATCAACAGATACATATATGTATTATTTCTGTCTTCTGTCTTTGGTACAGGTAGCTTTTCTCTTCCTACCACACTTCCCTGGGCAACAACCTGTCTGTCTACGGTTGCAGGCTGTGATGTCGGAGCTTCTACAGGTATCGGGGCAACGATATCTTTCTTTACTCCTGAATCTATAAGCTGTACCACTCTTTCTGCTCTTATATTTGTATTTGAGCTTCCTCCGCTACTTGAACCTCCTCTGCTTGAGTTGGATCTTGTTGCTATTGACGGTGTCGCTCTGTTTGGTCTTATTGTGTAATCATTGTTTCTATCTCCCGGTATTGATACATTACTTGGAGTTGCAGGTATCAATGGGTTTGGTATTATGATCACACTTGGATCCTTTAAGTATACATACCTTACTTCCTGATCCTCTACTCTAAAGATTCCGTCTGTATCTCCTTCCGATCTTAAGAAGTGATAGCCGTTTATCTCTATTGCACTTGTACTGTATGCTAATCCCAGCTTTCTGCTTCCGTTTAATACATCATCTGCACTTAAGCTTCTTCCTGCAGGATCTACATAATGAATTGTTACATTTCCTGCATTCTTTCTTCTATATACATACACTACTGTCTGCTCATCTTCAATAAATACCCCGCTTGCATTTGCAGGCATACTTATAAGATCAAGGTTTTCTATTGTTTCTACATCTGTTGTGTATGGAAGGCCAAGCTTTCCGGCTCCCTCTATTACCTTTTGGTGTTACCAAGTCTTCTCCGCTTTCCTCATCCACATAGAATACTTTTTACGTTTCCTCCGTTCTTTCTTCTATATGTATATGTTACTGTCTGCGGACTTGATGTTATTACTCCGCCTGCATTTGCAGGCATACTTATAAGATCATAGTGAGCTATTGTCTTTGCTGTTGTTGTATATGGGAGGCCTGCATTTTCAACCCCTGATATACTTTCACTGCTTGCAAGCTCTACTCCCGCCTCATCTACATATACAGCTTTTACTTCTCCTCCATCCCTTCTCTTATATACATATGTTACATTCTGGGTTGAAGTTGTATATACTCCGTTCGCATTTGTCGGTAGGCTAAATATCTCATAGTCCGGTATTGTAGCCATACTTGTGCTGTAGGCAAGGCCAAGCTTTCTGCTTCCGTCAAGTATTTCATTTCCTATCAGATCACTTCCGTCATACTTTGATATATGATGGACTATTACATCTCCCGCATTCTTTCTTGCATACTCATAGTTTACTGTCTGGGCTGTGACACTAAATATTCCTGTTGCATTTGCAGGTACTGTTATAAGATCGTATAGATTTATGCTTTCGCTGTTTGTAAAGTATGGTAATCCAAGCTTTCTGCTTCCGTTAAGTGTTGTAGAGGCATGTAATACATTTCCTGTTCCAACCTCTATATGATTTACAGTTACATCTGCGGCATCTCTTCTTCTGTATACATATGATACTGTTACATTTGTATTTGAGAAGGTGCCTGCTTTGTTTGCAGGTAGAGCTACCAAGTCATAGTCTGCAAAACTCTTTACCTCTGTATCATATGGGAGTCCAAGCATTCCGTCTCCGCTTTGTCCTACAGGGGCATGTAGCACGCTTCCATCCGCTTCATCGGTATATGTTGCTATTACATTTCCCGCATTCTCTCTTTGATATCTATAGGTTACTACTATCTCTGCTCCTGAACTGTATGTTCCGGTTGCATTTGCAGGCATACCGCCAACAAGCTCATAGTTTGGCAGATCTGTAGCTGTCTTTGCCGCTGTTGTATAAGCGAGTCCAAGCTTTCCTGTTCCGCTTAATACTTCATCAGGGGCAAGGCTTGCTCCTGTTATTGCATTTATATGCTTTACTCTTACATTTGCTGCATCTTTTCGCTTATATTTGTATTCTACCAATACAGGAGTTATAGTAAATGTTCCACTCTTATTTGTAGGTACTGCGATTAGATCATAGTTTGCAAATACCTTCTGATCTGTATCATATGCTAATCCAAGCTTATTTGTTCCTGACTGTACTACAGGGGCATGAAGTATATCACCTGTTATATCATCTACATAGGTAGCTGTTACATTTCCGGCATCCTGTCTCTTGTATACATAAACTATCTCTACAGGGGTTGCCTGCTCTATAAAGTTTCCATTTACTGTGCTTGCTCCTGATACCAGATCATAGTTTGGTAACTGGGCTGCTGTTCTTGCCGCTGTTGTATATGGCAGTCCAAGCTTTCCTGTTCCATCAAGTACCTCATCCGGATGAAGCACCGCATTACTTCCTTGCTCTAAGTGCTTTACTACTACATTGGCTGCATTCTTTCTTCTATATATATAGTTTACTGTTTGCTCTGTTGTAGTAAAGGTTCCTGTTGCATTTGCCGGATTTGCCGTTAACTCGTAGTTTGTTATATTCTTTGCTACTGTTGTATATGCAAGTCCAAGCTTTCCTGCTCCGTTTGGGTCTCATCTACTGTTAAGGATACATTTGTTCCCTGCTCCACATACTTTGCTACTACATTTCCTGCATCCTTTCTCTTATAGTAATAAGTTATTGTTATCGGTGCTGTAGTATATACTCCATTGTCATTGCTTGGCAGGTTTGTAGTATCAAGATCAAAGTTTGCTATATTCTCTGCACTCTCTGAATATGGGAGGCCAAGCTTCTTTGTTCCGTCAAGTATCTTATCTGCATGTAACTGCGTATTTGTTCCTGCTTCCAAGTACTTAACCGTTATATTTCCTGCATTCTTTCTTCTATAGTAGTAATCCACTGTCTGTGGTGCCACTGTGAAGGTTCCGTTCTTATTTGCCCCGGTTGGGCTACCAGATCATAATTATTTATGGTTTCCTCATTTGTAGTGTATGTCAGTCCGAGCTTATTCGCTCCCGGCTGTACTACTGTTGTCGCTAGCTCTGTTGTAGTGTTCTCCTCATAGTGATGCACTGTCACATCTCCCGCAGCCTTTCTTACATAGTAGTAAGTTACTGTGGTATCTGTAAGTCCATACTCCCCGGTTGCATTTGTTGGAAGTGGAGTCTCTGCCTCATAGAAGTTATCTGTTACCGGGGCTGTTGTATATGGTGTGCCGTTTGGCTGTCTTGTTGTTGTAGCTGGTGAAAGGTCGGTATTATCCTCCCTCTTTATATGCTTTACAACTAGATTTGTATATACTGACTTAAGTCCCAAGTTCTTTATTTTACTTGTATTTGTTCTTGTAAGGGGAACTTCAAGTTCTACCCAGTTTACATTTGGTACAGGTACCTGATTTCCTTCATCTTTGACGGAAGACTTACTGTGTTTGTAAAGTCATTTCCTATCATTGTTGCTGTACTTGCATTTAAAGGTCTGATAATATCTCCGTCTAAGGTCTCTATATATACCTTATAATCACCCTCTGTACTTATCTTATCTTTAAATGTATAGTTTCCGTCATTGTCTGTAAGTATTGTATCTATAACAGTCTCAACACCACCGTCTACCTTTACAAGTCTTACAGGTCTGTTTGCCGCTACAATATCTCCTGTATTGAAGCTTCCGTTTTCATCTACATCATAGTATGCCTTACCGGCTATGATGTATTTATTTATTCCTATTTTTGATATGACAGACTCGGAAGCACCGTCAAGATTATTTCCATACCATGAAGCCACCGAGTTATTGGCTGTATCACCTGCCTCTAATGTTTTAGTATCAGGTATCTTTACATTATATGTAAATGCATCTGTATTACCCGGAGTTAGGGCATACCCTGTATTCATCACAGCCTTAAACATAGTAACACTTGACCAGTCTGTGATAGCACCTGCCTGCACCCAGTTGGCTGCCGCATTTGCCTCTATTGTTCCCGCAGGTGCATCTGTAGAATAGTAAACTGTATAGCCTGCAGGTGCACTTACAGGGCCTTGCAAGATAGGATACATCTTTGAGCCTCTGTTTACATAGTTTCCCGCCTCATCCTTTACTATTGCCTTATCATTTGCATATGGGAATATATCCATTATGTTTAGTGCTGTAGCATTATCTATTGAATTATTCCATGCAGTTATTGTATTCTACAATATCATCAGTTTCAGCCTTTATTGCACTTTGATACTGCGTCTCTGTAGTTATCTTTTGTTTTTTATTTAAAATAACAGCTCTTGGTGGTATAAAGTTAAACTTAAAGCTCAGATATGAAAGTCTATCTGTGGTACTTCCATTATTATTAGCATCATACTTATCAAGAAAATCTGTCGGTGCATTTGAGTATACTGTATTTGGATCAATACCTCTTGCATCACTTGAAGCATTATCCCAGCTAAGGAATGATTCTACAGTATGCTCACCTTCACTAAGTGAGGCTGTAGGCTTAAAGTAAAAAAGCAATCTGTCCCAACCGTCATATCTGTCATTTGTTTTTGGCAATACAAAGTTTTCCAGCTTGAAAACATATGCAGTCTTTCCTGTACCCTTGTAATCATATATTACTTCCGGATTTGTATTTAAAGTTAATCTGTAAGCCGCCTGGTATGTGTGATGAACAGCATGATCAAATACAAATTCGGGATCTACAAGGAATATAAGTTTTGCATTATCTACATTTCTTTCAGTTCCCAGATATGAATTGTATCGTGGAACCACATGGTAGTATACTTCATCACCGAGTTGAACATTTGTCATTGACGAATTATTGTTTACATTTTGAGAATGCTTTTCAAGTTTGATATATGCATAATCAGGTGCATAGTAATTTCTTACTATATGAGATCCTATCTCATTTCCTTCATTTGAATATACTTTAGCTGTATTATATGTTATATCATTATTTCCTGCAGCAAGTTTTGTTTCTATTCTTGAGATAAGAGCAGGGGTATGTTTTGTTTCTACAAACAATCCAAGAGCCTGTTCTGCATAACCTGAAATAGTTATTTCATCATCAAACTCAAGTCTGATAGATTTATAATGTTTTTCTGTTATATTATGATCTGTATCCCATTTAAAGAAAGAATTTCTGTCATTAGCGGCAGTGTAATTTATATTTGTAGCGATAACTTCTTCACTGCCGTCATCATTTACACCTATAAGTTTATTGTGATTCAACTTTGCAAGATTTGCCGCGTCAAATCTGTCTTCCCAAACTCTAAGACCGTATCCTTTGAATATTACAGGATCTACAGGTAGATCAGCTATAGACTTGAATTTTACTGTTGAACCTGTAACTGTAAGATTTCCCCAGTACTGTGCTACATCTATAAGATATTTATTTACTCCACCGTTTCCGTTTAGATGTACATAGTTATCACCGCTTAATGAAGGATTTCCATCAGGCTTTGTAGGGAATACCATATACTTATATACAAACAGTTTCTGAACATACTTATAAGTTTTATAAACTTTTGATTTTCTCTCTGTACTAAGATCCGCAGTTCCGTCATCATTTACAAGATAATTGGTCTGTGGGAATTCAAGTCTTGTCCATGTAGTCTTATTTACAGGCTGTGTTCCATTGAATTTAACACTAAATTCCTGGAAGAAATTCTGCCTTTTATTTCTTGGTACATCTATTGAAATAGTATGATCCGCAGCATTATATGTCCAATCTGCATTATTGGGAAGACTTGGATCCCATACCACACTTGAAGGTAAGTTTATTATTGTTCTTACATTTCTTCTGTCTATACCATAAGAGCTGCTTGTTACTTCTGTATCTGTAGTATTCTTTGTACCGTTGTATATGAGAGCCTTAACTCCGTCTGTAACACCCGCACTTATAAGTGTATGATTTGCATTAGTCTCATCATCCGATACAAGCCTTTCTCCGGATCCACCCCATCCATTGATAACTCCGTCATCAGCTCCCGGTACACCTGCTACATTTGTAGCGGCAGTAAATTGATTTGCAGATGAAGCTATCAAAACATCATCTTTTGAGAATAACTTAGTATCTATATTAAAGTTTTCACCATTTGCAAATACATGCAAAAGTCCGACTCTAAAAGGATTTGATATTGCAGGACCTGCAGTCAACATATTATATGTAACCTTTATTTTCCAATGTGTTGCATCCCATGTTACAGAAACATTCTTAATGGTGGAAGAGCCTGATACATCCTGAACCTTGGGTTGTACAAACTTTTGTCTGTCCAGGTATATTATGGAATATGGCTCTATATAAGTGCCTGCCGCTCCCGACAATCCGGCACTTAAATAAAATGATTCCTGTTTACCTGTAAAAGTAGCAGTAGTAGCCGGATCTACATACGTTATATTTGTATTAGCCGATCCACCGGCTCCCGTAGCCCATGACTTAAAACTATATATGCCAAATATTGCAAAAAGCATTGACAATATTGCAACTAAAAAGATTCTTGCTTTATTTCCCTTCATCTCAAACATTTCTTTCTCCCAAAATTATATACTAATGTAAAAACAATTATTTAAATAATAATTTTCATAAAAACTTCGCTTAATATTTCTTTAAACAAAAAATATACAAGTGTATATTATCATCTTATTATTACAAATACCAGTGAATATACCTTTATTTAAAAAAACTTTGAATACATGCCACATATTATGAAAAAAAATTATTTATATTATCTAAAAATTAATATCAAACAAATGGTGTTATTTTTTTAACAAAAAGTCATTTTATTTAAAATGTCAACCTATCTTTATTTTTAGGTTGACATTTATTTGCTTTTATAATATTATTCTATTGTATTTTTATTTTTTTACAGTAGGAGATTTTTTTATGGCAAAGACTATTACAATAAAAAAAATGGCCATAGTATCGCTTATGACAGCTATACTATGTATTTTATCACCTATTTCCGTACCTATATTTATAAGTCCGGTACCTATTTCTTTAGGTGTACTTGCAATTTATTTGACTGCATATGTACTTGAACCTGTGGAAGCACTTATATCAGTAGTTATCTTTTTATTACTTGGTATATTCGGTTTACCTGTCTTTTCAGGATATTCAGGCGGTATAGGAAAAGTACTCGGACCTACAGGTGGATATATTATCGGATTTTTATTTACCGTATATGCAAGTTCTGTTTTTATTCATTTAAAGAAGGGTATTGCCTTTGATATTATAGGTATGATTATCGGACTTGGAATTTGTTATTTCCTTGGTACAATGTGGTTTTCATTACAACAGGGAAAGGGCTTTATAGCTTCACTATTATTATGCGTAGTACCGTTCTTAATAGGAGATGCAATAAAAATAGCTATTGCCGCTATTATCGGACCTGAAATAAGTAAAAGATTAAATAAAGCAAATATATAAAAATAAGGCTATGAAAGTTGATTTTCATAGCCTTTTATTTATCTTTCTCTGTAGCCTAAAGCCTGTTCCAATACTATTTTTTCTTCATCTGTAAGTACCTGATCTGTCTGACCGTTTTCAACTATTTTTATATAATTAAAAGTAGTCTCTCTGGAGTGAATGCTGTTTATTATATATCCTGAATTTCTGTAATCTAAAAGACAGAGTGCAAAACTTAATTTTCCACCCATTCCTTCAAATGCATCATATTTTAATATCCCTATTTTTTGCAGACAGTTTCTTTCGAGTCTATTCAACTCCCTGATAGCATCTCTGTTTAATCTGCTTTCACTTTTTAAACTACGGATATCTTTTCTGAGTAGTATTATAATATCCTCAAGATTCTTTGCAGATTTACCGGCCATAAAATTATCGTAGCACTTAAAAAGTCTTCTGTATTTTACTCTATGTCTTACCATAGATACAAATAATATGAAGTTAAAAATAGCCACCACCAGGATAAAGCCAAACAAAACCCTATTATCAATTGTCAAATTTACCATCTTTTTATCCTAATGTCTTAAAAATATCCATTATTCTATCAAGCTCTACTTGAGAATAATATTCTATTTCAATTCTTCCCTTATTTTTATCTTTCTGGTTTATATGTACCTTGGTTCCAAGAACACCCTGAATGCTGTCTTCATACTCCTTATAAAATAAAGATAAATCTCTTGCAGTATCATCATCCCCCTTACTTAACTCTTCAAGATCCACCTTTTTCTTTTTTGATAAAGCCTTTGCGGCTTTTTCAGTATCTCTTACACTGAGACTTCTCTTAATTATATCCAGAGCAAGCAATTCTCTTTTTCCTTCATCCTCAAGACTTAACAAAGCCCTTGCATGTCCTGAAGATATCTGGCCGTCAATCATATACTGCTGTATATTTTTACTGAGTTTTAAAAGCCTTAGAGAGTTGGTAATAGTAGAGCGGTTTTTTGCAACCTTATCTGATAATTCTTCTTGAGTTAAATTATATTCCTCAATCAAACTTTTATATGCTAAAGCTTCTTCAATAGGATTCAAATCAGTTCTCTGAATATTCTCTATAATAGCAATTTCCTTAGCCTTTTGCTCATCATAATCTCTGACAACAACCGGAACTTCTGAAAGTCCTGCCGCCTGTGCGGCTCTCCATCTTCTTTCACCTGCAACTATTTCATATCTGTTTCCTACTTTTTTTACCAAAATAGGTTGTAATACTCCATATTGTTTCACTGAATTTGCAAGTTCATCAAGGCTTTCCTTATCAAACATCTTTCTTGGCTGATTTCTGTTTGGCTCCACCAATGAGATTTTTACCATTAACTCACCGGCGCCTTTACCTGCATCTTCTTCTATATTTTTGTCAGCTGTTTCGTCAATTGCCGCTTTGGTTCCATTAATATTTCTAAGAAGAGCATCCGCTCCCTTTCCAAGTGCCATTCTCTTTGCCATTTTTACCTCCCACTTTTGCTTAGTACTTCTGATGCCAACATTCTATATGCCTGTGCTCCGGTTGAAGTAGTGTCATATTCTGTTATTGGCATACCAAAGCTGGGAGCCTCCGCCAATTTAACATTTCTCGGTATTATGGTTTCAAAAATATTCTCATCGGAAATAACACTCTTAACACCTTCTATAACCTGTCCACTTAAGTTATTTCTGGCATCATACATTGTAAATACAATACCTTCAATTTCAAGAGTAGGATTCAGTCTTTCTCTGATAAGATTTACAGTTCTAAGCATCTGGTTTAATCCTTCAAGAGCGTAGTATTCGCATTGAATAGGAATAATCACACTGTCTGATGCCATAAAAGCATTTATAGTCAAAAGACTCAAGCTTGGCGGACAGTCAATCAATATATAATCATACTGCTTATATATTTCACCTATTTTTCTTCTTAAAGTTCTTTCTCTATCTTCAAGTTCCAAAAGCTCGATTTCCGCACCTGATAAATCCACATTACTTGGAATTATATCCAGATTTTCCACTTCAGTATTTAATATAGCATCATTTATATCTTCATCACCTATAATAACCTCATATATGGTCTTTTCTGTATTTAATTTATCTATTCCAAGTCCACTTGATAAATTTCCCTGTGGATCAAAATCTATTGCTAAAACACTTTGTCCTGCCTCTGCTAAAGCTGCTGAAAGATTAACAGCAGTAGTAGTTTTTCCTACACCACCTTTTTGATTTGCAAATGAAATAATTTTTGTCATAATATTATTCAAGCAATTGCTTGTCCTTTCTATATTTATGTTTCCCGTGAAACATTCTTATTTTAATTCTTTCCGTCCTTAAATCAATCTGGAAACAGCTGTATATTTCCCTATTTTTATTGGACTACCCCATAATATCTTTTTAAATAAATGTTTCCCGTGAAACATTAGCTATAGATATATATTCAGCGCTTTTTATGAATTCTTTTTCATTCTCTATATGAGGATATTTATTAGATTCATCTATTATCACAGTTTCAATAGCAGGATTTATCTTCATATATTCTTTGGTTATATCAGAAGACTCCTTATTATATCTGCCTTCAAATATAATAATACTGTTATCTATTTGAGATAATTCAAATTTTATATTTTTTTCTTGGTATAGAAACATACCAGACTCGAATATAAGGATTTTTGGAGACAAACCTCTATGAGCAGCCTCATAACATTTATCCAACATATCATCCGTAAATTTTTCTTTTTTATAGAAGTACGGTTTTATATTATGTTTTATATTAAGTTTATATACTGCAATATTATATAGTAGAGTCCCTAAAATTGATGTACTGAGTATTGCCTTATAGGTTCTGGCTCTTTTTCCCGGTATAAGATAACCGTTTGAGATTTTTTCCGGCGATACAAGTATTATTTTCTCAAATAATGTATTGTCATTATCGCATGCTGAAATAACAAATGAAGAACTGTTTCCACTGGTTATTACAGTTGTCCTTTTGCCTATAACTACCTTTATAAAATCCGAGATCAACTGGGAAAATATATGATTTGTATATGTCATAAAAGGCTTTTCAGAAAGTCCACAACCCAGCAAATCAATAGTATATACCGTATGTGTTTTTGCAAGATTATCTATTACCTTGAACCATTCCTCTGATGACGATGCCACCTCTAAGGAATGCACAAGCAGAATAGGATTACCATGTCCTTTTTTTCTGTACTTTATATTTCCAAATCTCCATTCAAATTCTCTTGTTTTTTCTTTTTCAAGGAGATTTTTAGATACTGCATGCATTTTTGTGATTTTATTTAATAATGATACACCTATCAATGTAGAGGATGAAATCACCATAGCAGTTAAAATTTTTTTAGGTATTTTTTCACTGTTTAAACCCCTTATTTTTATAGAGTAATATAAGTAATTTTAAATATTTACGAACTTATATTCATCCGATATATAATTACTTTTTATATTCTATCATACTAGTATTTTTCTAATCAATGCGATACAGACAAAATAAAATTATTATTTTTTTCAATGTTTCATGTGAAACATTGCTTTGTTTCACACAACGAATTGTTTGATTATTTATAATTATATATCAGCAGTTCTATATAAATCTATATTTACTTATATAACTGTAATTTGCTCATGTTAAAAAAATACATTGTTATAATAATATATGCATATTAAAAAAATCCATACAGTACAATGTTTCACATGAAACATTACTGTATGGATAAAACACATGTTTCATGTGAAACATATATTTACTTTATAGGTTCCTTGGTCGGTAAACCGGCTTTTCTGGGATATTTGTTAGGTGTAGATTTGATTTTCTTTATATCAAGTAAAATCCTTTCACCATATTCGCCCAACTCAAACTTTTCAATATTTCCTGTTTCTCCACCCAGCACTTTTATTGCCTTTTGTGCTTCGACTATTTCTACTTCATATCCTTTTGATTTGTATGATATAAAACTTCCGCCAATCTTTACCAGAGGTAAACAATATTCTGAAAGTGATGCCAGATTTGCAACAGCTCTGGATACACATATATCAAATTTCTCTCTGTAATCTTTATTTCTGTCTATATCCTCAGCTCTTGAATGTATTGCATCAACATTTTTAATATCCAAAACATCACAGGTTTCTTTTATAAATTTAATTCTCTTATTCAGACTGTCTATCAGGGTTAAATTCAAATTTGGATATACTATAGCCAAAGGTATGCCGGGAAAACCTGCACCTGTTCCAAGATCTGCTATATTATAGTTATTACCGTCAAGGTCTTTTACTATTTTTTCCAAAGCAATACTGTCTATAAAATGCTTATATGTAAACTCCTTAATTTCTGTTATTGAAGTAAGATTCATAACTTTATTTTTCTCGACCAAAATCTCATAGAATTTATACAGCTTTTTCTTTTTTTCATAAGATATATCTACATCCAAAAATATTACTTTCTGATAAGTATTTTTACCATATCATTATACATTCTTTTTCTCCTTATAGGTCTCTAAATATACCAATAATACGGTTATATCTGCAGGTGATACTCCCGATATTCTTGATGCCTGACCGATAGAGCTTGGTCTTACTTTACTTAACTTTTGTACCGCCTCTATTCTAAGACTGTTTACATTATTATAATCTATATCTACAGGTATTTTCTTGTTTTCAAGTTTTTTAAACTGCTTTACCTGTGATTCCTGCCTTTTTATATAGCCCTCATATTTTATATTTATATTTACCTGATCTCTAACTTCTTTTCTTAGTTCTTTTCTGTCTTCATCAAGTTCTTTTGTAAGATCGTAATTTAACTCAGGTCTTCTTATTATTTCTGCCAAGTTTGCTGAAGTTTGAAGCGGTGTAGATCCGTTTCTTACTAAAAATTCCTGTACTTTGAAATTCGCTCCTATATGTATATTTTTGAGTCTTTCTATTTCTTCATCTATCTGTTTTTCTTTTTCCAGAAGCCTTTGATATCTTTCCTCAGATATAAGTCCTACTTCATAGCCTATTTTTGAAAGTCTGATATCAGCGTTATCCTGTCTTAAAAGAAGTCTGTATTCAGATCTTGATGTCATCATTCTATACGGCTCATGACTTTCTTTTGTAACAAGATCATCTATAAGCACGCCTATATATCCTTGATCTCTACCTATTACAACCGGTTCTTTTCCCATAACTTTCATGGCTGCATTTATACCTGCCATAAGTCCTTGAACCGCAGCCTCTTCATAGCCTGAACTGCCGTTAAACTGACCTGCTGCAAAAAGACCTTCAATAGCCCTAAACTCCAAACTGTCTTTTAGCTGTCTGGCATCTATACAATCATATTCAATTGCATATCCGTTTCTTACTATTTCTGCATTTTCAAAACCTTCTATACTTCTGATCATAGCATACTGTACATCCTCAGGCAGAGAACTTGACAGTCCTGACAGATACATTTCATTTGTATAAAGTCCTTCCGGCTCTACAAAAATCTGATGTCTATCCTTTTCAGGAAATTTTACAACCTTATCCTCTATAGAAGGGCAATATCTTGGGCCTGTTCCTTTTATAGCACCTGAAAAAAGTGGTGATCTGTCTATATTTTCTCTTATTATTTCATGAGTCTTTTCACCTGTATATGCAAGATAGCATTTTACCTGTTCTTTTTGTATACTGTCAGGATCGGTTTCAAAAGAGAAAGGTACTACCGGATCATCTCCATATTGCTCCTGCATTACACTGTAATCTATAGTTCTGCCGTCAACTCTGGCAGGAGTACCTGTTTTAAATCTGTTTAAATCTATACCATATTCTAAAAGAGAGGATGTGAGATGATTTGCCGATTTTAGACCGTTCGGTCCTGTATATTCAGCCACCTCTCCATATATACATCTTGCATTCAAATATGTACCTGTCGCCAAAATAACCGCTTTAGCGGTATACTTACTTCCTGATACGGTTTCAACACCTTTACATATATTATCCTCAATTATAAGCTTTGTTATCTCTTTTTGACATATAGTAAGATTTGGAGTGTTCTCCAAGGTTTTTCTCATTTCTTTGGAATATTCCTGCTTGTCAGCCTGCGCTCTGAGAGAGTGCACTGCAGGACCTTTTGATGCATTCAACATCTTAGACTGTATAAATGTTTTATCAATACATTTTCCCATTTCTCCGCCAAGTGCATCAAGTTCTCTTACAAGGTGTCCTTTAGAACTCCCACCTATATTTGGATTACATGGCATCAAAGCTATGGAATCCACGCTTACTGTAAATATTACAGTCTTTAGTCCAAGTCTTGCACTTGCAAGTGCCGCCTCACATCCTGCATGACCTGCTCCAACTACTACAATATCATATGCTTTTTCTATTATATTCATTAATTACCTCTATTTAATTGTATACAATTATATTACTTGCCCATACAGAACTTTGAGAATATTTCATTTACAACATCATCATCCACTGTTTCACCTATTATCTCACCCAATGCTTCATAGGCATTCAAAAGATCTATTGTAAAGAAGTCCTCTTCATATCCTTCTTCGATACTTGAAAGACACATTTCCAAAGATTCCGATACTTCATTTATTATTTCCTGATGTCTTATATTTGTTATAATTACTTGATCATTGAAATTTATCTCTTTTGAAATAAACTTAGCCTTGATCATATCCTCCAATTCATCTACTCCTATATTTTCCTTGGCTGAGAATATTATAACGTCCTTTTCGCTGTACTTCTTGATATCTTCAATACTTAATTTCAGCTCTTTATCTGATTTATTAAGCAGTATTATTGCATTCTTATCCTTTACGCTTTCAAGTAGCTCTGTATCTTCTTTATCTAAAGGTAGAAGTCCGTCTATTACTACCAGATTCAAGTCTGCATTATTACTTGCTTCTATTGCCTTTTGTACTCCTATACTTTCCACCACATCATCAGTCTGTCTGATACCGGCTGTATCCGTGATATTCAAACTGATACCTGATAGTTTAATATTCTCTGTCAATGTATCTCTTGTTGTTCCGGCTATATCTGTAACTATTGCCCTGTCTGTTCTTGAAAGAAGATTTAAAATAGAAGATTTTCCGGCATTCGGCTTTCCTATTATGACTGTATTTATACCTTCCTTTATAATACTTCCGTCTTTAAATGATTTCTTTAAGTATTCTATTCTTGTATATAATTTCTTTACTATTTTTTTCAGTTTATCACTGTATCCGTCAAGCGAATAATGCTCAGGATCGTCAAGTGCAGCTTCTATAAATGCTATCTGCTCCAGTATCTGAGCCCTTATTGTCTTTATATTCTCTGTTACAGCTCCATTTAGCTGTCTGATTCCGGCTTTTAGTGCCAGTTCATTCTTTGCCTCTATTATATCTATTACCGCTTCCGCCTGGCTTAGATCCATCTTTCCGTTTAAAAAGGCTCTCTTTGTAAATTCTCCCGGAAGTGCCATCCTTGCCCCCGACTCCAGTACTGCATGCAATACTTTTTCAAGTATCAATATACCGCCATGACAGTTTATCTCTACTGTATCTTCACCTGTGAAGGTTCTTGGTGCCTTCATCAGCATTACCAAAACTTCATCTATTATCTCTTCACCAAAGAATATATGTCCATAGTTGATAGTATGTGAGTCTACCTCAATCAGCCTTTTCTTTCCGCTATATATCTTATCGGCTATACTTATGGCATCTTCTCCGCTTATTCTTATTATACCTATTCCACTTTCTCCAAGTGCTGTTGCTATAGCTGCAATAGTATCTGTTCTCTTCATATTTATATAATCCTACTTTTATTATAATTATTACTAAAATAAAAGAGGACCATCAATAACTATGTTATTAACAGCCCTCTTTCACAAGACTAGTTTTTATTGTATTTCCCTTTTAGGGCTTCTTCTGTTTTGTTTGAAATTCTTTTTTGGATAAACCGTTATATGTCTGAAAGGTTCCTCACCTACACTCTTTGTGGATACCATATTGTCTCCCTGGAGTGCCGCATGTATGATTCTTCTCTCATAAGCATTCATAGGTTCAAGTTCTGTGAACTTACCCGTTTTCTTTACCTTTGCAGCTATATTCTTTGCAAGCATTTCAAGTTTATCTTTTCTCTTTTTCCTGTAGTTTTCAGTATCAAGCTTTATTCTTATATAGCTTTCGCTGCTCTTATTTACTACAAGGCTCAATATATACTGAAGTGAATCAAGAGTCTGACCTCTTTTTCCTATCAATACACCTAAGTCTTCTTCACTCTCTATTACAATAGAAAGCTCATTTGTCTTAAATGAGAAATTATATACCGCATGTGCAGGAAGATTCATTGCTGTAAAGAAATCCTTTAAGAAAACATCAGCTCTGTCTCTTATCTGCTCTAGCTCATCATTTGTAAGTACTCGTCTGCTTGTAGAAGAAGGCTCTTCCTCACCGTAAAACTGTGTATATTCATCTACAGTTTCTTCATGATTTAGCGAAGTATCTTTTTCTTCTACTATAACTTCTTTTGAAACAGTCTCTACCTTTTCTTCTACAGTTACCTTTTTCTCTACTTCTTTTTTCTCAATAGGAGATTTTTGTTCCTTCTGCTTTTCATGTTTCTTTTCTGATGAATTCTTTTTCTCAGTATTAGCAGATTTCTTTACTGTAACCTTAAGAGTCCAAGGCTTTGCACCGAAAACTCCCAAAAATCCATTAGTGCCTCTTTCAATTATTTCTACATCCACATTATCACTTGTGGTTCCAAGCTCTATTAAAGCCTTGGTTAAAGCTTCATCATAATTTCTTGCTGAAACTCTAGCACTGTCCATCTCTTTCCTCCTATTTATTTTTCTTAGAATTTGCCTGCTTCTCATTGTACTTGGCTACCATATTAGCCTTTGAAGCAAGTGAACCCGGTTTTGCATCCTTATTGTAATACTCTGTTGAATCCTTTAAATTCTTGGCATTCACTTCGTATTTCTTAGCTCTTTCTTCCTTTTCCTGCTTTTCGATTTCATCCATATGCTTTGCATTTTCGATAACTTTCTTATTTGCGCTTAATGCAGGAAGTCCTTGCTTTGCTCTCTTTGCATTTTGCTTTGCAAGATTTGACTCTACAAGCTTATCAATATCAAGATCTTTAAGTCTGTAGTTTACAAGTAACTGAATAACTGTTCTTGCAAGTGCTGAAGCTATCCAATATATACCGATACCTGCAGGAAGAGTAAAACAAAATACTACTGACATGATTGGCATTACAGTATTCATACTCTGCATCTGTCTTGCCATTTCATTTTCAGGCTCTCCGTTCTTTGGCTGGTTTGTTGTCATTACCTTAGTTGATATAAACTGTGTAACTCCGGCCAAAACAGGAATTATCCATGCTACATTTATATTGTTCATTCCCTGCCATGGTGATACTGATAGATCAATACCAAGGAATGAATTCATTTGCTTAATAAGAGGAATACTTGTCTCCAAAACACCGCTCATATTTGGGAATGTCTCTGACAATGTAGTCCATTTTTCAGGAGTAAATTTATATAATAAATCTATTACCTTATTTGTAATTGTATAATCATTATTTTCTATAGGAAGTCTTACAGACTTTGCCAGCTCACCTATCTTATTAATGTAATCCGGCTCCTGCATAAGTGATGTAGCTACAGTTTCAAATACACTTCTTACACTTGTTACATATGCAGGTATTCTGTATATAACCTGATAAAGACCGAACAGTATAGGCATCTGTACGAGAAGAGGAAGACATCCTCCGGTCATACTTGTACCGTATTTACTGTATACGGCTCTGGTCTCAGCATTCATCTTCATTGCTGATTCATTATCTGTTTTTCCCTTATACTTATCCTGTATAGCCTTTATTTCAGGCTGAATAACAGCCTGAAGTTTTTGTGACTTCTGCTGATTTATAGTCAAAGGTATCATTATTATATTGATTACAAGTGTAAAAATTATAATAGCAACACCAATATTTGTTATTCCCAAATCAAATATCAGATTCATTATAAATCCAAGTATCTCAGCAAACCAACCTATAATAGGTGTGGATGACTTTGTTAATAATACAACGTCCAAGCTAATTCCTCCAAAATTTCATTAGATTTTCTAACTTACTAAATTCCCTAAATCTACTTATGGCACAGGATCATATCCACCTTTGGCAAAAGGATTGCATCTGAGTATTCTCCATACACTAAGCAGTGACCCCTTTATTATGCCATGCTTTTTTAAAGCCTCTATGGCATATTGTGAACAGGTAGGAGTATAAATGCAATGTGTTCTTACCTTTAACGGTGACAGATATTTTTGATAGAATCTAATAAGCTTAATCATACCCTTTAATACTAAGCTATTTATTTTCTTCAACATTTTCTCTATCCAGTCTATGTGATTTCAACAAATGTAAATAGGCACTTTCCAATTTATGGTAATCCCTTACATCTGCGCCTACTCGTACTACTACTATTATATCTAATCCTTTTTTTTCTATCTTGTTTAACCTGAAAATCTCTCTGATCTTCCTTGCAAATGTATGTCTTACTACACTGTTACCGTTTTTCTTTGAAACCGATATACCTATTCTATTGTAATCCAACTCATTTCCATATACATACATTACAAGAGTTTTATTGGCATATGACTTTCCCTTCTTGTATACCCTTTGAAAATCAGCATTACTTCTTAAAGACGGAAAATTTTTCACACAAACTCCTCAAATGCAAAATGCATCTTATATTAGATTAAATGTAATACTACCATAAACTAAAAGGATAGTCATAAGACTATCCCTAAGTAATCTTCGACAGATAAATCCTTTGCTACATAATGTAGCGCTCATCTGTTTTACGGCTATTGCCTTATTTTTTTAAGCTGATAATCTAGCTCTTCCCTTTGCTCTTCTGGCAGCCAATACTTTTCTTCCGCCTGCTGAACTCATTCTTGCTCTAAACCATGAACCTTAGATCTTTGTCTCTTCTTAGGTTGGAATGTCATCTTCATGATCTGATACCTCCTTATTTCTTTTAGTTTGTCTAGTCTTTCTCAAGTCTATGTTCTTTACTTTTCCAAAGAACGCACCCTAGTATTATATATAAAGAAGCTATACAAGTCAATAGCTTTATCACTCTTCGCTGATTTTTAATAATGTACCTGCTACCGCTAAAGTAAGTATTGCGGATATTATTGCCTCGGCTACTCCCTGTGTTCCTATTATTCCTACAATTATAACCGGCAACTGTGTCAACTCTTTTCCTGTTGCACTTGCGTAATGCTCTCCGAATAGGAAGTATATTCCGCTCATTACCAATATGGTATTTGTTATTGCCGCCATAGCTCCTGCTACCAAGAGCGCTACTCTCATCTTCCCTGTTTTTCTTATTGCTCTAAAAACAAGTGCCGCCACTATGCCTACCAGTATTCTTGGAAGAAAGCACACTATTACAGATCTTATTCCTCCCGTGTATCCCGCTATGGCCGGAGCAAATGGTGAAAAACAAAATGATGTCGGGTTTGGCATAAATGTATTCTTCCACATACTGCCAAGTCCGAATACAAATCCCAGTCCTGCTCCTTCTTTCCATCCAAGTAATATCGCCCCTATGGCTACCGTAACATGAATGATAGTTGCGTTCATTATACCAAGCGGTATAAATCCCAAAATAGGTACCAATGTCTGAATGACAATTATCGCTATAAAGATAGCCATGATCACCATTCTTTTTGTCTTCTGATAAGAATCTCTCTTCATCTTTTTTCTCCTCTCGCTACTACTCCTATTGGATATAATGCAATTAATATTATATATTTAAAGGCTCCTTTTATCAATATTTTTTTATTATCTGTAATAGGAAGAATTTTTTCTTAAAAATGAAAAAGGATAAAAAAATCTTATCAACATAATTATCAACATTATATATTGTATTTTCATTGCTCAAAATTCAAATGTTGGTATTTTTATTTATCCACATTTTGTTGATAGCTTGTTGATAACTATTTTTTTATCCCATTGTTGATATCTCTTTTAAAGCTATATTTTTAAGCCAATTTTTCTCTGTCAACATCATTATCCACATTCTGTGTATAAGCCTTTTTTTATACTGTATTTTTTTATCTTTTTTTATTATGGATAATTTATTTTTATAGTTTTTTTAATCAACTACCTTGTCCATAACTTTGTGAATATCTATGTTGATAATTTTTGTTTTTTTACTTTTTCTTTACATTGATATGAATACCGTTTTTTGATATACTTTACCTAGTTTACACTTATCCTAAAGGAGTAAAAAGGATGATAGATAAGATAAAATCCAGTTGGGAGGAAATAATCACTTTCTTAAGGGATGATTATGAACTCTCTCCGGTATCATATAATACTTGGATAAAACCTATGATTCCTACATCGATTGATAAGGACTCAAAGGGAAATTATACCTTGGTTATCACAGTTCCTTCACTGCCTTTTAAAACCTATGTTACAAAAAAATATTCCTTATACCTTTCGGTATCTATAGAGGAAGTTACCCTAATAAAATGTAATGTTGTTTTTAGAGAAAAATCAGAGCAGGAAAATAAAAAAGTTCAAAATATGCTGATAGACACTAAGAGACATCCGGTAAATAATATGAAGCTTTTAAGTGCTAATTTGGATCCGCTTTATACTTTTGATACATTTGTAGTAGGTAAAAGTAATGATCTGGCACATGCAACCGCTATAGCTGTAGCAGAATCACCGGGAAGTCAAAATCCCGGTGAGCACTATAACCCGTTCTTTATATACGGAGGTGTTGGACTTGGTAAAACTCACTTGATGCATTCTATCGCTCATTACATACTGGAGCACAATCCTGAGGCCATTATTTTATATGTCAGCAGTGAGAAATTCCTTAATGAATATATTGATGCACTTAAAAACAGTAATTTACAGGAATATCGCTCAAAGTATCGTAATGTAGATGTACTTCTTATTGATGATATTCAGTTTATCGGCGGTAAGGATGCAATACAGGAAGAACTTTTCCATACATTCAATGCATTGTATGAGCAAAAAAAGCAAATAATACTTTCTTCAGACAGACCTCCTATGGAGCTGAAAAACCTTGAAGAGAGACTTCGTTCAAGATTTGCTTGGGGTGTTGCTGTAGAGATTTTTTCTCCGGACTTTGAAACCAGGATGGCAATTCTTAGAAGTAAGGAAGAAAGAGACGGTAAAAATATAGACAATGAAGTTATTCAATTCATTGCTACCAATATAAAAAGTAATATAAGAATGCTTGAAGGAGCTCTAAATAAGCTCTATGCTATGAGCAGACTAAATAAAAATCAGGAAATCGATATAGATTTGGCTAAAACAGTACTAAAGGATATGATCACTCCTGATGCTCCTACAAAAATAACCTCTGAATATATTGCAACTGTGGTAGCGGATCATTTCAATATCACCGTGGCTGAGTTAAAAGCCAAGGGAAGAAAAGAGCCTGTAGCAACTGCAAGACATATTACAGTTTATCTTTGCAGGAAAATGACAAATGATACTCAAACTAAAATAGGTCAATTTTTGGGTGACAGAGATCACTCTACGATAGTCAATTCAGAGGATGTAATTACTAAGAGAATCGTCTCTGACAGTGAATTGAATCAGACAATTGAAACTATCAAAAAGAAGATTTCTCCACAGTAATCCAAATTATATGGGTAGTTCCCAAACATGGTGATGTTTACAAAAATCAGCTAAAAAGCAAGTATTTACAAGGCTTTTAAGACTTTTGCACTTATCCACACACTATAATAATATTAATACTAAAATATATTTAATTATTTATCATGGCGAGCGAGCTCTTTTTTGAGTAAAAACGCCAACCGGAGGAACAATGAATTTAAAATTTCAAAAAGCACAATTAGTAAATGCTCTTAGCATTGTTATGAAGGCTGTATCTACTAAGACTTCAAGTGTTATTTTAGAATCAATACTGATAACAGCAGCTGACAACAGAGTTGTTTTGGATGCTACAGACACAGAACTTTCAATCCAGACAGAGGTGGATGCGATTATAGTAAATCCGGGTGGAGTAGTTTTAAATGCAAAACTATTCTCAGAGATCATAAGAAAGTTTGAAAATACAGATTCTTTAATAGAGCTTGATGTAGATAAGGATTTCAAGACCACTATCAGATGTGAGCAGGCGGTATTTAATATTATGGGAATTGATCCTGTAGAGTTTATACCAATGCCGCATGTAGACAGGGATGATTTTATCAAGCTTTCACAGTTTAGCTTAAAAGAAGTTATAAGACAGACGGAGTTTTCCACAGCTATCAGTGATATCAACAGAATGATGGGGGGAGAACTTATAGATGTTAAAGATAATGTGGCTAAATTCGTTACTCTTGACGGACATAGAATGTCTATCAGAAATATTGAACTGAACGGGAATTTTGAAAACCAAAGATGTGTGGTTCCTATCAAGTCCTTACAGGAAGTTATGAGGATAATTGACAGTGATACTCAAAAAGATGTTAATATTTATTTTTCTAAGGATCATATACTTTTTGAGTTTGATAAAAGCTTGGTGCTTTCAAGAATCCTTGATGGAGAATATTTTAGAATTGAAACAATGCTTTCAAGTGACTATGATACAAAGGTAACTGTCAGCAGAAACAGATTCCAAAGTGCTATCGAGCAGGCTATGATACTTATCAGGGAGAATGAGCATAAGCCTTTGATTCTTGATATAGAAAACGGAACACTTACATTGTCTGTAAATTCATCACTTGGATTTATGGATGCTAAGGTGAATATTGATAAGAGCGGAAATGATTTAAAGATTGCCTTTAATCCTAAGTTTTTAGTGGATGCTCTAAAGGTTATTGATGATGATTTTGTAGATATTTATTTTACGAATGCAAAGTCTCCATGTTTTATAAAAGATGATAAAAATTCATATACATATCTGATATTGCCGGTAAACTTTGTAGGATAAAGGTGAAATATGCAAGAAATTAAAATTAGAGATGAATATATAAAGCTTGAGCAGGCTATGAAGCTTGCAGGTGCTGTATCTATGGGTTCAGAAGCTAAGATGGTAATACAGGCCGGAGAGGTCTTGGTAAATTCCGAGGTAGAACTTAGAAGAGGCAAGAAACTTAGAGACGGCGATATATTTACATACGAGAACAATGATTATAGAATCGTTGGAGCTTAAGGACTATAGAAACTATGAGAGTTTGAATGTCAAGCTTTCTAGTGGCGTAAATATATTTTACGGTGACAATGCACAGGGAAAGACCAATATTTTGGAGTCAATATATCTTGCCACCACTTCAAAGTCTCATAGAGGAAGTAAAGACAGAGACATTATAAAATTTGGAAGCAATGAATCGCATATTAAGCTGATGATAGAAAAAAACAACTCATCGGTAAGGCTTGATATGCATTTGAAAAAGAGCAAGTCTAAGGGAGTCGCTATAAACGGTATTCCGATAAGAAAGCTCAGTGAGCTTTTCGGTACCTGCAATGTTGTATTTTTTTCTCCTGAAGATTTGAATATTATCAAGAGAAGTCCTAAGGAAAGAAGAAATTTTGTGGACATGGAGCTTTGTCAGTTAAATAAGCTCTATGTTTCCACTTTGGTTACCTACAATAAGGTGCTTGATCAGAGAAACAAGCTTTTAAAAGAAATCGGTTTTAAGAGCGGTGTTGAGGATACTTTGGATATCTGGGATATGCAACTTGTAAAATACGGTAAGGATTTGATTGCTTATAGAGAAGCCTTTATAAAAGAATTAAATGGGGTCATTTACGGTATACACTCTTTACTCTCAGGTGGTGAGAAGATAAATGTGGTATATGAAAAGAATGTGGAAAAAGATGGTTTTGAGGAAGAACTGAAAAAATCAAGAACAAGTGATATAAGGTATAAGACTACAAATGTAGGACCACATAGAGATGATTTTTCATTTTTTTTAAACGGGGAAATGGATTTGAAAAAGTTCGGATCTCAAGGGCAGCAAAGAAGTCTTGCCTTATCATTAAAATTATCTGAGATAGAGCTTATAAAATCAAGATACGGAGAATTTCCTGTACTTTTACTTGATGATGTATTATCCGAACTTGACGGAAAAAGACAGTCTCACCTTTTGGAGTCCATAAAACATATTCAAACTTTGATTACCTGTACAGGTGTTGAAGATTTTTTGAATAAATCTTTGGATATTGGAAAGGTATTTAAAGTAAAAGCAGGAATAGTAACAGAAGGTAAAATTTAGAGGTGATTTGCACCTCTTTTTTCTTATTATATGTAGTAATTTTATTCCACATTTTCAAAAAAAATGTTATAATATATCGATATGACATTAAGAGTAAATTTTCCTGAGAATGTATTCTCAGATGATTTAAAGGAGATAGTATGAGTACAGAGTATGATGCATCCCAAATTCAAATACTGGAAGGTTTAGAGGCCGTCAGAGTAAGACCCGGAATGTATATTGGTTCAATATCATCAAGGGGTCTTCATCATCTTGTTTATGAGATAGTAGATAACTCTGTAGATGAGGCTCTTGCAGGATTTTGTACGGAGATTAAGGTAAAAATAAATGAAGATAATTCAATCACTGTAAGAGATAATGGTAGAGGTATACCGGTAGACATTCAGCAAAAGGCAGGAAAGCCGGCACTTGAGGTAGTATTTACAATACTGCATGCCGGAGGAAAATTCGGTGGCGGAGGATATAAGACCTCAGGCGGACTGCATGGAGTAGGTGCATCTGTAGTAAATGCATTATCTACATGGTTGGATGTAAAGGTTTATAAAGAAGGCAAAATTTATCATATGCGATTTGAAAAGGGTAAAGTCGTAGAAAATATGCATGTGATAGGTGAATGTGATCCCGGTGAAAGCGGTACCGAGGTAAGCTTCTTACCGGATGCAACTATATTTGAGGAAACAGTATATGACTTTGATATATTAAAAGTCAGATTAAGAGAGACAGCTTTTCTTACTAAGGCATTAAAGATCGTTTTGATTGACGACAGAGATGATAAAAAAGAAATGTCTTTCCACTATGAGGGTGGTATCAAGGAATTTGTATCCTACCTAAATAAGGGTAAGGCACCTATATATGATGAAGTGATATACTGTGAGGGTGTGAAAGAAAATGTGGTCGTGGAAGTTGCAATGCAACATAATGACACCTATTCCGAGGGGATTTATACTTTTGTAAATAATATAAATACTCCTGAGGGAGGAACTCATCTTTCAGGATTTAAAAATGCACTTACAAAGACATTTAATGAATATGCAAGAAACAACAAACTGTTGAAGGAAAATGAGGATAATCTTTCCGGAGAAGATATCAGAGAGGGACTTGTAGCTATAATTTCAGTGAAGATACAAGATCCTCAGTTTGAAGGTCAGACTAAGCAAACTTGGAAACTCAGAGGCTCAGACGGCTGTAAATGCTATAGTCAGTGAGCAGCTTACTTATTTCCTCGAGCAAAACCCGGGTATTGCAAAGCTTATAAGTGAAAAGGCGATTACAGCACAAAGAGCAAGAGCAGCAGCAAGAAAGGCAAGAGATCTTACCAGAAGAAAGTCAGCACTTGACGGTATGAGTTTACCGGGTAAACTTGCAGATTGCTCAAGTAAGAATCCTGAAGAATGTGAAATTTTTATAGTCGAGGGAGATTCTGCGGGAGGTTCCGCAAAATCTGCAAGAAAGAGAGATACTCAGGCTATATTGCCTCTTAGAGGAAAGATACTCAATGTAGAGAAGGCAAGACTTGATAAGGTATATTCAAATGCCGAGATAAAGTCAATGATTACAGCATTCGGTACGGGTATACAGGAAGACTTTGATATCAGTAAGCTTCGCTATAATAAGATCATTATAATGACTGATGCCGATGTGGACGGAGCACATATTGATACTTTGATGCTCACATTTATATACAGATTTATGCCTGAACTTATAAAGGAAGGTCATGTGTATTTGGCGCAGCCTCCACTTTATAAATTAGAGAAGAATAAAAAGGTATGGTATGCATATTCTGATGAAGAACTTGATAATATATTAAAAGAAGTAGGAAGAGATCAGAATAATAAGATACAAAGATATAAAGGTCTGGGAGAGATGGACGCTGAACAGCTTTGGGAAACGACTATGGATCCCGAACGAAGAGTGTTAAAAAAGGTAATACTTGATGATTCAATGCTATCAGAAACAGATTTAACATTCACTACTCTTATGGGTGATCAAGTTGCTCCAAGAAGAGAGTTTATAGAAACAAATGCGAAATACGTATCGAATTTGGATATTTAAAAAGGTAGGTTAAAATATGGAACCAAATGTTTTCGACAAGTTTAATGAGATTGACTTAAAGAAAACCATGGAAAAGTCATATATTGACTATGCAATGAGCGTTATTGCAGCAAGAGCACTTCCTGATATAAGAGACGGTTTAAAGCCTGTACAAAGAAGAGTGCTCTTTTCCATGATAGAACTAAATAACGGTCCGGATAAGCCACATAGAAAATGTGCCCGTATTGTCGGAGATACAATGGGTAAATATCACCCACACGGAGATTCTTCAATATACGGATCATTGGTAAATATGGCACAGGACTGGTCCATGAGGTATCCTCTTGTGGACGGACATGGAAACTTCGGCTCTGTGGACGGTGACGGTGCGGCGGCCATGAGATATACCGAGGCAAGACTTTCAAAGATTGCCATGGAGATGCTCGCCGATATAAATAAGGATACTGTGGATTTTGCTCCAAACTTTGATGAGACCGAAAAAGAGCCTACAGTATTACCTGCAAGATATCCAAACCTCCTTGTAAACGGTACCACAGGTATTGCGGTAGGTATGGCCACAAATATTCCACCTCACAATCTAACTGAGGTAATAAATGCTGTAGTAAGGATAATAGATAATAAAATAGAAGAAAAAGAATCTACTATTGATGAGATGCTTGATATCATAAAGGGACCTGATTTCCCTACAGGTGCGCATATTTTGGGACTTAGAGGAATCAGAGAAGCCTATACTACAGGTAGAGGAAAGATAAGGGTAAGAGCGGTATCTGAAATAGAAGCCATGCCGAACGGCAAAAACAGAATTATAGTTACCGAGCTTCCATATCTTGTAAATAAAGCAAAGCTTATCGAAAAGATTGCAGAGCTTGTAAAAGATAAAAGAATAGACGGTATTACAGATCTTAGAGATGAATCAAACCGTGAAGGAATGAGAGTCGTTATAGAACTTAGAAGAGATGTAAATGCCGGAGTTATATTAAACAGATTATATAAGCATACACAGTTACAGGAGACTTTCGGTGTAAATATGCTTGCACTTGTAAATAATCAGCCTAAGGTGCTAAATATTTTACAGATGCTTGAGTATTATCTTGCACATCAGGAGGATGTAGTAACAAGAAGAACAAAGTATGATCTCAATAAAGCTAAGGAAAGAGCTCATATTTTGGAAGGCTTGCTTATAGCCCTTGATAATATTGATGAGATCATAAAGATTATCAGAGGCAGTGCAAATGTAAGCATTGCAAAAGAAGAACTTATAAAGAGATTCGGACTTAGCGATATACAGGCTCAGGCCATAGTTGATATGCGTCTTAGAGCTCTTACAGGTCTGGAAAGAGAGAGACTTGAGTCTGAGTATAATGAGCTTTTGGCTAAGATTTCATATTTTGAGGGAATATTGGCAGACGAGAAAAAACTTCTGGGTGTGATAAGAGAGGAAATCCTTACCGTTGAAGATAAGTATAAGGATGACAGAAGAACAGGCTTTATACAGGATGATGATATGGAGGATGAGGATCTTATCCAAAGAGAAGATATTATCATTGCAATGACAAAGCTCGGATATATAAAGAGAATGAGTCCTGATAATTTCAATGTACAAAATAGAGGAGGTAAGGGCATCAAGGGTATGCAGACCATTGATGACGACTTTATCGAAGACATTGTTATGTCAACAACTCACAATGATATATACTTCTTCACAAATAAGGGCAGAGTTTATACTATCAAGGGTTATAAGATTCCGGAAGCTTCAAGAACTGCAAGGGGTGTTGCAATAGTAAACTTGTTGAATTTGCAGCCTGATGAGAAGATTTCAGCTATTATCCCGAGTGAGGCAAAGTCAAAGGACGGATATCTCTTTATGGTAACAAAGAAGGGTACTATAAAGAAGTGTCAGATAAATCTGTTTGACAATATCAGAAAGAACGGATTGGCAGCTATAAATCTTACAGAGGATGATGAGCTGATAGAAGTTAAGGTAACTCATGGAGATGATGATCTTATCATAGTTTCAAAGCACGGTATGTGTATAAGAATAAATGATAAGGATATAAGAGCCATGGGTAGAGGTGCTACAGGTGTTCGTGGTATGAGACTGAACGAAGATGATGAGGTCATCGGAATGCAGTTGGCATCTCAAGGGGAATATTTGCTTCTTGTTTCTGAGTATGGATATGGAAAGAGAACAAGGATATCCGAGTTCAAAGTCCAAAACAGAGGCGGTAAGGGTATCATATGTTATAAGGATAATGAAAAGACAGGAAAATTGGTTGGTGCAAAACTTGTAAATGAAGACAGAGAGATCTTGCTTATAACCACTGAAGGAATCATTATCAGAATAGAAGTAAGCGGAATATCGGTTCTTGGAAGAGCCGCGTCAGGTGTTAAGCTTATGAATATAGACAGAGAAAGTGATACCAAGATTGCAAGTATTGCTAAGGTCAGAGAGGAAAAAAACACCGAATCTGAAGAAGAAAGCAATACATAGAAAGGAAATAAAATGCAAAAAACACCATTTTTGACTTTAGATAAGGTAAAGGAAATTGTAAAGACATATCCTACTCCGTGGCATATATATGATGAAAAAGGAATCAGAGAGAATGCAAAAAGATTAAATGAAGCATTTAGCTGGAATAAGGGCTTTAAAGAATATTTTGCTGTAAAAGCCACTCCGAATCCTTTTATAATGAATATATTAAAAGAATGCGGTTGCGGTATGGACTGCTCTTCTATGACAGAGCTTGAATTAAGTGATGCCTGTGGTTTTAGTGGAAAAGATATAATGTTTTCCTCAAATGAAACTCCTATAGAAGAATTCAAGTTTGCAAATGACCTCGGTGCAATAATAAATCTGGATGATATAACACATATAGAATATGTTGAAAAGGTTTGTGGAACATTACCTGAGACTATGAGTGCCAGATACAATCCGGGTGGATTCTTTACTATGTCAAACGGTATAATGGACAATCCGGGAGATTCCAAATACGGTATGACTCCGGATCAGATTATAGAAGCATTTAATATAATGAAGTCAAAGGGTGTAAAGTATTTCGGTATTCATGCATTTCTTGCAAGTAACACAGTTACAAACGAGTACTATCCAAAGCTATCAAGGGAATTATTTGAGTTTGCCGTAAGAATAAAGAATGAATGCGGTATATGTGTAAGCTTTATAAATCTGTCAGGAGGAGTAGGTATACCATATACTCCTGATAAAGAGCCTAATGATATATTTGAGATAGGCAAAGGTGTAAAAAAAGCTTATGATGAGGTACTGATAGCAAATGACATCAAAGATGTTGCTATTTTTACCGAGCTTGGCAGATATATGCTTGGACCATATGGTGCTTGGTAACAGAGGCTATACATGAAAAGCATACACATAAAGAGTATATCGGTGTGGATGCCTGTGCTGTAAATTTAATGCGTCCTGCGATGTATGGTGCATATCATCACTTAACGGTTTTGGGTAAGGAAGATAAAATTACAGATCATACATATGATGTTGTGGGATCATTATGTGAGAATAATGATAAGTTTGCCATAGACAGAAAGCTTCCAAAGATAGATAAAGGAGACTATATCTATATCCATGATACAGGAGCACATGGATTTTCAATGGGATATAATTACAACGGAAAGTTAAAGTCGGCGGAGCTTTTATTACAGGAAGACGGAAATGTAAAACTGATAAGAAGAGCGGAAACTGACAAGGATTACTTTGCAACATTTGATTTTTCTGACATTATGGACAAATATTTGAAATAAATTGAAGGATATTCTTTTTCGGTTTAAGAAATAATTCATAATAAGTTCAGTAGTATTTCAATTCTTTTACGAAGAAGTATGATATTATTACATCATCATAAAGAAGCACTTACAATGAATCCTATATATAGAAATCCTTAAGAAGGCACCCTGTAAAAAGGGTGCTTTTTTAATTTGCGGAAATATCATTCTTGTATTGCTTAAAATATTAGAACTTGATAGAATGTACAAGACTAAAGCATTATATATTGATAAAAATTGATATATAGGTATATAGAAAGAGGAATGAAGATGATCGATAAAATATCATATCTCTTTGGCTTTGTAGGCGGTCTTGGTATGTTCCTTTACGGAATGCATATCATGGCAGACGGTATGCAAAAGACTGCAGGCGGTAAGATGCAGCAATTTTTGAGCAAAATAACCGATAACAGATTTACAGCTATTATGCTCGGAGCCCTGATAACAGCCATAATACAAAGCTCAGGTGCTACTACTGTAATGGTAGTAGGTTTTGTAAGTGCGGGAGTGTTAACACTGGTACAGGCAGTCGGTGTAATAATGGGTGCAAATATAGGTACCACTATTACATCATGGATAGTTTCTATAGGTACTATAGGAGAATCCATGGAACTGTTAAAGCCCGGATTTTATGCGCCGGTGCTCATAGGAATAGGTGCGGGACTTATAATATTTTCTAAAAAAGACAGAAAAAAAAACTATAGGAGAAATTCTTATAGGTCTTGGAATGCTCTTTATGGGACTTGATCTCATGGCGGGGAATATAAAGCCTTTCACAACTTTACCAATATTCTCAGAGGCATTCAGAGTGCTTGGAGGAAATCCTATACTGGGAATTATAGTAGGTGTAGTAGTAACTGCCCTGATGCAAAGCTCATCCGCATCGGTAGGTATCTTACAGACATTGGCATTTAACGGAGTAGTAACCACTTCAGCGGCTATATATATTACATTGGGACAAAATATCGGTTCCTGTGTTACTGCCATTATCTCAAGTATGGGAAGCAGCAGAACAGCAAAGAGAGCAGCCGCAATTCATTTTTTGTTTAATACAATAGGAGCTATAGTTTTTGGTATATTGGGATTTGTAGTATTTTCAATTAATAAAAATCTTGCAAATCATACGATAAATGCAGTGGAGATATCACTGTTCCACACATTGTTTAACTTTACAATGACTACACTATTATTCCCGTTTGCAAATCTCTTGGTTAAACTTTCAGGAATGATAGTAAGAGGTAAGGATGAAGAAGTTGTGGAAGAAGAAAAAGAGCCTGTACTACAGCTTGATGAAAGAGTTCTTCTAAGCCCTGCTTTTGCTGTACAGACTGCAAATAATGAAGTTGCCCGCATGGGAGAAATTGCTCTAAAAAGTTTAAATGCGGCTATGAGTGCCATCAACAATAAGAGCCTTGAAGATATAGAAACAGTTGCAAAATGTGAAAAGAAGCTTGATGATATGCAGGAAGCTTTGATGGAGTTTCTTATAAAGGTTGATAATCTTTCACTCAGTGAAAATCAAAAAAAGCATGTAAACAATCTCTTCAATATGGTAACAGATATAGAAAGAGTAGGTGATCATGCCGATAACCTTTCCGAAAATGCAAAGTATATGATAGATAACGATCTTGAGTTCAGTGATCTCGGTAAAGAAGACCTTGCAGAAATTTCAAAAGACAGTATCGAAGCCTTTGAAACCGCACTTAATGCAAGAAGAGGTGATGCTCTTAGAGCTGTGAGAAAGGTCAATAAGCTTGAGGACGAAGTAGATATGCTTGAGGATGAAATGAGAGAGAAGCATATCGAAAGATTGTCAAAGGGAGATTGTAATCCGCAGGCCGGAATCGCCTTCCTTGATATCATAAGTAACTTGGAGCGTATCTCGGATCATGCAACAAATATTGCGGGATATGTAAAGAATGAAATATAAAAATGAAATATAAATAAGAAGTTTTAAAGATTTACTTGCAATTATGTTTATAATTTTGTACAATTGAGAGTAATTGATGAATAATTATCAATTGAGATAAACATCATTTTAAGTACTAATTTTAGGAGGAACTAAAATGTCAGTAAAGGTAGCAATTAACGGTTTTGGACGTATTGGTCGTTTAGCTTTCAGACAGATGTTTGAGGCTGACGGATATGAAGTAGTAGCAATCAATGATCTTACAGATCCTAAGATGTTGGCACATCTTTTAAAGTATGATACAGCACAGGGCGGATTTGCAGGACGTATAGGAGAAGGAAAGCACACAGTAGAAGCAGGTGAGGATTCAATCACAGTTGACGGAAAGAAGATCACAATCTACAAAGAGGCAGATGCTTCAAAGCTTCCTTGGGGACAGATCGGTGTAGACGTTGTACTTGAGTGTACAGGTTTCTATACATCAAAGGATAAGGCATCAGCACATATCAGCGCAGGTGCTAAGAAGGTTGTTATTTCTGCTCCTGCAGGAAATGATCTTCCTACAGTTGTATTCAGCGTAAACGAGAAGACACTTAAGGCAAGTGATACAGTTATTTCAGCTGCTTCATGTACAACAAACTGTCTTGCACCAATGGCTGATACACTTAACAAGCTTGCTCCTATCCAGAGCGGTATCATGAGCACAATCCATGCTTATACAGGTGATCAGATGATCCTTGACGGACCACACAGAAAGGGTGACCTTAGAAGAGCAAGAGCAGGTGCTGCAAATATCGTACCTAACTCAACAGGTGCTGCAAAGGCTATCGGTCTTGTTATCCTGAGCTTAACGGAAAGCTTATCGGATCTGCACAGAGAGTTCCTGTTCCAACAGGTTCTACAACAATCCTTACAGCTGTTGTAAAGAAGGCAGGACTTACAAAAGAAGATATCAATGCTGCAATGAAAGCTGCTGCATCTGAGTCATTCGGATACACAGAGGATGAGATCGTTTCATCAGATGTTATCGGTATGCAGTATGGTTCATTATTTGATGCAACACAGACAATGGTAACACCAATAGCTGATGATTTATATCAGGTTCAGGTTGTTTCATGGTATGATAATGAGAATTCTTACACATCACAGATGGTTAGAACAATCAAGTACTTTGCTGAATTAGCATAATTATAAATAGTATAAGAGACCAAGGTGGTCCGGTCATATTGGGCCGGACCACCTTTTTTATTTAATAAGGAGAAGCTATGCTTAACAAGAAAACAGTAGATGATTTAAAGAACTTAAAAGGTCAGAAAGTATTGGTTCGTTGTGATTTCAATGTTCCTTTAAAGGACGGAGTTATCCAGAACTACAATCGTATAGACGGAGCAATCCCTACAATAAAGAAACTCCTTGACGGCGGAGCTAAAGTTATTCTTTGCTCACATCTTGGAAAGCCGAAGGGTGAGCCTTTACCTGAGATGAGCCTTGCACCTGTAGCTCCTGCACTTTCAGAGAGACTTGGAGTAAATGTAAAGTTCGTTTCAGATCCTAAGGTAACAGGTGAAGAAACAAGAAAGCTTGCTGAAGAGCTTAAGGACGGAGAAGTTCTTTTATTGGAGAATACAAGATACAGAGCAGAAGAGACAAAGTACGGTAAGGAAGATGCTGCCGTAGAGTATGCAAAAGAGCTTGCTGCACTTTGTGATGACAATATATTTGTAAATGATGCATTCGGTACAGCACATAGAGCACATTGCTCAAATGTGGGTGTAACCAAGTTCTGTAAGGAGAATGTTGTAGGATACCTTATGGAGAAGGAAATCAAGTTCCTCGGAGAGGCTGTAGAGAATCCTGTTCGTCCATTCGTAGCAATTCTTGGCGGAGCTAAGGTTTCAGATAAGATCAATGTTATAAACAACCTCCTTGAGAAGGTAGATACTCTTATCATCGGTGGCGGTATGGCATATACATTCTTAAAGGCAAAGGGTGAGGAAATCGGAAACTCACTTTGTGAAGAGGATAAGCTTGATTATGCACTTGAGATGGTAAACAAGGCTAAGGAAAGAGGAGTAAACCTTTTACTTCCTGTAGACCATGTAGAGGGTAAGGAATTCTCAAATGATACAGAGTCTAAGGTAGTTGATACTATAGATGCGGGATGGTCAGGATTTGATATCGGACTAAGACAATAGAGAACTATAAGAAGGCTCTTGAAGGCGCAAAGACTGTAGTATGGAACGGACCTATGGGTGTATTCGAGTTTGAGAAGTTTGCAGAGGGAACACTTGAGGTATGTAGAGCCGTAGCCGATCTTAAGGATGCTACAACTGTTATCGGTGGTGGAGATTCTGTAAATGCTGTGAAGAGACTCGGATTTGCAGATAAGATGACACATATTTCTACAGGTGGAGGTGCTTCACTTGAGTTCTTAGAGGGTAAGGAATTACCCGGTGTAGCGGCAGCTGACAACAGATAAAATTTTTAAAATATAGGGGAATGCCAAGGCATTCCCCAAAAAGAACGGAGAATATTATGGCAAGAAGAAAAATTATTGCAGGTAACTGGAAGATGAATAAAACTCCTTCAGAGACAACTGCATTAATCAATGAGTTAAAGCCTTTAGTTGCAAATGAAGAAGTAGACGTTGTATTCTGTGTACCGGCAATTGATATAATACCGGCTATAGAGGCTGCAAAGGGAAGCAATATTCAGATCGGTGCAGAGAATATGTACTATGAAGAGAACGGTGCATATACAGGAGAGATAGCACCAAATATGCTTACAGATGTAGGTGTAAAGTATGTTATCATCGGACATTCAGAGAGAAGAGAATACTTTGCCGAGACAGACGAGACAGTAAATAAGAAAGTACTTAAGGCATTTGAGCATGGCATTACACCAATCATATGCTGCGGTGAGACTCTTACACAGAGAGAGCAGGGTATTGCAATCGACTTTATCAGAACACAGATAAAGATTGCATTCCAGAACGTAAGTGCCGAGAATGCTGCAAACGCTGTTATCGCTTACGAGCCAATCTGGGCAATCGGTACAGGTAAGACTGCTACAACAGCACAGGCTGAGGAAGTTTGTAAGGCTATCAGAGAGTGCATCAAAGAGGTTTATGGAAGCGATGTAGCTGAGAAATCAGAATTCAGTACGGCGGTTCAGTAAATGCAGGAAATGCAGCAGAGCTTTTCGCAGAAGCTGATATCGATGGAGGATTAGTAGGTGGTGCAAGCCTTAAGCCTGATTTTGGAAAGATAGTAAATTATAAATAATAAAAACAGGGGGATGTGAAAAAACTCGATTGAGTTTTTTCGCATCTCCCTTTTTACATTTATTGTGTATAGTTTACTGAAATCATACGTGAAAAAAGCGCACTTCCCCTACCCCATAGAAATTCTTTTTTTGAATCTATGCGGCAGTTCTGTTTCTCATCTTTTTTTTCTGATATTTATATAAATTATGTCCTATCGCCACGAGTAAAACTTCCAGTTTGACTGAATGAATACCTCTTCGGACAATTCTCTTGTACCAACGGTCGTTTTTCATAATTCCGTAAGTGCCTTCTGCTTGTATCGAACGGTTCATTCGTAATAACGCACCATGGATACTTTCTAGGTTTTCTATTACTTCCTGGTGCATGGAAGTTAGTTCCTGATTGATCCGAACGGTTCGATTCTTATCTGTATTCTTACATTTCTTTGCATATGGACATCCGCTACAGTCTTCACATTCATACAGTTCTTCCTTGCGTCCGTACTGATTTCCCCTCACATCTTTTCTGCATAAAAAATGGAATGCTTTATCGTTAGGACATCTCATGACTCCTTGCTCATCAATTCTGAAGTTAACTGCACGAAATGGATCTTCATGATATTTACGATCCTTAGTTTCCTTTTTAAACATTGGAAATTTCATATACTTTTCAATTCCGTTCTGCTCACAGAAAATATAATTGTTGTATGAGCCATATCCGGCATCTGCCACAGGATATTTGGGATAGAATCCATAAGTTTGTTTGAAGTGCTCCATCAAAGGAACGAAACAATCCATATCCGAACGATAATGGTTCACGTCAACAACTGCAATATATTCATCTGCTACACCAATCTGTACATTATATGCCGGCAGAAGCTGATCATTGCCCATGTAATCCTTTTTTATACGCATAAAAGTAGCCGAGTTATCTGTTTTAGAGTAACTGTTTCGGTCAGGACCACAGATTTCAATTTTTTGTATGTATTCTTGAAGCTTCTGACAGAAAGTAGTCAAGTGTTCATAATGACGCTGTTCTTTGGATTTTCGCTTTCCGCTTCCGTAAACAAATGCACTTGTATCCAGTTCCCATAAAAGTAATAGCTGCTCAATGATTTCATTCAGATAATCCGGTACATACTCTGTGTTTGTTGTGATCTGCACCCCACTCCATGCGATTTCTGCATTAATTTCATCAATCTCTGCAGTGATTTTTTCGTAAAGCTTGTAACGGAACTTTTCCGTAGCCTTCTTCCATACCCAGGTATACTTGTTTGCGTTTGCTTCAAACTTGGAGCCGTCGATGTAGAGATGTTGTAGATCTACATGCTCCTCGTTAAAGATAGCATGATTGATGTCGTTAAAAATGTTTTCAATCTTATCTTGAAGTATTTCATTGATGAAATATCCAAAGGTTCTGTATGACGGAGTCCGGTGATCCATGAGATACATGAACCTGATATTAACTTTGCAGTTGTCTTCCAGTTCTCTCAGAGAGCAGTAACCGCTAGTCATAAATCCGAAAAGTACTGTTTTTAACATGTTGACCGGATTATATCTGAGTCGTCCGGTTGTGTACTCCGAAATATCCGTCAGATACTTGTTTAAATCGATTCCTCCCATCAATCTGTCAAATGTTAAAACAGGATCCAGCAGATCCAAACAATCTGAAAGAAACAGTGGTAAATATCCTTGTTTTGAATTACAATAATTAGTGTGTAAATTTTTCATTGCAAGTTAATTTTACCACAAAAATAGGACCTTTCGCATGATCGAATGGTCCTATTTCTTTTAGGTACTTATTTCACAGCCCCTTTTTTAATGTATACCTTTATTTTTTATATACTTGACTTGCAAAAACAGTAATTTATAAATATATGACTTATATTGAAAGAATATTTAATAAAAGGACAATGTACTAAAAAGCAACATGTAATGGCAAAATGTGCCAATCATAATAAAAACATGAAAAATCTCATGTGAACCGAAATAAATATGTTTTTCATTAAAAGCTTTTAATTTAAAGGCATAGATTACAGCTCCAAGTGTGTAGGAGATACCTCCAAACAAAAGCCACAAAAATCCGGTCAGAGGTAGTGCTTTGAATATAGGTTTTAATGCAAATACACAAAGCCATCCCATAATGAGATAAATTAAAGATGACAGCCACTTAGGACAGTTTACAAAGAAAATTTTCAGTATAATTCCACCTATAGCGAGTGTCCATATGGCAGTCAGTAATATATATCCTACTTTTCCTCTAAGTGCTGTAAGGCATACAGGTGTATACGTTCCGGCAATCAATACAGAAATCATTATATGGTCTATTTTACGGAAGATCATTGTCTTTTTAAGGTCTAAAACTACGGAATGATATATGGTACTTGCAGCATACAATAATTTAGTTGATACAATAAAGACAAACATAGATATTGAAGTTAAAAAGCTTCCATGTTCTACAGTTCTTTGAATAAGCGGGCCGGCTCCTATCCATAAAAGAATAAGTCCCAAAAAGTGAGTAAGTGCTGAGCCCGGTTCCCTTATTTTTATTGATATGGTTCCCGGAAGTACACCGAATCTTGTCTTTTCTTTGTATTTTGAGTTCATATTTACACCTCCTTGATGTAGTTTTTAAAACTAGATGTTATATATTTAAATACTACATCAATACTTGAGACATTTCAAGTATAAAAAGTTAAATATGATTTAAGTTTGATACTTTAACAGTGCTCTGAATTTTTGTCTTCGATAAATTTTCGTACAAAAGTCTGCGATGTCTTGCAGATTTTATAAGAGCTGTAAGTAATATCATAAAGTATAAAATAGTTGCCAAAAGTTCAAGAGTTGCATATGCCATATCTTTATTAGGATCTGTATTTGTAAGTATTAAACTTTCAAGAAGTCTTCTTACATTTAAAGGAATAAAAATAAAATCCGTAAAAAAAGTATATACCTTAGAAAAATATGAATAGAATGCAGGACGTTCTTCATTTAAAGATACAATGGCTGTACTCGTTACAAATTTTTCCCAAAGTTCTTCCTTTAAATAATATAGGAAAAAGAAAAAAATAAAATAAGATACTTGCTTCAGATGAGAACAGCAAGGTAAATTCAGGTATTAAAATTTCACAAATAAAGGTTAATAAAGCAATAAAGAACATATCAAAAAAAGAATGATATAAATCTTCTTGTTAATGATACTTCCATTCCTTTTTTTATAGCTTATTTCATCCAGCTCATCTCTTGAAGGTAAAAAAATTTCATAAAGGGTCCCATTAAAAGAAATCTGAGTACACCGCCTGAAGTATTTACTATAAGATCATCCACATCAAAGAGTCTGTAACTACCCGAATAGATAAAAATACAGTCCTGTAAGTTGAGTTATCTCAAAAAAATAAGGACAATAGAAAAGATAAAACTAAAGTTTCCATAAAGGATCTTTTTAAAATAGTAACGTAAATACATTCCAAAAAGGTATAGCTAAAAACAGATTTAAAAATATTTACAAGAAAAGCCTTGTTTAATACTACACTTAACCATGTTTTTGGCTGATTTTCAATAATGTCTGACCTGTTTAAAATATCTTTTATAAATAAAAAAGGTTCAAGCTGCATTTTATGACTGTGCAAAGTAGCCGCCTTTTCTGGAGACGGAAGGGGCAGTACCACCAGGCAATACATACATAGAATATAAAAAAATAAAAAGAATAAACGATTACAACCTTCAGACTCATAACAGATCCGTATTTATGGTAGTTATAAGCAATATAAGGTAATGTAAATATAGCGACCACAAAGGGAAAAAAAGTATAACAGCCTGTAAAGATACTTCTAAATATTGATTCATATTTGCTCCTAAAAAAATATAGCAGTTTAAAATTATATTTTTAATGTATAAATTCTATATCAAAAATGGATACAAAAAAACAAATTAAATAAAGTTAAATGTTGATTTTCACCTCTAAGTACAATAAAACGATACTTAGAGGTGAAAATATATTAAAAAGATTTATTAATTAAATCTCTTTTACATACTGTTGAATTGCATCACACAGATACTGTGCCATACCTTCTCCGAATTTGTCCATATTATTTTTAAATTCCGGATTTTCAACATATCCATAGCCTATGCTTGAAAACACATCTGCACTACAGTCAAATGAGTATTTACAAATATGTTTATGAAGCTTTTTTGCCAGTTCGGTATTTTCTTTTGATGTAGCCTTAAGCCCCTTTGACATATTATCCGATATGGCAAAAAAGATATTATTAAAACCGTCGGCAATTTCCTGTTCTCTTCCTTTTTGCTTTTTAACGGCTTCCTCAATAACTTCCTTTCCATAAAGGTCTATTGCTTTTTGTTTATATTTTTCATTGTCCTGATATGTAAAACCTTTAAATTTTTCTTTTGTTGACATAGTAATTTTCCTTTCTCTTGATTTAATCGTTTTTTCCAATGTATCAATAAGTGTTAAGAGTGTTTGCTTTTCTTTCTGCATCAAAACGAGTTGTTTCTTTAGATGATGGAGTATTTCCGGATCTTCCTGTTTTAATAATTCTTTTATTTGTTTTAAAGGAAATCCCAGATATTTATAAAACAATATCATTTGCAAAAAAGACATATCATCCTCGGAATAATATCTGTACCCATTTTCATTTTTTTTAGGTGAAAGCAAACCTATTTCATCATAATGGTGTAAAGTGCGCACCGATACACCGCTTATTTCACTAACCTTTTTAATTAAAAACATTTGAAAACCTCCTAACAAGGATAAGTATAAACTATGACGCAATGTCATAGTCAATACATTAGATAAAATATGATTGATTAATTTTTGAATAATACAATAATATAATGGGATATACTTAAGGTATAAGATAGAAAAATTTCATTAATTGTGCTATAATGTTTTGCATTTGATTGACTACAGTTTATCAAGTCATTTAGGTAAAGTGTTTTACCTTTAATGTCGGATTGCTTTACACTATGTTCTTGCAATCCTCAAAAATATCAAGGATTTTATTAGGAGGATATTTTGGAGAGAGAAAGGTTAAAATCCAGGCTCGGGTTTATACTCATTTCAGCCGGATGTGCAATTGGTATAGGTAATGTATGGAAGTTTCCTTATATGACAGGAAAAGGTGGAGGCGGTGCTTTTGTACTGTTGTACTTACTGTTTTTGGTTATGCTTGGATTGCCTATAATGACTATGGAGTTTTCAATAGGAAGAGCTGCAAGAAAAAGTCCGGTAATGGCTTATCAAAAACTTGAACCTACAGGAAGCAAATGGCATGTACATGGAATAGTTGCATTTATAGGAAATTATCTTTTGATGATGTTTTATACCACTGTATCGGGATGGATGCTTCATTACTTCTATCTTACAATAACAGGACAATTTGAAGGTCTGGATTCAGACGGAGTATTGAATGTATTTAATACAATGCTTTCACAGCCTACTATAATGATTTTTTGGATGGTGGTTGTAGTTGTTGCAGGTATGTTTATAGTATCAAGAGGACTTGAAGCGGGGCTTGAGAATATCACAAAGATAGTTATGGTTACACTTCTTGTGGTAATGATTATACTTGCAATAAATTCATTCTTCTTAAAAGGTGCTGCAGAAGGACTTAAATATTATCTTGTACCGAATATAAGCAGAATAGAAGAAACAGGTATCGGTAATGTAATAACAGGTGCCATGAATCAGGCATTCTTTACACTAAGCCTTGGAATAGGTGCAATGCTTATATTCGGAAGTTATATAAGTAATGACAGAAGTATGCTGGGAGAGTCTGTTACAATAGTTATACTTGATACTTTCGTAGCTATAGTTTCGGGACTTATTATTTTCCCCGCTACATTTACATATGGTGTAGATCAGACTTCCGGCCCGGCACTTATATTTATCACTTTGCCGAATATATTTAATAAGATGCCTCTTGGAAGACTCTGGGGAAGTTTCTTCTTTATATTTATGTCATTTGCAGCATTTTCTACAGTGCTTGCGGTATTTGAGAATATAGTTTCATGCGGTATGGATCTTACAAAGAAGTCAAGAAAACAGGTAAGTCTTTTTAATTTGATAGTAATAATAGTACTTTCATTACCATGTATATTCGGATTTAGCAGTTGGAGTTTCGGATGGTTAGAGCCATTTGGTGGAACAATACTTGATTTGGAGGATTTCCTTGTAAGTAATATAATATTGCCTCTGGGTTCCTTGGTATATCTACTGTTTTGTGTCAGCAGATACGGATGGGGATGGGATAACTATCTTAAAGAGTGTAATAAGGGTGAAGGTCTTAAGATGAAGAATTGGATGAGAGTTTACCTTACATTTATATTGCCGATAATAGTATTATTTATATTCGTGTTTGGAATATACGATAAATTTTTTAAATAAGAAATAAAAAGAAATCAGCCGGTAACTTTTAAAGTTTTGGCTGATTTTTAATTTATTAAGAATATTAGCACTCAAACCTTGACACTGCTAATAAAAAGTGGTATAAAAGTTCATAGTTAAGTTTATAAACATTTAGGAGGAATACAAAATGAAGTTAGTACCTTTATTCGATAGAGTGGTTTTAAAGCAATTGGTTGCTGAAGAGACAACAGCATCAGGTATTGTACTTCCCGGACAGGCAAAGGAAAAGCCGTCACAGGCAGAGGTTGTTGCAGTAGGTCCGGGCGGAGTTGTAGACGGAAAAGAAATAAAGATGCAGGTTAAGGTAGGAGATAAGGTTATTTATTCCAAGTATGCAGGCACAGAGGTAGAACTTGACAAGGTCGAGTATATCGTTGTAAAGCAGAATGATATTTTGGCAGTGATTGAATAATAATTTTATATAGATTAGACGGAGGTAAATATGGCTAAGGATATTAAATATGGCGTTGAAGCCAGAAAAGCATTGGAAGCCGGTGTAAATAAGCTGGCTGATACAGTTAGAGTTACATTGGGACCTAAGGGAAGAAATGTTGTACTTGATAAATCATTCGGTACACCGCTTATAACAAATGACGGTGTGACTATTGCAAAGGAAGTTGAGCTTGAAGATGCGTTTGAGAACATGGGAGCACAGCTTGTAAAGGAAGTTGCTACAAAGACAAATGATGTGGCAGGTGACGGTACAACAACAGCTACAGTTCTTGCACAGGCAATGATAAATGAGGGAATGAAGAACCTTGCAGCAGGTGCAAATCCTATAATTTTACGTAAGGGAATGAAGAAGGCTACAGATGTGGCAGTTGAGGCTATTGCAAAGATGAGCGAGCCTATAAAGGGAAAAGATCAGATTGCAAGAGTTGCAGCTATCTCTGCAAGTGATGATGAGGTTGGAAGCCTTGTAGCAGATGCTATGGAGAAGGTAACAAACGAGGGTGTTATCACTATCGAAGAGTCAAAGACTATGAAGACAGAGCTTGACTTGGTAGAGGGTATGCAGTTTGACAGAGGTTATGTTTCTGCATATATGTGTACAGATATGGAGAAGATGGAAGCAAATCTTGATGATCCATATATACTTATTACAGATAAGAAGATTTCAAATATTCAGGACATCTTACCTGTACTTGAAGAGCTTGTTAAATCAGGACAGAAGCTTCTTATTATAGCTGAGGATGTTGAGGGTGAGGCTCTTACAACACTTATAGTAAATAAGCTTAGAGGTACATTCAATGTTGTAGCTGTAAAGGCTCCGGGATATGGTGACAGAAGAAAAGATATGTTAAAGGATATCGCTGTTCTTACAGGCGGTACAGTAATCAGTGAGGAACTTGGACTTGATCTTAAGGATGCTACACTTGCAAGCCTTGGTCGTGCAAAGAGTGTTAAGGTTCAAAAAGAGAATACTGTTATTGTTGACGGACAGGGTTCAAAGGCTGATATTGAAAAGCGAGTTGCTCAGATTAAAGCACAGCTGTCAGAAACTACATCCGAGTTTGATAAAGAGAAATTACAGGAAAGACTTGCTAAGCTTTCAGGTGGTGTAGCGGTTATTAGAGTCGGTGCGGCTACAGAGACTGAGATGAAGGAAGCAAAGCTTCGTATGGAAGATGCACTCAATGCTACAAGAGCAGCTGTTGAGGAAGGTATAATTGCAGGAGGCGGTTCTGCTTATATCCATGCAAGCAAGGAAGTTGAGAAGCTTGTAGCTACTCTTGAAGGTGATGAGAGAACAGGTGCAAAGATCATACTTAAGGCACTTGAGGCACCACTTTTCAGAATAGTTGAGAATGCAGGACTTGAAGGAAGCGTTGTTGTAAACAAGGTAAGAGAGTCTAGTGAAGGTGTTGGATTTGATGCTTTCAGAGAAGAGTATGTTGATATGGTAAAGGCAGGTATCTTAGACCCTGCAAAGGTTACAAGATCTGCACTTCAGAATGCAAACTCAGTGGCGTCCACACTTCTTACAACAGAGTCGGCAGTGGCTAATATCAAAGAAGACGTACCTGCAATGCCTGCAGGCGGCGGAATGGGAATGATGTAATATAAAAATTTTATATTAACAATTTTTAAAGGGCATACTTTGGAAACAAGGTATGCTCTTTTTGTATTTAAATTTTAAAAAGTTATGTAAAAAGCTGTACTTGTAATAAAACCAAAGTAATGTTGTATAAAATAAATAACATAAATTCGTTATTGTGCATAATATTTTTTTGGCTGAATGAAGATTATAATTTTATTAAAACATATTTTTGTCAATATGAAACTTTTGTTAGAAGTTGTATTATGCACATTGAGGAGGAAAAAATGAAGAGATTATTGAAGATTTTTGTTATAGGGATGATGGCTATATTTATGTTATTACAGGTAGGGTGTAATAATGATAGTGCAGCTGTTGTAGACAAGTTTGAACTATCATTGGGTGAAATCAATGACGGTGTATATCTTAGTAAGATGCTTGATTTAAAGTTTGATGCTAAAGCCAATAATATGGATATATATTATGAGGAAGGTCTTATTGGAGATACTGATGATGCTATATATGACAGAAAAGATATGAATGAGGTAAAGAAAAAGATAGCCTCAGGTGCTACAATCAGTGATATGGGTGCCAGTGATCTGGATGATGGAACCAGAATGGTAAGTATTATAATAAATAAAGCCCCAAAGGGTAAGACTTTAAATAAATATATATCGGAGTTAATAAAGGACTATAGGGATGCTTTCAAAGAAGAGAAAGAAGATTTTGACATGATGGAGGAGTCATATGCTGAGTATTCAGACGGAAAGATGGCAGGTAAGAAAATACCGGGTATTGAAATAAAGTCGGTATGGGAACAAGATGGTATCAAAGAAATAATGTTCTATGAAAAGCAGTTGTTTCTAAAATATGGAGATTATATAGTGACCATAAGTGTACTTGCATATGATCAAGAGGATGCACAAAGTTTGTTGGATATATTTGAAAAGCCTGATGAGTCTGATTTTGAAAAAATAAATGAATCATATACAGAGAATAAAAACGGAGAAGGTAAGACAAAAAGAAGAGAAAAAAGAGAAAGACAGGAAGAAAGGAAGCAAAGAACAGAAGAAAGCACTGAAGAAAAAAGCAGTGTTGAAAAAAATACAGTTGAAGAAACAGTACCAGATAAATTATCAGATAGCGATTTTTGTGCCGGTGTGATAGACGGAAATGTGTATACAAATAGTGCAATGAATATAAAGTTGGATATCACAGGAAAGCACTTGGTTTTCGCATCAGATTATGACCGTAAACTTCTTGGAATCCCAACTTGGATTATTTCCGAAAAAGATAAAAAGGATTATGTGGATGCCGGCCATTCTTTTATTGATGTTGTTGCACATGATATCACATTTGAAAATACTGTTTTTGTGATGATAGATGAGAAAGTGGATTTATCAAAAGAGGATGCAGGTGAAGATTCCTATTTTGATAAAGAAGAGAATGTATTTGTAGAACACAAAAAGGAGAAAATCAACTTTAACGGTAAGGAAATGATGTGCTTAAGTAAGATAGAGACAAAAGATAATGGCAGTAAGTATTATAAAAAATACATCTTTATGCCATGTGGAGAATATACAGCAGGTATTGTAATAATGGGAAATGATGAAGAATTTGTAAAAAATGCATTTAATATGTTCACAATTATAGAATAAATACATTTGGAGGAGACTATGAAGAGAATTTTTAAATTAGGAATGCTGGCTGTTACTTTATCACTTTGCTTTTCGGGGTGTAGAGTAAAAGCAGATAAAAAAACAAGTGAAACTGTCAGTGAGTTCAAGGCTGAGGATATTTCTTTGGGGGAAGTAGTTGACGGAGTATACACAAGCAAAATGCTTAATTTAAAGTTTGACGGAAATGCCAATGATATGGATGTAACTGCAGAAGAGGAATTTATCAACAGGCTTGACGGCAAAGTTGTAAAAAGGTCAGATATGGATGCCGTACATGACAGACTTAATAAAGGCTATTATATAAGTGATATGGAAGCTATTGATAATAAAAATCCCGGTAATTATGTAGAGGTAATGATATATAAGGATAAAAACCATGAAATGAAAAACGGTTTGGAAAAGTATATTGACAAAGAGGTGAGAAAGCAGACAGGAGAGCAAAAAGAGAGATTTAAAAATCCTAAAGTGGAGAAGACAACAAGAGATTTTATGGGAGAAAAGCTGCTTAGTGTAGATATCGTTATAAATGAGGACGGTATAGAATATGCCGATTCTACATTATATAAGCAGTTAGATGAATACTTTGTAGAAATTCATGTAAGAGGCAATAATAGCGAGGATATTGACAAGTATTTAGGTATGTTTGAAAAGTATACAGGCACTGATGATGCTGCAAATAGCAGTAAATCCGATGAATCCGGTAAAAACGATACTAAATCGGAGATAGAATTTTCAAAGGGCGAGATAAATAATGATGTATATACAAACAAGATGTTTGATATAAAATTTGATGCAAAAGCAAACGGATATGTTTTTGATGAAGTAGCAACAAGTATTATGGGCCCAATTTCAGAAGAAGATAGGATATATTATATTAAAAAAGGTGGCTCTGCTGTTGATATGGTGGTCAGTAAGGAGGGTGATAATGCACAAAAGCTGGTAGTTTCAATATCAGAAAACAAAGGCCAACTCGATAAATACTTAGAGAAACAGTTGAAAAAAGATTCTAAGGCAGAAAGATTAACTGTTACAATTTCAGGAAAGGATGTACCTTGTTTATTTACTGAAGGAAAGGATAAAGATAGTAAATATCAATATACCGCCTATATAGAGGCCGGAGATTATATAGGAGTAATAAATTCTTACGGTCCGGATAAATACAATGCTGAGTCGGCTTTTGAAATGTTTACAAAAATATCAGAAAACAGTGAAGGTTCCGGTGAGGTGCAGACAGATGGAATTGCCGGAGGAATTATTACTGGAAAAATAAAAGATAATGTCTACAGTAATGAAATGTTGAATATTAGATTAGATGCCAATACAACCGGTCTGGAGTTTGTAAGTGATGAAGAACTAAAAAATATGGGTAATGACGGTATAGAAAGATCGGATGTAAATGCTGTAAATAAGCATATTAAAGACGGTAAATCATTTATAGATATGTTTTTAATTGATAATACAGACACTACAAAGAGAATCAGTGTTTCGTTGGTAAAAAATAATGTGTTAATGCCTATGGACGAATATTTGGATGCACAAAAAGAGATAATGGAAAGTCAACTTAGTAAAGTCCCGAAAGATCAGCTGAAAAGTTCAGAGGTAAAGAAATCGGATGTATATTTTCTCGGTAAGGAATTATCATGTTTGGATATTTATGTGGATACAACGGTTTCAAAACAGTGTCAGAAATATCTCTTCAGAGTAAAAGATGATTATATGATGATTATAGTATCAAGCGGAAAGGATGAAAAAGAGGCACAGGCCGGATTTGATTTATTTCAGAAATACGAATAAATAATACTAACCTAAATTATCTTAAATAAAAATTAATACAAATCCTAAAGCTTTTATATGTTCTGTCTTGTATAATCAGTACGAAAAAAGTTATATAAAACGGAGGACATTATGAGAAGAAGTTTTAAATTGGCAGTATTGGCTATAGCATCGGTATTGGCTGTAACCGCATGTGGAGGTAACAAAAAGGCTGAAGCAACAGTGGGAAGTGAAAGTGTTTCTGAAGCACAAAGTAAAGAAACAAGCGCAGAAGCAGCTACTGAAGAAAAGAAAGATGAAAGCAGTGCAGAAGCTTCAAGTGAAGCTAATATATCTGCAGAGGATTTGGCAGGAGTTACTGCGGATAATGTTTATACAAATAAAGCATTAAATTTAAAGTTTGATGCCACAGCCAATGATATGAGATTAGCAGATCAAGCTGAGCTTGAAGCTATGGGAATCCAGTCTGAAGGAAAACTGGAACTTTATGCTTACAACAATAATTATACTAAAATAGCTATGATAGGTATATTGGATGAAGGTACAGATCTAAAGACCTATATGGATGAGTATATTGAGGCAACAAAGAAAAATAATGAGTCCTTAGGAGCGGATGCTTTAAATATTGAAAGCACAACAACAAAATTAATTGACAAGGATGTACCTGCTATAGTTGCAGATTTAACTATGGGTGGAGTAACTCAGTATACAACTCAGGCTTTTGTTGAGGTTGGAGGAAGAATATATACAATTGCGACAATAACAACAAATGCTGAAGAAAGCTCTAAAGGACTTGATATGTTTACAAAGGCGGAGTAAACATTATTTATAATAAAAGGCATACTTTGATAAAAAAGGTGTGCCTTTTTGATTGAACAATTTATTTTTATTTTAATAAGTGATATACTCAAATAAAAAGTATATTTTGTACTCGGGAGGAAAAATGAAGAAGAATATTAAACTTATAATGGCGGGTATTGCAGTTTTGTCTGCTTTTTCCATAACTGCTTGTGGAGGTAACAAGGCTGATAACAAAGCTGAAAGTAAGACAGAGAGTCCTGTTGCAAGTACTGTAGAAAGCACTGTTGAGCGCGCAAACAATGAAGATATGAACGGTACATATGATGGCAGTATATATACCAATAAAGTATTTAATATAAAGTTTGATGCTAAGTCTGTAAATATGGAGATGGTAAGTACCGAGGATCTTAGTGATATGCAAAAAAAGACACATGATGATACATTAAAAATGTATGCACATGACACTGCAAACAGCAGCTCTGTATTATTCGGACTTGTAAATATAACCTCGGATTTAAAGGCATATATAGACGGAAATATAGCGAAAATCAATAAGGATAGTGAGGGTGCGGGAGATATTAAGGCGGAAAGTACAACTATAAAATTTTTGGGTCAGGATGCTCCTTGTATAAATGCAAAGTTAACCGCAAACGGTGTTACACAGTATCATACACAGGTGTTTTTAGAGTCGGGAAAGGATGTATCAGTTATAGTTATAAATGCTAAAGACGAAAAGGTTGTTAAAGATTGTTTGAACGCCTTTACAAAAGCGCAGTAACTTGGAGTATATATGTTTTGGGATAAGATAAAAGATGCCTTTTCATCTAAAAATAATGTTGATAATAAAGAAAATAAAGAGGTTGAAACAGTTAAAAACAGATTTACCATGTTGGTAAAGGGCTGTAAAGATAAGGGAAGTATAATACTTGAAGGAGATGTGCACGGTACTGTAAGTAAAGAGGAAGTAACCGTACTTTTTAAAAGTGGTAAAGTATCCCATCTTAAAATTGCAAAGATTGCAGACAGTGCCGGAAATGACTTAGAAGTAATAAAAGATTCATATGCAAATATAGGGTTTGAACATATAGACGAGTCGGATGATTTTAAATACGCTTTGCTTACAAATATAGAATTTCAGATAGAATCCGATGTGAATAAGGCGGTGGAAAATCCATATATACTTGGACTTTTATATGAATATGATAATTACTATAAGGATGAAGATTTTGTAAATCTATTTTTCCGTGAGATGGTAAGTGCACATTATCTATTGCCAATACATATGTCGGGAGATTTTAATGGCAGTGGTGAGACTGTATTGAAAAAAGATACAAAAATAAATATTTACGGTATAAATCTTGAAGGTGGGGTGAATGCACTTCCTGTATTTACAGACTGGACTGCTTTGAAAAATTGGGCGGATAAAGGACCTGCAAATTGGAAACAGGAAACTATCATTGTAAGATTTCCGGATATTTTAGGATGTTTAAAGAATGACGGTGGATTTATCATTAATCCTTACGGTCCGCAGTCGTTCTATATGAATTCGGAAAATATCAATAATATAGTGAATTCACCCGGATATCAAAGCCAATTTGGTGAGGCAAAAATAGAAAGAAAGGTTGCAAAGGGTGGAGAGCAAAATCTTTTAGGATATCCTGCAGATAATGAAGAGGTATCTGCTATAAAAAGGAGATTGATTAATTTTGGAAATACTCACAGTGAGATAAAATTAATAGACATGATGCTGAGGGTGGATGAAGAAGGTATAAAGTCATATCTTATAATAATGGATATTGATGATGCTGATGTCAGAAAATACTATAAAGGAGTTTATGATAGCTGTAGAGATCTACTCAGAGAAGTGGTATATCTGGATTTTGCCACTTTGGAGCAGGCGGATTTTGCAAAAAATATGATGACAGGGCAACCTGTATATAAAAAGAATTAAAGTAATTATTAATGCTTACCTAAGGTGATTTAAAAAAATATTTACATTTTAATCACATTGTTGTAATATCTTATCAGAATTTAGTCACAGATAGATTCTAGAATACTCGGAAATTATTTATTACACGGAGTGATGAAAATGAAGAAATATTATTATACCTATATTATTTTTATCGGTTATGATGACTGCCTGCAGTGGCAAAACTCATGCCGAGACAACTGTCACACAGGCTGAAACAACAGTAGTAGAGACTACTACTGAAGTACCTACTACAGAGGAAACAACAACACAGGCTGAAGTTATACAGGAAGAAACACATGCTGAAGATGACATACAATATTACAGAGGCAGAAAAGAGGATTCTGTATATACAAATGAGGTTTTCAATATCAAGTTTGATGCACCTGCAAATAATTACAAGATGGAGAGCAGAGATAATATCGCTCAGATGAGAGATATTTTTATAAAGCAAGTCGGTATGACACAGGAAGAAGCGGATGAAAGTTTATATATGGATGTATATGCTACCAGTGAGAACGGAACCGGAGTCAGTAATGTAAATGTTGTTATTGAAAAGATGGGCACACCTTTTGAAACAGAAACTGAATTGGAAGATGTAGTAGCAAAACTACAGGAGCAGTACAAAGCTTCAGGTATGGTAAATGTCAGTGTTGAGAGTGCCAAGGCTATGTTTAACGGTAGAGAAACCATAGCAATGAGTGCTACAGATACAAGCGGAGATTATACTGTGTACAGAAAGCAGATTTATATAAAGTCCGGAAACTTTATGGCAATTATTACAGCGAGCAGTACTTCTGAAGAAAAGGCACAAAATGCTTTAGATGCATTTACATCATTAAAGTAAATTTTAAGAGTATAGTTTATATAAAATATAGACTATACTTTTTTTATTGCTTTAATTTATTAATGCAATGGTTTAAAATAAAGAGGTATTCTTGTAGACTATGAGGGATAAAATGAAAAGATGGCAGATTTCAGAGTCCATAATGGTGGGGATATTTTTGGCACTTTCCGGAGGATTTATGGATGCATACTCATATATAAATCGTGGAAAGGTTTTTGCCAATGCCGAAACCGGTAATATAATACTGATGACATTAAAAATATGTGAAGGAAAGTTTTTAGAATCGGTAAATTATCTTATACCCATAACATCCTTTGCCATAGGTGTGGCTGTATGTGAAATAATAAAGCATAGAAAAGAAAATATTAATATGATACATTGGAGGCAGATACTTGTATTACTTGAAATAGTCGCATTTATAGTGGTGGCATTTTTACCTCAGGAAATGAACAATATAGCTAATTCCATAATATCCTTGGTATCCGGAGTACAGTTTGCCACATTTCCTAAAATCAGGGATGTTGTAATTGCAACTACCATGTGTACCGGAAATTTAAAGAGCGGAACACAGAATTTGTATCATGGAATAAGTAAAGGTGATAAATCATCTATAGAAAAGGGCCTGTATTATTATATATGTATTTTTATATTTATTATAGGAACTGTTATAGGGTATTTTGCTGTGAGATTTTTTAATGAAAAAGCCATTTTAATTGCGGCGGGAATGATGACAGTGATTTTTTTAATGATGTTCAAAGAATTTGAAAACTGATATTTGAAAGGAGTTTTTTATGTATTTTGCAAAGGAAAACAGATATGAGAAAATGAAGTATGCTTATTGCGGTAACAGTGGATTGAAATTGCCACTCGTATCACTGGGGCTATGGCATAATTTTGGAGACCACTCCAATCTTGAAAGTATGAAGGATATTTTGTTTACAGCTTTTGACAACGGTATCACTCATTTTGATCTTGCAAACAACTATGGTCCGGCACCCGGAAGTGCTGAAAAGAATTTCGGAATAATCTTAAAAGAAGATTTCGGAAAGTACAGAGATGAAATGATTATCAGTACAAAGGCCGGATATACAATGTGGGACGGTCCTTACGGAGATTTCGGCAGCAGAAAATATCTGATAGCAAGTATTGATCAGAGTTTAAAGAGAATGGGACTTGAATATGTGGATATATTCTATCACCATAGAATGGATAAGAACACACCTCTTGAGGAGACCTGCGGTGCACTTGCACAGATAGTAAACAGCGGCAAGGCATTGTATGTGGGATTATCAAATTATGACGGTGAGACTTTGGAGCAGGCTGCAAGGATTTTGGATGAGCTTAAGGTTCCTTTTATAATAAATCAAAACAGATATTCCATATTTGACAGAACCATTGAAAATAATGGACTAAAGGATATGGCAGAAAAATTAAAGAAGGGAATTATTTCATTCAGTCCGCTTGCACAGGGACTTTTAACAGACAGATATTTAAACGGAATACCTGCTGACAGTAGAATAGTGACAGATGGAAGATTCTTAAATGAGAATAATCTGACAGAAAATAAACTTAATGCTATAAGAAGATTAAATGATATTGCAAAAGAGAGAAATCAGAGCCTTGCACAGATGGCACTTTCCTGGGTACTTAAGGATGAAGTTATGACCTCTGTACTGATAGGTGCATCAAAATCTTCACAGGTACTTGATAATATATCCGCTATAGAAAATACTGTATTCAGTGAAGAAGAGTTAAAGAAAATAGATGAAATAGTGAAAGAAAATGAATAAGAAGGTTCTTATAAAGCTTTTTCTTTCAACACTTTATTTGAGCGCATTTACCTTTGGCGGGGGCTATGTCATAGTTACATTGATGAAGAAAAAGTTTGTAGATGAATATCATTGGATAGAAAATGATGAGATGCTTGATTTAGTGGCTATTGCACAGTCTGCACCCGGGGCTATAGCAGTAAACGGGGCTATAGTGGTCGGGTATAAGATTGCAGGAATACCGGGGGTTATGGTGGCGATAGTTGCCACTGTTATTCCGCCTTTTTTAATAATTTCTATTATATCCATGTTTTATATTATGTTCAGGGAAAACAGATTTATTGCTTTTATGCTTGAAGGTATGCAGTCGGGAGTTGGTGCGGTAATTGCTTCTGTAAGCTGTCAGATGGGAGTAGGTGTAGTAAAGAAAGGCTTTTTTAATATCTGTATAATGGTAGCGGCCTTTGCTTTGAATTTTTATTTTAAAGTTAATGTTATATATATTATATTAATCTGTATTTTAGTAGGAATTGTAAAGACCTTTTTATCAAAAAATGAGGAGAAAAAGTAAATGATTTACCTAAAATTGTTTATAAGCTTTTTAAAAAAATAGGTGCCTTCAGTTTTGGTGGAGGTTATGCGGCAATGCCAATTATTCAAAGTGAAGTGGTAGATACATACAATTGGCTTACATTGGAGGAGTTTACAGATCTTATTACTATATCTCAGATGACACCGGGACCTATTGCAGTAAATTCAGCTACCTTTGTAGGTATCAGAATAGGTGGAATACCGGGTGCAATAGTTGCAACTTTCGGTTGTATACTTCCGTCAAGCATACTACTTATTTTTTTCTTTCATGGATGTATATGAAATATAAAAAAAGCTAACAATACTGCAAACAATACTTTCAGTCTTAAGACCGGCTGTGGTAGTTTTGATTGCAATATCAGGAATAAAGATATTACAGTCAGCCTTCGGATTGAACGGATTTAAAATAGATGATATCAGGCTGCATATGGTTTTTATATTCGGTATATCTTTGGTACTTTTGGTAAAGTATAATAAGAATCCGATATTAGTAATACTTCTCTCAGGAGTATTAAATTTATTTTACAATATATTATTTCAATAAAGATAGGGGGCTGTTGCAAACACAAATGATTGTACCACGTTATTATGAGGACCTAAACATTTTACACGAGAACACTATGCCGGCAAGAGCGTATTATATACCGGCTTCAAAGAGGATGGATGATCTTGTAGAGCATCGTGAAAGCTCGGACAGAATACAGTTTTTAAACGGTATATGGAAGTTTAAATATTTTGAGAGTATTTATGATGTAAAGGAAGAATTTTTCAGGCAGGGATTTGATGTATCCGAGTATGCAGATATAAAGGTGCCGGGAGTGTGGCAAAATGAGGGATATGATAATCATCATTATACAAATATAAAATATCCTTTTCCATTTGATCCGCCATATGTACCACAGGATGTGCCATGTGGAGCATATGTATATGAGTTTGATTATGAAGAGGATGAGAGGGCAAAATGTGCATTTCTTAACTTTGAAGGTGTGGACAGCTCATTTTATTTATGGATAAACGGTTCATATGTGGGATACAGTCAGGTACCTCATGCTACAAGTGAATTTGATATTACGGATGTAATAAAAAACGGAAAGAATACAATTGCTGTTTTAGTAATGAAGTGGTGTGACGGTTCTTATTTGGAGGATCAGGATAAGTTCCGCATGAGCGGGATTTTCAGAGATGTGTATATCTTAAAAAGACCACAGGCTTTTATAAGAGATTATAAAGTTAATACAGATGGGAAAAAGTTGAAGCTTGATATAGAGCTTGCATATCCGGTAGGTGTACAAATAACTCTGGAAGATAAAGTCGGAAATATAATAGCAAAAGGTGAAATAGACAAAACCGGAAGCATAGAGTTTGAAGTTAATGATCCTGTTCTTTGGAACACTGAAAATCCATATCTTTATACTTTGATACTTGAGACAGAAAATGAAGTTATTGTTGAGTATGTAGGATTTAGAACTGTTGAGATCATTGATAAGGTGCTTTATTTTAATAAGCAAAAGATAAAGTTTAGAGGAGTAAACAGACATGATTCAGATCCTGTGACCGGCTTTACTATAAGCAGGGAGCAAATGATAACTGACCTTACTTTAATGAAGCAGCATAATTTTAATTCTATAAGAAGCAGCCATTATCCAAATGCACCATACTTTTATCAGCTTTGTGATAAGTTCGGATTTATGGTTATTGATGAGGCGGATATTGAGGTGCATGGTCCTGTTATGATTTACAGAAAAGAGGATACAGATTATAACAGATTCAAAAGATGGAATGAGAAGATAGCGGATGATTCGGCCTGGGAGGCTTCTATTCTTGACAGAGTAAGCTTATGGTAAAGAGGGATAAGAACAGACCTTCTATCGTAATGTGGTCAATGGGAAATGAGAGTGCTTACGGATGCAATTTTGAAAAGGCACTTAAGTGGACAAAGGAATATGACCCTTCAAGAATTACACAGTATGAGAGTGCAAGATACAGAAATTACGATGTAGAGTACAATTACGATCATCTGGATATATACAGCAGAATGTATCCCAGACTTGATGAAATAAGAGAGTATTTAAAAAATGATGCAAGCAAGCCGTTTTTACTCGTGGAGTATTGTCACAGTATGGGAAACGGACCGGGAGATTTTGAAGATTATTTCGAACTGATTCATGAAAATGATCTTATGTGTGGAGGCTTTGTCTGGGAGTGGTGTGACCATGCAATCTATAAGGGTAAAGCAGACAATGGCAAAGACATGTATTACTATGGCGGTGACCATGGAGAAAAAGTACATGATTCAAACTTTTGTATGGACGGATTGGTATATCCGGACAGAACACCTCATACAGGACTTTTAGAGTATAAGAATGTTTACAGACCTATAAGGGTGGTTTCATATGATGAAGCAAGTGGTAAATTAATACTTCACAACTATATGGATTTTGATGATTTAAAGGATTTTGTAGATGTTTTTTATGAATTAAGCTGCGACGGAATAAGTGTTGAGTCAGGTGTTTTGGAGCTTCCTTCTATCAAGGCACATAGCGAAAAGGAGCTGGATCTTAAAATAAAGATTCCGAATAAGGGTAAGGTATTCCTTAAACTTATTTATAAGCTAAAAAAAGAAATGCCGTTGTTACAAAATGGATATGAACTTGGATTTGATGAAATAAAGATCTCAAATGAGGATGGAAGAAATCAAAATGCTCTTAGATGGCTGGATAGAGAAATTACCGTATCGGATATGGAAGTTAGAGAAGATGATACATCGGTAATTATTAATGGGCAGTCATTTACTTATACTACAGTAAGAAAAACGGAATGTTTGAATCTTTGGTATTTGAAGGAAGAGAATATATCAACAGACCTATGGAGCTTAATATTTGGAGAGCGCCTACAGATAATGATATGTATGCAAGGCTTGAATGGAAGAAGGCAAAGTATAATGAAGCATATGTAAGAGCTTATGAAACAGATATTATAAAATTATCCGATGGGGTACAGATATCAGTAAAAACTTCCATGTCTGCTGCAAGCATTCAAAAGATTTTGGATGCAGAAGTTGTTTGGAAGATTGACTGCATGGGAGCAATAACATCATCTATACATGTCATAAAAGATGAAGAATTCCCGGATCTTCCAAGATTCGGAATAAGATTATTCCTTGATAAGAAGCTTGAAAACGCTTCTTACTTCGGTATGGGACCTCATGAGAGTTATAGAGATAAACATCATTCTACAAGTCATGGTTTATACGAGAAAAGAGTGAGTGAGATGCATGAGGACTATATAAATCCGCAGGAAAACGGAAGTCACTATGACTGTGATTTTGTGGAGATAACAAATTCTCAGTTTGGTATAGCGGCAGCAGCCGATAAAACTTTCTCATTTAATGCTTCTGTTTATACACAGGAAGAGCTTGAAAGAGCGAAACATAATTTTGAACTTGTAGAGTCTGAGAGTACAGTGCTTTGTCTTGACTATGCTCTAAACGGTATAGGTTCAAACAGCTGCGGACCGGTTGTGATAGATAAGTATAGATTCTGTGAGACTGAATTTGACTTTAATATAAGAATAATACCTTTTGTGAAGTAAAATAATAAAAAAAAGAGATTTTTACACAAGTAACAGTATTTATTAAATAGAAAAATTTTCCTTTATCAATGTAATTTTTATCTATTGCAATTGTGGATTTCCTGATTGATAATTGACTTGCAGAGTGTTATATGTGAAAAAACAAAGAATTGGTTTAGGGAGCAAAAAAATGATTAACAGGCTTATAAATGAACTTATGGCTTACGGTATGCGTGAGTATCTTGTGGATGAAGATGACAGAGTATATGTTACAAACCGATTGCTGGATCTTTTCGGTCAGATAGAGTTTGAAGAAGAAGAGGTGGCTGAGGAAAGAGCGCTTGCAGATATACTCTCCGATATGTGTAAGTATGCCTATGAAAATGGTATTATTGAGGATGATACCGTAACAATGACAGATCTTTTTGATACAAAAATTATGGGACAGCTTACCCCTATGCCTTCAACCGTAAGAAGAATGTTTAAAGAGATATATCATATAAGCAGTAAACTTGCTACCGATTTTTATTATAAATTCAGCAAGAGAACAAATTATATTCGTACAGACCGTATTGCAAAGGATGAAAAATGGGTTACCGAAACAGAGTATGGACCTATAGATATTACAATAAATCTTTCAAAGCCTGAAAAGGATCCGAGAGATATAGCCAAAGCCGGACAGGCAAAGAGGTCAGGTTATCCGAGCTGTTTACTTTGTGCGGAAAATGAAGGTTATGCAGGACATTTCTCTCATCCGGCAAGACAGAATCTTATATTAATTCCTATTTCTCTTGACGGAGAGGATTATTTTTTACAGTACTCACCATATGTTTACTACAATGAGCATTGTATTATATTCAATAAAGAGCATAAGCCTATGAAGATAGATAAGGCTGTATTTAAAAAGCTCTTGGAATTTGTAAAGCTTTTTCCACATTATACTGCAGGCTCAAATGCAGATCTTCCTATAGTCGGAGGTTCTATACTAAGCCATGACCATTTTCAGGGTGGTGGCTATGTATTTGCAATGGCAAAGGCTCCTTATGACAGAAATTTTGTAATTCCGGGATATGAGGATCTGACCGCAGGTATTGTAAAATGGCCTATGTCCGTTATCAGACTTCAGGGCAAGGATATTGACAGGATTGTGGAGGCTTCAGATCATATTTTGTCTTTGTGGAGAGGATATACCGATAAGGATGCATTTGTATTTGCAGAAACTGACGGTACCATGCATAATACTATTACACCTATTGCAAGAATGCATGGAGATCTGTATGAGATAGACCTTGTACTTAGAAATAATATCACAACCGATGAAAGTCCATGGGGTGTATATCACCCCAGTGCAGATCTTCATCATATCAAGAAGGAGAATATAGGTCTCATTGAAGTAATGGGACTTGCTGTACTTCCTGCAAGACTTAAAAAAGAAATGGCACTTCTTGAAGAGTATATTCTTTCAAAAAAGGATTTAAGAAGCAGTGAAGAACTTTCAAAGCATGCAGATTGGGTAGACGGCTGGATTAAAAATCATGATATCAATTCTGAAAATATTCATGGTATTGTACAGGATGAAATCAGCAAAGTTTTTGTAAAGGTTTTGGAATGTGCAGGTGTTTATAAGAGAGATGAAAAAGGTCAGGAAGCATTTGACAGATTTGTAAAAACTTTATAATTTACAATACTTTATAAATCATTAAGTTTGTTGTTATAAACTATAGTTGTAAGGCATTGCACTGATAAGATATAATTAGTGCGATGCCTTACATTTTTATAAGGTTTAACAACTAAAAAAGGTGGTAGTATGAGAGAAAATAAAACCTATTACAAAAAGAAAATATATCTTGTCATATTTATCCTGACAATTCTTTTCGGATTTCAAGGAATGTATGAATATTACAGTGCAAAGATCGAAGATCCTTTTCAGCTGATTTCCACCGTATTATACGGTATTATCAAACTGTTTTTATTTGCACCTCCGATTTCACCTAGTGATAAAACAAATATTTTTTATGAGATTGCAAAGTGGACTGCACCGATACTTACATCCACTTTTGTATTTACCAAAATTTCAAATACTCTTTTACATATGAAAAACATAGTTGTAAATAAGATAAGTGGGAATCATATTTTGGTATTTGAGAACTCTCTTATGGGTGAAACATTGATTAATAATCTGATAGATGAAAAAAGTTCATATAAGATATCGCTTATTTCAAAGAATTTCATAGATGACAATATGAAAAGTAAGTATGAAAAAAAGGGAATTGCTGTTTATCAGATAGATTTTGAAAACAGTGACAGAAATGAAATAAGAGAATTTTTTGCCGCACTCAATATAAACAAGGCAAAGTATATGTTTTTTTGTGCCGATGCGGACCTTGAAAATTATGCCCTGTACACAAATGTTATAAAGAGAATAAAACCTCAAAGACATATTACCTGCTATGTAAAATGTGAGTCAAAAACAGTGTCCTCATATATAGAGGATATGATAGCTCAGGAAAGAAAAAAAGAAGAGAGTCTTAAGAAGATAGATACCGTACATTTTGATGAGAGAGATCTGACTGTTAGGATGCTTATATCGGATAAATGTGTAAGTAAAAGTATATCAAGTAATGTAGAGGGACTTTTAGGTATAGGTGATACAGTGACACCTGAGCTGATTGATGAAAATATCAAAAGGATGCATGTTTTAATAATAGGTATAAATGAGCTGACCACTACATTATTAAAGTTTATTTCCAATGATATGACTATGTCATTAAAGGAAAATGTAAGGGTAAGGATCATAGATATGGATGCAGACAGGAAGATGAAAGAGCTCTTGGTGGACAATGAGGGTTTAAATAATTCTTTGGATATACAGATAATGAGTCTTGGTTCTGAAAGAAATATGATGTATGATCACCTTAGAAGTATAAAAAACGAAGTGGATCTGTCTCTTATTTTTTTGATGAACGAAGATGTCGTTAAGAGCCTTAAAAATTTGAAACTTTTAAACAGATATTTTGAAGGAGTTCCAAAGATAATAAGAAATGTATCAAATATAGATTTAAGTTATATATTACCTAAAAACAATGATAATATAAAGATATTCGGAGATGTTTCGCAGATCATGACAGGAGATGTTATGATAAGAGCAGCTCTTGATAAGAGAGCAAAGCAGTTTAATGACAGCTATAACATATCTTCTGCGGCGGCAGGAATGGGAGAAGGACAGAAATGGAATGAGCTCTCATATGTGAAGAAGACATCTTCAAGATTATCTGCCGCACATGACAGAATAAAGGAAGAGATAGTAAGAAAAATATTTTCAGATAAATCTGAGGATGAGATAAAAGCTTATTTGAATGAAAAGTTTGAAGAGTTCAGTGCACTACAGGAAATCAGAAAAGTTGATAATGAAGAGTTCAAGAAAAAGTTTTGTGAATATCTAAAGAATGCACCGGTACTCGATTTCTTATCAAGACTTGAACATAAGAGATGGTGTAACAGCTATTATGCTATGAATTTTAAGTATGGTGAAAAGAAGGATGAGAATTTAAAGACTCATCCATGTCTGATAGATGACTGGAAGATAATCATAGGCGAAAAGTTTGACACCTGTCATCCGGAATATGATTTATTATCGGTATTTACCTTGTTTCAAAGAGAGGAATAAGAATGGAAAAGGAACAAAAGCATAGGCAAAATATAGATGAAATGCAAAAGGCGGCAAATGAATATAAAGAGAAAAACTATAAGTATGACGCCTTTATAAGCTACAGGCATGTGGAGCCTGATCAAAGTATAGCTAAGCAGGTTCACCAGATGATAGAGACATTCAAGGCACCTAAGGAATTTTATCAAAACGGTAAAAGGCCTGTATTCAGAGTGTTTCGTGACAGAGAGGAGCTTGCCGCAAGAGATTTAAGTGCTTCGATAGAAGAAGCACTTGCCACAAGCAGATACCTTATTGTTATATGTTCAAAAAGAACACCGCTATCGGAGTGGTGCCAAAGAGAGAGATAGAGACATTTAAGAGTTTGCACGGTGAGGAGAGGATAATACCTGTACTTATAGAGGGTGAGCCGGGTGAAGCTTTTCCTCTGCCATTAAAAGAGTTAAAGGGTGAGGAAGCTGTAAGCGAGATACTGGCGGCAGATATAAGACCGGATGAGACATTAAATGCTGATTTTGAGGGTTATGAAGCTTTGCAAAATAATAATAAAGCAAAGTTAAAAGAACTTACAAAGAAATCTTTAGACATATTAAAAACAGAAAAATACAGAGTAATGGCAACAATTCTCGGTTGCAGCTTCGGAGATCTAAAGCAGAGAGATAAGGAGAGAAAAAGTAAAAGAATCATGACAGTCTCTACTGTAGCAGGAGCGGTATTTTTGATATTCGGTCTGTTTATGGCAAATGCTTATCAAAAGGCGGAAATTGCCAGACAAGAGGCTGTGCAGTCAAATGCAAGTATACTTATGAAAAGGTCTAAGGACTTTACAAAAGAGGGAGATTTTATCAAGGCTGTTTTGGTGGCAAAGGAAGCCATGAAGTCTATAAAACCTAATATGAAATATTACGATACATTGAAGGCTGAAGAGGATTCCATATTTAACAGTATGATATATCATAGCGGAGCCTCCACTTTAACTTCTATATCTACTAAAAATATCTTTACATATATGGATGTAAGTAAGGATGAAAAATATGTAGCTTACGGACTTGATAATAATTATACGGCAATTGCAAGTGTAGATAACGGAGAAGTATTAAAGATCTTGGAGGGACATACTCAGCCTGTAAAAGTTGTTATGTTTTCTAATAACGATAAATATCTTGCATCATACTCATTTGATAATACTTGTATTATATATGATGTTGAAACAGGTGAGGAAAGGGCAAAGATAGAAACCGATGGTATACCTATGCTTGTCAGATTTTCAGAAGATGATTCAAAATTGATACTTATTACATATGATAATATCTCTACTAACTTTTATTTATATGACACCGCTAACTGGCAACGGACAGGAGGATTTGTAATTGATGAACTTATAAAAAGGGCCGATATAAAAAAGGATGGAAGTGAGGCCCTTATAATTACAAATTCGGGTAGTGATGATCAGATAACAAGAAGGAACATCAAAGACGGCAGTATAATTGAAATTATTCCAAGCCTTAAAACTAACGGTGTGGATGAAGGAGTATTGGTAAATAAGCAATACAAATCGGCAACTTATTCAGCTGACGGCGAGAATATTTTATTGAACACTCAGGATGAATTAATAAAAGTTACATATGATAACACGGAGTTATTTAATCAGAAGATATTCAGTAGCTTCAATGATACAAAGGTATTATTTGAAAGCGAGAATGGTGATAAGATAGCAATAAAATCTAATAATAATATATATATACTGGATGGAAAAACCGGAGAGACAATTAATAAAATATATATGCAGGACTTAAAGTATTATACTTACAACAGCAATACAAATACGATAGTCGGATTTTTGGAAAACGGAAATTATTCTGTATGGAAAGATGGAGCTATAACTGACAGTAACTTAAATTATGGCGGAATATTGCCGATAGAATATATATTTTTAAAAGACGGAAGCAAAGTATTGGCAAGTTCTCATGACAGTCAGACAATAAAGATAATAGATTTAAAGTCAAGAATTTCTTCGGATTCCATACATGCAAGAATAGTATCAAATTCAAATGATTCTTCAAAAATGCTTTTGTTTGACGGAAATGATGTATTTATATCGGAAGATGACGGTAAAACAAGTAAAAAAATACCTTTTAACAATAATATTACATATGGAATAGCCGCAACTTTCAAAGATCAAAAAATATCAAATGACGGAAGATACTATACCGTTTTGGGAATAGATAATGATACGCCTGATAAAAAGCCTACATTAAGTATTTATGATATTGAAAATGATACAATTAACAATATATATATAAATGCAATGGATTCAATACTGTCATTTAGCAATGATTCAAAGCAGATATTTGTGCTTGATGCTGTAGAAGGATTAAATGTATATAGTACAGATTCTTTTGAGAAAGTAAAGAGCTACAGTGATATAAAGGAAAGCTCAGGAAATATAAAATTGTCAGAGGATTCAAAGATATTTGTTATAAATAAATATTCGGGAATTTCCTCTATATATAATCTTGAGTCCGGTGAGCATATAGAAGATATACCGGGAGAAGTATTATATGTAGAAAACGGTGCCGGTGAAATAAGAGCAAAGGGAATACAAAATAATACGGCATTTACTTGGAGCAGTAAAACAGGGCTTAAGTCATGGGAAATGGATGAGGCCTGCAGTCAAACACCTCTGAGTCTTAAAGATGTCAATTTGTATAATGCAAATGCCGATATATTGTTGATGATCAGAAATAATGATACTGAAAGAAAATGCTATGTAGTGGATTTTTCAACAGGAAGACTGAAGATGGCTCTTAATTCCACATTGAAAGAATATGCTGTAAACGGACATATTTCTTCTGACGGTAAGATGATAGCTGTAGATCAAAATTATTATGCTGATTATGATTTCAATGCCGGAAAAAACAATCAATATATAGAGTCAACAGTGTACAAGATACTTAATGAAGAAGAGGTAGCTAATGAGATAGACAGTATTCTTTCAGGAAGAATACTTACTGAAGATGAAAAGATACAAATCGGTTTGACTACCAAATAAAAAATATCCCTCTAATCTTTGATTAGGGGGACATTTTTATTTGATTTTATTATTTTTTAAAAAGCTTTGCAAAGAAGCCTTTCTTCTTAGGCTCAGGTTTTACTACCTTACCGCCTTTTACGCTCTTTATATCTGAGATATAAATACCGCTTACTACCGCCTTTACCTCTGTTTTTAAAGGTATAGAAGCAAATACCTTTTCATCAGCCATCAAGGTCATAATCTTTGGTCCTACCTTTGCTTTTACAATAGGTACTTTAGACCATTTGAGGTACCAGGGGGTTTGCTCATAGACAATCTTTGGCAACCCGGATTCTTTTATCTTCAGTTTCTTTTTATCTATAATAAGCATTGAAACCGTTTGTTTGGCAGCTTCCATAGCGGCCTGGGATTCTACTTGTTTTGTCTCCATTTTTCTTCCGAAGAAGTATAGTGCAACCAAGGCGACAAGTAATATAACGAGTATGACAATAAGTATTGTCAAAAATGTTCTCACTTTTTGTTCCTCCAAAAAATAAAAATTGTGAAGTATCACTGACGACAATTATATCAAAATCTTAACAAATTATCAACTTTTTATCAAGATACTCATAGTACAATGGTTAATACAGGTTTGTATTTTTAGGTTTAATGTCAGTAAAGACATGTGTTATAATACAAAAGACAAAAAGGCCTGTTTTAAAGATGCAAAAAACATTACAGTACGGAGGTTATATGAGAAGAATATTGATTGTTATAGATATGCAAAAGGATTTTATTGACGGGAGCCTTGGAACAAGGGAAGCGGAGGCTATTGTAAAAGGTGTAACAGATAAGATCAAGGAGTACAAAAAAGAAGATGTATTTGCGACTATGGACACCCATAAGGACAGTTATCTTGAAAGTCAGGAAGGAAAGAACCTTCCCGTAGTGCATTGTATTGAAAATACAAAAGGTTGGGAGCTGCATCCGGATATAGCAAAGCTAATTAAAGTAGAGAATATCTTTAAAAAGCCGAGTTTTGGAAGTGTGGATCTGGCTAATAAGATGCTTGAATTATCAAAGGCAGAGGATATTGAAATAGAGCTGGTAGGACTTTGTACCGATATATGTGTGGTATCAAATGCACTATTAATTAAAGCATTCCTGCCGGAGGTTAAAATTTCAGTTGATTCAAATTGCTGTGCGGGAGTTACTGTTGAAAAACATAATGCCGCAATCGAAACATTGAGAAGCTGTCAAGTAGAGATAAAATAGGCGTATAAATGAGGGTAATAGATTTAACACATACGATAAATGAAAATATGCCTGTTTATCCCGGTACAGATACACCTAAGCTTACGCCGGCAAATACCTATAAAAAGGACGGATTTAAAGAGACATTTCTTCAAATGTATACTCATACGGGTACACATGTGGATCCGCCGTCACATATTTATGAAGGAAAAAGACTTTGGATGAATTTTCTATAGATCAATTTATCGGTAAGGCTCTTGTAATAGACTGTAGAATGTTAAAGGAAGGTGAGCCAATCACTATGGAGAATTTGAAAGTCTATGGAGAAAAAACCGATATGGCCGACTTCTTACTCTTTAATCTGGGTTGGGATAAGAGATGGGGAAGTGATGAGTACTTTGGAGATTATCCCTGCATTGATGATGAAGTGATGGATTATATTTTAAAGGGGAATTATAAGGGGATAGGTTTTGATGTTATGGGGATTGATCCTATAGCGGATGAGAATCTCACCCGCCATAAAAAGCTTTTTGAAAACTGCAATATTATAAATATAGAAAATCTTACCAATCTGGAGCAGTGTGGAGATGAGTTGTTTTGGTTTGGCTGTTTTCCTTTAAAAATAGAAAACTGTGACGGCTCACCAATAAGAGCGGTGGCATGGTTTAATTAAGGTCAAACTTTGCATATCCTTCACTATACTGCACATAAACGGTATCTATGATATCCTGCCCTGTATCTGCATAAACAGCCTGTCCGACATCAAGCCTGCAAGCTTTAAAATCTTCATCAGGCTTTTGACGGTTGTTTACGGCTTTTACTTCGCCAACTTTTGAGTAATTTTGTGGCAGGGTATCATCAAATCCGGTTGCATAGTAACAGTAAATCTGCTGATTGTACATTATTTGAGGCTGCTCTATCTCACCGTTTTTAAAACCTGTCTCATTCGTATCTGATTTTCTACAGGAACTTAAAATAAATATCAAACAACATATTGTACCTATCATTAAAAATCTTAATACTTTTCTCATTTAGACCTCCTTACTGTATGCTTTGTATCTATAGTATAATAAATACTTATCTGTAATTCCATTATTTATTCTTAAATATATCAACTATTATCATAAAGATAGTATGTTTTCTTATTATTAATCCGGTTAGATAATTCATAAATAAATGCAGTAGAAATTTCTTCACATTATCTTCACAAATAAGAGAGTTTTTTCAGCTTACTCGGGTATCCTTAGTGCATGGAAGGGAAAACAAAACATCCTTTCAAAAATGAAGTTAAAAAAGAGGGACTTATGAAAAGGAAGATAAAGGATAAAAACAGAAAGACAATAAATAAAAATATAGCATTCTCTTTAATGGGAATGGGGCTTATGCTTGGGCTGGGTGCATGCAATGCATCACAGAATGCAAGTGCGGCAACCGTAAGTGCAAATGTGAACAATGATAAAACTCAAAAAGTGCAGGGCACACAGACAGCTATAAATGTTGAGAATAATAATATTACTATAACAGGTGAAGGTGCAAGCAGTGAAGGCAATATTATTACTATAAATAAGGCAGGTAATTATCGTCTTAGCGGTAAGTTGGATGAAGGGCAAATAGTCGTAAATGCAGACGGAGAGGTAAACTTAAATCTTGATAATTTTGCCATATCAAATTCTAAGGATGCTCCTATTGTGGGAAAGACCGGAAATTTGAATATTAATTTGGCTGACGGCAGTGATAATAAAATAAGTGATACCAGAGCTGCGAATACTCAGACAGAGAACAGCTCCAATGATTCCAAAGCATATGATGCAGCTTTGTACAGTGAAGCCGATATAAATATTTCAGGAAGCGGAACACTTGTCGTGGAGGGCGGATATGAGGATGCCATACACAGTAAATCAAATCTTAATATAGAGGGTGGCAATTACAGTATTACAGCCTCACATCATGGACTTAACGGAAAGAAAACTCTTGTTGTAAAGGGCGGTAAATTTGAGATTACAACTGTAGAGGATGCTATGCATTCCAAGGGTGATGTTACCTTTGAAAATGGTGAACTAAATATCAATGCAGGTGATGATGCTCTGCATGCAGACAATACATTGACCGTTAAAGACGGAAATATCATGAAGATCCATTTCGTGCGGTTAACTTCAGAATTGATGAGCAAGGATTCATGAATGTCCTAACGATAAAGCATTCCATTTTTTATGCAGAAAAAATGTGAGGGGAAATCAATACAGACACAAGGAAGAACTGTATGAATGCGAAGACTGCAGCGAATGTCCATATGAAAATAAATGTAAGAAGGCAGACAAGAATCGAACCGTTCGATACAGGCAGAAGGCACTTTCGGAATTATGAAAAGCGACCGTTGGTACAAGAGAATTGTCCGAAGAGGTATTCATTCAGTCAAACTGGAAGTTTTACTCGTGGCCATAGGCCATAATTTATATAAATATCAGAAAAAAAGATGAGAAACAGAGCTGCCGCATAGATTCAAAAAAGAATTTCTATGGGGTAGGGGAACTGCGCTTTTTTTGCGTATGATTTCAGTCATTTATACACAATAAATGCAAAAAGGGAGATGCGAAAAAACTCAATCGAGTTTTTTCACATCCCCCTTTTATGGCTGTCATTTCCTGACAGCCCCTTTTTTTCACATATTCTTCACAAATTAGCCTGTTTTTTTCAGTTTCATTTCAGTTTACTTTTGTATCCTTAATGCATCAAAGAAAAACAATCCTTTAAAAATAAATTTAGTATAAGAGAAATGAGGAGCTTATGAAAAGTAAAAAAACAGATAATAAAAAGGCAAACAGAAATATTGCATTCTCCTTAATGGGAATGGGACTGATGCTTGGACTTGGTGCCTGCAATGCATCACAGGATGCCAGTGCGGCAACGGTAAGTGCAAATGTAACTAGCAGTAAAAGTGATAAAACTCAAGGGAATGAAACAAGTATAAATGTTGATAATAATAATGTTTCAATAAATGGAGACGGAGTAAGCAGCGAAGGAAAGATCATTACTATAAGTAAGGTAGGAAATTATAGACTGAAAGGTAATCTGAGTGAAGGACAGATAGTAGTAAATGCAGACGGAGTTGTAAACTTAAATCTTGATAACTTTACAATATCAAATTCTTCAGATGCACCAATAGTAGGAAAGAGTGGAAATATAAATATCAACCTTGTTGATGGAAGTGATAATAAGATAAGCGATATGAGAGCTGCAAATACTCAGGATGAGAATTCCACAAGTGAAAACAATGCTTATGATGCGGCTGTTTACAGCGAAGGAGATATAAACTTAACAGGATCAGGCAAGCTTACAGTGGAAGGCGGATATGAGGATGCTATACATTCAAAATCAAATTTGAATGTAGAAGGCGGAAACTATAGTATTACTGCTTCACATCATGGACTTAACGGTAAGAAAACACTTGTTGTAAAGAATGGATACTTTGATATCACTACAGTAGAGGATGCCATGCATTCCAAGGGTGATGTTACATTTGAAAACGGTGAGTTAAATATCAATGCAGGTGATGATGCATTACATGCAGACAATACTTTGACTGTTAAGGACGGAAAGATAAATATAGCGGCTTCAAATGAAGGTCTTGAAGGAATTATAGTAAATATTGAAGGTGGAAATATACTGGTAAACTCAAGTGATGACGGTATAAATGCAGCAGGAGATTCAACAGACGGATCACAGGTCAGCTATGCTATCAATATCTCGGGAGGAGATATAAAGATCATTCCCGGCGGCGACGGTATAGACTCCAATGGCGATTTAAATATTTCCGGTGGAAATATAGTAGTAGACGGACCTTCAAATGGTGGAAATGCACCTGTTGATTATGACGGAACAGGAACTATTACAGGAGGAAGTATACTTGCAACAGGTAATTCCGGAATGTTCCAGGGATTTAACGGGAACAATTCAACTCAGTCAAGTATTATTTACTACTTGGATAACAATGCGGCTACAGGAGTTACTATAAAGATCAGTGACGAATCAGGAAAGGAGCTTTTCACATCGACAGATCAGATACAGAGCTATAATGCAGTTTTATACAGCAGTGCGGAGATTGAAAGTGGAAAGAACTATAAGGTAAGTGTAGGAAATAGTGAGGGTTCTGTTACTGCAGGAAATTCACAGGGAGGAAACTTCGGCCAGCCGCCACAGGGCGGAATGGGCGGAAATGGTCAGCGACTACAGGGCCAGCCGCCAGAGATGAATGGAAACTTCCAGGGAAGAGGGGGAAATAACCAGGGTCAACCGCCACAGGGTCAGCCGCCTGAAATGAATGGAAACTTCCAGGGAAGAGGAGGAAACGGCCAGGGTCAACCGCCACAGGGCCAGCCACCACAGATGAATGGAAACTTCCAGGGAAGATGTCAGGGAAACGACCAAGGCAGGCCGCCAATGGGTCAGCCACCACAGGGTGGAAATCAGCCACAAATGGGTCAGCCACCACAGAATGAAATCAACAAGAGCAGTAAGAGTAAAACTGATTCTAATAAGAAAAAGAAAAAGAATAAACAAAACAGCAATCAAAAGACAGGAGATACATCCGGAAAGGAGAAGTAATGAAAAGAAGATTTGCCCTAATACCGGCATATAAGCCAAATGAAAATTTGATATATTTTGTGCAGTCCATTGAAGCGAGAGGAATAGAGGTAGTAGTGGTGAATGATGGTTCAGGGGAAGAATATCTTCCCCTCTTTTCCCAACTTGAAAAGAACAGCAGAGCAAAGGTCATTCACTTTTATGTAAATAAGGGAAAGGGTGCCGCTCTAAAAGAAGGGTTGTCCTATTTAAATAAAATAGAAGATGATTTTGCAGTAATAACTTTAGATGCAGACGGACAGCATTCATTAAAGGATGCATTATACCTGCTTGATAAATCAATGGAAAGTGAAGACAGCCTAATACTTGGATGCAGAGAACAGTCAAAGGATTCCCCTCTCAGATCAAGAATAGGAAATTATATCACCAAGAATATATTTTCTATTTCTACAGGCGTAAATATTGAAGATACTCAAACCGGAATGAGGGCATTTCATAAAAGTTTGATTCCGGAGCTGCTACTTATAAAAGGAGAGAGATATGAGTATGAGATGAATATGTTACTTCATTTTGCAAGAAAAGGTATCAGGATGAAGGAGTACACTATTGAAACGATATATATCGATGACAATGAAGAAAGTCACTTTGATGCTATAAAAGACTCGGCGAGAATATACAGTCAGATCATCAAGTTTTGTGGCAGTTCTATTTTATCCTTTATTATAGATTTTTTACTTTACACTATATGCTTTTTGTTTTCAGGAAGCATAATACTTTCAAATGCGATTGCCCGCATTATATCACTACACTTCAACTTTTTTGTAAATAAAAAGTTTGTGTTTAAAAATAATAAAAAAGACGAGAAGAATCTTGCGGGAGAATATATCTCATATCTGGGACTTGCGGCATTTATATTTGCAATGAATACTTTGATTCTTCGAGGAATGGTAGAGGCATTAAATATAAATGCATATTTGGCTAAGATAATAACAGAAGTGGTTTTATTTACAGTATCATACTTTGTGCAAAGATATTTGGTGTTTGCAAAGAAAAAAGAGACTGTAAGAGAGAATAATTATGCCGCTTCTTTAAAATAGACAGGGGTAAAATATATGAAGAAATTAAATAAAAAGGGTTTAGGCATATTATATGGTGTAGCCTTATTTTCATTCAGTACATATGCACTTTTGGATACATTTGTAATACCGCATCCAATGCAAAGTGTAATGGCTTCAAATATAGTCGCAGAGACTACAAACAGCAGTATAAAGGAAAGCGTTGAAGCGGCTATAGAAGAAAAACTTAATAGCGGAACAAGCACTTCAAATAATATAACATCAGGGACAAATGTAGCATCAAACAGTGCCGAAAAAGAAAGTACTGATGAAATAAGCAGTGCTACAGTGGCTAATGTGCAGACAGTTGAAGGAGGTACTGTTATAGGAGAATATTCCGACAGTAACACAAGTATTACATTAAAACAGTACAGAGCATATGACAGCAATATTTATGTGGCTGATGTAACGGTAAGTGATATTTCGGTTTTAAAGACCGCACTTGCAAATAATACTTATGGAAGAAATATTACCGATACAACTTCAAATATGGCCAAAGAAAATAATGCCATACTTGCTATCAATGGAGATTACTATGGTGCAAGACAGGCAGGATATGTTATAAGAAACGGAAATCTTTACAGAAACACATCAGGAGATAGAGATGCCTTGGTTATAACCAAAGCCGGAGAGTTTGAGTTTGTATCAGAGAATGAAACAACTGCGGAAGCTCTTTACAAAGCGGAGCATATCAGGTGTTATCATTCGGACCGGTATTACTTGAAGATAGTGAAATATCTGTAGGTGAGAATGATGAAGTAGGAATGGCGATGGCAAGCAATCCGAGAACGGCAATCGGATATCTTGGAAACAATCACTATGTATTTGTGGTATCAGACGGAAGAACTAGTGAGAGTGCAGGATTAAGCCTTTATGAGATGGCAACTTTTATGAAAGAACTTGGAGTAACAGATGCCTATAATCTGGACGGTGGAGGTTCTTCCACTATGGTTTTTAAGGGAGAGATTATAAACAATCCTACTACAAACGGTCGATCAAATCAGGAAAGATCGGTAAGTGATATAGTATATATTGGAGGTGGAAACTGATGAAGAAATCATGGATTTATTTTGGAATTTCGGTATTTGTATTTATCTTCGGGCAGATATATGAGTATTTTTCACATGGCGTATATTCAAGCTATATGATGTATGCATTTTTGATACCCTTTATAGGGCTTTTTATACCAAGCCTTTTAAATAATCTTATTTTAAAAAGAACAATTTCGGATAATGTCACTTTGCCTTGGAAATGCGGTATAGCAACTCTTAGTGCAGGTTCAATATACAAAGGTATATTGGAAATCTATGGTACAAGCGGTACCTTTGAAATGGTTTATCTGATAATAGGAAGTTTTCTTTGCATCATGACAGCTATTAATCTTAAAGTGCAAAAATAGTCATATAATGTGAATATAGTATATGGACTTATAAATTAACTGTGAATTTATACTATTTTTATTAAAAAACATATAAAAACTTATCTGTTACAAAATATTATATTAGATATACAATTATGTTATAATTAGTACACAAAATTAAAGGAGGTTGCATTATGAATGCACATGATATTTTGAACAACCCTTTTTTTAAATAAGGGAACTGCCTTTACACTTGAAGAGCGTAAAAAACTTGGCTTAGTTGGAGTTTTGCCACCTTATGTGCAAACTTTGGAGGAACAAGCGGCACAAACCTACGCTCATTTTTCTAAAAAAGCAACAAACCTGGAAAAACGTTTGTTCTTGATGGAAATCTTCAATACTAATCGCACCTTGTTTTACTATCTTTTTAGTCAACACATTGCCGAATTCAATCCGATTGTTTATGATCCGACGGTTGCAACTACGATTGAAAATTACAGTGATTTATTTGTTGATACGCAATATGCAGGCTATTTAGATATTAACCACCCTGAAAATATAGAAGATACACTTAAGAATGCGGCCGGAGACCGTAATATTAGACTTATTGTTGTGACAGATGCAGAAGCAATTTTAGGTATTGGTGACTGGGGAACCAATGGTGTTGATATTTCAGTTGGAAAGCTTATGGTTTACACAGGAGCGGCCGGTATTGACCCTGCAACTGTTTTACCTTTGGTCATTGATGCCGGAACTAACCGTAAAGAATTGCTGGAAAATCCTAACTATCTGGGTAACCGCCATGAACGTGTACGTGGAGACCGCTATTATGATTTTATTGATCAGTTTGTACAAACAGCTGAACGTATTTTCCCTAAGCTCTACTTACACTGGGAAGATTTCGGTCGTCTAAATGCTGCAAATATTCTCAACAAGTACAAGGATAAAATTCCTACTTTCAATGATGATATCCAAGGAACAGGTATTGTTACACTGGGTGGTATTTACGGATCATTAGATATTAGTGGTGAAAAATTAACAGATCAAATCTATCTTTGCTTTGGCGGTGGAACAGCAGGTGCAGGAATTGCATCACGTGTTCTCAGTGAAATGATTACAGAAGGACTCTCAGAAGAAGAAGCTTACAAACGTTTCTTTATGGTAGATAAACAAGGCCTTCTTTTTGATGATATGGATGATTTGACACCTGAGCAACGTCCATTTGCAAAGAAGCGTTCTGACTTTGCTAATGCCGATAAGCTAACAAACTTGCTTGAAGTTGTAAAGACGGTTAAACCGACAATCTTGGTAGGAACATCAACACAACCTAATACCTTTACAAAAGAGGTTGTTGAGGCTATGTGTCAAAACACTGAGCGTCCGATTATTTTCCCACTGAGTAATCCAACTGAGCTGGCAGAAGCAAGTGCTAAAGACTTGATTGAGTGGTCTGATGGAAAGGCTTTTGTAGCGACAGGAATACCTTCCGACAATGTGGATTATAAAGGGGTATCTTATCAGATTGGTCAGGCTAATAATGCTCTTATCTATCCCGGTCTGGGACTTGGAATGCTTGCTTCAGAAGCTAAGCTTTTGACAGATGAAATGATTGGTGCAGCTGCACATTCATTGAGCGGTATAGTTGATTCCGGTAAACCGGGTGCACCTGTCTTGCCGCCATTTGCTTATGTGGCAGAGGTTTCAAGTAAAGTAGCGGAAGCGGTGCTAAAAAAGCTCAAGAGCAGGGATTGGCACAAAGTAAAGAAACCGATATGGTTAAAGCTGTTAGTGAACTTAAGTGGTATCCAAAGTATTAGTAAGTGGGATAGACTATGATTTTTTTAACTTCTATTGAGAGTATTATTCCCATTATTGTCCTTATAATCTTGGGCTATTTCCTGCAGGTACGAGGATGGTTTGATGATAGTTTTGGCGGTAATTTATCTAAGCTGATTATGAATGTCGCAATGCCTGTTTCCATATTTGTGTCTGTTTTGAAATATCTGACTTTAGATAAGTTGATTAGTCTGTCAGATGGACTGATTTATACCTTTGGTGCTTGTATTTTAGGCTATATATTTGCGTTTGCGGCTGTAAAAATATTTAATGTTCGCCAGGGGCGTCGTGGTACGATAATTAATACCTTTGTCAATGCTAATACCATTTTCATTGGTCTGCCTTTAAATATTGCTCTTTTCGGTGATGAGGCACTGCCTTATTTCCTCATCTACTATATCACAAATACAGTCTCTACATGGACTCTGGGTGTTTACCTGATGACAACAGACAGTAAGTCAGGGAAAAGTAAGCAAGTAGCTAAGTTTAATTGGAAGAAACTCTTACCTGCTCCCCTTGTTGGTTTCCTTGTTGCTTTGGTCTTTTTAATCTTGCGAATTTCAGTACCAAGTTTTGCAACAAATACCTTGACTTACATCGGGGATATAGTGACGCCTTTGTCTTTGCTATATATTGGAATTGTCTTAGCCAAGGCGGGATTGAAGACCATTCGTTTTGACACCGATACCATTGTCACATTGGTAGGACGCTTTATCTTGGCACCTGCTTCAATGTATCTTATATTAAAATTTGCGGCCTCCGGTATGGTGACAAAAGAGTTTAATACATTTGTAGTACAATCGGCAGCTCCGGCCTTAGCCGTCCTCCCAATTTTAGCTAACGAGGGAGATGGAGATGTGGAATTTTCCACAAATGTTGTGACATTGAGCACTATACTCTTTATAATTGTCGTTCCGATTGTTGTTACCTTATTGGGTTAGTATTCATATATAAATAAAATTGATAATATCAATAAGTTTAGTGTAAAAATAGCATAAAAATCTAGTTATCCGCATAAAAACTGGACTTATCACACTTTATCAAGGTCAAAACCACTCAATTTACTACTAATTTACTACTTATGAATGAGCTTTGATACGACGATTTATCCTTGAAAAGTGAAGATATAAAGATACTTCCAATAAAATTTGAATATTTAATAGGTAGACACTTCAAAAAAATGAGGTGTCTATTTTTTTACCCTGATTTTTGAAAGGAAGTGAACTTATGAAAACAAAAAAAATCAAGAATCAAAAGGTCGTTCCCCACTCTTTAAGACCATCAAACATTCATTCAGCCAATAAAAAAAGAAAGGATAGGTAAAAAAATATGGAACTTAAATTTGTGATTCCCAACATGGAAAAAACATTCGGCAATTTAGAATTTGCTGGCGAGGATAAAGTCGTTCAGCGAAGAATCAACGGACGGCTAACTGTCTTATCAAGAAGCTATAATCTCTATTCTGATGTTCAAAGAGCAGATGATATTGTGGTGGTGCTTCCTGCTGAAGCTGGCGAAAAACATTTCGGCTTTGAGGAACGTGTGAAGTTAGTCAATCCACGTATTACCGCAGAGGGCTACAAAATCGGCACTCGTGGTTTTACAAATTACCTTTTACATGCTGACGACATGATAAAAAGAATAAAGAAAGAGAGGAAAAAAATGATGAGATTAGCAAATGGCATTGTATTAGATAAAGACACGACTTTTTGGAGAATTGAAATTCTCTGCTCTACGTCGTGAAGTGAGAATCCAAAATGAAGACGGGTCGGTTTCAGATGAAATCAAGGAACGTACCTATGACTTAAAATCCAAAGGACAAGGACGCATGATTCAAGTAAGTATTCCTGCCAGCGTGCCTTTGAAAGAGTTTGATTATAACGCACGGGTGGAACTTATCAATCCCATTGCGGACACCGTTGCTACTGCCACCTATCAAGGAGCAGATGTTGACTGGTATATCAAGGCAGACGATATTGTGCTGACAAAAGGATTCTAGTTCATTCAAAGCTCAACCACAAGCAAAAGAAAGAACCGACACAAGACAAATAGTCGCTAGGTAGAAAGGAGACTTTTTCGCATGAAACAGCGTGGTAAAAGGATTCGCCCATCTGGTAAAGATTTAGTCTTTCATTTTACGATAGCGTCACTCCTGCCTGTTTTCCTGCTGGTTGTCGGACTGTTTCATGTGAAGACAATCCAGCAGATCAACTGGCAGGATTTTAACCTATCACAAGCAGATAAGATTGACATTCCCTATTTAATTATCAGTTTCAGTGTCGCAATTCTTATCTGCTTGCTGGTAGCGTTTGTATTCAAACGGGTTCGCTATGATACGGTTAAACAACTTTACCACCGTCAAAAACTGGCAAAGATGATACTTGAAAACAAGTGGTATGAATCTGAACAGGTCAAAACAGAGGGTTTCTTTAAAGATAGTGCTGGTCGTACAAAGGAAAAGATAACCTACTTCCCTAAAATGTATTATCGACTTAAAAAAATGGCTTGATACAGATACGGGTGGAAATCACGCTGGGAAAATATCAAGACCAACTCTTACACTTGGAAAAGAAATTAGAGAGTGGCTTGTACTGTGAGCTGACGGATAAAGAGTTAAAGGATTCCTATGTGGAATATACTTTGCTCTATGACACCATAGCCAGTCGTATTTCTATTGATGAAGTAGAAGCTAAAGATGGTAAACTTCGCTTAATGAAAAACGTATGGTGGGAATATGATAAGCTCCCTCATATGTTGATTGCTGGTGGTACAGGTGGCGGTAAAACTTACTTTATACTGACACTGATTGAAGCCTTGCTTCATACAGATTCAAAACTGTATATTCTTGACCCGAAAAATGCTGACCTTGCGGACTTAGGTTCTGTGATGGCAAATGTCTACTATAGAAAAGAAGACTTGCTTTCTTGCATTGAAACATTCTATGAAGAAATGATGAAACGTAGTGAGGAAATGAAGCAGATGAAGAACTATAAGACTGGCAAAAATTATGCTTACTTAGGTCTCCCGGCACACTTCTTAATCTTTGATGAATACGTCGCTTTCATGGAAATGCTGGGAACAAAAGAAAACACCGCAGTTATGAATAAGCTGAAACAGATTGTCATGTTAGGTCGTCAAGCTGGCTTCTTTCTAATACTGGCTTGTCAACGTCCAGACGCAAAATATTTAGGCGACGGAATCCGTGATCAGTTTAATTTCAGAGTGGCTTTAGGTCGTATGTCTGAAATGGGCTATGGCATGATGTTTGGCAGTGACGTACAAAAGGATTTCTTCTTAAAGCGAATCAAAGGTCGTGGCTATGTTGATGTAGGAACAAGTGTCATATCAGAGTTTTATACTCCCCTTGTACCAAAAGGATATGATTTCTTGGAGGAAATTAAAAAGTTATCCAACAGCAGACAGTCCACGCAGGCGACGTGCGAAGCGGAAGTCGCAGGTGTGGACTGATCTTGCTGGCTGGTGTGGCAATAGCCACGCCAGCACTTAACCCCCCGTATCTAACAGGGGGGTACAAATCGACAGGAAACAGTCAAAAAAACATTAGAAAATCCTTTGGTTACAAGGGATTTACAAAATTTCAGCGTATGTCAAATGGGCTTTAAAAGTTGACATACGCCTTTTTGATTGGAGGGATTTTTTTACTGAATGAACAAACTTGGTTACAGCATTTAAAAAGAAAAAAACGCTTGGCTTATGGACTATCTCAAAACCGTTTAGCTGTTGCGACTGGTATTACAAGGCAGTATCTAAGCGATATTGAAACAGGAAAAGTCAAGCCATCAGAGGATTTACAGCAGTCCCTTTGGGAAGCTCTGGAACGCTTCAATCCCGACGCTCCCCTTGAAATGCTGTTTGATTATGTAAGGATTCGCTTTCCGACAACAGACGTACAGCAGGTGGTCGAAAACATCTTACAAATGAAACTGTCCTATTTTCTTCATGAGGACTATGGTTTCTATTCTTATTCAGAGCATTATGCTTTAGGCGACATATTCGTCCTTTGCTCCCATGAACTGGACAAAGGAGTTCTGGTGGAATTGAAAGGTCGTGGGTGCAGACAATTTGAAAGCTATCTTCTGGCACAACAAAGAAGCTGGTATGAGTTCTTTATGGACGTTTTGGTGGCTGGCGGTGTGATGAAACGCCTTGACCTTGCCATTAACGATAAGACAGGGATTTTGAATATCCCTGTACTCACTGAAAAGTGCCAACAGGAAGAATGTATCTCCGTCTTCCGCAGTTTTAAAAGCTATCGCAGTGGCGAACTGGTACGCAAAGAGGAAAAGGAATGTATGGGAAACACCCTCTATATCGGTTCATTACAAAGTGAAGTTTATTTCTGTATCTATGAAAAAGGACTACGAGCAGTACAAGAAAAAAATGATATTCCCATTGAAGACGCAGAAGTAAAAAAACCGTTTTGAGATTCGATTGAAAAAAATGAGCGTGCCTATTATGCAGTCCGTGATTTACTCGTCTATGACAATCCAGAGCATACCGCCTTTAAAATTATCAATCGGTATATCCGTTTTGTAGATAAAGACGATTCCAAACCTCGTTCTGATTGGAAACTGAATGAAGAATGGGCTTGGTTTATTGGGAACAATCGTGAACGATTAAAACTAACCACAAAACCAGAGCCTTACTCCTTCCAAAGGACGCTGAACTGGCTATCTCATCAAGTTGCCCCGACCTTAAAGGTTGCGATTAAACTTGATGAAATCAACCAGACGCAGGTTGTAAAAGACATTCTCGACCATGCGAAACTGACAGACCGACACAAGCAGATTTTGAAGCAACAGTCAGTAAAAGAACAGGACGTGATAACAACAAAAAAATAACTCAAATACAAATTCATTGAATATAGAGAGGAGAACATTTTTATGAATTTTGGACAAAACCTTTATAACTGGTTTCTATCAAACGCTCAATCACTGGTGCTTTTAGCAATCGTTGTGATTGGCTTGTATCTTGGCTTCAAGCGTGAGTTTAGCAAACTGATTGGCTTTTTTTAATTATTGCGATTATTGCGGTTGGCTTAGTCTTCAACGCTGCTGGAGTAAAAGACATTTTACTAGAGCTATTCAATCGCATTATTGGTGCTTAAATAAAACCGTTCTTTTGTGGAATATAAGTGGTTTTCTTATGTTCCGCAAAGGAATGGTACACCAAACGAAGTGCGGTAGGGATTTTTTTGAATCTCTACAAAGAAAGGACGTGAATATATGGACGATATGCAAGTCTATATTGCGAATTTAGGCAAATACAATGAGGGCGAATTGGTCGGTGCGTGGTTTACCTTTCCCATTGACTTTGAGGAAGTCAAAGAGAAAATCGGCTTGAATGATGAATATGAGGAATACGCCATTCATGACTACGAGTTACCCTTTACGGTTGACGAATACACTTCCATTGGCGAACTCAATCGACTATGGGAAATGGTATCGGAATTACCCGAAGAATTACAATCGGAGCTATCTGCTCTGCTCACTCATTTTTTTCAAGCATTGAAGAACTAAGCGAACATCAAGAGGATATTATCATTCATTCCGATTGTGATGATATGTATGACGTGGCACGCTACTACATTGAAGAAACGGGTGCTTTAGGCGAAGTACCAGCTAGTCTTCAAAACTATATTGATTATCAAGCCTATGGTCGGGATTTAGACCTTTCAGGAACGTTTATCTCAACCAATCATGGGATTTTTGAAATCGTCTATTAAATCTGTCGGTACATTACTACTGGCAGATTTTCTATTTTACGGGGTGGCTCAATCAGCTACCCCTATTTTTTATGAAAGGATTGATTACATGAAGAAAATACGAAGCTATACCAGTATCTGGTCTGTGGAAAAGGTACTGTATTCTATCAATGATTTTAGACTTCCGTTTCCCATAACCTTTACGCAAATGACATGGTTTGTCGTGTCACTCTTTGCAGTGATGATACTTGGCAACTTGCCCCCTCTTTCCATGATAGAGGGAGCATTTCTCAAATACTTTGGGATTCCTGTGGCTTTCACATGGTTTATGTCTACAAAAACTTTTGATGGTAAAAAGCCTTATGGATTTTTGAAGTCTGTCATTGCTTATGCACTGCGACCAAAGCTGACCTATGCAGGAAAAAAAGTAACGCTTGGCAGAAACCAGCCACAAGAAGCCATTACAGCAGTTAGGAGTGAATTTTATGGCATATCCAATTAAATACATTGAAAACAATCTCGTCTGGAATAAAGACGGGGAATGTTATGCTTACTATGAGCTTGTTCCTTACAATTACTCATTTCTAAGTCCAGAACAGAAAATACAAGTGCATGATTCTTTCAGACAGCTTATCGCACAAAATCGTGATGGCAAAATTCATGCTTTACAAATCAGTACAGAATCCAGCATACGTTCTGCACAAGAGCGTTCCAAAAATGAAGTCACTGGCAAGCTCAAAGCGGTTGCCTATGACAAAATCGACCAACAGACAGACGCTTTAATATCCATGATTGGCGAAAATCAAGTGAACTACCGTTTCTTTATCGGCTTTAAGTTGCTTCTCAACGATCAGGAGTTTTCTATGAAAAGTCTTACCGTTGAAGCAAAAAATGCTTTGTCTGATTTTGTCTATGATGTGAACCATAAGCTGATGGGCGATTTTGTTAGTATGAGTAATGATGAAATCCTGCGTTTTCAGAAGATGGAAAAGCTCTTAGAAAATAAAATCTCTCGTCGTTTCAAAATCCGCAGGTTAGATAAGGACGACTTCGGCTATCTGATTGAACACCTTTACGGACAGACAGGCACTGCCTATGAAGAGTATGAGTACCATCTATCAAAGAAAAAGCTGGATAATGAAACGCTGATTAAATACTATGACTTGATTAAGCCTACTCGCTGTTTGGTGGAAGAAAAACAGCGATATTTGAAAATCCAGCAGGAAGATGAAACCGTCTATGTAGCTTACTTTACCATTAACAGCATTGTCGGAGAACTGGACTTCCCGTCCTCTGAAATCTTCTACTACCAGCAACAGCAATTTACATTCCCGATTGATACGTCAATGAATGTGGAAATTGTAGCGAATCGTAAAGCCCTATCTACTGTCCGCAATAAAAAGAAAGAACTGAAAGACTTGGATAACCACGCTTGGCAAAGTGATAATGAAACCAGCTCCAATGTGGCGGAAGCTCTGGAAAGTGTGAATGAGCTGGAAACCAATTTAGACCAAAGCAAGGAATCTATGTACAAGCTGTCTTATGTGGTAAGGGTATCAGCAAATGATCTTGACGAACTCAAACGTCGTTGTAATGAAGTGAAAGATTTTTTTATGACGATTTAAGCGTAAAACTGGTACGACCATTTGGGGATATGCTCGGCTTACATGAAGAATTTTTTTACCTGCCAGCAAGCGTTATATGAATGATTATATTCAATACGTGACCTCTGATTTCCTCGCTGGTTTAGGGTTTTGGTGCTACTCAAATGCTGGGGGAAAATGAGGGGATTTATGTTGGCTACAGCTTAGATACTGGACGCAATGTCTATCTGAAACCTGCTCTTGCCAGTCAAGGGGTTAAGGGTTCAGTAACCAATGCGTTAGCGTCGGCTTTTGTTGGTTCGCTGGGTGGTGGTAAATCCTTTGCGAATAACCTTATCGTCTATTATGCGGTGCTTTATGGGGCACAAGCAGTGATTGTAGACCCAAAAGCAGAACGTGGCAGATGGAAAGAAACCTTGCCAGAGATTTCCCATGAAATCAATATCGTCACTCTGACTTCTGATGAGAAAAACAAAGGCTTACTTGACCCTTATGTGATTATGAAAAATCCCAAAGATTCTGAATCACTGGCTATTGATATTCTGACATTCCTTACGGGGATTTCCTCTCGTGATGGGGAACGCTTCCCAATCCTTAGAAAAGCCATTCGTGCAGTAACCAATAGTGAAGTACGAGGGTTGATGAAAGTGATTGAGGAATTACGGGTTGAGAATACGCCACTAAGTACCAGTATAGCCGACCATATCGAAAGTTTTACAGACTATGACTTTGCACATTTATTATTCAGTAATGGTTATGTGGAGCAGTCTATCAGCTTAGAAAAACAACTGAACATTATACAGGTTGCGGACTTGGTACTTCCCGACAAGGAAACTTCCTTTGAGGAATATACCACTATGGAGCTTTTATCCGTTGCTATGCTGATTGTCATTAGTACCTTTGCTTTAGACTTTATCCATACAGACCGAAGCATTTTCAAGATTGTAGATTTAGACGAAGCATGGAGCTTTTTACAGGTAGCACAAGGAAAAACACTATCTATGAAGCTGGTTCGGGCTGGTCGTGCTATGAACGCTGGGGTATATTTCGTGACCCAAAATACAGACGACCTCTTAGATGAAAAAAACTGAAAAAAATAACCTCGGCTTAAAATTTGCATTTCGTTCCACTGACCTTAACGAGATTAAAAAGACCTTAGCCTTTTTTTGGTGTAGACCCAGAGGACGAAAAACAATCAGAAGCGATTGCGTGATTTGGAAAACGGGCAATGCCTTATCAGTGATTTATATGGTCGTGTCGGTGTGATACAGTTCCACCCTGTATTTGAAGAACTGCTCCATGCCTTTGATACCAGACCACCTGTGCGAAAAGAGGTGTAAATGTGAAACCATCAATAGTAAACAGAATAAAATCAAACTGGACGCTGAAACGTCTCAGGTAAAAGTGGCAATGACAGTGGCTTTCACACTTGTGATTGCCATTTTTCTTTAGCCATGCTGGGAACGGTGGTTCAAGCTGCGGGCTTGGTAGATGATACGGTCAATGTGGCAAATGAATACAGCCGATACCCACTTGAAAACTATCAACTGGATTTTTATGTGGATAATAGCTGGGGCTGGCTTCCGTGGAACTGGTCGGACGGGATTGGAAAACAGGTCATGTATGGACTATATGCCATTACCAATTTTATTTGGACAATCAGTTTGTATGTTTCCAATGCGACAGGTTACTTAGTACAGGAAGCCTATTCCTTAGACTTCATTTCCGCTACAGCAGATTCCATTGGTAAGAATATGCAGACCTTAGCTGGTGTGAGTGCAAACGGATTTTTCAACAGAGGGTTTCTATGTTGGATTCCTCTTACTCTTGATTTTTGGTTCTTGGGGTTTATGTTGCCTATACGGGACTGATAAAGAGAGAAACCACAAAGGCAATTCATGCCATTATGAATTTTTGTGCTGGTGTTTATCCTATCGGCTTCCTTTATTGCCTACGCTCCCGACTACATTAAAAAAATCAATGACTTTTCATCAGACATCAGTAATGCCAGTTTATCACTTGGCACGAAGATTGTCATGCCCCATTCCGATAGTCAAGGCAAGGACAGCGTGGACTTAATCAGAGATAGCCTGTTTTCCATACAGGTTCAGCAACCGTGGCTACTGCTTCAATACAACAGTTCAGACATTGAAAGTATCGGTATTGACCGTGTGGAAAGCCTGCTCTCCACCAGCCCAGATTCCAACAATGGCGAAGACAGAGAAAAAATTGTTGCGGAAGAAATTGAAGACAGAAGCAATACCAATCTAACCATTACAAAGACCATTAACCGTTTAGGTACAGTCTTCTTCCTATTTGTCTTCAATATTGGGATTTCCATATTTGTATTCCTATTAACAGGAATCATGATTTTTCTCGCAGGTACTTTTTTATCATCTATGCTATGTTTCTGCCTGTGAGCTTTTATTTTTAAGCATGATTCCATCATTTGATGGTATGTCAAAACGAGCCATAACAAAAGCTCTTTAATACCATTTTGACACGAGCTGGAATCACATTGATTATTACGACAGCATTTAGTATTTCAACCATGCTCTATACCTTATCGGCTGGTTATCCGTTCTTTTTGATTGCTTTTCTACAGATTGTGACCTTTGCAGGAATCTACTTCAAGCAGGGCGATTTAATGAGTATGTTTTTCTCTACAGAGTAACGATTCTCAAAGTGTGGGAAGTCGTGTGATGAGAAAACCTCGTATGCTTATGCACGCTCACATGCACCGTCTACAGCGGAAACTTGGACGTTCCATGACTACTCTAGGGGCTGGGTCTGCCATTGTTACAGGTAAAAAGGACAGTCGGGTTCAGGGGAGTTCTGCAAGGACACAAGCAGATCACTCCCCGACCAGACGGAAAGGAAAAAAATCAACACTTGGAAAAACGTATCGGTCAAACCATCGGTACAGTAGCTGATACCAAAGACAGAATGGTAGACACTGCTAGTGGTTTGAAAGAACAGGTTAAAGATTTGCCGACCAATGCAAGATATGCAGTATATCAAGGAAAAATCCAAAGTAAAAAGAGAATGTCCGTGATTTAACCAGTAGTATTTCTCAAACCAAAGCGGACAGAGCCAGTGGACGCAAGGAACAGCAGGAACAAAGGCGAAAAAAACCATTGCGAAGCGTCGCTCTGAAAATGGAACAGGTCAAACAGAAAAAAACAGCCTGCTTCTTCTGTTCATGAAAGACCGACTACAAGACAAGAACAATATCATGATGAACAGACCTCAAAACAGTCTAATATTCAGACTTCATATAAGGAATCTCAACAAGCCAAACAAGAGCGTCCAGCAGTTAAGTCCGATTTTTCAAGTCCAAAAGTGGAACGCCAAGGCAATACCGTTCAAGAAAAAAACCGTTCAAAAAGCCAGCAACTTCAACCACTACAGCAGATAGAACTTCACAACGTCCAATCACAAAAGAACGTCCGTCTACTGTTCAAAGAGTACCACTACAAAATACAAGAAGTAGACCACCAATCAAAACCGCCACCATTAAGAAAGTCGGTAAGAAACCATGAAGTTGAAAACTTTAGTGATTGGTGGTTCTGGATTATTCTTGATGGTCTTCTCACTGCTTCTGTTTGTTGCCATTTTATTTTCAGATGAACAGGACAGCGGAATTTCCAATATTCATTATGGAGGTGTGAATGTTTCCGCAGAAGTGCTGGCTCATAAGCCTATGGTAGAAAAATATGCCAAAGAATATGGCGTTGAAGAATATGTCAACATACTTCTTGCGATTATACAGGTGGAATCGGGCGGTACTGCGGAAGATGTTATGCAGTCCTCGGAATCCCTCGGTCTTCCACCTAATTCATTGAGTACAGAAGAATCCATTAAGCAAGGTGTGAAGTATTTCAGTGAATTATTAGCCAGTAGCGAAAGGCTCAGTGTAGATTTAGAATCGGTTATCCAGTCCTACAATTATGGTGGTGGTTTCTTAGGGTATGTGGCTAATCGTGGAAATAAATATACCTTTGAACTGGCTCAAAGTTTCTCAAAAGAGTATTCAGGTGGCGAAAAAAAGTGTCTTACCCCAATCCCATAGCCATACCTATCAATGGGGGCTGGCGATACAACTATGGCAATATGTTTTATGTGCAACTGGTAACGCAGTATCTTGTCACAACAGAGTTTGATGATGATACGGTACAAGCCATCATGGACGAAGCACTGAAATATGAGGGCTGGCGATACGTTTACGGTGGAGCTTCCCCGACTACTTCTTTTGATTGTAGCGGACTGACACAATGGACGTATGGAAAAGCTGGAATTAACTTACCACGAACCGCACAACAGCAATATGATGTGACCCAGCATATCCCACTATCAGGAAGCACAAGCTGGCGATTTGGTTTTCTTTCATTCTACCTATAACGCTGGCTCTTATATTACTCATGTTGGGATATACCTTGGCAATAACCGTATGTTTCATGCAGGCGACCCAATCGGTTATGCCGACTTAACAAGCCCCTACTGGCAACAGCATTTAGTGGGAGCAGGACGAATCAAACAATGAGAAAGGAAGATTTAATGATGAAATTTAGAAAAAAATCAGAATAAAGAAAAAAACAGATACCAAAGGAAAAAGAAACCTCGTGTCTACTATAAGGTCAATCCTCATAAAAAGGTTGTGATTGCCTTGTGGGTACTTTTAGGGCTTAGTTTCAGCTTTGCGATATTCAAGCACTTTACAGCTATAGATACTCATACTATTCACGAAACAACTATCATAGAAAAAGGAATACGTTGATACTCATCATGTAGAAAATTTTGTAGAGAACTTTGCGAAAGTCTACTATTCATGGGAGCAATCCGATAAGTCCATTGATAATCGAATGGAAAGTCTAAAAGGCTATCTGACAGATGAACTTCAAGCTCTCAATGTTGATACAGTACGCAAAGATATTCCTGTATCGTCTTCTGTAAGAGGATTTCAGATATGGACGGTAGAGCCAACTGGCGACAATGAGTTTAATGTAACCTACAGTGTAGACCAGCTCATTACAGAGGGAGAAAATACAAAGACCGTCCACTCTGCTTATATAGTGAGTGTCTATGTAGATGGTTCTGGAAATATGGTACTGGTTAAGAATCCGACCATTACCAACATACCTAAGAAATCAAGTTATAAACCAAAAGCCATTGAAAGTGAGGGGACGGTTGATTCCATTACAACCAATGAAATCAATGAGTTTTTAACGACGTTCTTCAAGCTCTATCCTACAGCGACAGCCAGTGAACTTTCCTACTATGTGAATGACGGGATATTAAAACCAATCGGAAAAGAGTACATCTTTCAAGAACTGGTAAATCCTATTCACAATCGTAAGGATAATCAAGTCACGGTATCGCTGACAGTGGAGTATATCGACCAGCAGACCAAAAGCAACGCAGGTATCTCAATTTGATTTGGTACTTGAAAAGAACGGGAGTAATTGGAAGATTATAGAATAACAAATATTGGTACATTATTACAGCTATTTTGTAATCACGTACTCTCTTTGATAAAAAATTGGAGATTCCTTTACAAATATGCTCTTACGTGCTATTATTTAAGTATCTATTTAAAAGGAGTTAATAAATATGCGGCAAGGTATTCTTAAATAAACTGTCAATTTGATAGTGGGAACAAATAATTGGATGTCCTTTTTTAGGAGGGCTTAGTTTTTTGTACCCAGTTTAAGAATACCTTTATCATGTGATTCTAAAGTATCCGGAGAATATCTGTATGCTTTTGTATGTCTATGAGTTATGCATAAAAAAATCCCAGTGATAAGAGTATTTATCACTGGGATTTTTTTATGCCCTCTTTGGGCTTTTTGAATGGAGGAAAATCACATGAAAATTATTAATATTGGAGTTTTAGCTCATGTTGATGCGGGAAAAACTACCTTAACAGAAAGCTTATTATATAACAGTGGAGCGATTACAGAATTAGGAAGCGTGGACAGAGGTACAACGAAAACGGATAATACGCTTTTAGAACGTCAGAGAGGAATTACAATTCAGACGGCGATAACCTCTTTTCAGTGGAAAAATACTAAGATAAACATCATAGACACGCCAGGACATATGGATTTTTTAGCAGAAGTATATCGTTCATTATCAGTATTAGATGGGGCAATTCTACTGATTTCTGCAAAAGATGGCGTACAAGCACAAACTCGTATATTGTTTCATGCACTTAGGAAAATAGGTATTCCCACAATCTTTTTTATCAATAAGATTGACCAAAATGGAATTGATTTATCAACGGTTTATCAGGATATTAAAGAGAAACTTTCTGCGGAAATTGTAATCAAACAGAAGGTAGAACTGCATCCTAATATGCGTGTAATGAACTTTACCGAATCTGAACAATGGGATATGGTAATAGAAGGAAATGATTACCTTTTGGAGAAATATACGTCTGGGAAATTATTGGAAGCATTAGAACTCGAACAAGAGGAAAGCATAAGATTTCATAATTGTTCCCTGTTCCCTGTTTATCACGGAAGTGCAAAAAACAATATAGGGATTGATAACCTTATAGAAGTGATTACGAATAAATTTTATTCATCAACACATCGAGGTCAGTCTGAACTTTGCGGAAAAGTTTTCAAAATTGAGTATTCGGAAAAAAGACAGCGTCTTGCATATATACGTCTTTATAGTGGCGTACTGCATTTGCGAGATTCGGTTAGAATATCGGAAAAGGAAAAAATAAAAATTACAGAAATGTATACTTCAATAAATGGTGAATTATGTAAAATCGATAAGGCTTATTCCGGGGAAATTGTTATTTTGCAGAATGAGTTTTTGAAGTTAAATAGTGTTCTTGGAGATACAAAGCTATTGCCACAGAGAGAGAGAATTGAAAATCCCCTCCCTCTGCTGCAAACGACTGTTGAACCGAGCAAACCTCAACAAAGGGAAATGTTACTTGATGCACTTTTAGAAATCTCCGACAGTGACCCGCTTCTGCGATATTATGTGGATTCTGCGACACATGAAATCATACTTTCTTTCTTAGGGAAAGTACAAATGGAAGTGACTTGTGCTCTGCTGCAAGAAAAGTATCATGTGGAGATAGAAATAAAAGAGCCTACAGTCATTTATATGGAAAGACCGTTAAAAAAAGCAGAGTATACCATTCACATCGAAGTTCCACCGAATCCTTTCTGGGCTTCCATTGGTCTATCTGTAGCACAGCTTCCATTAGGGAGCGGAGTACAGTATGAGAGCTCGGTTTCTCTTGGATACTTAAATCAATCGTTTCAAAATGCAGTTATGGAGGGGATACGCTATGGCTGTGAACAAGGATTGTATGGTTGGAATGTGACGGACTGTAAAATCTGTTTTTAAGTATGGCTTATACTATAGCCCTGTTAGTACCCCAGCAGATTTTCGGATGCTTGCTCCTATTGTATTGGAACAAGTCTTAAAAAAAGCTGGAACAGAATTGTTAGAGCCATATCTTAGTTTTAAAATTTATGCGCCACAGGAATATCTTTCACGAGCATACAACGATGCTCCTAAATATTAGTGCGAACATCGTAGACACTCAATTGAAAAAAATAATGAGGTCATTCTTAGTGGAGAAATCCCTGCTCGGTGTATTCAAGAATATCGTAGTGATTTAACTTTCTTTACAAATGGACGTAGTGTTTGTTTAACAGAGTTAAAAAGGGTACCATGTTACTACCGGTGAACCTGTTTGCCAGCCCCGTCGTCCAAATAGTCGGATAGATAAAGTACGATATATGTTCAATAAAAATAACTTAGTGTATTTTTATGTTGTTATATAAATATGGTTTCTTGTTAAATAAGATGAAATATTTTTTTAATAAAGATTTGAATTAAAGTGTAAAGGAGGAGATAGTTATTATAAACTACAAGTGGATATTGTGTCCTGTATGTGGAAATAAAACACGATTAAAGATAAGGGAAGATACTGAATTAAAAAAATTCCCCCTCTATTGTCCGAAATGCAGACAAGAAAATTTAATTGAAATAAAGCAGTTCAAAGTAACTGTGATTACAGAGCCAGACGCAAAGACGCAGAGCCGATAAAATGAGATTAATACAATCTCATTTTATCGGCTCTTTCCGTTATGTATGGATTCTTTTAATTAGTCTTCGATGTTTCTTGCTTCGTTGATACCGCTGGCTAAAGATTCCATTAAGGATAGTTCTTTGTCTGTAAAGCTATCCATGTATTTCTCTATCTGTAATCGTCGGGTGCTTTTTACCAAGTTATTAGCAGGTAGGGGTCCCGAGCGCCTACGAGGAATTTGTATCGATAAGAAATAGATTTAAAAATTTCGCTGTTATTTTGTACATTTAACTTGACGGTGACATCTCTCTATTGTGAGTTATTAGTGGTACAGTTTTCAACCGTTTTAATTATAAAAAAGTGGTGCATTATCTTAAAATTTTGTATAATAGGAATTGAAGTTAAATTAGATGCTAAAAATTTGTAATTAAGAAGGAGGGATTCGTCATGTTGGTATTCCAAATGCGTAATGTAGATAAAACATCTACTGTTTTGAAACAGACTAAAAACAGTGATTACACAGATAAATAAATACGTTAGATTAATTCCTACCAGTGACTAATCTTATGACTTTTTTTAAACAGATAACTAAAATTACAAACAAATCGTTTAACTTCTGTATTTATTTATAGATGTAATCACTTCAGGAGTGATTACATGAACAAAAATATAAAATATTCTCAAAACTTTTTAACGAGTGAAAAAGTACTCAACCAAATAATAAAACAATTGAATTTAAAAGAAACCGATACCGTTTACGAAATTGGAACAGGTAAAGGGCATTTAACGACGAAACTGGCTAAAATAAGTAAACAGGTAACGTCTATTGAATTAGACAGTCATCTATTCAACTTATCGTCAGAAAAATTAAAACTGAACATTCGTGTCACTTTAATTCACCAAGATATTCTACAGTTTCAATTCCCTAACAAACAGAGGTATAAAATTGTTGGGAATATTCCTTACCATTTAAGCACACAAATTATTAAAAAAGTGGTTTTTGAAAGCCATGCGTCTGACATCTATCTGATTGTTGAAGAAGGATTCTACAAGCGTACCTTGGATATTCACCGAACACTAGGGTTGCTCTTGCACACTCAAGTCTCGATTCAGCAATTGCTTAAGCTGCCAGCGGAATGCTTTCATCCTAAACCAAAAGTAAACAGTGTCTTAATAAAACTTACCCGCCATACCACAGATGTTCCAGATAAATATTGGAAGCTATATACGTACTTTGTTTCAAAATGGGTCAATCGAGAATATCGTCAACTGTTTACTAAAAATCAGTTTCATCAAGCAATGAAACACGCCAAAGTAAACAATTTAAGTACCGTTACTTATGAGCAAGTATTGTCTATTTTTAATAGTTATCTATTATTTAACGGGAGGAAATAATTCTATGAGTCGCTTTTGTAAATTTGGAAAGTTACACGTTACTAAAGGGAATGTAGATAAATTATTAGGTATACTACTGACAGCTTCCAAGGAGCTAAAGAGGTCCCTAGCGCCTACGGGGAATTTGTATCGATAAGGAATAGATTTAAAAATTTCGCTGTTATTTTGTACAATAAGGATAAATTTGAATGGTACCATAAACGACCGTTTATGGTACCTTTTCATTTTCCTGCTTTTTCTAAATGTTTTTTAAGTAAATCAAGTACCAAAATCCGTTCCTTTTTCATAGTTCCTATATAGTTATACTTAATGAGTTATGGTACATTTAAATTATAAAATTAAGGAGGTTTTTTTATGATTTTTGGCTATGCTCGAGTGAGTACGGATGATCAAAATCTTAGTTTACAAATTGATGCACTTACTCATTATGGAATTGATAAATTATTTCAAGAAAAAAAGTAACTGGTGCGAAAAAAGACCGACCGCAATTAGAAGAAATGATCAACCTACTACGTGAAGGAGATTCTGTTGTCATTTACAAGTTAGATCGAATTTCACGATCAACTAAACATTTGATTGAACTTTCTGAATTATTTGAAGAACTTAGTGTCAATTTTATATCTATTCAAGATAACGTAGATACTTCAACGTCTATGGGAAGATTCTTTTTCCGAGTTATGGCTAGTTTAGCAGAACTGGAACGGGATATTATTATTGAACGAACTAACTCTGGTCTTAAGGCAGCCAGAGTCCGAGGAAAAAAAGGGGGCCGTCCAAGTAAAGGTAAGCTATCAATTGATTTAGCTTTAAAAATGTATGACAGCAAAGAGTATTCTATTCGTCAAATTCTTGATGCCTCTAAATTAAGCAAAACAACCTTTTACCGTTACCTCAATAAAAGGAATGCTTAAGATATGGCTATGAAAAGAATTTTTAACTACTTCACAGCGTGAACAACTTCTTTCTGTAGACCACTTATCAGAAGAGGATTTTTAAAGCGTATTTTAGTTTTTTTCTGATTATGATCTGGAGGTTATTAATCAACACCGTGGAAAGGTCAATAAACTAGGATTTGCGATACAACTTTGTTTGGCCCGGTATCCTGGGTGTTCTTTAAGTAATTGGCCGATTAAATCAACCAGACTAACTTCTTATGTGAGTCGACAGCTCCATCTTGATGCAATTGATTTAAATTCATATGATCATAGAAATACACGTGCAAATCACTTCAACGAGATCTTAGAAGTATTCAACTATCATCGATTCGGTAGTGCTAATACACAAAAAAACAGTTAATAGAATATTTAATTGAACTAGCTTTTAGAAAATGATGACTCTATCTATCTAATGAAAAAAACAATTGATTTCTTAACTCGAAAAAGAATTATTTTTCCATCTATAGCTACACTTGAAGACATTATAAGCCGCTGTCGAGATAAAGCAGAAAACAACTTATTTTCAATATTACTCTGTTCATTAACAGATATACAAATTGAAAAACTAGAGAGTTTGTTTCAAATTTATGAAGAGACGAAAATAACTAAACTCGCTTGGCTAAAAGACATTCCAGGTAAGGCAAATCCAGAAAGCTTTATGAGTATTTGTAAAAAAGTGGAAGTGATTGCTTCCATGGGACTCGGGACAATTAATGTCTCCCATATTAATCGGAACAGGTTTCTTCAGCTAGCTAGACTAGGGGAAAATTATGATGCATATGACTTCTCCCGTTTTGAGCTTGAAAAAAGATACTCTTTACTTATTGCTTTTTTAGTCAATCATCATCAATATCTGATCGATCAACTGATTGAGATTAATGACCGCATTTTAGCAAGTATTAAACGCAAAGGGACACGTGATTCACAAGAACAGTTAAAAGAAAAAGGAAAATTGGCTACTAAAAAATTGGAACATTATGCTTCTTTAATTGATGCTCTTCACTTTGCAAAAGATAATGATAGTAATCCTTTTGACGAAATTGAACGAATCATGCCTTGGGAAGATTTAGTACAAGATGGAGAAGAAGCTAAAAAAATTACAGGTAATAAAAATCATGGCTATTTAGAAATGGTTCGAAATAAAGCTAATTACCTCCGAAGATACACGCCAATGTTATTGAGGACCCTTTCGTTCAAAGCAACTCCGGCAGCAAATCCAGTCCTCATGGCCCTAACTCAACTAACTGATTTACACAATAGTGGTAAAAGAAAAATACCGGCAGATACTTCTACTGATTTTGTGAGTAAAAAATGGAAAAGCCTTGTTCGGCCAGAAGAGGGGAAAATAGATCGGTCTTACTATGAGTTAGTAGCTTTCACCGAGCTAAAGAACAATATTCGATCAGGAGATATTTCAGTTGAAGGAAGTATGATCCATCGAAATATTGATGATTACTTAGTTGATTTATCTGCTTGTATTGATTCAGAAACTATTCCAGACACGTTTGAGGACTATTTAAAGGATCGGGAAATAATTTTAGATTTACAGCTTCAATTTTATTCGACAGTTGATAAGAGAATTTCAAGAGCAAACCTTAAAAAGTTGGAAAAAGTTACACCTAGCGAAGCAGAAATATATAGAAAAAAACTTTATTCAATAATTCCTAAGATAAGGCTTAGTGATCTTTTAATTGAGGTGGACAGTTGGACCAACTTTTCACAAGAATTTAGTCATGATTCTACAGGGAAACCGCCGAGTGAACAAGAAAGAAAAATTATTTTTGCTGCTTTGCTGGGTTTAGGGATGAATATTGGTCTTGAAAAAATGGCCCAATCAACTCCTGGAATTTCTTATTCTCAGTTAGCCAATGCCAAACAATGGCGCTTTTATAAAGAAGCTCTGACTCGTGCTCAATCTGTTTTGGTTAATTATCAGTTAAAGCTTCCTGTTGCAGACTTTTGGGGTGAAGGAAAAACCACTGCTTCAGACGGAATGCGCGTCCCAGTGGGCGTCTCAGCTCTAAAATCCGATGTTAATCCACATTACAAAAGTATGGAAAAAGGAGCTACAATGATTCGATCAATAAATGATAGGCATACGACTCATCATATCGAGGTTGCTTCAACTAATACAAGGGAAGCTACTCATACCCTTGATGGCCTACTTTATCATGAAACAGATCTAGATATTGAGGAACATTTTACTGATACAAATGGGTATTCTGATCAGGTGTTTGGAATGACCGCATTACTAGGCTTTGATTTTGAACCTCGCATCAGAAATATAAAAAAATCACAATTATTTTCTATCAAATCACCTTCCTACTACCCTAACTTATCAGAAGATATAAGCGGAAAAATCAATGTAAAAATTATTGAAGAAAACTATGATGAAATTAAACGAATCGCCTATTCGATTCAAACAGGAAAAGTATCTAGTTCTTTACTATTAGGAAAGCTAGGCTCATACGCACGTAAGAATAGAGTAGCTCTTGCACTGAGAGAACTAGGTCGCATTGAAAAGAGCATTTTTATGATAGATTATATTACAGATAGTGAGCTACGGCGAAGGATCACTCATGGACTAAATAAGACAGAAGCGATTAATGCTTTAGCTAGAGAACTATTTTTTGGGCGACGCGGAAAATTTATGGAGCGCGATATTCGCCGACAACTTCAAAGTGCTAGTGCGCTTAATGTGTTAATAAATGCAATAAGTATATGGAACGCCGTCTACTTACAAGCAGCTTATAATTATCTCGTCAAAATAGATCCCGAAGTAACTAAGTATATGAAGCATGTATCTCCTATTAATTGGGAGCATATCACTTTTCTTGGAGAGTATAAATTTGACTTGTTATCTATTCCTAAACACTTAAGAGAATTGAATATAAAAAATAAATAGGCCTTGAAACATTGGTTTAGTGGGAATTTGTACCCCTTATCGATACAAATTCCCACTAAGCGCTCGGGACCCCAGGTAAGAAAAATTCATCAACGGAAACATGAAGTAACGATACAAGGTCATAAAGAACTTGTATGCTGGGGTGTTGCCCTTTATTTTCAATATTAGTTAAGTACCGTGGGTCAATTTCAATCAATGCTCCCACTTGTTCACGAGTTAAACCTCGTTTCAATCGAGCTTCTTTAATGGCTAAACCAAAGGCTCTAAAATCATATTTATCTTCTTTTTTACGCATAGTAGACCACCTCTATACATTTTATTGTTCCTACTGAATTAAAAACAGGTATAGAAAAACGTGTTATATGGTTTATAGGTTTATATTTAATAAAAAGCACTACTAAACGCCAATAAAAAAAAAACCGTTATATGGTAGTGCTATTTACGCTGTTAAAATATTGTATATTACTTCCAAATGGCGGTTTGTTGGAGGTCAACGTCGCCATGAAGTACATCATATACAATAAATTTCCTTACATTGGGTTCTTGTCAAAAAAAGTCGTCTATCTGCAATAGATAAGTACGTCCACCAATGTGGTTTTATAAATCATATAGATAGAATAACAGAAGCATGTAAACAGAGAAATAAATCTGTTTATATGCTTTTTTGGCTATTCAGAACTTTTTTACAAAGTTTATTTATCAGTAATGCAACAAATCCCCCTTTCACATTGGGACTAAGAGTGAAAGGAGATAAACGAGCAAGGCTCACTTCCTTTCCTAGACAGAAAGGGGGTGAGAAACATGAAACCATCTTCTTTTCAGACCACAATAGAAAATCAGTTTGACTATATCTGTAAACGTGCTATGGAAGACGAGCGAAAAGAATTATATGCTTTATCTTTCAAGGATTGCAAAGCGTGAGGTGTCCTTTTCGGATGTTGGCGATTATCTTGTTAGCCAGTTTGCGACAACAGATAACTATTCAACTGACTTTCAGATTTTTACACTCAATGGGTTATCAGTAGGCGTTGAAAATGATTTGTTGAGTGAAGCATTACGTGAGTTGCCAGACAAGAAACGTGAAATTCTACTGCTGTTTTACTTTTATGGACATGAGCGATTCAGAAATTGCAGACCTGTTGAAATTGAACCGTTCTACTGTCTATCGGCATAGAACCAGTGGACTAGCCTTAATTAAAAAGTTTATGGAGGAATTTGAAGAATGAAAACACAATATCCTATGATTCCCTTTCCTCTCATTGTAAAGGCAACAGATGGCGATACCGAAGCGATTAACCAGATTCTACATCATTACAGAGGGTACATAACGAAGCGTTCCCTACGACTTATGAAAGATGAATATGGCAATCAAAGTATGGTCGTTGATGAAGTCTTACGTGGAAGAATGGAAACCAGACTGATTACAAAGATTTTGTCATTTGAAATTAAGTAATATCCTCTCTCCTTTCGTGGAAGCGTGCTAAACCATTCCACGCTTCCCGAACAGGGAGGTTTGTTATTCCACCAAAGCATATTGAGCTTTCAATGTGTTTTGATAGGCTAACGAGCCATTGTTCTTTGAAAACTGAATAAAAGTAATCGAATACGTTTCGATAAGAAAAGAGCCAACGGAACTAACCGCCATGACCTATCTTATAAAGATAGCGAGCGATTCATGTTAGTGATCCGAGAAGCAATCTTTAGCAGGATTGCCTGCAACGACATTCTTATCGTGATAATGATACTCCCATACAGTCAATAGTCCGAGCGTGATAAAACCGTCGCAGGCAATGAGTATGGCTACATGAGAACCATGCAGGGGTGGAACTCCCGTGAGCTTTGCTAAAGCTGTTCGATTGCTGGTAAAACAACTTTTATGAAATCCAAATAAGTGATTTGGAAAGGAGGATTTTATGAAGCAGACTGACATTCCTATTTGGGAACGTTATACCCTAACCATTGAAGAAGCGTCAAAATATTTTCGTATTGGCGAAAACAAGCTACGACGCTTGGCAGAGGAAAATAAAAATGCAAATTGGCTGATTATGAATGGCAATCGTATTCAGATTAAACGAAAACAATTTGAAAAAATTATAGATACATTGGACGCAATCTAGCGTCGCCAAAGGGTCTTGTATATGATAAAATAGTATTAAGTCGTATCAAGGCTCTTTCCATAAAGGAAAGGAGCAAATGCCATGTCAGAAAAAAGACGTGACAATAAAGGTCGAATCTTAAAGACTGGAGAGAGCCAACGAAAAGACGGAAGATACTTATACAAATATATAGATTCATTTGGAGAACCGCAATTTGTTTACTCGTGGAAACTTGTGGCTACAGACCGAGTACCAGCAGGAAAGCGTGATTGTATCTCACTTAGAGAGAAAATCGCAGAGTTACAGAAAGACATTCATGATGGTATTGATGTTGTAGGAAAGAAAAATGACACTCTGCCAGCTTTACGCAAAACAGAACGCTCAAAGACCAAAGGTTAGAAAAAAACACTGAAACTGGACGCAAATATCTTATGGATATTTTGAAGAAAAGACAAGTTAGGTGTAAGAAGTATTGACAGTATTAAGCCATCAGACGCTAAAGAATGGGCTATTAGAATGAGTGAAAATGGTTATGCTTATCAAACCATCAATAACTACAAACGTTCTTTAAAGGCTTCATTCTATATTGCTATACAAGATGATTGTGTTCGGAAGAATCCATTTGACTTTCAACTGAAAGCAGTTCTTGATGATGATACTGTCCCTAAGACCGTACTAACAGAAGAACAGGAAGAAAAAAACTGTTAGCCTTTTGCAAAAAGCTGATAAAACCTACAGCAAAAATTATGATGAAATTCTGATACTCTTAAAAACAGGTCTTCGTATTTCAGAGTTTGGTGGTTTGACACTTCCAGATTTAGATTTTGAGAATCGTCTTGTCAATATAGACCATCAGCTATTGAGAGATACTGAAATTGGGTACTACATTGAAACACCAAAGACCAAAAGTGGCGAACGTCAAGTTCCTATGGTTGAAGAAGCCTATCAAGCATTTAAGCGAGTGTTAGCGAATCGAAAGAATGATAAGCGTGTTGAGATTGATGGATATAGTGATTTCCTCTTTCTTAATAGAAAGAACTATCCAAAAGTGGCAAGTGATTACAACGGCATGATGAAAGGTCTTGTTAAGAAATACAATAAGTATAACGAGGATAAATTGCCACACATCACTCCACATAGTTTGCGACATACATTCTGTACCAACTATGCAAATGCAGGAATGAATCCAAAGGCATTACAGTACATTATGGGACATGCTAATATAGCCATGACGCTGAACTATTACGCACATGCAACATTCGATTCTGCAATGGCAGAAATGAAACGCTTGAATAAAGAGAAGCAACAGGAGCGTCTTGTTGCTTAGTAGTACAAATGAATTTACTACTTATTTACCACTTCTGACAGCTAAGACATGAGGAAATATGCAAAGAAACGTGAAGTATCTTCCTACAGTAAAAATACTCGAAAGCACATAGAATAAGGCTTTTACGAGCATTTAAGAAAAATATAAAAAGATAATTAGAAATTTATACTTTGTTTCAAAGAAAATATTTTTTTGTATAAAATATTAAAATATAATAATACAAAACAACAAGCATGGTTTTTTTCTTTTTATCTAAAAATATTATTTATAAGGAGAGTAAGGTAATATTATAGCATTGTTTTGACTACTAAGTTAGTGGAGAAGGGAGAAGATATGACAGAAGCATTAAAGGAATTATATGAGGATTTAAGAAAAGAAGTAGATGTAGTAGAGCTTGATAGAGCCAGAGAAAGTGGAATTGTAAGTACTTTGGTATCACTTGTAAAGGATGGTATATTGAGTGTTGATGAAGCTGCTAAGCGGGCAAAAATGAGTGTAGACAAGTTTGAGAAGTATGTTAAGTAGAAGAGACAAAATCACCCGGTTTTATGAAATATATAGGGGGATATAATATTTGATATATCCTCCTAATTACTTAGTTAAAATTACATATGAAAATAAACCTCAAAGCATACCTTTTTACTCTTGCTTACTACCTTTATTTCACCTTTATGCATAAGCACTATTTCCTTTGCTATGGGAAGCCCGAGTCCATATCCGCTACCGGAGTGAGATTCGTCAAGTCTGTAGAAGCGCTTAAATATATTGACGGTATCCTCTTTTGAAAGTTCTTTTTCCACGTCATTTTCAACAGATAAAACAATACTCTTTTTTCTCTTATTTAAAGTAAGTGTGGTGTGTGAAAGCGAGTATTTCATAGCGTTTTCCAAAAGTATCGAGATAAGATCTTTTATCTTATTTGCATCTCCCAAAATAGAAATATTATCTTCTATATTGTAATCAAGTTCCTTGTTATTCTCAAAAAATACGGGTTCAAAATACAGGCATTCTTTGGTTGCAATATATGATAAAACTATTTTTTCCATCTGCTCTTTTCTATCCTGCCAGTTTTCAAGGCGACTTAAGTCAAGCAAATCCTGTGTCAAGTGCTTCATCCTTTCACTCATCTCATCAATACCGTTGATATTTTTCTTCAGCAATTCAATATTTTCTAATTGAATAGAATTCTTTGATATTGCTTTTTGAATATTTCCAACATTATTTATTATAACGGTGAGAGGAGTTTTTAGCTCATGCGATGCATCGGAGATAAATTGACGCTGCGAAGTAATGGCATCGCTTACAGGCTGTATACTCTTTTTAACAAAGTATTTTGAAAAGAGTATAATCACGGTAGAGAGTACAAAGAAAAGCAGTATAAGCAAAATCAAAAGATTGTTTAAATTTTTTATTTCGGAACTGAAATCGGTTACTGCAATTCGATACATAGCAGGTGGTTTGTTACCGCGAGTTCGATTAGAGGGATCCGATTCATATTTTCTTGGTCCCCATTCTTCATTGTTAAAGTCATCAGGTGGAGATTTGACTTCACAAATATATTGAAGTTCCCCGTTATTTATTGATGAATAAAATATATTTGAATTATCATTTGCTTTGCTTAAAGCATCATTTATTAAATTTTCTTTTGTATCACTGTCAAGGAAAAAGTCGGCACCATTTGTCTCTATGACATTTCCCTTAGAGTCAAACATCATTTGAAAAAGTGTATAGGAACTTGATACGGAATCCGGATACATAGGTGTATTTATAGCGGCGGAAAGCGTGGATCTCATATCTTTGTAAATACTGTTTTTGTTGAAAAGAAAAGGGAAAACAAGCATAAATACAAGCAAAAAAATACTTACGGAAGATAAAAGCAAAGTGAGTTTTTTTTGTAATTTCTCAATCATTCATCACCTCTTATTTCCAAATGATATCCAAGCCCTCTACTGGCCACGATTGATATATTCGATGACAATGTTTTAAGCTTCTTTCTTAAAAATCCGATATATACCTCCACATTGTTTTCAGTGGCATCACTGTCATACCCCCAGATTTTTTCAAGGAACAGATTTTTTGAAATATTGTTCTTGCCCTCCTTTAAAAGTAGTCTCATCATTTGAAACTCCTTGGAGGAGAGTCGTATGGAGTTATCACCGGATATAAGTTCTGATGAATCTATATCCAAAGAGGTATTGCCAAAGCTTATTTGGTTGACTTCCTTTCCCTGCCTGCGAAGTAGAGCGTTTACACAGGCTAATAACTCCCTTCTGTCAAAAGGTTTTGTAAGATAATAGTCTGCACCCGAATCCAGTCCTTCCACCCTGTCAAGGATATCTGATTTGGCAGTTAATATCAAAATTGGAAGTCCGTTTTTTTCTTTCCTAAGAGTTCTTGCCACCTCAAAACCGTTCAATTTAGGTAGCATTAAGTCAAGTACAAGCAGATCAAAATGTGAGGATCTTGCAAGTTCAAGACCTTCCATACCGTCATAGGCACAGATAACATCATGTCCGCATTCTTCTAAAATTTCTTTAAGAGATGAAGCAAGCAGTACTTCATCTTCAACTACTAAAATATTCATACATATTCCTTCTTGATTTTATCCATATATAAAACCTCATATGCTGTAACTTAAAAAACTATATTTGTATTGTAACATAAATATGGTTTTTAAGTGTTTAATTTATATCACAGACTTGTATATATCAAATTGTTTTAACAAAAGACTTCCAAACATTTCTTACCATAAAAACAGCCAAAGCAAATGAGAGTACATCTGTAATAGGTTGCAGCAGGTATATTCCATATTGGGAGAATAAGGCAGATAAAATATAAAGCAGAGGTATAAAAAATATTCCCTGGCGAGAAACGGATAGTATGGAAGCCATAAGGTATTTTCCGGTATTTTGTAAAAGCATACTGCTTACTGCAAAGAAGCCTACAAAGGGCATAGTTATACATTGCATACGTAAAATCTGCACACTTATAGATATAACCTCAATATCGTAGGTCATCGTCTTAACAAGTTCAGATGAAAAGATATATAAAAGAATTGCTGAAAAAATCAAAAATATACTGCCGATTGTGGCTGTAAGTTTAAAAGCATCTTTTACTCTGGTATATTTTTTTGCTCCGTAATTCATTGCACAGATTGGCTGAAAGCCTTGAGACCAGCCTATCATTATCATATAGGCGATTGCTGATATTCTTGAGCTTACTGTCAGAGCCGCCAAAAGAGAATCCCCATATTTTGCAGCAGTTACATTCAGTAAAATCATGGCAATACTTGTAATGGACTGTCTGGAAAAATTCGGCATACCGCCGGCCAGAATATGATATATTCTCTCTTTATTAAAGTTTAAATGTAAAGATATATTTCCCGATTTGAAAGAGAAATATGTCAGTACAAAAGAGCCTACTATCTGTCCTGTAAGAGTGGCATAGCCGGCTCCGATAAAGCCAAGTTTTAAAGTAAACATCATTACAGGATCCAGTATCATATTTGTGATCATTCCAAAAAGCAGTCCGGCCATCCCTTCTTTCACATTTCCGCATAGTCTTAGCTGATTATAAATCGTAAGTGAATAAATACCGAAGGGTATACTTAGAATAATTATTTGCAAATAATCTATGGTAAATTTAAGTAAATCATTTGAAGCATTTCCACCTAAAAACTTTGCGAGCGGAATAATAAAAATTTGCGATAAAAAGGCGATAATTAAACCGGTTGATATTGCAAAGAATATCCCTATGGAAGCCATATTTTTAGTCTCTTTATAATTTTGCTCTCCGATTTTTTTTGACATTATATTGCCGCTTCCATATCCGAACCAAAATCCCAGTGCCTGTATAAAGCTCATAAAGCTGAATACTATACCGATTGCTGCAGTCATAGACTTATTATTTAAGATACCTACAAAGAAGGTATCTGTAAGATTGTAAACGACCATTACCAGCATACCGATAATAGTGGGAATGGAGGTTTTTATAAGCAGTGGAAGAAGTGCGTCATTTAAAATTGCCTTTCTTTTCGTTTCTTTATCCATATCATAAACCTCGTACTGTTCCTTTATCACCGTCTACTTGAAGCATATCACCGTCCTTATATTTTGTTGTTGCAAAGCCTACTCCAAGTACTGCCGGAATACCGTATTCTCTTGCTACTATTGCAGCGTGACTTAGAGCCGCTCCGGTATCAGCGACCACCGCACTTGCCGATTCAAAAAGAGGAGTCCATTCGGGATCTGTAAGATGACATACCAAAATATCACCTTTTTGCATTTTATAAAACTCTTTCGGACTGTGAATAATACAGGCTCTTCCTACAGCCTTTCCAAAGCTTCCGCTAACACCCTTTAAAATATCGCCCTCTGCTTCAAATATAAGAAGCTTTGATGCTTCCCAAACCTTTATAGAGAGCGGAAATTTTTCATTTCTGTTTTTGATATTTTCAAGGTCGGATCTATCAAGATATCCTCTATGCATAGCTTTTATCAGTTCATTAAAGAAAAGATTTGCTATACCGCTTTTATAGTCTTTATTTTCAAGAAGGAGTAGGTTTACCCTTGTTACACATTTTCTGACATAGTAAAATAAGCTCTCCCATAAATACTGGCTTTCTTCACGAACTACATGGAAATATCTGAAGTTTTGTATATCAGCTTTTACAGACTTATATTTTCTGCCGGAAACAACTTCTAATCCCTTCATTAAATCATCAAAACTTTCCGGATTTTTGTTTTGCTCAGAAGCTGAAAGCAGTATAGGTTTTAAAATATTTATGAGTCTGTCAGGATCTTCAATAAATGTTTTTGCTCCCAGACAGTAGCAGTTGTAGTCTGATTTAAAGCCGTTGTTTTGCAAAAATCTATCCGCCATAGTTTTAAAATCATCAAACCCGGTATATAAGTTTTTATAGCTTTCACCGGAAAGTATGGCTTCCCTTAATTTGCTATGTTTTGATATTTCCTTTGCCATATCGGATATATCCTTGTTTACAGTTGAGGTTTTATTATCCAGATTTTTATAAAGGTCAAAGGCGGTATATTTTGGGTTTATTCTTTGAAGTAGTTTAGTGTATTTATCAAATACAAGCATTGTCGGAAAGAGGGCATATTTGAATCTGTCATAGGAAAGATCCTTGGTAAGTTTATAGCTGTACTCTAAAAATTCTCTACATTCTTGAAGACTCATATTTTCAAAGTCTTTATACTTAAGCATTGAAATCTCTTCTTCATATCTGTGCATAAATTCCTTACACATAGAAGCACAAGAATCAAAGTCTTTGATTTGCTTAAGTATTTTAAAGAAATGAAAAATATTTTTGTTTATACCCTTCTTGCCCTTTGGAAGAGTCTGTATGCCGTCATTGTCGATTTGCGGGTCCGAGTCAAAGACTATACCTGCTTCTGCAAATATTTTTGATTTTTGATTATTGATTGCCATAATAAAATCATAATCCAAAACTCTGTAGGCGAAGGGCATTTTTTCAAGTTGAAATGCCAGGTTTTTGCGCATACTCTTAGTCGGCTTTGTGCCATTTATGTAATTTTTTATAAGAGCATCCTCACCGGTATCTTTTTTTAATGTGGTTATAGCCCTTGCCTGTAAAATATAGATATTATTGTCTTTGATAGCCCACTCAATATCCATAGGCATACCATAATGCTTTTCTATTTTTAGTCCACAGTCTACAAGCCCCGATATTTCATTATCTTCTAAAACTCTCTTTTTTCGCGCCTCTTCATCTACAGCTATTTCTACAGTATTTTTATTTCCATATATTGTCTTTGTTTTCTTAGAGCCTATGGTGGTTTCAATTAGTCTGCCGGTTTTTGTTACAATATAGCTATCGGGAGTTACCCTGCCGCTTACGACGCTTTCTCCCAAACCATAGCTCGCATTTATCTGTATTTCATTTGTGTTTTGGCTTAGTGGATTTACAGTAAATAAAACTCCGGCCTTTTCGCTCTCAACCATTTTTTGTACCACTACCGCAATAGCTACGGAAGTTTGATCATAGCCCTGATGAAATCTGTAACTTACGGCACGGTTTCCCCAAAGTGAGGCATAGCAGTTGCGAATCTGCAACAATACTTCATCTATGCCCACTACATTTAAATAGCTTTCCTGCTGCCCGGCAAAGCTGGCATCAGACAGATCCTCTGCAGTGGCGGAGGAACGAATGGCAACTCTTATATTTTCACCAAGACTCTTATATTTATCCGCTATAAGCTTTTTTGTCTCGGCGGAAAAATCACCTGACCTTATCAGCTCACGAAAGTAGTCAGCAGCTTTTAAAAGTTTTATTTCATCACCCGATACTTCTCTTAGCTTATTTCTAATAATTTCTTCTATGCCGTTTTCTTTCAGGAAAGCTTTATAGGAATCTGCGCCAATTACAAAGCCTTTTGGAACGTTTATTTTAGCTGAAGTCAGCTCTCCAAGATTTGCTCCCTTTCCTCCGGCAAGTGATACATCTTCTTTTTTAATATCAATAAAATCAAGTACCATATCTCCCCCTTTTTATTTAAATAAATGATCTTACTGTGTGTATAAAATATATAAAGCTTTTAAAATATCACAGTTTAATGTATTTTTTTGACTATTTCCGATATATAAGTTTTTAGTACATCTTCAAAATATTTCTCATCAAAGAGATGGTGTTCTGAACAAAATAAAAAGCTGCCTATAAAGGCATTGGAAAGACCTTTTTCATCAGCAGACTTTATAGCTTTATTTTCTCTCCAGTAATCTATAAGTTTTTGTAAAAACTCTCCATACAGCCTTTCTATTTGATTTATTTCATCAGCTTTTTTAACTTTAAGTATTTTAAAAGCTTCCGGATACATAGGCTGTGTTTTTATCTTTATCATCAAATCAAGAGAGTATTTATAGATGACATCAGTTAAAAATCCTATAGGGTCATCAAGCGAACTTGAAAACTTCTCTTCAAGAGCTTTTAGTTTTTGCCCTGATCTATATGCCGCCAGGTCAATGATAAGAGAATCCTTATCCTTCCAAAAATTATAAAAACTTCCCTGTGCAATACCGACTCTTTTTGTCAATAAAGAAATACTGAGAGACTTTGTGCCATTATTATGAAAGAGCTCAAGAGCAGTTTCCATAACAGCTTCTTTTATTTTTTTCTTTTCCTCTTCACTGAATGCCCTTCCCATAATCCTCCTTTGTAGCAACAGCACTATGAATATAAATTTTTTTATTCATAGATAGTATAAACCTAAAAACTTAAACTATCAATGAATATAATTTATATTATTCATAGATATTATTTGTTAAAATATAACATTTTTTTCTTCAAAACTTTTAAAAAGGGCATAGGGTTCAAAAAAAGAATTAAGCAAAAAGTATCTTATATAAAAAGAAAGCCTGTATGGATGAAGCGGCACTCGTGGGGTAAAATGTCTTTAATATTGATAACTTGATAAAGATGTGGGATAATAAAAAAATGTTAATATATTCAGAAGTTTACCAATAAAAATACAGACGAGGTGAAGGTTGAGTATGCAGGAAAAAAAGGATTGGAACGGTATTAGAGGTTATATAGATCATATTTTTGATGATACGGATATAGGAAATAATGCAAAGAAATTTGCGGACAATGTTGTTGAGAGCCTTAGGGAAGTAAATACACATACAAAGGAAAATTTTGAAAAGAATAAAGTAAGTGTAAAGAGCAATGTTAATAAAAGGAATACTGCAAAGATTTATTTGAAAACAAACAGATCGGATCTGTTGATAAGGATGTTTGTGGGAATACCTATGATGATATTCTTTGCCATACCTATACTTGTACTTACTTTGACAATTCTTCCTTTTTCTTTTAGAGGATGGCTTGTTCCTATGATTCCGCTTATACCCTTTTTTGGAATAGGAACATTCCTTGCATTACCGGCAATCAGGGATATAAAGCTGGTTGAAAAGGCGGACAGGTATTATCGTATAATGAATGACAGGACCTATATGGATGTAGAAGATATCGCAAGATTTTCAAATGAAAGTCCCGAAGCGGTAGTAAATAATTTACATAAAATGATTGAGAAAAGAATCTTCGTACAGGGACATTTGGATAAAGAAAACAAATGTTTTATGCTGACTAATGATGTGTACAAAGGCTATTTAGCTTTGGAGGAGCAAAGAAGATTAGGACAAAGAAAGACTGAAATAAGTGAAAAGAAGGTTGATCTTAAAGATGGCGACCTTATAGCTGAGGGCAGGGAGTATATAATATCTATAAAAGAATTACATCTTGGAATAACAAAGGAGCCTATGTCATCCAAGCTTACAAAACTGGAGACTATACTTACTGCAATAATTGACAGGGTAGAAAAGGAGCCTAAGGAAACAGAGAAGCTTATAAGCTTATGAAGTATTATTTGCCTACAACTGTAAGGCTTATAAAGACATATTCCGACTTTGACAATGTTTTATCCCCTGACAGTGATATTATAAATACTAAAAACGAGATCGAATTGACGATAGATTCTATAAATGAAGCTTGTGGTGAATTCCAAAACCGTCTTTTTAAGGATACTGCATTTGATGCGGACACCGATGCGGCATTATTAAAAGTTATGCTTGCAAAAGAAGGACTGATAGGCGGCGGAATGGAAGAAGATGAGAGGTGAGACTATGAATGATAATGAATTAAAGAACAATGAAATAAATATGGATTCACTGGATGATATGTTAAAGGAAGGTCCAAGTCTGACCTTCGACATTGAGGAGAAGGCACCTGAAACTGTTGTAGTGGAGGCTGCCAAGCCTGAGAGTACACCTCAGATAAAACTTTCACCTGAAGAAGAAAGACTTGTAGAGGAGTTTTCTTCTAAAATAGATATAAGCAATTCACAGGCTGTACTTACATATGGAGTAGGAAGTCAAAAAAAGATTGCCGAATTTTCTGAGAATGCTCTTGAAAGAGTTAAGACCAAGGATCTTGGTGAGATAGGCGATATGCTTGCCGGAGTGGTGGGTGAGATCCGTTCACTGGAGATTGATGAAGAGGACAAGGGATTTTTCGGATTTTTCAAAAAGAGCGGAAATAAGCTTGCAAATATTAAGGCGAAGTATGACAAGGTGGAAGTCAATGTCAATAATATTTCAAAGGCTTTAGAGGATCATCAGGTAACCTTGATGAAGGATGTACTGATGCTTGATAAGATGTATGAGCTCAATATGAACTACTACAAGGAATTGTCAATGTATATTATGGCAGGTAAAAAAAGGCTTGAGAGAGCAAATAATGTAGAGTTGCCTGAACTTATAAAAAAAGCTGATGAAAGCGGACTGCCTGAGGACACACAAAAGGCAAAAGACTTTTCACAGATGATAAACCGCTTTGAAAAGAAGATACATGATCTGGAACTTACAAAGACGGTATCATTACAGATGGCACCACAGATAAGACTCATTCAAAATAATGATTCCATGATGTCCGATAAGATACAATCAACCATTGTAAACACCATTCCGCTTTGGAAAAATCAGATGGTAATAGCTATAGGATTAAAGCATTCCACAGATGCCGCAAAGGCGCAAAAGGCAGTGTCGGATATGACCAATGAGCTTTTAAAGAAAAATGCCGAAAGCTTAAAGGCCGCTACCATAGAAACAGCCAAGGAATCCGAGCGTGGAATAATAGATATTGAGACATTAAAGAGCACAAATAAAACTCTTATATCCACATTTGATGAAGTTATAAAGATACAGGATGAGGGTAGAAAGAAAAGAAAAGAAGCGGAAGCCGAGTTAAGAAATATAGAAAATGAAATGAGAAGTAAGCTTCTTGAAATCAGTAACAGACAGGTAAGTGATAATCAATAGATAGGAAATAAAATGAATAATTGGAGACAAAAATATCATATAGAACCAAAGAGCGGATGGCTGAACGATCCTAACGGGCTTTGCTTTTTTAAAGGATATTATCATGTGTTTTATCAGTACGCATATGAGCCGACAGGTGGTAATAAATACTGGGCACATCTAAAGTCAAAGGATCTTATAAACTGGGAGGAAGCACCGATATTCCTTTCACCTGAGTATGACTATAATAAAAGCGGAGCATACTCAGGCTCGGCTATTATAAAGGATGATATCATGCATATCTTCTATACCGGAAATGTAAAAAAAGATGGAGACTTTGACTATATATACGAGGGTAGAGAGAATAATACCGTTCATGTAACAAGTAAGGACGGGATAAATGCGGATTCGGGTAAGGTAGTTATGTATAATAAGGACTACCCGGAAGGACTGTCCTGCCATGTAAGAGATCCGAAGGTATTTGAATATGAGGGCAAATACTATATGGTAATCGGTGCCAGAACTATGGAAGATAAGGGAGAAGTGCTGGTTTTTGAGTCTGAAGATCTCGATAACTGGAAGCATATCCGTACATTTGAGACCATGGCAAGAATCGGATATATGTGGGAATGTCCGGACCTTTTTGAGATAAACGGACAATGGATTTTGATGGCATGTCCACAGGGACTTGAGGGAGGAAAATATGAATTCCAAAATATTTACTCCTGCGGATACTTTATTATAGAAGGGGATTTTAGAACCAACGGTTTTATAACAGAGTATAAGGAAGCTGACTTCGGGTTTGACTTTTACGCACCACAGACATTTGTGCATGACGGAAGAAGACTCTTGCTTGGATGGATGGGTATGCCTGATGCAAGCTATACAAATCCCACTATAGAATACGGATATCAGCATTGTATGAGTGTATTCAGAGAGCTTGACTTTGCCAATAATACATTGTATATGAAGCCTGTTAAAGAATTTGAACACTTAAGAAAGAGCTGTTTGAGTATGACGAAGAAAATACTTCTTATAAAGTTTTGGATGATAAGAGAGCATTTGATTTAGAACTTCAAAACTTCGGTGATAGGTTTGAGATAGAAATATTTGATACTTTAAAGCTTGATTTTGATGCAGGCAGAGGGGATTTGGAGCTTTCATTTATTGCAAACGGATATGGTAGAGAAAAAAGATTTTTAAGAACCAAGAGTATAGAAAATCTAAGACTTATGATTGATGCAAGTTCTGTGGAAATATTTGTAAATGACGGTAAACAGGTGATGTCTACAAGAATGTATCCGGTAGAATATAAAGAGATAAAGGTATCCGGAAATATAAGAGGAAAGCTATATAGCCCGGCTATATAATTTTACAATGGCATTACTTGGTATATTAAATAGTTTATTTGATAAAGATAGAAAAGAAAGTAAAATGAAGTTAATAGTTGGTTTGGGTAATCCCGGAAGAGAGTATGTAAATACCAGACATAATGCGGGTTTTTATGTTGTGGAAAAACTTGCATATGAGCTTGGCGAGGATATATCCGAAAGAAAATATAAGGGACTTTTTGCAAAGGTCAGAATAGGTAATGAAAAGGCAATTATTTTGGAGCCGCAGACTTATATGAACAATAGCGGAGAATCTGTGAGAGCCTTTATGGATTACTTTAAGATAGAAGCTGCAGATGTCATAGTGGTTTATGATGATATAAACTTGGAACCGGGGAATTTGCGTATCAGATTAAAGGGTAGTGCAGGCGGTCACAATGGTATTAAGTCATTGATCGCACATATGGGAACATCCGATTTTCCAAGAGTCAAGGTGGGAGTAGGTGAAAAGCCGGCGAAGATGGATCTGGCAGATCATGTGCTTGGCAGATTTGGCGATACAGACAAGAAACTTTTGGATGAGGCGGCATTTGATGCCATAGAAGCAATAAAGCTTATGGTGGACGGTCAGTACGATACTGCAATGAACAGATACAATACCAAAAAGACAAAGTAAGGAAGAATATGAGTTTATTTGAAAATCCCTTAAAGAGATTAGCGGATTTTGAATCTTTAGAAGAGAGTATAAAAAAAGAAAGATTCCCGGTACAGGTCAGTGATATGTCCGAGCCGGGAAAAGCACATCTGATTTCCGAGCTGATGAAAGAAGAAAAGGCTTGGAAACTTGTTATATCATATGATGAGGACAATGCGGGCAGGCTATATGAAGATATAGGCTGCTTTTTGGACGAGGTTTACCTATATCCTGCAAGGGATCTTTTGTTTTTTACGGCAGATATAAGATCTTCACAGATAACAGCAAAAAGAGTGGAAGTATGGAAACATTTAAGAGAAGATGAGAGCGGAGTCATAGTAACAACTGTGGATGCCCTTATGGATAAACTTGAAGATTATTATAAGTTTTGCGAAACCACTTTGGAGATAAAAAAGGAAGATATTATCGATATAGAAGAGATATCAAAAAAGCTAACGGATATAGGCTATGAGAGAAGCTTTGAGACAAGCAATCCCGGACAGTTTTCCATAAGAGGTGGAATAATAGATATTTTTCCGCTTACTGAAGAATATCCTGTAAGAATAGAACTTTGGGATGATGAAATAGATGCTATGAAAAGCTTCGATCCCGCAAGTCAAAGATCAATTGATGAGCTGGATTATGTAAATATCTATCCGGCAAGAGAAAAGGTACTTGGAGGTGAACAGTCATTTTTAAGATATTTTGATTATAAAAATACTCTTATATATATTGATGAGCCTGCAAGAACAATGGACAAGGCAAGAAAAACGGAGGATGAATATAATCAAAGTGCAGCGGGAAGAATAGAATCGGGGCAGTACAAAAAAAGAGGATATTCCCGATATATTCGGAGCGGATGAGGTGTTTCACAGCTTAAATAAAGCGCCGAGTATTGCACTTACAGGGCTTGATAACAGAATAAAGGAATTGGAAATCAAAGCAATGTACTCGGTGTTTTCAAGAATGAGCGGAGTATATCATGAAGATTTTACAAATCTTGTAGATGATTTGAAAAAGTACAGGTCTGATAAAACCAGAGTTGCTCTTGTTTGTGCCTCAAAGACCAGAGCAAAGAGACTTGCCGACAGCTTTAGAAATGATTATTCTTTGGATGCTTTCTTTTCGGAAGGGGAAAAAGATGTAAGTATTGCTCCGGGGCAGATTGCAATATTTGTTGGGAATATTCACTCCGGCTTTGAATATCCGGCGATCAATTTTGCGCTGATATCGGAAACGGATATTTTTAAAACTCCTAGGAAGAAAAAGAGAAGAGAGAAAGAATATGAGGGTGACAGAGTAACCTCATTAAGCGAATTGCATATAGGTGATTATATAGTACATGAAGATCATGGTCTTGGAATCTATAAAGGTATAGAAAAGATAGAAAGAGACGATGTAATTAAGGACTATGTAAAGATTGAATATCAGGGTGGTGACAACTGCTTTGTACCGGTTTCAAAGCTGAACAGAATACAAAAATACGGCAGCGGAGAAATAAAAAAGCCTAAACTCAATAAGCTTGGCGGAGTGGAGTGGAGCAAGACCAAATCAAGAGTAAAGACTGAAGTTGAAGAGATGGCTAAAGAGCTTGTGGAACTCTATGCCGCCAGACTTAAAGGACAGGGTGTATTTTACGGCGAGGATACTCTTTGGCAAAGAGAGTTTGAAGAAATGTTTGAGTATGAGGAGACATATGATCAGATAAAAGCCATAGAGGATGCTAAGAGAGATTTGGAGAGCGGAAAGATAATGGATCGTCTGATATGCGGAGATGTGGGATATGGTAAGACCGAGATTGCCTTAAGAATTGCATTTAAGGTAATACAGGAGGGATATCAGGTACTTTACCTTGTTCCGACAACTATTCTTGCAAGACAGCATTACAATACATTTGTTCAGAGAATGAAGGATTTTCCTGTAAAAATAGGTTTGCTTTCAAGATTTAATACAAAGAAAGAGCAGAATCAGACTGTCAGTGATCTGGAAAAAGGGCTTGTGGATATAGTGATAGGAACACACAGACTTTTATCAAAGGATGTAGTGCCGAAAAAACTCGGACTTGTAATAGTGGATGAGGAGCAAAGATTCGGTGTAAGACATAAGGAGAAACTGAAACAGCTTTGTGAGAATGTAAATGTGCTTACTCTTACCGCAACACCGATACCCAGAACTCTTCATATGTCACTTTCAGGTATCAGAGATTTGTCGGTATTGGAAGAGCCGCCTGTTGACAGAAAGCCGATACAGACCTATGTAATGGAATACCATGATGAGACGGTTAAAGAGGCTATCAGAAGAGAGGTTGCCAGAGGCGGTCAGGTTTATTATCTGTATAACAGAGTCAACAATATAGAAGAAGTTGCCGCACATGTCAGAGCACTCTTGCCGGATATTAATGTGGAATATGTGCATGGAAGAATGGATGAGAGACATTTGGAAGAAAGAATGGTCGATTTTATCAATGGTGATGTCGATGTATTGGTGACCACAACCATAGTGGAGACAGGTCTTGATGTTCCGAATGCCAATACCATAATCGTTCATGATGCGGACAGACTTGGACTCTCACAGCTTTATCAGCTTAGAGGTAGAGTCGGAAGAAGCAAAAGAAGTGCCTATGCCTTCCTTATGTACACAAGAAATAAACTTTTGTCCGAGGAAGCTTCAAAGAGACTTAAGGCAATAAGAGAGTTTACGGAACTCGGTTCCGGAATAAAGATTGCGATGAGAGATCTTGAGATAAGAGGAGCGGGAAATGTTCTTGGTGTGACACAGCATGGCCATATGGAAGAGGTAGGATATGACCTGTATGTGAAACTTTTAAATACTGCAGTCAGAGCTTTAAAGACAGGAAAGCCTGTGGAAGAGGACGTAGAGGCAAGTGTGGAGATAGACAGCAGTGCCTATATTCCAAGCAGCTATATTTCAAATGAAGAGACGAAGCTTGAGATATATAAAAAGATAGCATTGGTAAAAACCGAGGAGGATTTCCTTGATATGCAGGATGAGCTTATAGACAGATTCGGTGAGATGCCGAAGTCTGTGGCTAATCTTTTGTATGTTGCAAGAATAAAGGCTCTGGCAAGCAGTATGTTTATAACCGATATTATTGTGAATAAGTTGCAGATAAAGTGGACAATGAGAGAAAATAAGGATATAAAAATGGATAACCTGGATGCTTTCTTAAAGTCTTTCGGAAAGAATTTGTCTGTAAAATATGATAAGGTATTGAACTGGGAGTACAGGGATAAGGAGAAGATCTCAACCGAGGACAGGATGGAATTTACTATAAGTTTGCTTGAAAGGATGAAAGAGCAATTGTTTTAGCACATTAAAAATCATTTGACAAATATAGATCATTGCAAGTATACTTGTTAATGCACAGCCGGGAAGATAGCGGTGTCCTGTACCTACAATCCGCTTTAGTAGGGGTGATGTCTTGCCTAGGGTGTTCATTTGCTTGGCAGTCTGGAGTAAGTGGTGTTGAAGCGGGGGTCCCCACGCAATGGAAACTTTCGAACCGTGTCAGGACAGGAATGTAGCAGCACTAAGGAAGACCTTTCATGTGCCGTGAGATAGCCGCCGCAGAGCTAACTGCTTTTGTAACGCTTGTGAATGGCATTCGAAGCAAGACGTGCATATAAAAGGGCATTATTAAGAAATCTATTTTTAGATTTTTTGATAATGCTCTTTGCATTTTGTAAAATAGAATTTGTTAATTCCATGACAAGACTATTGAAAAATGTTTTTCATTAATATAAAATAATGTAGATATTTATATATGTGTATTTTTACTTAGATATATTATATGAATTACATATAGAAAAAAAAGAGTAGATCCGTTTTTTAAAATAGGAGGAAATATATGGCAATAAAAACTATAGGTGTTTTGACAAGTGGTGGTGATGCACCGGGAATGAATGCAGCTATCAGAGCGGTAGTTAGAACAGCAATACATAACGGAATAAATGTAAAAGGAATCATGAGAGGTTATGCAGGACTTTTACAGGAAGAGATAGTAGATATGGACAGCACCAGCGTATCTGAAATTATTCACAGAGGCGGTACAATACTTTATACTGCAAGATGTCAGGAGTTTACTACAGCGGAGGGACAAAAAAAGGGTGCTGAAATCTGTAGAAAACATGGTATAGACGGAGTTGTCGTTATAGGTGGTGACGGATCGTTCCAAGGTGCCGGAAAGCTTTCAGCACTTGGAATCAATACTATAGGAATACCGGGAACTATCGACCTTGATATAGCATGTACAGACTATACTATAGGATTTGATACTGCGGTAAATACTGCAATGGAAGCTATTGATAAGGTAAGAGATACTTCCACATCACATGAGAGATGTTCGATAATTGAGGTAATGGGTAGAAATGCAGGATATATTGCACTTGGTGCGGATTTGCAAACGGTGCCGAGGATGTACTTTTACCTGAGAGATATGACGGAAACGAGCAGGTGTTGATTGACAGAATCATTGAAAACAGAAAACGTGGAAAAAAGCATCATATCATAATCAATGCCGAGGGAATCGGACATTCAACTTCCATGGCAAAGAGAATTGAAGCTGCTACAGGAATCGAGACAAGAGCTACAATCCTCGGTTACATGCAAAGAGGTGGTGCTCCTACATGTAAGGACAGAGTTTATGCATCAATTATGGGCGCAAAGGCTGTAGAGCTTTTATTGGCCGGTCATTCAAACAGACTTGTTGCATACAAAAACGGTGAGTTTGTTGACTTTGATATTCAGGAAGCATTGGCAATGACTAAGGATATATCGGAAGATCAATTCAGAATAAGCAAGCTTTTGGTAAGATAATATGCCTGAAATGATTGACGGATATAATTACGATTGGACAAACGGTGAAAATACAGTACTGTGTGGTGCAAGTTCATATGTGCAGAAGTATTATTTCAATAAAAAGTTCAAGTTTTTGCCGGATGAAATAAAAAATGAGCTGAAAATAATGTGTGTGTCTTTTGCCGAAGAGGCGGGAGGCATACTTACTATGGAATTTGATAAATTCGGAAATTTGAGCTTTTGTGTAAGAGTTGATGACGGAGACTTTTACTTTGATGAAATAGAGAGCGGATTGAAGATAAGCTTATACCAAAGAAAAAAAGAAGAGCTTTTGTCACAATTGGAATTATTTTATAAAGTGGTGATATTGGGAGAGAGTGTAGAATAATATGCTTGAAAGAATATCATACTATATAAAAAAATATGAGAGTGTAATACTGTATCTTATATTCGGTGTACTGACTACTCTCGTAAATTTTGCGGCATACCATATTTGCTACACGAAACTCCAATTTCCGAACTTGTTATCCAATACAATTGCATGGATATTATCCGTTCTTTTTGCCTTATAACAAATAAAATATGGGTATTTAAAAGTAAAAGTTTTGGACTTTCAAAACTTGCACAGGAATTATTTGCTTTTGTTACGGCAAGATTGTTTACAGGTTTTTTGGACACGGCGATTATGTTTGTGGGAGTGGATGTATTAAAGCAAAACTGGATAATTGCAAAGATAGTTTCAAGTGTGGTCGTAGTTATACTTAATTATATTTTTTCAAAGCTGTTTGTTTTTAGGAAGAATAAGGAATAATGCTAAAAGATTTTAAAATCGGAAATATAAATATAGAGGGCGGTTTATGCCTAGGACCAATGGCAGGTGTAAGTGACTTGCCATTTCGTCATTTATGCAAAGAAATGGGAGCTTCACTTCTTGTTACAGAGATGGTGAGTGCAAAGGCTATCTATTTTAAAAATAAAAATACAGAACCGCTTATGAAAATAGATAAAAGGGAACATCCTATTGCATTGCAGCTTTTCGGATCGGACCCGGATATAATTGCACAGATGGCCGCAAGTATAGAGGAAAGAGACTTTGATATATTCGACTTCAATATGGGTTGTCCTGTGCCAAAAATAGTAAATAACGGTGAAGGCTCGGCGCTTATGAAAAATCCGAAACTTGTAGAGGAGATACTTACAAAGCTTGTAAAGAGCGTAAAAAAGCCTGTTACATTAAAGATAAGGAAAGGTTTCAATGACGACAATATCAATGCAGTCGAGATTGCAAAGATAGCTGAGGCGTCAGGAGTGAGTGCTGTTGCCGTGCATGCCAGAACCAGAGAGCAGTATTATTCGGGTAAGGCGGATTGGAGCATTATAAAGGCCGTAAAGTCAGAGCTTGGTATTCCGGTAATTGGAAACGGAGATGTTATAGACGGAAAAAGCGCAAAAGAAATGTATGAGTATACGGGTTGTGACGGAATAATGATTGCCAGGGCGGCAAGAGGAAATCCGTGGATATTCAAAGAGATCAGAGGATATTTGAACGGGGAAAGTATAGAAAAGCCTACAAAAGACGAAGTTGTAGATATGATACTCAAACATTGTAAACTGCAAATGCAATATGATGATGAAATAATGGCAATAAGAAAGATGAGAAAGCATGTTGCATGGTATACTCATGGTATGAAGGGCTCATCGGCATTAAGGGATAGGGTTAATCATATTGAAAACTATGATGAACTTGAAAGTCTGCTAAGATCTGTATAAAAGTTTCATCTCTTAATGTAAAATTAGTGATATATACAAAAAAAGTATGCTACAATAGTATCGGAGTGAGAGAGGTATTGGAGGAGATATGAATACAAAGGAACAGTATAAACGAATTGTAAAATTCGGTTCGGCAGCTATCATATTGCTCATTGAAATAGGGCTTTATTGGGCGCTATGGCATTTTTATCTGAATACTATTATAGAAGTAAGATTCTGGAGAAGAGGAATCTGGCTGTTGGCTGCAATGTATGGAATGTTATTATTTTTCTTTCTGCAGACATACGGCGGCTTAAGGATAGGTTATTTAAAAAGAGGCAATATAATCTATTCTCATATTTTATCGCTTTTGATAGCTAATGTAATAGGATATTTTATATTGGCACTGGTTGATAAAAGGTTTCATGCACCGACATCGTTTATAATTTTAACTCTTATAGATGCTGCATTGGTGTGTGTCTGGGTTTTTTTATTTCAGTGGATATACGGTGTACTTTTTCCACCTAGAAGACTCCTTGTTGTCTATGGAAACAGACCGGTATTTTCTATAATGGAAAAAATAGGTGCAAGAGATGACAAGTACATAATCGGCGGAGTAATAAGTACCAAAGTCGGTATTGATGAAATAATGAAAAGAGCGGAGGAGTTTGAAGGAATGGTTGTAGGCGATATACCTTCACATGAAAGAAATCTGCTTTTAAAGAAATGCTATGATGCAGGTGTCAGAGTATATATGATACCTAAGATAAGTGATATCTTGATCAGAACCTCCACAAATTTGAATCTTTTTGATACACCGATACTTCTTTCAAGGAATGAAGGACTGCAAGCCGATCAGATGCTTGTAAAGAGAATTATAGATGTTGTAGTCAGTGTAATAGGTATAATATTTACACTGCCTCTGTTTGTTATGTTCGGTGCGGCAATACATCTTACAGACAGAGGACCGGTTTTCTATAAGCAGACCAGACTTACACTGGATGGAAAGCTCTTTGAAATATATAAGTTCAGGACCATGAGAGAGGATGCGGAAAAAGACGGTATAGCAAGACTTGCAGGAGAAGATGATGACAGAATCACGGCAGTCGGAAAGATTTAAGAGCTACCAGATTTGACGAACTTCCACAGCTTTTTAATATAATAAAGGGAGAGATGAGCCTTGTAGGTCCAAGACCTGAGAGACCGGAGATTGCTGCAGAGTATATGGAAGAGCTGCCGGAGTTTTCAATGAGACTTAAAATGAAGGCGGGACTCACAGGATATGCACAGGTTCACGGTAAGTATAATACAACACCTTATGATAAATTAAAGCTCGATTTACACTACATAAGAAATTACAGTATATGGATGGATCTTATATTGATAGTTTTGACACCTAAAGTTTTATTTATGAAGGAGTCTACAGAAGGTGTAGGTGAAGGTGAAATCACTGCAAACAGTAAGGATAAATAATATATTAAAGCAGGATGCATAATTGATGCAATCCTGCCTTTTTTATGTTACAATCATATCACATGGCAGATATTCTATTTTTCAAAAAATTCAATAAGTACTTTATATTCTTAGTTTTTATGTCTTAATTTTAATTCCCTTTATATCATTGTTGACAAATAAAAGAGAAGCATATACAATAAAACAAGAACATACATTCGATGGAGGTTGTTATGAAGAAGGAAAAAAGTTCCAAAGCAGCACAACAGGTTAAAAGAGTAATGGAAAAAAAGTGAGAAACAGGCAGCGCTTGAGTCTGCCTTGACACAGATAGAGAAAGCATACGGCAAGGGTTCAGTAATGAAACTTGGAGACGGAAATACACATATGTTTGTAGAGACCATTCCTACAGGTTCACTGGGACTTGATATAGCATTAGGTGTAGGCGGTATTCCAAAGGGAAGAATCATAGAGGTATACGGACCGGAGTCATCAGGTAAGACAACAGTAGCACTTCATATGGTTGCGGAAGCTCAGAAGCTTGGCGGTATTGCGGCATTTATTGATGCTGAGCATGCGCTTGATCCTGCTTATGCAGAGAAGATAGGTGTAAATATAAACGAGCTTACGTATCACAGCCTGATAATGGAGAGCAGGCACTTGAAATTACAGAGACAATGGTAAGGTCCGGTGCTATTGATATTATAATAGTCGACTCTGTAGCGGCGCTTGTACCAAAGGGTGAGATAGAAGGCGATATGGGAGATTCCCATATGGGATTACAGGCAAGACTTATGAGCCAGGGACTCAGAAAGCTTACAGGTATAGTAAGCAAGAGCAATTGTATAGTTATATTTATCAACCAGCTCAGAGATAAGATAGGTGTAATGTTTGGAAGCCCTGAGACCACCACCGGAGGTAGAGCCTTAAAATTCTATGCATCTGTAAGACTTGATGTAAGAAAAGTTGAGCAGATAAAGCAGGGCGGTGATATCATAGGAACCAAGACCAGAATAAAGGTCGTTAAAAACAAAGTGGCACCTCCATTTAAAGAGGCGGAGTTTGACATAATGTACGGACTCGGTATATCAAAGTCCGGAGAGATACTTGACCTGGCGGTTGCAAGTGACGTTGTGGAAAAAGGTGGTGCATGGTACTCCTATGAAGGAAATAAAATAGGTCAGGGAAGAGAAAATGCCAAGACCTTCCTTATGGAAAATCCTGAAATTTGTCAGAGAATAGAGGAACAGATCAGAGAAAAATTTGTACAGGAAGACGAAAAAAACGGCAAAACTCTGGAGTATGATTCTGTAGATGATGAAGAAGAATTTGACGGTTCACTCATAGAAGATGATATGGATGAAGCAACAGGAATAGAGCTCGAGGAAGAAGATTGATTGTAAGTGAAATTATCCCTCTGAATACTAAAAAAAGTAAAGTTATATTTCAAGACGGAGAAAGTCTTGGATTGTACAATGGAGAGATCAGAAGGCTGGATATTGCTGTTGGAAAAGAGATAGATGAAGAGGAATATTATATTACCATCTATCCGGTTTTAAAGAAGAGAGCTTTTGCAAGACTTATGCATATACTTGAGAAATCCTTTAAGTCGGAAAATGATATAATAAAAAAGCTGAAGCTCTCATTTTATCCGGAAGAAGCCATAAAAGATGCTATAGAAAAGGCAAAAAAATTCGGATATATAAATGATGAAAGATACGCAGATCGATACATCAATACATATAAAGATAAGTACAGCAAAATGAAATTAAAATATAAATTAATGGAAAAGGGCATAAACAAAGAGATTATAGATAATGCCTTGGAATCATTGGAAGTAGATGAAGAGCCAATGATAAAAAAAAGCTTCTTGATAAGAAACATTACTTTGAAAATGAAGAACCGGATAAAAAAACAAAAAAATAATTGTATCAATAATGAGGCAGGGATTTAAGTACCAGAAAATAAAAGATGTAATAAAAGATACTTCTATAAGTTAAAGACACTTATAGAAGTGTCTTTTTGTGACTTTTTGTAAAAAGACGCTAGTTAAATAACAAACAAACATGTTAAATAAAAATACTTTTTTGAAAAAAAGTATTACAAATTGTGAGAAAAAAAGTATATAATAAAACCATAAAGTTCGTATCAAATAAATATAAGGATATGTACTCTTATTATTTCATGAAATAGACAATTTAAAATCTATATATGTAATTCATTTACATATATTTAATCTGCCGGTAAAACGGTTAAATAATTCTAGGAGTAAGAGGTATGAGTAGATTAGAAATAGTCTCCCCAAGTAGAGCCAGAATTGTTATGGAGGAGCTATACAAAAATTTGGAAAGAAGAATCGAGGCATCTCCTCCTGGGCTTTGCCCGGTTGATATGTCAAGAGCTTTCTTGGAATTGGCTCACGCTCAGACTTGTGGTAAATGTGTTCCATGCAGAATCGGCTTAGGACAGCTTGAAAAGCTGATCGAAAACGTGCTTGACGGTAAGGGCAGTATGGCGTCTTTAAAATTAATGGAAAAGACAGCCCTAAGTATCATGGAATCAGCGGATTGTGCCATAGGCTATGAAGCGGCAAACATGGTTTACAAAGGTATTATAGGATATAGAGATGACTATATCGAACATATAGCACATGGCAGATGTACATGCTCATACAATCAGCCTGTACCTTGTGTAAATTTATGTCCTGCACAGGTAGATATACCGGGGTATATTGCTCTTATAAAGGAAGGCAGATATGCGGATTCTGTAAGATTGATAAGGAAAGATAATCCTTTCCCTACTACTTGCGGATTTATTTGCGAGCATCCTTGTGAGGCAAGATGTAGAAGAAATATGGTGGACGACTCTATAAATATTCGTGGTTTAAAGAGAGTTGCAGCAGATTTTGCGGGAGAAGTAGATCCTCCAAAATGTGCTCCGTCTACAGGTAAGAAAGTTGCAATACTCGGTGGTGGACCGGGTGGACTTAGTGCGGCTTATTTCCTCCAGCTTATGGGACATCAGACAACCGTATATGAGATGTTACCTGAGCTTGGCGGTATGTTAAGATACGGTATTCCGAATTACAGACTGCCAAAGGACAGACTTGATGATGATATCAAGGCTATTTTAAAAACAGGTGTAAAAGTTAAGCATGGTCTCAAGATTGGAGAAGATATTTCAATTGATGACTTGAGAAATGCTTTTGATGCTGTGCTTATAACTATAGGCGCAAGTACAGATAAGAAACTGGGACTTGAGCATGAAGATGCAAACGGAGTGGTATCTGCTGTAGAATTCTTGCGTGATGTAGGAAAGAATATTATAAAAGATCTTACAGGCAAGAATGTTTGTATAATTGGTGGCGGGAATGTATCCATGGATGCGGTCAGAACTGCAAAGAGAATGGGTGCAAAGAAAGTAAGTATTGCATATAGAAGAAGAGTTGCCGATATGACAGCTTTACCTGCTGAGATAGAGGCGGCGGTTGCAGAGGGTGTTGAGCTTAGAACCCTTATGGCACCATCCGCTATAGATGTTGATGAGAACAATAATATAAAGGGTATATATGTAAAACCTCAGATGATCAGCTCTATTAAAGACGGAAGAGCAAGTGTAAAGGCTACAGGTGAGGAAGATGTTTATATTCCTTGTGACATACTTGTGGTTGCAATCGGACAAAATATAGAGACAAAGCATTTCGAGGAAGCGGGAATCCCTGTGTCTAACGGAAAGATAATTACAGATTCTACAGGTGCATTTAAAGAGATGCCGGGTGTATTTGCAGGAGGAGACTGTGCAAGCGGACCTTCTACAGTTATAAAGGCAATCGGTGCGGCAAAGGTGGTAGCGGCAAATATTGATGAATATTTGGGATATCATCATGAAATAAGTGTGGATGTAGAAATTCCTGAGGCAAGTCTTGAGGATAAGAGTCCTTGTGGTAGAGTTGAGCTTACAGAAAGAGAAGCTTGTGAAAGAGTTCTCGATTTTGACGGTGTTGAAAATTGCATGACAGAAAAAGAAGCTAAGCAAGAGGCAGGCAGATGTTTAAGATGTGACCACTTCGGCTTCGGTATTTCAAAGGAGGTAGGGAGAGTATATGGTAAACTTAACTATTGATAATGTACCTGTTTCCGTAAAAGAAAATACTACTATTATGGAAGCGGCGGCAGGAATAAATATAGATATTCCGAAATTATGTTTCTTAAAAGGTTTGAATGAGATAGCGGCGTGCAGAGTATGTGTTGTTGAATTAAAGGGTAAAGATAAGCTTATCACATCATGTAATAATGTATGTGAAGAGGGTATGGAGATCTTTACAAACAGTAAAAAAGTAATTAGAGACAGAAGAAAGACTGTTGAGCTGATACTTTCACAGCATGACAACAGATGTGTAATATGCGCTAAGAGCGGCAACTGTTCACTTCAAAAAGTTGCCAATGACTTAAATATACTTGAGATACCGTTTGCTGTTGAACTTGAAAAACAGCCGTGGAATAAGAATTTCCCACTTATAAGAGATTCATCCAAATGTATTAAATGTATGAGATGTATACAGGTTTGTGATAAGATGCAGAGTTTAAGTGTTTGGGATCTTCACGGTACAGGAGCAAGAACTACAGTAAACGTAACCGGATATAAAAAGATTGAAGAAGCCGACTGTTCACTTTGCGGACAGTGTATAACACATTGTCCTGTAGGTGCACTTAGCGAAAGAGATGATACTTCAAAGTTCTGGGAAGCTATCGCCGATCCTGAAAGACGGTTGTTGTCCAGATTGCACCTGCTGTAAGAACGGCGTGGGGTGAAGTGTTCGGGCTTAAGGATAAGGATGCAACTGTAGGAAAGATCGTAGATGCATTAAAGAAGATGGGTGCAGACTATGTGTTTGATACCTCATTCTCAGCAGACTTGACAATTATGGAAGAGGCAAATGAGTTTGTACACAGATACACAAACGGACTTATCGGTGACAGACCCATGTTTACGTCCTGTTGTCCGGGTTGGGTAAGATTTGTAAAATCACAATACCCGAGAATGACAAAATCACTTTCAACAGCTAAGTCACCACAGCAGATGTTCGGTGCTGTAATGAAGTCTTATTTTGCTGAAAAAATAGGTGTAAAACCTGAGAATATGGTATCTGTTTCTATAATGCCTTGTGTGGCTAAAAAGGGCGAAAGAGAAATGGAACTCTTCCATGGTGAATATGCAGGTCATGATGTGGATATTGCTCTTACAACAAGAGAGCTTACCCGTATGATAAGAGCTTTTCATATAGATCCTAAGAGTCTTGAGGATGTGGTAGCCGACAGACCGATGGGTGACTATTCGGGAGCGGGTGTAATATTCGGTGCTACCGGAGGAGTAATGGAGGCGGCACTCAGAACCGCATACAGCATAATAAAGAAAGAAAATCCACCCGCAGATGCATTTAAGCCTGTAAGAAGTAAGGCGTTCCAGGAGAATGACGGAACTGTAGAGGCTAAGTTTAATATTGATGATATTGAATTGAATATTGCTGTAGTGAGTGGACTTGGTAATACAAGAAAACTATTGAATAAGATAAGAGAGAGGCGAAGCAAAGTATGACTTTGTCGAAGTAATGGCATGTCCGGGAGGCTGCGTAGGCGGTGGCGGACAACCTGTAAAGGATGGCTATGAGCTTGCATTTAACAGAGGAAAGAAGCTTTATTTCTTGGATGAGAATTCTGAAATAAGATATTCTCATGAAAATAGAGATATTATATCTTTATATGAGGAATATTTTGATAAACCGCTCTCACATAAGTCTCATGCATTATTGCATGTACATGAGTAACAGTATAGTTTTTTAAAATTGTAGTTTACATATCTGTATAATTGTGTTGGATAATTTTTCTAAGGAAGTGTTTTTACATTTCCTTAGAATTTTTGTATATAGTATTATTAAAATGGAGCTTAGAGTATGTTGTTTAATATCTTTAACAAGAGAAAGTCTGATTGGAAACTTGATATTGACGGAGCAGAAAAGGGCGAATGTACAGCGCAAGAGGTCGAAAGCCTGTTAGATTCTATAAGAAACGGTAAGATATATTTTATTGTCTTGACACCGGCAAAAAAGATTGATGTAAATAACAGAAGATTGAATTTCGTACAGATATGTAAAGATGAAGATGATGAGAATTATCATTTGAGGTAAGTACATCGGATGTTAATGACAGCGACAATATTATTATCTATGGAAAGGAAGGATTTGCCAAAGATAAGGTAATGGATATGGTTCAACTCCTTATGAAGGATAATATAGTGCCGGATTATTCAGGTTGGGAAGTTGTGTTTGACAGTGCAGATGTCAAGATAGCTAATGCAAAGGTCTACAAAGAGCTTGTAAAGACCATATCGGATAATGAATATTTTTTACAAAATATGGACAGATGTTTTTGTCATCCGAGAGAGTATTTTAAAGATAATGCGGACAGATATGAGGATAGGGGTATTACAGACAGAGATGCTATGGATACCTTTGTTTGGATTGCCGTAGCGGATGAGATGCTTGAGAGCGGGATAGCAACAGAGCTTGACTGGAAAGAAGAAAAAGATGAATTCTTATCAAGTATAGAAGAATTGGCAAATGAGAATAATCTTGTCATAGATGAGAGTATGTTTGATGATGAAGGGGGATATTCCGTCTTGGTGTAAAGAGTTGGACAATAGATGGATGAAAGACGGGTATTGTGTATCATGCATTGATATAGACAGCGACAGTTATGTATTATTTGTATGTAAAACGGACAAGTTAAAGAGTTTAACAGAACTTGCCAATAGTATAAATCACAGGATCGACTTTGCCCAAAATATGTAGTTTATTGATTTGCCAAAAATGTGTTAAAAAACTTTAAAAAAGTTATTGACAAGATTAGAGTTATTCTTGTATAATGTCTAGGCATTGCGAAAGCAAATTAGGAGAAATACTCAAGAGGCCGAAGAGGCGCCCCTGCTAAGGGTGTAGGTCGGGCAACCGGCGCGAGGGTTCAAATCCCTCTTTCTCCGTTTCTTGTCAAAGAAGTTTAAAAACATTCTTGACAAGATAACATAGATATGATAATATATCAAAGTTGCTCCAAAAGAGCAAAAGCTTAAAAACTCTTCAAAATAACTTAAAAAAAGTTGTTGACAAGATGAAATGAGCCTGATATAATAGCTAAGCTGTTTCAAACAGCAAAGCAAACGAACCTTGATAATTTAAGATTAAACAGTACACACAACCCTGAAAATAACTTAATTATTTTAATAATAATTGATGAGATTTCAGAAAAAACAACGTTTAGATTCGAACAGAATTTAAAACCTTTAAAAAACAGTAGATCTGTGAAAACAGATGCAAGCTAGCGAGAAGGCTAGATTAAACTTTTATATGAGAGTTTGATCCTGGCTCAGGATGAACGCTGGCGGCGTGCTTAACACATGCAAGTCGAACGAAGCTGTTAAAAGGAAGCCTTCGGGTGAAATTTTAACAGACTTAGTGGCGGACGGGTGAGTAACGCGTGGATAACCTGCCTTATACAGGGGGATAACGGAGAGAAATTTCCGCTAAGACCGCATAAGACCACAGCACCGCATGGTGCAGGGGTAAAATATTTATAGGTATAAGATGGATCCGCGTCCGATTAGCTAGTTGGTGAGGTAAAGGCCCACCAAGGCGACGATCGGTAGCCGGCCTGAGAGGGTGAACGGCCACATTGGGACTGAGACACGGCCCAAACTCCTACGGGAGGCAGCAGTGGGGAATATTGGACAATGGGGGAAACCCTGATCCAGCGACGCCGCGTGAGTGAAGAAGTATTTCGGTATGTAAAGCTCTATCAGCAGGGAAGAAAATGACGGTACCTGACTAAGAAGCCCCGGCTAACTACGTGCCAGCAGCCGCGGTAATACGTAGGGGGCAAGCGTTATCCGGATTTACTGGGTGTAAAGGGAGCGCAGACGGCAATGCAAGTCTGAAGTGAAAGGCGTGGGCTCAACCCATGAACTGCTTTTGGAAACTGTATAGCTTGAGTGTCGGAGGGGTAAGCGGAATTCCTAGTGTAGCGGTGAAATGCGTAGATATTAGGAGGAACACCGGAGGCGAAGGCGGCTTACTGGACGACAACTGACGTTGAGGCTCGAAGGCGTGGGGAGCAAACAGGATTAGATACCCTGGTAGTCCACGCAGTAAACGATGAATACTTGGTGTCGGGGAGGTAAACTCTTCGGTGCCGCAAGCTAACGCATTAAGTATTCCACCTGGGGAGTACGTTCGCAAGAATGAAACTCAAAAGGAATTGACGGGGACCCGCACAAGCGGTGGAGCATGTGGTTTAATTCGAAGCAACGCGAAGAACCTTACCAAATCTTGACATACTCTTGAATAGCTTTGTAATGAAGCTAGACCTTCGGGACAAGGGATACAGGTGGTGCATGGTTGTCGTCAGCTCGTGTCGTGAGATGTTGGGTTAAGTCCCGCAACGAGCGCAACCCTTGTCGTCAGTAGCCAGCAGTAAGATGGGCACTCTGACGAGACAGCCGGAGATAATCCGGAGGAAGGTGGGGATGACGTCAAATCATCATGCCCCTTATGATTTGGGCTACACACGTGCTACAATGGCGTAAACAAAGTGAAGCAAAGCTGCGAAGCCAAGCAAATCACAAAAATAACGTCTCAGTTCGGATTGTAGTCTGCAACTCGACTATATGAAGCTGGAATCGCTAGTAATCGCAGATCAGAATGCTGCGGTGAATACGTTCCCGGGTCTTGTACACACCGCCCGTCACACCATGGGAGTCATCAATGCCCGAAGTCAGTGACCCAACCGTAAGGAGGGAGCTGCCGAAGGCAGGGAGGATAACTGGGGTGAAGTCGTAACAAGGTAGCCGTATCGGAAGGTGCGGCTGGATCACCTCCTTTCTAAGGAAAAAAGTAGGGGTTGTGAGTACTGTTTAGTACTAAATTAAAAGGGTACTAAAAACATAAAATTATTGGTGTCGATGCGTCTAGGGGACACACCCGTTCCCATTCCGAACACGATGGTTAAGACCTAGTCGGCCGATGGTACTATACTGGAGACGGTATGGGAGAGTAGGTGGATGCCAATTTTATGGGGGTGTAGCTCAGTTGGGAGAGCACCTGCCTTGCAAGCAGGGGGTCAAGAGTTCGAATCTCTCCATCTCCATTGTTAAAGCAAAAGCTTTAACTAATATGTACCTTGAAAACTGCATACCAAACGAGAAATTATATAAATATTTTATAATTAGACATCCGAGGTACTAATTACAAATGTAGTTAGTATTTTAAATAACAAAAATAAATTTTTAAACATAGTGTATGATACACGCTAGTATCGTACATAAACACTAAATCTAAATGATTTAAGAGGTTAAACATAAAGAGCGTAGGGTGGATGCCTAGGCACTGACAGCCGAAGAAAGACGTGACAAGCTGCGAAAAGCTGCGGGGAGAAGCACATATTCAGTGATCCGCAGATGTCTGAATGGGGAAACCCACTTGGAAGAACTCCAAGTATCTGTACGCCAATACATAACGTACAGAAGGGAACCCGGTGAACTGAAACATCTAAGTAGCCGGAGGAAAAGAAAACAAAAGTGATTGCGAAAGTAGCGGCGAGCGAAATCGTAAGAGCCCAAACCGTGGTGCGTGCACTGCGGGGTAGAGGACTGCAACACGAGTAAGATATATTACCTGAACCGTTTTGGAAAAGCGGGCCAAAGAGCGTGAGAGCCGTGTAAGGGAAAATGTATTGAATCCAGCAGTATCCAGAGTACCACGAGACACGAGAAACCTTAGGGAAGCAGGGGGACCACCCCCCAAGGCTAAATACTAGTCAGTGACCGATAGCGTATAGTACTGTGAAGGAAAGGTGAAAAGAACCCCGGGAGGGGAGTGAAAAAGAACCTGAAACCCTATGTTTACAAACTGTGGAACACCGAAAGGTGAACCGCGTACTTTTTGTAGAACGGTCCGGCGAGTTACATGTACAGGCGAGGTTAAGTATTAAAGATACGGAGCCGAAGGGAAACCAAGTCTTAATAGGGCGAATAAGTCTGTATGTGTAGACCCGAAACCGGGTGATCTATCCATGTCCAGGTTGAAGTTCGCGTAAAAGTGAATGGAGGACCGAACGCACATCCGTTGAAAAGGGTGGCGATGAGGTGTGGATAGGGGAGAAATTCCAATCGAACCCGGAGATAGCTGGTTCTCCTCGAAATAGTTTTTAGGACTAGCCTCGTTATTAGTCTACCGGAGGTAGAGCACTGAATTTTTGCGGGGGCGTCAAAGCCTACCAAGAGATATCAAACCCGAATGCCGGCTAGATGATTGACGGGAGTCAGACTACACGAGATAAGTTGGGTAGTCAAAAGGGAAAGAGCCCAGACCTACGGCTAAGGTCCCAAAGTGTGTGTTAAGTGGAAAAGGATGTGGGATTTCGAAGACAGCTAGGATGTTGGCTTAGAAGCAGCCATACATTAAAGAGTGCGTAACAGCTCACTAGTCGAGAGGTCCTGCGCCGAAAATGTCCGGGGCTAAACACACCACCGAAGCCTAGGAATGTATATTATACATTGGTAGAGGAGCATTCTTAGAGGCGTAGAAGCCATACCGGAAGGAATGGTGGAGTAATAAGAAGAGAGAATGCCGGAATGAGTAGCGAGAAAGAGGTGAGAATCCTCTTGGCCGAATATCTAAGGTTTCCTGAGTAAAGCTGATCTACTCAGGGTAAGTCGGGGCCTAAGGCAAGGTCGAAAGACGTAGTCGATGGATAACAGGTGCAGATTCCTGTACTACATATAATCAGAACTGTGGGGACACGGAGACTAAAACCGAACCCGGGAGGACAAAAACCGGGGCAAGCGAAGTACCTGTATGGGAGGAAAAACCACCATGCAAAGGGAAAACGTGATGCGTACCGAAGTTTAGTAGGGAAGTCGGTTAGGGAGCCGTCAAGAAAAGCCGCTATTGTGTTATATGTACCCGTACCGCAAACCGACACAGGTAGATGAGGAGAGAATCCTAAGGCCGGCGGGAGAAGCATTGTTAAGGAACTCGGCAAAATGACCCCGTAACTTCGGGAGAAGGGGTGCCACTAGAAATAGTGGTCGCAGAAAAAAGGCTCAAGCAACTGTTTAGCAAAAACACAGGTCTATGCGAAACCGCAAGGTGAAGTATATGGGCTGACGCCTGCCCGGTGCTGGAAGGTTAAGAGGAGAAGTCAGGCAACGAAGCTTTGAATTGAAGCCCCAGTAAACGGCGGCCGTAACTATAACGGTCCTAAGGTAGCGAAATTCCTTGTCGGGTAAGTTCCGACCCGCACGAAAGGCGTAATGATTTGAGCGCTGTCTCAACAATGCACCCGGTGAAATTGAAGTACCAGTGAAGATGCTGGTTACCCGCGCCAGGACGGAAAGACCCCATGGAGCTTTACTCCAGTTTGGTACTGGGATTCGGTAATACTCGTACAGGATAGGTGGGAGACGTAGAAGCATAGACGCCAGTTTATGCAGAGTCGCCGTTGGGATACCACCCCTGTATTGCTGGATTTCTAACCTGCACCCGTTATCCGGGTGGGGGACAATGCCAGACGGGGAGTTTGACTGGGGCGGTCGCCTCCGAAAGAGTATCGGAGGCGCTCGAAGGTTCCCTCAGAATGGTCGGAAACCATTCAAAGAGTGCAAAGGCAGAAGGGAGCTTGACTGCGACACCGACGGGTGGAGCAGGTACGAAAGTAGGACTTAGTGATCCGGTGGCATAAAGTGGGATTGCCATCGCTCAACGGATAAAAGCTACCCTGGGGATAACAGGCTTATCACTCCCAAGAGTTCACATCGACGGAGTGGTTTGGCACCTCGATGTCGGCTCATCGCATCCTGGGGCTGTAGCAGGTCCCAAGGGTTGGGCTGTTCGCCCATTAAAGCGGTACGCGAGCTGGGTTCAGAACGTCGTGAGACAGTTCGGTCCCTATCCGGCGTGGGCGTAAGATATTTGAGAGGAGCCGTCCTTAGTACGAGAGGACCGGGACGGACTGACCGCTGGTGTACCTGTTGGAGAGTAACTCCATGGCAGGGTAGCTATGTCGGGACGGGATAAACGCTGAAGGCATCTAAGCGTGAAGCCCCCCTTAAGATGGGATATCTCATGTGAAAACAGTAAGACCCCTTGAAGACTACGAGGTAGATAGGGCCAAGATGTAAGTACAGTAATGTATTAAGTTGATGGTTACTAATAGGTCGAGGGTTTAACCAAAAGGATAAGGAATTTATTTTTTGAGTTTGGTACGCAGTTTTGAAGGTACATACCTTTATATGGCCCGATGGCTCAGTTGGTTAGAGCGCCGCCCTGTCACGGCGGAGGTCGTCGGTTCGAGTCCGATTCGGGTCGTTACTTAAAGAATTCCAGCCTTTAAGTTTAAAAATGGGATCTTAGCTCAGCTGGGAGAGCATCTGCCTTACAAGCAGAGGGTCACAGGTTCGAGCCCTGTAGGTCCCATTCGTCTTTGAAAAAAGATGGTATTGACATTATATTAGTCGTATGATAGTATAGTGTACATGCCGATATGGCTCAATTGGCAGAGCAGCTGATTTGTAATCAGCAGGTTATCGGTTCGAGTCCGATTATCGGCTTTTACTCTTAGGAGTAAAAGTAAAGAACTTAATAAGTTTGGGGGGAATTCCCGAGAGGCCAAAGGGGACAGACTGTAAATCTGCTAGCACTGCTTTCGGTGGTTCGAATCCACCTTCCCCCATTGTTCAGTCACTCTTTTTAAGAGTGAGTTTTATTCTGAATATAGTTATCGCGGGGTAGAGCAGTCTGGAAGCTCGTCGGGCTCATAACCCGGAGGCCGCAGGTTCAAATCCTGTCCCCGCAAGTATGCCTTGATAGCTCAGTTGGTAGAGCAGAGGACTGAAAATCCTCGTGTCACTGGTTCGATTCCGGTTCAAGGCATTTATTCATTTATGGGATACTAGCTCAGGTGGTAGAGCACTTGACTTTTAATCAAGTTGTCCCGGGTTCGAGTCCCGGGTGTCTCATCAGTGTAAAAAGGCTCAAAGTTTTGATTTACAAGGCTTTGAGTCTTTTTTTAATCTAGGTATCTTTTTTGTTGTATTTTGGTTAAATGCAATCAAAGCAAAGGGTGAACTACGAATTGGGATAAAAAGAAATGAAGGTTAAATGGGTTGGTAAAACAGATTTTTTGGTATTAACAAATAATAAGATTTATGAAGTAATATCTATAGAGTGTGGTTGGTATAGAATTATAGATGACTCAGGTGAGGATTACTTGTATCCTCCTGATATGTTTGAAATCGTTGAGGGAGATAACAATATGATAGTAAAGTAATATTGGGAGTTTGGTATATTCTAATGAAAACTTTTTTACTTAAAGAGGATAATATGGCAGAAAAGATTAGTATTGAGGGAATTGCATATATTGTGGAAAGAATAATAGAAAGAGCAAGGGAAGCAGCTGTAGAATCAAGAGGTGATAGAAAAGACTCGTTTAAAGATGGAAGAGCATTGGCATACTATGAAGTCTTGGATATTTTAAGAACAGAATTTGATGTTCGAGAAGTAAGCTTAGATAGGATCGGATTAGACTTTGATTTGGAGCGAGAACTACTTTAATACTATTTTATAGCAAATTATTGGTATATATTGAGGTGAAATAATGAGATATAAAGATGAAGAAGTTGAAAAGCTGATAAAAGAGGGGCGTATAAAACCGCTTTATGAAGTATAAAAGCAAAAAAGGGATTTGAACAGATTATTGGCTCAAATCCCTTTCTATATTTAAGTTGTGTGATTATTTTTACCCCAAGGTAACCTAGTTGTGCCTGAGTCTATTATCTTGTCAAAGAAATTATTTACGTATTCCTTGCGCTTACTTAAATCAGTGTTCTCCAATACCTTACCTACAAAACTGTTGAACTTGTCGGCATCCTTATTTATATCATCAACATATTCAAAGTTTGTTCTAATACAGTTCCAGTTGAGTATATCATGTTGTAAGAAAGCAATATTATCAGCTTTTACAACCTTTATATTCTTTGTATTGTTAAAAATCATTCCCACCACACAAAAGTCAGGAACTATCTTGATTATTCTATCTTTGATAGCATTCATTATATCGTTATTGATTACTTCATCACAAAGATCCGGGCCGTCATTGTTATAGATGGTTGTTATTCTGTCCCTGAAAATTTCATCACACATGGCACAGGAGTAGATTGCAAGATTACCGCCCTTGCTATGTCCTCCTACTATGAAGTCGGTATTCGGATGATGTGAAATAACCTTCTTTAGAAAATCCAGTGCAAATTTCTGAGCCGGAATAACTGAAAAACTCATCATAAAGTCTTCTTTCCAGGCAACAATACTGTCATCGGTTCCTCTGAATGCAATATACATCTGACTGTCATCATACATAAATCCGGTTGACGAAAATTGATATTTTTTCTCATGATAGAGATCTATATAATCAAGTATCATAACCTTACCGAATCTGTCGGAAGTCGCCAGAGCATTCAAAAAATCAGCATTTATTTCACTCATATAACCGTAGTTATAGTCATGAGTAATTAGATATCTGCAGGCATCTGCAAGAGAAACGCCTATTGAGTTTATTTCATTTTGTAAGTCTTTTAAGTCAAGATAGGAGAATAATGAAAAAACCGCATTATCAAGTTCATTAAAAGGAGAAACATCAAAAGATAAATCTCCACGCCATTTTATATAGTCAATGATATTTGCCATTATAACCTCCTCATATAATCAAGTGTTTTTTGTTGAAAATTCAAGGTTTTTTGACCTTGTCTGTCTCAGTAAATAAGCCAGAGTTATAAACATTTCGGTGTATCTGGTACTGAAATAGCGGTAAAAGGGTACACGAAATAAAACGTCATTGATTTTCGCTTTACTGGCCTTGTGTATACCCATCCCTCTATGGCAGCTAACCTCCTATATCCACCAGGATCATCTCTGTCTCCAGAGGTCCTAACTTCCTTCGTTCTGCCTGCCCATAACCAGGGTGTCAGCTATGCTCCTTTACGGGGTCATGCCCCATGGTTACAATTCCTGCCGACTACCGGCTCATTCTTTGTATTGTTGATTACTGACTCGCTTCCTGTACCAGCACTGTGATCAGTGGACGTTATCTGCTACATTCTGCTTTGTTTAGTGACCTCCATAGGACGGCCGCTGTATTGATTACATTGTACGCTTATGCTGCCTGCAGATATACTTCCGGTCTCTTTATATCACCAACCAGCTTTTTGGAATCATAGTCCACCCCCTTGGTCAGCATTGCAAAGAAGACACGGAGCAGCTTTGCCGCCACAGCCATCAGCGACTGCATCTTCTTTAATGGATTCAGCTTTCTGGTTGTATAGTATGAGTGGAGTTCCCTGAACTCCGGATTTTTTGAAACAAGGGACATTGCAACCTCGAAGAGCAGATATCTTAGTCTCTTTCGACCTCGTCTGCTTATTGTTGTCTCACCCTTATGTTTACCCGAACTATTCTCAACCAATGCTAAACCTGCAAGTTTCTGCAGTTCTTTTGGGTTATTGAAGCGGCTTATATCGCCTACTTCAGCCAGGAATCCCGACACCGTCTTGATTCCTACTCCCTTAATTTCCAACAGCTTTTCAGCCATTGGAATCTTTTTTACCAGCTCTTCAATCAGAGCTACTACTTCCTGAAGACGAGTATTTCTGGACTCATAATCATCCAGCAGCATACGGATTTCCATCCTTGCAGATATTTCACCTTCTTTGCTTCCAACACTGTGCTCAGCAGCTTCTATCAGGGTCTTTGCCCTCGCTTTCCCAACTGCTCTCACCTTCGCATCTCGCCAGATTTGGTTCACCCCATCGATACCCAACGTCAGGATATCTTCCGGAAGTGGCGCCACCTTAAGAATCAGCATTCCGCTTTTAGCATCCGACTGTCCGTACACTGTTTTGTATTCAGGAAAATATATATTGAACCAACGACTGATCCTATTCTGAATTCTTGTAAGCTCCGCTTGTAGCTGAAATCTCATGTTAGATGCAGTTCTAAGATCTGCATAAACACCCTCAGGCAGGTATGGGATCATGTAACGTCCCTCTCTAACTAGTCCTGCTATGACTTTCGGATCCTTACGATCGTTCTTTGTCGGATTGTTATCGTCGAGTTCTTTTTGATTTCTTTACATGATGAGGATTCACAAGAACCGGCTTCATCTCGTTGTCCTGAAGGAACTTACCAAGATTGAACCAGTAGTGGCCGGTAGGCTCCATTCCTGGAACCACTTTGTCCTTACCATGCTTTTCTTTGATGTCCAGAATCCATGCCTTAAACGTCACGAATCCGGCCTCATCATTACTAAACTTTAATGGTTTCTTAGAATACTCGATTCCTCGGTAATCAAAAGCTCTTGCATAATGCGTTTCACTTCCGACATCGATTCCGAGCACCAAAGTAGTTTCTGTAATTGCTTCAATTTTTGTATTTTGTGTGTTAGACTTCATTGTAGATACCTCTCTGTTTGATAAGATTTACCAACCTGCCAGTCAGTAGTCTTATTTTACTCTGAGGTATTTTCAATTTTCAACGTCCACCATTTAAATTATACAGGAAGCTCCTTTTGTAAATACAGTATGTATGGCTGCAGAAAATATTGTCACTTAGATATACAATAATATAAAAGCAATTGATTGTAAACATAGATAAAGTGAAGTATATGTTAAAAATAACTGATGACGAAATCGTACAGCATAGAAGATGTACAATATAAAAAGACCATATACCATATTTTTTTACTGATATATAGTCTTTTTAAGTATATTATTTGAAATAATGTTTTACTATTAGGTATAGTATCAAGTTTTAAGGATGACATATTTGACAAGGTGTATATCCTTTGGAAATAGCCTCATCTCTTGTTCCGCTAAAAGGTATTTATTATGTTCTCTCATCTTCTGTACTGCAGTACAGTTTGAATAATGGAATACATGGCTGTTTTTATTTAATATATAATCAGTAGCTCTGTTATTTACAACAGTTCCTGTATTTGAACTGTTCTTAGAAGCTGAAGTTGATGTATTCTGAGTATTTGATTTTGAGCTGCCTGTAGACTGTGAAGCCGGGATATATGCACCGTCTGCACCGACCTGATATCCGTCTACAACAGTATTGGTCAGCATCGCACCGGTAGATCCGAGATAGTAATTGCCAAGCCATTGATTAGATAGCATATAACCATTCTCGTTAAAATAATACCATGATCCGTCTATCTGCTCCCAAACAGATTTAGGAAAGCTTTTATCATCTCTTTCATACCACCATCCAACATTATCCTGTTTCCATGTTCCGGCAAATACAGGTATTGTAAGTGCTGCACTGATAGCAAGAGCTGATAATGCCAAATAAAATCTTTTTTTCATACTAACTCCTTAAAATATAAAGATAAATTTAATTATTAATTAATATTATATAACATTTGTAAAGACTGTCAACTTATATTGCATTGATTGAATAGAAATTTCAGCAAAAAATTTTGTTGGCAAATATTGAAAAGTTTTATATAATAATACTGTATCAATACTTTACGGGATGTGGTGCAGTTTGGCAGCACGCTTGACTGGGGGTCAAGAGGTCGCAAGTTCAAGTCTTGTCATTCCGATATTAAAAAAGTGGCTGAAAACCTTGTAAATAAAGGCTTTGAGCCACTTTTCTTTATTTTTCCGATATGCAAAAGTAAGTGTTTTTATAGCCGATTTGATGTCTAAAAATGTCTAAAAGTAGGGTTTTAAAAGTAAGATGTCTAAAAAATGTCTAATAAAATTATAGAGAAATTGCCTTTTCTATGGAGTCATTGACTTGCTCTTTTTCTGCCAGGATGTGGCTATATACCTCCGATACCATACGCTCTGTATCTCCTAAAAGCTTTGCAATCATTTTAGTAGATATAGCCGGTACTTGATAGCAAAGACGGGTACAATAGTTATGCCTGAAGATGTGAGGAGTAAGGTTGTGAATAACCTTGACTTCATCAGTACCACCTGCAGCGGTATTCATCTTCTTTATAATCTGTTCCCACATTCTGTCAAAGCTTGATTGTGTTGACATAGCTCCGTCTGCCTTGGTGATCAGATAGTTATCTACGGTCTTTATATATTCTTTTAAAAAGTCCTTCAGATATACGGGCATTGGTACAGTCCTTTGCCCTCTTGCGGTTTTGGTTTCTTTTATATAAGAGCTGTTCACATCAAATGCCATGGACTTATTTACGCTTATCTCAGCCTTTTCAAAAGATATATCGTATTTAGTGAGTGCCAAGGCCTCGCCTCTTCGTAGACCACAGCCATACAGCAAGTATACAAAACATTTCTCTCTATCCGTAAAATCTGCAGACTTTATGGCCTTAATTTCTAAATCTGTAAGGGCTCTTTTTCTTTGCTTTTGTATGTGGGTAGCTCCAGTCCGTCAAAGAGTTCATAAGATACATTGATAGGTATAAGTTGGGATTTGGCAGCGGATTTTAATACTTGCCTGAGAGTAAGTAAGAGCTGTTGGCATGTGCGTGGCCTGTCAGATCTGTCATTTATCAAGACTTGTAGCCTTGAATGTGTAAGGCTCTGTAAAGGTATATCTGACAAGTCGATTATATGCTTGTCTATGATGTTTTTATACATCAGGTAAGTATTCCTTGAGCGATTAACTTTATATGTATCCAGCCACTCTATGGCATAATCATAAAGAGATATATCACATACAGATACATACTCTCTTTTGGCCACTTTATCTTTTAAAGCATTTACTCTTTTCTCTAAATCTGCACTGGATTTTTTAGAAGTTAAATTTATTCTGTGCTTAGATCCGTCAGAATTATATGTACCGTCCCAGACTTTCGCTCTAAAATATCCGTCTTTACTTTTAGAATATTTAGCCTTTGCCATAGTGTACCTCCTATTTTTGGGTATAAAAATAACACCTGTTGCAAGGTGCTACTATGCGTGGTACAATATAGCTTGTCTAAGGCGTATTGCTGTGAGTAGTAACTTGCAGAGGTATGTTTGTCCATCTGGTTATCCAGGTGGCTTTTTTATGTTTAAAAAATTTATAATGTTAGATATTGCTGGATATCCAAGTTTCACATATGCCGCAACTATTAGTTATGTCAAGCATGCTAATTGATTTGAATCTTTGGCCGTATTTATTTATTAAAGCATCATAAGATTTAATAAATCGCTTATACTCATCTTTTTTCAAGAATATTTTAAGTAATACTATAATTGAAAATAAGTTATGGTTTGCTAATAGGTTTGTATTTAAAAATTTCCCTAATGCACTATCTTTAAATCGAGCCGTATAATTGTAAAGTCTTTCATCATGAGCACAAGTGTTCCTAAACATCACAAAAGCTCCTAAGCATTCATCAAGCATTTCAGGAGAAATAAGTCTAGTATTAGTATAATACTGCTTGTAATGTTTGGTGATTTCTTTTGCAATGCTCAGTCTTATTTTATTATCAAGAACCCTGTATAATTTTGATATGGAACCAAAAGACAAAAAATTCACTAAAACCCATAAGGGGCAATGCTGATATCGCTCTATGTAGTAGGTAACCGCATTATTTTTTTGTCTTGATATGCAATTTGACAAGTTTGCAATCACAGACAGTATATCTTTTGTCTTATTAGAGTCAGATGTATAATTTTCAAAAGCTAAGTATGAATTTTTATCAGGGTATTTTTGATGAAAATTATATGCTATGGTTGATTTTATAAATCCTTCAACCTTTAATAACTCTGGGAGTAACATTCTTTTCAATTCCCTATCTAAAGAGAATAAAGCAAAAACCTCGTCAAAAGTAGTTCCGGGCTTATAGTATTCATCGTTGTGTGAACTATCTATAAATAAAGTTTTGTATCCATTTATAATACAATAATAATTTTCACGTTCCAGTATTCTCTTAGCTTTACTCCCATCACTTATTATCATTCCTCTACTTCTCAAAATTTTAAGCATTTGATTGTGAGTTTTAAAAGGTTTTTCATTCATTAATAACTCCTAAAAAAAATGCTTAGTCCCACATAAGGACTAAGCTTAATCAGTAAATTTTTCCTAAGCTCCACATAAGAACAAAGGTTAATCTCTTAGCTTAGTCTATCACATCTTTACACGCATTGCAAGATACGGTATTTTTGAACAATATGACGATAAAACACAAGATATAGTATAAAATTAGCACTAAACGCCATTAAAATACAGTATATGGTGTGCAATGTTTTGCTTAAGGGAATAAAATATTTTTTTTAAATATTTCTATTAATATATTTAAACCTTCCCTCTAAGCTCCCCTTACGCCATTCTCGACCTGATCACAGTCGGCCTTGTCGAAATCTCTTCTTAATATGTGCAGTATTTTCTCATGTATTTGATAACATCATCCACTCTCTCGATAAAATCTCCCACACTCCCATCAATAACATCCCATTTATATAAGGATTTTAAAACCTGCATATAATGCTTTCTTCCCTGAAGCTTGATTTTACCAAGTGGATAATGGTTAAAATAGGTCTCAATACTGCCATTTGACAACCTATACAAAACTATTTTAGAGTTTTCATAATCAGTTAGTTTGGAGTGAAGCGTTGAAAAATATAATTCTTCATCCTCATTCCATGTAAACTCCTTTACCGTGCTTTGCCTAATTCTATACATCATATTGAACTTACAGAACCCCTTTTATCTAAATTTTTCTTTATATCCATCAATTCCTTAGGATATACAACTTGATATTGATTGCAGTCAGGTATCAACAATTCTGCTGCAAAAAGATTAGCTTCACGCTCTACCCATGATGTAAGTAGTAGAGTATGATTTTTTATAAATGCACATTCTTTAGTTCTGTGTAAAAAAGCATGCCCAAGCTCATGCGCTGCAACCACCCTAAACATATCTGTATCCAATAAGTCCTCGTTTATAAATATCCATTTCTTGCGTTTTATCAATTTATAAAACCCTGATAGTTCACCTAATGGGCATATAGCTATTCCTATTCCGGCAAATTTTGCAATTCGGATTGGATCTCTGCTTCCTGTCATTCTTTCATAGTGTGCAATAATTGATTTAATTTCTTGCGTGTCCTGGTATCCAATTCTATCACCCTTTATTTTTGTTCGGATTATATTTTACCTTATTTTCCTTCTTTGTTTCTGTAAGTGCATATTCTAAAGCATTTTTTAACAGTGCTTTAGATGTTTCGCTAAGTTCCTGCCCGTTGTACATGAGGGGGCTGTCAGTTCCACTCTCAAGTTGCTTCATCATCTCATCTAAATTCTTCGCAATGTCTCTACGATCAGAAGAAGATAGTCCGCTATTTGTATTATTTTTATCCTCTAGCAGGTCTGTTCGTGTGCAATTTAAGAACACACAAATCCTGTCAAGCTTATCCATCCTGGGCGACTTTATCCCCTTACACCAATTTGAAACTGTTGCTTGAGATACTTCCATATATGTAGCAAGGTCTGCTTGATTTTTGCCATTGAGTTCCAATAGCCTATTTAAATTGAATGCTATTATATCATTAATTGCCTTGTCGCTCATAATGTAAAACCTCCTTATAGGTACAGTATAAACCAAAAGTTATAATAGTCAAGAAAAAAAGTAAAAAAAATTAACTTTTAGTATTGACATTTAACTTAAAGTTAATTATACTAAACTTGCAACAAAGTTAACTAAAGCAAGAAAGGAGATGATAAATTGCAAATTACACTAGCAGCGGCAAGGGTAAATGCCGGATTAACGCAAAAAGAAGTGGCTGAGGAGATGCATATAAGCAAGCAAACGCTAGTAAATTGGGAAAAAGGTGCAACCTATCCAAAGCCTGCTTACTTTGAAATGCTGTGTCGAATTTATAACATTAATAGAGAAAATATTTTTTTGCCCAGTGCTTAACTTAAAGTTAATTAAATGGAGGTGATTTTATAAACGAATTAAAAATATCCTTGGCGGCGGCAAGAGTAAATGCAGAGCTTAGTCAAAGGGAAGTAGCAAAAATGTTGAAAGTAGGTACGCAGACTATTTTGAACTGGGAAAAAGGTAAAGTAGCAATACCCGCATTTCAGCTTGAAAGACTGGTAGAGATTTATCAGATTCCAATTGGGAACATAAGAATTAAAAAGAGCTGCACAGCTCAGAACCAGTGAGTTATGCAGCAAAAGTAGCAATTATTTTTTCTTACTTGGTGTTTGTGATAAAGCAGAACCGGCAACGGATTTGGAAGCAGAGCTTGTTCTTTTATCACGAAGAATTCTAGAGGCAGTAGATGCAACTCTTTTAGATGTTTCTTTATTAGCCATAGACACCTCCTTTCATAGATTTTAATTAAGTATATTACTATGAAATGATGAAGTCAAGGACAAAAACACAATATATTGATACAAATTAAAAATAAAACCTATATATTGTGGCATAAAGTAAGCGGAAATAAATAGAAGTAGGTAGAAGTAACTGTTTTTACAAACAGAAATATTAGGAGGTGATTTTATAAAAATAGAAAAGTGGTGCAACCTCGAAATCAGATTTGTAGAAAAAGATGGTGAATGGTGGGCGGTGCTTAAAGATGTGTGTGACGCATTAGGATTGCAAGCATATGCCATTAACAGGAGATTAGATGACGAACTGATTTCAAATATGGTCGTCTCTGACAGTCTAGGAAGACAGCAGGAAATGCTCATAGTAAATGAATACGGTATTTATGACACTGTATTTCAAAGTAGGAAGAAAGAAGCAAAGACTTCCGTAAGTGGGTGTACAAAATGCTTTCCGAACTCCGCAAAGCTTCCGGCTATGAGGGCTTTGAGATTTTCCGAATGCTTGATAAAGAACATCAAAAGGAAATGATGAAAAAGCTTCAGGAGGGATTGAGAAGCCCCGCAAGAGTTGACTTTATCAAGGCGAATACGATAGCGAATAAAGCCGTATCTCTAAAGCACGGCTATCAAAAGATGGTAAAGAAAGCCACTATGACACCTGAAATGCTGAAAGACAGAGAGCCAATATTGGCGGATACAGTAGAGCTGATGTCGGTTAAGGATAAATACGGCTTAGATGTGTCGGTAAGTGACATGATTTATAAGAAAAACGAAGAAAAGGTAGGTTAGGAGGATTTCATGAATGACCGATGAGCAGAAAAGGTTAGAAAGTATTTTACTAAGATTGGTTGAGGATTTGTACATAAAAGGGACGGTGGAGCAGATATCACTGATATCTCATGAACTTATAGAATTGTGGGAGGTGACAAGAAAAGATGGAGTTTCCAAAACAAATCATGAAAATGTCAGAACTTAAAAGTTTAGGTTTTCCACAACCTTTGTTGATGGAAGCTTATAGAGATCCAAAACAAACATTCGCTACAAAGATAGACCCGGGCAAGACCGAATTCGACAATAATCTTTGATACAGCGGGCTTTGACAAGTGGATAGCAAAGCGAATTAAGGCGCAAACTGCCGAGTTTGCAAGCCAGAGGAGAAGGCCTGCAAGATGGCAGTGGAAAATGGTAAGAGAGGTGGGATAAATGGGAAAAGAGCTAAAAGAGGTTTTAAACAATAATTTCGCAAACATGGACTTGAGAGGTTGGAACTTCAAAGGGCAAAACCTGACAGGAGCAGACTTTAAAGATGCAAACCTTGAGGGGGCAAGCTTTATAGATGCAATACTTGTAAATACAAATTTTGAAGGTGCAAATTTAAAGGGTGCTGACTTCTCATGTGTAATGCATGGAGCGCAAACTTTAATGGGGCAAATTGCCAAAATGCTGTATTTTTATCGGCGAACCTTACAGAGGCAAGCTTTGAGGGTGCCAATCTGGACGGTGCGTCATTCGCTCAGGCTAATTTAACTGAGGCAAACCTTCAGGACACAAATATTACCACAGCTGAGTTTGATAATACAGTTGGTATTTATCCGGTATGTCCTGATACAGGAGGCTTTACAGCGTGGACGATAGGAGAAGATGAAGAAGGAAATGAGTATCTTGTTGGAATACTACTGCCTTGGTCAACTTTAAGAAGCTCAGGTACTACAAGAAGATGTAGAGCCAATGCGATGTATATCAATGACATAACTCCGATCGGAGAATCACTGGAAGACGATGAGTGCCCTGATAGCGTAAAGCTAAAAAACAGAGATTTTAAACTCAGTTTAGGGGAAACATCAATTGATGAAAACTTTGAAACAGACAGGTTCAAGGTAAGTTCCACAGACCTTTATTTCTGGATATCAGAGGAAGAGGCCTTGGCACATGCGAGGAAAAAGATATGATAGTACATCACAATAATACAATCATACACATAGTTGACGGTCCTAAGCCTGCTTTGAGATACGAAGAAATCCACAAAGCGATACAGCCGGGCGACACTTTCATGATGAAGTGCGAACTTTTTATAAAAGAAAATGCCGTGCCTACTGATGTAATCTGTGAGGTTGAAGTTAAGAAAGTATATCACAACTGGTGTGAGCTAAGGGTAGTAGAAGAGAGAAAAGAAGTCGTTAGGGACAAGAAAAAGAAGAAAGCTATCAGGATTAAAATAGTTGAGCATGATATGTCAGCCACAATCGGGCAGATACTTACGGACAGCACTCTGGGAGCGATACTCTGCAGTCCTGCACTTGGCAAGGCATTAGAAAAGAAAACATTAAAAGAACTATTAGAAGATAAGGAACTGGGAAGAAAGCTTCTCAGCAAAGGAGGATTTAAATGTCTAATTTAAAAGAAAAAATTGCAGTAGCGGATGTATGGACCGGCAAGAAGATAGAGAAAGATATAGCAGAATTTAAGAGCAGTCACAACAAAGAGGTTGAAAAGCTAAAGAGGAAAGTTGCAGAGCTGGAGTATGATCTCGACAGTGTGGAAAGAGCTTTTTGGATAGGAGTCATAGGCTTAACAATATTTAACCTTGCGGTTGTAGCAATGTTTGTTTTTTGAATATAAGGAGAGAATAGCATGGAGAAGTTTACAAAAGAGCAGATGAAAGAATTTAGCAAGGTGATAGTTCCAGCAATTGAAATGATAAAGAGCGTCAAGAAAAACAGAGGGATGACAGGTCTTATAGTCTTAAACATATCAGACGAATGGGCAGATGCGTATGGTAACAGCATGGATGGCTGGAAGCTTACAAAAGCGCATGACGGTAAATACAGAATAGAGAAAAAAGAGACAGAACTGTTGTTTGACGAGGAGGAGCAAAATGTGTGATGTATGCGGTAAAAACCCTTGTGACGCAAGATGCCCAAACTCCGAAGATAAAGGAATATATACATGTGTTGAGTGTGGTCAGTACATATACGAGGGAGAGCAATACTGGGACTCACAGGCAGGGCCTATCTGCAAGGATTGCTTTGATGATATGGACAGAAGGGCGATATTGGAATTATGCGACGAAAAACTACAGGAGGCTAAGGAGGAAATAGAATGGATGAATTAACAGTAAAAGAAAGTGTGCTACCAGTTTCGGCTGATGTTTTTGCTAAAGCTGAAAACTTTCAGGATCTATTTAATATAGGAAAGATGTTCGCATCGTCTTCCCTTGTGCCACAGGCTTATCAAGGCAAGGCAATGGACTGTGCTATAGCCATAGACATGGCCAACCGTATGGGTTTAAGTCCTATGATGGTTATGCAAAATCTTTATGTAGTTAAAGGTAAACCGTCATGGAGCGGGCAGGCCTGCATGGGGATGATTAAATCAAATGCAGGATTCAAAGAAGCTAAACCAATATACTTTGGCGAAAAAGGCACAGAAGATAGGGGATGCTATATAAAAGCGGTTACAAAAGAAGGAGAACTTATAGAAGGTCCAGAGGTGACACTGAAGATGGCAAGAATTGAGGGTTGGGCATCAAATAAAAAATGGCAAACAATGCCGGAGCTTATGCTTGCATATCGTGCAGCTGCTTTTTTTGCAAGAATTCATATACCAAACTTACTTATGGGTTGCTTTGTAGAAGGTGAGGCAGAAGATATATCACCTGAAAGACCTAAGGCTGTTGATCCATTCGCAAAAGAGGAGACGACAGATGACACTGACAAATAATAACTATTTTAGTACAGAGGCTAACAGAGAGTTTTTATCTGTTAGCCAGTATAAGGATTTTGTCGGAAGCTTAGGAATAAAGGGATGTGAGGCAAGGGCGTTGGCAGAACTAAACGGCGAATATGAAAGGGAAAAAAGTACAGCTCTACTGGTTGGCGGTTATGTCGATTCTTACTTTGAGGGCAGTTTGGAGCAGTTTAAGTCTGAAAATTGCGAGATTTTTACAAAACAAGGCACTTTAAAAGCTGAATACAGACAAGCTGAGGAGATTATAAACAGGATTGAAAGAGATCCGTATTTTATGAAATTTATGTCCGGGCAGAAGCAGATAATTATGACCGGAGAAATCGGTGGCGCACCTTGGAAAATTAAAATCGACTCTTATATCCCTGATGTTTGCATAGTAGATTTAAAGATTGTTAAGTCAATCCGTGAGAGGTTTTATGTAAAAAAATACGGTTTTACGGATTTTATTACAAATTGGGGATATGAGATACAAGGTGCTGTTTATCAAGAAATCGTTAGGCAGAATACAGGAAAGACACTGCCTTTTTATATAGCTGCTGCAAGCAAAGAAAAGATTACAGATATTGAAATCATACAGATAAATGATGAAGCACTTGCAGGGGCACTTGAAAAAGTCAAAGAGCATGTTGAAAGAATTGTGAAGATAAAAAGTGGCGAAATAGAGCCAGAAAGATGCGGAACCTGTGACTACTGCAGGCTGACGAAAGTTCTATCAAGGCCGATATTGTATACAGATTTGATATTAGATGAAACGGAGGATACAGAGTGAATCAAGCTATTATATGCGGAAGGTTAGTAAGAGATCCGGAGATAAGATACACAAATGGTGAAGAAGCAAAGGCGGTGGCTAAGTATACTATAGCCGTTGACAGAATGAGAGATAAGGAAGCCGACTTTATATCATGCGTTGCATTTGGAAAGTCCGCAGAATTTGCAGAAAAGTATTTCAGAAAAGGTCAAAGGGTGCTAATTTCAGGTCGCATTCAGACAGGAAGTTACACAAACAAGGATGGCCAAAAGGTATACACAACAGATGTGCTTATAGCTACACAGGAGTTTGCAGACGGTAAGGGAGCAGGAGAAAGCCAGACAGGAACAAGACCGTCACCGTCAAATGCAAGTGCTGACGGGTTTATGAGCATTCCTGACAGTGTGGACGGTGAAGGGCTTCCCTTTAATTAAAGGAGGCAGTCGGGTGGATTTTAGCAATGAAATTTGGAAACTCATCAAAGGGTTTGATTATTACGAAGTTAGCAATCTTGGTAGAGTTCGTTCAATTTCTCATGTGGATTCCATGGGCAGAATGAAAGTCGGGAAAATTCTCGAACAGTGTTTGATGGCAAAAATAATTACCTGCATGTTGGGTTAGGAAAAGGCGGAGCAAAAAGATACAGCAAAAATGTTCATCGCTTAGTTGCATGTGCTTTTATCCCTAATCCGTATGGTTTCAAGGAAGTAAACCACAAAGATGAAAATAAAACAAATAATTCTGCAGATAATTTAGAATGGTGCAACCATAAATATAATAACAATTATGGTTCTAGAGCTGGTTCATTTCGTGGAGAGAAAAACCCGCAGAGCAAGATTGGATACAATTGCATTTCTTTTATAAGAAAAAACCATAAATCATGTGGAGGAGAGTATAGAAATTGCGACCTTGCAAAAATGTTTAACATATCGGAGTCTCATGTCTCCTCAATAGCACACAGGAGGCGTTGGAATTATGATGATACAGTGTGACAGTAGAGAAGGTAAAAGTCAACTGCACAGAATTGAAACACAGTTTGACCGGCATGGAGTAAATCACTTCGTTTCAAAGCTATATGTTGGTGACTATATGAACTATGACAATCCAAGGCTGTAGTTGACCGCAAGCAGAATTTGAGCGAGCTTTGCGGAAATGTTTGTCAGGATCATACACGCTTTAGAAATGAGCTTTTAAGGGCGAACGAAGCAGGAATTAAAATTGTATTTTTATGCGAGCATGGCAAGGGCGTAAAAAGCCTTGAGGATGTGCAAAACTGGATAAATCCCAGAAGATATGCCCGCGTAAAATCTGCCGATACAGGCAGATGGGAAACATTTGAAACTAAGGCAATGACAGGCGAAAAGCTACATAAAGTGCTTTCAACAATAAAAATCAAGTATGGATGCGACTTTGTTTTTTGCAACAAGGAAGAAACAGGAAAGAAAATAATAGAAATCCTGAGGGGGGGTGAGTATGACATCTGAAGAGATAAAAGAAAAATATTCAATGTCGGAAATCCTTGAAAGATACGGATTTAAACCAAACAGGGCCGGGTTTATATGTTGCCCTTTTCACAAGGAAAAGACTCCATCAATGAAAATTTATGCAAAATCTTTTTATTGTTTCGGTTGTCAAAAGCATGGCGATATCTTTGACTTTGTGGCAGGCATGGAAAATTGGAACTTCTCTGAGGCCTATAGGAGCCTTGGAGGGGTAGAGGATAATAGCCGAAAGACTAAATTTGCAGAGTACAGAAGACGCAAGGCACGTGAGAAAGCCACTAGGATTGCACAGAATGAAAGAAACAAGAAAATAGGTATATTTGATAGGCAAGATAAATTAAGGGCGAAATTAAGCAAATTAGAGCCTTTAAGCGACGAATGGGCAAACTGCTACAGAGAACTTTTACAAGTGACTGTAGAGCGTGCAGAGTTGAGCAAGGAAGAAGATGTATATGAGTATGCATATACTTATGTAACATCAGCTTTGTATCAAGATTTTTACAGTAAAGGAGCAGGTTAATGAAGAAAATTGAAGAAGTGACTAAAAAAGACCTGCTCTCAAGAGAATTTATACAGGAGGTCTTTGACGAAGAGGACGAAATTGAAAGAGGAGTAAATATAGCTAACTTGATGGACAGAGCAAGAGAGTTGAAGGCATATACAGAGTTTAAGGTATTGCTTGACGCTTTCCGAAAAGCCGAAAGGGAAGCACTTCCTGAAAAGACAAAAAGCTCCCTTTGCCAGTGGACTAATTTTGAAAGCGACGAGTACGACAACATGATCTGTGGCTACTGGAATGCGACTGATAAGGGCATTTTAAAGCCAAATTCATACGAATATGCCTGCTACCATCCGATATTGCCGGTTGAGAGATTGAAGAATATCGAAACAGGAGCGGAACAGATAAAGCTTGCATACAAAAGAACTGGAACATGGCGTGAAATAGTAGTGCCCAAGTCTTTAATAGCGTCTGCAAGCAAGATAGTAGCCTTAGCAGAACAGGGAGTGGCGGTAACAAGTGAAAATGCAAAGCTATTAGTAAAGTATTTATCAGATGTTGAAAATTTGAACGATAATTTCATCAGGATTAAGCGTTCAACTTCCAAGTTCGGGTGGCTGAACAAGGACTTTATACCGTTTGACGGCGATATCATTTTCGATGGCGATATGAAATTCAAGCAAGTATCCGAAAGTGTTACCACTCAGGGCGATTATAAAACTTGGTTAAATCACGCAAGGGAAGTTAGGGCAAGAAAGAGGATTGAAAGTAAATTTTGCTTGGCTGCTTCTTTTGCAAGTGTCCTAGTTGCTCCACTGAGAGGCCTGCCGTTCTTTGTAGACCTTTGGGGAGGCACGGAGGCGGGTAAATCGGTTGCTTTAATGCTTGCAGCGTCCGTTTGGGCAAATCCTGATGAAAATGCATTTATAGGTGATTACAAAAGCACAGAGACGGCCTTGGAGGCTAAAGCGGATATGTTAAACCACTTGCCAATGCTGCTTGATGATACATCAAATCAAAACAGGAGGCTTGCAGAGAATTTTGAAAGTTTGGTATATGTGCTTTGCTCCGGGAAAGGTAAGACAAGGAGCAATAAGGACATAGGCATAAACAGAGAAAGTAGATGGAAAAACTGCATAATAACCAACGGCGAAAAACCTTTAACATCTTATGTCAATCAAGGTGGAGCAATGAACCGAATCCTTGAGGTTGCCTGCGATAGTTACATATTTGAGGATCCACGAAAGACTGCATCAATTGCAAAAGCAAATTACGGATATGCCGGGCGTGAGTTTGTCAAAATCCTGAAAGAAATTGGAGTTGAGGGCATTATGAAAATTCAAAAAGGTTTTCTTGATGAGCTTGACAATGACGAAAAAATGCAAAAGCAAAGTTTATCGCTTTCGATAGTACTGACAGCGGATAAGATAGCTACAGACTATATTTTCAAAGACGGTGAGTATATAGATATCGAGGAGGCTAAACAGGTTTTAATTGATAAGAATGAACTTTCAGACAATGAAAGATGTTACAGGTTTTTGCTTGATAGAGTAGTAGCGAACAAGGGCAGGTTTGATCCACGAAATGAAAATGTAGAACAATGGGGCGTAATCGAAGATAACTATGTTCTTATGATTTCAACAGCTTTATCAAGGCTTTGCAAGGAAGAGGGTTTCTCCCGGTTGTCATTTCTCAAATGGGCGAGTGACAAAGGACTGATACAAGGGAATAGCGGGAGGTATGATTTTACCAAAAAAACTAATGGCATATGCGCAAAGTATGTAAAAATAAAAATAATAGACGATAGTGAGTTTATGAGCGATTTTATAGACGCAAATGTTGGATATGATGACAATGTACCGTTCAATTAATTAAATTATCAGATAATTTAAAAATAACAAGTGGTAACTTTCAAGAAAAAAGGTAACCGCAAAAAGCTAGTGTTTATAAGGGTTTTAAGGCACAAGTTACCAATTCCCAGAGTTACCACGCACACACACATATATATATAGGGGAATATTTTTTTATAAAAAGTATTTATATATTAAAAATTTTTTTCTCTATATGAGGGTATGTGTAAAAAAAGTGGTAATTTGGTAACTTTGAAAAAAATAAGGTTAAAAAAAGCCAGTAAATACAAGGGTTTGGAGTGGTTGCCATTTTTTTAAAAAGTCGTAGGTAACTAGGCGTAGAAAGTGGTAAAATGGGTAACTTTTTAATAAAAATATTAATAATTGAATTGATTGATATAAAATGTATTGCGATAGATATATTTTGATTGTTTTTAAGTATAAGCAATAATTATCTAATAAATATTTCTATACAAAGTTATTATTATCAGTTTATAAACAATTTAGGAGCTTTTAAAGGATATGAACTACAAGGAAATAATGCCGAATGACAAGATAATTGTGATGATAAACGACATACACAATAATTGGTGGAAGTCGGCAAGGGAGTTTGATGAAAACTCAGATAAAGACGAGGTTGCAAAGTCTATGCAGGTATTAATGAAGTATGTTGAGACGAATTATTCAAGCTATCCTATAGCCTGCAAGATAATGGAGGCTTACATAGACGAGCTGGATGCAAGGGTAAAGGGTGGATACAGAAGTTTTGAGGGAGAGAAAATAAAATAATTTAGAAAGGAGTCGAGCCTGCCGGCAATAAAGGATATCCGGCTCCTGAAAAATATGGATTATAAAAGTGAGATAGTAAAAAAGATAAATGAAATGGCTAAGTATTATTCAGCACATCAAGTGTTTCGTGACTGGATAGAGATATACGCTTTATCAATAGCAAACTCTTGTGAGCCTACAGGCACACCTGTTTGGGAAAAGAGAGAGCAGCAGTATTTAAGTGCAATAGGCAAATATCAAAAACAAGAAATACTTGGCTTTGCTGACCTTGGAGGGATGCTTGCATTGGCGCTGGAAGATGATATGTCAGATGTATTAGGGGCTGTATATATGGGCTTGGAGACAAGCAGTAAAGTTACCGGGCAGTTCTTTACTCCGGATAATATAAGCAGACTGGTCAGTAAGATGATGGATGATGAAGTAGTATCAACCGATATGCCTATAAAGTTATATGAGCCTGCATGTGGCAGCAGTGGGATGATTATTGCATATGCCAGGGCTTTGAGAGATAAGGATATAGATTATCAAAGGAAGCTTGATGTGAAAGCTACAGATATAGATTTTGCATGTGTCTATATGAGCTATATACAACTATCCCTATTAGGCATCAAGGCGGTAGTAGCAAGACAGGATAGCTTGATCAAAGAGACGGTTCCACATGAACATATATTTGTAACTCCGGCAAAGAAAGGAATGCTTTTATGAAAGACGAATTAATTTCTAAGATAGTTATGGAGTTGGTAGCAAATGTTGATATAGATGCAGGAGAACTCAAATCTAAGCTATACATGATTATGCATGGATACAGCATAAAGCTTGAAAATACAGATATAGTCATAAGGGAAGAAATAAGAACGAGTGGTATTTTAAAAAGTTCATAATGACAAAGACTGTGCAAGGATTATCTGAAAAGACATTGGCGCAGTATTCAGCTGAAATACCAAGGATGTTAAATGCCATAGGAAAATCCGCAGAAGATGTAAGCTCAGACGATATATTATATTACCTTGCTGTAAGGGAGCATAGAGATAAAGTATCTAAAGTAACTGTATCAAACAATCTTAGATACCTGAGAACATTTTTTGAATTTTTGACGGTTGAAGGAATAATACCAACCAATCCGGTAAGGAGAATAGGCACTATTAAAGTGGCAAAAAAACAGAAAAAAGCTTTCACAGATGTTGATGTTCTTAAATTAAGACAAGGCTGTAAGACAATAAAAGAAAAGCTCATTGTTGATATGTTGTTAAGTACCGGATGTAGAGTTTCAGAACTTGTATCTATAAAATTTGAAGATATAGAAGGCAGAAGAATAACTGTTTTAGGTAAAGGTGATAAAGAGAGAATAGTTTACCTTAATGCGCAGGCCCGACTTACGCTTGATGAACATATGAGAGACATTAATACAACAACGAATCCTTATATATTACCAAGCACAAGATATATAAACAGTACAGAGCACATGAGTAGTGGGGCAGTAGAAAGCTTTTGTAGAAGACTCGGGGAAAGAACCGGAGTCAGAAATGTTCATCCGCATAGGTTTAGAAGAACGTGCGCAACTATGGCCCTAAAAAGGGGTATGCCTGTGGAACAAGTCAGTAAAATGTTGGGACACGAGGATCTTAAGACAACGCAAATATACTTGGATCTTGATGAAAGAAACCTGGAGATAGCACATGAGAAGTATGTAGTGTAGCAGGAGTGAAATCACATGAAATATAAAACAATATGGAAACAGGAAAAGGATATTAAGGAGAAAACAATGAAGAATACACTATCAGATTTAAACAACTATTTATTTGAGGCTATTGAAAGAATTACAGATGACGAACTGACGGATGAAGCTCTGGATAAAGAAATAAAAAGAGCGAGGCGGTACAGAAAATAGCAAAGACCATTATAGAAAACGGACATCTTGCATTAAATGCACAGAAGCATATTGATGAATGCGGAAGAAAAGAAAGTGTCAATTTACCTATGTTTGGAATTGAAAAGAATGCAAATTAGATATACAGATGAGGAAAAGGCGTTTTTAAGTTTTTTCATTCCCGGGCATTTTTCATATGAAATACAAAACGCTTTTGAAGAGAAGTTTGGAAAATGCCTAACCTATGCACAAATAAAGAGCTTTAAGGGTAATAATAAAATTCGGTCCGGAGTTAACACAACGTTTAAAAAGAAGCATGTGCCGGCAAATAAAGGCAAAAAAATGAGTGCAGAACAATATGCAAAGTGTAAAGGTACAATGTTTAAAAAAGGCCATGGCCCGCAAAACTACAGGCAGGTAGGTAGTGAGAGGATAAATGTTGATGGCTATATTGAAATCAAGGTTAAAGATCCGGGAACGTGGAAGCTAAAGCACAGGGTGATATGGGAAGAGCATAACGGAGAAATACCACAAGGTGAAATAGTGATATTTAGAGATAATAATCCGTTAAATTGTACTGTAGATAATCTAATGCTTATTAGTAAAGGCGAAAATGTGAGGGTTAATGCTATGGGCGGAGGTTGTTACACAGGACAGGCAAAAGAGACGGCCGTAGCTATAGCAAGATTGAATATATTAATTAGCAAGAGACGAAAGAAAAGGAAGGATGGTAATTAAGTAATGACAAGAATAGAGATTTTAGATTTGGCAAATGAATGTGTATGTGGTGACAGAAACCTACAGTATGGAGAGCCGGAGGATAACTTCAACACTATAGCAGAATTTTGGAGCACTTTCCTAGGCATACGCATAGCAGCGCCACAGGTGGCTGCAATGATGATATTGCTGAAGACTGCAAGAATAAAGTCAAGTGCGGGAAGAGACAAAGACAGTTGGATTGATGTTGCGGGATATTCTGCTGGTGGTGGAGAGCTTATGTTCGGAGATGAAGAGCAGAGAGGGGAAAATGATGGAAGATAAGAGAAAAAGAGAACTGGAAGACAAAATTGATAGAATAGATGATCTTAACGAAAAGATAGGATTTTACACAAAGAAGCTGGAAAACATGATTAGCATGCTTGAGTTTTTAGATACATTTGAATGCAGCACAATATCACTTACAGGATATAGTGACGATGAAGGATACAGAGAATGCGTTCCTATGCCTCTACGCGGCAACGATATAGAAGAAATAGAAGTTTTGATTGAGGAAAAGCTCAGAAATCAAATTGAAGAGTACGATGATGAAATTATAAAGGCTTATCAGAGGCTAGATGAGTTGCTGAAGTAAAGGAGGACTAAATGGCGATACAAAAAGATATAGTGATAAATCGCAAAGAATATCAGAATGTTAAAAAGATGGACCATAATCAAATGAATTTGTATTTGCAGGAGATATACAAGAGTGGCTACGCTGAAGGAGTGAAGTCAGTGCCAGGGATAGATATAGCGGAAATCAAGAAAGTACTTTTGGGCATAAAGGGACTGGGAGAAAAGAGGGTAGAAGCTATATTACTGGCATTGGAAAAGGAGTTGACATAATGACGGCTAAAGAGTATCTAAGACAGCTGAAGACGCTTGATTGCCTTATAAAAGCCAAGAAACTTGAGAAAGCAAGATTAGATGATTTAACGACTAAAACCAGTGTAAATCTATCCGAAAGAGTGCAAGGTGGAGGCAATGGAGGCACTGAAAACGCTATAATAAAAGCTTTAGAAATAGAGGAACAAATAGAGAGCGATATTAAGAGATTATGCGATTTGAGGGTAAGAGCTATAGGACTGATAGATAGATTGGAGAATGATAAGTATAGGGTTGTACTGTCAATGTATTATGTGTCTAATCTAACTTTTGAGCAGATAGCAGAGGATACGCATATGTCCTTCAGATGGATCCATAAGCTACACGGTAGAGCTTTAAAAGAATTTGAAAAATATATGATTAGTTCATAGTAGTTCATATTGGGTCTATGATATACTGTATATGTGAAAAGTTTAAGCAAGTACTTTTTCATAAGATCCTCCTTTTGGGTATGAGAGCGGTTGGGCATTTTACCGCTCTCAAATTAAAAGGGAAATCGTTGTAATGAACCTCTTAAGCTATTTTTCAATTAAGACAGTCATGTGTGGTCAAGCGTGGCTGTCTTTTTTGTATGCAGGAAGGAGCTGATGATATATCAAATTAACTTTAAAACAACAGAGATTTGCTGATGAATATATCATCAGTGGAAATGCGACAGACGCAGCCATAAAAGCAGGGTATAGCAAGAAGACGGCAAACAGAATAGCAACTGAAAACTTGTCAAAACTTGTCATACAAACCTATATTGACGAAAAACTTAAAGAGTTATCAGATAAAAAGATTGCCGACCAGCAGGAGGTACTTGCTTACTTAACTTCAGTTCTCAGAGGTGAAACACAATCAGAGATTGTAGTTGTTGAGGGAGTCGGTGAAGGCTGTAGCGAAGCAAGAAGGTTGCAGAAGCTTCCTGATGAGAAGGAACGATTAAAAGCTGCCGAATTACTTGGCAAGCGTATGGGGCTATTTAAAGACAAGATAGATGTTACGGCCAATGTGCCGGTAATTATATCTGGAGGTGATGATCTTGAAGACTGATGTCACTAAGATTCATTTACCTGAGGTGGTAGGCAAAGGATATGGCACATATTGGAGATATAAAGGCCGATACAGAGTCTGTAAAGGCAGTCGTGCAAGTAAGAAGTCCAAGACAACGGCTCTTTGGTATATATGGGCTCTTATGAAGTACCCACAGGCTAATTTGCTCGTTGTTCGCAAAGTGTTTAGAACATTAAAGGATAGTTGCTTTACAGAACTTAAATGGGCAATAAGAAGGCTGAAAGTTAAAAACTACTGGGAAGAGAAAGAATCGCCACTTGAAATGACTTATATCCCTACAGGGCAGAAGATTTACTTCAGGGGCCTTGATGATCCACTTAAGATTACATCGATCACGGTAGAGCAAGGATATCTTTGTTGGATGTGGCTTGAAGAGGCGTATGAGATATCAAATGAAAACGACTTCAATATGCTTGATGAGTCGATAAGAGGCGCTATTCCTGATGATGTAAAGCTGTTTAAGCAGATAACAATCACACTAAATCCTTGGAATGAACATCACTGGATAAAGAAAAGGTTCTTTGATGTTCCCGATGATGAAGTTCTGGCAATGACTACAAACTATCTTTGTAACGAATGGCTGGATAAAGCCGACTTAAAGGTGTTTGAGTCAATGAAAAAGAATAACCCACGAAGGTATCAAGTCGCAGGGCTTGGAGAGTGGGGAATTGTTGAAGGCCTTGTATATGAAAACTGGGAAGAAAAAGCCTTTGATATAAATGAGGTCAAGAAAATATCAACTATTCAGTCGGTATTCGGCCTTGACTTCGGTTATACGAACGATCCAAGTGCTTTGTTCTGTGGTCTTGTGGATACGAAGAGCAAGACAATATGGGTATTTGATGAGATGTACAAGAAAGGGATGAGCAATGAGGCGATTGCTGATGAAGTTATTAAGATGGGATACGCTAAAGAAAGAATAAGAGCAGATAGTGCGGAGAAAAAGAGCATAGACAGGCTTTATACATTAGGCTTATCACATATAACTGCTGCAAGGAAAGGACCTGACAGCATAGTCCACGGTATCGACTTTATACAGGACTACCACATAATAATTCATCCAAGGTGTGTGAACTTTATTACAGAGATATCCAACTACACATGGGCGAAAGACAGCAAAACAGGCAATATGATAAACAGGCCCATTGACGATTTTAACCACTTGATGGACGCAATGCGATATGCCCTTGAGGACATCTCAATGGGATCTGTATATAGTTTTGATTAAAAAAGGAGCAAGATGTGGATTTCATAAAAAAGATAATTTTGGCAATCAGCCAATTTTTTAATAAAAAAAGCATAGTCGGTATTGATGGAATCAACATCCTGAAGAATGAAATACTGACATGGAAGGCATCCTCGGATAGAATTATGCAGTTAAAAGGCGCGATGTACTATGACGGGGAGCAGGATATACTGACAAGAAAAAGAACTGTTATCGGAGAGGGCGGAGAATTGCAGGAAGTAACTAATCTGCCGAATAACAGAATTATAGATAATCAGTATGCTAAGCTTGTGAATCAAAAGGCTAATTACTTGTTTGGCCAACCGTTTGTAGTAAGCACAGATAATACAGCTTATCTTGAATGCTTGAAGCAGGTATTCAATAAAAAGGTTCATGCGCAATATCAAAAAGGCAGGCAAGTATATGCTGAACACAGGAATTGCATGGATCTATCCAAATTATGACGCATCAGGACAACTTAGTTTTAAAGTTTTTCCAGGCTATGAAATACTTCCTTTTTGGGAAGATGATGAAAAGACAAGGGTGAGACTTGCGGTCAGAGTGTATAGGGTTGATGAGTATACTGCTGCAGGTCGTAAGACAGAAGTTGAAAGGGCAGAAGTCTATACTCCTCAAGGCGTGTATAGATTTATTCTAAACGGTGAAAGCTTGGAAAGTGACAATATCTCACCTTATAGCACATATGTAAATACTGATAGCGATAGCTATAACTGGGGGAGAATCCCATTAGTGCCACTTAAGTACCACGAAGGCACTCCGCTTATAAAGAGAATTAAGTCTCTACAAGATGGCATCAACATTATGCTCTCAGATTTTGAAAACAACATGCAGGAAGACGCAAGGAATACTATTCTTGTCATTAAGAATTATGACGGTCAGGATTTAGGAGAATTCAGGCAGAAACTTGCACTGTATGGTGCTGTAAAGGTCAGAAGCAATGACTCTGAAAAAGGTGGAGTTGATACTCTTGAGGTTAAGGTAAATGTAGACAACTACAAAGCTATTATTGAGATATTCAAAAAAGCCTTAATTGAGAATGGTATGGGCTATGATGCTAAAGACGATAGAATGTCCGGCAATCCAAATCAGATGAATATTCAGAGTATGTACAGTGATATTGACTTAGATGCAAACGATATGGAAACAGAACTGCAGGCGGCCTTTGAGGATTTGCTTTGGTTCGTTAAGGCGCATCTATCCAATATGGGATTAGGGGACTTTGAGGATGAAGAGGCAACTATCACATTTAACAGAGACATATTGATAAATGAGACGGAGGCTATAGACAGTTGTGTTAAGTCGGTAGGCATCTTATCGGACGAGACTATCATAGAACAGCACCCTTGGGTTGATGATGTTCAAAAGGAGCTTGAGCGTATAAAGAAGCAAAAAGAAGAGCAAGTACAGGAGCAGTACGGGGCATTTAATGACATTGTAGAGGTTGAACCTGAGGATGGTGATGAAATGTGAAGAGTTCAAAATATTGGCAAGAAAGGTTTACTCAGTTAGAGGATGCGACAAATAAAGACGCTATGAAGGTCTACAGGGATGTGGATCAGGCATACCAAAAGGCTCAAGCAGAGATTGAGGCTAAAATAAACGCGTGGTATCAGAGATTCGCAGACAATAACAGTATCACAATGACGGAGGCCAGAAAGCTTTAACAGCCGGAGAATTAGAAGAGTTTAAATGGTCGGTAGAAGAGTACATTAAGCATGGCAAGGATAATGCAATAAGCGGTCAGTGGGCAAAAGAACTTGAGAATGCTTCAGCAAGGTATCATGTATCAAGACTTGAGGCATTAAAAATTCAAACGCAACAGAGCATTGAGGCACTTTATGGCAATCAACTTGACACGGTTGACAAGGCTATAAAAGATATGTACTCAAGCAGGTACTACAGGACGGCTTTTGAATTGCAAAAAGGTTTTGGAGTCGGTGTAGTTATGAACCGGCTTGACAATGCTACTTTAAGCAATATAGTCAATAAGCCATGGGCAGTAGACGGAGCGAATTTCTCAAGCAGAATATGGAGCAATAAACAAAAGCTGGTTAATGAGCTTCATAGCTCTTTGACAAGGAATATAATCACAGGAGCAGATCCGGCCAAGGCTATAAAAGAGATAAAGTCTAAAATGGGTACGTCAAGCTATGCAGCAGGCAGGCTCATAATGACAGAGTCGGCGTATTTTAGCTCAGTAGCTCAAAAGAATGTTTTTGGTGACTTAGGAGTTGAAAAATATGAGATTATAGCCACCTTAGATAGTAAGACATCTGAGATATGCAGAAGGCTAGACGGTAAAGTGTTTGACATGAAAGACTTTCAGGCAGGTGTTACAGCTCCACCATTTCATCCGTATTGCAGAACCACCACAGCACCCTATTTTGACGACTGGGAAGAGCTTGGCATTGACAGAGAGCGAGTTGCAAGGAATGATAAGGGTAAGAACTATTTTGTTGACGGCAATATGACTTATAAGGAATGGGAGAAGGAGCTTGTAAATAACAATGATAAGATTGAGCCAACGAAACAGATTGATGCTCAACTATTGAATGTGGCACCACAAAATGCTAAAATAGATGACAAAGTGATGACTGGACTGTCTAATGTTTCTCAAATCAAATCAAACAATGATATTAAACAGTTTGCTGAGAAACTGATAGATAATCTAGGCATAGACAGAAGTAATATTCCTGTAAGTGTTAAGGCCATACAAGGTAACGGATACTGCAAGTTAGGGAACAAGACTACGCAAAGTAAGTATATTTTGACGAGTACGTGCTTAATTCAAATGATGCACGCTCTATGAAATATAGGGTTAAAACTGCATTCCATGAGTCCTTCCATTTATCTGCAAATGGCCTTGAGTGGGACGGTCTGGATTCATCCGGAAATATAATTGAAAAATGGAGAAATCTAGAGGAAACATTTACGGAGTCATCAGCACATTATTTAATAAATAAGTATGGGATTTCAGCTAAGTTATCTCCGTCTTATGCGCAAGAGCTTGTAGAGAATTTGCCTAGATTGAAGAGACTTACAAAGTACTCATCTTGTAATACTTTTCAGGATTTTGGAAAGATAGCATTTACTGATAGGCAGAATGGAATTGGAGCAAAGTGGTTAAGTCTTCACTCTGAGATGAGCAAAGTTGTATTGCCAATAGACTATTATTCCCAATATAATTCATATATAATTCAAAATGAAGACGATTTGTTTGATATGCTCTTCGAAAATCTTGTTGGTTACAGTCAGTATAGGCCACAGATGAAGGCAGAGCTAAAATCAGCGATGGGAAAAGATTTCTTGACACTTTCGGGTAATCAACAGATAATATATAGTAATATTTTGGCATGCGCAATGCAGAAAATGGGGGTACTATGATGGTATATATTCCGAATGATTGGATAAAAGATAGAGAAAATGAAGATGAAATAAGAACACTTATCTCTGAGAGTCTTGGATGCATTAAGTTGAAAGATAGCTCTCAAAAGGTAGAAGATAGGCTAAAAGAGCTTGGAGAGATAAAGATACTTGAAGAGTTTAAGAAAGGAACATTTGCGGTATAAGCAGACCTTAATAGAAATAAGTTTTAAAGCACCTTAACGGGTGCTTTTTTATTGCCGTCTTTTAGCTTTGCAGACGATAAAGAACAAAGAAAAGAAGTGGATTGAACCACGTTAAAAAATGTATGAAAGGAATTAGAGAGCATGAAAAGAGAAGATTTTATAACACTTGGAATTGATGAAGAGCTAGCAGGCAAATGTGAAAAGGCAAGCGCTGAAGAGCTTAAGAATTATGTACCATATGAGCGATTTAAAGAGCTTGTAGATGAAAAGAACAAGCTTAAGACTGATATTGCTGATAGGGATAAGCAGTTTGAAACGCTAAAGAACTCTTCCGGAGATGTTGAAGCAATGAAGGAGCAAATAGCTACCCTTCAGGCAGAGAATAAGTCAAAAGATGAAGCACATGCAGCGGAAATCAGGCAGATGAAAATCAATAGTGCATTAGAGTCTGCGCTAATCGGTTCTAAGGCAAAGAATTTAACAGCGGTCAAGGCACTTATTAAGGATCTTGACAAGGCAGAGCTTCTGGATGATGGAAGTATAAAAGGACTTGAGGAGCAGATAACAGCTCTTAAGAAGTCTGATAGCTATTTATTCGAGGAAGCTGCTGCAACAAAGCCAAGTTTCAAAGGATTTCAGCCCGGAGTAGCAAAGAAAGAAACTACTACCGGAAAAGTAGATATGTCAAGAATGTCCTATGATGAGTTGGCAAGTTATATTGAGAACAATCCGGATATCGGATAGTAGAAAGGGAAAAGGTAAAATATTATGAAATTTGATGCTAAGAGTTTTAACGAAAAGGCATTCGGAGCGTATATGTCCGCAATACCAAATGTGAAGCTTAACAAGCTCAGAGAGTCTAAAGCAGTTGTCAGTGATCCACGTCTTGCGGATGCATTTAAGAACAATACCCAGACAGGCACAGTGTACGCTGTATTGCCATATTTTGGTAGAATCAGCGGTAATGCTCAGAACTATGATGGTCAGACAAATCTTACTCCTGAGCGTACTACAACATATGAGCAGGGGGTATTTACTTATGGCCGTATGATGGGATGGACTGAGGCAGATTTCAGCTATGACGTAACAGGTGGAGTTGACTTCATGGCGAATGTAAGAGAGCAGGTCATGACATACTGGAACGGAGTAGATCAGGATGTGCTCTTATCAATACTTAAGGGCGTGTTTGGAATGAGTGCAACCGGAGCAGGTGCTATAAAGACTGCAAACAAGGCCTTTGTAGACGCACATACACTTGACATCTCTGCTTCTACTGAGAACAAGAAGACAGATGATACAATGATCGTTGGCGCTACTACGCTTAACAGTGCTATTCAGAAGGCTTGCGGAGACAATAAGCAGAAGTTCAGCTTAATTGTATGTCACTCTACAGTAGCAACAAACCTTGAGAACCTTAAGCTTTTGGCTTATCTGAAGTATACAGATGCCGAAGGTGTAGAGAGAGACCTTGGTATGGGCACATGGAACGGCAGACTTGTAATCGTTGATGATTCTATGCCGGTAGAGGTTAAGAATGTAGGTGCTACAGGAGGTGATGTATCTATCTACACATCTTACGTGCTTGGAGAGGGTGCAATCGGTCTTGAGGATGTAGGGGCTAAGATTCCTTACGAGATGATCAGAGACGCTAAGACAAACGGCGGAGAAGATACTCTTATCTCAAGAAGAAGAAATGCTGTAAGTGTAGCAGGTATATCATACCTTAAGGCAAATCAAGCTACAAACAGCCCTACAAATGCAGAGCTTGAGAACGGTTTGAACTGGTCGCTTGTACAGAGTGCAGATAAGACTATTCCTCATAAGGCTATTCCAATAGCAAGAATTATCTCAAGGGGTAATATGCTTGAGAGGATAAAAAGAGGTTGCAGTCATTAGGGCTATACAGTAAAAAGATAGTGATGATATTGCTATAAACTTTGCTATGCAGAAGGTTGAAAAATACTATAAAAAAACGATTGCAATGTCTCAGCTATCCCTGATGGCCTTATACATGTCGCAATTAATATGGTCGTTGGTGAGTTTTTAATGTCAAAAAAAGACATTTGCTCCCCGGCGACCTTTTTAAATTTCAATCTGGATTCAGCAGTTAAGCAAATACAAGAGGGTGATACAAATATATCTTTTGCAGTAGGCGAAGGTATTAAGACAGACGAGCAAAGGCTTGATAGCTTTATAGACTACCTTTTGAATTACGGCAGAGATGAATTTATCACCTATAGGAGATTCAGATGGTAGATGCATGGAAACAGGCGAGAAAAGCTATAGAGAGCAGATATAAAGGGCTCTGTGACATACTGGAGAAGAGAAAAGTAAAGGATGAGGTTACTAAGGCTACTGTACTGAGAGATACAGTAGTTCTAAGTAATCAACCTTGCAGATTGTCATACAGTAGTTCCGGCACAGCAAATCAGACTGATACTGTATCGAACATAGAACAGACTATTAAGCTGTTTATTGCTCCTGAGATTAAGATCGCTCCCGGATCTAAGTTAAGAATCACTCAAAACGGTATAACCACCGACTATATATCAAGTGGAGTGCCTGCTGTATATGAGACACATCAAGAGGTATCCTTAGAGCTTGAAAAGGAGAATGCTTAATGGCAAGTTGGGGAAGAGCGGACTTTGAGGCTTTTAGGGATATGCAAGAGAAATTGCAGAGGCTACAGAATATTGATATGGAAGCCTTTTGTACTGAGTGTAGCAAAGAGATAGCAGCAAGGCTTTTAGCTTTGGTAATCCCAAGAACTCCGGTAGGGCAGTACCCTGCAAGAAGTGGGAAAACAGGAGGTACACTTAGGAGAGGGTGGACAGCTGTTGCTGACATATCAGTAACTAAGCAGGGTGATAATTACATTGTCATAATCTCAAATCCGGGTAGAGTATGCTCCATATGTTGAGTTTGGTCACAGAACCAGAAACGGTGGATATGTGGAGCCTCAATACATGCTTACGATCTCAGAGGAAAAGCTTAAGAATGTAATCCCTGCATTGCTTGAAAGGAAGATAAAAAGAAAGTTGCAAGAGGTGATGAATGGCGGAAATTAATGTATCAATGATTTTAGATGCTATCACGGTTGCACTGGACAAGATATCACCTAATGCAAATATCTATGTCGACAAAGTGGAACAAGGTCTTGAGGACGGAGATATCTTGGTTAGATTGATAAATATCGAATATATGAGAAGAAGTACAAGAGATTTTCAAAGAGTTGTTCCAGTGTTCGATATTATTTATTTCCCAAAGGCAGGAAATAAGGATTGTATGGCCATGGGCGATATTTATCGGATAAGTTGGCCGTTATAGAGTTGTCAACAAAGGATATTGTGAGAGCTATTGCCAAGTCGTTTGAAATCATTGATGGAGTACTGCATTTTAAAGTGTCATATCCGTACGATACGATTAAATATCAAGCTGAAGAGGACATGGCAAAAGTAGTTTTAAACAGAGGTAATTAAGATTGAAAAAGACAGAAGATAACAATTTTAAACATACAAAAGAATCCATTATGTCGTCTTCAAAGTATGCCGACTGCAAAGATGTGATAAACATCTTACTTGATAAGGATACGGAGTATTCAATAGATGAGGTGGATAAAATGATAGATGATTTTTTGAAAGGTGAGGTGGAATAATGGCGCTAGGTGGTGGAATTTGGACAAGTCAGGACAAGATTTTACCTGGAACATATGTAACATTCTCAAACGCAAAGAGAGCAAACGCATCTTTATCAAGTAGAGGTGTAGTCGCATTGCCTATAGCCCTTGACTGGGGCGAAAAAGGCAAAGTGTTTGAGGTCACAAGAGAAGATTTTATGACAAGAGCAAAAGAGATCTTTGGGCATAGGGCAGATGATAAGGTTATGATAAACCTAAGAGAAGTGTTTGCGCATGCAAAGAAAGCTCTTGTTTACAGATTAGTTGCAGCAGATGCAGTACCGGCAAGTAATACTCTTGCAACAGCTAAGTATCCAGGGACAAGGGGCAATGACATAAAGATTGTAGTTGCTGCTAATGTGGATAAGCCGAGTGCATTTGATGTAAGTACATACCTTGAGGGAGTGCTTGTAGACACTCAGACAGTAGATAATATGGCAGGCTTAAAGGACAACCCTTACATTACTTTTAAGCGTTCAGGATCACTTTCAGCAAGTGCAGGAATGCCACTAACAGGTGGTACAAATGGCGGAGCGGTTACAGGGGAAGTATATACAAAGGCTTTAGAGAGCTTTGAGCCATATTCATTCAATGTATTGTGCTGTCCAACAAATGATACAACTATAACCAAGCTCTTTGTTGCTTACACAAAGAGAATGAGAGATGATGTCGGTGCTAAGTTCCAGACAGTTACATACAAGTCTGATGATAACTTTGAAGGCATTATATCATTGATAAATGATGCTGTAGCAACCGATAAGCATTCACTTGTGTACTGGGTAGCCGGAGCAGAGGCAGAATGTGGAGTAAATGAAACGCTCACAAATGCCGATTATGACGGAGAGTATGAGGTTGTAGCAGACCTTAAGCAGTCACAGATTGAGACAGCTATTAAGCAGGGCAAGTTCGCATTTCACAATGTTAATGGCAGGGTTAAAGTTCTTGAGGACATTAACACTTTTACAGCGTTTAGAAATGATAAGGATGTTGCCTTCGCATCAAATCAGACTATAAGAGTAATAGATCAGATAGCAAACGACATTGCAGTATTGTTCAACACAAGATACTTAGGTCGTGTGCCTAATGACAACGCAGGACGTATAAGTTTGTGGAATGATGTATGCAAGGTGCATCAGGAACTCGAGAAGCTGAGAGCAATAGAGAATTTTGATGTTAATTCGGTTGAGATAGTGCAGGGAAATGATAAGAAGTCAGTGCTTTGTACTGTTAAGGATATAAACATCATAAACGCTATGACAAAGCTTTACATGAATGTGATTATTGCGTAGAAAGGAGACATATAAATGAATAATGCGGTTATGAACGCTTTAGATGCAATGGATGGGTCGTTAGCCAGTGCGTATATAATTCTTGAGGATGGTAGAAGATATAACTTTATGCAGTTATATTCCTTTGAGGCGAGTGCAAAGATAAATTCCAAAGAAGTGCCTATTCTTGGTAAAACAGGAAAAGGTAATAAGCCTTTAGGATGGACAGGTGAGTGGAAGGGCACAGCACACTATAATCAGTCAGTGCTTAGGCAGATGTGGCTGAATACAAGAACACAGGCAAGCTTCCGGTATTTGATATTCAGGTGACGAATGAAGATCCTAGTTCGGCAGCAGGCAGACAGACGACAATCCTTAAAAATTGCCTGAGCAAAGGCGGAATCCTCACCAAGTTTAACGCTGACTCTGAGACACTTGATGAGGATATCGAAGGAACATTTGACGACTGGGAAATGCCTGAAAGCTTCTCTTTGCTTAAGGGCATGCAGTAAAAGGAGATTAGAATATGGGTAGAGATTTAAGCGCTTTTTTAGCGCAAAATGTAAAAAGAGTTGAGAATGTGCTATTTCCTGCAACAAACAGAATTGTTGATGAAAAAGGGAATCCTATTCCTTGGGAGATAAGTTGTATTACAGCAACAGAGAATGCAAAGATAAGAAAAAGCTGCATGACTACCGTTCCTGTACCGGGCAAGAGAGGGCAGTATACTCAGGAGTTTAACCCACAGCTTTACTTAGCTAAGGTATGTGTAAGAACTACAGTCTTCCCAAATCTGCAGGATACAGAGCTTCAGGACAGCTATGGAGTTATGAGTGCTGAAGAGCTTATAACTACAATGCTTACTCCAGGAGAGTTTGAGGACTACTCCACAAAGGTAATGCAGGTAAACGGATTTGATAGCGATACTGATCTGGTAGAAGAAGCAAAAAACTAATTAACGGCGGTGACCCTGAGGCTAATTACGCTTACTACTGTCTACATAAATTTCATTGGGAACCAAGCAAGTTTGTGGAGATGACAGAAGAAGAAAAGGCCTTCATAGTCGCCGCCATTGATATTAAGGCTAAGAATGATAAAAAGGATGCTGATGAATTAAAGAGCAAACAAAGAAGATAGGAGGCTGATTAATGGCTACAATACAATCACAGTTGGTGCTGACTGACGGAATGTCAAGCGCATTAAGGCGAATTAACTCAGCCTTAATTACTTGCATTGACAGCTTTGAACAGATGCAATCAACATCATCAAATCAAATAGATACTTCGGTGCTTCAAGATGCAAGGTCGAGCTTGAATCAGCTAAACAGTGAGCTTGATAACACTGTAGAGAGACAGGAGCAGTTAAGAGAAGCTTCTGAGCAGACTGGTGGCTCACTGGATATGCTGAAAGACAGCTTTTTGAAATTAGCAGCTGCAGCAGGTCTTGCATTTTCTGCTAAAGAGCTCATGGACCTTGGCGATACCTATAATCAGACACAAGCAAGACTTAACTTGATTACCGGAGATTTACAAAGACTAAAGACTTGCAGGATGCGATTATGGAATCTGCAAACAAGTCGAGAGCTGCATATCAGGACACTGCAGACGCTGTATCTAAAATGGGACTTATGGCAAAAGACGCTTTCAGTACAATAGATGCAAGCGGGCATAAGACTTTGAATACATCTGAGTTGGTGGCATTCTCAGAGCTTTTAAACAAGCAATTTGTAATTGCCGGAACATCTGCACAGGGCATGAGTGCCGCAATGACACAGCTTACACAGGCCATGGCTTCAGGAGTGCTAAGAGGCGATGAGCTTAACTCAATCTTTGAGCAGGCTCCTACAGTCATTGAAACAATAGCGGACCACTTAGGAGTGGAAATAGGGCAGATTAGACAATTAGCTCAAGAAGGTAAGATAACGGCTGACGTAGTAAAGAGCGCAATGCTGTCATCTGCAGATAAGATAAACGAGAAATTTAACTCTATGCCTTATACGTACTCACAGGTGGCCACTATGATATCAAACATTACATTTGATGCGTTTGAACCACTCATACAGCTTATAGGAAGCGGAGCACAGTTTATAGTGGACAACTGGAGTACTATAGAACCAATACTTGCAGGAATTGCAATAGGTGCAACATCTGCAGCTGTTGCTTGGGGAATTTGGACCGCCGCTATGTGGTTGGCTGATGCGGCAAACAGAACTACAATTGCAGGCATGCTGGCGAACCCGTTTCTATGGCTTGCAATTGCAATAGGAGCAGTTGTTGCGGTTGCTTACAGGTTCATTCAGTCAGTCGGCGGAATGAAGAATGCCTGGACACTTGCACAAATGACTATGAGTATAGGTGTTGTCGCACTAAGGCTTGCATTCTTTACAGGTATTTATGCGATTATGGACTTGGCGGGTAAGTTATCTCTTACTTGGCAAAAAACAGGTGTTGCGGTATCGAATTTCACTGGCCAGATGAGAGTAAATGTGTTGACTGGAATACAGAACATGTTAAATAGCGCTATCGGTATGATTAACGGATTTATCAACGCACTTAATAAAATACCGGGAGTGAGCATTCAGGCTATATCACAGGTAACGTTTGCCACTACTGCAAAGGCTCAATTTAATGCAGAGAAGAGTGCAAGAGAACAAGGCTTGGCAGGAGCAGAGGCCCAGTCAAATGCAGATAAGCAGGCAAGGACTTGGGAACTTATGCGAATGAAGGGAGATTTGGATAGCAAGGTATCAGATTTAAAGGGCAAGTATTCCCAGTTTAAAGCTGAGAAGATAGCTATGAGTAATGGAGACGGAATTGACTCTTTAGGATTTGATACAGGAGCATTTGATAAGGGAGCAGGTGCAGGAGTTGCAGACAATATAGGAAAGACAGCAGGTAATACTGCGGCTGCAGCAGGTGCACTTGCAGAAACAAAGAAAATCTTGAATACTTGAGAGATATTGCGGAGCAGGAGGCTATCAACAGATTTACTACTGCTGAGATAAAAGTTGATTATTCAGGAATGACTAATCAGATAAGCTCTAATATGGATTTAGACAATGTTTTAGACGCTTTAACTGTTAAATTTGTTGAGGCTGTGCAGATGGGAGCAGAGGGGGTGCATAGTTAATGTTTAGATTTTATTTAGCAAATATGCTACTACCTATCACGCCTTCTAAGTTAAGCTTAAAAGTTAAGAACATGAATAAAACCGTAACTCTCATAAATGAGGGAGAGGTTAATATCATAAAGACAAAAGGGTTAAGGGAATTCAGTTTTGAGTTCCTTTTACCTTTTACGGATTACTCTTTTGCGGCGGTAAGTAGGGCGAAGAAACAGAAAAGCTATCTTGATAAGCTGAATCAGTTAAAGATAAACAAGAGGCCTTTTCAGTTCGTTGTTAAAAGACCTCACGGCTTCAAGACGAATATAAAAGTCACCTTGGAGGATTTAAACATCACGGAGGACGCTCAGGAAGGTAGAGACATCAAGGTTAGTGTAACCCTAAAAGAATATAGGCATTACGGAACAAAGAAAGTGGTGTTTGTTCAACCGCCTGCACCTGCTACAGGAGAGGCTAAACAGGAAGAAAAGAGGGAAGAGGCAAAGATAACTGAGAATAGAGATACATCTACTGCTACAAAGCCAAAAACTCATGTTGTAAAAAGAGGTGATACACTCTGGGGTTTAGCCAAGAGATATTATGGCAACGGTTCTTTATATCCTAAAATTGTGAGTGCTAACCCTAAAATAAAGAACCCTAATTTGATTATAGACGGATGGGAGCTTGTAATACCATGACAGTAAATATAATGATCAGTAACGGCAAAGAAGCTTACCTGCCTGCTATAAAAGAGGGTATACAGCTTGACTTAGAACGTAAAGGCAGTCCTGGAACACTCAAGTTTGCTTATTTTGATGATGGTAATATAAAAACTGAAGAGGGTAATCAGGTAAAGCTTACAGTAGATGGAACTGATTTGTTTTTTGGATTTCTTTTCAGTAAAAAGATATCTAGTAAAGATAGCAACATTGTAGAGTGTACTGCTTATGACCAGCTAAGATATTTAAAGAATAAAGATACTTATGCATACAATAATTTGACTGCAGGTGAAGTCATAAAGCTTATCGCCGAAGATTTTAGGCTCAATATCGGAGAACTTGAGGATACAGGCTATAAGATACCACGCAGAGAAGAGCAGAACAAAACTCTTTTTGATATTGTGCAGAATGCCATAGATGAGACACTGCAGAATACCGGCAAGCTATATGTATTCTATGACAATGTGGGCAAGCTTACACTTAAGAATATTGATAGTATGAAACTTGACCTGCTTATAGATACCGATACTGCTCAGTCTTATGATTACAGCAGTTCGATAGACAGCAGGACATACAACCAAGTAAAGGTAGTATATAAGAATACTAAGGATAAGACGAATGATGTTTTCTTAGTAAAAAGCAGCGAGAATATCAATAAGTGGGGAGTTTTACAACTTAATGAGACTGTAGAAACAAAAGAGTCAGGAGCAAAAAAAGCCGAAGCGCTTCTTAAGTATTACAACAAGGTTGCAAAAACTCTTACTATAAAAGACGCATTTGGAGACGTAAGAGTAAGAGCAGGATCGTCACTTGTTGTTATGCTACAGCTTGAAAATACTACCGTATCAGGATATATGGTTGCTGAAAAGGTAACTCATACCTTTAAAAATGATGAACATCTAATGACTTTAAAACTTAGAGGAGGACTGTTTAATGTTTGATTTAGTTGAAGCTGTAAAACAGGCAGCACTTGAAGCAGTAGAGTCAAAGGATCCTATGTCTTTCAGATTTGGTAAAGTGGTAAAAGTATCACCGCTTGAGGTGTGGATAGATCAGAAGCTTACAGTGCCCGAAAGTGCTTTAATCCTTACAGGAATGGCCAGTAAAATTACTTGCGAAGCTGAAGGGATAGGCAGAATTACTCTTGATAACAGTCTTAAAGTAGGTGATCAAGTAATCCTTATAAGAGTTGATGGTGGGCAGAAGTACATAGTATTGGACAAGGTGAGGTGATAGCATGCTTCCTTTAAACGATAAAGATATATTACAGATAAATGAGTCCACGGAGCCGAGCAATACCTTTTTTATAGATTTTGAAAAGGGCAGGATATCTGGATTTATAGATGAAAAAGAAGCTGTAAAGCAGGCTATAATGCTTATTTTAAATACCGAAAGATACAAGTTTTTAATATATTCTTGGAATTACGGAGCAGAGCTTGAGGCTCTCATAGGTACACATCCTGATATAGTAGAGGATGAGGTAGAAAGACTTATAAGTGAAGCACTCCTGCAGGATGATAGAATTACAACTGTTTATGATTTTGAATTCAGTAGGAACAGGGATACTCTTCTTGTGAATTTCAAAGTTGACAGCATTTACGGAGATATAGATGTAGAAACGGAGGTTAGATAGTGTTTGAAGAGAATACATATGAAAACATATTAAACAGAGTCCTATCAAGAGTTGATAACAGTATCGACAAAAGAGAAGGCTCTGTTATTTATTCTGCAGTTGCCCCGGTATGTGCGGAACTTGCACAGGCTTATATAGCACTTGATAGCCTTATAGATTGCACTTTTGCCGATACTGCACCAAGGGAGTACTTGATAAGAAGAGCTTTGGAAAGAGGCTTGGTGCCCAAGAAAGCAACATATGCAAAGGCTATAGCTGTATTTAATATAGATGTAGAAGCGGGTAAAAGGTTTTCAAGTTCAAGATTTAACTGGGTTGTATCCGAAAGGATAAGCACAGGAAGATTTTATATCAATTGTGAGACTGCAGGAAGAGCTCCGAATGCTGAGAGAGGAAGTCTTATACCTGTCGAATACATAGACGGCCTTGAGACGGCGAATATAGAGAGTATAGAGGTATACGGAGAGGATGAAGAAGGTACTGAGGAATTCAGAAAAAGATACTATTCTTCCTTTGACACTCAGGCATTTGGTGGTAATAAAAAAGATTATTATCAGAAGATTACAGCTATTGAAGGTGTGGGAGGCTGCAAGATTTTAAGGGCAAAAGATGGCAATGCTCATAATTTACCCGGACATGTTCTTGCCATAATAACAAACTCTGAATATGGGCAAGCAAGTCAAACACTTGTCACGAATGTACAAAAGTTGATAGATCCGAAAGGAGATCAGCTGGGCGACGGCCTTGCGTCAATCGGTCATATCTGCCACATACAATCCGTAAAAACTAAGAGCATAAATATAGATACTAATATAGTCTATGACTCAGGTTACAATTTTAATGCTTTAAAATCTCATATCCAAAATGCTATTGACAGCTACTTTTTAGAGTTAAACAAGGCATGGGACACGGTGGATAATGTAGTTGTTAGAATATCGAATATTGAGAGCAAGATTCTTGGCATAAACGGCATTAAAGACATAGCAGATACTAAGCTGAATGGTACTGCATCAAACGCAATACTGGATCTTGATACTATAGCTGTAAGAGGTACTTTCAATGGATAGAAAACTGATAGACTATCTTCCAGATATTCTAAAAAATGTGACGGAATTCAATCAGATGATGTATGCCGAACAGCCCGAACTTGAACTTTTTTGGAGTAAAGGCGATAGCTACTTAGATAACGGGTTTATATTGAGCCAGGATGCCGATACTGCTGCAAGATGGGAAAAAATATTAAAGATATCAAGCAAAGATACGGATGAGCTTGATGTAAGGAATCTTAGAATCCTTGGAGTAACGCAAGGAAGACTTCCATACACGTATAGAGCTTTTTATCGTAGTCTTTTAGCTATGGTAGGCTCTGAGAAAGACTTTAAGCTAAATGTAGATATGGAGCATTACAAGGTTGGCATAGTAGTGGCTTTATCATCAAAGAGCTAAAGGAAGAGATTGAAAGACTCGCAGATGAGGTAGTGCCGGCAAATATGGAGATTGAAGTGTTGCTTTGGTACACATCACATAGAATGCTTGAAAAGAAAACTCACGGAGAACTGGAGCCATACACTCATGAGCAATTGACGGAGCTGGATTTAAGATGATAGGTGATTTATGAGAGAAACGGATAATTTGAAGTTAAAAATGCCCGACAGGGCAGATAATTATAATGTCGAGGACTTTAACAGCAATTTTGCAAAGATTGATAAGGTCATAGGCAATACAAAGCAGATACAAGTACAAGCTTCAAGGTTTAGCGCTCAAGGGCCTTACACACAGCGTATAGATGTAGAAGGAATCAAGAGTACAGATGTGCCTGAGATATCTTTACTGATACCTGACGGAGTTACGGATAGTGCAAGAGTAAAGGCTATAAAAAAGGCTTGGAGTTGTGTCGACAGGATAGATACGTATGATGGGTACATAGTTATAAGTTGCTTTGTAAAAAAGCCTGAGACTGATATCTTGCTACTTATAAAGGGGGTGTAACATGGCACAGGCGATACTTTTAAGGGGTGGAGCAGGTGGAGTAACATCTGATGATGTTACAGCCGGCAAAGCTCAAGTGCTACAGGGATACAGGACAATTACTTCAGATAGCGATGATGAAGTGGTGGAAGGAACTATACCCAAACGTGGCACATGGTCCACAGCTTCAGAAGTTGTAAATGCTTCAGGAGAAAGTACAGTCCATGTAAGATTTGAAGAAGGTTACTACAATAAAGATGGGCGGTATAAGCCTACAGCAAAGATACCATACGCAGTTCTATCAAATGTATTGGGAATTGATGCAAACAAAATGCTTAGTGATTCAACAGTTGCAGGAGTTAGAGGTACTATACCTATACGAGGATATAGAGGTCCGAACTGTACTGAAATCTTTATGTATCAAGCAGATGGTGGTTATGTAGTGAGAATTGAAGAAGGATACTACCATAAAAGTGGTCAATGGAAGCCGTATGTTGTAGTACCTCCAACTCTTATGAAGAGTGCAGTAAATTACCATCCTGAGAAAACTCTTAGTGATACAAGAACTTGTGAAGAGCAAGGTCAAATTAAAATGGTCAATACTCAGGATAACAACTACGCAGTAAATCAGGCAAAACTTTTTGGCATGGACCCTGGTAGAGGTAAGCTGGTTATGCAGTTGGGTCATGGTAATGCTTATTACTACAGAAATGACAACTCCCCACACGTGGAGGTTGACGCATCCGTATTAGGCACGGCAGGAGCCGACTCTCTACTAAGTGGTCAGACAGCAACTTCTCAACATGGAATTAATTTCCCAAGGCTCCATACCAAGGTGGATATGTAATACTGGTGATGTTATATCTGCTGTAAACAATAGTGGCTTTGCTTGGGATGATGCAACTGGTGCAAACAGGGGAAGAGGTGTAGTTTCTAAGATACCGAATGGACACTACATACAAGGGGCTAACTACGTATTTTTACCAAGCCCTAACCTGTACCCACAAAATATAAGAGCAGGAGTAAACATTTTAGGAATCACAGGAGCAATGCCTGATTACGGCACAGGCAGAATGGTTTTTAGAGGGGCCACCTTTGACGGAACGATTGCGACAGGGGTGGCGAAAAAAGGCTTTGTTTTAAACGGGATAAATCGCTATTACGACTTAAGAGACAGCCTTCGCAGATGTGAGGGGGTGAATGATGGTGGAATAAAAATGTTGAATACATATTACCAAAATACTCGTCAGAGAAGTGCTGAAGATATCGGATGTGTGCTTTCAAACTCTATAAATTTAACACCTTTCAGACAGATAAAAGTCGGATTTGTGGTTTTCAACTTTAAGGGTGATGGAACAGCGTCGCAACCTGCAAGAATTGAACTTGAAGTTGGAGTTGTTTCAACTTCAGGAGTAGGTGGAGTTGTTTCACAACCCTTTAGTGATTACCCGGTAAGAGTTTTAGGTGGAAGGGCAAGATTTATAAGCCACACGATGGTATCAACAAGTAGAAATGCAGGAAATTTGAGCGATAAAACACAAAAATATTTAACGCTTGATGTATCAGACCTGCAAGGGCAATATTTCTTGTATTTTTTGCTTGGAAACATAGAACATGAGTATAGTATGGGGTGGGTGCATGCAACAGTTTTAATAAACAGTATTCAAGTTATAAATTAAGAAAGGAGATTTTAAATGAGTAAATTGATATTGAAGGATAAGACCGAGATAGAGCTTAGTACGCACTATGGAGATACATTTGTCACGGTGATTGATAACTTTGCAAAGCTTGACAAACTTAAGGACAAGCTTACAGATGCAAATACTGTAATCATGACAGTACAAAGTGATGGCAGTGAGGAGACTATAACAGGACTTAAACTGCAGGGTATAACTATAAATTTTGTAAAGGATGAGACAGGAGTAATTTCTCAGATACAGGCATTACTGATGTTTAGAGCAATGGACAAAGTGGAGCAGGTAGAAGCGACACTTACAGGGCGTATAGATGCTTTGTCCAACATGTTGATTGAAATGATGAGCACCGAAGAAGAGGAGGAAGAAGGCAATGAGTAAGAAGAAAATGAAAGTATATGTGAGATTTTATGCATCAAGAATTAAGTACGGACTTATGACACTTGATGAAGTGCCGACTAAATATAAAGAAGCTGTAGAAGAGTTCATGAAAACTGATGAATACTTGATGATGTAGCTTGATAACAGAAAGAGGGACAACTCCCTCTTTTTTTATTGCAAAGAAAAGAAAGGAGCATTTGTAATGCATTTTGATATTTTTAAACCTGTTTTTGATGTTATGAGAGACAATACATTATTCAAGTTAGTTATAATAATGATTGTAATGGATGTGGTATTTGGAAGCCTAAGAGCTGCGAAGGAAAGGGACTTTAATTCCAGCATAGGTATAGATGGAGGAATCCGTAAAATCGGTATGCTGATATCTTTGGTATGTCTTGTATTTGTAGATATACTATGCCCGGTAAATCTGATAGGCTTTTTGCCTGATACTTTGAGGGATTATATGCACTTGCAGGATATTTCAGTGATGGAATTTTTCGCACTGCTTTATATAGTGTATGAAGTTTTATCAGTATTAAAGAATATGACGTTGTCGGGGCTACCTGTACGCAGGGTATGGATTACAGTAAAGGGATTCCTAAAAAAGAACACAGGCGAGTTTATAGAGGTTGAAGATAAGGAATAGAGAGCGATTCGGCTCTCTTTTTTATTACAGAAAAGGAGGAAGAGAGAAATGGATAATGCGTATAATTCCGGAAAGAAGCTTCTTTGTGGAAGCTATACAGAGTACACACCATCCGGTAAGGGCAACTTTGTAAAAATGGGGTGTTGGGGTAAGGAGCCAAAGGTAGGTGCGATACCTTACTTTTACAGTCCTAATATGGGGCGTGTAGCCCATGTTGGAGCAATAATAGAAGTAAATAAAAAAGGCGATGTATATAAGATAAAGACGGTTGAGGGTAACACATCTGCAGGCTTTTTCAATCGCAATGGCGGTTGTGTGGCCATAAAGACATACGAATTTACACTTGATCAAGTTGGAGGGAATAATCGTATAAATGGATTTGGCTATCCTCTTTTTGACGATGATACCTGTACGGTAGAAGAATTTATAGATGTATTAAAAGGCGAAGTTGGATATGTAGAAAAAGCAAGTAATAAAGATTTAGAAGGCAAGTTAACAAATCCGGGAGATAAAAACTACACGAAATACGGAGCATGGTATGGTGACAATGGAGCTTACTGGTGTCAGCAGTTCATATCATACTGTGCCTACAAGGCTTGTAAGAAACATAAAAGAGAAGAAGCCACAGTATGGGAGTATATACAAGGTAGATGGAAGTACAAGCTACACGGTCAGTATGTAAAAGGTCAGTGGCTTGAGATTGCAGGTCGGTGGTATGTTTTTGACGAAGCCGGCAATGCTATAGAAAGTGGTTCAAGCAGGATGAGGATTGGTATTACCTAAATCCAACCGATTGCGCTATGCTGTCAGGCCAGTGGTTACAGATAGATTATGACTATTACTACCTGACTAGATCGGGAGTGATGGCACGTAATACCTATATAAAAGATACTCAAAGAAATGTTTATTGCTGGGTAGGAGCAGATGGCAAGTATTTGAAAGAGTATGATACCGCTAATCCTGATATTGATAAATACGGAATAGCGGAGTAAAAGAAAAAGGCAAGGGTTTAATTCCTTGCCTACTTTTTACTGTTGTGGCTGTTCAGCTGAAATACAGATTGTTTTTTTCTCTTCATCAAAGGTGGCTATAACCTGCCTGTTATCAGGAGTTAGACCCATAACATTAATCCAGTCCTTTGGTAAGGATAATCTGGTTGATATAGAGCCTGAACCTGCCTTTTGAAACATGACATTTAATGTACGTTCACTACAGTTTTTCATTGTAAGATTTTCCTATCTGTGTTATGTTATATTTAACAGATAGGACGGTGTGAGTAAGTCCGCCGTCCCCTGTTACCTCTTTGCTAGCTATTCGCTAGCTTTTTCTTTTTTAGCCATCTCTCGAACATCACTGATAGCTTTTTGAACCTCATCCATAGTCTTGCAAGCTGCGAACTTGTCGGCCACAAGATTAAGAATGACTTCCATTTGCTTATCTGTCATACTCTCCATATGAGCTCCTTTCTCCACCTACTCTTGGCTTATAACAGTTAAGAGATATCTCTCTCAACTGATATAAGTATATCACAAAATAGACGTGTCGTCAATATAATTTGATATATTTTTTATTTGAATGTCTAATAAAAGTCTAATAAAATAAGAAGAAAACCAGTATATACAAGGCTTTTGTGCCTTTTAAAGACTTGACTGGGGGTCAAGAGGTCGCAAGTTCAAGTCTTGTCATTCCGATATTAAAATGGCTTAAACATGTATGACACTTGTTTAAGCTATTTGCAGTATTAGGGAGGGGAATTAAATGAAAAGTAATGATAATTATGAAATGCGAGAAGCTACAGAAGAAGAATATATAGAACATATGAAGGAGCTGGCAGAAGAAAAAATAGGGATTCGCAAGTTAACCCCTGAAGAAATAGAACAGCTTAAAAAAGAAGGACGTCTAAAGCCGCTTTATGAAGTCTGACCAAAGTACCTCGAGTACATACACTCACATAAACCTTAAATGAAAATTAATTTGTATAAATTATAATATATGATAAAATGAACCTAAAGTAGCTATAAAAAGCAAGCATAATAGAGAGGAGAAAAGGTATGAGTAGAAAGAATGATTTTTATTTATATTTCTGGGGAGGACTTATCATGTTGGTAGTAGGTTTGTTCTTCTTATCACAAAAGGTAACTGTGACAAATTCCTTCTGGGGCGGCGGCATGAGATTGATGGGTATGCACATCAGTTCAGGTTTGGTAATAGTACCGTTTATCCTTTCTTTAGTTTGGATATTTATAAGACCGAGCAAAGGCTCAAAAATTGCTATGGTGCTAAGTGTACTTTTGATCATTGCAAGCCTTATTCAGTCGACCAGATTTTATGTTCAGTATCTGACACTCTTTGATTGGGTAGTGATGCTGGTACTTATTTTTGGAGGTGCGGCGTTTATAGCAAAGAGTATGCTTATTAAATTCTAGAATTAAACTTTAAAGATAAAAGAGCAGGTGACTTAGAAAAGTCCCTGCTCTTTATTTATAATTTCTTTATTCTGTAACAGCCTTAGGCTTATGTCCTGCTACCATAGCATGTCCTGTGATAAAACACATTACCAATCCGATTACTGCTACAATTGCCCAGAATTGATGTTTCTTTAGCATATTAAATCCCCTTTATTATTGAACCCAAACACCATCTTGATTTATATTAAATCCGTCGATAGTTGTATTTGTAACCATCTGTCCGTTGCCATCAAGATAATACCAAAGTCCCTTGTATTCAAGCCAGCCCTTCTTATAAAGACCTGACTCTTCAAAATAGTACCACTTATCATTGATAAGTGCCCATCCTACAGGCATATCACCATTTGGTTGATTAAGATAGTATTTGTTACCATTATTCTCGATCCATCCTGTAAGCATATTTCCGTTAGCATCAAAGAAATACCAAAGATTGTTTACCAAAAGCCAGTTTGTAGCATGAGTACCGTCAGCCTTTCTGTAATGCCATGTACCGTTTGTCTGATACCATCCGGTAGCAGTTGCGTTGTTTGTTCCTGTAGAAGTAGTGCTGTTGGTATTGTTAGAGTTTGGAGTTGTACCGCTTCTTTTCTTTTTGTATTCAGCTATCGCATCATAGTCAAAATACTCGATTTCAGAAGCTACAGTCATACTTGGACCACCCTTTAAAGGATAAACTTTAAAGTGGTAGTTGCCTGCACCATTGTCGATGATCAGTTTTGTAAAATCATATTTCTCGGAGCTTGCGGCATTATTGGATCCAACCTTTTTGTTTCCCTTATACAACTGTACCTTGTACTTTGTTTTGTCCTCAGTCTCATCCCAGGTTGCCAACGCCTTGTCTCCTACATCCCATGAAGCACTGCCTATAGTATAGTCAGCAGCAAATACTGACATACTCATAAAGAGTGAAAAAAGCAGTGAAAAAATTAAAACAAGTCTTTTCATAAAATTCCTTTCTTCTATATCAACTTCTTTTACGCCTCTTCATAGAGGCATATATTTTATTACATTGTAACACATAAATTAAGTAGTTAATATTACTTTTTCATTAAAGATAATAATATACTTTTTTGAACAGCTGTAAAAGGTAAAATTATTTTTCCTTTTTTACAGTATCCAGATATCTGTACATACTGGCAGGAGAGCATGAGAGTCTGTGACCTACGGTTTTAATGGCACCTTTCATAGAAAATATACCTTTTTGATAAAGCTGACGTATTATATCCAGCTTTTCATTATGGCTAAGCTTATTAAAGGGAAGAGATTTGTCTATCCTGTTTAATATTTCATCTATAGTATTTGAAATGTTCTCTGAAAAGATCTCCTGTTCATCATTTCCCTTTATTTCTATGGAAATATTCTTTGATACATAATTATCCGGATGGCACAGAGAAAAAACAAGGTTTGAAAGTTCCCTATATCGGTTGTCATCAAAGTTAATATTAAGAGCTCCTACAAGTTTACCGTTCTCATCTTTTATATAAAGTGTGGAACACCTAAGGATCTTACCATTGGCAGAAAGCGCCCTGTAGTTTGACAGCCATTTTTCAGTGTAAGTTTCTTTTCTTTGTAAAATAGTCTTCATTGTCGGACTGAGTACATCCCCTTTTGTTCTGCCGCTGATATTTCCGTTTATTATATGTATTATATGTTTTAGATCATATAATATGATTTCATAGTCAGGTCCCAACAGTGTGCCCAAAAAATCAGAAATATCAATATATCGTTTTATATCAAATTCAATCATAAATACTCCAAATAATATTTGTATTTTAAAGACATTTTAAAAGCTTTTATGAAACAGCTGTTTTTTTATTATATCAAAACGCAAGATATTATGGTATTAAAATCAAGTTTTTAAGCAAAATAACCAAATAGTAATAACCCTACGAAAAAAATTCAAATTTTTTCCGGAATGAGAAAAATTTTTCTCAAAAATTCTCAAGGAATAGTGATCATAAAACTGTATATGAAAAATAAAGGATTTTTTTAATATATACCCGATTATTTTTTTCTTTTGAAATTGTGAATAAAAAAATCCCAGTAATTTTATCAAAAAGCAAATTTTTTTCATTTCTAAAGAATTGTCATATAATTTAAAAATTAATGCAAAATGCACATAAATATACTAAAAAAATACATTCATACAGGCTTTTTAATTAAACAATATTGACAAAGCGACAAAATGGTGATAAATTATTCTCATAACAATATTTAGATAATAGTATACTTAAATATATAACTTTTGGTAATTAAGTGTATATAGCTTCTATAATCAGATGAATATCCGGTTGCTTAAAGAGATTGTAATACCGTCCGCCAGTCGTTACTTACGATGACCGGGGTATCAAAATATATTTTTGTATTTGGAGGTATTAAAATGGAGTACGAGAAGATGTTAGGTGTAGAGGCACCAAAGTCATGGGCACATGTAGTGAGGGAAGTTCCTACAGTTACACAGGAGCAAAGAAGAAAAGCCCTTGAAATGACTCATTATAATGAGTTTGCTTTTCCGGCAGGTCTTTATATATTGACTGCCTTTCCGACTCAGGTACTACATCAATGACAGATACACAGTGGTCAGCTATGTTCCTTGCAGATGAGTCTTACGGAAGAAATAAAGGATATTATGTTCTTTTGGATGCATTCAGAGATGTATGGGAAAGAGGAGATGATCAGAAAAGACTTATCAACTACATCAAAGAGGGAGTAGACAAGGATGATGTAGAGAAGATGATGAATGAGGTGTATCTGGTTGACTATGAGGGTGGATTTATCAATGGTGGTAAATATCAGCTTTCAAGACCTAACACATTTATCGTTCCACAGGGACGTTGTGCAGAGGCACTTTTATTTGATGTATTAAAGCCGTTATTTGCAAAGAGATGGCCGGGTAAAGTATTTACTATTCCGTCAAATGCTCACTTTGATACTACAGAAGGTAATATCAAGCAGATGGGTAATGTACCTAGAAATCTTTTCCATAAGGAGATTTTATTTGAGGTACCTGAGAGTGGAAAGTATGAGAAGAATCCGTTCAAGGGAGATATGGACATAGATAAGCTCAATCAGCTTATTGAAGCTGTAGGTGTTGAGAATGTTCCACTTATTTATTCTACAGTAACAAACAACTCAGTATGCGGACAGGCTGTTTCTATGAAGAATATCAGAGAGGTCGCACAGGTAGCACATAAGTACAATATCCCATTTGTTATGGACGGTGCAAGATGGGCTGAAAACTGCTACTTCATAAAGATGAATGAAGAGGGTTATGCTGACAAGTCAATCTGTGAAATAGCTAAAGAGATGTTCTCTTACTTTGATGTGGTTTCAGCATCACTTAAGAAAAACGGACATGCAAATATGGGTGGAGTTTGGCTTTCCGTGACAAAGGTCTTTTCTGGCAGAAATTCTCAGAGTTTAATGAGGACGGTAGTGTAAAGACAGATATCGGACATCTTTTAAAGGTTCGTCAGATATCAGCTTACGGTAATGATTCTTACGGTGGAATGTCAGGACATGATATCATGGCTCTTTGCCAAGGTATGTATGAAGAGGCAAGGTTTGATTATCAGGATGAAAGAGTAAGACAGTGTCAGTATCTGGCAGACGGACTTACAACAAACGGTGTTCCTGTAGTACAGCCTGCAGGTGGACATGGAATTTATATTGATGTTGATAAATTCTTTAACTATAAGAGAGGCCATGAGAGCTTCGCCGGACAGGCGCTTTCATTAGAGATGATCCATCGTTACGGTATACGTTGTTCAGAGCTTGGAGATTTCTCTATGGAATATGATTTAAAGACTCCTGAGCAGCAAAAGGAAGTATGTAATGTTGTTCGTTTGGCTATCAACAGAAGTCAGTTCTCTAAACAGCATATGGATTACATTATCGCAGCATTAACACAACTTTATAAGGACAGAGATACTGTTCCAAATTTAAAGATCACATTCGGACATACATTACCAATGAGACATTTCCATGCATGGGCAGAGCCATATGCTCCAAGTAAGGAAGAGATGTGTGTGACGAAGGAAATTACGGATACTGGGAAAATAAATAAGACGTATAGGCAGCCGGTCTTGTAAAGACCGGACTGCTTTAAGGGATACTTGCATTTTTTAGCAAGATGGAGGAAATTTATGGGTTCAGATAATACATCTGTAAAGCAGGATGGTTTTAACTCACAAATAGGTTTTATTATAGCATGTGTAGGTTCAGCCGTAGGTATGGGAAACCTGTGGAGATTTCCGGTGCTTGTGTCAGCCTGGGGGGGAATGACTTTTTTGATTCCTTACTTCATATTCGTTATATTGATAGGCAGTACAGGAGTGGTGGAAGAAATCGCACTTGGAAGGAGCACGGGTAAAGGCCCTATAGGAGCGTTCGGTGCTGCTATGGCACATGCCGGAAAAAGCAGAAAAGTTGGTGAGAGTATAGGAATAATACCGACACTGGGTTCTTTGGCTCTTGCTATAGGTTATTCATGTGTAGTAGGTTGGATATTTAAATATGTGGTAATGGCATTTACAGGTAAGCTTTTCGGAATGGGTACCAATATGGATGTCATTGGTGGAACTTTCGGATCTACAGCTACTGCATTCGGAAACAACACCTGGATAATAATAGCACTCATCGTAAACTTTGCTATCATGGCATTAGGAGTTGCAGACGGTATAGAGAAAGCAAATAAGTTTATGATGCCGCTACTTTTCATAATGATGATCGGACTTGCTTTGTATATAGGAATACAGCCGGGTGCAGTAAACGGATATAAGTATATATTTAATGTAAATCCTGAAGGATTAAAAGACATAAGACTTTGGATATTTGCATTCGGACAGGCGTTTTTCTCACTTTCTATTGCAGGTAACGGTACTGTTATTTACGGTTCCTACCTCAGTAAGAAAGAAGATATACCTTTCTCTGCAATGAACATAGCTATATTTGATACATGTGCGGCACTTTTGGCAGCACTCGTTATTATACCTGCTATGGCCACATCAGGAGCAGAGCTTAGTGAAGGCGGCCCGGGACTTATGTTTATATATCTTGTAAACATAATGAATCAGATGCCTGGTGGCATGTTTGTAGGAATTATATTCTTCGTATGTGTTACATTTGCGGGGCTCAGTTCACTTGTAAATCTTTATGAGGCACCTGTAGCTACTTTACAGCAGCAGTTTAAACTCAGCAGAATACAGGCTGTAGGAATTATCGGTGTAATCGGTGTAGTTGTTGCAATAGTTATACAAGGAATTGTAGGAAGCTGGATGGATGCCGTATCTATCTATATTTGCCCGATAGGTGCGGTACTGGCGTCAGTAATGTTGTTCTTTGTATTCGGAAAGAAGTACACAATGGAAGCTGTAAATGCCGGTGCAAGAAGCCGAAAGGAGATACATGGTTCTTCTTAGGTAAGTATGTATATACAGGACTTGCGTTGCTTGCACTTATAGCCGGCGCATTCTATGGCGGAATCGGTTGATGATGCTGTAATAATATAAAAAGTAAAAAGCTCTCACATCTTTAAGATGGTTGAGAGCTTTTTAATGTTGATTCAATAAAAAAATAAAAAAGTTGTTGACAAATATTCATGTATGGAATATTATAACTAATAGAGTTAGCACTCTATATAAATGAGTGCTAACAAAAATAAAGAAGGGAGGAGCGAATGGATTCGGAAGACAGGAAAGCGATCATTTTAAAAGCTATTATAAAGAATTATATGGAAACCGGGGAGCCGGTGGGTTCAAGAACTATTTCAAAGCTCCCTGAATTAAATTTGAGCTCTGCTACTATAAGAAATGAGATGAGTGATCTGGAAGATATGGGTTATATTTTACAGCCTCACACTTCGGCAGGACGTATTCCTTCAGATAAGGGATACAGATTCTATGTAGATGAGATCTTGAGAGAAAAGGAGATAGAGACTGAGGAGTTTAAGGATCTGATGTTTAAAAAGGTAGACAGATTGGAAACAGTCTTGAAGCAGTTGGCAAAGATTATTGCAAGGGACACCAATTATGCCGCTATGATATCAGGGCCGACGATACACTCCAATAAAGTAAAGTTTTTGCAGCTCTCAAAGATAGATAAGTTCAAGCTCCTTTTGGTAACAGTTGCTGAAGGTAATATTATCAACAATAAGATAATAGATATCGACAGCGAAATATCAGAGAGCGAAATCTTAAACTTGAATCTACTTATAAATACTTCATTAAACGGACTTACTGTGGAAGAAATAAACTTAAGCATTATGAATAAGCTAAGAATGGACGCAGGAGTTTATGGAGATATAGTGGATAAGGTTTTACGAGAAGTAGCAGCAGTGTTTAAAGTGCTACTGACAATCTGGAGATATATACGAGCGGTACTACAAATATTTTCAAGTATCCTGAAATCTCTGACAGAGAGAAGGCAAGTCAGCTGGTAAATGCTTTTGAGGAAAAGGATAAGCTTAAGGAAATACTTGCAGGGGTAAATGATGATGATGACGGTATCAGAGTATATATCGGAAATGAGGTGCCGATTTCAGATATGAGGGATCTTTCGGTAGTTACAGCCAATTATGAGATAGGCGAAGGACTCAGAGGTTCTATAGGTATAGTAGGACCGAAGAGAATGGACTATGAGAAAGTATTAAAAACTATAAAAACTGTAATGGCATCGCTTGATGAACAGTTTAAAAATGATGAATAGAGGAGAGGGCTGTGAAAGAAAAAGATTTAAAAAGAGAACAGGAAGAGAACAAAGAGGTTTTAGAAGGCGAAGAGACAGGGGAATTTGTTGAGGAAGCCGAAGAAACACCTGAGGAGGCGGCAGCAAAGGCTGCAGCTATGGAGGCTGAGGTGGAAGAAGCTTTCAGTGATGAGAACCTTGAAGGAAAGCCTGATAAAAAAGACCTTGCCATTGCAGATTTGACGGACAGACTTAAAAGAAGCATGGCGGAGTTTGATAATTTCAGAAAGAGAAGTGAAAAAGAAAAAGCTACCATGTTTGATATGGGAGCAAGAAGTGTGGCTGAGAAACTTTTGCCGATAGTTGACAACTTTGAAAGAGCAATGCTTGCAGCACCTGCAGAGGGTGAAGGCAAAGCTTTTGCTGAAGGAATAGCAATGATATACAATCAGATGACAAAGACTCTTGAGGATTTGGGTGTTAAGCCGATTGATTGTGTAGGCAAAGACTTCGATCCTAACTTACATAATGCAGTGATGCATATAGAAGATGAAAGCTTAGGTGAAAATGTTGTTGCTGAGGAACTTTTAAAAGGATATATGTATAAGGATGGTGTTCTTAGACATAGCATGGTAAAGGTTGCTAATTAATTTTTGAGACTATATTTTGCTTTGTAAAGACAAAGTGAGATATTTTATATAGATTTAGAAAATATAAATTTTGATTTATTAGGAGGATAGAATAATGAGTAAGATTATTGGTATAGATTTAGGTACAACAAACAGCTGTGTAGCAGTTATGGAGGGTGGAAAGCCTGTAGTTATTCCAAATTCTGAGGGTTCAAGAACAACACCTTCAGTAGTAGCATTTACAAAGACAGGTGAGAGACTTATAGGTGAGCCTGCAAAGCGTCAGGCGGTTACAAATGCAGACAGAACAATCTCTTCAATTAAGAGACATATGGGTACAGATTATAAGGTGACAATTGACGGTAAGTCATACACACCACAGGAGATTTCAGCAATGATTCTTCAGAAGTTAAAGGCTGATGCCGAGAGCTACCTGGGTGAGAAGGTTACAGAGGCAGTTATCACTGTTCCTGCATATTTCAACGATGCACAGCGTCAGGCTACAAAGGATGCAGGTAAGATTGCAGGTCTTGATGTAAAGAGAATTATCAACGAGCCTACAGCGGCAGCTCTTGCTTATGGTCTTGACAATGATGCTGAGCAAAAGATTATGGTATATGACCTTGGTGGTGGTACATTTGATGTTTCAATAATTGAAATCGGTGACGGTGTTATAGAAGTTTTGGCTACAAACGGTGATACACATCTTGGTGGTGACGACTTTGATAATAAAATTACAGATTGGCTTGTAAGTGAGTTTAAGAAGGCTGAGGGTGTGGATCTTTCAACAGATAAAATGGCACTTCAAAGACTTAGAGAAGCTGCAGAGAAGGCTAAAAAGAGCTTTCAACAGCAACAACAACAAATATCAACCTTCCGTTTATCACTGCAACAGCAGAGGGACCAAAGCATCTTGATATTACTCTTACAAGAGCTAAGTTTGATGAGCTTACACTTGACCTTATCGAAAGAACAGCTGTACCTGTACAGAACGCTCTTAAGGATGCGGGTATTACAGCAAGTGAGCTTGGAAAGGTATTGCTTGTAGGTGGATCTACAAGAATGATCAATGCACAGGAGAAGGTAAAAGCTCTTACAGGTATGGAGCCTTCTAAGAGCATCAACCCTGATGAGGGTGTTGCAATCGGTGCAGGTGTTCAGGGTGGTAAGCTTTCAGGAGAGGCAGGTTCCGGAGATGTATTGCTTCTTGATGTTACTCCGCTTTCACTTTCAATTGAGACAATGGGTGGTGTAGCTACAAGACTTATCGAAAGAAATACTACAATTCCTACAAAGAAGAGCCAGATATTCTCTACAGCCGCAGACAATCAGGAAGCCGTTGACATCCATGTAGTACAGGGTGAGAGACAGTTTGCAAGAGATAATAAGACTTTAGGACAGTTCAGACTTGACGGTATTTACCTGCAAAAAGAGGTGTGCCACAGATAGAGGTTACATTTGATATTGATGCAAACGGTATTGTTAATGTTTCTGCAAAGGACCTTGGAACAGGTAAGGAGCAGCATATCACAATTACAGCAGGTTCAAACATGTCAGAAAGTGATATAGATAAGGCTGTAAAGGAAGCTGCTGAGTTTGAGGCACAGGATAAGAAGAGAAAAGAAGGTATTGATGCAAGAAATGAAGCTGACTCTATAGTATTCCAGACCGAGAATGCTCTAAAAGAAGTTGGTGACAATCTTGATGCAAATGACAAGGCTGCAGTTGAAGCAGATCTTGCTACATTAAAGGAGGCTATCAACAGAGCACCGATCGATGCTATGACAGATGATCAGATAAATGATATTAAGGCAGGCAAAGAGAAGCTTATGGAAAGTGCTCAGAAGCTTTTTGCAAAGGTATATGAGCAGGCAGGTGCAGCTCAGAATGCAGGTGCAGCAGGTGCTGATACAACAGGAGCACAGGATGCCGGCACATCTTCAGATGATGATGTAATAGACGGAGATTTAAAGAGGTATAATAAGGAGAGCAACTGATGGCAGAGAGTAAAAGAGATTACTATGAAGTACTTGGCGTTGATAAAAACGCTGATGACTCTGCAATAAAAAAGGCATATAGATTACTGGCAAAAAAATATCATCCGGATTCAAATCCTGATAATCCGGAGGCTGAAAAGAAGTTTAAGGAAGCCAGTGAAGCCTATTCAGTGCTAAGTGATCCTGATAAGAGAAGACAGTATGACCAATTCGGTCATGCTGCCTTCGATGGTGGAGCAGGTGCCGGTGGTGGAGGCTTTGGAGGTTTCTCAGGCTTCGACTTTGGCGGTGAAGATATTTTTGGAGATCTTTTTGGAGGAATGTTCGGAGGTGGAGGCAGAGCCACAAGAACAGGTCCTATGAAGGGAGCAAATGTCCGAGCATCTGTAAGACTTACTTTTGAAGAAGGTGTTTTTGGATGCAAGAAGGAGATCAAGGTAAACTTCAAGGAAGAATGTGCTAAATGTCATGGTTCAGGAGCCAAGGAGGGTACTTCGCCTACCACTTGTCCAAAATGTAACGGTAAGGGTCAGGTAATATATTCACAGCAGACTCTGTTTGGCACTATGCAGAATGTGAAGACCTGTCCTGAATGTAACGGTACGGGAAAGATTATAAAGGATAAATGCCCGGATTGTAACGGAAAGGCATATATTCAAAAGAAGAAGAGCTTTGAGGTGGATATTCCTGCAGGTATAGACAACGGTATGTCTATAAGAATGGCAGGAGGTGGAGAGCCGGGAATAAACGGCGGTCCTAGAGGAGATCTGCTCGTAGAGGCAGTTGTAAGTCCTCATCCTATCTTTAAGCGCCAGGATACCAATATTTCTCAACAGTGCCTATAAGCTTTGCAAAGGCCGCACTTGGCGGTAGTATCAGAGTAAAGACTGTAGACGGTGAGGTGGAAGTAGCGGTAAAGGCCGGAACTCAAACAGATACAAAAATAAGATTAAAGGGTAAGGGAGTACCTTTCCTTAGAAATAAAAATAACAGAGGTGACCACTATATTACTTTGGTGGTTTCGGTACCTACAAAGCTTACAAAGGAACAAAAGGAAGCACTGGAAGCCTTTGATGCAGCAATGGAAAAATAAAATATAAGAGAAAGCCACGATTTCGTGGCTTTTTTTGCGTTCATATTTGACGTAAATACTACTGTGAAGTATAATTTAGAACAGAAAGAAAGCTAAAACAGCGAGGTGTATTAATATGGGAAAAATCACAGTAGAGAGATGCGAAATAGAGGGACTATGTGTAATTACTCCTACAGTATTTAAAGATGATAGAGGATATTTTGTAGAAACATATAATCAAAATGATTTTAAAGAAGCAGGACTGGATATGGTTTTTGTACAGGACAACCAGTCAAAGTCATCTAAGGGAGTGCTTCGTGGATTGCATTTCCAAAAGGAGCATCCACAGGGTAAGCTTGTAAGAGTGTTGAGCGGAGAAGTTTATGATGTGGCAGTGGATCTAAGGAAGAACTCAAAGACATTCGGAAAGTACTTTGGTGCACATCTTTCTGATGAGAATAAGAAGCAGTTTTACATACCGGAAGGTTTTGCGCATGGTTTTGTGGTACTTTCAGATGAGGCGGTATTTGCATATAAATGTACAGACTTTTATCATCCAAATGATGAAGGGGGTCTTATATACAATGATCCTGATATAGGTATTGAATGGCCGATAGAAGGCATTGATCTGATAATGTCAGAGAAGGATACAAAGTGGAAAGGTCTTAAAGAAACATTTAAGTTTGACTGATTTTCAATGTTGGAAACCTGTGAGTTCGCAGGTTTTCCGATATAATTATTGATAAAAGCTTGTAAGAATAATGAATGGAAAAAGATATGAATATAATATCGCTTATACGAGAAATATTAAAATCAAGAGCAATCATATGGGATTTGGCAAAGGCTGATTTTAAGAAGCGCTTTGTCGGGTCCTATTTTGGAATTGCATGGATGTTTGTTCAGCCGGTAGTTACCGTACTTATATACTTTTTGATCTTCCAAATGGGATTTAAGAGTACACCTCCGGGTACCGGGAGTTCCCTATGTAGTATGGTTGGTACCCGGTATTGTGCCATGGTTTTTCTTTGCAGAGACTCTAAATCTGGGAACGAGTGTACTTTCAGAATACAATTACCTTGTAAAGAAGGTAGTGTTTAATGTATCAATACTGCCTGTAATCAAGGTGATTTCATGTCTTATAGTGCATGGCATATTTGTTGTGATAATGATAACCATGACTTTGGCCTTTGGCAGATTACCTATGCTAAGTTGGATAGGAATAGTATATTACAGCTTCTGCTTGTCAATATTTGCACTTGCAATAATATATATGACTTGTGCAATCAATGTATTCTTTAAGGATATGGCACAGATAGTGGGAATTGCATTACAGTTTGGAATGTGGATGACACCTATAATGTGGGATCCGACAATGTTCTCATATTTCCCGGCAAGAGTTGAAAAGATAATGAAATTAAATCCGGTATATTATATTGTGGTCGGATACAGAGACAGCATACTCAGAGGAAATTTTTTCTTTCAGAGACCGGGTCTTACGGTGTATTTTTGGGTGGTTACTTTAATACTGTTATTTATAGGACTTAGAATGTTTAATAAGTTAAGACCACATTTTTCAGATGTATTATAAGGAGAAGTATGCAGAGCAATTTAGCAATAAATGTCTGTGATGTTACCAAGATCTACAGATTGTATGATAAGCCTATAGACAGGTTAAAGGAGAGTATTTCCCTTACACATAAAAAATATCATAAGGAATTCTTTGCCTTGGATAAAATATCCTTCTCTGTAGAAAAGGGTTCTACAGTGGGAATTATAGGAACAAACGGATCAGGAAAGTCCACTATATTAAAAATCATAACAGGAGTATTAAATCCCACTACAGGAAGCGTGGAAGTGGACGGAAATATTTCCGCACTTTTAGAGCTTGGTGCGGGATTTAATATGGACTATACCGGCATTGAAAATATATATATGAACGGTACAATGATGGGATTTAGTAAGGAACAGATGGATGCAAAGCTTCCTGAAATCTTAGAGTTTGCCGATATAGGTGACTTTGTTCATCAGCCGGTAAAGACATATTCATCAGGTATGTTCGTAAGGCTTGCATTTGCACTTGCAATAAATGTAGAGCCTGAGATTTTGATAGTTGATGAGGCACTTTCGGTAGGAGATGTTTTCTTCCAGGCTAAATGCTACAGAAGAATGGAAGAGATAAGAAAGACCGGTACTACCATATTGATGGTAACTCATGATATGGGAAGTGTAATAAAATACTGTGACAAGGTAATACTTTTAAATAAGGGAGAGTTTTTGGCGGAAGGTCCTGCAGGAGAAATGGTGGACCTTTATAAGAAGATACTGGCAGGAAGAATGGACGATTTGGAAGCCGATCTTGCTAAGAGACTTGACAGTAATTTCTCAGATATGATGGAATTAAACAATGATATCAATAAGACACATGCAAAAGAATATCATGGTCTTATGAAGGATAAAATTTCCATAAATCCGAATAAAACAGAGTATGGTGACGGCAGGGCTGAGATATACGATCTGGGACTTTTAGATTCCAAGGGAGAGCTTACCAATCTTTTGCTTAAGGGCGAAGAGTTTACTATCAGAGAAAAGATAAGGTTTAATGCGAATATAGAATCTCCTATATTTACATTCACCATTAAAGATAAAAAAGGAACTGAACTTAGCGGTACCAATACCATGTTTGAAGGCGCACCTGTAAAACCTGTAAAGCCGGGTGATGAAGCGGTTGTGGAATTCAAGCAGAAAATGACTCTACAGGGCGGAGAGTATCTTCTAAGTATGAGCTGTACCGGATTTGAAAACGGCACACATGTTGTATATCACAGACTCTATGATGTTACATTCATAACAGTTATTTCAAACAAGAATACGGTGGGTGTTTATGATATGGAATCAAAGGTAAATCTTACTCAAACGAGTAATTAAAAGGGAGAGAAAATGAGTCTTTTAGAACTTTCAAAAAAGTATGGAAAAGATGAATATAGTCTTTTGAAAGAAAATCCCGGTTTGGAAAATTTGTCTTTCTTTTCATCCCTATCCCTTGGAAACACGGAATGGATAGATATAAAGGGTAAGACATTATTTTTAGGAAGTCAAATAGCTATATTGGATGATTTATGTAAAAAATCAAAGGTATATATTTATGAAGACGATATGGAAAAGCTTGGAAGCATACAGGCTGTTTTTGGAATTGATATAGAATATATAGCTGATTTTGAGAGCATAAATTTTAATGATTTTGATACCGTTATTGCCTATGGCAGCGGGAAGGTGTCTAAGTTAATGCAAAGAGAAAAGCCGAACACAAAGTTGGTTTTGATATTTGATAATAAATACGGAATGAACTACTTTGAAGAGGAGTTTGGTGATAAAGAAGCTTTAAGTGTAAGAGCTGTAAGAGAGTGGATCGGTGAGCATTCCACATACTATCCATATCCGAACTATAGATATGTATATAAGCTTTTTCTCAGATAAGGAGATGCCGGGAGCGGGTGAGCTTTCACAGATAAAGGCATATGATTATCCAAAGTTTGCACTTAAAGATATAGGAGAAAGGTTCTCTCAGGCTGCAAAAACAGGAGATTTTGACAGCTTTGCAAACTCATATATTATAGTTGCAGGTGGAAGTGAAGAGAATGTCTATATCAAATATAACAGAACCAGACTTCCAAAGTATCAGATAAAGACGGAGATCAGACTTAGAGACGATAAAAAGTATGTTGTAAAGTCTGCTCTGAAAAAAGATGGTATTCCACATATTTTGGGTATGTATGACGGCGCAAAGCTTATCAGAAATGACAGCGTAAAAGTGCTTGAAGGCACTTTTAAAAATGCCGGAGAGATAAACTTTCCTTTCGTAAACGGAAAGTCTTTAAGCAGACTTTGTGAGGACTGTATTAAAAAAGATATTAACGGATTTATAGAAGGTATTAAAGAGTATCTCAAAAAGATAGTGGATGAAGATGCCCTTAATCTGGATGCTATATTTGATAATTTTATATTGGACGGAGATAAGCTTACAGCAATAGACTGCGAGTGGATATTTGACGAGTCAATGGACTTTATAAAGGACAGAGAGCTGTTTATAAAATACCGTGCATTACACAGTTTCTATCAAAATAATGCAGATAAGATTCAGAATAAATTCAGTTTAACTGAAACTGATTTTATGGCAAGTTTTTGTATAGATGATATTGACGGAATGGACTTTATCGAAAGAAGATTCCAAGATTATATACATGGAGATTATCAAGAGGTTTATCTGGATAATTACTTTGTAGAGACTGTAAGCCATGAAACCTTAAACGAGGGATTGGTAGCACTTGCCGAATTACCGCATGCAAAGAACAAAATAAATGAGCTTACCGAGATCAATAAGGACAGAGAGCTTACCATCAAAGAGATGAACAGGCTTAAGACACTTACAGATAATCATGTAAACAATCTGGGTACTATAATAGATAATTTAAGGCATGAGAATGAAGAGCTTGCCAAGACTTAAATGTTTATAATAACAATCTCTCTATTCCGTTCAGAATCAGAAGAAAGCTTAGTACTGTTTATAATAAGAAATATCCTAAGGGAAGTGTGGAAAGAAAGAAGTTAAACTACAGACTTATGAGTATTTTCCACCCTATAAAGTACTTTAAGCTGACTCATTCAGAACATGGAAGAAACCTTATAGAGGGTGAATTTAAGATAGGCGATTTATATAGGGAAAAGGGTAAGATAAACTTCCCCCATGTAGAAAATCCTAAGGTAAGTATTATTATACCTGTTTATAACCAAATACATTATACCTATGCCTGTCTGGTGTCAATCTTAGAAAATACTGAAGGGTTTGACTATGAGATAATTATTGCGGATGATGTGTCCACAGATGCGACAAAGGAAATCGACAAATTCGTAAGCGGACTTGTGATTGCAAGAAATGAAAGTAATCAGGGCTTTTTAAAGAATTGTAATAATGCTGCAAAAAAGGCAAGAGGCGAGTATATATTCTTTTTAAATAATGATACAACCGTAGAAAAGGATTGGTTGCCACCACTGATAAGATTAATTGAGTCCGATAAGAGTATAGGAATGGTAGGTTCCAAACTTATATATCCTGACGGCAGACTGCAAGAGGCGGGTGGAATCATATGGAGTGACGGCAGCGGCTGGAACTACGGAAGATGTGACGATCCGAATAAGCCGGAGTACAATTATGTAAGAGATGTTGACTACATATCAGGTGCCGCCATAATGCTTAGCAGAAAGCTCTGGGAAGATATCGGAGGCTTTGATGAGAGATATGCACCTGCATATTGCGAGGATTCCGACCTTGCCTTTGAAGTGAGAAAAAGAGGCTTAAGAGTGGTATATCAGCCGCTCAGTGTGGTAACTCACTTTGAGGGAGTATCAAACGGTACAGATGTCAACGGTACAGGTCTTAAGAGATATCAGGTAGAGAACAATAAAAAGCTTCAGGAAAAATGGAGTGAGGAATTCAAAAACCAGTACGATAATGTAGGTGTACCGAATGCTTTCAGAGCCAGAGAAAGAAGCAGAGGTAAAAAGGTTATTCTCTTTGTGGATCACTATGTGCCTACCTTTGATAAGGACGCCGGCTCAAAGACTACTTTCCAGTATATAAAGATGTTTATAGAAAGAGGCTATGTGGTAAAGTTTTTACCCGATAACTTTGCCAAGTCAGAGCCATATACTTCCATACTGGAGCAAATGGGTGTGGAGGTATTATACGGCAATGAGATGAGAACGAATATATTTGAATGGATTGAAAACAATCAGTCAAATATAGATATTGCATATCTGAATAGACCGCATATAGCCACAAAGTATATTGATTTTATCAAAGAAAAAACAAATATAAAGGTAATATATTACGGTCATGACCTGCATTTCCTGCGTGAAAGAAGAGAGTATGAGCTTACAGGTGATGTGGAAAGAAAAAATGCCAGTGCATATTGGAAGAGTATGGAGCTTGATCTTATGAGAAAGGCAAGCATAAGTTATTATCCTTCAAATGTGGAGGTGGACTATATACATACCTTTGACAAGAAGATAAATGCAAAGGCAATAACAGCATATGTTTTTGAAAAGTTTGGCAATATTGAGTACAATCCCGATATCAGAGAGGGTGTGCTCTTTGTTGGAGGATTTTCACATCCGCCAAATGCAGATGCACTGAAGTATTTCCTTGATAATATGTGGGATGAAATCTATGCACAGATAAAAGCACCGTTTTATATAGTGGGTTCCAATGCTACGGATGAGATAAAGGCTCTTCACAATGAAGCCAAAGGAATTATATTTAAAGGTTTTGTAAGTGAAGAAGAGCTGAAAGCACTATATGAGAAGGTAAGACTTGTAGTAGTACCTCTAAGATACGGAGCAGGAGTAAAGGGCAAGGTAATAGAGGCCCTATACTACAATGATCCTGTAATAACCACAAGCGTGGGAGCAGAGGGTATAGACAATTCATATAATCAAATGCTTGTCGCAGATGAGCCGGGTGATTTTGTAGAAAAGTGTGTGAACCTTTATAATGACAAAGAAGCCCTTAAAGCTATGAGTAAGGCGGCAGATGACTATGTAAGGAATAAGCATAGTATAGAGGCTGTTTGGGAGATCATAAGGGAAGATTTTTAGAGAAAGAGAGTCTTGGAAAATGAGTTTTCCGAGACTCTTTTTGCCTTAAAGAGTTATTTTAATTATATATAATATTCAGATAATTAAAACAATACATACAATTAACACAGATTAAAAATACCTATTCAAAAGCAAATAATAAAAATAAAATAATAAAAATATCAAAAAAATATAAGAAAATAGTATTGACATAAATAAAAAAATATGATATACTGTAGACATAAACAAAAGAGAGAATATATTCTTAAAAGTTTGATGAATGCATATCCACAGGGAAAAAGTAGAAAGGCTTTAAAAAGTGGAAATTTAAGAAAGAGAGGTATAGTCCAAAGAAAACTTAAGTAATGATTAGACTTTGATCTAATCCGGAACCTATAAGAAGATTAATGAGATAATATATTATTGAAAACTCTAAAAGTTACTATCTGAAAAATCGGTTAGGATAGTACTCATACAAGTTTTATGACGAGAAAGTAGGATTTGAATGAGAGATGGACCGTGTAGATAGATTGATAACAACCATGTATTAGATGTGAAAGGAAGCTTATAGGAGGGAAAAAATTAAAAACTGAATAGGAACATCTGTATAGAATGTCCGGTAAAATCGTGATAGGACATCAAAATATAGAAAAAAGGTTCTTTATGAAAGCGAGGATTAATCGATGGAGCCAGGAATATTTTGAAGAGAGCATTAACGTGAAAGGTTAGTGCTCTCTTCTTTTTATGTAAATTTTGGGGTATAAAGTAAATAAAGGTATAGATTTTCTTAATTTGGTTAGGTTTTACTAACTAAAGAAGGCTGAAGTTTGCTTGCCATATACAAAATACATATATTTTAAGTAAATAAATACAGATTAAAAGGCGGAAAGTTAGTATATAACTTGCTTAAATAAATTATAAACATAAATGCTTGTATAAAATTAATAAAATACGCAAAAAATATGAATTCTACAAAAAAGCTTTAAAATTTCTTTTTCATCTGATAAAATAAAGACAGGTTAAGCGAATGTGTACATTGGCATATGAACTTATATCAATATATTAAGAGGGAGAAACAAATGAGGAAGCAGACAAAGCTGGCAATACTTGTAGGTGCTATGAGCATTGCAGGTGCAATGACATCTTTTGCAGCAACAGGTTGGCAGCAGGAAAACGGTACATGGGTATACTATGATAAGAATGAAGAAAAAGTATCCCAGAAGTGGCAACAGTCAGGGGAGTATTGGTATTACTTGGACGATACGGGAGATATGGCTACGGATGCTCTGATTGATGACGGAAATGCTACATATTATGTAGATATCAATGGTGCAATGGTAAAGAACAGATGGGTTGCTATACCAAATACCAATGACTACGATGAAAACGAACCTGATCAGTGGTGGTACTACTTCGGAGAAAACGGTAAAGCATTTAAGAGAAGTGATTCCGCAACAAGTGATGTTACACTAAAGACTATTAACGGAAAGAAATATGCTTTTGATCTTGAAGGCAGAATGCTTTACGGATGGGTTTCACAGGGTGAGAGACTAACAGATCAGGATGCATGGCAGAATGCGAAGTACTATTTCGGTGATGAGAATGACGGAGCTATGACTACAGGCTGGAGAGAGATACTTGTTCATGACGATAATGCCAGAACAATGGAAGAGCAGCCTAATATAGATTACTGGGATACAGATCAGGTAAGATGGTTTTTATTTCAAGGAATCAGGCAAGAAGGAGACAGGTAATCTTGGTAAGACAATCAATGGAAAGAAGTACGGATTTGATGAGTACGGCAGAATGATTGCAAGCTGGTATACAGAAGCCACACCTTCTACAGCGGTTTCAAGATCGGCAAGAGTTGACTACACAGAGAGTTTTATGTACTTCGCTACACCTGAGGACGGAGCAAAGTCTACCAAGGGATGGTTCAAGGTGGTTCCGGGATACTTCCTTAATAAAGGTAAATGGGAAGAGGACGGAACGGCATGGTACTATGCTGACGGAAAAGGTCATATCTGTGCAAATGAGATAAAGAGCATAAACGGAAAGAAGTATGCTTTTGATGATAAGGGCGGTATGATATCAGGACTTGGATTGTTTGAGATGAAGCTTCTTGATAACGGAAAGTATTCTACTACAGAGTTTGTTGATAAACTCGGTGCAGGAAATAAAACAGTTCCATACAGTACTCAGGAAAAGTTTGTGGATGCTATAGGAAAGATTCATTACAGTGATTTCCTTTCAGGAAAGTATCGCATGATGTATTTTGGAGACGGTAAGGACGGTGCTCAGAAGTACGGAAAGCAGACTGTTAAACTTGACGGTGAAGACAGAACTTTCTATTTTAAGGAAGGCGGATCAACTAAGGGAAGTGGATTCAACGGTATAAAGGATGAAAGACTCTATATTGCAGGACTCAATATAAAGGCTGATCAATATGATAAATATGAGGTTGTTGTAGTTGATAAGAGCAATGACAATCAGCTGGTATACAAGGGAACTGTAGGAGAGCTTCTTACTATAACAGGTTATGTGGCTTCTGTAGAGGAAAAAGATAATAAGACTACATGGAAGATCACAACTCCTAACTCAAATTATCAGGTGAAATTACTTGGTAACTCAGGAACTATCGTAAAGAACGGTACAAAGAGAGATGGAGAAGACTACAAGATCAAAGTAAACAATAAGGTTATCACAAGCGTAACTCTTGAATAAGAATAAAAGTAAAGGCCTGTGCAAAATGCACAGGTCTCTTTTATGCTCCCGAATATTTCTTTTGTTTCTACCTTAAACTCACCGTTGTCAGCTACTTCCATTATCATGTAAGTAGGAATATGTCCGGCCTGTCTCGGATATCCAAGAGAGCCGGGATTTAATATGGTGACGCCGTCAACAGTTTTACAGAATGGTCTATGTGTGTGACCATACATTGCAAAATCACATCCTCTTGAAATAGCCTCATCTTTTAAGATATCTACATTCATACTTACACCATACTGGTGGCCGTGGACTAAAAGTGCTTTGTGATTTTTTATATTTACTTCCTTTTCTTTAGGCAGTTGCGAAAAGAAATCATTATTACCCTGTACCATATGACAGGCACAGTCAGGTTCAATCATATAGCTTATTTTTGTTTCGCTACTTTCTATATCACCAAGATGGATAAACATATCAAAAGGTTTTTCTTTACCGATTACCTTTTTTAGTATATCATCCATTCTGTGGGTGTCACTAACAATCAGTATTTTCATAAAATTCCTCTAGCTTTTCCTTCATTGCCATAAGTGCTTTTCCTCTATGACTTATCTTGTTTTTTTCTTCAGGACTTATTTCAGCACTTGTTTTATTATATTCAGGAAGAAAAAGTATCGGATCATATCCGAATCCGTTCTCACCTGATATGGTATGAGCTATAAGTCCCTCCATACTTCCTTCGGTAAATATAGTTGTACCGTCATCAAGTATAGCACAGATGCATGCTCTAAATCTTGCACTTCTTTCATTACCCTGCGCATTTTGCAGTCTGGATATAATGTTTTGATTTTTTACATTGTAAGAAGTGTCCTCTCCCATATATCTGGAAGAATATACTCCGGGCTCTCCCCCTATATAATCCACCTCTAAACCGGAATCATCTGAGAGAACTATACCTCCGGTTATATCCCAAATGGCTTTTGCCTTTATATAGGCGTTTTCTTTAAATGTTGTTCCGGTCTCCTCCACATCAATAGATATACCGGCATCCTTTGTGGATATTATATCAAAGCTTGGCAAAATTTCTTTGATTTCCTTAAGCTTGTTTTTATTTCCGGTTGCAAAAATAATTTTTTTCATTGTTATTCCCGTCCGGTTCTCTTAGGTGGCTTTGGGCCCATATACTGGTAGAACCTTGTCTGCATCATTCCGTTGTATATTTTTCGATTCTTATCGGCTTCTCTTCCTATATATTTTTGAGCGTCATCGTATGATGTTATCATGTATAGTGACCAGGAATCAAGAGCTGCATATCTGTCACCAAGGCTCTTATAAATGGCCGGAAGATTTTCTTTTTCTTCCAATCTTTCACCATATGGAGGATTTGTAATAATAAATCCGTATTTCTTCGGATGAGAAAGTGATGCCACATCTCGGCATTGTAAATGTAACATATCAATAACACCGGCTCTTGTTGCGTTGCTTCTTGCGGCTTCTACAATGGATTTATCGATGTCATATCCCTGTATATCCACATTTGTATCGATACTTACCATTTCTCTTGCCTCTTCGTAAGCATCATCCCAAACTTGTCTGTCTATAAGATTTGACCATTTGCCGCTTAAGAAACCTCTTTTAAGCCCCGGAGCAATATTTGCAGCCAGCATAGCGGCCTCTATTACAAAGGTACCGCTACCGCAGAAAGGATCGACAAGTATTCGATCTTTTTTCCATGGAGTAAGCATAATAAGAGCGGCAGCCAAAGTTTCTGTAATAGGTGCTTTGGCGGTCATAGTTCTGTAGCCTCTTTTATGAAGAGATATTCCGGTGGTATCAAGTCCTATTGTGACAATATCTTTATTTAAAGAAACTCTAAGCGGATAGTCGGCACCTGTCTCGTCAAACCATTCCTTTTTATAAATTTTTTTCATTCTTTCAACCATAGCTTTTTGACTATTGATTGGATATCGGAAGGAGAGAAGAGTTTACTTTTAATGGAAGTAGCCTTACTTACCCAGAACCTACCGTCGGCAGGAATGTAATCTTCCCAAGGTATAGCGGCAACGGAATCAAAGAGTTCACTAAAGGTTGTGGCTTTAAACTCCGCAACTTTAATCAGTACTCTTTCTGTAGTACGAAGCCACATATTGGCTCTGGCAACAGCTTCGTCGTCGCCTTCAAAGTACACCCTTCCATCCTCTACTCTTGTAATATCATAGCCTATATCTATTATTTCTTTTTTTAGAATAGCCTCAAGACCGAAGTGGCATGGTGCGTACAGTTCAAATATTTTTCTCAAGTTTTATCTCCTTTAATACATTGCCGTCAAAATCATATATAGAAAAAAGGTCATTATCAAGTATTGCATAGGAGTTTGGGTTTTGTTCCTTTGGAAGTGATGCCGATCCGGGATTTAATATATAAATATCTCCGACTTTTTTTGCGATAGGAAGATGAACATGTCCGTATATAAATGCACCTCCCTTTGGTAGTTTTGGCAGATGCTCTTCTCCATAAACATGCCCATGAGTTATAAAAAAGTAAATGTCATTAAAATTCCCGATGCAATAATCGGATTGCATTGGGAATTCAAGTACCATCTGATCCACCTCTGAATCGCAATTTCCTCTTACCGCAATAATGTTATCTTTGAATTCATTAAGCATTGCAAAGACTTCCTTAGGGCAGTATTCTCTTGGAAGATCGTTTCTGGGACCGTGATATAAGAGGTCACCAAGCAGTACAAGTTTGTCGGCATTGCTTTCTCTATACTTTTCTAATATTTTTTTTGTATAGAAGGCTGAGCCGTGTATATCGGATGCAAAAAAGTATTTCATAAATAAAAGGTCTAAGACCTAATCCTCCTGTTGTCTGAATTCTATGTTCTGTGTTGCAGCATCCATAGCATCAATTATTGCAAGAGACTCTAAATGGAAACCGAGATTTCTTATAGTACGTCCACCGCTTTGGAATCCTTTTTCTATAGCAATGCCGATGCCTTCAACTGTTCCGCCTGACTCATTTACTATAGAGATAAGTCCCTGCAGTGCACATCCGTTTGCCAGGAAGTCATCAATAATAAGAACTCTGTCATTAGAACTTAAAAACTTCTTTGATACTATTACTTGATTTTTGCATTTATGTGTAAAACTTTCAACTTCTGCGGTATACATATCACCGTCTATATTGATGGATTTTGATTTTTTAGCAAATACTACAGGTACTCCAAATTCAAGTCCTGCTATTGCGGCAATACCTATACCTGAGGATTCTATTGTCAAAATCTTGTTTATATTGTGTGAAGCAAACTTTGACTTAAACTCCTTAGCCATTTCTAAAAAGAGTTCTACGTCCATTTGGTGGTTTAAAAAGGAATCAACCTTTACTACATTACCTTCTTTGATTACTCCATCTTTTTTGATACGGTCTTCTAATAACTTCATGAAAAATCCTCTCTTTTTGAAAATACACAACAACTACTTACACTAGCGTGTAAGCATTAGCAACTCAAGTGCTAACTTTTCATTAATATTACCTTTTTTGATAGCTTCTTCCAACTCGATTGCATTTTTGACATAGGATAAAAGCAAAGCCATGTCAAAGCCTCTGGCTTGACGCATAAGATTTTTAACTACATAGGGATTGAGTTTCAAATTTGAAACTATTTCCTTTTCATTAAAACCTGCAGACATCAATTCCTTGATTTGCAAAAGTTGGTTAAACTGTCTTGTGATAAGAATCATTATTTTTAGTGATGGTTCTTTTAAAGCTACCAGATCCTTATATATATCCAAAGCCTCTTTGATTTTATTGTTTGTAATCATTTTTACCAGCTCAAAGATTCTGTTGGTAAGGCTGATGCTTGTTATCGCTATTATATCTTCCTCTTCTATAATATCTTTGTCAAGAGTAAAGGAGAGTAATTTATCCAATTCGCTCTTTATTCTTTCCATATCATTTCCAACCCTGGCAATAAAAAAATCCATATTGGAAACAGTGATTTTTTTGCCGGCTTTGTTAATGATATTTCCTGCCCAATTCTTTAGCTCATCATCTGTTGGATGATTGAGTTCTGCGATATATCCGATATCCTTAATCTTTTTGTAGAGTTTTGAACGTTTATCAATTTCTTTTTCTACAAAAATGATTTTTGTACTATCGGGCTTATCTGAAATATAGTTTAAAAATTTCTCATTTCCCGGATTTAAACCACTGGCTTTCTTCTATAAGAATACATCTGTATTCAGAAAAGAACGGAAGCGTATTGCTAAAGTCAATAATAGCATATATATCTATCCCCTTTCCTTCAAAATAGGCATAGTTCATTTGGTCATCACCTACAATAGCTGTTTTCAATCTTTTTTTATAGCTGTTTTTTAAAAATTCATCATCACCTGATAGTACATAAATACCTTTGAAATTGGAAGTTTTCAAATCATTATTTAATACTTTCATGAGGATGATTATAACATGAATAGAAAAAAGCCACCAGTAAAAAGTCTTTAAAAATATTGTTGACACGAATTTAAAAGTTTGGTATTATATCAAAGCTGCTTAAAACAAGCAGAAAAAGTTCAAAAAAACTTCACACAAATTTAAAAAAGTTGTTGACAAGATGAAATGAGCTTGATATAATAGCTAAGCTGTTTCAAACGGCAAAGCAAATGAACCTTGATAATTTAAGATTAAACAGTACACACAACCCTGAAAAAAATTCTAAATCAAAATGATTAAGAAGTTTCAGAAAAAAACGTTTAGATTCGAACAGAATTTAAAACCTTTAAAAAACAGTAGATCTGTGAAAAACAGATGATGCAAGCTAGCGAGAAGGCTAGATTAAACTTTTATATGAGAGTTTGATCCTGGCTCAGGATGAACGCTGGCGGCGTGCTTAACACATGCAAGTCGAACGAAGCTGCTTAAAGGAAGTCTTCGGATGGAATTTAGGTAGACTTAGTGGCGGACGGGTGAGTAACGCGTGGATAACCTACCTTATACAGGGGGATAACGGGAGAGAAATTTCCGCTAACACCGCATAAGACCACAGCACCGCATGGTGCAGGGGTAAAATATTTATAGGTATAAGATGGATCCGCGTCCGATTAGCTAGTTGGTGGGGTAAAGGCCCACCAAGGCGACGATCGGTAGCCGGCCTGAGAGGGTGAACGGCCACATTGGGACTGAGACACGGCCCAAACTCCTACGGGAGGCAGCAGTGGGGAATATTGGACAATGGGGGGAAACCCTGATCCAGCGACGCCGCGTGAGTGAAGAAGTATTTCGGTATGTAAAGCTCTATCAGCAGGGAAGAAAATGACGGTACCTGACTAAGAAGCCCCGGCTAACTACGTGCCAGCAGCCGCGGTAATACGTAGGGGGCAAGCGTTATCCGGATTTACTGGGTGTAAAGGGAGCGCAGACGGCGATGCAAGTCTGAAGTGAAAGGCGTGGGCTCAACCCATGAACTGCTTTGGAAACTGTATAGCTTGAGTGTCGGAGGGGTAAGCGGAATTCCTAGTGTAGCGGTGAAATGCGTAGATATTAGGAGGAACACCGGAGGCGAAGGCGGCTTACTGGACGACAACTGACGTTGAGGCTCGAAGGCGTGGGGAGCAAACAGGATTAGATACCCTGGTAGTCCACGCAGTAAACGATGAATACTTGGTGTCGGGGAGGTAAACTCTTCGGTGCCGCAAGCTAACGCATTAAGTATTCCACCTGGGGAGTACGTTCGCAAGAATGAAACTCAAAGGAATTGACGGGGACCCGCACAAGCGGTGGAGCATGTGGTTTAATTCGAAGCAACGCGAAGAACCTTACCAAATCTTGACATACTCTTGAATAGCTTTGTAATGAAGCTAGACCTTCGGGACAAGGGATACAGGTGGTGCATGGTTGTCGTCAGCTCGTGTCGTGAGATGTTGGGTTAAGTCCCGCAACGAGCGCAACCCTTGTCGTCAGTAGCCAGCAGTAAGATGGGCACTCTGACGAGACAGCCGGAGATAATCCGGAGGAAGGTGGGGATGACGTCAAATCATCATGCCCCTTATGATTTGGGCTACACACGTGCTACAATGGCGTAAACAAAGTGAAGCAAAGCTGCGAAGCCAAGCAAATCACAAAAATAACGTCTCAGTTCGGATTGTAGTCTGCAACTCGACTATATGAAGCTGGAATCGCTAGTAATCGCAGATCAGAATGCTGCGGTGAATACGTTCCCGGGTCTTGTACACACCGCCCGTCACACCATGGGAGTCATCAATGCCCGAAGTCAGTGACCCAACCGTAAGGAGGGAGCTGCCGAAGGCAGGGAGGATAACTGGGGTGAAGTCGTAACAAGGTAGCCGTATCGGAAGGTGCGGCTGGATCACCTCCTTTCTAAGGATAAAGTAGGGGTTGTGAGTACTGTTTAGTTTGAATGCTCAAGGCTAAAAACCTTAGCGGTGTCGATGCGTCTAGGGGACACACCCGTTCCCATTCCGAACACGATGGTTAAGACCTAGTCGGCCGATGGTACTATACTGGAGACGGTATGGGAGAGTAGGTGGATGCCGCTTTACATTTTATAATAAGATATGATTCAAACACATAGGAGGGGCTTATGGGTGAGCAGTTTGGAAATTTGGTAAGACAATATCCATGGCATATAGTTTGTCTTGTTTCACTACTCTTTATTGTAGTACAGGGATTGTTAATATTTCTTGCTAAAAAGAATAATTGGTCATTGAGAGTAAGACCTATCCAAATACTTATGTTTGTTGTATTGTTTATATGTTCATTATATATGATAATAACAGGACAGAGTACAATGTAAAATTTAGGGCTTATAGCTCAGCCGGTTAGAGCGCACGCCTGATAAGCGTGAGGTCGGTGGTTCGAGTCCACTTAAGCCCATACATTTTTCACTTGATGAAAGCAAGCGAAGCGAAGCTTGAATCTTAGTGAAAAAGCACACCTTGCGTAGTGAAGCGGAGCAATGGTGTTACCACAAGTGGGGACTACATCAGATATTCCTTTGGAGAGGATGAAAGATGTTGAAGTTCGAATCTTTAAGTCTCATTTGCAAAGATATTCTTTGCATGATGTACCTTGAAAACTGCATACCAAACGAGAAATTATATAAATATTTATAATTAGACATCCGAGGATATTAATCGAAAGATTAATATTTTTAAATAACAAAAATAAATTTTTAAACATAGTGTATGATACACGCTAGTGTCATACATAAACACTAAATCTAAATGATTTAAGAGGTTAAACATAAAGAGCGTAGGGTGGATGCCTAGGCACTGACAGCCGAAGAAAGACGTGACAAGCTGCGAAAAGCTGCGGGGAGAAGCACATATTCAGTGATCCGCAGATGTCTGAATGGGGAAACCCACTTGGAAGAACTCCAAGTATCTGTACGCCAATACATAACGTACAGAAGGGAACCCGGTGAACTGAAACATCTAAGTAGCCGGAGGAAAAGAAAACAAAAGTGATTGCGAAAGTAGCGGCGAGCGAAATCGTAAGAGCCCAAACCGTGGTGCGTGCACTGCGGGGTAGAGGACTGCAACACGAGTAAGATATATTACCTGAACCGTTTTGGAAAAGCGGGCCAAAGAGCGTGAGAGCCGTGTAAGGGAAAATGTATTGAATCCAGCAGTATCCGGAGTACCACGAGACACGAGAAACCTTGTGGGAAGCAGGGGGGACCACCCCCCAAGGCTAAATACTAGTCAGTGACCGATAGCGTATAGTACTGTGAAGGAAAGGTGAAAAGAACCCCGGGAGGGGAGTGAAAAAGAACCTGAAACCCTATGTTTACAAACTGTGGAACACCGAAAGGTGAACCGCGTACTTTTTGTAGAACGGTCCGGCGAGTTACATGTACAGGCGAGGTTAAGTATTAAAGATACGGAGCCGAAGGGAAACCAAGTCTTAATAGGGCGAATAAGTCTGTATGTGTAGACCCGAAACCGGGTGATCTATCCATGTCCAGGTTGAAGTTCGCGTAAAAGTGAATGGAGGACCGAACGCACATCCGTTGAAAAGGGTGGCGATGAGGTGTGGATAGGGGAGAAATTCCAATCGAACCCGGAGATAGCTGGTTCTCCTCGAAATAGTTTTAGGACTAGCCTCGTTATTAGTCTACCGGAGGTAGAGCACTGAATTTTTGCGGGGGCGTCAAAGCCTACCAAGAGATATCAAACTCCGAATGCCGGCTAGATGATTGACGGGAGTCAGACTACACGAGATAAGTTGGGTAGTCAAAAGGGAAAGAGCCCAGACCTACGGCTAAGGTCCCAAAGTGTGTGTTAAGTGGAAAAGGATGTGGGATTTCGAAGACAGCTAGGATGTTGGCTTAGAAGCAGCCATACATTAAAAGAGTGCGTAACAGCTCACTAGTCGAGAGGTCCTGCGCCGAAAATGTCCGGGGCTAAACACACCACCGAAGCCTAGGAATGTATATTATACATTGGTAGAGGAGCATTCTTAGAGGCGTAGAAGCCATACCGGAAGGAATGGTGGAGTAATAAGAAGAGAGAATGCCGGAATGAGTAGCGAGAAAGAGGTGAGAATCCTCTTGGCCGAATATCTAAGGTTTCCTGAGTAAAGCTGATCTACTCAGGGTAAGTCGGGGCCTAAGGCAAGGTCGAAAGACGTAGTCGATGGATAACAGGTACAGATTCCTGTACTACATATAATCAGAACTGTGGGGACACGGAGACTAAAACCGAACCCGGGAGGACAAAAACCGGGGCAAGCGAAGTACCTGTATGGGAGGAAAAACCACCATGCAAAGGGAAAACGTGATGCGTACCGAAGTTTAGTAGGGAAGTCGGTTAGGGAGCCGTCAAGAAAAGCCGCTATTGTGTTATATGTACCCGTACCGCAAACCGACACAGGTAGATGAGGAGAGAATCCTAAGGCCAGCGGGAGAAGCATTGTTAAGGAACTCGGCAAAATGACCCCGTAACTTCGGGAGAAGGGGTGCCACTAGAAATAGTGGTCGCAGAAAAAAGGCTCAAGCAACTGTTTAGCAAAAACACAGGTCTATGCGAAACCGCAAGGTGAAGTATATGGGCTGACGCCTGCCCGGTGCTGGAAGGTTAAGAGGAGAAGTCAGGCAACGAAGCTTTGAATTGAAGCCCCAGTAAACGGCGGCCGTAACTATAACGGTCCTAAGGTAGCGAAATTCCTTGTCGGGTAAGTTCCGACCCGCACGAAAGGCGTAATGATTTGAGCGCTGTCTCAACAATGCACCCGGTGAAATTGAAGTACCAGTGAAGATGCTGGTTACCCGCGCCAGGACGGAAAGACCCCATGGAGCTTTACTCCAGTTTGGTACTGGGATTCGGTAATACTCGTACAGGATAGGTGGGAGACTAAGAAGCATGGACGCCAGTTTATGCAGAGTCGCCGTTGGGATACCACCCCTGTATTGCTGGATTTCTAACCTGCACCCGTTATCCGGGTGGGGGACAATGCCAGACGGGGAGTTTGACTGGGGCGGTCGCCTCCGAAAGAGTATCGGAGGCGCTCGAAGGTTCCCTCAGAATGGTCGGAAACCATTCAAAGAGTGCAAAGGCAGAAGGGAGCTTGACTGCGACACCGACGGGTGGAGCAGGTACGAAAGTAGGACTTAGTGATCCGGTGGCATAAAGTGGGATTGCCATCGCTCAACGGATAAAAGCTACCCTGGGGATAACAGGCTTATCACTCCCAAGAGTTCACATCGACGGAGTGGTTTGGCACCTCGATGTCGGCTCATCGCATCCTGGGGCTGTAGCAGGTCCCAAGGGTTGGGCTGTTCGCCCATTAAAGCGGTACGCGAGCTGGGTTCAGAACGTCGTGAGACAGTTCGGTCCCTATCCGGCGTGGGCGTAAGATATTTGAGAGGAGCCGTCCTTAGTACGAGAGGACCGGGACGGACTGACCGCTGGTGTACCTGTTGGAGAGTAACTCCATGGCAGGGTAGCTATGTCGGGACGGGATAAACGCTGAAGGCATCTAAGCGTGAAGCCCCCCTCAAGATGGGATATCTCATGTGAAAACAGTAAGACCCCTTGAAGACTACGAGGTAGATAGGGCCAAGATGTAAGTACAGTAATGTATTAAGTTGATGGTTACTAATAGGTCGAGGGTTTAACCAAGAAGGATAGAAATTTATAATACTCGGAATTTGGTAGGCAGTTTTGAAGGTATATTTTTACAATAAATAACAGTAGTGGTAATATACAGATATGCGCGAGTGGCTCAGTTGGTGGAGTACGACCTTGCCAAGGTCGGGGTCGCGGGTTCGAGTCCCGTCTCGCGCTCTTTTTATTTTACAAGCCTTGTTTTCAGGGCTTTTTTTAGTTAATGAATACATATTATAATTTAAAAAATAAAATATGTCGGCCAATTTTATAAGCCGACATCTAACTTGTATTATCATTTTAATAACCTCTCAGTACAGTGTAATCCAAATTATATTTTTGAGCTAATTCTTCCACAGCATCTTTATTTTTTTCATAATCTAGGGTATTTGGGAAATATATATAGCCTAAATTTCTAAATGTGTTATATGTGTAGAAAAATTCCTCTCTGTTTTCATAATCGTCCTTACTTTCCAGATTATCCATATATGGAACTATAATGGTTGAATAGCTGTTGCAATAAAACCATTTGTCAAAGACCAAATCTTCATCATAAAAACCTACTACTTTGCCTGTAAAGTTTTCTCTTAGATATGCTATAGGAATTGTATCGCCAATATTATAATATTTCTTAAAGCCCCAGCCAAGTACTATAGGGAACTCACCGTTATATATAAAATCCTGCTCTGAAAAATAATCTATTTTAAGTTTTTCCATTGTTTTTTGATTTAAAATCAAAGCGTTTACCGGAGTTAGATACTCATTTTTCCCATGTATAGTTATTTCCTGATCTGTTAAATCTTTGTGACCGTATCCGTTTGCCAAATCCTTAGGTTTATCCCACTTACCTATAAAATCAACAGTCTGATATTTCATATCATAAAAATCAACGATATCCGTTGAATTAAGTTCAGTATTAAAGCTTTGTAGATTATTCATAAAGGAATCATTTTCTATTATTTTTTTTAGTTCAGCCTTTGTATATTTATCAGACTTATAATTATCAACGACTTGGTAAAAAGTCTTTGTTCCTTGCATATCTGAAGTCGTGAGAGCATTTCCGGAACAACCCTGTAAGAATAGTAATAAGATAGAAAGCAGTAGGTATATCTTTTTTATTTTGCGCATATATTTCTCCCGTTATAATAAGATAGCAAAGAACAAATTAATCTGTTCTTTGCTAAATAATACATTTTACAAATTTGTCATATTACTCTTTCCAATATACTTTGGCCTTTCCAGGAGTAGGGGTTTCAGGTGTAGTGGCCCATACTTCACCGTATCCGGAAGCGCTACCCTCTACAAGAACAGTTTTTCCTTTTACAAGACGTACAGTTGTTGTGTGGTAAACAGTTTCGCGTGTTATTCTGTTTATAACTGTTGTTGCACCTGATGCATAGTAGTTGCCTGTATTAGGATTTACATATCTTGATACGCCGCTATTTAATAATATAACGTTTCTATTTCCTCTAATAGAAAACAGACTTGTTCCAGATGTTCCAAAGTCACCTTCATAACTAGCAACATTATCAACGCTGTAATCCACAACAAACCCAGGTTTTGGTTGAGCAGGAGTATATGCAAAAGCCGGAACTGTTAAGCTTGACATAATACCTAATGCTAAAAGACTGCAAACTAATTTCTTCATTATCTTATCCTCCTTAAACTACTAAAATTTATACTACAAATATATTTGTTGATGCAATAATATCATGGGGGGGGGAGAGATGTCAATTGCTCAACATAAACAACATTAGTTGTAAATAATGTTCAAAAAAACAATAGAAACTGAACGATAATGGTTTTATTAATATTTAGTTATTTGATAATTAAAGTGATACCCGTCTTCCGTCGAAGTACTATGAAAGTTCCGACGTTTTTAAATTTCTAATAAACCATCTAATTTTATGCAATTCTTTTTAAACCCTTTATTTTTAAAAGGCTTTTCTGCCATAAAAAAATATTCAAAAAAATTGAAAAAAATTTTTTTGCATGTTATAATCATAGCACTTCATAGTACTTTACTTTTAGAGGTGTTTATGGCTTATTTTTTGAGAAAAGAAAAGAAGAAAAAAGGTACTTATCTTCAGATGTATGAATCATTTTGGGATAAGGATAAAAAGCAACCAAGAACAAAAAATGTAAAATCTTTTGGTTATGTTGAGGATTTGATTTCAGGTGAGATTCCTGATCCTGTTAAATTTTACAGTGACTATGTAAAAGAGCAAAACGAGAACAGAACAAAGATTCTTTCTGAAGAATCCCGTCCTCGTGCATTTTCCACCCCTGTTGAACTTAATATAGGGCACTTCTTACTTTACTCATTAATTGATGAGCTTGATGTTAAAGAAACTATTGATATACTTGCTTCTCAAATGCGTTTTCAGTTCTCTGTATTTGACTTAATTAAACAACTTATTTATGCAAGAGTTATATCTCCATGCTCTAAGTCAAAGACAGCCTCTCATGTCTTTCCATACCTTTATAGCAGCTCTACAATCTCTGAAGACCAAGTATATGACGGGTGTTCTTTCATAGGAGAGTCTTATAAAAAGTACATTGATTTATTTAATCACTCTTATGAAAAATATTTTAAAAGAGATTTAAGCAATGTATTTTTCGATTGTACTAATTATTACTTTGAAATTGATCTTCCTAGCGATGACAAGCAAAAGGGACCTTCAAAAGAGAATAGGCACTCTCCGATAATAGGGCAAGCTTTACTTTTAGATGCCGATCTTGTACCTGTCTCCATGCAAATGTATCCCGGAAATGAATCGGAAAAGCCATATATTAGAAAAGTTATTGAAGAAATGAAGCAACGACACAGCGTATCAGGCAAGACGATTCAGGTGGCTGATAAAGGACTTAATTGTGCAAGAAATATTTATGCTGCAGTTAAAGAAGCTAATGACGGCTATATATTTTCAAAATCAATACATGGTAAGAATCTAAGCGAAAAGGAAAAGAAATGGGTTCTACTTGAGAATGATACAAATGTCTTTTCTAATTACACTGATGAAAGAGGTAATATATCTTTTCGTCTTAAATCATGTATTGACAGCTTTGACTACAGCTTTAAAGAGATTGATTCGGAAACAGGAAAAGAGAGTGTTACAAAGTTCTCTGTAAAAGAAAAGCATATCGTTTCTTATAATCCTAACCTTGCAAAGAAACAAAGACTTGAAATAATGAAAATGGTCGATAAAGCTTCAAAGTTTTCTACATACAAAAATATCGCTAAAGATGAACTTGGAGATTGTGCTAAATATTTAGACATCATAACTAAAGATAGTACAGGCAAGACAATAAAGCCTATAATAGATTTAAATAAATCTAAGATTGATGAAGATCTTAAATATGCAGGATATAACATTTTAGTTACATCTGAGATAGACATGGAGCCATTACAGGTATATAAGACATACCATAGCCTATGGAAAATCGAGGAATCTTTTAGACTTACAAAATCATACCTGGATGCAAGGCCTGTTTATTTACAGAAAAAAGAAACAATCTACGGGCATTTTTTGATATGCTACCTTAGTTTGTTTCTTTTAAGAGTATTAGAAATCAAGTGTTTCAAGAATAAAATAAACTCTTATGACTTGATTAACTTTATGCGTGATTTTAGGGTGGTAAATAAAGGTGATAATACATATATCAATATATCAAGAGACCAGGCCGTTAACGAAAAGGTTAAAAAACTGGTTGGTTTTAGTAACCTTGATGCCCTCTATTTAACCAAAGCTGAAGTCGACAATTTCTTTCAAAACTGCATGCTCTTGGATACCTAGAGTACTAGGTTTTGAGAGAAACGACGGAAGTTAGGCTATACAACAATAAAATAAAGAAAATTCGACATCAAAAATCCTTTATTTATAAGACTTTGGAGGGTTTTATATATGACTAAGTGTTGAAGACCCGGTTTGAACTAATACTTAATATAGAATTAATAGATAAAGAAATAGTCGAGCTCAGATATATGTCTTTAGTAGGCTATTATTTGTCAGCATGTTCTAAGGAGAAAGTAAAATGCGTACGTAATTATACATTATTTTGTAAAAAATAAGTAAGATATTAAATAAGAATATAGTTTATAATTTAAATGAAAAGTGAGTATGCTAGGGCTTAAGTAAATATAATAGAAGGAGGAAAAATGAAGATAAGTTTGATTAAAGTGGTGGCAATTTTAGTTGCAACATGTAGTTTAGGTGGTGGGGTAGTTCCTACATTGACAGTAAATGCAAAAGTTTTAGATTATATACCAGCAGATAAAGTTGAGAGATATCATATTGATAGATGTAGTCATGTTTATAAAAGAGTGAACAGACCGACAAGCCATGACAGAGACGTAAGAGGTCCTGGTAATAGGGTATATAGAAGAGGTGTAGCTGGTACAGGGAGTGTTGGTTCTAATTCAAGATTTGATAAATTAAAATGAGAGGTTTTACCCCCATCTTTGACAGTTTCAAAAGTTAAAATGCCCTTGAAACCCAGTGTTTTACTGGCTTTCAGGGCATTTTTATTTCGTTTTGAAACTAAAAAAATAGTATTTTATTTTCCTTTGCTTTGTTTTTGTATTGTCCGCATTTGACTTTTTGTTATAAATTCAAAATCTGTATTAAAATGACAAATCTCATGTAGTTTATCTGTGAGCTCTGTTCGTTTATATAGAGGTATGAAACCTTGCTCTTTTACATATGCAAAATTAAAATCTTTTAAGGTATTTAGAATCTCTTCGCATGTATACTTGTGGTCTAAAAATTTTTCAAGATATCTGTAAATAATCAAGGCTAAAAAGCAGGTTAAGAAGTGAGAAGTAATTCTATCAGCTCTTTGTAAAAATACCGGTCTTGCTTCAAACTCGGTTTTCATAATTCTAAAGCATTCTTCTATTTGCCAACGCTTTTCGCTTATATTTAGTATTTCACTTACATTATCGTCAAGTAGGTCTGTTGAGACGGCATACATACCATCATACTTTGCCTCCTCATCTATTTTGTCTGTATTAAGAAAGTTATGTACATTTGCTTTTTCACCATCATCAGTTACTGCAATACTGCCAAGAAACCTGGCCGGATCATTAGGATTTCTTCTTTCTTTTTTGATACTGCCTTTTTCAAGCATTAACTTAGCTCTGTCAACTTGTTTTTCTCTAATAGTCTTTTGGTATTTGGCATATTTTGGTGAATATGTGATGATAAGTCTTTGAGATAAATCTTTTGGTGTATATGGAACATCTTTGTAATATATAGTCTCATCATCCTTTGAGATTTCAGCCAGGTCTACCACTTTATTATCGTACAAACTTTTAAATCCTTTAGTATCTAAAGCCCATTGCCTATCCTGTGCATTAAGCTTTTTTATTGATTGAGTGACTACAAAAGCTCTTTCACCCATATGATTGTACTTTCTTATTTTTTCTGAACCAAGTCCGGCATCACTACAGTAAATAAACTTTTGACAATCAAACTCATTTAAAATTTTTTCTTCAAGTGGTTTAATAGAGGTTTGTTCATTTGCATTTCCGGGAAAAAGAGAAAAAGCAAGTGGAATACCGTCACCATCCATAAACATACCCATTTGTATTATAGGGTTTGGTCTATGTTCCTTGCTTTTGCCATATCTTTTAATGCCATCTTCATCCTCAATCTCAAAATAATAGTTAGTACAATCATAAAAAAGAAGCTTATCATTGCGCTTACCCACTAAATGACTATTTCTATAAGTTTCAGATTGTATAAGGTCACATTCCTTGCCCAGTACATTTAAAGAGCGATATACATCATGTAATTGGTAAGATGGTGGCTCTAAAAAATCCATAGAACAAGAGTAACTTGAGCGTTTACTGGAAGGTTCGAGTATTCTGGAGTAAATCAAATCGGATAATATCGAGTTGATATCAAACCTGAAGCTATACTTATCCCTTATCTTTCTGCAAACTTTATGTAAGCCAAGTTTATAATAAAAGTACTGCAAAAACAGATAACCTCCACGATAGAAGACTTGTTGCTGTGGCTGTAGTCTTTTGCTTGAGTTAAAAGAAATATTTACTATTTTATCTTTTTTGTACTTCTGTGTTTCAAGTTTTGCCTCAGCACGAGCCCATTTCATAACATCATCTCTAGTGGATCCATGCTCTTTTAATAAATCAGTAAGAGTGCCAAGTTTGCGTACATTTACAGAGGTGCTAACCCCTTTGTCATTTATAAAGCTTTTAGAAATGTAGAAGGACTCTGCATTTTTTGATTTTGATGTAGTAACTTTCATAGATAACTCCACACCTTATTATACTAGAAAATACTATATATTAAAACGAATATTTTGACAAAAATTTCAAGTGAGAAGTGTAGGCTATATGCGGGTTACAGGACTTTTTTTATGCCTATTTAGGCAAACAAACTGTCAAAGACCCGCCTTGTTTTCAGGGCTTTTTTTATTGCAAAATTTGATATTATATAAAGAAATGTAATAGTTTATTGCTGGATTTTGTAGTGATTTTAGAATAAAATAAACTTAAAGCAAAAATGCTGATATGTTGTATAACAGGAGGAGAGTAGATGGGTAGACCGTTATCGCATGGAAGAGAGGTTACCGGAACAGGTAGAAGTATTTTGGGTAGAGGATCGTTTGTAGGAGGTTCCGGTGGTGGAAACAGGAATTCATCCGGAAGAGGTGGAGGCGGAGGACGCTCGCCGTTCAGCCTATTTATGGTTGTGGTTTTCATAGTAATAAGTATTGCCACAGGTAATAAAAGTAATATATTAAGTTCGATTCTAGGAGGTTTAAGTGGCGGTACAAATACTACAACTACTGTAGGTACAGGAACAGCCCCGATGATCAATATACCGACTCTGCCTTCATCAATCGGAAGCACAGCGGCATCAAGTATAAGCGGTGTAGGAAGTGCATGGAGCGGAGTTGCCGATAACAGAGGACAACTGGATACCTCAGTGCATGAAAGCGCCAGGGAGAAGTTTTACAGGCCTACAGGCGGTGACAGTGTAACCGTAATGGTATATATGTGCGGTACCGACTTGGAGAGCAAGCACGGAATGGCTACGAAAGATCTTATTGAGATGACAAAGGCAAATATTTCAAGTAATGTTAATTTGCTTGTATATACAGGAGGAACAAATACCTGGCAAAACTCGGTAGTATCGTCATCAAACAATGAAATCTATCAGATAGTGGGCGGAAATGAATAAGCTTGCCGATGACAATTCAAATCCTTCAATGACAGATCCTAATACATTGGTTAGATTTATTGACTATTGTAAGAGTAATTTTCCGGCTAACAGATATCAGCTTATTTTCTGGGATCATGGCGGCGGTTCTGTAACAGGATATGGATATGATGAAAAAAATCCGAACTCCGGATCAATGAATCTTGCAAAGATAAAAGCTGCTATTGCACAAACAGGTATAAAGTATGACTTTATAGGATTTGATGCCTGTCTTATGGCTACTACAGAGACGGCACTTGCTCTTTCAGATTATGCGGATTATTTGATTGCATCTGAGGAAACAGAGCCGGGAACAGGATGGTATTATACCAACTGGCTAAGCAATCTTAGCAGTAATACCGCTATTTCAACTCTTGATCTGGGTAAGAAGATTGTAGATGATTTTATAGATGAGAGCAGTAGAAGTGCAAGGGGACAGTCTACAACTCTTTCTTTGGTGGATTTGGCTGAACTTAAAGCTACAGTTCCAAGCAGTCTTTCAAGCTTTGCAAGAGATACAGCATCTTATATAGAGAATAATGAATACAGTAAGGTATCTTATGCAAGAACTGCAAGCAGAGAGTTTGCAAAATCATCAAATATTGATCAGGTAGATTTGGTAAACCTTGTGTATAATCTTGAGCAGAATGAAAACGACCCTACAATACAGTCAATACTTGGTGCTGTAAAATACAACAGGACATCTTCAAATATGTCAAACTCATATGGGCTTTCAATCTATTTCCCATACAAGAAGTTATCAAAGGTTGACAGAATGGTTCAGACCTATGGTGACATCGGTATGGATAGCGAATATACCAAGATGATACAGCAGTTTGCTACATTACAGGCAAGCGGTCAGATTGTAGGCGGAGGAGAAACAACTCCTGCAAATACAGTAACAGGAAACTATCAAGGAAATAGTTCGGGTTCATTTTCAGCTACGGATATTGACAGTTTGATAGCAAGTCTTATATCAGGAAGCTTATCGTCAGAGAGCCTTGCAAATATAGGGCTTGATACTTCAAGTATCGGATTTTTACAAAACAGAAATATGTCTGATGAAACAATCAGAAACTATGTTTTATCAAACAGACTTGATGCTTCAAAGCTTCGATGGATCGATCAGTATTCCACGCCTAAGATTCATTTATCGGAGGAAGAGTGGAATATGGTATCAAGTATAGAAGAGAGTATGCTTTTGGATATGGGAAGCGGATATGTTGATATGGGACTTGACAATTTCTTTGAGTTTGATGAAAACGGAGATATGCTTGCAGATACTCAAAGAGCATGGATTGCTATAGATCAGCAATATGTTGCATATTATCATCTTTCAACAACAAAAAACGGAGATGAGACGGTTACTATAGGACGTGTACCTGTTATTTTAAACGGAGACAGAGCCAATCTTATAATTATATTTGACGGCGAGCATCCTAACGGATATCTTGCAGGAGCAAATACAGATTATAAAGCTGCACAAACAGAAACCATTGCAAAGAATATAACAGATATAGTCGAGGGAGACAGAATACAGTTTATATATGATTATTACGGATATGACGGTACATACCTGGATGATTATAAACTGGATGAAGAGTATGTGGTTGGAAAGACTGCTCCGAAGGTATCATATGTTCTTGTGAAGGATGACAATCAAATTACTTATAAATTCACAGATATATACAACAACAGCTATTGGACTCCGGCTTTAAAGAGTAAATAAATATTCTTATACATAATGTATGTAATTAGCAAATATTTTGTAAACACAATGTAAGATATAAAATGAGAATTTGGTTTATACTATATAAAGACAGTTAATCTGTCAGATTAACGATGGTATAGGAGAGAAGGAGGAATGATGAAAAAAGGTTTAATCAAATCAGCGGCAGTTTTATTTGCAGCATTCAGTCTTGGTAGCGTTGTGGTTCCACCTGTGAAAGCAGAGGCGGCAATTTTAGAGCGTATGCCGGCAGACAGAGGTGAGTGGCGTAGAGACGAGCGCGGATGGTATTACCAGTTGAACGTTAATGCAGGTACTTCATATGTAGCAGACAGCTGGATCAAGGACAACGGTAAGTGGTATTATTTTGATCACTGGGGCTATATGTACAGAAACGCTTGGATCAACTATCAGGGTAATTCTTACTATGTAGGTGCTGACGGTGCAATGTGGTATAATGCCAGAACTCCTGACGGATACTGGGTAGACAGCAACGGCAAGTGGGTTAGATAATCTATATTATAAAATAAGAGCCTCAAGGTTATCCTTGAGGTTTTTGTTAGCATATAAGTATAATTTGTGATATAATATAGTCGATATATAGTATTATATTTCTAAGAGCTTTGGTATAACTACTTATAAGCAGAAGGAGGAAATATGTTTTATTGGGGAGTTTTATTTGCGATATTTGCTATTGGTGAAATTATAATTCCCGGACTGGTTTCAGTATGGCTGGCCATTGCAGCACTCATTATGATGCCGATATCCTTGTTTGTCAAATCACTTGAGATACAAGCCATCATATTCTGTGTACTGTCATTGATCTTTATTGCATTCTTTAGAAGTATTTTCAAATCCTTTATGAAGGGTAAGGAGAGTATGGATACTGAGAAGGTAAAGATAGTAAAGCTTACATCTGTTGAAGATAATAATTATATTTATGATGTGAGATTTAAAGGCGGCATATGGACAGCAATTGCAAATTTGGAGTTGAAGCCCGGAGATATTGCAAATATTGTCAAATTCGAAGGCAATAAGATAATTATTGGAAGAAACTAATTTATTTAAAGGAGACATTAAAATATGGGCTACGCAATTATTGTTGTTTTATTGGCTATTATATTCGTGATTACGGTAAAGGCAATAAAGATAGTACCTGAGTCAAAAGTATATGTGGTTGAGAGACTTGGAAAGTATTCACAAGGACTTCGTTCAGGATTACATTTTATCAACCCTTTCTTTGATAAAATATCAAAGGTTATTTCATTAAAAGAGCAGGTAGTGGATTTCCCGCCACAGCCGGTTATTACAAAGGATAATGCTACTATGCAGATAGATACTATAGTGTATTTCCAGATAACCGATCCTAAGCTTTATACTTACGGTGTTGAGAGACCTATATCAGCTATAGAGAACCTTACAGCGACCACTCTTAGAAATATCATAGGTGATATGACTGTAGACCAGACTCTTACATCAAGAGATACCATAAACACAGCTATGAGATCAGAGCTTGATGAAGCTACAGATCCATGGGGTATTAAGGTAAATCGTGTGGAGTTAAAGAGTATTTTGCCACCTGAGGATATCAGAGTTGCAATGGAGAAGGAGATGAAGGCCGAGCGTGAGAAGAGAGCAAATATTCTTGAGGCTCAGGCTAAGAAGGAAAGTGCAATACTTGTAGCAGAGGGTAATAAGCAGGCTGCAATACTTAATGCAGAGGCTGAAAAGGAGACCGCTATTAAGAGAGCTGAAGGACAGGCACAGGCTATACTTGCAATTCAGAAAGCTCAGGCAGAGTCTTTACGAGTTCTTTCTGAAGCGGATCCAAGCCAGAAGGTACTTACACTTAAGGGACTTGAGGCATTCCAGAAGGTAGCTGACGGAAAATCAACAAAGATCATTATACCTACAGAACTTAGCGGACTTGCATCATTGGCTACAAGCTTTGCTGAGTTAAATCAAAAAGTTGAATTAAAAAAAGAGCAGTAATACAAGAAAGGGACTTTTGTTTATAAGCAAAAGTCTCTTTTTAAAAATCATATTAATTTTCTTTACCCGCGGGTAAAGAGAAAATAAATTCGGTACCTACACCAACAGTACTTATAACGTCTATATTTTCGCCATGAGTCTGTAATATTTCTTTTACTATTGCAAGCCCGAGTCCGGTACCCTTCTTATCCTTACCTCTGGAGAGGTCTGATTTATAGAACCTGTCAAAGACCTTGGACTGTTCATTCTTTGCAATACCTATTCCCGTATCCTTAACGGAAATAAAAATTTTCTCCTTTTTTAAACTGGTCTGTACAATGATAGAAGAGTTTTGAGAGGAAAATTTTATGGCATTATCAATAAGATTATAGAGTACCTGCTGTATCTTTGCATAGTCACCGATAACATATTGTGAGACATTGGAAAATATCAGCTCAATGGTAATATTCTTAATGTTACACTGTACTTCAAAGCTACCTGCGGTATCTCTGATCATCTTGTTTATATCAAAGCTTGTTTTATTAAGCTTTACACTTTCAATCGAATCCAGTGAAAGAATGCTTTCCGTAAGCTTTGTAAGTCTGTTTGTTTCATCAATAACTCTTGTAAGGTATTTCCTGCATCTCAGGGGGAATGGTACCGTCCAAAATAGCCTCAAGATATCCTTTTATAGATGTTAAAGGTGAGCGAAAATCATGAGATACATTTGAAATAAACTTTTTTTGATAATTTTCCGTATCATCAAGTTTATCGGACATATAGTTTAGCGTTGCCGCCAGATAACCCATTTCGTCATTTGAATGTACCTTTATTTCATATTTTAAATCCCCCTCGGCATAGGCTTTTGCACCGTCTGTTATCTTTTTTAGGGGCGAATAAACAATACGCTGAAATACTATTAAAATAATCAGTGAAAGTAAAAATACTATCAGAGAGGTCATATATACTATATTCAAGATATGGTACTGGCTCTTTGTAACATTTACCATGGGAAGGTGGATGACCACATAGCCGTAAGTACGAAAATTACCTGTAATAGGCGCGGAAACACTCAGATAGTCCTCATCAAATGAGTTGAAGTAATTTCCGACCATATAGGATTTATTACCGGTAGCGGTAGGATCAAAATCTGAGATAATATCTGACACTCTTTTATTTTCGGCATCCACTATTATCTTACCGTTTCTGTCCATTACCCATATCTTGGCATTGAGGAAAGTTGCTACAGCCTTTAGCTGCGGATAGCTTTCTGCCAGTGAGATATTTTGACCCTCATATACTGTAGAGTAGGTAGAAGCAATAAGATTAGCCTCATCATAAAGCGTTTGGCTTCTGGACTCAACGAGATATGAGTAAGTCAGATGGCTGGAAATAGTTGCTATTGCCACAAAACCTGCTATACCGAAAACTATATAAGCTAAAATAAATTTCAGATATAGAGAGAGTTTCATTTTTTAACCTCAAATTTATATCCGATACCCCATACGGTTGATATCGACCAAAATTTATTGTCATGTATTTTTTCACGCAATCTCTTTATATGTACATCTACAGTTCTGGTATCGCCTATATATTCATATCCCCAGATATTATCAAGTAGTTGTTCTCTTGTAAAAACCTGATTGGGATGAGAAGATAGGAAGTATAAAAGCTCCAGCTCCTTTGGCGGCATTTCAACATTCTTTCCAAGGTATGTTACCGCATAATTTGTCATATTCACGTTTAAGTCGGGATATTCCACATACTCACCGCCTGTATGTACCTCCGGCAATGAGATTGTGCTGCTGTTGTATCGCCTTATTACAGCCTTTACTCTGGCGATAAGTTCTTTGAATCAAAAGGTTTGATCATATAGTCATCGGCACCGAGTTCAAGGCCAAGTACCTTATCAAAGACTTCACCTTTGGCTGATAACATTATTATAGGAGTACCCGACTTTGCTCTTATCTCCCTGCAAACCTGATAACCGTCAATACCCGGCAGCATAAGGTCAAGAAGAATTAAATGAGGTTTAAACTCATCAAAATCCGCAAGTGCCGATTCGCCGTCACCAACTATTTTTGTTTCGTAACACTCCTTCATCAAATATAATGAAATAAGTTCCGCTATATTCTCATCATCATCTACAATTAAAATTCTTTGTTTTTCTGCCATTTTTCACCTATATTATATTATTTAAAACGTACGATAGTTACAGCATTACCGCCTTCATTAAAATCTGCAAGAGAATAGCTCTTGATAAAGGTCTGTCTTTTCAGATAAGCATGTATACCCTTTTGCAGTGCACCTGTACCCCTTCCGTGAATAATTCTTACTCCCGGAAGATGAGCAAGCAGAGCATCATCCAAATATTTATCCAGCTCGGAGCATGCCTCATCCACATTTTTTCCTATTACATTTATCTCTGTGGATATTGTAGCGGATTTTACCATTGAAGAACTTCTTGTTCTTGTCTTATTCTCAGGTTTAGTGCTTGGCTCTTCAATCAAAGCTACATCGGATATATTTACCTGAGATCTGAGTATACCCATCTGTACAAAGAAGTTACCGCTTTGATTTGGAAGAGAAGATACTATACCGTCAAGATTGAGACTTATAACATGTACACTGTCACCAAGCTTAAGTTCCTTAGGCTTTTTGGCCTTTACAGTATTTTGTCTTATCTCGGTTACTTTTGTATTTTTATTTATAGATTCTCGAAGCCTTGTTCTTTGCTCTTCAAGAGCCGAGCCGAGACCTGCGCCTGATGCTATTTTATTTATATTTTTAATAGTATCATCAGCGGTTTCCTTTGCTTCCTCCAATATCTTTCTGGCCGCTTCTTTTGCCTCTTCCAAAATCTTTTCTTTTTTTGCGGCAATATTTTCTTCCTGCTTATCATAATGCCTTTTCAGGCTTTCAATTTCTCTTTTGTATTTTTGAATGGATAATTTATCCTTCTCTATTATCTGCCTGTCATTTTCAAGCCTTGTAAGCAGATCCTCAAAGTCCTTTGCATCCTTTCAAGATGAGTACCCGCCTCTGAAATTATATAATCCGGAAGTCCAAGCTTGCCGGCTATGGCAAAGGCGTTTGATTTGCCGGGTACTCCTATAAGAATTCTGTAAGTAGGAGAGAGTGTGGCAACATCAAATTCACATGAGGCATTTTCAACGCCCGGCTCATTTAGTGCAAACACTTTCAGCTCGCTGTAGTGGGTAGTGGCAATACATCTGCTTTGCATTCTGTGAAGGAATGAGAGTATTGATATAGCCAGTGCCGCACCTTCTGTAGGATCGGTACCTGCACAGAGCTCATCAAAAAGACAGAGTGAATTGGCATCGGCATGATTTAAAATATAAACAATATTTTTCATATGGCCTGAGAAAGTAGAGAGGGATTGCTCTATACTCTGCTCATCACCTATATCAGCAAATACATCACTAAATACAGAAAGTTCACTTCCTTCAAAAGCAGGTATATGAAGTCCCGACTGCCCCATAAGAGTGAACAGGCCCACTGTTTTTAGAGATACCGTTTTACCGCCGGTATTAGGTCCTGTGATAATCAGTAAATCATAATGCTCACCTAATGATATATTAATAGGTACTACCTTTTTTGCATCAAGTAAAGGATGTCTGCCTTCTTTTATATTTATATAATGTTTTGAGTTAAACTTAGGCTCACTTGCATTCATCTTCTTTGAAAGATTTGCCTTGGCATATACAAAGTCAAGGAAGATGAGAGTTTTTGCATTTTCTCTGAGGATTTCAATATATTGTGCAGCCAACAGACTCAAGTTTTCAAGTATTTTTTCTATCTCTTTTTTCTCGTCCATGGCTAAAGACTTCAGCTCATTGTTCATTCGTATTACAGCTATCGGCTCAATAAACACTGTGGAACCGGTAGATGACTGGTCATGTACAACACCTGAAACCTTGTTTTTATACTCACTTTTTATAGGAAGACAGTAAGCCCCGTCTCTTTGGGTAATTACAGCATCCATAAGATATTCTCTGTGAGCATTAAGAATATTGTTTAACTCGGTATGCATCTTTGAGTTTATCTGTTTTATCTTTCTTCTGATATGACTAAGTTCGGGAGAGGCATTGTCTGCCATTATTTCTTCTGAAATTATACATCTTGAAAGTTCCTTTTTAAGATCCTTAATATCATCAAGTGTTCTGAAATACTCCTCGAGTACATCATAGTCCTCTTCCTCCGAGTGGAGACCATAAGTAATAGCTTTTGAAGCCGCATTGAGGATTGATAGAACTTTCATAAGCTCGGGTTGAGAAAGGGAGGATCCTATCTCAAGTCTTTTTAAAGAGTCCGATATATCCTTTACTTCCGATAAAGTAAGATTTCCTTTAAGCCTTATTCTATCCACAGCAGCAGTGGTATAAGCTTGATTTTTTTGTATTTCAGATATATCTGTAGATGGCTGTAATTTATTACAAAGCCTTTTTGCAGGCTCGCTGCTTGCCATATCTACAAGCATATTTATTATTTTTTCATATTCAAGTATTTTTAAAGTTTTTTTATTCATAATATGTCCTTAAATTTCACTGTAAGTGAGAGATAACAGCTTTAAAAGTCTTTTTACAATCTCAGAAACATTATATCAAAAAATATTATTTATGACAAAAAAACAGTCTTAAAATCATAAGATTTACTTATGATTTTAAGACCGGTTAAATTATCTGTGTGATTGTTTAAACTCTCTATAAGCCTGCTGTGTTTCAGGTGTGAATCCGATAAGTGCATTCGGATAATTCATACCTATATAGGTTATAAGAGATACAACTGCATCCTCTGCTTTTTTATTATTGGTCAACATAACTCTTTGTTCACGGCATCTTCCGTCTTCAAACATATTTATCTGAAGAGCATAGTCGATACCTACGGTTATAACAGCATACATCTTATGTCTTGTTATATTATGATATAACCAAACGAGATTGTTTAGATTGAACATATCAAATCCGAACTTTGTATTAAGTATCAAATGATTCTTATATACATAAGCTCCAAGAGATTTATCCACATAGTCTGCGATATTGTCAAGTTCACCTATGTTATCTCTAAGTCTTTCATCAAGTTCACAAAGTTTCTCATATGTATCGGCATTTTTAGACTTTCTTGTAAAAGCAACTATTATCATTCCCACACCGACTGCCATTAGAACCAAAGTTATAGCTAAATGAAAAGCTATATTCTTTGTAAGAGATGTTTGAGCAATATAGAAGTCATCATAGAGTTTGTTTTCTTCTCTATTTCTGAAAGTATAATCAGGATCGATCTCATCTGCAATAGTTGATAGGATAGAGGTGCCGTCAGTATGAGGCTCTACCATCAAATATTTTACCGGAAGAGGTTCATCATCAGGATGTTCCTCGCTTGCATATTTGTCATAGAATTCCACCATTGACTTTATTTTTGCATTGTTTGGATTTGCTTCCAAAAAATACAATCCGTCATCTCCAAATACCGCATATACCTCCAATTTACCGTCATCAGTTCCATAACCTGTATCAAGTATGTCATAGATAGCTGCCGCGTAGATACTCTCTGTATCGTAAGAAGCTGCTGAAGTAAAGTAGTAACCGTCTTTGTACATTTTCTCAGCCGAGTTAAAGGTCAGTAAAACCTCTCTATTGTACCAGGCATAGAAAATACCGCCGACAATCATTGCAATACCTATCAAAATATAGGATATAAATGTTGATTTGCTTTTAAAATTCATAATAACTCCCAAAAAATTTTATAATGTCATTCCTTTTCTACCGTGGCATTGTTTATACTTCTTTCCACTTCCGCATGGACATGGATCGTTAGGATAAACCTTTGCTTCAATACGAATAGGCTTCTTTACGGTACTGTCATCTTTATTTGTACCGGTTACCTTAGCAACAGGCTCTCTTTCTACCTTCTGTTCAACCTTAACATGGTAGAGAATACGCACTGTATCTTCAGCGATACCGACAGTCATCTCATCAAACATATCATAGGCCGCCATCTTGTATTCTACGAGAGGGTCTCTTTGACCAAGTGCTTGTAATCCGATACCTTGACGAAGTTGTTCCATATCGTCAATATGATTCATCCATTTGTTATCGATAGCCTTTAATAAAACTACTCGCTCAAGCTCACGAATCTTTCAGCATCAGGGAATTCAGCTTCCTTGGCTTCATAAAGTTTAACAGCCTCTTCCTTCAGTTTATGAATAAGTTCATCCTTTTTCATATTGTCTACAGTACTGTAGTCAATCGGAGAGAGAGGAATGATTGGCAATAAAATTTCATGCAGCTCTTTAATATTCCATTCAGAAGAAGGAACTTCATCTGAAATAGCCATATTTACAGAACGCTCTATTACATCATTTATCATACGAAGAATGGTATCACGCATATTATCGCCTTCAAGTACCTTGTTTCTTTCTTCGTAGATAACTTCTCTTTGCTCATTATTTACTTCATCATACTTTAAGAGGTTTTCTCTTATACCGTAGTTATTGCTCTCAATCTTCATCTGAGCTTTTTCAATAGCTCTGGTAAGCATGCTGTGCTGTATCTCCTCATTTTCAGGAACACCTATGGCATTGAAAATACTTATAAGTCTTTCTGAAGCGAAGAGTCTCATAAGGTCATCTTCAAGTGAAATATAAAACTTTGATTCACCGGGGTCACCCTGACGACCTGAACGACCTCTAAGCTGGTTGTCGATACGTCTGCTTTCATGTCTTTCTGTACCTATGATCTTAAGACCGCCTGCTTTAACAGACTCAGGATCAAGTTTGATATCGGTACCACGACCTGCCATGTTGGTAGCGATGGTAACAGCACCGTGTAAACCTGCCTTTGCTACGATCTCAGCTTCTTTTTCATGGAATTTCGCATTAAGTACTTCATGAGGTATGCCCTCTTTTTTCAGCATCTTTGAGAGCATTTCGGAAGTCTCTATGGTAATTGTACCCACAAGTACAGGCTGTCCTTTAGCATGAGTCTCTTTAATATCTTCAACAACCGCATTGAATTTTTCTTTTTTTGATTTATAAACCGCATCCTCGTGGTCAATTCTTTTTATAGGCTTATTGGTAGGTATAGCGATAACGTCCATACCGTAAGTATTTCTAAACTCTTTCTCTTCAGTAAGAGCGGTACCTGTCATACCTGATTTCTTTTTGAACTTGTTAAAGAAGTTCTGGAATGTGATAGTAGCCAAAGTTCTTGACTCTCTTTGAACATTTACATGCTCCTTAGCCTCTATAGCCTGATGTAAACCGTCTGAATATCTTCTACCCGGCATTATACGACCTGTGAACTCATCTACGATAAGAACTTCGTCCTCTTTTACAACATAATCCTTATCTCTGAACATAAGATTATTAGCTCTAAGAGCAAGGATAATACAATGCTGTATTTCAAGGTTCTCAGGATCTGCAAGGTTGTCGATATTAAAGTATTTCTCGACCTTTTTGATACCTTCTTCGGTAAGGTTTACTACTTTATCTTTCTCATTTACGATGAAATCACCGGTTTCTTCGATCTCATCACCCATAAGAGCGCCCATCTTTGTAAATTCGGCACTTGCCTCACCTCTTTCAAGCTGCTTTGCAAGCATATCACAAACCTCATAGAGCTTTGTAGATTTGCCTGACTGACCTGAAATAATAAGAGGTGTTCTCGCCTCATCTATAAGAATTGAGTCAACCTCATCGATGATAGCATAATCAAGTGAACGCAAAACCTGATCCTTCTTATATATAGCCATGTTATCACGAAGATAGTCAAATCCAAGCTCGTTGTTGGTGACATATGTGATATCACAGGCATACTGTTCCTGTCTTTGCTCCGAGTTCATAGAGTTTAAAACACAGCCTACGCTAAGTCCCAAGAATCTATGAATCTGTCCCATCTCATCAGCATCACGCTGTGCAAGATAGTCGTTAACTGTTACGATGAGCACACCCTTACCTGCAAGAGCATTCAAATAAGCCGGACAGGTAGAAACAAGAGTTTTACCCTCACCGGTTCTCATCTCGGCAATACGACCTTGATGGAGTACCATACCACCGATAAGCTGTACTCTAAAGTGCTCCATACCGGTAACTCTGACTGAAGCCTCACGAACTGCAGCAAAAGCTTCCCGGCAAGATATCATCGAGAGTTTCTCCATCTGCCAGTCTTTGTTTGAACTTTGGTGTAAGTTCTTTTAATTCCTCATCACTCATGGCCTGCATAGTAGGGCGTAAGCTTTCGATCTTATCAACAATAGGATCGATTATCCTAAAGCTCTCTTTCACTATGTGTACCGAATATTTTTTTCAATAAAATTCATTATGGTTTCTCCAAAAATAAATTAGACTATAATACAATAATACATCATATATGAAAATACATCAAATATAGATTATTGTAGAATTGCCTATCAATCAAGTTATTTTTAGCACTTAGCGGATACTTTAGCAACTTTTTAGGCGAAATATTCATATTATGTTCACATATAGACTGTGTAATGTAAAATAAAAAGTAAAAAAATAGAAGACATAAAATAGGTAGAAAATAATTTTGCATAGAAAATCAAGAGGATACGTTGTACAATAATTAGATAAACATTTTAGGAGACGATATGATAGAGGAAAAAGAAAATCGTATGGGAGTTATGCCGGTAGGTAAACTTCTTTTTTCTATGAGTACACCTATGGTAATCTCATTTTTGGTACAATCACTTTACAATATAGTAGACAGTATATTTGTGGCAAGATACAGTCCGGATGCTCTGGCGGCGGTATCTTTGGCATATCCTATACAGATACTTATGATAGCTGTATCTGTAGGTACCGGTGTGGGAGTAAATGCATTACTTTCAAGATTACTTGGAGAGGGTAAAAAAGAAAGAGCGAAAGCAACTGCCGATAATGCTGTATTGCTTGCGATAATATCATCTATAGCATTTGCAATATTCGGGGCAATTGCTACAAGAGCATTTTTTGATGCACAGACAAATAGTGAGACAATAAGAAACCTGGGATACTCATATCTTTCAATTGTAACAATATTTTCATTCGGACTTATTCTGGAAGTTACATATGAGAGGATTTTGCAGTCTACAGGAAAGACTATTTACAATATGATTACTCAGGGTATAGGGGCAATTATAAATATAATTCTGGATCCGATACTTATTTTCGGATTGTTGGGAGCACCGAAAATGGGAATAGCAGGTGCGGCAATAGCTACTGTTATAGGACAGATAATTGCGATGATTTTATCATTTATTTTTAATGTTAAATATAACGAAGACGTTAATATAAGTTTTGGAAAGCATATATTTAAGCCTGATTTCATCATAATAAGAGATATTTATAAGGTCGGAATACCTTCAATAGCAATGCAGTCAATGTCGACTCTTATGATGCTTGGGTTAAACAAAATACTTGTAAGATATTCGGACATGGCTGTAAATGTACTTGGAATATACTATAAACTTCAAAGCTTTGTATTTATGCCTATATTCGGATTAAACAACGGAATGACACCGATTGTTGCATACAATTATGGAGCGAGAAATAAAGACCGAATAATGAAGGCGTTAAAATATTCATTTTTATCATCTATAGTAATAATGGTGATAGGAACCGTAATCTTTTGGGTATTCCCAAAAGAGCTTATGATACTTTTCAGTCCGAATGAGGAAATGCTTAGACTTGGAATACCGGCACTTAGAATATGCAGTCTTTGCTTTATATTGGCGGCATTTGATGTGATAGCAATTGCAAGCTTCCAATCCTTAGGAAACGGTATGTATGCACTCTATGCTTCATTCCTCAGACAATTGGTATTAATACTTCCTCTTGCCTATGTGCTTTCAAATATGTTCGGACTTGAGGCTGTATGGTACTCCATTCCTCTTGCAGAACTTGGATGTGCATTTCTTGATATCTATTTGGTGAAGAAGATATATGACAAGAAAATTTCAAATTTATAGTATAAGTTCAGGTTGAATTTTTATATTTCGCCATCGGTTTTGCCGGTGGCTTTTTTGCGTCTTCAAATATGCTTTAAAGCAAAGAAAATTATACAAATATCTTGGATTTTTGCAAATACATTCCATTAAAATTCGGATATAGTAAAAGATATCTGAAGGAATTCGTAAATAACAAATAGTAGTAAAGAAAAAGTTATAGACTATTTATAAGAACTGATAGTAGGAGGGAGAATGGAATCTTACTTATTGGAAATGAAAGGAATCAGCAAGTCATTCGGTGCCGTAAAGGCTCTAAAGGAGGCTTCTTTGAATCTAAAGAGTGGAGAAGTACTGGCTTTAATGGGAGAAAACGGAGCCGGAAAGTCTACTTTGATGAATGTACTTAGCGGTTCTTTGCACCCGGATGAGGGTGAGATTTTACTTGAAGGTGTAAAAAGAGAGATAAAAAACCCCATTCAGGCAAGAAGCCTTGGAATAGTAAAGATTCATCAAGAATTGCAGATCGTACCTGAACTTGATATTGCTGAGAATATTTTTTTGGGAAGATGGCAGACAGGTGCCATAGGATTTGTGCAAAAGAAAAAGATGCACGATATGGCTAAAGAATGCTTAAAGATGCTTGAGTGGGAGATAGACACAAAAACCAAGCTTAAGGATCTGCGTATCGGGGAGCAACAGCTTGTAGAAATAGCTAAAGCTATTTCCTGTGAGGCAAAGATAATAGTAATGGATGAGCCGACATCAGCACTTAGTGAACCTGAGGCGGAGAAGCTTTTCCATGTGATTGAAAAATTAAAGAAAAAAGGATGTGGAATTATCTATATTACACATCGTATGGAAGAAGTATTTAAAATTTCAGACAGACTAAGTGTAATGAGAGACGGTGAGTATATAGGTACCAAGGAAGCCGGGGAAACCAATAATGAAGAAATTATTGCAATGATGGTAGGTCGCTCGGTGGAGGATCAGTATCCGAAAAGAAATGTGGAAATAAAAGATGTGGTTCTTGAAGTAAAAAACCTAAGCTTCACTCCTCCAAAGGGAAGCTTTAAACGTTCTCTAAAGGATATTTCATTTAAGGTAAGATCAGGTGAAGTACTTGGAATTGCAGGTCTTGCAGGTGCAGGGCGTTCAGAAGTTTTTGAGAGCATTGTAGGAAAGTATGCAACTTGTACTACAGGAGAGATCCTTATGGACGGAAAGGCTTTGCAGATACGTTCGCCTAAAGATGCTATTGCGGCAGGTATTTCTTTTGCAACAGAGGACAGAAAAGGAACAGGACTTATTCTTGGAAGAAGCATAGGAGATAATATTTCTCTGCCTTTGTATGACCGCTATGCAAGCTTCGGTTTTATGAGAGACGGTAAACAGAAAAAAGACTGGCTGGAATATATGAAAAAACTCCGTGTTAAGGCCAAATCTCCGGCGGTAGCTGTAGGTTCGCTATCGGGAGGAAATCAGCAAAAAGTAATTCTTGCAAGATGGCTTTTGACAAAACCTAAGGTGCTTTTACTGGATGAGCCTACCAGAGGTATAGATGTAGGAGCAAAAGAGGAGATTTATCTTTTGATCAATGAGCTGGCGGCATCGGGACTTGCGGTAGTGGTAATATCTTCAGAACTTCCTGAAGTAATAGGAATTTGTGACCGCATCATTACTCTTTGTGAAGGCAGACTGACAGGAGAGATTTCAAAAAAAGAGGCTACTCAGGAAATATTACTGGCGGCAGCCACCAATAGAAAGGAAGTAGTGGAGGCTTAATCATGGATGCTGATAAATTAAAGATTCAAAAAATAGAAAGTTTTTTAAAACAATTTCAAAGCTATATTGCGCTGATAATTATAGTGGTGGTGGCTACACTTATAAATATTAAGGATGGAGAAAATGTATTCTTAAGTGTTCCAAACCTTATGAATGTACTTCGTGCAGTTTCTGAAACGGGTATTATAGCCATAGGTATGACAATGATACTTATCTTAGGAGATATCGATCTGTCTGTAGGCTCAATCGTGGGATTGGTTTCCACCGGCTGTGCATCACTGATGGTAAGAAACGGACTTGGGATGTTTCCGGGCAGTACTTTTAAGTTTACTTATCGGTGGATTATATGGTTTATTTAACGGATTATGTGTTACAAAGCTTAAACTTCAGGCTTTTATAGTCACACTTGCAAGTATGAATATTGCAAGAGGTTTGGCAAGATTTTGGTCAAACGGAGTAGGAATTCCTTTGGCATATGGCGAAGGAGAGGGCTTTGCACCGCCGGCATTCGGATTATTACAGGAAAAGGCATTCGGAATAATACCTGCACCGGTAATCATATTTATAAGCTTACTTTTGATCTTCCAATGTGTGCTTTCAAAGACATCTTTCGGAAGAAAGGTTTATGCAATAGGTGGAAACAAAAATGCGTCTTATCTTGCAGGTATACCTGTAGACAGAATAAAGATAATAGCATTTATGCTTTGCAGTATGTTATCTGCGGTAGCCGCTATGATACATGCGGCACAGATAAGTCAGGGTGGACCTAATGAAGGTATAGGATATGAGCTCAATGCTGTAGCGGCTTGTGCAATAGGTGGCACTTCACTTGCGGGTGGAAAAGGAACAATGATAGGCACCTTGGTAGGTGCGGTGATCCTCGGATTACTCGACAATGTGCTTGGACTTAAGGGAGTCAATTCAAATTTACAGTTGATGGTAAAGGGACTTATTATAATTGTTGCAGTATTTATGCAATCTGAAAGAAAAACTGATTAGAACTCTTTATACCGAGAATCGGTATTAAAAAAATACAGTCTGTAAAGGACAGACATAATAGGAAGGAGAATCGTATGATGAAAAAAGGTTTTAAGAGAATGTTAGGACTTGGCTTAGCGGCAGTTTGTGCATTCGGATTGAGTGCTTGTGGAGGTGGAGGTCAGAGTGCTTCTACAACCGCAGCTCAGAGCCAGGAGGCAAAAAGTGAGGCCGGAGAGAGCAAGAGTGAGGCTGCAGGAACAGAAAAGAAAAAGGAATTTGTAATCGGTATGTCACAGTGTAATCTTGGTGAGCCATGGCGTGTGGCAATGAATGACCAGATTAAGATGGCAGCTGAAAAGCATCCTGAATTCAAGGTTATCTATGCAGATGCAGCTCAGGATAATTCAAAGCAGATAGCAGATATTCAAAACTTTATACAGCAGAAAGTGGATCTTATCATTACCTCACCAAATGAGGCAACTCCACTTACAAATGTAGTTAAGGAAGCTTATGAAGCGGGAATTCCTGTAATACTTTTGGACCGTAAGATTGACGGAGACACATATACTCAGTTTATAGGTGCCGACAATGTGGATATGGGTAGAGTTGCAGGAGAATATGTAGCTAATACTTTACTTAAAGATGGTGGAAAAGTTTGTGAGATTAAGGGACTTGAGGGTACTTCAGGTGGAATCGACAGAGATAAGGGATTTAGAGAAGGTATTGCATCAAATCCTAAGGTTGAGATCGTTGCTGTAAACAATGCAGACTGGCTAAGAGAAAAGGCTATAACAGTAGCTGAAGAAATGTTACAGACAAATAAGGAGATCGATCTTTTCATAGCATTAAACGATCCGATGGCTGAGGGTGCTTATATTGCTGCAAAGCAGGCAGGAAGAGAGAAGGATATTATGTTTGTAGGTTTTGACGGTTTGCCGACTCCTGACGGTGGAATCAAGAGTGTTATCGATAAGAGAATAAGTATGACACAGGTATATCCTACAGGTGGTGCAGAGGCTATCCAGAGTGCATACGAGTTACTCGTTGAAGGCAAGGAACTTGAGAAAAATATCACATTAAAATCAGAGGTGGTAGTTCCTGAAAATGCTGAAGAACTTTTGATAAAATACGGCGGAAAATAAGAAATAATAAAAGTGAATAATGAATCCAAATAAAAGGGGAGCGATTATGATATGCTCCTCTTTTATTTGCGGTTTGGGAATAACTGCGATGATCAGTGACTAAAAATTGATATGAATTTATAGTTTATATGGTACAATTATTAGAGAGGTGGAAGTATGAAAAGAGATCTTTTAATATTTCAGGGAGCCATGATTTTATTTGTGGCGGCAATGCTGACTTTGGCAGGAAATTATATTTACAAAAAAGAGATGCTTCGTTCAAGAATGGGTTATATTACAGAATTACAAAGACAACTTGCTCATTCTTTTGAGGTAAAAATACAATCTGTGGATGATACTTTAAAGATTCTGGCGGAGACATCAGAGATAAAAGACTGTCTTTATACAGGAGATAAAGAAACCAAGATCTATCGTGAGCAGGCTGTACGTGATATTTGATGCTTATGAAAAGATTCATAGTGATTATTTAAATATGATCCTTGTATATGGGGACGGTGAAAATTATATTTCAAATGATATGTACAGACCTGTGCATGAAAGTTTCTATGGAGAGGATTGGTTTTTACAGGCCATAAAGGATGGCGGCTCTTATCGCTTTGACAGTGGGCTTAGAAATCTTCAAAGCTGGAAACATTATGACAGTGACAGTTATATTTCCATTGCAAGATCGGTACAGGAAGGTGACAGGACTCTGGGAGTATTGATGGTGGATGTTTCGGTAGGAGAATTTAAAGAGGCATATCAGAATCTGGAAACGGATACGGAAAACTTTTTCTTTTTAATGGATGATGGTGGAGAAATCATTCTAAGTCCTGTAAACCGGATAGTATATAGAGTTGATCCGAAATGGTTTAGAGGAGATGAAGGAGTTGTAGTCTCTTCAATCGGAGATAAAAACTATAAGTTTGTTTTTAATCGTTTTCGTGATAAAAAGCTTTTGATAGTAGGAGCATACGATGTGGAAGAGGAAAGTAAAATACCCCTTCGAATGACCAGGATTTCAATATTTATGGCAGGTGTCTGCTTTGTGGCGGCTATGATATGGTCGGTGTGTTATCTTTTGGAAATAACCAAGCCTTTAACAGAGCTTTCAGATTTGATGCAGTCGGCTTCAGAGGGAAATCTTGATGTTAGATTTACGAGAGAATCAAAAGAGGATATAAGAGTCCTTGGAGATGCTTTCAATAAGATGGTTGAGAAGCTTAAAACTTTGATGGAAATGATGAAGCTTGAACAAAAGCAAAAGCGTGAAGCGGAACTTTTGGTAATGCAAGAGCAGATAAAACCTCATTTTTTATATAATACTTTGGATATGATTGCCTGGATGGCAAGAAAACATGGAGCAGGAGATATAGTACATCTGATTGAAACCATGTCAGAGTTTTTCCGTATAAGTCTAAGTAAGGGTAAGGAGATGATCCCTTTAAAAGAGGAGCTTAAAATGATACAGGCATATTTGGAAATTCAAAGTATGAGATATCAGGATCTTTTTTCCTATGAGATTTTCTGCTCACCGGATATCAGAGATGAGCTTGTGCTCAGGATGTGTCTTCAGCCATTGGTTGAGAATTGTTTGTATCACGGTATTAAAGAATCGGACAATCCGCATGCAAAAATAATGATATCTGCAGAGTCGGTTAGAGGTGGCATTTGCATACATATAAGAGATAACGGATGTGAGATGGGAGAGACAATCATGGAGCAGTTAAATTCTTGTTTAAAGGCAAATGACTGGGAAAACTGGAAGGGCGGATTCGGTGTAAAAAATGTAGGAAGAAGGCTGTGGCACAGCTTTGCAAAGGGTAGCGGATTGCATTACTCAAAAGATGAAAACGGATATACAGTGGCCACTTTACTTATCTTAAAAGAAGATGAGTAAAACAGCCCGGAGGTTAGAATGAAAAAAGTATTGATTGCGGATGATGAGCCTATGATCAGAGAAGGATTGGCAGAAATGCTGATGTCCTTTGACCTTGGATTAAATATTGTAGGCAAAGCTAAGAACGGCGTGGAGGCACTTAGTATGGCCAAAACTTTGGGGCCTGATATTATACTGGCGGATATTTGTATGCCGAGACTGTCGGGACTGGATTTTGTAAGTAAACTCCGTGAAACAGAACAAACAAAAACAGACATTATTATTATCTCGGGCTTTCATGAATTTGAGTATGCCAGACAGGCTATTTCTCTGGGCGTAAGGGAGTATCTTTTAAAGCCTATTAAAGAAGAGGAGTTAAAATCCGTACTTGAAAGATTGCAAGTACCTTTTAGGGAAATAAAAAAACAGAAGAAAGGCTTTGTGGCTGACTGTTTGGAACTTTTAAAAGAGCAATATACAAACAGGGATATGGACCTAAAATATGCGGCAGAAAAGCTTTTTGTAAGTCCCGATTATCTCTCGCATAAGCTGAAGGAAGAAACGGGACTGCCTTTTACACAGTGGCTGGTAAAGCTTAGAATTCAAAGAGCAGCTGAACTTTTAGAAACCGGAGAGTATTCTGTAAATGCTGTAGCTGATATGGTGGGATTTGCAAATCAGCATTATTTCTCAACGGTATTTAAGCAATATATGGGAAAATCACCAAAGCAATATGGAGGAGGAGTATGAGAAAGATCCTCACACGTCCAAAAGAAATGATTCTTTTAGCTTTTATACTTGTTTGCATTTTAGGATTGTTTTTATCGGAAAAATTATACGGAGAAACTTATGAAAAGGTGGAGTCATACTCCTGTCTGATAGGACTTAGTTTGCCTGAGGTAGAGAATCCTTCACATGGAGCATTGATGGAAGAGCTACACTCTGAAATGAAGAATCGTGATATTAATGTGATAATGAAGGAAGCAGGGGGGAGATTTCCTGCAACAATGTAAGGATATTAAGCAGTTGGCTGCCTATGGTGTGGATGTGATGGTCATTTCACCGATAGATTCGGAAACGGTGAGAGAGGCCATAAAGGAACTTAATATGCCGGTGATTATTTTAGAGAATCCGAAATTTTTTGATGCGGGCAGTGTTTATATGGAGTATGACAGCCTTTGGGCCGGAAGAGCTCTAAGTCATATGATTTTGAATGAACATTCGGAGGGGATTTTACTGCTTAGAGGCTCTGAGTATGATCCTGTAAGCAGGCAAAGAGAGGACGCATTTTTAGACAGCCTTACCAAGGAGCAGAGAGAAAGTTTAACAATACTTGAAGTCGGAAAAAACAGAGATGAGGCCGAAAGAGCCATGAAGTATTTTCTTATTTCAAATTACGATATAAAAGCTGTGGCGGGGCTGAGTGCACAGACATTATATGGTGCATATCTGGCGGCTGTAAAACTTAGAAATTTTGATATGGATTTTTACGGTATAGATAATGAAATGAGCATAAAGAAGATAAGTGACGGAGACTTTAATTGGATAATATATGACAGTATGGCTAAGAGTATACTGGATGTGGGAGAAGATCTGTATCTTGGAAAAGAAGTTGAAAAAAAGGATTGAAATAGGTGGGTTGTAAATGGATATACCTGTAAACAAGTCTCATATAAATTTAGCGTTAATAATAGTTTACTTCTAATTCATTTTTTTACCATTACAGGTATGGTGAAAATAAAATTCCAATATAAAAGCAACAAAATAAATAAATAAAAAAATATGAAAATAATATACAAAACGGCAAGTTATATGTGTGTGCATTGTGTTAGATTGCGTTACAGATTTATTTAATTTATAATATACACAGAAATTCAAGGAAAATGTAGATATTCTACCCTTTCTGTTATTTCTTATGATACTTTTATATTTCGTATTTTGAATATGGAGGATAGTTATGGATTATCGCAAATCTGCCAAAGATGTACTGGCAGCGATAGGAGGAAGCTCAAATATTGCTTCCGCGGCACATTGCGCTACAAGACTGCGTTTGGTTATTGTTGACAATGGGAAGGTTGATAAAAAGACCATTGAAAATATTGACGGCGTAAAAGGTGTATTTGAAGCTTCCGGACAGTTGCAGATCATCTACGGTACCGGTACTGTAGATAAGGTATATGATGAATTTATACAGGTTGCAGGAATATCGGGTGCTACAAAAGAAGAGGCTAAGGCGGCTGCGGCTGCTAATACAAATATATTTCAGAGATTTATAAAGACTCTTGGAGATATTTTTGTTCCGATAATACCTGCAATCGTTGCTTCAGGATTTTTGATGGGTATCATGAATGCCTTGGACTTCATGGTGGCTAACGGATTTTTAAATATTGATACATCGTCATCAATATATGTTTTTGCAAATCTGTTTTCAAATATTGCCTACATATTCCTGCCTATACTTATAGGATATTCGGCGGCAGGAGTATTTGGCGGAAATCAGTACCTCGGTGCAGTTATCGGTATGATAATGATACATCCGAATTTAACAAATGCATGGAGTGTTGCAACAGCCACTGATATAGCAAGTCAAAGTGTATTTTTCGGACTGTGGAAAATACAGATGGTAGGCTACCAAGGACATGTTATTCCTATTATGATTTCGGTGTGGGTAATGTGTCAGATAGAGAAGAGACTCCACAAAGTGGTACCTGCAATGTTTGATTTGTTTGTTACACCACTTGTTTCCGTATTTGTAACAGGTTATCTTGCACTTGCCGCTATCGGACCGGTATTTGTATTTGTTGAGAACGGATTCTTAAATGCAGTACAGCTTCTTATAGCAATACCTCTTGGTATAGGCTCATTTATAATGGGTGCACTTTATGCTCCTACAGTTGTTATGGGTATTCACCATATGTACACCATTATAGATCTTGGACAGATTGCAAAATACGGTGTAACTTACTGGTTGCCTCTCGCATCTGCAGCCAATATAGCACAGGGAGGTGCTTGTCTGGCAATAGCGATTAAGTCAAAGGATCCTAAGATAAAGAGTCTTTGTTTTCCTTCATCACTTTCAGCATTTATGGGTATAACAGAACCTGCAATATTTGGTGTTAACCTCAGATTTTTCAGACCGTTCCTCGCAGGATGCTTAGGTGGTGCTGTGGGTGCCATGTTTGTTTCCATTATTAAGCTTGGAGCAACAGGAACAGGTGTTACCGGTATATTTGGAATTTTACTTACACTTTCAAATCCTGTAGGATATATACTGATGTTTATTATATCAATGGCGGTAGCATTTGCGGCAAGCTGGGTACTTACTCCGTCAAGCCTGATAGATGCAAATCTTGCTACAGAACCTGTGGAAGAGAATAAGAATGCCAAAGCTCTAGGAAGTGTAAATTCTGCAGAAGTCGATACAGGAGTAAGGGTAGAGATTAAGAAGGATGAAAATGCACCTGTAGAAGTTGGTTCACCTCTTAGCGGAAAGATTGTTTCTATGGAAGAGACTAAGGATGAGACTTTTATAGCCGGAATACTCGGAAAGGGAATATGTATTATACCTGACGGCGATACTGTATATGCTCCTGATGACGGTACGGTGATCGCTCTTATGGGGCATGCTGTAGGTATGAAGCTTGACAATGGAGTGGAGCTTATAGTGCATGTCGGTGTAAATACAGTTGAGCTTGGAGGAAAGCACTTTGAAGCATTGGTTGCAAACGGAGATAAGATAAAGAAAGGTCAGGCTATTATGAAGTTTGATTCTAAGGCAATTTCAGAGGCCGGATATCTTATGACAACTCCTGTACTTGTAACAAACAGCTTTGAATACAGTGATGTAACTTGCGCACCTCTTGGAGATGTGTCTGTGGGTGATAAAGTGTTGACTGCCGTAAAATAAAAATAATATATTTAATAAAACAACCTCAGACCGAAAATCTGAGGTTGTTTCTTACATAAATGCCCTTGGAGCTACACGCTTTATCATATCAAGCATATGATCATCCGGGGTGACAAACAGTAAAATGTTCTCACCGTTATTTGGAAAGATAAGACAATAAGAAGATGTCATATCCCCTGTGGAGCAGTCTATTTTCTTACCGTTTCTTTGACCGTTCATCTTAGGCGATGAAGTAGGGAAAGCGGTTTCCAATGTCTTTAAATCTACATTAAGTACATTCTTTCTCTTTGTCTTATTGTATATAGCATCAATAGTCAGATCCGCATTCAATAAAGAATATTCATATTCGACAGAGATTCTGGGATAAACCATATAATAAAATACAAGACCGAGTCCTACAACAAGTATTACAGCAAACTGTATGTAGAGTGAGAGTATAAGTAAGAACACTATTGCAACAATATTGATTGCAGAGAGTATAATGGCATTTGTATCAGGTTTATTCTTCTTTACAAGTAATTCATAAAATGTATCATTCATTTTTTTTCACCTTCAAAAAATTTGTAATGAGTATGGCTATATTAAATATATTTGCACCTTCAAAGGTCTTTATATCGATACCGTACTTTTTTTCTATTTGCTCTATTCTGTAAACAAGAGTATTTCTATGCATATGCATATATCTTGCAGTTTCGGCAATGCTCAGATTATGACGGATAAAAGTTGTCACAAGTTGCATGGTATCATCATCTATTATTTCACCGAGATGATTTTTTAAAAACTTTTCGCATACGGATTTTGGAATATTATAAATCAGCTCACCGGCTCCAAGATCACCGGGACCTATTATTTTTTTATCGGAATAAAAAATTTGACTGATAGTCAAGGCCTGGCTAAGCTCTGAATATTCCTTTGTCAAAAGCGAGATATCGGTAAATATATCGCTGTATGCAATATATGCTCCTGTCATGCCTTCTGTCTCTATAACATCTATAAGCGGATGTGAGATATTGTCTTCACCAAGATATAGAAAGCATATATGAGTGGAATCTGTTATACAAAGATATTCTGAGCTCTTTCCGGGATAGAGAGAGGAGATTATCTTTGTAATACTATCATCAACTTTTGTCGGAACATATATAAGATAAAGGCGCATTTTGGTTTCGGGCTTTATACCAAGCGCCTTGATGGCATTTACCTGTTCTTTATAAGGATAAAATCCGCTAAGTATATTTAAAAGAAGATTTGCACTTGAATATTTTTCCTTATAGGCAGTGGAAAGTTTTTTTAAATCTATAAGATCTATTTCATCTTCATTTTCAATACTAAGTTTTATTCCCGTCAATTTATATATTTTTATTTAATTCATTTTTTAAAGTCATTATTCATGACTATATTATAGCTTTAAATAATGTCTTGGTCAAAAGTATTTTACCATAATAAAATAAAGGGGTAAAAATTACCCCCCTATCATAAAAACAAATTAGTTTGTAATTGTAAGCTCTGTTTCCTTATCAAAGATATGAACTTTTTCCATATCAAGAGCAAACTTAGCGTGATCACCTGTTCTAAGATTTGTTCTTGGATTTACTCTTGCTGTCATCTGGAAGCCTTCCACATCAAAGTATAAGAATACTTCTGCACCTAAGAGCTCATAAACTTTGATATCTGACTCGATAACGCTGTCAGGTGAGCTGTTGATGAAGAGCTCTGAATCATGCATATCCTCAGGACGAATACCAAGCACTACAGTCTTACCGTTGTAAGAACCGTCCTTGAACTTAGCAATCTTGAGATAGGAAGCTTAAGTGTATTTGCTCCAACCTTTAAGAATACATCATCACCCTTGTTCTCAACTACAGCATCCATGAAGTTCATCTGTGGTGAACCGATGAATCCTGCAACGAAGAGATTGCAAGGAGCATTGTAAAGATTTGCAGGAGAATCAACCTGCTGAACAATACCGTCCTTCATAACTACAATTCTTGTACCGAGTGTCATAGCCTCTGTCTGGTCATGAGTAACGTAGATGATAGTAGCACCAAGTCTCTGATGAAGTTTTGAGATCTCGATACGCATCTGTACTCTAAGCTTTGCATCAAGGTTTGAAAGAGGCTCATCCATAAGGAATACCTTAGGATTACGAACGATAGCACGTCCCATCGCAACTCTCTGTCTCTGACCGCCTGAAAGAGCCTTCGGCTTTCTGTCAAGGAGCTTCTCAAGGTCAAGTATTCTTGCAGCTTCACGAACAAGTCTGTCTATTTCATCTTTAGGTCTCTTACGAAGCTTAAGTCCGAATGCCATATTGTCATATACTGACATATGTGGATAAAGAGCATAGTTCTGGAAAACCATGGCGATATCTCTGTCCTTAGGCTCAACATCGTTAACCACCTTGCCGTCAATCTCAAGTGTACCGCCTGAGATATCCTCAAGACCTGCGATCATACGAAGTGTTGTAGATTTACCGCAACCTGAAGGTCCTACAAAGATAATGAACTCTTTGTCTGCGATTTCAAGGTTGAAATCCTGAACAGCCTTAAAACCGTTAGGATAAACTTTTTCAATATTCTTTAATGATAAACTAGCCATATTGCCTCCTAAAATTTATACGAATTTTATGTTTCAAGTATATAAAATAAAGTGTAGTCTTTCAATCGCATGCATGACCAAAAATACATACCTTCTTTCGTCAAAATAACGAAGTGAGAAAGTATCATATATGATTTACATAAAATAGGCATTGTGCTATGCTAAGAAAAATATATCGACCGTAAAACTTAATATGATAAAGGAAGTATACGATAGGTGTAAATAAAATATAGCGAGGTAAAATATGAAGAAGGCATGGTGGAAGGAAGCGGTAGTATATCAAATATACCCCAGAAGCTTTTGTGACAGCAATGGAGACGGAATAGGCGATTTAAACGGTATTACAAGTAAACTCGATTATTTAAAAGAGCTTGGAATAGATGTAATATGGCTCTCACCTGTTTATAAGTCACCAAATGATGACAACGGATATGATATCAGTGATTATGAAGATATAATGACTGAGTTCGGTACTATGGATGACTTTGATAAGATGCTTGCAGCTGCGCATGAGAGAGGTATCAAGATAGTGATGGACCTTGTGGTAAATCATACATCGGATGAGCATCCTTGGTTTGTTGAGAGCCGCAGTTCAAAGGATAATGAAAAGCGAGATTATTATATCTGGAAGGAAGGTAAGGACGGTAAGGAGCCTACCAACTGGGGTTCCGCATTCTCAGGTCCGGCTTGGAAGTACGACGAGAAAACGGATATGTATTATCTTCATCTCTTCTCTGTAAAACAGCCTGATCTTAACTGGGAAATCCTAAGGTAAGAAAAGAAGTCTTTGATATGATGACAAGATGGTGTGAAAAGGGCATCGACGGTTTCAGAATGGATGTTATAAGCCTTATATCAAAGCCTGAAGGTTTCCCTGATGCAAAGGTTGTAGGGCTTTACGGAGATATGAATATTTGTGCAAACGGACCTAAGGTACATGACTATCTGAAAGAGATGAATGAAAAGGTACTTTCAAAGTTTGATATTATGACTGTCGGAGAGACTGCAGGCGTGACACTTGATGAGGCGAAGAAGTATGCAAACAGTGAGGGCAGTGAGCTGAATATGGTGTTCCAGTTTGAACATATGGGGCTTGACGGTGAAGGGGACTTTAAGTGGTCAACAAAGCACATCCCGCTTGTGCCTTTAAAGGAGAACCTTACAAAGTGGCAGCTGGGGCTTGATGAAGTGGCATGGAACAGCTTGTATTTTTGCAATCATGACCAGCCGAGAATCGTATCAAGACTTGGTGACGACAGTGACGGGTTCAGAGAGGTTTCGGCAAAGTGTATAGCTACTTGTTTACATATGATGCAGGGTACACCTTATGTATATCAGGGTGAAGAACTGGGTATGACAAATACGGTGTTTAACTCTGTAGATGATTTTAGAGACCTTGAGTCAATCAATGCATATAAGGAGCTTATAGAAAGCGGCCTTTATACTAAGGAAGATATGTTCCCGAAGATTGCCCATAAGAGCAGGGACAATGCCAGAACTCCTATGCAGTGGGATGCAAGTGAGAATGCAGGTTTTACTGCAGGAACACCTTGGATTTCTGTTAATCCGAACTATAAAAAGATAAATGTGGCTGACCAGTTAAGGAGAGAAGATTCTGTATTCAACTATTATAAGAAACTTATCAGACTCAGAAAAGAAAATGAGATAATAGTATACGGAAATTATGAACTCTTACTTCCGGAAGATGAAAATATTTTTGCATATACCAGAAGTTTTGAAGGTAAGAAGCTTTTAACAGTATGTAATTTCAGCAAGAGTGAGCAAAAGTTTGACTTCTCAGGCTATGAAAATGCTAAGATGCTTATATCAAATTATAACAGAGATGCTAGGAAAGACGGCATATTAAAGCCATATGAAGCTACTGTTTTATTACTTGAAAACGCATGAAAAACGTGATAAAATGTTGACAAATATAATAAAGATACTCAAATGGAGGAGGATAAAATGAAAAAAAGATTCTTGAGTGTTGCAGCAGGTGTGTTAGCTGTATCTGCTATTTTGGCAGGTTGCGGTTCAGGCGCTGCAAAGAGCGACGGCGGTGCAGATAATCAGAGCAGTGCTGCAGAGACTAAGGCAGGCGAGAGCAAGGCCGACAGTGCTGCAAGTGGAGATGCCCTCAGACTTATCAACGGTAAGATTGAGATTGATGCGCAGTTAAAGAAAGCTGCCGAGAAGTACAAAGAGAAGACCGGACAGGAAGTTGTTATCGAGTCACTTGGTGGTGGTGTTGATATCCAGGGTCAGATAAAGAGCTACAAGGCTGCTGACAATATGCCTGATATGTTCGTTATCGGTGGTGACGGTGACTACGCTAACTGGACAGATATGGTAGCAGATCTTAGTGATACTGAATTTGCAAAGAATACAGACTTTGCTTACAAGGATAAATCGACAGGTAAGGTTGTAGGTTTCCCATACGCGGTAGAGGGATATGGTATCACATATAATGCAGATATCTTAGAGAAGGCAGGTATTGACCCTGCATCACTTAAGAATTATGATGCTTTCAAGGCTGCTTTTGAGAAGCTTGACAGCATGAAGGATGAGCTTGGTATTCAGGCTGTAGCATCAGTTGCTGCAGAGTCAGGACAGATGTATTGGTCAACAGGTAACCACTTATTCGGTTACTACTACTCAGGTGGTCTTGAGAGAGGCGATAACAAGTACTTTGATATGGCAATGGAAGGCAAAGTTGATAATGAGAGACTTGGCGAGTTTGCTGATATGGCAGAACTTCTTTTCAAGTATGCAGATCCACAGGTACTTATTTCAGGAACATATGATGATCAGCTTGCACTTTGGGCACAGGGTAAGACAGCATTCGTTACACAGGGTAACTGGATCGATCCTTCACTTCCAACTTACAATGTAAGCTTTAAGGTAGGACTTTTACCACTTGCTTTCACAAAGGCTGATATGACAAGAATTCTTGCAGACTGCCCATCATGGTGGTGTGTATATAAGGATGGTAAGAACGTAGACGGAGCTAAGGCTTTCCTTGACTTCCTTGCTACAGATCCTGATGCACAGGAGATCCTTGTAAAAGAAGCAGGTATGATTTCACCATATACAAACAGCACAATAGAGCCTGAGACTCCACTTGCAGTAAGCTTAAAGAAATATGTAGATGCAGGTGAGACATCTTCATGGGCATGGTCAAATATGCCTGAGGGTATTGCACAGAATGCACTCGGTGGTGTATTTGAGGCTTTAGCAAACGGAAGTATCACAAAAGAGCAGTTTGTTACTATGATGGATACTACAATTGCTGATTATATAGCACAAAATAAGAAATAATTGATCTTTTAAAATGCTTCGCAAATTTTAGAGCAGACCGGTCTTTAAGGATAAATATCAAAGTTTAACCAATTAAAGGCCGGCTGCTGAAAGTATATATATTGCCAAGGCATTTGGATGCTTTGCGATAGATATCGCAAAACAGATTTTCTGTTTTAGAAACTTTGAATGGCGACTTTTTAAAGTCGCCATTTTTTAATAGATAAATTACTGCTTTAAATTAAGTTTTAATGAAAGGAGTGAAAATTGAATACAGATAAAAAAGTTATTCCCTTGATTATGCTGGCATTGGGAGCGATACTTACAATTTATGCATTGATTCTGGATTTCACCGGTGCAACAGGCGAGTTTAGAGGATATGTACTTATACTCGGTGTTATTTTACTTATACTCGGTATATTTAAAATGCCAAATAAAAAGCACACTAAAATCGTAAATATGGTATTCCTTTTCCCTATGGTTTTCAGTTTTGCCGTAACAGTTATAATACCTTTTATCTTAGGTATTATTTACTCATTTACAGATTGGAACGGAATACAGGTTACGAGATTTGTGGGATTTGAAAACTATATAACAATGTTTAAACAGTCCGACTATGTATATTCATTTCTTATTACACTGATATATACAGTTATAAATATGATTTTGGTAAATGTGGTCGGCTTTGTTTTAGCACTGGTATGTTCATCAAAGATGAAGGGTACATCATTTTTCCGTTCAGCATACTTTTTACCCAACCTAATAGGTGGACTTGTACTGGGATATGTGTGGCAGTTTATTTTCAATAAGGTATTTACAGTTATATTTGCCGGTTCAGCTTCCATGCTGACAGATCCAAATCTTGCGTTATTATCAATATTGATAGTTAATACATGGCAGTATGCAGGATATATCATGCTTATTTACCTTACAGGTCTTCAGACTGTGCCAAAGGATGTACTTGAGGCTTCGGGAGTTGACGGTGCATCAGCACTTACGACACTTTTTAAGATAAAGATACCGATGATAGCAAATACATTTACAGTATGTATATTCCTTACACTGGTAAACTCATTCAAGCAGTTTGACCTAAACCTTGCAATAACCAATGGTGCTCCGGGTCGTCTTGTGGGAACTAAGATTATCCAGTCTACAGAGCTTTTGGCTCTTAATATTTACAATACAGCTATAAGAAAGAATAATTATGCTCTCGGTCAGACTAAGGCGGTTGTATTCTTTATAATACTTGCAGCAGTATCGTTGACACAGGTTGCAATCAGTAAGAAGAGGGAGGTAGAGCTATAATGAAAGCACAAAAATCCAGAAATTTTATTGGCAGTATTATAGGCTTTATTATTGCATTTTTTATACTATGCCCATTCTTCCTGGTGGTTATAAACTCTGCAAAAACCAGTGCGGATATAGTAATAAGCCCTATATCTCTTCCAAAGAATTGGGGACAGATGTTTGTAAACTTTAAGGGTGTTATAAACAATGACAACTTCAGCTATTGGAGTTCTTTTAAAAGCTCTTTGATAATTACAGTAGTTTCACTTATACTTTTGACATTGTTCTCATCAATGGCGGCATGGGTACTCAGTCGTCATCATAAAGAGGGATGGTCAAACTTCATCTTTATGATGTTTGTAGCGGCTATGGTTATTCCTTTCCAGGTAGTTATGCTTCCTATCCTTACAGTGTTTAAGAATATAGGAAACTTCACCGGAATACAGATGCTTTCAAGTTATAAGGGAGTAGTATTTGCATATATGGGATTTGGCGGTTCTATGTCAATTTTCGTATTGCATGGATTTATAAAGGGGATTCCAAAGGAGCTTGAGGAGGCTGCATGGATAGACGGTTGTTCTCCTGAGGGCACATTTTTTAGAGTAATAATGCCTCTCCTTCGTCCGGTACAGATGACAGTTCTTATACTGAACGGTTTGTGGATATGGAATGACTATTTGCTTCCATCCATAATGCTCGGACTTAACGGAAAGATCAAAACACTTCCTATCGCAGTAAGCAGCTTCGTGGGTTCTTATGTAAAGCAGTGGGATTTGATTCTTAGTGCGGCATTCCTTGCCATGATTCCTATAGTAATATTATTCCTTATTGCTCAAAAGCAGATTATTCAGGGAATGGTAGACGGAGCTATAAAATAAGAAGCTAAAGGGTTAAACCTGAATATAAGCCATGCGAATCTGATTTTGCATGGCTTAAAAAATAAGGAGGAGACTAATGAGAAAAAGCGGAATATTATTACATATAAGCAGCCTTCCGGGTAAATACGGCATAGGGTGCTTCGGAAAAGAAGCGTACAACTTTGTGGACAAGCTAAAAGAGGCAAAGCAATCTTTCTGGCAGATATTACCTCTCGGGCCTACAAGTTATGGAGATTCGCCATATCAGTCATTTTCAACATTTGCGGGAAATCCGTACTTTATAGATCTTGAGCAGTTGATAGAGGAAGGCCTTTGACCAAAAAAGAATGTGACAATATAGATTTTGGTACGGATCTAAAGAAAGTAGACTATAAAAAGCTCTATGAAGGAAGATTTGAGCTTTTACATAAGGCATATGAGAGAGCAAAGGTCTACGAAGATGATAAATTTGCCGACTTTGTATATGAAAATGCAAAATGGCTTTGGGATTATGCACTCTTTATGGCGCTTAAGGATTATTTTAACGGTGAGCCGTTTAATACCTGGCCAAAAGATATAAGGGAAAGACATGATTATGCCATCAATTACTACAGAGAAAAACTTTATTTTGATATAGAGTTTTATCAGTTCTTACAATATAAGTTTGATGTTCAGTGGAAGAAATTAAAGGCATATGCCAATGAAAAAGGTGTAGAGATTATCGGAGATATTCCTATATATGTGGCAATGGACAGTGCGGATACATGGGCGCACAGAGAGCTGTTCCAAATGGATGAAGAGGGTAAGGCTGTAGCAGTAGCAGGTTGTCCGCCTGACGGATTTGCACCTGACGGTCAGCTTTGGGGAAATCCACTGTATAATTGGGGACATCATAGAAATACAGGATTTAAATGGTGGATAAAGAGATTAAGAAAGAATTTTGAAAGGTATGATGTCATCCGCATAGATCATTTCAGAGGATTTGATGAATACTATTCTATTCCTGCTGAGAATGAGACTGCGGCAGGCGGTCATTGGGAAAAAGGACCGGGTATTGAGCTTTTTAATAAGATCAAGGAAAGCCTTGGTGATTGCAAGCTTATAGCAGAGGATCTCGGATATGTGACAGACAGTGTAAGAGCACTTGTAAATGACAGCGGTTATCCCGGAATGAAGGTCTTGGAATTTGCTTTTGACTCCAGAGATACCGGAAGTGCAAACGACTACTTACCTCACAATTATACAAGAAACAGTGTGGTATACACAGGTACTCATGATAATGAGACTGTGATGGGCTGGCTTGATGATATTACAGAAGAAGAGTACGATAAAGTTCTTGCATACTTTAATTTAAAGAAGTCTGACAAGAAGACTGAGGTCTGTGATGCACTTATCAGAGCGGCAATGGGAAGTGTCTCAGATACCTGTATTATACCTGTACAGGACTATCTTCACTATGACCACAGATATAGAATGAATACTCCTTCCACGATAGGTAAGAACTGGATGTTCAGACTTACCGAGAATGAGATAGATGAGAATACCTGGAAGAATATCAAGTACCTGACAGAGTTGTATGGCAGAGGGTGAGAGATTAAATTACGAAGATAAGATAAGATTATTTGAACAGAGTATGATTTTTAGTTATATAAAAAACCTATCAGAGGACATTTTCTTCTGATAGGTTTTTATTTTAAAAACTTTTTATTTTAAATCTCAATAACCAAAGCCTGATATCCTTCAAGCCTTATCTCTGTATCTGAAACAAAGTCAACATTTTCCATATTGTTTAAAACAATCTTTTTACATTTTGAAGGAAGTTTTACAGTCTGTGGCTTGGTCCCGAAGTTGCCGAGTACAAGTAAGGTCTGATTATCTGAAACTCTCTTAAATGCCATAAGTTTTTCTACCTCAGGGAGGTACGGTACTGTCTTACCATATACTACAGTCTCGGAATACTCGGGACTTTTTCTGAGAGCGGTAAGTTTTTTATAGTAAGAGAGCAGTGAGTTAGGATCATTTATTTGAGAAGCCGCATTGATTCTCTTATAGTCAGGGCTTACCATAAGCCATGGAGTTCCTGTGGTAAATCCTGCATTTGTGCTGTCATCCCATTGGAAAGGAGTACGGCTGTTGTCACGGCTGTAATGCTTCACAGCGGCAAATGCCTCTTCCGGAGAAAGTCCGGCTTCAATTGCTACTTTATACTGGTCACGTGTAGATATATCATCTATCTGATCCATAGAGGTGAAATTTACATTCTCCATACCTATTTCCTGGCCCTGATATATAAACGGAAGTCCGCGAAGCATAAACTGCATTGTACCGAGGAATTTCTTTGCGGTTTCGCTAAGCTCGTCTGCAGGGATATAGTGGCTTACACCTCTTGGCTCGTCATGGTTTTCGATAATAGTGGAAATCATTCCGATATCACCGATCTTTTCCTGAGTCTCAAAGCAGCATCTCTTATAGTCATCGGGAGTAATAGGCTTGCAGTCATACCAACCGTTTCTACTCTTTCCGAATATTGTCTCATTGAAGTCAAACATACTTGAAAAATAGCCGTCATCGCCGATGAAAAGAGGGATATCCTCTTCACGCTCGTCAAATACTTCTCCGACTGTGAAAGCGTCATGTTTGGCAAATGTCTCGTTTTTAAGTTCTGTAAGGAAGTCACCCACACCTATAGCATCCTTAAGCATTTTATGTGGCTCTACAAAGCCGTCTTCTCGATCGGGTGAGTAGCAATAATCAATTATAGGGAGAGCCTTCTTTATATTTATAATGGCATCAATTCTAAAACCTGCAAGTCCTTTCTCAAGCCACCAGTTGATCATTGTATATATTTCTTCACGAACTTTTTTGTTTTCCCAGTTGAGGTCAGGTTGCTTTTTATGGAAGAGGTGAAGATAGTACTTGTTCGTACCCGGTATCTTCTCCCATGCACTTCCGCCAAAGTAAGAACGCCAGTTGTTAGGCTCCTTACCGTCTTTTCCTTCTTCGATATAGAAGTACTTTCCATATTCACCGTCAGGATCTTCCATAGCCTTTTTAAACCACTCATGCTCATCGGAGCAGTGATTTACTACCAGATCCATAAGGATGTACATATCTCTTTTTTTAGCTTCGGCCAAAAGTTCATCCATATCGTTCATATTTCCGAATACCGGATCTATATTGTAATAATCTGAAATATCATAGCCTTGATCTGCAAAAGGAGAGCAGTAACAAGGAGATAGCCATATAATGTCCACTCCGAGATCCTTTAGATAATCAAGTTTTTCAATAATACCTCTCAGGTCACCAACACCGTTTCCTGTAGTATCATTAAAACTTTTTGGATATATTTGATAAGCGACTTTACCATGCCACCATTTTTTTGTCATAAATAACCTCCTATGAAAAAAACTTTTTCTAAGTTTCTAATTTAACATAATATCATATTTTATGCAAATATAAAAAATAAGGTGAAATACACCTTATTTTCTAAAATTATTTGAAGATCTTTTTCAAGGCCACACCGCTGCCTATCATGGATAAGATAAAGGCTGAGAATACTATAATAATTCTCATTGACATATCCATAAAGAAGCCCTGTGGTACTATATTTATTAAATTATCCGTAGCCGGATCAAGCATCCATAGATCATTGTTAAAGAAGATATGGTGAAATATTATAAAGTACTTTTCAAAATCACCGGCTATGAGGAATACCAAAACCGCAGTCAAAATCAGAGTGATCACAGTTCCGAAAATAAGAACATTTGAAAGAAATTTAAACACCTTACCTTTCAAAAGTTTGACAGCTATAATGCAAAGAATGCTGACAGCTATAAGTATGTATCTAAGATAAACAGCACCTACAAATAGACCTCTTACATCTTCCATATGTGCAACCTCTCTTTCATTAAAGAAGGGAGTATCACTAATGCCACCGATATTTGCTTTTATATCGGAGAGTTTTTCTCTGTCGCCTTTTAGATAACTCATCATTTCTTTTGTAACATTCATAAGATCAGGCATTGAAATATCCACATAGCTTGTTACAGCATATTTATTGTATTCTTTTTCATAAAAAGAGAAGTTGGAATATGCCGCAATTTCAATGGATGTGACCAGTACAATAAACATCAGTGAAAAGCTTAAAACAATTCCTAAAAAGAATCTAAGTATTTTCATTGTGCATCCTTCCAAGATTTTATAACCTTTAGCCTTGTGAATTCCTCGCGATCCTTTTCTTCCAAAGCATTGGTGATATTCTTTGTTAGATTTTCATATGTTGGAATAGTGATATTCTTTAAGGCATTGGCCCTTTTTTGAGTCTTTTTAATATTGCTTGCCAGACGATAAGCTGAATTTTCTATCATGGAAAGTCGTACTGTAAGCCTCTTTACTTCATTGAAACATTCTCTGGCTTTATCAAGAGACTCTCTTGTAGAGTAATAAGCATAGGTAGGTACCATAGGAGCATCATCAAATCTTACAAGCGGTATCTCGGTACCCATTACCGATCTGGTTTTTATCCGAATACTGTCTTCAACAGGTACCGAGCCGGCTACATCCGATACGAAGTCGATACCAAGTTCGATATTTGCATACATCAGTGCTTCGTAAGCGGCACCAAAGGTTGTATCTATTTGCTTTGGATCTCCTTAGCCTCATCAATAAGTCCCATCAGCTCACGGATAAGAATATTTCTCTTCTTATCCATCAAGCCATAGCCCTGCCTTGCCAGCGCAAGGGAATTCTTTGAGGCTATCAAATTACCCTTTGTCGGAAATGTATTAATATTCATAGTTAATCCTCGACTGCAGCAGGAACTATATCGCCATTTGAATCAAGTACTGTAGGTTTATAATACTGATCAAGCACCTTGGTGTCGATTCTGTCAAGCTCTCCTCTTGGCATAAGACCAAGAAGTTTCCAGCCTATTTCCAATGTATCAAAGATAGTTCTGTTATCATTAATTGACTGACCTATAAACATCTGCTCAAAGGCTCTACCAAATACGAGATATTGCTTGTCCGTATCAGATAATTCATCTTCACCGATAACTGACGCAAGTGCTCTGGCATCACCCACTTTAGAGTAGGAAGAGAAGAGCTGATTTGCTACATCCTGATGGTCCGCTCTTGTAAAGCCTTCACCGATACCGTCCTTCATAAGTCTTGAAAGAGAGGGAAGTACTGATATAGGAGGATAGATTGACTGACCGTTTAAGTCTCTGTCAAGAACTATCTGACCTTCGGTTATATACCCGGTAAGATCGGGGATCGGGTGTGTGTAATATCATCATTAGGCATGGTAAGTATCGGAATTTGTGTAACGGAGCCGTTCACGCCGCTTACAATACCCGCTCTCTCATATATGGTGGCAAGCTCTGAATAAAGGTATCCCGGGAAACCTTTTCTTGAAGGAATCTCACCCTTTGAAGAGGATACCTCACGCATTGCCTCTGCAAAAGAAGTCATATCAGTAAGTATTACAAGTATGTGCATACCCTTTTCAAAGGCAAGATACTCAGCAACTGTAAGTGCCACCTTTGGAGTAATAAGTCTTTCAACCACAGGATCGTTTGCAAGATTGATGAAAGTGATAACATGGTCACTAACACCGCTCTCCGCAAAGGTTCTTCGGAAGAAATCAGCCACATCATACTTTACACCCATAGCTGCAAATACTACTGCAAACTTTTCGTCTTCATTGTCTGTATCACCAAGTGATGACTGACGCACGAGTTGTGCGGCAAGTTCATCATGTGGAAGACCGTTTCCTGAGAAGATGGGGAGCTTTTGACCTCTTATAAGAGTCATTAGTCCGTCTATAGCGGAAATTCCTGTTCTTATATAGTTTCTTGGATACTCTCTGGTAACCGGGTTTAGCGGTTTACCGTTTACATCTATAGTTTTTCAGCCTCTACGCTGCCCAGACCGTCTATAGGTACGCCGATACCGTTGAAGGTTCTTCCAAACATCGCTTCAGAAACACCGATCTCCATAGGTTTACCTGTAAGTTTGGTATGAGTATTTCTAAGTGCCATACCGTCTGTTCCTTCAAAAACCTGTATTACAGCTTTATCACCGTTTATTTCTATGATTTTGCCAAGACGCTTTTCCTTGCCGTTTACAGTCATTTCTACAATTTCATCATAGGCAGCACCCTTGACACCCTCAAGAACTACCAGTGGTCCGTTAATGGAACTAAGTCCAAGGTATTCTATTGACATGTTTTACCTCCTATGCATTCTTTTCAAGTACGTTTTCGTAGAATGTGTCAATGTCTTTTTTGTAATCGTCCAACATATCAAGCTTATCATTAGGAACATCATATTTTATAGAAGAGACTCTATCCCATATACTGTCCTGATGCAAAATGCTCATAGGCATTCCTTGATGAACAAGTGCCTTTGATTTTTGATAGAGATATAGTATAACATCCATCATCTTGTACTGCTTTATAAGCGGAACACAAGTATCATCCTTATGGAATGCATTTTGCTGAAGGAAACCTACTCTTATAACCTTAGCTATATCAAGCACAAGTTTTTGATCATCAGGCAAAACATCTGCACCGATAAGTTTTACTATTTCCATCAATGACGCTTCTTGGTTAAGTATATATACAAGTCTGTTTCTGTATTCTACAAAGTTTTTATTTACATGTTCTGCATACCATGGCGCAAGATCATTTAAATACTCTGAATAGCTGTCAAGCCACTGTATAGCCGGGAAATGTCTTGCATAGGCAAGCCTTTTATCAAGTCCCCAGAAGCAACGCACAAATCTTTTGGTATTTTGTGTAACAGGCTCTGAGAAATCACCACCCTGTGGAGAAACCGCACCGATAATAGAAACCGAACCTTCACTACCGTTTAAATTTGCATCATACCGGCTCTTTCATAGAACGCTGAAAGTCTGGAAGCCAGATATGCCGGGAAACCTTCCTCTGCAGGCATTTCCTCAAGTCGTCCTGAGATCTCACGAAGTGCCTCTGCCCATCTGGAAGTGGAATCTGCCATAATTGCAACATCATAACCCATATCACGGTAATACTCAGCAAGTGTCAGTCCTGAATAAAGAGAAGCCTCTCTGGCCGCCACAGGCATATTTGAAGTATTTGCAATAAGTGTTGTTCTGTCCATCAAAGGATTGCCGGTCTTAGGGTCGATAAGCTCCGAGAATTCCTCAAGTACTTGAGTCATCTCATTACCACGCTCACCACAACCGATATAAATAATAATATTTGCATCAGACCATTTTGCAATCTGGTGCTGACTCATAGTCTTACCTGTACCGAAACCTCCCGGAATTGCGGCAGTACCGCCCTTTGCAAGAGGGAAGAGAGTATCAAGAATTCGCTGACCGGTGATAAGCGGAACGCTTGCCGGAAATCTTTTCTTTGTAGGTCTTGGAACACGAATAGGCCAATGCTGTGTCATAGTGATAGGAATCTCACTGCCGTCAGTAAGCTGTAATGTGAGAAGCTTGTCATTTATAGTGTATTCACCGTCATCAACCACATCCAAAACATATCCCGTAAGGTTTGGTGAAAGCATTACGCGGTGCATAATTGCAGGTGTTTCAGGAACTTCGGCAATAATTGTTCCACCGTCTATAGCCTGTCCCGGTTTTACCGTTATATGTGTTTCCAGAGTTTTTTTGTATCGAGTGAATCCACACTTACACCTCTGGAGATATATGTACCGTCAACCTTGGCTATTTCACTTAAAGGTCTTTCTATACCGTCAAAGATATTGTTTAGAATACCGGGTGCGAGAGTTACAGAAACAGGAGAGCCTGTACCTGTAACGATTTCTCCCGGTTTTAGACCACCGGTCTCTTCATAAACCTCAATGACTGTTGCATCTGATGTAAGTCCGATTACCTCACCTACAAGTTTTTCCTCACCTACATATACCATCTCATGCATTTCAAAACCGGAGTCATTTGATGTTTTTACGATAGGTCCGTTTATTGCAAATATAATACCTGTAGTTGCCATTATAGTACCTCCATCTCTACATCAAATTTTTCCTTAGCCTCTGATATTTTCTTTTCAAAAGAATTGTCAATGAGTATATTCTTTGCCGGTATAACAGCTCTCATACCGCCATGAAAAGGGTATTTACTGATAGCTATATCAATACTATGCTTTACCGAAAGCCTGTGAGCGAGCTCTTCATCAGTAGGATCGATATATATTTTTACTTCATCACTTCCGGCAAACTCAAGCGCTCTCTTAATTTGTGAATCAATTAAGGCTTCGTATTCCGGAGAGGCTTGAAAATCTGCAAGTCTTTCCTCAAGCTGTGTAAAAATCTTTTCCTTAAGCTCAGCAGATTTTTTGCCAAGCTCCATTCGTAGTTTTATCTGTTCAAGAGCGAGTTCTTTGTTTATCTCTTTATCAATCCTTGTGGTTTCCGTTTTAACTTCCATATCAGCGAGTCTTATCTCGCTGCTTTGGTAGTCTAAAAAGTCCTTTTCTAAAGCATCTCTATAATCTGAAAGTATTTTTTCAGCAGCAGCCTTGGCATCAGCCATACATGCTTCTCTAAAATGCTGTAGTTTTTCTTCTATTGTCAAGATAATACCTACCTTTTTAATCTTAGTTTTTCAGTCCGGTAAATGCCGAACCTCAAGTTCAAATCTGTAAGTTCATTTCTTACAAGATTACAGTTTCAAACCGATAGCTTCATTTACATAGTCTGTAATAAAGTTTTCGGATCTTCCGGTACCGTGGCGGTCCGGTATATCAATAAACAGTGGTATATGTGATTCTATCTTATACCTGTTTACAAGTTCGGGATAATCCCTTGAAAACTTTTCGGTGAGAAGTACAATGCCGATATCTTTGCTTTTTATAACGAAATCAAGGGCATTATTAAGCTCATTTTTTTCATGAACCACCACTCCTTCCACTCCGGCAAGCCTCATACCTGTAAGAGTATCCACATTATCACTTATAAGATACATTTTCATAAAATTGTCCTTATAAACGACCGAGAATCATAAACGCAACTACAAGTCCGTAAAGACAAACACCCTCTGCAAGACCAACGAAGATAAGAGACTTACCAAGGATTGAAGAGTCCTCGCTGATAGCGCCAAGTGCGGCAGATGCTGCAGCTGATACGGCGATACCACCACCGATACATGCAAGACCTACTGAAAGAGCTGCAGCCAAGTATCCGAAGCCTGTAGCTGATGAAGCTGCTGTTTCAGAAGCGGCGTAAGCACTACCTGATAAGAAAAATACGCTTGCAACCGCCATAACTCCAAAGAACATAACCACATTTCCGGCAAGGGCTTTTTTATAACGTCCCTTTGTCTTTTCGCCGATCATAAATGCAATATAAGGAATTACTATGCTTAAAATAAGTGCTACTGAAAGTGTTACTTTTACTAATGTATTCATTTTTTCTCCTAACTAAAACATAAAATCATAAATAATAAAATACTTGTTTATTATGAGTAGGGCTTAAACGCTCTACCGTCTCCGGTATAAAATCTTGAGAATAACTCATAGTATTCCAGACGTAATACCTGTATACCTACGATTAAACCTTCCATACCCATTACAAAGATATTTCCAAGCACGACTGCAATCCAGTTGATATTGCCGCTCTCAGCCCCTGAAAGCATGAGCACCACCTCCATCATGGCTGCATGGCTTACTGCAAAGGCGCCAACTCTGACGAATGAGAGAGAGTTTGAGAAGTAGCTGAGAAGTACTTCAAAAAGTTCAAAAAATCCCTGCAATATAAACATACCGAGACCACCTTCAAGATGTATTTTTTTCTTCTCCAATACAGCGGATAAAGGCTCTTTTAAGAAGATTAATATTAAAGGAAGTACAAACATTATAAGCAGTATCACCGTGGCAGGCATCGTTTTACCTGTCATAAACAGTATGATTGTAATAAGTGCGGATGTATAGAATACAAGTCCTGCCACACCATTTGTATCAAACAATGCTTCGCCGGGCTTTTTAAACCTAAGCTTTGTAAAAATACTTAAAATCATCATAAGTATTATAATAAGCATACCTAAAGTGATGGTTATTACAAATACTGTATTTAAGTTACCTATAACCGGAAGAGCAGTCATTGCCTTTGCAGGTCTTAGCCATAAAGGTTGTATGATATCTTCAAATCCGAATATCGAACCGAATAAATCCGAATATGGTGGAGAAGAAACCGCATCTGGCAATGATTGCGGCAAGCCTTGATTGCTTTTTGTAGGCTATAATGCTTCCAAGGATCAAAAGAACAAGTCCCTGTCCCACATCACCGAACATAAATCCGAATATAACGGAATAGGTCAGTGCTATAAGCATTGTAGGATCAAATTCCTTATAATCCGGCAAACCATACATTTCAACAAACATTTCAAAGGGTTTGAAGAACATATTGTTTTTTAGTTTCACCGGTGGGGTACTGCTTATCTTTGACATATCCCTTTCAACAATACAAAAAGTATTAGGCTCATTTTCAAGCTCTTTTGCAAGTCTTTCGGCATCTTTTTGTGTAAGCCATCCACATATAATGTAAAATACCTTTTTGTCTTTTCGGTTATCTCTTGTGGCCGCAGCATACTTTCTGACATCAAAGACTTTATTAAATCTAAACAGCACCTGATTTGCCAAAAGAAAATCTTCATGGCTGTCTTCAAGAGTTTTTACTATCTTTTCATCAATTGCATGTATGCTTGTTTTGAGTTCTTCTATTTTTTCTTTAAGCTTTGCACCGGCAAACTCAGGTGTACCGTGGTATTCATCGGGCAGGAAAAATCTTTCAAAATGCATGGAAGAATATATTGCATCTATTTGCTCCGAAATAGCATCAGGTACAAAATAAACACCCCATACTTTGTCATCTATCTCTCTTGCTTTATAGAAGATGGTATCTATGCTGTCATATACAAAGGTTATGAACTTCTCATAATACTCCTTTGGCATGGAACCGAATCTGAAATTTACATATTTAAAATGTAATATCTTTTCGGTGTCATAATCCAGTCCTATAAAATAGTGAACATTTTTAAGCTTCTCTTCATATTCTGCCAGTTCAGACTCAAGCTCACTCTTTTTTTGTGATAAAGAGTAAACACTGTCTGAAAGCTTACGGGTTATTTGGTCGGCCTCTTCGATACTCATTTGACGATCTGTCTGCAAACCGGTATCTTTAAAGTATTCTTTCAGTTCCTGTGATCTTGCCAGTATATCCTTATATGGATTGCTGTCATTGAATGCATGTAACTCCTTTACATTTTTTAACTCGGAGAGAGCATTTTCCAACTGAAACTCATACTTGCTGATATAGGTTTCGATAATTCTGTCAATATCGTCTTTCGGACCGGTGATATTCAAGAATTCCATTCTCTCAATCATGCGAAAGACCTCCTTGTTTCAAGTTTTAAAATTTTATTGATAATATCATCTGCAGGTAAAGAATACCTGATAGACTCTATTATCTCTATAACTCTGCTTATTTCCAATTCTCTAAAATACAGATAACAGCTAAGAGTCGCTAAAGAATACGGGTTGTTTTTTTTGTTTTTGCGATACAAATATTCCAATGTTCCCATATAAAATTCTTCAATGCTTGGTCTGAATTTGAAAAGCTTTGCAGATAATTTTCCATAGAATGTATTGTCAAATATCTCATAAAACTCATCCAAATCTTCGGATTCTGCCATTTGTTTTATTTCATCCACACTTAATTTATAATAATGTGGGGTAAGTGTGGCATATATCTTTGCATTACTTACCTTGTAGTATTTCTTAGTCCTATATATCCATTGCATATTCAGGAAATCAGATCTTGTTCCAAGGATTGACAGTACCTCTTTACTTTCATCCCCCTTAAGCTCTTTTTTTGCAAATTTGAAGCAAATTTCAAAATAATAAGAGTCAAGTGCAAGTGCATAGTCAAATATATTTGTACTTCCCTCGGAAAATACTTTATTTACACAATCATAATATTCGGTATTTTTTAGGGAATCAATAAATTGTGATACATCTCTTGCAGACATAAGGTCCTCGATGTTCAGATTTGATTTTGTATTCATATATTTTGAATATGATTTTAAATCCAAAGATGTTGGTCTATGACTAAGAATGTCTCGTAGTATACGCTTTAAGACATAAATTGTATTGTACATAGATACTAAATTCAGATATTGTCTTGGTGTGCCGGAGCTGAATTTATAGAGTCGTGAAAACTCTTCCAGATTACTTAACAATAAGATTTGTTCGATATCTTCACGGTGTAATGAATTGATGTCTGTTTTTTTAAATGCATCACTGTAATATTTGTAATGCATAAGTTCATTCATTGCATCAGTGATGGTTTCACATTCACATAAAGATTTGAAACCGTCGATACTTATCAAATCACTTGACATCGAACGAATTTTAGTGGTAAGGGAAGAGTACTTGAATAAATTTCCCATGGCTACTCCTTAATCATATTTGAGAATAGCATATCCACATATTTATCGTGGTGAGTGTCATACATGTCCTGTAGATTCTTAAAAGCCTTTTCAGACTGTTGCTTAAGTTCGGAAATCTTTTTTTCTTTCGACAAATTCATAGATTCCTGTAACTCGCTAATTCTGGCCCTTGTCTTTGCATCAAGATCTTGTTTCCAAAGCTCTCTTTTGGCATTAATCTCAGCAGCTATTTCTTTTTTCTTTAGGATAGCATCTTCAACATGATTTTTAGATGAATCTTCGATTTCTGAAAGTCTGCTTATTATATCATCCATAAAACCTCCTTAGTAAATAGTATTATGTGATACACCATGTAAGGCAAACCACTCAAATATATTTCAGGCTATTTATGTTGTACATTTAATAGGAAGAAACACATTTGTTGAGAATAATCATATACCTTTTTTTGAAAGTAAAGGGACATATTGCATAAAGAAGATAAAGAAAGTGTAAAGAAATTTGTGGATGTACTTTACACAAAATTCGATGTATTGTATAGACAAACATAAGTACATGCTATGCGAACATAGTCTTGAAAAAGATAATAGAATAGTGTATAATTATGAGGAAAGTAGGCGATATTCAGCAACGGTGCTTGCCTGCTATTTTTTTGTACAAGCTTTTATTTCTATGTGAATATATCTAAAAGCATAAAATATTGGCAAAATACTTTAATAACTTATAAAAGAAAAAAGGTAAAGGAGAGGGAATCGTGTTAAAGTATATTATCAAAAGGTTGATATTCGGAATAGCAACAATATTCATCGTATCAACCTTGACTTTTTTCCTTATGCAGCAAGTTCCGGGTGGACCATTCGCTGCGGATAAGTCAATTTCAAAAGCAGCTCAAAAAGCATTGGAGGTAAAGTATGGCCTTGACAAGCCTATCACAGTGCAGTATGTCAATTATTTTAAAAATGCTCTAAAAGGTGATTTTGGAATAAGTATAAAGCAAAGGGGAAGAGACGTAGCGCAGATAATATCCACAAAATTTCCTGTTTCTGCCAGAGTGGGTGGAATATCAATAATCCTTGCATTGTTATTCGGAGTTCCGCTGGGTTCGGTTGCCGCACTTAACAGAGGAAAGGTACTGGACCGATTGATAATCATGTTTGCAACACTTGGAATTGCGGTACCGAGTTTCGTAGTATGTACTATTCTTATGTATGTATTGGGTGTTAAGCTTGAGCTTTTACCTACATACGGTCTTACATCACCTTTAAACTACATCATGCCGGTATTGGCACTTTCGTTTTATCCTACAGCTTATATTGCAAGACAGATGAGATCTTCGATGCTTGACGTACTTGGACAGGACTACATGAGGACTGCAAGAGCAAAGGGACTGTCAGAGAATGTTATTCTGTTTAAGCACGCACTTAGAAATGCTATATTGCCGATTATTACATATATGGGACCGCTTATAGCATATACACTTGTAGGAAGCTTTGTTGTAGAGAAGATATTTACCATTCCGGGACTTGGAGGTGAATTTGTAAGTTCTGTTATAAATCAGGATTATACTGTTATTATGGGAACCACAATATTCCTTGCAACACTTATTATTTTTATGAACGTAATGGTAGATATTGCATATACGATCGTAGATCCAAGAATAAAACTGAAGTAAAGCCTATAAGAAAGGAGAAGGTTGTCACAATTATTTTGTGGCATCCCTATATAGAATGAGCAAACATATTATTTCAGGGCATTTAAATTTATCGCCTGAAGATTTTTGCCCGCCAGCAAAGAAGAAAAAGAAAGTCTGGTGGTGATGCGTCAGAGTGTCAGCTTCTGGCAGGACGGATTTCGAAGACTTTTAAAAAATAAAGTGGCACTTGTATCTTTGGCAGTGTTTTTTGTCATATTGATACTTGCATTTATAGTGCCGATTTTTTATCCATATGATTATGCAACACAGTTAAAGGGTAGTGAGAGGCTTATGCCTATGCAGTATTCTGCAGGAGAACTTGCAAGAATAGCTGCAGGAGAGAATATATTTCCACATATACTCGGAACAGACAGCTTAGGAAGAGACTATGCTATCAGAGTAATGATGGGAGCAAGAATTTCACTTATAGTAGGACTTTTGGCATCATTTATCGTCCTTATTATCGGTTCTATTTACGGTTCTATAGCCGCATTTACCGGTGGATGGGTAGACCTTATAATGATGAGAGTTGTAGATATTATATATACAGTTCCTGATATATTACTTATTATCCTTTTGACATTTGCACTTAAAAAGCCGATGAAGCTGTTGGCATCTGCACCGGGATTTGGGTGGATCAATATTCTTGGTATAAACCTTATAAGTATATTTATAGTTTTTGCACTTCTTTACTGGGTAGGTATGGCAAGAATTGTCCGTGGACAGATACTTGTATTAAAGGAGCAGGAGTATGTAACAGCTGCGAGAGCACTTGGTGCAAAGAGCGGCCAGATTATCAGAAAGCACTTGCTTACAAATACTATCGGTACTTTGATAGTTACAACTACATTGCAAATACCTTCTGCTATATTTACAGAAAGTTATTTGTCATTTTTGGGACTGGGTGTGGCTGTTCCAATGCCATCTCTTGGTTCACTTGCTTCAGATGCCATCACAGGATTGCAATCATATCCACATCTTTTGTTTGCGCCTGCGCTACTTATCAGTTTGATAATACTTAGTCTTAACCTTTTGGGGGACGGACTCCGTGATGCATTTGACCCTAAGCTAAAGAATTAAAGGAAGGTAATTATGAGTAAACATCTTGTAGATATAGAACATGAGAGACTTTCCTTCTTTACTCCGGCAGGAGAGGTGAAAGCCTTAGACGATGTTTCCTTCTATGTAAATGAGGGAGAAGTGTTGGGAGTAGTAGGAGAGTCAGGCTCCGGTAAGAGTGTTACAAGTTATTCTCTTATGGGACTTATAGCAAATCCGGGAAAGATCATAGGCGGAGATTTATATTTCAACGGATATCACATCAATGAAATGAGTGAAAAAGAAATGAGAAAAATCCGTGGAAATGAAGTTTCAATCATTTTCCAGGATCCTATGACCAGCTTGAATCCGGTATATACTATCGGAAACCAGATAATGGAAGTTATACTTCTGCATACAGATAAGAATAAAAAAGAAGCCAGAGAAAGAGCAAAAGAGCTTCTTACTTTGGTAGGAATAAATGAGCCTGATAAGAGACTTAAGCAGTATCCGCATGAGCTTTCAGGTGGTATGAGACAGAGAGTTATGATTGCTATGGCGCTTGCATGTGAACCTAAACTTCTGATAGCGGATGAGCCTACAACAGCTCTTGACGTTACTATTCAGGCACAGATCATAGAGCTTATGATAGAGCTTAAAAATAAGCTGGCATGGCAATCATTATGATCACACATGACCTTGGTGTAGTTGCAAATATTTGTGACAGAATAGCGGTTATGTATGCAGGAAAGATTATAGAGAGCGGTCTTACAGATGAGATTTTTTATAATCCGAAGCATGAATATACAAAGGGACTTTTAAAGAGCATTCCAAAGATGTATGAAGCGGAGTATGAAAGACTCGTTCCTATCGAGGGTACTCCTGTAGATATGCTCAACCCACCAAAGGGTTGTCCTTTTGCTTCCAGATGCGACTCTTGCATGAAGATATGTTTAAGAGAAATGGCACCGATTAAGAATTTCAGTGAGACTCATTACTCACAATGCTGGTTGAATGAGTTGGAAGATGATAAAAATACAGAGGGAGAATCAGTATGTCTGAAAAAATAATTAGAGTTGAACATTTACAACAATTCTTCCCTGTTGGAGGTTTTGGTAAAAATAAAAAATATGTCAGAGCGGTAGACGATGTTTCTTTCTATATTGAAAAGGGAGAAACCCTGGGACTGGTAGGAGAATCAGGTTGCGGTAAGACCACAACCGGTAGATCTTTACTTAGACTTTATGAGCCTACAGACGGCAGAATTATATATAAAGACCAGGTGCTTTTTGACAGTGGAAAAGTACCGCTTGTAGATGAAAACGGAAATGATATCATAGAAAACGGTGTGCCTAAGCTTGGAAAAAAGACTGCGGTAAATATGTATCCTTACAGAAAAAAACTTCAGATAGTTTTCCAGGATCCTTATGCATCACTCGATCCAAGAATGACAGTCGGTGATATTATCGGTGAGGCCATTGATATAAATAAGATTGCGGCTTCAAAGAAGGACAGACATGATAAGATTATTGAGGTATTGCAAACAGTAGGTCTTAACTCGGAGCATGCCAACAGATATCCTCATGAGTTCTCAGGAGGTCAAAGACAAAGAGTCGGTATTGCAAGAGCACTTGTAGTGGATCCTGATTTTATCGTTGCCGATGAGCCTGTATCAGCACTTGATGTTTCTATTCAGGCACAGGTTGTAAATATGTTTGAAGATTTACAAAAGGAGAGAGGGCTTACCTATCTGTTTATTGCCCATGACCTTTCTATTGTAAATCATATAAGTAATCGAATCGGAGTTATGTACCTTGGTAAGATGGTAGAGTTGGCGCCGGGTGGTGATATCATATTCAGACCGCTTCATCCGTATACAAAGAGCCTTATCTCTGCAATACCTGTAGCAGATCCAAGGGTTTCCAGAGAGAGATCCAGAATTGTGCTTGAGGGAGAGGTTCCTTCACCTCTTAACCCACCAAGCGGTTGTCACTTCAGAACCAGATGCCAATATGCTACAGAGCAGTGTGCAATGGAAGTGCCAAAGTGGAGAGAGATGGAAAAAGGACATTTTGTAGCTTGTCATAACATAGAGAAGATAAACTAGAAATTAGAACCTGATGGTTTTGATAAATATTTAGGAGGATTTATGAAGAAACAATTGGTTTTAGCTACATTGGTTCTTACCGGTGCACTTGTATTAGCAGGTTGTGGCGGTGGCGGATCAAAGTCGGCTACAAAGACAGGTGGTAAGATTCTTACTATCGAAATGGGACCTGAAGTGGAATCAATTGACCCGGCACTTAATACAGCAAATGACGGTGCAAACTATCTCACATATCTTTTTGACAACTTGTTAAGAATCGACAAGGACGGAAAGATTGCTCCAAGTTTGGCTGAAAAGTACGAGTCAAGTTCAGACGCACTTACATGGACATTCTACTTAAGAGACGGTTTAAAGTGGTCAGACGGTTCAGATCTTACAGCTAATGATTTTGTATACAGCTGGCAGAGAATGATTGATCCTGAGGTTGCTGCACCATATGCAGAGATCACTCTCGGAATGGTGGAAGGTTATGAGGAGGCTATAGGAAAGCCTGATGCAGACGGTAATCCCACAATCGATCCTGATGTTACAAAGCTTAGAGTTGAGGCAACTGATGACAAGACATTAGTTGTTCATATGGCAACACCAACACCTTATTTTGATAAGCTTGCTACATTTGCCGCACTTTCACCTGTAAAGCAGGAAATTGTAGAGGCTAATCCGGACAGATGGACACTTGACCCTAAGACATATATATCAACAGGTCCATTCAAACTTACAGAGTGGAAGTCAGGAAGCTATTTAATGCTTGAGAAACGAGCATTACTGGAACAAGGATGCGGTTAAGCTTGACGGTATCAAATGTCTCCTTATGCAGGATCAGAATGCTGCATTCAGTGCATATGAGTCAGGAGATGCTTTAATGATCAAGGATATTCCTACACAGGAGATTACTACATTACAGAAAAGATCCGATTATCATATCGATCCACAACTTGGAACATATTTCATCGACTTGAACAACAATTTAGAGGAGTTCAAAGATGCAAGAGTTCGTCAGGCACTTTCACTTGCACTTGACAGAAAGTACATTTCAGAGACTATCACAGCAGGTACATATACTCCTGCAAGCGGTTTTGTAAGTGCAGGTACAACTGATTGGGACGGTTCAGCTTGGACAGATAATATTACAGATCCTTCTGTATATATAAATGTTGATGATCATGCAGGTAATCTTGCAAAGGCTAAGGAGCTTTTGGCAGAGGCAGGACATCCAAACGGTGAAGGACTTCCTACATTCACATATACAACAAATGATTCTGCTTATCATAAGAAGATTGCAGAGTATTTACAGCAGGCTTGGAAAGAGCTTGGAATTAATATAGAGGTAAATATAGTTGAGTGGAAGTCATTTACACCGCAGAGAAGATCAGGAAACTATCAGATAGCAAGAGACGGTTGGGTAATGGATTATAACGATCCTTCAAATATCCTTCAGCTCACACAGACAGGAAACGGAAACAACAGTTCAAAGTATTCTAATCCTGAATATGATGCACTCTTAGAAAAGGCTGCTAAAGAGATAGATCCACAGACCAGATTCGGATATTTCCATCAGGCTGAGGAGATGCTTATGAGAGATATGGGTGTAACACCGCTTCTTTATTATAATGAGATGTATCTCCAGAGCGATAAGGTAGTCGGTGCGTACCATTCAGCCGACGGTATCTATCACTTTGAGTATGCGGATATCGCAGAATAAAAAATTATTGGAATTATAGGAGAATTTATGAAGAAAAGATTGATTTTGGCTACGCTGACAATTGCGGCAGCAGTAGCACTTTCAGCATGTGGAGGTTCCAAGTCCGCAAGTAAGGGAGGAAAGATCCTTACTATTGAGGAAGGACCTGATGTTGAAACAATTGACCCTGCACTCAATCAGTCAGCTGACGGTGCAAACTATTTAACAATGATTTCAGATAACTTGCTTAGACTTGATAAGGACGGCAAGATAGCACCAAGCTTGGCTGAGAAGTATGAAGTAAGTGATGACGGACTTACATGGACTTTCCATCTAAGAGACGGACTTAAGTGGTCAGACGGTTCGGCGTTTAGCGCTAATGACTTCGTATACAGCTGGCAGAGAATGGTTGATCCTGAGGTTGCAGCACCATATGCAGAGACTGTACTTGGAATGGTAGAAGGATATGATGAGGCTATAGGTAAGCCTGATGCAGACGGTAATCCTACAATCGATCCTGATATCACAAAGCTTAATGTAGAGGCTCCGGATGACAAAACTCTTGTAGTACATATGTCACATCCTGCACCTTACTTTGACAGACTTGCCGCATTTGCCGCACTTTCACCTGTAAAGCAGGAAATAGTAGAAGCAAATCCGGACGGATGGAGTCTTGACCCTAAGACATATATCTCAACAGGTCCTTTCAAGCTTACAGAGTGGAAGCCGGGAAGCTACATATTGGTTACAAAAAACGAGCATTACTGGAACAAGGATGCTGTAAAGCTTGACGGTATTAAATGCCTTCTTATGCAGGATCAGAATGCTGCATTCAGCGCATATGAATCAGGAGATGCCTTAATGATTAAGGATTACCCTGTAGAAGAGATAACAACAATGCAGAAGAGACCGGATTATAAGATCAGTCCTAAGCTTGGAATATCATATATCGATATCAACAATGAGTTGGAAGAGTTTAAAGATCCTAAGGTGAGACAGGCACTTTCACTTGCACTTGACAGAAATCATATAGCGGAAACTATTTCAGCAGGCATACTTGCTCCTGCAACAGGCTTTATCCCTGACGGCGTAGCCGATTGGGACGGAAGCGCATGGGCTGATAACAGAACTGATAAGTCTGTATACTTTGACAATGACAACTTTGAGGCTAACCTTGCAAAGGCTAAGGAGCTTTTAAAAGAGGCAGGACATGAGAATGGTGAAGGCCTTCCTGCTATGTCATACACAACAAATGATGCAGGTCTTAACAAGAAGGTTGCCGAGTACTTACAGCAGGCTTGGAAAGAGCTTGGCTTAAATGTTGAGGTAAACATTGTTGAGTGGAAATCATTTATACCACAGAGAAGATCAGGAAACTATCAGATAGCAAGAGACGGTTGGGTAATGGATTATAACGATCCTTCAAATCTTCTTGAGTGTGCATACAGTACAAACGGAAACAACAGTTCAAGATACAAAAATCCTGAATATGATGCACTCCTTGATAAGGCTGCACAAGAGACAGATGCTAAGAAAAGATTTGAATACTTCCATCAGGCTGAGGAACTTCTTTTAAAGGATGCCGGAGTTATTCCGATACTTTATCAACAGGAGACATATCTTCAGAGCGATAAGCTTATAGACAGCTTCTATACATCAGATGGTGTTTGGCACTTTGAGTATGCTGATATAGCAGAATAATATATTATAAATTTTAGAGTCGGAACTTGTTTTCCGGCTCTTTTTGTATAAATATTGATTATTTTATATATCGTAAACTTGTTCGTAAATATTTTTCTCAGTTTTAATATTAATTATTTTAATTTGAGTGTAGACAAATATACTTACATATGGTATATTTATACACACAAATGAATAAACTTAAAAATGGAGGAGGTATTAATGAAAAAACGATTGATTGTTGCAGTATTGGCGATGGCAGGTGCAATGGCCCTGTCAGGGTGTGGCGGTTCAAAATCAGGTGGTAACGGTACAAAAAGTGCAGGTGCTACAGAATCAGCCGGCGGTAATAAAATACTTACAATTCAGCTTGGACCTGATGTGGAGTCTATTGACCCTGCACTTAACTCTGCTGTAGACGGTGCAAATTATATTTTGTTTGCCTATGAAAATCTTTTAAAGGTTGACAAAGACGGAAAAGTAGTACCGGGATTGGCCCAAAAGTATGAGATAAGTGAAGATCAGCTTACATGGACATTCTACTTAAGAGACGGTTTAAAGTGGTCGGACGGAACAGATTTTACAGCAGAAGATTTTGTGTACAGCTGGCAGAGAATGGTTGATCCTAATGTTGCGGCACCTTATGCACAGACAGTACTCGGAATGGTAGAAGGCTATGATGAAGCTATAGGTTTACCGGATGCGGAAGGAAATACTACAATTGATCCGGATCCTACTAAGTTAAAGTAGAAGCACCGGATGATAAGACTTTGGTTGTACATTTGGCAACTCCTACCCCGTACTTTGATAAGCTTGCATCATTTGTTTCACTTTCACCTGTTAAGAAGGATGTGGTAGAGGCAAATCCTGACGGATGGAGTATCGATCCTAAGACATATATATCAACAGGTCCTTTTAAGCTTACTGATTGGAAGCCGGGAAGCTACCTTATGTTTGAGAAAAATGAGAACTATTGGGATGCGGGTTCCGTAAAGCTTGACGGTATTAAATGCCTTCTTATGAATGATCAGAATGCGACTTTCAGTGCATATGAGTCAGGTGATGCTTTAATGATTAAGGAAGTTCCTACACAGGAGATTACAACATTAAAGGAAAGATCTGATTTCCATATCGATCCTATACTCGGAACATATTACCTTGATTTAAACAATACTTTAGACGAGTTTAAGGATGCGAGAGTAAGAGAAGCACTTTCACTTGCACTTGACAGAAAGTATATTTCAGAGGTTATTACAGCAGGTACATACACTCCTGCAACCGGATTTGTAAGTGACGGTGTAACAGACTGGGACGGTTCTGCATGGAAAGATAATATAACAGATTCATCTGTTTTAATAAATATTGACGATCATGAAGGAAACCTTGCAAAAGCGAAGGAGCTTTTAAAAGAAGCAGGATATGAGAACGGTGTAGGTCTACCTGAGATGGTCTATTCAACCAATGATGCAAGTTATCATAAGAAGATAGCAGAGTATTTACAGCAGGCATGGGGCGAGCTTGGTCTTAAGATCGAGGTAAATATAGTTGAGTGGAAGTCATTTACACCTCAGAGAAGATCAGGAAACTATCAGATAGCAAGAGACGGTTGGGTAATGGATTACAATGACCCTTCAAATATCTTAGAGCTTGCATCAACAGGAAACGGAAATAACAGTTCTAAGTACAGCAATCCTGAGTTTGACGGACTTATGAATAAGGCGGCTACAGAGAAAGATCCGCAGACAAGATTCGGATATCTGCACCAGGCTGAGGAGCTTATAATGAAGGATACAGCTATGGTTCCGCTTCTTTATTACAATGATTTCTATCTTCAGAGTGATAAGATAACAGGAAGCTGGCACTCAGCGGACGGATTCTGGCATTTTGAATATGCTGATATAGCTGAATAAGAATTAAATAATTAAGTATAAAAAGCGGGTTGTCGTTAATGTTAAACGACAACCCGGTTTTACATTCCGGTATTGTCATTCATCTATAAATTCGGTCATATACTTTCTCTTTCTAAGAGGGCAATTTTGTCTTTGCAGATTCATATTTTCCCTTTTCTCTATTGAAATATTTTCAAAAAATACTTTCCAGAGTTTGGAATAAGGATTTTTAATATCATTTAGCTTTGCAGCGGCTTCAAGTTCATTTTCTTCAACTATTTGCAGATAACATTCACTGTCCTTTGGATGAATTAGAGCAATACTTCTCGACGAGTCTATAATGATCCAGTTGAGAGAGGGCATTCTATCTTTAAAATGGTAGGAGAGCTCAGCAAGTATATCATGCTTCGGTTCTATGGTTGCCAAAAAGAGATCCTTATCTACCTCTTTAAATCTTGTCACCTCCTTATAGGAGTGAATCTCACGACTTACTGCTGTTTGAAACTTTAAAGCTTCATAACAATTTCCTCACCGGACATATAATTGATATTTTTACCGTATTTAAAAGCAAGTCTCAAGTAGTTATAAATATCATTTCCAGTATCTTTATAATACAAAAAAGCCATATAAACAGTCTCATATGTCTGTATGGAAAGCTTGTATTTAATACTTTCTATAACCTTTTTTGCTTTATTAATATCGGTGCTTACGTATATAATTTCAGAAAACAGATCTTGCTGTGTAAATAAATGTTTCTTCAGTTTTATACTTTCGTCCTTGTGGCAAAGACTGTATTCCCAAGCTGTGTATATACATGATGCCAAGGCGTAGAAGTTATCATCATATGTAAATATTTTCATTATTTCAACCCAAAATCATCAAATAGGGACAACTGTTTTTCGGTGCTGTATTGATAGTTCTCATTACCGTTTAATCCGATAAGTCTATTTGTTATATATTTTTCATCCAATAAGGTTTTGTACATCATTTTGCCGTTGCAGGTTAAAAAGTACTGTGCCCTTTTTAAGACTACACCCATCTTGGCAATGGAATTAAAGTCAAGAAGTGAGTATCTGCGAGAAGTTACAATCCTTTTTGCCCGCCTTAGGTCCTATGCCCGGTACCCTAAGTAAACTTGCCATATCGGCTGTCTGTACTTCTACAGGGAAGAATTCCAAATGCTTAACAGCCCAATTGCATTTAGGGTCCATGTAGGTGTTAAAGTCCGGATTATCTTTACTTAGAAGTTCCTGTGCATTAAAACCGTAAAATCTAATAAGCCAATCAGCTTGATAAAGCCTGTGTTCTCTTAAAAGCGGCACAGGCGTGTCTGGATTTGGCAGGGAGGAATCCTCATTAATAGGAATATATGCAGAGTAAAATACCCTTTTTAAATCAAAACTTTTATACAGATTTTGCGCAGTCATCAATATGGTATAGTCGCTGTCATCACCGGCACCGATAATCATTTGTGTGCTTTGTCCGGACGGTACAAATGGGCGGATATCAGTCTGTTTAGTGCTGAGTGACGATTTTAAAATATTATCTCCCTCAATTCGGGCTACATCATTAAATATACTGCCGGGAAGATATTTATTTATATTGCTTCTTGGGAGCTTTGAACTCTTTCCGGTACTTAACCTATTCATTTCTATGGAATCCTTATTTTTTTCATGGGATCTGATATAAGATTAAAGCTTTTATTGGGAGCATATTTTTTAAGGCTTGATTCACTTGGAAACTCAATATTAACACTCATTCTGTCTGCAAGAGATCCTGCCTGTAAAAGTAATTCATCAGAGGCACCGGGTATTGCCTTAACATGGACATAGCCGTTAAACATGTATTCATTCCTTAACAGACTCAGAGTCTCGCAAATCCTTTCCATAGTAAAGTTCGGACTGTTAATTATACCGGAACTTAAAAACAAACCTTCAATATAATTTCTTTTGTAAAATTCCACAGTCAACTCACAGATCTCTCTAGGAGTAAAGCATGCACGGCGTATGTCATTGCTTTTTTTGTTGATACAGTATTTACAATCAAAAATACAATGGTTTGTCATAAGTATCTTAAGCAAGGAAATACATCTTCCGTCACCACTGAAAGTATGGCATATTCCTGAGGCTACGCTATTGCCAAGCATTCCCCCTTTTCCCTTTCTATCCACTCCGCTTGAGGTGCAGGCAACATCATACTTAGCGGCATCTGAGAGTATTTCAAGCTTTTTAAAAATATCATCATTAGAACGTATGTTTATCATAAATAGATTATATACGAACATATGTTTGTGTGTCAACAGGTGTTGTTCTGATATAATTCTTCGATGCTTTTTGAAATATATAGGTAAGTAGACACTAATTTCAGAATGGAAAAAATGCCTTAAAAATGCTATGATCTTTTTGCAGGGAAAGTGGGAAATAAATTATAGATATCAGTAAAAAAACTGAATAAGCATCTTATGGTTTCGGATTTGTTGATAATGTGGCAGAATTTTTTTCAACAAACTATCCTGAGCTGAAGGGATTTAATCGTAGAGGACTTTACAGAATGAAGCAATTCTACGAGTTATATAAAGATGATGAAAAAGTGTCACCACTGGTGACACAATTGAGTTGGACTAATCACTTGAAAATAATGTCAGCTTCTAAAAGCCAAGAAGAGAGAAGATTTTATATTGAATTGGCAGTAAAAGAGAGATATTCAAAGCGTGATTTGGAAAGACAGATGGATAGTGGTTACTATGAACGCTTTATGCTTTCAAATGGCAATATGTTGCCGGCAATTCAAAAAGCAAAACAAGAAACACATAATTTATTTTTAGACAAATATGTTTTAGAGTTTCTTGATGCACCAAAGGGTGGTAGCGAAAAAGATTTTCAAAAATCAATACTGGAGAACTTGAAGAATTTTGTTTTAGAAATTGGAAAAGATTTTTCCTTTATAGGTAATGAGTATAGGGTACAGGTTGGAAATCATGACTACTATATCGACCTATTATTTTATCATAGAGGATTGTCATGCTTAGTTGCATTTGAACTCAAGATTGGAGAATTCAAGCCTGAATATATAGGGAAGATGAATCTATATTTGGAAGCATTGGATAGAGAAGTTAAGAAACAAACGGAGAATCCAAGTGTAGGAGTTATTCTTTGTGCATCAAAAGATGATGAGGTTGTAGAATTTGCACTTAGCAGAAGTCTTTCACCAACAATGGTATCGGAATACACCTTAAAGCTGATAGATAAAAATTTATTGCAGAAAAAGTTGAAAGAGTACACTGAAATTGCCGAAGAAGATATTAAGTAGTCGATAACAAAAAAGTGCTGTATTTATACGGATTTGTACGTGTTGCAAACGCCTAATACTTTTTGAGAATGAAAGGAGTTAGTATGTTTATGTTTAAAGTTATACTTCAGCTTAATGAAGAACAAGTAAAAAAAGATAATGAATTTAATTTGAGCGACATATACAAAGAAATTGACAACCTTTATAAAGAAACCGGATGTTATCTTCTCGAAAAAGAAAATGATAAATATATCTATACTATTGATAACATAGAAGAAGCACCGCAAGATTAGTATCTCCTAGTTTAAAAAAATCAGAAATCTATCATGGTTTAAATACATGAAAGAATTTTTATCTGGCTAATAATACATATAATGAATGGGTATATGATGATATGCTTAAAGACTGAGAGAGACTTTTTATGCAGACTAAAGATAACCTACCAAAAAAATGCCCTCCACATAAAAAGTATAAATATGTTAAAAAGCTATACGTTATGCTACATAAGTTTGCCCATATAAATACTGAATAACAAGAGTTTCAAAAAGTTTAACTATGCTTTTTGATAAGGAAAAAGGAGTTAGTATGTTTAAAGTTTTAATACAACTTGATGAAGATCTCATACAGAAAGATAAACAATTTGATTTATCCAGTATATATAAAGATATAAACACTTGTTTTAGAGAGACTAATTGTTATCTTCTTGAACAAAATGGTGATCGATATATTTATTCTACTGAACAATCAGATCAAGCTTTATCAAATTTATTTATTCCTAGCTTTGATATAAAAAGAATTGCCATGGTTTAAATATGTGAAAGAATTTTTTTCCTTGTACATAATGAATATGATAAAGATGAGTGGGAATATGAAGATATGAAAAAAAGATTGGAAAAAGCAATTGAATAACTATAGAAAACAGCAAAGTCAGGTTAATTTTTTTGCAATTATATTTTTAGTAGTAGCATATACTGATTAAATTACGAATTAATATAAATAATACAATAAAAAGATAGATAATCTTAATAAATAATAGGTTAATATTGCAAATATATTCAAAGTATAATAAACTTAAATACAAGTAGTATAAAAAAATAATAGAATTAAATCTTTATTAAATAAAAAAATTGTAGATAGTTATAAAGGTACTTAGAGACCTCTATAATAGAATTTACCAAATTAAAGGAGGATGTTTGGTTATGAAGAAACTTTTATTCGGTTTGATAGTAGGCTTGTCGGTATTTACGACTGCATGTGGTGGTGGAAGTAAACCAAGTAGTTCAAGTAATAATGATAAATCTGATAAACCTGTAGCTGAATCTAATAAAAACAAAGGTGACAAAGATGCACCTATTGCAGAATTATTGGTAACTAATGGATTTTTGTATAACGAAAAAAGAGAAATAACAGCATATGACTTTATTGATGAAAGTACTGTGCAAGACGAATCGGATGTAGTAGCCGGATTTATAAATATCAAGGAAGGAGATTTTATAAAAGCAACTACATTTGTAAGTGATTATATGGATAAACAGTTAGAACCAACAGAACAAAAGCTTGATAAGAAGAAAATGAGTGAGATTACAGAAACAATTTCTGCTAATACTACAGACTCATATGCAATAAGTGCAGACCTCGTTTTAGCTGATTTAAATGGCAATGCTAAAATTTATCCGGTAGTTATAAATATAGATAATGAAGCTCCGGTTATTGAAGCTCCTGACCTTTATATAGAATGGAATACAGGCGAAAATATATGGGAATTTTTTGGCTTTCCTGAAAATCGTGAAGCAAAAGTTTACAATGCTGAAACAAATGAAGAAATTCAAATGACTGATGAAGATTACAATAACATTGTACAAGAGGGATTAGCTAATGTAGGATTAAACTATAGTGATAATTTTTTTGGAAATATGGCATTTCGCAGTATTCCTGTTACAAAAGACGGCAAAGAGTCATTTCGTGCACACACATATGATTCAGTCAAGGATATTAGTAAACCTGTAGATAAAGATTTATTAAATAAAGATCCAAAAGCTGCAAAGCTACCGGAAATAAAAGGACTTCTTTCATCATCAACTAAAGATGAAAGTGGTAAATCGATTTTTGTCTATAATATTGCATATGGCTCAAAATCGCTTCAGCCTGAAGGTGATCCTAATTTTAATAATTCTTCGTTGCCCGAAAACAATACTAAAGAAAGACGATACGTACAAGAACTTAAACTTGAAGATTCTACAAACGAAACATATATGGAAAGGCATATAACTATAAAATTTATAGGAAATTAAAAAAACGGAATTATTTAATCAATTAAGTTTATATTATCAAGTGTTACAAATGTATTTTTTTAAAAGACAATCTATAAGAGAACAGGAGTTATTTATGGGAACAGATAAAGAGCTTAGCAAAAGAAGAAGTAGTCTCTAAAATATATGAATTATATGAAGAGTGTAAAAAAATTCCCGGAATGGGATATAGGTATAGATAATATACTTACTGCTATTGGTGATAAAAACGTGATTGAATTTTTTTACTTCTGTTAGTAATATATTTTTTAAGCCAACAATTTAGAGAAGTAATTGATAAAGGTATATTTTAATTCAGCTAGCATATACAATATTTGCCGTGTAAATGATTCAGGGAAATCAACATTATATAATACGCCATATATATCATGATAACTTAGGTGTCACAATTAATTCTGATGAAATATTAGTTGCTGATGGTGGAGATTGTAGGTTTCAAAAGGTGTACATATACTTTTGAGAGTAAAAAGGAGAACATATGTATAAAGTATTATTACAATTGGATGAAAATAGTATAAAAACAAGATAACAACTATAATATAAATGATATTTACAGAGAAATAGATGATTTATATAAAAAAACCTGGTTGCTATCTCCTCAATAAAATTAATGATAAATATTTCTACACTATTGATAATTTTGAGGAAGCTCCGGCTCGATTAGGAGTTCCTAGCCTTGAAATACTCAAAATGCCTTGGTTTAAATATATGAAGGAGTTTTGGCTTATACATGAATCACCATATAACAGCAACATGCTAATATATGAAGATATGATAAACGAAGGTGAATTTAAAGAGGAGCCTATTACAGATGAAATCTGATACTAGAAAGTTTATAAATTTTGATTTAGATACAAATTTAATGAAAACCTATAACTTATCTAGATATTATATGTACAGTAATATTAAGGAGTTTACAGAAAAAAATTGAATTTGATTCACCTTGGATTTTGCATTTAGTAAGAGATATTTTACGATAGAAATAAAACAATATTATAGATATTAATAGTTAATGGGTGTAGAAGATAAGAAGCTACTCGGATATGATATCCGGTAGCTTCTTTTTTTATGATATGCTTTTCTTATTTTGTTCTTTCAAATTCTTCTGTGCTGTTGCAAGCATTAGCTTAATTCTGTTTAGCTGGTTAACTTCCGAAGCACCCGGATCATAGTCTACGGCTATGATATTTGCCTCAGGATGTGAACGGCGAAGCTCCTTTATAACACCTTTACCCACAACATGGTTTGGCAGACAACCGAAAGGCTGTGTACAAACAATATTTGGAGTTCCGGTCTCTATAAGCTCGAGCATCTCTCCGGTAAGGAACCAACCCTCACCTGTCTGATTTCCGACAGATACATAGTCCTTTGCCATATTTGCAAGATGATCGATTCTTGAAGGTGAGATGAAATGCTTACTCTTATCAAGTGCCTTTCTTGCATCACTTCTAAGTGCCTCAAGTACCTTGATACCTACATTCGCCATAAATGCAGACTTCTTGGACATACCGAGGTTCTCAGCCTTAAAGTTACTGTTATAGAAGCTGTATAATAAGAAATCTAAGAGATCGGGCATTACAGCCTCAGCACCCTCTTTTTCAAGCAAATCAACTATATGGTTGTTTGCAAGAGGAGAGAATTTAACAAGAATCTCACCTACAATACCAACTCTAGGCTTTTTGATATTGAGTCTTGGAAGATTATCAAAATCCTTTACAATAGCTCTTATATTTCGTTTAAACTCACCGAAGTTCGGCTTTCTTACAGAAAGTGAATCAATAACACGATTTCTCCACTTTTTATGAAGTCTGTTGGCAGCTCCTCTTTCCTTTTCATAAGGTCTTGTAGCATACAAGACTCTCATAAAGAGATCACCATATACAACTGCCTGCATTGCTTTTATTATCATTGCAGGAGTCATCTTGAATCCCTCGTTTGTCTCCATGCCGTTGGCATTTACTGAGATTACCGGGATCTGTTCCATATCCACCTTTCAAGAGCTCTTCTGATAAAGCCGATATAGTTGCTGGCTCTACATCCGCCACCGGTCTGGCTCATAAAAATGGCAGTCTTATTCGGATCGTATTTTCCTGAAAGAAGTGCCTCCATTATCTGTCCTACAACTATAAGTGAAGGATAGCAGGCATCATTGTTTACATATTTAAGACCACAGTCTATAGCGGAACGTGAATCATTTTGTAGTACCTCTACATGGTATCCGAAGGCATTTAATGCCGGCTCCAAAAGGTCAAAATGTATAGGAGACATCTGTGGACAAAGAATTGTATATTCATCCTTCATCTCCTTTGTAAACACTTTTCTGTGATAAGCGGAAGAGTGTATTTTTCTCTCAAAATTTTTCTTATCTCTTACACGCAGAGCTGCGATAAGTGAACGTATACGAATTCTTGCCGCACCGAGATTGTTTACTTCATCGATTTTAAGTACAGTATAAATCTTTCCTGAGCCTGTAAGTATATCACTTACCTGATCTGTGGTAACGGCATCAAGTCCGCAACCGAAGGAGTTTAGCTGTACAAGGTCAAGACAATCATCCTGCTTTACAAGGCTTGCAGCTGCATAAAGTCTGGAGTGGTACATCCACTGATCGCTTACGATAACAGGTCTTTCTATCTTTGCAAGATGAGAAACGGCATCCTCTGTAAGTACGGCAATACCGAATGAGGTGATCATATCAGGAATACCATGATGTATTTCAGGGTCTACATGATATGGTCTTCCGGCAAGAACTATACCGTGGCGGTTGTTCTTATGAAGCCACTCTATAGTCTTTTCACCTTCTCTTTCGATGTCTTTCTTTGACTGAATAAGCTCTGTCCATGCCGCATGTGCAGCGAACTTTACTTCTCTTTCATTTATGTCAAATTCCTGCTTCATCACCTTGATAAGCTGATTTGTAAGTACTTCTTCATTTGTAAATGCCATGAAAGGATTCAAGAATCTGGTATTTGTCTCTCTGATTTCTTCCACATTATTCTTGATATTCTCAGCATATGAAGTAACGATAGGGCAGTTGAAATGGTTACCGGCATCCGGCTGCTCATTTCTTTCATAAGGTATACATGGATACCATATTGTACGAACGCCGTTCTTTATGAGCCATGAAATATGTCCATGAGTAATCTTTGCCGGATAACATTCAGACTCACTTGGGATAGATTCAATACCCAGCTCGTATATCTTCTTTGTTGACATAGGAGAGAGCACTGTTCTAAATCCGAGGTTTCTAAAGAATACCGCCCAGAACGGGAAGTTCTCATACATATTCAAGACTCTCGGTATACCTACAGTACCTCTAAATGCCTTATCGGCTGTAAGCGGCTCATAGCCGAACATACGATTATATTTATATTCATAGAGGTTTGGAACATCCTTTTTAACTCTGTCCTTACCAAGACCTCTTTCACATCTGTTTCCTGATATGAAGTTTCTTCCACCTTCAAATTTGTTTACTGTCATTACACAGTTGTTGTTACAGCCACGGCATCTGGTCATGGATGTGTCATACTGTAGTGCAATGATATCATCAAGAGAGAGCATGGTGGTCTGCTTTCCTTCATATCTTTCTCTTGCTATAAGTGCCGCACCGAATGCACCCATTATTCCTGCAATATCAGGTCTTGTAACAAAACCGCCGGAGATCTTTTCAAGTGCACGCAGTACCGCATCATTGTAGAATGTACCACCCTGTACAACTATATGCTTTCCAAGATCTGCCGCATTTGAGATCTTAATAACCTTAAATAAAAGCATTTTTTTATAACTGAATAAGCAAGACCTGCAGAAATATCTGCTACAGTAGCACCTTCCTTTTGTGCCTGCTTAACATTTGAGTTCATGAAAACAGTACATCTGGTACCGAGGTCTACAGGATTCTTTGCAAATAATGCTTCTTTTTGCAAAGTTTTTGAACTGAGAAGTTCAAAGAGCCGCAAATGTCTCTATAAATGAGCCGCAACCTGCTGAACAAGCCTCATTTAACTGTACGGAGTCTACTGTACCGTCCTTGATACGGATACATTTCATATCTTGACCTCCGATATCAAGTATACAGTCAACATTAGGCTCAAAGAATGCTGCTGCATAGTAGTGTGCAATAGTTTCCACTTCACCCTCATCAAGCATAAAGGCGGCTTTTAGAAGTGCCTCACCATATCCTGTAGAACATGAATATACAATCTTTGCTTCGGAATTGATTTTTTCCTTTACAGATTTGATAGCTGAGATAGCGGTAGCCAGTGGTGAACCGTTATTGTTTGAATAGAAGTTCCAAAGCAGACTTCCGTCTTCACCTACCAAAGCTATCTTTGTAGTGGTTGAACCGGCATCTATTCCAAGGAATATATTTCCCTTGTAATCCTCAAGATTTGCAGTTTTTACACTGTGGCCGAAATGTCTTCCACTGAATTCCTCATAATCAGCCTCAGTCTCAAAGAGCGGATCAAGTCTGGCAATCTCATGTGCCATCTCAATACCTTCTTTAAGTTTGGCAATAAGATCTGAAATACCGATTATAGCATCCTTGCTTTCACAGTTAAGTGCCGCACCTATGGCTGCAAAAAGATGTGAATTGTCAGGATCTACAATATATTCATCTGTAAGATTCAGAGTTCTTATAAATGCCTGCTTAAGTTCTGAAAGGAAGTGCAGCGGACCACCAAGGAATGCCACATGACCTCTTATAGGCTTACCGCATGCAAGACCTGAAATAGTCTGATTTACCACCGCCTGGAAAATGGAAGCGGAGAGGTCCTCTCTTGTAGCTCCCTCATTTATAAGCGGCTGTACATCAGTCTTTGCGAAAACTCCGCATCTTGCGGCTATAGGATAAATTGACTTATAACTCTTTGCATATTCATTAAGTCCTATAGCATCTGTTTGTAGGAGAGAAGCCATCTGATCGATAAAGCTTCCTGTACCTCCGGCACATATACCGTTCATTCTCTGGTCGATACCGCCTGTGAAGTAGATGATTTTTGCATCCTCTCCACCAAGCTCTATTGCAACATCAGTTTGAGGTGCAACAGCCTTCAGTGCGGTTGCAACTGAAACAACTTCCTGTACAAAGGTTGACTTTAGATGCTTTGAAAGGGTAAGACCGCCTGAGCCGGTGATCATCGGAATGATATTCACTTCCCCTATTTTTTCGAAGGCATCTGATAGCTGTGCTGCCAAAGTCCCCTGTATATTTGCATAATGTCTGCGATAATCTGAAAATACTACTTCATGCTTGCTGTCAAGAATAGCAATTTTGACTGTAGTCGAACCTATGTCTATACCAAGTACATAGGTTTTTTCTGTGTTTTGCATATTATAACCTCTTTTATAAGCTTGTGATTATACAATGTGGGGCTATGCCCCTGTGAAACTCGGTTGCAGGATTATACCTTACAATCCGTTAAAATCAGTAGCTTGAACATGCCTTTTATTTTGAAAAATAAAATTGCACACAAAACCACACATGTAAAAACATGATTTTATATCATAGCATATTGCTAGGAATAAAGCAATTAATAAGAGGTTAAAAGTAAGTTAAGTAATGTAAAGATGGTTATAAAGGTAACTTTTTAAGTTATATTTATTGAGTCTAAAAAAGTTTCTTGTTGTATTTTAGACATACATATTGTAAAAATTATAGCATTAGATTCGGTTCGAAATTCTAAAAGTTCTAAGTTTCAAAAAGTTCAAAGAATAATCCACTAGTAAAAATTTTTTGGTATAATAAGGAGGAGATATGAAAGATAAGGACATAACTCAGAAAGTACTTGAAAAGTACAATGATGTATTTGCTGATATTTTAAATGTACTTTTGTTTAATGGGAGAGATGTAGTGGAAGAATCTACACTTATTGATGCATTGCCGATGAGTATGTTAAAGATTGATGGAAGAGTCAGATCTCAGGAAAGAGACATAGCAAAGTACTGGCGTAAAAGTAAAATCAATGTAGCATTGTTCGGACTTGAAAATCAGACAACACCGAATAAACTGATGCCACTTAGAGTATTTGGATATGACGGTGCAGAGTATGTAAAGCAAAGCAGAAAAGAAAATATTGACAAGGCAAAGTATCCGGTGATTACTTTGGTGCTGTATTTGGGATATGAAAAGGGATGGAACTATCCTAAAACGCTTTTCGAGGTTCTGGATATAGATGAAGACATCAAACCATATGTAAATGATTTTAAGATAAACTTATTTGAGATAGCATATCTGGATAAAGAAAAGATAAACCTATTTAAAAGTGATTTTAGAATTCTGGCGGATTACCTCTATCAGATGAGGGTAAACAAAGATTACATAGCTGATGAAACTATTATTGAGCATGTGGAAGAACTTCTAACATTAATGTCTGCAATGACAGGAGATAATAGATTTGAAGAGACTATAAACGATTTGAGGGGAAAGGAGAAGGTTAATATGTGTGAAGTACTGGATAGAGTAGAGGCTAGAGGTATAGAAAAAGGAATCGAACAGGGTATTAAAAGAGGTACAATAAATACTCTTGTATCGCTGGTAAATGATGGAATACTAAGTAGTTATGAAGCGTCACTAAGGGCAAATATGAGTGTTGGAGATTTTGAAAAGTATTTAAAAAAAATTGATAAAGTATAATTATATAGGGGCTGCCGCAGGCAGCCCCTATGCATATAGTACCTGAACGTAACTAATATCCTACAATATTGCCTCTTTCATCTCTTTCACATACGCTCCGATATATGCGGGAGCTTTGGTTTTGTATTGTTTTAAGAGCTTTATGATGGCTGAGCCTACGATTACTCCGTCTGCTATTTGACTCATTTCCTTAGCCTGTTCAGGAGTTGAAATACCGAAGCCAATAGCACATGGAATATCGGTGTTTTCCCTTACTATTTTTACTATAGAATTCAAATCAGTAGTGATCTCGCTCCTAGTTCCGGTTACGCCAAGGCTTGACACAATGTATAAAAATCCTTTAGCTTCTTTTGCAATCATTGCAATGCGGTCATCGGATGTAGGTGCAATAAGAGATATAAGATCTATGTTATATTTTTCAGATATCTCAAGGAATTCATTTCTCTCTTCAAAAGGAATGTCGGGAAGTATAATACCGTCAATACCCACCTCGCTGCATTTTGTAAAGAAATTTTCAGGATCGTAGGAGAATACTACATTGGCATAGGTCATAAATACAAGAGGAATAGTGACTTCTTTTCTAAGTTCTACGACCATATCAAATACTTTATCGGTTGTAATACCGCCTGCAAGTGCACGAATATTTGCTCCCTGTATAACTACGCCCTCAGCAGTAGGGTCTGAGAAGGGTATACCTATTTCTATCAGGTCGGCTCCGTTTTTACCATTTCGAGTATTGCCGCTTTGGTAGTTGCCACATCAGGATCACCACAGGTGATAAAAGGAATAAATGATTTTTTATTTTTTAATGCTTCATATATCTTATTCATGTAAGTCTTCTCCTTTATATCTGGCAATAGCCGCACAATCCTTATCACCTCTTCCTGAGATGGTGATTACAATAATTTGGTCCCTATTCATAGTAGGTGCTATTTTCATGGCATGAGCAACGGCATGAGCTGACTCTATAGCAGGTATAATACCTTCCATCTTGGATAGGTATTCAAATGCCTCTACGGATTCATCATCCGTTACAGGTACATAGCTTGCTCTTTTTATATCATGAAGATATGAATGTTCAGGTCCTACACCCGGATAGTCAAGTCCTGCAGAGATAGAATATACAGGTGCTATCTGTCCGTATTCATCCTGACAGAAATAGGATTTCATACCGTGGAAAATACCAAGTTTTCCTGTATTTATAGTAGCGGCCGTTTCAAATGTATGAATTCCCTTTCCGGCAGCTTCACAACCGATAAGTGCTACATCCTTGTCATCTATAAAATTGTAAAAACTTCCTATAGCATTTGAGCCTCCACCGACACAGGCAAGTACGGCATCCGGTAATTTGCCTTCTTTTTTTAGTATCTGTTCCTTGATCTCCTTTGAAATTACGGCCTGGAAATCTCTGACTATAGTAGGGAATGGATGAGGGCCCATTACAGAACCGAGACAGTAATGAGTATCATCTATTCTGCTTGTCCATTCTCTCATAGCCTCTGAAACGGCATCTTTTAGAGTTTTTGTTCCGCTTGTTACAGGGATAACGGTTGCGCCAAGCAGTCGCATCTTATATACATTAAGTGCTTGACGGACAGTATCTTCTTCACCCATAAATACTACACATTCCATGCCCATTAAAGCGGCAGCTGTTGCGGTCGCAACACCATGCTGTCCTGCACCTGTTTCTGCAATAAGTCTCCTCTTTCCCATCTTTTTTGCAAGTAGTGCCTGTCCGAGAACATTGTTTATCTTATGAGCACCTGTATGTGTAAGGTCCTCACGCTTTAAATAAATCTTTGCACCTCCAAGGTCCTCAGTCATTTTCTTTGCAAAATAAAGCTTTGAAGGTCTGCCTGCATAATCATTTAGGAGATAATTGAGTTCTTTATTAAACTCAGGATCATTTTTATAATGATTATATGCTTTTTCCAATTCTATAACTGCATTCATAAGAGTCTCAGGGATATACTGTCCACCGTGAACTCCAAATCTTCCTTTATTTTCTGTCATTGTCTACCTCTCTTACTAAACTCACAAATTTTCTTATCTTAGCGGCATCTTTTTTGCCTTCAGTTTCTATTCCTGAGCTTACATCCACACCATATGGATGCAGTTTCATTATTTTTTCCTTTATATTATCTACAGAGAGTCCGCCTGCTAAAAAATATTCATTATTAAAGCCTTCAAGTAAGGCTTCATTAAAGGTCTCTCCACAGCCTGCTCCCGCATCCAATAAGATAAAATCCGTGTTCTTATTTATTGATTTTATATCGGCTTTTGATTTTATTTGATAGGCATATATTATAGGAACATTTATCTTTGTTTTTAATGTATTTATATAGCTTTCATCTTCATTTCCATGAAGCTGTACAATATCAATGATTTTATTTTTTACAAGATAAGCTATATTCTCAATATCATCATTTACAAATACACCCACAGCTTTTATCCTATCATCAAGCTGGTTTTTCAGTGTCTTTGCCTTATCAAAGGATATATACCTTTTACTTTTCCCGGCAAATATAAAACCTATATAATCCGGTAATACTTCATTTACTACCTTGATGTCTTCTTCACATTTTATGCCGCAAAGCTTAATTTTTGTCATATTTACCCTTTAACCTGTCCAAAGTAAATTTCTTATTTTCCGCACGCATAAGGACTTCACCTACCAAAGCGGCATCGGCTCCCATAGCAATGATGTTTTTTATATCTTCAGGAGAGTTTACACCGCTTTCGGAAACAAATAAGATATCCTTAGGCACAAGGTCTCGAAGTCTTTTACTGTTATTAGTGTCTACGGAAAAGTCCTTTAGATTTCTGTTATTTACGCCGATCATACGGGCATTTATTTTTAAGGCCATTTCTATTTCCGATGCATCATGACATTCTACAAGTGTGGAAAGTCCCAAATCATCACTGATATCTTTGAAGTACTTCATTTCTTCAACCGACAGTATGGAGCAGATCAAAAGAATACAGGAAGCTCCCATTGCCTTGGCTTCATATACCATATATTCATCAACAGTAAAATCTTTTCTAAGCAGTGGAAGAGTAACGGTATTTGATATTTCCTTCAAATACTTATCACTTCCAAGAAACCACTTAGGCTCTGTGAGCACCGATATACAGTCTGCACCTGCCTCCTCATATTCTTTTGCGATTGCAAGATATGGGAAGTCCTTTGCAATAATACCTTTAGACGGAGAAGCTTTCTTACATTCACATATAAAAGACAATCCCGGTTTTTTTAAAGCGTTTTCAAAAACAAACTTTGGTGATTGAATACTTTCAGCTTCAGATCTTATCAAAGACAGCGGAATATTTTTCTTTTGCTCTTCGATTCGCCATTTTGTATATGTGGCTATTGTATCTAAAATAGTTGTTTCTTTACTCATTGCTTGCTCTTATAAAATCTTCCAAAACCTTAAGTGCTCTTTTGCTTTCGATAAGATTTCTTGCAAGATCTATTCCTTCCTGTATACTGCCTGCCTTATCACCTATATAAAGAGCCGCTCCGGCATTTAAAAGTACCGCATCTGTTTTAGCTCCCTTTTCACCGTTTAATATGGCAAGAGTTATTGCTGCATTTTCCTTAGGATCGCCACCTGCCAAATCTTGTTTTTCGCAGCGTGTAAGTCCGAAATCTTCAGGTTTTATCTCATAGGTGGTAAGTGAGCCGTTATTTATCTCGCAAACCTTGGTAGGAGCGGAGAGTGATATTTCATCCAGTTTATCCATACCGTATACGACCATGCCTCTTTTAACGCCAAGATCCACAAGCACTTTTGCCAGAGGTTCTATAAGGTATTCATCATATACTCCAAGAAGTTGACGCTTCGGTTTTGCCGGATTTGTAAGAGGTCCCAGTATATTAAAAACTGTTCTAAACCAAGCTCCTTTCTGATTGCTCCTACATATTTCATAGAACTGTGATATTTTTGAGCAAAGAAAAAGCATATGCCCACCTTTTCCAAAAGCTCTTTGCATTTGTCGGGATCTTCTTCAATATTTACACCCAATGCTTCCAAACAGTCCGCTGTACCGCATTTTGAAGAAGCCGCTCTGTTTCCATGCTTACTTACTTTCATACCGCCGGCAGCAGCTACAATGGCTGAGGTGGTGGAGATATTAAAGCTTCCGGCATTGTCACCGCCTGTACCGACTATTTCAAAAAGGTCAAAATCGGTATCAACAGCAGTGGCATGCTCTCTCATAGCCATGGCACAACCTGCGATTTCCTGTGTAGTTTCCGCCTTTGCACTCTTTGTGGAAAGAGCTGCAAGAAATGCGGCATTTTGTGTAGGTGAAGTCTCACCGTTCATAATCTCATTCATTACAGCATAAGCTTCATCAAAAGTTAAATCTTCTTTATTTACAATCTTTACAATAGCTTCCTTAATCATAGTATCCTTTCAGGTCATTATCTTATAGGTTTTAAAGTAATCCTATCTCGCTTTTGCGAAAGAACTAATCGCTACAGGGATTACAAAATAAAACCTATAATGTATGGCTAAAATTTCAATTCTGTATAAAATTCCTCAACATTTCCTTCCCATATTCCGTCATTATGGATTCTGGATGGAACTGTACGCCATAGATTGGGTAGCTGCTATGTTCCACCGCCATTACTTCACCGTCATCTGTTTTTGCTACCACTTTTAAATCGTGAGGAATGGTATCATTACTTGCGGCAAGTGAGTGATATCTGGCAACCTTGCTTTTATTTGGAAGCCCTGAAAAAATAGTACTGTCGGTATCAAAATATGTAAGAGAGTCTTTTCCATGCATAAGCTCTTTGGCATAGGTTACTGTTGCTCCAAATGCCATACAAATTGCCTGATGTCCAAGACAAACTCCGAGGATCGGAATACTTTGTCCAAGCTCCTTTACTGCATCTATAATTACACCTGCATCCTCAGGCCTTCCGGGACCGGGGGATATAATAATTTTTGCGGGAGCAAGAGACTTTATTTCTTCCACACTCATTTCATCATTTCTTATTACTTTTATATTCGGACTGATTTCGCCTACCATTTGAAACAGATTGTAGGAAAAACTGTCATAATTATCAATCAATAAAATCATTTGTTTATCTCCTGAGCCTTTCTCAGTGCATCTACTACAGCACCTGCTTTATTTATGCTTTCCATATATTCCTTATCAGGTTCGGAGTCTGCTACAATACCGGCACCGCTTCTGATAAATACTTTTCCGTTTTTCTTATAGGCAAGTCTGATAGCAATACAGGTATCCATATTTCCGGTAAAATCAATATATCCTATAGCTCCTCCGTAAACACCTCTTTTGTTGTTTTCAAGTTCACCGATAAGCTGACAGGCACGAATTTTTGGTGCTCCTGAGAGTGTACCTGCAGGAAGAACTGCTTCAAGTGCATCAAGTGCATCATTTTCAGGTCTTATTTCACCCCTCACTGTAGAGCCTATATGCATTACATGTGAATATCTTTCTATAGAGTGGAGTTTTTCCACCTTTACACTTCCAAATTTGCTTATCTTGCCAAGGTCATTTCTTCCCATGTCTACCAGCATATTGTGTTCAGCCAGTTCCTTTTTATCAGCCAGGAGTTCTTCTTCCAATAGAAGGTCCTCTGCCTCATTTTTCCTCTTGGTCTTGTACCGGCAAGTGGGAAGGTATGTAGTACTCCGTCTTCAAGTTTTACCAAAGTTTCAGGTGAAGCTCCTGCAATCTCAACATCGGTACCTGAAAAATAAAACATATACGGTGAAGGGTTCACTGTTCTAAGTACTCTGTAGGTATCAAAAAGGCTTCCGCTAAAGTCCGCCTGCAAACGGTTTGAGAGTACTATCTGGAAGATATCGCCCTCCTTGATATGATGTTTTGCTTTTACAATCATCTCTGAAAATTCTTTTTGTGAAAACAAAGGTCTTACTTCAGAGAGTAGTTTTCCTGTTTCATAGGATTTTTCACCTGTAAATAAAATGCTCTTTATTTTCTCAAGATTTTTCACAGCTTCCTCATAGGCTGTAGGAATATCTTTATCCAGTGAAATATTTGTAATAAGGATGATTTTTTGCTTTACATGGTCAAATACAATAATATCCTTAAAAAGCATTACATCAATATCCTTAAATCCCTCAGAATCGTCTACATTCCTTTTGACACTTGGTTCCTTGTAGTTTATATAGTCAAATGAAAAATATCCGACCAGACCTCCTGTAAAAGGAGGTAAAGATCTTAGTCTTGGACTTTTGTATTTTTTCAACAAATCTCTTAGATAACCGGTAGGATCACTACACTCAAACTCTTCACCGTCCACATTTATTTTGCCTTCATTACAGCTTATAGAAAGTGTGGGATCAAATCCGAGGAAGGTATATCTTCCCCAACTTTCGTTAGCCTTTGCCGATTCCAACATATAGGCATGGGTAGATGCCTTTTTTAGAATTCTTATCGCTTCAATAGGAGTGATAAAGTCGGATAATATTTCCATACTGACCGGTGCAAGAGTATATTCTTTATTTTCTTTTATCTTTTCTATTTCATTTAATGCAGGGTAATACATACTATAATGTCCTTCCTTCAATTACAACTCTTTTTTTAATTTCATCCATAAGTGCGGCAAACTGATCAAGGTCAAGTGATTGTGCACCGTCACATAATGCCTTTGCGGGATCATTGTGTACCTCAACCATAATACCGTCTGCACCTACAGCAAGTGCGGCCTTTGCAAGAGGCGGTACTAGTGATCTGATACCTACAGCATGACTTGGATCTACCAACACCGGAAGATGGGTTTTTTCTTTTAATAGAGCGACTGCTCCAAGGTCCAAAGTATTTCTTGTGGCGGTTTCAAAGGTTCTGATACCTCGCTCACAGAGTATGACATTTTCATTGCCGGAAGCCATGATATATTCGGCACTCATAAGGAATTCCTCAATAGTGTTGCAAAGCCCACGCTTTAATAATATAGGTTTTTTTAACTTTCCGACTTCTTTAAGTAAATCAAAGTTTTGCATATTTCTTGCACCGATTTGAATAATGTCCACATTCTCAAACAGCGGTAACTGTGTCTGATTCATCACCTCAGAGATAATCGGAATATTGACTGCGGCCTTGGCACTTTCCAAAAAGTCGATCCCTTCCTTGCCAAGTCCCTGGAAAGCATAAGGAGAAGTTCTGGGTTTAAATGCGCCTCCACGAAGTATTACAGCTCCACTTGTTTTGATACTTCTTGCAACCATTGTAATCTGTTCTCTTGTTTCCACGCTGCAAGGTCCTGCAATAACGGTAAATGTACCGGTACCTATACTGATATCATTTACCTTTATGACGGTATCATCAGGATGAACGGTTCTTCCTGCCGCTTTATAGATTTCTGTAACCCTTTTTCCATAGTCAACTATCGGATGAGTTGCCACAATAGTGTCCATATCTATTTTTGAAGTGTTCCCGATTAAGCAAACTGCTGTATGTTCTGTTCCGGGTGCATATATTGTATCAAATCCTATATCTTCAAATTCTTTTCTAAAGTTTTGTATTGCTTCTTCGCTGATGCCTGCTTTTAATATAAAAACCATAAGTCCTCCTGAGTAAATAAAAAAGTCCCTGACAAATAAAAACCTAAAAAGGCTGATATTTGTCAAGGACGAAATTTCAACAATAAAAAATCGCGGTGCCACCTTGATTCACAGTATGACCTGTGCACTTTAAGATACCTACATATCCCTTGCAACTGACGTATGCGTACGTTGTAGTATACTTTGCCGAGGCATTTGACTACACCCTCCATGGTCCATTTGCTAGACTGTTTCTTATCCGGCTCGCACCTTCCCGGACTCTCTGTGAAGTCATGACTAACTTTATCTCCATATCAACGGTTTGATTATTTTTCTGAATTCTAATACAAAAATTTTCTTATGTCAACAAAAATATTTTGAATATGTACTTTAAAACCAAATCATTTACATACAAGTATTATAAATGTTATAATAAGCCCGTATTGGGCGAAAAGCTTTAATATATAATATAAAGTCCATCAAAAAAGATAGATGTTAGAAAGGAGAAAGATGGGTTTTTTAGAAAAATTGGAAAGAAAAATCGGCAGATACGCTATCAAAAATTTGATGATGTATCTGACTGTATTATATAGTATCGGTTTTGCCATATCTTTGATAAATATAGAAATATATTATAATTATTTGTCACTGGATATACCTAAAATACTCTCGGGACAGGTGTGGAGAATTCTTACATGGACATTGTATGCACCGGATCAAAGTATATTTTTCGGAGCTATAATGCTGTACTTGTATTATAATCTCGGAAGTAATCTTGAAAGAGTTTGGGGAAGTTTTAGATTTAACCTATATATGTTCATGGGATATTTCTTACTTATAGTCGGAGCATTTGTACTATATGCAATATATGGAGATCTTGTAAGTTATTATCCTTTAACACCGGACAGCCTTAATATGTCGATATTTTGGCTTTTGCCGTAACTTATCCTGAGATGAGTTTCTATGTATACTTTGTATTACCTATAAAGGCAAAATATTTAGCATTTGTATATTTACTAATTGAAGTCTATAGCTTTATAATAGGTGGCGTCATTACAAAGGCATCCATAGGACTCAGCCTTCTAAACTTTGTAATATTCTATTTATTAACCAGAAATTGGTATAGAATATCTCCGAAGAATGTAGCCAGACAGGTGAAATTTAAAAAGGCGGCTAAGATAAGACCGGCAGGGGAGTCGATACACAAATGTGCGGTTTGTGGAAGAACGGAAAAAGATGATGACACATTGGAGTTTAGATTTTGCTCAAAATGCAAAGGAAATCTGGAGTATTGCTCAGATCATTTATATACACATGTTCATGAGGAATAGAGTTTTAAGTAAACAGATTTTAAGGTATCAATTGGTATGCTGTTTATAAAAATATAAGCAGCGGTATTTACGCTAAAAAGAGGAAAAGAAATGAAGAAAACAAAGATTATCTGTACCATGGGTCCAAATACAAATGATAAAAAGCTTATGAAAGATATGGCGATTGCCGGAATGGATGTTGCCAGATTCAATTTTTCACATGGCGATTATGAGGAACACCTTGGCAGACTTAATATACTGAGAGAAGTAAGAGAAGAGACAGGAAAGCAGGTTGCGGCTCTTCTTGATACAAAGGGACCGGAGATAAGAACAGGTGTGCTTGAAGGCGGTCAGAAGGTAACTTTAGTAGCGGGTAATGAATATACACTTACAATAAATGAGTGTGTTGGAAATGATAAGAAAGGCTTTATCAATTATAGCGGACTTAATGAGGATGTAAAGGCAGGAGATAAGATACTTATAGATGACGGACTTATCGAGCTTGAAGTTATATCCGTGGATGCTTGTGATATACATACCAAGATTATAAACGGTGGTGAGCTTGGTGAGAGAAGGGTGTAAATGTACCCGGAGTTTCTATAAGACTTCCTGCACTTACAGATAAGGATATCGAAGATGTTAAATTTGCCTGCGATAACGGTTTTGATTTTATCGCCGCTTCTTTTATAAGAAACGGTGATGCAGTTCGTCAAATAAAAGCTATATTAAATGAGAAGGGCTCAAATATCCAGATTATTTCAAAGATTGAAAATCAGGAAGGTATTGAAAATATGGATGATATCATTGCTGCAAGTGACGGTATCATGGTAGCAAGAGGAGATATGGGTGTTGAGATAGATGCCGCAAAGCTTCCTTTTATACAGAAAAAGATTATTGAAATGTTCTGTAGCAGGAAAGCCTGTAATAACAGCGACACAGATGCTTGATTCAATGATAAGAAATCCAAGACCTACAAGAGCGGAGGTTTCGGATGTTGCAAATGCAATCTATGACGGTACTGATGCAATAATGCTTTCAGGAGAGTCCGCAATGGGTAAATATCCTCTTGAAGCACTGAAGATGATGGTGAAGATAGCAAAAGAAACAGAGTTGCATCTTGATCATGCTCTTTATAGAGGCAGAAAAGTAAACAAGATGGATAAGAAAAATATTTCAAATCAAGTTTGTTATGCAGCAGTTTATACAGCAGACCAATTGGATGCAAAGGCAATAATAGCACCGTCCATTACAGGATTTACCACAAGAATGCTTTCAAAGTGGAGATCAAGTATACCGGTTTACGGAATGAGCCCAAGTATCTCAACTGTTCGTCAAATGCAGCTTTTCTACGGTGTAGTTCCTGTATGGGCAAAGAGATCGGATACTACAGATGAGCTTATAGCATCATCAGTAGATATATTAAAAACAGGAAAGTATTTAAATGTAAATGATCTTGTTGTTATTACAGCAGGTATCATACCTAAGAAAACAGACAGAGGTCCTGCAAAACATACAAATACAATGCAGGTAGAAATAGTAAAATAATTATAAGTAAAATTAATTTTCTGATGAAATATCATACTTTTTTATACAAAAATAAGTAGAAGTATGATAAAATACAGATAAATTAATGACCGTACAGGTCCTAAAATAAAGTCACAAGAATGTTTGCATTCAGGTGACTTTATTGGGATTAAAAAGGAGAGAAAACATGACAAACCCAATAGTAACAATAACAATGACAGATGGCTCAGTAATTAAAATCGAACTTTACCCTGAAGTAGCACCAAATACTGTAAAAAATTTTATAAGTCTTATTAATGAGAAGTTTTATGACGGACTTACATTCCACAGAGTAATTTCAGGATTTATGATACAGGGTGGATGCCCACAGGGAAACGGAATGGGTGGTCCTGACTATCAGATCAGGGGCGAGTTTAATCAGAACGGATTCCAGAATGATTTGGCACACAGCAGAGGAGTTATTTCAATGGCAAGAGCTATGAGTCCAAACTCAGCAGGTTCACAGTTCTTTATAATGCATCAGGATGCACCTCATTTAGATGGAGCATATGCTGCATTCGGAATGGTAATCGAGGGTATGGATGTAGTTGATAAAATAGCGGCTGTGGATACAGACTACAATGACAGACCAAATACAGAGCAAAAGATTGCTACAATGAGAGTTGATACATTCGGCGAGACTTATGAAGCTCCTGAAAAGTGTTAATATCTTTGGTAAGCATTGTAAGATATTGATATCTGATGAGAACGTGGCTTTGTGGGAGGCATTTAACTCCCACAAAGCCACAATTGCTATACTAGGTAAAGAAGATATAGATATATCGGTTTCAAAATATGCAGTGGAAAGTTTTGAAGATATTGATGAAGTATATATAAAGAAGGTTGCATGTAGGACTCTGGGTTTAGCGCTTGATATAGGTAGAGTAGACGGTATAAATATTCGAGAGATGAAAGTGGAAGATTTTAAGAGTTTATCTTTGTTTATGGAGTTTCCTTTTAAGAGCTCAAAAGAGTTAAAGGAATATATTTCATTTCACTATGATTTCTATGGCTACGGACTGTATGTATTTGAAAATGAAAGAGAGCTGATGGGGCTGGCCGGGTTTTATAATGAGGACGGAAAATGCTTTATTTCATATATGACTGATGAAAAGTATAGAAGATATGGATATACATTTAAAGTTTGCAAATATCTGTTGAACTATATTAAAGAATCGGAGGAAATAAGAGAGATATATGCACAAATAGACAGTTCAAATACAGCGTCAATAAATTTTTGCAAAGAAACTTGGAATAATAATAAGTGAAAAGTTTCAGTAAAGAGTAAAAGATTTAATAAAAATTATTTATATTTTTCAATATATAAATCCGAGTTGCGCCATTAGGTTAGAAAAAAACCTAACTGTTGTTTTTTTATACAAATTTTTAATGTATAATTTTAGGTACAATATTTTTGGGACACTAAAGTGCAGGGGTTTAATAGATGAAAGTAAAGGCATTTGCAAAAATTAATTTATGCTTGGATGTACTAAGAAGAAAAGATAATGGTTACCATGAAGTAGAAATGGTTATGACAAATGTTGATATATTTGATGTACTGGAAATTAAAGAACTTGAAGAAAAAAAGATATTACTTAAATCATACAATACGGATTTGGCAATGGATGAGACCAATCTTATATACAAGGCCATAGCGCTTTTGCAAAGGGAAACCGGAAAGACATTCGGAGTGGAGATTTTGCTGGAGAAGAATATCCCGATGGAAGCAGGCATGGCAGGGGGAAGTGCAGATGCGGCGGCTACATTAAAAGCGGTAAATGAGCTTTTTAAACTTGGCGTAAGCGATGAGAGACTTTTGGAATTGGGAGCAAGCCTTGGTGCCGATATACCTTTTTGTATAATGGGAGGGACGGTACTGGCAAGCGGAATTGGAGAAAAGCTTAGGCGGTTAAGCCCCTTACCGAAAATGAAACTCTTAATAGTAAAACCGAAAGCCGGTCTTTCTACAAAAAAGGTATATGAGAGTCTTGATATAGAAGGACTTAACAGAGCAGGTTTTAAACATAAAGATGTACGGGAAATGGTTTCCGTCATAGAGAGTGATGAAGCCGATAAGACAAAGATAGAAAGAATAGCAGAGAGGCTTAACAATATTTTGGAGGTACCTTCCATAAGGCTTTTGCCTTTGATATCAGATATAAAGCAAAAAATGCTTGAGAATAATTGTCTGGGAGCTCTTATGAGTGGAAGCGGAACTGCGATATTCGGTATCTATGAAAATGATGAGGATATGCAAAAAACCAAAGAGATATTGAAAAGAGACGATAGAATAAATTATATACAGATTACAAATACGTTATAGAAATTTATATGGAGGATACAATGACGGATTTTTCGCATGCAGATATAGATGAATATATGCCACTAAGAGATGTGGTTTTTAAAACCTTAAGACAGGCAATTCTAAGAGGAGAGTTGCAACCAGGTGAGAGACTTATGGAGATAGCCCTTGCAAAGAAGCTTGGAGTGTCAAGAACACCTATAAGAGAAGCTATAAGAATGCTTGAACTGGAAGGTCTTGTTCTTATGATTCCGAGAAAAGGTGCGGAGGTTGCAGGAATTACCGAAAAGAATCTTAGAGATACTCTGGAAGTTAGAAGAGCTTTAGAGGAGCTTGCAATAGAACTTTCATGTACAAAGATTACAGATGAGGAGTTAAAAGAGCTTGAGCAGGCTGAAGAGGAATTTGTTGATTCAATAGAAAATAAAGATATTATTGATATTGCACGTGCAGATGAGAAATTTCATGATATAATATTTACAAGCACAGGCAATGATAAGCTGGTACAGATGATAAATAATCTACGTGAGCAGATGTATCGTTACAGACTTGAGTATGTAAAGACGGAATCTACAAGAAATCAGCTTATGGATGAGCATGAAATGATATTAAAGGCATTAAAGTGTAGAGACAAGTCGGAAGCTAAGAGAATCATTGCTGAGCATATTAATAATCAGGAGGTCAATGTTTCCAAAAAGATTAAGGAAACACCTAAAAATAATGAGGAAATTAGTGATAATATTCGGAGGACAGTCCTCTGAACATGAGATATCTGTAATATCTGCAACCAATATTTCAAAGCAAGTGGATACCGATAAGTATGAGCTCATTTTGATCGGTATCACCAAGGAAGGTAAATGGCTCAAAGTTGAGAATATATCTTCGATGGAAGATGGAAGTTGGATAAATTCAAATAATTGTGCATTTATTTTGCCTGATGCGACAAAAAAGTGTATAATAGTAGAAATAGATGGGGAATATAAAGAAATTCATGTGGATGTGGTGTTCCCTGTACTGCATGGACTCTATGGTGAAGACGGTACTATTCAGGGACTGTTGGAGCTTGCAAAAATTCCCTATGTAGGATGTGGAGTTTTGGCCAGTGCTGTTGGTATGGACAAGCTCTATACAAACTTGTAGTAGACAAACTTGGTATCAGACAGGCTGCATATGAGCCTGTACTTGACTATGAAGCTAGGGAGGATTTTGAGGGAGTAGTAAAGAGAATTGAAAACAGGTTTGATTATCCTGTATTTGTTAAGCCTTCAAATGCCGGTTCTTCAAGAGGTGTATCAAAAGCTTCAAACAGAGAGGAACTGGAAAAAGGCATAAAAGAAGCTCTGAATCATGACAGAAAAGTTCTTGTTGAAGAAACTATAGTTGGACATGAAGTGGAATGCGGAGTGCTTGGTAAACCGGGAGATGTAATGGCAAGCGGAGTCGGTGAGATAAAATCAGCTGCGACATTCTATGACTATGATGCAAAATATAAGCTTGATTCACTTACATTGCTTGATTCAAAGCTTCCGGACGGAGTGAGAGAAAAACTCCCCGAGTGTGCAAAAAAGATTTTTACGGCTTTGGACGGATTCGGACTTTCAAGAGTGGACTTCTTTGCAAGGGAAGACGGAGAGATTGTATTTAACGAGATAAATACAATGCCGGGATTTACAGCAATAAGTATGTATCCTATGTTATTTGAGGCTGCAGGTATCGGAAAGAAAGAGCTGATTGACAAACTTATTGATTTGGCTTTTGAGAGAAGGTGATTTTTCCTTGAATTTACCTATAGGAATATTTGATTCTGGTGTCGGAGGGCTTACGGTAGCAAAGGAAATAGTGTCGCAGATGCCAAATGAAAGTACTGTTTATTTTGGAGATACCGCGAGGGTTCCATATGGTTCCAAGTCTAGGGATACCATTATCAAATACTCCGGACAGATTGTAAAATTTTTACAGACAAAAAATGTAAAAGCTATTGTGATTGCGTGCAATACCGCCAGTGCTTTTGCGCTTGACATATTAAAGACAGAGATTGATATACCGATAATGGGTGTTATTCATGCAGGTGCCGTGACGGCTACCAATACTACAAAGGTAGGAAGGATAGGAGTTGTAGGCACCAGCGGAACAATATCCAGCGGTATATATGAGAAGACTATTCATCAGATAAATAATGAGCTTGAAGTAATACAAAAGGCCTGCCCGCTTTTGGTTCCTTTAGTAGAAGAGGGGCTTATAAATGACAGAGTTACAGATGAGATTATTTCAAGATATGTTAGTGAATTAAAGAGCAGACATATTGACAGTCTGGTATTGGGATGTACTCATTATCCTTTACTGTATAAGACTTTTGGAAGGATTATGGGAGATGAAGTTTCCCTTGTAAATCCTGCATATGAGACCGCGAAGGAATTGAAATCTTTGTTGGAGCGTGAAAATCTATGTGCCTCGGAAGGTGGTGAGATTTTTCATGACTTTTATGTCAGTGATATGGCGGAAAGATTTAGTGATTTTGCATCTTCTATTATGCCCGGAATAGTAAAGAAAGCCGGCATAGTCAATATAGAGGAATTTTAGTAACAATATAAAAATGTTGTTACGATTAAAAAACATTTAAAGCTTTGCAGAATGCATACAAATTGGATTGGCTAGACAAGAGTGTACATAAAGCAGACAGGCATTCTTTGTTGAGCATAGTTATCAGTTTTTTATTTAAGGTTATTTTATATAGAATAGTGGGAAGATACATTTTTCTAGTAAACTATCATTCTTTTATTTTAAACTTGATATTTGCATAACAACCAGTGGTAGCTTAGGGTTGGGTAGAGACCGCATGGCGGCTTCTACTATGGTTTTAAGGTAGAAGATTATGAAAGAATTTGTAGATATTGAGATTAGCGGCTCTCATTTGAGGTATGATGAGAATGATCCTATTGCCGTGAATATTTCAGGTAATCACTATATTGATGGTGATATACACAAGATAACTTACGTGGAAGAAACCCAAGGTTTTGATGAAATTATCCTTAATACAATAATAGTAAATAAGAACAGGGGTGAAATTATTAAAGAGGGTGTGGTGAATTCCAAGATGGTATTTGCCAATAACAGTAAGTACAAAACAATATATGACACTCCCTTTGGAAGATTGGATATGGAAACAGAGACAAAGCTTTTACTCATAGACATGAGTGAAGATGAGATAAATGTCTATGTTGAATATATACTCTACATAGAGGGAGATAGGGCATCTAATTCCAAGATGCGCATTCACATAGTTGAAGCTGTGGATAGAGTAGACAACAAGGGTGGTTGATCCACCCTTTTTTAAATAAGTTAGGAGAACCTAAGTTAAGGAGAAAATATGGATAATAAATTAAAAATTTCATTTAATTCACCGATTATTTTGGGATTTGTTATTTTGAGCTTTATAGTATTTGTAATGGATGTTATTACAGGAGGACTTTCTACAAGATTGTTCTTTAGTGTGTACAGATCGTCTTTTATGAATCCGCTTACATATATCAGATTTTTCGGACATGTACTGGGTCATGCAAACCTTGATCATTTCCTTGGAAATATAATGCTGATACTTGTAATCGGACCGATGCTTGAAGAAAAGTACGGCTCGGCAAATATACTCTTTGTAATTCTTGCAACTGCACTTGTAACAGGATTGGTACATTTCTTTGTATTCCCGTATTCAGGATTGCTTGGAGCAAGCGGTGTAGTGTTTGCATTTATACTGCTTTCATCATTTGCAGGATTTAAAGAAGGAAAGATTCCTTTTACATTTATTCTTGTAGCACTCTTATATATCGGAGAGCAGATATATCAGGGGATTCTTTGTACAGGACAATATTTCAAATCTTACTCATATCCTCGGAGGTATAGTAGGTGCCCTGCTTGGATTTGTGATGAATAAGGGGAGAATGAACAGGTACTAGTTCAGATGCCGTATCTGTAGCTATGGAATGTGTAGATATATCAAATGCAAAAGTTTATGATAAAATAAAAATTAATGTAGAAGATATATGCTTTATAGAATTTAACAGCGTGGACAATGATGTGCTTTTATATGCGAACAGGAATCTTAACGGAAAGCATGACTGTTGCAAATAGATTATTTACAAGTGATCTATTGTTTAAGAGGGAGATATCACAAAATTTCTTAGTCTTTGTGATATCTCCCTTTGTATTAATTATAATGCCCACGGCAGGATAGAATTATAATGACATCTGATTCTATAATATACACAATTCTGTGTTCATCATCTATTCGTCTGCTCCACAGACCTGCTAAATTCTTTTTTAAAGGTTCGGGTTTTCCTATGCCGTCAAAAGGATTTCTAATTATATCCTTAATAAGTTGATTTATCCGTTTCAAGCTTTTTTATCATGACTTTGCCAATAAAGATAGTCTTCCCATGCATCAAAATCCCACTGTAGTGTTCTTGCCATAACATCAATCCTCTATCAATTCATGTTCGGAAAGTCTAAGCTGACCGGCGTTGTATTTGTCAAGCTTTTCTTCCAAATACCTTACATTACTCTCCGAATAAAAAGGGTCTACAGAAATTTCAAAAGGTATACGGTGCTCTCTGCCAACCTTCTTGGCAAATATAGTAAAGGCTGCACTCATAGAAAGTCCAAGCTCATTACAAACATTTTCCATTCTCTTTTTATCCGCCTCATCGAGACGAAAGTTTACATTAACTGTCTGTGCCATAAAACTTCTCCTTTCTTGTATTATTGAGTTTATTATAGCATTTGTAAAGAAAAATACAAGAAAAATGATATAAATTATATTTACATAATATAATCAATATTGATTTTTTCAGATACTCTCCAATTTCACAAAATGTGATATAATATAATAAGTATTGAATGAAAATAGAGGAGAAATATGTCTTTTACACATCTACATGTACATACAGGATATTCATTATTGGACGGTTCCTGTAAGATAAAAGAGATAATAAGTCGTGCAAAGGAACTTAATATGACATCACTTGCCATTACCGATCATGGAGTGATGTATGGAGTCATAGATTTTTATAAAGAGGCAAAGGCACAAGGTATTAAGCCGATACTTGGATGTGAGGTCTATGTAAGTCCGTCTTCAAGATTTGAAAGCAGGCAAAACAGGGAGACAGATACTACCACCTTATTTTGTTGGCAAAAAATGATAAGGGTTATGAGAATCTGACAAAGATAGTTTCAAAAGGTTTTACAGAAGGATTTTATTATAAACCGAGAATAGACTTTGAACTGTTACAGGAGTACCATGAGGGTATAATAGCTCTTTCAGCCTGTCTTGCAGGTGAAATTCCAAAGCTGATAGCAAGAGGCAGAGAAGATGATGCAAGAAAAGCCGCACAAAAATATAAAGATTTGTTTGGCGATGATTCTTTTTATTTGGAACTTCAAAACCATGGAATTCCTGAGCAAAAGTATGTAAATCAGGTTCTGGTAAAGATTGGAAAAGAACTGGATATTCCGCTTGTAGCAACCAATGATATACACTATATAAATGCTGAAGATGCAAAAGCACATGATATATTGCTTTGTATACAGACAAGTAAGACAGTATCTGATCCGGACAGGATGAGATATGAGGGCGGCCAATTTTTCTTAAAGTCCGAAGATGAGATGAAGGCACTCTTTCCATATGCACCGGAGGCTATCGAAAACACTTCAAAGATAGCGGATATGTGTGATGTGGAAATAAAATTCGGTGAGACCAAATTGCCGGAGTATCCCGTACCGAATCAAATGTCTGCAAAGGAATATTTGGAAAGTCTGTGTCAAAGCGGTTTTGAAAGAAATTACCCGGATGATTATCCAAACAGAGATGAAATAAAGAGCAGAATGTACTATGAGCTTGGCGTAATAGAAAAAATGGGCTATATAGACTATTTTTTGATAGTCTGGGACTATATAAACTATGCAAGAAGCAAGGGAATCTCGGTGGGACCCGGAAGAGGATCCGCAGCAGGAAGCGTAGTATCATACTGCCTTGGAATCACGGATATCGATCCGATAAAGTACAATCTTATTTTTGAGAGATTTTTAAATCCTGAGAGAGTTTCCATGCCCGATATAGACGTGGACTTTGCGGATGAAAGACGTGGCGAAGTTATTGAATATGTGGTAAATAAATACGGAAGTGAAAGAGTATGCCAGATAATTACTTTCGGTACATTACAGGCAAGAGGTGTTATCAGAGATGTCGGAAGGGCTATGGAGATCCCATATGCCAGATGCGACAGCATTGCTAAGATGATACCGATGGATAAAGATATTACTTTAGGGCTTGCACTTGAGAGAAATAAGGAACTTAAAGAACTTTATGACAGTGATGAAGTGGTTCATGAACTTATAAATTACAGTTTGAAACTTGAGGGACTACCAAGACATGCGAGTATTCATGCGGCGGGTGTGGTGATATCCAAAAAAGCTGTTGAGGAATATGTACCGCTTGCGCTTGGTGTGGATGATGCGGTTACCACCCAATTTACCATGACAACTTTAGAAGAGCTCGGTCTTTTAAAGATGGACTTTTTGGGACTGCGTACGCTTACCGTGCTACAAAATGCACTGGCGATGATAAAGAAAAATTATGATGTAGATATCGATTTAAAAAAGATAGATTATGACGATAAGAAGGTATATGATTTTATATCCACAGGAAAGACCGATGCGGTATTTCAGCTGGAGAGTGCCGGAATGCAAAGCTTTATGAAGCGATTGAAACCTGAAAATCTGGAGGATATAATTGCCGGTATCTCGCTTTATCGTCCGGGTCCTATGGACTTTATCCCCAAATATATTGCAGGTAAGAACAATAAAGATAAGGTAAGTTATGATACACCGCAACTTATTTCCATACTTGAGCCGACCTACGGCTGTATAGTTTATCAGGAGCAGGTAATGCAGATAGTGCGTGATTTGGCAGGATATACTATGGGAGGAAGTGACGAGGTTCGTCGTGCCATGAGTAAGAAAAAAGCTCATGTAATGGAGATGGAGAGAAAAAATTTCATTTACGGCAATGAAGAAAAGAGTATCAAGGGCTGTATAAATAACGGATTAAGTGAGGAGATAGCAAACAGGATCTTTGATGAAATGATAGACTTTGCCAGCTATGCCTTTAACAAATCTCATGCTGCCTGTTATGCAGTCATCTCATATCAAACAGCTTATCTTAAATATTATTATCCTAAGGAATTTATGGCGGCTTCACTTACTTCGGTTAGTGATAATCCTCCGAAGCTGGCAGAATATATGGGAAGCCTTTCCGATATGGGAATAAAGATACTGCCGCCGGATGTAAATTTGGGAGAGGGCGCCTTCAGTGTTGATAAGGAAGGCATAAGATTCGGTCTTTCAACCATAAAGGGTGTGGGAAAGCTGTATCAGATACACTTGTAAGAGAGAGGACCTTAAACGGAAAGTTTATCTCGCTTGAAAACTTTATTAACAGACTTCCGCAAAAAGATTTGAATAAGAGAAGTATTGAAAGTTTTATAAAAGCCGGAGCTCTTGACAGTATGGAAGGCAACAGGCATGAGAAGATGTTGAATGCGGAGCTTTTGATAGACAAAAAATCAAAAGAGAGCAAGGCTGTAATTCCCGGTCAGATGTCATTTTTTGATGTAGTGAGTGAAGAGGATAAAGACAGCTTTGTATCTGAGCTTGTACATATAGAGGAATATCCAAAAGAAGAACTTCTAAAATATGAGATGGAAGTTATGGGAATGTATGTCAGTGGACATCCACTGGAAGAATATACTTCACTTTTGGAAAAATATTCCGATGCAAGAAGCATTGATTTCTATCCTGATGAAAATGGTGATATTTCATTGGAGTCAGGAAGAAAAATCACTATTGGCGGATTACTGGTGGAGGTAAATAAGAGATTCACCAAAAAAGGCGATATGATGGCAATATGTACTTTGGAAGACTTATTTGGAAGAGTAGAACTTGTTGTATTTCCAAAGGCTTTTGAAAACCATGGCAGTGAGTTGGTAGAGGGCGGAAAAGTCTTTGTAAAAGGCAGAGTTGATACCTCGGGTGAAGAGGAAGGTAAGCTTATAGTAGATACCGTAAGAGAGTTTGGCAGAGTGAAAAAAGAGCTTTGGATACAGTATAATGACAAGGAAACTTATGAGGAAGACCTTGGAAATCTTTTAGCGGATATAGGTACTATGAGCGGAGACGACAGGGTAATCATATATCTGAAGAAGGAAAGGGCCAAAAAGGATCTTGGAAGTGAGTGGGGAGTACCTGCAGATTTTGCGGCAAGCGTATTGGCAGAAAGACTTGGAAGTAATAATGTAAAGGTAGTTGAGAAGATTTAATATATAAAAGTCAGATGTGTAACAAAATGCATAGAAAAATATTGATTATTTTAGTATAATTACTTTGTACTCAAAGAGTATTATAAGTATTATATATTATAAGTATTATATAAGTAAGAAAGGAAATCGTAGACATAAGTCTATGTGGTTTTAATATGGCAAATAATGAATTTAGGGAAGAGCTGGACCCTCAAAGCAGTGTAAACAAAGTAATAGGTATTGTTTCCGGAAAAGGTGGAGTAGGTAAGAGCCTTGTGACATCTTTGATGGCTGTTAAGGCGATGTCAAAAGGTTTTAGAGTAGGTATTATAGATGCCGACATTACAGGACCTTCAATACCTAAGGCATTCGGTCTTAGCGGAAAGTTAGGCGTTACATATGATCAGCTTATGATTCCGGCTGTTACAACTACCGGAATCAATGTGGTAAGTACAAATCTTATTTTGGAGAATGAGACAGATCCGGTTATATGGAGAGGTCCTGTAATAGCGGGCGTTGTAAAGCAGTTTTGGAAGGATACGGTATGGAATAATATCGACTATATGTTTGTGGATATGCCTCCGGGTACAGGTGATGTTCCGCTTACAGTTTTCCAGTCAATACCTGTTGACGGAATCATAATAGTCACAAGTCCTCAGGAGCTTGTTTCTATGATAGTTGCAAAAGCTGTAAATATGGCTAAAAAGATGAATGTTCCGATACTTGGTCTGGTTGAGAATATGAGCTATTTTGAATGTCCTGATTGTGGAAGCAGACATGAGATATTCGGAAAGAGTCATATTGATGAGATCGCCGAAAAAGAAGGCTTGAAGGTACTTGCAAAACTGCCTATAGATCCTGAAGTGGCAAGACAGGTGGATGCAGGCCTTGTAGAATATGTTGAAGCACCATGGTTTGATGAAGCGGCAGATTATATTTTAAAATAATTATTTTAACCGGAGTATACCGGTAAGAGTATGCAAAAGAAGTGGAGAGCTTATGTATATATCAAGTAACCCGAATAATGAGTTGGAGCAGTCCATTGTACAAGTTCCGGATCTGGTTCAGATACCGGAGGAAATACATGAAATGGCGCAGAAGTTTCAAGAAGCCATGATGATGTATACCGGTGCAATCAGAGAAGTGAAGACCAAGTTGGAAGTCTTAAACGATGAACTTTCTGTAAAAAACAGAAGAAATCCTATAGAAGTGATAAAGTCAAGAGTTAAAAAGCCTAAAAGCATTGTGGAAAAGCTTAAAAGGCGTGGACTTCCGCTTACACTTGAGTCGATTGTAAATAATTTGGATGATGTGGCAGGCATCAGGGTTATATGTTCCTTCCTTGATGACATTTATGAAGTGGCGGATATGCTTACAAGGCAGGATGATGTAAAACTGATTGCGGTTAAGGATTATATAAAAAAGCCGAAGGAAAACGGCTACCGCTCCTATCATCTTATTATTGAGATACCGGTATTTTTCTCAGACAAAAAGCAGCCGATGAGAGTTGAGGTACAGATAAGAACTATTGCCATGGATTTTTGGGCAAGCCTTGACCATCAGCTAAAATACAAAAAGGATTTTATTGACTCCGATGATGTTGAAAGACAGCTTAAAGAATGTGCCGATGTAATAGCAAATACGGATCAGCAAATGCTGAATATAAGACAAAGCATAGAGTCAAGAGGTATAGAAGTAAGAAAACCGAGATAAAATAAAGCTGCCGCTTAAAGCATACAATTTAAATTACAGCAGTAAGACTACAGTATAATTGTATATGCATTCAGAGCGGCAGCTATTTATTTAATCAATAACATATATATTTGATTTTAACCAGAGTTTCATCTTACTAAAGCCGAACATATATATCAAAAACAGTGTACTGGTTATGATCCATGAAAGCGGATAAGCCCAGAGTATTGTATAGAAATTCGGGAATTTTGGTACCATTACAATTATCCAGACTATTCGAAGTACGCATACACCTCCGGCGGTCATTATCATAGGTATCCAGCTGTCTCCGATTCCTCGAAGAGACCCTGAGAATATCTCAATAATAATATATGCGGGGAAGGCAATAACCATAAAGTCAAGCATCTGCGAACCTATCTTTAATACATTTTCATCTTGAGTAAATAAGGTATAGATACTTCTTCCGAAAAGCTTTAACAGCACCATTACTATTCCGGTAATTACGACCGACAAAATCATTCCGTAAATTATTCCTTTTTTTACTCTTTCTTTATTACCGTAGCCGAAATTTTGTCCGGTGAAGGTGGTAACAGAGATTCCGAGAGACTGTATAGTCATCCAAAAGAGGGTGTCTATTTTACCATAGGCGGTAAAGGCGGCAATTGTATCGGTACCGAGACTGTTTATAGAGGCCTGAATAAGTATATTTGCAATGGTGTACATGGCTGACTGCATTCCTGCGGCAGTACCTATACTTATCATCTTCTTTAGCTCCGAGAAATTAATTTGTAAACTCTTTAATCTTAATTTTAATGCATCATTTCTCCTATAAAGAACTATAATAACCAATAAGGCACTGATTATTTGCGATGTAACGGTTGCAACGGCTGCACCTGTTACTCCCATATTCATATAGTGTATCAATATAATATCTAAAACTATATTCACAAACAGCTTATAACAAGGAATATAAGCGGAGTTTTGGAATCACCTACAGCACGAAGGAGACCGGCTCCCATATTGTAGATAAGATTAGGTGCAAGTCCCAGAAAGTATATTTGCAAATAGGGCAATGCCATAGACATCATATCATCCGGAATATTCATATTTGCGAGCATTGTCTTTGAAAATATTATACCTAATATACTGACTATGATTCCCACTATAAGTGAAAACGCAATTGAAGTATGAACGCATATACTTACAAGTTTGCTGTTTTTTGCGCCATAGTGCTGTGAGACGATTACACTGAAGCCGGAGGATAATCCTACAAAAATGCCTATAAAAAGATTGATTATTGTACTTGTGGTTCCACCTACGGCCGCAAGTCCGAGTTTTCCGACATTTTGACCTACGATAACAGCGTCTGCAGTGTTATACAGCTGTTGGAAGAAAGTTCCAAGGAGTATGGGGAAGAAGAATAATAAAAGCCCGAAGGTAATATTCCCCTTGGTCATATCCTGCTTCTTAGTTTGTTCCATAAATATCCTTTCTTTTATATCATTTTTTCAGGTTTAAATACCTCATCAAATTTTTCCTCTGTCATAAGATTCATATAAAGGGTCGCCTCTTTTAAAGAAATATTTTTCTCATGAGCCAGTTTGGCAACCTTTGCAGCATTTTCATATCCTATATAGGGGCTGATGGCAGTAACAAGCATCAGTGAGTTATGCAGATTTTCATGCATTTTTTGTTTGTTTGCCTTGATACCGCACACACAGTGAACCCTGAATGAGTCCATACCTTCAGATAAAATTCTGACAGATTGAAGAAAATTATGAATAAGCACAGGCATAAAAACATTCAATTCAAAATTGCCCTGACTTGAAGCCATATTTACAGCCGTATTATTTGATATTACCTGTACACATACCATGGTCATTGACTCGCACTGTGTGGGATTTACTTTCCGGGCATTATGGAGCTTCCGGGTTCGTTTTCAGGGATAAATATTTCACCGAGGCCGCATCTTGGTCCGCTTGAAAGCCATCTGATATCATTTGCTATTTTCATTAAATCGCCTGAAAGAGATGAAAGTGCTCCATGTACAAAGGCAAGTTCGGACTTTGAAGTTAAAGCATGGAATTTATTGCTGTCGGTGATAAAGTCTGTACCGGTAAGTTTTGAGATATTCTTTGCAACCAGAGTATCAAAGCCCTTTGGAGCGTTCAGTCCCGTACCCACCGCAGTGGCACCGAGTGCAAGCTTTTTTATAAAGGGAAGTGCACTTTCTATTTGCTTATAATCATTTTCAAGAGAGGCCCTCCATCCGCTTATCTCCTGTGAAAAGGATATGGGAGTGGCATCTTGTAAATGTGTTCTTCCGGATTTTACAATTCCTTTATTTTCCTCTTCAAGCTTTTTAAATGCAAGTATAAGCTTCTCTAAAGAAGGCAGGAGTTTATCCTGTACTTCTAAGACTGCTGCTATATGCATTGCGGCGGGGAAGGTGTCATTTGAGCTTTGTGACATATTTACATCATCATTCGGGTGTAAAAGCTTTTTACCCAAGATCTCATTTCCTCTATTGGTGATTACCTCATTTACGTTCATATTGCTCTGAGTACCGCTGCCGGTCTGCCATACTGAGAGTGGGAAGTGCTCGTCCAGCTTACCTTCAAGTATTTCAGTACAAACTGTACTTATAATATTCGACTTTTCCTCCGTCAGTTTTCCAAGCTCAAGATTTGTAGCGGCACAAGCAGATTTCAGATATGCAAACGCTCGTATCACCTCCGCCGGAATTTTTTCAGTACCGATTTTAAAGTTTGAAAGACTTCTTGCTGTTTGAGCTCCGTAATATTTGTCTGCAGGTACTTCAATACTGCCCATAGAGTCATGCTCTATACGATATTCCATAGTTTTCTCCTAACATCATTTATGCTATAATCAGTTTAACAAAAAACAAAATAAAAAAACAGGTCAATAAATGAAAATAAAAAAACAAGAGTCAAAATTTTTAATAATACTCGATATATTGATGCAATTGGCAGTGATACTCTCGCTTGCCTGGTTTGTGGTGTTTATATTTGGAGCAAAAACCTTTATGGTCGGTCAGTCCATGTCACCGCAGATAGAGCAGGGAGAGGCTGTACTTATAAATAAAGCCGCATATACCTTTTTAAAACCTAAAAGATATGATTTGATAGCATTTGAAAACACTGATGGAAGAGTATGTATCAGAAGAGTCATAGGGCTTCCGGGTGAAAGTGTTAATATAAGAGATGGTTCGGTTTATATAGACGGTGAGGTACTTGATAAGTTTTCTGAGGCTTCATCAGGCGGTTTGGCGGCAGATGAAATTAAGCTGGCAAGCAATGAATATTTTGTATTGGGTGATAACCGAGTGGGAAGTGAGGACTCAAGAATCTCTACAATAGGAAATGTAACAGAAGACATGATCATAGGTAATGCATGGATTAGAGTATTGCCTGTAAAAAGGATAGGTTTTATAAAATAAGGCCTGATGAAAGGATAGTTTATGAAGATACAATGGTACCCGGGTCATATGACTAAGGCAAAAAGAGCCATGTCAGATGCCATAAAGCTTGTGGATATTATTATAGAGATGACGGATGCCAGAGCACCTGAGGCTACAAGAAATCCGGAAATTATGGAACTGGGATCCAATAAGTCCAGAATTATTATATTAAACAAGGCTGATCTCTCAGATGAGAGTGCGAACAATAGATGGGCAAGCCATTATAAGGAGCAGGGTTATGAGTGTATGTTTATGGACTCCAGAAAGAAAAACGGAGTGAATGCACTGATAAAGGCTATAGAGAATGTTTCAAAGGATAAGAGAGAAAGAGATGCCAAGAGAGGAATTAAAAACAGACCCGTAAGAGCAATGGTGGCAGGTATTCCGAATGTCGGCAAGTCCACACTTATAAATTCGGTTTCAGGAAGAGTCATGGCAAAGACCGGAAATAAGCCCGGAGTTACAAAGGGAAATCAGTGGATAAAACTTAAAGGTCAGATAGAGCTTTTAGATACTCCCGGAATACTTTGGCCAAAGTTTGAAGATGAAACTGTGGGAGAGATGATAGCATTTATCGGCTCTATAAACGATATGATCATAGATATAAGAGAGCTTGGGCTTGAACTTATCAAATGGTTTATTAAAAATAGGCCCGAGATACTTACAGAAAGATTTGAGATGGAAGACGGTGATGATGAAAATGCCGTTTTAATAAAAATAGCAAACTTAAGAGGCTGTACAAAGAAGGGCAATGAGCTTGACTATGATAAGGCTGCCGGTATCTTTGTAAATGAGTTCAGGTCCGGAAAACTTGGAAGAGTAACACTTCAAATGCCGTAGGAAAACAGGATGAGGAAAATAAGTGAAGAAAAACTTGCCCTTGAGAGAGTAAGACTTGAGGGCATGAGAGAATTTGAAAATAAATACAGAGATTTGGCATATATTGCCGGTATAGATGAGGCAGGCAGAGGGCCGCTTGCAGGTCCCGTGGTGGCGTCGGCGGTAATTTTGCCAAAGGACATCTTCCTTCCTTTTTTAAATGATTCCAAGAAGGTGACAGAAAAAAGAAGAGATGTTTTATTTGATGAAATAAAGCAAAATGCCATAGCGTACGGTATAGGTATTGCTTCAAATACTTTGATAGATGAGATAAATATATTGCAGGCTACTTATGAGGCAATGAGAGAGGCTATACATGCACTTGAAAAAACACCGGATGTTTTACTGGTGGATGCCGTACATATACCTGATATAAATATAAAGCAGGTGGGTATAGTAAAAGGAGATGCGAAAAGTGTAAATATAGCCGCAGCAAGCATACTTGCAAAGGTCACCAGAGACAGGCTTATGGCAGAGTATGATAAAATTTATCCGGAGTACGGCTTTGCGTCAAATAAGGGCTATGGTACGGCAACACATATAGCGGCTTTAAAGAAAATAGGACCATGTGACATACATAGAAAATCATTTATAGGAAACTTTGTAAGTGAATAAAAGAGAAATAGGAAACAAGGGGGAGGCAATGGCTGCCTCTTTTCTTGAAAATAAAGGTATTATAATACTTGAAAGAAACTACCAAAACAGATTTGGCGAGATAGATATTATAGCCAAAGAAGGTAATACATTATTATTTATAGAAGTAAAATACAGGAAAGATGAAAGCTTCGGATATCCGCTTGAGTCTGTGGGATATTTTAAGCAACAAAAAATAAGAAAACTGGCAAGATACTATCTTAATGAAAAGCATTATTTCACACATAGTATAAGATTTGACTGTATAGGAATAATGGGCGAAAAGATAGACTGGATAAAAGGAGCATTTTATTGAGCATAAAGATATTAAAAAAGAATGATAAAAATATTTTGAAACTGAAAAAGGCAAAAAACGGAGTGGAATATTTTTCGTTTGAAGCATTGGAAAAATATACCGAGCTTATTAACGGGTTTTCTACAAGGATAGGAGGGGTGAGTGAGGGCCCCTATGCCTCCATGAATTTAAGTTTTAGCAGAGAGCCTGATAATAAAGAGGGTGTACTTGAAAATTATAAAAGAATGGCAAAAGCCCTTGGTGTAAAGGAAGACAGTTTTGTGCTCTCATATCAGGAGCATTCCACCAATGTAAGAGTAGTGGATAAAAGTGACATGGGTAAGGGAGTATCGGTTGAAAGAGATTATAGAAATATTGACGGACTGATAACTAATGAGAGAGGCATTACCTTGGGGGCTTTTTTTGCAGACTGTATTCCACTTTATTTTTATGACAGTAAAAAACAGGTGATAGGGCTTGCGCATTCGGGGTGGAGAGGTACTTGTAAGAAAATGGGTGCGGTAATGATAGATGAGATGGCAAAAAACTTCGGAACAGATGCAAAGGATGTAATTGCCTGTATAGGTCCGGGGATTTGTCAAGACTGCTATCAGGTAAGCGAAGATGTTTATGAAGAGTTTTCAAAAAACTTTAAGAGGGAAGATATCGAGAGTATTTTTAGAGAAGACGGAAAAGATCATTTCAGGCTTTCACTTTGGAAGGCCAATGAAATAGTATTAAAAGAGGCCCGAGTTTTGCCGGAGAATATATTTACATCAAATATTTGTACCGCATGTAATCCCGATATACTTTACTCTCACAGAATAATGGGAGAAATCAGAGGAAATCTGGCTGCATTTTTGGCATTAAAATAAATTATTGTTTAAGTGTAACCTTAGACTTGCTAAAAGTTGATAAAGTAATTATACTGTTAATATTTGGATAAAGGAGGCTATATGGAAGATTTTTTCAAGAAGTTGAGCATATATGGAAGTATTGCAAAAGAAGAAGGACAGAAAATAGCACAGAACGCTTTGAATAAGGGCAAGGAAATTGCAGATATTACAAAGCTCAAAAGAGACATAAAAATAGAAGAGGATATTATAAAGTCCTACAAAATGGTTATAGGAGAGTATGTAGCGGCCAATGATCTTTTAAAAGATGATGAGCTGGTATTTGATCAGAGATCAAAGATACTTGAATGCCAAAAGAAATTAGATGAGTTGAATGCAAAGCTTGAAGAAATGAGCAAAAATAACAAGTAGGTATAAGGAGAAGATAATGAAGCCATACGCAGAGTTGACAAAAGAAGAGCTCTTAGAGCTTAAAAAGAGCCTTAAAGCGGAATATAAGGCAATGCAAAACAGAGACTTAAAACTTGATATGAGTAGAGGAAAGCCTTCACAGGAGCAGCTTGATATTTCTATGGGACTTATGGATGTACTTACATCAGATAAGGATCTTATGAGCGAGAACGGTTCCGATTGTCGAAACTACGGTGTACTTGACGGTATTCCTGAGGCGAAGGAGCTTATGGGTGATATGATGGAGGTTCCTGCGGATAATCTGATTATTTACGGAAACTCAAGTCTTAATATAATGTATGATTGTATTTCAAGATCATATACACATGGAGTAATGGGTTCTATACCTTGGTGTAAGCTTGACAAGGTGAAATTCCTCTGTATTGTACCGGGCTATGACAGACATTTTGCCATCACAGAGTATTTTGGATTTGAGAATGTATGTATACCGATGCTTGAGAGCGGCCCTGATATGGATATGATAGAGGAGCTTGTAAAAAAGGATGATTCCATAAAGGGAATCTGGTGTGTACCGAAGTATTCAAACCCTACAGGAAACTCATATTCAGATGAGGTGGTAAGAAGATTTGCGAGACTGAAGCCTGCAGCAAAGGATTTTAGAATTTACTGGGATAATGCATATACAATTCATCATCTCTATGACCTTGATCAGGATCATCTTATAGAGATTTTGGCAGAGTGTAAGAGAGCCGGAAATCCTGATCTTGTGTATAAGTTTGCTTCTACATCAAAGGTTACTTTCCCGGGTTCAGGTATTGCAGCACTTGCCACATCACATAACAACCTTGAGGATATCAAAAATCAGTTAAAGAATCAGACAATCGGTCATGATAAGGTAAATCAGCTCAGACATGTTAGATATTTCAAGGATATCCATGGTATGGTAGAGCATATGAAAAAGCATGCCGATTCACTCAGACCGAAGTTTGAGATGGTAATAGAAACTCTTGAAAATGAACTTGGCGGTCTTGGAATAGCAAGCTGGACAAAGCCAAAGGGCGGATATTTTATTTCATTTGATACTATGAACGGATGTGCCAAGGAAGTTGTATCAAAATGTAAAAAAGCCGGTGTTGTAATGACAGGTGCAGGAGCTACATTCCCGGGAGGAAAAGATCCGGATGATAAGAACATTCGTATCGCTCCTTCATTCCCACCTGTAGGTGATTTGGAGATAGCCGCAAACCTTCTGTGCCTATGTACAAAGATGGCGGCAGTTGATAAACTCTTAGGAGAATTATAATGATTAGTGCAAATGGAATAACCCTCAGATTAGGGAAGAAAGCCCTTTTTGAAGATGTCAATATAAAATTTACACCGGGCAACTGTTATGGACTTATAGGAGCAAACGGTGCGGGAAAGTCAACCTTCCTTAAGATACTCTCAGGTCAGATAGAGCCTACAAACGGTGAGATAGTTATGTCACCGGGGGAGAGACTTTCATTCTTGGAGCAGGACCATTTCAAATATGATACATATACTGTTTTGGATACTGTAATCATGGGAAATGCAAGACTCTATGAGATAATGAAGGAAAAGGATGCAATATATGCAAAGGCTGACTTTACCGAGGAAGACGGTATAAAGGCGGCAGAACTTGAAGGTGAGTTTGCCAATATGAACGGTTGGGAAGCTGAATCCGATGCGGCATCGGTACTTAACGGACTTGGTGTAGATACAGAATATCACTATACATTGATGAGTGAGATGCCTTCAAACCTCAAGGTAAAGGTACTTCTGGCAAAGGCACTTTTTGGTAACCCTGATATACTTTGCTTGACGAGCCTACAAACCACCTTGATTTGGATGCTATTGCCTGGCTTGAAGAGTTCCTTATAAACTTTGAGAATACAATTATAGTTGTATCTCATGACAGATATTTCCTTAATAAAGTCTGTACGATGATTGCAGATATCGACTATGGCAAGATACAGCTATATGCCGGAAACTATGATTTCTGGTATGAGTCAAGTCAGCTTATGGTCCGCCAGATGAAGGAAGCAAACAGAAAGAAAGAAGAAAAGATCAAGGAGTTGCAGGAGTTTATCCAAAGATTCTCCGCTAACGCTTCAAAATCAAAACAGGCTACATCCAGAAAAAGAGCTTTGGAAAAGATTGAGCTTGATGATATTAAACCTTCTTCAAGAAAATATCCGTATATTGACTTCAGGCCTGCAAGAGAGATCGGTAATGAAGTTCTTACAGTGGAGAATCTTTCAAAGACTATCGACGGCGAGAAAGTTTTGGATAATATCAGTTTTGTAATAAACAGAGAAGATAAAGTGGCTCTTGTAGGACCGAATGAAAAGGCAAAGACAGTTCTTTTTAAAATCCTTGTAGGAGAGATGGAGCCTGATAGCGGAAGCTATAAATGGGGACTTACCACCACACAGAGTTACTTCCCTAAGGACAATACCAAGGATTTCTCCGGTGAAGAGACAATAGTTGAATGGCTTACAGCATACTCTGAGATAAAGGATGCAACATATGTAAGAGGCTTCCTTGGAAGAATGCTCTTTGCAGGTGAAGACGGAGTAAAGAAAGTTAAGGTACTTTCAGGAGGAGAGAAGGTTCGTTGTATGCTCTCAAAGCTTATGATAAGCGGAGCAAATGTACTTATACTCGATGAGCCTACCGACCACCTTGATATGGAGTCTATTACAGCACTCAATACAGGACTTATAAAGTTCAAGGGTGTACTTATCTTCTCATCAAGAGACCATCAGGTAGTTCAGACTACTGCAAACAGAATTATGGAGATCATTAACGGAAGTCTTATAGATAAGATAACCACATATGATGAATATCTTGAATCTGATGAGATGGCAAGAAAGAGATTTACATATACAGTTTCAGCAGATGAAGAGAGTGATGATTGATATGGCAAGTACAAAGAAATGATTTCATGGAATGTCAACGGCCTTAGAGCCGCTGTTACCAAGGGATTTTTAGACTTCTTTAGAGATATTGATGCTGATATTTTTTGCATACAGGAGTCGAAGCTCTCAGAAGGTCAAATAGAGCTTGATCTTCCGGGATATTATGATTATTGGAACTATGCGCAAAAAAAAGGTTACTCCGGTGTAGCTGTTTTTACAAAAGATAAGCCGCTTAATGTAACTTACGGCATCGGTATAGAGGAACATGATAATGAGGGAAGAGTTATCACGGCAGAGTATGAAGATTTTTATCTGATAACCTGCTATACTCCAAACTCTCAAAGAGGTCTTACAAGACTTGACTACAGAATGACTTGGGAGGATGCTTTCCTTGCCTATATCTTAAAGCTTGAAGAAAAAAAGCCTGTAATATTCTGTGGTGATTTGAATGTTGCTCATAAAGAGATAGATTTGAAAAATCCTAAGACCAATAGAAAAAATGCCGGTTTTACAGATGAGGAAAGAGGCAAGATGGATGTTATTTTATCCTCGGGCTTTTGCGACAGCTTCAGAGTACTGTATCCGGATAAAACAGATGCTTATTCATGGTGGTCTTATATGGGCGGTGCCAGAGCTAAGAATGTAGGTTGGCGTATTGACTATTTTATAGTTTCTGATAAATTAAAAGATAGAATAAAGGAAGCTAAGATACATAGTGATATTTAGGTTCAGACCATTGTCCGGTAGAACTGGATATTGAAATATAAATATATAACTTAAAGGAGGTGCGTTATGGTAGTTCAGAGAGAAAGAGGTAGAAGTTATTCTTGTCCGCTTGGTATGACTGTGACGCCCTCTTATTTTTGTATAAAGGTTATAAGAAAATGTGAACGACTTTATTTAAACCTTTATGAAAGAAATGAAGAAGCGCCTGTAGAAAGAATAGAGTTTCCTAAAGAATCAAGAATAGGAGATGTGTGGTTTTTACAGGTAAATACACGCCTTAAGAAAACTTTTGAGTATGCTCTTGAAGATGAAAAAGGACTGTTTCCGGATGAATACGGTAAATGTTTTTCAGGCAGAGACAGTTTCGGTAAAACGAGTCTTATAGATAACCCAAGAAGATGTCCGGTATTTATAAGTGAATTTGACAGGGAGAATGATCTTAAAAACAACTTAGACAATAAAACTTTGGAGGAAGCATTTATTTACAGGCTTCATATAAGAGGTTTTACAAAATCAAACAGCTCAAAGGTTGTGGATAAGGGTACATTTAAAGGACTTATAAGTAAGATAGACTATTTAAAAGACTTGGGAGTCGATTTTGTTGACATAATGCCTGCTACCGAATTTGATGAATTTATAAGAGTCGGTGGAAGCTGGATTTCTCTTTTTGATAAGGAGAAGAAAGAAAAACAGGAAAAAATCAGACTAAACTATTGGGGATATGCAGACGGTTTAAACTTTGCACCGAAGGCAAGTTATTCTACCAGAAAAAACAGAAATCCTGTAAATGAATATAAGAGTATGGTAAAAGCCCTGCATGAAGCAGGTATTGGAGTTATACAGGAATTTTTCTTTGCGGGGAAGAATATCAGCTATATAATTGATGTATTAAGATACTGGAAAATCGAATACCACATAGATGGTTTTCATCTCACAGGAGTTGACTACTGTGAGGATATTGTAAAAGATCCTTATCTTCTTGATTGCAAATTTATATTTACAAATAAGATATATGAAAGCAAGGGCAAAAACATCATCTATATGGATTATGATTATATGAACAATATGAGAAAATATCTGAAGGTGATGAGGGAATGGTTCCTTTCGTTGCAAATGTGATTGCAGATAAGAGTAATTATTTAAACTTTATTTCGGATATCAACGGATTTTCACTTGCCGATATATACAGATATGATTATAAGCATAATGAAGACAATGGAGAGGACAATGCGGACGGATCAAATATGAACTTCTCCTGGAACTGCGGATTTGAGGGTGACACCAAAAAGATGCAGGTGCTTAACCTAAGAAAAAGGATGTATTTGAATGCAGTTTTACTTTTGATGATATCAAAAGGTACTCCTTGTATATGCAGCGGCGATGAGATATTACAGTCAAAGAACGGAAATAATAATACATACTGTCAGGACAATGATATAAGCTATTTTAATTGGAAACTTGTAAACAAGAATAAGGATTTTCTTGACTTTGTAAGGGCTATGCTTGGATTCAGAAGAGAGTATATTGTGGGTGTAGAAAAGTCTAAAACCTCTGTTCATGGTATGCAGGTGTGGAAACCGGATTTTGAATACTATAACAGGCAGATGGGAATATTTATAGAAGGAAAACAGGATATATATATTATCTTAAATATGCATTGGGACAGACATGAGTTTTCTCTTCCTACTATAAAGAGGGGAAGCTCTTGGAAGATATTGGTAAATACTGATGATATAAATTCTCCTTTTAAGAAAGAAGCTGTAAATACAAAAGACCAAAGAAAGATATCGGTTGAAGGCAGAAGTTGCATGGTACTTATTGCCGGAGAAGATAAAGAGGCAGATGTCAGAAAGAAGAAGATATGAATTTAATTATTATAGCAGCAGTTGCGGTAGTTATAGTTGCGGTTTTTCTAATGATGAATATATCAAGGCCTAAGAGTTCCGAGGATGATATGGCTGAATACTCAAAGTCTAAAGAGGATAAAAAAGAGCTTTCAAAGCCAAGCCTTAAAAAGGGATTTCAGGAAGAGGCAAGTGTAAAATGCATGGTTGCAAATGCCACATGTTCCCGTTTAAAATATATGGATTTTAAAGGCGATATTTATGACGTGAAGTATGACGGTAAAAATGTTAACATCGAAAGAGAAACCGAAAAAGATGATACATTAAAGGATTATAAGATAGAAAAAGCCTATATGCAGGGAGGTTTTTCTCTTATAGAGGGCAATGAAACAGCCGAGAGAATAAATAACTTCAATCAAAATATGAAGCATATAAGGGTTTATGATAAAGATGACAATGAGTATAAGTCCATAACCTTCAAACAGGGTATAAATGATTTTGTCGATATAAAAACTCTTGATGAACTGTGCGACTTTTTGAAAAAAGAGCTTCCACAGGGCGGTATCGTTTTAGATAAACTTGTAAAAATAGGATTCGGAAAGAGAAACTTGTGGACAACCTTCAGCTATGATTACGGGGACGGCAGAAGTAAAGTTATAAAAAAAGATGATACCCTGAAGTTTGAAGATTTGTTTGAAAGATGGGAATAAAGTGAGGTCACAAAAGTTGAAGCTTTTGTGACTTTTTTATTTGAATACTTCGAAATGTATTTAAAGATGAGTATATATTGGAAGGATGAGAAAGATGAATGGTTGTAATTATTGGTAAAAGTTAGGTATTAAATATATGCAAAACTAATAAAAAAAGTCCTTAAAATGCATATAAATAAAAAAAGATATTGACAAAAAAATTATACAATATTTATTAGAGCTGAACATATATCCTCCAAAAAACTGATTGAAAAGTATAATATTTTCGTATAAAATGAAGATAAATAATTAAATATCGTAACAAAATTCAAGGAGGGAATATGAGAAAGAGCTTAAAAAAATTAGGCAGTTTGTTATTGGTATGTAGTATGGTGGGCATGAGTTTGGCAGGTTGTTCACAGAAAGTGGAAGAAAAGACAGCAAGTGATACTGCGAGTGAGGCGGTAGTAGAGAATAAAGAGTTCTCTTATCCTATGGAAACAGATAAGACATTGACTTATTGGATTCCACTTAATGTCAATGTTTCAGCTAATTATGGAAATCTTGGAGAGACCGACTTTTATAAAAATCTGCACGAACAATCAGGAATTGCTGTAGAGTACAAGCATCCTGCACTCGGTCAGGAAAAAGAGCAGTTCAATCTTATGCTGCTGGATGAGGAATTACCTGATATCGTAGAATGGGAGTGGTTCGGATATGAAGGCGGACCGCAAAAGGCTATTGATGACGGCGTAATAATTCCTTTGAATGATGTATTTGATAAGTATTGCCCGAATATAAAGGCATATTTGAAGGATCATCCGGATGTGGATAAAATGATAAGAACAGACAATGGTGATTATTATTGCTTCCCGTTTATAAGAGGCGGAGACCTTCTGCTTACCAGTATGGGACCGATGCTTAGAGGTGACTGGCTCGATGAACTTGGACTTGAAGTACCGAAGACAGTGGATGAATGGGAAACAGTGCTTACAGCTTTCAAGGAGAAAAAGGGAGCTACAGGAGCATTTGCCTACTGGTATTCAGTACCGGATCTTACAAACAACAATCCTTTTGCCTGTGCATATGGTGCAAGAAGAACATTCTATTTAAAGGATGGTAAGATTACATATGGTGCTATAGAGGATTCATACAAAAATTATCTTCAAAAGATGAGTGAGTGGATGAAGGCGGGACTTTTAGATCCGGATCTTGCAACACTTACAAATGATCAGGTAGCGGCAAAGATAACAAGCGGGGCTGCAGGTGCGTCATTTGCTTGGGGCGGCAGCGGTATGGGAAACTGGACCAAGGCCGGAAAAGAGACAAATCCTGATTTCAGACTTGTAGGAGCACCATATCCTACACTGGAAGCGGGACAGAAACCTGAAATGGGACAGAGAGATAATTTCTATCCGGGAGGACTTGGATGTGCGGCAATCACAACAAGTTGTAAGGATGTGGAAGTGGCAGCAAGACTCTTAGATTATGGATACAGTGAAGCCGGACATGTACTTTTCAATTTCGGTAAAGAGGGTGTAAGTTATGAGATGAAAGACGGCAAATATACATATACAGATCTTTTACTCAATAACCCCGATATGTCAATAACTCATTCTATGGCAGGACATGTAAGAGCAAACTACAATGGACCTTTCGTTCAAGATGAAGAGTACATACTACAGTATTTCTCACTTGATGAGCAAAAAGAGGCATTAAAGCTTTGGTCAGATACAAATATGAAGAAGTATACAATTCCGCCTATAACTCTAATGCGGAAGAGAGTAAAGAAATAGCAAGAGTAATGACTGAGGTAAATACATACAGAGATGAATGTACATTAAAGTTTATCCTTGGAACTATGGATATGTCTGAGTGGGACAATTATGTAAGTACAATCAAGTCAATGGGAATTGACAAGGTATTGGAAATGGAGAATGCGGCATTGGAAAGATACAATGCAAGATAGTAAGATATGATATTTGGCAGACCGGTGCCTACAGGCATCGGTTTGTAAAGGTGATAATATGAAAAACACGATATTTTCTAAAATAAAAAAAGATTTAAAGCTAAATAAGAGTTTGTATATTTTAGTTCTACCGGTTTTAATATTTTATATTATATTTCACTATAAACCAATGTATGGTGCTATTATAGCCTTTATGGATTACAATCCGAGACTTGGTATTAAGGGAAGTGAATGGGTTGGTTTTGCGCAGTTCATAAGGTTTTTTAATAGCCCATATTTTGTTAGAATACTGAGAAATACAGTTCTGTTGAGCGTATATGGGATTATCTTCGGATTTCCCGCACCTATAATACTTGCACTGCTTTTAAATGAACTGAAACAAAAGAAGTTTAAGAAGACTGTTCAGACAGCAACATATTTGACACATTTTATTTCATTGGTAGTGGTAACAGGTATTATAAAAGAGTTTACACAAAGTACCGGACTCATAAATGATATAATTGAATTTTTCGGTGGTACACGAACATCTCTTATCCAAAATCCGGGACTTTACAGGACAATATATATCACTTCAGATATATGGCAGGAAATCGGATGGGGTTCAATAATATATCTGGCGGCATTGTCAGGTATAGATGAGCAGCTGTATGAGGCGGCATCTATAGATGGTGCAAACAGATGGGATAAACTTTTACATGTAACATTGCCGGGGATAAGCACTACGATAATTATTATGCTTATATTAAGGCTTGGGCAGATACTGGGATCCAGTTATGAGAAAACCATATTACTGTATAATGAGGCAACTTATGAAACAGCGGATGTTATAGCTTCCTATATTTACAGAGTAGGAATCCTTGAAAGAAACTGGAGTTATTCAACAGCAATAGGTCTGTTCAATTCATTTATCAACTTTATTTTCCTTATAGTTGCAAATAAGTTGAGCAAAAAAGTCAGTGAAACAAGTCTGTGGTAAGGAGAGATAATGAAAAAGAAGGATTCAAGTGCAATAAGCATATTCAATCTGTTTAATATATGTATTTTATCCATACTTGCCCTGTTATGTATATATCCTATATGGTATGTGTTGATGGCTTCATTATCAAACGGAAATCTGATCATGCAGCACAGCGGTGTATTGTTGTTTCCGATAAAGCCGAATATAGCGGCATATATTGCTGTATTTAAAAATAAAATGATTTTATCAGGTTATTTGAATACTATCAAAATTCTGGTTATAAGTTTGATATTGCAAATAACTATGACATCAATAGGAGCATATTTCTTTTCAAGAGATAGGGTGTTATTTAAGAAGCCTTTGATGTTTATTATCACTCTGACTATGTTTATAAGCGGAGGTATGATACCATTTTATCAGAATCTGAGATCCTTGCATTTGATGAACAGTCATTGGGGGCTTATTCTTCCTTTTATGATAAGTACCTACAATATGATTATTTTAAAGACATCATTTGAAAGTATACCGAAGTCACTCAGTGAGGCTGCAAGAATAGACGGGGCGGGACATATAAGAATTCTGTTTTCAATAGTATTGCCGCTTTCAAAACCTGTACTTGCGGTTATGCTTTTATACTATGGAGTGGGTGTATGGAACGGATGGTTTTGGGCTTCCACGATACTCACAGACAGAGCTATGTATCCGCTTCAGGTTATACTTAGAGAAATTTTGCTTTCAAATGACACTTCAGTTATGACACAGGGAGTATCTTCAGGAGATTTGGAAGCTGTGGGAGCAACGATAAGATATGCGACTGTTATAGTTGCAACCTTACCGATACTATGTGCGTATCCTTTCTTACAAAAGTATTTTACCAGGGGTATTATGATAGGTGCGGTGAAAGAATAAATTATGAAATATTTTGAAGCAATAAGAATACATCTGGAAGAATTTAAGAGAGATATAGAAAACTATAGTAGGGAATTATTGTATAAAGAGTTACCTGTACTTAGTGAAGAGAAGTTTTTACTGTATGAACAGACCGGAAACAGACTTATATATGAAAAGCTATATTTTGAGAGAAGAAAATTTTTGAATGTATTCTTCTTTGTTACATTATGGCATAAGGAAAAGATATATATAAAAAAGCTTGAAGATATAATATACACAATATGTAAAGAAGATACATGGGCTTTGCCTGCACATGTTGATATGAGTAAAGACGAGAGAAAGTATACCATAGATTTATTTGCGGCTGAAACGGCACAGGCCCTATCATGTATATACCATTATTTGGGTAAGATATTATCTGAGGAATGTACGGAAATTATAAAAGAAAATGTGTGGAATAGGATAATAAAACCTTATGTGGAAAGCGAATACGGATATCACAGATGGGAAAACCGGGATAACAACTGGATATCGGTATGTGCATCAAGTATAGGTAGTGCTGTATTGTATTTGCCTGATGATAAATGTGTAAGGGATAAAATACTTGATAGAGTCAAACTGTGCCTGGACAAATATATAGGAGGTTTCAGCAAAGACGGTGTATGCCTTGAGGGAATGAGTTATTTTACATATGGTATGGAATATTTTTTCGGTTTTGCAAGGCAGCTGTATGAATATACTGATGGAGAAAAAAACTTGTATGCCGATAAGAGGCTTGAAAACATTGTATTGTTTCAACAAAACTGCTTTTTACCGGGTGGCAACACTATAAGTTTTTCTGACGGTTCAACCAATGACAGATTCAGACTCGGACTCGCTTGTTTTTTAAAGAGTAAATTTAATGGTTTTGAAATTCCACCTATAGACCTTGCTATGAAATTTGACTCCGACGGTTGCTATAGATTTATGGCAAATCTACAGGATGATTTATGGGTGAGTGAATTTTTAGAGGATAAAAAAAATGAAGATCATGCCCAAAAAGATGAGTACAAATTTATCTTTTATAAAGAAGCACAGTGGGCTATATGGAACAGTGGTGATATCGGACTTGCAATCAAAGGTGGTAATAATAATGAACCTCACAACCATAATGATATAGGTAGTTTTATACTAAGCTATGCCGGAGAGATATTCCTTACAGATCTTGGATGTGGTGAGTATACAAAGGATTATTTTAAAGATGACACAAGATATAAAATATTTAATAACAGAAGTCTTTCACATAATGTACCGATAATAAACGGTGAGGAACAAAAAGCGGGTGAAGAGTATAAATGTTTAAGTTTTGAATCAACAAAAACAGGGCAGATCAGAATGTCTTATGTATCCGCCTATGGCTTAAAGAATATCGAACTTGACAGAAATATAGAGCTTTGCAGTAATGAGAATATTATTACTATAGAGGATGTATTGTCATCTGATAAATATACTTTGACGGAAAACCTGATAACATACATAAAGCCTAAAAATAGAAAAATAAAAAGAATTTTTATTGACAGGAAAAAAAGCAACACTTTGTATAGATGTGGTAAATGGTGGCAATATAAATACAAATGAAGTTTATTTCAGCAATCATAAAGGTGTTGAAGAGAGGGTGTGGCAAATACAGTTTAACTGTGAAAGTAAACATGATAACTGCAGGATAGAGCTTAAATTAGGCTTCAACAAAAAAATATAATTTTTTTAGTAAGTTTTTTAAATTACTATTGACAAAAACGACCTAATAGATTATTCTATTAAGGTCAGTTTTGGGTTATCGCCAAATGGTAAGGCACTGGACTCTGACTCCAGCATTTCTAGGTTCGAATCCTAGTAGCCCAGCTTTTACAACTCCCATTCAAACGAAGATGTTTGTGGGAGTTTTTTAGTATATACAGATGAGGTTTTTTATGAAGAAGGTAGCACTTGCAGGGACTGAAAGCTTGACAAATTATATTGATGCACTAAAAGAAAATGATATAGAAGTTATAGCAACTCTTGATGTGGATGAGGCCATAAAATGTGACGGCTTGCTTCTTCCGGGTGGAGGAGATATAGACCCTTCTTACTATGGAGAAGAAATGAACGGATCAGACGAGCCTGATAGAGAGCTCGACAAAGCGCAAAGAGATATTTTGGATGCATTTGTAAAGGCAAAAAAGCCTATCTTAGGTATTTGCAGAGGAATGCAGCTTATAAATATTTATTTTGGCGGAAGCTTACATCAAGACCTTGTAACAAGAGATATTCATACAAGAAAAAATGACAATGACAGTATACATAGTGTGATAAGTGTAGCCGAAGGAAATTTATTTGAAAATTTCTATGGCAAAACCTTCAATATTAATTCGGCACATCATCAGGGAGCAAAAAAACTGGGAGACGGCTTGAAGGAGGTTTTACGCTCTGAGGATGGAGTATGTGAAGCTATCATACATGAAGAATTACCGATTATAGCTACACAGTTTCATCCGGAGAGAATGTCTTATAAACAAAGAAGAGATGATGTGGTAGTAGGTGAGGAAATTTTTAAGTATTTCAAATCTCTTTTAAAATAAGAGACAGTTAGGTAGGGAGTCAAATGTATTCATTTAATGAAAGAATCAGATACAGTGAATTGGGGGAGAATGGAGAGCTATCTTTGGTAGGACTTTTGAATTTATTTCAAGACTGTTCAACATTTCAATCCGAGGACCTTGGTCTTGGAATAGAATATTTACAGGGAAAAAAGGAAGCTTGGTGGGTGAATTCCTGGCAGATAGATATTAACATATTGCCGGGACTGGCACAGAAAGTGGAAGTAGGTACATTTGCTTACAAATTTAAAAGCTTTTACGGCTATAGAAATTTCTTCTTAAAAGATGAGACCGGTGAGTTCCTGGTTAAGGCCGATTCCATATGGTTTCATTATGACTTGGACAATAAAAGACCTACCAAACCTACAGATGAAGCTTTAAAAAAGTATTTGGCGGGAAATGAGAAACGACTCGATATGACGGAGATTGCCAGAAAGTTTGATATACCGACAGAGTACGAGCTTGGCAAGGAAATTGTAGTAAGTAAAAATGATTTGGATACAAATCATCATATGAATAATGCAATATATATCAGTAAAGCCAAAAATATCATTGAAGAAGATTTCAAAGTAAAAAAAATAAGCGTACAATACAAGAAGGCGGCCGTATTGAATGATGTGATTTTACCTAGAATTACAAAGAATGAAAATTCATATATTGTAAATCTGGCAGATCCAAAGGGAGATACATATGCTATCGTCAGATTTGAATATTAAGGGGGATTTATGGAATTAGGAAAAATACAGAGCCTTAAAGTTGACAGAAAAAAGGATTTCGGTGTATATCTTACGGACGGAAACGGTGAAGATGTACTTCTGCCTATGAAGGAAGTGCCGGAAGGTTGTGAAGTAGGAAGTGAGATTGAAGTTTTTGTATATCGTGACAGTAAAGACAGACTTATTGCTACTACCAGAAGACCTAAATTTTGGTGGGAGAAGTAGGCAGACTTTTGGTAAAGTCAACTACCGGAATAGGTGCCTTTCTGGATATAGGACTTGAAAGAGATGTGCTTTTACCTTTTAAGGAGACTGTGAATAAGGTAAAAGAGGGAGATGAGATACTTGTATATCTTTATGTGGATAAGAGTAACAGACTTGCAGCCAGTGCAAAGGTCTATTCACATCTTTCACCAAACAGTCCATATAAAAAGGATGATGAGGTCGTAGGAACGGTATTTGAAATTAAAAAGATGGGTATATTTGTGGCTGTTGATGACAAATACAACGGTATGATCCCGCCAAATGAAAGCTTTGAGGATATCAAAATCGGTGACAGACTGGATATGAGAGTTATCCGAGTAAGAGAAGACGGAAAGCTTGACTTGAGTCCGAGAAAAAAAGCTTACAGACAGCTACTTACAGATGCGGATGTTCTTTACAATATAATTGTTAACAGAGGTGGCAGTTTAGGTTTTGATGAGAGTGTTTCTCCGGATAGAATAAAGGCCGAGCTTCAGCTTAGCAAGAATGCTTTTAAAAGAGCAATAGGACATCTTTTGAAAGAAGGAAAAATAGAAATAGTAGACGGAGACATCAGATGTCTTTAATTGATGATGTGATAAATAAAGCAAAGGAATGCTTATAAAATATAAAAAGGTCCGGCGGTTAAAACCGTCGGATCTTTTTAGGTAAATATATTTTATTCACCCTGATACATGAATTTTATTATTCTCTCAACGTCTTCTTTATCATGTGCTACAAGATCGAGTTCCTTGATATAGCCGTTTGAAAAGATGTTTGCCATTGAAAGATACTGTGTAAGCTTACTCTTAAGGTTGATTCTGTCGCCTTCAGGAGAAACAAGCTCAACTGTTCCTTTGCATTCATCGATTACTTTGAAAAAGCATCAACATCTTTGATATTTTGTACTTTCACATAAACCTCCATACAAATATATTTTTCTACAGTATAGCAAAATAGATATGCAGAGTAAAGATGTGAATTTCTTATATATAGCAAATATAAGTTTATTGTGCTACAATAGGCAGATGTCACAGGGTGACATAATATAAGTATTTCAATTATGGAGAAGGAAATGCAGATAATAATCGTAGGCTGCGGTAAGGTTGGTTCGACTATTGCGGAGCAACTTAGTGCAGAAGGACATGATATAACAATAGTTGATACAGATGAAGCGGTTGTAAAGGCTTTGGCGGCCAGACTTGATATAATGGGTGTTACAGGAAACGGAGCAACACATAGTGTATTGGAAGAGGCCGGAATAGAAGATTCCGATCTTTTGATTGCAGTTACCGAATCGGATGAGTTAAACCTTCTATGCTGCATGGTAGGAAAAAAAGCCGGAGCGGAGCATACCATAGCCAGAGTAAGAAATCCGGAGTACAGTCAGGATATCGGTTTTATGAAAAAAGAACTTGGACTTGCTATGACCATCAATCCGGAGTATGCGGCTTCTACAGAAATGGCAAGACTTTTAAGATTCCCTTCCGCTATAGAAATCGATACTTTCGGAAGAGGAAGAGTGGAGCTTTTGGAATATAAGATTCTTGATGACAATATACTGGTTGGAAAGAGCCTTATAGATGTCGGAAGAAATATAAAGTCGGATGTACTTATATGTGCAGTGGAAAGAGACGATGAGGTAATTATACCTAACGGTAGCTTTGTATTACAAAGCGGTGATATTGTAAGTATTGTGGCCTCCACAGAAAATGCAAAGGACTTCTTTAAGAAAGTCGGATGCAGCAGTAGCGGTGTAAGAGATACAATGATAGTCGGTGGAGGAACAATCGCCTACTATTTGGCAAAGCAGCTCTTACCTCTTGGAATAAAAGTAAAGATAATAGAAAAATCCTATGAAAGATGTGAGGAGCTTTCCGCAATGCTTCCGAATGCGGTAATCATTCACGGTGATGCTGCGGATAAGGATGTGCTCTTGGAAGAGGGTATAGAGAAATGTTCATCATTTGTTTCTCTTACAGGAATAGATGAGGAGAATGCCTTCCTTTCACTTTATGCAAAAAGTGTTTCACATGCAAAGATAGTTACCAAAATAAATCGTATTGCCTTTGATGATATTATAGAGAAGTTTGATCTTGGAAGTATGATCTATCCTAAGCATATCACAGCTGAATACATTGTAAGATATGTAAGAGGATTGCAAAACAGTGTCGGAAGCAATAATGTGGAGGCACTTTACAGAATCATACACGGAAAGGTAGAGGCTCTGGAGTTCTATATAAGAGAAGATTCAGGAATGACAGGTGCGACTTTAGAGGCATTGCCTATAAAGGACGGTGTACTTGTTGCAGGAATTATCAGAGACGGAAAAGTGATGATACCTAACGGTAAGTCAACATTACAAAGAAATGATTCCGTTATTATAATAACAAGAATTACAGGTATGCAAATTTAGAGGATATATTAAAGTAATGAACTATTCAATTATATTATATATAGTGGGAAAGGTGATGATGCTGGAGTCGGCATGTTTTTTGATACCGGCGGTAACATCACTTATATACGGTGAACACGAGGGCATGGCGTACTTGGTTGTGGGTGCGGTGTCTGCGATTATAGGATACCTTATTTCAAGCAAGAAAAAATTTGAAAATGTTTTCTTTGCAAGAGAAGGTTTTGTAATGGTTGCACTCTCATGGATAGTACTTAGTGTGGTGGGAGCAATTCCATTTGTACTTACCGGTGAGATTCCTAATATGGTAGATGCGCTGTTTGAAACTGTATCAGGTTTTACCACCACAGGTGCGAGTATACTTGAAGATGTGGAGAGCCTCAGTCATACATCTCTGATTTGGAGAAGCTTTACACACTGGGTAGGCGGTATGGGAGTTATTGTACTTCTTCTTGCGATACTTCCAATGGCCGGTGGCTACAATATGCATCTTATGAAGGCGGAAAGCCCGGGGCCTGTAGTTGGAAAACTTGTTCCAAGACTTAGAGATACCGCAAAGATTCTTTATCTTATATATCTGGTAATTACGGTTATAGAGTTTGTTATTTTACTGGTTGTAAAGATGCCTATATTTGATGCCCTCTGTATTACTTTCGGTACGGCAGGTACCGGCGGTTTCGGTATAAGGGCGGACAGCCTTGGAAGTTATTCCTATGCGATACAGGTTGTGGTGACTGTCTTTATGATACTTTTCGGTGTTAACTTTAATGCTTACTTCTTACTGCTTGGAAAGCATAAAAAAGATGCATTTAAGATAGAAGAGGTGAGATGGTATTTCGGAATAATCTTAGCTGCAATCATTATAATAACAATAAATATCAGAGGCTATTTTGATAATATTTTGATAGCATTAAACCATGCCGCATTCCAGGTAGGCTCGATTATTACAACCACAGGATATTCAACCACAGATTTTGATTTGTGGCCGCAGCTTTCAAGAAATGTAATAATTTTCCTTATGATGTGCGGTGCATGTGCAGGAAGTACAGGTGGTGGAATTAAGGTTTCAAGAATTATAGTTATGTTAAAATCGGTATTTCAGGAGATAGGTTACTATATTCATCCAAGAGGTGTAAAAACTATAAAAATGGACGGTAAGGTACTTGAAAAGCCGGTACTGAATAATATAAGAGTATTTATGCTGACATATATTATGATATATGTAATATCAATGTTTTTACTCTCACTCAATAATTTTGACTTTGAAACCAATTTTACAGCCGTGGCGGCTACATTCAACAATATAGGTCCGGGACTTGCAAAAGTGGGACCTATGGCAAACTTCAATATATATTCATATTTTTCAAAGCTGGTGCTTACATTTGATATGTTGGCGGGAAGACTGGAGTTATATCCAATGCTTCTTTTGTTAAGCCCCGGAGTATGGAGAATAGGAAAAGATAAATAAATTTATTTTTAAAGCACTTGCAAATTTTTTGCAGGTGCTTTATAATTCCTACTATTATGATAGGAATGAGGAAATAAGGATACTATGATTGAACTGAAAAATGTCACAAAGACTTTCAGTGCAGGAAGTAATACGGTTCATGCTGTAAAAGATGTATCTTTAGTTATAGAAAAGGGAGAGATATTTGGCATTATAGGATTTTCCGGAGCGGGAAAGTCAACACTTGTAAGATGCATAAATCTTTTAGAAAGACCAAACTCGGGCAAGTATTTGTAGATGACAAGGATCTGACAGCCCTTTCAGCTAGAGAATTAAGAAAAGCAAGAAAAAAAATCGGAATGATTTTCCAGCACTTTAATTTGATGCCGTCAAGAACGGTGGCGGATAATGTAGAATATTCACTTTTTGGAAGCGGACTTCCAAAAGCAAAAAAAAGAGCAAAGGTCAGAGAGCTTTTATCGCTTGTAGATATAGCGGATAAGGAGAATGCCTACCCAAGTCAGCTCTCGGGCGGTCAAAAGCAAAGAGTGGCGATAGCCAGGGCTCTTGCAAATGATCCCAAGGTACTTTTATGTGATGAGGCTACTTCGGCACTGGACCCTCAGACCACGGCTTCCATTTTGGAACTTTTGCAAAGTCTTAATAAAAAGCTTGGAATCACAATAGTGGTCATTACACATGAGATGGCTGTTGTAAAGCAGATCTGTGACAGAGTGGCGGTAATGGAAAACGGTAATGTGGTGGAAGAAGGAGATGTATTCTCAATATTTGCAAATCCTAAGCATAAGATTACAAAGGACTTTATAAAGACAACTTCAAATCTTCAAAAGATAGAAGGGCTTATAGCATCAGGTTCTGATGTGGTTAAGTTAAGTCCGGGAGAAGTTATACTTAGACTCAGTTATAAGAAAGCCAATACTTCGGAGGCTCTGATTTCAGAAGTTTCCAGAAAGTTTAATATAAATCTAAATATAATATATGCGGATGTGGAGATAGTAAAGGGAGCACCTATAGGTGGAACGGTGGCAATTGTCAGCGGAGAAAAGACTGATATAGATGCCGCCATCAAGCATTTGCATGATAAGGAAGTAGGAGTGGAGGTGATAAAGGATGAAAGAATTTTTACACATTCTCTTACCAAACATATCGGCTAAACCGAATGAACTTATCGAAGCTACTTTACAAACTTTGAATATGATGGTATTATCAGGTGCAATTTCACTTTTATTCGGTCTTATATTCGGAGTTATGATAGTTGTAACAGCACCTAAGGGAATACTTAGGAATGCGTTCATCTACAATATACTTGATAAGCTTATCAATGTATTCAGATCCATACCCTTTGTAATACTTCTTGCGGCTCTTATACCTTTTACAAGACTTGTTGTGGGAACTGCAATAGGAACAAAGGGAGCTATACTTCCATTGGTATTCGGTACGGTACCTTTCTTTACAAGACAGATTGAAAGTGCATTGCATGAAGTTGACAATGGTCTTATAGAGGCTGCACAGAGCATGGGTTCATCACCGATAGAGATTATTTTCAGAGTATATTTAAGAGAAAGTATGACCGGAATTATCAGAGGTGTACAGATCACGTTTATATCTCTGTTGGGACTTACCGCAATGGCGGGAGCTATAGGAGGCGGAGGTCTGGGAGATTTTGCAATTAGATACGGACATCAAAGAAATCAAACGGATGTAACTTATGTAACGGTAATCATTATACTTGTAATGGTAAGCTTGATACAGAGCATTGGAAACGGCGCGATAAAAAACAATACACATTAATCAGATTTTATACAGTGATTTGATTTTATTCGGAGCACTGATAAAATATATATAATCATAAGGAGGTTTATTATTATGAGAAAATTAAGTAAATTATTGGCGGTAGGTGCTATTTTAACTTTGGGACTTACTGCATGCGGTTCAAGTCAGAAGGCGGATACAAGTGCGGAGAGCACAAAAGCGGATGCAAGCAGTGCGGCGGAAGAAAGCACTAAAGCAGGAGAGAGCGCCAAGGCTGAGGGTGATACAACAATCAAAATCGGTGTTGTAGGCGAGAACAATGAGCAGTGGACTCCTGTAATAGAGGCTATGGCAAAAGAAGGTATCACTGTAGAGCTTGTAAAGTTTGCAGACTATTCATTGCCAAACAGAGCGTTAAATGACGGAGAAATCAATTTAAACGCTTTCCAGCACAAGGCATATCTTGCAAATGATATAAAGGATAACGGATATAAGATTGAGGCTATCGGTGATACAATCGTTGCACCTCTTGGAGTATATTCAAAGAAGATTGCAGATCTTTCAGAGTTAAAGGACGGCGATACAATTGCAATCCCAAGTGATGCTACAAACGGAGGTAGAGCTTTGAAGGTACTTGAGAGCGCAGGAGTTATCAAAGTAAATCCTGATGCGGGATATACACCTACACTTAGTGATATTACAGAGAATCCAAAGAATATCAAGTTCACAGAAGTAGAGGCTGCAAATACACCAAGCCTTTTACCTGATGTAGCTGCCGCAGTAATCAACGGCGGACATGCTGTAGACAACGGTTTAAATCCTGAGAACGATTCTATCTTCCTTGAGAAGGTACAGGAAGGAACAGATAATCCATATGTAAATATTATTGTTGCAAGAAGTGAAGACAAGGACAATGAGAATTACAAAAAGATTGTAAAGGCATATCAGAGTGATGATGTGAAGAAAGTTATTGAAGATGTATATAAGGGTGCTTATTTACCTGCATGGAAATAATTTTCTCTAAGAAAACCAAATAGATAAGAGCTGTCATATATTTCAAAAGTTGAAATATACGGCAGCTTTTTTTATAAGAATACAGACTCCGGTGCGGAGTTCACATATTGTTCATATCTAATTCAAAAACCTTTTACATAAAAAACAAACTTTAGCCACTTTTGTTTTCTATAATACAAAACATAGACAAGAGATAGCGAGTCTATAAAAATAAAAGATTTTTTTCATAATACTCGAGCCGATACATTCGGCTCTCCTCCCCAAAAATACAAGCCGACAGAGATGTCGGCTTTTTTTATATTCATTATTTATTGACATTTACCGCTTTTAAAAATATAAACTTGCTTGATAGTAAAAAAAATAACGAGAGGATAGATTTATCTAATAATATATGGATCAGTTTGCAAGAACTCAGCTTTTACTTGGTAAAAAAGCTATGGAAAAATTAAAAAATTCAAGAGTGGCGATATTTGGAGTAGGCGGTGTAGGAGGCTACAGTGTCGAGGCACTTGCCAGATCGGGTGTAGGAGCTATCGATTTGATAGATGACGACAAGGTATGTCTCACAAATATAAACAGACAGATAATTGCGGATGTAAAAAGTATAGGAAAATACAAAGTTGATGTTGCGAAAGAGAGGATACTAAGTATAAACCCTAAATGTAAAGTAACTACACATCAGTGCTTTTACCTGCCTGAAAATGCCGGGGACTTTGACTTTTCACAGTATGACTATGTAATAGATGCTGTGGATACAGTGACTGCAAAAATAAATCTTGTAATGCAGGCCAATGAAAGTAATGTAAATATAATCAGCAGTATGGGTGCCGGAAATAAGCTCGATCCTACGGGTTTTATGGTAAGTGATATATATAAGACCAGTGTATGTCCTCTTGCAAAGGTTATGAGGCGTGAACTTAAGAAAAGAAACATAAAGAAGCTTAAAGTGGTATATTCAAAAGAAGCGGCTATAGTTCCGTTTGAGGATGAAAGTATAAGCTGCAGTTCTCATTGTGTATGTCCTCCTGGAACTGAGAGAAAATGTACTGACAGAAGATCGATTCCGGGTTCTGTCGCCTTTGTACCTTCTGTGGTAGGACTGATAATAGCCGGAGAAGTAATTAAGGACTTAATAAAGGATGATACAAAATAGGTATCAATCTTAAATAAATGTATTGAGAGGGAAATATGATTGAAACAATTACGAAATTGAACGCGGCTTTAAGCGGGTTCATATGGGGTGTGCCGGCAATGATTGCTCTTATGGGTGTAGGTATATATCTGAGTATCAGAACAGGATTTTTACAGATAAGAAAATTCGGATATATAATGAAGACTACTGTCGGTAGAATTTTCAGGAAAAGAGATATAGCAGACGGTGCACTTTCACCTTTCCAAGCTGCTACTACGGCACTTGCGGCCACAGTGGGAACAGGAAATATTGCAGGTGTTGCAGGTGCCATATCAATAGGCGGTCCGGGAAGTGTATTCTGGATGTGGATATCGGCAATACTTGGAATGTGTACCAAATTTGCAGAGGTTACTCTTGCCGTATATTTCAGAAAAACAAATAAGCATGGAGACCTTGTAGGAGGACCGATGTATTATATTCAAAACGGTCTTTCAAAAAGATGGCTGTTTTTGGCGTACCTTTTTGCAACATTCGGTACACTTACGGTATTCGGAACAGGAAATGCCACTCAGGTAAATACTATTACGGCAGCTATAAATGTAGCACTCGAGGGATATGGAATAGTAAAACCGGGTGGTCATGAGATGATAAACTTAGTTATCGGAGTTATTGTAACCATACTTGTGGGAATGGTTTTACTTGGCGGTATCAAAAGAATAGGTTCTGTAACTGAAAAACTTGTACCTTTTATGGCACTTATATATGTAATATTGGCATTTGGAGTTGTTTTTTTAAATATAAGTAGAGTACCTGAGGTTTTTGGAAGTATTATATACGGAGCCTTCAATCCAAGAGCGGTCACCGGAGGTATTATAGGAAGCTTCTTTATAAGTATGAAAAAGGGAGTATCCAGAGGTATATTCTCAAATGAGGCAGGACTTGGAACGGGCCTATTGCTCATGCATCGGCAGATACAGGTAAGCCGGTAAAGCAGGGATTTTTCGGAATATTTGAAGTGTTTGCCGATACCATAGTTATATGTACACTTACAGCTTTGGTAATACTTTGCTCAGGTGTCACTATTCCTTTCGGTTCACCGGCAGGTGCTGAACTTACTATAGGAGGATTTATAAAGACCTATGGAAACGGAGTATCAATATTTACAGCAATAGCCATGTGTTCTTTTGCTTTCTCAACAATTATAGGATGGGGACTTTACGGTGCAAGATGCATAGAGTTCTTATTAAGTGAAAAGGTTATAAAGCCTTTTATGGTGGTATATTCTTTGACGGCGATAGTAGGCGCAACAATGGATCTGGGGCTTTTATGGGATATATCGGAGACTTTTAACGGACTTATGGCAATACCTAACCTTATAGCATTATTCCTGCTTGCAAATGTAGTGGTTAAGCTTACAAAGGAATATTTTGAGACAGAAGGAAAAGAAAAATAAAAAACGCTTGACAATAAAATAAGATTGTGTAAAATATAATCATAAGCTATTTAAGATTTGGAGGAAAAAGTTATGGCAGTAAAGATAATTACAAGTGAAAATTTTGAGGCAGAAGTTTTAAACGCAAAAGAGCCTGTATTGGTTGATATTTGGGCACCATGGTGCGGTCCATGTAAGATGCTTTCACCTATAGTTGATGAAGTGGCTGAAGAGGCACAAGGTTTTACAGTAGCTAAGATCAATGCGGATGAGAATCCTGATTTGGTAAACAAATTCCATGTTATGTCAATACCTACACTCTTGGTATTCAAAAACGGTGAGGTTGTGAACAAGTCTGTAGGTCTTATAACAAAGGATGAAGTAAAGGCTTTATTGGCATAATTGTAACTGATTAAGAGCAGTATCGCATATTCAGATACATTCACATTAAAGAAAGAAGTGATTATATGTACGATATAGTAGTAGTAGGTGCCGGAACAGCCGGATTGTCAGCTGCAATATACGGAGTAAGAGCGGGAAAATCAGTACTCGTACTTGAAGGTGCATCTTATGGAGGGCAGATAATAAATACTCCTGAGATAGAAAATTATCCCGCTATAAAGAAAACTTCAGGTTTCGAATTTGCAACAGATTTGTTCAATCAGGCAAAAGATCTGGGTGCTGAAGTAAAATATGAAAAGGTAGTGGGCATAAGCCTTGAAGGAAATATAAAGAAGGTAAAGACCGAAAAGGAAATCTATGATGCCAAATCGGTAATACTTGCTACCGGAGCAAGAACAGACCTCTCGGTCTTCCTAATGAGAAAAAATTAGTAGGTTCAGGAATATCATACTGTGCAACCTGTGACGGAATGTTTTACAAAGACAGAGTTGTTGCCGTAAACGGTGGAGGTAATACAGCCATAGAGGATGCTACATTCTTAGCCAATGTTGCAAAGAAGGTATATGTGATACATCGTAGAGATGAGTTCAGGGCTGAGGAAGCTGTAGTGGCAGCTTTGAAGAAGAAAGACAATGTCGAGTTTGTTTTGAACTCAAATATTGTAGAGATAAAGGAAGAATCTTTTGCGGTTACGGGAGTGATTGTAGAGGATAAAAATACCGGTGAAAAAAGAGAGATTGCAGTGGACGGACTATTTGTAGCAATAGGTCAGGTGCCGGATAATGCGGCTTTTGCAGATGTGGTGGAGCTTGATAAGGCAGGTTATATCGTATCCGGTGAAGACTGCAAGACAAAAACAGAAGGTGTTTTTGCGGCGGGAGACGGAAGAACAAAGGAAGTACGTCAGCTTGTAACTGCGGCAGGAGATGGTGCAGTGTCAGGAATTGCGGCGGCAAAATATGTGGAAACACTGAATATATAATTAGGAGAAAAGATATGAATATATATGATTTTAAAGTAAAAAACAATAAGGGTGAGGAAGTTAGCCTTAGTGATTATAAGAATAAAGTAGTACTTATAATAAACTCTGCTACAGAGTGTGGATTTACACCACAATACGAGCAGTTACAAAAGCTTTATGCAGACTATCAGGATAAGGACTTCGTTATACTTGATTTCCCATGTAATCAGTTCGGACATCAGGCACCCGGAAGTGATGAGGAGATTGCTAAGTTTTGCAGCTCAAGATTTGGTGTAACTTTCCCATTGTTCTCAAAAATAGAAGTAAACGGTGACGGAGCTTGTGAGGTATTTAAGTATCTTAAGAGCGAGAAGGGTTTTGCAGGCTGGGGAGCAGACAATGATATGTCAAAGCTTCTTACAAAGATGCTTAGTGAGGCAGATCCTGACTATGCAAGCAAGCCTGATATCAAGTGGAACTTTACAAAATTCCTTATTGATAAGAATGGAAATGTTGTAAGAAGATTTGAACCTACAGAAGGCGTTGAAGTAGTAGAAGAGGCTGTAAAAGAATTAATCTAATATAGAAAAGCCAAGGAGTGTTTATGAAAATAAAGGCTCCTTGAAGTTTTTTAAAGGAAAGAGGGAATATTAAAATGGCAGATAAGTACGACTTACTGAAACTTGAAAATCAACTTTGTTTTCCACTATATGCTTGCTCAAAGGAAATAGTAAGAAGATATAAGGTATATCTTGATAAGCTGGATTTGACATATACACAGTATATTGTAATGATGGTAATGTGGGAGGATAGGGAATTAAATGTAAAAGAGCTGGGAGATAAGCTCTTCCTTGATTCCGGTACACTTACCCCTGTATTAAAGAAGCTTGAATCAAAGGGTTATGTTACAAGAGAGCGCTCAAAGATAGATGAGAGAACACTTATAGTTACATTGACAAAAAGCGGAGAAGAGCTTAGAGAAAGTGCACTTGATATACCGGTCGGTATGAGAGGCTGTTTGAATATAAATGATGAAGAGATGACACAGCTTCGTAGCATGCTGAAAAAAATCTTAAGTGAAATGGGAGATGTGGCATAGCATTGATAGAGCAGAGATTTTACAGTAAGGGCATTGAAAATGAGTAGGGAAAAAGAGCTTTGGGATATATATGATGAAAATAAGCTGCCAACCGGAGAGACGATTGACAGATATAATTTTTCTCTAAATCCGAAGCAATTTCATTTGGTTGTAATAGCTATTCTGTTTACAAAGGATAAAAAGGTATTGATTACCAGGCGCTCACCTGATAAGAGATATGCCGGCGGACTTTGGGAGATACCGGGGGGTGGAGTAAGAGCAGGAGAGAGTTCACAGGATGCCGTACGAAGAGAAATTTTGGAAGAGACCAATATAAATCTTTATGGCAGAGACTATAAAAAACTTTGTACATATAAGAGAGTAAATACTGAAGGAAACAGTTATTTTGTGGATATGTACTGTTATCTTATATCCGAGGAAGATATTCGAAATGTAAATATACAGGTAGAGGAAGTGTCCGATTTTAAGATTTTAAGTGTTCCTGAAATAAAGGAGATAGCAAGAAAGGTGAATTCCTACATTTTGATAATTTAAAGGAAGTTTTATATAATTTATAAGATGTTTTTTGGAAGCTGCGAGAAAATCGCGGCTTTTTTGTATGGAAAATGTTATTTTATTTTACTTCTATTTAGGTTAAACTATATGTAATATTTATTACCGGAAAGGAGTAATGTATGAAAAGAAAAGTTTTTCTTGGGCTGTTAGCCGGTGCATTATTGATGGCCATACCTACATATGCGGCAACAGGAGGTTGGAAAAGAGATAATAACGGTTGGTGGTATCAGTTTTCTGACGGATCGTATGTAAGATCATCATGGCTTAGTGTAAATAATGTATGGTACTATATGAACGAATCGGGATATATGCAAACAGGTTGGTTAAAAGAAGGAAAAGACTGGTATTATCTTGATACAAACAACGGAAATATGAAAGTAGGCTGGGTCAATGTAAATAATACATGGTACTATATGAATCCTTTCAACGGCGGCAGAATGGACGCAAACACATATACACCTGACGGATATTATGTTGACGCAAGCGGAGCATATAGGCCCGGAGGAAGAATGACCGAAACAAACAGAGGCGGACAAAATAACAGCACAAATGCAATTTCCTCTGCAAGTCAAGTATCCACATCAGCATATGTGCAAAGAGTCATCGAGCTTGTAAATGAGGAGAGAGCACAGTACGGACTTTCACCTTTATCAGCAGACAGAGCGCTTATGAACAGCGCAGGCATAAGGGCAAGGAGCTTGTGACATTGTTCTCACATACAAGACCTGACGGTTCGAGCTACCGTACTTTAATGCCTTCAGGGCTTACCACTTGGGGAGAAAATGTTGCAATGGGACAGAGAAGTCCTGAAAGTGTTATGGACTCATGGATGAACTCACAGGGGCATAGAGAAAATATACTAAGTGATGATTTCAGTTTGATAGGTGTAGGATGTTATAGCGACGGTGGTACACTGTATTGGTCTCAAAATTTCGGTGCAAGAAGATAAAGCTTTTTATGTCAGATATGAAAATTTAATAAGAAGTAGATAAATTATATCTATATAAAATGATTTAACCTATAGTTTGAAGCATTATATTGCTTTAGACTATAGGTTTTTTTACTAAAGAATTTTGGAATTTTAAGAATATTTACATCATTATGTAGATATGAAAATAAATACTATAAACCTATAGACAAAATAGGTTTATAGTGATATTATCTACCTCATAAAATAAATGAGCGGGTACAAGGAGTATCCCGGAGAGTAATATTATGGATTTTGAATTTATAAAACAAGTAATTCCTTTATACATAGATGCAGCCGTTCTTACGCTGAAGATAGGTATACTTGGAATTATACTTGCCATAGCTGTAGGGCTCTTATGTACACTTGTTTTACATAAGAAGATACCGGTGCTTAGGCAATTGGTAAGTTTATATATTGAACTGAGCAGAAATACGCCATTGTTAATACAGTTATTTTTTATATACTATGGTTTACCTAAGCTTGGAATAAAGATAGATGCTTTTATATGCGGAGTATTCGGGCTTGCATTTCTTGGCGGAAGTTATATGTGCGAGGCATTCAGAAGTGGAATAGAAACTATAGATAAGATACAGGAAGAAAGTGCACTAAGTCTTGGTCTTAGCCACAATCAGACACTTTTTTATATTTTACTTCCACAGGCTGTTTCAATAAGTACACCTGCATTTGTAGCCAATATAATATTCCTTTGAAGGAGACATCGGTATTCTCAGCTATAAGTCTGATGGATTTGATGTTTACAGCGAAGGATTTGATCGGCTTATATTATAAAACGGTGGAGAGTTTAGTACTTCTGGTGATTTTTTATTTAATCATATTATTGCCGGTGTCCATACTCGGTTCCTATATAGAAAGGAGGGTACGATATGCCGGATTTGGGTCTTGATGTGATATTTAAAGGAAAGAATGCCGTAAGACTTCTTGGTGGACTTGGTATAGCACTTAGAATCAGTTTAATATCTGTGCTTATCAGTATTCCCTTGGGTATCTTGGTCGGTATTTTGATGACTTTTAAAAATCCGATATTAAAAGCAGTGCTTAGGATATATCTTGAAATTATAAGAATAATGCCGCAGCTTGTACTTTTGTTTATAGTATTTTTCGGTAGTACAAGAGCACTTGGAGTAGATATCTCAGCTGAACTTTCAGCAATCATAGTATTCAGCCTTTGGGGAACTGCAGAGATGGGAGATTTGGTAAGGGGAGCTGTTACAAGTATTCCCAAGCACCAGTATGAGAGCAGTGAAGCACTTGGACTGAGTAAGAAGCAGACTTTTATATATATAATTATACCTCAGACGATAAAGCGACTTATTCCTCTTTCAATTAACCTGATTACCAGAATGATAAAGACTACATCACTTGTACTTATGATAGGAGTTGTTGAGGTAATAAAGGTGGCACAGCAGATAACGGAGGCAAACAGAAACTCAAGTCCGAATGCGGCTTTTGGAGTATATCTGGTTGTGTTTATGATGTATTTTATCGCTTGTACCCCGATAAGTATGTTTGCAAGATATCTGGAAAAAAGAAATTAGTGTGACGGAAGGAGAGAATATGCCGGCATTATTGGAAATAAACAATGTTGTAAAAAATTATGACGGAAAAAATGCTGTACTTGACGGTGTGAGCCTTGAACTGAACAAGGGAGAGGTAATAGTGCTTATAGGGCCAAGCGGTTGCGGTAAGTCCACATTACTTCGATGTATAAACGGTCTGGAAGAAATACAGGGCGGAAGTATAAGCCTTGACGGAAAAGTTATTGACTATAAGCAAAATGATTTGACGAAACTCAGACAAAAAATAGGTATGGTTTTTCAAAGCTACGAGCTTTTTCCACATATGACAATACTTGAAAATATCATATTGGCCCCGACAAAGGTGGCAGGAGTAGATAAAGAGAGTGCAAAGAAGGAAGCGATGGAGCTTCTTGAAAGAGTAGGACTTGCCCATAAAGCAAATGCGTATCCGAGAGAACTTTCAGGCGGACAAAAGCAAAGAGTGGCAATAGTAAGAGCTTTGGCAATGCATCCTGAGATTTTATTATTTGATGAGGTTACAGCGGCTCTTGACCCTGAGATGGTAAGAGAAGTGCTTGATGTAATGCTTGATTTGGCAAAACAGGGTTCAACTATGATTATTGTAACTCATGAGATGCAATTTGCAGAGGCGGTTGCAGACAGAGTATATTTCCTTGACAAGGGAAATATAGTGGAGACGGGTAGACCTAAGAGCTTTTTCACTTCACCAAAGACTGAAAGAGCAAGACAATTTTTGAATATTTTTGAATTTGAATCTATTAAGGATGATAAGGAAGAATATAATATATAGATTTTCATATAGGAGGAATATAAAATGAAAAAAGGTAAATTAATAGGATTATTAGGTATTTTGGCTGCAGGAGCTTTGGCACTCAGTGCATGTGGTTCATCTTCAAAGACTGCAAGTGGAGCTAAGAATAAATTCAGAACTTTAGATGAAATCAAAAGTGCGGGAACTATAAATATAGGTGTTTTCTCAGACAAGCATCCTTTTGGATATGTTGATGAGAACGGTGAATATCAAGGATATGATGTTTACTTCGGAAACAGACTTGCCGAGGACCTTGGTGTTAAAATCAATTATGTAAGTACAGAGGCTGCAAACAGAGTGGAATATCTTGAGACCGGTAAGGTGGATATTATACTTGCAAACTTTACCGTTACACCTGAAAGAGCTGAGGCGGTAGATTTTGCACTTCCATATATGAATGTAGGATTAGGTGTTATATCATCTGATAAAGATACTGTAACAAGCCTTGATAATTGGAAGGCCGAGGACGAGATGATAGTTATTTCAGGAACAACAGCCGAGACTTATATGATCAAGAATTATCCTGATATTAAGCTTCAAAAGTATGACACATATGCAAATGCAAAGAATGCGCTCTTAAACGGTTCAGGTAAGGCATGGGTAAATGACAATACAGAAGTTATCGCATTTGCAAAGAGTAATCCGGGATATACTGTAGGTATTGATAATCTTGGTGCTAAGGATACCATCGCACCGGCTGTAACAAAGGGAAACACTACATTACTTGAATGGATCAATACAGAGATTGAAAATCTTGGAAAAGAGAACTTCTTCCACAAGGATTATGAAGAGACACTTACAGACACTTATGGCAGTGAATATGCAGATACTCTTGTAATAGAAGGTGGAAAGTGGAATAAGAATAAAAGCGGGTTTTTTGAATAAAAGCCCGTTTTTTATTTATAAGTGTAAAAAAATAATATATAATATTAAGTAAATATTTTTGTAAGAGGTGTAATATGACCGTAAGTGAAGTAATGGAGAAGATGATAAGGGAAAGCAAGGGAAGCTTTCGGGATATCAATCATTTTTTAAAAGTATGGGGATATGCAAGAAATATAGGAACGGGAGAGAATCTGGATGATGATACTCAAAAAACACTTGAAATAGCCGCTATAGTGCATGATATTTCCTGTCCGTCACTTAGAGAAAAGTATGGTGAAGCAGACGGTAAAAAGCAGGAAGAGGTGTCTTCACCGATGATTAGAAAATTTTTTGAAGGTAGTGATATATCAAAATCTATGGTAGACAGGATAGATTTTATGATATCACATCATCATACATATACAGATATAGACGGTATTGATTTACAAATTCTACTGGAGGCCGATTTTTTGGTAAATGCTGATGAGATGAAGTTAAAAAAAGAAGCAATAGAAGAGATGATGAGAAAAGTTTTCAAAACGGAAACCGGCATAAGATATCTTAAAGCATTGTTTTCAGACAGATAGAAGAAGAACCCTCCGAGTTTCGGAGGGTCATTTTTATTCAGTATTTAGTTTTGTGAGGGTGGAAGTAAAACTACAAGCATCTGTGCCGTTTCAGTACCGATATTTGTAACGCTCTTTTTGCTTCCGGGTGCTATATGTGCACTGTCGCCTTCTTCAAGAAAGGTCTCATTTCCGTCATCATCCTTAAAAAGCATCTTTCCCTTGATAATGTAATAGAGTGACTCTAAAGAATTTGCACCGTACTCTGTACCGCCTCCTGCAGGAAGAAAGTGAGAGAGGCCGCAAATAAGCTTTCCTCCTTCAACATCGGCAGGATCGTGGAGTCTTGTCAGCTTGCACTCTTTATGTCCCGGTGCTTCATATGTATAGTAACCGTCTCTTTTTGTGATCTTATAGTTTGCCATTTTCATCTCCTAATATATTTATTTCAGTCACAACCAACCTTGACTGATTTTGTTATTTTTAATATAACACCGGAAAAAAGTATTAGGAAATACATTTTATTACTTATAGTTATGCATTTTTTATATAACAGATTATAAAATCTTCGGATAAATAGTAAGATTCAATTCGCCGTTTACATATTCGCCGAGGAAAATATCCTGTATGTTTTCAATGCCCTGTTCATTGATTGAAGAAAGCAACCATTTTTCATCGCGTCCGATAACCTCAAGTATATCTTGGTTTATTCTGCCGTTTGAAATAATAGGGAACTTAGGTGTAGCTGATTGCATATCTATAATGGTAAGCTTACCGTTTGTTTCCATTATTGCAGATTTTACTTCTTTTGTAGAAAAAAGTCCCTCCATACGTATATGTAGCATAAGCTGATCTGCGGATATACCTACCTTGGCACAGTTTGCAACATTGACCTTACCGTTTTTTATAAGGATAACGGGATTTCCAACTATCAATGACTTTACAGCCTTGATATTTACCAGTAATTTTACGATAATAACAACTAAAGACCAGACCAAAATAAAAATAAGGAATGTTAAAATGGAAATGGAAGTGTTATAGATAACGCCACCTATAATTCCACCGAGTACATAGTTTTGTATCTGGTTTAGCGGAGTATTTATAGAGAATTCATATTTTCCAAGTATATGTATCTGTAAAATCATTACCATGATACCCAGAATAAATTTTATACCGACTAATAAATATATATTCATAAATTATCTCTCCCCGTTTATATATACATTATGATCTATTACATGTGTACGCTGCAAAGTATAGGAGTTATTGTCATTATTTAGATGCACCGTATAGTCCTCTTCATTGTAGCGGACTATAATACCGTCTTTTAAAGTGGTGGAATTTACCAGTATTTCTTTAGGTGATACATGTGTATCCGTAGCTATACTCTCTATAAATTTTACAAGAACATGTGACTGGGAAAAGTCTTTGTGATTCTTAGTATAAGTTTCCACATGGATGCCCAAAAGTATAAATGTAAAAACTGCAATACCTATAGAAATGTCTCTGAGCCTTGTCTTCATTCTGTCTCTCATAAAGTGAAAACCGGTTATTATAACAACAGCTAAGAGTAGAATGATAAATGTGGATCTGATGATCATATTGGTAGACTGGTGCTCTATGATATAATCTAAAGTATAAAAATTCATATGATACTTGCCCTCCTTTTAATTATCTTCGTAATTTATAGCATAAACTATATTCGCATTCAATCTGTTTTATTATATAAAATATTTAAATATTAATAAAACAGCATCCAATATATCAGTATACATCGGATGCTTCTATAAGTGCTTTTGTATATTCGTTTCCGGGTGGTGAATTATTCTGCTTGTTACATCTTTTTCCACTATATGACCGTCCTTCATTACGGCTACATCATCACACATATGGTGGACTAAGGATATATCATGGCATATAAAGAGTATAGCCATTCCCATTTCATCCTTTAAGTCATTTAACAGTGATATTATTTTTCTTTGAACTATCATATCAAGTGCCGAGGTTGCCTCATCACATATAAGAAGTTTCGGAGAGCAGGCGATGGCTCTGGCAATGGCGGCCCTTTGACATTCACCTCCGCTTACCTCACCGGGATATTTATTATAGAAAGAAGAATCAAGACCGCAGCGGTTTAAAAGTGAAACTGCTTTGTTTTTATAATTACCTCTAAAACCGAAGTTTTTTAAATTTAAAACTATACTATCGCCAAGGCTTCTTATCGGATTAAAGCTTTCTCTCGGAAGTTGAAAGATCATTTGCAGATCATTATATATCCTTCTGTACTGTGAGGCTGAAAATTTACTGACACATTTACCGTCAAATATCACTTCTCCGGATGTTACCGGTATCAAGCCGGTGATTGCCCTTGCAAGAGTACTTTTTCCGGACCCGCTCTCACCTACAACGCCAAGACAGCGTCCTGATTTTAATGCAAGATTAATATTTTCAATACTTGGCTTTGTCTCGCCATCAAATTGCTTCGTAAGATTATTTATAACTAAAATATCATTCATATATACTCCGAAATGAAGAGATAACTCTAACCGAATGCGGACATTATCAACTCCTTTGTAAATCACTTTTAGGAGAGGAGAGTACTTCACATGTTTTTCCATAATCAACCGTTTTACCGTTATTTAATACCAATATCCTGTCGGTGATACTTCTTGCTATTTTTATATTATGGGTTACAAGTATAACAGCTGTATTGTACCTTTCACGCAGTGATTTCAGCTCGTTTACAATCTGCACCGCCACTATAGGATCAAGTGCACTTGTAGGCTCATCGGCTAAAATCAAAGAAGGATTGTTCAAAATGGCAAGTGCTATACCAACTCTTTGATTCATACCGCCTGAAAGTTCAAATGGGTAAGCTCTTAAAATCCTTTTCGGATCGGGTAATGAGAGGTTTTCAAAAATACCTGTTGCTGTATCAAGAGCTTCTTCTTTTGAAATCTGTCTATGTGCTTTCATACTTTCAAAAACGGTATCACCTATAGTTTTTAAAGGATTGGTGTAAATGCCGGATTCCTGAAAAACCATACTTATACGATTGCCGCGAATTTTTCGCATTTCAGAAGCATTAAGTGATAAAAGGTCTATGTTTTCAAAAAATATATTTCCGGCAAGTACCCTGGGGCCTGAAAGCCCCATGATACTCTTTAGCAATGTGGATTTTCCACAACCGCTGTTTCCGACTACACCAAGAATCTCACCTGAATTTAGAGAAAATGAAAGATCATATAAAACTTGTCTTTTGTCATATGAAACATTTATATTCTCAAATTTCAAAAGTTCTTTCATTATTCGATTACCAGATCCTTACTGAATTCATAATAGTCACTTGGCATAGGAGTAAGACCTTTTATATTTTTCTTGCTTACAAGACTCATTTGTAAATGTGAAACAAATATAAAACCGCAATCATCCACCAAAATATCGCTCATATTTTTTGCAATCTCTTCACGCTTCTCACTTTCAAATGTTGTTGAGAGAGTTTTTGCAAGTTCATCAAGTTCGGCATTAGAGTAATGTCCTCTGTTCTTTGGTGACTCTGTAAGAGAAGTCATATCAAAGAAATATCCCTTGTTTCCGGTAGGATTTGTAACCATTGCACTTCCAAAGATATCCCAGGTAGCGCTATCCTTCATTACCTCAAGATAGTTCTCAGTACTGTTTATATTAAGCTTGATGCCGATATCCTTTAAGTTTGCCTGTATGCTTGTGCAAGTATAGGAAGCTCACTTCTTCCCGGATATGTTATATAATTAAGCTCAAAATTTTTTCCGTCCTTATCTACATAGCCGTCATTATCACTGTCAGTCCAGCCCGCATTTGCAAGTAATTCTTTTGACTTATCAGGTGAAAAACCATAGCTTGAGACTTCTCCGTCTTTCATAGGGAACGGACCGTTTGCAACTTTTCCATGTCCTCCAAGCAAAACGTTGACAAATCCGTCCTTATCGATAGCCATAGCTATAGCAGACCTGATATTTTTATCTGTGAGAAGTTCATTGTCAAAATTCAACTGCAAAAAGAATGCTCTGCTTGTAGCGGCTGAGTTTATATTGTAATTATCATTTTCAAACAGCGGATAGCTTGCATAAGGAAGTCCGTAGGTTGCATCAAGCTCTCCGGATTGAAGTCCCATGGTCAATGTATCACCGTCTGTGATAGACTTTACTGTGATATTTTTCTTTGAAACCTCACCTCCCCAGTAGTCATCTCTTGATTCAAGACTTATTTCGCTGTCAGACACTGCAGTTGCTTTGTAAGGACCGGTACCTGAAACATTCTTGTTTGCATCTACACCGGCCTGCATATCTATAATTGCTGTATAAGGCTCCGCAAGGAAATTTAAAAGAGCGGGATTAGGCTCTGTAGTTACAAATGTAATTGTTTGACCGTCTGCCTTTATTTCCTGTATCTTCATATCCTTTGGAGCTCTGTCATGAACGGCTATCAAATCTTCAAAGCATTCTTTTGCAGCGGCCGCATCAAGCTTTCTTCCTGATGAAAAATTGATACCTTCTTTTATTACAACTTCAAGAGTATTGTCATCTACAAACTTATAAGAGTCTGCAAGCCAAGGTACAAGCTCTATATCTTCATTTAATCTGAACAAAGTTTCACCGACACCGTATCTTACGCAGCTCCAGCCGGAGTAATCCTCATGTGGATTAAGACCTGCATCCGACATACCCACACCATAACTGCTTGTACCGTATACAAGGGTCTTTGCAGTGTCTGAAGTATCGGCTGAAACTGACGAGGTTTCAGTATTTGCAGAGCTTTCATTTGCGGTCTTTGAAGGAGAGGCGCATGCTCCCAAAAGTAGTGTTGCCGCAAAGGCAACAGAAAGTGATTTATTTGTTTTCTCATTTGTGTAAAACTCCTTTTATATATTAACGGATAAATATAGTTTTAACCGTTTATTTACTTCTATGCATTATAGTAATCTCTAAGAGATTCACCGAATATATTGAATATAGAGACTGTGATAAAGATAGCTATTCCGGGTGAAAGAGTGATCCATGGAGTTAGCTGAAGCAAACTCCTGCTTTCACTTATCATGCTTCCCCATTCCGGAGTAGGGGGGGTGGCACCAAGTCCCAAAAATGAAAGTGCAGCCATTTCCATAAGGCTTGTACCTATATCAAGGCTTGCGGTCACTACTATAGGCCCTATAATATTCGGAAGAATTTCTGTAAATACTATACGTATTGTATTGCTACCGCTTATTTTAGCGGCATTTATATATGTAGAGGTTTTGACGGAAAGCACCAGACCTCTTGATAGCCTTGCATATCTTGGCCATCCTACGGAGGCGAGAGCTATTATTGCGTCGAATATGCCGTTTTTAAAAAGTCCGGCAGTGGCAATTGCAAGTACAAGCCCCGGGAATGCCAAGAATATATCGGACAAACGCATAAGCAAAGTATCTGCCGTTCCTCCCAGGTATCCGCAAAATATTCCTATTACAACGCCGATAAAAGCCATTAAAAGTACTACTGCCAAAGCTGAGAATATACTGACTCTTGAGGCTGCAATAACTCTTGAAAACATATCTCTTCCATATATATCCGTTCCCATTATATGAGGAAAGGACGGAGGAGATTTCGCCATCATCAAGTTTTGTTGTGTAATATCAAATGGTGTAAGCATCGGAGAAAAGAATGCAAATATCAGCAGTGCAATCGTCAAAACAAAAGGGAAGATTATTTTTTTATTTCGCATATTTTCCACCTCCCGCTCTAAGTCTCGGATCTAAGAAATAATAGGAGATATCCGCCATTAAATTAATAAATACATATATAAATGCCATCCACAACACATATGCCAAAATCACAGGATAGTCACGTAAGTTTATGGATTCAATAGCCAACTTTCCTATTCCGTCCCACATGAAAATACTCTCAACTATGGAGCTTCCACCAAGAAGACTTCCAAAACTGAGTGCCATCAATGTTATGAGAGTGAGAGATGTAAGCCTTAGTACATTAAAGAATATGATTGTGTTTTCTTTTATACCTCTGGCTCTTGCTCCTGTAACATAAGGCTTTGACAGCTCCGACACAATGAGTGCGCGGATCTGTCTGATATACTTTGCGCTCATCGCCAGTGCAAGTGTAAGAGTCGGAAGTATCAGACTTTTTATACTTGTTCCCTGTGAGATTACCGGCAGAAGTTTCAGCTGTAATGCAAAAATATATGAAAGCACAAGCGCCACAAAAAAGTTCGGCAAAGAATTTCCTACAAATGACAGGGCTTTTATAATATTGTCAAATACAGAGTTTTTCTTTACCGCTGAAAGTATACCAAGTGGCAGGGAGATAATTAGGGTGGTGAGTAAAGAGCTTATACTGAGTAAGAGAGTATTCGGTAATTTAGAGAAAATATAGCCAAATACCGGCTTGCCCGACACATAGCTGATACCCATATCACCTTGAATCACACCTAAAAGCCAGCTTATGTATTGAATAATAAAGGGACGATTTAAACCAAGTTCCTCCCTTTTTTGATTTATAAGTTCCGGAGAAAGTACTCCGCCTATGGCTTCATATCTCACCGCTACCGCATCGCCTCCGGTGAAATAGATAAGGGCAAAGGATATGAAGCTTATGCCTATAAGTATAGGAATTAATGATAATAATCTTTTTAAAATATATTTAAACAATTTTTCCACCAAGAAAAGGTAAAATTTATTTGTTTAAGCAAAGCTGTAAACATGATAATAGAATATAAAAGAGAAAGGCATATGTCAAGAGAAAATGAAAATGAGTTTCAAATTAAAAGGCTTTATTTTCAATATAAAATACTGAAAAATAAAGCCTGTATATTTATCTTATGTATAAAACAGAAGGATCAAATGAGTTTGTATCTTTCACACCGGTATACATCATAAGCTCAGAAAGTTCTTCGTTCATTCTTTTTATTTTTTCAATAACACCGCTTTCACCTTCCTTTAAAAGTGGAGAAAGTATTCCTCTGCCGACAGATACGGCATCTGCACCAAGAGCCAAAGCTTTGTAGGCATCATATCCTGTGTCCATTGAACAGTCTACAAATATCTCCATACCGCTTACTTCCGCTTTTATATCGGGGAGTATCATAATCGGCGGTATACCGAAAGGAATACGACCGTGGTGGTGAGATACTACTATAGCACTGCAGCCTGCCTGCTTTGCCTTTACGGCATCTTGAACCGATAAAACTCCTTTTGCCACAAAAGGCACTTTTGCAAATTTTGCATATTCTGACAAATCGCTTTGAGTAACCGGCCCCATGGCTATGCCGTCAACTATATCATATTTTCCGTCCGTTCCAGGAACATGGTCAATATCCACACCTACCGCAACAGCACCGAATTTTTTTGCAAACTCTATCTGCTCAAAGATTATATCATGGTCGGCAAAAGGTTTTATTATTCTTACTGTCTTAGCTCCTATATCAGCTATTTCTTTGAATTCATCATCAGGCTCCATACCTACCCAATTGAGTATATTTAATGCCTTTGCGGCCTTTGCATATTCAAGCATAGGCTTTTTGCCGTCCTTGCCTACCTTATTCAAATGAGAAAACGCAGGCATCATTATAGGAGAGTCAAATTCTGTCCCAAATATTTTTTTATGCTTATCGGGAAGTATTGCATCTATAATTCTCATCTCCACAAGAATATTATTTAAATAGTTTCTGTTGTGCACATTTGCATCTTCCGCCTTACCGCTGGTTACAGGAATAAGTCCTGCAGGTCCGGGCCATTTTACATTTTCTGACATAATTATCCTTTCTAAAAATATATTATCTATTAGTGATATTTATATTGGTTTTAGGTTAATAATAACACAGATGAAAATTTTTTTGCAAATTTTACAAAATTTTCTCTGATATGCACATATATACTCTTACATTATATGGTAACAAAGCCATTGACCAAGCACAATATATTGTGTATACTAGGAATTCAAGAGAGTCATGTACTCTTAAAGTGAATTTATATAATAGCTGCAAAAACAGCAGATAATATATTATGTGAGGAAGGTTATCGACATGAGAATCATTAAAAGAAGCGGTGCAGAAGTAGATTTTGATATTTCAAAGATCATTTCAGCAATCTATAAAGCAAATGCTGTAGTAGGTGAAGATGATAAATTAAAAAAGGCTCAAGTTGACCGTATTGCCAATACTGTAGAGAATCAGTGCATGAGTATGAACCGTGCGATGAGCGTGGAAGAAATACAGGATATGGTAGAGGACGGCATCATGAGAGAGAATGCTTATGAGGTAGCCAGAAGATATATCACATACAGATATGTTCAGAGTATAAAGAGAAAACAAAATACAACAGATGATAAAATATTGGCACTTATAGAATGTGACAATGAGGAAGTAAAGCAGGAGAACTCAAATAAGAATCCCACTGTTGCCTCAGTACAAAGAGACTATATGGCAGGAGAGGTTTCAAAGGATCTCACAGAAAGAATACTTCTTGATACTGAGATAGTGGAAGCTCATAAGACAGGTATTCTTCACTTCCATGATGCGGATTATTTTGCACAGCATATGCACAACTGTGATCTTGTAAACCTTGAGGATATGCTTCAAAACGGAACTGTGATATCAGGCACATTTATTGAGAAGCCGCATAGTTTTTCAACAGCCTGCAATATCGCCACACAGATAATTGCGCAGGTTGCTTCAAGCCAGTATGGCGGGCAGAGTATTTCGCTGACACATCTTGCGCCTTTTGTAGATATAAGCAGACAAAAAATACGTGACGAAGTGGAATCTGAGATGTATGGTTTGAATGTCTCAAAGGAAAGAAAAGAAGAGATAATTGAAAAAAGACTTCGCAGAGAGATCACAAAGGGTGTACAGACTATACAGTATCAGGTAGTGACTTTGATGACTACAAACGGTCAGGCTCCGTTTATTACAGTATTTATGTATTTAAATGAAGCAAAGAATGAAAGAGAAAAAGAAGATCTGGCACTTATTATTGAAGAAATGATAAGACAGAGATATCAGGGTGTGAAGAATGAGGATGGTATATGGGTAACACCTGCATTCCCAAAGCTTATCTATGTTTTAGAAGAGGACAATATTCGCCCGGGAACAAGGTATTATCATCTTACAAAGCTTGCTGCAAAATGTACCGCAAAGAGACTTGTACCTGACTATGTTTCAGAGAAAAAGATGTTTGAGTATAAGGTGGATAAACGGTAACGGAAATTGCTACACACCTATGGGATGCAGAAGCTTCTTAACACCTTATGTGGATGAGAACGGTAAGCCGAAATACTACGGCAGATTCAATCAGGGTGTTGTTACTATAAATCTTGTAGATGTTGCACTTTCATCAGGTGGAGATACTACAAAGTTTTGGAATATCTTTGAGGAAAGACTTGAACTTTGTCATCGTGCACTCAGAGCAAGACATGAGAGATTAAAGGGAACACCTTCAGATGTTGCACCGATACTCTGGCAGCATGGAGCTCTTTCCAGATTAAAGAAGGGCGAGCCGATAGATAAGCTTTTGTATGGCGGATATTCAACCATAAGTCTTGGATATGCCGGGCTTTATGAATGTGTAAAATATATGACAGGAAAGAGCCATACAGATGATGCGGCAAAACCTTTTGCGCTCAGCGTAATGCAGAAGTTGAATGATAAATGTAATGAATGGAAGCAGGCGGAGAATATTGATTATTCGCCATATGGTACACCGCTTGAGTCCACAACATATAAGTTTGCCAAGTCACTTCAAAAGAGATTTGGAATCATAGAAGGTATTACAGATAAGAATTACATTACAAACAGCTACCATGTTCATGTCTCTGAAGATATTGATGCATTTACAAAACTTAAGTTTGAGAGTGAATTCCAAAAACTTTCACCGGGTGGTGCAATAAGCTATGTTGAGGTTCCGAATATGCAGGATAACCTTGATGCTGTAATGAGTCTTCTTGGATTTATCTATGACAATATAATGTATGCCGAGCTTAATACAAAGTCCGATTACTGTCAGGAATGTGGATTTGACGGAGAGATAAAGATTGTTAAAGATGCGGGCAAGCTTGTATGGAAATGTCCGAAATGCGGAAACACAGATCAGAATAAGCTCAATGTGGCAAGAAGAACTTGCGGTTACATCGGAACACAGTTCTGGAACCAGGGAAGAACTCAGGAGATTGCGGACAGAGTACTGCATCTGTAAAAATAAATATAAAGTTAAAGGCTGTTGCAATAAATGCGGCAGCTTTTTTAATGCAAAAAGGGACTGTCGGGAAATAAGTAATTTTACTTCTCGCAGAGCGAAATAGAAATATCCTGACAAATACAAGGCGTTTTGGCTTTGTTACTTTGTCAGGATATTTTGTTCCTGTCTTTGACAGTTTCAAAACTTAAAATGTCCCTGAAACCCAGTGTTTTACCGGGTTTCAGGGTATTTTTATTTCGTTTTGAAACTTAAAAAATAGTATTTTAAAAACTAAAAATTTATGTACAATTGACTTAACTAGAGCTAAAACATTGATACAACTGAATTAGAAGGATAAAGTACACTCATTAAGCAGTGTACTTTATTTTTGTTATGCGCCTAGCGGCGCACGTTTCTAACGGGTTAAAGTCCCGAATCCGCCCGGTAGTGGGAAGGATATAGCCGAAGGCAAGGGTGTCGAGGGTGACCTCGAATCTGAAGGAAGCTGGATATGAGGAAGATACTAACTCATGGGCAAATCTCCGGTCTGACGAACAGAAATCTCATATGAGGTTATGTATGAGGATAAGACTGCAACACAAGCCAAAGTCCAATAACTACACGGAATCATGCATGATAAATGAGGCAGATATATGGAGAGGAAGAAACGTGTGGTACCTAGGGAGGTCTGTGTGATATGCCTCGAAAGAGGTAACCATTGCACAAAGCAATGCTGAACACACAGAAGTCAGCAGAGGTCATAGTAGTCGAGAGACAAAGGACCGAATCAGTAGGAGTCTCAAGTATGACTGAGAAAGGAGGAATGACTAGACATGGCAGAAAACACTGAAAGCAGTGGCTGCTTGCAGAGAGATAGTGTGGAACATGAAGGGTATGCAAAAGCGCGTAGGTCATTCAATCTGATATGGAAAGAAAGAGACAGTGCACAGCCGAAGCTCTTAGAGGCGATACTGCATAAAGATAACTTTAACAGAGCGTATAAGAGAGTGAAGGCAAACAAGGGAGCACCTGGAATTGATGGAATGACCATCAAAGAGGCACTTTCTTATCTTCAGGAACATCAACAGGAGTTAACTAACCGTATCTATCGTGGAAAGTATACTCCGTCTCCAGTAAGGCGAGTTGAGATTCCTAAACCGGATGGTGGTGTGCGAAAGCTTGGCATACCAACAGTGATAGACCGTACACTTCAACAGGCGATAACACAGCAGTTAGTTCCAATCTATGAGCCACTTTTTACAGACGGCAGTTACGGCTACCGTCCAAACAGAGACGCAAAAAGGAGCAATACTTAAGGTTAAGGAGTACGCTGAACAGGGCTACACATATGCGGTAGTTCTAGACTTATCGAAATATTTCGATACAATCAACCACGAGATTCTCATCAACCTTCTGAGGAAAAACGTAAAAGATGAACGTGTGGTGCAACTTATCAAGAGGTATCTGAAAAGTGGTGTAATGGAAAATGGAGTGGTTATCGAAACAGAGGAAGGGTCGCCACAAGGAGGGAATATATCCCCTTTGCTTGCGAATATCTACCTCAATGAGTTCGACTGGGAGTTCTTGAAACGAGGTGTCCCATGCATAAGATATGCAGATGATATAGTACTTCTTGCGAAAAGCAAAAGGGCATCGGAGAGACTCTTAGAGAGCAGTACGAGGTATCTTGAGGATAAGCTGAAACTCAAAGTGAACAAAGAGAAAAGCCGTACTGTAAGCGTATTTGCAATCCGAAATTTTAAATTCCTTGGCTTTGCATTGGGAAGGAACAGAAGTGGCATGTATGTCCGAGTTCATTCAAAGTCATGGGAGAAGTTTAAGTTGAAACTGAAAGAGCTTTCTTCCCGTAAGTGCTGTCAGTCAATCAAGCCGAGCTTAGAAAGAATCAAGGTATACGCAAGAGGGTGGCTTAACTACTATGGAATTGCAAGCATGAAAAACAACATGAATGATGTTAACGGATGGCTCTATCACAGAATACGTATGTGTATATGGAAGCAATGGAAGCGTGTGAGAACTAGGTACCGAAATCTTAAGGTAATGGGAGTTCCAAAAGACCTGGCATGGAAAGCGGCAAATAGCAGACGTGGCTATTGGTTTACAAACACATACAGTTGCCATTAACATGGCAATGACAAAAGAAAGACTGATAAACAGTGGCTTCTATGATTTAGCCACAGCATACCAGTCTGTGCACGTCAACTATTGAAAGCGCTGTATACGAGAACCGTACGTACAGTGCTGTGAGAGGACGGCGGTTAGTCACCGCCTCCTACTCGATTGATTTTAATTAGCTAAGAATTATGATAAAATAAAGTAAGTATATTTTTATAGTTATAATTCTGTTTTTTCAAATCGATATTCAAAAATAGATTTTACTCAAACTGACTTTGATGTTGAGTTAATAAGAGGTAGATTGAAAACTGATCCAGATACGGCTTTTTTCTGGTCAGGACGAACAGATGGCATTGGAGGCATGGATGTTGCGAAAAAAATAGCAAAAAATAAAGGAGGAGTTACATTAGATCTACGATTGATGATACGAATATTGTAATGCCTGAATGGGATTTTAATACTCCTTCAAGTGTAACAGCTTGGGAGGAAGCTTCGAATGTATACGCAGAGCAAGTATCTGGTGAAATAAGAGCTGTAGTTGGTAGCGAACTACGACCAGGAAATATTTGGGAAAACATCGAACTACCAAGATTGAAGGCCAATCCAAATGTTACTAAGACTACAACAATAGATCCTAAAACAGGGGTAGAAAAAATTATATTCGAGAGGTAGAAATGAAAATTACAGGAACAAGATCAACAATTACTTTTGATTTAGAGAATGGTTTCCTCTTAAAAGCACAAGGAGAATTGCTGATCAATAAAAAATTTGTTGTTTATAAAGATAGTATGACACAATGGGAGCCACCTCATGAGGACCTTCCGATAACTCAAAGAGAAATAGAAAATATTATTAATACAGCTAAAAAAATGGAGAGCAATCAAACTATTCAACTAGACTTTGTATAATTATGTTGTATTCTAGGAGAAATGAATCTCTATACAGCTGGTCAGTTTGTCTATCATGGGACCAAGTTTCTAGGTGGAAGCGAAGAAGACGCTCAAACCGCAAACTTTTTAGGGAACCTGATAGGAGGGTATACAGCTTCTTCATCAACTAGCAAGTTTAGTCTCAATAAGGTGAAAGTAGATGTCGGAGTACCGAAGTATAACCGAGAGCAGATTCTAAAGAATATAGAAGAAAGCAGGCTTGCGAGAGAATCCAGCAACTTTGACCAATATTTGGCGAAGGAGAAACTCCAACGAAGCTTAAACAAATCCCCATTAGTTAGTCGGGAACTTCCGAAGGTAAAGGGTGTACACGATGTCGAAGTACCGAATGAATTAAAAGATAGATTGTTAAATCAATTCATCAATGCGAAAAATTCTCATGAGTTAATGAATATCTTGCATCATCAGGATGAGGAATTGAGAGGGTGTTTGTTGGAAATGATATTTACTAGCGAAAACTAATTGAGACATTTCGTACACAATTGTTATTCTTTAATAACTAATCATGTTTTAATGCGTAATAGTTTTACATCTCTATGCTTATTGGCTTGAATTGCACTAGCTACAAGCTTGGTATAGGGGTGTTTTTGTTTACTGAAGAAGATAAGTATGTTTTAAAGTTTGAAAAACTATTTTAAACTAAACAAAAGCAAATCTTTAGACGGTCGTGGCCATTACTTTGTTTTTTCTATCAAGATGAACAAAGATAGTAGGGGCATTAGACAGTATGAATACCAGAGACATTGTTTTAGTTTGTAAGAACTAAATCCGACACTTTTAGAAGACTATAAAAAGGATATCAATGAAAGGCTCAGACAAATTCATGGCTATCAGTCCGCAAAAAAGCTGTTTGAGTTAAATCAAACAGCTTGATAGATACTCACTTAATCAGAGAAAAAACGGTGTTGCACTTATTCTTGCAATTTATCATGTACAAAACAGTAACAATTTAAATGGTGTGAACTTTTTAGTAAATTCTAGCTCAATTCGTGTATTTTTAGAGTAAAATTCACACCATTCAATTGAAAGTTACTCAAATTAGATGAAATATTTCTTTCTGAAAACGTGGGAAAACATTGATTTTAAGCGGATATTGAAACTTATTCAAATAAAAATGTTTCCAACCAGGTCTTGCTTCAAACTCGGTTTTCATAATTCTAAAGCATTCTTCTATTTGCCAACGCTTTTCACTTATACTTAGTATTTCACTTACATTATCGTCAAGTAGGTCTGTTGAGACGTCATACATACCATCATACTTGGCTTCCTCATCTATTTTTTCTGTATTAAGACAGTTATATACATTTGCTGTTTCACCATCATCAGTTACCGCAATACTACCAAGAAACCTGGCCGGATCATTAGGATTTCTTCTTTCTTTTTTGGTACTGCCTCTTTCACCCATATGATTGTGCTTTCTTATTTTTTCCAAACCAAGTCCGGTATCACTACAGTAAATAAACTTTTGACAATCAAACTCTTTTAAAATTTTTTCTTCAAGTGGTTTAATAGAGGTTTGTTCATTTGTATTATAGGGTTTGGTCTATGTTCCTTGCTTTTGCCATATCTCTTAATGCCATCTTCATCCTCAATCTCAAAATAATAGTTAGTACAATATATTAAAACGAATATTTTGACAAAAATTTCAAGTGAGAAGTGTAGGTTATATGCGGGTTACAGGACTTTTTTATGCCTATTTAGGCAAACAAACTGTCAAAGACCCGGACAACTCCGATTTGCCGAAAAATTCGGTAATAGTATCTTATTCTTGACATTCCACCGTAATAATATATAATAATAACAAAGTCAAACATAATTTTCGCAAATAAAAACAAAGTCAAACAGAAATATTTTCATAAGCAAACATTTTTGGAGGTGAAATGGCAAAGTGTATTGTTATAGCGGACGATCTGACCGGTGCGAATGCTACAGGCGTATTGTTGAAAAAAATGGACTACAATACCTATACAATGATGAATGCCGAACGGCTGGAGCTTTCGCTCTCGGACAGCTGCGACTGTCTGATGTACCCGACAGACAGCAGGGGCATTGATAAGGAGCTTGCATATAACAGAGTGTATAATGTGGCAAAGCTTCTTTTTAACAGTGAAGTTAAAGTATGGGCAAAGAGAATTGATTCTACTATGAGGGGAAATATCGGAGCCGAAACCGATGCAATACTTAATGTGCTTGGAGATGATGTCATAGCCATAAGCGCCCCCTGTTTTCCGGAGTCAGGCAGAACGGTTGTGGGCGGATATCTCATGGTAAACGGTTTGCCGCTGCATAAGACATCTGTTGCCCTTGACCCCAAGTGTCCGGTAAAAACTTCCAATGTAGCCGATATTTTCAGACAGCAAAGCAAATTTAATGTTGGCTCGATAAAGCTTGACGATATGATGAGCGGAAAGCATGTACTGGCGGAGCATATGAAAAAACTTGTTAATGAGGGAAATCGTATACTTGTATTTGACTGTGTTACTCAGGGAGATTTGGATTTGATTGCCGATGCTCTCATAACCTCAGGACTGAAATTTGCGGCGGTAGACCCAGGGGTCTTTACCGCTACTATTGCAAGAAAGCTTATTACGCCGGTAAAAAAGGATACAAAGCACAAAATTCTTGCGCTTATAGGTTCTGTAAATCCGGTTACAAAGGCACAGGTGGAAGAGCTGTGGCTGAATCAGAGAACAGCATACAATGTTTTTATAAAATCATCACTGATGCTGGAAAAAGACGGTATACGAGATGCCGAAATAAAGAGAGTAAGTGATGAGCTGCTTGAAAAGTCCTCAAAGTATGAGATATTGACTGCTGTGGGAGACGGTATATATTCCGAAACAGAATTGATTTCAGTAAATATACCGACAGATATGATAATACAGATAAAATGACGGAAAGAATAAATGATGCATTCGCACAGATATGTTATAATGTATTGTCGCAAAATCCCGCGTTTAAGGGTATATACAGCAGCGGAGGCGATATCACCCAGGCGCTGTGCAAAAAATTTAATACAACCGGACTAAGGCTGTTAGATGAGGTTCTGCCTCTTGCCGCTTATGCCGAGATGATGTCGGGAGATTTTCCGGATATCAAGATAATCACCAAGGGCGGAATGGTAGGAGATGATGATGCGGCAAACCGCTGTATTACCTACCTGAAAGAAAAACTATATATGTAATAAAGGAGGAAAGATGAAAAAGGCACTGATTGCAGTTACTATGGGAGACCCTGCCGGTATAGGACCGGAGATTACAGCCAAGGCACTGGCGGATGAGGCGGTGTTTGATTATGCCGACTGCATAGTTATCGGGGATAAAAAAATAATGGAGCAGGCTATACAGATTACAAAGGTACCGTTGAAAATAAATACCGTTTCCAAGCCTGCTGAAGGAAAGTATGAATTCGGGGTTCTTAATCTCATAGATTTGAATAATGTTGATATGAGCGGGTTTGAATTCGGAAAAGTAAGCGGAATGTGCGGCAAGGCTGCATTTGAATATATTGCAAGGGCTATAGAGCTTACAAACACAGGTGAGACCGACGCCGTAGCTACGACCCCTATAAACAAGGAGTCTTTGCATGCTGGAAATGTTCCTTTCATCGGTCACACGGAAATATTTGCCGCTCTGACAAATACAAAAGATCCTCTGACAATGTTTGAAACAAACGGATTAAGGGTTTTCTTTCTTACCAGACATGTTTCACTCAGAAAAATGCTGGATATGATAAAGAAGGAAAGAATAGAGGATTATATAGTCCGCTGTTTGGAGGCACTAAAGCGCCTTGGAGTAAATGACAGGCAAATGGCTGTGGCGGGACTGAATCCTCACTGTGGTGAACACGGGCTTTTCGGCGATGAGGAAATGAAAGAAATAACACCTGCCGTAGAAGAAATGCAGGCTAAAGGTTATCCGGTTACGGGTCCTATAGGTGCAGACTCGGTATTTCATCAGGCTGCTCAGGGAAGATATAACAGTGTGCTGTCGCTTTATCATGACCAGGGACATATTGCAACAAAAACACTTGATTTTAATAAAACGATAGCTATTACTAACGGTATGCCGATACTTAGAACCTCAGTAGACCACGGCACCGCTTTTGATATAGCAGGAAAAGGCATTGCGGATGCGGTAAGTATGGTGGAGGCTATAAGATTGGCTGCAAAATATGCCCCGAATTTCAAGAAAATATAGGAAAGCAATATTGGCTTTCCTTTGTGTAAAAGGACGGCTGCGGGTGATCGAGCGCCTTTTGGCGCTGATGTCCTTACGCCCCCGTGTGCATAAATCAGGAAATGAATAAATTCGTTTCCAATAATTAGAAGGAGGTTTTTATGGTTGGTGGTTTAAGCGGTGAGAGAATGCTGATAGGTCTTATTATAGGCATTATACTTCTTATTGTGCTTGTACTGAAAACAAAGATACATGCATTCATAGCTCTGATTCTCTCGGCAATCGTTATCGGTGTCATAGGAGGCATGCCTTTGCAAAATACGAAGCTGGAGAGCGGGGCAACATTTGGTATTATCAATTCCGTTACTACAGGCTTCGGTAATACGCTGGGCTCTATAGGTATAATTATAGGCTTCGGTGTTATTATGGGGCAGATTTTTGAAGTGACGGGAGCGGCTAAGAGAATGGCTCTTACTTTCCTTAAGGTGTTCGGTAAGAACAGGGAAGAGGAGGCATTGGCTGTAACAGGCTTTATGGTGTCCATTCCTATATTCTGTGATTCGGGATTTATTATTCTGGCGCCAATCGCCAAGGCTATATCAAGGGCTACCAAAAAGTCGGTTATTTCCTTGGGAGCGGCACTGGCGGCAGGTCTGGTTATAACACATTCCTTAGTGCCGCCTACACCGGGGCCTCTCGGGGTTGCGGGTATTTACGGAATAGATGTGGGCAAATTCATTCTTATAGGCTTTGTCCTCGCAATTCCCATGACGTTCGCCTGTACGGCATATGCGAGATATATCGGAAAAAAAAATTTATCAGCTGCCTGACGAAACTGAAGAGAGCGGATACAAGAGAATGCCTTATCAAAAGCCTGATTACTCACAAGAGGCTAAGCTTGAAGCTGAAAATATCCCCGGCACCGTGGAATCGTTTTTCCCTATACTTGTTCCGATAGTATTGATACTGATCGCGACCGTTACATCTGCTATGAAGCTGAAAGAGGGTTATATGCAGATATTCCAGTTTATAGGTTCGCCTATATGTGCCGTCGGTATAGGACTTGTGCTGGCAATACTTACATTGGGAAGGAGCCTTACCAGAGAACAGATACTTAAGGAAATGGAAAAAGGTATGGCTCGGCAGGTATTATTATGCTGGTAACCGGAGGCGGAGGTGCACTCGGACAGATAATAAAGGACAGCGGACTCGGAAGCTACATTGCGCAAGGCCTTGCAGGCTCAGGACTTCCTATTGTAATTCTTCCGTTTGTCATAGCTACTTTGATAAGATTTATTCAAGGCTCGGGAACCGTGGCAATGACTACCGCGGCCAGTATTACGGCAGCCATAGTTGCTGAGTCGGGAGGAAACCCGTATATGGCGGCATTGGCCTGCTGTGTAGGCTCGCTTTTTTTCAGCTATTTTAATGATTCATATTTTTGGGTGGTCAACAGGACTTTGGGTGTCAGCGACACAAAAGATCAGATAAGGACTTACTCTATAACCTCCACGATAGCTTGGGCTGTCGGTTTTGCGGAAATAATGATATTAAGTATTTTCTTCCATTAAAGCCTGTGATATACTGTTACTACAATACAGGCGGGAGCGGTGGCTTTCACCCCTATAAGCAGGCAGTTATGGTGAACAACAAAATAATTTGCGGTAACTCCACACATATGCAATCACTGCCCGTATGAGCTTTTGATACTGCTATGCTGTGGAGTTTTTTATGCACACGGGGGCGAAAGGACATTAGCGACAAAAGGCGCACGCCCCCAGCGCAGACGAGTAGGGTTGGTTTCACCTCCCCTGCCGGATTGAGGAAGGATATATGCTAAGTGGCGAAAGGCAGCTGGAAATTATAAATATTATCAGAGAAAGCGGTGTGGCAGAGGTGGAATATCTTGCTAAAACATTGGGGGTAAGCACAATGACTATCCGCCGAGATTTGAAAAAGCTTGATGAGTCCGGACTTATTGAGAGATGCTACGGCGGAGCGGTGAGAAAAACCGAAGTCACATACGAAGCTAAAAGGATAAAAAACCATGAAAGCAAGATAAAAATCGCCGCAAATGCGGCTAAGTATGTACATGACGGAATGGCGGTATTCCTTGACGCAGGCACAACAACATTTGAGATTGCCAAAAATATAATGAATATAAACAATCTTACCATAGTTACAAATGACATAGAAATAGCTTCCCTGCTTGTAAATTCCGACTGTGACCTCATAATATGCGGGGGCACGGTGCAAAGAGTACAAAAAGCGTATACGGCTACTATGCTATGGATATGATTAAAAAATTCTCTTTTGATATAGGTTTTTTCGGAGCCGCAAGTATTAATGACAAGCTTCAGGTAATGACGCCCACCATTGAAAAAGCTTTTTTAAAAAAAATTGTGATAGAGCAGTGTAAGGTTTCGATACTGGCTGTGGACAATTCAAAGTTTGACAGAGACGGACTTCATATTATAAATGAGCTTTCCGACTACACCGCAGTTATTACAGACAGAGAATTTTCAAGTGAGGAGAGCAGGCTGCTTGATAAATCTGCAAAAACATAGTCCTTTTACGGAGGATGCATGAATTTAGTTTTGTTGATTACGGCATTGGTCATATTATTATGTGTGTGGCTGAATATTCTTTCAGGCAAACTGGGAGTTCCGGTGCTGCCGGCATTTATTTTGCTCGGAATGGCATTCGGATCGGACGGTATTGTAAAAATAGATTTTTACAATTTTGCTGCGGCAGAGAGGATACGTATGGCGGCGCTTATATTTATTATGTTCTACGGAGGCTTCGGTACAAACTGGAAGGAGGCAAAGAAGGTGGCGGTACAGGCAGGCCTGCTTTCAAGCCTCGGAGTTGTGCTGACAGCCGGGTTTGTTGGGCTTTTTGCACATTTTTTGTGTAAATTTTCATTATTTAACAGCTTTCTTATAGGCTCTGTAATTGCCTCAACAGATGCCGCGACGAGCATGCTTGGGGGCAACGGGTATTTGAGTGTATATATTACAGGTATCATAATCGGAAATACCGATATTCTGGGCAAGAAAGAGCTTGTGCCATTCTTTGACGGAATAACCGGACTTATGCAGATAGTTATTTTTTTTCCTTTTGGGACTCCTTGCATATCCTTCAAGGCTTCCTCAGATAGCTCCGACTGCCTTAATTTTGGCGGTCTTTATCACACTTATTGCCAGACCGTTTACGGTGTCACTGCTGCTGCTGCCGTTTAAAGCCGGATTAAATCAGATATTTCTTATATCCTGGGCGGGATTTAGGGGAGCGTTATCAATAGTTTTCGCAATAACGGCAACCTTAAATACCGTTTCGGAATATGATATTTTTCACAGTGTGTTTTTTATAGTGCTGCTCTCCATTTTAGTACAGGGAAGCCAGCTTTCGTTTGCAGCCAAAAAGTCGAATATGATAGATGACAATTATGATGTAATGAAAACCTTTTCCGATTACAGCAGTAATCTTCCTATAGAATTTATACAGCTTACGCTCGATAAAAGGTCTGCATGGTGCAATAAGGCCATAAGCGATTTAACAATGCCTCCGGACTCATTGATAGTTTTGGTTAAAAGAGGATATTTACCGAACGGTCAGACCGTGCTTTTAGAGGGGGATATCATAGTTATCGCGGCAAGGAGCATAGATTTTGATGAGTCGTATATGCTTGTGGAGGAGGAGGTTACTAAAGACACTCCGGAATACGGAGACACATTCATAGAAACTAAAGTTGATTTTCTGTTGACCTATTTCGAAAAAGTTGTTATAATAATTAAATGTGAGCATAGTTACATTATAACATGTAACGGAGAAAGATGGTTGTCGTTAGCCATCTTTTTTTATGTAAAAACTTAGGGTGGTGTGACTCATTTTGAACTACACCACCCTTTCTTATGACTATCATTTCCCGACAGCCCCTTAAAAAATTTTATTCTGATTTAACCTTGCAGAAGTTTTTCTTTCCTCTCTTAACAAGAAGTCCTTCACCTGCAAAATCTTCTTTTGTAAAAGTTTTCTTTACATCATTTATAACTTCACCTTCTATGGAAACACCGCCCTGTTCGATATTTCTTCTGGCTTCGGATCTGGTCTTTGAAAGTCCGCTTACTACAAGCACACCTGAAAGATCTATAGTACCGTCTCTGTAATCCTCATCCTGCAAAACATATGTAGGAACATTGCTCATATCGCCACCGCCTACAAATAGAGACTTGCTTGCGGCATTTGCCTTTTCGGCCTCTTCCTTGCCATGTACAAGCTCTGTAAGATGCATTGCAAGGATTTCCTTAGCTTCATTAAGTTTGGCACCTTCCCATTTAGACATTTCCTCTATCTGCTCAAGAGGAAGGAAGGTAAGCATTCTAAGGCAGGTAAGAACATCAGCATCAGGAAGATTTCTCCAGTACTGGTAGAACTCAAAAGGAGTTGTTTTATTTGGATCAAGCCAAACAGCACCGCCGACGGTTTTGCCCATTTTCTTACCCTCTGAGTTTAGTAAAAGGGTAATAGTCATAGCATGTGCATCTTTTCCAAGCTTTCTTCGGATAAGCTCAGTACCGCCAAGCATATTTGACCACTGATCGTCACCACCGAACTGCATATTGCAACCGTAGTCAAGGAAAAGCTTATAGAAGTCAAAACTTTGAAGTATCATATAGTTAAACTCAAGGAATGAGAGTCCGTTTGCCATACGATTTTCATAGCATTTTGCTCTAAGCATATTATTTACGGAAAAATGCGGACCTATATCACGTATAAATTCCATATAGTTGAGATCTCTAAGCCAATCGGCATTATTTACCATTCTTGCCTTATCTTCACCGAACTCGATAAAGCGGCTCATCTGCTTTTTGAAACATTCACAGTTGTGATCAATATCTTCTATTGTGAGGACTTTTCTAAGGTCGCTTCTTCCTGAAGGATCACCGATCATACCGGTACCGCCGCCTACCAAAGCGATAGGTTTATTGCCTGCCATTTGAAGTCTCTTCATAAGGCAAAGTGCCATAAAATGTCCTACATGTAAGCTGTCTGCTGTAGGGTCGAAACCGATATAGAATGTGGCTTCTCCGTTATTTATCATTTTACTGATTTCTTCTTCGTTTGTAACCTGGGCAATAAGTCCTCTTGCCTTTAATTCATCATAACAATTCATACATATCCATCCTTTATTTATTGCAGCTTCGGCTGATAAAATTTCATAAAAAGAAGTATAACAAAGTAATGAAAAATTATCAAGTTTATACTTTGAAAATTTAAAGTTTAGAACTTTAAAGCAACAAAGACTTGATAATTTTTTTGTGATTATTTTATACTGTTAAAATATCACGGACAGGAATGCCGTATGACTATAAATACATTAAGTAAAGTTTCATATGATTTAAGTTTGAAACAGATATAATGAAAGAGGCAATTATGGGAATAAAATATATTAGGAATCTTCCAAGTCCGGAAGAAATCATAGATAAGTATCCTTTAAGTAAAGATCTTGAAGCTAAAAAGAAGGAATTCGATAAGGAAATAGCGGACGTTTTTACAGGAAAAAGTAAAAGAATTTTGGCTGTCATAGGTCCATGCTCCGCAGATAATGAGGATTCCGTACTTGACTATGCAAGCAGACTTGTAAAGGTGGCACAGGAAGTCAAGGATAAGATAATAGTTATTCCGAGAGTTTATACAAATAAGCCGAGAACAAACGGGGACGGATATAAGGGACTTTTACATCAGCCAAATCCTGAAAAAAAAAACCAAATGTACATGATGGAATAATTGCAATCAGAAAGATGCATCTTAGAGTTATAGAAGAAACAGGATTATTTACTGCAGATGAGATGCTCTATCCTGATAATCTCGGATACTTGGATGATTTAATGAGCTATATTGCGGTTGGTGCAAGATCTGTTGAAAATCAGCAGCACAGACTTACATCATCGGGAGTTGATGTACCTGTAGGTATGAAAAATCCTACCAGCGGTGATATGTCTGTAATGCTCAATGCAATATATGCGGCACAGCAGTCACATGAATTTATATACAGAAATTTCGAGATAAAAACTGACGGAAATCCTTTATCACATGCGATACTTAGAGGTGCGGTAAATAAGCATGGACAGTGTTTGCCAAACTACCATTATGAGGATCTTAAGCTTCTTTTGGATCTTTATATGGAGAGAGATATTGAAAATCCTGCTGTTATCGTGGATGCAAATCACTCAAATTCAAATAAGAAGTATAAAGAGCAGATGCGTATAGTAAAAGAGGTATTACACTCTATGAGATATTCACAGGAGATAGGAAGTTTTGTAAAGGGTGTAATGATTGAGAGCTATATAGAGGAAGGAAGCCAGAAAATAGAAGAGCATATATACGGAAAATCTATTACCGATCCATGTTTGGGATTTGAAGATTCAAGGAAGCTACTTTTGGAAATGGCTGAAATGTTATAATGAATTATGCAAATATAAAATATGATGATATAGCAAACGGTCCGGGAGTAAGGACTTCTTTATTTGTATCAGGTTGTACACATGCTTGTAAAGGCTGTTTTAATGAGATGGCATGGGATTTTAAATACGGAGAAGAATTTACAGATGAAACTATTGAAGATATATTAAAGTCTGTGGAGCCTGAGTATATATCAGGTATTACAATACTTGGCGGAGAGCCTATGGAAAAGGTAAACCAAAAGGGAATACTGCCATTGATAGAAGAGTTCAAAAAAAGATATCCGAATAAGAATCTGTGGATATACTCGGGGTATACCTATGATGTTGACCTAATTCCCGGTGGAAGAGCTTATTTTGATGAAACACCGAAAATTTTATCGATTTGCGATGTGATTGTGGACGGTGAGTTTGTGCAGGAGCTCTATGATATTACACTGAGATTTAGAGGAAGCTCAAATCAAAGACTTATAGATGTGAAGCAAAGTGCTAAAGCAGGAAAGACAGTACTTTGGGAGGGGGATGCTACATTTGCCGACCACAGCATGTAGATCACTTGAAAATGATCTGATTATAAAAAATGATAAGAAATATTATATAGGTGGAAACCAAGGTTGGTTTTTAAGCCTTGGATATAAAGATATAGAAGAATATGGTTGCGGAATAATTGCGATATGTAATTTACTTATGTGTTTTTGGAAGTCTATTTACAAAAGCAAAAATACGGTCAGTAAAGATACATTTACGGCATTTGCTCTGATGATATATAAGAAGTATTTAAATATCCTTGATACACCTGTTATAAAAGGTTTGACCGGATTTGCACTTGCAAGAGCTGTTAATGCTTATTTTAAAGATAACAGACTTCCGATGAAAGCAAGATGGGGGTTTGGATACAATATATTCTTAAAGGTTAATAAGAGTTTGCAGGAAGGTATGCCTGTAATTTTGGGTGTCGGACCGGATCTTTTGTCGATTTTTAAAAAGAAAAAGGGTATAGAGGTTACAGATATTCAAACCGGAAATACAGCAAAGATATATGCGCATTATGTGCTGATTTATGACTGTAAAAAGGAAGGAGACGAGAACTGTTTTTATATATCGTCATGGGGGAGAGGCTATAAACTTTCTTACAGTGATTTTGTAAAATATCAAAAGAATACATTATTCGGTTTCTTACTATCAAATATAGTGGAAATACGAAATATATAAATGAGGGATACTATGGAAGAAAATGTTTTTTTGTAGTATCCTTTTTATTATATATTTTCAGGATGGCAATTTATGAGAAAAAAAGTTTTAAATCAATCAATAAAAGTAAAAATAGGTATTTTCATTATTGCAGTTGTTTTGGCATTGATAGTGAATTTATGCTTTGACTTTTTTGTTGTAGAATATACATCTTCGGGTTTCGGAGAAATAATAAATGAAATATCACTTTGTTATGAGTTACAGGATGCAATGACAAAGGAAAAGGCGAACTTTGCTACCTTTATAAAAAACAGAGACAATATAGAAGAATTGTTGATAAGTTGTAAGAGAACGGATGAGATAGTAGATAAGTTGGAGCTTGATATAATGCATATGGATAATACAAGATATGCAAAAATCTGGAGTATAAAAAACAGTTATCCCATATATGCAGCCAAAAGACAGGAAATAATAGATGCAAAATATGAAGCAAAGGATTTTATAGAAAAAGTATATGATCTTTATGAAATGCAGGACTATCTTATAGGATATGGAGAGAGATTAATGGATGTAACTCTAAGTGAGAACAATGCCATATATCAAAAGAGATCTGAATTCTTTAAAAAAATGCCTCTTGTACTAAGTATAATATTGATACCTATTATGGTATTGGTAATATATATGGCATTAAGATTGCAGGCATTGATAATTGTACCTATTAATAAGATGGTGCAGGTCTCAAAGAATATTGCAAAAATGATTTCTCGGATAAAGATATTATTATAAGTAATAAGGACGAGATGGGAGCTTTGACAAAAGCCTTTAATAAGATGAAACATGCAACTTCGGTATACATTTCAAGCTTAGAGGAAAGATATGAGCTTTCGGAACTCTTACATAAAGAGGCCCTTGAAAAGATGAACATGGAAAAAAGGCTCAATGAGGCAAGATTTGACCTGCTTAAAAATCAGATAAATCCTCATTTTCTATTCAACACTCTAAATATTATAGCCGCATCCGCCAATTTGGAAGATGCCAAGGATACGGAGAATATGATAAGGGCGCTTGGAAATATATTCAGATACAGTTTAAAGACCGATGAAAAGCAGGTAAGTCTTGAGAGAGAACTGAGTATCGTTAAGGACTATATGTATATACAGAAAATGCGTTTTGGAGATCGTGTTTCATACGATATAGTTTCAAAGGTTGAAAATGACAAGGTATATATTCCGTCATTTTCACTTCAGCCCATAGTGGAAAATGCAATAGTTCATGGTATTTCCAAAAAAGAAGAAGGCGGCAAGGTAGTGATAAGAGTATGGGAGAAGGAAGATATGCTTAATATCATCGTGGCTGATACAGGTGTCGGCATGAATGATGAAAGACTCTCTCAGTTGAAAGATTTTATGAAAGAGAGACCTACCGCAAAACTTGGAATAGGTTTTGGAAATATCTATAAGCGTATAAAAAATATGTATAAAACAGGCGATTTGAGAATATACTCAAAAGAAGGAAAAATGACAGTTGTATACTTTATGATACCACAATCTAAGTAGAGAAAGGAGAGAATGTGAATTTACTGATAGCGGATGACGAAAATCTTGAGCTGAAGGTACTTGAAAAAACAATTAAGAAGTTTTTTTTAAATGAGCTTGAGATATTTATGGCAAGTAACGGAAAACAGGCGGCATTGATAAGTACTGAGACAGAAATACATATTGCACTTTTGGATATTGAAATGCCCGGAATGAACGGAATAGAGTTGGCAAAGCTTCTCAGGGAGAAAAATCCCTATTGCATTATCATTTTTATAACAGCCTATGACAGATTTGACTATGCCATAGAGGCTATGCATATAAAAGCTTTTGATTATCTTTTAAAGCCCTGGAAGGAGGAAAAACTTAAAGGACTTATCAGTGAAGCCATAGTAAATATAAAAGAATTAAGTCTGGAAAACAGTGCAAATGAGAACTTACAGGAGTCACAAAAAAGCGCAATTAAAAAATATATAAAAGAGAATTATAAGAGGGATATAAGTGCCGGAGATGTGGCCGGTATACTTGGATATTCTGATGTGTATTTTTCAAAGATTTTTAAACAGCTCTTTGATGATACTTTTATAAACTATCTGACAAAGGTAAGAATAGATAAGGCAAAGGTTCTTTTAAAAGATGTCAGTTTTAATATAAAAGAAGTCGGTGCAAGTGTGGGATATACAGATTCAAACTACTTTACAAAGGTATTTAAAAGGTCGGTGGGAATGAGTCCTTCAGAGTACAGAGGAAGCGTTTAATTGACAGATTAAAAATTTACTTATTATATTAAAATATTACCATTCACATAAGTTTTTATTAAATATAGAATGTAATACGAAAGATGTAAGACTTTTTAGTATTTATTTTTGGAGGAACAATGAAAAAGAGATTTTTTGCATTAGCAATCGCTACATTAGCATTATCAGCTTGCGGACTTAAGAGTCCTGAGACAACAACAACTGCTGCAAACAGCAGTGAGACAACTGCTGCACAGGCAGACAGTGGCAGTGAGGGTGCAGAGGTAACCTTGGTTTATGCAGAGGTAAACCCACTTGATACAATTGTAGGACAGAGCGGAACTGCATTTAAGGAGAAGGTAGAAGAGCTTTCAGGCGGAAAGATTCATATTGATGTTCAGGCAAGCGGTGTACTTGGTTCAGAGAATGATGTACTTGACGGAATGCTTGGCGGAACAGGTACAGTAGATATGTCAAGAATTTCAGCTTTCGCCCTTACAAGCTATGGTGCAAAGAAGGCTTCACTTCTTTCATTACCATATACATTCAACTCAAGAGAGCATTTCTGGAAGTTCGTTGACAGTGATTTGTCAAAGGAGTTCTTAGAGGAAACATCAGATCTTAACCTTGGTATCAAGAGCTTGTACTATGGTGAGGAAGGCTTCAGACATTTCTTTACAAAGAATCCTGTAAACGCTGTTGAGGATTTAAAGGGAATGAAGATGAGAGTTTCAAACGACCCTGTAATGAACGGAATGGTTGAGGGACTTGGTGCATCTCCTACCGTAGTTGCATTTAACGAGCTTTATTCAGCACTTCAGACAGGTGTTGTAGACGGTGCAGAGCAGCCTATAACAAACTATAAGTCAAATGCTTTCCCTGAGGTGGCTCCAAACATCATCCTTGACGGTCATACACTTGGTGCATTCCAGGTAGTAATCACTGATGAAGCTTGGAATAAGCTTACACCTGAGCAGCAGGAGATCATTGTTGAGGCAGGAAAGTATGTAGGTGAAGTAAACAGAGAGATAGCACAAAAGGCAGAGGATAAGGTTTTAGAGGAGCTTAAGTCATCAGGTGTAAATGTTGTTGAAGTAACAGATAAAACACCTTGGAAAGAAGCTACAAAGAATGTTATCGATAAGAACACAACAGATCAGAAAGAATTATATCAGCAGATAGTTGACTTGGATAAATAAATATTATTGCCTCTTGGAGATTTCTCCAAGAGGTTTGTTATAGAATAAGAGGTAATTATGTCAGATTTTTTTAAAGCGGTAGACAAAATAAAACCGGCATATGATGCTACATACAAATTTGTTCTGCTTATATGTAAACTTTTATTGATAGGAGATATTGCCATAACAACAATGGCGGTTGCCGGAAGATATATATCATTTATACCGGATCCTGCATGGAGTGAGGAGATAGTTCTTACATTTATGGCATATATGGCAGTGCTTTCAGCAGCACTTGCAATAAGAAGAGGCGCACATATCAGGATGACGGCCTTTGATCCGTATCTGCCGAAGGGAGTGGTAAGATTTTTGGATGTACTTTCAGATATTGCAGTTTTGATACTTGCAGTTGTAATGATAGTTGTAGGCTGGAAATACGCTATGAAAATTGGTGCAAAGGGTACTTATGTAAGTATGCCCGGACTTTCAAAATTCTGGCAGTACTTCCCTATACCTTTAGCAGGTGTTGCGATGTTAATATTTGAGCTTGAGGCACTTTATAATCATATAAAGGCTATATGCTTAAAAGAAGATTCAAAGGAGGTGCAGGCATGAGTACAGGAGTAGCAATTGCTATATTACTTATAAGCTTTTTTGTAATGATATTTTTGCGTTTCCCGATTGCATATGCGGTGGCACTTTCATCTTTGCTCTGCCTTTTGGCACAGGGACAACCGCTTTCAACAATATGTCAGCAGATGGTTAAGGGTATTTCATCATTCTCACTTATGGCAGTTCCTTTTTTTATAACAATGGGTTGCCTTATGGGAAGCGGAGGTATATCCGAAAAACTTATTGCCCTGGCAAATGCTTGTGTAGGCTGGATGCGTGGAGGTATGGCAATGGTTAATATCGTGGCTTCATACTTCTTTGGAGGAATTTCAGGTTCAGCGGCGGCGGATACAGCATCACTTGGTTCAATTCTTATACCTATGATGGTGGATCAGGGATATGATGCGGATTTCCACAGCGGTTACAATTACTTCATCCTGTGAGGGACTTTTGGTACCTCCTTCACATAACATGGTTATATATGCTACTACAGCGGGCGGTGTATCGGTAGGAAGCTTATTCCTTGCAGGATATATTCCGGGGGCATTGCTTGCGGTATCACTCATGATAGGTTCATACATAATTTCAGTGAGAAAAAAATATCCAAAGGGTGAAAAGTTCTCGGTGAAGGTACTTTTAAAGCAGCTTAGCGTATCATTCTGGGCATTGGCGGCAGTTCTTATCGTAGTAGTAGGTGTAGTAGGCGGTGTGTTCACAGCTACAGAGTCGGCTGCTATAGCGGTTATCTACAGCCTTATTGTAAGCGTATTTATATATAAAGGCCTTGACTGGAAGGGTGTATGGAAGACTCTTGACGAATGTGTAAATACATTGTCAATAGTACTTATCCTTATCTCAACCTCAAGTATTTTCGGATATTGCCTTACAACACTTCATGTTCCGGATATGGCTGCAAGTGCAATCACAGGATTTACAAACAATCCTATAATACTTGCATTATTACTTAACCTTATTTTACTTATACTCGGATGTATCATGGATATGGCACCTATCATACTTATTGCCACACCGATACTTCTTCCTATTGCAAACTCTATAGGAATCGGACCGATACAGTTTGGTATCATGGTTATCTTAAACTGCGGTATAGGTCTTCTTACACCACCGGTCGGAGGAGTGCTCTTTATCGGTTCAGCCGTAGCAAAATTGCCTATGGAAAAGGTAGTAAAGGCAACATTGCCGTTCTATCTGTGTATGATAATCACACTTTTACTTATAACATTTATACCTGTTATAAGCCTTGGACTTCCAATGCTTTTGGGAAGTTTATAAATAGCAAAATATATTTTAAAAAATTTAACTGTACAAGCTCGAAAATGCTTGTTAAAAGTTATAAAACATAGTACAATTTGTTAAAGAGATGACAATGAATTAAATAGCTGTGTTTTAAAAAGACAGAGTCATTAAGTCAAAAATAAATATTGAAATATATTTTGGAGGAAAATATGAGCAAGATAGTAGTTGTTGGAGCAAATCATGCAGGTACTTGTGCAATCAATACAATCACAGGGTTTAATGAGGGAGATGAGGTAGTAGTATTTGATCAGAACTCAAATATCAGCTTTTTAGGTTGTGGTATGGCACTTTGGATAGGTGGTCAGATATCAAAGCCGGACGGACTTTTCTATTCAAACAAGGAAAAACTTGAGTCACAGGGTGCAAAAGTAAATATGAACAGCAAGGTTGAGAGAATAGACTTTGATAAAAAGTTTGTATACGCAACTTTGGAGAACGGTCAAAAGGTGGAAGAGAGCTATGATAAGCTGATACTGGCTACAGGTTCACTTCCTATAGTACCACAGATACCGGGTAGAGACTTGGAGAATGTTCAGCTTGTAAAGCTTTTCCAGAATGCCGAAGAAGTAATTAAGAAACTTGAAAATCCGGAGATAAAGACAATTGCGGTAGTCGGTGCGGGATATATCGGAGTAGAACTTGCGGAGGCGTTTGAGAGACATAATAAGAAGGTAATAGTTGTTGATATAGCAAATACTTCACTTTCAAGCTACTATGATCCTGAGTTCAGTGCACTTATGGATAAGAATCTTTCAGATCACGGCATTAAACTTGCTTTCGGTGAGACTGTAAAGGAGATTAAGGGTAACGGTAAGGTAGAGGCCATAGTAACAGATAAGAATGAATATCAGTGCGATATGGTTATTCTTGCTATAGGATTCAGACCAAATACAGAACTTGGAAAAGATTATCTTGAAACAATGTCAAACGGTGCATATATAGTTGATGAAACTCAGCAGACAAGCAAGAAGGATGTATATGCTATCGGTGATTGTGCAACAGTACTTTTCAACTCTACAGGAGAGAAGTCATATATTGCACTTGCAACAAATGCAGTACGTTCAGGAATTATAGCCGCATATAATGCATGCGGTAAGAAACTTGAGACTATCGGTGTTCAAGGATCAAATGCTATTTCAATTTATGATTTGAAGCTTGTATCTACAGGACTCAGTGAGCAAAAGGCAAAGCAGCTTGGTATGGATGTGCTTTCAACTTCATTTGAAGATTTACAAAAGGCAACATTCATTGAAACAACAAATCCTAAGGTAAATATAAAGATAGTATACGATGCAAAGACAAGAGTTATACTTGGAGCACAGATGGCATCTACATATGATATGTCAATGGGTATCCATATGTTCTCACTTGCAATACAGGAGAAGGTAACTATAGACAAGCTCAAATTGCTTGATATATTCTTCCTTCCACATTTCAACCAGCCATATAACTACATTACAATGGCTGCATTATCTGCAAAATAAAATTATGGTAAATAAAAAGGGAGCATATTTTTTTATGCTCCCTTTTTATGAAGTGTGTTAATTATTATTTATTTTTAGCAAGTTTTTTGAACTCGTCTGCTACGAACTGAACTTTTGTACCGATAATAACCTGTACAGCAGTCTTTGAAGGTCTGATAACTCCGGCAACACCTGCGGATTTAATCTTCTTTTCATCAACCTTTGTATAGTCTTTGATCTCAAGGCGAAGTCTTGTGATACAGTTATCAATAGATGTGAGGTTTTCAGGACCGCCTACACCTTCTAAGATAATAGCTGCAACTGCAGTAAAGTCATCATTAGCTAAAACTGCTTTTTTCTCTTCTTCTTCATCATCCTCTCTACCCGGAGTCTTAAGATCAAAACTTGTAATAACGAAGCGGAAGATAGCATAGTAGATAGCACCGTAAACCACACCGATTGGAACCAAAAGAAGTGGGTTTTGTGCAAATGGCGCCTTAAAACTGAGTACCCAGTCAACAAGACCTGCACTGAAGTTAAATCCTGCTCTTATAGGAAGAAGTGAAACTATTGCAAGTGAAATACCTGTTAAAGAGCATGAATAAGGTAAAGTACCGGTGCAAGGAACATGAATGCAAACTCAAGAGGCTCTGTAACACCTGTAAAGAATGATGAAAGAGCTGCAGCAAGTAAAAGACCGTAAGCGGCTTTCTTTCTTGCATTCTTAGCTGTGTGGTACATAGCAAGTGCAGCGCCCGGAAGACCGAACATCATTACAGGGAAGAATCCTGACATATACATACCTGTCTGTCCGAGGATACCGCCTTCTGCGCTTCCCCAGAATTTACCGATATCATTGATACCTGCAACATCGAACCAGAATACTGAGTTAAGTGCATGGTGAAGTCCGAACGGAATTAAAAGTCTGTTGAGGAATCCGTAGATACCTGCACCCACAGCACCTGTGCTGAGTATTGCCTCACCAAAGCTTACCAATGCTCCGTAAATAAGAGGCCAGATAAAGAATAATACTATAGCCGCAATAAGTGAAATCCTGCAGTAACAATAGCCACACTTCTCTTACCGCTAAAGAAAGAGAGTGCATCAGGAAGTTTGGTTGTTTTAAACTTATTATAGCAAGTTGCACCTATAAGACCGCAAACAATTCCGATAAACTGAGTCTGTGTCTTACCGAAAGCTGCAGGAACAGCATCAGCTTCAACACCTGTAAACATAGCTACAGAACCCTTTGATAAAAGAGTTGTGATAACAAGCCATGAAACAAGACCTGCAAGTGCGGCGGCACCGTCACCGTCATCACTCATACCGACAGCAACACCTATGGCAAACAAAATAGCCATATTGTCAATGATAGCACCACCTGCCTTTAAAAGGAAAGCTGCTACTATATTATTTCCACCCCAACCGGTAGGATCGATCCAATAACCGATACCCATCAAAATCGCCGCCACAGGAAGGCAGGCTACAGGAAGCATTAAAGACTTCCCAAGACGTTGTAAATACTTCATAAAAATTTCTCCTTATTATTTAAGATCATCCCTTTGCCGGCCGGTCAAAGAGAAAATTTATTATTTTGGTATTACTACCAATATTTCACTATCCTTATTCACAGATATATCTGTGATACTTTCAACTGATTTAAAATCCATTGTGTTGCAAACAAGCATCATGGTAATAGTTCTAAATCCGGCTGACTTTATTTTTTCAAGATCAGCTTGTATAAGCGGATCTTTTGCTTTAACTCTATCCCCTGCCTTTACAAAAGAAGAGAACCCTTCACCGTTCATCTTTACGGTATCAAGTCCGATATGTATGAGAATTTCCTCACCGGTATCGGCTAATATACTGACAGCATGTAAGGTCTCAAAAACCATGGTCACCTTGCCGTCAGCGGGAGAGGTTACAAGACCGTCGTTTGGAACGATTGCTACTCCCTTTCCAAGCATCTCTGATGAAATGTCTCATCAGGAACTTCTTTTATAGAAACACTTTTTCCGCTCATAGGACTGAAAAATGTATTTTTCTTTTTCTTAAATAAACCAAACATATTTTACTCCTCTGCCATAGTTACTCTTTTTATATGAATTGCCAAGTAGGTCATTTCCATTCTGGTTATTTTTGAACGGGTTTCAACCTCTATATATTCAGCAATCCTTTTTCCACAATCGAATTCTCTCGGATATTTATCCTTCATCATATCTTCAAAAATTGTATCCTCGTCATGAAGCATTTCATTTCTGTAAAGTCTTTGAATAAGAAACTTTACATGAGTTACAAATCTTTCATAATGAATAGAATTTTCATTCAGCTCTACATTCAACTCACTTTTTACAATATCCATTATATCTCTCATAAGATGTGGAAGGCTCAAAGTCTCCTTCATATGAGTGCTGTACTGTGCATTGACAAAATGAAGTGCAATAAAGCCTGCCTCCGAATCCGGAAGGGAAAGCCCTATTCTATCATTTATGAGTCTGAGAGTATAGAGTCCAAGCGCATATTCCTGAGGATAAAATCTTTTGATTTCCCACATCAGAGCATTTTCGGGAGTCATACCTTCTTTAAATCTCTCAATAGCAAAATTCACATGGTCAACCAGAGTAAGATAAATACTTTGGCTGAGCTTCAGCTTTTCTACATTGATTGCATATGAAATGACATCATCAGTAAGAGTTATTCTTTCAATAGGAATATCCGCAATCATATCCTGAAATTTAAGAAGCATTTCATTTTCCTTGATACGAAATACCTTCTCTATTTCAGACTCCGATAGAGTATCTCCTTTTTTTCTGCCGAAGCCTATACCTTTACCCATGGCAATAATTTCCTTGTTTTTATGGTCATGGGTTAAGACGATATTATTATTTATAATTTTTTCAATGATCATCGCACCACCATAAAGCAATAAAAAAAACCAAATAAACCATAAAGCTATGGTAAATTCGGTCTTGCCTGCGTCTCAGTAACAATCCTAAAATATTAGAATTTATGTAAGTATTATGACAGAATTCTTAAGATAAATCAATCGGCAAAATGTAGGAATTATATTTAGAAAAATTGGGGATAATATATAAAGAATTAAGAAAAAGTAATGAATACAGCAAAAATTAAAGTATTAATATATTGCTAATAAACACATTAAAAGCTAAAATATTTAGTATAAGAATTCGTAAAATCTATGTATTTATATCAGGAGGAATATGCTGGAGAAACTGAAAAAAGAGGTATATGAGGCAAATATGCTTTTGCCAAAATACAGTCTTGTGACATTTACCTGGGGAAATGTATCGGGTATTGATGAAAGCGGAAAATACTTTGTAATAAAGCCCAGTGGAATAGAGTATGACAAACTTACACCTGATGATATGGTGGTAATGGATCTTGACGGCAATCGTGTGGAAGGAAGATATAATCCGTCATCCGATACAAAGACACATCTTATACTATATCAAAACTTTAAGGATATAGGTGGAGTTGTACACACACATTCACCATATGCAACGGGATTTGCACAGGCAGGAGTGGACATTGCCTGTATGGGTACTACACAATGTGACTATTTCTATGGAGATATTCCATGTATAAGGCATCTCACAAAGAAGAGCTTGATGAGGATTATGAGCTGAATACCGGAAAAGTTATAGTTGAAACCTTTAAGGATAGAAATATTGATCCTTTATATATACCCGGATGTATATGCCATAGTCATGGTCCTTTTGCATGGGGCAAGGATGCATATACGGCAGTACATAATGCAGTGGTAATGGAAGAAGTTGCAAAGATGAATTTGTTTGCACTGAGTATAAATCCGGATGCGAAGAAAGCACCGAAATACTTGCAGGATAAGCATTTTTTGAGAAAGCATGGTAAGAATGCCTACTATGGCAACTAGGGGGAATATGGAAATAAAAAAGATAATAGAAACCGGAGATATATTTTTAGGAATTGAGTTTGGATCTACAAGAATAAAAGCTGTATTGACTGATGAAAACGGAGAAGTACTGGGCACAGGTATACATGACTGGGAAAACAGTTTCATAGACGGTATTTGGACATATCCGCTTGAGGAGATACTTTTAGGACTTTCAAGCTGTTATACAAGTATAAAGTCAGATATAAAAGAGAAGTATGGAGTAACTATAAAGCAGATAAAATACATGGGTATAAGTGCCATGATGCATGGATATATGGCATTTGATAAGGATATGAATCTGCTTTCTCCTTTTCAAACTTGGAGAAATTCAAATACTGAAGAAGCTGCAAAGGATTTAAGTGAAAGCTTTAAGTTTAATATTCCGCTCAGATGGACAATAGCACATTTGTATCAGAGAATACTTGATAAAGAAGAGCATGTAGAGAAGCTTGATTTTGTTACAACATTGTCATCATATATTCACTACATGCTTACAGGTGAAAAGAATATAGGTATAGGCGATGCTTCCGGAATATTCCCTATAGATTCGTCTGCTATGGATTATGATGCATCAATGCTTGATATTTTTGAAGAAAAAATAGCAGATAATAAATTCCCTTGGAAAATAAGATATATATTGCCTAAAGTAATGGTAGCAGGAGAGAAGGCAGGTGTACTAACAAAAGAAGGAGCGGCTCTTTTGGATAAAGAAGGAGATTTGAAAGAAGGAAGTATACTATGCCCACCTGAGGGCGATGCAGGTACAGGAATGGTAGCAACCAACTCTATTAAAAAAGGTACAGGAAATATGTCTGCAGGTACAAGTATGTTTGCAATGCTTGTACTTGATAAGAAACTTAATGATTACTACGAGGAAATAGATATGGTTACTACACCGGACGGATATCCGGTGGCTATGTCACATGCAAATAACGGTACAAGTGATTTGAATGCATGGGTTGGCTTATTTAGAGAATTTTCAAAGCTTTTCGGTATAAATATTTCAGATGGAGAATTGTTTGAAAAACTCTATACAAATTCATTAAACGGTAGTCCCGACTGCGGCAATCTGATGTCATTCGGATATTTTTCAGGAGAGGGTATTACAAAGCTTAATGAAGGAAGACCTTTATTTTTACGAAGCCCTAAGAGTGAGTTTAATCTGGCAAACTTTATGAGAGCACATTTATACAGCTCACTTACAGCAGTTAAGGTGGGGCTTGATATCTTAACAGAGAAAGAGAATGTAAAGATAAAGAAAATGATGGGACATGGAGGACTGTTTAAGACCAAAGGAGTTGGACAAAGATATCTTTCTGCAGCTATAAATGCCCCTGTAGAAGTGCTTGATACTGCAAGTGAGGGCGGTGCGTGGGGAATAGCATTACTGGCACTGTATTTAATTCACTCGGATAAGTACAAACTGGATGAGTTTTTATCCGAAAAGATTTTTGACAAAAACACCGGAAGTGAGATTATGGCTGATGAAAAGGATGTGGAAGGATTTAAGACCTTTACACAGAGATATCTGAATGCTGTAGATATTGAAAGGTTGAGTGTGGAAAAATTTGCTGAATAATAGTGATACTAAATTTAATAAATATAATTATTTTTACTTTTTATTTTTAATTATATTATGATAATGAAAAAGAGGATATAAGCTTATGAAAAAAAGTATATTTTGGAACGAACTTAAAAATGTATAAAAAAATATACAACAGACTGTAGATTATTTGAAGGAATTAGAGAAAGGAACTGAATTAATAAATAGAGAAGAGTATGAATTTTTTGTTATTCCTTCGTACACATCTTTACCAAGTGCAACTAATTCTGTTTCACAGGATAAAATAAGAATAGGTGCACAAAATATGGGATGGGAGGAAGAAGGACAGTATACAGGTGAAATTTCACCACTTATGCTTGATGAGATAAGTGTAAATCTTGTGATGGTAGGCCATTCAGAGAGAAGGCATGTATTTAGAGAAACAGATGAAGATGAGAATAAAAAGGTTCTTTGTGGTTTAAAGCATGGTTTTACAATGCTTTTATGTATTGGAGAAACAGAGCATGAGAAGGAGTTTGGTATAAGCAATGAGGTGCTTCGTAGTCAACTTATAAAGGACTTCATTGTGTAAGAAAAGAAGAAGTTAAAAAAATTTGGATTGCTTATGAACCTGTCTGGGCAATTGGAGTAAATGGTAAGCCGGCGTCAGAGGAATACGCTAATTCTAAACATAAAGTGATAAAAGAATGTCTGATAGATATTTTTGGAGAATGTGGACTTGAAATTCCGGTGTTGTATGGTGGTAGTGTTAATCCTCAGAATGCTGATTCTTTAATTACACAAGAGTATATTGATGGATTGTTTGTAGGAAGAAGTGCTTGGAATGCGGAACAGTTTTCGTCCCTTATATTTAAAAGTATAGATACATTAAAAAAACATAATAAAAAGGTGATGTAATATATACTTAATGTATGTTTGATTGTTATATATAGAAGTATAAAAACTAAAAACAGATTAATAATATGAGATATAGGCTATCATAATAAGGTGATAGCCTATATTTCATAATATACATATTAATATATACTTATATTAGATTATGATATACTTATAGTATAGGTAAAGATTTAATATACATTTTTGGTGGTTAGGCATTATGGAAAAGAAGAAAGTATTAATTGTAGACGATGAATATTTTTATTGGTAAATTAATATATAAATTAATTGCATGGGACGAGAAAAAAATTTAGAGTGTGTGAGTATTTTAGACAATGGAGAAGATGCAATAAATTTCATTAAGAATAATACTCCTGATATAGTTATAACCGATATAAGAATGCCCGGAGTCTCAGGACTGGATCTTATCAGGGAGACAAGAGGTATTTCAAATAAAATTCAATATATTATCATAAGTGGATATCGTGAGTTTGAGTATGCCAGAGAAGCAATGAAATACGGGATAGATCACTATGTGCTGAAACCTATAAATAAAGATGATTTAAGAGAAGCTCTTGATGATGTTATAAATATACTTGGTGAAATTGAAAACAAAGAAGCTAGAGAAAAAAAGACTTATAGAAACAGTTGAGAATAGTAAAAAGATAATTAAATCAAGTATTTTGAAAGATATAATAGAAAATAATGATTATGACAACACTATCTTTTTGAATAAAGATTCTAGGCTCTTTAGAGCAATAAATATAAAGCTGGATTATGAGGATATAGACCAGGTTTATAAAAGACAGGATAGTATAACAGTAGCCAAGGTGGTTGATATAGTAAATAAAAATCCTCGAGGTAAATGTGGGAGAAGTTATAGGGTGTAATAAAGGAATTTATGAATATATTCTTTTTATTTAACTATAGTATTGAAGACGCAAAGTCTATAGGGAGTATACTAAATACTATTTTTTAAGTAAAAATAAATGAATATTTGATTGGATTTGAAAGATATAGAGCAACCATAGGAGTAGGTAATGAAAAAGAGCGAGCTAAATGATATAAAAAAATATCAATTAATGAAGCGCGATATACGATAGAAAAAAAGATTGCGTATTGGAATTAATAGAGTCATATATTTTGAGGACTTAAATAGGGTAAATTCATCTAATGAATATGTAGATATAATGAATGAATATAATGATGAATTAAAAAAAGGTATGGAATCATTCGATATAGAAAAAAATAAAGTATATATTATCTGAGATTTTTTTAGAAAGATATCTGATGGTCAAAAATGAGGATATTGTTTATCAAATATATGATCGGATTTATGGGCTATTTAAAGATTATAGTGATGAAAAAAATAGAGGAAGAGTATAGAGATGCATTATCGCTGCTTAATTCATGTTGTAATTTAAGCGATTGTAAAAAAAGTTATATTAAAATATGTATTAGATTGCTTGGAATATATAAAAAGTAAATCGGAAGGTCGGGTATTAAAAACCTATAAGAACTATGATTTCATATATTAAAGACAATTATAGGGAAAAAAATCACTATTGAAGATATGGCAGAGATAGTAGATCTAAACCCGATATACTTGGGTAGTTTATTTAAAAAGGAAATTGGGTTAAATTTCTCTTCATATCTAATAAAAGTCAGGATAGATGCCGCAAAAAGTTTATTGGTAGAAACAAATTATACTATTGCAGCAATAGGAAGTGAGGTTGGTTATAAAGATACCAGATATTTTAGTCAACTATTTGAAAAGACGGTGGGAATAAAGCCGGCTTTGTATAGAAAGATACATTCTTAGAGGGAGCCATATGAGATTTTTTATTAAAATTATATGTATGGTGGGTATTGCTATAGTTCTTAGTGTTGCTGAAATCATCTATAGTACAAATGTGTTTTTTTAAAATAACTAAAGAACTTATACTAATTGCTGTTTTTTTATATTTATTAAAAAAACCTTTTTGGAATATTCAAGACTGTTAAATACAATGAATGATGTATTTGAGGATAATTTGAAGGAAAATGATTTTTTTGTAATGAACTGAAAAAAATTATATAGAAAAAAATATACAAATGAAAAAAATCAAAAAATATCGTTGAAATTTTTTTAATAAACAAACTGAATTGACAGCATTACAAAAGCCAAATAAATCCTCATTTTCTATATAATACGCTAGATTCAATAAGAGGAGAAGCATTATGTAATGATGATGATAATGTTGCAGATATGATAGCGACATTAGGATCTTTTTTTAGATATAGTATAAGTAAAAATGGAAATATGTCCAGGTTAAGAGATGAGTTGGAAAATGTTAAGAACTATATGAAGATACAGGAGTATAGATTTAGGGGACGATTTCACTTGGAGATAGAAGTAGGGGAAGATGACGTAAATGTATATGATTGTTATGTTCCAAGGCTTATTCTGCAACCTATAGTAGAAAATGCAATTTATCATGGTCTTGAAGGAGTACGGAACGGCGGTATTGTAAGGATAGAAGTGAACTTAATTGAAAAATATTTGATGATAATGATAATGGACAATGGAAGGGGGATGAAAGTAGAGGAATTAAAGGAAGTAAATAGAAGAATATTTGAAGGGGACTATAGAAAGCTAATAGATAATCCGAATTCGAATAATACAGGAATAGCTCTACCAAATATACATAAAAGAATTAATTTACTGTATGGAGAAGATTATGGGTTAACGGTGTATAGCAGTTTTGGACAAGGAACAGATGTTGAAATATTGCTACCGATACAGCTGAAAGCTTATGAGGATGAGTTATGATGAAAATCTTGTTTCAGGTAAAAAATTTGAGTTTAAAAAAAGAAAGCATGGGGAAACTATACAATGCTTCAATATCTTTTTTTGGTGGAATGATATATTCTCTTGCGGGTTTAGATTATTCAGGCAGAGATATTTTTCTGAAGATTATTAAAGGCAACATTGACGAGAAGAAATATGAAGGAGTGTTTTTTGTTGATAATAAACTATTGAATAGTGCAAAAAAAATTAAAGAGTATATATACATATTCTCATTACAGAACAAAAATAATAGATGATTGGACTGTGGCTGAGTATATATATCTGCGAGAGGGGAAATGGTTCTTAAGTAAAAATAACTTAAGAAATATGACAAAGAGAATAGAGGCCGTTTTAGAAGACTTTGGGTTAGATATTTCAGGTAGTAAAAAAGTGGGAGAATTAGGTATCCTGACAAGGTATCAGATAGAATTTATAAGAGCAATTATTCTAAATAAGAAGATTGTGATAATTGAAGATGAGTTTACAAATATGAAATATGAATATATAGAACTGTTCTCAAAATGGCTTAAAACAAATATGAAAGAGGATATGACAATAATATTGAATACATATTCACAAATAGCTTCATATAAATGTTCTGATATATTTGTTTGTTTCAAGAAGGGTTGCATAGTAAAAAGTATGTAGAAAAGATAGTATCGAAGGTATAGATAAATTATATAATTTTTATAGTTGGAAGCACTATGAATGAAAAAAATAAGTAGTTTAAGTAGTGTATATACATATAATAGATTACATAGTAATGATGAAGTATATTCGGTAAGTGGGAATTTCTTCGGTAAAAAAATATTGAAACATATAGTTTTTCAAAGGGAAAGGTATATAGCTTTTATAATAGAAGATCATAATAATAGATATAAATTTTTTTGAGGCTATATCCGAGTTAATAATAGAGATAAAAAAAATATTTTTATAGAAGGATACTATCAAAAAGTTATACGTGTACAAGATTTAATTGAGAAAAAAATAATTTCCGTTGATGGGATAGGAGAGAGATTTTTTTGGCTGAAAAATATGAGTATAGAAGATAATCTTTTATTACCTTCTTTGAACAAAAATATCTAATCTTAATTATTTAATAAATCAATATGAATTAAAAAAAGGGTTATATTTGAAGAATTAAAATCTAAGGATATAAATAAGTCGGATTTGGTGAGTGCATTAGATGTAAACCAAAAAGATATGTGTTTCACTGGAAAGATGGCTTATTTTTTTAGACCAAAGGTTTTTATTATATTTGAGCCATTTATATATTGTGATAACTATGGATTGTCGTTGATTAAAAAAATTATCTGAAAAAAATTTGCTAAAAGCAGGTACGACAGTAATAGTAATAAAATCAAGGACTGAGTATATGGAAGACATTTCAGATGAAATCATATGTATATAAAAGATAAACTATCTTAAATTACTCACACAAATTCTTTGTTTATTCACATTGTTTTAGAGTGATATTATAAGTATATTGTATATAAATAAAAACAGTACGTAGGGAGGTAGTAATGAAGAGGAGAATTTTTGGGAGCAATCGTTGGTTGTTGTTTGACATTCACACTTCTTGCAGGATGCTCAAATACAGGGGGCAAGGTAGAAAAATACAGGGGCTAACACCGAAGCTGCTCAAACAGCTACAGGTGAGGGCAAAAGATATGACATTTGTTATAGTTCCAAAGACTGTACATGCATGGTTTGATCAAGTAAATATAGGTGCTAAGAAGCAAGCAGATATGCTCTCAGCACAAACAGGAAGAAAAAAATAACAATTGATTATCGCGCACCTGAGAATGCAGATGTGACTGAGCAAAACTCGACACTTGAGCAGGCGGCCGCAACTCATCCGGATGGAATTTGCCTTGACCCAGTAGATTACGAGGGTAGTAAGGCGGTTATTGAGGAGATAGAGGCTAGAGGTATTCCGGTAATACTTTTTGATGCACCAACTCCGGAAGGAAGCAATTTGACAAGCGTTGGAAACGATTTTTCGGAGCAAGCTACAATTGCTGCAGATAAACTGGCAGAGTTGATCGGCGAGAAGGGGAAAGTTGCAGTTATGCAAGGTGCACCATCAGCTCCAAATCATGCAGAGAGATATAAAGCACATTTAGAAGCATTGAAAAAGTATCCTAATATTGAAGTTATTGATGGTGGAATTGATAATGACAGTATAGAAACTGCAAAGACTCAAGCAGCAGCAGTTTTGGCCGCAAATCCTGATTTGGCAGGATTCTTAAACTGTGATGCCGGTGGTTCCGGTATAGCAGCAGCTATAGAGGAAGCAGGTAAGTCAGGTACAGTTAAGTTCGTAGCTATGGATAATCTTATTGAGATATTAGATTATGTACCAAATACTATTCAAGCTACATCATCAACAATGCCACAGATGCAGGGAGAATACGCAGTTCTTATGATGTGGCAAAAGGCAAATGGTATGGAAATTCCAAAGAAGATTGATACCGGAATTGGCTATATTGATGCTACAAATATAGATGAATGGAAACAAATAGTATCAGGAAAATAGAATAAAATGTAGAAGATATGAGACCTATGGCTAATTAATTGGCTCATGGGTCTTTTTTAATACCAAAAATTATAAAAAGAGGTCAATGTGTCAGTATTAGAAGCAAAAAATATAAGTAAAAAATTTCCTGGGGTTTTAGCTCTGGACTCAGTAGATATTTCATTTGAACCTGGAGAAATACATGCAGTAATAGGAGAAAATGGAGCCGGAAAGAGTACATTGATAAAATGTCTTACAGGAGTATATACACCTGAAGAAGGAGAAGTTTTAGTAGAAGGAAGAAATGCAATAAAAAATAAGGACTTATTTAAGAAGGTTGCGTATGTACCGCAAGAGATAGATCTGTTTAAACATATGACTGTTGCAGAAAACTTGTTTATGCCTTTTGAAAAATTTGATATTAAGGGCACAATAAATCAAGGAGAATTAGGGAAAAAAGCGTTACCTATTTTAGAGAAGTTTAATATACCGGTAAGTCCAAGTGACTTGGTGAGAGATATTTCAGTATCATCACAGCAGTTACTTCAAATTGCAAGAGCAGTATCGAATGTAGATTATGAAGTTCTTATGTTGGACGAACCTACCACCAGCCTTACTGTCAAGGACACCAGGATATTATTTGATATTGTTAAAAGGATAGCAAGTGAGAATAAAGCTGTTGTTTTTATTTCTCATAAACTTGAAGAAATATTTGAGTTATGTGATGTAATTACAGTATTTAGAAATGGTAAGAGGATATCATATGCAAAGATAAGCGAAGTCGATGATATCTGGATAGTAAAGCAGATGACAGGTAGAGAAAAAGTGCTTGATCAGAAGTTTTATTCAGAAAAAGTTAGCAATGAAAATATTATGGAAGTAAAAAAACTGAGTGGTGAAAGATTCCATGATGTCAGTTTTAATTTGAGAAGAGGGGAGATACTCGGATTTACAGGTTTGGTAGGAGCCGGAAGGAGCGAGTTAATGCAAGCTATTCTGGGAATAATACCTATATATTCCGGTGAAATTATATTTGAAGGTGAACCTTGGAAAAAGGGTGATAGTAATTGGAGCGTGTCTAAAGGGTATATTTATTTACCGGAAGAAAGAAAAAAAGATGGAATTCTTCCGATGCTTTCAATTAGAGAAAATATATCAATTACTGCTTTAGACAGTTTAAGGTCGGGTCTTGGCCTTTCAAGAACAAAAGAGCAAGACTTGGCGGATGATATAATTAAATTATATGATATAAAAACTCCTGATGCAGATAAGCAGATACAATTCTTAAGTGGAGGAAATCAACAAAAAGTAATTATCGGAAGATCCATGAATGCAAAACCTAAAGTTTTAGTATTTGATGAGCCGACAAAAGGAATAGATGTCGGAACTAAGATTGAAATATATAAATTGATGAAAAGGTTAGCAGAAGAGGAACAAATAGGAATAATAATGATATCTTCGGAAATGGAAGAAATAATGAAGTGTTCCAATAGAATCATAGCTCTTTATGATGGCCACAATGCAGGAGAATATGATGCATCAACTGATGATAGAACTCTACTTGGAGCGATAATAGGATTAAATAAGGTTAAACAGGTGACAAGTGATGAAAAATAAAAATAGCATTTTAAATATATTTAAGCGTAGTAATATGACTGCCATCGGAATGGTTTTAATTATAATGTTTGTTATTGCATGTATAGGATCTCCATATTTTCTGGATGTATATAATATTCAGTCTTTACTAAGAGATCTGGCTATAATAGGTATGATAGGTATTGCACAATCTTTATTACTTTTAGTGGGAGAACTTGATTTATCAGTTGGAAAGATAGCAACCTTATGTGGAATATTATCAGGAATGCTTATGATTTATGCAAAAATAAATCCTTGGTTAGCTCTTATATGTGGTTTAATATTTGGAATATTTTTTGGATTACTAAACGGACTTATTATAACAAAGCTTAGATTAAATTCAATGGTTGCCACAATAGGTATGCAGGGAGTTTATGGTGGAATAAACTTGGTCTTAACGAAGGGAAAGGCAATAACAGGAATACCGGAGCAAATTCAGTTTTTAGGCAAAGGAAGCCTTGGTATTGTGCCTATGCCATTTATCTTTTGTATAATAGTATTGCTACTTGTGTTATTTTTAGTAAAAAAAACTAAAACAGGTAGATATATATATGCTATAGGTAACTCAAGAGAAGCGGCAACTATTTTGGGTATAAAAGTAGATAAAATAAGGGTGTTCATTTACGTTGCAGTTGGTTTGATATCGTCATTGGCAGGATTGTTGTACGTTTGCAGACTTGGCTCCGCACAGTCTACATTAGGTGAAAGCTGGCCAATGAACTCAATTGCAGCATCAGTTATAGGTGGTGTTTCATTAAATGGAGGTATTGGAAATCCGGCCGGTGCATTAATAGGTGCAGCTATTATAAGCATAATATCAAATATGATAGTATTATTTGGAGTAAATGCATATTGGCAGCAAGCAGTAAGTGGAATAGTAGTGGTTCTTGCAATTTCTTTCAGTTCTATAATGGAAATAATAAGAGAGAGAAGGGCAAGATCATGAAGCTGGGTTTAAACTTATCGTTTGCTGTAAAAAGGTGGATGGAACCTGAAATATTAGCAAAAATATGTAAAGAAGACTTTAATATAGATCATATACAATTCTCATGGGACTTTATAGACCCATGGTGGAGTGAAAAAGAAAGAAACAGTATTGCCAGGCAGTACAGATATGCTTTTAATAGCTTTGGATTGGTGATAGACAGTAATTTTGCGGGAAATGCCGCATATACATTTCCACATTTCTTGGGTCCGATAAAAGAACAGAGAAATTTGGCTTTGGAATACTTTAAAAGAGCTGTAGATGTTTCACTTGAACTTGGTACAGATATTATTGGAAGTCCCGCAGGCGGTATGTCAAATAAAGTTTCATACGACAGTAAATTAAGAGAGGAAGCATATAAGGAGCTGTTGGAATACTTGTTTGTTTGGCAGAATATGCTTCCAAAAGTGGAATAAAAGAGATACAAATAGAAGCAACTCCGTTGGAAACAGAGTTTCCGCACTCACCCGGAGCATCATTGAAACTTATGGAAGATTTGTCGGGAAGCAGTATACCATATAAGTTATTGATTGATTGGGGACATGCATTATTTAGGCCATTGTTAAAAGAAGAAGCAGATATTGATATATGGTTTAAAAAATGTAAAAAACATATCGGTGGAATACATTTACAACAAACAGATGGACTATATGATAGACATTGGGATTTTACAAATCCAAAGGGAATAATAACGCCGGAGAAAATCTTAGAGGCCACCAAAAAGGCAGGCTTGGATGACATTTATCAATATTTGGAAGTTGTTACAGCTTATGAAGAAAAGGATGAAATTGTTTTTAAAAATATGAAAAAAACGATGGAATTCTTACATAAGAATCTTGGAGTGTAAACTATGGAATATAAAAAGCTATATGAAGATATTTTACAAGAGCATCGAAGAGTATATGAAAGTTTGGATGAAAAAGACTTATATAGATTTATAGATACAGTAAAAAAACATGATAGGATATTTTTAATTGGCGTGGGTAGAGAGGGAATGGCAACCAGAGCTTTTGCTATGAGACTCATGCATATGGGAAAAGAGATACATTGGATATGGGATGATACTACACCTTCTATAAATAAAGGAGATTTGCTCATTGCCACATTAGGAGATGGTGAGATTGGACATATAAGATATATTTGCCAAAAAGCAAAGAAAATGGCGGATACATATATATGATTACCGGATCGAAATCAGGGAGTGCTGTAAAAGAACTGGCAGATGATGTACTATTCGTTCCGGCAAGTGTTTATAGAGGTAGAGATAAAGTTGTAGAATCGATTCAGCCAATGGGAAACCTATTTGAACAAACTTTATTTATTGTACTGGATATGGTAGTAATGATGATAGTAGACAGTTGTGATTTAACATTTGAGGATATGTCAAAGAGACATAGGAATGTGGAGTAATATATGTCAAAAAAAATTTTGAATAAAGATATTGGTAATTCAGTTAAAGAAATGTTGTCCGGATATGTATATGCTTATAATAGATATTATAAAAAGCCGGTAGATGAGAATTCTATTATATATAAAGGGCATAGAAAAGATAAGGTTGCCATCGTTATAGGTGGTGGAAGCGGACATGAGCCACTTTTTATAGGATATTGTGGAGCAGGTTTAGCAGATGCCGTAGCATGTGGAAATATTTGTGCATCCCCAAATCCTAAGTTGATTTTTGATACAGCTAAAGAGGTAGACCAGGGAAAAGGCGTTCTGTTTATATATGGATGTTATGCCGGTGATAACTTGAATTTCGATATGGCTGAAGATTTATGTAATAGTGCAGGCATTAAGACGAAGAACGTAAGGGTACAAGATGATTTCTCATCCGCACCCAAAGAAAGAAAATATGATAGAAGAGGAATTGCAGGAGATGTATTTGTATTTAAGATAGCCGGTGCGGCAGCGGATGCCGGTGAATCTTTAGAGGAAGTTCATAGGATTACTTCAAAAGCAAGGGATAATGTGAGTACTATCGGGTTAGCAACGAGTCCTGCAACACTTCCGGGAAATGATAAACCGACATTTGAGCTTGCAGATGATGAGATGGAATACGGAATGGGATTACATGGTGAGCCCGGAATTGAAAGAACAAAACTTGTAGATGCTGAGACCATAGTAGACAGGATGTATAGTGAAATAAAAAAAGAGATGGACTTGAAAAAAGGAGATGAGATTTGTGTCCTTATCAATGGTCTCGGATCTACGCCATTATTTGAATTGAATATAGTTTATTATAATTTATATAGGCTTATGCATAAAGATGGTTTAAGGGTACATGATGCAGATATAGGTTCTTATTGTACATGTATGGAAATGGGAGGTTTTTCAATTTCTGTATTCAGAATAGATGAAGAACTTAAAAAATACTATGATATGCCATGTTTTTCCCCATATTATGCTAAGGGAAGTTATGAAAATCAGATAACCGAGTCTGATGATAGCGAAAATTTCTTTGAAGTAAAAAATGAAAATGTTGAAAATGAGTTAATTAAAAGAAGTAAATCCGGTGTATTGGAAACACTAAATGTAAGTGATACAAAAAACATGTTACTTTATATTGCAAATAAAATAATATCCAATAAGCCATATTTGACAGAAGTAGACAGTAAGATAGGAGACGGTGACCATGGTATAGGTATGGCGCTTGGAATGGAAGAAGTAAAAAAAGTATTACATAAACTAAATGGTGTAGACAGTGTATATAAATTGTTTGAAGAAGCAGGTAATGCCATGTTGATGTCAATGGGTGGTGCTTCAGGAGTGATTTTTGGAAGTATGTATTTAGCAGGTGCTAAAGATATGGCACCAAAAGTATCTTTAACAGCATTTGATTTGGCTGATATGGAAGAAAAGAGTTTAAATTCCGTGGTTGAGATAGGGCATGCAGGGCTTGGCGATAAAACAATGGTAGATGCATTGCATCCTGTAGTTATAACAATGAAGAGTAATGCCGATAAAGGGTTATTAGAAATGCTTGTAGCTGCTGAGGAAGCTGCAAGAACAGGTGTAGAAAACACAAAGAAATATGTGGCTAAATTTGGAAGAGCTAAGTCTTTAGGCGAGAGGGCAGTTGGATTCCAAGATGCAGGAGCAACATCAGTATATTTGATAATACAAGGCATGAGAGAATTTGTTGAAGGAAAATTGGAGGTATAGATGATGAAAATAGCTATAGGTTCAGATCCAAATGCAGTTGAAGAGAAATATAGATTAATGGAATTTATAAAAAAGAGCAATTTGGGTGAAGTTACAGATTTTGGAAGTGATGATGCAATATATGCAAATGTTGCGATAGAAGTAGCAGAACAGGTTGCCAATAAAAAATTTGATAGAGGTATACTGCTATGTGGTACCGGTTTGGGGATGTCCATTGCTGCAAATAAAGTAAAGGGAGCATATGCTGCGTTGATTTCAGATATTTATTCTGCCAAAAGAGCTGTATTGAGTAATAATGCCAATATAGCATGTATGGGTGCATTTACTATTGGAGAAAAGCTCAGAGAAGAGTTGATATATGCATTTCTTACAAATGAATTTGATGAAGGAAGCCCTTCTAAAGAGAAGGTGGATGCATTTGTTTCATATGATATGAATAGATAATATATTAAATTAAGAAATTCTAGGCGGTGCAATATAAAATTAAATTGTAAATACTAGATATTTTGGGTTCTGTGTCAAATGCTGGGGTGGGTTGATTTTCAACCCACCTTTTATTGTTAGGGCAAGGACCTGTTCTAACACGACAATAAATAAAGCACCTGCCATAGGTACAGCTAAGAGTTAATCGAACACTTTTAGAACTAAAGAATATTGGATATTTTGGCTTGTATTATTTTTTCGAAATTCATCAAAAAATGCCTATTATGTGTAAGAGTATATATGAAATATATTATCTTAGAAATAGATATAGGTTTTGCTTTACTTAAAAATACGATTATATGTTAAACACTTTATTATTTCAAAACGATAATCAAATTTAAAGATTTATGACTGATTTTTAATTTAAATATTATGCCATGAATAATTCGGATTCTAGTATAAAATTTATAAAAAAATATGATATTTTTAAGTTATAAAGTATTGACTAAGGAGGGGGAGTAGATAAAAATGCATAAAAATAAAACTACATTATTTGAGATTACATGTTCTTTTCTTTTGGTTATCACCTTTTCCAGCCTAGTCCTTGGGGTGTATTGCTTTAATACCTTGGGTCAATATATTAGCCAACAAATTGATTTTTACCAAGAACAAAATCTAAAGCAAATCGGAAAAACCTTGGACAGCTATGGTGAGAATATTCAAACGACCCAACGTATTCTTACAGGAATGGTAATAGAACAGGAATTATTTCAAAAGGGTACAGGTACCAGAGGGCAAAAGAATGTACTGTATTCACAGAATATTGAAAATGTATTAAGGAATATACGTAGAACAAGTCCAATTATCAGCAATATTTTCATGGTATATGAGGGAGGATACTATACATCCGGCAGCTTTTTCTCCAAGGAAATTCTGGTACAAAAGCCATGGTATCAGGAGGCGCTTTTATCCGGGGAGAATATGGTTACGGTACAGCGACATAAGGCGGACTATCAGGTGTTTTTTGGTGAGGGACCTGAGGTTATTTCCTTGGTCAAAAAGATTATCAGTCCAAATGACGCCAAAACTATAATTGGTGTGATTATGGTGGATTTAGATGTTCGTTTATTGGAGGAGACTCTTGGTAGTCATACATTTGATGATGATCATTTGATACTTTTGCGAAACAGTGAAGGAGAAATTTTGGAAAGTGTCTGTGGGGAAGGAAATTATACGCAGGAGGATATAAAAAAAATTGTAAAATGTCTGGATAGTGAAACCGGTGTAGAGCAAGGCGGATTTTTGAAAGAATTTTCTTTGTACCGATATGGAGTGGAAAGTTATGACTGGAAGCTTGAGGCTGTGGTTTCTAAGGAAAATTTCAGGAGTCGGTTTTTAATAGCAGGGGGAACCTTTGTGGGGATTACCCTTTTAACATTGCTTTTTTCAGTTGCACTTTCCTATTTGTTGGCCAGAAGAATAACCCGCCCCATGCAAAGGCTCTTGACCCATATGGAGGAGTTTTCGAAAGGAGATTTTCATGTTCGAGCAAAAGAGGAGGGGAATAGGGATATTTTGGCTTTATCCAAAGGGTTTAACAAGATGTCCCGGCGTATCAGGCACTTAATGGAAGACTTAAGGATTAAGGAACATGAAAGTGCTAATGCAAGGCTAAGGGAACTACAGGCCCAGATTAATCCTCACTTTCTTTATAATACGCTGGAAACTATTCGCAGTTTGGCTCTTCGAAACGGTGTGGAAAGTATTGCCGATATAGCCAAGTCTATGGCTTTGATTTTTCGTTATTGTATCAACAGCCGAGATGAGGTGGTTACTTTAAGAGAGGAGCTTGCACATGTGAAAAGCTATATTAATATTCAAAAAATACGTTATAAAAACCGATTACAGGTATCTTTTTATGTGGATGAAGAACTGTTGGATAACCGCATCATTAAGATTTTAGTGCAACCTCTGGTGGAAAATGCTATTTATCATGGTATTGATCAAAAAAGAGAAGGCGGTAAAATTTCCATATTTTGCCACAAATCGCCTGAAGGTGTAGAAATTGCTGTTGAAGATAATGGCATGGGAATGAAACCGGAGATGTTACACAGTTTACAAAAACATTTGCAGAAGTGTCAGGGTGAGCATTCGGGAGATAGCATAGGACTGAAAAATGTGGATTCAAGGCTAAAACTTTACTATGGCAGAGAAAGGGGATTGCAAATAGAAAGTGTATACGAACAGGGAACCAGGGTTTCCTTTGATATTCCATTTGTAATGTACAGTGAAGAAAACAGACGGAAGGAAATGCAGACCGGCAGTATATTTGCAGAAAGGAGGGAAGATGTTTAAAGCTGTTATTGTGGATGATGAGGAAGATATACGTTATTTGATTCGATATTTGGTGGAAAAAAGTAAGCACAAGGTGGAAATTGTGGGGGAGGCTAATGATGCCCTGAGCGGCATTGCTCTTTGTGAAAAACTAAAGCCGGAGATCCTTTTTGCAGACATATGTATGCCCGGGATGGAAGGGCTGGAGATGATAGGGAGGATTAAGCAAAGTTTGCCTGATATGCAGTCTATTATTATCAGTGGCTATAGCTATTTTTCATATGCACAGGAGGCATTGCACAGAGGAGTTTCTGCGTATTTATTAAAACCTTTGGAGGAGGATTTGTTGGATGAAGCTCTTAAAAAGGTACAGAGGATTTTGGAGACTAAACAAAAAGAACTTCTGCATCAAAAGAGAATAAATGCAGAGTTAAAAAAGCTTCAAAGTTATTTGGAGACTCCAAGGGATACAGGGAAACAGAAGGAACCCATTCAAAGGGCAATTGAATACATCCGAGAGAATTACTATAGGGATATCACTTTGGAGGAGGTAGCGGGGGTGGTTTTCATGCATCCTACTTATTTTTCAGCATTATTTAAAAAGGAGATGGGGCAAAGTTTTGTGGTATATACCAATGGTCTTAGGATGGAGAAAGCGGGAAGACTTCTATGTGAAGGGGGATTAAGGGCAGTAGAAGTCTCTCATATGCTGGGTTTTCGAGATGTGAGCTATTTTAATCGGGTATTTAAAAAATATTTTGGTAAATCTCCACTTGAATATAAAGAGGGGGAGAAAAAGGAAACATAAGAGTAATTAAGTTTAGGGCGTCAATATTCTTAAAAATATGAATATTGGCGCCTATTTATAAAATTATGCAAATAGTAATACGAATCTATACGCTATCGAAGCATTAACTTGAAAGATGTTAAATTAAAATGAGATCAATAGCATAAAAAAAGTACAAATAATCTAAAGAATATTCTATTGTAAATAAGATGAAAAAAAATTAAAGTAAATAATATAGAAATAAGGCATAAGTATTGAGATAAATTTGCCTAGTTTTTCATTTTGGACGTGCTCATTTATAGGAGGAAATATGGAAAAGGAAAGATCAGGGATTCAATTTGGTATTATTGTAAGTAGCAGGAATTTTTTTCCTAAGGAACTCGCAAAAAATGGAAGAGATGCCATTTTGGAAAAAATGAAGGAAATGGGCTTTGGATGCATTATTTTATCTCCGACAGAAACTCCTTTGGGTGTGGTTGAAACCTACCAAGATGCAAAAAAATGTGCAGAACTTTTTGCAAAACATCGGGAGGAAATTGACGGTATTATAATTGTTTTACCTAATTTCGGGGATGAGGCGGCGGTGACGGAGGCCATAGTTCGCTCAGGGCTTAGGGTACCTGTACTGGTACAAGCCTGTGACGATGAGAAAGATAAGTTGGATCTTTCACACCGTAGGGATGCTTTTTGTGGAAAATTATCCGTATGCAATAATCTTTACCAGAACCGAATTCCATTTACAGATACCACTTACCATACATGCAGCATTGACAGTCGGGAATTTACGCTGGATGTGGAGAATTTTGCCGGAATCTGCAAAGTGGTGCGAGGGTTAAAAAATTTGAGGGTTGGAGCTATAGGAGCCAGACCGTCAGCCTTTCGTACAGTTAGATATTCGGAAAAGCTTTTGCAGGAAGCAGGTATTACTGTGGAAACCACAGATTTATCGGTTATTTTGGCTTTAGCCGAGGAAAAAATGAAGGATTCCAGGGTTAGGGATGTGATGGAGAGTATCCGCCTCTATGGAAATATGGCTTTTGAAGTCAGTGAGGAAAAGTTACGAAAACAGGCGGGCTTTTTTTTGGCAGTGAAGGATTGGCTGGAAGAGAATGATTGTCAGGCCAGTGCTATTCAGTGCTGGGATTCTTTGGAAAAAAATTATGGAATTGCATCCTGTCTTGCCATGAGCATGATGGGAGAGATGGGAATGCCGAGTGCCTGTGAAATGGATGTTATGGGGGCGGTTAGTATGGCGGCTCTCAATCTGGCTTCGGGAAAGCCGTCAGGATATCTGGATTGGAATAACGGATTTGCAGACAATAGAGATCGGTGTATGATGATTCACTGTGCCAACTATCCAAAAAGCTTTTTGGGTATGGAACCTGAAATCGGTAATTTGGACATACTTTCATTGGCTTTAGGTGAGGAAAACTGTTTTGGAGCATGTAAGGGGGTTATTGTTCCGGGGCCATTTACCTTTGCAAAAATCAGTACAGATGATTTTGAGGGAAGAATTAAAGCCTATGTAGGAGAGGGAGAATTTGTACATGAAGATATTTCCACTCCGGGAGGTCCGGGAGTAGTGGAAATAAAGGGTATGCAAAAGCTTATGAAGTATATTTGTCAAAATGGATTTGAACATCATGTGGCTATGAATCGCTCCCATACAGCAGGAATTTTAAAAGAGGCTCTTGAAAAATATATGGGATGGGAGGTGTATCACCATGAATAAAATGTGGAAAGCGAAAGAAATATCAGAAAAAACACAGGTTATAGAGTATCCGAAAAGTGTAGAAAAATGGGATATTTTTGAAATCACATTGTATTCTCACATTAAATACGAAAATCCTTTCCGTCAGGTATCTCTTTGGGGAGAGTTTAAAAGTAAGGAAACATGTGAAAGGGTGTGGGGATTTTATGATGGGGAAGGAAGATGGAAGATTCGATTTATGCCACAAGAAACAGGCGAATATACATTTTACATTTTTTCCAATGATTCGAATATGAATGAACACAGCGGAAGCTTCATCTCTTTGCCGGCAGGTGAAAATAATCATGGGCCGGTATATCCGAATAAAATCCTACATTTTTCATATGCTGACGGTACACCGTTTTTTGTACTGGGAACCACAGCTTACGGTTGGACCTACAGACCTTATGAAATAAGGACAAAAACCTTGGAATCTTTTGAGAAGTATAAATTCAATAAAATCCGAATGTTGTTAACTCCGAAATATTATCAGGGAGAGGATGGAGATGTGGACATTTCTTATGAGCCTGAATGTTACCCTTTTGAAGGAAAACCAAGGAATTTTGATTTTGAGCGCTTTATTCCCACCTATTTTCAAAACTATGAACGCTGCCTTTCAGATCTTAAAAAACGTGGAATAGAAGCGGATGTGATTTTGTTTCATTTTTATGATTTTGGACATTTTGGTATTGACCGAATGGACGAAGAACAGGCCCTTTTCTATTTGCAGTATGTGATTCGTCGCTTTAGTGCCTTTAGGAATGTGTGGTGGTCCTTGGCAAATGAGTATGATGTATCTGTGGAAGCAGACAGTGACGGGGGAAGTATGGTACGCACCAGAGTAAATCGAAGAAACTGGGATGTAATAGGGGAATACATTAAGGCTAACGATCCTTATCAGCACCCACGCTCAATTCATAATTATCCTTCGGGGGAGATTTATCCCAATCGTAGCTGGATGACACATGTGTCTTATCAGCATCCGAATACCTACCAACTGTTGATTGATTTGAAAAGGCGTTATCAAAAGCCTGTGGTGAATGATGAATACCAATATGAGGGGAATGTAAAGTATGAGTGGGGCAACAGTACCCCGGAGGAAGTTGTTTTTTCACACTGGCTGTCCTTTATGGCAGGTGGATATGCTACTCATGGGGAGGCTATAAAAATAAAGAATAATCGTGATATTTTCTGGACCTATGGGGGGGAGATTACAGGGGAGAGTGCAAAGAGAATTCGATTTTTAAAAGAGATTGCTTTGGGATGCTCTTTTCAGGAGATGAAGCCGGATTGGAGAAACACCGACGGTATAAATTACTTTTCGATTTCAAAAGAAGATATGGAGTACCTTTTGTTTTTCGGTACAGATATGCCCCATAAAAGAATTTATCCGGGGAATGCCAAAACCGGATTTTATAACTATCGTGTGGAAGTGTTTGATGTCTGGAATTGTAAAAAAATACAGGAGTATGAAATTCATAAACAAACAGCGTTTGTTCCTGCCAAGTGGAAGGCGGTGAAACTTACAGCAATATAAGGAGGAAGTATGGCAAATATCTGGCGGGACTTGATTATGGCACCGGAGGTGCCAAGGCTTGTATCATTGATGAGGAGGCAAGGGTTCTCTCCTATGCCTATCGTGAGTATCCCATAATAGTGGAGCATCCCGGTTGGTCGGAGCATGACCCCTTGGTTTATTGGGAAGCAGCTTGTGAACTGTTAAAAGAATGTATTCAAAAGGCAAAAGTAGTTCCAAAGGAGATTGTGGCAATTGCTGTCTCCTCCGCTCTACCCTGTTTGGTGATGCTTGATGAAAATGGAGCACCTATTCAAAAAGCTTATAATCTTATGGATAAAAGGGCGTGGATGGAAGCAAAGGAATTGATGGAAAATCCCGGAAAAGAGCAGATATTTGCCCTTTCGGGTAATCGACTGGAGGATCATCCTTCTATTGTAAACCTTCTGTGGGAAAAGAAAAACCGTCCTGAGGATTTCTCCCGAATTAAAAAAGTAAATACTATTGACGGATATATCCGTTATAAGTTGTGTGGAAGTCATACAACAAATCATTCCTGTGGAGTATTTTTAGGGGGATATAATATTAGAAAAAACAGTTTTGATAGGACACTGCTGTTAAATCTGGGTATTAACCCTGATTGGATGCCGGAAATCTATGGCTGTGAGGATATTGTGGGAGAGGTGAATAAAACAGCAGCCAAGGACACGGGTTTATCACCGGGAACTTTGGTTAGTGCCGGACAATGCGATTTTAATGCGGGCTGTATTGGAGCGGGACTTTTCAGAGAGGGAGATATAAATATGAATTTGGGAACTTGCGGTAATTTTGGAGTTATTCACAAGGACAGTAACTTTCTGGACACAATGCTGGCCTGTGCCTTTACAGCAAATTCCAATAATACATATATTACCATTCCAACCACTACCACAGGTGGAGGAGCCATTCGCTATTTGAGAGATTTCTTCGGGGATGCGGAAAAATCATTGGAAACTTACAGGAATGAGTGCTTACACAATGATGGATATGGAAGGAGAAAGAATTTCACCGGGTAGCGAGGGGCTGCTCATACTTCCATATCTTATGGGAGAACGAACCCCATTATGGAACAGCGAGGCCAGAGGGGTAGTATTCGGTATGTCTTTTCACCATACCAAGGGGCATATGATAAGGGCCATGATGGAGGGTGTGGCATATGCTTTGTACTCATCTTTTCTTTTAATGAAGGAATCGGGAAAAAACATGGGAAATTGCATTATTTTTAATGAGGGAGGAGCATCCAGCAGACTATGGAGAAAAATAATCACTGATGTGTTTGCAGTTCCAACCGCCATGGTGGAAAACCGGGTGGGAGCTCCTTACGGTGATGCAATTCTTGCGGGAGTGGCAGCAGGTGTATTTCCGGATTATCAGATTGCTAAAGATAAGGCAAACTACATTGATCCCATTGAACCGAATGAAAAGAATCACCAAATTTATATGGAGTATTACAGGTTGTTTGAAAAGCTCTACCGTGATGTTAAGGATGATTTTTCTATTTTAGCAAGGATTGTGAAAGGAGGAAAACTATGATAGTGCCACTTGCAGCAATGCAAAAGGAGGCTAGGAAAAAAGGATATGCGGTGCCACATTTCCTTGGGGCAAATTTTGAAATGACACTGGCTGCCATAGAGGCGGCTAAAGAGTGTGGTTCCCCCTTGGCTTTGGGCTTTGCTCCGGAGGTATTTGCCATGATTCCACTGGAGTATGCAGTGCCTATGTTACGGGAAGCTGCAGATAGAGCCACTGTGCCCGTGTCCATTCAACTGGAGCATGGAACAGGGTATGAAATATTGGCAAGAGCCATTTCTTTGGGAATGCAGTCCGTGATGTTTGACGGATCACATTTGCCTGTGGAGGAAAATATACAAAAAACCAAGGAAATTGTAAAAATGGCACATGCTTTTGGTTGCGATGTGGAGGCTGAGCTGGGCTATGTGGGAGGTTCCGCTCTTTGTGATATTGAGAGCGAAGAGAGTCGGGAAACAGATCCTGACATTGTGCTTGAGTTTATTCAACAAAGTCAGGTGGATTCCCTTGCTATTTCCTTCGGTAATGTTCATGGAAGGTATAGGGGAGAAGCAAAACTAAACTATGCATTGGTGGAAAAAATAGCGGGGATGACGGAAGTCCCCCTGACTATGCATGGAGGTTCAGGTCTTACAAAAGAACAGTATAAAAAAAGTATTGAGGCAGGAATCAGTAATATTCACTTTTATACTAATATTACTTTAGGATTGTGGAGGAGTTTGGAAGAACTTGCAAAAAAAAGAAACGGTCAGCCGGTGTATCATGAAATATGTGGTGCTACCATTGCCTATTTTAAAAAAGAGATTCTAAATATTATGGAGATTTGTAAAAGTGCCGGCATGGCATAAGTAGAGGAGAATATGAAAAATGTATTAATTTTAGGGGGACCGGGGAATATCTCCGAATCTACCATTCATTATTTTTTAGTAAAAAAAGTACCTGTGGGTGTATTGACCCATGCTACCACCGACCTTTTAGGATTGGATGGAAAGATTTCAGTTTTTAGGGGAGACCGAAATGATATAGAGGATTTGATGAGGGTATACAGGGAATTTGATCCTGAGGTTATCATTGATTTTTGTTGCTTTGAGCCATTTCAAGCCAAAGTGGCTGTGGAGGCGGTAAAGCAGATGCACTGTGCCAGATATATCTTTGTGAGTACGGTGGATGTGTACGGATATCCTCTAAATCGTCTTCCAATGCGAGAATCGGATCCTTGGGGAGAACCGAACTGTCTGTATGCAAAGAACAAAAAAGAATGTGAACAGATTTTTAAGGAGGGATTTGCCGATACATCCACCTCCTTAACAATTGCCAGACCCGCCTATTCAATGGGAAAAACCTTTGCACTGTCTGCTTTTGAGAGAAACAGGGGTAAACATATTGTGGCAAGAATCCGAGAGGGTAAGCCGGTGTATGTTCCGGGAGACGGAAATGCCCTTTTACAAACCGGATCAGCCTATAATACAGGGCTTATGATTGCCCGTATTGCAGAAAATGATAATTGTAAAGATCAGGATTATACATGCGGACATGATAGATTTAATACCCAAGATGAATATATTAAGGCCTTTGCAAATGTTTTGGGAAAGCCTGTAAAAATCGTACACATTCCGACGGATTTTATGTACAGTCTGGAAAGAAAAGAGGTGGAAGACAGTATTTTAAAGGACTTGTCTATTCATAATATTTACTTCTCTGTGGACAAATTTAAACAGGAATTTCCGGATTTTGTATGGGAGTATTCCATGGAGGATGCTGCAAGAGCTTTTATTGAACATCAGGATAAAATCGGTACCTTTGATAAGCCGCTTGAGGAGCAGTTTGAGGATAAAGTATTAGAAAAATGGGAAAAGGCCATGGAGGCTTTGAGACAGGAAATTGACTTTTAAAAAAATACGATGCAGTTCGTAATATTTTTATAGAAAATTAATATTAACAGGAGGATGTATGGATAAAACTTTAGAAAGAGCATGGAATTTGACGCCTGCACAAAGGGAAGAATATGCTAAGTATTTGATGCCGGCTTACCGTAAGCAAGGGGGATTTCCTTTAAAGGGAGCTAAGGGGATTTATCTGGAAGATCAGGATGGCAGAAAGTACATGGATTTTACCTCGGAAATGTTTGCCTGTATTTTGGGATTTGGAAATGAGGAAATAGCCGAAGTAATTTATGAGCAGGCAAAGGGGCTTACCATTGTAGCTCCTTTACATCAAACAGATCTTCGTTACAGTTTGTGTCATAAAATTGCTCAGATTGCGCCTGAGAATCTGGATCGCATGTCATTTACCGTAGGTGGGGGTCCTGCCATTGAATCTGCTATGAAGATCGCTTTAAAAAATGTGCCGGGTTCCAGAAATTTTGTCAGCCTTCAGGGAGGATATCATGGTACCACTTTTGGTGCAGCCAATGCCACATTCCTAACAAGCAGGTTGCATGAGTGGGGGGAAGCCAATCCGGAATTGTTTCATTTTGCAGGTGTACTTTCCAATAATTGCATTCGTGCACCTCGTCCCTACCCATATCGCTCTCCATTTTCAGGTAGTGAAGAAGAAATGGCAGAGTACTATGCAAACATGGTAAGAGACACTATTCTCAATGGAGTGCCGGGACCAACCGCAGGAGTGATTGTGGAGCCGGTACAGTCTGCAGGAGGACAGATTGAATTTTCTAAATTATATCTGCAAAAGCTACGTAAGATCTGTGACGAGATGGGAACATTACTGATTTTTGATGAATTTCAAACATATTGTCGCACAAATCGTTTCTTTGCGGCTCAGTACTATGATGTGGAGCCGGATATTATCACCTTTGCCAAGGGACTTGGTGGAGGCATCCCTGCAGCCGGTATTTTGATCCATAAAAGACTTCGAGGATTTGAAAACCTTATGGAGGATATGCAGACTTTCCAAAACAACCACATTGCCTATGCGGCCGCCTTAAAAACCATTGAGATAATTGAGCGTGATCATCTTTTAGAAAATGTGGAGACGGTGGGTGCTGCTATTAAAAACAGGCTGAAAATTATGCAGGAAAGGTACCCGGAAATTGGAGATATTCGTGGTCCGGGACTGGCTATCGGTGTGGAGATGGTAAAGAACCCTGAGAGTAAGGAGCCTCTTTCCAATGAAACTATGCAAGAACTTTTTCAGGCAGCCATTAAGCAGGGACTGTTTTATCAGTTGGCTGAAAATGTAATTAAGTTAAAGCCACCTATTGTAATTACATTAGACGAAGCAAATACCGCTATGGATATGCTTGAGGCTTCATTTGAGGCTGTGCTGCGCAAGTAAAAGGAGGAGTATGAAGGCGATTGTAAAATATGGACAGGCAGCCGGAGAGGTAGCACTTAGAGAAATACCTGAACCTATTTGCGGAAAAAAAGAGGTGAAGATTGAGGTGAAGGCCTGTGCCGTTTGTGCTACAGACTTGCACATTCTGGAGGGAAGTTATCCATGGGATGTGGGAAAAGTTTTAGGGCATGAATTTTCCGGGATAATCCGTGAGGTAGGAGCAGAGGTAACGGGCTTTAAGCCGGGTGACAGGGTGGCATCCTGTATGGAAGGGGGATTCGGAAAATATTGCGTAAAAGCTTTTGATGACTGGATATTTCCCATTCCTGATTCCATTTCCTTTGAGGAGGCGGCTCTTTTGGAGCCACTATGTTCTGCAGCCAACAGCGTTGTAAATAAATCCGAAATTTTGCCCGGAGATGTAGTTTTAATCGAAGGCCCGGGAGCTATAGGTCTGTTTGCAATGCAGATAGCAAAGCTTTCCGGAGCTATAACGATTCTGACAGGAATTACAAAGGATGGAGGCAGGATGCAACTCGCAAAGGAGTTGGGCTGTGACTATACTTTGGATGTACAAAGAGAAAATCTTCAGGAACTTGTTATGAATTTGACGCAGGGACGTGGGGTAGATACTGTGATTGAATGTACAGGCAGTCAAGCCGGGCTGGATACAGGATTGGCACTTTTAAAGACTGCGGGACAGCTCACACAAGTGGGGGTATTTGGAAAGCATCCTCAGATAGATTTGGGGCGAGTGGTATATCACAGTCAGAAAATTATCGGAAGCATTGCCTTTGACAGAGAAACATGGAGGCGATGTATTGATCTTTTAGATAGAAAACAAGTGCATGTACAGGAAATCATTTCACATACTTTTCCTTTAGAGGAGTGGGAAAAGGGATTTGAAGTTACAAAAAATCAAGAGGGATTGCGTGTTTTATTAATTCCCTAAAGGAGGAAATTTATGGCTTTACAGATAAAAAAAAGAAATATCTTTTTAACCTTTACATTATGCTTTGCAATGCTTGGAACGGCTTGCGGTGCTAAAACAAATGTAAGTTCTGTGACAGGAGCCGGTGGCGAGGGAGCAGCCGGGAACAGTCAGCCTGTAACTATTCGTTTCGCACATGGTTGGTCTCCATCAGGGGATACTGCGGTAGGAGCAAAGTTTGTTACAGATTTTGCTCAGTCTCATAAGGACAGTATAAATCTGGTGGAAGAGGTTGTGGCAGGTGATGAGATGCTCACAAAAATAAAGGTGGATATTGCAGGAGATAATTTGCCGGATGCCTGGATGTACTGGGGCTCTATGGCAGACAGCGGTAATTTAATCAAGTCGGGACTTTTGGCAGATGTGGGAGAGTACTTTAAAGAGTCGGAAAAAGTAAACCAAAGTGATTATCCTGACGCAATGTTTGATTCATTCAGGTTTGACGGAAAGATTTACGGGATTCCGACTGAGTCCTATGTAGGATTTTGGTTCTGTAATAAGGAATTATTTGAAAAGTACAATTTGGAGTATCCCACTACCTATGATGAATTGCTGGAAGTTTCTAAGGTGTTTAATGAAAACGGAATTGTACCTTTGGCTATGGGATCAAAGGCCGGAAATCCTGCCCACTTTTTCTTTAGCGAACTGTTCTGCCAATATGCCGGGGCAGAAGAAAAATTTTCGGAATTGACCGATGACTGGAAAGTAGACAATGAAAACTTCCGCAAGGTGGCAGAGTTGATTGCAGATATGAAAAAGAACAATGTATTTCCGGCAGATACGGTGGCAAACGGAGACTGGGGACCAAGCTTTGCTCTGTATGATGAGGGAAAGGCCGCTATGGTATACACTATGACCTGGCAGCTTAAAGCCCTAAGTCCGGAAACCGAGGCAAAAACAGTGCAGATCAATGCCCCAAAGATGCCCGGCAGTACAGTGGATCCTGCAGGCTTTGTCAGCAGCAACAGTACCTATGGTTTAGTGTTTAATGCTAAATCATTTGCAGATCCTGCGAAGAGAAAAGCTCTTATTGAGCTGGGAGATATGTTTACCTCCAATGAATGGGTGGAAACTATGTTTTATGAAACCGGCACATTAAATGCCAAGGATATTACAATTGATCCAAACAAAGTGCAAATGCCTATTTTATTTTCAGTGATTGACAACGCCAAGGGAAAGGAGAAAATGTCCTGCCATTGGTTGGCGTATCCGGATGGAGAGCCTTTTAGCTATTTCATGGAAAAGCTGGATGAGCTGTTTGCAGGCTCCATGTCACCGGAAGAGTTTAGTGAAGGCTGTCAAAAAGCATTAGATGAGGCAAAAGAAGACAGGTAAGGGGAGACGGGCCGATTATGTATACTACACAGACGAAAAAAAGAAATACATTGATATCCGCCGCCTTTCTTTCCCCTGCAATGGTATTATACTTGGGTTTTGTGATTTTGCCCATTGCCATGTCAATATACTATTCCCTAACTAAGTGGTCAGGGGCAGGAATACCGGAATTTATAGGACTGAGAAATTTTCAAAGAATTTTTAAAAATAAAGATTACTGGATCTGCTTTGGGAATACGGTGCAGTGCATTCTGTTTTCCTTGGCATTGCAATTGCCTTTAGGACTGATTTTTGCCTATTTATTAAGTCGTACCAAGGTGTTTTACAGATTGTTTCGCTCTATTTACTTCCTACCGGCAGTGATTTCACCTACTGCCATCGGCACAATGTTTTTGATATTTTTAAATGGGGATTTCGGGCCTTTTAATCTGATGTTAAAAAATCTGGGGCTACATGGTCTTACAAGAAACTGGCTCTCGGATTCCGGTACTGTGCTTTATGCAGTGATGTTTCCCATGATTTGGCAGTATATCGGCCACTATATCATTATATTTAGCGGGGATACAGTCTATCCCCGAAGATATTTTGGAAAGTGCCAGAATGGATGGAGCCAATTCTTTCCAGATTTTTTTAAAAATTGTAATTCCAATGCTGAAAAGTCTCATTGGAGTGTGTGTTGTTTTGTGCTTTACAGGAAGTGTTAAGGCATTTGACCAAGCTTATGTTATGACAGGAGGAGGTCCCGGGGTAAAATCCTCTTATCTTGCTATACGCATGTATGAGAGAGCCTTTACCGATAATAAGCTGGGGGAGGGTACAGCCATCGCTATTACAATGCTGGTATTTTCTCTTTTGTTTACCATTGTTTTTAATAAGATAAATAAAAGTGAAAGTCTTGAATATTAGGAGAACACTATGAAAACAGTAGAACAGTATAAAAAAGGAGTTTCTTTTCATCCTGTTACAGCTTTAAAATATCTGGCTTTAACTTTAGCAGGGTTTAGTTGTATTCTACCCTTTGTCTGGGTAGCACTTAGCTCTGTAAAACCTGATAGGGAAATATATAGCAATTCATTTGGTTTGCCTAAGGTATGGGTTTGGAGCAATTACAAAGATGCATGGAAAGGTGCACAGGTGGCTACCAGTTTTTTAAACAGTATTTTTTATTCCTTTACATCTGTAGCTCTTTTGATTTTAGTGGCTGCTATGGCATCCTATATTCTTGCCAGGGTGTGGACGAGTAAAATCCTATATAACTTTTTTGCTTTGGGCATTATGATTCCTATCCATGCAGTAATCATTCCGATGCTGATGATTCTTAGAAGACTTGGGTTGGTAAATACCAGACTTGGAATTATTCTGGCATATACTGTAGCAGAGCTTTCTTTCAGTATTTTCATTTTGGTGGCTTTTATGAAAACTATACCAAGGGAAATTGAGGAAGCGGCTCAAATTGACGGGAGTTCAAGACTACGTACCTTTTTCCAAATCATATTGCCTATCTCAAAGCCGGGGCTTGCCACCATTGGAACTTTTGCCTTCATTAACTCATGGAATGATCTTTTGTTGGCCTTGGTGATTACATCCGGTCCTAAGCTAAGTACTTTGAATTTGGCATGTTTTAATCTTCGAGGGTTGTATGTACAGCACTACGGACTTATTACTGCGGGGCTGATGATTATGATGATTCCTGTGATTGTAATTTACATTTTCTTTCAGGAACAGTTGGTAAAAGGAATCACAGCAGGGGCGGTAAAAAGCTAAGAGGGTATAAAAATCGCTCAAATTAAAGGGGTTGGGCGGTTTTCATAATTGACTTTGAAGGAAGTATAGATGATGAAAATAGCTATAGGTTCAGATCCAAATGCAGTTGAAGAGAAATATAGATTAATAGAATTCATAAAAAAGAGCAATTTGGGTGAAGTTACAGATTTTGGAAGTGATGATGCAATATATGCAAATGTTGCGATAGAGGTGGCAAAACAGGTTTCTGATAAGAATTTTGATAGAGGTATACTGCTATGTGGTACGGGACTGGGGATGTCCATTGCTGCCAATAAAGTAAAGGGTGCATATGCTGCGTTGATTTCAGATATTTATTCTGCTAAAAGAGCTGTATTGAGTAATAATGCAAATATAGCCTGTGTTGGAGCATTTACAATTGGTGATAAACTCAGAGAAGAGCTGATATATGCATTTCTTACAAATGAATTTGATGAAGGAAGTCCTTCTAAAGAAAAGGTGGATGCATTTGTTTCATATGATATGAATAGATAAAATATTTGAAAAAGAGTTTCAAGATTTTTATAAAATCTCGGAGCTCTTTTTGTTTTTGGAATAAAAGTTACTGAACATGTGACTACCACCAAAAAGTTTTTTTGTAGATATATATCTTATAGTGATATATAATAAGGGAAAAATAGAAAGTTTAAATCGTAAGTTAAATAAATTTTAATGGAAAGCTTTTAAGGGGCTGTACAAGGAAAATGTGTAGATGAATGGAAAAGAAGGCTCTGCGTATATAAATATAAATGTATTGTGGAGAATATTTACTTTTATAGTATCAACAATATTTTATATTTTAGTATCAGTGTACAACAAAGAAAATATAAACCGGATCATTTTTTTGGGAATGTCAATATCCTGTGCGTTAAGTTGCTGGCTGTATAAAAAGGTTTGTGAAAACAGATTGCACTTTAGGATCATGTTCAGTCTGGAAGTGTTCGCTTATGGAATATTTATATTTCTTAGCGGAGGCTTTAACAGTCCATACCTCTGGTATGAAGTAAACTGCATTTTATTGATGGTGGCACTGGATAGAAATATCACAGTAACATTTATTGCCTGTATTTGGTGCTTGCTGTGTGCGGTGGCCGGAAAGAGTATAGAAAACTCTTCATATCAGGATATAAATATTGTCTTGGGTATGGGACTTCTTATGTGTGAGTTTTATATAATAAGATATTATGTGGCTTATGTAGGAAAACAAAATGAAGAACTTGAGAATTTGAATATAGAACTGAAGAAAGAAAAAGAACTTAGTAATTATGCCTTTGTAATGTTGACTGAACTAAGTGAGAGCTTTGGACTTTTTGCAATGACGGATCCGAAAAAAATCATGGAAAAATTGTCATTGCTTTTGAGAAACAATAAGATGTATTCGGAATTTGTACTTGTAAAATTTGAACGTGATGATCTACCCGAGATTATAGAAAACTATGGTACTGATAAAGAAGTATATAATTACATAGTAGAAAAAATAAAACATTGGTATAGAAAACAAAATGAAAATTCTTTAGATAAAAGTGATGATGAAATATTTAATATAGATTTGGAGGGCAAAAGCTATGAAATTATAAGGATAGGCGAGTCTGATTATTTGAGCGGTGTTTTGGTAAGACGCGCATACGGTTCGCCGGATAAAGAGAAGGATTTTTATTTGTATCTGATAAAAACAGTATTCAACAATCTGGATACATATTCTCAAATAGAAAGATATGTAGCTGTAGAGGAACAAAATCGTATAGCAAATGAAATACATGATACAGTAATACAAAAACTTTTCGGAATCACCTGTAATCTGGCGGTTTTGGAAAGCAAGGTAAAGATGTCGGAGCAGGCCATAGAAAAAGACGAGATCATAGAGTCTATACAGATGCTGAAAAAATCCGTGGAGAGTACTATGGCTGAGCTTAGAGAAAGTATCTATGGAAAAAGATTTAAGGATAATATAAATACATTTATACATGCAGTATACGCATATATGGAGGAGCTGGAAAGGCTTAATGATGTAAAGATAAATTTAAATTTGGATGAAGAAGCGGATTATATAACGATAGCACAAAAGATAGCTCTATATAGAGTCGCATGTGAGGCGGTTAATAATGCTATCAAACACGGTAAGTCAAAAATTATAAATATCGAATTAAAAATGCAATCCGATACGGTAGAGTTACTTATAGAAGATGACGGAACAGGATTTTCAAGAGAGGATAAGGACTTTTCCGAGGGCAATGGCTTGAGAAATATGAGAAGCATAGCTGTTTTATTAAAGGGATATTTAAGTGTTATATATGATGAAACAAAAGGGGTTAGAGTTAAGCTGAGTTTACCAAGATAAATGGAGGACTGAATATGGTACTTGTTTTGGATGACCACCCTATTGCAAGGCAGGGTTTGGAATCAATTATTAAACTTCATAAACCTGAGGAGGAGACTGTACAGGCCGGGACCGTCTGTGAAGCGATCGATTTGGCAGAGCATAAGCACATAGATATGGCATTTATAGATTTACATTTACATAATGAGAGTGGATTTGAATTTTTGGAGTGGTTGCAAAGAAATGATAAAGCTGTAAAGACATTTGTAATAACCTCATCTTCAAGTGAAAGCGATTTTGTTAAGGCAAAAATCTTGGGATAGATGCCTATGTATTAAAAGATGCATTTATAGATGACATTATGTATAGCTTAAAAGTTGTGGACAGAGGGGGGAAGTTCTACTCATCGGATTTGGTTGACAACATGGGAAGCCTTACGGAAGAGGAAAAAAAGATAGAAACTTTGACAAAAAGAGAATTGGAAGTTGCTTTGCTTTTAAGAGAGGGATACTCAAATGCAAAGATTGCCGAGGATTTGTTTATATCTGAAGGAACTATAAAAAAACATATATCAAATATATTCGGAAAACTTGATTTGTATAGCAGAACGGAAGTATTGGTATTTGTTGAAAGAAATATAGAGAAATTTGAGTTGGCTCTAAATTCGGTTGATTCAAATCATAATTTATAAATATGTAGATAGGATAGAGGGAGTATGCGCAAGAAAAAAATGTTTTCAAAAAAACCGTATGTATTTTTAATTTTATTTTTCGGATTGGCTACAATAGGAGGGGCTTATTCAAGTTGGCATTCGGCTTTATCGGCAGAGGTAAAGATGACAAGCGGAGTCTTGGATGTTTTATTTGATGAAGATGTTGATGAAAAGTATTCGGTATATCTGACTGATGAAAGTGGAGATAATGAAAACTTGATAGGTGCCGAATTCAGAACAACAGATAAGGAAGTGGAAGTTTCATTTAATGAAGGTTTACCGATAAATCATTGCTTGAGGGAAAACTTTTGAAGTTGGATTTTCCTCTTACAACCGCACAGGGAAGTACAGTAAATAAATTAAATTATACAAAGCTTGACATGACAAATACAGGAGAGGTCTTGGAGTTGAAAGCTGATAAGGCTGTGCTTGCATATGAGGGAGTGGCTTATTCTCTTGGAGAAGATGAGGCTGCTTTTATGGAGCCTTTGCAGTTTGAAGTTTATAAGACTTTAAGTGAAGACGGAAAAGATGAGTTTGGCGGACAGATTTATTTAAAACTTCAATTAGACAGTGCAGAAAAAATACTTGAATTGCCGGTAAGTTTCAGTATAAACAGTGAGAAAATACAGGAAAGTATAGATCTCGATTTTAATGAGGGGAATCTTGTGGCTAATGTCGGAAACGGTGTAGTGGTGACATATTCCTGTGAGATACCTTTTGATGTATTCCAGGGAGGATCTAAAGTGCAGGAGAGCGATAAATAGGAGACTGAAATGAAAAAGAGAATTTGTTTATGTATAGCCGCATCAATAATAGCGACAATGTTTTGTGTAAATGCATGGGCATATTGGAAAGATGAGTTAAAAGTAAAAGCCAATGTTGCCTTTGTTTATGATGCAGAAATAGAAGTAAGAGAAGAGGTAGAGACAAAAGAAGTTAAGTCGGATGAAAGTGCTACTATAAAGGAGCAAAAGGAAGATACAGTTAAAAAATCAGAACAAAATGATATTGTTAAGCCTGATCAAAGAGATCTTGTTATAAGGCCGAAAAAGTCTGAAGAAACCAAGTAATATGAAAAAGATAAGCCTTGAAAAAAAATATATTATTTATGCAAGTATACTTTTATTATGTGTTATAATTCCGGTCTTACCATACTTTAAAGTAAAGAGCTTAGGTATGCCTTTTATTACATCATTATATTGGTGTACTCTTATAGGCATTATGCTTTTTATTTTACCATGGCTTTATATACCGAAAAAAAATCCGGCAAGCAGATACCTTGTCGGATATGGTTTATCAGGGGGGATAATATTTATAGCATTGGAATTTGTTCCGGCGGTATTTATGAAAAAACTTGGAGCAAGCCCTTATGACACATCAATTTCAGGTATACTGTTAAATGCAATGGCTTTAATACCTGCAATAACTGCAAAGGAAATGATAAGGTATTACTCTTTTGCGGCTGCATGTAAAACTTTAAAATATAAGAGAACAGCTATATTTCTTATAACAATAATAATGTGTCTTATAGAAATCAACTTCGGAAGTCTTTTAGCTATAAAAGAATTTAAAGAGTTGTTTATATACGGCACACAGATTTTATTACCGATAGTAGCAAAGAATATTCTCATGTCTGTATTTGTATTCTACGGAGGTGTTCTGCCAAGTGTAGTGTATATTGGGATAATACAGCTTTTTGAAAAATGTTTTCCGGTATTGCCGGAATTGTCATGGCTTTTAGACGGTGCCATAGGAATTGTTTTTCCGATAGTCTATGCCATGTTTATATCGGATCATGTTTTTGCAACCGGAAGAAAAAGTACAGAAGATAAAAAAAGTGATGTAATGTATTTGCTTTCTCTTTTGGCTGCAACAACCTTTGCCTGGTTTTGTGTCGGTGTGTTTCCGGTATATCCTTCTGTAATACTTACAGGAAGTATGGAGCCTATAATTATGCCGGGTGATGTGGTATTGGTACATAAAATATCAAATGAAGATGAAATATATGAGCTTTCAGAGGGAGATATCATAAACTTTAAGCGTGGGAATATAATAATAACTCATAGAATTAAAGAAGTATTTAAAGACGAAGCGGGTAATGTAAGCTTTGAGACTAAGGGCGATAACAATAATGCGGTTGATGAAGAGAAAGTACAGCCAAATGATGTAAAGGGCACAGTAATAAAAGTTGTACCTAAAATAGGTTTGCCTACATTGATACTGAAAGGACAGGATAAAATTCCGGAGGGAGTTATAGACAATTAATGAAAATCATAAAAAAGAACAAGAAAAAGACAAAAGATGTACATACCTTAGAACAAGATAAAAAAGAAGATATTAAATTGAAAAAAAACACAAGGATTTTTCTTTATACTTTAGGCGGTATATTGAGTTCGGTAAGTTTGATACTTCTATTTATAAATACAAGACCACATACCGCTACAGAGGAAGTATTAGTAAATTCTTATAATATTACAACAGCTGCTTCATATAAGGTACATTTAAAAGAAAACAATGTTTTTGAAGAAGAGTTTTTGGAAGAAGGAAGAGTATATCCAAGTGCGATTACGGATTTTATAAATATTGATTTTAATTCTGAAATAGCTATGACAAATGCCGTCAGTATATCCGGAGACTATATTATACAGGCTGTGTTGGAAGGATATCAAACCGGAAAAGATGAAGATAAAGTTCCTGTATATGAAAAAACATATCCGATTATTGAAGGTAGAGTGATTGAGAGTGTTACCGGTAGTGCCTCAATAAATGAAAGTCTAAGTATAGACAGGTCGGCATACAGAAATTATGCACAGGAGATAGAAAATACTCTTGGAGGAGAAACAGGAAAAGATTTTTATGTGGAGCTTAGAGGGAAATATTTTATAGACGGTGAAAAAAAGGATATTTCGTATAAAATTGATATTCCTATAAATAATGATAAATTTTATGAAATAATAAAGTCTGAGGCAAGTACGGACAGTGGAGATATAAAGGAAGAAAGTACTGTAAATGTTATGCCGGTATTTGGCTCTTATGCAATATTTATAGTATTATTCTTATTATCTGCAGGTATTTAGTGTTTGTAAGATTTTTCACTTCGAATATGGAAGGAAAGGAACTTGAACAAAAGAAACTTTCAGAGTTGATGAGAAAGTATGGCAGCAGAATGATATGTGTTGAAAATATGCCTGACAGCTCACAAAAGACAGAGGTAAGAGTTAAAAGAATTACAGATTTAATAGAGCTTGCAGATGAGATAAGAGAGCCTGTGCTTTATACCGAAGGTGAAAAAGAACTTCCAAAGGATGGAAGAATATATATACTTTCAAAGGATTATATATACTTTTTTGAAAGTCATATGTAGATTTAGATATTCAAATACTACTTTAGTAGTAGTCTAAAGTATAACTTGAGTACATTTTACCAATGTAACAAATGATATATAATTGGTACATAAGTGAAAGACGATATAATATCGGTTTTTCAAAAAAAGTTGAGTATCATGATTCACAATTTAATATCAATTTCTTTAGGAGGGAAAGATGAGAAAATCAAGAAGAAACACATTAGTTGGTGGAATAGTAGCATTAGGATTGGTATTGGCAGGAACAGGTTATGCTTATTGGACAGATTCATTAAACGTAACAACTAAGGCAACAACAGGAGATTTCGGTGTAAGATTTGTTGACCTTGGATTATACGGACAGTACTCAGATGAGACAATGAAGGGTGCAGGCTGGTCAATCGTAGACGGTATAGATGAGTCGGGATTTGTCGGTGATCAGTTCTTCTTGAGAGGTTCTAAGGACTACAACAGTATTGCAGCACCCGGAACAATCGATGCTTACAAAGAGAGAGCAAAGGGATACAACAGTGTTGAATTCAATGCAGAGCTTGTAGACAAAGAGGGATTATCAAAGAAAGTTGGCCCATACAATAAGGCTGTTACAGACGCAAGCGGAAAGATCCAGATAACAGTTGACAATATGTATCCGGGATATGCGCAGGTATTCCGTTCAGATATCGTAAATGTCGGTGATATCGCAGCAAAGCTTAGCAATATTAAGTTTGAGGCAAAGACACTTGACAAGAAGGATATGGGAAATCTTGAGGAGATGATCGGTGTTGCCGTATATATCCACAGAGAGCAGTACAAACCTAAGAATACAGGAAATGAAGATACATTCAAACTTGCTAAGGCAGTAGCAAGCACTGCAGCTAAAGATGACAGATTTTTCACAGTTGGCGGTGTTGATTTCGTCAGATTATCAGCACTTAATGATGTTGATTTGAGAAAAGCATTAGAGAACAACCTTATTAAGTGTGCACCTGCTACAGATCAAAGACTTGATATGTTCGTTGGTGTAGCTATGGATCCTGATGCAAAGGGTGTTTACACAACAGGTACAACAGAGAACAGAACAGATAAGGATGATAAGTTAAGCCAGGGTAAGGGAGTTCAGCTTTCAATGGATCTTCTTTGGGATCAGTTCAATGCAGGCAAGGATGCAGGAACAACAAATATATTGGTAAACCAGAATAAGGCCGGAAAGTAATAAAAATAATTGAACAGGCTTTGACATCAAAGGCGGGTTGAAATTCAACCCGCCTTTTTTATGTGGGAAATGCTATTTGTCAACCCAAACTTTTTGATATAAAATAGTCATACAACACTAAAGCATGGAGGCCTTATGAATTATAAATTCAAATACAAGAATACAGCTTTTGAGTTATTTAAGCTGTCTTTCTTTTTCCTATATTCTTCACTTGCGGGAATTGTAAATATTATTTTCACATTTGCGATGCTTGCGCTTATAAGTTCAAGATGGCATGAGATAAATAATTTTCTTAGAGCAATACTTGTATTTGCCCTACTTTTCTTTGTGCTATTTCAACCATTTATGATGTATAACAGAGCAAGAGGGAATGTAAAATCACTGAAGGAACTGATACTTGAACTTGGTGAAAAAGGAATAACCGTAGAGGTGGAGGAGAAGCATGAGTATATTGACTGGAGCAGGGTTAAAGCCGGAAAGAGATTTCCGGGAATGCTTATAATTTTTACCGACAATACAAACGGATATATTTGACAAAGAGAATTGTAGGTAAAGACTACAAAAAAATATTTAATGATATTTTGGGAAAAATAAAAGGATGAAGAGAAAACTGATATGGCTTTTAATCATTACTGTTATGATTATTAATATTTCATGTGTGAGAAAAAAGCCGACTACCGAGTATGTTTTTACATATGCGGAAAATCACCCAAAGGATTATCCTACTACTCTAGGAGCATTTGAGTTTGCCAGACTTGTAGAGGAAAAGAGCAATGGAAGAATAGCAATAGAAGTAGTATATGACGGTAAACTTGGAGATGAGCTCAGTGTTATAAAACAGCTGAAGTTTGGAGGAATTGATTTTACCAGAGCATCTATTTCACCGCTTTCAAACGATATAGAAGTTTTGAATGTTTTACAGATGCCTTATTTATATAGGGATGAGGAGCATATGTGGAATGTACTTTACAGTGAGATAGGAGATGAGATCCTTGCACAGTTTGACGGTTCCGGTATTGAGCCGCTGTCATTTTATACTGCAGGTGCAAGAAACTTTTATAATAATGTGAGGCCGATAGAAGATATATCGGATCTTTCGGGATTAAAAATCAGAGTACAGCAATCAGATCTCATGAAAGATATGATAAGAGCTTTGGGCGCTGAGCCTGTAGCTCAAGAGTACAGTCTGGTTTACGGCTCTCTTGAAAGAGCTGTGATAGACGGTGCGGAGAATAATATTCCGTCTTATATATCAGCTATGCACTATCAATATGCAAAATATTACACAAAGGATGAGCACACAAGAGTTCCGGAAATGCAACTTTGCTCTGATGTGACATGGAGTAAGCTTTCAGAAAAAGACAGAGCAATTATAAAGGAGGCTGCAATAGAGAGCAGCATTTATGAGAGAGAAATCTGGGCAAACAGGAAAAGATATATGAGAAAGAGCTTGTTGATAAGGGGATAGAGATAAATACTTTATCAAGCGAGGAGAGAGCAAATTTCAAGAAAATCTTGGAACCTCTTTATGAAAAATATTGCAAGGGCTATATGGATTTAATAAATAAAATAAATGAAAAGTGAGGTAGCAAATGCAAAAGTTTAATTATTATTCACCGACAAGGATTGTTTTTGGTAAAGGAACAAGGGAAGAAGTGGGAAATCTTATTGAAGGTTTCGGGTCAAAAAAGGTGGCTGTTATCTACGGTGGAAACAGTGCAAAGAAAAGCGGTCTGCTTGATTTGGTAGAAGAAAGATTGCAGGCAGAGGGCATAGAGGTGCTGCTACTTGGAGGAGTGGTGCCAAATCCGCTTTTAAGTAAGGCAAAGGAAATGGTTAAAAAAGCCCTTGAATTCGGAGCCGACTTTATTTTGGCTGTGGGTGGAGGAAGTGTAATAGATACCGCAAAGTTTGTGGCAATAGGTGTGGCAAATCCCGATACTGATATAGAAGAGTTTTTCTTCCAAAGAAAAAAGGTAGAGAAGTCTTTACCAAGCGGTACCATACTTACAATATCAGCCGCGGGTTCTGAAACCAGTGACTCAGCAGTTCTTACAGATGATGTAACCGGAAGCCGTATAAAGAAAGGAATTAACACAGACTTTAACAGATGCAGGTTTGCGATAATGGATCCGGAACTTACATATACTTTACCGAAGTATCAAATAGGTGCAGGTGCGGCAGATATCTTTATGCATACATCTGAGAGATATTTTACAACTATTCTCGGAAATCATTTGACTGATGAGATAGCTGAGGGACTCTTTAGAGATATTATAAAGTTTGGAGTAAAGGCTGTAAAAATCCGACAGACTATGAAGCTATGAGTGAGGTTATGTGGTGCGGAAGTGTATCACATATAGGGCTTACGGGTCTTGGGTCAAAAGGTGATACTCCAAGAGACGGTGACTGGTCATGCCATCAGCTTGGAATGGCTATATCATCACTTCATGATTCAACACATGGCGCAACCCTTAGTGCGATTTGGGCTTCATGGGCAAACTATGTAAAGGAAGAAAACATAGAGAGATTTGCAAGTTTTGCAAGAAAGGTATATGGAGTAGTTGAGGCTGATGATAAAAAGGCTGCTGATATAGGTATTGAAAGAACCGTAGAATTTTTCAAATCTGTCGGTATGCCTGTAAGTTTACACGAACTTCTTAACAGAGAGGTAAGCGAAAAAGACTGTGAGGACTTGGCAATAAATTGTTCGTATAAGAAATCAAGAAGTATAGGAAGTTTCAAATCACTTGACTATAATGATATGTACAATATCTATATGGCGGCAAGATAATGTAAAAAGAAGGCTTTAGGAGGTGTATAAAGCCTTCTTTTCATTTTCAGTATCTCCACTTAAGTAATCCGTGCTTTGATATATATGAGTTGTGGTATCTGCCGTCTGTTGTAACATCTGCTCCGAACCATTCAGGCGGGATAAAATTATCGGCTTCTTTTACCGAGTCAAACTCCACCTCTACGAGTTTGAGACTGTCAAGATCGCCTTTGAATATGTCAAGCTCCGCTATGAGATTATTTTTTAGCGGTATTTTATATCTGCTTTTTGAGATAATTATACCATCACATTTTTTTAGTAAATGTTCAAAGGACTCTTTATTAAGAGGGAGATTATATTCACTGCGGGATAGCAGACCGCTTCCCTTGTATGTAAGTACATAATCATCATTTTCTTTTCGTATCCTTACTACGGGATCGGTATTTAGATACCCTTGAGTCATATCGATTTTTTCATAGTCTTCTAAATTATCGGGGATATTTCGCACAAGAAATTTTCGCTCTATTTCTATATTTTCCATAATGCTCCTTTATATTAAAATTGATTCTGTTTCAAAAAGTATCTTCCGGCTAAAGTATAAGCCTGTTTTGGTTGATTTTCCGGTTCAAAATCAGTATACATAATTTTTTGTAATGATTAAAGAAAAATTTTAATCACTGTTGTATGAGATTTATCTTTATGCTATAATGGTTAATTAGATATGCCTCTTTTGGGCATTTATGAAACAAGGAGAAACTTTAATGAGCGTAGAAGTACAAAAATTAGAAAAAAACATGGCAAAGCTTACAGTCACAGTAGAAGCTAAAGAATTTGATAAGGCTATAGCTGATTCCTTTAAGAAAAATAAAAATAAATTCAATGTTCCGGGATTTAGAAAGGGACATGTTACTCAGGAAGTTTTTGAGAAGATGTATGGTTCAGACAATCTTATTCCTGATGCTATAGATTTTATGCTTGATGCAACATACCCAACAGCAGTAAGAGACAGTGAGCTTGAGATCGTTTCAAGACCACAGATAGATATTAAGAATGCTAAAAAGGGCGAAGATTTCGTATATGAGGCATTGGTAGCAGTTAAGCCGGCTGTAACTCTTGGTGAGTACAAGGGTATCGAAGTAAAGAAGGCTGACGAAGTTGTTAATGATGATGATATAGCAAGTGCATTAAAGAGCGAGCAGGAGAAGAATGCAAGACTTATTACTGTTGAGGGAAGAGCTGTAGAAAGCGGAGACAATATTTCACTTGATTTCGAGGGAAGCATTGACGGAGTTCCTTTCGACGGAGGTAAGGGCGAGGATTATCCTCTTGTTATCGGTTCCGGTGCATTTATTCCGGGATTTGAGGATCAGATTATAGGACATAATGTTGGAGAGGCTTTTGATGTAAACATCACTTTCCCTGAGAACTATCAGATGAAGGACCTTGCAGGAAAGGCGGCAGTATTTGCTTGTACTGTAAAGGAAATAAAGAAGAAAGAACTTCCTGAGCTTGATGATGATTTGCAAGCGAGATCAGTGAGTTTGATACAATGGCTGAGTATAAGGAAGATTTGAAGAAGCAGCTTGCAGAGGCTAAGGCTAAGAAGGCAGCTACAGAGAACGAGAATGCTGTTGTAGATAAGTTGATTGAGACTTCTACTATGGATATTCCTGAGCCAATGGTTGAGGCGCAGGTTGAAGGGCTTGTAGCAGACTATGGCAGAAGAATGGAGAGCCAGGGTATTACACTTGATCAGTATCTTCAGATTACAGGTATGACAAAGGCTGATTTATACAATCAGTTCAAGCCACAGGCATTAAAGCAGATCAAGACAAGACTTGTACTTGAGGAAGTAGCTAAGGCAGAAAATATTACTGTAAGTGAGGCTGAGATAGATGAAGAGCTTCAGAAGATAGCAGATTCTTACAAGATGGACTTAGAAAAGATTAAAGGATTCTTTGGCGAGAATGAGAGAAAGCAGATGACTGATGATCTCGCAGTTCAAAAAGCTATTGACTTTTTAGTTGAAAATGCTAAATTAGTATAAATTGATTTTAAAAATAAGTCAGCCATAAGGCTGGCTTATTGGAGTATTAAAGGATTTTAAAAATCCTTAAAGATAGGAGAGTTATGAGTTTAGTACCTACAGTCATTGAGTCTACCAGCAGAGGTGAGAGAGCCTTTGATATTTACTCAAGACTATTAAAGGATAGAATAATTTTCTTGGGAGAAGAGGTAAATGATGTTACTGCAAGTCTTGTAGTAGCACAGATCCTTTTCCTTGAGTCGGAAGATCCTACAAAGGATATCAATCTTTATATAAACAGCCCGGGCGGAAGTGTTGTGGCAGGTATGGCTATATATGATACAATGCAATATGTAAAATGTGATGTATCAACCATATGTATGGGTATGGCTGCAAGCATGGGTGCTTTCCTTTTGGCAGGCGGAACAAAGGGCAAGAGATATGCTCTTCCAAATGCCGAGATAATGATTCACCAGCCTTCAGGCGGTGCACAGGGACAGGCCAGCGATATAAAGATAGTTGCAGAACAGATATTAAAGACAAAACAGAAATTAAATAAAATATTGGCGGAGAATACAAATCAGCCAATTGAGGTCATAGAAAGAGATACTGAAAGAGACAATTATATGTCTGCCGAGGATGCCCTTTCTTATGGAATCATAGATAAGGTTATAGAACACCACTAAGGAGGTATTATGGCCAACAAGGACAAAATATGTTGCTCATTTTGTGGAAAAACATCTGATCAGGTTAGACGACTTCTTTCAGGTCCAAATGGAGTATATATTTGTGATGAATGTATAGAATTATGTTCAGAGATACTTGAAGAGGAACTTGACGGGATGTCAGATTACTATGATACTTCAAATGATATAAATCTTTTAAAGCCTAAGGAAATTAAAAATTTCCTTGATGAATATGTTATCGGTCAGGAGGATGCCAAGAAGGTATTGTCCGTAGCGGTATACAATCATTATAAGAGAATTAAATCAAAGAAGAGTTCAGAGGTAGAAATACAAAAGAGTAATATTCTAATGCTTGGACCTACAGGTTCAGGTAAAACATATTTGGCACAGACTCTTGCAAAGATTTTAAATGTACCGTTTGCTATTGCGGATGCTACAACTCTTACAGAGGCAGGATATGTTGGAGAAGATGTTGAAAATATTCTTCTTAAACTTATTCAGGCAGCTGACGGTGATGTCAAGAGAGCTGAATATGGAATAATCTATATAGATGAGATAGATAAGATAACAAAGAAGTCTGAAAATGTATCAATCACCAGAGATGTATCAGGTGAGGGTGTGCAGCAGGCTTTACTGAAGATACTGGAAGGCAGCGTGGCTTCGGTACCGCCACAGGGTGGTAGAAAGCATCCGCAACAGGAGCTTATCCAGATAGATACCACAAATATACTTTTCATATGCGGTGGTGCATTTGACGGACTTGAGAAAATAGTTGAAAACAGACTTTCAAAGGGCAGCATAGGATTTAATTCAGATGTTGTGGAAAAGAACTCAAAGTCTATAGACGAGCTTTTCAAGATGGTGCTTCCGGGAGACTTGACTAAGTTCGGTCTTATACCTGAGTTTATAGGTCGTGTACCTGTGACGGTATCACTTGATATGCTTGATAAGGATGCTCTTGTACAGATAATGACAAAGCCTAAGAATGCTATTACTAAGCAGTATCAGAAACTTTTTGAGCTTGATGACGTCAAGCTTGAGTTTGACCAATCTGCGGTTGAAGAAGTGGCTAATTTGGCGCTTGAGAGAAAGATTGGTGCCAGAGGGTTAAGATCAATACTTGAGGGTGTAATGACAGAGATGATGTATGAGATACCTTCAGATCCGAATATAGGTATTTGTACTATCACAAAAGAAACAATAGAAGGCGGAGAACCTGATATTGTCTACAGAGATAAATCTGTAAGATCAAAAAAGAGAAAAGAAACAGACGAAAATAGCGAAAGTGCTTAAATTTAATTTTACCCTCGGATATCAGCCGGGGGTATTATATTAGGGAATAAATGAATAAATTAAAAACAATATTGATAAGGAATCAAGTCATCTTTCCCGGAGAGGTGATAGGGTTTTCATCTGAAGACAGCAATATCATAAAGCCTCAGCTGGATGCTTATGAAAATGATGAAGAACTTTTTATTTTAAGATACAAAGCTGACAATGAAGAGGAGAGAAAAGACAGTGCATATACTGAGACTAATGGTGTAATTGCCAAGGTTGAGAGTGTAAAAAATAAAGATAACGGTGTAATAGAAGTTGTAGTAAGAGCGCTAAGACGAGGTAAGCTTATTTCTCTAAATAATTATGCTGAGAATGAATACGAGGCGGAAGTAGAAGAGTACATACAGTCCGAAGAAGGCTTTGACAGAATGTTAAATAGCCTGCAGCTTACTATGAGAGGCTATAGCGATGTAAATGAGAGATTTAAAAAACATATTTTAAACGAATTGCTTGCCATTGATAACCTTCCTGAGCTTTTAGACAGATTAAGGCTTGCTTTAAACCTTGATTATGAAAAGAAAAAGATCATAAATGCCGCAAAGACACCGGTTGAAGAGTCTATGCTACTTATGGAGATTATGAGTGAGGCTATAGACAGAAAAGAAATTGCGGAAAAAATAAAATCGGAAGTAGATAAGGACATTTCAAAGAATCAAAGAGACTATATTCTCAGAGAACATTTGAAGGTTATACAAAATGAAATGGCAAAAAACAGCGGCTATGAGACTGTTTCCGATGAGTACGAAGAGAAACTCAAAAACTTGGCGCTTGCCGATGAATATAAAGAGAAGATAAAAAAGGATATTTTCAGGCTGAATACGGCGGGCAGTAACGGTGCCGAGGGAAATGTGATCAGAACATATCTGGATACTGTTTTTGAAATGCCTTTTGGGGTATACAGTGAAGATTTCAATGACATAATACATGCAAAAAAGATTTTGGATGAGGACCATTACGGGCTCGAAAAAGTAAAGGACAGAATACTTGAATATCTCTCTGTAAGGATATTAAACCCTACAGGAAATTCACCTATACTCTGTCTTGTAGGACCACCGGGAACAGGTAAGACTTCAGTTGCAAAGAGTGTTGCAAAGGCACTTGGAAGAAAGTATGTAAGAATAAGCCTTGGTGGAGTTGGAGATGAAGCGGAAATCAGAGGACATAGAAGAACTTATGTAGGTGCTATGCCGGGAAGACTTGTCGAAGCTATAAAGCATGCCAAAGTTGCAAATCCGCTGCTTTTGCTGGATGAGATAGATAAGAGCTCAAAAGATTATAAGGGTGATGTTTCTGCAGCGCTTTTGGAGGTGCTTGACGGAGAACAAAATAAGACATTTAGAGACAGGTATCTTGAAATACCTCTTGATTTGTCTAAGGTTTTATTTATAGCCACAGCAAATACTCTGGATACTATTCCGAGACCGCTTCTTGACAGAATGGATATAATTGAAATCAGCTCATATACTGAAAATGAAAAATATCATATTGCCAAGAGTTACCTTGTTCCAAAGGAAGTGGAAGCAAACGGTATGAAGGATAAGGGAATTCATTTCAGCGATAAGGCTATAAAGAAGATAATCCATAACTATACGAGAGAGGCCGGTGTCAGAAACCTTTCAAGAAGGATTGGAGATATCTGTAGAAAATGTGCCAGAGAATCACTTGAAGGAAAAAAGATTTTTAAAATCACAGAGAAAAACGTTAGTAAATACCTCGGAAAAGAAAAGGTAAGACATGATGAGGTTGAAAAAGAGCCACAGGTCGGAATGGTTACAGGACTTGCATGGACAAGTGTGGGTGGGGATACTCTAAGCATTGAGGTAAATATAATGCCCGGAAAAGGAGTACTTACACTTACGGGAAATATGGGCGATGTAATGAAGGAGAGTGCCGGAATTTCAAAGAGTCTTGTAAGAAGCATGGCAAAGGAATATGATATAGAAGAAGGATTCTTTGAAAAGAACGATATACATTTGCATATACCGGAGGGTGCCGTACCAAAGGACGGTCCAAGTGCCGGAGTGACAATGACCACCGCAATCATTTCAGCCATCACGGGAAAAAGAGTGAGGGCAGATGTGGCTATGACAGGAGAGATAACCCTAAGGGGCAAGGTGCTTACTATAGGAGGTTTAAAAGAAAAGCTTCTGGCTGCCAAGCTTGCGGGAGTAAAGACAGTATGCGTTCCAAAGGAAAATGAAGTGGATGTGTCCGAATTGTCAGCTGAAATTACAGGTGGATTAGATATCGTATATGTCAAGGATATAAAAGAAGTCCTAAAGGTGGCGTTGATAGAGTAAATTTACTTGTTAATATAAGAAAATATAAATGAGGTACTTATGATAATAAAAAAAGCAGAACTGGAGACGGTATGTGGTATTACCAGTACATTTCCTGAAAATACAGATCCGGAAATAGTCTTTGCCGGTAAGTCAAATGTGGGTAAATCATCATTGATAAATTCTCTCATGAACAGGAAATCTTTGGCAAGGACATCAAGTCAGCCCGGAAAGACGCAGACCATAAATTATTATAAAGTAAATGATGATCTATACTTTGTTGATCTACCCGGGTATGGTTATGCCAATGCAAATCTTGCCACAAAGGAAAAATGGGGTAAGATGATAGAAAAGTACCTACATACTTCAAAGCAGATAAGATGTATATTTTTGCTGATAGATATAAGGCATGAGCCGGGTAAAAATGATAAGCAAATGTATGACTGGATAGTATATAACGGATATCAGCCTGTAATTATAGCTACAAAGCTTGATAAGTTAAAAAGAAGTCAGGTGGCTAAATGTGTTAAGATTGTGAGAGAAGGACTTGGATTACCTAAGAACGGCGTGCTTATACCTTTCTCATCACAGACCAAGCAGGGCAGAGAAGAAGTGTATGAATTTATAGAAAATCTTTTGGCAGAGGAACAGGTTTAATTTATTAGAAAGAGGCCGTATGGATATTTTAAGAGATTTGATGGATTTTTTGGATTCATCAGTGACAATGTTTCATGCAATAAATGAATGTGAAAAAGTTTTACAAAAATCAGGCTTTACTTATTTGCCTGAAAATGAGAAATGGAATATAAGCAAAGGAAAGTATTATACAAAAAGGAATTCATCAAGTCTTATAGCTTTTGATATAGCTGAGGGAGATTATCATTTTCAGATAAGTGCCGCACATTCCGATTCGCCTACATTTAAGCTAAAGGACAGGCCGGTAATAGAAGCAAACGGCTATTTAAAGCTTAATGTGGAAGGTTATGGAGGCATGATAAATGCCACATGGCTTGATAAACCTCTGACACTGGCAGGAAGAGTTATGGTAAATACCGATAAAGGTATCGAGACAAAACTTCTTCATATAGATAGAGATTTACTTGTTATTCCGAATGTGCCCATACATTTTAACAGAGAGATAAATAAAGGATTTCCTTCAACAATCAAGTTGATATGCTTCCGATATTCAGTGCAGGCAATCTTAAAGAAGCCGATTTTGACAATATGATTGCAAAGGAACTTGGTATAGAGTCTGAGAATATACTTGCAAAAGATCTATATCTGGTAAACAGACAAAAGTCTGCGGTTATAGGATTTGACAATGAGCTTATATCAAGTGGACGACTTGACGATCTGGAGTGTGTTTACACATCACTTAGAGGATTTGTTGAGGCTGAAAATAAAAACCATATAAATGTCTTTGCGGTATTTGACAATGAAGAGGTGGGCTCAGTTACAAAGCAGGGTGCCATGTCTACATTCCTTTCAAGTACACTTGACAGAGTAAACACTGCACTTGGAAAATCAAAGGAAGAGTATTACAGGGCTATAGCAAAGAGTATTCTTATCAGCTGTGACAATGCACATGCCCTTCACCCAAATCATCCTGAACTGTTTGATGTAAAGAACAGACCTGTTTTAAATCAAGGAATTGCAATTAAAGAAAGTGCAAATCAAAAATACACAACAGATGCATTCAGCAGAGCAATACTGAAAAAGATTCTTGATAAGAAAAATATACCTTATCAGACTTTTGCAAACAGAAGCGATATTGCAGGTGGTTCAACTCTTGGAAATCTTTCAAATACCGTTGTAAGTATGAATGCTGTGGACATCGGATTGCCACAATTGGCAATGCATTCAGCATATGAGACTGCAGGTGCAAAGGATGTAGGATATGCTTTTGAGGCGCTTAAAGTCTTTTTTGAAGCAAATATTGATATAAAAGATGATAAGGTCGCTGTAGAGGTTTAAATGGAAGAAAATAAGAATGACATATATTTAGATGGGGGTTAACGGCTGTTGCAGTTATAATAATAGCTCTTGTGATATCCCTGATTTTCAATAAGCTTGGGATCATTGCATCAGCCATAAAGACGGTTTTGTCAACCATTTCATCAGTGCTCTATGGTGTTGTAATGGCATTTTTGATGGCACCGGTATATGATAATATAGGTAGATGGGTCAGTGAAATACTATCATCATTATTTCCCAAGTGGAAGAAAGCGGATAAGTATGCAAAGATGGTTGCAACTTTAGCCTGTCTTGTTATTTTGATTTTGGTAGTATTTACATTGATAATGATGATTATACCGGAGTTGGTAAACAGTATTACAAATGTTATAAGCTACGCACCTTCGGGCGCTGAAAACCTTGAAGCTTGGCTCAAGGATATTTTGAATAAAAATCCCAACCTGGAAAGGCTTATAATAGGGAATTATCTGGATATCAGTGAGAGACTCAGTGATATAGCTACTACAACAGTGTTGCCTAATGTTAATACCTATATAAAGAATCTTTCAAGCGGTGTGCTCAATGTTCTCGGTGTGGTTGTAAATATTATCATCGGATTGATGGTAATGATGTACCTTTTAAATATGAAGACTACACTGGCATCACAGGCAAAGAAAATAGTGTATGCTGTTGCAGGGGTAAGGATAGGAAATGAGATAGTAACAGAGGCCAGATATATCAAGAATATGTTTGAAAAGTTTATTGTAGGTAAGATAATAGATTCTATTATAATAGGAATAATAAACTATTTCTTTATGGCCATAATACATATGCCATATGCTCTGCTTATAAGTGTAATAGTGGGAGTGACCAATGTCATACCTTTCTTTGGTCCTTTTATAGGTGCAATTCCAAGTATTATACTTTTACTTCTTATATCGCCTGTTACGGCACTTCAGTTTGCCGTATGGATTTTGGTATTGCAGCAGGTGGATGGAAATATTATCGGTCCTAAGATACTGGGACAGACTACAGGACTTCCAAGCTTTTGGGTATTGTTTTCAATACTGCTCTTTGGCGGACTTTTCGGTATTGTGGGTATGATAATAGCTGTGCCTACTTGGGCGATAATATACAGGACTATAAGCAGGCTTTCAGAGCATTTCTTAAAGAAAAAGGGATTGAAGCCTGACAGCAAACATTACATGGACCTTGATCATATAGATGAAGAAACAAAGAAGTATATAAAATTAGAATAATTTATTTGCCCCTCATTTGATAAAAATAATGAGGGGTAATTTTTAGGAGTGGAAATGACAAAAGAAAACTTACGGTATATAGAAAATGTCAAAGTTGAGGATATACCTTGGCATAGACTCACTACGACTTATAAAAGAGCTACAGACTTTCCTAAGTACTTTGAAATCTTAAATGATATGAGTGATAAAGATGCAATAGAGATGGCAGGGGAAGAGATAGCTATGGATATAGAGCATCAGTCTACTCTATGGCAAGCAACACCTTTTGCCTGCATATTCTTATACAGAATATTTAAAAAGGCACTTGATGAGAGTGATAAAAATTCTATAGCTGCGTACCTTGCAACGGAGCTTGCAGAGCTTTTTATCTATATTGCAGAGGCGATAAGAATGGCTGACAGTATGGAACCAATAGAAGATGACTGGGCAAAGAGATTGTATGAATTAATATAAAGTGATATACTCCTAGTTAGCAATATATAACCGGGAGGTTTTTTATGAATATAGTAAATATAATTTTAGTATTAATTGTGGTAGCAATAGTTGTATTCGGCTCAATCAGTTATATAAAGAAATTGAAAAAAGGCGGAGATTGTTGCCCTGAGCATGAAGAAGCCACTAAGTCCGTAAAAGTAAAGGACAGAGATAAGTCACATTATCCGTATGAGGCAAAGCTTGCCATTGACGGTATGAGTTGCAATAACTGTGTAAGAAATGTAGAAAATGCGCTAAATGCTCTTGACGGAACTTGGGCAAGTGTGAGCCTTGAAGATAATATGGCGACAGTGCTTTTAAAAAATCCGCCTGATATTGAGAAGCTTTCAAAGGCGGTAGCGGATGCGGGATATATGGTATTGAAGAGAAAATCAAAGATATAGCCTTAATAATATGTATATGTTATAATAAATATCACAAAGTATGAATATCGTACAGATTGTTAGTAGAAAGGAAAAGTTTATGTCAAAGAAGATTAAAGTTTTTTATGATTATACCTGTCCGTTTTGTTATAAAGGTTTAAAGGAACTTGGAGATATTCTTCCGGATTATAAAACTGTCGAGATTGAATGGTCCCCATGTGAAGCTCATCCGAGACCTGAACCTGCAAGAGTGCATTCCGATTTGGCCGCACAGGTAGGTTTTTATCTGGCGGAAAACGGATTGAATATTAAAAAGTACAATGATTTAGTATATGAAGCACATTTTGAGAATCAACAAAGAATTGATGATATAGAGCTTTTGGCGGATTTAGGTGAAGCTGCAGGAGCAAAGAGAGAAGATATTATTACTTTGCTTAATGAGAATAGGAATGCAAAGAAAGTGGAAGATTCAAATATTGAGGTTTGGCAGACTTTGGAGATTCAGGCTGTACCGTCTTATGTATACGGCGATAGGATGGCTGCATCCGGAGGCGGACTTTTGGTTCCTATAAGTAAGGTTGCAGAGCTTTTTAAGCTTGCTTCAAAGGGTGAGTAAAGTGTAATTTTGTGTAGAAATTTACAAATCTTACATAAAAAATATTTAACAAAGTTTTATAGATAGTATAAGAAAAAAATCACGTTATTATATAAAAAAATATAATTCGACGTGATTTTTTTATGCATAAAAACTGAAAAAATACGGCTTAAAGGGCTGCCTTAATGCTTCGCAAAGAGAATGCAACATTTTCTTATTGACATTTAACATTTATGTAATATAATGAGTGTATCCCGACGAACAAAAGATTCGTTCTTTGCAAGAAAGGAAGTAAATGATAAATAGAATAAAAAAGATTACTTTAGTAGCATTTGTTTTTTCTGCTTTGATGGCAGGAAGTGCTTATGCAGCTACACAGGCGGAAGTAGATAAGGTTACAGGTCCTGCGTTTGGATTAAATGCGGATCAGTACGAAACAACGCTTGAATCATATAAACAACAGCAGGAAGCTGAACTTGTAGCGAAGGAGGATGCTGAGATAGCTGCTCTTAGAGAAGCAGCCAGAGGAAGATCTATAGGTAAGTTTAAAGCATATGCTTACTCATTGGATTGTGATCCTTCAAATGTAACAAAGCAGGTACAGTACCGGTTGTAGGAAAAACTATTGCGGCAGACTGGTCAGTGCTCCCAAGGGGTACAAGAGTCCGTATCGGAAATAGTGATACTATCTATGTGGTTGAGGATACAGGCGGAAATATCAAGGGAAGAACAATTGATATCTTCATGCACAATGATAGGGAAGCCAGAGCACATGGAGTAAGATATCCGGAGCTTTACATTGTAGAGGGCGATGCCGGGGAAGCACAGCAAAAGATTGATGAGATCTTAGCAAGAAGAGCTGAAAGACAGGCAAGCCAAAATCAGTAGTAAAAATTTTAATACAATAAAAACAGCAAATAAGTTAATGTAAATGAATAGTTAGAGAAAGTTACAGCGAGTAACATGAGCAATATTATAATCTTTATATAGCTCAGAGGCTTTTTCATTAAGAAGAGGTAATATAGTTAATACATTTGCAAAAAGGGATATTAGAGAGAAAATCATTTCGGTTTTCTCTTTTTTATATTTCATGGCTGTATTAAAAAAGGTCTTAATCATTACCGGAAGTAAAATATCGTGGATGATTAAGACCTATTAGTATTATTTATTTTGCGAACTGCTTTGGAGGGGGTATTGATTCCCAATAGTTCAAATCTATAACCGTCTGCCTTTAACTGTTCAATGATTGTAGGCATTGCATCATGTACAAATGCTGTAGACGGCATATCATGCATAAGCAATATAGAGTGCTTGTTTGCATTTACCTGCTGTATTGTTTGATTGATAAGTTCCTGCCCTTTCTTACCTTCAACGTCACCGTCAAAAGAGTTCCAGTCAAAGTAAACTATACCTCTGTCTCTTACGGTTTGTAAAAGTTCCGGTCTGATAGCTTTATTATAACCTGTATTGCTACCGCCCGGGAAACGTAGGAGCTTTGTGTGCTCTCCGCTGGCTTTGTAGATAAGATCGTCCATGGCATCAAAATCCGCCATGAATGCATCTACAGAAGCGTAGATCTGCTTATAATTATGAGTTAAACTATGCACTGCCAGATTATGACCTCTATCATGTATTTGCTTCAACATATCAATAAGTGCGTCATTTTCCATATACTGTGCTGTAACAAAGAAACATGCCTTAACATCGTATTGATCAAGTATATCCAATAGTCTTGGTGTACCGGTCCAAGGACCGTCATCAAATGTAAGATAAACTATCTTTTCATCAGGTGATGGAGTTGTCTCCGGTGCTGCGGTAGTGGTTTCGGCAGTTGTCTCCGATTCACCCTCCGATATGGCTTCGATCTGACCGTCGGTAGAAGTCTCGCTTGGGTTTACTTCTACAGTTTCATTTGCACCGGTTGAAGAATCAGCTACTTTTACATGTTTTTTACGTGACTGCCATCCATATGCAACCATTGCTGTGAATACGCAACAAAAAATTAAAACTACAATGGGGACGAAGATATTCTTTCGTCTTCTTCTACTTCTCTTTTTCATTTCTACCTTCCTTAGATAAATTGAATGCCCTGAGTAGTGTGGAATCTACGATAGATAAAATATGGGATGTAGATGACATACAGAGTATTCGATACATTTACTAAGTATAGCAGATAATACTATATTTGTGTTGATAAATTTCTTAAATACTTTTTAAAGGAATACAGAATAGCTCTTTAAATATCATAGGAATGAAATATATATTATTATTAATACTTTTGTTGACAATTTACGAATATATAGATATTATGTGTGTGTTTAGTTTTTTGGTTTGTAAAGGAATGATTTTATGGTATATATATGGCTTATTTTAGGCTTTGTATGTCTTGTTGGCGGAGCTAATTTCTTTGTTGAAGGAGCTTCCGGTGTAGCAAGGAAATTGAATGTGCCTTCTGTTGTAATAGGACTTACAATAGTGGCTTCGGAACCAGTGCACCTGAGGCTGCCGTAAGTATTGATGCGGCATTAAAGGGCAGCAATGCAATAGCTCTGAATAATGTAATCGGATCGAATATATTTAATCTTTTGGCTGTGGTGGGAATTTGCGGAATAATACATGCCATGCCTGTGGATAAGGCGCTTCTAAAATTTGACTATATAGTTAATATAGTTATTACAATAATGTTGCTTGGATTTGTGTTCTTCTTTAGCGGAATAAACAGGATAGCGGGAGCAGTTTTTTTACTGCTGTTTATAGCATATATGATATATACTGTAAGAACGGCGCTAAAGGGTGGCAATGAAAATAAGGATGAGAAGAAAAAGAATCTACCGATACCTTTGGCTATTGTTTATATAGTGGGTGGACTTGCATTAGTAGTATTTGGAGGAGACAAGGTAGTTGAGTCGGCTTCCGAGATAGCTATAATGTTTGGAATGAGTGAGACACTTGTAGGTCTTACTATAGTTGCTATAGGAACATCTCTGCCTGAACTTGTTACAAGCATAGTAGCTTCGAGTAAGGGAGAGAATGCACTTGCCCTTGGAAATGTTGTAGGCTCAAATATATTCAATATAATGTTTATTCTGGCATTCTCATCAGTATTAAATCCTATATCAGCAGAAGTGGTGGCGGTATATGATACCTTTTTCCTTCTATGTGCAAGTTTAATGGTATATATATTGGCTAAGAATGATGGTGAAATATCAAAAAAAGAAGGTCTCGCAATGGTAGCGGCCTATATAGCGTATACTGCATATATTATTTTAAGATAAGAAAAAAAGTACCGGTTGTGAGCCGGTACTTTTTTATATTTATGCCAGGAACGGGACAAGGAATAGGAATCCGCATCCGATAATTACTCCTGTTATGATAAGAACTATAGCGCAATATCCCATGATATCTCTTGCACCAAGACCTGCTATACCAAGAGCCGGAAGAGCCCAGAACGGCTGAAGCATATTTGTCCATGCATCACCCCATGCAATAGCCATAGCTGATACTGCAGGAGAAACACCAAGAGAGTTTCCGGCAGGCATTACGATAGGAGCCTGAACAACCCACTGTCCTCCACCTGAAGGTACGAAGAAGTTTACAATACCTGCTGAGAGGAATGTAAATAATGGGAATGTAGTCTGATTTGAAATATTTACGAAGAAATCACTTATAGCACCTGCAAGTGAATGTCCGTTTGGACCTGCAGCGGTCATAATACCCATGATACCTGCATAGAATGGGAACTGTAATATAATACCGCCGGCATTCTTTGCAGCATCTGTAATAGCTCTTACATAGCTGATAGGTGTTCCGTGGAATATAATTCCAAGTGTAAGGAATATAAGATTTACAATATTAAGTGAAAGGTTGAAGTTTCCTGTGCTTGCAAATTGTAAATTAAATATACTATAGCAAGGACTGCTGTTATCAAAGATAATACAGGGCTGTTTTCAAGCTTTTCAGCCGGTGTTGTCGCCTTTGTTTCAACTGCTTCAGGATCAGCTAAAAGCTTAGGATCTACAGTAACTGTATCTTCAGGTGCAGGATGCATCTTTGCGTTAACAAAGGCAATCACAACAATTATTGCAACTACAATTATAATATTCCAAACAGAAAATATTGTCTGTGAAGTAGGAATAGATTCTGTGATAGCTCCTGCGGTCTGCTCATTTATCTTATCATTGTATGAAGCAAGCTGAAGAGGTATGGAACCTGAGAATCCTGCATGCCATACTACGAAACCTGAATATGCAGATGCGATAAGCAGTCTGTAGTCAACACCCTTTACTTTTCTGGCAATTTCCTTTGCAAGAATTGCACCTACTACAAGGCCGAAGCCCCAGTTAAGCCAGCAGGCAATCATTGAAACTACAGTAATAAAAACGATTGCTGAACTAGGTGTCTTTGGAACTCCTGCAGCAGCATTTATAGCTCTTTTAACCAGTGGTGCGGTAGCAAGCGCTGTACCGAGAACCAGTACCAAAGCCATCTGCATAGAGAAACCTAAAAGATCCCAAATTTTTGAACCCCAGGAATTAGCTACCTGAATAGGATTCATGCCTGTAACAGGCATTGCTACGATAAATACTAGGATGGTAAGTATAATACAAAAAATAAATGCATCCGGCAAATACTTCTGAACAATATTTACACAAGCGTTTGTAAATTTCTTAAACATTTATCTGCCTCCTTTTGCAAATTGTTTAATTATTAACATTATTATATCAAGTTTAGGTTATGTCTTCCAGTGCTAAAAACAACGAAAATACATAAACATATTATATGCATCTTACAAAAAAATATTATGGAAAAAGTAAGAAAGCAATATAAAGTTTATAGTAATTACTTGCACTGTTCAAATTAAAAGACCGGAATGCCGGACTTAAAAGAGAATTATTCTTTTAGTATATGGCATCCCGGCCATGGGAATTCAAAATATAATAAATGTATTAGAATGTCTTTAAATCATCTGCGACCTTTAAAGGAGCTTCTGTTTTTGCGATAACATCCTCTACACTTACACCCTCAGCTACTTCTGTAAGAACAAGACCTTCATCTGTAACCTGGATAACGGCTAATTCTGTAACGATTTCATCAACTGCATGAATAGCGGTAGCAGGGAGTGTGATATCATTTAAAATCTTTGGGGCACCGTCTTTTGCTGTATGTGTCATAGCAACAACGACCTTCTTTGAACCTGTAACAAGGTCCATAGCACCGCCCATACCGGGAACCATCTTACCCGGAACTATATGGCTTGCAAGGTTTCCATGACCGTCAACCTGCAAAGCGCCTAAAACAGTCATATCCACATGACCGCCACGAATAATTGCAAATGAGAAAGCACTGTCAAAATATGCGGCACCCGGAAGTACAGTAACATTTTGTCCGCCGGCATTGGTCAAATGCTTATTGATCATCTCCGGAGAAGCCACAGGTCCCATACCGAGAATTCCGTTCTCTGACTGAAGTGTAATCTCTATTCCCTCAGGAACATAGTCTGCAACCATAGTAGGAAGTCCGATACCTAAGTTTACTACATCACCGTCATGCAATTCTCTTGCAACACGTCTGGCAATTTTTTCTTTTGACATTATGACTCACCTCCTACAAGATAATCTACAAATATGGCAGGTACGGCAACATTCTCAGGTTGAATACCGCCTACAGGAACTATAAGTTCAGCAAATGCGATAACAGTATCAGCGGCAGTAGCCATAACTGTGTTAAAATTTTTGGTTGTAGCCGAGAAGAAGAGATTTCCCTTTTGATCAGCTATGGTAGCACCGATAAGGGCAAAGTCGGCTCTTAAAGGCTTCTCTAAAAGATAATCCTTACCGTCAATATTGAGAACCTGTTTTCCCTCTGCAACTTCTGTGCCGACACCTGTAGGTGTAAGTACACCACCAAGTCCTGCGCCGCCTGAACGGATTCTTTCTACAAGAGTTCCTTGAGGTGAAAGTTCAACTTCCATACTTCCGTCTTGCATCTTCTGTCCGGTTATAGGATTTGTGCCTATATGTGTTGCAATGACTTTCTTTACCTGATTGTTTACGATAAGTTTTCCTATACCTGTGGTAGGAGTTGCTGTATCATTACAAATAAGTGTAAGGTCTTTTACACCCTTTTCAACTAACGCATCAATGAGCGGTTCAGGTGTACCACATGCTATAAATCCGCCTACCATGATTGTAGCGCCATCATTGATACCTGCAATAGCATCTTTGATTGAAACTATTTTCATTTTGTCTCCCTTTCTACAACAATTGCTGTGCCCATTCCACCACCTATACATAGTGAAGCGAGGCCACATTTAACATCTCTTTTTTGCATTTCAAACAGTAAAGTAACAAGTATTCTTGCACCTGATGCTCCGATAGGATGTCCGAGTGCAATTGCTCCACCGTTCACATTTGTTATCTCTCTCTTAAATCCAAGTTCATTGCATACTGCAATTGCCTGTGCTGCAAAAGCTTCGTTTGCCTCTATAAGTTCAAGATCGTCAGCTGTAATGCCTGCTTTTTCCATTGCTTTTCTTGATGCAGGAATTACTCCAAGTCCCATTACGCTTGGATCTACACCGCCTGAAGCATATCCCTTTATAGTAGCTAAAATAGGAAGCTTAAGTTCAAGCGCTTTTTCCTTGGATGCGATAATAAACATTGCTGCACCGTCATTGATACCTGAAGCATTACCTGCCGTTACAGTACCGTCTTTTTTAAACGCCGGTTTAAGCTTTGCAAGATTTTCTATTGTAGTATTAAACTTTGGATATTCATCTGTATCAAATACCTTAGGATCGCCTTTTCTTTGAGGAATGAGTACAGGAACTATCTCATCTTTTAATCTTCCGGTCTCTATAGCCACCTGCGCTCTTCTTTGGCTCTCAACAGAAAATACATCCTGGTCTTCTCTGGTAATGCCCTTTTGTTCAGCGATGTTTTCCGCTGTCACACCCATATGATAGTTGTTGAAGGCATCCCAAAGACCGTCGGTGATCATTTCATCCACCAATGTCTGATTGCCCATCTTAACTCCAAATCTTGCACCTTTAACAAGGAATGGGGCATTTGACATACTCTCTGTACCACCTGCCAGGACGATATCGGCATCGCCGGCCTTTATAATCTGCGCCGCAAGTTCTATTGTTCTAAGACCTGAACCGCAAACCTTATTTATTGAAAATGCAGGAGTCGTATTTGGAAGTCCTGCTCCGAGTATTACCTGACGAGCAATATTTTGCCCGAGACCTGCACCAAGGACATTTCCTATGATGGCTTCGTCGATAATAGATGCGTCAATACCTGCACGTTCAATGGCTCCCTTTGCTGCAGTTATACCAAGATCTACTGCACTTACACCTGCCAATGAACCACCGAAACTACCGATGGCTGTTCTTGCAGCACTGACGATAACTACTTCTTTCATATTTTTCACCTCACTTATTCTATAAAATATAAAGTGGACAATACCAATTGAGTAAACTTTTTTCGTGTATTGTCAGATATATGTATCATATATAGAATATCACAAGTGATATCAATTATCCACCCTTTTGTTATTGAAAATTAACATAAAAAAATTATAATATATTTTTTATATATATCTTAATTAAACAATGTGTTATAATAAATAAAAAAATATTGGTATGTCAAAAATACTGCACATAATGCGTATTTAATCTTGTACAAATAATAAATAGAACAGCAAAAATAATTTTTGCTCAATATAAATAAAAAAATACATATTTTTGAGCATGGACATATTTTTAAAAATGGAATATGCTTATGCAAAATATATATAATGATTAGTCAAAAAAACTAATTGATTGTCGGATACATATATGTTATATTTTTATCATATAGTTCTACATGTCAAATTGATTTCTGACATGCAATATTGACAAGGAGGTGTTTTATGGGTTTTGTAAGGTTTGATACAGAAGGTGCTGTAGGTATTGTTACAATAAGCAGACCGAAGGCGCTCAATGCTTTGAACTCTGAAGTACTGGCTGAGCTTGATGCTTGCTTTGACAGTATTGACACTAATACAATCAGAGCTGTCATTTTGACAGGAGAAGGAGATAAGTCCTTTGTAGCAGGTGCCGATATAGGTGAAATGAGTAAGTTAAGCCCGGCGGAGGGTGAGGCTTTCGGAAAGAAGGGAAATGATGTATTCAGAAAAATCGAGACTTTCCCTATTCCTGTTATAGCTGCCGTAAACGGATTTGCTCTTGGCGGTGGATGTGAAATTGCTATGAGCTGTGATATTCGTATTTGTTCCGATAATGCTATGTTCGGACAGCCTGAGGTAGGACTTGGAATTACACCCGGATTTGGCGGAACACAAAGACTTGCGAGAATAGTCGGTGTGGGAATGGCAAAGCAGTTGATTTATACAGCAAGAAATATAAAAGCCGATGAGGCGTTTAGAATAGGTCTGGTTAACGCTATATACCCACAGGAGGAACTTATGCCTGCAGCAAAGAAGATGGCGGCTGCCATAGCACAAAATGCTCCTATTGCTGTTCGTGCATGTAAGAAAGCTATTAATGACGGACTTGATGCAAAGATGGATGATGCAATCGTGATAGAAGAAAAGCTCTTTGGAAGTTGTTTTGAAACACATGATCAGATAGAGGGTATGAGCGCTTTCCTTGAAAAGAGAAAAGAGAAGAATTTTACTAATTCATAAAGGCCGGTTTAATATAAAAAATCATAATAAAGTCTAAAATATAAATTTTAATTCAGAAAGGATAATAAAATGAAAGTTGGTATTATTGGTGCAGGTACAATGGGCTCAGGTATTGCTCAGGCTTTTGCAATGACAGATGGATATGAAGTAAGACTTTGCGATATTAAGGAAGAGTACGCACAGGCCGGTTTTGCAAGGATTCAAAAGAATATTAATTTCCTTGTAGGGAAGGAAAAAATATCAAAGGAGGCGGGAGATGCAATTATTTCAAAGATCAAAGTAGGTCTTAATGATATTTGCAGTGACTGCGATTTAATAGTTGAAGTTGCCCTTGAGAAGATGGAAGTTAAGCAGCAAATCTTTAAAGAACTTCAGAATATAGTTCCTAAGGATTGTATTTTTGCTTCAAATACTTCATCACTTTCTATCACAAGAATCGGTGAGGCACTTGACAGACCTGTAGTAGGTATGCATTTCTTCAACCCTGCAGACAGAATGAAACTTGTTGAAGTAATCGGTGGAGAAAAGACACCTGCAGAATTGGTTGAAAAGATCAAAAAGATATCAGAAGACATCGGAAAGACTCCTGTACAGGTTAAAGAAGCACCGGGATTTGTAGTTAACCGTATCCTTGTTCCAATGATTAATGAAGCAATCAATGTGTGGGCTGCAGGTACAGCGGATGCTGAAGGTGTAGACACAGCTATGATTCTCGGATGTGCACATCCTATGGGACCTCTTCATTTAGCAGACCTTATCGGTCTTGATATTTGTCTGGCTATTATGGAAGTTATTCACAATGAGACAGGGGATGACAAGTATTTACCGGCTCCCAAATTAAAAAGAGCTTGTAGCTGCAGGTAAACTTGGAAAGAAGACCGGAGAAGGAATATTCTCTTATAAGTAAAATATATATCCCCCTTTTTACAGTTCAAATGTAGAAAGGGGGTTTAATATGGTATAGATACAAAAAGGCGGGTTTGTATTTACTATATAGGTGAAAGAAAACTAAGAAAGGATAACGCAAACAAAGACTTTCACTATTTAAGTTTGCACTTGGATTTATTCAAGTAGGTATAATTCATGGATTTTACTTTAGACAAGAAACATGAGATGGCAAGATCCCTCTTTAGGGAGTTTGCCGAAAAGGAAGTAAAACCTCTTGCAATAGAGGTAGATGAAACAGAAATATTTCCAAGAGAGACTGTAACCAAGATGGCAAAATACGGTTTCCTTGGTATTCCTGTAGCAAAAGAGTTCGGAGGTCAGGGAGCTGATCCTCTTGCATATGTAATGTGTGTAGAAGAGTTGTCAAAAGTATGTGCGACAACAGGTGTTATTGTTTCCGCTCATACATCACTTTGTGCGGATCCTATTGCTATGTACGGTACACCTGAGCAGAAGAAAAAATATCTTATTCCTTTGGCAAAGGGTGAGAAGCTTGGAGCCTTTGCACTTACAGAGCCTAATGCAGGTACAGATGCGCAGGGTGCGGTTACAAAAGCTGTACTTGACGGTGATGAGTATGTGCTTAACGGTTCAAAGATTTTTATTACAAACGGTAAAGAAGCGGATATATATGTTGTAATCGCATGTACAGAAATAAAGGTTGATGCAAAGGGCAGACAAAAAAAGATTTTCTCCGCATTTATAGTTGAGAAAGATACACCCGGATTTGGATTCGGAACAAAGGAAAAGAAGATGGGTATCAGAGGTTCATCTACTTATGAGCTTATATTTACAGATTGCAGAGTCCCAAAGGAGAATATGCTTGGACCTGCAGGTAAGGGATTCGGTATTGCAATGCACACTCTTGACGGTGGTCGTATCGGTATTGCCGCACAGGCACTTGGTATTGCTGAGGGAGCACTTGAGAGAACTATCAACTATGTAAAAGAGAGAAAGCAGTTTGGAAGATCTATCGGAGCATTCCAAAATACTCAGTTTGAGCTTGCAAATATGGCAACCAAAGTAAAGGCGGCACAGATGCTTGTATATAGAGCTGCTATGGCTAAGGCAACACAGAAGACATATTCAGAGGAAGCTGCTATGGCTAAGTTATTTGCTGCAGAAGTAGCAATGGAAGTTACCACAAAGGCAGTACAGCTTCACGGTGGATATGGATATACAAGAGAATATGAGATTGAAAGAATGATGCGTGATGCGAAGATTACAGAAGTATATGAGGGTACAAGTGAAGTACAAAGAATGGTAATTTCCGGCGCATTGCTTAAATAATTGTGCTATTACGAATGGAGGATGTCATGAAGATAGTTGTTTGTATTAAACAAGTGCCGGATACTAAGGGCGGTGTTGTTTTTAACCCTGATGGCACATTAAACAGAGGAGCTATGCTTACAATCATGAACCCGGATGATAAGGCGGGTCTTGAGGCGGCTCTTAGACTTAAAGACAAATATGGTGCAGAAGTTACTGTTGTTACTATGGGACTTCCGAAAGCTGATGAAGTGCTTAGAGAAGCTATGGCAATGGGAGCAGATAAGGCTGTACTTATAACAGATAGAGTGCTTGGTGGAGCAGATACATGGGCTACATCACAGACAATAGCAGGTGCAATTAGAAAATTGGAGTATGACTTGGTTATTACAGGACGTCAGGCTATTGACGGTGATACAGCTCAGGTTGGACCTCAGATTTCAGAGCATCTGGATCTGCCGGTTATCAGCTATGCACAAAAGATAGAGATTGATGGCGACAGTGTTGTTGTAGAGCGTCAATTTGATGATAGATATCATGTTTAAAAGCAAAAATGCCTGTACTTATTACAGCTTTATCAGAGCTTAATGAGCCAAGATATATGACTCCGGGTGGTATTTTTGATGCTTATGAGAAAGAAGTAACTGTACTTTCAAGAGCTGACCTTATAGATGTTGACGATTCAAATATAGGTCTTAAGGGTTCACCTACACAGATTGCAAAGGCATCCGATAAAGTTAGAAAGGGTGCGGGAGAGCAGGTAAATCTTGGCGTATCGGAATCTGTGGATTACATCTTAGGCAAGTTAAAAGAAACACATATCATCTAAAAAGGAGTCGTTTATGAGACAAAATACAGAAGAATACAGGGGAGTGTTTACATTTGCCCAGCAGGTAGACGGCAAATTGAGCGGTATTTCCCTTGAGCTTATAGGAAAAGGTAAGGATTTAGCTGCTGATCTTAATACAGAGGTGACAGCAGTATTACTGGGATCTGATATAAAGGGACTGGTTGAAGAGCTCGCCGAGCACGGTGCTGATAAGATACTAGTTGTAGATGATCCTAAACTTAAAGAGTATCGTACAGAGCCATATACACAGGCGCTTACAGCAGTTATAAACGAATTTAAGCCTGAGATATTTATTATCGGTGCTACAGCAATCGGTAGAGATTTGGGACCTAGAGTTTCAGCAAGAGTCGGAACAGGACTTACAGCAGACTGTACACAGCTTGAGATCGGTGATTATCCATTGGTTGCTATTGCAGGAAGAGAGCAAAAGCATAATCAGCTCCTTATGACAAGACCTGCATTTGGTGGAAATACCATAGCTACTATTGCATGTCCTGAGAACAGACCGCAGATGGCAACAGTTCGTCCGGGAGTTATGCAAAAGAAGGAAAGAGTAGCAGGAGCGAAGGCGGAGGTAATAGACTTTGATGCTAAGCTTGAAGAAAATAATAAATATGTTGAAATTCTTGAAATAGTAAAGAATGCAAAGACAACAGAAGATATTATGGCAGCAAAAATTCTGGTATCAGGAGGAAGAGGTGTAGGTTCTGCTGAGAACTTTAAGATACTTAAGGATCTTGCAGATGTGCTTCATGGTACTGTAAGTTGTTCAAGAGCTGTGGTAGATGCAGGTTGGATGTCAAAGGATATTCAGGTGGGACAGACAGGTAAGACAGTTCGTCCACATCTTTATTTTGCAATAGGTATTTCAGGTGCTATACAGCATTTGGCAGGTATGGAAGAAAGTGATATTATCATTGCTATAAACAAGGATGAGAATGCACCTATCTTCAGCGTTGCAGATTACGGTATTGTAGGTGATTTAAATAAGATAGTTCCGGCACTTACAGAGAAAATCAAAGCAGAGCTTGCTAAGGAAGATTAATATTGTAAAAATTTTGAGGCTGTCACACTAAGCTATTAATGTGCAGCCTCTTTTTTACCAGGACATATCTATCGACGCTTAAAACTTATACATGAACACAAATCTGGTAAATAAATACTCTGATATAATAATGATTACATATTAAACTCATTCATTATTATATAGCCAAATAAATCCTGTGGAAGAAGTGTTAAATTTTTACTCTTTATTTTTGGAATTGAATCTCTCATTTTCTTTCCTAAAATTTCTTTACTCAAAAAATGCTTCATATAATCACCATATGTTAAGTCCCCTAGTCTGTCAGATTTTTCCTAAAAAATTTGCAACTTCAATTTTTGTTTCATCAATGCTTAATTGAGCGTCATTTATAGCTTGATCAATTGTATTCACTTCATCATCTGTAAGCTTTACAGCCTCATTAGCTTTAGCTTTATTCAATTGCTCTATATACTCCTCTTTAAAAATAAATTTTTTTCATTACCCATCCGCTAATAGCACTATATATTCCAATTTTATTAATTTGAGAAGATGCATCTGGTTCCTTCATTTTTATACCATTCAATCAATTTATTTGTAAAACATATTTTTGATTTGTTGTTTTTAAAATAGTATTCAATAATAGCATCCTCCCATGTTTCTATCATTTTATCTTTCGAATTACTATTCAAGCTAATGGTATCTTTCATAAAGCTATCTAATAAATTAAAAACATTTAATTTCTAAATTCAATAATTCAATTATTAGTTTTTTTCAAAATCTTCATCTTCCGTTGGATTGTCATTTCCACAATGTGCTAATTGCCAATTTTTAAATTCTAGGCTAATCTCTTCTCTAATATTTTTCTTCACTAACTGTGTGACTTACAACAGTACGCAACATACTTACAGTTTTTTTATTATGTTTTTCTAGCTTATTAAACTGTTTCTTATTTTTCTTATTTTTTTAGGAGCTATACCTCTTTGTCCATATAATCGCGTAACTAAACTTGAATCAACAATTACATTATATAAATCCAATATGGCCTTTATATATGTTGAATTAAAATTTATAGCAGGAGTGATAGAATCTTTATATCCACAAAACATCCATAAATGACTTGCAATATTTTGTTTTATCTCATCATTAATTCTCTTAGTGTCTTTCTCAAAAGAGATGCTTTTAAGTTTTGACATTACATATTCCCCCTATTCTTTCTCCCGTTTTCAGTATATGCTGAAAATCCGGTATACCCGATTCCAATTTCTAAATCTGAAATCAGCCTATTCTTACCAGGGAGTATTCTTTCTCCAATGTTATTAGCAAAAACTCTTACTCCTCTTTTTTTTCCCATGTCCATAGGAATTCCAGATACTTCTAAATATCCCGAGGTCTGATTATCTGAATTATAAAGTCTACCTGAATACTTTTTAGATATTCCTGGTTCTTTACAAATGATATATGGAACCCTCATTCTTGCTTGAGATGCAAAAGAAGCTGTACCCTTTTTATCCATGCTGGCAATAGTTTTATATGCCATTAAGTAATCCCCCACCGTTTGAATTATTGATAATGCATAAATCAAATACATAATTGGTTTCTTGTTCTCTCCCTTACAGTTGATATATGCTTCACAAATTTCAAAAATAACTTTCCAGTTTTCATTTTCAATATATGTAAGTTGAGCCTCCTTATTTCCAATATTTAATGGTCTCTTATTAAATAATAACCAAGCCACTCTAAATTTTTAGATACAGAGCAAAAAGAATCATGTTCTATACAAGTTTTATATTCTTCTTTAGATAAAAAAATCAAATACCTTTCTGCATATGTATAATTGCTTATCCGATAGAATATCATTATATATTTCTCCCTCTTCATACCTATTTATATGTAATAATTTATGTTTATCTAGTTCTTGTTGACATATAAATACTATTGCATATGCTTTATTTTTTGATAGACATTCATTAAACACTCTTACAAACGAATTATCCTTATCTCCTTTTTCTACAACATCAATGTCTACAGGATATTCGGATGCCAGTCTTTCAATCTTTACAATATTCTCTTGAATCTCATCTCTTCCATTCATTCCTCTATTAATTATATCCAAGGTTCTGGCTTCTTCAACATAGCCCCTAATTTCACTCAAAATAGCAAGTTTTTGTTCATCACTATTAAGTTTCGAATACTCATGTTCAAATAATTTAAACATGGCATTGTATGAAAAGCCATTGACGGGATTTGAATTAATAGCTCTTACTAAAAATGGATATATCTGAAAATACTCTGGAGTTATAACATCATTATTATTAATCTTTCTCTTATTTTCCATCAATTTTTTTCTATAGCTATTTTTACAATATGCAATCTCATATGCAAAAAAACATTAATTTGATCCTGAATATATTTTTTTGAATTGAATCAGCTATTGATTGTGCATCTTGTAGCCGGTTTATACAAGTTTGAGCTAATTCTAAAGCCTCATTCAATTTTTTTACTCTTATTTTTTTCCAAGCTCATCCGTACTATTACTTTGTAGTTTTTTGCATAGTTTACCATAATATTCTCTTGTAAATGTAATTTCTAATTGAGCAAGAGTACTATCAAAAAAACATCTGAATTTGAAAGTTCTCTTATATCAGAAAGTTTATTAATAACATCATCTAAATGCTGTAGTATCTGATTATGCTCTCTTATCTCTATTTCATTATTGTAATACTCTGAATTAGGCCCCATCATTCTCGCTAAGTTAATCAAAGCATACTTTATATCTTCATCTTCCTGATACTCATTAACATATAAATCAAGCATATTTACTAAAATTTTTATCTTCTTTGCACCGTCTATTCCATTGTTTTTAAGAAAAATATCTGCCTCTCTTGAGTTTCTAAACCTAAAAATAAATTTGTCATGAGAATCTGTACCATAAAAAAGCCATGGTATCGAAGTAATGATAAAATCAAAAAGCTGTGGATCCCCATATATTGAATCAGCTGTCCTATCTGAATTAACAAACAGCATTGAGAATGCAAGCTTATATGGAGATGTCAATTTATATTTACTAAACAATGCAATAGCTGAATTAAAAGAGTTTAAATCAAAATCTCTGTTTGCCTCTATTTTTTTTTGTTCATTATGTTCAATAGCATTAATTCTACTTTCTCCCAACTTAATTCCTGCTTTGAGTAAAGCTTTATACATCGGATTCAACAATCTCTCTTCTTTTTTACGATGAGTTATCATATTTAATTGATTTTTTACATAATACCCAACTATTCTCTGTTCTAAGTTTAACCCTTCAGCCAGTCGTTCCCTCAATTCATCCCGTAATAGAAAATAGTACATAAAAATATCATTTTCCTTACTTAACCTCTCATTCAAAAGTTTCTTTTCTTCTCTACTCAAATCACTATATTTGTCAATTTTCTTAGCTAAATTTTTTTTATCCTCCTCAGATAAGTCTCTGTTTGTAGCAACAAACAAAGCACGACCATTACTATAAACATATTTCCCATTATTATCTTTTTCGTCAGCATTTATAGGTAAAAAATTATCCTTTAACTCTAACTTCCATACTTTTTTTATATTAGATTTTTTCTCATAATGTGGATTAATATTAACATCTTCTTTACTAGATCCCCTATAAGCGGTACATACTAAAACGAAACGTCTCCCAAGATTGTCTAATAGCCTGCTTAAATTTCCTGCAATATCCTCAACATTTCTATAAGCTGCCGTATCCCATATTATTAAAATTCTTTCGTCAGATCCAGGAACTCTCTCTACTTCGCTTAGCAACTTATTTAGTAAATCAAATTCACGTCCATATTCATTATTAAATGATATCTCTTCATTTTTTATGAAAACCACGGGGTTCTTATGTTTTTTAAATACTCTGTATGCAATAGCTGCTAACGCAATACTTTTTGAGGTTCCAGGGTCACCTTCCAAAATAATTGGTAACCTTTTATTTTCAGAATCATGTTCTAAATCTTTGCCATCCAATGAGCGTTCTACTAGTTTTAATAGTGTTTCTTCAAAAGGTCGTTTTAAATAATAATTCAGTTCAGGAAAGTATCCGTACCATTGAGGAGATACAGATGAATTATCCAAAAAAAGTTCATAATATCTTCTTTGTTCGATTTCCCCTATAGGCTTTATCCCATTGACATTTTCATCTGTTAATAGTTGAGCAAAGTTTTGACATTTTAATAGTATTGTATTTTCGATATAAGCTGCTTTATTCCCTTTATAGAATAACTGCTTTGACGAACTTGTTTCCACTTCGCTTAAAATACTATCAGTATAATCGACTGAATTTAATGCATCACTTAACGATGATTCGCACCAGTAATCATTTCTATTTTGAACAAGTTCCTTCATTTTTTTTGTAAAGTCGTTATTTATGCCATCATTGAATATAAAAACTTTTGCTCCCCTTATTTGACTCAATCTAGGGAAAAAAATATTAAACTTCAATTCATTACATTCTATAGGATTGTAACCTATAACAACTAACTTACTTCTTGTATCTAGTTTATTTACAATATTTCCCATGATATCAAAAGCATTCATATCTGCCGTCATATCATCTAGTTCATTCTTTCCTTCAAAGCCAAGTAATTGTATAACAGGTAAATTTATACTACTAAAAGATATATTTTTAATTTCTTTTAACTCTGTGTAAATATCTGTATCCCTTTGGTCAGATGAGAAAAACTTTCCAAAATCCCCTCTTTTCTGACTTGTTATTACAAATCTCCACTTTTGGGATAATACAACATTTGGTAAGTCTTCCATTTTTATCCCTTGACCAACAAATAATCCAACATTATATAGTTGCATACTCTCCAAAAGTTCTGTAATCATCTTGTTAATCATCAAAATATCCATTTTCATTCTTTCTCCTGTTTTTAGTATTTCTTCTACCTTATTATGTACATTAAATTTTTATCTTACTCCACTATCCTTATATCTCCAACCTCCAATCACATACACTGCTATTGTTATAAACATATAGTTAGACTCAGTATTCTGATTTTTTTGCCGTTTCGATTAATTCATTAATCGCAATATTATATGTTAAGATCTTTCCGTCTAAAAAAATTAAATTACATTCTCAATTACAGATGTAAGTGACATGTACATCTTATAATACGTGATAACTACATACATCATAATTGGGTGACCTCTGTTCTTACTCTATCTGAATAATTAGATAACAGTCTGAAAAAGCTCAAAATCTACACAACTTTTTAGTGTATAGACATAATAGTTTTTGGTTAAACTCAATTCACAGAAACTAAAGTTAACTTTCTATTGATTTATTTCAAAAAAATCATTCTAATAATTAACTGTAAGTATAATCATATTATAGCATATAACATAAAAAGGATAGATATCTTTTAAAAAAATTATGTGTTTGGGGTTGTTAAGAATTGGTTCGCAACAAACATTTTTATTGACATCAGTTCTAGATTACCTAATTTTTTTATCTTTAAGAAAAAATATTGACATGAGAGTAAACTTTCAGTATAATCGAATCACTGTAAAACATACTAAATTAATAGGTAAATAGGTTATAGGTTTCTTGTTGTAAAGTAGGAAGGGATGCTCATGGGAAAGAAAGAACATAATCACAGTCACGAACATAATCATAATCACGAACATAACCACAATCATGATCATAAACATGGTGTGGATCATATCCACAGCCACAGAAATCTGATTGGATTTGATGAACATGGGATACCGACAATCACATTAAAATCAGATCATGAAGAGGATGGGGATGATAAGGCCTTTGTCAGAGATTATATGAATGCGGTATCGGAGTATAGAAAGACTTTTCCATCAAAGGATGAAGTACTTGAAAACACTCCGGATCCGGCAGTGAAAGAGATGATTTTGCGCCAGAATCAGCTGGGATTTGATACTACATTTGACAGATTTGACAAACAACAACCACAGTGTGGCTTCGGTATGGCGGGAATTTGCTGTAAGATTTGTAATATGGGACCATGTAAGGTTACCGCTAAGAGTCCCAAGGGAGTCTGTGGTGCGGATGCAGACCTTATAGTTGCAAGAAATCTACTTCGCTCTGCAGCTGCAGGTGTGGCTCAACATGGTATGCACGGTAGAGAAGTTATTTTGTCTTTAAAATGGGCGGCTGAAGGGAAACTTGATTTACCTATACTAGGACAGCAAAAGATAAAGGATACAGCAAGGCATTTGGAATAAAGACTGAGAGAAGAAGTATAAAAAAGATTGCTTCTGAACTGGCAGATGTGCTTTTGGAAGATATGAGCCGTACAGTACCGGGTGACTATAAAATTATAGAGGCACTCGGCTCGGATGAAAGAAAAAAGGTGTGGAAGGAACTTGATATTCTACCTATCAGTGCATACCATGAGGTATTTGAAGCTTATCATAAAACAGGTGTGGGTACAGACGGTGATTGGAAAAGTGTTATGCAACAGTTTCTTCGTTGCGGACTCGCATTTACATACTCAGGTGTAGTAAGTACATCAATAGCAACAGATGGACTTTTTGGAGTAGGAGACAGAGTCACATCAAAGGTAAATATCGGTGCTTTGAAAAAAGGATATGTAAATATTGCGGTCCATGGTCATCTGCCTACCCTTGTAAGTGAGATTGTAAGAGTCGGTCAGGAAGAGAAGTTTATAAATCTTGCAAAAGAAGCCGGGGCAAAGGGAATAAGATTCTACGGTATCTGCTGCTCAGGACTTTCAGCAATGTATCGTTATGCAGGAGTTATTCCGCTTTCAAATGCGGTGTCAGCCGAGCTTGTACTTGGTACAGGTGCACTGGATCTTTGGATTGCCGATGTACAGGATGTATTTCCGTCAATAATGGAAGTTGCAAAATGTTTTAGAACTACGGTTATTACAACCAGTGAATCTGCAAGATTGCCGGGTGCCGAAAGATTTGAGTATGATCATCATCACTCAAATATAGGAGAAACGAGAGAGCTTGCTGAGAGAATAATACTAAGAGGTATAGAAAGTTTCAAAGACAGACAGGGTATACCTGTATATATTCCGCCATATGAGGTGGATGCCGAAGTCGGATTTTCACCTGAGTATGTGCATAAACACTACGGTTCTATGAAACCTTTATACGAGGCGGTAAAGGAAGGTAAGATACTCGGTATTGTAAATATAGTAGGATGTAACAATCCTAAGGTTGTGTATGAGAAATGTGTTATTGATGTAGCCAATGCACTTCTTAGAAACAATATCTTGATACTTACAAACGGATGTGCCTCATTCCCGCTTATGAAGATGGGATATTGCAATGTTTCGGGACAGGAGCATGCAGGGGAGAGTTTAAAAGAATTCCTTGGAGATTTACCACCGGTATGGCATGTGGGTGAGTGTATAGATAATACCAAGTCAAGCGGAATCTTTGCAGGTGTTGCAGGTGAGGCCGGTAAACCGCTTTATGAAATGCCTTTTGCATTTTCTTCTCCTGAGTGGAGTAATGAAAAGGGAATAGATGCGGCCCTAGGCTTCAGACTCATGGGAATCAATTCATATCACTGTGTGGAAGCTCAAATTCATGGTTCAAAGAATGTAATAGAATTTTTGAAGGAGGGAACTAAGGAATTACTTGGATCTGTTATGGTTGTAGATACAAATCCCGACTCTCTGGGAGAAAAAATAGTTGCGGATATTATTGAAAAGAGAAAAGCCCTCGGTTGGGCAGTACCTGATGAGATAGTGCATAAAGATGAAGAATTAGCCTTAGTATAAGTCGGTTAGAAATAGATTGGATTAAAAAATGTTTTGACAACTTTTATTTATTATAGTACTATAACAGTGTACACATCTTGTGTACATATATATTGATACTAATCTCTAGCAGTAAGTTCTCCAACATCAGGAGTAAGCCGAGCCTAGAGATTTTTTGCTTTATGGGGAGGAATATTATGAAAACAGCAATACTGGTAGATGGTGGATATTATCGCAAGCGTGCATTCTCCATTGCAGGTGATATAACTGCAAAAGAAAGAGCTGAGGAATTATATTCATATTGCAAAAGGCATCTTTGGGAGAAGAAGAATAAAAAAGATTTTTTTGAACATGAATTATATAGAATTTTCTATTATGATTGTCCTCCATCATCTAAAAAAGTGTATCATCCACTTTTAAAGAGGACAGTAGATTTAGGAAAGACAGATATATATAATTGGGCTAACGAATTTTTTGAGGAGTTGAGTAAGAAAAGAAAAGTTGCTCTAAGAATGGGAACATTATCTGATTCATTAGCACATTATAATTTAAAGAGAGAGACTGTTAAAATGCTTCTAAATGGTAAGAAGCGTATAGAGGATTTGACGGAGAATGACTTTTCAATACTTATTGATCAGAAGGGGGTTGATATGAAAATTGGATTGGATATAGCTTCATTGGCCTATAAGAAACAGGTTGATCAAATTGTATTGATATCAGGTGATAGTGACTTTGTACCCGCATCAAAATTAGCACGAAGAGAGGGTATAGATTTTATACTAGATTCACTTGGAGAAAAGGATAAAGACGATTTGTCATTACATATAGACGGTTTGAAAACACATATAGATAGCATAAAGCCTAAAAATAAAACACAGCTATTGACAACTGATTTTTAAGATGTACAATGAAATTAAATAAAAGCTTCGTAAAAGTTTTGTATGGGGAATGAGGAGGAATTTTATGGATATGCAGTTGTTTTGGGACTCTGTGATAACAGTTGTCAGTGTGGTCGGATATGTGGGATATTTTGTTGCTGTCGGACTTATTGTAAGATATCTTATAGTAAAGTCAAAGAGGTAATAAAGGAGTTAAAAGTATAGTGTTTATAAAAAGAGCAGTTTACCTTTTTCGGTAAACTGCTGCTTTTACATTCTCCTAATTTCCGCCTGTATCATATTACCTACCAAGGAGGCAAAATTATCAAGTGATTTTACTTTTACAAAACTTCTTCCAAAGATTTTTTGAACATTGGACAGGTCGGCGTCATCGCCTGTAAAGGCGCAGAGGACATATATGTTCTCAAGCTTTGCCTTATGTACAAGCTCTGTCATATCATCTATAGCGATATCACCGCTGTAATTTCTGGATTTACCCTTGACCTCAAGCATATCATTCGGCTTATATCTGTAAGCCATATCACAACTCTGTGAGAAGCATTGTTTTTCTTCATCTGTTCCATTAAAGCGTTAAGTGCAAGACCGTCTCTGTTGGCACCTGTAGTAAAGAATCTGAATATTTCATTATTTTTTGATGTCTCATTGTAATCCCTGTAAAGATTCATTACAGTGTAGCCGCTCATAGATGAGTAACTCCATACTCTGACAGGAATGCGGCAGTTATCAAGTGCTTTTGAAATAATATAGCCCTGCGTGGATACTGTGTCCATACGATGAATCTGTGAAGCTGAGGCATCCAGTAAAATATCGACACTTATATTGCCGCTACCTTCCGCCACCTGTTTTTCAAAAATCTTAGTATTGTTAAGATACAGAGCCTTCCAGACAAGGGCTGGATTTAATTTACCTATTTTTGAATAAACTGTAGTGGGCTCAAGCTGAGTCAGCAGAGCATTCTTGATACGATTTGTAAGTTCCAAGACGGACGCATTATTACTTCCTATATTGTCAAAGAAAAATTCTTTGTTTTTAGTATACTGCCTTTGCATCTCTTTTCGCATCTTTGCGGCAAACCCGCTTACCTTGTCTTCACTTTCACCTCTTGTAAAAAATATTCTGGTACCTTCGTGGTTACCGGTACAGCATTCTCTTTGTATTTTCTCCGAAGTCTTATCATCATAGATGGATTTGCCGAAATAACTGCTGATATATTTGCGAAGTCCCTCTTCCGTTATACGATTGAATTTTTCAGAGTCTGTCTCAAAAGCTGTAGTATCAGAACCACCCCTGTTTTCCACATATCCTATAACAAGCTTTTTTGCACCGGATATTTCCTCCGAGACTCCGGCCTCTTTACCAAGGAAAAGTCTGGGTATAGGTATTTTAAACCTGTGTTTTTGCCCCTTTGCACTTACACCGGGAAGGTAGGTAAAATACTTTGCAAGAGTATTTGACAGAGTCCTAATAAAGCCTTCTGTATCCACATCAGCACCGATTTCAACCTCACTTAAGAGCTTCCTGTCTACCAAATCGGGCAGCCCGCTGTCCTCACCCATAGATGTTCTGTAATGTCCTTCAAGTATCCATCCCTCTCTGCTTTCAGCAATACTCGGCATAAACTCTATAAGCTTTTGTTTGCAGTACTCTTTCCTAAGGAGTGGAAGACTTGGTCTTGAATCTTTTTCCTTTTCAAATGTTGAATTTTCAAGTGCAATCCAAAACAATGCTTCATAGGTCCCCTGCCCTATTGTTTCATGGAAGGTATTGTAAAACTCCTTTAACCTTTTCCAGTCAAAATGTGCATAGCTGCTGCCAAGTATGGTGTTCCAATAAAGGTCGGCTTTTGCATTATCGTCGTACATACGAAAACCTATTGAAACATCATAATTTCCGGCGGCATTCCATACCATATTTGCTGCTCTCTCTTTTTTTCAAACTCCGTCAAGATCATGAAAAAATATTCTCCCCTGAAAGGCTTGACGGCAATCTGGCACTTACAATATCAAGCACCAATTGTCTTTCATATTCGTCAAAGCATTTATTTATCAGTCCCATTTGTAAGGCTTTAGTCACTTCAAGTCCTTTTTTCATCATTCCTATACATGATATAAGACCTCTAAGGTCAAGGCTTCTTGTAGAGATTTCACCGCCCTCACATTTTTTTCTTATTTCATCAAAAAGAGAGGCAAATTGTGAGATATATTCAGGTTTTAGCGTAGGATATTTATCCTTTATAAGCTTTTGTAAGTTTTCTGCCGATATAACAGGCATATGCAGTACCATAAACCTGGATGCGAGTGCCTCATTCATCTCTCTGGTGCCGGCATAGCCGTAGTTCATTGTACCTATAAATCTTGTGGCTTCATGAAGAGTTATTCTGTCATATCCCGGTAAGTCAATAGTTCTTCTGAAGTCAAGTACCGCATGAAGTACGGCGAGAGATTCATTCTTTGCCATATTTATTTCATCAAGCACTCCGAAACCTCCTCTTATAGCACAGTTTAGTATAGGCCCTTTTCTAAGGCGTACTTCTCCGTTTTCAAACGTGTCAGAACCTATAAGAGATGAGGCGTCGGTATTTATATAAAGTGATATATCCCACTCGGGTCTTGCAAATGCCATGGCAAGATTTTGTGCCAATACATTCTTTCCGGTAGCTTTAGGACCGTCAAGCAAGATATTTTCACCTGCTATTATAGCTGTAGCCGCCTCTTCCCAGATTTCCTTACCATAATATAGATATGAATCAGTGGGGATTCTTTTTTCATCGCCGTCTTCAAGCTTATAGAAGCTTCTAAATGAGCTTATCTCTGAAATGATTTTATCTGATACATTTTCCTGTTTTAAAAATTCTAAAATTTCCATATTTCCTCTATCTAATAAAAAATAAAAACTCCCAAGACAGTATTATATTACAACTGTCTTGGGAGGAGCAATAATTTTATTTACTTTACAGGATCTGCAGGTGTGAAGCCACCCTTTTTACCTCTCCGGATAGTAAGAACTGCATATAAAGCGGAAATTACAGCACCGCCTATATAAGCAATATTCCAGCTTAAACCAAAGCCGAGCTTTGCATTCAAGATATAGCATGCACAAATGAATGTGTAGAAGACACCGGGTACTAAAGTCATCCATGCCCATTTGCCTCGCTTATTTATTATAAGATAAATAGTTGCTGCTGCAAGCGGGAAGAGTGCCATTGTCTGGTTGGACCATGCAAAATATCTCCAAAGTATGTTGAATCCCTTAGGATCGATTTTTGCCCAAACAAGGATTGCACCTACTATAACGAAAATAGGAACGGCAAGACTGAGTCTTCTTGCATTGTTATCCTGCTTGATATGGAAAGTATCCGCAATAGTAAGTCTAAGTGCACGAAGTGCTGTATCTCCTGATGTTATAGGAAGGATAATAATACCGATAAGTGCTACGGCACCTCCGATAGGTCCAAGTGCATATCTACATACTACACCGACAACACTGGTAGGAGAAATAGCGACAAGCTCGCCTCCTTTTTGAATCATATACTGCCATACACCCTTGTCACTAAGCTGCATTGTGATACCGCCGTGCTCAGCTGTAAACTGGATAAGTGCCATTGTACCGGGCAGCCCATACCATAGCTATAAATCCTTCAACAACCATCATATTGTAGAAAGTCATACGACCTTCTTTTTCGCTCTTAATTGTACGAGCTACAAGAGCTGTCTGTGATGAGTGGAATCCTGAAAGGATACCGCAGGCTACAGTAACGAAGAAAATCGGAATAAAATGTCCTGCTTTAAAATATGCCGCATAGTCAAATGACTGTGTTGCCCAACTCCCCCAAACATCTACAAGCGGATAATGGAAGATAACCATTGCAGCAAAAACTCCGACTGCAGAGAATACCAAAATTGCACCGAAGATAGGATATACACGACCGATAATCTTATCTATAGGGAATACTGTTGCAACAAGGTAATAAGCAAAAATCACAGCGTAGATGACCCATGTTGAAACTTCTGTAGGAGCACCGCTGAAACCGAATACCTGAGTTGCGGCTATATCACCCGGGGTATAAATAAATACCGTACCTACAAGTAAAAGCAAGAGACATACAAACACATCATAAATCCAGAATACGGTTTTACTTGTATATTTGCGAACCATCTCCGGCATCTGAGCACCGCCGTCTCTGGTGCAAATCATACCTGCAAAATAATCATGAACCGCACCGCCGATTACATTACCTATAGGTATTGTAAGAAGTGCTATAGGTCCGAAAAGGATACCCTGAATAGGTCCGAGAATCGGTCCTGTTCCTGCGATGTTGAGCAAGTTGATCAATGCATTTTTCCATGTAGGCATAGGCACATAGTCTACACCATCCTGTCTTGAATAGGCCGGTGTTTCTCTATCATCAGGTTGGAAAACATGGTCGCAAAGACGTCCCATCAAGAATCCACCTACGATAAGAATCACAAGTCCGATCATAAATGTTGCCATAGAAAATTCCTCTCTTTCTTTCTATGATTAATTAATACATAATAAACATACTACTTGATAATAAGTTTTTTTCAAGTTTTTTTAATAATACATAGAAACTACTTTCATAAAATAATAAAAAAATAGGTGAAAAAAATTTGGTGTTGTATTTGTGCTTTATTAAAGATAATTAAATAAAGAAAAAAATTTATGGTTAGTTATAACTAACTATGTTAATATAAGCATAAATATTTATTTGTGTTCAGAAAGGTAAAATTGTGAAAATAGGAAATATTCTGATAAAAACCGGAGAAAAGAAAAAAATTCGAGCTCGAAAATATAAGCGGAGTTGCTTTTTTTGTGGCGGAAATCCGGGGAAAACATTGGTGATAACTGCCGGAGTGCATGGTGGAGAGTATGTTGGAATAGAGACATCCTTAAGACTTATAAAAGAAATTGATCCTGAAAAATTATATGGAAATATTATTATTTGTCCCGTTTTAAATCCTGAAGGTTTTTATGCCGGAGTGAAACAGATATCTACATCAGATTACAAAAATTTAAACAGAGAATTTCCGGGTGATGAAAACGGAACAAGCACACAAAAAACTGCTTTTAATATTGAAAAATACTTGTACCCGATAGCGGATTTTATAGTGGATCTACATGGGGGAGATATGAATGAGATGCTGATACCTCTTATTTTCTTTCCCTACGGCTCAGGTGAAGAAATGAAAAATTATGTAAGAGATATTGCATCAAGGATGAGTGTAAATTTTAGAGTAGGATCATATGCGAATAATGGTCTGTACAGCTATGCTACAAAGAAAAATATTCCTGCCATGTTATATGAAAGAGGAGAGCATGGTACATGGAGTGAAGCGGATGTACTGGCTGAAAGAGAAGACCTATATAAGCTGATGGAAATACTTGGAATAATAAAAGAGGGTTATGATATCAGTGTGAATAAAAATCAAAGAGAAATTATAAGCGCAGAGTATGTGGAATCATGCGATGACGGCCTTTGGTATCCTTTTTTTACACGGGGGGATACTGTAAAAAAAGGACAGTTACTTGGGGTTTTAAAAAATATAGAAGGTGATGAACTGCAAAGAGTCGAAGCAAAATTTGATGCCACTGTGTTATACTATACATTATCTTTGGGAGTAAGAAAAAAAGATACATTAATTGCATACGGAACTGAATAAATAAATCACTTGACAAAATCCGGCGTCAAAATTAAAATACTTTGAGTATCAAACTATTTGCTTTGATATTCAAAGTATTTTTATGTTTTGATGAAAGTCTTATGAAAGGACTTATGAAAGATGAAGATAGCACTTGCAGGAACCGGCTCAAAGCTTCCGTCTAAGATTTTAACAAATGATGATTTAAGTAAGATCGTAGATACAAGTGATGAGTGGATCAGCCAAAGAACCGGAATCAAAAAAAGGCATATCATAGGCGAAAATGAGAATCTGGTAAGTCTGGCTTTTGAGGCCGGTAAAGAAGCATTAGAATCTGCAAACATTGAAGGTAAGGATTTGGGACTTATCATAGTGGGTACTTCCACTCAGGATAAAAGACTTCCAAATACCGCATGTGAGTTACAACCTCTGCTCGGTGCAAAGGACTGTGCCTGTATGGATGTAAGCTCGGCATGTTCAGGATTTATATATGCACTGAGTATTGCATATTCTATGATGAATACATTAGACATTGAGTATGCTCTTGTAGTAGGCGGTGATGTACTTTCAAGAGAGATGGATTGGACTGACAGAACCACCTGTGTACTTTTCGGTGACGGTGTGGGAGCGGCAGTACTGAAAAAAGCGGATATCGAAGAGGGATTTTTAAGCTTTGATATCGGAGCTGACGGAAGTAAAGGATTTGCACTGTATGATAACTCCTACGGTGATGACAGATATATAAAAATGGATGGGCAAGAGGTTTTTAAGTTTACTGTCAGAACAGTGCCTCAAAGCATTGAAAATGCTATAAAAAAGGCAGGAGTACATAAGGATGATGTGGATTTATACCTTTTACATCAGGCAAATTTGAGAATACTTGAGGCTGTATCAAAAAAGCTTGATATACCTCTTGAAAAGTTACCTCATAATCTTGAAAACACCGGAAATACTTCGGCAGGAAGTGTACCGCTGTTACTTGATGAGGTGATTAAAAAGGGCATGGCAAAGAAGGGTGATCTGATTTTGCTATGTGGATTCGGAGCAGGACTAACCTGGGGAACTTGTGTATTAAGATTGTAATTATTTTACAACTTAAATATAAATAAAATTAGCATTTAAAGAATGGAGAAAATTATGTCAGAGAAAATGAAATCAATTATTGCAGAGCAGTTAAATATCGATGCGGCAGAGATCACATTGGAGTCAAGCTTCAAGGAAGATTTGAATGCAGACTCACTTGACCTTTTTGAGATGGTAATGGCACTTGAGGATAACTACGGTGTTGAAATACCTTCAGAGGATTTAGAGAAGCTTTTAACTGTAGGTGATGTAGTGAATTACCTTAAGGACAAGGGCGTAGATAATTTATAAAAATAAAAAACGCCTTAGGGCGTTTTCTTAAAAAGGCAGAGGAAATTAATGCAAACAGAAATAACAAAACTATTAGGTATAGAATATCCGATAATTCAAGGCGGTATGGCATGGGTTGCCGAGCATCATTTGGCTGCAGCGGTAAGTGCGGCAGGCGGACTTGGACTTATTGGCGGGGCAAATGCACCGGCAGAAGTTGTAAGAAATGAAATAAGAGAGGCAAGAAAGCTTACAGATAAGCCTTTGGAGTGAATGTAATGCTTATGTCACCTCATGCAGAAGAAATTGCCAAGGTAGTTGTGGAAGAAGGTATAAAGGTAGTCACTACAGGCGCAGGTTCACCTGAAAAGTATATGCAGATGTGGAAGGAAGCCGGAATAGTGGTAATTCCTGTAGTTGCGAGTGTTGCACTTGCAAGAAGAATGGAAAGATGCGGAGCTGACGCCGTTGTGGCGGAAGGTACCGAGAGTGGCGGACATATAGGTGAAGCCACTACCATGACCTTGGTTCCACAGGTGGTAAATGCAGTGGATATTCCTGTTATTGCGGCAGGCGGTATTGCAGACGGAAGAGGTCTTGCTGCGGCACTTATGCTTGGAGCAAAAGCTGTACAGATAGGTACAAGATTTGTGGTTGCAAATGAGTCTATTGTACATGAAAACTACAAAGACAGAGTAATCGCCGCAAAGGATATCGATTCTGCTGTAACAGGAAGAAGTCACGGACATCCGGTAAGAAGCTTAAGAAATGCCATGACCAGAGAATACACGAAGCTTGAGGCTGAGGGTAAGAGCTTTGAGGAACTTGAGTATTTGACTCTCGGTACACTCAGAAAGGCTGTTATGGATGGTGATGTTGTAAACGGAACCGTTATGGCAGGTCAGATAGCAGGACTTATAAACAAAAAGCAAAGTGCAAAAGAAATCATTGACGAGATAATAAGTGAGGCAACTAATCTTTTAAAGAATGCAGGGAGCTTAGTATAAATTATGAAGATAGCATTTTTATTCCCGGGACAGGGAGCTCAAAAACAAAATATGGGCAAGAGTTTTTATGAAAATGATGCGGATTCAAGGGCAGTTTTTGATAGTGTCAAAACAGTCACGGGGATAGATGAATGTGATCTGATTTTCAAAGAAAATGATGAATTAAACAATACAAGATATACACAGATAGCCATGGTGGCAACAGGTATTGCCATGTTAAAGGCTGTAGAAAAAACGGGACTTAAGGCTGATATATGTGCAGGTTTAAGCCTTGGAGAATATGAAGCACTGTATTTAAGCGGTGCTATAAGTGCTGAGGATGCCATTTCGGTGGTGGATAAAAGAGGTCAGTATATGTCTGAGATAAAGGGTGGCGCAATGAGTGCCGTACTCTCACTTGACAACGAGACTATCAAGTCTGTAGTGGATGAGATAGACGGATGTTGGGTGGCAAATTATAATTGCCCGGGACAGACTGTAATATCGGGAACTGAGGAAGCGGTTGCTCTTGCAGGCGAAAAATTGAAAGAAGCCGGAGCAAAAAGAGTACTGCCTTTAAAGGTAAGCGGTGCTTTTCACTCAGGACTTATGAAGGAAGCCGGAGAAAAACTTTCAAAAGTACTTGATGGCGTCGAAATAAGAGATATTCAGATACCTTATGTAGCAAATATCAATGCAAAAATTGTTACAGACAAGAATGATATCAAGAAGAATTTGATAGATCAGGTATCCGGAAGTGTACATTTGGAACAGAGCATAAGAAAAATGATTGAATGGGGAGTTGATACCTTTGTAGAAATCGGCCCGGGAAAGACAATGGCAGGTTTTGTAAAGAAAATTGATGCACAGGTAAAAATGTTCAATATCGAAGAGTATGCGGATGTGGCAAGTGTTTGTAGTCAGATTTTGGAGGCAAAATGAAAAGATTAGATGGCAAAACAGCTTTGGTAACAGGTGCAGGCAGAGGCATCGGAGCCGCTATAGCAAAGAAACTGGCAGCTGACGGAGCACTGGTATATGTAAATTATGCGGCATCAAGTGAGGCTGCAAAAAGTGTTGCAAAGAGATAGAGGACAATGGCGGAAGGGCAAAAATCTGCCAATGTGATATATCGGATTATGAGAGTACCAAGCAGATGATTGAAAATATCATTTCAGAGGACGGTGCTGTAGATATACTGGTAAACAATGCCGGTATTACAAAAGATAATCTAATGATGAGAATGAAACCTGAAGAGTTTGATGCGGTAATAGCTACCAATTTAAAGGGAAGCTTTAATACCATGCAGGTGGTTTCAAAATATATGATTAAGAAAAGAGCCGGAAGAATAATAAATATTTCTTCCGTTAGCGGTGTGATGGGCAATGCAGGACAGATAAACTATGCCGCATCAAAGGCAGGAGTTATAGGAATGACAAAGACTGCCGCAAGAGAGATGGCAAGCAGAAATATTACCGTAAATGCCATAGCACCGGGATATATAAGAACAGATATGACGGATGCCATGACAGATGATGCCAAGGCAAAAATAAATTCATTTATTCCATTGGGATATCAAGGTGAGGTAGAGGATATTGCAAATATGGTAGCATACCTTGCCGGAGAAGAGGGCAGATATATTACAGGTCAGGTCATCAAAATTGATGGCGGAATGAGTATGTAATTAAGAAGGATTGAAAGAACAACTAAAAAAGAGGTGACTATGAGAAGAAGAGTTGTTATTACAGGATTGGGAGCTATCACACCGATAGGTCTTAATGTCAATGATTTTTGGAAAAATATAAAAGCGGGTGTACATGGTATAGGACCTATAACATACTTTGATACAACCGACTATAAGGCAAAGCTGGCAGCTGAAGTAAAGGACTTTGATGCCAAAAACTATATGGATCCAAAATCTGCCAGAAGAATGGAGCAGTTTTCACAGTTTGCGGTAGCGGCAACAAAAGAGGCCATTGAAGATGCAAAGCTTGATATGTCAAAGGAAGATCCTTATATGGTAGGAGTTGCGGTAGGATCGGGAATCGGATCGCTGCAGTCTATGGAAAAGGAATACGGAAAACTTTTGGAAAAAGGGCCAAGCAGAGTGGCACCTCTTTTGGTACCTATGATGATTTCAAATATGGCGGCAGGTAATGTAGCAATTGCCTATGGATGTAAGGGAAAGAATATAAATGTAGTAACGGCTTGTGCTACCGGAACAAACTGTATAGGTGAGGCATTCAGATCTATCGTTTACGGAGAGGCTGATGTAATGCTTGCCGGAGGTACTGAAAGTTCCATCACTCCTATCGGTGTGGCGGGATTTACTTCACTCACAGCACTTAATACCGTAGATGACCCGGACAGAGCATCAATACCTTTTGATAAGGACAGAAACGGATTTATCATGGGAGAGGGAGCAGGAGTTTTAGTTTTAGAAGAACTTGAGCATGCTAAAAAAAGAGGTGCACATATATACGCCGAGATGGCAGGATATGGTGCAACCTGTGATGCATTCCATATTACTTCACCTGCAGAGGACGGCTCGGGTGCTGCAAAGGCTATGGAGCTTGCAATAAAGGATGCAGGTATGAAGCCTGAGGATATTGACTATGTTAATGCACATGGTACAGGAACTCATCATAATGATTTATTTGAGACAAAGGCTATAAAGACAGCTCTTGGGGAGCATGCAGATAAAGTCGGAATAAGTTCTACAAAGTCAATGGTTGGACATCTTCTTGGTGCAGCCGGAGGTGTTGAGGCAATTGTATGTGTAAAGTCTATAGAAGACGGATTTATGCACAAGAATGTAGGGCTTATAAATAAAGATCCGGAGTGCGATCTGGACTTTTTGACAGAGTCAAAAGAGATGGAAGTTAACGGAACAATCAGTAACTCCCTGGGCTTTGGCGGTCACAATGCAAGTATAGTTATTAGAAAATTTGTGGAGTAAACCTATGAAGATAGATGAAATTATAAAACTTATAGAGACGGTAAGTAAGAATGATGTTGATACATTAAACTATGCTACAGATTCCGAAAAAATCGTTATAAAGAAAAATAAAACAAAACTTGTTGCGGGAGAGCTTCAGACTCTACCGGTAGCACAGAGTGTAAGTTTTGAAGCGGCAAGTACAGTAGAGAACACAAAGGTTGCAGGTCATACCGTAACATCACCGCTTGTAGGAACTTTCTACAGTGCACCTTCACCTGATTCACCAAGCTTTGTAAATGTCGGTGACAGAGTAAAGAAAGGTCAGGTAATAGGTATCATCGAGGCAATGAAACTGATGAATGAGCTTGAGAGTGATTTTGACGGTGTTGTAAAAGAGATCCTTGTTAAGGATGAGGATGTGGTAGAGTTCGGACAGCCACTGTTTATTTTGGAGTAAAGAGTATGTTGGGAATCAAAGAAATTCAAGAGATAATACCTCACAGACATCCGTTTTTACTTATTGATTGTATTGAGGAGCTGGAGCCGGGTAAAAAAAGCGTAGGATATAAATGTATAACATATAATGAGTCTCAGTTTTTGGGACATTTTCCCGAGGAGCCTGTAATGCCCGGAGTACTTATGATAGAGGCATTGGCACAGACAGGTGCCGTCGCTATATTGTCAGTACCTGAAAATAAGGGTAAGACAGCATATTTCGGAGCTATAAATTCCGCTAAATTCAAAAGAAAAGTTGTTCCGGGAGATAAGTTGAAACTTTCCTGTGAGATAATCAGATCAAAAGGAAGAATAGGAATAGGTAAAGCTATAGCAAGTGTGGACGGTGAGATAGCGGTTGATGCCGAACTTACCTTTATCATTGGAGAATAAATGTTTAGAAAAGTATTGATAGCAAACAGAGGAGAGATTGCAGTCAGAATAATAAGAGCACTTAGAGAAATGGGTATTATAAGTGTTGCCGTATATTCTGAGGCGGATAGAGACAGCTTACATACGATGCTTGCAGATGAGGCTATTTGTATAGGACCCTGCACCTGCGATGAAGAGCTATCTGGATATGGAGAGAATACTCAGTGCCGCTATTACAACAGGTGCCGAGGCTATTCATCCGGGATTCGGATTTTTTTATCGGAGAATGAAAAAAATTTGCAAGACTTTGTACTGAAGTCGGAATAAAGTTTATCGGACCTAAATCTGAAACAATTGCTAAGCTTGGTGATAAGGCTGTAGCCAGAGCAACTATGCAAAAGGCACATATTCCTGTAATACCGGGGCTGACGGAAGTGTCAAGGATGTGAATGAGGCATTAAAAGCTTGCAAAGAAAGTGGGCTTCCCTGTAATGATAAAGGCTGCTCTTGGCGGTGGCGGAAAGGGTATGAGAATATCAAGAAGCGAAGACGATTTTTGCCGAGAATTTTATGACTGCAAAGGCGGAGGCTCTTAAAGGCTTTTTCGGATGATTCAATGTATATTGAAAAATATATAGAAAGACCGAGACATATCGAATTTCAGATTATGGCTGACAGCTATGGAAATGTAATACATCTTGGCGAAAGAGATTGCTCCATACAAAGAAGACATCAAAAAGGTGTTGGAGGAAGCGCCGTCAGTATTCCTTGACAGTAAGCTCAGAGAAAAGATGGGAAAGGCTGCCGTAAGTGCGGCAAAGGCTGCCGGATATGAGAATGCCGGAACCATTGAGTTTTTGGTGGATAAGAATAAAAACTTCTACTTTATGGAGATGAATACAAGAATTCAGGTAGAGCATCCTGTAACAGAGATGATCACCGGTATAGATCTTATAAAGGAGCAAATCAGAGTAGCTGCGGGAGAGAAGCTTTCTGTTACTCAAAAGGATGTGAAGATTGAAGGACATTCCATAGAGTGCAGAATAAATGCCGAAAATCCCGATAAGAATTTTGCACCTTCACCGGGAAGAATTGAGAGCATGCATTTGCCGGGCGGTAATGGTGTAAGAATAGATACACATATTTATGAAGATTACACAGTATCACCTTTTTATGATTCCATGCTTTTAAAGTTGATAGTTCACGGAAAGACAAGGCAGGAAGCTATTGCAAAGATGAGATCGGCTCTTGGAGAGATAGTAATTGAAGGTGTAGATACAAATATCGACTTTAACTATGAAATTATCAATAATCCATATTATATAGATGCGGATATAGATACTTCATTTATAGAGAAACAGTTTAAATTGTAGCAATGAAAGTTTTGAGGTGTTGTCATGTTTAGAAATATGTTTAAAAAGACATATGCAAAGATAGAACCGGAAAGTGAAAAGATAGATATTCCGGAGGGACTTTGGAAAAAGTGCAAAATATGTAAAGAGCCTATCTTTGCAGAGGATGTAAAGTCAAATCTTTATACCTGCCCTAAATGTGGAGGATATTTTAGAGTCCATGCATACAGAAGAATAGAAATGCTTGTGGATGACGGAAGTTTCATCGAGTGGAATAAGACAATGCCTATATCAAATCCTTTGGATTTTCCGGATTATGAGACTAAGCTTGAAGAGGAAAGACAAAAGAGTAAGCTTAATGAAGCCGTGGTTACCGGAGAGGCTACTATAGGTAATATAAGAACCGCTATAGCTGTATGTGATGCAAGATTTATGATGTCTTCTATGGGAAGAGTTGTAGGTGAAAAAATAACAGCGGCTGTAGAAAATGCGACAAAAGAGAAAATGCCGATTATTATTTTCTCATGTTCAGGCGGAGCCAGAATGCAAGAAGGTCTGATTTCACTTATGCAGATGGCAAAGACCTCAGCGGCATTAAAAAGACATCATGAGGCAGGACAGCTTTTTATAAGCTTCCTTACAGATCCTACTATGGGAGGTGTAAGTGCTTCATTTGCAATGCTTGGTGATATCATACTGGCAGAGCCTAAGGCTCTTATAGGGTTTGCAGGTCCGAGAGTAATTGCACAGACCATAGGTACAAAGTTTCCGGAAGGCTTCCAGAGTGCAGAGTTTTTACTTGAGCATGGATTTATAGATGCTATTGTAGAAAGATCGGAACAAAGAAGTGTTTTAAAGAAGATACTAAGAGCTCATACCTCAGGATTTAAGAAAGTTGCACGTCAGGAAAGTCAGGATGAAAATACCGAAAAGGTCACAGAAAAGCGCCCGAAGGTAAAGGCACCGAAGAATGCCTGGGACAGTGTACTCTTATCAAGAAGACCTGACAGACCTACCGCAAAGGATTATATTGACAGAATGTTCAGTTTCTTTTTGGAATTACATGGTGACAGACTCTCGGGAGATGACGGTGCGATTATCGGCGGTATAGCAAACTATTACGGAAAACCTGTAATGGTTGTGGCAGAGCAAAAAGGTAAGAGCATAAAAGAAAATAAAATCAGAAATTTCGGTATGCCAAATCCGAGCGGATATCGTAAGGCTCTAAGACTTATGAAGCATGCAAATAAATTTAATATGCCAATCATTTGCATAGTGGATACTCCGGGAGCATTTTGCGGGATAGAAGCCGAGGAGAAGGGACAGGCCGAGGCAATAGCCAGAGCACTTTTTGAAATGAGCGATATGACAGTACCTATTCTTTCTGTTGTAATAGGTGAAGGAGGGTCCGGAGGTGCACTTGCGCTTGCCCTAGCCAATGAAGTTTGGATGCTTGAACATTCAATATATTCAATACTTTCACCGGAAGGTTTCGCTTCAATATTATATAAAGATGCAAAAAAAGAGCAAAGAAGCCGCTGAGGTTATGAAAATCACCTCGAAGGAACTCTTAGCCTTGGGTGTAATAGACAGAGTTATAAAGGAAGATATACCTTTGACTGTAGACACTATGGATACTGTAATAGAAGAGATGGTTTCAAATATGGATGATTTCTTTGAGAAGAATTCTTCAAAATCCAAGGAAGAAATCGCAGAGGACAGATACAACAGATTCAGGAAGTTTTAAATAGCTGAAAGGGAAATATGGAATTCTTAAAAATAGGTGATAAAAGTTTGCTCTATCCCATTATCCAAGGAGGTATGGGTGTAGGAATAAGCCTTTCATCCCTTGCGGCACATGTGGCAGGCAATGGAGGAATGGGAATTATATCAACAGCACAGATTGGATTCAGAGAGGATGATTTTTATAAAAATCCTATAGAAGCAAATCTTCGTGCTGTAAAGACCGAACTTCAAAAAGCCAGAGATATAGCGGCGGAAGTATTTGAAAAGAGATTTAAAGTTTCAAAACAGGCTTCTAAATTCTTGGAAAAATTAAAAAATTATAATCCTTTTATAGGCTTTAATATAATGGTGGCAACAAACAAATATGCGGACTATGTAATAGAAGCTGTAAAAGCCGGTGCGGATATTATAATATCCGGAGCCGGACTGCCCATAGAATTGCCGGAACTTGTAGCAAAGGGGCAGGCACTAAGTGAAAACGCAAAAAAGACCTGTATTGCACCGATAGTATCAAGCAGAAAAAGTGCAAAAGTCATTTTAAAGATGTGGGACAGAAAATATAACACTACAGCGGATGCCGTAGTAATAGAAGGACCGCTTGCCGGTGGACATCTTGGATTTTCCTATGATGAGCTTCATGAGCTGGGTGCCGATACTATGGCAAGTAAAAATTATAAAAGAGAAAAGTATGATATCGAAATAAAAGAGATCATAGAAGAAGTAAAAATCTATGAAGAAAAATTCGGTAAAAAGATTCCTGTATTCGTAGCAGGCGGTATATATACAAAAGAAGATATGGATCATGCAATCAGTTTGGGTGCGGACGGAGTACAGATGGGTACAAGATTTGTTACTACATATGAATGTGATGCACCTGATGATTACAAGCAGACATATATTGATGCAAAAGAAGAAGATATAGTTATCACAAAATCACCTGTAGGTATGCCGGGAAGGGCCATAAGAAATGACTTTATGGACAGACTGAAGGAAGGTCCTATACCGATAAGACATTGTCACAACTGTTTGGCATTGTCGGTATGTGACAGAAAGACAATACCATATTGTATAACCGATGCACTGTGTTCTGCGGCAAATTCGGATGAAAGTCACGCATTGCTTTTTTGCGGTTCAAATGCCTACAGGGCTACAGCACTGGAGCATGTGGAAGATATAATGAAAGAGCTTACGGAAAAATAAATAATTAAGATTTGATGAGGGGGATGTAAAAAAACTCGTTTGAGTTTTTTCGCACCTCCCTTTTGCATTTAATTTTGTTAAAGAAAGCGTGGAGTCTTTGATTACAAATATAAGACAAATTCAAAGACAAATGTTCATTGATTTTCGGGTGAGTTTTTATTAGACTGTTAGAGGTACTTTACCGGAGAAATACAGTTTAGCAGAATGTCATAGGTATGTAAGATTTACTTAATACTTATGTGCCATATTTGTGATATAGTATTAATAAGTTAGAGGGTAAAAAATTAATATTAAAGTGAGTATAAAAAATGGAAATCAAAAAAATTATAGCCGGTGGACTGTCAATTATATTGGCGGTCGGAGCGATAAGCTTTGCACCGGGGAACGGAATGGTAACATATGCAGCCACGCCTCCAAGTATAACATCGCAGGGAGCTGCACTTTACAATGCAAATACGGGTGAGTTTCTGTATGAAAAAGATGGAAATAAGCAGTTTTTCCCTGCCTCGATCACTAAGATTATGACAACATTGATTGCTTTGGAGCAGGCCGATCTTGATGACACGGTGGTATTTTCAAAGAGCGCTACTACAAATCTTGAATCGGGAGCCACAAATCTTGGTGTAGTGGAAGGTGACAGAATAAGTGTAAGAGATGCACTTTACGGAACTATGCTTGCATCTGCAAATGAAGTTGCAAACGGACTTGCCGAGCATGTAGGAGGTTCAATACCGGGCTTTGCAAATATGATGAATGCCAGAGCCGTAGAGATAGGTGCAAAAACACAAATTTTGTAAATCCCAGCGGTTTGAACAGTCAAAACCATAAGACTACAGCTAAGGATATGGCATTGATTGCGGCTGAAGCGTTTAGAAATCCTAATTTCAGAGCTATTGCAAGTACTAGATATTATACATTTCCGGCAACAAAGAAAAACCAAGCAAATACAATTGCAATGCATCATAAGATGATTCAAATCAATGATAACAGATATTATCCGGGTGTAATAGGCGGAAAGACCGGCTATACAAAGAGTGCAGGCAACACTTTGGTGACCTGTGCTGAGAGAAACGGTGTAAGACTGGTAGTTGTAATACTAAAGAGTCAGGGAACTCATTATACAGACACAAGAGCCTTGCTTGACTATGGCTTTGCGATAGCTTCAACAGGCGGTGTGGATATTGCATCAAAAGATGTAAGTGTGAAAAAGAGTATTACAGGAGTAGCGGTGCAGGCTGCAAAAACGGAAGTAGTGGCAAGGACTGAAGCTGCAAAAGAACCTCAAATTGCAAAGGCGGACAGTGCAAAAGTTGATGCCGCACCGAAGTCAATTGCAACATCTGATGTAAGGGCTGAAAATTACGGACCGGGTATGGCACCGGATATAGGTTGGAAAGAGAGCAACGGAAGCTGGTTTTATGTAAAATCAGATAAAACAAGTGCAAGAGCTGAAGTTTTAAATATTAACGGAAAGAAATACTGGTTTGATGCAGACGGTAAAATGGCAAAAGGCTGGAGACAGGATACAAGCGGATCTTGGTATTTTATGGAGGATTCGGGAGCAATGAATTCTTCAGGCTGGCTTAAGTACAACGGACTATGGTATTATTTGGGAAGTGATGGTAAAATGTTGACAAATACCACCACACCTGACGGATACACTATAAACAGTGACGGAGTTTGGGTAAGCTAGGAGTTTGATGAAAAATATATTTTCAAAAATTATAGGATTAGGAGCAGTGGGGAGTATTACCTTGCTGCTCCGTTCTTTTTATGAAAGAAAGAACTTTAAAACGGTACAATATAATATAAGCAGTGAAAAGATTGAGAGTGAAAAGAAAATAGTATTTCTAACAGATTTACACAATAACAGTTTTGGAAAAAATAATGAGAAGTTGCTTGCGGCTATAGAGGACATATCGCCGGATTTGGTACTTATAGGCGGTGATATGATAACTGTAAAGAGCAGACTTGGTATAGAAAATGTGCTTCCTCTTTTAAAAAGACTTTCAAGTAAGTATAAATGTATATATGCCAACGGAAATCATGAACAAAGACTTAGTGAGAATAAATTCGGATTAAATTACAGGCAATATAAGCAGATAATGGAGGATATGGGAATAGTATATCTTTCAAATAAAAGCTGTGATTTGAATGATAATATATGTGTTCACGGGCTGGACCTTGAGAAAAAATATTATTTGAGAAGATTTAAAAAGCCTCTGGATTCCGATTATATAAATAAACGACTAAGTATAGATGAATCAAAGTTTAATATATTATTGGCACATTCACCCCTATTTGTAAAAGACTATGCAGACAGTCATGTGGATTTGGCACTTGCAGGGCATTTTCATGGAGGAACAATAAGGCTTCCGGGCGGTATAGGCGTGATGACACCACAGTTTCATTTCTTTAACAGATTGGTAGTAGGAATGAAAAAAGTCGGAAATATGATTCAGATAATCGGAGCGGGACTTGGAACTCACAGTATCAATATCAGATTGAATGATATGTCGGAGCTGATTGTGATTAATCTTAAGTGTCGCAATAAAGCTTGAAATTTGGTACAATAGTAAGGTTGAGTGATATCTATATATGAGAGGTGAGTATGGAGATTTCATACAAATTGGAGAGGTTTGAAGGACCGCTTGATTTGCTTTTATATCTTATAGAAAGGGATAGAGTAGATATATACGATATTCCGATTGTGAGTATAACGGAGCAGTATTTAAACTATATGAACGAGCTGGAAACCGATGACCTTGATTTGATGAGTGAATTTATTGTAATGGCGACCACACTTCTTGATATAAAGGCAAAGATGCTTTTACCGCTTGAAGAAGATGAGGAAACAAAAGAAATCATAGATCCGAGAGCTGAGCTTGTGGCAAGATTGCTTGAATATAAAAAATACAAGATGATGGCAAATGAGCTTGCCGGAAGATATTTTGACGCAGGTAAAATACTTTTTAAGGAGCCAAGTATTCCGGTTGAAGTGGAAGAGTATAAGGAACCTGTAAATTTAGATGAACTTTTCGGTGACTTAAATTTGCATAAGTTAAAAGAAGTATTTGACCGTGTAATGAAGCAAAAGGAAAACAGGATCGATAAGGTAAGAAGTAATTTCGGTACTATAAAAAAGGAACCTGTATCTTTGGAAACCAAGATAACAGAGGTTATGGCATATGCCAGAAAACATAGAAAATTTACCTTTAAATCACTGCTTGAAAGTCAAGTAAGCAAGCTTGAAGTTGTTGTTACATTTTTAAGCGTACTGGAGCTTATGAAAATAGGTAAAATAGCTCTTTTACAGGAGGAGACTTTCGGAGAAATGCAAATAGAAACTTTGGAGGAAGAGGGAAAGGAGGAGACGCTGGATCTTAGCGATATATTAGATGGCTAAATTAAGTAAAACAGAGGCGGCAATAGAGGCAATACTTTTTGCCTTGGGTATATCTGTGGAAATAAGACAATTATGTGCCGCTCTTGATATGAAAGAGAATGAAGTGATTCAAAATCTCGAATCATTAAAGGCAAAATATGAGAATGATAATAGAGGAATACAGATAATTGATCTGGGAGATTGTGTTCAGATGTGCACAAAGACAGATTATTATGAGCAGCTTATCAAGGTATGTAAGACACCTAAAAAGCAGGTACTTACCGATGCCCTACTTGAGACTTTATCAATTATTGCATACAAGCAACCTATTACAAAGTCTGAAATAGAGCGAATAAGAGGTGTTTCATCGGAACATGTAGTCAGCAGACTGGTGGAATTCGGACTTATATATGAAGCCGGAAAACTAGATGCTCCCGGAAGACCTTCACAGTTTGCCACTACTGAGGAATTCCTTCGAAGATTTGGTGTGGAATCAAAGGAATCTTTGCCAAGGCTCAATGCAGATCTTGAAGCGGAGATAGTGCATGAGGTGGAGGAAGAGACCGGATGGAAATTCGGCTTTGAAAGTGAAGTAAACGGAGTAGGGGAAGATAATTAATATGAAGATAAAGATAAAATATTTCAGTGAAGATATTGAAAAGCTGAAATTCATAGACGGAAAAAGTGACTGGATAGATTTAAGAGCTGCTGAAAGAGTTGAGATGAAGTCGGGAGACTACAAGCTTATAAGACTCGGAGTGGGAATGGAATTGCCGCTTGGATATGAAGCATTGGTGGTACCGAGAAGTTCCACTTTCAAAAACTTCGGAATCTTACAGACCAACTCAATGGGAGTTATCGATGAGTCATATTGCGGTGATAATGATGAATGGAGATTTCCTGCATTGGCAATGAGAGATACTGTTATAGAAGTAAATGACAGAATATGCCAGTTTAGAATTATCAAGCATCAGGATGCATTTGAATTTGAAGAAGTTAAAAAACTGGATGGAGTAGACAGAGGTGGCTTTGGCAGTACAGGGAAAAATTAAAAAGATATTTGTATCAGGCGTATTAGCTCTTGTTTTACTAAGCGGTTGCGGCGCAAATGAAAAGAAATACTTTGAAAGCGGCAAGGCCTTACTTGAAGAAGGAAAATATGCAGAAGCGGTGGAAGTCTTTGATAAGGCAATAGTTGTGCATGGAAGTAAGAATATCAGAGGTCTTGAAATAGATATACTCAGATACAGAGCGGAAGCCGAGTACAAAGCAGGTGATTACAAGGCAGCAGAGCATACATACAGGCTTCTTATATCTGCAGATGAAGAAAGAGTAGAATACTTGGATATGCTGGCTATCATATATACGAAGCTCAGCAATATAGATATGGATATAGATATAGCAGATGCCGCGGCAATGTATGATAAGGCACAGAGTCTGGATGACAGAAGTGAACTTCATATCAATGCCGGTATCAGTATAGTACAGTATTATGAGGATATGTATGATAAGAGTTCGGATTCATCATATCTTGATAAGGCAGAAGAGTTTTTAGAAAAACAGTTAAAAGAAACCAATAGAAAGAGCGCCAAAGTGCTTGCTGTTTATGCGAAGCATTTGTCAAAAAGGGAAGATTATGACAAGGCACTTGAAGCTGTGGAAGAAGGCATGGCACTTTTGGAAAATAAGACTTTAAATGCACATGATGATGAGACATTAAAGTCTTTGATGTTTTCAAAAGGATCATGCTATGAATATATGAGCGACTATAATAAGGCTTTGGAATGTTTCAATGCATATATTGAAAAATACGGCGAGGATGAAGAGGTTTCTCATGAGGTGGCTTTTTTAAAGTCAAGAATCAGATAGGTAGTATATGAGTACATATGAAACAAAAGAAATAGTTGAAAAGGTAGTTTTGCTGGGAGTTGATTTGGGTGATGATACAAAGGAATCCATGAAAGAGCTGGCTGAGCTTGTAGATACTGCGGGTGCAACGGTTCTTGACAGTATTATACAATCCAGAGAAAGGATGCATCCGGGCACCTATATAGGTAAGGGGAAGATAGAGGAAGTCAAAGACAGAGTTATAGAACTTGGAGCTACCGGAGTGGTATGCGATGACGAGCTTACACCTGCACAGCTGAGAAATCTTGAGGATCTTTTAGACACTAAGGTAATGGACAGAACAATGGTAATCCTTGACATATTTGCAAAAAGAGCAACAACAAGCGAAGGAAAGATTCAGGTGGAATTGGCACAGTTAAAGTTTTCTTCTGCAAGACTGGTAGGACTTAGAAGCAGCCTTTCAAGACTTGGAGGCGGTATCGGTACCAGAGGTCCGGGAGAGAAAAAGCTTGAGATGGACAGAAGACTTATTCATGAAAGAATTTCTCAGTTGAAAGCGGAGCTTAAAAAGGTTGAAAATCACAGAGATCTGATAAGAAAATCCAGAGATGAAAACCTTTCCTTTAATGTGGCAATAGTGGGATATACCAATGCCGGAAAATCCACTTTGCTTAATAAAGCTTACAGATGCAAATATTTTTGGCAGAGGATAAGCTCTTTTGCAACTCTTGATCCCACTACCAGAAAAATTTAAAGCTTGGAAGCGGACAGGAAATACTTGTAACAGATACTGTAGGTTTTATAAGAAAACTTCCGCATCACCTTATAGAAGCATTCAAGTCCACTCTGGAAGAGGCAAAGTATGCAAATCTTCTGATACATATGGTGGATGCTTCAAATGAAGAGGCATCATCACAGATGTTGGTGGTATACGATACACTAAAGAGCCTTGATGTAGTTGATAAGGATATAATTACAGTATTTAATAAGACAGATCTGATGGAAGAGAATATGGAGCTTCCAAGAGATTTCCACGCAGATAAAGTTTTAAAGATGTCGGCAAAGACCGGAGAGGGTATAGAGGATTTAAAAAAGACTATTGAAGATATTTTACAAAATCAAAGAGTTTATCTTGAGCATGTATTCCCTTATAAGGATGCCGGTAAAATAGCAATTGTCAGAAAATTCGGTGAAATCCTCAGTGAAGAATATATTGACGAAGGAATCAGTATAAAGGCATATATTCCGGCTGAAATCTTCGGAAAAGTAATTTCCACTTGAAAAATCCACATATGTAATATATATTAGTAGTACCTAACTTAGCAAAGCCTAACTGGGTAAAATGTTATATATTACTTGGAGTGGATATGTTATTAGCACTTTTGATTGCCGGTAAGATGTTGATGGGAACCGGTGGTGACAGACCGAACAGAGAAGAGAAAATTTGCGGTAAGCAACATTTTTGGAGAGATAAAAAAGAAGTAATGGGCTATAGATTGCAGTACAGTCTTCTCGACGGACATGCAAGGATTCTTGATAAAAATAATATAAGAAAAGCTACCGGTACAATGAGTGCTATGGAAGAGAAATTTGAAAGATTGGTTTCAGGCAGTTTTCTAAAGCCCGGAGATGTGATTGGAGTATCCAGAGCGTTATACGATCACTACGGTATTTATATAGGAGACGATAAGGTCATTCATTATGCGGACAAAACCAAGGATTTTGGAAGGAATGTCAGCATATATGAGACTGATTTAAAGGAATTTACCGGAGGATCACAGGATTATTTTGTTCTTCATTTTCCAAAGACAGGCGGTCCGCCAAGGAAAATTAGGAGCAGTACAAACTTTGATAAAAATCCGAGAGAACAGACCGGTATATTTGATTTTTTATTTAAAGCTAAGTATAAGCTGTTTTCACCGGAGGAGACCATAGAGAGGGCAAAATCAAGGCTTGGAGAAAGGGCCTACAATTTTACCAGAAACAATTGTGAGCATTTTGCACTTTGGTGTAAAACAGGAGTATCTTTTTCACGTCAGGTGGATATGGTACTTTCAATATAGTAAATTATGAAAGCTTTTCGGGTTTTTGATCCGGAGGCTTTTTTTGATTTGATTTCAAAAATAAAATCATTGTATAATAAAAAAATGAAAACAAATTGTTCTAATTTATGAGGTAATTTGATATGATATATAATTATATTTTTGGAAAATTTTAAATACGGGGAGCCTATTTTCTTTGCTGAATTACCCGGTAAGTCTAAAGATTATCTTAGGCAGGAAATAAAGAAACTTGTTGATGAGGGAGCATTGGAACGATTATATAATGGGGTATATTATCTTCCATATACAACCGTTTTAGGAACAAGAGGAAGAGTTTCAATAGATAAATATGTCGAAAAAAAATATATTCGATCCGGTGGTAAAACAAAGGGATATATCACAGGGCTTCAACTTGCAAATCAATATGGATTTACCACTCAAAATCCTTCATGCTATGAAATATGCAGCAACGAGGCAACGACCAGATATAGGAGGCAGGAGGTTGACGGAAGTCTTCTAATTATTTATAAGCCTGTAAAAGAAGTTGAGGATGAGAACAAATCTTCACTTCAATTTTTAGATTTGATGTCCAATATAGATAAGTACAGCGAGATATCAGGTGATGAAAAGATACAAAAAATAAAAAAATTTGTAGATGTAAATAATGTAGATTTTAAAATAGTAAAAGAATATCTGCCATTATATCCGGATAAAGTCTATAAGAATATATATGAAGGAGGGATGATGGGTGAACTGGTATGGTAATCAAAAGGAACGTTGGATAGAAATTATAAAAGCTGTTGCAGCTGAAGAAAAAAGAAGTTTACAAATGGTTGAGAAGGATACTATACAGTCAATATTTCTTTTAAAATTGTCTTACAGTGAATTGCCATTTGTATTTAAGGGTGGGACTTCATTATCTAAAGTATATGATTTGATAAAACGTTTTTTTCAGAAGATATAGATTTATCTATGAGCAGAAAGATTACGGAGTCGGAAAAGAAATCAGCGAGTTATACAATAATAAATATAGCAAGTAGTATGGGACTCTTTCATGCTAATGAAAAAGATATCAGATCAGGGTACAACTATAATAAATATGTTTTTTTGAATATGAATCTTTGTTCAACAGTATGCAATCTGAAATTATTGTGGAAACAAGTTTTTATCAAATATCTTATCCTGTCGAAACACTTAAAGTAAATTCTATTGTAGAGAAATTCTGTCAAAAAAATGGAATAGATATTAGAGAAATAGAAAAATTAAATTGTAATATAAAAAGTACAAAATTTGAGCAGAACTTTCATTGACAAAATATTTGCCATCTGTGATTATACACTTCTGGACTCTATAGATAGGAATTCCAGACATCTATATGATATTTCAAAAATGATTCCATATATAAAATTTGATTCGAAGTTTTGTGATCTGGTTATTAATGTCAGAAAAGATAGAATGCTTTCAAAGAATAATCCATCAGCACAAATAGAAAATGATATACCACAGATACTTGAAAGAATAATAGAGAAAAGAATATTTGAATCTGATTACAATAATATAACAAATAAGCTGTTGTATGAGAAGATGACATACGATGAAGCAATAAAAGAAGGTGTAGAAATAGTATTAAAGATGAAGGTGTTCTAGAGTCAACCTTTTTATTTCCTCAAACATTTGTTATAATACCTTGGTGAAAACAGGAGAGAAGGTCTATGAAAATCATTCTGGAAAATAAGGAAGCCGAGATTGTAGAAAAGAAATCAAGATTCATAGCAAATATTGCTATGGTAAGCTCTGAAGAAGAGGCACTTGAATTTATAGATAAAATAAAGAAAAAATATTATGATGCCAGGCATAATTGCTATGCATATATCATAGGAGAAGACGGAAACAAGAAAAAATGTTCGGATGACGGTGAACCGCAAAGAAGTGCCGGAATGCCTATGATGGAAGTACTGGAAAATCAGGGCTATTTTGATATAGTGGCAGTGGTTACCAGATATTTCGGAGGTACTTTACTTGGTGTGGGCGGACTTATACGTGCTTATCAAGGAGCGGTTATAGAGGCGCTTGCCAATACTAAAACAGGAGATATCAAAGACGGTTTCAGAGTACAGTATAAATTCGGATATGATTTTTACGGAAAGATAAAGTATATAGCAGACAGTGAAAATATAGTGATAGAAGATACCGTATTTGATGAGATGGTAACCATAAGTTTGATATTTGAAAAAGAGAATTGCGAAAGACTTCAAAAGAAGCTTGTGGAAGAGACCAATGCCAATATAGAAAAATTACTTATTGAAAAGATAAAATATATTACCGTAGATGATAAATGGTATAAGGAATACAAATAGAAAAGGTTAATATACTCAGAGGTTTAATAAATGCAGTTATATTTGGGAGAAGAGGGAAAAAAGTATTATTGGAGAGTCGTAGATGTCAGTAATATTGCCGATGTGGAGACTTTGGAAACAAAATTTGAATTAACGGAGGAAATGGCAAAGTATGTTCTTGACTCAAATGAAAGAGCCAGAGTGGAATATGACGGAAAAAATCTGCTTGTGGTAATACATGTGCCGGCATTTACACAAAACAACGGACATTATGAGACAAGGTCAATAAAGTTTTTTGTAAATTCAGAGAGCATATTTATGTTCGTTACCTATGACACAAACTATATCGTGCCAAAGATAGAAAAGTATATACAGACTGAGGAGGCGAACAGTCCGATGATGCTTCTTTTCTTGAGTCTTTTTGTTATATCGGATTCATTTTTACCGATACTGGATAAGCTAAATGAAGAGAGATTACATCTTAACAGAAGACTCAGAATGAACACGAATAATCAGGGAATTTGGGATCTGTCAGACCTTGAGGTAGGTCTTATATACCTTGGTGCTGCAACAAAACAGAATGTAGTGGCAATAAGGCAGATGAGAATAACTTCGGCAATTAAAAAATGTACTGAAGCAGAAAAAGAAGAGCTGGAAGATGCGTACATAGAGGCGAAGCAGGCAAGTGAAATGGCTGATATGGCGGCAAGCATAGTGGAACAGATGAGCGGTATGTACAATAACCTGATAAATATAAAGTTGAATGAAACAATGCGTATTATGACCATATGGTCACTTCTTATGACAATACCTACAGTTATATCCGGATTTTTCGGTATGAATGTTGATCTGCCTCTGGCAAAAGTGGAGGGTGGATGGATAATTATAAGTGTAATTACCGCAATTTTGTTATGGGCGATGTGGAAATTTATATGGAATAAACTTTAATAAAGATAATAGTTATATCAGTCAAAAAGGATGACTAATGTAACTATTATTTTTTTGCAAATTTTAGTAAATTATTTTTGAAAGGGGGTAATATGGACAGAAAAATAATAGTTGCAGGCCATATATCCTATGATATTACACCTCAAATATATGATACAAACGGGAAAAACTTCGGCAAGCTTTTAAAACCCGGAAAACTTATAAATGTGGGCAGGGCGACAGTGGCAAATGGCGGAGCTGTAAACAATACAGGTATGGCATTGCATAAATTCGGAGCAAATGTTGATCTTATTGCCAAGGTCGGAGATGATGAGTTCGGTCGTCAGATAATAGAAAAATGTGAAGAAAAGGGAGCAAAGACAAATTTTATAAAGGCTGTGGGGGAGGATACTTCATATACTATAGTATTATCACCACCTGGCTTTGACAGAAGTTTCTTACATTTCCCAGGGACAAACGATACCTTTAAATTTTCGGATTTAAATATGGAAAAAATAAAAAACGGTTATTTTTTCCATTTCGGTTATCCGACATTAATGGCCGGATTTTATAAAAACAATGCTAAAGACCTTATAGAAATGTATAAGAGCATAAAGGAAGCCGGACTGATAACAAGTCTTGATGTGGCGGCCATAGACCCTGAGGGTGATGCCGGAAAACTTGACTGGAAAGAAATTTTAAAGCAGGTACTTCCGTTTGTGGATGTATTTGAGCCGAGTTTTGAAGAACTTTTATGTATGATGGATAAAGAAGCATATGAAGATCTCTTGGAAAGAGCGGGAGAAGAAGATGTGTGCATGTGCTTAAGCTTTGAAAATGATGTGTTGCCGCTTGCAAAAAAAGTAATGGAATTTGGAGTTTCAATACTGCTTATAAAATGCGGTGCGGCAGGCATGTATCTTTGTACAGCAGATGATGTTTCAAAAAAACTGGGACTTTGCAGAGAATGGGACGGCTTTAAATGTTTTCAAAAGAGCTTTAAACCTGACAGGATAAAATCGGCAATAGGAGCAGGGGATACTGCCATTGCGGCATTTATTTACGGAATAGTAAATGACTATTTACCAAAATCCGCTATAGAGATAGCGGCAGGTACAGGTGCGATGTGTATTACGGAATACGATACATATAGCGGCTTAATTGATATAAAGGAGCTTGAAGAAAAGATAAAAAACAACTGGGAAACTCAGGATTTTATAAAGGAGTAAGATTATGTTAATAACACTAAAGAATATTTTGGATATAGCAGAGAGCAAAAATATGGCTGTGGCTGCATTTAATGTAACCTCACTGGAGGGGATAATGGCTGTAATAGAGGCTGCCGAAGAGGAAAATACACCTGTAATATTGCAGTTTGCCAATGCCGCACATGGAAAATATGTACCGCTTGAAAAGATTGGGAAAATAATGGTAATGCTTGCCGATGAGGCAAAGGTGCCTGTATGTGTACATCTGGATCATGGTGATAATTTTTTTGAGATAAAGACTGCACTGGATCTTGGATTTACAGGAATAATGTATGACGGATCCGCATTGCCTTTTAAAGAAAATGTGGCAAATACAAGATATGCGACGGCTCTTGCAGACGAATACGGCGCAAGTATAGAGGCTGAGCTTGGTGCTATGGGAGCCGAGGGTGCAGAGGATAATATTATGGGAGCATATACGGATCCCGAGCTTGCAAAAATCTTTGTAGAGGAAACAGGCATTGATGCGCTGGCGGCTTCATTCGGAACGGTACATGGAATATACAAAAGTGAACCCAAGCTTGACTTTGAAAGAATAGAAAATATCAGAGAACTGACAGGAGTTCCTGTTGTAATGCATGGAGGATCCGGCATAAGTGATGAAGACTTCAGAAGATGTATTGACCGTGGAGTAAGAAAGATAAACTTCTATACATATGCGGCAAAATTTGCAGGAGATGCGATAAGAAAAATGGCCGGGGATACAAGCGGAAATCTGTATTCACACGATGTATTTGTTACTGCAAGAGAGAGTATGAAACAGACTTATAGGGATGCTATAAGAGTATTTAAAAATGAAAAATAGAATATGACAATTGTCATATGATACCCGTTACAAAAAACAATTATGTGAAAAAACTTTTATTGATATTATTACCATATCAACCGAAAGGTAATATGAGGAGGTCTTATGAGAAGAAAATTAATGGCAGGTGCATTGGCACTTGCAATGGTAGGTAGTTTGGTAGCTTGTGGTGGCGGAGAGAAAAAGGCCGCATCGGAGGGAGAAAGCAAAGAAGCTGCTACAACAGTACAGAGTGGTGAAAGCAAAAGCGGTGACAGCAAAAGCGGTGAGAAGAAGCATTATAAGTTCGGATACACATGTATGGACGGAACAAACCCGTTCTTTGTTACCATTCAGGATAAAATCAAGGAAATGGTAGAGGCAAACGGTGATGAACTTATAGTAACAGATCCCGGAAATGATGTTACAAAGCAGATTTCACAGGTTGAGGATATGCTTTCACAAAATCTTGACGGATTGTTTATGAATCCGGTTGATGCACAGGGTATTATACCTGCACTCGATCTTGCAAAGGATGCAGGAGTTCCTATGGTGGGATTTGATACTGAAGTAGGAGATATGTCATATCTTGTATCATACACAGGATCAGATAACTACAACGCAGGAAAAGTAGTTGGAGAGGACCTTGTTAAGAAGGCACCTAACGGAGGAAAGATTATAGTTCTTGATTCACCTACTATGCAGTCAGTTGTAGACAGAACAAACGGATTTATGGACGCTATAAAGGATCATGGATTTGAAGTTGTAGCACAGCAGGATGCAAAGGGAAATCTTCAGATAGCAATGGGTATTGCAGAAGATCTTTTACAGTCAAATCCTGATGTAGTAGCAATTTTCGGTGGAAACGATCCTACAGCTCTCGGTGCATTGGCAGCTGCAAATGCGGCAGGCATCAAGAATTGCATGATTTACGGTGTTGACGGTTCACCTGACATCAAGTCAGAGCTTGCATCAGGCGATTCTTTAATAGAGGGTAGCGGTGCTCAGTCTCCTGTTTCTATCGCAGAGCAGGCAGTTAAGATTATGTATGATTATGTAGAAGGAAAGCAGGTTGAAGAGAGATATCCTGTAGAAACATTCCTTATCACATCAGACAATGTAGCAAAGTACGGAACAGACGGCTGGCAGTAAGCTTTAGCAGTATTTAACGAAATTATTTTAAATAACACAATTTAAGGCATCCCAAGGGATGCCTTATTTAGAAAATAAGAGCAGGTGAAACAGTGGCAGACAATATTTTATTGAAAATGAAAAACATATCTAAGAGTTTCCCGGGAGTTAAGGCCTTAGATAAAGTAAACCTCGAGTTAAAGTCCGGGGAAGTGCATGCACTGTTGGGAGAAAATGGTGCCGGAAAATCAACTCTTATAAAAGTGCTTGGTGGAATATACAGCCTTGATGAGGGAGAGATAGAGATCGAAGGCAAGAAAGTATCGATTGAGTCGGTTCATGATGCCTCAAAAAACAATATTGCGATAATACATCAAGAGCTTGTTTTGGTGCCGTATATGACAGTGGCGGAAAATATATATTTGGGTAGAGAATCGGGAAAAGGATTTACTGTAAATATTTCAAAAATGGAAAAAGATGCTCAAAAGATTCTGGATGATTTGGGCATGGATATAGATGCAAGAGAACTTGTTATGAATCTTCCTATAGCGAAGCAGCAGATGGTAGAAATAACAAAGGCGGTATCGGTAAATGCAAAGATACTGGTTATGGACGAGCCTACATCTTCCATAAGTGACAGAGAGGTTGAAAATCTCTTCAATATCATGAGAGATCTTACAAAGAAGGGCGTCGGAATTATCTACATATCACATAAGATGAGTGAGCTTGAAGAAATATGTGACAGAGTTACGGTAATGAGAGACGGCGAATATGTAGGAACAAAGGTAGTAAAGGAGACCAACAAGGACGAACTTATCGCCATGATGGTTGGAAGAACTTTGACAAACTACTATGTAAGGGATTTTATGCCGTCTAAGGAAGTTATACTTAAAGTAGAGAATTTAAAGATGGCGACAGGGTAAAAGATGTCAGCTTTGAGTTAAAGAAAGGCGAGATCATAGGTTTTGCAGGTCTTGTCGGAGCCGGCAGAAGCGAGGCTATGCAGGCAATATTCGGACTGTCAAAGGATGTTTCCGGAGATATATACATTGAGGGGAAAAAGGTAAATATAAAAGATCCGACAGATGCGATAAAGTGCGGTCTTGCACTTGTGCCTGAGAGCAGAAAAGAGCAGGGACTTTATTTACTACAGGATATAAAATACAATACCACTATTGAAGTTCTTGATGAGTTTATAAAAAATTTGAATGTAAATTCAAAAAAAGAGTCTGAGATAACCCAAAAATATATAGACATGATGGCGACCAAGACACCTTCACAGGAGCAGGTGATCGGTAATCTCTCAGGTGGAAATCAGCAAAAGGTAATGATAGGAAGGTGGCTTGCTACAAATCCTAAGATTCTTATTATGGACGAGCCTACAAGAGGAATAGATGTAGGAGCAAAATCAGAGATATACAGAATAATGAATGACTTGGTAAAACAGGGTGTTTCAATCATTATGATATCCTCGGAACTGCCGGAAATAATCAATATGAGCGACAGAGTATATGTCATGGCGGCAGGAACAATAAGAGGCTGTATAGATCATGAAGAAATATCACAAGAGAGTATTATGGCATTGGCAGCTATATGATGGAGGTAAAAAGTGAAAAAGCGAATAATTTAAAGGCGTTAAATTTTTTCAAAGAAAATATGGGAATCATAATCGCATTGCTGGTGCTGGCAATATTCCTTACGGTATTTCCTGCTACAAGCAGCTCATTCCCTACAACAAAAAATGTTTTCAATGTACTTAGACAGATATCCACAAATATGCTTCTTGCATGTGGAATGACTATGGTAATCATACTTGGCGGTATTGACTTGTCGGTAGGTTCCGTAATAGCACTTTCAGGTGTATTTGCCGCAGGATGTGTATCCAGATACGGTATGAATATTTACCTTGCTATGATTATCGGAGTAATCATAGGAATTGTAATAGGTGCATTTAACGGTTTTGTTATTTCAAGAACAACTATACCGCCATTTATTGTGACTCTGGCAACAATGAATATTGCAAGAGGTCTTGCCGGTGTTTATACAGGAGGTTCACCGGTAAGAGTGGTTTCCAAAGAATGGCAGTGGCTTGGTGCCGGATATATCGGTATTTTCCCTGTACCTGTTATTATAATGATCATTATATTTATAATATCGGTTCTTATAATGAACAGAACAAAAATTGGTAGATATATATATGCAGTCGGCGGAAATACACTTGCGGCAAAGTTTTCAGGCATAAGTGTTTCAAAAGTAAAATTCATGGTGTATACTTATTCAGGACTTATGGCAGGTCTTGCAGGAGTAATCTTGGCTTCACGTATGTATTCCGGACAGCCTACAGCAGGTGACGGCGCCGAGATGGATGCCATAGCTGCGGTAGTAGTCGGTGGAACATCAATGTCAGGTGGATACGGAAAGCTTGGAGGTACATTGGTAGGTGCCCTTATCATAGGAATTTTAAGCAACGGACTTAACCTTATGAATGTAAACTCTTTCTGGCAGACTGTTGTAAAGGGTATTGTAATATTACTTGCAGTATTTATCGACTATATTAGAAATTTAAAAAAGAGTAAATAATGAAAAAAATAGACAAAAACAGGCTAAGGGCATTTTATATGCTCTTAGCATATGTTTTTTTATTGTGTTTATCGGTAGTTTTGCTTAAATTGAAAACTGAAGACAAGAAAATTATTTTCGGATCGACATTTATGACAATGAATAATCCTTATTTTAATGTGCTCAATGAGAATATAAGAGACACTATTGAAGCAAACGGTGATATACTTATAACAAGGGATCCGGCGCAAAGCCAGGAAAGACAAAATGCTCAAATAATGGATATGTTAAACGAAGGTATTGACTTTCTGTTTGCAAATGCAGTGGACAGGAGCGGAATAGAAAGTGCATTGCTTGAATGCAAAAAAAGAGGAGTTCCGGTAATATTGATTGATACTGATGTTGACAACAGAATCGGTGTAATAAGCGCAATACAATCGGATAATTATGAAGCAGGAGTACTCTTGGCACAGGATTTGATAAGAAAAAAGCCTGAAGGTGCAAAGATACTTATCGTTGAGAACCTCATAGCTTCATCTATGATACAAAGAAGACAGGGATTTATTGACACTATAGCGGGTGATAAAAAATATGAGATCGTTGAGGAAATAGACGGAGTAAGTGAGATTGAGACTGTAAATCATGCTGTAATCGATTATATTGAAAATAATGATAAGGATTTTGATGTTATATTCGGATTGAATGATCCTACAGCAATCGGTGCGATTGCGGCAATCAGAGAGAAGAGCGAAAAGAAAGTTTTAATCTATGGAGTTGACGGTTCCCCCGATGCTAAGGAGCTGATAAGGCAGGGGCTTTTTACAGCCACAGTTGCACAACATCCTATATATATGGGTAAGGAAGCGGCTAAAGTGGCATATGATTATCTTGAGGGAAAAGAAATAGAATCCGACATAAGAATAAATGTTGACTTAATAAATGCGGGTAATTTAACCAGATTTGATATATCGAAATGGCAATAAAATGAAAAGTATAGGGAATTTAAAAATAAATACAATACTGGAGATAATGCTGGTAATATCTCTTGCCGCAGTTATTTTGATTTCAGGTTTTATATGGATAGTTACACAAAGTGTCGTAAGTATACATGAGGCTAAACTGTTTTTATCAAATGCGGTAAACGTGCCCGGCAATACTCTGCATATATTTATATTTTCAATTATTTCATCAGTATGTTTCATACTTACCTTTTGTATAAGAAACAGTAATATAATAAATGATACGGGAATTATATTTGCTACCTTTGTATTGGAGTTTATACTTGGGCTGATATACATACTACTGTTAAATTTTAATTATAACGGAATATTGCTTTTGGACTTTTGCAAATGCGCTGATGTATTTAAAGAGAAATAAATATATGCCCATGGTAGTTATTATTGCGATGATAAGCTATCTTTTAACAACTCATGAGCTGGTAAAACTCTTTATAAATGTTTTTGATATTTCATCGTACATAGAGGTATGCGGTCAAAGCATACAGACATTAATATACTTTATCTATAATGTACTAAATCTTATGACTGTTGTATGTTTTATATTATGTTGTATTATTATAATAGTAAGCAAGGAAGAGATAATAGAAAAAAATTTAGAGCTGAATAAAAGACTTGAGATAGCAAATACAGATTTGCAAAGAACAAATGAAGAACTTGAGAAGTCTTTGATGGATAATGCAAGACTTGCTGAAATCAGAGAGAGAAACCGTATTGCCAGAGAAATTCACGATACTTTAGGGCATACTCTTACAGGTCTTGCGGCAGGTATAGACGCCTGTATAGCATTGGCGGGAGATGATAAACCGGCTTTAAGAAATCAGCTGGATTTACTTTCAAAGGTAAGCAGAAACGGTATAAAAGATATCAGAATGAGTGTCAGCTCATTAAGACCGGATGCACCTGAAAGACTTAATCTTAAAAGTGCTATAGAAGAGCTTGTAGAGAATACAAAAAGAGTTGCCGGTGTAAACATAAAACTTGACTGCGATACTATCAATTTAAAGTTTGATGAAGACGAAGAGATGGCCATATACAGGATAGTACAGGAAAGTCTTACAAATGCCATAAGACATGGAAAAGCAAAAAATATATATGTATCCATTAAGAAAAACTACGGAAGTATCAATCTTTTGATATGTGATGACGGAATAGGATGTGAAGATATCAAAGCAGGATTTGGACTCAGGCATATCAGAGAAAGAGTAAATATGTTAAAAGGACAGGTGAATTTTGGCAGTGAAGAGGGCTTTAAAGTGGAAGCTATGATACCGATAAGATGGGGAGAGGAATATGATTAAAGTTTTAATTGCAGATGATCAGGAACTGATAAGAGAAAGCTTAAAGATAATCCTTGACAGTAAACCTGATATAGAGGTAACGGATGCCGTGTCCGACGGACTTGAGGTAATAAGAAGTGTCAGGGAAAATAGGCCCGATATAATACTATTGGATATCAGAATGCCCAGACTTGACGGAGTATCCTGCACAAAGATCATAAAAGAAGGTTATCCTGATATAAAAATTATTATACTCACCACATTTGATGATGATGAATATGTTTTTAATGCTTTAAAATACGGGGCAAGCGGTTATCTTTTAAAAGGTATAAGCATGGACAGCCTGGTAGAGGCGATAAATACGGTATATCAGGGGCAGGCGATGATAAATCCCGATATCGCTTCAAAGGTCTTAAAGTTTTTTTCAAAACTGGCTGTAAACAATGAAACCATACATGTAGAATCCGAGAATGTAAAAACTCTTACAAAGAATGAATGGGTCATAATAGAAGAGGTGGCAAAGGGAAAAAGCAATAAAGAAATTGCAAAGAACCTGAGTTTTTCCGAAGGTACTGTAAGAAATTATTTATCAACGATACTTGATAAACTTGAACTTCGTGACAGAACACAGCTTGCTATATGGGCAATAGGCAGAGGTGAACTGTGAGAAAGAATAGAAAAGTTTTTTTGGCAGCAATTCTTTTTATAGGGATACTTGGTACATTTTTTTGTATATGCAGACCCAAAGAAACAGTAATAGAATTTGCAATGTTTAACGGAAGCAATTGGGATGTTGCGGTGCAGGAAAGCTATTCCGTTATAGACAAAGCAATAGAGAAGTTTGAAAAAGAGCATAAGGGTGTAAAGATAAATACTCCGGAGGAATACAAAAGGAAGACTATAGCGAGTGGATGTCTGAGAGAATATTGAAAGACAAAATGCCGGACATATTTATGGTACTGGATGAGGATTTTGAAAATTATATAAATCTTGGGCTTATAGAAAATCTGGACAGATATGTGATGGAAGACAAAGACTTTGATATAGACAAATATTACACTGAGATTGCAAATTCGGGAGTTTTTTCGGGTCATAGATATGCACTTCCGTATGAAGCCATGCCTACTCTTATGTTTGTAAACCGTACACTCCTTGAAAAACTGCATATTGATATACCAAGCAATGACTATACATTTGATGATTTTTACAGAATATGCAGAATGATAACTTTGGACAGAGATTTGGACGGAAGTCCGGATTACTTTGGAATATACAAATATGACTGGATAAATGCGGCGCTTTCAAATGATGTCGAAATCTTTTCAAAGGACGGCAAGAAATCATATTTTAATCAAGATAAGTTTGCCGAGTCAATAAGATTTGTAAAGAGCCTGGAATCATTAAACGGAAATAAAAATATAACCAAGGAGCAGTTTGACAGCGGAAAGGTGGCTTTCAGTCAGATGTCACTTGCCGAATATAGGACTTATAAGTCATATCCTTACAAGATAAAAAAATACACCGGCTTTGCATGGGATTGCATACCTATGCCGGCAGGTAATTCGGGTAATAATGTAAGCATGATAGACAGTCTTGATATTGCAATAAGTTCAAGGTCAAATAAGAAGAAACTGGCATGGGAATTCTTAAAAACACTCACCTATGATACTGAAATACAGCAGACATTGTATAATGAGATGCCTGTAGCATCGGTGCTTAAGGAAGTAATGGAAAGCAAGGAGTCTGAGAATATATTTAAAGAAGATGAAGATATCATAGATTCCAAACTGATATGCCATATACTTGAAAACGGTATAGCAAAACCGAAATTTAGCGGTTATGAAGGAGCGATATCTCTGGCAGATTCAAAAATTTCAAAGCTGAATCTGGGAGATGATATAGAAAATGCACTTAGAATATTGCAAAGACAAATGAGCAAATATTTGATACAAGAAAGGGGAAAGACATGAAAAGATCACAAATTAACAGCATCATAAGAGAGATGGAGGAGCTTATAAGGGAGAACGGCTTCCACCTGCCGCCATTTTGTAACTGGACACCAAAAGATTGGGAAAACAGGGGTCATGAATATGATGAAATAAGAGATAATATGCTCGGATGGGATATCACGGACTTCGGACTCGGAGATTTTGATAAGATCGGTTTCGGGCTTATCACACTCAGAAACGGAAACAGAAACAATGAGAAGTATAAAAAAGTCTATGCAGAGAAGCTCTTATTCTTAAGAGACGACATGATGGCACCTATGCACTTCCACTGGTTTAAATCGGAGGATATTATAAACAGAGGTGGAGGTACACTTCTTATAAAAGTATATAATGACGACGGTAAGGGAGGACTTGCCGACTCGGATGTACTTATAAACTCGGACGGAAGATCATACTATGTAAAGGCAGGAAGCCTTGTAAAACTTTGCCGGGAGAGAGCATCACCATATGGCCGCATCAATACCATGAGTTCCATGTGGAGCCCGGAAGCGGAAGCGTGCTTATAGGTGAAGTTTCCCAATGTAATGATGACAATATAGATAACAGATTCTATGAAGATATAGGCAGATTCCCAAAGATAGAAGAGGATGAAGAGCCTTACAGACTGCTTTGTAATGAGTATCCGGTGGCTAAAAATATATAATATAAAGAAGATCTCGACCAAACAGTCGGGATTTTTCTTTTTTAAATTTATGATAAAAATAATTATATTAATCAACATTATATTGACTATTTTATGGATAAGTAGTATCATAAAAAATACCAAAAACGTTTTTGTAGTTTGAAATTTTGGAGAATATTTTGGCGTGGCATCTATAAAAGAAGTAGCCGTGGCTGCAGGTGTTTCCGTGAGCACAGTATCGCGAGCCTTAAACGGTTATACTGATGTAAGAGAAGATACAAGAAAGAAGATAATGGATATTGCACAGGAGCTTGGTTACAGGCCAAGCCAAAGTGCAAGAAATCTTTCATCAAAGAAAAGAGAATGTCGCTATACTTATCTCAGGTTTAGGAAGTAACAGCCCTGTGGATGAGTTCACCGGTAATGTTTTGAAAGGTCTGAATTCATACATACAAGGTAAGAATATGATTATTGCAATGTATGGAATTTCTACCGAGATGCAGACAAAACAGAAATTATCGGAATTCTGTAGAGAATACAGTCTGTCGGGGGTGATACTTGCAGGATTAAAACTTGGAGATCCTTATATTGAAGAAATAAAACATACCGATATACCATGCGTAGGTATAGATATAAAGCTTGAGGGAAAGATGGGAGCATCTGTACTTACAAATGATATTGAAGCTTTCAGAGAAATTACAAACTATGCTGTAGAAAAAGGGTTTTCACAGCTTGTACTCGTAAAGGGAAAGAACGAGGCTTCGGTTACACATGAGAGGTATGCGGGTTTTAAGAAGGCACTTAAGGATAAGGGTATTTCCGATAATGCGGTAGATGTTCTGGATTGTAGATTTGATGAAAATCTGGCTTATAAAAAGGTGAGATCATATATAGAAAAGCATAAGACGAAAAAAGGAAGAACTTTTGTATGTATGAGTGATCTTATGGCTGTTGCGGCTGCAAAGGCTATAGAGGATCTTGGTTACAGTGTAAATGGGGATTTTATTGTTACAGGATTTGACGGTATACAGCTTTTAAATTATATTAGGCCGAGGATAGCTACAATAGATCAAAATATAGTAAAAAAGGGCTATGAGGGTATGCGTTTACTTATGAAGATAATAAAGGGAGAAGATAAACCCAGAACAATATATGTAAAGCATAGGCTTATAGAAGGCGAATGATTTTTATTTAGGAGGTATATATAATGAAATTAAAAAAACTTTTAAAGTCAGGTCTTGCACTTGGGCTTTGTTTTGGACTTGCAGCATGTTCGGGAGGAGGAGCTTCATCAAATACATCAGGTGAGTCTTCAAAGGCGGTAGAATCCGAATCTTCACAGGAAACAAAGGCAGGTGCTGACGGAGAGGAAATCGAGCTTAAGATTCCTACATATTTAGCAGGAGAGAATGTGGGTGCTACTTTCTTCTTACCGCAGGTGGAAAGATTTAATGAAAAATATGCAGGTAAATATAAAGTGGTTGTTGAGGAAGTTGTTCAGGACTCATATGCGGAGAAGATCAAGCAGCTTGCAGGGCAGAATAAGCTACCTACCTTGGTACATTCACCGGGTTCCGGAGGAATTGATACTCAGTGGTTTAAACAGGTTATTCTTGACAATGATATGGCATATGATCTGACAGAATTTGCAAAGGAATATCCTGATGTTGCATCTTCATGGATAGAGGGATCAAAGGAATTCTGTACAGTTGACGGAAAGATTATTTGTAATCCTCTTATCGTACTAAGACCTATAGGATTATATTACAATGAGTCTCTTTATAAGCCTGAGAAAGACATAAGAGATATGAGTATGGATGAGTTTATTTCAGGTCTTGGTGACAACAAGCTGGCATTTATGACATCTGAAAATGCATGGACTTCATCACTTATGCTTGCCGCTCTTATTGCAAATGAGGAAGGTGGAGTAGAGCTTTTAAACAATAATACAAGTGAAAAGCTTTGGGATTATAATACTCCTGTAATGGTAAATGCTATAGGCAAGCTACAAAAGCTTTTACAAAACAATGCATCAAGTAATACGGTAGGAGCGGCTTATGCAGATGCTGCAAATGCATTTATGAGCAATAATGCGGCTTTAATTTGTAACGGTTCATGGATGGCATCAGAGTTTAATGAAGATGCAAAGGATAAGTGGAGTAACGGCTTTGACGGAAAAGATGTAAAGACAACTATATATCCGGGAAATATTGCACTTGCAAACCCTAAGGCATATGGAGACTTCTGGATCTCAAATGCGGCAAGCGATGAGCAAAAAGAAGCTGCAAAAGCATTCCTTGCATTTAGAAGCTCAAAAGAAGAGATTGAGGCCTATATTTTGGCAGAGGGTGGAAATGCACCTAATATTGAATACAGCGGTGATTTCCTAAATAAACTTAAAGAAAATAATATATTATATCAACTTGATCAGAGTATGAATGCGGATACAAAATTCGTAGCTACTCTTGGAGATATATTACCGGCTTCTGTAGCTGATACAGAGTTTGGAAAACTTCTTCCTAAGTTGATTGACAACTCTTTGACACCGGAACAGTTCTGTGCCGAGCTGACAAAAAAGGCACAAGAGGCTAAGCAATAAGCATTTGTATGCTCCCTATATAGGGAGCATATTTTAGAATAAGGAGGACTTTGATGAGTTCAAAGAGGAAAATAGCGCCAAGCAAACTTGAACGTAAAAATTATAAATGGATATATTTATTTTTACTTCCCTCTTTCATTGTGTTTGTAACATTTTATATACAGCCGATATTTACGGTTTTTTACACTTCATTTACAAAATGGGACGGATTCAACAAGCCGAAATTTATCGGTTTAACAAACTATATAAATATGTTCGGCAATACAGCATTCAGATATTCTTTGAAAAACTTATTGCTATGGTCAATTATAGCGGCGGTATTTCATGTAGGCTTTGGAGTACTTGTGGCTTTTGCCATCTTTAAAAAGCCATACGGATGGAAATTTACCAGAGCTGTTTTTATGATACCTAATGTAATAAGTGCTGCCGCATGGGCAATGATTTACAGATTCATGTTTCATGATGATATGGGTATGATAAATAATCTTATAAGAAGGTTTAATCCGGATTTTCATATACAGTGGTTTTACCAGTCGCCATTTGCCTTTATTGCAGTAACTTTGACATGGCTTTTTTATGCGGTAATTGTAACCTTGATAGTATTAAATGATTTGTTTGCAATACCCGGCGATTTGTTTGAAGCGGCAAGAGTTGACGGTGCTTCAGATTTTCAGTTGATAAAGTATATACAGCTTCCACTTTGCAGAAATGCAATAGGAACATCTATTATAGCTTCGATTACAGCAAGAGTTGCAATGTATGAGCAGATAGCGCTGACTACTGCAGGCGGACCGGGGTGATGATACAATGAACTTGCCGGTGATACTGGTAAAATCCATAATGGATCTAAAGTACGGATATGCAAATGCAAACGGTGTGATAATGTTTATTTTGGGACTTTTTATACTGTGGCTTATAAACAAATTATTCAAAATGAATGAAAGTGTATATTAAGGAGGGCTTTTATGGATTTAAAAAATAGCGGAAAAATTTTATCAAAAGTATTCACTTATATTTTACTTTTATTCACAGTGATAATTTCTATTTTTCCGATCATATGGGTGGTTATGTCGGCATTTAAAGATAATGCCATGATTTTATCAGATCCTTTTTCGCTACCGAAACAGATAAGTTTTGAACCTTTTGTATATATCTTTTCAAAATATGATTTTGCGAGATACTTTGTAAACTCGTTTTTGATATCTGTAAGTTCAACTTTAGTAGCGCTTATAATTTTTGCTATGGGGAGCTATGTACTGGCAAAGTATGATTTCCCGGGAAAAAATCTGGTTTTCATACTGTATACGGTTACTTTACTTGTACCTGCACAATCAAAGGCACAACCTATCTTTTCCCTTATCATGAAGCTTGGACTTTATGACAATATATGGGGTGTGGCGATTGTATATGTTTCCATGGGACTTGCAATATCAACTTTTATATTAAAACCTGCATTTATGGCTGTTCCCAAATCTTTGGATGAAGCTGCAGTAATAGAAGGTGCAAACTTTTTTACAGTATTCTGGAAGATTAATTTGCCGCTTGCAAAGGGTGGACTTGCAACGGCAGGTATTTTAATGTTTTTAGGAAACTGGAATGAATACTTCTATGCATCCATACTTACATCATCAGACGCCACAAGGACTTTGCCTCTTGCATTGCAGTTTTTTACAGAGGCATTCTCATATAACTATCCGAGGCTTTTTGCGGCATTGACTGTAGTTATACTTCCGGGAATAGTACTGTATATTTTGGCACAAGAGCAGGTGCAGGTGTCTGTAGCAAGCTCAGGAATAAAGGGTTAGAGAGGATTATTATGCAGCAGTTGGAATATAAGGGCACAGTAATCAAAGAATGTTTTTTTGACAGAAAGAACATAAATAAATTTGAAGCAATATTTACACAGGGAAACGGGTATCTGGGAATCAGAAATGTACTCGAAGAGCACTATATAGGCGAAATAAGAGATACTTTTATAACAGGTACATTTAATAAGGCATCTGAGGAAGAAGTAACGGAACTTCCGAATATTGCGGATGCAAGTGCTGTTAAAATCATTGTAAACGGAGAAGAGTTCAGCCTTACAGAGGGAAAGATATCTTCTTATGAGAGAAGCCTCGACTTAACTACAGGCGAGAGTACAAGAATCGTTAAATGGGAAAGTCCAAAGGGAATAAAGCTTGACCTTGTTTTCAGGCGTTTTGTGTCTCTTGATAATGAGCATATCTTTGTACAAAAAGTCGAACTGATTTGTGATCAAGATGCAAATATTATTATTGAGAGCGGAATAGACGGTTCCGTAACAAATAGCGGGGCTATGCATTTTGAGGATATACAAAGACGAGTGTATGATGGCAGGTATATGGAATATATTGCAAAAACAACTCAGTCACATGTAAAGGTCATTCAAGGTGCTGTGTGCAGTCTGAATAAAGAAGCTTTCGTAATACCTGTTATGGGAAGAAGAACTCTTGCAAATAAATACAGTTTAAAAATCAAAGCAAATGAAAAGCTTGAGTTTGAGAAAAAATCAGTATTCTTTTCTGAAAGAGATAAGGAATATGCACATTTAAAGGTCGAAAAAAGGCTTGATGAAATAAAAAAAGAGTCTGCAAAGCTTATAAGAGAGCTTGAAGTTCAAAGCTATAATGAGCTTTTTAAAAGAAGCGAAGCAAAATGGCAAGATTACTTTGAAAAAAGCAAAATAGATATAGGTACCGATGATATATATGTAAAGACTTCAATAAATTTTGCACTCTATCATTTAAGGATTATGGTAAAAGCGGATGATAACAGAGTTGGAATAGGTGCAAAGCTCTGAGCGGTGAGGGATATAAGGGACATTCTTTCTGGGATACCGAGCTTTTTATACTTCCTTATTTTACATATACACATCCTGAAATTGCAAGGACACTTCTGGAATACAGATATCATAATCTTTACGGTGCAAGGCTGAAAGCCAAAGAAAACGGTTATGAAGGGGCAATGTATCCATGGGAGTGTGCATGGGTGGATGACGGAGAGGTGACTCCTCTTTATATGGGAGCCGATATAGTGACAGGTGAAATAACAAAGGTTTGGACCGGACTTATAGAGCATCATATAACAGCCGATATAGTGTATGCTATAGATAATTATTATAGAGTTACAAATGATAATGATTATATGGAAAAGTACGGATATGAGATAATATTTGAAGCTGCACTTTTTTGGGCAAGCAGACTTGAATATATTGCAGACAAAGACAGATATGAGATAAGAAATGTTATAGGACCGGATGAGTATAAGGAACATGTAGATAATAATGCGTACACCAATTATATGGCAGCTTACACCATGAGACTTGCAATCGAAAAGTATGAATATCTAAAAACCGAGAATAAGAAACTTTTTGATATTTTAGATTCCAAACTTGATTTAAAATATATAAAGGATTGCATAGAAAAGAAATTGCCGAAACTTTACTTACCTCTACCAAATGAAGAAGGTATAATTCCACAGTCGGACACATTCTTAGGATTAAAAAAACTTGATATAAGTAAATATAAAAACTCTGACGAAGTACTGGGAATCTACAATGACTATAATACAAAACAGCTAAATGAGTACATGGTTTCAAAACAGTCTGATACGGTTATGCTTTTGTATTTATTCAGAGATTTATTTGACCATGAAACAAGAAAAAAGAATTTTGTTTTCTATGAGGACAAGACCTTACATGACTCTTCACTAAGTAAGTCAACACATGCTATTTTGGCGAATGAATTTGACTTTGAGGAAATGTCATATAAGCTGTTTAAAGGAGCCATAAGTGTAGACATGGGGACAAATATGAAGTCATCTGATGAAGGTATACACAGTGCCTCAATAGGAGGGATATGGGCTGTATATGTATTTGGATTCGGCGGTGTAATGATTGATAAAAAAGGTTTAAGCATCAGTCCATGTCTACCCAAAGGATGGGATTTTTTAGAGTTTCCACTGGTTTATAAAGGAACAAGTTTAAGAGTCAGAGTGGAAAAGAATAATGATGTGAGTATACAAAAAATTGACGGAAACAGCGTGGAGATTTATGTAAAAGGAGAGAAACTGATTATTTAATAATAACGGTTTAGGAGTAGGAATGGAAAGAAAATATAAAGGTATAATATTCGACCTTGACGGAGTAATCTGTCATACGGATAAGTATCACTATATGGCATGGAAAAACATGGCAGACGGCTTGGGCATATACTTTGATGAAGAAATAAATAACAGACTCAGGGGAGTAAGCCGTATGGAGAGTCTGGATATTATACTTGAAAGATCAGATAAGGCATACAGCGATAAAGAAAAAGAAGAATTTGCAAATAAAAAAAATGAACTGTATAAAGAACTTTTAAATGAGATGAGTGAGAAAGACCTTGATAAAAAGGTAAAAGATACCTTGGATATTTTAAAAGAAAGAGGTTATAAAACAGCCATAGCCTCATCAAGTAAAAATGCAAAGCTTATACTTTCAAAGTTAAATCTTATTGATTTTTTTGATATTATAGTGGACGGTAATGATATTACACATTCAAAGCCCGATAAAGAAGTGTTTGAAAAAGCGGGGATTGGGCTAAAACTTTTACCAAAGGATTGTCTGGTAGTTGAGGATGCGGCTTCCGGAGTAGAGGGTGCAATAAGAGCCGGAATGGATGTTGCAGGAATAGGGGATGCAAAAAAGCTCGGTGATGTGAGTTACAGTTTGGAAAGCTTTGAAGATTTGCAAAAGTATTGTATATAGAAAGAGAGAAAAATGGTTAATACAAAGGCGGCAGAGGCTTCAATAATTAAAGGGAATAATTATCGCATAAGTATACTTACGGACAGGCTTATAAGATTTGAATACAGTAAAAAAAATGTATTTGTAGATGAAGAGACGGCGGCTGTTACAAACAGAAAGTTCCCGAAAGTAAGGTTTGATGTTTTAGACGGTGAAGATAAACTGGTTATAGTTACAGATTATCTAAGAGTAATATATGATAAAAAAGAATTCTCAGGTGAAGGCTTAAGGATAAATGTAAGCGGAAACTACGGAACAACTTCAAGTGTATGGCATTATGGAGATAAGAATGAGAGTTTAAAAGGGACAACCAGAACACTCGATAATATTGACGGCGAGACAAAACTCGGTGAGGGAATCATATCAAGGCAGATGTGGTCTGTGGTGGATGACAGCAGTTCCATGCTTATAACAAAGGACGGATTTAAGCTGAGAGAAGACGAGGAAGCCCTCGATCTGTATTTCTTTGGTTACGGACTTGACTATTTGACAGCGCTTAAAGACTTTTACACCCTCAGCGGAGAACTTCCTTTACTTCCAAGATTTACTCTTGGAAACTGGTGGAGCAGATATTATAAATACACTCAAAAGTCATATCTGGATTTAATGGACAGATTTGACAGCGAAGATATTCCATTCAGTGTGGCGGTTATCGATATGGACTGGCATATTACGGATGTGGAAGGAAGATTCGGTACAGGATGGACAGGTTATACATGGAATAAGGAGCTATTCCCAAGTCCGGGAGAATTTAAGCGAACTGCATACAAGAGGATATAAGGTCTTACTGAATGTACATCCGGCAGACGGTATAAGGGCATATGAAGATTGCTATAAGGATATTGGTGAATTTATGGGTGTAAATATTAAAAAGGAAGAACCTGTACTTTTTGATATTGCCGATAATAAATTCAGAGAAGGATACTTTAAACATGTTCATCATCCGCTTGAAAAACAGGGAGTCGATTACTGGTGGATAGACTGGCAGCAGGGGGAAAATTCAGGACATAAGGGACTTGATCCTCTATGGCTTTTAAACTACTTTCACTATAAGGATTCAGAGAGAGAAGACCGTGGAAGAGGTCTTATACTTTCAAGATATGCAGGAGTGGGAAGCCATAAATATCCTATAGGATTTTCCGGAGATACCATCATTACATGGAAAAGTCTTGATTTTCAGCCTTATTTTACAGCCACCGCATCAAATATCGGCTATGCATGGTGGAGCCATGATATCGGCGGACATATGAACGGAGTGCGAGACGATGAGATGTTTGTAAGATGGGTACAGTTTGGTGTATTCTCACCTATAATGAGATTGCACAGTACCTGCAATGAATTTTCAGGAAAAGAACCTTGGAAGTACAATCAGATTGCGGAAAGAATAGTTAAAAAATATTTGAGACTTCGCCATAGACTTATACCATATCTTTATACTATGAACAGAAGAGCAAATGTAAATAAGCTTCCTTTAATACTGCCGCTTTATTACTATGAACCTGCAAATGATAAGGTTTATAATTATAAAAATGAGTATTATTTCGGAGAGAATCTTATAGTATGTCCTGTGACCGGAAAAATTGATACAGAGAGCGGATTGGCAAAGACCAAGATATGGCTTCCTGAGGGTGAGTGGTTTGATATATTTAGCGGAGTTAGATACAGTGGAAGTCGTGAGCTTGAAATATACAGAAATCTGGAAGATATCGCTGTATTTGCAAGAGAGGGAAGTATCTTGCCACTTGATGCAAATATAAGTACAAATGATATTAAAAATCCGACAGAGCTTGATTTGAATATTTTTACAGGTAAGTCGGGAGAGTTTATACTTGCAGAGGACGAAAAGGAGTATAAGACCTATGTAGAGTCCGACTGGGCTTATACAAAGTATGAGCTGATTGATGAGGATGATAAGCAGATATTTAAGATTCAACCGGTTTTTGGAAATAAAAATGCAACAAGAGAAAAAAGAAAATATAATTTGTATTTCTACGGTGTAGGAAGTGAGAGCGAGTTTAATATTTTATCGGATAAGGACTCTGTAACACCTTTATGTACGGAATATGATAAAAATAAAAATGCTTTGATTATAAGATTGCCTGAAATTTCCACAACATCCACACTGGAGGTTGAAGTTAAAGATTTGGGATATACTTTGCATAAGAGTATACAAAACAAAGTATTTGACATTCTAAATAAGGCACAGATAGAATATGATTTAAAGACAAAGGTAATTGAAGTAGTGCGAAAGTATAATTCCAAAAATACAGGTGAGGTAATCGGTGAAATTTACAGTGTCTGTGAAAATGAATTTGTAAGAGGAGCTATAATAGAGCTTTTGTCTGCAAAATAATAAAGTATTAAATGATAAAGGAGATTTTATGTTAGTATTTCATTATCCGAAATGTTCAACTTGTGTGAAGGCAAGAAAGTGGTTAAGAGATAAAAATGTGGAGTTTAAGGAAAAGAATATTGTGGAGGAGACTCCAAGTGTAGAAGAGTTAAGAAAGGTTTTAGATTATTCGGGCCTTCCTATAAAAAAGCTTTTTAATACAAGCGGTATGCTCTACAGAGAGCTGAATATCAAAGAAAAAATGGATACTATGAGTGATGACGAAAAGCTTAAGCTCCTTTCAGAAAACGGAATGCTGATAAAAAGACCTATAGTTTTGGGAGACGATTTTGCCTTGGTAGGTTTTAAAGAGAGCGAGTGGGGAAATAAATGGCAGTAAAGTCATAGGATAGATTTTATAAAAATAATAAAGCATAGAAAGATTAGAAAATAATTTCAAAATGATTATTTTTATTGAAAAACTATTCAATGAGTGATATTCTAAGCTTATAATTATATGATGAGGGTCAAAGATATTTGACCCTCTTGGTATTATCCCTACAATAAGGAGGAATCATGAGAAATTTAGATAAGTACAAGGGAGTCATCCCGGCATTTTATGCATGTTATGATGATAATGGGGAGATCAGTCCTGAGAGAGTAAGAGCTCTTACAGAGTACTTTGTGGATAAAAAGGTCAGAGGAGTATATGTAAACGGTTCTTCAGGTGAATGTATTTACCAGAGCGTTGAAGACAGAAAAGTTGTTCTTGAGAATGTAATGAAGGTTAAGGGTGATCTTACAATAATTAACCATATAGCATGTAACAATACCAAGGACGGTATGGAGCTTGCAGCTCATGCCGAGAGTCTTAAAGTAGATGCTATTGCGGCAATTCCACCTATTTATTTTAAGCTTCCTGAGTATGCCATTGCACAGTATTGGAATGATTACAGCAGTGCCGCACCGAATACGGATTTTATTATATACAATATCCCACAGCTTGCCGGAGTGGCTTTAAGCAGAGGTCTTTATGCAAAGATGAGAGAGAATAAGAATGTTATAGGTGTAAAGAATTCTTCCATGCCTGTATTTGACATTCAAGGCTTCGTAAGAGACGGTGGTGATGATTATATCGTATTTAACGGTCCGGATGAGCAGTTTGTTTCAGGTAGAGTAATAGGTGCTAAGGCAGGTATCGGTGGAACATATGGAGCAATGCCTGAGCTTTTCCTTGCAATGGATGAGTGTATAAATTCAGGTGATATGAAAAGATCAAATGAGATACAGTACTGTGTAAATGATATTATAGCGGCTCTTACTTCAGGACATGGAAATATGTATGCTATGATAAAGGAAGTTCTTAGGATTAACGAGGGACTTGATATCGGTAGCGTAAGAAAACCTTTGGTGGCATTGACAGATGCTGATAAAGAGATTGCAAAATCAGCGGCTAAGATGATAGCTGATGCTAAAAAGAAATTCCTATGATGAATAAAGTGTATTTGGGAATTGATATAGGGGGGAACCGCAGCAAAGTTCGGACTTGTTGATGAAAACGGAAACATACTTCACAAGGATGAGTTCTCGGTTTCATTTGACGGATACGAAACACCAATACTTAAGACTGTTTTGGAAAAGACTGAGTATTTTGTGGCTTCAAGCGGACTTGCTTTCAGTGAAATATCAGGAATAGGTGTATCTGCTACAGGTCAGATAGATTCCGAAAAAGGTGAAGTTATCGGAAGTGCGGGACATATAAAGAACTGGGTAGGATCAAAGATAAAGGAAAGCTTTGAAAAGAAATATTCTGTCAAAACTATAGTTATAAATGATGCAAACAGTGCAGCACTCGGTGAAAAATGGATAGGAGCCGGAAGAGGCTATAAAAATATCGTTGCTATAACCATCGGTACCGGAGTCGGTGGAGGTATTATAGTTGATGATAAGATATTGCTTGGTAAAAGAGGACTGGCAGGAGAGATAGGACATATAGTGATACATGGAAGCGGAGAGAGTTGTTCATGTGGTAATATAGGTTGCCTTGAAAGATATGCGTCTACAACAGCACTTGTAAGGAGTGTCTCAAAACTGCAAAAGGAAAATCCGACAGCTTTTCCGAAAGACTTTGAAGAAAATATCAATGGTAGAAAGATATTTGATGCCTTACATGAAAACAGTCTGTTAAGGCAAGTGGTTGATAATTGGGTGGATGATATTTCACTTGGTATCATTTCACTTGTTCATATCTTTAATCCTGAACAGGTTATTATAGGCGGCGGAGTAAGCGGCAGAAAAGAGTTTATAGAAAGCCTTAGTAAAAAGGTACATGAAAAGGTAATGCCAAGATTTGGAAGGTCTTGAAATAGTTCCTGCAAAACTTGGGAATGATGCCGGCCTTGTCGGTGCAATATATTATTTGATAGAGAATAAATAAAATAGAGGTATAAATGTAAATGAGCTTTATTTCATAATACTTGTAGTGTTTGTATTATGGAATAAAGCTCTTATTATTTAGTCTACTTTAGGCAGCATAGCCGCATATTTTTTTAGTTCCTCATCTGTCGGAACACTGTCATCCATCTTTCCGTCATGGAATTTCTCATAAGCAACCATATCAAAATATCCGGTTCCTGTAAGTCCGAATACGATAGTTTTTTCTTTACCGCTCTCTTTACATTTCTTAGCTTCTTCAATAGCCGCATAGATAGCATGTGAACTCTCGGGAGCAGGGAGTATACCCTCAGTTCTTGCAAAATATTCCGCAGCTTTAAATACATCAGTCTGGTTTACTGAAGCTGCCTCCATATAACCGTCATGATAAAGCTGTGAAAGAGTAGAACTCATTCCATGATATCTGAGACCGCCGGCATGACTTGGTGAAGGAATGAAATCACTGCCCAATGTGTACATCTTTGCAAGCGGAGTCATCATACCTGTATCACAGAAGTCATAGGCAAATGTTCCTCTTGTAAAGCTTGGACATGATGCAGGCTCTATAGCAATAATTCTTACATCACTTTCACCCCTAAGCTTCTCGCCCATGAAAGGAGATATAAGACCGCCAAGGTTTGAACCGCCACCTGCACAGCCTATGATAATATCAGGTTTGATATTATACTTATCAAGTGCGGCCTTAGTCTCAAGACCGATAATTGATTGATGTAATAAAACCTGGTTTAATACGCTGCCGAGAACATATCTGTATCCTTCAGTGGTTGTGGCTTTTTCTACAGCCTCCGATATAGCACATCCAAGACTTCCTGTGGTGCCCGGATGTCTTTCAAGGATTCTTCTTCCCACCTCGGTTTCCATAGACGGTGAAGGTGTGACGGTAGCACCGTATGTTCTCATAACCTCGCGTCTGAAAGGCTTCTGTTCATAGGATACCTTAACCATATATACCTTACAGTCAAGTCCGAAGTATGCACATGCCATAGAAAGTGCTGTACCCCATTGTCCTGCACCGGTTTCAGTAGTAACACCCTTAAGTCCCTGCTCTTTAGCGTAGTAGGCTTGAGCTATAGCCGAGTTTAACTTATGACTTCCACTGGTATTATTTCCCTCAAATTTATAATAAATCTTTGCAGGTGTGCCAAGCTTTTCTTCCAGACAGTATGCTCTTACAAGCGGAGCCGGTCTATACATTCTATAGAATGATCTTATTTCTTCCGGTATCTCAAAATAAGCAGTAGTATCATCAAGCTCCTGTTTAACAAGTTCGTCACAGAATACATGTGACAGCTCTTCATAGGTCACAGGCTTATGTGTTCCGGGATTTAAAAGTGGAGCCGGTTTATTCTTCATATCAGCTCTTACATTGTACCAATATTTTGGCATCTCATTTTCTTCTAAATAAATCTTATAAGGTATCTCCATACACTCTCTCCTTTCAAGTGGACATCTGCCGAAGTGCCGGCAAATATTATATTCTAAAGTATACATTGATAAGTAGCTTTAGTCCAGTGAAGAATTGGTGAAATACAACAATGCGGGTGAATATGATTTCAATCATATTAAATAATTAAATGGTCTACCGGGAAATAATGAATTTTATTCTCTGCATAACCAACCGGAAATATCTTTGGTAAGAATATTATAGTGGGGACTTATTGTGGCAGAGAGATACTTTTATTTGAATATATATTATAAAAAGAACAAAAAAACAAATGAAAAAAATATAATATGATTTGATATAATTAAGGTAATATTATGAGCGTGTAAAAAAATATTTATGTGATTGAAGAATGTTATGGCATAAATGTTATTAAATATAATAAGATACTATGAAATATGTATAGCGGAAGTAAAAGATATAGCATCAGATATTATAATGTGAGGTAATAAATGATGAATTATAAAAAGTGGGAAATAATCATATTGCTTTTTATTTATAATAAGCAGCTGTAGTATATAAAAAAAGATATTGCAAATGAAATTAATAAAGAAGGATATGCTGTAAATTTTTATAGAATATGATAAGAAATACGAAATTGATATTGATAATGACGGCGAGACAGATTCAGTAAAGGTATTTACCTCTACAGATGGCTATACATCAGTAGAGGTGAATATATAAAATCTGTATATCAAAAATTCGGGTTTATATGTGGAAGATAGAAAAATATATTATAGGCTTTCAAAAATACAACAGGCATATATTTAATAAATTCTGATTTGAAGCTTAGTTTAGAAGGTAATTATATTATAAATGATTCTAAGCATACATTAGTTAAAGAGCTTAAAAGCATATAAGTATAATGATAAAACAGCTGTTTATGAAATAACTACATATCAGAAAAGGGGAGGCTTTGTATTTATACGAAACAGATATGCAAAACTTAATATATTTTTAAAAACTGAGAATGGGGATAAGGGATATATCAATGTAACAAAAAGATGAGTATGAAAGTACTACAGGTGAATTTTTATATAGAGGAAGAGCGATTAGTTGATTATTTTTGATGTAGAAGAAATATCATGGGCAGGTTAATAATAAAAATTGTATAGTTTCCGAACTATGATATTTATACAGGAATTTTTATTAAGAAACTTTCAAAATGAGAGAGTCAAGTTGAAAATGAACTTGTAAGTAGGAATCATTTGTACTGTAACAGCTATAACTGCAGGTTTAATTGATGCTGATAGAAGTGATAGTGAAACGGAATATGGTAAAGTTTTTAGTAATAAAATCTATAAATGAATGCATAAATATGAGCCGTTTGAGTAGTTGTTTGGGATTGTATACAGCTCATGCGATACATGAAATTGAACAACCGGCAGATAATAGTTATGCGTGGTCAGAATATGAGGGAAGTTATAAAGGTAAAAAAAGATCAAAAAGACCCGGAAATGCCGGATTTGCAAAAAAATAATTGTTAATATTGAGCATAGACAGAAATGGAGAGCTATATGTATAAAAAAATAAATGTGGCTATATTATTAATATCAACATGTTTGCTATTTATATTTATATTTTTTTATATAGAATATACAAATAGTAAAAAGAAAGGAAAATGCATTGAGATATTATAATCAAATTATGCCAATAATAATTTTGGCGGATATATTAGATGCAGACTTAGAGTATAGTAACAATTATGGTAATAAAGGTATATTAAAAGGTGGAGAAGAAAATTTAACAAGAAGAGTGAGTGATGATATAATGGATTATATTACAAAGCAAAGTGATAATATGTATGAATACAGAATAATAGAATCTGAAAGAGTTTTTGAAATATATAGACAATTTTAATAATAATATGAAAAAAATATCAGAATATCAAGAAGTGACGTGAAAGATAGAAGTATAGTTAAAAAGACAATATCAGAGGGAGAGGGATTGGGAGAGTTTCATGAGTGTAAAGATTTAAGTGCATTAATTGATTATATGTGTAGTAAAACTGATGATGGGGAGTATTTTATAGAAGCATTGGATATTATAGGAGTAAATGGGTCAGATATACCCGGTAGAATAGTATATATACGAGATGACGGAACAGAGAAAGTTCTTTACGAGAAAGACACTTTAAATCTTTCTATGTTGTTTAAGGATGTCGGTAGCTGATCTTTGAACAATTGTTTTTATGATGAGAAAAATGTTATAAGAGCACAATACTCCTAATATAGTTTTCATCATCTGTGGAGAATTACATTTGACTTTTGTAGAAATAATGGGGAAATTGTAGAAAAACTATGATAGACCGTTGTTGAGAGGAGAAGAAAGTGATAGGTAAGAAAATAAATTTACTCACAATTATACTTTTAATAATGTGTTTTAGTTATGGATGTGGAGCAAATACATATTCAAAAACAGAAAAATTTATTGATTATAATGCCGGAGTGGAATCTCTTTCGGATGAAGAAGCTATAAATCTGGTAAAGGAAATTATAACATTTATGGATACAGGTATAGAAACCGGTGAAGATGTTGAAGGCTTGAATGGGGAGAACTTTGCATATTTTTAAGAATAAAGAATATGAAAATAAATTAGAAATCTATCATAGAAATTATATCAAAGATGTTGCATATGAATATTTGACTTCAATGTATAGAATCACAAGGTTTAATTCCGGTATGGGAAAGGCAAAACAGGGATTTGACGGTGGAACTATTAGGTATAGAATAGATGCTTTGGGAGATTTCAGTATTCTATCAAGAGGGGATAATGAAATATGTATTGAATCTGTTTTTAATAAAGACAGCAGTCTTGGAGATGGAATGCCGAATACAGATAAAGGACAAATATTTCTCAGTTTATGTGATGATAATAAATGGAGAATATCTAAAGTTTCTCAATGGTATGATGATTTGGTGTTTTATGATTTGGAAGAATATATAGATGAATTTTTTGACAGTAGAAATAATGTAAAAGACGACTATAAAGCTTTTATCAGAGATTATGGGTATAATGCAAGAAGTGGGAATAGGATTACTATGAAAATAATAAGGAGTTTTCCCAAAGAGCAGATCTTAGCAAGTAGTGATTTTGTAATATTGGAGGAGTCGGAAGATATTCAAATATTAAGTTCTCTTTCTAAGCTTGCGACTTATATTGCATATGAAGAAATATATGCAAGACATGGGAAAATATATCCGAAGTATTCCATAGAATATAATTATTTCAATGGATTGAGCTGGTATAAAGAGAATAAAGAATTCAGTGAGGATGATTTAAGTGATATTGAAAGGCATAATTTAGAGATTATAAAGTCACATTTGGAAGAGTTTTAGGAGAAAAGAGTATGAAACATAAATTATTAAGTGTAATTAGCATAAGTTTTATATTACTTCTGTTATTCAATGTCAAAACCGTTGCCATTGAAAATAAAGATAACAATCCTGAAATGACGGATGAAAGAGTTATAGAGATTATTAAAGAGATTGCCGATTTTATGGATTCAGGAGAAAAGATTGGTGATGAGATATCTTGCAGAGAGTCTGACGGATATGATGATTACTATTTTAAAAATGAGGATGATGAGGAAAAGTTGTATAGATACCACAGAGATTATATTAAAGATGCGGCTTATGATTATCTGTGTGAAATGTATGATATAAGGCTTTATAGAGGGAGATGCACACAGTCAAGAACATCAAGGAGCAGTTTAAGTAGCTGCTTATACTATAAAATTTATACAGATGGTGAGTTTAGTGTAAAGAGTAGAAGTAAAAAGAGTATATGTGTTCAAATTCAATTTGTAAAAAAGGTAATATTGGCTGAGGATATGCCGGAAATCAGCGATGGTGAGGTATATTTAGAACTGTGTGAGGATAATAAGTGGAGAATATCTAAAGTTTCTCAATGGTATGATGATTTGGCATACTATGATTTGGGATATATGATGAAGACATTCTTTGATCCGGAATATAGTTTGCTGTCGGACTATGAAAGATTTATAGAAAAATATGGGTATGACTCAAAGGGAAATAGAATAAGTATGTATATAAGTACAGATGATAATGATGAGATATTTCAGGGAAGTGATACTGAGCTTATTAGTGAAGCATCGAATTTAGAAAAGTTGAAAAAACTTTCTAAGCTGGCAGCATGTATGGCTCGTGAAGAGATATATGCAAGACATGGAAAGATATACCCCAAGTTTAGTATAGAATTTAACTACTTTTATAAAAAAATATGGTATGAAGAAAAATGAAAATTTCAGTGAGAATAATTTAAATGACATTGAAAAAAAGAAAATTTAAAGATATTGTCTGAGTATATTGAAAGTTTTTAGCAGGTATTTAGAAGTTGATTCAGGTAAAGTATATTATAAGATTGCTGTAAGAGAACATTATGATATAAGGGAAAGATTAACATTTCTTGATGAGAAATTGGCTGTTGTAGCAAGAGTCAGCAGACTTGAGCATAGAGAAGTGATTAATGAGTATATGTTAATGAAAGAAAGTGATGTAAAGACTAGAGCGTATCAGAATGAAAAACTTATAGGTGGGGCATTATTTGCAAAGGTAAGCCAAGTGGAAAATGAACTTGTAAGAGTGAGTATAGATGATGATGAAAATGATTCCGGTGATAAGGCATTCCTAAACTATGCTACAGTATATTCTTCACCTGAAGGAGGAAGCCGGTATTGTATGCCTGAAGTTGGAGATAGGATAATAGTGAAATTTCCTGACGCAAATGAACAACATGTGTATGTTCAAAATGCTTTTCATGTAGATTGGAATTTTAAACAAAGAGGAGCTTTTGATGGGAGTATATAAAAATAGGAGACTTAATATATTTATTTTAGTATTTTCTTCAGTTATATTATTTATTTTTATATTATTATACTTTGAGTACAGTGCGGAAAAGAGAGAAGAAAAGGCTATGAGATATTACTATGAAATAATTCCGGTAATTAAATTATCCCATATTTTAGGGACAGACATTGAATGCAATGATGAGAAAGGAAATAAATGGATTATAAAAGCAGGTGGAAATATGGAGAACATTGTATATGAATACACATTAGATTATATACATGGTAAAATTAGTTCTTTGGTTAGATATAGGATTATTGAAAATAAGAATACAAACAGATATATTAAAAACTTTAATGCTAATATGAGAAACATACGAATTTCCGGAATAGATGGCGTAGGAAATACAATATATCCTAAAAACAATATCGGAGAGTGAAAGATTGGATGTTTTTACAGAGTGTAAAGATCTGAATGATCTGATTGAATATATGAAGAAAAATAAGTAAAGATGGAGGATATTATATTGACGAACTGGATACTATAGGATTGGACGGTTCAAGCTTTGAAGGAAAGATTGTATATGATACAGGGAAAGGTTATGAAAAAGTAATAACAGAATATGGGTCAATTACTTTGAATCAATTATTAAAAAATGATTATAGTACTGATGATTATTAATCCTGAATTATTCACGGCGTAATATTTACATTAAAAAACGTGCTGTAAATATTCAAACTTGATTCATGACGCTGTAACTGACTTAATACACATAAATATTTGCAGACTTACCCTAGGTAGAGTTTACAAGTAGTTATCAAGCTGTCAAGGTCCATTATTAGTTGTTATTCAAGATGTATACATAGCTTGCTGATATTGGATAACATTTGATATGGGTGATGGAACAGAAAATGTTATACATAAGAGTGGAACAATAGGTATTAGAGAATTATTTACTATGACATATAGAACCTGTGAATATCAGAGAGATATAAAAGCTGGAGGAGTTGATAGCATATATGAATAAATTAACAAAAGACGGAGAATATTATTTGTATGCTCTTGCTGTAGTTGGATTAGATAGATCAGGATTTAATGGCAGAATAACATATGTATCAGATAACGTGGAAGAGAAAGTTATAGATGAAGATGGCGTATTGTATTTGAGTGAATTGTTTAAAAAGTATTAGAGTGATTTTTTGTTAAGGTATAATTATAATTAATATATTTTTAACTAAGGATAAGATATGAATACGGTTGAAAAGAAGAAACTTAAGGTGATTCTAATGACAATAAATATAACTTTTTTTGTTTTTTGAAATACAGAAACTAAAGTTATATATTGATGATTTAAAAGCATGTAAGTAAAATTGAAAACAAAAGATTTATAAATGTAAATCTTGCATTTGGGATAAACATGAAACTCTTTATTTCAGAATCAATGAAAGGACAAAAAAATAAAAAAGTAGGGTATGCCGGAACTGAGCAACCGGCAAGATAATATATGATTATGGAAATGGAAAGTTTAAAACTATTTTTAGAACCAGGTACTATATCAGTAAATGCATTATTTTTAGGAACTTTTTAAAGGGGAATAAAAATGAGTAGTGAGGCAAAAAGAAAAATTAAGAAATATAATATGTATATATTTATTTTTTTATTCTTTCAGGTATTTTGATATTGGGAGTGCAGAAATTAAAAGCATATATTGAACAAGTGAGATTTGATAGAGAACAAAAGGCTTATAATTTTAGTAGTGAAGGTCTTTTACGATATAGACTTTCAAAATTCGTGTATGCAAAATTAGAGTTTACAAACCATAAAGGAGAGGCATTTACAATAGAAGACGAAAATGATATGAAACGTATAGATGCAGAGGAGGAAGAATATATTGCCGGAAAAACGGATAAATTTGGTAGCTATCGTTTTATAGAAGGAGAATACACACAGGAAAGAATAAAGAATTTTAATGACAATATGAAACATATTAGGTTATGGGATTATTCTGAAAAAAATATGTAACAATAACCGAGAATGAGAAAATGGAAGAGTTCATTGAAGTGAAAAATATAGATGAATTATATGAATATATGATTACTGAAGCTCCTGATGGGATATCAAATATAGGGAAGCTGGACATAATTGGTTATGACGGAACCAATCAGCCTACAAAGATTATATATGATTATGGAAATGGGGAGAGTCATATTATAACAGAGTCAGGTACTTTATCACTTGGGATATTATTTGAGAATTATCTTAAAGATATATAGTGATATTTTGTGGTATTGTTACATCCTGTAATATAAAAAGTAAAGGTGATGTTAACTATATGACTCTATGTTTGCAAGCATGTAAAGATATTGGAAACGATGGTTACAGCAGGTAATCCTTATGGGAAACAAGGAGATAAGTCGGTAGTGGATTTGACCACTAAAATGGCAATCATTGGAGAAGAAAAAATCATAGATGAATATGAGGTATTGTATTTGGGAGATCTATTCAAAAAGTATTAAAGCAGTTTTGGCTAAGGAGAATATATGAATGTGGTTGAGAAAAATAAACTTAAGGTAATCCTAGTAATTACAAGTATATTGACTTTAGTGTTTATAGTGATAGTTGGCATGGAGTATTTGGATGAAAAAAGAAGAGATAGAGCACTTAAATACTATAATGAAATATCTACTACAGTAATTTTGGCAGGTACACTGGGAATGGACCTGGAATGCAGTGATAATAAAGGGAATACTTGGGTTATAAATGGGAGTGATATAAGTTTACTTGACATAGTTACTAAGGATATTACAGATTATATATCAGGGGAGAAGCAGAGTCTTTACAACTACAAAATTATAAAAAATGAATATATACAGAAATATATAGATAATTTTAATGACAATATGAAGCATATAAGAATAAGTGGAGAGAACGGAGCAGGAATTCCTATCCCACCAAAGACTATATCTGAGGGAGAGGGAATGGAGGAGTTTCAAGAAATAAAGAGTTTAGATGAACTGACAACATATATGCACAAATTAACAAAAAATGGTGAATATTATCTGTATGCTCTTTATGTGGTTGGATTAGACGGATCGGGATTTAGTGGTAGAATAACATATGAATCAGATAATGGAGAAGAAAAAATCATAGATGAATATGGTGTATTGTATTTAGGAGATCTATTCCAAAAGTATTAAAGCAGTTTTGGATAAGGGGAATATATGAATGTGATTGAGAAGAATAAACTTAAGGTAATCCTAATAATTACAAGTATATTGACTTTAGTGTTTATAGTGATAGTTGGCATAGAGTATTTGAATGAAAAAAGAAGAGATAGAGCACTTAAATACTATAATGAGATATCTACTACAGTAATTCTGGCAGATACACTGGAAATGGACTTGGAATGCAGTGATAATACAGGGAAAAGTTGGATAATTACTAATCAGAATGAAAGCTTTACCGATATAGTCAGCCAAGATATTGCAGACTATATATCAGGGAAGAAAAGTAGTCTTTATAACTACAAAATCATAGAAAATGAAAATATGCAGAAATATATAGATAATTTTAATGACAATATGAAGAATATAAGGATAAGTGGAGAGAACGGAGCAGGAATTCCTATCCCACCAAAGACGATATCAGAGGGAGAGGGAATGGAGGAGTTTGAAGAAATAAAGAATTTGGAGGAACTCATAGCATACATGCACAAATTAACAAAAAATGGTGAATATTATCTGTATGCTCTTTCAGTAATAGGATTAGACGGTTCAGGCTTAAATGGTAGGATAACATTTGATATGGGTGATGGAACAGAAAATATTATACATGAGAGTGGAACAATAGGTATTAGAGAATTATTTACTATGACATATAGAACTTATGAATATGAGAGAGGTATAAAAGTTGGAGGTGAATGGTCCTATGTCAAGATTTAGTACAAATTAAAATTAGAGGTTCTACCGGTTAAGATGCCGGAAGAACATGTGCCTTATTATATAGCTTTTCAAACTCGTCAGTAGATTAGTTTATTATATTTATTTAGAAAAAAATATAAAGATAAGATTTAAGGAGACATTTATGATAGGGTTAAAGGGTAAATTAAAGTCTAGGTGGGTTTTATGCTTCATAATATTTTTCCTTAGTATTATTGATATATGGGAATCATTTATTTAAGGAAAGAGCTAAAAAAATTGGAAGATATGAGAAAAAAAGAATCATTGGAATTTATGGAAGATGGCTGGAAGAAATACAGAATGATGCTGTATGCCGGTGCAAATATGGAGTATACAGATAGTGAAGGAAACATCAGAGTAATAGAAACAGAACCCGTACTTTTAGATATATATGATGAAGTTATAAAATCTTATATTTTAGGTAAGATACTCAGCCTTGGCTCATTTCAAATAACTGAGGGTAAAAGAACATCAGAATTTATACAAAACTTTAATGATAATATGAAACATGTAAAGATATGGGGTGCACATGAGAATAGATATATAACGATTGCTGAGAATGAGGGGTTGGAAGAATTTGAGGATATAAATAGTTTTGAAGAACTGTGGGAATATATGAATAAACGAAATGACGAAGGAGTTATATATATTAATGAACTTGACATAGTTGGATATGACAGAACAGGACAAGATGCAAAGTTTATATATGATTATGGGAATGGAAAAATTAAAGAATTATCAATCAATAGGATTAGCTTAGTTAATTTATTTGGCTTATTGAAGGAGGAGTATAGGGAATAGCTTTATAAGGAGTATTATTGTAATGGGGAACAACATTTGATTTTTGTAGAAATGATGGGAATGATCCATATTATGATAAAGATGGATTCTTTAGTAAAGTTGGTGCAATAGGGAAATCTATAGGTCTTGAATGGGGTGGAGATTGGAAAACGCCGGCAGATAAACTCCATTTTCAACGACCTGATTGGGGAAGCACTACCAAAGAGTTGAAACAACAACATGGAACACCGGATGAATTTGAAAAAACCTGGAATTAATAGAGGATAGAGATTGGCATGAAGAGTAATATTAAAGTTCTAAGTTTATTTTTTGTATTATGTATATTAATAACAGGATGCATGAACTCCTCATTTAACAAAAAAATAAATATCAATAATATAAAAAGTGATATAAGTGGATTTTATAAAAAAATTTTTCGACTGATTATTTAGATGAAGAGATAACAGTTGTTAATAAAGATATAATAGGCTGGGATGGGGAAGTAGTAAAAATATATTGATACAAATAATAAAGTGTCAAGATGTACTGTAATAATTTACGGAGAAGATGAAAAATCGACTTCAGAATATTATTTTATAGATGGATATATATATGTAACGACATTAAAAGAATACTATACATATCCTATATATTATTCATATAACAGACCGATAGATATAATGTACAGAACATTTGATGAGGCAGTTATTTATGATGGCATGATTTATGAGCTTGTAAATGGAGAATTTATTAAAAAAATATAGAAGATATAAAAATACCTTATACATCATTACAGGAGATAAATGAAGCAACAGGTGAGTGAGGGTGAGAAAAAGTGCAATGCATGTAAAGAGGAGGGAAGAGTACAGTAATATAGAAGACAAATGAATTTGTAATTATGTTACCTGAACTTATAGGGACTAAGTACATATCTGAAAAAAACCGGATATTATATATACAAGTCTTGATGGAAGCGTAAATTTTTCGTTTAATTTATTAGTAACTTCATCGGGTGAAAAGGATATGAGTTATGCCATAAATATGTTAAAAAAATAATGATAAAAAAATATGAATCCGCATATATCTTTTTGAAGATAAAACAATTGAAAAGTGCTGCAGGTAACAGTATAAGTTTAATACAATTTAAAAAGCTATGGAATTGATGAAGCTGCTTTATAACATAATATATCTAGTCAGCATAGATAAATATATTATTCAGGGAGCATTTAACTGTAAGTATAATGATATGGATGAGTGGAAAAGAGCAGCTCTTGAAATAATAAAGTCAATAAAGTTAGAATAAAGAAATGATAACTTGAATCGTGGTAGTATAAAATTATATATCAATTAAATATCTAATAAGTGATTTAAAAATTAAATATAAAAAAAGAAGGCGATAGAGAAAACTTGTAACTTTATCGTCTTTTTTAGCATATAAAAGTTTATGAATTATAACAGCCTTTTATACAAGGTTTGTTTGAATATATATATTATAAAAAAAGAACAAAAAAACAAATGAAAAAAATAAAAATATGATTTGATATAATTAAGATAATATTATGAGCGTGTAAAAATATTTATAAAATAAGAAGTAGAGTGTATAAATAAAAGTTTCTTAAAGCGGCAAAATGACGAGAGATAAATGAGATGTCTGTAGTATGGTGAACTAAATCCAGACAATGCCGGTAAAACACCTTAAAGTATTTTAGAAAAAGCCGGTTTTGTTTGGCATACAAAAGATGCTAAGTATATTCCAAAGAGAGGAGACATATTAGTACAGCATGAACATTATGGAAAAGAGAATGTTAAACATGTTGAGATAGTGGATTCATATGATGGGAAAGAGGCTAAAGTTTGGTCATGAGGTAAAGTTTATAAATCATTGCCGGCACTAAGAACAAAATCTGAGTTATATGGCAGGATATTAGGATATTGGAGAATAGAAAAATGAAAAAAATATTTATAGTAATAGCATTCACAAGTGTTTTATTATCTTGTGGTTTTATAAATAGGAAAAAAGTTATAGAACAAACTTCTGTATTTGCAAAAAGCCAATATGAAGAGTGTGATAATAAGGTGGATGAATTATCAGAATCAGATCTTGAAGAACTTAAGTGGTTGATACAGACTTTGCATGTATCTCATGTAGGGGCTTCTAATATTGTAGGCAATGGAAGTGTGCTGGATACTAAGGAAAAGCAGGCAGAGTTTCTTTATACTTTAAACGAAATAGAATATGAACATATCTTTAAAGATAGTTTGGGAGGATATGTTATTTTTGAAAATGATAAAAAACTTATAGACCGTAAGAATGCAGAGATTATACTGAAAATGGCGGGAGCTTCCAGAACTAAGGATGTATGGCAGTATCTCTCTCAAAATTACAGCTATGATATGAAATCTGAAGATATATTTACAATGCCAATGTATAGAAGAGAAGGAAGTGATTACTTTATAGAATTTAGAGACTGGAAATTTATAGGGGGAGAAGATGGAAAACTTACAGTAAGATATAAAATATATAAACCCATTTTTCATAGGGATATAGAGTATGTGGAGGTTAGGCTTCATAAGGATGAGAAAAGTGTATTTGGTGGGTATAGTGCAGACTACATGATGGCTACTCCTATAGAGCTTGAAGAAACAGCTTATGAAAAAGAGGAGTTTTTTCAAGGAAATACTTGGGGTGAGTACAGAAAGCCTCTTGCTATGGGAGATTCTATAGACGATTATATTTTCAGACTGGATGGTTCTTTATATCAAATGCCTTTTCCGTTAGATGAACTCACATCAAAAGGATGGGAATATACTGAAAATTTGAAAAAGGATGAAGAAAGGGATGAAATCACCCTTAAGAAGGGAGGCAAGGAAATATATTGTATTGTATGGTATTGCCAAATAAGAGATGATCCCAAATGGTATGTTGTAAGCTTAAAGACAGGTTTTGGAGAAGAGATTTCTGATGTTGATTTTGAACTTTTTGGAAATCGTAAGAGAGGAGACTATGCTTATGGATATGGAGTTCATGGAATATATGGATTTAGGGATCCCCTATATTTAGAAGCTGGTATTGGTGTCTATGCAGGCACAGGTAGTGATAAAACAATAAAAGGTTTTACTATGACGTATGCTCCCAAATACATGGACAGAATAGAACGATTAAATGAAATTGCCACAGATGTAAAGGGTGAAGTAAACCTTACGGGAAAGGGAAATACTGAACTTGAGCGAGATATTTCCTACAAACTTGCTATGTATGATGAGCCTCTGTATGTGCAAGTAAAGAGCCTTGATAAGGTCGGCTGGGCTAAAGATATGAATATAATATGGGTAAAGAAGGGTGAGCAGGAAGATATTATAGAGTATATAGAATATGGTAAAGATTTTAATTTATTTATAGATGATAACAATAAGGTTAAAATTGAAGTGGTTCGAATGGAAGACAGCTCGGATGATAAACCTGAAGTTTTGACTATAAGATGAAGTGAAGAATGTAGAAAAATTTTTAGAAAAAGATAAATACATTGAACAAAACGGAAGATAAAATGGATGCAGGGGACACTTATAAAAAGAATTATAATGGAAAAACATATACAAAAGCAAGAAAGGAAGGGTATGTAACCCCGGATGCAATATTTAAAGATAGAAATATGGTTAAACAAAAATTAGGACAATGGTACTATATCAGTAAATGCATTATTTTTAGGAACTTTTTTAAAGGGGAATAAAAATGAGTAGTGAGGCAAAAAGAAAAATTAAGAAATATAATATGTATATATTTATTTTTTTATTCTTTCAGGTATTTTGATATTGGGAGTGCAGAAATTAAAAGCATATATTGAACAAGTGAGATTTGATAGAGAACAAAAAGGCTTATAATTTTAGTAGTGAAGGTCTTTTTACGATATAGACTTTCAAAATTCGTGTATGCAAAATTAGAGTTTACAAATCATAAAGGTGAGGTATTTATAATAGAAGAGGACAATGATATGAAACGTATAGATGCAGAGGAGGAAGAATATATTGCCGGGAAAACGGATAAATTTGGTAGCTATCGTTTTATAGAAGGAGAATACACACAGGAAAGAATAAAGAATTTTAATGACAATATGAAACATATTAGGTTATGGGATTATTCTGAAGAAAAATATAAAACAATAGCTGAAACTGAAAGAATAATGGAGTTCACTGAGGTGAAAAATATAAATGAATTGTGGGAATATTTAAGTCATGAAAAGGTTGAGGGGTTATCTAATATGGGAGTATTAGATACGATAGGATATGATGGGACTGAACAACCGGCAAAGATTATATATGATTATGGAAATGGAGAAGAGAAGATTTTGGCAGAAAAAGATGTTATTGGAATAATGGAATTGTTTAAAAATAACTCTTTGAGATAGATGATATGGTTAGAATAAAGAGAGGGTTGAAGTTTAGGTGGATTTTATGCTTCATAATATTTTCCTTAGCATTATTAATATATGGAAATCATTTACTTAAAGAAAGAGCTAAAAAATTGGAAGATATGAGAAAAAAAGAATCATTAGAATTTATGGAAGATGGCTGGAAAAAATACAGAATGATGTTGTATGCCGGTGCAAACATGGAGTATACAGATAGTGAAGGAAATATCAGAATAATAGAAACTGAACCCGTGCTTTTAGATATATATGATGAAGTTATAAAACCTTATATTTTAGGTGATTTATCTACACTTGGCTCCTTCCAAATAACTGAGGGTGAAGAAACACCAGAACTGATACGAAATTTTAATGATAATATGGAACATATAAAGATAAGGAGTGCACATGAGAATAGATATATAACGATTGCTGAGAATGAGGGGTTGGAAGAATTTGAGGATATAAATAGTTTTGAAGAACTGTGGGAGTATATGAATAAGCGAAATGATGAAGGAGTTATATATATAAATGAACTTGACATAGTTGGGTATGACAGAACAGCACAAGATGCAAGGTTTATATATGATTATGGAGATGGGAAAATCAAAAAACTTTCAATTAATATAGTTAGCTTATTAAGTTTATTTAGAGAAAAGTATAAAGATTGGTCATAAGGAGAAGCTTGTGGTTAGAATAAAGAGTAGGCTGAAGTTCAGGTGGATTTTATGCTTCATAATATTTTTCATAGTATTATTGATATATGGAAATCATTTACTTAAAGAAAGAGCTAAAAAATTGGAAGACATGAGAAGGACAGAGGCATTCGATTTTATGGAAGATGGCTGGAAGAAATACAGAATGATGAAGTATGCAGGTGCAAATATGGAGTATACCGATAGTAAAGGAAATATCAAAGTAATAGAAACAGAACCTGTGCTTTTAGATGTATTTGATGAAGCTATAGATCCATATATTTTAGGTAAGACACCTTCCCTCGGCTACTTTCGGATAACTGAAGGTAAAAGAACATCAGAATTTATACAAAACTTAAATGATAATATGTCGCACTTAAAGATATGGAATAATCGTGAGGGCAGATATATGACTATTTCTGAGAATGAGGGATTGGAAGAGTTTAAAGATATAAATAGTTTTGAAGAACTGTGGGAATATATGAATAAGCGAAATGATGAAGGAGTTAAATATATAAATGAACTTGATATAGTTGGACATGACAGAACAGGTCAACCCGGAAAGTTTATATATGATTATGGGAATGGAGAAAGTAAAGAAATATCAGAGAATGTGATTAGTTTATTATATCTATTTAGAAAAAAATATAAAGATAAGCTTTTAAGGAGATATTGATAATAGGGGGAAAGGGTAAAGTTTAGGTGGGTTTTATGCTTCATAGTATTTTCCTTAGTATTATTGATATATGGGAATCATTTATTTAAGGAAAGAGCTAAAAAATTGGAAGATATGAGAAAAAAAGAATCATTAGAATTTATGGAAGATGGTTGGAAAAAATACAGAATGATGTTGTATGCCGGTGCAAACATGGAGTATACAGATAGTGAAGGAAATATCAGAATAATAGAAACAGAGCCTGTGCTTCTAGATGTATTTGATGAAGCTATAGATCCATATATTTTAGGCAAGACACCTTCCCTAGGCTCTTTTCGGATAACGGAGGGGGAAGAAACTTTAGAACTGATACAAAACTTCAATGATAATATGTCGCACTTAAAGATATGGAATAATCGTGAGGGCAGATATATGACTATTTCTGAGAATGAGGGATTGGAAGAGTTTAAAGATATAAATAGTTTTGAAGAGCTGTGGGAATATATGAATAAGCGAAATGATGAAGGAGTTATATATATAAATGAACTTTATATAGTTGGACATGACAGGACAGATCGAGCCGGAAAGTTTATATATGATTATGGGAATGGAAAAAGTAAAAAACTTTCAATTAATATAGTCGACTTATTAAGTTTGTTTAGCGAAAATTATAAAGATTGGTCATAAGGAGAATTCTCGGGTTTTATAGAGGGGTAAGGTGATCATGTATATTGAAAGCATGCAAAATTAGTTATTTTTTGAAAGAAGTGACGAGTTTTTAAAAGAGTTTTATATGAAAAAAGATGAGTATGAACAATGTATTTTTAAGGACTTGGAGGAACTTTTGGGAGAAAAAAATGCTAAATATATTGTGATTTCGCCGCTCTATAGCAGCTTTGTTACACAGTCATATGAATATAGACTGGGGTATATGGAAAAGATTTATACTTGAGCAATCTCGATAAAAGTATATACAGGGAACTTCCTTTAATGAAAGGGTATATAACAGAGGACTTTGCTACAATAGATAAATATATGCTTAATCATATACAGATGATAGCGTTCTGATTAGGAAAACTAATAGATTGAATAATGGCGGTAGTTCATATTTTGATGGTTTTGGAAGCAATGGAGGTTCTTCTTTTGGCGATATTCCTAAGGGAGCTCTTAGTAGAGGAGGTAGAACTGACTGATGAAATACTTTATTTTTATATTTTGTGTAGCTTTAACAATTGTAGTGTGCTCTTGTGTACAAAGCAATAATGTTGAAGATATAAAACTTGATTATAGAACGAGTGAAGAATTTGGATTAAAAGAGGCACAGGATATATAGTTAGGGAAATGGTAACTTTTATGGATAAGGAGATAGAACTTGGTAAATCAGGTATTGCTCGCAGAGACTCAGATGGCTTTGACGAATATTACTTCAGTAGTCGAGAGGATGAAAAGAGACTTGAAGAATATCATAGAAATTACCTAACTGACGAAACATATACATATCTTACACAAATGTATGAAATAAGTAGATATGGTCGTGGTATGGCACAGCAGGTGGAAAGAGACGAAAAGACAATATATGGTTTAAGATATTCCATTGACACGCAAAGAGATTTCAGATTGAAGTCAGCCGGCAATAATGAACTTCACATAGAGGTTCCTTTCATATATCACGTCATTATATCAGATACTCTTCCTAAGGAGGATTATGGAGATATAGTATTTACTAAGTATGATGACGGAAAATGGAGAATAAGTAAAATATCTCATTGGTATAATGATATTGTGTTTTATGGGCTTGGAAAAAGAATGTATCTTTTAGACAATTATTGTAAAACAAAGTCAGATTATGAGCAGTTCGTAGAGAGATTCGGAGTTTCATCAAATGGTGATAAAATACCAATGGATATCTTACAAATTTTATATAATGAGATTTTACCAAATAGTGACAAGCTAAAGTTTGGAGAATTTATAAATGGAGAGTTTCCGGAATTATTTACGAAATTGACAGCTTATCTGGCAATGGAGGAAATATATGCCAGACATGGAAAACCTTATGAAAAGGGAACATTTGAATATGAATATTTTAACAAGGCAACAGCATGGTATAAAGAAAATTCTGATTTTTCAGAAAATATGTTAAATGATATAGAGATATATAATATCAGTAAATTGAGTGATTATATAGACGGTTTGTAATTACTATATATTGGATAGTGATATCTGCTACGGTGGTAGGATAAATATTAGCGTAAATTGTATACATGGAGGTGTATGGTGAGGCATTTATTGGAGGTACTATACGAGGGGACAAAAAAGAAGAATATTTATCATCCGGCGGAAAGGTGACACAAATAATCGCTAAAACATATGCGTGCCATGAAATTGCTCAACCGGAAGATAAGATGGATGTATGGGATACCTATAAAAAGAATTATAAAGGAAAAAAAGATGCAAAAGCAAGAATGGAAGGGTATGCAACTCCAGATACAACATTGAAAGATAGAAATGTGATTAAACAAAAATTGGGACAAGGCTATAGCTACAGTATAAGTATTATTGACTCCAAAGATACCATTCAGAGATTAAAAAAACTTTAACGATAATATGAAGCATATAAGGATAAGTGGAGAAAATGGAGCAGGAATTCCTATCCCACCAAAGACTATATCTGAGGTAGAGGAGATGGCGGAGTTTAAAGAAATGAAGAATTTGGAAGAATTAATAGAATATATGCACAGATTAACTGCAAATAAAAATAAAGAATATTATCTGTATGCTTGGTCCTATGTATGGGAGGTAGATATGGAAGAAAAAAGTCAGGTGGAATGGATATTTAACTAAAGATACTAATATAAGATCGGATAAATTACTAGTAGAAATGCTAGGCTTGAATTATTCGTATACAATAAATCCATTTGACAGTCATAATACTGAGAAAGCAATTAAAAACTTTTAATAATAATATGAAACATATAAGAGTATGGAATGAGCAAGAAAAAAAATACAAGACAATTTCTGAAAGCGAGGGTTTGGAGGAGTTCAAAGAGATTAAAAGTTTACAAGAAATGTTTGAGTATATGAACAAGATAAGTAATAAAGGAGCACTGTATATTGATGAACTTGACATAATAGGTCATGATAGAACAGCACGATTTACAAAGTTTATTTATGATTATGGAAATGGAGAGGAAAAAGTAATAACAGACTATGGGAAAATAGATTTTGGTGATTTATTTGAATAAAATACATGGAGGATTAATTTGGATAAAAAGGGGAGAACGGTAAGATTATTTATTTTTTGGGGAATACTTACTTTGGTGTGCATTAGTAGTTATTCCGTTTATAGATATAGAGTTCACTTACAAAACATAATAAATATACGTAGTAAAGATTCTATAGATTTTTTTTATGATGGAGTAAGAAAATATGAATTACAGCAAGCCACAGAAGCTAAATTGGAGTATGTCGCTACTGATGGAAGTGTGTCTTATTTTGACAATGAAACTATGTTGGTCGATAAGTGTGAAGAAGTATCCGACAAATATATAAAGGGAGAGATAAAGGCACTGGGACAATTTAAACTGATAGAGGGAGAAAATACAGCTAGGAGGATAGAGATATTCAACGATAATATGTCTCATATAAAAGTATGGAATGAACCTGAGAAAAGATATAAGACAATTTCTGAGAGTGAAGGGTTGGAAGAATTTAAGGAAGTGAGAAATCTGGATGAATTATGTAGATATATGTATAAGAAAAGTGAGTTTAATGTACTGTACATTGATGAACTTAACATAATAGGGCATGATAGGACAGCACATTTTACAAAGTTTATCTATGACTACGGAAATGGAAAAGAAAAAGTAATAACAGAATATGGGAAAAATATCTTTTAGAAAAATTATTTGAGGTATTTTTAGTGTAAGTATTATCAGTCGGGATATTATTTGAGAATTATCTTAAAAATATAAAAGTCAATAAAGATAATATTAGAGCACAATAAAAAAACACAAGTTTTTATCGTGCTTTTTATTGTATAAAATAAAAATTTAGGGAGTATGAGACTAAAACGAGTCTCACACTCCCTATTTTGAAGTTATCTATTTCCGGATAACTCCTTTTTAGATTTATAATTTATTTTTTAAGATCTGTTTTATCTTTTGGAAGGACTACATTCAATAGTACAGCCATGATAGTTGCAACAACTACAGGGCTCTTTCCGAAGATAGTAGTGAATTCCGGTGGGAAAGCGGCAAGTGAACCTTGTGCCTGTGAAATACCTACACCGAGAGCTACTGAAAGACCTACAATAGATGTATTTCTAAAGTCCATTTTCTCTGTGAAGATAAGCTTGATACCTGTCATTGCGATTGAAGCAAATACTGATATTGTAGCACCACCGAGTACACAAACAGGGATAGTAGTAAGCAATGCAGAGAACTTAGGTATAAGACCTGCTACAAGGATTATAACACCTGCAAGTCCAAGAACCGCTCTGTTGATAACCTTTGTTGTTGTTACAATACCTACATTCTGTGAGAATGTAGCTGTAGGAAGTCCGCCAAGTGCGGCACCGAGTATATTTGATATACCATAACCGATGATACCGCTTCTAAGCTCATCACCTGTAGGAAGTCTGTCCATAGAACCGCTTGTTGTAGCTGATAAATCTCCGATAGCCTGAATAGAGTTTATAGCAAACAAAAGTCCGATTGCTATACAAGCTGCCGGGTCAAACTTTATACCGAAGTGAAGTATCTGAGGCAGTGAGAATACACCTGCACTTGCGACAGATGAGAAGTTGACCATACCAAGCACCAATGCAAGAATATAACCGCAAATCATTGCCACCAATATGGAAGCAAGCTTTAAGATACCTGTAGCAAAGTTGTTGAGTACTATAACAATAATAAGTGTAAAAATTGCTACACCCCAGTTCTTTAAAGAGCCGTAGTCTTCTCTTCCAAGACCGCCTGCCATATAGTTTACAGCAACTGAGTAAAGTGAAAGACCGATAGTAAATACTACAGTACCTGTTACAAGCGGTGGGAAAAGCTTCTGAATTTTCTTAACAAAGAGACCTACCAATATAGCAACAATACCACCGACTATCTGAGCTCCAAGTATGGAAGCTACACCCGAAGTTTTCGCAATATCCTGCATAGTAGGAACGTATGCAAAGCTTATACCCATAATAACAGGAAGTTTTGCACCGATTCTAAATGTCTTGGTACCTATACCGAAAAGCTGTAAAAGTGTAGACAATGCGGCAACTACCAAAGCCGCCTGAACCATAAGCACTCTGTCCGGACCTGAAAGCTCAGCAACATTTGATACGATGATAGCAGGTGTTATACATCCTACAATCATTGCAACCACGTGTTGAAGTGCAAGTGGAAGAGCTTCTGAAAACTTTGGGAAACCGTCCAATTCAAATATAGAAGCATACTGCTTCTGGCCTGCATTTGCTGAATTACTCATATTATCAATACCTCCCTGATCAATCTACAATTCTTGTACCTGTTTTGCCGTTAATAGCATCTTTAGCTTTTTCAAGCAATGTTATCATTGCTGTTTTGTTCTCACCTGAAGCAGCAAAATCTACTGCGGCAAGTACTTTTGGAAGCATTGATCCCGGAGCGAACTCTCCGTCATCAGCATACTTTAAAGCTTCAGCTGTGCTGAGCTTATCTAACCATTTTTCATTTTCTGTGCCATATCCGATGGCAACCTTTTCTACAGCAGTAAGGATAATAAGTGTATCTGCACCTACATTCTTTGCAAGAAGAGCGGCAGCAGCATCCTTATCGATTACTGCAGGAGCACCTGAGAGATGCTTTCCGTTTGATACTACAGGGATTCCGCCACCACCGCAGCAGATTACAACCTGTCCGTTGTCAGCCATTGACTTAATAGCAGACAACTCAATAATTTCTTGTGGAGCCGGTGAAGCAACAACTCTTCTGTATCCTCTTCCGGCATCTTCCTTAACAATCCAACCTCTGCTTCCGGCCGCCTCAAGAGCCTCATCTTTGCCCATGAACTTTCCGATAGGCTTTGTCGGATTTTCAAATGCTTTATCATTCTCATCTACTCTGATCTGAGTAACAACTGTAGCTATTGGAGGAACTTCAAGATTTCTGTTTAAAAATTCCTCACGAAGAGCGTTCTGTATATCATATCCGATATAAGCCTGGCTCATTGCCACACATACTGAAAGTGGAGTTGAATCGGAGTCTGTATTATGCGCATACTCTGTCATGGCATTGTTTATTACACCAACCTGTGGACCGTTTCCGTGAACGATAAGAACCTCATGGCCATCTTCGATTAAATCTACGATAGCCTTAGCAGTAGTTTTTACAGCTACCATCTGCTCTTTTAAATTATTACCTAGGGCATTACCACCAAGAGCGATTACAATCTTGCTTTTGAATTTCATATAAAATTCCCCTTATTCTTAGGATATAGTTTATAAAGACAAAGGGGCAGCCCTATATAGCCGCCCCCCTTTTGTATAGGTAATAGATGATCTATCACCTTATTTACTAAGACTCACTGGCCTCTTTATTTTTCTGAAAAGATTCTGTCCTGTCCACGTGCCTCAAGCTGCTCTAAAACCTTAGCAGGATCTTTAAACTTCTCAAGTAAGATCATAGCTGCGATTACATATGGCTTGTAGCTTGCCTCTTTGTAAAGTGGATCTCTGTATCTATCAAATACTGAAGCATCAACTTCACCCTCTTTACATGAAAGACCTGTGATATCAGCAGGTAAGCAGTGGAGATAAAGAGCCTTACCGTCCTTTGTAAGCTTCATCATTTCTTCTGTACATGCCCAATCCTTGTGGTTAGCGTTCTGAGCTAAGAGTTCCTTCTCTAAAGCCTTGATTCCTTCTGAATCACCCTCTGCATAAAGATTTGTTCTCTTCTCCATTGCAGCAAATGGTGCCCAAGACTTTGGATAAACGATATCAGCATCCTTGAATGCTTCCTTCATATCATTTGTAACTGTGAACTTACCGCCTGCAGCATCTGCATTCTTCTTAGCAACATCAACTACCTCAGGCATAACCTCATAACCTTCCGGATGAGCTAAAACAACGTCCATACCAAGTCTTGTGAAAAGACCGATGATACCCTGTGGAACTGAGAGTGGCTTACCGTAAGATGGTGAATAAGCCCAGCTCATAGCTACCTTCTTACCCTTAAGGTTCTCGATACCGCCAAACTCATGGATTACGTGTAAAGCATCAGCCATAGACTGTGTTGGGTGGTCGATATCACACTGAAGGTTTACAAGAGTAGGTCTCTGCTCTAATACACCGTCATCATATCCTGCTTGAACAGCATCAGCAACTTCGTGCATATATGCATTACCCTTACCGATGTACATATCATCTCTGATACCGATAATATCAGCCATGAATGAGATCATGTTAGCTGTCTCACGAACTGTCTCACCATGAGCGATCTGTGACTTACCCTCATCAAGATCCTGAACCTCAAGACCTAAAAGGTTACAAGCTGAAGCGAAAGAGAATCTTGTTCTTGTTGAGTTATCACGGAAGAGTGATATTCCAAGTCCTGAATCGAAACCTTTGTAGAGATGTTTCTCTTTCTGAGGTCACGAAGTGCATCAGCAACTGTCCATACAGCATTAAGCTCATCATCTGACTTTTCCCATGTAAGGAAGAAATCGTTCATGAACATATCCTGTGTTTTGAGGTTCTTTAACTTTTCAACTAAATTCTTGAAATCTGACATTTTTGTTACTCCTTATTTTTAAAAGCAATGCTTTAGTTTTTATAATATACATTTTTTTACAATCCCGGATTAAACTGTGTATCCGGGATTAAAATTTATCAAAATACAATTTGTGAAGATTAGTCACAGTAGTAAGCAGGAAGTGCTGCGTAGAATGCTGCACAAGTTACCAAGTCTTTCTTCCATGTGATCTCGTTTGGTGCATGAGCCTGTGCCTCTGCTCCAGGTCCGAATCCGATTACAGGGATACCGTTTCTACCCATGATAGAAACACCGTTTGTAGAGAATGTCCACTTGTCAAGAAGCGGTCTTACCTCACGCTCAGGTGTAGTCTTTGCATTACCGATTCTCTTATCACCGAAGAGATCCTTGTATGCTGCAACGGCACTTGTACAAACCTTGTGATCCTCAGGAAGTACCCAAGTAGGGAAGTAGCACTCGATAGGATATACAACACCTTAAATGAAGGTCTGTCATAGTTGTACATACTTACTGTTACATCTGAACCGTACTTCTTAACTGCAGGAAGCTGTCTGATTTCCTCAAGACATGACTCCCAAGTCTCACCTACAGTCATTCTTCTGTCAAGTGATACCGCACAAGAGTCTGCTACCGCACAACGAGAAGGTGATGTGAAGAAGATCTGTGAAGCTGTAACAGTTCCTCTACCAAGGAATCTTGCTTCTTTCCACTGATCGTTGTACTTAGGATTGAGCATCTTTACAAGACCTCTGATATCTGTAGACTCAGCGTCACCGTTGTTGTTAAGTGCACGAACATCTCTTAAGATATCTGCCATCTTGTAGATTGCATTGTCACCTCTGTCAGGAGCTGAACCGTGGCAAGAAACACCCTTAACATCGATTCTGATCTCCATACGTCCTCTTTGTCCTCTGTAAAGTCCACCGTCTGTAGGCTCTGAAGATACAACGAACTCAGGTCTGATCTTGTCCTCATGGTAGATGTACTCCCAGCAAAGACCGTCACAGTCCTCTTCCTGAACTGTACCTACAACCATTACACGATACTTATCGTTAAGAAGTCCGAGATCCTTCATAATCTTTGCAGCATATACTGCAGAAACTGTACCGCCAAGCTGATCTGAAACACCACGACCGCCGATCTCTTCCTCGTCCTCAAATCCCTCATATGGATCGAAGGTCCAGTTGTCTCTGTTTCCGATACCTACTGTATCGATATGTCCGTCAAATGCGATGAGAGTCTTTCCGCTTCCCATGAATCCCATAACATTACCCTGCGGATCCACCTTAACTTCGTCAAAGCCTACCTTTCCATCTCAGCCTTGATAGTAGCAACGTGAGCAGCCTCATCAGATGACTCGCCCGGATTTGCAACTATAGCACGAAGGAAAGCTGTCATATCAGCCTTGTATCCTTCGGCTAAAGATTTAATCTTATCCAACTCTTCTTTTGATAATTTACCCATTGTATTGTTCCTCCTTCAATATATAACTATCTTATCTTTCCTTAGCTTCCCAGATAATATTTCTCCAACGCTGTGGGTCTGTGTCGCCCTCAGTAGAGAAGAGTAATACCTTAGAATCCTTGGTTAAGTTTAGTTTCTCTCTAAGCTCCTTGTACTCGTCGTCCATCATGATAGTAGCAAGTGCACCGAACGGAGCAGCTCCTGACTCACCTGAAAGAACCTGAGTATCTCCTTTTAAAGGAGCGTTAAGCATACGCATACCTCTTGCAGCTACGATATCTGCAGCTGAGATGAAGCATGTTGCATGATTCTTTAATATATCCCAAGATGTGATATTTGGCTCACCGCAAGCAAGACCTGCCATGATTGTATCCATATCTCCATCTACGATTCTTATATCACCGTCTGCCGCAACAGCACCCTGTAAAGACAAGCGGCAGCCTCAGCCTCAACAACTACCATGATAGGTGGGTTCTCTTTGTACTTGTTAGCAAAGTAACCAACCATTGCACCTGCAAGTGAACCGACACCTGCCTGAACAAATACATGAGTAGGTCTTTCGGCAAACTGAGCATCAGCCTCAAGAGCCATAGTACCGTATCCTTGCATAATCCATGCAGGAATCTTCTCATAGCCTTCCCAAGCTGTATCCTGAACTACAACACCGTGCTCAACACCTGCAGCAAGTTTTGCAGCCTCACGAACACACTCATCATAGTTTACATCTGAAATCCAAGCATCAGCACCCTCAGCCTTGATGTTATTGAGTCTTGTCTCAGTTGAACCCTTTGGCATGATAATTACTGATTTTTGATGTAATTTATTTGCTGCCCAAGCTACTCCACGACCATGGTTACCATCTGTAGCAGAGAAGAATGTAGCAGGTTTGAATTTCTTTGCAAACTCGTCGGATGTAAGAACTGAATAAGGTAGTTCTGATACATCTACATTCATCTCATCAGCTATGTACTTAGCGATAGCATATGAACCGCCAAGAACCTTAAATGCATTCAAACCGAATCTGTAAGACTCATCTTTTACCTTTACTGTTCCTAATCCAAGGAATTCAGCCATTTCCTTCAAATCAGCCAGTGGTGTTTGAGTATACTGAGGAAAGCTCTCATGAAATGCTTTCGCTTTTGTTACTTCTTCCACAGACATTATCGGAAGATTGGCATCCTCTGTTTTGGGCATATTATTTAAGACCCATTTTAGTTGTGACATGAAATTTTAAACCTCCTAAATTGTTTAGCAAAAATGCTATTATTCATTAACTGTTTTAGCTTGTTCAATATAGCTATACAGTGTGAATTTACTAATTCCGAAAAATTGGGAAATTTTGTCCCCTGACTTAGTGATGAGAAAAGCGCCGGCATCCTGTAAAAACTTAATAGCCTTAATCTTTTCATCCTTTGTCATAAGGGCAGGTGTCTTTCCTACAATCCTTACGCTTTGTTCTATCAGATTTTCAAGCAAATCATTTACACTAAGTGGGATTTGTCCATAAACGTCTTCCTCGGCGGCTTCAAAGCTCTCGACTATGCCGGAGAGTGTTGCCTGAGCATTTATGAAATTTGTCATATCATGGTTGATACCAAGAATAAATCTGTATTTTCCGCTTTCATCCTTTAAAAAGACAGTGGAAGATTTTAAGATTCTTCCGTCGGTGGTATGTGTTTTGTAGCCAAGGTGATCACTAACGTTTTCTCCCTTTTTCAAAGCTTCAAGAGTTCCGAGAACTATCTTGGAAGCACCGTCACCGATTTTTCTTCCTGTTACATGACCATTGATGATATAGCAAATAGTGTGTTCCAGATCGTCAGCTTGCAAATCATGAATACAGACTTCACAGTCGTTGCCAAAATGCCTGGCGATACCATGTGCAATCATTACCAAAGATTCTAAAGTCAAATCATCTCTTTTCATAAAAATCACTATTGCCATTCCTTTATTATTCGAATGCCTAAAATTTTTTTAGGTATCTATAATATAACATCTTTAACAAGGCAAATCAATAGCAAACTAAAAAAATTTAGGTAAACAAAAATATTGTAAGAATAAACAAAAAAACAATTCTTTTTAGGTGAATTTATACAGTAAAAAAAGGTTTGATAATGAATGTATAAGAAATAACTGACAAATATTTAAAGATTAGTAACATAAATTTTAACTGTACATATCGGAGCGAAGAAAATATAATAATAGTCGTAGTATATTAAAGGAGGAAATACTTATGAAGAGGTTTATATTAGTGCTTTCCTGCCTTTTCCTGGCCGGATGCGGCAGTGCCGGTAAAGCTGATAATGAAAAGACAGTTGCTGAAAGTAAATTGGCAAACGAGAGTAATATAAATGAGAATAATATAGAAGAAACTACTGAAGTAGGATCTGAAAAAAAAGACGGAGAGGTAGATTATGATTTGACAATTATGGGGCCTGATATGGTTTATGCTACCGTATACCAAATGATGATAGATCCTATGACATACGTAGGTAAGAGTTTTAAAATAAGCGGAAACTACTATTCCTCATACAGTAAGGATAAGGATGTATATTATCATTTCTGTATGATAAAGGATGCGGCGGCATGCTGTGCACAGGGACTTGAACTGCTTTGGGCGGATGAAAAAATGAACAGACATGAAAACTGTCCTGAAGAAGATGCTCTTGTCACTGTGGAAGGTGTATTTGAGACTTATGAAGAAGGCCCTAATACATATGGAAGAATAAAAGATGCAAAGATAGTGGAAGAGTAAGTATAAAACCGGGACTGTCAATGCAGTTTGACTCTCCCGGTTGTTTTTATGATTTACTTTGTCTTAGAGATTTAAAAAAGGCGGTGAGCATACTTGAACATTCATTGTGCAGTGGACCTGATATAAGCTCTACATCTGTTTTATGGTTAAATCCGTCTGTTTGCAAAACATTTATAATGGAGCCTGCACATCCGGCTTTAGGGTTCATAGCGCCAAGTACCACCTTTTTTATTCTGGACTGGACTATAGCGCCGGCACACATAGGACAGGGCTCAAGAGTTATATACATCGTGCAATCCTCAAGTCGCCAGTCTCCGAGCTTTTTGCAAGCCTTTTTAATTGCGATGATCTCAGCATGTGAGAGTGTGCTTTTATCCTTGTTTCTTCTATTGTATCCTCTGGCTATTATCTTATCTTCAAAAACTATCACACAGCCGATAGGAACATCACCTATATCACCGGCTTTCTTCGCCTGTTTTATGGCTTCTTTTAAAAAATATTCATCTTTGTTCATAAACTTCCTTTGTAAGACACAAAATTTTAACAGTTTCGATTTATAATTGATGTGCACCTTTCAGATATGGTGTATAATAGTCAAATACAAAACTGTTAGAAAATATTCATTTTTTTATATTAAAACAAATGGTATAATATAAACAGTTACATTTAAAACTAAATCAAAATAAAAATTAAGTCAAGATATAAAGGTGGAACGATGGAATTAATATTGGTATGCGATGATGATAGAGAGATAGTAGACGCAATAAAGATATATCTCTCAGGGGAGGGATTCGAGGTACTTACGGCCTATGACGGTGAAGAGGCTGTAAAATTGATGGCAAAACACAGAGTTGATCTGTTGATAATAGATATTATGATGCCTGTACTGGACGGAATAAGAGCTACGATGAAGATAAGAGAGAACAGCACTGTGCCTATTATAATGCTTTCGGCAAAATCTGAGGATGCAGACAAGATTTTGGGGCTTAATATCGGTGCGGATGATTATCTTACAAAGCCTTTTAATCCTCTTGAGCTTGTTGCAAGAGTAAAGAGCCAGCTTAGAAGATATAAAAAACTTGGAAATATGTCTGTGCCTGAGTCACAAAAGGTCGTTGTAGGTGACCTTGAAATTGACGATGAGACTAAGGAAGTTACAATTGCAGGGGAACTGATAAAGCTTACACCTATAGAGTATAATATACTCTTGCTTCTTGCAAAGAATGCGGGAAAGGTGTTCTCCATTGACGAAATATATGAGCAGATCTGGAATGAAGAGGCTATCGGAGCTGACAATACAGTTGCCGTACATATAAGACATATAAGAGAGAAGATAGAATTAAATCCTAAGGAGCCAAGATATTTGAAAGTTGTCTGGGGAGTAGGATACAAGATTGAAAAACAAAGCTGATATGGATAAGAATACATTTTTATCAAAAAGAAGGATGAAAGTCTGGACAAGCATATTACATATAATAGCGTTTGTTGTTTTTGTTATAGGTATTTCGATTATTTATTGTAATGAAAATTTCAATAAAGGCATACTGTGGATGAATGCGGAGAAGTATGATGATTCTCCGGCATTCAGAACACAGTTTGACTCGGATATTTCATTGCTTTTTTCGTATGCAAATTTAAAGGATATTTTTGAAACGGACGGTAAATTTGATGTTAATAAGGATATATTCGGTCTGAATATGGGACCGAGTAATGATGTTGATTTTACCGTAGGTGCAATAATAGAATACGCTAAAAGACATGGTTACTATATTGATGAACATTTTCAGGTAAGTGTTGTAGACCAAAGTCTTGTAAATCAAATAGAAGATACCTCGTATTTTGTAAATTACAGAACATATGCGGATAACTCCGGACTTATTGAACCGGGGGATGCATATATCAGTATGAAGACAGCGATAACCGAGAGTCTTTTTTTACTGTCAAAATATTATAATGCATATGAGAGATTTGTTCTTGCACCGTCAAATTTCAGGTACAGACTTGAGTATGGTGATGTTGTGTACACAAATGACAGAACACTTAATATCAAAAGTGTTTATGAATACGGAAAGTATGCGATAGCATCTTCACAAGGCATGGTAGTGGACACGAACTTGAGTGAGATACCAAAGGAGCTGTCTTATCAGGCTGAAAAGCTTACGGATAAACTTTCAAAGCCTTATAAAGTATATATTGCTGTTAATACATTGTATACTGCCACAGATGTATATGCTTTAGCGAATGTTGAGTATTTGAGTCAGAGAAGAGTATATTCAATCGGATTGGTAATGGCTACAGCAGGACTTATACTTATGGCTTTAAGTATGGCATATTTGCTTATATTCAGCGGACACAGTGAAGGAAGAAAAGGTATTAGGATAAATAAACTCTTTGATATCATACCTGTTGAGGTAAAAATACTTCTACTTATTTTTGGCATTGTGCTTGTGTTTGCAATAAACAGCTTTATAGGGCAGAAAGTACTGCATATATATATAGAAAAGAAACATTGGAGCTTTGCGGATCAAATGTTAAATTATGCTTCTGTTTATATCGTAGCTTTACCTATATTATTCTCAGTTGTAAGGGAGTATAAGGCCGGACTGTTGTGGAAGAATTCATATACAAAAGTGATTAAAGAGAGTCTTTCAATATACATGTTAAAAAGGAGTTTTAAGAAAAAATGGAGCTCAAACTTCCTTGTACTTATGCTTGTGGACTTTATTGCGGTTACATTATTCCTTGTTACAACAATAAATGAAAAGAGTCTTTTTGGAAGGTTGATGATATTTATCTGCTTTATCATCTTCTTGGTTGTAAACTTCATTATATTTAATAAGATATACAAGACGGCAATAGCCTTTGACAGTATTGCAGAGGCTTTAAAAGAAATTGCAAACGGAAATACCAGATACAGACTGAATGAAGAAGAATTTGGTGGAAGAGAGGCAAATGTTGTAAAGAATCTAAACAACATAAGTAAGGGATTTCAAGGTGCCATCAATGAGCAGGTAAAGAGTGAAAGACTCAAAGCCGATTTGATAACAAATGTGTCACATGATATCAAAACACCTCTTACTTCGATTATAAACTATGTGGATCTTATAAAGAGAGAGAAACCGGAAAATGCCAAGATACAGGAATATTTGGATATTCTATCCGTAAAGTCACAGCATTTGAAAAATCTGACTGAGGATTTGGTTGAGGCAAGTAAGGTATCAAGCGGAAATATATCTGTAGATCTTAGAGATATTGATCTGGTAGAGATGATAAATCAAACAAACGGAGAGTTTGAAGAAAAGTTCAGCGAGAAAGGGCTTTCAATTATTTCAAATACTCCTTCAAGCGGAGTAATGATAAGGGCTGACGGTAGACATCTTTGGAGAGTTTTGGAAAATCTTTACAATAATGCCTTCAAGTATGCGGCTAAGAATTCAAGAATTTATATTGATATTATTTCAGATAATACCGGAGCGACTTTCGTTATAAAAAACATATCTGAAAATCCGCTAAATATAAGACCTGATGAACTCACAGAGAGATTTGTGAGAGGTGATGTTTCAAGAACTACTGAAGGAAGTGGACTTGGGCTTTCCATAGCAAAGTCTTTGACCATACTTCAAGGCGGAAAGTTTGATATAATTATAGATGGCGATCTTTTCAAAGTTCAGATAAAATTTGAAAAAGTAGCATAAAGATTGGTATAAGATTAGATTGAATTCAATCTAATCTTATATTTTCGTTGACTTTTAGCACTCGGAGTGATATAGTGCTAACAACAGCTTCGAAATGTAGTTGAATAAGAGAAAATGATATTGATTGTATTATCAAAAAAGGAGGTAATATGATAGATGATCCAAAAAACAGAAGGCCTTTTTTGTATTATTATTTTATAGTCTTGATAATAATGATGGCAATAAACTTTATGGTGCTTCCGTTTATAAAGGAAGGTCAAATAAAGCAGGTAGATTATGGTACATTTATGACCATGACTGAGAATAAAGAGATTTCAAAGGTTGATATACAGACCAATCAAATACTTTTTATGGGAAATAATGATAAGACAGTATATAAGACAGGTCTTATGAATGATCCGGGTCTTACAGACAGACTGCATGATGCGGGAGTGGAATTTTCAAGTGAGATAGTAAGAAAGGATTCACCGATTGTATCCGCACTCTTAAGCTGGATACTTCCGCTGGCAATATTTTATTTTATTTGGAACAGGATTACAAAGAGAATGCTTGATAAAAACAGTGCAAACTCTTTGATGTTTGGAAATATGGGAAAATCAGGTGCAAAGGTATATGTTAAGTCCTCTGAAGGAATCAAGTTTGATGATGTTGCGGGTGAGGATGAAGCTAAGGAGAATCTTACTGAAATTGTAGATTATTTACATAACCCGGGTAAATATAAAGATATAGGTGCTTCTATGCCAAAGGGTATACTTCTTGTAGGACCTCCGGGAACAGGTAAAACAATGCTTGCAAAGGCTGTGGCAGGTGAAGCAAATGTACCATTCTTTTCAATGTCGGGTTCTGAATTTGTGGAGATGTTTGTAGGTATGGGTGCTTCAAAGGTGAGAGATCTTTTCAAACAGGCAAAGGAAAAAGCGCCATGTATAGTTTTTATTGATGAGATAGATGCTATAGGTAAGAAAAGAGACGGTCAGATAGGAGGAAATGATGAGAGAGAGCAGACTCTCAATCAGCTTTTAACTGAGATGGACGGATTTGAAGGGAATTCGGGAGTTATTATACTTGCGGCTACAAACAGACCCGATGCGCTCGATCCGGCACTTACAAGACCGGGAAGATTTGACAGAAGAGTACCTGTAGAACTCCCCGATTTAAAGGGTAGAGAGGAGATACTCAAGGTTCATGCAAAGAAGATAAAGATTGCAGATGATGTTGACTTTAAGCTGATTGCAAGAATTGCATCAGGTGCCTCAGGTGCTGAACTTGCAAATATTATAAATGAGGCGGCTCTAAGAGCGGTCAGAGATAACAGAAAGTTTGTAAATCAATCTGATTTGGAGGAGAGTATAGAAGTAGTTATTGCAGGATATCAAAAGAAAAATTCCATATTGACTGATGCTGAGAAGTGGAGAGTATCATATCACGAAGTAGGTCATGCGCTTGTAGCTGCTAAACAGACCAATTCGGCACCGGTTACAAAGATAACCATTATTCCAAGAACTTCCGGAGCACTGGGATATACCTTGCAGGTAGATGAGGGAAATCATTATCTTATGACAAAGACAGAGCTTGAAAATAAGATTGCCACTCTTACAGGTGGAAGAGCTGCAGAGGAAGTAGTGTTTGGGGATGTTTCCACCGGGAGCTTCAAATGATATAGAACAGGCCACAAAGATTGCAAGAGCAATGATTACCAGATACGGAATGAGTAAGGACTTTGATATGGTTGCACTTGAAACTGTTAACAATAGGTACCTTGGAGGTGATACTTCTTTGGTGGCTTCAGCTGAGACTGCGGCTGTTATAGATAAGCAGGTTGTAGCTTTGGTGAAAGCTCAGCATGAGAAAGCTGCGCAGATACTTATGGAAAACCGAGATAAACTTGAAGAAATATCTCGTTTCCTGTATGAGAAGGAAACTATCACAGGTGATGAGTTTATGGATATATTAAACAGATAATGTTTACATAATCTTAAAACTTTAATATAATGTCGTTGATATTCATTTGGATATTTAGAAAAAAATGAAAGTGGGTGAGCAAATGGTAGAATTAGACGGTTTTAAAACCACACTACAATCCTACGAAAAAATATTGCTGGAAGTGAGGGATTCACTTTGACTTAGACAGTAAGGAAAAAAAGATAATTGAGCTTGATCGTGCAATGGAAGAGCCTACATTTTGGGACGATCCAAAAGAGAGTACCAAGATAGTAAGAGAGGCAAAACAGCTCAAAGATACTGTCGAAAAATATAATAAGTTAAAGTCTGAATACGAAGATATCGGAGTTCTCATAGAGATGGGCTATGAGGAAAATGATGAGAGCCTTATACCTGAGATAGAAGGTATGCTTGAAGAATTTACAAAGGAAATAGATGAACTTAAGATAGCTACATTGCTTACAGGAGAATACGACTCTTCAAATGCCATTATGAAACTTAATGCAGGTGCCGGCGGAACGGAGTCTTGTGACTGGTGTTCAATGCTTTATAGAATGTATACCAGATGGGCAGCCAAAGAAGGCTACAGTGTAGAAGTTCTTGATATGCTGGAGGGAGATGAAGCAGGAATAAAGTCCGTTACATTACAGATAAACGGCATAAATGCCTATGGTTATCTTAGAAGTGAGCATGGTGTGCACAGGCTTGTACGTATCTCGCCTTTTAACGCGGCAGGAAAGCGTCAGACCTCATTTGTGTCCTGTGACATTATGCCTGATATAGAAGAAGACCTTGATGTGGATATCAATCCGGACGATTTGAGGATAGATACTTATCGTTCATCAGGTGCCGGCGGTCAGCATATCAATAAGACTTCTTCAGCTATAAGAATTACACACATCCCTACAGGTGTGGTAGTACAGTGTCAGAATGAAAGAAGCCAGTTCCAAAACAAGGACAAGGCTATGCAGATGCTAAAAGCTAAGCTTTTTATGTTAAAGCAGCAGGCAAATGTTGAAAAACTTTCAGATATCAGAGGTGATGTAAAGGACATAGGCTGGGGAAATCAGATTCGTTCCTATGTAATGCAGCCATATACAATGGTAAAGGATCACAGAACCGGAGCGGAAAGTGGAAATGTAAGTGCCGTAATGGATGGAGATATTGATAAGTTCATTATTGCATATCTTACCTGGCAAAGTCTTGGATGCCCTGCAAGAAATGCGGGGGATGAATAATGTAGAAAAAAATAAAGAAACCGACTGTGAAAAAAGTTTTCATGGTCGGTTTTTAGTATTGTATCTAATTTAATTCCAGGATATTTCAAGATTTCTGTTATGCTGAACGCAATCTTTCAAATAAAGATTTATAAGGGTTTGATACGGTATACCTGTGCTCTCGGCTTTTTCTTTGAAATAAGCAATTATGCTTTCATCAAGATTGATTGTAACCTGTTTCTTCACAAGTTTAGCATATGGATTTTTCCTTGGGTTTAAATTCTTTATATCATATTCTGTTCTCATTTTTATCGCTCTCCTTTTTATGGTTGACTTATAATTATTATATAATTATAAGTCAAGATGAAGAGGCCGTTAAGTAGGTTATATTTAAAAAATACACTTCTTTAAGTCCTTCGGAATATCAAAAAAACAGAGTAAAAAGATAGTGATTTAGCGCTTGCAATAAAAAATAAACTATGATATTATTAAGTACTGTGACACATAATCCTTGCTTTTGATACCGATGTCAAAGGCCAGAGACCAAGAGGAGGTAAGAAATGACAAGTACATATGAATTAGCATTAGTGCTTAATGGTAAGCTTGAAGATGATGCAAGAGCAGAAGCTCTGGAGAAAGTTCAAAACTACATCACAAGATTTGGTGGAAGCGTTGTAAATGTCGATGATTGGGGTAAGAAGAGATTCGCCTATGACATTAACAAGCAAAAAGAAGGATTCTACTATTTCATTAAGTTCCAGTCAGAGGATAATAATTGCCCTAACGAGTTAGAGTCAAATATCCGTATCATGGAATCAGTTGTGAGATACCTAGTCGTTAAGCAGTAAGCTTAATATAAAGGAGATATTGTATGAACAGAGCCATATTAATGGGCAGACTAACAAGGGACCCGGAAGTAAGATATTCAAGTGGTGAGAGATCTATGGCAATTGCAAGATATACTCTTGCGGTAGACAGAGGTTTCAAACGTGGAGACTCATCTGAACAAAACGCAGACTTTATACCATGTGTTGCATTTGATAAAGCCGGCGAATTTGCAGAGAGATATTTTAGACAGGGAATGAGAGTATTGGTTTCCGGTCGTATTCAGACAGGAAGTTATACCAACAAGGAAGGTCAAAAGGTTTATACAACTGAGGTTATTATAGATACTCAGGAATTTGCAGACAGTAAGGGAGCAAGCGATGGCGCAAGCAGCTATCAGGCTTCTACAAGACCGTCACCGGCATCAGCAAGTACAGACGGATTTATGAATATTCCGGACGGAGTTGATGACGAGGGTCTACCATTTAACTAGGTTAAAAATAAGAAAGGGGACTTTATCATGGCATTTAACAAGGCTGATAGAGCAGAAGGCTCTAGAAGAAGACCTGCTAACGGATTACGCAGGAGAAAGAAAGTTTGTGCATTCTGTAGTGATAAGGAAAAGGCTATTGATTATAAAGATGTGGCAACTCTTAGAAAATATATTTCAGAGAGAGGAAAAATCCTTCCAAGAAGAATTTCAGGAAGCTGTGCTAAGCATCAGAGAGAAATCACAGTAGCTATCAAGAAGGCTAGACATATAGCTCTTCTTCCTTATGTTGTAGAATAAAAATATACGAATATAACAAAACCTGTTTTTGTCTTAGACAGAAACGGGTTTTTTTGCGTTAGTTAAGGTAAATGTAATGAAAAATACAACCTTGTAGTGTATAATGTATAGTACAAATGAGCTTATGGCGGTAATAAAAAGAAATTTATCAGTATAAAATGATGGAGTAGAATATGAAAAAGAAAACACTGCTACCCGTTTTGGCTTTAGGCTTACTTTTGGCAACACCTGTAAGTGTATATGCTGAAGGCTGGGCAAAATCGGGTTCCGATTGGACTTACTTAGACAGAAACAATAATAAAATAACAAATGAGTGGAGAAAAGGTGCCGATGACAAATGGCGTTACCTAAACGACGCAGGTGTTATGGCAACCAACAGTTGGGTAGATGATGACAAGTATTATGTTGATGACCAGGGACTTATAGCGGAGGGCTGGAGAAGCTAAACGACGGAAGTAAAGAGTACTGGGCGTATTTCCAGGAAGGCGGTAAGGCAGTCAAGGGAAATTGGAAGAACATAAATAATAAATATTATTACTTTGATGAAGATGGAAAGATGCTCACCGGCTGGATACTTGATAATAACTACTATATAAAAAATGACGGTACAATGGTGACAGGCTGGTATAAACTTATGCCGCCAAGCGATGAAGAAGAGAGAAGAACCGGACCCAATTCGTCTTCGGATGAAAAGTGGTTTTATTTTACAAATACAGGAAAAAAATTCAAGCCTGTATTGTCAAACGGATCAAAATTCGGTGAAAAGAAGATAGACGGTGTAAGATATGCTTTCAATGAGAACGGAGAGTTGGTTACAGGCTGGGTACAGACTTCCGGAGATTCAAATCCTACTATTAAGAACTTCAAATATATGAATGCTGACGGAACTGTAAGGACAGGATGGTATTCCATAGAGCCGCCTGAGGAACTTGAAGGAGAATATAATAATTCTGTTGTGTGGTTTTATTTCTCATCACTGGGTGAGCCGTTTGCTTCAAAAAGTGAAAAACTGAATGCGAATGATCTACAGAAAATAAAGGGAAAGCAGTATCTTTTTGACAAAAACGGCACACCTGTATACGGTATCCAAAAGGTTTATCAAGGAAATACCTATTCGGCATACTATTTCGGAAACGAGTCACAATGCTATCTGATGAAGGGTAAGCACACAATAAAGGACGGAACAGGCAAGTCGGAGGAGTACTTCTTCCAGAATTCAAGCGGAAAAGGGCTTACAGGTACAAAGGATCACAAGCTTTATTATAAAGGAAGGCTTGTAAAAGCAAACGAGTCTTTGAAATATCAGGTTTTTGCGGTTCCGAATGAGAATGGAAGCGGAACTACAAATTATGTGGTGAACTCATCAGGTAAAATTGTATCAAACGGCAAAGTAAAAGATGCCGACAAAGTGGAGTATAAGACCAATTCGGCAGGAGTACTTGTGGCAATAGACGGTGATACAAACATAAAGGGGACATTTGAAACACCGCAGGAGCCGGAGTGGGCTAATAATGATTAAAGTGAGGTAAATATGGATTGTATTTTTTGTAAAATAGCCAATGGAGAGATTCCTTCAGACACAGTTTGAAGACGACAATTTCAAGGTAATACTTGATCTTTCACCTGCAAGCAAGGGGCATATGCTTATATTGCCGAAAGCACATGCAAGAGATATCACAGAACTTAGCGAGGATATAGCAGGTAAAGCAATTGTTTTGGCTGCGAAACTTGGTAAGGCTTCTATGGCCGCTCTTGGAGCTACAGGATTTAATACCCTGGCAAATACAGGAGAGAGTGCAGGACAGACGGTTTTCCATTGCCATATTCATATAATACCGAGATATGACGATGCTTCAAGTATTGTAAGCTGGGTGCCCGGACAGTCGGACAAAGAAGTACAAAGAGAAACCGCAAAGAAAATAGCGGAGTGTATCATATAATGGAACTTGGGATAGGTAAAAAAAATTATATTGCTATCAGTATTATCGTTGTAAATATTATATACTTTATATTCCTTGAAACTCATGGCGGTTCTGAAAATACAATGGTAATGCTAAAGTACGGTGCGGCTTTTCCGGAAAATATAAAAAACGGTGAGTATTACAGACTTGTCACTTCCATGTTTATGCACTTTGGAATAGAACATATAGTTAACAACATGCTTATACTTGTAATGCTTGGAGGAAAACTTGAAGATATACTTGGCCATGTGAGATTTTTCATTATATATATGCTTTCAGGTATAATCGCAAATATAGGTTCGGATTGGTTTCAGACCTATACAGGTGATGTGGCTGTAAGTGCCGGTGCTTCAGGTGCAATATTCGGTATAGTCGGAGCACTGCTATATGCACTTTTGAGAAACAAAGGAAGAATAAAAGATCTTAGCGTACATCAGATAGCAATCTCTCTTGCATTAATGCTTTATACAGGATTTAGGACTACAGGTGTGGATAATACCGCTCATGTGGCAGGCGCAGCGGCCGGGTTTATACTATGTCTTATTTTGTATCATGGTAATAGAAAAGAAGAGTTGCAATATGATGAATATTATGATAGAATTTTATAGCTAAATAAGCACATCAAGTGAATAGGGAAAGAGGTGCCATAGGTCCTTTTCTTAAGCTTGATGGAAGAAAAACCAAAGGAGAAAAACAATGAGTGTTATTTCAATGAAGCAGTTACTTGAGGCAGGTGTTCACTTTGGACATCAGACAAGAAGATGGAACCCTAAGATGGCTCCATATATCTACACAGAGAGAAACGGTATCCACATTATCGATCTTCAGCAGAGTGTAGGTATGGTTGATACAGCATATAATGCTATGTCAGATATAGCTAAAGATGGTGGAAAGATTCTTTTTGTAGGAACAAAGAAGCAGGCACAGGATGCTATCAAAGAAGAGGCAGAGCGTTGCGGAATGTACTATGTTAACGAGAGATGGCTTGGTGGAATGCTTACAAACTTTAAGACAATCCAGTCAAGAATCAAGAGACTTCGTCAGTTGGAAGAGATGAGCGAAGACGGTACATTTGATTTACTTCCAAAGAAGGAAGTTATTCAGTTAAAGAAGGAATGGGAGAAGCTTGAGAAGAACCTCGGCGGTATCAAGGATATGAAGAACATTCCTGACGCTATATTTATTATAGATCCAAAGAAGGAGAGAATCTGTGTTCAGGAGGCTCATACTTTAGGTATTCCACTTATCGGTATCTGTGATACAAACTGTGATCCTGATGAGCTTGATTATCTTATCCCGGGGAAATGATGATGCTATCCGTGCTGTAAAGCTTATCGTAGCTAAGATGGCAGATGCCGTTATCGAGGCAAATCAGGGTGAGATCCTTTCAACATCAGAGGATGTTGCTGATGATTCACTTGAGGGTGAGACATTCACACCTGATAAGGAAGCTTTGGACGACAGACAGTTCTAATTTTAAAGAGATTTGAGTTGTAAACGGGTTGCAAAGAGGGTTTTACCGCTTTGCAACTTGTCATATTTATAAATGTTTAGGAGGTTTTACAATGGCAGCAGTAACAGCAGCAATGGTAAAAGAGTTAAGAGAGATGACAGGCGCAGGAATGATGGACTGTAAGAAGGCCCTCGCTGCAACTGATGGAGATATGGATGCGGCAGTTGATTTCCTTCGTGAGAAGGGACTTGCAGGAGCACAGAAGAAGGCAGGTCGTATAGCAGCTGAAGGTATCGTAGATGTTTGTGTTAGCGATGATGCAAAGAAAGCGGTTGTAGTTGAAGTAAATGCTGAGACAGACTTCGTTGCAAGAATGAGAAGTTCAGAACTTATGTTGCAGAGGTTGCAGCACAGGCATTAAAGACAAGTGCAAGTGATGTAGACGCATTCCTTAATGAGAAGTGGGAGCTTGATCCAAGCCTTACAGTAGGCGAGAAGCTTTCAAGCATGATCTCAATCATCGGTGAGAACATGTCAATCAGAAGATTCGAGAAGGTAGAAGAGAATGACGGTTGCATAGTTTCATACATCCACGGTGGCGGAAAGATCGGTGTTTTAGTAGACCTTGTAACAGATGTTGTAAATGATGACATTAAAGAGATGGCAAAGAACGTAGCAATGCAGGTTGCAGCTCTTCATCCAAAGTATACTTCAGATAAGGAAGTTGATGCAGAGTACCTTGCAAAGGAGAGAGAGATCCTCTTAGCTCAGATTCAGAACGACCCTAAGGAAGCTTCAAAGCCTGAGAAGGTTATTATGGGCATGATCGAGGGAAGAATCAAGAAAGAGCTTAAGGAGATTTGCCTTCTTGACCAGGCTTATGTAAAGGCGGCAGACGGAAAGCAGTCTGTAGCTGCTTATGTAGCAGAGGTTGCTAAGGCAAACAATGCAAATATTTCTATCAAGGGATTCGTTAGATTCGAGACAGGTGAAGGTCTTGAGAAGAAGAGCGAGAACTTTGCAGAAGAAGTTGCAAAGCAGATGTCAGAAAAGATGATTTAATAAAATACACTTAATTTCGCTAAAGCCAAGGATTTTACAGTCTTGGCTTTAGTTTTATAAAGGAGAAAAAATGGATATAACAAAAATAGTAACAGATATAATAAATAAGGCCAAGGCGGATCCTGCACTTTTAGCAAATCTTACAAGTGATCCTGAAAAGACAATAGAGAACCTTACAGGTATCGATATTCCTGACGGTCAGCTTGACGCGGTTGTAAACGGAGTAAAGGCACAGATTACAAAGGTCGGAATTGCAGGTGCAATGGACAAGCTTGGAGATCTTTTTAAGAACTGATATGGATTTTTTATTTGATTTGCATACGCATACAATCGCCAGCGGTCATGCATATTCCACATTGAAAGAAAATATGGAAGAAGCGGTGGCAAAAGGGCTTTTAGCATATGGATTTTCAGATCATAGTGAGGCGGTACCGGGTTCATGCAAAAATATATACTTTATGAATTTCAAAGCAATACCGAGAAGGTTTAAAGATGTTTTGATTTTTAAGAGGTGTAGAGGCAAATATAATAGACTATAAAGGAAATTTGGATATAGATAACAATATACTGGGAAGACTTGACTATGTTATAGCGAGTCTCCATACTATTTGCATAAATCCGGGAAGCTTACAGGAGAATATGGATGCATACTTCGGTGCAATGTCAAATCGCTTTGTAAAGATCATAGGGCATCCGGATGACGGAAGATATCCTATAGATCATGATGAACTTGCAAAAGAAGCAAAGAAAAGAGGAATTGTTCTGGAGTTGAACAATTCCTCACTTAATCCTAATTCAGCCAGACAAAAGCGGAAGGAAAATGCCATAAAGATGCTTGAGGCCGCAAAAAAAGTACGGTACAAATGTCATATGTAATACGGACAGTCACTATGCGGACGCTGTGGGCGATTTCAGAAATTGTGATATATTATTGAGAGAAATGAACTTTCCACAGGAACTTATATTAAATAACAGTATGGAAAAGCTGAAATTGGTTTTAAACAAGAGTATTGAAGAAATGTAAATACTGTTTTGAGGTAGTTATGGAAAAGGAAATACAAAAGAAGACACAGGGAATTACAGATATGACCTGTGGCAATCCGCTAAAACTGATATTAGCATTTGCCATCCCAATGCTTATCGGAACCTTATTTCAACAATTTTACAGTATGGTAGATACTGTAATGGTGGGTAAGTATCTTGGTGTTAATTCATTGGCAGCTGTGGGTTCCACAGGTGCCATATTTTTCATGGTAAACGGATTTGTTATAGGAAATACTTCCGGATTTGCGATACCTATAGCACAAAAATTCGGAGCAAAAGACTATAGTGAGATGAGAAAATATACTGTGAATGCGGCATATATGGGGATTTTTTTCTCGGTTATACTGACAGCGGTAGTATGTTTGCTGACAAGGGTAATACTTATAGCTACAAATACACCGACAGAAATCATCGATGAAGCATATATTTACATAATAATAGTATTTGCAGGTATTCCGGTAATGTATTTATATAACTTGACTGCAAGTATTATAAGAGCACTGGGAGATTCAAAAACACCACTGTATTTTCTTATAGTTGCTGCACTTCTTAATATAGTGCTTGATATAGTATCTATACAGGTGATGGGACTTGGTGTTGCGGGACCTGCCTATGCTACTGTTGTTTCACAGCTGGTATCCGGAATACTCTGCGTTATATTCATGAAAAAGAGATTTCATATATTGAGGACGGATGATGGAGAGCGTAAGATCTCCATGAGACATATTAAAGTATTATTGTCAATGGGTATACCAATGGGTCTTCAGTACTCTATTACAGCAATAGGCTCTGTAATATTGCAGGCTGCAGTAAACGGGCTTGGCGCTATAACAGTGGCGGCTGTTACCGCAGGCAGTAAGATAAGCAGCTTCTGCGTCGCCGTAACAGATGCTCTTGGAGCGACCATGGCCACTTATTGCGGACAAAATGTAGGTGCTGGAAAACTTGACAGAGTTAGAGAAGGCGTAAAAGTAGCAACAATAATAGGTATAATATATTCGGCTATTGTATTTATTTTGATGATATTTATAGGTGGAGAGTTGCCGAAACTCTTTATAGATGCTTCAAAAACCGATGTAATAGAAAGGCCAGAATATTCCTTTTGTGGAACTCCGGATTTTACTTTGCTCTGATATTTGTAAATGTATGGAGGAATTCCATTCAGGGAATGGGATTTCCGATGTTTGCAATAATTTCAGGTATATGTGAGATGTTTGCAAGAGGTATCGTAGGTTTTGTAGGTGTTAAATACTTCGGCTTTGTTGCTGCATGTATGGGATCACCGCTTGCGTGGGTTATAGCGGATATATTCCTTATACCGGGATTTTTATATTGCCTTAAGAAACTTGGCAGGGTATTTGGAGAAAAACATACAAGAGAAGAATTTCAATATGAATAATTACAATAAAAAGATCGGAATATTGTATATACTGGGTGCTGCATTCGGATTTGCCCTAATGGGGCTCTTTGTACGACTGGCAGGAGATCTGCCTACATTTGAAAAAGCATTTTTCAGAAATTTAATTGCGGCCTTTGTGGCATTTTTTATGCTTATGAAAAGTGGAAGACCTAAGCCTGTAAGCGGTAAGAATCTTGGTATACTGCTGCTTAGATCTACCTGCGGTATGGCAGGCATTATATGCAATTTCTATGCCATAGACCATATGAATATGGCCGATGCCACAATTCTAAATAAAATGAGTCCTTTCTTTGCTATATTGGCAGGTTTTTTGATACTGAAAGAAAAGGCCGGAGCAGTTGATATCATTGCTACTGTCATAGCCTTTGTAGGAATGATATTTGTAGCAAAGCCCGGAGCAAACTTTACATTTTTTCCTGCCCTTATAGGTATTGCAGGTGGAATGATGGCCGGAATTGCCTATACTCTTGTGAGAAAACTTACAGGAAACGGTGTGAACGGAATGTTTATAGTATTTTTCTTTTCATGCTTTTCAACTATTGCAGGAATACCTTTTATAGCGATGAACTATGTAAGTCCAAGCCTTATACAGCTTACAATGCTTGTACTTGCAGGATGCGGTGCCATGATAGGACAGATATGCATTACAAAGGCTTACAGCTATGCACCTGCAAAGGAAATAGCGATATATGATTATACGCAGGTTATATATTCGGCATTACTCGGTTTTATATTTATGCAGCAAATACCCGACAGATTCAGTGTAATAGGATATATAATAATAATATCAATGGCTGTAGTAAAATGGATATACAATAATAAAAGCAAATAAACAAAAAAGTCCCATTTCAGGGACTTTTTATTTTACTCCAGTATGTTTCCTAGATTTTGCGGTTCGATCTTATGTTTTTTTGCATATCCGGTAAGTATAAGTGTCAAGGCACCATCACCGGTTACATTACAAGCTGTACCAAATGAATCTTGTAGGGCAAAAATGGTAAGCATGAGAGCGGTTCCGGTCTCGTCAAACATAAGAACTCCGGTTATAAGACCCAGGGAAGCCATTACTGTACCTCCCGGAACTCCCGGTGCACCTATTGCGAATACACCAAGGAGGAGGCAGAACAGAATCATCTTTTCAGGAGAAGGGAATTCTCCGTAAAGCATTTTTGAAACTACCATAACAAAGAATGTCTCAGTCATAACAGAGCCGCAAAGGTGAATATTTGCAAATAGCGGAATACCGAAATTTACCATATCATCACGAAGAGGCGGTTCTGATTTCTTAGCACATTCCAGAGCAACTGAAAGTGTAGCGGCACTTGACATTGTACCTACTGCAGTCATATATGCAGGTCCATAGTTTCTTATTATATCTAAAGGATTTGCACCTGCATAAGCACCTGCAATCAAATAAAGAAGTGCCAACCATATATAGTGACCTATCATTACCATAATGATAATAACGAGGAACACAGGTAATTGTTTTGTTATACTTCCCTCATATGCGAGAGTAGCAAAAGTAGTACCGATAAGAATAGGAAGTACAGGAATAACAAATCTTGTTACTATACTTAGTACTACCTTTTGGAATTCTTCCAAAACACCGGTGATAAGCTCACTTCTGTTCCATGCTGCAGCCAGTCCAACCATTACAGAGAAGAAAAGAGCACTCATAACAGGCATTATAGCCGGTATGGAAAGCTGGAACACAAGTTTCGGTAATTCTTTAAGTCCCTCAACTTCAGGTGCCAGACTCATATGAGGAAGGATCAAAAATCCTGAGACTGTAGCAAATAATGCCGCACCGATGGAAGAAACATAGGCTATTATAAGAGCTACTATAAGTATTCTTGATGCATTGCTTCCAAGCCTTGTAATAGACGGGGCAATAAAACCTATAATAATAAGCGGAATACAAAATCCTATAAATTGTCCTACAATGTACTTAACAGTTACTATTATATTAAGCAGAGCTACAGAGAATGCACCTGTATCATTTTTGTTGAGGAAAAGTCCTACAGCAATACCTATTACAAGTGCAAGTAACAGCCTAAAAGGCAGACTGTTTAAAATACCATTCTTTTTCATATCAAAATCCTCCTAAAGATTTAATGGTTTTCTACCATGAGTTTTATGATTTCATTATTTGTTTCTCTCATTCCGTCCTTGCCTATCTTTGAAATTCCCTTGATAGTCTCTTCGATATTGTTCATTACAATACCGTCACCGCCATGGAAAGCTTGGCCGTCTCTGTACATGCTAAGTCCCATAATAGCCGCATCCACGGAAGAGGCTATTTTAGCCGCACAGGATGCCTTTGCGCCGTCACACATAATACCCGATACGATAGCCAGAGTATTCACAACAGTGTGCTCCACAGCTTCAAGACTGCCTTCTGTAAGATAGGCGATACCCGCACCTGCACCTGCTCCGGCACTTACAGCACCACAGTAGGCAGATAAGGTACCTATACCATGTTTTTGATGTATGGAAGTAAGGTTTGAAAGTGCAAGTGCACGATAAAGCTTTTCTTTTGACGCCTTTAATTCTTTGGCGTACTCGATAACAGGAATTGAACAGGTAATACCTTGATTACCGCTTCCGGAGTTTATAATAACAGGAAGCTCACAGCCGTTCATTCTGGCATCCGAGCCTGCGGCGGCCTTTGCTTTTGCTCTTATCTTTACATCATTGCCATAGGTATCAAGCAGCACGGAGCCTATGTTTGCACCGTAATTTCCCAAAAGACCTTCTTCAGATATCGAAGTATTATAATATATCTGTCTGTCAAGAGTTTCTTTCACGTCCGAAATATCCAGTGAGTTTATAAAATCCCAGATATCATTCATATTGAGCAGATCTTTATCTGCACTTGTGGATGTAGCGTTATTTTCTATTTCAGCTTTAAAAATTATATCATTATTCTTTTCAATAAGCACTATATTTGTATGTTGATTTGTAATACGAATCTTTACATACTCATCATCAGCAAAGAGTGTAATAATAAGGTCGAATACATAACCTATATCAAGAGGAATTACATCAATTTCTATATTATTTATAAAATTCGCAATTTCACATTTCTTGTTATCATCCACATCTGAAATAACTTCAAGTTTTCTGTCGGCATCACCTGCAACTATACCGGCTGCCACCGCCGCAGGTATACCTTTCAGATATCCGGTATTTGGAACTATCACGCTCTTTACATTTTTAATAATACTGCCGCTGGCTTCAACAAGCACTTTTTTAGGCAATTTGCCAAGCACTTCTCTTGCCTTTGCCGCCGCATAAGCCAGTGCTATGGGTTCTGTACATCCCATAGCCGGTACAAGTTCTTCCCTCAATATTTGTACATAGGTCCTGTACCTAATATCATCCTTATTCATTAAACTAAATACACCCCCCAAACAGCCGGTTTTACTAAATATTATTATGGTAAAAACTATATATATATAGTATATTAGATTCATATGTAAATTGTAAATCTTAAAAAATTAAATATATAATTCAAGAAAAATAAACATAATTAGTTAAATGTATTTAATATGCTGTGGGACTACAAAACATTTACCAACCATGATAAAGGGGAAATTATGGAAAATTTTTTAGATTTAAAGAAGCTTAATACCTTCGTGAAAATAGCAGAGTCGGGTAGCTTTTACAAAGCCTCAATGATGCTGGGATATTCACCGGCAGCTGTATCAATACAGATACAACAACTCGAGGTTGATCTTGGTATGAGGCTTTTTGACAGACTCGGTAAGCAGGTGCGACTTACCGATCACGGAAAGCAGTTTTATCCATATGCAGAGAAAATACTTATGCTCAATGAAGAGGCAAAAGAGTCATTAATAAGAACGGATGACATGCTCACGGGTGAACTTCGAATAGGAACAATAGATTCCATTTGCGACACATTATTTCCGCAGGTTTTGGCAGAGTTTTATGAGAAGAATCCGAATGTATCGGTAGAAGTAAAGGTATGTACTCCGACGGAACTGTTTGAGGGAATAAAACATAATAATATAGATATAATGCTGTTACTTGATAAACCCAGTGTTTCAAAGGATTTCGTTGCGGATGTACAGATGGAGACCGAAGTGGTATTTTGTGCTTCAAGAAATCATCCGTTGGCATACAAAAATGAAATAGAGCTTTCAGAGATCCTAAGTTATCCCTGTATACTTACGGAGAAAAATTCAAGCTACAGATATATTTTTGAGAGTAAACTCTCGGAGCTTGGTCTTAGTATAAAACCAAGTATTGAATCACAGAATACCAATCTGATTATCAAACTTTTGTGCAACAATATGGGCTATTCTGTGTTACCGAGATTTTTGATAGAGCCGAAACTAAGAGATAACACATTGGCTGTATTGCCTATAAAGGATTTTCATATAAAGGTGAATTATCAGGTACTGCACAAGAAAGATAAGTTCGTAAACAGACAGATGGAAAGCTTTATAAATATGTTGGAGAAGCAGGCAGGAATACTGCAGGTAAGCAATCCGTAAAGCTGATTTATACTGTATTTGAATTATAAAACAGTATGAAAATATTTCGAACAAATGTTCTTTTAACTGTACTTTTGTATTATCACATGCTATAATTTTTGTAGGTTGGCAGTTGCCGACAGACAGAAAGGTTAAAAATAATGGAATTTAAATTACATTCAGAGTTTTTGCCTACAGGAGATCAGCCTCAAGCAATAGAGGCGTTGGTAAAAGGATTTAAAGAAGGAAACCAGTTTCAAACCTTGCTCGGTGCGACAGGTTCCGGTAAGACATTTACCATGGCAAATGTTATTCAAAAATTGCAAAAGCCTACACTTATAATAGCACATAATAAGACATTGGCCGCCCAGCTCTATGGAGAGTTCAAAGAGTTCTTTCCTGAAAATGCGGTAGAATACTTCGTTTCTTATTATGATTATTATCAGCCTGAGGCATATGTGCCTTCCACAGACACATATATCGAAAAAGACTCTGCAATAAATGACGAGATAGATAAACTCAGACACTCCGCCACAGCATCGCTTTCAGAAAGAAAAGATGTGATAATAGTGGCTTCAGTGTCATGTATATATGGACTTGGTAGCCCAATAGACTATCAGGAGATGGTAGTATCCTTAAGGCCCGGAATGGAAAGAGACAGAGATGATGTCATAAGAAAGCTTATAGATATGCAGTATGACAGAAATGATATGGACTTTCACCGTGGTACTTTTCGTGTGCGTGGAGATGTGCTTGAAGTATTTCCGGCGGCATCCACATCCACAGCATTAAGATTTGAGTTTTTCGGTGATGAAGTGGACAGAATACTTGAGATAGATACACTGACAGGAAATATCCTGGCCGAACTTTCACATGCGGTCATTTTCCCGGCATCTCATTATGTGGTGGCGCCTGAAAAGATGATGATTGCCACACAAAATATTTTGGAAGAGTGTGAAGAGAGAGTAAAGTTCTTCAAATCGGAGGATAAGCTTATAGAAGCTCAGAGAATAGATGAGCGAACTCATTTTGATGTGGAGATGATGAGAGAGACCGGATTTTGCTCGGGAATAGAAAACTACTCAAGACACCTTACAGGTTCAGCACCCGGTGAACCGCCCTATACATTGATAGATTACTTTAAGGATGAATTTCTTATAATCGTAGACGAGTCTCATATTACCATTCCACAGATTAGAGGAATGTATGCAGGTGACAGATCCAGAAAAACCACACTGGTAAACTACGGTTTCAGATTGCCTTCGGCACTTGATAACAGACCTTTGGAATTTTCGGAGTTTGAATCAAAGATAGATCAAATGCTTTTTGTATCAGCTACACCAAGTGTATATGAAAAAGAGCATGAAATGTTTAGAACGGAGCAGATCATAAGACCTACAGGACTTTTGGATCCGCCTATAAGTGTAAGACCTGTAGAAGGTCAGATAGATGATTTGATATCCGAGGTAAACAAAGAAATCGAAAAAAAGAACAAGATACTTATCACCACTCTCACAAAAAGAATGGCGGAGGATCTTACCGAATATATGAAGGAAGTGGGTATCAGAGTAAGATACCTGCATTCAGATATTGATACTTTAGAGAGAGCGGAGATTATCAGGGATATGAGACTTGATAAATTTGACGTACTTGTAGGTATCAATCTTTTGCGTGAGGGACTTGATATACCGGAGATTACCTTGGTGGCAATACTTGATGCGGATAAAGAGGGATTTTTAAGAAGTGAGACCTCACTTATTCAGACCATAGGAAGAGCCGCAAGAAATGCGGACGGACATGTAATAATGTATGCCGACAATATGACCGACTCTATGAAGGCGGCAATAGATGAGACCTACAGAAGAAGAGGCATACAGGAAGCCTACAATAAAGAGCATGGTATCACACCTACCACAATAAAGAAGGCGGTAAGAGATCTGATAGCGATATCAAAGGCTGCCGAGAGTGTATCAACTATTGATAAGGATGTGGAGTCCATGGATAAAGTAGAGATAAACAAGCTTATAAAAGAGCTTGAAAAGAAAATGTTTAGAGCCGCTGCGGAGCTGGATTTTGAAATGCGGCACTTTTGCGAGATAAGATAAGTGAGCTCAGAGCAAACTTATAAAAATAATAAATTGGAGAAGAGGAAGTGGCAGACAAAAAAAAAGTGTCAAGAAGCCTTGAAAGAGTGGTTGCGGAGACAGCCATGCTTGCAGGTGAGACTATGCTCATAGCCGGAGCGGAGATCAGTAGAGTGGAAGATACTATGAACAGGATACTTGACTATTCAAAATGTGAATCACATACTGCATTTGTTCTGGCAACAGGTATTACTTTGACTTTGGACAGTGATGAAGGACTTATCACCATGTCAAAAAGAGTACCTGAAAGAACTACAAATATCAACAGAATATATCTGATAAACAATGTATCAAGAGCCCTGAGTGCAGGAACTATAGATATATATACGGCATATGATGAGATAAAGAAGATAAGGGATGTAAGGCAGTTTAGAGGTGTGCTTTACGGACTTTCCTTTGTAGGAGTGGCACTATTTTTCGCCATGATGCTTGGAGGAGATTTTACCGACTGCATGGTTGCGGGAGTTGCGGGACTTGCAATGGCAATTACACAGTGGGCACTGGTTCCTTTCGGGTTTAACTCATTTTTCCTGAATATGATCTCCACACTGTCCATGGCTTTGACAGCAGTGGGATTTCAAAGATTTGTATTTGCAAATATGAATATAGATCTGGTAATAATAGGTGGAATAATGCCGATAGTACCGGGAGTTATCTTTACCACAGCTATGAGAGATACCTTAAACGGAGATTATACCGCAGGTGTCAGCAGAATGCTTGAGACGGGAGTTGTGGCCTTTGCGGTTGCTGTAGGCGTGGCACTGGCATATGTGATTTTGTGAGGCGAGTATGTTATTTAAGATAATTGGTGCATTTATTGCAGTGGTGGCTTTTTGTATCATGATTGAGCTGCCGAAAAAATACATGGTACAGGCAGGGATGACCGGAATGGTGGGCTGGGCTGTATATCTTTTAATGGAGATGGTAGCAAGTAGGGTGGAGATTGCCGCCCTTGTTTCAGCACTTTGTATTGCAACAATGTCACATATACTTGCCAGAGTTTTAAAAGCACCGGTAAGTAATTTCCTTATACCGGGAATATTACCGATAGTACCCGGAGGTTCAATATACAGATGCGCTTACGCCTTTATAAGAGAGTCGTCATATCTGAGTACCTATATGAATGAAGCATTAAAAATTGCGGGATCCATAGCCCTTGCCATATTCTTTGTGGACTCGGTATTTAAGTTGCATTTACCGAAAAGATTTAAAAGATCAAAACAGACATAAAACAGGATAGCAACTTTATCAGTAAAAAGAGCAAGAATACAATTGACAAGGTAAGAGTAGAATCTTAATGTAATAGATAATAGAATAAATTTTTAATTTATGGAGACGTGTATGTATTATATTGGTGTTGATTTGGGAACCTCAGCCCTGAAGCTTGTAATGATGAACAGTAAGGGTGAACTTGTAAAGTCTGTATCTAAGGAGTATCCTCTATACTTTCCGCATTCAGGATGGAGTGAGCAAAAGCCCGAAGACTGGTTTATAGCGGTAAAAGAAGGCTTAAAGGAGATAGCTGCAGATTTAGACGATAAGATAGGCGGTATCAGCTTCGGAGGACAGATGCATGGGCTGGTTATCCTTGATAAGGATGACAATGTGCTAAGGCCTGCCATACTCTGGAATGACGGTAGAAGTACTGAGGAAACCGACTATTTAAACAATGTTGTAGGAAAGGAAAAACTTTCCAAGCTCACTGCAAATATTGCATTTGCGGGATTTACCGCACCTAAGATACTTTGGGTAAAGGAAAACGAGCCTGAGATTTTTGCAAAAATTTCAAAAATAATGCTTCCAAAGGATTATATCAGCTATATGCTTAGCGGAAGCTTTTCTACAGATTATTCGGATGCTTCCGGTATGTTACTTTTGGATGTAAAGAATAAAAAATGGTCATCTGAGATGATTGAAATATGCGGTATTTCAGAAACTATGCTTCCAAAACTTTTCGAAAGCTTTGATGTGGTAGGTAATATAAAACCTGAGCTTGCAAAAGAGCTTGGACTTAATGAAGATATAAAGATAATCGCAGGAGCAGGAGATAATGCGGCTGCGGCTATAGGAACAGGTACTGTGGGAGAAGGAGCCTGCAATATTTCTCTTGGAACCTCGGGAACAATATTTATATCAAGCCAAAAATTTGGAGTTGATAAGTATAATGCACTTCATTCATTTGCTCATTCGGACGGAAAATACCACCTTATGGGATGTATGCTAAGTGCGGCTTCATGTAATAAATGGTGGATGGAAGATATTTTAAAGACAAAGGATTTTTCAAAAGAACAGGAAAATATAGATAATCTTGGAGAAAATAAGGTGTTCTTTTTACCATATCTTATGGGAGAGCGCTCACCTCACAATGATCCGGCTGCAAGAGGTACATTTATAGGAATGAGCATGGACACAAGAAGAGAAGATATGACACTGGCAATACTTGAGGGTGTTACTTTTGGACTCAGAGATTCTCTTGAAGTGGCAAGAAGCCTCGGTATAGAAATAAAGAAGACCATGATATGCGGCGGAGGTGCAAAGAGTGCACTTTGGAAAAAACTTGTGGCAAATATCATGAATGTAGAAGTTGAAGTACCTGTAAGTGAGGAAGGTCCGGGGTTTGGAGCTGCCATACTTGCGGCAGTAGGCTGCAATGAATACGAAAGTGTTGAAGCGGCTACAAAGTCCATAATAAAAATAAAAGAAAGAATACAACCGGATCCTGAACTCGTGGCAAAATACGAAAAAAAGTACCAAAAGTTTAGAAAGATATATCCGGCACTTAAGGGTATATTTAAAGAGATTTTATAAGGAAGGAAATTTATGTTACAGATAGGAACAAAAGCACCGGAGTTTTCACTTCCGGATGAGAACGGAACAGTCAGAAACCTTTCAGATTATGAAGGTAAGAAACTTATATTATATTTTTATCCTAAGGACAATACACCCGGATGTACAAGCCAGGCCTGTGGCTTCGGAGAGTTGTATCCGCAGTTTACGGAAAAAGGAGTAGAGGTTGTAGGCATCAGTAAGGACAGTGTGGCATCACATAAGAAGTTTAAAGATAAATATTCACTGCCGTTTACATTGCTTTCAAATCCCGAGCTTGACGTGATACAGGCATATGATGTATGGCATGAGAAAAAACTCTATGGAAAAGTATCTATGGGAGTGGTAAGAACCACATATCTTATAGATGAAAAGGGAATTATCATAGAGGCGATGGATAAGGTAAAAGCCGCCAAGAATCCGGCTGAGATGTTGGAGATTTTGGAATGAAAATAGTAGTATCACCTGCCAAGACAATGATAGAAAATACGGACTGTTATATCGGAAGCAGTGTACCTACATATATTGATAAGAGTAAGATCCTTTTAGAAGAGATAAGAAAAAAATCTTATGAAGAGCTAAAAGAGATATGGAAATGCAATGAAAAAATTGCAAATGAAAATTTTGACAGATTTAAAAACATGAATTTGCAGGGGAGTCTTACCCCTGCAATATTTTCTTATCAAGGTATACAGTATCAGTATATGGCGGTAAATGTAATGGAAGCTTCCGCAATAGAGTATATAAAAGAGAATTTATATATACTTTCGGGATTTTTCGGAATACTTAGAGCATTTGACGGCGTAAGTCCGTACAGACTTGAGATGCAGGCAAAGATGGAGATAGGAGAGCATAAAAATCTGTATGAGTTTTGGGGCGATAAAATATATAGAAAGCTCTTTGAAACCGGAGAAGTAGTAATAAATCTTGCCTCAAAAGAATATTCAAAAACTATAGAAAGCTATCTTTCAAAAGAAAATAAATTCATCACCTGTGTGTTTGCCGAGAAAAAAGACGGGAAGGTAGTACAAAAAGCCACCATGGCAAAGATGGCAAGAGGTGAGATGGTAAACTTCATTGCATCGGGAAATATCCAAAATGAAGAGGAAATAAAAAAGTTTGACAGACTCGGATTCAAGTTTGATAAAGAGCTTTCAAATGAGAAAAAATATGTGTTTGTATTAGAGTAATTTCGGAAGGTTATTATGTATATTTCAAAACCCTATAAGGGAAGGCCTGTTGATATAGAAAACAGACAGGATAAAGAAAAAAGATGTTATGATTTTTTGGACAGTCTGGGAGTGGAATACGAAGTTGTAGACCATGACGAGGCTTCAGATATGGAAAAATGCAAGGAGATAGAGGGTGCGCTTGGAGTTAAGATATGCAAAAATATAGTCCTTTGCAACAGGCAGGAAACAAAGTTTTTCCTCTTTATGATGCCGGGAGATAAGAAATATGTTACAAAAGATATTTCAAAGAAACTGGATATGTCCAGACTCTCCTTTGCAAAAGAGAACTATTTGAAGGAATTTTTGGATGTAACACCGGGTTCTGTAAGTGTACTGGGACTTTTAAACGATAAAGACAACAGAGTTGACCTTGTTATAGACAAAGATGTAATACAGGCCGATTTTATCAGATGTCATCCCTGTGAGAACACCTCAACCTTAAAAATAAGCACTGAAGATTTTTTAAACAAAATAATACCTGCATTGGGAAAAGAAGCTAAAATAATAGATAATTGAAAATGAATAATAAAAAAAGGATATTTGCGGCAATAGATCTAAAATCCTTCTATGCTTCGGTAGAGTGCAGAGAAAGAAATCTGGATCCCATGGATATAAATCTGGTGGTGGCGGATGAGAGCAGAACCTCAAAAACTATCTGCCTGGCGGTAAGCCCTGCACTTAAGACTTTCGGAATACCCGGAAGACCGAGACTTTTTGAAGTAATAAAAAGACTGCAGGAAATAAACTACAGAAGAGAAAAGCTTGTAGGCAAGCCTGAAGGAAAATCATATTCTCTTGAAGAACTCAAAAAAAATGTAAAACTGGAAGTTGATATGGTGGTGGCTGTACCGAGAATGAAAAAATATATGGAGTACAGTGCAAGGATAATCAGCGTATATCTAAAGTATGTATCACCTGAGGATATATATGTATATTCGGTGGATGAAGTCTTTATAGATATTACCGGGTATGCAGGTGATGATGCAACAGGATTTGTGGAAAGAATGGTAAAAGATGTCCTTGATACCACAGGAATAACGGCAAGTGCAGGTATAGGTGAAAACATGTACCTTGCAAAAGTGGCTATGGACATCATGGCAAAAAGAGCAAAACCTAATGAACACGGGGCAAGAATAGGAGAACTGAGTGTAAAATCCTACAGAGAAAAGCTTTGGAGCCATACACCTATTACAGATTTTTGGAGAATAGGAAGAGGCTACAGTAAAAACCTTGCAAAGTACGGAATATATACAATGGGAGATATAGCAAGGGAGAGCTTAAAAAAGAATCGTGCCAATGAGGGAATGAATCTTTTATATAAGCTGTTCGGAAAAAATGCAAGTTTCTTAATAGAACATGCATGGGGAATCGACAATACGGAAATCAAAGATATAAAAGCATATACACCGGAGAAGAAAAGTATAAGCGAAGGTCAGGTATTGCTTAGAGCATACAGCTATGAAGAGGTAAGAACGATTGTTATAGAGATGGCTGAAAGACTCTCATTTTCATTGCTTGAAAAAGATACAGCCACAAGGCAGATAACTTTAAGTATAGGATATGATATAGACAGTTTAACAGATCCTGAGACAGCTAAAAAATATACCGGGAATATTATAAAAGACTTTTACGGAAGGAGTGTACCGGAAGGGGCACATGGTTCGATAAATTTTTTATCATATACCAACTCTACTAATGAAATCTGTAAAAAAAGCGAGGAGCTGTTTGAGAGACTTGCAAATCCTATATTGCTGTTTAGAAGGATGACCATAGTTGCGAGTGAGATAGGCCATAAAAACAGCGCAGGCTGTACGGGAAATCTCTTGGAAGCAAACAGCATTTCGGAAGAAAAAGAAAGCAGTAGAATGAAAGCCGTACTTAAAGTAAAAAGAAAATTCGGAAACAATGCCATATTTAAAGGGCTTAATCTCAAAGAAGAGGGAACTGCACTTGACAGAAACAGGCAAATAGGCGGACATAGGGAATAAAGTGGAAATACATTGAAAAATATCGAAAATGATATATACTGTAGATAACAGTTTATTACTTCAGTTCGTAAAAATCAAATAAGGAGACATCTTATGAGAAAATTTAAGACGATTTTTGTGACAATGCTACTTGCGGTATTTCTGCTTAGCGGATGTTTTAGTTCAGACAAAGCCGAAAATATCGAGCCAAATATCGAGCCGGATGCTCTGACAAAAACATCATGGATTTCATATGATGACGGATCATATTGGGTGTTCAATGAGTACCACAGCTTTTTCTGGTATCAGGAGAAGGGGATTACCGATGACAATTATTATGGCGGAACATATAAATTGTACAGAGGTGAGAAGGCAATGGATTTTATAGAAAAGAAGCTTTCCTCCTATGGTGTGACCAAGGCCGAGCTGATGGAAGTTATAAACAGATCGGACGAATATACAGTAGAAGATTTTATATGTATTTATACAAAGAATACGACATTTATGTTAGAGGGTAAGGAGCAGATATCTAAGCCGAATATGATACCCTACATGGGATTTCTTTTGGAAGATGAAACGATACTGGATATTGCAAATATGAAGACCGGATCTTACTACGGATTTATTAAAGAAGAATAGAAAATTTATACAGCCCACGCATTTATGTTACTGATAAGTTAAAGTATTACTTTGTCAGGATATAAATGCGCGGGCTTTTTGATTGGAGAGATAGAATGGAAAAGAGAAAAATAAGCCAAAATGAAGAAGCAATAAGAGGTATTCTGATAATAATAGCATTCATAGTTGGACTGGTATTCCTTAGAGATATACTGGCAAAAAGGGGAGTGAGGATTACTATGTTAACAGAGTTAGACTATATAAATGCAGCAGAATATTACATGCAGAAAAAATACGGAGAAAAGTTTGAAGGAGAATATGTATATGAAGATAGCGTGTATGTACACCCAAAGTCAAAACCGGAGTGGCATGTGGTAGTGGACTTTGAGAGTGAGGGAGGGTTGACATCTTTTCATGATAATTATGTAGGATACCTGAAGAAGGAAGAACTTGAGAAGTATATATATGAGCTGGTAAAGCCTATATATGGGGAGTGTAAAGTATATATACATCCATATGGTTTTGCACTGGATGATAGTTGGAATAAAGGTATAGACATGAGAACATATGAAAGTGTTGGAATGTATAATGCATACATATTCACATCTAAACAAGCAGAAAGTGTAGAGGAGGACTTTAAAAGAACATGTGAAAACTTTATAAATAAAGATTTACATGTAGGTGATCTATCAGTTACATATATAAAAAAAGAAGAGCTTGATAAATTTGAAGAAAGATTGATAAGCTACACGTTTAATAGACTTAAGTTTTACTATAGAATCTCGAGTGTATACAGTAAGGTGGATAAGATAGGATTTGGTGATGTAGATATTTTAGAAGGAGATAAGAATTATGGCAAGTGATATCGGACAGGAAAACTGGAAGAAAACTTAGGAAAGATGTTTACCGAAATGGGAGGTATGATAGATATCGTATCTGAGAGGTGAATTGAAGTAAACAGTATTATAGAAAGTGTAGAATAACTATGGAGAAAAATAAGAAGATAAGTATAATATTAGTATTTTCATTGCTTTCAGTGATAACTATAGTAGGTTATTTGTTGTCACAAGTTGCATTTTTTAGCGATCCTGAGTTTGAAAGAGCTGTAAGAAATACTACGATAGGAAATACTGTGTCAGGTGCACTACAGAAGGCGTATCCAATGTTACAGGGAGAGAGTCCTATTAAAGGTATAATTTGGAAGAAGGATTTGGAGAATATAAACTATATATTTATCGATTTTAGAGAGTATAGGGTGAAAGATATAAGTGATATAAAATATTTTTAAAAATGCAGAAATAGTTATGTTAGGCTATTCAAGTGCATATACCGGAGATAAGAGCATATATGAGGAAAAGCATATACTTGATAATTTATACAAGGCAAAGAATTTAAAAATACTTGGATAATTTGCAATTATATAACTTAAAGTTAGATGATAAGGATATAGAAAATATAAAGGAAATGTTTCGAATGCAAGGGTAGTTATAGAATAACTGTATACAGATTTTTTTCTACTCTGTTTTTTTCAATAACAATAAATTTCAGAAAATAAAATATAAAGAATCTTGAAGATATAAAGTACTTCAAGAATGCTAAATTTATAGGGTTTTGTTATGTGAGTGCATATGCCGGAGATAAGAGTATTTATGAGGATGAGCATGTGCTCGATAATATATATTTAATAAAAAAACTGGCACATTTAAAGAAGCTGGATTTATATCATTTGAAGATAAATGAAGACATTGAAGCTATGTTTCCTGATGCAGAAGTTTTTATCGAATAGAGGTTAAAAAATCAAATGTTGAAGAAGAGAAGATTAAGCCAAAACGAAGAGGCAATAAGGGGTATTTTACTGATAATAGTTTTTATAGTTGGACTTGTATTCCTTAGAGATATGCTGGTAAAAAGGGGAGTAAGGATTTTGATGCTTACAAGGAAAGATTATATAAATGCAGCAGAATATTACATGCAGAAAAAATACGGAGAGAAGTTTGAAGGTGAGTATATAGTTGAGGACAGTATATACGTTCATCCAAAGGCAAATCCTCAGTGGCATGCAGTAGTAGAGATTGAAAATGACGGAATAATGACATCTTTTCATGATAATTATGTAGGATACCTAAAGAAAGAAGAACTTGAAAAGTATATATATGAGCTGGTAAAACCGATATATGGGGAGTGTAAAGTATATATACATCCATATGGTTTTTCATTGGATGACAGCTTTAACAAAGATACGGACTTAATGACATACGTAAGTAATGGAAATTATGCATTAGATATATTTACGTATGAAAATGCAGAAAATATGGAAACTGAATTAAATAAGACATGCAGTATTTTTTTATTGAAAATAAATTAGAATGCAATGTTATAAATGTTACATATATTACTCAAGAAAACTTCAGCAGTCTAGAGGAAATTAATATTGACAAGATATATAATTCAAAGGATTACTATTATTCATTAGATAGTATATATGATAAAAAGAATGATACCGGATTTTCAGATATATATGTAATGAAAGGAAGAGATGGTTATGGAAAATAATAATATGGCAACTGAAGATGAACTACAGGAAAAAGCACTATGAAAAATCTGATAAACATATTACAGGGTGAATGGGAAGGTGTGGCAAGTGAGAGCTTCGTAGCGCAGTTTGAGTCATTACAGCCTTCATTCAATCAAATGGATCAGTTGATACTGGACATATCAAAGCAGTGTGATGATGTGGCAGATGCAACTCAGGCACTTGATGAAGAGGTTGCAAGGAAGTTTAAATAGAAGTTAGTTTTGTAGCCCATGTATTTATGTTGTCTATAAGATATTATTTAGTTTATTAAGATAAATGAAGACATTGAAGCTATGTTTCCTGATGCAGAAGTTTTTATCGAGTAGAGGTTAAAAAATCAAATGGTGAAAAAAAGAAGACTAAGTCAGAATAAAGAAGCAATAAGAGGTATTCTTATAATAATAGTATTTATAGTGGGACTGGTATTCCTTAGAGATATGTTGTTAAAAAGTGGAGTGAGCATTACTATGTTAACAGAGTTAGATTATATAAATGCAGCAGAATATTACATGCAGAAAAAATATGGAGAAAAGTTTGAAGGAGAATATGTATATGAAGATAGCGTTTATGTACACCCAAAGTCAAAACCGGAGTGGCATGTAGTAGTGGACTTTGAGAGTGAGGGAGGGATGACATATTTTCATGATAATTATGTAGGATACTTAAAGAAAGCAGAGCTAGAGAAGTATATCTATGAGCTTATAAAACCTATATATGGGGAGTGTAAAGTGTATACACATCCATATGGTTTTTCGCTTGATGATAGCTTTAACAAAGATACGGACATAAGGATATATTTAAATAATGGCATGTATAATACATATGTGTTTATATAAAAAAATGTGGGAAATATAGAAGAAGATTTTTAGAAAAGTTTGCGATATTTTTTTAGAAAAAGACTTACAAAGTAGTAATTTAATAGTAACGTACATTACTAAAAGCAGATTTTTAATAAATTTGAAGAAAAAAATTAAAAGATTATACATTTAATAGTTTAAACTTTTATTATAGAATTACAAGTTTTTATAGTAAATCAGATAAATCAGGATTTGAAGAGATAGATATTTTTAAAAGGGGACAAAGATTATGGGAAGTAATAATCCTTCAGATAAAGAATTACAGGAAAAAGCCTTATATGATATTCTACAATATTTACCATTGGATAAATTAGATATAAATAATGGCTATAGTATAAATTATATAGTTAAGCTGGTTAAAGATTCAGAAAAGGAGTTGAATGTTAACGAAAAACTAAAAAAGGAAGATAAGTCTAAACTGAAAGCCATAGAAGAAAATCTCCCGGCAATAGAAGCAATCTTAAAAGATAGACCTGAACTTGGTGAAGCCAGAATATCAAATATGAGTTGGCAGGATAATGATGGTGATGGTAAACAAGATTACAATTCGGAGGGAATGCAGGCTTGTACATTTGAAAGAGATGATCAGGTTTATATATCATTTAGAGGGACGCCAAAAAGATCTTGGATTGATAATGCAAAGGGTCTTGTAAGAGATTTGAATTTATTAGAAGTTGTTGCTACTGCGCTTAAGTTGGTATCAGATGTACATCATTTTTCACCATCAATTATGAATAATAGTTTATTGAGAAATAATACAGGGGAAATTGTAGAAGTGCTTGGGAAATTAGGCGAAATAGTATCAAAAAAAATAATGCCTCAAAATGATACCTCGACTACGGATAATGAAATCCTGATGTAAATGTATCTATTGAGTAAACTATTTATAGATATGCTAGTATCTGTATTTTTTTGCATATAAGGATGATGATTAAGTTAATAAATTTTTGCACTATAAAGTTTTTGAACAAAAAAATATAACTATATATAAAATATTACAAAAAGTTGAAGTGATTATTCATTATATCTTTGCAAAAACACAATAAAAAAATTGAAGTATACTATGTATATTGTTGAAATTATATAAAACGAGTAGTATAATACAATTGTTCTTTAAAAAGAACAAGGAGGACACTCCTATGGCAGGACAGATTAGGATTACGCCGGAACAGATGCAACTCAGGCACTTGATGAGGAGATTGCAAGTAAGTTTAAATAGAAGTTAGTTTTGTAGCCCATGTATTTATGTTATCTATAAGTTATTATTTAGTTTATTAAGATATATGAATACATGGGTATTTTTAAAATTAAGGGATTAGAATGAAAAAAAGAAGACTAAGTCAGAATAAAGAAGCAATAAGAGGTATTCTGATAATAATAGTATTCATAGTGGGACTGGTATTCCTTAGAGATATACTGGCAAAAAGGGGAGTGAGCATTACTATGTTAACAGAGTTAGACTATATAAATGCAGCAGAATATTACATGCAGAAAAAATACGGAGAAAAGTTTGAAGGAGAATATGTATATGAAGATAGCGTGTATGTACACCCAAAGTCAAAACCGGAGTGGCATGTAGTAGTGGACTTTGAGAGTGAGGGTGGGATGACATCTTTTCATGATAATTATGTAGGATACTTGAAGAAAGAAGAACTTGAGAAGTATATATATGAGCTGGTAAAGCCTATATATGGGGAGTGTAAGGTGTATACACAGCCATATGATTTTTCCCTTGATGATAGCTTCAATATAGATACAGATATAAGGACATATGTAAATAGAGGAAACTATATTACATGTATATTTACATATGAAAAGGCTACAAATATAGAAAAAGACTTTAGAAAAGTATGTGATATTTTTTAGATAAAAATTTACAAACAAATAGATTACTGGTTACATATTTTACAAAGGAAGACTTTTGATAAATTTGAAGAGTACAGAATGGATTACATATTTAACCAACAAAAATATTATTATAGAATTTCAGGTTTTTTTATAGTAAAAGTAGACAAAGTTGGATTTGATGAAATAAAGATATTAGAAGGGGATGAAAAATATGGCAAATAATATGCCAACTGATAAAGAATTGCAGGAAAAAGCGTTATATGACATTGTGCAGTATTGGTAGGATATAAATATGATGAGTTGAATAGAGTTGTAAGTATTGAAGACAATAATGGAGGGAAAAGACTTTATAAGTATAATGGGCTTGGAGATATCACAGAGGTAACAAATTCTTTTGGAGAGAAGAGAACATATAAGTATACAGCAAATAGGCAGGTATCAAAATTAAAGGATTTTGACGAGAAAACCTATGAAGTAGAGTACAATAATATAAATTTACCTGTAAGGTTAAAAGATAAAAACGGAAATACTACAGAGTATGTATATGATAATATCAGAAGAATATCTCAGATAAAGCGAGCCGGTGGAGTGGAAAAATTTGAATATGATAAAAGGGGCAATATGACTAAAATGATTGCTCCTGACGGAAGTATGAAGAGATTTTCCTATGATGACAATAGAAATATTGTCAGTGTTACTTACCCAACAGGTCTAAGTGAGAATTATAAATATGATAAGTTAAACAGGTGCATCAGTAAGGAATTTTCTGACGGAGTGAAGTCTGATTTTGTTTATGATGGAGACAGACTTGTTGAGATAGCACTGCCAAGCGGAAGTATCAGATATGAATATGATGAATATGGAAGAGTATTAAAGCAAACCTTGGATGATAATATCAGCGAAAGCTTTGTATATGATTCTATGAACAGGGTATTGGAGTATACCGATATATTTGGCAATGTATCAGGCTATGAATATAATCAGAACGGCAGAGTAAAAGCGGTTAATTTAGGTGATGATGTAAAATACATATATAATTATGATAAGCTTGGAAGACCTACAGAAGAAAGCCGACTGGCGGGCGATACGGAAAATAAGATTTATTATGATTATGACGACTTAGGAAGAGTATCCGGAATAAGGACTGATACGGGTAGAGAAAATACTTATAGCTATGATAATGAAGGAAATATAACATCTATTAAAGACAGCATCGGAAATACAAACTATTTTAAATACGGTGTAGGAAATACACTTGAAAAAGTGGTTGACAGTGACGGTCTGGTAAGTGAGTACAGTTATGATAAAATGTACAATCTTGTAGGAATAAGACAGTACAAAAAAGATAATGAAAATGACTGTATGACAAGAAGCTATCATAGAAACAATATGGGCAGAATATTTAAAATAGAAAATGCCGACAGTACTTATAAAACTATGGATTATAACAGTCTTGGACAAGTGGTGAAAAATATTGATGAAGACGGTTTTAAAACAGAGTTAAAGTACAATGAAGCAGGACTTTTAACTTCGATGAAATGTTCTGACGGTAATTATGTAAACTATGAGTACGATAGCAACAGATTTTTGAAAGCTGTATCAGGAAGCTTTGGAACTATGAGCTTTGAAAGAGATAAGAAAGGTTTGGTGAAAAAGGCTTTAACTACAGAGGGACACAGTATTGCTTATGAATATGATAAGTTTGGAAGAACTGTGGCTATAGTATACCCTGACGGTAAAAAGGTGGGATATAACTATGATAAAAAAGGTAGACTTATAGAAACCGTTTCAGGAAATGAACATATCAGGTTGACCTATGACTGTTTGGGCAGACTTGAATCAAGAGAGTATAGTGATGGAAGCAAAACTTTCTATGAATACAATGATATCGGAAGTCCGACAAAAATAACACATATCAGTGATGAAAAAATCAATATGGAATATACTTATACATATGATTTGGTAGGAAATAAGACAGGCATAAGTATCAATAAGAACGGAAGTGTAAAGGATTACAGTTATTCTTATGATGAGGTAGGAAGAATCACAAAAGTTGTATTGAACGATAAAATGCTAAGGGAATACAGATATGATATCTTCGGAAACAGAACCGCTAAAGTAGAATATGTTGAAGATGAAGTGATTACTACAAAATATATCTATAAGGGTGGAAAACTCGCAGAAGAGCTTATAGTTAAGAATAACGGTTTGATTCAAAAAAGGTATGAGTATGACAAGAGAGGAAATCTTATCAAGAAGTTTTCAGGTGGTGAGCTTGAAGCAGAGTACAAATACAACGGATTGGGACAACTTATAAGTGTCATATCCGGTAAACAGTGTAACCTATGAATATGACGGACTTGGTCACAGAATAGGTAAGACAGAGACTGACGGAAATGAGTCACATACTACAAGCTATGTAATTGATATCAGAAAAAAGACTGATAATATACTATGGCAAAACAGTGATGGAAATGAGAGAAGTTTTGTATGGGATATTCAACTGATATCAGAGGTGGAGGATGATAACAGCACCAATATAATATGTGATGAGCTTGGAAGTGTAATACTTGAAGGGGGTGAGCTTTTTGAGTACTCAGAGTTTGGAGAAGTGCTTGGAAGCAAACCAAAGAACTTCGGATTTGCCGGTCTCATGGTAGATGATATAAGCGGAAACTATCTTTCAGCTACAAGAATGTACGATGAAAATATGGGAAGATTTCTTGGAAAGGATAAAATCAAGGGAGATCTAAGATATGGATTTACTCAGAACGAGTATACGTACTGCTATAATGCACCATTAATATTTGTGGACAGCACAGGAGAATCACCAATTGTGAACACATTGGAGTCGATACATGATGATAATGGCGTTAATATGTTTGATAGAATAACTGTATTATTGGATGATATCTTTAATAGTAAATATAAATATTGGGTTGAAGAAATTCCAAATAATAAAAAAAAAGTCGTATTACACAAATAGCATATAATATCATTAAATCTTCCAGGGAAATATTAGAGCTTAAGTTTATTCCTGGTTCAAACTTTGATATCAATGGAAGGATAAGTATTTCTGATTTATGTAACGAGTTTTCTAGGAATCCGGAAAATGATAGTATTTTTGCTGCTGTAGATTTTCACAAGGATAAGGATGGTGTATATCACGTTTCAAGAATATGCTGGCAGGCCTGTGGAGGTTATAATAATTTTTATGATTTTGCATTTGATTCTTTTACATCTATGAATAGGGGTAAATTTAAATTTGGAAGAGGAGATGATAAATTTACACTTTGGATGTGGAAGGGGGATTATTTTAACCTTGGAGCCGGAGGTGAAATAGGTATATACAAAGGTAAGAACTGGCATGTAGGTTGTTATACTCAAAGCAAACTAAAAATGAATTTGAATATAAGGCTAAAAGATGGTACACAAGTACTTGATTGGGATGCTGATGATCAGTATCAGTGGTGGATAACAGGGTTTAATCCGGATAAAAGATTTCAAGATGTAAAAGCTGAAGATTTAGTAATGACAGGGATGGTTGACTTTAATGAGGAAAGGGCTATGTGGAAGGAATTCGTACATACAGCAGAATTTGATGATCAAAACGAAGATAAAATAAATGATAACTGGTGTTTAGACTTAGTTCATAGAAATGCAGTTATAAAATGGGAAAGGGGTAATATAAATTAATGAAAATTAAATTCATTATATGTTTTTTAATAGCATGCATGCTCATAGGGTGTACCTCGGTAGTTAAGGTTGCAAGATATGTACATGACTCTGATAAATTAGATAACTACATATATGGCGAGGCTGTAGTAGTAAATGAGTATATAGAAAAGATAATAAGAGCATTGAACACTAATGATAGAGAACTATTAGCGAGTTTATTTCCCGAGCATGCAAGGAGTAAGATAGACAATTTTGATGAAAAGATAGACAGAATTATCAGAGAAAATGAGTCATGGCCATGGCCGTCTTCCATAATAAGGTATAAGCTTAATGAAGATAATAATTATCAATCAAGAGCAGATAGAGGTAAAATCTATAAAGAGGTATATGCTAATACTACTATAGAGTTCGCAGACCCTAAGGAGGGAGAAGTACATAGACCGAGTTTAAAGATTGCTATGGTAATAGTACCTGTAGATGATTTTCATGAAAATAATGTTGGAATATCTATATTTGCAATTGGAGAAGGGGAGTTTATTAAGGATGATGTGGATAAAGAAAAGGACGGATATGATATCTATGCGTTTGGACACTAATAATAGGAGATAAGAATATGGAAATTAAATCAAATATTGCAGGCATGGCAAGTGCAGAGAATAATTATGATGTATTTAAGTATAGATTAAATAAAAGTAGGGAAGATTTAGTAAATATTATAACAGATATTGATGACTACTGGAGTGGAAGAAGCGGAGATGGTTTTAAATATATTTGCTGGTATTTAAAGATTTTGATGGATACAGGATATGAAGAATTGGTCAGATTACGAATGGAAATCATTGAATCAAAGAAATATATAAATGATAACGACTATAATCTTTCGAATCAGATACAAAGTAAGGAGCATATAAAAGTATGAAAAAAATAAGATTCCTTATTATTGCATCAGTCCTTTTAATATCAGCCTGCTCAAGGGTTAAAAATACAGTGGACGGTGCAAAGAGTGAGATTACAAAAAATGATAATCAACCACCTGAGGAAAAAGAATATAAAGATAAGGTGATTGCTGCGTTGGATGATCAAAATGCTGATGCGCTGAAAGCACTGTTTTCAAAGAATGCAAGAGATAACATAGAAGATATGGACTTTAAAATTGCATTACTGCTTAAGAGGTATAAGGGAAAGTCAAAGAGTGTCAAGTATGACAGAAATTTTCCGGTAGTCACAGAAGACAAAGAAAAGGGAATAAAAAGGATTGAGACTTATTATGTTGTAGAGACAGATGGTGGTTGTTTGGATTTTATGTACCTTCAAGTTGTAGCTAAAGATGATGAGGATCCTGATGAGATAGGTATCAGCTCTATGATGTATTCGCCTGAGATTTGGCAGATTACCATGGATGACAGCAACAGAGGATATTATCTTTGGGTAGACAATCCGTTTTGGGCAGACTTTGTCGATCCTGATGAGGTTATGACCACAGAAAGTGAAAAGTAATACTATTGTTTAGAGCCCCTATGTGAAAAGGCATGGGGGTTCTTTTAATATAAAAATAATATAGCAAGTAATATTCGATACCTGATTTTAATAAAAATATTGAAATATGGCAAAAATATTTATAGAATAAAACATATAATAACAACTGAAATGTACGTGATTTTAAACAGGAGAATTAAATGTGAACTTGAGAAGAGTATAGTTATATCATCTAAAGATAAATAGTGATGTAAAAAGCGGCATGCAAGAGTTTTTTATAGACGGGTTTTTAGTATTGAGGAGGTAATAGGAATTAATGAGAATTAAAATTATTATAGTTTGTTTAATAGCATGATATATATGCATTTGGACGATGATTATAATCTTTCAATAAGTAAAAGTATAGAGTCCTCTTAATACACAAACAATATGGTAAGTCTACAAAAGAATTTTAACGGAAAGGAAATATGGAAATGAATTATACATTATCATTTTACTTGGGAATATTTACAATAATATGCATGATTGTGGTGAGCAGAATAGCTTTTTTTAAGGATGCGGAGTTTCTTAGAGCGGTAAGAGATACTATGGGGAAAAACCGTATGTCTCTGGCACATAAAAGAGAGAAGCCTATCAAGGGTATCATTTGGAAAAAGGATTTAAAGAAGATGAACTTCTTATCAATCAATTTTAAGGATTACCATGTTAAGGATGTAAGTGACCTTGAATATTTTAAGAATGTTGAGACAATTATCTTGACATATATGGGCGATAATGAGGAAGATATCGGTATGTATAATGAGGAACATGTCCTTGATAATCTAAATAAAGTAAGGGATTTTAATAAGCTGAGAAGGGTACAGTTATATCATCTTAACGCAGATAAGAGTGTGAAGAACGAATGTCCGAGGGCAATAGTGTTTATAGACTAGTTTTTACGGTTAGGAGAGACATAGATGAAATTAGAGTATAAAAAGCGGATATATTGGTTGCTTAGGTTTATACTTATTGTATGCGTAGTCAATGTGCTGACAGGATTCTATGAGATGTGTAGTACAAGCAAAAACGCAAATGTAAATCAAATTATATGGAAGGGCGAGAGATATAATAAGGACGAGACCGGATATCACAGTATAGATGAGATTAAGTATTTGGTGGATATACCGACAGATTGTGATGTAAAAGATATTTGGGCGGTGGCAAGTTATTATGCAAAGGATGACAGTGAGTGTGATACAAGACTGAAGGAACTTAAGAGTATATATGATGAAGGGGGAGAAAAGGCTATCGTAGAGGATATCATGTCTAAAGATGTAGGAGATGATAAAAAGACTATGATGGAGTACCTGATAGTGGACGGTTGCCTAATAAGAAGTCTTGGAAACGACACGGAACTGCTTAATAATGTTCTTGAACACTGCTATGACAGAGACTATGGATTCCTTGGATACAAAAGATATATTGATATCGGAAATAAGCTCTATAAAAAGAACGGTAAGCTTGAAAGAATTATTGAAGCTTTTGAAACTTTAAGCAAGTATACAATTGATCGTGCAATTGTGATGCCCAAATCAGAAGATGGGAATGAAAGTGCAACTGAAACGGTATACTATCATCATATGATACAACTATTCCAGACATTCTCAAGTTTATTATATTTTGACGATAATCTTTTAGTGGCAAAATCATATCCCGGGACGGATAATAAGAAATATATTGTTAGGACATCTATAAAAGAAAATTATGATATTGTATTATCCTACAAAAAAAATACAGATCATTTATAGATCTTGGACATATCAGTATATACGGAAGATATAAGAATCTGAATATGATAATAAAGAATGTATCAATTAGAGATTTGGATGATTTTTGATATTACAAATTATATATCATTAAAAAAAGTCCTGCAACTGATATGGTGGAGGATAAATTAATTGATTTAAAAATTATATCTAAAAATTTTTTTAGACTTTGTGGTACCTATGTAATTGTATATGATTCGGATATACATACGCTTGAGGGGTTAAGCTACGGATTTTATCCTGTACTTCCGGTGTATAGTTACTTTGATATATACAATGTAGTTGCATCTCCTGACAGTCACTATGTAGATACAATAGAAGCTATAAAAAATTTCAATACAAATTTTTCAAAAGGTGGTTATTTGGAAGAATTTGCAAATGATGTCGGCTATGATGGAAATAATCAACTGACATTGGAAAATTTCGGCGAGAAGATAGATGAACTTTGCAGTATGGAAGAGAAAATTTATAGATTTTTGTATATAGGATATAATATCGGTATAGATAGTATTGTAAATGATTTTACCGGAAGAGAACCGTTGCATAAGAAAGATTAAAAGGGAATTTCCGAGAGCAATGGTGTTTATAAACCGGGTTTTACGGTTAGGAGAGACATAGATGAAATTAGAGTATAAAAAGCGGATATATTGGGTGCTTAGGTTTATACTGATTGTATGTGTAGTCAATGTGCTGACCGGTATGTATGAGGTTATGACTACAGAAAGTGAAAAGTAATACTATTGTTTAGAGCCCCTATGTGAAAAGGTATGGGGGTTCTTTTAATATATAAAAATATTGAAATATAGCAAAAATATTTATAAAATAAACATATAATAATAACTGAAATGTACGTGATTTTTAAACAGGAGGAAGAATTAAATATGAACTACACAATAACATTTTATTTAGGCATATTTATAATTATTCTAATATTTTTTTAATGGAGAGAATAGCATTTTTTTAAGGACGAAGAATTTTTTGAGGGCTGTGAGAGATACTATGGGTAAAGATCGTATGTCTTTGGCAAAAAAAGACGAGAAAAAGCCAATAAAGGGTATTATCCGGAAGAGTTCTTTGAGGAAAAATAAAATTTCTGTCTATAAATTTTAAAGACTATCATGTGAAAGATATTACTGATTTGGGATATTTTAAGAATGTTGAAACTATAATACTGACATATATGGGTGATAATGAGGAGGATATAGGCACATATGAAGAAGAGAATGTACTTGATAATTTGCATTTTGTAAAAAATTTTAAGAACTTGAGAAGAGTACAGTTATACCATCTAAAGATAAATTGTGATGTAAAAGCTGTATGCCCAAATGCAAAAAGTATTTATAGACCGGTTTTAGCATTAAGGAGGGATTTGCGTGAAGTTAAAGTACAGAAATAGAATATATATTGCCTTAATATTGATACTTGTTTTATGTATAATCAATGTATTGACCGGTATGTACGAACTAATGTCTTCAGACTATAATGTGACAGCGAATCAAATAATATGGAACGGAGCAAGATATAACAGGGATGAAAATGAATATAAAAGAATAGATAATCTTGAAAATATAGTAGAAATTCCAAAAGATTGCGATGTAAAAGATATATGGGCAGTGGCAAGTTATTATGCAAAAGATGATGTCGAGTGTGATGCGAGATTAAAAGAACTTGAAAAAATATATGATACCGAGGGGAAGAAGGCTACTGTAGAAAATATTTTATCCCAAGAATTAGGAAACAATAAAAAGACTGTTATGGAGTATCTGATAGTAGACGGTATTTTGATATCAAGCTTAAGAGAGGATGAGAAACTGCTGAATACTGTGCTTGAATACTGTTTTGACCGTGACTATGGATTTTTTGGGTATAAGAGATATATCGATATCGGAAATAAGCTGTACAGAAAAAATGAAAAGTTGGAAGAGATTATTAAGGCGTTTGAAATTTTAAGTAAATATACGATAGACCGTGCAATTGCGATTCCTGAAGCAAAAGATGAGGATGAAGGTGCGGTAGAAACGGGATATTATCATGGTATGATACAACTATTTCAGACATTTTCGAGTATGTCATATTTTGCTGATGATCTTTTATTGGAAAGGTCGTATCCGCATAGTGATAATCGGAAATATATTGTCAGGGCAACTATAAAAGAAAATTATGATATTGTCTTATCATACAAGAAGCATAAATCATTTATAAACCTTGGAAATATCAGTATATATGGTAAATATAAAAATTTGAATATGATTGTGCAATATACGGGTTTCGGTTATTTGGATTATCGAGATATTGAAGAGAATATAGCGTTTAGAAGTATTGCAATTAGAAAAGTATATGATAAGTTATTCGAAATAGATATTATGTCAGATCATTTTGGATTGCGTAGTACTTATGTGCTTATATATGATACAGATATGAATACAATAGAGGGGTTCAGCTATGGTATTTACCCGGGATTTGTTCTTTTTAATGAAACCAATATAGACACTCCGGAGGCTATAAGAAATTTCAACACAAATTTTTCAAAAGGCGGTTATTTTGGTGAGTTTTCAAATGAACTGGGATATGATGAGAATAATCCACTTACTTTAGAAAACTTTGGTGAGAGAATGGATGAAATATGGGATATGAATAAGAAAACTTTAGAAGTATTGGGAAAAGACTACAATATCAGTATGGAAATGATTGTAATGGACTTGAGTGGAGAAGAACCGTTAAAAAGAAAAGAGTAAAGGAAGAAGAATATGGCAGAATATATTATGGCTTTTGATGCAGGCACTACAAGCAGCAGATGTATCATATTCAATCGAAAAGGTGAGATATGTGAGGTGGCACAAAAAGAGCTGACACAGCATTATCCAAAGGCGGGTTGGGTAGAACACAATGCTGATGCTATATGGTCTACACAGCTTAGTGTAGCTGTAGAAGCTATGGCAAAGCTTGGAATAAGTGCCTCGGATATTGCAGGTATCGGTATCACAAATCAAAGAGAAACTACAATAGTATGGGATAAGGAAACGGGTATTCCTGTGTATAGGGCAATAGTTTGGCAATGTAGAAGGACTGCGGATTATTGTAATGAGTTAAAGAACAGCGGATATTCTGATATGATTCGTGATAAAACCGGTCTGATGCTTGATGCATATTTTTCGGGAACAAAGATAAAGTGGATACTTGACAATGTGGAAGGTGCAAGAAAAAAGGCAAAAGAAGGCAAATTGCTGTTCGGTACGGTAGATACCTGGCTTATTTGGAAGCTTACAAACGGGAAAGTACATGTTACAGATTATTCAAATGCCTCAAGAACCATGCTCTTTAATATACATACCTTGGAATGGGATGAGGAGATACTTGGTCTACTTGATATTCCAAAATCAATGCTGCCACAGGTAAAGGAATCTTCATGTATTTACGGTGAGGCGGACTCATCATTTTTTGGACAAAGTATTCCTATTGCCGGTGTGGCAGGAGATCAGCAGGCGGCGCTCTTTGGACAGACTTGTTTTGAGATGGGAGAGGCAAAGAGTACTTATGGTACAGGTTGCTTTCTGCTTATGAATACAGGTGAAAAGCCTGTCAAATCCGATAACGGGCTGGTGACGACTATTGCCTGGGGACTTGGCGGAAAGGTGAACTACGCCCTTGAGGGTTCTGTATTTGTAGCAGGTGCTTCTATACAGTGGCTTAGGGATGAAATGCGTCTGATAGATTCATCCGAAGATTCAGAATATATGGCAATGAAGGTTGAGGATACAAACGGTTGCTATGTTGTGCCGGCTTTTACAGGACTTGGTGCACCTTATTGGGATCAATATGCCAGAGGTACTATTGTCGGTATTACCAGAGGCGTTAATAAATATCATATAATCAGGGCCACATTGGAGTCTATGGCTTATCAGGTGAGAGATGTACTTGATGTGATGGAGAAGGATTCGGGTATAGTTTTAAGTTTATTGAATGTGGACGGCGGTGCAAGTACCAATGACTTTTTGATGCAGACTCAAGCGGATTTTTGTAATGTACGTGTGGAGCGTCCAAAATGTGTGGAGACTACGGCACTTGGTGTTGCATATCTGGCAGGACTTGCTGTCGGATTTTGGAACAGTATAGAGGATATAAAGGGTAGCAGAAGTATTGACAGAGTATTTACACCAAATCTTTGTGAAGAAGTCAGAAAAGAAAAGATAAGAATGTGGAAAAAGGCTGTGAAGTATGCCTTCGGATGGGCAAAGGAAGATTAGAAAAAAGGCATTGATTTTAAAACAGGTCAATGCCTTTAAATTTTATTGTTGTTTTGAGATAAGCTTTTGCTGGAATTTTTTGCTGATTTCCATGATATCTTTGATGAGATCGGCAGCACTGTCTGCGTAGTCCTTATTTTTTACGGTAGATTTTACTTTTGATACAACGATATCCTCTCTGTTTTGATTTAGAACAGGGAGATTATTTTTTATTTTGTAGGCTGCAATATCGGCTACTATATCCATTCTTTTTTCAAAGAGGGCTATCATTTCCTTGTCTATAGTATCAATTTTTTCACGCAGATTTTCTAATTCGTTCATAAGTACTCCTTATAATGACTTGTAACCTTGTAACTACTTTTATCATAATATTATATTATGGCAAAAAGTAAAGACTATATTTGATTTTACAGATAAAAATAATTGATGTATGTATTTTTTTAATTTGACAAAAGAGGAAAAATAAATATAATTAAAATATGGACTATAAAAAATTAAATTTTAAACAATTAGAAGCGGATGATATACCAAAGTATGCCAAGTTTTACGGACTTAGGCATAACAGAACTTGTGACAGTGTAGAGCTTGAGAGCTTATATGGAAAGAATATTATAATGTAAGAGCGGTTATCGCAATGAGAGATGATGAGGAGGTTGGACTTCTTTGGCTTATGGGGGATGAGGACAGACCTTTCTCCGCTATGCCACTTTGTAAGGAAGAGGACCTTGAGTATTGCTTCGGCTTAATGGTGGATTATTTTAATGAAGTATTGAACCTGCCTTTAAAGATTCATCTGGCAGATGAGGAAGGAATAAAAGTATTGAATTTGCCGGAGGATAAGTTTATCGTAAGGCTTGAGGAGGATGCTAAGGATTATCTCTATGAAGGAGAGAAGCTCAGAACTCTTTCAGGAAAGAAGCTTCATAAAAAGAAAAATCATTACAATAATTTTGTAAAGAATTATGGTGACAGATATGAATACAGAGCTCTTGGATGTAATCCTACAGACAGAGATGATGTGTTCAAATTTTTGGATAAGTGGAGAGCACAAAAGGGAGAAGAGGTTGAACAACATCTGGACCCTGAGGTAGAAGGAATACATGATATTTTGCTTAATTGTACCAGACTGAATATAAGAATGGGTGCGATATATATTGACGGCAAAATGGAGGCTTTTTCCATAGGAAGCTACAATCCACTTGAGGACATGGCTGTAATACATATTGAAAAGGCAAATCCTGAGATAGCAGGTCTTTATCAGGCAATCAATAAAGAATTTTTGGTACATGAATTTCCGAATGTAAGTCTTGTTAATCGTGAAGACGATTTGGGACTTGAGGGACTACGGCATGCAAAGCAAAGTTATTATCCGGTGGATTATGCGAGAAAGTACTATGTTGAGCAAATAAGGTAATACTATGATAAAATATTTGAATCAAAAAGAAAAAGCATTTACAAAGCCTCTGTATCAGGAGGCTTTTTTTGAAGATTCCGACAGCTTTGTAAATTATTATTATGAGGAAAAGCTTAAAGATAACAGGATTTTGGCGGATATAGAGGGTGAAAGCATAAGGTCTATGATGATGCTGAATCCTTATAAAATATCAGTCTTTAACAAACTTTATAATCTGGACTATATAGTTGCTGTAGCTACCGGAAAGGAATTTAAGCGACAGGGCTATATGAGAAGGCTCTTAAATAAGGCACTTTGCGATATGAATGCAGAACATGTTCCGTTTACATACTTGATTCCTGCCAATAAGGATTATTATCTGCCTTTTGACTTTGCCTTTGTGGCGGATAAAAATGAGTATAATGCAAATTTTAGCGAACTTAAAAAGCAGGTAATCAAAGAGGAGCCTGATAAGGAGCTTATTTTTAGGATCTTGGATTTTATAAATAATGAAGTTTCAAGGGATAATGATGTATATACCTATAGAGATGAGAATTATTTTATAAGGGATCTAAAGGAGATCGCTTCCGAGGACGGATTTATAAATGTATACAGCGATGATAATGATATACTGGCTGTGGAATCTTTTTGGGGCAGACAAAAGCTTGAGCTAAAGGAGAGAATAGTATCAGGAGAACTTTCCCAAAGGGAGTTTGGCAAGGAAAATATCATGGTCAGGATCACTGATATAGCAGAACTTTTGTCAAATTTTAGAGCAAAGGAACCTGTAGATATTATTATAAAAATAAATGATAATATAGTAAAAACTCAAAACGGATATTTTAGAATAGAGATGGATAGCAGTCATTCAAGTATTTGTAAGCTCTCAGATATAGGTGATAGAGGCTTTATAGAGTTTGATATAGCGGACTTTACATCCTGGATATTTGGGTATGTAAGTGATGTGAAATGTGAAATTGTTAATTTTTTTCTGATAAAAAGTATTGCAAAAACATTGAATTCTATAAATAAAATCAGTGGAATATTTATAAATGAACTTGTATAATAAGCGTTGATGCATAAAAGCTTGTAAGAGGAAATTATAATTTTGCTTGTAATATATTGGAGCTTTATACTATATGCAGATAGAAAGAAGGGTGTAAAATGAAAAATCCATTACATTATCAATTATCTGAATATGATTGCGGACCGACTTCAATGCTTAATGCACTGAGCTTTCTATTTGAAAGAGAAGATATTCCGCCGGAAGTTATCAGAAACATTATGCTTTACACACTTGATTGCTACAGTAATGAGGGGCATCCGGGAAAGAGCGGAACTTCTCATATGGCAATGATGTTTCTTAGTAATTGGCTGAACAGATTCAGAGAGATAAGGCAGCTCAATGTCATATGTGAATATATTACAGGTGAACAGGTTTTCATAGGTGAAACAAGCCGTATAAATGATGCACTCAACAGGGGCGGTGCTGTAGTAGTAAGGCTCTTTTATGATGTACAGCATTATGCCCTGCTTACAGGTGTGGATGATAAGAATATTTATATGTTTGATCCTTATTATGAGGATGAGTTTACAGATGAGCACTGGTCACAGTTCATACCGGAAGGTGATGTGGAGCTGGTACTTGATCAACCTTTAAAATATAATCGTATTGTGCCTTTCGGATATTTTAATAGGGAGGATGACGTACTCTATGCCCTTGGAAAGTTCGAAAACCGTGAGGCGGTAATACTTTATAATGAGAAGACCGAAAAGACCCCGGAGAAGACGATAGAGTACTTTATATAGTTCAGGTTTTACATTGAGAAAAGAATATGAAAACGGTAAAATAAGAACAGAAAGTGAGTTTAGGGAGGCTTTAGAATATGTGCTATCTTGTTGCAAAGAAGGCTGACGGTATAGAAGTATAGCGCTACAGACTTCTCATGGACAACATTTGGTTGATTTCAAAAAAAAGATAATAAAAGAGATAGGTGCTGAGAATATACAACTGGTTACTATAAGCAGACCGTCAGCTTATGGAGAGTATGAACCATATAGATTTGTTGATACAGAGCAGGAATTTGAAGAGAATTTAAAATTGCTTTAGCATATACAATGTGTGGAATACTATTTTAATAGTATATATAATATAACTTACAGGCAGCTGATTTAGTGATCAGCTGTCTTTTTTAAATTCTTTAAAATCACTACCAAAGTCCGAAAAGATGTACAGCATGTCTGATATGATAATTACAGTAAATGTATTAACGGAGGTAATTATGTCCAGATTAGCTAATATTGTGGTGTATGAAGAGAACAAGGGGATTTTAAAGAACAACGGATTTTATAATGACGGTAAGTTTATAAAACTGCCACATGATTTGGAAAAACATAGGAATGTAGTGGTACTCTCACCTAATGTTATTAAAGATATTGTGGAGGATAAGGACAAATTTTTTGCCGGGAAGTTTAAATACTCTTCAAAATGTGAAATCTCTGTTGTAAACGCAGACAGCTTTAAATATCTTTCAGATTTGGTAATGAATTTTGCCAATGCATATCATCCGGGAGGTGGCTATAAGAACGGAGCTTGTGCACAGGAAGAGTGTTTATGTAGGCAGAGTACTTTGTATGAATCTATAAGTTCATCCAAGGCTTCTAAGATGTATAAGTATAATCTTAAATTTGGAACGGCATTTGATTCCGATTATATGCTTCTGTCACCTGTAGTAGATGTATTTAGAAATATAGATTTAGAATTTATTCCTAAACCTTATACCACAGCTGTTATGACTATTCCTGCACCGAATCTGTTTGACAGAGCATATGGACAGTCAAAAGAGGTTCTTGATAAGGTGATGAAGAAAAGGCTTAGACAATATCTATACTGTGCGGCAAGATTAGGATATAGAACAATTACATTGGGAGCATGGGGCTGTGGAGCATTCGGACATGATGCTCGCAATGTTGCTGGATATTTTAAAGAATTGATAGTTGAAGAAAAAATGTGGAAGCTGTTTGATAAAATTATATTTGCTGTTTATGGAAGAGGAAACAGTGAGTATAATTATAGAATGTTTAAAGAAATATTGGGAGAGTGTGAAGACAGCAAAGTTTATAATGAATAAAAATACCTGCAATTAACGTACGTAAAAAAGTACGTTATACTTTCTTTGTAAGGAGATAATATTATGACTGCAATTAGTATAACAAAGGCAAGAGCGAATCTTTACCAAACTGTTTCAGATGTTAATGAATATTCGCAGCCGATAATTATAACAAATAAATATCATTTGTGAAGATCCGTTTAAAACTCCACCACCATATGAGAGTTTGGTTGGAAGTCTTACCGGGTTTTATTCAAGGCGTATAAATATTCAGCACAGATTAGTATATGAAGTTTATAGTGATGAGATTATCGAGAATGGTATAGCGTATGAAGGTGTGGTAAAGTAGCACACATGTGGACGCATTATGAGGGAATAAAATAAGAATTGAAAAATACAATCTTTGTGCTACAATAGTCCTTAGCAATATATGTTAAAGTTTTGACATAGTTTCAAAGCTTGACGGTTTTAATGGAGGTTTTGTTATGAAGCGTTTAAGAATGATGCGTGCACCACTCAAGTATGTACAGGGAAAAGGAGCTTTGCTTCAGTTCCGTAAGGAAATGGAGTATATGGGAAAGAGATGGTTGTTTGTCTGTTCGAACAGCGGTTATAACAGCTGCCATGAAGATTTGGAAAAGAGTTTTGAAGGAGAAGATGATTATCGCAGATATGAAGTCTTCGGAGGAATGTCAAGTATCAGCGAGATAAAGAAAATGCAGGACATTGTTGAGGCTGATAAGATTGATGTTGTTGTTGCGGTAGGCGGCGGTTCGGCAGTGGATGCAGCTAAGGCAACAGCATACTACATGGGTAAGAGAATAGTTATAATACCTACAGTTGCAGCTACAGATGCACCTTGTACAGGACTTTCGGTTATATATAATGATGACGGAAGCTTTAATAAATATTTATTCTATCCGCAAAACCCTGATGCGGTACTTGTAGACAGCAGTGTTATAGCTAAAGCACCTGTAAAGTTTTTGATTGCAGGAATGGGAGACGCTCTCTACAGAGTCACCAAGTTTGGAGAGTGGCGGTATTACAAGAGCAGGTATGGCGATTGCAAAGGCTTGCTATGATACTTTAAGAAAATACGGAAAAGCGGCTATAACCGCCTGTGAGAATAATGTTGTTACTCCGGCTTTGGATGCAATTATCGAGGCTACAGTTTACCTGTCAGGTGTAGGAGCAGATAATGTAAACTGTGCGGCTCCTCACTCATTCTACAACGGAGTTACTTCACTTGGCGGACATGAGGCATATCATGGTAATTGTGTGGCATTCGGTACTTTGATACAGCTTACACTTGAGTGTGCGGATAAGGCCGAGTTTGAGGATATACAGAATTTCTGTCTTGAAGTAGGACTGCCTATTACACTTGCAGAGCTTGGAGATTTTTCAGATGAGGATCTTCACACTATAGCAAAGAACGCCTGCGTAAAGGGAGAAACAATACATAACCTTGCCGGAGACGTAACACCTGATGAGTTGTATGCGGCTATTATAGCTACAGATGCTTTGGGTAAGGCAAGACTTGGCAAGTAATTTATATACAATGAGTAAATGGGCTGTCACCAAATAGATATTTAGTCTGTTTGGTGGCGGCTTTTTTATGTTCTTTGTAAAATATTGGGGTGGGTGGATTTTAAATCCATTTTTTTATGCCAAATGAAAAATTGTAATTGCATTTGTCATTTTAGCATTGGCAAAATAAACAAATGCCTTTGATTTACAGCTTACAATGCTTTAAAATAAATATTAAAGTAAGCGGTAAAGAGAAAATATATATGAAACCGGTGAAAATCCGGTGGCGGGAGGTAAAATGAAATCAAAGCATGATGTAATAGTAATAAGACCGGGTTTAGTATATTTGTTTGTCAGTTTTATGCCTATAGTTTTAGGGGTTACAACATTTTGGGGGCTAGGCAAAGCTTTACCGTCAGATAGTCCGGAGACGGACAAGATGGCAAGGTGGATATTGCTGTTATTTTTTTTGACTGTCGGATTAGTATTGGGATTATATGCGTTGCTTACCAAGATAAAAATTGACAATGAGAAAATAGAAATAACAAGGTTTCCTCTAAAAAGAAAGGAATATTTTTGGTTTGATATAACTACTGCAAAGATTATAAATGAGGCATTGGCTTACCCATGTGTGATATATACAGCAGAAAAAAGAATAGCAAAAGTACCAAGGGCATATATAGGCTATGAAAAGCTATTAAATGAGCTAAGCAAAAGAAAAATTATTGAGGAAGATGATTTGTACCTGGAAGCCAGAGGAATGTTGGCATTTGATAAGCTAAAGCTTAGAGATCTCTTTATAAGGTAGTGGGAATAGGGTTAAAGTATAATAAAAATAGATATGAGAATAGCATAAAATGAATGATAACAAAAAAGAAACTATTGGAAATGACCTTGAAAATTTTATAAAAGAAAAAAAGAATGGGGAAGTATTGTATTTGGGTGATGATACAGAAAGATTTATTTTGGGAGAGTCCGGAGCAAATCCTATTATATTCTTTGGAATAAATTCAAGTACAGCTAATGCTTTAACCTTGGCTTCTTGGGGGAACGCCATAGAGAAAAGAAAATATTTGAAAGATTGCTCAAAGGAAATTCTAGCTATTGCCCCTGATAGAAAGTGGGTATGCCGTGGCAAACTAACAGTGAGGGGGAATCCAAGGCATCAATTATATGTACCTGATAATACCAAATTACAAGATTTATATTTTAACTTAGATGGAAAAGTTTTATGCAGTAAAGATTGAAAAAATTATGGTGCATAGATGTGTACAATTATTGATAAATAATGTATAAAAAAATTTGAACTTAGAAAAATAATAGTATAAAAAAATAGATATTATTAGAGGAGGAGCATAGTGACCGCTATAAAAATATTATAAATAAAACCCGAATATAATTTTATAAATACTAATGAACATCTTGGAAAGCATGTGATACTTCTTGGACTGGCAGGAAGCTATGCATATGGGACAAATATAGAAGGCAGTGATATAGATATAAGAGGAATTACTCTAAACCAAAAGTCCGATCTAATAGGACTTACGCAGTTTGAACAGTATGTGGATGATAATACGGATACTGTTATCTATGCATTCAATAAAATGGTGAATTTACTTTTAAGTTGCAATCCGAATACAATAGAGTTACTTGGCCTTTCACCGGATAATTATCTCTATCTTAATGATATCGGACAGATGCTTCTGGATAATAAAAGATTGTTTTTATCTAAAAGGGCTATTCAATCATTTGGAGGATATGCGGATGCGCAACTTAGAAGATTACAGAATGCACTTGCCAGAGACACATTTCCACAAAGTGAAAGAGCAGCATATTTTTAATTCTGTAAAGAATGCAATGTACAGTTTTAACTCAAGCTATAAGAGCTTTGAAAACGGAAGTCTGGAGATTTTTATTGACAAAGCAATTAACCCTGAGCTTGAAACAGAGATATTTATCAATGCAAATTTGAATCATTATCCGCTAAGAGATTATGCAAGTATGTGGAATACAATGTCAAATGTTGTAAAAGACTATGAGAAAATAGGTAAGAGAAATAAAAAGAAGGATGATTTGCATCTGAATAAACATGCCATGCATCTTATGAGATTATTTATGATGGCTATTGATATACTGGAAAAGGGAGAAATCAATGCATACAGAGAAAAGGAACATAATCTGCTGATGGATATCCGCTTTGGAAAATATCAAACAGATGAGGGAACTTTTTCGGACAGCTTCTATGATATGATGAGAGAGTATGAAAGACGTTTGCATTATGCGGCTGAGCACACAGATCTTCCGGATGAGCCGGATTTTAAGATGGTTCAGGAACTTGTAATGACAATAAATGAAAGGGTGATTCGAGATGAGATATGAGAATTTTGAAGGAAATATAGAAGAGCTGATTCGCATGAAGCTCAGAGAGATAGAAGAAAAAGAGAATATAAAAGTGTTACATGCTATAGAATCCGGTAGCAGAGCATGGGGGTTTGCCTCACCTGACAGTGACTATGATGTAAGATTTATCTATGTAAGAAATAAAGACTTTTATTTATCCCTTCGTGAGAACAAGGATTTTATTGATTGGGAATTAAATGAGGTGCTCGATATCAATGGTTGGGATATAAAAAAGGCATTGAAGCATTTTCACAAATCCAATGCAACATTATTTGAATGGAGCAATTCTCCTATTGTGTATTATACCACGGATGAATGGAAGGAGCTTTATGATAGAACGGCATCCAAGTACTTTTCATGCAAATCGGCACTTTACCATTACTGCGGTACGGCAAAAAAGAATTATTACGATTATCTATGTGCTGATATGGTAAATTACAAAAAGTATTTTTATGTACTTAGACCTATTCTTGCCTGCAAATGGATAGATGAAAAGAAATGTCCTCCGCCGGTGCTCTTTGATGAATTAGTCAATGCTGTTCTTGAGGAAGATATGAAGGCGGCGGTAGAGGATTTACTTGCAAAGAAGGTAAGAATGTCTGAATCCGAAAAGGGCCCAAGGGCTGAGATGATTAATAAATATATTGAAAACAAGCTGGAATATTATAAGGCGATTGTGGAAACAATGGAGGATGACAGGAACACTGATTGGGATGCGTTGGAAGAGGAGTTTAGAGGGGTGATAGACAGATTTTGTCGGTAGAATAAAAAAACTGATAAGTTTGCTTTAACAATCCGGGGAAAATGCTTGTATCTACAAAGTAATTCTTAGTAGGCGGTGATTCAAGACCTCGTAATGAAATAATCATGAAGTTATTCAGATTACTTGGAGCGTCAGAACGACAGGTATTTGGAGGACTTTTGATCTATAAAGCAGCTATTCAAAACGATTTAGAAGGTCTGAAATAGTTTCTGATATTGAACATACTGAGATTAAAGTTTGGAATATTGATCTTGCTGATTCATATCCTGAACTTGAGGCAGATGAGAAAAATATTCTTAGATATATTGCCAAGAATGGAAAGCATGTTTCTGTCAACACAATCACAGATATATTATTCCGCTATTTTAATGAATGTTATTCCGATATCGTTGATATTATTCCGTTAAAGTGGTATGCTATGTCTTAGCTTGGGAGGATAATCTATGTTTTTGACAGTAAAACAGGCTTCTGAAAAATGGGGCATTTCTGATAGAAGAATCAGAGTTCTTTGTTCTGAGGGAAAAATTTCAGGTGCATACCGGGAAGGGCGTAGATGGAAAATTCCTGTGGATGCAAAGAAACCTGCTGATGGTCGTTATAAGTCAAGGGAAAGCCTTTTGGCACAAATTGACCTCAAGAAGGTAGAACTGGACAGCAGAAGACCTTTAACTGCGGGCGAGGTTGCAAGGCTCAACGAAGAATTTATTGTAGAGTACACATACAACTCCAATGCTATTGAAGGAAATACACTTACTTTGAGAGAAACGGATTTAGTTCTTCGTGGTCTTACGATTGACCGGAAACCGCTGAAAGACCATATGGAGGCCGTCGGTCATAAAGAAGCATTTGATTTTGTGAGCGAAGTGGTAAAAGATAATCTTCCAATCAGTGAGAGCATCATCAAACAGATCCACTATCTGGTTCTTGCAGATAAGAGAGAAGACCGTGGTGTCTACCGTAGAGTTCCGGTTCGTATTGTGGGCGCACAGCATGAACCCGCGCCTCCGTATCTTATTAAGCCGAAGATGGAACAGTTGCTATATGATTTTGCTGCAAGCACAGAGCATATTGTGACAAACTGGCTCGTTTTCACATCGAGTTTGAGGGCATCCATCCTTTTATCGATGGGAATGGAAGAACCGGACGACTGCTTGTAAATCTTGAGTTGATGAAATCCGGATTCCCACCTATAGATATTAAGTTTACAGATAGAATTGCCTATTATAATGCGTTTGATGAATATTATGTAAAGCACAATCTTTCGCTAATGGAAAATCTGTTTGCAGGATACATCAATGCAAGATTAGATATGTATTTAGATATGCTACAGGATTAACCGACCTGCTGCTGAATAAGTGGGTCACCTATGTATTGTAGATTTTGCTTTAAAAGAAATGTGAGGTGGATTGATTGCGTACATACACATGGGATGAATATTACGAAAAATTCTATGATTGGGCGGAAAGCACACAGGTGCGTAATCTGTCTGCATTGACTTCACTTGGTTCTGCTGATGAAGTCGGAGAAATCATCATCGAATTGCAGGTTAATGTACCGGCATCTAACCGTCTGCTTAGAAAGGCTGTGGAAGAAAAACTGGCCTTCTCCGGCTCTGATTTAGCAGAGTTTGCCTATATCAACGATAAAGAACCGGTGACTGCTGCTGTGCTTAATTCAGCAGAACGATTGACCGCCGAGGATATGGAATATTTGTATGGCGAGATTGATGATGAGGTTATCATCGAAATCTGTAAGCAACGAAATATTTTGCTACCGGAAGCCTTGCGCAAAGAGGAAGAAGAGGATATCTACATCGATGATTTTATCCCGGAACCACCCGCTCCGAAAAGGGGATTCTTTGGTACTCTTGCTGCTATTTTTGCAGGAGCAAGTGCCGGAGTGTCTTTGGCACAAGGAAGACGGCATGATCGACGATGCAACGGTGACTGTGCCAACTGTCCGCCTCACTATGGTTACCGATACGGTAGATGGTATTATGGACATGACCATGTTCACGGCTGTGAATTTGGCGGTAATAAAGGCAGCGGCAGTATGGATTAAGGAGATGTGGATGACTGCAACCCGTTCTTGGAAGATGAAAAATTCACATTTTTATGATAGAGTATGGGTATAAAAATAGTCTCTGATATACTTGTCAAATCGGAGCAAAATATAGCATTTTAGGAGGCACTTCAAATAAATATGATAAAGATACTTTTCATCTGCCACGGCAATATCTGCCGTTCGCCTATGGCAGAGTTTATAATGAAAGACAAAGTGAAGAAGCTTGGGTTGGAGGATATGTTTGAGATAGCCTCAGCTGCAACAAGCTCGGAAGAGATATGGAACGGTGTGGGCAATCCGATGTTTCCGTCTGCAAAAGACGAACTGCAAAAGCATGGAATAGCCTGTGCAGGCAAGAAGGCAAGGCAGATGGTAAAGTCCGACTATGAAGAATATGACTATCTTATAGGTATGGATTATGCTAATATAAGAAATATGAAAAATCTGTTTGGCGACGGAGAGAAGATATTCAAACTTCTAAGCTTTGCGGGAAGTGATGATTCGGTATCGGACCCATGGTATACCGACAGATTTGATGTTGCCTTTGATGATATAAACAGAGGTATAGATGGATTTTTAAAGTATTTGGAGGGGAAAAATGTCATCAATTAAAAAAGTATTGATAATAAAGGTAATTGCAGCAATCTTTTGTATTGCCGTAGGAGTGGTATCATTCTTTCTGATAGCTGATAAGCTGGGGAATGTGGATTTTCATGCCGATACAATAAATGCTCTTGATAAGAGCAGAAGTAAGGTTATGGAGCTGGCGGCTGCGGCTGTGGCATCTTCATCGGCTATTACACTTTTACCGGGAGATGTAGGTACTCCTATTGCACAGGAACTTGCCGATATGAGTAAGTATTTTCTGATTGTGCTTTGTGCAATCTACCTTGAGAAGTTTTTACTTACTGTAACAGGCTTTGTGGCATTTAAGTATGTTATTCCTGTGGCATGTGTGCTTTTCATAGTATTTATCGCTTCAAATGAGAAGATATTTGCAAAGATTGCGACTAAATTATTTTTATTCAGTCTGGTTATATCATTTACTATTCCTGTGAGTGTAAATATTGCGAGAATGATTGAGAGTAATTATGCCGCCTCGATAGAGACGACTCTTAATAATGCCAAGCAAAATACGGATACCGTAACAAAGAGTGCTGAGGAAGAAAATAAACAGCAGTGCATTTGAAAAAATAGTAAATAATATTACGGGAAATGTGAACGAGCTTTTAAAGAAGTTTGAGAATACTCTCAGTTCCTTTATAGAGGCTATTGCTGTACTTATTGTAACATCATGCCTTATACCTATAGGAGTGCTTTTGTTCTTCTTATGGTTGGTGAAGCTTCTTTTCTCAATAGATGTAAATAATTTCAGCTTTATCAGAAGAGAATAAACAAATTGTTAAAAATATATCGTTAAAATATTGACAATGGTAATGTTAAGTTATAATATAGATGTATGTAACTTTAGTAACACTTAAGTTCTTATTATTAAGAACTAATGCTCAAAAATGGAGGCTGTATATGAGATTTACATTACCAAGAGACATTTATCATGGAAAAGATTCACTAGAGGCTTTAAAGAGCTTCACCGGCAAGAAGGCTTTTGTCTGTGTAGGCGGAGGATCTATGAAAAGGTTCGGATTCTTAGACAAGACAATCGCTTATTTGGAAGAAGCCGGTATGGAAGTAAGACTTTTTGAGGGAATTGAGTCTGATCCTTCTGTAGATACTGTAATGCGTGGTGCCAAGGAAATGCTCGAGTTTGGTCCTGACTGGATAGTTGCTATCGGTGGCGGATCACCTATTGATGCCGCTAAGGCAATGTGGATCAAGTATGAGTATCCTGATTGTACTTTTGAGGATATGTGTAAGGTATTCGGTATTCCTACACTTAGAAAGAAAGCAAGATTCTGTGCTATTTCTTCCACATCCGGAACAGCTACGGAGGTAACAGCTTTTTCAATTATCACAGACTATGAAAAAGGTATCAAATATCCTATAGCCGACTTTGAGATAACACCTGACGTTGCAATTGTAGATCCTGCACTTGCACAGACAATGCCGAAGAAGCTTGTTGCACATACAGGTATGGATGCTATTACACATGCTATAGAGGCATATGTATCTACAGCCAACTGTGATTTTACAGATCCTCTTGCACTGCATGCAATAGAGATGATTCATAAGTATCTTATCAAATCATACAATGAGGATAAGGAAGCAAGAGATGCAATGCACAATGCACAATGTCTTGCAGGTATGGCATTTTCAAATGCTTTACTTGGAATAGTACATTCTATGGCGCATAAGACAGGTGCGGCATTTGGAGATTTGGGTGCTCATATTATTCACGGTGCCGCAAATGCTATGTACCTTCCAAAGGTTATAGCTTTCAATGCAAAGGATAAGGAAGCTGCAAAGAGATATGCTAAGATAGCGGATGTGCTTGGATTGCCGGGCAATAACGAAGATGAGAAGATAAAAGAGCTTATCAAGTACCTTAGAGGTTTAAATGATGCTTTAAATATTCCACATTGTATAAAGAATTATGGTGCAGACTCATATCCTACAGAGAACGGATTTGTACCTGAAAATGTTTTCTTAGAGAGACTTCATGATATAGCTGTTAATGCTGTTGGAGATGCATGTACAGGTTCAAACCCAAGACAGCCAAGTGTTGAAGAGATGGAGAAACTTTTAAAATGCTGCTACTATGATACGGAAGTAGATTTCTAAAATTTTTATAGTATAAATGAACACATCAACATCTGATATATTTTTAGATTGTTGATGTGTTTTTTTGATGAAAATTTAAAACTCAGTATCAAATTTGCTTGAAAAACAAAATAAAAAGTTGTAATATGATAGCGAGTTTCAAATTGAGTTTAAGGCTCAGTACTGAAATTGGAGGTGTGGTTTGAAGAAAGCTCAGTACAAAACAAGACAATTGCTTGAAATAGAGGATTTCCTGAAAAATAATGAGAATAAGCATGTCACGGTAAATGATATTATTCTCTTTTTCAAACAGCAGGGAAAGAATATCGGGAAAGCTACTGTTTACAGGCATTTGGATAGAATGGTAAGCGATGGGACAGTACATAAATATATGTTGGAAACGGGAGACAGTGCCTGTTTTGAATATGTAGAGGGTGAAGACGTTCATCCGGTATGTTTTCATTGTAAATGCGAAAAATGCGGAAAGCTTATGCATTTGGAATGTACTGAATTGTCTTTGATTGGCGAGCATTTGAGAAATGAACACGGTTTTTCCATAGACCATGCCAGAACAGTTTTTTATGGAACTTGTAATGAATGTAGAGAATAGAGGGAGACTATGAAGAAGTATATTGGAATAGGACTGAGTATCCTTGTAGCTATGATGATGGTTTTAGGCTGTGCAAAGAAGGAAAGTGAAGGTGGCAGTGAGGCTCAGAGCAGTAGCACGGTAGCAGAAAGCAGCAGTTCTGAAACTAAGAAGCTGAGCATTGTTACTACTATTTTCCCTGCGTATGACTGGGTAAAGCAGGTTGTAGGTGATAATGAAAATGTAGAGATTTCCTTCCTTATAGATAAGGGTGTGGATTTACACAGCTATCAGGCATCTGCGGCAGACATTGCAAAGATCACGGAAAGCGACCTTTTCGTATATGTCGGTGGTGATTCTGACGATTGGGCTGAGGATATTATAAAAGAAAATCCTAATTTAAAGTATATCAATATGGTAGACAGTATAGGTGAAGCTGCACTGGCAGAGGAACTTGTAGAGGGTATGCAGGAGGAAGAGCACGATCACGATCATGGTGAGCATGAAGAAGGCGAACATGAGGAGCATGCACATGAAGAGGGTGATCACGAACATGAGGAGCATGCACATGAAGAGGGTGATCACGATCATGAACATGCAGATCATGACCATGAGGAAGAGATTGATGAGCATGTATGGCTTTCAATCAAGAATGCAGAGACTATAGTAAGTGCTATAGAAGCTAAGTTGGCTGAGATTGACCTGACAATAAGGCTGACTATGAAAAGAATGCAAAGGACTATTTAGCTAAGCTTGATGAACTTGATAAGGAGTATAAGGAGACACTTTCAAGTATTCAAAATAAAACTATAATAGTCGGAGACAGATTCCCATTCAGATATCTGGTAAATGAGTATGGAATAAATTACTATGCTGCATTTTTGGGTTGTGATGCAGGCAGTGAAGCTTCTTTTGAAACAGTTACATTCCTTGCAAATAAAATGGATGAACTTAATATGTCAAAGATATTTATAATTGACGGTTCAAAGGGAGAGTTGGCAAAAACAATAGTTGATAATACAAAGGACAAAAATGCTACTGTTTTGATGCTTGATTCTATGCAATCCACAAAGAGTAGTGATAATGCAAACTACATAGATATAATGAGAAAGAATCTGGAAGTACTTAAAGATGCATTATAGACTGGAGTTTTATGATAAAATGTGAAAAATTGTCACTGGGATATGATGGAAAAGCCATAGTGGATAATCTGAACTTTGAAATACAGGATGGTGATTATCTATGCGTAATCGGTGAGAACGGTGTCGGCAAGTCTACACTTATAAAGACGCTTTTAAAACTTATAAAACCGATCTCAGGAGAGGTTATATATAATGAAAATCTGTTGCCTGTCGAGATAGGATATCTATCACAGCAGCAACAGTTATTAAAGGACTTTCCGGCATCAGTTTTTGAAATTGTGCTGTCAGGCTGTCAGTCAAAGGTGGGAATCAGACCATTTTATAAAAAAGAAGAAAAGCAGACCGCAAAGGAAAAGATGGAAAAGCTTGGACTTTTGGATCTTATGACCAGAAGTTTCAGTGAGCTCTCAGGCGGCCAGCAGCAAAGGGTGCTTTTAGCCAGAGCATTGATGGCGGGACAGAGGCTTATAATACTTGATGAGCCGGTTACAGGTCTTGACCCGGAGGCGAGTCAGAACATGTATGATATTATCAATGAGCTGAATAAGAGTAATATGACAATTGTTATGATATCTCATGATATAAAAGTGGCACTTGAATATGCAACTAAGGTTTTGTATATCGGTGAGAATATATTTTTCGGAACCACTCTTGAATATAAACAGAGTAGGGGGATGGCATGAAAGATATAAGTGTATATTTAAGTTATCCCTTTGTAAGATATGCGATAATAGTAGGCATACTTATAGCCCTTTGCTCCTCACTTCTAGGTGTTATTCTGGTATTGAAACGCTTTTCATTTATAGGTGACGGACTTTCTCATGTGGCATTCGGTGCGGTGGCGGTATCTACCGTATTTAATCTTACCGACAATATGGTGCTTGTATTGCCGGTTACAATAATTGCCGCAATTCTCCTTTTAAAGGGCGGAGCAAACGGAAAGATAAAGGGAGATGCATCAATAACGATGATGTCTGTGGGTGCTATGGCATTCGGTTATCTGGTGATGAATGTGTTTTCAAGCGGAACCAATCTGGCAGGAGATGTATGTACAACCTTGTTCGGATCCACTTCAATACTTACTTTAACAAAGGAAAAGGTAGTTCTTTGTGTTATATTGTCGGTAGTTGTAATAGCAACATTTATACTGTTTTATAATAAGATATTTGCAGTAACCTTTGATGAGAACTTGCAAGTGCGACAGGTATGGATACAAAGAAATACAATCTTTTGATAGCAATAATAATTGCAATAATTGTGGTGTTGGCGATGAATTTAGTAGGTTCACTTCTTATTTCAGCACTTGTGGTTTTCCCTGCATTGGCATCCATGTGTGTGTTTAAAAGTTTCCTCTCAGTGACTTTATCATCGGCAATATTTTCAGTGGTATGTACCGCTCTCGGACTTTTTATCTCAATACTTGGAGGTTCACCGGTAGGTGCAACTATTGTATGTATTGATGTATTGGCATTTTTAATGTTCTATATAATAAGTAAAATGAGACATTAATTAAAATCTGTGTTATAGTTTAGGTAAGGGTGATTGAAAATCAAAATCTCTTACCCGGATTGCAACACAGATTTTATTTTTTCAGAAGCTTTGTTATTTTTTTGTCTTGATAATGTTTAGGAATTAATGTAAAATCAAAGCGAATTTGAAAATAATACGCAGTTTCGGAATAGTGCCGGACTGCTGACTAATAGCATTTGTTCAAACAGCTTTAAGCTGTTTGAGAGAAAACGAGGTATATATGGAAAAAAGACCTGTAGTATTATGTATAATGGATGGTTTGGGACTTAGAAAAGGACATGATCACAATGCGGTATTTGAAGCTAATACACCTAATCTTTGTAATTTAATGAAGGAATATCCTTTTGTAGAGGGACAGGCAAGCGGACTTTTTGTGGGTCTGCCTGACGGACAGATGGGTAACTCTGAGGTAGGTCATATGAATATGGGTGCCGGAAGAATTATCTATCAGGAGCTTACAAGAATATCAAAGGCTATAGAGGACGGAGATTTCTTTGATAATAAGGCTCTTCTTGCAGCTGTAGAGAATGCAAAGAAGAATGGTAGTGCTCTTCACCTTATGGGACTTGTTTCAAGTGGTGGTGTACATAGCCACAATACACATATTTACGGAATTTTGGAGCTTGCAAAGAGAAACGGATTAAAAGAAGTATATGTACATGCTTTTCTTGACGGTAGAGATACACCTCCTACATCAGGAAAGGAATTTGTTTCTGAACTTGAGAAAGAGATGGACAAAATCGGTGTAGGTCAGGTAGCTTCAGTAATGGGACGTTTCTATGCAATGGATAGAGATAACAGATGGGACAGAGTTGAAGCCGCTTATTCTATTATGACTAAGGGCGGAAACCTGAAAAAGAGTGCTACAGAGGGAATACAGGAGTCATATGACGAAGGTAAGAATGATGAGTTTGTTGTACCTTTCTCAGTAGATCATGACGGTGCAAAGGTTATCAAAGATAAGGATTCCGTTATCTTTTTTAACTTCAGACCTGATAGAGCAAGAGAGATGACAAGAGTATTTTGTGTAGACGATTTTGACGGTTTTAACAGAGGAAAGAGACTTGATACTACATTTGTATGCTTCACAGATTATGATGAGAGCATAGGTAACAAGCTTGTTGCCTTTGAGAAGGAAGAGATAAAGGATACATTCGGAGAGTTTATAGCAGAGCATGGTATGAAGCAGGTAAGAATTGCCGAGACTGAGAAGTATGCTCATGTTACATTCTTCTTTAACGGAGGCAAGGAAGAGCCTAATGAGGGAGAGGACAGAATTCTTGTTAACTCACCAAAGGATGTAGCTACATATGACTTAAAGCCACAGATGAGCGCATATGAAGTGTGTGATAAGCTTGTGGATGCTATTAAGGGCGGTAAGTATGATGTTATCATCATAAACTTTGCAAACCCTGATATGGTAGGTCATACAGCTGTGGAAAATGCGGCTATTAAGGCTGTTGAAACAGTTGATGAGTGTATAGGAAAGACTGTGGAGGCCATCAAGGAAGTAAACGGAGTAATGTTTATCTGTGCGGACCACGGAAACTGTGAGACTTTAGTTGATGAAGAGACAGGTGAACCACATACAGCTCATACAACAAATCCTGTACCTTTCATTTTAGTAAATGCGGATCCAAAATACACTCTTGCAGAAGGCGGAAGACTTTGTGATATAGTACCTACATTGATTGAACTTATGGGCTTAGAAAAGCCGGCATCAATGACAGGAAAGAGTTTATTGGTTGAAAAAGTAAATTTTTAATTTTATGCTCAGGGGGGTTTTCCCGGGCATTTTTATATATTAAGAAAGGTATAAAAGAGCGCATGATCTTTCCCTACATTATTAAATAAACCGTAAATAATATACAAAGATAATTCATATAGCGTTAATTGACTTTGAAAAATCAAATGGCGTATTATGTGTATTATTAATCTGATACAATAAGCTTGATAAAGATTAGATGAATAAAAATATAAATATTTCGTGATTGTTATTGTATATAGATATGATTGCGATATAATACTAAACGTTTTAATACGCAGATAACGGAGGTTATATGAGAAGTAAAATAATGAGAATGGGAGCGTTGGGATTGGCTTCTATATTGGCTGCACAAAGTGTTGGCGTAGGTACTGCTTTTGCACAAAGTTCAAATTTTGATTTAAGAAAAAAGGTAATCGGTCTTACAGGTATAACATTTGTAAGCGGAAATATAGACAGATATGTTACAAGAGGCGAGTTTGCGAAGATGCTTGTACAGGCTTCATCATATCGCTCGGTACTTACAAAGACAAGTAATGTGTCGGTATTTAATGATGTTCCGAAAGATAATGAGAATGCATCCGCTATAAAGATGGCCGTGGAGCAGGGATATATGACAGGATATCTTGGCGGTAATTTCAAGCCTAATGATAATGTTACATTGAATGATGCTGTAAGAGGAGTACTTGCTTTGCTTGGATATCAGGCGAGTGATTTTGCAGGTGATGCAAATAATAAAAGAATGGCAAAGTACGGTTTCCTCGAGCTAAATGAGAATCTTACATCACTTACACCTACTTCAAATCTAAAAGTGAGGGACTGTATAAATCTATTTTATAATATGTTAAAAACAAATATGAAAGATGGAGGAGCATATATTGCAACTGTATTCGGAGGTGAGTTAAACAGTGATAAGGAAGTAAATCCTTTAAAGCTTGCGGATAATTCACTTAAGGGACCTAAGGTAGTAAAGTCGGTAAATCAATTGGCACAGGCACTTCCATTTGATTATAAGGACGCAAATCTCTTTGTAGACGGCAGCAGCGTAGGTGCCGACAGATTCAAGAGTCTTATGCTTTCTTCAGAGGTAGGTCTTGTAATTTACTACTCTGCAGCCGCTAAGACTGTATGGGCATATGATGAAAATACAGATGCCACAAGCGGTAAGAAGGCTGTACATGGTACTGTTGAAAGCATATATTATGAGTCAACATCTACACTTACACCTACATCGGTAACAATAGACGGTGAGACTTACAGAATTGCAAGCAGTGATATGCAGTTTGCATTCTCTATCTACGGAAGTATTAAAGTTAATGATGATGTTACTTTAGTCGTAGATATAAATAATTCTGAGGATGGATCTGCAAGCTACACAGTAGTTGATTATATAGCAGATTAGTTAGGAGAAAAATGAAGAAAAATTTATTATTATACCTGCAATTATAGCCCTTGGCGTAGGTGGATTTTTCTTTATGAGATCAAGACAGGCTACAAAGATTGATACGAGTACATTTGTATCCACAGCGATAGCATCAAAGCAGGATATCTCTTCGGAGATATCCTCTTCGGGTACTCTTACACCTAAGGACACTTATAATATAACAGCTTTAGTATCGGGAGATATTATTGCGGCGAACTTTGAAGTCGGTGATATGGTAAATAAAGATCAGGTACTTTATCAAATAGATAGGTCAAGTCTTGAATCTGATATAAATTCCTCAAATAATTCTCTTAGTAAAGCGAATACAGGATATGCTACGGCAAATAAAGATCTTGCAAAGGCAAAGTCTGATTTTTCAGGTAATATGTATCGCTCTACAAGAAAGGGCTATATCAAGGAGTTGAGTATTCAGGCGGGAGATAAGATAAGCGGAGGCACAAAACTTGCCACCATATACAATGATACTGTTATGAATATTCGTATTCCCCTTCTTAAGCATCGAGGCACAGAATATTAAGGCAGGCATGACGGGTGTTCTCACTCTGACTGAAACCGGTGAACAGATAGAAGGAAGAGTATTGTCGGTATCAAGTATGGATCAGACAATGGACGGTGGAAGACTTGTACGTAATGTAACATTTGAGGTAAGTAATCCGGGTGGTCTTACAGATAAGACAACCGCAAATGCTACAGTAGGTGATATCACATCTACAGGAGACGGTACTTTTGAGGCGACTACAAATGTCGATATGAGCGCCGACCTTGCCGAAGGTGTACAGATAGAAAGCGTGTTGGTAAATGTAGGTGACTATGTAGAAGTGGGAACACCTATTTTTAAGATGACTGCCGAGTCTGCAGATAAGCTTTTAAAAAGCTATAAGGACGCTGTGGATACTGCACAGGGAAATGTGGATGCGGCACAAAAGGGTGTTGATACAGCTAAGAAAACCTATGATGAATATACTATCAAATCACCTATTTCAGGAAAGGTTATATCAAAGAACTACAAAGTCGGAGATAAAGTAGGATCAGGCGGAAACAATAAAGCAACAAATATGGCTGTTATTTATGATATGAGCTCATATACATTCAAAATGAGTGTGGATGAGAAAGATATTATAAAGGTTCAAAACGGACAGAAGGTAAGAATAAAATCGGATGCCTTCCCTGATCAAAACTATACAGGAACCGTTACAAATGTCAGTCTTGAGAGTACCAGCCAAAATGGTGTATCAACCTATCCTGTTACTATAACGCTTGATGAGACTTATAATCTTTTGCCCGGAATGAATGTGGACGGATATATTACATTGGAATCTGCAAAGGATGCTCTTACCATACCTTCGGGAGCTTTGATGAGAGGAAACAAGGTATATGTAAGAGATACTTCAGCTACACAAAACGCAGATGCAAGCGGTACGGCTTCAAGTGGAGACGGCCTTATACCTGCAGGATTTAAAGAGGTGACTGTAACTACCGGAGTTATAAATGCAGACTTTGTACAGATTACATCGGGACTTAATGAAGGTGATGAAGTCTATGTGGATGAGAGTGCAAGTATGGATGCTGCCGGAACGGACGGTATGGACGGAATGTCAGGCGGCGGTGAAGCAGTGCCTGCAGACGGTGGTGCAGATGCGCAAGATGCAGGAGCCGGAGGAGAGTAATGGAAAAACTTATCCAAATGATAGATATTCGAAAAGAGTATAAAATGGGCGATGAGACAGTTTACGCCAATGACGGTGTGAATCTTGATATCGACAAGGGAGAGTTTGTTGCAATTGTGGGTAAGTCCGGATCCGGTAAATCCACTCTTATGAATATTATAGGGGCGTTGGATGTGCCTACATCAGGCAAATACCTTTTGGGCGGAAAAGATGTCGGAAAGCTTAGCGACAATCAACTGGCCGATATCAGAAATAAGATGATAGGATTTGTTTTTCAGCAATACAATCTTTTACCCAGAATGAATCTTTTGGAAAACGTGGAATTGCCGCTTTTATATGCGCATGTTTCAAATCATGAAAGAGAAAAGAGGGCAATGGAGGCACTTGAAAAGGTGGGACTTGCCGAAAAGGCAAAGCAGATGCCCAATCAGCTTTCAGGAGGACAGCAGCAAAGAGTGAGTATTGCAAGAGCTCTGGCTGCAAATCCTTCACTGATTTTGGCGGATGAGCCTACAGGTGCCTTGGACTCAAAGACCAGCCGTCAGGTATTGGATTTTTTTAAGAAGATCCATGAAGAGGGGAATACGGTTATTATGATTACACATGACAACTCTATTGCGATGGAAGCAAAGAGAGTTATTCGAATAGCTGACGGTAAAATAAATTTGATGGAAGTAGTGAAGAGTATGCTGCAGTCATTTAAACTGGCAATAAAGAGTATTATTGCAAATAAAATGAGATCATTTTTGACAATGCTCGGACTTATCATAGGTGTATCTGCTGTCGTTATACTGGTCAGTGTAATGATGGGATATATGAACAATATGGTAAAGTCCTTTATGGACATGGGTGCCAATACTATCAGTGTCAATTTGGTCAATATGCCTGCAAGACAGGCATCGGTAGATCAGATGTATGATTTCTTCAATGAACATAGAGATATTTTTTCGGAGATGACACCACAGGTCAACGTCAGCGGGACGATAAAGGTGGGAAGTGAAAAAACCACCACAACCACGGTTTCCGGAGTAAGTGAATACTATGGTAAATTGAAGAATTACAAACTTGAGAAAGGAAGATTCCTATCATATGCGGACATGGTATCCAGACAAAAAGTTGTTGTAATCGGATATTATGTTGCAAGCAAGCTTTTCGGTTCACCGAAAGCTGCGATAGGTGAGACTATAAAGATAAACGGTTCGGCATTTACTGTCGTAGGTGTGGTACAAAGACAGGATAAAACACAGTTGTCGGCAAGGGGCAGTGATGATTTTGCATTTATGCCTTATTCCACAGCAGGACAGTTAAACGGAACTTCCGTACCGGATTATTATATTTTTGCTACTGTAAATACACAGGTAAGTAATCAAGCTGTAGAGCTTTTAAAGGATTTTTTAAAGACAATCTACACTCAAAAAGAAACATACTTTGTTCAATCTATGAGTCAGATGCTTGGAGAAATCAATACACAGCTTGCTCTTATGAGTACTATTATAGGAGCTATTGCAGGTATTTCACTTCTTGTTGCAGGTGTGGGAGTTATGAACATCATGTTGGTATCGGTTACTGAGAGAACCAGAGAAATCGGTATCAGAAAAGCACTTGGAGCCAGAAAGGGTGTTATACTGCAGCAGTTTGTTATAGAGGCTTTGGTTACAAGTACACTGGGTGGTTCGCTTGGAATCGTACTGGGTTGCATTGCCAGTCCTACTATTGGCAGTTTTATGAATATTTCATCACCTGCCAATATCAATGCGGTTATAATTTCATTCAGTGTATCCGTAGCAATAGGGCTTATATTCGGATATATGCCGGCTATGAGAGCTGCAAGCTTAAATCCGATAGATGCACTTAGAAGTGAGTAAAACTTTTGCTTTAAAATGTCCGGTAAAGTCGGGCATTTTTTAGTGTAAAATTAATTTTAATACAATTTTTATTGGCTTATTTATTGATATAGGATATACTAAGGAAATGAAGAAATTTTTTTATACATTATGGATATGTCTTTATCCGATACTTATTTATACAGCAATCCAGCTTTCTCTTGGAATGTTGATGGGAGTTTTATTTAGTATCTTTGCCGGTGTCAGAGGTCCTGAAGCAATGGAGAATATTATAACAGAAAATGCACTGGTTATCACTGCAATATGTGCGGTGGTTACTTCTGTTTTTCTCAGTCTGTTTTTCTACCTGGACATTAATAAAGGCAGAATTGAAAAGCGTGGCCAAATTAGGGCTATGGATTTTGTGATGGCCATTCTAGGCGGTGCAGGTGTTGCAATTGCATTAAATATTATTATAGCATTGACAAACATGGCAGGTAAGGATACGGCGTTTGTGGAAGTCAGTGATTCGATTACAAGTAATCCGCTTATTGTCACAATAATATGTGCCGGAATATTGATACCGATAGTTGAGGAAATAATATTCAGAGGTCTGCTTCTTAACAGAATTAGATATCAATATAATTTTGCAGCAGGTTTGCTTATATCATCTGTATTATTCGGTATCTACCATGGAAATATAGTTCAGGCTATTTACGCGACACTTTTGGGGATTTTCCTCGGGTTTGCATATCACAAAACAAAAAGTATTTTAATTCCTATTATTATACATATGAGCTCAAATACTTTTGTTTCAATTTATGCCAAGCTCGGTGAGAATGAAGAAAATATAGGGATTTTGTTGATAGCTGTGGTTATCAGCTTAATATTTGCTTTAATAGGTACAATATATTTTATAAACAGAAAGGATGAATAATGAAAGTTTTGAGTATAGCGGTGCCATGCTTTAATTCGGCGGCATATATGAGAAAGTGCATTGATTCTTTGCTTGTAGGTAAGGAAGATGTAGAGATATTGATAGTAAATGACGGTTCATCTAAGGACAATACAGCTGAGATAGCGGATGAGTATGAGAAAAAATATCCTACTATCTGTAAGGCGATTCATAAGGAAAACGGTGGTCATGGTGATGCTGTAATGTTTGGACTTAGAGCCGCTACAGGTGAGTTTTTTAAGGTGGTGGATTCAGATGATTATTTGGATGAAAAGTCATTTTTGGAAGTACTCAATAAGCTTAAAGAGTTTATAAGAGATAAGGAAAATATTGATATGCTTCTTTGCAACTTTGTCTATGATAAAGATGGTGCAAAGAAGAAAAAGGTAATGACTTATAAGAGAAACTTACCTATAAACAAGAAGTTTGAATGGGAGGATATCAAGCCTTTCCACACAGGACAGTATATTCTTATGCACTCCGTAATATACAAGAGAGAGCTTCTTATAGAGAATAAACTTGAACTTCCAAAGCATACATTCTATGTGGATAATATCTTTGTATATCAGCCTTTGAAGGTGGTAAAGGATATTTACTATATGGATGTAAATCTTTACAGATATTATATCGGAAGGGAGGATCAATCTGTAAATGAGCAGGTAATGATCGGAAGAATAGATCAGCAGATAAGAGTTACTAAAATCATGCTTGATTCATTCGATCCTTATGATGTTGCAAATAAAAAGCTTAGAAAGTATCTTATAAGCTATCTTGAGATAATGATGGTAATATCTTCCATACTTGCCATTCGCTCAAAGAGTGAGGAAAATATGCAAAAGAAGAAAGAACTTTGGGATTATCTAAAGGATCACAATCCAAGACTTTATAAGAGGATAAGATATGGTCTCCTGGGACAGACTATGAACCTTCCCGGTAAAGTGGGAAAAGGTATTGCCGTAGCGGGATATAAGATTGCAAATAAGCTGTATGGATTTAACTAAATAGAGAGAAGTTGTGAACTGTATCTTAGGTTTGTTTTTGAGTTCCGGATACAGTTCTTTTTTAAGAAAAAAAATTAAAATAATGCTTGACAATATGAGCATTATTTTATATACTTACATAGCGTTAAACGTGACGGGATCTTAGCTCAGCTGGGAGAGCATCTGCCTTACAAGCAGAGGGTCACAGGTTCGAGCCCTGTAGGTCCCATTTTTCATGCAAAGCATGGATATAATCATATGGCGACGTAGCTCAGTTGGCTAGAGCATACGGTTCATACCCGTAGTGTCGAGAGTTCGAATCTCCCCGTCGCTATCTAATTATGTCTGACTTCGGTCAGACTTTTTTATTTGCTATAGCTTGATTTTAAACGGCCTTTTGAACACATTGCAAAAACAGTCCCAAACCCGCAACCGAGAGTTGGGACTGTTTTATATAAAAATTAATTATTAAAACTCAAAATATCTCATGACATTATTATAAGAAATATTCTCTACAAGTTCCTTTAAAGCCTTCTCATCATTCGGATACTGACCGCTTTCAACCCATTCTCCTATAAGCTGGCAGAGTATTCTTCTGAAGTACTCATGTCTTGTATATGAAAGGAATGAACGTGAGTCTGTGAGCATACCGTTAAAGTTTCCTAAGCAACCGAGAGCGGCGAGAGACTTCATCTGGGCTCTCATGCCGTCATAGTGATCGTTGAACCACCATGCAGAACCCTGCTGTACTTTTCCGGCAATGCTTGAATCCTGGAAGCATCCGATGATTGTACCGATGGCTGCATCATCATTAGGATTTAGTGAATAGAGTATTGTTTTGGAAGCTCACCTGTTACATTTAAAGCATTTAAAAAATCTGCAAGCTGATCTGCAGGAGCATATCCGCTTATAGCATCAAATCCTGTATCGGGACCGAGCTTATTATACATTGCTGTATTATTGTTTCTCTTACAACCGAAGTGAAGCTGCATTACCCAGTTCAATCCGTGATACTCTTTACCAAGTGCAAGTAAGAGAGCTGTCTTAAACTGATACTGCTCTGTAAGGCTTACATCCTCGCCTGCAAGTCTTTTCTTTAATATAGCATCAACCTCGTTTTCACTTGCAGGAGCATAATATACAAAGTCAACACCATGATCTGATACAGAGCAACCGTTGCTGTGGAAAAACTCCAATCTGTTCTTCAATGCTTCCTTAAGAGATGCAAAGTCTTTTACAGATACACCGCTTACCTCGGAGAGCTTTGCAATATATTCCGCAAAATCAGGCTTTTCAATATTTGTAGCCTTATCAGGTCTCCACGCCGGGAGTACTTTAAATCCAAGGTCCTTGATTTCTTTTAGTTTTATATGCCATTCAAGAGAATCTATAGGATCATCTGTAGTACATATAACTTTAACATTTGAATTTCTGATAATATTTCTTACACTTAATTCATCTGTAGCAAGTTTTTCTTTTGTGAGATTCCAAACCTCATCCGCACTCTCAGGGCTTAGATGACCTTTAAAGCCGAAATACTTTTGAAGCTCAAGATGTGACCAATGATAAAGCGGATTACCGATAAGCTTTGGCAATGTGGCAGCCCATGCATCAAACTTTTCTCTGTCCGATGATTCACTACCTGTTATAAATTTTTCATCTACGCCGTTTGATCTGATTTGGCGCCACTTGTAGTGGTCGCCACCAAGCCATACCTGAGTGATATTATCAAATTTTTTATCTTCATAAATCTCTTGTGGATTTATATGACAGTGATAGTCAACTATCGGCATCTTACTTGCATAGTCATGATAAAGATGCTTTGCTGTTTGTGTATCAAGTAAGAAATTCTGATCCATAAAATTCTTCATGTTAACCTCCTTAGCCAAACGGCTGTATAAAGTAAAATTTATAAATAACTACGTTTACAGTAGTCATATACATATTAAGTTTTAGAGTATCAATTCCCCGATTTAAAAGTAGCTCTTTCTATAATGGACGGTTCAAGTATGTAGATATTTTCAGGAGATTGTCCGTCAAATACCTCCAAAAGAGTTTTTACACTGTGACTGCACAGATCAAAAAGCCTTGAGTCAACAGTGGTAAGCTCGGGATATGACATTTTTGAAAAAATTGAATTATCATATCCTATTATTGAAAGCTCATTAGGAACCGAAATACTGTTTTGTTTTGCAAACTTTAATGCAATCATCGCAAGAAAATCATCAGAGGCAATTATTCCTTCGGGAATAAAAAACTCTTTGGTAAACTTTTCAAGCGAGATAATAATGCTTTCTATATCATTTTCCTCACATAAAAGAGTAGCATAGTTTTCGCTTTTTATTTTCAGCTCTTTACATCCTGACGTAAACCCGTCCAGCTTTCTCTTGGCGGATTGTGAGGTGGAATTGTAAAGAAAGAGCAAATTTCTTTTGCCGGTATTATATAACATATTTGCACTTATTTTTGTAGCATTATAATCATCATAATAAGAACAATATACATTCTCACCTTCTAAAAATCCGTTTATTAAAAATATCGGCAAAGATTTTGCTGTACTTTTTATCAGATTTTTATTATCTTTAGCGGATATATATTTTGAACCTATCATAATAACGGCATCCACACTTTTTGAAATAAGTATATTTAAATATTTTTTGAGATTCTTTGTATCATATCCGCTGCAGCATAAAAGCGAGTCGTAGCCGTTTTCTCTGAGCATTTTCTCAAAATAGGACAGAGCTCTCGCCACATAGATATCGGAAGGATCTGAACATAGTATACCTATAGTTTTCATAGTATTTAGCCCAAGTCCTCTGGCAAATACATTTGGAGTATAGCCAAGTTCCTCCATAATATCATGAACTTTTTTTCTGGTCTTTTCGCTTACCTTCGGGCTGTCGTTGATAACTCTTGATACTGTAGCTATGGAGACATTTGCCCTGTTTGCAATATCATATATATTCATAATTCACCATTTAAGTATCCGGTTTATACAGCATATAAATACACTGTATAAAAGTTAAATGTAAGTCTTATGTTTACAAAGCATATCCATCTTGACAATGGATAAAAATCCCATGTATAATGCGATTGTAAACGCTTACATTTATTATAAACTGAATATAAGTATTTGGCAAGGAGATAAAGGAAATGGATTATATCAAAATCAATGATTTAGATAATGTATGTGTGGCATTGAATGCATTGCCAAAGGGGAAAAAAATCACAATAGGAAGCGACAGTATAGAGACAAACAGTGAAATTCCTGCCGGACATAAGGTGGCACTTAAGGATATCAAAGCCGGTGAGGATGTTATAAAGTATGGAAACAGGATTGGGATTGCAAAAGAGGATATAAGAAAAGGTGACTGGATACATACTCATAATATAAAAACAGCACTTGGTGATTTGCTGGAATATAAATATATTCCAAAGGTTAAAGAGATAGAAGAAACTGCTCATGAGACCTTTTTTGGATTTAAGAGAAAAAACGGCAAGGTGGGAGTAAGAAATGAAATATGGATTATACCTACAGTAGGCTGTGTCAATAATGTGGCACAGGCAATTGAAAGAAGAGCAAAGTCTCTTGTAAAGGGAAGTGTGGAAGATGTAATAGCTTTTGTACATCCATATGGCTGTTCACAGATGGGGGATGATCAGGAAAATACAAGAAATATACTTGCGGATATGATAAATCATCCCAATGCGGGAGGTGTACTTGTACTGGGGCTTGGTTGTGAAAATTCAAATATTCCCTTACTTAAAGACTACCTCGGTGATATAGACGAAAACAGAGTGAAGTTTTGGTATCTCAGGAAGTTGAGGATGAGATAGAAACAGGACTTTCTCTTATAGAAGAACTTATAAACAATATAGCCGATGAAAAGAGAGAAGAAATAGATGCAAGCGAACTTATAATCGGAATGAAATGCGGAGGCTCTGACGGGCTTTCGGGAATAACAGCAAATCCTATAGTCGGAGAGTTCTCAGATATTCTTATATCAAAGGGAGGAAGCACAATACTTACGGAAGTACCCGAGATGTTTGGAGCGGAAACTCTTTTGATGGAAAGATGTAAGGATAAGGAAACTTTTGAAAAGACGGTGGCTCTTATAAATGATTTTAAAATGTATTTTAAAAATCATAATCAGACGATTTATGAGAATCCGTCACCGGGAAATAAGGCAGGCGGTATATCCACACTGGAAGATAAGTCTTTGGGCTGTACACAGAAGTCGGGAAGTGCTAAAGTGGTAGATGTACTTGATTATGGAGATACCGTAAAAACAAAAGGCCTTAATCTGCTTTCATCACCGGGAAATGACCTGGTAGCCGCTACGGCGCTTGCAATGAGCGGAGCTCATATAGTGCTCTTTACAACAGGAAGGGGAACACCTTTTGCCTCGCCGGTTCCGACGTTAAAGATAGCTACCAATTCAAGACTTGCAAAAGGCAAGGGAAATTGGATAGATTTTAATGCCGGAAGAATGGTTGAGGATAAAACAAAGGAAGAGCTTGCAAACGAGCTTTTTAAACTTGTGCTGGATGTGGCAAGCGGAAAGAAAGTAAAGTCTGAAGTTGCGGGATTCCATGATTTTGCAATCTTTAAACAGGGAGTAACTCTTTAGTCAACTACCCATCACCTAAAGGTAATGGGCTTGTAACTGCCCAGTCGTAGTAACGGCTTACGTCTCCGACCTTTAGGCCCCAATAGATATTGCTATCTAAAGTGGCGTTACATCGTAGGGTGGTTGACAACACCCTTTACAACAAAGATTTACTCTGCTGTAACTATACTAGGTACTTGGCTATCGGTTAGATAGTTGATTCCCATACGGTATAGATTCATAGCTCCAATGCGGTCATCGTTTGATTTATATCCACAGTTTTTACAAGCAAACAAATGTATTTTCTTGTTACGATTGGCTTTTTCAATATGTCCGCAAACAGGGCAGCATTGACTCGTATAACGAGGGTCTACTTTTAATACGAGAGACCGGTTCTGTTTTGCTTTGTAAATTAGCTTTTGCTCTAAATCATAGAACGACCATGATACAGATACATAACGGTCTTTTGTTCGTACACGTTCAGTAACAGAACGAACTCCACTTAAATCTTCTAAGACGAAGAGAGTATACTTTGGATTAGACTCCACGAGTGCCTTCGATACCTGATGATTGACATCCTGCATCCAACGGTTTTCTCGTGAACCAATCGTTTTTATTCTACGTCTGGCAGATGGAGTCCTACGCATCTGTAATTCTTTGCGAAGTTTAGAATAATGAGCACGTTTCTGTTTAATGGTTTTACCACTAAAAAAGCCTGATTTATGTTTACTGTCGTAGGTTGCAATGACAAAGTTAATACCTCTGTCAATACCAACAACGTTGCAGATTTCAGCATCTTCACATTCTTCCACTTCATAAGTTACAGGTATGTGTAAAAAATACTTGCCGTGCTTATTTACAAGTTTGGCTGTACCAAAACTATAAATACTATGGTCAAAATATTTAGGCATACCCTTATCAAAATATGGCAGTTTTACACGTCCATCTAAAGTATTTACGGAAAAGCAATGATTCGTAAGAGAATAATCCCTATTCCAAACAAGGTCATATTGTGGTTTTGTGAAGTTAGGTTTAATCCACTCATTCTGATTTCCAAGAATAGTTTTGTATCTGGCAATCACAGTCTTTAAAACAGATTGAGCCATTTGAGATTTTAAACCGAATCTATTTCTTAAATCAGAATACAGCACCTTGTTAAGAGCAAACTGCTTTAGATTGTGCGTCCGGAATACATAGTTTGAAACATGATTGCAAGCATCTGTATAGGCAGACATAGTTGTATTAAGTAATGTTTTATCATCATCACTTGGAACTATTTGAATTTTTGCTGTAACAGTTATCTGTTCCATATGTACTCCTTTCATTGATATTCACTAAAAATATTATATAATAACAATTAGTGACATTCAATAATTAGAGGTAATATTATTGATAATAAATATAATCGTCATAACAGGCGTAAATACAGTTTAAAAAGTACATATCGTATTAGTGACAAAATATCGTAAACAGCTACTGGGAAGCAACATTGCTGACGATGTAAAACAAAAGATATTCGATATTTGTAAATCTCATAATTGGGAAATAATTGCTATGGAAACTGACAAAGACCATATACATTTTCTAGTCAGTTATGACACTACCGATAAGATCTGTGATATCGTAAAAACCATCAAGCAAGAAACAACTCATTGTTTATGGGTTAAATATAACAGTTTTCTTTCCAAATAGTATTGGAAGAAACACATCTTTTGGTCTGATGGTTATTTTGCTTGTAGTATTGGGGAAGTATCGTCATCTACAATTCAAAAGTACATCGAAAGCCAAGGGTAATGGTTAAAAAATTACAAGACTCCTCCCACCACCCAAGAGTAGTGGGTTTCCGTCTATGACAACCGAAAGGATTTTATTTATGAAAATAAATCGGACCACTGAAAGAAGTATACAAATAATGCAGCTTATAGCTAAATCCGGAGAAGGCCTTGAAATGGATGAAATCTGTGAGAAGCTGTCCATTCCAAGAACCAGTTGCTATGACATACTGGTTACATTGGTTCATATGGGAATGCTTGAAGTAAACACCGGCATTAAAAGAAGCTATAAGATAGGCATAAATGCTTACAGAATTGGTATGAGCTATACCAATAACAGAAATATTTCTGAAATCATAGCGCCTGCACTGAAGGAGCTTTCAAAGGAATTGCAAAAGACCTGCTTTTTCGGTGTATTGGAAGGTAATAAAATAGTATATATATCAAAGTGTGAGCCGGAAAACCCTATAATAACCACGGCAACTATAGGTACCAAGAATCCGGTATACAACACTTCGCTTGGAAAAGCCATACTCTCTACTATGAGTGAAGACAAAATAAGAAGTATAGCCGGGGAAATAGATTTCAAGCCTGCAACAAGATTTACACTTACAGATGCGGATGCTCTTGTGGAAAATGTCAAGCTTTCAAAAAAAAGGGGATTTGCGCTGGATGAGAGAGAGCTTGAAGAACATATGGAATGTGTCGGAGTACCTATATTTGATGAAAAAAGAGAGTGTATAGGAGCTGTGTCGGCTTCAAGTCTTTACAGAAAAGATGAGGACTATTTGGCGCTTGGAGAGATATTAAAAAAGAGGGGACTTGAAATATCAAAATCTTTAGGTTTTATGCCTTGACAATGATAAAAAAGTTAACTACAATCAATATATCGCAAATATGAATTGATATTCGTATATACGAATATTGATATATTGTTTATGGAGGTTCAAATGAGAAAAGAACAGGTTCTTACAAGAATGAAAGAAGATTGTCTGGTTGCCGTTGTTCGTGCAAAGAACAAAGAGCAGGGCGAGAAGGTCATAGATGCTATTGTTGCAGGAGGAATCAATTTTATTGAGATCACTATGACTATGGATGAGGGAAATCCTGTAGAGTTTATACAGTTTATGTCCGAGAAGTACAGAAATAATGAAAAGGTAGTTATCGGTGCAGGTACGGTACTTGACCCTGAGACTGCAAGAGCTGTAATTTTGGCAGGTGCAAACTATGTTGTAAGTCCGGGACTCAATGTAGATACTATCAAGCTTTGTAACAGATACAGAATTCCGATGCTTCCGGGGTGTTATGTCACCCACAGAGGCTATCACAGCGCTTGAATCAGGATGTGATATCATAAAAGTATTCCCGGGAAATGTAGTAGGACCGGGTGCAATCAGCTCATTTAAGGGACCTCTTCCACAGGGAGATTTCATGCCAAGCGGCGGTGTGGACGTTGACAATGTAGATAAGTGGTTAAAGGCTGGAGCATGTGCGGTAGGCACAGGTTCATCTCTTACAAAGGGTGCGGCTACAGGTGATTTCGCAGCTATAACAGCAAAGGCAAAGGAATTTGTTGAGGCGGTAGCGGCGGCAAGAAAGTAAGATTTTATTTTGAATGGAGAAAATATGGCAAAGATAGTTACAATGGGAGAGATAATGCTCAGATTATCAACTCCAAATAATGAGAAGTTTATTCAGGCTGATGAGTTTGATATCAATTATGGCGGTGGCGAGGCAAATGTTGCCGTTTCTCTTGCAAACTATGGACATGAAGCGGATTTTGTAAGTGCATTACCAAAGAATCCTATAGGTGATGCGGCTATTGCAACTCTTCGCAAGTACAATGTAGGAATAAAGCATATCTCAAGAAGCGGAGAGAGAGTAGGTATCTACTTCCTTGAGACAGGTTCAGCTATGAGAGCTTCAAATGTAGTATATGACAGAGCTCATTCTTCTATTTCTACAGCTAAGGTTGAAGAGTTTGACTTTGACGAGATTTTCAAAGATGCCGATTGGTTCCATTTTACAGGTATCACACCTGCAGTTTCAGATTCTGCCGCAGAGCTTACAGAGGCTGCTCTTAAGGCTGCAAAGAAGGCAGGGGTTACAGTATCTGTAGACCTTAACTTCAGAAAGAAACTCTGGTCATCAGAGAAAGCAAAGAAAATAATGACAAATCTTATGCAGTATGTAGATGTATGTATAGGTAATGAAGAGGATGCCGAGAAGGTTCTCGGGTTTAAGCCGGGCAATACAGATGTTACAGCCGGAGAACTTGAGCTTAGCGGTTATGTAGATATCTTCAATCAGATGTGTGATCAGTTTAAGTTCAAGTATGTGATCAGTTCACTTCGTGAGAGCTTCTCAGCTTCAAACAATGACTGGTCAGCATGTATCATGGACGGAAGCACAAGAGAGTTCTATCACTCAAAGAAATACCATGTAACCCCGATTGTAGACAGAGTCGGTGGCGGTGATTCATTTGCAGCAGGTGTTATCTGCGGTCTTTGCGATAAGAAGGACTTTAAGTCAGCACTTGAGTTTGCCGTAGCAGCTTCAGCACTTAAGCACACAATACCGGGAGATTTCAACCTTGTAACAAGAGAAGATGTTGAGAGCCTTGCAGGTGGAGACGGATCGGGTAGAGTACAAAGATAAAAACAAAATATGTATTTTCCTATATAAAGATTTGTGTTTACAAATTATGAATAGCATAGTACAATCAGACTATGCTATTTTTTTATTGATATAGTAAAAATAATGTTACATATATTTTATAATTAAGGTTGAAAATTTAAAAAAATAGTATTCTATGGTTATAGACTTTTGTTATATTGGCATTGTATGAATTCTATAGTAGTAATATATGATGATTACTATAATATTTTATACATAATATTTAATATATATTGTGCGTATTTAATATAAATATATTATAAGGAGAACTATTATATGGAAAATTGGGGTACAGTGAATATTGAAGGAATGATATCCTTAATAAAGGAGTCCGTTGAAGAAGGTCATGAAGGTTCTGCTTTATTGTTTTTAGGAGAGCCTGGAATTGGAAAAGCAGAAGCAATAAAAGATTTGGCGACAGATATGGGAATTGGATTTAAAGAGATAAAGCTTGACCAAATTGATAATTCAGATATGAATATGCTACTAAAAATAGAGAAGCTTGATGATGGCGAAAGAAAGTTGAAATATTCACATAGTGATTTGTTGCCACAAATTGATAGAGATGGAGAGTCGGGAATACTATTGTTAAATAATATTACATCGTGTACAGATGAGGTTTGGCATACAGTTTTTGATTTCACACGTTCAGATAGATGTGTTAATGCTTATAGATTACCCGAAAAATGGGTAGTTGTATATTTAGGAAACAGAGAAGAGGACGGGGTAGATTTTAAAAAAGAACCATGGGGGAAATTAATAAATAGGTGCTTTAGTCTTGTTGTAAATAAATAAAAGTTATAGGTTTTTAGATTTTGTTGTGGGCTGTTTTAGCCCACTTTTATTTGTGGTACATAATATTTTGTGCATAAAGTTAGATAAAGATTGTATATCAAATGTGTAGTGCTCTTTTTAGCAAGAGTAGATATAAAAAAAGAATATATTGTGTACTGAGTTTAGTATGAGAAGACATTAACGGTTTTCAATAATCATCATATTGTATTTCAAACCATTTTATTTCTAATATATTTTTTTATATCACGGTGATAATTTTTCTGAAACAATAAGTCTATACTGTTCCATTATTTAATCCCTCTCGAAGACGTTTCATGGACTCCTCAAAACTTAATGTATGACCGTTTGAAAAGTCATCTTCGCTTTGTTCCAGAAGCCTATATAGTTCATATTTACTTGTTAGTTTATTATATAAGTCAATGCTCATAACGGCTAAGTCACCTCGACCGTTTTTTTGGTAATAAATATAGGTTCGTTTGTGTTATGACAAAATGTGGAGATATCATTGTAGCTGTTACGTAAGTCTGTACTGGATTTGATTATCGGCATAAAACCTCCTTTCTAAAGAAATTATAATATTATTTCTTTAGAAACTCAATGATTAAAGGAATAAAATTTGAAATATCCTATTGACAAAAAAATAACAATGTTGTATTATACGAGTGTGTTAAAAAAATAACGAAATATTCATTTTATTATGTCGGAGGAAATATGGCAGATAAGAATTTTATTGTAGATAATATCGATAACTTAAGCATCAGGATGAAAGAGCTGAGAGAAGCTCAGAGAGAATTTGCGACCTACTCTCAGGAACAGGTTGATAAAATATTCTATGAGGTATCCTTGGCTGCCAATAAGGCAAGATTTGAGCTTGCAAAGATGGCGGTTGAAGAGACTGGAATGGGAGTTTTAGAGGATAAGGTTATAAAGAATCATTACGCTGCAGAGTATATTTACAATGCATACAAGGATACTAAAACTTGCGGAGTAATTGAAGAGGATGCTATCTTGGAATAAGAAAAATTGCTGAGCCTATAGGTGTTATAGCTGCCGTTATTCCTACAACAAACCCTACATCCACAGCTATATTTAAAATACTTTTGGCACTTAAGACAAGAAATGCCATTATAATAAGCCCACACCCAAGAGCAAAGGATTGTACAAACTACACTGCCAGAATACTTTTGGAAAAGGCGGTAGAGGCAGGTGCGCCAAAGGGAATAATCGGTTGGATAGATGTGCCTTCGCTTGAGCTTACAAATGAGGTAATGCATGAGGCTGATATCATACTTGCGACAGGTGGACCGGGAATGGTTAAATCAGCTTACTCATCAGGTAAGCCTGCAATAGGTGTAGGCGCGGGAAATACTCCGGTTATCATTGATGAAACAGCTGACATCAAGATGGCGGTAAACTCAATAATACATTCAAAGACTTTTGATAACGGAATGATTTGTGCTTCAGAGCAGTCTGTAACTGTAATGGAGAGTATATATAATGAAGTAAAAAAAGAGTTTGCATTCAGAGGCTGTTATTTTCTGAAGAAGGATGAGCTTAATAAGGTAAGAAAGACTATTATTGTAGGCGGATCACTAAATGCCAAAATTGTTGGACAGTCTGCATTTAAGATTGCGGAAATGGCAGGTGTAAGCGTACCTGAAAGTACAAGATACTTATCGGTGAAGTAGAGTCTGTTGATATAAGCGAAGAGTTTGCTCATGAAAAACTTTCACCTGTACTTGCAATGTATAAGGCTAAGACATTTGATGAGGCTATAGCTAAGGCTGAAAGACTTGTTGCAGACGGTGGATATGGACATACATCAGCTATTTATATAGATGTAAATGAGAAGGAAAAACTTGCTATCCATGAAAGTGCAATGAAGACTTGCAGAATACTTGTAAATACTCCTGCGGCTCATGGCGGTATCGGTGATTTGTACAACTTCAAACTTGCTCCTTCACTTACTTTAGGTTGTGGTTCATGGGGCGGAAACTCTGTTTCAGAGAATGTAGGTGTGAAGCATCTTATTAATATAAAAACTGTAGCACAAAGGAGAGAGAACATGTTGTGGCTTAGAACTCCTGAAAAGGTTTACTTCAAGAGAGGTTGTCTGCCTGTAGCGCTTGATGAGCTTGGAAATGTAATGCATAAGAAGAAAGCATTTATCGTAACAGATACATTCCTTTACAAGAACGGGTATACAGAAGTTATTACAAAGAAGCTTGATGAGATGGGTATAAGACATACATGCTTCTATGATGTAACACCGGATCCTACACTTCAGTGTGCAAGAGAGGGTGTAAAGGCAATGGCTTCTTTTGAGCCTGATGTAATTATTGCACTCGGTGGCGGTTCGGCTATGGATGCCGCAAAGATAATGTGGGTTATGTATGAGCATCCGGAAGTTAACTTTGAAGATATGGCCATGGACTTTATGGATATCAGAAAGAGAGTATATAAATTCCCTAAGATGGGTGAGAAGGCATATTTTGTTGCAGTACCTACATCATCAGGTACAGGTAGCGAGGTTACTCCTTTTGCTATCATTACAGATAAGGATACAGGAATAAAATGGCCTATAGCCGACTATGAGATCCTTCCGAATATGGCTATAGTGGATGTTGACAATATGATGGATCAGCCAAAGGGACTTACAGCCGCATCAGGAATTGACGTACTTACACATGCTCTTGAGGCATATGTATCCATAATGGCTACAGATTATACAGACGGACTTGCACTAAGAGCGATGAAGCTTGTGTTTGATTATCTTCCTTCAGCCTATGAGAACGGAAGTGCGGATCCTATTGCAAGAGAGAAGATGGCGGACGCTTCATGCCTTGCAGGTATGGCTTTTGCAAATGCATTCCTTGGTATAAACCATTCAATGGCACATAAACTTGGTGCCTTCCACCATATAGCACATGGTCTTGCTAATGCGATTATTCTTACAAGAGTAATGAGATATAATGCTGTAGATGTACCTACAAAGATGGGAACATTCCCACAGTATGAGTATCCTAAGGCAAAAGAAAGATATGTAGAGGCTGCTAAATACTGTGGAGTAACAGGAAAAAATGATGATGAGATATTTGAAAACTTTATAAATAAAATAGAGGAATTAAAGAAGATCATCGGAGTAAAAGAGACTATAGCACTTTATGGTGTAGAGGAAAAATACTTCTTAGACACATTGGACGAGATGAGTGAGCAGGCATTTAATGATCAATGTACTCCGGCAAATCCAAGATATCCGCTTATAAGCGAGATCAAAGAGCTGTATATGGACGCTTATTACGGCAGATAATAAAAAGCACGATAAAGGTACACTTAATTTAGAAAGGAGATTGATGTATTATACATCTGTTGAAATTATGGATTTGACAAATAAAAAGCTTATTTTAGAGAGACAGCATAAGAAAGTATATGAAACCGATGATTGCATTATTAAAGCATTCAGTGGTGAACATCCAAAATCTGATGTATTCAATGAGGCACTTAATCAGGCGAGAATAGAGGAGACAGGACTTAATGTTCCAAAGGTCCTGGCCGTAGAAGAAATGGACGGCGGATGGGCAATAGTAATGCTTAAGAAAAACGGTAAGACTTTAAAAGAAATCATGGAGTCTGATAAGGAAAATACAAGAAAATATATGGAGATGTTTGTGGATATACAGCTTGATATTCATTCAAAATCATCACCACTTCTTAACAGAATGAATTTAAAATTCAGCAGACAGATAAATGATTTGAAGGAACTTAGTGCAACTATGAGATATGATCTTTTGACAAAGCTTGACGGAATGAAAAAGCATACAAAAATATGTCATGGCGATTTCAATCCAAGCAATGTGCTTATAGGAGAAGACGGTGAAGTTTCAATAATTGACTGGTCTCATGCTACTCAGGGAAATGCTGCCGGAGATGCGGCAAATACCTACCTACTCTTTGCACTTACAGATAAAGAGCTTGCCGATATGTACATGGATATTTATTGTGAGAAGTCGGATACGGCAAAACAGTATGTACAAAGATGGCTCTCCATAGTGGCGGCGCAGAGATTATCAAAGCATATAGAGGCTGAAAAAGAGCTTTTGATGCAATACATTGATGTTGTGGACTATGTATAAATAAAAACCCAAAGCCGAAAGGCTGTTCCTAATTCAATATAAAAAAGATTGTATACAATTTTATAATTGCATACAATCTTTTTTTATCGTATAATGTGAACTTAAATACAGGAAGGAGAAGATGTGTAAACATCAAGGTAAAATGAGTGAAAATATAAATTCATCCAATTTTAAAATGGATGCAAATGAAAGAAGAAAAAGGATAATAGGTGTATCTATAATAGGTATAGTAACAAATCTGTTACTGGGAGTTCTAAAGGCGGTACTTGGAATACTTTCAGGATCAATCGCTCTTGTAAGTGATGCTTTAAATAATATTACAGACTCATCATCATCACTTATTACGATAATAGGCACAAAGCTTGCAGGTAAGGCGCCTGATAAGCAACATCCTTTCGGACATGGAAGAACGGAGTATCTGACAAGTCTTTTGATTGGAGGTATCGTATTTATTACCGGTTTTCAATCTCTTATCAGTTCGATAAAGGCTATTTTTAACAGAGAAGAGATGAGTACGAGTATTGTTACTGCGATAATAATTATTGCCACAATTGTTGCTAAAATTTCTCTTGGTACTTTTACTGAAAACAGCGGTAAAAAATATAATTCAGGTGCATTGATTGCATCAGGTGCTGATGCAAAAAATGATGCTATAGTGTCTTTAGTAACTCTGATATCTACATTAATATATATGTTTACAAAAATTTCTGTGGACGGTATTGCCGGTGTTATTATTTCTATATTTATTTTAAAGACTGCCTATGAAGTGTTATCTGACACTGTAAAAAAGATTCTCGGTGAAAGAGTTGACGGTGAGATGGTAAGGGGGATAAAAGAGATTGTAAGAAATACCGAGGGTGTTATAAATTGCTTCGATCTTATACTAAATGACTATGGCCCTGATTTTTATACGGGATCTATAAATGTGGAAATAGAGGATAGCAGAAGTATCGGTGAGATGTATCCTATTTTGCATGAGGCCCAGACAAAGATTTACAATAAATATAATGTTTTTCTTGTATTCGGATTTTACTCTGTAGACGTAAATGATGAGAAATATAAAAAGATAAAATCAATACTCAAAAACTATAAAGAAAATGAAAGACATATCATTAACTATCATGGAATAGTTATAGATGAAAAAGACAGTACTATTTATTGTGATATAACAAGAGACTTTGATATCAAATCTGAAACCGTTATAGAAAAATGTGAACAGAATTTTTGAAAGAGGAGTTTCCTAAGTATAAAAATACATGTAAATATTGATACTGAATTTGCGGGAGAATAGAGAATATTCAATCAATAGAAGTGTGAAAAACTTAAAAAAATAGTATATTGAAAAATACCCAAAAATGTTTATATAAATTGTATCTAACAAAAGTACTTGAAATACAAAAAAAGTACATAAAAACAGCTTGAAATAAATAAAACCTTTTAGTATAATGACATCCGTTAGCAAATGCTAACGAATACAATATAATAGAACTTAAATGCAAGGGAAGTGTTTTGCAAGAGTATTTGGTCAAAACGTATTATTACATTCTGATTCTGGTGCTTTTTTGTAGTGCAACATTCCCTTTATTTAGGTTTGTAAGTTAGTGGCCACTAACTGGATGTAATAGGAGATTTATGAAAAGGAAGCTATTTTTAAATGTAGGTGTTGGAGCATTGAGCATATTGATGGCTGCAACGCAGATTACACCGGCTTTTGCGGGTTCATGGAAGAACACACAGAGCGGATGGAACTATATAAATGATAATGGCAGCAAGGCTTTGGGTTGGACTCAGACTCCAAGCGGCTGGTATTATCTTGATACTGAAACTGGGATTATGCAGACCGGGTGGAAGAAGGATAATGCCGGACATTGGTATTTCCTAAATACAGCCAAGGGAGCTGCCGAGGGTATAATGCTTACAGGGTGGAATTGGATTGACGGGTATTGCTATTATTTCAATCCTCAAAGCGGACCTGATCAGGGTAAACTTCTTGTAAATACTACAACTCCTGACGGTTACAAGGTTAATGCCGACGGTAAATGGGAAAAAGACGGAAAAGTTGTATTCTCACAGGGCAAAGGACTTTCTTCTACAGCAGGTGCGTCGGGAAATAATGCAAATCAGTCAGCTGCAAAAAAGAGCACAACAAGTTCTAAGGGCGGCTCAGGTGGCGGTTCAAGAGGCGGCTCAGGCGGCGGAAGCTCAAGAGGCGGAAACGGTAGAGGCGGTTCAAGAGGCGGAAACGGTTCAAATGCAGCATCTGTAGGTGGAAATACCGCAGAAAACAACAGCGCTTCAACAATCGTATCACAAAATCAAAACGCAGGTACAGATACAAATTCAGGGAATAGAGGATATTCTTTAGGTGATGTAGAGCACAATGCCAATACAGTAGAAAACAATACTGCAAATAATAATGTGGCAGGCACAGAAAATAACACAGGCAATAACGCAACTTCAAATAATGAAAACGCAGGAACTACAGGGAACAACACAGGTAGTGAAGTTGCAAACAATGCAGGAAATACCTCAAACAGTGGGGGGTCAAATAACGCGGGTAATACAGAAAACAATGGAACAGCAACTACTGAAGAAACAAATAATGATAAATTTGCATATGTAAATTATACAAAAAATGTAAATACAGATTTCGGAGAGTATGTTGTAGTTGCATTCAAATATGGAACTATTGATGATTATAAAGTATTAGTAGACGGAGTAGATGTTACTTCAAACATGACCAAAGTAGATGATGACGGTCATGTAGTGAAGTGGCTTTCAAGTGTATTAAGTCCTTCAGCGTTACAGATTGTAAAAAAGGCTGATAATGATACTCAGGACATCACACTTGCAGGCGGAGAGAGAAAGAATATAACAAAGACTGATGTAAAGGCACCTAAGTATGTGTTATCAAACGGTCCTATTACAAAGTTTGACTACTACCTTGAGACATATGATGATGCCGGCAAGGTAAGAAAGAATGCTTCAAAGACTACATTTACATTACAGTCAAAGAAGGTAGATTCAGCAGCAGCTGCGGTTCCTTCACAATACTATATCCCTGTAACAGAGATAGACAATTTGGGAACAGGTAGCATAAAGATAAAGCTTCAGCTTGAAAATGAGGAGCAGGAGAAGTGGTTTGAAGGACTTAATAATATTAAGCTTCTTAGCGAAGAACACAATATTATAAACTCAAATCTTATATACAATAAGTCTGTAGAGACAAAGTATGCAAAGGTGGGAGTTATAAATATTCCTCTTCCTCAAACAATGCCAGAAGCAGAGGCGATTACTATGTAAGTATAGGCTCTACAAAGAGTAATGAAAGAATAAGCCTTCCTATATCATTGGTAAGCAGTACAAACTTTAAGGTAATGCGTGACAGTACAACTCCAAATCCGAAGATTGGAGAAAATATCAGATTTAAGATAGTGGATCCTAAAAACAATCAGAGCTTCGGAAATGATGTAGGTGTGGTAATGTACAGAGTAACACTTACAAAACCTGACGGTAGTGTTATTGAATTGCCGAAGATTTCAGGATGGCATAATATTTCTGAAATAGTACAGATTACAGGAACAGACAGTACTTCAGGTAAGGTGTATACAGATGTAGCCGGAGTTTATACAGCTACAATTTATACAAAGGGATACAAGACTCTTACAAAGAAGTTTGAAGTATTAAATAGTGACGGTTCATCTGTAGTAACAACACCTGTTAGTGATGAGTCTAAGACTGTGGATGCGATATCAGCGCCTACAGTAAGTAAAACTCATGCAGGAAACAGAGAATCTTCAACGATTACAAAGGTTCTTGTAGGCGGAGGAAGTTCTTCATCTTCTTCAAGCTCAGGAAAGAAGGCTGATTCCGTATCAGGTGCTACAGGTAAGACAGGTAAGACAGGCGGTAAGTCTGATGCTACATCGGGAGCAAGCGGAAGCATGAAGATAAATTCATACCTTATGTATGATTATGATCTGCTTACTAATGCAATGATTTGAACGAAATCGGACTTAGAACTAAGCAATCCGATGCTGTAATGAACTGGTGGTTTGAGCAGTCACCTGAGGCGATTGTTGGAGAAGATAAGAGTAAATTATACCTTCTTAACAACTTTGTGGATGCATATAAGGATGCAAAACTTGAAGGAAAGGTTCTTACATTTGAGGACTATATCAAGTCTGAGAATGCAACTACAAGAAATATTGTCGGAAATGTAAAGAATGTACTTGAAAACGGTAGGCTTGGTACTATTTATCGTTACGGTAATCTTGTAGGAGAAGCGGCACCTACATTTGAAGGTCTCATACAGGCAAATGCGGACAGCTTTACAATAACTACAGACAATGCGGATTTCTTAAAGAATCTTGAGTCTGTTATACTTGACGGATCATCACCTCTTAGAGGCGATAAGTATTTGAAGCAGTATGAAGTAAGTGCAGATTATAAGAGTATTACACTGTATAAGAGTGCATTCAACAAGTATCTTGCGCCTATTGTAGGAAGACATAAACTTGCTCTTAATTCTATAGGCTTTGAGAAGATAGAACTTGACCTTACAATCACAGATACTTTGGAAGAAGTGGAACTTAGTGATGTAAGTGAAAAGCATGAAACGGATTCAGAAATAGTTATAAAGGCTGTTAAGGATGATGATGCCAAGAAGGGCGATTTCCTCAGTAAGCTTGGCAGCGTACAGATTCAAAATCCAGACTCTACACTGAGAAATGTAATATCCGCATCTGCAGGCGGTTATACTTCAAATTCAGTTTATACTGTTGCGGACGGAAAAGTTACACTTCGCGGCGGATTGTTCAAAAATGCGGGTGAATATACTATCTACCTTCAGTCAAGCGATAAGAATTACCCTGTAAAATCTATTAAGGTAAATATAGTACAAAAAGTGGAGACTGTTGCTCCCGGTACCCCCTGTAACCCCACCTGCAGTGGAAGAGGGCAAGGATGCACCTAAGGCAAAGACAGGCAAAAAGTCGAATTCGATATTCTACAATATGCTTACAGTGAAATTCGATGGCATGAATGAATCCGACCTTGAGAAATATCTTAAAGCGGTTACAAGTGTCAATGTAAACGGTGAGGATTATACTAAAGCGGGTATTATCGGTTTCGGATTTGGAAATATAAAAGAATTTAAGGTGCAAAATGATTCAACTTATGGCGGTAAAATAAGTCAGTTATCTGTAAAGGCAAGCAGTTTTACAGATAATAAGTTTGATTTTGTTGTAAAGGCGGATGGATATAAGGATCTTACATTTACAATGAATGCTGACGGAAGCATTGCGGAAAGCGTTGCACCGGCACCGGTAGTTCCTACTCCCGCTCCTGTGGTAAATCCTGTGGAGATAGAGAAGGTAGAGTCTGTAAAGTATAATAATGCCGATGTATATGCCGTTACACTAAAGGGTGATACTGCAAAGATTAATGAGTTTATTGAGAAGCTTAATGCTGTAGAAGTAAACGGTGTAAAGGTTGAAGAAGCTACAACACCTATAACTATGCTTGGTAGAGATGTCTTTGCCGTAGACAGTAATAATGTAATCTACATAAAATCAAGAAAGATAAAGGGATTTGCAGACAAACTTGTATTTAAGGGAGAAGGTATGGATGATTTAGTCTATACTACATCTTCACAGATAGCTACACCGGCTGTTACAGGTTCAGAGATTAAGACAGGCTTTGATAGTTTTGTAAGATTAACATTTGATAATACGGATAGAGTAGTGCTTAAAAAGTTCACAGAGTTGATAAATTCAGGCAATGCAACCGTAACCGTAAACGGCGTTACTTACAATAAGGGATATAATATTGCAAAGGCCAATACATATAAGCTTTCATCAAATATGGCTTACGGGTATACTCAGTTTATAGACCTTTCACTTAACGGATTTAATCAGGCAAGTAATGAAGTGGTAATAAGTTCCGAGAACTTTGAAACTATCAGATTTAATGTAGAGATAGCTGAAAATGCTTCCGCTTCAGGAAACAGAAGGACAAGAAGAGACTTAAGTGCAGTAGAAACTGCTACATCTTCAAATGCAGTAATACGATAAAATTAAATATTATATTTGATTGAATATGCCTCCTTTTAGGGTAGATTAGTAAAAGCACTTATCACTTTAGAAGGGGGCTTTTTATGTATGGGGAAAGAAAATTTTGAGAATAAATGAACATATGTTCCGTATTGACAGCTTGACTTTATTTTTGTAAGATGAAAGTTGCACTATTGTAGGGATTTTTATGCCCTTTTAGAGGTGTTTGGATGTGAAAATGTCCAATGTAACTTGCCAAATGGCTAAACAAAATGATTAGATTGTTCTGATTATAGCATAGAAAAATCTAAAATCATAGAATAAAAAATATACAGGGGTGAAACGTCAATGGATAGAAGCAAGATGCATCCGATAACTTCCGGAAAGAGCATGAGGATGAGTTTCCAAACACAAAAAGAAGTTCTGGAAATGCCAAACCTGATAGAGATACAAAAAGACTCATATCAATGGTTCCTGGATGCAGGCCTAAAAGAAGTTTTTAGGGATATATTTCCTATAGAAGATTTTGCAGGACATTTTAGCCTCGATTTTGTCAACTTTAAATTGGCAAGAGATGAAGTTAAATATTCCATAGAAGAGTGTAAGGATAGAGATACAACATACGCAGCTCCGTTAAAGGTGAAAATCAGACTTACCAATAAGGATAAGGATGAGATAAACGAGCATGAAATCTTTTTAGGAGATTTACCACTGATGACAGATACCGGATCATTTGTAATAAATGGTGCAGAGAGAGTTATAGTCAGCCAGTTGGTCCGTTCACCGGGTATTTATTATACAATAGATCATGATAAAATAGGTAAAGAGCTATTTATGTCTCAGGTCATACCTAACAGAGGTGCATGGCTTGAATACGAAACAGATTCTAATGATATCTTTTATGCAAGAGTGGATAGAACAAGAAAAGTTCCTATCACAGTGCTTTTGCGTGCTTTCGGTCTAGGAACAAATACTCAGATCATAGATATGTTTGGCGAAGAACCAAAGATTATGGCGAGTTTTGCAAAAGATCCGTCTGAAAACTACCAGGACGGTTTGCTTGAATTATACAAGAAAATCAGACCGGGTGAGCCGCTTTCAGTAGACAGTGCTGAAAGTTTACTTAGAGCAATGTTCTTCGATGCCAGAAGATATGATTTAGCAAAGGTAGGAAGATACAAATTCAACAAGAAACTCCATTTCAAGAACAGAATAAAGGGACATACTCTCGCAAGAGATGTAGTGGATGAGAATACAGGTGAGGTATTGGCACAGGCAGATACTGTAGTTGATGCTAAGACTGCAACAGAAATACAGAATGCAGCTATTCCTGCCGTATGGATAAAGGGGGTAGAGCGCGAAGTAAAAGTTCTCTCAAATATGATGGTAGATATCGAAAGCTATGTACCTGAACTTACAGACCCTAAATCTATCGGAGTTACAGAGCAGGTGTATTATCCTGTGCTTAAGAAGTTGATTGAGGAAAACGAGGGTGAAGAGCTTATAAAGGCTATTGAGAAGAATATCAATGAGCTTATTCCCAAGCACATCACCAGAGAGGATATCTTCGCTACGGTAAACTACAATATGCATATAGAAGAGCATATCGGAAGCAGAGATGATATCGACCACTTAGGAAACAGAAGAATAAGAGCGGTAGGAGAGTTGTTACAAAACCAATATCGTATCGGTCTTACAAGAATGGAGAGAGTTGTAAGAGAGAGAATGACCACTCAGGACATTGAGTCTATTACACCTCAATCACTTATAAATATTAAGCCTGTAACTGCCGCTGTTAAGGAGTTCTTCGGAAGTTCACAGCTGAGCCAGTTTATGGATCAAATAACCCTCTTTCAGAGCTTACACATAAGAGAAGACTTTCAGCTTTGGGACCGGGAGGTCTTTCAAGAGAAAGAGCCGGATTCGAGGTTCGAGACGTTCACTATACTCACTATGGCAGAATGTGCCCTATCGAGACACCTGAAGGACCTAATATCGGACTTATCAACTCACTTGCAAGCTTTGCCAGAGTAAATGAGTACGGATTTGTAGAGGCGCCTTATCGTGTTGTGGATAAGTCACAGGATCCTGAAAATCCGATAGTTACAGAAGAAGTAGTATATCTTACAGCTGATGAAGAGGATAATTTCACAGTAGCGCAGGCGAATGAACCGCTTGATGCTGACGGACACTTTGTAAATAACAATGTTTCAGGACGTTACCGTGATGAGACTTCAGAGTTTAAGAAGAAAAATATAGATTTGATGGACGTATCACCGAGAATGGTATTCTCGGTAGCTACAAGTATGATTCCTTTCCTTGAGAACGATGATGCTAACCGTGCGCTGATGGGTTCAAACATGCAGAGACAGGCAGTGCCTCTTATGATCACCGATGCACCTGTAGTAGGTACAGGTATGGAGACCAAGGCTGCAGTAGACTCGGGTGTTTGTGTTGTTGCTAAGAATTCGGGAACAGTAATTGAGTGTTCATCAGATAAGATTGTTATTAAAAGAGATGATGATGCGGTACTTGATACTTACAAGCTTATTAAGTTTGCAAGAAGTAACCAGTCAAACTCATATAATCAAAAGCCGATAGTATTTAAGGGCAACCATGTAAATGCCGGTGAGGTTATTGCAGACGGTGCTTCTACATATAATGGAGAGATAGCCCTTGGAAAGAATCCGCTTATCGGTTTCATGACATGGGAAGGATACAATTACGAGGATGCCGTACTCCTTAGTGAGAGACTTGTAGAATATGATGTATATACATCTATTCATATCGAGGAATATGAATGTGCGGCAAGAGAGACTAAGCTCGGACCTGAAGAGATTACAAGAGATGTACCGGGAGTCGGTGATGATGCTCTTAAAGATCTTGATGAGAGAGGTATTATCAGAATCGGTGCGGAAGTAAGAGCCGGTGATATACTTGTAGGAAAGGTTACTCCGAAGGGAGAGACAGAGCTTACAGCAGAAGAAAGACTTCTTCGTGCAATCTTCGGTGAGAAGGCAAGAGAGGTAAGAGATACTTCACTTAAGGTACCACATGGTGCTTATGGTGTGGTTGTTGATGCGAAAGTATTTACAAGAGAAGCCGGAGATGAATTGGCTCCGGGTGTTACACAGAATGTAAGAATTTATATAGCACAAAGAGAAAGATCTCTGTAGGTGATAAGATGGCGGGTCGTCACGGTAACAAGGGTGTTGTTTCCAGAGTATTACCTGTGGAAGATATGCCTTTCCTTCCAAACGGCAGACCGCTTGATATCGTGCTTAACCCTCTTGGTGTGCCTTCACGTATGAACATCGGACAGGTACTTGAGATTCACCTCTCACTTGCTGCAAAGGCGCTTGGCTTTAATGTGGCTACCCCTGTTTTTGACGGTGCAAACGAGAATGACATCATGGATATGCTTGAAGTTGCAAATGACTATGTAAACGGTGATTGGGATGACTTCGAGAATAAATATAAAGATGTGCTCGATCCGGGAGTTGTAGAATACCTCGGTTCACATCTTGAGAACAGAAAACTTTGGGAAGGAGTTCCTCTTTCAAGAGACGGTAAGGTAAGACTTCGTGACGGTAGAACAGGAGAGTACTTTGACAGCCCGGTTACAATAGGTCACATGCATTATTTGAAACTCCACCACATGGTAGATGATAAGATCCATGCAAGATCAACCGGACCATACTCACTTGTTACTCAGCAGCCACTTGGCGGTAAAGCACAGTTTGGTGGACAGAGATTCGGAGAGATGGAGGTTTGGGCTCTTGAGGCTTATGGTGCGTCATACACATTGCAGGAGATCCTGACTGTAAAATCTGACGATGTTACAGGACGTGTGAAGACATATGAGGCAGTTATCAAGGGTGAAAATATACCTGATGCAGGTATACCTGAGTCATTCAAGGTACTTTTAAAAGAGCTCCAGTCTTTGGGACTTGATATAAGTGTACTCGGAGAAGACGGAAGAGAAGTGGAACTTAAAGAGAATACAGAATATGCAGATCTTAGCATTCACTCTATTATAGAGGGTGAGAGCAGACACCATGGAAGGGAAGATTTCAAATCTGCAGGTTATAGTGAGCAGGAAGTAAAGGATGGGGAGTTTGTATCTGTTTCGGAAGATGCGGCTGACATGCAGAGTGCTGATGTTGACTATGATGGTGACATAGATTCGGGGGATGATTCCTCCTATAACGAAGATTCATTTGATGACACAGATAATTTCGAAGAATAATCTGAAAGTGGAGTGAATACTTATACAGCAGATGCCTAAGGGCATCTGCATAAAATCAATGAAGTCGATTTATCGTTTTATATAGAAGGGAGCAAATTTTATGCCTGAAAACAATGATGCTTATCAGCCAATTTCTTTTGATGCAATTAAGATTGGTTTGGCTTCTCCTGAAAAAATACTGCAATGGTCTCATGGTGAGGTTACAAAGCCTGAGACTATCAACTACAGGACATTAAAGCCTGAGAGAGACGGTCTTTTCTGTGAAAGAATATTCGGACCAAGTAAGGACTGGGAATGTCACTGTGGTAAATATAAGAAAATCCGCTACAAGGGCACTGTCTGTGACAGATGTGGAGTAGAGGTAACAAAGGCCAGTGTGCGCAGAGAGCGCATGGGTCATATCAAACTGGCCGCACCTGTATCTCATATATGGTATTTTAAGGGAATTCCTTCAAGAATGGGTCTTATCATGGATATTGCACCACGTATCTTGGAGAAAGTATTGTACTTTGCATCATATATAGTATTGGATGGTGGTGACACAGCCCTCAACTATAAGCAGGTGCTTTCAGAAAGAGAGTATAGAGATGCAATCGACACCTATGGATATGGTTCATTTAGAGCAGGTATGGGTGCAGAGAGCATTTTAGAAATATTAAGCAATATTGACCTTGAAAAAGAGTCGGTAGAATTAAAAGAAGCATTGGTAGATGCTACAGGACAAAAGAGAGCAAAGATCATCAAGAGACTTGATGTAGTAGAGGCTTTCAGAAGTTCGGGAAATAAGCCCGAGTGGATGATACTCACAAATGTACCTGTTATACCGCCTGATATCAGACCTATGGTACAGCTTGACGGTGGTAGATTCGCTACCAGTGATTTGAATGATCTTTACAGAAGAATTATAAACAGAAACAACCGTTTGGCAAGACTTTTAGAGCTTGGTGCTCCTGATATCATTATCAGAAATGAGAAGAGAATGTTACAGGAAGCTGTAGATGCTCTTATAGATAACGGTAGAAGAGGAAGACCTGTTACAGGCCCGGGAAACAGAGCACTTAAGTCACTTTCAGATATGTTAAAGGGTAAGCAGGGACGTTTCCGTCAGAACCTTCTTGGAAAGCGTGTTGACTATTCGGGAAGATCGGTTATCGTAGTAGGACCTGAGCTTAAGATTTATCAGTGCGGTCTTCCAAAGGAGATGGCTATAGAGCTCTTCAAGCCTTTCGTAATGAAAGAACTTGTAGAAAAGGGAACAGCTCACAATATAAAATCTGCCAAGAAAATGGTAGAGAGAATGCAAAATGATGTATGGGATATCCTTGAGGAAGTTATCAAAGAGCATCCTGTAATGCTTAACAGAGCACCTACACTTCACAGACTCGGTATTCAGGCATTTGAGCCTGTACTTGTAGAGGGTAAGGCTATCAAGCTTCATCCGCTTGTATGTACTGCGTTTAACGCCGACTTTGACGGTGACCAGATGGCTGTCCATTTGCCGCTTTCAGTTGAGGCTCAGGCAGAGTGTAGATTCCTATTGCTCTCACCAAACAACCTCCTTAAGCCTTCAGACGGTGGACCTGTTGCCGTTCCTTCACAGGATATGGTTCTGGGAATCTATTATCTGACACAGGAAAGACCCGGAGCAAAGGGCGAAGGTAAGTTCTTTAAGAGTGTAAATGAGGCGATACTTGCATATGACAACAAGGTCGTTACATTGCATTCAAAGATAAAGGTTAGAATAAGCAAAAACTTGAAAACGGAGAAGTTTTATCGGAAACTGTAGAATCTACAGTAGGTAGACTTTTATTTAATGAGATAATACCTCAGGATCTTGGCTTTGTTGACAGAAGCATTCCGGGAAATGAGTTAAAGCCGGAGATTGATTTCCTTGTAAAGAAAAAGCAGTGTAAGCAGATCCTTGAAAAGGTTATCAATGTACACGGACTTTCAAGAACAGCGGAAGTGCTGGATGATATAAAGGCAATCGGATACAAGTTCTCAACTATTGCATCTATGACTGTTTCTATTTCAGATATGACAGTACCTGAGAGTAAGGGAGAACTTATAAAGAATGCACAGGCTACAGTTGATAAAATAGCAAAGAACTATGCCCGTGGATTTATTACAGAAGAAGAGAGATACAAGGAAGTTATAAAGACCTGGGATATGACAGATAAGCAGCTTACCAGAGACCTGCTTGACGGACTTGATGCATACAACAACATCTTTATGATGGCTGACTCGGGAGCGAGAGGTTCCGATAAGCAGATAAAGCAGCTTGCAGGTATGCGTGGTCTTATGGCGGATACAACAGGTCATACTATCGAGCTTCCTATAAAGTCAAACTTTAGAGAGGGTCTTGACGTTTTGGAGTACTTTATCTCAGCTCACGGTGCGAGAAAAGGACTTTCGGATACAGCTCTTCGTACAGCGGATTCAGGATACCTTACAAGAAGACTTGTAGACGTTTCACAGGACTTAATAGTTCGTGAAACAGACTGCTGTGAAGGCAAGGAAATTCCGTTTATGGAAATCAAAGCTTTCTCAGACGGTAAGGAAGTTATTGAGAGTCTTGAGGAGAGAATCACAGGAAGATATATTGCAGAGACTATAACAGATCCTGATACAGGAGAAGTGGTAGTTAAGGCAAATCATATGTGTACTCCAAAGAGAGCCGCTGCAGTAATGAAGGTACTTGAGAAGCTTGGAAGAGACAGCGTAAAGATAAGAACCATACTTTCATGTAAATCACATACAGGTATCTGTGCTAAGTGCTATGGTGCAACATGGCTACAGGCCAGGCTGTACAGGTAGGTGAGGCAGTAGGTATTATAGCTGCTCAGTCTATCGGTGAGCCGGGTACACAGCTTACTATGCGTACTTTCCATACCGGAGGTGTTGCCGGTGGAGATATCACACAAGGTCTTCCCAGAGTCGAGGAGCTTTTCGAGGCAAGAAAACCTAAGGGTCTTGCAATCATCACAGAGTTTGGCGGTGTTGTAGAACTTAAGGATACCAAGAAAAAGCGTGAGATCATTGTTACAAACAATGAAACAGGCGAGTCAAAGACATATTTGATTCCATACGGCTCAAGAATAAAGGTACAAAACGGAGATGTTTTGGAGGCCGGTGACGAGCTTACAGAAGGTAGTGTAAACCCACATGATATCCTTAAGATAAAAGGTGTTCGTGCGGTTCAGGATTACATGCTTCGTGAAGTTCAAAGAGTATACAGACTTCAGGGTGTTGAAATCAACGATAAGCATATAGAGGTTATCGTTCGTCAGATGCTTAAGAAGGTAAGAATAGAAGAAAACAATGATGCAGATGTACTTCCGGGGAAATTCTATGGATGTTCTGGATTACAATGATATGAATGAAAAACTTATTGCAGAAGGAAAGACTCCTGCAGAAGGTAAGCAGGTAATGCTTGGTATTACAAAGGCATCTCTTGCTACTGACTCATTCCTTTCAGCGGCATCATTCCAGGAGACTACAAAGGTTCTTACAGAAGCCGCTATCAACGGTAAGGTGGATCACCTTATAGGACTTAAGGAGAATGTACTTATAGGTAAGCTTATACCTGCAGGTACAGGTATGAAGAGATACAGAAGTGTAACTCTGAATACAGACGAATTCATCGGAGATGATGATGAGATTATCTTAAGTGAGGACGATCCTGCACTTCTTGATATCAAAGAAGAGCTGATAGCTGATGCAAAGGAAGCACTTGAGTCTGAGGAAAAGGCTCTTGAGATGGAAAATGCTGAAGAGGTTTCAGAAGGTGAAGAGAGTTCTGATAATGAAGCAGATGCTTATAGTGATGAAGAATAAAGGTAAAAGGGAGACTGCCGGTGTGGCGGTCTCTTTTTGAGTTTATATTTAGTACTTATGTAGGTAGAGATATTTTCTGCGAAAAATAGATTTTGACCATATTGTTATTGTATGGTAAAATAACTACGTCTTAAGAAATCTCTTAGATAAAATAGTGTAGCCTTTATACATTACATATATACAGTTTACTGTATATATACTCTAAAATTTACGATTTTGAGACGGCCCTTGTAAAATAAGGGTTTACAGCACTTAGAGTAACATAAGTTACGATAATTTTAGCTGAAATCGATTGTTAAATTTTAGGCACGTTAAAGCCCCTTGAGAGCCTTGATTTATAAGGGCTTGGAGGGGGTAGGGTTTACAGAAGTTAACCCCGATAAGGGGACGGAAACAATTATAGTGTTGGTGATGGTACAACAAGTGCTATTAGTTTACAGAAGTTAACCCCGATAAGGGGACGGAAACACAATGATACTCTAATGCAGTGGTATGACGGATTAACAGGTTTACAGAAGTTAACCCCGATAAGGGGACGGAAACATATACTCCGAAGTCTTTTACAACTTCTACAACAATGTTTACAGAAGTTAACCCCGATAAGGGGACGGAAACTTTGTCTCAACATAGCCAGATATCTCCAATTCTCTATAAGTTTACAGAAGTTAACCCCGATAAGGGGACGGAAACTACCAGGGTCGGAGTTACCACATACAATTATATCTAGTTTACAGAAGTTAACCCCGATAAGGGGACGGAAACGCTTCAAAACCGTTGTTAATCATTTCTTCGTTGTTAAGTTTACAGAAGTTAACCCCGATAAGGGGACGGAAACAACAAACAAACTGATTTAACTACTCTTATAGAAAGAGTTTACAGAAGTTAACCCCGATAAGGGGACGGAAACCTATTATACATTTTACCATTACTTCCTACTAATTCTACGTGTTTACAGAAGTTAACCCCGATAAGGGGACGGAAACGTAGTTTATATGTAATAGGATACATTGATTTTCCATTCAGTTTACAGAAGTTAACCCCGATAAGGGGACGGAAACTTAATGTTGTTCTCATGTTTCTACCTCTCTTTGCTTTGTTTACAGAAGTTAACCCCGATAAGGGGACGGAAACTATTGGCATGCTATAATGCAGAGTTTACCGTCTGGTTAGTTTACAGAAGTTAACCCCGATAAGGGGACGGAAACGAACACTTACCATACCTTTAACAGCGCCAGGAATATGTTTACAGAAGTTAACCCCGATAAGGGGACGGAAACATTCATGTGCTTGGTTCATACAAACAAACCTTTGTTTACAGAAACTAATCCCGATAAGGGGACGGAAACATTGATGTTCAAGATATAAAGCTACTGGAGTAGCTACAAGTTTACGGAAACTATAACCCCGATAAGGGGACGGAAACTTGTTCCACCACCAAATTTCATAGATGACCAAGGTTGAGTTTACAGAAACTGACCCCGATAAGGGGACGGAAACCTTTTCAACTTCTTGTCGACTATAAGCGACACAGTCGTCTTAGTTTACAGAAATCAACCCCGATAAGGGGACGATTTAAGAATATTGTTATTGAAATATATTTATATTCATCATAAAATAAAGCCAAGTGAACGACTTTTATTTTATTTCTATGTTCATTTTATCTTATGTTTTATCTAATCAATTTCTATAAAATCAAATCAGTAATATTATATGGAGGTCGTATGAAGAGCAACAAAGAAAAAGATATTACGCAAAAGACACTTGAAAGGTATGATGATGTATTCGCAGATATTATAAATGTGTTGTTATTTAATGGAGAAAAAGTGGTGACGGAAGACAGCCTGACAGATGTACTGCCCGGAAGTATTTTAAAGATGGATGGCAGGATAAGGACACAGTATAGGGATATTGCAAAATATTGGCATAACAGTAAGATAAAATTATCAATGTTCGGATTGGAGAATCAGACAAAGCCGGAAAAGAGAATGCCGCTGAGGGTCTTTGGATATGATGGAGCGGAGTATGTCAGGCAGGCCAAAAAGGAGAACAGCAAAGAAGTAATTTATCCTGTGATTACATTAGTACTATATTTCGGGTATAATAGTAGATGGAATCATCCAAAGAGTTTGTTTGAACTTTTAGAGATAGATGACAGGATTAAACCATATGTTAATGATTTCAAAATGAATCTATTTGAAATAGCATATCTTGAGAGAGAAAAGATAGATATGTTCAAAAGTGATTTTCGTATACTGGCGGACTATTTGTATCAGATGCGTGTAAATAAACTATGTGGCCGGTGATACAGTAATTGAACATGTGGATGAACTTTTAATGCTGATGTCTGCGATGACGAATGATTACAGATTTGAAGAGACTATAAATGAGGTGAAAGGAAAGGAGCATGTAACTATGTGTGAAGTACTTGACAGAGTAGAAGCAAGGGGAATGGAAAAAGGAATAGCAAAAGGAAGAGAAGAAGGTATTAAAGAGGGTATCAAAGAAGGTACTATAAATGTCCTTATTTCTCTGGTAAAGGACGGAATTTTAAACATTTCGGATGCAGCAAAGAGAGCCGGTATAAGCGTTGCAGAATTTAAAAAGTATACAGACAGGTAAAATAAATACATAGAAAATCAATCAATATTATGTTACACTCCATATGAAACAGTTTTCATATGGAGTGCTTGTTTTTTGGATATATTGATGAAAATCCTGTAAATAAGCACAACTTATTATATGAGGTGAATGCTTATGCAAGAATTTAAAAATTGGAAGCCACCGGTACTTCCTGAGCAGATTCCACAGGGTGATATGCCGGGAGATAAGGTCGTTATAAGTGAGTATCATATTGACAGAGCAAACAGGATATTTCCTGATCTGCTTGAAGAGATTGAAAAAGTAAAGAAAGAAAATGGTAGCCAAAAGATAGTAGTGGCTGTATGCGGAGGCTCAGGAGTAGGAAAATCCGGAATAGCTGCAGTACTGTCATATTATCTAAAGGAAATAGGGCTTGGAAGCTACACACTCTCAGGAGATAATTATCCGCATAGGATTCCGGAGTACAATGATGCAGAGAGATTACATCTCTTTAGAGAGGGTGCTCTAAAGGAAATGCTAAAGGACGGTGAGTACACCAAAGAACGCTTTGATATAATTCATGGATTACAGGTAGAAGGTGAGGATGCAGACCTTGAAAATATCAAAAAATATCCCTGGTATGAATCCTATATAAATGGTGGGCATAAAGCGCTTGAAGGTTATCTTGGAACCGAAAATGAGCTTGCATTTAAAGAGCTTGAAGATATTTTGAATAAGTTTAAGTCCGGTGCGGATAAAATATGGTTAAAGAGAATGGGAAGAACCAACACACAGCTTTGGTATGATGAGATCGATTTCAAAGACGTGGGTGTTCTTATGATTGAATGGACGCATGGAAACAGTGATTATTATAAGGGAGTGGATATTCCGATACTTTTACACAGCACACCACAGGAAACTTTGGAATACAGACTGTTAAGAAATCGTGACGGTGAAATAGACAGTCCTTTTACTACAATGGTACTTGAGATCGAGCAGGAAATGCTAAAGAATCAGGCACATAAGGCAAAGATAATAATTGCTAAAAACGGTGAGAGATTAACTTACCCTGAGTATTGCAAGTCTATGGGAATGTAGTGAGGTGAATATGAAAAGAAATGATAACGGGCCTATGCTAAATGCCTACCCTGACAGTCTTGGTGGAAATCTTGGGGATATTGCAAATTTCCTCAGTAAAAAAGAATTGAAGGATGTATTTTCATCATTTTACATACTCCCAAGCCTTTTTCATACAGATCTTGACAGAGGATTTTCGGTTATTGACTACTCCTTAAATGAAATGCTTGCCAAAAGAGAGGATTTGGAAAAGCTTGATGAACTCGGAGTTGATTTAAAGCTTGATTTTATACTAAATCATGCCTCTGTACTTTCCAAACCGTTTCAGGATATTATAAAAAACGGTGAGAAGTCAAAGTACAGAGATTTTTTCATTGATTGGAATAAATTTTGGGCCGGATGTGGAGAAATGACAGAGGAAGGCTATATACAGCCAAAACCTGAGCTTATAAAGGATATGTTTTTTAGAAAACCCGGACTTCCTATACTGATGGTTAGATTTCCTGACGGAAAGGAAGTGCCGTACTGGAATACCTTTTATCAGGAAGTAAGATATCCGGCTTTAGATGCTATAGATATCAGAAATATTACAGGAGTACAGTATAGTATTGCAGAAGGACTTGCAAATCTGTTAAATACAGGACTTACAGAAGGCAGATCACCTGCAGAGATTTTAAAAGAGACAAATATATATACAGACAAACTTAGCGATAAACAAAAGGAAGCACTTTATGAAAGACTTGAGTCTGAGAGAAAATATCTCGGACAGATGGATCTGAATATCAAATCTCCTCTTGTTTGGGAGTTTTATGATAATACTTTAAAGACATTGGCAGATTATGGTGCAAAGATAGTAAGACTGGATGCTTTTGCCTATGCTCCAAAGGAAGTAGGTGAGAAGAATTTCTTAAATGAGCCTGCCACTTGGGATGTACTTACAAAGGTGAGGGAATTGGCTGATAAATACAATGTAAGACTACTACCTGAGATTCACACAAGCTATGAGGAAAAAATCTATGAGAAGATTGCAAATAAGGGATATATGACTTATGATTTCTTCCTTCCCGGACTTATTATAGATGCCTTTGAACAGCAATCAGGAGAAGTCTTAAAAAAATGGGCTGATGAGCTTGTAGAAAAAAATATACAGGTAGTAAATATGCTTGGCTGTCATGACGGTATACCTCTACTTGATTTAAAGGGACTTATCAGTGAGGAAAGAATTCAGTCTGTTATAGATACCGTGGTAAAGCGAGGTGGATATGTAAAGGATTTGCATGGTCAAAAGAATGTATATTATCAGGTAAATGCAACTTACTACAGTGCACTGGGTGAAGAGGATAAGAGAATGCTCCTTGCAAGAGCTATTCAAATCTTTATGCCCGGAAAGCCACAAGTGTGGTATTTAGATCTTTTTTGCAGGAAAGAATGATCACGAAGCAGTAAAGAGAGCAGGAGCCGGAGGACATAAGGAAATTAACCGTACAAACCTGACTGCTAAAGAGATGGAAGAAGGCTTACAAACCGAAATAGTACAAAAGCAGCTTGAAATGATTAGATTTCGCCATACATTTCCTGCATTTTCAAATGAGAGTGAATTTAGTATGAAATGTAGCGGAAGTAAGCTTTTTATGGAATGGAAGAATAAAGAGGAAAGAGCGGTACTAAAAGCCGATCTGTCAGACTTTAATTTTGATATTCTTGCAGAAAAAGACGGTGAGAAAATTTATCAATATAAATAATACAAAAAGAGTAAAACCCATATTAAGGTTTTACTCTTTTTTAACCCTTGATGCTGTCACCAAGCAGCCCTTTTATAAGAAATTTTTGAATAAAAATAAATATTATAAGTGTTGGAATCATTGTTACCACACTTGCAGCCATCTGAGTTTCCCATGTGGTCTTATAAAGTGACTGATAATCTGTAAGTACCATGGCTACAGTTCTGTTTCCGGTGACAATATAAATGTTCTTGCAAAAAGCAGATCACCATAGGCTCTGATAAAGGCAAAAAGCCCTGTTGTAAGCAGCCCGGGAAGTATCAAAGGGGCAAGAATATATCTTACGCCTTCAATCCTTGTAGCACCGTCCATCCATGCGGCTTCTTCAAGAGTTACAGGTATATCCTTTATATATGAGTACAAAAGCCAGAGACTCATAGGAAGGCATACAGCCACATTTGCAACAATAAGTGCAAGTTTGGTATCAAGCAGTCCAAGGTTTTTAAATACAATATATATAGGTGAGGCAAGTATTACCTCTGAAAACATCTGAGTCAGAATGATAATCAAAAGCACGGTTTTTCTAAGTTTAAATTTATACCTTGCCACAGCATATGCAGCTAAAATTCCTATCAAAAGACAAATGATTGCTGAAGCTACGGAAACATAGAAGCTTGTTAAAAGTGCAGGCAGAATGCTTTTTTCACCTATTAAAACTGTCTTATAATTCACCCATTCGAGTGGAGCTTTAAACCATGTAGGTGGCCATTTTGTTATGTCTTCATATTTTTTCAGGGAGGTATTTAACATAATAAATATAGGACTGATAAATATAAAAACAAACACGGAGTAAAAAAACGTTCTTATAGTTTTAAATATTTTTCTTTTTAAAATCATATCAATCCTCCTCCACTTCCAGCTTATAATAAAGCATTGTAAAGATAAAGAGTATTACTACCACTACAGAGGAGAGTGCATATGCAGCTCCAAGATTAAACTTTGAGAAAGCTTGCTCATATATTTTCAGCATTAGAGTTTCCGTACTTCTCATAGGTCCACCGCCGGTAAGAACAAAGATAACATTAAAGGAATTGAATGTCCATATACTTACCAAAGTTAATGTAACAAGAAATACCCTCTTAATACATGGACAGGTGATATGAATGAATCTGCTTATAACACCTGCACCGTCTATCTTTGCACTCTCATAAAGTGAAGAATTTATATTTGAAAGCCCTGCCATAAATATCATGGAGACCATTGGAAGTCCAAGCCAGGTATCCACAAATGAAGCGGCAAAAAATGCCATACCGGGATTTGAAAGAAAGCTTATATTTTCATGTATCAATCCAAGTTTTTGAAGATAGAAATTCAGATAGCCATAATTTCCGTCCAGTATCCACTTCCATATAACAGCTACAGCCACCTGTTGCATTGCCCATGGCAGGAGTGACATAAACTTTAGAAACTTTGAAAAATACATATCACTGTTCATAAATAATGCCATGATAAATCCCAAAGATAATTTAAGAAACAGTAACTACAGCATATCTGAAAGTGAGTGAGAGTGTTGGAAGAAAGAATTTTGCACTGAAAACTTTATTGAAATTTTCAAGACCGACAAAGTTCATTTCACCGTTGATGATTGCAATCTTAAAAAAAGACCCCGATATAATGCGATATATCGGGTATCCGAATAATAATGCCACTACTACGAAAAGAGGTAGCAGCAATATATAAGGTTGAAGTCTTTTTTTAAAATTGGCTCTATTTGAAGAGACTTTATTTTGCGACTTCAGACTGTGCCTCATCTAATGCCTCTTTTGCGCCCATCTCACCTGTAAGAGCTTTTTGTACAGCAGTAAGGAATGCCTTGTTGAAGCTGTCCCAATCCTCTACCTGCGGCTCGCTGATACCATATTCTATGCTTGCAGCAAATGCCTGCATAAACTCAGTCTTGAATCTTTCATCCTCAAACTCTTCTTTCAATATAGGGAACCAACCAAAAGCCTCTGATACAGGTCTTTGATATTCAGGCTGTCCCATAAATTCTACAAATTTCCAAGCGAGGTCTTTGTTCTTGCTGATACTTGAGATAACATATGAGTCTGTTACCAAAGTCTCTGCCTTTTGCTTGCCTTCAGGAAGTACCGCTACCTTGTAAGGTGCCGTATCGGCGGACTTATCAAGTGTTTCCTTCTCCCATGGACCCGATACGAACATTGCAAGATTACCATTTGCAAATAATGTAGCCTGGTCACCTCTTGCAGTGCTTACGACATCCGGAACAAGCTTTTCATCATTGAACTTTTTGAGATATTCTAAAGTACCCACATTTGCCTCGGTATCAAATGTAATCTCACCCTTATCATCTACCAAAGCACCACCGTTTTGATATATAAAGTTTAAAAGCTCATCAGTTCCGCTTGTGATATCTGTAGGAATTGCAAATCCGTACACATCAGGATTAGAGCTGTGAACTTCTTTAGCAGTCTCTAAGAGTTCATCCCAGTTTGTTGGAGGTGTTTCTATCAGATCGCTTCTATAATATAAAGCTCTTGATGAGAATGCCATAGGAATACCATACTGCTTTCCGTCAACGCTTCCTGTTGCCAAAACAGACTCCACTCTGTTTGCCTTAAACTCATCTGTAATATATGCACTAAGATCTTCAGCTATGCCGAGAGTTGCAAGCTGCTTTAATGTTCTTGAACCTGTAAGCATGATATCAGGTGCATCACCTGCCTGATAAAGTGAAACTATCTTTGAGTTGAGCTCATCCCAACCTACAGATACTATTTCTACTTCTACACCCTCATTTGCTTCTCAAATCCTGCTATACCGTTATCAAGCTCTTTCTTTAAATATCCGCCGTCATAACCCGGAACCAATAACTTGATCACAGTATTCTCTGATGATGTACCTGCAGTAGTAGACTCCGCTACTTCCTTGTTTGCCTCTGTGCTCTCTGTTTTTGCAGTTGTAGAACATCCTGCTAAAAGACTGCTTGCAAGCATCATGCCGGCAAGACTGAATGATAAGATTTTTTTCATAGTTTTTGTAAATTTATACCCTTTCTTTTGAAGTTAAATGCTTAAGGATTATATCAAAAATATATATAAACATCTATATATATTCAAAAAACGATAAAAAAGGTCTGTCTATTTAAAAGGCATATAATAGCATTTTAATTTTTGTATTAATATAGTAGATATAGGTTGATTCGTATGAATATATAAAAATAGACTGAATTTGCTTGCTAAGTAATAGCATGAGAAGTTATCATTATAAGAAATTAATTGATAAGGGAAATATATGAGAAGCAAAGAAGAATTATTGAGGCTTATGGCAGATTATGTAAGAGATATGGAAGATGAAGCGATAGTTGATATTGCAAAGGAATATCTTGATGCAGGGTACCCGGCAAAAGAGGGTATACTTGACGGTTTGACTGTGGGTATGGAGGAAGCCGGCAAGCTTTATGATGAAGAGGAATATTATATAGCGGAATTATTACTTTGTGCCGATGCCATGTATGCAGGTATAGATGTACTCAAAGGTGAGATAGAAGGAAATACCGATAAGAAGATAAAGGCTGTAATAGGTGTAATAGACGGGGATACTCATGATATAGGTAAAAATCTGGTGAAGATAATGCTTGAAACTGCAGGCTTTGAGATGATAGATCTTGGCAGGGATGTTGCAGTGGAAGATTTTGTAAAGGCAGCTATGGAACATGAGGCGGGGCTTGTATGTATGTCTTCTTTGATGTCTACAACAATGTATGGAATGCAAAGGGTTATAGAGGGTCTTGTAGAAAGCGGATATCGTGAAAATGTAAAGATTATGGTAGGTGGCGGCCCAATCACCCACAATTTTGCAATGCAAATAGGAGCCGATGCATATTCAGATAATGCTATAGAAGCAGTAAGTGTAGCAAAAAGACTTTGCGGATTGGCTTAAGTAAATGAGAGATTTACGCTTCTGTTTTGATAATGAAAAATGCCGAATGGATGATGTGTATAATAAATTATATGAGGAAAATGTATATGAGCTTGACGGTATATTGCAGATTTTTGATAATGAAAATGAGCTAAACGCTATATATAAGTACCTGATAAAATATGACAGATTATCGGATGAAGCAAGGGCACTGATGAATAAGAAGATTAAAGATATAGAAGAAAAACTGCTTGAAAGAGTAGATACAGCCATAGCAGACGGATATAAAATAATAAGTCTGGCAGATCCGCTATCAAGCATTGAATTTCTGGGTAAAAAGGGTGCGAAAGTATATATTGATACTATTTTGCTTGATCTTATATATAAAATAAAGCATTTATGCGAGAAAAACGCTTGTATACTTCATCTCTGCCCAAGACTGAGTAATCTATTAAAATCAGATGAAAATACAAAGTTTAAAGAGGTAAAGCTTAATGACAGTTATAACTCCTTGGTTGAAGCTTTATTGTCGAATCATAAAGAAAGTATAACAGCCTTTAGATGTATACATTTTTGTGGCGAGATCGATAAGATACAAGCTATTAGATTGGATTAAAATATGAATGTATTGGAATTTTTAAGAGAGAAAAATATTCATATAGATGCCGCATGCAATGGACTTGGAGTATGCGGAAAATGCAGGATAAAGCTTGAAAATACAGACGCTTTGGAGAGTGAGAGAAAACTCTTAGGTGAAGAAAATATAAATTCCGGATATAGACTTGCCTGTATGCATTCTGTAGAGGAAGTGGACAAAGAGCTTATATTAAAAGAGTTTGAGCATACTGAAAAGCCTGAAAATATAGTACTTACCGATAGTTTTATACCTAAAATCAATCATACAAATATAAGAGATAAGTACGGTATTGCTATAGATATAGGCACCACTACAGTGGCCATGGAGCTTATAGATCTGGAGAATACAGAGATTATTTCAAAAGTTGCTGACGTGAACTCACAGGTGAAATTCGGCTTTGATGTGATGAGTAGAATTGCATTTACCTGGAAAACACAGAAGGACTTTCTATTTTGAAAAAAAGTATAGTGGATACTTTGAACACACTTATAAATAAATTACTTGATGAAAGTAAGGTAAAGAGAGAGGATATAGCAGAACTTGTAGTCTCTGCAAATACCACAATGTGTCATATTCTACTTGGAGAGAGTGTGGAGAGTTTGGGCAAATTTCCTTTTTTACCAAAATTCAAGGAAGTAAAGAAAGTATCTGCAAAAGATATAGGAATAGACCTTGATGCTACACTTATAACATTACCGCATATATCAGGATTTTTGGGTTCTGATATAGTATCCGGAGTATATGCAAGCGGTATTTGTGATGATAATAAAGCTGAAAATATACTTTTTATAGATATTGGAACAAATGGCGAAATGCTTCTAAAAACAGATAAAAAGCTTCTGGCCACCTCATGTGCTATAGGGCCTGCGCTTGAAGGTATGAATATTTCATGCGGCATAAGAGCCGGAATCGGTGCGATAGATGATTTTCATATTGATGAAGACGGCATTTCTTATACTACTATTGGAAATACAGAGCCGACAGGAATATGCGGCAGCGGTGTACTTTCTATGGTAAGAGAGCTTTTAAAGGCAGGTTTTATAAACAAAATGGGAGCTATAGATAAAAAATGTCTTGATGGTAACCGGAGCTTTATTAAAGCAGGCGATTCCGGTAAGCCATTTATAAAAATAAATGATAATCTGTATTTTACTGCAAATGATATAAGGCAGGTACAGCTTGCCAAGGGAGCTATACTCTCAGGTATAAGAGCGCTTATAAAAAAAGCCGGCATTAAAACCGGTGATATAACAAGGGTATGTATAGCCGGGCAGTTTGGTAAGTATATAAGTATGGACTCTTTTTTTGGGGTTGGACTTATGCCAAGGGAATTTGAGGGAAAGGTGGAATACCTTGGAAATACCTCGCTTACCGGAGCGTATATGGCTCTTCTTGATAAAAATGCGATAGAATATATGACTGAAATCTCCGTGGAGACCGAGTATTTTGAGCTTTCAAAGCTTGAAGAGTATGAAAAAATATTTGCAAAGGCTTTGAGATTTGACTGATAATAGGAGAAAATGTATGGAACTTAAGATTCATCCTAATGATAAGATGACACCTGTGGAAAGGGCAAAAGCAATAGCTGAAAAAAGAGATTATGACAGAATAATGATGGATCCTTTTTTGGGCGAGATAAAGGCAAGGCTTATAGGAAAAAATACCAGAGAGTACTGGAGAAATGAAGACAGCCTTGTAATGGGAGATATAGTGTCTATGAACCGATTCGGTCTGGATGGAATGGGTGTGGGTCCAAATGCCTACGGCATTGCAGAGGCAATGGGAGTAGTGCCGCATTATCCCGAGCAGGGGCTTATATATGTTGAGAGTCATCCTATAAACAGTATTGATGAGGTCAATAGGCTAAAGGATATTACAATTGATAGCGGAAACTTAAAGATGTACTATAATGCGACTGCAAGGCTTAGAGAAGTTGCAGATGGATTTTGTGGAGTAGGAGCTTCCGTATCGGGACCTATAACATTAGCAGGATTTGTACTGGGAACAGATAAACTTTTAAAAGCTATGATAAAGTCACCCGATAAGGTGCATGAATTTTTGAGATATATAACAGATAATGTAAAAAAGGTCGTAGATATTTTCAATGTACTTGATATAGGTTTTTCAATGGCAGACCCTATAGCCTCATGCACTATGATAAGCCCAAAAATGTATAGGGATTTTGCATATCCATATACTTTGGAAATCAGTTCTTATATCAAGGAAAAATCATGCAGAGCACCAAGCTATCATGTTTGCGGTAATACAAAAAAGGTATGGGAATATGTAAAAAATCTGGATATAGGTCTCTTTAGTGTGGACAATGAGATGGATATAGATGAAACTTGTGAGTTTTTTGCGGATTCAAAGATGGTTGCAGGGAATGTGGCACCGGTTCACACCATCTGTAACGGAACACAGAAAAATATAGAAGATGAAGTAAAGAGATGTATCCTTGCCGGAAAGAAATGTAAAAAAGGATTTATGCTCACTCCGGGATGCAACCTTCCCCTTGCAACAACAGATGAAAAGATAGATATGTTTTTGAATGCGGGAAGGAAGTATAGCTTTATATAATCAATATTAAAATAAAATATGTATATGATCTATCTGTTGTAGTAAATATTATGGCACTTGCTAAGATGCAGGTGTCTTTTTATTTCTTAAAGCAATTATTGACTGATAGTCGAAAAAAAGTATTGACAGTGAGGAAACGGCGTTCTATAATAAAAACCGACCGTCAGTCTAAAAAAGGAGGCAGAAATGAAAAAAGGTGAAAAAAGAAAACAGGAACTTCTAAATATTGCCTATCGCATGTTCATAGAAAAAGGCTACGAGAATACAAGTATTGATGAGATTGTGGCTAAGGCCGGTATAGCAAAAGGAACTTGCTATTATTATTTTGCGAGCAAAGAAGCAATGCTGGAGGCGGTCATCGAAATGATGATAGAGAAGGAGAGTGCCGTAGCCAAAGAGCTTCTTCAGGCACCCCTTTCCATACCCGAAAAACTGGTTTCGGTTGTAAATGCCTTTCGTCCGGATAAAGAGGAAGCGGTGATTACGGATGTTCTGGAAAGAAAAGAAAATATTATTATGCACGATAAAATCTGTAAGAAAATTGTAGAGGTGGCGGTGCCGATTCTGGCAGAGATTGTTAAAGAAGGTATAGCACAGGGAATATTTTCGTGTACGCATATTGAGGAGCGAGTGAAGATGCTCCTTGTTATGAGTCAGCATATGTTTGATTATGGGGTTTTTGGTGAAAGAGATGTAGAGGTGTACATCGATATGCTGGAGAAGTCTCTGGGGGCAAAACCTGGAAGCATGCATTTTATCAGCGAGGTCTTAGTAGAGGGGGCAAAGGAATGATCAAAGAACAGTCAATGAATCAGAAAAAAATGAATCTTTTTTTGCGTGTACTGTTTATCATTCTTATCATAGCGATATCAGGGGCGGCAATACTACAGATTTTTGCTCCGGAATATATGGGAAGAAACTCTGCGTATGGCATTTCTATAGGTTGGCAAAGAGAAATCGGATTTTGGAATATTGCCGTTTTGGTTATATTGATTACGGCATATAGGAATTACAATTGGACCTATCTAAAGTCCATTTTACTTGCGCTGATTCTGGGAGGAATAGGTATCGGCAGCAATCATTTTGTTCACTATCTCAAGATGCATCAAATGGTAAATTTAATCGGTGCTATGGAGAATTATCTTCTGGTTCTTGCTTGGATTATCGGATGGAGAATAGAAGAGAGAAGGCAGGATTTATGAAAATATGCATAGTTGGCCTTGGCGTCATAGGAACAACGTATGGGTATGTGTTCCAAAAAGCCGGGCATCAAGTCGAGCATTTGCTGAGAGAAGAGAAAAATCAAAAGTGCCGGCAAGTTTAAACATCAGTTTATTAGATGGACGCTATAACAAAAAAGGTGAAGAAAAAATGAATCGATACAGGGTGAACCTTGCCAAGCCGAATACAGAGTATGATTTTATTATTTTGAGTGTGGCAAGCGGGAAAATAAAGGATGCTGTAGCGACACTTTCACAAAATCATATTAGAGGAAGCCTGATTTTATTTTGTAACTTTTGGAACAGTAGGGAAGAGATGAACGAAATAGCAGGTACTTATCCTTATATTATAGGTTTTCCTACCGCAGGTGGAAGACTTTTGCAGAGCAACTTGGACTGCGTTCTGTTTGACCATATCATGCTGGAAAGTGAGGAAAAAGCAGGGATTTCCAATTACAAGGCTTTAAAAGCACTGCTTGAATCTGTAGATTTGAAAACGGAGATTCCTCACGATATGGTGGAATGGATATGGATTCATATGGCTATCAATGCAGGGGTAACCTCTTCTGCAGCCCGGGAAGGGAAAATTGATTCTCCGGCGCAGCTTGCTTTTAACCTGATGAATGATGCCCATGCCCTGTCGATTACAGTAAAGGCAATAAGAGAAACGATTCAGGTGGTCAAGGCGAGAGGAGTAAATTTAAGCTTCTATAAAAATGAACTTCTTCCATATAGGATTCCGGCTACAATTGCAGGAATTTTCATGAAACAAATGTTCAAAACGAATGAACTCACCCGAAGAATCATGACTTTGCATAGCGATGTAGGGGATATGCTGTATGGGTGCAAATGTGTTTATGAGACCGGGAAGTTAAAGCATCTTGACTTGCCGATGTTTTACTCTAATATGGATAAACTTTTTATAATAGCTGACAGTCAACTGTTATGAGAACTGTAATGGCTGTACATATAAAAATACCGGCTTTATTTTAGAATAAAGCCGATATTTTAAGGTTTATATCTTACTGTTCTGTCTTTAAGGTAGCTATCTTTTTTACAAGTAATAAAAATTCCAACTTACTTGTATCATTTTTGATATCAGGAATTGAATCAAGTAATGACACAACACTGTCATAGCTTGATTTACCTTAAACTCCGAATCACGAAGTAACATTCCGGTTTCTGCTACTGCAGCGGCAAACTTCATATTATCAGACATATCCTCCTTTATAGCTTCAGTGCTGACAGGGTAGTTTAATTCTTTACTTGTTTCGGAATCAGGCTCCTTATATCTTACAGCAATATTCAAAAGATCATTTGAATCGTTGGCGGCAGTGGTTTGATATTTAAGGTCTGAACCTATTTTCATAGGTGAATCATTGTCAACTATTTCATACAATACGGTTACTCTGTGACCTGAACCTATTTCACCGCCGTCTTTGGTATCATCTTTAAAATCTTCATCATCCATTATACGATTCTCATAGCCTATAAGTCTGTAGCCCTTTATAAATTTAGGGTTAAATTCCAATTGGAACTTTACATCCTTTGCTACAGTAAAGAAGTTTGCACCAAGCTCTTCTGAGAGTACTTTCTTTGCTTCAAATCTTGAATCAATATAAGAATAATTTCCGTTTCCGTTGTCAGCCAGTGCTTCCATCTTATTGTCCTTTATATTCTCAGTACCGAATCCCAGAACGGAAAGGAATACACCGCTTTCTTTTTCCTTCTTTATAAGCCTTGTAAGTTCACCTTCACTTGTGATTCCGACATTTAGATCACCGTCGGTGGCAAGTATGACTCTATTATTTCCGTCAGCTTTAAAGTACTTTCTTGCAATTTCGTAAGCAGTCTTGATACCTTCAGATCCTGCAGTACTTCCACCTGCTTCCAAATCCTCTATGGCAGCCATTATTTCTTTTGAGTCGGAACCCTTTGCTCCTTCAAGTACAACATGGTCGCTTCCTGCATATGTAACTATGGAAATTGTATCATTTTCCTTTAACTGCTCACACAGAAGCAAGAATGCATTTTTAACAAGCGGTAATTTGTCAGGTTCATCCATAGAGCCTGATACATCAATAAGAAATACAAGGTTTGATGGTTTCTTTTCAAGTTCATCCACCTGTTTTGCCTGCATACCTACCATCATAAGCTTGGTATCGGGATTCCACGGACATGCGGAAATTTCGGTAGTTACCGAGAAGGGCTCACCCTCATTTGGCTGTGGATAATCATAGTGGAAATAATTCAGCATTTCCTCAATTCTTACCGCATCAGCCGGAGGCAACTCTCCGGAATTTACAAATCTTCTGATATTTGCATAGGAAGCGGTGTCCACATCAGCCGCAAATGTAGAAAGCGGTGAAGTGGCTACAGCTTTGAAGAGGTTTCGTCGATAGCATTATATTCCTCAGTGTTATAATTTGCATCATAACTTACATAAGGAGTGGCATATTCAGCCACCTTTCCGGTATCGTAAACCGCACCTTCCGTTTTAGGCTGTGGGCCTGAACATCCGACAAGTAAGGCAGGAGTGCTGAGGGCAAATATCAACATACCTGCACTTACCTTACAAAGACTTGATCTATTTTTCATATACTCATCCTCCTAATAAAACAATCAAGTGTAAAGTGTTATAGTAATAGTAACATTAAATACAATATAATAAATGTAGAAGAGTGTAAGTATTTATTAAAATTTTAGACATAGTTTATTCATTTATCTGTGCATCACTTGATTTTCTGTAATGTCTGGGAGAAAGACCGTAGGTTTTTTTAAAGGCATCCTTAAAGTAGTTGCTGTCATTGAATCCACAACTGATTGCTATATCGGTCACATTAAGTTTTGTGGTGGCAAGCTTGGTGGCGGCCTGCTTTAACCTTACATAGTTCAGATATTCTTTGAATCTCATTCCTGTAGTATTTTTAAATTTTTTACTGAAGTAGGTATAACTTAAACCTGCCATATCTGCAATATCATTAAGAGTTAAAGGTTTATCATAATTGTCCGTGATATACTTTGCCAATGTCAGCATATGCTCGTCAGTGGTATTTATAATAGCCGGTGTAGAGCGGTTAAAAGAACAGAGTCTGATACAGTACAGGAATAATTCTTTCAATAAAAGCCTGAGAGTTTTTGAGCTGTGTTCATCATCAAGTTTATCCTCAGTGAGCATATTTTGAAGATGCTCATTTATTTTACCTTGATAGGCGGCAGGAACATGAAATACCTCTTTACTTGAAAAATAGTTTTTAAAAGTGTCGTTGTTCATATAAATATTGTCGATAAGGTCGCTGTATTTAAAGTAAATATTTATTCTCACACATGGAGTGTCCGAAGTATATTTGGTATAATGCATTTCTCTTGGCGGAATAAGCAAAAAATCTCCGGCATTCATCTCAAGCATTTGATTTTCTATAAAGAATGTGCATTGTGAAGTTTTGCAATAATACAGTTCATAATACATATGAAAGTGATTGTCAGGCATGTTAAATTTATAGCTGTTATTTCTGGTAGCGATGTTCACATAAATTCTGTCAATATCGGAATTAGATACTCTCATATAGCCTCCTCAAATTAGTATTCAAAAACATTATAACACAGTACTTAAACTTAAAATAACAAAAAAACAGTAGTTTACTTTGTTTTGCACTATTTTTAGTTGGTTTTTTGGCTTAAGCTGTTGTATAAATTAGTTAAACGAAAGGCAAAAGTATGAGTGAAAGTATCAAATGTAGCAGGGATGAAGCATTTAGAGAGAGAAGTTTAAATGGTGATATGCTTGCGTTGGTTATTTATACAGGTATGCCGCTGGCGATATATCAGGGACTCAGTCAGTTGTTCAAAATATTTGACACAATAATGGCTGCCCATATAAATGCCGAATCGGTGTCTGCGGTAGCATATTTGTCACAGCTTATAGCTTTATTGTCTGCCATATCGGGAGGTCTTTCAGTAAGTGCAGGAATAAAAATTTCAAGTGCATTTGGAGAGGGCGACTATGATATGGTCAAAAAAAGAGTAAGTACTGTTTATTTAACAGCTGCCGTATTTGCGGTTTTGATGTTGGCTGTATTCATTCCGCTGACAATACCTTTTTTAAAACTGGCGGCAACACCGGATATACTTATAAAAGCCGGTGCATCATATTTCAGTATTGAAATTTTGACCATGGCTGTCAGTTTTATAAATAATATTTATATTGCAGTGGAGAGGTCAAGGGGGAATACGTCAAGAATATTGTGGCTGAATATGCTGGTGTTGGTGTCAAAACTTATACTTACAGCAATATTTGTATACATATTCAACGGCGGATTGCATATGATTGCAATTGCCACCTTGTTATCTCAGAGTATATTGCTTATATTTGCAATATATAACAGTCTTGAAAAAGAAAGTATTTTCTCATTTGATTTAAAGTTTATCAGCTTTAGAAAAAATGTTGTAAATGATATGTATCTGCTTTCAATTCCGGTTGTGGCGGAGAAGATATTTTTTTCTTTGGGAAAGACCCTTATAAACAGTATGAGTACCGTATACGGAGCTTTGATGGTCGGAGCTTTGGGAGTATCAAATACTCTGGGGGGAATTACAACATCACCGCAGAACGGATTTCAAGACGGCAGCAGTGCAATAATAAGCCAGAACTTCGGTGCAGGCAAATATAGGAGAGTATTAAGCGCATTTTATAATACTGCATTTGTAAATACCGTAATGGGATTTATAATTTGTATGGTAACTTTATCGGGATTAGATTTCTTAAGTAATATTTTTGCAGGAGGAGATATCAATTTTGCAAAAATGATCGGAGAAGTTTACAGATACGAAGCCATAGGCTCGTTATTCCTGGGCGTCAATGCGGCAGTGATGTCATTACTGTACGGTTTGGGAAAGACAAAGATAACAATGATTTTGAATATATCAAGAGTCTTTGTATTCAGAATACCGGTACTGTACTTTCTTCAAAATTTCACAAATTTAAAGAATGCAAGTATAGGTATAGTAATGATGGTAAGCAATGTTTCTATAACAGTAATGTCTGTGATAGTGATTTGCTTTGTAATAAAAAATTATAAAAATAAATATTTATTATAAAAGAGGAGAATTATGATGAAAAAGTTGAGTTTGGCAATGGCTGTTTTGTTAGCCGGTTCATTGACAGCGTGTACAGGAAATGCAGGTAAGGATGTTTCAAAGGAAGCACAAACCGGAGAGAGTACAACGGCAAAGAGTGGAGAAGGAACTTCAGGACCTGTTACACTTACATTTAACTGGTGGGGCGGAGATTCCAGACATGAGGCAACCAAAAAGGCTGTAGATGCTTTTATGGCAAAGTATCCGGATATCAAGGTTGAAGTAAACTTCGGTGCATGGACAGACTGGGAGCCCGCAAGGGCGCTTGAGTTCCAGTCAGGTACGGCGGCAGATCTTTCACAGATAAATATGGACTGGATCAGCAACTATGATGCAAACGGTGATACATTCCTTGATTTAAACACTGTGTCTGATGTAATTGATCTTACTCAGTATGACAGCGCACTTCTTGACAGATCAAAGGATTCAAAGGGCGGACTTGCAGGAGTACCTATAGCTGAAACCGGAAGAATTTTCTACTGGGATAAGACAACTTTTGATGAGGCAGGTATTGATACACCTAAGTCTCTTGCAGAGCTTAGAGCTGCAGGTGCCACTTTTAAAGAGAAACTTGGAGATGACTATTATCCTCTTGCAATGGGACAGTATGACAGAGCAATCTTTATGACATTCTATCTTCAAGCTAAATATAAAGAAGCAATCTTCAGTGATGACGGAAAGTTCAACTTCACAGAAGATCAGATAAAGGACGGTATAGAGTTTATACAGTCACTTGAGGCGGATCACGTTATTCCGTCAATAAAGACTGTAGACGGTGACGGTGCCGCAAGCTTTGATGTAAACGAGAAATTTATAAGCGGAAAATATGCAGGTATTTTAGAGTGGGACAGCTCGGCAAGCAAGTTTAAGAAGGCTTTGGGAGATGCAAGAGAACTTGTTGTAGGTGAAGAATTTAAGGACCTTGCCGACGGAAGCGGCACAGGCGTGTTTACAAAGATATCAATGCTTTATGCAATATCTGCAAAATCACAGCATCCGAAGGAAGCTGCAATGTTACTTAACTTCCTTGTAAACGATCCTGAAGGTATAGAGATAATCGGCACAGAAAGAGGAATACCGGCTTCAAAGGTGGCGCTTGAACAGCTTACAAAGGCAGATAAGATAAATCCTATGACAGGTGATGCACATAAGAAGGTTCTTGAAGCGGCAGAGTTCAGTATGAGTCCTAAATTTGACGATTCATCACTTAAGGGTTCAACCGGACTTTATACAGAAGTATTCGGCGGCGTAAGCTATGGAGATTACAGTGCCGAGGACGGCGCAAAGATGCTCTTTGACGGATTTAGCAAAGTAAGCAACTAAGTTTACAAAATAAATATTTTAATCTGACAAAGGGGGCCATATTTTTGCAGCCCCCTTTTAATATAAGGAGAGTTATTTTGAAAAATAAAACATTAAAAAAAGTTTTGAAAAATAATATTGGTTTTCTTTTTATATTGCCTTGGCTTATAGGATTTTGTGTTTTTAAGCTGTATCCTTTTGCATCATCGCTGTATTTCAGTTTTACAGATTTTCACCTGTTTAAGGGAATATCAAAGTATACTGTAGAAAATTATGTTGATGTATTTACAAATAAAAACGAGCTTAAGGCTTTGATTGTAACTTTTAAGTACGCATTCATAACGGTACCTCTAAAGCTTGTAGCCGCACTGTTTATTGCATATATACTAAACTTTAAGATAAAGGGTGTGAATTTTTTCAGAACTGCATACTATATTCCTTCCATACTTGGAGGATCTGTAGCTGTTTCGGTACTTTGGAAGGCACTGTTTAAAGATGAGGGGCTTATTCAGACAGCTTTTGCTATGATAGGACTTCATGCACCAAGCTTTTTCTCAGATCCGAACTGGGCATTGTTTTCGATATCACTGCTTAGAATGTGGCAGTTCGGTTCGGCAATGGTGATATTTCTTGCGGCACTTAAGGGAGTTCCGGCAGAACTTTATGAGGCTGCATCAATTGACGGAGCGGGAAAGTGGAAGCAGTTTTTCTCGGTTACGGTACCGCTTATTACACCTGTAATATTTTATAACCTTATAACTCAGCTTGTACAGGCATTCCAGGAGTTTAACGGACCATATATTATTACACAGGGTGGACCGAGAGGTTCAACTACATTGATGTCACTTTTGATATACAATAATGCATTTAAAAACTATCAGATGGGTAAGGCAAGTGCTCAAGCCTGGGTGTTATTCGTTATTTTACTTGTTTTGACAGCAGTAGCATTCTATTCACAAAAACATTGGGTTTACTATGCGGATGAGGAGAAATAAAAATGAGCTTAAAAACAAAAAGAAATATACAATTGGTTATAAGATATACTGTTCTGATAGCAGTGGGTTTATTTATGATATATCCGCTTTTATGGATGATCGGAGCTACATTTAAGCCGAATAATGAGATATTTTCAGGACTTAGTATAATTCCGAAAAAAGCTACATTTGATGGATATCTTAATGCAATGAAAAACTATGGCGGAGATATAAACATATGGAAGGCGATGTTAAATACCTATTCATATGTTATACCTGCCGTAATATTTACAATAGTTTCATCTACTTTAACGGCATATGGCTTCGGAAGATTCAAATTCTTCGGAAGAAGCGTATTATTTGCAATACTGATGTCAACACTTTTCCTGCCGCAGGTGGTTTTAAATGTACCGCAGTATATTATGTACAATATTTTCGGATGGGTAGGCTCAAAGCTTTATCTGCCACTTATTGTTCCTTCAATGTTTGCGACAGAGACCTATTTTGTATTTATGCTTATTCAGTTTTTAAGAAATATACCTAAGGAGCTTGAAGAAGCGGCAAAGATTGACGGATGTAATGAAATACAGACGTTGATTAAGGTAATAGTACCTATGTTAAAGCCTGCACTTGTTTCATGTGCACTTTTTAAATTTATGTGGGCAAGTAATGACTTCCTTGGACCGCTTTTGTATGTAAACAATCCTGCAAAATATCCTGCAACTATATTTGTAAAGCTTGCAATGGACTCTGATGCCGGATTTGCATGGAACAGGATACTTTCAACATCACTTATTTCAATTTTACCTTCAATAATTATATTCTTTATAGCACAGAATCAGTTTGTAGAGGGAATATCTGCAGGTGGAGTAAAGGGTTGATATGGTAAAAAAAGAAAAATATATATTACTTGATAAATATATTGATTTTTTATTGGAAAACTCGGATGCATCTTCACCGATGTGGAATATAGAGCGTATCAGAAGCGGAAGCAAAAACAAATGGAATTATATTGACGCCTGCATGATAAGCGCATACCTTGAACTTTATGAAATAAAGAAAGATAAAAAGTATCTGAATTTTTGTGATGATTTCGTTTCTGCATTTGTAAATGAGGATGGAAGTATAAATACTTATGATATAAAAGAATACAATATTGATAATATTAGACCGGGAAAGAATCTTTTTAAGCTTTTTGAACTTACAGGTAAGGAAAAGTATAGAAAAGCGATGGATACCGTATATTCTCAGCTAAAATCAATGCCAAGAACATTGGAAGGAAATTTCTGGCATAAGAAAATCTATCCCTATCAGGTCTGGCTTGACGGACTTTATATGGCACAGCCTTTTTATATGGAGTATGAAACCAAATATAACAGGATGAGATTTTGTATTGACAGTTTTTTGCAGTTTGAAAATGTGGAAAGAATAATGAGAGATACAAAAACAGGTCTGTATTATCACGGTTATGATGAATCAAGGCAGTCGCTTTGGTGTGATAAGAAAACGGGATTAAGTAAAAATTTCTGGTTGAGGTCAATAGGATGGTTTATCTTAAGTCTTGTGGACACGGCACTTGTTATAGATGAGTCATTATACTATGAATTTAGAAGATTAAAGGAGATGCTTTATAATCTGGCAAATGATTTACTTAAGTTTCAGGATGAGAGCGGAATGTTTTATCAGCTGGTAGACAGGAAAGGTGATAAAGATAATTACCTTGAGACATCAGGAAGTGCACTTATTTCATATGCATTTTTGAAAGCCACAAGAAATAAGCTTTTACCGAAAAGATTTGAAGATATCGGAAAGAGGATTTTTGACGGTATACTTAATAGGTATTTATGTGTTGAAGGAGAAGAACTTTCAATTGGAGGAATTTGCCTTGTGGCAGGACTTGGAGGAAAGGAAAACAGGGACGGAAGTAAAGAGTATTATTACTCGGAGCCGGTGGTAAAAAATGAAGCCAAGGGTGTGGCACCACTTCTTATGGCATATACGGAAATAATAAGGTTGGGTATGGCATATGATTGACCTTGAAATTGTAAAGGTGTTTAAGAGGAGTGTAACAATTGAAGTCTGTAGTGATACTCCTTATGAAAATAAAAAGATATACGATGTTTTTATAAACGGCGAAAAGAAAATATCAACAAATAAAAATGTTATATCAATTTTCAATCTTCTTCCGGACAGTGATTATAATATATATATCACTTGCGAGAATAAGATTTCCGATATAAAAAGCTTTCATACGGAATATGAATATGTACTTCTTAATGTAAAAGACTTTGGAGCTGCAGGTGACGGAGTAAAGATAGATTCGGTATGTATACAGGCTGCAATAAACGCCTGTCCTAAAGACGGTACGGTTTATATTCCCAAGGGAAAATATTTATGTACTCCGGTATTTTTAAAGAGCAATATAGATCTGTGGATAGATAAGAATGCGGTACTGATCGGTGAAAAGGACAGAAAAAAGTATCCGATTCTGCCCGGTATGACAGAGTCAAGTGACGAGAAGGAAGAGTATAATATCGGATCATGGGAAGGTAATCCTTTGGACTGTTTTGCAGCACTTATTACAGGAATAAGTGTGGAGAATGTACTGATATATGGTGAGGGTATACTTGACGGTAATGCAGGTATGCTTGACTGGTGGAAGGATGCAAAGAAGAAAAATATAGCATGGAGACCGAATACGGTATTTTTACATAATTGTAAAAACATAGCCATGCAGGGGCTTTGTATAATGAATTCGCCTTCATGGACTCTACATCCTTATTACAGTGACAATCTTTTGTTTTTAAGCAATACAATTATAAATCCGGATAATTCACCTAATACTGACGGGCTTGATCCTGAAAGTTGTGAAAATGTCCTTATACTCGGTGCGGATATTTCTGTGGGAGACGATTGTGTTGCGATAAAGAGCGGAAAATATTATATGGCAATAAGGCATTATAAGCCTGCAAAGAATATAGTCATCAGAAACTCCATATTCAGAAAAGGCCACGGAAGTGTGACTATAGGTTCCGAAGTTGCGGCAGGAGTATATGATGTAAGAGTGGAAAAATGTATATTTGAAGGGACGGACAGAGGACTTAGAATAAAAACCAGAAGAGGAAGAGGAGAGAAATCTGTGCTTGATAATATTTATTTTGAGAATATTATTATGAAAGATGTATGCATGCCTTTTACTGCAAATATGTTTTACTTCTGTGATCCTGACGGACATTCCGATTATGTACAAAATCAGGATAAGATGGAAGTCAATGAAAAGACTCCGAAAATCGGGAAAATAGAAGCAAGGGATATCAGATGTGAGAATGTAAAAAATATATTTGCATGTCTGTACGGGTTGCCTGAGATGCCTATTGAGGAAATTAAGCTTGAAAACATCACTTTAATCTTTGATAAGGAAGAAAATATCAAGCCTGTTGTTCCGATAATGATGGACAATTTTCCTGCTATGTGTAAAAGGGGGATATTTGCAAAGAATATAAAAAAGCTTATATTAAAAAATATAGAGATTACAGGCAGTAAAGACAGCAATCCTTTTATGGAAAATATTGAGGATTGTGAATGTATAGAGGTGAAATTTAATTGAAAACAGAAGATAATAAAATAATAATCAAAGTCGGAAAAAAAGATTGTGATTACATCAGCTTAAGAGAGTGTATGCACTCTCTTAATTTTTATAAATACGGAAAATAAGAAGATAGAGATAATACTTGAAGACGAAAAATACTTTGAGCAGGTAATTATTACAAAACCTGATATCACATTAAAGGCGAAAGAGGGCATATGCCCTACAATAAGCTTTTATTATGGAATAGGCTATAAATATAAAAGTATAGGAGAGTCGGGTTATTTTGAAGAAAATCAAATAGCGGGCAAGCATTTTGCAAAAAGATGGGGTGCAACGGTTATAGTTGAAAAATCTGCATATAATTTCAGAGCGGAGAATATAAATTTTGAAAACTCTTTTAATCTGTATATGACAGAGAGTGAAATATCAGACGGAATTGAAAAAATAAGCAGTGAAGAATACGGACAGAGCAAATGTGAAACCAATGAAGACAGATTATCCCTTGAAATTAAAGTGGGAGGGTATCATAATAAAGAGAGAGCGGCTGCATTGGTCTGTGAAGCTGATAATTCTCTATTTGTAAACTGCAATTTTAAATCAAGCCAGGACACATTATATGCAGGACATGGTAAGCAAAGATTTATTTACTGTAATATCTACGGTAATGTCGACTATATTTTCGGTGAAGAAGATGCAAGAGCTGATTTTATAAAATGTAATCTGATATGGCTTGGATATACGGGAGAGGAGGTGTCTCCCGGAATAATATGTGCACCGAAGGGGGTATTTACATTCTATAAATGCAGAATCAAAAAGAATAAAGATAAAAATTATAAAAGTCTGCCGGGATATCTGGCAAGACCGTGGAGAGCAAGCGGTGCAGTATTATTTTGTAAATGTGAGATAGAAGAAAACTCCATATGTAAAGAGGGATTTACAGAAATGAATAAAGTTACCCCTGAGGAAGTGGCATTTTTTGAGTATGAAAATATCTGCAAAGGACATATTTTTATTACAGATAGGGGTAAAGAACTGTTTTAGTGATTTGAATAAAATATCAGAGGTGGGTATTTTGGTGGCTGTCAGTATAAAAAATGAAGGGAACAATGTATTATTCGGATGTGATAATAGGCGCCACACATTATTCCTTTATTACCACAAAGGCAGTAGACTATGCCCTCAAAAAAGGTTCAAGATTTCTTTCTTTCCCAATGCATACAAATGATTACAGCTCTATATTTGAGAGAGAATTTATCAGAATGAGTCCTAAGGTAGCAAAAAGAATGGGCAAGCCTTTAGCTGAAAAAATCACAAAAGCTGACAGAGTTGTTATCAAAACGAAGAAAGGCACAAATGTGGCTTTTGGTATTGCCGGAAGGAGGGCAGGTATATTTGCAGGAAGCTGTACAAAAAAAGGAAGAGTGGCTTCTTCAAGCTTTGAAGTGTATGTACCCATTATAGAGACAATGACAAACGGAGTTGTAATAGCCGACGGTTCGCTTGGATATCTCGGAGCTATAAAAAGTCCTATAGAATTGATATTTGAAAACGGTTATTTGGTTGAGATAAACGGAAAAGAAGATGCACTAAGACTTAAAAAATATATGGAAAGTTTTGGAGATAAAGAAATATACTGTGCCGCAGAACTCGGAATAGGACTAAATACAAAGTCAAAATGCGAAGGTATCTGTTATATTGAAGATGAGTCCACATATAAAACATTTCACATAGGATTTGGAAGAAATATAGCTCTTGGAGGTAATCATGAAGCAAGGGGGCATTTTGATATTGTAACACATAAGCCGGATATTTTTGTAGATGATATTATAGTTATGCAAGAGGGAGAGATTGCAAAATAAAAGTTACACTATATTAAATGAATAATAAATATATTTATAAGAATATTGTAATTAAATATTGCATTTTAAAAGTAAATATTCTATGATAATTGTAAAGAGCTGTATATTTATCCATAAATTTATACAGTTTCAAATGTGGCGGGAAAATATCAATTTTATCTTCTTATATAAAATAGATTGCAAGACTGTTCTGTACAAAGAGGGTTTTAATGTGTAAATTTTCCTGTAAACTTTTAGAAAGAGAGAAGCTTATGGAAATTATTAAATTAATCGGTGTGCTGGTTGTTATCGTCGGTCTTGCACTAAAGATGGACACACTAGCTACAGTAGTTGTAGCAGGTGTGATTACAGGTTTTGTAGCAGGTATGACACCTCTGGATATTCTTACAGTATTGGGAAATGCATTTCTGACTAACAGAGTTGCAACAATGTTTGTACTGGCATTGCCTGCAATAGGTATTTGTGAAAGATATGGTCTAAAAGACAAGGCTGTTGATCTAATAAAGAAAATAGCCAATGCAACTACAGGAAAAATCTTATCATTATATCTTGCAATCCGTGTATTTGCAGCAGCTACTTCTTTACGTATTGGTGGTCATATTCAGTTTATCAGACCACTTATCCATCTATGGCAAGAGGTGCAGCAGTAGCAAAGTATGGGGAACTTGATGATAATAATGAGGATGATATCAAGGGACTCTGTGCAGGAGTTGAGAATTTTGGAAACTTCTTTGGTCAGAACTGCTTTTTGGGTGCTTCAGGAACATTGCTTATTGTTACTACATTGACAGAACAGGGTATAACAAAAGTAGGAGAAAAGGGTCCGGATGTAGATGTACTTGGAATAGCAAAGTGGTCTATACCTATAGCTATAGTTGCTGTAATAGTTGGAATTATATATTTCATGATATATGATAAAAAACTTGAAAAATCATTGGGAGGTAAATAATGGATAGCGTTTTAAAACTTTCTGAGATTGGAACCTGGGGACTGACAAAGACTGTTGCAGAGATTTTCTTTATATGTATAGGTATTGTTTTTATATTGGTAGGACTTAAAGCCCTTAGAGATAGACAGTTTGCAAATAGTAAGACAAGTGCATTCTTTTGGTTTGTTGTAGCATTTACATTTATAGCAGGGCCATATGTACCTAAGTTTATAACAGGTATTTGTGTAGTACTTATGGCATTGCTTACAGCTGCAGGCAAGGTTGGACAGAGTGCCAGTGATGTACCTAGTGCCGCAGAGACAAGAGCAAATGCGGATAGACTTGGAAATAAGATATTTATTGCACCTTTAGTACTTGCACTAAGTGCATGGATTATTGCAACAGTGTGGAAGAAGCTTGGTGCTAACAATGCTGTTGGACTGTCAGCCATTATTGCATTGATAGTTGTATTCTTAGTAACAGGTGCTAAGAAGGAATATGCTGTAAAAGATGGTACAAGACTTATGGATAATGTAGGACCTGTAGGACTTTTACCACAGATTTTAGCTGCACTTGGTGCTTTGTTCACAGCAGCCGGAGTTGGAGATGTTATAGCAAAGGGTATTGAGATGGTAATACCGGATAACAGTAGACTTATAGCAGTTATAGTATACTGTCTTGCAATGGCACTTTTTACAGCAATTATGGGAAACGGTTTTGCGGCATTCTCTGTTATTACAGTAGGTATAGGTATTCCATTCCTTATTAACCATGGAGCAAATCCTTTAGTAGTAGGTGCAATGGGACTTACAGCAGGATATTGCGGTACTTTGATGACACCTATGGCTGCAAACTTCAACATTATGCCGGCGGCACTTCTTGAAACGAAGAATAAATATGGAATTATCAAGATGCAGTTGCCATATGCTATAGTAATGTTGGTTGCTCATATTGTTTTGATGTATATATTTGCTTTTAGATAAGTATTTGAAAGGATAGGATATGAAATTATTATTGACGGCTTTTGACCCATTTGGAGGAGATGCTATAAATCCCGCTCTTGAGGCGGTGAAACTTGTGGCTGATAAAATCGGAAGATTTGATATCGTAAAGCTGGAAGTACCTACTGTCTTTGGAAAGTCAATAGATACAGTCGCAAAGGCTATTGAGGAAGAAAAACCTGATGTAGTTCTTTGTATAGGACAGGCGGGTGGAAGATTTGAGATAACACCTGAGAGGGTTGCTATAAATGTGGATGATGCCAGAATAAAGGACAATGAGGGTAATCAACCTATAGATACAAAGATTTTTGAAGACGGAGAGAATGCTTACTTTACAACACTTCCTATAAAGGCAATGGTAGAGGCAATCAGAGAAGCAAACCTTCCGGCAGCTGTATCAAATACGGCAGGAACCTTTGTATGTAATCATTTGATGTATGGCGTTCTCTATACATTGGCAAAGAAATATCCTCATATAAAGGGTGGATTTACACATGTTCCGTTTATACCTGCACAGGTGGCAAGAAGAACACCTGTGGCTCCTTATATGGCACTTGAGGACATAAAGAGAGGTCTTGAAGCTGCAATATCCGCTATTCATAAAAATTTTGATGCGGATATAAATGTAAACGGAGGCAAAGAGTTTTAATCAGTTTAATAGAAACCTGTTTCGGGAAAACGAAGCAGGTTTTTTAATGCAAAAAATTGTGCAAAATAAATTTATAAAATTAACAATTGTTACAGAAAAACATATAAAAAAATACTATACTAAAAGAGTAATGAAGGTTAAAGCTTTTTACCATAAAGGAGAAGAATATGGATAAGTTTTTAAAGAATATAAATCATGAAGAAGTTTTAAAGTTAGCTGACTTGGTTCAGGCAACTGACGGACAGGTGGTTTCAAAGACTTTGGCGCAGAACAAGTATGTAAGTATCACAGTTTTCGCATTTTCAAAGGGTGAGGAGATTTCAACTCATGAGTCAGACGGAGATGCTTTGGTTACAGTACTTGAAGGAACAGGTAAGCTTATTGTAGACGGAAAAGAATTTATATTAAACGCAGGTGAGAGCGTGGTAATGCCATCCAGAAAGCCTCATTCAGTTCATGCAATCGAGAGCTTTAAGATGCAGCTTACAGTTGTTTTCCCATTTGACAGATAAATATATTAAGTAAAGGAATAAAAATATGAGTGCAATACTGGGTCCAATACATCATTGGCTTTTTAGAAAGATAAAGATACAAAACGATTTAACAAATGCTTTAATAGCAACAGCAAAGGATAAGGGCTTGAATGTATCAGCTCTTGCCGATATAGATGAGAAGTTCGGTTCACTTCCTGAGGGTGAACTTGGAAATATAATAGATCCTACAAATATCCATGGTTGGTTACAGGATAAGATAGCCATAGTAGAGAGAAGACTTGCATATGTTGCAAAGAATCTTACAGAGGGCAATGCTGATGCAATCGGTATTATCTGTGAGTGTGCAAGAGCTTTCGGCAAGGAAAATGCTATCGGAAGCGGAGCTTCACCTGTTGACGGTTTTGAGTATTATGAGAATACATTTGTAAGCGGAATGCCATGTGACGGTGTAAATATGATTGTGAATGAGGACAGTGATGAGCTTATGTGGCAGGAGACTGTAGATATTCACAAGCAGTACTGGGATGAAGTAGGTGCAAATGTAGCACTGTTTTATGAAATAAGGAATGCCATGATTGAAGGAGTGTTTGACGGTAGCGGTCTGACATATTATGCTTTGGGAAATGGCTCATATAAGTTGGTAAGGGAGTAATATGTACGGAATAGAAATTTTAGTAGATGAACACAAGAATATAATAGAGTTTTGCAAGAGCATGAAGTCTATGTGTTGCTCAATCATAGAGGGAAATGAAGTAGATGCAAATCTTGTAAAAGAATGTGTGGCTTTCGGTAAGACCTATGCGGACCACCTTCATCACGGAAAGGAAGAGAAGATCCTTTTCAAAATAATGCTTGAAAAGCTGGGTCCTGTAGCAGATAAACTTATCAGAAACGGTATGCTTGTAGAGCATGACCTTGGAAGACTTCATATGAATGAGCTTTTAGAAGCTGCCGACAGATATGAAAAAGATCCATCCACATTAAATAAGCTCGATATAATCACAAATGCTGCCGGATATGCTACACTTCTTAACAGACATATAGGAAAAGAGGATGAGGTAGTATATACTTTTGCCGAGAGAGCTTTATCAGCTGAGGACAAAGAGAGAGTCGATTCCGAAACTAAGGAATTTGATGAAGATCCTGAGAATAAAGCAAATGTGGCTAAATACCTTGAGTGGTTTGAAGGCTTCAGAGCAAAATACCCTGCAAGATAATAAATAAATGTATTATAAAATTAAGAAGAACATTTTGATCTTTATTTAAGTGAAAGCTGTTCTTCTTATTTTTAGTTTTTAAGATAGGGACTATATGAAGAGAGAGATTTTAGAAAGAATGTTGATACACCTTGGTCCAATGCAGATGGTGAAGAACCTATTGAAGGATTAGGAGATTTTGTTGATGAAAATATAGAATTATATAAAAAAGATAAAAATATTTTATTTTAACAGAAGAAGCTTACGGACAGTATTTCTGGAGTGGTGAAATGTTTACTCCTTTTAGTGAAGGCAGTACGGATTTTGAAGAATGGAATGATTTCTTCAATGATGATTTATACTCATTAAAAAAAATCTTTAATATAACTGATAATAAGGATCCGGATTTTGTTCAGCTATTTTATGGATATGGATATCCTGACTGTATTTATGCTGTAAGTCAAGATGTAAACTCTGAAAATCCAACCGTATTTGGGACTGATCATGAGGAATGGTTTATAGAAGTTGATGTTGAAGGTGATTTGGAAAAATATTTACAAAGATTCTGGACAAAAAAAGAGTTAAGAGAATATATGGAATATAGAATTGATTTATGGATACAAGGCTAAATGGACGAAACATTTAAGAAAAAATTAGTAAACCACCGGCTAATCAGGTGGTTTATTGTTTTGTCATATAAGACCTCATTGCACAAGCTATAATCTAAAGAATAATGAGAAAATACTTGCCCAGATAATGATAATACTTGTTTTTTTCAAGAATAAGAGACAAGATTTATAATGTAAACTTTTTTTATTACAAGGTTAAAAAGAGGAGATGATGAGTTGAAATATTATAAAAAAATAAGACTTGAAAACAATATGATTTGTATTATAAGAAATGCTACAATTAACGACGCTAAAAGTGTACTTGAGAATACGAAGAATATACGTGAGGAAACAGACTTCCTCCTTTCTTATCCGGATGAAATAAATTTTAGTGTTGAGGAAGAAGAGGAATTACTTGAAGATAAAGAAAACAGCTCCTGTGAGATACAAATTTGCGCGCTTATTGATGATAGAATTATCGGTTTAGCCGGAATTTCTGCGGTTGGATCAAAAGACAAGGTAAAGCATCGTGCAGAGTTTGGAATAAGTATTGAAAAAGCATATTATGGAAAAGGAATAGGTACTGCATTAACAAAGGCATGTATTGAATGCGCAAAAACTGCCGGTTATAGACAATTGGAACTTGAAGTGGTTGCTGAAAATAAAAATGCGATTGCACTTTATAAAAAATTTGGATTCAAGGAAATTGGTCGTAATCCGAGAGGATTTTGTTCTCGTTATACTGGATGGCAGGAACTTATATCCATGTTACTGGAGTTGGATTAAATATTGGTTTGTATTTGAAAAGATATATTAAATAACTACAAAAAGAGGATGTCGCATGCGACATCCTCAAAATTTTTATCTACTCTGTGTCCAAACACCGCTTCCGTCTACATAGTAGCGATTGTTATCAACCCACTGATTTGTAAGCATCTTACCAAGATTGCTGTTGTTCTCTGTGCTGAGCCAGTACCACTTTCCTGAATATGGGCTCTTAAGCCAACCGGTTACCATATAACCTCTGTTATCAAAATAGTACCAGTTGCCGTTTATCTGCTGCCAGTTGTTTGTTGTATATGTTCTGTCAGCGTTGATATACCACCAGCCTACATTATCCTTTAACCAAGCACCTGAATTGCTTGCACTTGAACCGTTAGGTCCTGCAGCATTTCCACCGTTTGAACTTGTCTGTCCACCAAGACTTGCTAAAACATCTTCGTCTACATCAAATTCATCTGACTCTGTCCAGTTACCCTTAGTACCATTGCTTGCTGCTGCACGAATCTTTACTGTATAACTTCCCTTACCGTACTCACGGATTTTGCTGCGGAAGTCATAGCTTGTTCCAGCTGTTGTTACATTTTCTTTGATTGAATTGTTACGGTAAAGCTTTACTTCATACTGCTTTGCATATGCAGCGCTCTCCCATGTAACGATTGGGCTGTCATTATCACCCCAAGAAATATCATTCACTTCCAATGCGCCGCTCTCGCCTGCGCTTGTTTTTGGAAGAGTTACTGTGATTGACATATTTCCACTTGTTGTAGAAACTTTAGAGATTGTAGCACCCTTACCGGTTGCATCATTAAGTGTAACATTACCTGAAGGTGTTCCCTTAAATGTATAATCACTGTCAGGCTTTACCTTGATAGTAACTTTTGGCTTCTTACCGAAATCGGTGTTTGTAATAGAAGAGACTGTTACCTGGTCAACTCCTGTACTGTCACTGTCAACATCTATGTTTCCTGAATTCATACCCGGTGCAAGATCGTAATTGATATTGATTCTTACATTCGGTACAACAGTCTTTGTGTTTTTGGCAAAAGCTACACCGGCCATTCCAAGAATCATGGAAGCCGTTAAAACAACTGAAGCCACTTTTTTGATATGGTTTCGTATCATATGTTCCTCCATTCTGCAGGTTACCCTGCGAAAAAATATTTGTTTTGTTATGTTTATATTCTAAAATATTTTTCGTGGAAAATATAGTCCTTTAGACTTAAGTTTATCTTACTATATTGTAACTAATTTTGAATTTCAGCGAAAAATAACAGAATAAATTTTTAAAGAATAACGGAATATTACTTACAGAAGGAACTTTTTTTCCATAAGTATTACAAGCATTAAATCAGAAAAGATCATACTTTATTTTTATAAAAATATATATCAGTACTTGATTTACTTATAAAAATGAGGTATATATATAAATATAGTTAGGCAAGCCTAATTATAAAAATAAAATAACCTAATTTAATAGAAGGGGATAATATGTTTAAAAGAAATTTGAGTATACTTATTGCAGCCGCAGGAATGGCTTTATCACTTTGTGCATGTGCGGGAGGGAAAACTTCAGATATTCAGACTACTGCACAAAATACAGAGGCAAAGTCAATGGAGGAAACATCAAAAACAAGTAGTGATACTATGAATAAGAAGAATGTGGTTGTTACCACTTCATTTTTACAGGATATGGTGGAACAACTTGCGGGTGATACTGTAAATGTGGAACTTATAATACCTGCCGGAGAGGATCCGCATTTGTATGTTGCAAAGCCTGAGGATTATACAAAACTTAGTTCTTCAGACCTTACACTTTATCATGGACTTCATTTTGAAGGCAAAATGGTGGAGGCGCTTGAAGCTAAAGGTGAAGCTGTGAGCAGAAATTTTCCGAAAGATCGTATAGGCACAATGGATGAAGACGGTGAGATCATTGCAGATCCGCATTTTTGGTTTGATATAGGACTTTATAAAATGGCGGTTGAAGCTGCAGGTGAATCACTTGAAAATTTGAATCCTGAATATAAGGATAAATATGAAGAAAACAAGATTAAATATCTGGAGGAACTTACAAAACTTGATGAGTATGTAAAGGAGAATATTTCTTCAATACCTAAGGAGAGCAGATATTTGATAACACCTCATGATGCATTCAATTATTTCTCAAGATCATATGATATAGAGGTAAAGGCACCTCAAGGTGTAAGTACCGAATCGGAGGTGGCAAATCAGGATATACAAGAAACAATAGATTTTATAGTAGATCATAAGATAAAGGCTATATTTGCAGAGTCTACAACCGATCCTGCACGTATGGAAAAGCTTAGAGAAGGTGCAGCTGCAAAGGGAGCAGATGTAAAGATCGTAAGTGGCGAAGGAAATGAGTTGTTCTCGGATTCTTTGGCACCAAAGGGTGAAGACGGTGATACATATATTGATATGTATAAGCATAATGTAAAACTTATTACAGATAATTTGAAATAGCACCTTTGAGGTTTGATATGGAAAAAGTATTGATACATTTGGAAGATTTTACGATGGCATATACAGATATTCCTGTGATATGGGATATGGATCTTGATATCTTTGAGGGAGTATTACTGCAATAATAGGGCCAAACGGAGCAGGAAAATCCACCTTAATGAAGGGAATACTGGGGCTTATGAAACCTATCTCAGGTAAAAGTAAGTATTATGGGTAAAGTCTTACAAGGAGGTATATAAGCAGATTGCTTATATACCTCAGACCACTACTGTAAACTGGAATTTCCCTACTACGGTAATTGATGTGGTGACAATGGGAAGATATGCGGGACTTGGTTTATTTAAAAGAGTAAATGCTTCCGAAAAAGAAAAAGCTTTGGAAGCATTGAAAAAAATGAAAATGGAAGATTTTGCCTCCAGGCAGATTTCAGAACTTTCAGGGGGACAAAAACAAAGGGTATTCATAGCAAGGGCAATTGCTCAGAATGCCCTTATTTACTTTATGGATGAACCGCTTGCAGGAGTTGATAAGAAAACCGAGAATATAATTATAGAAACAATGAGGGAGTTTAAAAAAGAGGGGAAGACCATTATAGCGGTACATCATGATTTAAACACCCTATGCGAATATTTCGATCATGTAATTATGGTTAATAAGCAACTTATAGCAAGCGGAAGGACCGAGGAAGTCTTTGTAAAAGAGAATATAGATGCGACATATGGGGAGTAGGCTATGAATATAAGTATTATTACACAGTATTCGTTTATTGTGGTTGCGATAGGAACAATGCTGCTTGCCATGGCAACAGGTATAGTCGGAACGATAAGTATTTTAAAAGGACAAAGTTTGATAGGTGATGCTGTAGGTCATGCATCACTTCCCGGAATAATTTTAGCATTTATGATATCCGGAAGAAAAAGTTCTCTTATTTTAATGCTTGGTGCAATAGTGGCAGGCATAGTCGCTTTTATTCTGATACAGATTATTTCGGAAGGCTCAAAGATAGAAGCAGACACCGCAATGGCGGTAATTTTATCTGCAATGTTCGGTATGGGTATGGTACTAAAAAGTTATATACAGGGTAATCCGAAATATCAGGGAGCTTCACAGTCGGGACTCGCCAGCTATATATTCGGACAGGCGGCATATATACTAAGAGAGGATGTTTATATAATACTCACTGTATCTGTAATATCCCTTGCCCTATTTATACTTTTTTACAAGGAGATAAAGGTATATGTATTTGATATGGTTTATGCGTATACAATAGGGATAAATTCAAGACTTACCTCTCTTCTTATAATGATAATAACAATGATTTTAATTGCGGCAGGTCTAAAGGCTGTGGGTGCCATTCTTATAAGCAGTATGCTTATAACTCCGGCCGTTACAGGTTTACAATGGAGTAAAAGTTATGAAAAAGTATTAGTGATTGCGGCGGTAACAGGAGCCTTATCTGCCTTTCTTGGTACTTTTATAAGCAGTGCAATTAAGGGATTTTCCACAGGACCAAGTATTATACTTATTATGTCTGTAATTGCACTCTTTTCTGTACTGTTTGCACCGAGAGGTATTGTAAGAATGCTTTTAAATATTAGGAAGATGAGGGTAGGGAAATGATTGAATCTTTGTATATTCTTATAATAACCTCACTTGCCTGTGCTGTTTTGGGAGTATTTTTAGTGTTAAGAAGGCTTTCAATGGTTTCCGATGCAATCTCACATTCCGTACTTCTTGGAATAGTTATAGGATATTTTGTTACTAAAGATATAGGGAGTGTTTTATTAATAATAGGAGCAAGTCTTTTCGGTGTTTTAACTACTGTTTGCATAGAGTTACTGATAAAAAGTAAAAGAGTGACAGAAGATGCTTCTGTAGGTATAATTTTTCCGTTGTTTTTTTCGATAGCTGTTATACTTATTACAAGATATGCAAGAAATGTGCATCTGGATACGGAAGTCGTTTTAATAGGAGAGATCATACTTGCTCCGCTTCATAGAATAAATTTCCTTGGTATCAGCCTTCCAAAAGCTTTGGTACAGATGAGTTTTGTACTTTTAATAAATACAGTATTTATAGCGGTTTTTTTTAGAAAACTGAAAATAAGTTCATTTGATCCTGTATATGCCGGAGTGGCAGGTATTGTAGGTACAGGTCTTTATTATGTTTTTATGGCCTTGGTTTCATTTACCGCAGTTTCGGCTTTGAGTCGGTAGGTGCGATACTTGCAATATCCTTTTTTATTTCACCGGCTGCAAGTGCATATCTGATATCAAAGGATCTGAAAATAACGGTATTATTGGCGGCTGTATATGCAGTAGTTAATTCTTGCATTGGTTATTTTCTTGCTGTAAAATTTAATGTATCCATGTCGGGAATGTGTGCTTTGGTTTCAGGCTTAACATTTATGATAACCATTGCAGTATATCCGGGTGGAATCATTACTAAGATGATAAGATACATTAAAAACAGAAATCGTTTCAGTAGAGAACTTTTGATTTTACACATAGATAATCATACAGGAAAGAAAAATGCTCTCGGTGAATTGGGATACAGTACAATCAGAGAGCATATTGCCTGGTCCGATAGGAAGCTCAAGTGTGTTTTGGACAAGCTGATAAAAAAGGGATATGTTTATCGTGCAAAAGAAAGAGGTGTATATTCTCTGACTGAAACGGGTAAAAAATTAAGTGATGATATAAGAAAACATTACGGACTCAGAGTAAGGGAAAATGATATGGCTAAGATAGACACCGGTAGAGATGATTATATTTCAGCAATTTATGAGCTTATTGAAAAAAAGGAAATTGCAACAAATAAAAAGATCTCGGAGATTTTGGGAGTAAAGGCTGCATCTGTAAGTGAGATGTTAAAAAAACTTACAGAAGAGGGAGAAGTATATACTGAGAATAAATCTATTCTTTTGACGGAAACAGGTAAAACGAGGGCCAGAGCATTGCTTACAAAGCATAGATTGTGGGAATTGTTTCTGGTGGAATATCTGGGTTATTCATGGCAGGATGTCCATGAGGATGCAAAAGCTTTGGAGTATGTCACTTCAAACGGATTAAAAGACAGACTAAATGAATTTCTAAATAAACCTATGCACTGCCCGCATGGAAATGAAATATACGAAAATCATCCTGAGACCGATAAGCTTAAAAACTGTCAGAAATCACAAAAGGTATATCCTGTCGACTTCATAAGGTTGAAGATGATAAAGATCTGATTGAATATCTGGAAGAAAAAAAGATTGCTTTAGGAGATGAATTTGTAGTAAAGGATATTGATGATTTTGACGATTCGGTACTTGTAAGCTCTGCAAGTGAAGATAAACATATTGCAGGGAAAGCGGCAGTGAGGATGATGGTAGAAATTATTTAATTGTATATACTGCCCGGAGGTGGAAATTTGAAATTTGGTGTAAGAGCTCATGATTTTGGAAAACAAGATGCAAAGACTTTAGCGAATAAAGTCAGAGACGTAGGGTTTGAGACTGTTCATTTGGCGGTGAAAAAGTCTTTTTTTGGGATAAACGGGAATGTTGATATAAATGCTGAAGAGATTGAATATATAAAAGATGCCTTTAGTGGGATGGAAATCAGTGTGTTGGGAAGTTATATTGATTTTACTACAGATGATGAGGATATATGGCAAAAGCACAGAAATGAGTTTATAGCGGCTATGAAAACAAGTAAACCGCTTGGAGCTTTATATGTAGGAAGTGAAAGTTCGTATGGAGAAGTTGATATGGAAAATAAGATAAGACTTTTTCCTAAATTACTAAAAAGGCTTGATGATATATTAAACGAAGCAAATAAATATGATGCTTATGTGGCAATGGAGCCTGTAGCATCACATACTCTATATAACGGTGAGTTTACTGCTAAAATGCTTAATACACTTGGAAGTGAGAGATTAAAGATAATATTTGATCCGGGTAAACGTGCTTACTAAGGAAAGAGTGGATTCACAGGAAGTACTGTGGAGAGAATGTATAGATGCATTCGGAAAAGAAACGGAGATAATCCATTTAAAAGATGGAGTATTTCCGGATAAAGGCAGACATATACCATGTAAGCTCGGGGGAGGTGTTATGAGATATGATATTATTACCGAGTGGATTAAAAAAGAAAAATCTTATATTTCTATAATAAGAGAAGAAGAAAGATCTGAGTATGCAAGCGAAGATCTTGCATTTATGAAAAGAATATTTCTATAAAAAATGTGCCCCGGCAAATGCCTGGGCACATTAAAATTTATAAATCGTTAAAGTATTAGTCTACCTTCGGGCCGGCAGCTACTAAAGCCTTACCTGCCTCATTTGTTTCATACTTCTTGAAGTTCTTTGCAAATCTTGAAGCAAGATCCTTTGCCTTGATTTCCCAATCAGCAACATTTGCATATGTATCTCTTGGGTCGAGGATCTTTGTATCAACACCCTCAAGCTCTGTTGGAACCTCAAAATCAAAGTAAGGAATCTTCTTTGTAGGAGCATTCTTGATAGCACCGCTAAGGATTCCGTCGATGATACCACGAGTATCCTTGATTGAGATTCTCTTTCCTGTTCCGTTCCATCCTGTATTTACAAGATAAGCCTTTGAACCGTTCTTTTCCATTCTCTTTACAAGCTCTTCGGCATACTTTGTTGGATGAAGCTCAAGGAAAGCCTGTCCGAAGCAAGCTGAGAATGTAGGTGTAGGCTCTGTAATACCACGCTCTGTACCTGCAAGCTTAGCTGTAAATCCACTGAGGAAGTAGTACTGAGTTTGCTCAGGTGTAAGGATTGATACAGGAGGAAGCACTCCGAATGCATCTGCTGAAAGGAAGATTACATTCTCTGCAGCAGGACCATGTGATATAGGCTTAACTATATTCTCGATATGGTTGATAGGATATGAAACTCTTGTGTTCTCTGTCTTGCTTCCGTCATTAAAGTCAATCTTACCGTTCTCATCAAGAGTAACGTTCTCTAAAAGAGCATCTCTTCTGATAGCATTGTAGATATCAGGCTCAGACTCCTTGTCAAGGTTGATAACCTTAGCATAGCATCCGCCCTCATAGTTGAATACACCGTTGTCATCCCAACCGTGCTCATCATCACCGATAAGAAGTCTCTTAGGATCTGTTGAAAGAGTTGTCTTACCTGTTCCTGAAAGACCGAAGAAGATAGCTGTATTCTCACCGTTCATATCTGTATTTGCTGAACAGTGCATTGAAGCAATTCCCTTAAGTGGGAGATAGTAGTTCATCATTGAGAACATACCCTTCTTCATCTCACCGCCGTACCATGTGTTAAGGATAACCTGCTCGCGGCTTGTGATATTGAAAGCAACAGCTGTTTCTGAATTAAGACCAAGCTCCTTGTAGTTAGCTACCTTTGCTTTTGAAGCATTGTAAACTACGAAGTCAGGCTTGAAGTTCTCAAGTTCCTCAGCAGTCGGCTGAATAAACATATTTGTAACGAAATGTGCCTGCCAAGCAACTTCAACGATGAAACGAACAGACATTCTTGTGTCCTTGTTTGCACCACAGAAAGCGTCTACGACATAAAGCTTCTTGTTTGAAAGCTCATTTTTTGCAAGGTCCTTTAAAACCTTCCATGAATCCTCTGAAAGCGGATGGTTGTCATTTGCATAGTCTGCAGATGTCCACCAAACTGTATCTTTTGAATTCTCATCCATAACTATAAATTTATCTTTAGGGGAACGACCTGTGTAGATACCTGTCAATACATTAACGGCACCAAGCTCACTTACCTGTCCTTTTTCATAGCCTGATAATGAAGAATCTGTCTCGGCTGCAAATAATTCATCATAAGATGGATTGTGTACTATCTCTGTAGTGCCTGTGATGCCATACTGAGTTAAATCAATATTTGCCATAATAATCCTCTTTTCTATAATTCATTTATTTTGTTATCATGAAACCCGGGTGAAAAGGTATTTTTCCCCTTGATACAAAATATAAAGTTATGTACTCTTTCAAGTACAATTAACCTTATTAAAATATACATAACAATTTGAAAAAAAGCAATAATATTTTTGAACTTCGTTAAAAAAATACGAAATAAAAAAAGCACTAAGTTTATTAGTGCTTCAAATTCATCAAAATATTATATTTTTGATATCTGTGAAATAGCATTTTCCTTGACCATTACTTTAAAATGTTCTTTATAGTAGTCTTCACTGAATGAGGTAGCAGGAAGTTTCACGCCGTATTCTGAAAGAATATTTGCGGCAACTGCAAAATCCTTTTTATTTTCATTCTTTTTAAGAACCAGAATGAATCTTTTATTTACTTCATCCTTATAAAGAGTGTTTTCTCCGGAGTAGGTTTTAACAGCTTTGGCAGCCTCTATAAGCTCATCTAAAGTTTCAAATGAATATGCCCTTAAATACGGCTCTTTTTGAGATTCGTCGGCTTTATCGTCATCAAGATCGAGCGCACCCTCAAGAAGATTATTAAACTTCATATCAAAAGAAGCAAATACATCATCAGCCATTGTAGGAGAGAACTTTGCAAAACGTGTATCCAGCTCGTCCGGATCATCAACTTTTGTTACATATATGATAATACTTTCATTTGAGAGAGGAACCGCCTCTATCATCAGAGGAGAGTCATCCGCATCAAATCCTACTTCATAAGAAGCTTTGCTTAGCATTTCCTGAAACAATGCCTTGGCATTGTCGCTGCCGTAGGCCAATTCAACTACATTTAAATTTCTGTTTTCCAAATCCACATTTGACAGTGTACATCTTATCTGGTTGGTACTAATCCTTTCAATTCTCAAGGTATCACCCCTTTCTATCAGTAGAATCGTACAAATACATTGTACTTATGTTTTACAATTATGTAAAGAGAGTAAGTGCCTAAAGAAGAGCACAAAAAAAGCAGGTGATGGGAATCGAACCCACGTATTCAGCTTGGAAGGCTGATGTTCTACCATTGAACCACACCTGCAAAAAATTACTTTGTGATGATATCAAAAAAATGGGGAAATGTCAAGTGTAAAAATTAGAACAAATTTGAATTTTGTGTATATTTTTTAATACATTGGGTTTTCTCTTAAAAATATTTTAGAAATAATAAAATATAATTAGATAAGTATTGAAAAGCATATAGAAAAATGTTAAAATACAAGCTACATTATTAGGTTTTTGTAATTAAAACTGCATAATTCAGAGAGGAGATTTACAATGCTACTAATTGGTAATGGAAGGGTAGTTACTGGAAATCAGGAACAGCCATTAATTGAGGATGGGTCTGTAGTACTGGATGGCAACACAGTTTTAGAGGTTGGAAACTACCGTGATTTGAAGGAAAAATATGCGGATGCAACTTTCGTGGATGCAAAGGGCGGGCTCATAATGCCGGCATTCATAAACACACACGAGCATATTTACTCGGCTATGGCAAGAGGCCTTAGCATCAACGGTTACAACCCGCATGGATTCTTGGAGATCCTGGACGGCTTATGGTGGACAATAGACAGAAATTTGGACAACGAGCTCACATATCTTTCTGCTATGACTACTTATATTGATTGCATTAAGAATGGTGTTACAACTATTTTTGATCATCATGCAAGCTTCGGTGAGATCGAGGGAAGCCTTTTTGCTATTGAAAAGGCTGCGAGAGAGACAGGCGTTAGAAGCTGTCTTTGCTATGAGATATCAGATCGTGATGGCGAAGATAAGATGAAGGCGGCTGTTAAGGAAAACGTTGATTTTGCAAATCATGCAAAAAAAGACGATTCAGACATGATTGCCGGTATGATGGGAATGCATGCAAGCTTCACAATTTCTGACAAGTCAATGGAATACGCTATGTCAAGAAAGCCTGAAGATATCGGATGTCATATCCACGTGGCTGAAGGTATTGAAGATTTGCATTCATGCTTGAAAGTACACAACCAAAGAATTGTTGACAGATTATATGACTGGAAGGTTCTTGGCGATAAGTCATTGCTTGCACACTGTATTTATATTAACCCACACGAGATGGATCTCATCAGAGATACAAATACTTGTGTAGTACATAACCCTGAGTCAAACATGGGTAATGCATGCGGATGTCCTCCGACAATGGAGATCGTTCACAGAGGAATCGTATGCGGACTCGGAAGTGACGGTTACACACATGACGTTTTAGAGTCATGGAAGGTTGCAAATGTGCTTCATAAGCACCATTTATGCGATCCTAATACAGCTTGGGTCGAAGTTCCGAAGATGCTTTTTGAGTACAATGCAAATATTGCAAACAGATACTTTAAGAAGCCGCTTGGAGTATTAAAGCCCGGCGCGGCAGCGGATGTTATCGTTGTTGATTATACCCCGAATACACCTATGACCGCTTCAAATATCAACAGCCATCTGTTGTTCGGAGTATGCGGAAAGGATGTTAGAACTACAATTGCAAACGGAAATATCTTGATGAAAGATAGAGAGCTTCTTCACATTGATGAAAAAGAAGTACTTGCTAAGGTAAGAGAAGGCGCTATGAGACTTGCAAATAAGATCAATGGAAGGGGAAATGCATAATGGGCGATATAATGACACCGATTCCTTTTAATAGGATCATGGAAAGACTCCTTGAAGAGATGGAAAAAGAAGGCTCTTGTTACGGAGTAAAGAAAGCTTATAAGGCTGATAAGAATAAATTTTACACAATTTTCGGAAGAAAATTGGAGACACAGATAGGTCCTGCGGCAGGTCCTCATACACAGCTCGCACAGAATATTATCGCAGGATATTATGCAGGTGCAAGATTCTTCGAGCTTAAGACAGTTCAGAAGATGGATGGTAGAGAGCTTGCGGCTTGTGTGGCTAAGCCATGTATTACAGCTGAGGATGAGTGCTACAACTGTGAGTGGTCAACAGAGCTTACAGTTCAGGAAGCTTTTGATGAGTATATCAAGGGTTGGTTTGCGCTTAAGGTTATCTCAAAGGAATGGGATCTTGGTGGCAGCGACGGCTTCCAGTTCAACATTTCAGTAGGTTACGATCTTGCAGGTATTAAGCTTCCTAAGGTTGATAATTTCATCAACGGAATGATGGATGCTTCAGAGACTCCAATATACAAAGAGTGTAAGGAATATCTTGAGAAGAATTTAAGCAAGTTCAAGAAGTTTACAAAGGCTGATCTTGATGCTATCACTCCTGATATTGTAAATTCCGTAACGGTATCTACATTGCACGGATGTCCTCCACAGGAAATCGAGGCTATTGCATCATATCTTATTACAGAAAAGGGATTAAATACATTCGTAAAATGTAACCCGACTCTTCTTGGATATGAAGTTGCAAGAGAGATGCTTGACAGCATGGGATATGACTACATTGCGTTTACGGATCTTCACTTTAAAGAGGATTTACAGTACTCGGATGCGGTTCCTATGTTGGAGAGACTTATGGCACTCGCTTCTTCAAAGAACCTTGAGTTCGGTGTTAAGATTACAAATACATTCCCGGTTGATGTAAAGAACAATGAGCTTCCGTCACAGGAAATGTACATGTCAGGAAAGTCTTTGTATCCACTTTCACTTCTTGTTGCGAGAAATCTTTCAAGAAGCTTTAACGGCAAGCTTAGAATTGCATATTCAGGTGGTTGTGATTACTTCAATATAGATAAGGTTGTAGGTAGTGGAATATGGCCTGTAACAGTAGCTACTACTATCTTGAAACCGGGCGGATATCAGAGATTTATTGAGATGTCAGAAAAGCTTGAAAAGGCTGAGATCAAGGCTTGGTCAGGAATTGATGTAGAGGCTCTTGAGAAGCTTGTTTCAGATGTTAGAAGCGATAAGCATCACGTTAAGCCTGTTAAGCCGCTTCCAAACAGAAAAGCTGATAAGAAGGTTCCTTACCTTGATTGCTACATGGCACCTTGTGTAAACAGATGTCCTATCAATCAGGATATTACAGCTTACGGAATCCTTGTCAATGAAGGTAAGTATGAGGATGCTCTTAATGTTATCTTAGAGAAGAACCCACTTCCGTTCATGACAGGTCATATCTGTACACATACATGTCAGAGTGCTTGTACAAGAAATCACTATGAGACTGATGTACAGATCAGAAGAAATAAGCTTATTGCGGCACAGAACGCATTTGAAAAGGTTGTACCTACTTTAAAGAGCGCTGATAAGAAGAACTTAAAGGTTGCTGTAGTAGGTGGTGGTCCTGCAGGTATCGCAGCTGCATTCTTCCTTGCAAGAGAAGGTGTGGATGTTACTGTATTTGATGAGAGAGATACTATGGGTGGTGTTGTTGCAAACATCATTCCGGGATTCAGAATTCCTGCTGACGATATCCAAAGAGACGTAGAGCTTGCAAAGGCTTACGGAGCAAAGTTTGTTACAAACAAGAGAATTGATGATATAAATGCACTTAAGGCTGAAGGCTTTGATAAGGTTATCCTTGCAATCGGTGCACATAAGGAGCTTCCACTTGAGCTTGAAGAAGGAAAGGCAATCAATGCACTTCACTTCTTAGAGGACTTCAAAAAGACTGAAGGAAAGATGGATCTTGGCGAGAATGTTATCGTTGTAGGTGGTGGAAACACAGCTATGGACGTTGCAAGATCGGCTAAGAGAGTTCCGGGGTGTTAAGAATGTATACCTTGCATACAGAAGAAATGCAAGATATATGCCTGCTGACGAGGAAGAACTTAACGAGGCAATTGAGGATGGCGTAGAGTTCGTTACACTTGTTTCTCCAAAATCATTCAAGGGCGGCAAACTTGTATGTGCTAAGAACGTACTTGGTGAGCCTGATGCAAGTGGTAGAAGAGGTGTTAAGGAGACAGATGAACTTGTTGAATTACCATGTGATACACTTATTGCATCAATCGGTGAGAGTGTAAGAGGTGACTTCTACACAAACAACGGTATTGAGATCGACAAAAAGAATCTTCCTGTACTCGATCCTGTTACTCTTGAGACAAATGTTAAGGGAGTATATGCTGCAGGTGATGGCGCTAAGGGTGCATCTGTTATCGTAAAGGCTATTGCCGACAGTAAGAAGGTTTGCGAGGCTATCGTAAATCATGCAATCGGTGAGCTTAAGATTTCCGATACTACTGACGAGAAGGTATACTCATACAGAGGAATTCTTGAAGAGGTAGAGGAGAAGAAGGCTGACAACAGATGTTTAGCTTGTGACTATATTTGTGAGAATTGTACAGAAGTTTGTCCAAACAGAGCTAATGTATATGTTAATGTAAAGGGTAGCCATCAGATAGTTCATGTGGATTATATGTGCAATGAGTGCGGTAACTGTGAGACATTCTGTCCATACGCTTCTGCACCATACAAGGATAAACTTACATTATTCGCAAGTGAAGCAGACATGCTTGATTCAGAGAATGACGGTTTTGTAATCATTAAGGGAAGCAAGGATGTTAAGGTAAGAATTGACGGACAAAATCTTGTATATAGAATAGGTGAGAGCAATGACAAGCTCAATTATAGATATGCTGAACTTATCGACACTATCTATAATGAATATGAGTATTTGCTCCTATAATATAGACTGAGATAAAATATGATATAGTTAAGATATGCCACCCTAAAAAGTGGCATATTTTGCTATGTAAGGAGATAATATGAATAGAGTTTTTATTAAGGGTGGAAAAATAGTAAATTCCAAAGAAAGCTTTGTTGCCGATATACTCATTGAAGATGAGAAAATAAGCAAAGTATTTAAAAATGGTGAGATAGCTAAGCTTGATGAAGGTACAAAGGTTATTGACGCTTCCGGTAAGCTTATATTTCCCGGATTTATTGATGCGCATACACATTTTGAATTGCATGTGGCAGGCACAGTGACATGTGATGATTTTTATTCGGGAACAAGAGCGGCTGTAAGTGGCGGAACCACAACTATTATCGATTTTGGCACCCAATATAAGGGAGAAACTCTTAATGAGGGCATGGACAATTGGCTTAAAAAGGCTAAGGATGGTGTTTTTTGTGACTATGGAATACACATGTCAATCAGTGATTGGAATGAGGAGGCAAAACGTCAGTGTCAGGATATGATGGACAGAGGTGTTACCACTTTTAAAATCTATTTGACATATGATATTCTCTTGCATGACAATGAGGCCTTTGAAGTACTACAAAGACTTAAGGAAGTTGGAGCTATTACAGGAGTACATTGTGAGAATGCCGGACTTATCTTTGCACTTCAGCAGGAATTTGTGGAAGCAGGATTACAGAGTAAGGTTTCATCTCATTATAAGACCAGACCTGCTGCAGCCGAGGCTGAGGCTATTAACAGAATACTTCACCTTGCAGAGGTTGCGGGGAGCGATATAATTGATGTCCATCTGACTTGTAAGGAAGGCTTGGATGAGATAAGAGCTGCAAGAAAAAGAGGACAGAAGGTATATGCGGAGACCTGTCCACAGTATCTTACTATGACCAACAGTTTGTATGAGTTACCGGGATTTGAAGGAGCTAAGTATGTCATAGCACCACCACTTAGAGAACAGGCCGATATCGATGAGCTTTGGAAGGCTATTGCAGACGGAGAAATTCAAACTGTAGCAACAGATCACTGTTCTTTCACATCTGAGCAAAAGAAACTTGGAATGGAAGATTTCAGAAAGATTCCGGGAGGAATGCCGGGTGTAGAGACAAGAGGTATTGTGATGTACTCCGAAGGTGTTGCCGCGGGTAGAATCAGTGTAGAAAAGATGTGTGAAGTACTTTGTGAGAACCCTGCAAAACTCTACGGACTTTATGACAGAAAGGGATTCATAGAGGAAGGCTTTGATGCCGATATCGTCATATTAGATCCTGATGCACAGACTAAGATTACTGCCGCTACTCAGGTTTCAAAATGTGACTATGCACCGCTTGAGGGTAAGGTTTTGAGCGGACATATAGATAAGGTATTCTTAAGAGGTAGTGAAGTGGTTGATAATACCAAAATCAAAGATACTCCTGAAGGTAAGTTCTTAAAAAGAAAGCCATATCAGAAATTTTTATAATATAAATATCTTTTTAGACGCCATGATTTATTCTGTATTTAAATAAATCATGGCGCTTTTATTGATTTTATAGTATAATGCTTTAATGTAGATAAAAATTGGTGTAGCGGATTGGCTCAAACCGTTACGGAATATAGAAGGGGAAATATGCGACTTATTGATACAAAAGATGCCGTAGGGCATATGCTCTGTCATGATATAACACAGATCATAAAAGGTGAGAAAAAAGGTCCTGTATTCAGAAAGGGACATATTATAAGAGAAGAGGATGTGGAGGTATTACTTTCAGTAGGTAAGGATCATATCTATATATGGGAAGTAAACGAGAATATGCTTCATGAAAATGATGCGGCACTTATGCTTTATGACATGTGTAAGAATGAACATCTTACAAGAGATCCGGATATAAAAGAAGGTAAGGTCGAGCTCATTGCAGAATGTGACGGACTATTAAAGATAGATAAGGAAAGAATCAACAAGCTCAATTCACTTGGCGAGATGATGATTGCGAGTATACATGATAACTTCCCTGTGAAAGCCGGTCAGCATCTTGCAGGTATGAGAGTTATACCGCTTATTATAGAAAAAGAAAAATGGAAAAGGCAAAGGAAATTGTGGGAGATAAGCCTCTCTTTGAACTTTTACCATATAAACAAATGAAAGTCGGAATAGTAACTACAGGTAATGAAGTTTACTACGGAAGAATAAAGGATACCTTTACACCTGTGGTTATAAACAAAGTGAAAGAATATGGTGCTGAAGTTATAGCACATGAGATAAGCAGTGATGATGTGGAAATGGAAATCGAGTGCATCAAAAAGGTCATGGCTGCAGGAGTTGATATTGTACTTTGTACAGGCGGAATGAGTGTGGATCCTGACGATAAGACACCTTATGCTATAGGACAGAATGCAAGCAGGGTTATTACTTACGGTGCACCTGTACTTCCGGGTGCCATGTTTATGCTGGCTTATGGCGGTGAAAATGAAAATATTACATTTATGGGGCTCCCCGGCTGTGTAATGTATGAGAAGAAAACAATATTTGATATTGTATTGCCAAGAATTATGGCAGGGGAAAAGGTGGAAAAGTCTGATATTGACTGCTTGGGAGTAGGCGGATACTGCATGCATTGTCCGGTATGTATATTCCCGAATTGTTCATTTGGTGTGTCATAATTTTTTAAAGGAGCGAGTATATGGACAAGGAATTATACAAAGTTATAGCTGAGTCAAAGAAAAAAGGATTAAGAACATTTGTATTTACATCATTAGGTGATAAAGATTATGGCAGCAAGGCTGTGATAAGAGAGGGAGAGCTTGTATGGATAAGTAAGGATACAAGCTTTTTCAAGGAAAATCTTGAACAGATAAAGGAAATAAATAAATCCGGTATGGTAGAGATAGCCGGTAACAGAGTATATGTAGAGCATATATGTAATACAAGCAAGATTGTAATCTGCGGTGCCGGTCACACAAGTATTGCTATGATTAAGATAGGTCAGATGCTTGGCTTTGAGATGATAGTTGTGGAGGATAGAGAAGAATTTGCAGCCAAAGCAAAGAATGCAGGGGCTGACAGAGTTTGTTGTGAGGATTTCATCAGCACTTTCAAAATTTGAATCTGACTATGATACATATTTTGTAGTAGTGACAAGAGGGCATCAGTGGGATAAAGAATGTATCAGAGAAATCCTTAAGAAACCATATGCCTATATAGGACTTATGGGTGCAAAGAGAAGAGTAGGATTTGTACTTGATGCCATCAGAAGTGAGGGCTATGATGAAAAGAAGATAGATGAAATCTATAGTCCGATAGGACTTGATATAAATTCAGAGACTCCTGTAGAGATAGCTATTTCAATTTTTGCCGAGATAATATCTGTAAAAAATGCAAAAAATAAAAATGTCGGCTATATAGACGGGATGCTTGAGAAAATAGAGAGCAGTGCTGAAAGAATGGTTATGGCTACTATAGTAGGAAAAAAAGGTTCTGCGCCAAGAGGTGTCGGAGCAAAGGCATTGTTTTTAAAAGACGGCAGCTTTGTCGGAACTATCGGCGGAGGAAAGGCTGAACATGACATTATGGTCAAGGTAGAAGATATACTTAAGAAACATGATGATATGCAACCATATTTATTAAATGTTGATCTTACAGATGATGAAGCGAGCATTGAAGGTATGGTTTGCGGCGGAAGAATAGAAGTACTTCTTGAACTTGTTTAAGATTAAATATGAGAGATTGTTACAATAGAAAAATTGACTATATGAGAATCTCCGTTACCAACAGATGCAATTTCAGATGCACATACTGTATGCCTGAAACAAAAAAAGTGGAAGAGACTCTAAGCCTGGATGAAATATATGAAGTGGCATTTGCAGCAAGCGAATGCGGTATTACAAAGTATAAGATTACAGGTGGTGAGCCTCTTATAAGAGACGGTATAGTTGATTTTATAAAAAAGCTTTACAAGCTTGAAAATATAAAAGACATTACAATGACAACAAATGGTTTTTACCTTGAAAAACTCGCTAAAGATTTAAAGAAAGCGGGACTTTCAAGTGTAAATATAAGTCTGGATACTCTGAATAGAGAGAAATTTAAACAAATTACCGGTGTTGATGCATTAAATGATGTAATGGCAGGTATAAAAGAAGCTCTAAATGTGGGAATAAGTACGAAGATAAATACAGTAATACAAAAGGGTGTAAATGATGATGAGCTCTTTGATATTATAGAGCTTGCAAGAAATGACAAATTAAATATCAGATTTATAGAGATGATGCCAATAGGGCATGGCAAGGAATCGACAGGAGTAAGTAATGTAGAAATCCTTGAAAGAATAAAAGAAAAATACAATGTCGCAGAGGATAATAAAAAGCACGGCAACGGTCCTGCAAAGTATATAAAGCTTGAAGGATTTAACGGTTCTATAGGCTTTATCAGTGCAATTCATGGAAAATTTTGTGATAATTGTAACAGAATCAGATTTACATCTACAGGAAAGCTAAAACCATGTCTTTGTTATGAATCAAATATTGATGTAAAGGATATTTTAAAAAATACTGAAATCGGATTTGAAAAAAAGCACAATATATTAAAAGAAAAAATCAGAGAATGTATAGCAGGTAAGCCCGAAGCACATGCTTTTGAAGACTTGTCAAAGATCAGCGAAATGAAAGATATGGTAGAAATAGGTGGGTAATGAACAATATAGAAGTTTTAGCAGTATGTATCAGTGAGAAAAAAGGCACTGAGAAAACAGAAGTAGAAAAAATTGTATTAAAAGAAGACTGGGGCATCGAGGGAGATGCACATGCGGGCAAATGGCATAGACAGGTAAGTTTATTGGCATTTGAAAAAATAGATGCCTTCAGAAAAAAAGGAGCCGAAGTAGATTTCGGAGCATTCGGTGAGAATATAATTGTGGGTGGCGTAGACCTTAGAAGTCTGCCTGTGGGAACTGTCCTTGAAATAGGAGAGGCAAAGCTAAAAGTTACACAGATAGGCAAGGAATGTCACAGCCACTGCAATATATATAAAAAAATGGGGGACTGTATTATGCCAAGAGAAGGCATATTTGCAGAAGTATTAAAAGGGGGAGTTGTAGAAAAAGGAGAGAAAATAAAAGTTATTGAAAAAGAAGAAGGTCCGTACAGAGTCGGCATAGTTACAGTGTCCGACAGGGCTTCAAAAGGTGAGTATGAGGATAAATCAGGTCCTATGATAAAGGAACTGGTGGAAGCTGCCGGAATGGAAGTCATAGATTATGTAATAGTTCCGGATGAAAAGGGGCAAATAGCTAAAAAGCTGTTGCATTTCAGTGATCAAAGACAGGCGGATTTGGTATTTACCACAGGCGGAACAGGATTTTCAAAAAGAGATGTTACACCTGAAGCAACCAAGCAGGTTGTGGAAAGAGAAGTTCCGGGTATAGGAGAGGCGCTTAGAGCCTATTCTCTTACTATTACACCAAAGGCTATGCTAAGCCGTCAAACTGCCGGAATAAGAGGAAACACTCTGATAATAAATCTACCGGGAAGTCCGAAAGCCTGCAAAGAGAACATTGATTATATAATGACACCGCTAAAGCACGGACTTGGAATATTAAGCGGTAGAGAGACAAATTAAAGATAAAAGGGAGAAAATATGAGATTAAAAAACATTTGTAAAGTTTTGGGCGTAGTAGCCGCATTGACATTAGTAGGATGTGGCGGAGCTAAGCAGACCACAGAAACAACAGTAGCTGAAACTACAACAGTAGCTGCAGAAACAACAAAAGAGGAAACAACAAAAGAGGAAACAACAAGTGCCGAGGAAACAAAGGCGGAGAGTAAAGGGGATGCATCGGCAATAAATGTATTCGCGGCAGCATCACTTAAGGGTGCTATGGAAGAAATCATTGCTGAATACAATAAGGCTAATCCTGATGTAAAGATTGCTTTAAATACAGATTCATCAGGTAAACTTCAGACTCAGATTGAGGAAGGATTTGCATGTGATATCTTCTTTAGTGCAGGTAAGAAGCAGATGGAGAAGTTAAAAGAAGGCGGATTTATCAAAGAAGGAACTGATGTGGATCTGCTTCACAATAAGCTTTGTATAGTAGCTCCTAAGGATTCAGACACAAAGGTTACAGGTATTGCAAATATAAAGGATGCCAAGTCAATATCAATCGGTGAGTCAAGCGTTCCTGCCGGTTCATATGCAAGAGAGGCACTTTCAAAGGCTTATCCGGACCTTGGTATAAGCAAGGAAAGCACCGGTGCCGAGCTTCAGGACAAGCTTGGACTTGAAGTAATTGAAAACTCAAACGTTACAAAGACACTTTTATCTGTTGTAGAGGGATTTGGTGAAGTAGGATTTGTATATGTTACAGATACCTATGGAAAAGATGATGTCCAGATTATTGAAAAAGTAGACGAGAGTCTCAGCGGAAAAATCACATATCCTATAGCAAGAGTAAACAATGACGAAGCTGATGAGAAGATAAGTGCGGAAGCCGACAAGTTCTATGATTACTTGAAGTCAGATGATGCAAAGAAGGTATTTGAAAAATATTTATATGAGTAATGTTTTAGCACATTTAGACTGGAGCCCTTTTTTTATAACCCTAAAAATAGGGCTTCTTTCTACAATAATATGTTTTTTTCTGGGTGTGGGACTTGCCTATGTCAGTCTATATATGAACAAAAGGATAATGGCGGTATTTGACAGCATACTTACATTGCCGATGGTACTTCCGCCTACTGTAGTGGGATTTTTTCTGCTTCTTATATTTAGCCGAAGAAGACCGGTAGGTATTTTTTTATACAGTAATTTTCAGATAAAGATAGTGCAAAGCTTTATAGGTTGCGTACTGGCGGCATTTATTATAGCTTTTCCGCTAATGTATAAGAATGCAAAGTCGGCTTTTTTACAGCTGGATAAGAATCTTATATATGCAGGCAGAACTTTGGGACTGTCAGAGTTTCAGATCTTCTTTAAAGTTGTATGTCCTATAACATCACCATCACTTTTTTCAGGTGCGATTTTAAGCTTTGCAAGAGCGATAGGGGAGTATGGTGCGACATCCATGCTTGCCGGTAATATATCCGGAAAAACCGCCACAATATCACAGCAGATAGCTTATCTTGTACAAAATCAGAGCTATCTTGAAGCCGGAATATGGGTAGGTATTGTGCTGTTTATCGCCTTTTTAATAATGCTTTTGATGGAGTATATACAGAGATAGTATGCTTGAATTAAATATAAAAAAGAAACTTAATAACTTTACTTTAGATATAGAATGTGAGCTGGACAGCAACAGAATAGGAATACTTGGGGGGTCAGGAGCCGGAAAAAGTATGATTTTAAAAATGCTTGCCGGTATTGAAAAGCCTGATAAAGGCTATATAAAACTTGATGATCAGCTGCTTTTTGATTCTGAGAAAAAAATAGATATAAAACCTAAGGACAGAAATATAGGATATTGTTTTCAAAACTATGCACTTTTCCCAAATCTTACAGTATATGAAAATATTATTATAGGACTTAGTAAGCCTGAGAGAGCTGATGCCGACAAGTTTCTTGAGAAGTTTGAACTCACAAAGATAAAGGATTCAAAACCGAATAAGATAAGCGGAGGTCAGGCGGCAAGAGTTGCAATGGCAAGGATACTTATCAGAAAGCCTAAAGCATTACTGTTTGATGAGGCATTTTCTGCACTTGATATTTATCTTAGAGATCATATACAGGAAGAAATAGCACAGATTCTAAAAGACTTTAAAGGCAGTGCAATATTCGTTTCACACTCAAGGGACGAGGTATATAGGCTTTGTGACAGTACAATGGTAATTGATGCGGGTAAGATTTCAAATCTTGGAAATACAAAGAAAATATTTAAATACCCTGAGACAAAAGTAACGGCAATACTTACAGGGTGTAAAAATATTTCCGATATAAGATATATTTCAGATAATACTATAGAGGCCATAGATTGGAGAATAAAGCTTGTGTTTTCAAAAGAGCTGCCAAAGGATATAAATGCCATAGGTATCAGAGCTCATGAGTTTATCCCTGTATGGGAAGAAACCGGTACTAATCTGATAGAGTTTAAATTAAAGAGTAGGGCAAAGCTGCCATTTGAGGATAATTATTATCTGTATACAAACGGAAGTTCAGATATTACCTGGCTTGTACAAAAGGATATTAAAGAAAAGATTGACAGCAGGGGATTGCCGAAATTCCTGCAGATAGATGAAGAAAATATATTATTGTTGAAATAGATCGGAGAAGATATGGAATTTACACATTTTGATGATAACAAAAATGCGGTAATGGTAGACGTTTCAGATAAGGATATTACAGACAGAGTTGCTATTGCAACAGGAAGAATTACTCTTTGTGATGAAGCCATGCAAGCGGTGACGGGTAAAAAGATAAAAAAGGGTGATGTACTTACAGTAGCTCAGGTTGCAGGTATTATGGGGCAAAAAAGAACTTCAGAGCTTATTCCCATGTGCCATAATATAAATCTTACAAGTTCAAAGATAACTTTTGAAATTGAGGGAAATGATATAATAGTCTTCTCAAAATCAAAGACTTCAGGTAAAACAGGCGTGGAGATGGAAGCATTGATGGGGGTAAATATTGCACTGCTTACCGTATATGATATGTGTAAAGCCATTGATAAGAGAATGCTTATAAGCGATATTCATCTTTTAGAGAAAACCGGAGGAAAAAGCGGAGACTTTTATTTTTAATAAAGAGCGAGGGTGTAACTTAGTTTTAAGTCGCACCCTCATTTTAAAATATTATATTTAAGTATAAATGTTTTATTGTACCGGCTTAATATAAGCTGTAGCTACATAAGCCTGTCCGCCGTTATAATTGATAATGGACCATGTTGAATCATGTTCTCCTGCATATTCTACAGATACTCCCAAACTCAAAGTGGCAAGAATATCTCCATCTAGACTAGGAGATGAACGAACATGCAACCTTGCTGTAGTAATATATTTTACACTTGCAGCAGTCTCAGGTGCAGTCTCCGCACTTGTCTCCGAAGTATCGGTGCTGTCTGATGAAACGGCTGTAGTGGTTGTTGTATTTGTAGTAGTTGTTTTCTTCTTTGAAGGAACAAGTGATCTGAATAAAAGAATTAAAACAATAAGTATTACAAACCCTATGATTACCTTGGTCAGATCTGCTGTATTGACCGTAGGTCTTTTTTTGTTCTTTGAAGATTTCTTTGCAACTCTTCTTCTTTGAGTACCTTCAGTACCTGTACTGCTTGCTCTTCTTTGAGAACTGTCATTTCTAATAGGTGTAACCACAGGTGATACATGGGTTTTTCTTGGAGAGTACTCATTTATAAATGTCTGTACCTCCTCTGAAAGTAATTGATATGCAAAGGTTGCATTAAATTCCTCATTATTATTTTCATGTACAGCTTTATTTCCTATTGAACGAATTTTATGATAATGTTCAAATGATTCATGTGAAATAACATTACTTGTATATAAAGAATCTATAATATCGGTCAGACTCTGCTCATCGTCATCATCACGACCGCTGAGCTGCTTTACTATGATTTCCAATGTCTGTCTTGCCTTGATCATTGACAAGTTATACTCTTGAGCCGCCAAAAGTTTTTGGGTATCATAAACTCCGTTTTGAATCTGCTGCCATGCAGTATTGTTGGTTGAGTTTGCCATCCGGTAAACCTCCTATAAAATCGATTATATATCTGTGAATAAAAGTTCGAATACAAAGCTCACAGAAACCTAGCTTTATTATACAATATAAGCTGTATAAAAGACAATATTTAGTGAGAATTATTCGCAAAAAAGGAGGTAAAATTTATAAAAAAATCGACTCTTCACAAGAAAGAGCCGATTTATAATTAAAATATTTTATTTTATGCCTCAGCGATGCACTCGATTTCGCAAAGAACTCCCTTTGGAAGATCTCTTACAGCGAAGCAGCTTCTTGCAGGCTTTGATGTGAAATACTTTGCATATACTTCATTGAATGCAGCGAAATCAGCGATATCTGCAAGGAAACATGTTGTTTTTACAACTTTGTCCATTCCTGAACCTGCAGCCTCCAAGATAGCGGCTACATTCTTACAGCTTTGCTCTGTCTGAGCTGTGATTCCCTCAGGAACCTCACCGTTAGCAGGATTTACAGGAATCTGTCCTGATGTGAAAACAAGTCCGTTTGTGATAAATCCCTGTGAATATGGTCCTATTGCACCCGGTGCATTTTTGTATCGATTACTTTCATGTGAATCTCCTTTTTCTTTTTCTTATATTTTATACTAATTTTTAGATTTGTACACCCTCTTTTTACTGTTGTATGTGAATTTTATTTGATTATAAATATTTAAGAATTGATTTACTGGTATTGATTGTAAAAAATTGATATAATTATATTAATTATTGCTTTAAAGATTAAGCGCAACAGGAGGTTAGAATCTATGGGACTTATTTCAGCTATAAGCGGTGCTGCAGGAGGCGTACTGGCGGATTCATGGAGAGACTATTTCTATGCAGATTCGCTGGAAGGGGATATAATTGTAACAAAGGGTAAAAAAAGAGTGGACCAAAGAGGTTCAAATAATAAATCCACAAATAATGTTATCACTGACGGTTCTATTATTGCAGTGGCAGACGGCCAGTGTATGATAGTTGTTGAAAACGGAAGAATAAAGGATGTCTGTGCGGAAACCGGAAAATATGTTTACAGCAATACTGAAGAGCCTACGATTTTTGCAGGTAATCTTAAAGAGACAGTTAAAAGAACATGGGAACAGTTCAAGAACAGACTGGTATTTGGTGGAGGCGCTACAGGAGATACCAGAATTTACTATGTAAATACAAAGGAGATACCCGGATTTAAATTCGGAACAACTTCTCCGATACCATATAGAATAGTTGATTCAAATATCGGATTTGATTATGAGACAAAAATCAGATGTCATGGTAGTTACTCTTTTAAAGTCGTAGACCCTCTGCTTTTTTATCAAAATGTATCAGGAAATGTAGACGGTGATTATAGGCTTGAAGGACCGATTTTACAGCAGATGACTGCAGATCTTTTGAATTCACTTCAGCCTGCATTTGGAAGACTTTCAGGAATAGGATCAAGATACAGTGATATTCCAAATCATACAAAGGAAATCTCAGATGAACTTAACAGTATAATGTCAAGTGAATGGGGTGACAGACTGGGAATTGAAATTGTTTCATTTGCAATAAGCGGAATATCTATTCCACCGGAAGATGAAAAAGATATAAAGCAGATGCAAAGAGCAGCTGTTTTACAGAATGCATCTATGGCAGCCGCAAATCTTACTTTGGCTCAGGCTGATGCTATGAGAGATGCGGCAAAAATTCGGGCGGTGCAATGATGGGATTTGCAGGCATGAATATGGCAGCCCAGATGGGTGGAATAAATGCAAATCAGCTCTATCAGATGGCTGCAGATGAGCGGGCCAAGCAGCAGATGAATCAGGCCGGGCAGGCAAATACCATGCAGCAAAACGGAGTGCCGCAACAGGGTGGTATGCAGCAGGCGAGTGATACATGGACCTGTAGTCACGGTCACGGAAACAATACAGGAAAGTTTTGTACGGAATGCGGAGAGCAAAAGCCTGTAGCGGCTCCAATTCATTGCTCGGCTTGCGGATATACTCCAAATGATCCAAGCAATCCACCTAAATTCTGTCCGGAGTGTGGAAAACCGTTCTAAAGGATGTAGACAATATGAACAATATAGATAAAGTAACACTTACAATACCAAAAGAGAAAAATATTGCATTGATTGCACATGACGGCAAAAAGCCTGATATTATAAACTGGTGTGAAGAGCACAAGGATATTTTGGCAAAACATAAATTGTACGGAACAGGTACTACAGCCAGACTTATAACCGAAAAAAACAGGTCTTACTGTAAAGGGATACAATTCAGGTCCTCTTGGCGGAGACCAGCAGATAGGTGCAAGGATAGTGGAAGGAAAGATTGACTTTGTTATATTCTTTACCGACCCGCTTACAGCGGCACCTCATGACCCTGATGTAAAGGCACTGCTTCGTATAGTTCAGGTATATGATGTACCTATGGCTATAAATAAATCCAGTGCCGACTTTATAATAACATCATCACTTATGGATAAAGAATACGATCATGATGTTATAAACTTTAAAGAGAACATTTCTAAAAGAGTTAAGGAAATGTCATAAAATGACTTGCAGAGAAGCCAGAAAGCTCATCATACCGTTTATACATGATGAGCTTTCAATGGAGGAAACAAGAGACTTTTTGCAACATGTGAGGAGTTGCAAAGCATGTATGGATGAGCTGGAAATCTATTATATTGTTGAAGTGGGCATGGATAAGTCGGACAGTGAAGATATTGATTACAATTTGACGGCGGCTCTAAACAGCCATATAAGAGAGTCCTACCAGAAGATTTATATTATTCATCGGTAGGGTGCTTAAGTATTCCATAAATACACTGATGTTTTTCGGAGTGTTTATTATTGCCATGATGCAATTACGAATTTGGTTCTTTTAGTAGGAGATATATGAAGAAATTAGTTCTGATAGATGGACATAGTATTTTAAACAGAGCATTTTACGGAGTTCCGGAGCTTTCAAACTCACAGGGCTTACATACCAATGCGGTTTACGGTTTTTTGAATATCATGTTCAAGATTTTGGACGAGGAGGCGGCTGATTACATAGCAGTCGCTTTTGACTTGTCTGCCCCGACATTTAGACATAAGGCATATGCGGAATACAAAGGCACAAGAAAGTCAATGCCTGATGAACTCAGAGAGCAGGTTCCGATTATAAAGGATGTGCTCTCATCCATGAATATACCTATACTTACAATGGAAGGGTATGAGGCCGATGATATTATAGGAACCATTGCAAAGAGATATCAAAGCGATGAAGTTTTTGTAAGTGTAATATCAGGTGACAGAGATCTTTTGCAGCTGTCCGATAAATATATAAAGATAAGGATCCCAAAGACTTCAAAGGGTGTTACAACAGTTCATGATTACCTTCCTGAGGATGTGATGAATGAATATGGTGTTACACCGAAGGAGTTTATAGATGTAAAGGCTCTGATGGGAGATACCTCCGATAATGTGCCTGGAGTACCTTCCATTGGAGAAAAAACGGCTACCAAAATCATACAGGAATATCATTCTATAGAAAATGCAATTGAGCATGTGGATGAATTAAAGCCGCCAAGAGCATCAAAAGCATTAAGTGAGCATATAGAGGATGCAAAATTCTCAAAGATGCTTGTTACTATAGTAACCGATGCCCCAATAGAAACTGATATTTCAGATATGGAAGTGGGAAATCTCTATACAAAAGAGAGTCTTGAATGGATAAACAAGCTTGAGTTTAAATCTTTCCTAAAAAGATATGAAAATGTGGAGATAGAAGCAAGTATCGAACTTGATACAAGTGTAATTGATAAACAGGATGCATGGGAGAGCCTTACGTTAAGCTGAAAGATGCAAAAGAATTTGGAATTTCCGCATGCTTGGAAGAAACAGTTGTAAAGAGCTATCATGAAAATTCGCTTTATGCTATATCTGTTACTTTGGAAAATAAATCCTATATCATAAAGGATATGGAAAATATTTCGGACATACTTGAGGAGATTATCCGACTGGATGCGAGAAAGTATATACTTTCATTAAAGCCTCTTATAAAGCTTGTAAAAGATATGAAGGCGGCAAAGAACTTCTATGATATTTCAGTGGCGGCATATCTTATCAATCCTTTAAAGGACAGCTATTTTGTAGAGGATATCGCAAGAGATTATATGGAAAGTGCCTGCTCTTCAAAGAGTGAGATGATAGGCAAGGCTAAGCTCGATGAAGTCTTGAGATTTAACGATGAGAAGGCAATAAATTATTTTGCCACAGAAAGCTATGTGGCACTTCATTCCGGAGAAAATATCTTGGCAAAGCTTAAAGATTTGGAACTTACATGGCTTTATGAAAATGTGGAAATGCCTTTGATATATTCACTTGCAAAGATGGAAAACACCGGAGTAAGAGTGGATGAAGAAAGACTGAAAAAATATGCAGATACATTGCTTGAAAAAATAGCAAAGCTTGAAGAAAGCATAACACAAAAAGCCGGTGAAAGTTTTAATATAAATTCTCCGAAACAGCTTGGAGAGATACTTTTTGAAAAGCTTAAGCTTTCAGGAGGAAAAAAGACAAAGACAGGTTACTCCACTGCGGCGGATGTACTCGAAAAGCTTGCGCCTGAGCATGAGATAATAAGAGATATACTTGAATACCGTCAGCTTACAAAGCTTAATTCGACCTATGCTACAGGACTTGCGGGATATATAAGAGAAGACGGCAGAATACATGGTACCTTCAATCAGACAATTACTGCAACGGGACGTATTTCATCTACCGATCCGAACCTGCAAAATATTCCTGTAAGGACTGAGATGGGAAGTAAGATAAGAGATATCTTTGTACCTAAGGAAGGATATGTATTTGTGGATGCCGACTATTCTCAGATAGAGCTTAGAGTTTTGGCTTCACTTTCAGATGATGAAAAACTTATAGAGAGTTATAATTCTGCAGCGGATATTCACGCTGCTACGGCATCACAGGTTTTCCATGTGCCGCTTGATGAGGTGACACCGGAGCTTAGAAGAAATGCAAAGGCTGTAAACTTCGGAGTGGTATACGGTATATCCGCATTCGGACTTTCGGAAGACTTAAGCATATCAAGAAAAGAAGCACTGGATTATATAAATAATTATTTTAAGATATATGGCGGTGTAAAGAAGTTTTTGGATAAACAGGTGGCGGATGCCAAAGAAAAAGGCTATGTAAAGACAATGTTTGGCAGAATCAGACCGATACCTGAAATAAAGAGTTCAAACTTTATGACCAGATCATTCGGTGACAGAGTTGCAATGAATTCGCCTATACAGGGAAGTGCCGCGGATATTATGAAAATATCCATGCTGAAAGTGGACGAGGCACTTGAAAAGAGCGGATTTGATGCAAGAATTGTATTGCAAATCCACGATGAGCTTTTGGTGGAAGTAAAGGAAGATGAGGCTGTAAAAGTTTCAGAACTTGTTGAAAAGGCTATGAAAGAGGCGGTAAGCCTTAAAGTTCCGCTTGAAGTGGATGCTCATATAGGAAAAACATGGTTGGAGGCAAAATAATGAATATTTTGCTTTTGGGAGGTATAGGCTCCGGAAAAAGTGAAGCCTTGAAAATACTTAAAGAAGAGCATTTTGCAAATATCATAGAAGCCGATAAGGTGGCACATTTTTTATATGAAAAAGACAGGGCAGGTTACACTGCCCTTAGGTCTGTTTTGGGGGATATTATACTGGATGATAAAAAAAACATTGATAGAAAAAAATTAGGTGATATACTTTACTATGATAAAGAAAAATTAAGACTGGTAAACAGTATAATACATCCGTTGGTATATGAAGAAATCAAAAACCGACTTGTAGAGAACAGATTGAATGTGGTGGAGCAGGCACTTATGCCTGACAATAAAGATATTTATGATGAGATTTGGTATCTGCATACAGATCATGAGATCAGAATAGAGAGATTGATGTTATCAAGAGGGCTTGAGAAAGAGCGAATTGAGCAGATAATTGCAAAGCAGCCAAAAGAGTCGGAGTTTGAGTCTGTTGCGGATAAAATTATACAAAATAACGGATCCAGGTCTGATTTGGAGAAAAACATAAGAGAGGCTTTGAGGTGATACTTTGAGACTGGTTAGCTTGGCAAGCGGAAGCGACGGAAATTCCACTTACATTGGCAGTGAGAATACTCATATTCTGGTGGATGCCGGTATTTCAAATAAAAAAATAGAGACAAGACTGAACGAATTGGGGCTTTGCGGAAAAGATATTTCAGGAATATTTTTGACACATGAACATAGCGATCATATATCAGGTCTGGAAGTCTTTGTAAGAAAAAATGAAATTCCTGTATATGCTTCGGAAGGTACGCTCAGATATTTAAAAGAAAGAGATAAATACTCTAAAATTAAAGATTATTTTCATATAATACAATCAAAAAAATATACAAGTTTGGGAGATTTGGAAGTTTTGGCATTTGATATAGACCATGATGCAAATGAGCCGTTCGGATACAGGGTGGAATGCGAAAATAAAAAAATTGCGGTAGCTACAGACCTTGGAAGATATACAAAGGATATTGTCGATAATCTTTCAAATCTTGATGCATTACTTATTGAAGCAAATCATGATATCAGAATGCTGGAAACAGGCCCTTATCCCTATGAGCTTAAAAGAAGGATATTAAGTGAAAGAGGACATCTTTCAAATGAAAATTCCGGAAAGCTTATATGTGAGATCTTAAATGAAAATATAAAGAAAATCTTTTTGGGACATCTTTCAGATAAGAATAATCTTCCGGAGCTGGCTCTTGAAAGTGTAAGATATGAAATTTTTGCGGATGAGAGACCTTACAATCCAAAAGATTTTGATATAGAAGTGGCAAAAAGAGATGCATTATCTGAAATTTGCTATGTGTAGTGTTAGGAATGGAGAATTTTATGAACAAGGTTATAATAACTGTGGTAGGCAAAGATACAGTAGGTATTATAGCAAGAGTATGTACATATCTTGCAGACAATAAAATAAATATATTGGACATCTCACAAACAATAGTAAGCGGATATTTCAATATGATGATGATTACAGATATGGAAAATGCCACTGTAAAATTCACAAAAGTTGTTGAGGATCTGGACGTCCTCGGGGATGAGATCGGAGTAAAGATAAAAGCTCAAAAAGAAGAAATTTTTGAATCCATGCACAGACTCTAGGAGGAATTATGCTGAATATGTTTGAAGTAATAGAGACTAACGACATGATCGATAAAGATCTGTTGGATGTCAGAACTATTACTATTGGAATAAGCTTACTTGACTGTATAGATACGGATTTAAATAAGCTTTGTAAAAATATATATGATAAGATAACAAATACCGCAAAGGACCTTGTAAGAGTAGGTGACGAAATATCAAAGGACTTCGGTGTACCTATTGTAAACAAGAGAATATCGGTCACACCTATCGCCTTGGTGGGTGGAAGCGCCTGCAAGACAAAGAAGACTTTGTACAGATAGCAAAGACACTTGATAAGGCTGCAAAAGACCTTGGAGTAAACTTTTTAGGCGGATATTCAGCCATAGTTTCAAAGGGAATAACTGTGGCGGACAGACTTCTTATTGAGTCAATACCACAGGCAATGAATGAGACGGACTTTATTTGCAGTTCTGTAAATCTTGGGTCCACAAAGACCGGACTTAATATGGATGCGGTAAGGCTTATGGGGAAAATAGTAAAAGATACTGCGATTATGACAGCGGACAGAGATTCTATCGGTTGTGCAAAGCTTGTGGTATTTTGCAATGCTCCTGATGACAATCCATTTATGGCAGGTGCATTCCATGGTGTTACAGAGGCGGATGCCATTATAAATGTAGGTGTCAGCGGACCGGGAGTTGTACGTGCGGCTTTAAAGAAAGCCGAAGGCGAAAACTTTGAGGTGCTTTGTGAGACTATAAAAAAGACAGCATTTAAGATTACAAGAGTCGGACAGCTTGTGGCAAGAGAAGCGTCAAAAAAGACTTGGTATTCCTTTCGGAATAATAGATCTCTCATTGGCACCTACACCTTCCGTAGGAGATTCTGTAGCTGAAATACTTGAAGAAATAGGACTTGAAAGAGTAGGTGCACCGGGAACTACAGCGGCACTTGCACTTTTAAACGATCAGGTGAAAAAGGGCGGTGTTATGGCCTCTTCATATGTAGGAGGACTTTCAGGCGCATTTATTCCTGTATCGGAGGATCAAGGTATGATAGATGCAGTGAATGCCGGAGCTTTGACTTTGGAAAAGCTTGAGGCAATGACCTGCGTATGCTCTGTAGGACTTGATATGATTGCAATACCGGGAGATACTTCAGAAGAGACAATAGCAGGTATTATTGCGGATGAGGCAGCTATCGGCATGATAAATCAAAAGACTACGGCAGTAAGACTTATACCTGTTATCGGTAAAGGTGAGGGAGAAGTGGTAGAGTTTGGTGGACTTTTAGGCTACGCTCCTATAATGCCTGTAAACGGCTTCTCATGTGAGAAATTTGTAAACAGAGGCGGCAGAATACCTGCACCTATACATAGTTTAAAAACTAAATTTAATATCAAAAAACAGGCATATATCATGATATGCCTGCTTTTTTAATTCAATTGATATTACTTCAACATCTTAAATCCCGGGAAGTAGCGGAAGATTACCTTTGCAATTATTTTCTCTTTATATACATATGGATGTACCCATCTTCTGGAGTCGGCGGAATTGTTTCTGTTGTCACCTAAACAAAAGTAAGCTCCGTCAGGTACTTCAAAATGCATATCGGCCTCAGGTATCATAGGCTCCCTTATATAATCTTCTTCAAGCGGAGTTTCGGAATTGTTCAAATACACCTTGCCGTCCTTGATATCCACAATATCCCCCGGCTCACCGATAATTCTCTTTACATAGTATAGACTCTCATCATCAGGGAATTTAAATATTATGATATCCCCACGCTTCGGTTCCTGGAAAAGATAAGTGAGTCTGAATCCGACAACTCTGTCCCCTGTCATTATAGTATTTTCCATAGATGCAGACGGCACTCTCGAATTTGCTATAATAAAAAGGTTTAAAACAAGCGCTATCACAGCAGCTACCACTATTATAGAAATCCAACTGAAAATTTCTTTTACAACGTCAAAATCTGAATTGTTATTCATCATCTTCTCCAATCTAGTATTCTCTCACAATTTTTTCTTTATTTGAACTCATACTATTTTTACGATAATTGAATTTATAATACAACCAAATGATAAAATAATTATGAAAATAATAATAAACATATTTTTTTAAGACTTTAAAGCTTTAAATATTATATGTTTGGTATTTTCGTGGTATAATATGTGCATAAAATTTGAACTTGATATGGAAGAAATACTATTCATAATTTTGAAAAGCTAAAGTCGATATAATATGACATATATAAAAATATAAGGGACAGGTAAAGCAAGATGAAAAAACATATTATGCTAATTATAGCTATATTATTGCTGATTGTCGGATGCAGAAACAGTGTTAAGGAAGTTGAAACGAAGGTAGTAGAAGAAACAAAGGATTCTTACAGCTTGTTATGGGGCGTAAAAAATAAGTTGATGTCTTCTTTTGTTAGTGAAGACGGAAAATCATATTGTACAGTACAAGAGGGTATAAATGAGGACTTGGATAAGAATCCGATACTAAGCTATATGTTGACTATACCAATGAAGTATGCTGTAGAAGTAAATATGATTATGGACTCAATAAGGGAAAAAAATACAAGTACAGGCATAGTACATTTGGAAAGAAGTATGCAAAGCTTTGATATTAATGTATATGGTTTAAAAAGCAAACAATTGGAAAACTCAATTAATCTGTTAAAAATACTGCAAGAAAAAAATATGAATATAATGCCTACCGATTACACCATGTTTGCCACAAGAATGTATGAGAATAGGCCATGTCTTGTATTTGCTGCAGAAGATATAGTGCCTTCAAATAAAGACAAGAACAATAATACAAAGAGAATGATATATGTTGACGTAGAGACAGGTGAGATATTTGAAAAAGAGTATGAGGATATCAGTAGTAATCTGGAGGACGAGAATAGAATTAACTTAATATTTACATCACAGCATGGTAAGTTCTTAAAACAGAATATGGACAAGATAAAATATTCTGATTCTGATACAAATTCAGTAAGAATTTTAAGTTTTTGGGAAGGGTGCAGGCAGATACATTTTGCGAATATAGAAAACATTTCAGAGAATAATGAAAAGTTATTTGCCATGTTCCCTGAACTTAGAAAAGCGTATAATGAGATAAAAGAATCAAAAGAAGATCTAAATGTTTCTGTTGATATAGTTCTGACAGGAAGTCCAAGTGAAGAGGAAATAATGGAACTTATATTACCTGAAGGTAAAGAACTCTCTTTTGAAGGGATCAAAATAAGTGAAAAGAACTCAATAGACGGTCAAGAACATGATATTCATAGTTTTGACGAGTGGAGAGAGTACTGTAAGCCGACAGATAATCCTGGTAAGTATGCCTCACCGATAGTTGAAGTGGCAGATTGAGGTTTCATATAAGTTGAATATAAGAAATAATTTAAAATATTTTCAAATTGAGGTATGGATATGAAAAAAATTGCCTATACGGTTATACTTATGTCATTTGTTTTATGTAGTTGCTCAAAAAACAATGAGTATGGTAAGGAGAATAAATGGGAAAAAAAGGCAAATTATTTTGCAAGTGAAATGAATCAGGATAATACCGGGTGTTATACAATACAATTGCTGGATGATGATGAAAGAACAACTTATCCAATGGCTGTAGTACCATACAAATATTTACTTTGTGAAGATATACAAGAGAGTTATTATTACCGTCATAGAAAAGAATTGGGTAAAAATATTTACTATATGAAATGTGATATAAAAAAGTATCTTATTGATGTATATGATATAAAAACAAATAAAAAGATGAAAACAATAGATGCCAAAAAGATACTTAAAAAGTATACTGAGATACAGGCAAGTCAATTTGCAGTTCTCGGAACAGCAATAATTGACGGAGCACCATATGCCACCGTTTTGATAAACAGTCTTTATAACAGTGATGATTTGGGGAACCTATATATAAATCTAGCGGATGAATCAAGCTTTTATAAGATGTTTGCAGAAGAAGAAGAAGATAAGGTCATTGAAATCAGAAAGGATGATATATCACAAGATGTTTTTTTAAATCAGAATACATTAGATACAGGATTAAAGATAGTCAGTAACAGATACGAAGGTCAAGTAGTTTTAACCGCAGATGCATATAAAATGCCACAAAATAATAAAAGGTTGTATGAGATGTTTCCAAAACTAAAAGAAAATGTAGAAAAGCTTAATAAAACAAATAAAAAAGCGGAAATAGACTTTATGCTGTCTGATGATTTGACTGATGAGGAGATATTAAGGTTGTTTGTAAATGACGGTCAGGAAATTTCTTTTGACGGTGTAATAGTGGATGCGGAGAGTTCAGTGGACGGACTTTTTCATAAAGTAGACAGCTTTGAAGATTTTTATAAATATACTGAGCCGGTAGAGCAGTTTAAACCTGAATATAAGCCTATAATGAAATAGGAGGAGCGAGCAATGGTTGAATTTCTAAGTTATTTAAGTAAAGGTTTTGCATTAATATTTGAATCAGATCTATATAAACATTTCTATCTTTTATGTATTGCATTTTCACTTTTCTATATTTTTAGAAAAGCCTATATAGTGGCTGTGAGCGGTGGAGATTTCTTTGCACCATATCATATATCAAACGGCTATTTTTATATTTACAATATTTTTTATCTTGGTAAGAGGAAAATAGCGTTGGAAGATATAAAATCCATTGCTATAGGCTGTAATAGAAGAAAAGGATATCGTATCTATGAGATGATATTAAATTTAAAAAGCGGGAAAAGTGCGTTTTTACATTTTGAGAAAAGCAAATCAAATATTAAGAGAATTGAAGTCTTGGAATCGGAACTTGAGAGATATAAGATAGATGTAAAAAAGGATAATGATGTATAAAAATTATAAGTAATAATAGTCATATTTAAACGGTGTAGTTTATAACATTTACTTTCATGTTTTGCAAAAGAATAGTATAATCTATATAAATGTTATGGAGCGGATAAGCGGGCATTATATTATCTGAACTGTTACTCATAATGTTAGAAGGAAGGGTTAGGCTATGGATAAGAATTTATATGATTTGATGGATTGGGCAGCAATAGAGGAGATCACTTATTCAGAATGTGACAGACCAAAGAAGATTCTCGGTTCACATAGAGTGGATGGTGGCTTTGGTTCAGGCTTTTATACCAAGTGCAAAAGAGATGGCGTTGTTGATTGACGGAAACAAAAATCCTGTTGCAATGCAATGTATGGATGAAGCCGGATTTTTTGCATGCTTTGTGGGAAGAAAGCAGGAGTTTAAATATAAATTTATAGTTAAATATGATAATGAAGTAGAACAGACCATATCAGATCCGTATTCTTTTGACAGTATATACTCTGAGGAAGATTTATCAAAATTTGATGCCGGTATCAACTATGAAATATATGAAAAAATGGGTGCAAAGCCTATTACAATTTCAGGAGTGGAGGGTGTAAATTTCTCGGTATGGGCACCTGAAGCTATGAGGGTATCTGTTGTAGGTGATTTCAACCTTTGGGACGGCAGAAGACATCAGATGGAGAGACTTGGTGATTTCGGAGTTTTTGAAATATTTATACCGGGAGTAAGCGTAGGCAGTCTTTATAAATTTGAAATAAAGACAAAAAAGGGAGAGCCTATGCTAAAGTCTGATCCTTATGCATTTTATTCCGAGCTTAGACCAAATACTGCAAGTATAGTTGCGGATATTTCAGGCTTTGAATGGAGTGATGAGGATTGGATGAAAGACAGAGAAAATATCCAATCTACAAAGATGAATGAATCAGCAGCAATGAATATCTATGAATTACATCTTGGCTCATGGATAAGAAAAGAAATGCAGTATGATGAGAACGGTGAGGAAGTAAACGGCTCTGTATTCTATAATTATCGTGAGATAGCACATAAGCTTTCTGTTTATGTAAAGAAGATGAATTATACACATGTGGAGATTATGCCTGTAATGGAGCATCCTCTTGATGCAAGTTGGGGCTATCAGGTGACAGGATATTACAGTCCTACAAGCAGATACGGTACACCGGATGATTTCATGTACTTTATAAACTATTTACATAAGAAGGGAATAGGCGTAATACTTGATTGGGTACCTGCTCATTTCCCAAGAGATTTGCACGGCCTTGGATGTTTTGACGGCAGTCATTTGTATGAGCATGCAGATCCGAGACAGGGAGCACATCCGCATTGGGGTACATTGATATATAATTATGCAAGGCCTCAGGTAAGCAACTTCCTTATCTCAAATGCACTTTTCTGGGCTGATAAATACCATGTTGACGGTATAAGAATGGATGCTGTAGCTTCAATGCTCTATCTTGACTACGGTAAGAACTCGGGAGAGTGGGTTGCAAATATATATGGCGGCAATGAAAATCTGGATGCGATAGAGTTCTTAAAGCATCTGAATTCAATTTACAAAAAGAAAAATCCTTCAAGCCTTTTGATTGCTGAGGAGTCTACAGCATGGCCTAAGGTAAGCGGTGATTTAAACGATGGCGGACTTGGATTTGACTATAAGTGGAATATGGGTTGGATGAATGACTTCCTTGAGTTTATGAAGCTTGACCCTTATTTTAGAAGCGGAGATTATAATGCTTTGACATTCTCGCTCTTTTATCACTACAGTGAGAACTTCATTCTTGTTTTAAGCCATGATGAGGTGGTTCACGGTAAGGCTACTCTTGCAGGAAAGATGCCGGGAGCAACTCAGGAAGAAAAGTTTGCAAACCTCAGAGCGGCATACGGATATATGATGACTCATCCGGGAAAGAAACTTCTCTTTATGGGACAGGAATTCGGCCAGATGAATGAGTGGAATGAAAATGTATCACTTGAGTGGAATCTGCTTGATTATGATATTCACAGTAAGATGCAAAAGTATTCAAAGGCTTTGAATAAACTGTATCTGGATTATCCTGCGCTGTATAAGCTTGATTATAATCCTGACGGATTCGAGTGGATAAACTGTACATCAAAGGATGAGAGTACAGTTGTATTCCTCAGAAAGACCGAGAATGAGGAAGACACATTGGTTGTGGTATGCAATTTCACACCGGTTGTTTATGAAAGAGAAATCGGTGTTCCGTTTAAGGGAACATATACCGAAATTTTCAATTCAGATGATAAGAAGTATGGCGGAAGCGGAGTCGGAAATAAGAGGGCGAAGAAATCTGTTAAGAAAAAAGTGGACGGCAGAGAGAATTCGCTCAAGATAAAGGTTCCTCCAATGGCTACAATAGTATTTAAGTGGGAAGAATAGTGGATTTTTATAATTTATTAAAAACCGGAACCGGAATTTATTTAACAGGTGAAATAAGTTCCGGTTTATCCGGTATATCTGAAAGTGCAGTGGCTGAGTCTGTAGCACAGGATATAGAAAAACTTAAGCCAAGTGTGATGGCACAGACTATAAAAGAGCTTTCTCCAATTTTATTGGCGATAGCATATAATGTGGTGATAGTTATAGTCACATTTATCATAGCAAGTCAGGTTATTAAGATATTAGCAAAAATGTTTGACAAGTTTTTGCATAAAGTAAAGGCGGATCTGACTGTAATAAGATTTTTGATATCCACATTAAAGGTAATACTGTATGCACTTGTGATTTCGGACTGGCTGAGCGACTTGGTATAAATCAGGCCACTGTAGTAGCTATACTCGGTTCGGCGGGTGTTGCATTAGGTCTGGCATGGCAGGGAAGTTTAAGCAATTTTGCCGGAGGAATGATAATACTTTTTAGCAGACCTTTTGTAAGAGGTGATTATATAATTACTCCTAAAGCTGAGGGTATTGTAGATACTATAGGAGTGATATACACAATACTTCTCACGCCGGATAATAAGAGAATATCCATACCCAATGGCGCACTTGCAAATGATGTTATAACAAATGTCACTGCAAATGATATAAGAAGAATAGATATCCAGGTTGGAGTGTCATATAATTCAGATATCAGAAAAGCAAAGAAGCTGATAAAAGATTCCTTTGTTGAAAACGGGCTGGTATTAAAGAATAATGAGATTTTGGCCTATGTAAGCGACCTGGCATCATCTGCTGTAATTCTCGGCGGAAGAGCTTGGTGTAAGACTCAGGATTACTGGACCGTCAGATGGGGAATAATAGAAGAGATAAAGGTTAAATTTGACAAAAACGGTATAGAGATTCCTTACAATCAATTGGAAGTACATTTAAAGGACAATTCTAACAAGCCGTAGTATGAACAAGAAGATAGTTTAAGGCTTGCGGAAAAGAATATGTAAATAAATTTTTATAAGAGCTGTTATACAAAATCTATAGTATGAGTTGAGTGGATGATCAACATATATTATAGAATATGATTGGTATAGCAGCTTTTTTATATAAGTATACAATGTTCATGCACTTTATCATAGTAGAGAAATGAAGTATTGACAAGAATGCTTTAGCATGCTACCATAAGAAAGTGCAAATGCAAAGCAGTAAAGAAAGTTATGAGGTGTATTTATGAAAAAAATTTATTTACTTGGAGTTTTAGCAACAATTATGTTGGCAGGCTGTTCATCAGCAAAGACTACCGAAAGTTCATCAGCAGACACAAGTGCAGCAGAGAGCAAGTTGACAGATGAGGCTTCTATTGCAGGCACAGATGACGATACAACTTTTGCTGTAGGATTTGATCAGGATTTTCCACCTATGGGGTTTGTCGGAGACGACGGGGAATTTACCGGATTTGATTTAGACCTGGCGGCAGAGGTGGCAAAGCGATTAGGCAAAGAGATAAAGTATCAGCCTATAGCCTGGGATGCAAAAGATATGGAACTTGCATCCGGTAATATTGATTGTATTTGGAACGGCTTCAGTACTAAAAACAGAGAAGATAAATATACATGGACAAAGCCATATATGAAAAATGATCAGGTATTTGTAGTAAGATCTGATTCCAATATCAGTTCATTTGAGGATTTGGCAGGAAAGACAGTGGAGGTTCAGATAGATTCATCAGCCGAAGCGGTATTAAAAGAGAATGCAGAACTTTCAGGTACATTCGCTAAATTACAGACTGTAGCGGATTTTAACACAGGTTTTATGGATCTTGAAATGGGTGGTGTGGATGCTTTGGCTATGAATAGTGTAGTGGCAAATTATCAGATCACAAAAAGAGGCAGCAAAGGTTTCAAAGTTTTGGATAAGCCGCTTTCAAGTGAAGAATATGCGGTAGGATTTAAACTTGGAAATACAATATTGAGAGATGAGGTGCAGACGGCACTCGAAGAGATGAGGGCAGACGGTACATTAAAGAGCATTTCTGAGAAATGGTTCGGTAAGGATGTTACTACATTAGAGTGATAGCATATGTAGTGAACAATAATTTACCGGAACCATAAAATTAATACATAGCACTTTATCATAGTAGTAAAATAAAGTGTTGACAATTACACTTTAGTATGCTACCATAATAAACTATAAAGAGAAAACAAAAGTCAAAGAAAGTTATGAGGTGTATTTATGAAAAAAATTTATTTACTTGGAATCTTAGCAACAATTATGTTGGCAGGCTGTTCCTCGGAAAAGCCTGCAGAGAGTACATCAGCATCAGCCGATACAAGTGCAGTGGAGAGCAAAGCGGATGAGACTACCAAAGCGGCATCAGAGAATAAGACTACTTTTACAGTTGGATTTGATCAGGACTTCCCACCTATGGGATTTGTAGGAGAAGACGGAGAGTTCACAGGATTTGACCTTGAACTTGCAGCTGAAGTTGCAAAGAGAATGGGCAAGGAGATCAAATATCAGCCTATAGCATGGGATGCAAAGGACATGGAGCTTACATCAGGCAATATTGATTGTATCTGGAACGGTTTCAGTATTCAGGGTAGAGAAGATAAGTACACATGGTCAAAGCCATATATGAAGAATGATCAGGTATTTGTTGTAAAGGCAGATTCAAGTATTGAATCAATAGAAGACCTTGCAGGAAAGACAGTGGAGGTTCAGACGGATTCATCAGCAGAGGCCGCATTGAAGGAAAACACCGAACTTGCAAATACTTTCTCTAAATTACAGACTGTAGCAGATTATAATACAGGTTTTATGGATCTTGAGATGGGTGGAGTGGATGCCATCGCAATGGACAGTGTAGTAGCAAACTATCAGATCACAAAGAGAGGTGGAAACGGATTTACAGTACTTGATACACCGCTTTCAAGTGAGGAATACGGTATCGGCTTTAAGCTTGGAAATGAAACTTTAAGAAATGAAGTTCAAAAGGCACTTGAAGATATGAAAGCGGACGGAACAATGAAAACTATTTCAGAAAAATGGTTTGGTAAGGATGTTACCACTTTAGAGTAAAATTAAGACGCCGACAGATATCTGCCGGCGTTTTTTTTTTCTTATAGATATAAGACTTTTATTTTGCAATCCTGCAAAGCTTTTAGAAATAACTTATGGTAGGATTGCAAAATAAAGGATATAATAGTAAGATATTTACACTGATTGGAGATTTTATGAATATTCTTGATATTGCATTAAAGCTTGTGCCCGGAATGCTGGTAAGTATACAGATATTTTTTGTCACACTTTTACTTTCACTTCCGCTGGGATTGTTGGTTGCCTTTGGCAGATTGAGTAAAATAAAGCTTATTTCATATCTGTGCAAGGTATATATTTCAATAATGCGCGGTACACCGCTTATGTTACAGCTGATGGTTGTATACTTCGGACCTTATTATATTTTCGGAGTATCCACATCGGGAAATTACAGGATAGTTGCTACCATAATCGGTTTCGTGGTAAATTATGCGGCATACTTTGCAGAGATATACAGAAGCGGAATTCAGTCCATGCCAAGCGGACAGTACGAAGCCGCAAAGATATTGGGATACAGTAAATCTCAGACTTTCTTTGTTATAATACTGCCACAGGTAATAAAGAGAATTTTGCCGTCTATAACAAATGAGGTAATTACTTTGGTAAAGGATACATCTTTGGCCTTTACAATAAGTGTGGCCGAGATGTTTACAATGGCAAAGGCACTCGCAAGCAGTACAACAAGTATGTTACCCTTTGTATGCGCCGCATTGTTCTATTATATATTTAATTTAATAGTAGCATTTGCAATGGAAGCAATAGAGAAGAAGTTAGAATATTACAAGTAGGTGATTATGTCATTATTAAGTATGAAATCAGTAAAGAAATCCTTCGGCGGTGTGGAAATTTTAAAGGATATATCACTGGAAGTAAAAGAAGGTGAAATTTTAAGTATTATAGGTCCGTCAGGTTCAGGCAAATCCACACTTTTGCGCTGTGCTACATTATTGGAAGATATGGATGACGGAGAGCTTAGCTATAACGAGAATATGGTTTGTAAAAGTGTAGACGGTAAGGCGGTTTATGAGAGTCAGAGTAAATTGAGAGAAATCTCTGAATACTTCGGTCTTGTATTCCAAAACTTCAATCTTTTCCCACATATGAATGTATTGCAAAATATATGTGATGCGCCGATAAGAGTACAAAAAAGGGATAAGGAGAGCGTAAAAGAAGAAGCCTTTTCTTTGCTAAAGAAGATGGGGCTTGAGGACAGAGCAGGAGCATATCCTTATCAGCTTTCAGGCGGTCAGTCTCAAAGAGTAGCTATTGCCAGAGCATTGGCGCTAAATCCCAAGATACTTTTCTTTGATGAGCCGACATCTGCGCTTGATCCGGAGCTTACAGGAGAAGTTCTAAGAGTAATAAAATCATTGTCAGATTTAAAAATCGCCATGGTCATTGTTACACATGAGATGGCATTTGCTAAAGAAATATCCGATAAGGTAATATTTATGTCTGACGGAGTAATAGTTGAGTCGGGAACTCCTGAGGAAGTATTTGCATCTACTAATGAAAGAATGAAGAATTTTATAGGTGCATTAAGCAAATAAACAAAAAGGTGGAAAATATGAAATACATAGTTATACTTGGAGACGGAATGGCGGATAAAGATATTCCTGAACTTGGCAATAAGACAATACTTGATGTAGCTAAAAAGCCACATATTGACTCTCTTAAGGGTGTGCTCGGTATGGCAAGAACAGTGCCGAAGGAGTTAAAACCTGGAAGTGATGTGGCAAACCTTGCAGTAATGGGATATGATCCTCTTAAGTGCTATACAGGTAGATCACCACTTGAGGCTGTAAGTATCGGCATAAATATGAAAGAAACAGATGTTGCAATAAGATGTAATCTGGTTACTCTATCAGATGAAGAGGATCCAAAGAAAAGAACAATGCTTGACTATTCTGCAGGTGAGATATCTACCGAGGAGGCAAGAGAGCTTATTGAAGCGGTGGAAAAAGAGCTTGGAGATTATGAATTCAAATTTTATCCCGGAATATCATACAGACATTGTTTGATATGGGACAAAGGAAAGACCGGACTTGAACTTACACCTCCGCATGATATATCTGACAGAGTAATAGGTGAATACTTGCCAAAAAATGATAAGATTTTATCTCTTATGGAAAGAAGCTATAGTATTTTAAAGGATCATCCTGTGAATTTAAAGAGAAAGTCGGAGGGTAAGAATCCTGCAAACTCCATATGGCTTTGGGGAGAGGGCACAAAACCTAATGTAGAAAACTTTGAAAAGAAAAACGGACTTAAGGGTGCCGTCATCTCAGCCGTGGATCTTATAAAGGGTATCGGCATCAGTGCAGGAATGGAGAGCATTGATGTAGAAGGTGCAACAGGTACTTTGGATACCAATTATGAGGGAAAACTTGCAGCTGCTAAAAAGACCTTGCTAGAGGATGGAAATGATTTCTTATATATTCATCTTGAAGGACCGGATGAGTGCGGACATCATGGAGATACTGAAGGTAAGATCTTAGCGGTGGAAAGAATTGATGAAAGAGTTGTAGGACCTCTTTGTGAGGCACTTAGAGAAGCAAATGAAGATTTTGCAATGCTCATAATGCCGGATCATCCTACCCCTATTGAGACCAAGACTCATTCTTCAGACCCTGTTCCTTTTAAGATATACAGATCAAATAATGAGGCAGATGTTGCAATAACCTATACAGAAAAAAATGCAAAAGAATCCGGAATATTTATAGAGGAAGGGTATACACTTTTAGAGAAGTTTATCAATAATAAATTGTAAGATAGGTATAAAAACAATATTTCAAATTTATAATTAAGGTAGTCAAGTAATAATTTCGTAGTACTTGATTTCTATCGATTTTATAAAAAAGCAATTTATGGTGGTATATAAAAAAACACCATAAATTGCTTTTTTTGAATATATAAAAACTTATATTTTATATATGGGATATCATTGCATTAGATATAAATTTGTAAAAAAATCGCATAATATCCAATAAATAATATTATAAATAGATAATTTACATTTACAAGAAAAAAAGTGCTATTGTATTAACATAAATAGAATAAGGGTTGATAAAAACTCTGTTAATAATTAATAAAATTTCTATAGTTGTTGAGAGTAAGTCGGTATATTCAACAAGTCCTGAAACGGTATATATGAGACTTGGAGATAGGTCATTTATGGAGACAGATGGAGCGTATGTATGGAGAGAAATAAGTTTAAGATAGTGCTTGGACTTGTAATGTTTGCAATATTTTTCTTGGGTGCAGTTATATTGTTAAGTGTGAATTTCTTTTTGCGATCATTAACAATTTTAATAATGAGCAATATGAATTATATAACGAATGTTTCTATTGTAGGTGAGCCGGTATTATTTTTGCCTAAGTATTGTAAGTTTCATTATCTCAGTAGTTGCATTGACAAAAAAAGTATTTTTGCTCTTAAAAAGAAATATAATATGTTTTAGTAGTAGTTACTTGATATATGGTTTTTAATACTATATACTGATGTTATGAAAACTAATAAAGAGATTATCAATGATATGATAAAGCATTTTGAGGGTTTGGATGTTGTAAAATCTGAAGATATTCCGGATATTTCTTTGTATATGGATCAGATGACAAGTTTTATTGATGAGAAGCTTGAGAGTTTCAAACGAGAGGAGGATGATAAGCTTCTTACAAAAACCATGATCAATAATTATACGAAGAACAAGCTTTTACCGCCTTCCGATAAGAAAAAATATACCAAGAATCATGTGATGCTTCTTATACTTATATATTTTTACAAGAATGTACTTTCCTTTGGGGATATTAAAAGGCTCTGTGATCTTAGTATATACAATGAATTTGAAAAGGGAGATGAGTCCCTTTCACAGCTGTATGATATCTTGGTTAGAATAGAAGATGATAAAAAGATCAGAGATTATAGATGATTTGAAAAAAAAGGTTTGAGTATGCAGAAAAAAAGAGTAAATGGATTTGACAAAAAAAGATGAAAATGTTGAATTATTTACTTTTTTTATCAGATATTGTACTGGAAGTATATTTTTAAGCAACATTTAATTGAATATATTCTGAATAAAAATTTGAGTTAAAAAGATATGAATAAGTAAGAAAAATTTTAACTGTACATATACACTTAAATTACATATACTTATAATATAAATATATTTGTATCGAATGATATGATACAAAAAATATAAGGAGGAATATATGAGATTAGCTAAAAAAATAGCTATTTTGGGAACTGTTTTATTATGTTCACTTTTATCAAAACCTGCTTATGCTGCAAATAAAACAATTAGCTCAGTCGGGATAAAAGTAAATTCAAATTTAAGTATAGGTGACAGAACAGATAATTTAAGCATAAATTATGGCAGTAATTCAGGTGGTGATATAAATGTATATACCACATCCGACAGATTTAATATAGCGGATGCCGAGATTACAAGCGGAAGAAGCAGCCTTAATATAGGTGATGAGATAAAGATGAAGATCACTTTGGAGGCAAACAGTGACTATTCATTTAAGGGAACTTATTCATCTTCAAATATATCTGTGAATGGTGGAAAATATCTTTCTTCAAGCAAGAAACGGAGACCTGATAGTAAATATAAAGTTGAATCCTCTAAAGGGAACTTATGAGGCACCTGAGGATGTAGAGTGGAAAGACAGCGGCATAGGTATAGCTAAGTGGGATGAACCTTCAGAGACTTCAGGATATTATGAGATTATATTGATGCGTGGAAGTACACATATCACAAAGGTGGAAAACTATAAAGGAACAAGCTATAACTTCAGAAATGATATGACTCAAAAGGGTACATATAAATTCAGAATCAGAACAGTTTCTCATGGTGACAATGATTATGGAAGAAATTCAGAATGGATAACTTCCGATGAGTTCTATCTTGATGCTTCAAATGTTTCAACAGGAAATAACAATGTAACAACTCAGGTAGGAAACGGTGTAGGATGGAACAAATCTCCGGAGATACATGGTATTTCAGATACCCTGACGGCAGTCTAAAGACAAACGGATGGGAATATATAGCTGATAAATGGTATCTTTTTGATGATGCCGGTAGAATGCTTACAGGTTGGCAGAAGGTCGACGGAGAGTATTATTATATGAATTCCTATGGACATATGACAACAGGCTGGCAGCAGTCAAACGGTAAATGGTATTACATGAATGCGGAGATCCCAAGAGGTAAGATGCTCAGCAATACATGGCTTCACAGCAGTGACGGAAAGTATTATTACCTTGACAGCAATGGTGCTATGTGTGAGGGATGGACACAGATCAGCGGAAACTGGTACTATTTCTATCCGGGCTCAGGATATATGGCTACAAATACAACAGTTGATTCATTCAGACTCGGCGCAAACGGTGCATGGGTAAGATAAGTATAAAAAGGGGAAGGGGATTACCCTTCCTTTTATAATTCTCTAAAATGGAACTCTTTATTTCCGTTTGCATAATCTGCAACTATATCGCCATTTCCATAGAGCTTGTATTTGTAAGTACAAAGTCCTTCAAGTCCTACAGGACCTCTGGCATGAAGTTTTCCGGTGCTGATACCTACCTCGGCTCCGAAACCGTATCTGAATCCGTCGGCAAATCTTGTGGAACAGTTCTTATATACATTTGCAGAATCAACTCTGCTCATAAAATAATCGGCATTTACATCTACATTCGTAAGTATGGCATCTGTATGATGTGAACCGTAGGTATTTATATGATTAATTGCTTCATCAATACTCTTTACAGATTTCACATTGATAGTCTTCTCAAGATATTCCGTATGGAAAGAATCATCATTGGCTGTATCTGCATTATCAAATACGTTAAGACCTCTTTATCGGCATAGACCTTAATACCTGCTGTTTTAAACGCTTCATTCAGTTTCGGTAAAAGCTTTGAAACAGACTTTTCATGAACCAGTAATGTCTCTGTGGTATTACATGCGGAAGGGTACTGAGTCTTTGCGTCTATCAATATTCTTACAGATTTTTCAAGGTCAAAGTCCTCATCTACATATGTATGACATACACCGTCGGCATGTCCCATAACAGGAATACTTGTATTGTCCATAATATATTTCACAAATGAATTTGAACCTCTTGGTATAAGTAAATCTACATATTCACTACATCCAAGCAGTTCACCAACATCACTTCTGGCTTCAAGCTGTATAAGTATATTCTTAGGCAGACCGGCTTCTAAAACCGCCTCTTTTATACTTTCAAAAAGTGCCCTGTTTGTAAGCTTGGCTTCACTTCCGCCTTTAAGTATGGCTGCATTTCCGCTCTTTATACATAGAGAAGCAATCTGAACAAGGGCATCAGGTCTTGCTTCGAAGATAACTCCTATAACACCTATCGGAGTTGTGGTTCTGGTAAGAGTGAGTCCGGCATCAAGCTCTCTTTTTAATGTTATCTTTCCTATAGGATCTTCCATCTTTATAAGATCATTGATACCCGCTATGACCGTATCCATCTTATGCTCGTCAAACAAAAGCCTTGAAAGTATGGAAGAGGATATATTTTCAGCCTTTGCATTTTCAATATCCTTTTGATTTTCAGATAATATATGTTCTCTGTTTTTGTCCAAATTCTTTATAATATTTTGAAGACAGTTGTTTCTCATCTCATTGCTGCTTGCCATCAGAATAAAACTGTCCGTTTTTACTTTTTTTGCAATCTCTTTCATAAATCTCCTTAGATGTTTAATCTATAATAAAGATATATTAATTAATAAACAATTGCAAGCAATTTATTTGAAAATAAATTGTATAAGAAACATATAAAGTATTGTTCCGGCGGAAATGGAAAGTATCATCTGCCTTTTCCAAAAATGTAATATTACAATAACTGCAATGCTTATGGCTTCGGGTAAAGCGTGAAACTCATTAAATATTGATACATCTTTAAGAGAATATACCACTAAAAGCCCCAGTACGGATGCCGGCAAAACCTTGCCCAGATACTTTACATAGGAGGGAGTTTCCTTGTTTGTCGGAAAAACCATAAAGGGTAAAAATCTGGTTATCATTGTGGCAAATGCTACGATTAATATTATAATCAAATGCTGTATTTTACTCATGTTTTTCTAACCTCCCTCTAAGTAATGTAAGTACGGTAAGTATGATAATCATTGAAGGAACGATAAAGTTTGTACCTTTGAAAATAGTCAGACATACAAATGATATAAAAAGTCCGATAACAGATGCGCTATGATCCTTTTCTTTAATCCAATTTTCAAGGAATATAACTACAAAGAGTGCAGTCATAACAAACTCTATTCCCTTAGTATCAAAGGGTATAAAACTTCCAAATATTCCGCCTATAGTGGCACCTGCAACCCAATATATCTGATTTAACATGGTTACAAAGAACATAAACCAGCCCTTGTCAATATCTTTAGGAACATCTACCGTAGCATTTATAGAAAATGATTCATCACACATGCCGTAAATCAAATAAAGTTTCTTCCAACCGGGAATATTATATTTTTCAAGCATTGAAATTCCGTAGAATAAATGTCTTGCATTTATCATAAGCGTAAGAAAAAAGATATTTACAGGATCGAAGCTTCCAAGTAACCATGAAACGGTAGCAAATTCTACAGAGCCTGCAAATATTATAAAACTCATGAACATCGGGTAGTAGAATTTAAAACCGGATTGATTCATGTAGATACCATAAGCAATGCCTAAAAATAAAAATCCGGCTAAAATAGGGATGGTATTTGGAAATGCCGCAAAGAAAGCAGATTTTATCTTATTTTTAGAAACCATAAAAACTCCTTGTAAATGAAATTAAGATACAAGTTTACTACCGGAGTATAAAAAAATCAATAAAAAATGTATACCCGCATAAATACAGGTATACATTAAAAAACATTTTATTTCTTTAAGCATTCAACGATCTTATCAGCCATTGCAACTGCATCAGCGTACTGATCCTCTGTAAGAAGTGATTTGATACTGATAGTTTCCTCTGCAATATTTACCTTCTTTAACTGTCCGATTATTTCACGCATGCTCTTTCCGGCTGTGAGTGCCCATGAACCGTTCTCAACCACAAAAACATCTCTGTTCTGGAAGTTATGTGCAACAAGATCCATAAGGAAGTTTTCCATAGGAGTGAAAAGTCCGCCATTGTAAGATGAAGATGCAAATACAAGTACCTTAGCTCTGAAAGCTTCTGAAATGAGGTAAGACACATCAATTGATGAAATATCAAGCACCTTTGTATTTCTGATACCTCTTTGTGCTACGAGAGTAGCGAGTAATGTGGAAAACTCTTCTGTATGTCCGTAAACGGAGCCTGAGAAAATAACCACCTCATCATCCTCAGGAGAATATGATCCCCATGTCTGATACTTCTTGAAACATTCAATAATATCCTCTTTTGTTCTGTATATAGGTCCGTGGAGTGAACAGATAAGCTCTATATCCAGGTCTGTAAGCTTCTTTAATATATTTAATACCTGCAATCCGAACTTTCCCACAATATTTGCATAATATCTTCTGGATTCAGAATACCACTCGCAATCATAGTTCAACTCATCTGCGAATATATTTCCTGAGAGTGCACCGAAACAACCGAAAGCATCTGCAGAGAAAAGCGCTTTTGATTTCTCATCATATACCATCATTACCTCAGGCCAGTGAACCATAGGTGCAAAATAGAACTTGAATGTATGCTTACCTGTGCTTAATGTATCACCTTCTTTTACTTCTAAGAATCTGTTTTCCAAAGAGAAGTCAAAGAATTGTCCGATCATTGTCTTAATCTTGGCATTTCCTACTATCATCATTTCAGGGTGCATATTTAAAAGATCGCCTAAGGTAGCGGCATGGTCAGGTTCCATATGAGTTATAACTACATAGTCAAGGGGTCTGTCACCAAGTGTTGCTTTTAAGTTCTCAAAGAATACTCCCTCTACAGATCTGTCAACAGAATCAAAGAGTATAGTTTTTTCATCCAATATAACATATGAGTTGTAAGACATTCCGTTCGGAATAGGATAGGCATTTTCAAAAAGTCTCTGCCTTCTGTCACTTCCTCCCACATAATATAAATTGTCCTTAATACATTGTTCCTGATGCATAATTCCTCCATATACATTTTCATAGATAAAGTAGCAAAAGCTACTACATTAAACATTTTCTTATTATTTCACACATAATAGTATAATGCAAAAAGTTTTTTTATTTGCAAGATTTTTTTATAAGATACAATTTTATAAAGTTTTATTTTTGTGGTGAGTTTTTGGGATTTAACAGAGATATATTGCCTAATTTAAGGGTTAAAAAGCAAATTTTGACTGAATAGGTTAGGATACTGTATACAGGAATTTGTGAAATTTTACTGTTTACAAACTTTTCGTAAAAAAATATCAAAAATTCCCTGTAAAAGGTAAATAATTTTCTTTTTTATGCTTTGCTATATTATATGAATATGGTATAATAATGGACGAAAAATACAGGAAAATACATATGGAGGTTTTTACGTATGGCAAATAAGTGGGTATACCTTTTTACGGAAGGTAACGCAACAATGAGAAATCTTTTAGGTGGTAAGGGTGCTAACCTTGCAGAGATGACTGCATTAGGTCTTCCTGTTCCACAGGGATTTACAATTACAACAGAGGCATGTACACAGTACTATGAGGATGGCGAGAAGATAAATGATGAGATCATGGGTCAAATCATGGAGAATATTACTAAGATGGAAGAGATCACAGGAAAGAAATTCGGTGATAAGGAAAATCCACTCTTAGTTTCTGTTCGTTCAGGTGCAAGAGCATCTATGCCTGGTATGATGGATACAATTCTTAACCTCGGTCTTAACGAAGAGGTTGTAGAGGTTCTGGCTGCAAAGTCAGGTAACCCAAGATGGGCTTATGACTGCTACAGAAGATTTATCCAGATGTTCTCAGACGTAGTTATGGAAGTTGGTAAGAAGTACTTTGAGGTTCTTATTGACGAGATGAAAGAGAAAAAGGGAGTTACAGAGGACGTTGATCTTACAGCTGAGGATTTGAAGGAACTTGCAAATCAGTTCAAGGCTGAGTATAAGTCAAAGATCGGTTCAGATTTCCCATCAGATCCTAAGGAACAGCTTATGGCTGCTGTTAAGGCTGTATTCCGTTCATGGGATAACCCACGTGCAAACATCTATCGTCGTGACAATGATATTCCATATTCATGGGGTACAGCTGTTAACGTACAGATGATGGCATTCGGTAACATGGGTGATACATCAGGTACAGGTGTTGCATTTACAAGAGACCCTGCTACAGGTGAGAGAAAGCTCATGGGTGAGTTCCTTATGAACGCACAGGGTGAGGACGTTGTTGCAGGTGTTCGTACACCACAGCATATCGATCAGTTGAAGGAAGTAATGCCTGCTGTATATGATGAATTTGTTGAAATCTGCCATAAGCTTGAGAATCACTACAGAGATATGCAGGATATGGAGTTTACTATCGAGGATAGAAAGCTTTACATGTTGCAGACAAGAAACGGTAAGAGAACAGCATTTGCTGCACTTAAGATCGCTTGTGACCTTGTAGATGAGGGAATGATCGATGAGGCTAAGGCTGTTTCTATGATAGAGCCAAGAAACCTTGATACACTTCTTCACCCTACATTTGATACAGAGGCTGTTAAGAAGGCTACACCTATCGGTAAGGGTCTTGCCGCTTCACCGGGTGCTGCAAGCGGACAGATCGTATTTACAGCTGATGATGCTAAGGCTTGGGCTGAAGCAGGTAAGAAGGTTGTTCTTGTAAGACTTGAGACATCACCTGAGGATATCGAGGGTATGAAGGCAGCTCAGGGTATCCTTACAGTTCGTGGCGGTATGACATCACATGCAGCCGTTGTTGCTCGTGGTATGGGTACTTGCTGTGTATCAGGTCTTTCAGAGATTATTATGGATGAGGAGAACAAGAAGTTCGAACTTGGCGGAAAGACATTCCACGAGGGAGATGTTATCTCATTCGACGGTACAACAGGAAATGTTTATGACGGTGCTATCCCAACTCAGGAAGCTCAGATTGCAGGTGAGTTCGGAAGAATCATGGGATGGGCTGATAAGTATAGAAGACTTAAAGTTCGTACAAACGCAGACACACCTGAGGATGCAAGAAAGGCCAGAGAGCTTGGTGCAGAGGGTATCGGACTTTGCCGTACAGAGCATATGTTCTTTGAAGGCGACAGAATTGACGCATTCAGAGAGATGATCTGTTCAGATACAGTAGAAGAGAGAGAGAAAGCTCTTGATAAGATTTTACCTGTACAGCAGGGAGATTTCGAGAAGCTTTACGAGGCACTTGAGGGTAACCCTGTTACAATCAGATTCCTTGATCCGCCACTTCATGAGTTCGTTCCTACAGAGGAGTCTGAGATTGAGAAGCTTGCAAAGACTCAGGGCAAAACAGTAGCACAGATCAAGGCTATTATTGCTTCACTTCACGAGTTCAACCCAATGATGGGACACAGAGGACTTCGTCTTGCAGTAACATATCCTGAGATTGCAGTAATGCAGACAAAGGCTGTTATCAGAGCGGCTATCAATGTAGCTAAGGCTCATCCTGATTGGAATCTTAAGCCTGAGATCATGATTCCGCTTTCATCTGACGCTAAGGAGCTTAAGTACGTTAAGGATATCGTTGTTAAGACAGCAGATGAGGAGATTGCGGCAGCAGGCTCAAACATCAAGTATGAAGTTGGTACAATGGTTGAGATCCCAAGAGCATGTCTTACAGCTGATGAGATTGCTAAGCAGGCTGAATTCTTCTGCTTCGGTACAAACGACCTTACACAGATGACATTCGGTTTCTCAAGAGATGACGCAGGTAAGTTCCTCAATGCTTACTACGACAGAAAAATCTTCGAGAACGATCCGTTTGCTAAGCTTGACCAGGTTGGTGTAGGTAAGCTTATGAAGATGGCTATCGAGCTTGGAAAGCAGACAAGACCTGATATCCACGTAGGTATCTGTGGAGAGCACGGTGGAGATCCTTCATCAGTTGAGTTCTGCCACAAGATCGGTCTTGACTATGTGTCATGTTCACCGTTCAGAGTGCCGATTGCAAGACTTGCAGCAGCACAGGCAGCAATTGCTGAGAGAAAGTAATATAATATATAGATATTTTTGGAGCAGACGCGAGGGCGTCTGCTCTTTTTTGGGTTCTTTTGTCAAGTTTTTGGGGTGGGTTGATTTTTTTCAGCTCACTTTTTTTATTTTACAAAATGTTTTTAATAAATAATATCACCTTACAACTCATCTTAAAAAAACAATTCTTAAATGAATCTCAATATTTTTTTATCGAATAACAATACATTTTTTTATTGCTAAACATTAAATTATATGTTATCATGTTCCCAGTATTAATGAATTTTTTTACAGCTTGTAAATATCTATATGTAAAGTAGGAGGTTGTGATGAATTGGACACAAAATAAAAGTATAGCTTTATCTAAGGTATGTGTATTTGTTTTTGCCATATTGGGTATACTGCTTAATATTTACATACACCATGATATAAAATTTATTATCTTAAGGCGCATTTATATTCCTCTTTCCAAGGAAGAACTTATCGGAAAGTATATCATTTTCAGTATGATTGCTGTTTACATACTTGATATACTTGCCTATACCGCACTGTTTCTCCTATATAAGCTCTTATGTAATATACATAAGTCTAAAGTATTTATAGCAGAAAATGTCAAGTATCTTAGAATGCTTTCATGGTGCTGTTTTATTGTCTCATTTGTATGCTTTATTTTAACATTTTTCTATCTACCTTTTGTATTACTTGTTACAGGCTCTGCATTTATGGCTCTTATACTGAGAGTAGTTAAGAATGTCTTTACAGAGGCTATAGAAATAAAGCAAGAAAATGAGTATACCATATAAGGAGAAAAGTTATGATTATGGTAAATATAGATGTGGTAATGGCAAAAAGGAAGATGTCTGCCGGAGAGCTTGCCGAGCGAATAGGTATCACAGCTGCCAATTTGTCCATTCTTAAAAATAATAAAGCCAAGGCGGTACGATTCTCCACTTTGGAGGCTATATGCAGAGAACTTAACTGCCAAGTGGCAGATATACTGGAATACATACCTGACGAAAACTAAAGGAGGTCTTTAACATGAGCGAAAATTTATCAGATAATTATACAGCTATAAATTCAGATAATGATATAACTGCAAATGCAAACAATAATGTATCTGACAGTTCAAACAACACTGCAAGTGCAGGCAATAATATAGCTGACGGTTCAAACAACACTGCAAGTGCAGGCAATAATATAGCTGACAGTTCAAACAATACTGCAAGTACTCCCACAGTCGGCATTAATATGGAGTCTGAAACTTCAAATAAGACTCCAATAAAAAAAGAGCCTAAATATAAGTTTGAAACGTTAGATATAATAATGCTGCCCGTTGTATTTATACTCGCATTTATGCATAAAATATTATAACTTAAATACAGGTATGGTAACTTTAGGTTTGGGAGCTACCTTATACATAGTACTTTATGTTATCTCAGTGCTTGCATATGCTAAATTAAAGGCTGTTAAGTTCAATAGTGAAAGTATTATTTTATCGGTACTTATGATACTTTTAGCCATAAGCTTTACTGTTTTTTATAACTATTCCCTTAATATATTTATGCAAATAGCTATGAATTTTATGCTTATTTACCTTCCTGTAGCGGTATTTAACAAGCTTATAAAAAGTGAAACTTCAGCGCTTATATTATATGACTATATCAATGCACTTGTATTTATTCCTATACATAATGCTACTTCTTTTTGGATTTGCATGTTTTCAAAGAGGGGAAAAAGCACTTCAAGTACAAAGACTAAGTACTTTTTGCATATTTTTCTCGGACTTTTGATTGGTACTCCGTTTATAATGATTGTCATTTTCCTGCTTTCAAGTGCAGATGCTACTTTTAAAAATATTTTTGACCATTTATTCAACTTCGATATCAATGTTCCTGAAAATATAGGAACTCTTATATGGTCACTACCTATGGCAACCTACCTGTACGCACTTATCTACGGAAGTTCCATAGAGGATAATTCAAAGTCCTTTAATATAGATAAGTTTAATAAAACCATGGATAATGCAACTTTCATACCAAGACTTAGTTTATATACCGTTAATGCAGTTATTTGCTGCTTTTATATTCTTTTTATAGGAATACAGGCTATATATTTTTTAGATATTTTAGGCGGTTCTTTGCCGGCTGATTTTACCTATTCAGAATATGCAAGAAGAGGATTTTTTGAACTTCTGGCTGTTGCCTTAATCAATATAGTATTTATTGCGGTAGCTAAAATTTTTTCAGTTAAAAATGAAAATAATAAGTATTTGCGTATTCATATAATCCTAAATTCAATATTAACATTGGCACTTATATCGGTTGACTTTGCCAAGATGTATCTGTATATAAGCACTTATGGACTTACAACACTGCGCATAATTCCAAGTGTATTTATGATTTTCTTATGTTTTGTATTTGCCTTTATCATAATTGGAGAATTTAAGAAGAGCTTTCCTGTTACCAAATTAAGTTTCTATGCAGGAAATATACTTTTTGTACTTCTTTGTCTTGCTAATATAGACGCAGTGGTTGCCGGGTATAATCTTAATGCCTATATGAACGGTAATCTGCCATACTATGATATATATGATCTTAGGGAAAGTGATATGGCTGCAATGCCTGTTATTTACAAGGCTTGGAAAAACAGTTCCGATAAAGAACTTAAAGATAAGCTACACTTCTGCGCAGAAGGTATCATAGGGTATTATTCTTTTGATATAGATGAACCTATCAGTTATAATTACTCCAGAAATAAGGCTTTCGAAATAAAAAAACATATGAATCTAAATTAAGGTTCTTTGTCAAGTGTTGGGGTGGGTTGATTTTTCAGCCCACTTTTTATATTTGAATTTTTTGAACTTAGCATTTTACCTGGCATTATATATTTAAAGCCTGATAAATATTTTTTTGCACAACAAAAAGACCTCGTCCCCAGACATTTTTTAAGCCGTAACCATTAAAATTCTATTCCTAAAATATGTAAAGTTACGTACACCATAAGATATTCTTTTAAGTACCTTTATCTTGTTATTAAACCCTTCTGTAGGCCCATTTGATATATGTCGATACTTAAGTGGATTTAAGATGTATTTGTAATTATTTCTAAATGCTGTGATTGCCGCATTAAACTCTTTTTATGCGGAACTTTCCACTTCAAGCAGCCATTCGCGAAGTAGCACTCCTTGCTTTGAGTATGATTTTTCATCAAGTAGCTTAATAAACAACTCTTTTATGAAGTGTGCTTTCCTTCTCCAGAGCCCAATATACCTGCCTTATAAAGTGGTACCTGTCAACAACTATCTTAGCATTTGGAAAGTATGTTTTAGCTATATCTATGAAAGTCTTATTCATATCACATGAGAAATATTTTACATTCATGCGTTTTGACTTATCAAGAGACTTAAAGTATTCAACCAAACATGCACTCTTTATTGAGTAGAGTATATCAAGAACTTTGTGTTTTATAGGATTCACAACAATAGTTTGATACTTTTCGGTTCCGGCATTCCCTTTAAACTCATCTATTGATATAGCTTCCCCAATTCTATCAGATGAATTGTTAAGTGTACCAAGTATCTTATATACAGTGTGAGTAGAAACATTAGCTTTGTCGGATGCCTCTGAAATAGTTATTGCACTACGGAAAGAATGAGCAATGAACTTGGTCAGCCTTTCTTAATAAAAAATTCAATACGATTGTAATGAGGACTAGACACAAGAAATTCATGTTTAAATTTGGTAAAATTTGAAGTAAATGTTCAGAATATCTGAACAAGAACAAAGAACCGGTTTGGAATATCCGAAAAGTAGAGCAAATCTACTTTACAGGTGCTTCCATTCTATTTTGTACTATTTGGTAATCAAAAAATGATTTTTTGTTTTGAGCATTTACATATAGAATAAAAATATGGTATTATTATCTCAAATCAAAAAAACTAAATATTTGATTTAAAAATAAAGGAGATAACTGTATGCATCAAATAATGTTAAAAAAATGAAATTGGCAAATCCTAATCCGACAGGTTCTTTAAAGGATCATTTGGAATTCCTTAAAGCCAAACTTGATGAAATGAACTCTCTTGAGAGTAATTATAATCAAAAAAAGGTGACAGTAGTTGAACCGTTTGAAAATGACGACACAGTTGTTTTTAAAAGTAGAATCTGAACTTGAATTAAGTTCACCTGGTAGAGCATTTACAGGACTTTCAAGATCATTATTAAATGAAAATTCAAAATGAATATGACAGTTTTTTTAAAGAAAAATTTATGGCATGGAAGATTGTTCTCATTTGAAAGAGTATATAAAGACTATAAAGTGATTGATAATATTTCAGACATGGATTTTTTGGTTAGAGTATTAGTATTAACAAAAAAACCTAAAAGTCTTTTAACACAAACAGAAAGAAATATTCTGTCACAAATGAAAAATACTTGCAGCTAATTTGACAAATGATTTTTTTCAAAAGGAGAAAAAGGAATGATTACTTTAAATTCAAATGAAATGAAGGTATATGGAATGATTATAAATTATATAATTCCAGGTCTAGCTCCGGGTAATTATATGGCAAGAGATTTCTTTGGCAATACTACGGCAATTCCAAGAATAGTACGCCGTATCTGTGAAGAAGTGAAGGCAGGAAATTTATCTAAAGTATCATTGATGGGGAGAAAATGTAAGCGTCAAGCTAAGTACGCATAGAGCAAAAAGTCATATAACTAGAACTTATCATTCTAATCCTACGACTTTTTATTTTTACAACTCTCAGGAATCTCATCTGACCAAGGTACTAGGCTTGAAGCGTCTCTACCTGACTGTATGGTATCAAAAACAAATGTAAGATATTTTTGTGGTATCAGGTTATTAAGTATTGCACTTTGAATTATACTGTATATCAATGTAGATGCATTAGCCCCGTTAGGTGTATTCGCAAATAGCCAATTAGATCTACCTATAACAAATGGCTTCACACTTTGTTCAGCAAGATTATTACTTAATTGTATTCTTGCATCCTTTAGAAAGTTCTCTAAGTACTCTTTTTGATTTATTGCATAAGTAATAGCCTTCCCCATTAAACTCTTAGGAAGGATTTTTGATTCTATTTGTGAAATCCAACTATAGAACTCATCAAGTACTTGTTTGGACTCGGTTTTTCTCATTTCCAGTCGCTTTTCCAATGTAAGACCGGATTCGTCTGCCTTATCTTCCAAGCGGAATAGTTTCCTTAGATAAGTCTCCCCTTGTTTTGCATACTCATTACTCCTATTAACTTCGTATGCTTCATGGAACTTTCTCTTTGCATGTACAAGGCATCCGCATAAGGTCTTATCCATAAGCTTTTTATATCCGGTGTACCCATCGCAGTGAAGGTAAGTTCCTTTCCAATCCTCAAGATACTTTTTAGCATAGTCTCCGCTTCGACCAAGTGTATATTCATACAATACTGCAGGATGTGTATTGTATTTGCTTGTTCTATACACCCATACATATGACTTGCTTCCTGCTTCCTTTCCGGGTTCATGCAATACCTCCAGGACGGTTTCATCTGCATGGAGTAGTGTCTCATTTAGTAGACTAAGCTTTATCTGCTCATATATAGGCTTTAGAAGATTAGCTCCTTTTATGATCCAATTAGATAAATTTTGTCTTGATATCTCAAAGCCTAATCTTTTAAACTCTTGCTCCATTCTATATAGTGGTAGTGCAAGTGTGTACTTTTGATTCATTATATAAGACATAAAGCTTGGTGATACTACACTCTTTTTTTAATAAGAGCTTTTAGGATGAGGTGCTATCTTTATAAAGCCACTTTCTCCATTCTTGTCACAGTTTCTGCAACTATAAACATAAGTCACATGCTCTATAACCTTAACCTCTGCAGGGACTACCACCAGTTCTTTTCTTATCTCTTTCTTCATAACTGTAAGGGGGCTGTGGCAGTTATCACATACCTGTTCACTGTCATTTAATTTATATTCAACTACCTCAACAGGAATATCATTAAACTTGCTTCCTTTTTTAGCTTTTCTTCTTTTATGCTCAGGTATAATACTTTCCTGTGGTGGCTCACTTTGAATGGGCTCTCTAAATGTTTCAGCCTCATTGAAGACATCAAAAAGAGAAAGTTGTCCATCAATAGCTTTTTCGCTTGATTTGCCAAATTTCTCTTTTGCCTTTAATTTCAGTTGCTCCATATACCAATTATTTAATTTATTTAACTTAGCAATCTGTTCACTCTTTTCTTTTTGTACTTTTTCTAAAGTCTCAATCTCTTTGTCCTTTCTTTTTTTATTTTTTCTAAAGTCTTAATCTCATTGTCTTTATCATGTAAGATAGCCTTAAGTCCGGCAATTTCTGCTTGCAATTCATCTATAGTTTTCATTTTACCGGACCTCCAAATCTCAAATATTTATGTAAAGATTATACTATAAAATCTATGGTAAATCCAGCAAAATCAACACTTTTTAAAGACTTCACTACACTTGATTTTTTGTTTTATTCCCGGTGCCATGATTATATTCTTCAAGTCGTCTATTAATAAATCCATAGTGATTTCTGTATCACTTTGTGACGGCCAAACCACATGTCCTTTTTCAATTCTTTTAAAATGAATCCAAAATCCATTATCTTCCCATACAAGAAGCTTTATCCTATCCCTTACATTGTTACAGAAAGCAAATATTACCTTATCTCTTGGATCAAGGTTGAAATTGCTATAAACAATTTCAGCTAATCCATTTATATTTTTCCTCATATCAGTAGCACCACAAGAAAGAATTACACGATAGTTGTCATAGTTAAACATTTATTTTATTCACCACCTTGATCACCTTTGCAAGTAGTTCAAGATCCGTATATCTATCCACTACGATGTTGACAGCACCTATCTCCATCTTTAGGGTCTTGCCGGCTTGTGTTGTCTTGATTTCAATAAATTTAACATCCTTAGAGTGCTTTGATTTCTTATCATGTTTACTCACCCATCCTGTGACTGTTGAAATAGGTAATCCATTCTTCCTAGCCCAGCTTGCGATACTTAATCCACTATTTTTAAACTCCTCAATCAATTGCTCTTTTTCTTCTTTAGAATATTTAGCCATAGGCACCTCCACATATTTAGTATAAGATTATTTTATAGTGTAAGTGTATTTATGGGGAGGCGTACTTGAATTGACGCTTACAATTATATAGCGGAAGGTGGCGAGTATTTTGCTGAGTAATTTGAAATGTTTAAAAGATGATATTGTAAGTAAAGAATGGACAATATGTAGTTTTGTATTCGAATATAAAAAGATTGAATACATTGTACTTGTAAAAAGATTTGTTAGAACAGAAAAACGAGCGAATCAATATGCATTGGTAAAATTACATTTTATGAAAAGCAATGATTTAAGTAATGATTTACAGGTTGAGGCTAATAGTAAAAAGCTTGATAATTGATGCTAAAACTTTAAGATTGTATTTTGGAATAGAATATTCTGATAATATGGCAGATATTCTTTGTCAATTTACGAAACAGCTTGGAAATATAATTCCTCAAATGGTACCAGATATTGTGTCTGATATTGTGCGAAAAGCAATGGTGAATTCATTGAGTCGAAGTGACTCCGAGAATCCTAATAAGATTTATTGTAACAAGGTAAAAAGAAATCCTAATAGTGGGCAAAGAAGTGAATTCAACGCAGATAAAACCAAATTACTACGAGAGTCACTATTTAAACATTTTTGTAATGAACCAAATGTTAGTTTTTGCTATTTTGCGCAGCCATCAATGGAAAATGATGATGCAACGATTTTAAAGAAGTTCTCAAAATAGCCTAATCAAAAATTGCTGTATTGAGTTGAAAGCATTGATGTAAACACCGCTAAGTCATTGGACTTTATGCAAGGATTGAATACTCCTAAAATAGCCTAAAAATCTCATGTGGAGAGTGTCGTGTTGATGTCAAGGGTGGAGAAATAAGAGTGAGAAAATGGCTTGAAATTAGGGAATTCTGTGAAATGCAGCATGGAGTTTGACTGCGATGAATTCAAGAAAATCCCTTTAAATCAATGTGTGGGAACATATCCATTCGAACAGTTGAGTTGATGGAATAGATATTGGGTATGTTGTGTAGACAGGATGGATATTTAATATGTTGAGTTGATAGAATGGTTGAATTGGCTAATTACTATATGTTATTATTGACGTATAGTAATTAGGTGGAAGATGGGAGTAGGATAAAATATGCGGGGAAATTCAAAGGTACATTTTATACCTCCGATACCGAAAAGAGAACAACGTGTCGGGATTTATTGCCGTGTCAGCACAAACAGCATGGAGCAACTGCAAAGCCTGACAGTCCAAGTATCTCATTTGACACGATTGACGGCTGCAATGCCGCAATGGGTGTTGGCAGATGTTTATATGTATATTGCTACCAGCAAGACGGGGGCATCAAGGAAAGAATTCAATCGTCTGCTGGAAGATTGCAATTCGAGAAAAATTGAAATAGTTATAACGAAAAATATCAGTAGATTTGGAAGAGATACTGTAGAAATACTGGATGCCTTGAATCAACTGAAAACATTAGGCGTTCGTGTAATATTTGAACAGGAAGAATTGGATACTGCGAATACGGATAGCGACTTAATGATTTCGATAATTGAATCGCTTGCACAGGCTGAAAATGAATCAAGAAGTGGGAATATTCGATGGGGAATTAAGCAAAAAGCGGCATCTGGGACATCAAAACTTTATGATAGAAAGAGTTATGGCTATAAGCATGATAAGGAAGGTCATCTGATTATTGATGAAGAAACAGCTAAAAATGTTAAGCTGATATTTGATTTGTATCTCAGTGGTCAAAGTGTTATAGGGATTATCAGAGAACTTGAAAAAAGCAAATCCTCTCGCCTACCGGAAAAGAGAAATGGTGCAAGAGAACGATTGATGTAATGCTTAGCAATGAGAAGTATACGGGGAATGTCATGCTTCTAAAATCTAGTAAAAGTAAGGTACAATATTTGTCTTCGGATAATAATCCAGCGATAATATCTAAAGAAGTGTTTGAGGCTGTGCAGATAGAAAAAGCACGTAGGAGCAATGTGACAAAAGATGAGAATGGTAGCAGAAGAAAAACTCAAAAGTATACTTCAAAGAGAAGTAGATAATTGACAATTAGATATTAAAAGTGAGAAATATATACAAATGTATTTAGAAATACAAATGGAGGATAATATGATTGCAAAGACCAATTTACAAATTGATGAGCAAATTTTAAAAACAGATAAAGTCATATGTCGTCATATAAGCAATATGAGCAATTTGTCAAGAGGGCAGATTTCACAGGATATTCTTTCTCAGCTTCGACATTTTGTGGAGCATATTATGCTGAAAGTTTATGCTAATGGCAATGACATAGAAGATTCACATGAAAATATTCAAAAAGCTGTTAAATACGTAAAAAACGAAAGTTTTTTACGCCATTTGTCTCGCTTTCATCATTTTTTGCAAGTATCAGTTTCGCATCGCACTTTAGAAGAAGAGAATTCTGAGCGATTGATGTTGAAATATTATGAATATCTTTTTCGCATAAAAAAATTTTTGCATAAAGAATATTCGATGGATGTACTTTCTAATCTTGATCAGTTCCCATTAGAAACTGATGATTGTTTTAAAGAATATTATGAGAAAATTGCTCAAAAAGTAGATCAATACAAAACTCCCATACGAAATGGTTTTCGATTTGATCGCTTTTATATTCAGACAATTAAACCATTCTTTTTTGGTAATAAAATATACTACGAAGTTGCTTTTATTCCTGCAAATGATAGATCTAGTAAAACAGACCGAATAATTGCATTTACTGATATTGAAATTACAGATTTTTATGCGGTTAAATTTGCTATTGCCGATAATTATATAGATTTATTTGGCAAACAAATGCCAATTCGAATTATCGTGGATTGGGAAGTGAATATTCGTCCATGCGAGTTTTCAAATTTTAGTAAACTCATAGACAATAATGAATTTATTCCAGGTCAAGCAGAACAACGAAATTTTGCTCAATATTTAACTGAAACAGGAGTAAGTTTGTCTGAAATTATTATGTTTTCAGATGAGGCTTACCAAGAAGTCTATGAGCGAATAGTACCTAAAAGTACTGCTCGACATTTTTTTGATGTTCTTGATACTTGTCGATTGATTATAAAAAATGAAAAACCGGGTTGCAATGTTCTTCGATATTTGCTTCATCATATGACGAACAGAATTATTAAAGACCAGTATAAAAAACATTGGAAATGGAATTATCAAGAATGCAAGTATGAGTATGTGGGAGGAAATTTTAAACTTTCACATCTTTATTTAGCTTATGAATGTATTCCTTTTGATACAATGCCTTTTTGTTCTGCTTTGAGACATCACGTTCCGAGCATTTCGGATTTATTTGATTGCCTTGATGCAACTGGACGCGAACATGAGATTTTAGCGTGGATGGTTAAAAATAATACAGAGCAGAAAGGAGTTCTTTTTACACCATTAGAAAAATGCGAAGATAATGGCAAGTATAAGCTAGGTGATATTAAAGATATTGATATGCTTGTCAAAACCTATAACGAAGAATTGTATATGAGTGAGAAACAGCAAGCTCGTAAGTTAATAATTGTAAATAATCATATTTTTATTGAGAATTATAAGGATGATACCATTGCAATTATTCAAACAGTAAAAAGCTTGGCAGTAGATGGTGTAGAAAATTATTCTAATATGGTGAACCATTGGCTTCAAAACACAGATTATCAAATTGACTCTGACGAAAAGAGAAAAGTATTGATAAATATGTTCACTAAGTCAAGGGTTTCTGTAATATACGGATCAGCAGGCACCGGTAAAACAACTCTTATAAATCATGTTTCACACCTTTAATAATTATTCTAAGATTTATTTAGCTCATACAAATCCTGCAGTAAATAATCTTAAGCGAAAAGTTGCTGCGTCATCAAATTGTGAGTTTATGACAATAACGAAATTTATAAATACAAAGGATTTGAAACGAGATTATGACATCCTTATAATTGATGAATGTAGTACTATAAGCAATCAAAATATGAGAAAGTTGCTTGAACTTGCAAAATTTAAGTTACTTGTTTTGGTGGGAGATACTTATCAGATAGAAGCTATTGAATTTGGTAATTGGTTTGATGCTGTTCGTAGCTTTTTGCCGAAATCAGCAGTTTGTGAATTAACTAAGCCATATAGAAGTGACAGTAAGCAGCTACTTGCATTATGGGATAATGTGCGCAGAATGGAAGATGATGTTTTTGATAGATTGCAAGGAGGTGAATTCTCAGCTAACCTTGATCCATCTATGTTTACTTCAGCAGAGGATGATGAAATAATCCTTTGTCTGAATTATGGGGGATTATACGGAATTAATAATATTAATCATTTTATGCAAGAAAACAATAATGGCAAGGAAATATGGAGAGGGATACAACGGTATAAAGTTGGTGATCCAGTTCTGTTTAATGATTCTGCTGATAAATTTTTTAGTCGGAATAAAGAACAGGTGCCGATTATTCATAATAATATGAAAGCTCGAATTGTAAATTTTATAATTTTGGATAAAGACAAGCCAACCGAGCGCATTCAATTTGATATAGAAATTGATAGACCACTTATTGAGCTAAATGTGGATGATTATGAGTTTGAGATTATTGGAAAAGCTGAAAACGGTAATTCAATCATCCGCTTTGCGGTTAATAAAAACAAAAGTACAGATGAAGATGACGATGGTGTTTCAAAAACAATGGTTCCGTTCCAAATTGCATATGCTGTATCAATCCACAAAGCACAAGGACTGGAATATGATTCCGTTAAAATTATCTTAACGGACGAGATTGATGAATTAATAACTCACAGTATTTTTATACTGCTATTACTCGTGCAAGAAAGAAACTAAAAATTTATTGGACACAAGAAGTAGAAAAGAAAGTTCTCAATAGATTAAAACCGAAGAATAATAGTCATGATGTAGCTTTGCTTAAGAATGAGATAAATTGAATTAGAGTACCGCAATTTATTAAAATAGCCTAATTAAAAATTAAAGGTTGATGAGAAAGAAAAGCTGTCAAAAGTCATAAAATAAGGACTTTCTGCATTTGTGGATAAATTCACAAATAGCTTAACTATTACATGTGGAGGCGGTGTGTTTGCTGACAAGAAATGGTAAATAAGGGACAAAACAAAGCGTATTTCCGGGCTTTTTCGGAGGTTTGGATCTGAAGCCGTACTTTTGAAAAAGCTCGATTTTCTTATATGGAAACATGTCTACTTCAAAATGTGCGTCCGGTTGTAACCTTGGATTAGACGTCGCGGGTTGCAGGAAGTGGTCATATAAAACGACGAACAGTATTTTCAGCTTGGTGTTTGAGAAGATGGCTATGGCTGTTGATGGGATATTAAGCCGCGATCAAGAGGCTATGGTATTGAGACTGCGGCAATATAGAGTTTATAGTTACATATGATGATGAAAATAAGGTAGTACGTGAATTTGGAGTATAGGTTGATGAATTTGCGGATAGCTTTCAAAATTATCAGGGAAATTATTCCGGTGACTAAGGATGTCCACGAGGCAATCAGAATTATTTAAGATTGTGATGGGATGGTGAGGATGAGTAAGGTCTCGCAAAAAATACATTTGTTTAAATATAGCAGGAAGGTGATTGATGAGGTATGGGAATACTTGGCAAAAGGAAGATGCGTATAGAAGATATTGTGAGTGTTGTGCTATTGGAACAAACTCAGAATTATAGTAAAAGAACGAAGTCTGGACTTGTTTTCGGTAATTCTATCTTTAATCCGGATGTTATTCTCATGGATGGAAATGCTGAACCGATGGGGACTACCTATACGTTTAGCGTTACCTTAAAGGATGGTAGCAAGGATATTGTTAAAGCTGATTCGGGGACAGCTATTTGTGATCGGTTGTTACAAATGGCTTTAGACGGTGAGTCTGTAATACCGATGGACAATGGACAGTTGTCTAATAATAAGAAAGCACCGGAACTCCAAAAGAATCAGCTCCCACAAGGAGTGTATAAGGTAGGAAGAGATATCCCGGTCGGAGTATTTGACTTTCATCATGTATGGGGAAATGGCAGCATTCATGTCTATAAGGCCGAAGAAACAATACTTGGTAATCTGACATTCGTAGGCAATATTGGCGATACATGTGAGTACGAAAAGATGGACTGTATTCATGTTATTTGCGAAAACGGATGGTACGTACATATAATTGGGAATCTTATTGTGAGTATTTCGAGATCAAAAGATATTGAACTTGATTTGTAAGGAGAAGCATGGAAGGTAAAGCAAGTACTTCTTTTAGAGAACAGGTGATTTTTTATTATATACAGAAATTCTATTGTGATGCTGTAAATCGCTATAAGCATTCGACTGTTGGCGAGTTAGATATTTATATACCTTCAATTGATGTTGCGATTGAATATGATGGAAGCTACTGGCATAAAAGCAAGCTTCTGGGGGATAATGAAAAGAATGCACGCGCAAAAAAAGCGGGTATTAAGCTGATTCGTATCCGTGAGCATAAATTACCTAGTATAATCCACTTTAAATAAAACTATGTTTTATTACACTTACAACCTCTAAATCTTACGCTTTCTTGTTCGAGGTTTTGGAGCACGCTTTTCCTTATCACAGGCATTGGCGGCTTTATGGTTTACAACTTCATATACAATCTTGCTGATATCTTCTTTATTAAGGTCTATATCATCAAGTTTATACGACCAGTGATATGGAACAGGAACCTTATTGATTTCATCAAAGTATTGATAAATCCGGGCTTTCCATCTCCTCTTTGCTTGAAACCCTGATGCCGCTCAGCATCTGTTTCGTAATCTTACTGAAAAAGCCTTCCACCATATTCAGCCAGGAACCATGGGTTGGCGTAAATACAAATTCAAACCTCCCCTGCCTTGTATTGAGATATTCCTGTGTTTCCCTTGAAGTATGGTCAGAATGATTGTCAAGAATAATACGTATTTTATCACTGACAGGATATTTCTCATCCAGTACCTTCAAAAAACGGACGAAATCAGAGCTTTTGTGGGTAGGACTTACCAGTGGAATCGCCTCTCCTGTAAGTAGGTCAATAGCAGCAAGCAATGACAGTGTTCCTAACCGCACATATTCATAATCCCTGTATACTGTACTGTTTTTCTCTGTACCGGGAACAGGCGGTTTATCGTCAACAGTTGTATTCAATGCCTGCATACCCGGCTTTTTATCATAGGACAGGGTGTGAACCGGCATACCTTCCATAGGCTTAAGGTTTCCCTCCTCATCAAACTGTAGGGAAAGTTGTTTATAAATAACAAGGACATCATGCATTTTTGAATCAAAATCCGGGTCGCGCTTTTCACAGTAATAAGATACCTTAAAAGGGCGAATCTTTGCGTTTGACAAAATTTTGCGCAACGTTGTTTCTGTCACGGATGCCATACGCGGATGACCTTCCTGTTCTGCAATGGAATTAATAAAACGCGTAAAGCTGGCAGGATACCACAATTCGGCTGAATATCCGAACTCTTTCGGCTTCTGGCAGGCCTTATTTATGACCCAAGTAATATCTGCATCGGTAATTTCCGCTTTACGTCCACGTCCCTTGTTATCATGCAGGGCTGCTTCAATGCCATCGGTATTATATTTATCAAGGCATAACCTTACAGTTGTAACGCAAATGTCCAGTTTATCCGCAATCGATTCATCTGATCAGCATTCTGATTTTAACAAAAGTATTTTAGCCCTGATATAGGTTCTTACTTCTATAGTGCTTTGGTTGAGGATACCCTCTAAAGTAGCTTTATCGTCATCTGCAAGTTTAATTGACTTTACTAAATTTGGCATAATGTGACCTCCCTTGGATAAGGTTATTATACCACAGTCACAAACATATGCCTAATTAAATTGACTTATACTAGTCATTAACTCGTTATGGAGAGGAAGTTTTATTTGGGTGGGACTAGTGGCAAGAATTTGATTGGAGGGGTAGTTGATGCAAAAATGGAAAACGAATCCGGAAGTGATAAAAAATGATCGATATAAAAGTGCTGAAATAGCATATATGGAGATACAGAAATACTGTAAAGTTAAGGGATATATGTTTTTTCCGGATATGACAGAAGAAGAATTTGTGGAGGTATTTAACTTTGAAAATATGGAGTAAAAAGTGCAAAGAAAACAGGGGTTTTTAATACCAAAAATAAAAATTTGAAATTAGAGAGGAGTGAGATTTTGCGTTTATTAACATTGAATATTAATATGTTTAACTATCAAATTGACAATAGTTTTTTTATGACTATTTACATGATATAAAACCCGGATTTAGCAATTATCCAAGAGGTTAGATTTAACAGGTTAAACGAGAAAAAGTATTCAACTATATTTCCTAAGGGTTATGATAACTGTAATATTAAATCTAAAAATTCATTTAACAGTAGCATTTTACAAAAAAAGACTGGAAAAAGAGATGATACTGCTGATTTTAAAAAGATATAATTATTCGCATATAAGGTTAAAGAAGAATAAATGTGTAGTATTAGGCGTACATACACCTAAAAATTGAAATAGGAGAATATGATATAGATTTTTTTGAAAAAAATTATGATGCTGATATTGTTTGTGGAGATTTAAATGCGAGTTCAAAACGCAAGGAATCCTTAAATTATGAGCTTTATCAAAAATTGATTGGTAGTGGCTATTATGATTTGTGGGAAAAAGGCTTTTATTGAATAAAAAAAGCGTATTATTATAACTATAAAGGCAAAAAAATTTCCTGCTGACAAAAAAAGAATTTTTTTAGAACCTATTCGGGTAATACACATATTGATTATGTATTGGGAAAGTCTGATTTGGAAATCAAGGAAATAATAATTGATTATAGAACATTAGCTTTTACAGATCATACTGGTATTATTATTGATGTTTAAGAGAGTAAATGAGCATCATCGTTCTAATAAGTAGTTCATGAGCTTGTTAAATTACAATTTATGGGACTCTCATATGAAAGAACACTGTCATATGCCCGGTCTTCAGAGATGGTTAAACTGCCATAAAGATATGAAAATACATGAGAGGTTGTCTTTAACTTAGAGCATGGTGATATAACCCTTGTATAAATAAGCTGTGTAATTAATTCAAATAAAGAGAACTGAAACGCATTTGAGAAGTAAGTATATCAATAGTTTAATTAACATAAAGAAAATACTTTATATTGTTTAGTTGAAAACATTTTGTTTTTATATTATGGTAATCTTGTCACATTGATAAGTAACGACAATATAGTTACAATATTGATACAAGAATGGAGGTAGCGTATATGGATAAATCGGCAACATTGAACTTAAGAGTAAATCCTACACTAAAGAAAAATGCGGAGGCTGTACTTGGACGTTTGGGAGTTCCTATGTCTACGGCTGTAGATATGTTTCTTAATCAAATTGTATTGACCGGAGGGATTCCTTTTGCCATAACTTTACCAAGTGCTCCCGGAGAGTATTGATATGACTAAAATGAGTACAGACGAGATTCATGATAAGATACAAAGAGGATATGAATCTTATAAGGCCGGTAGGACACAGGATGCTGCGAAGGCTTTTGAACATTTTAGAGAGAGTCATAACGGATAGTAAAATATAGGGTTGATATTATGGATGAAGCGCTTAAAGATAAAATTTAAATATTTGAATCCTATTCAAATTGTTTCAGTCTGTTTGAGTGACACAAAAGACACCTTGTATTTAGATAGGTAAAGCAATAGAATATAGAGATAACTGTTTAAGTAGGAGTGGAGATAGCAATGAGTAGAAAATTTGATGATTTCTTAAATGAACAACTTAATGATACTGAAATTAGAAGCGAATATGAAGCACTGCAACCGGAACATGACTTGATACAGGGTGTGATTGATAATGGGAAGGAAGTACATAAGGTGATATCAGAAAAACAGAAAATTTAAATATAAAAATTGCAAGTAATGCCTGATTATAAGCCGGGCATTATTTTTAACATTAATATTATGTTTAATATTCTTGCCTACGGAAATGTTTGCGGATGACCTGATTATAATAAACATATAGAGATTTATACTATGGTTTCAGAACTTGTATACTGAAATGAGAAAATTAGGCAGGTGCTTATAGTATCCGATAGTGTAATTATACTTTTAGTAAATAATTTCAGTAAAATAGAGAGGGAGATAACATGGTAAATTAAATTGACTGTAAAAAAATTATAAATAAAAAAACAGATTTGGTATAGTGAAACATTGTATTTTACTATATAAAGAGTCATTGTGACTTTTAGCCTCATTGTGTTATACTTTTAATAGGTAAGTGTTTGGCTTACGCATGAAAGAGCGGACTAAGTGAAAGGAAGAAACACACCTATTTCATACAATAGTTATGTAAAATGCTGATCGACAAGAATACGTATAAAAATGATCTTGCTACTAAATTGATTGTGTGTTCGGTTATGATGGACAAATAAGAATTAGGTAATTTATGTGGGGGTGCTATGCGGGTAAATGAAGAGATAATTTATCGAGTTTTTGAAAAGTGCGAAATACAGATTGAAGGACAGACTATTTCAAAGGAACTACTGTTAAAGACTTTTGGAGATTTTTTGACGCAAACAATAGCGAAGCGAGACCACAATATCGGGCTGGTTATGCATACAGGGTCGCTTTGTTTTGATGTTGTATTAATTACTTACGCAACTATTTTTAATCTGATATCAAATAAAGCTGAAACCATGGATATTATTAGTTCTTTTTCAGAAGGGGACACAGTTCTTTACGGACAACCAAAGAAATGCCGTTACATTTTTAAGGGTTTTATAGACGGAAGCGAGATTGGAACAGAAAAAGGTAAAAAGTTTATAAAACTTGTACAAAGTGAGATATCTACGAAATATGTCCCTGAAAAAGAATGGAGAAATATTGAACCATACAATGGTGATTCGTTTCGCATGGATGGAAGGGGAATAAGAAAGAAAACATCACTAAGAGATGTTTTTTACGTTGATGTGTTGGGCTTCAAGAAGGAGAATATACCTAGTATTTTAGACACGTCATGTGTGATAGTGGCACCCCATGAACATGCTGATTTTTTGGTAAAGAACATAAGTTTGCTTTTTAACAAAAAACAAATCAGCTTATTAGAATTGATAACGGCTTCTTATTTTACAGAGGAAGAAGAATATAGATACGGTGGTAATACAGGTAAAAACGAACCGACATTAAAGTTTACTTCTAAGGTTTCCGTTGCAAGAACTTTACTTTTGTCCAGACGTGGGAACAGGCATTTAGGGCTAATTGTTCTTGGAGAAGATTCGATATCAAGAGGCTATTTTGAGTTACCTGAGTTGATTAATAGAAAATCGCTTCAGTATGTATATATATGCTCTTCTATGAACAGTGACTTGGGACTTGAATTGACATCAGATGTTGAAAAGATGGAAATCTTTGCATGCACCAAGGAATTTCTGTTGGAAAATACAACTTATGAGAAAGTCGAAAATAATCATTATATTACAGAACTCGTAACACAAGTTAATACAATTATTGATAAGAATAATGAGTTGGTCATTATTGAAAAAAATGGTATAGGATCGGATGTGATTCACGAGTTCAAGAAGAATATTCTTGAGATAAAACGTGAGGAGTATTCTACAGAAGGGAAAGACGATTTTCTAATTCTTGCGCACTCATTGATGAAATTATTTGTTACTGCACCATTTCCTATGGATATATTTTCTGTGGCCGAGGAGAGAGGGCTTATTGAAGTTGATTCTCCGGAGAAAAAAAATTCAGAGCTTAGGAGACTGGCAGAGGTTTTCCCGGAAAGCATGCAAAAGAGTTCATTAACCGTGGTTGAAATTCTTGAAGGGATACTTGTCGAAAAGAAAAGCACTAACGGAAAATATGAGTGGTTACGAAAATTTTTATATAATCATTTAGGCAAGAGGGTGGCCATTGTTGTTCCAAAAGCATATTATGTAACACTCATAAAGGGAACAGGACTTTTTTCGGAGTATTTGTTTAGGAATAAGGATTTTGTTACTGCAAACAGATTTGACAGTTCTAAGATGTACGACTGTGTAGTTGTTCTTGGAGATTACGAAGGAAAAGCTTTTAATGTTTTTAGATGTAATGCTGCAGCAACAATTATTTCGGTAATATATGAAAGTGAGAAAGTAGGGTATTATTTTAAGGATAAGATATTTCATAATAGGTTAAACCGGCTTAATAGGAAATCGACAATTATAATATCTAATCAGGATGAAGATGAAATAATAACGACTGAAGAAGAGAATGCAAAAGGTTTCGAAAAAGAAATCGAAGATTATATTGCTAACGTTGACTTGTCATATATGGGTTCAATCTATAAAAGCGATTCCGGATATGAAGGCGCAATGAATACTGATATTGTGGCTGTAGTTGTTTTTGATGATGACACCAAGGCTTATTTAAGTAGAAATTACAAAGGATATGTGCTTGAGGAAGCTACAGGCATAGTTAAGGAAGTAGGAGTACAGGAATTTTGTGAAGGAGATTCTATCATCTTTACGAAAAATAATGACGATACCAAAGACATCGTCAGTTCTATACTTGATAAACTGTTTATAGACGGCAAGTTTGACAGCAATACTGAAGAAAAGTATAGGAAGGCAAACTTGTGGAAAAGAGCGTTGGTGGAATTTATGCGTTCTAATGGACACACTGCTAGGAAAGTTGTGGATTTAATGCTTAGAGATGGAGCCGGGGTACACGAGCAAACAATATTACATTGGCTGGATGAAGATTCTTACACGGTTGGCCCAAGAGATGTTGATTCAATACGTCATATAGGAAATATTACAGGTGTTGAAGAACTTAAGGAGAGCCCCGAAGACATTTGAAGCCTGTAGAGATATAAGATCTATCAGACGAAAAATATTGGACCGGGTGGGAACAGCGATTGTTGATAAATTAAGCGGACGAACTCCGCAGATACAAAATTATATGGAATCAATTTACGAAAAGATAGATACACTTGCAGAGATTAAAAGAGTTGAACGAATAGCGAAGGTTAAAATGGTTGTTCCTATGGGGATGGCAAATAGGCCGATTTTGATTTAAGGGTGGTAATTATGGAAGATAAGCAAAAGATGATAAGGGTACGAGATAAGTATATAGAGCTTGTAAAAAAAGAACTTATGGGACCGGGATCAGAGATATCTATTCCTGATATTGAACATGAACTTATTTCCGATGCTCCCAATACCAGATACTCAGTAGGTGTACTTTTTACAAAGAATATTAAAATGAAAGCTGACAATAATGACGCTTTGAGAGTTGAGGAACAGGATAGTGAGGTGAAGATTGACGAGACGGAGGATGTTTTAGTCAATACTGAAGAGGGATTTGTCAAACATCACCACTTAGAGTTTGATGCTGACGAGGATAATCTTGACGAAGAGATTGGTCTTGCCACACAAAATATGCCTTCTTCTATGGGAATAACCCTTTTTGTAAAAGGAAAATGTGAAACGGTGAATTGTAAGGTCAGATTTGCAACTTATAAGAAGGCTGTGGCTACTGATTGTCGTATTCCTTACAGAGGCATTCCTAATGAATATGAGCTTCCAACAGAATTTGATCATTACGTTTATCTGGACCGTAATGAAAAGACATTAAGGCTTACTTCAGGGGGGGATTAATAGAAAATCAATAGCGGCACTAAAAGAAAGAGACTTGTTGGGTGGAGATGAACACGACATTATTTCACTTATGTATAGACTTTCTGATCAGCTTGGAAAGGGATATGTAAGAGAACCTCATGTGTGTGAACTTGAGTTGGACTTTTCCAATTCTGATTATATTGATCAAAACAAGAAATTAGATCAAACAAATGCAAAAGTTACCGCTTTAAGGCGTAATATGGGAAGTGATATTTGGTCGTTAACTATTATGCTTGTTAATGATGACTCAGGGAAATCAAGCGCAAAGCTATGCCTTTATCAACCTGAAATAAGAATTAACAGTGAAAACAATGGTTTTGTTTTTGTAGAGTATGGCGCCAATGTAGACTGCTCCGAATTAAATGATGAAGAGCAGTCTTTGGCACTTCAGTATAGAAATAAAAAAGTATATGGAACAGGATTAGGTACTTCTATTTCATGGGATGTCGATGCTTTGGGAAATGGAGAAATATTCAGTGAGTATTTTCCTATAAGCGAAGTCCCTCCGATGGACTTCAGTTTACCCAAAGATTCGAGTGTGACAAAAGATGCTTTATCCATGAAATACTTATCAGATTTGATAAAAGAAGAAAAAAGTGTCAAGATAGAAAAATTATTATCTATCGTATCAGCATACGATAAATGGATAAGTGAAATCAGAGATAAGACTAATTCACTGCCGGAGAAATACCATTATATTGCAGGGAAAAATATAATGGGTTGTGAAGCTGCTTCAAAGCGCATGCATGAGGGTGTAGAACTGCTTAAGTCAAGTGATGCAGCTTGGGATGCATTTCAATTGGCTAACAGGGCTATGTTTATGCAGCGAGCTCACCTTAAATTGCAGGAAAAGACATCTAATGTAAACAGATATCCTTACGATGAAGAGCTAACGGAAATATTGGATAAGATTGACTACCATAGTGTTGAAAAGCTTTTGGAAGACTTCTATACATGGAGACCCTTCCAAATTGCATTTACTAATGAGTATAAAGTCAATAGTAGATGACCGTTCCGGTGATAGAGAGTTGGTTGATTTAATATGGTTTCCTACAGGTGGCGGTAAAACAGAAGCTTATCTTGGTCTTACGGCTTTCACTATTTTTTATAGAAGACTTGCTCATAAGGAGAATGCAGCCGGAACGACTGTTATTATGCGTTATACATTACGTCTTCTGGCGGCACAACAGTTTACCCGTGCATCTACTCTTATCTGTGCATGTGAGTATATTCGTGTTGATGCCACGGATAAAAAATCAGCATATGGAAAATACGATCTTGGTTCAGAACCGATAACGATTGGGCTGTGGATAGGAGGAGATCATACACCGAATAAAAATGCCAAAGCAAAATCAGAACTTAGTCAATTGACAAAAGCAACAGCAGAAGAGCTTGATTACCAAAAGGACAGACACAATAAGTTTCAGGTATTGAAGTGTCCGTGGTGTGGAACAAAAATGGTTCAAGACCGAAACGGGCGTAAAAAATTAGGTGAATGGGGATACAGGATGAGAGGTAACACACACTTTGAATTGTGGTGCCCTCAGGAAGCATGCTTTTTTAACGAACGGGGCAAGTTACCGATACAGGTTGTTGATGAAGAATTATATCAGAATCCGCCAACCCTTTTATTTGGTACAGTAGATAAATTTGCAATGCTTCCATGGAACCCACAAATTGGAGCATTTTTTGGTGTTAGAACAGATAACAGGGCACCCGAATTGATCATACAAGATGAGTTACATCTTATTTCCGGTCCGTTGGGAACAATGGTTGGTTTGTATGAGGCGGCAATTGATTCTATTTGTATTAGCAAAGGTTCAAAAACCAAGATTATTGCATCAACAGCAACTATAAGAAGGGCTGCAGAACAATGCTCATCTTTGTATGACAGAGAAGTTTGCCAATTTCCGCATCCGGGTATCGATGCCGAAGATTCATTTTTTGCAAGAGAGTCGGTTATAGATTATGAAAAGGGAATATATGGAAGAAAGTATGTCGGTCTGATGCCTTCCGGAAAAACAAAAGCAATGATGGAAATCAGGTCTATTGCAGCATTGCTTCAAAAGATTCACACAATGGATTTGCCTTATGAAGTAAAAGATAAATATTGGACGCTTACTGTTTATTTTAATAGTTTAAAGGATCTTGGGAAATGCTCGACACTTGTAGATGATGACATAAAAGATTTTATTAAAAGAATGGCTTACCGTATGGGGACAGCAAAGGATGCTCGAATAATTACAGGTGCAGATGAATTGACCAGTCGTGTTTCAACAACGCAATTAAATGAAACTTTGGATAAGTTGGAAAAGTTGACCTATAGCAAGGAAAATATAGAAAACAAAAGGTGGCCTTCAAATATTTTGCTTGCAACGAATATGATTTCTGTAGGTATAGATGTTGCCAGATTAAATGTAATGCTTTTGGTTGGCCAACCTAAACTTACAAGTGAATATATTCAGGCCTCAAGCCGAGTTGGAAGATCATATCCGGGAGTAGCTTTTGCGATGTATGATGGTTCCAAGAGTCGAGACAGATCACATTATGAGCAGTTTATCGGCTATCATGAATCGTTTTATAAACATGTAGAGCCTACAGGAGTTACCCCGTTTTCAAAGCCGGCAAGAGATAGAGCATTACACGCTATAGTAATTGCACTAATTAGACAATTATTACCGGATTTAACACCTGAAAATGCAGCCGGCTGTTTTTCACGTGTTAAGTACAAAAGGGAAATTGATTCTATAGTTGAATATATAGTTGCTCGAAATAACGATATAATCAACAAGGTTAGTCCCGGAGCAGACACCGAGGAATCAGATATTCGAGAAGAAATAGATACATTTTTGGAAAATTGGGAGAAACTTAGAGAAGGGTATGATGATCACTTCTTTTATGGTGAGAAGTATATGGTCACATATCCGGAAGATGGTAATGCCAGATTAATGAAAGCATATAACTCAAGTAGGAGCGATAATGCGTTTGATACAATGACATCAATGAGGAATGTAGATATTTCTGTCGGAAGTAGCATTTTAATATGGAAGGATTGATAACATGGAATATAAATATGAGAAAATTCCATTAAATAAAATAACACATGCAGTTAGAGCATCACAAGCAGTACTACAGTACGGTGTTGGAGCTATGGTTGATTTTCCTGAGCAAACTTTAATGACTGCAGCACCTGAAACATGGGAAGGAAGTATAGTTGAGATTCATGATGAGAGGCTTGAGAAGGTTCTTCATGTGGATTTTTTTGGAATGCCGGGAAGTAAGGATGACACAAGATATCAAAGCGGTATCGCGTATTCAAGATTTCCGGAATGGTATTTTTGTCCAAGGTGCAGATCTTTTAAGTCTTTAGAAGAGTGGATAAATGAATACAGATCTAATCCGAAGTGCAAAAAGATGAGAGAAAATGATCCTCACATGATTAAGAACTTAAAGTGCCCTTCTTGTTTTCAGGAACTGGTAGTGGCACGTATTGTTGTTGCGTGTGGTCATGGTCATATAGATGATTTTCCATGGATAAAATGGGTTCATGCCAAGAATGGTTTTGGCGCGAAAAAAATATGCTACAATCCAAAACTGAGGTTTACAACAAGTGCATCATCAACCGAAGGTTTGGAAGGTTTGACAATCACATGTGAGACATGTCATGCCAGGGCAACCCTTAAGGGGGCCTTCGATAAGAATGCTCTTGAAAACCTGGATAAGACTACGGGGTATGAATACAGTTTTCAGTGTACAGGGAGACATCCTTGGAAGAATTCTATAGAGCCGTGTGGGGAATATCCACATGTACTGCAAAGAGGTGGATCATCTGTTTATTTTCCTATTTCCGTGAGTTCGTTGGTTATTCCACCTTATTCAAGTCAGTTAACGGCAAAAATACAAGGAAGTCCTTTTTTCTCAGACTTAAAAAAGGCTATTACAGAATCAATAAAAACTTTTTCCTCTATGGGTATGGAGGTTACACAGGAAATGAAGGAAAAGGTTGTATCGCAGAAGATTAGTGAATATGCTTCTAAAATAGGACGAGATATAGGACATGATGAAGCATCGGTAAAGCCTGTTTTGATGCGTAGATGGAGTGGAACCACAGATGATAGTTACACTACCACAAGTGTAAAGTATAGAGCTGAAGAATATGAAGCTCTGAGCGGAGAAGTAGTTCAAGAGGATAAAAGTGGTGAATTTGTTCGAGAATCAACTGATATAAAAAAATATGGATTGACATATATTAAAAATATATCATTGATTCATAAAGTAAGAGAAGTTCAGGCGTTAGTTGGTTTTTCAAGATTGGAGCCGGTTGAGGAAGATGATGAGAACAACGCAACAAAAATCAAAAAGGTATCTATCAAAGAGGAAAATACAAATTGGTATCCGGGATACGATGTTCGAGGCGAAGGTATTTATTGAACTAGACGATGATGCCATTGATAAATGGAGAACAAACAATCCCCGTATACAACACCGTGTTGATCAGTTGAACGAGAATTATTCTAAATCTTATTATGGTGACATACGACCTAGGACTATTACAGCAAAATTTCTTTTATTGCACACTCTTTCACACTTGTTGATGAAACAGTTGAGTTTTGAGTGTGGGTATAGCATAGCATCTATTAAAGAGAGAATATATTGCAGTGAATTTTCCGAAGGTAAAAGTATGTCAGGTATTTTGATATATACAGCGAGCGGAGACTCTGAAGGAACAATGGGTGGACTTGTTCGTCAGGGCAGATCTGACATTTTTCCTAGCATTTTTAAAAAGGCAATTGAGAGTGCTATAACATGTTCAAATGATCCGGTTTGTAGTTTGAGTATGGGGCAGGGGCGCGATTCGCTAAATCTGTCCGCTTGTCATGCCTGTACTCTTGTACCCGAAACAAGCTGTGAAGAATTTAATGTTTTTCTGGATAGAGGAATGATAATAGGAACATACGAAGAGCAGGATATTGGTTTTTTTTCGGACTACATTTATAAAGATACCGTAACATATAACATAGTTAAAAATCCTCAAAATGATGGTTCGAAGTCTCAGATTCTTATAACAGATTTAGGTACGAACTTAAAAAATGCAGATTATGTAGATATATGGAAGAATATGCTTCAATTTTCATCAGATGAGCATGAGAGAAAGATAATAAATGAGTTGATTGCTAAAGTTTCTGATTATAAAGACGGAGAGAAGCCGTTCAAAGAAGGTACATTTCAGGTCCTTGGCGATTCTAAATATTATAACGTTGATCTATATTGGCCCAAGAAGAAGATAATGATTTTTAGTGCTGAAAATGAAGAAGAGTTCAATAAGGCATCAAAAAGTGAATGGAAATGTTTTTACCTTAGCAGAGAGGACATAATCGCTGAAAGCATATTGACGGTATTAAAGGAGATTTGATATGGCAATAATGATACCTGAGGTGGCAAGAGAATATGATCCGGCCAGTTTGGAAGGAGTAATGTTTGATTCCCTAAAAAAACTTCCTTCGGATTACTATGTTGTCCATTCTTTTAAGAATGTATATGTTGAGAACAACACACTTCATGAAGGAGAAGTGGACTTTGTTATTTTTAATCAAACTAAAGGATTGTTGTGTCTTGAGGCCAAAGCCGGAGCAGTAAGGTACGAGGGGGGATACTGGAAATACGCAAGTGGATGTATTATGAAACATGGTGGTCCTTATAATCAAGCTGCATGGAATAAGTGGGACTTACTGAGTGTGGTACAAAACAGCTCATTAAAAGATGTTTCCTGCAGATGTAAGTTTTTGCATGCTGTGTGGTTCCCTTCTATTTCGCAGGATCAATTGCGTGGAATCAAGTTTCCTAAGGAAGTGGATAGAACTATTACTCTTACAAAGGAGGCATTAGAAGATCCTGAGCCGTATATTAGTTCTTTGTTCGATATTGAGCTGGAAAATCACATCAAAACAGACCTAAGTGAGCGGGATGTAAGAAGACTTATTAGAGAAATAATATGTCCTGAGTTTAACATTTTTCCTTCCAAAAGCTTTGATAATGATTTGAAAAGAATAGTTTTTCACAGATTGTTGAAGGAACAAGAGGTACTGTTAAACTATCTTGTTGAACAAAAGTCTGCTGTTATTAATGGGGCTGCGGGAACAGGAAAAACTATGATGGCAGTTGAAAAAGCAACCAGACATGCATCTAACGGCGAAAGAGTATTATTTCTTTGCTACAATGTAATGCTAAGGGATTATTTGGATAAAGAGTATCACCATGAGTACATAGATTATATGACAATTGACAAATTTGCATGTAAGGTTGCTAAAACTGAGAAACCTGACTACGGGGCTGCCGGTATTAGAATTTTAGATATGTATCTTTCAGGCTCATTCCGTTATAAGCATGTGATTATAGATGAAGGACAAGATTTTGGGCGAGAACAGATAGAAGAGGCGGATCTTCTGCAGACAATATATGATGTTGTAATTGATAATGAAGAGGTTGAGGGAACATTCTATGTTTTTTATGATAAATTACAGCTTGTTCAGTCTAAAAATATCCCTAAGTTTATAAGTGATGCCGATTGTAAATTAACATTATATAAGAACTGCAGAAATACTGAAAATATTGCAATAACGTCTTTAAAAGCTATATCGGACAGAAATCCTAAATTGTGTGACGGAGCGATCAAAGGGGTACCGGCAAGGATTCATTATCGAGAAAATTCCGAAGAAGTAATCGATCGCGTTGAATCGATAATTGAGGAATTAAAGGAAGAAGGTATTACTGATGTGGCTATTCTTACTTGTAAAAGTGAAGCCGGTAGTATTTTAAATGATGCATGCACCAATGGTACATTTAAGAAAAAAATATTTACCACATGTAGAAAGTATAAGGGGTTAGAAGCTGATGCGATTATATTGGTAGATGTTGATGAAGAAACATTTCGTAGTGAGGCAGTTCAAAGGTTTTATGTTGGAGCTTCAAGGGCGAGACTTCGATTGGAAATCGTAACTACAATGACAGATACAGCTTGTGAAAGTGTTCTTCTTAATGTGGTTGATTATAAAAAGAAAATAAAGAACCCTAAAAGAGATATGGCTTCAGCTTTTAATTCAATGCCGATTGTTTAGTATATTGACCGGAGAAATCTCATTTAATATATCATTAAGGAAAATGCATTAAAGTTTAAAGGGGATATAATTATGCCTAAGAAAACAAAAGAACAAATTAGTTTTAATATGAGACAAGTTAAAAATAAAGATTCTAATATTGAGTTAATACTTAGGAAAGAACTATGGAGCAGAGGTCTTAGGTATAGAAAGAATGTCGCCGGAATAATAGGTAAACCTGATATTGTATTCAAATCAAAGAAGGTAGCTGTTTTTTGTGACAGTGAATTTTGGCATGGTTATGATTGGGAAAATAGAAAAAGGGATTTTAAATCAAATCAAGATTTTTGGATACCTAAAATAGAAAGAAATATTGAAAGAGATAAAGAAGTAAATAAAGCTTTAGAGAACGAAGGGTGGAAAGTGCTTCGCTTTTGGGGTAAAGATATAAAAAAACACTGTAAAGAATGTGCCTGGGAGATACAAAAAGCATTGCGATGAAGTATACAGTAGACGAATCATATCCTGCAATTAGATAAACATCGTTTGTCGGTGGGGTATTACCTTTGGGAGTTATGAGTATTGATTATATAGCTATATTAGACGGTATTCTAGGAGAAAATTTATTAACAGATGGAGAATAACACATTTTATGTACAGAACTATAGATTTATGTGCCGGAATAGGTGGCATAAGGCGAGGGTTTGAGCTAACGGGAAGATGCAGGAATGTTCTGTCTGCAGAAATAGATGAACAGGCGGCCAGAACATATGAGCATCTTTCGGTGAAGATCCAAGAAATAACTTAATGAGCAAGAGATTTCGTGAAAAGTTGAAAGATTATCCTTATGATATTCTTTTAGCAGGATTTCCGTGTCAGGCTTTTAGTAGTGCAGGTTTACAAATGGGATTCAAAGATAAGGAAAAAGGAAATGTTTTTTTTGGAATTGCGAAGATTATTGAAGAAAGCAGACCTAAAGCTGTTTTTCTTGAAAATGTACAAAACTTGATGTCACATGATGGTGGAAAAACTATTGTTCGAATTCTTAAAATATTAAATGAACTAAAATATAAGATTATAGGTGCAGATTTTGATGAAAAAGGAAATCCTATTTTTACAAGAAGTTCATTTATAAGAAATACTATTGACTTTGGATTACCTCAAAACCGTCCAAGAGCATATATTATGGCATTTAATAGGGATATTTATGGTGATGCATTGAACTTGTTGGATGAAAGTGAAGGGATGCCCAAAGGATCGAAAGATGTGATTTATCAGGATGTGAATGAACTTTTAGAACCTCTGGTTTCTATTAATTACTATATGGCTTCAGGTTATTTACAGACTTTAATTAACCATAAAAAAAGAGAGAATGCTAGAGGAAATGGATTTGGATATTGCATAGTAAATGATCCAAACAGAACATATAAATTTGCAAATGCAATATTAGCAACAGGTGGATCTGGTAAAGAGAGAAATTTGGTATACCAACCAGTTTCTAGGTATAACAATATGGTTATTAAAGGGAAAGAACACCTATTAATGATCAAGGTATTAGAGTGATGACTCCGACTGAGTGGGGGAGATTACAAGGATTCATAGGATATGGATTTATGGATGCAGATGGTGAAGATCACTTTGAATTTCCTGATGGAATGTGCAATGGGCAAAAGTATAAGCAATTTGGAAATTCTGTCTCAATCCCTGTAATAAAAGAAATGGCAGAATATATGATAGAGAAGCTAGATAAGTTAACCGGAGGATTGGAGTAGATAATATAGTAGAGCAGGGATAATAATTTGAAGAGGTGAAATGTAATGTCAAATGACTTGCAGAAACTTTTGAAAAAGTTTATTGGAGAATATGAATCAGAGCTAAATGCTGCGCGTAAAGATGAGGACTTTAAACGACCTTTTGGGAAATTAGTTAGACAGGATATTACGTCCCTAATCAGAGTACGACTTCCGGAGAACACTTATAAGGTTAAGGGTAGTGTTGGAGCAGGAAGATGGACAGATGTTCCGTGGATTGCAGTATTTGATAAACGTATTACTACATCAGCTCAAAGAGGCGTATATATTGTATATTTACTTAACAAAGATACTAAGGAATTATTTCTCACGCTTAACCAAGGAGCAACAGATATTGCACAAGGAGGGGATAGTACAGGGAAGCTCGCTTTTACTGGAATTGCTAATGCAAGTAATATTAAGGCTGCTGAGAATCTTAAAAACAAAGCGGAAAATATAAGGAGTGAGATAGGCTCTTTTCCCGGACTAGAAAGCAACCTTATTGGTAGCGGTTCAAAGGCTTATGACGCAGGTTGTATCTACTACATAAAATATACCCTTAATTCATTGCCGGAAGATGAAAAACTGTATTCGGATTTAAATAAATTTATAGAAGCATATAAAGCATATTATGATAAAGTCTTTTTGAAATCTGAGGAAAATGATGTAAAGGTGCAAGAAGGTGGGGAGGAATTGCAAGTAGAACAAAAAATTGAGAAAATCTTTGAATATATTAATTCAAGGGGATTTGTATATGATGAAAAATTACTTAAAAATTTCTACCTCAGCTTAAAATCAAAACCATTTGTTCTTTTAGCCGGTACGAGTGGTACGGGAAAAACTAGATTGATACGACTGTTTGCAGAAGCTATAGGTGCATATGGAAGTGGAAGATATAAACAGGTTGCGGTGAAACCTGATTGGTCGGATTCTATGGATCTTTTCGGACATGTGAATCTTGATAATAAATTTGTTCCGGGAGCAATTGTTGAGTTTATAAAGAAAGCTGCAGACGATCCAGACAAATTACCATATATATTATGTTTAGATGAAATGAATTTAGCACGTGTGGAGTACTACTTCAGCGATTTTCTTTCTATTATGGAGACAAGAGATTGGGTTGAAGATGAAATCATAACCGACAATTTGGTTCCTAAGATTTGTTATTCAGGAGATGAGGATGCAGAAAAACTTTATTCGAATTTAATGATACCGGAAAATTTATATATCATAGGAACTGTAAATATGGATGAAACTACATTTCCATTCAGTAAGAAGGTATTGGATAGAGCAAATACAATAGAGTTTTCATATGTTGATTTTAACTTGCCGGAAAGTATCTCGCCAAACGAAGCAGAAGTTGTAGAGGTGAAAAATGAATTTTTGCGTTCTGACTATCTTAAATTAAGAACGGATTGTATAGATAAATGGGAAGCTGTTAAGAAATTCAATGAGGATATTACTAAAATTAACAGCGCATTGGAAAAGTCGGATTCGCATTTTGGATATAGAATGAGAGATGAGATTATTTTCTATATGTTATACAATGACGAATTTGGCTTATTAGATGAGAAGGAAGCTTTTGATAATCAGATAATGCAAAAGATACTTCCTCGTATTCAAGGTAGTGCAGAGTCAACTGCTAATATTTTACGTGAATTATTTAAAATATGTGCGGGTAGTTACATTAATAACAACGGACAAACTGATGGCTTAAAAATGAAAAGTTACTTAGATAATAAGGAAATTGCAAATTATCCAAAGAGTTCAGAGAAAATATGCAAGATGCTTAGGAGATATGAAGACGATGATTTTACCTCTTTCTGGGTCTAACCGAATAATTGAAGTGACAGCATCAGATATAAAAGTTACTATAAAGAGAAGAAAAACAACTTCTCTTTTTTCTGATGCACTTTTAGGGCAGAAGTCCAAAGTGGAAATCTGGGGGAATATAGAAAAATTAATTCTCTGTGGTTGTGAATGTACTCCCATAAATGAAAATTATTCTCAGGAAGAAACAGTGCCTCTATTTTTTGAGCAGGAGGATTATATTATTAGTGCACTCTCTCTTAAAGGTGAGCCGGTACATTTTGAGCATGTAGATAAGTACATTAGAGAAGCTATAACCCCTGTAGATGATTATGAGCCAAATTGTCTGAGTGGTGTTATAAATTTCGGAAATAATGTTGGCTATTCTAATCTTATTTTCTATGATAACTTAGGAAATAGATTATTGATTGAAATAGAGGTATTTCCATCTAAACTATCATATAAAGAGGACTATGAATCTATAAGAAATGACATAAATGAGATGGTTGAGGCTGCTGCTATAGATTTTATCAAATCAACCTATTCGTTGGGTACAATCAGTTCTGTACGAAATGATGTACCTGCAATTTTCTTTACACTTATCAGCCAACTATTTGATAAGTTTTTAAAAGCTGTGAAAGTGATAATGAAAAAACCAAATCATAAGTTAAATAAAGAGTATTCAATAGTTGAAAACCATAAGTTAAGAAGAACAGATAACAAGACTTTACTGTGGCTATCAAAACATCCTGATAGGATAAAGCGTTCTGAAGGAAAGAACTTGGTTAAAAGCGCTCTTGGAGTTCAGAAGAAAATAACATATGATACGGTTGAAAACAGGTTAGTAAAGTTTATGCTTATAACGACAGTTAAGCGTTTGTCGAAGTTCAGACTGATATACGTATCAAGTTTTAAATATTCTGAAAAATCTGCTGATATAGAAGTTATTAAAAATATTGATACTATGGTATCTAAGATTAATAGAGAGCTGGATAATCCTATATTTTCTGAAGTGTCCAAGTTAAAGAGCCTTAATACGATGTCTTTAGTGTTTCAAATGGCACCGGGATATAGAGATTTGTACAGATACTTCCAATTAATACAAAGAGGAATATCTTTTACAGGTGAAGTATACAGTTTTTCTGTTAAAGAGACATCAGTATTATATGAATATTGGTGTTTCATCAAGCTTGTTAATATCATGAAGAAAAGATATGCAATTCTTGATGATGGCAATGATATAATAAAAGCTAACAGAAAAGGAGTGGTTGTTACTCTTTCAAAAAATTCAAAATCTGAGGTACGCTTTCTTGATCCAAACACAGGTGATAGATTTGAGCTTATTTATAATCCGGGAGAATATCCATCAGATACGGTTAAGCAGGTTCCTGATAATGTTTTGAAACTATCAAAACAGAGTGGTATAAATGGAAAAACAGCAAAATTTCAATATGTGTTTGATGCAAAATATAAGGTTGAGATGAATCCTGATGAGTATTATCCGGATAAGGAAAAGAAACCGGGCCCTAAAGTAGCAGATATTAATACAATGCACAGATATAGAGATGCTATAGTAGCTAAGAATGGTGATTTTACAGAGACACTGATGTTTGGAGCATACGTTCTTTTTCCATATCCGGGTAATGAGGAAGAATACCGTTCACATCAATTTTATAAAAGTATTGGCTCAGTTAATATAGGTGGTGTACCTTTTTTACCGGGAAAAACAAAAATAGCTGAAGAACTACTGACAAGGCTTGTTGGTGAATCTGATTCCAGTGCATTTGAGAGAGCGGTTCTACCTAAGGGTATTGAGGATAGACTGAAAAAAACAGATTGGAGTAAGAAAGATGTACTTGTCGGGTCATTAAGCTCAGTAGAGCAGTGGGTGGAGTGCTTTAATAAAAAGTATTACTACGTTCCTGCAGATAGTTTAAATACTAACTACCATCAGGTTGAATATATTGCTATATATCAATCGAAGAAACTTTTTGGCGAAGATGCAGGAGTTTTTTATTATGGAGAAGTTTTAGAGGTAAGTGTTTTACCTAGGATAGAGATAAACAATCTTGGAGGACGTACACATCCAAATGCAAAGTGCTACAGATTCACAATAAAAGAGTGGAAGAAGCTGCCATCAAAGATTGGGTTTGAGAGGGATTGGGTGTACCGTCCAAGATATAGCAATTCATTCCTACTACATAACAGCAAATCAACTTTTGAACTATTTAATATCAGGTCAGAGGCAGATTACAGATTAGTATATGAATTACGCAGAATTCAAGATAATTTAAAAGTTCAAGATAATGCTAAGGAATTGTTTGTAAAGATTGATGATTCTATATCAGTTTATAATGATGGTTCTTATATACGTGTTTACGATTCAGGTAAGGAAAAACGGAGAGAATCAACGGCGGACTTTATCAGATCGCCGAGTATTGTGTTTGAATATATTAAAAAATGTATTGTGGAAAACAAAAAGATTTTGAGAAAATAATAATTATAAAGAGGATTTGTAAATTATGGGAAGAAAGCTTTATAAACCAATATTGAAAGATGGGTATCACCTTGTAGATTCTTCTGAAAATTCGAATCGTGTTAGGGGACAGGCTCGTGATAAAGAAAATAAAAATCCGGATATTGTAGAATGGGAAGCAGTAGATGCGGTTAGTTACAAAGAGATGGGTGAGGCACTTGCAGTTGCTATTATAGCTGCTGCTGCAGCCGGAGCAGGATTATATTATGTGATAAATAATAAAGTTGTACCGTGGTGGAAGAGCGCTGCATTGCCGTGGGTAAAACGAAGAAGTGATTATGTTACTTCATTTTTTAAAGGCGAGAAAAAATATAAATCAGTACAGAGAGCAAATACGGGAAATAAAGATAAAAATCTTGCTGAAATGGAAAAGGTTTCAAACCAAATAGATGAGGTCTTTGAGAAGATGTATATAGATATGAGCGAAACAGAAGCAAAGCAACATCTATTAAAGATCATATTTCATATGCTGGAAATTGCAAATGAAATAAGAATTATGAGTAATGCTCACATTAAGCGTCATAGTGAAAGTGAGGAAGATTTAAGGCTTAGAATTGATGCTTCTGAGAAATTTTTGGTAAAAAAACTTGCCTATAATTTAGATTTAATTCTTTCAAATCCAGAAATGTATTTAGATGAAAAAACTTCAAATGACTTGTTCAACTTACTTGGAGGTGGATTGATAACAAACGGAGAATATATTCCAGTTGAAGCCCAAAAAGTTTATGATGCTATTCTTGCACAGAAAGATTAGAATATAACGATAAGGAGTTTAATTTAAAATATATATTTTATATTGCAATGAAAGGGGATGTATCTTGAGCATTAAAGAAATCCAGTTGTTTAAAGAATTTGAGTATGACAAAGCAGTAAAATGGCATAAAAATGCAGAGAAGCTAAGGAGAAAGTTTGTTGAGGATTATCCTATAGAATCGATAGAGGAGTTGTCATTATTTGATTATGCTATAGGTAACAAAGTGAGTTTTTGTCAGAGAATAAAGTATGAGCTTAAAGATATGGCCTCTATGGGCAATACATATCCAAGTATATTTGGCATATATCTTAATAATGGGATTACTGCAACACTGTCAAAAACATATAAAAAAATTTACAGTGATGATGTTGAAGAAGCTTTTCTAGCCATAAAAAAAGATATAATCAAATTACTGGATTATGCTAAAAAAGGGGATTATACTGCTATAGTAAATAGTAGACTACATAAACCGTTTAAGTCTAGACTTATTATCACATATTTTCCGGGAATGATTATTCCGTAGTTACAGAATCAAGTTTAAAAAGCTATTTTTGAAATATTGGGATTAACCTATGATACTAAGAAAGATGTTATTTATAATAATATTACGTTACGGGATTGGAAGAATTCGGTACCGGAATTTTCTTCATGGAGTAACGAAGTATTCATGAGTTTTTGCGAATGGTTGAAGAAATATAATAAAAAGATCGAAGGTTATAAACTGGAAGACGAATATTATAAGAATGCTAAGGAAGTAGAAAATAAGATTGAAAAACTTAATTTACAGGGGATGGATAAAGAAGCAGTAATTAAAATACGTGTTAATCAAGGTGTATTCAAGGAACAGTTATTGTGTAGGTACAGTCATTGTTGTTTATGTAATGTAACACAGAAAGATTTTCTTATTGCAAGTCATATTAAACCATGGAAGGATAGCGATGAGAATGAGCGTTTGGATATTGATAATGGATTATTACTTTGTCCAAACCATGACAAGGCATTTGATAGAGGCTATATATCATTTGATGATAATGGTTTAATTATAATTTCAGATGAGCTTGATGATACAAATAGAGTATTTTTAAATCTTAGACAAGATATGAGTATAAAGCTTACAGATGGGAACAGAGAATACTTGAAATATCATAGAAAAAATATCATGATGCTAAATAGATAATGTTATAGATACATAGTCTCATGATTATTTCATTAACCAAAGAGTTATTTGAACAATTGGCTTTTACATGGAGGTAAATATGTTCATAGGAAATAAGTGGGAATGGGCTGAAGTATATGTCCTTTTAAGACTTTTGGCAGAAGAAAACAAGGGTGAAATCAAAGAGTATACCGCCGGAGAAATGATATCGATTTATATTAATGGAGAAAAAGTGAAGGAATTGCCTGTGACAGAGTTTGAATCGGAGTACGGAAAGCTGTTGAAAGAGATTAACAACAAAGATTCAAAGTGTACATTTTCTGTAGAAAGTACTCAGAATTTCATGGATAGAATTTTATGTTATAAGATTTTTGCGCCTCCAACGGATAAAAGTGATATCATGGTAAAAATAATTGATGCAGATACAGTGTACAGTAAGACTATAGGTTCCACGATAAAATCCGAATTGGGTTCAGCTCCAACCTTGTTGAATGCAGGAAAAACTACAAACTTTATATATAAGATAGTACATAATTATCTTGATTTGATGATAGAAGCAAATGAAATATACAACGTATCAGGCGGTAAGAATTATATAGATGTCAGAGGGCGTATAAATAAGATAATTGAAGAAAACGGAACTCTTGAATACCGTAAGATGAATAATCAGATTTTTGAAGATAATCTGGTACTTATCGACAGTAATATGGATAAAATTATTGCTGAGACACTTTTATATTTTTATAAAGACGGAATCAGCAACTGCAACGAGATGGTTGAAAAACTTGAACAGGAAAATCCTATGAATTACGGTAATGTAAATGCCTATAAATATAAGTTTAAAAAGTTTTTGACAGCTGTGGCATTGGGAATGAAACCTGCTACAGTGTGGGACGGTTTGGATGAGGCCACAGGTGGATATATTGTAGTTACAAAGGAAGGTAATGTTCTTGCATATCATATATACAACAGAAATTACTTTGAGGAATATTTGTTAAGTAATACAAAATATGAAACAGTATCCACATCAAGGCATGATTTCGGGGAAGTGTACAGTGAAAATGGAGAAGATTTTATGAAACTCAATCTGCAGGTAAGATTCAGATGATTAAGGATAAGATGATAGAACAGGGAAAAGTGATAATCTCGCCAATTACATTTTTTCTATGCCAAAATTCAAATAATGGCGAGATTATTCTATCCGATAGTCATTTTTAATAGCCAAATACTTCAAAATGGCTATGAAAAGTCATCGTAAATATATTTTTAATTAACATACTGCGGTAATACCGGAAAGGAGTACATATATGAAAAATAATATATGACAATGCTGACATGCTATTTTTACTTTATATTTATATTTTTTTAACTATTGTACTTTTTAGTATTAAAAAAATCTCAAAAATATAAAAAGAGACTCTAAAGTGGTAAAAGTTATAAAATATATACTCGCTATTCCAATCGTCATTTTAAATATATTGATTTTGGGTGATTTGGATATCACGTTTCAGCTTTTTAAAGATGAAAATAAAACAGAAAACAAAAAGTGAGTGTACGTATAATGGACCTACAAAAAAGATATGAAGAACTAAAAAAACAAAACTTCCCTGACGGCGAAAGAATAAAATTTATTGCGGATTTGGGAGCAAGCGAAGAGATAGAATATCATTATAAATTAATCTGCACAGACCGGGATGAAGGTATGAACTTAAATCTGTCCGGCAGTTTTTATAAACATGATAAAGAGGGATTGGAGTTTTTATTTACAGTTTTAGATAATGAAGATGATGAAAACATAAAAGCATTTACCGCATACCTTATGGCCGAGACGCTTTCAAAACTAAGATATAGAGATTTTTATTTAGAATTTTGCAACAGGCTTATTTCGGTTATGATCTCACTTATAGAAACAACCGATAATTCACTTCGTAGAAAAGTTATTATAGCTCTTGGATGGATAGGCTCTTCAAATGAGATTGATATTTTGACAAAGCAAATGTCGGAAGATAAAGACAGTCTTTGCAGGGCATGGTCAGCATCAAGCCTTATGCAAATGTCTTTTCACGGAGTTGATAAGGAATTGTTGCAGGAAAAAACAAAGTTATGTTTTGCATCTGTGATTGCTGCAGAGACCGATTTACATGCCTGTGGCATTATGATAGAAGCTGCACAGATTCTATTTGGAAAGAAATGGATAAGTTCATCGGCTGTGGAAGATGTGGATGCTGAGAAAATAGAAAAGGCGAGAAAGTCGGCGGTAAGATTTTTGAATAAGTAGTAAACATGAACTACAAGTTGCACATTAGTAAATCCTATATTACAAATTAAGTTTGACGTACAGCCTAATTTTCTGTATAATACTTCACATCAAAAGGTGACGTAGACTTAAAGGGGATGTGAAAAAACTCGATTGAGTTTTTTCGCATCTCCCTTTTTACATTTATTGTGTATAGTTTACTGAAATCATACGTGAAAAAAGCGCACTTCCCCTACCCCATAGAAATTCTTTTTTTGAATCTATGCGGCAGTTCTGTTTCTCATCTTTTTTTTCTGATATTTATATAAATTATGTCCTATCGCCACGAGTAAAACTTCCAGTTTGACTGAATGAATACCTCTTCGGACAATTCTCTTGTACCAACGGTCGTTTTTCATAATTCCGTAAGTGCCTTCTGCTTGTATCGAACGGTTCATTCGTAATAACGCACCATGGATACTTTCTAGGTTTTCTATTACTTCCTGGTGCATGGAAGTTAGTTCCTGATTGATCCGAACGGTTCGATTCTTATCTGTATTCTTACATTTCTTTGCATATGGACATCCGCTACAGTCTTCACATTCATACAGTTCTTCCTTGCGTCCGTACTGATTTCCCCTCACATCTTTTCTGCATAAAAAAATGGAATGCTTTATCGTTAGGACATCTCATGACTCCTTGCTCATCAATTCTGAAGTTAACTGCACGAAATGGATCTTCATGATATTTACGATCCTTAGTTTCCTTTTTAAACATTGGAAATTTCATATACTTTTCAATTCCGTTCTGCTCACAGAAAATATAATTGTTGTATGAGCCATATCCGGCATCTGCCACAGGATATTTGGGATAGAATCCATAAGTTTGTTTGAAGTGCTCCATCAAAGGAACGAAACAATCCATATCCGAACGATAATGGTTCACGTCAACAACTGCAATATATTCATCTGCTACACCAATCTGTACATTATATGCCGGCAGAAGCTGATCATTGCCCATGTAATCCTTTTTTATACGCATAAAAGTAGCCGAGTTATCTGTTTTAGAGTAACTGTTTCGGTCAGGACCACAGATTTCAATTTTTTGTATGTATTCTTGAAGCTTCTGACAGAAAGTAGTCAAGTGTTCATAATGACGCTGTTCTTTGGATTTTCGCTTTCCGCTTCCGTAAACAAATGCACTTGTATCCAGTTCCCATAAAAGTAATAGCTGCTCAATGATTTCATTCAGATAATCCGGTACATACTCTGTGTTTGTTGTGATCTGCACCCCACTCCATGCGATTTCTGCATTAATTTCATCAATCTCTGCAGTGATTTTTTCGTAAAGCTTGTAACGGAACTTTTCCGTAGCCTTCTTCCATACCCAGGTATACTTGTTTGCGTTTGCTTCAAACTTGGAGCCGTCGATGTAGAGATGTTGTAGATCTACATGCTCCTCGTTAAAGATAGCATGATTGATGTCGTTAAAAATGTTTTCAATCTTATCTTGAAGTATTTCATTGATGAAATATCCAAAGGTTCTGTATGACGGAGTCCGGTGATCCATGAGATACATGAACCTGATATTAACTTTGCAGTTGTCTTCCAGTTCTCTCAGAGAGCAGTAACCGCTAGTCATAAATCCGAAAAGTACTGTTTTTAACATGTTGACCGGATTATATCTGAGTCGTCCGGTTGTGTACTCCGAAATATCCGTCAGATACTTGTTTAAATCGATTCCTCCCATCAATCTGTCAAATGTTAAAACAGGATCCAGCAGATCCAAACAATCTGAAAGAAACAGTGGTAAATATCCTTGTTTTGAATTACAATAATTAGTGTGTAAATTTTTCATTGCAAGTTAATTTTACCACAAAAATAGGACCTTTCGCATGATCGAATGGTCCTATTTCTTTTAGGTACTTATTTCACAGCCCCTTTTATTATTTTGTTAGGGCAAGGCCCTGTTCTCGCAAGAGAACAAATAAACCACCTGCTATGCGGGTGGTTGAAATAGCTTTAGCGTTATGTAAAAAAACCCCCAAATTTGATATAATATTAAAGGTTCGCCAACCAATAAATATATCAAAGGGGGGTATCCAAATGGATAATAGTAGTTTATCACATACATCATGGAATTGTAAGTATCATATAGTATTTGCGCCAAAATATAGGAGAAAAATAATATATGGAGAATTAAAACAGGACATAGCAAATATATTAAGTATGCTATGCAAAAGAAAAGAAGTACATATAGTAGAAGCAGAAGTATGTCCTGATCATATACATATGTTGGTAGAAATTCCACCTAAAATGAGTGTGTCAGATTTTGTAGGGTATTTAAAAGGGAAAAGTACATTAATGATATTTGAAAGACACGCAAACTTAAAATATAAGTATGGAAATAGGCATTTTTGGTGTAGGGGATATTACGTAGATACAGTAGGAAAAAATGCAAAAAAGATAGAAGAGTATATAAGGAACCAGTTAAATGAAGATATGGTGTATGATCAGATGAGTATGAAAGAATATATAGACCCGTTTACGGGTGAGCCGGTAATAAAAGACAATAAGAAAAAATAAGCCTAAGGGGCTAAGTAAGTAAATGACGTGCGGTTGGCGAACTTTCGATGAGTCTTTAGACTCTAGCGCAGGTAAAGAGCCCTTATAGGGCGAAATAACAAACCACCGGCTTAGCCGGTGGTACTGATTCGGAGAAGGAGGGATATAATATTAAAGGTATAAGAAAGAATTTAAGTTTTGTATTTATTATATTGATGTTTGCACTGTTGGTTTCAGGCTGTGCAAAGCAAAGTGAAAACAATAATATTCATATCGGAACAGGTGGGACAGGCGGTACATACTTTGCCTATGGAAATGCCTTAAAGGCTATTGCCGAGCAGGAAAGTGATATTGATGTAAGCATACAAATGAGCGCCGGATCTGCAGCAAATATAAGATTGCTTGAAAACAATATCGTTGGTATGGCAATAGTGCAAAATGATACTCTTACAGATGCTTACAAAGGAAAAGGCGAGTTTGAAGGTAATCCTTTAAAAACAACCAAGGCTGTTGCAGGCCTTTATACGGAGAGCTATCAAATAGTCGTAAATAAGAAATTAAAGCTGAACTCTGTGGAGGATTTGACAGGACTTAGAGTTTCAGTAGGTGAAGAGGGCTCAGGTGTTTTGAAAAATGCAAAGAATATCCTGAGAGCCTATGGTATGACTGTAGATGATATTGATGTGAGATATCTATCATTTGAAGATGCAGCAAATGCCTTAAAAACGGGGAGATAGATGCTTTCTTTGTAACGGCGTCGGCACCTACAAAGGCAATTTCGGATTTGGCAGATTCCAATGTAGCTATTGATATTCTTTCATTGGATGAAAGGGCTATAAGATTTCTTCAAAACAGTTATAGTGGATATAGTGTTACTACAATAAAAAAAGGTACATATAAGGGTGTAAACAAGGATATTACCACAGTAGGGGTAATGGCTGTACTTGTGGCAAACAACAATATGAGTTCAAGCAATATTGAAACTGTATTAAATCTGATAAAAAGCCATCAGGACAGCTTTAATAAGATATCGGGTAATGCTTTAAATATTTTTGATGAATCAACACTAAACAACATTGATGTACCACTACATAAGGCTGCAAGTACTTGGTACAGTGACAATGGAATAACCGGATTAAAGGCCGAAGTTAAGGCGGATACCGTTTCAAGAAAAACTTTAAATCTGGATATGTATCAGACGGTTGCAGTTGCGGTACTTGCACTTTTTATAGGAGTACTTTTAAAGGAAAGAATAAAATTTTTAACAACATTTTGTATTCCGGGCTCCTGTGGTAGGAGGAATGATCTTTGCTATAATATTCTGTGCATTGTATGCGCTTGGCATTCTTGAGATAAATTTTGATGAAACTCTTAGAAATGTATGCATGGTTATGTTCTTTACTTCAGTAGGATTCCAGGCAAATATGAAGGTGTTAAAGAGTGGCGGTAAGGGTACATTTATCTTCCTTATATTGGTATTGTTACTTATAATATCCCAAAACTTTGTAGCAGTGGGACTTTCAAAACTTCTTGGTATAAATCCGTTTATAGGTATGTGTACAGGTTCAATATCGATGATTGGAGGGCATGGTACTGCCGGAGCCTTCGGTCCTTTGCTTGAGGATATGAATGTTGACGGTGCAACCACTTTGGCTACAGCGGCGGCTACTTTCGGACTTGTAGCAGGTTCACTGATGGGCGGACCATTGGCAAACAGTCTTATAAAAAAGAAGAGCCTTATGGATACTGCAGTATATGGAGATGACAGTATGCTTGTTGAGGAGGAGATAAAGCACAGAAGAGAGGTTTCAATGTATGCACCTGCAGTGTATCAGCTGACTTTGGCAATGGGTATTGGAACTATTATATCTTTTGTACTTTCAAAGACCGGAATGACCTTCCCTATTTACATAGGCTCTATGATAGTTGCGGCTGTAATGAGAAATATCAGTGAATATACGGACAGCTTCAGAATACATATGGGTGAAATAAACGATCTTGGAAGTATTTGCCTTTCTCTTTTCCTTGGTGTAGCTATGATTACACTAAAACTTTGGCAGTTGGCCGCACTTGCCCTTCCTCTGTTTATACTATTGGCAGGTCAAGTACTTCTTATGTTTATCTTTGCAAGATTTATTGTATTCAAATGTATGGGAAGTGATTATGATGCGGCTGTTTTGGCAGCAGGTACATGTGGTTTCGGTATGGGTGCAACACCTAATGCCATGGCAAATATGCAGGCTGTTACAGAGAAATATCTCCCGTCAGTTAAAGCATTCTTACTTATTCCGATAGTCGGAAGTATGTTTGCGGATTTCTTAAACAGTTTGACAATAACATTCTTTATAAACTTCTTAGGTTAAAAATAATTTAACCTTATTTAAAAGCTCACCTTATAAGAGGTGAGTTTTTTATTGGAATAGTATATTTTGATTAAGATTTTTAGTTGAAGTTTTTTTGTAATAAAATATTATATTTTTATAGTATAGCTTTTGTAAAAAGTCTTATGTGAAGTAGAAGAGGAAATGTTGGAGAGTACAAGACTTTTTGACTTAAAAATTATAAATATAGATACCTAGGGGGTCAAATGTTAAAAGGAAGGGTAACAATACCTACAGATGTTGATATCATTGAAGAGACAAAGGAAATAATGGAGCTTTGGGGTGCTGACGCTATCAGAGATTGTGACGGAACAGATATGCCGAAGGAAATAGAGGAACTGGATGCGAAGATCTATGCCACTTATTATACCACCAGAAAGGATAATGAGTGGGCAAAGGCCAATCCTGATGAAGTGCAGCAGATGTATATAATGACTGACTTCCATATGGCAACAGAGGATGTTCTTAGAATCAGATTGATGGAAGGCTTACATCCGGATCTTTTAAAGGTTAATGATTATGATGATATAAAAAGATGGTGGGAAGTCATGGACAGGACAATCGGAGAGCCTGTGAGTGACTGGAGTTATGAAGACGGTGAAGTAATTATAAATGCAAAGAAGTACCATGAATATACAGTAAGTTTCTTGGCTTATATCATTTGGGATCCTGTACATATGTACAATGCAGTGACAAACGGCTGGACGAATTTTGAAAAGCAGATAACTTTTGATGTACGTCAGCCAAAAACAAAAGCCTATTCTATGAAGAGACTCAGAAAGTTTTTGGAGGAACATCCTAAGGTCGATGTAATAAGATTTACCACATTCTTTCATCAGTTTACATTGATATTTGATGAACTTGCAAGGCAAAAGTATGTGGATTGGTATGGATATACAGCCTCTGTAAGTCCATATATTTTAGACCAATTTGAAAAGGAAACCGGTATTAAGTTCAGACCTGAATATATTATAGATCAGGGTTATATGAACAATACTTACAGAGTTCCATGTAAGGAATATTTTGCCTTTGTGGATTTCCAAAGAAGAGAAGTTGCAAAACTTGCCAAAGAGATGGTCGATATAGTTCACGAATATGGTAAGGAAGCTATGATGTTTTTGGGTGATCACTGGATCGGCATGGAGCCGTATATGGAAGAGTTCAAAAATATAGGTTTGGATGCAGTGGTTGGAAGTGTCGGAAACGGACAGACACTTAGACTTATCAGTGATATAGAAGGGGTAAAATATACAGAGGGCAGACTCTTGCCTTATTTCTTCCCGGATACTTTCTATAAGGGTGGTGATCCGCTGGGAGAGGCAAAGAGAAATTGGATCACAGCCAGAAGAGCAATACTTAGAAAACCTGTAGACAGAATAGGCTATGGCGGATATTTAAAGCTTACACTTGATTTCCCTGAGTTTATTGACTATACAAAGCAGGTATGTGATGAGTTTAGAGAACTGTATACAAATGCTCAAGGTTGTAAGGCTCATTGTATAAAGAAGATTGCTGTGCTCAGCGTTTGGGGAAGATATAAGGCATGGGGGAATCATATGGTACACCATGCTATATACTACAAGAAGAATTATTCATATGCAGGAGTAATAGAGGCGCTTAGCGGTGCTCCATTCGATATTGACTTTATCAGCTTTGAAGAAATTTAAAGGATAAGGATATTTTAAACAGATTTGATATAGTGATGAATATCGGTGATGCCAACACAGGACAAACCGGTGGACAGTATTGGAGTGATGAGAGAATACTTACAGCTGTAAGGGACTTCATATATAATGGCGGAGGCTTTATAGGTGTAGGTGAACCAAGCGGATATGCTTATCAGGGAAGAACACTGCAGCTTGCAACTCAGCTTGGAGTAGAACTTGAAAACGGATTTACTTTGGCAAGAGGAAAGTATTATAAAGAAGTAAAATCACATTTTATTACAGCGGAATCCCGTGATGAAATATACTTTGGCGAAGGTAAGGACTCCATTTATGCACTTGATGGTACAGAAATTCTTGCTTTAGAGGGAGACTCCGTACAGCTTGCATGTAAGGAGAACGGTAAGGGCAGAACTGTTTATATTAGCGGTTTACCTTACAGTCTTGAAAATAACAGATTGCTTTATAGAGCGATACTTTGGGCTTCACATGATGAAGAGGGTATCCACAGATGGTTCAGCACCAACTTGAATGTAGAGGTAAATGCTTATGTGGAAAATAATAAATTCTGTGTAGTAAACAATACCTATGAATCTCAGGTTACAAATATATATAAGGGGGATGGAAGTTCATTTGAACTTACACTTGAGCCAAATGAAAATTAAAATGGTTTGAAATAGAGAGGAAAGTATGAAATCAAGTATAATAGAAGTATTGCAGCAATATGATAATTTTGCCGAACTAAAAAGAGTTTTTCGGAGTATGGTAACGGTCATATAAATGATACCTATCTTCTGGATTATGAACGTATCGGTAAGATTATTTTACAAAAGATAAATAAATCAATATTTAAAGAGCCGAAGAAGCTCATGGAAAATATTGCCCTGGTAACATCATTTTTAAGAGATAAGATTGAAAAAAACGGAGGAGATCCGGACCGAGAGACTCTAAATCTTATAAAGACAAAAGACGGACAAAGTTTTTATGAAGACAGTAAAGGAGATATTTGGCGAGCTTATAATTTTATATCGGATACTATATGCTATGAACAGGTTACAAATGCTAAAGAGTTTTATGAATCAGGCTTCGCTTTCGGAAATTTTCAAAATCTTTTGGCAGACTTTCCGGTGAATAAACTTAGCGAAGTTATCAAAAACTTCCACAATACTGAGGACAGATTTGCTACATTTAAAGCACAAATAAATGAAGATCCTTTGGGCAGAGTAAAGGATGTCAAAGAGGAGATGGACTTTTTCTTAAACAGGGAAGAATATACCCATATCTTTAACAGAGCACTTGCAAATAATGAGATCTCGTTGAAGGTTACACATAATGATACCAAGCTTAACAATATTTTATTTGATAAAGATACAAAGAAGGCTTTATGTGTAATAGACCTTGACACTATAATGCCGGGTGTTGCAGCTTTTGACTTTGGTGACTCCATTCGTTTCGGTGCAAATAAAGGACTTGAGGATGAGCCGGATCTGTCAAAGGTAGGTTTTGATATTGAACTGTTTGAAGCTTTTACAAGGGGATTTTTGGAAGCTTGCGGTAAGAGTTTAAATAAAAGAGAAATTGAACTTTTGCATATGGGAGCTATAGTAATGACCTATGAATGCGGTATAAGATTTTTGGGAGATTATATTGCAGGTGATAAGTATTTTAAGATAGCAAGAGAAAATCATAATCTTGACCGTGCAAGAACTCAAATAAAGCTTATTTCAGATATGGAAGAACATATTGAAGAGATGAAAAAGATTGTAGAAAAGTATATTTAGTTTATGAGTTGGAAGCCACAAATGTTGAAAGATATTTGTGGCTGTTTATAGAAACGGATACTGATACATGTTAAATAAAAAAATTATACTTTGCGGTTTTATGGCGAGCGGAAAGACAACTGTAGGAAGAGCATTGGCAAAGGAGATTTCTACCAATTATATAGATACCGATGAGCTCTTGATAGAGACCTATGAAATGGATATACCTACTATATTTGAAACATGGTGAGAATCATTTTAGAGATTTGGAGCATGATATAGCTAAAAAGGTTTCTAAAATGACGTCCGGAGTTATTTCCACAGGTGGAGGAATGCTTACCTTTGACAGAAATGGTGAGGTTTTAAAAAAAGGAGGAATTATCATATGTCTTGTAAGGGATTTTGACAGGATATATGAAGACCTGCTCTCAGATACGAACAGACCGCTTGCAAGATATAAGTCAAAGGAAGAACTTAAGCAGATGTATGATATGAGGATTTCAAAATATCAAAAGTATTCAGACTATACCGTTGAGAATAATGGCAGTGTAGAGGATTGTGTAAAAAAGATAATATCCATTATTGACGTAAATTAAAATAAATTATATACTGTTACGAAAGTATGTTCGAACTGTTAGAACATGTTTATGGAGAGATGTAATGGATACAAAGTATATAAAAATAAGAGGTGCCAATGAGCACAATTTAAAAAATATATCAGTGGACATACCAAGAGGAGAATTGGTTGTTTTAACAGGGCTTTCCGGTTCAGGAAAGTCCTCTTTGGCGTTCGATACCATTTATGCTGAGGGTCAAAGAAGATATATGGAGTCAATGTCTTCATATGCCAGAATGTTTCTGGGACAGATGGAAAAGCCTGATGTGGAAAGTATAGAGGGGCTGTCTCCTGCGATTTCAATAGACCAAAAGTCTACGAATAGAAACCCGAGGTCTACAGTGGGTACTGTTACGGAGATTTATGATTACCTAAGACTTTTGTATGCAAGAATAGGTATTCCTCATTGCCCGAATTGCGGTAAGGAGATACATAGACAGAGTATTGATCAGATGGTCGACAGAGTACTTACTCTTCCAGAAAAGACCAAGTTTATGATACTTGCACCTGTGGTAAAGGGCAAAAAGGGAAGACATGAGAAGGTACTTGAAAGTGCAAAAAAATCAGGCTATGTACGTGCTATGATAGACGGAAACATGTATGAACTCAGCGAGGAAATTACACTGGAAAAGAATATCAAGCACAGCATTGATATTGTAATAGACAGACTCTCAGTAAAGGAAAATATAGAAAAAAGACTTACAGATTCATTGGAAGCCGCTCTAAATCTTGGCGGCGGCTATGCAACCATTGATGTGATAGATGGTGAGCCTATGAAGTTTTCACAAAACTTTGCCTGTCCCGATTGCGGTATTTCAATTGATGAGGTGGAGCCGAGAACATTTTCATTTAACAATCCTTTCGGAGCCTGCCCTGACTGTGCAGGACTTGGATACACAATGGAATTTGATGAGGATCTGATGATTCCCGATAAATCACTTTCTATTAATCAGGGAGCTATAATAGTTCTTGGCTGGCAAAGCAGCAATGATAAAAAAAGCTTCAGTAATGCTATGCTAAGAGCCTTGGCGGAAAAGTTTAACTTCAGTCTGGATACACCTTTTGAGGATTATCCTAAAGAAATACATGATATATTGATTTACGGTACTACCGAGCAGGTGGATGTAGCCTATACAGGCCAGAGAGGAAGCGGAGTATATCCTGTTATATTTGAAGGCCTTATAAAAAATATGGAAAAGCGTTATAGAGAGACATTTTCACAGTCTGCCAAGGAAGAATATGAGCAGTATATGAGAATTGCACCATGTAAGTCTTGTGGCGGAAGAAGACTGAAAAAAGAGGCTCTGGCTGTAACTGTCGGTGGCAAAAATATCTATGATGCTACAGATGCATCTATTACGGATTTTAGAAACTTTATAGACAGCTTAGAGCTTACAAAGATGCAGGAAGCTATAGGAGCATTAATTTTAAAGGAGATCAGAGCCAGAGTTTCATTTCTTATAGATGTAGGCCTTGACTATCTAAGCCTTACAAGAGCGACAGGTACACTCAGCGGCGGTGAAGCACAAAGAATAAGGCTTGCTACTCAGATAGGCTCAGGCCTTGTAGGCGTGGCTTATATTTTGGATGAGCCCAGTATCGGACTTCATCAAAGGGATAATGACAAGCTTCTTGCTACATTGAAGCATCTAAGAGATTTAGGAAATTCCGTTTTGGTGGTGGAGCATGATGAAGACACTATGATGGAAGCAGACTATATAGTGGACATAGGACCGGGAGCCGGAAGTCATGGCGGTGAGGTGGTAGCTACAGGTACTGCCAAGGAAATAATGGCAAATCCGAATTCCATTACCGGTAAATATCTTTCAGGTGAGATAAAGATATCTGTACCAAAGAGCAGAAGAACACCTACAGGATGGCTTAAAGTCAAGGGTGCGGCTCAAAACAATTTAAAGAATATAAATGTAGATATACCTACAGGAGTAATGACCTGCGTTACAGGTGTTTCAGGCTCAGGTAAGTCTTCTTTGGTAAATGAAATAGTATATAAGGCACTTGCAAAGAAGCTGAACCGTGCTCATACTATTCCGGGCAAGTATAAGTCTATAGAAGGTGCAGAGCAGCTTGATAAGGTAATTGCGATAGACCAGTCACCGATAGGAAGAACTCCAAGATCAAATCCTGCCACGTATACAGGTGTATTTGATATGATCAGAGATCTATTTGCGGCAACTCAGGATGCAAAGATGAGAGGCTATAAGAAGGGTAGATTCAGCTTCAATGTAAAGGGTGGAAGATGTGAGAGCTGTTCAGGTGACGGTATTATAAAGATAGAGATGCATTTCCTACCTGATGTGTATGTACCATGTGAAGTCTGTGGCGGAAAGAGATACAACAGAGAGACTTTGGAAGTAAAGTATAAGGGAAAATCCATATATGATGTGCTTGATATGACTGTGGAAGAAGCATTGACCTTCTTTGAAAATGTACCTACTATAGCAAGGAAAATACAGACCTTATATGATGTAGGTCTTTCTTATATCAAACTTGGTCAGCCGTCTACAGAGCTGAGCGGTGGAGAGGCTCAGAGAATAAAGCTTGCAACCGAGCTTTCAAAGAGGGCTACAGGAAAAACTATTTACATCTTAGATGAGCCTACTACAGGTCTTCATTTTGCAGATGTACATAAGCTTGTAGAGATACTTAGAAGACTCTCAGACAGTGGAAATACGGTACTTGTAATAGAGCATAATCTGGATGTTATAAAATGTGCCGATTATATAATAGATATAGGTCCCGAAGGCGGTGCAGGAGGTGGCGAAGTTGTAGCCACAGGCACACCTGAGGAGATAGCAAATATAGAAAGTCATATACCGGAAAGTATGTGAAGAGATACTTAGACTAAAGTTATATAAGTATAATGTATACATTTTTTGGATATGTTGATTTTGTAGTATAAAATGATAGAATAGAATTGCCTCTTGATAGAGACTATCATTTCAAAAGGGATTGTATGAGAATTACAAAAGTTTAAATACAGTTTCTTATGAAAAGTTGGAGGTGATAGAAATGGATTGCATAAATGGTATTGTTTTGCAGAAAGGAATATTTTATGAAACAGGAATTACTTGCAAAAATGAATGCTTATTTAGCAAATCAGGAGATTATGTACATCAAACTACATAATATGCACTGGAATCTGAAGGGACACGGATTTTTCACTCTTCATTCCAAACTGGAGGAATATTACGATCAGACAGCCGATATTATCGACGAGGTAGCTGAGAGAATACTTGCTAAGGATGCTCTACCGATAGCTAACTTAAAAGAAGCGTTGGAAATTAGCAAGGTAAAGGAACTTCCCGATAAAGCCATCAACATTGACGAGGCTATTCGTATACTCACTATTGATGTTGAATACTGGGTAAACGATTCAAAGGAAATCGTGGAATTGGCTGATAAGGAAGGCGATTTTGTTACCGCAGATATCTTCACAGGCTATGTAAAAGAATATGAGAAGACATTGTGGATGCTTAAGGCATTTGCACAAAACTAAACACTAAAAAATCTCAAGGCACAGCCGAAACCGGCTGTGCCTTTTAAAAATTTATATATCTAAAACGGCTACCAAAGTATAGTCGCTTGGATTCTTAAAATCTGCTTTAATATTTGATACATCAAGACTCCAGTTTCCGATTCCGGAATATTTTGATGACAATATCATATGGAAGTTGAGCATTGCAGCACCGAGTCCCAATAAATTGTCATTCTTTATAACCACTTCATCAAACTTATTAAATAAATAAATATGAGTTCCGTTTATAACGAAGCGATAATTTTGATGATTCAAAAAGCTGGGTGAAAGACTGGCTGCATAAAGGGCATCAGCAATAACCGGGTCTGCATATTCATCATCAAAATTATATGGAGTGTTAAAATCAGAATCAAATGCCAGAGTTGTAACTGCAATCTTTGGAGCAATATGTCCGGATTTGCTACTTATACTTACATTTGAAGGTGAATGTATATCAAGTTTTGTAGTGTCCTTTTCTTTTTTACCATAACCGAATGCTACCATAGCGGCTATATCCATTTCAGATTCGATAAGTAAGACCTTCTTTACCGCAGCACTGTCATCACAAGTCAAAAAACATGATGACAATCCCATTTCTTCAAGTTTTAAAATAATATGTTCAGCCATAAATCCTGCATTTACAAGATAATTATCTTTATTCTCAGATAAAATAACGAGGTAAGCAGGAGCATTAAAGGCATTTCCACGATATCCTGCCACACCTGAAAGTCTTTGAGCGGTATCTTCATTAGCGGCTATAAGTGCTTTTGTATTTACATCGAAAAGCTTTTGAGCTGAATTAAAAAATGCTGTTATCTCATCTAATTTGCTTTGTTCAACAGGCTTTTTGTGAAAATCTCTGATAGAATTTCTCTTTTCAATAAGTTCCAAATAATTCATACATTTATTCCCTCCACAGTACAAATTCCAAAAGATTAAATTATATATATTATACAAAAAAAGCCTGCAAGGTCAATTTTATATATGTTTTGTTTTGAAAAAAATATGGCAGGAGAAGGGTATTATTAATATAGTTATAGGAAATATTTCTTGTCGACATTGTAAGAAGGAAATATATAAATAATCATACATATTGCATAATTATCTAAAGAAAGAATCGTGAATATGCCTATATACAAATAGATATTAAGTGATATCATCATATTTATATAGGAAGAATCGTAATTATTTGAGAAGGAGATAAATTATGTTAAAAGGGATTCCTGAAAGGATAGGATCTGACTTATTGAAAGCAATGGCGGATATGGGGCATGGAGATTTGATGGTAATTGCAGATGATTTTTACCCTCCATACACTAAAAGTCCTAATGCAATAAGCATACAGGCAAAAGGAAACAGTGCAGCTGAAATGTTGGAGGCAATACTACAGTTATTGCCTATAGATACAGAATATGCTGTTCATCCTGTTGAATATATGGTTCCGGATGCTGATTCCGGTGTCGTTATGGACAATAATAAAGTATGGGAAGATATAAAAGCTGTAGCAAAAAAATACGGGTATGGAGATGCTGTAGGAACTATTGAGAGAACAAAGTTTTATGAAAAAGCCGGAAGGGCATTTGTGACCGTATGTACAAGTGAAAGACAGCCATATGGTTGTATAATAGTTCAAAAGGGAGTAATGTGAAAATACAAATAATATATTAACAATAAGAACGTCAAGTCTTGTGACTTGACGTTTTTGTGAGAAAACAATTGTTAAAAAATTATTCTTTATATTAATTTATTTGTTAGAATTGCATTTATTAGATATTATGATATAATAAGTTTACAATATTATTAAGTGGAATAGGGCATAAATATTAACAATTATTAATTGATGGTGTGCCCATATGTCTAGACAAGGAGGATTTTTATGACAGGTTTACCACTTATATTCGTGTTTATTTTGGCGGTTATCGTGATGATAGTTGCCATCTCAAAATTTGGTGTACATCCGTTTATATCGATTATGTGTATATCACTTATTTTGGGACTTGTAGCAGGAATACCGCTGGTAGATAAGACATTGGAAGACGGAACAAAGATACAAGGTCTTGCAAGTGTTATCGGAGCAGGATTTTCAGGTACTTTTTCAAGTATAGGTATTGTTATCATACTTGGTGCTCTGATCGGAACAATTTTGGAGAAAACAGGTGCAGCGTTTAAACTGGCAGATATGGTTATTAAGCTGGTTGGAAAGAACAATCCTGTTTTGGCAGTAGAGCTTATGGGTTGGGTAGTATCAATACCGGTATTCTGTGATTCCGGATTTGTTATCTTAAACCCTATAAGAAAGGCTTTAGTAAAGAGAACTGCTCAGTCATCTGTAGCTATGACAGTAGGACTTTCTGCAGGTCTTTACATTTCACATGTATTTATACCGCCTACACCGGGTCCTATAGCAGCTGCTTCTACACTCGGTATCGGTGATAACCTATTACTTGTAATGGGTATGGGTGCAGTGTGTTCTATATTCCCTCTTTAGCAGGTTTATTCTATGCTAAATTTATCGGTAAGAGTGTAAAGGCTGATGATGAGGCTGATTCAGGTGAGGTTACAAAGACATATGAAGAGCTTGTAGCTGAATATGGTAAGCTTCCAAGCGGAGCAATGTCTTTAGCACCTATTTTAGTTCCGGTATTACTTATGGCTATTGCATCAATAGTTGCAATGATGAAGATGAGCGGTACAGGTGCGGATGTTTTAAAATTCCTTGGAACACCTATTATAGCTCTTGCAGTAGGTACAGTTTTTGGTGTATTACAGCTTCAGGGTGCAGGCAAGATGAAGGATTTCTACAGTATTACAAATGATACATTAAAGACTGTAGGACCTATATTGTTCGTGACCGCAGCAGGTGGTGTACTTGGTAAGGTTATAGCATCATCTGATATGGTTAACTTTATAAAGGATCATGCGGCAGTTTTCAGCACAATGGGTATGCTTTTCCCATTCTTATTATCCGCTATTTTAAAGAGTGCACAGGGTTCATCTACAGTAGCACTTACAACCACTGCGGGTATTGTGGCACCGTTACTTCCGGCACTTGGATTTGCAAGTCCTATGAGTGCTACACTTGTAACTATGGCTATAGGTGCAGGTGCTATGACAGTATCACATGCTAATGACTCATACTTCTGGGTTGTTACAAACTTCGGTGCGATGACTCCTGAAAAGGGATATAAGACACAGACAGTGTGTACATTACTTTTAGGTATTGCAGGTATTGTTGAAATAATGCTTCTCAGCTTATTTTTACATTAATTAAACAGTATTTTATTATGAGGCACAAATTTTATTTCTGTAAGATTTGTGCCTTATTTTTTTATTTTGAAATATGATATATTTTAAAAATCTGTATGCTTTATCAAAAATACTTTTTGTAAAATATGAGAATATTTTTTTACTTCTAAAGTACCGGATATCATTAAATTTGCTGACAGTAATTTTTAAATATGGTATATTTATAATGATTGCGCTTAAAGCGTTTTAAGGATGTATTCCTAAGTTTACTGATAAAAAGTCAGTAAGATGAAAATATAAATTTTATAGGAAAATAACATGGAATTACTTGAACAATGTAAAATCTGGAATGATGACGGTGAATATGAGCGTGTAGTTGATGCACTTGAAATATTACCTGAGAATGCCAGAACACCTGAAATGGATTCAGAGCTTGCAAGAGCGTATAATAACCTGGGAGAGCCCGGAGAATATAAATTATTTGCGCAGGCATTGGAACTATTAAAGCCTCATGAGGAATACTTTAGAGGTAATCATAAATACTATTTCAGGATAGCATATTCATACTATTATCTGGATGAAGACGGAGTTGCATTACACTACTTTAGGAAGGCTTTGGACTCTAAACCCGGGGACAAGGATACTATGGATATGATGACTTCCTGTGCTGATATGATATCTGAATCGGATATAAGAATAAAGATGTCTGAAAGAGTACACTCAATGTGGAAAGATGTAATTGAAAGCATAAATAAGTGGGATAAGCTTGATAAAGACTTTTATTCAAAAACAGTATCTATTATTGAAACAGGTATTAAAGAGGTATTTGAAAGAACAAATGCCCATATAATAGGAGAAAGGGCAATGGAGCTGGAGGCAGGTGATGATAAATCAGATATCTTTATGCTTCAATATATATTGGATATGATGCCGGAAACTCTGAAAAGCATGGTGGATATTAAGATAGGAAGATCACCTAAAACGTCTGTTCCGGATACATCTTTTTTTAATGACAGAGAGTATGACATAAAGGGGCTTAGATTTTTTGTCAGTGATGACAGGCAGATAGTTATCTATGCGGATGAATTCGATATGCCTCTGGAGGTATTTGAGAAGCTCTTTATTGATATATTCGGTGAAATAGATCTTATGGCAAATGACTTTGAGTTTGATTTTGCAGATAAGGAGGATTTTGATTCTCCTAACGACGAGACTTGCAGTATAGTACTTAAGTTTAAAAACAGGGAAGATTTTTTAAAGGAATGTGTCGACTACAGAGGGCTTAGAGCATGTGCTGAAAGTAAGGGCGCAAGACTTGGAATAGAAGCAAAAGACTATCTGAAAATGTATTCGGGTTATCAGCTGCCGTCTATAGTAGAGGATGAGATAAGAGAGGATATATATACAGGAACTACATGTTTGCCTTCTCTTATAAGTGAGTATATGTCATCAAAACTGTTTGATAAGATGCCGATAATGGATGAGTTATACAGAAACGGAGTTGCAGCAGGTTTTTTCTGTTTTAGTATAGACAAAAAGAAGCATTCTGATGATATGCTTGAATATGAGTTTGAAATAATGAACTTAAGAGATCAGCTTATTGAATATATTATGAAAAAGCTGAAAGAAGAGAAAAGAGAACATGATATAGTATTTTTGGAAGGTGCAACCGGTAAAAGATACGGATATCTGGATTTTTTAATATTTGGAAGTTTTATGCTTATAATGAATACAGCATGTGATTTCTTTGAAAAGAGAAAAGTGCCTTTTGCAGGCTATAAAACTTTTAGAAAAATAGCAAAGACAATAATGTTTGTGGAGGAATAATGTTTAATTTTTTTAAGAAAAAACAAAATGAGGTGGAGATACCACAGGTACAGCCAATGGCGGTATGGGAGGAAAATTCCTATATGCACGTACTTTCAAATCTTGTGGATGATGAGGATATTGATGGTGCAAGAGAAAGAATAGAGGCAATTGAAGGTGTAAAGCTTATAGAGTTTAACGAAACAGATGACGGATCAGGCAATCTCACATTGGAATACAAGGGTGATGAATATGGCGTAGGATTCTATTTTGAAGATTTTGCTTTGGAGAGCTTGTATTCTTTGCAGAATCAAAAGATTCATGAGGAAGATTTTTTAGAGATACAGGAAAAAGATACTTCATTTGTTATTCATATGAATTTCAATAAAAATTATTTTGATTCATATCATTTACAGCTAAAGCTTATAATGGCATTTTTCCCGGATGCACTTGCAGTAGTGGATGAAAGTGCAGAAAGACTTTTGAGTGGAAGATGGGTAAAACTTGCGGCAGAGTCAAGTGTTACACCTAATGCAGAAAGCTTATTTACGGTACAGGCAGTATTTGATGATGAGACAAAGAAAGTATGGCTTCATACACATGGTATGTGTAGAACCGGATTTTCAGAGTTTGAGCTCTTGGATATAAGCCAGGAAAATGCAAATGATATTTATTACTTACTAAATACTGTGGCTTGCAGAGTATTGTATCAGAATGAAGCTATAGAAGATTATATATTCCTTGGAGAGTTTATAGATGGAAATGAGATAGTTGTGGCACCACTGCCTTGGAATGTTGCTATTGAAAAATATCCTTCCACCATACTTGGAGGTCCTGCAGACAGAGTCGACAGTCATAATACAAACAGTCAGGTTATTTTCCTGTTCTTATCAGAGGAAGATGCAAACAATGCTAAATATACAAAGCCTTCCGAGATAGAGGAAAAGCTTGTTGAAAATCCTCTCTACTATTATACAAATGAGCAGACTGATCATATGAAGTTTATGGCAAGAGACAGATATGAAATTATGAAAAAGGCAATCTTGGAGAATCCGGGTTACAGAGCATTGATAAAGGTTGGATTGCCTACAGACGGAGAGGATGGAAATCCTGATTATGAAATCTCGAGCATATCTGGTTTGAACTTATAGAGTTTACGGAGGAAGGTTTTAAAGCAGTGCTTACACAGGCTCCATACAGGGTTGCCGCCATGAAAGAGGGAGATGAGGGTGAATACACAATCAATGATGTAACAGACTGGATAATTTATACAGATGAAATGAGTATAGATCCAAATACTGCATATTTATTATAGGGGGAGAGATTATGTTTTTTACAAACATAAAGCTTGCAGAAAAGTATAATTACTTAAACGAAAAGTTTCTTGCTGCATATGAATGGTTAAGGAACAATGACTTAAAGGCATTGCAGGCAGGTAGATATGAGATAATGGGGGATGAAGTGGTTGCCAATGTACATGAGTACAATACATTGCCCATTGAAGAAAAGAAATTTGAAGCACATGATAAATTCTTTGATATTCAATGTCTTGTGGACGGTGTTGAGTTTTTTGGAGTGTGTAACAGAGAAGGTTTAGTTGTAAGTGAGGCAAGACCTGAAAATGATATAGTACTATATGAGAAACCGGAGGTATATGGACATGTTATACTTTATCCCGGAGACTTTATAGTAGTAGCACCGGAAGATGCGCATATGCCCGGATGTGCACTGACTGCTCCGTCAGCTGCTAAAAAGGTGGTTGTGAAAGTAAGAGTATGATAAAAAAAGGTTTTTTAATCGGGCTGTTACTTTTTGGTATATTTTTTGGAGCGGGAAATCTGATTTTTCCTGCTGAACTCGGGTTTAGAGCAGGAGAGAATTTCTATCCTGCCATACTCGGTTTTGTATTATCAGGTGTGGGAATAGCAATAATTACCTTGGTTCTTGGCACAATGGTAAAAGGTGGGTATAAAAATGAGATCAGCATAAAGGTGGATCCTAAATTTGCTACATCATATTTGACAATGCTATATCTTGCCATAGGACCTTTCTTTGCAATACCTAGAACTGCAGGAACTTCATTTTCCATAGGAATAGCTCCTGTGACCGGCAATGGAAGACTGCCGCTATTTATATTCAGTGCAATTTATTTTTATTTGCATATCTTATAGCTATTAATCCTTCAAAGTTGATGGATAGGGTTGGTAAGATACTTACACCTATGTTTGCAATGCTTATAGTTATTCTTATAGTGATTGGAAATATGAATTTCCATGAGATAAATCAGGGTGAAATGAGTACTGCAATGTCGGCTCTTAAGACAGGTTTTTTGGAAGGATACAATACTTTGGATGCGCTGGCTGCCGTAAGTTTTTGTTTGATTGCCACTTCAAGTATAAAGACCTTTGGATTTTCTTCAAAGAAGGAATATATAAAGATAATGACTGTAGTGGGTATAGTAACAGCTATATTCTTCAGTACACTTTATATAGGTCTTGGAGCATTGGGAAATAAATTCAGTATACCTGCAGATGTATTGGCAGATTCCGGGCACTAATATAGGAACTTATATCTTGTCAAAAAGCTCATACGAACTTTTTGGTAGCTTCGGACAGGTGTTCTTGGGTGCAATGACTATACTTACCTGCTTTACAACTACTGCAGGCCTTATAGTAGTAGTTTCTGAGTATTTTGTGGATACATTCTCAAGATTTAAGTATAAAACATATGTGACTATATTTACTCTTATAGGCTTTGCTATGTCAAACTTCGGACTTAATACTATAATTAAGATATCGGTGCCTGTACTTAGAATTTTATATCCTATTACGATAGTTATAGTTGCAGTAATTATCTTAAATAAATTTGTCAGACTTTCAAAGTCGGGAATGGCAATTACAGTGATTTTAACAACTGTTTTTTCCGGAATAGAAGTAATGGGCAGTGTTTTAAAAGTGAAGTCAATAAACTATATCATGGCTTTGTTTATAGGAGGAGATTCCGGATTTTTCTGGATGAATATTGCTGTTTTTGGAATAGTATTATCACTTTTAATGAAAGATAAAATAAAGGGAGATAGCTTTGAAATATAAAAATGAGCTGTTAAAGGGGAGACCTTATAACAGCTCATTTTTTAGAATCTTAAAACTTTTAGAGATGTGTCCTCATGTGACGCAAGACTGTAAGCACAGTTTTTATCAAGAGATTCCATTCTTACCCATTCAAGAGAACGCATGGTTGCTTCCTTATCAACTGTAACAGCAGGAGGAGCAAGCTCTTTCCATGCAAGCTCTCCATATCCGGCATCGGAGTACAATAAAGTAAATTTGTTATTTTCAGATGTCACTTTTACTCCAAACATTCCGGCAGAGTGTCCGTAAAGCTTCATAAGTATGATGGAGCCGTCACCTAAGAGATCCAAAGACTTTTCAAAAGGACCTTCTTTGCCGTTCCAGTCAAAAATTGAAATGTTTGCATTCTTCCACCAGCTTCTGGAATATCTTAATGGATTTTTTACAGCAGCCTTTGCTTCATCTCTGGAAACAAGGATCTTTGTTTTTGAAGAAAAGTCTGCAACACCACTGACATTTTCAAAGTCCAGATGTGTAAGAAGTACATAGTCAATATCCTGTGGTGAAAGATTTAACTCTTCAAGTCTTGAAACAAGTGAAGAATTCTTTGGCAAATGAAAGCGTGTGGAAGCAAAGGTGAGAGGTGCTTTTATTGTCTTTAACTGCTTGTCAAAGCTAAGTGGCTCTTCAGATTCCAACGCTTCTTTTATGCCTGTGTCTACAAGAATATTTTTGTTACCGGTTTGTATAAGGAATGAAAGAACCGGAATATTTACCCTATCCTCACTTTTAAGTAATAAACCATGTGTCTGTGGATTAAAGCCGGTATTCCCATTATATGCAAGAGAAGGAGCTACCATCACTTCTCCGGTTTGTAATATATGTATTTTCATAAATAACCATACCTTAAATTTATTTTTAGTTGTTTCAAATACTATTATACAAAACATAATACCTAAGGTCAAACTTAATATAATTTTTGGTTGCTAAGACTTATCGCATTACGTATAATTATAGAAATGTGAGGTAAGAAGAAAATGACAAAAAATAAAAAAGATGGTGGAAATTTGCTGAAAAAACTGCTTTGGTGGATTCCGATAATAATCTTGGGATTAATGTTTGCTTTGGGTGCGTGTACAAGGCAGGAAGCAAAGAAAGAAACTGTAAGAACAGAAAGCTCTAAAGTAGAAAGTTCCAAAACGGAAAGTAAAAAAACAGGAGAAAATCAAAGTAAGGATTCGACGACCGAAGAGGAACAAAGTACCACGATTGTTGAGACTGAAAAGGAAACACTTTCGGAAACTACACCGGAAAAAGAAGTAAAAGTAGAAGAAAACGGAAACTATACTTCTAAGGAAGAAGTTGCACTCTACATTCATACTTATGGTAAATTACCGGTAAATTATATAACAAAAAAAGATGCGCAGGATATGGGATGGGATCCGTCAAAGGGAAATCTCTCAGATATACTGCCGGGAATGAGTATAGGCGGAAGTGCTTTCGGAAATTATGAGGGTGCACTACCAAGAGCAAACGGAAGAAGATATTTTGAATGCGATATTGATTATGACGGTGGATACAGAGGTGCCAAAAGATTGGTTTATTCTAATGACGGATTGGTATTCTACACAGAAGATCATTACAATACTTTCGAACAAATATATTAGGGAAAATTAAATGAATAATATAACTTTGAAATTAGATAAATTCAGTGGTAAAAATGAGATACATAATTATTTGAAAAAGAAAATGAAATTTCCTGATTATTACGGAGGAAATCTTGACGCACTTTATGATTGTTTGACTGATATAAGCACGGATACAGCTGTAGATATAAGATATGATGAGGAAAACGATATGCAAAGAGCCGTGCTTGAAGTGTTCAGTGATGCAGTGGCTACAAATACACATTTGGCTATAATAAAGACAAAGGTAAATAAGAAAAAGCAATTGTAAGTTCGTTTTGAAATTTTAGATTGGAGAATAGATGGAGTCAAAGTGGATGCTTTATACAAAGCGGGCTGAGTTTGAAAAAATATCAGCCCGTTTTAATATTTCACCGGTATTAGCAAGGATTATAATAAACAGGGATATAAAAGAAGAAGATTTTCCGATATTTCTTCAAAATGATATGAGCCTGATGCATGATCCAAAATACCTGACCGGTATAAATGAAGCTTATGATATCATAACGGAAGAAATAAATGCCGGAAAAAAGATAAGAGTAGTAGGCGACTATGATATAGACGGAGTATGTTCGTCCTATATTCTGGTAAAAGCATTAAAATATTTCGGAGCAAATGTAGATGTGAGGATACCGGACAGAATAAAGGACGGTTACGGAATCAATGATAATATAATAAAAGATGCGGCAAGTGATGGCGTAGATATGATAATAACCTGTGATAACGGTATTGCGGCACATTCTCAGATGGAGCTTGCAAGAAAACTTGGAATTAAAGTAATTATCACCGATCATCATGAGGTATATCAAGAGAATGAAAGGGATCTTTTACCTGTTGCAAATGTAGTAATAAATCCCAAAAGAAGTGATTGTGAATATCCTTTTAAGAGTATATGCGGAGGTCTGGTGGCATATAAACTTATGGAATATATTTATGAGAAGAGAAACAAAGGAAAAAAGATTTATGATGATTTGGAACTTAAAGATCTCTTAGAAGTAGCGGCTATAGCTACTGTCGGAGATGTAATGCCGTTAATTGATGAAAACAGGATATTGGTAAAAAACGGACTGAAAAGTCTGATGAATACAAATAATCTTGGACTTCAGGCTCTTATAAAGGCTACAGGTATGGAGGGCAAAAAACTCAGTGCATACAGTATCGGATTTGTACTCGGACCATGCTTAAATGCCGGAGGAAGGCTTGAAAATGCTCTGATTGCACTTAATATGTTTATGGCTGAAAGTAAAGAAGAAGCTGATGAATATGCCGAGCATCTAAAGGAATTAAATGATGAGCGAAAAGACCTTACATTAAAGAATGTAAAAAGAGCTATAGAGATTGCAGAAAATGAATATATGGATGATGATATTCTTGTAATACATTTAGATGATTGTCATGAATCAATAGCCGGAATAATAGCCGGAAGAGTAAGAGAAGCTCTTGGAAAACCGACTATTATACTTACGGAAGCCTTCGGTGAGGAAGATATGATAAAGGGATCCGGCAGGTCTATAGAAAGCTACAACATGTTTGAAGCGCTGTATGAAGTCAAAGATATATTTGTAAAATTCGGCGGACATCATATGGCTGCCGGAATGAGCCTTGAAAAAAACAGGCTTGATGAGTTTAGAAACAGGCTTAATATGAATTCAAAACTTTGTGAAGAGGATTTTGTGCAAAAGGTTTGGATAGATATTGCGCTTCCGTTTTCATATTTGAATCTCGATTTCGTAAGAGAACTTGAGAAACTGGAGCCTTTTGGAAATAAGAATGAAAAACCAAAGTTTGCCAGAAAAGATATAAAAATACTTTCAAAAAAGGTACTTGGAAAGAACAAAAATGTTGTAAAGATGCTTTTGGAAGATACAGACGGGACTGTAGTGGAGGGAATCTATTTCGGTGACGGTGAAGAGTTCTTTGAAGACATAAAGGAAAGAAAAGAGATAGATATTATATATTATCCGGATATTAATGAGTATAACGGAAGAGAAAGCCTGCAGATAGTTATAAGTAATTATAGGTAAACATATAGCAAAGAGATTTGATTTATTGTATACTTTCATAGACAACAGCAATATGGTTGTAGTTAGGAGATAAAGATATGGTTAATGAAGTGATGAACTTTTTAAAGGAACTTGACCCTGAGGTTGGCGTTGCAGTAGAAAAAGAGGCAAACAGACAGAGAAGAAATCTTGAGCTGATTGCATCAGAAAATATTGTATCCGAAGCTGTAATGATGGCGATGGGAACAGTTCTTACAAATAAATATGCCGAAGGATATCCGGGAAAGAGATATTACGGCGGATGTGAAGATGTAGATATAGTAGAAAGTATTGCAATTGAGAGAGCAAAGAAGCTTTTTGGCTGTGACTATGCAAATGTACAGCCTCATTCAGGAGCACAGGCAAATATGGCTGTATTCTTAGCAATGCTTGAGGCGGGAGATACAGTACTTGGAATGAATTTGAATCATGGCGGACATTTGACACATGGTTCAGCGGTAAACTTTTCAGGAAAATATTTTAATATAGTACCTTATGGTGTAAATGATGAAGGCTTTATAGACTATGATGAGCTTGAAAGGATTGCCGTTGAGTGTAAGCCTAAAATGATAATAGCAGGTGCAAGTGCATATGCAAGAACTATCGACTTTAAGAGATTCAGAGAAGTTGCCGATAAAGTGGGCGCATATTTGATGGTTGATATGGCGCATATTGCCGGACTTGTGGCTGCCGGACTTCATCCTTCACCTATCGGAATTGCTGATGTTGTAACTACAACAACACATAAGACACTCAGAGGACCTAGAGGCGGACTTATTTTGGCAAACAAGGAAGCCGCCGAGAAATTCAACTTCAATAAGGCTGTATTCCCGGGAATACAGGGCGGTCCGCTTGAGCATGTGATAGCATCAAAGGCTGTGTGCTTTGGTGAGGCTCTAAAACCTGAGTTTAAGGCATATCAGGAGCAGATAGTAAAGAATGCCAAGGCATTGGCTGATGCTTTGATTGCCGAGGGATTTAATATCCTTACAGGAGGTACAGACAATCATTTGATGTTGCTTGACCTTAGAGGCACAGGTGTTACCCGGAAAAGAACTTCAAAATAAATGTGATGAAGTATATATTACTTTGAACAAGAATACTGTTCCAAATGATCCTGAGAGTCCTTTTACAACAAGTGGAGTAAGAATAGGTACTCCTGCAGTAACAAGCAGAGGACTTGTGGAAGAGGATATGAAGACTATAGCAAGACTTATCAAAATGGCTGCATTTGAGTTTGATACAAAGGCAGACGAGATAAGAGCTGAAGTTACAAAGCTTATGGATAAGTATCCTATCTATAAATAATATTTTAAAATATTTCAGAAAGGCCGGCCCAATAAATGTTTTGGGCCGATTTGGTGTGTATTATGAAAGAATTAAAGGACTATGTAAGAAGTATACCTGATTTTCCGGAGCCGGGAATCATCTTTAGAGATGTGACTAATATATTACAGGACCCTGACGGACTTGCCCTTAGCATAGACGGTTTGAGAGCTGAAATTAAAGATATTGAATATGATCTTATCTTGGGCCCGGAATCAAGAGGCTTTATCTTCGGTGTACCTGTAGCCTATGCAGAGCATAAGGCTTTTATCCCTGTAAGAAAAAAAGGTAAGCTTCCATGTGAGACCGTAAGTATGGATTATGATCTGGAATACGGCAAGGCTACAATAGAAATTCATAAGGATGCTATAAAGCCGGGTGACAAAGTGGTTATAATTGATGATTTAATCGCTACAGGAGGTACAATTGAGGCTATAACAAAGCTTGTTGAAAGTCTTGGAGGTGAGATTGTAAAGATCGTATTTGTAATGGAGCTTGAAGGTCTTAAGGGAAGAGAAAAGCTTTCAAAATACAATATTGCCAGCCTGATAAAGTATGAGGGAAAATAAAAATTGAAATAGTATAGGGACATAACTCTTTGTATACAAGGGTTATGTCTTTTTTGTTAAAAACAAATGAAATAATTTGTATAAGTTTTATATAAAATGTAGGGCTAAATAATATCTAAAGTGTAATCTATAAAGCTATTGATGAAGTTTCTTTGTGTAATATTATTACTTCTATATCAAAACTTGACAAAAATTGTATCGGATTATTATAATTAAAACACTAATATCAGTGAATATTTAAGCAAATCAAATTTGATGTAGAAGTGAAATTTATAATTGTTCGTAAAAATCAAAAAATCTTGTTCGAATTAAACTTTACAAATATCACTTCAAAATATGAGCTGAAAATATGGTAGAACCATAAACAGGAGGAGAAAATGAAAAAAAGAGGTTTAGCGTTAGCGGTTGTGTCAGCTATGTTGATTACAACATTGGGTGCATGTGGAGGTGGATCAAAGCAGGCTACAAGTGACGGTACTACAGCGACAGGACAGTCACAGGAAGCTGTAGAGACTACAAAGGCAGCTGCAGAGAATCTTACAGGTGTAGATGCGATAATTGCGGAGGCTCAGGGGATGACATTAGAGGAACTTGCAAAGAAGGCTATTGAAGAGTCTAACGGACAGACATTCTATGGTGTTGGAAACTCAAGCCGTGGAAAGACTGCAATTCCACTATTCATCTCATATTTGCAGACAATAGATCCAAACTACAATATGAATTTTGAGTGGCAGCAGCCTAAGAACAATAAGATCTTTGAACAACTCAGTGCAGATTCATTAAAGCCTACAGGAACATTTGCAATGACTTTGATTCAGGACGGAAATCAGATTCAGACTAAGATGGTAGAAACAGGTATATTAAAGACATTTATACCTAAGGACTGGGCAGATGCAAATAATGTGACTGCAGACAGCTATAAAGGATTCCTTCCACTTCAGACATTGAATAAGTATTTATGTTCAATAATACAGGAGATGCAAAGTTTACAAACTGCTGGGATTTTGTATATGAAGGTTCACATCCTTTGTTTATGGATATTGATTCCGAGCTTGTTGGAAAGAACTTCCTTTATATGCTTACGAAGGATGAGTATGCAGAAAAGTTAAAGGAAGCATATGACAAACTTGATGAAACTAAGAAGGCATACTTTGATCCAACTATTAAAGAAGTTGAGACAGATGCAAAAGACCTTGGATTGTCTGATAATGGAAAGTACGCTCTAGCATGGATTAAGCTCTGGGTTGAAAACTATACAGAAGAAACAGATGACGGACCTATATGCAATACTCTTGTAGATTCATCAGCAAAGAATCAGTCAGGACTTTTGGTTTATTCAAAACTTCGTTCTATAGAGGAATCTTCAAATATATCAGTAAATAATGTGACTGTTGCGGCATATCAGGATGATTACACAGGTATGGGTGGTTATGGATATAACCACTATCTCTTCCTTACAAAGAACAGTCCTCTTCCTTGGACAGCATGTGCATTTATAGCATATATTACATGTACAGAAGACGGATTCAGCGCATGGGGTAAGGATATGGGAGGATATTCTTCTAATCCTAAGGTCATGGAAGAAACTGAAGCTAAATATCAGCATCAAAAGGGTGGATACAATGAAGCCGGAGAAGATCAGTTCCCGGCTAAGGACGATAAAGGCTATGATTGGTGGATAACTGATGGAGGTCTTGTACTTGAAGACCCACAGTATTGTGCAGAGGTTTCATTTACTGTAGGTAGCTGGATTGAAATGTTAAGTAAAGCTTCAGATAAGAACTAATTTAACCGGTGCTGCTTCGTGCAGCACCTTTTTAAGGAGAAGATTATGGGAATACTAAAAAATAGAGTTAAAACTTTTTTTAGCAAGCCACAAAATATTATTTTGCTTATTTTTGGAATAATGCTGACATTCAGTACTATAGCTCCGGTGATTGCAATAGTAAAAGATACTCTCCAAATACATCCGGGAACCATAGATCAGCATCTTACAGGAAAGGCATCAGGCTACAGCATTGTAAACTATACGGACTTATTTACAAGTAAACTTGCGATGTCCAATCTTTGGAGACCGCTCTTTAACACTATACTTTTGGCTGTACTTACATGTATAATATCTATCCTTTATGGTGGATTTTTTGCATTTTTAGTTACAAGAACCAATATGAAGTTTAAAAAATATTTGAGCTCAATATTTATTTTTCCTTATATAATGCCACAGTGGACATTGGCGGTTGTATGGCAAAATATGTTCAACTCAAATGCTGTGCTTGGTACATCTGACGGATTGATTGCTTCACTAACAGGAATAACCTTTCCAAAGTGGTGGTGTCAGGGACTATTTCCAAGTGCAGTTGTATTGGGACTGCACTATGCACCTTTTGCATATATAATGATCGGTGGTATTTTCAAAAATATGGATGCCAATCTTGAAGAGGCTGCTACGATACTTGATACACCCAAGTGGAAGATTATGACAATGATTACATTGCCTATGATCACACCTGCTATACTTAATACTATTTTGCTGGTATTCGGTTCAGCTATGGGCTCATATCCGGTACCACATTACCTAGGACTTACAACACTTTCAACCAAATATATCTCTTTGAACAGTAAGTATACAGGTGAGGCGAGTATACTGGCAATCATTATGATGGTATTCGGTATACTTATCTTAGGAATAAATCAGATATCACTAAGAAGCAGAAAAAACTATACAACAGTTACAGGAAAATCCGGTCAGCTGTCTAAGATAAATATAGGAAAAATAGGAAAATATGTGGTTGGAGCTATATTTGCAGTATTGACTTTCTTTACAAGTATATGGCCTATTATGCTTTTTGCACTTGAGACTTTCCTCCCAAACCCCGGAGATTACAGCTTCCTTTACACACATGATTTCAGTAATCTCACTACAAAATGGTGGTTGACAAGTGAAAATGTTACAGAAAACGGACTCTACGGTCAGTTTGGTATACTACACAACCCTACTATATGGAAAGCATTCTGGGGTACACTACTTTTGGCATTTGCTTGTGCGGCTATTGCAGGAACTATAGGTACTTTGATTGGCTATGCTGTTGCAAAGAACAGACGATCAAAATGGGCAGCCTATGTAAATAATATGGCTTTTTTACCTTATTTAATGCCATCTATAGCAGTTGGTGCAGCATTCTTTATATTGTTTTCAAATGAACATATCAATTTGTTCAATACATACTATCTGCTTATTATAGCAGGCGTTATAAAATATATTCCTTTTGCAAGTAGAGCTTCACTCAATTCAATGCTTCAAATTAGTAATGAGCTTGAGGAAGCGGCAATAATTCAAAATGCCGGTTGGTTTAAGAGAATGGTAAGAATAATTATACCGATTCAGAAATCTTCTATTATAAGTGGATTCAGTTTACCTTTTATGACCTGCCTCAGAGAGTTGTCACTATTCCTCTTACTTTGTACACAGGGATTTATATTGTCAACTACACTTGACTATTTTGATGAAATGGGACTGTATGCATTTTCAAGTGCTATAAACTTAATTTTGATCGTAACTATACTTTTCTTTAATACATTGGCAGATAAACTTACAGGCTCAAGCCTGGACAATGGAATAGGAGGTTGATATGCCGGCAATTAAATTAACTAATATTACCAAAAGATGGAAAAATTATTTTGGCGTGGACAATTTAAGTCTTGAGATACCTGATAATTCATTTATTACATTGCTTGGACCTTCAGGCTGCGGAAAGACAACTATTCTTCGTATGATTGCAGGTTTGGAAACGCCTACCGAGGGAAAAATTACTATAGGTGATAATGTAGTATTTGACAGCGAGAAGGGGATTAATGTACCGGCAAACAAGAGAAGAGTAGGATTCTTGTTCCAAAACTACGCTCTTTGGCCAAATATGACTGTTTATCAGAATATAATGTTTGGACTAAAGAATATAAAGGAAGAGCTTCCGGTAATAGATGTAGAAGCAAAAAGATATACAGATATTATAAGAGCATTACAGAATGGTAAAAGAATAAAGGCCGAAGTAATGGATTGCTATGATAAAAACGGAAAGCTGGATAATAACAGAGCTTATGTAAAACTGATAGATGCTTTTGAACTGTCAATATTTAGTGCAAAAACTGTATTTGAATTAAAAATTCATGAAAGTGATAACCCGGATGAGGTTGCCGATAGGTATAGAGCGGAGTATGAGCAAAAACTCGTAAGCATTGTAGATGCACATAGAGCAAAGGGAGAAGAACTGAATAAAGACTTTGAAGTTGTTAAGGCAGGTAATGTAGTGACAGAAGTCCGTAAGCTCACTGATGAGGAAATGGATTCAAGACTTCGCCAGGTAGCAAGAATTGTTAAGATCGGTATGTTTATGGACAGATATCCGGCAGAGCTTTCAGGTGGTCAGCAACAAAGAGTTGCTATTGCAAGAACACTTGCACCAAGGCCACAGGTTCTTTTTATGGATGAGCCACTCTCAAATCTGGATGCAAAGCTTAGACTTGAAATGCGTTACGAGCTTCAAAGACTTCATGTAGAGACAGGAAGTACATTTGTTTATGTTACACATGACCAGATGGAGGCTATGACACTTGCAACTCAGATTTGTCTTGTGGAAAATGGTGTATTGCAGCAGTATGCACCTCCGCTTGAGGTTTACAGAAGACCTGAAAATCTCTTTGTTGCCGATTTCGTTGGAAATCCTTCTATTAACTTTGTAGAGGCAAAGGGTACCCAGCAGGGTGATGGAAGTATTTCTTTGGACATCCTTGGCGGTGTAAAGGCAAAGTTTGTCACAAATGAAAATATTAAGCTGAATGAATGGTTTGAAAAAAGAGATAGCGATGCAGCAAAGAAGCAGGAACTGCTTAAAGGACTTATGAAGGATAAGCATTATGTGGAAAAGGCTAACAAGGATGAGGTATTTAAGTATCATATAGCAAAGGTTATGGAAGAGGACAGCAGCATACAAAGTGAGCCTGTTGTAAGTAATGAGGACTTTGTAGTTGCAATAAGACCGGAGGCCATAGGAATAACATCAGGAGAAGGGCTTCATACAACTATTTACGGTGCGATGCCTACAGGAATGGAAAGCACATTGAAGTTAAGATTTGGAGATTATCTGCTTACGGGAGTGATATTTGGAAACACAGCCTATAAAATAGGTGAAAATGTAAATATCAATATAAACGGAGATGATATATTATTGTTTGACAGAAGATCGGGCATGAGAGTTGCAACAGGACATCTGGTGCTTGAGAATGTCTAAAGCGTGTAAGTTTTCATAAAAAAGCTTAAATATTGGTATTGACAAATAAAGGTAAGTTAAATATAATTACTAATTGTGACATTAGAGATTGATGCTTATTCCAATGCCCCGGAGAGCATTTATCCATATAAAGCGAAGTTAAAAGATTAATGGAGGTCAGTCAATGAAAACTTTTATGGCTAATCCGGATAAGATCGACAGAAAATGGTATGTTGTCGATGCAAAGGGAGCTACATTGGGACGACTTGCTTCAGAAGTTGCAAGTGTATTAAGAGGAAAGAATAAACCGGAATTTACACCACATGTTGATTGTGGAGATTATGTTATCGTAATCAATGCTGCTGATGTAAAGGTTACAGGTAAAAAGTTAGATCAGAAGATTTATTACAACCATTCAGAGTATGTCGGTGGTATGAGAGAGACAACACTTCGTGAACTTCTTGCAAAGAAGCCTGAGAGAGTTGTAGAGCTTGCCATCAAGGGCATGCTTCCAAAGGGACCACTTGGTAGAGATATGTACAGAAAGCTTCATGTTTATGCAGGCGAGACTCATGGACATCAGGCACAGAAACCAGTAGTAATGGAAATTAAAGGCTAATAATCTTTAAGAAGGAGAATGGTATGGCTAACGATAAGTTTTACGGAACAGGTAGAAGAAAAAGTTCTATCGCTAGAGTATATCTTGTACCGGGAACAGGCAAGATAACAATAAATAAAAGAGATATTGATGAGTATTTTGGTCTTGAGACATTGAAGGTTGTTGTTCGTCAGCCTTTAGTTGCTACAGACAATGTAAATAAGTTTGATGTACTTGTAAATGTTTGTGGTGGTGGCTTCACAGGTCAGGCCGGAGCTATCAGACATGGTATATCAAGAGCACTTCTTCACGCAGATGAGGAGTACAGACCAACTTTAAAGAAGGCCGGATTCCTTACAAGAGATCCAAGAATGAAAGAGCGTAAGAAATACGGTCTTAAGTCAGCGAGAAGAGCTCCACAGTTCAGTAAGAGATAATTATTATTATTTAAAACTACACCCCATAAATTTAAGGAGAACCTTGAGTTTATGGGGGTTTTTGCTTGTCAGTATTCCGATACTATATTAATGTGTTATATATATGAAACAGCATTCTAATAATTTTAACAGTATAAAAACCAAAGTCATATTAACATAGAAACTTTAATGTTAGAATATAATAAAATATATCCAAAAGATCTTATTATAATTGAGAATGGGGGTAGTAAAATGGCCAATATTTGTGTGTATAGAGGAATAGTGAAAGGAAGAAAAAATGCATGTTATGCTTTTTTTGGAGCTTTACCATGTTTGAATGACCAATACATTGTTGAAGAGTATGGTGATGATCAGAATTATACTATTCAATTTGAGGGTGACTGTAAATGGTCAATAAATATGTATTGTAGTAGTTGGAAAGAAGACTTTCAGATAGAATTACCTGAAGATTATCGTGAGGCGGAAAAAGAAGGATGGCAAAAATATGGTCAAATCGATATGGAAGATCTTTCAAAAATGTTTAAAATAGAGGTATGGTGTAACTATGCAGATATTGATGATCCAAGTGAGGATGTATTCATGCACTTCAGAAATGGTGAGGAGATATATGATGAATGCCCTGAAAGCATTGGTGGAATTACAGAAGCATATCGTATAATGGACGAAGATATGTTTTAATATTTATAGATTATTTTACATCGCAGTTGAGATGGATGGTGACACTATGGTATTAAAGCGGAGCAAGGATACTTCAGGGGCTGTGTAAACAGCCCTCTTTATATTTATGAAAACCTGCTGTTATGATATAATGATACAAACATATGAGGGAGGAAATTATGAGTGCAAGATTGGTTTTTATCGGATTGATGGTATTTTTGGGAGTAGCTTTTACTTGTATAACATTATGGTTAGGTTCAAGATTAACAAAGGATTCTCCAAATGGAATGAACGATGCCGTAAATTCTGAAACAAATACAGATAAAATGAAGTTTAGTGAAGTGCTAAGCTATTTGGTAAGAATTGCTATAGCAGTATATTTTGTTCTATGGCTGATGAATAAATTCGGTTCCGGATTTTCAGCTTTGGGCGGAATGATCATTGCAATGCCTGTGCGATCATTTTTCAATGCCAGAAGGCGTACAAAGAAATTTATATTTTCAATTTCAGTATTTACATTGTTTTGTGTATTTTTAATGTTTGGATACATACTTATCGGTGTACCTGTAAAGCCACCGGTAATGAGTATAAATGGTACAAATATTACCGTAAGTAAAACAAAAGCTTCGGAGCTTCTAGATAAAGGTTTTGATATATATGTATTGAAAGATTATGACAGATATGAGTACAGTGAATTGCTGACAGACGGTTCTTACATTAAATATGAGAGAAATCAAGATTTAAAAGTAGAAAAAGGTGATAGAGATAGGAGGGAAACCTTGAGAGGGGCATCGTATTTACTTGTAAAAGATGAAACTGTCATAGGTGCCATAGATTTATTTGGAAGTCTTGATAAGGATGTGGATATAGAGGATTCTAAAGTCATAAATTTATATATGGATGAAGACTGTGTCGCTGCGATAAAAGAAAAATCAATAGATATCAGTTTTAACAATATGGACCTACTTGAGACATTAAATACAGATACTGTAAGGATGATTTTTAAAAGCAAGCTATGGTTAATACCTGAAGAGTATGAAACTACAAGTTCTTCATACGGAATAGCATGGCGCACAAATAGTGATGATATATTCTGGAACGAATATTATGCTTACATACGAATTGATGAAAATTACAATATGAAAGATTTTATTCTTTCAACAAGTATCGCAAAGGATAAGAGTTAAAATGAAATAAAGATTCAAACTGATATGTATAGGATTGGCAGTACTTATTTTTGAAGATATAAATGTGTGGTATTAACAGAAAGGAAAGTTTTATGACAACAAGGACATTAAAGTTGGTGATGGCTATAGTGCTGTCATTTTTTATGTGTGTAGCCCAAATGCCGATTACAGCATTTGCTGATGCATCAGATGCCAGACTGGATGATATAAAGGTAAATGTATTTACTGCAACTAATCCAAGTGGAGTATTAGGTCAGTTATCACCGGGATTTGATCAGAATGAAACAGATTATGAATTATATACAGGTCCAGATGGAACAGAAGTTTTATTTGAAATAAAAAAGAAATATGAGGAACAAAGCCTTAAGCTTGAGATAAATGGCGAAGTAGTTATGGATTCAAGAGGTGGGCAAGGCAGTTCGTTGTCTGTTTACAGTTTTCCAAAAGCTCTTACACAGGAAAACAACTTGGCTACAATTACAGTAACATCAACAGACGGTAATGTAGAAGTATATGATATTAATATTATAAAGGCTGATAGACCTTTAGATAATACTCAGAGACCAAATGATACAAGGGTAAATAATATTTTACCGATGGCAAAACAATATGGTCAAAATAATGTTATACCGATGCCTTTATCACCGGTTTTTGATGATGATTCATATGAATATGAGATGAATGTTGATAATACAGTTGAGAAAGTCGCTTTTGCAGTACAATTAAAAGATAATTCACAGGATATGGAAGTATCTGTAGGAGCAAGTAATATAGCTACACACCAGGTAGGTACTGAGGGAAGAGAGACAGATGAGATAACACTTACCGGACAAACTACTATGGTGTTCTTTTTTGTGAAGGCAGCTGACGGTACGACGGGATCTCCTTACAGTGTAAAGATCAAAAAGTCAGATATGACTACAAAACTTGCTTCTATTGAAGGAAGAGTTAAGTATCAAGGTTCAGGTACAAATGATTTGGTACTGTCACCGGCTTTTAATCCTAATATAAAAGAATATGAAGCTATTATCGATGAAGATGTTACAAGAGTAAGTTTGAGTGTTCAGATGAATTCAGCTTCACAGGTATTCAGAGCGGAAAAGACGGAAATCATCTTGTGCTCACACCGGATGTAAGCGGTATAGTATTATCAACAGATGCAGAAGGATTTGTAATTACAAATGATACAACATCAATTAAATTCACAGTTGCAACACATGATGGAAGTAGTAGTGATGAATATAAGCTTGTTATAAAGCGTGAAAACAATAATCAGCCACAGGCACAAAATCCTGCAAATAACAATGCAGTTCAGTCGCAAAATCCTGTAAATCAGACGTCAACAGGAAGTGTAAATCATCCTGTTCAGAGCATTTCAAGAAATGCAGATCAGGTTATTCAAGAAACAACAGGAAGCACAAATCATGCAATTCAGGAAATTGGTGGCAATAATGCAGTAGTAAACAATAATGTAAATACACAGCATGTAGCTACAGGAAATACCAACTCAGCTAGCTCAAGCAACGAAAGTTTGACCGGTTCAAGAAGTGGTGGAAGTTCACGTTCAGGTGGCGGCGGTGGATCACGATCCGGTGGTGGTGGATCACGCTCCGGTGGATCAGGTGGTGGCAGTTCACGTTCTGCTTCATCAGGAAGTAAAATGTCCGGCGGATCAGGTTCAGGAACATGGAAGCAAGATAGTAATGGCTGGAGGTATAGCTTGAGTAACGGTTCATATCCTAGAAATGAGTGGAAGCAACTTCCATACAGCAATGGTCTTGGATGGTATCTGTTCGATGAATTAGGATATTTGAAAACAGGATGGATACTCTATAACAGTCGTTGGTACTACTTGAGTGCAGCTAATGATGCAACACTTGGAAAGATGGTTACCGGATGGGCCGAGTTAGATGGAAAGTGGTATTATCTTGAGCCTACAGGAAATGCAAATCATCCACAGGGTGCAATGTATTCAAATGAGAGAACACCTGACGGTTACAATGTAGATGCAAGTGGTGCATTTATAAAATAATTATTGATTTATGATAGGACGAGGGAAAGACTTTTGTCCTATTTATTGCAAAATTTTACGTTTAAGAGTGATAGAATATTTGCGTTTTTTTTCTATTTAGGATATATTATTGTATGTACAAATTAATTTATCAAGTATAGGAGATACAGATGGAATTAAAGCAGGAACTTATAATTGTTTTGGACTTTGGAGGCCAGTACAACCAGTTAGTTGCAAGAAGAGTAAGAGAGAACAATGTATATTGTGAGATCTATTCATATAAAACCCCTTTAGAAGAGATCAAGAAGAAAAATCCAAAGGGAATTATACTTACAGGAGGACCGGACAGTTGCTATCTGCCTGATTCAGCCACATATTCAAAAGAGCTTTTTGAACTTGGAGTTCCTGTACTTGGACTTTGTTATGGTGCACAGCTTATGCAGCATCTACTTGGTGGAAAAGTAGAGAGAGCAAGTGTAAGAGAGTATGGTAAAATCAAACTGACAGTGGATAAGGCTGACAGTGCTTTATTTAAGGATGTACCGGAGGAAAGCATTGTGTGGATGAGCCATACAGACTATATAAGTAAACTTGGTGAAGGATTTGAGATTACATCACATAGTGCTGACTGCCCTGTAGCTTCATATGAGAATACAGCAAAGAATCTCTACGGAATACAGTTCCACCCTGAAGTTTTGCATTCAGAGTATGGCCATGTAATGCTTGGAAACTTTATAAAATGTCTGCAAATGTGAATGTAATTGGAAGATGGATGCCTTTGTAGAAAACAGTATAAAGGCAATCAAAGAAAAGGTAGGCAACGGTAAGGTGCTTTGTGCACTTTCAGGCGGTGTTGACTCATCAGTTGCAGCAGTAATGCTCAGCAAGGCGGTAGGTGAGAATCTTACATGCGTATTTGTAGACCATGGACTTCTAAGAAAAAATGAAGGTGATGAGGTTGAGGCTGTATTCGGACCGAACGGCAACTATAAGCTGAACTTTATCAGAGTAAATGCGGCAGACAGATTCTACTCAAAGCTTGCAGGTGTAAGCGAGCCTGAAAAAAAGCGTAAGATAATAGGTGAAGAATTCATCAGAGTATTTGAGGAAGAAGCTAAGAAAATCGGTAAGGTAGATTTCCTTGTACAGGGAACTATTTATCCTGATGTAGTAGAGTCAGGGCTTGGTGGTGAGAGTGTAGTAATAAAGTCACACCACAATGTAGGAGGACTTCCTGATTATGTTGATTTCAAAGAGATCATAGAGCCGCTTAGGGATCTTTTCAAGGATGAGGTAAGAAAGGCGGGACTTGAGCTTGGCATACCGAAGCATCTTGTATTCCGTCAGCCATTCCCTGGACCTGGCCTCGGTATAAGAATAATAGGTGAAGTGACAGCAGAAAAGGTAAAGATAGTTCAGGATGCTGATGCTATTTACCGTGAGGAAATAGATAAGGCAGGACTTTCACAGGAAATCAACCAGTACTTTGCAGCTCTTACAAATATGAGAAGCGTAGGAGTAATGGGAGATTACAGAACTTATGACTATGCCATAGCACTTCGTGCAGTAAAAACTATAGACTTTATGACAGCGGAGGCTGCGAGACTTCCTTGGGAAGTACTTGAAAAGGTGACCAACAGGATTATCAATGAGGTAGACCACGTAAACAGGGTACTTTACGATATCACAAGCAAGCCGCCGGGAACTATTGAGTTGGAATAGTCTCACCATCTAAGGGTGACCGATGCTTTTGCATCGGTCATTTTCGAGACGAAGCAAAGCTGAGTCCGAAAAACTAAGCGAGAAAACTCACGAGAGTTTTCGAGAGGACATCGCAAGCGATATTTTTACGTCAGCCCCATATATCGAGCACGAAGTGCGAAGATAGATGGAAACCCTTCTGCAGGGAAATAGTAAACCGAAGATGAAACGGTCAAATATACTCGTTTCGAATATACGTCATTGTGGCGTGACTCGCGTACGCCTCATATCGGATTTCTGTACTTAGTCTATTTCACCATATTTTCTCATAGATTATTTTTGAATATTATATAATTGGGCGTAATTGAGTAGTTTATTTTTAGAGATTAATCGAAGATAGATTAGGGAAAATAAGCAAGAAAAATCATAAAGGATTTTTTTCAATTACAAAAAGATGAATATACCATTTCAGATTGGATAAAGATCAATTATATGATAATACAGTCCGATAATTAAAAATATTTAAACAGGAGGATTGATGTATGTTATCAAAAAAATCAAATTGTGGTTTTTTTAATCATAAAAAAATTATTTAAAGATGTCAAGATTTTTTTAATTTTAACAGTGGCGCTTCTTTTTAGTTACCTGGATTTTTTTGATCATCAATATATTGCAATTAAATCTTATATTCCCAAACAACTATTGTTGTCGGTTGAAGTTTCGGTAGATTTCCTTACTAATATATCTGGAATATTTTTTTGACTATAAGTACTTTTTAGTTTTACAATTATTGTCACTGTACTTAATAAATATAGCAGTAGCATATCACCTAGGATGCTTCAGAGTTTCATAGATAGGACCGGAGTTCTTGGTTTATATGGTATATTTGTCAGTGGTTTTTTCTATTCAGTAATCAGTATCCTATTATTGCAAGATATTGCTCCAGACCAACATGTTGTCGCTGGAAGTTTCGGAATTGCTTATTCCATAATTGCGATGCTAAGTTTTATCGCTTTCTCAAGACAGGTTCTTGATAATCTACAAGTATCAAATATTATAGAAAATGTTTTTAATGATTGCGAGAAACTTATTGATAAAGAGGTAGAACTAAGAAAAAAAGCTAAGCATTATGAAGAAGGCGACGAATCTACAAAGTTATCAATTGTAGCTGAGAACTCAGGTTATTTATTTGAAATAAAAATCAGATGATATTTTTTTAAAAAAAGCTTAATGGTATAAAAAGCAGAATTTGTTATAAACAAGAGAATTGGTGAATACACAACCAAAGGAGAAAGCGTAGGGGAATTAAATATATTCCAATGCAAGTTAGATGATAATGATAAAAAAGAATTAAAAGAAAAATTAAGTCCATTGTTTATAATAAATGCTTATAATTATAGAGAAGAAGATTATCACCGTGGAATTATAAAATTAACCGAAATCGCTGATATGGCCCTAAGCCCTGGCACAAATGACCCAAATACTGCAATAATGTGTATAAATAAAATGTCATCATTGCTTGGGAAACTCTTATCTACAGGCAATCATTTTATAATCCTGAAAGAGGACGAAGATGTAAAAATAATTTATCAAAGTTATTCTGTAAAGGACGAACTATATCTTGCTTTCAGCCAGATAATTTCCTATTCAGCAGGTGATCCTTTGGTTACCAAAGAGATTTTACAAGGGATTTATATCATATACATAATGGCAGATATGGGTGCTAAAAAAAGCATAAAAAAAGATTTTTTTAATGATAGCTATGAAATTTTAATGGAAAATTTTACTCACGAAATTCATTTGGATATTTTTTTAAAAATAAAAAAACAATATGGAAGAGTACGTAAGCTTACAGGAAAATATATCTGAATCTATTTGAATTTAAATGCATTCAAAATCAAATTAAAAAAACGTGGTCAATTAGTTTAGTATTTGTGGACCACTTTTTCGATAATAACTCCGGGCCAATTTTTCGGTTGATATTTACATGATGAAATATTTACGTTTGAGCCTAATGCATTTAATATAAGCAAGAAATAAATATCTTTAAATAAAAAAATACGAAAAAAATTACTATTGAAAAAAACAATGATTTTTGAACCTGTTTCAATATTAAAGGAAAATGGGACAATTTTTTTAAAAATAGAACCTAGTATTTTGAACGGTTTGGTATATATCGTATGTTTGGAAAAGAAGAGTGGGAATAAACAAAATAATACCACAAATCCTTTAAATATAAGGGTTTGTGGCGTTTTTTTATATGTGGCTTGAGTACAAAATGAGTACAGGAAAGATAGCGAAATATTTTTAATATATTGATAGTTTAATAATATAGTATATGTATCCATAATCCTTAAATACATTATTGATATTCTTCATCTTCCGGAATAACTAAATGGTCTATATAATCCATAACTTCTTCATAAATGGGTTTACACTCTCATTGATCTTCTAACATATTTAAAAGATCAAATACTGATTGAGAGTCAGATTTTATACCATCACGCATAGCTTTGTTAGGGTCGGTTTCATATACAGGTATACTGACCTTTATAGAATCATCAAGAAGTGTATTATCGGTAACTTGTTTAAGCTTGATAATAAAGAAATCCTTAACAATACAAAGTATTGAAACGATTATAAGCACTGTAGCAACAATATTTTCATTAAGCCAAGAAACTTTAGCAATGAATTCATCAAGCTTGAAAGCTAGGAATAATGCCAAGGAACCTGTACATAAAATAGCTATCAGATAGTTACCTGAAAGATTTAATAGTATCCCAAAGAGTGATGAGATTAAATATACTGCTGAAGCCATTAATGATCCGCCAGTAACAGTACCAATTTTAAATGAACTACGACTATAATCATGGTATTGTTGATTGTAGAGAAATTTTCGAAGAAGCTGTGAGATATTCACTCGCTGCTGCTAAAAAGGACGAAGGAAGTCAGTGAGGATTAAAGAGTACCAGGAGGTGTTGAAGAGACATCTCCTTTTTCGTATAAAAATGAAATTTAACTTAGGTAAAAAAATTGTGCGGTATGAGACGGAGGCGTTTTTATAAATCGTCCCTATTTTTTCAAGTAACTTCAGGTTGTGTTTTTCGCTATTTTTATATGGTATAATTAAAAATAATTTGGAGGTGTTTTATGAGTGTTTCTTATAAAAAAAATTATGGATCCATTTAATAGAAAAGAATATGAAAAGAACCGACTTAATCAAGCTAACAGGAATTACTTCAAACACCTTAGCTAATATGGGTAAAGACGAATATATATCAATGAAAAAAACTTAGAAAGAATATGTAAAGCAATGAATCTTACTCCAAGCGATATCTTGGAATTTGTGGAGGATTAGCACATGAAAGATGATAACACTTTGATACCGATAGAGGAAACAAGCATCACAAATCTAATCTACACCATTCGTGGGAAGCAGGTAATGATTGACAGGGACTTGGCTGACTTATATCAGGTTCAAACCAAAAGGTTGAATGAGCAAGTCAAAAGAAACTCGGCTAGATTTCCTGAAGAGTTTTGCTTTAGACTTAGTGCAGAAGAAAAGAATGAACTGGTCGCAAATTGCGACCGGTTCACTACTATGAAACATTCATCATCGAATCCATATGCTTTTACGGAACAAGGCATTGCTATGCTTTCTGCTGTTCTTAAAAGTGATATTGCAGTAGAAGTAAGCATAAGGATTATGAATAGTTTTGTGGAGATGAGAAAATTCCTGCTTTCAAATCAACAACTTTTTTCGAGGCTGGATAGAGTGGAGTTAAAACAGTTAGAAACAGATAAGAAACTTGAAGAAGTATTCAACTACATTGCGAGAAATACAGAGGTAAAACAAAAGATCTTTTTTGACGGACAAATCTATGATGCCTTCAGTTTTATTGCAGATATAATTGGAAAAGCACAGAGTAAACTGATCTTGATCGATAATTATGTGGATGTAAATACGCTTAATATACTTTGTAAGAAGAATTCAGGAGTTGACGTATTGATTGTAACATCTGGAAAAGGAAACTTAACAACAAAAGACATGAACAAGTTTAATGCTCAGTACCCGAGTTTGAGCGTGAAAACGACCAAAGATTTTCATGATCGTTTTTTGATTATCGATGACAAAGAAGGATACTTTATCGGTGCATCTATAAAAGACGCCGGGAAGAAGAGTTTTGCGATAACAAAGATTGAAGATGGAAAATTGGTTCAGGATTTGATCAATAAAGTTAAGTAGGAGGAGTTTAGTGATTAAGGATAATATCTTATATAATGAGAGTGCAAAACCTGTTTTACTTTCCTTTATGAAGTTTTCCATCAAGCCTCTTTTGCAATAGAACTTGATAAGATATTCAGGGGATGACTCCATGTTTGTAACAATGAATGTATACATGTAAGTTATTTGGTTTTCAGGTTTTTCAACTTTACAGACAACACATCTTGCATAAGGCCAAGGACCTGCCTGATACATGAATTCACCATAAACTACAGCATAATCTACTTTGTTTTTTTGTAATTTCATCAAGTTCATCTACAAGAGATGATGCCTTATCACGAAGTATAGCATTTTCTTTCAAACGAATTACATAGCCGATACCATTTTCTTCACACTGTTTATACAAACCGAGTGTTGCAAAGCCACTATCTCCATGAAGGAGAAGTTTAATTTCCGGAAAAGCTTCAAGATATTCATCAAGTATAGGCTGCAGAAAGTCCAAATCTAAAATGATAGCTTCCGGCATCTGAATACTATAAACTTTCTTTCGAAGAATTTGATTTATTGAAAGGAACTGATTCAGTGAATCCTCATCCATTCGATTATGAAATCTTGAAATGGTTGGTTGTGATCAAAGTGCCTTTATTCAGCACTGCTTTAAACACAGGATCATTTGTAAGTTCATCTGAAGAATCAGCTAAGGAGTATCTAAAAAATGAAACCTAGAGAATTATGTGAAAAAGCCTGGAAGGAAATAGCGGGAAATTTCCCTGATTTTAAGATAATAAGTAAAGGACAGACACTAAAGAAAACATCTAAAAATAAGGACCTTACCTATGAAATTCACTTTCAAGCCAATAGAAACAACTATGAGTGTAGCGTAGAATTTATACCGCATATTGCCATATATTCAAAAGGTATGAAAAAAGCAAATATTAATAATGGTTTTGTATTTGGTGGGGAGATGGGAGCTCTGCTGGGAAGGACTCCATTTAAATGGTGGCAGTTAGCCGGGGCAAGCTATAAATATACAGTGGAAGAAATTAGCGAACTTATCAGAGAGCATATAATGACTATATTTGACGATTTTGAAGATACAGAAACCAATATTGAGAATATCCTAAACGGTAAGCCGATTGTCCACAACCTACTGTACTATGTCTATTACTTTGGGGGAAAAGATAAGGCTGAAAAGTATTTTAATAAGATCCTTAAAGAAGATAAGTTTAAGAATAAGTACATCAGTTTTTATAATAAGTTAAAAGAAATGCCTAAGGAAGAGATTTCTCAGGTGAGTAATGAGTTTAATGGTGCCGGATTGATACAGTTCGCCTATCTAAATGGACTAAAGATTGAAGAATAATTACGGTTAAGGATACCATTTTCCAATGAGAGTAAGGAGGCTAAATGAACGAATTTAATAAGTACAAATTATTAAGCGAAGGTAAAGCATTTGGAGATAGAGCTAAAATTGCTTTAGTATTACTTGATAGCAACACAGCTTATGAAGAACTAAAAGTAGAAGGTGCACAAACTTCAGTTCCGGGAAGTTATAGCTGTGTCGGTGGAGATCCGGCTTCAATACTTGAAATGATAACGATAGAGTTGATATGCCGCAATCCTCGTGATACATGGTATTTGCCTGACAATGTAAAATATTGGGACAGGCGATTTGGCAGTCTGTTTGAAACAAAGTTCTTTTGTTATGATGACGATGTAGAAACTTGGAGCAAAATACTGAATAAATTCTTTATAAAGCTGCAGTGGATGCCTAAAAGAGAAGACTATAGTTCAACAAAAAGTTATAATAATGCCTGGGGATATTTTGCAGAGCTTTTAGCGGTTGTAAAAGAAAATAATCATCCTGAATTTAATATTTATTATGAGATTGCTACCGGTAAAGGTATGAGTGAATCAGTATTTGAAAGAAAGCTAAAAGAGCTGGCTGAATTAAAACAGTCATTTGTAAAAGGGTAAATATTAATAAAGATAAATCTGACCGAGGTGGGGGAGGTTTTAATGAGTGAGAATGGACTTATGGATTTGAAAAAACAAATGATCAAACTTATTGAACATTTAAGCAATGAAAATATTATTACAGGTGTAAGTGCAAAGGATTTAGACAGTCAAACATTTGAGGAGTCGGTTATTTTACTGAGAGATACACTCAAAGAAAAATATCCAAGTACGAAATTGAAAAAAATTATGAAAAGCGTTCATTATGCAAACGGTTTTAGTGATTCGGATTTAAAACAAAGTGCATTTATAATTGATGAAATTGAACAGTATCTTTGTATAAATAAATTTCTTAATCATGATAAGTCGGTTAAGTATTTTAATAAGCGTATAGTATCAAACGAGTTTGAAATAAATCCACAAAATATGGTTTTGCTTATGATAGAAAGCTTACTTTGCAGTAAGAGTAAGGTATAGTTTTAAAATATTTTTTTAAGCGATAGAAACTTACAAAATGAAAGTTATAATATTCAAGTATAAATACATATTGAAAGTGTATAATTATTAAAATAGAGAGGTGTAGATATATGCTTTTTATTAAATGTACCTTATATTGAGAAGGATAAAAGCAAAAAAATTAGGGGCTAATTGGAACCCTGAATTAAAAAAATGGTATGTAAAAAAAATAAAGAAGATTATTATAAATTTGTTGATTGGATAGAACCATATGGAAATATGGTTGTGATTGATGAATTATATTTAGTCGAAGGAGTACAAAAATGTTTCAAATGTGGTAAAGAAACACGAGTTATCGGATTTGGAATAGATAAACATCTGTCTATAGATAAAATGTATGACTTACAAATAAATTATAATGAAAATATAGAATATGCGCTTGAGGAAATAAATCAAAAATGATATACATATTGTTGGTCCAATAACTCCAATTCCTGAAATTTTGATGAAATATATTAAATCAAAATATAATTATAAGCTTAGATATTCTAAAACTACAAATACAAGCAATATTTCTAATTGTTGTGAGCATTGTGATGTATTGCAAGGGATTTTTCTCTTTAATGAAGTTGATAGTCCATTTTTTTATACATTCACCTGAAGATATAAAAAGACTTAAAATATATAAAGTTATATTAGGATATGATCTGATTATAAATGCTGAAGATGGATGGGCAAGTTTTGATGAAATGTTTAAGAGATATGGTAATATTATATCTTTGGATATTGACCTTTAAAATTATTACACCACATGTAAAGAAGTAAATTAGAATAGCAGAGATAATTATGAATTTTTTATTTGTAGCTTTTGGTGGAGCTGTCGGGGCAATGGCAAGATATGCGATAAGTCTTATACCGGTTAAAACAGGATTTCCGATACTTACACTTATTACAAATATAGCCGGTGCGATATTGATAGGTTTTATTGTCGGATTTACCAATAACAAAGACAATATATCAGAGAATACAGTGCTGTTTTGGAAGACAGGTGTATGTGGCGGATTCACTACATTTTCCACATTTTCACTTGAGGCGTTTAACTTACTTGATAATAAGCAATATACATTAGGCGGATTATATATTGTACTAAGTGTCACATGCTGTATATTAGGTATATTATGTGGAAAGAAGCTGGAACAGTGGTAAAATCTCAGTGAGACTGTTTTTGGAATAAATTCTATTAAAAATTCAGAGGAGTATATAGCTTATACACAAAAGTCGAAAGTTAAGGATATAGTACTTGCACTTGAAGATTTTGATATCGAGAAAGCCTTGGAAAATTTAAGTATGAGCCGGTTTAAAAAAGCAAATATATACCAGAATATCCGGGATTATGAGGAAGATGCTGATAAAATAGGAGAAGAATTATAAGTGTTTAGAAATAGTAGGAGGATTAATATATAAATAGTTATGTGTGATTATTGTTTCGATATCAAAAAAACAAAAGACTTTTCTTCGCCCAAACTATATGAAGATACTATAGAGTATATTAAGGATCTTGTTGAAAAAAGAGGTTTTATAATTGTTGAAGGTAGTTGCAAGTTAGGGGAACATATGAAAGACGGACATTGGGTTGATGATATTATTTACCATATTATTAAATGTCCGAAATGCGGTAAAAAATTTACCTGCATTGTGAATACCTATAGAGGTGGCGGGTCTTTTGAATAACTGTCACTTTGTTATAAATATGTATTTTTTATTTGACATAGAGAAAGAGATTTTATGATAGAGTATACTAGTGGAAATATTTTTGAGAGTGGTGCAGATTGCCTAATAAATGCGGTAAACTGTGAAGGAGTTATGGGAAAAGGAATTGCTTATCAGTTTAAGTTGAAATTTCCTGAAAATAACAAGTCGTATATTAAAGCATGTAAGTCAAGTGAATTGACAATTGGAAAAGTACATTATTTTACTGAAAATGGAATTACTATTGTAAATTTACCTACTAAAAACAAATGGCGTGAAAAATCAAAGATAGAGTATATTAAAACGGCAATGGATTATTTTGTCGATATATTACCAAAACTGAAAGTAAAAAAGATTGCGATTCCACCTTTAGGATGTGGCAATGGAGGTCTTAATTGGGAAGATGTTAAAAAGATAATAGAATGTAAACTGGAAAATATTTCTGATAAATATAATTTTATAATCTTTGAGCCTGCATCTTCAAGTAAGTCCGTAATTATGAAAAAACCTAGACTGAATATTGCAAGTCTGATTTTACTTGATATTAGATTGAACTTAAAGAGGTTTAATAATATAAGGCTACACAAGACCTGTTACTTTCTGAACTTTTTCCTTAAAGAAGAGTATTTTTAAATTTGATAAATGGAAGTTGGGACCATATTCAAGTGTAATTGATACTGTTGCAAAAGATATAAAAAGAATATCAAGAATACCATGGAATAGATGATGCAGAAACAACTTTTGATGAGATATTCAAAGTAATATGTAGTGAGAATGTAAGCAATGAATTTAACAGGCTACATATCGTAGTACAAAAATCAACTGAGTATGTTAATGTTATACAGACAGACAAAAAAATTGGATTGTATTACATTGATTTTATATTTAATACAAACAGGTTGTTTGCAAAACAGGGAACAATTAATAGAAAACCTTAAATTCAAGTTGGGAGACAAGGTGAATAAATTTTTCGGATAAATATATTTTTTGAATGTATAGAGTATCTGGAAAGTACATTAATTATATCAAAAGATATAAATAGTAATTATTTTATTAGGGATTAAAATAACGGAGAATTCCATGAGTTTTTTATTTGTAGCTTTTGGTGGAGCTGTCGGGGCAATGGCAAGATATGCGATAAGTCTTATACCGGTTAAAACAGGATTTCCGATACTTACACTTATTACAAATATAGCAGGTGCAATATTAATCGGTTTTATTGTCGGATTTACCAATAACAAAGAAAATATATCAGAGAATACAGTGCTGTTTTGGAAGACAGGTGTATGTGGTGGATTTACTACATTTTCAACATTCTCACTTGAAGCGTTTAACTTACTTGATAATAAGCAATATACATTAGGTGGATTATATATTGTACTAAGTGTCACATGCTGTATATTAGGTATATTATGTGGAAAGAAGCTGGCAACAGTGGTATAATTATAAAAGGTAGAAAATACCGAAAGGAATAAGATATGTTGCTAGATGATGAAAGATATGCAAGTGTTATCGAATACGGTAAGGATGCAGTAACTAAAATTAACGAAGGTAATTTAAAAGAGGGATTTGAAAGCGCCGATAAAGGCTGGGATGCATTTCCTGAGTCGGGAGCTAAATGGAATCAGGGCTATGGATATGCAAAAAACTTCTTCAAAAAAGCTCTGGAAAATAATGATTTGTTGAATGCCAAAATATGGCTTGAGAGAATGACAGAAAATAATGATAACTTACATTTATTTGACGAAGAGCTTGAACATATGAAGGCAAAGTATGCATATGAAAACGGTGAGCTTGATAAGGCGTTTGAAATATGGCAGAAACTTGTAAAGATAAAGGCGGTAAGCTTCAGATACTTTGATAATGACGATCCAAAGTATAAAGATTTCTATAAGTCAAGAAAATAAAACAAAAGCACATAGCTTTGAGAAATTCTTTTGCTATGTGCTTATTTGGTTTATGAAAACCTGCCGTTAGCCATCTCATAGGTTTTATCTGCAAGTGACATTGTAGATTTTCTATGAGAAACGAGTACAATTGTCTTTCCGGCACTTTCCTCTGAGAGTGATTTTAAGATAATGCCCTCATTTAAAACATCCAGATTGCTGGTAGGTTCATCTAAAAGTAGGAAGTCACCGTCATGTAAGAATGCTCTGGCAAGTCCTACACGCTGCTTTTCACCATCTGATAGCGAATCACCCAGCTCACCTACACCCGTATCATAGCCATTTGGAAGACCTATTATAAAGTCATGTATACTTGCTTTCTTAGCTGCATTTTGAATTTCTTCAAGAGTTGCATTTTGCTTTGCAACTCTTATATTATCGGCAATAGTCCCTTGGAACATTACAGTTTCCTGAGTTACATATCCTGTCATTTCACGAAGATTATCAGTATTAATATCCTTTATATTCTTTCCTGAAATATGTACTTCACCTGTTTTTACATCCCAGAATCTCATGAGTAGTTTCAATAGTGTAGATTTACCGGAACCGCTCACACCATGTATTCCAAGCACCTGACCTTTCTTTATATCAAGAGAAACATTATCAAGTATAGTTTCATCTCCATAGGAGAAGTTTACGCAATCAACATCTGCACCTTCAAATAAAGTATTTCTTTACCTGATACTTCTTCAACCACCGGTTCTTCCTCAAGCAGTGAAAGTACACGCTCACCACAGGCAAGAGTCTGATTGAGATTGTTTGATAAAGAAGACAGTGCAACAGTAGGTCCGAATGAACTCATCATAGCCAATGTTGCAATAAGCATCTGTGAAAATCCTATGCTCTCATTCTTATAAAGCATCAGCATACAAAAGAACATTAACCATGAGAAAAGCTGGATAACAAGGTTTGTCGCAGCTCTTTGAGAACCCTCATACATACTTAGCTTTCTTTGATTATCAGACAGTTCTAAAGACTTTGAATCCATCTCATTTAAGCGCACCTCACCCTGATTGTACTGAAGTATTTCGTCTACTCCATACATACTGTTGATAACAAAGTTGTTTAGTTCGCCTACATTATTTCTAAATTTCATTCCGGCATCTGCACTGCGACTTCCATTCCAAAGCGGAAGAGCAATTCCTACAGCTAAATATGCAAGTAATGAAATGATACCTGCAATAGGGTGTAGAGTCCATATAAATACAACCATTATAAGAGATGTTATAAAAGCAATGGCTATAGGTGATATGGTATGTGCAAAGAATACCTCCAATAACTCTATATCACTTGTTATAATAGCAATAAGATTGCCTTTTTCCTTACCCTCAAGCTTGGCAGGACATAGCTTTCTAAGTACAGTAAAAACCTTATGTCGTATTATGGCAAGTATACGAAAGGCAATGTAGTGATTACAGTATTGCTCTCCATAGTGAAGAATACCTCTGGCAACGGCCATTACAATAAGTGATATGAATATTATTTTTGAAATGTCGGGAGCAGAAGTAAATCCGTTATTTAACAGAGTATAAAGTCCGTAAAGAATACCATATCCGCCTGTTATGGTAAGGAAGATAGCACATAAAAAGCCGATGACGCCAAGGAAAATTCCAAGTAACATAACGCCTGTCAAAGGCTTTACCAAAACGATAAGACTTCTCATAATGGAAAGTCCTGATCTTCTTGTAGTTTGTTTCATTATCCTACTACCTCCCTTCTTTTTGAGAAATTCTCAAGATTCATTTGATCTGTAAACAGCTTTTCATAAGCACCTTTATTGTTCATTAGCTCAGAGTGAAGTCCGTATTCAACAATGTTTCCGTTTTTAAGCATAAATATCTTATCACTGTCAACTACATTTGCCAGTCTATGTGATATAAGTATAACAGTTTTGGTTTTTGATAACTCATGTATTACATTCATTATTATCTCTTCACTGCCTGCATCAACATTTGATGTTGCTTCATCAAATATATATAACGGAGTATTGTGAAGAAGAGCCCTTGCAAGTGAGAGTCTTTGCTTTTGTCCTCCGGATAGATTGCTTGCATTTGAAGTAAGCTTTGTATCAAGTCCGTCTTGAGAATTGATAAAGGCAAGAAGATTGACCTTTTCAAGAGCATCATTCATTTCTTTTTCTGTAGCATTCGGATTGCCCATCAAAAGATTATCTCTTACAGTACCTGCAAATATCCAGCTGCTATGGCCTACCAATGTAAAATGACTAAGTATGGTTTCACTTGTGAGCTCATTATGCTCATTATTATTTATCTTAAGACTTCCGCTATACTTTGGATTTTTACCCATAAGTATGCCTGCTATGGTAGATTTACCCGAGCCTGATACACCTACGATTGAAACAAATGATTTTGGCTCAATAGTCATATTTATTTTATTCAATATGGTCTTATTTGAATCATATGAGAAAGAAAGATCTTCAAGTGATATTTTAATGTCATTATCACTTATTTCTTTATTTCCTCTTTGCTGTTCAGGAAGATCAAGGAATGCAAATATACGATCGCTTGCCTTCATTCCGTTCATACCGATATGAAAGAAGCTTCCTAATATTCTCATTGGAAGGAAAAATTCAGCGGCAAGGAATAAGATCATAAGCATTCCATAAAGAGAAACTTCACTTTTGTAAAACTGTGAAAGTGCACTGATAATTCCTACAGCCGCACCGCCATATGCCACTATATCCATAACAGAGGTACTGTTAAGCTGCATCATCAAAACTTTCATTGTTATTTTTCTAAATTGTTCCGACTCTCTATCCATATCATCTGCAGCAGCTTTATCCGCCTGATATATTTTAAGAGTTGTCATACCTTGTAACTTTTCAAGGAAACTGTCACCAAGACCGTAATATATGTCAAAGTAACGGCTTAGCAGCTTTTTAGCTACTAACATTACAAGCATTATAACAATGGGTATAAGAGGTACTGCCACAAGAAGAATAACGGCAGATTTCATACTGATTCTTATTACAACTATAAATAGAGTCAATGGAGCAATTAATGAGTAGAAAAATTGACTCAAATATCTGCTGAAATATACTTCAAGCTGTTCCACACCCTCACCTGCCATTTGAACAATTTCAGAGGTATGTACCTGTTCTCTGTAGGCAGGACCTAAGCGAAGTACCTTTTCATAGATACGGTTGCGCAAGATTCTCTTTACATTTGCACCTGCATGAAAACTTGCTTTAGTGTAAAGTTTGTCACATACTGCTCTTATCAAAACACCTACAATTACGACAATAACAACTCTTGGAATATGAGATTCAAAGGCTGTATCTAAGAAAACTTCTTGGATAAGTCCGGTAATATTTATTGCAATGATTATTTGCATAATAAGAGATATCCATTGCCAAAGAACTTGGTAGAGGATATACTTTCCGGAGCCTTTCAAAAGACGAATAAGTCTCATCTTGATCATAAATTAAAGACCTCCATATTATTTAGTAATATCAATAAATATAGCATATTTGGAATACCTAACTCCGGGCTATATTTTTAATTTAGCTTTTAAAGATGTAAGAGCATGCTTTATACACATAATTGGGTGGTAAAACATGATACGTGGTCCTGAATAGCGCATTACCTCTTTGATTTTTACTCTCATATCAGGAGAATAACAGTGAACCTTACAATTACTGCAAAAACTTTTGCTTTCCATAAACGGGCAATGCTCAATTCTTGAGCGTGCATAGTCCATAAGCTTCTGACAATCTTTACATAGAGTGATATTATGGCCATGCTTCCCATGACAGTATATTTCTATCATCCGAGTTACGGCATGTAATTCATCCTGCCTTTTCTTTTCTGCTTTTTCTGAATTCATATAATTTAGCCTTTCAATATAGGAAAATGAAATTAAAGATTCAATAATAAACGTAGATTATGTATATATAAATATAGCATGATTTAAGGTGTTTCTATGATAAAAGGTTAGGGGCACCTAAAATATTAGTTGTATTTTGGCTGGAAATGAAAAAGTTAAAATGATAGAATAAAAACATGATAAATCTTGAAAGGAATATATAAATGTTTTCAAAAATAAAAGAAAGAGGCTTAAATACAGGTGATTTAAAGTTAATTGCAATTGTGGCAATGACAATAGATCATTTGACATGGTTGCTTTTTCCGGGGCTTCAAAGAGTATGGTTTGTATTTGCACTCCATATAATAGGACGACTTACCGCTCCTATCATGTGGTTTTTTATAGCGGAAGGCTCATATTATACAAGAGATTCCGTTAAGTACATAAAGAGATTGTTTTTATTTGCAGTAATATCACATTTTGCATACAGTTTTGCTTTTGGACTTAGTGCAGTGCCTTTTAAAACCGGAATATTCAATCAGACAAGTGTTATATGGTCGCTTGCCATAGGTGCGACGCTGATATTTGCAGTGCAAAAACATAAATTGTCAGGTATTGTAACGGTATTTCTTATAATACTTGCAAATCTGCTTTCATTCCCTGCGGATTGGTCATGTATTGCGGTTATGGTTCCTTTTTTCCTATATATGCACAGAGGAGATTTTAAAAAGCAGGCAATTGATTATATTATTTTTGCCATAGTATATGCCGCAGTTTATTTTATATTTATAGACAGAGTTTATGCAGTACTACAGCTGTTTATATGTTTGTGCCTACCGCTTTTAAAAATGTATAATGGTGAAGTCGGAAGCAATAAGAGTATGAAATGGTTGTTTTATATTTACTATCCGGCACATTTGTTTTTAATAGGTTTTATCAGAATATTATTATATGGAAATGTAAATATTTTATTTTAATATAAGGGGGAAATATGGTAAAAGGTTGGAAAGATAAGCTTGAAAATCATGTAAATATAAATGAGAAAATTTTTGTTGATATGAAGGCAAAAGGAAATGCAGAGTATGACTTTTGTTGCTTTGGAGTGGATGGAAACGGAAAACTCTCAGATGACAGATATATGATTTTTTACAATCAAAAGGATAGCCCTAAAGCTGAGGTAAGTGAGGAAGATATAGCTGATGGAGTAAGGTATACTCTAAATCTTTCAACAATTCCCGACTTTATCAACAGACTGGTATTTACTGTAAGTATTGACGGTAACAAGACTATGGGAGAGATGAATAGCCTTGAGACTAAAGTATATCAATCCGGAGCCAAGGATATAGAAATGACACTTGGAGGCAATGATTTTTCCAATGAAAAGGCGGTTATTGTTATGGAAATATACCGTAAGGATGTTTGGAGAATAGGCTGTGTGGCAAGCGGATTTGACGGTGGATTGTCTGCACTTTTAAAATACTTCGGTGGAGAAGAAGTCAACGATGAGTCAAATTCAGAAAATAGCGAAAGCTTGTTATCAAGTACCAAAAAAGTATCCCTTGAAAAGAAGATGGAGAAAGCACCGGAGCTTATAAGTCTTGTAAAACCTTTGGTATTTGAGCTAAAGAAAAAGAATCTTGAGAGTACGGTGGCAAGGGTAGGTCTTGTTCTTGATATTTCAGGATCTATGGTACCGAGGTTTAAGAACGGCACTGTACAGTCGATTGTAAATAAGACATTGCCTCTGGCAGTACAGTTTGATGATGACGGAGAACTTGATTTTTGGTTTTACGGAACTACAGCCAGAAAGATGAACAGCGTGAACTTAAAAAACTACACGACGGCTGTCCCTGAAGATTGGAAACATCTGATGTTGGATCTTGGAGGAAGAAATAATGAGCCTATTGTAATGAGAATGGTAGTGGATGAATATAAGGATACCAAGATACCTGCCTATGTACTTTTTATTACAGACGGAGGAGTAAACCAAAAAAAGGAAATACAAAATATCATCACAGAGGCCTCACATCTGCCGATTTTTTGGCAGTTTGTTGGTGTAGGCGGAAAGAATTACGGTATACTTGAAAAGCTGGATACAATGACCGGAAGATATGTGGACAATGCAGGATTTTTTGCTTTGGATGATTTTCAAAAGGTATCAAATGAAGAGCTCTATGCCAGATTATTGGAAGAGTTTCCTTCATGGCTTGAAGAAATAAGGGAAAAAGGGATGATATAAGTATTTGCATGTATTTAAGGAGATAGTGGATGTACTATACGGTTACATTAAATCCGGCTATAGATATGCTTACAAAAGTTGAAAACTTTGAACTTGGCAAGCTAAACAGAACCGGTGAGTCCGATTACGTTGTAGGAGGAAAGGGAATAAACATTTCTCTTTTACTTAAAAATATCGGAAAAGAAAGTAAGGCATTGGGCTTTATAGCGGGTTTTACAGGATATTTTATAAAAGATGAATTAAAAAAGCGGGGAATAGAATCTGATTTTGTTGAGACAAAAGGATTTACAAGAATCAATATCAAATTGACTACAGATACAGAGACTGAAATCAACTCTCAAAGCAGTAAGGTAAGTGCAGAAAATATAAAAGAGTTTTTTAATACGCTTGAAGGATTAAACAGTGAGGATACGGTTTTTTTATCAGGCAATATTATACCGGGTATGGAAAGCGATGATTTTGTAAAAATAGCCGAGAAGGTAAGGCAAAAGGGTACAAAGCTGGTTGTTGACAGCAATAAGGATATGGTCATTAATACTTTAAAATGCAAGCCTTTTATCGTAAAGCCTAATGAATTTGAACTGGGAGAAATGTTTGGAGCCAAGCTAAATTCCATCGAAGATATAAAAAAGTATGCAAGAAAGCTTCAGGAAATGGGTGCACAAAATGTACTGGTTTCAAGAGGAAGTAAGGGTGCAATACTTTTTACATCTACAGGTGAAGTTCTTGGTGCAAATACCGCAAAGGGTAAGGTGGTTTCAACAATAGCTGCAGGTGACAGTATGCTTGCAATGTTTGTAGCAAAGTATGATGAGACTAAAGACTTTAAACTCAGTTTACAGTATGCATCAGCGGCAGGCGGCGCAACATCATTTCTGCAGGGGTAGGTAAAAAAGAACTTATAGATGAACTTTTAGTACAAATAAAGGTTGAAGAGTTACTATAATTTTTAAATCGAATGGAGATAAGATGGAATTTAGAGCAATGAGAAGATTCAAACAACAGCTGTCAAAAGAGGAGTGTGTTGAAATACTTAAGAGTGCACCAAGAGGGGTTATAGCTATGAACGGTGAGAACGGATATCCTTATGCCGTTACGATAAACCAATATTTTGATGAAACCGACGGTAGAATATATTTTCACGGTGCATTGCAGGGGCTTAAGGTAGATCTTTTGGAAAAAGATAACAAGGTATGTTTTACAACTACAGATGAGGGGCATATAGAAGAGGGAGACTGGGCAAATACATTCAAAAGTGTTGTGTGTCTGGGGCGTGTAGAGGAATTGAATGATAAGGAAAAGATATATGATCAGTTGAGAAGACTCGCTAAAGGATTTTATCCAAGCCCGGAATCCATTGAAAAGGAAATTGAAAGCGCAGGTAGCAGAGTGAAAATGTATGTAATGAGTATTGACCATATGACCGGTAAACTGGTTCATGAAAAGTAAATAGGTTTTATATATGTGGAATGAGCGGATGAATTAGTATATAATTGGGATATAAAAAATGGAGGTAGTATAGTGCCTTTTAAGATTATAAGAAATGATATAACTAAGGTAAAAGCGGATGCCATAGTAAATACAGTAAACCCTTACGGTTTTATCGGACGTGGAGTTGAGACTGCTATATATAATGCGGCAGGAAGCGAAGCGCTTTTAGAGGAAAGAAGAAAGCTTGGAATTTTATATCCCGGAGATGTGGGTATTACACCTGCATTCAATCTTGATGCCAAATACATTATTCATGTAAGCGGTCCTGTTTGGAAGGACGGAAGAAGTAACGAACTTGCTATACTTAGGCAGTGCTATGATAGAGCGTTGCATATGGCAGTTGAAAACAATTGCAAATCTATAGCATTTCCTTTGCTTGCAACAGGTACATACAGATTTCCGGAAGAAATCGGAGTAGCTATAGCTGTAGAAGCATTCACAGAATTTTTAAAAGAGCATGAAATAGAAATATTTCTTGTGGTTTTCGGAAGTGATGCGGTACGGGTTTCCGGCACTCTGGTGGATAAAGTCACAGAGTTTATAGATGATGATTATGTAGCGGCGGCCGGTGCTACAGAGTATCTGCCGGTGGATGAAGATTACTACGCATATGAAGATGATGAGGAATATCTTGGTTACAAAGAGCCGCCATATCAGAACCTAAATTTAAGAGAATCGGAAGTAAGAGACACTCAACATGATTATAGTCATTCTTCTTTAAACATACCGGATTTCTTAAGAAAGAGGAAGCCCCGGGATGTTTCTGAATCACTGGAGGATGCATTAAAGAAGATATATACTGAATCTTTTGAAAAACATTTACAGCAACTTATAAACAAGAAGGGATTGAAAAACTCCGAGGTTTACGCAACTTCAAATATATCAAAGCAGTATTTTTCAAAGCTTTTAAAGGGAAAGGTAAAGCCTTCAAAAGAGAAAGTACTGGCACTTGCAGTCGGACTTAGGTTAAATATTGATGAGACTGTGGACTTTTAAGGATTGCGGGATATGCACTTTCACCTATTTCACAGACCGACAAGGTGGTGGAATACTTTATCAGGAATGAAGATTACAATGTAATCAAAATAGATATTGTGCTCTTTGACTTCGGTTTAGAGCCACTTTCAAGTTAAATATAAAAGGTCGCCTTGGGGTTGACCTTTTTTTGCTTCGATTAATGTATCATAAGCTTACAAAACAATTTTAAAGGAGAAATCTTATGAAAAAGACATTAACAGAAATAGTTTATATTTTGGACAGAAGCGGATCAATGAGCGGTCTTGAGGCTGATACAATCGGTGGATTCAATTCAATGATTGAAAAGCAAAAACAGACAGGAGAGAAAGCATATGTATCAACAGTATTGTTTGATGACAGAACCGAGGTTATTCATGACAGAGTGCCGATTGAAAAAGTGGATAAGATAACAAATAAAGAGTATTTTGTAAGAGGATCGACAGCGCTTTTGGACGCAGTTGGTGGTGCAATCAAACATATAATCAATATTCATAAATATGCAAGAGAAGAAGACAGACCTGATAAGACCATATTTGTTATCACAACAGACGGAATGGAAAATGCAAGCATAAATTATAACTACGAGCAGGTTAAGAAGATGATTGAAAGAGCAGAAAGAGTATGGCTGGGAATTTATCTTCATAGGAGCAAATATAGATGCCTGTGCAGAAGCTGAGAGATTTGGAATACGAAAAGAAAGAGCCGTAAATTATATACATGATGATAGGGGCACAAAGCTTGTATATGAAGGAGTATCACAGGCTATGTGTGCTGCAATGGAAGCAGATTCCCCAATGGTTATGGAAGAGAGTTTATCCAATAGTAGATGGAAAAAAGAAATAGTTTTTGACTATCTGAAACGCAAGAAATAAAACATAGTAGAGGATTAAGATTGAAAATGAAAAGTAGAGGGTATCCATTCCCTTAATCGCATCGCAAACAAGCCATCTTTCGGTGGCTGCTTTAAAAATTGAATATTAAGAGTTAAGGCTATGCAGTTGCTGACTTGATTTTATAACCTTGATTCCTTGCGATGATAATTGCCTGTTCTACAGTGATTTCCCGGTCAACAGGAGTCAAATAGGATTTCCGATAAAGTTCCGCATTATAGTTTTCACCGTTCTTCAGCATATGATATAATGCAGTCAGAAGCATTCTTGCAATGGCAATGATTGCTTTCTTGTGACCGCGACGCTTTTTGAGACGGAGATAGCGGTTGCGAATTTCCGGATGCTTTTTGCTGGTAACAACAGCGTTGGCACATTGGACCAGCAGTGGTTTGATATAGCATCCGGCCTTGGAAACCCGGACAGATTTTTTCTTCCCTGCACTTTCATTGTTGGTTGGAGTAAGACCGGCCCATGAGCATAGGTGTTTCGCCGAAGGAAAAGCCTCCATATTGGTACCGATTTCGGAAATGATTCCGATGGCAGTAAAGTCGCTACGGATACCGGGAGCGGTTTGGAGAATGGCAAGTTCCTGCTGATAGGGAGCGGCGAGCGCAAGAATGAGTTCTTCAAGCTCTGCTTTCCGGGATTCCAAGTTTTCATAATGAGATTTGATAACCTTAAGTTTGCCGGCTTGTTCCGGAGTGATATAACCGTCAATAGCGTCACGGAGTTGAGGAAGTTTCTTTTTCAAACTTTTGTAAACAAGGGGTTCAAGGTCAAAAGATGTATCTGCGGGATTTTCCAAAAGTTTATCCAGTATCGCCTGAGCAGATTTGCCGAAGGTGTCCGAAACAACGTTTCCCAACTGGATATTGGAAACCGTGAGACAGTTCTGCAAACGATTCTTTTCGCTTGATTGAAAGCAGGTCAGTTTGAAACGGTAACGCATAAGGTCACGGAGCTGGCGGATGTCAGCGGGCGGCATAAAGCTACCGGCAACAAGATCATGCTTGAACAGGTCAGCAATCCATTTGGCATCTTTCTTGTCAGTTTTCTTTCCACGGATAGCCTTAACATATTTGGGATGAGCAAGGACAATCGAACAGTCATTTTCTAAGATGTTATAAACAGGAATCCAGTATTTACCGGTAGATTCCATACAGACATCCTTGCAATTCCGGTTGAGTAACCATTGTAACAAAGTTTTCAGACCGCTCGTGTAGGTAGAAAACCGGTGGCTCTCATAATAAGTGATACCTTTATCGTTTGTAGAAGCGATACAGGCAACTACAAAAGTCTTGTGGACATCAATACCACAACAGATTTTGTAGACGATTTTTAAAGACATAGGGACTCCTTTCAGAATCAGAAGATTCATTAGAGATTATAGGGAGAGACGGTATTGACTGAACGCCTAAGCCATAAACGAGATTGTTTATACAAAGATAAGATTACGTGCTCCACGACACACTTATTTGTGCTTGAAAAGGCGAACCACACATATAATTATGCGGTCATCCGGCAAGCTGGACAGCCCACTCACCTCCCCGTGATTTGTAGTATACCGAGTTCCCTACAAGAGAATTATAAATAAAAAATAAGCTCAAGGAAACATTTTCATAACGTTTTGTGCCTTGAGCAAAGCGAAAGGAATGGAAATAATTATGCTAACATATACGATATTTGCCGGAGTAAACGGTGCAGGTAAGTCAACTTTGTATAGTACATTAATACAGGAAAATCATGATTTTGGAGTAAGAGTAAATTCAGATGAAATCGTAATATCCAATGGTGGAGATTGGAGAAATCAATCCGATCAGGCCAAGGCAATGAAGATGGCCGTAAAACTTATAAAAGACTGTATGAATAAAGGTGTTTCATTCAATCAGGAAACCACATTGACCGGAAGAAGTATGATAAATAATATACTGAAGGCAAAGAGGCTTGGTTACAAGATAATTATGAACTATGTAGGACTTAGTAGTCCGGAGTTAGCCATTCAAAGAGTTGCCCACAGAGTCAGTATGGGCGGACATGGTATTCTGGATGAGGATATAAAAAGAAGATATCATGTTTCATTGTCAAAACTTAAGGAATTAATGCCGCTTATAAATGAATTATATATTTATGATAATTCCAATCATATGAATTTGGTGGCTAAGACGATTGCAGGATACCTTACATTGCTTGATACTGACTGCTTATGGTTGAATTCTTCTCACTTATTTGATAGATACACAAATGAATTCATGCTATAATGGAAGATGTGCGATATGGTAACATAGATATGTGAAGGTATCGCACAGAAAGAAATTAAATATAAGAGAGGTATTATTTATATGAAGAAGATAGCAGGAATTATATTAACAGGAGTTTTACTCACAGTTGCAGGATGCTCAAACAATGCAAGTATGCAGGAGACTACAGCAAAGGAAACAGCTGTAAGCAGTGTAGCTGCAAGCGAAAAAGCCGGAGAAACTATGAAGGAAAGTGAGGAAGCTAAAAAAGACAGCTATACACATATTGATCAGGAAACTGCAAAGCAGATGATGGCAAATGAAGACGGCCATGTGATTGTTGATGTGAGAAGCAAGGATGAGTATGCAGCAGGTCATATTCCGGGGGCTATATGTATACCAAATGAGAGTATAACAAATACTCAGCCTACAGAGCTTCCTGACCTTGATCAGGTTATACTTGTATATTGCAGAAGCGGAAACCGTAGCAGACAGGCTTCACAAAAGCTTTATGACATGGGTTATACAAATGTATATGAATTTGGTGGTATCAATGACTGGACAGGAGAAACAGTAGCAGGTAATTAATAATAAGCCAAATTAGGATAAGTATAGAGTGAAACTTTTCATATAGAACTTTAAAAGACATTGATTAGAGGAGATATTATGAGTACAAGTACATTAATAAAGACAAACAGCGGTATTACACAGGTATCACTGGAAGCAAAGTTTTTCAGTAAAAGATGTATAAATATCAATGGAGAAATAACAGATGAGCTGGCTGTTGATTTTACTGACAAGATATTGGAACTCAATCTGGAGTCAAACGAGCCTATTACAGTGCTTATAAACAGTCCGGGAGGAGAAATAAACAGCGGTCTTTTGATGTATGATGCAATAGTAGGCTCTATAGCACCTGTAAGGATGATATGTAGGGGAAAAGCATACAGCATGGGTGCGGTGCTTTTGGCATGTGCAGGCAAAAGATATATGCTTCCAAACAGTGAACTTATGCTACATCAACCGATGCTTGGCGGAAGAGTATCAGGAAATGCTTCAAGTATCAAGAGTATTTCAGACAGCATGCTTGAAACCAAGAAGAAAATTAACAGTCTACTGGCAAAACATACAGAAAAGACCGAAGAAGAGATTGACAAAGCTACTGATTTTGATCATTATTTCTCACCTGATGAAGCAATTGCATTCAATCTATGTGATGAAATAATAGAGTTCTCAAAAGTTATTGATTTTGTAAAAGAAGCGGAGTGGTAATGAGAGATAAAAATGGTAAGCAGATACAATCACAAATTGACAGGGTGATTTTAGGTGAAGGCGAAGATTGTATATTTTCTACAGACAGTAATATAACCGGTATAAACAATAATATCTTGGTAGTCGGAGGCTCAGGTTCAGGTAAAACCCTTTCCATAACGGAGGCATTTCTTCTGGAATCATATAACAGAAATATCATTACTTCTGTAACAAAGAGAAGAATTGTAAATAAATATTTTTCATTATTGGAAGAAAGAGAATATAAGGTCTGGGATCTTGACTTCGTACATCCTGAAAATGGAAATATAGCTTATGATCCGCTTGATTTCATCAAAGTTATCAGGATATAGTTTTTGTAGCCAAGAGCATTGTCACAGCAAATAAGAAAAGAGAAAACAGCAATGCGGATCCGTTCTGGGATGAGGCGGCTACTTCACTTTTTGCGGCATTTATATCCTATGTACTGATGAAAAAGGATGATCCGAGCTTTATAGATGTTCTTGAGATGATCGATAAGCTTAGCTTTGAGGATGATACAAGCGAGATAAAGACTAATTATGATTACGATTTTTTATCGTTAGAAATGGCAAATCCTTTCAACTTTGCTACGGTTAACTGGAAATCTTTTAGGAGATTACCTATAAAAACCGCAAGTTGTGTTTTCGGTACATTGAATACTGCCATAGGATATGTCTTTACACCTGAGCTTAGAAGAATGTTCAAGATGGAAAATAAGATAAGCTTTGAAAAGCTGGCAACGGAGAATCGAGCATTGTTTGTGACTACCAGTCCGGTAAATCCAAGCTTAAACAGTTTTATAAATATGTTTTATGCACATATATTTAAAGAACTGTTTGAAATTGGAGAAAGACAGGCCGAAGGTGTATTGCCAAGACCTATTCATTTTCTTGCTGATGACTTTGCAACCGGATGTCCGGTACCTCTATTTGACCAGTATATTTCAATATTCAGGGAAAAGGGTATCTCAGTTACACTTTTGATACAGTCGGAGTCACAATTGTCCTCACTTTATGGAGATGACAGTGCTACAACTATTATTAATAACTGTGATACATATGTCTATATGGGTTCAAATGATTTGGATACTGCAAGAAATATCGGAATGAGGGCAGGAATAATGACAGAGGATTGTCTGAATATGAAACTGGGAAATCAGATTATATTCAGAAGAGGCTCAAAACCTAAGTTTTCAAAAAGATATAATATCATGGAAAATGAACTGTATAAAAAGCTTACAAATAATATGAAAGAGCCGAAGGTATTTGAAGGATTTACTCAAGAAAGAAGCTTATTTATAGAAGAACTTAAAAACAGTGTAAAGCTAAATGAAACAGATCTATATGAAGACGATCAATATGAAACAGACGAGTTTGAACCGAAGTCATTTAAAATAAAGCCCATAGCTGAGATGGTAGAACTATATGGGGGAGCGGAAAATGGAAAGGATAAAATTTTCTATGACTTTTTTGAATTCAGGGATGACTTTTCTGAAGACGAGGATGACTTTCCTGAAGACGATGATGACTCTCCCGACTTTTTCTAGGCATTAAAGACAAAATTTAAAATACAGGGTGATCAGGGAGAGTATTGATGAAAATAGGTGGTAATTTGATGAGAAAAATTTGTTTTACAAGAGATTTGGAGTTTATATATGAAGATTAAGAAAACCGGATATTTGCTTATTTTTATATGTGCCGCCATTCTTAGTATATACAGTTTTTTTCTTTATTGGCTGAAAAGACTTATATATTATTTGATATCGGTGAGATGGAAACAAAGATGCTTTATTTTTGAACATATACTGCTGGTTGTTATATTTTTATCTGATATTAAGATTGGTGAAAAAAACAATTATATAAGACTTATAGGTATAGGATTTTTTAGCCTGATATATATGATTTTACATCAAGCTGCCACCGCCTTTATAGTAGATTGTATCTTCCTTTTGGTGATCATTTGGCTTGGTGAAATAATACTTGTAAAGGTGAGAAAAAGCTGTGTGGAGGATAGCATTATAGTTCGCTATTTAAACAGCTTCAGCGCAGGAAGCCTTACATATATTATTTTTATATGTGTTCTTTCAGCACTTCATCTTGCCTCAAAAAAAGGAGTGAGATATTTTACCCTCGGACTTGCAATAGTTGTTTTAGCCGTATATATTTTGATGAGGTTTTTCAAAATAATAGTACCGGTAGTAAAGAATAATACAGAAAAAAAATCTGATTTTGAAAATAAAAATTTTTTCTGTATCGGTTCTGCAATATCACTTTCAGCAATTCTGTTACAAATTGGAAGAATCAATATTACATTGGACTATGATTCTTTAAGGTACGGACTTAGAAGCTTGTCGGTACTTATCGGAAATACCGGAATATATGACAATCTGGGAACTGTAAACGATGTATATGTCTATCCGAAAGGACTTGAGATACTTACACTTGCACTTAATACAAAGAAAAGCTTCGGATTTGTACTGAGTTTTTCTTATATATGTGCAATAATGGTACTTTTTACGGTATTTGAAATAGTAAAAGTCTGCAGTGAAAAAAAGACTGATAAGTCATGGCTTGCAGTAGTACTGGTATCAGTGACACCTGCAATTATGAACATGGGACTATCGGCAAAGACTGATATGATTACATTATTAATGCAGCTGATATCAATACTGAATATGTGCCTGTATGTGAAAAAAAGACATAGTTACTATATTACATTTGCATTGATAGCCCTGCTTGCAAGTATTATATATAAGCCTACGAGTTTATTGTTCAGCTTCGGTATAGGCATTGCAAATATTATTTACCTTGTTACAGACCTTATAAAGAATAAAAATAAAATCAAAAATTTATTCGAATTTGCCTACCTGTTAATTATTCCGATAGCTGCAATAGTACTTGTATATGCAAGAACATATATACTTACCGGACATATTATTACTTCGGTATATTCTTCTATATGGTATAAGCTTGGAATAGAGACAAAATATCCTTATACTATCGGAGATTATAGAAGTGCCGGTATGAATATGTCATCAGGTGAGAGCGTGGATATATTTTACAGACTATTCCAGCTTTTTATATCACCGACAAATGAGACACATATTTATATAGCTTCACCTACTGTATTAATAACTGTATTATTTATAATTTTGGCTGTATTTACTTTTAGATACTGCATTAAAAATAAGGGTAATAAATATATATTTACATATATAATGATTATTCTCGGAGTAGATGCTGCGGTCAGTCTGATCAGCTTATTTATATTAAATCAGGTAGACGGCAATTATTTCATATTGCTGTTTGCTTTGGTGATAATTGCGGTTTGTTTTTTAGTTAAAGAAACAAAGAGTTTATTCTATTCATTGATACCATGTATAGCATTTTCACTTCTTATAACGGGTGTTACAAATTGGGCAGGTATCAGAGGGCTTACTGAAAACCCGAAGTATATGAGAGAACTTGGAATCTATAATCATCATGACAGATATATCGACAAAGAAGTGCTTGGAAACACAGACAGCAACTTTGTAGATGTATATATGGATTTGATGAAATTGGGCAATCCAAGAACACTATTATTGTCAGAGGACAACTTACTTAAAATATTAAGTGCGGATATAAGGACTTATACGGATATTACAGGAAGCGGAGGTAATTCGGCGGTTGTAAGAACACTTGATAATTTTAAGGATTATCTGCATTATGCGGATATAAAATATATCTGTGTTGAAGATGAGTATCTGGAAGGCAGAGAAAGAGCTGCGGATGTTGTAAGATATTTGTTGGAGGATGGAAGTACTACAGTTTATAAAGATTATGGAGATGTAATACTTTATAAAGTGATGATAAATTAAAAAATGTGCAAGTTTTGGGGCTTGCACACTTTTTTTACCAAATACCAAGTATATGTTGCATTATAAGGGTTACTGCGGTAATTCCTATCCAACATATGCCGCCAAGTATAATAGGCTTGCCGCCTGATTTGATAAGCTTAATAAGATTACTGTTCAGCCCGATTGCAGCCATTGCCATGATGATACAGAACTTACTGAAATCCTTAAGGGAGCAAATGAATGTGAAGGCACACCTGCACTTAAAGCAACAGTAGTGATAACGGATGCGATAATAAAAAATATTATAAACATCGGAAATGACCTTTTAAGGCTGAAACTGTTCTGATTATCATTTGACTTTTTTGCATTGATTATTGCAAGCACCAAAGTAATGGGGATGATTGCCAGAGTTCTGGTAAGCTTTACCGTAACAGCCTTATCAAGCGTCTGAGTGCCCAGATTCCACATACTGTCCCAAGTGGAAGCGGCAGCGGTAACGGATGAAGTGTCATTTACTGCAGTTCCTGAAAATACTCCAAAAGCCTCTCCGCTTAGAGTATCAAAGCCAATCATTTTTCCAAAAACGGGAAAGAGCAATGCAGCCAATACATTGAAAAAGAAAATAACGGATATTGCCTGTGCCACCTCATCATCATCGGCATTTATTACAGGTGCTGTTGCCGCTATGGCGGAACCTCCGCATATGGAAGAACCTACCCCAACAAGAGTTGAGATATTGCCGGGTATTTTCATCAACTTATGTAAAATAAAGGCAATTATAAGTGCAGTGGATATCGTTAATATTATGATAGGGAGTGACTGCCTGCCTGTTTGAAGCACAACGCTTAGATTAAGGCCGAATCCCAGAAAAACTACAGCCGCCTGCAAAACATATTTTGAAGTGAACTTTATTCCGCTACCTGCCATGCCCTTATCATTCCAAACAAGAGTAATGATCATACCTGCAATAATCGCAATCACCGGACCTCCGATTATAGGAAATCTCTTCCCCAGAAACCAAGCCGGCAAGGCAATGAGAAAGCATATAAGCATACCTAAAAAGTTTTTTGATAAGAAAGATTTTACTGAATTCATCTTAATGTCCTTTCTGAATTTTACAGTATGATTATAGCACAATGAGGGGAAATGTGGGGAGAAAATTTTTGGCTGGAATTTTCTTCAAGAAATGTATTGCAAAAACAATATTTTGAAATTTAAAATTTTTAAAGATTAAAGGAGCTATTATGTTTAAAGTTTTACTACAACTGGATGAAGAACGTATAAAAAAAGATAAAGAGTTTGATTTAAATGATATCTATAAAGAGATAGATGCTCTCTATCGTAAAGCCGGATGTTATCTACTTGAAAATGATGGAAATAAGTATATCTATACTATTGATAATACAGAGGAAGCACCGGCAAGACTTGGTGTACCGAGTCTTGATATAAGGAAATTGCCTTGGTTTAAATATATGGATAAATTTTTTCTTGTACATAATGAATACTCTAAAGATGAATGGGTATATGAAGATATGATACCTGACTGGGAAGAACAGCTTGAAGACGAAGAAGATGATGAAGAAAGCTAGAAAATTTTCGGAGTGGAATATAACAATAGATAATATACTTAGTGCTGTTGTTAAATTTCAGGAGGTATATATGTATTTTGCAAACAAAAAGGAGAATGAATGTACAAAGTATTATTACAACTTGATGAAGATAGTATAAAACAAGATAAGAACTATAATATAAAAGATATTTATACTGAGATAGATAATCTATATAAAAAAAGCCGAATGTTATCTTCTAAATAAAAACTAATGATAAATATATCTATACCATTGATAATTTTGAAGAAGCCCCGGCAAGACTGGGTGTTCCGAGTCTTGATATAAGAGAGTTACCATGGTTTAAGTATATGAAAGAATTTTGGCTTATACATGAATCATCTTATAACTCCAATATGCTAATATATGAAGATATGATAAATGTCGGTGAATATAAAGAGGTGCCTATAAAGGATGAAAACTAATAGGCAGGTGTAAGAGAATTGTATATAGGTGTCTTTGTCGTTAGATAAGGCACCTTTTTCTTGTAAGTAAATACAGTACGTGTATTGGTAATAAACTTATAGAGAATAGCATAATCAGTAAGAAGCATAAGGTTATTAAAAACCTTAAAACCAGGCTTGACTTTAGTATTTTTTAGGTTTATTATAACCTTATAAAATAAAGGTTATTAAAAACCTAGAAGGAGTGGCATGGATATATCATATCTTAAGAGCTTGGAAAAGATTGATACATCAGATATTTCAGATGCTATAAGCAGTGAGCTTCGTATAATATCAGGTGATAATAAATCAAAATATTCAATCATACTAGCATATTTATTGTACAGGGCAGCTAAGGACAAAATTAAAAACCTTGACAGTATAGAATTACTTGAGGATATCTGTGATGTAGATGACAGCATAAAAAGTGAGTTAATTTATTATTTTCCTGAGATATCGCCTATATTAGATAGATTAAAGGTATATGGATTTGATGCAGAGAATCTCCTTGCATATCTGTTATTTAATAATGACTTAGAAGATGTTTTCCAAGAGTCATCCACGCCAAGAGGAATATTAAAGCTGGTTGCTAAGATATTGGATGTACAGGAAAATGATAGTGTATTGGAGCTTTGCTCAGGCAAGGGTAATTTTTTTGTTGAGCTGGCATTGTTAAGAGAAAATCTAAAATATACCGGCATAGAGTATAATATGGCGGTTAACTTTATTGCAAATATAAGGTCATCACTATTGGACAGGGATATATCTTTAGTTTTAAATGATGCTATGACATACAAAGCAGAAGAGAAGGTAGATAAGCTTTTTGCAAATTATCCTTTTATGATCTCTATTCCTGATATTGAAGATATTGTAAAAGATTTTGTGGATTTTCCGTATAATATAAAGAGAGTTTCTTCAGACTGGATATTTAACTTGAAATTAGTTGAGCAGATGAAATTGGATGGAAGGGCTGTAGCAATTATGACAAATGGAACAACATGGAATTCTACAGACAGAAAAATAAGGGAATACTTTGTTGAAAACGGTCTTATAGAAGCAACTGTTTTATTACCTGCAAAACTATTTCCGGGAACATCAATTGCAACAACTCTTGTAATTTTTAGCTATGGCAACACCAATATTAAGATGATTGATGCCGGTAAGAATTTTACAAAAGATGGAAGAAGAACTATATTATCGGACAATGACATATCAGATATTATGGAGTTATTACAAAAGAACAGTAATAACTCTATAACAATAAGCATAAATGAGATTGCCAAAAATGATTACATTATTAATGCAAGTAGATATTTAGAGAAAGCGCCGGAAATTAAAGACGGAGTGGAGCTTACGAGTATTGTAAAGAGTATAACAAGGGGAGCACAGGTAAAAGCATCATATTTAGATGAAAATAGAGCAGGTGAACCCACACCTTATAGATATATAATGATTTCAAATATCAGTGATGGAGATATTTCCTTTACAAATAATCAGTACTTAAAGGATATACAGGCTAATGTAAAAAAGTTTTGTATAAGAAATAATTCAATCGTTTTGACTAAAACAGGATCACCGGACTTTAAATCAGCAGTTGTACAGGTAGCAGAAGGTATGGAAATATTGGCAACCGGAAATATGTTTATTATTGAAATAGATGAGAAAAAGGCTAATCCATATTATTTACAAGCACTTTTTGACAGTGAGCTTGGAAGAGCCTTATTTAAAAGTATATATGTAGGCAGCGTAATCCCAACAATTTCTTTAGAAAAACTGAGAAAGCTTGAGATTCCTTTGCCTTCGCTAGAGGAACAGAATATAATAGGAGAGAAATATAAAGAGGAACTTGAGAGGATGGCTGACTTAAAAGAAAAGTTTTCGACTTCAAGAGAAAAACTGAAGCGAATTTACAATATAAAAAACAATATGTAATAAAATAAAAATTATTTTTAAAGAAAGTGGAAATGGAGATTATGACAGGCGAATTAAAAAATAAAATTGACGGATTGTGGGAGATATTTTGGACAGGAGGAATTACCAATCCTCTAGAGGTTGTAGAACAGATGACATATTTGATGTTCATCAAAGATATAGACAGTGCCGATAATATAAGAGCAAAAGAGGCATCTATGCTTGGATTACCTTTTAAGAGTATCTTTGACGGCGAGGTGGTGATAGGGGATAGAAAAGTAGAAGGAGAACAGCTTAAGTGGTCTGTTTTTCACGATTTTCCTGCACAAAGAATGTACAGCATAATGCAAGAATGGGTATTTCCTTTTATAAAAAATCTTCACGGTGATAAGAATAGCGCCTACAGTAAGTATATGGGAGATGCCATATTTAAAGTAAGTACACCTCTAATGCTTTCAAAGATAGTGGATGCCATGGATGAGATATATGCCATGATGGATAAGATACAGAGTACGGATGTAAGAGGAGATGTATATGAGTACCTCCTCTCAAAAATTGCACAGTCAGGTGTAAACGGTCAGTTTAGAACACCAAGGCATATCATAAGGATGATGGTAGAAATGATGGATCCGCAGCCAAATGAGACTATATGTGATCCCGCATGCGGTACATCCGGATTTCTTGTAATGAGTGGTGAGTACTTAAAGGAAAAATATAAAAAAGAAGTACTTATGGATAAAAAGAATAAAGAACATTTCATGAATAACATGTTCTACGGATTTGATATGGACAGAACTATGCTTCGTATAGGTGCTATGAATATGATGACGCATGGTATAGAAAATCCTTGTATAGAGTATAGAGACAGTTTATCCGATCAAAACCCTGATAAGGATATGTACTCCCTTATACTTGCAAACCCACCATTTAAGGGTAGTCTTGATGCTGATATAGTATCTACAGATATTCTAAAAATATGTAAGACTAAAAAAACAGAACTTTTATTCCTTGCACTTTTTACACGAATGCTAAAGATAGGTGGAAGATGTGCCTGTATAGTACCTGATGGTGTGCTTTTCGGATCTTCAAATGCTCATAAGGCTATAAGAAAAGAATTGATAGAAAATCAAAAGCTGGAAGCAGTAATATCGATGCCTTCAGGAGTTTTTAAACCGTATGCGGGAGTATCCACAGGTATACTTATCTTCACAAAAACAGGTCATGGAGGAACTGATAATGTCTGGTTCTATGATATGACAGCAGATGGAAAGAGCCTAGATGATAAGCGGTCACCTATAGAAGAGAATGATGTTCCTGATATCATAGCCAGATTCAAAAACCTTGATGGTGAAAAAGACAGAAAGCGAACAGATAAGTCCTTTATGGTACCTAAGAGTGAAATCATAGAAAAAGATTATGATTTATCCATCAACAAATATAAGGAAGTGGAGTATATACCTGTAGAATATCCGCCAACATCTGAGATCTTGGATGAAATAGAGCGATTAAATGAGCAGATAATGGAAGAGACCAGAGTCTTGAGAGAATTATTGAAAGGGACCTCAAATTGAGGTTTGGTGAAGGCATAATAATGGAATTTATATTATTAGAAGATTGCTGCGAAATCCTAGATTCTTTGAGAATACCTATAACTGCATCAGATAGAGAAAAGGGAGTATATCCATATTATGGAGCTAATGGAATACAAGACTATGTTTCAAGTTACATATTTGATGATGATCTTGTACTTTTAGCTGAAGATGGTGGTAGTTTTGGCTCAAAGACAAAACCTATAGCATACAGGGTATCAGGTAAATGCTGGGTAAATAATCATGCACATGTCCTTAAACCAAAAGAAGGGATAGATGTAGATTTCTTGTGCTATTCTTTGATGTTTTATAATACGAAAGGATTGGTTAATGGAGCGACAAGACAGAAATTAACTCAATCTGCAATGAGAAAAATGAAAATACCTAAGTTGAATATAGATACACAAAGAGCTATTGTAAAAGAAATAAAATCAGTAATTTCAATAATTGATATTAGAGAAAAACAATTGGAAAAATTAGGCTTGCTAGTAAGAGCCCGATTTGTCGAGTGCTTTAGAGAAATAGAAGAGATATGTAATGTGGATTATTACATTAAAGAACTAATTGCTGGTAAAAGTCTTGCAGGTGAAGTGGAATGTAAGAATAAGGTTTTAAAGACTGGAGCAGTTTCATTTGATTACTTTGATAAGAATCAGACGAAAAATTTACCATTAGATTATGAACCAAAGAAAGAACATCTTGTGTGTAGAGGCGATATTATAATTAGTCGTATGAATACGGCGGAACTAACAGGTGCTACTGCATATGTTTGGGATATATCTGAAAACGTATATATTCCAGATAGACTTTGGAAAGCTGTTATAAGAGAGGGAGTTAATCCGATATTTGTATGGAATATGTTAATTCAAACTTCTACAAAAGAGCAGATTTTAAAGAAGTGTTCAGGAACTAGTGGTAGTATGAAAAATATATCTAAAGCGGGAATGTTAGGTATAAAAGTTAAGAAGGTTGATAATGTTCTCCAAAATAAATTTGGTACATTTGTGGAAGGGGTATACAAATCAAAAGTTGAGGTGCAAAGGACAATTGACGAAGCACAGTTATTATTTGATAGTCTTATGCAAAAGTACTTTGGGTAGAAAATAAATAATAAAAACTAGGATAAATGTATGAAAAAGCTTATATATTTGAGTATAAACAAATCGGGATATGTAATAAAGTATTAGTTGGTGTAGGATGATGGTATATAAGGGAGTATACTATCATGGAAGAAAAAATTGTAATCATACTAAATGAGATGTCAGAGTATTTATCTATTTCGCAGATGAAAAAGCTTCAGGAGGTTATCTTGAAAGCTTTTTCTAATAGTGGAGCTAGTAAGCAGGAAATATCAAATGAAGACTTTTTAAAACTCTTTTTAGATGCAAAGAAGGTTGAAGGATGTTCTGAAAGGACAATACAATATTATAAGGTAACTATAGAACATTTGCTAAAGAATAAGGAAACACCGGTAAGAAGAGTAACTACCGAGGAGATGAGGGAATATCTTTCAGACTATCAAAAGATAAATAATTGCAGCAATACTACTATTGACAATATAAGACGAAATATTTCCAGCTTCTTTTCGTGGCTTGAAGAGGAGGACTATATTCTAAAAAGTCCTATGAAGCGTATACATAAGATAAAGACCAAAACTGTGGTGAAGAGTGTTATTTCCGACGAGAGCATAGAAAGACTGAGAGATAATTGTTCATCAAAAAGGGATAGGGCGATAATCGACTTATTGTATTCTACCGGAATAAGAGTAGGAGAGCTTGTTAATTTAAATATTAGTGACATAGACTTAGAAGGACGTGAGTGCGTAGTATATGGCAAGGGAAATAAAGAGAGAAAGGTATACTTTGATGCTAAGGCAAAGGTACACCTTATTGATTATATTGAAAGTAGAGATGATGATAATGAGGCTCTCTTTGTAACTTTGGATGCGCCACATGATAGGTTAAAAATAAGTGGAGTAGAGATTCGACTAAGACAACTTGGCAGAAAGCTGAATCTTGAAAAAATCCATCCACATAAGTTCCGTAGAAGTATGGCAACCAGAGCAATAGATAAGGGCATGCCAATCGAGCAAGTGCAAAAGATACTAGGACACTCTCAAATAGATACTACAATGCAATACGCCATGGTAAACCAAAACAATGTAAAAAATTCTCATCAAAGATATATTGCTTGATTTTTTTAACAACTTGAGGTTTGTAGGGAAAAAATTGGAGTTTAAAACATTAGGTGAAATATGTGATATTGTTTCAGGAGGGACACCATCAAGATCAAGAATGGAATTTTGGAATAATGGGGACATTCCTTGGATAAAGATTGGAAATTTAAATGGTAAGTACGTTGAAAAAGCAGATGAGTATATCACAAAAGTAGGACTAGAGAACTCAGCAGCAAAAGTGTTGCCCAAGGGAACTATACTGTATACAATTTTTGCTACACTAGGTGAAACAGCTATACTTTCAATTGATGCATGTACTAATCAAGCAATTGCTGGAATATGCATAAAAGATAATTTACAAGTATCTACTGATTACATGTATTATTTTTTAAAATCTAAAAAGAAATTTGTAAATAATATAGGAAGGGTGTAGCTCAGAATAATATTAATATGTCAATACTTAAGGCATTTAAAGTTCCTCTACCAGAGTATAGTGCACAAAGTGAAATAGTTGATATACTTGATAAAACTGTAAATATTATAAATATGAGACGAGTAGAATTAGAGAATCTTGATAGACTAGTAAAAGCCCGATTTGTAGAGATGTTTGTTGATACAAATGATAAATATGAAAAAAATCGCCTCTTAGCAATAGTGTTGAGGAGATGTTTATAGGACCATTTGGAAGTTCATTAAAAAAATGAGATGTTTGTTGATAAAGAAGAAGCATTCTGCATGGTATATGAGCAGAAACATGCAATTAAAAAAACAGTAGATTTACCAGCTAGATATGTTGACAGGGAAAAGTTTAATGAATTAAAAAGATTTACAGTTATGGGTGGTGACATAATTGTATCGTGCAGAGGAACTATAGGTGAAATTTATTCTTTACCAGAGAATTCTCCTATTGGAATAATGCATCCATCAATTATGAAGATAAGATTAAAACCAGAAAAATATTGTAATGTATTTTTTGAATTAATGTTAAGTAAATTTATGAAAGACAATATTGAGAAAAATAATGGAAGTGGAATTAAAATGGCTATTACAGCAAGAGACTTAGGGAAAGAGGCATTTATTCTACCGCCTTTAAAGAGACAAATGCAGTTTGAAGAATTTGTTAGCCATGTCAACAAATCAAAATTTCCAAATCTCCACCACCACAAATCCATATATACAAAACTTCAACTTTGCTGTAAAATGGTCATAGTTAACGATTTTCTTAATACAAAGAGGTTTTGAATAAATAAAACTTTAAGAATATTCTCGGCAAGGTGAGATATTCATTATTTAATACTACTTACTAAAAACTATGGGGAGGTTTGCCATGGGCAACTTTGACTATTTGAAGAGGAAAAAAGGTTTGACACTTTTTCAAATGTTGCTATTGCGGCAGAAAAAGTTTTATATATAGATCCGGGACTATGTGTGATGAATTGCCGTAGAGCGATGGAGTTTGCAATCAAGTGGATGTATTCGGTCGATGCATCACTGACTAAGCCATATCAGGAGAATCTTATAAGCTTGATGAATACGGAAGAATTCAAAGATATTATTGATGAAGACCTGTTCAAGCGTATGGATTTTATACGAAAGATAGGTAATGAAGGTACTCACAATGCAAGGAAAATAACAGAGGAACAGGCAATGCTTTGTCTTGAAAATCTGCATATATTCTTTGACTTTGTGAGCTATTGTTATGCGGATAATTATACTGAACAAAGCTTTGACAGATCACTTTTGACAAAAGAAGTGGAGCCACCAAAGACACCTGTGATTTCAAATATAGATTTAGATAAGCTGATAGCAGAAAATGCATCACTTAGGGCTTCACTTACAGAGCAGAGAGAAGAAAAGATTCAAAGCTATGTTGCAAAACCGCTGGAGCTTTCAGAATATTCAACAAGAAAAATATACATTGATGCTATGCTTGCAGATGCAGGATGGAGAGAAGGCAGTGACTGGTTAAATGAAGTAAAATTAAAAGGGCTGCCTACAAAATCAGGTGAAGGTTTTGCAGACTATGTACTTTATGATGATGCCCATAGACCGCTTGCTGTAGTAGAGGCTAAGCGTACATGTGTGGATGTTGTAGCCGGAAGAAAACAGGCAAGTGACTATGCAGATGTCATTGAGAAAGAGACCGGGAGACGACCTTGTATTTTCCTTACGAATGGATTTGAGACCAGAATAATAGATGGTGAATATCCGGAAAGAAAGGTAGCAAGCATATATTCAAAAGAAGATTTGGAAAAGATGTTCAACTTAAGGAAAATGAGAACATCTCTTGAGAATGTTGTTATAGATAAGAATATTGCAGGTAGATATTATCAGGAGGCGGCAATTAAGGCAGTATGCAATGCTTTTGACAGAAAGCATCGTAGAAAGGCATTGCTGGTTATGGCAACAGGTTCAGGAAAGACAAGAACTGTAATAGAGTTATGTCATGTACTTCTTGATGCCGGATGGATCAAAAATATCTTATTCCTTGCGGACAGAACAACTTTGGTACGCCAGGCAAAAAGAGCGTTTCAAACTAATTATCCAAATCTTTCACTAACTAATCTTTGTGAAGACAAGGAAAATTATAATGCTCATTGCGTTTTTTCTACATATCAGACCATGATGAATTGTATAGATTCTGTTAGGGATGATGATAGAAAATTATTTACATGCGGACATTTTGATCTTGTAATATGTGACGAAGCACACAGGTCTATTTATAATAAATACAAGAATATCTTCACATACTTTGATGCTCCGCTTGTAGGACTTACGGCTACCCCTAAGAATGACATTGACAAGAATACTTATGAAAGATTTGATCTGGAGCAGGGTGTACCGACATATGGATATGAACTTGCAGAGGCTGTAAAGACGGATATCTTGTGGACTTTTTATCTGTTGAGACGAAACTTAAGTTTATTGAGGATGGAATTGTATACGCAGATCTTTCTGATGAAGACAAAGTAATATATGAAAATACTTTTGAGATGGAAGATGGTAGCTTGCCTGCGGCAATAAATTCATCTGCACTTAATGATTGGATATTTAATACAGATACCATTCGTCAAGCTCTTGATACATTTATGGAAAATGGAATAAGAATAGACTATGGACAGAAGATTGGAAAGAGCATTATCTTTGCAAAAAACCATGCTCATGCTGAGAAAATTCTGGAGATTTTTAATAAAGAGTATCCGCATTTAATAGACCATGCTCAGGTTATTGATAATAGGATCAAGAATGCACAGAGTATTATTGACAAATTTTCAGATGCAAATAAACTTCCTCAGATAGCTATTTCTGTTGATATGCTTGATACCGGTATTGATGTGCCGGAGGTTGTAAACCTTGTATTTTTCAAAAAAGTAATGAGTTATGCAAAGTTTTGGCAGATGATAGGGCGTGGAACAAGACTGTGCCCGGGGCTTATTGACGGTGTAGATAAGTCTAAATTTTATATTTTCGATTTTTGTGGGAACTTTGATTTCTTTAGAATAAATAAGGGCAAAGCTGCTGCAAATGATACTTCTATACAAAGTGCTATCTTTAGTTTGAAGTTTGAAATAGCTTATAGATTGCAGGGTATAGACTATCAGAGTGATGAGTTGATAGCATTTAGGAAAAGACTTGTAGAGGAGATGGTAGGAAAGGTAGCTGAACTGCCAAGAGATAATTTTGCTGTAAGACAGCACTTGAAATATGTTGAATTGTATTCTTCGGAAGAAGGCTATAAAGCTCTTACATTTGAAGATACTGTACTGATAAGGGAAGAACTCGCACCACTTATTTTACCTGAAGATGATGAAATCAGTGCAGTTCGTTTCGATGCGCTAATGTATGGAATAGAACTTGCATGCCTTGCAGGTAAATCATATAAGAGATTCGTTACTGATTTAAAGAGAAATGTGAAAAAACTCGCAAAAATTGCAAACATTACAGAGATAAATGAGCAATCAGATCTTATAGGAGATATTTTATATACTGATTACATAGTTGACTGTGGAGTAAATGAGTTTGAGAGAATCAGAGAAAAGCTGCGTGGACTTATGAAATATATTCCCAAGGGAGGTGTTATATATGAGACCAACTTTACAGATGATATTATTTCTATAGAATGGAATGACTCAGATCTTGAAAGCGATTCACTCAAAAACTATCGTGCAAAGGCTGAATATTATATCAGAGAGCACCAAGATAATGAGGCTATAAAAAAGCTGAAATCAAATATACCTTTAAGTAAAGAGGATATAAAAGAACTTGAAAATGTGCTTTGGTCGGAGCTTGGAACTAAAGAGGAATATGAACATGAATATGGTCAAAAACCGCTTGGAGAACTTGTTCGTGAAATAGTCGGTCTTGATATGAATGCGGCAAAGGAAGCATTTTCAGAGTACCTTGAGAACAGCAATCTTGACAGCAGACAGATTTACTTTGTAAACCAGATAGTGGAGTATATAGTTCACAATGGAATGATGAAGGATCTATCTGTATTACAAGATGCCCCATTTACAGATCAGGGAAGCATAGTTGAAATATTTACAGACCTGGGTGTATGGGAAAATATTAGAGGTATTATTGATAGTATTAATGAGAATGCGGCTGCATAGTTATGGTACTTGTCTTATTTTAATAACTTGGGTGTTGTAAAAAAACGAATCATATGCTACAATTTAGGCAAGTAAATGTTAGCCGTTTCTCATAGGACGGGATATAAAATTATGAGGTGTAATTTAGCCACTTGCCGATGGTGTGGGATATAAGTAATTCGGTGCGTAAATGTAGCCACTTACTATATGGGTGGGGTATAAATAATATAGTGCGTAAATCCCTCTAATCGAAATGATAGAGGGAATTTTTTGGAGGTTTGTATGGAGGTAAAACAAGGATATTCTTATCATATAAAGGATCTTTTCTTTTCTGATGTGTCAGATTCCTCTCTAATGGGCAACAAGGAAAATGGAAATTATAGACCGCATTACTATGCAATTGAGGATTCAAAGAATAAAGATATTTTTTGGATGATACCGATTAGCTCAAAAGTAGAAAAATACAAAAAGATAGTTGCTTATAAAATAAAGAGAAACGGCAAGTGTAGCACGATTGTAATTGGGACATTCGCTGGAGAAGAAAATGCGTTTTTGATACAAAATGCCTTTCCGGTTAAAGCGGTTTATTTTGATCATGTGCATACGATTCAAGGGAATCCGATTACGGTACACAAAAAATTGGATAAAGAACTTCGGACAAAGCTGAAGGAAGTCATCGCTATGAAGAAAAGAGGAATCAATCTGTTTTTTACAGATGTAGATATGATTTTAGAGCTTATGAACAGGTTGAAATAGGGAGTAAATTTTAGAACTTGATTGCTATGCTAAGTTTCAAGGTGCAAAAATTTCACCATGAATACGTGTAAAGCAAGAGTGATCAAAAATCTTGACCTTAAAAAAGAAATTTCTGAAAGAAAAAATGTATCCAATACTTGACAAAAGGGTGTAATGATTGTAAAAGTGCATTTCATATATCTAGAATAAAAAGTATTTCCAAACATGAAGAGTAGTTTGATTCCGGAAGGACTAACTTTTTTTATAAGTTTTTTTGCCAACAAACTTATATTTATTAATGTACATTGGCATCAGAGAGACATTGCGATTGGCTGATATATGGTAAAATCAAACTGAAGATATGATAAATAAATCAAAGAGGTAAAAATTTTGAGAGTAATTGTTTGTGGAGGCAGAAATTTTCAGGACAGGGAGTTCTGTTTTGAAAAGCTTGATGAGATTATTGGACAACTTGATAATGTTGAGATAGTATCCGGTCATGCAAAAGGAGCAGACACATTCGGTGAAGAGTATGCCTTGAAAAACTCTCTGAAAGTGTCTGTGTTTAAACCTGATTGGAAAAAATATGGTAGAGGTGCAGGACCGGTAAGAAATAAGGAGATGTATAAGTATGCCTTAGAAGATGAGCCTATGGTTATTGCATTTTGGGATGGTGAGAGTAAGGGTACAAAAAGTATGATAGATATTGCATCAAAAGATGGTGCAAAAGTTCATGTGGTAGAGATTTAAAATTGTTTTGTATTCTGTATTGTGCTAATATATCAGAAAATAAATTTTATAAAGAATAATTATACTCGTATGAAAATTTAAATATAGAGTATATGGGAGATATTTATGTACAAAATATTTGTATACGGAACTTTGAAATCTGAATACCTGCAAAATAAGCTCTTAGGGCATACTTTGGATTCATATGAAGCAAGGCTTGAGGGATATTCTATAAACACAGGTGAGAAGTATTTCAATGTGGTTCCTAATGCAGGAGGATGTGTTAAGGGAAGAGTTTTACTTGTAGACAAAAAAGACATGCTGTATATAGACCAATGGGAAGTTATTCCGATGTATATGAAAGCGGAAGTAGAGGTACACTCTAAGTATGGTCATGAGAGAGTCTATATTTATATAAAAAAGGATAAGGAAGAAAAGATCAATCTGCAGGATAATGTTGAGAACATGTGCAACAATGAGGATCTGGAAGGTACTATAGATGAGTTTGCCGATGCCAGAGATATGGAGTTTCCGGTATGTGATATTTATCTAAATTATTCGATAGATATTAAAGCATGTGATTTCAGTAAGATTGAAAAAAAGCAGGATATATTCACTGAAAAAGTTAAAGACATAATTAAGTATAAAGAGTTTTCATTTCTGGGATATGAGTACTTGACCTATCAAAGTGGGGAAAAACAGATAGGGGTGAGAGTATCACTTTATTGCATAAGTGATAATAAAAATGCCACATTGAGTGTTATGTTGCCGGTTTCGACATGCAATCCGACAAAGTTCTGGGAGAATGCTTTTACAGGAGAGTTGGAAATAGAAGGAAGAAACTTTGCAGATTATATTTATTCAAAATATAATCTAAAAGTCTTGGATGTACCGAAGTTTATAATATATTCATCGAATGAAATTGATGAGTCAAAAAGGCTTGAAGTTTTCTCGGTCGAAAAGGCCACTAATATAGAGTTTGATATTAGTAAAGCGGCAAATACAGATATATCAAAAGACAAAGATATGCAAATCTATGAATCAGAGAATGTAAAAATCGAAATACCGAATAACTTCGAGGTCTGCTATACCGACAGATTAAAATCTCTTATACAGACCCTATCTGTATAAGATTATATATTGAAAACATGTTAAAACAGCTATATCTATAAATAAGGAGTACACTATGTTGGAAGTAGGAATAAAGGGACAAAGAGAAACCATTGTAACAAAGCAAAATACTGCAGCAGGTATAGGAAGTGGAAGTCTGGAGGTGTTTTCCACACCGATTATGATACTTTTGATGGAAGAGTCATGCTTTATGAGTGTTAATGATAAGCTGGATGAGGGGTTTACGACTGTAGGCATTTCGGTTAATGTAAAGCATTTATCAGCCACACCGCTTGGAATGAAGGTCGAGATAAAGTCTGAGCTTATAAAAGTGGATGGAAGAGCTCTTACATTCAAGGTTGAGGCATATGATGAAAAGGGACTTATAGGTGAAGGAATTCATGAAAGATTCATTGTAAATAATGAAAAGTTTCAGGCAAAGACTGACAGTAAGTCAGATAAATAATTCAAGGTGCAGAAGGGTAAAACCTGCTGCACTTTTTTTCATTTTAAGACTATCTTTATTGGTGGTATAATTGTTTTATGGTAGTATAGGCTAAAAGGAGGAGTATATGAAAAAGAGTTTTATATATTTGATTCCTGCAATTTTTTTATTGGTAGGATGTGGAAAGAAGATTTCAATAAAGATTAACACAAATGAAAGTACAGTGGCTGAGAGTTCTGCGAAAGAAAGTACTCAGGAAACTGAAGTAAAAGTACAAAAGGATGTGGATAGCTTAAAGGCACATGTTTATTACAAAATAGCGGATGATGGAAATACAATACCTCAACTTAGTGTAGAGGGAAATGAAAAGTTGAATGATATTGTAAATAAAATAAATAATGATTGGGTAGGCGGATATTATCCAAGGATAAATCTGACTCGTACCGATACAAGTGTTTTCAGTGCATTGCTGGCTACCACTGTAATAAATGGAAGTACTGATACAAAAGAACTGCTTAGAGGGGTAAATATAGACTCAAATACAGGTAAGGAGCTTAAGATAGATGATGTATTAAAGGATCCCGTCGGGCTATATGATAGGATTGAAAAGGATAATTACCTTGCAGATGAATATGGAGAAGATATAGAGGGATTTAGTGAGAAGTTAAAGACTGTTCTGACAAACCCTGATACTTTTAATTTGGGAGCAAATGATAAGGCCGATCTGGCGTGGACAATAAGTAGCGGTGGTATGATGATTTATATGACCGTAAAGGGTGAATACGGAGAAAGGATAGTTTCCATACCTTTGGAGTATGCAATATATGGTGAGTTTTTTAGTGAAGACATACTAAGATTGCCAAAGGATTATGCTTTTGAAATATCTATAGACAAAGAGATAAAGATAAATCTTGACGGTAAAATCAGAACTGTGAAAATAGAACAAGATATTGACGAGTATTTTATGTTAAAGGAAATAGATGTAACAATTGACGGTGAAAAAAGCACATATGAGGAAGGTGCAAGCTATGGCATTTCTAAGGCAAGCGTGGTGAAAAAAGGAGATAATGCCTATCTTTACATTGAATTGCAGTATGACAATGATTACAACAGTATATCAATCATTGATTTGAATAATAAATCTGAAAAGATGGAGATACAGGAGAGTTTTGCAGATACTTCTCTTTTAAACCCGGATGAGTTTTATCTCGGAAACAGAATTTATACTATAAGTACATTGGGAATAGAGGGAAGATATACTCTGGATAATAAAGGAATGCCAAAGCTTTTGGAAAATTATTATAATATTATAACACCTATCAGGCTAACTACTAAAATTGATATAAAGGGCAAAAAGCTTGAAGGTATAAACGGAAAAGAACTTGGGGACTATGACATTCCTACCGGAACTTTACTTGTTCCTGTAGGTACAGATACTGAAACTTTTACCGATTATACTAATTCGGCCGGAGACATTGTTCGCATACCTATGCAAGGAGCCGAAGAATATGGTTTTATGATAGAGGGCAAGAGTATAGAAGACGTATTTGACGGTACAATCTTTGCAGGATAGTGATATGTTTGAAGGTCAAATAATCATTCATGTGGATATGGATGCTTTTTATGCTTCTGTGGAAATTAGAGATGATAAAACTCTTATAGATAAGCCCCTTATCATAGGTTCCATGCCAAATGAAAGAGGGGTGGTATCAACTTGTAATTATGAAGCGAGAAAATATGGTATACGTTCGGGTATGAATATCAAGGAGGCGTTTAATCGTTGTCCTAAGGGAGTATTTATGCACCCAAACTTGATAAATATATCAAGGTATCAAATCAGCTGCATGAGATTTTGGAAAGTTATACTGATGTAACAGAATATATAGCTTTAGATGAGGGATACCTTGACCTTACCGGAAAAGTAAATTCATGGGAAGAAGCAAGAAAAATAGGACATGAAATTAAAAAAAGGGTAAGGGAGGAGCTCTCTCTTACCTGTTCTGTCGGTTTGGCATATTCAAAGATTGCTGCAAAGACTGCAAGTGAAGAGAAAAAGCCGGATGGATATTTTGAAATACCAAGCAGAGAAGATTTTGTAACATTGGTACTTGATAGAAATGTAAAATCATTATATACAGTAGGAGAAAAAACTGCCAAAAAGCTCCATTTATATGGTGTGGATACAGTCAGAGATCTGCAAAACAAAAGCAATGAAGTGAAAATGTTTATGGGAAAACAGGGTGAATATCTGGTTGACCTGGCTTTTGGATTTGATGACAGGAAGGTGACACCTTATAGAGAAGAGGACACTAAGTCCATAAGTAAGGAGTTTACATTTCAAAAGGATGTTTCAAGCTTTAAACTCTTAGATGATGTGCTATTCATCCTGTCTTTTCGTGTGGCAACAAGAGCAAAGAGACTGGGGCTTTATGGAGAGGGTGTTTCTCTTAAAATCACCTATTCCAATATGAAGAGTATTACAAGATCCATGCTTATAAGCGAAAGCACAAATGATGCCTATACCATATACGAAAATGCGAGCAAGCTTCTAAAGAATGTATCAAAGGGTGAAGTAAGACTGGTTGGGACCGGACTTTACCATTTGAGGGAGGAAGATGGAAGGCAGCTTAGTTTTACCGATATTTTTTCTACACAAAAGGATATAATAAAAGAGAAGATTCAAAACAAATGGCAGGAGATGAGCATGTATTATAAAATGGATTTTGATGAAATAAAGGACATGCAAAATAGTATAAAGGTATATGATTATATAGAGCAATGAGGGAAGTAATGGTCTCTATGCAAAAATATAATGTATAAAAATATGGGTAAAGTTTTGCGATATAATATTACCCGAATAATATCTGAAAGGATCGAATATGAGAACTTTTGATGAACAGGCTATAGTTTCTATAGCACCTAATGCGAATGCGGTTTCAAACGGCAGAAAGCTGTCATCCGGAAACAGTTTTGTAAAAAGGATGAAGTCGGCTGATGACAGCCTCTATTTTGGTGAATGTAAAGGTAGTGGAAAGAGTAATTATAATGTTTCCATAGATTTTGAAAAAGAGGGTGAACCGGTGTTTAGATGCTCCTGCCCAAGCAGACAGTTTCCATGTAAGCACGCCATAGGCTTGATGTTTGAAATGAAAGAGGGAAAGAGCTTTGAAACAGCTGAGATTCCTCAGGATATCTTGGATAAGAGAGAAAAGATAGAGGCAAGAGAAAAGAAAAAGGCGGAGAAGGAAATTGAAAAGGAACAAAATCCTGACAAGCCAAAGAAGACAAGTGCAGCTTCAAATGCGGCTAAAACAAAGAAAATAAAAAAGCAGATTGAGGGTTTGGATCTGTTAAAAGATGTTATGGATCAAATAACAAGTTCAGGTGTGGCAGCCTGCGCTGATAAAGCATTTGATAAAAAGTATGATGAACTGGCAAAACAGCTGGGAGATTACTATTTGCCGGGAGTACAGATAATCTTTAAAAGATTTTTAAAGTATCTACGTACAGATAAAGATCTGATAGAATTAGAGGACACAAAACAAAAAGATTCTGAATATTACACTGAAGAGTATTTGTTTAACCTTGTAGTAAAAGAGCTTACCAAGCTTAGATATATCGAGAAGAGAGCAAGGGATTACCTTAATAAAAAGCTTGAAAGTGATGATACTAACCCGGATGATAATATACTATATGAGGCACTTGGTGGAGTCTGGAAGCTTGAAGAACTTGGAGAAATAGGTCTTAAAAAGGATAATGTATCACTGGTTGAGCTTAGTTTTATATCAGAGTTTGATGATGTAAAGGCGGAATATATAGATAAGGGTTATTGGATAGATCTTGATAACGGTGAGATAAACTATACAGCCAATTACTGTCCCCTAAAGGCTAAAAAGTATATTCAAAGAGATGACAGCTTCTTTGGGAAAAAGTTTATTGAAAAGCTTTATTTCTATCCGGCTAATGAGGGTGAAAACAGAAGAATTCGTTATGAAAGCAGCAAAGATGAGGATTTAGATATATCAGATATCAAAAAGATAAAGAGTTTTGCCAAAAAGAATATATCCGAGTTTTTAAAGCCTGCTAAAAATATATTGAAAGCTACTTTATCCGATAATGCTTACGGAGTACTTTTTGAGTTTTCAAAGATAGGTACAAACGGTAGTGATGTTGTGGTAGAGGATTCAGAAGGAAAGCAGATCTTATTAAAAGCTTTATCCGATGATAAAACAGCTATGAGTTCAATGTTTGGACTTCCGAATGTAGACTATCTTAAAAATCAGGTGCTGTTTGGACTTGCACATTATGACTCAAGATTGAAGCAGATATGTATAGAACCAAGAAGTATTATCACAGATGATAAAATACTCAGATTGGCATATTGAGGGAGGTTATTATGAATTTGGATATTTTATATAAATTACAGGAACAATTAAGAAACAGCATAATAACAGGCAGCTCTCTTATAAAAGAAGACTTCAGACTAAAAAAGTGCGTAGATGATATGGAATCTTTATCAAAGCTTGCACCGGTGTTTGCACAGATCAAAAAGCAGGCTGAGGAATTGTTTGTATGTGATAATCCGGGTGAGAAGACACTTGATCTCCTTGCACTGGTAGATGCGGTACTTGAAACTCAAGCCGGAACATATGAAAGCACCGAGCTTACAGATATTGAAAAAAGCTGTGGAAGGGTGAATGGAAATTATTCTTATAAGATGCTTGAGCCTATTATAACTGCACTTACTACAACAGGAAGCGGCAGATGGGAAGTGTTGGTGGAAGCCAGAAAAGAAAACCCTGATATCTTCTTAGACTATAGAATATTGCCAAAGTTTATTGACGGACTGGGTGACGGATACAGTGAGATCTCATTTATGATCGGAAGATGGATAATGGAGTATGGCAAGATGATGATAGAGCCGTTAAAAAAAGGCTTTGATCCGATGGGAAAGAGTGAAATGTATCTAAGACTTGATATTATCTCAGATCTTGCAAAGGAAAAAGAGAATGATTGGTATATATCTCTTATAAATACTGAGACAAGGAAGGATATAAGAAAAAGGGCTATACATTCTTTGAAATATAGTGAAGATAATATAGACTTTTTGATAGAACTTGCAAAAACGTCCGATAGAGCAAGTAAAACTGATGCTATAGAGACTCTAAAAACATTTAAGAATCCGAAGGCAGTTGAATTTTTGAAAACTGTAGAAGTAAAGAAATAAAAGGTGATAGATATGAGCGAAGAATTACAAAGGCTTCCTGCGGAGGTCATGTTCCAAAAAGAAATAGATGCACTTATTGCAGCTGAAAAGAATCCTATTCCTACGGGATGGAAGATGTCACCAAAGTCTGTGCTCACTTATATTATGGGTGGTGAGTGCAATGGTGTTAAAATAATGCCTAAGTACATAGGAAATAAAAGAATAGTTGAGATTGCCATAGCTACTTTGGTAACAGACAGAGCACTTCTTTTGATAGGTGAGCCGGGTACTGCAAAGTCATGGCTTTCAGAACATCTTTGTGCGGCTATAAACGGTAACTCAACCTGTGTTATACAGGGAACTGCCGGAACTACAGAGGAGCAGATAAGATACTCATGGAATTATGCAATGCTTATTGCAGAAGGTCCCAGTGATAAGGCTATAATAAAGAGCCCTATATTTGAGGCTATGGAAGAGGGAAAGATAGCGAGATTTGAGGAGATTTCCCGTTGTGCTTCTGAAGTACAGGATGCCCTTATTTCTATTCTTTCTGAAAAGAGAATTTCTATTCCCGAACTTTCTAAAGAGAGTGCGGCTAAAAAGGGATTTTCTATAATAGCTACAGCCAATACCAGAGACCGTGGTGTAAATGATATGAGTGCTGCTCTAAAGAGAAGATTTAATATAGTGGTGCTTCCAAGTCCAAATACTCTTGAAGAGGAGATGGATATAGTAAAGACCAGAATAGAGAAGCTTTCAGAGGGTATGGCATTGCTCTCAAAGGTGCCTGAGGCTGAGGTAATAAAGAAGGTTTGTACAATATTTAGAGAGCTTAGACAGGGAGAGACCTTGGATGGAAAGCAAAAGATAAAATCTACTGCAAATGTACTTTCTACAGCGGAGGCCATATCTTTACTTACAAACAGTATGTCTTTGGCAGGAAGCTTTGGAAACGGAGAGATAAGCGATGCCGATCTGGCAGCAGGACTTCAGGGTGCAATAGTAAAAGAGGATTCTAAGGACTCAAAGGTTTGGGAAGAGTACCTTGAAAATATAATGAAAAAGCGTGGAAAAGAGTGGATCGGACTCTACAATGAGTGTAGGATGCTCAATGGCTAGGAGGCAGCCATGAAAACTTTTGGAATTAGACATTTTTCACCTGCCGGAGCTTATTTTGTAATGCAGTTTCTGGATAAAATAAAGCCTGATTTGGTGCTTATAGAGGGACCGGCAGATTTTGATTTTTTGATAGATGATATTGTTTCAAAAAAACTTGTGCCGCCATTTGCGATTATGGCATATACAAAGGAAGCACCTATTGATACCATACTCTATCCTTTTGCAGAATATTCACCCGAGTATCAGGCTATCCTTTGGGCAAGAGAAAATAATAAGGAATGCCGATTTTTTGATTTGGAATCCGATATAATGCTTGGATTTGAAAGAACAGATGATGATACTAAAGATGAAGAGGTGATTTCTAAAGAACCTAAGAATAATAAATCTGATGTGGATATGGAAGGCTTTTGGGAGAGAAATTTAGAGCAGAGTGAGAATATGGATGCCTACAGAGCAGGCAGTGCTTTGTTTGGTGAAAGCCTTAGAAAAGATACAAAACCGGATGACAAATCTTTTGCAAGAGATATAATTCGTGAAAGCTTTATGAAAAGAAAGATAAATGAATATATAAAAAAGGGTTTTGATACGGAAAAGATAGTAGCCATAACAGGTGCTTTTCATACATCAGCTATTGAAAATCTTGAAGGAGCAATGTCTGATAAGGAATATAAGGGATTAGAAAGAAGAGAATCCAATATCACCTTGATGCCATATTCATACTACAGACTCAGTAAAAGAACAGGTTATGGTGCGGGAAATGCGGCACCGGCATATTATGAGTTACTTTGGCAGGGATTTTTAAATGGAGATATTACTTTACATGAAAGAAAGTATCTCAGCACTTTGGCAAAGTATATTAGAGAACATGGCGGTATAGTTTCATCTGCTCAGGTAATAGAGGCAACAAGGCTTGCAAGAGAACTGGCTGTTATTCGTGGTGGATCTATTCCTACACTTGAGGATTTAAAAGATGCGAGCATTACCTGTATGGGTGGCGGAAGCTTTGGCGAGATGGCAATGGGCTTTGCCCAAACCGATATAGGTAAAAAAATAGGCAGTGTTCCTCAGGATGCTATGCAGACTTCTATACAGAGTGATTTTACTAATAAACTTAAACAGTTAAAACTTGAAAAGTATAAGGAGCTTGTAGCAACACCACTTCAGCTTGATTTAAGAGAGAACTTAAGGGTAAAGTCAGAAGAAAGTGCTTTTCTTGATCTGAACAGATCTTTTTTCCTCTATAGACTTGTTGTACTTGGAATTGATTTTGCTAAGATCAAAAAAAGCAATCAGGATAATGCAACATGGGCAGAGAACTGGATACTGCAGTGGACACCTGAAGCAGAGATACAGATAGTGGAAAGTGTATTAAAGGGAGATACTATCGTAGATGCTGTAGCATTTGTTTTGGGTGAGAAGCTTTCTGAAGCTACAAAGATATCAGAAATAGCAAAAGTTATAGAAGATGCATTTAACTGCGGATTGCCAAAGATAGTAGAGGGTGCAGGAAGAAGTCTTGATGAAATGGCAAACGGTGCTATATCAATGAATGATATAGCAGATACAGTAAGTAAACTTTCAAATATGATCTCATTTGGAGATATAAGAAAACTGGACAGAGAACCTTTGGTGCCTATTGTAAAAAGACTTTGTATCAGAGCTTCTCTTATGCTGGTTGGAGAGTCGGCATGTGATGATATAGCTGCAGCCACATTGGCGGATGATATTCAAAAAATACATAGTGTTTTTATGATGCAGGATTTTTTGGATGAGAGTTTTTGGCTTGATAAGCTTATAGAACTTTCAAACAGAGATGATTTGAATACCAAAATATCAGGTCTTGCTACAGCAATTCTTCTGGATGCAGGTAAGATAGATGAGCCTACTCTTAGAATGGAGGTTTCAAGACGACTTTCTATGGGAATGCCGGCAGAACTTGGTGCAAACTGGTTTGCAGGATTGTCTATGAGAAATCATTATGCTCTTATAGGAAGGCTTACACTCTGGGAGAGCCTTAGTGAATACTTGGATACTCTGGATGAAGAGGAATTTAGACGCTCTGCGGTATTTTTAAGAAGGGCCTTTGTAGAATACAGTGCAAAGGAAAAGGATATGATTGCGGAGAATCTGGGTGAAATATGGGGACTCAATGCACAGGCGGTAAGCGAAATAATCAACTCTGAGATAAAGGAAGTGGATACTGAGATACTTGAAGACTTTGATTTTGGAGACTTTTAGGAGATATAAATGGATACAAAGGACAGACTGAGGCGTTGGAGGTTGATACTTGGATCCGAGGCTGAAAAAAGGATTGAAGGCATGGATGGCGGTAATGCCCTAAGTCAGGAAGATCTTATGATGGATATGGCTTTAGATGCTATTTATAATAGGGATATGAAATTCAGCTTTGGAGGAGGAGCCGGAAGGGGTGCTTCAAGTCCACAGATAAGCAGATGGCTTGGAGATGTGAGAACACTTTTTGATAAGGATCTTGTAAAGATTATCCAGGCTGATGCTATGGAAAGATGTGGATTAAAACAGCTTATATTTGAGCCTGAGCTTTTAAATAATATAGAACCTGATATGCAAATGGCAAGTATGATACTTACTTTAAAGGATCAAATACCGAAACAGAGTAAGGAAAGTGCAAGAGAATTTATCAGAAAAATAGTTGAACAGATAAATGCATTACTGGAAAGTGATTTAAAAAGAGCGGTTACCGCAAGTATTAACAGGAAGCTGCATTCGCCTATACCGTCAGCATCAGCACTTGATTTTCAAACTACAATAAGGAAGGGAATCAAGGATTATAATGCAAAGCTAAAGAAGATTATTCCACAAAAGTATTATTTCTTTGAAAGAAGTGCTACAACGGCCGCCAATAAATATACTGTTGTTTTGGATATTGACCAGAGCGGTTCTATGGGAGAGTCGGTAATTTATTCATCTATAATGAGCTGCATACTGGCAAGTATGAGTGCTATAAAGACAAGAGTAGTGGCTTTTGATACCAATATTGTGGATCTGAGTGAAAAATGTGAGGACCCTATTGATTTGCTTTTTGGATTTACTTTGGGTGGCGGAACAGATATTGAAAAATCTATAAAATATTGCAGTAAATATATAGAGAACCCTAAAAAGACTATTTTCTTTTTGATTTCAGATCTTGAAGAAGGCGGAAATCGTGCAGGACTTCTTAGAAGACTGACTCAGATGAAGGAAGACGGTGTAATTGTGATTTGTTTGCTTGCAATATCGGATTCAGGTAAACCTTTTTATGATGCAAATATGGCACAAAAAATAGCAAACAACGGCATTCCTTGTTTTGCGGCAGCACCTCAGATGCTACCAAGGCTACTTGAAAAAGCAATGAAAAATGAGGATCTTAGTGAGTTTGCAAACAGTAATATGGGAGCCGAGAAATAAAGATCTATAATCAAATAAGAGTTTTATTTTAGGAGAAAAGAAAATTGAGAAAATTATTTACCGTTACACTTGGAATATTATGTGCTGTTTCAATTATGGGATGTAAGGCAATAAAAAATCACACAGATGCGACAGAAACCACAAAAACACAGACAATTATAGAGTCACAGGAGTCCGCTGAAACTAAAGAAGCTGAAGAAACAAAGGAGAGTGCTAATCTGACAGGAGGCTGGACAATAAATTCAAAGTTTGAACCAAGTGAGAATATAAATGCTATGGCAGCTTTTGATAAAGCGACAGAAAGCTTGGAGGGCTATAAATATACCGTTATTGCAGTACTTGGATCACAAATAGTGGCAGGAACAAATTATTCCTATCTTTGCAGAGCGGAAATGGCATTACCTGATGCAAAACCTGAGTATGTGATTGTAAATGTATACGAAGATTTGGACGGAAATGCCGAGATTACAGGTAGTCTTAGCCTTTAGAAGGCAAAGAAGGCTGGGAGTACAATGATATAAATCCTTTTATGGAAGAAAATGAGGAGGTCAAAGCTGCATTTGATAAAGCACTTGACGGTTTGACCGGCGCGGAATATGAGCCTATTGCATATATCGGTTATAAGGATAATTCATATGCTATACTTACAAAGATAACAATTACCTCAGTAGAGCCTTTAATAAGTCTTTCAACGGTATACATTACAAAAACAGACAGTGAGGCTATGATTGATGATATATATGATATTGATATGTCTTTGGAGAATGTAGGAAATCAATAATTAAGAGTTGTTTAGGGATTAATTGAGTCGGTTGTGGTGACTGTTAAATAATTATTTTATAGGGGGAAATATGAATTTTAGGTTTGCAAAAAGAGAAGATACTGCTTTAATACTTTATTTTATAAAGGAACTTGCTCTTTATGAGAAAATGCTTGATGAAGTGGTAGCTGATGAGAAAATCTTGGAAGAATGGATTTTTGATAAGCAAAAGGCAGAGGTTATTTTTGTAATGGAGGATGAAAAAGAAGTGGGATTTGCACTTTTCTTTCATAACTTTTCAACATTTCTTGGAAGGGCAGGAATATATCTTGAGGACTTATTTGTAATGCCTGAGTTTAGGAAAAGAGGATATGGTAAGGCTTTACTAAAGAAATTGGCGGCTATTGCAGTAGATAGAGGTTGTGGCAGACTTGAGTGGTGGTGCCTTGACTGGAATAAGTCAAGTATTGATTTTTATCTGTCTTTGGGTGCCGAGCCTATGTCAGACTGGACCACATATAGGATTACCGGGGATACATTAAAGAGGATGGCAAAAGTGTAAAATATATAATTGATATAGTATGTTAAGCTAAATAGACCGATGCAATTAGTGCAGCGGTCTATTTTTTTATAAATTTTAATTCATGATATTTAATAAGATATTGTTGAGTTTTGATAATATGTAGGGTAAAATATACTATATCTTACATGACTTAAATTTCTAAATTTTTCTATATTTTCTAGAATCAAATAATATTAATCTCCGAGAGAATAGATAGTAATTTTAATTTTTGGTATAATAGGGAGGAGACATGGGAGAAAAAGACGTAACTCAAAAAATGTTGGAATGTTATAATGATGTATTCGCAGATGTTTTAAATGTACTTTTATTTAACGGTGAGATGATAGTTGATGAGAGTAATCTTACTGATGCTTTACCAATGAGTGTATTTAAAGTGGACGGAAGAGTCAGAACTCAGGACAGAGATGTTGCAAAATATTGGAATAACAGTAAAATAAATATGGCATTTTTTGGATTGGAAAATCAAACCGGACCTGATAAGCTAATGCCATTTAGAGTCTTTGGATATGATGGTGCAGAGTATGCAAAACAAAGTAGGAGAGAAAACAGGAATGAAATAAAATATCCTGTAATTACTTTAGTCTTATATCTTGGAGTTGAAAGAAAGTGGGAATATCCCAAAACACTTTTTGAAATACTTGACATAGACGAAAATATAAAACCTTATGTTAATGATTTCAAGATAAATCTTTTCGAGATAGCCTATTTAGATAGGGAAAAGATAGACTTATTTAAAAGTGATTTTAAAATACTGGCTGACTACCTGTACCAAATGAGAGTGAATAAGGACTATATACCTGATAAAACTGTAATTAATCATGTAGAAGAATTATTAATGTTGATGGCTTCAATGACCGGAGACGTAAGATTTGAGGAGACTATAAATGATTTGAACGGAAAGGAGCGAGTGACTATGTGTGAAGTACTTGATAGAGTAGAGGCAAAAGGTATTGAAAAAGGAGCGGATATCATAAGCAAGCTGAATGAAATATTGGTAAGGGAAGGGGATTTGGAGAAGATACTTAAAGCCAATACTAATAAAGAATATAGAAACGAATTACTTAAAAAAAGTATAATTTGATGGATGAATTTAAAAAAACTAAGTTTATAATAAAAATTATAAAAATGAAGTAAATATAGGACTACATTATGGTATTTATACTTGATGGAAAATGGAGTTGACTATTATCTTAGTGAGATTTCAGATGGATCTCTGGGAGAGTGGATCAAAAAAATAATATATAAAACTTTATATTGGTAAATTTAAGAGGCTGTCGGGAAATACTGAATTTTTAATCCCTACAGAACAAAATAGAAATATCCTGACAAATACAAGGCATTTTTGGCTTTGCGACTTTGTCAGGATATTTTTACTTTTCTATAATACTATCTATTTTTAGGGCATAAAACTCCCTTGGCTGAAATTTTTGCTTTTTGCATTTTTACTATGCTGTTTTTCTCCTGTAGTTTTTCTTCAAATTTCTTTAGTTTGGCATAGAGAAAACGATGATATTTATTTATATTTCTTCCTATTGCAAAAAGCATAAATTCTTTATAAACCTTATCTGAAGTACGATAGTTAAAACGTCGGAAATCTTCATTCTCTTTAATATCTCCAAAATGACTTTCTGTTTGAATAGAGCGTATCTGTCGTTTCAGAATGCCTTTTTTTCACTCTGTATGTTAGCATGTGACTTCTCTCGAAGCTCTTCCCATACTTCATTGATTTCATTACTTTGTTCTTATCAATATCTTTATCAGGATTATATTTGTATAAGCATTTAGGCTTATGTTCACATCCACTACAGTCTGAACATCCATACACCTCATATGTTTGTGTATAACCATTCTGTTCTTTCTTTTCTGTGTTGATATGTCTCAGTTCACGACCGTCATGGCAGATATAGACTTGCTCATCCTCAAATACCATTGTCTTCATGTTGTAGTATTTACCTATATCTTTACTGTATGCTCTTGTTTTTCGTTTTTCATGATCCTGTAGTTTTATATAGCTTTCTATCTTATTTCCTTTTAGATATAAGAGATTTTTCTCACTACAATAACCGCTGTCTGCCGTCACTTCTTCAAGTACTTCTCCAAATGCTTCCTTATGTTTTTTAAGAACAGGAATTAATGTATTATAATCTGTACGATCATTACTTACATAGCTATGTACAATAAAATAATTCTCTACTGCTATCTGTACATTGTATGCCGGCTTTAGCTGCCCATTCAGCATATGATCTTCCTTCATTCGCATAAAAGTTGCTTCCAAATCAGTTTTTGAATAGCTGTTTCTATCTTTCCCCATAATTTCAAAGCATTCTTTATAGCTCATTAATCGCTGTCCACAATGTTCAAGTTCTTCATAAAGTTGTTGAAGTTTTGGCTTTCTCTTACCCTTTCCGTTAACAAATACAATACCTTCTCCGTCAGCAATAGTCATAAGGTTTTTCTGAAGCTTAAGTATTTCAATAGGCGAGAAGTTATCAATCTCTATAATACGGTTATTAGATAACTTTTTATGTTTTGTAATCTTTCTTTTTCTGTTCTTCTCAATAATATCTCTAACTTTATCAATCCCGTCAATCACAAACATTTGTGCATTTCCAAGCTCGTACTTTTCACCAAATCCATTATCTTGTAAAAAAGAATTATAGTCTGAATAAAGCTTATCAACAGAATCAAGCAGACCTGCAAGGTGATAATTAATGCTTCCACGCCATACAAAGTATAACGATTAGCATTAGCTTCTATTTTTGTTCCATCAATAAACAATTCTTTTAATGTTACAAATCCTTCTTTTTGTAATCGTCTCATAAACTGATAGTTTAAGTCATCCAAGATATCTGAAGTAAGTTTCTTACCTTTAAAATCATAAAAGGCATCTCTTTTAGGCTTCCTCCCCCTAGTAAGCCAGATAAAAGCAATATCTCTTTCGCATAAATCTACAATACGATCAATAGAACGAATTCCTCGCATATTTGCATAAGTAATAACTGCATACATCATGATTGGATTGTACCCCGTTCTTCCCTTGTCCGAACAATTGGCTAACAGTCCGGAAAAATCTAAATCCTCCATAACTTTTTTTAGGGTATAGACTGGATCGTCATCGGGTAAACTCAATTCATAGAAACTAAAGTTGATTTTCTGTTGACCTATTTCAAAAAAGTCGTTATAATAATTAACTGTGAGCATAGTTACATTATAACATGTAACGGAGAAAGATGGTTGTCGTTAGCCATCTTTTTTTATGTAAAAATTTAGGGAGGAGTGACTCATTTTGAGTTACTCCTCCCTCTTTTGTGGCTGCCATTTCCCGACAGCCCCTTGTCTTTATACTATTATCTTAGCCCTGCTTCCGCCGGTCTTGTCTTTTTTTACAACTATTTGCTTATCGATTTTTTGCTTGAGTTCACCAACATGAGAGATAATACCTATAAGTTTATTATTGCTTGCAAGTGATGCAAGAGCATTCATGGCCTGAGAAAGTGAGTCCTCATCAAGCGAGCCGAATCCTTCGTCTATAAACATAGTATCGAGCTGAATACCTCCGGCTGATGACTGAATTTCATCAGAGAGTCCAAGTGCTAAAGCCAGAGAGGCCTTAAAGGATTCACCTCCTGATAGAGATTTTACGCTTCTGGTTGTACCGTTGTAGTGGTCTATTACATCAAGATCAAGTCCGGTTTGTCCGACTTTACTGATTGAATCTTCCTTGCGGATCAGATCATATTGCCCGTCGGTCATTATCATAAGTCTGCTGTTTGCTCTTGAGATAATTCGGTCAAAATAATGCATTTGAATGTAAGTTTCAAGCATTATCTTATCCTTTCCGGTGATAGTGCCGTTTGCAGTATCTGAGAGCGCCTTTACCCAAGTGTATTTTTTCTCAATGTCTATAAGCTCGGAGGATTTGAGCTTTATATTATCGTGGTTTGACTGATTATTTACTATTCTGCTATGAATATTCTCCTTATTTACTAAGCTGAGTTTTGTTTGATGTAAGCTCAGCCATTTTTTGCTTTTCAGCTTCAAGGTCAACTTCTTGCTTATTTTCCATCTGCTTTTTAAGCTCAGTCTTTGTAGCATTGGCTGAAGCCAGATTTTCATTGCACTCATTTAATCTCTTTGTAGCCTGCTCTATATCTTCTTTGATTTTTAAAATTTTTTCTTTATTCTTTTGTATTTCTTTTGTTGCTTCAAGCTTTGAATCAAATGCAAGTTTTGACTTTAAATCAATAATTCTCTCATTTAGTGAGTTATTCTCAGATGTCAAAGTACTTATTGTATTGCTGATAGCAGTTATACTGTTTTGCAATTCTTCTACTCTTGCACGTGACTGAGGAAGTCTGACTTCAATAGCTTCTTTTCTGGCAATATTTTTTTCTTCTGCCCGGATATTTTGGTCAAGTACTTTTATATTGCTTTCAAGTTCGGCTATTTTTGATCTTGTAATATCGGTGGCATTATTCATATCGATATCTCCAAGTAGTTCCTTAATAGAGGAAACTGTAGTATCTGTCTTTTCTTTCTTGATACCTATTAAGTTTCCTGCCTTAAGGCTGGCCTCATTTGCCTCGGCATTCGCCTTTGAAAGCTTAGATTGAAGAGCATCCAGTTCATCCTTTTTTGGTACATTAGTGGGTTTAACTGCTTTTTGTGGGTGTGATAGGGAACCACATACCGGACAGGGCATATTATCTACTAAAGTTTCTGCCAAAAGGCCTGCCTGAGCATCAAGATAAAGATTGCTTTTTGCTTTAAAAGACAGGTCAAGCTCATTTGCTACGGCCTTTTTCTGTTCGTATATTAAAGCGGCTTCTTTGTATTCTGCAGCGATTTTTTTCAGGTCTTCCATGCTCTTTAATAAAGTATTCAACTTTGATAGGTTTTCTTTATGTATCGACTTTTGATTTTCAAATAAAAGCTTTTGCTCACCGGATCTTTGAAGAGCCTTTGATTCCTCTGTCAATCTTTCTATTTCAGTCTTTAAATCCTCTATTTCTTTACTTGTTTTTACAAGTAGAGCATTATTTTTATCAATATTTAAAGCATTATTTTTAAAGGTGGATTCTTTTTGACTTAGTTCATCATACTCGGGCAGTTGAGACTCAATGGTAGCAGAAGCTTTTGTGAGTTCTTCTTGAACAGATGTTTTTTTCTGTGCTTCTTCTAAAGCTTTTGTTAAAGAGAGCTTATCTTCAGTGAGTCTTGAAATCTTTATTTCATTTTGCTCAAAGGCTGACTTTGCTTTCAGATAATTCTCTCCACGCTCAATGTTTATCTTTAGTACATCAAGTTGCTTTTCTATTTCAGATATAGAGTAAGCAGTCTTTTCTTCAGCTGCAGTATCTTCTGATATAAGCTTTTCAATAAGCTCAATACATTCATCTGTAGGTAATTCAGAGTTTTTTGCCTTTGTAACCTCCGTAAAAAGGAGTGAGGAGTCATCACAACTTATTCCTGAGATATACTGAGAAATACTTTGTTTTATTTTTGAACAGGAGTTATCAAGAGCAGCTGCTTCTGATTTTAACCTGCTTTGCAGATCCGAATAAAGTTTTGTTTTAAAGATATGTCTGAATATTTCTATTCTGTCTTTGGTAGGTGCAATCAAAAGTTTCAGGAAATCGCCCTGTGCAATCATTGCTATTTGACAAAACTGATCTCTGTTAATACCGATAATATTATTTATTGCATTTTCTACTTCTTTGGTCTTTGTAAGAGGTTTTCCGTCAGGCAGAATAAGCTCTACACCCGCTGTTTGCTTGGTAAGTCCGGTTCCTCGTTGCGCAGCTCTTTCATATTCGGGATTTCTTTCTATAGCGTATTCTTTACCTTTATAGTTGAAAACAAGTCGTACAAATGTAGGTGTTTTAATATCGGCATATTTTGATCTAAACATGGAAACTTCTCTGTTATTTCCGCTTGGATCACCGTAAAGTGCATAGGTAATGGCATCAAATATAGTTGTTTTACCGGCTCCGGTGTCACCTGTTATAAGATAGAGTCCGCCTGTACCAAGTTTGTCAAAGTCAAATTCCATCTTACCGGCATAAGGTCCAAATGCTGAAACTGTTAATTTTATAGGTCTCATTATTTATTCCTCCAAATATCTTCAATAATATTTCCATAAAATCTTTTTGTACATCACTTAAATGTTGACCGTTTCTTGACTCGTAGAAAATATCAAACAACTCAAGTGGCGACTTTGATTCCATATCGTTTATAAGGGTTATCTCGGCACTGTTTCTTGTTCTTTGATTATCATAATCAAGCTTCATTATATTTTTATAAACCACACGAAGTTTTGTTATAACATCCTGTATATCATCTTCATCGGTCAAGGTGATATGAAGATAATCATTTCTTAAAGTGCTGCCTTCATAAAAATCCTTAAGCATTATTTCATTATATTTACCTTTTATTTCCACCATATCACGAAGCGGAGTGAGAGGAATAAGGTCAATTTTTATATTTCCTTTTTCCTTTATATCAATGACGGTTATACTCTTGGTATCATTTGCTTCAGAGAATGAGTATTTTAGCGGGGTACCGCAATATCTTATATACTCACTTCCACAGCTTTGCGAACGGTGAATATGTCCAAGTGCCACATAATCAAAGTCTTTAAAAACGCTTGCATCTACATTGTCACTACCTCCAACGGAAATATCTTCTGATTCTGTTCTTGAAGAGCCTGTAACAAACTGGTGAGTAATAAGGATATTTCTGGCATCGGTATCTATATCCATACTATTTATTACAATTGACATGGCATCTGTATATGAGGATATTTCTTCATCCGGAAAGAATCTTCTTACATGAACAGGCTTTATAAAAGGCAACATGTATATATTTATCTTTCCAAAATCATCAGAAAGTTCAATTGGAGAAATATTGCCGTTATAAACCGGAGACAGATGTATACCTGCTTATCAAACAGTCTGGAACCGAATGCAATACGTTCGGCAGAATCATGATTTCCGCTTATTATAAAAACATTTAGTTCTCTCTGTGACAGTTTATAGAGAAAATCATCAAAAAGCTCCACCGCCTCGGCAGGAGGAATAGGCTTATCATAGATATCACCGGCAAGTATTATACCGCTTGGTTGTTCCTCATCTATAATGTGAATGATCTTATTGAGGATATAGGTCTGGTCTTCCAGCATGGAAAATTCATTTACACGTTTTCCAAGGTGTAAATCGGATAGATGCATAAGCTTCATGAGCTGATTTCCTTTCACTTGTATGATTACGGATTTTATACTTGCAACTAAAAAATTATATAAAAAAATAAATATATTATAGCTTTAAGTATAAAAATATATATGTTAATATTATAGCATAAGGAAGAAGAATAGTGAAAATTTTTGTACTGTTTTCGTTGTTTTGCGTGCATTAAACTATAATATTTAAAGGTAGGTTGACTTATGAAATTTTGGATTTTTATGCTTGTAATGAACTTACTTATTCCATTGACTATGATAATTTTTGGATATATTTATAGTAAAAAACCACCACAAAAGCCAAAGAGTAAGTTTGCATACTCAGGATATAGAACGCCAATGTCTATGAAAAATGAAGAAACCTGGGAGTATGCAAATAGATTTTTTGGTAAGCTCTGGTTTAGATTTGGTATTGTATTGGGGTTAATAAGTATAATTCCATTGTTTTTTGTTATCGGAAAGGACAAAGACACTGTAGGATTTGCAGGCCTGATAATATGCTATGTTCAGTTGGTAGCAATGCTTATACCGGTAATTCCGACAGAAATATCACTTAGAAAAAGATTTGATAAAAATGGAAACAGAAAGGACAAATAATGAGAAAAGTTAAGCTTTGTACTCTATGCTATATCGAGAGAGATGATAAATATTTGATGCTTCATAGAGTAAGTAAAAAGAATGATATAAACAAGGATAAGTGGATAGGAGTTGGCGGACATTTTGAAGAAATGGAAAGTCCTGAAGATTGCCTTATTAGAGAAGTAAGGGAAGAGACGGGATATGAACTGGTTGACTTTGATTTTCGAGGTATCGTAACCTTTGTATATGGAAAGAGGGGAGAGGAAGTCGTAGAGTATATGCACCTTTTTGTCGGAAGAAATGTAGAGGGTGAGCCTACAGAATGTAATGAAGGGGTTTTACAGTGGGTGGATAAAAAGATGTGCTAAATCTTAATCTCTGGGAGGGAGATAAGATTTTTCTAAAACTCTTAGAGGAGAGAAAGGGATTTTTCTCACTGAAACTTGTGTATGATGAGGATGAAATACTGAGCGGAGCATTCTTGGATGGAAAATCAATGAATATATAATAATGGATGAATTTTATACATTGATATTGTATAATGAAATTAATTATCGGATTTGAGGGGGAATTATGGAAAAGAAAATTCGTATAAAAGGTGAAATATACTTATTACTGTCCGGATTTTTCTTCGGACTTCAGCCTTTTTTTGCAAAGATCATATATGCTCACGGAGGAGATGCATACAGTCTTTTAGTTTTGAGATTTTTAATAAGCGGAGCTGTATTTGCGGCTATTTATACGATGCTCGGTAAAAGTATATGGCTGACAAAGGATGAGTTTATTTCAGTATTTATTTTATCGGTTCCTGAAGTAATTATGTGTATACTGCTGTTTTTATCATACAGTTATATATCATCAGGCTTGGCTTCGACATTGCATTTTTCATATCCGGCTGCAGTTATTTTGCTTGAATTATTGATTTTTAGAAAAAAAATAAGTAAGATAAAGCTGTTATGTTTGTTGTTTTGTGCAATAGGTATAGGTGTGTTTTATCAACCTGACGGAAATATAAATATCTTGGGAATGGTTATGGCACTTGCCTCAGGTGTAGGTTATGCCATATATATTATAGTATTGACACATGGAAAAGCAGGAAAGATACCTGTACTGAAAATGTCTGCATGGCTTTCATTTTTACTTGCAATAGAGATTGCAATTGTTATGCTTGTATCAGGTAAGTTCAGATTTCAAATGGATGCCACAGCTATAGGAATGAGTGTATTTATGGCGGCTGTTATATCTACATTGGCACTTGCAACATTTCAAATCGGAGCACCTATGTGCGGCGCTCAAACAGCGGCACTTCTTAGCACCATAGAGCCGGTGAGCAGTATTTTACTTGGAGTAATATTCCTTGGAGAACATATGAGTCTGAGGATTTTTGTCGGTATATGTTTTATACTGATGTCAATAGTGATTCAAATTAAAGAAAAGAAAGAATAGGATTTGAAGGGAGTTTTATATGAAATTAGCGGTAGCTTTACAAGAAAGAGCAGATCTTAATATCAAAATAGATGATTTGAAGGGAAGATTAAACAGAAATATATTGGTACAGGAAGGTGAAAAGCCTGCAGAAGATCCTAAGGATCTAAAAAAAGAGCTGGACTCTTGTGTTGAAAGATTGGAATATTTGATAGCAGCTATCAATAAAACAAACTGTGAAACAATAGTTGACGGAAAGTCTATTACCGAATTGCTTGCAAGAAAGGATGCGCTGCAAGTAAAAGCATCTGCTTACAGAGACAGTGTATATGTGGGAAGCAGTAATACAGACAGAGCAAGAAGTACCGAGATAAAGATAGTTCCTGTTATAGATGTTAAAGCTTGGCAAAAAGAGGCTGATGAGACAGCAAAAGAAATCAGACTTATAGATAATAAAATCCAGGAAACAAACTGGACTACTGAACTTATAGAATAATATTTTTAGACGGTAGCATATTCAGGGCGAGTAAAAATTAGCTTTTGCGCACATATCGGAGCCTTGGGCAAGCATTTGTTTATAGTTATGCCCCGACAGTGTACAAGTGTATTGTTATAAATTACTGTTATTACCGATTACTGACTGTTTGTGTGAGGGAGGGAAGTGGGATTATGATAAAAACAATATCAGATTATTGTAAAGAAAAATTTGGAACAAAGGTGTATAGATTGGCACTGACTACAGGAGCCACCTGCCCCAACCGTGATGGAAAGGTTGGTGTGGGTGGCTGTAGTTTTTGCTCCGATAAGGGTTCGGGTGAGTTTGCTGTAAGCTCTGAAGATATAAAAGAGCAAATAGAAAAAGCAAAGATATTGATCTCTGCTAAAATTCCCGGTTCTATAAAGGAAGGTGATAGAAAGTATATTGCATATTTTCAATCATTTTCAAATACTTATGGAGATACGAAGCGACTGCTTGGATTATTTGAACAGGCGACAAAAAGGGATGAGATTGTAGCACTTTCAATTGCTACAAGGCCTGATTGCTTTAGTAAAGAGATGTTTGAGGGACTTGAGAGTCTAAACAAAATAAAACCGGTTTGGATAGAGCTTGGACTGCAGACTGTAAATGAAGATTCCGCAAAGGCTTTTAACAGAGGTTATACACTTGATATTTTTGAAAGAACATATAATGAATTAAAGAAAAGAAATTTTGAAGTAATTGTGCATATGATTTTGGGATTGCCGGGTGAAACAAAAGATGATATGTATGCAACGGCTAAGTATCTTGCAAAAAAGAAAATAGACGGTATTAAGATACATGGACTGCATATATTAAAAGGTACAAGACTTGCAAAAGAATATGAAAATCACCCGTTTAAAATAATGAGTCTTGAAGAATACACAGAGATACTTATAAACTGCCTGAAAATATTGCCGGAGGGTACAATCATACATAGAATGACGGGAGACGGAGACAAGAAGCTTTTAATTGAACCTATGTGGAGTGCAGATAAAAAAAGAGTGCTCAATTATATAAATAAAAGAATAAGAGAAGAGTTTTTATAAGGCTTGCAAGAACATATGTTTTGGTCTAAAATGAAATAAAGAAAATTTTTAGAGGTATTATGTCTACTATATACGATAAATTAAATGATAAACAAAAACAGGCGGTTTTTACTACAGAGGGACCGCTTTTACTTTTAGCGGGAGCAGGCTCGGGTAAAACTGGTGTGCTCATGCATAGAATTGCATATTTGATAGAGGAAAAACATGTAGATCCTTACAATATCATGGCAATAACTTTTACAAATAAAGCAGCCAAGGAAATGAAAGAGAGAATAGGAAAACTTATAGGCGAAGAGGGAAATTTTGTATGGGTAATGACCTTTCACTCAAGCTGTGTAAGATTTCTTAGAAGATTTATTGATAAAATAGGCTTTGATAACAGCTTTACAATATATGACAGTGATGATCAAAAGACTTTGATGAAAAAGATATTTAAAGAGAATAATATCAACACTAAAGTATATAAAGAAAGAGCTGTTTTGAATGCAATATCAAATTGCAAAAATGAACTTATGACACCTTCTGAATATATGAAGTCGGCTGTGGATTCTTATGAAAAGGGTGTAGCAAGACTCTATGAAATCTATCAAAGCACTCTTAAAAAGAATAATGCCCTTGATTTTGACGATCTAATTTGCAGAAGTGTGGAGCTTTTTGAAAAATGTCCTGAAGTGCTTGATTATTATCAGGACAGATTCAGATATATAATGGTGGATGAGTATCAGGATACAAATACGGCACAGTTTAGGCTTATTTATTTGCTTGCACAAAAATACGGAAATATATGTGTTGTGGGTGATGACGACCAGAGTATATATAAGTTTAGAGGTGCAAATATTGAGAATATCCTAAGTTTCGAGAAAAGGTTTGAAAATGTAAAGGTAATAAAGCTTGAGCAAAACTATCGTTCTACCGGAAATATACTTGATGCGGCAAATGCTGTTATAAAAATAACCGTGGCAGAAAAGATAAAAGCCTTTGGACAGAGGGAGAAAGCGGAGGAAATATAGAACTTCGCCAATTCCAAACTGCGAATGAAGAGGCTGACAATATAATAAAGGATATCAGAGACAGAGCAAGGGATAATTTCAGAGACTTTGCAGTGCTTTACAGGACAAATGCACAGTCCAGACTTTTGGAGGAGAGATGTGTAACTTTGGGTATTCCGTATCAGCTTGTAGGTGGCGTAAACTTCTATCAAAGAAAAGAGATAAAGGATGTGCTGGCATATCTAAAGACAATTGCTAACGGAAATGATGATATTGCTCTTCTTAGAATAATCAATGTGCCGAAAAGAGGAATAGGAGCTACCACTATTGCAAAGGTAAGCGAATATGCCAATGAAAATAATATAAGTCTTTATGATGCTATGAGTATCAGTGAAATGGCAGGAGTAGGTAAGGCAAGTGATAAAATCAAGAGTTTTATTACAATGATTGAGGAGTTTAGAGAGAAGGTAGCAAAGAAGGCAAATATTGCAAATCTGATTGAAGAGCTTTTGGAGGAAACCGGATATATTGAAAGCCTCTATGATGAGGGTGAAATTGAAGGTGAAAGCAGAAAAGAAAATATCGACGAACTTATAAATAAGTCGAGAGAATATGAAGACGGAGAACTTTCATTATTCCTTGAGGATGTATCTTTGGTTGCCGATATTGACAGGATGGATGAAAATGCCGACAGGATCACACTTATGACTTTACATGGAGCTAAAGGTTTGGAGTTTGATACTGTATATCTTGCCGGCATGGAGGAAGGTCTCTTTCCAAGCGCTATGAGTTCAAATTCCAGAGAGGATTTGGAAGAAGAGAGAAGACTTGCATATGTAGGTATTACAAGGGCAAAGAAAAATCTTATACTTACATCAGCAAAGCAGAGAATGGTAAATGGTGAAACCAGATATTCTTTGATGTCAAGATTTGTCAGTGAAATTCCAAAGGAACTTTTAAACAAGCATGTTTTGGACAGTGAGAAAAGATATGTGGAAAGAAGCATAGACTTTGGTGAGAGATTACCATGGGAGACAAAAACTCCGATAAATAATAATAATTTTGAGAAAACACTCAACTTTGGAAAGCAGTTTAAGGTGGAAAAGGCTCAAAGTCTTGATTATTCTGTAGGTGATACTGTAAAACATATAAAATTCGGAATGGGTAAAGTTCTTGAAATCATTGACGGAGACAGAGATTTTGAAGTTAAGGTCAATTTTGAGAAATTTGGAATTAAAAAGATGTATGCAGGATTTGCCAAGCTGACTAAAATATGATAAAATCAATTGATTGAGTAGTTAAGCATTTTTGCCTGACTTTGTACACAAAATATATCTTAAAAGAGAGGTATGGTTATGGATAAATTTAATAATTTAAGTTCTAGAATGGAAGAATTGGTTAATGCATCAAGACTTAACAGTCTTTTGGCAAAGAGAGAAGAAGATGAGAAGAAGAAAAACACCATTATTTGGGTTTTGGCTATTATAGGTGCTATCGCTGCTGTAGCAGGTATTGCTTTTGCAGTATATAAATTCTTCACACCTGATTATCTTGAAGACTTCGAAGAAGACTTTGATGATGATTTTGACTATGACTTTGATGATGAAATAGAAGAATAAGAAATAACATGATATGATGGCGGCCCTTGAGGTCGCCTTATCTTTTGTGAGGTGATAATGAAAAAAGGCGATATCTTAAAGGGACAGATTACAGAAAGTCATTTTCCGGACAGCGCATATATTGACATTGAAGGAGAAAAGGTACTTATAAAGAAAGGTATACTCGGTCAAACAATAGAGTTTGCTGTTACAAAAAAGAGAAAAGGAAAACTCGAGGGAAGAGCATTAAACATAATTGAAAAATCACAATTAGAGGACAATGAAAGTCCATGTATACATCATGAAGTATGTGGAGGATGTACTTATCAGACTTTAAGTTATGAAAATCAGCTGAAGTTAAAGGATAAGCAGCTTAGAGAACTTATGGAGGGTGCTACAGATAAGGATTTTGAATGGGAGGGAGTTATACCTTCTCCAAAGTATCTGGCATACAGAAATAAGATGGAGTTTTCATTTGGTGATGAACAAAAAGACGGTGATTTGGCACTTGGTATGCACAAGAAGGGCAGTCACTATGATATAGTGAATGTGTTTGAATGTAAGATAGTGGACAGTGATTTTACCAAGATACTTGAGCTTACTTTAAACTTTTTTAAGGAGAGAAAAGTATCATACTTTCATAAAAACAGCCATATAGGTTTTTTAAGACATTTGCTTATCAGAAGAAGCGAGTATACAGGAGAGATTTTAGTCTCTTTGGTAACTACAAGCAGTTTCGGTTTTGTGGAGGATCCAAATTCATTACCTGAGCCTTCTGTACTTGGAACTGCGGAAGAAGTAATTATAAAAGAATGGGCAGATTATATAAAATCAGAGACTGATAAGAGAATCTTGAATGGCAATATAGGTGGAATTTTACACACAAAGAATGACTCATATGCAGATGCGGTACTAAATCAGGGAACGACCCTTCTTCATGGTAAGGACTATATCACAGAGAAATTAAACGGACTTGAATTTAAAATAACACCATTCTCATTCTTTCAGACTAATTCTAAAGGAGCAGAAGTATTATATAATGTTGCAGGGAAGTATTTAGGAAATACAGCAGGCAAGTCGGTATTTGACCTTTATTCAGGTACAGGTACTATTGCACAGCTTCTGGCATCTGAGTCTGAAAAAGTTTATGGCGTGGAGATAGTTGAAGAGGCTGTTGAAGCCGCCATAGAAAATGCGAAGAAAAACGGTCTTGATAACTGTGAGTTTATAGCCGGGGATGTATTAAAGGTGGTGGATACCTTGGGATTTAATCCTGATATTATAATACTGGATCCGCCAAGAGACGGAATACATCCAAAGGCATTACCAAAGATACTGGACTTCGGTGCCAAAAGAATAGTTTATATCTCCTGCAAGCCTACATCCTTTGTGCGTGATCTAAAAGTAATGGAAGCCGCCGGCTATAGAATGGAAAAATGCGTGGGAGTAGACATGTTCCCAAACACAGTTAACTGTGAGGCGGTTGTTATGCTGTCGCGACCGTAAGGGAAGCGAGAGCATTACAAACCACCCATGCAATAGCCGTCCGTGACTGTCAAGTGCGAAGCACGCAGACAGAACGGAAACGGCGAACTGCGGAGGCGGTTGTTATGCTGTCAAAAGTTGCATCCTACTAAGTAAATAAAATTTAAAAAGTAAAGGCTTATTCAAAGGCCATCGTTAAAATGTAATCGGTAGCTTTGAGTAAGCCGTATTTTTTGTGAGAAAAATCAACTGAGTAGATACAAGTCAAAGATACCAAGATTATCCGGAAACATTTTTGATATCTCAGAAAATAAGACTTGTCAAGGAGAACAATTGGTGATATGATCAACATATCAAAAAAAAATGATGTGAGGGGCTTTCATGAAGAGAGATTTAGTGAAAACTGCAAAGATATTTAAAGCCTTTTCAGTGGCGGTTCGCCTAGAGATATTAGATTTATTAAAAAACGGGGAAGTATGTGCCTGTGTTTTATTGGAAAAACTGGATTTAACGCAATCAGGCTTGTCATACCATATGAAAATATTGATAGAGTCAGGAATTGTTACAGCAAGAGAAGAAGGTAAGTGGGTTTACTACACTATATCTGAACAAGGAAGACAAAAATAATACAGATGTTTTTAGAATCTACAGCAAGAAATTAGTTACCCTTAAGGGTAACTAAAAAAACGTTATTTACATCAAAAAAAATTGATATATTAATAAAGTTTAATTCAAAGAATTGAAGAAAGGGTGAAAAAATGAAGAGAATGTCAATTTATGAACCGGCTATGTGTTGTGATACAGGTGTTTGCGGAGTTAATGTGGATCCTGAACTCGTACGTATTTCAACAGTGATCAACAACTTGAAGAAAAATGGTATCACTATTGAAAGATACAATTTATCAAGTAAGCCAATGGCATTTGTCAATAATAACAAGGTAAAAGAGGCTTTGGATAAAAATGGAACCGATAGTCTTCCATTAATTCTTGTGGACGAGGATATAGTCATAGAGGGCAGATATCCAAAGAATGAAGAAATAATGGAACTTTTACAAATCTCTAAAGATTATCTTGAAAGTAGTAAGCAAAATGGCTGTTGTTCTTCAGGTAATGATTCTTGCTGTAGTGAAGATAAAGAACCGGATCAAGGGGGCTGTGGAAATAACAGCTCTTGTTGCTAAGGGGGGATTATGAAGGAATTTAATCTTGCGGATATTAAATTAACCAAATATCTATTTTTCACAGGCAAGGGAGGTGTAGGTAAAACATCTACAGCTTGTGCAACAGCAGTGGCTTTAGCAGATGAAGGAAAGAAAGTACTGCTGATTAGTACCGACCCTGCTTCAAATCTTCAAGATGTTTTTGAAACAGAATTAGACGGTAAAGCAAAGCCAATTAAAGGAGTAGATAATTTAGAAGTAATCAATCTGGATCCATTGGAAGCGGCATATAACTATAAAGAAAGTGTTGTAGCACCTTTTAGGGGTAAATTGCCTGATTCTGTTATTGAGAGTATGGAAGAACAGCTATCCGGATCTTGTACAGTGGAGATTGCTGCCTTTAATGAGTTTTCTAATTTCATTACAAATTCTAAGATCAATACAGACTATAACCATATTATATTTGATACAGCACCTACAGGTCATACCCTTAGAATGTTACAGCTTCCTTCTGCTTGGACTGATTTTATCAGCGAAAGTACCCATGGAGCATCCTGTTTAGGACAGCTTTCAGGATTAGAGTCTAAAAAAGAAACTTATAAAAAGGCAGTTGAAAATTTATCAGATAAGAGTTTAACAACTCTGGTATTAGTTACAAGGCCTGATAAAACACCACTTAATGAGGTAGCCAGAGCATCAAAGGAGCTATCTGAGATTGGAATAAAAAATCAAATATTAGTGATTAATGGTATCTTAGAAAATTATGATGATGACTTATCTGAAAGTATATTTAACAAACAAAAGTTAGCCCTTGAAAATATGCCGGATATGTTGACTGAGTTTGATACCTATACAATTGCCTTGAGATCATACAACATTACCGGAATCGACTCTATAAGAAATCTACTTAAGAAAGATCAAATAAATGAACAAAAAGTGGAAGTAGAAGGCAAACTCTTTAATTTAGATGATATTGTTAGTGATCTTGTAAAAAATAATAGAAAAGTAATCTTTACTATGGGCAAGGGTGGTGTAGGAAAGACTACTATTGCATCTTCCGTTGCCCTCAAGCTAAGCAAACTTGGTAAAAAGGTACATCTGGCTACAACAGATCCCGCTGACCATATCAAATTTATGATAGATAGTTCAAGTGGAATATCTATGAGTCATATTGATGAAAAAGAAGAATTAAAAAAATATCAAGATGAAATACTTGAAAATGCAAGAAAAACAATGAGTGAGGATGATGTAGCTTACATTGAGGAAGATTTAAGATCACCATGTACACAGGAAATAGCTGTATTTAGAGCTTTTGCAGAGCTCGTGGAAAAAGCAGACGATGAGATAGTGGTGATTGATACTGCTCCTACAGGTCATACCCTATTGTTGTTAGACTCAACTTTAAGTTATCATCAAGAAGTTCAAAGAACACAAGGACAGATACCTGAATCTGTAAAAAACTTGTTACCCAGATTAAGGGGAGAGGAAACAGAAGTATTAATAGTTAGCTTGGCGGAGGCTACCCCGTTTTATGAGGCATCTCGATTAGAAGAAGATCTAACAAGGGCATCCATTCATACCAATTGGTGGATTGTCAATTCATCCTTGTATAAAGCAAATCCCGGTAACAAGATGTTATCTGCTAAAGCGAATGAAGAAGTTAAGTGGATTAACAAGATATTAGATCATACTTCAGGAAAGCTAGCCGTTATTGAATGGACAAAAGAAGACCTTTGTGGTGATAAACTTTATCAGATATAAAAAGAAAAAATGATGAAGAGTTTATACAAACCATTAAAGAGATTGAAAATAAGGTTCAAAAAATAATTGAGAAAGTTGAGGCGATTTAGGAATGAAGAAAAATTTTCCTTCTATTCCGGAATGGTTAGGAAAATTTGAGTTCTATAACGTGTCTATACCAACAACAATTTTACTTTGGATAATGATTTATCCAATGATGTTGAAAATTGATTTTAAGAGTATCAAAGACATAGGAAAAAATCCTAAAGGTCTATTTATTACATGGTTTGTGAATTGGATCATTAAGCCACTCAGCATGTATTTAATTTCTTCCTTATTTTTCTTTATTATTTATAAGGGATTTATAAATAAGGAATTGGCATCAGAATATTTAGCCGGGGCGGTTTTACTCGGAGCTGCACCATGTACAGCAATGGTATTTGTATGGAGCAAGTTAACAAGAGGTGATAGTGCTTATACCTTAGTACAGGTAGCTAGTAACGACTTAATTATTTTTCATGGCATATTTAACAAAGCTGCCATTTTCAATTGCAGCTCCCTGTAGCATGATTGGGCAGGGCACTATAGGTAAATCTGTTCCAAGACAGAAGAGAGATAAGTTAGAAGTTGTAGCTAAGTATAAGTATCGAGTTTTATTTTTGGGGAAAATATGGAGGTAGGGTATAAATGGATAATGGATGGCTAAACCGGTCACAATTTTTGTTTGAGAGAACGGAGTTGGAAAATCTACACTTAAAGGTTATGGATACCTTGGGATTTAATCCTGATATTATAATACTCGATCCGCCAAGAGACGGAATACATCCAAAGGCATTACCAAAGATACTGGACTTCGGTGCCAAAAGAATAGTTTATATCTCCTGCAAGCCTACATCCTTTGTGCGTGATCTAAAAGTGATGGAAGCCGCCGACTACAGAATGGAAAAATGCGTGGGAGTAGATATGTTCCCTAATACCGTTAATTGTGAGACGGTAGCACTATTGTCCAAACTTGATGTCGATAAGCATATAGATGTTGAAATTAAGCTTGATGAGCTTGATTTGACAAGTGCTGAAAGTAAAGCGTCTTATGCACAAATTAAGGAATATATATTAGAAAAAATTTGATTTAAAGGTTTCGACACTCTATATTACACAGATTAAAAGGAAATGTGGTATTGAATTAAGGGAGCATTATAATAAATCCAAAAAAGAGAAACAGGTTATTCCACAATGCACACCGGAAAAAGAGGAAGCTATCATGGAGGCTTTAAGGCATTTTAAAATGATTTAGTAGGAATGGAGGGTATTTATGAGACTATTTTACAAAACAGAAACCGACAAGTAAATGACAAAAGAAGTCAAGGTGTTGACAATTCGCGCCATATTAAGTTATTTAAGAATCTCCTTGTATTTCATTGCCATTTCTGTTATAACAAATTATACTATCTAAAATAGAAAGGACTTAAGATGACAACTCTTATTAAACATAAACGTGTAGAATTTTCAGAACTTTTTTATGACCTAGTTTTTGTTTTTGCAATTTCAAAAGTAACTACTTTAATTGACCATCTTCATAACGGTATTTTGACTTGGAATTCTTTCCTTGATTTTTTCATGGCTGTCTTGGTTCTCACCGATTCCTGGATGATTCAAACCGTTTATACCAATCGCTATGGAAAGAACTCTTTATTTAACATAGTAATCATGTTTATCAAAATGGGACTTTTACTCTTTATAGCCAATATGATGGGACCTGATTGGCAACAATATTTTAATTATCTCTGTTGGGCTATTGGTACATTAACCCTTACCTTATTTTTTCAATATTTGGTTGAGTTTTTTAGAAAATCAACCGATGATGTTAATCGGAAAAGTATCAAAGATTTTCTATGGATAACAGGTCTAGGAAGTTTAGGAGTCTATCTAGCAGCTCTTCTTCCTATTTACGTTGGAGTCTATACCTTATTTGCTAGTATTCTGCTAACATTTATTATGCCAATTATCTTGCTTAGTAAAGATGAGCATTACCAGGTAAATTTCCCCCATTTAATCGAGCGCCTCTCCCTTCTTGTCATTATTACGTTTGGAGAGATGATTATGGAGCTAACTGACTTCTTTACAATCGAGAATTTCTCGATTTATTCGGTTCTCTATTTCATTATTACGCTTTCTCTGTTCTTGTTTTATTTTGGTCAATTCGACCATGCTATTGATGAAAATTCTGATAAAAAGGGACTATTTCTAGTTTACAGTCACTATCCTATTTTCATTGGACTTATTATGATGACTGTTTCGATGAGTTTTCTTCTGAATCCTGAAGTTAATCGTCTCTTTGCAACCAGCTTCTATTATATCGGATTTGGCCTCTTTCAAGCTGCTGTCCTAGCAAATGGGCCCTATAACAAACACTATCTTAGCTATTCGAAAAGTTACTACTGTGTCCAAGCGACACTCTATCTGGCTGCCTTGATTCTCTCTTTAATCTTTGCTTCTAATCCTATAATAGTAGCGAGTATAACAACCATTTTAGCTCTAGCTATAGCCACTCATTTTATTTATTTTTATGTGACACAGAATAAAAAATATTCCAAATCTAACTGGGGGTTATTTTAATGAGATTATAACATAAAAAAAGCTTTGGGAACCAAGGCTTTTTTTGGCTCTTTGTCAACTGTAGTGGGTTGAATAAAAGCTAACTCCTGGAGAGGGCTATCGTTGTCCTTTCCAGGCTTATATTCAGAAGAACCTGAAATATTTGAAAGTCCATTAAAAACTGAATATAGAAACAAAATGGAATATACTTTTGCTGATATGTATAAAGACAGTCCAATTATGCTTGGAATGCATAAGAAGAATAGATTTTACGAAGTAGTAGATACAAAGGAATGTAACCTAGTACATAGAGATTTTGAAATAATAAGAAACGGAATTATCGACTTTGTAAGAGAAAAAAATCTTCCATTTGTAAAAAGAGAAATCATGAAGGACTTTTAAGACATTTAATCATTCGTTATGCATTGACAACGGGCGAAATAATGGTAAATATCGTAACAACAACACAAAGTGAATTTGATAGAAAGAGTTTTGTAGATATGCTTTTAGGATTGAAACTTGAAGGAAATATAAAATCTATCGTGCATACTGAAAAATGACTCACTTGCAGATGCAGTTGTTCCAGAAAAAAATAAATATAATTTTTGGAAAAGAATACATAACAGAAAAAATATTTGACTTGAAATTTAAAGTAGCACCATTTTCATTTTTTCAACCAAATGTATTTGGAGCAATAAATCTATATTCAAAAGCAATTGAACTTTGTGGAGACATAGAAAACAAAGTAGTATTTGACCTATATTCAGGAACGGGAACAATAGGGCAAATTGTAGCAAGAAAAGCAAAAGCTGTTTATGGAATTGAAATTGTAGAAGAGGCAGTTGAAAGTGCAAACAAATCAGCAAAAGAAAACGGACTAACAAATTGTACCTTCATTGCAGGAGACGTCTTAGAGGAAATTGAAAACAGAAAAGAAATGGTAGATGTAATAGTCGTAGATCCACCAAGAGACGGAATAAACCAAAAAGCATTGGAAAAAATAATCTCCTGTGGTGCAAAAACAATGGTTTACATTTCTTGCAATCCAAAAACTCAAAAAAGAGACGTACAAGTTCTAATCGAAAACGGCTACGAACTAAAAACATTAAAAATCTTTAACCAGTTTCCAAGAACAGTTCATTGCGAGGCTATAGCGTTGCTACAAAAAGAGGAATCATGAAAATCCTCCATTTTAAGCAGTTTTACAAGCATTTTGTGTTTGTAGATAATGTCGATTGTGGGAAGAAAAAGCTTCTAAAAAATTATGTCGATGTGAATGTTTGCATTGATATGGTGTGCTTTGGTATGTTGCGACATGGTTTGATATAATTATAAAAATGACAAAAGGAGTTAAACAATATGGTCGCTATTTCAGTAAACCGGGTAACTAAGACCTTTAAACGTTATGAAAAACAGGAACGAATTCTTGATAATTTCTTTCATAGAAAGTATTTGGAGAAAGTGGCAGTTGATAATGTCTCATTTCAAATTAATAAAGGAGAGTGTGTTGCTGTAATTGGGCAGAATGGCGCAGGAAAAACTACAATGATGAAGTTGATGTCCGGCTTGCTGTTACCGACAACAGGAAAAATTGAAGTTTTAAATTATAATCCCTTCAAAAAGGAAAAGGCTTATAAGAAATCCATTACACTATTGTTAGGACAAAAACAACAACTTTGGTGGGATGTTTCGGCGAAGGATAATTATTTACTACTAAAAGATATATACGAGTTAAGAGATAAAGAATATGAAAAGAACCTAAGTGAGCTAGTTGAGATGATTGGTGCTGAAGATATTCTTCAAAGCCCGGTAAGAACATTATCACTTGGAGAAAGAATGAAATGTGAATTAATTGGTTCATTGTTATATAAACCGGAAATTCTATTTCTTGATGAACCAACTATAGGGATGGATTTAATAGCACAAAAAGAAGTCAGGGAGTTTATTAAAAACTATAGTATCAATAATAAAGCAACAGTGATTTTGACAAGTCACAATATGGGTGATATAGAAGCTGTTTGTGAAAGAGCTATATTTATGGATAAAGGGAAGATATATTACGACGGTAAATTTTCTGAATTCGTAAAAGAGCATGGGAAGGATGTACTGGTATCTATTGAGAAAAGAAGCGAGAATGAAAATATTTTATGGAGTGAATATGGTGAAGTGCTTGAAAATAGCGAGGGGTTGGTAAAACTAAGGGTTGCAAAAGATGATATTATGGTATTAAGGCATAAGTTGGCAGACAATGAATATATAAACAATATCATGATATCTGAAGTTGGTGCAGAAGATATAGTTAGAGACTTCTATAAGATGGAGAAGAGACATGAAAGCACTTAAAAAGTATGTATCTGTATATCGACTGATGTGGAAGCAGGTAACGGATTATCGTTTCGAATTTCTTGCAGAGTTAGTATGCACATTCATACCGGTAATTGCTCTATACTATCTATGGAGTGACATATATATAGCTGAAAATAGCATAAAGGGAATGAAGTTTGGAGAGATGTTCCTTTATATAGTTTTGGCTAGATTTATATCAATGATTATTACACCTAATTTTATATTTGAAATCATGGGTGATATACAGAGTGGAGAAATACAACATTTCATTTGTAAACCAATCAATTATATTAGATATTCATTTGTAAAAATATATAGCTGAAAAAGTAGAAGTATGTTGTTTTGCTCAATCATTTATATTGTAATTTTTGCTTTCTTGTTTAAAGGTAAAATATTTTATGGATCCGGAGTGGATATAATTTTATTTTTTGTTGAAGTAATGGTGGCAATGGTATTTTACTTCCAAATAGCAATGGTGATTGGATTATTGAGCTTTTGGATATATGAAATTTCAAGTTGGTATTATACATTAACTTTTGCGATTGAATTTTTGGCGGGTGGTTTATTTCCACTCACACTATTACCGGAATCAGTTTCTAATATATGTAGATACATGCCATTTCAATATATGATTTATTTTCCGGCACGAACATTATTGATGGGAACGGATAGGACAGAGGTGATTAGATACTTCTATGTTATTGTACCATGGATAGTAGGTTTAGGAATACTTCTTGAAGTGTTATGGAAAAATGGGCTTAAGCATTACGAGCTTATTGGAGGATAAAATGCGAGAACTAAGATTCCATATAAATATATTTAGAGGATTCATCGTGAACACATTTGCAAGAGAGTCAGATTATAGGGGGAATTTAATAGCTGAAATAATAGACAGTTTGTTAAATATCTTTGTAAATATATATTTTTTCAAGATTATTTTTTTCTAAATACAAATGCTATAGCTGGTTGGAATAGTGAAGAAATGCTGGTGTTAGTCGCAGTAACACAGATTATAACATCGATTATCTATATGTTATTTATGAATAATTTACCAAGAATCCAAACTTATGTCTTGCATGGAGACTTCGATTATATATTGCTGAAACCTTGTAGTTCACAGTTTTATGTATCGCTTAGATACTTCTATTTTGGAGCAGTACCAAGTGTGATATTTTCATTTGCACTTTTGATATATGCACTGTTTCATGTAGGAGCAAAAATAACAGTAGTAAAGGCGATTATATTTTTTATTGATATAGTAGCAGCTATTGTTATCTGCTATTCAATATGGTTCTTGATAATGATATTATCAATTATTTTTATAAAAATTGGAGCGATGCATGAACTGTTTTTTTAAGTGCGTTGAAATTTCTGGAGTATCCACAAAATATTTATAAGGGAATGATAAGAATTTTTAATGATCTATATTATACCGCTTGCAACAGTTTCAAATGTTTCGGCTGAAAAATTATTAGGAAAAAGTAGGAATGATTGATACGATAGAAATTATTTTTATTGTCGATAGTATTTTTTATGTTGACAAGAATATGCTATAGATTGGCCTTAAAAAGATATAGCAGTGCAAGTTCGTAATTGAGATTGAAAAGGCTCGAAAGAAAGGCAGCTCATGTTATCGTGTTGAAGATGTAGTAGGTAACGGTTAAGTAGAGTATAGTTTTAATTTTTAATACAATGATATAATGTAAAATAGTGAAAAAAATAGTGTAAATTTAGTGAAAAAAAGAGCTGTATAAATATTTGAATTATTTGAGGGAAAAATATATTGAGTTTATAGTCTAAACAGGATATAAATGGTGCATATATGAAACTATTAACAATTGATGAGATAATATCTTCGATTCTTGATGAAACCAAGGGACTTGATGAAGAGATAACTGACGGAATGATTCTCAAGGAAGAGATGATTCCATATTCAAGTCTTGATAAAGTAAAACAATTGCTGAAAATAGAATATTTAGATCAGGTATTCTCGGATTATATTTTAAAATATAACTGGGGTAATGTCGGTTTTTTAAGTTATCAATTTGGCAACAATGATGAGATTGGACTTGATTGGTTAATAAATAGAAATCTTGAATACAGTGATTATCATATTCTACAAAAAGAAGGAATTATTATTATTGCAAACGGAGATCCATATACTATTTTACTTGAATACAGCTCCGGAAAGATATATGCTTTTACAAGTGATATGAGTTATGAAGAAAAAATACAGATTGCTTTGGACTTTGAAGAACTGGTGAGAGCCATGGGAACAGGACAGTATGCACTTTGGAAGAATAATGAAAAAGAGTTCACTGAACTGATGAGTAGTATGGTGGAAGAAGATGGACTTGTGTTTTGGAAAGATTACGTGGGATTGTATTAGATAAATGCATAAACTGGTATTTATCAGAAAATGAGGAATAGTTGAAATGGAGGCGCTATAATAACATGAAGATTGAAGGGAACCAGAAAGAACTGGATGCAATGGTAGAATTTCATAAGGGAAACCGTGTCGAGGGGCTGAGACTACAAGAAGAATTTGCAGCGGAATTTCGTAAGGAGTATAAAGACAAAGATCACTGTCCTTGCCTGAAAGCCTGTCGTTATCACGGAAACTGTAAGGAATGTGTAGCAATACACAGAGCGCATCAGGAACATGTTCCTAATTGTATGCGACCATTGATTAATAAAAAATTGAAATTGATGTCAGAATTAACAGAGCATACCTTGGCAAATGAAATAGAAGCTCCACATGAGATTTTAAGAAAATAGGCAAGTCAAATTTCAGTACATAAAGATATAGAGCATAATCAACTATACTTGAATAAGAGTTATATTTATTATAGAATTATGAAAAGACAGAAATATTACTAAAACAGGTTTTGCAGAAAGGAGAAGGTCCAATATTCTATACAGGAGAATGCCGGATCGAATTTTGATATGAAAATAATCGAAAACAAAATGATTTTTGCATTTGATGGAAAAAATAAATGTGCAGCGGAAGTTGAGGATGGAGAAACTCTGGTTTTCCGTACACATGATTGTTTTGATAATCAGTTAAGTGAAGAGGGTTCATCTATAGGTAGCCTAAACTGGGATTGTATCAATCCGGCCACAGGACCTGTTTATGTAAAAAGTGCTCTTGCAGGTGATGTACTGAAGGTTGAAATACTTGACATTAAACTTGAAAACCAAGGTGTGATGTGCGCACTCCCTGATAACGGTGTATTGGGTTCTTTAGTAAAAGAAGAGTCTGTAAAGCGTTTGAAAGTGGAAGACAATAAGGTTTACTTTAATGAAATATTGTATTTGATGTGAATCCTATGGTTGGAGTTATAGGTGTAGCACCAAAGAGTGGAGCTATAAATTGCGGAACGCCCGGAAATCATGGCGGAAATATGGACAATAAGAGAATTGCAAAAGGTGCGACTCTTTATTTCCCTGTATTTCATGACGGAGCAATATTTTCTTTAGGTGATGTACATGCAGCCATGGGAGATGGAGAAATAATGGTCAGCGGTGTGGAAATTTCAGCTGATGTTACAGTAAGACTCTCTGTAATAAAGGGTGTAAGTATAGAGACACCGATGCTTGAAAACGATGATATCTGTGGTGTAATCTATTCTCACGAAGAGATTGAAAAAGCAGTATTTCATGCAGTAAGAATTACAAATGAGGTAATGCAAAAGAAGCTTGGACTTTCATTTAATGATGCGGGTATGCTTATTAGTGCAGTTGGAGACTTGAGATTTTGTCAGGTGGTAGATCCTGAGCGTACTGTTATGATGTGTATACCGAAAACTATACTTAAAGAATTGTTTTAGATAAAAGTATAATTAAATATTGATAGATTAATATTAGCCGGAGGATGAAAAAATCTCCGGTTTTTTACAGTTTAATTATCAATACATTGACTATATACCGATTACTTTTATAATGGAATCATATGATAAATTACTACAGAGTATACTAAGAAAGAATAAATGGAGAAAGTATGGATAAAGGGAATATATTAGTAATAGGTGACTCGGGGGTCGGCAAATCAACCTTGATCAATGCTGTTTAGGAGAGGAAATTGCTGAATCCGGTTTTGGAGATAAGGGTACTACAAAAGAACTGAAAGTATATGAAAGTGATGTACTGGATTTTCGTATTATAGACACTGTAGGTTTTGAACCGTCATTTTTTAAAAGAATGGGGGCTATAAATGCTGTAAAAAAGTGGTCAAAAAATGCCGTTAAAGAGGGAAAAGAAAACTCGGATATAAATGTTATATGGTTTTGCGTCGAAGGCACTTCGAGTAAATTATTTCCGGAGGCAATAAAAAGTCTTTCTAAAGCGACATCTATTTATCCATCTGTTCCAATAATAGTTGTAATTACAAAATCATATTCAAAGCCTGAGCGTGAAAGAAATATACAGATGGTTAAAGAGGTATTTGAAAAGCAAAAGAATACAAAAAATCTGAAGGGCATTATTCCTGTAGTTGCAATGATATATGAAATAGATGAAGAGCAATTTGTGGCACAGGAAGGTATAACCGAGCTTATAGATATGACATATGAGCTGATACCTGAAGGTATGCAAGCAGCAAAAAAAGACATTGAAGCATTTAAACTAAACAGAAAAAGATCATTTGCACAAACTGCAATTGCTACTTTTACGCTAAGTGCTGTGGCAATAGCGGCAATACCTATTCCGCTTTCAGATGCAGTATTGTTATCACCTTTAGAGATTGGAGAAATAAATTCTTTGGCAAAGATATATGGCATTAAGAATGATAAAAACTCTAAAAGATTTTTAAATTCTGTTGTAGAAGCAGGAACTGTAGGTATGGCTGCAAAGGCGGCTATAAATGCGCTAAAAGCAATTCCGGCAATCAATCTGGCGGCCTCTGTAATAAATGCAGCTGTTGCAGGTGCTATCGTTCTTGGAATAGGTGAAGTATGTGTGTATACATATGAGCAAATTTACCTTGGAAATAAGTCTTTGGACGATGTGGATTGGATCAATAAGATAATTGAGGCCAAGTTAAATAAACAAATAATTGAAAAGATAAATATGATTATAACTGATGAGGATTTTAGAAACGGTAATATAACTAATTTAAAGAAGCTGTTTACAAAGCTGTTGATAAAATAAGGAGATTTTATGGCAATAGACGGAGTAAAAATTATAGACAGTGATGATGCTTATGATATTTATAATGATATTGTGGAACGATATAAAGATGGTGTAGATGTAGAGCTCATTAAAAGAGAATGGCTTGCTGAGGAAGCAAATTTTTGCATAGATGAATTGTATACAGAGATATATTGGACAGCTCTTGCTTATTCACTTTGGAAGATAGGACATTTGGATGAAAATATAAAAAATAAAGCTTTAGAAATCATATCAGAAGGTGCAAGCAAACTATGGAACGAGATAGACGAAAGGGCGGTAAAAGCGAGGCAGAAAGCTTTAAATAAATTAGCTCTTCAAATTCAAAGTGAGAATCCACGACCGATTAAAAAGCCTAAGTCACAAAAAAGAAGAGAACCGTATTTTGAACTTGGAGATGTTATCTCGGTAAAGTTTGAGAATGAATATGGAATCTGTTTTGTCTCGGATTTGGAGGTTAGACCAAGAAAGATAGAATATCATATAGCCTGTGCAAGAACATTACAGGATTTTGAGCCTACAATGGATGATTTTATTAACAGCAGTATTGCTTATAAGAAAATGAACACGGAGTTTGCGCTTGAAACGGACTGCTGGTTTAATCATAAGGATCTGGGTGTATTACTGCCATATTTAAAGAAAATAGGTAAGGTAAAACTTAAACCTTACAGTTTGGGAGTACTCTCGCCTGCTGATTCGCTTGAGCATTTTTATGATGATATTACAAATGAATCGGATTTATGGCCTTTTAAGACAATCGAGATAAGCGAAATAATAGAAGAAATTTTAGAAAATTAACATGGAAGAAATTTATAATGAATAAGAAATGTCGTATAAAACCGGAAGATTTAAAAGATCTTTTTCACACAGATGGTCCTGAGGGTTGTATAGCTACTGACAGAATAATGCTTGAAGGCAGAAAAGTAGGATATATGTACAGAGAGTATGCGGATCGAAAAGATGATAGTGGATGGAGATTTACAGCAGGAGATGAGAACGAAGAATATATGTCAAATGCTGAAAATGCCGGAGTATATACTTTAAATGCCGTTGCCAATATTGATTCGGATATTATTCCTTTTTTGAATTCACCTGTAGGAAGCGGTTTTTTCAGAGATAAAGACGGTCATTTTGTAAAGGATGATTTTGATATAATTGCGAGACAGGAGATAGATGAGATTTTATATGAACATAATATTGCAGACTCAAAGGATTATGAGAACAGAGATCCGGAGGAATTGGCAGAAATATATAAAAATATTAAGATAGTTCAGGAGAATCATGATTTGTCCGATGATGATGTAGAAGAATTATTAAAAAGCATTTTCTCTGACTATGATGAATCATAATAAATCGTATATAAACCGGAGTAATATTTATTGACTGAGCAAAAGGTAGAGTAAAATAATACATACTTAATAATAAAAAACGTACCGAATAGGTACGTTTTTTATTTTTTATTAATAGCTTGTAAGCTTATCTACATTTTCAATTATAACAATCTTTGTATCGGCATCTACGCTGTTTACAAGTTTTTTCATGTACTCCTCAGGGATTCTTATACAACCGGCTGATGAAGTATCTTTGTCGGTTTTTGTACAGTGGATGAAGATTGCTGAGCCTTTACCGGGTACAGCTTCCGTATTATAGTTAAGTGCTAATGCATAGTTGTAGAAAGGATGAGCCGCTTTTAAATCTTCGGCTGAATTCCAGTCTTTCTTTACATTTGAGGTATTTACCCATTTATTGTAATATGCACTGTTTGAATCATCTACCCAGTAATCTCCATCACCTATCTTACGATATTCCAAGATGCTTCCGGGATTATCCTTAAGTCCGAAGGCGAACATAGCACTGAATACTCCTTCAGGTGTTTTTTTATCACCTTCAGCTTTCTCAATAGAAATACCGTTTGTACCGGCTATACCGTTTACATACCAGTTCTTTTTCCATGTACCGTCTGCTGATTTTGTATAGTCATTGACTGTTACCTTGTTTATTGCTTTTATGTCCCACTATCAGCACAATATGGCTTGCAGATTTTGAAACTGCCAGCTTTTCTACAGGCAGTGCGGCATAAGAGTTTATAGTTGTACTTGCCAGCAGTGTTGTAAACACCATAAAAGTTGCGCATATTTTTTTAATCAAATTCATATATTATTCCATTCTGCATTGGAGATGTAAATGCATCTCATCATTAAAAATTCTATAAACAAGATTTTATACTGACCACTATGCTTTAGTCAATGAAAAAAATATTAAAAAATATAGTCCTTATTTCTTTTTACATAAAAAACAGGTTAAATACAACAGGTTAACGTGGGAACATGCTAAAGTGCACACATCTTCCGGCTGTAAAGTACAGAGTCGTTGAAAAGGACGGACATGTTATCGAAGGAGACTTTTATTATATTGAAAACGGAATGGGCAAGCAACTTAGATGGCTGGCAAAAATATTTGCAATATTTGGAATAATGGTAGGTTTCTTCGGAATAGGAACTTTTACCCGGATAAACGGTATTACAAGTGCAATAGGGAACTTCTTTGACTTTGATAGCACTAAACGGTGTAGTGGTAAGAGAGACAAAATCATTTTTTGAGCGTGGCGTTCATAATAAAATATAAAGCAAAAAGGTCTTAGACTCACAGATTTATAACTGTAAATCTAAGACCTTTTGTTAGTTATTATTGTTCTGCATATTCAGGAAATGTAATACTGTTTTCCTTGAAAACATGAACAAAAATATCCTCAACGAAATCCTTCATAAGTTTAAACGTATTGGCATATGTGACGCAAGTATCAGCCGGTACTTGAAAGTTATTTGTAAGCTGTTGCATTTCCTTAATCATGTCGCCTACATCTACATGTTCACCTTCAAGTTCACTTATCAATTCAAGAGTTTCTTTGTCAGGATGATGATTTGAACGCATCAGCGGGAATATGAGCCTCTCTTCTTTTGCAAAATGCTCTTCAAGTTCTGCTTTCATTCTTGCAAATAAGTTGTGAATCTTTGTAAGTTCCGCACCATGATGCTGATAATGTACTATCAAAATCTTGTTTAAAAGCTTTTCGATTTGTTCCATCATCTCACGTTCTGTAACATGATGAGTTGCCTCAAGATTATCAAGCATCTCATTAACGCTTAGTTTTTCAAAATCTTCTATGGATTCCACACTTTCTTTGTTTTGTGGAACAGGCTGCGAAGCTATATTGTTAAGTTCATTTATAAGTGAAGTAAGGTCAATACTCCCGTCTGTGAAAGACTCATCAAGTGGCATATGACCACCACAGCAGTAGTCAAGGTGTAAGTTGTTAAGATAAGGAATTGTTTGAGGATATTGTTTAACAATATCGGCAAGTGACATTTTAGCTGTAATCATAGCATACCTCCTTAAAGTGAGTGAATTATCATAAACAAATTCATTGTCAGTTTTATAGATAAAGATGAACTTACATCAATATCTATAAAAAGAGTATACACTTATAAAATATCGAAATCTGTAACAAATAAGACAAAAATAAAATATTATAAGAATATAATTATAGTTTTTTAATTTAAAAGATACAAAAAAACAGATGAAATGGTAGGGTTTAAAAATCAGCTTGAAAGAAGTATATATTTGTTGTATACTTTTTTTGTTATAATTTTATATGGGTTCTCTTAGTTAAAATGGATATAACGATAGCCTCCTAAGCTGTAATTGTGGGTTCGATTCCCGCAGGGAACATTTTTTAGCAATGGAATTAGCCATTGCTATTTTTTATTCTTGCCGTAAATATTTACTGTGATAAAATAGTATCAGATATTTGATGTATATGGTAAGAAAGGGGATGCTTATGTACGAAAGAGAGATAAAAGAACTTCAAAAGATAATCGATGACAGTAAAGCAATAGTATTTTTCGGTGGTGCCGGAGTTTCTACAGAAAGCGGCATTCCGGATTTCAGAAGTGCGGACGGTCTTTACAATCAAAAGTATAAGTACTCTCCCGAACAGGTGGTAAGTCACAGCTTTTTTATGAAATATCCTGAGGTTTTTTATGAGTTTTATAAGGATAAAATGATGTGTCTTGAGGCAAAGCCAAATGCAGCACATAATAAACTCTCAGAGCTTGAAAAGTCGGGAAAGCTTAAGGCTGTAGTGACACAGAATATTGACGGGCTTCATCAAAAAGCCGGAAGTAAAACAGTCTATGAGCTTCACGGAAGTATACATAGAAATTACTGTATGAAATGTGGAAAATCCTATGATGCAAAATATATTAAAAATCATAAAGGAATACCATATTGTGAATGTGGCGGTATGATAAAACCTGATGTTGTTTTGTATGAAGAGGGACTTGACGGTAATGTAATAAATGCCGCGATAAGAGCAATCGCATCGGCAGACACTCTTATAATCGGCGGAACATCTTTGAGGGTATATCCTGCGGCAAGTTTTATTGATTATTTTCATGGAAAGCACCTTGTGGTTATAAATAAATTGGAGACCGGAAAAACTGTAAATGCAGAGTTGTATGTGAATGCTCCTATCGGAGAGATTATGAGCGGAATAATTGTCTGATAGAAAATAATAAAAAAGAGGTGGGTTATGCCAAGGGGGAACAATCAAAAATTTAAATTTACATATCTTATGAAAATCATGGCTGAGAAGACTGATGATGAACATAGTCTCACTATGCCACAAATACTTGAGGAGCTTGAGAAGTACGAAGTCACTGCAGAGAGAAAAAGTATTTATGAAGATTTTAAGGATATGGCAAAATTAGGCATAGATGTTATAAAGGAGCAAAGAGGTAGAGAGACATTTTATCATATCGCAGGAAGAGAGTTTGAGCTTGCAGAGGTAAAACTTCTTATTGATGCTGTACAATCTGCAAAGTTTATAACTCAAAAAAAGTCAAAGTCGCTGATTTCCAAAGTGAAGAATTTTGTAAGTGAGCATCAGGCCAGGCAATTACAAAGACAGATTGTGATAAACGATCGTGTAAAGACCATGAATGAAAGTGTATATTACAATGTGGATGATATACATACTGCGATAAATCAAAACAGGAAGATTAAATTCAAATACTACAAATGGGATATCGATAAGAAGCTTGTGGAAAGACATGGCGGAATATATTTCGTTGTCAGTCCATGGGCACTGCTTTGGGATGATGAAAACTACTATATGATTGCCTTTGATGATTGGGATAATAAGATAAAACATTACCGTGTAGATAAGATGATGTATATCGAGGTGGGAAATGAAGAGAGAGCCGGAAAGGAAGAGTTCAAAAACTTTGATATGGCAAAATACTCAAAGGCAACATTCGGTATGTATCATGGTGAAAAGACTAAGGTATGTATAAAATTTGCAAATCATATGTGTGGAGTATTTATAGACAGATTCGGGAAAGATACTCTTTTCAGAAAAATAGATGAAAATCAGAGTGAGCTGATAGTGGATATAAATGTCAGCCCGCAGTTTTTCGGATGGATTTTCAGCCTTGGAAATGATGTTGAAATAGTATCTCCAAAAGAAGTTGTTAATGAGCTGAGGGAATACACAAAGAAATTTATAATGAAATATGAATAGATTTTAGAAGGCTTTTACTTTTAAAGTGAGAGTCTTTTTTGATGGTATTTTTAAAGGACAGCATAGGTGATATTTTATAATCAAAGAGAAATTTGATTGGAGGATGTTATGGAAAAGATATTTATAACAGTAACAGGGACAAGGCATTATTTCGGAAGCGAATTTTTGGAAAAAGATATGAAGCTTATTTTAGAAAAGGAGCCTGACAATGAATATGACAAAGAGGCTATAAAGGTACTTTGTGATGGGCTCGGGAAGATAGGATATGTGTCAAACAGCCCATATACAGTGTTAGGTGAATCATTCAGTGCAGGAAGATTATATGATAAAATAGGCGAGAGAGCGGTAGCAAAAGTAATACATAAAACAGATTGCGGTATTGTATGCAAGATTTCAAAAAAATCCTTGTTGGGTAGTGAGAAATAGTCTATCATTGTATAGAGATAAAATTGGGTGAGAATGGATTATTAATCGAATAATATAAGGAGTAAGTATGAGTGCTTTGGGTAATATTTTGTGGTTTATTTTCTGTGGGCTTTGGAGTGGGATGTTGTGGATATTTGCCGGTTGTCTTTGCTGTATAACGGTTATAGGAATACCTTTAGGTCTTCAATGCTTTAAGTTTGCCGGGTTGGCATTTTTTCCGTTCGGAAAAGAAGTGGTATATGGAGGAGGTGCGGTAAGCTTTCTTGTAAATATTATCTGGCTTATTACGCTTGGAATACCTATAGCAATCACTCATGCAATTGCGGGGCTGATTCTTTGTATAACCATAATAGGTTTTCCTTTTGGACTTCAGTTTTTCAAATTGGCTAAACTTTCATTAATGCCTTTCGGTGCAAGAATAATTTAATTAAAACATCCTTAAATTAAGGAATAGCTGATTGAAAAAAACATATAATTGATATATTATTGAGATAACAAATTTTGGTAATTTATATATCAACGATATATTAGGAGGATAATATGCCAATTAGTTTAAAAAAAGGTCAAAAAGTTAGTCTTACAAAGGGAAATCCGGGACTTAAGAATGTTGTGGTAGGACTTGGATGGGATACAAATGCCTATGATACAGGTGCAGATTTTGACCTGGATGCAGCAGCTTTTTGTTTAACAGATTCAGGTAAAGTTTCAAGCCAGAATGATTTCGTATTCTTTGGAAATCTTAATCACCAATCAGGTGCAATAAGCCATTTGGGAGATAATCTTACAGGTGCAGGTGACGGTGATGATGAACAGATAAAGATTGATCTGTCAAGAATTCCTGCAGAGATAACAAAAATTGCATTTACAGTTACTATTTATGAGGCTGATGCAAGAAGACAGAATTTCGGACAGGTTTCAAATGCTTTGTAAGAATATTTGATGAAAATACAGGTGAAGAGCTTTTGAGATATGATCTTGGAGAGGACTTCTCTATTGAAACCGCAGTTGTATTTGGTGAATTATATAAGAATGGCGACGAGTGGAAGTTTAATGCTATAGGTAGCGGATACCAGGGCGGATTGGCTGCTCTTTGCAATATGTATGGAATAGATGCAGAATAGATTTTACTATGGGGACTGTGCACTTTTAGGTGCCGGTCCTTTTTTATTAAAAAATATTTTATTCGTAACATATGATACTGAAAAATATAGTTTAGAAGATTATAATTAGGGCATACTAACTTATATGGGGAAAAGGAGAATGATATGAGTAAAATACTTGATTTAAATAAACCGGTTTTTGAGTTGGCAAGGGAATATCCCGATTTTATAGAAATATTTTCAGAGCTTGGATTTAAAGATATAAAAAATCCTGTAATGTTAAATTCAATGGGGCGCTTTATTACTATAAATAAGGGCGCTGAAATGAAAGGGATTCCTCTTGAAAAAATAAAAGAAGTTTTTAAAGAGCATGGGTATGAGATAGCTGAAGAAAAAAAAGAAGAAAAAGAATTAAAAGAGGTGGCAGAGAGTATACAAAACAACACTGAAGACAGTACCGAGTTACTCAAGCAGTATTTGATAAGACTCTCAAACGGTGAATCATTGGAGTCGGTTCAAAAAGATTTTAGAGAAAAATTTGAATCTGTAGATGCAAGTGAAATAATGAAGGCGGAGCAGTCACTGATGGAATCGGGAATGCCGTATCAGGAGGTTCAAAAATTATGTGATGTTCACTCGGCGCTGTTTCATGGAACAACAAGCAATGAGCTTGGAAGTGAGAATGACATAAAGAATACTATGAGTATGGCAGACGGTGCAAATGAAGATGACACTAAAATGCTTATTGAGACAAAGGGACATCCGCTTTCTACATTTACAAGAGAGAATGAAAATCTTGAGAAATACATAAACGAATTTTTGGTTAAACTTGAAAAAAATGAGGTGGACAGAGTTCTGCTTTCAAAGATAAGAGAAGTTTCCATGCATTATGCAAAAAAAGGAGATCTTTTATATCCTTTATTAAAGACTAAATATAATGTTTCCGGACCTGCTACTGTAATGTGGTCCGTAGATGATGAATCAGGGATGAGCTTGGAAGACTGGATAAGATCGAAAAAGAAGATGAGCAGTGGGTAACAGATATAAAGGCTGTAATCACTCGTATGCAGGAAATGATCTATAAGGAGGCAAATATCTTATTCCCGATATGTACAGTGAACTTTACAGATGAGGATTGGTTGAATATATATCTGGACAGCAAGGGATATGAAAACTGTCTTGATATTGTACCTGAAAGCTTTGATAAAGGCGAAAAGGTAAAAAGAGAGTTTGATGATATTGACGGAGAGATAGTACTTCCCGGAGGACATTTTACAAAAGAGCAGCTTATTGCACTCTTAGATACCATGCCTCTTGAGATTACATTTATAGATGCAGATGATATAAACAGATTCTTTAACGACAATGATTGCCCGAAAGCATTTAAAAGACCGTTGATGGCAATTGACAGAGATGTGTATTCATGCCATCCTCCAAAGATAGAGCCAATGGTAAGAGAGATAATATCCGGTTTTAAGAACGGAAGCAGGGATGAGGTTGCTATCTGGGTGAAGAAAAATAATAAAGATATGCTTGTAAAATATATGGCTGTAAGAGATAAAAACAAAAAGTATCTTGGAACTATGGAAATAGTACAGGACATGGATTTTGCAAGAGAGCATTTTGAAGAAGAGAATAAATAATAAGAAATGAGCCTATGAATTTATTTCATAGGCTCGATTTGTCATTCGATTATATTTGTAAGTCCGTTTTTTATAAATGAGAGTGTAAGCACTGCAAGATCATGAGGTGACATTTCAAAATCAGAGTCTATCCATCTTGTAAGCAGTCCGAGTGTACCGGAAAGAATAAAATCATAGTATAATTCGAAATAAGGCATATTTTTTTGCTTGATGAATGCCTTATATTTATTGAATACACAGAATTGCAACTTGTTTCTAAGTTCATTGGAGAAATTTGAATCCAGATCATCATGTATAAATATCTTAGACATATCCTTATTGTCATATATGAATACAAATAAAGCTTCTATAAAAGGAACCAGATTGTCTGTATCAGGAGCTATTGTGGTAAGTATATCATCAAAATCTTTTAAAAGATCGGCTTGAATATGATCCATCAAATCATAGACATCCTTATAGTGTAAGTAAAATGTACCTCTGTTTATGTCCGCCATTTGAGCCAATTCTTTTACTGTAATATTTTGGATCTTCTTTGTTTCGAGTAAAATACTCAGACATTTTCTAAGCTGTGATCTGGTTTTTCTTACTCTCCTGTCTAAAGTGCGTTCGTTCATAAAACCTCCAATTATTATTTTAATTCTATTATTAGACTACATATAAAAAAATGCTGTTTAAAAATTCTAATATCATTTAATTAACTATTGTATATAAATATACTTAAAAGTATAATCAATTGCATTAAAAAAAGCAATAGTTAATTAAAACGGTAACAAAAGCACGGTAGTTTGACAGTTGAATAAAAGAAAAAATCTTGTAGGCCCTGAAAAGCCTATATTTTTTTGTCAAATTTTCTTCATTTTTATGTGGCTATTTGCGGTTATTTATGGTATAATTAGCGTATGGAGGAATTAATTTATGAAACTAACATGTGCCGGAACAAAAAAGTCACCTAGTTATTATATTCAAAAATCTGTGCGTATAGGAAATAAAACCACTACTAAGACTGTAGAACGACTTGGAAGTATCGAAGAAATTAGGGCACGATGTGGAGAGCAAGATCCCTTGAATGGGCAAAGGCATATGTCAGAAAGCTGACCATTGCTGAAAAGGAGACGAAAAAAAGGGAGTTCTGCTTTAAATTTTTCTTCATCCATGCTCATAGATAAAGATGTTCGTAACTCCTGCAATGCGGGGTACCTTTTTATTCAAGATATCTACTATTCCCTTGGCTTGGATAAGATTTGCAACACTATAGCAGAAAAATATAAATTCGATTATGACCTAAATGACATTCTTTCCATGCTTGTTTATTCAAGAATTATTGCACCTGGCTCCAAACTTTCTTCTCTTGAAAGCTCTCAAAAATTTCTTGAGCAACCTAAATGCGAATTGCACCAGGTGTACAGAGCTCTTGAAGTAATCGCAAATGAAAACGACTTCTTTCAGTCTGAGCTATACAAGAACTCACAAAACCTAGTGAACCGTAACAAGGAAGTACTTTATTACGACTGCACAAACTATTATTTCGAGATTGAAGAGGAAGACGATTTTAGAAAGTATGGGATTTCAAAAGAGTATCGTCCTAATCCCATTGTCCAAATGGGTATGTTCATGGATGCTGATGCTATACCTTTGGCCTTTTCTATCTTTGAGGGCAACCAAAACGAACAGCCCTCTATGTCTCCGCTTGAACAGAAAATTATAAAAGACTTCGGCACTTCAAATTTCATTGTATGTACAGATGCCGGGCTTTCCTCCACTTCAAACAGAAAACTTAACAGCATTCAGGGGAGAGGATTTGTAACAACACAGTCTATCAAAAAGCTCAAAGGTTTCTTACAGGATTTCTGTCTTGCTGATGAGGGATGGTATCTTCCCGGCAGCAATAAAAAATATAAGCTTAGTGAGCTTGATGAAGAAGCCGATTATGACAAGGTTTTTTATAATGACAGATGGATTAATGAGGACAATCTTGAACAGCATCTTATTGTTACTTATTCCATCAAATATCGTAATTATCAGAGGACCGTAAGAGAGCGTCAAGTTGAAAGAGCAATAAAGTACATAGAGTCGCCATCTAAGCTTACAAAGAACAGAGCCAATGACCCAAAACGATTTGTTGAACAGGGGCATTGCACCCCGGATGGTGAAGTTGCCAGTAAAACAATCACCTCATTAAACCAAAAACAGATTGATAACGAAACCAAATACGACGGATTTTACGCTGTCTGTACAAACCTTGAGTGTGATGTATCAAGTATTATTAAAATCAATCAAAGAAGATGGGAAATTGAGGAATGCTTTCGCATCATGAAGACTGAATTTAAATCCAGACCTATATATCTATCCAGAAAAGATAGAATAACAGCTCACTTCACTACCTGCTTTACAGCTCTGGTTATTTATAGAATTCTTGAGCAAAAGCTAAAGGAAAAATACACCTGTGAAGAACTAATAAATACAATACGTTCCATGGATATGATGATCGCACCTGGAGAAGGATATATCCCGACCTACACTCGCACCGATATCACGGATGCTCTGCACGATGCTTTTGGATTTAGAACAGACTACCAGATAACATCTCAGAAAAAAATATGAGAAAAATTTTAAATCAGACTCGAAAAAGAAAAAAATAACCACATACTTTTTCATTAAGAAAGCCCCACAAACAGCGTATTTACACTACTTGTGAGGCTTTTACTCTCTTTCAACTGTCAAAGACGGGATTGTATATAAATATACTTAAAAGTATAATCAATTGCATTAAAAAAAGCAATAGTTAATTAAAACGGTAACAAAAAGCATTTTTTTATTAAAAAAATCATTTTAAGTAAAGTTAAAAAGTATAGTATAATATAATATCGAGGTCAAAACCTTAAAATTGGATTTAAAACATTTTTGTGATATAAGGACTTTTTATGAGAACTAAGAAATTTAGATATATTATATTTGTATTTGTATTCCTATTGGCAGTAATAGGTTTTTTACTATATTCCTTTTTGAAAAAAAATAAAGTTGACAATGTAGGTGTAGATATTGAAACGAGCGATATGAATATACCGAAGCTATATAATGTGCTTGGGGACTACTACATAAATAAAATGTATGGGTACAGCAATGAAATGGATGTGGAGGTATCTGATAATATACTGTCTTTGGTGCTGGATGATTTCAGTATGAAGTTTAAAATAGTAGATACAAATATTTCCGAAATAGAAGAGTATGATTACAGTATCAGAAAATTTGATACGAATGAGCTTGTTGAAAGCGGTGACAGGACAAAGGTGGACGGAGATATTATAGATTTGCATCTATCAAGCCTTATGGAAGAAAATAAGGAATATTTCCTTGAATTAAGGATGTATACAGGTGGAAAAACTTTTCATTATTACAGCAGGATAGTAAGAAGTAATACAGAATTCCTAAAACAGCTTATTGATATGGCAAATACTTTTTCCAATAATAATTTTGACAGTAATACCGCCAGAGACAATACAGTATATCTGGAGAGTGACGGAACAGGAAATTCAAAGGGACTTGAATATGTTACATTAAAGTCGGATTTTAATATGATCAGCTATAATGGAATGAATTTAACACCCACAGAAAAGGAAGTGAGCCTTGTAAATTATAACGGGAAGGTTGGAGAGATACATTTCAGCTTCAAGGCGGAAGCAGGTGATAAATCATATAATATAGAAGAAAATTTTATATGTAAATCAGGAACTCAAAGGCTATATATGCTTGATTATACCAGGACTATGAATCAAAGCCTTTCAAACGGTCTTAAGTATGATAAAAAAACAGATCTGGGCATGGGCAATAAAGAAGTGAAGATTATTTCAGACAATAGTGGTGAAAAAATTGCATTTCTTGCAGATAACAAACTTTTTTTATCAAGCAGTAAAAATGGAAAAATTGAAATGGTATATAATGCAGGAAAGTATAATTACATTATGCCGCTTAAGTTTGGAGACGGGTTGTATTTTATAAGTTACGGATATAATATTGACGCAGCTCATATTGGAGAAGTCGGTGTAAGCTTGATGAAATATATGGAAGGCTCGAAAAAGACTGTCAAACTTGCATTTGTAAAGGCTGATATTGACACATCAAGTCTAAAGGAGTCAATAGATGAGCTTGCATATATGGGTGATAATGCAATGCTATATCTGAAACTTATAGATAAGGTGGTAGGTCTTGATATTTCATCCGGCAATTATGTCACTGTCGCGGAAAATTTGGAAAATGGTAAATATTCTATAAGTCAGGATAAGAGCCTTCTCTCATGGAATATTGGAGACGGATTAAATATTTATAATTTCGACCGGAGAAAATAAACAGCTGGATAATGAAAATGATGTGTTATTACCTATAGGATACATAGGAAGTGATTTGGTAGTTGCGATACAGTCACAAAATATTTCAAATACCATTAACGGAAAATCAACAGGAAGTATTTTTGAAAAGGTAAGTATATACAATAATCTTTTGGAGTTACAAAAGGAGTACACTTACGACAGCAGATATATAGATAATATAGATGTTACAGGGAATCGTGTACATATAGATCTGTATCAATATGATGGTGAGAATTTTACAAGAATAGGAGAAGATACTATCATAAGTAATAAGTCTGTGACAAGTGAGAGCAGAGTATCATCATATATGGATAATTTCAGAGGGAAGAACTATGTTATAGACAATGCCAAGTGGATCGAAAGTGAAGTTTCTTATTACAAGGATCTACAAATAGACAGTACTGATATTGAATACAATATAGATTTGAATAAATCATACCTTGAAAATATGTACTATGTATACATCAATTCAAAACTTGAAGGAATATATGATGATCCGGTAAATGCGATAGAGGACGCATATACCGATATGGGATTTGTGAGAAGAAACGGAATAATGGTTTATGTGAGAGCGATGGTAGAGACTGCATCTAATACAAATTTGATGTGACAAAAGCCGGTGAATATGTAAACTATTGGGAAAATGATAAGCTTACAAGATTCAGGGGAATAACATTAAAAGAGGCTATGTACTTTCTGACTGTAAAAAAACCTGTTTTTTCATTTACTGCAATCAATAATCCTGTTATAATCACAGCGTATGATTCTAAAAGTGTCACAGTATATGATATAAATACAGCAAGTGTACAGAAAATAGATGTAAATGAGGCGCAAAGTATATTCAATAGTGCTCAAAATGACTTTTCTTGTTTCTTTACCTTTGGAATGTAATGTGATAAAATTATAACCGTAATAAAAAAGAAAGAAATGGCTTAAGATTTTTATTTACTTAATATTAAAGTTTAAATATATAGTTTTATATAGAGGAGAAAAATGGCTCAATATATAATGAATGGTGGAAGTCCGTTAGTAGGAGAGGTTGCAATAGGCGGCGCAAAAAATGCGGCACTTGGAATATTGGCAGCAGCTATAATGACAGACGAAGACGTTTTTATAGAAAATTTACCTGATGTAAAAGATATAAATGTAATGCTTGAGGCGATAAAGGCTATCGGTGCAAGTGTTGAAAGACTTGATAGACATAGTGTTAGAATTAATGCATCCTCAGTAAAGGATGTATTGGTTGATGATGAATTTATAAGAAAGATCCGAGCATCATATTATTTTATCGGAGCACTTTTGGGTAAGTATAAGAGTGCAGAGGTGGCGTTACCGGGTGGTTGTAATATAGGATCAAGACCTATTGATTTACATTTGAAAGGCTTTAAGGCGCTTGGAGCCGAGATTGAAATTGAGTCCGGAAGAGTAAAAGCACATGCTATTGATCTGGTTGCAGCAGATATATATTTGGATACAGTATCAGTTGGTGCTACTATAAATATTATGATGGCGGCATCATTGGCAGAGGGAAGAACAGTTATAGAAAATGCGGCAAAAGAACCGCATATAGTTGACGTGGCTAATTTCTTAAACAGCATGGGTGCCGATATAAAGGGTGCAGGAACAGACGTTATAAGAATAAACGGTGTTAAGTCATTGCATGGAAGTCAGTATTCTATTATACCTGATCAGATAGAAGCCGGAACATTCATGTGTGCCGCAGCTGTAACAAAGGGTGATATTACTGTAAAGAACATTATACCGAAACATATGGAAGCTATAAGTGCAAAACTTATGGAGATGGGATGTGAGGTAGTGGAATTTGATGATGCGATAAGAGTTATTGCAAAGAATAATCAAAAGGCTACCAATATAAAGACATTACCTTACCCGGGCTTTCCTACAGATATGCAACCACAAATAACTACCGCATTGGCTTTGGCTACAGGTAGTAGCCTTGTAGTGGAAAGTATATTTGAAAATAGGTTTAAATATGTTGATGAACTTGCAAGAATGGGTACTAATATAAAAGTAGAGGGTAATACCGCTATGGTTATCGGTGTGGAAAAACTCAGAGGTGCGGCGCTTAAAGCACCTGATCTTAGAGCCGGTGCGGCACTTGTATTGGCGGGTCTTGCTGCAGAAGGACTGACTACAGTGGATGATATTAAGTATATAAAAAGAGGATATGAGGATTTTGAAGGCAAGTTGGTTTCATTGGGTGCCGATATAAAAGAGGTAGACAGTGAAGTTGAAGCTAAAAAGTTTAATATCAAAGTTGTATAAGAATTTAATTTGCGGACGGCTTGGCTGTCCGCTTTTTAATATATAAGAGCGGATGCTATGATATATTTGCTTTGGGATATCATGTTGGTGAGACGAATGCCGGTGAACTGTATTTGTTGATAAAGTTTGATGAAAATCTAAAATCAGATAAAGATATAGTGTATGAGATTTACTAGCATAAAGAATGTAAACCGGCTTAAATAAAGGGCTTTTTTGATTTCGAATTTTCTTGAAAAAAATAAAAATAAATGCTTGACATTAATCCCTTGTTGCGATATTATAATTAGGCAGTTACGGAGAGGTATCGAAGTGGTCATAACGAGGCGGTCTTGAAAACCGTTTGTCCGCAAGGGCGCGTGGGTTCGAATCCCACCCTCTCCGCTTACTTTTTGCCTAAAAGCAAAAAGTAAAACAGAAGAAGGATAACTCGCAACCAAGCAGAAGTACCCAAGTGGTTGAAGGGGCTCCCCTGGAAAGGGAGTAGGCTGTTAATAGCGGTGCGAGGGTTCAAATCCCTCCTTCTGCGTTGAACCTTGATAATTTAAGATTAAACAGTACACACAACCCTGAAAATAACTTAATTATTTTAATAATAATTGATGAGATTTCAGAAAAACAACGTTTAGATTCGAACAGAATTTAAAAACCTTTAAAAAAACAGTAGATCTGTGAAAACAGATGATGCAAGCTAGCGAGAAGGCTAGATTAAACTTTTATATGAGAGTTTGATCCTGGCTCAGGATGAACGCTGGCGGCGTGCTTAACACATGCAAGTCGAACGAAGCTGCTTAAAGGAAGTCTTCGGATGGAATTTAGGTAGACTTAGTGGCGGACGGGTGAGTAACGCGTGGATAACCTGCCTTATACAGGGGGATAACGGAGAGAAATTTCCGCTAAGACCGCATAAGACCACAGCACCGCATGGTGCAGGGGTAAAATATTTATAGGTATAAGATGGATCCGCGTCCGATTAGCTAGTTGGTGAGGTAAAGGCCCACCAAGGCGACGATCGGTAGCCGGCCTGAGAGGGTGAACGGCCACATTGGGACTGAGACACGGCCCAAACTCCTACGGGAGGCAGCAGTGGGGAATATTGGACAATGGGGGAAACCCTGATCCAGCGACGCCGCGTGAGTGAAGAAGTATTTCGGTATGTAAAGCTCTATCAGCAGGGAAGAAAATGACGGTACCTGACTAAGAAGCCCCGGCTAACTACGTGCCAGCAGCCGCGGTAATACGTAGGGGGCAAGCGTTATCCGGATTTACTGGGTGTAAAGGGAGCGCAGACGGCAATGCAAGTCTGAAGTGAAAGGCGTGGGCTCAACCCATGAACTGCTTTGGAAACTGTATAGCTTGAGTGTCGGAGGGGTAAGCGGAATTCCTAGTGTAGCGGTGAAATGCGTAGATATTAGGAGGAACACCGGAGGCGAAGGCGGCTTACTGGACGACAACTGACGTTGAGGCTCGAAGGCGTGGGGAGCAAACAGGATTAGATACCCTGGTAGTCCACGCAGTAAACGATGAATACTTGGTGTCGGGGAGGTAAACTCTTCGGTGCCGCAAGCTAACGCATTAAGTATTCCACCTGGGGAGTACGTTCGCAAGAATGAAACTCAAAGGAATTGACGGGGACCCGCACAAGCGGTGGAGCATGTGGTTTAATTCGAAGCAACGCGAAGAACCTTACCAAATCTTGACATACTCTTGAATAACTTTGTAATGAAGCTAGACCTTCGGGACAAGGGATACAGGTGGTGCATGGTTGTCGTCAGCTCGTGTCGTGAGATGTTGGGTTAAGTCCCGCAACGAGCGCAACCCTTGTCGTCAGTAGCCAGCAGTAAGATGGGCACTCTGACGAGACAGCCGGAGATAATCCGGAGGAAGGTGGGGATGACGTCAAATCATCATGCCCCTTATGATTTGGGCTACACACGTGCTACAATGGCGTAAACAAAGTGAAGCAAAGCTGCGAAGCCAAGCAAATCACAAAAATAACGTCTCAGTTCGGATTGTAGTCTGCAACTCGACTATATGAAGCTGGAATCGCTAGTAATCGCAGATCAGAATGCTGCGGTGAATACGTTCCCGGGTCTTGTACACACCGCCCGTCACACCATGGGAGTCATCAATGCCCGAAGTCAGTGACCCAACCGTAAGGAGGGAGCTGCCGAAGGCAGGGAGGATAACTGGGGTGAAGTCGTAACAAGGTAGCCGTATCGGAAGGTGCGGCTGGATCACCTCCTTTCTAAGGATAAAGTAGGGGTTGTGAGTACTGTTTAGTTTTGAATGCTCAAGGCTAAAAACCTTAGCGGTGTCGATGCGTCTAGGGGACACACCCGTTCCCATTCCGAACACGATGGTTAAGACCTAGTCGGCCGATGGTACTATACTGGAGACGGTATGGGAGAGTAGGTGGATGCCGCTGTATTTTAATTTAATAATTAGGGCTTATAGCTCAGCCGGTTAGAGCGCACGCCTGATAAGCGTGAGGTCGGTGGTTCGAGTCCACTTAAGCCCATGCATGGAGACTACATCAGATATTCCTTTGGAGAGGATGAAAGATGTTGAAGTTCGAATCTTTAAGTCTCATTTGCAAAGATATTCTTTGCATGATGTACCTTGAAAACTGCATACCAAACGAGAAATTATATAAATATTTTATAATTAGACATCCGAGGATATTAATCGAAAGATTAATATTTTTAAATAACAAAAATAAATTTTTAAACATAGTGTATGATACACGCTAGTGTCATACATAAACACTAAATCTAAAATGATTTAAGAGGTTAAACATAAAGAGCGTAGGGTGGATGCCCTAGGCACTGACAGCCGAAGAAAGACGTGACAAGCTGCGAAAAGCTGCGGGGAGAAGCACATATTCAGTGATCCGCAGATGTCTGAATGGGGAAACCCACTTGGAAGAACTCCAAGTATCTGTACGCCAATACATAACGTACAGAAGGGAACCCGTGAACTGAAACATCTAAGTAGCCGGAGGAAAAGAAAACAAAAGTGATTGCGAAAGTAGCGGCGAGCGAAATCGTAAGAGCCCAAAACCGTGGTGCGTGCACTGCGGGGTAGAGGACTGCAAACACGAGTAAGATATATTACCTGAACCGTTTTGGAAAAAGCGGGCCAAAGAGCGTGAGAGCCGTGTAAGGGAAAAATGTATTGAATCCAGCAGTATCCGGAGTACCACGAGACACGAGAAACCTTAGGGGAAGCAGGGGGACCACCCCCAAGGCTAAATACTAGTCAGTGACCGATAGCGTATAGTACTGTGAAGGAAAGGTGAAAAAGAACCCCGGAGGGGAGTGAAAAAGAACCTGAAACCCCTATGTTTACAAACTGTGGAACACCGAAAGGTGAACCGCGTACTTTTTGTAGAACGGTCCGGCGAGTTACATGTACAGGCGAGGTTAAGTATTAAAGATACGGAGCCGAAGGGAAACCAAGTCTTAATAGGGCGATTTTAGTCAGTATGTGTAGACCCGAAACCGGGTGATCTATCCATGTCCAGGTTGAAGTTCGCGTAAAAGTGAATGGAGGACCGAACGCACATCCGTTGAAAAGGGTGGCGATGAGGTGTGGATAGGGGAGAAATTCCAATCGAACCCGGAGATAGCTGGTTCTCCTCGAAATAGTTTTAGGACTAGCCTCGTTATTAGTCTACCGGAGGTAGAGCACTGAATTTTTGCGGGGGCGTCAAAGCCTACCAAGAGATATCAAACTCCGAATGCCGGCTAGATGATTGACGGGAGTCAGACTACACGAGATAAGTTGGGTAGTCAAAAGGGAAAGAGCCCAGACCTACGGCTAAGGTCCCAAAGTGTGTGTTAAGTGGAAAAGGATGTGGGATTTCGAAGACAGCTAGGATGTTGGCTTAGAAGCAGCCATACATTAAAAGAGTGCGTAACAGCTCACTAGTCGAGAGGTCCTGCGCCGAAAATGTCCGGGGCTAAACACACCACCGAAGCTTAGGAATGTATATTATACATTGGTAGAGGAGCATTCTTAGAGGCGTAGAAGCCATACCGGAAGGAATGGTGGAGTAATAAGAAGAGAGAATGCCGGAATGAGTAGCGAGAAAGAGGTGAGAATCCTCTTGGCCGAATATCTAAGGTTTCCTGAGTAAAGCTGATCTACTCAGGGTAAGTCGGGGCCTAAGGCAAGGTCGAAAGACGTAGTCGATGGATAACAGGTACAGATTCCTGTACTACATATAATCAGAACTGTGGGGACACGGAGACTAAAACCGAACCCGGGAGGACAAAAACCGGGGCAAGCGAAGTACCTGTATGGGAGGAAAAACCACCATGCAAAGGGAAAACGTGATGCGTACCGAAGTTTAGTAGGGAAGTCGGTTAGGGAGCCGTCAAGAAAAGCCGCTATTGTGTTATATGTACCCGTACCGCAAACCGACACAGGTAGATGAGGAGAGAATCCTAAGGCCGGCGGGAGAAGCATTGTTAAGGAACTCGGCAAAATGACCCCGTAACTTCGGGAGAAGGGGTGCCACTAGAAATAGTGGTCGCAGAAAAAAGGCTCAAGCAACTGTTTAGCAAAAACACAGGTCTATGCGAAACCGCAAGGTGAAGTATATGGGCTGACGCCTGCCCGGTGCTGGAAGGTTAAGAGGAGAAGTCAGGCAACGAAGCTTTGAATTGAAGCCCCAGTAAACGGCGGCCGTAACTATAACGGTCCTAAGGTAGCGAAATTCCTTGTCGGGTAAGTTCCGACCCGCACGAAAGGCGTAATGATTTGAGCGCTGTCTCAACAATGCACCCGTGAAATTGAAGTACCAGTGAAGATGCTGGTTACCCGCGCCAGGACGGAAAGACCCCATGGAGCTTTTACTCCAGTTTGGTACTGGGATTCGGTAATACTCGTACAGGATAGGTGGGAGACGTAGAAGTATAGACGCCAGTTTATGCAGAGTCGCCGTTGGGATACCACCCCTGTATTGCTGGATTTTCTAACCTGCACCCGTTATCCGGGTGGGGGACAATGCCAGACGGGGAGTTTGACTGAGGGCGGTCGCCTCCGAAAAGAGTATCGGAGGCGCTCGAAGGTTCCCTCAGAATGGTCGGAAACCATTCAAAGAGTGCAAAAGGCAGAAGGGAGCTTGACTGCGACACCGACGGGTGGAGCAGGTACGAAAAAGTAGGACTTAGTGATCCGGTGGCATAAAGTGGGATTGCCATCGCTCAACGGATAAAAGCTACCCTGGGGATAACAGGCTTATCACTCCCAAGAGTTCACATCGACGGAGTGGTTTGGCACCTCGATGTCGGCTCATCGCATCCTGGGGCTGTAGCAGGTCCCAAGGGTTGGGCTGTTCGCCCATTAAAGCGGTACGCGAGCTGGGTTCAGAACGTCGTGAGACAGTTCGGTCCCTATCCGGCGTGGGCGTAAGATATTTGAGAGGAGCCGTCCTTAGTACGAGAGGACCGGGACGGACTGACCGCTGGTGTACCTGTTGGAGAGTAACTCCATGGCAGGGTAGCTATGTCGGGACGGGATAAACGCTGAAGGCATCTAAGCGTGAAGCCCCCCTCAAGATGGGATATCTCATGTGAAAACAGTAAGACCCCTTGAAGACTACGAGGTAGATAGGGCCAAGATGTAAGTACAGTAATGTATTAAGTTGATGGTTACTAATAGGTCGAGGGTTTAACCAAAAGGATAAGGAATTTATTTTTTGAGTTTGGTACGCAGTTTTGAAGGCACATTTCCTTCATAAAAAATACTTGACATTTTATTGTTTAAAGAGTAGAATATCACAGTATTCGGCCCCATGGTCAAGCGGTTAAGACATCGCCCTTTCACGGCGGTAACACGAGTTCAAATCTCGTTGGGGTCATTGGCGAAAGCCTTTGTTGGGAGCTTTAGCTCAGTTGGTTAGAGCAATCGGCTCATAACCGATCGGTCCCGGGTTCGAGTCCCTGAAGCTCCACTGCCCTTAGATTTCTAAGGGCAATATTCCTTGATAGCTCAGTCGGTAGAGCATGCGGCTGTTAACCGCAGTGTCGTAGGTTCAAGTCCTACTCAGGGAGCTAAGATTTTATATCTTAATATTTATGGCCCGATGGCTCAGTTGGTTAGAGCGCCGCCCTGTCACGGCGGAGGTCGTCGGTTCGAGTCCGATTCGGGTCGCTTTTATGCCGTAGTGGCGGAACAGGCAGACGCCCGGGACTTAAATCCCGTGGGTAGAAATACCCGTACCGGTTCGATTCCGGTCTGCGGCAGTTTGAAATTTAGCACGGTCCTTATAATAAAGGATTTGTGCTTTTTTTATATTTTTTTAATTTATCAGGAGTCAGGATGATAAGAAAAGTACTGTTTAAAATATCCGATTCAATTCCTAAGAATCTTAGGTAAAACCTCGGACAATATAAATGAAAATATTACAATTGATCCTCCTATAATGAGATTTGGAGTAAAAGATTCGTGTAAAAGTATTATTCCCATAACCGCAGCCATCACACTTTCAAGAGAGAGCAATACTCCGCTTGTTGTGGCGGATACATGCTTCATACCGTACAATATTAAAAAGAAAGGTAAGGTTGTACAAAATACGGTAAGATATATTAACTGAAAGCTGTCTGCAAGATTTAAGACAAACCTGTTATTTCCGATTAAAAATAATGACAGGATAGAAAGAACGGCTGTAGTGGAAACTTGCAATACATTCAATATTCCAGAATCATAAAGTTTTGAGTACTTTGATGAAATAACAATATACAAAGCATAGTCAACAGCACAAAGCATGCAATATATATCACCGATATGAAATCTTCCAAGATTATTACCTAAAATAAAGAATACACCTATCATGCAAATAAATGAAACAATAATATCAGACAGTGAAGGTCTTTTTCTCATTATAATAAGGTATGCCAAAGGTAAGAGTATGATATATGATGCAATAATAAGAGATGAACGTGAAGTGGTAGTATATTGTAAACCTACTGTAAATGTAAAAAATTCTCCAAATAAAAAGATACCCATTATAATACCGGCTTTTTAATATCTCCATATTTATTTTTCAAGAGCCTCTTATTGTAAATAAATATAAGTATTATTGCAGCAAAAGAAAATCTTAAGGACAGTATCATATAAGGCGATACATCATTTAAGAGTTGTTTTACAAAAAAATATAGGCCGAAGCCCAAAAGAATGTTGCAATAAATAATGCAAAAAAAGCCTGAACCTTCTCCCTTTTCATTTTATCCCCCAATAGTAAAAAAAATAAACCAATTTAAGCTTTTATTATAACTCATATTTATTGTAAAAATATATATTTCCATAGATTAATCTCTTATAAACTCAAATTGATTTTTGTATACCGGAAACAAAATAAATACCTACATGATTTAACATTAGTTACAGATTTTTTTATTGTACTAAAACTAGAATAGAAGTTGAATTACAGTATAGGCCTAGGCTGATTGTTGCCCGGCTTTGTTTTATTAATCAAAGGAGTTTGTATGAATAAATATTTTGATATAAAAGATAAAGTATATGATGTTACTGAGAAGTATCCGGAACTTATAGAAGTATTGGCAGGTGCAGGATTTGAGAATCTAAAAAACGATATGATGAGAAAATCAATGGGTAAACTTCTCAGTCTTGAAACCGCTTTAAAGAGTAAGAATATAAATGTTGAGGTATTTGAAAAGCAACTTGTAGAGGTCATAGAGAGAAAGACTGTGATGTCCGATAATAACGGCATTGTAAGAAATCAGGATGAAAATGCAAAGACCTCTATAAAGGGAATATTGCCATGTCCTGTAAGAATGCAGTTTATAGAAAGGTTTGAAAAGTTTGTGGAAAGTCAGGACTATGAAATCAACTACAATCTGAATGCTGCAAGTATGGGAATGGAAGTTATTGAAGAAGAAATAAGGAATGCAAAGACTGAAGACGATTTGTCGGATGTATATATGTCGGCAGGATTTAATCTGTTTTTTGACAAGAAGTTGATGGGTAAATTCAGAGATAAGGGTGTTTTTGTAGACTATAGACAGGGAAAATTAAATAAATCTCTAGATAACGGAATGATTTCCTTAAAGGATCCGAAAGGAGAATATTCTATAATAGGCGTTGTTCCTGCAATTTTTATTGTAAATAAAGACGTACTGGGAGACAGAAGTTTACCTACCTCATGGGAGGATCTGTTTAAGCCTGAATTTGAAAACTCCATAGCACTTCCTACCTCGGATTTGGATATGTTTAATGCGATTATGCTTGGAATATATTCAAAATACGGAAGGGAAGCTGTTGAGGCACTTGGAAGAGGTCTTTTAAAGTCAATGCATCCGGCACAGATGGTAAAGACCGGAGGAAGAAAAGATTTTAATACACCTGCAGTAAGTATTATGCCTTATTTCTTTTCAAAGACCATAAAGGAAAATTCAAACCTTACAGTAGTTTGGCCAAAGGACGGAGCTATAATAAGTCCTGTATTCCTTTTGACAAGAAAGAAAAATTATGATAACAGTAAACCTTTAATAGATTTCCTTTTATCAAAAGAAGTGGCGGATATATTGGGTGCAGACGGTAAATTTCCACAGACAAATCCTGAATACGATAATAAACTTGCAGAAGATCAAAACTTCCTTTGGGCAGGATGGGAGTTTATTCACTCAAATGATATTGGAGAAATCCTTTTAAATACGGAAAAATGGTTTTACGGTCAGACAGAATAAGGAGAGATTAATATATGAATTTAGTTATATTTTCAGGTCCTCCTTCGTCTGGAAAGACCTCTGTTATTTTGAAAACTATTGAAGCAATGAAGGATCGAGGTATAAAGGCGGGAGTTGTAAAGTTTGACTGCTTATATACCGATGATGATATCATATATGAAAAGGCAGACATTCCTGTAAAGAAAGGGCTCTCCGGAGGACTTTGTCCCGATCATTTCTTTGCATCAAATATTGAAGACGTTGTGAAATGGGGAAGGGAACAAGGTCTGGATCTACTCATTACAGAGTCGGCAGGACTTTGTAATCGTTGTTCACCATATATTACAGATATAAAAGGTGTATGTGTAATAGATAATCTCTCGGGTATAAATACACCTAAAAAAATCGGACCTATGTTAAAGGCTGCGGATATTGTAGTCATAACAAAGGGCGATATAGTAAGTCAGGCGGAGAGAGAAGTATTCAGCGGTAGAGTAAGTGCGGTAAACCCGAGAGCTATGGTAATGAATGTAAACGGACTCAGCGGTCAGGGAGCATTCGAGTTGTCTACATTAATATATGACAATGAAGTAAATATTGAGTCGGTACAGGGAATGAAGCTCAGATTTGCAATGCCTTCGGCAATGTGTTCTTATTGTCTGGGAGAAACCAGAATAGGAGAAGATTACCAATTAGGTAATACCAAGAAGATGCAATGGGAGGCAAATAAATGAGTGAAATAAAATTAAAAGAGTTACTGGAAAAATATCCTTTTGCGACAGATTTCTTTGAGAGCGCAGGCTTTGATATCACTGAAAGTTTGGATGCAACTTTTTCTGAATTTTTGGATGGATTTACCGAAGAAGAACTTGAAGAAACAGCAATAAATAAGGAAGAATTAAAAATCCAGCTTGACACATTCATCAAGCAAATGCTACAATTCCTTGGTGATAATAAAGAAAAAATAGAAAGTTTAACTATTTTCCCCGGCCATAATAAAAGTGGAGAAAGAGAAAATTGTGAAAAATTTGACATTTTTTCTTCGCAAATTGTGTCTATAGTAGGACCGACAGGATCCGGAAAGAGTAGATTGTTGGCTGACATAGAATGGGCAGCACAAAATGATACCCCTACAGGAAGAACCATATATATAAATGGTAAAAAACCGGATCCAAAATGGCGTTATTCTACAAATAATAAATTGGTTGCACAGCTATCACAAAACATGAACTTTGTTATGGATCTTACGGCCCGTGAATTTATAACCATGCATGCGGAGAGCAGAATGGTCGAAGATATCGAGACCGTAGTTGAGAAGATCCTTTATGAAGCAAATAAACTTGCCGGAGAAAATTTCGCACCTGAAACTGCAGTTACAGCTCTAAGTGGAGGCCAGTCCAGAGCCTTGATGATTGCCGATACAGCGGTGCTAAGTTCTTCACCGATAGTTTGATTGACGAAATTGAAAATGCCGGAATAGATAGAAAAAAGGCTTTAGACCTTTTAATATCACAGGATAAAATAGTCCTTATGGCTACACATGATCCTCTTTTGGCATTGATGGCAGATAAGAGAATTGTTATCAAAAACGGTGGAATAGACAAGATAATAGAGACTACGGCAGAGGAAAAGGAAGTTTTGGTGCAACTGAACTATATTGACGGAATTATGCAAGAATCTAGAAAAAGACTGCGTGCGGGTATGACGCTTAAAGGAGATATATGTCAGGAAATTACACCGAGTCCCCACTCTTTAGGGGAATGACTGAAGAAGAGATAGAGATTTGCTTAAAAGAGGCAAAAGCAGATATTGTGGGCTTTAGAAAAGGCGAAATGATTTTCAATCAGGGAGATAAGCCCAGATATATTACAATGTTGGTTGAGGGTAGTGTGTCGGTAGGCAATGACTCTGTGAACGGAAAAAGAAGTATATTGGGAATGTTTTCAAACCCGGGAGAGCTTTTTGGAGAGGTTTTTTTATTTTTAAACTATGATGAGTATGCCAATTATGCATGTGCAAGTGCGCCAAGTAAGGTTTTAGAGATACCAAAGGAGTATCTTACAAGACTTGGAGACAAGCCGTCAGCACTTCAAAACAAAATGCTCTCAAATTTGCTCACAATCTTTGCTGAGAGAACATACTATTTAAATAATAGATTACAGGTACTGTCATGCTCAACATTAAAGCAAAAAATCGCAAGATTTATATTGCAGAATATGAATGACAGAGATAGAGTTACCTTAAAGATGAGTAGAGAAGAGTTTGCGGACTTTTTAAATGCGGCAAGACCTTCACTCTCAAGAGAACTTATGAAAATGCAGGAAGACGGTTACATAAAGGTTGTAAGAAAGGATCTTATTGTAAAAAATCTGGAAGGACTTAAAAGTCTTTAAAAAAAAACATTGCTCGGTAACTAAAGTTACGGTTTTTTGCTTTTCTTTCTGCTATTATACACTCATGCATAAGATGCAAAAGAAAAATAAACTTAAATCTGTAAAACAGATTGCTCATAGACTGTAGAACAGTCATAGTAAGAGGAGGTAAAAATGGAAAACAAAATGTTTTGTTATCAGTGTCAAGAGACAGCGGGTAATACAGGATGTACACAGGTAGGTGTATGTGGTAAGAAGCCTGAAGTTGCAAATATGCAGGATTTACTTATATATGTAAGTAAGGGCATATCAGCAGTTACAACAAGACTTCGTGCAGAAGGAAAGGAAGTAAGCAAGGAAGTAAACCACCTTATTACATTAAACCTTTTTATAACTATTACAAATGCAAACTTTGACAATGATGCTATTATCGCAAGAATCAAGAAAACATTGGATGTTAAGAAGGAACTTCTTGCAGAGGTTTCACAGCCTGAGTTCTTGCCTGAGGCAGCTTTCTGGGAGTCATATGACGAGAGCGAGTATCTTACAAAGGCAGCAACAGTAGGTGTGCTTGCAACAGAAAACGAGGATATCAGAAGTCTTAGAGAGCTTATTATATATGGTCTTAAGGGACTTTCAGCATATTCAAAGCATGCAAATGCACTTTTACAGGATGACGGTGAGGTAGACGCATTCTTACAGAGAGCATTGGCTGCAACACTTGATGATACTCTCGGTGTAGATGAGCTTGTAGCACTTACACTTGAGACAGGTAAGTATGGTGTAAACGGAATGGCTTACTTGATAAGGCAAACACAACAGCTTACGGTAACCCTGAGATTACAACAGTTGATATCGGTGTAGGTACAAATCCCGGTATTCTTGTTTCAGGACATGACTTAAGAGACCTTGAGATGCTTTTAAAGCAGACACAGGGAACAGGAGTGGATGTTTATACTCACTCAGAGATGCTTGCAGGTCAGTATTATCCTGAACTTAAGAAGTATTCAAACCTTAAGGGTAACTATGGTAATGCATGGTGGAAGCAGAAAGAAGAGTTTGAGAGCTTTAACGGACCTATCCTTATGACTACAAACTGTATCGTACCGCCTAAGGCAAGCTATATTGACAGACTTTATACAACAGGTTCAGCAGGTTATCCGGGATGTAAGCATATTGCAGGTGATATCGGTGAGGAGAAGGATTTCTCAGAGATCATAGAGCAGGCTAAAAAGTGTGCACCTCCAACTGAGATCGAGAGCGGAAATATTGTAGGTGGTTTTGCACATGCACAGGTTCTTGCACTTGCAGATAAGGTAGTAGATGCTGTTAAAACAGGTGCTATTTCAAAGTTCGTTGTAATGGCAGGTTGTGACGGTCGTTCAAAGGCAAGAAATTACTATACAGATTTCGCAAAGGCTCTTCCAAAGGATGCTGTTATTCTTACAGCAGGATGTGCTAAGTACAAATACAATAAGCTTGACCTTGGAGATATCGGTGGTATTCCGAGAGTTCTTGATGCAGGTCAGTGTAATGACTCTTATTCATTGGCAGTTATCGCACTTAAGCTTAAGGAAGTATTCGGACTTGATGATATCAATGATCTTCCGCTTGAGTTCAATATTGCATGGTATGAGCAGAAGGCAGTTATCGTTTTACTTGCGCTTTTATACTTAGGAGTGAAGAATATTCACCTCGGACCAACACTTCCGGGATTCCTTTCACCAAATGTAGCTAAGGTATTGGTAGATAACTTCGGTATCGCAGGTATCGGAACAGTTGAAGATGATATCGAGCTTTTCTTTGGAAAGGTTGAGAAGGAAGTAGCTGAGGGAAAGTACAGACCTGATATGCTTATCGGAGAGGTGCTTTCAGAGAATCCTGCAGCTGCAAATGTGCTTATGGATATCGGTATGCACTGTCTCGGATGTCCATCATCACAGATGGAGTCACTTGCAGAGGCTGCTATGGTACATGGTATCGATGTAAATGAACTTATCGACAGATTAAATCAGTTAGGATAATAATAATAAGCACCAAGAAGCCCATAAATAAAGGGTTTCAAGGTGCTTATTTTTGTTTTTGATAATAAATTGATAATGTTTTATAAATTTTCCAACTTTTGGGCAAGTTCTTTTTGCTTGTTTGGGTATAGGTGGGCATAAGTGTTCAGTGTCATTTTAATATCTGAATGCCCTAACCGATTAGCTATTAGTAACGGGTTTTCTCCCATTTCAACCAATAGAGCAACGTGCGAGTGTCTAAAGTCGTGTATTCTCATGTGTGGCAAGCCTGCCAGTTTTAAATATTTATCTTTTTTATGCTCTATGCTAAGCTGTCTAATGTTAAGAAGTGAGGCGGTGGCATCTGTATCAAGGCAATGTTCTTTATATTCTTTTATTTCGTCTATTAGAAAGCCCGGAAGCGTTACAACCCTATTGCTTGATTTTGTCTTTGGTGTAGTAGTTAAAAATTTGCCTGCTGCATACCCTTTTGTTTTGCTAATATGCAGCAGTTTATTATCCATGTCTACATCTCCAAATGTAAGGGCCATCAGTTCGCCACGTCTCAGGCCTGCATAAAAGAGCAAATCAAATATAACCTTGTCCCTTATGTCTGTAATGTTGGCTTTAAAGGCTTTGTACTGCTCCAATGTCAAAAATACCTTTTCTTTCTTTGTATCATCTTTTAGAGCGTCAACCGTTTTGCAAGGGTTTAAACTCAGGCCGTAGTATTTGCAAGCGTAAGACAGTATAGCCGACAAAATACGAAGTATACCGTTCTTTGTTTGAGTGCTTAATGTGTTCCCTTGTTTCGGCTGTAAATTATTGAGCCATTCTCTTATCATATTAGGCGTAATGTTGTTTATTTTAGTTTCTCCAAAATACGGCAGTATATGCGATTGTATGTTATGTTCTTTTATATAATAGCTTGACAGCTTGTATTTAGCCTTGTAATCCTCCAGATAAACATCAACTAAAGCCTTAAATAATATTGTCGGTTGGCTACTGTGATGTTCTAAAAAATCACGCTCCCAGCTTTGGGCTTCTTTTTTTGTTGTAAAGCCCCTTTTAACCTTTTGTTTCTTATGGCCTAAGTAGTCCTTATAGTAGCAGGACACAAACCAAGAACCTTTTTTATTATTATCTTTATAAACCGGCATATTCTTAACTCCTGTTCTAGTTCCGAGCTATTGAGGTACTAAGAAGATGCCAGATCTAAGCGTATAAGGTCTATACACTTAATAGAACCGTTACAAAGAAAAAGAATAACGGCACTATTAAATATATAGGCTATTTTTTATTCTATGGTGTCTATTTTGAGTTTTAACGGAACAAAGATATAAATATAGGGTAGAAACTAAAAGCCATTACAAGCGAAAATAAGGGGGTTGTTTGAAACAACCACATAAAAGGGGCTAACTGCTGCATATTTGAGTTCCGAAAGTGGAAAGTAAAAGAGCTTATAACTTTTCTTTGTAACGGCTTTGATAATGTAGTCGTTTCAAACGACCGCATAAATAATTAAAAGTATACTTTTTATTGTTCGTCTGTTTCTGATTCCTTTTGTGGTAATGGCACATCTTTAAGGTTTTGCACTCTACCATCAATCCATGTTCGAAATAAATCTTCAGGAACGGAGCTTTTTGCCATCAATTCCGCCATTTTTTCATAGTCATCAAGAAAGCTTAATATAATATGATCAGATGTACCAAGCCCATGAGTTTGGTCCCCACCATTAAACGGCAAGGTTTCAAGCCAAACATGCCATATACTAGATTGTTCAAGGATAGGGACTATATGCCTTATCATATCTGCATATGTTTCCAAGTTGTTAGTATTCTTTTTGTTTTCTGATAGCCCTATTAAGTAATCACTTGAGACATTAAATATAGTTGCGATATTTTTCAAAACTTCAATGTTTGGAATGCGAGAACCACTCTCAAAGAATGACAAGGCACTTGTTGTAATTCCTAATTTTTGGGCAAGATCTACTTGTGTCATGCCTCTTTCTTGTCTCAATTTTTTTATTCTATCCGAAAAAAATATTTTTCCATCTTTACCCCTATGCTTTGCGTGTTATTTTGTTTACATAATAACACGCAAATAGAAAAAATTCAACAGATACATATTATATTTACATATATTAAAAATATAATATGAGTATTTACAACATTATCTTGACAAGACAATTTTATTTACATATTATTATAATTGTAAATATAGTTTACAAAAAGAAAGGAGCTCATAAATGAGAGTAGATAGGTACAAACTAGGCCACATATTAGTTGATAAGGATATGACAGCAACGCAGTTGGCAGAGCATACGGGATTATCAAGGGCAACAATAAGCTGTATTAGGGGCGGTAAAAGTTGCCTATACGAAACAGCTGAGAAGATAGCCGTTGCACTAGGTGTGGAAGTAAAAGACATTAGAGAAGTAGAGCAGTAAATCAATAATAAATCCGAGCTATTGAGGTGCTAAGAATGTTATTAATTAAATGAAGGGAGCAATGAACTAATGGAAAAAAACAAGCTTTGCGAAAAGGTAAAGCAACAGGCCAATATAACAAGTATAAGAGAGCGTACACACTTAACGGCGGACGATATAGCGTATTTACTTAGTAGAAGCCAAAGCGTAGCTTACAAGGTATTAAACGACCTTAACGCAGACTTAGAAAACCAAGGATATTACACCATAAGGGGCAGAGTACCGAAAAAATACTTTTGTGAAAGGTTTAATATTCCTTATGAAAGCGTAAGTTAGAGGTGATAATTTGCAATTAGACGAATTTATAAAACACTTTGACGGCGTAAAGCGTAGTGGGAACGGGAATACCTATAAAGCTGTTTGCCCTTGCCATAACGACAGGCAAGCAAGTTTAGGAATATCAGCCAAAGGCGAACAGATACTAATAAATTGCCTTGCAGGTTGCCATTACAAAGATATATTAGCAGCAGTTGGCTTAACTGAGGCGGATTTATTCAATGACGGCAAGACAATGAAAAAAAAGAGTTGGTGGGATAAATTAGCTGATTATGCAAAGAAGCCAATTGAAGCCGTATACGACTATAAGGACGCTTCAGGAAATTACCTATATAGCAAAATCCGTTTTTGTTGGTAAGGTGATCAGATGCGCCGTTATAGACAAGAAAAACGACAGCTTCACAATGGAAAAGCCCGGGGAGTGTATTCCCTTTATAATTTGCCTGCTGCCTTAAAAAGCAATTAAAAAAAGGCTTTCCCGTGTATATCACAGAGGGCGAAAAAGACGTAAACACGCTAAAGAACTTAGAGTATACAGCTGTAACGGCTGGCGGTGTAAGTGATTGGCGTTCAGAATTTGCCCACTATTTTACGGGTGCAAGAGTTGTTATATTGCCTGATAATGATACTCCGGGGCTTGAGCTAAAGGACAAAATAATCAAGGATTTGAAACCGTTTGCACACTCTATAAAGTGGGTTGTTACGTCAAAGGCAGAGCATGGAGACGTAACGGACTATTTAAACAAAGAGGGACACTCTAAAGAGGACTTACAAAAGCTTATTGATGAAGTTTCGGCGGTTACTGCTCCATGGATCCAGATAACCGAAAGGAAAGACGGAAGCAAGAAACAGAGCGTTAATCCGGGATTACTCAAGGCCTGTATAAGTGAACATTTAAGTTATAAGACCGTAGACGGTTGTTATTATTGGTATGAGAATGGATATTATAAGCAGACTGATAAAAATATCGTTAAGGCTAAAATAGCGAATTATATGCCTAATGTAATAGCCGGCGATAATCTACTGAACAATGTTTATAATTTAATGCTTGCAGACGAGGAGCATATGGCAAGTGAAAAGGACTTTAATACCAACGAAAAATATATAAACTTTAAAAATGGTTTATACAACATTGATACTAAAGTCCTAGAACGTCATAACAGCGATATATTATATACACGCCAAGTAAATACAGAGTATAACAAAGATACTGTACTAAAAGGATACCACACTTTTTATAAGTATGTAAGAGATTTGTGTACAAATGCAGCAGGCGAAATAGACTGGCAAGTATATAAGGCGTTACAAGAGATTGCAGGCCTTGCCATATCTAATGTATACGGCTATCGAACCAAAAAAGCAGCATTCTTATATAGTCCGGTAGGAAATACAGGTAAAAGCCAATTTTTAGGGCTAATAGGGCACCTGATAGGGCAAGAAAATATAACTAATATACCGTTACAGAACATGAACGAGGACAAAGGACGCTTTGCACTTGCTAATATCGGGCGTGTTAGGCTAATTGCTAACGGTGATCAGAGCAAGGCAGATGTAAAGGATAGTTCAACATTTAAATCTTTAACAGGTGGTGACTCTGTTAAGACAGAAGCCAAAGGCAAGGACATAGCATCAAGGATTTTTAAAGGCTTTATAATCATTGCTTGTAACGACCTGCCATATATTGCAGATGATAAGGGCGAACATGTGTATAGAAGAATGTATACAGTTCCTTGCGTGCATACAATAGCGGAAAAGGACAGAGACGCAAGTATATTAGATAAAATGTTGCAGGAACTCCCGGCAATTGTAAATTGGGCTATAGAGGGATTACATAGGCTTATAGATAATAACTATACATTTACCGAAATAGAGGCAGGCAATAAATATATAGAAAACTACCGTAAAAATTCCGATACGGTATTTAGTTTCTTAGATGATGAGGGTTATACAATTACTAAAGATCCAAATGATAAAGTAAGCAAAAAAACTTTATACAAAAAATATATTTGTTACTGCAATAAGGAAGAACGCCAGCAGGTAAGCCCAAAGCAATTTAAGGATAGAATTACTAAGCTTACCGGATTAAGTGAACAAAGGACTTATGTCGGTAACTTACGAGATTATTTTATGCAAGGTATAAAGGAAGAAAATGACGGATTTAAAATGGTAACAGATGCGGAAATAACACTATTTGACAACAAAAAATTATCCCAAAACGCAGTTTAAAATTGGGATAAAGTTGGGATAAAGTTGGGATAATTATCCGTTACAAAGAAATGTTGCTGTTACATGAAACTTTAGTTCAATAAAGTTTATCCCAAAAAATCAAGGTATTATCCCTAGTTTATCCCAAAAAAAATACATTTTTGGGATAGTGAAAACCCTTTATTTATAAGGGTTTGAGACATGTTTTTATATCATTATCCCTATTATCCCTTATTTATTTAAGTTATAAAAAAATAAATTAAAAAAAGAGGTATAAATATATATATATATAAAGAACTTCAAAAAAATGGGATATTTGGGATAATGGGATATTTTCATTTTAGGACTGCCGATATTATAAAAAGACAATTAAGGCAGATCTAGAAGTTGTATCAGGCTTTTTTTCCTTGTAACGGCAGATAGTAAAAAGAAATAAAAAAAGGGTATGAATTAAAAACCATACCCAAATACCGTATAAAAGTTTTATCTCGGAATAAAGTCAATTAACATTTGATAATTTATAGCAGACAATAATTTTTTTGCATATCTTCAAAGCTGAAATTTTGTTTATTAAGAATTTTAGTTAATGCCTGCGGAGTGATGTTGAGTCTTTGAGCTACTTCTCTTTGGTTGATCTGATTTTTCAAGAAGTAATTTTTTTAAACTCAATTATAAGCTGTTCTTTAGATTGATATTTCATACTTGTAATGCTCCTATCTTTAAAAATAAGAACATTATAATACAAAAAAAGGTTATTATTCAATATATAAAGGTTATATCTAAGAAGAAAATAGATATAAATAATATATTTTATAATACAAAAAGGTTGACAAGTAACCCAAAATAGGTTATAATACTCTTACATCAAAGAAAGGAGTATTAAAAAATGAAAGGGCAGCAGATAACAAATATAAGAAAAGCGGTTTGCATAATGGCTAATGAATTAAGGAAAGTAGGTTATAACTTATCTGCTGCATTTAAAAAAGCATGGAGCAGAATTAAAAACAGTATGACCGCAAGGGCTACCGGCGTAAGCTTTGGAAATAGACAAGAAATATTACAGTTTATAGCACAATTCAAGCGTGATGACCTGTATATAACACTTGAGAGGGAGCAGGCTAATATTATTGACTGTAACGCTATAAAAATTATAGTCCATATTAAGCCGTTACAGAAAAAAGCTTTTATAGGCTACATCCCTAAGGGGCTAAGCAATGAATTAGCAAAGGTTATTGATAAAGGGTTAAGCGTTAAAGCCGATTTGTTAGGGATTATAGGTGGGTATGCACATAAAGAGAATTACGGAGCATTATTAAACATAGCAATATAAGAAAGGCATTACAGTATGACAAGAGAGCAATTATATAAGAGGTGGCGAGCAATAACTACTATAAAGAACAATATAGATATGCTTGAGGATGAATATTTGTTTTTTATAGCTGATAAGATCCTAGAACTAAGATGTGAGCAAGAAAGCATTATCAAGTATGCATTTGAACATAAAGATAAGATACTAAAGGAAATAAGAGAATCAGGAGCATGGCAAGAGAACAAGTTTATGACCTAATACAAGAAAGGCTATATAAACTTAGTGATTACCGGCTGTATTTTATAGCAGCCCTGATATTAGATAAAGAAAAGGAGTAAAGAAATGAGTAAAATAACTAATATTTTTGAGGAGTTCGAGAAAATGAGTGGCCAAGTGGTTGTAGCGCATGGCGTGGAGACATTAAAAATTGCTAAAGAGTTAAGCAGCTTAATATCAGGCTTACCGCTATCCCTTGCGGACAATGATAAGCTAGTGTATTTGATGAAAGAGCAGTTAATGACTGCAGAGCATGAACAATTCTTAGCAGGGTTTGACTTAGCTTTAAAGATGGTGAATGTATTCAAAAATGACAGGAGGAGCAAATAACAATATGAAAAGCGATATTAAAAAACTGGATAACATAAAGGAACTAATAGGCCTAAACATAGAGCCGTTACGAAATGATGACTATAGTTTTTTAAAGGCTATAAATACCATACTTGTAGAGTATGTAAACGCTAAGTATGGCGAATAATAAAAGGGTATGCGCTAATAATATGTATAACGATAACATAATGCCAAATAATGAAATAGCACTCATGATGAATGAAATATATAATAAATGGTGGGTAAATGTTAGAGAGTTTAACAAGGACACAAACAGTAAAGAAGTAAAGCAGGCTATAAAAATAATAACTGATTATGTAGCCGTAAACTTTGATAATTATCCTATAGCACGTAAAATGGCATTGGCCTATATAGATGAATTAACGGCCAGAACAGACGGCGGATATATATCTTAGTGTAACGGAAAGGAATAGAAAGGATTTAAAGAAATGACAAGGGATACAGCAGTTTTAATAGTTAAGAACAACATAGATAGATTTGACGATAGATTAGTTCGCTTTGTTGCCAAGCTAATACTCCAATGGATACAGTTGGAAATAAAGGAGAAGGAGAACAAACAAATTAAAGATATGGGCTAGTATTTTTTACGGTACCCATATAGGGACTACCTAAAGGCATGTATGAACATTACTAGAAGCCATTACGATATATTAGGAAATGAATTGCAGTTATTAATCAATACCATAAAGCAACTTAGAACCTGTATAAATAAAATGGAAAGTTAAGGGCTTGCCGGGACATATTGCAGAATTATTAAACGAAACAAATACTAGATATAAATATGAGGGTGTATCCTTTAAGGGTATGCCCTTTATTTTGCGTTGTAACGGATATTATTTACTACCCTATACCTGGCGCCCTATAGGCATGGAAAAGGCTTATATAGGTACATAGGTAGGGTAGGGGGATACTAAAAAGTTTATGCCTTTTATATAGCGACCGCCGCCCTAGTTTTCTTTACATAAATTACTAAAAACCTTCAAAAAGTGGAATAAGTCTTTTAGACTTTTTTGTCGGAAAGTAGGGAGGGTAATAAATCGTTACACCCTTTAAACACTTAACTTGCTTATTTTTGAGCGGGTTCGATGTAATGGAACTAAGACTAAAATGTCTATGTTTCCACCTGCTGTATGTTTCTGTAACCTCCCGTTAGTCACCGTAACCCACCGTGAAAAACCGTAGAATATTATCTATATTCCACATTTGGAATACAGCTATTATATATGGCTTTTGCCCTAAAATGAGCTAAAGTCCTTAACTATAGTTGTATTGCCACCTGCTGCATATTCTTATTTTTCCGGAGCTTAAATCCTAGTACGCAAATCTAATAAAACCTAATACTATGCTTTTAGGAACTTGATAAAACCTGACATTTATTTTTATGTAACGGTATGGATCCGGAACGAAGCAAGGACTAACCAAGGAGCAAACAACGGACGAGCAACGACCATTAACACAGAACGAGCAGAGAAAGAAAATAAAATACTATATTAAAGCCTTTATTTATATATAGGTATGTAAGTGGTATAATAAACATATAAGTACAATAAAAAAGACTTAATAAAGCCGTTACAATCTAGATTATTATTTCTGTAACGGTTATTTTATGTATTAAGGGGGGTGTGATATGAGAGACCTTAAAAAGGTAAATGATGCTAAATTATCCGGATTTATACTAGGTTATTACCTAAAATATAAGAAAGAGTATGACGACTTAAAAGAATACTATGATAGGACATTAAAGGAAGCAGAGCAAGAACATTTATATAGCCTGAAAGCTGTACGCTATGACGGTGTAAAGGTTGATGGCGGACAACATACCGATATAGCCGATAAGATAGCAAAATATGAGGAGTGGCGAAAACAAACAGATAAGCATTGCGAATATTGGCTTAATGTACAAAACAATAAGGCCGTTAATTCGTATAATGGTGTAAAAGAATATATAAACGATACAGTGCCATGGACTGCAGGTCTTTTTCAGTTCAGGGAGGGAATATGGAAAGATTGTAATATTCCAATGTTGCAGCAGGTACTTAGACTAAAGTATCTTGAATGTAAGGACGATACGGAAATTGCCAAGCTTGTTAATATGAAGCCTGCAGATATTGGAAACCTGATACATATGTATGTTAAGGATTGATAATAAAATGATAATCAAATAATAAAAAATAGGGTTGTAAAATAAATTATAAGGGTGTTTAATAGTATTTCTTAATCTAAAAAAGTATTAAAAAATAGGACTGTAATACAGTTAGGATAAATTTATATAGATTAAAAGACAGCCCGGATTTAAAAGTCCGGGCTGTTTTTTATATTGTATTTTTATCCATATTTTTTTATAAATCTGTTAAACTCAAGATCCGACATTTTATCATTTTCAAACTTTAATTTTCTGTATGCTGAGGGTGTCAGACCGTATTTATGTTTGAAGGCCTTTGAAAAAACAGATAGGGAATCATAGCCGCAAGAATATGCAACATTTTCTACAGACAGAGCGGAGTCATCCAGCATATGACAGGCTCTGTTAAGTCTGCAATATGTCAGGTATTCAGATGGCGAATGTCCCATTGTATTTTTAAAAAGTGTAAAAAGATAATTTCTGCTTATACCTAAATGAGAGGAAACATCGGTGACACTTATTTGATTGTAGAAATTATTCTGAATAAATTCTACGGCTCTTACAAGATAATTATTATTTCTAAGTTCTGTTGATTGACTTAAAGACTCCGAATACATTGTATCGGGACATATAGTGCTTAAAAACTCATATAAAAGTGACTGTCTCTTTAATTCCTCTTTAAATCCGCTTGAATCCGTATCAAGTATTGCTTCCGTAATAGCTATTATTTTTTCTCTGTTACCGGTTAAAACAGGGTTATCAGAGCTTATTCCTATTCGTTTCATTATTTCTACAGCTTTATCGCCTTTAAATGCGATCCAAAGATAATGCCACGGATCCTCAAAATCGGCTTGGTAAAATGTCATTGCGCTGGGCTCTATTAAAAAAGCTTGATTTTCACCTAAATCATACTCTACATCTGAACAAAAAAACTTACCTTTACCGTTTAATATAAAATGTATTATATAGCAGGGTCTTATAGCCGGTCCGAATCTATGTCCGGGACTGCATTCTTCATGACCTGCAAAATTTATAAAGCAATCAGAGAATGTCTGATCATTAAACAGTTTAAAATTTATACCTTTCATAATTCTCCATTTTAATATAAATACATATTGAAAAACATATTCATAAGATATATTTTATTTTGTTGAAGTTTTAATTGCAATAATGAATTTACGTAAGTACATTCAATTTTATATTTAGTTTACAAAAATAACAATCAGTGAATATAGTATAAAAATTAGAAGCACATATAAATGTGCTTCTAAAGGATAAAAAAATAAACAAAGACTATGAAACTAATTACAAATTGACAAATTTATATAACATTTTGAAATGCATGGCAAAAATAATTATATTATTATAAGACCATGAAATTTAAGGGAGGACTTAAAATGATTAAGAAAAAATTACTTGGTTTAGCACTATCTTCAATGATGGTATTATCTTTAGCAGCTTGTGGCGGATCAACAGGTGGAGCTGACAAATCATCTGCAGCTGCAGACAGCTCACAAAGCAGCGGTGACGGCGGAAAGATAACAGTTGCTATATGGGATAACGGACAAAAACCGGGATTACAGGAAATCATAAATGATTTTACTGCAGAAACAGGATATCAGGTAGATCTTCAGGTAATCTCATGGGACGCATATTGGACATTACTTGAGGCGGGTGCTTCAGGCGGAGATATGCCTGATGTATTCTGGATGCACTCAAATGAGTCACAAAAATATATGGAAAATGATATCCTTATGGATCTTACAGACAAAATCAAGGCAAGCGATAAGCTTGAGATGGATAAATTCCCTGAAGATGTTAAGGAGTTATACGTAAATGACGGTAAGACATATGCTATACCAAAGGATGTGGATACAATAGCACTTTGGTACAATAAGACTATGTTTGATGAGGCAGGTCTTGCATATCCTGATGAGAACTGGACATGGGATGATTACTATGATGCGGCTGTAAAGCTCACAAAGCCTGACGGAAGTCAGTTCGGTACAGCTATGAATCCTACAAACAACCAGGACGGATGGTACAATATAGTATATTCAATGGGTGGTAAGGTTATTTCAGATGATAAGAAAAAATCCGGAATGGATGACCCTAATACATTAAAGGCAATGGAGTTTGTTGATAAGCTCAGAAAAGATGCTATGCCTGATGCTACCGTAATGTCTGAGACAGGTACAGATGTACTCTTACAGTCAGGTAAAATCGCTATGCTCCCACAGGGTTCATGGATGGTTGCGCCGTTTAAGGAGAATGAGTATCTTGTTGCAAATTGTGATGTAGCTGTACTTCCAAAGGATGCAACTACAGGTAAGAGAGTCAGCCTTTATAACGGTCTTGGATGGGCTGCAAATGCCGGTACAAAGAATCCTGAGGCTGCATGGAAGCTTATCGAGTGGTTTTCAACAAAGGATAATCAGGAAAAGCAGGCAAAGCTTGGTGTAACAATGGCGGCATATGAGGGTGTATCTGATTTGTGGAAAAACAATACAGATAAGTTCAACCTTCAAGCATACTTAACAATGTTAAATGACAGTGACCTTGTAATCAGACCACACTCAAGAGCAACAGTAGTTTGGGAAACAAGAACACAGCAAATCTTGTAGAGGCTTGGAGCAATAAGGTAAGTATAGATGAGGCATGTAAGAAGGCTGCATCCGATATGAATGAACTGTTGTCACAGGAATAATTGATGCATTTACCCGAAGCCGCTACATTTTGTAGCGGCTCTTTGTAATAAGGAGAATATATGAATAAAAGTAGGATGACACCAAGACAAAAGAGTGAGCTAAGATGGGGATGGGCTTTTATGTTTCCGACAGTCTTAGGACTATTGGTACTCAATATTTACCCTACATTTAGAACGATATATCAAAGCTTTTTCAAAACAGGAGATTTTGGAAAAGGAAATAAATTTGTAGGATTCGGAAATTATATAAAACTTTTTCAAGGAACTGAGATATGGCAGGCAATTATAAATACCTTCAAATATGCTATAGTTGAAGTGCCTTTTTCTATAGCTATAGCTTTGGTACTGGCAGTATTCTTAAACGGAAAAATAAAGGGAAGAGGTATTTATCGTACCGTTTTCTTCCTTCCGATGGTTGCTGCACCTGCTGCAGTGGCAATGGTATGGAGATGGCTTTACAATTCCGAGTTCGGTCTTATAAATAATATTTTCCATTTGAAAGTAAACTGGATATCAGACCCTAATCTGGCTGTATATTCTATTGCCATAATAGGTATATGGTCAATAATCGGTTATAATATGATACTTTTTATCTCGGGATTGCAGGAAATACCAAGTGACTACTACGAGGCATCAAGCCTTGACGGTGCAAGTGGAATACATCAGTTCTTTAATATTACAATACCTTTACTTTCACCTACTATATTCTTTGTAAGTATTACCAGAGTAATAGGCGGATTCATGGTGTTTGACCTTATATACATGGTAATGGACAGAGATAATCCTGCACTGCCAAGGACTCGGTCTTTAGTATTCTTATTCTATCAGTATACTTTCAGAAATCAGGATAAGGGAATGGGAGCGGCAGTTGTGGTAATTTTATTGTTAATTATCATTATTATCACCATATTGCAGATGTTGGCACAGAAAAAATGGGTTCATTATAATTAGGAGGAGATATGAAATTAAATAAACTTTTAATTCATGTGATACTTATCATGGTATCCATAACTATGATCGTACCCTTTGCATGGATGGCACTTACAGCTTTTAAAACGGTAACAGAGTCCACATCTGTGAATCCGTTTACTATATTTCCTGCAAAATGGATAACTTCAAATTTCACAGAAGTTATAGGCAATATGGACTTTATGAAATTATATCTGAACACATTATTGCTTATAGTCGGAAGAGTATTTTTGCGGTAATGACTTCAACTATAGCGGGCTATGCATTGGCAAGACTTGATTTTCCGGGAAAAACTGTGTGCTTCGGACTGGTACTTTTCCAAATGATGGTTCCAAGCCAGATATTTATTATTCCTCAGTACCTTATGCTAAGTAAGCTTGGAATGCTTGATACAATATTTGCCCTTATATTCCCGGGACTTGTATCGGCTTTTGGAACATTCCTTCTTAGACAGACATTTATGTCACTTCCAAGAGATTTGGAAGAGGCTGCAAGAATAGACGGATGCAATATCGGACAGACATTTTTGTTTATTATGATGCCGCTTGTGCGTTCGGGAATGATTGCACTCGGTATCTTCACTGCTGTTTTTGCTTACAAGGATCTTATGTGGCCAATGATTGTAAACAAGAATGTTATGCCGCTTTCTGCTGCACTTGCTAAAATGCAGGGACAGTATACAAACAACTATCCACAACTAATGGCAGCTTCATTACTTGCTTGTATTCCTATGATCATTTTATATTTGATATTCCAAAAGCAGTTTGTAGAAGGTATAGCGACATCAGGTGGAAAATTATAATATTAAGAGGTTTTTATGTCTATTAAATTAAACGGTAATTTAATTACTCTTTCAACAAAGAATACATCATATCAGATGAAGTTTGATGACTTAGGTTATCTCTTCCACACATGGTATGGTGAAAGAATAGAAGACAATGACGATATGTCTTACAGGATCAGCAGCATAGACAGAGGGTTTAGCGGAAATCCGTATGAAACAATGGATAGAAGCTATTCTTTGGATGTATATCCACAGGAATATCCTACTTTTGGAAACGGGGATTACAGAGTTGACTGCATTCAGGTAATAAATCCTGACGGTACAAATGTAGTGGAATTAAAATATGACTCATGTGAAATCAAAAAGGGAAATATGATTTGCCGGGACTTCCTGCATTTTTTTGGAATGAGGAAGAGGGTGAGAGTCTTAAAGTAAACCTTATAGATAAGGTAAGCGGAGTAAGAATAGAGCTTTTGTATGGTGTACTGGAAAAATATGATATTATCACAAGAGCTGTCAGAATAGTAAATACATCTGCAAATGAACTCAAAATAGAAAAGGCACTTTCAGCATGTATAGATATGGTGGACGGTGATTTTGATCTTATACATCTCCACGGAAAGCATGCTATGGAAAGAGAGTTCGAGAGAAGTCCGCTTTTGCATGGAAAGATGGTACTTGAAAGCAAGAGAGGTACCTCAAGCCATCAGCAAAATCCTTTTGCAATACTTGCAAAAAAAGGATGCTACAGAAACTTTTGGTGAATGTGTGGGTGTTGCATTTGTATATAGCGGTTCATTTATAATCGAAGCTGAAATAGATCAAGTAAATCAGACAAGGCTTGTTGTAGGTCTTCATCCTGAGCAGTTTGAATATATATTGAATGCAGGTGAAGAGCTTGTACTTCCTGAGGTTGCCTTTACATATTCAAATGCAGGCTTTGAGAAAATGACACATTCATTCCATGATGCCGTAAGACAAAATCTTCAGCAGGGAGAATTTGTACATAAGCACAGACCGATACTTATAAATAACTGGGAAGCTACATATTTTGACTTTAATGCAGACAAGATCTTCGATATCGCATCAAAGGCAAAGAGTCTTGGAATAGAGCTTTTGGTTATGGATGACGGATGGTTCGGAGAAAGATATGATGATGTAAGAGGTCTTGGTGACTGGTATGTAAACGAAGAGAAACTTGGTTCATCATTAAAGGAATTGGTTGATCGTATCAATGCAATAGATATGAAATTCGGCATCTGGTTTGAGCCGGAGATGATAAATGAGGATACAAGACTTTACAGAGAGCATCCTGATTTTATGATTAGAGTACCGGACAGAAAGGGTGTGAAGGGCAGAGAGCAGTTTATTCTTGACTTTACCAGAAAAGATGTAAGAGATTATATTAAAGATATGATGGTAAAGATACTTGACAATGCAAATATTGAGTATATCAAATGGGATATGAACAGAAGCTTGTCTGCAGTATATTCAGCAAAACTTCCTGTAAAAAATATGGGAGAGTTCCATTACAGATATGTTCTAGGTCTTTATGATTTACTTGGTGAACTTACAAAGAAGTATCCAAATATTATGTTTGAAGGATGTTCAGGCGGCGGCGGAAGATATGATCTCGGTATGCTTTACTACCATCCTCAAATCTGGTTAAGTGATGATACCGACGCTGTTGAAAGATTGAAAATACAGTACGGAAGTTCATTTGCATATCCTATCGGAAGTGCAGGTGCACATGTATCCGCATCACCTAATCATCAAACTACAAGGAAAACACCTTTTGAAACAAGAGCTACCGTAGCTATGGGAGGTACTTTCGGATATGAGCTTGATTTAAACAAGGTATCTGAAAAAGAGCAGGAGCAGGTGAAGGCTCAGGTTAAGGATTATCTGAAATATGATGAGCTTATACATGAAGGCGATTACTACAGAATTACAAGTCCATACGATAAATCAAGGGTGACTGCTTGGCAAGTTCTTTTAAAGGATAAATCATTCGGTCTTTTAAGTGCAGTGGTTCAAAGTGTGGAGGCGAATGAGTCAAACATCTATATTTATCCGAGAGGCCTTGAAGACAATGCTTATTATGAGATAGCAGGTGAAAAGAGGCGAGGAAAAGTTTGGATGAATGGTGGAGTTTTAATTCCGAGAATTAAAGAAGAGTACGAGTCATTCAGATTTGAAATAAAAAGAGTATAGTAATGAAAAAAACAGTAAGCAAAATCGGCTTACTGTTTTTTAATATTAAACTTTAAGTTTTTCACTTAGCCATATGCACAGATTACTATATCTGCTTTCAAGATTTTCGTGATGCCCGTAATTATCAAATACAGAGGTAACATCCATAATCTTTTCTTTAATTATACTGTGTAAATCTGTAGCAATCTTTGGAGCATTTTCTAAAATATTATTATGTTTATCTCCCTCATTTTTTCCGTTCAGCAAATAAACGGAAGCTTTTTTATTTTTAAAGTCTGTATCTTTACAGTATTTTATAAAATCCGGATACCAGAATGAACCGCAAAGTGAAAACACTATAGCCGGAATATCAATAGTTGAAAGAGAATATACTGTTGCCAGCCCGCCAAGAGAATATCCGCCATAGACAATTCTTTCATAATCTATATTGTATTCAGACAAAACTTCAGGCAAAAAAGTTTCAAAAATCAGTTTGTGATATTTATCTGCACTTCCGCCGAAATCGGGCATACCGGGTCTTATATTTTTGGTAGGCCAAGGTGTAAAAGCGTCCAATCTGTTTACAGCTTTCAGTCCGATAATTATTGCCTTATCTTTTAAAGCATTTAAGCGAAATATTTCACCGTCATTTAAAAGTATAAGCGGATAACTCTTCGTTTTATCATAATTTTTTGGCAAGTTTATTTCAGCCTTAAACATTTTATTTATTCAGGAAGGTATTTATATCTTCCAGTGCTTTAATAGAAGATGCACCGTAGTCCATAAACTCATCATATGAAATAGTCATGATTTTGTCATTTGCTATGGCAGGTACATCGCTTAAAACAGTATTATTTTTCATAAGTTCCACAGCATTTGTATCCATCTCTTTATCTCTGTCGCTTGTGACATAGATAATTACTTCAGGTGCCATTGTGACAAGATTTTCAAGTGTCAAGTCGGAAGTACCTGTTGCAACATTTGTATATCCCAATATATTAAGTATACTTTCCTGTAGTGCAGACTTGTAAGCACCGAAGGTTGAATCATTGTATGCACACATGATGAGGGCATTTTTTAATTCACCTGAATTTTTGTCTGAAGATGCCACAGCGTTGATCTTTTTCTCAAGTTCGTCAGCATATGTATTTGCTTTTTCCTGCACATTGAAGATTATTCCTATATTTCTTATATCTTCAATAACATTTTCAAGGCTCTGCTTCATATTGGAAACAGAAGCTTTTTGAGTGTATACAGGTATAGAGTTTTCATTCCAGGAGTCAATTGTTCCCAAAGATTTATCTGAAAACATCATATTTCTTCCTATTATAATATCAGGGTTATTGGATAAAACAACCTCTTTTGATACACTCTTTTTATCACCGATATGAGGGATTGCGGCAATTGCATCAGCATAATCGCCTGTAACTTCATTATCCGGATTTAACATGCCTACAATTTTATCCTGTAATCCGAGATCGATCAGCATTTCTGTAGATGAGAGATTATTGGTTATTATTCGCTCAGGAGCTTTTTCAAATACCTGTGTGATTTCCTTACCGTCTGCATCATAGGTTGTAATGCTGACAGGGTAAACAGTCTCAGAAGATTTCTTTTCATCCGCGGCTGAACTTTCAGATACGGAAGTGCTCTCCGCTACAGATGAGCTTGTTTCGGCTACAGTACTGCTTGCAGAATTATTGTTTGAGGCTGTTGCACATCCTACAAGTGCAAGAGAAATACATGTGCTCAGAGCTATATTAAATATTTTTTTCATTTTTTATTCCTTTCATATTAGATATATTCTATCATGGCTTGATTATCATCAGTCCATGATATTTTACAATCGATATCATATACATCTTTCATAGATTCTTTGGTTATAGTTGATTTCGGACTGCCTTCGTACTTTATCTCACCTCCCTTCATAAGATATATGTAATCCGAATATTTACATGCAAGCTGTATATCATGGAGTACGGCAAGCACATTTATATTCAAATCTTTTATAATTTGCAAAATTTCGATTTTATATTTTATGTCAAGATGGTTTGTAGGTTCGTCAAGAAGCAGCAGGCTCGGTCTTTGTGCAATGGCACGTGCAAGTGCTACACGTTGCTTTTCACCTCCCGATAAGGAGAGGTAGGAGCGCTCGGATTTATCAAGCATGCCGACTTTTCTCAATGAGTCCTTTACAATATCATAGTCGATCTGCTTTTCAGTCTGCATAAATCCTATATGAGGTGTTCTGCCAAGCATTACCATATCTCCAACATTGCAATCAAAATTTATTTCATTAAATTGTGCAACGACAGCCATTTCTTTTGCCGAATCTTTCAAACGTATATCTTCCATATTTTTATTGTTCAATAAAATTTCACCGGAAGAAGGTTTTAAAATTCTGTATATGGTTTTTAGAAGAGTTGTTTTACCGCATCCGTTCGGTCCGAGTATTGAATAGAATTTATTTCCTTTAACATCTATAGAGACATTATGCAATATTGTTTTATCCTTTATGGAGTATGATATATTATTACAAATTAAATCCATTATCTTTGCCCCTTTCTTTGATTTTGTATAACAATATAAATAAAGAAAGGACCACCCACTAAAGATGTAAATATTCCTATAGGTAACTCGGCTTTATCAATAAGACATCTTGCTAATATATCCGACCAAAGTATAAAAAGACTGCCGAGAATTGCTGAAAGCGGTATTATTTTTTTATGGTCGGTACCTACAAGAATCCTTGATATATGAGGTGTTATCAAACCTACAAAACCTATTATTCCGCATTTTGAGACTAAAATTCCTGTTATCATGGAGATAAAGATCATATATATAAATCTGTATCTATGTAAATTTATTCCCAAAGTGACAGCAACCTCATCACCCATAAGCATCGCATTTAAAACCCTGTACTGTGTTATAAAGAATATAAATGATACAGGAATAATAAATAAAGGTAGGTCTATATCTTTCCATGAAGCACTTGCAAGTGAACCCATAGTCCAGAATTTTATTGTCATCATGCTGTCCGAATTGGCGCCTATTGATATTATAAAATTGGAAAATGCACTGAACAGGGCATTTACAACGGCACCTGAAAGTATAAGACTTGTTGTAGTAATCTTTTTACCGAGAGATGCTATAAAAAGTACTATTCCGGTTGAAATGACGGAGCCGAAAAATGCACCGGTTCCGGTCAAAGATTTTAAACCGAGTATAATAAACAAAGTGGCTCCAAATGTAGCACCGGCGGAAATTCCAAGTATATACGGCTCTGAAATGGGATTATTGACGGTAGTTTGCATTATTGTTCCGCAAAGTGCCAATCCTGCTCCTACAAAAAGCGCCATTATTACTCTGGGAACCCTCATATTAAGTACAATGGCAACAGTAGATTTTGAAAAAGTACTTATAATCTCACTACCCGATAAACTGTTTGAAATTATATTAAAAGTATCTTTTAAACTGATTCTGACTGCACCAAGCGAAACGCCTGTAAGCATTGAAAACAGAAGAAATATAAACAGTACTGTAAGCAGCAGCATAAATTTAAAGTCATTTTTACTTTTTTTGACATAAATATATTTATAAAACCTTTCATATGATATAGTTAGTGATACCTAACGATGATATTATAATTGATATTTTTTTAAAATTTGAATATAGAATAATATAAAGATATGGACTATTATTAAAAATATAGTCCATAAGAGGAGGGTTTGTGAAGGAAAAAGAGTTTTTATTGGATTGTCAAAGAGAATACAGCAGCAGAAAGTATCTGATTACAGGAGTGTCTCTACAGGAAAAGATTAAGGGAGAACATATTTCTTATGATACTACTCACAGTGCTTTTATTTATACATTGGAAGGCGGAGCGAATATTAATTTTAATGATAAAAGTTTTACAGCCACACCTGATGTAGTTATTCATGGTGCCAAAAACAGAAAAATAGCTTTTGACGTAATTACCGATGAGCCTTTTATACATTTAAATATATATTACGATCCTGAAGTTCCATGGCATGGGTATAGTGATATTATGAATTCGGTATATAAAATATCTGATTTTGAGCAGGATATTTCAAAAGAATTGTTGTTGAAACTAAAAGCAAGTGTAGAGAGAGCAAATTTTGACGATCAGGTGCATAACAGTATTATTGCTCAACAACTTATTCTCAGTTCTTTCGGGTATTCCATGATAAATAAAGAGATATTACAGATAGAAAAAGCTGTGGAACTTATGGAAAAATTCTATAATAAAAATTTAAAACTTGAGGATCTATCCGATATTGCAGGTATGAATAAGGCACATTTTTCCTATGCATTCAATAAGATATACCACATCAGGCCTATTGATTATCTTATAAGACTACGCCTTAGAAAGGCTGTAAATCTGCTGTTATCGGGCGTATCGGTCACTGAAGCAGCTATCAATGTAGGGTATAGAGACCCGCTGTATTTCAGTAGATTATATAAAAAATATTTTGGTATACCGCCAAGTCAAACTTTGAAAAAAATAGCGCAAAATAGGGTTTATTATCGAATACATAGATAAAAAAAGTTTATTTATTTGAAATATTATGCTATAATCTCAACAATACATTGTTGAAAAAAATGTGAATAAGATTGCGGAATATTTTTTTCTTAAGGAGAATATATCTAAAAATTTTTTTGGTTAATCTAACATCTATATCTAAAGTTCAAAAAAATCGAAAATTAGGTGTTATTAAATCCAAACAAAATTTGCTAACAATTTAACAATTATATATGCCGAGATTTTAAATAAAATCAGCAACGTATTTAATGGCATATAAATACATCGTGGAGGGAATTTTGATGTACAGTTTTACAGTAAACGGTAAATTGGTTGAAACTGAAAAAGAAGTGTCACTGCTTAGATTTTTGCGTGACGATTTAAAGCTCAAATCTATTAAGGACGGTTGTAGTCAGGGAGCGTGCGGTACTTGTACCATTATAATTGACGGTAAGGCTACAAGAGCCTGTGTTATGACTACAAAAAGAGCTGAAGGTATGAACATAGTTTCAGTTGAAGGCTTAAGTGATTTTGAAAAAGAGGCATTTGTGTATGCATTCGGTTCAAAGGGTGCTGTACAGTGCGGATTCTGTATTCCGGGTATGGTAATGTCAGGTAAAGCTCTTATTGACAGAAATCCTAATCCTACAGAAAATGAGATCAAAGAGGCAATAAAGGGAAATATCTGTAGATGTACAGGATATAAGAAGATCATTGAAGGTATCGACCTTGCGGCTCAGATACTTAGAGGCGACAAGAAGATTGATGAAGAGCTTGAAAAGGGTGAAGACTTCGGTGTAGGATCAAATGCATTCAGAATTGATGTAAGAGATAAGGTTCTCGGTATCGGTGAGTATGTTGATGATATGGAACTTGAGAATATGCTCCATGCTTCAGCAGTCAGAACAAAATATCCTAGAGCAAGAGTACTTGATATTGACGCTTCAGAGGCACTGGCACTTGAAGGAGTTGTTGCGGTTTATATGGCTGAAGATGTTCCAAACAATAAGGTAGGACATATTCAGCAGGACTGGGATGTAATGATTGCAAAAGGCGATATCACAAGATGCATGGGTGATGCTATCTGTATCGTAGTTGCTGAAAGTGAAGATATATTAAAGAAGGCTAAGGCTCTTGTTAAGGTTGAATATGAGGTTTTGGAGCCTGTAAGAAATATAGACGAAGCTAAGGCGGAAAATGCACCTAAGGTTCATCCTAACGGTAATCTTTGTCAGTCAAGACATGTTAAAAGAGGCGATGCCAAGGAAGCGATTGCCAATTCAAAATATACTGTTACAGAGACTTTTGATACACCTTTTACAGAGCATGCATTCCTTGAGCCTGAGTGTGCGATAGCTCTTCCATATAAGGACGGTGTAAAGGTTTACTCTACAGACCAGAGTGTATTTGATACAAGAAAAGAAATAGCTATAATGTTTGGTTGGGATCCTGAAAGGATAGTTGTTGAGAACAAGCTTGTAGGTGGCGGATTCGGAGGTAAAGAAGACGTTTCAGTTCAGCATATAGCCGCACTTTGTGCATATAAGCTTGGAAGAACTGTAAAGGCTAAGTTTAGTAGAGACGAGTCACTCGCATTCCATCCAAAGCGTCATGCTATGCATGGTACATTTACTCTCGGATGTAATGAAAACGGTATATTCACAGGACTTGACTGTGATATCTATTTTGATACAGGTGCATATGCATCTCTTTGCGGACCTGTACTTGAGCGTGCATGTACTCATGCGGTAGGACCTTATTGCTATCAGAATCATGATATTAGAGGTTTCGGATACTATACAAACAATCCTCCGGCAGGTGCGTTCAGAGGATTCGGAGTATGCCAGAGTGAATTTGCACTTGAGTCAATCATTGACTTGCTGCTGAGAAGGTAGGTATATCACCTTGGGAAATCAGATACAGAAATGCTATCGAACCGGGTAAGGTATTGCCTAACGGACAGATAGCAGACTGTTCAACAGCTCTTAAAGAGACATTGGAAGCTGTAAAAGATGCTTATGAAGCAAACTATCCGAATGTAGGTTTGGCATGTGCTATGAAGAATGCCGGTGTAGGTGTAGGACTTCCTGATACAGGACGTGCAAAACTTATTGTCAATGACGGTGTTATAGAGATATACTGCGGTGCTTCAGATATCGGTCAGGGTTGTGCAACAATATTTGTACAGATGGCGGCAGAAACTTTGAACTTGCCGAAGTCTAAGTTTAAAAATATGGGATGTAACTCTGAACTTGATCCTGACTCAGGTACTACTTCAGGATCAAGACAGACTCTTATAAGCGGTGAGGCTATAAGAAGAGTTTCACTTGAACTTAAAAAGGATCTTGATGCTGCCGGAGGAGATTTAACTAAGCTTAACGGTAAAGACTACTATGCAGAGTACTTTGAGCCTACAGATAAGCTTGGAGCAGACGTACCGTTCCCTAAATCTCATGTTGCATACGGATTTGCAACACATCTTGTTGTACTTGATGAGGACGGTAAGGTTAAGAAGGTTTATGCGGCTCATGACTCAGGAAAGGTAGTAAACCCTATTTCTATCCAGGGTCAGATAGAGGGTGGAGTTCTTATGTCACTCGGATATGCACTTACTGAGGACTTTAAGTTACAGGATTGCGTACCTAAGTCAAAGTACGGTACACTTGGACTTATGAGAGCTACAGATATACCTGAGATTGAGGCAATATATGTTGAGAAGGAAGAGCTTCTTGGAGTAGCATACGGTTCAAAGGGTATCGGCGAGATTGCAACAATCCCTACAGCTCCTGCTGTACAGAATGCGTACTACAAGAGAGACGGTAAGTTAAGACCTAAATTACCTATGGATGATACATATTATTCAAACAAAAAGAAAAAATAAAGAATGATTTTTGGTTGGGATTCGATAAGAGTCCCAACTTTTTTATTTTAAAAATAATAAACAGGTGTTGAAAAAAGCTCACGACTGTAATATAATACCGAATAAATAGCCATATGTCTAAAAAAATATACATAAGTATAAAGAATAGGAGAGAGAAAGATGTTTGAAAAGATTGCTTCATTTATAGTGAATAAAAGAAAAGCTTTTCTTGTATTTTTTATTCTTGCTGCAGTATTCGGAGTGTTCAGTTCATCATGGGTAAAGGTCAGTGATAAATTATCAGATTATTTACCGGAGTCCTCCGAGACAAAGCAGGGGCTTGATATTATGGATGAGAGCTTTACGACTTTTGGAACGGCAAAAGTAATGATTTATAATGTTGATTATGACAGAGCCCTTGAAGTATCAAAAGAAATTGGGGATATCAAGGGAGTTTCAAAAGTAGATTTTTATGATAAATCTGATAAAGATTATGAAAATAAGGATATAGAAGATTTTTATAAGAATTTTTCTGCTCTGTATACAATAAGCTTTGATGATGTTGAAAGCTCCAAATTAGTTCAGGATGCAATAGTTAAGGTAAGGGATTTGGTATCACCTTATGACAATGTTATATATACAACTATTGATAAAGATGATGCTAAAGATTTGAACAAGGATATGAAGGTTATATTTGTCCTTGTAATAATTATAATAATAGCTGTATTATTGTTCACCTCACAAACATATATGGAAATACTGATTTTCATGCTTACATTCGGAATAGCGATAGTACTGAATATAGGTACAAATTTTATATTCGGAAGAATCTCTTTTGTAACAAAGGCTGTAGGCATAGTATTGCAGTTGGCGCTTGCTATTGACTATGTAATAATACTTTTCCACAGATTTATGGAGGAAAGAAGGTATTACAAGCCGAAACATGCTCTTATAAAAGCACTTGCAAAGGCTATACCCGAGATATCATCAAGTTCTCTTACCACTATGGCAGGTATGGTGGCACTGATGACAATGCAGTTTCAGATAGGTATGGACCTTGGAAGAGTTTTACTTAAGTCAATTATATTCAGTATGCTGGCAGTATTTGCATTTATGCCTGCACTTATAATGATGTTTGAAAAACAGATTGAAAAATCAATGCATAAAAATTTCGTACCGAATATAGAAGTACTTGGAAGCGGAATTTTAAAGTTAAAAAGAATTATACTTCCTTTATTTATAGTTATTACAGTCGCCGGAGTTATACTTTCAAATAAAACCGGATATATATTTGATGTAAATTCCATAGAGTCTGATAAGAAGACCGAGTATCTTGAAGCGAAGGAAAAAATTGAGGAGCAGTTTGGAAGAAGCAATATAATGGCGATAGTTATTCCGAAGGAGGACTACTTGCGAGAGGCCGCACTGCTTAAAGAAGTTTCAAATATTCAGGGAGTAAAGAGTGTTACAGGACTTGCAAATATTGAAGTAGGTAATAACGGAGAATATGTACTTACAGACAGTTTAAATCCAAGGGAACTGGCGGAGGTTGCAGATGTGGATGTGGATCTTGTAAAGGCAGCATATAGATTCTATGCATTAAAGAATGAGCAGTACGGTGCGTTTATGAAGAGTATTGACAGCTATAAAATACCTATAATAAATATGGTGGACTTTTTATATGACCAAATTGAAGAGGGCGGTCTTGATATAGATGAGGATACTATCAGCGATATAGTAGATATACATAAAAGTATAACCGATGCAAGAAAACAGCTGGAAAGTGAAAAGTATTCAAGAATTTTACTTATATGGGATAAGCCTCTTGAAGGTGAAGATACCTTTACAAATATTGATAATGTGCGAGAAATAGCAAAGAAATATTATGATGAAGCATATGTGGTCGGTGACAGTTCAAGTGACTATGATATCAGTAAATCATTTGGAGGTGACAATTTAAGAATCAGTATTATAACAGCACTTTTGGTTGGTGTTATATTACTTTTTACATTCCAAAATGCCGCATTGCCTTTTATATTGGTACTTACAATACAGGGAAGTATCTGGATAAACTTCAGTTTGCCGTATCTGACGGGTGAGAATATGTTCTTCTTAAGTTATTTGATAGTAAGTTCAATACAGATGGGAGCAACAATCGATTATGCAATTGTTATCACAAGCAGATATCTGGCTCTACGAGAAGAGATTTCGGACAGAAAGAAAGTAATATCAAGAACTTTAAATGAGGCTTTCCCCTACAATAGTCACATCGGGAAGTATTATGGCGGCTTCAGGATTTGTAATAGGAAATATCACATCAAATCCGACCATTGCATCTCTTGGAAAAACTCTTGGAAAGGGAGTTGTTATTTCAATTATAATGGTAATGGTGGTGTTGCCGGTATTACTTTATACTTTTGATTTCATTATTGACAAGACATCGTTTTCAAGAAAAATAAATGAGGAGGAGAATAAGAGAGAAGATGAAGAAGAAAATAGCATTATTACTGAGTCTTAGTTTAATATTCGGAAATGTTTTACCGGTATATGCGACTGCAAATGCCGATATTAACTCTGCACAAAATACACAAGATGTCATAAATATAAACAGCGCCGATGAACTCATAAGTCTTTCAAAAGATTCTACGGTTGAGAATTTTACATTAAATAAGATCTATGTTTTAACAAATGATATTGACTTGTCGGACAAGGACTTTAAGCCTGTTTCAATATTCTCCGGAACTCTTGACGGCAGTGGATATACAATAAAGGGGCTTAATGTAAGTGAAAAAAGTACAGGTGCGGGTCTTATAAGTGTACTCGGTACAAAGGGAAGCATTAAGAATCTTAATGTGGAAGGAAATATAAGCCCTGACGGCGGTAAGACACTTGTAGGAGGAGTTGTAGGAACCAATAAAGGTGTTATAGAGAATGTAAGCTTCGCCGGATATGTAACAGCTTATAAAAGAGTAGGCGGTATAGCCGGTGTAAATGATGAAAGCGGATTTATAATCAACTCAAAAAATCATGCTGTGGTAAACGGCACAAAAATAGTAGGAGGTATCTGCGGATATAATAAGGGAAGTATCGTAGGATCACAAAACCTTGGAAGAATTGCAGGTAATAATGAGAGTGTACTTCCTGATGATGATAAAATGAAAAGTGTACCAAGTATTACCGTTTCAAATGCCGTTACTGATGATGTAAAGCAGGAGATGACAGGCGGAATTGCAGGAGTATCAAGCGGTATTATAAGAGATTGTACAAACAGTGAAAAGGTAGGATACCCTCATATAGGATATAAAGTAGGTGGTATAGTCGGCTTACAGACTGGAGCTTTAAATAATTGTATAAATGAAGCCTCAGTTTATGGTAGGAAGGATATAGGAGGTATAGCCGGATTATTAAAGCCTTATATAGAGATTTCATATGAAGGGGATACTATAGACAGCCTGGAAAGACAGACGGAAACACTGTCAAAGTTATTGGATGCCTTTGAGGCCGAGGTGGATAAAAATGCAACTATATTGGAGAATAATGTAGACGGCATTGATTCCAAAAAAAATGAGCTTGAAGAGAGTATAAATGAAAGAAAAAATTTCCACACTGAAGAGGCGGATAAATTTGATGCCGGATTGCAAGAAAAAAAAGACGATATAAAGGGTATAACCGGTAATATAAACTCCGATATTTCAGATATAGGAGATAATGTTGGAGATTTAAGGCATGGAGAAAGCTATAAGGATATCATAAATGACAGAAATACCAAACTTCAAAATCTTATTGCCGGTATAAAAAATATCAATGAGATATCTAAAAGAATGAAAAGTGATATTGAGGATAAAAAAGAAAGTGCCGATAATATTGCAGATGATTTGCAGGCAATTACTCATGAAATTGATGATTTGTATTCAAAATCAAATGAGTTACTTGATTATTTGGATGATGAAAAAAGTGATTTAAGGCAGAATCTTGATGATTCCTATGAAACCGTAAGAGGAAAAAAAGATGAGCTTGAAGCTGAGATAAATAAAGCAAGACAGGACTTAAAAAGCAGCAGACAGGATATAAAGAGCAGTGTTGACGGAGTAAAGAATGAAATTGACAATATAAGGGGCACTATTCAAACGGAGGGGACAGGCTAAAAGAGAAAATTGATGACGGGAAAATTTATTTTGACGTATCTGTAAATCCGCCTAAGGAATATGCATACGGTAGACTGGAAAATTCTCTAAACAGAGCAATTATAAACGGTGATATAGATACTGCGGGAATTGTAGGTAGAGTCGGCATAGATCCGGAGGACAGCATTATTACGGAAACGGACATTAAAGATGATGTAGATAAAAGAGGAGAGACATCTCTTAATTTTTCAAATAATGTATATGCTCTGATACAGTCAAATACAAATGAAGGTGAAATAAATGTAAAAAATGACTACGCAGGAGGTATAGTGGCAAAAGCCGACTATGGAGCAGTCGTTGCAAACAAAAACTTTGCCGATGTCAGTTCACAAAGCGGATCTTATATAGGAGGAATTGCAGGTTACAGTAAAAACCTTATCAAAGATTCTTATATGCTTGGAGATGTAAAAGGAAGCGATTATATAGGAGGGATTGCCGGAATTGCCGGAGATCTTATAGGAAATACCGCCATGAGTACTGTAGTAAGTACCAATTCCGGAAGGTTTGGAAGTATTGCCGGAGATGTTTTAAAAGACGCCTATGTAAATGCAAACAGATATGTTGATGAAGGTGTCGGAGCGATAAATGATATAACTCTAAACTCTGAAGCAGGTATTGTTTCATATGAGGAACTTTTGCAGGATAATAATACTCCTGAAGGATTTAAAACTCTAAGAGTAAATTACTTTGTGGGAGATGATATTATAAAGACAGTAAATGTCGCATATAATTCATATGTCAGCGGTGCCGATATTCCTAAGGCTCCGGAGGTTGAGGGATATAATACATACTGGGAGAATAAGGAATTAAATAATATAAAGAGGAATATAAACATACATTTGGTTGAAGAAAGATGGAATAAAAATATTTCTGCAAATACAAATATTAACGGTAAGCCGGTTTTACTTGCAAGTGCATTATTCTATGAAGGGACAAGTATTCAAGTGGAAGAGACTGGCGTACCTGAGACAGATAAAGATGTGATTAGGGCATATAAATACAGTATAATTCCTGAAGGAAGATATATGAATGAGGGCATTGAGCTTAGAGTTTTAAATGAAGACGGTAAGGCAAATGTTGTAGGAATAAAGACTGAAAACGGTATTATAAAAGCGGATACAGTCAAAGTCGGATCTTATCTGAGCTTTAAAGTAAACAGTCCACAAGGAGAAATTGTTCTGATTAGGACTGAGAGTATAAATAAATATATTATTATACTTTCTTTTATAGCGGCAGCTGCAGTAATAATTTCAGGATATCTTTATTATAAAAAGAAAAAGAAATAAATACTTGAAATACAATTGGGACTGTCGGGAAATAAGTAATTTTACTTCCCGCAGAGCGAAATAGAAATATCCTGACAAATACAAGGCGTTTTGGCTTTCTCCCTTGAGTAAGCCGGATAAAAACAATATCTCTTTCACATAAATCCACAATACGATCGATAGTACGTATTCCTCGCATATTTGCATAAGTAATAACTGCATACATCAAGACTGGGTTGTACCCTGTTCTTCTCTTATCCGAACAATTGGCTAACAGTCCGGAAAAATCTAAATCCTCCATAACTTTTTTTAGGGTATAGACCGGATCGTCATCGGGTAAACTCAATTCATAGAAACTAGATTTTTTTAAAAATTATATTAAAAATGAAATTAGATTGACATAAAAACATTCATGTATATAATCACAATATAAATATTTAAGAACGGAATAGAAAGTCCTTTGTATAGAAGATGTAAATAATTGTGAAATAATGGACAATACAAAGATTCAAAGTATATAATTGTATTCTATAGTTTGAAAAAAACTATTAGAAAAATATTTTTTTAGTTTTAACTGTTTTTTTCATCAGTCTTGGGAAGGATAATATATGAAGAAGAGTTTTTCTTATAGTGTTTGGGATGTTGTGGGTTGGTCATAAATGTTTAAATGTATAATAATTTTTAATAATTTCATTTGTATTAGGCTTATATTTTTTTATTTTGCAAAGATAATAATATATCCAGAGCCTTGGCAAATATGAAACCAGGATATTATAATTATAATAAGATTTCTAAACTACTATCTATCTACTTTTTTTGGAATAGCTGCTTCAATGGCAGTATGTATAATAGGAATAATTGTTGATAGTTTATTTTTGGAAATATCAAGTTTTTTTCTTCTACTTGCTCTATATATATTTGTTTATATATATGAAGCAAAATGATCATTTAAGATAATTTTTGAAACATTATTTTTTTGTACAATGGTATATCAATGTTTTATATATAAGGGGCTGTCGGGAAATAAGTAATTTTACTTCCCGCAGAGCGAAATAGAAATATCCTGACAAATACAAGGCGTTTTGGCTTTGTGACTTTGTCAGGATATTTTGTTTTTCTATAATACTGTCTATTTTTGGGCATAAAACTCCCTTGGATGAAATTTTGCTTTTGCATTTTTTACTATGCTGTTTTCTCCTGTGGTTTTCCTTCAAATTTTTTTAGTTTTGCGTAGAGAAAACGATGATATTTATTTATATTTCTTCCTATTGCAATAACTGCATACATCAAGACCGGGTTGTACCCTGTTCTTCCCTTATCCGAACAATTGGCTAACAGTCCGGAAAAATCTAAATCCTCCATAACTTTTTTTATGGCTGCCATTTTCCGACAGCCCCATTTTGATAAATCACCTGTATTGAAAAAGACTGTGAAGTTTTAGTATAATAGAAGAAAACTATGATAATAGGTAGGAAAAATATGAAAAAGAGAGTTGTTATTTTTGGAGATTCAAATACATGGGGGTATGATGCTGCTACAGGTGGAAGATTTAATGAAGAAATCAGATGGCCTATGGTAGCTGCCAAGCTCCTTGGAAGTGAATATAGAATATATGAAGAGGGGCTTTGCGGAAGAACCACCTGTCTTGACGATCCTTTTAATGAGGGACTTTCAGGGTTAACATATCTTTTACCATGCTTGCAAACACATTCACCACTTGATATGTTGGTTATAATGCTTGGAACAATGATTGTAAAGAGAGATTTTCTTTGACAGCAGCCAATATTGCACTTGGAATGAGAAGACTTGTAAAAAAGGCTCTTGAGGCGGAAGTTTGGAGGGATAAGCCTAATATACTTGTAATAGCACCGGGACCTATATTAAAGGAATGTGAGCTTTCGGATGTAGGTAAAAACATGGGTATATGCTCCGATAAGTCCTATGAAATTGCAAAAGAATATGAACTTATAGCAAAGGAACTTGGGGTGGAATTTTTTGATTCGGCTTCATGTGTTACTATGAATGATATTGACTTTATGCATTTAACGGAAGACTCACATAAGGCACTTGCAAAAAGGGTGAGCGAAATTATAAAGAATACTTTGGAAAGTAAAGAATTGAAGGCATAGTATGACTTTAACTCAATTAAAATATGTTATAGAAGTAGCAAATGCCGGTTCTATAAATAAGGCCGCAGGAAATCTGTTTATTACACAGCCGAGTCTTTCGTCAGCAATAGCCGAACTGGAATCGGAAATAGGAATAAAACTGTTTTCAAGGAATAACAGAGGTATATTTCTTACACCGGAAGGCAGTGAGTTTGTAGGATATGCAAGACAGGTTGTTGAGCAGTTTGATTTGATAGAGGCTAAATATATTTCAAGTCCCAAGCTTAAAAAGAAATTCAGTGTATCAATGCAGCACTATACATTTGCAGTCAGTGCCTTTGTAAATCTGGTAAAGCAATTCGGTATGGACGAATATGAATTTGCAGTACATGAGACAAAGACATTTGATGTTATTAATGATGTAAAGACATTTAAAAGTGAGATAGGAATACTTTATTTGAATGATTTTAATAAAAATATTCTGACCAAGCTTTTTAAGGAATCAAATCTTGTCTTTACTCCGCTGATGGAGTGCAGTATTTATGTTTATTTGTACAGAAATCATCCTTTGGCAAATAAAAGTAAGATAAAAATGGAAGAGCTTATGGATTATCCATGTCTTTCTTTTGAACAGGGAGATTACAATTCGTTTTATTTTGCGGAAGAGGTTCTTTCAACCTATGAATACCATAAGCTGATAAAGGCTAATGACAGGGCAACTTTACTTAATCTTATGGTAGGTTTAAACGGATACACACTTTGCTCAGGTATCATATGTGAAGAGTTAAACGGTGATGAATATATGGCTGTAAAGCTTGATTCTGATGAAAAAATGACCATAGGTTATATTATGAGAAAAGATATTGCAATCAGTGAGCTTGGCAAAAAGTATCTGGAAGAGGTATCAAAGTTTAATGATAAGATATTGGAATAGGAGATAGAATGAAATTAGGTGTAATAGGCTTTGGAAATATGGGATCCGCCATTGCAAAAGGATTTGTTTCGAAAAAGTCGATGGATATCAAAGATATAGGTGTTTTTGATACATATGATAAAACAAGAGAAAGAGCAAAGACTGACGGATTTAAAGTATACAATGATGAGACGGATCTGGTAAAAAATTCCGATACCATACTTGTAGCGGTAAAGCCGATACATGCAAAATCTCTTTTTGAAAAGATAGCTGCAGAGCTTAATGATAAACTTATTATATCAATTGTTGCAGGTCTTGAGAGCGAGACTATAAAGTCATGGATAGGAAGAGATAAAAGAGTATTAAGAATAATGCCAAATACTCCCGCTATAGTAGGTGAGGGTGTATTTGCTCTTGACAGTGACAGCAATGCATATGATGAAGAAAAGAAAACTCTTGATGGCATGTTTTCAGCGATAGGTCTTGTGGAATGGGTGGAAGAGAGCCTTTTTCCGGTCGTTACAGGACTTTCAGGAGGAGGCCCGGCATATGTTGCAATGTTTATAGAGGCATTGGCTGATGCAGGTGTACTTCATGGACTAAAAAGAGATGTGGCCATAAAGATGGCTGCAAAAACAGTACTTGGAAGTGCGGCACAATTACTTGAGACCGGTATACATCCGGCGGTACTAAAGGATATGGTGTGCTCACCTGCAGGTACTACTATAGAAGGTGTAAAAGCACTTGAGGATTACAGTTTTAGAGCAGGAGTGATAGAAGCAATCACTGCAGCCACATTAAAATCGAAGAAATAAAATAAAGAGTCAGCTACATTTTGTAGCTGACTTAAGATTATATAAGATTATTTCGCTACTGTAGCGGCATCTGCAGCAATAGAAGAAGCGGCGTCAGCAGCAGTTGATGCGATGTTGGCAGCATCTGAAGCTAGACCGTTTGCAGACTCCATAACATTTGCAACATCAGCGGCAGCACTTGAGAGATCTCCACCAACCGACTCCATAGCAGAAGAAACTTCATCCTTAGCAGATTCAACAGCAGAAGAAGCATCAGCCTTACCTGCTTCAACACCTGAAGAAGCGGCATCAGCAGCTGATTCCATAGCAGAAGAAACTTCGTTTGCAGCTGATTCTACAGCAGAAGAAGCCTCAGCCTTTTGTGAGCTTGAACCACAAGCTGTGAAAGCAAGCATAGCTATTGCGGCGATTGAAAATAATTTTAATTTTAACATTTTAAATACCTCCCATAAACAGACTGAGCAATCAGTCTTAAGTTTGACAAGAGACGATTTTATACCTATTTATCAAAAAAATGTCAAATAAAAATAGCATTTTATATCTAAAAAAAGAAAAAAATAGTTTCGAAAGATTGAATTAAAAATTCTTAAACAAAAACTTTTACGGCTTATTACGCCTGTACGTGTAGTAATATAATAAAAGAAAAAGATATGGAATGGAATAAAATCCATATTTTCGGATAGGAGAATAATGATTAGATTTGAGACAATAGATGAAAAATACCAAAAATCTGGAAGAAATAAAACAACTTTACTTTGATGCTTTTCCTTTTGAAGAGAGGATACCTTTTTATATTATGGTATTAGTCGGAAACGACAGAGGTGTGGAATTTTTGTCAATTTATGATGACGATAAATGGCTTGGATTTATACATACATTGGTTGGTGATGAACTTTCATATATCTTTTATTTTGCAATAGAAAATTCCTTAAGACAGAGTGGATACGGAAGCAGAATACTGCATGAGTATAAGAAAATTCATCCAAGGCTTTCTCTGGCAATAGAGCCGATAGAGGAAAGCGATAATTTAAAGCAAAGAAAAAAGAGGCTTGAATTTTACAGAAAGAACGGCTTTGAAACTCTTGATACCAGAGTTGTAGAGATGGGAGTTGAATTAGAGCTGATGGGCGCAAAGGGAATGGAGATAAGGGAGAGCGATTACAAAAAACTTGTAAAAAAATTCTTTGATTCATTTGAGCAAAAACGAGTGCTGTCAGTAAAAGAAATGAGAGATGCAGACAGCTATACTATTGCAAATTTTGTAGACAGCAAGGAGTTAATGTACAGGGCAGGAGAGGCAATATTCTATGTTGGAGACTGGAATATAGGTGATAAAGTACTTGTAGTTGCCGGAAGCGGAAATAATGCAGGTGACGGATATGTGGTGGCGGATCTTCTTAATATAGAAGGAATTGATGTAGAGATACTTTTGATAAAGGATAAATTCTCAGAGGACGGACAATACTATTTTAATATTTGTAAGCAAAACGGAATAAAATACAATATTTTAGATGACAGTATGGACTATCAGGCTTTACTTGATAAATTTAATTCATATGATTATATTCTCGATTGTATATATGGCACAGGTTTTAGCGGTGATGTAAAAGAACCGGTATATTCCCTTATAAAGGCTATAAATGATTCAAATGCAAGTGTGGTAAGTGCAGATATAAATTCGGGAATGAACGGCGATACCGGGGAGGCGGATATATGTGTTAATTCAGACATTACGGTAAGTATAGGATTCTTGAAAAAAGGTCTTATTACAAAAGAGGCTTCAAAACATATAGGTGAGCTTGTAAATATGGATATAGGTATAGTAATTGAAAACAGCGATAATAGGACTGTATAATGTATTATTTTTAAGTAGAGGTTCTATCTTATTGCAAATAATTTCTATATTATGTATACTTAAGGGTAGACTTTATGGAAGTGGAGAATTGAAGTGGCAAGTCGAAAACAAACAACAAAAAGAACAGGGAAAACAAGTAGCCGTAGCAGAGCGAAGAAGAAAATAGATAATAATGAGCAGTTGGATTTCCTTAATTCGGAAATTCTGATGATTGCGTTATTTTGTGTATCATTAGTACTTTTTTTAAGTCATTTCGGACTTATAGGAGTAGTGGGAAAATATCTTAGAATATTCCAGCTTGGAGTATTCGGAATACTGGGTTTTGCAGTGCCAATGTTTGTATTTGTCGGTGGAGCGTTTTTACTTTCAAATATAGGATCAAGCCTTGCAAAAATTAAATTTGCAGGTGTTTTGATGGCTGTGCTTGCTATTGATGCACTTATATCACTTTTTGGAATTCCGAATTTAAAAGAATTCGGTCTTATAAGATTTTATACAGAGGGATGGTATGGTGGATTCATAGGTGGAGGTCTGGGACTTCTTATATCATCGGTACTGGGTAAGATCGGAGCTATCATATTCTTTATTGCTGTACTTATAATATCAATTGTTATATTAACCGGAAAATCATTTGTCTCCATAGTAAACCGGAGGACAGATGACCATATCAAGGGCTAAAAATGATGTGGCAAGGGTGATGGAACAAAGAAAACAAAGAAGAGAACAGCAACTTGTCGAAGAATGGGAATATGAAGAAGATCCTGGGTTTGAAGAAGAGTTTGAAGAACTTGATATTGATGATAAAAATGAAGGATATATTGGTGAACTTTTAGATTATGACTACAAGCCTAATAAGGGCAAGATTGACCTGGGGGCTATTGATTTCTCAAAGAAGAAAAAAAAGCATGTTGTGGATCTTCCCACGGCCAATGTAGGAAGTCAAAGAAATGAGCCTATATCCGGTATTTTCGATGCAAAAAATGATGAGAAATTTGTAAAAGACAGCTCGGACAAGGGTACTATTCAGAGTAAATATGAGGCCAGCTATGAACCTAAAAGATCCGGCACACAGTCTTCAATTATCGTAAATAAACGACCTGATACCTTCTATGGAAGCATAAACAGAGGTAAAGAAGATTCAAGATTTGAAAATGATATAGATGAAGAAACATTGAGAAGAGCCAATGAAATACTGGCAAGAAAGGATGAAATAGATATATATGAACAGCCTATTTCAACTGTCAGAATCATAGATGACGAAACACATGAAGACTTCCGCTATATAGATGAAAATTACGACTTTACAAGAAGAGAAGAAAAAGAAGAAAACTCAGACAAAAGCATTGAATTCATAAAAGCTTATGGTGATGAATATGATGAGCCAAGGGGAACATCATATGGAAACAACTCATTTGATGATATATATGTACATAATAAAGGGGCACAGAGTGAACCTGTAAATAATGGAAGTTTCAAAAGAGAAGAAACTCATGACACAGATAAACTTGAAAACACTCTGGTAAGCAATGATGGTGAAAAGACTTTAGTAACTGCAGGTGGAAAAGTCATAGTTTCAGACACCCAAGCATTGCAAAAGAAGATGGAGGAGCAAAGAGCAAACTCACCACAGGGTAAGATAAGAAATGAAATCGCAAAGAAAGTTCAAAGGCCTTATACATATCCGGGTACATTCCTGTTAAATAAGAATACTGAAGCAGGAGAGGCAATATCAGACAGTGAATATAGAAATACTGCAATTACATTGCAGGAGACATTGGCAAGCTTTGATGTAAATGTAACGGTGGAAGATATAAGTGTAGGACCTTCTGTAACACTTTATGAGTTAAAGCCTGAGCAGGGTGTAAAGGTATCAAAAGTACTCTCACTTGCAAATGATATTAAACTTGCATTGGCGGCAAGTGATATAAGAATTGAGGCACCTATACCCGGTAAATCCGCCATAGGTATAGAGGTACCGAATAAGCAAAAGCAGACGGTATTCTTAAGAGATCTTTTTGAGAGTAGAGCTTTTAAAAACGGAAATGAAAGTATCGGTTTTGCGGTAGGTAAGGATATTTCCGGCAAAGTAATAGTTTCAGATATTGCAAAGATGCCTCATGTACTTATTGCAGGTGCAACAGGCTCGGGTAAATCGGTATGTATCAATACTTTGATAATGAGTATTATATACAAGTATTCACCTGAAGATGTAAAACTTATCATGGTAGACCCTAAGGTTGTGGAGCTATCAGTATACAACGGCATACCTCATCTTTTGATACCTGTTGTAACAGAGCCTAAGAAGGCGGCTTCAGCACTTAACTGGGCTGTAGCTGAAATGGGTGAGAGATATAAGAAGTTTGCGGCTACAGGAGTAAGAGATCTTACGGCTTATAATAAGAGAATAGAAGAGGCGAGAAGAAGAGGCAATATTGAAGGTTTGCCTGAGAAATTGCCGAAGATAGTTATAATTATAGATGAGTTGGCGGACCTTATGATGGTTGCAAACAATGAGGTTGAAGATGCAATAGTAAGACTTGCACAGCTTGCCAGAGCATGTGGAATTCACCTTGTTATAGCTACACAAAGACCTAGTGTAAATGTTATCACAGGTATAATAAAGGCCAATATACCTTCAAGAATTGCTTTTGCGGTATCTTCAGGTACGGATTCCAGAACAATACTTGACAGCAACGGTGCTGAAAAGCTTCTTGGAAAGGGTGATATGCTGTTTGCACCATATGGATCGGCAACACCTATGAGAGTACAGGGTGCGTTTGTATCTGATGAAGAGGTGTCTGCAGTAGTTGATTTCTTAAAAATCAGGGAATGCAGGCGGTATATGATGAGAATACAATCAAGCAGATAGAAGAAACGCAGAATGCGGCAAGTGCGGGAAGTGATATTTCGGAAAGAGATGAGCTTTTTGAGGCTGCGGGAAGATATATAATAGAAAAAGACAAATCTTCCATAGGTAATCTTCAAAGAAACTTTAAAATAGGCTTTAACAGAGCCGCAAGAATAATGGATCAGCTTGCAAGTGCGGGGGTTGTAGGTGGTGAAGCCGGAACAAAGAAAAGAGAAATATTGATGAATATGGACGAGTTCTTGGATGTTTTATAAACATCCGAGAACTTATCTTTAGGAGGATATATGCGTAGCGATATCGAGATTGCAAGAAGTATAGAAATGAAAAATATTGTCGATGTGGCAAGTGAATATGGTATAGATGCTAATGACTTGGAAATGTACGGTAAGTATAAGGCAAAGCTTAGTGAAGAGTTTTTAAAAGCTCATGAAGAAAATAAAAGAGGTAAGCTTGTACTTGTAACGGCAATAAATCCTACTCCTGCAGGAGAGGGGAAAGACTACAACTCTTGTAGGTCTTGGACAGGCATTTAAGGAGATGGGAAAGAGTGCGGTAATAGCACTTAGAGAGCCTTCTCTCGGACCATGTTTCGGTGTAAAGGGCGGAGCTGCCGGAGGCGGATATGCACAGGTGGTACCTATGGATGAGTTAAATCTTCACTTTACAGGAGATTTTCACGCTATAACATCTGCAAATAATCTTTTGGCCGCTATGCTTGACAATCATATTCAACAGGGAAATACACTTGGAATAGATACAGGGGCAATCATTCATAAAAGATGTATAGATATGAATGACAGAGTGTTAAGAAATATAGTAGTAGGACTTGGAAATAAGACCGACGGAGTGGTCAGAGAAGATCATTTTGTAATCTCGGTGGCTTCAGAGATAATGGCAATACTATGTTTGTCAAAGGATATGAATGATTTGAAGGAAAGACTTTCAAATATTATAGTTGCATATAATTTTAAAGGAGAGCCTGTATTTGCCAAAGATTTAAAAGCTGTGGGAGCTATGGCCGCACTTTTAAAAGATGCAATAAAGCCGAATATCGTACAGACTCTGAATCATTCACTTGCACTTGTTCACGGTGGTCCTTTTGCAAATATAGCACATGGATGTAATTCAATAAGAGCTACAAAGATTGCAATGGGAATGGCCGATATAGCGCTTACAGAGGCAGGATTCGGTGCGGACCTCGGAGCGGAGAAGTTCTTTGATATAAAATGCAGAAAAGCAGGTCTTTCTCCTGACTGTGTGGTAATAGTAGCTACAGTGAGAGCTCTTAAATATAATGGCGGAGTGGCTAAGGAAGATTTATCAAATGAAAATCTTGAAGCCTTGAAAAAAGGTATAGTAAATCTTGAAAAGCATATTGAAAATATAAAACTCTTCGGAGTACCTGTAGTGGTTACCCTAAATAATTTTGTTACTGATACAGAGGCGGAAGTGGACTTTATCAGAGAGTTTTGTGAAAGCAGAAATTGTGAGTTTGCAGTTTCAAAGGTATGGGAAGAAGGCGGAAAGGGCGGAATAGAGCTTGCCGAAAAGATTCTTTACACACTTGAAAATAAAAAGAGTCATTTTACTCTGCTTTATCCTGATGATATGAGTCTTGAAGATAAGCTTCATACTATTGCAACAAAAATATACGGAGCAAAGAATGTAGTGTATTCACCTGCAGCAAAGAAGGCTCTTGATAGGGCAAAAGCACTCGGATTTGATAAATTTCCTATATGTATGGCAAAGAATCAGTACTCACTTTCAGATGATCCGAAGAAACTTGGAAGACCTGAGAACTTTGAGATAAATGTAAGGGAAGTATATGTGAATGCGGGAGCAGGTTTTGTGGTTGCAATAACAGGAAATATTATGACCATGCCGGGACTTCCAAAGGTGCCTGCTGCAGAAGCTGTGGATGTAGATGATAATGGAGATATAGTAGGATTGTTCTAAAAGACCTTAAAGTAAACATCTGTAAAAGGGAGAAAAGATGAAACTGATTGAAAACGCCAAGGGACTTGATATAGAGATAATATCGGGAGAATTACAGGATGATTTTTCCGATTTGGTATTTAATACAAAGAAAATAGTAAAGGATTGTATCTTTGTATGCATAAAAGGTGCAAGATTTGATACTCATGATGTGATTGATGAGATAGTAAAGCAAGGTGCAAAGGCGATAGTGGTAGAAAGAGATATAAAAAGAGATGATGTTTGTGTTATAAAGGTGGCAGATACCAGAGTGGCACTTGCAAGACTTTCAGCCGCATTTTTCTCACATCCTGCACAAAAAATGAAAATAATAGGTATTACAGGTACAAAAGGAAAGACAACTTCCTCTCATATGTTAAAGAACCTTCTTGAGCAAAATGCCAAGGTAGGGCTTATCGGTACAAACGGAATAACAATAGGAGATATACACAGACCTACATTAAATACCACACCTGAGTCATATGAGCTGCATAAAACTTTTAAAGAATGTCTGGATGCGGGCTGTGAATATGTTGTGATGGAAGTTTCTTCACAGGCGGTAAAGATGAAAAGAACAGAAGGTATCCGCTTTGATATCGGAATATTTACAAATATTTCGCATGATCATATCGGGCCTGATGAACATAAAGATTTTGATGAGTATTTGATGTATAAATCTCTTTTCTTTACACAGTGTGATAAAACAATTGTAAATATAGAAGACGAACATTCTGATTTTGTTTTAAAGCAGTCTACATCAGTAGAAAAGTACACATTCGGAAAAGGCGGAGATTTTGAAGCGAAAAATATTGAATATATATCAAATAAAGATTTTTTAGGCACAAAGATAGATATAAGCTGTTCAAATACCGTTAGAGAAAAATATAATATAGCTGAGATTATCTCAGATATTTATATAGGGATTCCGGGAGAATTTAATGTATATAATGCATTGGCGGCGCTTGCAGCAGCTATTATACTCGGAGTAAAAGCTGACGATTTAAAGACGGCATTAAAAAATACAAGAGTAAACGGCAGAATGGAAGTAGCATATACTTCACATGAATTCAATGTGGTAATTGACTATGCACATAATGCAGTCAGTACCGAAAGCCTTATACATACTTTGAGACATTACAATCCGAAGAGACTTGTAATAGTATTCGGTTCAGGCGGAAACAGATCAAAGGACAGAAGATATTCAATGGGAGAAATCTGCGGAAAACTGGCTGATTTTTCAATAGTGACTGCTGATAATTCAAGATATGAAAAAACAGAGGACATAATCGCAGATATAATATCAAAACTAAAGCCTACAGGTGGTGACTATATTACAATTCCTGACAGAAGAGAGGCTATTTATTATTCTATAGAAAATGCAAAGCAGGGTGATCTCATCGCTATAATAGGAAAAGGACATGAGGACTATCAGGAGATAAACGGAGTCAGAACTCATTTCTTAGACAAAGAAGTGGTGGATGAGTGCTTGGAGAAGATAAAAAGATGAATAACACTACGATAAAGGAGCTTGCAGCCTCAACAGGCGGAGAAATCATTTCCGGAAATGAGAATGCCGTATTTTCAAATATAGTTATTGACTCAAGGCAGGCTGACAAAGACAGTCTTTTTGTTCCGCTGGTCGGAGAGAAAAATGATGCCCATAAATTTTTGGAGTCTGTATATGATATGGGTTGCAGAGTGGCAATAAGTTCAAAAAAAGATATTTTTCTTAAGGATGATTTCAATATAGTACTTGTAAATGATACAACCGAGGCACTTCAAAAGCTTGGAAAGTATATCAGAAATAAGTTGACATTGCCTTTGGTAGGTATTACAGGAAGCGTAGGTAAGACTACAACAAGAGAAATGGTGGCACTTGCTCTTTCAGATTTGAAAGTCTTTAAGACACCTAATAACTTCAATTCGCAAGTCGGTGTTCCGATTACATTAAGCAGAATAAATGATGAAGAGATAGGCGTAATAGAACTTGGCATGAGTCAATTCGGCGAGATGGAAAAAATTGCAAAAATAGTAAACTGCGACTGCGCTCTGGTTACCAATATAGGCACGGCTCATATTGAAAATTTGCATACAAGAGAAAATATAAGAGCCGAGAAGTTTCATATAATGGACGGTATGAAGAAAGGCAGTGTGGTATTTTTAAATGCCGATAATGATATGCTTTTTGATCCGCCTAAAGAAAAGGGTATAGTATATAAGTATTTCAGTGCAAAGGGAAATACATCATGTGATTACTATGCAACCGATATAGTATTTAATAATGCTATGCCTGAGTTCACAGCTCATATAGGAGGAAAGAAGGTAAGAGTTCATTTGAATGTTTTCGGTGAGCATCAGATTTCAAATGCTTTGGCGGCAATTGCAGTAGCGGATCATTACAATCTTTCGATAGAATCTGCGGCAAAACATTTGGAGGAATTTAGGGGATTTTCTCACAGACAGGAGTTAATAAAATTAAAAGATTTTACAATTATAGATGATACATACAATGCCTCACCGGACTCCATGAAGGCTTCTATTTCAATACTTAAAGATTTTGATGCCGAAAGAAAAATTGCAATATTGGCTGATATGAAGGAACTGGGGAACGATGAGAAAATACTCCACAAAGAAATCGGGGATTTTATTAATGAGAATGTGAAATTCGATGCTGTATTTACTGTGGGAGAATTGGCAAAGGAAATTATAAAAGATATCAATAAAGATATATATACAAAGAGCTTTGAAGATAATGAGAGTTTGGAGAAATTTATGTCCGGATATCTCAAGGCGGGAGATGTATGTTTGCTTAAGGGCTCAAACAGTATGAGACTTTTTGATGTTGTAGATAAAATAAGAAATTATGAAAAATTTATTCGCTGATATAATAATAGCAAATACAAATGTGGACAGACCATTTACATATATTATCCCCGAAAAACTGAGGGATAGTATAATTCCGGGCTGTCCTGTTTTGATTGAATTCGGGAAAATAGTAAAAAAAGGCTATGTAATTGATATAAGGGAAAATACAAATGTAGATGTTTCAAAATTAAAATCCATACTTTCAATACCTGAAAGAGAACTTAGTGCTGATGAAAATCTATTAAGTCTTGCCATATGGATAAAGCACAGATATGGTGTAAGCTTTGATAAGGCAATAGCAACGGTAATGCCTGTAAAGTCGGAGGCAGCGGAAAGAGTCAGCAATGAGATTTTCTTAAATATTGATGCAGAGTGCCTTGATAAAAAAATAGAAGAACTTATAAAGTCAAGAAAAACAGCCCGGGCAAGAGTTTTGGAAGAACTGAAAACAAAAACAAGCCTGCCGCAAAGCTTTATAAATAAAGAGCTTAAAGTAAATTCCGCTACATTAAAGAAAATGGAGGAGGAAGGCTATATTGTAATAGGTTCCAAGAAAAGAAAGGTAAATCCATTGTTGCCTATACTCCGTTCTCTGGGAATAGAGGACTTTAATGACGTAATAAAGCCTAAGGAGTATACTTTAAATGCCGAGCAGGAAAATGCTGTAAATACTTTTAAGTACGATTTTGATATTTGCAGCAGGAATACCTATCTTTTACATGGTATTACCGGAAGCGGAAAAACCTTGGTTTATAAAGATGATAAAGTATGTGATATCAAAGGGATATAAGGCAATAGTGCTTATACCGGAGATTTCATTGACATATCAGACAGTGCTTAGGATGGCGGAGCATTTTGGTGAGAGAGTTGCAATCATAAATTCAAAGCTCTCTAAGAATGAAAAGTTTTATCAATTTGAAAGAATAAAAAATGATGATGCGGATGTAATAATAGGGCCAAGGTCGGCAATATTTGCGCCTGTAAAAAATCTTGGACTTATAGTAATAGATGAGGAGCATGATTCAGCCTATAAAAATGAAAATGTACCTACATTTAATGTAAGGGATGTGGCACAAAAACTTTCGGAAATTACAAATGCATCCTTGGTTTTGGCATCGGCAACTCCAACACCCGAGACATATAACAGAGCAATGGAAAAAAAGATAAAGCTTTTGGAATTAAAAACGAGGGCTAAAAATACTACTTTGCCAAAGGTAAGTATAGTTGATATGAGGGAAGAGCTAAAGCGAGGAAACAGGAGTATTTTCAGCGATAAGTTAAGAACGCTTATAGAGGACAGATTAAGAAAACATGAGCAGATTATGCTGTTTATGAACAGAAGAGGTTATTCAAGCTTTGTATCATGCAGATCTTGCGGTGAAGCTATAAAATGTAAGCACTGTGATGTTACTATGACATTGCATAACAATAACCGACTGGTATGTCATTACTGCGGATATTCAATAGACCTGCCAAAAACTTGCCCAAGCTGCAACTCAAAGTATATTGCAAATTTCGGTACCGGAACACAAAAACTTGAAGCTATGACAAGAGCGGAGTTTCCGAATGCGAAGGTACTTAGAATGGATACCGACAGTGTTTCAAAAAAGAACAGCGCCAATGATATGATAAGGGATTTTGCAAACGGTGATGCGGATATTTTGATAGGCACACAGATGATAGTAAAAGGCCATGATTTTTCAAATGTTACCTTGGTCGGAATAATGGCTGCGGATACATCGCTTTATGTAAGCAATTATACAAGTGCACAAAGGACATTTGAACTTTTGACACAGGCTGCGGGCCGAGCGGGAAGAGCCAAGGACGGAGAGGCTGTTATCCAGACATATAAGCCTGAAAACTATGCCATAGTTGCAGCTGCGGCACAGGACTATAAAAGATATTTTAACAATGAGATAGCTTACAGAAGTTTGGGAGGATACCCGCCTGCATGTCATATGCTTACAGTAATGTTTAGCAGTATTAAGGAAGAAGAATTAAATAAAAGTGCAAGTGAGACTGTAAAAATTATAAAGTCGGAAGCTGCATTTAAAAAATCAATGATAATAGGACCTACCGAACCGAGTGTAAGTAAGGTCAAGGACTATTACAGAAAACTGGTATACATAAAAAATGCTAATTATGATATACTTTTAAATATACAAAAAAAAATAGAAGAAAGTCTAAGCACATATAGAAATGTCGGTGCGATATATGACTTTAATTGAGGAGATAGATAATGGCTATAAGAGCAATACGAGTAATGGGCGACAGCGTGTTAAACAAAAAATGTAAAGAAGTAAAGGAAGTAAATGACAGAACAAAAGTTTTGATAGATGATATGATAGATACTATGAGAGAGGCTAACGGTGTAGGACTTGCGGCACCTCAAATAGGAGTTTTAAAGCGTATAGTTGTAATAGAGACTGAGCCTGAAAATGTACATGTACTTATAAATCCTGTTATACTTGAACAGGACGGCGAGCAGATAGGATATGAGGGCTGTCTCAGCGTACCGGGAAAGAGCGGAGTGGTAAAAAGACCTAACCATGTTGTGGTAAAAGCATTCGATATAGATATGAATGAATATACTCTTGAAGGAGAGGGACTACTTGCAAGAGCTATATGTCATGAATGCGGACATCTTGAGGGTGAACTATACGTGGACCTTGTAGAAGGCGAACTTATAGACAATGAAGAGCTTGAGAGTATGTATGAGGATGAGGAAGACGAAGAATGAAAATAGTTTTTATGGGAACACCGGACTTTTCTGTTGAGCCGCTTAAAGCACTTGTAAAAGCGGGGCATGAGGTCAGTCTTGTGCTCACAAGAGAAGATAAGAAAAGAAATAGAGGAGAGCTAAGCCCTACACCTGTAAAGGAATTGGCTTTAAGCCTTAATATACCGGTACTTACACCTTCAAAGATGAAGGATGAAGCACTGATTGATAGACTTAAGTCTGAAAATGCCGATTTTTTTGTGGTGGTGGCGTACGGAAAGATTTTGCCGAAGGCTATTCTTGATATACCGAAATTCGGATGTATAAATATTCATGCATCACTATTGCCGGAATATAGAGGTGCCGCTCCTATACAGTGGTCAATTGTAGACGGAAAAGAAAAGACCGGAATTACTACAATGCTGATGGATGAAGGTCTGGATACAGGTGATATTTTAAAACAGTATGAAATAAAAATAGACAAAAAAGAGACCGGAGGTTCGCTGTTTGATAAATTGGCAGTGCTTGGCGGCGAGGCGATAGTGGATACTATAGCAAATTTTGACAGTATTGTACCTTCACCTCAAGGTGAGGCGACTACCGAATATGCAAAAATGATTTCAAAGAGTATGGGTGAGATAGACTTTAATAAAACTGCCGTTGAAATAGAGCGATTGATAAGAGGAATGAATCCATGGCCAAGTGCATATACAAAGTATCAAGGCAAGGTGCTTAAGATATGGGAAGCTGAGGTGGCAGAGAATATATCGGAATTACCAAATATAAACTTAAGTGAAAATTACGGCAAAATATATAGCTTTAACAGCAGGATTTTTATAATATGTAATCAAAGTATCCTGGAAGTTTTATCTTTGCAACTTGAGGGTAAGAAAAGAATGTCTGCAAAGGACTTCCTGATGGGAAGAGATATAGAACAGGGATATAAGTTGGGATAAAGGACCTGATATACGAGGAGGAGCTTATGTATTACGGATTTGATATAACCTATATTTTTGTTATTATAGGAATGCTTATAACATTGATTGCCTCATGGAGAATGAAGGCAACATTCGCAAAATATGAAAGAGTGGCATCACAGTCAAGGCTTACGGGAAGAGAGGTTGCAGAAAGGATCTTAAGAGCAAACGGAATATATGATGTTTGTGTAAGACCTGTTTCAGGCAGACTTACAGATCACTATGATCCGAGAGATAAGACTGTAAGTTTAAGTGAAGTGATTTACGGATCGACTTCCGTAGCGGCAATTGCAGTTGCGGCACATGAATGTGGACATGCAATACAGGATAATGTCGGATATGTACCTCTAAACTTAAGGAGTGCGTTTGTACCGGTAGCAAACTGGGGAAGCAGACTTTCATGGCCTCTTATATTTGTAGGATTTTTACTGGGATATGGAAACATATCAAATATGCTTATTCAAATAGGTATGGCAATGTTTTTACTTGCAGTAATCTTCCAAATTATTACATTGCCTGTAGAGTTTGATGCTTCAAGAAGAGCTTTAATAGAGTTGGAAAACAATGAAATTCTCTTTGACAGAGAAGATAAGAGTGCAAGAAAGGTACTTTTTGCGGCGGCTATGACATATGTGGCTGCAGCGGCTGCAGGAGTATTGCAAATGCTTAGACTTATGCTTTTATTCAGCGGTAGAAGCAGAAGAAGGAACTGATAATGGAAAAAACAAATATAAGGGCTTTGGTTTTGGAAGCTCTGTTGTTGATAGATGTTGAAAAAGAGTACAGCCATAAGGTAATTGATATGGCTCTTGAAAAATATTCATATTTATCAAAGGCGGACAGAGGCTTTTTTTCAAAAGTGGTCCATGGAGTGGTTGAGTACAGATTGCAGCTGGATGATATTATAAAAAAATATAATAACGGAAAGCGTGTAAAACCTGTAATCAGAGAGATACTTAGAATGTCTGTATATCAGATTCTTTATATGGACAGAGTTCCTGACAGAGCTGTAATAAATGAGGCTGTAAATCTTGTTAAGATTAAAAGACTACAGGGACTTACAGGATTTGTAAACGGAATACTTAGAAAGATAAGCAGTGAAAAAGAAGAACTGAAATTTGATGATTTAAGTATCAGGTACTCAATGCCTGAACTCATTTTAAATATAATAAGAGATAATACAGGTGAGTATTTTAAAGAAACCTTGGAGTATTTCCTTAATACAGGACATTTGTCAATAAGAGTAAATACTTCAAAATCAAGTGTTGAAGATGTAATAAAAGATTTGGAAGCTAAGAACATCAAGGTCAAAATATCGGAGCTTAATTCCGACGTATTGTATATTACAGGATTTGACAGAGTGGATGATATTGAGGTTATAAAGTCCGGAAAATGTTATATCACAGATACATCATCATCTATGATATCAAAGGTACTTGGAGTAAGAGATATTAAAAAATGTGTGGATGTATGTGCCGCACCGGGAGGAAAGTCATTTTTATTGGCGGATAAGCTTGATAAGAGTTCAAAGATATATTCCTGTGATGTAAGTGAAAATAAGGTTGAATTGATAAGAGAGAATGCAAAAGTACAGGGATTTTCAAATATTATTCCGGCTGTTGCGGATGCAAGAATCTTTGATGAGAGATTTAGTGATGCTGATTTGATTTTGGCTGATTTACCATGTAGTGGAATAGGTATTATAGGGAAAAAGCCGGATATAAAGTATAGACTTGAAGAAGAAGGATTAAAGTCACTTTCAAACTTACAAAAAGAGATACTTGATAATGTGTCCAAGTATGTAAAGAAAAACGGCGAGTTGATATTTTCCACATGTACATTAAATAAAGCGGAAAATGAAGACAATATGCTTTTGTTTTTAAAAAACCACAAAGATTTTAAAGCCGTTGATTTGACTGAGAGAATAGACAAAGAAACAATAAAAATGCTTGAAGAGGGCGAACTTAAAAAAGGGTATATGAAACTGATACCGGGAAGAGATAACTGCGACGGATTTTTCATTGCAGTATTTAGGAGAGATAATGACTGATATTAAGTCAATGGATTTAGATGAATTAAAGACATTTGTAAAGGAGATGAATGAGCCTGAGTTTAGGGCAAAGCAATTATTTGAGTGGATGCACAAGTCACTTATATCCTCCTTTGATGAATGTACAAACCTGTCAAAGGCATTCAGAGAAAAGCTTAAAGGAGAGTACAAGCCTTACAAATCTTAAGGCTGTAGAGATATTTAAGTCAAAACTTGATGATACACAGAAATATCTTTTTGCACTTGAGGACGGAAATATCATAGAGAGTGTAAGAATGAAATACGAGCATGGAAACTCGGTTTGTATATCATCGCAAGTGGGATGCAGAATGGGCTGTAAGTTCTGTGCATCCACTCTTGACGGACTTGTAAGAAATCTTTCAGCCTCGGAAATGCTTGATCAGATATACAGCATACAAAAACTTCTCGGAGAGAGAATATCAAATATAGTTGTGATGGGTTCGGGAGAGCCAATGGACAATTATGATAATATAGTAAAATTTGTAAAAATTATAAGCAGTGATATGGGACTGAATATCAGCCAAAGAAATATTACCGTATCAACTTGCGGTATAGTACCTAAAATAAGGGCTTTGGCAGATGAGGGACTGAGTATCACTTTGGCGCTTTCCTTACATGCACCTAATGATGAAATAAGGAAGACAATAATGCCTGTGGCAAACAAATATGCTCTAAAGGATGTTATTTCAGCCTGTGATTATTATTTTAAAAAGACCGGAAGAAGAGTATCATATGAGTATTCACTTGTGGCAGGTGTAAATGATAATATAAAAGAGGCTATGAATCTTGTAAAACTTGTGAACGGAAGAAATATTCATATAAACTTGATTCCGGTAAATCCTATAAAGGAGAGAGACTTTAAACAGTCAGACAAGCTTAAGATAAAGGCTTTTAAGGATTTCCTGGAGAAACATAAGGTAAATGCAACAGTTAGAAGAGAGATGGGGAGAGATATAGACGGTGCCTGTGGACAGTTAAGAAGGAGATTTATTCAATCGGAAACGAATTCTTAAAACTTGGAGGTGTAATATGTATTCGGTTGCTTTGACCGATGTAGGCAGAACAAGACTTGTAAATCAGGATACGGTATATATAAGTGATACACCGATAGGAGTATTACCGAATTTATATATTGTGGCTGACGGCATGGGCGGAGAAAAGGCAGGAGATTATGCATCAAGTCTTTGATAGGCTATATGCTTACATATATTGAACATACAATGAAAATGCCTGTAATGGCAATACAAGAATCCATTGAATATGCAAATGCAAATCTATTTGCAGAAGGAAGCAAAAATCCAAATCTTTCCGGAATGGGAACAACGGTGGTGGCGGCCTGTATTATAGATAATATTTTGCATGTATTCAATGTTGGTGATTCCAGATGCTATGTACTTGATGAGAACAGTATTTCTCAGATAACCAAAGATCATTCCCTTGTGGAAATGTTGGTTTCAAAGGGAGAAATAACAAGAGAGAGTGCTGAATATAAAGAGAATAAGAGTAAGATAACCAGAGCTGTAGGTGCAGAGGAAAAAGTACTTATTGACAGCTTTGAAGTGGAACTTTTTGGAAATGAATATGTATTATTATGTTCAGACGGACTTACAAATATGGTGGACGATAGGAAGATTTAAATATAATATCTTCAAGTGCCGGTGTAAAGTCAAGTGCAAAAAGACTAATAGAGGAGGCAAATCTATCAGGCGGTAATGATAATATATCAATTTTGCTTATAGATATGAATGAGGGGTAGTATTATGAATCTTGAATCAGTTGTCTTGCAAGGAAGATATGAAATTATAGAGAAAATAGGCTCGGGAGGCATGTCAAATGTATTCAGAGCAAAAGATCTAAAGCTTGGCAGAGCTGTTGCCATAAAAGTTTTAAAGGAAGAGTTTTGCTCAGATGCGGAATTTGTAGAAAAGTTTAAAAGAGAAGCACAGGCGGCAGCAGGGCTCTTAGGAGAAAATATAGTTAATATCTACGATGTAGTAGATGAGGGTAAGTACCATTTTATAGTTATGGAGATTGTAGACGGAATTACCCTTAAAGAATATATAAAGATAAAGGGTAAGCTGGATATAACAGAGGGTGTAAGTATTGCAATACAGGTGGCAAAGGCCTTAAAGCTGGCGCATACACAGCATATAGTACATAGAGATATAAAACCTCAAAATATACTTATAACCGATGAGAGCAAGATAAAAGTTGCGGATTTCGGTATAGCAAGAGCGGTATCAGAACAGACATTGAATGCAAACGCCATAGGTTCGGTGCATTATATTTCACCTGAGCAGGCAAGAGGCGGAAGATGTGATGCAAGAAGTGATATATACTCTCTTGGAATCACAATGTATGAGATGTTTACCGGCAGAGTACCTTTTACAGGTGAATCTACAGTAGCAATAGCTTTGGCACATCTTGAGCAGGCTATTACACCTCCGCATATATATAATAATCAAATATCCGCAAATCTGGAAAGAGTTATACTAAGGTGTACAAAGAAGGATCCGGCTAACAGATATCAAAGTATCACTGAAGTTTTGGATGATCTTGAAAATGTATTGTTAAATCCGGATGAGCCGTATGCACTTACAGGTGCTACAAAGGTTATTAAGTCCGAGGATACGGCTGTATTGAATCAGGTGGAGCCTATAGACGATATGGCTGATGAAGAATACGATAATAATGAAGTTGATGATGATGAATATGATGAGGAAGATGAAAGATGGACAGAATAATGTCCATTGTCGGAGTTATCGTGGCAGTTATCATAGTTATACTTTTAGTATTCTTTGTAGGAAGATTTACAGGAGTATTCGGAGGTAAAAAGAGTGATGTCTCACAGAGCACACTTGACTCCACTCAGACAGTAATGCCGGATGTGGTTGGACTTTCAGAGAAGATGGCTGATAAGAAGCTTTCAGATAATAATCTTCAGATGCAGGTAAAATCAAGTGAATACTCGGATACTGTGGAGAAAGGAAATGTTATTTCACAGGAGCCAAAGGCAGATGAAGTGGTTTCCAAGTATTCAAAAGTAAGCGTTGTTATAAGTCTTGGATCCGATACAGTGGATATAACAAAACTTGGTATTGCGGGAAAGACTAAGGAAGCGGCAGAGGCGTTATTAAAAGAAAACGGTTTTTCTGTAGATTCAAAAGAGGAAAATTCCGATACTATAGAAAAGGGAATTGTTATATCGTACAGTCCGACAAAGCCTAAAAACGGTGAGAGAATCACTTTGATCGTCAGCAGCGGTAAAAAGGTGACAAAGGTTATTGTCCCTAATATCACAAATATGAATGAAGCTGAAGCAAAGACTTTGCTTGAGAGTAACGGTCTTGTGCTTGGAACAAGAGCGGAACAAAACAGTCAGAGTGTAGCGGCCGGAATTATAGCCGGACAATCAATTGCGGCGGGATCAAGTGTTGATAGCGGTACAAGTATAGACTATGCCGTAAGCACCGGAATAGCAGAGTCAAGTGAGGTTGAGAGTGAGAGTTTAGATCAGGCACAAACCACAAAGGCTAGCGTTTCACCTGCACCGACAGCTGCAAACTACAGATATGTAGCCTCAATAGATACCAATTATTCTTTACAGGATGTTATAGGACCGAGTTCAGGATTTACCAGTGTAAAGGTTATGATAAGACTTAAGCAGACTGTAAACGGAAGTGATGTATATTCTACATTGATGGAAGCAAGGACTGTTACGGGTGACACCATACTTCCGGTAAGATTCAGAACCATTGTCGGAGCCAACGGTGTAGACCAGGGACAGGTGGAAATCGTAAATGTAGACAGTGGCGAGGTAATGAAATCATATACAGTGGAGTTCTTTAGAGTTGAGTAAAGAAGATATGAGCAAAACTTATTTTGCAAAAATAATAAAAGGAATAGCAGGTTTTTATTATTGTATAATACTTGATGAAGGTGAGAGGAAAGGACAGATTTTTTCTTGTAAAGCAAAGGGCATTTTCAGAAAACTGGGTGTAAAGCCCTTAGTAGGAGACAATGTAGATTTTGAAATTACAGATATAAAGGATCTTGAAGGAAATATAATAAAGATTCACAAGAGAAAAAATGCCTTGATAAGACCGGCAGTAGCCAATATAGATAAAGTAGTACTTGTTTTGGCGGTGGAATCACCATCGCCGGCATTCTACTATTTGGATAAGTATTTGATAAATATGTCAAATGCCGGAATAAAGGTGGAGATATGCTGGAATAAAACAGATCTTAACATGGATAAGGCTTTAGAATATGCAAAAATATATACAGCTGCCGGATTTAAAAACATTATAGCTTCAACTTTTGAAGAAAACGGACTTGAAGATTTAAGAGAAGCTCTTAAAGGTGAGGTAAGTGTACTTGCCGGAGCATCGGGAGTCGGAAAGTCCTCCATAACAAATATACTTGCCCCAAAAGCAAATATGGATACAAATACTGTAAGCAGAAAAATAGAAAGAGGCAGACATACTACCAGACATTCAGAGCTTTTCATGATTGACAGTGACACCTTTGTATTTGATACTCCGGGATTTACAAGTGTGGAATCACCTACATTTGATAAGGAGGAGCTTAGGTTTCATTTCCATGAGTTTGAAGAGTATGAAGGTAAATGCAGATTTGCAGGTTGTATGCATATAAATGAGCCGGATTGTGCCGTGAAACAGGCATTAGAAGAAAACCTGATCGGTAAATCAAGGTATCAAAGCTATAAAAAAATGTATGAAGAGCTTTCTGAAAGGAGAAAGTATTGAAAAAGAATATTGCACCATCACTACTTGCAGCTGACTTCTTTGATTTATCATCACAGATGAAGCTTTTAAAAGAGGGAAATATAAAAGTATTACATCTGGATGTAATGGACGGAATGTTTGTACCCAGTATTTCATTTGGAATGCCGGTTATAAGTTCATTAAGAAAATCGGTGGATTTTTTCTTTGATGTACATATGATGGTAGAAAATCCGGAAAGATATATTGAAGATTTTTACAATAGCGGAGCCAATGGTATAACAATACATTTTGAGGCTTGCAAGCATATAGACAGATGCATATCACAAATAAAGTCACTGGGACTTAGAAGCGGTATATCCATAAATCCTGCAACTCCTGTTTCACTCTTAGAAAATATCGTTTCCGAAGTTGATATGGTACTGATAATGAGTGTAAATCCGGGGTTTGGGGGACAAAAGTTTATTCCCTACAGCCTGGATAAGATAAAAGAGTTATCTAAGATGAGAGAAAAGAAAAATCCGAAACTTTTGATACAGGTGGATGGAGGAGTCGGTGTAGAAAATATAAAAGCTCTTTCAGATGCCGGAGTGGATGAGTTTGTGGCAGGTTCTTCAGTATTTAAAGGTGATATTTTAAAGAATATAAAAGCTTTAAATAATGCACTGGGAGAGGCATAGATATTGTAAATGAATGCAATAATTGTTACCGGCGGAGATATAGATATATCATTATTGGAAAACTATATAGCCGAAAATAAAGAAGATATTATTATCAGTGTGGATGCGGCAATTACAAAGCTTGAAAAAATAAATGTAATCCCGGATATAATGGTAGGAGATTTTGATACCTTGGCTGATGATGAAATGTTGAAAAAATATGCCAAATTTCAGGTTGAGATAGTAAGACATGATCCTATAAAGGATTTCTCAGATAGCGAACTTGCGGTGGATAGGGCTATCGGAGAAGGTATCAGAAAAATAGCTGTATTTGGTGCGCTGGGAAAGAGATTTGACCACGCTTTTGCCAATATTTTGATACTTCAAAAGTATAAGAAGCTGGGAGTGGATATAACCATATATGATAAATACAATAAGATATATGTTAAGTCCAATCATTTTACTTTGAAAAAAGAGAAACTTTTGGGAAAATACATAAGCTTTTTTTCGCTTGAAGGAAAAAACTTTATGGAGAAACTCGAAGGAGTAAAGTATCCTATTGAAAAATAAAAATAATTGATAATATAGCGACTCAAGCCTTTATATAAGCAATGAGATAAAAGGTGATAAGATTGAAGCCACTTTTAGCGGATACTTACTTGTAGTGGAGAGCAGAGATTAAAGAATATAAAGCAGACTTTCAGTAATTGAAGGTCTGTTTTTTGCATTGTAGATTTATAAAAATAATTAATGTAAACCATTATTAATAAAAAGTTCATTTACAAAAGTCAAAAACTTGGTTACCCTTATAGTGTATTAAAGTAACGGTACAATAAAAGGAAGGGGAGCATATGGAGTGGAAGGTAAAATCTGACAGGGCTATTTATTTGCAGATTATTGATTACATAAGAATGCAAATAGTCTCAGGTGAGATAGGCTGCGGAGATAAGCTTTTGAGCGTTAGAGAACTTTCAAATGTGTTAAATGTAAATCCTAATACTGTACAGAGGGCGTATGCGGAGCTTGAAAGAATGGGACTGGTAGATACTATAAGAAATACCGGTAGGGAAGTTACAAATAATATAGAAATAATAAGGCAGAGTAAAGAAGAGTTGGCAAAAGCATATACTATGGATTTTGTATCAAATATGATTGCTCTGGGGTTTACAAAAAAGGAAATACTTGTTTATATAAAGAAACATGAGGAGGTAAGTGATGTTTGAACTGTTAAGCATTAAATCTGTCAGTAAGAAGTATGGAATAAAGCAAGCTTTAAAAAATATAGATATTGAGATTTTAAAGGGAAGAATAGTAGGTCTGCTTGGACCTAACGGAAGCGGTAAAACCACTTTGATAAAAATTATTGCAGGTATACTTAAGCAAACGGAAGGTATTGTTACAATAGATGGTCAAGAACCTAATGAGATTACAAAATCCTATGTTGCATATCTTCCTGACAAAGATTTTCTGGATGAGAATATGAGTATTGATAATACCATATCAATGTTTGAAGATTTTTATGATGATTTTTCATCAAAAACCGCTTATGAATTACTTAATAACTTACAAGTGCCGCTAAATTCCAAGATAAAAACTTTATCAAAGGGAAATCGAGAAAAGGTTCAGCTTATACTTGTAATGAGCAGAAGAGCGAAGCTTTATATTTTGGATGAGCCTATAGCCGGGGTGGATCCTGCGGCAAGGGATTACATTTTAAATACAATTATAAGCAATTATAACAGAGAGGCGGCTGTTTTAATCTCTACACATCTTATTGCAGATGTTGAAAAGATATTGGATGATGTTATTTTCTTAAAAAACGGAGAAATTATATTGCAAGGTGCTGCCGACAAAATAAGAAGTGAAAAGGGTTGCTCTATAGATGCATATTTTAGGGAGGTGTTTAATGCTGAAAACAATAAAGTACGAATTCAAGCAAATTAGATTTATAATTTTTGCGCTAATAATAGGTATGACTATTTTTACAGCTTTGGCATTCGGATTTGTAGTGTTGCCAATGTGGATATTTGATCCTAGAAATTCTGAGGTAAATAATATATGGTCAATAGTTGTTTCAACATTATCTTTGGTTGGATATGGACTTATAATATGGGCCTTGACAATCGGTATATACCTTTTCTTTGGACTAAGGTTTTATAATACTATGTATTCATCAAAAGGTTATTTGACCCATGCTCTACCACTAAAGACACATGAGCTTATCCTTGGAAAGATTATACCTGCTATAATAACACAGATATTTGCAGGTCTGTTGGTAAGTGTCTCAGCTATACTTATAATTGGAGGTTACTTTATAAATATAAGCGGATTTTATGAGGCCAGAGAGAATTTATTTGAATTAATGCGTTTTTTCGTGGGAAGTTCATTATTTCAAAGTTTGAATAATGGTATATTGCTGTTTATGGCAGGTATTATGATTATATCAAGTGTTTGTTCGATTACAATGCTTTTGTTTATGTGCGCTTCAGTGGGTCAGTTATTTAACTCAAACAGAGTGTTGATGGGAATAATATCTTTTATAGTCATAAACAGAGTATTTTCAGGAGTGGAGACGATATTAAAATTATTGCTTGATACTTTTTTTAAAGCCTTTGATATGGAAGGTATCAGTATATTTGCTTATAGTCATATGATTTTATCCATTATATTGAGCTCGATTTTGTTCATAGCATGTTATTTTATCAGCAATTATATAATCAGAAATAAACTTAATTTAGAATAATAATCAGCAAAAATTAAAAAATATATATTAAAACATTATAAGTGGTATGATTAAAACTATTCAAACTGGATATTTTAATCATACCACTATTTTTATATACTTATCTCAGCCCAAAATGATGGAGGAAAGATCATGGAAAGAACAAAAGACAGTACAGTTTTTAAACTTGTAGCAACAGCACTTATGGCGGCATTATGCTATGTGAGCTTCACATATTTAAAGATACCGATTCCTACAATATCAGGTGATATGACAGCTTTACATATAGGAAACGCTTTTTGCGTACTTGCAGCATTATTGCTTGGTGGGGTATATGGAGGTATAGCCGGAAGCCTTGGGATGACCATAGCCGATATTTTAAATCCGGTATATATTACATCCGCACCTAAGACATTTATATTAAAGCTTTGTATCGGACTTATTGCAGGTTTTGTGGCACATAAAATTGCACATATTACAGAAATCATGATACAAAATATATTATGAAGTGGACAGCAATATCTTCAATCTGTGGACTGGGATTTAATGTTATATTCGATCCTATAGTAGGATATTTGTATAAGGTGTATATTCTGGGAGTTCAGACGGATGCGGCAAAGATTATGGCTACATGGGCGGCAGGCACGACTCTTATAAATGCAATAGTAAGTACAGTATTGATAGTAGTACTTTATGCGGCACTTAGACCTGTGCTTATTAAATCGGGATTGTTCCTTAAAATAAAATAGCATACTCCATTTTAGAGGATATTTCTATTTGCTCTCAGGTGAATAGAGATATCCTTTTTTTTCTAATATATTGCCACATCCCTTATAGTGGTATATAATACAACCGTGGTATCTGCCCGCTTTGTTTTATTAACGGCTATTATGCATTAGCACTTGATCTTGCCACTCAGGATGAGATAGATAAGATTGCCTCATATGCTTTCAAAGTAAGATAAACCCATGAAAATCCGGTTAATGACAGATTCACAAGAGATTTGGGCGGAGCCAAAGATGCTTACGCCGAAGTATTCAAAAGACTTGGTATATAATAGGAGGAAGGCTTGAAAGATAGATATATTAGTCCGCTTTCAGAAAGATATGCAAGTGCAAAGATGCAGTATATTTTTTCGCAGGACAAGAAGTTTAAAACTTGGAGAAAACTGTGGATTGCTCTTGCAGAAACTGAAAAAGAGCTTGGCCTGAATATTACTGATGAACAAATAGAGGAATTAAAGAAATTTCAGGATGATATAAACTTTGATGTTGCAAAGGAAAGAGAAAAGGAAGTAAGACATGATGTAATGAGTCATGTATATGCTTACGGTGTACAATGTCCAAAGGCAAAGGGAATTATACATCTTGGAGCAACCAGTTGTTATGTAGGTGATAATACTGATATTATCATAATGAAGGAAGCACTTGAGCTGGTAAAAGAAAAGCTTGTAAATGTAATAAATGAGCTTTCAAAGTTTGCGCTTAAATATAAGGATCTGCCGACTTTGGCATTCACTCACTTCCAGCCGGCACAGCCTACTACAGTAGGAAAGAGGGCTACACTTTGGATAAATGAGCTTTTGCTGGATTATGAGGATGTAAATTATACTCTTGATAATTTAAAGCTTTTAGGATGCAAGGGTACAACAGGTACTCAAGCCTCTTTTGTCGAGCTTTTTGACGGGGATGATGAGAAGATAAATAAAATAGATCCTATGATTGCAAATAAGATGGGATTTAAGGAATGTTATCCGGTTTCAGGGCAGACATACTCAAGAAAAGTGGATATAAAGGTATTAAATGTGCTTGCGGGTATTGCGGCTTCGGCACATAAGTTCTCAAATGATATCAGACTTTTACAGCATTTAAAAGAGATCGAAGAGCCTTTTGAAAAGTCACAGATAGGCTCATCAGCTATGGCATATAAGAGAAATCCGATGCGAAGCGAGAGAATCGCATCTTTGGCAAATTATGTAATGAGTGATGTTATGAATCCAATGATGGTAGCATCCACTCAGTGGTTTGAAAGAACACTTGACGATTCTGCAAATAAGAGACTTTCAATACCGGAAGGCTTTTTAAGCATAGACGGTATACTTGATTTATATTTGAATGTAGTGGACGGATTGGTAGTATATCCGAAAGTTATAGAAAAACACTTGATGTCAGAATTGCCTTTTATGGCTACAGAGAATATAATGATGGATGCAGTGAAAGCCGGTGGAGACAGACAGGAGCTACATGAAAGAATTAGAGAGCTTTCAATGATTGCAGGAAGAAATGTTAAGGAACTCGGTAAAGAAAATAATCTACTTGATTTGATTGCCAAAGATCCTATGTTTAAACTTTCAAAAGAAGAACTGAAAGAATCTATGAAGCCTGAAAAGTACGTTGGAAGAAGTAGCGCTCAGGTGGAAGATTTTATAAAAAGAATTATCAAGCCTATCTTAGATGAAAATAAAGATATTCTGGGATTGAAGGCTGATATAAATGTGTAAGGAGAATAAAATGGTAAGAGCTATTGTAGGCGCTAACTGGGGCGACGAAGGTAAGGGCAAAATCACAGATATGCTTGCGGCGAAAGCGGATATTATTATTCGTTTCAGGGCGGTAGCAATGCAGGTCATACAATTATAAACAATTACGGTAAATTTGCTTTGCATCTATTGCCGTCAGGAGTATTTTATGATCACACAATAAGCATTATAGGAAATGGTGTTGCACTTAATATTCCATATCTTGTTAAAGAGATAAATGAGTTGGTTGAAAAAGGTGTACCAAGACCTAAGGTTTTGGTTTCTGACAGAGCACAGCTTTTGATGCCATATCATATTTTGCAGGATACCTATGAGGAGGCAAGACTTGCCGGAAAAGCATATGGCTCTACCAAGTCAGGAATAGCTCCTTTTTATTCAGATAAGTTTGCAAAAATCGGAATACAGGTAAGTGAGCTTTTCGATGATGAAATATTGGAAGAGAAGGTTGAAAAGATCTGTACTTTAAAAAATATTATGTTCAAGTATCTTTATAATATGCCTAAGCTTGATAAAACAGAACTTATGAATACACTTCATGAATACAGAGATATGGTAGCACCTTTTGTATGTGATGTGAGTGCATATCTTTACAAGGCAATAAAAGAGGGAAAGAATATTCTCCTTGAGGGTCAGCTGGGTTCACTAAAGGATCCGGACCATGGAATCTATCCTATGGTTACATCATCTTCCACATTGGCTGCATATGGCGCTATCGGAGCAGGTATTGCTCCATATGAGATAAAGGAAATCACAACAGTGGTTAAGGCTTATTCATCAGCAGTAGGTGCCGGAGAATTTGTCAGTGAGATAGAGGATGAGGCTGCTGCAGATGAACTTAGAAAAAGAGGTGGAGACGGTGGTGAGTTCGGTGCTACCACAGGAAGACCTAGAAGAATGGGATGGTTTGATGCTGTAGCATCCAGATACGGAGTAAGAATTCAGGGTACTACAGAGGTCGCACTTACAGTACTTGATGTACTTGGATATCTAAAAGAGATTCCTGTATGTGTAGGCTATGATATAAATGGTGAGATAACCAAGGACTTCCCTACAACAAATAAACTAAAGATTGCAAACCTGTATATGAATATCTTCCGGGATGGAATTGTGATATCAGAGGTATAAAGAAGTATGAGGAATTGCCTGAGAATTGTAGGAAGTATATTGAGTTTATAGAAAAAGAACTTGAAGTACCTGTAAAGTTGGTAAGCAATGGACCGGGTAGAGATGATATTATCTATAGATAGGACTTTTGCCGGCCCCATATTAGTTTAAACTGATATGGGGCATGACTATTCATTAAATAAGGAGAAAAAATGCTGGACATAATAGAGAAACTTCAAAAAGAAGCTTTAGAAAAGATAAAGAGTGCAGAAAACAAAGAAAGATTAAACGAGCTTAAGGTAGCGTATCTTGGTAAAAAGGGCGAACTTACCGCACTTCTTAAAAACATGAAGAATGTATCTCCCGAAGATAGAGCAGAATTCGGTAAGGTAGTAAATGAGGCAAGAGAAGCTATTGAAAATACATTAAATAATGTCGGAAGTGAGCTTGCAAAGCTTGCACTTGAGGCAAGATTAAAAGCAGAGACCATAGATGTTACACTGCCTGCAAACAAGAGAGAGTTCGGTCACAGCCATCCAAATATTGTTGCATTACATGAGGTTGAAAAAATCTTCACAAGCATGGGATATGAGGTTGTGGAAGGACCTGAGATAGAGTTTGACGAATATAACTTTACAAAATTGAATATTCCTGAGGATCACCCTGCAAAGGATGAACAGGATACATTCTATATAACAAAGGATATAGTACTTCGTACACAGACATCACCCGTACAGGCAAGAACAATGGAAACAGGAAAGATTCCGATAAAGATGATAAGCCCGGGAAGAGTTTATCGTTCCGATGAAGTGGATGCTACTCATTCACCTACTTTTAACCAGATAGAGGGACTTATTGTAGATAAGGATATCACATTTGCAGACCTTAAGGGAACGCTTGAGGTATTTGCCAAGAAACTCTTTGGAGAAGATACAAAGGTTAAGTTCAGACCTCATCACTTCCCTTTTACAGAGCCAAGCGCAGAGATGGATGTAACCTGCTTTAATGTCATGGAAGAGGATGTAGATTCTGTAAGGGCAGCGGTTGGATAGAGATCCTTGGTTGCGGAATGGTACATCCTCATGTATTTGATATGTGTGGTGTAGATAAGAATGAATATAACGGTTTTGCATTCGGTATAGGACTTGAGAGAATAGCTCTATTAAAGTATGAAATCGATGATATGAGACTTTTATACGAGAATGATATCAGATTCTTGAAGCAATTCTAATAAAGCTTTTACAAAGATTATATTTACAGTAAATAACAGAGGTGAAGAATGGATACAGCATTATCATGGATAAAGGCCTATGTGCCTGACTTGGAAGTGACTCCAAGTGAATATACAGATGCAATGACTCTTACCGGAACAAAGGTAGAGGGTTATAAAGAATTGGATAAAAATCTCGAAAAAATAGTTGTAGGAGAGATACTTTCAATAGAAAAACATCCTGATGCGGATAAACTTATTATTTGTCAGGTGGATGTCGGAAATGAAAAAATACAGATAGTTACAGGAGCACCTAATGTTTCGGTTGGTGATAAGGTGCCTGTAGTTTTAGACGGCGGAAAAGTTGCAGGCGGACATGACGGTTCTCCATTACCTGAAAACGGTATCAAGATAAAGAAGGGGAAGCTTCGCGGAGTTGAGTCATTCGGTATGATGTGCTCTATTGACGAGCTTGGACAGGACAAAAACTATTTCCCTGATGCACCTGAAAACGGAATATATATCCTACCAAAGGATGCGAAAGTCGGCAGTGATGCTATAGAACTTTTAGGACTTAGAGATACAGTATTTGAGTATGAAATTACATCAAACAGAGTGGACTGCTATGGAGTAATAGGAATTGCAAGAGAAGCTGCAGCTACATTCAAGAAAAAGCTTGTTTTACCACTGGTTAATACAACAGGAAATTCTGAGAATGTAAATGATTATTTAAGTGTGGAAGTAAAGGATGAGACTCTTTGTAAGAGATATGTTGCAAGAGTTGTAAAGAATATAAAACTTGCACCGTCACCTGCATGGATGCAGCAGAGACTTCGTGCAGTAGGAATAAGACCTATAAATAATATAGTAGATATAACAAACTATGTTATGGCGGAGTACGGTCAGCCTATGCATGCCTTTGATTACAATCTTATTGAAGGACAAAAAATAGTTGTAGACAGAGCAAAGGACGGAGATGAGTTTGAAACTCTTGACGGAGTGGTAAGAAAGCTTGACAGCAACATACTTATGATAAATGATGCTAAAAAAGCTGTAGCTATTGCCGGAATCATGGGTGGTGAGAACTCAAAGATTACAGATGATGTAAGCACAATGATATTTGAATGTGCTACTTTTGACGGTACAAATATCAGACTTTCATCAAAGAGAATAGGACTTCGTACAGATTCATCAGGAAAGTTTGAAAAGGGACTTGATCCGAATAATGCTTATGATGCTATGATGAGAGCATGTTCCTTGGTGGAAGAACTTGGAGCAGGAGAAGTAGTAGGCGGAACAATTGATGTTTACCCTATAAAGGCGGTAGAGTCAAGAGTAGCTTTTGAGCATGAAAGAATCAATAAATTACTTGGAACTTCCATATCAAAGGAAGATATGCTTGAAATCTTTGACAGAATTGAGTTAAAATACGATAAAGAGACTAACGAGATTGTGGCTCCTACATTCAGACAGGATATTCACTTCATGGCAGATCTTGCTGAGGAAGTGGCAAGATTTTTCGGATACGATAAGATACCTACAACATTGCCGAAATCAAGTGCCACTATAGGCGGTATCAGTATGAAGCTTGAAATAGAAGAACTTGCAAGAGAAGTGGCAAAGTTCTTAGGATTTTCAGAGGCTATGAACTATTCTTTTGAGAGTGCAAAGGTTTTTGACAAGCTTGGATTATCAAAGGATAGCCATTACAGAAAAGCAATAGAGATCACAAATCCTTTGGGTGAAGATTTCAGAATGATGAGAACCCAGGCTGTAAACGGTATACTTAATTCTCTTTCAACAAATTACAACAGAAGAAATAAGGATGTGCATTTATTTGAACTTGCAAATATCTATATTCCAAAGGAGCTTCCTTTAAAGGAATTGCCTGACGAGAGAATGCAGTTTGTACTTGGGTTCTACGGTAAAGAAAACTTCTTTGATATGAAGGGTGTGGTAGAGGAATTCTTATACACAATAGGAATTGTCGGCAAGCTTCACTATGATCCAAGTTGTAAGGAAGAGTTCTTACACCCGGGAAGAAAGGCTGATATAGTACTTGACGGTGTGCGTCTCGGATATTTGGGTGAAGTGCATCCGATTGTGTGTGATAATTATAAGCTGGGTGAGAAGACCTATATTGCGGTGCTTGATTTGCCGAATGTAATTCCTTTTGTAAACTTTGATATCAAATATACAGGAATAGCAAAATATCCTGCAATTTCAAGAGATATTTCTTAGTAGTTCCAAGAAATATTCTTGTAGGTGAAATAGAGGATATTATTTCAGAAAACGGTGGAAGCAATCTTGAATCATTTAATTTGTTTGATATCTACGAGGGTGATCAGATAGAGGCGGGATTTAAGTCGGTGGCTTATTCACTTACATTCAGAAACAAGGAAAGAACTCTTCTTGATGCTGATGTAAATGAAGTAATGGATAAGATATTAAAGAAGCTTGAGGAAAAGAATATCAAAATCAGATCCTAGTTTAAATCAGGTTTTGGGAAAATCTTTGATAGATATGTGTTTTGTTTTAGAAAAGTGAGAGATGGATATGATTAGAAGTAGGGGAAGGAAAAAGAAAAGTAAATCTTTTATAAGGTACTTTTGTCTTTTTGTGCTGTCTGTTATATTGCTTACTTCTGCACTAATCGGAGATGACACCAGGGCTTATGGAGAAGGAAGAGAGGCTATCTTTAAAAATCCGATAAATCCGGATTATGAAAGCAATGATAATGGAGTCAAGACATCATTCAGACTTAGAGCACTCAATAATCTGAGTGGAGAAACTGAATACGGTTCTAATGCTATGTCTTTGATTTCGGTAAGTGAAAATGATAATCTAAGAAGCACTATGAAAAATTTTGCTGATATACTTGATATGGATATTTACAGCAATCTTTGCCTTAGTGCAAATATAGAAAACAGTTCCGACGTAGAAAGAGATATAAGTTTTGATATAAAACTGCCTTCTAAAACAGAGGGCAGTGTATCGGAGATTAGATTGATAAATTCCGAGTTGGATATTTCACGGGGGATCTCTCAGGAGTTGATATAAGATATGAGCTTGATAACGGCAGTATTACCGAGGCTGAGAGAAAGTCGGGAAAGAGAATTGATTTTAATAAGATTAAAGCTATAAAGATAGAGGGAAAAGTAGTCGCAGGTCAAAAATTTGAAGGTGTATTTCCGATGGAAATCATAGAACACAGAATGGTAATAGAAAAAAAAGACGATTTTGTGGATGATTTAAAGAGCATTGAGGAAGTCAATACCAATAATATCTTTGATTTTAAGTTGGACTACAGATATCCTATCAAAAAAGAACTTAATCTTAGTATTGCAACCTGTCATGGAAGTGACAGAGCTGAAGATTTTTCGAATGGAAAAATAGTAGGAATAGCAAAGCGTGATGAGGAAAGCTATGATATATTACCAAATGATATTATAGAACAACTTTCAGGAGCCAATGCGGCGTTTTACTCAATGTTTACCGTAGATGAAAAGAAAGATGCCTTTGTAAATGATTACAGTTTTGTAAGCATATATACAAAGGACTTCCAGGATTTGGTAAAGGACAGAGGTTATTCTCTGCTGATAAAAAACGGATCTCTACAGGATAAATACAGTTTTATAGTCGGAGACAAAAAACATATATATGATGAGGGGCTTGAATTACATCTTGGGAAAAAGGATAAGTACAATCATTTACTTTCAAAAGTATATGTAGAGTTTCAAAAAGTACTGGATTGTAAAGATCTTGAGATCACAGTGGGAAGTGAGTGGAACAGCTTTGACAATCTGGTAAATGCAAAGCTTCAAAACAGTGATGAAATAACTGAGATTGACAGAAGCAAAATAAAAGTTGAGTCTAATGTAGATACAAAAAAAATAGGTGATTACAGTGTAAAATATTCCTGTGAGATACTGCCGAATGTATGGGTAAGTAACAGTGCAAAGGTAAAGGTAACAGGAAGCAAGGAATCATCACAGGCTCAAAAAGAGAGTAAAACAGACAGCAATGTAAGGATTGAGTAAAAAATCCGGCTTGCATTTGATACTGTTTAGTGATATTATAAGAACAGTTTTGTATTTAATGGAGTGTAGATATGTTAAATAATATAATTTCAATAATATTTATTATAGTATGTGTATTCTTGACAGCGGTTGTGTTGTTCCAGGAAGGTAATGAGCAGGGACTTGGTTCAATAGGCGGTATTGCCGATACATATTGGGGCAAGAATAGAGGTCGTTCAGTAGAAGGTTTGCTTGAGAAGCTTACAAAGGTTGCTGCGGCATTATTCTTGATTTTTATCATTAGTTTTAAATATTGTTAAATAATAAAAAGCACTCAAAGGAGTGCTTTTTATTATAAGTATATTTAAAAGTTTTATTTTATAAAGGGATATATGGATAAGAATTTAGAAAAAAGAAAAAAGATTGTGATGGACTTCATAGACAGTCCTTTGTATGTACCTATGAAAGCAAAGGAGCTTGCCGTTTTTTTCAATGTTGAAAAAGAAAGAAGACCGGAGCTTGATGAAGTATTGAAAGAATTACTGCTTGAAGGCAGGCTTGAAATAAGTAAAAGAGGTAAGTACAAAAACCTGAGAATAAGTTTTTGCTTGGTGAGTTTATGGCAAATCCTAAGGGATTCGGTTTTGTAAGAGTGGAAGGTAGAGATTCGGATATATTTATTCCTGCCGATTACACTGCGAATGCTATGAACGGAGATCAGGTAAAGGTTGTGATAGATGTTGAAAGCGGAGAAAAAAGAGCTGAAGGTCATATCATAGGTATAGAAAAGCATGCCAATATTCAAATGGTAGGCTATTATAAAAAGAATAATAAGTTCGGTTTTGTATTGCCGGATGATACAAAGATTTTGAAAGATATCTATATTCCTGCCGCAAGAGATAAGGGTGCAAAGACCGGAGATAAGGTGGTTGTTGAGATTACAGACTTTGGCGGTGATAAAAAGAAGCCTGAGGGTAAGGTTATTGAAATTCTTGGTAAAAGCACAGATGCAGGGGTTGATATACTTTCAATAATAAGAGCTTTCGGTCTACCTGAAAAGTTTGGCGATGATGTGGAAAATGAATTGAAAAAGATTCCAAGTACGGTTCTTGAAAAAGATATAAAAGGAAGACAGGATTTCAGAGATCTGGTGACAGTGACTATAGACGGCGAGGATGCCAAGGACTTGGATGATGCAATAACACTTGAGAAGAATGGAAATATATGGCATTTGGGAGTTCATATAGCTGATGTTACTCATTATGTAAGAGAGAATACAGCACTTGATAAGGAGGCATTACACAGAGCTACAAGTGTATATCTGGTAGATAGAGTGATTCCTATGCTTCCAAGAAAGCTAAGTAACGGAATATGCTCATTGAATCAGGGTGAAGACAGACTGGCACTTTCATGCATGATGGAAATTGACGAAAAGGGCAATATAATAGGACATAATATCTGCGAGAGTGTTATTAATGTAAATGAGAGAATGACATATACTGCAGTTAATGAAATTATTACAGATTCAAATGAAGAAACAAAGCAAAGATATAGCGACTATATAGAGCTTTTTAATAATTTCAAGTCGGTATCGGAACTGCTTAGAGGCGCAAGAACAAAGCGAGGATCCATAGATTTTGATCTGCCTGAGAGTAAGGTGATACTTGATAAAAACGGCAAGGCTGTGGATATTAAGCCATATGAGAGGAATTCGGCCACAAAGCTGATAGAGGATTTTATGCTTGCAGCCAATGAGACTGTGGCAGAGGATTTTTTCTGGCAGGATATTCCGTTTTTGTATAGAGTCCATGAGAATCCGGACCCTGAAAAGATAAAGAGTTTGGCAATATTTATAAATAACTTCGGTTTTACACTCAGAAGAAAAAATGATGAGGTCTCACCGAAGGAACTTCAAAAACTTTTGGCAAATATTGAAGGAAGTGATGCGGAGGCTATTATATCAAGGATAGCACTCAGAAGTATGAAGCAGGCAAGATATGATACATCATGCATAGGACATTTCGGTCTTGCGGCAAAGTATTATACTCATTTTACCTCACCTATCAGAAGATATCCGGATCTGCAGATACACAGAATAATAAAAGAAAATATCAGAAACGGACTTTTAGACAGAAGAATAGAACATTACAGAGCCATTTTAGACGGTGTGGCTTTACAGTCATCACAGATGGAAAGAAGAGCCGAGGAAGCTGAAAGAGAGACTGTAAAGTATAAAAAATGCGAATATATGCTCGGTCATATGGGCGAAGAGTTTGACGGTATAATAAGCGGTGTGACAAGTTTCGGTATATTTGTAGAGCTTGAAAATACGGTGGAAGGATTTATAAGAATTGCAGATCTGGAAGGCGATTATTTTGTCTACAATGAAGCCGGATATGAACTTATAGGAGAAATAACAAAAAAGAAATTTGTTTTAGGTCAAAAGGTAAGAGTAAAGGTGTATGATATAGACAGACTTGCAAAGAGAATTGACTTTAAACTTGTAAAGGAGAGAGATGGCAGAGGGGATTAAGATAATAGCAAATAATAAAAAAGCATATTTTGATTATTTCATCTTGGAAAATTATGAAACAGGTATTGAGCTGTTCGGAACAGAAGTAAAATCCGTGAGAATGGGCCATGTTTCAATCAAGGAATCCTGGATAAGGATTGACAGAGGTGAAGTATTTATCATGGGAATGCATATCAATCCTTATGAGAAGGGAAATATATTCAATAAAGATCCTCTGAGAGTAAGAAAACTACTGATGCATAAGAAAGAGATCTTAAAGCTTGACTCTAAGCTTAACGAAAAAGGTCTTACAATAGTACCTTTAAAGGTTTATTTAAAGGGAAGTCTTGTAAAGGTTGAAATCGGATTGGCAAGGGGAAAGAAAAACTATGATAAGAGAGAAACCCTGGCGAAGAAGACACAGCAAAGAGAGATAGAGAAGGCGATGAAGAGGAGTATGAGGTAGAAACGTATGTTCGATTTTTCTCTTGACAAACGTATGTTCTTATTGTAGACTTATTACATAGAACAAATGTTTGGAGGAGAATATGAGAAAAGTATTTTTAGCATTCATTTTTACATTGTTTTTAATAAGCTTTTTACTTGGCCGAGCAAATACTACAAGTGCCGGCATGGATACAGAAAATATAAGATATACATCAATTAAAGTAGAGTATGGCGACAGTTTGGAGAGCATATCCGAAGAGTATAATAATATCGGTATGTCTCAGGATGAGTATATCTCAAATTTGATGGAGATGAACGGAATGGACAGTAAAAAAGTACATCCGGGATGCTTTATACTGGTGAGCTATAAAATTGACAGATAAATTTTTAAAAGATTGAGGGAGAAATAACATTATTTCTCCCTTAGCTTTACCATATTTCTGGCACTTCTTCGTCTCTCATCCTCTATAGCGGCATAGTGCTTTTTAGTGGTATTTACATCACTGTGTCCCAGAACATCCGCCACCAGATATATATCACCTGTTTCTTTGTATAGATTGGTACCATAGGTAGAGCGGAGCTTGTGCGGAGTGATTTTCTTTAGTGGACTGATTATTCCGGCATACTTTTTCACCAGATTTTCAACGCTTCTTACAGATAGTCTTTTGTTTTGCATTGATAAAAACAGTGCACCTTCATGTCCGCTTTCTTCCAAAATTAAAACTCTTTCGTCAAAATAGTTTTGCAGAGCTTCCTTTACTTCATCTGAAAAATATATTGTAACTTCTTTTCCACCCTTTCTATGTATTAAAATTCCGTTGTTTTTAAAATCCACATCGGATATATCAAGTCCGACACATTCAGAGACTCTTATTCCGGTGCCAAGTAATAAAGAGAGAATAGCAACATCTCGTACCTTTGTTTTTCCATGGTATGCCCTTTGTCTGTCACTGAGTCCTTCACCGTTTTCAGCTTCATCAATCATCATAGCAACTTCATCAATATCAAGCCTTATAATCTCTTTTGAATGTAATTTGGGTAATTGTACTCTTTCCATTATATTTTCACTTAGTTTTTCGGTTCGATAAAAATACTTGAATACACTTTTTAAAGTGGAAATTTTTCTTTTTATGGCATTTTCTTTATTTGAAATTTTCTTACCGTCGGTATCACGATACTTTAAATATTCCATAAACTCTTCAATATCGGTAACTGTCAGATTTTCAAGTACGGAAATCGGTATATCTTTTACATTGATATACGCTTTTTTTATACTTGGATTTTCTTCAAGAAGAAATTGTAAAAATATCTTTTATATCATAGGCATAGGCTATTTGTGTCCTTGACTGTGTTCGAGGTTCAATGCCTCGAAAAAAGTCTTTAAAAAATGCCGGGAGCTCTGAAAGCATCGCTCTGAGTTTTTTTATATTCTCAATATCAACTTGTTCATTATATTTATAGTCAGGCATAATTTCTCCTTAATATATCTAAAATAGTGAAGTAATCACCGGAGTTTACATTTTTGTACCTGATTGCTCAGCACAATATAATTTAATATTTAACAGTATAACAAAATTATATATTTTTATATAGAGTTATCTTGAGATTTATGTTATTATACTATCGTCGCATAGAGTTATAATTTTATCATATAGGTTAAGCGATATATGAGACCAAAAGGAGGTTTTTACCAATGAACTATTTAGAAATTGAGAAGGTTATCGGAAGAGAAATACTTGACTCAAGAGGAAATCCAACAGTTGAGGCTGAGGTTTATCTTGTAGATGGAACAATCGGAAGAGGAACAGCTCCATCAGGTGCATCTACAGGTGAGTTTGAGGCACTTGAGCTTAGAGACGGTGACAAGTCACGTTACCTTGGAAAGGGTGTTTCAAAGGCTGTTGAGAATATAAATACAACTATCAATGATGTACTTGAGGGTATGGATGCATCAGATATCTACGCTGTAGATAAGGCAATGATCGAGGCTGACGGTACAAAGGATAAGTCAAAGCTCGGTGCTAATGCAATCCTTGCAGTATCAATAGCTTGTGCGAGAGCGGCAGCTATTTCACTTGATATCCCACTTTACAGATTCCTTGGCGGTGTAAATGCAAACAGACTTCCTGTACCGATGATGAACATCTTAAACGGTGGTGCACATGCATCAAACAACGTAGATGTACAGGAATTTATGGTTATGCCTGTAGGAGCTCCAAGCTTTAAAGAAGCTCTTAGATGGTGTGCAGAAGTATTCCATAACCTTGCAGCACTTTTAAAGGCGGAAGGACTTGCTACAAGTGTAGGTGATGAGGGTGGTTTTGCTCCAAACCTTACAGGTGGTGATGAGGAAGCTATCGAGTTCATTCTTAAGGCTGTTGAGAAGGCAGGATACAAGCCGGGTGTTGATTTCATGATCGCTATGGATGCAGCTGCAAGTGAGTGGAAGACAGGTACAATCGGAAAGTATAAACTTCCAAAGGCAGGAACAGAGTTCACATCTGCAGAGCTTGTTGAGCATTGGAAGAAGCTTGTTGAGAAGTATCCTATCATCTCTATCGAGGACGGTCTTGATGAGGAAGATTGGGAAGGATGGAAGCTTCTTACAAAGGAACTTGGCGGAAAGGTTCAGCTTGTAGGTGATGACTTATTCGTTACAAATACAGAGAGACTTAAGAAGGGTATTGACAGTGATTGTGCAAACTCAATTCTTATAAAGCTCAACCAGATCGGTTCAGTTTCTGAGACACTTGAGGCTATCAAGATGGCTCATAAGGCAGGATATACATCAATTTCTTCACACAGATCAGGTGAGACAGAGGATACAACTATAGCTGACCTTGCTGTAGCTCTTAACACATGTCAGATTAAGACAGGTGCACCTTCAAGATCAGAGAGAGTTGCTAAGTACAATCAGTTACTTAGAATCGAAGAGGAGCTCGGTGAGAGCGCTTGCTACCCCGGTATGGGCGCATTCAATGTAAAGAGATAATTTACATATAAAGTTAAATAAAATAATATTACCGGTTTCGGGCTTTACCCGAAGCCGGTTTTTTTAATGCCTATTTTTAAATGATTAATTTCTGACGAAAATATTAAGAAAAGGATTTAATGGATAAGGGTATGGATAAAGGACAACTGTACAATATCTTGATTTTTCAGTAGAGAGATAATACATTTTAAACAACTCATCAACTATTTTATGCAATAAAAAAATAATAATAAATATAAAAAAATATAGTTAAAATTTCCTGAATATACAGGAGAGATATAAAAAGCCTTACTGCAAAAAAAGTATAAAAAAATAAAACGACAATTAAAGATTTGACTTATTTGACAAAACACTAAAATAATAATATTATATGAATATAATATTAACGTAACCTTAAAGCAGTAGAGTGTGGAGTGAGATATGCGTAAATTAAACTTATATAGGACATATTATGTCAGATACCCATGTGTATAGGCATTGAACAACAGACAGTACGGGAACTTACAAAGATTGAAAAATGACTGTAGAAACTATTTCTAGAATATCTATAAAAGCAAACAGTACAATTATCAACATAAATTAAGTTTTTACAGTAATAACATGATATAAATTTCTTTATACAAATGCACTTACAAAAATATTGTTTAAATATATTTTTGTGGGTTGTTTTGTTTGCGTGAAGAAAATATATAAATAAACTAACTGGATATAGAGAGACTGATTTAATGCCATACATTAAACAGTGATATGGGAGTATGCATGTTGAGCATGATATAGGACCTTATATTCCGGTTGACACACAATCAAGGAGGTGGTTTGATGAAAAAAAAGAGGGTAGTAAGTCACGTGGGCTTACTGGCTGCTTCCGCTCTGTTCCTCTTGGCAAATCCTTTTACTGCACATGCAGAAGGATGGGACAACTCAAGCGGTGAGTGGAGATATCTGGATAATGCCAATAACGCAGTGTCTGAGGCTTGGAGAAAGTTGGGTGACGCATGGTATTATCTGGGTGATGACGGCAACATGGTAAGAGATTCAATCGTTACCATAGGAGACGGCATTTATTATTTGAATGCCGATGGAGTGATGGCGGCTAATCGTTGGATTCTTGCAAAAGATATTGACGATAATGATGCATGGTATTACTTCGGTGCCGACGGAAAAGCATACAAGGGCAAAGATGGAAGAGTGTATACTCGTGAAATTGATGGAAAGAGATATCTTTTCGATGAAGAAGGAGTAATGCTTACAGGATTCTTGATGCAGAGGGCAATGCAGTAGAAGATGACAATCCATTTAAGAGCGCAAAATACTACTTCGGTAATGACGGAGCAATGTATGTAAATCAGTGGTTACTGTACTCACAGGTAGGTGAGAATCCGGGATATTCAGAGCTTGGACAGAGAAACTACAGTGAGTATGATGAGATGTGGCTGTATTTCGGACATAATGGAAGAAAGTATGTTGCAAGCAGTACAGACCAGTCAAGACAGAGAGAAATAAACGGTAAGGCATATCTGTTTGATGAGAACGGTGTTATGATACCACAGCTTTCTGTAACCAATGCAAATATTAGAGCGACAGCAAGCAATGCCAAAGTAAAATACGGTTCACTTGATGTTGACGGTGAGCTTAAAGACGATTACTGGACATTTACAGTACCGAATGAAGTTATGAGTCAGTATGACTATGATACACAAGAGCACAGCTGGTTCAGAACAAGAAAAGACGGTAGTGTAATTAAAGATAGAATAGCTACGGTACTTGGAAGAAGATACGCTTTCGATGAGATCGGACGTATGCAGACAGGTTTTGTAATTATGTTGGAAGATGATACATTCGGTATCAAATATGACGTTGATGAGTGGACAAAGGAAGATTTCCTTACAGACTCTTTAAGTTCACCTATCGCTGCAATCGACAGAGGTAACTTATATCTGTTCGGTACAGATGAGCTTAATGACGGTTCAATGATCACAGGTGAGGTTACAGTTTCTCTTAGAGACCAAACGTTGTCTTCGGTTTCAGAGATAACGGTAAGGCAATCGGAGCAAGAGGTACTCTTGCAAAGAACGACGGTAAGTTCTACTTCAACGGATTAAGACTGGATGCTGATGCAAGCCTTAAGTACGGTATTCTTAAGGATACAAGAACAGGACATGGCGAGTATGTAGTCGTAGACTCAAACGGTAAAGTAGTCAAAGGCACAAAGATTCTTAAAGATGGAGAGGGTAACTGGATAGTAGTTTCAAACTCAAAGTTCGTAGCAAGAGTAAGTGATAGTGACAGACCAAGAAAGAAGAACGGAAGATTCTATCACTATGATTCAAGTGCTGACAGACATGACAGATGGGGAGCAGAAATCACATATGCCGCAGACGGATTGAACAACTTGGATAGTGATTTTGTTCTCTTTGACAGATAGTTAGAGGAGAGATATGAAGAAAAATAATTTAATAAGGAAAGCTAAGCAAGCGACTGCCGGGTTACTGACAGCCGCGATGGCACTGACAGGGGCGCCGCTTGGAAGTCTCACTGCTTGGGCGTCTCCAAGTATCACAGGGCAGAATACGCCAATCTCTACAAGTTTAGAGAATGATACCATGCTTATGGGTGGTAGACCGAATGATGGTTATGGAACAACGCATAACCATGAATATCCGGGAAATACGAGTAATGATTACAATCAGTATGGAGCTACCTATGGTAATGGTACGACAACAGCATATAAGTATGGTTGGATAAGACAAGGTTCATCAGGTTCGTTTGCAGGATGGAAATGGGATATCAATGGTTTGATTGATGATGTAGGCTCAGAGCTAGCAGTGAGACTGATGAAGCATATGTTAAGTCATATCCGGGTGGACCACTTTCAGTTACCTATCCATCAAGTAGTCCACAAGGGTTTAATACAGCTATTCATCTAGGGGCTGATACTATTAGTCTCGGTAATAAGATGAATATTGGTCAAAATAATATTAGCAGAGCAAATTCCACAGCTAATCCGTTTTATCCAGCTTATGACGGTGAGGTAAAAAACGGTGAAGTTATAAAGGTGTTTGATGGGCATACTGATATGAAACTTGAGATTAGACTTTCTGTCAAGCCTACTACTGACGGTAAATATATATTAACAGAATATACTGTAAAAAACTTAAACATGAATCTTACAGATTCTAATACCAAGATAGTAGATGCTGGTAGAACAGATGGTGGTAGAACAGTATGGTTTGCAGCAGGTACTGATATAATGATTGCACAGGATGACTATGCGGCAGTTTGGTCAACACCAAAGACTAATACAGGAAATAAGAATGAGGGTATACATGGCCAAGCTAATAATGGCAATACATACACACTCGGTTCATTTGATATGCTTACATATAGTCCGCAGTATCCAAATCTTGGTATGCAAAAGAGAAATTCGTCTGACCCAAGTGCCATTACTACATGGGTAGGACATTATGGAAGCTTTACGTCAAACTATGGAAATGACTTAGTAGACACTTCATACATGGATAATGGTACACATGGAGCGACCGACTCAGGTCTTGCGTATTCACTTAAGTTTGACCTTCTTCCCGGTGAGGAGAAGACAGGTGTGATAGCATGGTCTATGAGAGGACCTACATACTATGTAGACCCGGTAAATGGTAATGATTCCAATAATGGATTTATGTCAACACCATTTAAGAGTGTTAAGGCAGCGGTAGCTAAGATTGGAAGTAGAACTCCTAAAAAGACATATGTCTATATAATGAATGATGCACAGATTGATTCTACTATTACTATTCCGGCAGGAAAGTCAATAACATTTGGTACTACTGACTATGTACTTGATCCAACTACAAACTCAAAGGTAGCGGCATATCCGATAACAGTTGGTGCTGACGGTCAAAGAACCAATCAAAAGGTTATAGAGAGAGCAAATGATTTTACAGGTCCACTATTCAAGGTGGAACATGCAAACTCATCTATTTCATTTACAGATATAAAAGTAGATGGTAGAGGTGATGCAGTAAATGATATAACAGGCTCGCTGGTACTTGCAAAAGCCGGTACAGTAAATACTCTCACAGGTGCAGTACTTACAAATAATAAGATAACACCAGTAGAACATGAGCAGTTTACAGATAATAATCATGATGGAACTTGGAATACAGGAGAGCCATTTATAGATGCTAATGGAAATGGTGTTTGGGATGGTCCGGAGGCATTTGTAGATGCTAATGGAAATGGCAAGTATGATATCGGTGAAACATTTACAGATGCTAATAGAAATGGTATCTATGATAAGTCAGCGAATGCTACTGTAGCAAGTGCTATACACTTGTTAAGTGGTTCTAAGTTAAATATGAATTATGGTACTATTACAGGTAATACATCTTATATGGGTGGTGCTATTACAAAGAATACAGGCTCAGAAGTAAGTTTGTCAGGTGCCATAAATATTACAGGAAATGTTTCAGGTGCCGGTGGAGCGTCCAACTTGATGATTGATACTACCGGAAGCAAGGCTAAGGTTACTTCAAATCTTACATCTGCTTCAAGAATCGGTCTTTCATCACTTCAGTCTGTACCTCTTGCAGGTGTAACAGTACTTGAGGCTGATAATGGAACCGGAGCTCCACTGCCATATAACTTAAATAACTTTAGTGCTGATAAACAAGGTCAGGGTTCACTTTATGGAGATGCAGCCGGAGAGTTAGTAAATCTTAATGCAAGTGCAGTTACATATGTTGTAAGTCATGTTATGATGGATGGTTCTACAGTACCGGGTACATCTACAAGCAGCGTACTTACAACAGCGGGTGCACCTGTAGCTATAGCACCTATAAATGATAGTGCATACTTACATACAGTTTCATATACAGTACCGGGAAGTAGTCCGGCACAGACACTTACAAGCCCTGAGGTTACACCGACAGGACATGGTCTTTCAGTAGATGCTGATGGAGTTTCAGGATATCTTCCCGGAAATGATATATCAGTCATCTTTAGATATGTAAGAAATGAATCAGTAGCAAGTTTGATCCGGCAGGAGGAACACCTACTACCGTACCTGATATAGTTTCACCGGCGGGAGGGGCACCAATAGCTTCATTGCCATTAGTTTCAAGAACGGGTTATGATTTTGTTGGATGGTTCAAATATACAGATGCAAATAATAATAATAAATATGATACAGGTGAGACAGTGCTTACAGCAAGTGCTACAGGAGAGACAGGATTAGATAATCCGGTAGTGACAGGAACTGTCAACTACTTTGCTAAGTGGACACCGTCAACTACACCTTATAACTTTGATGTAGTTCATAAGAATTCATCAACTACAGTTCCTATAAGTTTTTCAACTAGTACAACACCGCATCCATACTTAGATCCTATATCAGCTTCACCGCTGACTATACCTGGATATGTATTGTACACAGCGGTTCAGACACCGGCTTCACCAAGCTATTTTGATCCGGGTAAATAACTACAATGGTACTATGTCAATAGGTGGTGCATCTGTAAAATATACATATAGAGTGGATCCAAGTGTAAGAAAGGCTTTCACAGTTGAGCATATAGATACATCAACAGGTGCTGTAATACAGACAACTCAGGTTTATAGGGCTGCAGAGGCGGCTATATCAGCTGCTCCACTTACAACTTTAGGATACAGCTTGACAAATGCACAAATTACAACAGGAAATACATCAACAGGTGCACATGTGCTTACAGTAGCAGATATGCAGACAGCAGCCGGAGGAACAGTCGGCTTAATGCAGATCAGAGCTTCACAGCACATATGCCAAACCAGGATGTAACTATCCGTTATGAATATGCAAATACAACAGGATATTTTGCAGTTCAAAAGTTTGTAGATTCTACTACAAATGAGAGAATAGGAAACTTAAATCCTATATCATTTACAAATGCGGCAGCAATGAATATTCCATATACAGGTGTTTACGGATACCTTTATGGTTCAGCTACAGCAACACCGGCTGCAGGAACATTTGACGGGGCAGGAAACTTTACAGGAGTAATGCCGTCAACAAATGTAAATCTTGACTATCTGTTGAATAGAGATCCGGCTTATTGGAAGACAATGAGCTTTGCAGTTGCAAATGCACCATATAACTATGGCGTTGTACCGTCAACTACATTCTCATTCTTAAAGGATGATCATACAGCAGCAGCAAGTGGAAATGCTTACACATTCCAAAAGATTACAGATCTTGGTGGAGTTCCAACTCCGGGCAGCAAATCCTACACCATACTATAAGTTTGAAGGATGGTATTTGGATGCGGCAGCGACAACACCTGTAACACCGGGAATGACATTTGATAATGATGTTACATTATATGCTAAGTTTGTAGAAGATCCGGCATATTGGATAGATATAAACTTTGCGGCAGGAGACCATGGAAGCATCTCAGCACCATCAAGTCTTCATACATATTATGATAATAAATGGGGTAATATATTAGGTTCTATCCCAACACCAACACCTGAGCTCAACTATTTATTCTTAGGCTGGAAGAATGGTACAAATGTAATAACAAATGCTTCATCACTTACAAATGGAGCTACATATACAGCTCACTTCGGTAAAGACCCTAACACATGGGGAACAAACATGGGTTCAATCTCACCTGTAGGAAGAATTGGATCAAACGGTAGTGGTGAAATAGTAATAGAAGGTACTACACCCGGAAATGTTTATGTTATAAGTGATCCGGATGGAAATATCATTGCGGTAGTTCCCGGAGATGCAAATGGAAACAGAACAGCTGTTCCAAATCTTACACCGGGTGCACATTACAATGTACAGGAGGGAACACCTGATACTCAGGCAACAGTAGGACAGCCTATTTCAAGTATTACGGGTACATCTGTATCAACACCACAGGATGTATATATCCCAACAGTAGATAACAACTACAATATCGGATATGATCCTGAAAATGACGGAATGGCACAGATAGTTGTAAATCCGGCAGATCCTGACGCAGACTATGCACTCATAGATGAGAATGGAAATGTAGTACAATATCCCGGAAGTGACAATGGATGGATGACTCCGGTAGGAAACAACCCTTCAACCGTTACTTTTAACAACTTAAATCCAAATGCAACATATACAGTAGTGGCAAGAAAGAAGGGCAACACAGCTATTCCTGATCCACTTACAAAGCTTCCTGATGGAAATCAGATAATTGCAAATCCGGGTGATATGGCAGAAGCTACAAAGTATGTTGTAGAAACCAGAGACGGAGATATAGTATCAGTAGGTACTACAAATGTGGGAAGTGATACATATACAGATGCTAAGGCAGGAGAAAGTGTTGCTATACATGCAGATCCGGTTAATGCAAATGGAAAGAACTTCTTATATTGGAAGGTATTGGCAGGTAGAGCGGCCGGAGTTAGTGGAAAGATAATTCAGGCTGACTACACATTCAACCTTTCTAATTCAAATATTGTTCTTAAGGCAGTATATGAGCCTACAAAGGTAGCAGGAGATGATGCTAATGTAGAGGAAGATTTGAGAGGGAAAGCAGGAGTAGGAGAGTTTGGTCTTGAGCCATCTCAGATACCGGCACTTGCAAATCTACTGACAACTCCGGCTGACAGAGCACTCAATACAGTAAATGGTGCAACAGTAGACTACAAAGTTATTTTTGATAAGAGAGATACTACAAGTGCAGAGTCTAATCTTGTAAAACCTGTTTCATATTCAGGATCTAATCATCCGGGAGCATATACAGCAGCTTATTCACTTGATATTAAGCTTGAGAGATATGTAAATGGAAGAAGAGTTGATGCAGGAATCGTAGCTACAGCGTCAAATGCAACAGTAGATGTGATTGCACAGTTACCTGCATCTGATGTAGATCAGTTAGATTATCAGTTATTTGATGTTACATCCGGTACACCTGTTGATATAACAATAACAACTGATGTAGCCAATAATGCAGGACTTGTGAAGTTTACAGGAAATCTCTTACATACATATGTAATGGTTTACTCAAAAGCATTTAAGGTTACATTTGTAGATAATAAACCGGTACTTGATCACTTACACTTAAATGATACAAGCAGAAACTTCTACAAGCAGTTTAAAGTAAGAAAGAAAGACTCGGTAGAAGACAGCGATTATGCAAGTGATTATAGTGTAGTGACAGATTATGCTCAAAATGATGTAGCAAATGCACTTGTAACACCATTTGAGGATATCTATGGTGTACAGTATGACTATGTAAATTGGTCAAAGAAGGAAGATAAGCTTTCTATATTTGATACTACAAATGAGTTAACAAAGAAGACTACGGTTTATGCGTTCTATAATAATAATAAGAAGGAAGTAGCAAAGGCAAGAGTAGATCTTGATAAGACAATTGATGAGGCAAGAATACTTACAGGAGATCCTTATCTTAAGGTTGCTGAAATTGCTGAAATAAATGAGGCTATTGCAAGTGCAGTTGAGACACTTAGACAGGCAAGAGATCTTGTATCTCCTGACGGAACTACATATCTTAGACAGGCAAATTATGTAGAGCTTCAACAAGCTATAGAGGCACTTAGAAGAATTATAGACAAGTATTCAAATATTACAGCGGACAGAGCAGGAGCTAGAAATAGAAGAACCGGCGGTGCCAGCGGTGGAGGTAACTCTTCAAGTGGTAGAGGAAGTAAACTTTTAACACCGGGAGAGAAGTCAACACAGAATACAGCTATCAATGAGGGAAGTAATACAAGAGCATTTGTACTTGGTGTAGACGGTGCTTGGACAACAAACCCTGTAACAGGCGGATGGTCATTCGTACTTAACGGAGGAACACCTATCAATGATATGTGGGGTATGATTACTTTCAATGATGCAACAGGAAAGAAAGTATCTCGTTGGTATTACTTCGACGCTCGCTCAACTATGGCAACAGGTTGGGTATATGACTCAAAGAATGGTAACTGGTATTATATGAATACTACAGAAGGTCCTGAGCTTGGACAGATGGTAAAGGGCTGGGTAAAAGATACAAATACAAATAAATGGTATTACATGAATGATAATACAGGTATTTTGAATACCGGATGGCATTTAGATAAGCAGGATGGTAGATGGTACTATCTAAAACCAGAATGGTGAAATGCTTGTTGGATGGCATAATATTGATGGAAAGTGGTATTACTTCAATACCAGTACTCCACAAAAATACCTATACATGGGATGCCAATGCTTTCAAGTGGAACTACTTGAACAATAGTGCCAGACCATATGGATCTATGTATGCAGGAGAGAAGACTCGGACGGATATAGCGTAGATGCAAATGGTGTTTGGAACTAAGTGACATAGGAGAAGAAATGAAAAGAAAGACAATAAAAAGCAAAGTTAACTGCTGCATTGTCTGCGGGCGTGGCTTTTACCATGCTCGCACCGGCAATGCCGGCGTATGCAGCTACAGGTAGTATTTCATTTGATATGGGAAAAACCTATAATGCTCTTCGTGGAGATGCTTTGATTGGTATTAGTGGTAATCAAGGTGCTGCTATGCCGGGCACATATACAGATGGAAGTGCTATTATAGGCGATACATTTGCAAATAATCAGTCCCCTACAAGTGGTGGTATGGGTTATTATGAAATGCCGTTTTGGGATACAACTTGGTTGAATGCAAGTGGTGTAAATCTAAATGGTAATACACCTCCATCAATTCCACCAAATTATAATTTCCCGGGATATCTTTTAAAGGGATGGTATAAGGAAGATCCTGAGGTAAATCCTTCTCAGACAAGAGTGAATCATTTACCAAATACTATTCCGTATAGTGCAAATACTACATATTATGCGGCATTTGTAGCAGATACAAATAAAAAGTATATATATACACAAAAACATGAGAGTGCTACAAATGTGCATGCACCTCTAACTACAGATGGTACATATCCTATATCTAATACTGTTCATGATAAGACACCAACTGTACCACCAGGATCACCACCAGGAACACTACCTACAGTACCTGTACCAACAGATAATAGTGTAAATAGTAAAGAGTCTAAGAATGTTTTGCAGGTGGTTTCATCAAGACCTTTAAATATTTATGGATATAAGGGAACTATAAAGGAAATAGCATTCACAAAAAATACTACGAGCGGTAGTATGACAGAGACTTCAGATACATCAGGTGCTTATGGAGATGGAAGATATATAAATCCAACCACTCTTGTAGATGGTGTTGAGAATCTTGCAAGTCAATATAGATTTGTATATAATGCAGCAGGTCCATCATTTACCGGACAGATGGTAAATAGAGACTTGACAACTGTTATTGAGTATGTGGTGGATCCGGATCAAAAGTCAAGACTTACAGTAGAACATAAAATCTTAGATACAACAGGGGCAGTAGCTTCAACAGAGTCAGAGTTTAATCATACTTTTAAAGCTGAAGAGACTATTACAGGTATATCACCTAAGACAGACCTTATAACTCCACAACCTGGAAATACAGAGTCAAGATACAAGCTTCAATCTGCAGCCTTCACAAATGTGGGATCTGTAGGACCATATAAGCATACTTTATTGACAATCAATAAGAATGCAAATGGTGGTATTTTATCTGATACAGCAACTGATGCATCAGGTCTTCTAGATCTTACACCTGAGGCAGGTACAACATATCTCGCAACCGGAGCATTGAATGCAGCAGCAAAGATGCCAAACCAGGGAGTTACACTAGAGTATACTTATGTACCTAATCCAAATTATAGAGTAAATGTAAGAACTAAGTATGTTACTGTAGATGGAACAGATCTTACATCATTAGTAGCAGCAAGAACATCAACAACAGTTGGATCAGACGGAATGATTGAAACTCTAGGTGCAATCAATTCAACAGTAAATATACCTTATCCTGATTTAGCAAGTGAGGGATATGGTACACCAACATTTTTGATAACAGGAAACCCTGGAGCCGGCGGAGTAGTTCCAAACTTAGCATCTAATATTGCAGTAGCGGATTTGGCTACAGATTCATATGTAGTAACTGTTACATATCCAAGATTACCAAGTTTCTGGGCACAGGTAATGTTCCAGACAGAGGGAAATGGTAGTTTAGAGGATCCGGATCATCCTGTTGGAACAGGTCATCCATATACTAATGCAAATGTAAATGCTATCAATTTGCCGGTAAATGGAGATAACTCAGTAGATATTCCACTTACAACTGTTCTTCCACATGCAGTAGCAGCAGCAGGATATGAGTTTAAGGGATACTTTGATGTATATACAGGTGCACAGGTTACAGATGAAAATGGTGCATTTATTTCTTCAACACCATATCACCTCTTAGATCCTGGACAGGGATTGGTAGCGAAGTTTGACATAATAGCAGTTGGTTAACTTTCACATTCAAATTTGAAGGAGGTCATGGTGATATAACACCGGCAGGACCTGTAACAGGTTCAGTATATCCACTTGATGGTACCGGAGCACCAAGAGCGATAAGGTGGGCAGAGCTTGATCCGGATGATCCGGGTATAGCAGCTGAATTTGTAGGTGTAAGACCTTCAGCAAGTGCGGATACAGGATATGTAATCAAATGGTTTGATGCAAGTGGTGCAGAGATAGCTGCAGGAACAGATATTGCGGCGTATCCAAATGGAAGTGTATTTACAGCAAGAGCTGTAACAACAACACCATTATCACTTGATCAGCCAACAGCTACAACTTCAATCAATACATCTACAGGTGCAGCTGAAATAACAGTATCTAACTTCAATGGTGATCCTACAGTGCAGTATGTAGTAACAACTCCTGACGGAACAATTGTTGAAGCACTTTCAAATATGAACTTACAGGCATTAAATGGTGTTATTTCAGGACCAAGAATCTTAGCAGATACAGAGTATCAAATAAGAGAGGTTGCACCGGATGCAACAGTAACAATTGGAAGCAATATTTCAAGTGTAACATCACCAACAACATCACCGGCTGTAGGAAGTCCTACAGATGTTACAACACCGGTAGCTGTAGCACCACAGGTTGTAGCAGATCCATCAGATCCAAATAGAATGCAGATGGTATTGTCACCTGTAACACCGGGACAGAGTTATGCTGTTTTAGATGATCAGGGTAATGTAGTAGCTAATTGGACTACACCAACAGGAAATAGATTGACAGTACCAAATCTTACACCGGGAAGAAATTATTCATTAGTTACAAGACCGGTAACAGATACAACATCTACACCTAATTCAATGCCTAGAAGATTGGATTTTGTAGCGGCAAATATAAAGAATGTCATTACATTGCTAAATCCATCAGATATAACAGTGGTATCACCGGCAGGACTTGATCTTAGTGATGTTCCGGCAGGTACAGTTGTTGAACTTAGAGCAAATCCTGTAAGTGGATCAAATGTATTTACAAGTAATTGGGAGTTTACTTTAGGACAACCGATAAATCTTTCAAATGATGGAAGTACAACTATAAGATTTACAATGCCAATAGGAAGAATAGTTGTAAAGGCAGTTTATGATACAGACTTAAGCAACTGGGATCCTATATCAGGAAATGACGCTTTAAGATCAGATGGAGTAGTCGGACCGGGAGGAAGCATAGGTGCCAGCAATCCGTTGTTAAATATTCCGGGAGATTTTAGAGTAGTTATAAATAGAACAAGAGTAAGCAATACTGATAAATTAGCTATTCAAGGTACTTTAACAGATGATAGATTTACAGGAGTATGGAGCATTGTAGCTAAGGTTCAGCAGAAGATAAGTGGATCATGGCAGGATTATGTAGACCCTAACTTGTTACTTAACGCTTTTGTAAACATGGGAGCACTTGAAGACAGTGGTCGTACATATATGTTACACCATATGGCTACATCAAGTAATGCGAATAGACTTACAGATGCAGACAGTCAGTGGAATCCTGTTTCAAGCTTTGATGGACTCTTTACATATAGTTTCCTTAATGGAGAAAGATATGTATTTGGATATACAACATCTGATAGTACCGTAACATTTGTAGATACCATCACAGGAAGCATGGTGACAACAGCGCAGGTTGCACCCGGAAGACCTCTAAGAAGTGCATCATCACAGTATAGAAGTGATGTGCCGGCAGTAGGTACAAAGGTTGAAGATAGAAATACAGGTCTTACATGGACCTATGTAGGCTTGAAGAAAACAGCAACCGGAGTTGGAGATGTGGATGAGAATGATATAGTAAGTGCAGATATGACAGTATACCTTTACTATACAATGATCAGACACTTAGAAATCAGCTTGTAGATGGATTGAATGATAGTATTACAAAGGGTGATGCATTAGATTTAAGCAAGTACAAAGCAAGTGATGCAGCGGCACTGCAGGCAAAGTTGGCAGAGGCAAGAGCATTATTAGCAAGAACAGCACCAAGTATGGCTGTTTCATCAGAACTTTCAAATGTTCTTAATGAATTAAATGCTATTCTTAAGCGCATGGGAGTTAATACAAGGCCTACACCGGGTGGTTCAGGAGGTCGTGGTGGCCGTGGAGGTTCAGGCGGCGGATCAGGTTCATCAGGAAGAAAGTCCGGAGGACAAACAGCAGGTCTTAGAGTCGGGTTTGACGGTAACTGGGAGCTTACAAATCCTGTAGAAGCTACAGCAAATCCTGACAGCAGTAAGTGGGTATTCAACCTTACAAATGGCACAAGAGCTAAGGGTTGGGCATACTTAAGCTACACTTACGAAGGAAAGACAAAGTCTGAGTGGTATCACTTTGGTCAAGACGGAATCATGGATTCAGGCTGGTTCTTAGACGGAAGTACATGGTATTATCTGTCAATGAATCACAACGGATTCTATGGTGAGATGATCAAGGGATGGCATCATGACGGACAAGACGGAAGATGGTACTATCTTGATCCTTCAAGCGGTGCTATGCATACAAACTGGAGCAAGATCGGAGGAGAGTACTATTTCTTGAATCCTACAGCACCTGCACAGACATGGTTCTTTGATAATGCTACAGGTAGATGGAATCATGGTAATGTGAATTCAAGACCATATGGTTCAATGTACCAGAATGAAACCACACCTGACGGTTATCATGTAAATGAAAGCGGAGCTTGGAGATAATCTATAGTTTATAAGAACCTGTAGATTTACTCGTTCCGAAACAATAGTGGGGAGTCACACGAAAGTGTGGCTCCCTGTTTATAATAAAACAGCCACCCGAAGGTGGCCGGAATAATTTATTGCTGTTATTTATTTTGTTCCGAATATTCTGTCACCGGCATCTCCAAGTCCGGGACAAATATAAGCGTCGGAATTAAGTTGTCTGTCAAGGTGACCTACATATATCTGTACATCCGGATGGGCCTCTTCAAGAGCCTTCAATCCTTCAGGTGCGGCTATTATACACATGAATTTTATTTTTTTACCGCCATGTTTCTTGATTTGAGATATAGCATCGATAGCAGAACCGCCTGTTGCAAGCATAGGATCTGTAACAACTATTATTCTCTCTTCAATAGGGTTTGGAAGTTTACAATAATATTCTACAGGTGTATGAGTTTGTTCATCTCTGTAAAGACCTATATGTCCTACCTTTGATGCAGGCACAAGCTGTAAGATACCGTCTACCATACCAAGACCTGCTCTTAGTATAGGTACTATTGCCATTTTTCTACCGGAAATTACTTCAGTCATGCATGTTTCAAGTGGAGTTTCAACTTCTACCTCTTCTGTAGGAAGGTCGTTTAATGCTTCGTATCCCATCAACATTGCAATCTCGCCCACAAGAGATCTAAATTCATTGGTTCCGGTATTCTTATCACGGAGTATTGATATTTTATGTTGAACCAATGGATGCTTATTAATATAAACTTTTGACATTTTACACCTCAATCTAAAATTTACTTCCCTTATTATAGTGCAAATAAAAGCATAAGTATATAGAAAAATTATTTAGTGCTTGGAGAATATTTTATAAGTACATAGTCACCAAGCTCATGAGAAATCGGTAAAGATATAAAGATATCACCGCCCGACTCATAGGAGAACATTTTTGGAAAACCTTCATTTACATCATTTTTCTTAATAAGAGGGAAATCAGCATCTTCAAGCAAAGCTTTCAGAGTATCAACACTTAATGTCTTTTTATATTCTGCAAAGCCGGCAGCCTGAGAGTTTGAAGCATTTTCAAGTACAACATCATCTGAGAGCATATAGTTTGCTATGGTAAGCGGATCTGCAAAATCAGTAAGTCCTATACTTTCCCCTGTATCAAGATTTATATTGTTTGTGAAAATAATCTTTTTACTCTCATTTCCGGTTTTGACTGTTCCGGTGTAAACTATACTCATTCTGTTTCTGCTTTGATTTTTAATATTATATTTTAAATCAACGGTTGAACCTACACCTGAACTAAATGAATCAAGAGCAAGTTTAGCATTATCCTCAATAGCTTTATTTACCGATGATTCTATTTTTGAGTTAATTCCTCCAAGTTTCGGATAGGAGATTTTAGACTTATCCTTGGAGTAACTCTGTGCATTTTCAGTAACACCTGATTTAGAAGAGGCTTTCTTTTCAGTAGTGCTTGTTTCGTTAGTTTTTGTTTCAGTTAGAGAAGATGACTCCTTGCTGTCATTTTTAGGAGCAATAGTGGTAGGTGATAAGGCACCGTTAGCACTGTTAGCTTCTGCGGTAGTAGGTGACAGAGCACCGTTAGCTTCTGTAGTCATAATACTTTTCAAATCTGAAGTATCTTTACTTTTGCATCCTGCCATAATAGCAGGCAACGCAAGAATTGTTAAGTATAATAATAGTTTCTTCATTTTACCTCCATTTGATTTGATTATTTAAATATATTATACATTAAAACAGGGAAAAGAAATCTTAATTATAAATTAGATTTTATACAACAATATGAAAGTATGATTTAGTTATTTTAAATATATAGTTTTATATAATTTGTTTAAATCCATTTTTAAATATGCTAAAATAATGCGAATGAATAGAACAATAGGAGATAATATGGCATTTATCAGTGTTTTTGATGTGCTTGGGCCAAATATGATAGGGCCTTCAAGTTCACATACTGCAGGAGCATGTGTAATTGCATTCTTAGCCAGAAAGATGATAGGGGGGAATCCCAAGAAGGTAGAGTTTATACTTTACGGATCTTTTGCAAAGACTTACAAAGGACATGGTACGGATAGAGCATTGCTTGGCGGACTTATGGGATTTGGCACAGATGATGTAAGAATACGTGATTCCTTTAATATTGCTACTGAAAGAGGCATAGAGTATAAATTTACACCTAACAGTGAGCTTACTGAGATTCATCCGAATACAGTTGATGTATGTATGGAGGATGAAGAGGGGCGAAAGGTTAAAGTAAGAGGAGAATCACTTGGCGGCGGTAAGGTAAGAATAGTAAAGATAGATCAGGTTGACATTGACTTTTCGGGTGAGTACAGTGCCATTATTTTGGTGCATCGTGACAGGCCGGGAGTTATAGCATATATCAGTAAGATTTTGAGTGAGCATAATATAAATATTGCATTTATGAAGCTTTACAGAGAGTCAAAGGGAAATAAGGCATATACAATTATAGAATCGGATGAAATGATACCGCCGGATATAAAGCCCGGATTATATAAAAATGAACATATATCACAGGTGATGATAGTTCAGTAGGAGAGAGTATGGATTTTATTAATGCAAAAGAGCTTTTAGAACTTTGCGATAAGAATGATCTGTCCATTTCAGATGTAATGAAAAAAAGAGAGTGTGATGAGAGCACAAGTTCAAAAGAAGAGATAATAAATAAAATGAAAAGAGTCCTTGAGATTATGAGAGACTCTTCAATACTTCCTGTAAATACACCCATAAAATCAATGGGAGGACTTATAGGAGGTGAAGCAAGAAAGCTTAATGAATATCAAAAGCAGGAGAAAAATATAGGTGGTCAGGTACTTTCTAAGGCTATAATGTATGCAATGGCTGTATTGGAATGCAATGCTTCAATGGGACTTATAGTTGCGGCTCCTACCGCCGGTTCATCAGGGGTAGTTCCCGGAGTTTTATTGGCAATGCAGGATGTATATTCTTTTTCTGATGAGAAAATAATAGATGCATTATTTACAGCAGGTGCAATAGGATATCTGGCTATGAGAAATGCTACCGTAGCCGGGGCTGTGGGCGGTTGTCAGGCGGAGATGGGTGTAGCGGCAGCCATGGCGGCGGCAGGTGCTGTTGAACTGATGGGAGGAAGCCCCGCTCAATGTCTTGATGCGGCATCAACGGTGCTTATGAATATGCTTGGACTTGTCTGTGATCCTGTAGGTGGACTGGTAGAGTATCCATGTCAAAACAGAAATGCTTCCGGAGTGGCAAATGCTTTGGTGGCGGCAGAACTTACAATGGCAGGAATAAAGCAGCTTATACCTTTTGATGAAATGCTTGAGACTATGTATAAGGTAGGTAAGAGAATGCCTGTAGAACTTAGAGAAACAGCACTTGGCGGATGTGCGGTAACAAAGCGCATGTGATGCTTGTGGAGGTTGCAGATAAAAAAGACGATTTCCCGATATAAATATATATCAGGAAATCGCTTATTTTATTATTTATTATATTTATAGAATCCTTCACCGGCATTTATACCTGTTTTACCCTCTGAAATATATTTTTCAAGAATTGCTTTTATCTTACCTTGAACAGTATTTGGATCCTTTGAAAGCGGATCATTAGATACTACATTAAGGGCAGTATTTAAACCGATTATATCAAGAATCTGGAAAGGTCCGTAAGGTGATCCTGTACCCATTCTCCATGTAAGGTCAATAGTAGCGGGATCTGCAACTTCCTTTGCAAGCAGCATCTGTCCTGCATTCAAAAAAGGTATCAGCATGGAATTTAATATATATCCGGGTTGCTCTTTTGTAAGACGAAGCGGGATCATTTTAATATCTGATGCAAATTTGGCTACAGCTTCATATGCATTCCTGTCTGTACCATCATGTCCCATGATTTCAGCAGTATTGCTGATCCATATATTATTAGCAAAATGAATGGCCAGGTATTTTTCAGGTCTGCTAAGACAATCACGGAATTGACTTGGAATCATACTTGAAGAGTTTGTGGCGACTATTGTCTTTTCCTCAAGATATGGATCTAAAGCTTTATAGAATATTGTCTTTGCTTCAGGATTTTCAGCCATGCTTTCAATTATAAGGTCGGTATCCTTACAAGCCTCTTCAAAACTTGTAGTGAGAACTATTTCTTTGTAAGCTTTCTCTGTAGCTTCCAGAAGTTTATCTATATCTGATTCTGTAAGTGATCCTGAATCCGGAGCCAATCCCCTTGGCAATGAAACGCCTGATCCAAGACTTTTCTTAGCCTCATTTAACGTATGTTTGTATATATTATATAATCTATCCAATTTGGTCTTGTTCTACCTATTGACTCTTCACTTCTAAGCAATATCTTTACATTGAAACCGCAAAAAGCTGTTTGAAATGCTATCTGTGAGCCAAGAACACCACCACCTGCAACTGTTATATTCTTCATATTACCTCCTTAATATCCTAATAAAGGACAAAGATTATCATTAATGCACAATATTTAATTGTATAAAATTCATTATAACACTTTTTTATTGATTTGTGAATATAATTCACTATATAAATAAAGTTTTTGATGCTGAAACTTTAACTTTATGAAAATATAGTATATAATGTAGCGGTAAAATTGTAAGAGGTTCAAGGAGGTTTTGAATGGGAAAGCAACCGACAAAACGAAATAGGGGTAATATGACAGGACTCCTTTTGATGGTTTTAGCCGCTATTATTACTATTATAATAGCTTTTCCGGTTACTGATAGCATTAGAAAGACTATAAAGGACAATATCAAATATATTGCCGGTAAATATTCTGCTACAGAACAAGGATTTGGCGGAAAGGTAAAAGCCATAGTAACAGTGGGAGATAATGGAATAGAAGATATTTCATTTGAAGGATCAAAGGAAACTCCAACTATAGGTGGAGCGGCTATTGAGAAGCTCAATACACAGATGAAAGCATCACTTGATACAGAGTTTGACTCTATAAGCGGTGCTACTATTACATCAACTGCTCTAAAAGGTGCATTGAAAAAGGCTTTACTTAAGGCTCAGGGTAAAGAAGTAGAAGAAGATATCGAAGTAAAGTCTGCAGATATCGTAGTAATAGGTGCAGGCGGTGCAGGTATGAGTGCGGCAATAGAGGCGGCACAAAAAGGTGCCACTAATGTAGTTATTTTGGAGAAGATGCCGATTACAGGAGGTAATACGGTAAGAGCTACAGGTGGTTTGAATGCGTCGGAAACGCAGTACCAAAAAAGAGACGGTATAGAAGACAGCAATGATTTGTTCTACGAAGATACAATGAAGGGTGGTAAGAATTTAAACGATCCCGATCTTGTAAAAACCTTGGTACAAAACTCAGCTGCGGCAGTTGACTGGGTAAATGAAATAGGCGGTGATCTTTCGGTAGTTGCTCAGTTTGGTGGGGCAAGTGTAAAGAGAATACATAGACCAAGTGATACATCTGCAGTAGGACCAATGCTTGTAAAGACCTTGAATGCCAAACTTGATGAGCTTGGAATTCCTGTTTTACTGAAACAAAGGCAACAAAGATAATTGCCGATAAGGACGGAAAGATAATAGGAGTAGAGGCTGAGGATGAGAACGGTAGCTTTATTATAAATACAAAGGCTGTTATACTTGCTACAGGTGGTTTTGGAGCAAATCCTGATATGGTAGTAAAATATGCGCCACAGCTTGCAGGATTTATTACAACAAATCATTCAGGAGCTACAGGTGACGGTATAGAAATGGCACTTGAGGTAGGAGCGGGACTTACAGATATAGAACAGATTCAAACTCATCCTACTGTAAATCCTAATACAGCAACTATGTATACTGAAGGTGTGCGTGGTAATGGTGCAATACTGGTAAATAATGAGGGAAATCGTTTTGTAAACGAACTTGAGACAAGAGATGTTGTTTCTGCAGCAATACTTGCACAGCCAAATGAAGAGAGCTGGCTTGTTTTTGATACAGCTGTAAGAGAATCTCTCAGTGCTATAGAAAAATATATAAATGAGGGAATTATTGTAGAAGCTAATACAATAGAAGAACTTGCCGAAAAAACAGGAATCAATAAAGAGAATCTTGTAGCTACCATGAATAAGTATGCCTCAATGCAGGAAGCAGGTGAGGATAGTGAATTTGGAAGAAAGAGTATGGAAGTACCTCTTACAAAGGCGCCTTTCTTTGCAGGACTTGCAAAGCCGGCTATTCATCATACAATGGGCGGTGTAAAGATAAACACAGAAACTCAGGTTTTAAAAGAAGACGGAAGTGTCATTCCGGGACTCTATGCAGCCGGTGAGGTAGTAGGTGGAGTACATGGCGGAAACAGACTTGGCGGAAATGCTGTAGCGGATATAGTAGTATTCGGACGTATTTCAGGTGATAATGCAAACGGGTATGTAGCTGCAAACGGCGGAAATACAGAAAGAACCATAACGGTAGAAAACGAAGATGCAAACTTTGTTCCACAGGATATTAAGACAGATCTTAAAGACGGTTCTTATAAAGGAAGCGCAAAGGGATTTGGCGGAGATGTGGAAGTCACATTTACCGTTAAAAACGGTATAGTAAACGATCTTTCTATAAGCGGAGGAAAAGAAACCGCAGAAATAGGAGGAAAGGCTATGGAGAAAATAAAGAGAAAAATGCAGTCAAGCGGTGAGTTCAAGGTTGACAGCGTAGCCGGAGCGTCTATTACTTCAAAGGGTGTAAGTGACGCCATAAAGAATGCTACATTGCAGTAGTAATTGATAGAAGAGTCGATATCTTTTCAGGTATCGACTTTTTTTAAATTGTTTGAAATCTCCGAATAATATGATTTATGTGGAAAATATCCAAAAAAAAACATAAATTAGCATAGAAAAATCCGGTATTTTATGATAATATCTATACGTCGAGCAACTATGGTGTGCTACAAAGATAGAGTAAACATTTAGGGGGACAAATTGTTAATAACTAGGGAAATGGATTATGCTGTAAGAATTATTAGAGCATTGAAAGAGGGAACAAAAGTTTCGGCAACGGAAGTGGCTAAAAAAGAACATTTACCACAAGCTATTACATATAAAGTTTTAAACAGTCTGTTGAAATCGAAGCTTATAGGAAGTATGAGAGGGGTTAACGGCGGATATTATTTAAAATGTGACCTCGCAGATACTACATTATTTGATATATGCATTGCTTTAGGTGAAGATATGAGTATCACAGAATGTTTAAGAGATGATTTTGACTGTATCAATAATAGATGTGGAGAATGTCTTTTAAATAAAGAGTTTACAAGAATACAGAGCTCACTCAACATAGAATTACAAAGAACTACTTTGGATAAACTTTTATAGGTTTATCCGTTTTTATTTGAAAAGAATTGTAAAAAATCTAATTGTTAAAAAGTCTTGAAGTGATATAATATTTTTATAAGCAAAAATTATAAGGAGACAGATTATGATAAATAGAATATATCTTGCAGGCGGTTGCTTTTGGGGTGTTGAAGGATACTTTAAAAGAATTAAAGGTGTGGTTGATACGACTTGCGGCTATGCAAACGGTAATACAGAAAATCCAAGCTATGAGGAGGTTTGCAGGCATAATACAGGACATGCTGAAGCGGTTTTAATAGATTATGATGATAGTGTATTAAGTCTTGAGGATTTATTAATATATTATTTTAGAATAATAGATCCTGTCAGTGTAAACAAACAGGGAAATGATGTGGGAACACAGTACAGAACGGGAATTTATTATACAGATGAAGCTCAGTTACCGACAATAAATGAGGCAATAGAAAGAGAGCAAAGAAAGTATAATGAAAAAATTGCGGTAGAAGTATTGCCGATTGAAAACTTTTATACCGCGGAAGAGTATCATCAAGATTATCTTGACAAAAATCCTAACGGATATTGTCATATAAATCTTGCTTGGGCAAATGAGCCTATAGTAAGGTCGGAAGAATATAAAAAGGATGATGACGAGGTTCTAAAAAACAGACTTAGCGCTCTACAATATGATGTAACTATGAATGCGGCTACCGAGAGACCTTTTGACAATGAATTTAACTCAAATTTTGAAAAAGGCATATATGTAGATATCACTTCGGGAGAACCGTTATTCTTTTCTACAGATAAGTTTGAATCGGGATGTGGATGGCCAAGTTTTTCAAAGCCAATACAAAAGGATTTGGTGCATTACAAAGAGGATTTAAGCCTTGGAAGAAGAAGGATTGAGGTAAGAAGCTCTAACGCCGATATTCATCTGGGACATGTGTTTAATGACGGTCCAAGTGAGCTTGGTGGTTTAAGATATTGCATTAATTCTGCGGCACTTAGATTTATTCCTTTAGACAAAATGGAAGAAGAGGGATACGGTTATTTGATAGAGTACGTTTCAAAGTAAATTGTCCTTGTAAAAAAGCATTTAAAATGTTAGTCTAAACAAAGAAAAATAAAGGGGATGGATATGACTGACAATTTTAAATACGGTGAAGAGACGAAACTTGAAAAGACAACTGAAAAACGAGCGAATTTCTCAGGAGGTCTTGGATATATCTTGGCTGTGGCAGGTTCTGCGGTAGGCCTTGGTAATATTTGGAGATTTCCATATTTGGCGGCAAAGTACGGTGGAGGTATGTTTTTATTGACCTACCTGGTACTTACTCTTACATTCGGATATGCAATGATTATGTCAGAGACTACCATAGGTAGAATGACAAAGAGAAGCGCTATAGGTGCATTCAATCAGTTTGGAAACAGCAAGATACTTAAGGTGGGCGGATTTATAAATGCGATAGTACCTGTGCTTATTGTGCCTTATTACAGCGTAATAGGAGGCTGGGTAGTAAAATATCTTGTAGAGTATATAAAGGGAAATGTATCCGGACTTGCAAGTGACGGTTATTTCGGTAGCTTTATAGGGGGATACAAAAATAGTATTCTTTTGGTTTATAATATTTGCGGCAGCTACATTTGTTGTAATACTTGGCGGTGTGGAGCAAGGAATTGAGAGAGTGTCAAAAATAATGATGCCTCTGCTTATCATACTTGCAATTATTGTTGCCGCGTATTCGGTAACAAGGCCGGGAGCTATGGCAGGAGTAAAGTATTTCTTTGTTCCGAATTTCAGTAACTTTTCATTAATGACGGTGGTTGCGGCACTTGGACAGATGTTTTATTCTCTGTCAATTGCTATGGGTATTTTGTACACCTACGGTTCATATTTGACAAGAGATGTGGATGTGGAGATCTCAACTTCAAGAGTGGAGCTTGTGGATACAGGTGTGGCTGTTTTGGCAGGACTTATGGTTATCCCGGCGGTATTTGCATTCTCAGGAGGTGATCCTGCAAAGCTTAAGGCCGGACCTTCACTTATGTTTATTACCTTGCCGAAGGTTTTTGAGAGTATGGGAGCGGGGCGTATTGCAGGTATAGGATTTTTCCTACTTGTACTTTTGGCTGCACTTACAAGCGCCATATCACTTGTGGAAACCAGTATTTCCACTTTCTGTGACGAGCTTAATTTAAGCAGAAATAAGTCTGTTATTTTAATGGCTGTTATAATGGTATTTGTAGGAGGTTCATCTGCGGCAGGATACGGTATATGGGATTTTGTATTGATATTTAAGATGCCTATACTTGATTTCCTTGACTTCCTTACAAACTCTATAATGATGCCGATAGCTGCACTTGCTACATGCTACTTGGTGGTAAGGGTTATTACATTAGAGAAATTGATGATGAAATTTCATATTCATCTAAATTTAAGAGAAAAAATCTTTATAATATAGTAATGAGGGTATTTGCACCTATATTTTTAATTGTAATATTGGTAAGTGCTATATTAAATACCCTTGGATTTATCAGCTTTTAAAATATATTTATTATGTGTGTCCGTTTTGACTGTACAAAGAATGGAGTTTTTATGAAAAGATTTGATGTGGTTGCATTAGGGGAATTATTGATTGATTTTACACCTGCAGGACTTTCACCAACAGGCATGAGACTTTTTGAGCAAAATCCGGGAGGAGCACCTGCAAATATGTTGACAGCTGTATCAAGAGTCGGATTAAAAACAGCATTTATCGGTAAGATAGGTGCCGACATGCATGGAGACTTTTTAAGAAGTGTACTGGACAGTGTTCCTATTGATACAAGCGGATTGATTACCGATTCATCGGTATTTACCACTTTGGCGTTTGTAAGTCTTTCCATAACAGGAGAGAGAGCTTTCTCATTTGCAAGAAAGCCTGGAGCGGATACAAGACTTGGTATAGATGAAATAAATAAAGATATTCTCGCAGATACTAAGGTGTTTCATGTGGGTTCCCTTTCTCTTACGGATGAGCCTTCAAGAAGTGCAACATTTGAGGCTGTAAAGCTTGCTAAGGAAGCAGGAGCAATTATATCCTATGATCCCAATTACCGTGAGCCGCTTTGGGACAGCGTGGATAAGGCCATGGAAATGATGAGATTGATGTCGGAATTTGCGGATATTATGAAAATATCTGATGAAGAAACATCTCTTCTTACGCCATACAAAGAGCCGCTTGAAGCAGGTAAGTATTTGGTAGATAGAGGAAGAAAACTTGTTGTAGTTACTCTTGGAGAAAAGGGTGCATTGGTCGTTTCAAAAGCGGGATATGTGGAAGTACCGGGATTTAAGAGTAATGTTGTGGATACCACAGGTGCCGGAGATTCATTCTGGGGAGGTCTGCTTGCAAGATTTTTAAGTGAAAATATGGATCTTGATAATATAACTTCAAAACAGATGTATGATATTGCAAGATTTGGAAATGCAGTAGCGAGTCTTTGTGTGGAAAAAGAGGTGGAATTGTAAGTATTCCTTCGCTTGATGAAACTTTAGAGAGGTTAAAACAATGAAACATATTGATGTAGCCGTAATAATGGCAGGTGGAAAGGGCAGTAGACTTTTAAGTATAACAAATGATGAAATACCAAAGCCAATGGTGCCGGTGGACGGCAAACCTTTACTTGAATATCAAGTGGAGAAGTTAAAGACATATGGAATCAAAAAGATAGTAATGATTGTAGGGCATTTGGGTGAAAAAATAGAAGATCACTTTAAGAATGGACAAGACTTCGGAGTTGAGATTGACTATATTTTTGAAAAGGAACCGCTTGGTACTGCAGGGGCGTTTTACTATTTGAAAGATAAAACTGATGCTAAGGATTTCATGCTTATTTTCGGAGATGTTTTCTTTGATATGGATTTTGACAGAATGGAAGATTTTCATTTCAAAAATTCAGCACTGACTACGCTTTTGGCACATCCAAACGGGCATCCATATGATTCGGATCTTATTCAGACGGATGATACAGGAAGAGTTATAGGATTTGATTCAAAGCACAATGTAAGAGATTACTGGTATGACAATATGGTCAATGCAGGTATCTATATAATAAACAAAAGACTGCTTGACTTAGTCAAAGAACCTGTAAAGACTGATTTTGAGAAGGATATACTTGCAAATCAGGTTAAACTTGGAGCAAATATTTATGCATATCATACACCTGAGTATGTGAAGGATGTCGGTACCGTAGACAGAATAAATGCTACAGTGGAGGAGTTAAAGAGCGGACTTATTCAGTCAAAGAATTTGAAGAATAAGCAAAGAGCTATCTTTCTTGACAGAGACGGTACTATGAATGTTTCAAAGGGATTTATATCAAAAGCTGATGACTTGGAACTGATTCCCGGTACAATTGATGCTATAAAGGCAATTAATAAGAGCGGTGCACTTGCAATAGTTATAACAAATCAACCTGTTATTGCAAGAGGAGAGTGTTCTTTTGAAGAACTTCACAATATTCACAATAAGCTAAAGACTCTCCTTGGTGAAAAGGGAGCTTTGTAGACGATATTTTTTATTGTCCACACCATCCTGATAAAGGATTTGAGGGTGAAGTGCCTGAGTTGAAATTTGACTGTGAATGCAGAAAGCCGAAGACAGGTATGATAGAAGAGGCGGTAAAGAAATACAATATTGATCTTTCAAAGTCATATATGGTTGGAGACTCTACAATGGATCTTGAGACGGCAAGAAATGCCGGAATAAAATCAGTGCTTGTAAACACAGGTTTTGCAGGAAATGACGGCAAATACGACAGAAGCTGCGATATTGAGGCGGACAATCTCCTTGATGCGGTTGAGAAGATAATTAAAGATTTCAGATAAGAAAGTTAAAAATAAGAGGCTTGTAATTTTACAATTATAGCGGCAGTTTAAAAACATCTGCATATGATTGTAAAATACAACCTCTAAAGTTTTATCCTACCAAGCACATCTTGCACTTGCACCACATGGCAGAATAAAATCGGATTTATTGACAGGCAGCCCTATTTCCATAGCTTCTATGCTTGCAGCAGGAAGCTTGTTTTCTTCTAAAGACTTCTTCATCATGTACGTTAGTACACCAGGTGCCAGACCGGTAGTATATGAGTTTATAAGGAAGAAGAGCGGTTCTTTGCTAAGCAACTGAGTTGTCAGCTTTATAAATTCATATATGGAGTCTTCTATTTTCCATATTTCACCCTTAGGACCTCTTCCATATGAAGGCGGATCCATTATTATGGCATCATAGGTATTTCCTCGTCTGATTTCTCTTTGTACAAACTTTATACAATCATCCACAAGCCATCTTATAGGAGCATTTGAAAGTCCGGAACTTACCATATTTTCTTTTGCCCAGCCTACCATACCTTTACTGGCATCTACATGTGTAACATTTGCGCCTGCAGCGGCGGCGGCAAGAGTAGCACCACCTGTATATGCAAAAAGGTTGAGTACTTTGATTTCACGGTTTTTATTTATAGCATCTTTTATTTTATTATAACTGAAATCCCAGTTTGTGGCCTGTTCGGGGAATACACCTGTATGTTTGAATGTAAAAGGCTTTAGATTAAATGTTATTTTTGATGAAGGCAGTTCATAGTCAATACTCCAGGTATCCGGAAGATTAAAAAATTCCCAATGTCCGCCACCTGCTTTACTTCTATGGTAGTGACCGTTTTTCTTCTTCCATGCAGGATGTGTATGCTCCGTATTCCAGAGCACTTGAGGATCGGGTCTTACCAATATATAATCTCCCCATCTCTCAAGCTTTTCGCCGTTTGAAGTATCCAGTATTTCATAGTCCTTCCAATTATCTGCAATCCACATAATTTTTCTCTCTATTCAGTGCTTTGTATTAAAAATACATTCAGCTTTTTAGTTATAAAAAATGCCGCTTGGTTGATTTTACAACCTAATACGGCATTGTCTGTGCCGGATAAACCGGCTATTTACTAAAGATATTTAAATAATTCCTGTGCCTCATCTTTTTTAGTCGTTTCCTTCAAGGAAAGTACCTCAAATTTTACAGACTTGCCACCGAATAATACTTCTACAATATCCCCTATTTTTACCTCAGCAGATGCTTTAACTACCTTATCATTTATAAGAACTCTTCCGGCATCACATGCTTCATTGGCTATTGTACGTCTTTTTATTATTCGTGAAACCTTTAAAAACTTGTCAATACGCATTATTTATTAACAGCATCCTTTAGTGCCTTACCCGGCTTGAACTTTGGAACTACGCTCTCGGCAATCTTCATTGTCTCACCTGTTCTTGGGTTTCTTCCTTCTCTTGCAGGTCTTACAGATGTCTCAAATGTACCAAAACCAACAAGCTGGATCTTTTCCTTCTTTGAAAGTTCTTCTGTAACAACTTCTACAAAAGACTTAAGTGTAGCTTCAAGGTCCTTCTTTGTAACGGAATTATCCATCTTCTTAGCAATAGCATCGATTAACTCTGTTCTATTCATTTTCTTCCTCCTAAAAATAATGTTCTAAACATTATACTAAAATATTACTGCCGAATTTAGTCGGCAATATAGAATCATTATGAGATATGATACCACTCATAACATAATTTATATAGTCTGTTTAAGCCGATTTGTCAAGATGAATAAAGCAAAAAAGCCATTTTGTAAGGGTTTTTTCTCTATAAAGTTATTTTACTTAAGAAAATTTATATTTTTAATTGACAAAGTATAGGTAAAGGATGTATTATACTAATACCCCGTGGGGGTGTAGTAGAAAGGAGAAATATGGCAAAGGAAAAATATAATATTACCGGAATGAGCTGTGCCGCCTGCTCCGCCAAAGTGGAGAGAGCGGTAGGTAAGCTTGAAGGTGTGGAGAATGTATCTGTAAATCTTTTGACAAATTCCATGCAGGTGGAATATAAGGAAGATAAGCTGAGTTCAAATGATATAATAAAAAATATAGCGGATGCCGGATACGGAGCATCTTTGGCTACAGCTACAAAACAGAAAAAAGAAGAGAAGAGTATAAAAAAGACCAATGATGATGCAATAGCTTCTATGAAGCTCAGGTTGAAGGTATCTATAGTATTTTTGGTTATTTTAATGTATTTCAGTATGGGAAGTATGATAGGCTTGCCACTTCCTAAATTCTTATCGGGTGAGGGTAATCCGGTAGGCTTTGCTCTGACACAGCTTCTTTTAGTACTGCCTGTAATGTATGTAAACAGAAAGTATTATATAAGCGGCTTTAAATCTCTTTTCCATCTTTCACCGAATATGGATACACTTATTGCGATAGGTACAGTTGCCGCATTTATATATGGTGTAATTGCAATATACGTAATGGGTTATGCGCTTAATAATGCCGATATGCATACAGTGACGGAATATAGAATGAATCTTTATTTTGAATCTGTGTCAATGATTTTGACTCTAATTACATTAGGAAAATTTTTTGAAACAGGTTCAAAAGCAAGAACAACGGATGCAATATCAAAGCTTATAGATTTATCACCGAAGAGGGCAAATGTACTTCGTGACGGTGTAGAGGAAAACATACTTACAGAAGATGTTGTAGTGGGAGATATTGTAATAGTACGTCCGGGTGAGAGCATTCCGGTAGACGGGATGATAATTGAGGGCAGTACCAGTGTGGATGAGAGTGCTATTACAGGTGAGAGCATACCTGTACAAAAGGAGAAAGGCGATAAGCTTATAGCAGCCACTATAAATAAAAACGGTAGTGTAAGGATAAAAGCCACAGAGGTAGGTGAGGACACTGCCATTTCAAGGATAATTGCTTTGGTGGAGGAGGCTTCATCATCAAAAGCACCTATTGCAAAGATGGCTGATAAGGTCGCAGGAGTATTTGTACCTGTAGTAATGGGAATTGCTCTCATCACATTTATAGTATGGTTGGCACTTGGATATGATTTTTCATTTGCACTAAATTGTGCCATAGCGGTACTTGTTATATCCTGCCCATGTTCTTTGGGACTTGCAACACCTGTAGCTATAATGGTGGGTACAGGTAAGGGTGCTGAAAACGGAATACTTATAAAGTCCGCAGATGCACTTGAGACAACTCACAGTATTGATACTGTAGTACTTGATAAGACAGGTACCGTAACAGAGGGTAAGCCTGTAGTTACAGATATTTTGGCATTTGATATAGACGAGAATGAATTTTTAAAGCTGGCTGCGGGAGTTGAGAGTGCTTCTGAGCATCCTTTAGCTGAGGCTATTGTAGAAAAGGCTAAGGAAAAGAATTTAGAGATTGTTTCACCTACAGAGTTTCAGGCTATATCAGGAAGAGGTATTGTTGCAAGTATTGATAATTCTAAAATAATTGCCGGAAATGAGCAGGCCATAAAAGAGCAGTACGGAAACAGTGAAAACTTTACAGAAGTATTTAAAAAGGGAAATGAACTTGCCGCTAAGGGTAAGACACCGATGTACTTTACTAAAGACGGCAAATTGCTTGGAATTATTGCAGTTGCGGATACGATAAAAAAAGACAGTAAGGAAGCTATACAGGCTCTTAAAAACAGAAATATTGATGTTGTATTGCTTACAGGTGATCATAAAAACACTGCAATGGCTATAGCAAAGGAAGCAGGCATTAAAAAGGTTATTGCCGAAGTTTTACCTACCGATAAGGAAGAACATATCAGAAAGCTTATGGAAGCAGGTCATAAGGTGGCAATGGTCGGTGACGGTATCAATGATTCGCCTGCACTTGCAAGAGCGGATGTAGGTATTGCAATAGGTGCAGGTACGGATATCGCTATAGAGAGTGCGGATATAGTATTGATGCACAGCTCATTAAAGGATGTGGCCACAGCAATTGACCTAAGTAAGGCTGTAATCAGAAATATAAAGCAGAATCTTTTCTGGGCATTCTTTTATAATTCAATAGGAATTCCACTGGCTGCAGGAGTATTTTATCTAAGCCTGGGATGGAAGCTCAGTCCTATGTTCGGAGCAGCGGCAATGGGAATGAGCAGTGTATGTGTGGTAAGCAATGCACTTAGACTTAGAGCATTTAAGCCAAAGGAAATAAAGAAAAACAATGTAGAAAATGATGAGATAGAACTCATTGAAAATAATAGAAAAGAGGATAAAAATATGACAACAGTAATTAATGTAAACGGAATGATGTGTGAGCATTGTAAAGCAACTGTGGAGAAAGTGACAAGAGGTGTAGAAGGTGTGAGCAATTCACTGGTGAATTTGGACGCAAAAAATGTTACAATAGAGCATAGTGCCGATACAGACTTGGAGAAGGTGAAAAAAGCTATTACAGATGCAGGCTATGAGGTAGTATAATGAGAGCCGATTCTAAGACTGTTTTAAGGCAGTTAAAGACCGCCAAAGGACAGCTTGAGGGCATAATAAAGATGGTGGAAGAGGACAGATATTGTATTGATATATCAAATCAGGTTCTTGCCACCAGAGCTCTTCTTGAAAGGACAAACCGTATTATTTTGGAAGCCCATATAGAGGGTTGCATTTTGGATGCGGCAGCTACAGGCAGTGAGGAAGAGAGAAAAGATAAGATATTTGAGCTGTCAAATATGATAAAGAAGATGACGAAATAATGGAAAGAGAAATTCTTTATATAATAGACGGGGAGTATAAGGATATTCAAGGCTATTTAAAAGCAAAGGGATATTCAGCCTCAAATATTATAGACCTGAAGAAATACGAAAACGGTATAATGCTCAATGGAGTTTGGGCTTATATGAATCAGAAGCCGGCGGTAAATGACCGGCTTCTTGTGCGTGTATGTGAAAATAAAAAGAGCGAAAATATAGTACCTGTGGATATTAAGCTTGATATAAAATATGAGGATGATGATATTATAGTTATAAATAAGAGCAATGATATGCCGATTCATCCAAGTCTTAACAATTATGAGAACTCACTTGCAAACGCTCTTATGCATTATTATAAAGGCAAAAACTTTGTTTTCAGATGTATTAACAGACTTGATAAGGACACTACGGGACTTACAATAGTGGCAAAGCATTTCTTAAGTGCCGGTATTTTAAATATTGCTATGCAAAACAGGCAGATAAAAAGAGTGTATAATGCTATAGTAAAAGATGACGGCAGATTGCCTGATGAGGGTACTGTTGACTTGCCGATAGCCAGAGAAGATGATACCTTGATAAAAAGAAAAGTAAGCCCTGACGGTCAAAGGGCGGTGACACTTTTTAAGGTCTTGCAAAGATTTGAAAAATATTCTTTAATAGAGCTTAGACTCAAAACAGGCAGAACACATCAGATACGTGTACATATGAGTCACATAGGTGCACCGCTTGTAGGAGATTATTTGTATAATGAAGATGATTACGGTAAAAATTTTGTAAGACCGCTCCTACATTCAAAAAGCCTTGAATTTATACATCCTATAACAGGTGAGAGAATGTATTTGGAATGTGATTTACCAATAGATTTTAAAGAAAAGATAGGAAAGAATTATGTTTAGAATAGAATACCCACATCTTGATATGAGAAAGATTGCAGACAGCGGACAGATATTTAGATTTAATATTTATGAGGATGAATTCAGTCTTGTGGCAGGTGATAAGCTGCTGTTTATAAAAGAGGACGGGGACGGATATATACTCTCTTGCAGTGAAGAGGAGTTTAATGATTTTTGGCTGGATTATTTTGACCTTAGACTTGATTATAAAGAGTATGAGAAGAATATTCCAAAGAGCGATCTGTTTTTAATAAATGCGACTGAATACTCATACGGAATTCGTATATTAAATCAGGATAAATGGGAAATGCTTATATCTTTTATAATTTCACAAAGAAAGAGCATACCGGCAATTAAATCTTCGGTTGAAAAACTTTCAAAGGTTTACGGAAAAAAAATAGATATGCAAGTTCCGAATTTCATAAAAAATATTGATTCCGATACAGAGTTTTACAGTTTCCCCACACCTCAGGCTTTAGCAAATGCAAGTATTGATGAGTTAAATGCCTGCTCACTTGGATACAGAAGCCCATATATAGAGGCCACTGCAAAGGCGGTATTTAGAAAAGATATAGACCTGGAAGCAATATCAAAGCTAAATGATACCGAACTTTTAGCCGCTTTAATGAGTCTTAAGGGGGGTAGGTATAAAGGTGGCAAACTGTGTGGCATTGTTCGGTTATCACAGAATTGCGGCCTTCCCTATAGATGTCTGGATAAAGCGAATGATTGATGAACACTATGACGGAGAATTTCCGCTGGAGCTTTATGAAGGTTATGCAGGTGTTATTCAACAATATATTTTCTATTATGGCAGAGAAAGTGTGAAACATAGTAGTAATTAACACAGAAATTTGATATTATATTACCATATAAAAATGTGAAAAAATACACATTTCCTATGAAAGGAGCGTTATGAACGAACTTACAAAAAAGGCTTATGAGACTTGGAAAAATGCCGATCTGGCTGATGAGGCTCTTGTAAAAGAGATGGCATCCATTGAAAATGATGAAGAGGCTATCAATGACAGATTTTATAAGGAATTGGCATTCGGTACAGGCGGTCTTAGAGGCGTGCTTGGAGTGGGAAGCAACAGAATGAATATTTATACTGTTGGAAAGGCCAGCAGAGGTTTGGCAAACTATATAAATTCCATATCAAAGGCTCCTAAGCTTGCCATATCATATGACAGCAGAAACAATTCCGATGTATTTGCAAAAAGAGCGGCAAGCATCTTTGCCGGAGCGGGAATCAAGGTATATATCTGGAAAGAGCTGATGCCTACACCTGCACTTTCTTTTGCAGTAAGAGAGCTCGGATGTGATGGAGGTATAATGGTTACAGCCAGTCACAACCCTGCAAAGTATAACGGATACAAAGTATATGGTGCTGACGGATGTCAGATAGCCAATGAGGCTGCAGACAGAATACTTGATGAGATCAACAGTGTGGAGACATTCTCAAACTATGAGCTGGTTGATTTTGAGGAAGGACTTAAGTCAGGTATTATTGAATATATAAGTGAAGATACATTTAATGCATTTATGGATGCTGTTTCAACACAGACTTTTATAGGTGATGAAGTTGATAAGAATGTAAAAATTGCTTATACACCGCTTTACGGAACAGGTTTAAGATGTGTTACAACCTGCCTTAAGAAACGGATTTACAAATATTGAGATAGTAAAAGAGCAGGCTACTCCAAACGGAGATTTCCCAACCTGCCCATATCCGAACCCTGAGATAAGAGAAGCTCTTGAAGTGGGTTTGAATGTTGCTAAAGAGGTAGGAGCGGATATTCTTATCGCTACAGATCCTGACTGTGACAGAGTAGGTATTGCAGTGAAACAGGGGGATGATTTCAGGCTGTTCTCAGGAAATGAGGTAGGTGTTTTACTTACAGACTTTATTGCAAAGAGAAAAGTTGCAATGGGAATCATGCCGGCAAAACCTGTAGTTGTTAAAACAATAGTTACTACAGATCTTGTAAACAGAGTTGCCGACAACTACGGTATTGAGACCAGAGATGTGCTTACAGGATTTAAGTATATCGGAGATCAGATTGCAAATCTTGAAAAAGACGGCGAAGTAGACAGATATCTCCTTGGATTTGAGGAGAGCTACGGATATCTTTCAGGAAGCTATGTAAGAGATAAGGACGCTGTAAACGGTGCATATTTGATTGCACAGATGTTTGCATATTATAAGGCTGATAATAAGTCATTACTTGATGTACTTAACGGATTATATGAGAAGTATGGTTATTATCTGAATACACTTTATTCATTTGAGTTTGAAGGTGAGAGCGGAATGAAGAAGATGGATGCAATAATGGACACTTTCAGAAACAATACACCGAAGAAATTGCGGGAGTAAAGGTTTTGGAAGTAAGAGATTATGAAACTTCTATTCAGACAAATCTTGCTACAGGTGAGAAAAAGGCAATAGACTTACCTAAGTCAAATGTTATAAAGTATATGCTTGAGGGTAATTCATCTGCGGTACTCAGACCTTCAGGAACTGAGCCGAAGTTAAAGCTTTATCTTGCTATAAGCAGTGAGAATGAGGCAAGTGCAAGAGAATTAGAGAATAAGATAGCAAATGAATTAAAGAAGAGTTTAGCTTAAATTTTTGGAGGCTGTGTAAAACGGCCTCTTTTTTAATGCATTAATATAAAACATTTTTACTTGCAATTTAAAATCTACTGTGCTATCATTGTGCGGTAGACGTACAAATGTATTTTAGGGGCGAACATGGAACAGAATATCAAATACTATGTGGTTAAAGATAAAGCAATACCTGAGGTACTCATCAAGGTGGTTGAAGCAAAGAGACTTTTGACTGCCGACAAGATGATGACTGTAAAGGAAGCCACAGATAAATGCGGTATAAGCAGAAGTTCATTTTATAAATATAAAGATGATATCTTTCCATTTGATGATTCTTCAAAGGGAAGGAATATCACCCTCTCTATTCAGATATCAGATGAAATGGGACTTTTATCAGAGTTGTTGGCAGTGGTTGCAAAGTATCATGCCAATATCTTGACAATACATCAGACTATACCTGTAAGCGGTGTGGCAACTATTTCTTTATCTATAGAGGTTTTAAAGGATACAGGAGACTTATCTAAGATGGTAGATGAAATCGGAAATTTAGATGGCATCTTTGATATAAAAATATTAGCTAGGGAGTAAATTATGTTTAATATTGCGATATTGGGATTTGGAACAGTAGGTTCAGGCGTATATGAAGTTGTAAAAGAAAATAATGCACTTTTAAAGGAGAAGACAGGTGAGGATATAGCTGTAAAGAGAATCCTTGATCTGCGTGAGTTCCCGGGAACTGAGTGGGAAAACTTGTTAGTACATGATATTAAAGAAATCATAGAGGATAAGGACATAGATGTAGTTGTAGAGACAATGGGCGGAACATCACCTGCTTTTGAGTTTGTAAGGGATGCTTTGCTTGCAGGCAAGCATGTAACAACCTCAAACAAGGCTTTGGTAGCGGCACATGGTACAGAGCTTTTAAAGATTGCAAGAGAAAAAAATGTAAACTTCTTCTTTGAAGCAAGTGTAGGCGGAGGTATTCCTATTATCAGAACTTTAACAGAGAGTTATGCCGGAGAGCATTTTAAGGAGATTACAGGTATCTTAAACGGTACTACAAATTATATACTTACAAAGATGAATGCAGAGGGTGAGAGCTTTGAAAAGGCACTTGCTACAGCACAGGATTTAGGATATGCAGAGAGAAATCCTGAGGCTGATGTGGAAGGGCATGATACTTGCAGAAAGATTGCAATACTTTCATCTCTTGCAACAGGTAAGGAAGTAAATTTTGAAAATATTCATACAGAGGGTATCACAAAGATAGATACAACAGATTTTGAGTATGCAAAGCATCTTAATACATCAATTAAGCTTTGTGGTGATGCAAAGTTTGAAAATGATAAGCTTTATGCATTTGTAGCACCTGTAATGGTTGAAAACAGTCATCCGCTCTTTATGGTAAATGATGTATTCAACGGTATTATGGTAGAGGGAAATATGCTTGGAAAGAGCATGCTCTATGGTAGCGGTGCAGGAAAACTTCCTACTGCAAGTGCAGTGGTTGCAGATATTGTTGCAATTGCAAAGAATAAGCATGGAAATGTAGCTTTCGGCTGGGGAGAGAACAAGCAGGAAGTAGTAGATATGCAGGAGACAAGCCATAGATACTTTGTAAGATTTATGGGCAGAGACAGTGAGTTTATAGAAAAATGCAAGTCCGAATTCAAGGATGCAAAAGAAGTTTATCTGGAAGGTAAGGACGAATTCGCTTTGATAACCGGAGTGCTTAAGGAAAAAGATTTCCTTTGTACTTTGAATAATCTGAGCGGTGTGATAAAATATATAAGAACAAAGATAGTTTGATTTTTATTGGCACTACCATTGGTGGTGCCAAAATTATATTTGGGAAGAAAATGAGAAAGATATTAGAATTTTTATTAAGTTTTGTACCTCCATGTGCATTTCATGAATTTACCGGTCTTTACTGTCCGGGTTGTGGCGGAACAAGGGCAGTGAGATTTTTGGTTAGAGGTAATATATGGAGAAGCTTTATTTATAATCCGATAGTACTTTATACAGTTATTGCAACTTTTATTTTTTTCGCTTTTGTAGTAAAGTATAAGATTAGTGGCAAGCATTTGAATAAAGATAAGATTGTTTTGCCGATGTTATATATAGGAATTGCTGTAATGATTTTAAACTGGATTATAAAAGACTGGTTTTTAATCTTTAGAGGAATTGACTTATTGAAATAGATGGGGATCATAGATGAAAGATACTGAAATCATTGCAAAAAGAAGATGGGAAAATAGGGCACTATTGTTCGGAATAGTTTCTATAATATTTAATATGTGTGCTCTACCAACATCCGGAGTTCCACTGGGTATTCCTTTGGGAATATTTGCTATCGCATTTGGGCTTATTTCAGCTGTAGACGGAATCAGAGGAAGAGCTGTTGCAGGTATTATTACAGGAATATTCGGTATATTAATAGGTTTAATTATATACTTAATGATATTTTTGTTATTACGCAATTAAAAGATCCAAATGTTTTAAGTATGTTTAAACCGGAGCAGATAAATGTACTACAGGATTATATTCAATTTTACATAGCGCATTAGTATTAATAAGGGAGGAAAGAGAATTGACTGATATAGTAAAGATCCTTGCACAGGAGCTTGGAATAAAGACGACACAGGTGGAGGCCACTATAAAGCTTATAGATGAAGGCAACACAATTCCTTTTATTTCAAGATATAGAAAAGAGGTAACAGGCTCTTTAAATGATGAAATACTCAGACAATTTGATGAGAGATTAAAGTACCTAAGAAATCTTGAGGAGAAGAAGGAACAGGTATTATCGGCAATTGAGGAGCAGGGAAAGCTTACAGAAGAGCTTAAAAAAGAAATAGAGTCGGCACTTACCTTAGTAGCAGTGGATGATCTTTACAGACCGTTCAGACCTAAGAGACGTACAAGAGCAATGATTGCTATTGAAAAGGGCCTTGAAAATTTCGCGAATGATATTTACGAGGAAAATCTTGGAACATCGGCACTTGAGGAAGCAAAAAAATACCTTTCAGATAAGGAAGGACTTGAAGTGGAAACACCTGAGGATGCTATAGCAGGTGCTATGGATATTATTGCCGAAAAGATTTCGGATGATGCGGCTTTTAGAAATAAGATAAGAGATTTGTCGTTTAAGCAGGGTATACTGACTTCTGTGGCAAAGGATGAAACTCTGGAATCTGTATATGAAAACTACTACAATTTTGCAGAGAGTGTTTCAAAAACTGCCGGATATAAGATACTTGCAATCAACAGAGGAGAAGAAGAAAAGATACTTACAGTAAAACTTGACCCTCCGGTTGAGGAGATTATCAGATATCTGGAAAAATGCATTATAAAAAAGCATAATGTACATACTGAGCAGATACTTAAGGATACTATTGATGATGCATATAAGAGACTTATTGCACCTTCAATAGAAAGAGATATCAGATCAAGTCTTACAGAAAAGGCGGAGGATGAGGCCATAAAGGTATTCGGAAAGAATCTTACACAGCTTTTGATGCAGCCGCCTGTAGCGGGCAGAGTTGTGCTTGGTTGGGATCCGGCTTTCAGAACAGGATGTAAGCTTGCAGTAGTTGATGAGACCGGAAAGGTACTTGATACGAAGGTTATATATCCTACAGCACCGCAAATAAAGTTGCAGAGTCAAAGAAGATATTAAAAGAGCTTATAAAGAAATACAATATAAGTCTTATTTCACTTGGAAACGGTACCGCTTCCAGAGAATCTGAGGCTGTTATTGTGGAACTTATAAAAGAAGTTGATACAAAGCTTGAGTATATTATAGTAAATGAGGCCGGAGCAAGTGTGTATTCTGCAAGTAAACTTGCGACAGAGGAGTTCCCAAACTTTGATGTGGGTCAAAGATCTGCGGCATCTATTGCAAGAAGACTTGAAGATCCGCTTGCAGAGCTTGTAAAGATAGATCCTAAGTCTATAGGTGTAGGTCAGTATCAGCATGATATGAATCAGAAAAAGCTCTCGGAAGCACTCTCGGGAGTTGTAGAGGACTGTGTAAACAAGGTAGGTGTGGATTTGAACACCGCTTCAGCACCTCTTTTAGAGTATATCTCAGGTATTTCAAAGGCTGTTGCAAAAAATATAGTTGTATACAGGGAGGAAAACGGAAGCTTTAAGACAAGAAAAGAGCTTTTAAAGGTTTCAAAGCTCGGACCTAAGGCATTTGAGCAGTGTGCAGGTTTCCTTAGAATAAATGACGGTAAAGAGCCGCTTGATATGACAAGTGTGCATCCTGAAAGCTATGAGGCTACAAAGAAGCTTTTAGAGAGTATAGGTTACAGTTCCAAGGATATCACAGTTGCCGGACTTAACGGTATTTCAAAGAAAATTACTGATTTTAAAAAGGTATCTGATGAAATCGGAATAGGGGAGATAACTTTAAAGGATATTGTAAAAGAGCTTGAAAAACCGGGAAGAGACCCTAGAGATGAGATGCAAAAGCCTATACTTCGTACTGATGTTATGGAGATGGAAGATTTAAAAGAGGGTATGATATTAAAAGGCACAGTCAGAAATGTTATTGACTTCGGCGCATTTGTGGATATCGGAGTACATCAAGACGGGCTTGTGCATATATCAAAGCTTAGCAAGAAGTTTATAAAGCATCCTCTTGAAGCAGTGAGTGTAGGAGATATTGTTGAAGTAAAGGTGGACAGTGTGGACTTAAAGAAAAAGAGAATAGCGCTGTCTATGGTATTGGATTGATATGAATAAAATAAAAATAGATATGCAGCTTAATGCAAAGGATATATGGCTTTTTTCCATGTATCACAGCAACAGAGGTTTTCTGCTTATATTTAATGTGCTTTTTACTGCTGTAATGTATTATTATATGATTACTTCTTGGAATAAAATCGATACTCCAAGGAAAATCCTGTTTTTGGTATTGGCAAATATGTTTTTGATAATACAGCCGGCAATGCTTTATCTAAAATCCGCAAAGCAGGCAAGAAGTGAGGCTATAAGAGCAGGGCTTTCACTTGAGATGAATGATGAGGGAATTGTGGTTTCATCAAAGGGAGAGAGCATTGATTTTAAATGGGAGAGCGGATTTCGTTCAAGAATAGTACCGGGGATTATAATAATATACGTGGATGCTGTCAGAGGTTATTTATTACCTGACAGATATACAAAGGAAAACAAAGAAAAAATAGTTGCTGTTTTAAAAGAGAAGACAAGGGTAAGTTTGTTATAAAATTATAAGTGCTTTTAAAAGCCTATAATTTACAAAGGTGGTTGGAATAAGGATGAATACAAGGGTATTTGAGAGTTTTTCCGATAAGGAAACATTTGATATTGCCTTTAGGATTGCAAATAATCTGAAGGCAAAAACCGGTTCTGCGGTTGTATGCCTTGACGGGGATCTTGGAGTCGGTAAAACCGTTTTTGCAAAGGGATTCGGTGCAGGACTTGGAATAAAGAGAGATATTGTAAGTCCTACCTTTAATATAGTGAAAAGCTATGAAGGTGATAAAAGACTGCATCATTTTGATGTGTACAGAATTTCCGATATCTCCGAGCTTGATGAAATAGGATTTGATGAATTTATATATGATGATGCTATAGTTCTTATAGAGTGGTCAAAGCTTATAGAAGAAGCATTGCCGAGAAATATTATAAGGGTTGTTATATCAAAGGATCTTGAAAAGGGATTTGATTACAGAAAAATAGCAGTGGAAGGCATGGATGATGAAGATTTTGGGAATTGAAAGTGCCGCATTAGTGGCTTCAGTTGCAATAATAGATGAAAATGTGACAATAGCGGAATATACTACAAATTTTAAAAAGACTCATTCAGAGACATTATTGCCAATGCTTAATGAAATAGTAAAAATGACGGGATTGGATCTAAAAGAGCTTTCAGCTATTGCAATTTCAGGAGGTCCGGGATCATTTACCGGACTTAGAATAGGTGCTGCAAGTGCAAAGGGACTAGGGCTTGCACTAGATTTGCCGCTTATTCATGTGCCCACACTTGATGCTATGGCATTAAATATATACTTAAGTGATGCTCTGATTATACCTATAATGGATGCCAGAAGAAATCAGGTGTATACAGGCATATATAAAAATGACCATCATTTGGAAGTAGTAAGAGAGTCTATGGCAGTGTCTATAGATGAATTATTGGATATACTTAGAGAAATAGATAAAGAAGAAAAAATAAAAAGAACAGTATTCCTTGGTGACGGAGTTCCGGTATTCAGGGAATATATTGATGAAAATTTTGAAATTGCACATGATTTTGCTCCGGCAAATTTGAACAGACAGAGAGCATCAAATATTGCAATGCTTGGTATGGAGATGTTTAAAGAAGGAAAATACATAGTTTCCGATGATATGAGACCGGAATATCTTAGAAAAAGCCAAGCTGAAAGGGAGAGAAATGTGGATTAGACCCATGCTTCTTTCTGATGTGGAAGCAATAAGAAGCTTAGAAAGTGATATTTTCAGTGATGCATGGAGCGAAAATAATATAAAAGACTCTATAGAATCTAAATTCGATTACTGCATCGTGATTGAAGATGACTATAGAGTCTTGGCATATATAGTTTTCAGGGTAAATGAAGATGAAGCGGAGCTGTTTAGAATAGCTACCGATAAAAAGTACAGAGGATTGGGCTGTGGACATAAGTTAATGAACTTTATGATTTCAAATCTTAGAGATATGAAAGTAAAAAAGGTTTTTCTTGAGGTCAGATGCCAAAACAAAGACGCCATAAGTCTGTATGAGCATTATGGATTTAAAAAGATAGGTATCAGAAAAGAATATTACTTTGATCCCACAGATGATGCTCTGTTAATGGAAGGATATATAAAATGTTAGATATTTGTTTATTAGGTACCGGAGGTATGATGCCGCTACCTTACAGATGGCTGACTTCAATGATGGCCAGATGTGAGGGAGTAAATCTTTTGATAGATTGCGGCGAGGGTACTCAGGTTGCCATAAAAGAGAAGGGGTGGAGTCCGAAGCCTATAGATGTGATCTGTTTTACACATTTTCATGCGGATCATATAAGCGGTTTACCGGGACTTTTGCTTACAATCGGAAATTGTGAAAAGACCACTCCTCTCCTTATCATAGGTCCTAAAGGACTTGAGAGGGTTGTGAATGCTATGAGGGTTATAGCACCGGAGCTTCCTTTTGAAATTCAGTTCCATGAACTTAGAGAAAATGAGGAAGTTATAGATTTTGTACCTTATAAGATAGAAGCGTATAAGGTAAGCCATAGAGTAACATGCTACGGCTACAGAATTTCTATTGAGAGAAAGGGCAAGTTTGATGCCGCCAGAGCAAAGGAGCTTGATATACCGTTAAAATACTGGAATAGATTGCAACATGGTGAAACTATCACCGACGGCGATATCACATATACTCCTGATATGGTGATGGGAGAGGCAAGAAGAGGTATAAAGGTAAATTATTGTACAGATACAAGACCTGTTCCGATTATTGCAGATTATGCCACTGATTGCGACCTGTTTATATGTGAGGGTATGTATGGTGAAGATGAAAAAGAAGAAAATGCCAAAGAACATAAGCATATGACTATGATGGAGGCTGCAAATCTTGGAAAGACAGCTAATCCTAAGAGAATGTGGTTGACACATTATTCGCCGTCAATGAATAACCGGATGAGTATATAGATAAGCTGAAAAAAATCTGTCCGGTTATAGAAACCGCAAGAGATGGATGGAGTGTAGAGCTTGGTTATGAAGAAGAGTAATGTAAAAATACTTGCAATAGAAAGTTCATGTGATGAGACTGCGGCAGCAGTTGTGGAAGACGGAAGAAAAGTGCTTTCAAATATTATTTCATCACAGATAGACTTGCATACAATATACGGAGGAGTAGTCCCTGAGATTGCCTCCAGAAAGCATATAGAAAATATAAATTTTGTTATAAAAGATGCACTGAAAGAGGCAAATGTTACCTTTGATGATATAGATGCAATAGCGGTTACATACGGCCCGGGACTTGTAGGTGCACTGCTTGTAGGTGTAGGCGAAGCAAAGGCACTTGCCTATGGACTGAATAAACCGCTTATAGGTGTGCATCATATAAAGGGACATGTACTTGCAAATCTTATAGAGCATGAAGAACTTGAGCCGCCATTTGTATGTCTGATTGTTTCAGGAGGTCATACTGAAATAGCAATTGTAAAAGACTACAATGACTTTGAAATAGTAGCAAGTACCAGAGATGATGCGGCAGGTGAGGCATTTGATAAGGTGGCAAGAAGCGTGGGACTTGGATATCCGGGTGGTCCAAAGATAGATAAGGCCGCAAAATTTGGCGATCCTCATGCTATAGAATTCCCAAAGGCAAGAGTAAATGATTCGAAATATGATTTCAGCTTTTCAGGTGTAAAGTCAGCTGTTTTAAATTATCAAAACAAGGCAAATATGACCGGTGAAAAGATAAATGTAAATGATTTGGTAGCTTCATTTCAAAGAGCAGTTGTAGAGGTTTTGGTGGAGCATACCATTAACGTAGCCAAGGATTACAATATAAAGAATGTGGCTATGGCAGGTGGTGTGGCTTCAAATACCGCACTTAGAAGTCTGATGGAAGAAAAATGTAATGAAGAAGGCTTGAAACTTCACTTCCCTTCGCCGATATATTGCACTGATAATGCAGCAATGATAGGTGTAGCCGCATACTTTGAGTATTTAAATGAAAACTTTAAAGATTTGACACTGAATGCAGTGCCGAATCTGGAACTCTGATTATAAAAAGTATTATAATGATATTGGAATATGATTATGAAAAGTACGGCAATAATACTTGCGGCAGGCAGCGGTAAGAGATTTAGTAGTGATAAAAAGAAACAGTTTGTAGAGCTTTTTGGAAAGCCTGTATTATACTATTCTTTAAAAGCCTTCAGTGAAAGTAATGTGGATGAAATCATTGTAGTCACTTCAAAAGATGACATTGATTTCGTAAAAGAAGATATTGTAAAAAAATATGGATTTACTAAGGTGACAAGTATTGTAGAAGGTGGTGCTGAAAGGTATGACTCAGTATACAACGGACTTAAGGTGTGCTGTGGAGATATTTGCCTGATACATGACTCTGCCAGAGCCATGATAAGCGTAGAGCTTATAAACAGATGTATAGAAGAGACATTTCAATATAGGGCGGTTGTCCCTGCAGTAACCCCGAAAGATACTATAAGAGTGCGAAACGCAGAATTTGGCGGTGAGACAATTGATCGAAATATACTTTGTATTATTCAGACACCGCAGTGCTTGATATAGCTTTAATAAAGTCTGCCTTTGAAGGGCTGTATAAAACAGACTATAAGACTCTGGGAATCACAGATGATGCAATGGTGGTGGAAAAGTTTACCGATGCCAAGGTAAGGCTGATAGAGGGTGATTATAAAAATATTAAGGTAACAACACCTGAGGATATAGTGATAGCTAAGGCGTTTTTGGACGCCGAGAATTGCTGACAGAAAAGCCGATGCAGCCTTTGGTTGCGTTGGCTTTTTGCAACTTCACAGCTGAAATTCGAGGAAAATATGAAAGTCAATATGAATATTATTGTTGGCGGAACGGATGATATATTGGATAATATACTATCTGCTGCAAGAACGGTAAGAAAAGAAATAAAAAAAACTTTTGAAAGCGTTGAGATAGAGGCATTGCAGAAGATGGATATTTGTGTTTGTCTTAGCGGAAATGTATCAAAGTATTATCCTAAAACGGGAATTTATCAGGCAAGATATTATTCTAAAGCGGGGAAATTTATGGTATATGTTCATTTCAGCTCTAATGAGTGGAATTTCAATAAGACAGAAAGTGTAAGTAAGTTTCTTAAAATGTATAAGGACTATCTTTTGGAGCTTTCGGATATCATTAAGACGAAAATGACAAAGTATAAGTCGGATTTTGATAATAGGTATTATGAAGATGGGATTAAAAGCGTGTTTGAGAATTTGTAGATGATGTTAGGTTTGAATTTGGTGATGGAAGATATGATTGGCAAAATTGTAAAAGTTAAAGTTGATCGTAAGCTTGGGAGTGCTCATCCTGATTATCCTGAACATATTTATCCAATCAATTATGGTTATATTGAAGGAATAATCGCTCCTGATGGGGAAGAACAAGACGTATATATACTTGGGGTTGATAAAGCAGTAGATGAATATGAAGGAGAATTAATTGCTGTTATCAAAGGGACGATGATGAAGAAGAAAAATGGGTTATTGCTCCAATAGGAATAAAGTTTAAAGTAGAAGAAATTGAAGAAGCTGTTAGATTTCAAGAGAAATATTTCAAGTCTCATATTGAAATGTTATGATCAAATCTGAATTTGTTGAACGTGGCATACTATAAGTTTCTATGAGATAAAACCTATAAAACTTGTACGGATATTGTAGGGTAGGAAAAGAAATCTTCCTCTATACTAAAATAAACTGAAGAAAAGGAGGAATCGAAATGAATATTATCAAGTCGTTTAACGATACGATTGATTATCTTGAAACAGTTCTTGATGATGAAATTGATGAAAAGAAAGTAACTCAGTTATCCGGATATTCGTATTCAATGTTCAGTCGCTTGTTTTCTATTCTGACTGAAACAACGCTTTCAGAATATTTAAGAAGCAGAAGATTGACGGAAGCAGCCATTATATTAAGAAATACGGATGAAAAAATTATTGATGTTGCTTTCAAATTTGGATATGAGTCATCAGATTCATTTGGAACAGCTTTTAAAAATTTTCATGGATTTACTCCTTCTGAGGTAAGAAATGGAAAACCGCTCAAATTAGTATCACGAGTGCAATTAGCACTAAGTGTAAGAGGAGGAAGAAGCATGAACATTACAATTCAAAAGAAACAAGCATTTACAGTTGCAGGTGTAAATGAACAAAGCATCAATTCATCATTATGTCCGAGCGTATGGAATAAGCTATATAAAAAATATAGCTACGATAAACTTGCAAGTTTGGGAAGCGGTCAAAGTATGGGCGTTTGTCATGATGTAGAAAATCCAAGCAAAATAAACTACATGGCAGGCTATATTGTTAATGATGTAGACAAAGCCATAAGCATGGGGTTAGATGTTTTGGAAGTGGAAGAAGCAGAGTATGCCGTTGTAGAGTTAATAGGAAGTGTTCCGGATTGTATTCATAACGGATGGAAGTATGCGATGGAAGTATTTTTCCCTGAGTATGGCTATGTACATTCAGGTAAACCTGATTTTGAATATTATTACGAAGGTGATATGGATAGTGAAGACTATAAAATGGAACTTTGGATTCCTATAACTAAAGCTTAAAAAAACGGTATGCCTAAATAATCGAATAGTGTAAAAACTAAGCACATAACTTTAAGATTATAGAATCTTTCAGATATGTGCTTTTTCTGTATTCGGTAATTTTGTTGGAAAGGTTGTAGTAAAGCTTGAAGAATCTGCGAGTACCATAGTAGTGGAGCAGATACAGAAAAGTTTTTCTACAGGCCGGGACTAAAATATGGACTGAATATGAAAAGTACAGTAAAATCTATATTAGAAATGTTTTACGGAAATATTCCGGGAGAGGAACTAAAGGATGAAGATAGATATAGTTAAAACGAAAGAGTACTACAATTCATTGCCATCAGATATGTTATGTGATTGTGATTATTGTAAGCTTTACTATGCTAAGTCAAGAAAAGAATTTTTGGAATTGGCATTATGGTTGGATAAATATGGTGTCGATATCGAAAAACCTTTTGAGGTTATGAGTCTCGAACCGGATGAAAGTGGGATGCTTGATTATATCGGAGTACAGTATATTGTTTTTGGTACTTTTTCAAATGATAATTCATATTATGTTGGAGATTTTAATATAAAGATTGCATATTCACATCCCGATACCGGAATTAGTGATGAACACTTTGTTTTGGAAGTAATCCCTATGAATTCTATGAAATTATCTATTAAGGGATAATTCGGGTTTGTAGAAATAAAGTATGTGAATTTACGGAGGTAAAGAAAATGAAAAATAAAAAGAAATGTCTCTTTACTTAATAGTTATAATGCTAGCTTTTTTTATGTGTTACCTGTTTTTAATTAATGATACAGGAACCGGTATATTCTTCTTACTAATTTTAATTCCGATTATTTGTTTTTTTAACTTCTCTAATTTATGGGATTAGACATTCTTTTAACTTGATATTTTTATTGCTAATTATGATACTCTTTGTTCCGACTATATTTATATTTTTATAATGAAAGTGCAGCTGTTTATGTATTGATATACGGTATAATTGCAACAACAGGAAATCTTTTGGGAAGCTTAATTAAAAAAATGAGTAATTAAGAAATCCATGTTTACCGGTTAGGATAAATTTAGTGAGGTTCATTTTATGATAGAAGAAAATAAAGAAATAGTGGTAATAGATGAAACTACAATAAAAACAAGATTTACTATATAAGAAATCAAAAGGTTATGCTTGATTTTGAACTTGCTGAAATATATGGGTATTCTACCAAAAGATTTAATGAACAAGTTAAAAAGAAATAACGAAAAATTTGATGATGATTTTATGTTTCAATTGACTGAAGAGGAAATATCTGAAATTTCAAGGTCGCAAAATGCGACCTTGAACAAAGGAACAGGTAGAGGAAGCAATATAAAGTATAAACCTTACGCCTTTACGGAACAGGGAATCTATATGCTTATGACTGTATTAAGAGGAGAACTTGCTGTTAAGCAAAGCAAGGCTTTAATACGAATGTTTAAGCAGATGAAAGACTTTATAATTGAAAATCAAGATTTTATCAGTCCAAAAGATTTAGTGCAAATTGCAGTACAGACAAACCAAAATACAAAGGATATTGCAGAAATAAAATCTCAAATGGCTACTAAAGAAGATTTGAAAAAAGTGATGGAAAATTTCATAGATCCGGACACCTATAAGCATTTCCTTTTGATGAATGGAGATAAGATTGAAGCGGATGTTGCATATACAAAAATATATAAGTCTGCAAAGAAAAGTATTTTTGTGATAGATAACTACATAGGCTTAAAAACGTTAGAACTGCTAAGAACTGCAAAAGATAATGTGGAAGTCATCATATTTAGCGATAATGTTAGAAATAAAGATATGCTTACAAAAAGTATTTTTAAATGATTTTATAAGAGATTACCCTAACATTAACTTAAAAATGAAGATTGCAGATAAAAAAAGTATCATGATAGGTATATTTCAATAGACTATGGAACGAAAAATGAAGCATTTTATCTTTGTGGAGCATCATCGAAGGATGCAGGAAATAAAATCTCAAGTATTACCAAGATAGAAGAATCGGCAAAGGATTTGTATCATACAATGTTTGGTGGAATGTTAAATAATAAGGATTTGAGAATTTAGTTTGTAAATAACAGGACACCTTTTTAGTAAGTTTATTAAAAAAAGTAATTAAGAAATCCATGTTTACTAGTCTGGGTAAATTTGAATCTGGTGGTGTGAAGCATGAATTATATAAGACAAGCAACGGTTGATGATTTAGTGAGAATAGCCGAAATATTTGTATTTAACTATAGGCTAAATTTTTATCCGATATTTCAAAAAGATACTTTCTATTTTGAAGATTTAACAGTTTTTAATATGGTAGAAAGTTTTGCAAAAGAATTGGATAGCATTTGGGTTTATGATGATGGTGTTGTAAAAGGGTTTATTCAAATCGAAAAAAGGGAAGTGAGGAGATTATTTGTTGAACCTACTCTTCAAGGAAAATCTATTGGGGCTGATTTATTAGAATATGGAATAGCAGAAAAAGATGTTGATTTTTTATGGGTATTAGAAAAAAATATAAAAGCAATAGTATTTTATAAGAAACATGGTTTTGACACTACAAATAAAAAGAAATATAAAGAAGACACGATAGAGTTTCTTGTTCGTATGGAGAGATAAATCCATGTTTGCTAAGTTCGGTAATTAGAATTTAAAAAATTGAAGTACAAAATAGTGAAGGACTTATACAGTATGGAATTGAAATTGGAAAATACAGAATCGGAAAGAACACATGAACTGGCAAATCTAATTAGAGCTTATAACAGAGCCAATAGAGAACAGTCTAAAAGTGAACCTCTTAATATTTACTTGGAAGATGAAAAAGGAAATTTGGTTGCAGGAATGGTAGCGGAGACTTTTGGGAATTGGCTTGAGATTGAATATCTGTACGTCAGTGATAGTTTACGTAATCAAGGACTAGGCTCAAGGATCTTAGAAATGGCGGAAAATGAGTCAAGAAATAGAGGCTGTAAGTATTCATTTGTGGATACTTTTAATTTTCAAGCACCAAAATTTTATGAAAAACATGGTTATAAAGAGGTGTTTGCATTGAAAAAATATCCTTATATAGGGGAGAGGTACTATTATACAAAAGAGTTGTGATTTGAAATGCAGTTTAGAAGTAGATTGTTTACTATGATAAACAGTATAGTTAAATCATGGTTTACCAAGGTTAGTGAATTTTTAGTTGTTATGGAGGTAAGTAAAATAATGAAAACATATCAGGATATAAACAAAGAAACTATTGACAGATGGGTTGAGGAAGGTTGGGAATGGGGGAAACCAACTTCACATGATGCATATATCAGTGCGAAAAATGGAGAATGGAAAGTTTTTCTTACTCCTACATTTCCGGTTCCACATGAGTGGCTGGGAGATTTAAAAGGAAAGAAAATCTTAGGTTTAGCATCAGGTGGAGGTCAGCAAATGCCTATATTTAATGCTTTAGGGGCAGAATGTACTGTGCTTGATTATTCTTCAAAGCAAATAGAAAACGAATTTTTAGTTGCTGAAAGAGAGGGCTATAATATTAAAGCAATTGAAGGTGATATGACAAAAATTTTGCCTTTTGAAAATGAAACTTTTGATATAGTGTTTCATCCTGTTTCAAACTGTTATGTTGAAGATGTGCAACATGTTTTTAACGAAGCATATAGAGTTCTGAAAAAGGGTGGAATTCTTCTTGCAGGTTTAAATAATGAGATAAACTACATTGTGGATGACGAAGAAAAAGAAATTGTTTGGAAAATGCCTTTTAATCCATTAAAAGATAAAGCGGCTAAAGAATATATGATTAAAGGAAATTCAGGAATTCAGTTCTCTCACAATATAACTGAGCAGATAGGTGGACAATTAAAGGCAGGGTTTACTCTGCTTGATATATATGAAGATACAAACGGTTCTGGTAGGTTGCATGAAATGAATATTAAAACATATATTGCAACTAAATCAGCTAAATTATCGAAATAGATAAATTAGAATTTTAGGAGAAGTTGATATGGATTTTAATAATTTGATTCCTGAATTATCAGTTTTTGATATTCTTCAAACTAAAAAATTTTACAAAGAACTAGGGTTTAAAATAGAGTACGAACGACAGAAAGAGAAATTTATTTTTATGTCTTTTCAAGATAGTCAGTTTATGTTTGAACAAATTCATGATGATGGGTGGAACACGGGAGAATTAAGTTATCCATTGGGAAGAGGTATAAATTTTTTTCAATAGCAGTCGAAGATGTTGAAGAACTTTATAAATTAGTGAAAAACTCTAAATTTTTGAAATATATAAAGAACTAACAAGAAATAAATATCAAGTTAATGGGACAGAAGAAACACAAATTGAGTTCTTAATACAAGATCCCAATGGATATTTATTAAGATTTACAAACTGATAAATTTACGACAGGTAATTTGAATAAAGCAATGAAAAGAAATATTGCAAGGTTTCCTGAACGCTTTTGTTTTCAAATAACGGAGGTGGAATATAAAAACTTGAGATTCCAAAATGGAACCTCAAGTACAAACAGTACTTATGGCGGTAGACGATATATGCCTTATGTTTACACAGAACAAGGGATTGCAATGTTATCTGCTGTGCTTAAAAGTGAAGTTGCGGTAGATACCAGCATTAAAATTATGGATAGCTTTGTTGAAATGCGTAAGTTTTTGCTTACGAATCAGGAACTCTTTTCCAGACTTGATAGACTGGAACTTAGTCATTTGGACTTGAAAAAAGAAATAGATAAGGGGATGGATAAGCAACTGGAAACAGATAAGAAACTCGAAGAAGTATTCAACTATATTGCGAGCAATACAGAGGTAAAACAAAAGATCTTTTTTGATGGTCAAATCTATGATGCTTTCAGTTTTATTGCAGATTTAGTTGGAAAAGCACAGAGTAAACTGATCTTGATTGATAATTATGTGGATGTAAATACGCTTAACATACTTTGTAAGAAGAATTCAGGAGTTGATGTACTGATAGCAACAGCAGGAAAAGGGAGCTTAACAACAAAATATATCAATAAGTTTAATGCTCAATACCCGAGTGTGAGAATAAAAACGACTACAGATTTTTATGACCGTTTTTTGATTATAGATGACAAAGAAGGTTATTTCATCGGTGCATCTATAAAAGATGCAGGCAAGAAGAGCTTTGCAATAACAAAAATTGAAGATGGAAATTTGGTTCGGGATTTGATAAATAAAGTGAGGTAGGAGGAGAAAAATACAATCTAATTTTTTTTTACAAAATGATTTTCCGGTCTTATATCAGATTGGAATTATTGCTGAAAAATATCTATATACAGATTCAAATGCTTGTTTGATAAAATTGGGAATGTTTGGAGAAACGGTGGTTAATCTAATGCTGCAATTAGACAAAATTTCTGCACCACAAACAGGAAGTTGTCGTTAAGTATAAGCATCAAGTTTCGTTTTGGGGAAAATGCGGAGGCAGGGTATAAATGGATAATGAATGGCTAAATAGAGATTTATATGTGAACAAGATATTTTTATCTAAAGAAATTCCAAGTGGAAATTATCTAAAGAGGTTACCGGTAATATCAAATCTAAAAAAAATAGGGGGATTGGAATTAACTAAACCGGTCACAATTTTTGTTGGAGAGAACGGAGTTGGAAAATCCACACTGATAGAAGGATTAGCAGTGGCAATGGGGTTTAATGCAGAAGGTGGAAGTTTAAATTTCAGTTTTTCTACTAAAGAATCACATTCAAATCTTCATGAATATATTACAGTGAGTCGAGGGTGGCGAAAACAAAAGGATGGTTTTTTCTTACGAGCAGAAAGTTTCTATAATGTAGCATCAAATATTGATGACTTGGATAACGGTCCAGGCGGACTACCAATTATATTAAGCTATGGTGGATTATCTTTACATGAACAATCACATGGAGAAAGTTTTATGGCATTGGTAGAAAATAGATTTTTTGGAAACGGATTATATATATTAGATGAACCTGAGGCTGCATTATCACCAATGAGACTTATGGAATTGATATGTTATATAAAAATTAGTAGATAATAATTCTCAATTTATAATTTCTACACACTCACCCATACTTATGACATTTCCGGATGCAGAAGTTATTGAAATAACTCAAGAAGAAATAAAATCAGTTAACTATAAGGAAACAGAACATTTTTTAATAACAAAGAGATTTATGGATTCTCCGGAACAGATGATAAAAAATTTGTTAGGCTGAATTTGATTTATATTTGAGGAGGAATATATAAAATGGTAGGAAGAATATATCATGTTGGATTAACCGTTTCTGATTTAGATCGCTCAATAGCATTTTACAATGAAATTCTTGGACTTGAATTCCAAGGAGAAATCATGATGACCGGTGAGGAGATAGACAAGCTGTTTCAAAGAAAGAATTTAAAGCGAGAGTTGCTTATCTGAATGGATCTAAGGCAGTTGAAGCCCCACCAATCGAACTGATTCAATTTGTAGACGAGGATGTAAATAAAGTAAAATCAGATTTATTTACGACTTCTGTATCAGAAGTATGCTTCTATACGGATGATATTGAGGCTGTTTATAACAGTCTTATTGAAAAGCATGTAGAATGCTTATCTGAACCTCAGTATTTTGATTTCAGATCGCAAGGTTTTGGGGAAAGCAAGGCATTTTATTTTAAGGATTTCGATGGAATTGTTCTCGAGATGATGCAACCTTTGTAAGCCCAGGGGGTGTCCAAAGTATGACCGTATAATAAAGGAACAGGTTTAGTCTGTACAAAAGGATAAATCCGAAGTTGTCACTAAGTATAAGTATCAAGTTTTGTTTTGGGGAAAATGCGGAGGCAATGTATAAATGGATAATGAATGGCTAAATATAATGATTTATATATTTGCAAAACCACATACCGAAAAGGTCAACATGAGTACCCGGTTTCTGTTGCAATGATAATAAGCCTATCATCTTCAACACGATATATTAATAACCAATCCGGTTCTATGTGACATTCTCTAAAGTCTGATATATTACCGGATAGTTGGTGGTCTCTATATTTGGGCTCAAGTGGTTTTCCTGTACTAAGTGTATCAAGTATATTTAATCCTCCAACATAGCTAAAACAGCTTCTTTAGCAGAATTATATGGTCCATTTAAGTTTCTATTTAACCTTGCATCTTGAATTGCATTAAGACTTTCATTATATTGCTTTTTATGTACAACAGGAAATGGTAATCCATTGTGCTCGAGGGAAGCATTTAAAAAAATCCTTATTGCTGTTGATGTATCTAAACCCAGACTTGAGAATAGTGAGTCGGCATCTTTCTTTAGCTGGTCATCTATACGAATTTGTAGTGTTGACATATTGCACCTCCAATACTTAAGTAATTATTTGTAGTATAATTATAGTATAAGTGTAGCATATATGCAATGCTGATAACCGAATTAGATAAAATTACAGTTTGCCGGTCCGGGTAAATTTGAATTTGAAGGGGGATTTTTGTGTCAACAATTAAAATTGAAAACCTTAGTTTCTCATATTATGGCTATGAAAAACCTATATTTGAAAATGTATCATTTTCATTTGATACGAACTGGAAAACAGGGTTGATAGGAAGAAACGGAATTGGAAAATCAACACTATTTAAGCTACTTCTAAACCAAGAAGTTTATAAGGGGAAAATCAGCAAAAGTGTTGACTTTATTAAATTCCCACCTAATTTAAGTGATACTTCAAAATTAGGGATTGAGTTATATAAAGAACTAATATCAGATGAGGAAGAATGGAAATTATTTAGAGAACTTAATTTGCTAAATGTAGATGAGAGTCTTGTTTACAGAAAGTTTGAAACACTTTCTAAAGGAGAACAAACAAAAATCCTTTTAGCTATTTTGTTTACACGAGAGGATGGTTTTTTTACTGATAGATGAACCGACAAACCATTTTAGATATGGACGGAAGAAAAATTGTCAGTAAATATCTGAAAAATAAACAAGGTTTTTTGCTTATATCTCATGATAGAGATTTTTTAGATGGATGTATCAATCATGTTATTTCTATTAACAGGAATTCTATTGATGTCCAATCGGGAAATTTTACATCGTGGTATGAAAATAAATTGATGAAAGACCAATTTGAGATTAGTCAAAATGAGAAATTAAGAAAAGATATTAAACGATTAAAAGAAGCTGCAAGACAAAGTCAAATTTGGTCTGATAAAGTTGAAAATACTAAAAACGGTGTGAAAGTATCAGGTGTAAAACCTGACAAGGGACATATAGGTCATCAGTCAGCTAAGATGATGAAAAAATCTAAGAATTTGGAGAATAGACAAAATAGGGCAATAGAAGAAAAACAGAATTTACTAAAAGATATTGAAACAAAGGAAAGTCTATTACTGCATACGTTAGATCATCACAAAAATCCCCTAATATCAGTTTGCGATTTATCATTATATTATGGAGAAAGACAGATATTAAGTAATGTAAGTTTTGATATAAAAGCAAGGTGATATAGTGGCTATATATGGGGGTAATGGTAGCGGAAAATCAACTTTGATTAAAATTTTATTAAGGTTACATCATGAGTATTCAGGTGATGTAAAATTAGCAAGTGATTTAAAAATATCATATATTCCTCAGGATACATCAAATTTAACGGGTAGTCTAAATGGGTATATTAAAAGCCAAGGTGTTGATGAAACATTGTGTAAAACAATTCTTAGAAAATTAGACTTTGCAAGAGAATTATTTGAAATGGATATGAAGAACTATAGCGATGGACAAAAAAAGAAAGTTTTAATTGCTTTAAGCTTATCAAAGCCGGCTCATATATTTGTTTGGGACGAACCGCTGAATTATATAGATGTAATATCAAGAATACAGATTGAGGGAATTGTAAAAAGAGCAAATCCTACACTCATATTTGTGGAACACGATAAGAGGTTTGTAGAAGATATAGCGAATAAAATAATACGATTATAAATTAAATAACAACTTCCGTTTTGTCGAGCTAATACCTTTTAACGATAACCTTAAGCTATCGTTAAAAGTTCATGGATATGTTCCCACATACGAACACAACTACTTGACATACTTAGTGTTCACTCGTTTCATATGGAATGCGTAACACTGCTTGTACGAGCAACGAAGTAGCGTAGTAGATGTAACCTCTCTTGTAAAGATTTCCTACAGTCAGAGAGTGGGGTGAAATAGTCTACTGAAAGCATATAACATAGACAAAAAGCGAAATAGTGAAAATCATTAATTTAAGCAGTGTAGAAATTTTATTTTTTGTAGAAGAAGGAGAAGTTGAGACAGTATGGGTAAAAAAGTAGTAATTATTGGAGCAGGTGTTTCGGGGTTGAGTGCTGGAATATATGCATTGCAGGCTGGATATTCAGTAGAAATATATGAAAAAAACAAAATGCCTGGAGGTGAGTGTACAGGGTGGAACAGGCAAGGATATCATATAGATAATTGTATACATTTTCTTATTGGATGCAATAAGGATGAACAACTATATAAAATGTGGGAAAATCTAGGAGTTATTTCTGATAGTTTGAAGATCTATCGTGAGCCATATTTTTATTGTATGAATATGGATGGAATAACACTACATTTGTGGAGCGATTTAGAGAAGGCAAGAAAAGAGTTTTTAGAGCTTGCTCCGGAAGATTACAAAGAATTAAATTTGTTTTTTGACTGTGCCAAAACCTTAGAGTGTGTAAAGCCACCGTGCGATTATTCGATTGCTCATATGAATCCTTTGCAATTTATAAAACTGGGGATGAGCATGAAAGATGCAAGTAAAGCAATTAAGGAATATGGAAAGCAGTCGATTGAAGAGTTTGTCAATCGCTTTAAGAATCATTACATTAGAGCAATGTTTAAAAATTACTTTAATAGCAATTTTAATGCTCTTTCCCTTGTTGCATCATATGCTTTTTTTACAAGCAACACAGCAGCTATACCAGAAGGAGGTTCTGTTGGATTGGTTGGTAGAATGCTTGCTAAATTTGAATCCTTAGGTGGGAAGTTGCATCTAGGTATTAATATTGTAAAAATAAATATTGTAGATAGTCAAGTTGTTAGTATTCTGGGTAATAATGGAGAGGTAATCAAATCAGATAACTATATTTGGTGTGCAGACCCACATTATCTTTTCTATGACTTAATTGATGAAAAATATTTAGATAAAAATCTTAGGTACATGTATGATAATCCACAGGGCTATGTTTCTAATACATGTTATCAGGTTGCATTTGGAATAGCTACTGAGGAAGATTTGAAATTACCTAAAGGAAGCATTATTTTCCCTTGTGATGAATATGATGTTGCAGGGGAAACACACAATTTTTGTGGAATGCGAGTTTTTGATTATGATGAGACACTATTTCCAATGGAAAAGAGAGTCATTCAATGTAATATTTTACAAAATGATGAAAATTATGCCTATTGGTTTGGACTAAAAAATAATATTAGCTTATACAATCAAGAAAAACAGCGTCTTGCAGATGACTTGAGATTAAGAATTGAAAAAAAGTATCCACAGCTTGAAGGTAAACTCATCGTACTTGGAACATATTCTCCGGTTACATTTACAACTTGGTGTAATGCATATAAAGGGGGTTACATGAGTTTTAATCCACAGAAAGGATATAAAAACAAGTATGTTAAGAGCACTATTAAAGGTTTAAATAATTTATACCTTGCAAGTCAATGGATTCAAACTGGTGGAGGACTTCCTATTGCTGCAGCAAGTGGAAAGTTTGCTATAGATATTATGAAATCTAGTAGATAAAGCTTGGTTTGTCTAAATAATCGGATAGTGTAAAAAAACAAAGCACATAACTTTAAGATTATAAAATCTATATTAGAAATATTCGAGTGGGGGAACTAAAGGATGAAGAATGAAATGAGACTTTTGTCGGTTTTTCCGACAAAATTACAGGGGGAAGAAAACTTACTGTTTTACAAAGTTTTAAGGAGATAACTGTGAATATAGATAGTTCTATGAAATTATCTATTAAGGGATAAATCAGGTTTGTAAAAATAAAGTATATAAATTTACGGAGGTAAAGGAGATGAAAAAAATAAGAGAAATGTCTGTTTACTTAATAGTGATAACTTTAGCTTTTTATGTGTTGCCTGCTTTCATTAATGATACAGTAACCGTATATTCTTCTTACTTATTTTTAACTCCTATTATTTGTTTTTATAACTTCTATCATTTATGGAATTAGACATTCTTTTAATTTGATATTTTTTATTGCTAATTATGGCCCTCTTTATTCCGACCATATTTATATTTTTATAATGAAAGTGCAGCTGTTTATGTATTAATATACGGTATAATTGCAACAATAGGAAATTTTTTGGGAAGCTTTAATTAAAAAAATGAGTAACTAAGAAATCTCTGTTTGATAAGCAGGGGGTTGGAATTTAGAGAGGTTCAATAAGAGAAAATAAAAAACTATAAATATGGAGGAATACTATGCTTAGAGTGTGGTTTGGTGATAGAGATAATGTAATATATAATACATCAGTATATTTTAGAAACAGATATAAAGACAGCTGGATTACAGATGAATTTGCAAGAGCTGCTATTAAAGATATTGACAGATCTGAAGTATTGGATGCAAATACTATTCAAAGCCCTGTTTAGGGGCAAATTCCGCCGGATAAACTATCAGGTGGTGTAAAGGCTTTGATTCTGATGAAAAATGAACCGGGTAAGACGTTTAATGCATCCAACTGTGGAGATAATTGTTCAAAATGGATACTGAAGCTTGGTAAAGAACAGAATTTCACTATAGCCCTATATCATATAATGGATTTTGGAAAGGAAGATTTTGAAATCCGTATTTTAAATGATAGAAAACTGATAGTGCATAATATGAGAGAGTTTTTAGATGAAGCGGATAAATATCTTAAGGAGAACATGCAGTAATGATCGGTAGGGTAAGTATTAAGATAAGCAATCAAAGAAACTCTTATAAATTCACACTAAATCGGAATATTACTATTCTTCGTGGAGACAGCGGCACAGGAAAGACCACATTGTATGATATGATTAGAGATTACAACAATCTGGGAAAAGAAAGCGGAGTAAAGATTAGCGGTGGTAATATAGTAACGCTGGAAGGGAAAATTGGGAAGATGAGCTTGATAAGTTGAGTAACGCCGTTATAGTGATTGATGAAGGAAGTAAGTTTGTTTTTTCGAAGGAATTTGCAAGCAAGGTAAAGGGTTGCAATAATTACTTCCTAATAATAACAAGAAGTTACCTTTCACAGTTGCCATATAGTGTGGATGAAATATATAGTATTAAGGGTACCGGAAAGAACAAAGAATTTGAGAGAAAACATCATCATAATTGAGGAAGCAGAAAGTACAATTACTGAAGATAATACTTCTGCTGAAGTTAATGATAATTAGAGCACAGAAGAGAGTTTTGAGGATGTTAAACAATTAGAAGTTGGAGGAATAGATTTCTATGATTATCAGATATGCAGAAGAGAAAAATTTTATAGAATTGCGACAGTTTTATGACGGTATGTGTAAAGTTTTGAGCGGAAAAGATTTCTGCCGGAGGGAGATAAAGGTGGTTTCCCTCCAGATGAAATGATCAAAGATGCAATCAAAGAGAGAAATCAGTTTATCGGTATTGAAGATGGTCGAATTGTTGCGGCGTATATTATGAATCATGATCGTGATGAGGCGTATCACGCAGTTAAATGGCTTATTGATGCAAATGATAACGATACAGTAGTTCTTCATGCCTTGCGTGTCCTTCCGGAATATGGAGGTCGTGGATACTCGAAGCAGTTAGTTCAACACGCAATAGACACAGCAAGGGAAAGAAACCTTAAATCAATTCGTCTTGATTGCATAGAGGGAAATGATATTCCACAGAAAATGTATATGTCGTTTGGATTTAAGTATGTGGATAAGGTTGAAATCACATATGTTGATATAGGAGTACTGAGGAAGTTCCTCTTATATGAGTTTGTACTCTAATCAAGACATAATAACAGTTATATATTGAACATTGTACAAACAAATCCCAGTTTGCTAAGTCCGGTAATTAGAATTTTAAAAATTGAATTATAAAAACAATAAGAGATATATAAAATATGAAATTGAAATTAGAAAATATTGAATCGAAAAGAACTCAAGAACTGGCAAATTTAATCAGAGCATACAACAGATCCAATAGAGAACCGTCTAAAAGCGAACCACTTAATATTTATTTGGAAGATGAACAGGGGAATTTAGTTGCAGGAATGGTAGCGGAGACTTTCGGTAATTGGCTTGAGATTGAATATCTGTATGTCAGTGATGATTTACGTGGACAAGGAATAGGCTCAAAGATCTTAGAAACGGCGGAAAATGAGTCAAGAAATAGAGGCTGTAAGTATTCATTTGTTGATACTTTTAATTTTCAAGCACCGAAATTTTATGAAAAACATGGTTATAAAGAAGTGTTTGCCTTGAAAGAATATCCTTATACGGGGGAGAGGTACTATTATACAAAAGAGTTGTGATTTGAAATGTAGTTTTGAATTGGATTATTTACTATTATAAATATTATAGATAAATCAGTATTTATAGAGGAGAGATGATGAAAGATATTAGACCGGATTTTAAAGATATAAAATCATTTGAAGAATTTAACAGATATTATTGGTATCGAGAAGAACTTTCACAAATTTGTAAATCTCTTGGGCTGAAATATAGATGCACAAAGCAAGAACTGAACTTAATTATAGAACAATTTTTTAAGGGAAATAGAGTTGAAAAATCTGTAAGGAAAGTAAACAAAAATCAAACTGAATCGATAAATTTAAATACGCCATTGCTTGAATGTGGCTTTTCCTTTAACAAAAAATTTAGAGATTATTTTTCTGCTGTAACAGGTGTTAATCCATTTAAATTTAATGCTGATATGGCAACAGCTTGGAGGAAAGTAAAAGCCGAAAATGATTTAAGCTTTAAGATACAAGATATGCTGAAAGTATATTATGGTGAATCAGATTACGCTAAGTATGATAATTCAGCTTGTCAATGGAATCAGTTCCTAAAAGATTTTTGTTTAGATGAATGTAGCAATAATTATTCTGATAAGTTAAAAGCTGCAGCTACCATTTGGAAAGAAGTTAGAGACTCAAAAAATGAAAAAGTTTATTCAAGGGAACTTTTAAAAAAATATGAAGGCAAAATAGAGGAGTACTTAAAGTAAATAAATCTGATTTTAAGAGTTTGAAAGGGGGTATACAGACATTGATGAATTTTATGAAGAGAAATAAATTTTATTTACTGCTTATTATGATGGCTTGCATATGCTTGGGTTGTAAGAGTAAAAATATGAATACCGTTACAAATGAGGAAGTAGAAAGCACAATTGTTGAAAATAGTAATGATATAAAAACAAATGATAATGAGAGCAAGGAAGAAAACACTGAGGAAAGTGCTGTGAAACTTTCGGATTTTATAAATCCTGAGGGCAATACAATTTTTACCCGTTTTATTACTCCAAAGGGCTATAAAAGAGTAGAAGCAGATGAGGGAAGCTTTGCAGATTTTATAGGTAATTATGCGCTTGAGCCTGACGGTACTCCTGTGTATTACTTTGACAAAAGAGAAAAAGGCGGAGACGGTCACGTCGCAGTATTTTCTATGGAAGTGGCGGAAGAAGACTTGCAGCAGTGTGCAGACAGTATTATGAGAATATATGCTGAATATCTGTATAAGAGCGGTAGACATGATAAAATTAGCTTTCATTTTGTAGACGGATTTGTATGCGATTATAATCATTGGAAAGAGGGGTATAGAGTTAAGTTTTCGAATGATAAGCCATATTGGGAGAAGGTTGCTTCATCCGATGATAGTGAAGAAACTTTCAAAAAATATTTACGAATTGTTTTTTCGTATTCGTCCACTCTGTCTATGGAAAATGAATCAAGACCGGTAGATATATCAGAGCTTAAAGTAGGAGATATTTTTATAAAGGGTGGAAGCCCCGGACATGTGGTAATGGTAGCGGATATCTGTGAAAATGAAGCAGGAGAAAAGGCATTTTTACTTGCACAGGGATTTATGCCGGCACAAAGCTTTCATATAATCAAAAATCCGGCTCACAGTGATGATCCGTGGTATTATGAAAGTGAGATAAGATATCCATTTATAACACAGAGCTATATATTTGATGACGGTAGCTTAAGGAGACTTAATTATTTGGATTAGCATTAAGTGAGGGTAAAAGCATTACATACTAATTATATAGTATATGTCTATTTCAATGTGAAATAAGTATTTTCAAATAGCAAATTTAAAAAGGTCGAAGTAGACTATATCGGCCTTTTTGAATGTCTAAGAGTTTGTATACATGTATAGTATACTCTATTTTTAATTTTTAAGAATATGATAAGATAGATTAATTAAGGGTTTAAATAATATTATAGAATTTAAATAGGATGGAGAATAAATAATGGCCGGAAAAAATAATACAAATATAGGTTTTGAAAAGCAAATTTGGGATGCTGCTTGCGTTCTGTGGGGACATATCCCTGCAGCAGAATATAGAAAGGTTATTGTAGGCCTTATTTTTCTTCGCTATATATCAAGTGCGTTTGAAAGACGTTATGATGAATTGGTAAAAGAAGGTGACGGCTTTGAAAATGATAGAGATGCATATGCAGAAGAAAATATTTTCTTTGTGCCGGAGGAAGCTCGTTGGAGTAAAATTGCATCTGAAGCTCATACACCTGAAATAGGAACAGTAATTGATGATGCTATGAGAGCCATTGAAAAAGAGAATACGACACTTAAGAATGTTTTACCTAAAAACTATGCTAATCCTGATTTAGATAAAAGAGTACTTGGAGAAGTTGTGGATCTGTTCACCAATGAAATAAAAATGGATGGGACAGAAGCAGGTAAAGATTTATTGGGCAGGACATATGAATATTGTATTGCTCAGTTTGCAGCATATGAGGGAACAAAGGGTGGAGAGTTTTATACACCTTCAAGTATTGTAAAAACAATTGTAGCTATACTGAAGCCATTTGATAATTGCCGAGTATATGATCCCTGTATGGGAAGTGGTGGCATGTTTGTGCAGAGTGAAAAGTTTGTACAGGCTCATAGTGATAACAGGGGGAATATTTCTGTTTATGGACAGGAATCAAATGCAGACACGTGTAAAATGGCAAAAATGAACATGGCGATAAGAGGAATTGATGCAAACTTCGGTGCTTACCACGCAGATACATTTTTCAACGATCTTCATAAGACTTTAAAGTCGGATTTTATTATGGCAAATCCACCGTTTAATCTTTCAAATTGGGGTGCAGAAAAATTAAAAGATGATGTCAGATGGAAATATGGAATGCCACCGGCAGGAAATGCAAACTATGCCTGGATACAGCATATGATTCATCACTTAGCGCCGAACGGTAAAATAGGATTAGTACTTGCCAATGGCGCATTATCATCTCAAACTTCAGGAGAGGGAGAAATAAGAAAGAGAATCATAGAAGATGATTTAGTTGAAGGTATTGTAGCTTTACCTACACAGCTTTTTTATAGCGTAACTATTCCTGTAACATTGTGGTTTATTACTAAGAATAAAAAGCAAAAAGGAAAGACTCTATTTATTGATGCCAGAAAAATGGGTTATATGGTTGATAGAAAACATAGAGATTTTACAGAAGGGATACAGGAAGACGGAAGCCTGGGAGATATTGATTTATTAGCAAAAACATTTGGAGATTTTCAAAACGGAATATTGGAAGAGAAAAAAGGATTTTCGGCTATTGCTACAATAAAAGAGATAGCAAAGCATGACTATATTTTAACCCCAGGTCGATATGTGGGGATTGAAGAACAGGAAGATGACGGAGAGCCCTTTGAAGAAAAGATGACAAGGTTAACCTCAGAGCTGTCAGATATGTTTAAAAAGTCTCATGAGTTGGAAGAGGAAATTCGTAAGAAACTGGGGGCGATTGGGTATGAAGTGTAAGTGGCAAATAAAGAAATTGTCAGAGATTGTAGATTTTAATCCTCGTGAGTCATTGCCAAAAGGAAGAATTGCTAAAAAGATTGGAATGGATAAATTACAACCGTTTTGCAGAGATATTATGTCATATGAAAATGAACCGTTTACAAGTGGGACTAAATTCCGTAATGGCGATACTATTATGGCAAGAATAACTCCGTGCTTGGAAAATGGGAAAATTGCCAAAGTTGATATTCTTGATGAAGGTGAAATCGGGTTTGGTTCTACAGAATATATCGTTTTTCGTGCAAAAGAAGGAATAGATACAGATTACCTGTATTATTTAGTATGTAGCTCAATTGTAAGAGAGCCGGGCAATTAAATCAATGGTTGGTTCATCGGGTAGGCAACGAGTACAAACAGATGTATTAAGGAATTTAGATATTAAAGTTCCTTCCGTTGAAGAACAAAAAGTAATAAGTGGAATTTTAAGAGATTTGGATGATAAAATAAAACTTAACAATACAATAAACAATAATTTAGAGGAGCAAGCTAAGGCTATCTTTTCAAATGAGTTTTTAACTCTTGAAACATTGCCTGATGGTTGGAATCAAGCTAGTTTGATAGATATTGCAGACTATCTAAACGGTCTTGCTATGCAAAAATATCGTCCAACTGCTGATGAAACAGGCATTCCGGTTCTTAAAATCAAAGAGCTTCGTCAAACCTGTTGCGATGATAACAGCGAACTGTGTTCTCCAAATATTAAAAGCGATTACATTATTCAAGATGGTGATGTTATTTTTTCTTGGTCAGGCAGTTTGTTAGTTGATTTTTGGTGTGGAGGTATTTGCGGCTTAAATCAACATTTGTTTAAGGTAACATCAAACAAGTACAACAAGTGGTTCTATTATGCTTGGACAAAACACCATCTTGACCGATTTATAGCCGTTGCTGCTGACAAAGCTACAACAATGGGACACATTAAGCGTGATGAACTCGCAAAAGCAAAGGTCTCATACCTAATGAAGCAAATTACCAACGAATTGGAGCTTTACTTCAGCCAATTTATGATTTGATTATCTCAAATCGAATAGAGAATAAGAAACTCTCTTCATTAAGAGACACTCTTTTACCTAAACTAATATCTGGCGAACTTGATGTCTCCAACATCGACGTTTAAGCTGCTAATAGACTCGAAAACTGCTCCGCAGTTTCCTCGTTACCGCCTCTGTCAGACACTTTGCCGTCCGTATGCAAGCATTCGTCCGTCTTCGGTGTCTGCCTACGCTGCTTCGCAGCTATCCGTGCGTTGCACGGATGAGTCGGTAAATTATTGTTTACCAGCTATTCAGAATCTAAACTATCTTATTGACCTACGGTCAATAAGCATCGCAAGTCTACGACTTGCTCAATTATTGTATATCATAACTATCATAAAAATATAGAAAGGGAAGTTGCTATGACATTAGTGAATAAACTTGGCATTACTGATTCAATAGAATTAGCTAAGGCTGAAGAAAAAATCAGTAAAAAAAGAGCAATAGAACTCTTTGAAAGCGGATATTTGGATAATCTTGAACATGGAACTTTTAAATCACTAGCTGAAATACACAAATATTTATTTGATCAAATTTATGATTTCGCCGGACAAATAAGAAATGTTAATATTGCAAAAGGTAATTTCCGTTTTGCTCCGCTTATGTATTTGAGAGCATCTCTTGAAAATATCGAAAAAATGCCACAGTCAACATATGATGAAATTATAGAAAAATATGTAGAAATGAATGTTGCACACCCTTTTCGTGAGGGAAATGGCAGAAGTACAAGAATTTGGCTTGATTTGATTTTGAAAAAAGAGTTAGGTCAAGTTGTTGATTGGAGTCTTGTAGATAAGGAGGATTACCTTTCTGCTATGGAACGCAGTCCCGTTAAAACAATTGAAATCAAATATATATTAAAGCAAGCACTGACAGAAAAAATCAATGACCGTGAGATTTATATGAAAGGTATTGATCACAGCTATTATTACGAAGACTATTTTACATTTAAGACAAGTGATTTGTAACTAAAAACTTCTATCAGCGGCAGAAGTCAATTTAAAGAACAGCCGTTGCTTGTCAGTTCTCAATAAAAAGGAGAAATGACGATGAAACAAAACTTAATAAATGACATTGTTCAAGGCATGTTGCCATATTTGAATAACGCACAAAACGAAAAGTTGCAGGAGGTTTTGCAATATGTCTTTGCAGACTATGAGATAACAGAAAAGCAACAACAAGAGAAAAATTCAAAGCAAAACTTTGTAGAACTGTTCTTATCGGCAAAACGCATAGAGGGTTGTTCCGAAAAGTCTCTTAAATACTACAAGGCTACGATTGAAGCTATGCTTGATGAACTACAAAAAGATGTCAAACATATAGTTACAGACGACATTAGGAGATACCTGACAGAATATCAGGAAAAGAAAAAATCAAGTAAAGTTACAATAGACAATATCCGCCGTATTCTTTCAAGTTTCTTTGCTTGGTTGGAGGATGAGGACTACATACTGAAAAGCCCGGTACGACGTATACATAAAGTTAAAACCGGCACAAACATAAAGGAGACCTATTCTGATGAAGCTTTAGAACTTATGCGTGATAATTGCACAGAACTAAGAGATTTAGCAATAATAGATATGCTTGCATCAACCGGTATGCGTGTAGGTGAAATGGTGTTGCTTAACAGAAATGATATTGATTTCAATGAGAGAGAATGTATTGTGTTCGGCAAAGGCAGTAAAGAGAGAGTTGTTTATTTTGATGCAAGAACAAAGATTCACTTGCAGAATTATCTTAACAGTAGAATAGATGATAACCCAGCTCTGTTTGTATCATTGAAAGAGCCTCATAAAAGGCTGAAAATAGGTGGAGTTGAAGTAAGATTAAGGGAATGTGGGAAGAAATTAGGGTTGCAAAAGGTACATCCGCACAAATTCAGGCGTACCCTTGCAACTATGGCGATAGATAAAGGAATGCCTATTGAGCAACTGCAACAGCTTTTAGGGCATAGAAAAATAGATACGACCTTGCAGTATGCAATGGTAAAGCAGAGTAATGTAAAAATTGCTCATAGAAAATATATTGGATAGAGAGGATAATTGCTATGGGCGAATGGATGAAAAAATCGCTGATAGAAATAGTTGAGCTTATCAGTGGTGGTACTCCAAAGACATCTAAATCCGAATATTGGGATGGAAATATTAACTGGTTGTCAGTAAAAGATTTTAACAATTGTAACAGGTACGTATATGCTACAGAGAAAACGATTACTGAAGAAGGACTTAATAATAGCTCTACTAAACTACTTCAAAAAGATGATATTATTATCTCTGCAAGAGGAACGGTTGGAGAGATAGCAATGATTCCATTTCCGATGGCTTTTAATCAGTCTTGTTATGGAATAAGAGCAAAGGGTGGTATAGATAGCAATTTCTTATATTACTTAATAAAGAATAGTATAAGAAAGCTTAAGGCAATAACGCATGGTTCTGTTTTTGATACAATAACAAGGGATACTTTTGCTAATATAGAGATTAATATTCCAGATCTTGATACACAAAGTAAAATGGCAAAAATTTTATCTAATATTGATGATAAGATTGAAAACAATCAGAGAATAAACAATAATTTACCGCCTCATCCGTGCAACGCATGGATAGCTACAAAGCAGCGTAGGCAGACACCAAAAACGGACGAATACTTGTATACGGACGGCAAGGTGTCTGACAGAGGCGGTAACGAGGAAACTGCGGAGCAGTTTTCGAGTCTATTAGCAGCTTAAAAGTCGATGTTGGAGACATCAAGTTCGCCGGACATAAGTTTGGGTAATAATGAATCACGAAGCTGCTTTAAATAACAGATTTCATCGTAATTATTGCGAATAGTAGCATCTATTGGAGAAACTAGCGCTTCAAATTCATCAAGCTTTTCACTTGATGGTATGATGAGAGGCATTTCATTTAGCGAAATTCTGTTAATTGATCCAAATACAGTGCCTTCTCCATTAAAAACATCTAACTGCTTTTTGAGGGAAAACATTGTGTATAGTACAAAAGCTTGATGATTATCCTTTGAATGAATAGCTGCAAGTCCTCGCCCAATACAGCAATCTGTATGAGCAACATTTAAGTCTCCAACAGGCGCTCGAACACTCATTAATGTGTCATTTGCACAAGCCATTCGCTTTGGTTCAGTTGTATAAAGCCGCACAGTTGGAAATCTGAATCCAAATTCGGCACGACCTTGGAAGAAAATTATACCATTTCTATCTTCGTTATAGCTACTGCTGCTTGGAGACTGTCCCATTGTAATATCAGCTATGTCACTCAATGTGCCTTCCGTCCAGTCTGAACTTGCATTATCAATAAACATTTGCTTATATATAGACTGAGCTTGCTCCTCTAAATTATTGTTTTACATATCATTATAAATGCAAACTATCTTATTGACCTGCGGTCAATAAGCGTCGCAAGTATGCTACCTGCTCAATTATTGTTTTTAAAGGAATCTTATTATGAAAATAAAAGATATTAAAGATAACATCATAAATCCTTTCGAAATAGATGATGTAAAGCTAATAAGACTTTTTAGCTTTTTATCTACATACTGCACCTACGATTGAGAGTAGGACTGCTACACAAATAGATGAAGAAAGGGCATCAAATAACTGGATAAGTTTTATTAAAACATTAAATAAAGATATGTTTAAGTTTTATGCTCATTCATATCCTATAGAAAGGCTTGTAGATAGTTTTAAAGAGTATGGTTTAGATGACGAGGCAGAAGTAAAACGAAGAACAAGGGCTTTTGTATGTAAAAAGAAAACTAGTCAAGAAACTGATTACAGATGCTTGCTACGGCATTTGAGAAATTCAATTGCTCATAACAATGTTTATATATCAGATGTTGGAAATAGAAAGTATATATTGTTTGAAGATTTTTAATAAAAAAGGGAAATATTTCCGCCAAAATATTGTTATCGCAAAATGATTTGAGGATATTAAAGAAAGAAATTATGAAATAAAGGAGAGTTTTATGTCCGGAGTATACACCGAAGCTGACTATGAAAACTCAATAATTGAATTATTTCAAAACAACCTGGAATATGAATATATATATGGTCCGGATATTGAAAGAGATTTCTATAGTCCATTATATGAAGATGTTTTGATAGATTCACTGTATTATTTGAATAGAAATTTGCCTAATGATGCTATTCAGGAAGCGTTACATAAGCTCAAGAATTTTGAAAATGGTGAGCTTGTGCAGAAAAACGCTACTTTTATGGATTACCTACAAAACGGTATACCGGTAAGATATTTTTTAGATGGGGAAGAACGTTCAGCTATTGTATACCTTGCCGATTACCAAAAGCCTGAAAATAACTCATTTATTATTGCTAACCAGTGGACGTTTATTGAAAACAGCAACAAACGTCCGGACATTATTCTGTTTTTGAACGGTCTACCGGTCGTATTAGTTGAACTTAAGTCTCCGTCACGTGAAGAAACCGATGCTTCAGAAGCATATAGACAGCTACGTAACTATATGCAGGAAATTCCTTCTATGTTTATTTATAATGCAATTTGTGTTATGAGCGATCAGTTGACATCGAAAGCCGGGACAATTACTTCCGGTGAAGACCGCTTCATGGAGTGGAAAACAAAAGACGGTAATTATGAGAATACTCAGTATGCTCAGTTTGATACTTTCTTTGAGGGGATATTTCAAAAAGAAAGATTACTTGATATTATCAAGAACTTTATTTGCTTTTCAAATGAGGGGATTAACACCTATAAAATTCTTGCCGGATACCATCAATATTTTGCGGTAAGGAAAGCGGTTGAGTCAACAAAAAAGGCTACTGTAACTGACGGTAAAGGTGGTGTTTTTTGGCATACACAAGGAAGTGGCAAATCGCTTTCTATGGTTTTCTATGCTCATTTGTTACAGGAGGCATTGGATAGTCCTACTATTGTTGTACTCACTGACAGAAATGACTTGGATGATCAGCTCTATGGACAGTTTGCAAGGTGTAAAGATTTTTTGAGACAAGCTCCTATGCAGGCAGAAAGTAGGGAAAATTTAAAAACTTTGCTTGCCGGAAGGCAGGCAAACGGTATTATCTTTACTACCATGCAGAAATTTGAGGAGTCTGATGAACCGCTTTCTGAACGTAATAATATTATAGTTATGGCAGATGAGGCACATAGGGGGCAGTATGGACTTGCAGAGAAAATTAAGATTGTAAAGAATGATGCCGGTAAGGAAGAGGCAAAGCGAGTTATCGGCACAGCAAGAATTATTCGTAATTCACTGCCTAATGCTACGTATATAGGATTCACAGGTACGCCTATTTCGTCTAAAGACCGAAGCACCCGTGAGGTTTTTGGCGATTACATAGATATATACGATATGACCCAGGCTGTTGAAGACGGTGCAACCAGACCGGTGTATTATGAGAGCCGTGTTATAAAGTTGAACCTGGATAAAGAGATATTGGATAAGATTGATGCAGAGTATGATTTGATGGCACTTAATGCTGACAATGAAGTTGTTGAAAGAGCAAGCGAGAGCTTGGTCAGATGGAAGCGGTACTTGGAAATGATAATACCATAAATTCGCTAGTTTGTGATATTCTTGAACATTATGAAAATAACAGAGAGAATCTGCTTACCGGCAAGGCGATGATTGTTGCATACTCTCGTCCTATTGCTATGAAGATTTATAAGCGGATTTTGGAAATACACCCTGATTGGAGCGAAAAGGTGGGGGGTGTTATGACATCAGGAAATAATGATCCGGAGGAATGGAGACAAATTATCGGAAACAAGCATCACAAGAATGAGCTTGCAAAGAAGTTCAAAGATAACAATAGCCCTATGAAGATTGCTATTGTTGTTGATATGTGGCTTACCGGCTTTGATGTTCCATCTCTTGCTACAATGTATGTATACAAGCCTATGGCAGGACACAATTTGATGCAGGCGATTGCACGTGTAAACCGTGTTTTCCGTGACAAGGAAGGTGGTCTTGTTGTCGATTATGTAGGTATTGCTACCGCATTGAAACAGGCGATGAATGACTATACATCCAGAGATAAAAAGAATTACGGAGATACGGATGTAGCAAAGGTTGCATACCCAAAGTTCTTGGAAAAACTGGCAGTATGTCGTGATAAATTCCATGAATATGATTATTCGAAATTTAAAAGTGGTACAGATCTTGAAAGAGCAAAGGCTATCAGCGGAGCTGTAAATTTTATTATCGGTAGAGAAAAGGTTGACGATAAGGACTCCTTTGTAAAGGAAGCTCTTATGCTTCATCAAGCATTATCACTATGTTCGTCATTGGTTGATGAAGATAACAGATTTGAAGCTGCTTTCTTTGAGTCGGTTAGGGTTCTTGTCATCAGACTTACTGTTACAGGTGTAGGAAAAAAGATTTCATTACCTGAAATGAATGCGAGAATAAATGAACTTCTTAAACAGAGTATTAAAAGTGATGGAGTTATAAATCTGTTCTCGGATATTAAAGAGGAGTTTTCTTTGTTTGATCCGAAGTTTCTTCAGGAAGTGGCTAATATGAAAGAGAAAAATCTTGCGGTAGAGCTGCTGAAGAAGTTGATATCAGAGCAGGTCTCTGTTTATCGTAGAACAAATGTGGTTAAATCTGAGAAATTCAGTGATATTATGCAAAGGGCTATCAACTCTTATCTGAACGGAATGTTGACAAATGAAGAGGTTATAGAGGAGATGCTAAAACTTGCAAAACAGATTGCAGCAGACCAAAAAGAGGGTAATAAACTTGGGCTTAATGCTGATGAGCTTGCATTTTATGATGCATTGACAAAGCCACAGGCAATTAAAGATTTCTATGAAAATGAGGAGCTTATCGCAATAACAAAAGAACTGGCAGAAACCCTTAGAAAAAATAAGACGATTGATTGGCAGAAGCGAGAATCTGCAAGGGCAAAAATGCGTATGCTTATTAAAAAACTTTTGAAAAAACACAAATATCCACCCGAGGGAATGGAGGATGCGGTTCAGACAGTTATGACACAATGTGAGCTTTGGACTGATAATTACAGCTTTGAAGATAAACAAAATATCTATAGATATAATGCTAATACAGAAGAAGATCTGCAAATGGTTGCTGAAGAAGGTGTGAAATATAATACATAAATTGTAGTATCAAAATTAATATTTACATAACTATATGAAAATGGTATACTATAACTGCAACAAAATAAATTTGCCCTGATGGGTATATACATATACACTTATTAAGAGTGACGGAGAGTTAAGGATCTGTGATGTCACGGCAACCCCTTTTAGGAAGGTGCCAACCTGAGCGAGAAATCGAGCAATGAGTGGAAACCTTAGTCCACCATTTGGTGGGCTTTTTTAGATATCAGCTTTATAAAAGACGGTTTATATATAAGTGTAAAAGATAGGAGAGAAATGGAAGAGAGAAGACTTTTTACTTCAGAGTCAGTTACTGAAGGACATCCTGATAAGATGTGCGATCAGATTTCAGATGCAATATTGGATGCATATTTAAGTGCAGACCCGGATTCAAGAGTGGCTTGTGAGACAGCTACAACTACAGGAATGGTACTTGTAATGGGAGAAATCTCATCAAAGGCTACCGTAGATATCCAAAAGATAGTTAGAGAAACTGTAAGAGAAATAGGTTATGACAGAGCAAAGTACGGCTTTGACTGTGATACCTGCAGTGTACTTGTAGCACTTGATGAGCAGTCAAGTGATATAGCAATGGGTGTTGACAAGGCACTTGAGGCAAGAGAGCATACTGATTTAGAGGATGAGGACAATGGTGCAGGTGACCAGGGACTTATGTTCGGATATGCTACAGATGAAACAAAAGAGTTTATGCCATACCCTATATATCTTGCACATAATCTTGCAAAAAGACTTACACAGGTAAGAAAAGACGGTACTTTAAACTACTTAAGGCCTGACGGTAAGACACAGGTTACAGTAGAGTATGATGAAGAAGGTAAGCCTGTAAGAATAGATACAGTTGTACTTTCTACACAGCATGACGAGGATGTGGAGCAGGAGCAGATTCATACAGATATAAAGAAATATGTATTTGATGAAATAATTCCACAGGAAATGGTCGATGAAAATACCAAATATTTATAAATCCTACAGGTAGATTTGTTATAGGCGGACCTCATGGAGACTCGGGTCTTACAGGAAGAAAGATAATAGTGGATACTTACGGCGGCTATGCAAGACATGGCGGCGGTGCTTTCTCGGGTAAGGACAGTACAAAGGTGGACAGATCGGCAGCTTATGCGGCAAGATATGTTGCAAAGAATATAGTAGCTGCGGGACTTGCAAAAAAATGCGAGATTCAGTTATCTTATGCTATCGGTGTGGCTCATCCTACATCTATTTCCGCAGATACTTTCGGAACAGGAAAGATAAGTGACAGTGCGATAGTAGAACTTATCAGAAAGCACTTTGATTTAAGACCTACTGCAATTATAAAGATGCTTGACCTTAGAAAGCCGATATTTAAGCAGACTGCTGCATACGGACATTTTGGAAGAGATGATTTAAGTCTTCCATGGGAAAGACTTGATAAGGTAGAAGAACTTAAGAAGGCTATCTGATGAAAGTAGGCTCCGGTTTATTTTCGATATTTTGCCTTATAATAATCATACCGTCTATACTTCTCATATACAGTATGAATTATGATACAACGGGTAATATAGGTATCTGGCTTACCATTCTTGTAACCATAATAGATATTGTGGCGGTTGTTATGTGGATATGGATCTATAAAAGGATTCTTGTTCCCTTGGATAAATTGCAAACAGCTACAAAGAAGATAGCAGATGGAGATTTGGATTATCAATTAGATGAGAGAGATTTTTGTGAGATTCCTTTTTTATTCAATGATTTCGAGAGAATGAGAATTAAGTTAAAGGAAGATGAAGAAGAAAAAAAACTTTCCGAAGATGCGGCCAGAGAGTTGGTAAGTAATATTTCTCATGATTTAAAGACACCGCTTACGGCAATAAGAGGATATGTGGAGGGAATACTTGACGGTGTTGCCTCCTCATCTCAAAAGACGAGAGATTACCTAAATACAATATATAATAAGACAAATGACATGAATTCATTGATTGATGAATTGCTTTATTATTCACAGGTTTCAGAAAAGCATATGTCTTATAAATTTGAAAAAAATTTATGTAAAAAGATTTTTTTGATGAATATGTGAAGGATCTTTATTTGAGCTTGATACAATAAAAATAAAAATTTTTTTATATAGTAAATGTAGGCAGAAGTACTGTTATAGATATGGATAAAGAACAGATAAAGAGAGCCTTAAACAATATTGTTTCAAATGCTGTGAAATATATGGACAAGGAAAAGCCGGAAATTCATTTTAGAGTCAGAGAGACTATAGATGCAATAGATATACAGATATCAGATAATGGTAGAGGAATAGATGAAAAGGATTTACCTCATATATTTGATAGATTTTACAGAAGTGATGTGTCAAGAAATACTAAACTTGGAGGTAGCGGCATAGGGCTTTCTATTGTAAAAAAAGTAATAGAAAATCATGAAGGAAGTGTTGTAGCTATGTCTAAACCGGGCGTTGGAACGGAGGTTAGCATAGAGTTAAAGAAGTAGGAGATAGAAAATGGGCAAAGTTCTTATAATAGAGGATGAAGTAAGTATAGCTGAGCTGGAAAGGGATTATTTGGAAATATCCGGCTTTGAGGTCGATATTTCAACTGACGGTAAAGAAGGACTTAAAAGAGCGTTAAATGAAGACTATGAGTTGGTATTACTGGATTTGATGCTGCCCGGAATTGACGGATATGAGATATGTAAGCAGATAAGAGCTGTAAAAGAGATACCTATTATCATGGTCAGTGCAAAAAAGAATGATATTGACAAGATAAGAGGACTTGGGCTGGGAGCGGATGATTATATGACCAAGCCTTTTTCACCGAGTGAACTTGTGGCAAGGGTAAAGGCACATATTAACAGATATGATAGGTTGGCAGGTGTTTCTACAGCAAATAAGGACATTGTAGAAATCAGAGATTTGAAGATAGATGCAGGCTCCAGAAGAGTTTGGGGCTATGGAGATGAAAAAACATTGACCGCCAAGGAGTTTGATATACTCTATTTCCTTGCAAAGCATCCGAACAAGGTATATTCAAAAGAAGATTTGTTTAAAGAAGTATGGGGGCTTGAGTCAATGGGTGATATTTCAACAGTTACCGTACATATCAAAAATATCAGAGAAAAAATAGAGCAGGACAGTTCCAAACCTCAATTTATAGAAACTATTTGGGGTGTTGGATACAGATTTAGAGGATAAAGATAAGGGTCGACAAAAGTCGGCCCTATATTTATACAATAAAATATTTCAATAATAAATACAAGGCTACAGCATAGCAGTGCCACTTTAAAAAGATTTGCTCCAAACCGGGCGGCAATTATTCCGATTTTATTATAAATCGATTTGACAAAATAAAAGCTTGCATTGTCTTTATTATAAAAAAATGTTATGATTAAGTATCTTAGATATGTTATGTACCTCAATAGCAGATTTAGGAGATATTAAAAATATCTATAGAACTACGAAAAGTATTTACTCTTTCATAGTTAAGTGGGAAGACCACAGTATAAAGTCTTTTGACGATAAAATGATTGGAGGGTTATATGAACAAAGGTCAAATCAATACAAATCTTGGTCAGATAAGCATAAATCCGGATGTTATAGCATTCTATGTAGGAATACAGGCGGTTGAATGCTTCGGTATAGTTGGTATGGCAGCAGTTTCTGTAACAGATGGTATATCAAGACTTTTGAAGAGAGAGAATCTCACAAAGGGCATCAGTGTAAAAATAGAGGATAATAAGTTGATTTTGGATTTCCATATCATAGTTGCGTATGGACTTAGCATAAGTGCTATAACTCAAAATCTAATAGAGACTATCCAGTATAAGGCAGAGAAGTTTACCGGAATGGAAGTAAAGAAAATAAATATATTCGTAGAAGGTGTACGAATAATAGACTAAGGAGGATTTTTTGTGAGTCTAGAGCAGATTGATGCACAATCACTAAAGAGTGCTTTTATAACAGGAGCAAAAAGCTTAGAAGCAAAAAAAGAATGGATAAATGAACTGAATGTGTTCCCGGTTCCTGACGGAGATACCGGTACAAATATGACAATGACAATAATGTCGGCAGCAAAGACATTGGCGGCTGAAGAAGGCGATGACATTGCATCTATGTGTAAGGCAATAGCGCAAGGATCATTGCGTGGTGCCAGAGGAAACTCAGGTGTTATACTTTCTCAGCTTTTTAGAGGTGCAGCCAAGATATTAAAGGAATCACCTGTTGTAGATGTGTTTGAAATTGCACTTGCATTTGATAAGGCAAGTGAGACTGCATATAAGGCTGTAATGAAGCCGAAAGAGGGTACAATACTTACAGTTGCAAGAGCGATGGGTGAAAAGGCTCTTGAAATACATGATGAATATGATGATATTATCGCATTTTTGGAAGCTGTATTGGCATATGGTGATGAGACTTTAAAGAAAACACCTGAGATGTTGCCTGTACTGAAGAAAGCCGGAGTGGTAGACTCAGGTGGTCAGGGACTTATGGTTATACTTCACGGTATACTTGAAGGTCTTAAGGGAAATGTGATAGAGCTTGGTGATGTGGTACTTTCAACAAAGTCTGAAGGTAGTGCAACGGTGCCGCAAGAGAGGATATCGATACTTCAGATATAAAGTTCGGCTATTGTACAGAGTTTATTGTAAATTTAAATAAGGAATTTACAGATAAGGATGAAGATGAATTTAAAGCATTCCTTACTTCAATAGGTGATTCACTAGTATGTGTAGCTGATGATGAAGTGGTTAAGATTCATGTGCATACAAATGATCCGGGACTTGCCATTCAAAGAGGATTGACTTTTGGAGAGCTTACCAATTTAAAGATTGACAATATGCGTGAAGAGCATAGAGAGAGAGTTATTAAGGGTGTGGATCAAATCCTTGAATCTCAAAATCAGAAGAAGAAAATGGGAGTTATAAGCGTCAGTGCAGGAAGCGGCCTCACATCAATTTTTAAAGAAATAGGAGTTGATGTAGTTGTTGAAGGTGGTCAGACAATGAATCCAAGTACCGAGGATATCCTTAATGCAATAGAGCATTTGAACGCTGAAACTATATATATATTACCGAATAACAAAAATATTATTTTGGCGGCTGAGCAGGCGGCTAAAATAGTTGAAGATAAGAAGGTTGTAGTAATACCTACCAAGACTATTCCTCAGGGAATAACAGCAATGATAAGTCTTTCTGAGGAAAGAAGTGGCGAGGAAAACCTTGAAAATGCTACTGAAGAGATTTCAAATGTGAAGTCGGCTCAGATAACCTATGCGGTTAGAAATACCACTATAGATGATGTTGAAATACATGAAAATGATGTTATGGCATTGGGAGACACCGGCATAATAGGAGTTGATAAGAGCATTGATTCAGCTGTAGATAAGGCACTTGCAAATATGATTGATGATTCAAGTGAATTGGTATGCCTTTACTATGGCGAAGAAGTAAGTGAAGAGGATGCTACCAAGTTATGTGACGAATTGGTTGGCAAATATGAGAATGTAGAGTTTGAATTACATTTTGGAGGACAGCCTGTTTACTACTATTTCATATCTGTAGAATAAGATTTTTAATAACTAGGTCTGTCAAATATATGATTTGGCGACCTAGTTAAAACTTTGTAGGGAGGTAGGCTTGATAGATATATCTGTAAAAAATATAAAGGGCGTAGGAGCAAAAACAGCAGAATATTTGGAAAAGCTTGATATAAAGACTGTCAAAGATCTTTTAAAACATTATCCGATAAGATATTTGGAATACAAAGCTCCTACAAAAATTTCCGAAGTAAACAAGGATGAAGAAGTAGTTATAAAGGCTACCATTACTAAAAGCATATCGCTTACCGGTCCGAACAGAAAAATAGCTGTAACGAAAGTTACAGACTTTGTTGATGTATTAGATGTAATATGGTATAACTCACCATACTTAAGAGCAACTCTAAAGCAGGGGGAGAGCTATATTTTTGTGGGTAAATTCTCAAGAAGAAATAAGAATACACTTGAGCATCCTACAATTTATACCATAGATGAATATAAGAAAAAGATAGGCAGTTTTAAGCCTATATATGCACTTACAGCCGGTATTAATAATAATGCAATGGAGAAGCTGATAAAATCAGCTTTTGAATATATAGATGATAAGGATTTTGAAGAATACTTACCTGAGAGTATACTTAAAGAGTTTTCTTTAGAAGACAGAAATAAAGCTGTTAGAAATATTCATGATCCTATAAGTAAGTCAAGTCTTTTTGAATCTAAAAAAAGGCTGGCATTTGATGATTTCTTTAGATTCTTATATGGAATGAAGCTTTTGAAAAATAAAAGGCTTAGAGTTAAGTCAAAGAATATAGTATCAAAAGAATTCAAATATTTAGAAGAAATAAAGTCCACTCTGCCGTTTAAGCTAACCGATTCACAAAATAATGTGATAGAGGAGATCTTAAATGATATGTCAAGTGGTGTGGTTACAAATAGATTGATACAGGGAGATGTAGGCTCGGGAAAGACGGTAGTAGCTTTAATATGCCTATATATGGCTGTAAAATCCGGATTTCAGGGTGTTGTTATGGTGCCTACCGAAGTTTTGGCAAAACAGCATTTTAAATCCATGTCAGAGACCTTGGGAAAATTAAAGAATCCGCCTAAGATAGGTATTCTGACAGGTTCTATGACTAAAAAGGAACATTTGGCAGTCTATGAAAAGATAGAAGCCGGTGAGATAGATATTGTAGTCGGTACACATGCTCTGCTTGTGGAAGATGTAAAATTTAAAAATCTTGGTCTGGTAGTAACTGATGAGCAGCATCGCTTCGGAGTAAGACAAAGAACAACTCTTTCAGACAAAGGAGAGGATGTTCATGTACTTGTAATGTCGGCTACACCGATACCGAGAACTCTTGCAATAATACTTTACGGAGATCTGGATATTTCAACTATAGAAACAAAACCTGTGGGCAGATTACCTATAAAGAACGCTGTAATTACAGAAAATGACAGGGAAAAAGCTTACAGACATATATCACTTGAAATAGGTAAAGGACATCAGGCATATATAATATGTCCTATGGTTGAAGAGAGTGAGAATATAGAAGCAGAGAATGTAATAGACTATAGTAAGAAAATATCAGATAAATTTTCACAAAATTGTAAGATAGAAGTTTTGCATGGGAGACTGCAACAGAAAGAAAAAGATGATATAATGTCTCGGTATGTAAATAAGGAAATAGATATTTTAGTATCTACAACAGTAATTGAAGTAGGTGTGGATGTACCGAATGCTACAGTTATTATGATTGAAAATGCTGAAAGATTCGGACTTGCGACTCTACATCAGCTTCGAGGCAGAGTCGGAAGAAGCGAGCTACAATCTTATGCCATATTTGTCAGAACTTCAAATTCCAATATTGCAAAAAAGAGGTTGGAAATAATAGGAAATTCTAATGACGGATTTTATATTGCATCAAGGGATCTGGTTTTAAGAGGCCCCGGAGAACTTTTCGGTCTGGCACAAAGCGGTGAACTTGATTTTGGAATGGCAGATATATACAATGATAATGATATATTTGAAATGGCAAAAAATGCTGTAGATATGATACATAGTGAGAATATAGGGGAAGAAGAGAGCATAAAGCTTGAGAACAAAATAAATAACTACATGGATTTACATTATAAAAAGTTAGCACTTTGATAGGAGTAGTATGTCTGAGAATAAGCAACAACCAAGAAAAAGAGGAAAAGGTAAAAAAGAAAAGAAAAAAAATAAGTTTACTCTGGGATTTGTAGTATTGGGTATTGTAGCCATAGTTGGTGCGTACACAGTAAAGGCAAATACTTACAGAACAAAATTTTTTCCACATACAATAATAAACGGTATAGATGCTTCTGAGAAAACTGTAGAAGAAGTAAGGCAGATAATGTCTAATCAGATAGATAATTTTGAGAGTACAGTAAGATCAAGAGATAATAATGATGAGATAATAAAGGGAAGCGATGTAGGCCTTGCTTTTGTTGAGGATTCATCACTTGAGGATCTTTTACATGAGCAAAACAGCATGGCATGGATTACAAATGTGAAGGAAGAAAAAGACCTTAAGATAAAGTCTTCCTTTACCCTGGACGATAATAAATTTGATGATACGGTTTCAAAGCTCAGAGCACTTGATGAATCTAAGTTTGTGGCACCGGTAGATGCAAAGATATCAGATTTTGTGCAGGGGCAAGGATATTCAATTATACCGGAAGTGGAAGGAAATACTCTTGATATTGATAAGGCAAAGGAGTATATAAAAAGTCAGCTGATTGTTCTAAACAATGATATAAATCTTGATTATGAAGATAATGATATTTATGAAAAGCCGACAAAAAGATCTGATGATCCTACACTTAATCTTGCACTTACAAATTTGAATAAATATGTATCTGCAAGAATCTCATATGATAAGCTTAATGTTTTGAACGGTGATACTATACATAAATGGTTAACTGTAAACAGTGACGGATCTGTAAATATATCAGATGAAGGTGTTGCGTCATTTGTAAAGACAATTTCAAATGCGTATAATACATCGGGAAAATCAAAAACTTTGAAAACTTCATATGGACTACAGTAACCATAGCAGGAGGTTCATATGGTTGGAAGGTAGATGCTGAAAAAGAAAAAGCAACCATAAAATCTCTCATAGAGGCAGGTGAGACCACAAAGAGAGAGCCGGAATTTTCAAGAAAAGCCGCTTCTCACGGTGATAATGACTATGGTAATTCGTATGTGGAGGTGAATCTTTCAACCCAGCATATGTTTGTAGTTAAGAACGGATCAACAGTACTTGAAAGTGATTTCGTATCAGGAAATGTTGCGAAAAACTGGACAACACCTGCAGGTGCTTTCCCACTCACTTATAAAACAAGAAATGCCACACTAAAGGGTGAAGGTTATTCAACACCGGTAGATTACTGGATGCCTTTTAACGGAGGCATAGGATTCCATGATGCACCTTGGAGATCTGCATTTGGTGGACAAATATATAAAACATCAGGTTCTCATGGTTGTATAAATCTACCACCTGCAGTGGCTAAGAAGTTGTATGAATATGTGGATTCAGGCTTTCCGGTATTATGCTATAATTTAAGTTCTGCTGTTCCTACACCGGCTGCTACAGAGACAACAGATGCAAGTAATTCTTCAAGCAGTCCTACAGAGGCTACAGTTGAGCCTATAGGTGATACTACACAGGCAGGTGAGATCAAAGCTGCTGTAGAAATAGGGCAGTAATAAATGAGGGTGATTTCAGGAACTGCAAGAAGTCTTATATTAAAAACACCAAAGGGTACTAACACAAGGCCTACTACTGATAAGATAAAAGAAACATTGTTTAATATGATTTCAAATGAACTCTATGATGCTACATTTCTTGATCTGTTTGCCGGAAGCGGAGGAATAGGCATAGAGGCTTTAAGCAGAGGGGCAAAGGAAGCATACTTTTGTGATATAGACAGAGAAGCCATCGGGTGTATAAAAGAAAATCTTGAACATACAAAGTTGATAGATAAAGCAACAATACTTAAGGGAAGCTTTGAAGCCAATCTTGAAAAAATCAAGACTCACGGAAAAAGATTTGATATAGTTTTTATAGATCCACCTTATCAAAAGGGAATTGAGGATAAATGTTTAGATATTTTAATAAATTCCACATTGATTGATGAGCATACATTAGTTATAATTGAAGAAGAATTTAAGACTGATACATCACATTTATCAAAGGATTGGTATATAGATAAGGTCAAAGAGTATAAGTCTAATAAACATATTTTTATGCATAAGCGAGGGTGACTATGGCTAAAGCTATTTATCCGGGAAGTTTTGATCCTATTACTAATGGACATATAGATATTATTGAAAGAGCATCAAAGATGTTTGACAAGCTTATTGTGGGTGTACTTATCAATAATACCAAGGACCCTCTTTCACACCTGTTGAAAGAGTAAATATGATAAAGGATGTTGTAGGGCATTTGCCAAACGTGGAAGTTTTGGAATTTGACGGTCTATTGGTGGATTTTGCACATGAGCAAAATTGTAATATATTGGTCAGAGGTTTGAGAGTAATAACAGACTTTGAATATGAATTACAATTGGCTCAGACAAATAAAATAATTGCGCCAAATTTAGAAACAGTTTTCCTTAGCTCCAGCTTGAAATACTCATATTTGAGTTCAAGTATTGTTAAGGAGATTGCAGTATATAATGGAGATATCAGTCATTTTGTAAGAGATCATATCGGAGAAATGGTTATGAAAAGACTGAGCGAAAAAGGTTTGAGGAGAGATCATGAGTAGAATTGAACAGGTGATAACCGAGATAGAAGAGTTTGTGGAGAGGTGTAAAACCGTTGCACTGTCCAATTCAATAATTAAGGTGAATAAAGAAGAATTTATAGCCTTATTGAATGAGTTGAGACAAGAGATACCTGAGGAGGTCACACAGTCACAAAAACTCATCAGTAATAAGGAAAGCATTCTTACAGATGCAAAAAACAGAGCTGAAAAGCTTATACTTGATGCCAATATTCAGAGCAATTCCATAAAAGATGAGGCAAAGAGAAAGGCGGATGCCATTGTTCTCAGTGCCAGAAAAGAGTCAGACGCTATAATGAATGAGGCAAACAAGTTAAAATCTCAACTTGTAAATGAAAATCAGATAATGCAGACTGCATATGCGGAATCCGATAAAATATTGGAATATGCCAGAATGGAAGCAAACAATATTGTATATGATGCAAGAAGCGAGGCTAATGGCGTAAGACAGGCGGCTATAACATACACTGATGAGTTACTTCAAAGTATTCAGGAAATAATTTCGGGTACAATGATTGATAGTCAGAACAGATTTAATCAATATTTGAACTCCCTGCAATTCTATACAGGAGAGATCGATAAGAACAGACAGGAACTTGCAACAAGTATTGTTCCGGCAGATCAAAATACACAGGAATAATTATGGGGGCTGTTGCTTGCAACAAGCCCTTTTTTGCGTAATAAGAATGATTTAGATTGAGGTATATATGATACAGGAAAAGGATCTACCAAAGTCCTATGTAGATGCCATGAAGGAGCTGCTTAAAGGAGATTATGATGCATATATCAAATCTTTGGATGAGAAACCTTATGTAGGTATCAGAACAAATTTACTGAAACTTGAGCCCGAAAAACTCAAAGAAATTCTTGACAGAGATTTTAAAGGAATTCCGTGGGTAAAAGAGGGATTTTATTTTGAAGAAGAGAAGGGTGTATTGACCACTTCTTCCTTAAGTAATAATGAAAAAATAAAGAGCATATCTAAAAATCCGTATTATTTTGCAGGACTTTACTATATACAGGAGCCTTCAGCTATGACACCGGCAATGATAGCAGGTATAAAACCGGGTGATAAGGTGCTTGATCTTTGCGCCGCTCCCGGAGGAAAGTCTACACAGGCCGCATCATACCTTCAAGGTGAAGGATTATTGGTATCGAATGATTTTTCGGCTTCCAGAGTAAAAGCGCTTCAAAAGAATATTGAGGTAAGCGGAATAGACAATGTTTTGATAACAAATGAAGATCCTAAGAATCTTTCAAATGTATATATTGAATATTTTGATAAGATAATAGTGGACGCGCCATGTTCGGGTGAGGGTATGTTTAGGCGTGACAGTGCTGTTTTTAGGGCATATCTTGGAAGAGGTCCGGAGTTTTTTACAGGATTACAGGTAAGTATACTAAATGAGGCGGCAAAAATGCTAAAGCCCGGCGGAACTTTGGTATATTCCACATGTACATACTCCAAGATAGAAGATGAGGGAAGTTTATCAGAGTTTTTAGAAAATCATCCTGAATTTAAAATAGATAAAATAAAGCCGGATTTCGGATTTGAAGAGTCTAAAATTTTACCGGGAACAATAAGACTTTTTCCTCATAAGATAAAGGGCGAAGGACATTTTGTAGCTAGACTGAAAAAAGATGAGAGCACACTTGAAATTGAGACAAGTAAAATAAAAGATAAAAAGAAAAGAAAATTACCGAAGCTTCCGGAAGAATTACTTGAATTTCTGGGGAAAATAAAAAGAGGCTGGGATTATGAGAGGATCTTTATAAATAAGGATTATGCATACTATCTTCCAAAGGATGCTTTGATAGATAAGAGCTTACACTATATAAGGACCGGACTGCTTCTTGGTGAGATAAAAAAGAACAGATTTGAGCCTTTTCAGGCATTGGCAATGAATATAAAGTTTGATGAATGGGAAAATCCTTTAAACTTAAGTGCAACTGACGAAAGAGTAATAAAGTATTTAAAGGGTGAAACCATAGAGGCCGATGATGAATATATGGGTATCAGACTTGTATGTGTAGACGGATTTTCACTCGGATTTGTAAAGCAAAATAAAAATAGCTGTAAAAATAAGTATTATCAAGGTTGGAGATGGATGTAATGATTGTCAGAGTTGATAAAATCCTTTCAGAGCTTGGTTTTGGAAGCCGTCAGGATATAAAAAAATATGTAAAAGCCGGTAAGATAAGGATAAATGACAATATAGTGAAAAAGCCAGAGGAAAAACTAAACAGCGAAAAAGATAAATTATACTTTGAAGGCAAAGAGGTGGAAGTAGAGGAGTTTGAAACATTTATCCTCTATAAGCCTGCAGGATATGTATGTGCAACTAAAGATAATGTACATAAGACCGTTATGGAGCTGATAGATTCCAAAAGAAAAAATATCGTACCTGTAGGAAGGCTTGATTTGGATACTGAGGGTATTCTTATTCTGACAAATGACGGCAGTCTAAATCACAGACTTGTCTCACCTTCATCACATGTGGATAAGACATATTATGCGGTATTTGAAGGTAAACTTGATGAAAATGCCGTAGAGATGACAAAAAACGGGCTGGACATAGGAGAGAGTGAAGTATCTAAACCCGCAAAGCTTGAGATCATATCCGATAATGAAATATTGCTTACAATACATGAGGGTAAATTTCATCAGGTCAAGAGAATGGTAAAAGCCTTAGGAGGGGAGGTAACTTATTTAAAAAGAGTTGCCTTTGGAGGACTCAGACTTGACGATTTGAAACTAAACAAAGGGGAAAGCAGAAAAATAACAGAGATTGAGATGGAGATGCTTAAGTGATTAAAAACAATATTTTAGATGCATGGATCATGGTTGAACATTTGTCCGAGGGAGATATAAGTCTGAAGGATAAAAAGAATCTTAGACTTGATGATTTGACCGACAAAAAATACTATGATTATTTTAATTCATTGGTTGAAAAATCGAATATCAGAAGATATAAGAATTCAGGTTTTGTAATTTATCTGGATATATTTGATTTTACACAGGTAGTTGATTTTTTAAGAAAAACCTATGGAATAGCAAAGCCTGAGGGAGATATCAATTACGGTGATAAATTCAGTATTGCACTGTATTTTGACAAGGGCTTGCGCTATATTGAGGATAATTTGTTTTTCAGTGCAAGCGCATATATGAGATATTATAGGCAGGTGCCTACCGAATCGGAGTTTCATAAGTTTGAAGAAGATTTAAAAGAAGAGCTGACACAAAGATTTGAAAACTGTGAAGACGATCCTGAGAAGTTTGATAAGGCGATTAACAGTATTTTAAATAAATACGGAATAGCTTTAGAGAATTGCCGTATGCAGCTTTTAAATAATATTGAGACGGATGCAACAAATCTTCATTCTTTTTTTGTGGATGACTTGTCAAAGGCTAAAAGAATTGACAACAAAAATCTTGAGGATTATCTTTATGGAAAAACAGCCGGAAGGATAAATTTGGACAGCAAAAAAGATTCTTCTTGGTTTAATAAGACAGAGTTTGAAAGGATTTTAAGTCCTGAAAATTATCCTCTCGGAAGATTTCCAAGTAATACAAAATTTGCGCTTTCTTTTATGCAGCAGGTGGCTGTAAATGTGACTATAGGGTATGATAATAATCAAATGAGAAGTGTAAACGGACCTCCGGGTACGGGTAAGACTACACTTTTAAAAGATATCTTTGCACAACTTATTGTAGAGCAGGCTTTTAGTATATGCGGACTTTCTGAAAAATATATTAAGGGGAGTGATTTGACCAGATATTTTGATAAAGCTTCCATAGGTGAGCTTCCTGAAAGTATTGCAAAGAACAATATAGTTGTTGCAAGCTCAAATAACGGTGCGGTTCAAAATATTGTAAATGAATTGCCGCTGAAAGAGGGCATTGATGAAAATATTTTATCTGAGCTTGAGGCTATAGATTATTTTAAAGAGATTGCAAACAAAAATGTAAAAGAAAATTGGGTTAAGGAAGACGGAAAGAGTAAAAAAGAGCTGATACTTGAAGATACAGGGGAAGAAAAGTTTTGGGGCTCTTTTTCCCTTGAGGGCGGTAAGTCCGATAATATGACCAATATACTTAACAGGATAGAATGTATAGTAAACTGTCTTGAAAATGAGTATGAGTCCAATGATGAAATTTACAATAAATTTAAAGTTCAATATAAAAAAGTACTGAATCTTAGAAATGATGCAAAAAGCTTACAAAATAAGTTTGACGCTTATTATAATGCAAAGTCTGAGCTTAATAAAATCGAGAACACTTTATTAAGTGAGGATGAAGAGAGAAGAAAAAAGATTGCTGTATTAAGGGAGCAAGCGGAAGCATTTGTAAAAGAGAAAATTATAAGCCTTGATGAGGCTTCAAGTTCACTAAACAGTACTAAAAGAAAAAGAGAAGAACTCTCAGGAAGTATTGCAAATCAAAAAATGCTTTTTGAGGCAAAGCAGAGTCAAAAACCGGGATTTTTCTCATCACTTTTTAATTCTGATAAAAACAAAAACTTTATAAATGAATTAAATGCTTTGCAAAATAAACTGCAGGCTTTATTTGATGAAGATGAGACCTACAGAAAGCTTGAAAATGAGCTTCAAAATAAAATAAATGAGCTGAAAAAATCTATAGATACTCAAAGGAATGCGGCAGATAATGAGAATACTCAGTATGAAGCATGGAAGCAAAACTTAAATAACAGAAAAGAAAAATATACGCAGATAATAAGTGAATTCGATGCTGATAATACGATTATATCTAGGGGGCTTGACCTTGGCAGTGATTATGAAAAGCTTCAGCTCTCAAATCCATGGTTTGATGAAAACTACAGAGTGGAGCAGTCTAAGCTCTTTGTATTGGCTTTAGGTGTAAGAAAGCAGTTTCTATATGAGAACAGAAAAAATATTAAAGCTGCTGTAAGCATATGGAGAGCTCAAAACAAATATATGGAAAATAAGAGATTGATTAACATCTCTTGGAATTGGATAAACCTTACTATTCCTGTTATCAGCTCTACTTTTGCGAGCTTTTCAAGGATGTTAAAAAATATTGATGAGAATGTTCTTGGACATACCTTTGTAGATGAGGCGGGGCAGGCTCTACCTCAGGCTGCAGTAGGTGCGATATTCAGAAGCAAGAGTATTATGGTCGTGGGAGATCCTTTCCAGATAAAGCCGGTGCTTACTTTGGACGGAGGTTTGCTTTCACTGCTTTCAAAAAGCTATAATGTAAGTGAAAAGTATTTGTCGGAGTCAGCTTCCGTACAGACCTTGGTGGATGCCGCAAGTCAATACGGTTTTTACACAAAAGGAGAAGAGGAAGCGGATTCCTGGATCGGTATTCCGCTTTGGGTACATAGGCGCTGTAAATATCCTATGTTTACCATATCAAATGAGATTTCATATCAGAATCTTATGGTACAGGGCAATGAGGGTTATGGAAAAACCGGATGGTATGATATAAACGGTAAGGCAGTGGATAAGTATGTCAAAGAGCAGGGAGATTTTCTTCTAAAAAAGATACAGGATATGGCAAAGTCAAATCCTAAGATATTAGATAAAAATGAGAGTGACACTATTTATATAATATCACCTTTTAAAAATGTTGCTTACAGGCTGGCAAGAAAGCTGGATGAGATAGGTTTTACAAGAAGAGAAAACGGAAAAGCTACAAATATCGGAACTATCCATACCTTCCAGGGAAAGGAAGCGCCGATAGTATTTATGGTACTTGGAGCGGATACAAACAGTAAGGGAGCCGCAAGCTGGGCAGTAAGTGAGGCCAATATGATGAATGTGGCGGCTACAAGAGCAAAGAAGGAATTTTATATAGTAGGAGATAAAAAACTTTATATGAGTTTGGGAAGTGAAGTGGTAAGTAAAGTAAATAAGGTTATATCAGCTTACAGTAAGTATCATCCCGAGCTTATAGATGAGAATACAGACTTAGGTAGTTTATGATAAAAAATATAGATGCATGTATATTCGATCTGGACGGCACTTTGGTGGATTCCATGTGGATGTGGCCTGAGATAGATGCCGAGTATCTGGAAAGATTCGGATTTGAATATGATGATAATTTGAAAAATGAAATAGAAGGAATAAGCTTTCATGAAACAGCGGTTTATTTTAAAAAGAAGTTCGGTATAAAAGACAGTGTGGAAAAAATCTGTCAGGACTGGGAAGATATGGCGCTGGATAAATATAAGTATGAAGTGAAAGAAAAGCCCGGTTGTACAAGATTTTTGGAGCATTTAAAGTCCGAAGGAATAAAAATGGGAATAGCAACCAGCAATAACAAAACAATGGTGGATGCGGTACTGAATTCCTTAAATATGAAAGATTATTTTGAGATTATAACCACATCGGATGAGGTAAAAAGGGGGAAGCCTGCACCTGATGTTTATTTAAGAACGGCAGAACTTCTGGGAGTCAGACCTGAAAAATGCCTGGTATTTGAAGATGTGGTAGCAGGTATCATAGCAGGAAAAGCGGCCGGAATGAAGGTATGTGCTATAGAGGATGATTTTTCAAAGGAAGTCAGAGAAAGGAAAAAGGAACTGTCAGACTATTATATAGATGACTACAGGGAATTACTATGACAAAGAAAAAAGGCGAGTACGGATACAGAAAATACTTTAAAATAAAAAACGGAATAATAATAGGATTTTTTGTTTTAATTATCCTACTGCTTTTTATAGCATCAAAGGTCACAAAGAATGCCGATATTTCAAGGATACTTCTGGTTTCATCCATACTTATGGTGCTCCCTATGGCAAACCTGTTATCACCTTTTTTAGTTGTGTTTAAGTATAAATCCTTTGAATATGATAAAATAAAGGAATATATCGGAAATAAGCATTTTTTATTTGATATAATTCTTACTATGAAGGAGCAGGTAATGCCTCTTGATATAATATATATTGATGGAGAAAAAATATTCGGTATTCTTTCCAACAAGGCGGATAAATCAAAAACCGAGGAATTTATCAAAGAGAGAATGAAAATAGGCGGCATCAAAGTAAGTGTGAAGATCTGTGGCAGCTTAAATGAAATGAAAAAGTTTATTCAAAGTCAAGATGCGGATAACAAAAATTTAGATGAGATAAGGGCTATCTTTAAAAGCCTTTCAGTATAATGATTGAGATAATTGTAGGAAAAAATGAAAACGGACAAAGGCTTGACAGGGTTTTGGAAAAAATATTTGTAAATGCAAATACAGGATTTATTTTCAAGATGCTTAGAAAAAAGAATATTACTCTGAATGATAAAAAAGCTGACGGGAAGGAAAGGCTTGAGAAGGGTGCAAGTATCAAGCTTTGGTTTTCGGATGAAAGTTTTGAAAAGCTATCAGGAAAAAAGGCGGGAAATATAAAAGACTTAGCAGAAAAGCCGATAGCTGATAAAAAAAGTACAGAAACTTTTAAATCATATATAGTATATGAGGATGAAAATACTGTTATAATAAATAAACCTGCAGGTCTTTTATCACAAAAATCAAATGAAAATGATATATCGGTAAATGATCTTTTGCTTGATTATCTTGAATTTGACTCTAAAGCATTAAATACATTCAAGCCTTCAATATGTAACAGACTGGACAGAAATACTTCGGGACTTTTGGTGTGCGGAAAGACTTTGGAAGGTTTAAGAGTAAATAATGAATTGATAAAAACAAAGGCTGTGAGCAAATTTTATCTGGCTGTGGTAAAAGGCAGAGTGGAAAAACCCGGTAGTATTAATGCATGGCTTTATAAGGATGAAAAGACCAATAAAGTTACTGTAAAAGATAAGTCTTTTGAAGGTGCGGAGTTTATACAAACAGAGTATGAGGTACTTGATTATTTTAAAGATGTTACATTGCTTTTAGTAAAGCTTATAACCGGAAAAACTCATCAGATTAGAGCGCATTTATCTTCAATATCACATCCTATAATAGGTGATTATAAATATGGAGAGAAATCGGTGAATGAGAGGTTTAAAAGAGAATACGGTATAAAATCACAGCTTTTACATTCATTTAGACTTGTATATCCGAACAGTGATATTTCAGATACGGATACTTTTAAAGCTTTAAAGGGAAAGTGCTTTGAGGCTTTATATAATAATGATTTCAGAAAGGTGATAGGAGATGGGTACTTGGAAAACAAGAGGCCTTAGGGGATCGGCACTGGAAGAGTATATCAACTACTCCAATGAAAAGTACAGAGAAAGCGGACTGGCCCTTATTCAAAGATTCCTACACCGATTACTCCGATAGAAATTGAAAAAAGTACAAGGCATATAACCTTGGCGTATTTCGAGAAAAAATCTACAGTTGACTATATAGGAGCTGTGCAGGGAATACCGGTATGTTTTGATGCAAAAGAATGTGCAAGCACAAGCTTTTCACTTGCAAATGTACATGAACACCAGTTTAAGTTCATGGAGGAGTTTGAAAAGCAGGGCGGTATAGCTTTTCTTATTATTTTTTTTAAATCATTGGACAAGATAATATATCTTCCACTCAAGGATTTAAAAGTGTTTTTTGACAGGATGAATACAGGCGGTAAAAAAAAGTTTTAAATACGAAGAGCTTAATGAGGAATATTTGATACCTAAAAAAGGTGATATTATAGTGCATTATTTAGAGAGCCTTAGCTTATATCTCAGTAAGGAATCTTAACAGGATGATTGAAAAAGTTTGATATAAAGGAGACATAGATGAAACAAATTGATGCAAGAATTTACAACGGAAAGATGAACTTTGAATGGAATGACTTGAATTTAAACGCAGAAGGTTTACTTCCTGTAATAGTACAGGATTTTATAGACCATACAGTACTTATGTATACACATATGGATGAAGAAGCATGGAGTAAAACCCTCTCAACAGGATTGCTTACATATTATTCAAAGTCACATAAAGAAGCTTGGTAAAAGGTGAAAAATCCGGAAATTTTCAATATGTCAGGGAATTGTTTTTAAACGGAGAGAAGAATGCACTTTTGATAAAAGTTTATCCGATGGGGCCGGCATGTGATGACAGTGAAAAAAGCTGTTTTTCAAATGAGATAGAGGAAATATAATGATGAATCAGGTGCTTCTGCTTGTTTCATTTATTATTCTGCTCTGTGTAGTACTTAATGTTATATCCGGTAAAATAGGTGTGCCGGTACTTTTAGCCTTTATTTTACTGGGAATGGTATTCGGATCGGAAGGAATATTTAAAATCAGATTTGATGATTTCAAACAGGCCGAGACTATATGTTCGTTCGCACTTATTTTTATTATGTTCTATGGTGGATTTGGAACTAATATAAAGGAGGCAAAGCCTGTACTTTTAAAGGCAGGACTCCTGTCAAGTGTCGGAGTAGTGCTTACCTCAATGTTTGTGGCTATGTTTGCATACTTTGTTTTGAAATTTTCATGGATAAACTCTGTACTGACAGGTGCGGTGATCTCTTCAACAGACGCGGCGAGTGTATTCTCCATATTAAGAGACAGACATTTGAATCTTAAATATAATACAGCGTCTATTTTGGAAGTAGAGAGCGGAAGTAACGATCCTTTTGCATATATGCTCACAATGATTGCGATAAGCATGATATCCGGAAGTATAACTGTCGGAAGTGTTTCAGCATGCTGTTTTTACAGCTTATTGTGGGCGTATTGTCAGGTGTTCTAATTGCTTTTATTTTTAAATATTTGATAAACAGATTTATAATTAATACACCCGGATTTAATATGGTGCTTGTAATTGCTGTAGCACTGCTTTCGTATTCATTACCTACCGTAGTCGGTGGAAACGGATATTTGAGTGTATATATCACAGGTATTATACTCGGAAATTCAGATATCAGAGGGAAGAAAGAGTTGGTTCCATTCTTTGACGGTATTACAGGTATTATGCAAATACTGATATTTTTCCTTCTTGGACTTTTAGTTTATCCGTCAAGACTTTTATTTGTTGCAGATACAGGATTTGCTCTGGCATGTTTTATAACCTTTGTTGTCAGGCCGCTTGTTATTACAATAATTATGAAACCTTTTAAGGCTACGTGGAATCAAATATTTCTTGTTTCATGGTCTGGGTTTAGAGGAGCTTCTTCAATAGTTTTTGCAATTACAGCATTATTAAATACCAATGCAAATTATGATATATTCAATAATGTGTTTTTTATAGTATTATTTTCGATAATGCTACAGGGAAGTCTGCTTCCGTTTATATCAAAGAAAATTGATATGATTGATGAAGGCTATGATGTAATGAAGACTTTCTCGGATTATAGCGGCGATGAAATACCAATAGAATTTATTCAGCTTACAGTGAGTGAAGATCAAAACTGGTGCGGTAAAAGTATAAGTGATTTAAATCTTCCCCCGGATACATTGATGGTTTTGATTAAGCGAGAGGGTGAGGATGTAGTACCTAACGGACAGACAGTACTTTGTTGTGGTGATACTATAGTTCTTGCCGCAAAGTCTATTGATTTTGAAGAATATTATAATATGACGGAACTTGTTTTAACCAAGAAATTACTCTCAAAAGGTACCACACTTTCAGAACTTTCAGGAGAACTGGATGCGCTTGTAATGCTTATTATAAGGGGAAATGATTTTATTATTCCAAATGGTGATACAACTCTTTATGAGGGAGATACTCTTGTTTTAAACAATGGGCCTATGCAATAAAAAGGACTGCTAATCGTAGAATAATTTATGATTAGCAGTCTCTTGTTTTTATAAAATATTTGATATTACACCGAATGATATTATCATCATTATTATACTTGCCATAAGCATACCTAAACAAATTGCAAGGAATGATTTTTTTCTGTCCATCTCAAGGAATGCGGCTATTATCGCACCTGTCCAAGCACCTGTACCCGGAAGCGGTATACCTACAAATATAACAAGCCCCCAAAAGCCGTATTTCTCTATAGAAGCCTTGTTTTTCATAATCTTTTTATGTAGGAATGAGTGCATTTTATTAAATAGTTTAAACTTTGATCTTTCCATTGCTTTTAAAATACCATTCATTAAAAGCAGAAGAAAAGGAATCGGTATAGCATTTCCTATAATTGATATAATATAGCTTTCAACCGGTGAAAGCTTTAGAAGAGATGCCGCTATAAGACCTCCTCTAAGTTCCAAAATAGGAAGCATTGATATAATAAAAACTATCAATTGCTTTCCAAAGCTGAGTGAGAGCAGTCCGCCCATCATTCCGATAAGTGATTTCGCTAATTTTTCCGCCATAAATTACCTTCCGTTATTTTTAAATTATTTATATATTACATTGTTATATTTCACCAAAATTAGAATAATCTAGATTGTAACAGATTGAGTAATTACAATCAAGGTGTTAATATATTAAGATATGGAGGTAGAAAGATGGAATTATTAAAGGGAGCGATGTGTTTAGAGGGTGGATCTTTAAGAGGAATTTTTACAGCCGGAGTTTTGGATGCACTGCTTGATAATGAAGTATATATTGAATATGTAAACGGAGTATCAGCCGGCTCTATGAATGGAATGAACTATATTTCAAGACAATCCGGAAGATCAAAGAGAATCAATTTAAAATACCTGCATGATAAGAGATATATAAGTTATAAAAAAATATGTTTAAATCCAGACAAATATTTAATTTTGATTTTTTATTTGACGATATTTCAAATAAATACGATATTTTTTTGATTGGGAATCATTTAATGACAAGGCGAAAAAAATATGAAGTTGTAGCTACAGATGTAATAACCGGAGAGAGTAGGTTTTTTGATAAAAATAATTGTACGGACATTGTATCTGCTGTAAAAGCCTCAGCTTCCATGCCTGTAATGTCAAAAATGGTAGATATAGGCGGGAGGAAATATCTGGACGGAGGAATATCAACATCCATTGCTTATAAAAGGGCATTTGATGTCGGATATTCTAAAGCAATAGTAGTACTTACAAGGGAAGAAGGATACAGAAAAAAGCCTGTAAACAAGATAAATGAAAGTATTTATAAAAGATATTTTAAGCCGCTTCCAAAACTGGTGGATAAATTGATGACAGTGCCGGAAAGATATAATAAGATGCAGGAAGAAATGGAAGAGCTGGCTAAAGAGGGTAAGCTTTTAATTATCAGACCTCAGAATAAGGTGACTGTACAAAGACTGGAACAGAGTGCGGTTAAACTTGAAAACCTTTATAATGAGGGTTATGAAGAGGGATTGAAAAATATTGAGAATATAAAAGACTTTATTACTTTAAAGTTTTAAGGTTTAAAGCCTTAGGGTATTGACGTGATAAAATATATATAGTATAATCCCTTGCATAATAAGTTTTATTTATACGGAAGGGAAGTTTATGAAAAAAGATATTTTGACAATAGCTATGGCAATGCTCCTTGGCGTAAGTCTTATGGCATGTGGAACAAAAACAGATAATACAAATAGCAACGGTGAAGCTTCATCTGAGGTAAGTGCCGATGCAAAAAAAATCGGTATATTGCAGTATGTACAGCATCCTGCACTTGATAAAGCAAATGAGGGATTTGTAGCAGCTTTAAAAGAATCCGGTATTGAGGTAAGCATTGAGCAACAAAATGCAGGTGGTGAGCAGTCAGCGGCACAGACTATTGCAAACAAACTTGTAAATGATAAGAAGGATTTAATTCTTGCAATAGCTACACCGGCAGCACAGGCAGTAGCAGGTGTTACTTCAGACATACCTGTGGTTATAACAGCGGTAACAGATCCGGCTGAGTCAGGTCTTGTAGAGAGCAATGACGCACCGGGAGGAAATGTTACAGGAAGTTCGGATCTTACACCTGTAGCTGAACAGATAGAGCTTTTAACAAAGATGTTACCTAATGCGAAGAATGTAGGAATTCTTTATTGTACAGCTGAGGCAAACTCTAAGATGCAGGCTGAGATGGCTATGGATGCACTTAAGACAAAAGGACTTACAGGAGTCGAGTATACAGTTTCAAGCTCAAACGAGATTCAGACAGTGGTTGAGTCAATGGTAGGCAAGGTAGATGCAATATATGTACCTACAGATAATGTTATAGCTGCAGGTATGACAACTGTTGCAATGATTGCCACTACAGAGCATAAGATTCCTATAATAGGTGCAGAGGCGGCCCATGTGGAAAACGGTGCACTGGCTACATATGGTATCGATTACTTTGAAGTAGGAAAGCTTGCAGGAGAGCAGGCGGTTGAAATTCTAAACGGAAAGTCACCTGCAGAGATTCCTATAGCTTATTTGCCGAAGGATAGATGCAAGTTCACTGTAAATAAAGAAGTTGCAAAGGAGCTTGGAATAGATACATCAAATATTTCAATGGACTGATTTTTATAATAATTAATAAGACCGGTATATACCGGTTTTATTAATTCTAGACAGGCTTTTATGTTTAAATTAACATTGCGGTAATTTTGGATATATTATAAAATAGTGAAAGCCTAAATGGAAATAATATCTAATTTTTGGAGGTATAAATGTTTACAGCGCTAATAGGTGCCGTTGCTCAGGGAATACTTTGGGGAGTAATGGTTCTTGGGGTATATATTACCTATAAATTGCTGGATATAGCTGATCTTACAGCAGATGGAAGCTTTGCTTTCGGAGGCTGTGTATGTGCGGTCATGATTGTAAACTTCGGGATGAATCCTATACTTGCACTTTTATTTGCAACTTTTGCGGGAATGCTTGCCGGGTTTGTTACAGGTGCATTGCATACAATATTTGAGATACCGGCTATACTTGCAGGTATTTTGACACAGATCTCTCTTTGGTCGATCAATCTTAGAGTAATGGGAAAGAGTAATATACCTCTTTTAAAGACAAATACTATATTCTCATGGCTTACAGATGCTACAGGTATGAGTAATGCCATCGCAGGTGTTATACTTGGTGGAATTATTATTGTACTTATTATAATGATTTTATACTGGTTTTTTGGTACGGAGCTTGGTTCGGCACTCAGAGCTACAGGAAATAATGAAGCTATGATAAGAGCTCTCGGAGTGAATACAGGCCGTGCAAAGCTTCTTGCACTAATAATAAGCAACGGACTAATCGGTCTTTCAGGAGGTCTGATTGTACAAAGTCAGAAGTATGCCGATATAAATGCAGGAACAGGTGCAATAGTAATCGGTCTTGCCGCAATAGTAATCGGTGAGGTAATACTTGGTAGAGTAATATCTTTCTGGATGAAGCTTTCGGCGGCAGTAGTAGGTTCTATAGTGTACTTTGTAATAAGAGGAATTGTATTACAGCTTGGAATGGATGCAACGATATGAAAATGTTGTCTGCAATAATAGTGGCACTTGCACTTGCCGTACCTGTAATGAGTGCAAAAATAAGGGCAAAAAGAGCCTATTCACCGAAGGGAGAATAAGATGTTAGAGATTAAAAATGTCAGTAAAACCTTCAATATAGGTACAATAAACGAAAAGAAAGCTTTAAATAAATTATCACTTAAGTTAAATCCGGGAGATTTTGTAACCATAATCGGAGGAAACGGTGCAGGTAAGTCAACTATGCTTAATATGATTGCCGGAGTATATCCGATTGACGGTGGTCAGATTATAATAGACGGTGTAGATATATCAAGAATGCCGGAGCATAAGAGAGCAGAGTATATCGGAAGAGTGTTTCAGGATCCGATGATGGGTACAAGTGCGGGAATGCAGATAGATGAAAACCTTGCACTTGCTTTCAGAAGAGGAGAAAAGAGAGGCTTATCTTGGGGAATAAAAAGATCTGAGAAAGAACTATATAAGGAAATACTTGCAAAACTCGGACTGGGACTTCAAACCAGAATGACATCAAAAGTGGGACTTTTATCAGGCGGACAAAGACAGGCACTTACCCTTTTGATGGCAACACTTAAAAAACCGAAGCTCTTACTGCTTGATGAGCATACAGCGGCACTTGATCCACAGACTGCAAAGACGGTTCTTGACCTTACTAAGCAGATAGTGGATGAGCAAAATCTTACTGCAATGATGGTAACACATAATATGAAGGATGCTCTCAATATAGGCAACAGACTTATAATGATGCATTCGGGCAGAGTTATCTATGATGTAAGCGGTGAGGAAAAGAAGAAACTTAAGGTTGAAGACCTTTTAAGAAAATTTGAAGAGGCAAGCGGTGGTGAGTTTGCCAATGACAGAATGATGTTAGCCAACTAGTTAATTCAAAAAGGAGTGGACTATGGATAAGAAACTTATTATAACCATAAACAGAGAATATGGAAGTGGTGGAAGAATTATTGGACAGAAACTTTCAGAAAAACTCGGTATACCGTATTATGATGATGAAATAATAAAAATGGCATCAGAACATTCGGCTGTAGCAGAACAATATTTCAGAATGAATGATGAGAAACCGGGGCATAATATTTTACAAAGAATAATAGGTGGAATAAAAAATGCAAATAATAAGCCGTCCATAGGAGACGATATTGTTTCACCTGACAATCTTTTCAGATTTGAAAGCGAAGTTATAAGAGAGCTGGTAGCAAGCGAGTCCTGTATACTAATAGGTAGATGTGCGGATTTGTACTCAGTTCAGCCGGAGAAGAGGATTTTATATCACTTTTTGTATATGCCGACTTGTCTAAAAAAGTAGACAGAGTAATGGAAGTTGATGGAGTAGATGCAAAAGAAGCACTCAGAAGAGTACAAAGAAATAACAGGATCAGAAAAGAATATTATAAATATTATACGGGCGAGGAGTGGGATGATATGACACATTACGACTTGCCGCTAAATACATCAAAAATATCACTTGAAGAAGGTGTGGATCTGATAATGGAATACTTAAGAATCAGAGGTAAGTTATAGAATGAGAGATAATTATATTGACAGTTTTCTGGCACAGGAATTTGGTAAGAGTCAAAATCATAATGAAATAAAGAACGGACTTTTTAGCGAATTCAATGTAAAAAAAGGTCTCAGAAATGAGGATGGTACCGGAGTAAGAGTCGGTCTTACAAAGGTCTCCGATGTAGTAGGCTATGACATAGTTGATGGTGTAAAAACAAATGTAGACGGTAAGCTTTACTACAGAGGATATAGCTTAAACGATCTTGTAAACGGAAGCGCAAAGTCTACCAGAGGATATGAAGAAGTAATGTTTTTACTTTTATTCGGATTTTTACCAAATAAAGTTGAACTTGACAATTTCTCAAAGGTATTCAGAAGTATGTATACATTGCCAAACAATTTCTTTGAAAGCGTGCTTCTTTAGAAATCCGGGAAAGAATTTGATGAATGTGCTTCAAAATGCTGTACTTACTTTATACAACTATGATGAGGAACCTGACAACGTGGATGTTTATTCCACTCTTGTAAAAGGTATAAAAATATCGGCATCACTTCCGGTTATCATGTGCTATGCATATCAGGCAAAGAGACATTATTTTAATAATGACAGTTTGATAATACATTATCCTGACGAGAAGCTTTCAATGGCTGAGAATATATTGCAGATGTTAAGAGTCGATCAGAAATTTTCAAAGAATGAGGCGGCTCTTCTTGATACAATACTTATTCTTCATGCAGACCATGGTGGCGGTAACAATTCCACATTTACCAATGTAGTTGTTTCATCCACAGGTACGGATATCTACTCAACTATAGCGGCGTCTATAGGATCGTTAAAAGGGCCTAAGCATGGTGGTGCAAATATTTCAGTTGTACAGATGATGAAGGCGATAAAGGATGAAATAGGTATAACTACAGATGAAAAGAAGATAAGAAATATCGTAAACAGATTGCTTGATAAAGATTTCTATGACTGCAGCGGACTTGTATACGGATTCGGTCATGCGGTATATACTATCACAGATCCGAGAGCCGAGCTTTTAAGAGAGTACTGTGAGACTGTAGCAAAAGATAAGGACAGACTGGACGAGTATCACTTCTATGAAGAGTTTGAAAAGACTGTAAAGAAAGTGGTATTTGAGAGAAAGGGAACTACAATTTCTTCAAACGTAGACCTTTACTCAGGATTTGCATATAATATGCTCGGAATTCCTGAGGATCTTTATACACCTTTATTTGTTATATCAAGAAATATAGGTTGGGTTGCCCATAATGTGGAAAACAAACTCTATGACGGAAGAATAATGAGACCTGCAACAAAGTATGTGGGAGAATTAAAAGAATATACACCTTTTAAGGACAGATAAAAAGGGGATGTGAAAAAACTCGATTGAGTTTTTTCGCATCTCCCTTTTTACATTTATTGTGTATAGTTTACTGAAATCATACGTGAAAAAAGCGCACTTCCCCTACCCCATAGAAATTCTTTTTTTGAATCTATGCGGCAGTTCTGTTTCTCATCTTTTTTTTCTGATATTTATATAAATTATGTCCTATCGCCACGAGTAAAACTTCCAGTTTGACTGAATGAATACCTCTTCGGACAATTCTCTTGTACCAACGGTCGTTTTTCATAATTCCGTAAGTGCCTTCTGCTTGTATCGAACGGTTCATTCGTAATAACGCACCATGGATACTTTCTAGGTTTTCTATTACTTCCTGGTGCATGGAAGTTAGTTCCTGATTGATCCGAACGGTTCGATTCTTATCTGTATTCTTACATTTCTTTGCATATGGACATCCGCTACAGTCTTCACATTCATACAGTTCTTCCTTGCGTCCGTACTGATTTCCCCTCACATCTTTTCTGCATAAAAAATGGAATGCTTTATCGTTAGGACATCTCATGACTCCTTGCTCATCAATTCTGAAGTTAACTGCACGAAATGGATCTTCATGATATTTACGATCCTTAGTTTCCTTTTTAAACATTGGAAATTTCATATACTTTTCAATTCCGTTCTGCTCACAGAAAATATAATTGTTGTATGAGCCATATCCGGCATCTGCCACAGGATATTTGGGATAGAATCCATAAGTTTGTTTGAAGTGCTCCATCAAAGGAACGAAACAATCCATATCCGAACGATAATGGTTCACGTCAACAACTGCAATATATTCATCTGCTACACCAATCTGTACATTATATGCCGGCAGAAGCTGATCATTGCCCATGTAATCCTTTTTTATACGCATAAAAGTAGCCGAGTTATCTGTTTTAGAGTAACTGTTTCGGTCAGGACCACAGATTTCAATTTTTTGTATGTATTCTTGAAGCTTCTGACAGAAAGTAGTCAAGTGTTCATAATGACGCTGTTCTTTGGATTTTCGCTTTCCGCTTCCGTAAACAAATGCACTTGTATCCAGTTCCCATAAAAGTAATAGCTGCTCAATGATTTCATTCAGATAATCCGGTACATACTCTGTGTTTGTTGTGATCTGCACCCCACTCCATGCGATTTCTGCATTAATTTCATCAATCTCTGCAGTGATTTTTTCGTAAAGCTTGTAACGGAACTTTTCCGTAGCCTTCTTCCATACCCAGGTATACTTGTTTGCGTTTGCTTCAAACTTGGAGCCGTCGATGTAGAGATGTTGTAGATCTACATGCTCCTCGTTAAAGATAGCATGATTGATGTCGTTAAAAAAATGTTTTTCAATCTTATCTTGAAGTATTTCATTGATGAAATATCCAAAGGTTCTGTATGACGGAGTCCGGTGATCCATGAGATACATGAACCTGATATTAACTTTTGCAGTTGTCTTCCAGTTCTCTCAGAGAGCAGTAACCGCTAGTCATAAATCCGAAAAAGTACTGTTTTAACATGTTGACCGGATTATATCTGAGTCGTCCGGTTGTGTACTCCGAAATATCCGTCAGATACTTGTTTAAATCGATTCCTCCCATCAATCTGTCAAATGTTAAAACAGGATCCAGCAGATCCAAACAATCTGAAAGAAACAGTGGTAAATATCCTTGTTTTGAATTACAATAATTAGTGTGTAAATTTTTCATTGCAAGTTAATTTTACCACAAAAATAGGACCTTTCGCATGATCGAATGGTCCTATTTCTTTTAGGTACTTATTTCACAGCCCCTTTTTTATTATTTCTTATCTGTACTGCTCTCTAAAATATCATCAATCTTTTGTGCCAAGTCTTTTTTATCCTCATAGGAATCCATTTCATAGAATTCAACTTCCACATCGGAATCGTTTTCAACAACTTCAGATTTTTTGGAATCCTTGCCGAATTTATCAAGTTGCTTTTTAGCCTTATCAACTACAGGCTCAACACTTGATTTAGCTTTTTCAAATATAGGTTTTGCATTGTCCTTTGCCACATCACCTGCAGCAGAAACATTATCTGTAATAATATTTGCAACATCCTTTAACATTTCCTTAGCCGCATTTGCCATACCTTTTGCACTGTTTGCGGTGTCCTTGGCTGCAGTCACAAACTCATCGGTAGTTGATTTTAATGCTGTATACTTTCTGTTTGCGGTAACATCCTCGGTTTTATAATTTGAAAGCTCATCTTCAAAATCTTTGAATTCACCCTCTAATTCTTTTTGATAATCTTTATACTTTAGCATATATGACACTCCGGCTGCCGCAGCACCTGCAACAGTTGCCCAGAACATTAATTTTTTAAATCCTGCCATAATATCCTCCTTTACAATAGTAGTAATTACAGTGTAATATCTATTTATAAAAAAAGTACAAGCATTATTTGGAGAGATTATGAAAAAAGTTATGTATTTATTGGGCTGTATAGTAGGATTTATTGTAGTCGCTTATATTCAAAGCCTGTATGTAAATTTGGGAGTATTGCACACAAATGATTTATTTTTAAGTAAAGGTTACCTTATATTATCTGTGGGAGCTCTTATAATGATACTGTTGTCGGGAATATATTTGAATATTACAAAATTCAGTATAGTAAAGATATATCCGATAATAATGCTTTTATTTGGATTGGCGTATATGTATGTTTTTCCTGCTATGTCTGCACCTGATGAGATAGCACATTTTATTTCTGCATATAAAATATCAAACAAGATGCTTGGTAAACAGGCAACCGTTAAAGACGGACATGTAATAATACGAGCACAGGATCTTTGGATCGAAGATGTGGACGGAGAATATATTTTTAATAAAAGTAAAAGCGAAGAAGAGGGAGTTTTAATACCTGAGGAGGGAAGTCATGGGAAAATCATTTCAAGCAAACTTGAAGAAGCATCTTATAAGGTTTTTTATGGAAAAGGGGATAGTCGCAGCAATAATATTTACATTAGTTTTAGTGGACAAAATTACGAAAAGGCCCAGTCGTTACACGCACCTGTAAATACAATACCAAGTGTATATTTTTTCTCTGCAACAGGTATCAGTATAGCCAGAGTAATGGGACTTGATACAGTCTATCTTGTACTCTTTGGAAGAATGGCAAATCTTATTTTATTTATATTATTTGGTACTTTGGGTATATATTTCCTGCCGAAGTTTAAAGAATTTATTTTTTTGGTAAGCCTTCTTCCTACCACACTGGAGCTTGCGGCATCATATTCATATGATGCTGTTATGATATCAAGCATGATTTTTTTTGTGTCATATGTATTTTATCTTGCGCATGAAAAGAAAGAGTTTGATATAAAAGATCTGGCAATAGTATCATTAATTTCAGGACTTATTTTACCATGTAAAATGGTATATTTCCCGATACTTTTAATTCTGTTTACTATACCTATGTATAAGTTTAGGTTTAGAGGAAAGGTAGACGGTAAAATAAAAAAAGAAAATATTGCATTTTATCTTACATCTGCCATAGTGGTACTCTTAGCATGGGTGTTTGCAATGTATCTTGTCAACAGATCTACAGTAGTAGGATATTCCACAAGCACTGCTTCAAGTCTTGAGTGGGCAGGTGAGGAAAGTTATACAATAGGCTATTTATTGCAAAATAAATTAAAGGCGATAAAGCTGTTTTACAATACAATAATTTTACAGCTTGAATACTATCACCAGACAATGTTTGGATTTTATCTGGGACATGCTGATGAAGTGGTCGGAATTCCGTATATAGGATTTTTAGTACTTAATATTTGTATGATATTTGCTGTTTTCGGAGAGGCGAAAGAAAAGTCTTTGATGGTTAAAGAAAAGGTGTTGTTAGGTATCAGTATTTCCTTTGTTGTATTTTTAGTACTTTTATCAATGCTTATAGCATGGACTCCTATAAGTTCGGAATTTATAGAAGGAGTGAGCGGAAGATACTTTATTCCGATATTATTGCCTCTTCTTATGATATGCAGGAATAATAAGATAGTTATAAAGGATGAGACGAAGAGAAATATCATATTCCTGTTTATACTTATAAATGCCATGTCTTTGTTAAAAATATTTAGTACGGTATGTATAAGACTGTAATAAAAAGGGCAAATAGACTTACTTATGACATAACAAAAATGTAAAAAAAAATTAACAAAGCTTTTTGGTAAATAAGTTATAATATATAAAGAAGGAGGCAAGATGAAGAGAAATAATTTAATAAAACTTGCATCTGCATTAGCTATAGTAACAATGCTTGGACTTGGATTACATAGTAATGCATATGCTCTTAGTGCAACATCAAATATTGAATCGGTTGTAATAGGAGAAAATAAATCTACTGTAGATATCACTATGAATAACTCAGGTGATATGGCAGGGACTGACGGTAACTTTATCTTTTTGAATTACAGCCACATGAGGATGGAATAGGAAACAGAACCGATTATCTTGAAAAGATAAGTGCAGGTAATGTAAAGAAATCATATCAGCTTAATAAAGGCAGTGAAAACAGTAGATTGTACAACAGCTATGTAGTTGCTGTTTATGACGGATCAAAATATGTTGAGGTCAGTTCACCAAAATATATTACAAATCCTGAGGCGGTTGCGGCAAATACGGATGCATACAAGGCACAGGCATCAAAGAAAGGTTTGCAGATTGAGCTTAAGATGCTTGATGATGCATTCAACCTCGGTGTAAAGCATGCATCTACAAATATTGCCTTCAACCAGATTTTAGGAAGCGGTATAGATTACAATTATAACGGTAAGACATATCATTTCAATAAGGCACTCATAGAAAGCTATGATAAGACAATAAGTGCTTTTTCCGGAAAAGATATGACCGTTACAGCTATTATTTTAAACGGTTATAATGAAGCTCATCCTGAGCTTATGTATCCTAATATGCCAAGAAAGAACAGTATATTCTATTATATGTTCAATGCATCATCAAAAGAAGGTACTGAGACTACAGAGGCTATAGCATCATTCCTTGCAGAGAGATACAACGGAAAAAATACCGCACATGGTAAGGTATCCAACTGGATAATAGGAAATGAGATCAATAATCAGCAGTGGAACTATATCGGAGATATGGATGTAAGAAGTTATACAAGAAAGTATGAGAAGGCATTTAGAATTTTCTACAATGCCATAAAGTCTACTTCTTCTACAGACAGAGTATTCTATTCTCTTGATTATAACTGGAATAATGAGATAAACAATAAGAATAAGTATGGTGGAAAGCAAATAGTAGACAATTTCAATTCTCTTGTGCTTGAGCATGGAGATATTGATTGGGGACTTGCTTATCACCCATATCCGGCACCTATGACAGATCCTGAGTTCTGGGATGATGCACAAAAGACCGGATGGATAAAGGACAGCTTTGATTCACCTGTAATAAACTTGCAAACTTAAATAAGCTTACAGATTATTTTGCACAGGATGCACTTAAAAAGCATGACGGCTCCGTAAGACATATTATGCTTACAGAGGAAGGTTTTACAGCTACAAATCCTACAAGAGGAAATCTTGAGAATGAGCAGGCTGCGGCATTTGCATACTCTTACTACCTTGTAGATTCAAATCCGTATATCGAAGCATATATCTTAAGCCGTCAGGTGGATGCACCGCTTGAGGTAAGACAGGGACTTTCTTTCGGACTTTGGACATGCAGTATGAATGTAGGAGATGAAATTCAGGCTATATCAAAGAGAAAACTTTGGACAGTATACAGATATATTGATAAGTCAAAGTACACTCTTGACAATACCGATTTTGCAAAGAGTATTTTAGGTATAAGCAAGTGGCAGGAATTGGTACCGAACTTTAGATGGGCGGCACAGGAAAACAGAAGATAATTTCTTTTAATTTAAATCCATGAAGAAGCAAAATCTTTTTCATGGATTTTTTAAATGCCTTGACATAATGCAATGAGCCGCTTTTCATGTTATAATAAAGGTCATTGTAAAAAATAAAGTAGCAAAGATGGGGAATTTATGAAACATACATTTGTTATTTGCGCATATAAAGAATCACAATTTTTAGAAAGCTGTATAAAATCTTTAAAGGCACAGATTGTAAAGTCTGATATAAAGATTGCCACCTCTACACCAAATGATTATATCTACAATATTGCAAAAAAATATAATATTGAAGTGTTTGTAAATAATAATAAGAAGCCGGAGAATGTGTCAAATATCGGATTTGACTGGCAGTTTGCCTATAATATCGCAGAAACCGAGCTTGTAACAATAGCGCATCAAGATGATATTTATTTAAAAAATTATACTAAGGATCTGCTTAAGTATAAGAAAAAGTATCCTGATATGACTCTTTTTACAACATCATCTATAACATTAAAAAACGGAAAGATAAAGCAATTCGGAAAGGTGGAGATCGTAAAGAAGATATTAAGATTGCCTCTCAGATGTAATGCTTTAAATAATATATCTTTTGTAAAAAGGCTTGCTATTACATTTGGAAATCCGATAATTGCACCAAGCTGCGCATATGATAAGAGATTATGTCCTAAGGATCTGTTTATATCTGATTTTAAGTTTGTACTGGATTGGGAGTGCCTTCTTAAGCTGTCAGAACTTGAGGGTAGAATTGTACTGTCTGAAAGACCGGGAATATGCTACAGAATACATGATGAGGCAACTACTAAAAAAAGTATTATTGATAATTCAAGGCAGAGAGAAGAGAGTATAATGTTTGATATATTGCTTCCGAAACCTATTGCCGGTATTTATAAGAAAATTTACCAAAGTTCATATAATGCATATTTTTAGGAGGATAAATGGCAATCATTAAAATTGAGGAAAAGTATGAATATCTGAAAGATGTTCTGCTTTCAATACTTCTTATAGCTATAGCCTTTGTTGTGAACGCAGGAATGAGCATAAGAGGGCTCTATCAGGATGACCTCTTTATGTGGTCAACCAGAAGAGGTGTGGGATTTTTTAAATATGTATTTCCGGATCAAACCAGAAAGTTTAGACCGGTATATTGGATAGTTGCCTGGATATATCAGGGAATCTTAAAAAATAATCTCTTTTTGATAGTACCTATAAATATATTTATAGCCGCAATCATAGCACTCGGAGTATATTTTTTTGCAAAAAAGATGGCAAAATCCAGAGGCCTTGCATTTACACTGTCTGCAATGTTTCTTATTTCAAGATTTTCATACTATAATATCGGTCAGTTCTTAGGTGTTATGGAAGCTATGGCGATAGTATTTGCACTTGGAATGCTGTATTTTTTGTATATTTATATAAATGGTGGAAAGAATATCAGCTTTTACTATGCCTGTATATTATATTTTTTGAACTGCTTTACACATGAGAGATTTATAGTACTGTTGCCAATGCTCTTATTTGCAGTAATTGTCAGAAAGGGAAAGAGGATATTAAATTTTTTGGTATCGCTACTTACTTTTGCCTCAATAATAGTGATAAGACTTTTGGCATTAAAATCGCTTGTACCGGAGGGTACCGGCGGCTCTAAGGTAAGCGAAACATTTAAAATGTCTGACTTTTTTCATTCGCTTAGAACAGAAATTCTTTACTTGCTTGGAATAAATACAGGACCTGAGCATTTAAACGGAATAAATTTTAAAGATGTAAATTTAGCCATAAAATTTATTATAGTAATAGGTATACTGGCTCTTTTGGGATTTTGTATAAAGTCTGTATATTCTGTAATAATATATAATAAAAAAATAGATTTACATTGGATAGAAAAATACCTTACTTTTTTTATCGGATTTATAATAGGAAGTGTAGTATCATCTGCTGTTACTATAAGAGTTGAGATGAGATGGCTGTATGCACCGTATTTATTTATGCTTTTATTGCTCGCATATATTTACGGAGTTGATAAAAGTATTATAGTAAGAAGATTTAAAGGTAAAAATAAAAAGCTTCAATTGATAAAATTTTCCATGTATCATTTACAGCAGTAGTACTTCTTAGTATATGGGCATTTTGTATGGTTACGGTTGATATATATTACAGAGCTTATTATGATAAAATATATATCTTTATAGGTCAAAAACAGAGCCAACTCACTGGCTGATGAAACGTTTTACAAATATGGTAAGGATCTGAGCGGTAAAAGAATTTTCATAATAAAAAATGATTTTAAACTTAGTAAGTTTGATTCACTGGAATTTTTCAGAGCCTATGATCACAATATCCGAGAGGATATAGTCACTTTTATTGACAGCTACAGAGATATAGGACAAATCGATGAAGATATGATCGTTTTATCGGAAGATATAAAAAATAATTCATATCAAGATATAACTGATTTTTTAAGAAATCTAAAGATTGAAAATATATACGGACATTATTCTGATGGTTGGACGGACGAAGAGGCTAAACTTAATATTATGTCCGGAGAAAAAGGTGAGATACACTTTGAGATAATGTATCCCGGAGAGCTTAACGGAGATGAAAAGATAGAAATAGAAGTCAATGGAGAGAAAGAAACATTGTATCTCGTTTCAAATATAACACAGTACGAAATAGATACGACTGCGAATTCATTGACAGCTATACATTTGAAAAGCAATTTTTATCTGCCTGATGCCTCAGAGCAAAGGGGTGAAGACAGATTGAGTTATATTTTAAATATAAAAATAGATTAGAGGGTGTGTGAATGAAGAAGTTTTTAGCGTTTTTCATGCCTATATTCGGGGCTATATATCTGAGTGCATATATAAGAAGTGCAATGCTTGATGTGGTCTACACGGATTATATAAGAATAATAAATACTTATCTTAAGGATCCGTTTTCACCGGAACCTTATTTTGGCAAGGATGTACTTACAAGATTACCTATTACATATTTTTGAAAGAATGATAAATGTAGCCTTTTTTAAATATTCAACAATGTTTGATATGGCTTTGGGAGTTATATTTCTCGCATTGATGGGAATAATAATCGGTTTATTCATGGCCAAAAATAATTTAAGTCTTAGATATTTTATTCTTGTTATGATGCTGGTATTTTCACTTTCGCAATGGGAAATGATAACTAACGGAACAGGTTGGGTACATTTTTTCACTTTCTTTTTGTTTGTATTGCATTTTTACATACTAGATTCTTATATGCACAGAGAAACAAAATTAAAGTTTTATTTGAATATTATTTTACCTGTATTTACGATATTATTTGCGGCAGGCTCATATTCACTCGCATATGGAGTCACATTGATAATTACTTATGCTTTATATGCAATTCTAAAAAAGAAGAAAAATGTATTTACACTTGTAATACCTGTGATACTTTCCTTGACGGCATTTATGTATTCATATGCAAACTCATATACAGAGCATGCGGGAGCTACTACGGAAAGTCTGACTTCTGTATTTGGAAGAAATCCGGTGTACTTTGTGTTGTTCGGATTGAATACTTTTGCTTCGGATATTATAAGTATAGGAATTGTGGAAAGATATGAGATAGGTATCATTATAACAAGTATTATAGGTGCTGCAGTTGTATTTTTTTACCTATATGCTCTATATTTGAATTTTAAATATAAAATATATGAGTCTACAGCATTCCCGATACTTATGCTTGTATCCGGACTTTTTAGCCATGTAATGGTTATTTTGACAAGGTGGATTTTTTTAAATCCTATGTATGCCATGAGTTCAAGATATGCACTTCAATTCGGTGCCGGGCTGATAGGTGTGATATTGACTTTCGGTTATGTAAAAACATATATAAATAATAAAGAGAAACAAAGTTTGTCACCATGGGCAAAGGCGGCTGTCTCACTTTTTGTATTACTTGTATTTTCAGGAAATATTGCCACTGCAGGTAATGAGATCAGAATGGCGAAGTATCGATTGGAAAGCTTTGAAGTAAAGATGGAAGTTGCAAAAAATTTTGAGAATGAAAGTGATGAAACTTTAAAGAAAGTATTGCAATATCATAACCCCGATAAGACCAGAGCTGCACTTAGTATTATCAAGTCTAAGAAACTGAATGTTTTTGCAAAATAGTGGCATAAATATTGTAGAATCCTGTTGATTTGTATGGCATAAAGAGTGTAGAATGATGTAGTTAATATTTAAATATAAATATTTTTGAAAAGAGGCCTATAGATGGATAATTCTTATGGAATGTTGGCTTTGCAAAAAGCAAATCTATATATTTTACAGGAAATAGATAGAATATGTACAAAATACAAAATAAACTATACTTTGGACTCGGGTACATTGCTTGGAGCTATCAGACATGGGGGATTTATACCTTGGGATGATGATGCCGACATTGCAATGACCAGGGCTAATTTTGAAGCTTTCAGAAAAATTGTAAAAAGAGAATTATCTGACAAGCTGGAATTTATAATGCCGAATGAATTTCAAGGTGGAAAAGTGTTCTACGATTTCACCCCGAGAATTATTTATAAGCCAAGTACAAGACATAAAAAACAGGATAAAAAAGATCCATATGAAGGCAAACTTAATCACCTCTGGGTGGATATATTTATAATAGATAAACTTCCTAAGGGGAAAACTTTAAAGAAGTTTACACTTTTTACTCAGAAGCTGATATACCTTTTTTCAATGGGGCACAGAAAAAAACTGGATTTTAAAAAGTATAAGGGAATGATGAAACTTGCAATATTGTTTTTTTCAATATTCGGTAAAACTCATACCTATGAAATTATTATTTAAATTACAGGATAGGATATCAAAGCTTTTTTTACAAAGGTAGAAAAATAAGACCTGGTATTACAGCAATTATCAGCCGGATTATATTGATATAGAGGTAGACAGCAGTTGGTATGAGAAATATAAAAAAATTCAATTTGAAGATATATCCTTATCAATTATAGATGAGTATGAGAGTGTATTACAGCTGGTTTATGGAGATTATATGACACCTCCTCCAAAGGCTGACAGAGTGCCGACACATGGAAGTACGGAGATAGAAGTATATGAATAAGAAGATTTCAATTGTTGTATCTGTATTTAATGAAGAGGAAGTTTTATTTGAGTTTTACAGAGAGACAATAAAGGTTCTTCTATTAATAGATAATCCATATGAGATAATTTTTGTAAATGACGGAAGTACTGACGGGTCAAGAAGTGTATTGTTTAAATTGGCCAAAGATGATGAGAATGTAAAGATAATACATTTTTCAAGAAATTTCGGACATGAGGCCGCTATGCTTGCAGGGATAGACTATGCAAGCGGAGACTATATTGTTTGTATGGATGCAGACTTACAACATTCACCTACACTATTGCCTGATATGATCAGAAAGTTTGAATCAGGCTTTGATATAATAAATATGGTAAGAACCGTAAACAAATCTGCGGGAATTTTAAAAAATATAACTTCGGCAGGATTTTACAAGGTTATAAATAAGTTGAGCGATATAAAGCTTGTAAGCAATGCATCTGATTTTTTTGGAATATCAAAGAGAGTTGCAGATGTTTTAAGAAACAACTACAGAGAAAAGACAAGATTTCTTCGTGGTTATGTGCAGAATGTGGGATTTAATACAACCAATATAGAATATGAAGCAAGAAAAAGATTTGCCGGAGAAAGTAAGTATTCAATAAGAAAGCTCTTTAGATTTTCTATGAATACAATAATGACATTCTCAAATCTTCCGCTTAAACTGGGTATGTATGCAGGTGGGATGGCGGCATTCTTAGCTATAATAATGATGATTTATACGGTGGTATCATTTTTGAGGGTAGGTACACCAAGCGGATATGCAACTATCATATGTCTGATTTGTTTTATGTTCTCAGTGCTTTTCTTTATAGTCGGAATAATAGGAGAATATCTTGGTCTGATACTTGCCGAGTTAAAAGACCGTCCAATATATATAGTTGAGGAAAAGATGAATTTTAAAGAGTAAAAAGGGGCTGTAAATACAGCTCTTTTTTTGATAGAATGAATATATATTTCTAAAATTAAATTCTAAAAATATTTCTAAAAACGGAGAAAGTATGAATATAACACAGGCGATTTCTAAAAGAATACTATTATTATGTTATGAGAAAAATATTACAGTCTATGAATTATCTAAAAAATCCGGAGTTCCCAAAACAACTATAAAAGATATTATTTCCGGCAGAAGTAAAAATCCCGGTATTTTAAGTATAGAAAAACTCGCTGCAGGATTCTCCATATCCATAAGCGAGTTTTGGAATCATGAATTGTTTAGTTACCTTTGAGATACATATTAGCATCCTTAAAAAAGGATATTATAAGTAAAATCATTATAATGCCTATAGGGAAGGCGGCAATTATAGACACTGTTTGCAGATTAGACATGGAGTTATCTGAGAAGATAAGTCCGATAGGCAACAATATCAAAAGTATCGACCAGTAAAGCTTTATCTTTTTCGAAGGCTCACGATTATCAAGGTCTTTATATGAGTATGATGCGGCTACAAGTGTTATGGAATCAAATGTAGTGGCATAAAATGTAATCATAGTGAGGATCAAAAGTATCATTGCTATAAAAGGCAATGGGAGAGATGATATTACTTCACCTATGGTTTGGTATAGGTTTTGACTTTCATTGTATATTTTTAATAAGTCTGCCTGTCCGAATACATTAAGTGCAATACCGTAGTTTCCAAGTATTATAAAAGACATAAATGTACCTGAAAGACCGAATATATATCCGCCGAGTATAACCTCTTTTATAGTTCTACCCTTTGATATACTTCCTATAAAAAACGGGGTAGCTACACACCATACCATCCAGTAAGCCCAGTAAAAGACTGTCCAGTCCTGTGCAAAAGTTGACTGTCCGGTAGGATCAATATAAGTGGACATTGAAAAGAAATTATTCACAAGGTTTCCAAGCGAAGCAAAACCGAGCTCAAGAATAAACTTTCCATGTCCTCCGCCGAAGAAAACATATATCAAAAGTGCAAAGAATAAATAAGTGCAACATGATGCAAGTTTTGAAACACCTTCAATACCAAGATAAGCACAGGCGGAATAAATAACACAGGTTACAATTAAAATAACAATAGTAAGTATATTATTATTTGAGACACCGAAGAGCTTGGCAACGGTTTGTGACAGAAGCGGAGTGGCAAGTGAAAATGTAGTAGCCGTACCGGCTATAAGTGCAAATACTGCTATCAGATCCACAATTTTCCCCCAAATACCGTCAACTTTAGAACCCAGAAGTACTCTAAGCCCTTCAGAATATTTTGCCCTTGTTCTTTTTCTTACATGAAGCATAAATCCGAAGCATGATGCAAGTACAACATAAAATCCCCATGGAATAGGTCCCCAGTGAAACAAAGGATAGGTAGCCGACCAGAGTGTGGAATCACCAAGAGAACTTATTCTACCTTCATTTGCATAAAGCATCCACTCACATAGAGAGTAAAACAGTATATCTGCTGCAAGTCCTGCGGTAAACATCATTGTACCCCATGCAAAGTTTGAATGTTCTTTTTTACCGCTTCCAAGTTTTATACTTCCATATTTTGAAAATGCGATGTATATGGATAATAAGAATATAAACAAACCGAATACAAGGTAAAATATTCCCAGGCTGTTGTTTAATAAGCTTCTTATTTGTGCAAGTATATTTCCGGCTTGAGTAGGAAATACGAAAAATAACATTACAAGTGATATCACAAGTAAAAAGGAACTATAGTGACAAAATAATCAATATTAGATTTTTTTCATAACGCCTCCAAGTGTTCAAAATCAAAAATATTTATCGTGATATTGAACATGATAACATTTTTTTATAGCGATAAATCAAGATATAAAAAAATATCTTAAAAAAATATGGAATAATCAAAAAAACACTACACAAAACAAAACCCTTTGATATAATATCCCGTCTTTGACAGTTGAAAGAGAGTAAAAGCCTCACAAGTAGTGTAAATACGCTGTTTGTGGGGCTTTCTTAATGAAAAAGTATGTGGTTATTTTTTTCTTTTTCGAGTCTGATTTAAAATTTTTCTCATATTTTTCTGAGATGTTATCTGGTAGTCTGTTCTAAATCCAAAAGCATCGTGCAGAGCATCCGTGATATCGGTGCGAGTGTAGGTCGGGATATATCCTTCTCCAGGTGCGATCATCATATCCATGGAACGTATTGTATTTATTAGTTCTTCACAGGTGTATTTTTCCTTTAGCTTTTGCTCAAGAATTCTATAAATAACCAGAGCTGTAAAGCAGGTAGTGAAGTGAGCTGTTATTCTATCTTTTCTGGATAGATATATAGGTCTGGATTTAAATTCAGTCTTCATGATGCGAAAGCATTCCTCAATTTCCCATCTTCTTTGATTGATTTTAATAATACTTGATACATCACACTCAAGGTTTGTACAGACAGCGTAAAATCCGTCGTATTTGGTTTCGTTATCAATCTGTTTTTGGTTTAATGAGGTGATTGTTTTACTGGCAACTTCACCATCCGGGGTGCAATGCCCCTGTTCAACAAATCGTTTTGGGTCATTGGCTCTGTTCTTTGTAAGCTTAGATGGCGACTCTATGTACTTTATTGCTCTTTCAACTTGACGCTCTCTTACGGTCCTCTGATAATTACGATATTTGATGGAATAAGTAACAATAAGATGCTGTTCAAGATTGTCCTCATTAATCCATCTGTCATTATAAAAAACCTTGTCATAATCGGCTTCTTCATCAAGCTCACTAAGCTTATATTTTTTATTGCTGCCGGGAAGATACCATCCCTCATCAGCAAGACAGAAATCCTGTAAGAAACCTTTGAGCTTTTTGATAGACTGTGTTGTTACAAATCCTCTCCCCTGAATGCTGTTAAGTTTTCTGTTTGAAGTGGAGGAAAGCCCGGCATCTGTACATACAATGAAATTTGAAGTGCCGAAGTCTTTTATAATTTTCTGTTCAAGCGGAGACATAGAGGGCTGTTCGTTTTGGTTGCCCTCAAAGATAGAAAAGGCCAAAGGTATAGCATCAGCATCCATGAACATACCCATTTGGACAATGGGATTAGGACGATACTCTTTTGAAATCCCATACTTTCTAAAATCGTCTTCCTCTTCAATCTCGAAATAATAGTTTGTGCAGTCGTAATAAAGTACTTCCTTGTTACGGTTCACTAGGTTTTGTGAGTTCTTGTATAGCTCAGACTGAAAGAAGTCGTTTTCATTTGCGATTACTTCAAGAGCTCTGTACACCTGGTGCAATTCGCATTTAGGTTGCTCAAGAAATTTTTGAGAGCTTTCAAGAGAAGAAAGTTTGGAGCCAGGTGCAATAATTCTTGAATAAACAAGCATGGAAAGAATGTCATTTAGGTCATAATCGAATTTATATTTTTCTGCTATAGTGTTGCAAATCTTATCCAAGCCAAGGGAATAGTAGATATCTTGAATAAAAAGGTACCCCGCATTGCAGGAGTTACGAACATCTTTATCTATGAGCATGGATGAAGAAAATTTAAGCAGAACTCCCTTTTTCGTCTCCTTTTCAGCAATGGTCAGCTTTCTGACATATGCCTTTGCCCATTCAAGGGGATCTTGCTCTCCACATCGTGCCCTAATTTCTTCGATACTTCCAAGTCGTTCTACAGTCTTAGTAGTGGTTTTATTTCCTATACGCACAGATTTTTGAATATAATAACTAGGTGACTTTTTTGTTCCGGCACATGTTAGTTTCATAAATTAATTCCTCCATACGCTAATTATACCATAAATAACCGCAAATAGCCACATAAAAATGAAGAAAATTTGACAAAAAAATATAGGCTTTTCAGGGCCTACAAGATTTTTTCTTTTATTCAACTGTCAAACTACCGCGGTAAACATCATAGTGCCCCATGCAAAGTTTGAATGTTCTTTTTTACCGCTTCCAAGTTTTATACTTCCATATTTTGAAAATGCGATATATATGGATAATAAGAATATAAACAAACCGAATATAAGGTAAAAATATTCCCAGGCTGTTGTTTAATAAGCTTCTTATTTGTGCAAGTATATTTCCGGCTTGAGTAGGAAATACGAAAAAAATAACATTACAAGTGATATCACAAGTAAAAAGGAACTATAGTGACAAAATAATCAATATTAGATTTTTTTCATAACGCCTCCAAATGTTCAAAAATCAAAATATTTATCGTGATATTGAACATGATAACATTTTTTTATAGCGATAAATCAAGATATAAAAAAATATCTTAAAAAAATATGGAATAATCAAAAAAACACTACACAAAAACAAAAACCCTTTGATATAATATAAAAAGTTAGTAAATGTCTAAAGAAAGGTATTCAGGTATGACTAAATTTAAAGATATATTATAGGAGCTATTTCTATAATATTTGCCTTATCTTCCGTAGCCTGTGCAAATTCGGATATAGTCGTTAGAGATTCCTCAATGAATAAAGAGGTAAACGAACCGGTATTTGAAACTCAGAAGAATATAACATTGGATTGGACTCAAATAAGAAGTGACGCAGAGGAGCAGTTCAATGATAAAACTCTATACCCTATGAGTGATTATATTGATATGGCGTTTAAGGCTGATGAAAATAAGGTGTTGTTGATATGGTCGTTGTCAAATGAAATCAGTGATGATGAAGCATTGGCATATGGTACGGAATATATTAAAGCCATAAATGACTATGCCGCTACTCAGGATTTTTCTATAGAAAAATCAAATGAGGATTCCTACGGTGGACTTTTTGATAAATATGATCTTGAAGTACAGCTGTTTAGAGAAGATGATATCATGGAAAACTCCAGATATATTGTGAACCAGGTTATTAAAGCAGGGACTAATACTAACTTAGAATTACAAAATAAAAAGGGGGATAAATGAAACTTCTAAAGAAAATTTTGATGGCGTCATTATGTTCATTGATGGTACTGAGTACAAGTATGACAGCATTTGCAGGTGTCATAGGTAAGAGTTCATCAAAGTATCCTAAGGTTGTAGTGGGTGAACCGGCAGATGCGGATACTTATTTAAACGGTGCTGAAATCCATATGCTCTCCTCATCTACAAAGAGCCAGATGATGAGCTTTGTCATTAAGACAAAGAACGGCAAGATCATTGTAGTAGACGGAGGTCTTCCACAGGATGAGCCTCATCTTGTAGAGACTATAAAGAGCTTCGGTAATGAAGTAAGTGCATGGATTTTGTCTCATCCTCACAGCGATCACGGCGGCGCATTTACAAAGCTTGCAGAGAATGGTTTTGAAGGGTTAGAGATAAAGGCATTCTACTACAATATAAGAGAACAGGCATGGTATGATCAGTATGAAAGCTACAGAGCAGAGATGGTAAATACTATCAGAAACTCAATAGCAAAATTACCGGCAGGTGTATCTCATATGACAAGTAAGGGAGAAGTTTACTATGTAGACGGTGTAGCCATACATGTACTCAATGATCCTTATTGGATCGAGTCAAATGCTATCAATAATTCATCCGTAGTTTTCAGATTGGATTTTGATAATGGTAAAAGAGTGTTATTCCTTGGAGATATGGGACCTGCAGCAGGTGAGAGATTAAAAGCGGATGTACCTGCATCAGAGTTAAAGGCTGATATCGTACAGATGGCTCATCACGGTCAGTACGGTGTAAACAAGGATGTCTATGAGCTCATCGCACCAAAGGTAGCTATGTGGAATGCTCCTGATTGGCTTTGGGACAATGACGGAGGTTCAGGTTACAATACCGGAAATTATAAGACTCTTGAGGTTAGATCCTGGATGGAAGAGTTGGGAACAAAGAAGAACTTTGTTATAAAGGACGGAGACCAGACCATCAAATAATTATATTTTAAATATGACGAATCGGTACAGGTATTGAGGATTCAATACTTGTATCGGTTTTTTGTTTTAAAAATAAATAATATGGTGAATTTATAAAAATTCCTAGTATAATAATGATTATGTAATATATTGTCTTTTTGAACTATATAATTTACGGGAGTTAGAAGTCATGGATCTATTTGAATATATTAAAAACCATAATGAAATAAATACTCTACTTATGAAAGAGTGTGATATTTGCTTTTATAAGCAGATTAGTGAAGTTCAGTTTTCAGAGAATAATGAAGTCTATTCTATGGAATGTAAGGCATTTGCACATGATGCAAGTGGTGGAGAATTTGTGTTTCTGGAGGATGGGAGTATAGGGTTTGTCGGTAGTGAGGGAGAAGTAGGTAGAATTGCAGAAAGTTTAGAAGACTTACTGAACTTTTTAATTTCAGGTGGAAATATTTTTGATTTTAACTGTAAGCAAATTTATCAGAGCGAAAGCCTATTGGAAGCTTTTTGTACAGGTTATATTTTAAAGGCGAGAGAAGAATATGAAGCAAAAGGTATGGACCTGGACAATATCAGAGCCGGTATTGCAAAGGAACTCTCTTTATGCTTTGATCCTGATAAACTGTCTTATATGGCAATGAGCTTTTATAAGGCTGCTTTAAGAGAGCCGGCTTTTACTTGTAAATATATGGATGAAGAAGATGAATATTTTTGTGATTCCATACTTTCAGATAATATAGGATTGTGGATAACAGCGCTTACAGGTATGACAAAAGAAGAAATTGAAAGTGGAAAAGCTAAAGAGTAAAAGATAAAACTAAGTTTATAATGTGGCTAATATATGGAGATATTTATGGTAAAGAAAATAGGAATAGTCAGTTTATCAAGCGGTATTTTGGGGGAAAGCTTTATAAGTCATGAACTTAAAATAGGTGTGGACAGATTAAATAAATACGGTATAGAGGTTAAATTTTTACCTAATGCACTTAAGGGTATGGACTTTATAAAGGAACATCCTGAAAGTAGAGCCAAAGATTTGGTAGAGGCTTTTAAGGATGATTCCATTGACATGATTTTATGTGCAATAGGAGGAGTGGATACCTATAAACTTTTGCCATATCTGTTTGAAAATAATGAGCTGAAAGGCACGTTAAACAAAAAATATTCTTAGGCTTTTCAGATACCACCAAAAATCATTTTATGCTGAATAAAGTGGGAATCAAAACATTCTATGGTCAGGCATTTCTACCTGATATATGTGAACTCTCAAATGAAATGTTACCATATACCAAAAGATACTTTGAAGAGCTTATAACAACAGGGAAAATTAAAGAAATATGCCCAAGTGATTGCTGGTATAAGGAAAGAGAAGACTTCAGTGAGAATTCTATCGGAGTCGATATGGAAAAGTATAAAAATACCGGATTTGAGTTACTTTGTGGTAAGCCGGTTTTCACAGGTAAGATTTTGGGCGGCTGTATTGATTCAATCTATGATATATTTGATAATTCAAGATTTGAGGATACGGTATCTCTTTGTAAAAAATATGATCTATTCCCAAGTCTTAAGGAGTGGAGGAATAAAATTTTATTATTGGAGACAAGTGAGGAAAAGCCTGAACCGAAACTATATAGAAAAATGATTGGAGCTTTAAAGGAGTATGGAATATTTGATGTGCTATCAGGTGTTTTAGTCGGAAAGCCTCAAGATGAGGTATATTATGAGGAGTATAAGCAAATTTTACTTGAGGAGATTGGCGATAAAGACTTATCTGTTGTTTATAATATAAATGTGGGACATGCAACACCAAGGTGTATTATTCCTTTTGGAGTTGAGGCAGAGGTGAATGTGGATAAGCAGGTGATTACTTTTGATAACTAAATCGGATGATTGTTGCCGAAGTGACTTAAGGAGGTTATATGTTTTTAAAATATAATAAAAATGAAAAGTTGGAATTCAATTATAAGAGGGCATGTGGCTTATGGTTAATTTTGGTAGCAACAGTTATTTCAGTGGCTACTTTTGCAGGTGGAAAACAAATCATAAATATGCAGATATTTTGCATCGGATATATTATCAGCTTTTTTACAGTCAATATGAATAAAAAAGTATTGAATAAGCTGTCTGACGGAAGCTCATCTGAATTTCAAAGAAAAGTATCATTGTATGCAATTATTTTATTGCTTGTTTTAATGTCATTACTGGGCGGACCATTTTTTGCCGATGAGAATTGGAGATTGATTTGGTTGGGAGCATTGATGGCGACAGCGATACACTTCTTTATGTATTACTTTGTACATGGAAAATCAATGATTTATCTAGGGATTATTTGTACTGTGAATGTTGCGGTAGGATATATTTTTCAGGGCATTCCTGTAACTATGATTGCATATATTGATGCGGCAATTAAACTAGTATTTGGAATTTACCTGTTGGTTTTCTCAAAGCCGTCAAAACAGAAATGAATTTTAGGATATAGAGGTAAGTAAGTTGAGATATATACTTTTATTGCGTGGTATAAATGTTGGTGGAAAGAATAAAGTCTCTATGAGTGACTTGAAAGTTTTGTTAACTAAATTGGGATTTGAGGATGTCGCTTCCTATATCAACAGTGGGAATTTGTTTTTTAGCAGTGTGGAAAGCTATGAAAGTTGTATCCCCAAGATAAAACATTTATTGGAAACGAACTTTGACTTTTCAATCCCTTTTACTTTAATTAGTAAAGAAGAGTACTTGAAAGAGAAGGAGAGCCTTCCCAAATGGTGGCATCAAGAAATGGCAAGAAAAGACGTTTTATTCTTTTCCTATGATTTGGATAGAAGTAAAATCCTTGACTTTATAGACAAATCCACGTTTTATAATGAAATAGTTTATATTGGAAAAAATGCTGTATTTTGGGGGAAATATGATGAATCGGAATACATGAAAACTATATACCACAAAAAGCTTATAAAACAGGAATTTTATAAGCAGGTAACAATAAGGAATGGAAATACATTTGAAAAGGTAGCAGAAATCCTTGAGAGAGGAAAATAAAATAGAATTTATTGAGTCGGAGTGTAATCCTGTCTTTGACAGCTAAAAGGCCTGAAGCCCGTATATATCAAGGGTTTCAGACCTTTTTTAATTCGTAAAAGTGTAGCTAGAACTACCTACTTTTTTTGCTGTCTCGAAAGACTTTTTTCATACTCAAATCGGTTAAAATTTCATAATCGGTACGAAATCCGAATACTTCATGAAGTGCATCTGTTATGGCTGTTCTTGTATAAGCGGATAGATATCCTAACTTTTCTCCCGGACGATACATCATCATAGAGCGTAATACGTTAATAATCTCATCGTATGTATATTGTTCACCAAGTTTTTTCTCAAGTATCCTAAAGACTACTAATGAGGCAAAACAAGTTATGAAATGTGCCTTTATATGATCCTCTCTTTGAATATAAATAGGGCGTGCACTGAATTCGGTTTTCATGATTCTGAAGCATTCTTCAATTTCCCATATCTTCTTGTTTATACGAACTATTTCTTCGGCACCTGTTGTCTCCAAGTTAGTACAAACGGCATAGAAACCGTAATATTTTTCTTCTTCAGCTATGAGGTTCGAATCTATATAAGGGATTTCTCTGTAACAGACTTCTCCTGAAGACGTCATTATTTCTGTAGCAATAAAACGGCGTGGATCATTTTGATTTTTTTGATTTCTTTTATATTCCCCTTTTTCAATAAGTTTATTAGCACAGTCAATCTGTCCTTGCCTGATTTTCTGATGATATTTTTTGTACTATAAGGAGAATGATACGATATATAAAAATAATTTAAAAAAGCTTGTCAAGATAGGAGAACTATGCTAAGATACAATAATACCGCGAGAATCGCCTGGTGCACTATATTTAACGAGTGATTTAATCGGAATAATGTGAAAGGTTGGAATAATTATGACAGAGTATGAAGAGTTGTGTTATAGCTCAGAAGAAGAATTTCTAGAGGAGCTACTTGGGTGCGATGATAAGTACACTCTCGATGATTTTTATGATAGCTATGATTCAGATTAACAAGAGAAGTGGCGGAACAGAAATGCTCCACCCAGGAAAGGACATATAAATGGGAAATACAATTATACCCGCCAGAGAACCTAAAAAATGTGATACAGAAGGATGCCAAGGTAAAGGGACTTAGTGTAAGTCAGTTAACAGTTGATATTTTGATGCGGCATTACGGACTTGCAGTTCCTATTGAAAATAAGAAGGCTTTACCTGAAATAATTGATGAAGTAATCGAAGAGGTTAAAGTATTTGTAAAGGAAAATCCACTAGGGACTACATTTGATTTACTTACGGCTTCTGATACATTTAAGAATATACACATGGTAGCAGATGGAAAACCATCAACAAATCGTGCTACGGTGGGAAAAATATTTGTATCTAAATTAGGTAAGGGTGAATTTAAGAATGTAGCTATAGTTAGAACCAAATCTGGTGCCGCAAAGAAGAGTGTAAATAGAGCAACTTTGTATGAGATTTTATAGGGAGGTATTTATTTATGAAAAGAAATAATAGTATCATTTGCTACAATGTGAATGGTCACAGACCAGTAAATAAAACTATATCATTCGATCAGAAACTTAAAGATACAGAAAAGTATATAAAGGCGAAATATGGATTTCCTTTGATAGTTATGTTTCAAGAGATCTTAGCGGGTTGCAACAATAAATTCTTGGCTTCGCTTAGGTCTCTATATCCAGAGTATGAATTATTCGTTCCGGGCTAGATTTGATTATGGCAAGCATTTCAAATCGCTTATGTCTGTAACATTGATTAGGCGAGATGCACTTGGTAGTTACCGAGTGGTTGAATTAGATTCAGAGCTTCCTAATAGAATGTGCTATGTTATAGCAGAATTGAATGGGGTTGAAACACATATAATTAATTCACATCTTGCCCAGATTCAGAACTTTAAGTATCAGGCTAATTGGTACATTGCAGAGAGAAGAAGGTTGCACAATCAGCAGTGGGAGTTATTACATGAGGAACTTCACAATAATAAGGATGCAAATGTAATTTTTGCAGGAGATATGCAGGAATCGAAGAGCTCATCAAATTTGAATAAACTGATGGAAGATGGATACATTGTTTCTGGTGCATTTGGAACAAATACAGTAAGAAATAACTTCTTTAACGAGGAATCATGTATAGACCACATCATTCTTAGCACAAGTGCTAGAACTGCTTTTGGAAAAGATGCTGAAATTGTTTATGACAATAGTGATGTAGGCAAGTGTAGCGACCACACATTACTCTGTTTATACTCAGAAATTTGAAGAAGCCAAACTGAGAATAGAAACCATAAGAAATGTTGTTGCAGATGCATACCTGTGGCAGCAGGACTGGTTTTTTGAACCGGAAGCCAGATTAAAGAAGAAATGAGATTGCATTATACTTCTATTTATAGTTTATAGTTGATTTATTTTGGGTATTATATAACTTTTAATATAAGGAGATGATTTTTTGAATAAGACAGAAGCAAGACGAAAAATGGTTACTTATCTTAAAGAAAGAAATATTAAGTATTTTGAACATCTACATGATGGGGATAGTAGTATTGTAATGACATTTGAAGGATATACTACATGCCCTGACAAAGTACTGGAATGTAGTATTGAATTCCTAGATACTTTTATGGAAACAAGGGTTTTCTTTACAAAGAACGCATCTAGCTGGATTAAAGAACGTTCAGAAGACTTAGCTGATATGTATAGACTTTTAAATTTCATAAGCGCAAGAGTCTGGCCTTTTTCTCATGATGGGCTTGAAGGTAAATTGTATGCTCCACACCATTTACAGACACCTCGTATTTATATTACAGAAGACGGATATTATGATCTTACAGCAACTACTGTTATTGACTATGATCATTTTGAGATGGCACCATTGGAAACAGAGGATTACTGTACTGCCACTATTCCAGAGCTTATGTCTAAGTTGTCGCTTCCGATGTTTTTCTTGCTTATGAAGAAAGTAACTGTAGAAGATGCTATTAATTTAATAAAGAGGGATGTTTTATCAGAAGCATCATAATGAAATTGTGATTATTTTAAAAATGAATTATTTGAGAAGCTTCAGGACGCCTTTGCATAGTTAAAGAGACCTGAACTTCATGGCGATAAAGCATACGAGTTTGTTAAGGGTTATACTCTTTATGAAAACTACGGTTTCGAGGTTGGAGATGGGTGGTATCAATTGCTTTTTGACCTTTAATGAGAATTGAAGAGATTTATAAGGGTTTGAGGTTTATAGAGGGAGTAGTTAGCTGTCAAACTCCCGGAAATACATTTGAAAAGATAGCAGAGAACCTTGAGAGAGGAAAATAAAATAGAATTTATTGAGTCGGAGTGTAATATATGAAAAAACTTTTTTTGTTAGATATAAAAAAACTTGATGAAAATTTAGAAGGTATAGACAGACCTGTTGAAAAAGTACTTAAAAGGTATGAGTTGAATATCGGTGATTATGAAACGTGCGAATTTTCTGAAGCAATTTTTTTATTAGGTTGGGATGTAGTAATAAATATAAGGATACCATATTTTCATTTAGAACTATTTTTCTGTAAAATAATTGAAATTTATTCTAGGGATATAGAACTTAAATTTAAAAAAATGGGCAAAAGAATAAAGTATTATTTCAGAAATAACACTTTAGAATATGAGATAGACGGTAAATGGAAGCCTGAATACTCATACACAAAAGGCAAAATTGTACGAAAAAGCTATTTATGATAAAAAAATGTAAATTGAAGAAACTATTTGATAAAATAAAAAAAATAAAGACATTTATAAAAAAAGTTGGAAGAGGTAGCAAAACTATTGGATTCTTTTGTCAAATTTCACACCACATCCAGGTTATCCATTTAATCAAGCTAAAGGTTGTTTATCAGATTTAGCTGACAGTTTGAACTTAATGATAGATAAAGTACAAGCGTGTATTAATGCCGGAGATGGATTGAAATATGGTAATAACAATAATGAAATAATAGAATTAGAAAAAAATTAAAAAAATATGGAGAAAAATGGTTTATAGATAATCGGTCTGTATATTGCTTGGATGAATTGTATAGTATTGAAAATGGAAAAATAAAAAGGGAAAGAATTTTTTTCACAGGCCAATCTTTAAGCCAGCCACTACCGGAAAAATGAAAAAGAGATGGATGAGTATTTGGATAGTATTATCGGTTTTTTATTAAAGAGAGCTGAAATGATGGATAAATCCCTTCACTAATTTAGGATTTAACATATAAGACATAAGATAGTTTTAGATGAAGTATATTTATTATAGAAGTATGAATAGTAAAGATTTAAGATATTTTAAAGAAAAGCTTGATTCAATAGATTGGAATGGGAACTTTGAAAAGGCTGATAAAGAAAATTATGAAGTTTTGGACAGCTTATGTGAATGCATAGAATCTGAATTTAGAGAAAATAAAAGCCAAGAAATGATATCAAAAGCCCTATTACTCCTTGCAGGGAATGTCGGATGTGCAGAGGATTTTGAAAGATACGAAGAAAATTTTGTGAGTAGACTTGAAAAAGAAGGTAAACTTACAAAAGAGTTGGCAGAGTTATTTTATAATAACACGAACAGAAGACAGGGATAGTGATATATAATTTATGAAGAAGGGATTGAGGATGAAGATAGCAGTCAGTGCCTGTTTAATTGGAGAAAATTGTAAATATAATGGTGGGAATTTATTTGAAAAGACAGCTAAGATTATTGAGAAGGGAAGATAAATGGACAATATAATTATAAAAGAGGCCACTCCTGAGAATGCTTTAGCGAGAATAGAATATTCAAAAAAGATAGGATCTGAAACAGATAATTTATCATTTGGAGCGGAGGGATTTCCGATTTCTGCTGAAGGAGAGGAAGAATATATCCGTTCTGTTTTAAAAGATGAAAGATCCTGCTCATTTTTTGCATGGAGAGATAAAGAAATCATTGGAGATGTAAGCTTAAGCAAAATGCCAAGGAGGATGAATCACAGGGCGGAACTTGGTATTACAGTCTTGAAATCGGAATGGAATAAAGGTCTTGGAAGCAGACTGCTTGAAATAGCGATAGAGTATGCCAAGTCACATGGTATTGAGATAATAAATCTTGAAGTCAGAAGTGATAATTTTAGAGCAATCCATGTATATGAGAAGTTCGGATTCAGAAAAATTGGGGCGTCTCCGGCATATTTTAAAATCGGAGACTCATATATAGATTTTGATATAATGTATTTAGATTTAAGAAACAATTAGAAGCTATGCAGGTGGTTAATAAATGAAAACTAAAAATGTTGTGGTTGAAAAATGGAATCCGAAATGGAAAGATGAATTTGAAAGAATAGCAGATTCATTGGGGGAAGATGTTATTTACAATTCCATTAAAATTGAACATGTTGGAAGCACATCTGTCGAAGGCTTGTCTGCAAAACCAATTATTGACCTTGATATTGTCATTGAAAATGACAAATTTGAAATTATAAAGAGATTTCTTAAGGATAAAGGATACGAACACGAGGGAGATTTGGGTATTGAGGGTAGAGAAGCTTTTACATACTCCGGAAAAGAAGAATTGATGACACATCATTTATATGTATGTCCGAAAGATTCCAAGGAACTCTTCAAACATATTACATTCAGAGATTTTTTGAAAAATAATCCTGCTTTAGCATCCGAGTACTCAAAAGTGAAAGAGCAGGCCGCTGTACTTTATCCCGATGATATAGATAAGTATATGGAATTTAAATCAGAAATTATTGAAAAGATTTATAAGAGGTGTGGGTTATTAAAATGAAAATAGCGATAAGTGCCTGTTTACTTGGAGAAAATTGCAAATATAACGGTGGAAATAATTACAGCAAAAAAGTAAGAGATTATACTAAAGAACATGAGGTAATACCTGTTTGTCCGGAAGTCCTTGGCGGACTGCCTATTCCAAGAGAACCTGCGGAAATAGTAAACGGTATAGTAAGTCTCAAGGACGGCACATCTGTTGATAAAGAATTTCGTGAAGGAGCAAGGAGAGCACTTGAGACAGTAAAAGAGCAAAATGCCGATATCGTTATTTTACAGTCAAGAAGTCCGTCATGTGGAGTTAATGCAATATATGACGGTTCATTTTCAGGGAAAATTATATCAGGACAGGGTGTATTCGCCGATTTATTAAGGAAAAACGGAATAAAGTCGATAGATGTTGAGGATTTATAGATAGACAGGGGGCTGTTGGCTTTCTTAATCAAAATATAGAGGTAAACAAATGAAAGATTTTGATATATTATTTGATAAGATAAAACAACTTGCTAAAGCTGTTACAGAATCGAATTATTCTGATTACAGTAAGCAGGCATATGATATGTTAATCGCTATACATGATTTGGGAATTTCAAAAAGATTCTGTATATAATATGTTTTTTTGAATATTATAAAAGCTTAGAGGAAGGATTATCAAAAGAGTGGTTTGCAGATATGCTTGATTATATATGCGGATGGTGTAATCCTGAAAAAAATATTTGGAAAGATGAGTAATTTATAGGCGGCTTTTTAGCTGTCTTTTTTGATTGACAAAAGAATTTTAAATATTATATACTCAAAAATGTAAACGCTTACATTATTAGTGGGAGAAAAAGAAAATAAATTCTGAAGATATGAATCAAATATATCGATGTATAAAGCTAAGATGTGGAAGCGGAAAGATAACATTGAATTAGGTAAAATTATTTCAATGATAACGGATTACTGATGGCAATGGCTGCAGTAGTTAATAAAAAATATTAGGAGTATAATATGAAGGCTAAGGAGAGAATTATCCAATTTGGTGAAGGCGGTTTTTTGAGAGGATTTGTAGACTATTTCTTCCAGAAATTAAATGATAAGGGCTTATTTGAAGGCTCTGTAGTTGTCGTTCAACCTATAAAAACGGGTATGTGTGAGATACTTGAAGCACAAAACTGTGAATACAATCTTTTCTTAAGAGGAGTTGATAACGGTAAGGTGGTAGATGAACATACTCATATAGATGTTATCAGCAGATGTATCAATCCATATGAGGACTATGAAGGATATTTGAGTCTGGCAAAGAATCCTGATTTCAGATTTATTGTGTCAAATACTACAGAAGCAGGAATTGTGTATGAAGATGATAATAAACTCTCCGATTCACCCGCAAACAGCTTTCCGGCAAAACTAACAGCACTTCTTTATGAAAGATTTAAAGCAGGATTGTCCGGATTTATTATACTTTCATGCGAACTTATAGATCACAATGGTGAAGAGCTTTTAAAATGTTGTAAGCAGTATGCTTCCAAATGGGAGCTTGGAGCGGATTTTACTTCATGGCTTGAAAAAGAAAACAGCTTCTGCTCTACATTGGTTGACAGAATTGTTACAGGATTTCCGAGAGATGAACATAAAGATCTTGAGGAGAGAATCGGTCAAAAGGACAATATGATGGATACAGCCGAGATTTTCCACCTCTGGGTAATACAGGGAAATCATGAGGATGAACTTCCTCTACAAAAGGCAGGCTTTAATGTGGTTTGGACCGACAATGTAGATCCGTATAAGAAGAGAAAGGTTCGTATACTTAACGGAGCACATACTTCAATGGTACTTGCTGCAAGACTATACGGTCTTGAGACTGTAGGTGAGTGCATGAAGGATGAAAAGGTATCATCACTTCTTAGAAAATCTGTGTTTGAGGAAATAATACCTACAATAGGAGATACAGAGGATAACAGAAAGTTCGGAGAGGCTGTATTTGAAAGATTTTCAAATCCTTTTATCAAGCATCAGCTTTTATCAATCGCACTTAATTCAGTGTCAAAGTTCAGAGCAAGAGTACTTCCTACAATCTTGGAGTATAAGGCTGAGAACGGAAAATATCCGGAGATACTAAGTTTTTCATTGGCTGCGCTTATCGCATTTTATAAGACAGATGAGGCAAATGACGGTGAAGAGATTGTAAAGTTTATTAAGAGCGCTTCGGTAGCGGATATCTTAAAGAGAGAAGATTACTGGGGTGAGGACCTTAGTGATATGTATGATATAGTAAACAAATGGTTTGAAAAGATAGAAAAAGACGGTGTAGCGGCTTGCTATGATGAGCTCTTAAAATAAGTTGTTTAAAGGTGGAGAACTTTACATTTTTATTGCTTCTTTATGAAATTTTTGTGTGGGTTGATTTTGATGATTTTCAACCCACATTTTGTTAATTTAATTGTTTTATGGAGGTTAAGATGAATAATAAAGCTGCAAAGATATTGGTATTTATATTTTTTTGTATTTTTCTCTTTAAATATTTGTATTAATTCATTTGGTATCACTCCTCCTTCAAATGATGTTTTGATAAATGCTCTTTCAAAGAATTGGGAGCCTAATCAAAATGTTGTAAATAATACCAATCTATTCTTTGTATATAATGCAGTACCTGTCAGCAAAATTAAATCCGAAGATGAACTTAGAGAGCTTGTTTTTGAATCAAATGCAGATACTATTGATATGAAGGATTCCAACTGGGTTGTGACAGAACATAAGACATCAAATGAATATTTTGAGAGAATACTTTCGTATGATAAAAACGGTAATCTTTTTGAAGCGGAAAATTTAATTTATGAGGACAAAAATTACACAACAATAGCTCTGATGTCTGAGCTTTTAGGTGAACAATATAATACAGGAATGACAAATATTCTCTTGCTTGGAGCAGACAGAGCCACCCCCTTCGGATCAGTATTGTTGGTGAAAGTTTTTGATGATGATTCATTAAAAGTAGGGGTCTTGGTCGATATTGAGAGAGATAAGATTTCTATAAGTAAGGGCTGGTATAGCTTTGATGAAATCAAAAAAATTATAGCTTTATATAATTCAGATAAAATCAGCGTAGTAAATTCAATCATATTATTAACCGGGGGATTAATCGCTGTTTTATCGGTAGGGTTTATTTTATATAAAAAATACAGTATAAGATTTATTTTATAAACAAGTAGATTTTTTAAGTGTATTTTGATGTATTTATATGATAAACTGGCATCAGTACAGATGAAAGGAGAAACAGCAAAATGAGAGTTGTTGTTGCCATTGATTCATTTAAAGGAAGTATGTCTTCTTTGGAGGCGGGTGAGGCTATATCAAATGGAATAAAGAAAGCACACAAGGATGCGGAAGTTGAAATAAGACCGCTTGCAGACGGCGGTGAGGGCACTGTGGAAGCTCTTTCTATCGGTATGGGCGGAAGGCTTATAAATGTTGATGTAACAGGACCTGTAGGAAGAAAAGTAAGCGCTGTTTACGGAATAGTTGATTCAAGTAAAACAGCTATAATAGAAATGTCACAGGCTGCAGGAATTACTCTGGTAAGCGGGGACGAGAAGAATCCTTTACATACTACAACATTCGGAGTAGGAGAAATTATAAAGGATGCTATAAAAACGGATGCAGACATTTTGTAGTGGGAATAGGAGGTTCCGCTACCAATGACTGTGGAATAGGTATGCTTCAGGCTCTCGGATATGAGTTCCTTGATAAAGACGGTAAACAGGTGGGATTTGGAGCAACCGGAGTAAGAGATATTGTTACTATAAAAGATGAAAGTGTAATAAAAGAGCTCACTGAATGTTATTTCAGAGTGGCATGTGATGTAAACAATCCCCTCTGTGGAGAGCTTGGCTGCTCTGCAATATACGGACCACAAAAGGGTGCTACTAAGGAAATGGTAGCCGATATGGACGGATGGCTAAATGCCTATTCAAAGATAGTAAAAGAAAAATATCCTACTGCAGACAGTGAATATCCGGGAACCGGTGCGGCAGGAGGACTTGGCTATGCATTCCTTAATTTTACAAATTCAAAGTTGGAGTCCGGAATAAAGATAATACTTGATGAAACTAAGCTTGAAGAATATGTAAAGAATGCTGATATAGTGGTTACAGGAGAGGGCAGACTTGACCATCAGACCGTTATGGGAAAGGCTCCTGTAGGTGTAGCAAACATTGCAAAGAAGTATAATAAAAAGGTCATAGCATTCTCAGGAAGTGTTACAGAGGATGCAGGAGTTTGTAATGAGCACGGAATTGATGCCTTCTTCCCGATACTTAGAAGAATAGTTACATTGGAAGAAGCAATGCAAACAGATACTGCAAAGCAAAATCTAACAGACACTGCGGAGCAGGTATTTAGATTATTGTAAAAATAAAATCCCCGGGATTTTGGAATTCACCAAATCCCGAGGATTATTTATAACTTTAAATCGCCTGTCTTTACCAGTCCCATCTTTTTCACAAAGATATGAATAATAGGTGTGATAACAGCTGGAAGAACAAATGATATAAATATAAGTCCTATCCAGTCAAATGAAGTGATAGAAGCTTTGCTTCCGTTTGCAATATCGCTTACCCAGCCGGTGTATACACCAATCTGCCCTACAAGACCGCATGTACCCATACCCGATGATACAGCGGCTCCATTCATCTGCAACTTAAATATACATGTAGCAATAGGTCCTGTAATCATAGAAGTAATACATGGTGCAATCCAAATGCGAGGGTTCTTTACTATATTACCCATTTGAAGCATTGATGTTCCTATACCTTGTGAAATAAGTCCCGCCCATTTATTCTCAGGAAATGAGATAACAGCAAATCCGACCATCTGAGCACAGCAGCCTGCCAAAGCGGCACCGCCTGCAAGTCCTGTAAGTCCAAGAGCCGCACATATGGCTGCAGATGAGATAGAAGTGTAAGCGCCACACCGACAAGAAGTGAAACCAGTATACCCATAAGGAAAGGTTGAAGACTTGTAGCCCACATAATCACCGTTCCAAGTTTCATAGCGGCTTTTCCGAGAGTCGGAGCCAGTATGGCGGATAAGAATATTCCGACCGATATGGTTACCAGAGGCGTAACAAGTATATCTATCTTCGTTTCTTTTGAAACCATTTTTCCTACTTCAGATGCTATAATAGCAACAAATAATACTGCCCAAAGGTCCGCCTGCACCACCCAGTGCATTGGAAGCAAAACCTACAGTAATTAAAGAAAAGAGTACAAGCGGCGGCGTATTGAGTGCATAGCCGATAGCAACAGCCATTGCCGGACCGCTCATAGCACTTGCCAGAGATCCTACAGTATACTCAACCCCCGCAATAGTAGCAACCGAACTTGTAAGGAAAGAGATCTGAAACTGTTTACCTATAGTATTTATAATAGTACCTATAAGCAGTGAACAAAACAGTCCCTGTGCCATAGCGCCCAAAGCATCAATGCCATAACGCTTGGCTGAAATCACAATATCTTTCCTTTTGAAAAATAATTTTAGCCTTTCCATAGAAGTCCTCCATAGACGTGTATTTTTGTTTCAATGTTTATTCTAGAATTAAATTGAAATTTGTCAAGAAAAATTATATATTGACGGTTATACTTGTATATGATAGAATACTAAGGATTAAGGATGCAAAGTCCTTTTTTTTTGGATTTTCAAGTCTAATTCGAACAATGGAGGTGGAGATTGTGCGTACAAAGATAACACTTGCTTGTACAGAGTGCAAGCAGAGAAACTATAATACGACAAAGGATAAGAAAAATCATCCTGACCGTATGGAAATTAAAAAGTATTGTAGGTTCTGTAGAACTCATACAGTGCATAAGGAAACAAAATAGGAGTAATTATGGCTGAAGGAAAAAGCGGAAAGATATCTGACTTTTGGAAGGGTATAAAGACAGAGTTTAAAAAGATAGTATGGCCAACAAAGGATGATATTATAAAGCAGACTATTGCTGTTATTTCATCATCTATTGTACTTGGTATAATAATATCAATACTTGACTTTATCTTCAAATTTTTACTAAACTTTGTTCTTAAATAGGTGAAAATATGGCAGAGGCACAATGGTTCGTAGCCCATACTTATTCAGGCTATGAGAATAAAGTAAAAGTAGATATTGAAAAGACAATTGAGAATCGCGGACTTCAAGATCAGATACTTGAGGTTACGGTTCCTATGGAGACCATACTTGAAGTAAAAAATGGTGTCGAAAAATCGTCAGATAAAAAACTTTTCCCCGGATATGTTCTTATACATATGTATATGAATGATGAAACCTGGTATGTTGTAAGAAATACCAGAGGCGTTACAGGTTTCGTAGGCCCGGGAAGCAAGCCGGTACCACTCACCGAAGATGAACTTGTAGCACTCGGCTACAGCGGTAATGCCGCAAAGCCTGAAGCAAGACTTGAGGTTGACCTTAAGGAAGGCGATATGGTTACAGTCATCAGCGGAGCATGGAAGGATACCGTGGGAGTGATTACCGCTGTCAACGAAAAGAGGAAAACTGTTTCTATTAACGTAGAAATGTTTGGACGCGAGACAAAAGTAGAGCTCGAGTTCACAGAAGTTAAGAAGATGTAATTTACTACATAGTTGCATTTATTTAAATGCGTGGGAGGGAAATCCCCGAAATTACCACAAGGAGGTGCCACATGGCAAAGAAAGTTACAGGATATATCAAATTGCAGATACCTGCAGGTAAAGCAACACCGGCTCCACCTGTTGGTCCGGCTCTCGGACAGCATGGTGTAAACATAGTTGAGTTTACAAAGCAGTTTAATGCAAGAACAGCAGATCAGGGAGACTTAATCATCCCTGTTGTTATCACAGTTTATGCAGATAGAAGCTTTAGTTTCATAACTAAGACTCCACCGGCTGCAGTTTTACTTAAGAAAGCATGTAAGATCGCTTCAGGTTCAGGTGTACCTAACAAGACAAAGGTAGCTAAGATCACAAGAGCACAGCTCGAGGAAATCGCTACTCTTAAGATGCCTGATCTTAACGCAGCAAGTATTGACGCAGCTATCTCTATGATAGCAGGTACAGCCCGCTCAATGGGTATCACAGTAGAAGACTAATTTAGGAGGTAATATACATGAAACACGGAAAAAGATATGTTGAAGCTGCCAAATTAGTTGATCGTAGCGTACAGTATGATGCAAGCGAGGCAGTAGCTTTAATTAAGAAGACAGCAGTTGCTAAGTTCGATGAAACAATAGAATTACATATAAGAACAGGTCTTGACGGACGTCATGCAGACCAGCAGATTCGTGGTGCGGTAGTTCTACCACACGGAACAGGTAAGACTGTAAAAATCTTAGTATTCGCAAAGGGACCAAAGGCTGATGAGGCTTTGGCTGCCGGAGCTGACTATGTTGGAGCAGAGGAGCTTATTCCAAAGATCCAGAATGACGGTTGGTTAGATTTTGATGTTATCGTTGCAACACCTGATATGATGGGCGTTGTAGGACGCCTCGGTAAGGTACTCGGACCTAAGGGACTTATGCCAAACCCTAAGGCAGGTACAGTTACAATGGATGTTACAAAGGCTATTGCAGACATCAAAGCAGGTAAGGTAGAGTATCGTCTTGATAAGACAAACCTCGTTCACGTACCTGTAGGAAAGGCTTCATTCAGTGAGCAGCAGCTTTTGGAGAACTTCCAGAGCATCATGGATGCTATCAATAAGGCAAAGCCAAGCACTGTTAAGGGTGCTTACATTAAGAGCGTAGTTTTAACATCAACAATGGGTCCGGGAATTAGACTCAATGTTGCTAAAATTACAGGCTAATTAGCTAATATAATAAAGACGCACATACTGCCATGTACTCGCAAAGAGTATGTGGCAGTTTTACTGTTTAGACATAATTTCAGATTGGAGAATATAATGGAAAAAGTTGTAGGTGTTATAATTTTATTTATAATAGGTTTCGGACTACGTTATCTGATGCGTATGCTTATGAGAGGTGCATTTAATTTAACAGGTAATGCTGTTAGAAAGATAGCTAATAAAGGGAACAATAATAGAGAAGATCAAAACGATTCTGATAAACCGGCGGCAAGGTATATAGATTGAGACGGATGTAATAGAAGCAATGATACCGGCATAAAGTCATTATTGTCAAAATTATAGTTAAATTAGATAATATAATAAGTTATATAGATTACCACATATTCATAAAGGATGTGTGGTATTTTTGTGGAATAAAATGTTTAAATATGTTGGTTAAATCAAGAAAATAGTTAAAAAAAGCAAATAAAAAAATATAGGTAATTTGATTTTAAAACTTGAAAGTAATCTATTTATATATTAACATATAGACAAGAAAAGAGTGAAGTCATAGCGTGATTAAATTTACAACTAAATATTTAAAAACAGTGGAGAATATATAGTGGCAGCTTTCATGAAATATAGAGGATATGCTTATGGGTAAGGGAGTAAAATTCAGATTGACTATTTCAATATTATTGTTTGTGTTGTTTTTTGCACAATATGTAATTACACATGTGAAAAGAAAAATAATTATAAAGAATAATATATTCTATGGTGTTGAAGACGGTCTATTTGAGAGTAAATTAAGTCTAAAAGAATTGACTGTTCCTGCAGGGGTTAAATCAATATCTGCTTATGCTTTTTCAGGTTGTGAGAATATTGAAGTTGTGGAATTACCTGATACACTTGAAAGTATTGGAGAACTTTCATTTATGGGCTGTAGAAAACTTGAGCATATTAAAATACCGGAAAATGTAAAAGATATAGGGTTTGGTGCATTTCATGAATGTTCAAGTTTAAAAAATGTGGAATTACCCGAAGGCTTGGAGATAATAAATGCTGCAACATTTAAAGATTGTATTGCTTTGGAAAAAATAAACATTCCTCCGGGAGTAAATGAGATTGACGAGTCTGCATTTTCAAACTGTAAAGAATTGAAAGAAATAGAGTTGAATGACGGTTTGAAAAATATAGGAAGTGAGGCATTTTTAGACTGCGATAAACTACAGAGTATAGAAATTCCGGATTCAGTCGAGCGGATAAATTCCTATGCGTTCAAAGGTTGTAAAAAACTTTCTGAAATAGATATGTCTAAGGGAATAAAATATATTGAGGAAGGTACATTTGAAGGTACAAAGTATTATGAGAGGGGACTCTGGGAAGATGAGGATGGAATATATATAGGTGATGCGCTGATAAAATATGATAATAAAGGCAGTGAAATGAAGGTGAAAGACGGTACAAGAGTGATTGCAAGTAAAGCCTGTTCAAATCTGCCTAATTTGATTACGGTTGAATTACCTGAAAGTATTATAGTTGTGGGGGATGAAGCCTTTGCAAACTGTAAAAGTCTTAAAAATATAAATATGCCGCAAAGCTTAGAAGATATTGAAGACAGAGCATTTTATGAATGTGATATAGAAAGCATAAATATATCTGAAAAGATAAAGAATATAGGAAGTATGGCCTTTGCAAATTGTAGAAATTTATCTGATATCGATATGGAAAAAACTCCTGACGGATTGGATGCAGGAGTATTTGAGAATACATATTGGCTTGAAAATTTGGAAAAGGATGAATATGGATGTAAATATTTCCAAGATATACTCCTTAAATACGAACATGGAGCAAGTTATGTTAAAGTCAGGGAAGGAACAAAGAGTATATGTAGTGAGGCGTTTTTAAACTCTGAAGGATTAAAAAGCGTAGAGATTCCAAAAAGTGTGGAAATCATAGATAGGGAAGCTTTTAGCGGATGTAAGAATTTAAATGAGTGTATATTTGAAGAAGAAAGCAATATTAAAGAAATTCAATTGGAAGCTTTTAAAGAATGTAAAAGTCTTAAAGAAATAGAGATACCAAAGAGTACAGAATATCTTGGCGGTAAGGCCTTTGAAGACTGTGAAGCACTTGAAAAGGTTGTATTTAAGGAGGGCTGTGATATCAAAATATTGTATATGGGAGTATTTTTTGGTTGTACCGGCTTAAAAGAGATTACTCTGCCTTCAAGATTGGAAGAGGTATACTTTGCAGCTTTTGCATATTGTGAAAGCCTTGAAAAAATAAGATTTCCGGAAAGTATGCAGTATATAGACAGCTCTGCTATAACTATATGTAAGAACTTAAAGCAAATTGAAGTACCTTCAAGTATGAAAGAGGATTTTGCTATAATAAAGAAAAAGATAAACTCTGAAAAGGTATATCCTAAAGTTATATATTATTAAAATTACATATTAGAATAGCAATATCAGAGGGAGGATGTTTGTGGGTAACAGAAAGACTAAGATATATTTATTTACTATAACAGGTATAGCTCTTACCATAGCTATAGGTTTCTTTTTGAGCAATTTGAAATGTAAGAATATTATAGAAGATAATATCTTTTTAGGTATTGAAGACGGTATATTGGAGAAAAGAGAGAATATCAAAAAAATAGAAATACCTGATGGAGTGACAGATATAGGTGATAGAGTATTTTATAATTGTGCCAATCTGGAAAATATTACGATACCGGAGACCGTAAAGACAATAGGATTTCATGCCTTTGATAACTGTGTAAAAATTAAAGACATAAAATTACCTGATAATCTGGAAGTAATACAGACAGGTGCTTTTTATAATTGTATTTCGCTAAAGAAAATAGAAATACCGAAGGGTGTGAGTGCTGTTTATACGAAAGTATTTTCGGATTGCAGATCTTTGGAGGATATTGTTTTTTTGGGAAATATAGTTGAAATAGAGGACAGTGCCTTTGAGGGTTGCGAGAAGCTTAAAACAATAAAGTTTCCTAATAGTCTTGAAAAAATAGGCGAATATGCCTTCAGAAATTGTAGCAGTTTATCTGATATAAATATTCCAGAAGAGATAAAAACTGTTGGAGAAGATGCTTTCTTAGGAACTGATATTCTTAGGAAAGCGGATATTGATGAATACGGTTGTGCATATATAGGAAAAGTATTGGTATATAGTGATGTGGAAAAAGAGTATGTTAAGGTTAAAGATTATACCAAAGTAATTGCAGACTGTGTATTTTATGATAATGAAAATTTAAAGAAGATTGAATTTCCGGACAGTTTAGAGAGAATAGGAAATGAGAGCTTCAGATCTTGTAAATCTTTGGAAGAAATAAGCGTTCCTGAAGGAGTAGATATTATAGGGGAATCCGCATTTATGTATTCGGGATTAAAAAAGGTGAGATTACCGGAGAGTGTGGTTGATATAGGTGATTATGCATTTATGGAGTGTATACATTTATCTGAAATAAATATACCGAGGTACGTAGAAAATGTAGGACATTGGTGTTTTAGTAATACCGACTATCTGCTTGATATGGAGTCTGATGAATATGGCTGTAAATATGTTGGCGATATACTTCTCGGATACACAGGTAAAGGTGTGAGAAGAATAAAAATTAGAGATGGCACCAGAATGATAGCAGCGGGAGCTTTTGAAGACAGGGATTTTATCGAAGGTGTTTATATACCTAAAAGTGTTGAAATAATATGTGAATATGCATTTTATAATTGCTCAAGATTAAAGGAGGTATATTTCGGTGAGGGTAGCAATTTGAGTGAACTTAAGTCATGTACATTTGGGCAGTGTACATATTTGGAAGAAATAGAAATGCCTGAGAATTTAAAGAAAATACAAGATCATGTCTTTATAAATTGTGCTTTTAAAACTATAACGGTGCCTGAAAATGTAGAATATGTAGATCCCTATGCTTTCAGTGAATGTGATATGCTGGAAGAGATTAGAGTACCGGAAAAACTGAAAGATGAATATTATTTAGGTAAAATATATTTTTAAAAAGATAAATATCAATCAAGAGATGAATTAAATGAGAGGTTTAAAGAACCTGATATTGTATTCTATTAAAATAATATATGTTACAGTACACGGGTAGTATATTTTCATTGTGAAAAATGCTGAAAATTATTTTCTGATTTTATTATGAGTGGTTAGGTTGGCAGAGTTTTGTTGGTTCTATGTCAAGATTTAGTACAAATTAAAATGAGAATTGAGTTTACCCGATGACGATCCTGTCTATACCCTAAAAAAGTTATGGAGGATTTAAATTTTTCCGGACTGCTAGCCAATTGTTCGGATAAGGGAAGAACAGGGTACAACCCGATCATGATGTATACAGTAAAGATATAGGTAAATACTACAACATGAAGACAACGGTATTTGAGGATGAGCAAGTCTATATCTGTCATGACGGCCGTGAACTGAGATATATCAACACAGAAAAGAAAGAACAGAACGGTTATACACAAACATATGAAGTATATGGATGTTCAGACTGTAGTGGATGTGAACATAAGTCTAAATGTTTATACAAGTATAATCCTGATAAAGATATTGATAAGAATAAAGTAATGAAGATCAATGAAGTATGGGAAGAGCTTAAAGAGAAGTCACATGCTAACATACAGAGTGAAAGGTATTCTGAAACGACAGACACGCTCTATTCAAACAGAAGGTCATTTTGGAGATATTAAAGAGAATGAAGATTTCCGACGCTTTAATTATCGTTCTTCAGATAAGGTATATAAAGAATTTATGCTTTTTGCAATAGGAAGAAATATAAATAAATATCATCGTTTTCTCTATGCCAAACTAAAGAAATTTGAAGGAAAACTACAGGAGAAAACAGCATAGTAAAAATGCAAAAGCAAAATTTATACCAAGGGGATTTTATGCCCAAAAATAGACAGCATTATAGAAAAATAAAATATCCTGACAAAGTCGCAAAGCAAAAACGCCTTGTATTTGTCAGGATATTTTTATTTAGTTCTACGGGAAGTAGAAATGCTTATTTCCCTACAGCCCCTTTTTTATTGTGCGATGACAACTATTGAAAAATGAAGAAGAATTATGGACGGAACAGTCATTCATCAAAATTGACACTATATGTACACCATGGTATTATGTTAAGACAAAGAGAACGTTATATACTTACCTGAAAGGAAGATGATATTATGTACAAAAATGTTATACAGATTAGAAAAGATGTACCGGAGGAAGTTTTGAAGTCGCTTTCTATGATTGCGGAACAAGCGTTTGATAATAGAGTCGGAAGAGTGCAAAATGTCAGCGATGATCCATATGAGCTTGTTTTTCAAGGTGGAGAAGAAGCCTACGAGTGCCTAAATCTCGGCATGTTGAACTTGTGGGATAATAAGGATTTTGTAGCTTGTGTTCAAAGCTGGGATTGGATTGATGAGTATGAACCGGATGAAAGCTGTGATGTAATCAAGGAACTTTCTATTCCTGTGATTATGTAATGAATCTATTATGTCATATACCGAAAAACAGATTGCTTTTACGCTTATTTAATATGTAATAAGAGCGTGAAAGAAACCAGCTATAGAAGCTAAATTAGATGTTAATTCTCAATAATATACTTGTTTGAAGTTTCCAAATGTTGTATACTATTTCTACAAAAACATAGCTTGGTAGGAGGTTTATATGCCTGTAGTAGAGAGTCTGATTTGCAAAGAGGCGGATGGTAAACTTAGTTTTGGAAATTATATTCTTGGTACAAAATCAAAGGTAGAAGATTTTGCACATGAGGGGGATGTATATAAGGTAAAGACTTTTAAGGAGATAACAAAGCTTGAAAGAAATTCGGCTTTTGTGTACGAATCGGTTCCGGGTAGTGCAGTGATGGAATTTGAAACCACTCCAAATTTGACTACCTTTATTATATATGGTTTTGGGGATACTCAAATAACTATTGGTTTGGAAGAAGATACAGAATATGAGGTTTATGTTGATGATGTAAGTATCGGAGGCATGAAGACCAATCTATCAGGTAAGCTTATATTTAGTGTTGAGCTAAGTGAGAACGGATCAAAGGTTTTAATCAAAAAAAGATAGTTGCATGGGCATACCGGTAAGCCGGATATGCCCATTTTAAATAGAAAGGTTTTTATGGCGAAAGCAAAAGCAAGCGCATTCTTTTGCAAGGAATGTGGATATGAGTCACCGAAGTGGTTGGGACAATGCCCTATGTGTAAGGCATGGAACAGTCTTGTTGAAGAGCCGGTGGCAAAGACAAAGACAGTAAGCAGGGGAATATCTGCAAATACATATAAAAAGCCTGCTAAGCTTTCTGAAATACAACTGGAAGATGAGGACAGATTTAAGACGGGTTTTGAGGAACTTGACAGAGTACTTGGTGGCGGCGTGGTAAGAGGTTCGCTTGTCTTGGTAGGCGGAGATCCGGGAATTGGAAAGTCCACATTACTGCTTCAGGTTTGTAAGAATATATCGGATGAAAACAGGGCTGTGCTTTATATCTCAGGTGAGGAGAGTTTAAAGCAGATAAAGATGAGAGCAAAAAGAGTGGGAGAAATTACGGGAAATTTAAGTTTTCTATGTGAGACCAATCTCAATATTATAAAAGAAACCGTACTGAGTGAAAAGCCGGATGTGGTTGTTATAGATTCTATACAGACTATGTTTAATGAAGAGGTGGCGTCAGCTCCGGGAAGTGTAAGTCAGGTAAGAGAATCCACAAATCTCTTAATGCAGGTAGCAAAGGAAAATAATATTGCTATATTTATAGTCGGACATGTGACAAAAGAAGGACAGGTTGCAGGTCCGAGAGTACTTGAACATATGGTGGATACAGTGCTTTACTTTGAAGGTGACAGGTTTGCTTCATACAGAATACTGCGTGCTGTCAAGAACAGATTCGGTTCTACAAATGAGATAGGTGTATTTGAAATGCAACAAGTGGGACTTATAGAAGTAAAAAATCCTTCCGAGTTTATGCTCTCAGGAAGACCGCAGAATGCTACAGGTGCAGCCGTGGCATGTTTAATGGAGGGTACAAGACCGATACTTGTAGAAGTACAGGCTTTGGTGGTTCCTACAGCATTTGGACTACCTAGGAGAACTTCTACAGGAACAGATGTAAACAGAATAAATCTTTTGATGGCGGTCATAGAAAAAAGATGTGCACTTGCAATGAGCAGATATGATGCATATATAAATATTGCGGGTGGACTGAGAATAAATGAGCCTGCACTGGATCTGTCAATTATTATGTCGATTATCTCAAGCATGAAAAACAGGACAATAGATGAAAAGACGGTAATATTCGGAGAGGTGGGACTCTCAGGCGAAGTAAGAGCCGTAAGTATGCCTGAGATTAGGATTAGAGAGGCTATGAAGCTTGGATTTGAGATTTGTATTTTACCGATGGTATGCCTTGAGAAGATTTCATTTAAAGGAAATATAAAGCTGATAGGTGTAAGAAATATAAATGAAGCGGTCTCACTTTTAAGTTGATAGAAATTAAAGGAAAGAGAAAAATGGATGAGAAAACAAATGTAATGAGACTTTTGGATCAAAAGAAGATAAAGTACAATCATTATTCATATATAGATACTCCGGCTACAAATGGTGTAGAAGTGGCACAGTTGCTTGGACAGGATGAGAAAAAGGTTTTTAAGACATTGGTAACAGTTGGAAAGAGTAAGGCAAACTATGTATTTGTAATACCGGTAGCAGAGGAGCTTAATTTAAAGGAAGCGGCCAAAGCTGTAGGTGAAAAATCTATAGAAATGTTGAAGTCAAAGGACTTACTGCCTCTTACAGGGTATATACATGGGGGGTGTTCTCCAATAGGTATGAAAAAGAGATTTACTACTGTAGTTGATTCCACAGCTTTAAATTATGATAAAATTATATTCAGTGCAGGTAAAATCGGTTATCAGGTTGAGATGGATCCAAAGGAGTTGGAAAAATTTGTGCCTGTAAGTTTTGCCGCATTGACATAGGTTGAGCCTATGATAAATGTTGGTGTGTTGGCACATGTAGATGCCGGAAAAACTACATTGATAGAGGCGATACTCTACAAGACGGGAAAGCTTAGAAAAACCGGAAGAGTGGATTTTGGGGACAGCTTTTTGGATAATGATGAATATGAAAGAAAAAGAGGAATAACTATATTCTCAAAGCTTGCCAGAACAAGTATAGATGATATAGAAATAAATATAATTGACACCCCGGGACATGTGGATTTCAGTGCCGAAATGGAAAGAACCATATCCATACTTGATATGGCTGTTTTGGTAATCAGCGGAAGTGAAGGCGTACAATCACATTCACATACACTTTTCAGATTATTAAGAGAAGCAAATATACCTACTTTAATATTTGTAAATAAAATAGACAGTGACAAGTTTGACAAGGACAAAATATTGGAAGGCCTTAAAAAATCTCTTTCAAAAAATATAGTGGACTTTTCAAGGGAAAATAAGATGCTTTTAGAAGAGGTTGCAGCCTGTGATGAGAATCTTATAGAAAAGTTTATCGAAGGGGAAGAAATAACAAAATCGGATATAAGCTTTTGTATAGAGAATTCAAAAGTATTTCCTACAATATTCGGTTCCGGTCTTAAACTTATAAATATAGAAGGAATACTTGAACTGATAAAAGAGTATGTACATGAAAAGACTTATTCGGATGAACTTTCCGGAATAATATATAAGATAAAATATGACGAGAACGGAAACAGACTTTCCTTTATAAAACTTCTTGGTGGAAGTTTACAGGTTAAGGATACACTCTTTGGTGAAAAAATCAATCAGATAAGAGCTTATGACGGTGAAAAATATAATGCAACAGATAAAGCTTTTGCAGGCGACATTGTAGCGGTCACCGGACTTTCAAAAGTTCATGCCGGAGACACATTCGGAGATGTAAAAAGACCTGTACAAAAGCTGTTACCGGTACTCAGTTACAATATGGTTTTCCCAGATGACATAAGTATAAATCAAATATATCCGAAGCTGGTACAAATTTTTGATGAGATACCTGAAATCAAAATGGAGTATGACGAGGAACTTTCAAAAATCAAGGTGAATTTGATGGGAGAAGTTCAGATAGATCTTATAAAAAATCTTATAGTTGAGAGACTTGGGTTAAACTGCGATCTTATTGACGGAGGTATTATTTATAAGGAAACTATAACCGGATATATTGAGGGTGTAGGGCACTTTGAGCCGTTAAGGCATTATGCGGAAGTACATATACTTATCAGCGAAGGTGAGAGAGGAAGCGGCATAGTATTTGTAAATGAGGTGTCGGATGATGAACTCCCAAAAAACTTTCAGAGCCAGGTAAGAAATATTGTTGAGACATCTAAGTTTAGAGGTGTACTTACAGGCAGCGAGCTAACCGATGTGGTGCTTACTTTGGTAGCAGGCAGAGCACATGAAAAACATACCGAGGGTGGTGATTTTTTTGAGGCTGTAAACAGAGCTGTAAGGCATGGACTGATGTATGCCAAATCAATTTTATTGGAGCCATATTATGACTTTGAAATAAATATACCTATGACTTCTCTTGGTAGGCTTTTAAATGATTTAAACAATATGAATGCAGAGGATATAAGCTATGAGGGTGGAGAGACTCTCAGAGTGACGGGATATGCGCCTACCGTCAATATACAAAACTATGGAAGTACGCTTTTGTCATATACCAAGGGACTTGGTCAAATAGGTTTCAGTCTAAGAGGATTTTTACCATGCCATAATGCAGATAAGATTATAGAGAGCAGTTCGTATATTGCGGAGTTTGATACAAAGAATACTCCGTACTCCGTATTTTGTTCTCATGGTGAGAGTTTTATAGTGCCGTGGAGTGAAGTATTTAACTATATGCATTTGCCTTTAAAGAAGTTTGAGCTTGTAAAGAAGAGGAAAAAATAGAGACGGTACGTTCCACCTATGATGCCACAAAAGCCGACAGAGAAGAGCTTATGGCCATATTTGAAAGAACATACGGTAAGGTGATTCCAAGAATAGGAGACTGGGATGCACCTGTAAAGAGAACACCTGAAAAAGAGTATGTTTATAAAGAAAGAGCAAAAAAGAAACATTACTTGCTGGTTGACGGATATAATATTATTTTTGCTTCAAAGTCGTTAAATGAACTTGCACAGATAAATATAGATGCGGCAAGAGACAGACTGATTGAACTTCTGATAGATTATAAGGCCTACAAGGACTATGAGATTATTCTGGTATTTGATGCTTACAGGCTTGTAAATCATCCTACGGAGGTGCAGAATTTCTCGGGTGTATATGTGGTATATACAAAGACTGCGGAAACAGCCGATCAGTATATAGAAAAGACAACACATGAAATGATAAAAAGATATGATGTCACCGTAGCAACATCAGACGGCATTGAGCAGATTATTATAAGAGGTAAGGGGGCAATACTTATCTCTGCAAGGGAGTTTTTAAAGGATCTTGAGGATACTAAAGAGGCTTTCAGAAAAGAACATATAGAAAAGACTTCAGTTACAAACAGATTGTTTGATTCTTTAGAAGGAGAGTTAAAAGAAAAAATAGAAAATATCAGACTTGGTAAAAAAGAAGAGCCCTAGCAAATGCCGGGGCTCTTTCTTTTTATTGGGATTCAAGTATTTGAATAAAGAATCAGGTATGACAGCTGCCTGAGCAACCACCACATCCTCCACCACAGGAGGATTTTCCACTTTTCTTATCTTTATAAATTGATCTTATAATAAGACCTACTACGCCGACCAATGCAGCTGAAATAACAACTGTTGCTGCCATAATGATCTCCTTTCTTTAATAAAACAATTTATGCGTAAGCTTTTAGAATATATTATTTTTCTTCAGAAGGCTTGCGCACAAGACCGTAAATAATAGCTGCGATTCCGATAAATCCGAAGATTGTACCGATACCGAACTTACCTGTAATTATAAGTGATCCTATCTGATATATAATCATTGCGACTATATATGCAAACACACATTGATATCCTACAGCAGTCCAGAACCATTTTACACTGTTCATCTCTCTTCTGATAGCACTCATCGCTGCAATACAAGGAGCACACAGAAGGTTGAATACAAGGAATGAATATGCTGAGATAGGTGTGTAGTCGGCACGTAAAAGCTGCCAGATACCCTCACCGGTATCCGCATCGAAATCGGAAACATGGTATAGAATACCGAATGTACCTACGACATTCTCTTTTGCCATAAGTCCTGTGATGGCTGCAACTGCAGGCTTCCATGTACCCCAACCGAGAGGAGCAAAAATCCAAGCAAATGTGTTTCCGATATTTGCAAGTAGAGAAATATCCATCTGATCTTCAGTAAGATATGTAAATGAACCGTCTACAAATCCGAAATAGCTGAGGAACCATATAAGGATAGTTGCAAGTGTAATAATTGTACCTGCCTTTTTTACGAAGCTCCAACCTCTTTCAGCCATTGATCTGAGGATTGAACCTGCTGTAGGAAGGTGATATGCAGGAAGCTCTATAACGAATGGTGAAGGATCGCCTGAAAACAGCTTGGTCTTCTTAAGCATGATACCTGAGATGACAATAGCGGCAATACCTACAAAGTAAGCTGATGAAGCAACCCACGCGTCATTATCAAACAATGCACCTGATATAAGTGCTATAATAGGAAGTTTTGCAGAACATGGAATAAATGTGGTTGTAATAACCGTCATTCTTCTGTCATGCTCACTCTCAATAGTTCTTGAAGCCATAATTCCCGGAACACCGCAACCTGTACCTATAAGGATTGGAATAAAGCTCTTACCTGAAAGTCCGAATCTTCTAAAAACTCTGTCCATAACGAATGCAATTCTCGCCATATATCCACAGGCCTCTAAGAAAGCGAGGAAGAAGAAGAGTGTAAGCATCTGAGGAAGGAATCCGAGTACGGCACCTACACCGGCAATAATACCGTTTACAATAAGACCGACAAGCCACTCGGCAACGCCGGCAGATTCAAGGAAACCTTGAACACCGGGCTGAATAATTTCTGCAACCAAAACATCATTTACCCAGTCGGTCATTGCTGTACCTACAGTGGTAATAGAAATATAATAAACGGCAAACATGATAGCTGCGAATATCGGAAGACCCAAAATTCTGTTTGTAACTATCTTATCGATCCTATCTGAAATACTTACATAGTCTTTATTTTTAACCTTATAAAAACTTGTAATAACTGTTGAGATATAATTGTATCTCTCAGATGTGATAATACTTTCGGCTTCATCATCCATAGTATCTTCACATTTTGTTATAATTTTTTCGATTTCAGCCAATGTGCTGTCTGGAAGATTTAACTGTTCAATAGCCTTGTCATCTCTTTGGAACAACTTAACTCCGTACCATCTTCTTTGAAGCTCGGGTACGCTGTTTGGAAGAAGAGCAATGATATCCTTGATAGCATCTTCTACATTCTTATCAAACTCTTGTTTTTCTTTTGGAAGAGTATGACTCTTAGCTATTTCAATAGCTTTTTCTGCAGCTTCCATAACACCTGTACCCTTAAGTGCGGATATTTCCACAACAGGACATCCAAGTTTTTCACTCATTTTATCAAGGTCAAGCTTGTTTCCGCTCTTTTCAAGTACATCAAGCATGTTTACCGCGATTACAACAGGTACACCTAACTCTGTAACCTGTGAAGTAAGATATAAGTTTCTCTCAAGGTTTGTACCGTCAATAATATTAAGTATTGCATCAGGCTTTTCATTGAGAACATAGTTTCTTGCTACAACTTCCTCCAATGTATATGGAGAGAGAGAATAAACACCCGGAAGGTCTGTAATAATAACATCTGTATGTCCTTTAAGTTTTCCTTCCTTCTTTTCAACAGTTACACCCGGCCAGTTTCCAACTGTCTGGTTTGAACCTGTCAAGGCATTAAATAAAGTAGTTTTACCGGTATTAGGATTTCCGGTAAGCGCAATTCTGATTGCCATATTAGCTCCTTATCTGTTTATTTCAATTTTTTCCGCATCTTCTTTTCTGATAGAAAGCTCGTATCCTCTAACTGTAACCTCAATAGGGTCACCAAGAGGAGCTACCTTACGAACATGAATTGATGTGCCTTTTGTAACACCCATATCCATGATTCTTCTCTTTACAGGACCTTCGCCATGAACTCTGGCAACAGTAACAGTCTCACCGATTTTTACATCTCTTAAAGTATCCATTCCATTCTCCTTTCCGCATTATAAAATAAGTGATTTCTGAAAACATACAATGGAAATTCCATTGGCGAATGTAAATAAGCTGCTTACATTCTACTACCTAAAATTATCAGGCAACTTAGATCATTATTTTTGAGGCCAATTCCTTGCTGATTGCTACTCTTGAATCCTTGATATTAACTATCAAGTTTCCGGCCATAGCATTTACAACAGTGATTTTGCCGTCTACAACAAAGCCGAGGGTTGCTAAAAAAGTCTTATCTTTTTCACGACCTCCGATTTGCTTTATTGTGTATTCTTCACCTAAGTTAGCCATAAGTAATGGCATCATAACTCCTCCTTTTCATGAAACATGTCTAATACATTCTATAGGTTAGCATACACTAACATTAAATGCAAGATTTTTTTAAGGAAAAGTTAGAGTTTACTTACTGAATTTTGCCAAATATTAGCAAAAACTAACTAAAAAGTACTTAAAAAAATACAATATTCACAAGTAAAAAGTCCTATTTTGGAGCAAAATTTTTCTATTTACAAGAATTTAAGTTTATGATATATTATTACCGTAATAAATTTTATAAAATATAATTGTTAAAATTAGTTGACGCTAACTTAAGGAGGTTAATATGTTTTTACTTAATGGTTTTGGATGGAAGAAGTTCGGTTTGTTTGCAGCAGGTACACTTTTCGGTACAGCAGGAATTAAGTTGCTTTCAAGCAAGGATGCTAAGAAGGCATATGCACAGGGTACAGCAGCAGTACTTCGTATGAAGGAATGTGTAATGGATACAGTTTCATGTGTACAGGAGAATGCAAGCGATATTTTAGCAGAAGCTAAGGATATCAATGAGGAGCGTGCGGCAAAGGAAGCTGAAGGAAACATCGAGGAGTAATTTCTCTTATCAGTAATATATAGTTTTTAGTATAAGGAAGAGTCTGACTCTTCCTTAAGTTATAAGAAGATGTAGAGGGATAAAAAGTGAATTGTAAAATTTTACATGAGTCAAACAGAAGAATGCGTGTGCGCATGGCTCAAAAAAGAATGTCGGTAAAAGAAGCGGATATGCTTCAATATTATTTGGAAGGCTTTGATTTTATCAGAAAAGCCGTTGTATATGAAAGAACCTGTGATGTCGCTATTTATTATAAGGATAATAAAAGAGATGCAGTTATAAATAAACTTAAAAAATTTGACTACAATAACCCGGCCTTACTTGAGAGTATGCCAAGTACTTCAGGTAGACAAATTACTAGAGATTTTCAGGAGAAGATGGTGGGAATGCTCATGTTTACAGGCGTGAGAAACATGTTCTTCCCAAATATAATCAACAATATTTATACAATTGTTAAGGCTGCTCCTTACATATATAAAGGACTTAAGTGTTTGTTTAAGTTGAAGTTTGAGGTTGATTTACTTGATGCACTTTCAATAGGAATATCTATTGCACAGGGTAATTTCTCAACAGCAGGTTCACTTATGCTTTTACTTGGTGTAGGTAATGAGCTTGAGGACTGGACACATAAGAAGTCCGTAGACGACCTTGCAAGAAGTATGTCATTAAATGTAGATAAGGTATGGCTTGTAACGGATGACGGTGAGGTTTCAGTACCTATTTCACAGATTCAGTCAGGCGACACAATCAGAGTACATACAGGAAATGTGGTGCCGGTTGACGGAGAGATGGTAAGCGGAGAGGCTATGTTAAACCAGGCATCTCTTACAGGTGAGTCGGTACCTGTAGAAAAGAGAGCTGGATCCAGAGTATATGCCGGAACTGTTGTTGAAGAGGGTGAATGTCTTTTAAGGGTAGCCGCAACTACAGGGCAGAGCAGATATGATAAGATTGTATCTATGATTGAGGAAAGCGAAAAGCTTAAATCAAATACAGAAAACATGGCAAACAGACTTGCAGACAGACTTGTTCCATATTCATTGATGGCAACAGGACTTACATATCTGTTTACAAGAAATATAACAAGAGCATTGTCTGTTCTTATGGTGGATTTTTCATGTGCACTGAAGCTTTCTATGCCTCTTGCAGTACTTTCAGCAATGAGAGAGGCAGGAAATGACAAAATCACCGTAAAGGGTGGAAAGTTTATGGAGGCGATTGCAAATGCGGATACTATAGTATTTGACAAGACAGGTACTCTGACTTATGCTTGCCCGAAGGTACAAAGAATTATCGGAATTGACGGAGATGATGAGAATCAGCTCTTAAAGATTGCTGCATGTCTTGAGGAGCACTATCCTCACTCTATTGCAAATGCTGTGGTAAAAGAGGCTAAAGAAAGAAAGATTCGTCATAAAGAGATGCATTCAGAGGTGCAGTATATAGTTGCACATGGTATTGCAAGTAAAATAGAAGGCGATAAAGTTGTAATAGGAAGTTATCATTTTGTAATTGAGGATGAAAAAGCTTTTCTTAGTGAAGATGCTAAGAAGAAGCTCGCAGAGCTTGATCACAGATATTCACATCTGTTTATGGCTATTGCGGGAAGGCTTGCGGCTATTATTGAGATTGCAGATCCTCTCAGAGCTGAAGCAAAAGATGTTTTAAAGAGATTAAAAGCTCTTGGAATTAAAAAGACTGTTATGATGACAGGAGATAATATCCATACAGCCGAAGCTATTGCAAAAGAGGTAGGAGTAGATAAATTCTACGCTGAGGTATTGCCTGAGGATAAGGCAAGTTATGTGGAAAAAGAAAAGGCAAAGGGCAGAACCGTAATAATGATCGGTGACGGTATAAACGACTCACCTGCATTATCGGCTGCAGACTGTGGTATCGCAATAAGCGAAGGTGCGGCAATTGCCAGAGAAATAGCTGATGTATGTATATCAGCAGACGATTTAAATGATCTTGTAAGATTGAAAGAACTTTCAAATAAGCTTACAAGAAGAGTTCGCTCAAATTTCAGATTTATTATGGGATTTAACGGTTCTCTGATAGGCCTTGGTATTTTGGGAATACTTGCCCCGGGAACATCATCACTGCTTCACAATTTGTCAACTGTAGGTATATCACTTTCAAGTATGACAAATCTCTTACCGGAGAATTAAGAAAAACAAATTTTAATATATTCGGACATCTTATGATGTCCGATTTATAAACATGAGTTAAAGAGTTGTAAGCATTTGATAATTGCTATATTTATGGGTATAATATTAACATAATCAGTAAGTTTAAATGCAATGTAGAAGGAGGTAAGATTGAAAATGAAAAGTAGAGGGTATCCATTCCCTTAATCGCATCGCAAACAAGCCATCTTTCGGTGGCTGCTTTAAAAATTGAATATTAAGAGTTAAGGCTATGCAGTTGCTGACTTGATTTTATAACCTTGATTCCTTGCGATGATAATTGCCTGTTCTACAGTGATTTCCCGGTCAACAGGAGTCAAATAGGATTTCCGATAAAGTTCCGCATTATAGTTTTCACCGTTCTTCAGCATATGATATAATGCAGTCAGAAGCATTCTTGCAATGGCAATGATTGCTTTCTTGTGACCGCGACGCTTTTTGAGACGGAGATAGCGGTTGCGAATTTCCGGATGCTTTTTGCTGGTAACAACAGCGTTGGCACATTGGACCAGCAGTGGTTTGATATAGCATCCGGCCTTGGAAACCCGGACAGATTTTTTCTTCCCTGCACTTTCATTGTTGGTTGGAGTAAGACCGGCCCATGAGCATAGGTGTTTCGCCGAAGGAAAAGCCTCCATATTGGTACCGATTTCGGAAATGATTCCGATGGCAGTAAAGTCGCTACGGATACCGGGAGCGGTTTGGAGAATGGCAAGTTCCTGCTGATAGGGAGCGGCGAGCGCAAGAATGAGTTCTTCAAGCTCTGCTTTCCGGGATTCCAAGTTTTCATAATGAGATTTGATAACCTTAAGTTTGCCGGCTTGTTCCGGAGTGATATAACCGTCAATAGCGTCACGGAGTTGAGGAAGTTTCTTTTTCAAACTTTTGTAAACAAGGGGTTCAAGGTCAAAAGATGTATCTGCGGGATTTTCCAAAAGTTTATCCAGTATCGCCTGAGCAGATTTGCCGAAGGTGTCCGAAACAACGTTTCCCAACTGGATATTGGAAACCGTGAGACAGTTCTGCAAACGATTCTTTTCGCTTGATTGAAAGCAGGTCAGTTTGAAACGGTAACGCATAAGGTCACGGAGCTGGCGGATGTCAGCGGGCGGCATAAAGCTACCGGCAACAAGATCATGCTTGAACAGGTCAGCAATCCATTTGGCATCTTTCTTGTCAGTTTTCTTTCCACGGATAGCCTTAACATATTTGGGATGAGCAAGGACAATCGAACAGTCATTTTCTAAGATGTTATAAACAGGAATCCAGTATTTACCGGTAGATTCCATACAGACATCCTTGCAATTCCGGTTGAGTAACCATTGTAACAAAGTTTCAGACCGCTCGTGTAGGTAGAAAACCGGTGGCTCTCATAATAAGTGATACCTTTATCGTTTGTAGAAGCGATACAGGCAACTACAAAAGTCTTGTGGACATCAATACCACAACAGATTTTGTAGACGATTTTTAAAGACATAGGGACTCCTTTCAGAATCAGAAGATTCATTAGAGATTATAGGGAGAGACGGTATTGACTGAACGCCTAAGCCATAAACGAGATTGTTTATACAAAGATAAGATTACGTGCTCCACGACACACTTATTTGTGCTTGAAAAGGCGAACCACACATATAATTATGCGGTCATCCGGCAAGCTGGACAGCCCACTCACCTCCCCGTGATTTGTAGTATACCGAGTTCCCTACAAGAGAATTATAAATAAAAAATAAGCTCAAGGAAACATTTTCATAACGTTTTGTGCCTTGAGCAAAGCGAAAGGAATGGAAATAATTATGGTTATACAGGAAGCTGCCGAGATGTATCTGGAGACAATACTTAGTTTAAAGAAAAAGACAGGCGTAGTAAGGGCAGTTGACATTGCAAGAGAAATGGGATATTCAAAGCCGACAATAAGTGAGCAAATGAAAAAGTTCAGAGAAAACGGCTATGTTGAAGTTGACAATGAAGGACATATCACATTGACTCCAAAGGGCTTGGAGATTGCAGAATCTACACTTGAAAGACATGTCGCATTAGGTGAGATTTTACAAAAGATGGGTGTAAGCAAGGAAACTGCAATAGAGGATGCATGTAGAATAGAGCATTACATCAGTGAAGAGACATTTGAATGCTTTAAGGAATATTTTAAGGATAAGTAATTTAAGTAAAGCCTATAAATCTGTTACAGATTTATAGGCTTTTGTCAAAAAATATCTAAATGTATTTTTATCAGATACTTTATTGAAAAAAATAATGTTTAACACTGTAAACTTATCCCGTCTTATATTAATTTATTTGGAAGTAAGAGGTGAAAAATGGGATTACATATAGTAAATGAGGCCAATAAATGTCTGCAGTGTAAAGCCGCTATGCAGCAGTCATTGTCCTATAACAACATCAATACCACAGGTTATATCACTTTTTAAAGAAGGAAAGATAATGGAGGCCGGAGAAATTCTCTTTGAAAACAATCCTTTATCTTTGGTTTGCTCAATAGTTTGTGACCATGAAGCTCAATGCCTCGGTAATTGTATAATGAACAGAAAAAATAATCCGGTAAGATTTTGCGATATAGAAAAGTTTATATCGGATTTCTATCTGGACAGAATGGAATTTGTTAAAAAGCCGAGAAAGAATGTTATGGTCGCAGTCATAGGCGGTGGTCCTGCAGGAATGACTGTAGCGATTAAGATGATAAAAGAAGGCTATGATGTGACTATTTTTGATGAAAAGAATACAATAGGTGGAGTGCTTCAGTACGGTATTCCTGATTTCAGATTGCCGAAGTCTTTAATGCAAAGATACTATGACAAGATGGAAAAAATGGGAATAAAAATAAGAAACAATACTGCTGTTGGTGGAGCTTTGGAGATAAAGGACCTTTTCAGAGACGGTTACAAGGCCGTATTTGTAGGCACCGGAGTGTGGAGAGCAAAGACTTTGGGTATCGCAGGTGAGAGTATGCCGAATGTTCATTTTAGTGTGGATTATCTGGCAAATCCTGACGGACACAAGCTTGGAGATAATGTTGCGATAATCGGTATGGGAAATGCGGCAATGGATGTGGCAAGAACAGCTCTTAGGAGAGGTTCAAGAACAGTAAAGCTCTATGCCAGAAGTAAAAGAGTTGCGGCAAACTCTGTAGAGGTGGAGGCTGCCAAATATGAGGGGGCCGAGTTTATATTCGGTAAGGCTATTGAAGCCATTACATATGACGGCCCTGTATTTAAGACTGCAATATTTGATGAAGAAGATAATGTTATCGACTATGAAAAAGAACTCGACTATGTAGATGCCGATTCCACAATAATATCGGTAAGTAACGGACCTAAGAATAAGCTTGTTCTTACAACAGACGGACTTAGAGCATCTGATAAAGGGCTTTTGATAGTAGATGAAAACTGTATGACAACTGTTGAAGGTGTTTTTGCTGCAGGTGATGTGGTTCACGGCTCAAAAACCGTAGTTGATGCAGTCGCTCAGGCAAAGGTTGCCGTAGAAGGCATGCTCAATTATTTGGAAAATTTATAAATAAAATACACTGAAACCTTGACAAAGGTAAAATCAAGTAATATTATATTGTGCATAAACGAAGAAGAGAAAAGTAGCATATGTGGAAATTACAGAGAGAGTTGGAGGCTGAGAGCAACTTATGGAAATATATGTGAAGACCGTCTCGGAGTGGCTTTAATATAGCACGTTGATTACGTTATAATCAAATGAGGGATATATTTATATATCTGAATTAAGGTGGAACCGCGTCAATCGCCCTTAAACGAGAGTTTAGGGGCGATTTTTATTTTATCGGAAACGGAGGAAATATGAAGATAACATTAAAAGACGGCTCAGTAAAAGAATATGAGAGCAAAAAAAGTATTATTGAGATAGCTAAGGACATCAGTGAGGGATTGGCAAGAAATGTGGTTGCCGGTGAAGTAAACGGTGTTATGCATGATTTAAGGGATGAAATTGAGAGTGATTGTGAGCTCAATCTTATAACTGTCAAGGATAAGGAAGCACTCTCTGTTATAAGACATTCAACATCACATGTACTTGCAGAAGCTGTAAAGAGAGTTTTTCCGGAGGCTAAGCTTGCTATCGGACCAAGTATTGCAGAAGGATTTTATTACGATTTTGACCACGAGCCTTTCTCAAGAGAAGATCTTGACAAGCTTGAGGCCGAAATGAAGAAAATCATTAAAGAGGGTGCTCATATTGAAAAATTTGAACTTCCAAGAGAAGAAGCTATAAAGTTCATGGAAGAAAAAAATGAGCCTTATAAGGTGGAGCTTATAAAAGATTTACCTGAGGGTGAGATAATATCTTTTTATAAGCAGGGAGATTTTACAGATCTTTGTGCCGGACCTCATCTTCAAAGAACAAAGGATATCAAGGCATTTAAGCTTATATCATCATCAATGGCATATTGGAGAGGAGATTCAAATAAGGCAAAGCTTCAAAGAATATACGGTACAGCTTATAATTCAAAAGAAGAGCTTGAGGCACATTTAAAGCATCTTGAGGAGATAAAACTTAGAGATCACAACAAGCTTGGAAGAGAGATGGAACTCTTTACAACTGTAGATGTAATAGGACAGGGACTTCCTCTTATGTTACCGAAGGGTACAAAGATGATTCAAAAGCTTCAAAGATGGATTGAAGATCTTGAGGACAATGAGTGGGGCTATGTAAGAACAAAGACACCGCTTATGGCAAAGTCGGATCTTTATAAGATTTCAGGACACTGGGATCACTATCAGGACGGTATGTTTATTTTGGGAGATCCTCAGCATGACGGAGAAATTCTCGCACTCAGACCTATGACATGTCCTTTCCAGTACTATGTGTATAAGAATACTCAAAAGTCATACAGAGATTTGCCATATCGTATGGGTGAGACTTCAACACTTTTCAGAAATGAAGATTCAGGAGAGATGCACGGACTTACAAGAGTAAGACAGTTTACTATTTCCGAAGGTCACAATGTAATCAGACCGGACCAGGCTGAAGAAGAGCTTCAAAGCTGCTTAAATCTTGCAATATATGTACTTGAAACACTGGGACTTAGAGATGATGTAACATTCAGACTTTCAAAGTGGGATAAGGACAATAAGGAAAAATACCTTGGAGATGAGGCATATTGGGAAGGAACACAGGCTGCACTTAGAAATATTCTGGTAGAAAAGGGACTTCCTTTTACAGAGGCTGACGGTGAGGCTGCATTCTACGGACCTAAGATTGATATTCAGGCAAAGAATGTTTACGGCAAAGAGGATACAATGATCACAATTCAGCTTGATGCCGCTATTGCAGAAAACTTCGACCTTTACTATATAGACCAAAACGGTGCAAAGGTAAGACCTTATATTGTACACAGAACATCACTTGGTTGCTATGAGAGAACTCTTGCATGGCTTATAGAAAAATATGCAGGAAAGTTCCCTACATGGTTATGTCCTGAGCAGGTAAGAATTCTTCCTATATCAGACAAGTATGCAGACTATGCAAACTCAGTTTGAAAGAACTTAAGAAAAACGGTGTGGATGCTACTGTTGATACAAGAACAGAGAAAATCGGATTTAAGATAAGAGATGCCAGACTTTCAAGACTTCCATATATGCTTGTAGTAGGTGAAAAGGAAGAGGCTGAAGGTAGTGTTTCAGTAAGAAGCAGATTTGCCGGAGACGAGGGAAGCAAGAAGCTTTCAGATTTTGTAGATATGATTTGCAAAGAGATTAGAACAAAAGAAATCAGAAAAGAAGAAGTAACTGAATAAAATGTGAATTTAGAAGAGGGCAAAGACCTTTAAAAGATCTTTGCCCTCTCTTTATTTTTGTTTATCAAGTGCGTTTTGAAGTAAATGCAGTGGGAATGGCGGTGAGGCCAAAGGCTTTACGGCTATCGACATCAAAAGTACAGGGTTGTCGTCTGCGGCGCTTCTGTTTGTGTTAAGTTTACCGCATTTTTTACATCTGTGAACTATTGCCCATTCACCCTTATCTTTAACCCATATGGAAATAGGCTCCATAATGCCTTTGCAATCACTTTTACGATCTCCGGGTTCATTGTCCACATGAATGGAAGACAGGCAGTAGGGGCAATGGTTTCTGTGATGTGTACCTGCACCTTCAGGATTTATCATTTTTCCACAATTGGCACATGGGAAAGAGTCATTGCATGCTTCATATCTGTAATCAGGTTCTATTTTTACGGAATTTTTCTTTTTGATTGTACCGGTTTTCTTCTGTGATGAAGGGGCGCTGTTAAGGTTTTTTAGAGCCTCTTCCAAATCAAATTTTTCTTGATTCATACTTTCTTCTCCATTGTGCATTTCTTACAATATACATCATTTAGGTTTACCAAACAGGCACTGTTAATTATCAGATGTGTCTGTTATAATTACATTATATAAAGGCTACATAAAAGTTTGTTTGATATATTATACCTAAGAAATTTACATATGTAAAATATATTTTTACATTGTTGATTATTTATAAATGGATTTTTGGATGAGTTGTAGGAGGAGAAATGAAGAGGGGAATAGTTGTTTTGGCAGCCGCTCTTTCAATGAGCATGGGAGTACCTATGTCGGCATATGCGGGGAGTTGGCAGCATGATTCAAAAGGGAAGTGGTATTTGACAGATGATTACAAATACCCTGTGGCACAGTGGAAAAATATTGACGGAAACTGGTATTATTTCAATACAAAGGGATATACACTTACGGGTTGGCAGTGGTTGGACGGTAAGGCTTATTTCTTTAATAATGGAAGTAATGCCGTTTTTCCATATGGTGCAATGCTAAAGAATACCAAATCTCCTGACGGATATGATCTAAACGGAGAGGGGGCTTGGACACAGAATGGAATTGTAATGACAAAATCAGGACAGGCAGGGCTTGATGTAGCAATGCATATCGCCGGAGAGAATACAGGTGAAAGGGCGGATCTTTTAATTAAATTAAATGAGTACAGAAGAAGTAAGGGATTGCCTGAGACGGTAATAAGCAGTGAACTTATGGCAGCTGCACAGAAAAGGGCAAAGGAGAGTGCTGCTTCATTTTCACATGACAGACCTGACGGTCAGCCGTTTTATACTGTAGATAATATAACAAACAAGTATATCGGTGTATCTGAAATTTTAACAATGGATAATTCATCATCTACAGATATCAAGATAACATCATTTAAAAATTCTCCAAAGCATAATGAGCTTATGCTTCAAAGTGAGGGATTTATTGAGAACATACCCGCCTCTACAATATATGCGGGAGTGGGATATTATTACAGTAACGGATTTTATTATGTAGCAATGCTTTTCGGACATCAGAAGTAAACAAAAGTCGCCACCGATATTAATACTTACAGTACTATATCGATGGCGAATTTTTATATATTTACTCTTCTTAAATCATCAAAAAATCCCGGATATGATATTTCAACACAATTTTTATTGTCAAGCTTTATCTCTCCTTCAGATATAAGTCCGAGGATGGCAAATGTCATTGCAATTCTATGATCATCATTTGTATTTATTGTGATATTTCCTAAAAGTTTATTTGTTCCGTTAATCTCCATACCGTCTTCGGTTTCAACCACATCCACTCCCAATTTAGAAAGTTCATCACACATTACTTTAATTCTGTTAGATTCTTTTACCTTAAGTTCAGCTGCATCCTTTATAACGGTTTTTCCTTCGGCCATCGCTGCTACTGCGGCGAGAAGAGGAAGTTCATCTATGAGTGTAGGTATAATATCACCGCTTATGGTAGTTGAATGAAGTTTTGAATAGGATACTTTTATATCCGCAACCGGCTCAAACTCATCATTAGAATTGATTATTTCGATATTTGCCCCCATATCCTTTAATACTCTTATTATACCGTCTCTTGTAGGATTGATACCTACATTTTCAAGTATCAACTCGGAATTCGGAACTAAAATTGCGGCTGCCATAAAGAAGGCTGCGGAAGATATATCGGAAGGTACATCTATATCGCTTGCAAAAAGCTCCTTGCAAGGATTTACTGTAACAGAGTATTTATCTATATTAAGGCTCGCTCCTAATTTTTTCAGCATCAATTCGGTATGGTCTCTTGATTTTGCAGGTTCTGTTACGGTTGTAGGGGAGTCTGCATACAATCCTGCAAGAAGTATTGCGGATTTTACTTGAGCACTGGCTACAGGTGAATTGTATTCTATACCATGTAAAGAACTGCCTGTGATAGTAAGTGGTGCGAAACCTTCATTGCTTTTAATATCTGCGCCCATTAAAGATAGAGGATTTATAATTCTGTTCATAGGTCTTTTTTGTATTGATCTATCTCCGGTAAGAACACAAGTAAAGTTTTGTGCAGATAAAATACCGCTTACAAGTCTTGTTGTAGTACCGCTGTTTCCACAGTCCAGTATTTCTTTTGGCGCACTTAAACCATAAAGTCCTTTTCCTTTTACTTTAACGGAGGTGTTTTCCATTTCAATATCAATTCCCATTTTTTTAAAGATTGATATAGTTGAAATGCAATCAGCACCTGTTAAAAAACCTTTGATTTTTGTGATTCCCTTTGATATGGCCCCAAACATAACTGCTCTGTGGGATATTGACTTATCACCGGGAACTCTTAATCTACCTTTTATCATATTTCCTCCATTAAATTATTTTGTAATTGTATTCTCTCAATAATTTACTTGCCATTTCACATGAGTCTGCATCATAGAAAGAGATATTCAGTGCACCCTCGCCTTTTCTCTGTTATGGTTAATTCCTATATTTTTTATGCTTATGGAATTTGCGGCAAGAATTGCGGAAATAACGGATATTGCTCCGGGCTTATCCTGTATATGCACACTTATATCATGTTTTGAAATAATAAGTCCTTGAGAGTTTGTATCCAAAGAGTTTCTGTATTCGCCGGACTTTGCAAACATATTGTTGATATAGCCGTTTGATTTAACAGACAGATGTGAGTACACATCCTCTAGGATATCTATATATTTACGAAGCATCACATTTATGGGCTCAGAGTTGACTATGCATATTTGTTCCCACATAATGGGGGATGCCGACGCAATTCTGGTTATATCTTTAAATCCACCGGCGGCGACTCTTTTCATTACCTCATCATTATAGTCATTTTCACTTACAAGATTTACCAAAGCAGCGGCAATTATATGAGGTAAGTGACTTATTGTTGCAACAACATTGTCATGTTTTTGATAGTCAATAATAAAAGGTATAGCCTTTATTGACTCAATTAATTTAATAAATGAGTGTAATTTATCATCATTTATTTTTGATGACGGTGTAATCATATAATAAGCATTTTCGAGCAGTAATGAATCTGAAGCGTCGTACCCGGTCTTTTCAGAGCCTGCCATTGGATGTCCACCTATAAATATATCTTCAAGTTCAATCTTTTTTGCAAGGCTGTGAATTGAAGATTTTGTTGAGCCTACATCTGTTATTATTGCATCTTTTCTTATATAAGACTTTATTTCTTCTAAATATTTATCGTTAAAATCTACCGGTGTACATAAAAAGACTATATCGCATTCTAAAAGGGTGGAATCTATTTTTATCAAGAATTATATCTACCACTCCGTCAGATCTACCCTTTAGAAGTTCGGAACGGTTATTTGTATAGGCATAGATTTTTGAATCCGGTATATATTTTTTTATTGCTTTGGCAATGGATCCGGCTATAAGTCCAAAGCCTATAAAGGCTATATTATTGTATTTCATAATCCTCCGTTCCGACTTTTTATATTAAATATAAAAAGTTTATTACATTAAACTTTAATAGTCAATCATTTTTACTTTAATAATTTAAAGTGATACAGTCAAATGAATTTTCTGTAACTATTTATCTTTACTAAAAACAAGTCTATTTATACAAAAAAATTATAAAAAAATATCTTACGATTTAACTATAATAAAAATGCAAATTACATTGTCTAAATTGAATATAAAACTTGAAATTTTAGCGTATGTTTAGTAAAATATCTTTATCAGAAAAGTCTATTGACTAAAAAGGAGGGATTCTCTTATGAAGGTTTATGAAACTAAACAGATTCGTAACGTCGTATTACTTGGCCATGGAGGCTCGGGTAAGACTACAGTGGCAGAAGCTATGAGCTTTGTTGCAGGAAATATTTCCAAAATGGGAAGTATTTCAAGCGGAAACACCATAAGCGACTATGACAAAGAAGAAATTAAAGAGGTTTTTCCATCAGTACATCTTTGGTTCCGGTAGAATATGAAGGCGAAACCGGAAGTGTAAAGATAAATCTTTTGGACACTCCGGGATATTTTGACTTTGTAGGTGAGGTGGAAGAAGCTATATCTGCTGCAGATGCTGCCATAATTGTAGTCAATTGTAAGGCGGGAATTGAAGTCGGTACAGTAAAAGCATGGGAGTTATGCGAGGAATACGGCTTACCTAGAATATTCTTCGTAACAAATATGGATGATGATAAGGCAAGCTATCGTGAACTGCTTTTGAAGCTTGAAACACGCTTCGGAAGAAAAGTGGCGCCATTCCATCTTCCAATCAGAGAGAATGAAAAGTTCGTGGGATTTGTAAATGTCGTAAAGATGAAAGGTAGAAGATTTACAAACCTTTCAGACTATGTAGAGTGTGAGATACCTGATTATGTTGAAGCTAACCTAAAGATTGCAAGAGAGGCCTTGATGGAGGCCGTTGCCGAGACAAGCGAAGAATACATGGAAAGATATCTTTCAGGTGAAGAATTCAGCGATGATGAAATTTCGACAGCACTCAAAGAAAATATTTGCAACGGAGATATTGTGCCTGTAATGATGGGTTCAGGAGTGGACGCACAGGGATTCAAGGCACTTATGATGGCAATTGAAAAGTATTTCCCATCACCTGATTATAAAGAGTGTGTGGGTGTGGACGTAAGTAATGGTGAGCATTTCACAGCAAAATATAATAAAGAGGTTTCATTATCTGCAAGAGTATTTAAGACAATCGTGGATCCTTTCATAGGAAAATACTCATTGGTTAAGGTTTGTACAGGTACACTAAAGCCTGACAGTGCCATCTATAATGTAGGCAAGGAAACAGAGGAAAAATCCGGAAAGATTTATGTACTCAGAGGAAAGAACGCTATAGAAGTACCTGAGCTTGTAGCCGGTGATATCGGTGCAATGGCTAAGCTTAGCGCAACAACTACAGGTGATACTATTGCGTTAAAGAATGCACCTATCCTTTATCATGGACCAAAGATCTCATCACCATATACATGTATGAGATACAAGATAGTAAATAAGGGGGAAGAGGATAAACTTTCATCAGGCTTGTCAAAGCTTATGGAAGAAGATTTGACATTAAAGCATGTGAACGATACTTTAAACAGACAGACTCTTCTTTATGGAATAGGTGACCAACAACTTGAAATCGTAGTTAGCAAACTTTTAGATAGATATAAGGTAAAAATTGAGCTTTCAAGACCTAAGGTAGCTTTCAAAGAGACAATCAGACAAAAGGTTGAGGCTGCAGGAAGATATAAGAAGCAATCAGGCGGACATGGACAGTTCGGTGATGTAAAGATGAGCTTTGAACCTTCAGGAGATCTTGAGAAGCCATATGTATTTGAAGAAACAGTATTCGGAGGTTCAGTACCTAAGAACTACTTCCCTGCAGTTGAAAAAGGAGTGGCTGAGTGCTGTGTTAAGGGACCTTTGGCTGCATACCCTGTAGTAGGTGTAAAGGCAGTGCTTTTGGACGGTTCATATCATCCGGTTGACTCATCTGAAATGGCATTTAAGATGGCGGCTACAATCGCATTCAAGGACGGATTTATGAAGGCCGCTCCTGTACTCTTAGAGCCTATTTACACAGTAAGTGTAATTGTTCCTGATAAGTTTACAGGTGATGTTATGGGAGATCTCAATAAGAGACGTGGTAGAGTTCTCGGTATGGAGTCAATCAATCATGGAAAGCAGATTATAAGAGCTGATGTTCCTATGTTGGAGCTTTTTGGGTACAACACAGAACTTCGTTCTATGACCGGAGGTATGGGAGTATTCAGTTATGAATTTGCAAGATATGAGCAGACGCCTGGAGATATCCAAAAGAAGGAAGTGGAAGCAAGAGCAAGTAAGCTTGAAAATGATACAGAGTAATAAATATATTTATTAAGAAAATATGTTTAATCGTAAGAAATCTTACTATAGTTTTACATATTGACTAAAGTGCTTGAAAATTTTTTCATAAGGTTATATATTAGCCTCATTAAGAAACTTATATGAAAAAGGAGATATCATATCATGCATTTATCAATAATCAAAAAAACAGTTTTATCATTAACATTGGCTTTAGGTTTGGTTTCAGGTAGTATAGTTGCTTTTGCTGCACCTTCACAGATAATCATTCCGGGAAAGCCTGCAGACGCTGCAAGTGCACAGGTTATAGATGACGGTAATAAGACTATTATTATAGGAATAGAGGGAGAGAAGGCACCTTCAAAGATAATTGTTCCTGGAAAATCTGCAGACGCTGCAAGCGCACAGGTTATTAATGAGGGAAAGACAACCCGTATTATAGGAATAGAGGGAGAGAAGGCACCATCAGAGGTTATTGTACCGGGTACTTCTACAATCGTAGTTAGATCAACTGCATCTAATGCAACACCTTCTGTAGCAACACGTTCAAATTCAACAGCATCAAGCAGCAGAGGCGGTTCATCAAGTTCATCAAGAAGCGGAAGCTCAAGATCAGTTACTGCTACAACAGCACCTGTAAATACTCCGGCTCCAAACTACGGTCCGGCGCCTACAAGCACACCTGCACCTGCAGCTAATGTAGGACCTGCAGCAGGAAACACAAATGTTACAACAAAGGGTGATGTGACAGCAGCTAAGCGCGGAAAATTAAATGTACCAAAGACAGCTGATGCTTCAGCAATGGGACTTTATGCAGCATTACTCGGTCTTTCAACTGTAGCAGGTGCATTCGTAATCTCAGCTAAGAAGAAAGAGAACTAATCCTAAGTTTGATTAAATAAAATATTTTTCGGCAGACTGTAAAGTCTGCCGTTTTTGTGCTTTTCTGTATGCAATTTTGTATGTTTCTTATAAAAAAACAAGAAATTGATAAAAAAATAACAATATACCTTTATTTTTATTTTTTTAAATATAGTATTATATCATTGCTCAGTATAGAAGACGGTTTTAGAAATACTGAAACTATTGTCACTATAAACGTTAAATTTTTTTAGTGGAGGAAAATTGTGAGAGGTGTTGAAACAAGAATTCAGGAAATAAGGCATAGAATCTTTAGAGAAGTTGCAAGAATGGCTTATCACACAGAGTGGCCGGTTGATAAAAGAATAGAGGAACTTCCCTATAAAATTATCCCGGGAGAAGTGGGAAATTTAGAAATAATGTTTTCCTGGAAAGAGCTATAGTAGGTGAGAGATTAAGGCTTGCTATGGGATTGCCTTACAGAAGTGCGGCTAATCATGCACCTGTATCTGAGGATATAGAGCTTGCAGACAAGGCAGAGACATATTATACACCACCATTAATTAATATTATAAAATTTGCCTGTCACGGTTGTGTTGAAAAGAGAGTGTTTGTAACTAACGGTTGTCAGGGATGTCTTGCACATCCATGTTCAGAGGTTTGTCCTACAGGTGCTGTAAAGATTGATAAAGAGAGCGGATTCTCAAGCATTAATCAGGAAAAGTGTATTAAATGCGGAAGATGTGCAAATGTCTGTGCATACAATGCAATAATAGTACAGACAAGACCATGTGCGGCTTCATGCGGTATGGATGCAATATCATCAGATGAAAACGGCAAGGCTGATATTGACTATGATAAATGTGTATCATGTGGACAATGTCTTGTAAACTGCCCGTTTGGTGCTATTTCAGATAAATCACAGATATTCCAGACTATCAGAGCTATACAATCCGGAGACAGAGTATATGCGGCTATTGCACCTGCTTTCGTAGGTCAGTTCGGACCTAAGGTTACACCCGGAAAACTACGTGCCGCAATGAAAGAGCTTGGATTTGCCGATGTATTTGAGGTGGCTATCGGTGCAGACCTTTGTGCTACTCAAGAGGCATTTGACTTCCTTGAAGAAGTACCTGAAAAATTGCCTTTCATGGGTACATCATGTTGTCCTTCATGGTCATTGATGGCAAGAAATTATTCCCGGATCAGGCTGAATGTATATCAATGGCGCTCACACCTATGACACTTACCGCAAGACTTATAAAGAAGCAGCATCCGGAAGGAAAGGTTGTATTTATAGGACCATGTTCTGCAAAGAAGCTTGAGGCTATGTGGACAGAGGTAAGAAGTGAGGTAGACTTTGTACTTACATTTGAGGAGATGGCGGGAATATTTGATGCAAAGCATATAGACATTGAGAATATTGAAGAAGATCCAAACGGTGTCAATGACGCATCTACAGACGGAAGAAACTTTGCGGTATCCGGAGGAGTTGCAAAAGCGGTTGTAGGAGTTATCAAAAATCAATATCCTGATAAGGAAGTAAAGATAATGAATGCGGAAGGTCTCTCAGAATGTAGAAAGATGATGACTATGGCTAAGGCCGGAAAGTATCCGGGCTATCTACTTGAAGGAATGGCATGTCCGGGAGGTTGCGTGGCAGGACCCGGAACAATGCAGAATATAAAGAAGTCTCAAGTTGCGGTAAATCAGTACGCAGCTAAGGCAACACATGGTATTGCTATTGAGACGGAATCTGTAAAAGAGCTTGATAAGTTGGTTAAGTAATTATATAATTATGAACGCTGTTGGCACTCGTATTAAGTGAGTGCCAATTTTTTATTGACTTTTATATTTTCATGGTTATAATAGTTATAGCAAAACAAATAATATATTTGTAAATTTATTAGAGAGGTGATGAAATGAAAAAGGGAAACTTATCAATAAACAGTGAAAATATATTTCCGATAATAAAGAAATGGTTGTATTCAGACCATGATATTTTTGTGAGAGAATTGATTTCAAATGCAACAGATGCCATAACAAAGTTAAAAAAATTAAGTCTTGCAGGTGAGTTTACAAAGCCTGAGGGAGATGAATATAAGATAATTGTTGAAGTCAGTCCTAAACAAAAACTTATTCGTTTTATAGATAACGGTATAGGTATGACTGAAGAAGAGGTTGAAAAGTATATAAATCAAATCGCTTTTTCAGGTGCAGTTGATTTCATAGAAAAATATAAGGATAAGACAAATGAGGAGCAGATAATAGGACATTTCGGTCTTGGATTTTACTCTGCATTTATGGTAGCGGATAAGGTAAGCATTGACACTCTGTCATATAAAGAGGGTGCAACTCCTATACATTGGGTAAGTGATGGCGGTCTTGAGTTTGAGATGGGAGAAGGTAACAGAAGCTCCAGAGGAACATCTATCACATTATACTTAAATGACAATTGCCATGAGTTTGCCAACGAGTTCAGGGTAAGAGAGATACTTAATAAATACTGTTCATTTATGCCGGTAGAGATATTCTTAAAGGATATCGATGCTGAGGAAGCCACCGAAATTATAGAAAAGGATGAACTTTTAGATACAGATACTGTCATCGAAACTATAATTGAACCTGCAAAGACTGAAGAAAAGGAAAAAGAAGACGGTACTAAGGAAGAGGTTGAAGTAGAGCCTGCAAAGGAAAAGATAAAGATTAAAAAGCGTCCTGTAGCGCTAAATGATATACATCCGCTTTGGACAAAGCATCCGAATGAGTGCAGTGATGAGGAATATATTGAGTTTTACAGAAAAGTCTTTATGGATTATAAGGAGCCTCTGTTCTGGATTCATTTAAATATGGATTATCCTTTTAACTTAAAAGGAATTTTATACTTCCCTAAGATAAACACAGAGTATGATTCTATAGAGGGAACTATAAAGCTTTACAACAACCAGGTATTTATCGCCGACAATATAAAAGAGGTTATTCCTGAGTTTTTATTACTCTTAAAGGGTGTAATAGACAGTGCCGACATTCCTCTTAATGTTTCAAGATCAGCATTGCAAAATGACGGTTCTGTAAGAAAAATCTCAGAGTATATTGCAAAGAAGGTTGCAGATAAGCTTTCAGGAATGTGCAAGACTGAGAGAGATAAGTATGAGAAATACTGGGATGATATAGCTCCGTTTATCAAGTACGGCTATCTTAAAGACGAGAAGTTTGCTAAGAAGGTAGAAGATTATATACTGTTTAAAAATATAAATGATAAATACCTTACATTAAACGAGCTTATTGATGAAAGTAAAAATTCCGAGGAAACGTTAGAAAATTCTTCTGATGAAACATCGGAAAACGCTGAAGAGAAAAAAGAGGTTGAAAAAACTCAGATATTCTATGTAAATGATGTAAAAGAGCAGAGCCAATATGTAAATATATTCAAATCTGCGGGTAAGGATGCTGTAGTTCTTCCTCATAGTATTGATGTACCTTTTATCTCAACTCTTGAGGTGAAAAGAGACAATGTCAAATTCCTTAGAATAGATTCCGATATGACGGATGATATGAGAAGCGAAGAAGTAGCTGAAGATACAAAGGCTTCATATGATGAGTTATCCGGGAAGGTAAAGACTGCTCTTCACAATGACAGATTGAAAGTTTCTGTACAGCTTTTAAAGAGCGATGAGATTTCATCGGTGATTACAATATCCGAAGAGAGCAGAAGAATGCAGGAGATGATGAAGCAGTACGGAATGATGGGAATGGATCCTTCAATGTTTGGAGGAGAGGGTGAGACTTTGGTTCTCAATGCAAATCATCCGCTTGTAAAGGAGCTTCTTGAAAACAATCATGAAGATTTATTTGATATGATTTGTGAACAGCTCTACGATCTTGCGTCAATATCACATAGCCCTCTTTCACCTGAGAGAATGAGTGCATTTATTAAAAGAAGTAATGAACTTATGCTTAAGTTAAAATAATAGAATAAAAAAGCCGACACTTAACGACTTAAAATCGTAAGTGCCGGCTTTTTTTAAATTTTACTCAATGCCTACCATTACTGAAGTAGCCTTGATAACAGCATAAGCTTCCTTACCTACAGCAAGTTCAAGCTCTTTTACAGCATTCTTTGAAATTGTAGCGGAAACTACACCAAGCTTTGTCTCAACAGCTACGATATCGTTAACAGCACCTTCCTCAATGCTCTTTACAACACCGTGGAACTTATTTCTTGCGGAAATCTTTGGAAGCTCTGTAGCAACCATAACTTCTGTCGCTTTGATAATAGCGATTGCGGCAGCTCCGTCCTTTAATCCGAGCTCCTTGATAGCATTAACTGAAATAGTAGCTGAAACAGCCTCTCCGTTTACTTCAATAGTAACAATGCCGTTAACAGCACCTTCATTAACATTTTTTACAATTCCTTTGAATTGATTTCTTGCACTTAATTTCATTGTGTAAAAACCTCCGGTCAAAAATATTTTGCCTAAAAACTTAAGCAATACTACAGATTCTATCATAAATTTTAATTATTTCAAGCATATTTAATTTATAGAATTAAGCATACTTGACTTATAACAAGTATATTACTATAATAGATGTAGTTTTTAAAACTACATTAAACGGAGTTGAAAAATATGACATATAGATTAATTGGTGACAGTTGTACCGATTTGGATGAGAATTTAAAAAATGATGAAAATATAAAAATTGTTCCACTAACACTTGAAATCGGAGATTATCAGGTGATAGATGATGAGAATTTTGATCAAAAAGACTTTATTAAGAGAATGGCTGAATCGAAAATAGGACCAAAAAGTGCCTGTCCTTCACCTGATGCTTTTAAAGAGGCATTGGAATGTGATACTGATATGGCATTTATTGTTACTCTCTCGGAACATCTAAGCGGAAGCTATCAAAGTGCGGAGATCGGAAAAAAGCTTTATGATGAGGACTATGACAAGAAGGATGTATTGGTGCTTTCCTCAAGGTCTGCTTCTGCAGGACAGTATAGACTTATGCTTGAGCTTGACAAATTATGTAAAGAAGGTCTTAGTTTTGAAGAGATATCAAAAAGAATAATTAAGCTAAGAGATGATATGAAGACATATTTTGTTTTGGAGTCTTTGGATACTCTTAGAAAGAACGGTAGACTTTCCGCAGTTACCGCTTTTATAGCATCGGCGTTAAGCATTAAACCTATAATGGGTGCTGTGGACGGTGTGATAGTAAAAAAAGATCAGCAAAGAGGTATGCAAAAGGCGTTGACTAAAATGGTAGAACTGGCAATATCGGAAGCCGGAGATAATACTGCTGAAAAAATTGTCTGTATCACTCATATAAATAATGAGGAAAGAGGCGAGAGTGTAGCTAAGCTTTTCCGTGACAGCAATAAATTTAAAGATGTAAAGGTTGTAAACGGTGCAGGAGTTGCTACTTTGTATGCAGGTGACGGTGGAATAGTTTTGGCAATAGGATAAATTTAAAATAAACTAAAGTACACAATAATAAATTGTGTACTTTTTTTGGATTTATGATAAACTTATTTTATAATGCATAAATATTAGTGAAAGTATTTATGCCTTAATTAAAATATTAAGCGAGGGGTATATGAACTTACTTGAGGCAAAGGATATATTAGAGAATAAAGGTCAGAAGTTATTGGAAGCGCTTTACGGAAAGACGGGTATTAAAGATAATTTAAAAAGATATGAAACTGTTTTAAAAGGATTCTCAAAGGAATTCGGAGAAAAAGATGTTAAACTGTTTTCATCTCCGGGAAGAACAGAGATTTCAGGTAATCATACAGACCATAACAATGGTAAGGTTCTTGGCGGAAGTATAAATCTTGACTGTGTAGCTGTTGCAGCAAAAAATGATTCAGACTATGTTAATATTATAAGTGAATCATTTTCACAGAAGTTTAGAGTAAATACTAAAGACATAGAGCCCGGAAAAGATAAGATTGGTACTATAGAGCTCTTAAAGGGTATACTTGCAGGTTTCAGGCAAAGAGGTGCAAATATAGGCGGTTTTGATGCATACATTACAAGTAATGTGATTTCAAGTGCGGGAGTGAGCTCTTCAGCTGCATTTGAAACTTTAATTTGTCAAATAATTAATACTTTATTTAATGAAGGAAAGCTTTCAAACCGATTATGCATACATAGGAAAATATGCCGAGAACAATTACTGGGATAAGGCAAGCGGACTGCTTGATCAAATGTGTTGTGCCTACGGAGGGCTGATAAGCATAGATTTTGCAAATCCTGACTCACCGAAGGTTGAAGAGATGGATTTTGATTTTGCGGGTGCAAAGCACGATCTTATAATAGTACAGACAGGAAGAGGACATGCAGATCTTTCAGCCGACTATTCTTCTATACCTGCAGAGATGAAAAAGGTAGCAGAGTTTTTCGGAAAGTCTACATTATCTGAAGTGGATGAAGATGAGTTTTATAAGGAACTGCCAAAGATAAGAGCTTTTGCAGGTGACAGAGCCGTACTTAGAAGTATTCATTTCTTTGATGAGAATAAGAGAGTAGATAATGAGATAAAAGCATTGAAGAATAATGATTTTGATACATTTTTAAAAAATATTACTGATAGTGGAAATTCATCATGGAAATATCTTCAAAATGTATATACAAATGCCGCACCGAATGAACAGGGGATTACAGTAGCGCTTGCACTCTCAGAAAGATTCCTTAAAGAAAAGAATGTAGGAGCGACCAGAGTTCATGGTGGGGGATTTGCAGGAGTTATCATGGCAATGGTTCCTGAGAACTTAAGTGATGAATATGTTTCCTATATGGATAAATTTCTGGGAAAAGGGTCAAGTTACAAGATGAAAATAAGACCATACGGTTCTATTTGTTTGGATGATATGATTTAAAGGAGGATAAATGAACGAAGAGCAATATTCGGTAGCATGTCTGATTGTAGGAATAATGAGTTGTGTGCTATGTTGCATGTGCTTTGGAATTCCACTTGGAATAATAGGTGTAGTACTGTTTGTTTTGTCAATGAGAAACGGACGTGGTGTAGACGTAAAGGCGGGTATAGGTTTGGCTTTATCAATACTTGGATTTATACTTTCAATCATTGCAGCATTTGCAATATTGATAATGATTGGAATGCAAGGTAATGACTACAGTAGTTATCGCTATAACAGTACTCCGTTTGAGCATTTTATGGATGAATACGGTGATTCTCTGGACTACAATGACGAGTACAGAAACCTTCCTTTCCATTTTGATTTGGAAGAAGATGCCGAGATAAATGATTTATAAAACTTTTGATGTGTAAAGGAATAAACTTATGAAATGCCCATTTTGCCAAGCGCAGGATACAAAGGTTATAGACTCTCGTCCGGCGGATGACAATTCTTCAATAAGAAGAAGAAGGCAGTGTGAGAGCTGCAATAAGAGATTTACCACATATGAGAAACTTGAGACTATTCCTCTTATGGTAATTAAAAAGGATGACAGCAGAGAAAACTATGACAGATCAAAGATTGAATATGGAATTATACAAAGCTGTCATAAGAGACCTGTGTCTACAGTTGTAATAAGAAAAACAGTGGATGATATAGAAAATCAAATCTATTCTATGGAAGTCAGTGAGATACCTACCAGAAAAATAGGTGAGCTTGTGATGGAAAAATTAAAGGATTTGGATGAGGTAGCCTATGTCAGATTTGCATCAGTATACAGAGAGTTTAAGGATGTAAATACATTTGTGGATGAAATTTCAAAGCTTTTAAAGAAATGATTTTTATGAATAAACTTTTTCCGGATTTATATAAGAAAGATATATATGAGATAGACTATAAGGGAATGTATGAAAAGGGGTATAGGGCTATACTGTTTGATATAGACAATACTCTGACTACTCATGGAACAAAGGCTGACAGGTCAAATGTTGATTTTTTTAAATCCTTAAGAGAAATCGGCTTTAAGACTTGCCTTATTTCAAATAATAAAGAAAAAAGAGTTTCACCATTTGCTAAGATGGTGGGCTCGCCTTATATATATAAGGCTAATAAACCTTCAAAAAAAGGCTATATAAAGGCAATGAATACTTTGAAGGTAAAAAGGGAAAATACCTTATTTGTAGGAGATCAGATTTTTACAGATATATGGGGTGCAAATAATGCAGGGATATACTCTGTTTTAGTCGATCCTATCAGCCCTAAAGAAGAAATTCAAATTATTATAAAAAGACTTTTTGAAAGAATTGTACTTTTCTTTTATAAAATCAAGTCAGAAAAGGAGAAAAATGATAAGCGCTGATACAAAAGTATATGGTATCATAGGTGATCCCGTTTCACACAGCCTTTCTCCGGTTTTGCAAAATACTCTGGCAAAAGAAATGAATATTGATATGAGTTATTTGGCTTTTCATGTAACCGAGAATATCAAAGATGCTATAAAAGGTGCTTTTGCACTTAATATAAAGGGTTTTAATGTGACTATACCATATAAAAAGGATATGCTTGATATAGTTACCGAGATTGATGACAGGGCAAGAAAAATAGGTGCAATAAATACTCTTACAAAGAGTGAAAAAGGCTATAAGGGTTATAATACCGACATTATAGGACTTGGGATGAGTCTTCATAATAATAATCTTTCTGTAAAGGATAAAGATATAATTATTCTCGGAGCGGGAGGTGCCGCAAAGGCTGTGCTCTATCTGGCAATAGAAGAGGGTGCAAAGTCGATTACTATTATAAACAGAAATATTTCAAAGGCAGAGCAGCTCAAAGCAGAAGTAGGTATTAAGCATATTTTGGTTATTTCTTTGGATGATTTAAAGTCAGATATTGATTTACTTTCTAAGAATAATTATTTTGTGTTCCAGACTACAAATGTAGGCATGCATCCGAATATTGAAGATTGCATAATAAAGGATGAGTCATTTTATAAAAAATGCGATTCGGGAATTGATCTTATCTATACACCTTTTGAGACTTCCTTCATAAAGAAGATGAAATCAAATGGAAAGATTTGTATAAACGGCCTGGATATGCTTATACTTCAAGGTGTGGCAAGTTTTGAGATATGGAATAATATTAAAGTCGATAAAGATATTATAGAAAAAGTAAAAGTATTATTGACAGAGAAACTTAGAGAGAGAATGCAATGAAAATTTTGGTAATAAATGGTGTAAATATGAATTTCCTTGGAATAAGAAATAAGGAAGTTTATGGAAACAAAGACTACAATTATCTTTTGGAAATGATTAATAAAAAGGCAAAAGAGCTGGGAGTAGATGTGGAATGTTTCCAGAGTAATCATGAAGGTGCCATAGTTGACAAGCTACAGGAAGCATATTTTGAAAAACCCTTGGGAATAGTGATAAATCCGGCAGCATTCACACATACAAGCGTAGCTATAAGAGATGCTCTTGAGAGCCTTGATTGTATTAAAGTTGAGGTTCATATATCAAATATTTCAGACAGAGAAGAGTTTAGGCATAAGTCTCTCACACAGCCTGTATGTACAGGACAGATAGCAGGACTTGGATTAAACGGATATACTCTTGCAATGGAGTACATAATAGAACAAACTAAGTCTTGATTTGACATCAAAATTGTTATAAAATAGTTCAAGTATCGCATGAAAGTTTTTAGGAGGAAATATTAATGATTTCAGCAGGTGATTTAAAAATGGTTTGACATTGGAGATTGAGGAAGGACAGGTTTTTCAGATTCTTGAATTCCAGCATGTTAAGCCGGGAAAGGGAGCTGCATTCGTTCGTACAAAAATTAGGAATGTAATTACAGGTAGCGTTGTTGAAAGAACTTTCCGACCTACTGAGAAATTCCCACAGGCAAGAATAGACAGAGCCGATATGCAGTATTTATATGCAGACGGAGATATGTTCAACTTTATGAATGTTGAAACATATGATCAGATCGCACTTAATGCAGACAAGGTTGGAGATGCGTTAAAGTTTGTAAAAGAGAATGAGATGGTTAAGATATGTTCATTCAACGGTAATGTATTCTCTGTAGAGCCACCTTTATTTGTAGAGTTGGAGGTTACAGATACAGAGCCGGGATTTGCAGGAAATACGGCACAGGGTGCTACAAAGCCGGCAACAGTGGAGACAGGTGCAGTTGTTTATGTTCCATTGTTTGTAAATCTTGGTGATAAGATTAAGATTGATACAAGAACAGGTGAGTATTTATCAAGAGTTTAAAATTTTCAATGTTTGACGGTCATCTTGACCGTCTTTTTTGTAGTTGAGTCGCACAGTATAGTGCATAAAAATAAATTATACAGACTGGAGATATATGAAGACAATTATTGAATTGATTTCCGAGGAGCTTAAGTCTGCATTTGCAAAATTGTCATATGATGAAAAGTATGGAAAGGCCAATATTTCAAATAGACCTGACCTATGTGAGTATCAATGCAACGGAGCAATGGCGGCAGCTAAGGAATATAAGAAAAAACCTATTGATATAGCAAATGAGGTTGTTGAAATCCTGAAAGAAAGTGAGAACTTTGAAAAAATCGAAGCCATTATGCCGGGATTTATTAATATAAATATCAGCAATACTTTTATAGAGAAGTATATTAGGGATATGTCAAGCTCACAAAAATATGGTATAGAACTTGATAATCCGTCAAAGAAAATAATAATAGACTATGGCGGTGCGAATGTTGCTAAGCCACTGCATATCGGACATTTACGCTCAGCTATCATCGGCGAGAGTTTAAAAAGAATGGGAAGATTCTTCGGTAATGAAGTAATAGCGGATGTACATTTGGGTGACTGGGGTCTACAGATGGGACTTATTATAGAAGAGCTTAGAGAAAGAAAACCGGAGCTTGTTTATTTTAAGGAAAACTTCGACGGAGAGTTCCCAAAAGAAGCACCTTTTAGCTTAAATGATTTGGAGGAAATATATCCGGCAGCTTCAAAGAAGTCAAAAGTTGATGAAGATTTTAAGCAAAGAGCGCAGGAAGCCACTTTGGCACTTCAAAGAGGATACAGACCGTACAGAGAGATCTGGAAACATATAATGAATGTATCAGTAGAGGATTTAAGGAAAAACTACAGTTCACTTTTGGTTGACTTTGACCTTTGGAAGGGTGAGTCTGATGCCGATCCTTATATACCGGATCTTATAAAAGATTTGGAAGACAGAAAGATTGCCAGAGTTTCAGAAGGGGCACTGGTAGTTGATATTGTAATGGAGGAGGACAAAAAGGAATTGCCTCCATGTATTATAAGAAAATCAGACGGTGCGGCGCTTTATGCTACATCAGATCTTGGTACTTTGGTAGAAAGAGAAAAACTCTATTCACCGGATCAATATATCTATATTGCGGATAAGAGACAGGAACTTCACTATACACAGTTTTTTAGAGTGTCAAGAATTGCAGGTATAGTACCTCCAAATCATGAGCTTAAATATATTGGATTTGGTACAATAAACGGTAAAGACGGGAAACCTTTAAAGACCAGAGATGGTGGTGTAGTACGTCTTGAGACTGTAATCAAAGATATTGAGGATGCGGTATACTCAAAGATAAAGGAATCCAGAGATGTATCTGATGAAGAGGCGAGAAATACTGCAAAGATAGTAGGACTTGCAGCTATCAAATATGCAGATCTCAGTAATCAAGCTGCAAAGGATTATATATTTGACATTGAAAGATTTACATCATTTGAGGGAAATACCGGACCTTATATCCTATACACAATAGTAAGAATAAAGTCTATACTTGAAAAATACTATGAGAACAGCTCACAAAAGGTGAGTTTGAATGATTTAACAGTTCCTGTAGAAGACATACATAAAAAACTCTATATGGAATTGTCACAGTTCAATGAAATAATGAAGTCTGCATGGAATGAGCTTGCACCACATAAGATATGCCAGTTCATTTACGCTGTTTCAAATACCTTTAACTCATTTTACCATGAGATAAAGATACTTTCAGAAACTGATGAAAAAAAGAAAAAAGGATATCTTGCAACTATTCTTCTTACAAAGGAGTTATTGGAGTCTGCTATAGATCTTCTTGGAATAGAAGCGCCGGATAAAATGTAATAAAAATTCCTGCTGAATTCAGAATTTAGCAGGAATTTTTTTGTAAAACAAAAAAATATTTTTGCTATATTATTTTTATTTAGATTGAATTTTTCTGTATAAAATTATAGACTGGGAGTGACATATTAACACAGAGATATAGAGAATTATAGTGATAAATATTTGTAAAAAGATCCTTGCTTCCTCTAGTATAATGGAGTGTATACAAAAAAATACAATATAAAAACCTTGAAAATCGTCTGTAACTTTGTACGAATATGGTATAATAAAATAAAATGTAGGTGGAAAAAAATGCTTCAAATAGCAGTATACCGAAAGGCTAAGAATTACTTTGGTTTCTTGGTTTATTTGTGTGTTAAGGGATTATATATTGCTTTAAAATAATCTGAAAATTGACAAAAAATGACTTTTTTTAACACAAATTACTGCTGAATTTCTTGCATTTGTTTACCTGTCATAGAAGAGGAGAAAAATATGGGATTAGCTACATTTATTGGTGGTGTACATCCATATGAGTGTAAGGAACTCTCAATGGAACATCCGATAACAGTACTACAACCAAATGGCGTTGAAATGGTGTTTCCTTTAAGCCAACATATCGGTGCACCTGCAAAACCCTTGGTGGCTGTTGGAGATGAAGTGCTAGTCGGACAAATCATCGCAGAGGCGGGGGGATTTATATCAGCCAATGTGGTAAGCTCAGTGTCCGGAAAAGTGAAAAAGATTGAACCCAGAAGGGTGGCAAACGGTTCGATGGTAAATTCCATTATCATTGAGAATGATAAGGAATATCGTACCATAGAAGGTTTTGGAGAAAAAAGAGATTACACAAAACTTTCAAAAGATGAGATAAGAAAAATCGTGAAAGAAGCAGGTATTGTTGGACTTGGAGGAGCCGCTTTCCCGACACATGTTAAGCTTTCACCAAAGAATGAGAACGAGATCGATTATATCATTGTAAACGGTGCGGAATGTGAGCCTTATCTTACAAGTGACTACAGACTTATGTTGGAAGAACCTGAAAAACTTGTGGAAGGTCTTAAGATTATACTTCAACTTTTTCCGAATGCAAAAGGTCTTATTGGAATAGAGAACAATAAGCCGGAAGCAATTGACAGAATGAAAAAACTTGTGCAAAACGAGTCAAAAATAGAAGTTGTGGAGCTGTATACAAAGTATCCTCAAGGTGGTGAGCGTTCACTTATTTTTGCGTGTACAGGAAGAAAGTTAAATTCAAGTCTCTTACCTGCTGATGTAGGTTGTATTGTTGATAATACAGATACCGTTATTTCTATATACAATGCGGTAGCCGAATCTACACCTCTTATAAGAAGGGTTGTTACTATCACAGGTGATGCAATTACCAATCCACAGAATTTTAAAGTAAGAACCGGGACAAATTATCAGGAGCTTATAGAAGCTGCAGGAGGTTTTAAGACTGAGCCTAAAAAGGTACTCTCAGGCGGTCCTATGATGGGACAGGCTTTATTTACGTTGGATATTCCTGTAACAAAGTCATCATCTTCAATCACAACTTTCGTGGAAGATGAAGTTGAGACTAATCCTGAAACACCATGTATCAAATGCGGAAGATGTATTGATGTATGTCCAAGCTTCCTTGTACCTGTTCTTATGATGGATAAGGCTCTCGCTGACGATACTGAAGGATTTGAAAGTTAAACGGTATGGAATGTGTTGAATGCGGATCATGTGCATATGTATGTCCGGCAAAGAGACCGCTCACACAGGGATTTAAATATATGCGTCAGGCTGTAGCGGCAAAGAGAAGAGCTGAGGCAGCAAAGAAGGAGGGGAAATAATGGCAGGCAAATTTAATGTTTCATCATCTCCTCATGTAAGGGATAATTCATCCACAGCAAATATCATGAAGGATGTTTGCATTGCAATGATACCGACATTGGCATTTGGTTGTTTCCAGTTTGGTGTGTCTGCACTTATCGTGGTAATATGTACAGTTCTTGCATGTGTACTTGCTGAATACTTATATGAAAAAATAATGAATAAACCTATAACTATAGGCGATTTCTCCGCAGTGGTTACAGGACTTATACTTGCTCTTAATATGCCGACGCAGATTCCGGTATGGATGCCTATACTTGGCGGTGTATTTGCAATAATTGTTGTAAAGCAGCTCTATGGCGGACTTGGACAAAACTTTATGAACCCTGCTTTGGCTGCAAGATGTTTTATGCTTATATCATTTGCGGGAAGCATGACAAATTTCAGTTCAGTTGCTATAAATTATGATTCATCATCAACACCGACACCTCTTGCATTATTAAAGGCAAAGGGGATAACAGGTGCGCTGGGACAGTATAATCTTGTAAATATTTTCCTTGGTAGAATACCGGGAACTATCGGTGAGGTTTCAACTATCGCTTTACTTATAGGAGCAATTTATCTTGTAGTAAGAAAGGTCATCTCTCTTAGAATACCTCTTATATATATTGCAACGGTGGCTGTGTTTGTATTTGTATTTGGAGATCACAATCCTACAACTGTTTTATATCATGTACTCAGCGGCGGTCTTATTTTCGGTGCATTCTTTATGGCAACCGATTATGTAAGCAGTCCGGTTACAAAGATGGGACAGGTGTATTTCGCAATATTTATAGGTATACTGACAGGTTTATTCAGATTATTCGGCGGTAACGCAGAGGGAGTTTCTTATGCAATCATCATCGGTAATGTGGTATCTCCTTTACTTGAGAGAGCAACATTACCAAGGCATTTGGAAGGGAGGCAAAGAAGGCATGAAAAAACAATCAGGATTTGTAAAAGATGCGATTATTTTATTTGCTATAACCCTTATTTCGGGCCTTGTACTTGGCTTTGTATATAATGTTACAAAGGCTCCTATAGCGGCAGCGGCAAAAGCGGCAAAAAATGAGGCATATGCTGTGGTGTTCCCGGAAGCCAGAGACTTTGAAGAAAATGAGACTGATACGTCAAAGATTGCGGAAACTGCAGAAGAAATTGCAGGAAAGGGCTTTGGACATTCAAATATTGATGAAGTGGTCAGAGCAAAGGATGAGTCCGGAAATGATATCGGAAGAGTGATTACATCAACATCAAAGGACGGATATAACGGTATCGTTCAAATATCAGTAGGTATCAAATCGGATGGTACTGTGGTCGGAATAACATTCCTCACACTGGAAGAGACACCGGGTCTTGGTATGAGAGCGGCGGAAAAATCTTTCTATGGTCAGTATGCAAATAAAAATACAAAAGAATTCAAGCTTGTAAAGGGTGCTGCAAGTGCAGATGATGAGATATCGGCTATAAGCGGATCTACTATCACAAGTACAGCTGTTACCAATGCTGTCAATGCGGCACTTTACTTTAATTCAATATTGGAATAAGGAGGAAATATGAACAAGAGTTTAGAGCGTTTATATAACGGTATATTCAAAGAAAATCCTACCTTTGTTCTGATGTTAGGTATGTGTCCTACACTTGCGGTTACAACATCTGTAGTAAATGCTATAGGTATGGGACTTTCTACAACAGCCGTTTTGATGTTTTCAAATTTAATTATCTCTGCAATGAGAAATATAATACCTGACAGAGTGAGAATCCCTGCGTTTATAGTTATCGTTGCATCTTTGGTTACTGTGGTACAGCTTTTGATGCAGGGTTATACACCTGAACTTTATAAATCACTCGGTATTTATATACCGCTTATAGTTGTTAACTGTATTATTCTTGGTAGAGCGGAGAGCTATGCTTCAAAGAATCCTGCAATTCCGTCTTTCTTTGACGGAATTGGAATGGGAATCGGATTTACGCTTTCACTTTCCTGCATAGCTTTTGTAAGAGAGCTTATCGGTGCCGGAACAATATTTAAGGGGCTTATTGCTTTACCTAACAACAATCAGATAATACCTACCGATTTTACTATTTCAATACTTGTACTTGCTCCGGGTGCATTCTTTGTACTTGCACTTTTAGCGGCTTTACAAATTATTTTAAGGCCCCAAGTGCTACAAATACAGGTAATTCATCTGAAATAGCATGTGGAGGAAACTGTTCGGCATGCTTTGGTGAAAGCAAAGCGCATAATCACAATGCTATTGATAAGGATATAGAAGAAAAGGAACTTGAGGCAAAGAGAAAGAAAGAAGAGGCTCTTGCTAAGGCAAAGGCTGAGAAGGAAAATGCAGCTAATGCAGGGGAGGGTAAATAATGACTCAACTGATTTTACTTTTGATTAGTGCGGCACTGGTAAACAATGTAGTGCTCAGCAGATTTTTGGGACTTTGTCCTTTCCTCGGTGTATCAAAAAAGACTGAAACCTCTGTAGGTATGGGAGCAGCGGTTATATTTGTTATCACTCTCTCAAGTATGGCAGCTAGCCTTATTTATGCACATATTTTGGTTCCGTTAAAGCTTGAGTATTTACAGACTATTGTATTTATTCTTGTTATAGCGGCATTGGTACAGTTTGTTGAGATGGTATTAAAGAAAAATATGCCGTCACTTTATGAGGCTCTAGGTGTATACCTCCCTCTTATTACAACCAACTGTGCGGTTTTGGGTGTTGCTCTTGACAATGTTGCAAAGGAATACAATTTTGCACAAAGCCTTGTATACGGCGTAGGTACTGCAAGCGGTTTTGCTTTGGCGATAGTATTGCTTTCAGGTGTCAGAGAGAAAATTGAAAATAATGATATACCTCATGTAGTATCAGGTATGCCTATTGTACTTATAACAGCAGGTCTTATGGCAATTGCCTTTACCGGATTCTCAGGACTTATTTAGGAAGGAAGAATATGAATGGAGTAATTATTGCGGCGGCAGTAGTTGGTATAGTCGGTATTCTTATCGGTCTCCTACTTGGAGTTGCCAGCGAGAAGTTTAAAGTGGAAGTGGATGAAAAAGAAATAGCTGTAAGAGATGCATTGCCCGGAAACAACTGCGGTGGTTGTGGATATCCGGGTTGTGACGGTCTTGCAAAGGCTATTGCGGCAGGTGAAGCACCTGTAAACAAATGCCCTGTAGGAGGAGCACCGGTGGCAGATATTATCGCAGAGATAATGGGTGTAAGTGCAGGTGAGTCTGTAAAACAGGTTGCATTTGTAAAATGTAAGGGAACATGTGATAAGACTAAGCAGAACTTTACATATTTCGGTATAACAGATTGTAATTCTGCAATGAATGTACCGGGACAGGGCGGTAAAGCCTGCAGTTACGGATGTATGGGATTCGGATCATGTGTGAAGGTATGCGAATTTGATTCTATACATATAGTTGACGGAATTGCATTGGTGGACAGAGAGAAATGCGTAGCATGTGGAAAATGTGTTGAAGCATGTCCGAAAAAAATTATAGATTTGGTACCGTATGAGACATTTACTTTTGTACAGTGTAATTCACAGGATAAGGGTAAAGCGGTCAAAGAGGTATGTGAGGTAGGCTGTATTGCATGTACTTTGTGTGTAAAGGCATGTGAGGATGATGCAATACATATGAATGGAAATGTAGCACTTATAGACTATTCCAAATGTACAAATTGCGGAAAGTGTGCGGCAAAGTGCCCAACTAAGGTTATTCAAGTTGTTGACGGAAAAATAGCAATGACTGCATAATATTGAGTTTAAAGAGGAGTTTAGATATATAAGCTCCTCTTTTTTTGTGAAAAATCAGATTTTTGAAAGTGCTTTCAAAATTTTATGTCATTTATTATATTAAAATGAATTTGTTTAATGCTTCAAACATAAAAAAACCACCTTGGGAATAGGTGGTTTAACATTTTTAAGGGGGCCGGACAGTTAAACTGTCCGGTATGAGTATGAAAAAGCTTTGTAGTTCCAGTAATTCTGAAACCTGCACTAGCCATCGCTAATGCTCTTATAATATAGAAAATAATTGTGTCTATAATATGTAAAAAGTATAAAAAAATATAAAGAATGAAAATAATAAATAAAAAAACAAAGCTAATATATTTATAAAAAAATTTAGGTTACAAAAAAACACGGATTTTATACAAAAATTTCTGTTTATTATTCAGAAAAAATGGAATGGAAGATATAACTAATATGCATATCTATGCTATCACAGTGTTTTATAAATGAATTAGACATATATTGATATATGAATTATGATATGAAAGTATTAATTGAGAGGAGAATAAATATGCCGATAGGAATAATAACCGATTGCTTATGTGTATTTATTGGCGGAATTATCGGAACTGTTTTTGGAAAGCACATGAGCTTGGATTTTAAGGAAAAACTCAATATGATCTTTGGGGCTTGTGCTTTTGCCATTAGTATTTCAAGTATCATACTGATGAAAAATATGCCCGCAGTTATACTGGCTGTAGTAATAGGAAGTATAATAGGTATATTGATGCATTTTGGTGATCTGGTAACGAAGCTTGGAATGGGTATGAAAAATATTATGTTCAAGTTTATGAAGGAAAAGGAAAGTGATATATCCGATGAGGAATTTGACAGCACTTTACTTACTATTATATTATTGTTTTGTGCAGGAGGAACAGGTATTTACGGTGCAATGGTTTCAGGCATGAGTGGTGACCATACAATACTTATTGCCAAAGCTATTCTGGATATTTTTACCGCTATGATTTTTGCATGTTTACTTGGTCCTGTGGTATCATTTATTGCAATACCTCAGTTTATTTTATATATTATTTTATTTATATGTGGTGGTCTTATTGTTCCTTATACAACTCCTGTAATGATAGATGACTTTAAAGCTGTAGGTGGAATAATACTTTTGGCTATAGGATTTAGAATGTTAAGGCTTAAAGATTTTCCTACAGGAGATATGATACCTGCTCTGATCATAGCAATGCCGGTAAGTTATATCTGGACTAATTTTATTGTACCTTTACTCTAATTTGGCTTATTTAGGGGGATTTAAGCCTTTGTGCCATTGACATAATATCTACGAATGATTATAATATTAACCGGTTATAAAATAAAAATGAAGACGGAGAGAGTAATCCTTGGCAGAAGTTTCAGCGAGTCGGTGACGGTGTAAGACCGATACGGAGCGATGGACGAAAATCACTCCCGAGTTGCAATCTGAATTAAGAGTAGGATATGCCGGTTTCCCCGTTATAGGAACACATATGATAGTATGTTGTAAAGGTGGTATATAAGTTTTGGCTTGTCCTGTTACAGGGCAGGCTTTTTTTATAATCATCTTACAAAGAAAGGATTTTTTATGTATAAGAAAGTGCCTACAGACCTTAAATTTGTAGAGAGAGAAAGAGAAGTTGAAAAGTTTTGGCGTGAGAACCATATATTTGAGAAGAGTATTGAGGATAGAAAAGATGCTCCTACATATATGTTCTATGACGGACCGCCGACAGCAAACGGAAAGCCGCATATAGGACATGCCTTAACCAGAGTTATCAAGGATATGATTCCGAGATACAGAACTATGAAGGGTTATAAGGTTCCAAGAAAAGCAGGTTGGGATACACACGGACTTCCGGTAGAGATTGAGGTTGAAAAAGAGCTTGGAATAAATGGTAAAGAGCAGATTGAGGGCTACGGTGTTGCACCTTTTATAGAGAAATGTAAAGAGTCGGTTTGGAAATATAAGGGTATGTGGGAGGAATTTTCAGATGTTATAGGTTTCTGGGCTGATATGAATGATCCATATGTAACATACCATGATTCATATATAGAGTCAGAGTGGTGGGCGCTAAAGCAGATTTGGGATAAGGGACTTCTTTATAAGGGATTTAAGGTAGTGCCGTACTGTCCTAGATGCGGAACACCGCTTTCAAGCCATGAGGTAGCACAAGGGTATAAGGATGTAAAAGAAAGATCTGCTATTGTAAGATTTAAGAAAAAGGATGATGATGTTTACTTCCTGGCTTGGACTACTACGCCTTGGACTTTACCAAGTAATGTGGCTCTTTGTGTAAATCCTGACGAAGATTATGTTAAGGTAAAGCAGGGAGATTATACTTATATTTTAGCAAGTGCATTGGTTGAAACTGTTTTAAAAGAGGACTATACTGTACTTGAGACTTATAAGGGTAAGGAGCTTGAAGGAATTGAGTATGAGCCTCTTTGGGGTGGACTGAATGTAAAGGGGAAAGCATGGTTTGTAGTATGTGACAGCTATGTTACTTTGACAGACGGTACAGGTATAGTACATATTGCACCGGCATTCGGTGAGGACGACTCAAGAATAGGTAGAAACTATGATCTTCCTTTTGTTCAGCTTGTAGATGCACAGGGTAATCTTACAAAGGAAACAAAGTGGGAAGGCGTATTTGTAAAGGATGCCGATAAGCTTGTATTAAAAGATCTTGAAGAGAACGGAAAACTCTTTGATGCACCTGTATTTGAGCATAGCTATCCACACTGTTGGAGATGTAATACACCGCTTATCTACTATGCAAGAGAGTCTTGGTATATCAAGATGACTGCGGTTAAAGAAGATATAATAAGAAATAACAATACAATCAACTGGATCCCTGAGAGTATCGGAAAGGGAAGATTCGGTGACTGGCTTGAGAATATTCAGGACTGGGCGGTATCAAGAAACAGATATTGGGGAACACCTCTTAACGTATGGATTTGTGACTGCGGACATATGCACAGCATCGGAAGTATTGAAGAGCTTAAGTCTATGTCAAAGAACTGTCCTGACAATATAGAACTTCACAGACCTTATATTGACGCTGTGACAATCACCTGTCCGGAGTGCGGTAAGGAGATGAGAAGAACTCCGGAAGTACTTGACGCATGGTTTGATTCAGGATCTATGCCTTTTGCACAGCATCATTATCCTTTTGAAAATCATGAGAAGTTTGAGGCACAGTTCCCGGCAGACTTTATTTCAGAGGCTGTAGACCAGACAAGAGGTTGGTTCTATTCACTTCTTGCCATATCTACACTTATATTTAATAAGGCACCATACAAGAATGTTATTGTTATGGGGCATGTACAGGATGAAGACGGTCAAAAGATGAGTAAGTCAAAGGGAAATGCCGTAGATCCGATGGATGCACTCAATAAGTTCGGAGCAGATGCTATCAGATGGTATTTCTATGTAAATTCGGCACCATGGCTTCCAAACAGATTCCATGACAAGGCCGTTGAGGAAGGACAAAGAAAATTCCTCGGTACACTCTGGAATACATATGCATTCTACGTACTTTATGCAGATATCGACAGCTTTGATCCTACAAAGTACAACTTGGAATATGAAAAGCTTAGCGTAATGGACAAGTGGCTTTTATCAAAGCTTAATACATTGGTAAAGACAGTTGATGACTATTTAAACAACTATAAGATAACAGAGACTGCAAGAGCGCTTCAAAGCTTCACAGATGATATGAGTAACTGGTATGTAAGAAGATGTAGAGAGAGATTCTGGGCAAAGGGAATGGAGCAGGATAAGGTAAATGCTTATATGACACTTTATACAGCTCTTATAACCCTTTCTAAGATAGCTGCACCAATGATACCTTTTATGACAGAAGAAATATATCAAAATCTTGTAAGAAGCGTAGATAAGAATGCTCCTGAAAGTATCCACTTAACAGACTTCCCGGCTGTCAACGAAGAGTTTATCGACAAGGATCTCGAGGTAAGCATGGATGAGGTACTTGACATAGTAGTACTTGGTAGAGCTGCAAGAAATTCAGCTAATATAAAGAACCGTCAGCCTATCGGAAATATGTATGTTAAGGCTGAGACTGTACTTGATCCTTTCTATGTGGAGATTATAGAGGATGAGCTGAATGTCAAGGCTGTAGAGTTTAAGGATGATGTGGAAGAATTTGTAAGCTACTCATTAAGCCGCAGTTAAAGACTGTCGGACCGAAGTACGGTAAGCTCTTAGGAAAGATAAGAGAGGCGCTTGCTTCACTTGACGGACACGCGGCTATGAAGTATTTAAATGATACAGGAAGTGTAGACTTTGACTTTGACGGTGAGATTGTAAGCCTTGGAAGAGAAGATCTGCTTATTGAGACTGCAAAGAATGATGACTTTGTAACTGAGGCAGACAATAAGACTACTGTTGTACTTGATATAAGACTTAGCGAAGAGCTTATTGAAGAAGGTTTTGTAAGAGAACTTATTTCAAAAATTCAGACTATGAGAAAGGAAGCGGGATTTGAGGTGGTTGACCATATCGTGCTTTCACAGACCGGAAATGAGAGAATTGCCGAAATAATAAAGAAAAATGAAGCAGTAATCAAGAACGACACATTGGCAGATGAGATTATTTATAACAATGTAGAGGGATACACTAAGGATTGGAACTTGAACGGAGAGAATACATCCCTTGGAGTGAGTAAGAAAGGTTAGATATACTTACGATGATGGACGCTAAGGAATTAAAAAAAGCTATAGAGGATAATGTAAAGGTATTATACAGAAAGACTATAGATGAGGCGAGTAAAGAGCAGGTTTTTTATGCTCTTTCCTATGCCATAAAAGATACTATCATAGATGAGTGGATAGCAACTCATAAGGCATATGATGCTCAGGATGCAAAAATTCTTTACTACCTGTCAATGGAGTTTTTGATAGGTAGAGCACTCGGCAATAATATAATAAATCTCGGTGCAAGAAAAGAAGTGGCAGAGGTTATGGAGGAGCTGGGATTTGATCTTACAGATATAGAGGATCAGGAGAGCGATCCTGCTCTTGGAAACGGCGGTCTTGGAAGACTTGCCGCATGCTTCCTTGATTCGCTTGCAACTCTTAATTATCCTGCATACGGTTGCGGTATCAGATACCGCTACGGTATGTTTAAGCAAAAGATAGAGAACGGATATCAAAAGGAAGTTCCGGATAACTGGATTAAAAACGGATATCCTTTTGAAATAAAGAGAAGCGAATATTCTTATATTGTAAAATTCGGTGGAAATGTAAGAGTAGAGAATGTGGACGGTAAGGAGAAGTTTATACAGGAAAACTACGGTTCTGTAAGAGCAATTCCTTATGATATGCCGGTACTCGGATATGAGAACGAAATGGTAAACACACTTCGTATCTGGGATGCCGAGGCTATTACAAACTTCAGTCTTGAGCAATTTGATAAGGGAGATTATCAAAAAGCACTTGAACAGGAGAATCTTGCAAAGACATTGGTAGAGGTACTTTATCCGAATGATAATCACTATGCAGGTAAGGAACTTAGATTAAAGCAGCAGTATTTCTTTATTTCAGCCAGTCTTCAAAGAGCGCTTGACAAGTTTAAAGAAAATCACAGCGATATACATGATCTTCCAAAGAAGGTGGTATTCCAGTTAAATGATACTCACCCTACAGTAGCGATACCTGAGCTTATGAGACTTCTCTTGGATGAGGAAGGATTAAGCTGGGATGATGCTTGGAAGATAACTACAGAGTGTATGGCATATACCAACCATACAATAATGGCGGAGGCTCTTGAGAAGTGGCCTATCGATTTGTTTAAATCACTTCTTCCAAGAGTTTATCAAATCGTAGATGAGATAAACAGAAGATTTGTAGAGCAGATAAGAGCAAGATATCCGGAAACTACGCAGAAAAAGAAAAGAACATGGCAATACTCTATAACGGGCAGGTAAGAATGGCTTACATGGCTATTGTAGCAGGATTTTCCGTAAACGGTGTTGCAAGACTTCATACCGAAATTTTGGAACATCAGGAGTTGAAAGATTTCTACGAGATGATGCCTGATAAGTTTAACAATAAGACAAACGGTATTACTCAAAGAAGGTTCCTTGCTCATGCAAATCCGCTCCTAACGGATTGGATTACAAAGAAGCTTGGAACAGATAAGTTTATTACCGATTTACCGCTTTTGGCAGGTCTTAAGGATTATCTGGATGATGAAACAGCTTTGGCTGAGTTTATGGAGATAAAGTATCAAAATAAATTAAGACTTGTAAAGTATATCAAGGAGCATAACGGCATAGATATAAATCCCGACTCTATATTTGATGTACAGGTGAAGAGATTGCATGAATATAAGCGTCAGCTTTTAAATATTTTGCATGTAATGTATCTTTATAATAAGCTTAAAAATGATGATAACTTTGATATGTATCCGAGAACATTTATATTCGGCGCTAAGGCGGCGGCAGGATACAGACGAGCAAAGCAGACGATTAAGCTTATAAACTCTGTTGCTGATGTTATCAATAATGACAAGAGCATAAACGATAAGATAAAGGTTGTATTTATTGAGGATTACAAGGTATCAAATGCTGAGATAATCTTTGCGGCGGCTGATGTCAGTGAACAGATTTCTACTGCAAGTAAAGAGGCTTCAGGTACCGGAAATATGAAATTTATGCTTAACGGTGCACCTACTATAGGAACTATGGACGGTGCCAATGTTGAGATAGTTGAAGAAGTAGGTCATGAGAATGCATTTATCTTCGGACTTTCTTCAGATGAAGTTATTGCATATGAGAAGAATCATGAATATGATCCGATGGTTATTTTTAACAGTGACAGTGAGATTAGAACAGTACTTATGCAGCTTGTAAACGGATTTTATTCTCCAAATAACACTGAGGAGTTTAGAGAGATTTATGATTCACTCTTAAAGAATAGTGGTCATGACAGAGCCGATACATATTTCATATTAAAGGATTTTAGAAGTTATGACAAGGCTCATGAAGAGGTTGATAGAGCTTACAGAGACAAGAAGAGATGGGCAAAGATGGCACTTACTCAGACTGCAAATGTAGGTAAGTTCTCATCCGACAGAACTATAGAAGAATATGTAAGAGATATTTGGCATTTGAGTAAATTAAGGTTGGATAATGCAAAATAAAAAGATTTTCAGTTTTGATATTGATATGACATTGCTTAATCATAAAGATTATAAGATAACCCCATCAGCTCTTTTAGCTATAGAAAGCTTAAGAGAGCAGGGGCATATCATAGTCCTTGCTACAGGTAGAAATCCGGAAAATAGCGACAGCAGGCAATTCGTTGATATAGTAAAGCCTGATGCTGTGATTGGATTAAACGGAACATTGGTAAAGGTGGGAGAAGAAAAAATCTTTGAACATTTCTTTGATAAGGATGTTTTAAGAGGTCTGGCAAAATATGTAGAAGGCAAGGAATGCTCTATAGGGCTTACACTTGAAGATAAGGATTATTTTTTCAATCCACATATAATTGATGCATATGATTTTAAAAGATGGGGACAGCACTTTAGAAAGTTTTATCCGGCTGAAGAACTATTTGATCTGCCTATAAGAACATTGACATATATAGGACCGGTTGAAGGTGCAAAGGATATAGAAAAGAAATTTCCCACTTTGAAACTGCCGCTCTTTGCCGGAATGTTCGGAGCGGATGTTGTAGAAAAGGTTGCAAGCAAGGCGGAAGGACTAAACGCCTGTGTAATTACTTCGGTGTTGATTTAAAAGATACGGTTTCATTCGGAGATTCTATGAATGATAAGGAAATCTTGGAGGAATCGGGACTGGGTATAGCCATGGGAAACTCAATAGAGGAACTAAAACAATATGCAGACTATGTCACCGACAATATAGCGGATGGCGGAGTTTTTAATGCATTGGTAAAATTTGGCTTTATAAATACTTAATATATAGAAGTGGCAGCTCTGTAAATAAGTTATCGGCTCGTTTTGCAGCGATTTGATAAACTTATACTATACAGGGCTTTTACAAAAGGAGCATTATGAAACAGACAATTGTTGATTTAAGAAAAGTAATGCAAAGAGAGGGGATAGACGCATGGATATCCCCTTCTTCTGATGCACATCAAAGTGAATATCCTACAGAATATGACAAATGCAGGAGATTTCTTAGCGGTTTTACAGGAAGTGCAGGCACACTTCTCGTAATGAAGGAAGAAGCCTATCTTTGGACTGACGGAAGATATTTTTTGCAGGCAGGAAATGAACTTGAAGGTTCAGGTATCACTCTTATGAAAATGGGAGAGCCGGGAGTACCTAATCTTGATGAGCTTTTGGAAGAGAAGATGAAAAAAGACGAAGTGCTCGGCTTTAACGGATCACTTCTTAGCTTTTCAGAGGGAAAGGTCATTGCAAGTAAGGTTGTAAAAAACGGAGTTAAACTTGCAATAGGAAAAGAAATCACTGATGAAGTATGGATTGACAGACCGAAAAGACCACATACAAAAGTGTTTATTTTGGATGAAAAGTATGCAGGAAAGTCGGCGGAAAAAAAGATAAGTGAAGTAAAAGAAAGAATGAATGGAAGGGATTTACTGATAGTATCATCACTTTCAGACATTGCATGGCTGACTAATCTTAGAGCCTTTGATATAAAGTGTAATCCGCTTTTCCTATCTTATTTTATACTTGAAAGCGACAAGGCTACATTATTTATTCAGGATGAGGCGCTCAGTGATGAGGTAAGAACATATCTGGTAGGGAACGGAATAGATATAAAGCCGTATGACAGTTTTGATGAAACTGTGGCAGGTATTAAAAATAAACAGATAATGTTTGATGAGGCGGATGTCAGCTATAAGACATTTATTTCAATAAGTAAAAAAGAAAATGCAAATAAACTTTACAGTGTGCTAAGTCCTGTTACATATCTAAAGAATATAAAAAATGATGTTGAGGTTTCAAATATGAAGAAATCTCATATCAGAGACGGTGTATATATGGCTAAGTATATGTATTGGATAAAAAAGCAGATAAAAAACGGCGCCAAGCTTACAGAAAAGACGGCATCAGATTATCTTGACAATTTAAGAAGAGAGGATGATCTTTTCCTTGATTTAAGCTTCCCAACTATATCAGGTTATGCAGAGAACGGTGCAATAGTTCACTATGAGGCTGAGTATGAGACTGCAAAGATGCTTGAAGCAAAGGGATTATATCTCTTTGATTCCGGCGCTACATATAAGGACGGTACTACAGATGTCACAAGAACAATTTCTCTTGGAGAAAATACTTATGAAGAGAAACTTCATTATACTCTGGTAACCATCGGTATGCTTAGACTTTTAAATACTACATTTAAGAGAGGCGCTATAGGTGTTTGTCTTGATATAAAGGCAAGAGAGGCTCTTTGGGAGTACGGACTTGATTATAATCACGGCACCGGACATGGAGTAGGCTTTGTAAATACAGTACATGAAGCACCTACATCTATAAGAAACAAGATAAACAAAGATTTATTCAGAAATCTTGAGTTTGAGCCGGGTATGATAATGAGTGATGAGCCGGGAGTATATATAAGCGGTAAGCATGGTATCAGAATGGAAATTTTGATGAATGTTATAGAAAAGCAGGAAGGTTTCCTCGGATTTGAGAGTCTTACCATGGCACCTATTGACAGCGAGCCGCTCTTAGTGGAAGTGATGACAAAGAAGGATATTGAATTTTATAATAAATATCAGAGAGAAGTCTATGAGGCTATATCTTATGGACTCAATGAAGAAGAGAAAGCATGGCTGAAGGAATTAACAAAGAAATATAAAAGCTTCTAAGGAGCTAAAATGCGCAGTCGCCAAAAAATGTGGCGGCTGCGATTATATAAACAGTTCATATGAAAAGCATGTCAAGGAAAAACTTGATAAAGCAAATTTATTGATAAAAAAATATGGCAAATTTGACGGGATTGTCTCCATGAGCAATCCCTATCATTATAGGAACAAAGTAAGTGCGGTTTTCGGTTTTGAAAACAAGAAAATAATAGCCGGAACTTATGAAAAGAACTCACATAGAGTGGTAGATACAAAAAACTGTTTGATCGAAGATGAAAAGGCAGGAAGTATCATACAGACCATCAAGAAAATGTGTGTTTCATTTAAAATAAAGGCATATGACGAAGACAGCGGCTTCGGATTTTTACGCCATGTACTGATACGTGTAGGAAAGAAAAGTGGTCAGATCATGGTGGTTTTGGTGACCTCAAATGTAATATTTCCAAATAAGAATGCCTTTATAAAGGTACTAAGAGGAGAGCATCCCGAGATAACTACGATAGTTCAAAATATAAACAACAAAAACACAAGCATGGTACTTGGTGACAGAGAAATAGTGATGTATGGCAAGGGTTATATCACAGATGAACTCTGTGGACTTACATTCAAAATCTCACCGAAGTCATTCTATCAGGTAAACAGAGAACAAACTGAAAAACTGTATTCTCAGGCAATAGAGTACGCCAACCTTAAAGGTGATGAAGTACTTTTGGATGCATATTCGGGAATAGGTACTATAGGACTGATTGCTTCAAAGTCCGTAAAGGAAGTTATATCCGTAGAACTTAATAAGGATGCCCACAAAGATGCTTTCACAAACGCCAGGATAAATAATATAAAGAATGTGAAGTTTTATAATGCAGATGCAACCAGATTTATAAATGATCTGGCAGCAGCCGGGGAAAAGATAGATGTGGTAATCCTTGATCCCCCAAGAACCGGCTCTACAGAGGAGTTTATAGCTGCAGTAGGCAGATTAAAACCTAAAAAGGTTGTGTATGTTTCATGTAATCCTGAGACACTGGCAAGGGATCTGGAAAGCTTTAAAAGGCAGAGGTATGGATTTGAGAAGGGGATGGTGTTTGATTGTTTTTGCCATACGGGGCATGTGGAAGGGGTGTGCGTTATTGTCCAAACTTAATTTCGATAAGTATATAAGTGTTGAAGTAGAGCCGGATCAACTTGATTTGACAAGTGCTGAAAGTAAAGCAACTACTGAAATATATAAAGCGGAATGAATGCGATTGAGAAAATAAATGGTCTAATAATTTTACGGAGATTATTGAGATATGAAAAGAAAAAAATATATCATTGAGGATGATAGTTCAATAAATCGAGGGATAGAATTGACGCTTGGAAGTAAAGAATATAGTTTTGTAAATTTTTATAATTTATCAGATGTGAAAGATATACAGTGTGCAGATCTTATAATATTGGATATCAGCCTTCCAGATGGGAATGGATTGGATTTTCTCAAAGAAATTAGAAAATACTCACGAAAACCAGTGCTAATTCTGACTGCAAATGATACAGAAATTGCTGAAGTAGAAGGTCTTCAATTGGGAGCCGATGATTATGTGACGAAGCCGTTTTCTCTAATGGCATTAAGGTTACGAATAGAAAAACTCCTATCAAGAAGTACATGTGATAATGCATACCGGAAATATGGCTTGGATTTAGACTTTGATTCGTTTGTGTTTAAGATCAATGGTGTTGAATTTGAACTTAGTAAAACAGAGATTAGATTACTGAAATATTTAGTTGAAAATGAAGGTTTTATTTTATCTAGAGAAAAATTGATTGATTATGTATGGCAGAATCAGACGTTTGTTGATGAAAACTCACTTTCTGTAGCAATAAAAAGACTTCGAGATAAGCTTGATAATGGAGATGCTAAATTGATACACACAGTTTATGGACTAGGATATGTTTTCAGATTGGAGTAGAAGATGTTTTGGAAAAATGAATATGATGCTTTAAATACATTGTTAGATTCTGCGATAAACGGTGACTTTAAGGAAGAACGTTTTGATGAAACGGAACTGTCAAAATTTCAAACCAAGTTTATGCATTACCTTATCGGTTCGTCCATGTCTGAAAAGAAAATTAGTGAGGAAAAAGATAAACTAAAACAATTAATTACAGATATATCTCATCAGATAAAGACTCCGTTAACAAATATTGTTATGTATTCCGAACTACTTAATGAAGTGGCAGAAGACGCTATAATAAAAGATTATGCTATTGAAATCAGCTTACATAGTAAAAAGTTAGAAGAACTTATAAATGCATTAACAAAGATGTCAAGGCTTGAAAGTGGAATGTTTCAGTTTAAGGAAAGAAATGTTTCAATTGTGCAGATAATCACCAATGTAATGAACCAAGCTTATCCAAAAGCTTCTTGTAAGAATATAAAAATAGACATTGATGTCGATTCAGCTTTAATGATAAAAGCTGATGAAAAATGGGTGATAGAGGCTGTATTTAATATCTTAGATAATGCTATTAAGTATTCTGAAGATAACACGAAAATAAAAATAAAAACATTTTGTTACGAAATGTTTTGCGGAATAAGCATTACTGATCAAGGTCAAGGAATATCTGAATATGAAATACCAAAGGTTTTTTCCAGATTTTACAGAGGAGCTCTTACAAGTGATAAGGAAGGCATAGGTGTTGGGTTGTTTATTTCACGCAATATTATAGAAGGTCATGGAGGATATATTAAGGTCAAATCTAAAGTTGGTGTTGGTAGCACTTTTTGATATTTGTTTTCCAAATCTTTCAAGAATGAAAGATTAACGAAATAATTTGGAAATAATAAAAAGTTATGCTAAGTATATGTAGATATGCTTAGCATTTTTTTAAGTGGAGGGGTAAATATGGAAGTATTGAAAACAAAAATCTTTAAAAAAATACTATAATCAATCTGAAATTATTGTAAAGGCTATTGATGGAGTAGATATTTCGATATCTCATGGAGAATTTGTGGCTATTGTTGGTTCTAGTGGTAGTGGAAAGTCTACTCTGCTTAACATGCTTGGAGGGTTGGATCGACCGACAGAAGGAACTGTAACAGTTGAAGGAAAAAATATATTCTCATTTAGAGATGAAGAATTAACTATTTTTAGAAGAAGAAAAATAGGGTTTGTTTTCCAGGCTTTTAATCTTGTTTCGGTACTCAATGCTTATGAAAATATTGTTCTTCCTATAGAACTTGATGGTAATGCTGTAGATGAAGAGTATGTAGATTCTATTATTACCTCATTAGGGCTAAAGGAAAAAATAAATAGTATGCCTAATCAATTATCAGGAGGGCAACAACAAAGAGTGGCCATTGCAAGAGCACTTGCTACTAAACCTTCTATTGTACTTGCAGATGAACCGACCGGCAATTTAGATTCAAAAACTAGCCAAGATGTAATTGGACTTTTGAAAGTAACCGGCAAGAAATTCCATCAGACAATAGTCATAATTACTCACAATGAGGAAATAGCTCAAATAGCAGATCGAATTATTAGAATAGAAGATGGTCATGTTGTTTCAGGGGGTGGTGGTTTCGATGCGTAATATAAATAATCGAAAATGGATTTCTAATATAAGTTGGAAGAGTATGAAGGCTAATAGGAAAAGAAATTTAATATTGATAATTGCTATTTCGCTTACGGCTTTCATGCTGACAGCAGTATTCACTGTTACAGGAAGTATGATAAACAGCATGGAAAAGTCTACTATGTATCAGGTAGGAAGTGACTTTCATGCAGGGTTTAATTTTTTAACACAAAAGCAATATGATAAGCTTTCAAAGGACAATAAAATAAGTGAACTTAGCTATAACATAATTGTAGGGCAGTCTACTAATGAAGAACTTCGTGAAGATTATAGTGAAATCAGATACACGGATGAAGGGAATGCCAAGCATTCATTTTCTTTCCCTGAAATTGGAACTCTTCCACAAAAAGCAAATGAGATTGCAACTTGTATAAATGTACTTGATGACTTTGGGCTTTCACATGAAATAGGTCAGAAGATTTATTTAAAAATAGAAAATGGTATGGATACTTATGAAGGTGAGTTTATTATTAGTGGAATTTGGAAAAAGCCTGCTTCCACATTAGCTAATCAAATATATGTCTCTAAAGTATTTCAAGAGAAGTTCTCTCCAACTTGGCAAAATGAATTAGATAAGAGTAAGTTTATGAGCATAAACTCTTATGCTGGATCTATTAATTCAGGATTTAACTTTAATAATGCATTTAATATCAGTGGAAAAATGGATGAGTTAAAAAAATGCGTCTTGATTTTGGAAAAGAAATTAATGAAGGTGTGAACTGGGCATATTCAACATCATCGATAGATTTAACAAGTATTGCCATTATGACATTTTTACTTTTTATAATTATGGTTTCAGGATATCTTATTATCAGCAATATTTTTAACATATCAGTGGCAGCAGATATTCACCATTATGGTTTGCTTAAAACTATTGGAACGACAAACAAACAATTAAAAAAGATTGTAATCATGCAAGCAATTATGATCAGTATTATTGCAATACCAATTGGTTTAATTATTGGATATCTTGCTTCGATGATAATTATTCCGCTAATTGTCAGAAATATGATTAGTATTCCGGTTGCAATGGAGTTTAATATATGGTTCTTTGTAGTAAGTGGGATTTTTTCATGGATAACTGTTCGCATAAGTTGCATAAGGCCATGTAGAATTGTAAAGAAAATATCCCCGGTTGAATCTGTAAGGTACATAGGGTACTCGAATTCCATCAGGAGAAAAAATAAAAGAACTCATAAAGTCACACCGGTAATGATGGCTTGGCAAAATATAGGACGTAATAAAAAAAAGACGATTTCTGTCATTCTTTCTATGGCTCTGAGTATTCTTATGTTGAATATAACGGTATCTTTAGTTGCAAGTTTTGATGAAGATAAATATGTGAGCAGCTTTGCGAGTTCGGATTTTACCGTTGCAGATGCTTCGCTGTTTGATAGATATTTAAAGGCAGTTGAAAATGAAGGGGTAAGCGAAAGTGACATCAAATATTGCAAAAAAATGGATGGCATTGAGGACATAGGTGCGGTGTATATGTCGGAGGGATTTCATAAGGTAGATGGTTTAGTTTTAAAGAAGTTATTAAATTTTTACGAGACTATCAAAAATAAAATCGATTCCGACGAAGTAAAAGAGCTTGAAACTCGTATTTTTGACAGTCATGAGATATATAGCTACGTATATGGAATAGATCAGATTGTTTATGACAAACTCGAAATGGATGCAGGAAAACTTGATTGGGAAAAGTTTAAAACAGGAAAGTACGTTGTTATATCAGCTCCGATAGAAGGTTCTAAAGATGATGCTGAAGTAGCATTTTACAAAATTGGTGATAATATCAATGTTGAAATGCCGGATGGTTCAACAAAGTCATATGAGGTGATAGGGATTGGAAAAATTCCTTATGCCATGGGGCCTGGGTATTCATTTACGATAGATATCAATATCATGCTTCCCTCTGAAGAATATCTGGCATATTCACAGAGCAAGGGAGCGATGAAACTTTTCATGAATGTTGATGATGATAATATTGATAAGGTGGAAGCATCTTTAACTGAGTACTGTGAAAATATAAAACCGCTTCTTGATTTTGAATCGAGAAATAAATATAAAGAAGGATTTAAGAAAATGCAGCAAACATTTCTATTGATAGGAAGTGCGATGAGTTTAATACTTGCCTTAATAGGAATCCTAAATTTTATAAATTTAACATATACATCAATAAATGAACGATGTAAAGAATTAACAACACTTCATGCAGTAGGAATGACACATAGGCAAATAAAAAAAATGCTCTCTGCTGAAGGTGCAATAAGAACAATTTTTACTTTTATAGTTGTATTTTCAATTGGGGTAGGCTTAAACCGTACAATAATAAATCTGATTGCGGGACAAATGATAATGTTTAAATATCAATTTGTTGCTTGGCCGATGTTAGTATCAATTCCAATATTTTTTTATTGATAGCAGTACTAATTCCTAAAAATGTTTAGTTGGCAAAATGAAGTATAATCACTTAAATAAATAGCTATATGAAATGGAGGAGAATAAGAATACAAATCTCTTTATACTTAGCGAAGAAAAAAATTCAGATAGGAAAATTGTTTTTTTCCATAATATGCACATTTGTTTACAATCATATAAACTTTTTAGAGTAATTAAATAAATTTAAGAAAAGAGAATATTTTTTTATGTTTTTAGAGGACTTCTTATGCTCAAGTGCAGAAGTCCTCCTTTTTTGTCTGAAAAACAGTCAGTCAAAAGAAACGGAGGACTTCAAAATGAAAAAAATTATCTATATGCAGGCAGACAAAAGGTCAAAGTCAGTGAAGTTATTTACAAAGTCTACTGGCGGAAAGAGAACACGAAAGGTAATTAGAGTAGGTGGACAGAAAAACACTTGCTCTTTTTCGTCTTGAATCAGGATGAACATTTTGTAGAAAAATATCGTTGATGAAAGTCTTGATGTCTAAAATGTTATCTCTTTTTTAGTAAGAATGCATCGATAAATACTCTTTTCTTTACAAATACACTTTAATAATCTATAATTAAAGCGTAAATGTAAAGAAGGTGATGGGATGAACACTTTAGAAATACTTTTTAGAAAATAACATTATTACAAATAAACAGGCAGAAGAGATAGGTATCAAAAGACATGTCTTAGCTTTACTTGTCCAAAAAGGCGAGATGGAGAGAGTTAAAAATGGTGTCTATAAGAAAAAAGATGCCGTAGATGATGATTTTGCCGTTATATCACTTAACAATGAACACGTGGTCTTTTCTTTCCATACAGCTTTGTATCTTCTTGGATTCAGCGACAGAACACCTAATGTTTTTCATATCAGTGTGCCACAAGGGTATAATGCCGGACATATCAAGCGGAAATTTTCAAACATCAAAGTGCATTATGTAAAGAAAGACTTTTTTCATTTAGGAGTTATTAAGACAAAAACACCACTTGGCTCTTCTGTTAAATGCTATAACATGGAAAGATGTATTTGTGATATTGTTTCGGAAAGAAAAATAATTGACAAGCAGATATTTATAGGTGCAATGACCGGATACTTTAACAGCAAAGACAAGAACATCAGAAATCTTATTAAATACAGCAGGGTTCTTGGCATTGAAGATGAAATCAGAAAATATACGGAGATACTATAAATGATAAGTTCAGAAAGTTTGAAAGGTAAAATAAGAAATATTGCAAATTCTAAAAACCTCAGGCCGCAGGAAGTTCTGCAAATGTTTTTCTTTGAAAGATTCTTGGAAAGACTGTCAAAATCTAAGTATAAATTTAATTTTGTCATAAAAGGCGGACTTCTTATATCTTCTATGATAGGGATTGATAACCGTACCACGATGGATATGGATACAACTATAAAAGGTGTGCCATTGAAGGAAGAAGTTATACGCAATATTGTTTTGGAAATCATGAGTATAGAGGTAGATGACGGTATAGAATTTGAAATAACGGACATAAGTCATATACGAGAAGAAGATGAATACGAAAACTTCAGAGTCCATTTAATAGCTAATTTCGGCGAGATTAAAAACGATATGAAGATTGACATTACAACAGGAGATGCCATAACTCCAAAAGAGATTGAATACCTATATCCTTGTATGTTACAAGAGGAAAGTCTTAGGGTTTTGGCGTATCCACTAGAGACTATATTGGCTGAAAAATATGAGAGCGTTATTAAAAGGAATATCTTAACGACAAGAATGAGGGATTTTTATGATTTATATAATTTGTACAACCTAAGAAAAGAATATATTAACTTTGACATTTTAAAACAGGCTATTATCTCAACTGCAACTAGAAGAGAAAGTTTGCAGATTATGAAGCAGGTACTAGAGATTATCGAAGATATAAAAGATGATGATTATCTCAAAGAATTATGGAAGGTATATTTATTAGACAATCCTTATGTAGGTGATTTGAATTTTTTAGAAACTGTAAAAGTAGTTGAAATTATTGCGGATAGCATTGATTTATAGAGGGAAAATCATGACGCTTACATTTAAAGTGCTCTTTAACTTTTGCAAAAAAGAGCTTTAAATTATCTAAGTAAATTAGCAGTGTTGCTTTTTGTGTACAGCACTCGGCGGACTTCCATGATGTCGCCTATGACTACATAAAAGACAGAGAAGTTTCTTATATTGATACGGTAATATGGATAGGGTCTGTTCTTTGAAGTCAAATATGGAGCAAACATAAGAGGGGTTTCTAACCTCCGATTAATTGCTATTTCTATATCATCCACTAATCTAAGTGCTGCCTCCGGATTATTCAGTTTATTTGCGATGTAGTCTGTAATCTCTATCAAGTCAGATTCAAAGAGCGGAAGAAATGATAGCTTATACTTTTTCGTGCTCATGGATCCTGCTCCTTACTTTTCCAAAGACCTTTGAAGCAGAATAACGGACATCAGATTTTTTAGCGGCTTCATCTGCTTCATCCAGTTTATGCTCGATGTCGTCTGTGAGTGCAGAGTATTGTTCAACACTCATGATAACCATAGTTCCATAACCGTTTTTAGTAAGGAAAACAGGTGCGTTCGAATTAAAAACAATCTCTTCAATCTCCGAAAATTTATTTCTGAGATCAGATACAGGACGAATATTAATCATAATGTGACCTCCTTTTTTATCATAATTTTATCATAATTTTATCATAAAAACAATATAGAACGGTAGAATCTACTACTTTATCAAAAAGACAAATATTTAAATCCTTTAGTATCTAAGGCACACTGTATAGTTTGTCAGTGTGATCTTAGGGCTGCCTCGGCTTTTCTTTTGTCTGGATATCGACTTTTGTTCTTATAAAAACTACAATTTAAGAACAAAAAGGTGGTAATAAAATGAGTAAACGAGAACTCCTACTAAGAAAAATAAAAGAAAATAATGGAATAATAACTACCAAAGAAGTCTTAAATCTTGGTATTCATAAGGATATACTAAAAAGAATTAACTATAAAAGAAGAACTTGAGAAAATAGCCAACGGACTTTATGTACTTCGGATGAGAATATTGATGAGTATCTTTATTTCTCATATAGAATACCCAAAGGTATTTTTTTCACGAAACAGCAGCGTATTTACAAGGATTATCAACAAGGATTATCAACAAGGATGCCCCTTGTTTATGTGATGAGTGTAAAGGTAGGAGATAATGTCAGCAGAGTTAAGTCGGTAAGAGATAATATTATTTTTAAGTATATAAAAAAGATTATTAAGATATTGGGGAAATAACTATAACAAGTCCTTTTGGCAGAGAAATATCAGTGTATGACAAAGAAAGAACTATACTTGATATTATCAAAGATAAGGACAGAATAGATGCCCAAATATTTAGCAAAGTGATAAAATCTTACTTTGCAGGTAAGGAGAGAAATTTATTAAAACTGTCTAAGTATGCTGTTAAGATGAATAGGGAGCAAGCTTTAAAGCGATATACGGAGGTGCTACTATGAAAACATCGGAACAGATAAAAGGAGCGATTAGGAATATTTATTTTTCAACCTTCAATTGACAAATGAAGAAATGGAGAAGATGACTGTACTTGACAAAAACAAGAGATTTACTGCATACTGAAAAATACATATATAAATTCATTAAGGAGTAAAAATGTGTAATATTGTTTTAGAAAAACACTTTGACAGGATCAAGGCGGCTTATGAAGCATGTGTGTTCACCAATGGTATCCGACCGGAGCCTGAAGATGATATAAAAAAGTTTGAATCAAATTATGCTTCCATACCGTCAGAATACCGTTGGCTACTACTTAATATGGGAGGTTGCTATTTGGCAGAACCATGGATTTTTAACTTGAAGGAGCTGGAGGAAAACTATACATTCTTTGAAGAAGCATACGAGGAGTATATGAGCGAATGTGAGCACGTCAAAGCCTTTCCAATCGGAGGTTTAGGTGATGGAAGCATCGTATTTATAGACTTGGAAAGCGGTAAGGTGCGTGGATATAATAATGACTATACTGACATTGAGGAAATTGCAGAGAGTTTTTCTAAGCTTATTTTAGATTTGGTAGAACAGGTGGAAAGTTTTTCTTGACCTATTACATATTCGAGGAGGTACCATGAAAGTAATTATTATGCGACATTCAAAAGTAAAATATATATGGAAAAAAATGGTATAACTCAGACGAATTTGATAAAGCATGTAAGGAGTATGATAGATCTTTTGTAGAACACACGGAGCAAAACTTCTCGGATTTTAGTTATAAAAATATTTATATAAGTACATTGTCAAGAAGTAAAGAGACTGCTATAAGTATATTCGGAAAAGGTGATTTTAGGCAAACAGGATTGATAGATGAGGTACCTTTAAGGTCAGCTTTTGATTCAAAGATTAGATTACCTTTGTGGTTTTGGAATTTTGCAGGACGGATTCAGTGGTTTTTTAATATTGAAAGACAGAGTGAAGGAAGATTTAATACAAAAAAGCGTGCGAAAAGTTTTGTAAATATGCTTTGCAGGGATGGAGAAGATGCTATAGTCATAACACATGGATTTTTTATGCACACTCTATTGAATGCCTTTAGGGATAAGGGTTTTAGGTATGATAAGTCAAATATACATTATAAAACCGGAAGTTATGTTATTGTAGAGAAATAATTATTACAATGATTTTTATTAGAAGAGGAGGTTCCAACATTAAAAACACATCCGCACCGCCAGTTGTTGCTACAATGACCGGAGAGCAACTTGATGCAGAACTGAAGAAAGGATATGATTCTATAAAAGCAGGAAGAGTGTATTCTGCAGATGAAGTTGATGAATTACTTGAAAAAGAGTTTGACCTAAAATTTACACCAACAAAAAGGAGACCACATGCCCCCAATAACTGTTTTAATTAAACCTGCATCAGGTCTTTGCAATATGGCCTGTGAATATTGTTTTTACTTTGATGAGGCAAGTAAGCGTTTGCAACATTCCTACGGATTTATGTCTGAGAAGACTTTGAAAAATACAATCAGAAAAACAATGCTTAGGGCGGAGGGCAGTATACATTATGCTTTCCAGGGAGGTGAGCCGACCTTATGTGGCATTGATTTTTTCAAAAAAGCATTGGCATACCAAAAACAGTACAATAAAAATAATATAGAAGTAACTAATGCCCTTCAGACAAACGGTTTTGCACTTACAGATGAATGGTGTTCTTTTTTTAAAGAAAACAATTTTTTAATAGGATTATCGGTAGACGGTACAAGAGAAATACACGATTCTTATAGACATACAAAAACAGGAGACTATACTTTTGACAGAATAATAAATTCGGCGAAACTACTTGATAAGCATAGGGTGGATTATAATATTCTTACTGTAGTTACATCTAAGGTTGCAAAGAATATTTCAGATATCTACAGGTTTTATAATAAACAAGGATGGAAATACCAACAATATATAGCTTGTCTTGACCCAATAAATGAAGTGCGTGGAGCTAAGCCTTATTCCTTAACTCCGAAAGTTTATGGAAAGTTTTTAATTGAGTTATTTGATCTATGGTATAAAGATTATAAAAATGGAAAAGATCCATACAACAGGCAGTTTATAAATTATATAAATCTTGCCGGAGGATATATGGCTGAATCCTGTGAGCAGCGTGGAGTATGTGGTATTCAGACGGTAGTGGAAGCTGACGGAGGTGTTTATCCATGTGATTTTTATGCTATGGATGAATACCGCCTTGGAAATTTCAATGAAAACAATTTAGGCGAGATAGATAAAAAAAAAGGTCTGAAATATGCTTTATAGAAAAATCGTTTAAGCTGGATAGCGGATGCAGGGAATGCAAATATTACAGAGTATGTAAAGGAGGATGTCAGCGCAATAGAGATTTAGACCCTAATACCGGATTATACAGTAATTATTTCTGTGAAGCATATAAGATGTTTTTTGATGCCTGCTATGACAAAATCATTGATATAGTGGAAAGTTTAAGACAAAAATGATCGAAAATGGCTGTCGTTTTAATGATTGAAAAATCGTGAAGTGACAGCCTTTTTTTGCTCGGATTGATTTTATACAATATAAATAAAAATATTGACATTAAAGGAATTTTGGTATATACTTACCACATAAGTAAACGGTTACGCAAACGATAATTCGATTTAATATCCGGCTTTGATTTTAAAAGATTGGAGATAGATTATTTATGAAAAAAGCTTCAGGCAAGGTAACCATAAAGGATATATCAAAAGAACTTGGTATATCGGCTGTTTCGGTTCACAGAGCACTTAGAGGAAAAGAAGGGATAAGTAGTGAACTTCGCTCTAAGATTTTGGAAACAGCGAATGAAATGGGGTATGTGGAAAATTATGCCGCCGCCTCCATTAAGAGAAAAACCAGTAAAGTTGCGGTAGTGTTGCCAAAAGACAAATGGGAGAAAAAAATTTACTTTGATTATTTATGGCTCGGTATTAATAAAGGTGCACATGAGCTTAAAGGGCTAAATATAGAAATAAGTCCTTTTGTATGTGATAACGAAGAAGAGCAACTTGCACAGTTAAAAGAGATTGCCGATAAGGGACCTAATGAATATGGCGGTGTTATAACAATTTCTTTTACAAGAGCATCAGAAGTGCTTATGCAGTTTCAGAGAATGTTGGCAAAGGATATGAGGGTGCTGGTTATAGATGATCACATGGAAATCCCTGAAGGTCTCATAAGTATTCCACCTAGGGAAATACAGGTGGGTAAAGTGGCGGCTGAGCTTGCAGCACTTATTACTCCTGATAAAGGAAGAATACTTGTTTCTTGTGGACGCAAAGATTCAAAAGATACATGAGGGGCGTTTGGAAAGCTTTTTGTAATTATATAAAAGAAAACAAACCGGAATTGATAATAGAACTTGTGACAGGATATACAAAGGAATATGGATCATAGAGGAGAACTCTATAAAAATGCATGTGAGGCACTTGGTAAGTATAGTGATATATGTCTTATATATGCTCTTACCTCTCATGATAACAGGGCGTTTGTTGAAGCACTTGAAAAACATGGTAATAATAAAAAAGTTGCCATAATCGGAACAGATTTAAATGAAGAAACCTTGGAATTTTTAAAAAAGAAGAGAATGTCGGCGGTTATAGACCAAAATCCTTATGATAAAGGATATATGGCTTTTAAGATTATGGTGGACTGCCTGATAAAAAATATGTCTGTACCTGATGTTATACCATGCAGGATTGATATTGCTCTTGAAAATAATGCAGATCTCTGTGCAGATTAATTGTTTTAGAACTATATTTACTGTTTTCTGAATCGGAATGCGGTTTAATAAAATATGTAAAATTTATATGTGAATATTCATATTCAAGGAGGATTATATGAAGAGAAAGTTTTTACAAAAAGTTGGTGTTGCAGTAATTTCCGGTGCAATGATTATGTCAGTATTGGCAGGATGCGCTAATAATACAGCCAAGGAAAGCACTACAGCCGCTCAAGCATCAAGCGAGGGTACAAGCGGTGAATCAAAGGATGATACAGCTAAAAATCCTGATTACAGCGGAGTGAAGCTCGTATACTGGTCAAACTGGGAAGCTACAGAGCCACAGGGAATTGTTATTGCCGAGGCCATAAAAGCTTATGAAAAAGAAACCGGTGTGGAAATTGAAGTAGAGTTTAAGGGACGTAAAGGAATTAAAGAAGGTTTGATTCCGGCACTTGATGCAAAACAGCAGGTTGACTTCTTTGACGGACAAGGAAACAAGAGCAATTACGGTGATCGTATTATAAGTCTTGAGGATTTGGTTAAAGAAAGTGATTATGAGTCTCGTTCCAACCCTACAATGATGAGTCTTTTCAGAAGCTATAATGAAGGTGTACTTAAGGAGATTCCATATCAGTTTAAGGCAAATGCTTATTTTTACAATAAAAAGCTTTTCAAAGAAGCAGGTATTGATAAGGTACCTACAAACTGGGATGAATTCCCTTGCTACATGTCAAAAGCTTAAAGATGCGGGAATAACTCCGATTACCACTGACGATGCATATGTACCGCAGGCTTTCGGTATGCATCTTGGAAGACTTGTAGGAAGCCAAGGCTTAAAGGAAACTATTAACAATAATGAATGGGACAGACCTGAAGTTTTACAAACAGCTAATGATCTTGCAGAGCTTGCTACAAAGGGATATTTCTCAGAGCTTGTGGCTTCAAACGTATTCCCTACAGGACAGAATACGGAATTTGCTACAGGTAAGGTTGCAATGTATGCTGTAGGAACATATGTTGTTAATGAAGTAAAAAACATTACAGGACCTGATTTTGAATGGGGATTTTTCGGATATCCTGAAGTTAATAACGGAATTAACGGCACAGAAGCTATGATGATTGGTGGACAGAGCTTTGCTATTACTTCAGTATGTAAGAATAAAGAAGCCGCATTCGGATTTATTGAGAAGATGACAAGAGGTGAATATGACGAGAAGCTTGCTAAAGAGAGCATAAGCCTTCCTGCAGATTCACAGAATCATTCATGGCCTGAGCAGTTGGCTGATGTAAAGCCATACTTTGATAACTGCACAGAGATTATGGGTGGTGCGGAAAGCAATCCGGAGATCACACCGGCATTAAAGGAGAATTTAATTAAGCTTTACTCAGGTAAGATTACAGGTGCTGAATTTGTTGAGAATATGAAAAAGGCAGCAGGAAAATAAAGTCTAAATGAAAAAAGAGGGCAGGCGGGTAACGAGGTCGTTATTTGACCTGCCTTTTTTAACCGGTGAAATTGCCGCCTTTAAGATAATAAGCTAAAAGTCTGGCTCTTGCCTGTTTCGGAAGGGAAAATATTTATGAAACGCAATAAAAGTATGATTTGGGCATTTACTATTCCCGGAACAATATTGTTTCTTGGAGTATTTATTTACCCGATAATAAGAACTGTAATTATGAGCTTTTTTAGGATAGTGGAAATTACGGATCCGATAAACAAATGGGAATTTAGAGGCTTAGGAAATTACGTGGATCTGTTTAATGCCCCATTGTTTATACAGTCGCTTATTAATATAGCAAAGATATGGACAATAGGAGGTATAGTTACACTTTCAATCTCTTTACTTATAGCTATCATTTTGACAAGCGGAATAAGAGGAAAGGGATTTTTTCAGGCGGCAATATATTTGCCGAATGTAATCAGTGCGGTAGCTATGGCTACAATGTGGATTCAATATGCTTTTAACTCATCCTATGGATTTTTTACAACATTTTTTAAAATGATAGGTTTGGAGAGTTTGGCAAAAATACAGTGGCTGGATGCGGAACATAAATTCTATGCACTTTTATTTTCTTACTGCTTCGGAATGATAGGACATCATATGCTTATATGGATCAGCGGAATTGAAAGAATAAGCAAGGAATATTATGAAGCATCAGGTATAGACGGTGCAAATAAGGTCCAACAGTTTTTTCATATAACACTTCCTCTTTTAAGAGGAATTTTAAGAACAAATATTATCATGTGGTCAATAAGTATTGCAGGATTCTTTATATGGTCACAGCTTTTCTCACCTTTAACTGCAGATACATCTACAGTAGTACCTATGGTATATATGTATACCAAAGTATTCGGTGCTGAAACCGCAGATATGATTTCTCGTGATGCAGGTGCGGGTGCGGCAATAGGTATAATTCTTTGCGTTTTGGTAATAATTATATTTAGAGTTGCCAATAGAGTTCTTAAAGATGATGATTTGGAATTTTAATTAACATTTTATGAAAGGTTAGATTATGAAAATACTGAAAAACAAAGAAAAATCCGCACCTTTTAACTTGTCAAAAGAGATTAAACTGTTACCAGGATATATAATACTGATACTTTGGGTGGCTTTTACTGCGGTGCTTCTAGGCTGGGTAGTTGCTGCAAGTTTGTCTACTACTGCAGATATATTTTCGGGAGACATTTTAGGATTTAAACAGGACTTCATTTTGAGAATTATGTCAAAGCATGGGTATCATCAAATGTTTCCGTGTTTTTTGTAAACTCACTCATTTATGCTGTTTTATCCTGTGCATTTATTATTCTGGTATGTGCTCCATATGCTTATGTTTTACAAAGGTTTGAATTCAAAGGAAGAAAATTTCTCACCTCGGCTCTGGCAGGAACTATGGGTGTTCCTCTTATAATGGTAATAATACCTTTGTATACATTGGTTGCGGGAGCCGGGTTACTTGGTAATGCTTTTTCAAACAGAATTGTACTTATAGTTTTGTTTGTAGCTATAAAAGTACCTTATACAACTACATTCCTTATGGCATACTTTGCCAATATTTCAAGTGCATATGAAGAGGCGGCGGCTATAGACGGATGTCATCCGATAAAGGCCTTTTGGATGATCGTATTTCCACTGGCTCAAGGAGGAGTTGTAACGGTAACAATTTTTAATTTCATAGCAATATGGAATGAATATTTCCTTTCACTTTTATTTGTAAATTCCGAGAAACTGAGACCTGTAGCGCTTGGATTATTCTCAATGATAAACGGAATGAAATACAGCGGTGACTGGTCAGGTCTGTTTGCTTCCGTAATAATTGTATTTATTCCGACATTTATACTTTATATCGGACTTTCAAAGAAGATTATCGGTGGAATAACCGGAGGTGTAAAGGGATAGGAAGGAAGCATAATATGAATTTATTGTTTGTTTTTGCAGATCAATGGAGAGCCGGAGCTATAGGATATGCAAAGGAAGATCCGGTTAAAACTCCGAATATGGATAAGTTTTGCAAAGAGTCAACCTATTGCGACCATACTTTCAGCACCTTTCCGGTTTGCTCTCCTCATAGAGCCAGCCTTATGACCGGAAAATACCCACTGTCATCAGGATTTTTTACAAATTGTAAAAAAGGATTATCTTTAAGATTAAAAGATGAAGAGATTTGTGTAGGTCAGGTACTGAAAAAAGGCGGTTATGAAACCGCATATATAGGTAAATGGCATTTAGATGAACCCGAACAAAATATTTGTGAATTTCCAAAGTCAGGTGCAAGAGATTGGGATGCATATACTCCGCCGGGAGTAAGAAGGCATGGATTTGACTATTGGTACTCATACGGTACTTATGATATGCATTTATCACCACATTATTGGCATGACAGTGATGAGATGATTAAGGTAAACAAATGGTCACCTGAGCATGAAACTGATAAGGCAATAGAATATCTGTCTAAAATACGGGATAAATCAAAGCCTTTTGGCATGTATATATCTTGGAATCCGCCACATAGTGTATACAGTGAAGTTCCGGATGAATACTTAAAGCTGTATGATGATGTGGAGTTAAAGGAAAATGTTATTTTTGAAAACATACATCACCATACCGGTGAAAATGCCGCAATGAGTGAGGAAGAACTAAGGCTTACCACAAAGCAGTATTATGCGGCTATAACGGGTCTTGACAAGCAGTTTGGAAGGTTGATTGAATACCTGAAAGAAAATAATCTATATGAAGATACTCTTGTTATCTTGTCGGCGGATCATGGAGATATGATGGGATCGCATGGGCTTATGGGTAAGCATGTTTGGTATGAGGAGTCAATAAAAATTCCTTTTGTAGTACATGTACCGGGAAACAAGAATAAAAGATGTTCTACCTGTATTGGAAGTCAAGATATGATGCCTACAGTTTTGGGACTTTTGGGTTGCTCTATACCTGATACAGTTGAAGGAGAGGACTGTTCCAAATTTATTAAAGGTGATGAGGATGCGGATAGGGTAAGCTTTATTATGGCATGCCCCGGCAGAGCCGATTTTGTGGAAAAATTTAAAAAGATGGGTAAGAATCCTGCCGATTATGGGTGGCGTGGGGCTAGAACAAGAAAATACACCTACGTTATGGAGCTGGGTTATGATGTTATATGTAATCCTAAAAGATATCTTTATGATATACAAAATGATCCTCAGCAAAAAAATACTCTTGATTTAGATAATGAAAAGAATAAACAGCTTGCTAAAACGATGGAGGAAGAAGTTATTAAATGGCTGAAGCGTCAAAATGACGGTTTTTATAAGAACTGGAACAGTGAACTATGAATAATATAGATTTGTTGTGGGATGATTTTAGAGAACATTTTGCATTCAAAAAAGATGAGTATATAAAAATTGCGGACTTTTGTAATAGAAACTGCAAAGAGATGAGGGATATTATCCTTCAAACCGCAGATGAGTTGACAGAGAATAGATTTCTTTTCAGATTACCCTGGGATATGGAAACCACAAATGAACCGGTAAATTTTGGCGTAAAAATAAATTGGAATTATTGCTTTAATGAAGATGAAGAATTTATTTTTCAGTTAAACAGGCACAGGTACTTTATATGTCTGGGACAGGCGTTTTGGATTAAACAAAATGATATATATGTAATAACTTTTATAAATCAGCTGCTTGACTGGATAAATGAAAATATTGATATTGAAAATGCCGACAGAAAAGTTTGGAGAACACTTGAGACAGGTCTTCGTGCAGACTACTGGGTAAGGGCAATGTCTTTTTTCACATCTCATCATCTTATTACGGATGAAATAAAAGAAAAGTTTTTCTTGGCATTATCCGTGCATGCAAATCATTTGGCAACAAATCCTAAAGAGGGCTTTTCCATAAAAAGTAACTGGGGTGTTATGGAGTATGCAGGTTTATATGTACTTTCACATGTGCTGAAAAACGATGAATATAAAAAGAAAGCAATTTATTTTCTGAAGATGGCGCTTCATACACAGATACATGATGACGGAATGCAATGGGAAGCATCTCCAATGTATCACAATGAAGTACTGGATGCATATTTTGAAGTTTTAAGAGTGGCTAAGCTTTATAATGATGAAGTTTTTTCGGAAGATGAAAAAAATATTATAAAAAATATGGCATTTGCTACTTTATATCATACTTATCCAAATCACCATCAAATCTTGACCGGAGATTCGGATGATACCGATGTAAGAGATCTGTTAAGTAGGGGAGCATTATTATTTAAAGACAGTTCGCTTAAATTTGCAGGCTATAATAAGCTTGACTTTGAAAGTGCATGGCTTTTTGGAACTGAGGGAATAGTATTTTATGAAAAATTAGAAAGTAAAAGACTCTCCGGAGGTCTTATAGTATGCCATGAAAGCGGTGAAGCAATATGGAGAGACTCATATAAGGAGAATTCGGACTTTATTTATTTTAGAAACGGAAGCCTTGGCGGAGGGCACGGACATCAGGACAAACTTCATATGGAACTTTGGTTTGAAGGTGAGGAAATACTTAGGGACAGCGGACGTTTTACATATAAAGATGTAGAGGAAAGATACAGACTTAAGGGGAGTCAGGTCCACAATGTGCCCATTATAAATAACAGTGAATATGCGGAGTGCATGGATTCATGGATTTATAAAAGTTTACCTCCTTCCATGGGAAATACTTTTGTTTTTAAGGAAAACCGGCTGTTATTTGAAGGCTTTCACTGTGGGTATATAGATTTGAATGTGATTCTTAGAAGGCGTATCGTAGCACCGACATCCGATATCATTATTATAAGTGATGAAATTATCGGAAATAAGAGAAATGACTTATCACAGCATTTTGCCTTCGGAAAGAATATAAGCCTAAAAAAAGAAAATAATGTGATAATAGGGCAAGGAGAAAGATGTGAGTTTAGTGTAATGTGCTTTGATGAAAGAGGTGAATTATTACCTGAAATTACAAATTCTTTGCTTTCAAGACATTATAATCAAATAGAAGAAACGAGTGCTCTTAAAGTAAATACAAACGGTTCATACTTTTTAACTACAGTGATTGTAAAAAATAGGGAAAATCAAAAGATAGAGATCGTAAAAGAAGATGTATACAATTTTGCTTATGATGTTATGCTTTCAAAGGATACAGCCCAAGGATATGTAATTACAAGAAACAAGGAGAAATACGGGGTGGTTCTCATTAAATGATGTAGGAAATCATAGTGACTTAAACGGAATAAGAGGAGTATACGGACTCGGACAAACTATGGTTTGTGCATTTCATAAAAATCCTGAGTATATGACAGTGCTTAAATGGTAGGATAAAAGGAGATTGATTAAGTGGATAAATGGATTGATATTAATTTATTGGAAAAATATCCGGAAGCATCGGATACAATGATTAAAGAGGCTCTGGATATGTGTATGGAACAGGTGAAAAACAATTTACCCGAATTTGAAGAGCATTTTCCGCCTGCAAACAGCGAAGGGAATTTTTATACACCCGGTATTAATACTGATTGGACAAGCGGATTTTGGACAGGTGAGGTATGGCTTTCCTATGAAAATGCAAAAAATGCTGCGGACAAAGAGTTGTTTGAAAGGGCAGGAAAGAAACAGGCAGACTCGTTTTTGAATCGTATAAATATAAGACATTATATAGATCATCATGATATGGGATTTCTTTACATACCGTCCTGTGTAGCGGCTTACAGTTTAATCTCTTATGAAAATGCAAAAGAAGCCGCAATAAAGGCTGCAGATCAACTTTGCAGCAGATATCGCCCTGAGGGAAATATATCCAGGCTTGGGGAGAGATGTGGGCAAGAGATAATGCCAGACTTATTATTGACTGTATGTTAAATGTACCGCTGCTCTACTGGGCAAGCGAAGTAACAAAGGATGAGCATTATGCCGAGATTGCCAAAAACCATATACTTACTACAATGAAACATATAATAAGAGATGATGATTCAACCTGGCATACAATATTCTTTGATCCTGATACCGGTGAATTTTCACATGGTGCTACATGCCAAGGATATAAGGATGCTTCCGCATGGGCAAGAGGACAGGCGTGGGGAATTTACGGAACCGCTATCGCATATAAAAACACAGGAGATAAGGAATATATAAAATATTTTGAGAGAGTATCAAAGTATTTCCTAAAACATTTGCCTACAGATCTTTGCCCGTACTGGGATTTGTGCTTTGGAGACGGTGATGAAAATGAACAGCCAAGAGACTCATCATCAGCTGCAATTGCAGTATGCGGATTTTTGGAGATGAGTAAATATTTGGATGAAGAAGACAAAGCATACTATACCTCAGTGGCAAAAAAAATCATGTATTCTCTTATAAAAAATTATCAGGTTAAAGATAAGAGTATATCAAACGGTCAGCTTTTACATGGAACATACGCAAAGAAAACACCTTATAATACCTGTAAAAACAGCGGTGTGGATGAATGTGTTATCTGGGGAGATTATTTCTTCATGGAGGCTCTTACAAGGCTTTCAAGACCTGATTGGAAAATGTATTGGTAAGAATTTTAATAGGAGTAGATATGATTAAACTTAAAATAGTAGGTAGCGGAGAGATAGAAAGAGCCTGCGGATTTGAGGGAGATAATAAGGCTGAACTGGTATATTGCAGCGAATACATGGATGGAGACAGAATAGTACTTGATACGGATAAAGCCGGAAGATACTGTGTAGTACGTTTTGAGGACAGTATGAGAGAGGCATTTATCTATATTCCGGGTAGAAGTATTGAATTTTTCATTCCTCCTGCAAATAACAGACCGAATTATTCACCGAAGAGCTTTACAGGAATGGTCCATTATATTGAAGCAAGATATGCCACCGATGAGGAGATAAGTAAAGTAAAAAACCTTGCATTAAATGTTTATGATCAGCATGAGAATAATACATTTTATCCTCATGCATCAGCCAATGTGGAAACCAGAGGTGAGGCGGTATTTGCCGCAAGAAATGCTGTAGACGGAATGTATGCAAATTCATCTCATGGTAAATATCCTTATCAGAGTTGGGGTATTAACAGAGACCCAAAAGCAGCTCTTACCATTGATTTTGGAAGAGAAGTACTTGTAAATGAAATAAGGCTTACTCTCAGAGCGGATTATCCTCATGATAATTATTGGGTAAGTGCAGATATTAATTTTGATGACGGCAGCAGTGAAACGCTAAAACTTGAAAAATCCGAAAAGCCACAGTGTTTTCAGATAAAGGAAAGAAAAATAAAAAGCCTTGTGCTTGAAAATCTTATAAAGGCGGAGGGAGAATCTCCGTTCCCGGCACTTACACAAATTGAAGTTTGGGGAGTTGAAGCATAAATTTAAGAAATTTAATATGAGTTTTAAATGTAAGAGTGGGTTGATTTTCAATCCGCTCTTATTATATTTGATACAGTAAGAATCACCCATGATTTGTAAAAAAATAAATAAATGGTTGTTAATTTACAGAAAGTAGAGAAAAGACCATAAAAAGTGCTATAATATATTAAAAAAATTGAAAAGAGGGTATTATGCAGCTTTTTAGATATAAAGAGAATGGCTCACGACATTCTTGAAAATCAAAGTGTAGAAAGCAGTTCTATTGAATATAAAAAGTCGCTAAATTTTAGAGATAAAATTCTAAAAACTGCTTGTGCTTTTTGCCAATAACTACATGAATAATGAAATTGGATTGTTGTTTATTGGAATTGAAGAAGTTGATAATAAGGAAACCGGAGAAAAAGGCAATTCCTAAAAAGGCCTATAGAGGGTATAAAAAGAATCTAAAAATCGAAGGAATTGAAAATGAATTAAAATCTTTACTTTCAAATATTTATCCTAAGATAAGCTACCATATTATTACTGATAAAATTGATAATGCGTATTATATTGTTGTTGCAATAGAAAGTGGTAGTAATGGACCGTTTCAAACAATAGAAAGGGCGGAAAAGGACAAAGATATTAGGTTAAAGATGGGAAGATATATTAGAGTAGGCAGAGATTCAAGACTTCCTAATACAGTAGAAGAATTTGAACTTTTGAAGAAATTCGCAAACTTTTCTTTTTGTTCAAATCTGAATGACACAGCTACTATAGATGATTTAAGCTACGAATATATGAAAGAATATTTGATTCATACAGGAGCTAAAAAAGATATTAGAGAGATGTCAAAACTTGATATGGCAAAGAGTATGGGCCTAATAAATGAGAGTAAGTATGGAGGGTATAGAGCTAAGAATTTTGCCGTGTTAATGTTTGCAGAAACACCAAATAAATTTATTCAAAATGCCCATGTTGAAATTATAAGAGAAATTAACACAACAGATAAAATGGAGTCAAAAAAATTTGATGGACCAATTTGGATACAGGCAAAACAGGTCAGCAAATATTTTGAAGAAAGTATTATGGCCTCTTACACTATAAGGGAAGCTGATAAAATTGAGCATAAAATTATATACAATTATCCTCTTACAGCTTTTGAAGAACTTGCGACAAATGCTATTTTGCATAAAGAATATGATACGCCTGAGTATGTAGGAATCTATGTTTATAGCGACAGAATTTCTTTTGTAAATCATAATCGACCGCTCCCACCGGTAACAATTAAGTCTCTTAATAAAGATAGAAGTTTTGATAGAAGACAGTATCTTAATAAAGAGCTTAAAGATATGTTTTTTTCATTAAACTTGATTGAGTCTTACGGGTCAGGTATAAGGCGTGCAAAAGATGCACTATTAGAGAATGGTTCTCCGGAACTTAAGTTTTATCCTGATAATGAAGAAGATAACTATACAAATGCAGTTATGGAGATAAATAAAGAGTTTTTAGATAAATTTAATTGTAGTACTACCAAAAGAAACTACCAAAGAAACTACCAAAGAAAAAAGTGTTGTACAAGAAAGTATATTATATCTTATGAAGAACGATCCGAGTATTACTGCAGAACAAATAGCAAATGAAATTAAAGGGATAACCGCAGATGGAGTGAGATACCATATAAGAAATTTAAAAGCTCATGGTGTTATTAAGAGAGAGGGCTCAACTAAGTCAGGTCGATGGATAGTAATGAAAGACTAAGATACATTATTGTATCATTTTGTGATCAAAGAGGAAAATATAAATATGGAATTATTGGATTATTTAAAATGGAGAAATGATGTAAGCTTATCGGTATCACCTTTTAATGATATAGATAATGTAATACTGTCATATATATCTTATATGAATTTTGATGAGTTGTTTTCTGATACTGAAGGAATATACAGTATTGACGAAGTACTGAATACATTTTGTGAGAAACATTCTTTGGAAGAAATAAGAGAGAAAGGACAATTTACAGAGAGGGCACCTCTTTTACTTGAACATATGGTAGCGGGGGAGCGATTTAGGGAGACAAGGATTGGATATTATAGAGATATTTTTGATAAAGAAAAAATAAAACAATTTTCTGCAGTAACATTTTTTCTTCCCGATAAAACTAATTATATAGCTTTTCGTGGCACTGACAGCACTATAACAGGCTGGAAAGAAGATTTTATGATGAGTTGTATGTCGGAAACGGAGGGAACAAAGGAAGCGCTTGATTATTTAAATGATGTATCAAAGCTGATTAAAGGTGATTTTATGCTTGGCGGGCATTCAAAAGGTGGAAATTTTGCAATGTATGCAGCAGCTTTTTGTAATGATGAAATAAAGAAGCGTATTACTAAAATATATAATAATGACGGCCCTGGGTTTAGGGAGGAGATTATTAATACAGAAGAATATAAACAGATTGTTAATAAAATATACAGTATAGTCCCTCAGACATCAATAATAGGTCAATTACTTTCAAATGAGGGTGAGCAAAAGGTAGTAAAGAGTAGTGCAAAAGGTATTTTTCAGCATGATGCTATGACCTGGGAAGTAATGAGAGATGAATTTGTTGAGTCTAAACTGGATGATATGAGCAATTTTATAAATGTTTCATTGGGAACCTGGCTTGAAAAAACTGATGATGAAACGAGGGAGTCTTTGGTCTCTACAGTGTTTGCTCTGATTGAAGAGACAGAAGCAAAAACATTTAAAGAATTTGGAGGGAACTTATTAAAAAATGTCGGGATAATTATAAAGAGCCTGGCTAAACTTCCAAAGGAAAAGAGAGATGAATTGATAAGTGCATTTAGCGGTGTATTGCAGGCAGGTGGGGAAGCGGTTATGGATAACATATCCATAAGTAAAAATAAAGAATAAAACAAGTATTATATATTCAAACTCTCTTACGTGCATTAAAATATTAAATATTGTACATAGATAGAAACATTATATTTGATATTATTCCGATAATAAAGTATACTCATTTTCGTATAGAGTAAAGGGATGCATACCTGCATAAAATCATTGCGAAATATATGTATATAAAGGAGAAATACTAATGTCAAAATACAATATAAATACAATATGTGTACAGGGCGGTTATGAGCCTAAAAACGGTGAGCCCAGAGTTCTTCCGATAGTGCAATCTACAACCTTTAAATATGAGTCTTCACAGCAGATGGGAGATTTGTTTGACTTAAAGGAAAGCGGATATTTTTATTCAAGACTTGCAAACCCTACAAATGATGCCGTAGCAAGAAAGATTTGTCAACTTGAGGGCGGTGTAGCGGCTATACTCACATCATCAGGGCAAGCGGCAAACTTTTATGCGATACTTAATATAGCAGGTGCAGGAGATCATGTCATTGCTTCTTCAGCTATCTATGGAGGAACATATAATCTTATAGCCAACACAATGAAAAATATGGGTATAGAGTCTACATTCGTGGATCCTGATATTTCAGCGGAGGAACTTGCTAATAAATTTAAACCGAATACAAAGCTTGTATTTGGCGAGACTATAGCAAATCCGGCACTTAGAATTTTGGATATTGAAAAGTTCGCAAAAGCTGCACATGAGCATGGTGTACCTCTTATAGTTGATAATACATTCCCTACACCGATATTTTGCAGACCTTTTGAATGGGGAGTTGATATCGTAACACATTCAACATCAAAGTATATGAACGGTACTGCTAATGCACTTGGAGGTGTTGTTGTAGATTCCGGAAACTTTGATTGGAGCAAGTATAAAGATAAATATAAAGGGCTCACAACTCCTGATGAAACTTACCATGGAATAGTGTATACAGAAAGTTTCGGTAAGGGGGCATATATTACAAAGATGACAACAAATCTTATGCGTGACCTCGGAGCGATTCCTTCACCTCAGAATTCATTCTATCTTGGAGTCGGACTTGAAACATTGCATTTAAGAATGCCGAGACATTTTGAGAATGCACTTGCTATTGCAAAGCATCTTGAAAAACATCCTAAGATATCATGGGTATCATTCTCAGGACTTGAAAATGACAGTCAGCATGAGTTGGCTAAAAAATATCTTCCAAACGGCTCATGTGGTGTTATATCATTCGGAATCGCAGGGGGCAGAGAAGCGGCAGTTAAGTTTATGGACTCTTTGGAGCTTATTGCAATCGTTACTCATGTGGCAGATGCAAGAACCTGTGTACTTCATCCTGCATCTACAACACATAGACAGATGAATGATGATGAACTTAAAGCGGCAGGAGTATCACCTGACCTTATCAGAATGTCTGTCGGAATAGAAGATGTCCGTGACTTAATAGCTGATATAGAGCAGGCATTGGAAAAGTAAATTATAAAATTACGAAAGGAAAATATGACTACAAAAGAAAAATTAAAAAAGTATCAGGACTGGTTATTTAAATGTTCTGCATACCAAATGGCATTAAATATTATCGGAATAGATAAGCAGACAGTTGCACCAAGTGCAGGAGCCGCGTATAGAGATGAAAGATCGGCGTACTTGGCAGGAGAACTCTTCAGTTTAGAAACAGATAAAGAAATAGTTGAGCTGTTGAAAGAATTAAAAGATGATCCTGAGGTAAATGATGAAGACAGACGTGCTGTAGAGCTTATTATAAGAGAGCACTGGATACAGTTTGCATACCTAAGGAAGAATTTGTTGCATTTAAAAAGCTTTGTGATGAGTCGTTTGATGCATGGATACTTGCAAAATCAAAAGCTGACTATTCTATATTTGAGCCATACTTGAAGAAAGTAATAGAGAGCCAAAAAAGATTATACGGATACAGAAACAGCGACAAGAGTATCTATAATCAGATGCTTGATGATTATGAGCCGGGTATGGACGAAGAAAAATATGATGCATTCTTTAATGCATTAAAAGAGAGATTGGTTCCGCTTATAGGGAAGGTAACAAAGGCAAAGCAGATAAACGAGGATTTCTTACATCAAAGCTTTCCTATTGAAGATCAGAAAAAGTTTATGGATGATTTACTGAAGTATGTACATTTTGACTCTTCATGGGGTTATCAAAATGAGTCTGAGCATCCGTTTACTTCCTGGACTTGTGAGAATGATTGTCGTACAACTACAAAATATATAGAAAATAATGTAGCTTCCGCCATCCTTTCAACAGTACATGAAGTCGGACATGCATACTATGAGCACAATATAGATCCGAAGTATGACGGAATGATTTTATCAGAGGGTGTATCTTCAGGAATGCATGAGTCACAGTCACGTCTATGTGAGAACTACCTCGGACGTACTATGGCTTTTTGGAAATATAATTATCCTAAGTTACAGGCATACTTCCCTAAGCAGTTAGGTGATATAAGCCTTGAAGATTTTTATAAGGCAATCAATGTATCAAAGCCTTCATTTGTTCGTACGGAAGCTGATGAACTTACATATCCTTTGCATGTTTTGATCCGTTATGAGATAGAAAAGGGCTTATTTAACGGTACTACATCTACAGAAGGATTGGATAAAACATGGAATGCCAAGTATAAGGAATATCTTGGTGTAGATGTACCAAATGATAAGCTTGGTATCTTACAGGACGTACACTGGTCAGACGGAAGCTTCGGCTACTTCCCTACCTATGCTCTGGGTACAGCATTTGCGGCACAGTATGTGCATGCAATGAAAAAGGATTTGGATGTAGATAATTTACTTGAAAATAACAGATTTGACGAAGTTATGGACTGGTTAAAGAAAAATATTCATACCTATGGATTCAGATATGAAGCGCCTGAGCTTATGAAGATGGTAACAGGTGAAGAATTTAATGTAAACTACTTCTTAGATTATATAGAAGAGAAATATACAAGATTATATCAGCTATAATTTTTGTGGGATGGGTGAGAACATGAAGAGATTTCTAAGCATCTTAGTTATGGGAATCGTATATGCAAGCATACTCCTAGTTTGTGAGATAAGACTTGGGCTCAACGGCAGACAAATTTTTGTAATTTATATAGTGTCGGCAGTAATCATTTTTGTGGGAGCTATTTTGTTTAATCTAATCTACAATGTAGTATATATAAAGAAAATAAATAAGCTCGTGTCGCTGTTTGATGAAGGTAAGTTTGATGAGTGCATTGATAAATTGAATACTATAGAGAAGACTACAAAATCAAAACATATCAAAAATATGGCAAAGCTGAACATGGCTTTTGCATTTATGAAAAAGAAGGATTATGTTGAGGCAAAATATATATTTGAGAGTTTTGGAAGTTCGCTTGAAAAGATGTCTGAAGTGGAGATGGCAAGAAGGTTGAATTTGTGTCTTTGCTATTTTCATCTCAAAAAATATGAGAGAGCACAAGAATTGTATACAGACAGCAAGCCTTTTTTTGACGAGTACAGAGAGACGGATGCTTACTATGAGTATTTTATACTACTTGATGTGTTCATGTATGTAGCTTTTAATAAAGATGCCACAGAGGCAAGGAAACGTTTACGTGAGGCAAGGCTGCTATGTCAAGATGAGGAGTTTAAAGCCGATTTTGATTGTATGGAGTCAATTATAAATTTTTCAAATTCCGTTTGATGCTATAGATAATATAATTATGTAAAGTGTTTTTAGTGGGTTGATTTTTTCAGCCCACTTTTTTTATATTTTTACGTTTTATACATTTTTTTATCTTTATGTTATAAAAAGTCTTAAAGACATATCATTTTTAAATGTGTATGTCTTTTTTTAGTGGGCTCATATAAAATAATCTCACAAAAAAATAAAGTTTTTTTATAAAAATATAAATAAAAAAATGATTTAAGTTAATGTTTAAAAATGATATTATCGTCTATAATATGATAAAATTTATAGATAGATAGCTTTAATAAAGAAAAATTTATATAAAGTACAAGGAGAAAGATAATGAGCTATATCGGAATAGAAGAAGATATAAGACTAATTAAGGCGGTTCCAAGTGAGAGACAGCTTACATATGAAAAAATGGAGTTTTTTTGTTTTATTCATTTTACAGTAAATACTTTTACAGGAAGTGAATGGGGTGACGGAAAAGAAGATGTATCCATTTTTAATCCTACAGAGCTTGATGCAAGGCAATGGGTAAAGACTGCTAAAGATGCCGGTATGAAGGGATTGATTCTTACCTGCAAACATCACGACGGTTTTTGTCTTTGGCCGTCAAAATATACGGAACATAGTGTAAAGAATTCACCATACAAGAACGGAAACGGTGATATAGTTAGAGAAGCAGCTGAAGCATGTAAAGAATTCGGACTAAAATTTGGTGTTTATCTTTCACCGTGGGATAGAAATAACAGTAGCTATGGAAAAGGTAAGGAGTATGATGATTACTATGTAAATCAGCTTACAGAACTGTTGACAGAGTATGGAGAACTCTACACTATCTGGCTTGACGGTGCATGTGGTGAAGGAGCTAACGGTAAGGTTCAAAAGTATGATTGGAACAGATACTATAAAGTAATGCGTGAACTACAGCCTAATGCAGTTATTTCTATTTCCGGACCTGATGTAAGATGGTGTGGAAATGAGGCCGGTGAAGTCAGAGAAAGTGAATGGAGTGTTGTTGCAAAAGATATGACAGATCCGTCAATTACAGCCGAATTAAGCCAGCATGAAGACAATGAAGAGTTTAGAGACAGACCTTTGGATGAGACTCAGTCAGATCTTGGAAGCAGAGAGCGTCTCAAAAATGAAAAAGAGCTTGTGTGGTATCCGGCGGAAACAGATGTATCCATTCGTCCGGGCTGGTTTTATCATGAAGAAGAGGATGATAAAGTTCGTTCATTTGAGAATCTGAAAGACATATATTTAAAATCAGTTGGTGGAAATACAACTCTTTTATTGAATATTCCCCCTATGAAGAACGGAAAAATTCATGAAAAAGATATAGCCTTCTTAAAGAGATTGGGTGAGTTTATAAATGATACATTTAAAAATAACCTTTTAAAAAATGCATTGATTACGACTGTTCCGGAGCATGATTGTAGAGGTAATTCGCCTGACGTGATGCTAACAGATGATTATAATACATATTTTATGAATAAAGAAGGTGATAATAAATTACTGATTGAAATAAAATTTGATGAGTGTAAGAAACTGAATTATTTAGTTTTAAAAAGAAGCAATAACCTTTCAGTCAAAGAGTTGAAAAAAATTCAATGTGTATTTTAACGATGAGTCAGGAAATAAAATAAAAATTTTTCGAAGGAACCACTATAGGATATAAGAGAATTATTGATTTAAAAGGTACTAAGACTGATAATCTTACTATAGAAATTGAAGATTCCAGGGTGGCACCGGTAATGTCTTTTGTTGGAGTATACTGATAAAATAATTAGGAGTATGAGTAATGAAAATTTTTATGTAAAAAAATACCGGACTTTCAGAAGATAAATTAAAGACCGGTACAAGAATACTTATAGATGAATATAAACAAAGTACCGAGCAGTTGGATATTAATGTAGAATTTTGTGAAAGCGATGAACTTTCGGTAAAAAAAGAAGGAAATGCTATAAGTATTATCTGTAAAGAACTGTCTCATTATTACAGAGGGCTGACAAAGATACTTTGTAATTTAGATAAAAACACATATGAAAATACGGAGAAGGCATATTTTGAAAAAAACGGTGTTATGCTTGACTGTTCAAGAAATGCTGTATTTAGAGTAGAAAAAGTGAAAGCATTATTCGAGTTCTGGCAAAACTTGGAATGAATGTGCTTATGCTCTATACTGAGGACACTTATGAGGTAGCCGATGAGCCTTATTTTGGAATATATCGAGGAAGATACACAAAAGAGGAAATCAAAGAGATAGATTCATATGCTTCTGTATTCGGAATTGAACTTGTGCCATGTATTCAGACATTGGCACATTTACATAATGCCCTAAAATGGCCGGGGAAAGAGAACATCAAGGATTCAGTGGATATCCTGGAAGTAGGAAAAGAAGAAACATATATTTTTATTGAAAAATTACTGCGTTCTGTAAAGGAGAGTTTTTCTACAAAGCGTGTACATCTTGGAATGGATGAGGCTGTTTCTCTGGGTCTTGGAAATTATCTTAAAAATAACGGATATGAAAAGAGTTCCATGTTAATAAAGAGACATTGTAAAAAGGTCCTTGATATATGCCAAAAGTTGGACTTAAACCCTATGATGTGGAGCGATATGTATATAACAGCAAACACAGGTAAGGGATATTATGAAATTGATGACAATGTTGATTGTAGCCTTTGGGAAAAGCCTGAAAATGAAGTTGGACTTGTATATTGGGATTATTATCACAATGATGAAAAGATATATGAAAAGATGTTGAAAGTTCATATGCAAATCTCAAATAATGTGATTTTTGCGGGAGGATCATGGGTATGGAACGGAATAGCTCCAAACTACTCAAAAACTTTTGAATGTACAATATCGGCACTTCAAACATGTAAGGCGTTTAAACTGGATGAAGTACTATGTACTGCCTGGCTTGATAACGGTGCAGAGACACCTATAGATGCGGTTTTGCCGGGAGTTATTTTATTCGGTTATTTGGGATTTCATAAAAACTATGACAGTAAGGAGTTTAAAGAAGAATTCCAAAATTGTACAGGCGGATATTTAGATGACTTTATGGTGCTTGACAGATTTGATTCGCTTTTCCAAAAAGGAGAATCAAATCAAGCTGCAGAAAATCCTTCTAAGTATCTACTTTATCAAGATCCTCTGACAGGGATATTTGATTATCATGTAAAGAAAGCATCTGTAATTACTAAGGATTATTATAATAAATTAAGATTAAGTGTCATGGAAAGTGCAAAGCAGTCTAAAAAATACTTGGAACTGTTTTCATATTATGAAAAACTGGCAGAGGTTTTGAGCATAAAAGCGGATTTAGGAGTACGCATAAAAACTTCATATGAAGCAAGTGATTTGTATACATTAAAAACTATCTGTGAAAAAGAAATTCCGGATACAATAGAAAATCTTAAAGTTATGAAAACTCTCAGAGAAAAATTATGGATGAGCGATGCAAAGCCATGGGGATATGAGCTTATGGATGTAAAGCTTGGCGGAGTCATCACAAGATTAGAAAGTACAAAAAGAAGAGTTTTAAATTATTTGGATGGGAAAATACCTTGCCTTGAAGAACTTGAAGAGAAAAGATTACCGTATTTTGGGGATAAAGCAGATAAACGAGAAAATCGCTGGAGCCAAATAATCAGCGGATCGGATTTAGTGGATACAATATAAAATACGATAACAAGTTAGAGAGCAAATAAAGGGGGTAGAAATGTATAAGGTTTTATTTGCTGAGGATGAATTATTAGTAAGATTGGGTTTACAAAATTCAATTCCATGGAGTAAATATGAAATGGAAGTTGCAGCATTGGCAGACAACGGTATGGAAGCATACAGGCTCTTTGAAGAGATACATCCTGACATATTGATAACAGACCTTAGAATGGAAGGAATGGACGGTCTTGAACTTGTTAAAAGAGTCAGAGAAATAGATAAGGAATGTGCGATCGTAGTAATTTCCTGCCTGAATGATTTTGAAACCCTAAGGAAATTGATACCATATAATATCAATGCATATGTACTAAAGGCAAGTATAAGTATAGATGAAGTATGTAATGTACTGGAACAGACAAAAGAATATCTTATAAGTATCGGAAGGACAGCTAAAAAGTTGATACCTGATTTAGAAAAACCTGAGGATATTATATCAAAATATCTTTTGGGAGATGCCGTAATCAGTTTGGAGGATGATTTTGAAATATTCGAACATTTATTGCTGTTTAGTCTGGAGGAAGAAAATAAAGATAAGATAAATAAGCTTGCAATGGATTTTATATATGAACTGGTTAACCGTCAGATACCGGGAGAAATGTTGGTTCCTCTAAAGGACAAGGAATTCTGTGTTTTTTACAGAAGTACAGAAAAAAAGATGGATGAGAGAATAAAGAGAATCAATAATTCCATAGGTGATTTTTTGGGAGTTCGTTTTAAAATCACGCACAGCAGTCGTAGAAAAGCTGAGAATTTAAAAGACTGGTTTGATAGAGCCTATGTACAGCAGTATGAGATAAATATTGATGAAAACAGCGGTAAGGCATTGATTCAAAAGTCAATCGAGTATATGCAGGAACATTTCAGAGAAAGTTTGACCTTAACAGATATTTCACATACTATAGGACTTTCTGTAAGCTATTTTTCGTATCTGTTTAAACAGGAAACCGGAAAAAATTATATTGAGTATCTAAATGAAATAAGGTTACTTGCAACCATGAAAGATTTGATGAATACTGATGAGAAGGTAGTTGTGGTTGCACAAAAGAACGGATTTCAGAACTTGGAGTATTTCTCAAGATACTTTAAAAAACAGACAGGAGAGTCACCGGCAAGATGGAGAAAATTAAACCGTTAAATCGTATGAATTGGAGACAAAAGGTTTTATTATCTATTCTCGGAAGCTTTATAATTATAATCAGCTTTATGTTCTACATCACATACCACTACTTTGTGGAAAAGGTGGAAGCCGGAAATGAAAGGCTTGTTTTATTAAACTTTGAACAGGCTGAAAAGGATCTGGAAAATATTTTAAAAAATGCGGAACTGTGTTTGAATAAATATGTAATATCGGATCTTGTCTGGGAGTTCGGATATGAATATCCAAACAGCAATATAGACGAAAGCAGATTGAAAATGAAGATTTCCGAGAGTTTTCATTCGGAAATGCTTGTAAACAGAGAAATTTCAGCTTTGGGAATATTAAAAGGAGACGGAGTTGGAATTGTTTCTTCCGCACTTGGTAAAAACCGTACCGGTGATACTGAAATATCCGGAGAAATTTTAAATGTTTTACAAAAGGTAAAAGAAAATTATCCATATACTACTTGGGTACCAAGCTGGGAGCTGGATATAAATGACACAAGCCCTTTTAAAATAATGTCACAGACACCTTCTTTGGTAGGTATAAAGGCGGTAGGTGTAAATATAAACCTTGAAGAAGAGAGCTTTATTTTTGTTGCAATAAATGAAATAGATATTCAAAGTACTTATAGGGCGGTTGCCTTTAATGACAGCAGGGCTATATTGGTGGATAAAAAAGGTCAAATAATTTCAGATGTCGATAAGAGTATGCTGGGCAAGGGATATTATACAAGTACGGATACACAAAATATTGAATATCCACTTGATTTTTATGGATGGAAATTATGTGATATGATTCCCAAAGAAGAATATTTAAAAGATGCCAATGAAATCAGAGATTTCGGTATTATTGTAATTATACTGGCTATAGTAGCGACAGTCACTGTTGCTGTCATTTGGAGCAGAAAATATACTCAGCCGATAGAACTGCTTATGAAAAATATGCATCATATTAAAAATCAGGAGTTTAATATTGATAAACCGAAAAAACTTGGTTGGGAAGAGCTGGATAGGTTAAATGAGGAATTATATTCCACAGCACAAAGTATAAAAGCGTATATAGAAAGATTAAAACAGGTAGAAGATGAAAAAAGAAGAGAAGAGCTTATGGCTCTTCAATATCAGATGAACCCTCACTTTTTATTAAATTCACTTAACTCTATACGTTGGATGGCAATGATGACCAATAATACAATAGTTGCGGATACTTTGGTAAGGCTTGGAAAAATAATTACACCTGTACTAAGGAATCCAAGCCTAACGTGGAAAGTCAAAAATGAAGTGGAATTCTTGGAGAATTATGCAGCTATGATGCAACTTAGATATGGGCATGATATGGAATATAAAATGAGTTGTAAAAAAGAATTATATGAGTTGGAGTTTCCAAGATTTATATTACAGCCATTGATTGAAAATTGCTTTGTACATGGAAGCAGTCAGGAAGGGATACGTACAATAGAAGTTGTGATAGAATGTAATGATTGTATGGATGTAAAGGTGATAAACAGCGGGATATTCTTAAATGAAGAAGAGCTTAGTCAAATAAGAAACAAAATAAAATCACCTCTAAAAACATCAGATCATATAGGACTTGCAAATGTATCAAAACGCTTAGAGTTGCTGTATGGAGATAAGGGCAGAATGTCTGTTGAAACAGATCCTAAATTAGGCTTGGTTGTACATATACGATTTAATCAATATGTCGAAATGACAAATAAAGAAAGAGTTTAGCTATATAAAAATTATTAAAAAAATAATAATGAAGTCTAAAAACTTGACATATTTTATGGTACAAAGTGCAATAATCATAAAATATGTCAAGTTTTTGTTTTTTAGAATAAAAAAACGATAAAATAGTCAATCGACAAATAATATAAAAACATTTTAAGAAACTGTCTAAAAATGATAATATAATTCTATCTTAGATAGAGAAAATATTTTGCTCAATAAGAAATATTTTTAACGGCCGGTACAAAATAATAATCGAAATCAAAACGAACAAATTGAACGTGAATTGATGTAGATTCAACATTGAATGCTTCATAGAAGCTACAAGGAGGGAAAAGTACATGAAAACAAGGAAATTGACAGCAATTTTAGGTGTTGTTGCATTAACAGCATCATGTTTGGTAGGATGTGGCGGAGGAAAAGCCGATTCCGCATCGGGAAGTAAAACTGCAGCAAACAGTCCTGAGGAAGTAAGCACAGCAGATCATGTGGATATTACTATAGGTGGATTATCTTTATCGGATTCTTCTACAGGAGCTTGGCCTACAGAAGTAATCAAGGCGGTTGAGGAAAAGTTTAACTGTACAATTACAACAAAGGCCTATGATCAGGAAAGCTTAAACCTTGATTTATCAGGCGGAAATACTTGCGATATCGTGCAGATATCGGATGGAAATATCGAAGGTGTGTTAAAGGGAAAACATGCGGTAAACCTTGTGGATTATAAGAATATCGCACCAAATATATTCTCCGACGGAATGGATTACAGAAATAAAATCATGCAAAAGTTTAAAGGTGACAATGGTGAGGCACAGTACTTTGTTACACCTAGAGTTGTTTCTAAAGATTATGCAAAAAGCTACGGTTCTGTAGTTCAGTACGGTTATGTTGTACGATGGGATTTATACAAGCAGATTGGAGCACCAACAATCACTAATGATGATGAATATATCGAAGCATTGAAGAAAATGAAGGAGATTTATCCTAAGACAGAAGACGGTGCAGAAACCTATGCAATGAGTGCATATAATGATGCGGACCTTCATACTTATTTCTTTAAAGGATGTCTTGGAGAGGGATATTTAAACCTTGAAGACGGACTTTATGTTCAGGATGCACAGACAAATGCACTTGTGGTTGATGTGTATGATAAGGATGAGAATGTTAAAACACCTTTCTGGTCGGGTGTAGAATTCTATAACAAGCTTTACAAAGCAGGATTATTAGATCCTGATAACTTTATTACAAAGGGTGAGGATCTTACAGAAAAGTATACTAAGGGCCAGTATATCGGCGGTACTGTAAACTGGTACTTCGGAACATATAACAGCAACAATAAGGGAACAGATAAAGAGTATGTTGTTTTACCTTCAAAATTAGGATGGGTAAATGAGCAAAACAGAGCAGGATGGACAGGAAAATACTTATTTGTATCTTCTCATTCACCAAATATTGATCGTGCTGTCATGGTTCTTGACTATTTACAGAGTGGCGAATTCGCAAGAAGCTCAGATTCAGGTGTTGAGGGACGTTGGGAGAAGGGCTCAGACGGAAAGCCACATTTAACAGAAGACACTATAAATATGAAGGTTGACGGAAGTCGTGCCGAAGAGTGGAAGATGAGTGGAATCAGCGACTCAAGAGTAGATAATCTTATCGGATGGGATTACAACAATGTTTTAGCGGACGGTGGAAGAGTTAGTCTTTGGAACGATGAAGATGTAATGAAAGACAGCCTTACAACAGCTGAGCTGGAACTTTGTGAACAGTTCGGTATTTCATTACCAAGTGATCTTTTAAAGAACGGAGTTGAAAAGGGCGACAACATGGATCTTAGCAAATCAGATTCAACAATTCGTATGTGCCTTGAAACAATTCCAAAGAATATAGTACGTATTGACAGCAACTGTATTGAAATCACAAAGAATGCACTTCCCGGACTTATACAGGCAGATTCAGATGAGGCATTTGCCGTAGCTAAGGAAGCATTATTACAGCAGCTTTCCGATGCAAGCGTAAAAGAGTCTATTGATTGGTGGCAGAAGGCATGGGAGGATTCCAAGAGCGCAATAGAGAGTTTAGAGAGCAAATAAACACGAAAGGAGCATGTGTATGAACAGAAAAAGGGGATTTGTGAAAAGCGGATCAAAAGATTATAAATTGCTTTGGATGGCAATACCTTTTATCACAATAGTCTTTTTGTTTAGTTATGTTCCGATATTTGGCTGGATATATTCATTCTTTGATTATGTACCCGGAGTCAGTATTTTTGATTGTGACTTTGTAGGACTTGAGTACTTCAAACTGATTTTAAAAGATGACAATGTTTTAAGAGCTTTAAAGAACACATTTGTTTTTGCAATTATAAATATATGTTTAACACCTCTACCTATGCTCTTGGCGATTTTATTAAATGAGCTCAGAAACGGTCCTGTAAAGAAATTTGTACAGACATTTACAACACTTCCAAACTTTATAAGTTGGGTAATTATTTTCTCCCTTGTAACAGCACTTTTTGCATCGGACGGAATTATAACTATGCTTGCAGTAAAGCTTGGACTTGGAGATGCCTCTAATTCATTACTAGGATCAAATGAAGCAGTATATTGGTTTCAGTCATTCCTTGTGCAGTGGAAGACTTTGGGATGGAACTCTATAATTTATATGGCGGCTATTGCAGGAATTGATCAGGAGCAATACGAGGCGGCAAAAGTTGACGGTGCAGGACATTTTAAATGTGCAATTCATGTCACATTACCTGCTATGATGGAGACATTTGTAGTATTGTTTATATTAAATATCGGTAATTTTCTAAATACCGGTTATGAGCAATATCTTCTTTTTAAGAACTCATTAACAGCGCCTAATATTGAAGTACTGGATCTCTACACATATAGAATCGGTCTTCAAAATATGGATTACTCCTATGGTGTTGCAATCAGCGTTGTGAAATCAATTGTAAGTATAACATTGGTTTTAGTGGCAAATATGGTTGCAAAGAAAATAAGAGGCAAGGCAGTTATCTAAGGGGACATTATGAATAAGAATAAAATGAAAGTTTCAACATCAAGAAAAGTATTTTTAGTATTTGACTATTGCCTGATGATATTGCTTGCACTTATATGTATTTATCCGTTCTGGTATGTTCTTTGTTACTCATTAAGCGATACAACGGCAGCATCGGTGAATACACCGGTATTATTACCAAGCGGTTTTACACTTAGTAATTATAAAGAAATTCTAACATTAAAAGGATTCTTTCCTGCACTTTTAATGTCTTTGTTAAGAACTGTGGTTGGAACGATAACATCAGTATTTTGTTGCTCTTTTCTGGCATATCTTTTTACTAAGGACAAGATGCCGGGACGAAAGATACTGTATCGCTTTGTAGTATTTACCATGTATATCAGTGGCGGTATGATTGCCACATATATTGTAATGAAGTCATATGGATTATTGAACTCATTTTGGGTGTATATATTGCCTTCAATGATTTCCGCCTATAATATGATTTTGATAAAAACATATATAGAGCAATTGCCACCTGAACTTGAAGAATCTGCAAGTTTGGACGGAGCAGGATATATTACATGCTTTTTTAAGATTATTTTTCCGCTTTGCAAACCTATTATAGCAACTGTTGTAGTTTTTGTAGCGGTGGGACAGTGGAACTCATGGTTTGATAATCATATATATACAAGAGCAAATGAATCCCTGACAACATTACAGTATTTATTATATAATTATCTGAACGAGGCACAGAGACTTGCAGAACAATTAAAAACGGCTTCAAGTGGAGCTGATATGACAAAGGCGATGGCAAGTATCTCCCCAAAGGGAATCAGAATGACAATAACAGTATTGGCATCACTACCGATTTTTGCACTATATCCATTTATGCAAAAATACTTCTCAAAAGGAATAATGGTAGGAGCGGTTAAAGGATAAAGAAAGGCGGGTTGAGTTTTCAACCCGTTTTTTTGATGTTTGAAGAGGGATATATTTATGATATAATTTTATTTATTATAACTGCTGTTAGTATTTCTTCCGGGGAGCGGAAGATTTTACCGGGAATCGACGATTAGAAAGATTTGAAAAGCTGATAATAATAGGTTGGAGGGTAATATGAGTGAAATATGAATTATGAGCAAAAAAATGATGAAGATATAAAAGATATTCTAACTGAGGATAAGAACATTGATGTCCAAGTAAGAGAATATAATACTTATGATGTGCCTTTAGGTATACTATATGGAATAGCAATATATTTTTTCTTGTAGATGATACCGATAGTGGGTATTGCAGACGGACTATATATAAGTATAAAGTATTGGAACAGAGGTAGGATATTGGCTGTAGTAACTACTGCCTGTATTTTTTTGTTGTAATAGCGATAACATGCTTGATATATTTTTCGATTTAACTTGTAAAAAGCAAAGAAAGATAATGAAGAATATTATAGGCTTAAAAAAATATGTCAGACCCGGCTAAAAAAAGGTGAGATAGAATTAAAATAAGGTTATTATATGTATGGAGACTGCTTGAATAAAGAAAAATTCAATATAAAGATAAAGTAATCACCCTATACAAGTCACCTGCTATAAATTCTCCTTTAATTGTTTTTAATACATTTGAAGGTGATGGCGAAGATGTATATCAGGCATTGCAGAACATGGGATGCACTTTTTTAAATCTACTTGTAGTTGGAAATATTGATTGGAACCATGATATGTCACCATGGTATATGCCTTCAATCTATTCTAAAGAAAAATTTTTTAGCGGCGGTGCAGATGAGTATCTGAGATTGCTTATAGATGACATTTTGCCAAAGTCAAAGGAGATGATAGATGGAGAACCTGAATTTACAGGAATAACAGGATATTCGCTTGCAGGTCTTTTTGCTGTTTATGCTATGTATAAAACTGATGTATTTGACAGAGTGGCAAGTATGTCAGGCTCACTTTGGTTTTATGACTTTATGGAATATTGTAAAAGGAATGATTGTATGAAGTTACCTGATAAAATCTATTTTTCTCTGGGGGATAAAGAGGCAAATACACGCAATCCTATATTAAAAACTGTAGAGTATAATACCAGAGAGCTTTCAGAGTATTTTAAGAACCTTGGGAGTGATGTGATATTTGAATCAAATCCGGGTAATCATTTCATAGATACAGTTCTTCGCAGTGCAAAGGGAATAAAGGCAATTTTATAGTTTTTAAAAAATAAAGAGATTTTAATTATTCAAAAATGAAAGAGAAAAAGTGGGATTCGGAAGTCTAAACAAAACAGATGAATTTTCCAAACGAATGTAACTGATAATGTTTGAGTAGGCGATAGGAAGTTTAATCGGTCATGGGAAAAGTCCGGTATAATACAGTATGTTCTCTGACTGATATGATTAATAAGAAAGGAATTTGAACTATGAATGATCTTAGAGAAGATATTAATGATTTAATAAAGAAAATACCGGTGCTTATCCTTCAGTTTGGTTCGGATACATGTGGACCCTGCCATGCCATTCGGTATAAGCTGGAACAGTGGATGAGTGAGCATAAAGAGGTGGAAGCCCGATATGTAGATATAGAAAAAAACATGGAAATCAGTTCACAGATGGGCATTTTCTCCGCACCGACTGTACTGGTATATATGGACGGTCAACTTGTTGCACGAGAGAGCGGTTATTTCAGTTTGGATGCACTACTTGGAGATATTGAGCGTTATCTTGAATTAAGGAAATAAGGATGCAGAATTTGAGTTTATTCATCCTTTTGCGGATGGAAATGGGCGTATTGGAAGGATGTGGCATAGCTTATTACTTGGAAAATCAGACAAAGAAGCAGACAGCTATGCTTTAGTAAAATTAATACTTGAAATTATACTTACGACTCTTGAAGAAACAGTTGTGGTTGGGGAAATGTAAGGTGGACCATGGGATTATTCGATTCATTTAAAAAGAACAAAAAATCAGTTTGGAAAAAGTTTATAGAAAAATACAAGCCGGATACGAATCTTATAAAGCCGTCGGAGCATATAATAGGTGCTTGCAGTAGTGCCGGTGTTGATGAACAGATTCTTGATTTTATGAAAGAATATGGTTTTGGTAATTACGGGGATGGAATTATAAAGCTTATAGATCCTGAAAAATATATAGACAGCTTTTATAGATGGCTTGGAAAGGAAGACTATTCAAGAATTCCGTTTATGATGACGGCCTTTGGTGATTTGTTTTACTTTAGAAATCTGGGTGACGGTGAATATGATATATCTTTTTTGGATATACATTACAGAAAGATTTCTGTGGTGGCATATACTGTTGAGGAGTTTGTAGAATATCTTATCGACAGTGAGATTGAAGAAGATATATTAAGGCGAAATCTTTTTGATGAGGCGAAAAAGAAGCTTGGAGTTCTGTCTTTAAATGAGATATATTACTTTGCACCTGCGTTGGTAACAGGCGGTGCGGAAGAAATAAAATATGTAAATAAAGGTGATGCAGCCACTCATCAGTGGTTATTGTTTGAATGGTAAAATATTAAAATAACTTTCATATATACAAGCTATGCCTTGTGAAATATGAAAGTCATTTATATTTTTAATTGAAATTTATAGGAGCACTGTTTTTCGGTTTTAAAGAAATTGCAGCTCCTATGGCACCGGCATATCTGCCGAGAGGATGTGTATGGATTTTTTTGCCAAGCTTTTCAGATAATAATTTTATAAAATACGGAGTGTAGCTAAGTCCGCCTGTAAGCATGATTTCACCTGAAAGGCCATGCTTTTGAGCGAGGTTTATAACCTTATTGGCTACGGAATCTATCACTCCGGCAGCTATATTTTCTCTTTTTTCACCTGATCCGATATAGCTGATAACCTCTGATTCTGCAAAGACTGTGCACATGGAACTTATAGAAAGTGAGTCGCCCATGGATGCAAGAGCATAAAGCTCTTCAAAGTCGGTGCCAAGTCTGTTTGCCATGACTTCGATAAATTTACCTGTACCCGCCGCACATTTATCATTCATTAGAAAGTCTCTTACCATACCGTTTTCAAGGCTGATTATCTTTGTATCCTGACCGCCTATATCTATTACAGTTCCGTCAACTACAAACATTGCATAGGCACCTTTGGCATGACAGGTGATTTCTGTAATTACTTTATCCGCATAATCAACACAGATTCTTCCATATCCTGTTGCGGCACAGCTCATATTTTCAGAAAAGCCTTCATCTGTAAGCCTTTGCATTATATTCTTAGCAGTTTCCTTACTGTTCCAGCCTGTAGGTATACAAAAAGATTTGACAAGTTTCATCATCAAGTACTACCACTTTTGAAGCGGTGGATCCTATATCTATACCCACATAATATTGTTTATCCATTTGCTAAGTTTATCCTCTCATTTATACAGCTACAGTTTCAAGGAAGGCTTCAAGTCTTGTGTTAATCTGTCCGACATCGGCCTTTGAATAATCTGTTTCTATCTTCAGATAAGGTACACCCTTGGCAACTACAGCCTTTTTAACATTATATGATTCTATGGAGAAGGTATGGCAGGCCTGAAGTATTATTTCAACTACTCCATCCACCTGATATTCATCTACCATATCTGTTATAAAGCCAAGTCTGCTGTCATTAGGACTCATTACGGAGCAATTAATATTTAGATATTTTTTTGCAAGTGCTCTTGCTACAGGTAGAGTGGTATCTACCTTTTCGATCTTTTCTCTGTTTGTACTGCAATTATCAAATGCAACTACATCCGCACCAAGCTCCTCCAAAACTTTAATAGTTTTATCTCGTACGCCGCCGTTTGGGCATCCGGTTATCAATATTCTTGGTTTTCTTGCTACCTTACCTTTATAATTTGCCTCCCAATCAGCCTTTACTTCATCAATTCTTTGCCTTATCTGCTTACAACGCTCTTCCATACTTGGTATAAAACTAAGTGTATCAAGTTTTGTACCGATTTCATATCCTGAGATAGGAGATGGATTGAGTTTTCCAAGCTCAAGGTATTCAAGTACAAGATCTCTTTCAGAATTCTTTAATAGTATTGCTTTTTTAACATCTTCTTCGGTAATGGTTACTCCATAGAAATCTTCAAGCTTTTTCCAAAACTTATGTATTTCCTTTTCCCACATATCAAGTGCCACTTCATCTCTTGAAGATGGAAGTTGCATAACATAGGTTTCCTTCAAATCATTCATCAGCTCAAACATTTTCTTTTTTCCGTCACAGGTGGTTTCACCTACTATGAAATCTGAGAAATAAAAATATGGGCAGGTATCGGTAAGAGCAAAACCGTAACTTGCCTTTATCAAAGGACAAAGATTTGATGGTAGATGCGCTTCTGCAGCACTTATAGGTTCTTCGCTGGTTGCACAAAGTGATACAGGTATGGCACCTGCAGCTATAATAAGCTCTGTAGGAACAAATGAGCAATAAGTTCCGACAATTTTTCCACCATTGTCTTTGTGCTCCTTCATTTTTATAAAGCCGGCTTTTCTTGCATCTGTAAAAGACTCGAAGTTATCCGGTAGTCGTAACATAATGAAATCCTCCTAATTTGTAAAATATTACTATTTCAATAAAACATATAGATAAATTATAAAAAAATATAGTAAATCCTCAATCTATTTAGTGATTTGATTTTTTTCAATATGTAAATGACATTATTCGATATAATGAATAAATAAGAATATATTTAGAGCAAATATAAAAAAGCCGGCAAAAATCCGGCTTAAATCAAGTTTATTATTACTTATGGCTTATAATTTCTTTTACCCAGTCAGAAAGATTTTCTTCCTGCTCTTTTGTGTCGGTTGTTATAACAAACTCCTGTCCACGTGAGGCTGTTTTTAATATTGATGAATCACCTTTGATAACGGGATGAGTATGACCTTGCCAAGAAATAGCAATACCTTTTTCTGCAAAGAATGAAGGTAATTGCCACACACTTCTGAGTGGCTGATCTTTTTGCGTAAGTACCAGTGAATCATCATAATGAAATGTAGAGCATTTCTTTGAGAGGTATATACGGTTATTGGTATAGAAAGGTTCTATACTATGTGGGTGCCAATTGTATTTTTCAGCAATTTTTTTATCATCCTTTATAACTTCACCGATTTCCATATATCCGTAGATTATATGGCGAATAGGAGCACCCTTTATGTAGGATAGCTTTCCATTATTAATCTCAGTTTGTCTAAACATTCCATAAAAAAGAAATACATCACCGACATCAACGCATGATTTATCAAGATGTGTTGCCGGCACTCCCCATTGCCCAAATGCCGGAACCCAGTCCACAGGTCTATCATCAATACCTTCATATATATCAGGATCCAGATGACAGGTAGGATAACTTTCAAAATCAAAATCCGGATGAAGCTGAGTTATAATATCTTTATAGTTTTGTCCTTTATACTGTATATCCTCGTATTTTTTCTTGCTTTTTCGATCGGGTATAGGGAGTGATAGTAAAGTACCGTCAGGAAGTATTGGACTTGCCACTCTTCCGGATTCGCTATCCATTCCCTTTCTACTCAATATTACTTTCATGTCGTCCCTCCTTGTGATATAATTTTAACATATGCTATAAATAAAAACAAAGCATTTATACACTTTAGAAAGATATATAATGAATCGAGGACAATAATTTGAAGAAGTACTTACTGCCTATACTGATGTTTTCTATATTTGAAACAATTGCTGTCGTGCTTTGGTTGGCATTGGATAATTTATTTTATTTTTTTAATTTCAGTTATATAGGAATATCAATATCATTTGGTATTTTTTTGTTTATAAAAGAATATAAGTATGCAAGAAGAGTGGTACAATTGCTTGTAGGGCTTTATATACTTATATATTTGGGAATGATAAAGAATGAAAATATGCAAATAGAAGGTTTTTGGTACTATCTTTTTACAGGAGTTTTTGAGGCTGCAACTATTCACTATGTGGTGGCAAAGATATTTGGGCCGATCATATTTGGAAGAGGATGGTGTGGATATGCATGTTGGACGGCAATGATACTGGATTTTTTACCATATAAGATTCATAAGCATGAAAGAAAAAATATTGAATGGATAAGATATATAATGTTTTTACTTTCATTAGGTTTTGTTGTAACACTCTTTATTGCAAAGGTAAAGCATCTTGATAGAATTATGTTCGTATCATTTATAATAGGTAATTTAGTCTATTATATAGTAGGTATAGCACTTGCCTATATATTTGAAGATAACAGAGCATTTTGCAAATATATTTGCCCGATAACAGTTTTTCTAAAGCCTATGAGTTATTTCTCTTTGGTCAGAATAAAATGTGATACAGATAAATGCATTTCCTGTAATAAATGTAAAAAGGTATGTCCTATGGATGTTGATATGACGGACAATTCAAGAAAAAGAAAAAATGGCACAGAGTGTATTCTATGTATGGAATGTGTCAGAAGTTGTCCTAAGGATGCATTGTAAGTACAAATGAGGTATGATATGAAAAATGGTATAAGATTTCACAGCATATATTATAGATGGATACTGTTTATATTCATCTTTGCCACTATGGTAATTTATTTTATAGGTGAAGGCAAAGATATGTATTTTGAAGGGCATTTATTTAATTCAAAAAAACTTTGTACGATACTTAACATTGTATGGTTTGTAATGTTTGTTGTCTTTTCCTTTGTAGTGACAAAATGTGTCATCTCAAAGAACGGAATTTATCTAAAAAAGATAGATTTGATAGTTCCATGGGAGGATATATCAAATATTACATATACATGGATAAACGAATTTAGCCTATATCAACATGAATGCTCGTTTTATAATGTGAAAACCATGGTAATATATAGATATGATTACAAGCCTATATGTATAACGAATATTTCAGTACTGTCATTATTTGCCGTTAAGTACTTTTCTCCACGTACCAAAGTGGATATAGTATTTCCGGTACTTACCACATTATTTAATGTGGCCTTGAATATAAGTGTGTTGTATATAGGGTATACTACAAAAATACTTACTATCAGGATAAAACCTGAGTTGTTTCTTACTCTTTTAGCATTATACTGTATAAAGGCTATTATATTTCCTATCGTAATGTTGAAAATAACAAACATGAAATACGGAAATTACCTAAGGCATGAAAATTTGAATAAGGGTAGAAATCCGAATGTAATACATGTATAAAACATAAAAAACTCTCAAGCCGGTTTTGCCGGAATGAGAGTTTTTCTTTACAATACTTTTCTTTATTTTACTTCTTTGGATAGAATCCGCTTGGATTCTCGTCAAGCTTAATAAGTATATTCTTCATCTGTGTATAGTGATCAAGGATTACCTTATGTGTTTCTCTACCGATACCTGATGTCTTATATCCTCCAAACGGAGCTCCTGCAGGGATTGCATTATAGGTATTTACCCAAACTCTACCTGTTTCGATACTTCTTGAAACACGGAATGCACGATTAAGATCCTTGGTCCAAACACCGCCGCCAAGACCGTATACGCTTTCATTGGCATATTTGATTACTTCATCTTCAGTCTTAAACTTTATGATAACTGCTACAGGTCCGAATATTTCTTCCTGTGCAGCATAAGAATCATTGGTTACATTTGTTATAAGTGTAGGCTTGTAGAATGATCCGTTTGCAAGCTCACCTTCTGTATAGCGTGAACCACCACATGCGACAGTAGCACCTTCAGCTACGGCTCTGTCTACACATGCCTGAATCTTTGCTACCTGACTTTCATTTACCTGTGAACCCATCTGAGTATTAATATCAAGAGGATTTCCTACAACAATCTTGTTAAACTGATCTACAGCTCTCTTTACAAACTCATCATAGATACCTTCCTGTACAAAAACTCTTGATCCTGCACAGCAAACCTGGCCTTGGTTAAAGAGGATACCAAGCTGAACACCGTCAATAGCAAGGTCAAGATCACAGTCATCAAAGAATATATTTGCTGATTTTCCACCCAGCTCAAGTGTTGCAGGTATAAGTTTTTCAGCTGCAGCCTTTGCTACTGAATAGCCTATCTCGGTAGAACCTGTAAAGGCAAGCTTTCTAAATCCGTTATGATCGAGGATATACTGTCCTGATTTGCTTCCTGCGCCTGAGATAACATTAAATACACCCTTAGGAATAATATCCTTTACAAGTTTTGCAAGCTCAAGTATTGAAAGAGGAGTAGAAGAGCTGCTCTTTAATACTGTACAGCATCCTGATGCAAGTACAGGTGCAAGCTTCCATGCCGCCATAAGGAATGGGAAGTTCCATGGAACTATCTGTCCAACTACACCGATAGGCTCTCTGAATACGAGAGAAAGTGTCTTTGAATCCAGGAAGCTTGAAGTGTCTTCCTCAGTACGAATAGCGGAAGCAAAATATCTGAAATGATCTGCCGCAAACGGAATATCTATATTTAATGTCTCACGAAGAGGCTTACCGTTGTCAAGACTCTCGATATATGCAAGGTCCTCTTTGTTTGCGTCTATAACATCGGCAATCTTTAAAAGAATTTCAGCTCTTTTTATTTTATCAAGATTCTTCCATGAATCAAAAGCTGCCCATGCCGCATTTACCGCATCATCTACATCTTCCTTTGTAGCCTCTGCCACACTTGCGATCTTCTCCTGGGTTGCCGGAGAATATGTATCAAAAAACTTACCGTCTTTTGAATCTCTGAATTCTCCGTTAATAAAAAGCCCATATTTTTCGTCCGGTCTCTTTGCCATAATTAAAATACTCCTTTCGAGTTGTTAATCTTTAGTAAATTACTATAGATTGATTCTAGCATAAAAGAAAATAAATTGCTATATTTTTCCAAAAAGTAGATAATTTAACAATAAGAATACAAATTTTAACTGTCTTAGGTTACAATTATTACATCTAAAACGATTATAATATAGATTTATTCGTCTTGTTTTTTTATTTAGAAACATAGTGGATTGATAAATTTTATTCACAAGACATTGTAAAAAAATAATTATAATATAGCACTTATGAATGGATATTCTTCAAAAAGTACGACAAATTTTCTATATCTGTTTAATATTTTGTAACTAGTAATTTTTTTCAAAATATCGTATAGTTGTGAAAGAGTTTTTCAATGGAGGAAGATATGCAAAAGAGATATGTTTTAGGAGCAATGACACTGTCAGCATGTATTATACTGACACAGGTAATGCCTGCCTTTGCAGGAATAATTGGACACAGTTCCGCAAGTTATAAGGCCGCTCAGACAGAAAGTGTGGCGCAAACTACAGATTTTACATTTTTGAGTACAGATATGTATACTTATCAAAAGATGGAAAGTGATATAAATCTGTTTAAGCAAAAGTATGAGGGTGTAACATCAGATTCAATAGGAACTACACCGGATGGAAGAAATATATACAGAATAATAATAGGAAACAAAGACGCTTCAAAAAAGATTCTTGTTATAGGAGCGATTCATGCCAGAGAATATATTACAGCTTCAGTAGTAATGCGTCAGGTAAAGGAAATGCTTGATAAGAGAGCGGAGGGAGATAAGAGTCTGGACGCAGTATGTATACAATATGTTCCTATGTTAAACCCTGACGGAGTAGCGATATCACAAAGCGGTATGGCAGGACTTAATAAAGAAGAGTCAAAGAAGAAATTACAGGAGATAATTGACAGCTGGTCAGAATGGGGACTAAAAGAAAATCAGGATAAGTATAACTGGTTTTTAAATAAATGGAAGAATAATTTAAATGGTGTTGATATCAACCATAATTTCCCTACTCAAGGATGGAATCAAAGAGCAGACAGTAGGAAAAAACCTTCAAATGAACATTATAAGGGAGCAAGTGCAGGTTCTGAAAGTGAAACACAGGATCTTATAAAACTTGTAAATAATGAAAATTTTTCAGCTGTACTTAACTATCATACACAGGGACAGATAATTTTTTGGTCAAATCAACATGCTTCAGCAGAAGTTTTGGCTATGGATAAGGCTATGGCTGATATAGTGGCTGCTCATACAGGCTATAGGCTTGTCTCACCTGAAGCAGATGGATCAAAGTATGGTACAGGATTTAAGGATTGGCTTGATTGGGAAAAGGGTATTCCAAGTGTTACGGTTGAGGTCGGAATCGGAACTTCACCGGTACCTGAAACACAGATAGAAACAATATGGCAACAAAATGCCGGAGTATTGCCTGATATTGTAAATTATATTATAGGAAAGTAAATTAAAAAGCCTTTAGGTACATAAAATATCTAAAGGCTTTTATTTATTAATAATTCCAGTTTATAAGCAGATATATAAGCGATGAACCGAACATATCAGCCATTGCATGCATAAGGAAGAAAGGTAACAAATTCTTTATTACTTTCTTGTACATGAAATAATAGAATAGTCCGTATACCACACCTATTACCAATGACCAAAGAAGACCTTGATATGTGTGGAATGATACTCTAACCAATGTTGAAAAAGCCAGAGCATACCATTTATGTTCATCCTTTACAGAGGTCATAAGACCAAGAAAGAAAAATTCCTCATAAAATCCGTTTAAAAAAGCATATCCGATTGCAAGCGGTGAAAGTGCCAGGAATTTATTCAATGCTTCCATCGGATTTATGTCTTGAAGCAATGAAGGATCAAAATAGTTGTAGTCGCCACTCACTGTAGTAACAAGGTCGCCGAAGAGACCCATGATTGCAAACAGTACCGGAACCCAAATAATTACAGACCAATGTAATCTTATTTTCAATTGCTTAAAATCAAAATTTCTGATAAGTAAGTACAGTAACGCAATAATTAAAAGAATAGACTGTAATGTGAAATTTCCGGTATAGGCCGCACCGTCTGAGGCAATATCCATAGATTCCGCTGAATCTTGTATAGCCTGTGGATCAGACTGAAGTAATCCTATAAATATTTGTGTCGATGTTATGATAAATATACCGAACATAATACAGGTAACAATAAGGATATCAAACCATCTCAAATACTTAAGCTTTTTCTTTCGGTCTGATTTTTTCTAATAAATTCATTTTTATATCTCTCTTTCTTCCATATAATATATTTCTAAAAGCAAGAATATTTGCTTGAACATTTGGTGCCTAGAATAATATAAACTATATATATGAAAAAAATCAATGTATAAAATAAATGAAATTTTTGAAATTTTAGGATACAATATAAAAAAGGAGGATGATAATACATGAAATTAAGAAGACTTAGAGATATCTTTCTTATGTTTATGGCATGTGCATTCCTTGGATGGATTTATGAAGTACTGGTTGGACTTTTGGAAACGCATGTCGGATATGTAAATCGTGGATTTTTATTCGGTCCGTATTTGCCGATTTATGGTTTTGGAGGGATAATATTAATAGCACTTTTGATGCCGATAAGAAATAAGAAAATACATTTGGGAAGACTAAGTATATCTTTTGTTTTGGTATTTTTGTCAACTATGCTTATAACTACAATACTTGAACTTATCGGTAGCTATTTTATGGAGCTTATAATGGGTGACTGGTTGTGGGACTACAGCAATTATTTCTGTAATTTTGAAGGGAGGATTGCTCTATGGAGCAGTGTAAAATTCGGACTTGGAGGACTGATAATAATATACCTGATAGAACCTGTAATCAGATTTTGTATTGAAAAATCAAATCAAAAAAATGTAAATATATTTACTGTAATACTTGGTATTATATTTATTGTGGATTTGGGACTCAGACCTTTTTTGGGGAGCAATTTTATTGGGAAATAATTTTTAGGAGGTATACAATGGATAGAGTTCCTTTTTTAAGTATGGTATTTATGGTTATATCCTGTATAGTCGGATTTGCAATTCCAATTATACTTTTGATTTATTTCAGAAAGAGAAAGCATGCGGATATAGCACCGTTTTTTATAGGTGTTATTGTATTTATTTTCTTTGCAATGCTTCTTGAAAGCTCGGTTCACAGAGCTGTTTTTGCTTTGCCGTTTGGTGATACTATAAAAAATAATGTGATACTTTACGCATTGTATGGTGGGCTGATGGCTGCAATATTTGAAGAAACCGGAAGATTTGTTGCATTCAAATTTATTCTCGGAAAGAATAAAGATAAAAATATAAATGTCTGTATGTATGGAGCAGGGCATGGAGGGTTTGAGGCTGCATCTGTTTTGGGATTGACTATGATAGGCAGTCTGGCTCTTTCGGTTTCAATAAACAACGGACTTATTTCGACTATTTTAGACAATGTAGGGGGAAATGATCTTACTCAGCTTAAAGACACGGTAAACACCTTGACAATGTCACCTTCATATATATTTTTACTGGGTATAGTTGAGAGAATATTTGCAGTGATTTTACAGATATCACTGTCGGTTCTTGTATGGTCAAGTGTTAAAGGAAAAAGATATTTGTTTATTGCGGCACTTTTAATTCATTTTGTTGCAGATACTTTAATAGTTATATTAAACGGATTTCATGTACCTTTGATATTTGTAGAACTTATATTTGGAGTGATTTCAATAATAGTTGCATTATTTTTCACGAAAGATATATGTAGGAGAAAGTTAAGATGTTTTTTGAAAAAAATACTGTGATATAATCATGAAGCTATAATAAATAATAGAGATCGAAAGGAGAATGACTATGAGGAATACAATGAATAATACAATAAGTGGAACTATAAACTACAGAGGCATAGTTGTTCGCTGTCTATTATTCTAAATTTTATTTATTAGAGAATGAACGATAAAGCCTTTGAAACAGAAGAAAACAGAGGTTTTTATTTTGATACAATTAAATGGAAAATACGCACAGGCGTATATTATGTGTGATGAAACTATGGAAAAATCCATGGTGGAAGAAGTGGCAAAGTCTCAGGTGAGAATGATTTGTGATAATGAAGTATCACAGGGAGCAAAGATTAGGGTAATGCCTGATGTTCACCCGGGAAAGGTAGGTCCTATAGGTCTTACAATGACTGTGGGAAAAAAGATTTTACCATCTTTAGTGGGAATAGATATCGGTTGCGGTATGCTTGCGGTAAAACTTGGTAAAATAAGAAATGATTTTATGAAGCTGGATACCGTAATCAGAGATAATGTTCCGGTAGGATTTGCGTTAAGAAAAGATGTACATGCATATGCAGACAGAATTGAATTAAATAATCTTAAATGCTTTTCGCATATAAGATCTGAAAAAGCGTTGCTCAGTCTTGGTACTTTAGGTGGTGGAAATCATTTTATTGAGCTGGATGTAGCAAAGAACAGAGAAGTTTATCTTATAGTACATACGGGAAGCAGACATCTTGGAAAAGAAGTGGCTGAGTACTATATGAAAGCAGGACAGGATGAGCTGAAAGGAAAAGGCATAAATGATATTCCCTTTGAAATGACCTACCTTAGCGGATATTTGATGGAAGATTATCTGCATGATCTAAAAATAGTTGAAGAGTATGCAATATTAAACAGAAAAATAATTGCTGCTGAGATTATAAAAAAGATGAAGTGGAAGGTGATTGAGGAAATTTCATGTTCTCATAATTATGTGGATTTTTCAGGAAATCAGCCTATATTAAGGAAGGGTGCCATTTCAGCGAAGTTGGATGAAAAGGTAATAATCCCTATAAATATGAAGGAAGGTGTTTTACTTGGAAGAGGACTTGGAAACGAAGAATGGAATAATTCGGCACCACATGGAAGCGGAAGAGTACTTTCAAGAGGAGAAGTAAATTCTTCACATACGGTTTCCGAGTTCAAAAAAGAGATGAAGGGTATCTATACAAGCTGTATAAGTAAGGATACTTTGGATGAAGCACCTTTTGCATATAGAGGAATAGACTATATAAAAGAAGTCATAAAAGATACCGTAGAGGTGGAAAATGTTCTTACTCCTATATTTAATTATAAGGGAGGGGACAGAAAATGATTTTACAAATAAGTGCAGGTATGGGTCCGGTGGAATGTCAGAGGGCTGTATTTGGTATATGTAAAGCTTTAATGAGGGAATTTCAGTCTTTAGAGATTTTAAGTTATGTAGAGGGTGAGAGAAAAGAAACTTTTTACTCAGTGATGCTCTCATCTGATGAAGATTTATCATATCTTGAAGGTACTATGCTTTGGATTTGTAAAAGTCGCTACAGGCCTGAGCATAAAAGAAAGAACTGGTTTGTAGACGTGAGTATTATTCCGGAAACAGTTAATGTAGATGATAACTTCTCTGAAGCAGATATTATAGTGGAGAAATTTCATGCAAGTGGACCGGGAGGTCAAAATGTAAATAAGGTGGAAACCGGAGTGAGGGTTATTCATATTCCTACAGGGATAAGGATAAGTTCAACAAGGGAAAGAAGTCAGCTTATGAATAAGAAGGATGCTCTTAGAAAACTTGCCATTGTTTTAAAAAACAAGAATACTTCCCAAATTGAACAAAGTAAGAATAATGCATGGAGTAAACATACGGATATAGTTAGAGGAAATCCGATAAGAGTATATGAGGGTGAAAGATTTAGGTTAAAAAAATAAACTTTAGGTGACATTATGAGTGAGAAAGAAAATTACAATGTAGCAGAAGATATCAGTACAAGCAAAGAGTCTGTACATCTTGAAAATAAAAGTGTGAACAAATATCCGTGGCTAATTTCAATACTTTATATTTTGGTATTATATGGGTGGATCGGTTTTGTTATTTCCGGAATGAAGTACTTTAATTTGAATAGTTGGCTATTTCTAGGTTTTAATATAGCATTTCTTGTTGCTTTTATAACACTTCTGACAGTTCAGATCAGTAGAGTATTGCCTGAGATAAGAAGTGGGAATATAGACTATTGTATAAAGAGATTTTTGTTTTTTAAATATACCATTTTACCTTCTACATTGTATTTTATTTTTCTGGCACTTATTATATTTGTGGGTGGACTGAGTATTTCAATTTTAGCCCTTGTTTTACCTCAAATGCTTTTTCTTGCGCCGTTTATACTTATGGTGGCTTTTATATTGCCGCCGATATTGTTGGCAATCTCTTTTATAGCCGCTTTACCGGGATTTGTTTTGGCAGTAGGTACTGTAATTATCAGTAGAAAACAAAAAGAGATGAAACTTGTTAGCTGCGTTTTACATATACTCCTACAGTTTGTTCCGGTAGTGGATTTGATAGATGCATTGTATATTTCGCTACATTATTGGAATAGGGCAAAGAAATTGGCTATAATTACAGCTGTTTCTGCCGGTATACTTATAGTTGCAAGTATAATTTTATATATAATAGGCTAAGAAATAAGAAGTCTAAAAAAAGGAGATATAGTGATATGGAAAATGATTTTTATATTAGAAAAAGACTGTATTATAAATGAGGAATCTCCACAAAAGTATTTTTCCTTGGATTTTTAGGCATAATATATAATATAGTAGTTTACAGATGGGCATATGTTATTATATCTCAGTTAAACAGCACAGAAAAAAAGGAAACTGATATTTTACCTCATATAGTATATTTTATCTTACTTCTAATACCGCTTATATTGCAAATCATAAGCGTGAATAGAGCCATAAAAAGGGAGGATATAAATTATTGCATCAATGGAGCGCTTTTTTATAGATACACTATGTTTCCGATTTCTCTGTTATGTACAATATGTATTTTTGGTATAGCTATAGGTGAATTAGCTTTATTTATTGCATGTATGGTGGTACCGGCAACAATTGTTATGGCACCGTTCATTGGAATAATATTTATTATATTTTTTTGGTGATATTAATATTGTTGTATTTCGCTTTATTGTCACCGGGGATGTTAGCGGCATGTTACCTTATCGGTTATATTAAAGATAGACATAAAGTAAAACTGGCTAAATTTACTATGCATATATTACTTCAATTTATACCGGGAATAAATATAATTGATACATTGTATATTACTAATAAATATTGTAAGCGCGGAAAGATATTAGCTATAGGTACAGCAGTTGTCGCATTAATAACAATTGTTGCAGCCATAATAATTAGAATATTATAGGTATATAAATGAAATTAAAGAAACTTTTTAAAATCATTGCTGCATGTATATTGCTTGCAGTAATAATTGTGCTGATATTTACAAGACTTTATCATAGAGGTACTTCTGTAAAAAGGCCTAAGAATGCTTATAAAAGATATATAGAGCAGTTTAAGAGCAGTGTTGATATGGATAAAGACGGAATTGATGATCAAAGCGATATATTAAACAGTGCTCTTAACTATATACAGACAAAGCCGAAGTATGAGAGCAGGTACTATATTGGCGGAACACCAAATGACGGTTATGGTGTTTGTACAGATGTTGTAGCTGCGGCACTTTTAGGTGCGGGATATGATTTACAAAAACTTGTGGATAAGGATATACATGAATATCCAAAAAATTATGATATACAATCACCTGATGAAAATATTGACTATCGTAGAGTAAGAAATCTGCAGGTATATTTTAAAAATAATACAAATATTGTTGTTACATCTAAATGTATTCATGCGGGAGATTATAATCTGGAGTTTGAAATAGAAGATTATGCAGCTTCAACAGAAAATATTATGCTTGCAATTACTGCAATGGGATATGCCGGGGTTGGATGGATGGAATGATGAAGTTTGAGGGAAATATAGATAAGGTCAGAAAACTATTGAATATCAATTGTGAAGAAACACCCGGGACAATTATTCCATTCGGAAAGCCAAAGAGTATGGTAATACAAAAAGAAAAAAAGCATTTTCTGAAAGAGTTCATATTATTTAGCGGCAGCTAGGCAGGTGTTTTATATGAGTGAAAATTTATTAAACTTTATAATTTGGTCAATATCGGGATGTTTAATAATCGCTATTGGAATCAGTTGTTTCTTTTCTAAAAAGCAGGCAGGATTTTGGGCAAATGTTAATTTGCCTCCGGTAAAGGATGTAAAGGGATATAATCATGCTACGGGGAAGCTGTTTGTTTTATTCGGAGTGCTTTTGATTGCTTTGGGATTGCCTATATTATTTGATAAAAGTTCAGTATTTATATTTTTATCAATAATAGGAGTACCGATTTTAACAATAGCTATGATGGTGGTATATATTTTTTATATTGATGATAAATATAGGGAAAAATGAAACAAAAAAGAATTTTTAAAATAATTGCTGCTGGTATAGTGCTTGCGGCAATAGCAGTACTTATATATAACAGATTTTCTTATAAAGAAACATCTACAAAGCGTCCAAGGTATGCTTATAAAAAGAAGATAGAGCAGATTAAGAGCGGCATCGACAAGGATGGCGATGGTGTTGATGACCAGAGCGACATATTGGAAAGTGCATTGGAATATATACAGACAAAACCGAAGTATGAGAGCAGGTACTATATTGGCGGAACACCAAATGACGGTTATGGTGTTTGTACAGATGTTGTAGCTGCAGCACTTTTCGGTGCAGGATATGATTTACAAAAACTTGTGTCTGAGGATATACACGAGCATCCGGAAAATTATGATATACAATCCCCTGATGAAAATATTGACTACCGTAGAGTAAGAAATCTGCAGGTGTATTTTAAAAATAATACAAAAAGTCTTACTACAGATCTTTCTGAGATAGAAGAGTGGCAGGGTGGAGATATTGTTATTTTCAAAAAGCATATCGGAATAGTATCCGACAGAAGAGATAAAAACGGAGTCCCATATATTATTCATCATGGAAGTAAATATCAAAGAGCATATGAGCAAAAATATCTGAAAGGTAAGGCTGATGAAATAGTCGGACACTACAGATGGGAATTGGAAAGTAAAAATTAAGTTGACACTATGGACGAGATACGAGAGGTAGATAATAACATTATCGGATTAACAGGTAGTGAAGTAGAACAAAGAATTGCTCTGGGTTTAACAAATAAAATAAATACAAACACTGATAAAACAGCTATGGAAATAGTATTGTCAAATGTATGTACATACTTTAACCTGATATTTTTAATAATTTCCATATTACTGATTGTGGTAGGTTCGTTTAGGAATCTTACATTCTTACCTGTTATTATCGGAAATACAGTTATAGGTATAGTTCAAGAATTGCGTGCGAAAAAGACACTTGAAAAGATGAAATTTTTAAGTGCTCCTCACAGTGATGTGATAAGAGACGGAGAACTTCAAAATATTTTGTCGGAGGAACTGGTAAAAGATGATATTATTCTTCTAACGGCAGGAAAGCAGATTTGTGCCGATGCTCTTGTTATATCCGGAAGTGTTCAAGTTAATGAATCACTACTTACAGGTGAGTCTGATGAAATCGAAAAAAATACAGGCAGTAAGCTTTTGTCGGGAAGTTTTGTAGTATCCGGAGAATGTTATGCAAAACTTGAAAGAGTGGGAGATGAGTCATATATCTCAAAACTCAGTACACAAGCAAAAACTATGAAAAGTAAAGAACAATCGGAGATGATAAGGCATATCAATCTTATTGTTAAGACTGTAGGTATTGTGATCATACCTATAGGTGTGGTTTTGTTTTTTCAAAGCTATTATTTAAATGATGATTCTCTTAGAAAAAGTGTAACTTCTACAGTTGCAGCCGTGCTTGGTATGATACCGGAGGGATTGTATTTGCTGACTACAGTTGCGCTTGCCATAAGTACTATGAAACTTGCAACAAAAAAGGTACTGCTTCATGATATGAAAAGTATTGAAACTTTGGCAAGAGTTGATGTACTTTGTGTTGATAAAACAGGTACGATTACAGAACCTGATATGAAAGTGGAAGATGTGTTCTTATGTAAATATACAAACAGTTCTATAAAATATTCGGAGTTCGAAAAATTATTGTTTTCCTATGTGCTTGCTTCAAAGGATAATAATGCAACTATGCAGGCTTTAAGAGAATATGCAAATGAAAAACGGATAAAAGAGTATTTGGGTTCTCCTGTTAAGATACTACCTTTTTCTTCATCTCTTAAATACGGAAGTATTACATTTGAAGAGGGATGTTACGTTCTTGGTGCTCCGGAAATTATTTTAAAAGGTAATTTTATATCTTTTGAAAATGAGATTCTAAACTATACTGAAAAAGGCAGTAGGGTTTTGCTTTTTGCAAAGTATGACGGAAGTGATATTGAAGACGGTATAAACGGAAATGTAACTCCGATAGGTTTTATAGCTTTTGAAAATCCTATTCGTGAGAATGCGATAGATACATTTAACTATTTCAAGTCTCAAGGTGTAGATATAAAGGTTATCTCGGGGGATAATCCTTTGACTGTATCACAAATTGCTTCTAAGGCCGGAATTGAAAATGCCGAAAATTATATTGACGCAAGCTTTCTTGATACTGATAAAAAGATACAGGAGGCTGTAACTTGTTATACTGTCTTTGGTCGTGTAACACCGAAGCAAAAGCAAAAACTTGTAAGAGCCTTACAGGCAGAATGTCATACGGTTGCGATGACAGGCGACGGAGTAAATGATATTTTGGCAATGAAGGATGCGGACTGCAGTGTGGCAATGGCTTCCGGAAGTGAGGCATCAACTCATGCCGCACAGGTTGTATTACTTGATTCAGACTTTGCACATATGCCCGATCTTGTATATGAGGGCAGGAGAGTTGTCAATAATATAGAGCGCTCTGCAAGTTTATTTTTGGTAAAAAATATTTTCTCTTTACTTTTAGCTGTATTATCGGCAATTTTTATGTTTACATATCCGCTTGAGCCTGCACAGATTTCTTTTGTAAGTATGTTTACAATCGGAGTACCGGGATTTTTATTGGCCCTTGAACCGAATAAAAATAGGATAAAAGGAAGTTTTCTTAAAAACGTGCTGATAAAAGCATTGCCCGGAGGGCTGACAGACGTTATAGCGGTATTTGCACTTGTGGTGTGTGGAGAGGTTTTTGAGATACCCACAGACAGTATCGGAACTGTTGCGACCATGGTTATGTCGGTAGTCGGATTTATGATTTTGATTAAAATAAGCTATCCTCTTGATCTCAGAAAAAATATAATAATATGTTTGAACATTGCAGGTCTTATATTTACAGGTATATTCCTTAGAAAATTGTTTGCACTTACCGACATTTCGGGTATAAGTATTCTTATTATGTTTACATTTGGTTTTGCAGCGGAATCTTTATTTAGAAATATGACGGTTTTTAGTAGAAAAAAATCAAATTTTATATGAAAAAAATAAGAATTAAACTTGAACAAAAAGAAAAAAATAAGATATAGTATAAGTAGTAAGTGAAAAACCTTGTTTTTATGGAGTTGGTTATGACAGAGTATAGTCCGCTTTTTAACATGAGCGATAGAATGATAAATTTATTGACTGAGATAAGTGAAGAAGTCGGAAGGGTAAGTGTTGTCCTTTCAGGTAAGATGAATCCTTTGCTCCGAAAGAAAATATGATTAAAAAAGTTTATGCCTCTTTGGCTATGGAAGAAAGTGATATCTCATATGAAGATATAAGATCTTATGTTTTTGGAGAAAATATTATTGATAATCACAAGGATATGAGAGTTGTAAAAAATCTCTATGAGGCCTATGATATGTCATTTAAGTTAAATCCATATTCAATAAATGACTTGTTCTTTGCACAAAAAATGATACTTAGCGGCTTTACCATAGAGTCTACTGAGTTTAGAGAAGATAAGATAGAAAATAACGATACCGGAATATTTGACAGTAATACAATTCCTTCAAGATTTATTCCGGGAGCTGTAAGAGATATATTTGAATGGTATAAAAAAGCCAAACTTCATCCTGTAATAAAATGTGCAATAGTATATCATGAATTTGAACTTTTGCAGCCCTTTGCAGCAGGAAACGGTCCGCTTTCGAGATTGTGGCTGGATCTTTTGCTTTGTAAGTGGAAAGATATTTTCTTTTGTTTGTCAGTTGAGAACGAGCTTTATAATAGGATACAGGAATATAGGGAGCTTACATACAGTATAGGAAGACCGGAAGAAAGCGATAAATTTATAGAATTTATTCTTGAGACTATTCTTTTTACATTAAAAAAAGCACAGATAGAAGAAAAAATACCGGTTTGGGGTAAGGAATTAGATGCTTCATTTAAAACCGGAGATAATATAAAATGGGAAATGCCTTTAGGTAGCGGCATGACAGTTAATGACGAAAAGACGGTTGGCAGAGAAGTATCAGATGGCAGTAAAAATACTGCTGTGAATACAAATAACAAGACAAGTGAGAATATATTTGCAAAAAGACTTGTAAATGCACTTGGAAATGAAGTGCTTACAACCAATGAGATAATGCTTAGACTTGGTATGACACATAAGCCTACCTTTAGAAAAAATTATCTCAATCCTGCAATAGAGATGGGATTGGTAGAAATGACCGTACCGGGCAAACCAAGAAGCAGGTATCAGAAGTACAGGAAAATATCATAGTCTATAAAAATAACGACCAAGATAATAAATAATAGACTATCATATTCGAGTTTATGCAATATGTGATTAGCGACTAAGATAAGAGAGTGACGACTATGAAAAAGTAAAGGTATACTCTGTAACGGTATGCTTGGAATGCTTTTGGTAAAAATCGAAATATTTCCTGTAGAATCACGAGGGGATTTCAATATAGCATTATAGAGTTTATGAATATTGATTTATTTATTTCCATAATAAAGAATAAACGCCTTTAGTTGTATATTTATTTGAAATACATATTGACGAATCTGTACTTTATGGTATAATGATATAGATTTTGAATTTCACAACCGGAGGGAGGTTAGATCTTAGATGTCAAACGTGATTGTGAAAGAAAACGAGAGTCTTGACAGTGCACTTAGAAGATTTAAAAGAAATTGTGCTAAGGCAGGCATTCAACAAGAAATTCGTAAGAGAGAGCATTACGAGAAGCCAAGCGTAAGACGCAAGAAGAAGTCTGAAGCAGCTAGAAAGCGTAAGTTTAATTAATTGCGTGTTTTCACAACCTCGGTCATTTGACCGGGGTTTTCTTTTTAAAGAAAACTTTTAAGGAGAATAATTTGAGTATAATTGAAAATATTATAGATATACCTATGGAGCATGAAAGGAATGTCTGTGGTGAGTTTGATGTATATTTGAAGAAAATAGAGAGAACGCTGAAGGTAAGTATGATTGCCAGAGACGGCAGTATAAAGATAATAGGCCCTAAGCCATATGTGGATAAAGCGAAATCTGTTTTCAACAATCTTATAGAACTTTCTAAAAGAGGAAATCAAATCACTGAGCAAAATATAGATTATGCCCTTTCATTGTCATTTACACTTGAAGATGACAAGATTCTTGAAATCGATCAGGATGTGATAGCAAGAACTATCCTGGGTAAGCCGATAAAACCAAAGACCCTGGGTCAAAAACAATATGTAGACCTTATCAGAGAAAAAATGATAGTTTTTGGTGTAGGTCCTGCAGGAACAGGAAAAACTTATCTTGCAATGGCAATGGCTATACAGGCTTTTAAAGAAGGAAGTGTAAACAGAATTATACTTACAAGACCTGCAATAGAAGCCGGAGAAAAGCTTGGATTTTTACCGGGAGACCTGCAAAGTAAGATTGACCCGTATTTAAGACCTTTATATGATGCGCTGTATCAGATAATGGGTGCCGACAGCTTTTTACACAATCAAGAAAAGGGGTTGATTGAAGTTGCACCTCTTGCGTATATGAGAGGTAGAACTCTTGATAATGCATTTATAATTCTTGATGAGGCACAAAATACCACACCGGCACAGATGAAAATGTTTTTAACAAGAATCGGATTTGGTTCTAAGGTGATAGTGACCGGAGATCAAAGTCAAAAGGACCTTCCCCAAGGACAGACCTCGGGACTTGACAGTGCACTTAAGATTTTAAAAAATATAGATGATATAGGTATATGTATGTTGACCAATAAGGATGTGGTACGACATCCTTTGGTTCAAAAGATTGTGGAAGCCTATGATATATATGAAAAGAAAAATATATCAAAGGATGATAAAAAGAGATTTAGAAAATAAATACAGCCTTTTTGGCAGATTTTATAATGGTGAGGGAGTATGACTATAGAGATAAGCTATGAGTCTAAAACAAATCTGGATATACCATATGAAGAGATAATAGAAAAGATGGTAGTTGCATCACTTGATTTTGAGGATTGTCCTTATGAAGCTGAAGTTTCTGTAACTATTGTGGATGATGAAGAGATAAGAAGTATAAATAATGAGTACAGAGGTATTGATAAGTCTACAGATGTGCTTTCATTTCCTTTTAACGAATTTAGTGCTCCCGGGAACTTTGATGATATTGAAGAGAATATAGATGCATTCAATCCGGAAACCGGAGAATTGCTTTTGGGAGATATAATACTTTCCACAGAGCATATACTGGAGCAGGCTAAGGAATACGGACATAGCAAAACCAGAGAGTTGGCTTTTTTGGTGGTACATTCCATGCTTCATCTGATGGGATACGACCATATGGAAGATGACGAAAGAATGGTCATGGAAGAAAAACAAAGAAAAATTTTAGAGCTTGAGGGGATTAGCAGATAATGCCGGTAAAAACAACAAAGAAAGAATCTAATAATTTTTTGGTGCAGGGAGCCATATTGGCTGTTGCAGGGATTTTGGTCAGACTTATAGGGCTTGCTTACAGAGTTCCTCTTCTTAGAATAATAGGAAGTAAGGGTATGGGATATTATTCCACAGCATATAATTTGTATGCCATCATTCTTTTACTTTCTTCATATTCATTGCCGCTTGCGGTAAGTAAGATGGTTTCTTCAAGAATTGCAAAGAATGAATATAGAAATGCAAATAAATACTGAGGGCTGCCCTTATATATGCAACGATAGTGGGAGGCCTTGGTTTTGTTATAGTTTTTTTCGGAGCAAACTTTTTTGCAAGTAATCTTTATCAAATGCCTTTAGCAAAGTATGCGCTTCAAAGTCTGGCGCCTACTATATGGATCATGGCATATCTGGGAGTGCTTCGAGGATATTTCCAGGGTCACTCTACAATGGTACCTACTGCACTTTCTCAAATTTTTGAACAGATAATAAATGCGGCCGTATCGGTAGGTGCAGCTTATTATTTGTGTGAGATGGCATTAAAGCAGGCAAAGGGAGAAGATGTAAAGGCGGCTTACGGTGCGGCAGGAGGTACAATAGGTACAGGCGCAGGTACAGTTATAGCCTTGCTTGTAATGCTTGCATTCTTTTTTGTGACTGCAAATGTGAGAAGAAAGAATATTTTAAATGATAAAACTCTAAGAAAAGAAAGTTTTTCTACAATTACTAGAGTATTGATACTTACGGTAATACCTGTAATAGCGTCTACAGCTATTTATAATATAAACTCTGTTCTTGACGGTATGGTATTCGGACAGAGTATGAAAGCTTTAGGACTTGAAGAAGAGACTTCAAGACTTTACGGAATATATACAGGAGGTTATCTGGTACTTGTAAATGTTCCGGTAGCTATAGCAAATGCTATGTCTTCATCCCTTATTCCTACCATTTCAAGGAGTTTTAGTAAGGGTGAAAGAGGCGATGTAAACTCAAAGATATCAATGGTTATCAGATTTGCTGCCATAGTAAGTTTTCCATGTGCAATAGGACTTGCGGTTATTTCAATGCCTGTAATGGGGATATTGTTTAATTCTGCGGAAGATGCCATGTTGGCTGCATATTTGATGATACTGGGTTCGGGTGTTGTTGTGTTGTATTCTGTTTCAACAGTTACAAATGCGGTACTTCAGGGAACCAGCCTTATAAATAAGCCGGTTAAGAATGCACTTATATCACTGATAATACATTTTATTATACTGTATATACTGTTATTTACATTTAAATCAAATGTAATCGGATTGGTATTTGGAAATATGGTCTTTGCACTTTCGATGTGTGTTCTAAATGCGAGAAGTATAAGAAGAAATCTATCCTATAAACAGGAGCTTATAAAGACTTATCTTATGCCGTTTATTTGTGCGGGATTAATGGGAATAGTTGTATATATTGTATACACATTTATTTTAAGATTCAGCAGCAGTAGGGTCATACTTACATTAGTACCTATTATGGTTGGAGCACCTGTTTATGCAATACTTTTGATCGGTACAAGAACTATATCAAAGAATGAGATATTGCAGATGCCAAAGGGCAGAAAAATAGCAAATATTTTACAGAAAGTCAGGCTTTTGAAATGAAAGTTGGGATTGTAGGCGGTGGAGCAGCAGGTATTATGTCTGCTCTATTTGCGTGTAAGGGAAATGATGAAGTTACTGTTATTGAGCACAATGACAAGCTTTTAAAAAAGATACTTTCTACCGGAAACGGAAAATGTAATTTTACAAATACAAAATTGGAGCCTTCAAATTATCACTATAATGAAAGGGCAATAAAGTTTATAGAGAGATTTAATCAATTTGATACTATAAAGTTTTTTAACAGTATAGGGGTAATAGAGTATATAAGAGACGGATATACTTATCCAAACTCGGAGCAGGCGGCCTCTATCAGAAACTCGCTTTTAATGGAGCTTGAAAGATATGATGCGAATATACTTTTAAATACCTATGTAACAGAGATATCTAAGAATAAAGATGTGTTTACAATGGAAATTTGCAATGCTGCGGATAAAAGTAAATCAAAGCTTTATTTTGATAAGATTATTATTGCCACAGGTTTAAAAGCCGCACCGAAGCTTGGAAGTGACGGATCTTTTTTTCCTATTTTAAAAAAGCTTGATATAAAATATAAGCCTGTTTTGCCTGCGCTTTGCGGAATTTCATTGGATAATAAAAACTTCTTTAAAATAACATCAGGTGTCAGGGCAAAGGGAAAAATATCTGTATATGTCAGGAATGTGGAACTTGCAAGTGATTTTGGAGAATTGCAGTTTAGTGATACAGGTATATCCGGGATACCTACATTTCAAGTAAGCAGATATGTAAGTATTGCTATTGATAAAAAAGATGAAGTTAGAGTTTCGCTTGATATGTTTTCACATCTTGGGAGTATAGAAAATATATTAAACGAGAGAAAGAAAATACCTTCATTTATTACTATGGAGGATATAGGAAACGGACTCATAAACTCAAAACTTTGGCTTGGAATACTTACTTTGGCAGATATCAGGGCTGATGTAAAAATAAAAAAATGTGATAATAAGAGTTTTGAAAGATTAATTTCTATCTGTAAAGAGATGAAATTTAATGTTAAATGTACCGGAGATTTTGACAAGGCCCAAGTTTGTACAGGTGGTATTGACCTAGGAGATGTGGATGATAATCTGATGCATAAGGATATTAAAGATATGTACTTTGCAGGTGAAATACTTGATGTTGACGGAATCTGCGGAGGCTACAATTTGCAGTGGGCATGGACATCCGGATATATAGCCGGTGCCGGAAGATAAGGAAGATAAAATGTTACATATAAATTCTTTACAGCTGAATGTACATCATGATGAAAATGATTTAAAGAAAAAACTTGCCAAGACTATTGGCTGTAATATAGATGAGATAAAAGAATATGAAATAAGGAAAAGGTCAATAGATGCCAGAAAAAAGCCTGAGATCTCATATTCTTATTCCATAGATGTAAGTCTTTTAAATGAGGCTAAATATTTAAAGAAAAATAAAGCTTTGAGCATTGCAAAGCCGGTAGTTTATGCTTATGAAGGTGCAGGAAAGATTGAAATACAGGAAGAGAGTAGAAGACCTGTGGTAGTGGGGTTTGGCCCTGCGGGTATTTTTGCCGCACTTTTACTTGCAAGATTCGGCTTAAAGCCTATAGTAATAGAGCGTGGCGGCTGTGTTGAAGACAGAACCTTGAGTGTAAATAAATTCTGGAGTGAAGGAAAGCTTGACACTGAGTCCAATGTTTCTTTTGGAGAAGGAGGCGCAGGTACATTCTCGGACGGAAAGTTAAACACTTTGGTTAAAGATACTTTCGGTAGAAACAAATTTGTATTAAAGACTTTGGTGGAATATGGAGCACCAAAGGAAATTTTGTATGACAATAAGCCGCATATAGGCACAGACCTTTTAACAGGTATAGTAAGAAAGATAAGAGAAGAAATAAAGGAGCTGGGTGGTGAGGTAAGATTTGACACCAAGCTTATAAATATAGAAAATATAAAAGATAATAAAAAGAAGATAGAAGCAGTAAACAAAAGAAACGGCAAACATGAAATAATCGAATGTGAAAATATAATACTCGCACTTGGACATAGTGCCAGAGATACCTTTAAAGCTTTAAAGGAAATGGGAGTTTATATGGAGCCGAAGTCCTTTGCACTTGGCATAAGAGTTTCTCATTCACAAAATTTGATAGATGTCTCACAATATGGCGATAAAGAAGCGAAGTTTTTATCTCCTGCACCTTATAAACTTACATTTAAGTCAAGTTTTGACAGGGGTGTATATTCCTTCTGTATGTGTCCGGGCGGATTTATAGTAAATGCTTCTACAGAAGACGACAGAATTGCGATAAACGGTATGAGCTATCATAAAAGAGACTCGGGAGAGGCAAATTCTGCCATTATTGTAAGCGTGTCTGAAGAGGATTTTGATAAATACGCAGATTCTAAAGATCCGCTAAAAGGTATAGAATTTCAAAGAAGGCTTGAAGAAGAAACCTTTAATATGGGTAAAGGAAGAGTGCCTGTACAAAGGTTGATAGATTTTCTTGAGGGAAGAGATAGTGACGGCTTTGACAATGCTGATTTAAAAATAAAGGGAAGTACTAACGTTGCAAGAGTGGACAAGCTCTTCCCAAAAGAGATATATGAGAGTATGAAAGAGGCATTTACAGATTTTAACCGTAAGATAAAAGGATTTATAAATGAAGATGCCTATGTGGCGGCTATAGAGTCAAGAACCTCGTCACCGATAAGGATAAGCAGGGATGAGTCTTTGGAAGCAAATATCAGTGGAATATATCCATGCGGTGAGGGTGCCGGATATGCAGGAGGTATAATGAGTGCCGCTATGGACGGATTAAAGGTTGCCGAAAGAATTATTGAAAAGTATAAGGAGTAGTATGGATATAAGACAAAAGGTAAGAGATGCAAAAAGAATTGTAATAAAAATCGGTTCGTCAAGTATCACTCACTCTGAAACAGGTGAGCTTCATCTTTCCAAAATAGAAAAACTGATAAGACAGATAGCAGATCTGAGAGGAGCAGGAAAGGAAGTTGTATTGGTTTCATCAGGTGCTATTGCAACAGGAAGACATTCTCTTGGTATAAATGAAAAGCCTTCCACACTTTCAGAGAAGCAGGCACTTGCAGCTATAGGACAGGCCAGACTTATTATGGAGTACAGAAAGCTTTTTTCTGAATATAATCTTAGAATAGCACAGATTTTGATGACAAAATCAACTATAACCAATGAGATTTACCGTGAAAATGCAAAGGCTACTTTTACTCAGCTGCTTGTATATGGTGCGGTACCGATTGTAAATGAAAACGATACCATATCTACCTATGAGATTCAGTTTGGTGATAATGACAGATTGTCGGCACTTGTGAGTGCACTTGTGGAGGCTGACCTTCTTATACTTTTATCCGATATTGACGGACTTTATACTGATGATCCGAATACAAATAAGGACGCAGAGTTTATAAGCTTTGTAGAGGATGTAGATAAATATATGGATATGGGTAAATCAACATCTAAGTCCGGTCTTGGTACAGGAGGTATGTATACAAAACTTTTGGCGGCACAGATAGCAACCAATTCAGGCTGTGATATGGTAATTGCAAGTGCAGAGGATATGAGTATAATAGAAAATATTGCAAATGGAGAGAAAATAGGAACATATTTTCCGGCCAAGAGCGATAAGGATTTTGACTGGTTAAATTATTTGGAATAGTAGGTGAAAAAATGGATAATACAAAGATTGACAGAATTAATACATTGGCTAATAAGCAAAAGAGTGTGGGACTTACAGAAGAAGAAAAGATAGAGCAGGCGGCACTTAGAAAAGAATATATTGAATCAATAAGAGAAAGCTTAAGAGCAAATCTTAATAATATTTCAATACAAGAGGCTGACGGAAGCATAACAGATCTTGGCGAGAAGTTTGGAAAGAAAAATGAATAAGGGTGAACTTAGAAAGTTATTACTTGATAAGAGAAATTCGCTCTCAAAAGAGGAAGTCTTATCTGCAAGTGAGAGCATAATAAGAGAAATAGATGCTTTAATAAAGAGAAATAAAAGTATTGTACTTTTGGGATTTATGCCGCTTGGAAATGAGATAGATCTAAGACCTTTATATGAAAAGATACTTTCCGGATATTATAAGAATGAGTTTGATATTGATATTATATTGGGATTACCAAGAGTATGCGGTAAGGAAATGAGATTTTTCAAGGTAGACTCACTTGATAATCTTGAAAAATCGAAGTTCGGTATAATGGAACCAAGGCTTAATAGTGAAGAGATCATTGCAAAAAATGCTCATGTAATGGTTCCTCTTATAGGACTTGATAAAGATAAGAGAAGGCTTGGCTTTGGTGGCGGATTTTATGATAAATATTTTGGAAAACATAGAGATAATACATTGTATGGCTTGGTTTATGATTTTCAGATGAATATTGATTTTGAAGTAAATGAGTATGATATTGCAATGGATCATATATTTATGGCAAAAGTTGGATAAGTTATTTACTGTGTGACTTATTCTAATTTAAAGATATTAGAAAGAGGATTATGGAGAATTTAATACCTAATGAGGAACCTTTAAGACAGGAATATTTCATGTCTGAGGTCAATGATATAATACATGCAAAGGCAATAGATAGAGGAGTATATCCTACATATAAGGTGGTTACCTTTGGATGCCAGATGAATGCAGGGATTCTGAGAAATTATCCGGAATACTTAGCGGTATAGGATATATAGAAGCTGAGACTGAAGAAGATGCGGACCTTGTACTTTTTAATACATGTACTGTAAGAGAGAATGCAAACGACAGACTCTATGGCAGGGTTGGACAGCTCAAAAAAAGCAAGGAAAAAAATCCGGATATGATAATCGGAATCTGCGGATGTATGATGCAGGAAGCGGAAGAGGTTGAAAAAATCAAAAAATCATACAGACATGTAGATCTCGTTTTTGGAACTCATAATATATATAAACTTGCAGAGATACTTTTTGAGCATCTTACAACTAAAAAGCAGGTTGTAAATGTTATGGAAAGTGCTGAGATGATTGTGGAGAAGCTTCCAAATAAGAGAGAGTTTGCCTTTAAATCAGGTGTAAATATCACATTTGGTTGTAATAACTTTTGCAGTTATTGCATAGTGCCATATGTAAGAGGAAGAGAAAGGTCCAGAAAACCTGATGAGATAATTGATGAGATTAAAGGACTGGTAGCTGACGGTGTAAAGGAAATCATGCTGCTTGGACAAAATGTAAACTCATATGGAAAAGGACTTGATGAAGAGATAAGTTTTGCCACCCTATTGGATAGAATTGCACAGATAGACGGTTTGGAGCGACTAAGATTTATGACACCTCATCCTAAGGATCTTTCAGATGAAGTCATTGAGGTGATGAAGAAAAATAAAAAGATTTGCAAACATTTGCATCTGCCGCTACAGTCAGGAAGCTCGGCAATTCTTAAAAAGATGAATCGAGTATATACTAAAGAGAGTTATCTTGACTTGGTAAGAAGAATAAAGGCGGCTATTCCGGATATTTCACTTACAACGGATATTATAGTTGGATTCCCGGGAGAAACGGAGGAAGATTTCCTTGATACATTGGATGTGGTAAAGGAAGTTCGATATGACTCTGCATTTACATTTATTTATTCAAAGCGTTCAGGAACACCTGCCGCAAAGATGGATGATCAGATAGATCCTAAGGTTATTAAGGACAGATTTGACAGACTTTTAAAGACCGTACAGGATATTGCGGCGGAAAACACAAAGAAAAATGAAGGAAAATGTATGCCTGTTTTGGTAGAGGGCAAGAATGATCATCTGGAGGGTTATCTTAGCGGAAAGCTTGAGAATAACTTAACTGTACATTTCAAAGGTCAGGAAAGACTGATAGGTGAAATAGTGGATGTTATTTTGGATGAAGCAAAAGGCTTTTACTATATGGGGCATATAAAGACAAGTGAGGCATAAATGGCACTATCTCCTATGATGTCAAAATATCTGGAGACTAAGAAAGAGTATCCGGATTGTATACTTTTTTATCGTCTGGGCGATTTTTATGAGATGTTTTTTGAGGATGCTACCGAAGTGGCAAGAGAGCTTGAACTTACCCTTACAGGTAAGGATTGCGGGCTTGAAGAGAGAGCACCTATGTGCGGTGTGCCATATCATGCTGCGGAAACATATATAAACAGACTTGTACAAAACGGTCATAAGGTTGCTATTGCGGAGCAGATGGAAGATCCTAAGCTTGCAAAGGGACTTGTAAAAAGAGAAGTTGTTAGAATTATTACTCCGGGTACTATCACAAGTACCGGAGTATTAGCTGATGATAAATAATTATATTATCTCTATTTTCTATATTGATGAGAGATTCGGGCTTGCAATATGTGATATTTCAACAGGAGATTTCTTTGTTACAGAGCTGGTTTCTATAAGAGAACTCTTTGATGAGATACAAAAGTATCAGCCCACAGAAATTATATGTAATCATGCTTTTGAAATCAGCGGTATTTCACTTGAGGAACTAAAGAAAAAATATAATATTACAATAACATCACTTGACAATACATACTTCAGTGAGAAAAACAGTATAGATATATTAAAGAGACATTTTGCGGTTTCAAGTATTGAAGCATTGGGACTTTCAGAGTTTTTGGATGCTACAATATCATCAGGAGCAATGCTTAGATATCTCTATGAGATGCAAAAGAGCTCATGTGCACAGATAGTTGGAATAAGTGCATATAAAAACGGAGATTATATGATAGTGGATACAAGCTCAAGAAGAAATCTTGAGTTGGTGGAAACTATGAGGGAGAAAAAGAAAAGCGGTTCACTTTTAGGTGTACTCGATAAGACAAATACGGCCATGGGTGCCAGAATGCTAAGGGGCTTTTTGGAGCAGCCGCTTGTAAATAAAGAAAGAATAATAAACAGGCAGGAAGCCGTGGCAGAACTCTTTGACAGATATATTGACAGAGAAGAACTTAGAGAGTATCTAAATCCAATTTATGATTTGGAAAGACTTATGTCAAGAGTTGTAACCAAGAATGCAAATACCAGAGATCTTCTATCATTATCTGCTTCTATGAAGATGATAAGTCCGATAAAAGAGGTTCTAAAGACTTTCGAGTCTAAAGAGATTAAAAAGACAAATGATAATCTCGACAGACTTGAGGACATAATCGATATAATAGACAGGGCTATAAATGAAGACAGTCCGCTTTCACTAAAAGAGGGTAATATAATAAATACCGGATATAACAGTGAGATTGACAAGCTTAGGCAGGCAAAAACCGAGGGGAAGAACTGGTTGGCTTCTTTGGAGTCTGAAGAAAAAGAGAAAACCGGAATAAAAAATCTGAAGGTTAAGTTTAACAAGGTATTCGGATATTATTTTGAGGTAACCAATTCATTCAAAGACATGGTGCCGGATTATTTTATAAGAAAGCAGACTCTTACCAATGCGGAAAGATATACCACAGATAAGCTTAAAGATTTGGAAAATATAATACTTGGTGCTGAGGATAAGTTAAACAGCTTGGAGTATGAAGTTTTTGTTGAAATCAGAGATGAGATTGCAAAGAATGTAAACAGAATACAATCAAGTGCCAAGGCGGTTGCTTATATAGATGCCATATGTTCATTGGCTACAGTGGCTTATAACAACAACTATGTAAAACCTGAAATAAATACTGCAGGTATTATTGACATAAAGGATGGCAGGCATCCTGTAGTTGAGACAATGCTAAGTGATGATTCGTTTATTGCAAATGATACCTATCTTGATCAGAACAAGAAAAGAATGTCTATTATTACAGGGCCGAATATGGCAGGTAAGTCAACTTATATGAGACAGACAGCTCTTATTTGTATGATGGCTCAAATAGGAAGCTTTGTACCTGCAAAACAGGCAAACCTTTGTGTTTGCGACAGGATCTTTACCAGAGTGGGTGCTTCGGATGATCTTGCAAGCGGACAGTCAACTTTTATGGTGGAGATGACTGAGGTTGCAAATATTCTCAGAAATGCCACCAGAAATTCTTTGGTTATTTTAGATGAGATAGGAAGAGGTACATCTACTTTTGACGGTCTTGCTATTGCCTGGGCAGTGGTAGAGCATATTTCAAATATAAAGCTTATAGGTGCTAAAACTCTTTTTGCAACACATTATCACGAGCTTTCAGAACTTGAGGGTACACTTCCGGGTGTAAACAATTACTGTATTTCCGTAAAGGAGAACGGTGATAATATAGTATTCCTTAGAAAGATAATCACAGGTGGTGCGGATAAGAGCTACGGTATACAGGTGGCAAAACTGGCAGGAGTACCTGACAGCGTAACAAACAGGGCAAAGGAGCTTATAGAGGAGCTCTCAAGTGCCGATATTGCGACCAGAGCCAGAGAGATTGCAGAAGCCACACCGGCGGTTTCAAAGAGAAAACCTGTAAAGAAGATGAATGAAGTGGAGGCAGGCCAGCTCTCACTGTTTGATGCGATAAATAATGATACGATTATTAAGGAGATTTCAGAAATTGATATTACTTCAATGACTCCTATGGATGCCTTGAACACATTGTATGCTTTGCAGAATAAGATAAAGAACAGGATATAAGTATATGATTAACATACTGGATAAGGGTACTATTGATAAGATTGCGGCAGGTGAGGTGGTTGAGAGACCTGCATCAATAGTAAAGGAACTTTTGGAAAATTCAATAGATGCGGGAAGTTCTTCCATTACAGTAGAGATAAAAATGGTGGAATTGATCTGATAAGAATAACGGACAATGGCTGCGGTATTGATTCAAAAGAAGTAAAAACTGCTTTTTTAAGACATGCCACCTCAAAAATAGTAAGTGATAAAGATCTTATCTCTATAAAGAGTTTGGGATTTCGTGGTGAAGCACTTTCAAGTATTGCTGCAGTTTCAAGATGTGAGATAATCACAAAGACAAGAGATGAGCTTACGGGGGTTCGCTACTATATGGAAGGCGGTGTTGAGGTTGAATTTGAGGAAATCGGAGCACCGGACGGAACCAGTATAATTATCAGAGATATTTTTACAATACTCCTGCCAGAAGAAAATTCTTGAAAACTTCTTCTACGGAAGGAGCGCATATAAGTGAGCTTGTAGAGAAGATGGCTATGTCAAATACAGATATTGCCTTTAAGTTTATAGCAAATAATCAGGTGAAGCTACAGACAAATGGAAACGGAAATCTGAAAGATATTATATATCAGCTCTATGGAAAGGAAATTTCCAAGGCCCTATGTGCGGTGGATTATGAAAAAGACGGAGTAAAGATAAAAGGTGTTATTGCCGGACCTGAAGTTACAAGAAGTTCCAGAAACCTTGAAAATATTTTTGTAAACGGAAGATATATAAAGGACAATATTATATCAAAGGCTGTTGAAGACGGTTTTGGTGACAGACTTATGCAGCATCAATATCCTTTCTGTGCTTTAAGCTTTGATTTGGAAGGTGTGGATGTAAATGTTCATCCAAGAAAAATGGAAGTAAGATTCTCTGACGGAAATCATATCTACAATTGTACAAAAGAGGCTGTGGAGGAGATTTTTAAGACTCAGAGCAGTATCAGAGAGGTACCTGTAGGTAAAATCTCCGCCAATGAAAGGAAGGTGTTTACAAATACACCTGAGCCTTTTGAAAGCAGAAGAAGAGATATCGAGTTGCAAAAGCAAACTGATAGTTCAAATGATGAAATACAGTGGACTGTTCCGAAGGAGAGTAATTACAATCCACAAAATGATTATGCACTTTTAAAGGATGATGTTTCAAATAATTCTTCTGATAAGGCTACAGGATATTATAGAGATTTTGAGTATGCCACCGTGGTAAGTGATGTATCAAAAGATTCATCATCAGTAATTCAAGCCGTTGAAAACAGTGTAGAAGAAAATATTTCAGATACTTTAAGTGCAAGGCCATCTGCTTCACAGCTTTCATTTTTTGATACCGAAGCAAAAAAGTATATAAAGGTAATAGGACAAGTTTTTGATACTTACTGGATAGTGCAGCTTAGAAATGAGATGTATATAATAGACCAGCATGCGGCACATGAAAAGGTAATGTATGAAAGACTTTTAAAGGAAAGTAGGGATAATAAGATATCTGCACAAATGATAAATCCGCCTATTATAGTCACCTTGACTGATTTGGAGCAGGATGTTTTAAATAAGCATATGGGTGAGTTTAAGTCTGCAGGATTTGATATAGAGGAATTTGGAGGAAAAGAATATAAGATAAATTCAATTCCGAATATTTTTCCTTCAATACCTAAGGCTGAGCTTTTTAATGAAATGCTTGCAGACAGCACAAATTATGATATTATATCCCCGTCAGAGCTTATTTTGGCTAAGACGGCATCTATGGCATGTAAGGCGGCTATAAAGGGGAATATGAGAATTTCTTTGATGGAAGCAAATGATCTTTTTGATGAGCTTCTTTCACTGGATAATCCATACAATTGTCCACATGGAAGGCCGACTATAATAAAAATGAGCAAGCAGGAAATTGAAAAGAAGTTTAAAAGGATAGTATGACAAAGAATAAATTGATTATTCTTGCGGGACCTACCGCATCGGGTAAAACCTCGGTATCCATCGATTTGGCTAAAATACTTGGGGGAGAGATAATAAGTGCGGACTCCATGCAGGTATATAAATATATGGATGTAGGAACTGCAAAAATATCGGTAGAAGAGATGCAGGGTGTAAAACATCATTTAATAGATGTACTGGATCCGAAGGAAGATTTCAATATCGTTAAGTTTCAAAACATGGTAAAATGTTCTATAGAGGAAATAGTAAAGAACGGACATATACCTATATTGGTTGGAGGAACAGGATTTTATATACAATCTATTATTTATGATATTGATTTTAATACTGAGGATGATAACAGTTCTGTAAGAAAAAAGCTTGAAGAAGAATATGATACTCTCGGTGCGGATTTTATGTATGAGAAACTAAAAAAAATTGACAGTGTTTCAGCAGGAATCATACATAAGAATAATAAGAAGAGAATAATTCGTGCAATAGAGTTTTTTTTGATCAATAATGAGCCTATCTCATCACATAATGAAGTTCAAAGAAAGAAAAATTCACCATATGATTACAGATTCTTTGTGCTGAATCCGCCAAGAGATATTCTATATGAGAGAATAAATAAAAGGGTGAATATTATGGTGGAAAACGGACTGGTTGATGAAGTTAAGAAGCTTAGAGAAATGGGACTCTCAATGGAGAATATTTCCATGCAGGGCATAGGGTATAAAGAGATAATTGAGTATCTGGACGGAGAGGTTTCGCTGGAAAGTGCTATAGAGAATATCAAGCAAAATACAAGGCATATGGCAAAAAGGCAGGTGACTTGGTTTAAGAGAGAAAAGGATGTGATTTATGTGGATCCTTTCTCATTTGAGAGCAATGAAAAAATAGTTGATTATATGATTGAGAAAATTAAAACGGAAAGAATAGATAATGAGTGATTTAAATAATATTTATGCGGAATTCGGTATTTCAAAAAAAGTTATTGACCTTTCTGAAAAAGTATTGGCATCTTTGGAGGAAAGATTTCTTGAGATAGATAAGAATGCTGAGTTTAATCAGATGAAAGTACTTGCCGCAATGCAAAAACATAAGGTAAGTGATATACATTTTGCGGCTACTACAGGATATGGATACAATGATCTTGGAAGAGATGTGCTCGAAGATGTATATGCTACAGCTTTTAGGGCTGAGGCTGCTTTAGTCAGACCACAGTTAGTAAGCGGAACACACGCACTGCATGTGGCACTCTCAGGAAACTTAAGACCGGGAGATGAACTTTTATCACCGGTTGGAAAGCCATATGATACATTGGAAGAGGTTATCGGTATAAGAGATTCAAGAGGATCACTGAAAGAATACGGTGTTACCTATTCACAGGTGGATCTGCTTAGTGACGGATCATTTGACTTTGAAGGAATAAGAAAAGCTATAAATGAAAAAACAAAGCTTGTTACAATACAAAGATCAAAGGGCTATGCTACAAGAAAAACATTATCTGTGGAGCAGATAGGTGAACTTATAAAGTTTGTAAAATCAATAGATCCGAAAATTATATGTATGGTGGATAACTGCTACGGTGAGTTTGTTGAGAGAATAGAGCCTATTGAAGTAGGGGCTGATATGATAGTGGGTTCTCTTATAAAAAACCCCGGAGGCGGACTGGCTCCTATAGGCGGATATATTGTCGGAACTAAGGAATGTGTGGACAATGCTTCGTATAGACTTTCGGCACCGGGACTTGGAAAAGAAATAGGTGCAAGCCTTGGAATGAATACCAGTATGTTTCAGGGATTTTTCCTTTCTCCTACAGTAGTTGCAGGAGCATTAAAGGGAGCTATATTTGCTGCCAATCTCTATGAGAGTCTTGGATTTGACTGTCATCCAAATGCTACCGAGCCTAGATTTGATATTATTCAGGAGATCACTTTAAGAGATCCTAAAGCCCTGTGTGCTTTTTGTGAGGGAATACAGGCGGCGGCACCGGTGGATTCTTATGTGAAGCCTGAGCCTTGGGCAATGCCGGGCTATGACAGCGATGTAATTATGGCGGCAGGTGCTTTTGTGGGTGGCTCTTCAATAGAACTTAGTGCAGATGGACCAATGAAGGAGCCATATTCAGTATTTTTCCAAGGTGGACTTACATGGTATCATGCAAAACTTGGAATAATGTTGTCACTGCAAAAAGATATATGATGCAGGACTATTGCACTAAACGTTATATGGATTGTAAAATAAAACATATTCATTTTTATAGAACTTTACAAAATATTAATTAATTACTTTTTATATTTTGTGATAAAAATAAAAATGCCTTTCATGCTTGGAGAGTGGAAAGGGATTTATGGGAAAAAAATAAAGGAATTACCACTTGAACAAAGACCATATGACAGAGCTCTGGAGTATGGAGTGGAATCGCTTACAGATGTGGAGCTTTTGGCAGTGCTTCTTAGAACCGGCACAAAAGATGTCAATGTTGTAAATCTTGCATACAATATTCTTGAAGGTAATGGTGAAGGATTCGGAATACATAGTATTTTTCACCATAATATAGATAAGCTTATGGCTATCAAGGGAGTTGGCAAGGTTAAGGCTGTACAGATAATGGCTTTAGGAGAGTTTTGTAAAAGGGCCTGGGAGAGGAAGAATACAGAGAAGCGTATTTCGTTTTCTTCTCCGGATATTGTAGCAAACTATTATAAGGAGAGTATCAGGCATCTGGAAGTGGAAGAACTTAGGATCATCTTTCTTGACACAAGGCAGAGACCTATTTCAGATATGGTGATTTCTGTGGGCACAGTGAATGCCTCTTTGGTTTCTGTCAGAGAGATTTTGATAGAAAGCTTGAAGCATTTGGCAGTGAATGTAATTTTATTACACAATCACCCAAGTGGTGACCCGTCGCCGAGTAAGGCGGACATAGATATAACAAAGGATATTGATAAAGCGTTGGATAGTATAGGAATAGAGCTGGTTGACCATATAGTTATAGGCGATAATTGCTATTACAGCTTTAAGGAACAGGGGATTATTTAATGGATTCTAGAAACCGACTTGTACTGATAATTTTGAGTATAATTAGTATCATTCTTATAGGAATAACTTCATTCAATGATTCTATTATTTCGCCTTTAAGACAGGCGGTAGGAATTGTTTTGATGCCGGTGCAGTCCGGTGTAAACACTGCCGGAAGGGCGATATATGACAATATAGAAGAGCAAAGAAAACTGCATACTGCAATCAATGAAAATATTGAACTCAACAAAAGAATCGATGAGCTGATAGAGGAAAATACAAAATTGATGGCAGATAACGGAGAACTTGCAAGACTAAGAGAATTATATAAGCTTGATGAAAGTTATTCGGATTATGAGAAGGTTGGCGCCAGAGTGGTGGCAAAAGACAGTACAAAGTGGTTTTCTACTTTTACTATCGACAAGGGAAGTGATGACGGCATAGCGGTTGATATGAATGTTATAGGCTATGGTGGACTAATCGGAATAGTAACTGACGTAGGAAAAAATTATGCAAATGTACGTTCAATTATAGATGATATATCCAGAGTAAGTGCAATGTCTCTTAGAACAGGTTCACTTTGCAGAGTGGACGGAAATCTGGAACTTTATAATGACGGAAGATTGATTTTAAAAGATATCAAGTCAGATGCCGATTTTTTAGAAGGGGATATGATAGTTACATCTAATGTATCAACAAAGTATCTGCCAAACATTTTGATAGGCTATGCCAGAGATTTAAAAGATGATTCTTCAAGGCTTACAAAGAGCGGCTATATAATACCGATAGTAAATTTTGATACTATATCTGAAGTTCTTGTAATTACCAAAAAGAAGGAAGTGAGTGATTAAATGAGGAGAATAATAGTAAATATAGCTTTTATTATATTTGCATTTGCACTTCAAATATGTATATTCCCATTTATACCTTTTTTATTTGCATCACCTAATTTGCTTATAATACTTACATTCACATACGGATTCAGTCTTGGTGTGGAAGAGGGTATGTTATATGGAGTAATATGTGGAGTTTTAATGGACTTGTATTTTGCAGGTCCTTTCGGGTTTTTTACATTATTATTCATATGGATAGGATATATCAATGGTAAACTGTCAGCATTTTTTTATGAGGAATATATAGTTTTACCTTTTATAGTGTGCATGATAAGTGAAGTCGTGTACAATGTGTTTATTTATGTTTTCAGATTCTTGATAAGAGATAAATTCGAAGTTCTATATTATCTGAAAAATATTATAATACCTGAGGTAATAATAACACTTATATTTACATTATTACTGTACAGGTTTTTGCTTTGGTACAATAAAAAACTTAGGGTATTGGACAGTAGAGGAATTAATTAGTGATAAGGGATTTTAAAGATTTTGTAGGGGACTTTTTTGAAAAGATAAAATCCTCCAGACTATTTATACTGAGTGTAATATACGCCTTCATGGTGTTTGTCCTTGGGTCTAAACTTTTTACTATGCAAATGGTAAACGGAAAAGAAGCACAGGATGAATATGTTCAAAAAATAAAGAAAACAGTATCCACTACGGGTGCGAGAGGAAATATATATGACAGAAACGGAAATCTTTTGGCATATAATAAGCTTTCCTACACGGTAACTATTACAGATGGCGGATACTATAAAAAAGTAAATGATAAAAATAATATGTACTACAGATTGGTACAAATTTTAAGAAAGCATGAAGAGAGTGTTGACGGTGACTTTTTGGTTGCAGTGGATGAAAACGGAGAATTTTATTACACTACCAAATCAGATACTTCAAGGCTTAGATTCATTGCGGATATGTATGGATTAAAATCAATAGATGAACTTGATGACAAAGCAGGGAAGTATCCTTCAAATATCAGTGCGCAGGAGATGGTTGATAAAAAACTTAAAACCTACGGACTTGATAAAATGACGGATGCCGAAGGTAATGTTTATGATCTGTCAGGTCAGGATAAAATCGATTTGATAAATATAAGATATGAAATGGGTAAAAAACTTTACAGAAGATATGAACCCACTATCATATCAACAAATATTTCGGAAGAAGCAAAGATTGATATTATGGAAAATACGGCATCTTTGATAGGTGTTGATGTGGAAAATGACACCCTGAGAGTCTACAATGATGCTGTTTATTTTTCGGATATAATCGGATATACGGGAAAAGTTCCGGATGACAAGCTTGATGAACTTATAAAGGAAAGATCTGATTATACATTAAATGATATTGTAGGAAGAATCGGTATAGAAGAGAGTATGGAGACCACTTTACAGGGTAGTAAAGGTTCTAAAACTATGATAGTTGATAATGTAGGAAGGATCATAGAAACTATAAGTGAAGTGGAATCAGGTGCAGGTAATGATGTATATCTTACAATAGATAAGAACTTGCAAATAGCTACCTATCGCCTTGTGGAGCAGCAGCTTGCAGGTGTTTTGGCAAGTAAGATAGTAAATGAGGATAACCCGAATACAGAGAGTACAGACTCAACACACAGACTTATACCTGTAAAGGATGCATACTATCAGCTTATTGGAAATAATGTACTTGATACAACAAGATTTTCAAGACCTGATGCATCCGCCACCGAGCAAAGCTTAAATACAAAGCTTACATCTCAAAAAGAGAGTATTTTGGTTTCTATAAACAATGAGCTGACGTCAGATGCACCTACAGTAATGGGGGGGATTGCCTGATGATACAAAAGCATATTTGAATTATATTCATTCTGCTCTTACAAAGAAAAGTATAATAAAAAAAGATAATATAGATACAAAGTCGGAAGTATATCAAGCGTGGAAAAATGAGAATACCTCGCTAAGAGATTATCTGTTTATAGGAATATCAAGCGGTTATATTGATACAACAATATTTTTTAATGATACCAATTATTCAAGCGCCGAGGATATATACAGTAAGCTTGTAGAGTATATTCAAAATATGCTTAGAGATGATGCTGATTTTGATAAGCTTGTGTATAAATATCTGATAAGAAATAATGTGGTTACCGGAAGAGAACTTTGTCTTGCGCTTTTTGATCAGGGAATATTAAATATGGATGAAGCCGCATACGCTCAATTGGCGTCAGGAAATGAGGGCTATGCCTTCCCGTTCTTTATAGATAAGATATCAAAGATAGAGATAACACCTGCACAACTTGCACTTGACCCATGCTCTGCAGGAGCGGTGGTAACTGATGTAAATACAGGTGAGGTAAGAGCTTTGGTTTCATACCCGGGTTATGATAACAATAAATTGGCAAACTCTATGGATGTGGCATACTTCAACAGATTGCTTGAAGATGAAAGTTTGCCGCTATATAATAATGCGACTCAGACTAAGAAAGCTCCGGGTTCAACATTCAAGCCTATTACAGCTGTTGCAGGACTTGAGGAGCATGTTATAAACGCCGGAGATGCGGTGCTTTGTACAGGTATTTATGATACTATAAATCCCGCTATAAAATGTTGGGTATACCCCGGAAGCCATGGACCGGATACAGTTGTAAAAGCTATACAGGATTCATGTAATGTGTATTTTGCAGAGACAGGACATAGACTTTCTACAGACGGTAATGGTGAATATTCGTCTGAGCTTGGAATTGAGAGGCTCAAAAAGTATGCTGCAATGTTTGGACTCGATCATAAGTCGGGAGTTGAAATAGTGGAAATGACCCTCAGATTTCCGATATTAATCCTGAACAGTCTTCTATCGGTCAGGGAAATCACTCTTTTGCCAATATTCAGCTTGCAAGGTATGTGGCAACTATCGCAAATCAGGGAACAGTTTTTGAACTTAGCCTTTTAGACAAGGTTTGTGATCAATATGGTAATGTTGTACAGGATTATACACCGGTTTCAAATTCTCATGTAGATATCAGTCAAGAGACATGGGACAATGTAAGAGAGGGTATGTATCGAGTTATAAAGGATGGTTCTGCAAGAAGAGTGTTTAATGATTTGAATATCAATATTGCAGGAAAGACCGGTACAGCACAGGAGTCAAAAAACAGAGGAAACCATGCATTTTTTATTTCATTTGCACCATATGAAAGTCCTGAAATTGCTGTTACCATAAATATTCCATATGGATATTCATCAACAAATGCCGCGGTTATCGCCAAGAATATTTATAAGTATTATTATAATCAAATTAGTTTGGATTATATACTAAATAATAGTGCACTTGATGTAAGTAATGTAAAAATTGGCGATTGATTTTATAAGGGAATATGTTAATTTTCAAAAAACACTGGATTTTTTTTTGCTAAATTCGTGTAGAATTTGGAGAGTAGAGAATGTTAGACGGTTTTAAGCTTAAATATTATCCATTTAGACTATTAGTTTATATTATAGCTCTAAATACTATAGGTGTATTGGTTATTTCCAGTGCTACAGGCGGCGATAAAGGAATGGTTGCTAAACAGATATTTGGTGTAGTTCTTGGACTTGTGCTTGTGGTGCTTATATCACTGATACATTACAGAAAACTAATGGGAATGATGTGGATTGTATATGGGATATGTATTATCTTACTGCTTGCGGTATTGTTCTTCGGTTATGAGCCTGAAGGAGCAGGAGCGGTAAGGTGGATTAAAGTACCGGTTATTGGACAGTTACAGCCTTCTGAGATAGTTAAAATAGGCATGATTTTATTCGTAGCCGCATTTTTGGGTAAGCATCAGGAGGATATCGACAGAATTTCATTTTTACTTATATTTGCCGTAGTTGCTGCTATACCTTGTATTTTAATACTGAAAGAACCTGATTTATCAACTACAATTGTTTTATTTATTATGATAATAAGCATGTTGTTTATATCGGGTATCAGCTACAAATGGGTACTTGGCAGTCTTGCATTTGTAATACCATCAGCGGTAATATTTATATTTTTATTGCAGAGTAACACAGTTCCCTTCTTGAGGGGATATCAAGCGAATAGAATACTTGGATGGATATATCCGGATAAGTATGCGGACATAAATGTACAGCAGGATAACTCGATTATGGCTATTTCATCAGGTCAGTTGATGGGTAAGGGACTAAATAATAACACTTTTGCTTCAGTTAAAAACGGCAACTTTTTATCCCAGGAGCAGACGGATTTTATATTTGCGGTTATTGGAGAGGAACTGGGATTTATAGGCAGTATGGTGGTAATAGCGCTCTTTGCGCTTATAGTTATTGAATGTTTTCGCCTTGCCTCTAAGGCTAAAGATTTAGAGGGTAAGCTGGTTTGTGTAGGCTTTGCCGCATTGGTCGGATTTCAGAGCTTTACAAATATATCGGTTGCAACGGGACTTTTCCCTAATACAGGATTGCCACTTCCGTTTATAAGTTACGGAGTGAGCTCGCTTTTAAGCTTATTTTTAGGTGTAGGATTGGTTGCAAGTGTGGCTGTAAGACAAGGTAAGAACTAATATTTGGAGGTAAAGATGAATATAGGTTTGATCGCACATGACGCTAAGAAAAAGCTCATGCAGAATTTTTGTATTGCATATAGAGGTATTTTGTCAAAACATAATTTATCAGCGACGGGAACCACAGGAAGATTGGTAGAAGAAGTTACCAATCTAAATATACATAGATATTTAGCAGGACATCTGGGTGGAGAACAGCAGCTGGGTGCCCAGATAGAAAATAATGATATAGATTTAGTGATTTTCTTAAGAGACCCCCTCACAAAAAAGAGTCACGAACCGGATGCAGATAAGGTTATGAGACTTTGCGATACTCATAATATACCTTTGGCAACAAATCTTGCCACTGCGGAACTTCTTATAATGGCGCTGGACAGAGGAGACTTTGAGTTCAGAGAGGCATATAAATAGTCTCATGGCTGATTATACGAAAAGAGGAAAAAAACCGGGCAATAAAATTTATTTAATTATTCCAATAATTATTGTGATTGCACTTGTTCTCGGAGGAGTCTATTATTATCAGTTTATGATGACGGAGTATGACTTTTCCGGGAGATTGTCAAGTCTTGATATAAACACAAAAATCACACCTATTGCTGCAGATCTTGCACTTCCCACAGAAGATAATGTGGATGTGGATGATATATCTTCGGAAAGTGTCATTTTGGCAGGAGGTGAGGGTGTTTTGTTGGCTTCAAAAAATGCCACAAAGCAGATGTATCCGGCAAGTACCACTAAAGTTATGACAGCATTGCTCGCTCTTAAATATGGAAATCTTTCAGATGAAGTAACAGTGACTGATGAAAGTGTTATAACTGAGGCCGGTGCCAGTCTTGCAGGAATAAATCCGGGTGATAAGTTGACTTTGGATCAACTTTTATACGGTCTTATGTTGCCGTCGGGAAATGATGCGGCAAATGCTATAGCTGTACACATAGGTGGCAGTATGGATAATTTTATAAAGATGATGAATGATGAAGCTAAGAGAATAGGAGCGGTTGATACAAGCTTTATGAATCCGAGCGGACTCTCGGACAGTAATCATTATACCACAGCATATGATTTATATCTGATATTAAATGAAGCGATGAAAGATACCAGATTTGTGAATTATGCAGGTAGTGCATCTTATAATGCTACATACATGGCGGCTGACGGGAATGAGATTACAAAGACTTGGAAAAACGGAAACAGATATATAACCGGACAAGTGGCTGCACCAAGAGGAGTGGAGGTTGAAGCGGGAAAAACCGGAACCACTTTGGCGGCAGGAAGTTGCCTTGTGCTTTGTAGTGAAAATGGGGAAGGAAAAAGATATATTTCAGTAATATTGAAGTCTAAGAACAGGGCAGATTTGTACGACAATATGTCTAAACTTCTTTCTAAAATCAATAAATAGCATTGCACTATTCATATTAATATTTTATAATATCATTATATAATTTTATATTTGTTAACAGTAAATTTAAGGAGGACGTTACCATGGTTTCTATTATTGCAGGAGAGAAGGGTAAGGGAAAAACAAAGATTTTACTTGAAAGAGCCAATGAAACTGTTTCAAAGGCAAACGGCTCAGTTATTTATCTTGATAAGAGTTCAAAGCATATGTATGAACTTAATAACAAGATAAGACTTATTAATGTTAGTGAATTTCCTATCATGTCAGCTGATGGTTTTGTAGGATTCCTGGCAGGACTCATTTCATCCGATCACGATATTGAAGCTATATTCTTGGATAGCTTTTTGAAACTGGCAGTTCTTGAAGGAGTGGATATCACTTCAACAATAGATCGTATAGAGACATTGGGTGAGAAGTATGGCATTACATTCGTTTTGAGCGTGTCAATGGATGCATCTAATTTGCCTGAAAATGCAAAGAAGAATGTTTCTGTATCATTATAATAAAGAAAATTTCATATGAATTCATTCGTGAATTATCTGATATAATAGATCGAAAGCAGACTTACATTTGTGAGCCTGCTTTTTTAAATTCAATTGAAAAATAAATGTTTGTGCAGTATAATGAGAGGAATTGTATTCGTACATGTAAAGATTTTGCTTTTGTTTTTTTAAGGAGAATAAAATTGGCTGATTCTAAAAATTATTCCCTATAGAAAAAGAACTTTTTAATGTTGCTGTTATAGTATTCCTGTTTTTATTGCTTTATTTAATATTTATTTCTGTTAAAGCTGCTACAAGAAAGCATATCAGATATAATGAAGTAGTTGAAGGAAGCATGTCTGAAAACAAGACTCACACAGGTCTTATATTAAGAGATGAGAGTGTTCAACTTGCGCCGGCAGGTGGATATATCAATATATATATGAGAGACGGAAAAAGGGCTGCAGTGGGAAGCAGAGTGTACTCTCTTGATGCTACCGGAGATCTGAAAAAATTAATGGAGGCATCGGCGGGAAAGGAAGATACTATATCGGACTCAAGTGTTATTGAAATAAAGAAGAAATTATCAAATTTTACTTCAAATTATTATGATTCCGATTTTGAATATGTTTATGATACAAAGTATTTATTGGATAATGCCGCCAGTGAATATTCAAGTATTATAAATATAGAAAATATTGATAATATTTCAAATGAGAACGGATTAAGTCTCAATGTAATCACATCTCCTTATTCGGGTGAAATATCATATGCGATGGATGACATTGCCGAGAAAAAGGAAGAGGATCTTACTAAAAGTGATTTTGATACATCTAAGCATCCTGTAAATTATATAAAGAATGAACAACTTATAGAAGCCGATACAAGAGTTTACAGAGTTGTAAAGAGTGAGTCATGGAGTGTATACTTTGAATTTGATAAAGGCGAAGAAGAATTATATGCTGAAAAGAGGTCGTTAACTGTAAAATTTAAGTCGAATGGTCTGACACTTACCGGAGATTATTCTGTTATAGAAACAAAAGATGGATATAGTCTTGGTAAATTGACATTTGATAAATATATGGTACAATTCATATCAAACAGATACGTTGAGTTTGATATACAATCATCATCTGTGAGCGGTTTGAAAATTCCATCCAGATCTGTACTTGAAAAGGATTTTTATACTATACCGGTAGATTATATGGCAAAAGGTGGAGACGGTGTAAGTGACGGGTTTTATAAACAGATTGAAAAGGATGGAACTGTTTCAACAGTATTTGTACCTGAAGAAATTATAAAGATTACTGATACAAACTGTTATATCAGCACAGATAACAAGGATATAACATCCGGTGATAAATTAATAAAGCCTGATTCAAGTGAAGTTTTTGAAGTCTCGAACAGGGAAAAGTTGTTGGGAGTGTATAATATTAATAAGGGATATACTGTATTTAAGAATATTGACATATTGGGTTCAAATAAGGAATTCTATATAGTGGATAAAGGAACAAAGTATGGCTTAAAGGTATATGATCACATTTTATTAAATCCGGATACTTTCAAAGAAGGGGATTTCATTTATCAATAGGAGAAACTATGGTCAAAGAAAACTTGCAAAACGTCTTAGATGATATTAAGGTTGCCTGTGAGAGAAGCGGCAGAGATATAAAGGATGTAACGCTTATAGCAGTGAGCAAAACAAAGCCGAATGAACTTATAATGGAAGCTTATGAGAGTGGTATAAGAGATTTTGGTGAAAATAAGGTGCAGGAACTTTTAAGAAAGAAGGAAGAGCTCCCGGATGACATCAGATGGCATATGATTGGACATCTGCAAACAAACAAAGTCAGACAACTTTTAGGTAACACTGTTTTGATACATTCAATTGACAGCATCAGACTGGCAGATACTATAGATACCGAAGCGAGAAAAAAAGGGATTCATGTTGACGGATTGCTTGAGATTAATATTGCGAAAGAAGCTTCAAAGTATGGATTTGTAGAAGAGGAACTTGAAGAAATTTTGCCTATATTTGCAAGATATAAGAACTTACATATCAAAGGATTAATGACAATTGCCCCAAATGTAGAAAAATCCGAGGAAAATAGAAAAAATTTCAAGAAAATAAAGAAAATATCTGTTGACATAATTGAAAAAAACTATGATAATATAGAAGTAGAATTTTTATCAATGGGAATGTCTGGCGATTATACTGTAGCGCTTGAAGAAGGTGCAAATTTGGTAAGAGTTGGTACAGGAATATTTGGGAAAAGATAAAAGTAGGATTGGAGAGAACGTGTGAAGATGGATTTTTTTGAGAAGATCAAAAGCTACTTGCGAGTAAATGATAGCGAAGATGAGTCTTATGAAGATGACGTGACTGAATTCGATGATTATGAAGAAGATGATGATTTAGAAATCAAAAACGCAAGTGAAGCAGCAGAAGAAGAAGAGCCTATGAGGCCAAGAGTTGCAAGTAGAAATAACAAGACTAACAAAGTTATTCCTATTAGAAAAGATAAAGATATGGAAGTTACTATGTTCAGACCTTCATCTGTAGAAGAGTCAAGACTTGTTGTTGACAGCTTAAAAGAAGGTAAGACAGTTGTTCTTAATCTTGAAGAGGTAAGAACTGCTATAGCACAGAGAATCGTAGATTTTATTTGTGGTGCCGCATATGATATGGAAGGTAACCTTCAGAGTATTTCTGAGAGTATATTTATCGTTACACCTCCTAATATAGGATTAACAGGTGAGTTTGTTGATTTACTTGGTAATACAGGTGGTATTGATCGCAACAGTGCAGAAGCTTCAGGATACGGTATGAGGTTATAATTTTGGAAAAAGAAGAACTAATTCTAAGAAATAAATTTTTAGATTTAGCAAGAAACGCATATTTCAAGAACATCGTGACTTATTCAATGTTTTTGAATTTATATGAGCAGACAATTTTTGAAACCCTTAAGAATGAACTCCCAAATATAAAATATATTATGTTTGGTGGTTATTCTGAAGCGGAAAGAAAGATTGTCTGCTTTTATTGTGATAAAATTCCTGAGTTTGATATGCTAGAGTTCTTAAAGGTTTCTCCAAGTAATAAAAAGTTTGCAGATGATCTTACACATAGAGATTTTCTGGGAGCGTTGATGAATCTTGGTATAGAGAGACATATGATAGGTGATATATGTATTGTGGATAATGTGGCACATATAATTACTTTTAAGAGTATGTCAGAAACTATAATAAATGAGCTTTCGACGGTAAAGCGTACAAAGGTTGTTTTAGAAGTAGAAAGTGCGGATGAATTAAAAGCTGTAAACAGAATGGAGTATAAAAAGATAAATATTCCTTCGGAGAGATTGGATTCTATTATCGGCTCGATATACAATATTTCAAGAAGTAAGGTGAATCTCTATATTGATGCAGGTAAAGTATTTATAAACTCAAGACAATGTTTCTCACATTCATTTAAAATAAAAGATGGGGATATTATTACAGTCAGAGGTCTGGGAAGAGCAAGATTTTTAGGCATAAGTGCTTTATCAAAGAAAGGCAGATTGTTTGCCGAAACGGAAATTTTTAAATAGGAATTAACAAATGTATTTGAATAGATTAGAAGTGAATTTTGAAAATAAGCCATGTTATGACATTGTCATTTCTGATGACTTTTCTGATTTAAAAAATGAATTGAGTAAATTAGATATAGATAACAGAAAGATTTGTATTGTTACAGATACAAATGTAGCGGAAATATATCTGGATATAGTCAAGGAAGAACTTAGCGGTTTAAATGTTTTTACACATGTATTTGTGGCGGGAGAACAAAATAAAAATCTTGATACCGTGTCAAAAATATACGATACTCTTATTTTGAATAAGTTTGACAGGAAGGATATATTATTCGCACTTGGTGGAGGAGTTGTTGGTGACATATGCGGCTTTGCTGCTGCCACATATCTTAGGGGAATAGATTTTGTGCAGATTCCTACAACACTTGTATCTCAAGTGGATTCAAGTATAGGCGGAAAAACAGGAGTTGACTTCAAGCATTTTAAAAATATGGTTGGAGCTTTTTATATGCCTAAACTTGTTTATGTAAATATTAATACATTAAACACCTTACCGGAAATGGAATTTTCATCAGGAATGGGAGAGGTGATCAAGCACGGTTTGATCTTTGACAGGGAATATTATCACAGACTTTTTGATAATCATAAGAAAATTTTGTCAGGCGATATAAAAGCTTTAGCTGAGATGGTGCTTACAAGTCAGAAAATTAAAAAAGAGGTAGTGGAGAACGATCCTTATGAAAAAGGACAAAGAGCTATACTAAACTTTGGACATACTCTCGGACATGCTATAGAAAAAGAAAAGAATTTTACTCTTTCACATGGGGCATGTGTGGGTCTTGGAATGCTTGCGGCCTTTGACATATGTAGGAAAAAGCATAAGCTCAGTGAAGATGACAGAAGATTTCTTATAGATTTGATGAAAACATATTCTCTTGATACGGAGACAGAGATGGATGTCGATAAAGTATTTGAGGTAACATTTAATGATAAAAAGATGGAATCCGGCCAGATTAAGTTTGTTTTATTAAACAGAATTGGAAAAGCGTATATAGACAGAGGTGTAACAAAAGAAGATATGGTGGAGGCATTGAAGAGTATATGCAAAGAAATGTAGTTTATAAGTTTGCGTCATTTTTTATTATGGTTGCTGCATTAGTTGGAGTGGATCAATGGAGCAAATATGAGGCGTTGGCAAAACTAAAAGATGCCCCGGCATATTCGCTTATCGATAATGTATTATATTTTTGGTATTCTGAAAACAGAGGTGCGGCTTTTGGTATATTACAGGGTATGCATATTTTCTTTTACATAATTACCGTAATTGTCTTACTGGGGATACTATATCTGCTATTTAAGCTGCCTTCAAATAAGCATTACTTTCCTTTGCTGATTTGCGGAGGATTGATTTTTGCGGGTGCAATAGGAAATTTTATAGATAGAATTATAAGGAATTATGTAGTGGATTTTATTTATTTTAAACCTATCAATTTTTCCTATTTTTAATTTTGCAGATATCTGTGTAACCGTCGGAACTTTTGTGCTGTTTATTTGCCTGGTATTTGTGTATAAAGAAAATGAATTGGAATTTTATAAAAAGTAAAATTTAGTTTGGAGACAAATGGATAACTTTGAAATAACAGTAGAAGAATCTGATATTGATAGAAGAATAGATGTATTTCTTGCTAATAAACTTGAGAGTTTCTCCAGATCGTATATTCAGGATCTGATCAAGAAAGGTAAGGCCACTATAAACGGAAAGGCTGTGAAGGCAAATTATAGGCTTAGAGAGGGTGAGAGTGTTGTACTTGATATCCCAAAACCCGAGCCGCTTGAGATTCTGCCTGAGAATATACCTCTTGATATTTTATATGAAGATGATGATGTAATACTTGTAAATAAGCCTAAAGGCATGGTTGTTCATCCTGCAGCAGGTCATTACAGCGGTACTTTGGTAAATGCACTTTTATATCACTGCAAGGATAATCTTTCAGGTATAAACGGAGTGTTAAGGCCGGGAATAGTCCATAGAATAGATATGGATACGACGGGTGTGATAATTGCATGTAAAAATGATAATGCACATCAACATATTGCTAAACAACTTGCCGAACATAGCATTACAAGAAGGTATGTTGCAATAGTAACCGGTAATTTAAAGGATGATGAGGGAGTGGTGAATGCCCCTATTGCAAGATCTAAAAACGACAGAAAAAAGATGGCTGTGGATAAAGAAGGAAAAACTGCAGTAACTCATTATAAGGTTCTTGAAAGGCTTAATAATTACACGTATATTGAATGTGTGCTTGAAACCGGAAGGACTCATCAGATAAGAGTCCATATGTCTTACATACATCATCCATTGCTTGGTGATGAAGTGTATTCAGGCAAAAAAGAAAGTATGAAATTGGAAGGTCAATGCCTTCATGCCAGAGTACTTGGATTTATACATCCGAGGACAAATGAATATATGGAATTTGAAGCACCAATTCCGGAGTATTTTAATGAAATATTAAGGAAATTTAGAAAAAATTAAGTTAAGTTTTGCTTAAATTAGCATAAACACTAACTAAAAAGTTATGACTGAAAGACAGATATATATACATTCTGCTTTTTTTGTTATATAATAATACATATAGATTATCTGTGTTTACATTTTCGCCATTACACCGGAATATGTAGACAAGAATTAGTTGTTTAGGAGGTAGGTATGGACAAAAGATTGGTTATTACCATAGGTAGACAGTGCGGAAGCGGTGGTAGAAGGATTGGTCAGATGTTGGCTGAACAATTGGGTATAAAATGTTATGACAAAGAAATACTCAATAGAGCTGCTAAAGAGAGCGGACTTGCTGCAGAGCTGTTTGAGACTCATGATGAGAAGCCAACAAGTTCATTTTTATACTCGCTTGTGATGGATACTTATTCCTTAGGATACACATCTTCATCCTATATGGATATGCCGATAAATCACAAGATCTTTTTAGCGCAATTTGATACTATTAAGAAGCTTGCATCAGAGGAGTCATGCATCATAGTGGGTAGATGTGCTGATTATGCTTTGGCTGATGATCCTAATGCATTTTCAGTATTTATTACCGGAGATGATGAGGACAAGATAAAGAGAATAATGGAGACAAATAATATTGAGGCAAATAAGGCCAAGGATATTATGGTAAAGACAGATAAGAAAAGATCAAGCTATTACAACTATTATTCAAGTAAGAGATGGGCTGATTCAAGAAGTTATGATTTAACCATAAACAGTACAACTCTTGGAATTGAAGGTAGTGTGGAGCTTATTAAAACATTTGCAAAGATAAAAGGTTTACTATGAGATTAAAATATATTTGCCTGGTAATGCTTACAGCAGGAGTTTTGGTGGCATGCAAAGGCAATAATTCAAGTACAAATAATACAGTTGAAACTTCGTCTACTGTAAGCGTGGAAAGTACTGCAGAAGGAAATGTAGTACAGACAGGTGTTGTAAGGAAGGTATCGGGGGCAAAGAGCAGTACTGAAATCACTTCAAAAGCTGTTGACGAGACTACGCCGACACCGACTACAACGGTAGAAGAAACGACTACAGCAGTAGAGGAAACGACTACTGTTAAGGAAACTCAAACTGAAACCAAGGCACAAAAAGCAGAGGTAAAAGAGGCGGGTGAGATAGGACTTGATCCAAGCTGGCAGTACGCTTCATTTTCAAAGATAAATTCCGGTAAGAGTGTACTTTATAAGCCAAGTGAGAATGGGAATGGAATAACAATAGCCGTAAATGCGGGACATGGTACAAAGGGAGGTTCTTCACAAAAAACACAATGTCATCCTGACGGAAGTGCAAAAGTGACAAGCGGTACAACAAAAGCCGGAGCTACTACAGCAATTGCAGTTTCAGAGGGTATGACATTTGCTGACGGTACACCTGAGAGTACAGTTACATTTGAAATGGCGAAAATATTAAAAGAAGAGCTCTTATCCAGAGGATATAATGTGTTGATGATTCGTGACGGTAGTGATGTTCAGCTTGACAATATTGCAAGAACCGTTATTGCCAACAATGTTGCTTCTGCACATATTGCACTTCATTGGGATTCCACAACAGCCGATAAGGGAGCTTTTTATATGGGCGTTCCTGATGTGGAGTCATATAAAAGTATGGAGCCGGTAGCATCAAATTGGAAAAAGCATGAAGCTTTGGGTAAAGCACTTATAAACGGACTGTCTTCAAACGGAACAAAGATATTCAGCAAGGGTAGAATGCCGATGGATCTTACACAGACATCATATTCAACCATTCCGTCGATTGATATTGAATTGGGAGATAAAACATCAAATCATGGACAGGACGAACTTAAAAAGCTTTCTAAAGGTGTAGCTGACGGTATAGACAGTTACTTTGGAAGATAAAACAATATAATAAATATAGGGAGTATTATGAAAAACAAATTAAAATATCTGATATGTATGTTGGCGTTTTTGCTTCTGACAGCGTGTGGAGGTGTGGTTAATACAGATATGAGCTTTGATGATTCCTTTGCAGGAAGCAGAGTGATGACTTATACTATATCAAATTCAGATTACAACTCATATGTACAAAAGGATTTTGAAACAGTTTCGGCCACATTAAAAGCGCTTTGTCCTGAAGATATAGAAATTACATCTCTTACTCAGGATGATACAAATATTGTTGCTGTATTTACAATAAATTTCTCGTCAAAAGAGGATTATGAATCAAAGGTAGCAAGAATATTAACAGCTGTTGGAAGTGATAAAGAACCGGATGTAACACTGTTAAGATCAAATACAGCATTTGCAAAAGGCGTTGCTTATCAGGAGAATTTCGGAAGTGATGATCTGCTTAAATGGATGAGTGATGGAATAATGAGTAATAATTTTATTACATCATCATATGAGATCTACATATTCTCAACTGAAAAGGTAAGTCTTACTATTGCAGGTGAGGAATTTGAAAAAGATGCAAACATGAGCATAATAGATGTAAATACTACAAAGTATTTACCTATTAACGGTGTTGTGTTTAATACTGTTATTAATAAAGACGGCACTATTGACAGAAGCATTGCTTTAAATATACCGGATACCAGCTATGATCAGGCAAAAGATGATATAGATAAGTTTATGGCTGACAGAGTTGGAGAAGTCGGTACAGGTACATGGTCTGAAGAAGATTATGCACATATTTTCACTATTGAAGGTAAGGCATTAACTACAGAGCAGTGCAAAACAATGACAGAAAAGTTTACAGGGAAGAGTGTCGATAACACGGTTGCATTCCCTGATTCTTCTACACAAGAGACTGAAGCCGAGAGTACTTTGGATGAATCTGAGAGTGAGGAGAGCACTGAAACAGATACTGTAGATACAAGGCATTTGTTTTCTAAAAATTATCTGTTAAGTGAGCATATAGATCTTGAAGATTATATAAGCAATAACAATAATGCTGTAAGCTTTGAGTACTATGTAAACCCTGAAAACAACTATGAAGGAACTATAATAGACGGCACAGATTATACATCTAATATTTTACGTTCCGCAAGCGCCGGTGATTCAAATACACTGCTCTATAGCGGTTACAGTTCAACATTTGATATAAATCTGGATGTTAATATTTTACCTAATGTAAGTGAATATAAGCATATAGTGGAGATCACTCCTACAGGTAAGCTTAAAAGAGATATTACTGTAGTTTTCAGTGAGTCTTTCAATGAAGAGGATACAAAAGAGCTTGAAGAAAGATTAAAGCTTGTTCTTACAAACAGTAAAATAAAGCTGGAAAAAGTATCTTTAAAGGATAAGAATCTTGAAGTAAAAATATCTTCAACCGGAACCATGGATGAAGATATCAAAATGTGGGAAGATATTACAGGATACAGCAGATCAAACAGCATCTTGGATATTGATAAAAAGGGATATTTTGCGACAAAGCAAAATATTACATTTATGGATGATTTCAATCCGGAGATCTTTACATCAGGAAATGTCGAGTCCTATGAGTACAGAGTTAAAAATGCAGGTAAGCCGGTAGATAAGGATCTTTATATAAGCGGTAGTTTTGATAATGCAGAAGCTACCTTTAAGGGTAATGACTTTATTGTAAAAGGTGAGAATGTTATGATGTCATATCAAAATTCTCCATACTTTATGAGTGTTCGTACAAACTTTACTCTGTATTTTATCTTTGCAGGTATAGTATTTGTATTTGTACTTATCATAGCTATTTTGCTCCTTGTTTTGGTAAATAAATCAAAAAAGAACAAGAAGGCGTCTAATGCTGCAAATTCTCCTGTTAATACAGTGAATGCTGCTGTAGATATTAAAAAGGATGAAGTAAAAAATACTGTAGATACAAATGAAAAAGTTGTAATTAATGCCGATACTCTAAAAAAGGATGAAATTACAGAAGCTTCAAATGATGTGGCAGCAGCTCCTGTAGTTGAAGAAGTACAAAATGATAAGGTGTTTTGCTCAAATTGCGGACATGAAAACAATGCAGGTGATAAATTCTGCTCATCATGCGGAAAAGAAATAGTATAAGGGGGTAGTTTAATGTTTAAAGGTATTAAAAGAACTAAAAATAATGACCTGGTTATTAATAATAAGGGGCTCAGTGTTTTAAATATATTATTTATTCTTTCTGTTTTGATTACACTGTTTTTCTTTATTCCGGTATTGAAGATAGATTTCAGCTATGGCTTTTTTGGGGATGATTTAAAGAAGAGCTTTTCACTGTTCAGTCTGGCATCTTTAAAGCTTGATGAATACTATCTTAGCGGACTTTCAGGTGTAAAGGGATATACATTATTATTTATTATATATCCTTTGGTTAATATTGCTATGTGGTTGTTAAATAAAAAAGCCACAGGCAAGGGAAGCTATATATTCGTACATGTTATTTATTTGCTCAATATATCTTTAGGATTTACAGAGTTTATAATAATGAATGCACTTTCAGGATTGCATGCGGATGAATTCAAAGGTACATTCTTTGTTTGGATCTTCCTGATTATATTATTTATTAATTTGATATTATCGGTATACGGTATATTGAAAACAGGTAGAACAGAGATAGATGAGAATGCCGTTGCACTTGATATGAATGTGGACTACGCCAAGGGAATACTTAATAAGGCGGGAAGTGTGGCTACAAATGTAGCAAGCAATGTATCAGCTGCAGCTTCTAAAGCGGCCGCATCAAAGCCACAGAATACTGCAAAAGAGGAAGTGAAATTAAATACAGTTGTATGTGACAGCTGTGGTAATGAATGTCCTGAAACATCAAGCTTTTGCACTAAATGCGGAAATAACCTTGATAACGCGAAAAAGGTTAAGGAAGAAGCTCCAAACTATGTTGATGAGGCTGCTAAGCTTGCAAGAGAAATAGCAACAAATGAAAACAACACACAAACAGTGGAGACTGTACAGGAAGTACCTGTAGAAACTGTAGTGCAAGCACCGGTTGAGACTGTGGCAGAGAGTAGAGTTGAACCTGAAAGTGCTGAGGTAAATGTGGAAGAGAGGAAAGAAGATACAGCTTCAAATGGAGTATCACTTTCAAAATAGTAGATTAAAAGATTACATTTAATATTATAAGGTGGGCTTTATGCCCACCTTTTTTTATAGAATTATCATTTATTATTCTATTTTTTTCTTAGTGTATATTGCTTTCATCTATGATAGAATATATAAAGTACTTCTTGAAAGGAGCATTACTCAATATGAGAGATGATGATGATTTTTTACAGAGAACTCAGTGAAGTTGACAGTGAAGATCTCGAAAAGTATTTGAGAGATTTGGCTAAGCTTAAAAAAATAAGAGAAGAAGAAAAGCTGAAAGAAGAAAATAAAAAACTGCTTAAGACATTAAGTGAAAATAATAAGAAACTTGAAGAAATCGGACAGAAGATAAGAAAAAGTAGAGAAAAAGGCTGATAAGATAAATATTATAGGCTCAAATAAATCTTCGAAATCGAAAAACGGAAGAAATATAAAGAGCAGTGTAAATAATGATGAGGGAACAGAGGGAATAAAAATTCCTTTGCCGACGAGCCATCAAAAAGCTGTTATAAGAAGAAATGAAATGTATCAGGCACAGGCAACACAAAGAGAAGAGACGCCTAAAAAGGTGATCAAAAAGAAGGTTACAAAGCCTGTTACTAAAAAGATAGTAAAAACAAAAAAAGTTACAAAAAATGTAACTCCTAAGGCAGTAAAAAAAGTTGAAAGAGAAAAAGTTAAAAAGCCGAAAAAGAAAAGAGGTTTTCTCACAAGGTTAATACTTTTGATATTACTTTTTACAATAGTCGGAGGAGGAACCTATTTTGCATTCCATTATGTCAATAATCAAAAGGGATACTATACCGTAGCAGTTTTCGGAGTGGATTCAAGAGATGGGAATGTGGAAAAGGGTGCGTTAAGCGATGTGAATATTATTGTCAATGTGGATAGAGAAAGCGGAGATATACAGCTAATATCAATTTACAGAGATATGTATTCCATGATAGATGAAAGCGGAAAATTTCACAAATTTAATCAGGCATATGTAGAAGGCGGACATGAACAGGCTTGGAGTCTTTAAACAGAAACCTTGATCTGGATATAAAAGATTACATAACAGTAAACTGGAAAGCGGTTATTGATGCAATAAATATACTTGGTGGAGTGGACCTTGAGATAACTGACGCGGAATTTAAATATATGAATTCTTTTATTGCTGAGACTGTAGAGGCTACAGGTGTCGGTTCATATGAGCTTGAACATGCAGGTATGAATCATCTTGACGGCGTACAGGCAGTAGCATATGCAAGATTAAGGCTTATGGATACAGATTTCAACAGAACTGAAAGACAAAGAAAGGTTGTAAGTTTGGCTTTTGAAAAAGCCAAGAATGCAAACTTCTCGACTTTATACAGTATTTTGGTGGCTGTGCTTCCACAGACAGCTACTAATGTCGGAATAGATGATCTTATTCCATTTGCAAAAGATATATCCAAATATCATTTGAGTGAAACAACCCGGATTCCCGTTTGATAAAGATACCAAGAAAATGCATAAGAGAGATTATGTTATTCCCATAACATTGAAATCAAATGTAATAGCACTTCATGAGATGCTATATGGAAAGATACCGGGTTACAGCTATACACCAAGTGAGATGCTGAATAAGATAAGTAATAGAATTATCAAGGATACAGGTATGGGAGCAGATAAAGAAAGTACCGATATAACACTTGATGCCGATTTGGACGGTGCTATAGGTATCAGTCCCCATAAAAATGATGGTGAACAAAATCATGAAACTATTGAAGGCGAACATGTAGATGAAACAGCTGAGCCTGAATCGCATGAGGAAGAATTCCATGAAGATACACAAGCAGAAGAGAATGTAACTGAAGATAAAACGGAAGGCGAAAGTCAAACAAGTGGTGAATAAAAAGGAGAATATAATGGCAGATACAAATATTTTAGTGGTTGATGATGAAAAGGAGATTGCTGACCTTGTTGAAATTTATTTGGTAAGTGACGGATATAAGGTTTTTAAAGCAAATAGTGCAGAAGAGGGTTTGAAGATAGTAGAGAATGAGGAGATACATCTTGCAATACTTGACATAATGATGCCGGGTATGGATGGACTTGAGATGTGTAAGGTGATAAGAGAAACACATAATTTCCCTATAATTCTTCTAAGTGCTAAAAGTGCGGACCTTGATAAAATATTGGGACTTGGAACGGGAGCAGACGACTATGTAACAAAGCCTTTTAACACTTTAGAGCTTACTGCAAGAGTAAAGTCACAGCTACGTAGATATACTCAGTTAAATCCAAACAGTACAGTTTTGGAAAAAGACGATCCAAATGAGATAAGATTAAAGGGTATGTCTATAAATAAAGATAATCATAAGGTTATAATCGAAGGAAAAGAGGTAAAACTTACTCCTATTGAGTTTGATATTCTATACTTGCTTGCAAGTAATGCGGGAAGAGTATTTTCAACAGATGAAATCTTTGAAAAGGTATGGAATGAGAAGGTCTATGAAGCCAATAATACCGTAATGGTACATATAAGAAGGCTTCGTGGAAAAATGAATGAGGATGAGAGAGAAAATAAGATTATAACTACTGTATGGGGTGTTGGATATAAAATTGAGAGATGATTTGGAAAAGAAATTTCAGACTAAAGTAATCATAAATATTCTCTTTAGTCTGGTTATTTCTATTTTGGTAGAAACCTTATTGCTGAGCAATATTACATTGTTTTCAGGACTACATATAATAGATCATGAAAATGATACTCTGCTTGTGAAAGGAACAGGAAGTGATCTGGTTGTTATTTTGATCTTACTTGTATTTGGTATAGGTGTCTTTGCTCTTTCATTTTGGATGCTGCAAAGGAAGGCCTTTGAATATATAGATGATATACTTCTGGCTATAAAGAAAATTTCAAGTGGAGATTTAAATACCAATATTGATGTAAGAGGTGACAATGAGTTTTCGGAAATAGCCGCAAGTATCAATAAAATGTCTGAAGAGATCAGAATTTTGATGGATAATGAGAGGCATACAGAGAAATCAAAGAACGAAATGATCACAAATATTGCACATGACTTGAGAACACCGCTGACTTCCATACTGGGATATCTGGATCTTATAAATAAGAGAGAGCTGTCGGAAGAGACAAAAAAAGAATACCTGAATATAGTATATGAGAAATCAAAAAAGCTTCAGGATCTTATTGAGAGTCTTTTTAGTTTTACAAAGACAAATTCGTCAAAGCTTGTACTTAAAATTGATAAGATTGATATAATAAAGCTTTTATGTCAGCTTATGGAAGAGTTTTACCCTAATTTTGAAAATAAGGGTATTACCTGCAGTGTAAATACAAATATTGATTCATGTGTTATAGACGGAGACGGAACATTATTGGCAAGGTTATTTGATAATCTTATAAATAATGCCATTAAATATGGTGCCGACGGGAAGAGAATAGATATAAAAATTACTGCGGAAAAGAAGATAGTAAAGATTGCAATAATTAACTACGGTAAGGTCATTCCTGCAAATGAGTTACCTTTGATTTTCGGTAAATTTTACAGAGTTGATCAAGCCAGAAATTCAAATACAGGCGGAACAGGACTTGGACTCGCCATAGCGAAAAATATCACAGAACTTCATCATGGAGTTATTGATGTAAGCAGTGATTTGAGTGGAACCATATTCAGTGTAACACTACCAAAGGAGTTAGATGTTGAAAGAGAAAATTTTAAAGGGATTGAATAAAATACTTTTATTTTCATTTGTATTGTTCCTGTTATTTGCAGGTAGCTTTCCTATAAACACTTTTTCTGCAACCGAAGATAAAAATGAAATAACCATGGATATAAGCTATGGTTACGGAAATATAGCAAAGGGAGGGAGATACCTCCCTATTCATGTATTCTATAAGAATTTTTCAAAAGAGGATTTTTCGGGAAAAGTCTCCATTGAATTTAATGAGGCCGACAATAAAAGATATGCCTATGAGTACAATGTAAGTCTTCAACAAAAGAAAAGTTATCTTGCGGATTATTACATCAAAATCAGCAATGAAGTGAATACAATCATAGTAATATTAAAAGATGAAAATGAAAAAACAATAATAGAAAGAGAAGTATCTTTAAATATGGAAGCCAATCGTTCAAAAATAATGGTTGGCTTACTTAGTGACAGTCAAAATAAATTGAGCTACTTTAATAATGTGGCAATAAATTTCGGCTTACTAAATCTTAATACAGTAAATCTGGCTGCCGGATCTTTCCGAAGTCAAGTTCAGGGCTTGAACAATTGGATATAATTATAATAAGCAATTTTAGAATAAGAGATCTGTCTACAGAACAATCAAGAGCCCTTATGGAATGGGTAAAACAGGGCGGAGTTTTACTGATGGGTACCGGTAAGAGAGCGGATGACACTATTGGAAGATATGCGCCGGAGCTTTTAGAGGATATATATGAGGCACCGTCTTTGAGGACAGTTAACTTTACAATTAACAATGAAGGTAAGTCTGTTGATTTGGAAAGCACATCCATAAATTTGCATGGAGGAAATGTATTACTTTCAGACAGTGATTTTCCACTTATAACTTCGGTAAATAAACAAAAGGGATTAATTGCTGTCGCAGGTTTTGATTTTTGTGATTTGCAGGATTTTGCTACAGAGAACACACAGTTTGCGAGATATATTATTTCATCTGTTCTGGGAGATGAGAGAATAGAGGTTTTTTCAAAGCAAAGTGAGGTTTCGGATGATACATTCCAAAATGTTGAGCCTATTCTTAATTCATCTGAAATTAAGAAGCTGCCTCCTATGACGATATATACATTTATATTTATTGCCTATATTTTGCTTATAGGTCCTATTTTGTTTATTTACTTGAAGGATTATGGGCTTGCAATATATTATAGAAAAATTGTAGTGCTGGTATCATTATTTTTATTTGCGATAATAATAATATATAACGGGAGAACAAGATTTACTACAGCATTTTATAACTATATTACGGTGTATGAAGCCGGAGATTTGGATGTATCGGAATCCACTTATGTAAATCTCAGAAATCCGTACAATAAACCTTACAATGTTATCATTGATTCAAATTATTCCATTGAGCCGGTAATAATGGACAAATCATATATTGATGATAGAAGGATTTTAAATAAGTCCACATCTGTTAACATCGATAATGGAGATTATACAAAGAATATTTCAATAAATCATGTCGGTGCATTTGCTTCAAATATTTGGAAGCTGGACAAAACATTGGAAAATCTGAATAATGAGGGCTTTACAGGGGATATAAATTTCTTTGATGGAAACTTGAGTGTAGAGATTACAAATAATTATAAGTATAAAGTAAAAAATGCAACCATTATTCTTTACGGAAAGATTGCAATGCTCGGAGATTTTGATGAGGGAGAGACAAAGCAGATTGATAATTGTAAGTTGATAAATATCCCTTTGACAAATTTTGATATAACTTCAAGAATAATAACAGGTATGGTGGAGGAAAATACTCTAAATCAAAACGGAAGTGTAAACGGTATGGATACAGAGCAGTATATGCAGCTTTTGAATGTATCAAATTTCCTTTCATTTTATTTGAAACAAAATTCAAACGGATATACTGCGGATGCAAGAATTATTGCATTTTCAGATACCGCATTATCAAATCCTATATTTTACAGCGACACCATGGAGGGCAGCGGTCTGACCTTGCTCACCTCTGTTATACCTGTAAACTCTATAGAGGATGGAAGGATTTACCGTCAGTCGCTTTTAAAAATGCCCATAGTACTTAGTGGAGACTATTCATACATAGATAATGCATTAAAGAGCAAGGATGCGACAGTGCTCGAATATTTTCTGGGTGAAAATATAAACATTGAAGAAGTGAAGTTTGAACAGATATCGGAAATATTTTCAAATTCAAAATATTCCGACAGTGTAAAAGTGTTCAAGGGAAATATTGCCCTTTATAACTTTAAAACCGGCAACTTTGATTATGTATCAAAGAATAATTTTTCAATCCTTGACCTGCTTACATACTTATCTGATACAAATACTATCAGAGTAAGGTATTCAAATGCGGATAGCGGGAATATGGAAAAGGCATTGCCGATGATAAGTGTTTTAGGTGAAGAAAAATAGATGTTAGAAATAAAAAATATAAGTAAATCATATGGACGGCATACAGCATTATTCAATCTTTGTTTAAGGATACCTGATGGAGCGCTGTACGGACTGGTTGGACCAAACGGTGCAGGTAAAACAACTGCAATTAAGATAATCTCAGGTGTTATACATCCTGATAAAGGAAATATATTTTTTGATAAAGTGAACTTATGTGAAGATCAAAAAAATTCTAAAGAAATAGTGGGCTATGTTCCTGATGTACTTGGAATATATGATGATATGACAGTATTTGAATATATGATGTTTTTTGCATCCACATACGGACTTAACGGGTACATGGCAAGAAAGAAGTGTGAAATTCTTTTGGATCAGGTAGGTATGACTGATAAAAGAGAGTTTTATCTTAATGAACTTTCAAGAGGTATGCAGCAAAAACTATGTGTTGCCAGAGCATTGATACATGACCCCAAACTTATAATAATGGATGAGCCGGCAAGCGGACTTGATCCGAGAGCAAGGTACGAGCTTAAGGAACTGTTACAGGAGCTTAATGCAGCAGGAAAGACGGTAATACTAAGTTCACATATATTATCTGAAGTATCGGAAATCTGTACGGATATAGGAATTATTGAAGGCGGAAAGATGATTATATCGGGAAGTGTTGAGGAAATACTGGCAAAGGTGGAAGGCGCAAACCCTATAAAAATAAAGGTGCTAAATAATGAAAAATTTAGCACTTGAAATATTAAAAAATAATAAAAATGTCAGATTTTTATCTGTAGATAACAGCTATTTTATGGTATACTTTGAAGGTAAGAAGATAGATGAAGCCAGATTATTGGAAGAACTTATAAGAAATAATGTATTAGTAAGCGAATTTATAAGAGAACCCGGAAGTCTGGAGTCATATTTTATTAAAGTTACCAATCATTCAAACGAAAGCGTGATTTTTACCAATGAATATTAATCCGATTTATGAAAGGGAACATAGAGTAAGTACCAGAAGCTTGAAATTATCAATAGCTATACTGATTTTTAACTTCATTATTGCGGCAGTTACTCTGATAGAGATGAATGATGTTGTAGATTTTGCAAGAAAAACATCATTTATAGATTATACTTCTTTTTTACAAATATTCAGATTAGTGATATTTGTGCCTGCACTTCTACTTGTATTTGTGGCTCCAAGTTTTATTGCAGGTACTATAAGTGATGAGAGACAAAGGGGAACTCTTGAAATACTGTTGACAACAAAGATGACTGCAAAAAGTATTGTTTTTGGCAAGTTTTTGAGTTTATTCGCTTCTATTATGCTCATATTGATATCTCAATTACCGATTTTGGCTATTTTATTTTTATATGGTGGAATAACGGTTTTGGATATTGTAAAACTGATTATAAACTTTGTTGTATTTGTTGTTTTGATAATTTCAATGGGTATTTTTTGCTCAAGTATAGCAAGAAAAAACAGTGTTGCTACAGCCCTCTTGTATTCAGGAGTATTGGGGCTGTTTATAGGAACTTTGATTTTATACTTCTTAGCCGCAAATTCATTTGTAATGGATGAAAGTGGATTATTTGAGATTGTTTTTATAAGATTTAGCAAGTTTGTTTTGCTATTTAATCCATTAGTCAGTATAGATTTTTTACTGTCAAATATTATGGGGGAAGAAAGTTCGGATATATTGGTAAGTTTGTTTTGGTATAAGAACTGGTATTATATAAATATGATATTGGACTTAGGTTTATCCTTTATGTTTTTGGCATTGTCCATACTGAAAATTAAACCGCATGGTAAGACTTGGAGGAAGCATGGCAACAGTAATTTATAAATGTGAGAATTGTGGTGGTCCGGTAAAGTATTCCGCAACACTTGGAAAGTTTAATTGTGAATATTGTAATACGGTTTATACACAAGAAGAAGTAAAGAGGCTCACTCTTTTGTCACAAAATGAGGAGATTGTAGCTGACAACGTAAATGGTGAGTACGTGGAGTATCACTGTCCAAGCTGTGGAGCCAATATCGTAACAGATGAGACTACAGTGGCTACAAACTGTTATTATTGCAATAATCCCATAGTAATGACGGGTAAGCTTGAAAGTTCACAGATGCCTACAAAGGTTATACCTTTTAAGGTAGACAGGAAAAGAGCTTTGGAATCATTTGAAAATTGGATGAAAACAAAAAAATTTGTTCCTAAAAGTTTTTTTAATGATAAAAAAGAAATTGAAGAAATTAACGGTGTATATTTCCCATATTGGTTATATGATACAAATGTACTTGTGGATCTTGACAGACAAGGAAGCAGAACCTATACACGAACTGAGGGAAATTATAGGGTAACCTATGAAAAGCATTTCAGAATTATAAGAAAAGGTGATGTCGATATTAAGAATCTTCCAAAACTGGCACTTGCAAAGTCAAATAAAGTGCTTGTTGAGTCTGTATATCCTTTTGACTTTAATAGTGCGATAGATTTTGATTCTTCGTATTTGAGCGGATTTGTGGCTGAGAAAAAAGATATTGAGAAGGAAGAACTTTTGTCCTCGATAGAAGAGGATGTATACAGATATTCGGCAAAGGTAGTTAGAGAATCTATGACCGGAGAAAGTGTAAGTGTTGTAAATAATGATTTTACTATAGGTCAGGGAAGCTTTAAGTATGCGATGTTGCCGGTATGGGCAATTTCTTACAATGATAGGGACAGTAATAAGCAATTTTTCTTCAGTGTAAATGGGCAGACAGGAAAGGTAGTCGGTAAATTACCTTTGGATATGAGTAAGCTATATATGTCGGCACTTATGTATATTTTACCGATATTTGCAATAATTACAGCAATACTTTATTTCACGGACAATTTACAAAGCAGTATTTTTATTATTACTTTGGTGGGATGCATAGTGGCTTATTTTCTATATGTATCAAAAGTTGTGGCAGATTATAATATGACTTCGGAAAGTGTGAAAAATCGAGGTGTAAATCAGATAGACTTTAACAATAATTATGCTGAAAAGATCGAGTATTGTAAGGATATTGACCTTGGTACAAGGATGATTGGCAGGACGAGAATACAAAGCAGAAATAGTGTGGTTGAAATTTGAATTTATATCAAAATATAAACTTTATTATTTTTAATATATATGTTATAGTTTAGACAATCTAGAAATAGGAGTTTAGAATGGAATTCATAAAGTATAAAAGTACCAGAGGCAAAGAGACAGGGGTAAATGCATCAGAAGCAATTCTTAAAGGATTGGCAGATGACGGAGGACTGTTTATGCCTGAAAAATTCCCGAAGTTTGATTTTGCTTTGGAGGATTTAAAAGGGAAAAGATATCAGGAAGTTGCCTATGAGGTAATGAAGCTTCTTTTGAGTGATTATACAAAAGAAGAGCTGATGGATTGTATAGAAAAAGCATACGATGAAAAGTTTGATACAGAAGAGATAGCACCGCTTGTAAAAGCGCAGGGAGCATATTTTCTGGAACTTTTTCACGGTGATACTATAGCATTTAAGGATATGGCACTTTCAATATTGCCTCATCTTCTGACAACAGCGGCTAAGAAAAACGGTATAAAGAATAAAATAGTTATTCTTACAGCTACAAGCGGTGATACAGGTAAAGCTGCAATGTCGGGATTTTGTGATGTTGAGGGTACAGGTATTATCGTATTCTATCCTAAGGACGGTGTCAGCAATGTACAAAGATTGCAAATGGTTACACAAAAGGGTGATAATACAGATGTGGTTGCAATACATGGAAATTTTGATGACGCACAAAGCGGAGTAAAGAAGATATTTTCTGATAAAGAGTTTGCAAAAAAACTTTCAGAAAACGGAATACAGCTCTCCAGTGCAAACTCTATAAATATAGGACGTCTGGTACCACAGATAGCTTACTATGTATATGCATATGTTAAGCTTTTGGAAAGCGGTGATATAGCTGCAGGCGAAAAGATAAATGTATGTGTTCCTACAGGAAACTTCGGAAATATACTGGCGGCATATATAGGAAAACAGATGGGATTACCGGTAGATAAACTTATATGTGCATCAAATGAAAATAAAGTTTTATTTGATTTCTTTGAGCATGGGGTTTATGATAGGAATCGTAAGTTTGTTTTAACATCATCACCGTCAATGGATATACTTATTTCAAGCAATCTTGAAAGATTGATTTATTTGAGCTGTGGAAGTGACGGAGAGTATGTTTCAAAGCTTATGAAGGATTTGTCAGCAGGCGGTAAATATGAAATTACCAAAGCTATGAAGGACTTTATGAAAGACTTTATTGGCGGATTTGCTGATGAAAAGAAAAATTTTGAAGGTATAAAATCTCTGTATGACAGTACAGGTTATATAATAGATACACATACCGGAGTGGCATTCTCTGTATATGAGGATTATAAAAATGCTACAAAGGATATGACAAAGACAGTCATAGCATCCACAGCCAGTCCATATAAGTTTGCAGACAGTGTACTTGAAGCAATCTTCGGACAAAAGCAGGATATGGGAGATTTTGAAGTCATTGACAAATTGCATGAGATCGGAGCACCTGGAATACCGAGAGCAATCTTGGAGATAAAGGATGCAAAGATTCGACATACAAGAGAATGTGACAGTGCAGATATGCAAAAAGAAGTAGAAGATATTCTATTTAACAACAGGAGGTAGATATGTTAGTATCAGCAAAAGAAATGCTTGATAAGGCAAAAGCCGGACATTATGCGGTAGGACATTTTAATATCAACAACTTAGAGTGGACAAAATCTATTTTGTCAGTAGCTCAGGAGATGAATTCACCTGTAATTCTTGGAGTTTCCGAGGGTGCGGGAAAGTATATGACAGGCTATAAGACAGTAGCTGCGATGGTAAAGGCAATGATAGAGGAGATGGGAATTACAGTTCCTGTAGCACTTCACCTTGACCATGGTTCATATGAGGGATGTAAGAAATGTATTGAAGCAGGATTTTCTTCAATAATGTTTGACGGTTCTCATTTCTCAATCGAGGAGAATATTGAAAAGACAAAGGAGCTTGTAGCTTTGGCACATGCAAACGGAATGTCACTTGAGGCTGAGGTAGGTTCAATCGGCGGCGAGGAAGACGGTGTTGTAGGTGCAGGTGAGTTTGCAGATCCGAATGAGTGCAAGATGATTGCAGATCTTGGAGTAGATTTCCTTGCAGCAGGTATCGGAAATATCCACGGTAAGTATCCTGCAAACTGGCCGGGTCTTAACTTTGATGTTTTGGCAAAGGTACAGGAGAAAACAGGAAATCTTCCATTGGTTCTTCACGGCGGTACAGGTATTCCTGCAGAGATGATTCAAAAGGCAATTAACCTTGGAGTATCTAAAATCAATGTTAATACAGAATGTCAGCTTGCATTTGCAGATGCTACAAGAAAGTATATTGAAGCAGGTAAGGACCTTGAGGGTAAGGGATTTGACCCAAGAAAGCTTTTAGCACCGGGTGCTGAGGCTATAAAGGCAACCGTAAGAGAGAAGATAGAGCTCTTCGGTTCAGCAAACAAGGCTTGATTAATAAAAAATTAGGGCATCACATATGTGATGCCCTTTTATATGTCTATTTTTTTCAAATTTATAATTTAAACTTGATAATATAAAAATCAGTATTGCATTAAATATAAGCATAAATACAGCAGTGCTCATATTAAAGTTATTTGATATTACACCTAGGATATAAGGTGTAATGATACCGCCTATTGCAGTAAGTGCAGTAAATATTGTCATGGCAAAGTTAGAGCCATGTAGTGCTTCCTTTGAAATGGCATAACTGAGTGGAAATACCGGAGCCATAAAGAGTCCCAAAATAAACAATGAGATAACTATAGTATAAATATTTTTGGTCGATATAAGCATAATAAACCCTATTAAAAGTCCAAGTGAATCAAATACCATTATTTTTTTGGGTGAGACCTTTTGGCTTAATTTAGACACAATAAGTCTGGATATTAAAATTGCAATCCATGTAACGGAAACAAGAGTCGTAGCCAGTGAAACACTCATAATACCGGTATCTTTTAGGTAAGTAATAAACCATCCGTTTACACTGTACTCGAATCCCAAATAGAAGAATAAAAGTATTGTATTTATATAAAATTTTTTATCTTTGAAAAATTTTGCATCGCCTTCTTCCCCACTTGTATTGGATTTCTTTGCATGGTTTTTATAAAAGCAAAGGGTGTCATTATCTGCTGTAAAAAATCCCAAAATAACTAATGCCGCAATAACTGCTATAAGTCCAAGAATATATCTCCGGTTAAATCCAAGAAACAAAATAAATGAGAGTAGGAAAGGTGATATAAATGCACCGATTGCAAACATGGCATTAAGCATTGCACCCTTTGGTGCAGGGTTATCATACATATTGTTTACATAGTAGTTATTAAAAAGAGTGATAGAGCCCTTTGTAAGACCGAGAATAAGCATTAAAATATTAATAATTATAAGTGGTGGTGTATTTATTAAAAGAATTAAGCTTAAAAATGACAGACAAGTCATAAGTGTTATACTAAATTTGTCACCAAGTTTTGTGGAGAGTGCCGTATATAAGAAGCTTCCGAAAAAGTTTCCTATAAAAAAGAAAGTCAGTATACTTCCGGCACCTATATAGTCAAGTCCTATTTCTTTCATAAGATGCGGCAATGTAGCACCGATAATAAGAGTTGCCATACCGCTGAAAAAATAGCCAAGACAACATCTTAAAAAAATTTGTTCTCGATTCTTTTCCATAAAATATCCTCAATAAAAACAATATAATGTTATATTCTACCACTTTATTTTATAAATTAATAATGCGATATTTGACATTTAAAAAAATTGTGGTAAAGTAATGATAACAACCTACATGGAGAAAAAATGGACTTATTTGATTATATGAAAGAGGTTAATGAAAAAGAAGATGCCCCATTAGCTTCAAGATTAAGACCCGATTCTTTGGATTCGATAGTAGGGCAGGAACATATTTTGGGTAAAGACAAATTCTTATACAGGGCTATAAAGGCTGATAAACTGAGTTCGATTATATTCTTTGGTCCTCCGGGATGTGGAAAGACAACTATAGCAAAGATCATTGCAAATACCACCAAATCAAATTTTAAGCAAATCAATGCCACTACGGCCGGAAAAAAAGAGATGGAAGAAGCGATATCGGAAGCTAAAATATCCTTTTCAATGTATAAGAAAAAGACTATTTTATTTATTGATGAAATTCATAGATTTAATAAATCCCAACAAGATTATCTTCTGCCTTTTGTAGAAGACGGTACTGTAATACTTATAGGAGCTACAACGGAGAATCCGTTCTTTGAAGTAAATAAGGCTTTGATTTCAAGGTCAAGATTATTGGAATTAAAACCACTTTCGTATCAAGATATAGAAAATATTTTAGATAGAGCAATCAAAGATAAAGAAAGAGGGATGGGAAAGTATGAAATAGAAATTTCTAAACAAGCTATAGAATTTCTTTCCAAAAGTGCAGATGGTGATGCAAGAAGTGCATTGAATGCTTTAGAACTGGCGATTCTTACAACTGATATTTCTAAGGACGGTAAGATTCATATAGATACCGGTATTGTAAGTGAGTGTATACAAAAGAAGATAGTAAAGTATGATAAGGACGGGACAAGGCATTATGATACTATTTCAGCCTTTATAAAAAGTATGAGAGGCTCAGATCCTGACGCAGTCATGTATTATTTGGCAAAAATGCTCTATGCAGGTGAAGATATAAAGTTTATAGCCAGAAGAATAATTATATGTGCTGCTGAGGATGTAGGACTTGCAGATCCAAATGCTTTAAACATTGCTACCAATGCCTTTTTGGCAGTGGAAAGAGTAGGGATGCCTGAAGCAAGGATAATTTTGGCTGAAGCGGCAAACTATATAGCTTGTGCACCTAAGTCAAATGCATCATATCTTGCTATAAATGAGGCTTTAAGATTCGTTAAGGAAAACAGTGATTATGAAGTGCCTAAGCATATTAGAAACGCTAATTATGCCGGAGAAAAAGATATAGGAATAGGTGTGGGATATAGATATGCCCATGACTATGAAAATCATTATATTGAACAACAATATCTTCCTGATGAGATTAAGGATAAGGCTTTCTTAAATCTTACAGATATGGGATTTGAAAAATCAATCAAGGACTATTTTAATAAAATAAAAAAGGACAAATAATATATATGCGAGAGAAGTTACAAACATTATCATTAGTACAGCTAAAGGAAATTGCAAAAGAACAGGGCTTTAAGGGAGTCAGCAATTTAAATAAGGCAAATATAATTGATTTGTTGGTAGAATTTTCTGAAAACCAGAATAAAGCCACTACAAAGAATGAAGGAGGCTCGTCAGAGATGGTGGCAAAAGATAATTCTTATCAAAAAGAGGGCTATGCCGGACAAAATTACTCCGGTCAAAATAACTATTCAGCTCAAAACAGAAGTACATACAATACTGTACCAAGAACTACCGCAAATCAAGGTAGAAGTAATGGATATAATAACAGCTATCAAAACGGTCAAAAATATAATAATCAAGGAAATATGCCTAATTATTATCAGAATCAAAATCAGTACAATAATCAAGCTCAGTATGTAAATTCAAATCAATACACCAATCAGTACCAGAATCAGTTTCCAAATCAATATCCTGTTCAAAATCAGCAGGGATATAGAAATGATTACTATGACAATCAGTTCGGGGGAAGATTCCCAAGAGAATATCCTACAGATATAAGAGAGTTGGATTCAGGAGAGATTGCAGAGGGAATCCTTGAAGTAATGCCTGACGGATTTGGATTTATAAGATGTGAGAATTTCTTGCCGGGTGATAATGATGTATATGTATCACCTGCACAGATAAAGAAGTTTAGAATGAAAACAGGTGATATAGTATCCGGTGTTAAGAAGATAAAGACTGCAACGGAAAAATTTGCGGCACTTTTATATATAAATACAGTAAATTCATTTCCACCGGAGGCTTTGGAAACAAGACCTAATTTTGAGGATCTTACACCTATCTTCCCAAACAGCAGAATACATCTTGCAAATGATAATTCGGCATCAAGGCTATGAGAATTGTAGATTTGCTCTCACCTATAGGCAGAGGACAAAGAGGTATGATAGTTTCTCAGCCTAAGGCCGGAAAGACGACACTTTTAAAGGAAATAGCAAAGTCAATTACTCTGAATCAAAAAGATATGCATCTTATTATATTGCTTATAGATGAGAGACCTGAAGAGGTTACAGACATCAAAGAAGCAATAGTAGGTGATAATGTCGAAGTTATATATTCTACATTTGATGAGTTGCCTGAAAGACATAAGAGAGTATCCGAAATGGTTATTGAGAGAGCTAAAAGACTTGTAGAGCATGGCAAGGATGTAATGATATTACTTGATTCAATTACAAGACTGGCAAGAGCTTACAATCTTACAATAGCTCCAAGCGGAAGAACACTTTCAGGAGGACTTGATCCTGCGGCACTCCATATGCCTAAGCGTTTCTTCGGTGCAGCAAGAAATATAAGAGAGGGTGGAAGTCTTACAATACTTGCAACAGCTTTGGTGGATACAGGAAGCAGAATGGATGATGTTGTATTTGAAGAGTTTAAGGGTACCGGAAATATGGAGTTGGTGCTTAACAGAAAACTTTCAGAGAAGAGAATCTTCCCTGCGATAGATGTTTTAAAGAGTTCAACAAGAAGAGATGATTTGTTATTGAGCTCCGATGAGGCTGAGGTGGTAAGTATAATCAGAAAATCCACAGACTTGGCAAAGCCTGAAGAGGTGGCTGAAAGAATTATTGAAGAGTTTAATTCAACAAAGAACAATGAGGAACTTGTTGAAGGTATTATGGCAAGAGGTCAGTTGATTTAAAATAAAGTATAAATGTAACAGTTTGGTCTTTGCCGGACTGTTACATTTTTGTAAAAGTGAGGTTTTATGCAGGACTATAATGCAGGCAGTATTACAGTGCTTGAAGGACTTGAGGCGGTTAGAGTGAGACCGGGAATGTATATCGGAGGAGTTGGTGTAAAGGGATTGAACCATCTTATCTATGAGATAATGGATAACTCTATTGATGAGCATTTGGCCGGATTTTGTAAAAATATATGGGTAACTTTGAATGCAGACGGTTCATGTACTGTAAAGGATGATGGAAGAGGAATACCGGTTGAAATGCATCAAAAGGGTATTTCGGCAGAAAGAGTGGTATTGTCCACTTTGCATGCGGGAGGAAAATTTGATAATGCATCATATAAAACCAGTGGTGGATTACATGGAGTAGGTTCATCAGTGGTTAATGCTTTGTCCAATTTCCTTGATATAAAAATATCAAGAGACGGATTTATACATCATGACAGATATGAAAAGGGTATACCTACTGTAGAGCTTAAAAACGGACTTTTACCTACTATAGGAAAGACAAGAAATACAGGTACTGAAATCACATTCTTACCGGATGATACAATTTTTGAAGTCACTAAGTTTAAGGCTGACTGGTTAAAATCCAGAATGCATGAAAGCGCATATTTGAATCCGGGACTTATCTTGCATTTTACAAATTTGAGAGAGAATGAATATGAGGAAAAGACCTTCCATGAGCCTGACGGAATAGTGGCTTATGTAAAGGAGCTTAACAAGGGTAAGGAAGTGATGCATGCACCTATACTCTACAAGGGAATATGCGATAATATTGATGTGGAGATAGCAATACAATTTGTGGATGCATTTGAGGAAAATATACTGGGATTTTGTAATAATATATTTACCCAGGAGGGTGGTACACATATTGCAGGTTTTAAGACAAAGTTTACAGGACTTATAAATACCTATGCCAGAGATCTCGGTATATTAAAGGATAAAGACAGCAATTTTACCGGAGCGGATACAAGAAACGGTATGACTGCAATTATAAGTGTGAAGCATCCCAATCCTATGTTTGAGGGACAAACAAAGACAAAGCTTGCATCAGCAGATGCTACGAGGGCGGTACTTACAGTTACCGGAGATGAACTTACAAGATATTTTGACAGAAATGTAGACGTTGTAAAATCTATAATTTCCTGTGCGGAAAAATCAGCTAAGATAAGAAAGGCCGAGGAAAGAGCCAAGACAAATATGCTCACAAAATCAAAGTTTTCATTTGAGTCAAATGGCAAACTTGCAAATTGTGAGTCTAAAGATCCAAGTAAATGTGAAATATTCATAGTTGAGGGAGATTCTGCGGGAGGTTCTGCAAAGACAGCAAGAAACAGAAATTTCCAGGCTATTTTACCGATAAGAGGTAAGATATTAAATGTTGAGAAGGCTTCTATAGATAAGGTGCTTGCAAATGCAGAGATAAAAACCATGATAAATACTTTCGGTTGCGGGTTTTCCGAAGGTTATGGAAATGATTTTGATATAACAAAGCTTCGTTATGACAAGATAATACTTATGACCGATGCGGATGTAGACGGAAGCCATATAGATACATTGCTTTTAACTTTCCTATACAGATTTATGCCTGAGCTGATATATGACGGACATGTATATATTGCAATGCCTCCGCTTTTTAAGGTGGTACCGAAAAGAGGAGAGGGTATCTATCTTTACGATGAAAAGGCTTTGGAAGATTATAAAAAGAAACATAAGGACAATTTCACTCTGCAAAGATATAAGGGACTTGGAGAGATGGATGCGGAACAGCTTTGGGAGACAACGCTGGATCCTGAAAGAAGAGTGCTGAAAAAAGTAGAAATAGAAGATGCAAGACTTGCAAGCGAGGTCACAGAGCTTTTAATGGGTTCTGATGTGGCACCGAGAAGAAATTTCATACATGAGCATGCAAGAGAAGCGGTTATTGATGCGTAGGAGGGTATATGGCTGAGAAGATATTGCGAACGGAATATTCAGAAGAGATGCAAAAATCCTATCTGGATTATTCAATGAGTGTTATTACCGCAAGGGCTATACCTGATGCGAGAGACGGTTTAAAACCTGTACAAAGAAGAGTTTTATATGACATGAGTGAGCTTAGAATATTCAGTGACAGACCACATCGTAAGTCTGCAAGAATAGTCGGAGATACCATGGGTAAATATCACCCTCACGGTGACAGCTCAATATATGAAACTTTGGTTGTTTTGAGTCAGGACTTTAAAAAAGGAATGCCTTTAATAGACGGTCACGGAAACTTCGGTTCTATAGAAGGAGACGGAGCCGCGGCAATGAGATACACAGAAGCAAAGCTTGCAAAATTTGCTGAGGAAGTTTATTTAAAGGACCTTGATAAGACTGTTGAATTTATTTCAAATTATGATGAGACAGAAAAAGAACCTGCAGTTTTGCCTGTTAGAGTACCGAATCTTTTGATAAACGGTGCGGAGGGAATTGCGGTAGGTATGTCTACTTCAATTCCTACACATAATCTTTTGGAAGTATGTAATACATGTATTGCCTATATAAAGAATAGAAATATAGATACAAAAGGACTTTTGGAAGTTCTGCATGGTCCGGATTTCCCGACAGGAGGAATTATTGCAAATAAAAAGGATTTGCTTGATATCTATGAAACAGGTAACGGAAAGTTAAAGCTACGAGGAAAGATAGAAGTAGAGCTTGGAAGGAAAAAAGCTGACAAGGACAAGCTTATAATTTCTGAAATCCCGTATACTATGATCGGTGCAGGAATAAATAAATTTTTAGTAGATGTGGCAAACCTTGTAGAGAGTAAAAAACTCTCAGATGTAGTTGATATCAGCAATCAATCCGATAAAAACGGTACCAGAATAGTTCTGGAGCTTAGAAAAGACGCAGATATTGAAAAGATAAAGAATATCCTGTATAAAAAGACAAAGCTTGAAGATACATTCGGAGTAAATATGCTTGCGATTGTAGACGGAAGGCCTGAGATTCTTTCATTAAGAGATATTTTAAAAAATTATCTTGAGTTTCAGTATGAAATCACTACAAAAAAATACAATATACTCTTAAATAAAGAACTTGAAAAGAAGGAAATACAGGAAGGGCTTATAAAGGCTGTAGATGTAATAGATTTGATCATCGCCATACTTCGTGGCTCTAAAAATCTGACTCAGGCAAAAAAATGCCTTACTTCAGGTGATACTACCGGTATAAACTTCAAGGTTAAGGCACTTGAAAAGGATGCTAAGAAGCTTTCGTTTACTGAAAAGCAGGCGCAGGCGATTCTTGATATGAGACTTTATAAGCTTATAGGTCTTGAGATAGAGGCTCTTTTAAAAGATAATGCGACTACTCTTAAAAATATAGAGGACTATGAGAATATTTTAAAAGATCATAAAAATATGGATAAGCTCTTTATAAAAGATTTGGAAAAGATAAAAAGAGATTTCGCAATTCCAAGAAAAACTTTGATAGAAGATGCAAAGGAAGCTGTATATATTGAGGAAGCCATAGCAAGTGAAGAAGTTATATTTGTTATGGACAAATTCGGATATTGCAAGATCCTTGACAGAAATACTTTTGATAAGAATGCGGAAGCTGTAGAAAGTGAGAATATTTATGTATTCCCTGTGATGAATACAGATAGAATATGTATTTTCTCTAATGTAGGTATCTTATACAAATTCAAGGTCATGGATCTACCTGTCTCAAAGCTTAGAGATAAGGGAACACCTATTGATAATTTAACTAAATTTGACAGCAGCAATGAAGAGATACTTCTGGCAGTCAGTGAGGACAGTATGAAGGGAAGCTTTATTTTAATGCTTACTAAAAACGGATACATAAAGAAAGTTTCCAGTGAAGAATTCAAAACCAATAATAAGCAGGTTGCCTCAACAAAGCTGAATAATGATGATGTCTTAATAGGTGTAAGAATGCTTGGTGCAGGATCGAATACGGATATTTGTGTTGTAAGTGATGCAGGATATATTTTAAGATTTAATATCTCAGAGGTAAATGAATTTAAAAAGAGTACCAGAGGTGAGAAGGCAATTACACTTGGATATAATGAGTTTGTAGAGAATCTATATCTTACGTCAGAGGTGGGACTTGCAAGTGTATCCGGAAAAGAGGTAACACTAAGCAAAGTAAAACAGAGTCATAGAGGTTATAAAGGTCAAAAATTAAATAATATAAAAAAATATTCATATTTATACAAAAGGATTCTAATATATCAATAGTATTTATTTTGTTAAAAAGAAACACATTAAATAAAATGTCTTTGTAAGACGTACAAATGTGCGTGTGTTGCGAAAAAGTACTTGCAAAATTATTCATATTATAATATGATTGCAACCAGTTAAAAATAATGGTCCACAAAAACTATGAACTGTTATTCAAAAATAAACAGATATGGAGAGATAATATGGATAAAAAATTAAAAGTTGGTGTCCTTGGTGCTACAGGTATGGTAGGACAGAGATTTTTGTCATTACTTGAAAATCATCCTTGGTATGAGGTAGTGGTAGTAGCAGCCAGTCCAAGCAGTGCAGGCAAAAGATATGAGGACGCTGTAGGCAGTCGTTGGAAAATGACAACACCTATACCTGAGGCTTATAAAGATCTTATTGTAATGAATGTAAATGATGTTGATGAGGTTGCTTCAAAAGTTGATTTTGTATTCTCAGCAGTAGATATGACAAAGGATGAGATAAAGGCTATTGAGGAAGCGTATGCAAAAACAGAGACTCCTGTAGTTTCAAACAACTCAGCACATCGTTGGACAAAGGATGTACCGATGGTAGTTCCTGAGATAAATCCTGAGCATTTTGCAATTATAGATTCACAGAAGAAGAGACTCGGAACAAAGAGAGGATTTATTGCTGTAAAGCCTAACTGTTCTATACAAAGTTATGCTCCTGTGCTTAATGCATGGAAAGAATATGAGCCATATGAAGTTGTAGTTACAACATATCAAGCTATATCAGGTGCGGGAAAGACTTTCAAGGATTGGCCTGAGATGGTTGAAAATATTATTCCTTTTATAGGCGGTGAGGAAGAAAAGAGTGAGAAAGAGCCTCTCAGAATCTGGGGACATATTGAAGGTGATGAGATTGTTCCTGCAACTTCACCAAAGATTACTTGCCAATGTGTAAGAGTACCGGTACTTAACGGACATACAGCTGCGGTATTTGTAAAGTTTAAGAATAAGGCTTCTAAGGAAGATCTCATAAAGAAACTGGTGGAGTATAAGGGAGAGCCACAGGAACTTAATCTTCCATCTGCACCGAAGCAGTTTATACAGTATCTCACAGAGGATAACAGACCTCAGGTAAATCTTGATGTTAACTATGAGAACGGTATGGGAGTTTCAGTAGGTAGACTTAGAGAGGATTCAATGTACGACTATAAGTTTATCGGACTTTCACATAATACTTTAAGAGGTGCGGCAGGTGGTGCACTGCTTTGTGCGGAGTATCTCACAGCTAAGAACTTTATAACAGCAAAATAAATTATTAGGGGCATTTGTATGGCAGATGCCTCTTTTAAAATTCTTTTCTTTCAGTATATATCAATGACCTAGTAATATTTACACTAAGTATTGCAAGAGATTAGAAAAATTTGTATAATATATGATAATGGCTGTCACTTAAAGCTGTGATGGCTTTTTCTTTGTAGAGAGAGGAAAAACATGGGGATTAAGACAACTGAATTTGGAAAAACAAAAGATGGTAAGATAGTAAATCTGTATACTCTTACAAATAAAAATGGAGTAAGTGCATCTTTTATCGATCTTGGCGGTACATGGGTCAGTATGATGGTACCTGATAAGAACGGAAAGTTTGATGATGTCTGCCTTGGATATGATACAGTAGCCGGATATGAGAATAATATTCCACATTTCGGTTCTATAATAGGTAGATATGCCAACCGTATACCGGGAGGAAAGTTTACAATTGACGGCAAGGAATATCAATTATCGTTAAACAACGGAAACAATGCACTGCATTCGGGACCTGACTACTGGCACGACAGGATCTGGGAAGTGGGTATTTTTGAAGATGAAGATAGAGATATGATTACATTTATGCTTATAAGCCCTGACGGTGACCAGGGATTTGGCGGTGAAAGCAAGGATAACTGTAAGCTATGTTTTTATCTGATGATAATGCACTTACAATAGGTTACAGCTTTGTATGTGATAAGAAAACAGCTGTAAATTTAACAAATCATGCATATTTTAATCTTGCGGGACATGACAGTAAAAATATATATGATCAGGAAGTTATGATTGTTGCAGACAGTTTCCTTCCATGTGATGATAATTCCATACCTACAGGTGAGATCAGAAAAGTCGAAAATACTGCAATGGACTTTAGAAAATATAAAAAGATAGGTAAGGAAATCGACTCTGATTATGATGCTGTAATACAGGGCGGTGGATATGACCATAACTGGGTAATCAAAGATTACAACGGTGAACTTAGACTTGCTGCAAAAGCAAAAGATGAGAACAGTAAGAGGGTTATGGAAGTTTATACAGATCTACCGGGTGTACAATTTTATACAGGCAATTATTTGACAGAAGAAATCGTTGGTAAAAACGGTGTAACATATCCAAAGAGAAGTGGATATTGTTTTGAAACACAGTTTTTCCCCAATGCCGTAAATATGCCTGAATTTGTACAGCCTGTAGTAGATGAGCTTGAAGAGTTTATCAGTGAAACAGTGTATAAATTCAGTGTAGAAAGAGATTAATGAAGAAACTTTTTATAGCGGAAAAGCCAAGTGTAGCGACTGAGTTTGCAAAAGCTCTAAAAGTACCGACAGGACGAAAAAAACGGATATCTGGAAGGCGAAAATATTATAGTTACATGGTGTGTGGGACATCTGGTAACTATGAGCTATCCTGAAAAGTATGATGAAAGTCTGAAAAGATGGTCACTTGATACTTTGCCTTTCTTACCTAAAGAGTTTAAATATGAGATAATAGACGGTGTAAAAAATCAGTTTGTTGTAGTGTCAAATCTTTTAAACAGAGAAGATGTTGATACGATATATATTTGTACCGACTCGGGAAGAGAGGGAGAATATATATACAGACTTGTAGATATGATGGCGAATGTGCAGGGAAAGACAAGAAAAAGGGTGTGGATAGACTCTCAAACCGAAGATGAGATACTAAGAGGTATAAGAGAAGCAAAAGATTGGTCGGAGTATGACAATCTCTCTGCAGCAGCTTTCCTTCGTGCAAAAGAAGATTATCTGATGGGAATAAATTTCTCAAGAATCCTCACTTTAAAATACAGCAAAAATGTGGCAAGTTTTTTAAAGCTTGACAGAGCGGTGCTAAGTGTCGGAAGAGTAATGACCTGCGTTGTAGGAATGGTTGTAAACAGAGAAAGAGAAATAAGAAACTTTGTAAAGACTCCTTTCTTTAAGGTTTTGGGTAAATTTGAAAGTCGGGGAATCAGTATAGACGGTGAGTGGAAGGTAAATGAGAAGTCAAAATACTTCAACTCGCCCATGCTTTACAAGGACAACGGTTTCAGAGAAAAGATATATGCACAAGAACTTATAGAGCATATTGAAAATAAAGCAAATGAAAATAATAGAGAGGTAATTGTACTCTCCAACGAGAAAAAGAAGGAGACAAAAAATCCACCTTTACTTTTCAATCTGGCGGAAATACAAAATGAATGTTCAAAGAGGTTTAAAATAAGCCCGGATGAAACATTGAAGATAGTGCAGGAATTGTATGAGAAGAAAATGGTTACATATCCAAGAACAGATGCCAGAGTGCTTTCCGGTGCAGTAGCCAAGGAAATAGATAAGAATATCAAGGGACTTTGTAAGTTTTCAGAACTTGCGGATTTTGCCAATAATATTCTCGAAAAAGGTACATATAAAAATATTTCAAAAACAAAGTATGTTAATGATAGTCAAATCACTGACCATTATGCTATAATACCTACCGGGTTTGGAAATATGAATTCGCTGAGTAAATTGTCATTATCTGTGTATGAGCTCATATGCAGAAGATTTCTTAGTATATTTTATCCTCCTGCAATATATCAGAAATTTGCAATACGTTTCGGTATCGGAGATGAGATATTTGTGGCAAATACAAAAGTATGTGTTGAGAGAGGATTTTTAGATATACTAAGCCCTGTAAAAAATGAGGGTGAGGATGACGAAACCGGTGACAACCAAAATCCGGAATATATAAAGATGATTTCATCGCTTAAAAAGGGCTCAAAACTGACTCTTGAATCTTTAAATATAAAAGAAGGTGAGACAGTACCGCCAAAGAGATATTCTTCAGGATCCATTATACTTGCTATGGAGAATGCAGGGCAGCTCATAGAGGATGAAGAGCTCAGAAGTCAGATAAAGGGAAGCGGTATAGGTACTTCTGCTACAAGAGCTGATATTTTGAAAAAATTATTTTCAATAAAATACTTGGCTTTAAATAAAAAGACTCAGATAATTACACCTACACTCTTTGGTGAAATCGTATATGAAGTAGTAAATTGTTCTATTTCACAACTTTTAAATCCGGAGCTGACTGCCAGCTGGGAAAAGGGACTTACGATGGTATCAAATGGTGATATTACATCAGAAGAGTATATGACAAAACTGGAAAGATTTGTGGGTATTCGATGTCTTAATGTGAAGCAACTAAATAACCAATATAGTTTAAATGCCATATTTGAAGAGGTTTCAAAAGAATACAAAGGCATGAAAGGATAGAAAATGAAAAAAATCGATGTAAAAACAAAAAAACTTTTTGATCTTGAAGAAACTATAGCAAAGTCTCTTTTCGAAAAGTACACATATCCTTGGGAAGTATTTAAGGATCTTGGGAGTTTTATAGAGGAAATCGGTGCTACATTGCCCGATACAGAGTACTTAAAGATAGGAAAGAATATCTGGGTACATCGTTCTGTAAAGATAATGCCTACTGTTGCACTTGCAGGTCCGCTTATTATCGGAAAAGATGCAAGTGTTCGTTCATGTGCTTTCTTTAGGGGAAATGTTATTATCGGTGAAGGTGCTGTAGCGGGAAATTCTTGCGAATTTAAGAATGCTATACTTTTCAATAAGGCACAGGTACCTCATTTCAGCTATGTAGGAGATTCTATCATTGGTTATAAGGCACATCTTGGTGCATCTGCTATCACATCAAACTTAAAGAGCGATAAGTCTGATGTTGTACTTCATTTAGAGGATGCAGAGCTTGAGACAGGCCTTAGAAAACTTGGAGCAATAGTCGGTGATGAAGTAGAAGTCGGTTGTAGCTCAGTATTGAATCCGGGAACTGTAATAGGAAAGAATACTACTATATATCCACTTTCAAATGTAAGAGGTTGCGTAGCTAAATCATCTATATATAAGAGTGCTGATGATATTGTGACAAAGGCAAAGAAAAAGCCGGCAGTAACAAGATTATAATATTTATGCGTATGGGTTTTCCCATACGCATTTTTCTTTAATTATTTTTTGATTTTAAAATATTTTCGATTATGGATTCCGGTATTTGTAGGTCTCCATAACCTTTGCCTATATTAAGTCCGGGTTTATTTCCACCATGAAAATCGCTTCCACCGGTTGGGAGCAGATTATAAGTATCGGAAATAGAGAGAAGTTTATTTATATCATCAGATGAATGGGTTGAATGATAGACTTCTATACCGTTTAATCCAAGATTGATCAAATGTGATAACAAGTTATTTAAAACCTCATCAGAAAATTTATACAAAAATGGATGTGCAAGTGAAATAAAGAAATTGTTTTTCTTTAAAAAGTCCATACATATTGATGTGTTTATATTCTTTACAGGTATATACTTACCGCCGTACTCCAAATATTTTTCAAAAGCTTCTGCCTTATCCTTCACAAGACCGATTTTTATAAGAGCATTGGCAAAATGAGCCCTTGTTATCTGGGTATTGGGATTGCCGTTATTTAAATCAGACTCTGATATAATTATACCGTCATTTTTAAACCTTCTTATTATTTCAGCATTTCTGACAGCTCTTTCTTTTGCAAAAAAGTTTAAACCGTCAAATATTGCTTGTGGAATATTTATTTTTTGGGGAGGAAAAGAGTCAGGTAAGAGATAACCGAGTATATGTATCTCTTTTTCATTATATACGCAGCTCATTTCAACTCCGGCGATTACAGGTAAGTCAAGCTCAAGTCCTTTGTTAAAACATTCATCTACACCTGTCATAGTATCATGGTCTGTAAGTGCTATCATACTCAGAGAAGCCTGTTTTGCCAATATAGCTATATCAGATGGAGAATATGTACCGTCTGAAGCTGTGGAATGTGTATGCATATCTATATATTTTAAAATTTCGCTCATAAATCACCTTTAAAACATTGTTTAACATATGTTACTTAAAAAACCATAATAAGTCTAGCACAATAAATTTACTAAAGCAAATATTGATATATGTTTTGGATTGTTTTAAAATCAGATTATTGGTATAATTCACTTTTAAAGTATTGTTTTTATTGTAAAAATAAAATAACACTAACCTGCATTTTATTAATACATCTTATAAGGAATAGAAATGTTAAATAAACAAAATAATGTAAATAAAAGAGGCTCTGAAAGAGTAAGAGAGGCAAGAAAGAGATCGCAAAAAAGAGTTTATATTGCGGATATAAATATGAGGGCTGTAGCTGTGCTTGTTGCGGCATTTATTATATTGGCTTTGCTTGCTGTATCGGGAATGCAAAAGGTTACAAAGTTTTTGGACTCATCAAAAGTACCGAATACCGAGATGACTACAGAAATTGCAGATGAAAAATTAAAAAAACATATAACTATCGATGAGATAGATATAACAGGAATGAAAATGGCGGAAGCCAGATCCGCTATATATAAAGTTTATCCATGGAAATTGACTTTGCATATAGGCGATGATTTAAATGATAATATCAAGCTGGATAATATACTTGATAACAAGATAACAGATCTTTTAAAGGAGATATATGCGGATGTCGACAACGCAAAGTCACATTATGAGATAAGCTTTGATGATAACGATATAGATTCAATGGTGGAAAAAGCCAAAGAAAAATGGAATATAGATCCTGTAAACGGCTCTATATCAGGTTTTAATAAAGAGACAAAGAGCTTTACATATGCAGACGAAAGCAATGGATTTATGATTGATGAAAGCAGGTTGAAGTCGGATATTAAGTCTTTTGTCAGTCGAAAAAATTTCGAGGCGGATATATCTGTTGTAAGAAATGAGGTTAAGGCAAGTATTACGGCGGCACAGGCAAAGGAAATGTATAAGGTAATAGGTACATTTACCACAAAGACTACCGATAATAAAGACAGAAATACAAATATTTCTCTTGCGGCGCAGACACTTGACGGACTTATAATAAAACCGGGCGAGGAATTTTCCTTTAATAATACTACAGGTAACAGAACACTTGAAAGAGGCTATAAACCTGCAGGAGCTTATGTTAACGGTGTTTTATCCGAAGAACCGGGAGGTGGAGTATGTCAGGTTTCATCCACACTTTACAATGCTGTTATTTTTTCGGGATTAAAAACCACAGAACGACATGCACATTCCTTTGAGCCGAATTATGTAACACCGGGTGAGGATGCAATGGTAAGCTATGACGGATATGCAGGTCCGGATATGAAGTTTATAAACACCTCAAATACCGCCATAGCTATTCGTGCGGTGCTGACAGGTCAGACGCTTACCTGTTCGATTATAGGAATCCCTATTTTGGAAGAAGGTACTACTGTAGAAATGTCATCAAAAAAGATAGCGGATCTAAATCCTCCTGTTCCTGAGTATATAGAGGATAAGAGTATTAAAAGCGGTAAACAGGTTGTTGTAACCGAGGCAAAGAAGGGCTCAAGATGGGCTACAACATATATTGTTAAAAAAGACGGGGTTGTGGTAAAAGAAGAACCATTCCATAATTCCACATATAAGGGTAAGCCGGCAAAAATAAAGGTGAATTCAAGTAGCTCTGAAACCACAGCTGCAAAGACTGATGAGGGTACCGTACCAAGTACGGAAATACCTTCAACCACAGCTGTGCCTTCAACTACAACCGCAGCTTCATCAGCAACTGTTGAAAACTCTTATGAAAAGACGAGCGAGAGTGCTACAAAGAAGAAAGAGCAATCTAATTCAACCGCTGAAAGTACTGTAGAGAAACTGAGTACTGAAGAAAAGTCTACAAAGTCTAAAGAACAGCAAGAAAGTAATAAAGCCAAGGAGACAACGGCTAAGCAGAAAGAAAGTACTAAAGCTAAGGAAAGTACTAAAGCCAAGGAAACTACAAAGGCTAAGGAAACAACAGCAGAACCTACTGTTGAGAAGTTGACTACAACAGAGGCTGCAAAGCCTGAAGAAACAGTTGAAAAACTGGATAATTAAAAGAACCTTATAGGAATAATAAAAAAAATATAAAGCCGAACAGATAGGAATTCTTATTCTGATTGGCTTTATTTTTTTATACAAATTAACGATTTTATATGTACAGTCATGCAATTGACTTTGTTTGATTTATGATGATAAACTAATATTAACTCACACAGATGCTAAAAAAATTATCATATATATTGATAATATTAGGGGGTAATTTATGAATAAGGTCAAAGAGAATGTAAAGTATTTAAAACTTTTGAAACAGAATTATTCGTCAAGTCAGGCAGTTATCAGAGAGATTATAAATCTGTCAGCAATAACAAATCTGCCTAAGGGTACGGAGTTCTTTTTAAGTGATATACATGGTGAATATGAAGCTTTTTACATATAATGAATAACTGCTCAGGTGTAATTAAAGAAAAAGTCGATTTGATATTTGGAGAGACATTATCTGAGTTTGACAGACAGGAACTTTGTACTCTTATATATTACCCGAGAGAAAAAATGACCATGTTATCGGAAATAGATAGAATAGATCATGACTGGTATTCTATGACTCTAAACCATCTTATAATGCTGGCAAAATTATTATCATCCAAGTATACGAGGTCAAAGGTAAGAAAGGCCCTACCGGAGGACTATTCATATATTATTGATGAGCTTTTACATGCACAAAAGAATGAAGATACAAATAAAGTAAGCTATCACAGACATATATTGCAGACAATAATAGATTTGGATGATGCTGATGAATTTATAATAGCACTTTCAGCACTTATAAAAAGACTGGCTGTGGATCATCTTCATATAGTCGGGGATATTTTTGACAGGGGAGGCAATGCCGACAAGATAATAGATTTGCTTATGAATTATCATTCGCTTGATATTGAATGGGGAAATCATGATATACTTTGGATGGGTGCTGCTTGTGGAAATGATGCCTGCATTTGTAATGTTATTAGGAATAATCTAAAGTATGGAAATGTGGAGATCCTTGAAAATGCTTATGGCATCAGTTTAAGACCGCTTATGCTTTTTGGTATGTCAAAATATGGTATAGAAGACGGAATACAGGCGGCGCTTGCTGCAATAAAGGTTATACTTTTTAAGTTGGAAGGACAGCTGATAAAAAGGCACTCGGAATATGGAATGAATGATAGGTTGCTTTTGGAATACTTGAATCTTGATGAGGGTACAGTGACAATTGACGGAGTAGAGACCAAACTGAAAACAAATGTATTCCCTACAGTGGATAAGGATAATCCATATAAACTTACGGATGAAGAAAATGAGATTGTACTTAAATTACACAGAAGCTTTGTTTCGGGGCAGAGATTAAATAAACATATAAAGTTTTTGTATGATAAGGGAAGTATGTACAATGTATACAACAGAAATTTAATATATCACGGATGTGTTCCGGTGAATGATAACGGAATATTTGATATGCTTTGTATAAACGGAAACTGTTATCATGGGAAAGCCTTGTTTGATATTTGTGATGAAAAAGCAAGAGCGGCTTATACAGATAATCCTAATCAGGATGATGTGGACTTTATGTGGTTTTTATGGGGTGGTGAGAAATCACCACTATGTGGAAGAAAAGTAAAGACCTTTGAGCGAGATTATATTGAGGATAAGAGTTTTTGGAAGGAAAAATCCAATCCATATTACAGTAAATATTATGATGAAAGTTTTTGTGGCCAAATACTGCATGAATTCGGTCTATATGATGCTCATTCACATATTATAAACGGACATACACCGGTTCATGCTATTGATGGTGAGAATCCTGTAAGGGCAAATGAAAGATTATTTGTAATTGACGGAGGCTTTTGTCGTTCTATGAATAAGACCACAGGTATTGCCGGCTATACTTTAATATTTAACTCACATGGACTTAGGCTGAAAGCTCACACACCTTTTACCTCAGTTGAAGATGTTTTGATAAATAACACTGATATCAAATCAGAATCTGAGATAGTTGAAAAGGATGTATACAGAATGTTCGTAAAAGATACGGATATCGGTAAAAAGCTTTTGGAAGATATTGATGATTTAAAAAAGCTCTTGGAAAAATTACAGAAAATTATAAATAAAAAGTATGTAAGCTTTAAAAGTAAAAAGCTTACATACTTTTTATGTTATGTAGTAGAATAATTATGTTTAACTTTTGAATAAATTTGATTGAAAGAGGACGTGAAATGAGCACAGGTATTAAAAGTAGTGAAAAAGAACGGATAGTCTGGATGTATTTAAGGGAGTGTTGATCTTTCTTGTGGTATTCGGACATTTTTTTATTGCCTATAAAAAGAAAGAGAATACCTACTTTTTTTAATAAATTATTTTTTTCTTTATTTACAGCTTTCATATGCCGGCATTTGTTTTTATCCGGATATTTTTTTATTTTTGAACCATGGAAGAAAAAGAGGTACTAAACTAAAATATTTTATTCCTTTAATAATATTATGATGAAGATATTCCTGCATATAAGTGATATTTTATTTTTATGGGGATACAAATATAATGCCTGACTTTTTTTCATGAATCATCTACTCCATGGTATATATCAACACTTATAATTTTTTTAGATTATCACTATACCCTATGGAGTTGATTTCAAAATTACATAATAATGTGGAAAATACAAATACCGATAAAAAAGATACAGTCAGTAAAAATCATCAAAATAAATTTTTTGATCCTGTAACAATTTATGTAATGGCATTGATGTTGCTGTTCATCTTTATTTCAATGCTCAATGCCGGATGGCAGGTAAAGATAGATGATTTTTTTATCTTTAGACAGAGTGGTATCTTTTGCGCAATATTTTTATTTGGGTATATTGTATAAAAAAATACTCTTCTGAAATTAAGACTTCATTTTTCGAAAAAGTAAACATTGGTTTTTTTGTATTTGGCGCTGCTTGCGTACTTTGCTTTTTTGTCTTCTTTAAGTATATAAGATTTTATACAATGATTTTTTACGGTCCGTGGGGATATCGTATAGCGGAAGGTGATATATTGCCGGTATTTAAAGGTGTAATAAATCCGCTTAGAATTATATATATGCCATATGCTTTAGGTACTTCATATTTTTATATTTGTAATAACCTCATTGAAAAAGAATTTTTTCGACAAATACATTGAGAAGATTCGGTATATACAGTTTACCGATCTTTGTATTACACAGACCTGTAAGAGATGCTTTTTTTCATATTTATTGCTTGATAATTACATATGGCCTATATTTGACAAGATATCAATATTAATCATACTTTTAGCAATATCTTTTTTTACATGTTTGATATTCGGTAATGATAAGGCAAACAAAATTTGCAGATTTAAATAAGGCAAGTTTTACATAGAAATATAAGGCAAATAATTTGAAATCTATAATACTTTTTAGGAATGATTTGACAATCAAAAACCGTTATATTGATATAAATAAGTACTTCAAAAAAACGCTTTATTACAGATTTTTATTGTTTTTTAAACAGGTACATGCCCTCATTGTACTAAGAATAGTACACAAAATACATACATAATTATTTGCAAAATATTTTTTTAAATTGGTATAATGAGAGACGAAAACTAATATTTTTATTATTATAAATATTATAAATAATTACTTAGTAGGAGGAATTAAATGGCTAAGAGACAAATGAAGACCATGGATGGTAATCAGGCAGCTGCTCATGCATCATATGCGTATACTGATGTTGCTGCAATTTATCCGATAACACCATCATCTGTCATGGCGGAGCACACCGACGAGTGGGCAACAGAGGGTAGAAAGAATATTTTCGGCCAGACTGTACAAGTTACAGAAATGCAATCAGAGGCGGGTGCTGCAGGTGCAGTTCATGGTTCTCTTTCAGCTGGAGCTTTAACTACAACATATACAGCTTCACAGGGCCTTCTTCTTATGATCCCAAATATCTATAAGATAGCAGGTGAGCAGCTTCCGGCAGTTATTAACGTTTCTGCTCGTGCTATTGCAACACATGCACTTAGTATCTTCGGTGATCATTCAGACGTTTACGCTTGTCGTCAGACAGGTGCGGCAATGCTTTGCTCATCATCAGTTCAGGAGGTTATGGATTTAACACCGGTTTCACATTTATCAGCGTTGAAGGGTAAAGTTCCTTTCATCAACTTCTTTGACGGATTTAGAACATCACACGAGATTCAGAAAATAGAAGCTTGGGATTATGAAGATCTTAAGGATATGGCAGATATGGATGCTATAGCGGCTTTCAGAAAGAATGCGCTTAATCCAAACCGTCCTGTAGAGAGAGGTTCAGCACAGAACCCTGATATCTTCTTCCAGGCAAGAGAAGCAAGCAATCCTTATTATGATGCATTACCTGCAATCGTTCAGGAGTATATGGATAAGGTTAATGCTAAGATCGGTACAGATTACAAATTATTTAACTACTATGGTGCTGCTGATGCTGAGACAATCATCATCGCTATGGGTTCAGTTAACGATACAATAGAAGAGACAATTGATTATCTTTCAAAGCAGGGCGAGAAGGTTGGTGTTGTTAAGGTTAGACTTTACAGACCATTCAGTGCACAGGCGCTTATTGACGCTATCCCTGACAGTGTTAAGAGAATCGAAGTTCTTGACAGAACAAAGGAGCCGGGATCACTTGGTGAGCCACTTTGGCTTGACGTTGTTGCAGCACTTAAGGGAACTAAGTTTGATGCAGTTCTGTATTCAGCGGTCGTTACGGTCTTGGTTCAAAGGATACAACACCTGCTCAGATCGTTGCAACATTCCACAACACAGAGAAGAAGAGATTTACTATCGGTATCAATGATGATGTTACACATCTTTCACTTGATTCGGGACCTGTTCTTGTTACAACACCTGAAGGAACTACAAACTGTAAGTTCTGGGGTCTTGGTGCAGACGGTACTGTAGGTGCAAACAAGAACTCAATCAAGATTATCGGTGATAACACAGATTTATATGCTCAGGCATACTTTGATTATGACTCAAAGAAGTCAGGTGGTATTACAATGAGCCACTTGCGTTTCGGTAAGAAGCCTATTAAGTCAACATACCTTATCCGTAAGGCTAACTTTGTAGCGTGTCATAATCCTGCATATATCAGAAAGTATAACATGGTACAGGAGCTTGTTGATGGAGGTACATTCCTTCTCAACTGTACATGGTCAGATGCAGAACTTGAAGAGCATCTTCCGGGACAGGTTAAGAAGTATATCTATGATCATAAGATCAACTTATACACAATCGACGGTGTAAAGATCGGTATTGCTACAGGTATGGGACCGACAAGAATTAATACAATTCTTCAGTCAGCATTCTTTAAGCTTTCAGCAATCATTCCTGAGGAGCAAGCTATTGACCTCATGAAGAAGGCGGCTGAGAAGACTTACGGAAGAAAAGGTGAGGATGTAGTTAAGAAGAACTGGGCAGCTATTGAAGAAGGTGCTAAGAACGTTCATAAGGTTGAAATTCCTGCAAGCTGGGCTGACGCACAGGATGAGGGACTTGATTATGCAGTACATACAGAGGGTAGAGAGGATGCAATTAAGTTTGCCAATACTATCCAGACAGCTGTAAGTGCGCAAGAGGGTAATAACCTTCCTGTATCTGCATTTGTTGACTATGTAGACGGTACAACACCTGTCGGTACATCAGCATATGAGAAGCGTGGTATTGCTGTAAATATGCCAATCTGGAACAGTGATAATTGTATTCAGTGTGGTTTCTGTTCATACGTATGTCCTCATGCTGTTATCAGAACAGTTGCTCTTACAGAGGATGAGGCAAATAATGCTCCTGAGGGAATGAGTATACTTCCAATGACAGGTATGCCAAACTACAAGTTTACAGTAGCCGTATCAGCACTTGACTGTACAGGTTGCGGTTCTTGTGCTAACGTATGTCCGGGTAAGAAGGGCGAGAAGGCTCTTGTTATGGAGAGTATGCCGGAGAATGTACATAGACAGAAGTGGTTTGATTATGCAACAGCTACACCTGAGAAGGCTGAGGTTATTGCTAAGTTCAAGGAGACAACTGTTAAGGGTTCACAGTACAAGAAGCCATTGCTTGAGTTCTCAGGCGCATGTGCAGGTTGTGGTGAAACACCTTATGCAAGACTTATTACACAGCTCTTTGGTGATAGAATGTATATTTCAAACGCTACAGGTTGTTCATCAATCTGGGGTAACTCTTCACCTTCAACACCATATACAGTAAATGATAAGGGTCATGGTCCTGCTTGGTCTAACTCATTGTTCGAGGACAACGCCGAGTTTGGTTACGGTATGTTCCTTGCAAATGAGGCTATTAGAAAAGGACTTAAGTCAAAGGTAGAGGCTATTGCTGAGAACGGTTCAGAAGAGCTTAAGGCTGCAGCTAAGGAATACCTTGATACCTTCACTGTAGGTGCACTCAACGGTACAGCAACAGATAAGCTTGTAGCTGAGCTTGAGAAGTTAAATACAGCTGAAGCTAAGGAAATCTTAGACAATAAGGACTTCTTATCAAAGAAGAGCCAGTGGATCTTCGGTGGTGACGGATGGGCTTATGATATCGGTTTCGGTGGTCTTGACCATGTTATTGCCAGCGGTAAGGATGTAAACATCATGGTATTTGATACAGAGGTTTACTCAAATACAGGTGGACAGAGCTCAAAGTCAACAAAGACAGGTGCTGTAGCACAGTTTGCTGCCGGCGGTAAAGATGTAAAGAAGAAGGATCTTGCAAGTATTGCAATGAGCTATGGTTATGTATACGTAGCACAGATAGCTATGGGTGCAGATTACAACCAGACTGTTAAGGCTTTAGCTGAGGCAGAGGCTTATCCGGGTCCATCACTTATTATTGCATATGCTCCATGTATCGCTCATGGTATCAAGAAGGGTATGAGCAAGGCTATGACAGAGGAGAAACTTGCTGTTGAGGCAGGTTACTGGAATAACTTCAGATTTAATCCTGATGCAGAGAACAAGTTCACTCTTGATTCAAAGACACCTACAGGAGATTACCAAGAGTTCCTTAAGGGTGAGGTACGTTACTCATCTCTTGCACTCAAGGATCCAGAGAGAGCAGCTGAACTCTTCGCTAAGAATGAGAAAGATGCTAAGGAAAGATTCTCATATCTTGAGAAGCTTGTAACATTATATTCAAAATAATATAATTTTAGGTTTAATATAAATAGAATTAATAGACGGAAGTTTATTTAGTGTACAGACGGAAGCCGCTTTTGCGGTCAGAGAGGGTCGATACTTTAAGTATCGGCTCTTTTTGTATTAAAATATCATATTCACTTGTTATAATATGAAAGTTGGGATAGAATAGAAGTATAAAGTGAAATTTTAGGAGATACTATGTATAAAGATAACGAAATATGGGTGGCAAGTGACGGTGATGCCAAATTATGTATAAAAGCAAAATATGCTAACAGACATGGACTGATCGCAGGAGCTACCGGAACAGGTAAAACAGTTACTTTAAAGGTAATGGCGGAGTCATTTTCGGATGCGGGAGTACCGGTATTTTTATCTGATATAAAGGGTGACTTGTCAGGTATGTGTAAGCCGGGTGAAGAAAAAGAAAGTATAATAAACAGAGTGTCTGAGCTGGGTATTGGAGAAGATTTTTCTTTCAAAGCTTATCCTACAGTTTTCTGGGATATATTCGGTAAAAAAGGTTTGCCGCTTAGGACCACAATATCGGAGTTTGGACCTATGCTCTTGGCTAAACTGCTGAACTGAATCAAATTCAGACAGATATATTAAATATTATATTTAAGATAGCGGATGATGAAGGATTGCTTCTTATAGATCTGAAGGATTTAAAGAGTATGCTCAACTATGTAAGTGAGAATGCCGCAGACTATAAGGCTGAGTATGGTAATATAGCACCTCAAAGTGTAAATGCAATAATGAGAGGACTTGTGGCACTTGGTGATAAGGGTGGTGATGTGTTCTTCGGTGAGCCGGCACTTGATATAAATGACTGGTTCGTTACTAAAGACGGTAAAGGAATGATAAATATAATGGATGCTACCACCATAATTAACGATCCGGGAATATATTCAACATTTATGCTTTGGATGCTTGCAGAACTCTTTGAGACAATGCCGGAGGTAGGTGATCTTGATAAGCCTAAAATGGTATTTTTCTTTGATGAAGCACATCTTTTATTCAATGATACACCAAAAGCTCTGCTTCAGAAAATAGAACAAGTGGTAAAGCTTATTAGATCAAAGGGTATAGGAGTATACTTTATAACACAAAATCCAAGTGACATTCCGGATGAGGTGTTGGCACAGCTCGGTAATAAGGTTCAGCATGCACTCAGAGCTTATACACCTGCAGAGCAAAAAGGAATAAAGGCTGCCGCACAGAGTTATAGAGTAAATCCGGGATTTTGATACAGCTGAAATTATAACAAACTTAGGTATAGGTGAAGCGGTAGTTTCATTTATAGAGGATGGAGGTGCGCCTGCTATGGTTAGAAAGGCAAAAGTACTTCCGCCTCAGTCATATCTTGGAGCAATTGATGATATGATGAGAGCTGCTGTTATTTCAATGTCTGATTTGGCCGGGAAATATAAAGATATGGTGGATAGAGATTCAGCATATGAATTTTTGCAGAGACTGCAAGTGGAAATTTCACAAAGCAGGAAGAGGAAAGACAGGCTGAGATAGCAAGAAAAGAAGCTGAGAAGCAGGCCGAATTAGAAAGAAAAGAGGCCGAAAAACAGGCAAAGGCAGCACAAAAGGAAGCCGAAAGGCAGGCTAAAGAGGCTGAAAAGGAAGAAGAAAAGAAAAAAGATGCTATAAAGAAAGGGGTAGCTACTGTAGCAGGTACAGCTGCAGGAACTATCGGAAGGCAGATTGGTAAGACTTTAGGAAAATCAGGCGGAAAATTCGGTTCAAGTCTTGGAGGAAATTTGGGAGCAAGCCTTGGAAGAGGTGTTCTCTCAACATTATTTAAATTAAAATAATTATGAATATACGAGAAGATATAGAACTTAGAGAGGAATTGACTCTAAGTAAATACGCCGCTTTAAGTAAAAACTCTTTAGGAAGAGACAGGTATGAGGATCCCTGTGATATAAGAACTGTTTATCAAAGAGACAGAGACAGGATACTTCACTCAAAGGCATTCAGAAGGCTGAAACATAAGACTCAAGTTTTCCTGGCGCCTGAAGGAGATCATTATAGAACAAGACTTACTCATACTCTTGAGGTGGCACAGATTGCAAGAACTATAGCCAAATCTCTCAGATTAAATGAAGATTTGGCAGAAGCAATAGCTTTGGGGCATGATCTCGGACACACACCTTTCGGTCATTCGGGAGAGGATGTTTTAAATGATGTCTGTTCATATGGTTTTGCTCATTATGAACAAAGCGTCAGAATAGTTGAATTTATAGAAAAATCGGGAATGGGACTCAATCTTACAAAGGAAGTAAGAGACGGTATATTAAATCACAGAACATCAGGTAATCCCTCTACTTTGGAGGGACATGTTGTGAGACTTTCAGACAAGATTGCCTATATAAACCATGACATAGATGATTCAATAAGAGCTCGTATTATGGAAGAAGATGATATACCAAAAGAGTATAGTGATATACTCGGTCACTCTGTAAGAGAAAGACTTAATAATCTGATACATGGTGTTATAGAAGGAAGCATTGATAAGCCTGAAATTTCAATGAATAGAGAAATATATAAGGCAATGATGGGACTTAGAACATGGATGTTTAAAAAGGTTTACTACAATGAGGTCCCAAAGTCACAGGAAGGAAAAGCTAAGACTATGGTAAAGTCATTGTTTGACTATTATATGTGTCATAGTGATAAACTTCCGGATGAATATATATATTTTATAAAAGAACTGAATCAGGATAGAGAATTGGTGGTTTGTGATTATATTGCAGGAATGACAGATTTATATGCAATAGAGAAATTCAAGGATATATTTGTTCCAAAATCCTGGGATGTATATTAAGGAGAAATGATTGTATTATTCAAATGATATAATAGATGAAGTAAGATCCGCAAATGATATAGTGGATGTTGTTTCAAGCTATGTGAAGATACAAAAAAAGGGTGCCAACTATATGGGACTGTGTCCCTTTCATGCAGAAAAATCTCCTTCGTTTTCAGTATCACCCGGCAAGCAACTTTTCCATTGCTTCGGCTGTGGTGTTGGGGGAGATGTAATAGCTTTTATAAGGCAATATGAAAACTATTCTTTTACAGAAGCATTAACACTGCTGGCAAAAAGAGCCAATATAGAATTGCCGCAGGTCAGTGACAATGACAGGGCAAAAAATGATGAAAAGAATACTATTCTTGAAATAAATAAGACGGCCGCAAAGTATTTCTATGAAAACTTGCTTTCAAAAGACGGTGAGATCGGATTAAAATATTTCAAGGATAGAGGGCTTGACAGTAGACATATCACACATTTTGGACTTGGGTTTGCTAAGAAAACACCAAATGATTTGTATCAATATCTAAAAGGTATGGGATACAGTGATGATATATTAAAGAAAAGCGGACTTATAAATATTGATGAAAAGGGTGCAAGAGACAGATTTTGGAATAGAGTTATGTTTCCCATAATAGATGCCAATTCCAGAGTTATAGGATTTGGTGGAAGAGTTTTGGGGAATGGACTTCCAAAATATGTAAATTCACCTGAGACTCTTGCATTTGATAAAAGCAGAAATCTCTACGGATTAAATTTTGCAAAGAGAACAAGAAGAGACTTCTTTTTGGTGTGTGAGGGCTACATGGATGTTATTGCTTTACATAATGCGGGTTTTGAGAATGCTGTGGCAAGTCTTGGAACAGCACTTACACCACTACATGTAAAACTTATAAGCAGATATACCAAGAAAGTTATATTAACTTATGATTCTGATAGTGCAGGTGTAAATGCGGCAAAGAGAGCTATTCCTCTTTTAAAAGAAGAGAATATAAATGTAAAAGTATTATCCATGGCTCCTTATAAAGATCCGGATGAATTTATAAAAAATCTGGGCAGTGAGGAGTTTCAAAAAAGAATAGACTCTGCAGATAATGCCTTTCTTTGGGAAGTTGAAGTACTAAAGAAAGAATATAATTTAAACGAACCTGATGAGAGAACCAACTTTTACAGGGAAGTTGCAAGAATGCTAAGTGGATTTCATGAAAAGCTTGAAAGAGAAAACTATACTCATGCTGCAGCAAAGAGATTGATGATTGAATATAATGCGCTCTTTGATATGGTTAATTCCTTCGGAAATACTACAGTTTCCGAAAAGAAAAATCTGAGTAAAGAAAACAAAAAAATTGATGACGGATACACAAAAGCGCAAGGACTTTTGCTTACATGGATGGTTGAGGAAGTATCACTTTTTAATAAGATAAGTGAGTACATTTCACCGGATAATTTCAGTGAAGGTTTCTATAGAGATGTTGCATTAAAGATATTTGAAAAGTTGAAAGTGGGAGATTTGAAGTTTTCAAATATTTGCGATAATTATGCGGATGATATGGAAAAGCAGAGATTGCTTTCCAAAATACTTAATACAACTTTGGGGACTAACCTCAGTGATGATGAAAAGAAAAAAGCCATCACTGAAAGTATACTTAAAATCAGACAGGCAAGTTTAGACGAGAAAAGCAAAAATGCAAAGGGGATAGAAGAGTTTCAAAAAATTATTGAAGAGCAAGCGATTTTGCGAAAACTTCATGTTGATTTAGGTTAGTGGAGGAAGTATGAGGGGGAAGAATTTAAAAAATGAGTTTGAAATGATACTGAAAAAAGATTTTGATGGGAAAATCACTGCTTCGAATATTAATAGAATCTTCTCTGAAAATGATATATCAAAGGAATATCTTCCGGATTTTATTGAATTTCTCGAAAAAAAAGATATTTTTATTGACGAGGACTATGAGAAGGAGCCTTCAGACTTTGACAGTGAATCAGATCCGGAGGAATTTATTATCATAAAGGACAGTGAGTTTGAAGATGAGTTCAATGAAGATGATATAAAGGATCTTGAAGATATAAACTTAAATATCCTGGATGATTTGGATGAATATGTTTCCGTTGAAGATCCTATTAAGATGTATCTAAAGGAAATAGGGAAAATTCCTCTTCTTAGTGTGGAAGATGAAATGGTGTTGGCTCGAAATTTCAGATCCTGATGAAAATTTAAAGAAGGAAGCTGCTAAAAAAATGGCTGAATCCAATCTGAGACTTGTTGTCAGTATCGCAAAAAGATATATGGGCAGAGGGATGCAACTTTTGGATCTTATTCAGGAAGGTAATCTTGGTCTTTTGCGAGCAGTTGAAAAATTTGACTATCAAAAAGGATTTAAATTTTCCACCTATGCTACATGGTGGATAAGACAGGCTATAACCAGGTCTATTGCAGATCAGGCAAGGACTATAAGAATTCCGGTACATATGGTCGAAACTATAAACAGACTGATAAAAACACAGAGGAAACTGGTTCAAGAGCTTGGAAGAGAACCAAAGCCTGAGGAAGTGGCAAAAGTTATGAATTTATCAGTTTCAAAGGTAAGAGAAATAATGAATTTTGCACTTGAGCCTGTATCCATGGAAACACCTATCGGTGATGAAGAGGATTCGCATCTTGGAGATTTTTTACAGGACTTTAATGCAAAGGTTCCGGTAAATTTCGCAATGGATGTACTCTTACATGAGCAATTGATGGAAGTTATAAAATCGCTTACTGAAAGAGAGCAAAAGGTAATAATTCTTAGATTCGGACTTGAGGATGGAAAACCGAGAACACTTGAAGAGGTAGGAAAGGTATTTGGGATCACAAGAGAGAGGATAAGACAAATTGAAGCAAAGTCTTTAAGAAAGCTTAGAAATCCGTCAAGATCAAAAAGACTAAAAGATTTTTTGGAATAGAGAAAAATGAAACTATCAAAAAGATTGCAAACTATTGCTGATTTTGTAAAAAAAGATGCAGTGGTGGCGGATATAGGAACAGATCACGCACATATACCTATTTATCTGATAATAAACAAAATAATAAATAAGGCATATGCCTGTGATATAAATAAAGGACCATTGGAAAAAGCAAAGGAAAATATAGAATACTTCGGAGTAAGTGAAAATATTGTTCTGAGGCTTTCCAATGGTCTTGATAAATTATCAAATGAAGAGGCGGATACAATAATAATAGCCGGTATGGGCGGTGAACTTATTATTGATATCTTAGATAGGGGCAAAAGTTTTTTTGATAAAAAAAATACTTTTATACTGTCACCTCATACAAAAACAGATGAAGTAAGATTTTATTTACTGAGAAAAGGTTTTGAAATCTTAAAAGAAGATATGTGCATGGATGAAGGTAAGTTTTTATACTGTAATGGAAGTAAAATACTTAGGCAGTGCAGAAAAATATTCCGAGGCTGAACTTCTATACGGTAAATATCTTATTGAGAATAAGAATTCGATATTGCTACAATTCCTTAAAAAAGAGGAAGATAAATATTTAAGTATTCTTTCAAATACCGGATTGAATGAGAACAGAAAAAAAGAACTCGGTCAAAGACTGGATATAATTAAGGAGACAATCAATGAAATGCAATGATATTTTTGAATACTTAAAAGGATTATATCCTATAGAGCTTGCCATGGACTGGGATAATTCGGGATTTTTACTTGGAAGAGGGGATAAAGAAGTCAAAAATATTTTAGTAGTACTTGATATCACAAATGATGTGTTGGACTACGCAATAGAGAAAAAAATAGATTTGATAATATCTCATCATCCTATTATATTCTCATCTGTGAAGAGAATAACGGGGGATACTCTTTTGGGAAATTATATTTTAAGAATATTGGAGAATAATATATCTGTTATATCAATGCATACCAATTTTGATATTGCAAATGGAGGTATGGCTGATATTGCAGAACAAAAGCTGTTACTTTCTAATACAAAACCTCTTGAAGTGACTGCTACTATAGAAGGTAAAGAACTTGGAGTAGGAAAAATAGGAGATTTGAAAAAGGCTGTTTCATTTGACGAATTGCTTAATTTAATAAAGGAAACATTCGATTTAAAAAATTTAACGGTATTTGGCAGAGAAAATATAAAAGGAAAAATTAAAAGAATAGCTATAAGTCCCGGTTCAGGTAGAGGAATGTATAAGTACGCTCTTGGCGAGGCTGATGTACTTATAACAGGTGATATTACACATCATGAGGGCCTGGATGCTGCAAATGAAGGAATGTGTATTATAGATGCCACACATTATGGTTTAGAGCATGTATTTATAGAAAGAATTTCAAATGATTTGAAAAAATACAGTGAGATAAATGTTTTAGAATTTAGAAATACAAATCCGGTGGAGATAATGTAGGGGATGGTAAAAGTTTTTTTAGTTGAGGATGAAAAGTTTGTCAGAGAAGGTATAAAGAATGAGATAGAATGGAATTTATATGGATTTGATTTTGTAGGGGAAGCTGCCGATGGTGAATTGGCACTTCCCCTAATTGAAATGTCAAAACCTGATATCCTGATAACAGATATTAAAATGCCCTTTATGGACGGATTGGAACTCGGAAGAATAGTAAAGGAAAGGTATCCGGAAACAATTATAATATTTCTGAGCGGCTATGATGATTTTGATTATGCACAAAAAGCTATACATATAGGAGCATCTGAATATCTTTTAAAGCCGGTTTCAAAGGAAAAACTTTTATCGGTTTTAAAGAAAATAAAACCGATAGTAGAATCAAAGCAGCACAGCTATAAGGGTAATGTAAATGTAGAAAATATCGATTTAGATATAAAAAAGTTTGACACAAGCGAATTTAATAAAGGGAGTTTCAAAGACTTTATTATTACCGGAAATTGTACAGATATTGAGGAGTTTGTTAGACAATATATCGATCATTTGGGTAGACAATTAAAGTCTTTGATATTCAGGCAGTATGTAATAATGGATGCATTTATAGAGTCTAATAAATTTCTTAATAATAGTATTTATAAAGAGGAACTTGGAAATAAATTCGGTACTATGGAGGTATTTGATGAAGCTGTTACAGATATTCATACGATGAAGAAGTATTTTTTGGACCTGCTTTTTTATATTATTGATAAAAGGGAACAGCTTACCGGAAGGCAGAACAGCTTTTTATTGAATAAAGCCAAAGATTTTGTTGAAAAAAACTATATGGAACCGGATATTTCTTTAAACACTGTGGCGGAACACATCGGACTTAGTCCTACATATTTCAGTACTGTTTTTAAGCAAGAAGTTGGAATGAATTTTATAGATTATCTTACAAAAACAAGAATTGACGAAGCTAAAAGACTGCTTAGGAGCACTGATAAAAGGATATCAGATATAGCCCAGGAAGTCGGATATCGTGATCAGCACTATTTCAGTTCTGCTTTTAAGAAATATCAAGGAGATACACCTAAGGCATACAGAGAAAATAAAAATGAAAAATAGTATACAAAATTATATTATGAAAAGGTTGTTTATAACCTTTATACCAATTGCATTTATTATTATTTATCTTTTATTTGTGATGAAATGGCAAAATGATAAGTACAGCAGTATAGTGAAGAATATAAGTATTGCCACAGAATTTAACTTTAAATTTAAAGAGAATGTGGACCATAAAATGTATAGGGGTTGTAATAGGTGCGGATACAATAGAAAAATCAAAAATCCATACGAGGACCTTGAATATGCAAATAAAAATATTTGAAAAACTGCTTGAAACAAATAGTAATGATGAAGGTTTAAACAGACCGAAAGGCCTTATTATACTTTTTAAATTTATTAAAAAAAGCAAATAGACAATATCGGTAAAAAGTGATATCTATAAAGATTATAATAAAAAAATATCGATAGTCTGGAATATGATATTAGGGTAACTACCGAGCTGATAGAAGATACCGTTAATGATTATATATATGAAGAAACAAAAGAGCTTAACAGAGTAAGTGCAAAGATAAGAAATCAGATGGCAATTATCTTTACATTCAGTATTATAAGTGTATTGCTTATTTTTATATTTTACATTATATATGTATAAAAAGGTATCAAGACATATTGCGGCTCCTATTATAAATCTTTGTAATTATACAAAAAGAAGTGAAAATGATTTGTTGGAGAACAATCCGGAAAGTAATATTTTAGAGATCGATGAGCTGTCAGAAAATTTCAATTATAAAATCATTAGAATAAAAGAACTTATCGAGAATATAAAGACGGAGCAAAAGAACAAGAAAAATACTGAACTTTGGCTCTTACAATCTCAAATAAATCCGCATTTTTTATATAACACACTTGATACTGTGGTATGGATGGCTGAAGCAGGTGATTCAAAAAAAGTGGTTGATATGATAACTGCATTATCCGGATTTTTAAGGATAGGACTAAACAATGGAAAAAGATTTATACAGATAAGAGAAGAAATAAGACATATTGAAAGCTATTTGAAGATACAAAAATTCAGATATGAGGATATTTTGGAATACAGTATTGATATAGAAGATAATCTATATGATATGAGAATATTGAAACTGTTATTGCAACCGATTGTAGAGAATGCACTTTATCATGGAATAAAGTATAAAAGAAGCGGTGGTAAAATTCTGGTAAAAGGATATAGAGAAAATGACAATATAATTTTGCAGGTAAAAGATAACGGCATTGGAATGGATGGTGCAAGGCTTGAAAGTATAAGAAACACTATAAATAACAAAACAGTAGATGATAATAATATTGTAAAATCATCGGAAGACAGTTTCGGACTTTACAATGTTGCAGAAAGAATAAGACTTTATTATGGAAATGAATATGGACTTAATATAGACAGTGAGAAAAATTTAGGTACCACAGTGAGTATAGTATTGCCTGTTGAAAGCAGTTTAATATAATTACAGTTTATTTATAAAACATAATCTAAATATTTTTAAACCTATATCATAAAAATAGTATACATATATAGTTATTGTTGAAAATAATATAAAAGCGTAAAAAAATCTATGTTTACATAGATTTTTTTGTATTATAATATGTATAACAAATAAATGTTTCGTAAATAATTTTAAGGAGGAGTTTATGAGTAAAAGAGGTTTAAGTTTGTTTGTATCAGCAATTATGCTGACAATGTTTGCGCTTTCAGGTTGTGGCACAAGTGCAAAAGCACCGGAGGAGACCAAGGCAGTTGAATCAACAGAAGCAGCCAAGGAAGAAGCTAAGAGCGAAGAAAGTAAGGAAGCCGGAAAAATAATTGTTGTAGGTTACGCACAAGTCGGAGCTGAGTCTGATTGGAGAACAGCAAATACAGAGTCTTTTAAGGCAACATTTGTTCCGGAGAATGGATATGAGCTTATATTTAATGACGCCCAGCAAAAACAGGAAAATCAAATCAAGGCTATCAGAGATTTTATTCAGCAAGAGGTTGACTATATTGTACTTGCACCTGTTGTAGAAACCGGATGGGATACAGTTTTACAGGAAGCAAAGGATGCAGGAATTCCTGTAATACTTTCTGACCGTATGATAAAAACTTCAGATGATTCTCTTTATACAGCACTTGTATGTGGTGATTTTATAAAAGAGGGTGAGACTGCAGGACATTGGCTTGAAGATTATTTGAAATCAAAGAATGTATCTGCTGATGAGAAAATCAATATAGTTACTCTTCAAGGTACAATCGGTGCATCCGCACAGGTTGGTAGAACTGACGGTTTTGCAAATATTTTAGGACAGAATGCAAACTGGGATATGCTTGCAAAACAGACAGGTGAGTTTACACAGTCTAAAGGACAGGAAGTTATGGAGTCATTCTTAAAGCAGTTTGATGATATTGATGTAGTAGTTGCAGAAAATGACAACATGGCTTTTGGTGCTATAGATGCAATAAAGGCTGCAGGAAAGACATGCGGACCGGAAGGCGACATAACGGTTATATCATATGATGCTGTAAAGGCTGCATTTGATGCAATGATAGCAGGAGATTTAAATGCAAGTATTGAGTGTAGTCCGCTTCATGGACCTAGAGTAGCGGAAATTATTCAAAAGCTTGAAAAGGGTGAAACAGTAGAGAAGATTCAATATGTTGATGAATCATATTTTGATACAAGTATGGATCTGGAGAAAATAAAGGCCGGAAGAGCATACTAATACAGAGTAATTTGATATTTTGCATAAAGAAAATACCGGGAGTGAGGAGTTGATTGCTCCTCGCTCCTTTTGAGGTGATTATGGATAATCTATTGAAAATGAGAGGAATCTGTAAAAATTTTCCCGGCGTAAAGGCACTTGATAATGTGGATTTTAATTTAAATAAGGGCGAAATACATGCTTTAATGGGAGAAAACGGTGCGGGTAAGTCCACACTTATAAAGGTACTTACAGGAGTAGAAGAATTTGAAAGCGGACAGATAATTCTTGAAGGTAAAAAAAGTATAATAAATAAAAGCCCAAAAGAAGCACAGAAAAATGGAATAAGTACCGTGTATCAGGAAGTAAACCTTTGCCCGAATATCTCGGTGGCTGAAAATTTATTTTTGGATCGTGAGCCTAGAAAATTCGGACTTATTGATTGGCAAAAAATGAATAGAATGTCCAAGGAACTTTTGGATAAATTGGATATCAAAATAGATGTAACCAAACCTACAGAAAACTATTCTATTGCAATACAGCAAATGATTGCTATAGCAAGAGCAGTTGATATGTCGGCAAAAGTCTTGATACTTGATGAGCCTACTTCATCGCTTGATGACGGAGAGGTTGAAAAACTTTTTGTTTTGATGAAAAAATTAAAAAAGGAGGGTATAGGAATAATATTTGTTACCCATTTTTTGGAGCAGGTATATGCGGTATGTGATAAAATAACTGTTTTAAGAAACGGAGCTCTTGTAGGAGAGTTTGAAGTGGATAATCTTCCAAGAGTACAGCTTGTAGCAAAAATGATGGGTAAGGATTTTAACGACCTTGAAAATATTAAGGGTGAAAGCACAAAGACTACTGATAAAGAAGTACTTCTTAAGGCCGAGTCGCTTGGATCAACCGGTAATATAAAACCGTTTGATCTTACGTTAAATAAAGGAGAGGTTATAGGAATAACCGGTCTTTTGGGATCAGGGCGCTCTGAACTTGTCAGAGCTATATATGGTGCCGACAAAACGGATACCGGTAAAATAGTATTTAAAAATAAGGAAGTTAAAATAACTGCTCCGATTGATGCTATGAAACTTGGGATGGCATATCTTCCTGAAAACAGAAAAGATGAAGGAATTATAGCAGATCTGTCTGTAAGAGAAAATATAATAATAGCTATGCAGGCAAAACAAGGGATATTTAAACTTATACCGAGAAAAAAACAGGAAGAATTTGTAGATAAATATATAGAAATATTACAGATAAAAACAGCCGGGAGAGAAACACCTATAAAACAGCTTTCAGGCGGAAACCAACAAAAGGTAATACTTGCAAGATGGCTGCTCACAAATCCTGAGCTTCTTATATTGGATGAACCGACTAGGGGAATTGATGTAGGAACAAAAACTGAGATTCAAAAACTGGTTTTAAAATTGGCAACAGACGGTATGAGTGTAATATTTATTTCATCAGAAATCGAGGAGATGATCAGAACTTGCCAGAGAATGGTAGTAATGAGAGATAAGAAAAAAGTAGGTGAATTAAAATCTGATGAAATATCTCAAAATAATATAATGAGTGCTATAGCAGGGGGGGAATAAAATTGAGAGCATTAAAAATAAAAAAAATAACATCTGCCAGACTCTTTCTGCCTATAATAAGTTTAATTTTAGTCTTAATTATAAATATGATAAAGACGCCGAACTTTTTTAATATCACAATACAAAATGGAGTGTTTTACGGATACATAATTGATGTAATAAATCGTGCAAGCGAACTTGTAATACTGGCTGTAGGCATGACTCTTGTAGTTGCTTCCTCAGGCGGTACAGATATATCGGTAGGTGCGGTATGTGCACTTTCGGGTGCTGTTGCCTGTTTTATACTGGCAGGTGGTGAGGTTTCAACAGATGTATATCATGCACCTTATATAACAGCATTTATTGCGGCAATATTTGTTGGCTTACTTTGCGGTTCTTTCAACGCTTTTCTTGTCGCAAAGATGAATATTCAACCTATGGTTGCAACTTTAATATTGTTTACAGCAGGTAGGGGAATGGCACAGCTTGTTACAAACGGACAAATAACCTACATAAGAGTTGAATCATTCAAGATGCTTGGTAATTCTATTCATGGCATACCGCTTCCAACACCTGTATTTGTAGCATTGGCTGTTGTCTTAATAACTATTGTAATACTCAAAAAAACAGCTTTGGGGCTTTATATAGAAACTGTGGGAATAAATAATAAAGCAGCAAGACTTGTAGGGTTAAATCCGGTATTTATACAGTTTATAGCTTATGCATTTTGTGGTCTTTTGGCAGGTCTTGCAGGAATGATAGTTTCATCAAGAGTATATTCTGCAGATGCCAATAACGCCGGACTTAATATAGAACTTGATGCAATACTGGCGGTGGCACTTGGAGGAAATAGTCTTGCCGGAGGAAAGTTTTCACTTCTTGGAAGCGTTATAGGAGCTTACACTATTCAAGCATTGACTACAACATTATATGCCATGAGTGTCTCGGCAGATCAACTTCCTGTATATAAGGCGATTGTAGTTGTAATAATAGTATCATTACAGTCGAAGGAATTTATAAAGATAATAAGAGGATTTAATTTAAATAGGAAGAAAGCCGAGGTGGCATATGAAAGATAAGTTAAAAAATATAGATAATAAAACCTTCTTACTTTATATGACAATTCTTCTTTTTTTATTATAATGTATGGTATAGGAATTATAATGTTTGGAAGTAAGGGATTTCAAAAACCACAAGTTTTTTTAAATCTCTTCATATCTAATGCAGGACTGATTGTTATAGCAACAGGTATGACCATGGTTATAATATCCGGTGGAATAGATATTTCAGTCGGTTCTTTTGTAGCACTTACATGTATGGTGTTGGCGTATCTGATGGAAAAAGTCAAGATGAATGCGCTAAGTGCAATAGCACTTGTAATCATAATCGGTCTGATATTCGGTCTTATTCAGGGTGTACTTATTTCATATCTTAATATTCAACCATTCATAGTTACTTTGGCAGGTATGTTCTTTGCCAGAGGTATGACAGCGATCATATCTCAAGAGATGATCAGTATAACTAATGAGACCTTCCTTTCATGGGCAAATAAGAAATAACAATACCTTTATTCGGTATAGTAAATAAAAAAGGAGCCGTAGTATATCCATATATTTACCCCACCGTAATAGTCGCACTTATTATACTTGTACTGATGTTTATAATGTTAAAATATACCAAGTTCGGAAGAAGTGTATATGCTGTTGGAGGAAATGAGCAATCAGCCTTGCTTCTTGGACTAAATGTTAAAAAGATAAAACTTCAGGTATATATACTGAACGGATTATTATGTTCTATAGGAGGATTCTTATTCTGCTTAAATACCTGCGCAGGATTTGTGGAACAGGCTAAGGGATTTGAAATGGAAGCAATAGCAGGAGCAGTAATCGGGGGAACATTGCTTAGCGGTGGAGTAGGTAATGTGTTCGGAAGTCTTTTTGGTGTACTTATAAAAGGCACTATAGAAGCTTTTGTAAGTTTCCAAGGAACATTATCATCCTGGTGGACAAAAATTATAATAGCTACCATACTTGCATTTTTTATAATATTGCAGAGTATACTTGCGATGTCAAAGAGAGGGAAAAAGTAGCAATAAATAGACATTTGTAAAAATATATAAATTTATATGAAAAAAATACTGTCATATATTTTATGGCGGTATTTTTTGTTTCTTGTTGAAATTTTATAAACATGTGTTATGATAAAGTCATTAAATTTTGGGTAGAGGAGGTGCGTAATAATTTTAAATTTTGTATACAAACATTTTAGAAAAATATTGTTTGTGTTTTTTGTGTGCTTAATTGCGTACCTGTTTACGGACTCTTTGGCAGATATAGCCACGCCGTCTAATGCAATATCCGGTGATATCGTTATTTCACCGGATACGGCTACTTCATCCAATGCAAGAAGGCATGAAGTAAAGCTGGACGGAATAAGTGTAATAGTAGATGTGCCGGAAGGTGCATTTGACACAAAGGTTACGCTAAAGGCCAAAAGATTAACCATAAATGAGCTTGAAAATAATTTAACTTCTGAAAATGAAGAGAATATAAAAGGAATTGAATCAGAGAATATAAGTGAAAATCAAGAACAGTCAGAGAGTATAGAAAATACAGAGGGATTATCTGAGAGTTTAGATACTACTTCGGAGACTGTAGAAAGTTCGGAAATCGCTCTTAATGAAAGTGTAACTGAATCAAATATATCTTTAAACAGCGAAGAAACAAGTGAAGCCGTAGAATCAATTGATAATGATATCAGTGAAACTTTGGAAACATATGGTGAAAATAATCAGTCTGATGATAATGGTCAGATTAGAGAATCGGTAAGTGAAGGCAGTGAGAACACAAATTATTTAGAGGACGCTGTAATAAGAAATACTGAATCTGAAATAAAAGAATACCCGCAAGATTCGATATCTTTGGATATTCATTTTGAGGATGAAAACCATGTAGAGATTGAACCTTTGACAACTGTATATGTTAATATAAAAATTGACAATGCTTTACTTCCTGAAGGAGCAAAGCCTGAAGATACGGAAGTTTATCATATAAAGGATGATAACACCGTAAATAAGGTAGAGGATATTGCCCTAATAGAGGATAAAGATGATAACAGTATTACTACAAACTTCAGTACGGATGGGTTTTCAACCTTTACAATATCCTGGGGGGTTTTAGCCAGTAAGTTCAAAGTAAATATAAAGTATGTTGATACCAATGGTGATGAGATAACAGCTGATTTGACAAAGTTGGGTGATTTGTATAATAGTGGTGGTGATTTTGGTATTGCACCAAGAGAAAGGATAACACCAAGACAGCTGGATACAGGTATGGTTGGTATGAGATATAAATATGCCAGAGCCAGAATGTCGAACGGAACTATTGTAGACAATATACTTCAATTGAAAGAGAAACAAGCATATCACAGGGGCTTAGATATACAGTAGACGGAACAAACTGGGTACCTTTTAGACAACAAGACATGCAATTTCTTGAACTTGTATATGAGCCTGAAGAAAGAACTATTTCAAACCGAAGAATAAGGACTGATATAAGTAAGACTGTGGAAGACCCGGATAAGGACGGAATCTACGATCTTACACTGAAAATAAATAATCAGACCGGTAGTACAACAAACAGAACAAATATGGATGTACTGTTTTTACTGGATACCACAAGCAGTATGAGTGAGGGTATTTCAGGTCGTGGTACTGATCCTAAAATATCTTCAGTTTACAGTATACTTAGAAATGTAATAAACAACAATTACTTTGACAGCAGTAAATATAATGTAAACTATGCATTGGTAGGAATTGACAGCGAATCGACTCTGTATCAGAACTGGACAAGTAACGGAAGTTCCGTTGTAAGTAAGATTCCTATAAGTCCGAATAATGTGAGCAGAATAAACTATGAAAAGGGATTTGTTAAGGCAAATGAACTTTTTAGAAACGGTAGAAGCGATGCACAAAAAGTCCTTATCTTTATTACGGACGGAAATCCTACTTACTATACGAATCACAGTACAGGTAGGAATGAAGGTCATTTAATTGACAGATACAGCACAATGGCGATGCTTCACGGACAGTTTGCATTATATGCTATAGATTTGGACTATTTCTTTTCTATAGGTCTGGGTAATCAAAGTGATTATGATAAGCTGAAACTTTTGACAAATTCAAATGACGGGGACAGTCCTGTAAGAGGATATAAGGGTATCACCTTACCTGCGCCGGGAGTGGAGGTAGGTGCAAGTCCATATTCAGCAGACAGTAAAAATTCTTTTTTAGATAGGATGAGGGAAATAGTAAGTGTACTGAAAAGTCCAAGAGTGAGTAATGTTGTACTGGAGGATAAACTCAGTCAATATGCAATGATTGCAAAGGATCCTTCAGGTAATCCATATCCGCTCGAGATTGAGGTTTTAGGTCTACAGGATTGCATACAGGAAATTATGTGGTGAGAAACAGCATGTACAGATTATTTTCCACTCCGAGAAATGCAATGGCAGATATTGTATCTTCATACAATGATGCTACTAAAACAATCAGATTGGAATTTCCGACTGCCTATACTTTGGAGACAGGATATACTTATATGGTAAAGGCAAAGATAAAAACTACACCATTAGCTGAGGCAAAATATGCAGCCACAAAGCAATTCCAGAAAAATCCCAACGGAACGGATGTGGTCGGAGACCCGGGAACAGGTTCAAAGTCTTCAAATCAAAAGGGATTTTATTCCAATGATATAGCAACTCTTACATACAAGTATAAGGATCAGGAAATAATTGAAACATTTAAAAAACCTGTTATCCAACCCTACATAAATCCGATACCTACGGGTGTGGCATTTGATATATCTTATGCCCTAATATTTATAATAATGTCGATTCTTTCGATTGGAATATTTTATTTTAACAGGAGGAAGAGATATTAATATATTTTATAACTATTCAAAACCTGTGCTATATGAGAGCATGAAAAAGCAATAGTTAACACATATATAGGAGGATGGATTTATAGAGGAAAAGGAGAAAATCAAAAAGAGGAGTATAGCGGAGTTAAAGTCATTTATAATAAGATTTTTGACGCTTGTCTCAATGATTTATGTCTTGGTATTTATAGTATTTGGAATAAGGATTTCGCCAAATAATGAGATGTTACCAAGAGTAAGGGCAGGAGATTTATTGTTTTTCTATAGACTGGAAGGCAGACTCAAATCAAGTGATGCCATATGCTATCATTTTGATGGTGAAAAGTATATAGGGAGAATAATAGGAGCGCCAGGAGATACTATTGATATAGATGATAACGGAAGTGTTATACTAAACGGTGCCATATTGGTAGAGGATGATACCAGAGGCAAAACAGATAAGTACGATACGGATGTAACATATCCTATTGTACTGGGGGAAAATGAATTTTTTATACTTGCCGATAACAGAACGCTTGCAAAGGACAGCAGATATTTCGGTACTATAAAAAAGAAAGATATTGAAGGTAAAATAATTATCGTTATAAGAAAGGATAATATATGATGTTAAAAAGAATTATGACTTTGGCGGCAGTGTCTGCCATGACAATCGCAATGGCCGGAAGCGCAATAGCTGCAGAGACAACAAAGCAGTTAAAACCTGCAGCAGGATCACCGAACAAAATCAAGTTCACCAAAGAGATGAAAATCTACAATGTAGATGATACAACAGGCGGAAGTGCAAAGGCACCTGATGTTAAGTATACATATACTATCGCAGGAAGTGCCGGAGGTGGCGGAAAGACACCTGTCAGCGGTACTGATGGAGGACTTACTGTAGTTGCAGGTACAGCAATGCCTACTATTTCAGCGGCAGAGTTTAGTCATAATGATACAATTACAAACCACCTTGTAAAAAAGGAAGTTACAGTAGACTTTACTGAGCAATTTAATGAAGATGGTATTGATGATATATCAGTACCGGGTATCTATAGATATGAGATTACAGAGACCGGTAATTTTAACCTTACTACAAGTCAGCATGACTACACAAACGATGTGAGCCAGCTTACAGGCGGCAAGGAGAAGAGATACCTTGATGTATATGTAGGATACAATGCGGCAGGAAAGCTTGAAGTAAAGACAGCCGTTATGATGAAGAAGGATGCTACAGTTACAGATAACTCAAAGACTACAGGTTATATCGATGATTTAAACGGTGCACTTACAACAGATAATAAGGATGATGTAAGTACATTTAAGACAAGAGATATTATCCTTCAAAAGGATGTAGCCGGTAACATGGGTTCTACAACTGAAGAGTTTAAGTTCACTATCGATCTTAGCAATATCGGTGTAGGTATGGATTATAAAGTGACTTCTACAAATGCTGCAAACCCTACTGCTATAACAGGTGTTACAGGAAATACATATTCACTTACTAATGTTAAGTTAAAGAGCGGTCAGACTATAAAGATTTCAGGTCTTCCATCTACAGCAAAGTACAAAGTTACTGAGGATGTTACTACTGTAGGACCTGCAGGATACAAGACAACTCATGGTATTAATGTTGCAAGAATTGCAGCACCTACAAATACAAATCAGTATGCCAATGTAGCTGCTGTAACAGCAGTTACTCCGGTAAAGGCAGACGATACAGTTGCAGATACAATATTCTTCTTAAACTACCGTGATACACCTACACCTACAGGTGTTGCAATGAGTGTTGCTCCTTTTGCAATCATGGCAGGATTCGGTATTTTATTTATCTTGGTATTCTTTAAGAGAAGAAAAAAAGAAGTTGAGAACTAAAGATGAATTTGATAGGAAAATGTGCATACATAGGAAATAGGATTATAGATATAATCGTTATTCTTATGGCAGTGATAATGTTCTTATTCGGAGCATATTCACTATATGATATTTTTCATGTATATAAAGGGGCATCTCTTTCAAGTGAAATCTTAAAGAGCGCCCCCGGTACTGCCGGAAATGCAGATGATACTGTAAATGTAGAGGCTTTGTTTAATAAGTATCCGGACATGAGGGCATGGCTTAATATTTTTGATACAAATATTAACTACCCGATAGTTCAGGGTATTGATGATGCCGAGTATCTTAATAAGGATATTGACGGTGAGTTTTCTTTGGCAGGTTCCATTTTTTTAAGCAGTCTTTGTAATGGTGATTTAAGTGAACATTATTCACTTGTTTACGGTCATCACATGGACAATGGTGCTATGTTTGGAGATGTTGAAAAGTTCCTTGATAAGGAATTTTTTGACAGTCATGTGGATGGAATACTATATACCAAAACAGAGATCTATGATGTAAAGGTATTTGCCGTTTTGGAAACAGATGCCTATAATGAGAAGATTTATTTCCCATATTTTGCAAATGAAAATAAAGACGGTTTTTATAACTATCTTCAGGAAAATGCTGTAAATATGAGGGAAGTGGATAGAAAAAATAAGGTTATAACTATGTCCACATGTACAGAGTCCTATACAAACGGAAGAATTGTGCTTTTTGGCGAACTTATAAGGAGATGATATGAAGCAAATTTATAAGAAAATCATATTTTTCCTTTTGTTGACATATTTTATATTTGTGCCAAGGGATGCCTTGGCCGCAAATGTAAAATTGCCTATTAACATAAATGTATCAGGAACCAATCCTATTTACTACAGATATGATGTAAATATAAGCAAGCTTGATTCAAGGAATAATATTGTTTCAACTGAAACAATTCCAATGTCACTGAGACGAAGTGGAACATATATACATGACTTCGGTGATTTTGATGATATTGGGGAGTATAGATACAGTATCAGTCTGGCAAATGCCGATGATGAGAAATTTACTTTCGACAGAAGAAATTATATAGTTCATATACAGGTATTGACTAACGGAACTAATATTTATACCAATACTTATCTTGAAGATCCGAATGAACCGGCAAAGCCTGCGGCAGTGGATTTTAATGTTAAATATCTTGTGGAAATAGTCTATCCGAATGAGAAGGATAAAAACAAAGGGGGCTCCGATACAGGGGATAATAGAAAAGATAATAATAAAGATAATAAAAAAGACGGTCAAAAAAATACAGATAAAAATAATAAAAAGCCTTCAGATGATGAAAGTCGACCTGATAACAGAATAGACGGTGAGCCTTTAATTATCATAGACAAGCCGGATAATAACAAACCCGATAATAATAATAAGGGTAAAATGATTGAAGTGGCAAAGAGATTGCAAAAGGCTATTGTAAAGACAGGAGATGAGAGCTCACTTAGCTTCTATACAACTCTGTTCTTTATTTCAACATGTATTTTTATATTACTGTTTTTTAGAAGAAAGAAAAACCACCGGTAAATGGTAGATTTTTACATGGTGGTTTTTTGTTATGATTTTAAATTTTCTTCACTTGGAGGATAGCCGAACTTAGCCTTATATCTTTTGCTGAAATAAAATATATCGGAATATCCGCATTCTGTGGCTATATCCACTATTTTCATATTACTGTTTCGCAAAAGTTTTTTCGCTTTTTCAAGTCGGTAATCCGAGAGAGTTTGTTTTATCGTACTTCCATATACTTTTTTAAATACCGTATTGATATAGGACGGATTTTTACCGATATTCTTTGCAATTTCTGCTACAGTGTAATCATAATTAGAAAAATTTCTTTCTATGTCTTCAAGTATTTGCTTTCCTATAAGTTGCTCTTTGGTTAAGATAGTGTTTAATCTCATACAGTCAACACCGATCTCAACTAAAATATTCTCAAGTTTTTCTATACAGGATATATCCTTATCAAAAATATTTTTCCTGCATATACTGAACTAAAGTAACACTTTGCAGTATATGATACTTTATATCAAGACTATTTAGTATTTCACGAATAAATTTATAAAGAGTGGTTGCATTATAATTATCCAGTATATCTTTTGTATTAGAACTTATAAAAATTCACATAAGACTCTTTATCTGAATTTGACATATATTTTTATTACAGACGGTCTTATGGTACTGATATCTTTAGCTTGTAAGATCACATTTTCTTTTTTAAATAATCCTGATAACTTAGCTATGCTTTGGTCTTTTGGCATATTTTTTGAGGATTCAATAACATCAATGCATTTATCAATACTTTCTAAAAGAGCTTCTTCACTTATGGGCTTTGAGAGATAGTCAAATACACCATATCGCATTGCCTCTACAGCAAAATTAAAATCATTATATCCTGATAGAAGTATGATTTTTGTATTTAGTTTATTTTCAAAAATATATCCGGCTACCTCAAGACCTGTGACCGATATCATTTTTATGTCCATAAGTAAAAGATCAACTTTAGTAAGTGAAAGACATTTTATAACATCTTCCCCATCTTCACATAATGAGACGATATCTATATTTGTCCTGTTATCGGATATGATCTTTTCAAGTCTTGCACGTATAAAATATTCGTCATCTGCAATGACAAGTTTTATCATAAAAGCTCCTTTTTTATTTTAAAAGAAATACTACAGCCCGGGCTTTGATTTTCAAAATTAAGCTTATAATCATTACCGTAATACAGCTTTAAAATTCTGTTGATATGTTTTAGAGCAAAGTGGTGATTATCATCAGTTTCATCTTTTAAGTATATGATTTAGATTATTCATATCTATTCCAAATCCATTGTCAGTTACTTTAAATAATATATTATCTTCATCTTGATCCACTGCTATATTTATATTACCCTTATATTTTAATCCTTTTATACCATGATAAATACTGTTTTCAACCAGTGGAAGCAGTATAAGCTTTGGACATTTGAAGCGTTTTATATTATCGGCACAAGATATGCCGTATTCAAATTTATCATGGTATCTTACAGACATTATATCAAGATAAGCCTTACAAGTATGTAACTCTTCTTCTATATTCACAAAACTTTTTCCAAGACTTAAACTGCCCCTGTAAAATCTTGAAAGATTCATTACAAGTTCCATTAAAGTTTGCTTTTCATCAAGACTTGCAAGAGAATATATATTGTCAAGAGTGTTGTAAAGGAAATGAGGCTTTATCTGCTCATTAACCTTATCTATTTCAATACGGTTTTTTTCTTTTTCAATATCTATCAACTTGTTTTTCAGATCATTTTGAGACTTCAACATTATATTAAAATCATCTATAAGTTCAATCATCTCAGGAGAGTCGGCTTCATAGTAAAATTCTTTCCAATTTCCCTTACTTACAAAGTGTGTATGTTCTACAAGAGCATAAATAGGCTTACTTAAGTTTTTTGCAATATCTTTTGACATAAAAAGTGCCAGACCAAGAGAGAAGCAGGTTGTAATAAAAAAGGCAATTCCGATGGTAAGGGCAGGCTTTATAAAAAAGAAAAGCGGAATAACATGTATAAGCTTCCAAGGATAGGACTTTAAAGGCATCGTATTTATAAATCCGTAACTTGAAAAAATATGACCGGATTTTCCGGATTTAATAGTACTGATTATTGTATCTGTAAGAGTATTCTTCTCATTCAGATAGTCTGATTTACTTATGATATTGTACTCATTATCCACAAGCAGATAAAGAGAACTTGATGTATCAGATACGGCATATATATCGGATATGCTTTTCTCGGAGATTATAAGTTCTATATAGCCATACAAATCACCGCTTCTATAGTCATATATAGGGTGTACATAAGAAAATGTGTCTATTAAATCATCACTGTGATTATCATATTTTTTTGTTGCAAACCATTTTCCGCCTGTTACACGGATGGATTTAAAATCACTTGGATATTGTTTTCTCTCTGAACTCATAATGATACTGTAGTCTTTATCATATATACTGATACCGTATATATATGGTGCAGGGTATATAAGCTTGTAGATTTCAAGGCTCATATTGATTTTTTGAGCTGAGAAACTCTCTGTATTATTATAATAAGTATCAAAACTATGCTGTATGACATTATTGTTTAAAAGAAGTCTTGAATAGTGTGTAGCTGAAGTAAAGTAGTGATCAAGACGATTTTCTATATGGCTAAGCTGTATATCGGAAGCTTCAATTCTATCATCTGTATAATAGAACATAAATACAATGCTTGTAATAAAAAACAGTATGCCTACAGGAAGCAATACCATAAGCCTTAGACCGTTAAATAATTGTAGATAAATACTCTTGCTTTTCAAACTCATCTCCTAAAAAAATAGCGATAAATAACCTTATATTTTTAAACTTTGTCAAAAAAATATAACTATTGATATACATTTTAATCAAAAATCCATTGAAATAATTATACATGGGTGAGTTTAAAATGACAAGAAATCTATAAAAATTCCATAGGATGTAAGACTCTAAATTGCTATAATTTAATCATAAATTTTGTATCGTGTTTTTAAGGAGGAGTTTATGAAGTTAAAGAAAATTGCGATGCTGGGTATGACATTGGCACTTTCAATCGGAGCACTCATAGCTTGTGGCTCGGGAAACAAAGGAGGGAGTGAATCACAAAAGGCGGCTGATTCCGCAAACGGTTCAGGAGATTCAAGTGAAAAGATTAAGATAAGACTGCTTACCCGTATGGCAGGAACTTCAGATATTGTAAAAATCTACAACGGTATTATAGATGAATTCAAGGCAAAGCATCCGGAAGTTGAGATAATTGATGACTCACAGGGTGATGAGAGTGCATTTAACAATATCTTATCAACAGATATGGCCTCAGGTAAGATGGCAAATATCTACCGTGTTCAGGGTGTTGCAAATCTTCAAAAGTATATTGATAACGGATTCTTATTGGATGTTACACCATATCTTGAAGCAGATCCTGAGTGGGGAAAGAGCTTTGCACCGGGAGCATTGTCATATTACAGTGTTCCGGGAAAAGAGGGAACATATGCGGTTCCTATGGAGTCAGGTCTTATAGGCGTTTATTATCATGAGGATATATTAAAAGAGGCCGGAGTTGAAAAATTCCCTGAGACATGGGATGAGCTTTTAGCAGCAATAGATAAGTTAAATGCTAACGGTGTTACACCTATTGCTTTAGGTGAGAGTTCAAACTACATGGGCGGACATTTACATGATCAGATTTTCTATAAGTGGCTTGGAACAGATGCTGCAAAGGAACTTGGAAACAGAAGTAAGAAGTGGACAGACCCTGATGTTGTACAGACGCTTCAGTATATCAAGGATTTAATTGATGCTAAGGCATTTGATCCTAATGCTGTAGGTATGCAGGATGATGTGGCGATGACAGCTTTCCAAAACGGCGAGGCTGCAATGGTGGTTACAGGACCTTGGATGATCGGAAGATTTACAGATCCTGAGAAGACACCTGTACATGAGGATATCAAACTTGCTAAATTCCCATATTTCAAGGAGAAACCGGAATACAAGAACTATGATATGCAGGTAATCAGTCCATATATGATAAACGGAAAGCTTGAAGGAAAAGAATTGGAGCTTACAATTGAACTTGTAAAAATGCTCACAAGCAAAGAAGCGGCAAAGAAATACGCAGAAGAAGCACAGTTTATTATGCCTATAGAGGGTGTTGACATTGACGAGAGCAAGGTAACTCCTTTATTTGTGGAAAGCATGAAGCTTGGTGCTACAAGTGAGGGTATCGGAGTTGATGTATTTGACTTTGATGAACTTACATCTATGCAGGACAGAACAAGAAACTCAATTATGAGCTTGTTTACAGGATCAAGTGCAGAGGAAGCTGCGGCTGAGATTCAGGCTGAGATAGATAATGCAAAATAAGAATAGCTTAGACCCGAAATATAGACTAAGCTTTTAGAGGTATTAGAGCTGTTTGATTTTACAAACAGCTCTATTTTAAATATTAAGGAGACAAAAATGATAAAGTTAAAAACTACCAAGGCAAAATTCACGATTTTTTTATTTATCTTGCCGGCATTACTCCTATATACGATATTTCAGCTGATACCTATAGCCGGAGGAATATATTTCTCCTTTGTAGAGTGGGACGGACTGGCAGGTACCAAGCTGACATTTGTAGGTTTTGATAATTATATAAGTGCATTTCACAATAAGCAATTTATTCTTTCACTTTCAAATATGGCAAGAATGGTAGTATTCAGTGTGCTTTTACACACACCTATAGCGCTTCTTTTGGCCGTGGCTGTAAATGCAAAGCTTAAGGGATACAGATTGTTTAAAACAATATTTTTTGTACCGACTGTTTTTCCTATGACTGCAATAGGTCTTATGTGGTACTTTGTTTTCATGCCTACAGGTGCGCTTAATACTTTGCTTACAAATATAGGATTGAAACAGTTTGCCATTCCTTGGCTGGTAAATAAAGCAACCGCAATGAATACAATTGTAGGTGTAAATGTTTGGGCCGGAATAGGTTATTATATGGTAATCATATTGGCAGGACTTACAGTAATTCCAAAAGACTTATATGAGGCCGCATCTATTGACGGTGCTAATCCGGTACAGATGTTTTTTAATGTTACAATTCCTATGTTAAAGCCTACTTTGATTATGTGTATAGTGATGGACATTATAGGAAGTGTAAAGGTTTTCGATCTTGTGTATGCAATGACAAGCGGAGGTCCGAACGGACTTACAAACCTGCCTACAACTCTAATGATAAGTGAGGCGTTTAAATACAGCCATTATGGTGTAGGTTCAGCTATCGGTATAATTATAATGCTTATATGTCTTGTAGGAACGGTTGGAAGTAATACATTATTAAACAGAGGAAGGAGAGTGGACTGATATGAAAAAATCAAATATAAGTATGAAGGTAGTAGCATATGCTTTCCTGATTATTATGGCAATCATATTTGTAATGCCTATGTTATTTACTATTATTTCTTCTTTGAAAACAAAGCTGGATATATTCTCAGATCCTTTTGCACTGCCGAAAAATCCGCAGTGGAGCAATTATGTTATAGCATGGAAAGATGCAAACATGAGTGCTTACTTTATAAACTCTGTTATACAATCAGGCTCGACTGTTATTTTAACAAGTTTGATTTCAACAATGGCTGCATATGCTCTTGCAAGATTTGATTTTAAACTTAATAAAGTGCTTGTATTGGTATTTATGCTTGGAATGATGGTACCTATGCATACTATCTTGGTTCCGGTATCTTATATCATAGGATTGTTTAATCTGAAAAATAATATTTTTGCGCTGGTACTTGTTTATGTTGCATTTAATCTTCCTTTCAGTATTATGGTAATGATAACTTTTATGAAGGGAGTTAACCGTTCTTTAGAAGAGGCTGCGATTATAGATGGAGCAAATTATTTCCAGATTTACTCTAAGATAATGATACCTCTTACATTACCTGCAATATCCACAATTTCTATATTTAACTTTATGGGCGCATGGAATAATATACTTTTCCCACTTCTCTTTATTAATGATAAGAGGCTTCGCCCTATTTCACTCGGACTTTTAAATTTTAACGGTGAGAGAGGATCTGAATACGGTCTTATGATGGCAGGTATAGTTATAACTGTTGCAGTACCTCTGGCAATTTATCTTTTATTCCAGGAAAAGGTTGAAAGCGGTCTTGCAGCAGGTGCTGTAAAGGAGTAAATATGTGTGAATATTTTATTGAGATGGTAGACAGACTTAAAAATCATCCTTTTGCAGATTCTATAAAGAGCTTTATTTTAAGTTTTGAAGATGAAGAACTTAAAAAATATTTGTCATTCTTATATTTACATATGCCATATGCGGATATAGCAAATGTTGATAAGGAAGTGATTTTAGATTATGCAAAGTCAGGTGTAAACCTAAGAAATACAAGATGTAAAAATCTTGATGAGGATATATTTTTAAACTACGTTTTATTTCATCGAATAGGCAGTGAAAAAATAGTTGCAAACAGGACTTTTTTCTATGATCTTATAAAAGATATGCTTGGAGAATCCGAGACGGAAAATGTTTTAAAACTAAACTATTTTTGTGGAAAAAATGTCACCTACAGAACTACTGATATAAGAACTTTGGATCCTATAACAATATATAAATCCTCTTTTGGCAGATGTGGTGAAGAATCTGTTTTTGCCGTATCTGTTTTCAGAGCGGCAGGTATACCCGCAAGACAGATTTATGTACCGCTTTGGGCCCATTGTGATGACAATCATGCATGGGTAGAGGTGTATGTAGATAATGACTGGCATTATCTTGGAGCATGTGAACCTGAAGAAATACTTGATAAAGGATGGTTTGATGATGCTTCAGCCAGATCAATGATAGTAAAAAACATATTGTATGGAAATATAAAAAAAGAGGAAAAAGACTACCTTGGCTACAACGCGGGACTATATGAAATAAATCAAACAAAAAGATATGTTGATACAAAGCATATAAAGTTATATTTATATGCCGGAGATAAAATTCTATCAAACTTTGATTTTAATATTTGCCTTATGAACTTTTCAATGTTCTCGCCTATAATAAAAGCAAGGACTGATGAATCCGGATTATATGAGACTGATATTGGTATAGGACATGTGTTTCTTAGTATGTTTATTGAAAAAAATTATATTATACCGATTGATCTTAAGGAAAATAATGTTTTTTTATATTGATATAAATGATTTTTTTCACCTGAGTATAATGAATATAAGGAAATCTTTATCAATGTTCCTCAGGCAAGTACAAGAAACAGAAAAAAATCCCTAAAAAGAGAGAAAGCGAATACAAGATAAAGGAATTTCCAAATGATACAGTAAGAAAAAAACGGCTGTATCTGAAGGAATGGATAAACTTTGGGATATACTCTCAGAGAAGGATAAAAGAGATATAAGTATAGAAGTACTTAGGGACTGCTTTGATTCAAAGAATATTTATAATGTAGATAGAGAAACATATTTAAACTATATTCAAAAATCCCAGAGTTTACTTTGAACATCTTACCCCATGCAGACATGTTTTTAGAGATAAATTTACAGATATAGAAGCTTTACTGGAATTTGTTAAAGGAATAAGTCTTACAAGAGAAAAGCCTATTACAGGAGCAATGGGAGTATATAAAACAAGGATTTCAAATGCACTGTCTGTAAAGATTTTTGCCGTTAATGTACTAAGAAGTATGGGCATAGCTTCTAAACTTGTAAATGCTGATGTATATGTATATGAGAATGGTGATTTTATACTTTTATCTAAACTGTCAAAAATACTGGACGGGTTAAAATATATAGATAGTTGCTGTATCAGGGAAGAGGTTACAAATACAGAAATGTCTCATTTACATATTGAAGGGGACCTTAGCGGATTTGGAGAATCATTTTCAATCTCAAAATATGACAGCTTTGAAAATAATCTTATATCTCTTGATAAGAGCAGTATTAAAGAGAATATGGAATTACCTGCCGGAGAGTATGTATTGGCAACTCAAAACAGATTACCGAACGGAAATATATGTGCAAAATATAATATATTGAATCTAAAACCTGCCGGTGAAAATGAGGTTAAATTGGAATATATGCAGGCTGATATAAATGATATGCTTTCTGAATTTATATTGCCAAGGGAAATGGAGGAGAGATTAAATATCTCTGATGACAATAATAAGATAAGGCTTATTATGTGGATGAAGGAAGAAGAGGAACCGTCACAACATATTGCGAACGATCTTTTGATAAAAGAAGATCTTTTAAAGAATATGGAGCTGGATCTTATTTTTACAAATGAATTTGAAAATAAAGACAGTGCAATAAATGAGCTATTGAAAAAAAGCCTGTACAATAATATTCATACAAATTTCGGTGAAGATCTACAGGAGGCATTTGGAAGAAGTACTTTTGTAAATCATGAGACTTTGCCTATAGTTGCTCTTTGTAAGGGTAAAAAGGCTGTATATGCTTTTAGCGGTTATCAGGTGGGAAGCGGAAATTTAATAGAAAAGATTAGTGAGCTTATAAAGGAGAAGTGATGAATAAACTTATTGAAGAAAGAACAAGAAGAACCGAGTGGTATAGGGATGCCAGATTCGGTATGTTTATACACTGGGGACTTTATGCCATACCTGCAAGAGGAGAATGGGTACGTTCAAGAGAGAGGATAAAAAAAGAGAACTATGATTATTTAATGGATGAGTTTTCGTGTGAAAATTATGATCCCAAGGAATGGGCAAGACTTGCAAAAAAGGCCGGTATGAAATATGCGGTGTTGACAGCTAAGCACCATGACGGATTCTGCCTTTATGACAGTAAGGTAAGTGATTTTAATTCTATGAATGCGGCATGTCACAGAGATCTTGTAAAAGAGTTTTTGGAGGCATTCAGAGCGGAGGGTATAAAGGTCGGTCTTTATTTTTCACTGCTTGACTGGAGACATGAGGATTATCCTCACTATGGTGATATGCACCACCCTATGAGAGATAATGAGGAATGGAAGGGATATAATCACAATTTTGATAATTATCTTGATTTCATGCATGCTCAAATAAAAGAACTCGTAACCGGATATGGAAAGCTTGATCTTATGTGGTTTGATTTTTCCTACGGTCCTATGAACTGTGATAAGTGGAAGGCAAAGGAACTTATGGAGATGGTAAGAACTTATCAGCCGGATATTATCACAGATAACAGACTTGAGGGCAGTGCGGAATATGCAGGTACAATCAAAACATTAAACCCAAGTACTTATGCAGGTGATTTTGCATCACCGGAGCAAATGATTCCACCTGAGGGAATTGTGGATGAAGCAGGCAACTCAATTCCTTGGGAGGCTTGTATCACTATGAATAATAACTGGGGATATCATGCTCATGATAAGCATTTTAAATCCGACAAGCTTATAATCAGAATGCTTGTGGAATGTGTAAGCAAGAACGGAAATCTTATTTTAAATGTCGGACCTAAGGCAAATGGAGAAATACCGAAGGAATCTGTTGAAATACTCGAAAAAGTCGGTGATTGGATGAAGGAAAACTCAAAGAGTATTTACGGATGCGGAATTTCGGAATATAATAAACCTGAGTGGGGTAGATTTACTCAAAACGGTAAGTTTTTATATGCACATGTTTTTGAGGAACAGGCAGGTGCTATAGCTTTATGTGATATGGTCGGTAAAATAAAGAAGATGCGTCTTTTAAGAGATGGAAGTGAAATATTGCAAACCGATTACTGGAATTTGAAGGAATTTGCAAAGGATGCTTTCTTCTTCTTTGATACATCTGCGAGCGATTGTTATCCACTTCCGGATGATAGAGATTCTGTGGTGGAGATAGAATTGAAATAGGAGATAATATGATTTTAGAGGCTTGTATTGAAAATATTACTTATTTGAAAGAAGTAGTCAATGCCGGAGCAAAAAGAATTGAGCTTTGCGACAATTTGGCTGTAGGAGGAACTACGGTAAGTGTCGGAGTAAGAGACTATGCCAAATATTTTTGTGATTCAAATAATGTAGAGCTTGCGGTCATGATAAGAGCCAGAGGCGGAAACTTTGTATATAACAATATTGAAAAAGCGGTTATGTATAATGATTTAAAGGATATGGCAAAACAAGGTGTAAAAAGAGCCGTAATAGGTGCTTTGACAGAAGACGGAGAGATTGACAAGGACTTTATTAAGGAGCTTGTATCCGCACCTAAGTTTTTCAGAAAAGAAATGGACTTCACATTCCATATGGCGTTTGATCAAATAGGTGTGGGGTTAAAACCTGAAAAAGCCCTTGAAAAAAGACTGGAAGCAATAAAAATATTATCAAAACTTGGAATAGATACCATACTTACACATGGTTACCATGAAAATAATGATATATTTGACAATATAGATACTCTAAAGGCATATATTGAATGTGGAAATGAATGTCATATGGATATAATGCCGGGCGGAGGAGTAAGCTTTAAAAATCTGGATAAATTAATAAAAAAGCTCCCTAATATAGTTGCGGCGCATGGAACTAAGATAGTGGAGATATAAGGATGAAAACAGCAACAAGTTTAAGTTGCTGTTTTTCTTAAATTATTCCAAAGGCTTTATTGACTTGTAAAAGATAAAAAAGTATAATCAAGTGTATATGTCATAAACCTGAATGGAGATAAAACATTGATAAAGAGTATGACAGGCTTTGGTAGAGCCGAAGAAATAACAGGTGATTATAAACTATCTATAGAGATTAAGTCAGTAAACCACAGATATCTGGATTTAAACATAAAAATGCCCAGAAGATTTTTCCCATTTGAAGCTGAGATAAGAAATATTGTAAAAAAATATGTTTCAAGGGGCAAAGTGGACCTTTTTATAAATTATTTGGACTTCAAGGATAAGGCAAGCGGAGTATATCTTAATAAAAAAATATAGTAAAAAAATATTTGGATATAGGATTGGAGCTTTGTAAAGAGTATAGAATAGTTGATGATTTGAAAGTTTCACATCTTTTAAATCTTCCCGATGTAATAAGTATTGACGAGCCTAAGCTTGATGAAGAGGAGATAAAGGCGCTTTTATTTAAGGTATTGGAAGAGGCGTGCAAGTCTTTTTATGATACAAGAGAGGCGGAAGGGGGAGAAGCTGTTTGAAGATATAAGTTCAAAGCTTCTGCTTTTATCATCTACTACAGAAGATATAAAGGAAAGATACCCTGCAGTTTTGGATGAATATAAAAACAAGCTGTATTTAAAGGTAAATGAACTTTTAAACGGTTCAGGTATAGAAGAAAACAGAATAGTCACAGAGGTAACACTCTTTGCGGATAAGATATGTGTTGATGAAGAGGTGGTAAGACTCATCAGCCATATAAATGCTATGTCTGATGAAATGAAATTGGATGTGGGAATTGGAAGAAAGCTTGATTTTCTTGCTCAGGAGATGAATAGAGAGGCAAATACAATTCTTTCAAAATCTACAGACTTAAATATAGCAAACTATGCTATAATATTGAAAACTGAAATAGAGAAAATTAGGGAACAAATTCAAAATATAGAATAGAGGAATTATGGCTGATGGAATTTTGGCTGTTGTATCAGGTTTTTCAGGTGCAGGTAAAGGCACTTTGATGAAAAAGCTGCTGTCAGAATATGATGATTATGCATTGTCTGTTTCTGCTACAACAAGAGCTCCAAGAACAGGAGAGGTAGAAGGTAGAGAATATTTTTTTAAAAGCAAAGAAGATTTTGAAAAACTTATAGAAAATGATGAGTTGATAGAATACGCATCATTTTGCAATAATTACTATGGTACACCAAGAGATTATGTGTTGGAGCAAAGAAAGAGCGGAAAGAATGTTATCCTGGAAATTGAAGTACAGGGTGCTCTAAAGGTAAAGGAAAAGTATCCTGATACAATGCTTATATTTGTAACACCGCCGGATGCTCATACACTAAGGGACAGACTTGTAGGCAGGGGAACAGAGTGTGAGAAGGATATAAAAGCGAGACTGCGTCAGGCAACTAAAGAAGCTGATTGCATGAGCAAGTACGATTACGTTGTTATAAATGATGATTTGGAAAGGGCAGTAAAAGAGCTCAATGAGATCATTTCACACCGTGGAGATATAAAGTCAAATAATACAGATTTTATTAAGAAGATAAAAGAAGATTTAAACAGAATTTTTATGGAGGAAGAATAAATGTTACACCCATCATACAGCGAACTTATTAATGTTGCCAATGCGGATGTAGATCCGGGTGAGGCTCCTGTAGTACAGAGCAGATATTCAATTGTTATTGCAAGTGCAAAAAGAGCGAGACAGATTATCGACGGTGATATACCTGAGGTAAAGGCTGACGGAAAGAAACCTCTTTCTATTGCGGTTGAAGAGCTGTTTGAGCAGAAGGTTAGAATAACAAATGATGATCCTAATAACGAAGCTTAAGAATCATTTTGATTTGCCATCATTTTCATGATGGCTTTTTATTAATATTAGGATTTATGTTGAAAGGTTTATATGAAGATGTCAATGGTGTCACTTGGATGTGACAAAAATACAGTGGATTCAGAGATGATGCTGGGTCTGATGAATGATAAAGGATTTGAATATACAGATATTGAAGAAGAAGCAGAGATAATGATAATCAATACCTGTGGATTTATACAGTCCGCAAAGAAGAAAGTATTAATGCTATCTTGGAAGCGGCAAGATTAAAAGAGGAAGGTGCTCTTAAGGCATTGGTAGTTACAGGCTGTCTGGCCCAAAGATATAAGGATGAGATAATAAAAGAAATACCTGAGGTAGACGCTCTTCTTGGTACATCAAGCTTTGATAAGATAGTTGAAACTGTGGAAGAGGTACTTGGTGGAGAGATAAAAAATGAGTTTCTTGATCTTGACAGATTGCCTTCTATTTCAAATAAGAGAAAAAATTCCACAGGCGGATACTATGCATATTTAAAGATTGCGGAGGGATGTAATAAAAACTGTACATATTGTATCATTCCTTCACTACGTGGTAATTACAGAAGCTATCCTATGGATGATTTAATTGCTCAAGCAAAGGATTTGGCTTCACAGGGAATAAAGGAGCTTATCTTGGTAGCTCAGGAGACTACACTTTACGGTGTAGACCTTTACGGTGAGAAGAGCTTACCTAAGCTTTTAAAGGAGCTTGCAAAGGTTGACGGTATAGAGTGGATAAGAATACTTTATTGCTATCCTGAAGAGATTACAGATGAGCTTATAGAGGTTATTGCAAATGAAGATAAGGTTTGTAAGTATTTGGATATACCGATACAGCATGCTTCAGACAATATACTCAGAAGAATGGCAAGAAGAACAACTCATGATGATCTCGTAAATATTATAGGTAAGCTTAGAAAGAATATACCGGATATTACACTTAGAACGACTATAATCTCAGGATTCCCGGGTGAAACTGAAGAAGATCTTGAAACCGTAATTGATTTTATCAAGAAGATGAAGTTTGAAAGACTGGGTGTTTTCACATACAGTGAAGAAGAAGGTACGGTCGCGGCAGGCTTTGATAATCAAATCGATGAAGAAGAAAAAGAGGCCAGAAGAGATAGAATAATGAGAGTGCAGCAGGAGATTTCAGAAAAGAATCTTGAAAAAATGGTAGGAAAGACATTTAAGGTGCTCATAGAGGGTAGACTTCCTGAAGAAAATGTATATATAGGAAGAACATATATGGATGTTCCGGGTGTGGACGGATATGTTTTTGTAAATACAGATAGAGATTTTATGACAGGAGATTTTTGTGATGTAATCATAACAGGTTCATCCGAGTATGATCTAATAGGAGATGCACTATGAATTTACCAAATAAATTGACGGTTTTAAGAGTACTGCTCATACCTTTCTTTGTAGCAAGCCTTTTATTTAAGGGTGGAGAAGATTATAAATTCAGGATAATTGCGCTGATTATTTTCGGAATTGCCGCACTTACAGATACTCTGGACGGTATGATTGCAAGAAAATACAATCTTATTACAGACTTTGGAAAGTTTATGGATCCGCTTGCGGATAAGGTTTTGGTATGCTCAGGTCTTATCTGTTTTGTGGAGCTTAGACAGTTAAGTTCAGTCATAGTATTGATAGTTATAGCCAGAGAATTTATTATAAGCGGTATAAGGCTTGTGGCTTCTGACAATGGAGTGGTAATTGCGGCGGCAATGTCAGGGAAGATAAAAACTGTTGTGCAGATGATCACAGTTATTTTACTTATATTGAATCTTCCACAGCTAAGTATTGTAACAAATATTTTTATTATATTGATGCTTTTTCTCACTATTTTCTCTATGTGTGAGTATATTATCAAGAATAAGAATGTTATAATGAGCAGTAAGTAATAAATCATTATGTAAAAGGAGTAGAAATGGATACTGTTACCAGAAATAAGACTATAAAACTTATAGGAATAAATGAAGCCGAGATAAGAACTTCTATTTCAGATTTGATTGATAATGAAGATGTGAAAATTGAAATAAAACCTTTTGATGCTAAAACTTATATTATTCTCTCAGCCGATGCGGATACCGAAGAGGCTGCCAAAGATTTGATAAAGCCTGTCTCAAAGGAAATAAAAAGAAGATTCGGAAAATATATTTATTCAACAAAGGAAAAAATAACTCTTGAAATGAGTGTGGTAAATCTTCTTGAAAAGAACGAACTCACAATTTCTACAGCCGAGTCATGTACAGGAGGACTTTTGGCAGGAAGACTTATAAATGTACCCGGAGTTTCGGACGTATATAAAGAGGGATTTATTACATATACAAATAAGGCAAAGAGAAAAACTCTCGGTGTAAATAAATCAACTCTGAAAAAATACGGAGCGGTAAGTGAGCAGACGGCAAAAGAGATGGCTGTAGGTGCGGCTCTTGCGGCAGATACAGATATAAGTATATCTGTAACCGGTATTGCAGGTCCTGACGGAGGAACAAATGAGAAGCCTGTAGGGCTTGTATATGTAGGAGTTTGTATAAAGGATATTGTACATGTAGAGGAGTTCAGATTCTCAGGTGACAGAGCCAATGTCAGAGAGCAAACAGTTATTTCCGCACTTGGCTTACTGAGAAAATGCATTTTGGAACATTTCTCTTAAGAAAGGGACAGATATTTAGGTATCAAGGTAGATTATGGTATTTTCAAAAAAGATATATCTCTCACCGGATATAAAACAAGACTATAGAAAATATATGAGAATGCTGAAATTTAATAAACCCGGTTTTTTATTACACCTTGTGGTATTTCTTGAGGGAGAAGAGACACTCTCGCTTGTGCACAATTCCATATTTTTGAACAATTACAGAAAGACTGATGCTCTTATAGTGGGTCTTGCTCTTGGTAAAAAGTCGGGAATAGAGCTTATTTCAAATATAGTCGAAGATACCTACAGAACTAGAAAAGATTTTGAGTATTACCGCTTTTTTAAAATGGAGGAAGTATGATCGGTATACTGCTCACGGTATTGAAAATTATAGGTATTGTCATACTCGCAATCATTGCTTTGGCATTACTGATTATACTGATGGTACTTTTTATTCCTGTAAGATATAAGGGAAAAGTGTATTTTAAAGAAGTACCGGATATAGCTTTAAGCGTAACATGGTTTTTTAAATTTTTATCTCTTAATATAACATATAAAGACGGTCTTGATATTATAGGCAAGGTGGGATGGCTTTTTAAAGTATATTCCAATCATGATGATGAAGACAATGTTACAAATGAAGGAATAGAAGATTACAAGTCGGAAGTTGAAGAAACTGTGGATACAGTAAATGAAAATATAAAAGATGAATTTTTTTAGTAGAGAATACAAATAAAGTTAATGCAATTTCTGAAAAAAAAGAAAGTTTAGAAGCCGAGAATAAAATAAAAGAGCTGGATAAACAAGAAAAGAAACAATCAAAAAAAGAAAAAAAGTAAGTCTAATAAAAAGAAAAGCTCAGCTAAGAAAGAAAGTAAACTTGATAAAGCTTGTAAATAAAAGCAAAGGATATTCATTATTTACTTACTGAAGAGGAAAACAAGAAAACTCTTTTATTAATGCTTGAAAAAAACCAAAAAAATCTTTTTGGTACATATATTACCAAAAAAATAGTCGGATTTTTTTCAAATTCGGTTTTGATGACCCTTCCACAACAGGGCAGGTACTTGAGGCGGTGGCAATATTCTATCCGCTTTATAGAGATGATTTTAAGATTGTACCTATGTTTTATGATGAAATCATAGAAGTGGATATATCTTTTAAAGGAAGACTTAGAGTTTTCTATGCTCTTTATATAGGATTGATTCTTTGGTTAAATAAGAAGAAAATAAAAACAAGGCCCCGATAAGGGCCTTTATTTTAAAATGGCATGTTTTGGAGAAAATATGAATATACAGATATTTGGTACTAATAAGTCTTCGGATACTAAGAAGGCTGTCAGATTTTTCAAGGAAAGAAATATAAAGTTTCAGCTTGTAGATATGAAGGAAAAGGGCTTGTCAAAGGGTGAGTTTACTTCAGTAATGCAGGCGGTAGGCGGATTTGAAAATATGCTTGATGAAAAATGCAAGGACAGTGAAACTCTTACTTTGATAAAATATCTTTCGCAGGAAGATAAAATACCTAAAATCTTAGAAAACCAGCAGGTTCTAAGGCTTCCAATAGTAAGAAACGGTAAGGAAGCAACTATAGGGTATGCACCTGAAGTATGGAAGGGATGGTCATAGTGAATACAGCCGGATACAATATAGATGAATATGTAAAAGAACTTGGATCTAAGGCCCCGGTACCGGGAGGTGGAGGTGCAAGTGCTGTTGCAGGAGCACTGTCAGCGGCTCTTGCCGGTATGGTCTGTAATCTAACTGTAGGTAAGAAGAGTTATATCGCAGTAGAAGATGATGTAAAAATATTGGAAGATATGAATAAGCATATGGAAAGTTTTATAAAGCTTTCCGATAAGGATGCTCGAAGTTTTTTTATCCTCTTTCACAGGCATATGGGTTTAAACCGCAGAATGATGAGGAAAAAGAAATTGCATGAAGAGAATATGGAAAAAAACTTCTTTTTGATGCGGCCATGGTTCCGCTTGATATTATGAAAGAGGCTTATGGTATGCTTGGTGCCATTGATTTTTCTTGCAAAAAGGGCTCAAAAGCTTGCCGTATCAGATGCCGGTGTGGCGGTAAGTATGCTTAGAAGTGCGGTATGCGGTGCTATGATGAATGTAGTAATAAATGTAAAGTATATGAAGAATAGATCTAAAGCTCAAAATCTTATGGATGAAGCAAGTGAATTACTTGAAAACACTATGAATAAGGCAGATATTATATACAGAGAAGTTTTGGAGGTACTTTTGTGATTTTATTATATGGGGCAGACACGGCTGAGAAAATAAAAGAGGAAATTTCAGGAATGCTTTCAGAACTTAAAGGTTATACTCCAACTCTTGGGATAGTCAGAATAGGATCAAATCCTTCAGATGTTTCATATGAGAAAGGTGCTGTAAAAAAGATGGAGTCTCTTTCATTAAATACAAAAGTATTTGAATTTGATGAAAATATTTCATCGGATGATTTTATAGACGAGTTTAAGAAGATAAATGAAGATGATGAAATTGACGGAATTTTGCTTTTCAGACCATTGCCTGAGCATATAGATGAGAAGAAGGTTATAGAGGTGCTGGATGAGAGAAAAGATTTGGACGGTATTTCATATAAAAATATAGCAAAGGTTTTTGCAGGAGATGAAAGCGGATTTGCTCCATGCACAGCAAAGGCGGTAGTAAAAATACTTGAAAGCAATAATATAGAACTTGAAGGAAAGAATGTAGTTGTACTTGGACGAAGTATGGTAATAGGTAAGCCTGTAGCTATGCTTGCAATTCAAAAAAATGCTACAGTAACACTTTGCCATTCAAAAACCGCTGATTTAAAAAAAGTATGTAAGAATGCAGATATTTTAATAGTTGCAATAGGCAGAGCAAAGATGATAAATGACGATTATATAGGAGAAGATGCTGTTGTAATCGACGTAGGTATAAATTTCTTTGAAGGTAAGCTTTGCGGAGATGTGGACCTTGAAAATGTAAAAAATGCTGCTATGGCAACACCGGTTCCAAGAGGTGTAGGGGCTGTGACAACATCTGTATTGGCACAACATCTTGTAATTGCCGCTTTAAAAAGGAGACTGTATTAAATACTTAATATTTTAGATACTTGTTTTTAACATTTTATTTGCTAGAATATAATTATACTTACAAGGCTTTCTTAAGGAGAAAGCTATGAAAAAGATTTTTTTAATAATGTTTTTAACGATTTTATTAACATCTTGTAAAAAAGATTCCGATATAGAGTTTGGGAAAAATATTGAAACCGAGGCCGAAGAAGTTGTTACAAAGAGTTTAACAAAAGAGAGTGAATCTGCTACCGTAACTTTGGAAGAATATATTGATGTATTTATTTCGGGATGTGTGAATAACCCTGATGTATATACGTTGAAAAAGGGCTCAATAATAAAAGATGCTGTCGAAATGGCAGGAGGTTTCAGTGAAAATGCATGCAGGGATTATGTAAACTTGGCAAAAAAGCTTGAATCCGGTGAACATATAATAATTCCAAGTCAGGATGAAGCAGGAAGTCTAAAACCGATACAGGTTGAAGATGCTCTAAGCGGTAGTTCTCTTGTAAATATCAATAAGGCTTCAAAGGAAGAACTTATGAGTTTACCGGGAATCGGAGAGAGAAAAGCTGAAGCTATAATAAAGTATAGAAACTCTAAATCTTTTTCAAATATTGAAGATATAATGAATATATCGGGAATAAAAGAAGCGGCATTTAATAAGATTAAAGATAAGATTTGTATAAATTAGGAGTAAATAATGAATAAAGCACTTGTTGTAGATGATGAAAAATTAATAGTCAAAGGAATTAAGTTTAGTTTGGAGCAGGACGGTTATGAGGTGGATGTAGCCTATGACGGCAGTGAAGCTTTAAAAATGGCTAAGGAAAAAGAATATGATATAGTGCTTTTGGATGTAATGTTACCTGAGATGGACGGTATGGAGGTTTGTCAGGCTATCAGAGAGTTTTCAGAAATGCCTATTATTATGTTGACTGCCAAGGGAACAGATATGGATAAGATTCTTGGGCTTGAGTATGGTGCAGATGATTATATAACAAAGCCTTTTAATATACTTGAGGTTAAGGCAAGAATAAAGGCAATTATAAGAAGAAATTCAAAGAAGGCTAAGGCCGCACAAAAAAACGAGAGAATCATTGAAATCTCAGATCTTAAGCTTGATCTTGACAGCAGAAGGGTATTTGAAAAGGATAAGGAGCTTAATCTTACAGCAAAGAATTTGATATACTTGAGCTTCTAACACAAAATCCGGATAAAGTATATTCCAGAGAAAAGCTTTTAAGCATTGTATGGGGAAATAAGCTTCATGAAGCAGGTGATGTAAGAACTGTGGACGTTCATGTAAGAAGGCTTAGAGAAAAGATTGAACCTAATCCAAGTGAGCCTAAGTATATTCATACCAAATGGGGTGTGGGATATTACTTTAAGGAATAGTATATGAATATCAATATTTTAGTGGTTGGTAGTATTAAAGAGAAGTTTTTCAAAGATGCTATAGATGAATATTCAAAAAGGCTTTCAAGGTATGCAAGGTTAAATATAATAGAAATGAAAGATGAAAAAACTCCTGCAAATGCAAGTTTGCTTGAGGAAGAAAAAATCAAGGAAGTTGAAGCCGAAAGGATTTTATCAAAGCTTTCAAACAGCTATGTTGTTGCACTTGCAATAGACGGTAAGAAATATTCTTCGGAAGAGTTTTCCAAGAGAATGGAAAAATATGATATTTTATCAAAAGGGAATCTGGCATTTGTTATAGGAGGCTCTTTAGGACTTCATAAAACTGTACTTGACAGAGCTGATGAAAAACTTAGCTTTTCAGAAATGACTTTTCCGCACCAGCTGATGAGAGTTATTTTACTGGAACAAATATATAGAGCATACAGAATCAGAAATAATGAACCGTATCATAAATGAGGGCAGTGCCCTCATTTGGTTTTTCTTATAAAATCATCAGCCTTGAAAATAATTTTTTGATAGTATATACTATTCTGGAAAACTAGGAGGAAATATGGTTAATTTGTACAATGGAGGAGCTTACCTTATTAACGGTAAGACTCTTATAGAAGAAAACGATATAGATAAATTAAAATCTGTTACAGGAAAAGATATAGATAAAGAAGAAGCCAGAAAGGGAAGCATAGCTTACAATATACTTGAAAAACATAATATTTCAGGAAATATGAATAAGCTCAGACTGAAGTTTGATGCAATGGCTTCACATGATATTACTTTTGTAGGAATAATACAGACTGCAAAAGCAAGCGGTATGGAAAAATTTCCTATACCCTATGTTTTGACAAATTGTCACAACTCACTTTGTGCAGTTGGTGGAACTATAAATGAAGATGACCATATGTTCGGTCTTTCTGCCGCAAAAAAATATGGCGGTATATATGTACCACCACATATTGCAGTAATACATCAGTATATGAGAGAGGCATTCGCAGGCTGTGGAAAGATGATACTCGGCTCAGATTCACACACCAGATACGGAGCACTTGGAACAATGGCTATCGGTGAAGGCGGCGGAGAACTTGTAAAACAGCTTTTACAGGACACTTATGATGTAAACAGACCTGAAATAATAGCTATCTATCTTGAAGGTGCACCAAAGGCAGGTGTCGGACCGCAGGATATCGCTCTTGCAATAATAGGTAAGGTATTTAAAAACGGTTATGTAAAGAATAAGATAATGGAGTTTGTGGGACCCGGAATCGCGTCTATGACTACAGACTACAGAAATGGTGTAGATGTTATGACCACAGAGACTACATGCCTTTCATCTGTTTGGGAGACTGATGAAGATACAAAGAAATTCCTTACAGTTCATGGAAGAGCTGAGGATTATAAGGAGTTAAAGCCTGCCGATATTACATATTATGACGGTGTTGTACATGTGGATCTGTCAACAATTAGCCTATGATTGCACTTCCATTCCATCCAAGTAATGTATATGAAATAGATTTCCTTAATGCAAATTTAAAGGATCTGCTTCATGAGGTAGAGCTTGAAGCAATAAAAATAGGTGGAGAGGCCGGAAAAGGCCTTAGACTTTTAGATAAGATAGAAAACGGAAAGCTTAGAGTATCACAGGGTATTATAGCAGGATGTGCAGGCGGAACATATTCAAATGTAATGGAGGCGGCACATATACTTAAAGGATACAGTACAGGATTTGATGAGTTTAACCTGAATGTATATCCTTCATCTCAGCCTGTATTTATAGAAACCACAAGAAACGGAGCTGTAGCAGATCTTATGGCAAGCGGAGCGGTAGTAAAGACTGCATTCTGTGGACCATGCTTCGGTGCCGGAGATACTCCTTCAAATAACGGACTTTCTATAAGACATACTACAAGAAACTTCCCTAACAGAGAAGGTTCAAAGCCGGGATCGGGACAGATGTCTGCAGTAGCTCTTATGGATGCAAGATCTGTAGCCGCAACTGCAAGAAACAAAGGATTTTTAACACCTGCTACTGAGTTTGCAGATGATTATGTAGTGCCTGAGTATAATTATGATGACACAATTTATAAACAGAGTATATCAGGGATTTGGAGAGGCGAGAGAGGACAGCGATTTGGTTTATGGTCCAAATATAAAGGATTGGCCTGAGATGACAGCTCTTACCGACAATATTCTTTTAAAGGTATGTTCAAAGATTCTTGATGAAGTAACCACTACAGATGAGCTGATTCCTTCAGGTGAAACCTCATCATACAGATCAAACCCACTCGGGCTTGCAGAGTTTACTCTTTCAAGAAGAGATCCCGAGTATGTAGGCAGAAGTAAGGTGGTAGATGTTATTGAAAAGTCAAGAAGAAAGGGTGATGATATCTTAAAAGATAATATCGAGCTGACCCAAATATTTGATAAGATAAAAACTATACCGGGATTTGCAGATATTGTTGCAAATGAGACTGAGATAGGTAGCATGATATATGCCAAGAAACCCGGTGACGGATCTGCAAGAGAGCAGGCTGCAAGTTGCCAAAGAGTTATCGGCGGTCTTGCTAATATTGCAAAGGAGTACGCAACAAAGAGATATCGTTCAAATGTAATGAACTGGGGTATGTTACCATTCCTTTTAGATTCGGATCCTGATTTTGAGGTCGGAGATTATATCTTTGTTCCTAATATCAAAAATCATCTTAGAGGTGATATGTCAAAAATTCCTGCCTATATTATAGGTGAAAATATAAAAGAAATAAGCCTAAGCATTGCAGAAATGACTGATGCGGAAAAATCCATAGTGGAGGCAGGTTCTCTTATAAATTATAATAAGAGCAAAATGAAATAGAAAGGAAGTGTATGGATAAAAAAAATAAAAATGAATCCAACGGGCTGAATAATAGAACGATTATTATACTTATTATTGCGGCTGCCATTGCATTCTTTGCAGTAAGTATACTTTCAAACAGGCTAAAGAGTGCCACAACAAAGGAAGTGCCTTATACTGAGTTTATGCAAATGGTAAATGACGGTAAAGTAGAATCGGTGAAGGTGATGGCAAATACCATTGAAATAAAGGTAAAGCCTAATCTTTCGGACTACTCAACTATGACTGTTTATAAAACGGTCAGAATAGAAGACGATTCATTGGTTGAAAGATTATATGCAGCCAATGTACCGGCTACTATGGAAAGATTTGAGACGACATCCACCATACTGTCATTCCTAAGTTTATTCTTCCATTTATTTTCTTCATACTTATGATGAATTTCTTGTTGAAGAGAATGGGCGGAGGCGGATTCATGGGAGTTGGAAAGAGCAATGCCAAAGTATATGTTCAAAAGGAAACCGGAATTTCATTTAAGGATGTAGCCGGTGAAGATGAAGCAAAAGAGTCTTTGACTGAAATCGTTGACTTCTTGCACAATCCTGAGAAATATACAAAGATTGGTGCCAGACTTCCAAAAGGAGCTCTTTTAGTAGGACCTCCGGGAACAGGAAAAACACTTCTTGCAAAGGCGGTAGCGGGAGAGGCGGATGTACCGTTCTTTTCTCTGTCAGGTTCAGACTTTGTAGAGATGTTTGTAGGTGTAGGTGCTTCAAGAGTAAGAGATTTATTCAAACAGGCACAGGAGGCGGCTCCGGCTATCATATTTATAGATGAGATAGATGCAATAGGTAAGAGCAGAGATTCCAGAATGGGTGGAGGAAATGATGAGAGAGAACAGACTCTCAATCAGCTTCTTTCAGAAATGGACGGCTTTGATTCGTCAAAGGTCTTATAGTACTTGGTGCTACAAACAGACCTGAGATACTTGATCCTGCACTGCTTCGTCCGGGTAGATTTGATAGAAGAGTGATTGTTGAAAGACCTGATCTCAAGGGAAGAGTTGATATTTTAAAGGTACATTCAAAGGATGTACTTATGGATGACAGTGTGGACCTTGAAGCAATCGGACTTGCTACATCAGGTGCTGTAGGTTCAGACCTTGCCAACATGATAAATGAAGCAGCTATTTTGGCTGTAAAGAAAGGCAGAAAAGCTGTAAAGCAAAAGGACCTTTTTGAAGCGGTTGAAGTTGTTCTTGTAGGTAAGGAGAAAAAGGACAGAGTAATGAATCAGGAAGAGAGAAGAATTGTATCTTACCATGAGGTAGGACATGCACTTATCTCAGCACTGCAAAAAAACTCTGAGCCTGTACAAAAAATCACTATTGTGCCAAGAACCATGGGTGCTTTGGGCTATGTAATGTATGTACCGGAAGAGGAGACATATCTTAAGTCTAAAAAGGAACTTGAGGATATGCTGGTAAGCACTCTGGGTGGTAGAGCGGCTGAGGAGATAGTATTTGATTCTGTAACAACAGGAGCATCAAATGATATTGAAAAGGCTACTTCTATTGCCAGAGCTATGGTTACGCAGTATGGTATGAGTGATAAATTCGGACTGATGGGACTTGCAAGAGTTGAAAATCAATATCTTTCAGGTCAGGCAGTACTTGACTGTGGTGACAATACAGCAACTGAAGTTGACAATGAAGTAATGAAAATACTTAAAAAGAGCTATGATGAAGCCCTTAGAATTCTTAGAGAAAATAGAGATGTAATGGACAAGCTGGCAGAGTTCCTTATTGAAAAGGAAACTATTACCGGAAAAGAGTTCATGGAGATTCTAAGAGAAGTTAAAGGATTACCTGAGAAGGTGGAAATAAAAAAAGACATATTGGTATAAATATAAAGATGCCGGATTGTAAAATCAATCCGGCAATTTTATATTTGAAAAATTAACTTTTCTTATTTCTTTTCTCTTCACAATAGATGCAGCGATATACCTCGTTTTCCTTATCTGAAAGATAGAAGATATGTGGGAGTTCCTGTTCTATTGAAGTAATACATCTTGGGTTCTTACATTTAATAATATCTGTGATCTTTTTCAGGCAATGAAACAGTTCTTTTATCGACTATTGCATTATCCTTTATAACATTGATAGTTATATTATGATCTATATATCCGATTACATCAAAATCTATCAAATCAAGTACATCACCTTCAATTTTGATAATATCTTTCTTCCCCATTTTTTTAGACTTTGCATTCTTTATGATTGCAACAGGTATATCCAGCTTATCAAGTCCTAAGTGAAAATATATATCTAAGCTCTTTCCGGGCTTGTATATGATCAAGTACTACACCTTCATTTAATCCACTGATATTTAACATTATTTTACCTCCAAAAGAGTGAGAATCAAAGCCATTCTTACATATACACCAAACTCTGCCTGCTTGAAATATGCAGCTCTTGGGTCATTATCAACCTCAACACTTATTTCATTTACTCTTGGAAGCGGATGGAGTATATACATATCCTTCTTAGCATGCTTTAATTTCTGCTTATCCAAAATATATGTGTCCTTCAAACGAATATAATCTTCTTCGTTAAAGAAACGCTCCTTTTGAACTCTTGTCATATAAAGAATATCAAGTTCAGGCATAGCCTCATCAAGACTTGAAACCTCGCTAAACTCGATATTATTTGCTTTAAGGACATCATCTCTAATATAATCAGGGACTTTAAGCTCTTCAGGAGAGATAAGAACAAATTTGATATTCGGATATCTGATAAGAGCATTGATAAGTGAGTGAACGGTTCTACCGAACTTAAGGTCACCACAAAGTCCGACTGTAAGGTCTGAGATGTTTCCCTTCATTCTCTTTATTGTCAAAAGGTCTGTAAGAGTCTGTGTTGGATGTTGATGTCCACCGTCACCGGCATTAATTACCGGAATAGAAGAGAACTTGCTTGCAACAAGCGGTGCACCCTCTTTTGGATGACGCATTGCCGCTATATCTGCATATGAAGAAATTACTCTTATGGTATCCGCAACGCTTTCACCCTTGGCTGCAGATGATGAGTCGGCAGAATGAAAGCCAAGTACGCTACCTCCCAAATTAAGCATCGCTGCTTCGAATGAGAGTCTGGTTCGTGTGCTTGGCTCATAAAATAAAGTTGCTAATTTTTTTCCTTCACAAATTTTAGAATACTTTCCCCTATTGTTTTCAATATCAATAGCAAGCTCTAAAAGTTCATTAGTTTCTTCAACAGAAAAGTCCAATGGGTTTAAAAGATGTCTCATACGTCTCCTTTACAAAAATCATTTTTCGTATTATAGTCCAAATTTTACACTTTTACAAGACCTAAAATGTAAAAAGAAATTAATTAACAGGAGTTGTAAAATATTTCAAAAATATTATTAAAAAAATTTGCTTTGACAGTTAAAAAAACAAGTCTGTTATAGTACGAGTATAACAAAGATAGCAAAGGTGGTGATATAATGAATATTAGCAAATTTACGCAAAAGTCAATTGAAGCTGTACAAAACATGGAAAAGGTAGCAGCTACTCATGGCAATCAACAAATAGAACAAATACATCTGTTGGCATCACTATTAGATATAGACGGTTCATTGATAGTCAATCTTATAAAAAAGATGGGTATTAATGAAATTGAATTTAGAAATGAAGTGGAATCTACAATAGAAAGACTTCCAAAGGTCAGTGGAGGAAATAGCTATATAAGCAATGATTTGAACAAAGTGCTTATTACATCTGAGGATGTGGCAAAAAGCATGGGAGATGAGTATGTTTCAGTAGAGCATATCTTCCTGAACTTATTGGAAAATCCTTCTTCTGATATAGCACAGCTTTTCAGAATGTATGGAATAGATAAAAATAAGTTTTTACAGGTACTTTCAGAGGTAAGAGGCAATCAAAGAGTGGTTTCAGATAATCCTGAGGCTACATATGATACTTTGAATAAATATGGTTATGATCTCGTTGAACGTGCAAGGCAGCAAAAACTTGATCCTGTTATCGGAAGAGACAGTGAGATAAGAAATGTTATCAGAATACTGAGCCGTAAGACAAAGAACAATCCTGTACTTATAGGTGAGCCCGGTGTAGGTAAAACTGCGGTAGTAGAGGGACTTGCAGGAAGAATTGTAGCAGGAGATGTTCCAAATAATCTTAAAGATAAAAAGCTTTTTGCACTTGATATGGGTGCACTTATAGCCGGTGCAAAATATAGAGGTGAGTTTGAAGAAAGACTGAAAGCAGTTTTGGATGAGGTAAGAAAGTCTGACGGAGAAATTATACTCTTTATCGATGAGCTTCACACAATAGTCGGTGCAGGTAAGACAGAGGGCAGTATGGATGCCGGAAATATGCTAAAACCAATGCTTGCAAGAGGTGAATTGCATTGTATCGGTGCAACTACTCTTGATGAGTACAGAAAGTATATTGAAAAAGATCCTGCACTTGAGAGAAGATTCCAGCCTGTACTTGTAGAAGAACCTACAATAGAGGATACAATATCAATACTTCGTGGTTTGAAGGACAGATATGAGGCATATCATGGAGTCAAGATAACTGACGGAGCATTGGTAAGTGCAGCTATACTTTCAGACAGATATATCAGTGACAGATTCCTTCCTGATAAGGCTATTGACCTTGTTGATGAGGCATGTGCACTTATAAAGACTGAGCTTAATTCGGTACCTACCGAAATCGATGAACTCTCAAGACGACAGATGCAGCTTCAGATTGAAGAAACCGCACTTAAGAAAGAAAATGATAACCTTTCAAAAGAAAGGCTTGAGGCTTTGCAAAAAGAACTTGCAGAGGTAAATGACGAACTTAATGAAGCCAAGTCAAAATGGGAGAATGAGAAAAAGAGTGTAGAAGGTCTTGCAAGCTAAGAGTTGAGATTGAGGAAGTTAACAGACAGATAAGTGCAGCAAAACAAAACTATGATCTCAATAAGGCGGCTGAGCTTCAATACGGAAAGTTGCCTGAGCTTCAAAAACAGCTTCAAGCAGAAGAAGAGAAGGTTAAAAAAGAAGACCTTAGTCTGCTTCGTGAGTCGGTAACGGATGAAGAAATTGCAAGAATTATATCAAGATGGACAAATATTCCTGTATCTAAGCTAAGTGAGAGTGAAAGAGAAAAGACTCTTAACCTTGGAGATACACTACATGAGAGAGTAATCGGACAGGATGAGGCTGTGGAAAAAGTCACAGATGCCATTATTCGTTCAAGAGCCGGTATTAAAGATCCGTCAAAGCCTATAGGTTCATTCCTATTCCTTGGACCTACAGGTGTAGGTAAGACAGAGCTTGCAAAATCTCTTGCAAAGGCACTGTTTGATGATGAAAACAATATGATAAGAATTGATATGAGTGAGTACATGGAGAAGTTCTCCGTGAGCAGACTTATAGGAGCTCCTCCGGGATATGTAGGATATGATGAGGGCGGACAGCTTACAGAAGCAGTTAGAAGAAAGCCTTATTCAGTAGTGCTTTTCGACGAGATAGAAAAAGCACATCCTGATGTATTCAATGTACTGCTACAGGTGCTTGATGACGGTAGAGTTACAGATTCACTTGGTAAGACTGTAGATTTTAAAAATACCATTATAATAATGACATCAAATCTTGGCTCGGGTTACTTGCTTGACGGTATCAATACATATGGTGATATCAGCGAAGAGGCAAGAAATAAAGTAATGGATGAGCTTAGAAACAGCTTCAGACCTGAGTTCTTAAACAGACTTGATGAAATTATTATGTTTAAACCACTCACAAAGGACAATATAGGAAATATTATAAATCTGTTAATGGATGAGCTCAATGAAAGACTTGAGGGTAAAGAACTTAAGGTAGAGCTAAGTGATGCTGCAAAGAGCTATATCATTGATAATGGATATGATCCTGCATATGGTGCCAGACCGCTAAAGAGATATCTGCAAAAGAATGTCGAGACTATGGTTGCAAAACTTATTCTTTCAGACAGTGAGTTAAAGGCTAAAGATATAATTTATATCGATCTGGATCCTTATAATGAGTTGACTGCAAGTGTACAAAAATAAATAATTTTCAAAGAGTCGGGAAACCGACTCTTTTTATTTAATGTAAAAAAGCAATATTAGTGGTATAATAGACAAGATTATAGATATTTTTTTAGCGCTATAGTAATGTTAATTACAAAAATTCATTGCTAATTGTGATAAAATTAGTTAACCGGGAGCTTTATGTTTGATTTTTTAAAGACAGGTCAGTTGGGATTTGTTCATTTATTTTATCTCAATTTGATACTGTCACTCATAATTGTTTTTTTCAGAGGAGAGACCCAAGAACAGTTTGGACCTGGATTTTAGTTCTTAACTTTCTTCCGGTCGTCGGAATAATATTATATTTATTTTTAGGTCAAGACTATAGAAAATCCAAAATGTTTAGACTAAAGAATGTTGAGGATGGTATAAGAAGAGCTACTATAAGGCAGGAAAAGTTTTTTACCAATAATAAAAAGGTAAAGAATGACTTGTATGCCAAAGAATACCACAGATTGATGCAATACAATCTGATGTCAGGTGGTTCTCTTATGACAATGAAAAATTCTTTGGATATATTTACGGACGGAAATGAAAAATTTGATGCATTGATTTATGATATCAAAAATGCAAAGAAATATATACATTTAGAATATTATATTATAAAGCAGGACTATCTTTTTCTAAATATAGCCAAGGAGCTGATAAAAAAAGCCGATGAGGGTGTTGAGATAAGAATTTTGTTTGACGGAATGGGTGGAAGATTTATGTCAAAGAAGATTTTAGAGAATTTAAAATCTCACGGCATAAAATTAGGTGTGTTTTTCCCTGCAACTTTGGGAAGGATAAACTTTCGTGTAAACTATAGAAACCACAGAAAGATTGCCGTAATAGACGGTAAAATCGGTTATGTAGGCGGTTTCAATATAGGAAAAGAGTATGTAGACGGATCAAAGAAATTCGGTCATTGGAGAGATACTCATCTTAGAATAGTGGGAGAAGCAGTAAACGGACTGGAGCTTAGATTTGGACTGGACTGGAAGTATGCAACTAAGGAAGACATTTTTTTAAATGACAAGTATTTACAGAACTGGATAAAATGAATTTTGTGACTAAGGAAGGTGAAGACATCCTTAGAATGCAGATAATTTCAAGTGGACCTGATTCAGAGACTAAACTTATACGAGATAATTACATAGAGATCATAAACCATGCAAAGGATCATGTTTACATTCATACGCCTTATTTTATACCGGATGAGGCTTTTATGAGTGCGCTTAATATTGCGGCAAGGTCCGGAGTTGATGTAAGACTTATGATTCCATGTATGCCGGATCATCCGTTTGTATATTCCGCTACGCTCAGTTGGGCAGGAACTCTTCTTGAAGCGGGTGGAAAGGTATATACATATGAGAAGGGCTTTCTGCATGCAAAATCTGTAATGGCTGACGGAAAGGTAGCCTGTGTGGGTACAGCAAATATGGATATAAGAAGCTTTGAGCTTAATTTTGAGGTCAATGCAATGATTTACGATGAGGATATTACAATAGAACTTGAAGACAATTTTATGAGAGATATTTATGATTCAAAGGAGTATACACTTTCCATGTATAAGAATCGTTCACTTATTCAAAGAATTAAAGAACAGATAAGCAGACTCCTTAGTCCATTATTATAATGAGAGGTTTTTTCAAATGATTAGATTTATTTTGGTAGCTTTATGTCTACTTTTATATTTGGTGCTATTTATACCGACAATGCTTATTTTACTGATAGTAATAAAGTTTAAACCTAACACTTCATCTACAATTGCACAGACAATGGTAAGAACAATGTTTAGACTATTGTTATTTTTGGCAGGAGCTAAGGTAGAGGTTAGGGGAAGAGAGAATATACCTAAAGAAGGCGGTGTACTTTTTGTAAGTAATCACAGAAGCTATTTTGATATTTTGGCAGGATATGCCTATACATATAAGCCGCTTGGATTTGTGGCAAAGTATGAAATGATACATATACCGCTTATAAAGCAGTGGATGGAGATTTTAAATTGTCTTTTCTTAAACAGAAATGATATAAAGCAGGGATTAAAAACTATATTAGCGGGCATTGAAAAAGTAAAGTCAGGTATATCAATATGGATCTGTCCTGAAGGAACAAGAAATTTGAATGATGATGTAACCAATGTGATGGATTTTAAAGAGGGATCATTAAAAATAGCCGAAAAAGGAAAGGTACCTGTTATACCGGTGGCAATATACGGTACATATGAGATATGGGAACAGCATTTACCTTTTATGAAAAAGAGTGATGTAATAATTGAGTATGGGGAGCCTATTATAATATCAGATCTTTCTGATGATGAGAAGAAAAAGCTGGGAGCATATGCAAGAAAGAAAATAGTAAATATGCTTGAAAACATGGTAAAGGAAAAGAAATAAAACTTCGGGAGTACTATGCAAAGATATGATGAAATACCAAGCGGATTTGTCTGCAGGGAATATATGGACAATGATATAAAAAAAATAGTATATCAGGGTGTTGAAGGTGCATACTCACATATAGTTACACAGAATATATTTCCGGGTGTAAGTACAGAAAATGTAAATACTTTTGAAGAAGCAATAAATTCTGTTACAAGAGGTGAGGCATCATATTGTGTTGTACCTCTTGAAAATTCATCAGCCGGTATTGTTACGGATATTTTTGACCTTCTTTTAAAAAAGGATGTTGTTATAGTTGCGGAATATGATCTGCATATAAGCCATTGTCTTTTAGGAGTAAAGGGTGCAAGACTTTCTGATATTAAGACTGTGTACTCCCATCCTCAGGCTTTGATGCAATGTGCATCTTATTTGAAGGAACATCAGGAATGGAGTCAGATAAGTCTTTTAAATACGGCGATTTCTGCAAAGAAAGTAAAAGATGAAGAAAAAAAGGAGCAGGCGGCTATAGCTTCCGAACTTTCGGCAAAGCTTTACGATCTCGATATTTTCGATAGAGATATCAACAGAAATTCCAATAACACTACAAGATTTGTAGTGCTCAGTAAGGAAAAGATCTTTTCAAAAGAGTCAAATAAACTCAGCCTTATATTGGAACTTCCACATGAAAAAGGTATGCTCTACAATATTTTGGGTATATTTGCATTAACCGGTTTAAATCTTCTAAAAATAGAGTCAAGACCTATACCGGAAAAGACCTTTGAGTATAGATTTTTCATTGATATTGAAGCTAATCTTAACTCTGACAATGTTTCAAATGTGCTTGAAATACTAAAAAACAAAGTACCTTTTTTAAAGATATTAGGTAATTATTTTTTTCAAATAACTGATGTACAAGCAATTATTTTTAAGGAGAGAATATGTACAGCATAAAATCATGTAAAACTTTAAAAAAATTGATGAGTTGATATTATACAGAGATTTAAAGTTTGAAGACACCATAAGAATGTTTTGCTCTTTGGATAAAAACAGTGCAAATACAAGTAAAACCATATCAAAGCTTCTGGAAGTGGCCGGAGAATATGGACTTCACGGAAATCTTTGGGGAAATATACTTGCACTTGCACTTGCCTACAATGAAAATGTTTATTCAAAGGCAACAGAGATTGTAGGAGAAACCTCGGGAAGTATAAATACTTTTGCAATACATGATTTTAAAATACTTAGAGAAATGTTTCATTTTGTACCTGATATAGATAAAGCTTTATTAAAAGAAATATATAATTATCAGGGAAACGGCAAGGACTCTAAACTAGTAAATACCAGAGTAAGAGATAGAATACTCAGGCTTTCAAAGCAACTTTTGGATGCTGATTTTGATGAGGACTTTAAAAATATAATAACTGAATTTTACAAGGAGTATGGTGTAGGGAAGTTTGGTTTAAATAAGGCTTTTCGTATAGAAGAAGGTACAGATTTAAAGACTGCAAATATTATACCTATTACAAGAGTTGAGCATGTGTATTTGAATGATATAATAGGCTATGATCTTCAAAAGAAAAAACTCACACACAATACCGAGAGTTTTATTAAAGGAAAGCCTGCAAATAACTGCCTTTTATACGGAGATGCGGGTACCGGAAAGTCATCAAGTGTTAAGGCTATTGTAAACGAATACTATGATAAAGGTCTTAGAATTATAGAGATTTATAAACATCAATTCAGATATTTATCGGATATACTTGAGCAGATCAAAGACAGAAATTATAAATTTATAATTTATATGGACGATTTAAGCTTTGAAGAGTCTGAGCTTGAATACAAGTATTTGAAGGCGATTCTTGAAGGAGGTTTTGGAAGAAGACCTGAGAATGTATTGATATATGCTACAAGTAACAGGAGACATCTTATCAGAGAAAGTTTCAGAGATAAGACTGAAACTGATGAAGAACTTCATACAAGAGATACTGTAGAAGAAACTCTCATTATCTGCAAGATTTGGTGAAAAGATCTATTACGGTTCACCTGATAAAAGGGAGTTTAATTCTATTGTACTTGCATTAGCAAAGAAGCATAATATAGATATGGATGAAAGTGAAATACTTTCAAAAGCCAATATGTGGGAATTGTCCCATGGCGGTATGTCCGGAAGAAGTGCAACACAATTTATAACTTATTTACAGAGTCAATAGACTTGGAGAGCGTATGGGAAAGAGTGAGATAAAATATTTTGCGGCAATTGATGTAGGCTCATTTGAGCTTGAACTTGGAATTTATGAGATAGCAAGTAAATCCGGAATAAAAAGGATAGATTATGTCAAGCACACAATTGCACTTGGTAGTGATACTTATAAATACGGTAAGATCAGTTATGAAATGATAGATGAGCTATGTTATATTTTATCTGATTTTAAAAAGATCATGGATAGTTATAATGTAGAAGCCTATAGGGCATATGCTACCAGTGCTATGCGTGAAGCCTCAAATAATATGCAGGTTCTTGATCAAATAAAGGTAAGAGCGGGGATTGATATAAGTATAATATCAAACTCCGAGCAAAGATTTATCAACTATATGTCCATTGATTCAAAGGGTGAGCTCTTTGAGAAATATATAAAGAGCGGTACCGCTATTGCCGATGTCGGTTTTGGAAGTATGCAGCTTACACTATATGATAACGGTGCAATACAGAGTACACAAAATTTATCTCTCGGAGTGTTAAGGCTTAGAGAGATGGTAGAAGAAATAGATAATATCAGCGAGAAAAAGCACAATGTACTTACAGAGCTTATTGATAATGATCTTAATACATTTAAGAAGATATACTTAAAGAATAAAAAAGTAAAAACTATAATAGGCATCGGTGAACCTCTTATGTATGTATTTAGGTATTTGGATAAAGAATCATCGGATATGATAGTAGACTATGAGAGATTTATCACACTATTTGATAAGATAAGGGGAAAGAGTGTTGAGGAAATAGAGAATATACTCGGTGTAAGTAAAAATCAAGCAAAGCTGATTTTACCGAGTGTACTTATATTCCAAAGAATTTTTGATCTTTTTAATGCTAAAGAAATATGGATGCCGGGTACGCTTTTAATAGACGGAATTGCAGCGGAGTATGCAAAGAAAACGGGAATAATAAGTGTCGGACATAATTTTGATGAGGATATAATAGCCGCATCCAAAAACATTGCAAAAAGATACAGAGGAAACAGTAAACACAACAGTGCTGTGGAAAAGAATGCTCTTCTTATATTTGATGCTATAAAAGAGGTCAGCGGTTTAACTGACAGAGACAGACTTTTGGTGCAAATAGCATCTATACTCCATAATATAGGCAAGTTTATCAATATGAAAAACAGTGATATGGCAACCTATAATATTATTTCATCAGGAGAGATAATAGGAATATCCCATGATGAAAGAATGCTTATGGCGGAAATATCAAATATTGATAATGAAGAAAATATTTATAATAAAAGAGATATAAGACTTGCAAAGCTAAGTGCAATACTTCAAATGGCAAATGCACTTGACAGATCTCATAAGCAAAAGATGAAAAATTTCTCGTTGAAATTAAAGGATAATAAGCTGAAGCTTGAAGTGAATTATATGGGAGATTTGAGCCTTGAAATACTCAGCTTTAATTCTCACAGAGATTTTTTTAGAGAAATATTTGGAATAGAATTCATCTTAAAGCAGATAAGAACTTTTTAATAGAAAGGAGTGGCTGTTATGGAGAAGTTTGATAATGTGGAATATTTTACAAACAGGGAGCTGTCTTGGTTGAAGTTCAATATAAGAGTTTTGAATGAGGCAGAGGATGGTGATGTAAAACTTTTTGAAAGATTAAAATTTCTAAGCATCACTTCGTCAAATCTGGATGAGTTTTTTATGGTAAGGATTGCTTCTCTAAAGGATATGGTAGAGGCTGACTACAAGAAAAAAGATATATCCGGAATGAGTGCAGATAAACAGCTTAATGTACTTGCAAAAGAGACACATGATTTTGTTAAAAAGCAGTATGAGGTTTATAACAAGTCTTTGATTCCACTATTAAAGAAAGAAAATCTGCATATAATAACTCATGGTGATGAACTGGATACTAATGAAAAGAAATTTATAAATGAATATTTTGATGAATTTGTATATCCCGTACTTACACCCATGGCAGTAGATGCATCAAGACCATTTCCACTTGTTAGGAATAAGAGTTTAAATATTGCAGCCCTTATAAGAAAGAGAAAAGACGAGAACTCTAAAAAGAAGAAAAAGGATGTGTATCTTGGAAATGTAGATGCAGATCTTGATTTTGCGATGGTGCAGGTGCCGTCAGTACTACCAAGAATTGTGGAGATTCCTACAGAGTCTGAGGAGAGAAAGATAATTTATCTTGAGGATATCATAGAGAAAAATATAGATAAACTATTCTTAAATTATGAAGTAATATCCGCAACAACATTCAGAGTAATGAGAAATGCCGAGTTTAAGCTTGATGAGGATGATGCATCGGATCTGTTGGAGGAAATAAAGAAAAACTTAAAAAAAGGCAGTGGGGAGAGGCCATCAGACTTGAAGTAGAAGATAGAATAGATGCAAGCCTTTTAAATTTCCTAAAGAATGAGTTGAATGTGGATGAAGAGGATATATTTAAGATAAACGGTCCTCTTGATCTGACGGTTTTAATGAAAATATATTCACTTGAAGGATTTGACAGGCTAAAGGATAAAAAGCATATTCCGGTGATGAATCAAAGACTTATAGATTGTGAAGATATATTTGAGGAGATAAAAAAGAAGGATATATTGCTTTCACATCCATATGAGAGCTTTGATCCGGTAATAGACTTTGTATCAAAAGCGGCAGCAGATAAAAATGTACTTGCGATCAAACAGACCTTATATAGAGTCAGCGGAAATTCACCTATTATCAAGGCGCTTGCAAATGCTGCCGACAATGGTAAACAGGTTACGGTTTTGGTGGAGCTTAAGGCAAGATTTGATGAGGAAAATAATATCAACTGGGCAAGGATGCTTGAAAAAGCAGGCTGTCATGTAATCTACGGACTTGTAGGATTAAAGACGCACTCAAAGATAACTCTGGTTGTAAGAAGGGAAGAAGACGGTATCAGAAGATATGTGCATCTTGGCACCGGAAACTATAATGATTCTACTGCAAAGCTTTATACAGACCTTGGTATGTTTACAGCAAGAGAAAGTTATGGTGAGGATGCTACTGCAGTCTTTAACATGCTAAGCGGATATTCGGAGCCGCCTTTCTGGAAAAGATATGTGGTTGCACCGCTTTGGATGAAGGATATTTTCTTAAAGAAGATAAGTAAATGTGAAGAAGCTGCAAGGAAGGGATCTGAGGTTAGAATTATAACTAAGATGAATTCACTTTCAGATAAGGATATTATATGTGCACTATATTCGGCAAGCTGTGCAGGTGTAAAGATAGATTTGATTGTCAGAGGTATATGTTGCCTTAAGGTAGGAATAAAAGGAGTCTCTGAAAATATTACAGTTAGATCTATTGTAGGAACATTCCTTGAGCATGCAAGAATATTTGACTTTAGAATAGATAATGAAGAAGAGATCTTTCTTGGAAGCGCCGACTGGATGAACAGAAATCTGGAAAAGAGAGTGGAGATAGTATTCCCGGTTGCGGATGAGGATATAATAAAGAGTATCAAACATTATCTGGATGTGGAGTTGGAGGATAATGTAAAGGCGTCTATACTGTTACCTGACGGAAGATATGAGAAGGTAAAAAGAGAAGGAAATGTAAAGAAAAATTCACAATCAATCTTTGTAAAAGAAGCTAATCAAATATATGAAAATGCTATTAAAATAAATAAAGCGGAAGCTGATAGAACTTTTATACCTCTACAAGGAGATTAGAGATAAATTAATAAATAATTTATATTTAGTAATATATTTGTACAATAATAAGTGATATATCTAAAATTAGCATACAAAAAAATACAATGAATATATTTTTATATACTTGACGAAATATATATATAATTATATACTACTGTATGTATCAGATACATTTTATGTAAAATATAGTTTGAATATTATTAGAATCTGTCCTGTACTTATTAAGAATTTTCCAATGTTATTAAAGGAGGATCAACTTACTAAGTCGGACAGATTTTTCGGGATATGAGTTAGTACATACTAACTAAATAATATGATGATCTTTTACATAGAAATTTTTATTTGTTCGTTTGGAGGGACGAGACATGTTTAAGCGTATTTTTAAAGTAGTATTGTGTAGTATATTAGCCACGAATATGGTTATGTCATCTTTTTTCTACACAAAAGTTTTGAAGCCGATTGGTGTAAGGGAAGTTGATGTGGTATCACATGCATCAACTATGGGACCACCACCTGTACCTTCTCTAAGACCCGGAAGAGGTGAAGGAGAAGATAAAGGTACAGAGGTCAGTGAATCAGATAAGAATTTGCCTTTTGAGAGTGATTTTATTGAATCATTGGAATACAACAATTCTTATGGATATCTGATAATGCACCTTAATAAGGATTTCTTAAGTAACGGCTTTGTAAATGAGATTCAGTATATAGGTATAAATGATGTTAAATATAGATATGAGACTGTTAATACAGACAGATCAAAATGGTATACTATATTTATACCATATAAATATCTAAACAAAGGTGAAAATATACTGTATTTTTATATGAAGGATATTACATATAAAACATTTGTGGAACTGGGCGATGAATTTAAAAAACAAAAAATCAGCCCTAAGCTTATTGCACTTGAAAATACAGATGGAGTGGATGTTGCCTTTAAATTAAAACTGAAACATAATAGTGACGAGGAAAGAGTGGCATTTTATGATGCTGTTAGGGGTGATTTAAAGGAAAAAATTACTGTAAGTGAAATATTTACAATGGCAGGCAGTACAACTGAGATAGAAAAAGATAAATATGATGTAAGTATTGACGAAGATAATGATGAATTGACAATTCAGTTTAAAAACGGTAAGAGAATATATCAGTCACTCTATATCTATGATATAGATATAGCAGTGGAAGGATTTTTAAATACCAAGGGTACAGTTATTTTATATGAGCATGCCGATCCACTAAAGTATAACTGGGATACAAAAGGAGATAACAGTTTAAAGATAACTTACGGTGAGGGTGTAAACTCTATTTATCTGAGTGAAATAAGTGATATTGAACTTTCAGTATTGGATGAAAAAGGTGAGGCGAAAAATACAAAGACTTTGGAAGAAAATAAGGATTACAAAAAGTCCTACAGTGAATTACAGATTTTTTCAAAAGTATTTGAATCAAACAAAAAATATAGACTTTCATTATATCACCCTTCAGTTAAAACACTGAATTTGGATATTGAAAGTCCTGACCTTGCAAGTGTAAAGCCGGCAAGAACATTGTGGGCTGATGATATTAAATCGGATGAAGACTTTTTAATGTCATTTGATGAAGATGATAAGGCTTGGCTTTCAGAGTTAAATAAATAGTATTAAAGGACAGAAACGGATACAGTTATGAGATGTATCCGATAGCACAAAAGGCTATAGATGACGATAAGTATAGAAATAATCAGAACCGTTACTATGAGCTTGATAAGGATAATCTTACTCTAAAAATAGATAAAAAATATTTTAAGAATGATAGCGGACGATTTATATTAGAGTTTAAGGCTAAAGGATATGATGACAGCAGTGTAAGCTTTTTTAGGAAAAAAGGCGGAGTGTTTGGTACAAAGGATGTAAAGGTAGAGTACAGATTTTTAACAGACACTGATTACAGTCTGGAACTTAAATCAAAAACAACTCCTAGTACATTTGTATTGCGCACATATTTTGATAAAAGAAATAACAACGCTCCAAAGGCGGAAAGTAAAATTACTGTGAAGGATCAAACCACAGGAGATTTTAAAGTATTAAAGCCGGGACCAAATGAGGATTTTTGGTCAGAGTATGCCGGAGGAAATGTATTAAAGATCTTCGCAAAGAATTTTATTGCAGATCATACATATACCGTTATATTGCAAAATAATGATTATCCTACAGTTGTTTTAAAGGATATTGTAGCACCTTCAGAGCTTATAGGAGAGTTAAAGGAGCCTTCAGTCAAAGTAAAATCTGTTGTAAAAGGAAATCCGGTTGTAATATCTTCAAATAAAGAATATGTGGATGCTATACAGTCTATAAAAATATCAAATGACAGGGGATACAGCACTACAAAAACTGATGGATTTGTAAAAAATAATGATAAGGTATCTCTGGATTTTGAAGATTGGAGAAAGTCTGCAGGTATTCTTGAGACTGTAGGTAGTTTCTCAATGAAAATATCCGCTAAAGGATATAAGGATGCAAATATTGATTTTGCTATAAAGGATACCAATATTACATTTGAGGTAGAAAAAGATCCGGATAAGAAGAATATAGCTGTTAATTTCTCACAGGGAAAATTGCCTGAGTATGGCTATACAGATTCATTGGCCTATGTGGAACTAAATAACAAAAAACTTAGTAAGACACAGTACACAAGATCAGCTCTTGGCAGTACATTACTTATAAATGAAAGATTACTTTTAGATGGTGAAAATAAACTCATATTAAAGTCAACTTTATATGATAATATTGAAGTGAAATTCGATTTTGACAATGAGAAGCTTAGAAGTGAAAAGGAAGCACTTTTAGAAAAGGTTTCTACACCGTCAAATGCAAGGAAATTAAGAAATTCACAGGTGAAAGTACTACAATCTAAGATAGAGAATGCAAAAACTCTTAGAGAACTTAGAAGTGCGGGAATTGAACTTGATGTGGCTCTCTTCGGTTTTGCTAAGGCAAAGCTTGCCTTGAAGGAAGAAATACTCGAAAAGATAAATTCTTCAAAGCTTGATGAAGATACAAAGAGGAACTTAATTGAAACAGTGAATTCTTCAAATGATCTTCAAGATCTGTTGGAAGCAGAGGATAAAGTAGATAATACAATAGCAAAATTTATGGTCAAAGAAGAAGAACAAAACTCTTCTGAAAATAATAAAATTGAGGAAGCTGATGAAAGCAAAGATTCCAAATCTGAGAAAACTGATGAAAGCAAAGATTCCAAATCCGAAAAAACTGTAGAGAAGCCTGAAAGTAAATCTGATGATATTAAGAAAAAGACAGATCCCAACAACTCTTTGGTTATAAAGCCGGAGATAGAAAAAACGGAAAAAACAGAAAAAACAGAAAAAACACTTTCTTCTTCAAAAAAATCAAGCAAATCATCAGGTGGAAGCAAGAGTAAGGGACGAGCAAAAAGTACAGGAACATCGGTTAAAGATGTTAAGAAGGTATTTACAAAGAACTGGTTTAAACTGCCAAACGGTAAGTGGACTATACTTGATGAGAACATTAAATCATCCTGGGTAAAGGATGGAAATTATTGGTTCTATATGGATGATAATAGTGAGCTGGCAGAAAATCAGTGGATCTATATAGGTGGCAAGTGGTACTTTGCAAAGCCGGTGGATATATTGCAGAAAATGAGTGGATATCATATAAGGAAAAATGGTACTATGCAGTATCAGGTGGAGCCATAGCTCAGTCTGCATGGGAAAATATCGGAGGAAAATTCTATCATTTTGGTACTGACGGTGATCTGTCTGTAAATACATCTGTAGACGGATATCAAGTGGATGCTAATGGTGTGAGAAACTAGCTTTATATAATAAAGGTTGGTATTTATAGAATAAAAAATAGCCACTGCAAAAGCAGTGGCTATAAACTTTTAAATTATTAGTTGTTGATAAGCTTCTCGGCATCATTGTTCCAGCTGTAAAGCTTTCTGATTTCTGCACCAACCTTCTCTGAAGGATGCTCAGCAGCAAGCTTTCTCATAGCCTTGAAGTGAACCTGACGACCTGCATTAGACATATCAAGTAAGAAGTCTTTAGCAAATGTACCGTCCTGGATATCTGTAAGAACCTGCTTCATAGCTTTCTTTGTTTCCTCAGTAATAATCTTTGGTCCTGTGATATAGTCACCGTACTCAGCTGTATTTGAAATAGAATATCTCATTCCTTCAAATCCTGACTGATAGATAAGGTCTACGATAAGCTTCATCTCATGGATACATTCAAAGTATGCATTTCTTGGATCATAACCTGCTTCACAAAGAGTCTCAAAACCTGCCTGCATAAGTGCACAAACACCACCGCAAAGAACAGCCTGCTCACCGAAGAGGTCGGTCTCAGTCTCTGTGCGGAAGGTAGTCTCAAGAAGACCTGCTCTGGCACCACCGATACCTGCACCGTAAGCAAGTGCAAGCTCAAGTGCTTTACCTGTAGCATCCTGCTCTACAGCTACAAGACAAGGTGTTCCCTTGCCCTCAAGATACTCTGAACGAACAGTATGTCCCGGAGCCTTAGGAGCTATCATTGTAACATCAACATCCTTAGGTGCTTTGATACAACCGAAGTGAACATTGAAACCATGAGCAAACATAAGCATATTTCCTGCTTCAAGATTTGGCTCGATATCATTCTTATATAAATCAGCCTGAAGCTCATCGTTTATAAGAATCATTATAATATCTGCTTTCTTTGTAGCCTCTGCAGCTGTGTAAACTTTAAGTCCCTGTGCTTCTGCCTTTGCCCATGACTTACTTCCTTCATAAAGGCCGACAATTACATTGCATCCGCTTTCCTTTAAGTTCAATGCATGTGCATGTCCCTGGCTACCGTAACCGATGATTGCGATAGTTTTACCCTCAAGCATTGAAAGATTACAATCCTCTTGATAATAAATTTTAGACATATAAATACCTCCTAAGTAACTTCTATTTTAACCCATTTAGGTTGGGGAACCATCAAAATAAAAACTAGTTGAAAACAACTACATCATCACTTCCTCTTGAAAGAGCAGTGAGTCCTGTCCTGGCAAGTTCCAAAACTTCATAATCGGAAAGAAGGTTTGAAAGCGCTTCAAGTTTTGAATTATCACCTGTAAGCATAACAGTCAAACAATCCTTAGCCACATCTACAATAGTAGCTCTGAAAATATCGCAAAGAGCTGCGATATCCTGTCTCTGTGAAGCATCGGCTTTTACTTTTATCATTATAATTTCACGGAAACACTTTTGCCTTCCTCTAAAACCTTGATATCTCTTACATCTTCTAATTTTCTCAGCTGTTTTACTATTTGATCAAGAGTGTCCTCGTCTCCGATAGAAACAACTGTCATTCTTGAAAAGCGCGGATCGGCTGTCTCTCCAACAGTGAGAGAGTCGATATTGTACCCTCTCCTTGAGAACAGACCTGACACACGACTTAAAACACCTGCAGAATTATCTACAATAAGTGAAAATACTCGTCTCATGTTACCTCCCAATATTAAAAGTATTAGTATAATAGTTTTGATTAAAAACAAAACGGTGAATCATATTGGTTTGCACTTTACTATAGCACCATTATGATAAATGTCAATTTATTAAATAATATGTTTAATATAACTACAAGTTATATCTCTAAAAGCAGTACTAATTTTACCTGTGATCTTCGCCAAAATCAATAGTTGATAAATCATATTTTTCCGGCTCATCATTATCATCCAACTCATAAGTGTACAAAACTGTTCTGGTATCATCACCTTCATAAGAGCAGGTAATAAATGACCATATTTTATTTACACCTTTTTCCGGAATCTCTCTTGAATGTACACCTTTCAGTCATTCTATCCACATAATTGTGGAAATAATCCATATCATCAAAATATGTCTGCCTTCTTTCAGGGGCAGAGTCGGTATAAAGGGCGGCAATAGTTTTTAATCTGTAGGTTTTATCAGGTGTATAGATATATACCATTCGATGTTCTTTGAAAAAATCTTCATCCTTAAACTTGGTTATATCTGTAAACATCTTACCGTCTTTCATATGATGACCGTAAATAATATTATTTAAGGTGGAAAAATCAGAATTACTGTAACCATCCATATAAACGGAATAGTATGACTCCTGATGGTTTATATCACGATGTAAATAATAGTCAATATCATATTCTTTCCATAAAATAGGATAATCTATTACGGTCCCCGGTATATATACCCATGCAATCACATCAGGATTGGTAGCCTTAAGTGATGCAAAATCTATTTTCCTGGTATAGTTCTCATCAGTCTCATAAGCCTTTGTAGGAGGCTCAGTTGTAGTCTCTACTACTGTAGTGGTTTCAACAGTGGTTTCAATTTCAATTTTTTTGTTTCTTATATTGGAAAATATAATGGCTATCGCTATAAGTAATGATGCGAAAGCTAAAATAGGTAATAAAATTTTCTTTTTCATGTATCTCCTAACGACTTTTAGGTAGAAGTATAACATTTTTTTTTACTATTGTATATAAATCTTATGAATTAGATTGATAAAAAAAAATTCCTCCACTATAATTAGTGAGAAGACGGAGGAGTAAAATGAACGATTTGAATTTAAGTCATAGAGATGAAACAGTTATGGATAAAAGAGCAGTATTTGTTTTATCTTTTATAATACCTGTTTTTATAATGATAATAATATTTATACAGAGGGGAATATTCCCCTTTGGTGATGAGAGCTTTTTGAGAACTGATATGTATCATCAATATGCTCCGTTTTTTTCAGAGTTTAAATATAAGTTAAGTAATGGAGGGTCGCTTCTTTACAGCTGGAATCTGGGAATGGGAATAAATTTCTCGGCATTATATGCTTACTACCTTGCAAGCCCTCTAAATTGGCTGATCATTTTATGTCCTCAGAAATATGTTATAGAATTTATGACATATATGATCGTATTAAAAATAGGTCTATCAGGACTTTCATTTACATATTATTTATATAAGCATGCTTCAGGTAATAAGGCAGGTATATTATTCTTTGGTATATTCTATGCACTTTCAGGATATATGGCGGCATACAGTTGGAATATTATGTGGCTTGATTGTATTATTCTTCTTCCTATAGTTTGCCTCGGTCTTGAAAGACTGGTAAAAGCAGGAAAAGGTTTATTATACACATTAAGTCTGGGACTTTGTATATTGTCAAATTATTATATTTCTATAATGATCTGCCTTTTTATGGTAATATACTTTATTTCTCTTCATGTAATAAAGAATGAAAACAATTTGAGAAAGTTTACACTTTCAGCATTTAGATTTAGTATATATTCATTGCTCTCAGGTGGACTTAGTGCACTGGTTTTATTGCCTGAGATATATGCATTAAAACTCACAGCCTCGGGAGACTTTGACTTCCCAAGTACATTTAATTCATATTTTTCAATATTTGATATGATTGCAAGACATATGGGAAATGTAAAAAGTTGAAATAGGTCTGGATCATTGGCCGAATATATTCTGTGGTGTAGGAATATTTTTATTTGTAATTCTATACATACTTAATAGAAAGATTTCCAAAAAAAGAAAAAAAGCAGTTTATATATCTTTGCTTGTTTTTTTCCTTGCAGGATTTTCAATAAATGTATTGAATTATATTTGGCATGGACTTCATTATCCAAACTCACTGCCTGCAAGACAGAGCTTTATATATATATTTCTTGTGTTGTTTATCTGTGCAAAGGCATATGATAATTTCACGGCAAATACAACTAAAGATCTTGGATTGGCATTTGGAATAAGCATGATATATATTTTGCTGGCACAAAAGATAGTAAACAATGAGGATTTTCACTTTGCAGTATTTTATGCCGCAATGATTTTTATAAGTATATATGCAGTACTGATGTATCTGCATAGGGTAAAGAGATTCTCAAAAACAGTTTTATTCCTGATAACACTTGCAATTGTTGTAATTGAGTCAAGTGTTAATATGTCTGTAACCAGTGTAACAACGATAAGTAGGAGTACTTATTTAAATGATAATAATGATGTAAGAGCATTACTTAAGAAATTACCAATGGATGATTTCTATAGAATAGATAAGGTTGATAGAAAGACAAAGGATGATGGTGCCTGGTTGAATTTTAAATCGGTTTCCATCTTTTCATCTACAGCAAATGCTTCGCTGACTGATTTATTTGAAAAACTGGGAAATGAAGCTTCAACAAATGCGTATTCAATTACAGGTGAAACACCGCTTCTTGATATGCTCTTTGCAGTAAGATATGCAATATATACAGGTGAAACAAGAAATACAAATATCTCATTTGTTGATGTATCGGGAAACAGTTATTTATATGAAAACCCGTATACATTACCACTTGGATATATGGTTGATGAAAGATTTAGTGATGACTGGAATTTAAATCTTGGCGATCCGATAGAAGTTCAAAATGATTTAGCGGTAGTATATGGTTTGCCTGATATATTTGAACAAATCGAAACCATAAAAGAGTCCACTTCTGTAAATTTTGAAACTGACATTGACGGAGAATACTATGCATATGTGACAAATCCTTCTATTGATGAAGTGGAATTCAGTTATGGAGACGGGGACGTCAAAAAGTCATTTAAGAATCTGAAGAGACATTATATATTGGAGCTTGGAACCCTTGAGGGAGAGAAAAACGGAAGATTTGTAAGTACGGATGATGATAAGGATGAATCTATTGATGCAAGGGTATATAGAGTCAATTATGATTCACTAAAGAAACTGTATTATATCTTAAATAAAAATCCTTTATATCTAAGCAAAATTTCAGACTCATATCTGTCAGGAAATGTTCATGCGGTTGAAAATACTACATTGTTTACCTCTATTCCATATGATGAAGGATGGAGTGTTTATGTTGACGGAAAGAAAGCCGAGAAAATAAAGCTCTTAGATGCTTTTATCGGTTTGAAACTTGAAAAAGGGCAGCATGAAATAGAGTTTAAGTACGTAAGTTCTGGTATCATTGAAGGTGCAATAATAAGTGCGGCATCATTGGCTTTATTATTACTGATATGTCTTGTGAAAAAAGTTATAGAAAACGGCGGATTCAAATTCAGAAAGAAAGAAGTAATTGAAGAAGAGTTTGAAGAACTTGATATTGATGATTTGGAAGAAGACGATGATTATGAAAATGATGATACGGAACAAACAAATCTCAATAATATTATAAAGATTGATACAGCTATATCCGGAGGAAAAGGTGTGGTGGACCTGCTTACAAAAACTGTAATTCAGAGACTGATGCTGATGAAAATAGTAATGATGACAATTTGAAATAGAAAGACGGTGTATATATGAAACTTTGGGGTGGAAGATTTACAAAAGAAACAAATAAACTGGTGGAGAGTTTTAATGAATCGCTTTCATTTGACCATAGATTCTATAAGCAGGATATCAGAGGAAGTATAGCCCATGTAAAGATGCTTGCAAAACAAAATATACTTACAGATGATGAGAGAGATAAAATAATTGTAGGATTATCTTCTATAGAAAATGATATAGACACCGGAGTTCTAAAATTTGATGACGGTTCGGAGGATATACATTCATATGTCGAGGCTCATTTGATAGAAAGAATAGGTGATACCGGTAAGAAACTGCATACAGGAAGAAGCAGAAACGATCAGGTGGCACTTGATATGAAACTCTATGTAAGAGATGAGATAGATGAACTTAAGGAACTGTTGTATGAACTACTTACTGAAGTACTTCATATTATGGAAGAAAATACAACAACATATATGCCCGGGTTCACACATTTGCAAAAAGCACAACCTACAACTTTGGCACATCACTTCGGTGCATATTTTGAGATGTTTATAAGAGATTTTGACAGACTTTGCTCTACAAGAAAGAGAATGAATATGTCGCCTTTAGGCTCCGGTGCTTTTGCAGGAACGACATATGATCTTGACAGAGATTATGTAGCAAGCCTTTTGGAGTTTGAGTCTGCTACAAGAAACAGTATGGATTCTGTAAGTGGCAGGGATTATCTTTTGGAGTTACTATCGGATCTTGCCATAATTTCCATGCATCTTAGCAGGCTATCAGAAGAAATTATCATATGGAATACCGATGAATACAGATTTGTGGAGATGGATGATACTTACTCTACAGGTTCATCTATAATGCCACAGAAGAAAAATCCGGATATTGCAGAGCTTATAAGGGGAAAGAGCGGTAGAGTATACGGAAGTTTAATATCTCTTCTTACAACAATGAAGGGATTACCGCTTGCCTATAATAAAGATATGCAAGAAGACAAGGAAATGTCATTTGATGCCATAGATACTGTAAAAAGTCTGATAAAGCTTATGACCGGAATGCTCTCAAGTATGAAGTTCAATAATGAAAGAATGGCAAAAAGTGCAAGAGGAGGATTTACAAATGCAACCGATGCCGCAGATTATCTTGTAAAGAAAAATGTGGCTTTTAGAGATGCACATGAGATAGTGGGTAGACTAGTCTTATATGGAATTGAACATGGAAAGGCACTTGATGATTTTTCACTTGAAGAGTTCAGAAATATATCAGAGTATTTTGACTATGATATATACGATGCCATTTCTTTAAAAACTTGCGTGGAAAAAAGAAATACCAAGGGAGCACCGGGACTTACAGCTATAATGAATGAAATAAAGGCATCAAAAAAACTTTTGGAGTCTATAAAGAAATAGGAAATTTATGAAATTAAGAAAGAATGATATATATCTGATAATTGTTGTAGTTATCCTTGGAATTGCGGCAGGACTTTATATTTATTTAAATAAGAAGCCGGGAGGTAAAGCCGTTTTAAAGTATGGGAATAATAAAAGCATGGATATTGATCTGTCAAAGGATAACAAAATAGATCTGGAAAGCAACGGCATAGAGATACATCTTGATATAAAGGATGGTGCAATTGCATTCACTCACAGTGAATGTCCGGACCATATCTGTGAAAGATTCGGTTATATAAAAAATATCGGTGAGTCGGCAATTTGCTTACCGGCACAGGCTTCAGTCACAATCATTAGTGAATAGGAGAGAATATGGTTTCAAAAAAGATGTTGGATCTTGGAAAAATAAGGTCAGGTATAAGGGATATATATGAGTATGGAAATAAACTTGCTGAAGAAATAGGAGCTGAGAATGTACTGGATTTCAGTCTGGGAAATCCCAGTACTCCTGCACCGAGAGAAGTTGGAAATACTATAAAACATATAGTCAGTGAGCTTTCTCCAAAGGAATACAACAGTTATACTTCTGCACCCGGTGATAGGGATACCAGACTTGCGGTAGCAAGAAATTTGAATACACGCTTTTCTACCGATTATGATGAAAATAATATCTTTTTAACCTGTGGTGCGGCAGCCTCTTTGAATATTATATTTAAAGCTGTTATTGAATGTGAAAATGATGAGATAATAGTAAACACTCCGTTTTTTCCGGATTATAAGGTGTTTATAGAGGGTCAGGGAGCAAAGTTTGTATTGGTAAAATGCAGTGAAGATCTCACACTCGATATAAATGAGCTTGAAAAAAATATAAATATTAATACAAAAGCAGTTTTAGTGAATTCACCAAATAATCCTTCGGGAGTTATTTATCCGAAAGAAAATATAGAAGCTTTGGTAGATCTTTTAAACAGAAAACAAAAAGAATATGGACATCCTATTTTTTTAATAAGTGACGAGCCGTACAGAGAAGTTGTATTTGTAGAAGAACGTCCGGAGTTTTTACCGAATTTATATGACAATACATTGGTGGCGTATTCATGGTCAAAATCACTTTCTCTTCCCGGAGAGAGAATCGGTTACATTTTGGTACCGACTAATGCTACAGACTATACGGATATATATGCCGCGATAAGCGGAGCAGCCAGAGTACTTGGATATGTTTGTGCTCCTTCACTGTTTCAGAGGGTTATAAAGGAATGTATAGATGTAAAACCAAATATTGAAGTATACCAAAGAAACAGAAATCTTTTATATACAGAACTGATTGAAATGGGATATATATTGCCAAATCCTAAAGGGGCTTTCTATATGTTTATAAAGTCACCAAATAATGACGGAAAAGATTTTTGTGAAAGGGCAAAAAAATACAATATGCTTTTGGTACCGGGAGAGGGATTTGGAATGAAAGAATATGCTCGTTTATCCTTCTGTGTAGACACAGAAAAAATAGAAAAATCCATAAATATTTTTAAGGAACTTATGTCTGAGTATAATCCGGACTAGATTTATAAGAAATTTACAAGAAAATTTTTTAGGGCTATAAAACTAGTAATCGTTACTAATTTTATAGCCCTTTATTATGCAGTATCACGATTATATACTTTTTATCAAAGTATATTGACTATTATATATAATGTTTTATACTTTACTATAAGAGTAAACTTTTTAAAAATACATATAAACAGATATGTGTTTATTACATTATAGGTAATTATCTATAATGCAGTGGAGTTGTAATAAACAACTCAAAATACCGAGACATTATGTATCGGTATAAATAATTTAAGTGGAGGGAATATATGTCTTATCAAACAACAAAGGAACATGAGTTGCTTAGAGAGAAGGTTCGTGAGTTTGCAGAGAGAGAAGTGAAACCGATAGCTTTCAGTCTTGATGTAAAGAGCGAATTTCCAACTCAAGTTGTAAAGAACATGGGTAAACTGGGAATCATGGGACTTCCATACGAGAAGAAGTATGGTGGTGCCGGAACAGATGTACTCAGCTATGCTATAGCAGTTGAGGAGCTTTCAAGAGTTGACGGTGGCGTAGGTGTTATACTTTCAGCTCACACTTCATTGGGTACTTATCCTATAGCGGCTTTCGGTAATGAAGAGCAAAAGAAGAAATATTTACCGGGTCTTTGCAGCGGAGAGCTCCTTGGAGCTTTCGGTCTTACAGAACCGAATGCCGGATCTGATGCGGGTGGTACGGAGACTATTGCTGAGGATATGGGAGATTATTATCTCTTAAACGGAAATAAGATATTTATAACAAACGGCGGTGAAGCTGATGTTTATGTGATATTTGCTCTTACTACACCTAATATAGGTACAAGAGGTATTTCTGCACTTATAGTAGAAAAGGGCATGGAAGGATTTGGCTTCGGTGATCACTATGACAAGCTGGGAATCAGATCATCTGCCACATGTGAGCTTATTTTTAATAATGTAAAGGTACCGAAGGCTAATCTTCTTGGCAAAGAAGGTCAAGGATTTAAGATTGCAATGGCTACACTTGACGGAGGTAGAATCGGTATAGCTGCACAGGCACTGGGTATTGCACAGGGAGCTTTTGAAGAAGCTGTTGAATACAGTAAGGAAAGAGAGCAGTTCGGAAAGCCGATAGCTGCACAGCAGGCAATTGCATTTAAGATTGCAGATATGGCAACAAAGCTCAGATGTGCAAGAATGCTTGTATATTCCGCTGCGGAACTTAAAGAAGCTCATGCTCCGTATGGAATGGAATCAGCTATGGCAAAGCAGTATGCATCCGATGTGGCCCTTGAGATAACTTCAGACGCACTGCAGATCTTTGGGGGAAACGGATACTTAAAGGGTATGCCTGTAGAGAGAATGTACAGAGATGCCAGAATCACTCCTATATATGAGGGTACAAATGAAATTCAAAGAGTCGTAATAGCAGCTCATATCTTAGGTAAGATATCAAGAGGCGAAACTGCTGCCGTTAAGAAAACAAAGGGCCCGGAAACCGGTGAGAGAAAGAGAATGATTATCGGAGAGGGAACATTAAAAGAGAAAATAGATGTACTTGTAGCAAATCTTCAAAAGGACGGATATGACTTTAGCGTAGGTATTCCTATGGATACACCTATCGTAGCTGCAGAAAGAGTTGTCAGTGCGGGACAGGGCATAGGATCAAAAGAGAATATGAAACTTGTAGAAGATTTGGCTAGGGCCGCCGGAGCTGCAATAGGTTCTTCAAGACCTGTAGCGGAGACTTTAGGATATTTGCCGCTTGACAGATATGTCGGTATGTCAGGTCAAAAGTTTAAAGGAAATCTTTATATTGCATGTGGTATATCAGGTGCATTACAGCATCTAAAGGGCATCAAGAATGCTTCTACAATAGTTGCCATAAATAAGGATCCGAATGCAAGAATCTTCAAAAACTGTGACTACGGTATAGTGGGTGATGTAAATGAGGTACTACCTGCACTTACAAAAGCACTTGATACAGGAGAGAAGAAGCCTGCACCGCCAATGAAGAAATTAAGAGAGCCGTAGCGAAGAAACACACACCTTCAAGAAAACTATATCTGTGTAACGGTTGTGGTTATGAATATGATGTACTTCTTGGAGATGAAGAGGGCGATGTAAGACCGGGAACAGAGTTTAAGGATATTCCAAAAGAATGGGTATGTCCACACTGTGGTGAAGCTGCAGATAATTTCATAGAGATTGAAGTATAATAGGAGGAGAGTATGTATAATTACCGTAAAGTTACAGACGATTTGTATTGGGTCGGTGGAGATGACCACAGATTAAGTCTTTTTGAAAATATTCATCCTATATATCATGGAGTATCTTATAATGCATATCTCTTAACGGATGAAAAAACAGTTCTGGTAGATACAGCCGACTGGTCAGTTGGTAGACAGTTCCTTGACAATGTTGAGGGAGTTTTGGGAGATCGCAGTTTAGATTTTTTACTTATAAACCATGTAGAGCCTGATCATGCCGCTTCAATTCCGGAGATTTTACTTCGTTGGCCGAATGTAAAGATTATTACAACAGAGAAGGCTGCTATGATACTTCGCCAGTTCGGATTTAATATCAGACCTGAGCAGGTGGATGAGGTTACAGAAGGTGACAGTAGATGCTTTGGAAAACATACACTTGCATTCGTAAAAGCTCCAATGGTACATTGGCCTGAAGCTATGGTAACATTTGATACGACAAACGGAGTGCTTTTCTCAGCAGATGCCTTCGGTTCATTCAGAGCACTTGACGGAAAGCTCTTTGCAGATGAAGTTGAGTTTGATAAAGAATGGCTTGATGATGCCAGAAGATACTATACAAATATAGTCGGAAAGTACGGTCCACAGGTACTTCAGGTATTAAAGAAGGCTTCCACACTGCCAATTAAGTATATATGCCCGCTGCATGGTCCGGTTTGGAGAAAAGATATTCCTTATATCTTGGACAAATATATGCATTGGGCAAGCTATGAGCCTGAAGAGAAGGGTATAATGATAGTATATGCTTCTATGTATGGAAATACAGAGGCTGCCGCAGAAGTTTTGGCAAGAAAGTTATGTGAGAAGGGTATTACAAAGACAAGACTTTATGATGTTTCAAGTACACATGTGAGCTATCTTGTTTCAGATTTATTCAAGTATAGCCATCTTGTTCTTGCATCAGTTACGTATAATCTTGGAATATTCCCTCCAATGCACAACTTCCTTATGGATCTTAAGGCTCTAAATTTACAAAAGAGGACTTGTGCAATAGTTGAGAACGGCTCATGGGCACCAAATTCAGGAAATTTGATGAAGGCAGAGCTTGAAGAGATGAAGCATATGGATATCTTGGATGATGAAGTAAACATAACCTCTTCATACAGAGAGAACAATGAAAGTGATATGGACGCATTGGTAGATGCTCTAGTTGCTTCATTTAATAAAGTAATTTAATATTGTTACGGTTTTAGGTCGGGGAGCATTCTCCGACCTTTTTATATTGACAAAATGGATTCTTGGTTTAAGAATATAAATAATAAAACATTATCGGAGGTAAATATGAAATCATTTGAAAATTTTGATGAAAATGAGCCGCAGAATACTATAGAAGTTCCCGAAAGTATAAATCATGACAAATCAGCAACAGGTAAAACTTATGTAAAGATAACTGCAAAAGATATAGAGAGAATGGAAGAAATTTGGGATATTTTGGAGCCCATATATTGGACAATAGATATTTATAATTCATATGAAGAGTATTTAAAGTCAGCAAAGAATTTCACATTGGAGCAGAGATATTTAAATGCAATATCCTGGTATTTTATGGAAGTAAATAATGGTGGACATTTTCAGTTTTTGGACAATTCCACAGGAATAGTATGGGAAGATGCCCTAAATGGACTTAAAGAGTTCGGAATGGAAGAGTTGGCTGACAACTTTAAAACAGTGGTAGATTTGTTTGGGGGAAGTATACCTTTTGTCAGAGAAGAACGATGGGATGCTATGGATAAGATGGGTGAAGATTTTGAAGAACTTTTGGATAAGGCTGATAATGTAGTGTATGATTTGTATGACTATGACTATACATTTGAAATGAAATATATAAAATCTCATCCTGAAAAGTTTGTATTTAAGGGATACTATAATAAGATAGTGTAATAGTATTGATAATATATAAGTAAAGATAAGGCTGAGATCATTTTTACATGTATTCTCAGCCTTTAAATAGATTATTCAAGCAGATACTTTAAGTATCCATATCCTCTTTCATCCATTTTCTCATATGGTATAAATTCAAGAGAGGCACTGTTTATACAGTATCTTTTACCTCCGGATTCTTTAGGTCCGTCATCAAAGACATGTCCTAAGTGTGCGTTACCGCTTCTGCTTCTAACCTCTGTTCTGTTCATATTGAAGCTGTTATCTTCATTGTATTTTACAACGTCCTCGTTTATAGGCTTGGAAAAACTTGGCCAACCGCAACCTGATTCAAACTTGTCTGTTGAGACAAATAGCGGTTCCTTGGTTGTGATATCTACATAAATTCCTTTTTCAAAATTGTTCCAATATTCATTTGTAAAAGGTCTTTCAGTATCACTGTTAACAGCAACTTGGTATTGCTTATCTGTAAGCATTTTTTTTAGTTCATCATTTGAAGGCCTTGGATATTTGTAAGCATCTATCTTTGGCTCTTTACTTTCATTTTCATTATTTTTATTTAGCGGTTTATCTGCAAGAGATAAATCTATATGGCAATATCCTCCCGGATTTTTGGCGAGGTAATCCTGATGATAATCTTCAGCATCAAAAAATTGAGCTAAAGGTAAAACCTCTATTGCGATAGGTTTGTCATATTTAGTTTGTTCAGTTGCCAGAACCTTTTCTATTATAGTTTTATCCTCTTCATTTGTATAATATACTCCGGTTCTATACTGAGTGCCTGCATCATTTCCCTGTTTATTTACACTTAGCGGGTCTACTACACGCAGATAGTACTCCAGTAGATCCTCAAGACTTACTTTATCCGGATTATACATTACTTTTACGGTTTCAGCATGACCGCTTGTATGAAGATCTTGGTACTTCGGATTTTTGGTTTTACCATTTGCATATCCGCTTACAGCATCCTCAACACCATCTATCTTTTGCATATAGGCTTCAAGCCCCCAAAAGCAACCACCTGCAAGATAGATTTCTTTTATATTTGTTGACTGTGCGGTATTTGTCACTTTACCTGAATTTTGAGTGGTTTCATCATTTGGAAGATTTTCTTCTTTCTTTTTCAAACCCGCAGTAAATACATATAAAGTTACTGCAACAATAAATATCGGTATTATCAAAAATAATTTATTTTGACTCATATCTATTCCCTCCTGTTATATTAAAATGCAACCATATTGGAATTGGTTGTAATATAGATTATAATACGACTTATAAGGTAAAGAATCGGTAAAACTTTGGATTTAAAAGGAGTCTGATATGATTTTAAATGATATAAGAACGGAATTGTTTAAAATGCAGGATATGGATTACAGAGATTTTAACAGTAAGCTGGTACCTACAGTTGATAAGGAAAGTATGATAGGTATAAGGACACCTGAACTTAGAAAATATGCAAAGCAACTCGGTAAAAGTAGTGAGGTTAAAGAATTTTTACAAGCCTTACCTCATAAATATTTTGATGAAAATCAGTTGCATGCATTTATTATTTCTGAAATAAAGGACTTTAAAAACTGTATTGCTGAGATAAACAGATTTCTCCCGTATATAGATAACTGGGCAACCTGCGATCAACTCTCACCTAAGATATTTAAGAAACATCATAGTGAATTATTTGCATATATAAAAGATTGGTTGAAATCTGATAAGGTCTACACGCTCAGATTTGGAATAGGCATGCTTATGGAGCATTTTCTTGATGAGAATTTTGATATAATATATCCTGAGACAGTTTCAAAGATAAGGTCAGATGAATACTATGTAAATATGATGATTGCCTGGTATTTTGCAACGGCTTTGGCAAAGCAGTATGAGAGTATAATTCCATTTATTGAAAACATGAGTCTTGATATATGGACCCATAATAAGGCTATACAAAAGGCACTGGAGAGTTATAGAATCAGTACAGAGCAAAAGACTTATCTAAGAGAATTAAAGATAAAGAAGTAATGAGGTATTTTAGTGAGGACAAGAGAAGAGGCCTGTAGTTTCGGGCTGGGATTTGAAAATACATATTTGGATAAGCCTTTTAGGAAGGCAGATTGGCAACTGATTAGAGTAAAGGAAAGTAAGAAAGCCTTTCTTTGTATTTATGAAAGAGACGGTTTTGTAAATTTAAATGTGAAAGTTGATCCTGCTTGGAGAGACTTTTGGAGAAATACCTACCTTTCAGTTGTTCCGGGATATCATCAGAATAAGGAACACTGGAATACTCTAATACTTGACGGCAGTATAAAGGAAGATGATATAAAGAGGATGATTGCTGAAAGCTATGATCTTGTGACGGATTCACCTACAAAAAGAATATATGAGGCGGTAAAGAGAATACCGAAAGGTAAGGTAGCAACCTATGGCAAGGTAGCGGAGATGGCAGGAAATAAAAAGATGTCAAGAGCGGTAGGAAATGCTCTTCATAAAAACCCCGATCCTGAAAATATTCCCTGCTTTCGTGTGGTAAACTCGAAAGGTGAGCTTGCACCGGAATTTGCATTTGGAGGAATGGGAGAACAGCGAAAGCTTCTTGAGGCTGAGGGAATAGAAGTGAAAAATAATAAAGTGGATCTATCAAAGTATGGTTTAGAATAGAGGTTTTATGAAGTTATTTAGCGGTGCAGACTTAATTATATATTTCTTTATATATGGACTTTTGGCTTGGGTACTTAATACTGTAATATATAGTTTAAAAGAACAAAAATATATAAATACCGGTGTACTGAATATTCCTATAATCGGATGTCCTGCCTTTATTATGATTTTGATGATCATAGTGTCTTCCGGAAAAAATGTCAGTTATTACGGAATGCTTATGATGGCTTTTATTGACTATCTTATACTTGAGAAGATGGGCTTATTTTTCTCACAGAGGCTTCTGTTAAAAAAGGAAATAAATTCTTTGAGGGATGGCTATGGTAAGAGTTTGAAGTTTAGTTGTATAAATGCAATTATAGTGGTGGGGATATGCTTTATATTTTTAAAGACCTTACAGCCTATTATATTTTCTTTGGTATCGCTAATTCCCAAAATAATAGTAAATATAATTGCTTTAGTTCTTTTACTCATTTTGATTTCTGATATTGTGGTGACTTATATTTTTGCCAGAAAATATCCTATGCAAAGTATGGACACTAATATAGCCAAGAGAAAAAACACTTTTGGAGAATGGATTTCAAAAAATATCTGGAAGAGGATTTATAAGATTTACCCAAGTCTTTTATCAGACGACTTCGAAGACAGCAATAAAGGCATCTCAGATGCAGATAAGCTGCTTGAAGAACAGGGAATTATATTTGCAAAGGGGATAAATGCGGCAAAGCTTATATGGGTACTTTTTATATCTTCACTTATCGGAGATATTGTGGAAACAATATATGTACTTATTGTAGGGCATGAATTTATGAGACGATCAAGCTTTGTACTTGGTCCTTTCAGTCTGGTGTGGGGACTTGGTGCGGTAATACTTACCTTAGCACTTTCAAAAGTAAAAAGGCAGAATAATCTGTCTATATTTGTATCAGGCTTTTTCTTTGGTGGTGTATTTGAATACCTTTGTTCAGTATTTACAGAAGTATTCTTCGGCATGAAGTTTTGGGACTATTCATATATGCCTTTTAATATTGACGGCAGAACAAATCTTTTGTTTATGTTCTTTTGGGGCATAGTGGCTTTGGTATGGTTTAAATTTATATATCCACCTTTTTCAAAGTTTATAGAGAAAATCCCACCGGTAACAGGCTCAGTCCTTGCAGTGTTTATAGCACTGTTTTTTATTTGCAACGGAACAGTTACATCAATGGTAATGATAAGGACTACAGACAGAAAAAAACACCCTGAGGCAAGGAATGTAATAGAACAGTTTATAGACAATGAGTATCCGAATGAAGTGGTAAGAAAGCTTTGGCCGAATATGAACTTTTTGGAGGAATAGATATATGAAAAAGAGCGGGAAAGTTATGGCTGTAATGATGGCATTACTTGCGGCAATATTTTATGCGATAAATACTCCTTTTTCTAAAGTCCTGTTGGAAAAAGTGACACCTACATTTATGGCTTCTTTTTTGTATCTTGGAGCAGGAATAGGTGTAGGTATAATGTATCTGCTTAATTCAAAGAAAGAGAAGAATATTGAAAAGTTGTCAAAAACAGATTTGCCATATACTGTCGGAATGATTGTGCTTGATATTTTGGCACCTATATTTTTAATGATCGGAATAAATATAGGCTCGGCTTCAAACGCTTCGCTGCTTGGTAACTTTGAAATTGTAGCAACCGCACTCATTGCTCTTTTAATATTCAAAGAGGTTGTAACATCAAGATTGTGGATTGCTATAGGATTTATTACATTGTCAAGTATAGTTCTCTCATTTGAAGGAAGCGGAAGCTTTAAATTCTCTTTGGGTTCATTGTTTGTAATACTTGCAACATGTTGTTGGGGACTTGAAAACAACTGTACAAGAATGATTTCGGATAAGAATACATATGAGATAGTGATATTAAAGGAATCTTTTCCGGTACAGGTTCATTTATAATAGCAATTATACTTGGAGAAAATATACCCGGTATAAAATATATTTTGATTTCAATGTTGCTTGGATTTGTGGCATATGGTCTCAGTATATTTTTATATATAAGAGCACAGAGAGAGTTGGGTGCCGCCAAAACAAGTGCATACTATGCAATAGCTCCTTTTATAGGTACTTTTTTATCATTTGCGGTAGACAAAGACAGACTTACAAAAGTTTATTTTATCGGACTTATCTTTATGATAATCGGAAGTGTAATCGTTGTATATGATTCAATGTTAAAAAATCATATTCATTATCATATACATACTATTGTTCATACACATAACGGCTCAACACATAAGCATGTAATTAAACATGAGCATACTCACTCTCATATGGGTTCGGAAGAAAAGCATTATCACAGCCATGATGATTATATAAACAGTGATGAGCATAAAAGAATGCATGAGGCAGGTTTGTAGATTTATATTTAATGTAAATGTAGTCATTACATTTTGGCAGATGACATATGACAATAAAAGGTCTGTATATTCATGTTTAAATTATGGAGAAGCCTTCTGCCCTGAGAAGATAAATGATAGAAGTATCTGTATTGACGGGGATATTGGAGAAGTACTTGCCAAATTGAAATAAGCTGATTTATGATATGCATATAAAAATCTATAAGTATAGGTGGTAGACATGGATATTATAATAAAAGAAGCAAAACCTGAAGATGCAGTTAAACTGATTGAATACACAAAGCTTGTAGGTGCGCAAACCGATAATCTAAGCTTCGGTAAAGAAGGGGCAGGCGATATACATGAGGTAGAAGAGTTTATCAAAAGAATTAGTTTAGATTCGAAGTCTGTAATGTATTTTGCATGGAAAAATGATGATATAGTAGGATGTGCAAATATAAGCGGTATGAAACGCAGGATGAGTCATAGAGCAAATTTTGCTATAAGTGTTGCAAAATCGGAATGGAGAAGCGGAATCGGAAGTGCACTTTTAGAAAAATGTATTTCTTTTGCAAAAGATAACGGAATAGAAATCATAAACCTGGATACAAGAAGTGATAATTTTCGAGCGATCAGCCTCTACAAAAAGTTCGGATTTATAAAAATCGGCCGGATACCTGCATTTTCAAAAATAAATGGTGAATATATAGATGCGGATTTGATGTATCTGGACTTGAGAGAGAAAAGTAATAATATAAGAAAAATAGAAGCATTTGAAAGATTAGAGGCAATAAGAAGAGAAAAATGATGAAAGATTGTAACCCCACACCGGATTAAAAGATCTGATGTGGGGACATTTTATATGTTTATCTTGGCAGCAGGAGAATTATTTAAAGTTTCTTCAATATATTTGTTTATAGATATCTTATTACTTGTTGCATATACAAATATTTTCTTATGAAGTTCAGGCGAGAGACGAATATTAAAACTACCCTTAAATGCAACTTCAGGTTCTTTACCTTCAGATTTACAGATATCAAGATAGTCATCAACAGCACCATGAAAATCTTCCAACAGTTCTTTAGCATTTTCACCCTCATAAGAGATCAATGATCTTATACCTAGAACTTTTCCAAAGAAAATACAGTCTTCTTCAGAAAATTCAACGCTTCCTATATATCCTTTATACATAATAGTATTATTCATATGAGTCCCTCCTGTTCCAGAATTATTATAAGTTGCTTTATTTGATATGCTTTTAATTCTTTTTGTGGATGTGGTTTATGAAGCAAAATACTTCCAAAGCTATTATTAACAAAGATTACTCTGGAACCACTTGTTTTTCCTTTATTTGAACGGACATAGCCGAAGCAGTTTAATAGGGTTTCGGCATCATTAAAAGTAAAATCTTTAGGATTAGACTTAAGATGTTTTATAAGTTTTTCTTTTTGCCCCATAGCATTCCTCCTTTTATATATTGTATCTTATTGAAGATAATTTTACAACTAAAAAAATAGTTGCAAAAATTTAAGCTTCAAATATGAATAATAATATAGCTCTACCTCCCCGTTTTTATATCCGTACTGTTCAGATAAAGTAATCCTATGGCAAAAGAAATGAAAATATAAAGTAAACAAGTTATTACTACAACAGGTAGATTTATTTTACCGGTTATATTTGTGCTGCCCATAGAGTATATAAGCATTGAAAAAGGTGTTGCGTAGAAAAATCCCTTTACTGTGAGGAGAAGCCCTAAAATATTTCCAAGGAAGGCAAGTCCGACAGGTATTGCAAATGAAGGTATTATCAGTGAAAGCATACACTGAAAACTTGAAACGGCAATTATACAAAGTATACTTGCAAAGATTCTTAAATAAAATTCTTTCGGTATGCTTCCGGTAATCCCTATAAGCTTTCCTGAAACAATATAGATAAATGCAATCCATATCATACAAATAGATGACATGATAGCCACGGTAAGCCATTTATCCTTTAATACTTTGAAGCGTGAGCTTGATGTAAGCATTATATTCCAGTTGGTTCCAAGATGCTCCATGCGAAAATCAAGGCTTGCAAGTATGGCAATTAAAGGTGATAGAAAGAACAGGCCTAAAAATAATGACTCCTGTGTCCAAAGATTCGACCAGTCAAATGATAATACTCCTTGATTTGCAAGGAAATTTATGATACCGATACCGGCAGATATTAACGGAATCAATGCAAAGGGAATCCATACAGGGTTTCGCTTCATCTTGATAAGTTCGGCAGGCAATATGGTATGAGCATTTTTGCTTTTCCTGTTTACATGAGCAATCTTAAAATTGCCTGTTTCAGGATTATTAAACACCGACAGACTGAGCTTATATGTAGCAAAGAAATATAAAAAGCTTATAAATATCGCTTTTATATCTATTGCATTCCATGAAAGCAGCATATTTCTTGTAGCAGAGTCATAATCCATGGAGACGGTACTTAAAGAAAACAGTACGGACCATGGAGTAAGTGCCGCTTTACTTACAAAAGCAATGAATACACCTGCAAGTGTACCTCCAAAGGCAATTGAAAGTGCTGCAAATTGATTCCTGAACTTTAATGACAGCAGACATTGAAGCTGAAATATAATCATTCCGAAAATAATCTCTGCAAATTCAGTCTGAAGTAATGCAAAAATTGGGAATCCACCGCTAATCATCATTTTAATACCTAAATAAAAAATCATTACTGTTTGTATAAAACAAAATAAAGCTATATGTATTAATCCGAATAAGAGTTTGGAAGAAAAGAGTCTTTTCCTGCTCTCCAGTGTGGGAAGAGTATTCCACATATTTCCTTTATTTTCTATATCTATACATCTGCTTGCCAGTACAGACATCATAATGGAAATCAGCATTGTATTTAAAAACGGAATTGAGCTGAAGATCATTTGCCATTCCTGCCCTTTAGGTAAGTCTCCATATGATAGGTAGAAATAGTTTAAAGCTGTTACAATAAATAATAATGATAAGGAAATCAGGGATTTATTTTTTGTAAATTCAATGGATAGTGACTTATTTAAGCTGATTTGTTTCATAATGACTCCTTTTCTCCGGTAAGCTCAAGGAAAATCTGCTCCAAACTCTGACCTGATGATTCAAGATTTGACAGCTTTCCTTGGTAGAGCATTTGACCATGATTTATAATGCCTACATAGTCCGCCATTTGTTCTATCTCATTTAGCAGGTGGCTTGAGATAATTACAGTTATATCTCGTTCTTTAGGTAGTGAAGTTATAAGTTTTCTTATCTCTATTATTCCGGCAGGATCAAGACCGTTGGTAGGTTCATCCAATATGAGTAATTTCGGATTTCCAAGAAGTGCCATAGCGATACCGAGCCTTTGCTTCATACCGAGTGAATAAGCGGCAAGTTTTTTATCTCTTTGTTCATACAGTCTTACTGTTTTCAGAGCTTTTTCTATTTCAGCTTCTTTGACACCTTTTAACTTTGCTATGATCTGCATATTTTCAAGTCCTGTTAAATGAGGATATCCGCCGGGGTTTTCTATAAGGCTACCTGTTTGATGAAGCAGATTTAAAAGATTTTTATTTGAAACTTTTTCACCGAAGAGTTTAATCTCTCCCGAGTCTTTCTTTATAAGTCCTAAAATCATTTTTAATGTTGTACTTTTTCCCGCTCCGTTCGGTCCGAGAAATCCGTATACACAGGATTTCGGCACGCTCATAGATAAGTCGTGCACACGATTCTTTTTAGATAAATTTTTAGTTTCAAGTATTGTATCAGTCATTGTTTTTCTCCTTTTGGTTGATATGTGAGTATGATAATAACTGAAGACATAATATGTATGGCTGTGATGTACAAAAGCTCAGATATAAACTATACGGATTCAAGCGAAATAATGGACAGCTTATCATATAATAGCGGAGAATATATTTTAAGTGATGAAGAAAGTACACAGTTACAAAAGAATAATGAATTTGCTTTTTTGCTTGATAGTACCGGAAATATTACATGGTCTGAAAACATGCCTGAATCTTTAAAAAAATCAAAGTATACTTTACAGGATGTAGCTAAGTTTACAAGGTATTATCTGGATGACTACCCTGTACGTACTTATGTAGTCAGTGAAGACAGATTGCTTATAGTCGGAAAGTTGAATGCGGATATATGGAAATATACTTTGGAATATGATGCAAATAATGTTTTGACATTCTTGGAAATAACACCTGTATTATTTATTTTTAATATCATTTTGTTTATCTTTGTTTCGATAAGGATGTATAAGGCAAGACAAAGAAGAATAGAGGAAGAAAGGGTAGAGTGGATTGCCGGAGTTTCTCATGATATCAGAACACCGCTTGCCGTTATTTTAGGTAATGCACAAATGATTCCTAAAGAAAGCAATATTGATGAAATAAAAAGAAAATCCGAGATTATTGAAAGTCAGGGGCTTCGTATCAGAGCCTTGGTAGAGAATTTAAATATTACAAGTAAGCTGGATTTCGGTACAAAAAGATTTGAAAAAACTAAGGTTTTTCTAAGTGCACTCATTAGAAAGATTGTAAGTAATACGATAAATTCACTTGATATTGACGCACAGTCTAAGTATGATTTTGAACTGAACATAGATGATGAAATGCAAAAATATGAAGTTTTATTAAATGAAGAACTATTTGAGAGAGCTGTTGTAAATCTTTTAAATAATACTATTCGTCACAATCCAGACGGATGCCAAGTATATATAAATCTATATAAAGAAAATAAAAAAACGATTTTGGAGATAGGAGATAGCGGAATCGGGGTACCGACTGAAATTTTGCAAAGGCTGAATCAAAATGCATATGCTGAGACCAAAAGTGTCGGAAAACATGGACTTGGACTTAAGATAGTAAAGAAAGTAGCAGCATTTCATAGATGGAAGGTAAGATTTTATAACGGTGAGGAGGTAGGATTTGTGTGTAGGATGGAGATAAAATAGGTAGTAGTGAAGATTGATAGGGATTTATTATAATGTTATTCTATAGACATAGGTGGGAATTCCCACAAAATTAGACGTTTATTTTAGAGGGATTTATGAATACAAGTGTAAGAGAATATGATGTAAAGCTAGATTCAAAGAAAAGAATTACTTTAAGAGGATGTATATTTGAGTACTACCATGTTAAAGAGAAAGAAGACGGTACAATACTGCTTGAGCCTCGTGAACTTAGAGAGCCGTTCAGAATTTCTGAAAATACATTACATATGATGGATACAGCAGTCGAAAACATTAAAGACGGGATTACATCAGATGAAATCGACTTATCCGAGTTCTAAGGTGAGATATGCATAAAATTAAATTAGGCGAAGAAGTAGGTTAAAAAATAAGAGGGCAAGTACCCTCTTATTCTTCTTCCCAGAACAATTCATCCAAAGTCTTATCAAGTGCGTGGCAGATGGATAGGCAAAGACGAATAGTGGGATTGTAGTCTCCCTTTTCTATAGCATTTATTGTTTGGCGGCTGACGCCGACTATATCTGCAAGCTGCTGCTGGGAGAGATCTTTGGCGGCTCTGGCAGATTTTAATTTAAGGTTTTTCATATGTACTCCTACTCAGCATCTCTGTTTTTCTTATCAATAAAAGTCTTTATCGATAATATTACTGCCATATATAGAAAAAATATTGATACAATAAGAGGTAATATACCTGTATATTGCAATATACCATTTATAAACATTCTATTTTCAGCTAGTACTTTAACAGGTTGTATAAGATTAGTTATAAACATTGCAATATAGAATATAAAATATGTTTTAAACTTATGATACTTATATCCCCAATATGCATCATTAAATATAAGATAAGTACATAGTACCGTTACGGATAAAAAAACAATATAATAATTATTACAACACCCGTGGAATGATTTGTGGAAATTCTTCTTGAAAGATACCATATAGTATTCCGAGTATAAGAACTACATAAAAAGCATAGCTGTAGCCACGTCCCCTAATCATCATTTGTCTCTCATCATATTCATTTGTACATTTTTTCTTAAAAAGAAATAATAAAGAGGAAAATAAAAGCAACTATAAATCCTGTAAAAATTCCTATTTTATATGAACTCATAAAAAAACTCCTTTCATATATAATGTCATATATATTTTACATTTATAGTATAGTAGTACAAAAAGAATATGTCAAGTATATTTTACTTTTTGTAATGTCATATTCTTGCATATAGTGTTTGAAGCTGTTATAAATATTAGTGATACAGTGTTTTTATTATATAAAGAATGGATTTTTGATATGAAAAAATCGGTAAGTATTTTACTTATAACTATTATTTGTATGTTAGGATTATTTTTATTTTTAGAACAAGGATTTCAACAAAAAGATAAATATTACGGTGTATTTATAGGTATCGGCAAAGAAGATGGGATGAAGCTTAATAATTACGAAGTTCTGGTTCTTGAACCGAATGAATTTAATAAAGATGATATAAAGAAACTACATGAAAAGAATAAAAAAATATATGCATATCTGGATATAGGATCATTAGAAAACTATCGTGCATACTATGATAAATTTAAAGATAAAATCTTGGGAAATTATGAGAACTGGGAAGATGAATACTGGATGGATGTGTCTGATAAAGAGTGGCAGAATCTTGTTGTAGATGAACTTGCTAAGGAGATAGCAGATAAGGGTTTTGACGGATTTTTTATTGATAACTGTGATGTATATTATCAATTTCAAGATAAAAAAAATACCTTTGACGGACTTTGTTATATGTTGAAGAGACTTAAAAAATATAATCTTGATACTATAATAAACGGCGGAGATACATTTGTGAGTAAATGTATTGATGAAAAATTGCAAAGGATATCTTTGACGGTGTTAATCAGGAAAGTGTATTTACAGAGATTTACTTTAATCATAATACATTTAAAGAAAGAAATCCGGAGGATAGAGAATATTTTACAGAATATTTGCAAAATGTAAAGTCGTATGGATTAAAAGTATTTCTCCTGGAATATGGAGCTGACAGTAAACTAAAAAAAGAGATAGAAAGATATTGTATTGAAAACGATTTCCATTGGTATAATGCTAAAAATATTGAGTTGAGGTAGGTAAAGGCTATACCCAAAGGGTTACAGGCACATTGCATAAAAAAAGCTTGTTTCATATATTGACTTTACTTATCAAAATGCCAAAAATACCTGTTTAGTGTAAATTTTAATCATTTACAGATACTGATTTGAATTACTTGAAGGGAGAAAAATGAAAAGACAGCATTATTAAATAGAGAACGAAAAGACGGGCAGATTGAATATAATATTTATGCCTGAGGAATAAAATACCTGAAGCATCATAAATAGTGTGAATGAGATTATCATTTACACTATTTTTTGCTTTATAGACAGCTGTATAAAGTATTATAAATATAAAAAAATAAGAAAAGTTTAAGAAAATAACTTTCAAAGTATCATTTGATAGTTCCAAAAAAACATAAAAAAATAGAGTAGAATATTAAGGATTTAAAAATCAAATTTAATTGTTATTAAGGAGGTGTAGGGTTAATCGGGTAAATTTTTCATTTTTGCAAAGCAAGAATGCAATAAAATGAAGTATTTGTTTATATGGATAAGGGCTAGATTTGTATAAACAAATTTCATTCTTCTATCAAGAAGATTGTTTTTAAAATTAAATTGGGTAGTTTATCTATGCAAGAGGGTAAACAAAGGTAAAATAAAGGAAATAAAATCAAGGGAAAATTACTTGGGCTAGGTAAGAAACCCTTATTTTGAGAATAAAAACAAGAGTAACTTACTTGGGCTAGGTAGGAAACTCTTGTTTAAGGTACAAAAAATACGATTTTAGATTCTTTATATTTCAATGGAGGATAACAAGATAATGATTTTATTTTGTACGAAAAGACAAATAGAGGTGATATATGAAAAAGAAAAGTATATTTAATTACGCAGGATTTTTGGCAGTTTCCGCTCTGTGTTTTTTAGGTTTTACAACTACTGTTCATGCGGAAGGATGGGATAGCACAAGTGGAGAGTGGAAATATCTTGATAGCGCAAATAATCCGGTATCTGAAGCTTGGAGAATGTCAGGTGACTCATGGTACTATTTAGGTGATGACGGTAATATAGTTAAAGATTCCATGCTTACAATAGGAGATGGTATTTACTATTTGAATGCTGATGGATCTATGGCTGCTAATAGCTGGATTCTTGCAAAAGATATTGACGACAATGATGCATGGTATTACTTCGGTGCTGATGGAAAAGCGTACAAGGGCAAAGATGGAAGAGTGTATACTCGTGAAATCGATGGAAAGAGATATCTTTTCGATGAAGAAGGAGTAATGCTTACAGGATTCTTTGATGCAGAGGGCAATGCAGTAGAAGATGACAATCCATTTAAGAGCGCAAAATACTACTTCGGTAATGACGGAGCAATGTATGTAAATCAGTGGTTACTGTATTCACAGGTAGGTGAGAATCCGGGATATTCAGAGCTTGGACAGAGAAACTACAGTGAGTATGATGAGATGTGGCTGTACTTCGGACATAATGGAAGAAAGTACGCTGCAAGCAGTACAGACCAGTCAAGACAGAGAGAAATAAACGGTAAGGCATATCTGTTCGATGAGAACGGTGTTATGATACCACAGCTTTCTGTAACCAATGCAAATATAAGAGCAACAGCAAGCAATGCAAAAGTAAAATACGGTTCACTTGATACAGACGGTGAACTTAAGGACGATTACTGGACATTTACAGTACCGAATGAAGTTATGAGTCAGTATGACTATGATACACAAGAGCACAGCTGGTTCAGAACAAAGAAAGACGGTAGTGTAATTAAAGACAGAATAGCTACAGTACTTGGAAGAAGATACGCTTTCGATGAGATCGGACGTATGCAGACAGGTTTTGTAATTATGTTGGAGGATGATACATTTGGTATCAAATATGACGTTGACGAGTGGACAAAGGAAGATTTCCTTACAGACTCTTTGAGTTCACCTATCGCAGCAATCGACAGAGGTAACTTATATCTGTTCGGTACAGATGAGCTTAATGACGGTTCAATGATCACAGGTGAGGTTACAGTTTCTCTTAGAGACCAAAACGCTGTATTCGGTTTCAGAGATAACGGTAAGGCAATCGGAGCAAGATGCACACTTGCAAAGAGCGACGGTAAGTTCTACTTCAACGGATTAAGACTGGATGCTGACGCAAGTCTTAAGTACGGTATTCTTAAGGATACAAGAACAGGACATGGCGAGTATGTAGTCGTAGACTCAAACGGTAAGGTAGTCAAAGGCACAAAGATTCTTAAGGACGGAGAGGGTAATTGGATAGTAGTTTCAAACTCAAAGTTCGTAGCAAGGGTAAGTGATAGTGACAGACCAAGAAAGAAGAACGGAAGATTCTATCACTATGATTCAAGTGCTGACAGACATGACAGATGGGGAGCAGAAATCACATATGCCACAGACGGATTGAACAACTTGGATAGTGATTTTGTCCTCTTTGATAGATAGTTGGAGGAGAGATATGAAGAAAAATAATTTTCTTAGGAATGCTAAGCGATTAACAGCAGGTTTGTTGACAGCTGCGATGGTTGTAACGATGGCACCTTCCTTTGGAGGTGTTGAAGCTAGAGCATCAACTCTTGTAGATAATGTTGAATTGGATCCTAGTGCACAAACAGGTGCAAGTTCCGGAATAACTAGAGTAAATGAGGCGGTAACAGGCTATCATTCTGCATATGACTATACAACTTATGGTCAATCTTTGGGAACAGTATATAGGTTTGGACGAGGGGCAGTGGAGTCAAACTATGATGATTTTTGGCCGGATGAAAATTGGGTGCCAGGTGCTTATTTTAATTATCCAAATGATACAAACCCTACTACTAGCAACCATTCAGTAGCAAAAGATCGACTAAATATGCATGGTATGTCTGTAAGGAATCTTACACAAAATTCACATCAATATACATTTGATATTGGAGCAATACTTGATCCTGTTAATATAGTAACGGATTCAAGAAAGACATTTAAGGAACCAACTGATACTGATTTATATAAAGCGTCAAAGTCAGCATTTGATGTAAACTGGTGGTCTACTTATATAGGTTTTGGGCAAACCGGAGAACATAAAGAAGATAATCCCAGTGATATGATGCCTGTCATTTCCCCTAGAGATATAAAATATGATCCGGTGGATGGATATACATACCCGATACCGGGAGCCAGCCAATTACGTTCTAGTACAGCTACTCCTCCTGATCATAAGGTTATGGGAATTTATAATGACAGTTTAGGAACAAATATACCAAAGGGTAATGGTAGGGTTGTAGAAGTAAATATACCGCAAACATATATAGATTATGTAAATACTACTTATGGTGCGGGAACTGCATCAGTCGGCGATAAGATAGAAGTCAGGATGGAGGTTAAGCCTACAGCAGATAAGCAGAAGCTTTTAGTTGTATGGACAGGTTATAACCCTAATAATTATCCAATAGAATTCTGGATTGGAGCACAGGCTGATACTCGTATTGCAGGAACAGATTTGGCGCCTACAATAGTTACTGCAGATCATAAAAGGCTTCATATGATGGATTATTATAATCAAAATATCCATAACGGAAATCAAATACCGCAGGCAGATGGAAGTAATAAGACAGCAGGTGATTATACACTTTGGACTATGCCAAAATTTGCGGATATACCTAATGACTTTAAAGCCCTGACGCTCTAACAGATCTTGATATAGAACTAATATCAGGAGAAGGTAGAGTATGGGCAGGAGATAATCAAAATCCAAATAACTTAGGTCATGATAACTTTGTCTTTAGTCAAAATCCGAATAAGAATCTTCTGGTTCAAAAATATGATTCTGCAACAGCTTTTTCAGGAAGATTGAATATGGGAGCTAAACAGGGTGCTTCCACAACATTTAAAGTTTCTATGAGAGCAGCGGTATATTATGTAGATCCTAATTATTCAGGGAATGATTCAAACGGATATATTGCACAGCCTTTTAAAGATATACAATCAGCCATAACAGCTATGAAGGCCACAGGCGCTAAAAAGGGTTATGTATATGTAAGGTCAAGTAATGAAAAACCTGTATTGGTAGACAATACTATTACAGTACCGGCAGGTCTGGATGTACAGATAGAAACCAGTCCATATAAGACCGCTGCCATAGCAGGAAAGACAACAAAGGGTGTATACGAGATTGGAGACCCTTTAAACAATGATGTAAGTGTTATCAGACGTGATCCTTCATTTACAGGTGATATGTTTAAGATGGATCAGGCTACTTCACATCTTAGTTTCTATAATATAAATATAGATGGAAACAAGGCGCATGTTACTGCAAAAGCTCCTATGCTTCATGTTACAGCCGGTAAAGTAACAATAAGTGATAAGACCAGTTTATATGGTGCAAAGGTTGCAGGAACAATAGATACTGACGGAGATGGAACAAAGGATAAGTATGAGGCTGACGCGTCTGCAATCTTTGTAGAGGCTACAGGAGAACTTAGTTTGGCTGCGGAAGCAGATGCTATAAGTATTACAGATAATGAAACAGAGGTTGATACATCTGAAATAAATCTTAGGGCTCCATCAGCAGTTGCTATAGGTGACTCAACCTTTAATGAAAGGGTTGATATAAACAATCAAAGGATAGCAATGCCATTAAAGATATATGGCAATGTAAATATTCAAAACAACAAAATAAAAACTACAACGTCTGAGGCAGATGGAAATATAGCACTTGGAGTTTCAGAGCTTTTAGTACCAAGTGGAAAGAAATTTACCGGAACAGTAGGTGTTTCTGTAAAAGAGGTACCAAAGGCAGATACTTCCGGTAGAGCAATAGTTGACTATGAAGATAGAGCAACAGGCATTACTATACTTCCATATTCAGCAGGTAATTTCAAAGCTGATGCAACAGGTACCAGAAATACAGCCGGAATACCTGCTTACAAGGCTGTAAATAATATGACCGGAGATGATTTGACATCTGCACCTGATTATGAGAATTCGCTCGGTATATATCTTCACGCAGTAAGATATAACTATACTGTTACTTATATTGATGAATCTGGTATGCCTCTTTCTGCAAATCATGGAACCATAAGTGCAGGTGGAAAGATTACACTTGACAATACACTTACACAAATAGGAACTTCAACGGTTTATCAGCATAATCCTATTGCTTTTCCTATGGAAACAGGTGGAGGTAGTGGTGAAAATGTTGCAACACATTATAGTTGGAGGGGAGTTGCAGGAACTCCGGTTGAAATAAGTGTTCCTTCATATCCTGGATATGCAGTATCAGAAGTTACAGGAATACCTACATTAGCTGCTGGAATAGATAATTTCAAAAATACTGATGGCTCAATAGGAGGAAAGACACCTGAGCAAAATGTAGATATAGTAATAAAGTACAAAAAAAATTCGGTGACATATCACTTTGATGTAGCAGGTGGTTCTCCAAATCCGGGAGATAAGACTGAGACTACTTATACTTCAGGATCACATCCTTCTACACTTGGCAGTCTACCAACACCTACAAAGACTGGATATACCTTTGGAGGTTGGTATACATTCACTGATAATGATGTAAATGGAAAATATGATAAACCTACTACAGATCCTGTTACAGGAGTAATAAGTGCTAATGATGGTGATCCGTTCACAGGAGAGACAGCTCTCACAGGATATTATGATGCGATGAGCACTCTTAAGCCAGTGTACAATCTTGTTGCGAAATGGGTAGGTGATGGTACACCATGGAATATTTATACAAAACATAAAAATGATAATGTATCTTTGGAACTAAACTTTGGAACTGAGCATGACACTAGGCTTATAGAAGATTCTATCTATAAAGATCCATTGACAGAAATTGGAGTTATTATACCGGGATATGTAAAAAAGTCTGTAAGCAATACTCCGGCCAATGTTGGAGTGAGAGCATCACTTACAGATACACAACATCCACTCAGATATACTATTGATAGTATGCCTGCGAAGAATGTAAATGTGGTATACAAGTATACGGTAGATAGTACAGTAACATTTAACTATACGGTTGAGCATGTAGATAGTGGTGAAAATCCATTGAGATCAGCTCATACTGTAGTAAAGAGAGCAGAACAGCCAATTAATGCACAACCTGAAAATATTCCGGGTTATACATTTGATCATTATGAAATAGATCACAGTGCAGGATGGGATTCACATATTGCAAGTACTGACAATCCAAGACTTGTAGGACTTGATGGTGCTGCAGGAAATTTGATTGTTTCTGACAATCCACTTTCAACATCTCCAACTCCCGGAGTGTTTTCAGCATATATGCCAAATCAAAATGTAAAGATAAAATATGTCTATACATCAGATTTAAATTCAAATCTGATAAGAAGATACTTAGAAACTTATAGAGATAGAGTTCTTGATAGTGGTATTACACAGGTTACACCGGGAACCGCATATAATTTACCAATAAACTATACTGATAAGTTATATGGATATAAATGGGATCCTATAGTATCAAGAGTTGACTTTACACCTACAGGATATGGCGAAAGCTTCAATCCGGCAAATGGAAATATAACAGGAAATATGCCTATGCCTTCAAGTGGAGTAACCGGTATAAGAGCAGACTACAGACTTGGAATTGATCTTACAAAATGGAGAGATGTAGAGTTTAGAGTCACTACAGATCCTAACTTTAGCCATGGTAGTGTAAATCCAATTGCAACAGGCGCACCTACAAAGGTTTTAGTAAGTGATGGAACTAATGCAGGTGATACAGCCGCTTATAATTTTAATAGACTTCAGGCTGAGAATTATGTACCTACTACAAGTGCAAATAGATATTATATGTTTGAAGGTTGGTATATAGATGCAGCAGCTACTATACCTGTAACGGGAACAACTTTCTGGAATACAGATACTACACCAATAATAATATATGCTAAGTTTGTGGAGGATCCAAATCAGTGGTTTGACATTAACTTCGCAGCAGGAAGCAATGGATCGATATCAGCTCCTGCATCACTTCGTGTACCATATGATTACACATGGAGCCAGGTGGTGGCTTTACCGTCAGCATTATTGCCGACAGCACAGTTACCAACACCTATACCTGTAGCAAACTATGTATTTACAGGCTGGATGGATCCAAACGGTAGCTTTATGAATGGAGTGAGTCGATTGATAAATCATGCAACATATACAGCTTTCTTTAGTCAGGATCCTAATGTATTTGGAACTGTTATCGGATCTATCACACCGACAGGTCGTATAGGAAATGACGGAAGCGGTGAGATAGTAATAGACGGTACAACACCGGGTAATGTATATGTAATAAGTGATCCTAACGGAAACATCGTAGCAGTGGTACCGGGAGATTCAACAGGAAACAGAACAGTAGTTCCAAACCTTATACGGGAGCACACTACAATGTACAGGAAGGAACACCTGATACACAGGCTACAGTAGGAAATAACATTTCTACAGTAACAGGTACATCAGTATCAACACCACAGGATGTATATATCCCAACAGTAGATAATAACTACAACATAGGATATGATCCTGAAAACGACGGTATGGCACAGATCGTTATCAATCCGGCAGATCCTGACGCAGACTATGCGCTCATAGATGAGAACGGAAACGTAGTGCAGTATCCTGGAAGTGACAACGGATGGATGACTCCTGTAGGAAGCAATCCTTCAACAGTTACATTCAACAACTTAAATCCAATGAGACCTACACAGTAGTGGCAAGAAAGAAGGGCAACAGCTCAATTCCAAATCCACTTACAAAGTTACCTGACGGAAATCAGATAATAGCAAATCCGGGAGATATGGTGGACGTACCTAAGTATGTAGTAGAGACAAAGGGCGGAAGCGTAGTAACGGTAGGAACAACAAGTGTAGGAACTGACACATATGATGAAGCAAAAGCAGGAGAAGAAGTGGTAATACATGCAGATCCTGTAGATGCAAACGGCAAGAACTTCCTTTACTGGCAGGTACTTGCAGGAAGAGCGGTAGGAGTTAGCGGAAATATAACACAGGCTGACTACTCATTTACTCTTTCAAATTCAAATATTGTACTTAAGGCTGTATACGAACCTACAAAGGTAGCGGGAGATGATGCGGATCTTACAGAGACAATAAGAGGCGGTAGTGTAGGAGAGTTTGGTCTTATCCCCTGGTCAGATACCGGGACTTGCACATGATCTTACAACACCACTTGACAGATCACTTATCGGAGTGAACGGTGCAACAGTAGAATACAAGGTAGTATTTAACAAAAGAGATGCAAAACCGAATGAGAAAACAGCTGTAAAGCCTGTTTCTATATCGGGAGTTGATCATCCGGATGCACATACAACAGCATACGGACTTGATATCCAGCTTGAAAGATATGTAAACGGAAGACTTGTAAATAACGGAATACTTGCAACAGCATCAAATGCGACAGTAGATGTTATAGCACAGCTTCCTGCAGAAGATGTAGATCAGCTTGACTACCAGTTATTTGATGTGACACCTGACAGCTTAGGTAATATCAATCCTGTAGATATAACAATTACAACAGATGTAGCAAACAATGCCGGACTTCTTAAGTTCAAAGGTAATTTGCAGCATTCATATGTACTTGTTTATTCAAAGACATTTAAGGTAACTTTTGTAGATAATAAGCCTGTACTTGATCATTTACACTTAAATGATACAAGCAGAAACTTCTATAAGAAGTTTAAGGTAAGAAGAAAAGAGAATGTAGAGGATGCTTACTACTCAAGTGATTATGCGGTTGTTACAGCATATGCACAAAATGATGTAGCAAACGGACTTGAAACTCCATTTGAAGATATCTATGGTGTACAGTATGACTATGTTAACTGGTCAAAGAAGGAAGATAAGCTTTCAGTATATGACACAACAAGTCCTGTAACAAAGAGAACAATTGTTTATGCATACTATTCTGACAACAGAAAAGAGGTTGCAAAGGCAAGAGTAGATCTTGGTGATACTATAGAAGAAGCAAAGATTCTTACAGGAGACCCATACCTTAAGGTGGCAGAGGTTGCAGAAATAAATGAGGCTATAGCACATGCACTTGAGACACTTAGACAGGCAAGAGATCTTGTATCTCCTGACGGAACTACATATCTCAGACAGGCAAACTGGGCAGAGCTTCAGCAGGCAATAGATGCACTTAGAATACTTATAGATAAATATTCTAACAGTTCATTAGGAAGAGCCGGTGCTAGAAACAGGAGAACCGGTGGTGCCAGTGGTGGTGGTAACTCTTCATCAGGTAGAGGAAGTAAACTTTTAACACCTGGAGAGAAGTCAACACAGAATACAGCTATCAATGAGAACAGTAATACAAGAGCATTTGTACTTGGTGTAGATGGTAACTGGGCAATCAACCCTGTAACAGGCGGATGGTCATTCGTACTTAACGGTGGAACACCTATAAATGATATGTGGGGTATGATCACATTTGATGATTACACAGGTAAGAGAGTATCACGTTGGTATTACTTTGACGGTCGCTCAACAATGGCAACAGGTTGGGTATATGACTCAAAGAACGGCAACTGGTATTATATGAACACAACACCGGGTCCTGAGCTTGGCCAGATGGTAACAGGTTGGGTAAAGGATGAAAAAACAAATAAGTGGTATTACATGAATGACAATACAGGTATCCTTAAGACAGGATGGCATAAAGATCCGCAGGATGGAAGATGGTATTACCTAAACCAGAATGGTGAAATGCTTGTCGGATGGCAGAATATTGATGGAAAGTGGTATTACTTTAATACCAATGCTCCACAAAATACTTATGAATGGGATGCTAATGCTTTCAAGTGGAACTATTTAAATAATAATACAAGACCATTTGGATCAATGTACGCAGGAGAGAAGACTCCTGACGGATATAATGTAGATGCAAACGGTGCTTGGTACTAAGTGACATAGGAGAAAGAATGAAAAGAAAGACAATAAAAGCAAAGGTGGCCGCCGTATTGTCTGCCGGTATGGTATTTACCATGCTGGCACCGGCGAAGCCGGCATATGCTGCAATAAGCTATAATTATGTAGATCATAAATTAAATACGCTTGCTACAAAAGCAGTATATGGTGGAGATGAAGCAAATATAGGAGATGTTACACCTAGAGACGGATATTTAGGATTTGATTTTACTACATTAAATCCTTCAATAAAAGGCTGGGTGAAGAATATTGCCGTAAATGGAAATCCAGGAGATGCTATATTAGATCAGACATTGCCTTTTTATCCGGCTGGATCGTTTAACTCTACAGATACATTTGATGGAAAAAGCTGGTCAAATGAACTGGATTTTGATCTTGATGGATATGAGATAGCGGGTTATAATCAAGCCCCTTTAAAAGGAACACCTACAGGATTTCCTAGAAGCAGTCAAATAGAAATACCTGCACTTACAAGTCAAGGTGCTGTGTATTATGCAGAACTTAAATCTGATGGAAAAAAGTTCGACTATGTGGTTGCCTATAAGGGTGCAAGTGACGGAAATGGAGGAGAGTACTATATTCCGGGAAGTAAGTATGATTTTAGTGCATCAACTATGGATGGAACTCATAATTCTGTGATAAATCCTATTACAGAGAATATAGCTACTACAGGTGGAAAAGAGGTACTTACAGGCTTCCAAGCAAATGCTAAACCAATAATTGGATATAAAGTAGAGGGAAGTGAAGTAAACCTATATAAGAGAGGTACAAGTACAGCTTGGGGTGGTAATCCGGAATTTAGTGTAACAACTGAGAGAGTTAGTGGAGAAACTATAAATAAAGATACATTTATTAAATTTAAGTATGCTCCTGATCAATCTACAAAATTTAAACTTACTGTACAGGATAATTATTATGATTACGAAGAGCATCCTGTGGCAGGAGTAACAATTGGTGAAGGTGTAACTGTTCTTCCGGGACAACTTAAACCTAAGGGAAATCCAACAAAAAGTATTACTAGGCCAATAAACAATAGGTATTATGCTACTGAGAATGTAAATGCCGATGCTACTAATATAATAAAGGCAAAAAAAGATACATATAAGTTGGATGGTACAGGAAATATAGATTTGAATCCGGGTGCAGATGTGGAGTATATTTTGGATCCTACAAATCCGGTAGATATAGTTTATACATATAATAAGTCAACAGCCCCGTCGGGTACAGCCAATTATGGAAAGTTCATTGATGCTTATGGAAATGTGATAGATACTATGATACCATTTGCATTTGATACAAATCCATCAAACTTTACTCCTGTAAATGTTTCAGGTCTAGCAGACGGATATAAGCCACAGGGTCAGATGCTAAATCAGAATGTTACTATAAAGTACAATTATATTAAGAACCCAAACTACTATAGGGGAATAACTATAAACTATGTGGATGAAGAAGGAAATGAAATCAATGAAAAAGTTGTTGATGCACTTGGTACTATAGCTACACTTCCGGCAAGCCCTGCTATACCGGTTGTAGGTACTGTATATAAGAATCCTTCATCAGGACATTTATTTATAAGAGTGGATAGTACTACAGCAGCAAGTTATAGTATACCGCTTCCAAAGCTTAATACATATATAGCTTATGATACTTCTCCGGCAGGAATACCGGGAGTAGAGCCGGAGTCAACTACTGACTGGGATAATACATTTACACTTCATTCAGGAAATATTGCAACTGTATTGAATGCCGGTGGGGCACAGGCTTGGAGTGATACAAATGATAAACTTATTGTAAGCTCATCGGCAGGAGTTAATAAAGATATTTCTGTAACAATTACATACAATAGGGATCTTGGTTCTATAGCAGAAATTAATCCTTTAGCAGGTATAGGCGGTAAGATAATGGTTCCTACATATACTAATAATACGGGGCTTTCAGTTCCGGAGCATGAGTATAATGGAGGAGTGTATCCAACTGATCCGGTATTTGTTACAGCAGGATTAGCAGGTCATCCTATAGAAGACTCTCACTCCTTACCTAGGGTTAAAAACGATACAACAGGAACATATCATGTGAATATTACTGATAATGATTTACCTACACCAGTTCCGGATCAGGGATATAGATTCAGAGGTTGGAAGATGGCTGATGGCAGCTGGCTTTCTGTAAACAGCTTCGCAGATGATGATCCGGCTATAACACCAAGGACTCTTCCGGCAAATACCTTGGAACAAAACCAAAGTTTAGGTACAGTTACATTGAATGCTATATTTGAACTTGATCCAAACAGATGGAAAAAATTTAATCTTGTTTCGGGTGATACTCATGTAATATTTAATAATGGTAATGAAGCTAAAGTTTTAACCTATGATTATACTCTTAATACTGCAAGAACAAATATTCCATCATCTGATTTGAATGAGTGGATAGATGAGTCAACCGGTGCATTGACAGTGCAAAGTGGATATGTACTTAAATGGTATGATAAGAACTTTGCAGAGGTCGATTTTGCTACAATAAACTTAGCTGATTATCCTGACGGATATACATTTACAGCTTATGGTAGAAATCCATTAGCACCTTCATTATATGTGCCTGAAGTAACTCCAAGTTTAGATAGCGATACGGGAGCTCCGGTTATAGAGATAGATGCCATATCACCTGAGGCAATGGGTGTAGGATATAACTATGTTATTGCAGATAAGGATAGAAATGTAGTTGCTGTAATGACAGGAGCAGAGCTTTTAAGAAAACAAGGAAAGATATCAGGCTCAATGCTTCATCCTGGAGAAAGCTATACAGTATATACAGCAGATCCTACAACAGCTGTTACTGTAGGAAATCCGGTTCCTACCACAGGTATAAGTGCACCATCTGCAGTTGTTACAATACCTACAGTGTTAAATGCAACAGCATCTGAAGATCCAAGCAATGCAGGTAGAGCACAAATAGTTATAGATCCTGCAGATACAAATACAAAGTATGCACTTTTAGATCCAAGCGGTAATGTAGTATATGATTTCACATCACCTGATGTCTCTAGAAAGGTTACATTTGTAGACCTTGATCCGGATACTGTTTATACTATAGTACCAAGACCACTTGGAAGTAATGATACAGCTGCTGCAAGAATAGCAGATGGTGTAAGAACAGAGGATGTGAATACAGGAAACCTTGGTATAACAGCAACAGTATTCCCTGTGGATGTAGTAGTAGATGATGCTGATTTACCTGGAACTACTACGCAGATAAGTATAGGAGGAGCTAATAAGCCTTTTGCAGATTTACAGTCTGTAAGATTTGGTCAGGCAGTAAGTATACAAGCAGAGGCTATTGACCACCATGGTGCATTGTTCAAAGAGTGGAGAGTAATATCAGGAAATACTGGACATAGCAATAATATTGAAAATAATCCAAATGGAATAATATCTTTTGGTATGCCAAGAGGACCTGTAAAACTTCAGATTATATATGATACAGGAATAAACTTTGCACCGGATTATTATCCTAATAGAGCTACTTTTTAATCCAAATACTATAGGAGTAACCTATCCTTTAGGTTCTGGAGGTATAACAACTCCTGGACTTTACAGAATACATATTGATCAAAGAAAGGTGACAGGTGCACATGAAAGACTTGTGCAGGATGAGAACACTGATCTTTATAAGGGAGAGTTTGAGTTTAGGGTATTTGTAGAGAACTCAAATGATGGTGGAAACACTTGGAATGCTTATACAGGAGCTGATGCACCTTTAAGTCTTGAAGCAAGTATACATACAGGAGCATTGTCATCTACAAGAAATTATAGCCTTTATAAACTTGCTACAGATTCAAATGCTTTGACAAGTATACCTGGAGTGTATGATACTCCTGCAGGTGGAAGCGGATATTTGGGTGAATTTAGCGATAACTTTGATATAGGTCAAACATATATATTTGGATATACAAGTGACGGAAATACATTAAGCTTTGTAAGCTTACCTGATATGAGTACAGTAACCACAATTGTAGCAGCACCAGGAAGTAAGTTATCAGATTATGAGTCAGATTATGGTTCATATCTTCCTAATAGAGGTGACAAATATGAGGATGGCAACACCGGACTTACTTGGTCTTATGAGGGACTTAGCTCCAGAGCTGACAAGAGAGAGAGTATAAATAAGAATATGCTAATTAATGAAGATAAAATCATTTATCTTTATTACACAAATGATGCTGAATACAGAGCTAAGCTTGTAGGCGGACTTAATGACAGCATTGCTAAAGTAGATAATCTTGATGTATCAAAGTATGATGCAAGTGATGTGGCAAGAGTGCAGGCCAAGGCTGCAGAAGCAAGAGCTCTGTTAAACAGAACAGCTCCAAACAAAGCATTCTCACCTGAATTATTGAATACATTGAATGAGCTTAATGCTCTATTAAATGGTATGGGAATCAGAACACAACCTACACCTAAGAATAGTGGCGGTGGTCGTGGCTCTTCAGGTGGCGGTAGCGGACGTGGAAGCTCAGGCGGCGGCGCAGCATCTTCAAATACCGGAAGAGGCAGAGCAAACACATGGTCAGGATCAACACCTATTGCGGTAGGCGTAGGCGGAAACTGGGAACTTATCAATCCTGAGGAAGCAGCTAAGAATCTTGATAATTCAAAGTGGATCTTTAAGCTTACAACAGGTGAGAGAGTGACAGGATGGCAATTACTCAGTTATACTTTTGAGGGTAAAACAAAAGTTGAATGGTATCACTTTGAACAGGACGGTATCATGGATAGCGGATGGTTCTTAGACAGAGACACAAACAAATGGTATTATCTGTCAATGAATCATGACGGTTTCTTTGGTGAGATGGTCAAGGGATGGCACCATGATCCGGATGATACAAGATGGTATTTCCTTGATAGAAATGACGGTCATATGCATGTGTCATGGGATAAGATCGATGGAAACTGGTATTTCTTCAATCCAAATCCACCGGCACAGACATGGTTCTTTGACAATGCTACAGGTCGTTGGAACTATGGAGACAATAAGGACATAAGACCGCTTGGTTCTATGTATGTAAATGAAAATACTCCTGACGGATTTCATGTAAATGCTGACGGAGCGTGGCGATAATATTGTCCGAACTATATTCAGACGAAACGGTGAACGCCTCGATTTGTTCGGGGCGTATTACCTAAATAGGGTAATTATTCTACTTGAGTTTGCCTTATGTGAATGTATTCTAATATATCGAATAAGGAGTACACTATGAAGAAGATTTTAGTAATAGGCACAGGTGGAACGATTGCTTCAAAGCAAATGGGTGAGGGATTGTCACCGGCACTCTCAGCACCTGAGATTTTGACATTTGTACCTGAAGTGGAAGAGTATTGTGAGATAGATGTATTGCAGGTTTGCAATATTGACTCTACAAATATTACACCTAGTATCTGGCAGGATATAGCGAGAGCTATTGAAAGAAATTATGATTCCTATGACGGATTTGTGATTTTACACGGTACGGATACTATGGCATATACTTCGGCGGCTCTCAGCTATATGATACAAAATTCCAGAAAGCCTATAGTTATTACAGGAGCTCAAAAGCCGATAAGTACAGACGGTACAGATGCAAAATTAAATTTAAGAGACAGTATTCTCTATGCATGTGATGATTACTCACAAAATGTTGTTCTGGTATTTGACGGTAATGTAATTGCCGGCACAAGAGCAAAGAAGATGATGGCAAAATCATTCAATGCGTTTCATAGTGTGAATTTTCCGGTACTTGCAAGAATCCAGGAAAAACACATAATACGATACATTCCATACATACCTATGAGAGAGAGGGTAAGATTCTTCCTTGACTTAAGTGATTCGGTATGTGTATTAAAAATGATTCCGGGTATGAAAGAGGGCATGCTTGGATATTTATTTGATAACTATGATTGCATTATTATAGAGAGTTTTGGAGTTGGGGGTATACCCGACAATATGCTTGATAAATTCTATGAAGAGATGGAGAAGTGGCAGGAAATGGGCAAATTCATTGTCATGGCGACTCAGGTTGTAAATGAGGGCTCCAATATGGAGATTTATCAGGTAGGTCAAAAAATCAAAAAAGATTTCAGTCTAATAGAGGCATATGATATGACATTGGAAGCAACAATTACGAAATTGATGGTCCTGTTGAAAAGATACACATCATATTCCGATCTTAGAAGAGCTTTCTATGAAGAAGTAAATTATGATATATTATGTGCCTTTGAAGGACTGTAAAGTTTTATTTTGGAGATTGAAATGGGTTTAAGCAAGAAAATCTTGGGATTAATTTTTGTTTGTTTTACAAGTTGTTTATTATCAATGATTGCTTTAGCTTCACCTCCTGTTTTAGAGGGATGGAAGCAAAATGATATAGGGTGGTGGTATAGGCAGGTCGATGGCACATACCCGAGTGATTCTTGGAAACATAAATAAGAAATGGTATTATTTTAATGATAACGGTTACATGGTGGAAGATTCATGGGTGGAAAACTATTATCTGGGTTCGGACGGTGCTATGCTTGTAAATACAATAACGCCTGATGGTCACTATGTACTTGATAACGGTGAGAAGATAGAAGAGAGTTTAGCGGCAAATCAGACCGGCATTACTGCAAATGTTCACGAGTCGGATGTTGATAAAAGAGAATTGGAAAGCCTGATTGGTCCGGGAGCGGAGTTAAGCGAGTACTATAAGAGTGAAGTTTTGGAAAACAATATGGATTCTTTGGCTGATGACGGCTTCAAAGAGGTATCCGGTGAGAATAATGCAGTAGAAGCTGATACTTCAAGTCTCGTTGAAGAAACAAAAGCATTTGAAAACACAAATGATAATATCGGACCTGTGGCTGATTATACAGCTTCTGATTCAAATAATATCGGACCTGTGGCTGATTATACAGCTTCTGATTCAAATGATATCGGACCGACTGCCAACCAAAATAATGATACTGCAACTCAGGCAGTACCGAGTGCTAATGATGCCAATGAGACTACAAATCAGGTAGTGCCAAGTGTTAATGACGGCAATGTTACAAATGTCCCTACAACTGTTATTACAAACGATAATGTTGAAGGAGACACAAGATCAAATATCATTGCCGAACTTAGGGAATACGGACTGAGTGAAGCTGAGGCAAATTTATATTATTTGATAAATGAGTACAGAGAGAGTCTTGGACTTTCTAAGCTGTCATTCTCAAAATCTCTTACAAGTGTTGCAAGAGCCCATGTAAAAGATTCACATGATTATACACCAAGACTTCAGCTTGATGGCAGAGGTATTCAGGGCAATCTGCACAGCTGGTCTAATAATGGAAATTGGAGCGGTGGAGCATACACACCCGATCATGCACATGCACAAATCATGTGGGATAAGCCAAGCGAGTTGACGGACTATGCGGGAGCAGGATATGAAATATCCGTATACCACAGTATCGGAATAGATCCTAAGTTGGCTCTTGATTTATGGAAGAGTTCTTCAGGTCATAATGAAGTAATAATAGGTGATAATGACTGGTCATTTATAACAACTATGGGAGTGGCTATGGATAAAAATTACTCCCATGTATGGTTTGGAGGAGATGAAGATCCGGCAGGTTATTATGACATTGAAGGATATGAAGTAATACATCCATAAAAACAAAAAAACTTATTGACAAACAAAAAGAAAACTGATAACATAAACACGTTGAAAGAAAGCAGGTTCGCCTCACCTTAGCACAGGAGTGACTTTGGTTCATATAAACATTTTTTTGATTTTGATTAAATGATTATTTGGGCGGATAGTTTTCTATCTGCCTTTTTATATTGGTAAAGAAAATGGAGGTATAAAGGTATTAGCGAACAATTGATTAACGAACAGATTAAAGCTAAAGAAGTTCGTCTTATTTCATCAGAGGGTGAACAGTTAGGTGTAGTTTCAATAAATGAGGCAAGGGAAAAAGCAGAGGAAGCAGGCTTGGATTTGGTTCTTATTGCTCCAACAGCTAAACCCCCTGTTTGTAAAATTATTGATTATGGTAAATTCAGATATGAACTTGCCAGAAAAGATAAGGAAGCAAAGAAAAAGCAAAAGACAATAGAAGTAAAAGAGGTTCGTTTATCTCCAAATATTGACACTAATGATCTTAATACTAAAGTCAGTTCGGCGAGAAAATTTCTTGAAAAGGGTAATAAGGTTAAGGTTACACTAAGATTTAGAGGTAGAGAAATGGCAAGAATGTTCAAATCTAAGTATATCTTGGATGATTTTGCCGAAGCTCTTTCAGAAGTGGCAACAATTGACAAACCTTCTAAGGCAGAAGGAAGAAGTTTGGTAATGTTTTTATCAGCAAAGAAGGCTTAAAGATATTGTAATAAAAGGAGGATTCATTATGCCAAAGCTAAAGACAAACAAAGCAGCAGCGAAGCGTTTTAAGAAAACAGGAACAGGTAAGCTTGTAAGAAATAAAGCTTATAAGTCACATATCTTAACTAAGAAGTCAACAAAGAGAAAAAGAAATCTTAGAAAAGATATCGTAACAGATGCTACAAACGCAAAAGTTATGAAGAAAATTTTACCATATCTATAAGTTGACGAAGGGTTAGGAGGTTTTTAAATGGCAAGAGTTAAAGGTGCTTTAAATGCAAAGAAAAGACATAATAGAGTTTTAAAACTTGCAAAGGGATATAGAGGAGCTCGTTCAAAGCAGTACAGAATTGCAAAGCAGTCTGTAATGAGAGCTTTAGCAAGTGCTTATGCAGGTAGAAAAGAGAGAAAGAGACAGTTCAGACAGCTCTGGATCGCAAGAATTAATGCAGCTGCAAGAATTAACGGTCTTTCATACTCAAAGCTTATGCACGGACTTAAGGTTGCAGGCGTTGATATGAACAGAAAGATGCTTGCTGAGTTAGCTGTAAATGATGCTGCAGGTTTTGCTAAGTTAGCAGAAGTTGCAAAATCAAAGCTTGCATAATAATTAATATTGTATTATACTTGCCACGTAAGATTTGCTTACGTGGTATTATAAGCAGAAATGGCGGAATTGGCAGACGCGCACGGTTCAGGTCCGTGTGATAGCAATATCATGAGGGTTCAAGTCCCTTTTTCTGCATCAATCTATCTAAATATTGAGAGGTAGTTCATTTAAAAGATTGTACATTATGTGCAATTTTTTTTTATTAGAGAGAGGAGAGAAATATGTTAAAAGTACTGGCAAAATATATAAAAGAATATAAAGTTGCTTCCCTACTCACAATTGCATTCATAATAGGTGAAGTAGTATTTGAATTACTTATACCATATATGATGACATTCATAATTGATAAGGGTGTTGCAATTAATGATTTCAGTGCGGTAATAAAATACGGTTCAATAATGATAGTTCTGGCAGTTCTAGGACTTATATGCGGTATAGCTGCAGGTATTTACGGCGCAAATGCCTCAGCGGGATTTGCTAAAAATTTACGAGAAGGTATGTTCAGAAACATTCAAAATTTCTCTTTCTCAAATATTGATAAATTTTCAAGTGCCGGTCTTGTCACAAGACTTACTACAGATATAACCAATGTTCAAAATTCATATCAAATGATACTTAGAATGTTGATGAGAGCTCCTGCTACACTTATTTTTGCTTTGATTATGGCTGTATCTATATCAAGAGATATGTCGGTTATATTCTTTGTTGCTATTTTCTTTTTAGCTACAGCCCTTGCACTTATAATTGCGGTGGCTTTTAAACTCTTTAATCAGGTATTTGAAAAGTATGATGCATTGAATGCAAATGTGCAAGAAAATATCTCAGGTATAAGAGTTGTAAAATCATATGTACAGGAAGATAGGGAAATATCTAAGTTTGATAGAGCTATAACAAATTTATATAAGTTGTTTGTAAAGGCAGAATCACTCGTTGTAATAAACAATCCTTTGATGATGTTTACAGTATATGCATGTATAATTGCACTGTCATGGTTCGGTGCAAAAAGAATCGTAGCCGGAAGATTAACAACAGGTGAACTTACATCTCTTTTTTCATATATAATGAGTATACTTATAGCTCTTATGATGCTTTCATTTGCATTTGTAATGATTACTTTATCTGAAGCAAGCGCAAGGAGAATTGCGGAAGTTTTACAGGAGGAAAGTGATATTAAGACAAAGGAAAATGCTTCCAAAGAGGTAAAGGACGGCAGCATTGACTTTGATAATGTAAGCTTTTCATATAAAGCAGGTATCGGAAAGCCTGTGCTATCAAATATAAATATCCATATAGCGTCAGGACAGACAATAGGAATTATTGGTGGAACAGGTAGCTCAAAGACATCTTTTGTAAATCTTATTCCGAGACTTTATGATGCCACACAGGGAAATGTATATGTGGGCGGAAAGAATGTAAAGGATTATGATATAAAGAGTCTTAGAGATGCGGTAAGTGTGGTATTACAAAAAAATGTACTCTTCTCAGGCAGTATAATTGACAATCTTCGTTGGGGAAATGAAAATGCTTCACCCGATGAGATAAAGAAAGCCTGTGAACTTGCTTGTGCCGACGAATTCATAGAAAGAATGCCTGAAAAGTATAATACATGGATAGAGCGTGGCGGAAGTAATGTATCAGGTGGGCAAAAGCAGAGACTTTGTATTGCAAGAGCTCTTCTGAAAAAACCTAAGATATTGATCCTTGATGACTCTACATCTGCTGTAGATACCGCTACAGATGCAAAGATAAGAAAAGCATTCAAAGAAGAGATACCTAATACTACAAAAATTATTATCTCTCAAAGAATTTCATCCATAAAAGAGGCTGATAAGATTATTGTAATGGATAACGGTAAGATTGTGGGATTTGATACACATGAAAAATTACTTGAGACTAATGAGATTTACAGAACTACAGCAAATGCGCAGTCTGAAGGTAATGCGGATTTTGATAAGGCAGGTGCATAATGTCGGGAATAAATAGAGAAAAAGGCGGTATAAATCAAACTATACAGGTTGTTGCAAGTGACAGCATGAAAAGAGTAATATCACTTGTATTAAAAACTATAAAAAGAGTATCTTTGTTGTAATTATAGGAATACTGATATCGGCGATAGTAAGTTCTGTCAGTGCTTCCGTTATGCAGGATATTATAGATAATTATATAATTCCTCTCACAAAAGAAAGTAATCCTGATTTCACACCATTGGCAATTGAGATAGGAAAACTTATTTGTATATTTTCGGCGGGTGTATTGGCATCATTTGCTTATAACAGGATAATGGTAAATGTAGGGCAGGGAACCATGCGTGAGATAAGAAGAAATCTTTTTGCACATATGGAAAAACTTCCTATAAGATATTTTGATACACATTCACATGGCGATATAATGTCCATCTATACCAATGATACAGACACATTGAGGCAGTTTATAGGTGTATCTTTCCCACAGCTTGTTGAGGCATTGCTTTCTTTAATTGCTGTATTTATTACAATGCTTATTTTAAGTCCTATGATGACTTTAGTGTCGGTTATTATGATTATTATATCAGTACAGGCTTCAGGTAAGGCTGCAAGTATTTCAGGTAAATATTTCGGAATACAGCAAGCTACTCTTGGAAAAGTAAACGGATATATAGAAGAGATGATAAGCGGTCAAAAGGTTGTAAAGGTATTCAACTATGAAGATAAGAACATAGAAGGGTTTACAGCCATAAATGATGAACTCTGTGAGGCCTCTTCAAAAGCAAACGGATTTGCAAATATACTCATGCCTATAGTTGCACAAATCGGAAACTTAAGTTATGTAGTAATAGCTGTAGTTGGTGGCTATCTGGCTATAAACGGTCATTTCGGAGTGACCATAGGAACTATAGCTGCATTCCTTTCATTGGTAAAAGCATTTAACAGACCGTTTATGACTGTATCACAACAGCTCAATGCCGTAGTTATGGCGGCTGCCGGAAGTCAAAGAGTATTTGCACTTATGGATGAAACTGTAGAAGAAGATGAAGGCTATGTTACACTGGTAAATGCAAAGATAGACGGTAAGGGAAATATATCAGAGTCAAAATCAAGAACCGGCATCTGGGCATGGAAGCATAAACATGATAACGGAGAAATCACATATACAAAACTTGAGGGAGATATTGTATTTGAAAATGTCGACTTCGGATATGTACCTGAAAAGATAGTACTACATGATATAAGTCTCTTTGCAAACAAGGGACAAAAGATTGCATTTGTAGGTTCTACAGGTGCAGGTAAGACAACTATAACAAACCTTATAAACAGATTTTATGATATTCAAAGCGGTAAGATAAGATATGACGGTATAAACATCGAAAAGATAAAGAAGGATGACCTTAGAAGATCTTTGGGTGTGGTTCTTCAGGAAACAAACCTTTTCTCAGATACTGTTATGGAAAATATTCGTTATGGTCGTCCTGATGCAACAGATGAGGAGTGCATATCGGCTGCAAGACTGGCAAATGCCGACGGTTTTATAGAAAGACTTCCTGACGGATATAATACATTCCTTCATGAAGGCGGTGCAAATCTGTCACAGGGTCAAAAACAGCTTCTTTCTATTGCAAGGGCGGCCTTAGCAGATCCTCCTGTACTTATTTTGGATGAGGCTACATCTTCAATTGATACAAGAACCGAACAGCTTGTACAGGCAGGTATGGATTCCTTGATGGAAGGAAGAACTACCTTTGTCATTGCCCACAGACTCTCAACCATTAAAAACTCAGATGTAATAATGGTACTTGAGCAGGGAAGAATAATAGAGCGTGGCTCGCATGAAAGCTTGTTGGAACAAAAGGGAAGATATTATCAACTTTATACGGGGAAAGTGGTATAATAAAAATGTAGTATATATTTTAGGCCTATAATTTAAGGAGTGTACATATATGTTTTGTTCAAATTGCGGTAAACAGCTTGAAGACGGTGATAAAGTATGTGGTTTTTGCGGTGTGCCTGTACAAAGCGAAAGTAATGTCACATTAAGTAAAGATAATCCGGATAAAACACATAATAACGTAGAAAAATACGGAAATACAGAAATACCGAGCTATTTCAAAAAAAGCAGCTTTAGTTTCGGCCGGTATTTACATCTTATCAAGATTTATGATTTATATTGTTGACATATTTGACAGCCAAAGAACAATGATAGGTGTTCCGTTCTATATTTCATTGTTATGTATTATTTCTTTAGTAATGATAGTAGGGCTTTTAGTTCTAAATTCAAAGAACAAAATAATATTGGCTGTACCAAGAATACTTATTGTCATATCATCGATACCGGGGATAATGTACACCTTAAAACATTGGGGGATTGGGGTTTTGTTGCCTGATTTCTTTAAAACTGTATTTTTAGCTCCTACAAATTTTGTAGCGGCAATTGATAATTGTATCGTATTTGCTGTGCTATGTATAATGGCATTAAGCAAAAATAAAACTCTTGTTAAATTTTGCGGATTCATATTTATTTTAACAGTATTACGCAATACGATAAGTTCAATTTACCTTATTCACTATGAATGTACTTTGATATTTGAGGATTTATTCAGTTTTGAAACTTTAAATATTGTTCTATGGATTATGGCAAAAATATCTTTTTATGTATATGACGTCTGTATATTCTTCATTATGTGGAGTATGAGTGCGTGCGGAAAACAGGTTGTACATACAGTCGGCAATGAAAATTCTATAAGAAATGTCACCGTGGAAAACACGACAAATACCAATGAACTTGATGAACCAAGTACCGGTATAAATGTTTTATGTTTCTTTATTCCTATAATTGGTTTGACTCTATACTTTGCATGGAAGAGTATGTATCCTAAAAAGGCAAAATCTGCACTGAAAGTTGCCTTAATAGGATTTTTAACTTGGACAGTATTAAGCGTTGTTTTAAGATTATCTATAGACTTTATAGTTTATTGGATGATTTCGAACATGTAATAATAATTGATGTATGAAATTAAATATTTAAGATAGAATAACGGTCGAAGCGGGTTGCTTTTGGCCGTTTTTTGTAATATATACTTAAGAAAAATATTGACATTTTATTATATAAACCTTACGATAGTATTTAGATATATTAATTATAAATTAAATAGTAATATAATATACATAATATATATAGCAGTTTGAGTTAAAGGGTGTATTACATGCAAGGACGCAGGATTTGTCAAAGTGATATTATTAAATATATAAATGAAGAGTTGGGTATTCCATATTCATCATTATGTACTGTTATAGATACGGTAAGACCGGGAAATATGGTGGAGCCTAGAATCAGTGAGATAAAACGTGGAAAAAGAAAGGGATACAAGGATCTTGAAAACCATGAGGATCTATTTTTTGATACATGCTTTACAATCAAAGATGAAGAGCTTGGATTTCAAAGGGTAAAGGAGTTTATTGAACGTGAAAAATTAATATTTCCTAATCATAAAGGTTTACAGGAAGATGATTATAAAACTTATTCTTTGCGAATGCTAAAGTATGGTCTGGAGAATTGTGAATTACCGTCCAGCCATAAAAATATTGTATTACTTGTGGAAGACTTAGAATATATTAAAGAACCGACTGTGGTGCCGGAAGATATATTGAATGTCGTTGATATTGAGGAATATTCAAATAAAAATAGATACAAATGAAAAAAACAGATATATAAGCAGTATAATGGAAAATTGGAACTATATATTTCTATGTTTTTGTTTTTCTTAACACTTGGGTCGATAATATTCAGCATTTATAGGATTTCCGCAATGGATATATTTTTTGGATGAAGAATATGTCGCCTGCTTTGTTTTCTTTTTTGACATTATTTATTTCGGTATCTACAGTGATTTTTTTGGGTTTGTTGATACAGGTATTGCAGTTTTTTTATTTACAATATAAAAAAATAAAAAAATCGTGAAAAAAATTAACTTATAAAGACATATATATGATTGCAAAAATACGGTGATAAAGACAAAATAATACAAGGTCGTGGAAGGTATGATCTTGGAATAAGTCATATATGTTATTCATTATTTTTGCAATATAACAGGAGCCCTATGTGCATTGGCTTTATACAGCTATTTAAAAGAAACAGGAAAGCTTTGATACTTTTTTATTATCAAAAGATTTTTCTATAGTGGTAAATATAGCTCTAATGTTTGTATTAATATTGGTATTTGTAAATAGTTTCTTATTATTTACAAGAGAGCCCATGAAGGATTTCCATGATATAGAAGAAAACCCGGATACATTGAAAATCACAAGGCTAAGTGTTATAGCCAACAATGTTCACATAGCAGTAAATATATTCTTCTCGTCTATGGGAATACTGTTTTCATTTATGTATGGATTTTCAAGCTATAATGTAATGGGAAATATGTCACCTATGTTTTGTCTTGTACTTATAGGACTGTATTCATATTTATGGTTTTCATCAACATCGCCATATGCGGTAGAGTTTAATGCACAATGCGCAGGATCTTTTTTGTTACTTGCACCTTTTATAGCATCTGTTACATCACTATATACAATTATGTGTTTTAACAACTCAACTTCATATATGATGGTTATTGGTGTAAATGTAATAGCTGTTATATTATGGCTTGTATGCCTGATTTATAAAGAAGAGAAAAAATTAGCACCGGTGATGAGAAACAATAAGATTTATTTTTCTGTCTATGCATCACTTCTGGTTTTGTTTTTTATCATACTCAATTGTATTTAAATGTAATTTTATAAAATTGATTTTACCACCGGTTTTTCTCCGGTGGTTTTGTATTGTAAAATTTAATATACAAATCCGGTAAAAAAATGTTGATGAATATAAGGGTTATAGTACTTACACTAAAATTACACAGGGATATGTAAGTTATTGGGATGGTACATTATATAAAAAGCTAAAAATAATATTATATTTTGAGGGCAGATATTGCTACGTTAAACAAGTAAATATAATATTGGAGGAATATATATGTTGTAGTAGGAAGCGCATTAATTTAAAAAAACAGAACTGATTATAAGGGGGATAAAATGAATAAACGTATTAATAAAATTATAGCAATCCTATTATCTATAGTAATAGTTTTTGCTAATCAAACAGTTGCATATGGAGGAATAGAACAACAGGATAATGAAGAGTTTTTGGAAGGATATGAGAATTTAAATATCGATGAAGACTTAGATATATCCAAATTTGCAACTCCATCTATAGCAAGTTTTAGAATGGCAAGTTTATTAAATACAGGGGGAGGATTTACTAGGAGAACTACAGCTCCTGAATATGGAAATGTTTATTATTATAACGGGGCATATAATCCTTTTGCATATTATCCAAATCTTATTGGAGAATGTACATGGTATGTTTGGGGAAGGGCTTATGAAATACTTGGGCATCGGCCTAATATTTCAAACAGGTATGCAAAAGATTTTTATGCATACAATCTAAATTCAGGAGCATATCCTTATGGAAACGAACCTAAATTGGGAGCTATTGCCTGTTTTGCACCAAATAATCATGCATATGAGACAGGACATGTAGCCATAGTGGAAGCTGTTGGAGGAGATGGCTCAGTAATACTTTCGGAGTATAATTTGTATCCAGACATGTATTTTCTGCCAACAGATATCTCAATCCAACAGAGGCAAGAACATGGGTACAAGGTTATATCTATATAAGACCTGATGATCCTGTTATACCTAACCATATCCCGGGACCTGTAGGTGGAAGTGATGATGATATAGCCGACGGCGACTATACCATACGTTCAGATGTGGCAGAAGGTAGAAGCTTAGGCTGGGAAGGTGACGGAAATACAAATGGACAGAATGTATGTTTAAAAGATTATTTTAAAAATGGTGACTATGTATGGACACTTGAACGTCAAAGTGATGACAGTTTTATCGTAAAAACAAAGCAAGGTGGAAAACTCCTTGATATATTAGGTGGACCATATTCATATGGAAATGAAAAGAATGCCATTATGTGGGACTATGTACAGGGAAATGACAACCAAAGATGGTACATAGTAAGAAACGGTGGTGGATATAGATTTATTGCTAAACATTCAGGATATTCATTGGATGTAAGAAACGGAGATGCTACTGACGGCAATAATATTTATCAATATTATCCTAATGAATCCACAGCACAAAGATTCTATCTTGAAAAGCATGACTTTCCGAATGTAGAAGAAACCAGTGCAGATGATTTAAAAGATAATGCTACTTACATAATTCGATCAAAACTGGATATATCAAAAGTTATTACGACCGAGTCTGATTCAAGTGGTGCAAACGGTAAAAATATATACCTATATGATTATAATTCGCCTAATTTACCTTCAACACAGATTTGGAAGCTTGAGAAGCAGTCCGATGGTACATTCCTTATAAAGAATACATTCAACAATAAATATATGGATGTAGTGTGGTATTCCTTGAGTAACAGAGCAAATATATACAGCTGGGAAAGGCATTATAATCCAAGTGAGAGCTGGTATATTGTGAAAAACAATGATACTGAGGGAACATATAGAATTGTAAATAAGAATTCAGGTAAAGTCGTGGATATAACCGGAGGTCAAACAGCAAACGGTACTAATGTGCAACAATATATTTGGCATGAGCATCCGGCACAAATGTTCTTCTTTGAAAGAGTTCCTGCTACGATAGAATATACAGTTACATTTAAGACAGATGATAACAATATAATATCAACTCAGATAGTAGAAGAAGGTAATCCTGCATTTGCACCGCAAGCGCCTTATAGAGAAGGGTATGAATTTGTAGATTGGGAAGGTGATTACAGCAATATACTCTCAGATACTGTTATAATTGCTAAGTACAATAAATTGCCTGAGAATAATAATGGAACAAATACCGGCAATAATAACAATACTGTACCAAATACAGGAGGTTCAAGTAATAATACAGCTAATTCCGGCAATAATGTGGTAAATAATACAGGTACAAATCCAAGTAATGGTGGAAATAATACAGGTGGTAATCTAAATATCGGAAACGGAAATAATATTGCCGGAACAAATTCAAGTAATACAAATAGTAATATCGGAATTAACATTGGAAATACGGTAACCGATACTACAAAGAAAAGTAAAGGAGGTTCATCATCCGGCGGCGGTGGCTCACGATCAGGTGGAGGCTCACGTTCCGGAGGTGGCGGTTCACGCTCAGGAGGAAGCAGTGGTTCACGCTCCGGTGGCAGCGCTGGTAAGGCTTCTCAAAACTCAACTTCTATACCACAGAGCAGTGTATCATGGCAAAGAGATAACAAAGGATGGTGGATTAAGAATAGTGACGGCTCATATCCAAGAAATGAGTGGAAGCTTGTTAACAACAGTTGGTATTTCTTTGATTCACAAGGATATATGTTTACAGGTTGGTTAAATTCAAATGGAAGTTGGTACTACATGAATACAGATGAAGGTAGTGACAATGGAAAGATGGTCACCGGTTGGAGAGTAGTATCAGGAAAATGGTATTATTTAAGCACTGCTACGGACAGTAGTGGAGGGAAAATGCTTTTGAATACAACAATAGACGGCTATAGATTAGGTGCTGACGGTGCATGGGTAAAATGATAAGTTAGTATGGGGTGAACTCACCCCATACCTATAATAGCAACTAAAATATATACTATTCAATATTATTTTTATTATATAAATAAAGGAGAGAAACATGATATACAAAGAAGGACATAGTTCATATGGACATTGTTGGATTGAGGGTGACGGTATAAATTTTTGGTACACTGCCTGTCAAAAAGTCGAGTTAATTAAAGGATAAAATACTAGAATTAAGGTTTGCTCATTGTCTTAAGGAAAAAACTTGTTTGTAATATATAGGCGGTACGATAAAAGGATTTTGATATCAGTACCATATTTATTAAGCAAAGAAAGGGGTTTTTATGAGAAAATTATGTGTTATGTCATTGGCAGCATTACTTGTAATGGCAAGTGCTATGCCGACCTTTGCAATCGGAGAAGGTCTGGAAAAAGATGACGGAGGATACTACTTTGAAAAAAATAACGGTGAACGTGCAAGGAATGAATGGGTATATGTAGAATACGAGGGTAAAGGATATTGGTATTATATGACTGATTATGGCTATCCTTTAAGATCGGCTATAACACCGGACGGCTATAAGGTAAATTCTAACGGACATTGGATTGATGAGGGGAATTTAAGCAGCGACTCTTATGAATATGATAAGGATTATATGTTATTTATAAGCAACTTGGTATTTGATGATTTTTATGACAATAATCCTATCAGTTCGGGTCTTAATAAAAAAAGAGAAAACTTCTCTTCCGCAGATAAAGCACTCATTACCTATGCTTATGTATACTTTAAAAAAGATAGTAGGATAAGTGAAAAACGTTCAGGTCGTTATGATTTATACAATGTAGTAAGCAAGGACAATCTAATGTCCATAATGAAAGATCTTACAGGCTCAAGTAATGAAACTGATATGCAAGAATTTGCAAAGTATGGAACTTTAAAAGGAGATACTTATTGGGTTCAGGCTGGTGGAAGTTTTGGCGCTGCCGGCGATTCTTATCTGTCCGACAAAAATATTCAATTAAGTATAGAGGGCAATAGAGTTAAAATCACCGGTGATGTTTTGCGTTATCAGGCTAATTCAGGGTATGTTCCAATTAAGAAATATAACGCATACTTTACCATAAGCGATGCTCCACAACTGGGATTTTTAAGATTTGATGAACTTAATATTCAATAGTTATAAATAGATAATTGCGAAACTTGCTAAGCTCTTTTGCAATCTTCGTTGAAAACAAAGATGAATTTGTGCAAAGCACAAATTCTAAGCTGAAAAGTTGATAACTGCAAGATTTAAGTGCACTTTAATAAGCATAGTGCTTATATAAAGTTGATAAGTCATAAGCAATTAAAGATTTTAAACTTCTGATACGTTGTCGTTGATTAATTTTATCAGCAACAATTACAGTTAATAACTGAGATGTACCGGCTGGCAGTGAATCGGAATGTGGTGTTTTTTCATTTGTTGTTTTCCTTTTGGTCATGCAGAAACTATCCTTAAAGTGGTTGATTGATAAGGGATGGTGATGAGTGGCTACGAGGTGATGGAAGCTCTTTATTAAAATATCCATTTGGGTCAATATCGGATATTAGTATGATTTATGCCGGAGCGGTTACCGGCTCAAAAGATGACGCTCGTAAAGAGTTTTATAATTTTATTGCGGAAACTTGTCCGGAAAATTCTTTGGTATATTTTGAACAAAGTAGTTGCCCTGTTGAGTAGAGCTTGATTTAATAACATTTATTAGAAAATTATTATTATTTTTAGATAGCAATTTAAACATAAGTTCTTTTTGGAATAAGGCATAAAAAAATAATAGAAGAAATCTTAATGTTATTAATGATACTATGAAGAAAAAGTCTATAAATAAAAAAAATATCTTATAAAGGGTGTAATCTGTTATACAGTATTTTCACCCTTGTTATATAATATAGAATTTAAATTTGCATTCACAAGACTTAAAATAGAATGAATATCATTTAGATTAAATTTATATAATCATTAATATGGTAAATGTGAATAAAAAATAATATTAAGGAGATGTTTGATGAAAAAAGTAATTTTAGCAGCAGCGATAACAACTTTCAGCTGCATAATGACAATAAGTGCATATGCTGGTAATTGGGTGAAAAATAACACCGGTTGGTGGTATGACAACGGTAACGGTACTTGGCCGTCATCATCATGGCAGTGGATAGACGGTAACTCTGACGGAATAGCGGAGTGCTACTACTTTGACGGTTCAGGTTATTGTATGATCAATACTACTACACCTGACAATTACATTGTAAATAATTCAGGGGCATGGACTGTAAACGGAGTAGTACAAACAAAAAATGCAGGCACTGAAAAAAGTGACAGCTATTATATGGAAAAGTATGCATCTGTGATGAGTAACTGGTTAGAATTATATGGAAAAGACTATGCCGATAATCCAGCTTATGATTTTATAGATATAAATGGCAATGGAAGTAAAGAACTTATAATGGGCGACAGAAAGAGTAACGATAGTTCTAGTATTTTTGCTATATATACTTTAAATAATGAAACTCCGGTTCAAATTATACTTGACCCTTGTATAAGTGATTGGGAATTCAAGGTCCTTAAAGGAGGATATATTTCAACGAGACATAGTGATGCCAGTGCGGATACTCACAGTCTGTCTAAATTAGATAGTAATGATAACAGAGTTTGGGTGAGTACAGTATATTATAAGCATTTTGATAGCGAGGCTGAGGTTTATGAAGTTAATGATGTACAGGTATCAAAAGGAGCCTATATCAACGAACTGAATAAGTATAATATTGAGAAAGAAAATATAAGACTAACAAGAACTTTTAAATAATTAAAGATACGTTTTTATAAAATATAATTTAAATAAAACTTGCATTAGGGATAACCTTAGTGCAAGTTTTGTTGTAAAGATTAATTCAATAAATGTTTAATTGAATAAAAAACTTCCTTTATATCTCTATCGCCTTCCCCAGCGACATAAATGAAAATATACCAACTGCAAGCTCGACATCGTCCTGATCTTTTACAGATATGCTGTAGACGGAGATTTTCTTTCCTTTCTTTATTTCTGTGGCGGTAGCAGAAAGTTCTTTTGTATTTAAGCCGGCACGCAGATAATGGAAGTTTCCGTCAATTGTGGTAACATGTATTCCGTAGGAACTTGCGGCGGCACCGCCTGCTATGTCGGCGATAGTATAGAGGCAGCCTCCATGTATTGAACCTATTGGATTTAAAAGTTCTTTTGTGACTTTCATTTCAGCTTTGGCATAGCCGTTTGAAAGCTCGGTAAGTTCTATGCCAAGTAATTTTGCGAAGTTGTTGTTTATATTTCTAAATGATTTCAGTTTCTCATAATCCATATGCATCCTCCTGATAATCAGAATTTACTCCGATTGATTTTAATAATTATACAATAAAATGTACCATATAAAAATATCATTTTTATTTTACACGTAATAATATGTATTGTATTAATGAAATACATGTGCTAATATATACTGGTAAAATTTAATTGGTTTATATTTCAGCCATTGTTTTTAGAATGAATTGTACTACCTAGGGGGTAGTGCGTCAATTTTAAAGGCAATGGCTTTTTGCTGTGCTTTTTTGCACCTTGAAAATTAAATCCGCAGATACAAATGACGGCCGGACGGAGAAGTATGCGATGACCTGAAAAAGTGAGCATACCAAGGAAGAGTCATTGCAGACTGCGACAGTAACAAAAATAATTTTTAAAAAGAGGTATAGCAATGAATAAAACAAATGAAATACGTAAAGAATATTTAAGTTCAAGTTCAATAGAATATAAAGATGACTTTAACGGTGAGGTGTATAGTGTCAGTGACAGGTTTATGACCTATGGAATGTATTTAAAAGTAGGCGAGACTTTGGGATTTGAAATCGTAATGAACTCGGGTGAGCCTTATAAAAACTATATATACTTGGATTCGGATAATGAGGTTTCTACAGATGAGTTTGACTGGATTTTCAACAATTATGCAAAGGTGATTCCGGATAAGTATATTTTGGAAGATAAAACCCCAAAAAATTACAGAGTGAAGTATACAGCTGTTGTTGATAAAAGTATGAATATAAATTTTATAGATGATGACATAATATATATGATTCCTAATTCCGGATATTTTAAGGCAATGTGTAAGGAGATAAGCGAGGTTGGAGGACATATCAGTGTGATTATAGTCGGAGGAAAAAAGGACGGTAATATTGGAAGTATTATCTTTGATTTTACGCAAAGAATATCTAAAAAGCTTAAAGCACTTATAACTATGGTCTTTAAGGGTTGTGTTTTGGAAGAGGTAGGCGATGAAGTAATAGATAATAATATAAGTAAAAAGAATTTAAAAGATTATATTATTATTCTTTTGAAAATACTTGGTATGCAGCAAAAGGTGGATAAGGACTCTATTAACAATCTTGAACTTGGAGTTCGCTCCTACAATGCATTAAAAAAAGCGAATATAACATCTATAAAGAAGCTTCTTGAGATGTCAGATATGGAACTTCTTAAGATTAGAAACCTCGGCAGGAAATGTATTTCAGAGATTAGAACACAGCTTATTGAAAAGAATTATGTAAGTTCATGTGAAGATGAAATCTTTGAAAATATGGATTCCACCGGATTGCCGACAATTCCCGAAGATATTTTTGAAGATATAGCGGATAAGCGTAACTATATGGATGAACTACAGGCTTTGGTGGGTATAAGTAATGCAAAGGATCAGGTGAAAAGAATTTTGGCATTTGCAAAGATGAGAAAGGCTATGGAAGAAAATGGGGAACATTTAGAACCTATAACCTTAAATATGGAATTTATCGGAAATCCGGGTACTGCAAAGACCACTGTAGCAAGGATTGTGGCAGGATTGCTGAAAGAAATCGGTATTATAACAACAGGGAAGTTCATAGAGGTAGGAAGAGCCGATCTTGTAGCACAGTATGTGGGACAAACAGCTCCCATGGTACAAAATGTATTTCAAAAGGCAAAGGGCGGTGTACTCTTTATAGATGAGGCGTATTCACTTTTGGAAGAAAGAAGGGGAGAATTCGGTGATGAAGCTATAAATATGATTGTTCAGGAGATGGAAAACAACAGAAAGGACACTATAGTAATATTTGCCGGTTATCCTGATGATATGGAGAAGTTTTTCTTGCGAAATCCGGGACTTAGATCAAGAGTGCCTTTTAGAGTAAATTTTGAAGACTATAATGTTGAGGAGATGTTAGATATATGTAAACTGGAAGCCTTTAAGAAGGGATTTTTGACAGATGACATGGCTGATAAAAAGATTATGGAAATATGTGAGAAATCTATTAAAAATAAAAATAATGGAAACGGAAGATTTTGCAGAAATCTGATAGAAACGGGAGTACTCAATTTTGCATTCAGAAAGTATGGAGATTTGGATGTAAATGAAAAAAATAGAGTATATTTTTAAGAAAAGAAGATTTCATAGATATGAATGATTTAGATTTAAAATCTGATGAGAACAACTCAAAGATAGGTTTTAAGATATCTGCTTAAGTAGTCAAATTTATAAAAAAAGTGTAATAAAGTATCCTTTATACAGAAATATCGTATTTCTTTATAATTTATTTCTAAATATTGATATTGGCTAAATGCATTATTTGTTGTAGAATAGTATACAGTGTGTTACATTAAAATTTATAATAAGTAATTTGGAGGAGAATATGTTTTGGTTTACATCCAATGACATTGGTATAGATCTTGGAACAGCAAGTATCTTAGTTTATATAAAGGGCAAGGGTGTTGTTTTAAAAGAGCCAAGTGTTGTAGCTATAGATAGAGAAAACGGTAAAATACAGGCCATAGGTGAGGAAGCCAGACTTATGATCGGAAGAACACCGGGAAATATTGTGGCAGTTAGACCGCTTCGTCAGGGTGTTATTTCAGATTATACAATTACAGAAAAGATGTTAAAGTACTTTATCGACAAGGCTGTAGGAAAGAAGACTTTCAGAAAGCCGAGAATTGCAGTATGTATCCCGTCAGGTGCTACTGAGGTCGAGAAGAAGGCTGTAGAGGATGCAACATATTCTGCAGGTGCAAGAGAAGTTAAGATTATTGAGGAACCTGTAGCGGCTGCTATCGGTGCAGGAATTGATATTGAAAAGGCTGTAGGAAACATGATAGTTGATATCGGTGGCGGTACAGCTGATATTGCGGTTATATCTCTTGGAGGTACTGTTGTAAGTACATCAATAAAGATTGCAGGTGACGATTTCGATGAGTCTATTGTTAGATATATGAGAAAGAAGCACAATCTTTTAATAGGTGAGAGAACAGCGGAAGAAATTAAGATTAATATCGGTGCCGCATACAGAAGACCTGAGGTTCTTACTATGGAGGTTAAGGGTAGAAACCTTGTAACAGGACTTCCAAAGACTATAGAAGTTAACTCTGATGAGACTTTAGAGGCACTCAGAGAGCCTGCAATGCAGATCGTAGACTCTGTTCACAATGTTTTGGAGAGAACACCACCTGAGCTTGCAGCTGATGTATATGACAGAGGTATTGTACTTACCGGTGGTGGTGCATTACTTTCAGGTCTTGACGCTCTTATTGAAGAAAAGACAGGTATCAACACGGTAATAGCTGACAATCCTTTGACAGCGGTTGCTATCGGTACAGGTAAGTTTATCGAATTCAGAACCGGTAATAAGGGAGATTCTAAAAAATAATATGTCAACAGTATCAGGCTATATCGAAAAAATCATTTATAGGAATGAAACTAATGGCTATACTGTTCTCAGCGTGGAGTCCGATGATGACGACTATGTCCTTGTCGGTACCTTCAACTATATCGCTGAAGGCGAATTTATAAAGGCAAAAGGAAATATGAAGCTGCATCCAAACTATGGAGAGCAGCTTTTTGTCGATGAATACGAAATCATAGAGCCGAGAGAACTTGACAGTATACAAAAGTATCTGGAATCTTCCGCAATAAAGGGTGTAGGCGAGGCACTGGCAAAAAGAATAGTCAAAAAGTTTAAGATGGACACCCTCAGGGTGATGGAAGAAGAACCTGAGAGACTGGCTGAAGTCAAAGGTGTAAGTGAAAAGCTTGCAAGATCGATAAGCGAACAGATACAGGAAAAGAAGTCCATGCGTGATGCTATGATTTTTTTACAAAAGTTTGGAATCAGTATGAAGCTTTCTGCAAAGATATATATGGAATACGGAAGTAAAATATATACTATAATAGAGACCAATCCATACAAACTTGCAGATGATATAGACGGTATAGGTTTTAAGATTGCAGACGATATTGCCAAAAAAGTAGGTATTACAGCAGATTCCAAGTTTCGTGCCATTGCAGGAGTGGAATATATTCTTTCAAATGCCATGATGTCCGGACATCTATATCTGCCTGATACGGTTTTAAAAGATGAATTCCTTGATTTATTTGGTGAAAATATATTTGACTTTGATTCTTTACTTTCAGAGATGCAGATGGAAAAAAGAATCGTTGTGAAGAAAAATGAAGAAACTCAAGTTTATCTTTCACAATGCTATTATACAGAACTGGCGGTAGCAAAAATGCTGACAGATATCAATATAAAAGCAAAGTATGATATAGGAAAGATAGAGGATAAAATTCTAAAGATTGAGGACAAAGAAGGTATTGTCCTTGATGACCTGCAAAGGCAGGCGGTAATAGAATCCATAAGCAGTGGTCTTATAATAATTACCGGAGGACCGGGAACAGGAAAGACTACAACTATAAATACTATTATCAAATACTTTGAAAGTGAAGGTGAAAGTATTGCACTCGCGGCACCTACGGGCAGAGCGGCAAAAAGGATGTCGGAAGCTACATCATATGAAGCGAAAACCATCCACCGTCTTTTGGAAATCACACCGAATAACAGCGATAATTCAAGAAATATTGGCACTCATTTTGAGAGAAATGAAGACAATCCGCTTGAGTCCGATGTACTTATAGTGGATGAGGTCAGCATGGTGGATATTTTCCTTATGAATGCACTTTTAAAGGCTGTAGCAATAGGAACCAGACTGATCTTGGTTGGAGATATTAATCAACTTCCAAGTGTAGGACCCGGAACAGTGTTAAAGGATATGATTGAGTCAAATTGCTTTAATGTTGTAAGGCTGAATAAGATATTCCGTCAATCCACGGGAAGCGATATTGTAGTAAATGCTCATAAGATAATGACAAATGAGGAGATTGATCTAAGCAAAAAAAGCAATGATTTTATTTTTATCAAGCAAAGTAATCCCGAGCATGTAATGGATTCTGTTATTTCTCTTGTAAGAGATAAGCTTCCTTCTTATGTGAAAGCATCTACAAATGAACTTCAGGTCATGACACCTATGAGAAAGGGCCCTCTCGGAGTGGAGCTTTTAAATTCATTTTTACAAAACAAATTAAACCCCGCGAGTAACTCAAAAAAAGAAAAAGAATATGATGCCACAGTCTTTAGAGAAGGCGATAAGGTAATGCAGATAAAAAACAATTACCAAAAAGAGTGGTTTGTATACAATGAAAAACATATGCCGGTAGACAAGGGACTTGGGGTTTACAATGGTGATACCGGAATAATAAAAGAAATAGATATGTTTTCAGAAAGTTTCAATATTTGTTTTGATGACGGCAAAGTTTCCAACTATGAGTTTTCGGAGTTTAATGAGATTGAACTTGCATATGCCATTACAGTTCATAAATCACAGGGAAGTGAGTATCCGGCCGTAATTATTCCTGTTTATAAGGGACCGGCAATGCTTATGAACAGAAATCTTATATATACAGCTGTCACAAGAGCAAAAAAATGCGTGGTACTTGTAGGTATTCCTGAAGTGTTTTACAATATGATACAAAACACAAAGGAGATGGCAAGATACACCGGTTTAAAATCCAAAATAATTGAGCTTTCCATGTTATCTAAGGAGGACTAGGACATATTTAAAAAGATAGTTGATATTATTTACCCGAGAAGATGTCCTGTATGTGAAGATATAGTAAATGAAAAAGGTCATCTTATTTGTAAGGCATGTATAAAGAAGCTTCCTTTTGTAAAAGATCCATACTGTATTAAATGTGGTAAGGAAATAATTTCAGAAGATAATGCCTACTGCGATGAATGCAAATCAGAAAGAGAGTTTGAAGCCGGAAGAGGGCTTTGCAATTATACTGATGAAATGAAGCATATTGTACTTAAAATTAAGTATGATAATAAAAGAGAATATATTGAAGGCTTTGCAAAGCTTATGGCAATTCGTTATGAAAAGTTTATTAAAGTCTCAAATATTGACTGTATTATACCTGTTCCTCTTCACAGCTCACGAAAGAGGATGAGAGGATTTAATCAGTCCGATATTTTGGCAAAATATTTGTCAAAGTATCTGGATATCCCTGTAGTATATGACTGCCTTTGCAGAGTAAAAAAGACTAAAGATCAAAAAGGATTAAACAGAACTGAGAGACTTCACAATCTTGACAATGCATTTATGGTTAAAAAGCTGCAAAAAAATTTTAAAAATGTTTTAATTGTTGATGATGTATATACTACAGGTACAACTATAGAAAAATGTGCAAAAGTCTTAAAAGATTCAGGAATAAATAAAATTTATTTCTTGACCATATGTACAGGAAGCATTAGTTAGTAGTAAAATATATTTAGGTTTGCAGTTCTTAAAACCTTACATTTTAAATTCCGGGAGGACATAATTTATGAAAAAGAGTTTATATCTGTTACCTTTAATGATTGTAATGCTTTCTGCTTGTGGAAATAAACAGGCGAATGTAGGGACATCTGCAAAGGTAGAAGACAGCACTGTAAATACTTCACAAAACGAAAACATCAGTACCAAAGAAGCTTCACAAAAGGATGATAATACTACCAAAGACGGACAAAGAGTCGAGAAGGAGTTTGGAAGCTTTATAGTGGCTGAAGGATTCGGTGAAGCAAAGGAACAATCAGGCGGTGGAAGATATTTTTATGTTGTTGAAGGTCATGAACATGATGCGAGACCAAATAATATATCTATAAATATGGGGCATCAAAATTATAACCTGGATGAAAGTGAAAAGTTTGCAGAGTCTACTACATGGCAGTTAAATACACAAATAAAACAATACGGTGTAGATGCTTCAGTTTACGGTTCATCAGGAAAAACCGATGCAGGCGATATAATGTATATTTTTGATATAAAGTTTAATAACAGTGACGAGATAGATCGTCAATACTATATATTAAGAGATAAAAAATATGTGATGGTCTTTATGTCAAATTTTGACGGTGATGAGTCTGTAAACAAGGCAGCGGAGCTGATGGCAAAGAGTTTTGAGTGGAAATAATTTAATTTTCGGTAGATGGTAAATAGGAGCATATAGCTAAAAGTATAGTACTTAAATATTTATTGCTATATTTTAACTTATTGTATAACTATTTCCCCTATGGTATACTTGTGTCATAATTCCAAGTAAAAAGGATAGAAGAATCTATGCAAAATAAAAGAGTAATGTTGAAACTAAGCGGTGAAGCTTTGGCAAAACCTGAGGGTGGTTACAACGAAGATAAAGTAAGAGATATTGCAAAGCAATTAAAGCCTTCTTTGGAAGCAGGTACAAATATAGGTGTGGTTATCGGTGGCGGTAACTACTGGAGAGGCAGAACATCTGAGGCTATTGACAGAACAAAGGCGGACCAGATAGGAATGCTTGCAACCATTATGAACTGTATTTATGTATCTGAAATATTCCGTTCTGAGGGAATAGATACCGCAATCTTTTCGGCATTTGCTTGCGGAGATATGGCGGAAGTATTCTCTAAAGACAGAGTAAATGAAAGATTTAAAGAGGGCAAGGTTGTATTCTTCGGTGGGGGCACAGGTCACCCATACTTCTCTACAGACACAGGTATAGTTTTAAGAGCTATTGAGATGGATGTGGATATGATACTTTTGGCAAAGTCTATTGACGGAGTATATAATGCTGATCCTAAGGTGGATCCTAATGCCAAGAAGTATGATACGCTTACAATTCAGGAAGTCATTGATAAGAGACTGGCTGTAGTAGATTTGACCGCTTCCGTTATGTGTCTTGAACATAAGATGCCGCTTGCAGTGTTTGATTTAAATGAAGAAAATTCTATAAAGAATGCGCTGGACGGTAAGATAAACGGAACAATTGTGACAGTGTAATTGTAATATATTTAATTAACATAATTTTAAGGAGATTTTATGCAAGAGAGTATTAAAAAGTTTGAAGAGAAGATGACTAAATCTATCGATGTTTTGCTTGAGGAATATGCTTCAATCAGAGCAGGAAGAGCTAACCCTCATGTACTTGACAGAATAAAAGTTGAATATTACGGAACACCTACACCTATCCAGCAGGTAGGAAATATTTCAGTTCCTGAGCCTAGAATTATACAGATATCACCTTGGGAGAAGTCTCTTTTAAAGGAAATCGAGAAGGCTATCAATATGTCTGACCTCGGTATCAATCCCACAAATGACGGTTCATGTATCAGACTTATCTTCCCTGAACTTACAGAAGAGAGAAGAAAAGAGCTTGTTAAGGATGTAAAGAAAAAAGGTGAGGCATGTAAGGTTGCTGTCAGAAATATCAGACGTGATGCTATAGATGCCATCAAAAAACTTGAAAAGGCCGGAGAGTTCACAGAAGATGATTTAAAGGACGGCGAAAACAAAATACAAAAGATTACAGATAAGGCTATTGAGAGAGTAGATAAGGCTATTGAAGACAAGTCAAAGGAAATATTAACAGTTTAATTAGCCGACTTCATATCAGTAGAGACAAATAGTTTCTAAAGTTTAAGAAGGTGGGCTTCCACCTTCTTGTTTTATAGTTTAAAGTGAATGGAGTATAAAATTGGAAAACTTAGTTATACCAAAAAGCATTGCCATAATACTGGACGGCAACGGTAGATGGGCTGAAAGAAGAAACCTGCCAAGAGCAATGGGACATAAAGCCGGATGTGAGGCGCTTGAAAAAACTGTTGAAGACTGTGTACGACTTGGGGTTGAGTGCCTTACAGTATATGCTTTTTCCACCGAGAATTGGAAAAGATCTGCAGTTGAAGTAAGTGCTTTGATGAAGCTTCTCAGATTTTACATGGTGAAGCTTATTGACGTTGCAAATAAAAACAATGTAAAGGCTGTTATGATCGGTGATGAGAGCAGATTCGATCCGGATATCAGAAAGGGAATTCAAAAGCTTGTGGATGCAACAAGTAAAAACACAGGTATGACTTTTGCCTTTGCTATAAATTACGGTGGAAGAGATGAGATAAAAAGAGCTATAGAGCATATAGTGGATGATGCCGCCGCCGGAGTTATTTCAAAAGAGAATATAAATGAGGAGCTTATTTCCTCATATTTAGATACAAAAAATTTACCTGATCCGGATTTGCTTATTCGTACAAGCGGTGAGCTTAGAGTTTCAAACTTTCTACTTTGGCAAATAGCATACAGTGAGTTTTATATTACAGATACTTTATGGCCGGATTTTGATAAGGATGAGCTTTTGAAGGCTGTGGAGAGCTATAGCAAAAGACAGAGGAGATTTGGAGGTCGTTAATGTTTTTTACCAGACTCATAAGTGGAATTGGACTTTTGATAGTGGCTATCTTGGCTTTTTATATAGGTAATTTACCGCTTATAATATTATCCGCATTAATTTCCGTAATAGGTTTATTTGAGTTTTACAGAGCTTTGGGCCTTGATAAGAAAAATATAGCGTATCTTGGATATGCGTACTCACTGATATATTATTGCTTGATTTATTTTAAATTAAATCAATATATATTCTTTTCAGTGATAGCATTTCTTCTGGTTATTTTTGCAATATATGTATTTACATTTCCTAAGTATAAGACAGAGGAGATATCACTTATATTTATGGGAGTAATGTATATTCCGATACTATTTTCATATGTTTACAATACAAGAACATTTGATGACGGACAGTATCTGGCATGGCTAATACTTATATCCAGTTGGGGCTCGGATACATGTGCATATGCGGTAGGTTCACTTTTTGGAAAGCATAAAATAGCTCCCGTACTAAGCCCTAAAAAGTCTGTAGAAGGTAGTATAGGCGGAGTTTTTGGAGCCGCACTTATAGGAGGTATATTCGGCTTCATATTGTCGGGACATTTTATAAGTACCTTCTCACCGGTATTTACCTGTGCCGCTTCCTGTGCTATAGGTTCTGTAATATCACAGGTCGGTGATGCGCTTGCTTCAGCTATAAAGAGAAATCATGATATAAAAGACTATGGAAATTTGATTCCGGGACATGGTGGCATACTTGACAGATTTGACAGTATGATATTTACCGCTCCTGCAATCTTTTTTGCAATATATTTTTTGGGTTAAATAAATGAAAAAAATATCTATTTTGGGATCCACAGGATCCATAGGAACACAGACTCTTGATATAGTTAGAATAAATAATGATGTGGAAGTGGTGGCACTTTCCGCTCATAAAAATATAGATTTACTGGAAAAACAGATACGAGAGTTCAAGCCGAAGGTAGTTGCCATATGGGAAGAAGCTGACGCAAAAATTCTTTCAGATAAAGTAAAGGATTTGGATGTTAAAGTGTGCTTCGGTATGGAAGGACTGATAGAAGTTGCCACTGCTTGTAACGCCGATATAGTGGTAACAGCTGTTGTAGGTATGATAGGTATTGAGCCTACTATTGCGGCAATAAAGGCAAAGAAGGATATCGCACTTGCAAATAAGGAGACACTTGTTTGTGCCGGTCATATTATTATGCCGCTTGCAAAGGATATGGGTATAAATATATATCCGGTTGACTCTGAGCACAGTGCTATTTTTCAATGTCTTGATAAGAATAATCCTATCAAGAAGATCTTACTTACCGCTTCAGGCGGGCCTTTTAGAGGATTTAGTAAGGAAGAGTTAGAAAATGTTACTCTTGAAGATGCTCTCAAGCATCCGAACTGGAGTATGGGCAAAAAAATTACCATCGATTCTGCTACAATGATAAACAAGGGATTGGAGATAATTGAGGCGTCGCATTTATTTGATGTGGATATTGATGATATTGAGGTTATAATACAAAAGGAATCCATCATTCATTCTATGGTAGAGTTTAAAGATAACGGAATTTTAGCACAGCTTGGCACACCTGATATGAAGCTGCCTATTTCCTATGCTATTTTCTATCCTGAGAGAAGATATATATCTGAGGAAAGAGTGGATTTTTCAAAACTGTCAACTTTAAACTTTTCAAAACCCGATTTGGAAGTATTTGAAGGACTTAAGATGGCTATATCGGCAGGAAAAAAGGGTGGAAGTGCACCTACTGTTTTAAATGCCGCCAATGAATGGGCTGTAGATAAATTCTTAAATAAAAAGATTGGATTTACAGATATACCGCGTCTTATAGGTCTTGCCATAGAAAATCATCAGTTCAAGGAAAATCCTTCTCTTGAGGATATCCTATCATTGAAACAGTGGACCGAAGAGTATCTGGAAAGGATAAAAATTTGAATATAGTTATTGCATTGATTATTTTTGGAATAATAGTATTAATACATGAGTTTGGTCATTTTCTTTTTGCCAAACTCTCAGGAGTAAAAGTTGTAGAGTTTTCTGTAGGAATGGGACCTAGAATTTTCTCTGTAAAGGGGAAAGAGACCAGGTATTCACTGAAACTCTTACCGCTTGGCGGTTCCTGCGCCATGTATGGAGAAGATGAGGATGAAGATGCACCGGGAAGCTTTAACAGTGCACCACTTTTAGGAAGAATTGCCACTATTGCGGCAGGACCTGTTTTTAACTTTATTTTGGCATTTTTAGTTGCCATATTTATAGTTGCAAATGTGGGCGTGGATAAACCTGTTATAAGCGGATTTGTATCAGGGCTTCCGGCAGAGAGCTCAGGCCTTATGGTAGGCGATGAGATAGAAAAAATTAACGGAAGAAATATTGATTTTTACAGAAGTGTTTCCACATATATGTTTATGAATCAGGGTAAGGATATTACACTTACGGTAAAAAGAAATAATGAAAAACAAACTATTACCGTTACACCTATGTATAATGAGGAATACTCTCAATATATGATAGGTATAAAAAGCTCCGGATATGAAAAGCTTAGTAACCCGTTATCAATACTGAAGTATTCGGTATTGGAAGTAAAATATACTATTTCCATGACTGTTGATTCACTTATCTATCTTCTAAGAGGCAGAGCAAAAGCAAGTGAGATAAGCGGACCTGTAGGTATTGTAAATATGATAGGAACTACGGTGAATGAATCAAAACCGTATGGAATATTTGTTGTACTGCTTTCATTGTCACAGATGGTTTTACTTTTAAGTGCAAACCTTGGAGTAATGAATCTACTTCCACTACCGGCACTTGACGGCGGAAGACTTATCTTTTTATTCCTTGAGGCGATATTTAGACGACCTTTAAACAGAAAAGTAGAAGGATATATTCATTTTGCAGGTTTCGCTCTATTGATGCTTTTGATGGTTTTTGTAATGTTTAATGATATAAGAAAAATTATATAATGCTTGCATTATAGGAGTAAATAATGAGAAAGAAAACAAGATTAGTACAAATAGGAGATAAATATATAGGCGGTGATATGCCTATTCTTATACAGTCGATGTGTAATACAAAGACTGAAGATGTTAAAGCAACTGTAGATCAGATTTTAAGACTTGAGGATGCAGGTTGCGATATAATAAGAGTTGCAGTGCCAAATTCTGAGGCTGCAAAAGCAATCTCAGAGATTAAAAAGCAAATACATATACCGCTTGTTGCCGATATTCATTTTGACTACAGACTGGCACTTGAGGCCATAAAGTCCGGTTGTGATAAGATAAGGATTAATCCCGGAAATATCGGAAGCAGTGAAAGAATAAAGGCTGTAGTGGATGCTTGCAAAGAAAGAAATCTTCCAATAAGAGTAGGTGTAAACTCAGGCTCTTTGGAGAAAAATCTTATTGAAAAATATGGCGGCGTTACAGCCGAAGGTATTGTTGAGTCTGCACTTGATAAGGTAAAAATTATAGAAGATATGGATTATAACAATCTTGTTATAAGTATTAAATCTTCAGATGTAATGATGTGTGTAAAGGCACATGAACTGATTTCACAAAGAACAGATTATCCTCTTCATATAGGTATTACAGAATCTGGAACAGTAAAAAGAGGTATGATAAAGTCATCACTGGGCCTTGGTATTATATTGTATCAGGGTATAGGTGATACTGTCAGAGTATCTCTTACAGGTGATCCTGTAGAAGAAATTTTTGCGGCAAAGCTTATATTAAACAATTTGGGACTTAGAAAAGGTGGTATAGAGGTTGTATCCTGTCCGACATGCGGAAGAACAAATATTGATCTTATAGGTCTTGCAGGTAAGGTTGAAAAGCTTGTAGAAGGTTATGATCTTAATATAAAGGTTGCAGTAATGGGATGTGTGGTAAACGGACCTGGAGAGGCTAAGGAAGCCGACATAGGTATTGCCGGTGGAATAGGTGAGGGACTTTTGATAAAGAAGGGCAAGGTAGTAAAGAAATTGCCTGAAAATGAACTTTTAGCTGCCCTTAAAGAGGAACTTGATATATTGTCAAAAGAGGCATAGAATGTTAAAAAAATTCAAAGATGTTTTTCAAAGTTTAGAATGTTCAGGTCATATTGACGAACTTTTAAACTTTGTTTTTGTGGAAAAAGTAAGTGCAAGCAATGATATGTCTTTGATAAAGATAAATATCATTGCCGAGAGAATAATAGAGAAGAAAACAATCCTTGATTTGGAAAAGCTTATAAAGGATAAGATGTTTCCAAAAAAGAATGTTAAAATTAAAATATTTGAAAAATTCAAACTATCAAGCCAATATACTGCACAAAATCTTTTTGAGGCATATAGAGACAGCATACTCCTGGAAATAAAAAACTATAAGATATCCCAGTATGTTATTTTAAACAATGCCTGTATTACATTTGACGGTTCGTACATGGATATGACGGTTGAGAAAAATCCTTTAAATGAAAGTGTAATTGATGAGCTTGTAAGAATACTTGAAAAAATCTTTAATGAAAGATGTGGAATACTTTGTACGGTAAGGCATAAGTTTATTGCAAGAAAAGAAAGAAATGAAGAAATAGAGTATGCCGAACGAACTGTTACAAAGAAAAGTGATAACAGTGATTTTGTTACCGGAAATGCAAATGCGGCCTGGGAAAGCGGTGAAAATAATGAAGTAGCAAAATCAAATGAGACGGCAGCCAAGTCAAATCCTAAAAAGGATGCAGGAAATAAAAAGTTTGGAAATAAAGGCTTTGATAAAAAAGGATATACTCCTAGATATACAAAGCAAAAGTCTGATAATCCTGATGTTATTTATGGAAGAGATTTTGATGACAATTTTATAAAACTCTCAGACCTTATCGGAGAAATTGGAGAAGTTACTGTCAGAGGAAAGATAATAGAAGTTGAAAGCAGATATCTTGAAAGAAGCGATTCCACGCTTTATATTTTTGCAATTACCGACTTCAGTGATTCCATTTATGTAAAGATGTTTGTTCGTGGTGAACAGTTGGATGCTGTTAAGGCAAATATAGTCAAGGGAAATTACATAAAAGTAAACGGTATGGCTCTGATTGATAAATTTGACAGTGAGCTTACAATTTCATCTATAAAAGGAATCAAAAAATGTGAGAAGTTTGAAGAAAATATCAGAATGGACAATGAGCCTGTAAAAAGAGTAGAGCTTCATTGCCATACAAAAATGAGCGATTTTGATGGTGTTTCTTCAGCTTCAGATATAATAAATCAGGCTAAAAACTGGGGTATGGATGCAATTGCAATTACAGATCATGGAAATATTCAAGGCTTTACAGAAGCCAGCCATGTGAAGAATCCACCTAAGATAATATACGGCGTTGAAGGCTATCTGGTAGACGATTTAAAGGAGCTTGTGACTAATCCTTCAGATAAGACTCTTGATGACGGCTTTATAGTATTTGATATAGAGACCACCGGTTTTTCCGCCAAAAACGATGCAATCACCGAGATTGGTGCGGTCAAGGTTGTAAAAGGAGAGATAGTAGACAGGTTCTCAACATTTGTAAATCCAAGAAGACCTATTCCTTTTAAGATAGAGGAACTTACACATATCAGTGATGCAATGGTAATGAATGCTCCGGTTATCGAAGATATACTTCCGGAGTTTTTGGATTTTTGTGAGGACTATATTATAGTAGCTCATAATGCAGGATTTGATACCGGATTTATACGTGAGAATGCCAAGAGGATAAACAGAGAGTACAATCCATCTATAATAGATACCGTAGCAATGGCAAGACTTCTTTTGCCGGATCTTAACAGATTTAAGCTGGATACGGTATGCAAGGCCTTAAATATATCACTTGAGGGCCATCATAGGGCTGTTAACGATGCCGAGGCTACTGCACAGATATGGGTGGAGTTTATAAGAAGACTTAAAAACAGAGGATTGTCAAAATTATCCGAGGTGGCAAGCCTGGGTGAGACCAATGCTGATATTGTAAAGAAGACCAAATATAATCATGTAATAATACTTGCAAAAAATGATATCGGAAGAATAAATCTTTATAAATTGATTTCATTATCACATATTGATTTCTTTAATAAAAGGCCAAGGATTCCAAAGTCTATTTTAGCAAAGATGAGGGAAGGTCTTATTATTGGAAGTGCATGTGAACAGGGAGAGGTTTATAAGGCTATTTTGGATGATGCCACAGATGATGAATTAAACAGAATAGTATCATTCTATGATTATCTTGAGATTCACCCATAGGCAACAATATGTTTCTTTTGGAAGACGAACAAAATGATATTCATTCTATAGAAGACTTGCAGGATATCAACAGAAGGATTGTTGAGCTTGGTAATGTATATGAAAAACCTGTAGTTGCCACCTGTGATGTGCATTTTTTAAATCCTGAGGATGAGATATACAGAAGAATTATATTCTATGGAAAGGGATATAAGGATGCGGATACGCAGCCGCCACTATATCTTCGTACAACGAGAGAGATGCTTGATGAGTTTGAGTATCTTGGCAGTGAAAAAGCTTATGAAGTGGTTGTTACAAATACCAGAATGATTTCGGATATGGTGGAGGTGATATCACCTGTAAGACCTGATAAATGCCCGCCTGTTATAGAAAATTCAGATGAGGATCTTACCAATGCATGCTATAAGAAAGCACATGAGCAATATGGAGAAGTTTTACCGAAAATAGTTGAGGACAGACTTAAAAAAGAGCTGAACTCTATTATCTCAAACGGATTTGCGGTTATGTACATTATTGCAAAAAAGCTGGTGGAAAAAAGCAATGAAGACGGTTACCTTGTAGGTTCTAGAGGATCTGTAGGTTCTTCTTTTGCCGCATATACTTCGGGAATAACGGAAGTTAATCCACTTCCTGCACATTATTACTGTGACTGTAAATATGTTGACTTTGACTCACCTGAAGTAAAAGCGTTTGCAGGAATGGCAGGCTGTGATATGCCTGATAAGATCTGTCCAAAATGTGGTAAGAAGCTTAAAAAAGACGGATTTGATATTCCTTTTGAGACTTTCCTTGGATTTAAAGGAGATAAAGAGCCTGATATAGACCTGAACTTCTCTGGAGAATATCAGCCAAATGCCCATGAATATACCGAGGTAATATTCGGTAAGGGTTATACTTACAGAGCCGGAACTGTCGGTACTCTGGCAAATAAGACCGCATACGGCTATGTAAAGCATTATTTTGATGATAAAAATGAGAGTAAAGAAAATGTGAGATAAACAGACTGGCTGTAGGCTGTGAAGGTGTAAGGAGAACTACTGGTCAGCATCCTGGAGGTATTATAGTTCTTCCTCACGGTGAGGAGATCTATACATTTACACCGGTGCAAAGACCGGCAAACGATATGACCACAAAGACCATTACCACACATTTTGATTATCATGCTATTGATCACAATCTTTTGAAGCTTGATATACTTGGACATCAGGATCCTACAATGATAAGAATGCTTCAAGATCTTACAGGTATTGATCCTGTTAAAGATATTCCTCTGGATTCAAAGGAGACAATGAGTCTTTTCCAAAACACCTCGGCTCTAGGTATTGAGCCGAAGGATATACTTGACTGTCCGCTGGGTGCTTTAGGAGTACCGGAGTTTGGTACCGACTTTGCTATGCAAATGTTAATTGATACCAAGCCGCAGGGACTTTCAGACCTTGTAAGAATTGCCGGACTTGCACATGGTACCGATGTTTGGCTTGGAAATGCACAGACTTTGATACTTGAAGGTAAGGCAACTATCAGAACAGCCATCTGTACCAGAGATGATATCATGATTTATCTTATAGAACAGGGACTTGATGAGGGTGAATCCTTTAAGATAATGGAGAGTGTAAGAAAGGGAAAAGGTCTTACTGATGAATGGGTAGAGCATATGGAGGAAAAGGGTGTACCGGACTGGTATATCTGGTCCTGCAAGAAGATAAAGTATATGTTCCCTAAAGCCCATGCGGCGGCCTATGTTATGATGGCATGGAGAATTGCTTACTGTAAGATATTTTATCCTTTGGCATATTATACGGCATACTTTACTATAAGAGCTACAGGATTTAACTATTCTCTTATGTGTATGGGAAAGGATAAGCTTGAGTTTAATATTGCTCAATATAAGAAAAATCCGGATACCACAGCCAAATATGCGGATACACTTCGTGATATGAGAATAGCACAGGAGATGTATGCAAGAGGCTTTGAGTTTGCAAAGATAGATCTTTTCAAAGTGCATCCTACAAAGTTTCAAATAATGGATGACGGTAAGATAATGCCTTCGCTTTCAAGTATTGAAGGACTTGGCGAAACTGCCGCCACATCAATAGTCAATGCCACAAAGGCAGGACCTTTCATTTCAAAGATGACTTTATGTCAAGAGCAAAGGTCGGAAAGAGTACATGCGAACTTCTTGACAGCTTGAACTTACTGGGAGATCTGCCTGAGAGTAATCAGATATCGTTTTTTGATTTGATGGGGTAAAATAAAAGAAATTTAAAGGGGGAATTTATGGCAAAAAGACCAATATTTATAGCAAAGGATAAATATCCTTTTTATACGGAGAAAACAATTGAATTTGAGTATTTTGCAGGATTTTCTGTAAGTCAAAAGCAAAAATCAATTAATTCACTTCACAATTCATATAAAAAACAAGGAGGAGGCAATGTTCTCGAGATTTCAACAAAGGGAGAGGATAAGCTTGGAATAAATTTAAGTGCATTCAACTTGTTGCTTGATATAAATGGGGGTAAATATAAACTTGAATGTGCATTTCAAGGAAGTAAAGTGTTTGAACATGGTGGACCATATACTGATTTATATGATGTACAACCCTGGGAGGCAAAGAAGGATAACCGCTTAAGAGAAAGTGGAAAAGTGATAGGATTTAATTTGTTCGGTAAAGATTTCAAAAGCGAACCTAAAGATTTTTTCTATAATTGGATCTACATAAATGCCTTAGCCAAAAATAAGAAATACTTGGAAGAACTTGATATGTATGAAGCTTTTACAGATATTGAGTTCAATCCGAATAAATCCATCAACTGCCAAGCCAGATCTGTTGCAATTGCAGTTGGATTAAAAAAAGCCGGTATATTGGAAAAATGTATCTCGGATGAAAAAGTTTTTCTAAAAGAGGTTTATAAGGTAAGTTGCTAGGAAATATATATTAAAACAAATGATATTAAATTTTTATAAGGTAGTAGCCTATGAGAGGATTGAGAACAAACGAGGGAGCTAAATTTGAAAAATATTTCGCCATTATAGAAGAGGAGGCAAGAAAACTCGGAGGAGTTTTCTTTTCTGAAACAGGTGAAGGAAGAGATTTAGACCTTGAAGATATTGAAGTATGTGATTTAGGCGGATGGCTGGTTCCATTTGATCAGGTAGATGAATTTGAAGCTCTTTATTTAGGTAGAAAAGATAAAGAAATATGGGCAGATGACAGATGGGATGATATGTATATTTTTGTAGACTATATACTTGATGGAAATAATGTAAGCGTAAAGTTTGATAAATATGAATATGATACCCAAATATTTGAAGAGTATGAGGCGGAAAAAGAGGCAGGAACTTTAAAAACACGTCCAATAGAGGAACTTTGGAAAGAAATTGAAATAAATGATCCGGACCAATAATTCGATCCAACTTTTTCAAGCTGTCAAGTAAAAACACTTGACAGCTCACTTTTATGCTGTTATACTCTCTCAGTATGGAAAATAATGATATAGAAAAATATATCAATCAAGGGATTCTTTATGATTTCTATGGAAAGCTTTTAACAGCGCATCAGCAAAGAATTTATGAGGATGTGGTTTTCAATGATCTCTCACTGAGTGAGATTGCTGAAAATGAGGGAATAAGCAGACAGGGTGTGAGCGATCTTATAAAAAGATGCAATAAATCTCTGATTTCTTATGAGGAAAAGCTTGGTTTGATAAAAAAATTTGATGAAACAAAATCTTATGTAAAAGAGATACAAAGGATTGTTAAGATATATCAGGACACAAAGAATGAAGAACTTATATCAAAGATAGAAGAGCTTTCATTCAAGATACTGGATGTATAGGAGGTTTGAATGGCTTTTGAAAGCTTATCCGAAACTTCAAAATGTTTTCAAAAATCTTCGTGGCAAGGGCAGACTTACTGAGGATGATGTAAGAGCCGGATTAAAAGAAGTAAGGCTTGCACTTCTGGAAGCTGACGTAAGTTTTAAAGTTGTAAAAGATTTTATAAAGAGTATTCAAGAAAAGGCAACAGGTACTGATGTACTCAATTCACTTACACCGGCTCAACAGGTTATCAAAATAGTTAATGAAGAGATGGTTTCTTTAATGGGTAGTGAGACTACTGAAATAAAGATTAAACCGTCAGGAGAAATGACCATAATATTGATGGCAGGTCTTCAGGGTGCAGGTAAAACAACAACTACCGCAAAGCTTGCCGCAAAATTAAAGAAAAAGGGAAATTCTCCACTTCTTGTAGGATGTGATATCTACAGACCTGCTGCCATAGAGCAGTTAAAAAGAAATGGTGAAAAGGTGGATGTGCCCGTCTTTGAGATGGGAACCGATCACAAACCTGCAGAGATTGCTAAAAGAGCTGTGGAGTTTGCTAAGGAGAATCATCACAACATTATATTCCTTGATACTGCAGGTCGTCTGCATATCGATGAAGATATGATGAATGAGTTGATAGAGATAAAAGAAAATGTAACTGTTGACGATATCATTTTGGTGGTTGATGCCATGACAGGTCAGGATGCGGTAAATGTAGCCGAGACCTTCAATGAAAAGCTTGATATTACCGGAGTAATACTTACAAAGCTTGACGGTGATACCAGAGGTGGTGCGGCTCTTTCAGTACGTGCCGTTACAGGTAAGCCGATACTCTATGTAGGTATGGGAGAAAAACTCTCTGATTTGGAGCAGTTTTATCCTGACAGAATGGCAAGCAGAATTCTCGGTATGGGAGATATCCTTTCTCTTATTGAAAAAGGCCGAGATGGATATGGACAGTGAGAAAGCTAAGAAGCTCTCACAAAAGATTGCCAAAGCGGATTTTGATTTCAACGATTTCCTTGATCAGTTGGAACAGCTTGAGAAGATGGGTGGCATGGCAAGTATACTCAGCATGTTACCGGGAATCGGTGGTAAGGCTGCATTACCTGAGGTTGATGACAGTCAGATGATAAAAAAATAAAAGCTATTATTCAGAGTATGTCTGAAAAGGAAAGGCTTGATCCAAGTCTTTTGAACCCTTCAAGAAAAAAACAGAATTGCAAAAGGGTTCAGGTGTAAATATTGCTGATGTCAACAGACTTGTAAAGCAATTTGAACAGATGAAGAAGATGATGAAGCAATTCCCGGGTATGATGAAGAATGGTAAAAGAGAGGAGCCCTTTGGCGGACTCTTTGGAGGAAAATTAGGTTTTTAAAAGGATTTTTATTCTAAATAATTAGAATTGATCATATATAGATTTTTTTATAGCTATTAGGAGGATAATAAAATGGCAGTTAAGATGAGATTAAAGAGAATGGGACAGAAGAAGGCACCTTTCTATAGAGTAGTTGTTGCTGATGCTCGTTCACCAAGAGACGGTAGATTTATCGACGAGGTTGGTTACTATGATCCAACAGTTGAGCCAAGCGTAATCAAGTTTGATGAGGAGAACACAAAGAAGTGGCTTGCTAACGGTGCACAGCCAACTGACAGAGTTGCTAAGCTTTTAAAGAGTGCCGGATTAGTATAATAAGGACTGATTATGAAAGAAGTCATTGAGGTTATAGCAAAAGCTTTGGTAGATGACCCGGCTCAAGTAAAAGTTGAAGAGACAATTGATGGTGATACTACTATTTGTACATTGTCTGTAGCCGAGGCGGATATGGGCAAGGTTATAGGTAAGTCAGGAAAGATAGCTAAGGCTATACGTTCTATTATAAAATCAGCATCTATAAGAGCTGAAAAAAGGGTAATATTAGAAATAAAATAACAAAACAAGCTGCTACATTTGTAGTGGCTTTATTGTTATTTAAAGGCTGTATTAAATAATTTTTGAAAGTGAATAAAATGATAGATAGATTTAGAGTGGGAGTTATCACAAGCTCTCATGGAATAAAGGGTGAGGCAAAGGTATATCCTACATCTGATGACCAAAACAGATTGAAAAAGATAAAGAAAGTATATGCAAATATTAAGGGAGTTGAGACTGCACTTGATATTGAAACTGTCAGATTTCAAAAAAATATGGCACTTGTAAAGTTTAAGCAGTTTAACACTCCTGAAGAAATACAGGTATTTAGGAATACCGATTTGTTTGTAGACAGACAAAATGCCACACCTTTAAAAAAGAATGAAAACTATATTGCGGATCTTATAGGTCTTGATGTAATTGATGAAGAAGGTATTTTACTTGGTAAGGTTACGGATATATTCCCTACAGGGGCTAATCATGTAATGGAAGTGGATATGGGAGAAAAGAAGGTATTATTCCCATATATCAGCCAATGTATACTGGATGTGGATCTTGAAGAAGGAAAAATTAAAGTCCATGTTTTGGACGGACTTTTGGATTTATAGATATGAAGTTTTTTTGTTTAACATTATTTCCTGAAATGATAGAAATGTGTATGAACACAAGTATAGTGGGTAGAGCCATAAAAAATGATTTGATATCAATGGAAGCGATAAATATACGTGATTATACACTTGATAAACATAGAAGAGTGGATGACTATCCATATGGCGGCGGTGCAGGTATGGTAATGCAGGCAGAGCCTATTCATAAAGCATATGAGAGTATCTGTGACAGACTGGATAAAAGAGCAAAGTTTATATATCTTTCACCACAGGGCAAGGTATTTGATCAAAACGATGCCAAAGAACTTGCAAAACTTGATGAAATAGTTTTTCTTTGCGGACATTATGAAGGTGTGGATGAGAGAGCACTGGAACTTACGAATGCACAGTGTTATTCGATAGGAGATTATGTACTTACAGGTGGTGAGCTTCCTGCGCTTGTGATGATGGATGCAATAGCAAGGATGGTAGACGGTGTACTTACCAATAATGAAAGTGCGGATTTTGAGTCATTTGAAGATAATTTACTCGAATATCCTCAGTATACAAGACCTGTAGAATATGAGGGACTTAGGGTGCCTGATATGCTTCTTTCGGGACATCATAAAAATATAGAAGAGTGGCGAAGAAAAGAGTCTATAAAGAGAACTTATCTTAACAGACCGGATCTGCTTGATAATGCAAATCTTTCAAAAAAAGATTTAATTTATCTGGAGCAATTGAAGCAGGAAAGTGGTGAAATAGATGATTAGAGAAGAAATTAATGAGATCAAAAAGCAATTTAACAAGGATACCAATGTTATCACAAAGTATGCCGGTTGTTATGTTGATGCTGAAAAGAATATAAAATTTATGAATAAGGATGCTTTCTATTCGTTACCCGAGGAGGATGCTTTCAAATATGAGGAAATATTCAGAAAGACCTTATCGGGAGCAATCGGAAAGTCATTACTTACATTGGACTTTTCTTTGGTTGATGAAGATGAAGACAGTCCACATGCATTTTTAATGAAGCTAAGGGAGAGCAGACTTGATGATGAACTACTCTTGGATGAGTTTTTCAGAAAAGTAATTGAATCCTATGAGCATGCGGAAAATTATTACATAATACTTATTGATATCATGTATGATATCCCGGGTAAGGCGAGTGATAAGATTGCAATGGATGATGCTTCAACTGAAGTTTATCATGCACTGCTTTGCAGTATTTGCCCTGTGAGCCTTTCAAAGCCTGCACTCAGTTATTTTGCCAATGAAGGTGTAATTGCAAACAGAGTAAGAGATTGGATAGTAGGTATGCCAATGCACGGATTTTTATTCCCTGCATTTACAGACAGAACTACTGATATACATGCAGCATTATATTTCAGTAAGAAAAATGATGCACTTAATGAAAGCTTTATCAATGAAATAATAGGGGTTGAGCCTCCTATGTCATCAGTTATGCAAAAAGAAACTTTTGAAGCTGTACTTTATGATATTTTAAGAGATGAGCTTACAATGCCTGTTATGTCCTCTTTAAGCTCAAATATGCTTGATTTGATTGCAGAAAACTCTGATAACCCCGAGCCTTTGGTACTTACAAAAATGATATGGTAAAGCTTATTTCAAAGAGCGGTGTATCCGATGAAGCTGTGGAATCATATGAGAAAAGTGAAGATGCCGATATAGAAGTACTTGCGGATAATGTAATAGATACAAAGAAATTTGAAGTAAAAACACCGGGTATTACCGTAAAGACAGACACGGATTCTATTGAAAAGCTTGAGACAAGAATTATAGACGGAAGGAAATATATCCTTGTGCCTATAGAAGATGATGTGGAAGTTAACGGAATGCCTGTAAAGAGTATATAATACTATTGACATTTTGTATAAAAAGTCTTAAAATTAAATTAACAAAATTAATATTTCTTCGGGGCGGGGTGTAATTCCCCACCGGCAGTATAGTCTGCGACCTGCATGAGCAGTTGATTTGGTGAAATTCCAAAACCGACAGTATAGTCTGGATGAGAGAAGAGTGTTTTCAAATTCATTTGCTTATGCCCCCTATAGATAATATAGGGGTTTTTGCATTGAAGAAAACCACTCCGAAGCATAAGCTATGGAGGTAGTTATGTTAAAAACAGTAGTTGAAAATTTGGTTTTTGTAGCAGAATTCTTAGGAATCGTATTTGCTACATTTGTAGTCGCATATCTTTTTGAGAAGATAGCAAATAAAAGATCGGGTTATACAGGTCCTGTTATTACCACTCAAAAGATTGCAATGATAGGTTTGTTTGGTGCTATAAGTACAATACTCATGATGTTTGAATTCCCTGTACCTTTTGCTCCTACATTTTACAAACTCGACTTTTCAGAATTACCCATAATGATAGTAACCTTTGCTTTCGGTCCGGTTGCAGGAATACTTACAGAGTTTATAAAGATACTTTTAAAAGTAATGTTCAGATCCACTACTACAGCATTTGTAGGTGAGCTTGCAAACTTCTGTGTGGGAGCATCTTTGATACTTCCTTCAAGTATTATTTATATATTCAGCAAAACAAGAAAAGGCGCTTTACTTGGAAGTATAGCGGGAACACTTACAATGACAGTATTCGGATCGCTTTTCAATGCATTGTATCTTTTACCTAAGTTTGCACAGATGTATGGAATGGATCTGGGTGCACTTGTAGGAATGGGTAGTGCAATAAACCCTGCAGTAACAAATATTCAAACATTTGCACTTATGATAGTTGCACCTTTAAATTTACTAAAGGGTTGTATGATTTCAGCACTTACGATTGCCCTATATAAGAAGTTTTCACCAATACTAAAGCAAGGCAATTCATTTAGAGAAGTAAACACAGCAAAATAAACTTTTACCGGCACTTATGTGCCGGTTTTTTCTTAGGTTTTCTTGCTTTTTTCACATTATATTCGTATAATAAAAGCTTAGACATATATAACCCAAACTATAGCTTTGCAATATTTTAACCTGAGAATGAGGATTTTGATGAAAGAGGATAAGTTTAACTTTCTAGATGAAGATATAGAAACTCAAATTGATAAGCCGGCAGATTTTACATCACCGGAAAGCTTATATAAAAAACTTGTTGATATCATATTACATTATCATCCTTCAGATGATATCACTATGATAGCAAAAGCTTATGAATTGGCAAAAAAAGCACATAATGATCAAAAGAGAAAATCAGGTGAACCGTATATAATTCACCCTATTTGTGTTGCTATAATTCTTGCCGAGCTTGAGCTTGATAAAGAGACTATAGCGGCAGGCCTTTTACATGACGTAATAGAAGATACAGTCGTATCATTTGATGAGCTGGCCAATATATTCGGTATTGATGTAGCAAATCTTGTAGACGGTGTTACAAAGCTTACACAGCTTTCATTAAAGAATGATAAAATAGAGATGCAGGCTGAAAACCTTAGAAAAATGTTTTTGGCAATGGCAAAGGATATCAGGGTTATTCTTATAAAACTTGCGGACAGACTTCACAATATGCGTACACTGCAATATATGAAGCCTGAGAAGCAAAAGGAAAAAGCAAGGGAGACTATGGATATATATTCTCCTATTGCACAAAGACTGGGTATTTCAAAAATAAAGGTAGAGCTTGACGATTTATCATTAAAGTATCTGCATCCTGATGTTTACTATGATCTTTCGGAAAAGCTGGCATTCAGAAAAGAACAAAGACAGCAATTTGTCGATGAGATAATAAAGAAGTTCAATGAGCATTTATCGGATACAGGAATGAAATATCAGATAAGCGGAAGAGTTAAGCATTTATTCTCGATATATAAAAAGATGGTAAATCAAAATAAGACTCTGGATCAGATCTATGATGTATTTGCCATCCGTATAATCGTTGAAGATGTGGCTGCGTGTTATCTTGCTCTTGGTACGGCACATGAGATTTATAAGCCGATACCTGGAAGATTTAAAGACTATATTGCAATGCCGAAACCGAACATGTATCAGTCGCTTCATACCACATTGATATCCGATACGGGACAACCGTTTGAGGTACAGATAAGAACTTTTGAGATGCATAAAACTGCAGAGTTCGGTATTGCAGCTCACTGGAAATATAAGGAAAGCGGAAGCGGTACATCTGCCCAAGGTTCAGAGGATGCTAAAATGAATTGGCTCAGACAGATCCTTGAATGGCAAAAGGATACTTCCGATAATGCCGAGTTTTTAAAGGTTATAAAAAGTGACTTAGACCTTTTCTCAGACAGTGTATATTGCTTTACACCAAATGGTGATGTAAAGAACCTTCCGGCAGGTTCAAACCCTATAGACTTTGCTTATTCAATACATTCAGCGGTCGGAAATAAGATGGTCGGTGCAAGAGTTAATGGTCGCCTTGTAAATATCGACTATGAATTAAAGAGTGGCGACAGAGTCGAAATCATAACCTCTCAAAACTCGAAGGGACCAAGCAGAGATTGGTTAAACATAGTCAAGTCAAATCAGGCTAAGTCTAAGATACAACAATGGTTCAAGACTGAGCTTAAAGAAGACAATATACTAAGAGGTAAAGATCTTTTAGAAAGATATTGCAAGGCTAAGGGTATAAACTGGAATGAGATAAACAAGCCTCAATTCCAGGAGAAGGTAATGAAGCGCTATGCTATCAAGGACTGGGATTCAATTCTGGCATCTTTAGGTCACGGTGGCTTAAAAGAAGGTCAGGTTATCAATAAGATGATTGAAGAACAAAAGAAGGTTGCAAAGAAAGAAATTTCCGAGTCGGCTCTTTTGGAAAGTCTCAGTGATAATAACAATACAGCTGTACATAAGAAATCAAAAAACGGTATTACAGTAAAGGGTATAGAGGATATAGCGGTCAGATTTTCAAAATGTTGCAATCCTGTTCCGGGTGATGAGATAGTTGGCTTTATTACAAGAGGCAGAGGTGTTTCAATACACAGAACAGACTGTATAAATGTGATGAACCTTCCTTCTGATGACAGAACAAGACTTATACCTGCCGAGTGGCAGGAGTTTGAAGATGCAAAACTTGAGGAAAAGTATCAGACAGAATTGCAGATATTTGCTCACAATCGTCAGGGACTTATATTTGATATTATAAGAATTTACAGTGAAAACAACATCACAATCAACAATATGAATGCCCGCACAAACAAGCAGGATATTTCAACTATAAATCTTGTGTTTGATATAAAGGGAAGAGAAGAGTTAAACTCTTTAATCGGTAAACTAAGACAGATTACAGGAGTAATAGATATTGAAAGGGCTACAGGCTGATGGATAAATTAGGAATATATGTGCTTACACTCGGTCCGGTACAGACCAATGTGTATGTAACATACAATAAAGAAACTTTGGAATGTTTGATAGTGGATCCTTCTGCAGAGGCAAAGGCTATTATCAAAGTTATAGAAGAGAATAAGCTAAAACCAAGTGCAATACTTCTTACACATGGACATTTTGACCATATAATGGCTGTAAATGATTTGGTGGAAAAATATAATATAAAAGTATATATATCCAAAAATGATGATGAAATGCTTGGTGACAGTTATAAATCGGGCGGAAAGTCATTTATCGGACATGGATATGTTACAAAGGCGGATTTCTTGTTAAATGACGGTGATGTTATTCGTTTGCTTGATGAAGATATAAAATTTATTGCCACACCGGGACATACAAAGGGATCAGGTTGTTATTATATAGAGTCAGAAAAGATTTTATTCTCAGGTGATACGGTTTTTAGAGAGGACTGTGGAAGAACGGATCTTTACGGAGGAGATAATCCTACTATAATCAGATCGATATATGATAAGGTCCTTACTTTGCCGGAAGATGTAAATATATTGCCGGGACATATGGATATGACTACAGTAGGACATGAAAAGAAGTATAATCCTGTTGCAATTTATGTGGAAAAGCATGGGATAGATAGATGATTTCGTTACTATTGGAAGATATGACCTTTGAGCAGGACATAAGAGAGCTTTTGATGGCTTTTTATCCTGAAGAAAAATATATTTACACAGATGAGGATTCCACACTGTCTTTATTTTTATCAAAGGATGATACATATTATCATATCAAAATAAAAGATGAAAGTAATCTACTGGAGTTTAGTTCACCGCTTAAAGAAACAAAGTTTGATACCAAAAATGATCTGAAAAGAAATATATACACAAATCTTTTAAAGCTTGGTAATAAAGAACTTCCTTGGGGGACTCTCACCGAATAAGACCTACAAAGATAGTAATGGAAATGCTTGAAAATGATATGTCTTTAGAAGATATAAAAAAACATTTAAAAAGAAGTCTATCTTGTAAGTGATAAAAGAATTAAACTTTGTACAGATACGGCAAAAAATGAATTCAATATTTTAAAAAAAGTAGATTATAAGAACGGTTACAGCCTGTATATAGGAATACCTTTTTGTCCTACAAGATGTTTATACTGTTCTTTTACCTCTTATTCTATTGCACAATGGAAGAAAGATACCGATACATATGTAGAAGCACTTTGTAAAGAGCTTTTAGCTGTCTCAAAGATGTACAAAGATAAAAAGCTTCAAACTATCTATATGGGCGGAGGAACGCCTACTTCACTTGAAGGCTATCAGTTATCAAAGATTTTGAATGTAGTAAAAGAAAACTTTGATCTTTCAAATCTTTTGGAGTTGACTGTGGAGGCCGGAAGACCTGACAGTATAACAAGAGAAAAGCTTGAGGCCCTAAAAGCCGCAGGAGTTGATAGAATATCAATAAATCCACAGACAATGCAACAAAAAACTCTTGATCTTATCGGCAGACATCATACTATAGAAGATATCTATGAAAGCTATAAGCTGGCAAGAGAAGTTGGCTTTGAGAATATAAATATGGACTTTATAATCGGATTAAACGGTGAGACTTTGGAGGATGTTATTGACAGCTTACCAAGGTGAAATCATTTGCTCCGGAATCCATTACCATACATTCTCTTGCATTAAAGAGAGCAGCCAGGTTAAATACAGAAAATAAAAGAGAGATTATGGACAATGATCTGATTTTATCAATGATAAATACAGCAACCGATACATGTACCAATTTGGGATTGGAGCCTTATTACTTGTATAGGCAAAAAAATATGGCAGGAAATCTTGAAAATATTGGATTTTCAAAACTTGGTAAAGAATGTCTTTACAATATATTGATTATGGAAGAAAAACAGACTATCATAGCCTGTGGAGCAGGTACATCAAGTAAGATAGTATTTGGAGACGGAAGAATAGAGAGAATCGAAACAGTAAAGGATCCGAAGCTTTATATAGAAAGACTTGATGAAATGATAATGAGAAAGGAAAGTATGCATGGCATTGATTAAAAAAGGTGTCACCGGAATGAAGGACATTCTCCCTGAGGAGATGATTATCAGGGACTATTTGATAAATATAATAAAAAAGACCTATGGAAGCTTCGGCTTTACATCAATAGAGACTCCTGCTATGGAACATATTGAAAATCTTTTAAGTAAGCAGGGTGGTGACAATGAAAAGCTTATTTTTAAGGTTCTAAAAAGAGGTGAGAAATTAAAGCTTGAAGATGCAAAGGATGAAAATGACCTGGTTGATGCAGGACTCAGATACGACCTTACATTGCCACTTGCCAGATACTATTCAAACAATCAGGCAAGTCTTCCAAATCCTTTTAAGGCATTGCAAATAGGTAATGTATATAGGGCTGACAGACCACAAAAAGGAAGATTCAGACAGTTTACACAATGTGATATAGATATTCTTGGAGAAGCATCAAATCTTGCGGAGATAGAGCTGATACTTGCAACAACCAAAGCACTTAGTGAGATTGCAAAAGGAAAGAAATTCACAGTAAGAATTAATGACAGAAGAATTCTTTTAGCAATGGCTCTTTATGCAGGTTATTCTGATGACAATATAAGTAATGTATTTATTATCCTTGATAAGATGGACAAAATAGGACTTGACGGAGTCAGAAAAGAGTTGACAGAGCTTGACGGTGAAGAAAAGTGTGAGAAATATCTAAATCTTTTTGACGGTTTATCAAATGATGCAAAGGCTCTTACTTCTTTAAAGGATAGTCTGGCAGGATTTATTGAAGAGGGAGTTTTAGAGGGCTTATCTGAGATAATGAATACAGTGCTTGATGTAAAGGAAAACGATTTTTCACTGGAATTTGATCCCACTTTAGTTCGTGGTATGGGATATTATACCGGAACTATTTTTGAAGTAAGTATGGAGGGATTCTCAGGTTCGGTAGCCGGTGGCGGAAGATATGATAAGATGATAGGAAAATTTACAGGAAGTGATACTCCTGCATGCGGTTTTTCCATCGGTTTTGAAAGAATCATCACAATACTTATGGATTCAGGATTTAAGATTCCTGATGAGAGCAAAAAAATCGCATTCCTCTATGAGAAAAATATAGATTCAAATGTTTTAACATCTATATTAAAAGAGGCTGCAACTTTAAGAGAGGCCGGAAATATTGTTTTGGTTTCCAAGATGAATAAGAATAAGAAGTTCCAAAAAGAAGGGCTTGAAAAACAAGGATATATTGAATTTAAAGAATTTTATAGAGAAGCTTTAAAATAGTTAGGAGATAAAAATGGCAGAATCAATGCTTGGCTTAAAGAGAAGTCATAGATGTGCAGAGGTGGTTAACGCACCGCTTGAGAGTGAAGTTACAGTAATGGGTTGGGTTCAAAAGAACCGTAATAAAGGTGGAATCATATTTTGTGATTTGAGAGACCGTTCAGGTATCTTACAGATTATTTTTGAAGAGGATGAATGCGGAAGTGAAGTATTTAATAAGGCAATGAAGCTTAAGCAGGAGTTTTGCATTGCTGTTACAGGACTTCTTAAAAAAAGAAGCGGAGCTTTTAATGAATCACTTGAAACAGGAGAGCTTGAGGTAAGAGCAACAGGACTTAGAATACTTTCAGAGTCTGAGACACCTCCTTTCCATATCGAAGAAGATTCAAAGACAAAGGAAGAGCTTAGATTAAAGTACAGATTCCTTGACCTTAGAAGACCTGATCTTCAAAGAAATCTTATGGTTAGAAGTAAGGTGGCTACCACTACAAGAAACTTCCTTGCAGAGAACGGATTTTTAGAGATTGAAACACCTACACTTATTAAGAGTTCACCTGAGGGAGCCAGAGACTATCTTGTACCAAGCCGTGTATATCCGGGAAGTTTTTATGCACTTCCACAGTCACCACAGCTTTTCAAGCAGCTTTTGATGGTGTCGGGATATGACAGATACTTCCAGCTTGCAAGATGCTACAGAGATGAGGATTTAAGAGCAGATCGTCAGCCTGAGTTTACTCAGATAGATATGGAGCTCTCATTTGTAGACGTGGATGATGTTTAGATGTTAATGAGAGACTCTTACAAAGACTTTTCAAGGATGTACTTAATGTTGATGTAAAGCTTCCGATACAGAGAATGACTTGGCAGGAGGCAATGGATCGTTTCGGTTCGGATAAGCCTGATCTTAGATTCGGTATGGAATTAAAAGATGTTTCAAGTGTTGTCGCAAACTCTGAATTTGCAGTATTTAAGAACGCCTTGGCAGCCGGTGGCAGTGTAAGAGGTATAAATGCTACAGGACAGGCAGGTATGCCGAGAAAGAAAATAGATGCTCTTGTAGAATTTGTTAAAAGTTACAGAGCAAAGGGACTTGCATATATGGCTATTGAGGCTGACGGAAATATCAAGTCTTCATTTGCCAAGTTTATGACTGAGGCTGAGATAGAGGGACTTAAATTGGCTATGGATGCAAAGCCGGGAGATATGCTATTCTTTGCTGCCGACAGCAATAAAGTTGTTTGGGATACTCTTGGTGCACTGAGAGTTGAGCTTGCAAGCCAGCTTGGTCTTTTAAAGAAGGATGATTACAGATTTCTTTGGGTTACAGAATTCCCACTTCTTGAGTGGTCAGAGGATGAAAACAGATTTAAGGCAATGCACCATCCGTTTACTGCACCTATGGATGAGGATTGGCAGTATATCGACTCAGATCCCGGGTAGAGTAAGAGCAAAGGCGTATGATATAGTACTTAACGGAACTGAAATCGGTGGTGGTTCTGTAAGAATTCACCAGGGTGATGTTCAGGCAAAGATGTTTGATGTTCTTGGCCTTTCAAAAGAAGTTGCACAGGAGAGGTTCGGTTATCTTCTTGATGCATTTAAGTACGGTGTACCGCCACATGCAGGACTTGCATATGGTCTTGACAGAGTTGTAATGCTTATGGTTGAGGCTGACTCTATAAGAGATGTTATTGCATTCCCTAAGGTAAAGGATGCTTCAGATCTTATGACAAACGCTCCTGACAGAGTGGATGATGCACAGCTTAAGGAACTTGGACTTATAATAAAAGGTGAATAATATTATTTGCTGATATGGGGATTTTATGGAAGATGTGAAGATACTGGTTGTTGATGATGAAGCCAGAATGAGAAACTTGTAAAAGATTTTCTTGCCATAAAGGGCTTTATAGTTTTGGAAGCAGAAGACGGTGAGGAGGCTCTTAAAATCTTTGATTCAAACAAAGATATAAAGTTGATTCTACTGGATGTAATGATGCCCAAACTTGACGGCTTTGAGACATTGGAAGTTATAAGGCAGTATTCCAAGGTACCTGTTATGATGTTGACTGCAAGAAGTGAAGAAAGAGATGAGCTGGAAGGCTATAAACTCGGTGTTGATGAATATATCACCAAACCTTTTTCACCTAAGATACTTGTGGCCAGAGTCGAAGCGGTACTTAGAAGAACCATGGGAGAATCGGAAGAAAAACTGGTTGCAGGGGCTATTGAGATAGATAAGGTCGCACGCAGTGTTTATATAGATGGAAAGCCTGTGGATCTAAGTTTTAAAGAATACGAGCTTCTGACTTACTTTATTGAAAATAAAGGTATTGCTCTATCCAGAGAAAAAATCCTAAATTCAGTATGGAATTATGATTATTTCGGAGATGCCAGAACCATTGATACTCATGTAAAAAAGCTTCGTGCCAAGATGGGTGATTGCGGTGATTATATAAAGACTGTATGGGGCATGGGCTATAAGTTTGAGATTACATCATAATATAACTTGTATTAAATAAGAATATAGATAAGGAGCATTTATGACAAAGATAAGGACAAGATATGCACCAAGTCCTACCGGAAGAATGCATGTAGGAAATCTTAGAACAGCATTGTATGCATATTTGATTGCAAAACATGAGGGTGGAGATTTCCTGCTTAGAATAGAAGATACAGATCAGGAAAGATATGTGGAAGGCGCTACAGAAATCATCTACAGAACACTCGCAGAAACAGGACTTATTCATGATGAAGGTCCTGATAAGGATGGCGGTTGTGGTCCATATGTACAGAGTGAGAGACAAAAGCAGGGACTTTATCTTGAGTATGCTAAAAAACTTATAGAAAAGAAGCAGGCGTACTATTGTTTCTGTACTCCTGAAAGACTGAATTCACTCAGATCAAGTGTAAACGGTGAGGAAATCATGAAATATGATAAGCATTGCCTTTCACTGTCTGAGGAAGAGATAAAGAAAAATCTTGAAAGCGGTATGCCATATGTAATCCGTCAAAATAATCCAACTACAGGTACAACATCATTCCATGATGATATCTACGGTGATATTACAGTAGATAACTCAGAGCTTGATGATATGGTACTTATAAAATCTGACGGATATCCTACTTATAATTTTGCCAATGTTGTGGATGATCATCTTATGGGAATCACACATGTTGTAAGAGGTAATGAGTATCTCTCATCCTCACCTAAATACAACAGATTATATGAAGCATTCGGCTGGGAAGTACCTACATATGTACATTGCCCTCTTATAACAAATGAGGAGCATAAGAAGCTTTCAAAGAGAAGCGGACATTCTTCATTTGAGGATTTGATAGAGCAAGGATATGTATCTGAGGCTATAGTAAACTTTGTAGCATTACTTGGATGGTCACCTGAGGATGATAAGGAGATATTCTCATTGGAAGAGCTTATAAAGGCCTTTGACTATAAGCATATCTCAAAATCACCTGCAGTCTTTGATATGGTTAAGCTCTCATGGATGAATGGTGAGTATTTAAAGAATATGAGTGAAGAGGAGTTCTTCAAATTATCAGAACCATATATCAAAGAGGTTATTAAAAAGCCTCTTGATTTAAAGAAAATATCAAATATGGTAAAGACAAGAATAGAAGTTTTGCCACAAATTGCTTCACATATCGATTTCTTTGAGGAATTACCTGAGTATGATATCGAAATGTATACTCATAAGAAGATGAAAACAAATTCTGAGAATTCATTGGCCCTTTTAAAGGAAGTATTGCCACTGCTTGAAAATACAGATGATTACACAAATGATAATTTGTTTGCTACCTTGCAGGAATTCGGTAAGGAGCATGAATACAAGACAGGATTTATTATGTGGCCTATCAGAACAGCGCTTTCAGGAAAGCAAATGACTCCTGCAGGTGCTACCGAGATTATGGAAGTTCTTGGAAAAGATGAATCAATAAGAAGGATTAAGATTGGAATTGATAAATTACAGCAGTAATCAAAAGAAAGCCATAGAACATGGGGCAGGTCCCTTGATGGTATTGGCAGGACCCGGCTCCGGAAAAACCTTTGTGATCACACATAGAATAAAATATCTTATAAAGGGGTCGGGTATAAACCCGGCCCATATTTTGGTTGTAACCTTTTCAAGGGCCGCAGCCAAGGAGATGAAAGACAGATTTGAAAAGCTGCACGGAAAAAGTTTGGTGACGTTTGGAACATTTCACTCGGTGTTTTTCAGTATTCTAAAAACAGCTTACGGATTCAGTGCGGAACAGATTGCCTCTGATGAATTAAGATATACTCTTATCAAGGAACTGATAAAGAAAAATGAAATAGTGAATGAAGATATCAATACACTTTCCGGAAATCTTTTAAATGAAATAGCTCTTATTAAACAGGATAATATAAATATAAAAAATTACTATTCAAAACAGTATTGCAAGTGATACTTTCAAAAAATTATACAGAGAGTATGAAGCCGAACTTGAGTCAAGAAATAAGCTTGATTTTGAGGATATGCTTTTGCTTACATATGAGCTTTTAAGTGAAAGAAAAGATATTTTGAAGGCTGTACAAGAAAGATATCAATATATTTTGGTAGATGAGTTTCAGGATATAAATTTTTTGCAATACAATATAATAAAGTTGATGGCGGGGAAAAAGCAAAATATTACTGTAGTAGGAGATGACGATCAGTCTATTTATAGATTCAGAGGTGCAAGGCCTGAAATAATGCTTGGATTTGAAAGAGATTTTAGAAATGTTTCAAAGGTTTTTTTGGATATAAATTTCAGATCTACTACTCAAATAGTGGATGCTTCAACCAAACTTATATCGTTTAACAGTAAGAGATTTCCAAAAACTTTTAAGGCAAATAACGGAAGCGGAGCACCGGTATCGGTTATTGAATTTAAAAATCCTTTCGCCGAGGTAAATACAATAGTAAACGATGTAAAAGAATACATAAAATCAGGTCAGGATATAAACAATATTGCAGTGCTTTACCGTACAAACCTTTCTCCAAGACTTCTTATAGAGAGAATGATGAAGAATAATATTCCTTTCACAATAAGAGATTCTATTCCAAATCTCTTTGAGCATTGGGTATCAAAGGATATTATATCTTACATAAAGCTGGCTACTAATATGGGAAATAAAACCGATCTGCTTCGTATTTCAAACAAGCCGAACAGATATATAAGCAGGGATTCTCTTGTCTCATCAAAGGCAAATATTGAAACTCTCTTTGATTATTATGACGATAAAAGTTATATGATAAAAAGAATCATAGAGCTTAGAGAACATTTGCGTACAATAAAGAATTTAAAGCCTGCAACGGCTCTAAGATATATAAGAAATGTTGTCGGATATGATGAATATATAGAAGAATACTGTGATATGAACGGTGTAGAAAGTGATGAATGCTATACTGTTTTAGGGGATCTTGAAAACAGTGCATCTGAATTTAATACTTTCAATGACTGGTTTGTTCATATGGAAGAGTATAAGGAGGAGTTGATAGAGGCAAGGAAAAAGTCAAATGAAGAGGACACCGGTGTAAGACTTATGACCTTTCATTCCTCTAAAGGACTGGAATTTGATATTGTCTATATAATTGATGTAAATGAGGGGAGCGTACCTTATAAAAAGGCTAAAGGTGCTGATGAGATAGAAGAAGAGAGAAGAATGTTTTATGTTGCGATGACAAGAGCAAGACATAAACTTTTTATTTGCTATTGTAAGGAGAATTTTGGAAAGTCCATCGGTAAGTCGGATTTTATAGTGGAACTTTCTTCTAAGGCCAATCCATAGTGAGGTATATATGATACAAAAATTCAGCCATTCACTGCGTATGAAAATAACCTTAATAATATTATTGATTATTTCAATATTATTATTATCAATAGGTCTTTTAAACAACTTCGGACTTCCGTGGTTTTATCAGAATGAAAAGGTAAGCGAGATAAAAGAGGCTTATCTTAAAATTGATAATGAAGTGATGAAAATTGAGTCTAACGGTCAGCATATAATAGATGAAAGCTCGTACGAATCAATTGTCAATGACAGTTTGAAAAGTATTATTTTGGACTATTCAAATAAATATAATATAACAATTGCACTTGTAGACTCTTTTACAAATAGGGCGATATACTCATCCGCAAGAGAGGGTGACGGATTATTAAGTAGAATTCAGGACGGTTTTATTGGAAATCAAAAAGCAAAATATATTGTACAGTAATAAAAATTATACAATAATACTCCATCAAACCATGCAAAAAACCTCGTTTATTGAAGGCTTTGGATACTGCAGTAATAATGAGACTATTGTAATTATGTCCACTCCGGTTGCCAGCTTAAAGGAAAGTGTAAGTATTTCAAACAGATTTCTTATATATATGGCAATTATAGGATTTATTATAACTGTCATACTTACATTTATTATTGCCAAAATGATTACAAATCCTATACTTGAGCTGGCTGAGATATCAAATAAAATGGGAAAGCTGGATTTTACCGCAAAGTATTCAGGTAACAGAAGTGACGAAATACAGACACTTGGACAAAATATGAACTATATGTCCGACAGACTTGAAAATGCTATAGGTAAACTCCAGGAAGCCAATGAGATATTAAAGGAAGATATTAAAAGAAAAGAAGCCATTGATGAGATGAGAAAAGACTTTATAGCCAATGTATCTCATGAATTAAAGACTCCTATTGCTCTTATTCAAGGCTATGCTGAAGGCTTAAATGAGGGACTCTGTGAAGATGAGGAAAGCAGAAAATACTATACTGAAGTCATACTGGATGAAAGTGAAAAGATGAATAAGATGGTCAAACAATTACTTACACTTTCTTCACTTGAATCAGGAAACAGTATATTGCATAAGGAAAGATTTAATTTGACATCGCTTGTAGAATCGGTTATTGAATCCATGTCAATACTTATCGGTGAAAAGAACGTAAATATAGTGTTTGATTCAACTAAGGATATATATTTAAATGCGGATGAATTTAAAATAGAAGAAGTTGTTACAAACTATATAAGCAATGCGATTCACCATGTTAAGGATTCAGGGGAAATCAGAATAAATATTTCTGATCACGAAAATATTATAGGCTTTAGTGTGTACAATACAGGAAATCCTATACCGGAAAAGGATATAAATAATGTTTGGGAGAAATTCTTTAAAGCTGGACAAGGCACATTCCAGAGCATATGGAGGAAGCGGAATCGGACTTTCCATTGTAAAGGCAATAGTGGAAGCACATAATGGTACTGTTGCTGTAAGGAATATACTTGAAGGTGTTGAATTTTCTTTCAATATACCAAAGGCATAGATATGACGATTGATGAATTTAATAGAATAAACGGCCATACACAGAGGTATGGCTTTACTACAGGTACAAGCGCAACTGCTGCGGCAATCGGTGCTACATATATGTATCTCAACGATAAAAAGGATATGGTTGATGTGGAGCTTCCTGCCGGTATAACACTAACTATTCCTTTAGCTTATGGTAAATATGATGAAAAATCATTTACCTGCGGTGTTAAAAAATATTCCGGAGATGACCCTGATGTTACTGACGGAATTTTAATTAGTACAAAGCTTGAATTTATAAAAAAAGAAAACGGTCTTGAGTTTAATTTTTTTGCAGGTGAAGGTGTCGGAATATTTACAAAAGACGGATTGGCTCTGCCAAAGGGAGAAGCCGCTATAAATCCTGTACCAAGGCAAATGATGATTGACAATCTTTCGCGTATATTAAAAGAATCCGGATTTAAAGGAACAGTTAATATAACCGTTATGGTAGAAAACGGAGTGGAGATAGCAAAAAAGACCTTTAATGAAAGACTTGGAATTATCGGTGGAATCTCAATACTCGGTACCTCGGGACTGGTACTGCCTATGAGTAAAACAGCACTTTTGGAAACAATAGAGGCTGATATAAAATTCAGGCTTAAAAATTCAGAAAACAAAACAGTATATATGGCACCCGGGAATATAGGTGCAAGATTTTTAGAACAAAACTTCGGCATTGAAAGTAAAACAGTGGCAATTATCAGTAATTTTATAGGTGAAAGCATTGACTATGCAATCTCAAATGATGCAAAAGAAATTGTACTTTGCGGTGATCTTGGTAAGCTTATAAAATTATCAGGTGGAATAATGAATACACATTCAAATGATTCCGATTCGAGACTTGAGTTGCTTGCATCTGCAGTACTTAAACATGCTATTAAAAAAATAATATAGATTTTAAATCTCTTGAATATATTATATCAAATATCTTTGAGCAAAAGACAACTACAGGTGCTATAAATATAATAAAAAGAAAAAACTTGAAAAAAATGCTTTGATATACTTTGCAAATCAAATGCTTTATTATGTCTATAATCGTGCATTTAAAGCGGAAATATTCTACCATAAGAACAGATTTGCAGATATGGATGAGTTTAAAAACAATTTTGAAATTAGAATTATCGTATTCAGTGACAATATGATGATTATAGACACAGGAGAAAATAAATGAGTAAACTATATGGTGTCGGTGTAGGACCGGGAGATCCGGAGCTTATGACAATAAAAGCAATTAATGCCATAAAAAGATCAAAAACCATCTGTTTTCCGGGAAAGAGTGAAGACAGCTCTATTGCTTTTAATATTGCTAAACAGGCAATTCCTGAGATAGATGATAAAATAAAGATATGTGTTGATTTTCCAATGACAAAAAATCCTGAGGTACTGGAAGAAGCACATTCAAAAATTACCAATCAGATAAACGAGCTTTTAAAAGAAGGAGATGTGGCCCTTCTTACACTTGGAGATCCGGGGGTGTATGCGACTTATTCGTATATTGCACTTAGACTTAAAAATTCAGGAGTGGATGTGGAAACAATAGCAGGTATTACATCCTTCAGTGCGGCAGCCGCAAAACTTGGTATACCTTTGACTCTTGCAGACGAAGAGCTGCATGTAATACCTTCTTCATATTCATTTGAAGAGGCTTTCAATCTTGAGGGTACATTGGTATTTATGAAATCAGGTAAAAGCTATGAAAATCTCGTCAAGTATATCAAAGAAAATAAAGCAGAGCTTGATGTGTATATGGTGGAAAATTGCGGTATGACAAATGAACGATTATTTATCGGTGCCGCTGATCTTCCGGAAACAAGCGGTTATTTTACAGTAATTATAGTAAGAGGTGTGAAATGAAACAAATTTATATAATAGGTATGGGACCGGGCAAATATGAACAGATGACGGTTGAAGCCATAAAGAAAATAGAAGAAAGTGATATAGTTATAGGATATACTGTATATACAGATCTTATAAAAGAAATATGGCCTGATAAGGAATGTCTTTCCACTCCTATGACAAAGGAATATGAAAGATGTGTAATGGCATTTGAAGAGGCAGATAAAGGAAAGACTGTAGCAATGGTTTGCTCAGGTGATGCCGGCGTATACGGACTCACAGGACTTATGCTTGGTATAGCACCTGATTATAAAGATGTGAATGTAAAGACTGTAGCCGGAGTTACGGCAGCTCTTTCAGGTGCAGCGATTATAGGTGCACCTTTGATACATGATTTTGCTGTAATAAGTTTAAGTGATCTTTTAACACCATGGGAAAAGATAGAAAAAAGACTTGAATGTGCCGCAATAGGAGATTTTTGTATTTCAATATATAATCCCGGAAGTAAAAAGAGAGTGGATTATCTAAAAAAAGCATGTGAAATATTATTAAAATATAAGAGTGAAGAAACACCATGCGCTATAGCAAAAAATATAGGAAGAGATGGTGAAAGTTATACTGTCTATACTCTCTCTGAATTAAAGGATGTACAGGTCGGAATGTTTGAAACTGTATTTATAGGTAACTCAATGACAAAGGTGGTAGACGGTAAACTTGTTACACCAAGAGGATATTCCAATGAGTAAGGTACTTATTTTTGGAGGTACTACAGAAGGAAGAGAACTGGCTGCTTTTTGTGATAAACTTAAAATACCGACTATACTTTGTGTAGCAACAGAGTATGGAAAAGAAGTACTTCCGGAATTTGAAACTGTTACAGTGAGCAATAAACGACTTAATATAGAGGAAATAGCAGAACTTATAAAAAACAATAATATATCATGTATTATAGATTCCACACATCCATATGCATATGAAATATCAAAAAACATTGAATCTGCAATAAAACTCTTGGATAAAAGTATTACATTTTTTAAGATAAAAAGAGATTCTATGGATGTAATTTTAAATGATGTACTTGAATTTTCAAGTAACAAAGAAGCAGTTGATTACCTCTTAAATGCAGAAGGGAATATCTTACTTACAACAGGGAGTAAGGAGATTGCGGCATTCAGTGAACTTTCAAATCGTTTATTTCCAAGAGTTCTGCCAAGTATAGACTCTATCAATGCCTGTATATCTGCCGGTATACCGTCAAGAAATATTATAGCGATGCAGGGACCTTTTTCAAAAGATCTAAATGAAGCTATTATAAAGGAATTTGATTGCAAATATCTTGTAAGTAAATTATCCGGAAGAAGCGGCGGTTTTGATGAGAAGATCGAGGCCGCAAAAAATACAGCTTGTATTCCTGTGATTATTATGCCGAAAACTGAGATCACAGGTATATCTGTAGAAGAGTGCAAGTTTAATTTAGAGAAAATATATAATTAGTAGGTATAAGTATGGTAAAAGCCGGAAATATAAATCTTGTCGGAATAGGGCTTGGAAATCCTGATCTTTTGACAAAGTCAGCTTTTGATGCAATAGACAGATCAAATGTAATTATAGGTGCAAAAAGAATAGTTGAAAGTGTAAAAGAAGACTTTCCTGATAAGATTTTTATAGAGTATAATGCAGAGAAAATTCTGGAAATTATAAAAGAGAATATAAGCAATGAAATAGCCATAGTATTTAGTGGCGATATTTCACTTTTTAGTGGGAGTATTAAGCTGGTTGAAAGACTGAATGTCGCAATACAAGATGAAAAAGCTTTTTAAAAATTGTGTTATAAATACATATCCCGGAATATCCAGCTTAGTTATTTATGTGCAAAAACAAATACTGATATTTCAAAGGTGAAGATATTATCATTTCATGGTAGGGAAGAACTTTTGTATCACAATATTGACTCAAATGAATATACCTTTATTATCACTTCTAAAGTTGAAGGAGTAAAAAGAAATATGTAGAAAACTTATTTCTTTTGGTTTTTTGATCTTGATATAACACTTTGGAGAAAAATCTTTCATATGATAATGAAAGAATAACGACAGCTAAAGCATCTGATTTACTTGATATGGATATATCTGATTTAAATTGTATGATTATATCAAATCCTGATGCTGATAAATCTATCAGCTTTGGACTTTCTGATGAAGTATTTGCAAGGGATAAGGTGCCTATAACAAAGTCTGAGGTCAGAGCAATAATAATGAGTAAATTAGATATTCATCCTGATAGTATTTGCTATGATATTGGTGCAGGTAGCGGTTCAGTAACTATTGAAATGGCTAGACTTGCCTATGAAGGAAAAGTCTATGCCATAGAGAAAAATCCTCTTGCTGTAGAGCTTATACAAAAAAATATTCATAATTTCAGTGCTGAAAATATAGAGCTGATACATGCCAAAGCACCTGAGGGACTGGATAATATACTTGATGCAGATAAGATATTTATCGGTGGTAGCGGCGGTGAGCTTGGCAGCATAATGGAAATGATATTTACATCGAAAAAGAATCATACAATTGTAATTTCAGCTATAACTATGGAAACCATTGCGCAGATAACGAATATTGTAAAAATTGCAAAGGAAAAAGGCTATGATACTGAAATTACAGCCGTTAATGTGTCAAAGTCAAAAGAAGTGGGACCCTATAATATGATGATGGCACAGAATATGGTGTTTATAGGTGTAATTAAGATGTAATGCAAGGAGCTTCCTGTATAATTTAAATGGTGGACGTTGAAAATTGAAAATACCTCAGAGTAAAATAAGACTACTGACTGGCAGGTTGGTAAATCTTATCAAACAGAGAGGTATCTACAATGAAGTCTAACACACAAAATACAAAAATTGAAGCAATTACAGAAACTACTTTGGTGCTCGGAATCGATGTCGGAAGTGAAACGCATTATGCAAGAGCTTTTGATTACCGAGGAATCGAGTATTCTAAGAAACCATTAAAGTTTAGTAATGATGAGGCCGGATTCGTGACGTTTAAGGCATGGATTCTGGACATCAAAGAAAAGCATGGTAAGGACAAAGTGATTCCAGGAATGGAGCCTACCGGCCACTACTGGTTCAATCTTGGTAAGTTCCTTCAGGACAACGAGATGAAGCCGGTTCTTGTGAATCCTCATCATGTAAAGAAATCAAAAGAACTCGACGATAACAATCCGACAAAGAACGATCGTAAGGATCCGAAAGTCATAGCAGGACTAGTTAGAGAGGGACGTTACATGATCCCATACCTGCCTGAGGGTGTTTATGCAGATCTTAGAACTGCATCTAACATGAGATTTCAGCTACAAGCGGAGCTTACAAGAATTCAGAATAGGATCAGTCGTTGGTTCAATATATATTTTCCTGAATACAAAACAGTGTACGGACAGTCGGATGCTAAAAGCGGAATGCTGATTCTTAAGGTGGCGCTACTTCCGGAAGATATCCTGACGTTGGGTATCGATGGGGTGAACCAAATCTGGCGAGATGCGAAGGTGAGAGCAGTTGGGAAAGCGAGGGCAAAGACCCTGATAGAAGCTGCTGAGCACAGTGTTGGAAGCAAAGAAGGTGAAATATCTGCAAGGATGGAAATCCGTATGCTGCTGGATGATTATGAGTCCAGAAATACTCGTCTTCAGGAAGTAGTAGCTCTGATTGAAGAGCTGGTAAAAAAGATTCCAATGGCTGAAAAGCTGTTGGAAATTAAGGGAGTAGGAATCAAGACGGTGTCGGGATTCCTGGCTGAAGTAGGCGATATAAGCCGCTTCAATAACCCAAAAGAACTGCAGAAACTTGCAGGTTTAGCATTGGTTGAGAATAGTTCGGGTAAACATAAGGGTGAGACAACAATAAGCAGACGAGGTCGAAAGAGACTAAGATATCTGCTCTTCGAGGTTGCAATGTCCCTTGTTTCAAAAAATCCGGAGTTCATGGAACTCCACTCATACTATACAACCAGAAAGCTGAATCCATTAAAGAAGATGCAGTCGCTGATGGCTGTGGCGGCAAAGCTGCTCCGTGTCTTCTTTGCAATGCTGACCAAGGGCGTGGACTATGATTCCAAAAAGCTGGTTGGTGATATAAAGAGACCGGAAGTATATTTGCAGGCAGCATAAGCGTACAATGTAATCAATACGGCGGCCGTCCTATGGGAGGTCACTAAACAAAGCAGAATGTAGCAGATAACGTCCACTGATTACAGTGCTGGTACAGGAAGCGAGTCAGTAATCAACAATACAAAGAATGAGCCGGTAGTCGGCAGGAATTGTAACCATGGGGCATGACCCCGTAAAGGAGCATAGCTGACACCCTGGTTATGGGCAGGCAGGACGAAGGAAGTTAGGACCTCTGGAGACAGAGATGATCCTGGTGGGTATAGGAGGTTAGCTGCCATAGAGGGATGGGTATACACAAGGCCAGTAAAGCGAAAATCAATGACGTTTTATTTCGTGTACCCTTTTACCGCTATTTCAGTACCAGATACACCGAAATGTTTATAACTCTGGCTTATTTACTGAGACAGACAAGGTCAAAAAACCTTGAATTTTCAACAAAAAACACTTGATTATATGAGGAGGGGTTATTATGAGTAGTAGGCCAAATTATTTATAAAAAAGATTTGATAAAGTATTTATATAAACATATCGGAGGTCTTTATGGACGCATTTGAAGAATTGAAAAGAGTTATTACAAACGAAAAATTAGATGATAAAGCTAAAGAATTCTATTTATCCAATATTTCAACTTTGGATAAAGAAAAACAGAAGTCAATACTTGATCTTGTTGTAAAGATGAATAATGCAGGTTTTAAAAATAATATACCTGCTGCATACAGTGAAGTTACAGAAAATATTCCACAATTTGCCAGAATGTCGGTATTTAAAGAGATGCATAAGATAATAAGAGATATAGAGGGTACCCTTGAGCTGGCTGATGAATTTTATGAAGAAGATCATGAGTTAATTGACAAATTTAATGACTGCTTCAGTGATAAAGAAGCTGAGAGATTCTTACAAATTTATACAAAAGCTGTGATATCAAAATTTTACAGTTTTCTTGAAGAAGGAAATCCACGATCTGAAGATGATGATTTAAGCTGGGTACTGCTTGAAACAAAAGCTGACGGAAGTCATAGTGAAAGAATTATTGAAGGCTTTCTTGAAGATGACTTTAATGAAGAAGATTATGATTGGGAGATGGAAGATGAATTTTGAAGAGCTTAGCTTAAAATATAAGGAAAAGAATATTGTAAAACTTTGTAAGAAGCTCTCAAAGAGTTTTGCTCTTACAAGAAGTAAAGATATGACAAATCTATATGAGTTGGCTTTTTGGCTTTATATTTATGATTATAAGGATGAGATATTAAATATATATAATCTTGTAAATATAGATATACCTGAAAAGATTGATTTTAATATTTGGACATGGATTTTATCTATTTGGGGATTACAGGCTTATATTTATGAGTCCAAAGGTGAGACAAATAAAAAAGATGAGATTGTTGCCAATATGAAAAAGGTATATTCAGTACCTCGTACTAAAGAAGATACAGAAGAAAGTACCTGGAAGTTTTATGCAAGGATTGCCGGTAGACAGACTTTAGAATCAGTATCCTATGCGGATGAAATTGAAAGAGCAATACAGAATGAAAATAAAAAGGGTGAAGATGCTTATAGATTTTCAGGACTGTGCAAAATGATTTCATACGGTGTTACAGGCTTTTATCCTCAATTAGTTGAAAACAGATATAAACTTGAGGAAAAGATAAAAGAGTATATTGAGTATTTGAGAAGTTAAATTTATGATATTACAAAAAGATAAAAAAGTCTTTATGGTTTCGGCTATGAAATCGGGGAGCGGTAAGACACTTATTACTCTAGGGTTAATAAATATATTTAAGAGAATGGGTAAAAATATATCTGTCTATAAGACAGGTCCTGACTATATAGATACAATGTACCATGAAAAGATTGCAGGAAATCCTTCCACAAATCTTGATCCTTTCTTTTTGGAACCTGATTTTAAACCTGATATACTAAAAAATATATTTTTTAGAAATTTTACAGGCGATATGGCTATTATAGAGGGTGCCATGGGATTGTTTGACGGAGTATATGGTGAAGGAAAAAGATGCAGTGCCTGTACTGTATCCGAGGAAATAGGTATTGATGTTATTCTTGTAGTAGATATAGATGAGATTGATACTGTAGGTGAATATCTTAAAAAGTTTTCTCACCGCGTAAAAGCTGTAATAGTCAACAAAGTACCAATTGGCTATGATATAAGTTTGATTCGTGAAAGATTAAACGAGTCATATCTAACTCTACTGGGATTTTTGTACTATAATGAAAATTATCATATGGAGAGCAGACATCTGGGACTAAATGAACCAGGAAAGGATGTATTTAAAACAGTTGATAATTTATCTGATGAGCTTTCTAAAACATTAGATTTTAATTTTTTTGAAAAGTTTACTTTAAACATGGAAAATAATATACCTTCATGTGAAGTAGCTGATATTAAATCAAACAGTATAATGTCAAAGTACCGCCTTGCATTTGCATTTGATGAAGCATTTTCATTTACTTATAATGAAAATATAAAGGTATTAGAAGAATATGGTTTTGAAATAGTGAAATTCAGTCCCTTACATGATAAGAAACTTCCGGAAAACATCTCTGCCATATGGCTTTCAGGAGGTTATCCTGAGCTTTATGCAAAAGAGCTCTCAGAAAATACTTCAATGCTTGAAAGTATATCAAAGACAAAAGATATACCGATTATCGCCGAATGTGGAGGTTTTATTTATCTGCATAAAAATTTTGAAGACAATAATGGACAAAGCTTTAGAGGTGTTGGTCTTATAGATGGTAAAGCTTTTAAAACTCAAAAGCTTGTCAGATTCGGCTATATAGAAATAGAAGCCAAATCTGACAGTATACTGATGAAAAAAGGTCAAATGATACGAAGCCATGAATTCCACTACTGCGATTCTACAAATAATGGTGAATACGCTCATGCAATAAAAGCAAATAAGAGCAAGGAATGGGATTGTATAAATGCATATAAAAATATATTTGCAGGATTTCCGCATATATATTTGCGTGGGTATGAATTTTTAATTGAGAATTTAGTTGAGTATTTAGAGAGGAAAACCAATGTATAGACTACCGGTTTTGACCAGTAAACAAAATGAATTGATGGATAATTTAAAAAAACTATCATCATACATTACGCATACTTCTACAGAATACAGATATCTGGCCAAGAAGCACTGGGACAATATTGCAAAGCCTCTTGACAGTCTTGGTGAGTTTGAGAGGATCTTTCAAAAACTTTCATCTATATTTGAAAGTGAAATTCCATATATTGATAAGAAATGTATAACGGTTATGTGTGCCGACAACGGGATAGTTGAAGAGGGTGTATCTCAATCAGGTAAGGATGTCACTCTGGCTGTGGCAAAGAGTATGGCTCTCGGAACTTCCAGTATATCGGTCTTATGCAGATCATGCGCATCCGATTTGTTGGTTATAGATATTGGAATTGACAGCTTTGATACCGATATCTATTCAATGGGTGTTATAAATCATAAGCTTATGCATGGTACCAATAATTTTGTAAAAGAAAAAGCAATGCCTATAGACATAAGCTTAAGAGCAATACTTACCGGTATAGAAATAGTTGAAAACCTGAAAAATAAAGGTATAAATATTATAGGTACCGGTGAAATGGGAATAGGAAACACAACTACATCATCGGCTCTTTCATCAGCTCTTTTGAACCTACCTGTTGTAAATGTTACAGGACGTGGTGCCGGACTTAACGACATTAAATTGCAAAGAAAAATAGAAACAATAGAAAATGGAATAAATAAATACGGTTTTAGAGATAAATCTTTTTTAGATTCCATAAATTTACAAGGTACTGATACAAAAGTATTAGCTATAATTGATCTGCTTTCATCTGTTGGAGGACTTGATATAGCAGCTCTTACAGGAATATTTATCGGTGGAGCAATATATAAAGTACCTGTAGTAATAGATGGTGTTATTTCAGAGGTTGCAGCTCTTTTGGCTTACTTTTTAAATCCGCTTTGTAAGGAATATATGATAGCATCACATTTAAGCCGTGAGCCTGTAGCAAATGCAATATTTGATATTCTTGAATTAAAACCTGTAATTGATGCTTCTTTGGCTCTGGGAGAGGGAAGCGGTTGTGCCATGCTATTTCCTCTTCTTGATCTTATAGCACAGATCTATACAAAGAATGCTTCTTTTTCAGATATTAAGATAGAAGAGTATAAGAGATTTCTATGATTGTTTATATTTATGGTGGTGTCTCAAGCGGTAAATCGGAGTATGCCGAAGAACTGATATCAAAGTATTTCAACAAAAAAATATATCTCGCTACAATGGAAAATTCCGGTGAATATGCAAGTAAAAGAATCGAGAAGCATCTTTTACAAAGAGATGGAAAAGGATTTTTTACTATTGAAGAACCAAGATATATTAAAGATTTGAATATAGACTTGGATGACAATATTTTACTCGAAGATCTGACAAACCTTTTATCAAATAATCTTTTTAATGAATACGGACTTAAAAAAATAATTTTAAAGAGATTACAGAAGAGGTTTTTTTCTGATATAATCACTCTTAAAGATAGGTGTAACTCTGTTTTTATTGTAGGAAATGATATATTTTCTACCGAAAGAAATCTAAGCAAAGAGCTGGACATATTTATTGATTGTTTATATTCTTTGCATACTAAAATAATTGAGGTAGCAGATAGGGTAATAGAGGTAGTCTACGGGCTGCCCTATGACAAAAAGTTTATATGAGTAATTTATTCAAATCTATGGCAATTACCTTTGCCATGTATTCTAAAATTCCTGTTAGGAGTTTTGAATGGGAAAAAGAAAATATGAAGTATTGCCTTTTATTTTTACCTGTTGTAGGCATTGTAGAAGGTATATTTTTAATTGTATTTTCTATATTTTTAAATAAACTGAATATCAATCCTGTTTTAATTGCGGCTGTTCTTACAGTATTACCTATTTTGTACACAGGTGGTATCCATATGGACGGATTTCTTGATACTATGGATGCCCTTGGATCAAATCAGGACAGACAAAAGAAGCTGTCGATTTTAAAGGATTCCAATTCCGGTGCTTTTGCAATAATCGGAGGGTTAGTATATATATTATTATATTTTGCATCCATGCTTACATTTGTAGGATTTGAAAAAGTGTACATATTGGCAATTGCATATATGCTTATCAGGGCATACAGTGCGCTTTCGTTGATAGTATTTAAAAATGCAAGAGGTAGCGGTCTTGCATTTGAGTTTGCCGATAAAAGTTTGATATGCACCAATAGAATAGTATTGATATCATTTATTTTACTTGGAAGTGCGGCAATGATCATAGTAAATATTAATTATGGTTTATTATGTGCAATTTCCACATTTTTAGTTTTTATGTATTACAGAGTGAAATCTTTTGAAGAATTTGGGGGTATTACAGGTGATCTTGCAGGTTATTTTCTTCAACTGGCAGAGCTGGTTGTAGTCTTGGTACTGGCACTTGCACCTTAAATAAAAATGATTCATTATTTGGCATTTATTTTAGGGTTTATCCTGGATTTCTTTATCAGAGATTTTCATGAATTACCTCATTTAGTTAGATTTATGGGAAACAGTATCTCAGTACTTGAAAAACTTTTCAGAAAAAAATTCAAGTCGAAATCCGGGCTGTTATTTGCCGGATTTCTTATTGTGCTTTTTAATATCTTACTTTGGGGAAGTTTGGCTTATTTTATTGACATAGTTATATATAGAATTAATTTTTATTTAGGCTTTTATAATAGAGTGTTTTTTATTTTTCCAGATATTTGCAAAAGCAACTTTACGTTATGAGAGTATGAAAGTATATCATGAGATAAAATCCGGTGATATAGATGAATCAAGAAAGTCTCTTTCCATGATAGTTGGAAGAGGCACTACATGTCTTGATTTTGAACAGATAACTAAAGCGGTTATAGAGACAGTGGCAGAAAATATGTCGGACGGAATTGTTGCTCCATGGTTTTATGCCACATTAGGTGCTGTGATTGCTATATGCTCAGATATGAAATTCTCATGGCTGATTTTTGTGCTTCCTATTGTGTACAAGGCTGTAAATACAATGGATTCAATGATCGGCTATAAGGATGAAAAATATTTTTATATAGGTAAAATGGCGGCCAAACTTGATGATGTAGTTAATTTTTTACCGGCAAGATTTTCTGCTTTTATACTTTTAATAGTAATATTTTTTTGTATCATTAGTTAAAAATAATACTCAAATGTTTAGAAATTCAGTACATGCATTTTTTTAAATACAGATATATTCATTCAAGTCCTAATGCAGGACAAACTGAAAGTGTAATTGCCGGTTTTTTAATACTAAACTACTTGGTGACGCATATTATTTCGGTAAATTAGTAAAAAGAAGTATTGGTGACGGTAATGATCATGTAAGTGCAAAAGATATTGTTATATTAAATAATATTACATATCTTTCTTATATGGTTTTACTGATAATAAATTTGATAATCGGGGGCATAACATGCTTTTATTTTATAGGTGCAGGCGCAGGTGATCCTGAGCTTTTGACAATCAAAGGAAAAAGAATAATAGATAATTCGGATATTATTATTTATACAGGTTCTTTAGTTAATAAAGAATTATTTACAGATATTAAGGAAAGTGCAAAACTGATAAATTCAGCATCATTAAGTCTTGATGAAGTATTGGAAATAATATTTGACTCATATGACAAAGGTCTGAGTATTGCCAGAGTCCATACAGGTGATCCTGCTATGTACGGAGCTATCAGAGAGCAGATGGTGGCTCTTGACAAAAAAGGAATAGAATATGAAGTTGTACCCGGGGTAAGCTCTGTTTTTGCAGGTGCTGCGGCACTGAAACGAGAATTTACTCTACCGGGTATTACACAAACCATGATTCTTACAAGAATGGCAGGCAGAACGCCGGTGCCTGAGGCTGAGAGTATTGAAAATCTTGCAAAAATACAGGCAAGTATGGCAATATTTTTAAGTATTGCAAGTATTGAAGAACTTGCAAATAAACTTATGACTTCATACCCTAAGGATACACCTGCGGCTGTAGTATATAAGGCAAGCTGGCCGGATCAAAAAATAATAATGTCGACTTTGGAAAATATTGCAGGGGAAGTTAAGAGTGCAGATATAAATAAAACAGCTCTTGTATATGTAGGAAGATTTTTGGCTGATGAATTTGAGTTAAGCAAGCTTTATGATAAACATTTCAGTCATGAGTACAGGGAGGCTAAAGATGCACGGAGGTAGACTTTTAGAGTTTTCTAAAACAGGAAAAAAATATATAGATTTTTCTGCAAGTATAAATCCTTACGGCCTTGATCCGGAGCTAAAAAAAGTTTTAAAAGAATCCATAGATATTTTAGAGCATTATCCAAATCAGGATTACTCTGAAATAAAGACATTAATAAATAAAAAACATAATGTAAGTGAAGATAGTATTTATCTTGGGAATGGTGCAAAACAGTATTATTTTTCAGACTATTTCAAACATTTGGTAAGGATGTGAATATCTGCATACCTGTACCAAGCTTTGAATCTTACAGAATGGCGGCTGAAGCTGTATCAGGAAATATTACCTATTACAATATGGAAAACTTCAAGATAAGTAATGGTATCTTTGACATATTATCAGATAATACAGATATTTTAGTAATTGCAAATCCCAATAATCCAACAGGATATATGATAGAAGAAGATTTGTTACAAATATTGCTTGAGTTTAGTGAAGAAAAAAATATATTTGTTTTTACTTGATGAATGTTTTTTGGAATTTGTAGAAGACGGAGAAGAGTATTCTCAAATAGCCAAGATTTCAAAATTTAAAAAAATCTGGCTGTACTTAGATCTCTTACGAAATTGTTTGCTTTTCCGGGACTTAGATTCGGTTATCTTTTGACTGAAAACAGAAATTTAATAAAAGTATTAAACAGACTTACTCCTTCTTGGGATATAAATACCTTAGCACTTGAAGCTGCAAAAATTTTCTCTAAAAACAGGATATGAGTCAGGTTGTTTTAAAAAAATATTAAAATGAAAAGAATATATTATTAAACAATCTTAAATCGATTGGTATTGATGTTTTTGATTCAAAAGCAAATTTTCTTCTTTGCCATTATAAAAAAAATCTGTACTTGGATTTACTGAATCAAGGAATTATTGTCAGGGACTGTTCAGACTTTATAGGAATGGATGATACCTATTTTAGAGTTACTGTAAAAACAAACTCAGAGAATATTGTATTGGTAGATACAATACGAAAACTTATCGGGAGTTAATATATGACAAAAGTTATAATGGTTCAAGGTACTATGTCAAATTCCGGTAAGAGTTTTTTGGTAGCCGGACTTTGTAGAGTATTAAAAAGAAAAGGTTTTAAAGTATCACCTTTTAAATCACAAAATATGGCTCTAAATTCTTACATAACAAAAGACGGTATGGAAATGGGAAGAGCCCAAGTAATGCAGGCCGAAGCGGCAGGAATTAGTCCTACAGTGGAAATGAATCCGATTCTTTTAAAGCCCACATCAAATACAGGAAGTCAGATTATATTAAACGGTAAGGTGCATTCCAATATGAGCGCTTCTGATTATTATAAGAATAAACGTGCATTTATACCATATATTCTCGAAGCATATAATAAGCTTTGTGAAGAATATGATATCATAGTTATTGAGGGTGCAGGTTCACCTGCCGAGATAAATCTGAACGAAAATGATATAGTAAATATGGGACTTGCAAAGCTTGTGGATGCTCCTGTTATTTTGGTAGCTGATATAGACAGAGGTGGTGTATTTGCATCTATTTACGGCACAGTAGCTTTAATGGATGATGATGCTAAAAACAGAATAAAAGGTATAGTGATAAACAAATTCAGAGGTGATAAGAATCTTCTTACTCCCGGATTTGAAATGCTTTCCGAACATTTTAAAAAGATTGGTGTAAATATCCCTGTTTTAGGTGTTATTCCAATGAAAAAAATAGATATTGATGATGAAGATTCTCTGTCTGAAAGATTGGATACCGAAAAAGTAATATTTGATACAAATAAGATAAATATTGCTGTTATAAAACTTCCTCATATTTCAAATTTTACAGATTTTAATCCTCTTAGCAGAAGAAAAGAAGTTATTTTGAAATATATTACCTCCCCAAAGGAGATGGAAGATGCAGATCTTATCATAATTCCCGGTACAAAAAACACCTTATACGATTTAAAATGGTTAAAGAATATGGGCTTTAATCACGAAAATCTTGAAATGAAGAATCTGATTGGAATCTGTGGCGGTTTTCAAATGCTTGGAAATGATCTTATAGATGAATACGGTGTGGAAGAAGGCGGCAATGAAACAGGTCTGAAACTTTTAAATTTCAGTACTGTATTTGCTAAAGAAAAGACAACAAGGCAAACAGAGACTGATATAATAAACTGTCCCAATTTTATAGATACTTTGTACAATTTTACTATAAAAGGATATGAAATACATATGGGAAGCACAATACAATACAATGAATTGCCTTTTACAAAATCTGATATCACTGATAATGGAGGTTTTGTAAATAAGAATATAATGGGTACCTATATACATGGTATATTTGAAAATGATAATTTTGTAGATGCACTTATAAAAGGTTTATCCAAGAAAAACTTTAAAAAGTTACATTGGATAACCAAGTCAATGATTTTGATGCCTACAAAGAGTCACAATATGATCTACTTGCAGATTTAATTGAGGAATCTTTGGATATAGATGCAATAATGGATATACTCCACAAATCAGAAAAAGTAGATATAGAAAAGGAGTTTTATGTTAGAAGTAAGACCTGAAGATATAGAAAAGAAAAGTTTTGAGATTCTGACTTCAAGAATGGATGAAAACAGATTAAAAATTCTATACAGAAGATGAACTTTTTGGTTGTAAAAAGAACAATACATACCACAGCGGATTTTGATTATCAATATAATGTTATTTTTCAAAATAATGCACTACAGGTATTGAAAGATTGTATACAATCTGATGCTATGATATTTACAGATACAAATATGGCACTTAGCGGTATAAATAAGCGTATATTGACCGGTAAATTCGGAATTGAGCCTTTATGCCTTATAGCAGATGAAAAAACCATAGAATTTGCAAAGAAAAATGAAACAACAAGAGCAAATGCAGCAATAGATCTTGCATATAAAATGCATGAAGAAAAGGAAGCTTTACTTGGTAAGAAAATTCCGATAGTATTTGCTGTAGGCAATGCACCTACAGCCCTTATAAGGATCAATGAACAGTTAGATAAATATAAGCCTGACTTTATAATTGCGGCACCTGTAGGCTTTGTAAATGTAATAGAAGCTAAGGAACTTGTAAAACAGAGTAATATACCTGCAATAATATGTGACGGTAATAAAGGTGGAAGCAATGTATGTGCTGCTATAATAAATGCAGTGTTATTGCAGTTGGCGAAACAGTAAGTACGAATATATAGATTTATGATCATATAGAGTTACAGTATATAAATGATTAAGATAATATAGGGAGTTACAGGTATTTAACTCTCTATATTTTTATCGCATTAACTATTCGTTAAACTTGAGTTTTTGCGAATAGTTATATCTATAAAAATAAAAGCTAAAAACAATAAATACCCTCTTTTAGCTTTGCAATACTCTTAAAACATTCTATTTTTAAGATCTATGATAGGCTTTATAGCATCTTTTTTTATCTGTAATTCTCTTTATTATTTACTATAGGATTTCATTATTTTTGATTAAGAGTTTAATATGTTCTATTACAGGTTTAAAATAGTAAAATATTTATTTTTAAAGCGATTACAGCTACATAAAACTATTTTTTATATAATTCACTTATAATAATATCCGGTCATATTATATGTAATATAATTTTACAATTATTAATTCACAATGTTTTTTTAATCATGCTTTTTCTCTACTATATTTTCTATTTATTTAATTATATTACTGCACTTTCTTGATTTAATATTTTTTTAAACTACAAATTTAATTTATTTAAATCAATTTAATATCAGATCAACTAAATCTTAATCACTACATCTTTCTTATAATCACAAAGTAACAGATATTACTACTCTCCTGCAATCGAATATGTACTACTGTTAATGAAACCTTATTTGATTTACTATACTCTTCTATACTATATAATTGTTATAGTATAGAATACAATTTATAGTTTTTAGATACAAACAATATAAGTAAAACTATATACAATAGATATAATACTTTATATATTCCTGATTTATGTTGTCTTAAAAAAATATATTAAAGAAAAATACAAATATCTCACTTATAACAATACAAATTAAATAAAAAAAGTCTCAATGTATTCTCCATCGTTCATTATATTATATTGATCACGAATATATCCGGACCAATAAAATACTATACAACTTATAATAAACATTAACAAATTAGTAAGCGTCAAGCTAAGTACGCATAGAGCAAAAAAGTCATATAACTAGAACTTATCATTCTAATCCTACGACTTTTTATTTTTACAACTCTCAGGAATCTCATCTGACCAAGGTACTAGGCTTGAAGCGTCTCTACCTGACTGTATGGTATCAAAAACAAATGTAAGATATTTTTGTGGTATCAGGTTATTAAGTATTGCACTTTGAATTATACTGTATATCAATGTAGATGCATTAGCCCCGTTAGGTGTATTCGCAAATAGCCAATTAGATCTACCTATAACAAATGGCTTCACACTTTGTTCAGCAAGATTATTACTTAATTGTATTCTTGCATCCTTTAGAAAGTTCTCTAAGTACTCTTTTTGATTTATTGCATAAGTAATAGCCTTCCCCATTAAACTCTTAGGAAGGATTTTTGATTCTATTTGTGAAATCCAACTATAGAACTCATCAAGTACTTGTTTGGACTCGGTTTTTCTCATTTCCAGTCGCTTTTCCAATGTAAGACCGGATTCGTCTGCCTTATCTTCCAAGCGGAATAGTTTCCTTAGATAAGTCTCCCCTTGTTTTGCATACTCATTACTCCTATTAACTTCGTATGCTTCATGGAACTTTCTCTTTGCATGTACAAGGCATCCGCATAAGGTCTTATCCATAAGCTTTTTATATCCGGTGTACCCATCGCAGTGAAGGTAAGTTCCTTTCCAATCCTCAAGATACTTTTTAGCATAGTCTCCGCTTCGACCAAGTGTATATTCATACAATACTGCAGGATGTGTATTGTATTTGCTTGTTCTATACACCCATACATATGACTTGCTTCCTGCTTCCTTTCCGGGTTCATGCAATACCTCCAGGACGGTTTCATCTGCATGGAGTAGTGTCTCATTTAGTAGACTAAGCTTTATCTGCTCATATATAGGCTTTAGAAGATTAGCTCCTTTTATGATCCAATTAGATAAATTTTGTCTTGATATCTCAAAGCCTAATCTTTTAAACTCTTGCTCCATTCTATATAGTGGTAGTGCAAGTGTGTACTTTTGATTCATTATATAAGACATAAAGCTTGGTGATACTACACTCTTTTTAATAAGAGCTTTAGGATGAGGTGCTATCTTTATAAAGCCACTTTCTCCATTCTTGTCACAGTTTCTGCAACTATAAACATAAGTCACATGCTCTATAACCTTAACCTCTGCAGGGACTACCACCAGTTCTTTTCTTATCTCTTTCTTCATAACTGTAAGGGGGCTGTGGCAGTTATCACATACCTGTTCACTGTCATTTAATTTATATTCAACTACCTCAACAGGAATATCATTAAACTTGCTTCCTTTTTTAGCTTTTCTTCTTTTATGCTCAGGTATAATACTTTCCTGTGGTGGCTCACTTTGAATGGGCTCTCTAAATGTTTCAGCCTCATTGAAGACATCAAAAAGAGAAAGTTGTCCATCAATAGCTTTTTCGCTTGATTTGCCAAATTTCTCTTTTGCCTTTAATTTCAGTTGCTCCATATACCAATTATTTAATTTATTTAACTTAGCAATCTGTTCACTCTTTTCTTTTTTTGTACTTTTTCTAAAGTCTCAATCTCTTTGTCCTTTTCTTTTTTTATTTTTTCTAAAGTCTTAATCTCATTGTCTTTATCATGTAAGATAGCCTTAAGTCCGGCAATTTCTGCTTGCAATTCATCTATAGTTTTCATTTTACCGGACCTCCAAATCTCAAATATTTATGTAAAGATTATACTATAAAATCTATGGTAAATCCAGCAAAATCAACACTTTTTTAAAGACTTCACTACACTTGATTTTTTGTTTTATTCCCGGTGCCATGATTATATTCTTCAAGTCGTCTATTAATAAATCCATAGTGATTTCTGTATCACTTTGTGACGGCCAAACCACATGTCCTTTTTCAATTCTTTTAAAATGAATCCAAAATCCATTATCTTCCCATACAAGAAGCTTTATCCTATCCCTTACATTGTTACAGAAAGCAAATATTACCTTATCTCTTGATCAAGGTTGAAATTGCTATAAACAATTTCAGCTAATCCATTTATATTTTTCCTCATATCAGTAGCACCACAAGAAAGAATTACACGATAGTTGTCATAGTTAAACATTTATTTTATTCACCACCTTGATCACCTTTGCAAGTAGTTCAAGATCCGTATATCTATCCACTACGATGTTGACAGCACCTATCTCCATCTTTAGGGTCTTGCCGGCTTGTGTTGTCTTGATTTCAATAAATTTAACATCCTTAGAGTGCTTTGATTTCTTATCATGTTTACTCACCCATCCTGTGACTGTTGAAATAGGTAATCCATTCTTCCTAGCCCAGCTTGCGATACTTAATCCACTATTTTTTTAAACTCCTCAATCAATTGCTCTTTTTCTTCTTTAGAATATTTAGCCATAGGCACCTCCACATATTTAGTATAAGATTATTTTATAGTGTAAGTGTATTTATGGGGAGGCGTACTTGAATTGACGCTTACACAAATTAAGTATGGCAACAATAAATATACTATACTTTTTTAAAATTTCTTTCACCTGACAAACTATCATTCTTATCCTCCTTCAAATAAAAAAATAGTATTTAAACAATTAGTAATTACTAACTATTTAAATACTACTTTGTAATTATAATATAAGCAATATAAAATATTAACAAATAGAATTATACAAATTGATTATGCTCTTCGTTATAATGATAATCAATCATTGAAAGTCTTTCTATAATATACTCTTTATCCAAATTATACTCTTTACATAAATCATCCAATGATGAATTATAATCTCTGAGCTTTGTATTTATAAGTGATAATAACATCACCGGATCCTTTGGCAATGTCATATTACTCATCCCAGCTATGATATACATTTTGTACATCATCTTCCGCATCCAAAAGATCCAAAATACGGTTCATCTTCTTAATATCTTCTTCATCGGAAAGTGTTACCCAATTTTGAGGAATCATGGTAACTTCGGCATCAGCCATTGGTATACCAAGCTTTTCAAGTCCTTCTCTGACTGCTGAGAAATTCTCAGGATCTGTAAGTATCTCATAGCTGTCCTCTTCATCATTGAAATCCTCTGCACCAAGGTCAAGTGCGGCCATCATAAGCTCATCCGCATCCATATCGCACTCTTCCTTATCTATAAGGATCTGTCCTCTTTTATCGAACATAAATGATACACAGCCCGGTGTTCCGATATTTCCGCCACCCTTTGTAAAAGCGGCTCTTACATTTGCTGCAGTTCTGTTTTTATTATCTGTCAATGTCTCAACAATAATTGCAACACCGTTAGGACCATATCCCTCATAAGTGTTCTGCTCATAGTTTACAGAGTTTACATCACCGGCAGCTTTTTTAATACCTCTTTCGATTGTATCATTTGGTACATTGTTTGCCTTTGCCTTTGCAATAACATCTCTAAGTCTTGAGTTATTGTTCGGGTCAGGTCCGCCCTCTTTTACCGCTACTGCTATCTCTCTTCCGATTACAGTAAAGATTTTTCCCTTCGCCGCATCGTTTTTCTCTTTTTTATGTTTAATATTTGCAAATTTTGAATGTCCTGACATAATATCTCCTTTATCTACTAATCCAAGAATTTATTTTATACTGAAATTAATTTGCTGTCAATTCTATGGCGAGGTTTTTCAACCATTTTCCTTGTTTGTATCTGATGTATCCTGCCACTGTTTTATAAACTTCCGATGAAAGTACCATTGCATAAACTGTATAAATCGGAAATTTAAAATACAAACCTCCAAGAAATGCCATGGGTACACCTATAAACCACACTGCAGATAAATCTAAGAAAAGACATGCCAATGTATCTCCTCCGCTTCTAAGTATTCCTACAATATTTACAGTAGCAATCGATTTAAAAGGAAAGAAAAAAGCAAACACCATAAGGCATAACTTTACATTTGCTATCACATTATCGGATACTTTATAGAGTGATACAAAAGGTATCCTTAGTATCATAATAAGTATTGATGCAAAAACTCCTACTAAAAAAGTTAAAACATAAGAATATGATCCATATAGTTTAGCTTTTTTAAGATTATTAGCACCCATCTCATTTCCAAGTATAATTACTGTTGCTATGGCAATTCCTTGGAAAGATACTACCAGCAAATCCTGTAATGCAGTTGAAATGGTTATCGAAGCTATAGCGGCATCTCCCATTCTTCCATATGCTACGGAAAAAAGCGTGGTTCCCACTCCCCAGAAAAATTCATTGATTATTACAGGTAATGCCGTTTTTCCAAACTGTGATATCAACTCTTTTGAAAACGGATTTAACTTTGCTATGGAACATATGATAGGTGATTTCTTTATTGATATAAGTATAATTGTCAATAAAAATTCAAATATTCTTGCCGCTACTGTCGCAACAGCCGCACCTACAACTCCAAGTACAGGCATGCCAAATTTACCGAATATCAAAATATAATTCAATATAATATTAACTATAATTGCAAAAATACTTGATATAACCGGCACCTTTACTTCCCCAATTGCACGCATTGTGGATACATATATATCTGTAGCGGCTGTAAACGGATATGAAATACATACAATGCCCAGATAAGCAGCACCTATAGTAATCGCATTATCAGATTCTGTAAATATCATCATCAGTTTATCCGGCATAATAAATGCCACAGATGAAAAAATAATACTACCGGTTATTGATAATAAAAGACCGATTCCAAGTACTTTTCTTATATTTTTTATATCATCGTTTCCCCAGTATTGAGATGCTAATACTCCTGTCCCACTTTCTATTCCGAATATCAACAATATAAAAACAAAAAAATATTTATTTGCCAACCCTACACCTGCAATGGCAGTCTCCCCCAACTTTCCTATCATTACAGTGTCTACAAAATTTACTATCATTTTTAAAAATGTTTGGAACGATACCGGAAGTGCTATAGATAATACTCTTCTAACATACTCCCGGTCATTAAACATTTTTGATAATAAAAACAATTTATTCTTCGTTAAGCTCTTCATCCTCTAGTAATTTTGTTACCTTAATAGTGTTTATCATTTTATTTGATACATGTAATGCCTTAAACTCATGTCCATGCATTTTTATATCAAACTTTTCATTGTCCTCGGGTATTCTGTCAAGTGCAGATATCATCAGACCATTTATGGTATCAAAATTTTCCAACTCCTCTTCATCAAATTTTATATTTAAAATATCTTCTATATCAGATAGTGGAGTCATTCCCTTCATTAAGAATGAACCGTCAGAAAGTTCTTTTACAAGTTCTTCATCTTCATCGTATTCATCCATAATATTTCCGACAATCTCTTCAAGTATATCCTCCATGGTTACAATACCTGATGTCTGACCATATTCATCTACTACGACAACCATATGGCTTTTTTGCGATTGCATTTCTTTAAACAATGTATCCAAACTCTTATTTTCCGGAACAAATGTAATAGGCCTTAAAATATTCGGAATATCTTTAATTGCGGTATTTTGATAATTTGAAGTATTCTCACATATAAGAGCATCCTTCATATTTAAAATTCCCATAATATTATCTATATTCTCTTCATAAACCGGGTATCTGGAATTTATACCTGAAGTAAGCATAAAATCAATTACCGTCTGTAAGCTGTCTTCGCCGTTTATGAATACAACATTTTTCCTGTGAGTCATAACATCTCTTGCTTGCTTATCATTAAGCTCAAAGATATTAGTGATCATCTCAGCTTCAGATCCTTCAAAGATTCCTTGCTCGTGACCCTCATTTACCATACTCATAATATCTTCTTCACTTACTGTTTCTGACTGAGCCTTTATATCAAGACCAAATACCTTTAAAATAACATATGAAATATTGTCAACAATATAAATAATCGGTGACAATATCAAAATTAAGACACCGGAAATATTCATAAATGCATAAGCACTTTTTTTCGGTGCTTTTCCTTTGCCAGTTTATTTGGTATTGATATACCGAAAACAACAAAGAAAAATACAAAACAACAATAAAACAATAAATGTAGATATCACGGTTGATACCGATAAAGGTACAACATTTGATAATATCGACTTTATACCTGATGAAAACGATATTACAAAAAAACCATCCGAAAAATATTCCTGACAAGACATTTATTATATACATACAATAAAAGTACTTTTGTCCATATTTTTCAATATGATATTTGAGCTTATCACCACTTTTGTCCTCATCAATTTCAGAGCTGTTTAACTCATTTATAGCCGAGTTGAAAGAATGAATTGAAAAAAATTAATAAACAATACAATTACACAAATTATAATTAATAATGCCGAATGAGCATCGTCCATGAAAATCTCCTACTTATCTTTTTAATTTTATATACTATATCATAGTATATAAATCTCTTATATAGTCTTTTTTTACCTACATATTCACCATTTGAATAATAGAGTCTGGGTACCCTCTTATTAATGCCGCAAATAAATTCATATGAAAAAGTGTTTGAATATTTTGTAAGCTCATCTACAGTTATACTGCTTACATCACTTTCTCCCAAAATAACTACCGTATCTCCTATACTAACATTTGGAACACTGCTAACATCTACAATTGTCTGATCCATGCAGATTCTACCTATAATATTGCATTTTATTCCATGAATCAATACATATCCTTTATTACTCAAATCTCTTGGATAACCATCTGCATATCCGAAGGAAATTGTAGCAATATCCATATCTTTTTCAGCTTTAAAAGTAGCACCGTAACTTACAGATTCACCTGCTTTTATTCTCTTTATATATGTAATTGTTGAGTAAATACTTAATGCCGGCCTGTAGTCAAAGTTAGTCAAATTCACTTCATCTGAAGGTGCAACTCCATACATTGTTATTCCCAAGCGTACCATATCAAAGTCGGTTCCTATACCGTTTACTATAGCTGCTGAATTTGAAGCATGTACTATAGCAGGTTTAATACCCATACTCTTTAGTAAATCCAAAAATTGTCTGAATAAGCTCTCCTGTTCTTTTGCAGACGTGAGATCACTTTCATCAGCACTGTGAAAATGTGTGAAAATACCTTCAATCTCGATATTTTCCATTTCACTTATTTCTTTTATAATATCTGCACTCTCTTTTGTAGGCTTAAAACCGATTCTGTTCATACCTGTATCTATAGCTATATGAATCGACATTTTTTTACCAAGCTCTCCGGCTTCATCATTGATCTTCTTAGCCTGTTCCAATGTGAAAACAGATTCTCTGATATCAAATACAATAGATTCCTTATAGCTGTTTCTTGGAATACATGCAAGAATTAAGATTGGATTTGTAATGCCATGATATCTAAGATTAATACCTTCTTCCAGTGTAGCTACACAGAAAAAATCCACAATATCTTTTATATATAATGACACCGGAACACTTCCATGTCCATAACCGTCAGCTTTTACAACTGCCGCCAGTTTCATATCTTCTTTTAAAGACTTTTTTGTAACTGTTAAATTATGCTTTATTGCATCCAGATCAACCTTTGCATAAGCACGTCTATATGAGTCCATTTCTCTTCCTTCTATTCAGCACTTCACCTATATTTTCTATAATCTCTCTAGCTAAAATACTGTGCTCTCCATATTTTTTACCGGCAAGACTTCCTGCCATACCATGTATAAATACTCCCAGAGCTACTGCCATATCATCATCTATACCCAGACAAAACATTCCTGCAATTATACCGCAAAGTACATCTCCGCTTCCGGCTTTTGCCATAGCTGCACTTCCTGATTTATTTATAAAAGTATCTTCTTTAGCCGCAATCACACTTTGATGGGATTTTAAAACTACCGTAATACCATATTTATTTGCATATTCTTCAGCATACTTTACAGGATCCGATAATATATCCTCTATAGATACATCTATCAGTCTGGACATTTCTCTATGTGAGGTGTTATGATTATATTGTCAGTATAATACTTTGTAAGTGTCGTATCCACCGAAATAATATTTAAAGCATCAGCATCTATTATCATAGGTACATAGCATTCAGCCAGTACATATTCTACAATGATTTTTGCATAGTAATCAGTGGATAGTCCCGGTCCAAGTACTACTACACTTGACCAGTCAAGACAACCCTTAATCTTATTTATAAAACATTCCTTATTTTCATAAGCTTCTCTTTCATCATAAGTTGTTATTATAGCTTCCGGTAAAAGTGTTTGTAAAATTGTTCTATTTTTACTTACTGTAAGTATTCTAACCAAACCTGCACCGGAACGATATGCCGCCATTGCACTCAAAAATGCGGCACCACTCATCCCATTGCTACCGGCAATAACCAGAACATGTCCATAACTGCCCTTATTTGCATTCTTAATTCTTTCAGGTATATAATTTTAATGCAGTTTCATCCAGAATTCTCATATCCCCATCTCCATATATTATTCTGTTTCTATTACCACCATTGCAATTGCCAATGAATCGGTATTGCTTATGGATACATGGATCTTGTTCTCATCAATTCCTTGTAAATGCTTGTTTGAGTTATTGCAGATTTTTATAAAAGGCTTTCCAAGTTCATCTCTGAGTACTGCCAAGTCCTTAAGTTCAACACCTCTGAAACCTGTTCCCAATGCTTTTACAAAGGCTTCCTTTGTAGCAAAATTCCCCGCAAGAAAGCTGTCTTTATTTCTGCCTGCAGCCATATCTATTTCACTATCATTGAAAGCCTTCTTTAAAAAAAAATCTTTTTTAATTGCATTTGATATTCTGTCTATTTCGACTATATCTGTTCCGATTCCCCTAATCATACTTTCCATCAAACGGAACGGCATCAATATTACTCACTCTATATGAAAGTCTCATAAGAGATTCTGAAAGATGAACATTCTCAACCACTACATCATCAGGAACATTTAAATCTGTATGTGCAAAATTCCAAATTGCCTTTATGCCTGACTTTATAAGTCTGTCAGCTACTTCCATTGCTCTGGTCTTTGGTATTGTAAGTGCAGCTATCTGAATATCATTTTCAGATACAAACTTTTCAAGGTTATCAAGTGAGTACACCCTTGCACCACGAATTGTTTTTCCAAAAAGATTAGGATCTACATCAAACATTCCTTTGATAAGGAAACCTCTTCTTTCAAAGTTTGCATAATTTGCAATAGCCTGTCCTAAATGACCTGCACCGATTATTATAATATTATGCTGACGATCAATTCCCAAAATCTTTGCAATCTCATTATACAGATACCTTACATTATATCCATATCCTTGCTGCCCGAAGCCACCAAAGTTGTTTAAATCCTGTCTGATTTGAGAAGCTGTAACTTTCATTCTCTCACTAAGCTCTTTTGAGGATATTCTCTCAACCCCTTCTTCTGACAGCTCGCCTAAGTATCTATAGTATCTTGGCAATCTTGAAATGACCGCTCTTGATATTTTTCTTTCTTCCATATTTACTCCATTTTATAAAAATTTAATACTGAAAAATATTTAAAATAAGAATCTGATACAAATGACGAATGTATATTCATTTGTATAATTATTCCTAATATTCTCAGCAATTCCATTTGTTAAGAATTCTACAATTAGTATATTATCTATTAATATAAATGTCAATACAGATATATATGGTGAATATTATATATTTTATTTGATTTTTAAGCTTATGATAAGTTTTTTAGTATTATGATTTGTCTTGCATTTAAACATGTATTTAAGCTATACTTATGTGGATTATATGACTAGGGAGGCAAATTTTGATTTTAAATGCTACAAACATCTCAAAGTCTTTTGGAGGCAATGAGATAATAAAAGATGCAAATTTTTTAGTCAATGAACATGAAAAAGTTGCCATTGTAGGGGTAAACGGTGCCGGAAAAACCACATTATTAAAGATACTGACAGGTGAGGAACATGCCGACAGTGGTAATGTTATACTTGCAAAGGATGCTAAACTTGGATACCTCAGACAGATAAATAATGTAGACTCTACTCTAAGTATTATAGATGAATTATATACAGTTATAGAGCATATCTTAAATATGGAAAAAAGAATGTTAGAGATGCAGGAACAAATGAAACATCTATCAGGCGAGGAACTTGAAGAGTTATATTCTTCCTATACTGCTCTTACACATAGTTATGAGCTTATGGACGGGTATACCGCAAAAAGTAAAGTTATCGGTATTTTAAAAGGTCTGGGATTTGATGAAAATGATTTTGACAGAAAGATTAATACATTGTCAGGTGGTCAAAAAACAAGAGTTTTCCTGGCAAAACTGCTTTTAGAGGAACCCGATATTATCTTACTTGATGAGCCTACAAACCATTTGGATCTTCGCAGTATAGAATGGCTTGAATCCTATCTTTTAAACTATAAGGGTGCTGTTATTATAGTATCACATGACAGATATTTTCTTGATAAGATAGTAAGTAAGGTTATAGACATAGAAAATGCCGAAGTACAAATGTATTCCGGAAATTATTCTGAGTTTTCATCAAAAAAACAAATGCTTTTGGATGCCAGAATGAAGGAATACTTGAATCAGCAGCAGGAAATAAAGCATCAAGAAGCTGTTATTACTAAGCTTAAGCAATTCAACAGAGAAAAATCTATAAAAAGAGCGGAAAGCCGACAAAAGCAACTCGAAAAAATAGATAGAGTTGAAGCTCCAATAACTCATATAGAAAATATGAGACTTTCTTTGGATATTTCAAAAGAAAGCGGTAAGGATGTTCTTGCAGTTCATAATTTGTCAAAGAGCTTTGATGAAAAACATCTTTTTTCAAATATAAATTTTGAGATAAAAAGAGGTGAGAGAGTCGCTATTATAGGTGATAACGGTACCGGCAAGACAACTCTTCTAAAAATTATAAACGGACTTTTACCTCCTGATACAGGCGAGATAATATATGGGTCAAATGTATCAATTGCATATTATGATCAGGAACATCAGGTACTTCATATGGATAAGACTTTGTTTGATGAAATATCAGATACTTATCCTGATATGAGCAATACTCAGATAAGAAATATACTTGCAGCTTTTCTCTTTACAGGTGAGGATGTATATAAAAAAATCGGCGATCTCTCAGGTGGAGAAAGAGGTAGAGTATCTTTGGTAAAGCTTATGTTATCAAAAGCGAATTTCCTTCTTTTGGATGAGCCTACAAACCATTTGGATATTCTTAGTAAGGATGTACTTGAAAGTGCCTTAAACAGTTTCCCCGGCACTATTTGCTATGTTTCGCATGACAGATATTTTATCAATAAGACTGCAACAAGGATTCTTGACCTTACAGGCAACAGATTGCTTAACTATATAGGAAATTATGACTACTATATTGAAAAAAGAGAGGCGGTAGAAGGTGCCTCTAATCTTTTAAATAATAATATAGAAGAAAAACCGGTGGAAATTTCTGATGCCAAGCAAGAATGGATTGAAAATAAGACTGCTCAGGCTCAAAAGAAAAAAATCTCAAATGCATTGAACAAATGTGAGAAAGAAATAGAAAAGCTTGAGGATAAACTTTCACTTATTGATGAAGAATTTGCCAATCCTGAGATTTCCTCGAATGTAGGGAAACTTATGGAGCTGCAAAAAGAAAAACAACTTTGGAAGAAAAAGCTTGAAAAAAACTAATGAATGAATGGGAGGAACTGACTTTAAGTCTGGAAGAAAATTAATATGAAAATGAAAAAAGTTTTTGCAATAATAATCTTAATTTTACTTATATTCAGTTTGATCTCAACGGTTTTTGTTGCAATATTCTCAGATAATATCAGATTATTGTTTGTGTTCTTGTTTATAGATATAGTAATGCCCGTAATAGTATATGCTTATCTTGTTATAACAAAACAGATACGAAATCTTGATAAAAAAGATGATGATAAGGAATAACGAAAAATCCTGTGAAAGTACATGCTTCACAGGATTTTCTTATTTATTCTTTTTATTCTTCTTTAGGCTTATTCTCGGAATGTCCACATTCTTCATTCATACAAAGAAGCTTATTTCCTTTTTCAACCATATATGAACCGCATTTCGGACAGGCGATTGAAGAAGGCTTATTCCATGACATAAAATCACATTCAGGTGCGTTGCTGCAACCATAATATATTCTACCCTTCTTAGTCTTCTTTATTACCACTTCACCGCCACATTTAGGACATTTAACTCCTATCTTTTCAAGATACGGCTTTGTATTCTTACAATCGGGGAATCCCGGACATGCTAAAAACTTTCCGTGTGGACCATATTTTATAACCATGTTTCTTCCACAGTTTTCACATATTACATCCGTTACCTCATCAGCAAGCTTTACATTTTCAAGCTCCTTTGAAGCCTGCTCAACTGCCGACTCCAAATCCGGATAAAAGTTTGATACTACAGTTTTCCAGTTTACACTTCCGTCACCTACAGAATCCAATAATTGCTCCAGATTTGCTGTAAATTCCTTATCCACTATACTACCAAAATAGTTAACCATCATAGAGTTTACAATCTGTCCAAGCTCAGTAACATAGAGATTTTTCTGCTCTTTTACAATATAATGTCTCGCAAGAATTGTAGTAATAGTAGGTGCATATGTTGACGGACGTCCTATTCCCTGCTCTTCCAATGCCTTTACAAGACTTGCTTCCGTAAAATGTGCAGGTGGTTGTGTAAAATGTTGTACATCCAAAAGTTTTTCAAGTTTTAGCTCATCTCCTACCTTAAGCTTTCCTATAATAGCATCCGAACTAACCTTTTCTTCATCATCGTCAGTATATACACTCATAAATCCGTCAAAAACTATTTTTGAGCCTGACATTGTAAAAATATAATCTCCTGCACTGAGTTTCACTGAAGTGGTCTTATACTTCGCATTTTCCATTCTGCTGGCAACAAATCTCTTCCATATAAGCTGATACAATCTGAAAAGCTCTCTTGGCAATGATTCTTTAAGCATTGCAGGAGTAAGATTTACATCTGTAGGTCTTATGGCCTCGTGTGCATCCTGAACATTATTGTTATTTGTTTGTGACAACATTTTTTGAAACATACTCAGGTCCATAGCTTTTACCTACAAAATCTCTTGCTGCGGCATCAGCCTCGGCAGCTATTCTTGTTGAGTCTGTACGCAAATATGTAATAAGAGCAATTGTACCCTTACCCTTTACTTCCACACCTTCATATAATTGCTGTGCAAGCCTCATTGTCTTTTGAGTGGAATAATTAAGCTTTTTACTGGCCTCCTGTTGCAAGGTGGATGTAGTAAAAGGAATCGGAGCTTTCTTTACTCTTTCACCTTCATTTATCTCCGAAACTATATATGAAGCACCTTTTAAAGCCTTTAAAATTTTATCCATCTCTGCTTTATTGTTTATGGCAAGTTTACTCTTTTTACCATAGAACTTAGCATTTACAGTTTTTTTTGAGTGATTAGTCAAAAGCTCAGCTTCAAGTGTCCAATACTCCTCAGGAATAAACTCATCTATCTGTGCCTCTCTGTCACATATCATTCGAAGAGCTACAGATTGCACTCTACCTGCAGACAATCCTCTTTTTACCTTTGCCCAGAGCAATGGACTTATAGAATAACCAACCATTCGATCAAGCACTCTTCTGGCTTGCTGTGCATCAACAAGATTCATATCCAGACTTCTTGGATGTTTAATAGCCTCTTTTATAGCATTTTTTGTGATCTCATTGAAACTGATACGGAATACCTTCTTTTCACTGTCCTCAAGCTTTAAAGCCTTTGACAAATGCCAACTTATTGCCTCACCCTCACGATCAGGGTCGGTTGCCAGATATATTTTATCTGCTTTTTTTACATCTTTTTTAAGTTTAGCAAGTAACTCGCCCTTGCCTCTTATGGTAATATATTTCGGTTCAAAGTCATTTTCAACATCAATACCCATAGTGGATTTAGGTAAATCTCTCACATGCCCGTTTGATGCCGTAACTTCATATCCCGAACCTAAATATTTTTTTATGGTCTTTACCTTTGCAGGCGACTCCACTATCACTAAACTTCCAGCCATTTTAACCCCTTACTAACTTAATCTCTTACAATAATAATTTGATGATACTTGTACGATAAAACCTTCCAATTCAAGTAATAAAAGTGAGCTAAGCACTTGAGAGACATCTAAAGCGCTTTCTTTGATTATGTCATCAATATATTTTGGTTTTAAATCAAGGCAACTATAAACCTTTTTATCATTCTTTGCAAGTATATTAGCGTTTTTTTCATTATATACTTGAATTTTTTTATCAACATTAAGGTCAAGTGCCTCTAAAACATCAGTTGGAGTTGTTATAATTCCGGCACCGTCAGAGATCAATTTATTACATCCAAGGCTCATACAATCGGTTATTCTTCCCGGTAATGCAAATACTTCTCTTCCCTGTTCAATTGCATGTGAAGCCGTTATAAGTGAACCGGATTTTAATCTTGCTTCTATTACTATGGTAATATCTGCCAATCCTGAAATAATACGATTTCTTATAGGAAAATTAAATTTTAAAGGATTGGTACCCAAAGGAAATTCCGATATTACACCTCCAAAACCGTCATCACACAGCTTATTATATAGATTAAAATTGCTCTCAGGGTAGCATACATTTACTCCTGTTCCAAGAATTGCATAAGTTTTACCGTTTCCAATAATTGCCCCCTCATGTGCCCTACTGTCAACACCAAGTGCCATACCACTTATTATATCCACATTATTTGCCGCCAACTCCTGTGCAATAAACTTTGCCATTCCAAGTCCATATTCGCTTGCACCTCTACTTCCAACTATTGCCACACTCTTTCTCTGTCTTGGAATATCACCTTTTACAAATATTCCAAAGGGATAATCTCTTAAGTCCAAAAGCTTTCCGGGGTAATCATCTTCAAAGGGAAGTATAAATTTAATTTTTCTTTCGCCTAAAGATAGGTATTCTTCGTGAAGCAGGTCCAGTCTTGTTTTTAATCCGATAACAGCCTTAATTTGCTTTTCGGTTAATTTAATCTTATTCTTTAAATTTTCATAACACATTTCAAAAATACTGTACAAAGGCTTTATATTCTCATATATAGTACGCTTTGAAGAATAGCCCAGTTCAGGTAAACTTGACAGAAAAAACATTGCTTCTCTGTCCGAAATATAATTTATCTGCATATTATCCTCCTTACCAATACTTATCTTCTAAAGAGCGATATGATATAGCCTCACATATATCATCATGCTCAATATGCTTATGTTCATTAAAGTCGGCAACTGTCCTTGCAACTTTTAATATTTTATGCAATCCCCTTACACTCATTTTTTTCATCTCATACAAATCAGATAAGAAAACATCATCATCCTTTTTTTAAATTACAAAATTTATTTATAAGGCCTGCCGGAATTTCAGAATTATAAGAAAAACCGTAATCTTTATATCGTTTTAGCTGTATCTGCCTTACTTTTTCTATATATTTTTTTATTTCCTCACTGCTGATATTTTTAAAATCACCTTTAAGCTCCTCATACTTTATCAAAGAAGTTTCAACTGTAATATCTATCCTGTCAAGTAATGGTTTTGATATTCGTGACAGATATTTTCTTACTTGAGCCTCATTACAACTGCATTTACTTCTGTCAGGATAGTATCCGCATTTACAGGGATTTGTGGCGGCTACCAACATAAAATCAGCCGGGTATTCAATACTAGCATTCACTCTTGAAATACTGACTGTTTTATTTTCCATAGGTTGCCTAAGTACTTCTATAGTATTTGTCTTAAACTCAGCCAGCTCATCTAAAAATAACACTCCCTTATGCGCCAGAGAGATTTCACCCGGCTTAGGTATCCTGCCTCCTCCTGAGAGTGCCTGTGGTGAAACACTGTGATGAGGATCCCTGTAAGGTCTTATCTTTAATACCGGTTCTTTTGAATTAAGAAGTCCGCATACACTGTATATCTTTGAAACCTCCAAAGCCTCTTCATCACTCATATTAGGCATTATTCCCGGAATTCTTTTTGCAATCATACTTTTTCCTGTACCTGCAGGACCGATAAACAATATATTATGCCTTCCTGCAACAGCGATTTGTACAGCCCTTTTTAATAATATCTGTCCGTTAACATCCGAAAAATCACTGTATTCTTTTGAATGTGGGATTTGTATTTGAATATTTTCCGAATAATTTTTTTCACCATTTAGAATTTCAATCAGATCTTTTAGATTTTTTATACCGAAATTTTTAATGCCTGTAACTATATTTGCCTCCGCCAGATTATCATATGGAAGGAATACATTTTCAAATCCATTTTCTTTTGCAAATATAACAATCGGCAGTATGCCTCTTATAGGAAGCAATTCACCGCTTAGTGAAAGCTCTCCCACAAAGAGTGATTTATTTAATATATTTGATTTTATTGTTCCAAGTGCTTCAAGTATTGATATGGCAATAGGTAAATCATAGCCACAACCTTCTTTTTTAATTTCTGCGGGGGAAAGATTAATAACAATTTTTCTGGGATAAAAAGAATATTTAGAATTTTTTTATTGCGGTCTTTACTCTGTCTGCCGCCTCTTTGACTTCACCGGATAGAGAACCTATTAGAATTATTCCCGGTAGACCGTCACCAATATCAGTTTCACAACAGACATGAAATGCATTGATACCTAAAAGACCTGCTGTATTTATTTTACTTAGCATAATCTCCTTTATAAACCGCCTTACGGAAAACTCCGTAAGGCAGATACATATTTTATTTTTTAATAACTGAACCGTCTTTTCTGACTACAATATCAGAGCTCTCCTCTTCAAATCCGTTCGGATTAGCCTTTTGCCATCTGAATGAATCTCTACACATATCTTCGATATTTTTCTCAGCCTTCCAACCAAGTTCTTTAAGTGCACGAGAAGGATCTGCATAACAAGCAGGTACATCACCCGCTCTTCTGTCTTTAAATACATAATTTATCTTTAAATCATTTACTTTCTCAAATGCATTTATTACATCAAGTACACTGTAACTATACCTGTTCCAAGATTGTATATATCTACCTTGCCTGGATCCCTCATCATCTTTTCAAGGGCCTTTACATGTCCCTTTGCAAGGTCTACAACATGGATATAGTCTCTTACACATGTACCGTCTTTAGTATCGTAGTCGTTTCCGAATACTCCAAGGCAAACAAGTTTGCCTACAGCAACCTGTGTAATGTAAGGTAAGAGATTGTTCGGAATTCCCTTCGGATTTTCACCAATTCTTCCTGACTCATGTGCTCCTATTGGATTAAAGTATCTTAAAAGCATAACTGAAAATTTGTCATTTGCAGTATGGAGATCTGTCAAGATCTGCTCAAGCATTCCCTTTGTTCTTCCATACGGATTTGTAATAACTCCAAGTGGTGCATCCTCTGTAATAGGAACAACTTTCGGATCTCCGTATACTGTTGCACTGGATGAGAATACTATTTTTTCCACACCGAACTCTCTCATTACTTCACACAAAATAAGAGTTCCCGTAATATTATTGTGATAATACTCAAGTGGCTTATAAACCGACTCTCCAACTGCCTTTAATCCGGCAAAATGTATAACTGCATCTATATTATTTTCTTTGAATACATTTGTAAGAGCCTTTTGGTTCAACAAATCAACTTCATAGAAACGTAAAGTCTTTCCTGTAATCTCTTCCACTCTTTTCAGTGATTCTTTTGAAGAATTTACCAAATTGTCTACTACAACTACTTCATAACCTGCATTCAACAATTCAACACAGGTATGACTTCCGATATAACCGGCACCACCGGTAACTAATATTGCCATAACCCCTCCATAATATAAGGAATATCAATAAAAACTGTTATAAATTTATTGATTATTTAAATTTTATAATAAAAATATATATTAAATCAATAAATTTTTTTCAATAATATGCTTAATGATAGAAAAGCCTAACACCTGTATTACTTAAACCCTCTAATCGTTTCTAAGTGCAGTAAGCGGACTTAACTTCATTGCTCTTAAAGAAGGGAAAAAACCTGCCAGCATACCTATAATAACCGCAAAAATAATTGCGGATATTACAAGCCATGGCGGTATTCTTGAGATATTTCCATCTACTCCGGAAACAGCTGCCGCCACTCCAAGAGCATTGATTATAATTGAAATAATAAAACTGAAAATTACACCGGTAAATCCTCCGATAAGACCTATAGCACCGGATTCTATAAGGAACATATCTCGTATACGATTCATATCACAACCTAATACCTTCATAATTCCAATCTCTTTGGTTCTTTCATATATGCTCATCATCATAGTATTTGCAATACCTATAGAAGCAACAAACAATGAAACGGCACCAATGCCTCCCAGCACCATCTGAATCATATTTGTTGAAGCCTTACTTTGCTCTATCCACTCCATCTGCGAATCGGCCTGAAAACCCATATCTGTGATTTGCTTTTGAACTGTCAAAACATTTTTCATATCATCCACATATATCTTGGCAGAGTCATATACCAGATACTTTAAAGGCTTGCCTTTCTTTGTTGTAGGCTGACCCGGAATGGGTTTGTTTTTATAGACTTTCTTAAGCATGACTTTTAAAGCATCTATATTACAATATATTCCGAAGCTGAAATTATTGTAACTGTCATAATCATCCATTGTAGCGCCTCCCTTTACCACACCTGCAGTATCTATGATATACTTCTTTGGCGGCTTCGGTGCATTCTCTCCTCCGGCATTTGCCTTATCATAGCTTTCAGTGTCAAAGATAACAAACATGGGCTTGTTGTAGTCCACATTCGGAAGCTTGTTAGTCTCATAAAATGATTCATTCGGCTTTTTAGGATTCTGAAAATCTTTAATAACAAAATTTCCATATACAAATTCAAGATTTTTCTTATCTGTAGGAATATGACCGCTCTCAAGTTTTATCTCAGCCATATATTCTTCATTTACTCCGTTTATTTGAGTGCTTTGCATATATGGTCCCTGCATTATAATTACTGAAGTAGACAGTACAGGAGACACCCCTTCCACATGCTCTATCTTTGAGAAAATTTCAATTGTCTCATCCTTTATGCGTAAGGGTTCACTTTTTTTGGATGATTCATTTTGTCTGTTATACGGTACTGTGACATCAATAGCCTTTAATGAACCTGACTGAGCTATGCTTTCCTGTTTAATTCATCAAGTCCTATACCTAGTGAAAGCATAGTTACTACTGAAGCGGTTCCTATTAAAACGCCAAGTACAGTAAGCACTGTTCTAAGCTTTCTTCTTTTTAGGTTTGAAATACTTAATTTAAGTAAATCAAGTAGTTTCATTTACATCTGCTCCTTTTTTGCTTTTCTTTTCTTCAATATAGCAACACTTGCTAAAATAATAGATGATAAACCTCCTCCGATAATAACAAGTAGAGGATTAAATCCTTTGTCCTCGTCTTCAGGCATTTCAGGATCTATTACATCAAACTCACTTTCCTGCTCTTCATTTACATTTAATATAAAGTCTCTTGTCTCTTCTGTTACATTACCGTTTTCATCTTCATAACTGATTGTAATATTTATCTTACCGTCATCTGTAGTGACAGCCTTTCCTGTAAGATTTACATCTACATTCCCTGTCTCACCCGGCTTTATATTTCCTACATAGGCTTCGTTTTCCTTTATTGAATCAGCCTTAAACTTAGCCATAAGATTATAAAGAACTACCTTTCCGGTATTATTTATCTGAAATGTAATATTCGCATCATCACCGACACTTATACTGTCAGGGTTTACTTCAAAACTGCCTATATTCATTCTTGCTACTTGTTTTACAGGTATATCTACAGTGACCTTATCTGTCGCATTTTTATACTCAGGTGAGTCATACTGCTCATTTATAGTAATAGAGTATGATCTTTGATCCACACCGGCTTTTGCACTCATCTTAAATCTAAGCTCTGTAGTTTGATTTGCCGGCAATGAATTAATTGCGTGAGAACTTGAGCCTTGCTCAATACTGAATACAGCACTGTCACTTGCTTTCTCTGATTCTAAGGTAAATAAAATATTACTTGCAGCTACACTTGCAGAAGCATTTTTCATTACAATTATTAAATCAAATGTTTCACCTGCATATACATCCTTTGGCTCTGTAGTATAGCTGTCAACAACTATTCTTGCCTTAGTTCTGTCATTGGGATTAAACTCTCCCGGCGAAGTGGTTGTTTCATCTTTATCTTTATTTTGAATATGTACAAAAAATTGCTCTTCGGTCTTTTTAATTTCCCCCTCAGTAGAGTCTCGATATGTTATCTCAAGCTTTATAGGATAGTAACCTGTATAGGTGTTTTTTTGTATTGCAAAGCTGTAATCAAGGCCGGTAACACCGCCACTCTCAATCTTATCAAAATGTCTGTCGTAGTTGGCGTCATTTATTTCAAAAGGAAAAACAGTACTGTCCTTATCCATTACCATATGTGCAGTAACATCAAATGCAGTAAGCTTACCCGTATTCGCAAGATTAAGACTGAAGTTTAATACATCAGGATATTTGCCCCTAGGTGTAGACTGTCCTTCACCCAAAGTAAACTCAACATCTTTTACCGCTTCAGACTCACTGCTGTCCGTTGTGCTTGATTTTTGAATATATACATTTATATATTCCTGTACACCTCTTCCACCTTCCTTATCATCTGCAAGATAAACAGGAATACCGTAGTAGCCTTCAGGAATATCTCTTCTGACTCTGGCTGAGATAGTAATACTTTTTTTCTTACCCTTACTTATTCTTCCCACATGTTTTCTGTCTGTGGTTTCAGATGTAAGTTCAAAAGGAAATTCTATATTTTCATCTTCTTCATCATCATAGGCTATACCTGCCCATGCATCGGCATAGTCGGAGCCCGTCTCAACATAGAATGTCACACTCATCATTTTACCTGTTTTTCCTACAGGTATCTTATCTTGATGAAATACATTATTGCTTTCTATATTTCTTAGCTTAGCAAATGATTCTATCTGTGGAATAATAACCATTAAAAGAATCATCAAAATCCCCAAAATCTTCTTTATACCGTTCATCTTAACTATACCGCCTTTCCATCTACAATTCTGATTTGTCTGTCCGCAACTTTAGCTATATCATTATCATGTGTTACCATAATAAGAGTCTGATTTTCCTCTTTTACAATCTGCTTCATCAGATCAAGTACTTCTGCCGTAGTCTTTGTATCCAGATTTCCTGTCGGCTCATCTGCAAATATGATTTTCGGTTGCATAGCGAGCGCTCTTGCTATACCGACTCTTTGTTGCTGCCCCCCACTCATAGCATTTCCGTTTTGATATATCTGCTTTTCCAGTCCGACCAAAGTAAGATATTTCTTTGCAATTTCAACCCTTTTCTTTGTATCAACACCTCTAAATACGAGTGGTAACGCCACATTATCAAGTGCATTCATAGTCGGTAACAGATTATATGATTGAAAAATAAAGCCTACATTGTTTCGCCTAAATGCAACCAATTGATTTTCTTTAAGCTTTTCAAGATGAGTTCCGCTGATTATTATTTCTCCCTTAGTCGGTTTCTCAAGTCCGGCCAGCATATTAAGTAATGTGGATTTTCCGGAACCTGACGGACCCACTATCGCTACGAACTCTCCTTTGTTTATAGTAAAGTCCAAACCGTCCAAAGCATGTACTATGTTTTCTCCTGCTTTATAGAACTTATAAAGCCCTTTTACTTCAATTATTATCTCATCCATTATACTCACCTTTAATAAATACGATAATCTTCTCTATACATTCTATCATAGCATATATTTTGTATATTTATCTTTTTATTTTTAAATTATTTATGTTTTTATTAAATATAAAAAAGCTGACTAATAAATGTTATACAAATATCAGTCAGCTCTAAAATTATTGTGTTACAAGCTCTTTTACTTTAGTTTTTTTAACAATAGGTCTAAATATAAGTTCTCTGTTTTTATCCTCTCCCTTGCAATCCACCTTAAGAGAGTCTCCCTGCTTTACATTTCCAAGCAGTATTTGTTCAGCCATCTTGTCCTCTATCTCATTTTGCAGAGCACGCTTTAGTGGTCTGGCACCGTATTTCTTATCATAACCCTTATCAATAAGGAATTCCTTGGCCTTATCGGTAAGCTTCAGATTCATCTGCATCTGTTCAGAGAGTCTGTTATTGATCTCCTGAAGCAATATATCCAATATCTCTTTTAAGTTATCACGTGTAAGCTGATGGAATACAATTGTTTCATCAATTCTGTTTAAAAACTCAGGTTTAAACATTTGCTTTACTTCATCCATAACATTGTTCTTCATTGCTGAATAGTCTTTTTCATCATCGGTACTTGAAGCAAAACCAAGATGTTTCGGCTCTACTATTCTTTGTGCACCGGCATTTGAAGTGAGAATAATAACCGTATTCTTAAAGTCAACTATTCTGCCGCTCGAATCTGTAATATGTCCGTCATCAAGCACTTGTAAAAGTATATTAAATACATCCGGATGAGCCTTTTCAATCTCATCAAAAAGTATTACAGAATAAGGATTTCTTCTAACCTTCTCGGAGAGCTGACCGCCCTCATCATATCCTACATATCCCGGAGGTGATCCAACCATCTTTGAAACCGAATGTTTTTCCATGTACTCACTCATATCTACACGAATAAGTGCACTTTCGGATCCGAACATACTGTAAGCGAGTGCCTTTGATAATTCAGTCTTACCAACACCTGTAGGTCCAAGGAATAAGAATGAACCGATCGGTCTTTTTGGATCTTTAAGACCCACTCTACCTCTTCTTATTGCTCTGGCTACTGCATTTACAGCCTCCTCCTGCCCTACAACTCTTTCATGTAAAACTTTTTCAAGATTATTGAGTCTTTGAGAGTCATTTTCTGTGATCTTCTTTACAGGAATTTTTGTCCAGAGTGCAACAACATCTGCAATTTCATCCTCATCTACTACAAGCTTTTTATTTTTCTTGTCCTCAATCCATTTATCACGTAATTTATCTTGTTTCTCTCTGAGTTTTTCCTGTTTTTCTTTTATCTCACCTGCTCTTTCAAACTCTTCAGCAGTTACAGCATCCTCTTTTTCCTTTTCCATCTTTTCGATTTCAGCCTTTATAGCCTTTATCTTTTCAGGCTCCATATAATTGCTGATTCTTGTCTTTGAAGCTGCTTCATCTACAAGATCTATTGCCTTATCCGGTAAAAATCTGTCTGAAATATATCGCTTGGACAGCTTTACAGCACTCTCTATTGCCCTGTCCGTAATAGATACTGCATGATGTTCTTCATACTTGTGCTTTAGACCAAGTAATATCTTTGTCGCATCTTCTAAAGAAGGCTCCTCAACTATTATCGGTTGAAATCTTCTCTCAAGTGCAGAATCCTTTTCGATATGTTTTCTATACTCATCTATGGTTGTTGCACCTATAAGCTGCAGCTCACCTCTTGCAAGAAGCGGCTTTAAAATATTTGAAGCATCTACCGCTCCTTCTGCACCGCCTGCACCGATAATAGTATGAAGCTCATCAAGGAAAAGTAATACATTTCCTGCACTTACAACTTCATTTATTACTTTCTTTATTCTTTCTTCGAACTCACCACGATATTTTGAGCCTGCTATCATTGCAGGAAGATCCAGTGTTACAAGTCTTTTATCAAGCAATGTATCAGGGACCTCTTTAGATATGATTCTTGATGCGAGACCTTCCACTACTGCAGTCTTACCAACTCCCGGCTCACCTATAAGTACCGGATTGTTCTTGGTTCTTCTTGAGAGTATCTGCATTACTCTGTTGGTCTCATTATCTCTACCTATAACAGGATCAAGTTTTCCTATTCTCGCAAATTCTGTAAGGTCTCTTGAATACTTATCAAGCGTAGGTGTAGCAAGAGAATTTGACTTTGAGCTTGTTTTCTCATAGTTTTCTTTTCTCTCTATCTCCTCACCCATTGCAGATAAGATCTCCATATAAAGCTTTTGTATATTTATATTCATTGTTAAAAGAAGCTTATGTGCTATACATGCACTGTCCTTTATTATAGCAATCAATATATGCTCTGTACCTATAAGTGCAGACTTATATCTCGTGGCTTCTCTGTATGCATTTTGTAATACACCGATTGCAAGCGGTGAATAGTTTTGCTTACTCTCTATAGCCACATTGTAATTTGAAACTATAAGTTGATCTATTAAGTTTAATATTTTTTCTTCTGTAATTCCGTTTTTCTCAAGTATTTTTGAGGCAACACCGCTTCCTTCTTGTACGAGTCCAAGAAGGATATGTTCGGTACCGACATAATTTTGCGATAATTCCTTAGCAGCCATTTCGGCATACTTAATCGCCTCCTTTGCTTGAGATGTATATCTTTCTGCCATTTATTTCCCTTTCTATAGTAATTCTCCTATATTATCCCTTATGTATTTTGCTCTTATTTCATCTATTTCATCTTCACTTAAAGGTCTGCCGGTCATTTTCAAAAGATTTGACGACTGAGCTCCTATCATCATTGAATATAACTTACTTGCTGAGGTAAGTTCAATCAATCCGTCTGCACTCCCCATCATAAGTGAGCTTAAAAAGCTGAGTGCATCCTTTAGTGAAAGTTTTCTTGCATATTTTAAAACTCCGAATGATTTATATGCTTCATCCTGTTTTTCAAGTCTTTTCTCAATAATAAGTGACTCTCTTAGTTTTCTTTCATTTGCATTTAATTGATTTGCAACCTTTATCACAGCATCCAGTATTTCTCTTTCTGAAATACCAAGAGTTTTTGGATTGCTGATCTCAAACAGTGCTCCGTAGTTTTCTCTTCCCTCACCATGTATTCCTCTTATAGCTACTCCAAATCTTCCAACACTTGAAATAAGTTTTGAAAATCCTTTGCTCTGCATTGATGCCGGTAAGTGAAGAACTATTGCGGCACGCATTCCTGTTCCTATATTCGTAGGATAGGTTGTTAAATACCCATATTTTTCATTAAAAGCATAATCAAAATGCTCATTGATATAATCATCAATTTTGTTTGCTTTTTCCAGTAAGTCATATAATGATATTCCAACAGAAAGTGTCTGCAAACGTATATGATCATCACCGTTTATTATAATACTGATATCTTCATTGTCATTTAATATTATACCTGTAGGAGTATTTTTTTCTTCGCCAATGTCAGATTTAAAAATTTTTCCTTTCATACATTGACATTCTTTCTATCTCTGAAACTCTATCAAGTATATTGGCATTTGTATGAATTCCCAAATCTGTTGATATATTTGACAATTCTCCTATAGTATTATCGATAAGCTTTTTGCCTCTGTATCAGAGAGCTTTTCCGGAAACAGTGCATAGTCGAAGTTTCTTGCAAGTCTTATTCTACTACTTATATAATTATAATCTGTCTTCAAAGATACATTATCATACCACATCTTCTTTGTCCTCTTTGATAGTCTTTATTCTGTCCCTTAATATAGCAGCCTGTGCAAAATCTTCTTTTTTTATTGCATCTTCCAGTTTATGTTTCAAGTTTTCAATTTTACTATCTTCATCACTGAAGATATTTTCAATGTTGTCCGTAACTATCGATCTTGGAAGTATCTTGTCATTTTTATGATAGTTTTTTTAGGAATTTTTACCTATATGAATATCATTTCCATGAATCTGTTTAATATTATCATTTATTAACAGATTAAAAAAACTTCAAAAGCAGTCTTTGCAACCAAACTTTGAATTCTTTATAAAATCATCATAGCTTGTATTACATGTCGGACATACTATCTGTCTGTATTCAGTATTTTCTTCCTTTTCAAAGACATCTCCCAGTATTCCTGAGAGCAATTTTGAAAAACTGAAGTCTCTATCAAACAGACTTGAATATTGATCTATTTCTCTGGCACATTGAGAACATAGATGATGTTCATTTTTCTGGTCTCCGTCTATTATCTCAGTGTAAAAGACATTTGCTTCTCTAATTTTACATTTTTCACATAACATCTTTGTTATTACATCTCCTCGAATTCTTGTACTTCAAATTCATTATAAAGTTCATCTATAAGTTCATGTGCTTCTCTTCTTGTAACTCCGTTGCATATACCTCTTGCCACCACTACCCCAAAATCTTTTCTCATGGTATTCAGTACTCTAAGCTTGTCTGCATCTATTTTAATAACTGCGCCTTTTCGTCTGTCAAGCTGTACAAAGCCTTCTCTTTTTAATGTAGCATAGGCTTTATTTACGGTATGCATATTGATACCTATTTCTTCTGCCAACTGTCTGACAGAAGGCAACATATCACCTTCGTGATATTTATTTGTCGCAATTCCAACTATTATCTGATTACAAAGTTGTACATATATAGCCTCTTCACTATGAAAATCTATGATTACATCCATACACACACTCCAATATAATATAAAAAAATTTGTCTAATTTATGTTTTTCGCAATATATTAAATAATAAAATATAATTTTGCTATTTAAGTAAGTTATAAATGTTATAGTGGTAGTATAACACAATGGTATACGAAAAAAACAATATTTTATAGCTTTTGACTGATATTACAGAATTATTATGAATGATAACTATTATAGTATTATTAAAAAGCCAATAATGATTTATATGCTTATTTCTTTTTTTATACAGTTTATCCAACAACAATTCTACTAAAAACTTGAATATAACTTTCAGTATCTATTTAGTAGGGTTGAATTGCATAAAATCTAAAACAATATACCGGTATTTATGTGCTTATTGTTACTCAAAAATTCATAATTTATTAACTTTTTTTCCTATTGCATATATCTTCCGATTATGTTATTATACTCTTCGTAGTTGAGAGTTTTTCTTGCGTTGACCTCTCACTACAAAATGTGCATTATGCACTCCTATATCACTCTAACAGGGAAACAGCAGCCTCGTGGCTGCTGTTTCTCGTTATATATTTATTTATTAATCTTCAGATCTCTTCTAAAAATTTTTGCCATTTCCTCATAGTCGTTATCTTTCAAATATTTCTTATCGGGATTCATAGTAAATGTGGAACCCCATTCATCCCCTCCTTCATATTTAGGAACTATATGCATATGTAAGTGACAACCTGTGTCTCCGTACATCCCATAGTTTACTTTGCTTGGTGCAAAAACTTTGTGTACTACTTTAGCGATCTTATTTACATCAGCAAAGAACTGATTTCTGTCTTCATCGGAAATATCAACTATCTCACTGACATGATCCTTATAGGCAAGTATAACTCGCCCCATCTTAGTCTGCTCTTTGAAAATGTATAAATATCCGCTCTCCATCTGTCCTACAGGATAACCGAACTTGTCAAGTAAATCCCCTTGTACACAGTAAGCACAATTATTATCTTTCATAACTTCTCCCTATTTTATATTTTAATCCACATCCTCATACACTACATTGCCTTCGCAGATAGTATATATTATCTTTCCCTGTAGTGTATCTCCAAGCCATGGTGAATTGCTTGACTTGCTCTCGCTCTTATCGTATTTCCATTCTTTATTTACATCAAATACAACAATATCCGCAATTTCATCTTCTCTTAGAACTCCCCTGTCCATATTATAGAGTCTTGCAGGCTGATAGCTCATTCTGTTCATAAGCTCCATTAATGTAAGATGTCCCGGTTTAACGAGATGCATATATCCTAGAGAAAAACTTGTTTCCAATCCTATTATTCCGCTTGGTGCATCTACAAAGTCCTTGTTTTTTTCTTCAACACTGTGAGGAGCGTGATCTGTAGCAATAATATCTATGGTGCCGTCCTTAAGTCCTGCGATTATTGCAAGTCTGTCTTCTTCTTCTCTTAATGGTGGATTCATTTTTGCAAGTGTACCGTACTTTATAACATCCTTATCGGTAAGTGTGAAATGATGAGGTGTAGCCTCAGCAAATACACGAAGTCCTGCCTTTTTTTGCCTTTCTGACAAGCTCTACGCTTTCCTTTGCACTGATATGCTGTATACTTATAGTTGCACCGGTTTCTCTTGCAAGTCTGCAGTCCCTTTCAACCATTGAAATTTCAGCTTGTCTGTCTGAACCGAAAATATGTAACTCATCCGATGCCAACCCATGGTTTATACCGTTTTCTTTAATAAATTTTGGATCTTCTTCGTGGAATGAAAGTGGCATTTTGATATTTCGTGCAACCTTCATGGCTTCTCTTGCAAGATTTTCATCAAGTAAAGGTCTTCCGTCATCTGTAAAGCCAACCGCACCGGCTTCTCTAAGCTCCTTTAAATCTGCAAGCTCTTCACTCTTCATTCCCTTTGTAATGCAAGCACAGGTTTTGACATTTATAGGTGTGTTTCTACCCTTTTTAAGTACTTCAAATATCAGCTCAGGACTGTCAATTGCAGGTTTTGTATTTGCCATAGCAACTATTGTGGTAAAACCGCCCTTAGCAGCAGCTCTTGCTCCACTTGCTATGTCTTCCTTATATTCAAAACCCGGCTCTCTTAAATGTACATGTACATCTACAAATCCCCGGGGCCGCACAAAGTCCTGTACAATCATAAACTTTTAGTCTCTCGCCATTGGCTCTTGCCATAAGAGTTGCATCCAGGTATAAGTCCTTATCTATCTTTGTTATTCTTCCCTCTGAGATTAGTATATCTCTTATATCATCAGTCCTTGTACAAGGATCTAATAATCTTACATTTTTTAACATTATCATATAAATATATTCCTTTCTAAAATACTTATATCGGGCTATATTATATCATATAAAGGATTTTGATGGAAATATATATAAAATTTTATACTAAAAAAGGTGACTGCTTTCGCAATCACCCGGAAAATTTTCAATTAAATTACTTAAGAGTAACCTGTGCTCCAACTTCTTCAAGCTGCTTCTTGATAGCCTCAGCCTCGTCCTTAGAAACTTCTGCCTTAAGAACCTTAGGTGCTCCGTCAACGAGATCCTTTGCTTCCTTAAGTCCAAGTCCTGTAACCTCACGAACAACCTTGATAACCTTAACCTTCTGGTCACCTGCTGCTGTAAGCTCTACGTCAAACTCTGTCTTCTCCTCAGCTGCTGCTGCACCTGCACCTGCTGCTGCTACTACAACGCCGGCTGCTGCTGAAACGCCGAACTCTTCCTCACAAGCCTTTACAAGCTCATTTAATTCAAGAACTGATAATTCCTTAATTGCATCGATAAACTCTGCAGTTGTTAACTTTGCCATTTAATAATCCTCCATTATTTGTTTTATTTACGCTTCTTTGCTTTCAGCGATCTGATTAAGCACACGAGCGAAGTTTGTAATTGGTGACTGAATGCTTCCAAGGAGCTTTCCAATCAACTCGTCTCTTGATGGTATTGTAGCTATAAGCTTGATTCCATCCTGGTCATATGTTACACCGTCTACTACTCCGGCCTTTAATTCAAGCTTTGGAGCAGTCTTAGAGAAATTGTGTAAGATTCTAGCAGGTGCAGTTGCATCTTCTTTTGAAACTGCAATTGCTGTAGGTCCTTCAAGTGAGCTGTCAAGTGTCTCAAATGCAGTTCCCTTAGCTGCTAAACGAATCATTGTGTTCTTATAAACCTTATAAGTTACACCTGCTTCTCTAAGTTCCTTACGAAGCCTTGTATCCTGGTCAGCAGTAAGACCACGGTAGTCAACGACTACAGCTGCCTGTGCGCCATCTAAAGCTCAGCAATTTCCTTAACTATAGGCTGTTTTAATTCGATTTTTGCCATTTCTAACCTCCTTTATAGTTTCAGTAAAACCCGTAAAAGCAATAAGTGTAAATCTATACATTAAAAAACTCTCTGACATGCAGACAGAGAGTGAGAATACATCAACGTACTTAGTCACTTCCTCGGTAGGTATTGCTTTAAGCCATACGGCACCTACTGTCTACGGTCGTTTTACCTTGCCTAGGATATCAAAAACCTTTACGTTTGTCAATAGTAATTTTTATTTTTCTTCAATATTGGAAACTATATTAAAATATATATTAAAATAAATCATATCATTCTTATATGTGATATGGATCTTACCCTTATGCCTGTTTATAATATTTCTTGCGATAGAAAGCCCTACTCCATATCCCGCAACACTACTGTTATGTGACTTGTCTTCTCTGTAAAATCTTTCAAAGAACTTTGAATAGTCTATCTTACTACCATCTTTATAGGTGTTATATATTACAAGTTTTGCTTTTTTAAATGTTATACCATGCTGCGATAATTTTACACCTATAGTCCCTCCTTCATCACAGTATTTGTTTGCATTATCTATAAGAATATTTATAAGCTCATAAATTGCATTTTCATCTCCTGATATGCATATATCTTTTTGAATATCGGACTCAAAGTTTTTTCCACCCTTTATTGCAATTGATTTAAATGACTTTGATGACTTTTCCACTATACCTGAAAAATTAATATTTATAGCGGCTACACTTGTCTGTTCTTCAAATCTTGCAAGTACAACAAGCCTGTTAATAAGTTCAGTCAAACGCTGTATCTGCTCTTTTGTACTCTGTGTCCATTCATTTTCACCGCCTAACATCTCACAAAGCTCATTATTTGCAGAAATAATAGCTATCGGCGTCTTAAGCTCATGACCGGCATTTGTAATAAAAGCCCTTTGATTTCTATAATTTTCCATAAAAGGCATCATCACCTTACCTGAGAAAACTACAAATATTATTATAAAGAAAACAAGATTTGAAAAGAAAATAAAGACCGATGTCTCTATCAAATCAGCTCTGTCTTCGGAATATCTTGTAGTATCCAGTACCACTATAAGTTTGCTGTCATCGTGTTCATCAATATTAAATTTATATGCAAACTTTTGTCCATCCGTAGTAGTAAAACTTCCATATGTTTTACCACCCGAAAGAATTTTTTTTACATAAAAGACAACATCAGTATCTGAAAGGTTTGCAATATTTTCAGTATTCATAGTTATTACTTTATTACTGCTGTCAACCTGTGCACTGAAGTATCTGTATTGGATTATAATATCTGAATTTGTTTTTCTGCCGAGAATCTTTTCTACGATCTCTTCGTCCGGAAGAACTCCGTTATTTTCAGATAATAAATCCAATATTTTATTTATTCTGTTTTCACTGACTGCATATTTTGAAGCATTTAAAACGCCTATTACTGAAATGAGCATTACTATGACCGCTACAGTCGCAGCTACAATAAATTGTATACGAAGTCTCCTAAACAAATCACACCTCTACTAATTCAAACTCACAGTTTTCTTCTCCCATTATTTCGATATTAGCATTGATTGCCTTTAGTTTTTGCTTTAAATAGGATATATATATCCAGACATAACCGGCATCACATTCATCATCCTTAGTCCAGACGTGATTATATATATATTCCGTTGATAATTTTTTGTTTTTATTTCTCATAAGAACTTCCATAAGCTTTGTTTCCTTACCTGCAAGAATAATAGAATTCTTTGCAGATAGCTCCTGTTCGGCAACATTTAGCTTTACACTTCCAAATGTGAGCACATTTTCATTAAAATTTGTATCAATTCTTCTTTCCAATGAACGAATTCTTGCTACAAGCTCCTTTAACATTATAGGCTTTGTAAGATACTCATCAGCACCCATATCAAGTCCTGATATCTTATCATCCACTTCACTCATTGCAGTAAGCATCATAACATATGTAGTATTACCCGCTTCTCTGATTTCTTTTAAAACCTCAAGTCCGGATCTTTTTGGCATCATTATATCAAATATCATCAGATTAAATACTTCATTACTTGCAAGCTCAAGCGACCTGTCACCGTCAAATGCCTGTACAACTTCATAACCTTGCATTTCCAGTGCGGTAGCATATGCTCTTGAAAGAGCTATTTCATCCTCAGCTAATAATATCTTCATTAATGTCTGACTCCTCAATTAAATTCTTTATAGTTTGCATATTCAAATCACAGGATGCCAACTCATCGGCACATCTTTTTAGTTCCTTTGTAATTCTCTCATGATTTCTTATATTTTTCTTATACTTCATTTGATGTTCAAGAGATGCCCAAGAATCCATTGCAATGGTCCTTAATTGAACCTCTATATAATACTTACCGTTTTCATTTCCTACACAATCCGGAAATGATGTAATAATTTCAAGTATTAGGTGGTAGGAACGATATCCGTTAGGTTTGACATTAAGTATGTAGTCTTTTTCTTCAACCACATTAATATTTGACATCTTCTTAAACATACCCACTAAAGCATATATATCATCAACAAATCCACAAACTATTCTAACACCTATTGCATCTTTAATTTCCATTAGAGCATTATATGTTGTAGGCTCAAATTCTCTTCTCTTACATTTTTCAATCATACTTTCATTTGTCTTTATTCTTGAAATAAAATGCTCAAAGAGTTTGTATCCTGTATTATTCTTATACTCGTCATTTAATTTATATACTTCTTTTTGACAATGTTTCCAAAATCAATTCTAAGTATTTTTTTCATATTCACCATATATATTCATCACGCAAGATCCTTTTTATCTTTTTATATATAGTTTAGCATAAATAAGTGTATAAAGAATGAAAAAAAGGCTAAACTTTTTTTCATGTTTAGCCTAAGAAAAATATTCATATTTAATTGATATGTAAAAGTTCTACAGCAATCTGGAAATAAATCACTAAAGAAACCGCATCTACTATTGTTGTTATAAGCGGAGCGGCCATAATAGCCGGATCAAGCTTAAGTCTCTTTGCAAGTATAGGAAGTATACCACCTATAACCTTGGCTACAAATACTGTGGCGAATAATGCCAAAACTACTGTAAGTGCTACAAGCGGCTGTCCCGGATACTGAACAACCAATCTTATAAAGTTTACAAGACCAAGTATCAAACCGACAATAACAGATACCCTTGCCTCTTTCCAAACAACTTTAAATATATCTGAACTTGCAACTTCACCTATAGTCATACCACGGATAATCATGGTAGATGACTGTGAACCTGCATTACCGCCTGTATCCGTAAGCATAGGTACAAATGAAACAAGCAAAGGCATTACCTTGAATGCATCCTCATACCTTGTAAGTATTCCACCTGTAAGCATTGAACTTACCATAAGTACCAACAGCCATGTAATTCTGTTCTTTGCAAGCTCAAATACGCTTGTTTTTAAATAAGGCTTCTCAGAAGGAAGCATAGCCGCCATCTTCTCAAAGTCCTCTGTCGCCTCTTCTTCCATAACATCCACAGCATCGTCAATTGTAACAATACCTACAAGTCTGTTTTCATGGTCAACAACCGGCAAAGATAACAAATCGTATTTATTGAATAAATCCGCAATCTCTTCTTTATCGTCTGTAGTTACAGCTTTGATAACATTTGTATCCATTATATCTTCAATTTTGACTTCATAGTCATTCATTAAAAGATCCTTAACCGTAACAACTCCTTCAAGCATTCGCTTGGCATCCATTACATAACAGGTATATATGGTTTCCTTATCATAACCATGCTTTCTGATATAGGCAAAGGCCTCCTGCACGGTCATATTCTTCTTTAAACCAATATACTCTGCTGTCATTATAGATCCTGCGGAATTTTCAGGATACTTAAGAAATTCATTTATCTGTAACCTGGTACTGGGAGCGGCATTTTGTAAAACTCTCTTTACAACTGTTGCCGGGAGCTCCTCAAGCATATCTACAGCATCATCCACATATAATTCTTCAATAATATATGCCAACTCTTTATCTGTAATACTGTTTATTATATGTTCCTGTGTCTCTACCTCTAAACAAGCAAACACATCACTTGCAAGCTCCTTAGGGAGCATTCTGAAAATAATTATCTGCTTTCAGAATCAAGCTCATCTAAGAAGGAAGCAATATCAAACTCATTCATCTCGCAGAGCTCATCTTTTAATTGTCGGAACTGTTTTCTTGATACAAGATCAAATAATACCTCTTTTACATTCTCTTCCATAGTCCCACCTTTCTCTGCTAATTTTTTTTTAGTTTAGGTCTGAAGGCTTCATAGACAGATCAATTCTTCCCTTTATAGGATCAACCTTAACTACCTTAACTGTAACCTCATCTCCTATTTTTACAACATCTTCAACTTTCTCCACTCTCTTATCTGAAAGCTTTGAAATATGAACCATACCGTCTTTGCCCGGCGCGAGTTCTACAAATGCACCAAACTCTAATATGCGAACTACACTACCTCTCAAAATCATTCCGGCTTCAATCTCAATTGTAATGCCTCTGATTATATCAATAGCCTTATCAATCATAGTCTGATCCGTACCGGCAACAGAAACAAGACCTTCTTCACTGATATCAATCTTTACACCGGTCTCCTCAATGATCTTATTGATAGTCTTACCCTGCTTACCTACAACATCACCGATCTTTGACGGATTAATCTGAATCTGTGAAATCTTCGGTGCATACGGACTGAGTTCTTTTCTAGGCTCTGATATACATGGCTTCATGCAAGTATCCATAATAAAATCTCTTGCTTCATGACATCTTGCAATAGCTCCCTTTACAATATCCTTTGTAAGTCCATGGATCTTGATATCCATCTGAATAGCTGTAATACCTGCATCAGTTCCTGTAACCTTAAAATCCATATCCCCGAAGAAATCCTCAAGACCCTGGATATCTGTAAGAAGAACATAATCATCATCAGAATCACCTGTTACAAGACCACATGAAATACCAGCAACCATTCTTTTAATAGGTACTCCGGCAGCCATAAGTGCCATACATGAAGAACATGTAGAAGCCATAGAAGTTGAACCGTTTGACTCAAAAGTCTCTGATACAGATCTTATGGCATATGGGAACTCTTCAGGAGTAGGAAGTACAGGAATAAGCGCACGCTCAGCCAATGCACCATGTCCTATCTCTCTTCTTCCCGGACCTCTTGAAGGTCTGGTTTCACCTACTGAGTATGAAGGGAAATTGTACTGATGAATATATCTTTTTGTTGTCTCTAAAAGATTAAGGCCGTCAATTTTTTGAGCCTCCGATAATGGCGCAAGTGTAACTATATTACAAATCTGAGTCTGTCCTCTTGTAAACATAGCTGAACCATGCACTCTCGGAATAATATCTGTTTCAGCCGCAAGTGTACGGATCTGATTCATAGCTCTTCCGTCAGGTCTCTTCTGATCTTTAAGAATCATCTTTCTTACAGTCTTCTTCTCGTACTGATATATAGCCTCACCAAGTAAGCTAACCATTCCTCATTATCTGTAAATGCCTCTTCAAGTCTTTGTGTGATTGCCTTTATATTTTCTTCTCTAACCTGCTTTTCATCTGTGAAAACCGCTACTTCCATCTCCTGTGGAGGTACAATTTCCTTAATAGCCGAAGTAAGCTCCTCAGGAATAACAAATGCTGTGTAAGCATGCTTTTCCTTACCTACTTCCGCTACAATCTTATCGATAAATGCAATAATCTCCTTATTTACAGAGTCAGCCTTATATATAGCCTCAATCATCTTCTCATCAGGTATCTCATTTGCACCCGCCTCGATCATTATTACCTTATCTCTTGTAGATGCTACTGTAAGCTTAAGATCCGATACAGCCATTTGCTCTTCATTAGGGTTTACCACAAAGAAACCGCCTACCATACCGATCTGTGTAGTAGCACATGGTCCGTCAAAAGGTATATCTGATATAGCTGTTGCTATTGCAGAACCAAGCATAGCTGTAAGTTCAGGTGAGCAATCAGGATCTACCGACATTACAAGATTGTTCAATGTAACATCATTTCTGTAATCCTTAGGGAAAAGCGGTCTCATAGGTCTGTCTATAACTCTTGATGTAAGTATAGCATTCTCACTTGCCTTTCCTTCCCTTTTATTAAATCCTCCCGGCATTTTACCTACCGCATACATCTTCTCCTCATATTCTACTGAAAGAGGGAAGAAATCAATACCGTCTCTTGGCTTATCTGATGCTGTTGCTGTAGATAAAACCGTTGTATCACCATAGTGCATAAATGCGGCACCGTTAGCCTGTGCAGCGACTCTCCCGATATCAACCCTGAGAGTACGACCTGCGAGTTCCATTGAATAACTTTTAAATTCCTTACTCATTTCATCTCCTTTTGGCTTGCCGATATTCGAGAAGAGCTCTTCTTGAAACATAAAAATATGAACTAGTGATAAAAACTAAAACAATGCTTTAATGCTTATCACTAGCTTCGGCTACAAGCCATATTATTAATTATAAAAAAGGTGGAGAAAAACTCTCCACCAAAGACTTTTATTATTTTCTAAGTCCAAGCTTCTCTATAAGTGCACGATAACCCTCAAGATCCTTATTCTTAAGATACTGTAAAAGATTTCTTCTCTTACCAACCATCTTTAAAAGACCTCTTCTTGAGTGATGATCTTTAGGATTTGCCTTTAAATGCTCTGTTAACTCAGTGATTCTTGCTGTCAGAACTGCTATCTGAACCTCAGGTGAACCTGTATCTCCTGCTTTCTTGCATACTCTTCCATGATAGCTGTCTTTTTCTCTTTTGTAATCATTTTTCTTTCTCCTTTAAAAAATCTTACCGTATACATAAGGAAAGGTTGGAGTATCCAAATCTCATGTATAGGCGTTACTACCCCAAAATAATAACAAAATCAGCAGGCGATGTCAATGGTCAAATTCTGTTCGCAGCTAAAAAATCTACTCTGAAAGAGCTTTTTTAACAGTTCACTTCCGTCATAAAGCTCTACGCCGGAAGGTTTCATAAATATACACTATAAGTCTTAACAGTTAGTTATACATAATAACAACAAAAAGCCCTATAAGTTGAAAATAAATCAACTTATAGGACAATATTTAACATATGTTACTTTATAAAAGATGTGCTCTCATTTCTTCAGAAGTCATATCAAGAAGATATGCCGGCGGAATATCAAATACTGTATGAGCTCCTATCTTACCGTCTTTATACATACGATATACAGCTCTTGAATAAGCAACTATTACAGAAGCTGTGAATTCAGGGTTTGAATCAAGCTTTAAGCTGTACTCAATTACATGATTGTGCTCATTATCCCATCCTGTTTTTCCGGTCCTGATAACAAAACCACCATGTGGAAGCTTTGAATGATTCCTATCCATTTCTTCTTTTGAAATAAAATGTACTGTTGTATCATAGTCAGCAAAATAATTCGGCATAGTCTTTATTTCATTTTCAATTTCGCTTTGTCTGCTGTGTCCTCTACAACTACATAGCACTCTCTTGTATGCTTTTGTCTTGTAGTAAGTTCAGGATTGTTTCCGCTTCTTGCAGCATCAAGTGCATCTTCTACAGGTACAGTGTATTGTCTTGCATCAACAACTCCATCAATTCTTCTGATGGCATCTGAATGTCCCTGGCTTACTCCCTTACCCCAGAAAGTATAATCTCCGCCTGTCGGAAGTATTGCACTTGCAAAAACTCTGTTTAATGAAAACATACCCGGATCCCAACCTACAGATATAAGTCCGAAGTGCTTATTAACCTTTGCAGCATCATCAACTTTTTCAAAATGCTCCGGAATTTTTGCATGAGTATCAAAACTGTCTACGACATTAAAATACTTTACATACTCAGGTGTTTGCTGTGGTAAATCTGTAGCACTTCCGCCACAAAGTATCAATACATCTATATCATCCTGATAATCAAGAATATTTTCAATGTTTTCAACTTTAGCATCAGGTGTAAGAATCTTTACACTTGAAGGTTCTCTTCTTGTAAATACAGCAACAAGCTTCATGTCCTTTGTATGTTTAACAGCGCACTCTACTCCTCTTCCAAGGTTCCCATATCCTAAAATACCTATTCTTATCATTTTCTCACCAGCCTTCAGCTAAATAAATCAACCGGGCGAATCCTTTCTTTTTTATGCAACATACAAAGCTCTTATATTAAAAAGGATAGAATTACTCCAAGACTCGTCTTTGAGCATTCTATCCTAAATATGTATATCATTCACAACGAACTATGCTGTCAGCTGTATATATAATAATACTTTTTTGAAAAATTGCAAGAAGTTTTTCAAATACTAAGACTATATACAACTGCTGAACGTACTATTCTTTATTCTTATCTTCGTGCTTTTTTCTTTCTACAAGTCTTCCCATATAGAATGCAATAATACCTACACCTATACCTGTCTGAACACAGAAAAGAAGGCTTTCAACTTCACCCGGAAGTTCCTTTCCCAAAACAGTTTCAATAATAGGATCAAACCATGGCTCATATTCACCACCCTGTATTTCAGAAACCACTTCACTTCCTGCATCATCAGAACCGCCAAATTCGGCATTCTTTAACATAAATAAAGGAACAATAGCCATCAATACAACTATTACAAGTAGGCTTATAACAATCTTTTTATTCTTTGACATTAATTACTACCTCCTTCTAAAAAACCGATCTCTTTAAGCTCGGACTGTGCATATGTCTTTAATCCTATTACTATAACAACTGTAAGCATACCCTCTATTATTGCAAGAGGTACCTGTGTCGGTGCAAATACAAGTAAGAACTTACCCGCTGAAGCCATTACTCCACCTTCCTGCATAGGATATGCAAAGGCAAGCTGGAAAGCTGTTACCACATAGGTCAGTAAGTCTCCAAGAAATGCTGCTAAGAATATTGAAACATTGTCATTTACCTTAGATTTTTTACATATCTTATAAACTATAAATGATACAATCGGTCCTGCTATAGCCATTGAAAAAGTATTTGCTCCAAGTGTTGTAAATCCACCATGTGCCAAAAGTAATGCTTGGAATATAAGTACAATAATACCAAGTATACTTACCGCACTCGGTCCAAAAAGAATTGCCGCAAGTCCTGTACCGGTCATATGTGAGCAAGATCCTGTTACAGACGGAATCTTAAGTGATGAAAGTACAAATACAAACGCACCCGACATTGCCAAAAGTGTAATTGCCTTCCTGTCCTTAGCCACCGTCTTTTTAATTGACATATAACCTGCAATTAAAAACGGCAATGAAATAAGACTCCAGGCTATTACATGTCCTACCGGTAAATACCCCTCCATAATGTGCATGGCATTGGCTGTAAACGGCAGTGCAAAACTGAACGCAAACATTATTGCAAATGTCATTAAAATTTTCTCTTGTTTTCTCATGAAATCCTCCTAAAAATATTTTTTATTAACTCAAGCTTTAAACTTGAGGAATAAACATCTTTTTAAACTCATCTATATTTCTTGCAGGTTTATCACCTGACTTTAGAACCTTGTTTTCTACAAGTGATTCAAAAACTTCCAAAAGTATAGGCTTTTTAAGATTAGCTTTTCTTAAAATCGCTTCATCACTGAGTACACTGACAGGATCCGAATCGGCAATTATATTTCCGTCACAAAATACAACCATCCTGTCTGCCCAGCGAAAAGCAAACTCCAAATCATGAGTTGAAATCACCAAAGTTTTGCCGTCTCCACTTAATTTGTCCAAGACTCCTTCAAAAATAGATATATTTTGCGGATCAAGCGAAGCTGTCGGTTCATCAAATATTATTATTTCAGAATCCATTGCTATAATATCCGCTATACTTACTCTTTTTTTCTCACCACCGCTTAAATAATGTGGCGGCCTGTCTATAAGATGCAAAATATCCATATAATTTAAAGAATTGTTAACTCTTTTTTCCACCTCATTCCTGCTTAAGCCAAGATTCATAGGCCCGAAGCTTACCTCCGCTCTTACAGTTGAGGCAATTATTTGATTATCGGCATCTTGAAAAACAATTCCCACATTTTTTCTAAGCTCTTTTACCGAAGATTTATTTATAAGCTTATTTCTGTAATACAGTGCACCGCTTTCAGGTTTTAAAACACCGTTTATATTTAAAAAGAAAGTAGACTTTCCCGACCCATTGGCTCCAAGAATTGCGAGTCTTTCACCTTCATATACATCTAACGAAACACCTTTTAAAACCTCATGTTCTCCTGTGTATGAATAGTGGAGGTTTTCGGCCCTTAAAATAACATTATTCATATAACATTCCCCGATTCTGATATATTCTGTTAAATATTGAATCCTAATGTAAAAAGCCATATAACAAACATAAATAAAATGCTTATAAAAACAACAAAAATATGAATTTTATTCAAACTCTTCTTATCTTCAAGAAAATTCAAATCACCGTCAAAGCATCTGGCTTCCATTGCGGTATAGTAAGCATTGGCCTTTTTTAACGATACCACTAAAATATTGCTTGCTATATTTCCGAATGTAGAGATTGAAGTCTTAAAATTATGATATCCCATCCTGGACATTGCGGAGTTTTTCATATTGGAATAGCTTTTCAATAAGTATAAAAAAATAAATCTGTATATAAGATTCATAAGTTCAATTATAAGCTTCGGAACATGAAGTTTTCTTAGAGCATTAATTATTTCATATGGCATGGTTGAAAGAATCAATCCTTGCATAACACTTACACATGCTAAAACTTTAATAATCAGCTTGGCAGTTTCAATCAATTGATCCTTTGAAGTATAAATATAGAAAAACCGATCTTTATATTAAGTTCTCTCATATATTCAGCTGAAATCCCCAAAGCAATTCCTATACTCGCCAAGACAATAAAGCTTAAAGGCGTAAGAAGAATGGAAATATATTCTTTAAAATCCATCCCTCCAAGATTTACACTTATAAAAAAACATTAAAAAAACAGTACATATACAGATACAAAAAAATATTATTAAATATTATTGTTAAAATAAGAGTTAATAAAAGCAGATATAAGTTTAAACTCCGGATTGATACTTTTTAGCTTAGACTTAAAAGCATATAAATCTATTGAGAAATATCCGCCGTGTTGATGTGCCATATAAATTTCCTCAAAAAAATAACCGCCTACAAGGTATAACAGGTTTCGCTCTAAATAAACCTGTTGATCCCTTGCAAGCAGCTAATATTAATAAATTAACCATATTTTTTTAGAAAATCAAAATACAAGCAAAAGTAAAAAGTCCTAAAACAAGTAAAATGGTGTCCTAAAAATTTAAATAATCATAATATCAAATGGCTGTTGGGATCGTAAAACCACTCCTTGCTTATGTAGATAAGCAAGTATTACATAGATGTATCCTGACTTAAATTCTGATAAAATACATTTATCAGTAGACTCAGCCTTCCCATTTTCTATAAACAGTGGCAAAATAAAGTCTTTTAATTATTACAGTAGCGTCCCTGTGCGGGATTTTCACCCGACTTCCTATGCAAAGCATAAAATCTATGTTCTTTTTAAAGATTAGCATAAGACTTTATTAAAATCAATGTTTTTAAATAAAGAGGTACCAGGTGACAAAAATGTCGCCCCGGTACCTCTTTAGTACATTACATTGCAAATAAGTCGTTCAGACTTTCCGACATCGTAGGATGTGTAAATATAAAGTTTGCTATATCCTTTGCTTTGATACCATGATCCATTGCAAGCTTTATAAAGTTAATCATTTCATATGACTCTTCACATAAAAGTTCCGCGCCAAGAATAGTTCCGTCTGCTTTAACCAAAGCTTTTAATAAACCGTCTGTCTTTCTTAAGACCTTAGCTTTTGGAATAGCATTGGCACTAAGGCTTAAAACCTTGTATTCCACGCCTGCCGCCTTTGCATCTTTTTCACTCATTCCGACCCTTGAGAACGGTGGATTTATAAATACCGAATAAGAGAAAGCCCCTCTGTTTTCAGTAGTTCTCTTGTCTTCTCCCATAATTTCATCCCAAATGATTCTGCTGTCATCAAGTGAAATATATGTAAACTGAAGCTTACCGCAAACATCACCTGCTGCCCATACATTATCTGCACTTGTCTTTAAATGCTCATCCGTCACTACTGCACCTCTATCAGTGAGCTTAACTCCTGCATTCTCACATCCAAGACCGTCAGTATTCGGTCTACGACCTACAGCAAGTAAAATTGCATCAGAGTCCAAAGTCTTTGCCTCTCCTGCAACCTCATAATATAATTTACCTTCTTCAGCCTTAGTCACCTTTGCACCTGTAACTATCTCTACAGTTTTCGCTTCCAATACTTCACGTATAGCTTTTGCAATATCCTCATCTTCTCTAGGCAAGAATACATCACCGTCCTGAACTACAGTTACCTTACTACCGAAATCAGCATACATAGATGCAAACTCAAGTCCGATGTAACCACCACCTACAATAGTAAGTCTTTTAGGCAATTCTTCAAGGTTCATAATAGATTCTGAGGTATATACGCCTTTACTGTCGGCTCCTTCAATCTTCGGTATTACAGTAACCGAACCTGTGTTGATAATAAACTTATCAGCTTGAATTTCCACATTTCCGTCTTTAGTTGAAACAATTATATGGTGATTATCCTTAAATGACGCCGTTCCGTCAATGATGTCAACACCTGTGCTTGCAATCTTATCATAATTAGCCTTATTAAGAGCGGCTGTAAGTTTTTTCTTTTCAGCAACCGCCTCCTTGTAATGCTGTTCTTTTTTCTCAAACTCTCCATTTGGAGATTTAGATGCATCTGTTATAAGACGCTTTGAAGGAATACAACCTACATTAATGCAGGTACCTCCATACATATTTTTATCTTTCTCCACTAAAGCAACACTCTTACCGGATTTACTGAACTTTGCGGCAAGTGTCTTACCTGCTTTACCAAATCCAATAACAACTATATCATAATCAGCTTTCATAAGCTTTACTTCCTTTCATTTGTAATTTTAGTTTATTATACACCTAATTTTATACAATTGAAATACTTAAAATTAAATAATTATAATTCTTCATCAACACAATACTCCATATCCCCACTATTCCATATATACATAATGGCTGATACAGGATTCTTCCCATCCTTCCAAAGCCATCCTGAGTAAGTAGTTGAATTTGCGAAATAGCCTTCTGTAATAATCTCAAACTCAGAATTTTTATGAATTTCCATAAATTCCTCTAAAGAAATACTATTTCCCGTAAAGCGACCTTTACCTAATGTTTTATTAAAAATCAATACACTGCACAGGTCCAAGTCACAATCTTTAAAACAGACTTCACCTGTGTATTCTTTTTCTTCATTGTCGATATATCTAAATAATATATCGGGCTTTAGCGTAAGTATTTTATTATGGAATTTAAATTCACTTATTCTACTATTTTGAAGGCTGAAAATAATATTGCTGTGCCTGTCATATATAAATTTATTAAAATTTTTGTCCATGATTTACTCCTGAGTCAAACTACCCATCACCTAAAGGTAATGGGCTTGTAACTGCCCAGTCGTAGTAACGGCTTACGTCTCCGACCTTTAGGCCCCAATAGATATTGCTATCTAAAGTGGCGTTACATCGTAGGGTGGTTGACAACACCCTTTACAACAAGGATTTACTCTGCTGTAACTATACTAGGTACTTGGCTATCGGTTAGATAGTTGATTCCCATACGGTATAGATTCATAGCTCCAATGCGGTCATCGTTTGATTTATATCCACAGTTTTTACAAGCAAACAAATGTATTTTCTTGTTACGATTGGCTTTTTCAATATGTCCGCAAACAGGACAGCATTGACTCGTATAGCGAGGGTCTACTTTTAATACGAGAGACTGGTTCTGTTTTGCTTTGTAAATTAGCTTTTGCTCTAAATCATAGAACGACCATGATACAGATACATAACGGTCTTTTGTTCGTACACGTTCAGTAACAGAACGAACTCCACTTAAATCTTCTAAGACGAAGAGAGTATACTTTGGATTAGACTCCACGAGTGCCTTCGATACCTGATGATTGACATCCTGCATCCAACGGTTTTCTCGTGAACCAATCGCTTTTTATTCTACGTCTGGCAGATGGAGTTCTACGCATCTGTAATTCTTTGCGAAGTTTAGAATAATGAGCACGTTTCTGTTTAATGGTTTTACCACTAAAAAAGCCTGATTTATGTTTACTGTCGTAGGTTGCAACGACAAAGTTAATACCTCTGTCAATACCAACAACGTTGCAGATTTCAGCATCTTCACATTCTTCCACTTCATAAGTTACAGGTATGTGTAAAAAATACTTGCCGTGCTTATTTACAAGTTTGGCTGTACCAAAACTATAAATACTATGGTCAAAATATTTAGACATACCCTTATCAAAATATGGCAGTTTTACACGTCCATCTAAAGTATTTACGGAAAAGCAATGATTCGTAAGAGAATAATCCCTATTCCAAACAAGGTCATATTGTGGTTTTGTGAAGTTAGGTTTAATCCACTCATTCTGATTTCCAAGAATGGTTTTGTATCTGGCAATCACAGTCTTTAAAACAGATTGAGCCATTTGAGATTTTAAACCGAATCTATTTCTTAAATCAGAATACAGCACCTTGTTAAGAGCAAACTGCTTTAGATTGTGCGTCCGGAATACATAGTTTGAAACATGATTGCAAGCATCTGTATAGGCAGACATAGTTGTATTAAGTAATGTTTTATCATCATCACTTGGAACTATTTGAATTTTTGCTGTAACAGTTATCTGTTCCATATGTACTCCTTTCATTGATATTCACTAAAAATATTATATAATAACAATTAGTGAAATTCAATAATTAGAGGTAATATTATGGATAATAAATATAATCGTCATAACAGGCGTAAATACAGTTTAAAAGTACATATCGTATTAGTGACAAAATATCGTAAACAGCTACTGGGAAGCAACATTGCTGACGATGTAAAACAAAAGATATTCGATATTTGTAAATCTCATAATTGGGAAATAATTGCTATAGAAACTGACAAGACCATATACATTTTCTAGTCAGTTATGACACTACCGATAAGATCTGTGATATCGTAAAAACCATCAAGCAAGAAACAACTCATTGTTTATGAGTTAAATATAACAGTTTTCTTTCCAAACAGTATTGGAAGAAACACATCTTTTGGTCTGATGGTTATTTTGCTTGTAGTATTGGGGAAGTATCGTCATCTACAATTCAAAAGTACATCGAAAGCCAAGGGTAATGGTTAAAAAATCACAAGACTCCTCCCACCACCCAAGGGTAGTGGGTTTCCGTCTATGACAACCGAAAGGATTTTATTTATGAATCTGTAGCAGTAAAACTTTTTAATGCTACGTCTACTTATCTTGAATCTGCAATGTATTAAAATTATTATATATTGTGTTAGGTTTTAACTATACCGCAACAGTCCTCCATCGGTCATAAAACTATATTACAGACACTCCTATATACAATACATTCTCTATAAAAGATTTGAAAGTGATCTCATTATAAGATCAATATCCTGATTTTCCAGCTCCTGTATCACATGTAAATATGTTTTCTGGGTAGTAGTCATACTTGCATGTCCCAGTCTTCTTGCTACACTGGCAATAGACACTCCTGCATATAACAAAATAGAAGCATGTGTATGGCGGAGTCCATGTACAGAAATAACAGGGATATTAATCTTTTTACAGTACCTCACCAAAATATCATTAACTGTAGAGTTATAAACCTTATTATCTCTTACAAAGATAGGCTTATCTGCCGGAAGATCCTTTACAAGTGTGGCAAATTGCATCACCACCTGCCAGTCAATCTGTATCTTTCGTACTGATGACTTGTTTTTTGTAGGTGAAAAACCACCGCCTTCCTTATAATTCCATGTCTTATTCACCGATACAGTCTGATGTGCAAAATCAAAATCATTCGGTGTAATAGCAAGACCTTCTGAAAATCTCATTCCTGTCTTTGCCAAAAGTAAAATAAACCAGTCCCAACTCACCTCATCTTCAAGAGTCAGGCTCTTTAAAAGACTGTGCAGTTCAAACTGGTTCAAATACTTGATTTTCTTATTTGATGGAATTTTACCCTTGATAATAACTTTCCTTGTCGGGTCCCTTGGAACAAGTCCCTCATCCACAGCATCCAGTATAGCTCCCTTTAACTGGTGATGAAAATCCATAGTTGTCTGACGCTCATGCTCCTTGGCATAATCATTAATAATCTGTTGATATTCAACCCTTGAAATATCACATAGACGAAGCTGTGGAGCCAGCTTCTCAACCCATATAAGACTCATCTTATACTTTGACAAAGTTACATCCCTGATAGCACCTTCCTTATATATTGCTATCCATTCCTTATAAAAATCTTTCAATAAATCTGTTGATTGAAAATCCTTAGGCATATCTCTCCTTCCTACCGATGAAGGACCTGCCTAAGGATATTATAAAGCTTTGATATTAAATTATTCTATATCTTCATTATCAGGATCCTTAATATCTATATCATATAAAATATAGTCTCTCAATAATTTTTCAGCATTATTTCTAACTACAAATGGTGGAAGTTTCTTTCCCTCAAGCTTCGTATAATATTCCGTTGCCGGCTCATTTGCTATAGATTTTTTCAATGCATCATATCTTCCGAACTCATCAAGATTTGACTCTGTTACCTTGGACTTTTTGATTTCTACAAGCAGACCTTCTTCAACACCCAGATATTTTACAAACTTTTTTATTTGTGACATTTCCTTATTCTTTGCATACATAACGATATAATCTCTAAAAGTCATATCTTTGCTAAGTTTGGCATCTCCTGACTGTATATCATGAAGAAAAATATTTGCATACTTTTGTTCTTCTTGAGAAAGCATTGCAAAAGATTTATGAAGCTCCTCAAGTGTAGCCTCTCTCTCTTCCTTACTTACATTAGGATCATAAAGCTGTTTTTGCCACTTCTCAAATCTGGAATTCATATAATCATTATCTATAATTCCTGTATTTTGCTCACTTAAATACGGATCGACAGTAAATGTAATATCATTACCACCTTCTTCAGGAGGCTCTGTATGTTTACTTAATTCCTTGTATCTTTGTAATAGTATATTATAATCTTCTTCACTCGGAATTACTGTGATACTGCCTGTACGATTATCCTCATCATCAATCTTGATGGAATATTCTTTTATATCCCAGCTAAATCCCTGTATTTTTGCAGCTTGTAAATATGTAGAAAATTCTCTGAAGAGCTTTGCAAACTTTGCCTTGGACTCCGTATCATCAGGAAGCTTTTGCATATCGGCAATATTTGCCTGCTTAAAAACAGCCACCATATCCTTAAATGATATGTTCATATGCTCAATATTATCAGGCAGATGATCTGCAAAAAGCCCTTGAGGTCTGTCTCCGGAATATAGCTTCATAGCATTCTCTATATTATTTTTCATTGTATGCGGCATTCTATAGTATTTTATAGAACCGAAAGGTTTTTCATTTATATTAAAAAGTCTGTTTGTTCTTGAAAATGCCTGTATAAGATTTTGATATTCCAAGATCTTATCAAGATATAATGTATTTACCCACTTAGAATCAAAGCCTGTAAGCATTTGATTTACAACTATCAGTAAATCAAGCTGAGATTCCGCTTTCATGCGAACAAACTGTCCCTTATGAGCAAGTCTTTCTGATACCTCTAACTTAAATTTGCATATCTTGCAATATCCCAGTTTGTAGAATACCAATTATTATAATCATTAAGCATTTCTACAATACCGTCCTCTTTTTCCAAAGCCTTATCACCGGTAACATTATCAATAGTCGGATCAAACAGACCCGTTACCTTCAATTCAGGATATCTTTCACGAAACTTTCTGTAATAACTTATTGCTTCAGGTATACTTGAAGTTGCAAATATGGCATGAAACTTATTATTTCGACTCAATCTAAGCCAATTTTTCTTTATATTATCAACTATACTGTACTGATACTTGTCATTTTCCCAAGCGTCTCTCTTTATATAATTCTCAATACCCTTTTGATATGTGCCGTCTTCAAGTAATCTTCCTGCCATAGGTACTTCTGATACTGTCATAAATCTATAGTATATCTTTTGCATCTTCGGATCTGATATAGCCTCCGCCTCGGAACTTGCGCCGGCCTCTTCTATAGCTACCTTTTTTCTAAGTTCCATATCAGGATATACACACACCATAATAGGATCAAATCCGAGTACATTCTTGTCACGAATACCGTCTGCAATACTGTATCTGTGAAGTTCATCACCGAAGATATCCGTTGTAGTACTCAAGCTCTTTTCATTCTCAGAAAATACCGGTGTTCCTGTAAAACCGAAGAACAAAGCATTTGGGAAAGTATTCTTTATTGTTATAAGCATGTCTCCAAATGTTGAACGGTGACATTCATCAATAATAAATACCAACCTTTTATTTTGCATATCTTCAATATCCTTGGCACGCATCCTACCAATCTCATCTTCCTTGATTCTACTCATCTTCTGAATAGATGAAACTATCAAAGTATTCTTAGGATCTGTGCTCTTCAACTTTGAAATAAGCATATTTGTGTCATCAGTACCTTGAACGTCATCTACATTATCTGCAAACCCTTGATATTCTGTCAAAGACTGTGAACCCAGTTCCTTACGATCCATCAAAAATACAACCTTATCGGCATCTTTTGAATTAGCTATAAGCTGTGCCGACTTGAAAGATGTCATGGTTTTTCCTGAACCTGTAGTATGCCAAATATATCCGCCTCTTTGATTATTATCCTTCCAATCATTCTTTGATACTCTGTCGGAGATCTTATTTGATGCATAGTACTGATAACTACGCATTACCTTAAGTACACCGTCACCTCCGTCAGCTACAGTGTAAAATCCTATAAGCTGATGTGCCATAGGAATTGACAAAGCCTTTCCACAACGTCCTTCCAATAGTTAATCGGTTCATTATTGGCATCGGCCCAATGAAAATAAAAATCAGGCTTGAAATCACCATCCGGTCCCGGATTTGCAAAATAGAGTGTTTCATCAGGATTCATAGCTACAAAGACCTGAACGAGTGCAAATAGTCCCGTGAATACACCCTCATAAGCATACTTTTTAATTTGATTTGCCGCCTCCGCTACAGGAACACCTGATCTTTTCAGCTCAATATGAAAAACCGGCATACCGTTGATAAGAAGCATCAAGTCTCCACGCCTATCCTGACGAACACTGTCCTTTCTAAAAAACTTAGGCTGCTGCACTATCTGATATCTACTCTGCCCTGCCGCTATCTCATTTCTGTCATAAATTTTTAAACTGACCTCTTTGTTGAAATGAAGCTTATCTTCAGGATTCTTCCTTGTGATAGATACAGTTTTTCCATTGATAAAACTGTTAAGTGCCAACGGAGTCTTAAGCTCTCTGATTTTTTCTATCAGTTCATCCATCTCCTCATCTATTAGAGGAATATTGTTTAACCTGTCAATATCTCTATTATTCTCAAGCAATATATCAGCCCAGTTTCTTATAAGGTCTTTTTCAGTATAATTTTTAAGTACATTCTGCTCCCATCCATAATTTTGCAACAAGGCAATGACTGCACTTTCAAAGTTTGCTTCTTTTGTAAAATAATCCATATTTACTCCAATAATATTTATTGTAAAACTAAATATCCAAGCTGTTTTTATTCAGCAAAAAATCATATATGCTCATGTTAAGTATTCCCGACTCATTATAATGCGGCACCGGTGTATCCCTTGTTATTATAATTCGTTTAAAGAAATCTCCTGTAAGCATCAACGGCCTCTGTTCCTGCATCAGTTTAGCCTCATCAGGTATAGCATATGCCGATTGTATATAATATCTCTTCGAAGCCTTATTACATACAAAATCAATTTCAAGTTGCTTACGAATGCTGCTTCCGTTTTCATCTTTGCCGTTTTGCACAATCACTCCTACATCCACATTTAAACCTCGTATTTTTAATTCATTGAATATAATATTCTCCATACTGTGAGTTTCTTCAATTTGTCTAAAATTAAGCCTTGCATTTCTTAATCCCATATCATTAAAATAATATTTTACAGGACTGCCTATATACTTTCTTCCCTTTATATCATAACGATATGCGGTATCAATTAGGAACGAATCACTGAGATATTCAATATAGCGTTTAATAGTATTACTACTTATGGTTTTATTTTTTACCGACTTGAAAGTTTTTGACAATTTCTCAGGATTAGTAAGTGAACCTATTGCTGAAGAAATTATATTTAATAAATCTTCAAGTTCAGCTTTATTTCTTACATTATGTCTACCGATAATATCTGATATATAAGTCTCCTCAAATAAGGATTTTAGGAATGCAACCTTTTGTTCAGGGCTTGAAATATTCAATACCAAAGGAATACCTCCGTATAACATATATTCATTCCAACCGTCAATCTTTTCACCCTGATATACAGACATAAACTCTGCAAAGCTTAACGGATACATATGTATTTCATCGCCTCTACCTCTAAATTCGGTAATAACATCCTTTGAGAGAAAACGTGCATTACTTCCTGTAACATAAACATCTACATTTTTTATTCTGATAAGACTGTTTAAAACAGCCTCAAAATCACTCAGCAATTGCACCTCATCCAATAATATATAATACATCTTTTCATCTTTTATAGACTCTTTCAGATGTGGATATAAGACATTAGGATCACAGAATTTCTTACTTTCAAAAGTATCAAATGATATTTCTATTATATGATTTTTGTCTATTCCCTTGGAAATAAGATATTCTTTAAATATATTAAACAAGAGATATGATTTTTCCACATCTTCTCATACCTGTCACTACCTTGACCAATCCGTTGTTCATCTTACTAATCAGTTGCTCCAAGTAATAATCCCTTTTTAATTTCCATACCGCCTCCTATTTTTATATTATAATTTTTGCATATATACGCACTTTACATCAATATTATTATATTCTTGATACAATATATTTTCAAGAAATATACGTAATTATATTGCGAATATACGCAATTTTCATACATAGCATTATATAAATAATGTTAAATTAGCTTATTTTCTACTCCTTGGAGGCTTACTCTTAGCGTAATCTATAATTCTATAAGCTATTGCCTTAAAAATCAGTTGAAAAGGCTCCAGTTGATGAAGGGTGATAAGGTGGTCGATGGGATGAATAAAAAGTCACCAACTGCTGTTCAGATATATTAAGCGTATTGATAGCATTGTCTCAAAGAAATCATTTGGTGCAATATTTAACAACCCATGATTTCTTGCACCTTCTGCCGCTATTGATTGTATCCCTCTATGCCATAAATCTGTGGCATAATATGTAACTAAGTAATCTGAACTGGTACTAGTATCATCTATAATCTTAAAAAGTATGTATAATGTAGATAATACACCATTCTTATATTTATCTAAACGTTTAATTGGCCCTAATGGAGCATCGACTGATGTACTCTTATTGTAAGCAAATTCACCTTTTTTTATAAGATAATAACCTCTAACATCTTTGCTTGTTATTCGTTTATCGAAAAACTCATTTTTGATCAATCAATCCATATTGTACTGAAATTGTCAGTGGAAGTGTTGATTCTAGTTTTTCATTTTTTCTTATAATCCTTTCTGCCATCTCCCCCAGCTTACGCTGTTCCCAAGATAAAGTACAACTAACTATCACCTTCAAAATATGCCCAAAAGACTTACTCTGATGAAGGGTGATAAGGTGGTCGATGGATGAATAAAAGTCACCAACTATTTAGCTGTTCAGATATGTAAGCGTATTGATAGCATCTATCTCATAAAAAATCATTTGTACAATATTTAACAGACCCAGGATTTTCCTTGACCACCTTTTGCAAATATTGTATCTACAATATATCGTTTCATAATATTTAAGTAATCTGAACTGGTACTAGTATCGGGATCTATATCTTAAAAAGTATTAGTAATATAGCTAATACACCATTCTTGTATTTATGCTAAACGTCAGTTTTAGAACTAATGGACTTCTCGACTGATAGCACTCATATTGATAAAGAATATTCACCTTCTTTCACCATAGCTGCAGATGAACTTTAGTAATCCTCTTTTCCGTTATAAATAAATCGTTTTATCGACAAACTCATTTATTTCAATCGATCTATATATGCTGGAAATTGTCATTCGAGTAATGATTCTAGTTACTACATTGTGTTCCTCCTGAATCATAGTGCCATCTCCCCCAGCTTACGCTGTTCCCAATATATCGAGCTGTTTATGCAAAATATTTCCTGTTATTTAAATAAAATAACAGGAAATACGACTTGTATGACTCAATGTTAAGCAAAGTTATAGTTTTTCTTCTTCAAAAAGTTTTATTCGCTTAATACTTATATTTAGCAAGCTACACAAACATACTTTCTAGCATTGATTTCTTTATTTTTTGCAATTTTTCCAACTTACTTTGATGAAGGGTGATAAGGTGGTTTATTGAATCAATAAATTCACCTATACGGCTCTGCTCATCAAAAATAGTGTGTGGGATATTTATTGATTTCATACCTTCTATATCAATACTCCTACCATCTCTAATTCCATAAACATGAGGCTTTAAATCAGATTCAATAAATTTTTCAGATCGAAAATATGCATAATAGAAGGTTGTGTCAGTATTTTCTCCACTAAAAGTATGATATGCAGGGCTTATAATTCCTGTAGAATTGGCCTTTTCTAACCCACCTTCAAAAGAACGCAAATGTACAATAAAGTCACCTTTATTTACCATTTTATAATTAGATAAACTACCCTTATCATATTGTAAAGCCCTGTCAGATTCATCACGCCTTATCGTTCCACCACCTTGAATTATTGTAAGTGGTGGTAGTTCTGAATGATTCTTTTCAGAATATTCTTCAAATACTTCCCCCAGCTTACGCTGTTCCCAATCTTTAGTAAATCCTGAAAACCTGATTTTTGGAGTTTTTTCTCCATTTTGTGGAAAAAGATTTTCAAGCATTGATTTTTTTATAATTTTTAATTTTTCAAGCTTTCGTTGATGAAGGGTGATAAGGTGGTTGAGGGAATCAAAGTAACTTCCAATTTTTAGTTGCTCAACTGAATTTTTTGAAATAAAAACTGGAATTTCTCCTAAATCTCCTAAATAAATTCCTGGTTGAGCTGACGTCGATTTCCTATTCTCCAACTCATTTTTAAATCTACTTGTATTAATCTCCGACATTAGGAACTCTGGTATAATATTGTCTGTTACTCTTAAAAAAGCTACACTCCTCTGAAAAGTTAATCCAAATGTATTCTGTAATAAAGCAGTTTCACCAATAGATCCAACTATTGTCAGTAGTACATCACCCACTTGAAGTTTGAAATTTGAATGGATCTTTTCAAAATCTTTATATGATATCCTTCTGTCAGTTTCATCATAATTTACTCTACCATTTTTTATATTCTTAGCGCTTAAAAGTAATGGCCCACTAGGGTAATCTTTATGCGTTCCATGTGTTCCATCTTTTAATAAACTCAAACAACTTATTAGCTTACACTGTTCCCAATCTTCTTCAAAGCCTTTAAATCTTATCCTTGGTACTCTACTCATCTATACCTCCCAAGAGCTTTATCAGCTCATTGATACCTTCCATATCTCTCTCCGATCCGGTCAGCTCTGAGAGCATACTTGCAAGTGACTTTTCTGTTTCCTTGATTTCTTTTTCAAGGTCATCCATAGTTACAGCATACTTTGTAGAAAGTGCTTCTACATCCTTTGTGAAGGCTTTCAGCATATCATTTGATAAATCAAGTATTCCGTTATAAATAGGGCTTGACCATTTTTCGTGTAAGAGATTATTTATTTCTTCCTCTGATAAGCTCTCTATCTTAGCTTTTGTTTCCAAATTAAGTTCATCTTCTCCCTGCTTTATTTCAGTCTTCAGCTTTTTCTCTTCGTTATTAAGTTTTTCAACTTTTTCCAAGGATTCTATAAGCTCTTTTGACTCACCGTCAGCCTTTAGAGACTTTACAACCGTCTTTATATTCTTGAATACAAAAGCGTCATTGGTATCATTTAATGCTTCCGATATAATTTCCTTATCATCTTCACTCAATGATTCCAGAATCTCCTCATATGAAGACGGTATTTCAGCCAGCTTTCCTGTTTCTCTTTTAAATCTCTTTTTCTTTCAGAAAGACAAATATCCTGTACCAAATCAAATGGCAGTATATGTCCCTTCCACCCTTCTTGTACTTCTACATCCTTGCCGTTCTTTTTCTTTACGACCATATTCGGGTCCACCTGTGTTACAGTTTTTATCCCCTCTGTCTGTATAAGCTCCAAATCTCCCGAGATTTCAGTAAATTTATCTTCAAATATCTCATATGCTCCATACGGATCAATCAATGTGTTATCTACAAATCTCATAAAGATATTATTGGCAATAATCTCCTGAGTCTTTGGTATATTTATAGTTGTTGCATTGGCTATTAGGATACTATCCAAGTATGCTCCCAAGTCACCAAATCTCAACATATGATTTTTTATAAATTGCAATACATCCTTATTGTTTTTTATCGTCTCTCTTATATTCTCAGACTTTAATGATAAATAATCTTCTCCGGCAAAAAGTTCACCTTTAAGTGAAGGAAACACCTCCCAGTATTTATCAAACTTTCCAAGCTCTGTTTCAGGGATTCCACCAAACATTGAAGCATATATATCATAACTTTCTGCTGCTCCAGACGAATCCACATAACGAGGAATATTCAAGTTGTAGTCATTGGCACGAATATCTTCAAGACTTACTACTTTTGAATATTTTTCTACATCCTTTCTTGACTTTATCGTATCAACTATTTTTCTTATATCACATGCACGCAGCTGGTTGTTCTTTCCTTCTTTTTTAAATCCTTTTGAAGCGTCTATTATAAGTACATCTGTATTTTCTCTCTTTTGTCTAAGTACCATCACTATAGTAGGTATACCTGTTCCGAAGAAAATATTTGCCGGCAGTCCGATTATGGCATCTATATTGTTCTGTTCTATCAAGTTTTTTCTGATATTACCTTCTTCGCTACCTCTAAAAAGCACACCATGTGGCAGCACTATTGTCATTATTCCGTCAGGCTTCAGATGATACAGGTCATGCAAAAGGAAGGCATAGTCAGCCTTTGACTTTGGAGCTATTCCATATCTCACATATCTTGGATCACTGTCTTTACCTGTAGAATCCCATCTTTGCGAATAAGGAGGATTTGATACTACAGTATCCACATACAGCGGTTCATATGTACTATGTGGATCTGACTCATCAAAGTAAGGCCAGTCTTCTTTTAATGTATCACCATTTCTCGTCAATATATTTGCCGGAAGTATACCACGCATTACCAGATTCATTCTTGTTAAGTTATATGTATTTAAATTATACTCCTGTGCATAATACTGTATACGATTAGCATCGTCCATATACTTTGCAGCGGTTTTTCCTATATTTATAAGCAAACTTCCGCTTCCCGAGGTCGGGTCATATATTTTGATTGTATCACGTCCTTTTAAATGTTCCGCTATAATTTCCGACATCAAAAGAGACACCTCATGTGGTGTATAGAATTCTCCTGCCTTCTTTCCTGCATTTGCTGCAAAGTTGGAGATTAAGTATTCATAGATAAATCCCAAAACATCATAGTCATGTTTATCATGCATTGGAATTTCATTGATAAGCTGTATAAGATCACTTACCGCCTTTGTCTGTGACTTTGTATCTGCACCAAGCTTTGAAATACCTACCTCAAGTGTTGTAAATACTCCCTCAAAGAGCTTTTTATGTGACGGTGATATATTCCTGTTAAATGATGACAGTCCGGTTCGAACATTGTCAACTGAGAAATCAGATCCCATATTTATCCAAGTAGAAAACAAGTCCTTATATGCTATAAAATATCCCAAATCCTGCTTTAGACTTGACATACTTGAATAACTGTCATCTGCCTCTTCATTAACATATTCCTTGATATTGTCCGCATCATATCCTCTATTATACAGGTCCTGCTCTTCTTTGTCTGAAAGATACTTATAAAAAATAAAGCCCAATATATAATCCTTATATTCATTGGCTTCAATCTTTGACCTCATTTGATTTGCAGACTCCCAAATCTTTGCCGCAAGCTGTTGTTTATTCATTTTTACTTCCCCATTATCCCTTCATATGCACTATAACTTTAACTAAGTAAAAGTCCTAAAATATATTATATATTATTTCTTTTAAATAGATAGTCATTTTAAGGCAAATGCTGATAATATTTTGACCGTTTAAAAGATGTTCTACCATAGCGGCTCAGTTGCCAAAATTTTAGTTTGTCACTCTGTTTGCTTTCTATCGACCTATATATTCAGTACCCAGTTTTATTTAACTATACAAACAGATATTCTACCAATCCCAGACCCGAATTTGTTTACACTTGCTTTAATCTTTTCATTTGTTGATTCAATAAATGCTATCACTACCCTCTGTTATACAGGTCCTGCTTTTCTTTGTCTGAAAGATGCATATAAAAAATAAAGTCCAATATATAATCCTTATATTCATTGGCTTCAATCTTTGATATCATTTGATTTGCAGACTCCCGAGTCTTTGCCACAAGCTGTTATTGATTCTTTTTACTTCCTCATTATCCCTTCATATGCACTATAGCTTTAAGTAAAAGTCCTAAAGTATATTATATATTATTTCTTTTACTGGTCTTTATTTTCTATACTAAGCAATCCATCATCATTTAATCTTTCTAAAGATAGAAGCTGTGTCCTTGCCAGTTTTCTAAGCTCCACCATTCTCTCTTTTTGATCCACACCTTTTTCAATCAGAATAGCATTATAGCTTTCCATATTTGCAAGTACCAAGAGTTCATTAAGGCTTGCATAATCTCTAATATTGCCTTTTAAGCTCGGATTCTCCTCTCTCCACTGTTTTACCCTTTTACCAAAAGTGCTACATTGAGTATATCTGCTTCACTTGCGTACTTATATGATAATTGTTCACTAGTAAGATCTGCCAAAAGATAAGTTTTAATCGCATCGGTATGAATTCTATAATTGATTTTTGAAATCTCTCTGTGTAAGTTCCACGAAATAGATAGTTTTGAGTTTTCATCATTTTTTAATCTTTTGTAATCTTGAATAATATATAATTTAAATTCAGGAGAAATCCAAGAAGCAAACTCCATTGCTATATCATAATGTGCATAAGTTCCACCATATCTTCCTGATTTTGATATGAAACCAATAGCATTTGTAGAATCAATCCATTTTTGAGGAGTCATTGTGAACCGATTAAGTCCTGCCTCATTTCTAAACGTGTCGAATTGCACACGGTTAAAATCAGCATTGTTCAGAGCTTCCCATAAACCTATAAATTCTAATGTGTTCCTATTTCTCATCCAGTTCTGAATGACAAATCTTGGATCGTCCGTATTCTTATACCTCGCAATATCCGTTAAACTGATATAGTCATTCTTAAAATCTTCTGTATAAATTTGTATAGAAAATCCCTGTGCTTCTATGGTATCTTTCTTTTGTTTTGGCATCATTTACTCCTTTCTACATAGGCATTACTGACTGTTATCTATACCACATAAATCACTCTGAGTAATGATAAGGCTTTTAAATGTTTTGCTACAATTTCCGAAATCAATTATATATTATTTATTTTAAATAAATAGTAATTTTAAGGCAAATGCTGATAATATTTTTGACCATTTAAAAGAGGTTCTACTATAGCGATTCAGATGTCAAAATTTCAGATTTTTTTATAATGATATAAAAATAACTATTTTCAACTGATATCAAGTTTATTCTTTAAAATAGTCTATAACTATCGTCGATATCTTTATGGTTACCTACTTCTTAAGCTCTTTAATGTATGGATTTTTTTATAGCTTTACTAAAATCAAATTCCTTTTCAAAAAAATTTATCTATCATAGACTCACTCATGATAGAATACTCCATATCCCCACTGTTCCAAATATACACAATAGCGGATACAGGGTTTTTTCCCTTCTTCCCAAAGCCATCCTGAATAAGTAGTTGAATTTCCAAAAATAGCCTTCTGTAATAATTTCAAACTCAAATTTTTTTATAACTATCCATAAATTCCTCTACAGAAATAGCATCTCCAGTAAAACGTCCTTTACCTAAGGTTTTATTAAAAATCAACACACTGCAAAGCCTTAAATCACAATCTTTAAAACAGACTTCACCCTCGTGTTCTACTTCTTCATTGTTTACATATTGGTATAATGAATCAACTTAAGGTTGAGGGTTTTTATTGTAGAATTTGATTCCCTTTACTCTGCTACCACTAAGGCTGAAAAATGATTTCGCTGTGCCTGTCATATATAAATTTATCTGAATTTTTGTCCATAATTTACCCCCTGAATGAATCTATAGCAGCAGAATTTTTTAATGCTACTGTCTACTTATCTTGAATCTGTAATGCCTTATAATTATTATACATTATTCTATTATATATTGGGCTTCTATTTGTTATAATATGAGCAAGAAAGTGAAATTAGCTTATAAAAAAAAGGAAAACAATAATGGAAATGAATTTAAACCCTGAAGAAATACAGAAAATAAATAATCTATGGAAAACCTCACGATTTCAGCGTAGTTGGAGAGCCGTCGAGAATACTGTCAATTGTGGTCAAAGAGTTAAAAATTATTTTGTTCGAAATATTATTCTGCTATTTTTTTGCTTTACTGTCGGTGGAGGATTATTCTTATCGAAAGATCTAGGCCTACTTCCGGACAGTATTTTTGTGAATAAACTTTTGATGCTCATTGCCAGGCTAATTCTCTTCCTTTTGATACTTCAAATCCTAAGTGTGCTGATTTTTGCCTTTATTGGTCCGGGTTGGGAATCAAATCAAAGAGCCAAGTTGCGTGTACTTTACGAGAGTGAAATCCTTGAACCGATACTGCAAGCCATTTATCCTTCAGCCAAAATTGACATAGAAAATGATATTTCTCCGAGTAATGTAGAAGAGGTAGTTCCCGCCGCAAAATACTATATCCAATCCGGAATAATTAAACTAAACAATGAAAAAGATATTGAAATAGTAGATTTATATGCATACACTGTTTCAAAAGGATTAGCTACCGGAAAGGATGAGATAAAGCACCTTCATGAGATTACGGGCTTTATAGGACAAGTTTACTCTATAAAGAATACACATTCTTTAAAAGGAAATTTGCGAATTGTTCCAACAAAACATTTCCTTAATATAAAGACTCAAGGAGGCTATCTTTGTGCAATGTCCGGAGGTAAGAAAATCGATATAGGTAATGTACAGTATAACAAATACTATAACACTTACTGTACTGACGAACAATCAGCAAGAATGTTCTTAACCCCTACTGTTATTGAGTGGTTTAACAACAATACTTCGGACTGTGGACTTTCTCTATACAGCAATGAATCTCGTATTTATATTGCAGCTTATAATAATAAGTGTCTTTTTGCAGCACCAAGAGACAAAGATAGTATAAGGTCATGGAGCATAGAAAAAACGGCAAAAAATATAAAATATGCCTTATTCTTTGCAGACAAAATAGCTGAGATTATATAAACATCAAAATAAATATAAGTTAAAAAATAGTCACAAAATAGGAATCTGCATTCCTGTTCTGTGACTTTATCATTATTTAAAATTACTACTCATTCCGACCTTTAGGAATGTAGTTTTACAATATTTACAACTCCCGGATTTATATACCTATTTCCTGTAAGCTGATATGTTTTCCATTAATATCTTTAATCTCAGCCTTTTTCATCTTCATTAAGATTATCAATAAAAATACACCATTCATTAGGGTATCCACCTACAAATTCCATTTTTGGAACATTAATTTGACTTGGATTTTTCGCAAACAAACATAATCTGTTATCACCCCAAAATCTTGTGAGCGTTAAGATCTGTTTATTGTATATAACATCTATACCTTTCAATTTTATCTCCGTAAATTTCCTGTTTATACAAACTGAAATTTTATTATTTCTTTTTCTTTGGTTTTGGTGCAGGTAAATCATCATACATAGCATCAAACAAGCCAATTAGAAACTCTTTATTATCAACATCATCTACCAACAACATTTCCTTTGCTCCATCATACGGTAACTCATATACTGCATTTGGCATATAATTTATCGCAGACTGCACAGGTTTAACAAGTAATCTATCATCATATATTCCGCCAATAATTTTTCCATCGTAATAGATAATAAATTCTCCCATCATAGCTTTATAACTAACATTATCTAATTTAGAGACTTGTTCCAAAATAAAGTCTAAGTATTCTTTTGCTTGAAGCCATTTTTTATATCTCTCTAATTACTAAAATTTCAATAATACTGTTTCTGCTATAAAAAGATTCTCTTTTTCTGTAAAGCAATTTCAGCTAAGGAATCACGTGATACTTGCGTTACTTCCGCCATCTTATCATTGATAAGTCACCTTACATCATCTGAACTTTTTCATAATATACTTAAGCTTTGGTGTTTCAATCACTTCATAAATTTCAAAACCCAGCTTATCATATACTCTCCTTGCACTTTTATTAAAGTCAAATACAGTTAAAGAGATACTTCTAATATTCTCATCTTTAAAGATAAAATCTATAAATTTTTTCAAGGCCTTTGTTCCAAGACCCGGATCCTGTTTTTTATAGGATTTAATACAAATCTACCTATGTGAATATTATCTTTTTTTCAATTTTTCACTTCTTGTATCATTCCGATAAACTCTTCTTCATTAAAGATAGAAAATTTATTTTCCAACTTTTCTATTTTTTTCATAAGTTAACGGAAATGAAACTTCAGACCCCATCCATTGCTCTTGAAATATCGCTCCTCTTTCATTTGACCACTTACATAAAAGTAGAATATTGTCTTTCTCAATACCTTTTGTAAATTTAATACTCATAGTAATCTCCAAAACATATTATAGCTCATATTGCAGCAGTTCTTGCCTCAGCTCTTTTACAATTTCCGCCATCTCAATGATATCATCACCTATCATTTCATATAAATCATATGACTTCGGATCTTTTACAAAGTCTTCCAAAGCAGCTTTTATACCCTTATATTCTTCTTCTGTGGCTACAACTCGTATACATCGATTTTTGGCATCTTCATTGTCATCCAAATCTCTAAGATTTACATGTACGCTAATTTTACATTCCAACAAAATGGCAGCAAGGTCTGTAACAACATTTATCGCATAATAAAAGTCTATTTCAAGACCGGTCGAATTTATAAACCCGAGATTCTCGACTGTTTGCCTAAAATCCATATTCTGCCTATCAAGTCCTATACCTGTAAATATTTCTTTAAGAGTAACTTCTTCTTTATTCAGGTCATCCAAAAACTCAACAAGACTCAGGCTGTCATCAGAACCGCCGATAAAATCTCCCCAATATTTTGTAATATACATATTTCTCCTCTCCACTTTGCCATATCCCATCTGTTTGTATCTTTCATTGAAAGTCCTATTCCCCGGATTTTATCCTGTACAGCACATTACGCAAGTATATCATTACCTGTATTAAGAAGTCTTTTCTTTAAATCATCATTCTGAGAAAACTTTGCAAGTAAGCCCTTGTATACAACAATCTGCCTTACTCCGTTCCAATATGTATCATTATAATTTGAAACCTGCATTCCAAGTGCCTTTATTCCTGAAACATCCTTAGTTTTTAAAATTTTCTTTGCAATTTCAGTATCTTCAAAGATAATAGCCTTTTTATACATCATATACTGTTCCATTGATGAAAACTGTATCGAATCTACTTTAAACTCTGAAAGATACCAATTACTTAAATATCCGTTTTCCTCATCCGGATTATGAAAAGATCTTATGTTCATTTTCATCACCTATTATCAGTTATTTTACACAATACTCTCATAAAAATGACGATCAGTGCGTTTTCCCAATTGTCATTAGTCAATATATCTTTAACCTAGATTATTCATGGTAACACCATGAAAGTGACTGAAACCCATATAATTACTATATTTTAACAAAATACTGCTCTCACCTATTAAGTGAATAAAAAAAGAGCGTCCATTTGTGGTTAAATTAAGGTGCTAAAAATCAATAAAATCACACGAAAGAGCCCTTTATGAGTATTGTAAACACCTTACCACTTGAAAGCAATAGGAAAATTAAAATTAATTTCAATGGAGGCGATTTATCCTCCAATGCAGGCTTACTTCTTATAAAAGATTTCGTAAGTAAACTTGGCATTGATAAACTTTTCAGTAAATCATTTAAGACCAATAATTCTGCATTATTCCATTATCACACTGATAAAGAAAAACTTCTTCAGATGAAGATTGATTCAAATGACTCCAGCTTTTTCAAAATGCTTTTTAAGTATCCTTGTTGTAACAAATGCTCCTATGCAAGCAAGAACAAAAGTTATCAAACCAAATCCTACTGCCCACGAAACTTTGAAATATGATAATGCTTCATTTATCCCCGCTTCGCTCATTTTCCATTTTGATGCTCTTTCCACAAAAGAAGCTGTTCCGAATAAAATTACAGGAATTACTGTTCCTAAAAAATCTGCTAATGCAAATGTCCCATACCCAATAATCATTCGTCCCTTACTCTCATAATTTCCTATAATCAAATCACATATAATTCCACCGATTACAGCAAAGACTGCATGAGGTAAATGTCCTCCTGACAACGCAATTAAACCAAGAAGCGTTCCTGATATTGTAAATACACCCTTCTTTTTAACTTTCAAAGCCATAAGGATATAAACGGTAGCAGCTATCATAAAGCTAACTCCTGAAGCAATAAATCCTCCTATAACTGTTGTTGCCATAGCAAAGCTGGCCGCCATGTATATAACAATTCCAATTGCATTAAAGATTCCGATTGTAATAAAATCACGACCATTCAATTTGTTTTTCATAAAGTCCTCCTAATAAATTTTCTGTATTACTATCACAAGAGCAATCATCAAAGCTCCTAATAGTCCAATCATTAAGTCTGTTTTTCTAAACCGCAATTCTGTTAATGTTACCCTCTTCTCATCACTATCAAGTCCTCTAATAAGTGCCGAAGCTGATAGTTCATCTGAAATCTTAATCATTCTCATTAAAAGCGGAACAAGCGTATATTCAATATATTTAATTGGATGTAGCAATGGGAAAAATCTGCTTGTTACAATTCCTCGAATCTTCATATTCTCTTTTAATGCCTTGAGTTCTATTTTTATAGTTGGTACAAACCTAAGCAAAACACTAAAAGGTATACCAATGCTTCTTGGTACTTTCATTCTATTTAGCGCTTCCAGCATTTCACTTACACTTGTAGTCTTTGTTATATATCCACCAAACATAGCAATTAAGGTCATTCTTGATGCAAAGTAAATAAACATATATATTGCAAATACAATACTTGCTTCCGGGAATTTTCCAAGCCCTAACTCTATGCAGTATAAAAGCACAAAGAACAAGATAAAGCGTACCGCTCTTTTCCACATCCCACTATATAAATATAGAAAAAAGACAAAAACAATTAGTAAAAAAAGTAGAATTGTATCGCTTATACAAAAGCTCGTAAAGGAGGCAATTGGAAGTAGAGTAAGTTTTATTCTCGGATCTATAGTTTTTCTATCTGACAAGCTCTCTACCTCCTCTCATCTTGTCTAATATGAGAAATTTATTACTTTCACTCATATTGAAAACACTTTCTATTTTTCCATCTTCCATTACCGCAACCTCACTCACTGTGTTTGCTAAAAACTCAAAATCATGACTTATCACCAAAATTGTTGTCCCATTTTTTAATTGTTCTTCAATCAATTTTGCCACTGAAAGCATTGAGTCTTTATCACAACCTGATGTTGGTTCATCATAGATAAAAACTTTTGCCTGTTTCATCATTCCACAAGCTATTGTCAGCCTTTGTTTTTCTCCTCTTGATAAAGCAAATGGATGCTTATCAATGTATTTATCTAAGCCAAGTACATCCAAAATAGACTTTGCCTTTTGGGTACTTTCTTTTTTATCTTTATTTGAAATACCAAGCAGCATTTCATCAAGTACGCTTTCCGAAAACAACTGATAGTCTGAATCCTGAAAGACAAAATATGACATATCCATTAAATCTTTACGATTCAACTCTTTATCTTTTTCCGCCCATATTTTCCCCTCTTTTATCTTCTCAAGTCCTGAAATTACCCTTGCAAAAGTAGTTTTCCCGGTACCATTTAACCCAATAAGACCAATGGCTTTTCCGCACTTCATATTGAAATCAAGATGATTTAAGATGTACTCATTTTGCTTATTTCCAACCTTAGTTGCACTTGGGTAACAAAATTTCAAGCCTTTCCCACTGATACTTTCATCATTTAATTGATATAAATCTTTCTTCTCACTTATCCTGTATTCTTCTAATTCAAGAGTTCTTAGTCCATTCTCATACCAAAACTCTTGGTTAAGAGAAATAACTTCTTCACGACTTAAGTCCTGTGCAATCTCTCCATCTTTAACCAAAATAAAACGGTCAAATAAAGATTTTACATAGTACAAACGATGTTCAATTAGAACAACAGTTGTTCCCTTTTTCTTTAATTTTTCCAAAATTAAAAATAGGTCAAATGTTGCTTTCATATCCAAATTTGCTGAAGGCTCATCTAAAATTAAAACTTTCGGATTCATTGCGTAGATGCTCGCAATAGCTATCTTTTGTTTCTGCCCGCTTGATAATTCAAAAACAGATTTTCCTTTCAGTTCCTCAATGTCTAGCTCTGCATATACTTCTTCTACTCTCTGTTTGATTTCATCTCTTGATTTGCAGATAGTTTGAAGCCCAAAAGCTATTTCTTCATCTGTCGTTGTCGTGAAAAACTGACTTCTTGGATCTTGAAATACAGTCCCTACAATATGCCCTATTTCATGAAGCGATAATTTGCTTATATCTTTCCCGTACGCAAAGGCCTCTCCTTTCATTTTGCCTTTGTAATAATGTGGAATAAGACCATTCATTACACTTCCAAGAGTGCTTTTGCCACTTCCACTTTTCCCCGAAATTAAAACAAATTCACCTTTTTTAATTTCAAGATTGATATTTTTTAAAGCAGTTCGCCCATCTTCCCATTCATAAGAAACATCTTTTAACAAAATCATGGTTATACCCCATACTGAGCTTTCCATAATTTAGTGTAGTAGCCATCTTTCTCTAAAAGTTCCCTGTGCTTTCCTTTTTCCAATAGTTTTCCTTTTTGGAACACAAGAATTTGATCTGCCTTTTGAATGGTTCTTAAATGATGAGCAATCACAAGAACAGTTCTGTCCTTTGCAAGTTCTGTAATAGCATCTTGTATCAAAGATTCATTTACAGGATCAACATTACTTGTCATTTCATCAAGAATTAAAATCGGTGCATCTTTTAGAAAAGCTCTTGCAATAGATATTCTTTGTCTTTGTCCACCTGATAAAAATTCCCCAATTTTCTCCAATATCCGTTTCATAAGCTTTTGGTAAACTCATAATGAAATCATGTATCCTTGCTTTCTTTGCAGCTTCAATGATTTCTTCTTTCGTTGCTCCTTTTTTACCTACCCTGATGTTTTCTTCAATCGTGTTATTAAACAGTTGAACATTTTGCATAACAATGCTGATACGATCTAAAAGCTCATCATAAGGAATATCCCTTATATCAATTCCTCCGAGTGTAATTTTCCCTTTATGCACATCATAAAATCTTAGAAGCAAGTTGGTTATAGTAGTCTTTCCACTACCGGATTCTCCAACTAAGGCTGTCATTGTTTTTTCAGCAATAGAAAAGCTCAATTTTTCCATTTTAAATTCATCTTTTTCATAGGAAAAATCTATGTTTTCAAAAGCTATATCATTATCTTTCGGAACAATTCCATTCACTTTGTCCGGGATTACATCTGCATATAAAATTCTCGAAAGTCTTTTGTAACTATCTATCGCCGAAACATAGTACATATAGTGTTGTTCCATAGAAGCGAACGGCTTATAAAACTCTTTTGAAATTACTGCAAAGATAATAAAATGAAGTACATCAAGACTTCCCTTTACAACAAATATTGTTCCTGCGATTAAAAGAATTAAATATCCAATATCCAGTAAAAAACCGAATATAGATAATTGTTTTGCTTTGAATCTTGAAGCTGCTTTGCTTGTTTCTCCAAACTTTTTTGTCTTGTTCATAAGATCATTATCCAAGCTCTTATTGTTTGAAAAGCTCTTTAATACAGGTATTCCTCTAACATATTCAACAAATAAGCTAACCATATCAAGAAGTGCTGAGTTGTTCTGATTCTCTATTTTTTCAGATTGCTTAATTGTCAGATATAGAAAGATAAGTGCAATCGGAACAGATACAGCCATAATAATAGAAAGTTTGAAATCAATACTTGCAAGCCCAACAAATATGACTGCAGCTATCAAAAAATCACCAAACATTCTCGACCACATGTGTCCTACAACAAGGGACATATTATCAACATCTTTGTGTAAAATTGTATTGATTTCCCCAAGTCGTTCATTGGTATAAAAACCTAAACTAAATTTCTTTAATTTGATAATCATGCGTTCTCTGATTTGCTGAACAATATCAAAACCTGCACTATGCTTTTTCATATCTGCGACCATATTACAAATACCTTTGAAGACTACAAATAATCCAATCGCAATAAAATATTTATATAGGCTTGCTAAGCTCGTTCCATCAAAGATTTGGAATAGTATAGAAAATACGATGACAATCATGGCTATGGAGCTTAGTCCATAAAGGGCAAAGAATACACTTGATATAATCAAATCTCTCTTGCCGGTTTTTGTAAGTAGTTTTAACATTTCTCTAAACATTTTCTGTTACCACCTCCGTACACTCGCAATCCACTCCGTTCCTTGCTCGTGAAAGACTATCGTTTATACACTCGCAATCCGCTTTGCTGCTTGCTCGTGAAAGACTATTATCTTTCAAATTCCATCTATCTACCTTGTTCTGTGCTTCAACCATATCCTTATAAAAATCACATCTTTTCATCAACTCTTCATGGCTTCCTGCATCAAGAACAACACCCTTATCCATAACTATAATTTGGTCTGAATCTCTAATCATATTTAGATGATGAGCAATTGTAATAATGGTTTTATCCTTACTTAAATCATCAATCGCTTCACCGATTAGTCTTTCATTTTCACTATCAACAGCTGCCATTGCCTCATCTAATATTAAAATCGGTGCATTTTTAAGTATCATTCTTGCTATGGAGATTCTTTGTTTTTCTCCACCAGATAACTTAACGCCCATTTCACCTACTCGTGTTTCATATCCATTTGGCAATGCTGAAATAAAGTCATGGCACCTTGCTTTTTTAGCCGCTTCTATGACTTCTTCCTTCGTTGCATTTAGTTTTCCGATTGCTATATTTTCAAAAATGCTTAAATCAAAAAGGATGACCTCCTGTTGCACACTACCAATCAGCATTGAGATGTTTTCTTGACTATATTCTTTTATATCTTTTCCATTTATCAGTATTTGTCCTTCATCTGCATCCCAAAAACCCATAAGCAAATTAGATACAGTACTTTTCCCACAACCACTTGCTCCTACAAAGGCATTCAAGCTATTTTTCTTAAAAGTCAAATTGATATTTTTAAGCTCAAATCCATCTTTTCCGTATGCAAAATTCACATCTTTAAATTCTATGTTTCCAAATTCTAAACCTTGTTCTGTCTTTTTGTTTGGCAGTGGAACTGTTAAAACTTTTCCAATCGCCTTTAGAGCTTCCTTAAACACAATAGAAAAATGTTGCAATGTAGCTGTCTTGCTTATAGATGCAGTAAAAGCAGATGATAAAATAATGGCAAGTATAAAATTAGGGGTTGTAATATTTCTATAGTAAAGAAATATACTTCCTAAAATCATGTCAATAACTACTCCAATTTCCATAAATATGTCAATGAGTCCCATTGGAATTGTGATTGCTCCCATACTCTTTTTAACCCAGTAAATATATTCTCTTGCCGTTTTTAATGTTCTTTCGCTAATCTCCTCTTCTTTAGCAAAAGCCTTAATCACAGATATATTTTTTACATATTCCATTAGCTCTTCTCTCATCTTAGTTTTCATGGTTAAAGTAAATAGCAAAGTTCTTATCCATTGTTTTCTGTGAAAGAACTTTTACCAAATACATGAGTGGAACTCCGGCAATCATTCCAAGAGCAAGACGCCAGTCTACAAAAATCATAGCTATGAAAATAATGGCAGGCAGAAGCGTAACTGCCATTATTTCAGGAAGACCATGAGCAAGGTATACTTCCACTTGCTCCACATCATGCTGAACAATGTTCGTAAGCTCCCCTGTATTATGTTCTTTAAAAAATCCCAAACTTAGTTTTTTTAGATGCCCGATAATATCTATCCTAAGTTCTGTCAATTTTTCGTATGCTTTCTCATGGGCAACCTTTGTCGCAAAATAGTAAAACACTCCCTTTAATGCAAACGATATAAAGATTCCCAAGAATATATACTTTAAATTACCTTCGTTAATATTGTTTGTGATTAAAGAACTAATCAAATATACAAGTAAGATTTGTGGTATCAAATCAAATACTATTTTTAAAGCAAGAAGTGAACCCGCTAAACCATTTTTCCCAATCACTTTTTTCCTTAATTCTTTTTCTGGCATGAACAACTCTCCTTTCAAAAATTGAATAATATTGAATTTTAATTCAGTATTATAGGTTTAAAAGTAAGACTTTGCTGATTACACAAAGTCTATTTTTTAGTGCTGATTATAAGGATTCTACTCCCTTGTAATAACACCTCGCAATAAGTTTTAGCATTTCTTTTGCCCACTTTTCACTTTGATAGTGTCTTGCTATTTCAAGAAGTCCCTCTGTGAAATTACTTGCTAAGATATGGGCAAGCATCGGATCATATTCCTGTTTCGATTGTCTTTTTAAACTTACTTCAATATGAACCTGCATTTGTGATATGAGTTTGTGTTTGGCTTCTGTATGCTTCGTACCTGAGCTTTTATCCATTAAAATAATTAACTTCTTACGCTCTTTTAATAGTTCATGAATATAGTTTTCTCCAACTTCATCAAACCTTTCAGAAGCAGAACCTTTTTCCAAAGATTCTTCCTCATCAAAAGCTGACTCGAAATTTATATAAACAGAACTTACTACTGCATCAAACAAAACTTCTTTATTCTTGAAATAGGTATAAATTAGTGCCACAGGAATATCTGCTTCTTTTGCAATTTCTGTTAATTTGGCACCTCTATAATCCTTTTTATAAAACACTTTTTCTGCTGCTTCGAGTATTCTATTTCTAACTTCTTCTTTTAATACTTGTGCCATAGCACACCTCTTTCCATTCCAATACTGAATTTATATTTAATAATAAATTAAAAATTCAGTATTTGTCAAGATATCTATGGAAAACATCCCGTTCTCTATTTCCGGAAAATGCAAATGAGCAAACCTCTATTAAACCACTTGAAGAAAAAATTTTAAAAGACTAAGTATAAGTGAAAAGCGTTGGCAAATCTATGAATGCTTTAGAATTATGAAAATCGAGTTTGAAGCAAGACCGGTATTTTTGCAAAGAACTGATAGAATTACGTCTCACTTCTTAACTTACTTTTTAGCCTTGATTATTTACAGATATCTTGAAAAATTTTTAAGACACAAGTATACATGCGAAGAGATTCTAAAAACCTTAAAAGATTTTAATTTTGCATATATTCTGAATATAAAAGCAAATCAGAATTCCCTTGCATTACCGTTAATGGTATCTTCAAGTCATGCGATACGGCAGAAACTTTAAAAAAATCAAATCTTCTTTTTGCTTTTTCTCTCTTTTTATCATTTCCTTGATTTTTTTAATTGAATCTAACTTATATGGTCATTTGTTTCAGCAAATTCTTTCAAAGTTAATATTTCACTATTTTTTTGTGGTTCAATCAGCATACTTTCATGGTAAACTACATCCATTTCTTTTCCTAATTGTTCTAAGCATTCTGTTTATATTAAAAGCTTACAATAAGAATAAAAAGCCAAACATATATACATCCATGAAAAAGCATTAAAAAGATAGACGAAATATTTGTCTTTTTCTAATCCTGATATATTTACTTATATGGGTAAAATCGGAAAGAGATATAAAAGCAAGTTTGATTTTTATAGGCTGATTCCTAATTCCACTCTCATCCACTTTATAATCTAATCAAAAAAAGTGTCAAAACCCTTTTACTTCAAAGAGTCTTGACACTTTCTATTATCTGTTCATTATCAAATTTTTATATCTTGCCAGTTCTTCCTTGGCTTTTTTGAAGTCTACCATATGCCATTCCCAGTTCGGGCTTCCGACTGTTCCCGGTGTATTGATATGACCTTCTTTACCAAGTCCTATAATATCTGCCAAAGGTATAATGGCATACTCAGCCTTACTCTTTAACACATAGGTCAAAAGTCTGTCCTTTATATTGCCTGCTTTTATACCCTGTTTCTTTAAAAACTCTCTGACCTTTCTCTTTGCAGCAACTGTTAATCCGTCATACCACTGCATCAAGGTATCATTGTCGTGAGTTCCTGTATAGAAAATAACATTCTCTATATCATTTGATATATCCCTTGCATATTTCCCATTTGTATCGATAGAGAATAAAAGTATTCTCATGCCCTTTAAGTGATAGTGATCCTTTAGCTTCAATACCTCAGGACGCAACTCACCCAAATCTTCTGCTACAAGATTTACACCGACAAGTTCCTTATTTAAGGTATCTATTACTTCATATCCAGGTGCTTCGATCCACTCTCCGTCAATAGCTGTAGGACATGAAGCAGGAATCTTCCAGAAAGTATCAAATGCACGGAAGTGATCGATACGAATGATATCAAACAACTTATTGCTATATCCTATTCTGTCTACCCAAAACTTATATTTATTTTTCTTAAATAGTCCCAGTCATAGATAGGATTTCCCCATCTCTGGCCTGTAGCACTGAAATAATCAGGCGGAACTCCTGCAATAAATATAGGTCTTCCGTCAGTATCAAGTAAGAAATTATCTTTACCTGCCCATACATCTACAGAATCAAGTCCGACATAGAAAGGCACATCACCCATGACTTCAATGCCTGCCTCATTAGCATATCTTTTTATATCCATCCACTGAGTATAGAAAACATATTGAATAAAGCATTGATATCTTGCTTCTTTTTCTACATTCTCGGAAAGTACACTCTTGTCTCCTGACCAATTTTTGTAATCAGCCTTCCAATCATTCCAGCAATCGCCGTTGTTGTCAAGCTTTAGAGCACGAAATACAGCATATGTATATACCCAATCCTGTGACATAAAGTCTACATATGCAGGATCTTTTTGTCCGTCTTTAGATACAAACTTTTCAAAGGCTTCTCTTAAGTAACTCTCTTTAAAAGCTCTTACGGCTGTATAATCAACTCTTTTAGCATTTTCTCTAAATTTATCAGGTTTCTTATCCAGTAATCCTGCTTCAAAAAGTAAGTCAAGACTGATATAAAGCTCATCACCGGCACATGATGAGTATGGTTGATAAGGAGAGTTTCCAAATCCTACAGGGTTTAGAGGTAAAATTTGCCAGATCTTTACTCCATTTTCCTTCATTATATCAATCCACTGATAGGAAGCCCATCCAAGCTCTCCCACTCCTGTTGTGGAAGGGAGGGCTGAAACCGGCATTAAAATTCCTGTTTTTTTCATTAAATTCTCCTTATAAATGCCAGATATCATTATTGTATTCTGCAATAGTTCTATCTGATGAGAAGAATCCTGCTTTTGCCATATTTACAAGAGCTTTCTTTGACCAAGCCATCTCATCCTCATAGTCATTTAACATCTGCTCTTTTGTCTTTATATAATCCTTTACATCAAGGAGTGCCATAAACCAGTCTTTATTTACAATTTCCTTATAAAGTCTGCACAGATTCATCGGATCTCCGATACGGATAAGTTCTTTGCTTATAATAAAATCTACCAACTCCTCTACCTCAGGATCGTTGTCATAGATATCGGCAGAACAATACGAAGATGTTTCATAAAGCTTTATTACATCCTCTGACTTCTTACCGAAGATATAGATATTATCATCACCTACAAGTTCATGAATCTCTACATTGGCACCATCCTCTGTACCAAGAGTTACAGCACCATTTAGCATAAACTTCATATTTCCTGTTCCTGAAGCTTCCTTTGATGCAAGCGAAATCTGCTCGGAAATATCACAAGCAGGGATAAGCTTTTCAGCCTTTGTAACATTGTAGTTTTCCACCATAACTATCTTAAGATATGGACTTACAGACGGATCGTTCTCTACCAATTGCTGTAAACACAAAATCAAATGAATTATATCCTTTGCAATAGTATAGGCAGGTGCAGCCTTTGCTCCGAAGATCATAGTTATTGGACGCTTTGGTAAATGTCCTTTCTTAATCTCTTTATATTTGTAAATAGCATAGAGTGCATTCATCTGCTGTCTCTTATACTCATGCAAACGCTTTATCTGAATATCAAATACAGAGTTCTCATCAATATCAATATTCTGAGTATGCTTTAAATACTTCTTAAGCTCTAATTTAGCATCCTTCTTGATTTCTCTAAGCTTTTTTAATACCTTTTCATCATCTTTGTAGTCTAAAAGTTTAGAAAGATTAGCAGCATCCTCCATGTAATCTGTACCTATAAGCTCGTTCAGATACTCTGAAAGCTCATGATTACAATGAACCAGCCATCTACGGAATGTAATACCGTTTGTCTTATTATTAAACTTCTCAGGATATATATCATAGAAAGGCTTCAGCTCTGAGTTTTTCAAAATCTCTGTATGTAGAGCCGCAACACCGTTTACCGCATATCCGAAGTGAATATCAATATGTGCCATATGTACACGACTTTGATTGTCTATGATATATACTATCTCATCACTGAACTCTTTTCTTACCCTTGCATCAAGCTCATAAATAATAGGCAATAACTGTGGTACTACCTTCTCAAGGTAACTGATTGGCCACTTCTCAAGTGCTTCGGCAAGTATTGTATGATTGGTATAAGCACATGTCTTTCTTACCACATCAATAGCTGTATCCATGTTGAAGCCCTTTTGCTGTGTCAAGATACGGATAAGTTCAGGAATAACCATAGTAGGATGAGTATCATTAATCTGAACGCATACATGTTCATGGAGTCTGTAAAGATCTACACCTCTACTTTCAGCCTCTCTTATAATTAACTGTGCCGCATTGCTTACCATAAAGTACTGCTGATAAATTCTAAGTAAATGTCCCGCCTCATCACTGTCATCCGGATATAAGAACAATGTAAGGTTCTTTCCGATATCATGTTTATCAAAGTTTATTCCGTCTCTGATAATAGACTCATCAACACTGTCGATATCAAAAAGATGTAATTTATTACATTTACTCTGATGATATCCCGGAACATCTATATCATACATTGTAGATCTTAAAGTAAAATCTTTAAAAGGAACTTCAAAGCTTACATCTGTTCTTGTAAGCCAGCTGTTGTCTGTAATCCATGGGTTCTTTTCCTCATACTGCTTGTTGTCTACAAACTTTTGTAAGAAAAGTCCGTCATGATAATTTAATCCTACACCGTCACCGTTTAATCCAAGTGTTGCAATAGAGTCAAGGAAGCATGCCGCCAAACGTCCAAGACCACCGTTTCCAAGAGAAGGCTCCGGCTCAACCTCTTCAACTGATGTTATATCATGACCGTTCTTTGCCAGAATATCTCTTACTTCATCAAATAAACCAAGATTAATCAGATTGTTTGATAAAAGCTTTCCGATAAGGAACTCCGCTGAAATATAATACAGCTTTCTGTTTCCTGTATTATGCTCCATGCCTTCCATCTTCTCTTTTGTAATGTTCAAAAGTGCTGTGTAAACTTCCGCATCTGAAGCTGCAGCAATTTCCTTACCAAGCTTGTTCTTTAAAATCTCTTCTAATGACATATCTTTTTCTCCTTTTTTAAATCCTACGGATTAGAGTTCCGTTTGCTCCAAGTACTTCTCCGTTAAACTTTCGTGAAAATAAAATTTCTTTCCCTGAATTTATTTTGATCGGATTTTTTGAAGCGTTTATTAAGACTTCCATACTGTTCCCATCTTCATCAATCTTGATATATTCCACACATCTGTCATTATCATAGTTGTGTGGAAAGTGGAAATGTGGACTTCTACACATTTTCTCATTGCGCCTTAACATTATAAGACTTTTCATAGTAGAAATTTTTTCTACATTTTCGTTGCTGTCAATCTCACTCCATGGCATACATCTTCTGCAATCCGGATCATGAGCCCCCTCCATTGCTATCTCTGTACCGTAGTAGATACATGGACTACCCGGAAGTGTAAAAAGAATTGCAAGTTGTTGATAAAACTTATCCAAATCGTGGAAACGGTTCATAAGTCTTTCGGTATCATGTGAATCGAGCAGATTGAATAAAACATTGTTAGACTGCTGCATATACATTGTATAACAGCGATTTACCATGTACTCAAACTCATGTTTTTTCATTGTCTTATCAAGGAAAAAGTCATGAATTCCGCTAAGTAGAGGATAATTCATCACAGAGTCATATTCGTCTCCCTGAAGCCACTGTATCGCATCATGCCAGATTTCTCCAAGTAGATATATATCAGGCTTTATTGTCTTTAGATGTTCTCTTATCTTTTTTAAAAACCTGTGTGATACCTCATTGCCCACATCAAAACGAATACCGTCTATATCAAAATCTTTGATCCAGTCTTCACAAATCTTGCAAAAGTATTCAATCACTTCGTCATTATTTGTGTTAAGTTTCGGCATGCCGTCAGTAAATGCGAAAGTATAATACCTTTTATCTCTTGTATCTCCTCTTTTTGCAATATCTTCCCAGTTTTCCACCATAAACCAGTCCGCATACTTTGAGGATTTACCTTTTTCAAGCACATCAAGCCATGGCTTAAATTTTCTTCCTGAGTGGTTAAACACCGCATCCACCATGATGCGAATACCCTTGTCATGCGCCTCTTTACAGAGTGATTTCATTGTATCACTGTCACCAAAAGAAGGATCAATCTTTGTATAATCGGTTGTATCATACTTATGATTTGATTCGGCCTCCATTATAGGATTCAGATAGATACCTGTTATTCCAAGGTCATGCAGGTAATCAAGTTTGCTTCTGATTCCTTCCAGATTTCCTCCGAATTTCTCATAATTTGTAACACTTCCATGATCTCTCCAAGGTAAAATATCATCTGTATTATTTTCCGGAGTACCGTTACAAAATCTGTCGGGAAATATCTGATACCATATGGTGTCATTTACCCATGTAGGAGTAATGTTTATATCGGAAGGATTCATCCATGGTATAATGAAACATTGCAACATTCTGCCGTCCATATGGAACTGTTCCTCGGTTAAGAATCCGTCTTCAAAGTAATACCAGACACTGTCATCCGTATGCAGTTCAAAGAAATACTTACACCTTTTATATATCGGAAGTAAAGTTGTAGTCCACCATAACTGATTTGACAATCGTTTTTTATAGACTATCTCTTCTCTTTTTCCGGTCCACTTCTCGTTTCCGCCAAGTATTCCGGCTTCAAACGGATCACCATAGTGGATAAAGACCTGCTTCACATCATATCCTGTTTTTAAATTTATAATAAGTCTGTCCTCATCTATCGGATAACTCATTTGTTCTGATGTCCTATGGTATACACCTGTAAATTCCATTATATCTCCTCTACCCTTTTCTTACCAAGTATTAATGCACTTTGTTTTCCTACCTTTATAGGAGCCTTTACACTTATATTCTTTTTCCAAATCATACTGTCCTTGCCGTCACAAAGTACTTCAAAGTCTCCGCCCGAAAGCTTGGCTTCAAAGTCTTTTTTTGATGCATTGTAAATGACTTTAATCTGACTCCATAAAGAATTCTTATCATTATTTACGGTAAACCCAACTACTCGGCTTTGCTTCCACACATCGGTGATATGTTTATAGCTGTTTTCGGATTTATCACAAAGCCCTGAAATTTGTTTTCTAAGTGCAATCAGACCTTTATAGTAATCTACAAGTTCCTTATTTTCCCATGCAAGTCTCCAGTCAAGCTTGTTTACAGAAATAGGCATATTGTAGGTATTATCATGTCCGGCCTTTGTTCTGCCGAACTCCTCACCCGATAAGAAAAACAAAGTACCCTGACAAGTCATATAAATTGCGGCTGCCAGCTTGTTTAATCTCATTACCTCATCTTTACCGGAGGTATCACTTAGCTTATCCCAAAGTGTCTGATTGTCATGTGCCGAAACATATGAAACTATCTGCGAAGGTGCTTTCACACCTTCAAACTCTTTATTATATTTCGGGTTACACCATGCACTTACACTTGAGAGTATATCGTCTTCTTTATCCTTGCCGCCGTTTACAAATCCGGCTTCCTTAGGCCTGAGAGCGGAACCCTTTATAGAATCTCTGGTGTTATCACAAAATGCTCCTATATTTTCATCTAAAAGAGCTATATTGTCTTTGTTTGCAAGTTTTTTATTATATTCTATTGCAGTATCTGTTGCAGACCAAGGCTCACCATAGATTATCTTTTCACCCTTACCGTATATGATATCAAGCTCTTTTCTGATATTGTTCATCAAATCAGTATCAAGAAGTCCCATCAAATCAAATCGAAATCCGTCAATATGATATTCCCTTGCCCAGTAAAGTACAGACTCCAAAATATATTTTGAACACATGGCTCTCTCACTTGCCACATCATTTCCGCAGGCGGAACCGTCAGATACCTTACCGTCACTAAATACTCTGTAAAAATACCATGGCAGGGTTCTTTGAAACCATGAATCAAGTGAGAATGTATGATTGTAGACAACATCCATAATCACACCAAACCCTGCCTCATGTAAAGCTTGTATCATTTCTTTCATCTCAGTGATACGAACCTCTCCATTAAAGGCATCTGTAGAATATGAACCTTCAGGTACATTGTAGTTGACCGGGTCATATCCCCAGTTGAACTCATAGTCTTTTGTTTCATCCACAGAACCGTAATCATACATCGGCATTATTTGAATATGCGTAACACCGAGTTCTTTCAGATAATCAAGTCCTGTAGGATGAATACCGTCATTATTTAGTGTTGTATGCTTACAGGTAAAGGCTTTATACTTCCCACGATACTCTAAAGGGAAACCTCCCGACTTATCAAAAGAAAATTCTTTTACATGAAGCTCATACACAACTCTTTCTTTATCCTTTTGCGGCGCCTTATCGTTCTCCCATCCCTTAGGGTCGGTTTTTTTTAAGTTGACCGCCATACTTCTGATACCGTTGACTCCGGATGCTTTTGCATACGGGTCGGCTGTTAAAACTTCTTTAGAGTCTCTTTTTATCAAATAGTCATAGTACACTTTATGAAGCTCTTTGTCCGAGTGAAAGCACCACACTCCCTTATCGGCTTTTTCCATATGAATCTGCTCATAAGCCTTACCGCCGTCTCCTGCTTCATAAAGGTTTAGTGCTACACTCTTTGCACCCGGTGACCACAGTTTGAATGTGGTCCCGTTTTCATTACATTCCACACCGAGGTCGTTTCCTTCATAAATGTAGTTTTCAAGAAACTCCTTTGAAGAGTAATATTTTTTAAGTTCAATTATATTTTCCATTATTATCCCTTAACAGCACCTGAGATACCGTCTACATAGTATTTCTGCATGAATAAGAATAAGAGTGCAATCGGAATAGAAATAAGGACTGCACCGGCAGCAAAGCTAGTGTACCAGTTGTCGATATATTCTTTTTCAAGCATCTTCCAAAGTCCGATAGCAATTGTATACTGATCTGAATTAGCTCTGCAAATAACCTTTGCAAAAATAAAATCAAGCCATGGTCCCATAAATGATGTTAATACAGTATATACAATAATAGGTTTACTAAGCGGCAAAGTTATCTTATAAAAAATCTGCCATCTGGTACATCCGTCCAAAAGTGCCGCCTCATCTATCGCTGCAGGAATTGTATCAAAAAATCCCTTTGCAATCTGGAATCCAAGCCCTGCACCTCCGGAGTAACATAAAATAAGTGCCAGCTTAATCAAATTCCCTTCAGTAAGTCCCATTGCCTTTAATATAAAGTATACGGCAATCATTGACATGAATCCCGGGAAGAGTCCAAGTACCATTGCCATATTCATATAAGGCTTTCTTAATTTAAACTTTATTCTTGAAAGACAGTATGAAACTGCAAGTACATAGAATGCCGACAATATACATGAACATACAGCTATAAACAATGTATTCATAAACATCTGCGGGAAGTTCAAAATAGTTGTGTCACTGAACAACTTAGCATAGTTGTCAAGTGTAAAAGCCTTCGGCAGGAAGGTAGATACATAAGATCCCTTTTCCGCTCTGAAGCTTGTAAGTATTACCCAAAATATCGGGAAAAGCCAAATAACGGCCAATATGGCAAGAATGATATGTACAACAGTATTATTTATCATTCTCTTTTTCTTTGCAGACTGAAATTGTTTTGCCATAATCAGAATCCTCCCTCTTCCTTATATGATTTACTGTTTCTGTATGTAAACAGTGCACCTATTGCCAAAATAACAAAGGTCATAATACCGATAACCGCACCGATATTGTAATACTGCTTGTCAATTGTCAATTTATAAAGCCATGTAACCAAAAGGTCTGTCTTACCTGCTGTTGAAGAAAGGTCTGTAACAGGATCTCCTCCCGACAAGAGGTATATAACATTGAAGTTGTTTATATTACCTGTAAATGTAACTATCAAATAGGGTGTTGTAACATAGAGCATGTACGGTAATGTAATCTTTGTAAATGTCTGTATCGCATTTGCTCCGTCAACTCTTGCCGCCTCATAAAGATCTTCCGGAATATTTTGTAATACACCTGTAAGCTGAAGTAAGGTATACGGTACACCTACCCAGATATTTATTATAATAACGGTAACTCTTGCCCATGTCGGATCGGTAAGAAAGGAAGGCTTTTATCACTTGCTATAAGTCCCAGGTTTCTAAGAAGTACATTTACAGCACCTTCAGGCTGCAACATTGTACGCATTATAAGAAGTGATACGAACATAGGTACCGCACATGAAAGTACAAAGCAAAATCTCCAAAATCCCTTTGCTCTCGTTCCCTTTCTGTTTATAAGAAGCGATAAGATCATACCGAAAATATAGTTACTGAATGTTGCAAAAAACGCCCAGATAACTGTCCATGCAAGCACTGACCAGAATGTACTTCCAAGGATACTTTTTGAATCAAACAATGTCTTGAAGTTATCAAGTCCCACCCAATCAAAAAGCATTAAATGATTATCTATACGGCTGTAATTTGTAAATGCCATACAAATCATAAATACTAAAGGAAGTATTGTAAATATAAATACAAATGCTGTAGGCGGTGTCATAAACAGACGATACAAATTTTCATTTAAAAGCGTTTTCAAATCTTCTGCAAAGTTGTTTACATGTTTACCTTCTTTACGAAGACATTCAGCCTTATATGCACTCTTTAATGTACCTCTCCAAATGACTATCATAAGAACGGTAATTAAAATTGCGGCAACACCGTAAAGTAATATAAGAATAGACTGATCACCCTTGGTATAGGTATAAATCTGCTTAGCCTCGTCCCATACTTCCTGTTGTTCTACACTTCCAAGTGTACGAAGACCGGCTATAAATCCTATTCCGTTTACAAACATAAAGACAAGATATGCAATCTCTATCAGAAGATATATAAGACCTTTTATAACCTGTCCGTTTACTATATTTCCAAATCCCATCAGAATCATGGAAAGTTTTGTTGACAATCCGCCCTCTTTTATTGCATTGGTGCAAGTGTATGGCGTCGGAAATTCATTAACTCTTTTTTTAAATAAACCCATAACATTTACCCCTTAATTTAATCCGTTACTGTTCATTGCCGCATTCATCGCTTCTGTTTGCTCTTTGGCATTATCATGTGTCACGCTCTTATTTCTGATTGCCTTGCCCATATTTTCAACAGGACTCCAACAATTACTCATAGCCGATACGAAAGGCTGAAGAATTGAAGTATTGTTAAAGGTATTGTTCTGTGCCAAAACAAGTGCATCAGATGCTATCTCAGGGTCCTTTAAAAGTTCCGTATTACAAGGTATAACATTTCTCATCTCATAGTGTGCTTTTTGTGCTTCCATACCTCCGAGGTATACTGCAAGTGCAACCGCCTGTTCCATATGCTCACTGTGTGAATTTACTCCGATTGCCTTGAACCTGCATATGCAAGCATCTGCTTTTCCTCACCTTTAATGTTATATGTAGGAAGTGAAGCGGCACCCATATTTTCTCCGAGTGCTTCCTTAATTGCATTTGCATCCCATGAACCTGTAAACATTGCATTTACACTTCCGTCACGAAGCCCTGCAAGTGCCGAACCGTCAGCATCAATTTTGAAATTAGAATTGGCTGCAAGATCTATAACATAATTTGTAGCATCTACAGCCTTTTCCCCGGAAAAATCAACACCTTTTGATTCATCGTTATCATTTCCGAACAAGGTACATCCGTTTCCAAGATAAAATGCAGGCAGATACCAGGAATTGGCAAGCGGGAAAGACACGATACCTTTCTTTAACATTGTATCAAGGTTTTTTATGTCATCATCTGAAAATACTGACTTGTCATAAAACATATACCAAGTATTTGTTGTAAAGGGTACACCGTAAAGCTCATTATTTACAGTAAGTGAATCCAGAAGCTCTTTTGAGTTGGTCGACTCAACAGTATCCTTATACTTTCCTCCAAACTTTGCTATTGCCTTTGCATCGATAAGATTACTTATTTTATCGTTTGCATACATAAATACGTCGGCGCTCGCTTCCGGATCCTGTGATACCTGATCTGCAGCAGTCGCTTCATCCGCAACTCCATATACAAATGTGATATCCCATTCGGGATGTTCATTCGCAAAATTTTTACACATTGTCTGAAGCCACTCACCACTGTCTTTTGACTGATCTTCAGACGGTGACCAAACCATCAGTCTGACTTTCTCGGCTGTGCCGGATCCTTTACTGCCGGCACATGCAGTCAGCCCCACTCCCAGAGTCAAAGCCATGATTCCTGTTAGAAATCTTTTAAGACTTCCTACCATAATCTTCCTACCTCCTGATTAAATTTTCGCATTGTTTCGTTATTGTAAATATATATCTTTTTTAATTCCCAGTCAATAAATTTTCATGTTTTCTTTATGTTTTTAAATACTTTAAACACTACTGTATACAGTATTCCAAGCATGTTGCTTGTTTTAATAAATTATTGATAAATTACCTGTTGATGTTCTTTGTTGCTTTTTTTACTATTTTTATTCTATATAATGATTAAAAAAATATTTTTCTTTTTATATGAAAGGATATTAAACTATGACTACAATACAGGATATTGCTGATAAATTAGGCATTTCCAAGAGTACTGTGTCAAAGGCATTAAATGATGCACATGATGTTAGCGAAACTTTACGCAAACAAGTTCTTGAAACTGCCGTTGCACTGGATTATACGAAGTTAAGACGATATAAGAAACCAGTAAAAAAGCTCTGTATACTTATAGAAAAAGAAAATATTGAATATGAAAAGCCTCATCACTTCGCCTATGATATTATTATGGGATTTCGCCAGTTGGCAGAGCCGGCAGGTTTTGAAGTAGTGACGGTACCTGTTGATAACGCATTACAAAATGATACAAATTATGATATTTTTATGCTTGAACATGACTATGTAGGTTCCTTTGTTCTTGGATTTTCATTTAATGATCCATGGCTTAAAGAATTTAAAAACAGTCATACTCCTGCCGTACTTTATGACAACTATGTGATAAGCAATCCTTCTACCGCATATGTAGGAATAGACAATGATGAAGGAATGGAATTAATCCTGGATCATCTTATAAATCTTGGACATAAGAAAATTGCCTACCTCAGCGGTTCACTTGGCTCCTATGTACTTAAAGAAGACATGAAGCTTTTTTAAACGCTATGAATACTCATGAGCTTGTTGCCAACCTTGAAGATACCGGATGTTCTTACTATCTTTCAGAATGCATAGAAAAACATCTTCCAAGATTTCTTAAAGCAGGAATGACAGCAGTTATTTGCAGTCATGATACTATAGCGTCAGCTGCAATTATAAAGTGTCAACAGCTGGGATATAAGGTTCCGGAAGATATCAGTATTATAGGATTTGATGATTTAGAGATAGCTGCGCATACGTCACCTCCGCTTACCACTGTAAGGCAAGACCGTGTAGAGCTTGGAAAAAGCGGTTTCTTTGCACTTTCCAGTCTGCTAAGTAATATTCCTATAAGTACTTTTTTATTACATGCAAAGCTTGTCGAAAGAAAATCCACTTCAAATGCTTGTATAAGAACAGGAAATACTCGAAACTCGACCCCAAAAATCTAATGCTTTTCGGGGTCTTTTTTATGCCGAGTTTATATTATCTTTATAAATTATCCTATATCACATTTAAGTATCTTATTTGCATTCTCCACTCTTTCCTTAGAAGGAGGATCTATACCTTCAAGCTTGTATTCAATACCAAGATTATCCCATTTATGTCTGCCCAATGTATGATATGGCAATACTTCTATTTTTTCTACATTTTTTAAAGTGGTAATAAATTCTCTAAGCTTAATAAGATCTTCATCATAATCGCTTCTCTCAGGTACTAAAACATGACGAATCCACATTTTTTTACCAAGTTCATCCATACATTTTGCCATATCAAGTATATGATCATTTTTCATTCCCGTAATTGTCTCATGTCTCTTATTATTTATCTCCTTTATATCAAGCATTATAAGATCTGTATATTGCATTAAAACTTTGAACTTTTCAAAAAACTTTGAATCTTTACTAAAAGGTCCACCTGCAGTATCAAGACAGGTATTTACACCATTTTCTTTACACAGTTTAAAAAGATCTATTACAAAATCTATCTGTAACAGTGGTTCTCCACCACTTACAGTAATACCTCCATTATCCTTCCAATACGGCTTATATCGTATAGCCTTATCAAATACTTCTTGAGCAGTAAAAATTTGATTTTCTTTTGTAGACCATGTATCCGGATTATGGCAAAACTGGCATCTCATAGGACATCCCTGCACGAATACAACAAATCTTACTCCGGGTCCGTCTACAAGTCCGAATGTTTCAAACGAATGTATATTTCCTCTAACTTCCATAACTCCTCCAAAAGCGAAAGGCTATGTAAAGAAACCTTCACATAGCCATATAAATCAGTTTATATTAAAGCCTTTCATGACATGTTCTGGCAATAACATCAAGCTGCTGCTCTCTTGTAAGGTCGATAAACTTAACAGCATATCCTGAAACTCTTATTGTAAAGTTTGCATACTCTTCCTTTTCCGGATGCTCCATAGCATCTATAAGCTTTTCTGTACCGAAAACATTTACATTTAAGTGATGTGCACCCTGATCAAAGTATCCATCCATTACCTGAGTCAAATTTTTCTTTTGCTCATCCTCACCATGTCCAAGCGCAGACGGATTAATAGTCTGAGTATTTGAAATACCGTCAAGAGCATACTCATAAGGAAGCTTTGTGAGCGAATTAAGTGAAGCCAAGAGGCCGTTTTTTTCTGCACCATAGCTTGGATTTGCTCCGGGTGCCAGAGGTTCTCCCGCTTTTCTTCCATCAGGCATACTTCCTGTAGCTTTACCGTATACCACATTTGAAGTGATTGTAAGTATAGATGTTGTTGCCTCTGAATTTCTATATGTATGTCTCTTCTTTACCTTTTTAAGGAAAGTTTTTAAAAGCCATACGGCAATATTATCTGCTCTGTCATCATCATTACCGTATCTTGGAAAATCACCTGTTGTTTCGTAATCAACTACTATTCCGTTTTCATCACGAATTGTCTTTACCTTTGCATATTTTATAGCACAAAGTGAATCTACCACATGTGAAAATCCTGCAATTCCTGTTGCAAATGTTCTTCTGACATCTGTATCTATAAGTGCCATTTCAGCAGCCTCATAATAATATTTATCATGCATACACTGAATTAAGTTAAGTGTATTTACATAGAGTCCGGCCAACCAATCCATCATCACATCATATTTCTCCATAACCTCATCATAATCAAGATATTCAGATGTTATAGGTCTGTATGCAGGACCAACTTGCTCTTTTGTTTTTGCATCCACACCACCATTGATTGCATACAGAAGGCATTTTGCAAGATTTGCTCTGGCTCCGAAAAACTGCATTTCCTTTCCGGTTTCTGTAGCTGATACGCAACAACATATGGAGTAATCATCACCCCAAACAGGACGCATTACATCATCATTTTCATATTGAACCGAACTTGTTCTGATAGATATAGCTGATGAATACTCCTTAAAAGCTTTTGGTAATCTACTTGAATAAAGCACAGTCAGATTCGGCTCAGGTGAAGGCCCCATATTTTCAAGTGTGTGAAGAAATCTGAAGTCTGTTTTTGTAACCATTGATCTGCCGTCCATACCAAGACCTGCAACCTCAAGAGTTGCCCAAACAGGATCCCCTGAGAAAAGCTGGTTGTATGAAGGAACTCTGGCAAATTTAACCATTCTAAATTTCATTACTATATGATCAATAAGCTCCTGCGCTTCACTTTCTGTAAGCTTTCCTGATTTAGATCTCTTTCAATATAGATATCAATGAATGTCGATATTCTTCCCACGCTCATTGCAGCACCGTTTTGTGTTTTTATGGCAGCAAGGTATCCAAAGTATAGCCACTGCACAGCCTCCCTTGCATCCTTTGCAGGTTTTGAAATATCAAATCCATATACTGCAGCCATTTCCTTCATCTGTTTCAGTGCTTCTATTTGCATTCCAAGTTCATCTCTTTGACGGATAACTTCATCAATCATTGTTCCGTCGCCACAATTTTTTAAATCTTCCTGTTTCTTTTCTATAAGAAAATCTATACCATAGAGTGCAACTCTCCTGTAATCACCTACAATCCTTCCTCTTCCATATGTATCAGGTAATCCTGTAATTATTTTATTATGCCTTGCAGCATGCATTTCATCGGTATAAGCTTCAAATACAGCCTGATTATGAGTTCTGTGATATTCTGTGAATATTTTATGAAACTTTTCATTAGTCTGATAACCGTAGGTACTTGCAGCCTGTTCAGCCATCTTTATTCCGCCAAACGGCATAAATGCTCTTTTTAAAGGTTTATCGGTTTGAAGTCCTACAACCTTTTCAAGATCCTTCATACCTTCATTTATATATCCAGGTCCATATGCTCTAAGAGTTGAAATAACTTCCGTCTCCATATCAAGAACTCCACCCTTAGCTCGCTCCTCTTTTTGAAGTCTTGAAAGCTCACTCCAAAGCTTATTTGTTGCTTCTGTAGGACCCTCCAGAAAGCTCTCATCGCCATCGTATATTGTATAATTATTTTGTATAAAATCACGGACATCTACATCGTCACGCCATTTTCTTCCCTTAAAACCATCCCAGCACATAAGTACCTCCTTAAAATATTAGATAAATTAGTTAGGTTTTACTAACTTATTTATACCCCTATAATAACACCATTATTTTTTTAATCAAGCAATATTTGTTAAATTTTTTTCTCATGTTTTCAATAAAAAACAATCCCTAGTATTTTACTAGGGATTGTTTCAATATTTATACATTTTTATAGTACATAAAAGGCTCTGCCGTCTTTTTAAATATTTATTACATTCTTTCTTTTTTTATAAAAAATTTTTATTTACCGCAACAGATATTAGTATGGTAATTAACATACTCGGTATTGTACTTCCTATTGACGTATCAAGTTTTATTAAAATTCTGTATATTATAAATCCTATCACCCATATCAAAATATTATGTATTGAAAACAGTTTTCCTTCCTGACTTGTCTTTAATATAAAGTAATCAGATATCTGTATAGCTATCATAGGTGCAAAAACTGATCCTATAAGATATAAAAATCCTGTTATATCATCCATAGGTAATAAAATCGCTCCTAATGTTCCTATGATTGTAACAATTACCGCCACCCATTTTGACTCTACTTTTGCAAATATTGATTCTGTGGATACTCCGGCGGAATACACATCCAAAAATGTTGTAGTTACTGTTGACAGTACTACTATCAAAAGTCCAAGTATACCAAGTCCGGCTTTCAGTAAGATCTGAGCTATGTCTGATTCCATTGTAAATAATGCCGCACTCATTCCTATAACATACATCCAAATACTTACAACTCCGTATATTATACTGCTTGCAGCGGTTGCCTTTACAGGTTCTTTGGCTTCTTTTGTATAATCACTTATAAGTGGTAACCATGAAAGAGGCATTGCAACCGAAAGCTCAAGTGCCGCACCGAAACTCATACTTCCATCACCCAAATCAAAAACTATTCCGTCTTTAAATATAATAAAGCTTAGTATTATAGTCATTATAAATAATGCGGACATGGCAACTATATTTACTTTGCCGAGATTTTTAACTCCTATAAGTATCCATACCAATATAAGCCCACCTATAATAAGACACCATATTATATGACCTATGGCCAGTATTCCCTGTGTTGCCAGGACTCCGTCATAGATCATTATACCGGTCCATCCAAAAAGCTGCATAATATTTAATATTGCAAAGAAAATACTTCCCTTACCGCCAAAACTCATCTTTACCGTATCCATTGCACTTTTATTAGTCTTAGCACCTATAAGTCCTGCTAAAAACAATAAAATACAACCTATTATATGTCCAAAAATTATCGCAAGTAATCCCTTAAAGAAGCCTAAAGAGACAAAATATGTGCCTGTTAAAATCTCTGCAATTGATACGGCCGCTCCAAACCATATCAATCCGTTTTCAAATACTGATGTACGCTTATTCATTACTAACCTCCTTTGCATACTCACCGTTTATATTAAATGCATGATTCATAGGACCGCTTCCCTTTCCAAGATTAAGCATTGCAAGAAGTGCTTCTGATATATATTTTTTTGCCCTTCTTACAGATTCCTCCAGACTATATCCCTTTGCCAGATTTGCCGCAATTGCTGATGAGAGTGTGCATCCTGTTCCATGAGTATTAGGATTGTCTATATGTTTTCCAAAGAACCACTTGGCTTTTTCATTTTCATACAGCAAATCATTGGCATCATTTATACTATGTCCACCTTTTAAGAGTACCGCACAGCCATGATTTTCATAAATTATTTTTGCGGCGGTAAGCATATCATTTTCATCTTTAATGCTCATACCTGAAAGTATCTCCGCCTCAGGTATATTCGGTGTTATAACCCTTGCCAATGGAAAAAGTTTTTCCTTTAATGTTTTTATTGCAGAATCTTCCACAAGCTTTGAACCGCTTGTAGCAACCATTACCGGATCAAGTACTATATTTTTTGCCTTATATTTTATAAGCTCAAATGAAATTGCCTCAGCAATTTCCGATGAAGATACCATGCCTATTTTTATTGCGTCAGGATAAATATCTTCAAAAATCATCTCCAGCTGATTCTTTAAAAAATCTGTGTCTATATTTACAATTCCCGTTACACCTGTAGTATTTTGTGCTGTAAGTGCTGTTATCGCACTCATTGCGTATACTTTGTTTGCAGTCATTGTTTTTATATCCGCCTGAATGCCTGCTCCTCCGCTGCAATCACTTCCTGCTATTGTTAATGCTGTTCTCATAAATAATACCCCCACTATTCAATTACATCTTTTACCAAATCAAAAAGTTCTCTTGTCGCTTGGCTATATTCTCTGCTGCGAATATAGCAGAAACCACAGCAACACCGTCTATTCCGCTACCCTTAAGTTTTAAAATATTTTTTGCATTTATTCCGCCTATTGCCACCTTAGGAATATTTACAGCCTCACAAATTGATTTTAATGTTTCATATGAAAGAGCCTTCACATCATTTTTTGTTGACGTTTCAAATACGGCACCTATACCAATATAGTCGGCACCGTTTTTCAGTGCAGACCTTGCTTCCTCTACTGTATGAGCTGAAACTCCTATTATCATATTCTCCCCAACAAGTTTTCTGACTTCTGTAAGATCCATGTCTTCCTGTCCTATATGTATTCCGTCGGCACAAGAAGCAATCGCCACATTTACATTGTCATTTACAATAAAAGGAACTTTATACTGTTTACATAGTACAGATATCTCCTTTGCTTCTTCCAATAAGCTTTCTTCATCTAATCCTTTTTCTCTAAGTTGCACACAGGTAACACCGTTTTCAAGAGCTTCCTTTATCTGCTCATACAAAGTTTTTTCACCTGTCCATGCCCTGTCCGTAACCGCATATAGATGCATATAATTTTTTATCTAATCTCATACCTTGCCCAACCTTCAAGTTCATCAGGTGTAAGATTGTACACCGCATCTATCAAATAATTTCTATAACTGCTGTTACCGTCTCTTTCTGTCATTCTAGCCTTTGCTATCTCACCGCAAAGTCCCATTGCGCACACACATGCTAGAGCCGCCCTTAATATCTCGTTTGGGTTTGCACTTATATATGCCGCCATCATGGCTGAAAGTTGACAACCGCTACCTGTAATTTTGCTCATTATGCTATCACCATTGTAAACACAATATGCGATTTTACCGTCTGTGATTATATCTATTACAGATGTTATGACTGTCACGGCAGAGTTTTTTATAGCAAAGTCTTTCGCAAATTCAATCACTGTATCCAGATTTCTTTCATTAACACAATCAACCGAATCCACACCTCTTGTATTACCGTTTCCGGTGGCAAGGCATTTTATTTCTGATAAATTCCCGCGTATTACACTAAACTTTACCTTCTCAATAAGATCTTTAGCTGTATCTGTTCTTAATCTTGATGCTCCTGCCCCCACAGGATCAAGTACTATGGGATGGCTTAATTCATTTGACCTTTTACCGGCTGCAAGCATTGATGGAATTGTTCTTTTATTTAATGTACCTATATTTATATTAAGCCCCGAACATATTGATGTGATCTCTTCAACTTCATCCAAATCATCTGCCATAATCGGGCTTGCACCACAGGCAAGAAGTATATTTGCACAGTCATTTACCGTCACATAGTTTGTTATATTATGTACCAAGGGTGATTTTAGTCTGACATTTTCAAGCATTTCTTTTAGCATAATTATTATCCTTATTGTTTATAATTTTAAACTCTGAAAGAATTTTCGTTTTCATAATGGAATAAAGCAAGATGCCTGCAATTACAGTTCCTACAAATGTTGATATAAAGAAAGGTATGATATAGGCGTAAAATACCACATCCTTTATATTCTTACCCATTATAAATATGGCTACAGGATATGCACATAATCCTCCAAGTACTGCTGTACCGAATACCTCTGCAATCAGTGTAGGGAATATTTTCTTTGTTTTATAAAAAACAATACTGCAAAGAAATGCTCCTATCATACTTCCGGGGAATGCCATAGGGCTTCCTATTCCAAGCAGATTTCTAAGCAAACTCGCACCGAATGCTACCGCTACTCCGTAAACAGGTCCAAGTATTACTGCACATAGAATATTTATCATATGCTGTATAGGTGCGCATTTACTTCCTAAGACAGGAAATGAAAACAGGCTTCCAACAACTGCAAGTGCACATAATAAACCTGAAATGCTCAATTTTTTGACATTACTTTCATCCATAAGTAATCCTCCTAAAATAAAGTTTATAACTTCAAAACTTATATACTTATATTTAGGTGAATTTTGGCAATAAAAAATGAGATACAAGCATGTATCTCCTGAAAAGAAAGTAAAAAACATCTCCCTACGTTGGCATTATCCAAATCAGGTAAACGGTCGAAAGTCACACTTCCCTCTCAGCCTATATATAAGCTCCCAAGTTCATATAGTTATATTTTACAAAAAGTATATCATTACAAATAAAAAAGTCAATATAAATGTAAAACCGGATAGACAAAATCTATCCGGATAATATACATTACACTATATCACCTTTTAAATAAAATAGTCGATTGCAACTCTTGAATTTGTATTCGGCTTTATAAGGCTGTCTACAATAGCTACATGTTCTCTTGATGTTGCATATTTATCAAGAGCCGCCTTATCTTTGGCATCAAGTATCAAAATCAAATCGTGGGTACTGGTAGGTAAAATATTAAAAACAATATCTGCATTCACAACTTCATCCATTCTGTTACATAAATCAAGTAAACTGCTTTTTATTTCTTCTCCTACTCTCGGTATGTTCACTCCCTCATTAAACTTCCACATTACGATATGTCTTAACATAACTTCTCCTTTACGTATTTTATTGATGTCAAACCATACAGTCAAACATATTATTCTTGTTTAGCTTTTGAAAAGAATTCACATACTGCAGTAGCTGCTTTCTTATTCATCCCATCCACAGACATAAGTTCTTCAAGACTTGCATTTTTATATTTTCTATATCCTTAAAATGTTTCATAAGTGCTTTTCTCCTTACTGCACCTATTCCTTCTATATCGTCAAGTATTGATTTCACTTGAGTTTTTGATCTTAAACTTCTATGATACTCTATTGCAAATCTATGTGCTTCATCCTGTATTCTTGTAATCAACAAAAATCCTTGAGAATGAGTATCTATAGGTATTTCAATATTGTTGTAATAAAGGCCTCTGGTCCTATGATTGTCGTCCTTTACCATTCCACAGACCGGAATATTAAGTCCGAACTCTTCTAAAACCTGCAGACAAATATTTACCTGACCTCTTCCACCATCCATAAGTATTATATCAGGTAATTTGTTGAATCTGGTATCTTTTTCATCAACACCATGATCAAATCTTCTTGTAAGTACTTCCTTCATCGAAGCATAGTCATTTGGCCCTATTACCGTTTTTATTTTAAACTTTCTGTAATCACTTTTTTTAGGCATTCCATTCTCATATACTACCATAGAACCAACTGATTGAACACCTGAAATATTGGAAATATCATAAGCTTCCATTCTGTTTAAATTAGGCAGTGATAAAAGCTCTTCGATTTCTTTTACGGCACCTACACTTCTTGCTTCCTGCCTTTGCAGTTTCTCCCTGTCTTTTGCTAGAACGATTTCAGCATTTTTCTTTGCAAGTTCTACAAGTTTTTCCTTTGAGCCCTTCTTTGGTACAATAATACTTACCTTTGAACCTCTTTTTGCTGAAAGCCACTCTGTTATAAGTTCTTCATCCTTTAATTCATACTGTGACATTATTTGGCTTGGTACAAAAGGAGTTCCTGCATAGAACTGTTTTATAAAACTCTCCAGAATATCAACCTTATCATCATCCATTGCCACCTGTATATAGTGGTGTTCTCTCCCCACCATCTTTCCTTCACGTACAAAGAATACCTGTACCACGGCATCTCTGTCATCTCTTGCCATAGCGATAATATCTCTGTCTTTGGAATCGTCAGAGGTTATTTTTTGCTTTTGTGTAATATGAAGTACAGAGTTTAATAAATCTCTTTGTTTGGCAGCATCTTCAAATTTAAGTTCAGCGGAAAGACTTTCCATTTCAGCCCTTATTTTATTTATAATAGGATCAAAATCACCACTTAAAAATCTAAGTGCTTCCGCTACATTTTTATTATAATCATCTTTTGATATATAGTCCTGACATGGCGCATCACATTGATGTATAAAATAATCAAGACATGGTCGCTCTGCACCTATATCCTTTGGGAGATTTCTACTGCAAGTCCTTAACTTATATACTCTATTTAGCAGATTTATTGTATCTCTTACCGCATTTCCACTTGAAAAAGGTCCAAAATATCTGTTTTTATCTTTTTTTATCTGCCTTACCATCTGCAGTCTGGGATAATCTTCCCTTACTGTAAGCTTAATATAGGGATAAGTCTTATCATCCCTTAGCATCGTATTATATCTTGGCCTATGTTCCTTTATAAGATTATTCTCAAGTACCAATGCTTCCAGCTCGGAATCTGTGACAATATACTCAAACCTTTCAATTTTAGAGACCATTTGTTTTATCTTCGGGCTCTTATCCTTACTCGATTGGAAATATTGTCTTACTCTGTTTTTTAATGAGATTGCCTTACCGACATATATAATATCATCTTTTTTGTCATGCATTATGTATACGCCCGGCTGACGTGGCAATTTCTTTAATTCATCTTCTATTACAAATGCCATCTATTACCTTAGTCTTTTCCCCTCAAAATGTATTTGCATATTCAGATATGCGATAAAATCCGCAATATCCAATTCTATATCAATTCTTTTTCTCTTTAATCCATAGATATCAAACATTGCATCCAATTGCTTATCTGTAATATTCTCTTTGTTTTTCTGTAAGAATTTTTTTCTTTGTATAAAAATCTTCGGCATCAAGAAAGTCTATAAAAGAAATTTTTTTGTTCATCTCCACTTTCCTCCTGCTGTGTTTTTGTTATTTGTTTCTATATTAGTTTCACTATTTCTATCTATAATTTGTTTATATGTTTCAGATATATTTTCCACTTTTTCGAATCTATACCTTTGCTCTATATCAGGATATTTTTCTCTGTCCACCTCACTTAAAAACATATCAAGCGGTCTGGCATATATTCTGAAATCTCCATATAGTGCTTGATATATTACAAGTTGCTCTTTATTTTCAGAATGTGTTGCAACAGCAACTATCTGATACAATTTATTCTTAAAATGTCTGTAGAACTCTCCGGCTCTCGGATTCTCTCTCATTATATCACCCTCTTTTTAATCAAAATTTTCTTTTAAAAATACCCATACATTATCTATAAGTTCCTCTACACTTGATGCGGTATAGATTATCTCATCCGGATCATGTATATAGAAAATAACCTGTCCTATTTCACCGTCCTTATCCGGATCAAAATCAAGCATAAGATATCCGCAATTGAGATATGTGGCAAAGGCAAACCAATCTTTATGGAAGAGATATGGTTTTATTCTGCTGTCTCTCATTTGTTCTATAACTTCATCGGTAAAATAGTCAGGGTAATCTGTTAAAAGAGCATCTCTGTCTTGGAAATAGCCCTTTACCTTTTTCATCTCCTCAAGACTGAATAATGTAAAGTTGATTTCTCTACCATCTATATCACATTGTAACAATTCAAAATATCCGCTACCGTTTTTGTATGAATAAAGCTCTTTAAAATCCTCGGGTAATATTATTCCGAAAGTTTTTTCGAAATCTTCAAACTCGTCTTCACTTGCGCCACCTATTTCTTCATACTCTTCAAAGTAACCTTCTTCTATAGGATCATCTATTCCCAATTCATCAAAGTTCTCACAGATATATTTTTCTGCTTCTTTTAGCTTTTCTTTGATTGTCATACCCATTTATATTACCTTCTTTTTATTTTCGTTAATATAATTTTATTATATCACATTGAATTGTAGATGGCACTTATAAGATAAAAAAGTCAATATTATAAAATTATATACTTTAAAAAAAGTTGATTTTTAACTTTACGAGTATAATTAATTTGCAGGTAGAGATACGCTGTATACTCATGATATCGAATTAGCGTTTAAGCGATATATAATATCGTCGATCATGAGGCCACCTTTGAGGTGGTTTTTTTATTTTTCATTTGGGGTGAATTTTTACATGAATATTTATGTATATTCAGATGAATCCGGAGTATTTGATAAAGAACATAATGACTATTTTGTTTTTGCAGGATTAATTTGTATTGGAACTAATGAAAAGGAAATATGGTCCAGAAAGTATTCCGCTGTTGAAAAGACTCTTAGGAAAAGTAAAGGTGTAAAGTTAGATTACGAACTAAATGCTACTAGAATTACAAATAGTGAAAAAGGCAAACTGTTTAGGTCACTAAATAATTGTTATAAATTTGGAGTTGTTATAAGGGAGAAAAACGTATTAGATCGTATTTATTACAGTAAAAAGGACAAACAACGATATTTGGATTATGCATATAAAATTGCGGTTAAGCGAGCTTTTGAGAATTTAATAAACATAAAATCTTTAGATCCAAATCAAGTTGAAAGAATATTTTTTTATGTAGATGAACATACTACAGCTACAAACGGCCGTTATGAATTACAGGAATCATTAGAACAAGAATTTAAGCTGGGTACTTATAACTACCACTATAATACATACTATCCACCAATATTTAGTAATATCAAGGATATTCAATTACAATATTGTAATTCAGAATCAAAAGCTTCTTGTACGAGCTGCTGACATTGTTGCAAAATAAGATATACTATCTGGCTCGAAATAAAATGTATAGTGACATAAATAATATTTCAAAAAAATTAATATAGTATTTTTACCATAAAACAGACATGTGAAAATTTATTATAATTTCACACGTCTGTTTTATTATCATTCAATATTTATTTTTCTATACCTTATAAGGGCATCTTTTGACCTTATTCCAATACCGATTTTTTCCCTCATTTGGATAAATCATAGATGTAAAGTTGTACTTACCTCCAAGTAAATAAACTTCCAGAACATTTCCGTCTTTTTATTATACTGAAATCTATGTCAGTCTCATTTTTTTATATTTGCTTTATATATCCTTATTCCGCTTCGTATATATTCATCAGCTTTAGTAAAATCTGTAATTATATTCCCAAAAAGAAAATCAAGTTTTATTGTTATTTTTTGCTCTTCAATGTCAAAAAATTCAAGATTTAATTCCGTACTGTTTTTATCTCTTGATATCACACCGGATATATAAATCCTGCCACACATATTATCCAATATATTGGATGTATTTTTGTCGTTTCCTTTACTCTTTAGGCTGTATTCAAAGTCATCTTTAAGCTCAAGATCATGACCATAAGGTGACATTTTCAAAACATTTTCTTCCAAATCAATTAGTCTTGGATATGACATTATTCCACGATATCCGCTTTCTTCTGATGGACCATGGTCATTAATCCACGGCATCCATTCCCAACCTCCAAGCCATGCTATCGAAATACTTTGTCCATACTTATCTTTATATGTTTGTGATGCATAATAGTGAGGGCCAAAATCTAGTGTCCCGCTATATTCATGAAAGAAAATACAATTTTTAAAATTAATATTTCCAACCATATACACAGTAGGTAGAAAATCGGTACGATTCATAGGTGATGCCGTTATAACCCACTTCCCACCTATTTCAAATATGTCCGGACATTCAAACATTGTCCCTTCACCGGCTTTGCCTCATACAGTATTCCGCTATAGTTCCAGTCAAACAAATTCTTAGAATGAAAGAGATAAATTCTTCCATGGCTTTCAAGATCCGACGCATTTTTGTCGGATCCTCCGACTACCATTTGCCATGTTCCATCATGAAATATTACCTTAGGGTCTCTAAAGTCTTTTCCAATAGATTCAATAATCGGATTTTTCTCATATTTTATAAAATTATAACCGTCAAAAGAATATGCCATACATTGTCTTTGACAAACTTCACCTTCTACCAACGAAACAGCCGTATAAAAAGCATATATTTTATCTTCATTAACAACTACAGATCCTGAAAAGCAGCCGCCTCTGTCATAATCCTCATATACCTCATCCGGAATAAGAACAGGCTTACACTCTTCCCAATGTATTAAATCAATACTCACCGCATGACCCCAATGCATTTTATCCCAGTTATTGCTGTATGGATTACATTGGAAGTACATATGATATTTACCCTGAAACCACACAAGGCCGTTAGGATCATTTATCCATCCTCTTTTTAGGGAGAAATGATATTTAGGTCTGAAAATATTTTGCTTCATACTCATGATTTTACTGCCCCCAAAGTCATTCCGGCTGTCATCCTTTTATTTAGTGAAAAATATATAACCAGTGTAGGAAATACCGACATTGCAATGGCCGCATAAGTTGCCCCCCAATCCTTTAATCCTCTCGGCCCTATAAAGTCTGCAAGACCTATGGATATTGTTTTCAATTCTGTACTATTTATAAATACAAGACTGAATGTATAGTCATTCCACACTGTTATAAAATTCATAGCAAGCACTGTCATTATTGTATTTAATGACAATGGTATGATTACCTTTGTATAAATACCGTAGATACTTGCCCCGTCAATAACTGCAGCCTCTATAATTTCATCAGGAATAAATGAATAAAAATTTACAAACAACATTATCGATACAGGTAATTGAAATGCCAAAAGAGGCAATATAACACTTATCCTTGTATTTATAAGTCCAATTTTTGCAAACATTGTAAATAAAGGTATCAATGTAACTGCATATGGAATTGTAAGTCCTATAAGAAAATATCTATATATTTTCTTCCTTCCCGTGAATTTCATCTTGGCAATAGCAAATGATGCCATTGAACTGATTAATACAATAAACACTAATGATACTACGGAAATTATAGCACTGTTTTTTTATAGGTAACTATATTGCTTTCAATGAATATTCTAATAAAAATTCTCTAAAGTAAAGCTCTTTGGAAAGCTGAACGGTTCTGTCAATAACTCTATATTCGGTCTAAAACCGGCTACAATAAGCCATATAACAGGATAGCCCTGAATTATAAGGAACATGATCATAACAGACCAATATATTATTTTTCTGATATTTCTTTTCATATATCCTCCTATTCGTTTTCGCCATCCATATATTTACTGATTAATAAAACTCCAATAATACTGAGTATTACAATTATTACAGCAATTGTGCTTCCATATCCGTAGTCTCTGCTGGTAAAAGCTTTTTTATACATATATGTTGCAAGTATTTCAGATCTGTGATTCGGACCTCCTTTAGTCATATTCATAGGTGCCGCAAAACCTCTAAGCGCACCTACAAGACTCAATATACATGAAAGCATAATTACATTTGCTATAGCAGGTATTCTGATTTTTACAAGAATCTGCAACTCTGTAGCTCCATCTATTCTTGCCGCTTCCAATATATCAGGTGATACCGAAACCAATGCAGAATAGAAAATAATCATATAAATACCTATATATTGCCAACCTTCCACAGAAGCAACCGCCCATAAAACAGTTTTATATTCACTTAAAAATGCAATAGGCTCCATACCAAGCATTTTTCTGAAGATATTAAATAAACCCAAAGGCTCATATGAATAAAATCCTGTAAACAATTGTGATATTGCAATAACCGTAATAACAGAAGGTATGTAATATACAGTTTGAATAAAACCTCTTCCTTTTTTAAGATATGTAAGTAAAACTGCAATGATAAAACCGAAGCCAAGCTGCAGCACCATTACAATAACTATATATATTATATTGTTTCCGAATGCCTGTCTGAATACACTGTCTCCAAAAAGTTTTATGTAGTTATTAAAACCTACAAAAGTCTTTTTCCCTATACCGTTCCAATCTAAGCAGCTGTAATAAATCGAAACGAGTATAGGAACCATAACTATAACAGAATAGACAATAAAAGCAGGTAGCAAAAATACAGCAATCGCTTTCTTATCTCTCAAAATTTTCATAAAATTCTATTTATTTGCCTCCAAGGCTTCATCCACCGCCTTTATAAAGTCATCAGTTTTTTCTTCACCCATACAAAGTCCCGGCAGATTGTCATTTATTGTTGCTATTACATCTTCATTCAATACTACATCCCATGGTCTTGCCGCAGTTGATCCTATATTATTTGTATCTTCCATTACCTTTAAAAATAACGGGTCAAAGCTGCTGTTATCGCTCATATCAACTTTCTGTGGTGCCAAATGCTCATGTGCAAAATATGCAGGGCTGTAGTTTTTAACTATAAATGTCAGATAATCTTTGTACTGATCATCAAAAGACTTAGGATTAACTGCCAAACCTATACCTCCAAATGCCCAGTAATCATTTGCATTTGTTTTTCCGTCCTTTATTGTCGGCATATAAAAGTAATCAACATTTAGACCTTCCGGTCTGTTCTTATCTGTAAAATAATTTAACTCCCAAGTACCTGTAGGATACATTGCGCTCTTTCCACTAAGGAATAAATTTAATCCTGTAGCCACATCGGTTGTTGAAAATCCGGGTTGGAAATACTGTCCTATTTCCGACATGAATGTAGCCGCCTTAACTCCCGGTTCATCTGACATCTTTGCTTCTCCTAAAGATAGTTTATTTAAATACTCATTCCCTGTCATTCTGAACGGATATGTTGCAAGAAGGCGAAGCAATGGCCATCCGTCTCCTCCACCGATTCCAAATGCGGTATACCCTTTTTCTTTTAAAATCTTGCAGTCTTCTAAAAGCTCATCCAAAGTTTTTGGTGCTTCAATTCCGGCATCTTTAAACATATCAACATTGTACCAAATCATTTCTGTTGAAAGCTCTAAAGGTAATGTATACAATTTACCGTCAGAAGTTCTTCCATAGTTTAATGCCAATGGAATATAGCTGTCTTTTTCACCTATTTCATCAAGAAAGGCATCCATATCTGTGAGCATTCCCTGCTCTCCAAGTTCTGTAGCATACGGTGTCGCATCAAGGTCAAACATATCCGGCATCTGCCCGCCTGCAATCATTGTTCTAAGTTTCTGATCATACGATGTCCTGTCTGCATTACTGTCTATAACAAGCTTTATATTACCACCCTGCTCATTATATTTATCCGTTATCTCCTGCAATGTTACCATTGTATCATCTGATGCGGACCTTGAAGAAAAATAATGAATCTCTCTTACATTACCGTCTGTGTTTTCAGCCTCTGCAGAATTTGCGGCAGTTTGTGCTTTATTTCCGCAACCCATTAATACCATTCCTGCTATAAGGCATATTGTTCCTATCTTCTTGTACATAATAATCTCCTTTTAAACTTCATACATATGAATATCAGAAACTCTGATACTTCCGTCTTTTACAAAAAATCCCCAATTTGTTCTGTTCAGATTATAGGCTCTCATTGTCAGAGCAGTAATATCGTTCACATAAAGACATATTATACTTCCGTCTGCCACAACCCTTATATGTACTTTATTATCCTTTAAACTTTTATAATCAAAAGGTCTTTCAAGTTCTACCATAAAGGGCTTATCACCGTCAACATACCATTGATTTACGCCACGTATACGTCTTGGCCACATATCCGCCACAATCCTGTTATAAAACGGCTCAAATCTAAGATAATACCCGTTTGCAAGAGCTGAATCCTGTCTCAAACCTATTCCGAAAGATCTAACTCCTTCACTGAATTCTATTACCGCTTCTATCATACATGTATCTTTCATTCCATCGATTACATATGACTTCTCCCCCTCATAATTTTCTATTTCAACTTTATTTAATTTTTCATTTACGAATTCCTTATTAAACATATTGATCAATCCTTCTGCAGGTTTTACAGTAAGCTTATTATCAGTTGTTTGATTAATCTCATGTGCAATAAAATTTCCACCCCATTCATACTGTCCGAAATCACTTTCACCACGCTTGGTAGGCACCCAAGCAAATGCCATTCTTTTATCACCAACCTGTGCTGTTTTTGCAGCATAAAACGCTCTTGCGTCAAAAGTATCTTCTATAGGAGAGGTCCACGGTCCGCTCAGCTTATCAGACATCCTATAATGTGTTACAAATTTTTCCGAAAAGGTTGAATACACAAGATACCATTTGTTACCAAGTTTAAACAAATCCGGACATTCATGTGTCATATAAGATTCCGGATTGTAAAACGGCTCTTTTGCCTCCCAGTGAAGTAAATCATAAGATCTGCATAAGCCTACACATCCTCCGTTCTTTTCACTTGCTCCACGCAATCTTGCAGCTAAAAGCATATCAAAGCATTTTTCTTCTTCATTATAAAAAACAAAAGGATCACGCCAGTCAAAAGGCTCGTAAATCCTTTCATCAGCGCCGAATGTAAGCTCAGGCAGTTTTTCCCAATTTATAAGATCCGTACTAATTGCATGTGCAACATATTGTAAAGGTTTTCCGTCCCTATGATATTTGGGATTATAATTATTTTGTGCGGTATAAAACATATGAAAATTGCCGTCATTGCCTTCTATTACAGACCCTGTATAACAGGCATAGTCCGCATCGTCATACTCACCAACAGGTAATACAACCTTACAATCTTTTACATTAACCCCGTCTTCCGTTATCAACAGATTCCAGCTTGTACGATATCCATACTCATCCTGTGTATTTCCTTTTCTTTCATCATGAAGATAATAAATATAAAATTTACCATCATGCGCAAATGGAATAGTATCTCCAACCCAACCGTCTTTCGGTTTATAAAAAATATTTTTCATATATAACCTCTTATCTGATATAACTATTTTTTCATGAATGCTTTTTAAAAATTCTGTTTTTTTATACTAAACTATTTTTAGATAAATATCCTATTCACAAATGCTCCAAAGTTTTTTTATAAATGATTATGCAAGTGTATGTTTTCTTGCATTTTTTTCATGCAAAATATGCTATTGTTTTTCATGGTTTTTCAAGATATACTCTTGTCTTTTTCATAATCATTTTTCATAAAGGAGGTCTTATATGGTTACTATTAATAATGTTGCAAGTGCAGCAGGTGTATCCATTTCAACGGTTTCAAGAGTTATAAACCAAAGTAATACTGTATCTGTTGCTACAAGAAATAGAGTTATGGAAGTAATAAGAGAGCTTGGTTATTCAACTGCTCCGACAATAAAAAAAGAAAATCGTAAATCTAATAAATTGATAGGTGTTCTTTTTCCTGATATATCTAATAATGTTTTCGGCAGAATATTACAGGGTATAAATAGTGTTGTAACACCTCTTGGTTATAATACCGTAATATGTGAGACAAATGGTGAACTTGATAAAGAAATACACTTTTTGGATGTCTTAAAAAATAAGCAAGTTGAAGGTATTATTATGGCAAATGTTCATATACCTAAAGAACATATGATGTGGATACATAGAAACAATAAGCCTGTTATATATGTATGTCAGGATATTCCTGATTTTGAGCTGAAAATCCCTGTAAGTTCTGTAAATATGGATAATCAACAGGCAATTTGTGATATGGTACATTTTCTTTATAACATGGGACATCGAAATATCGCATTTATTGGAGGACCGCTTCATGATTTATCAGCCGGAAAGAAAAGATATGATGGGTATATGAAAGGTATTAGGGAATGTTCTTTAAATACTTCCCAAGACCTAATAAGCCTTCAGGATTCCTTTACCATAGAAGACGGCTATACAGGAATGAATCAAATATATGAAAAGGCATCTATACTTCCTACCGCAGTTCTTTGTGCCTGTGACAATATTGCTGTAGGAGCCATAGATTTTATGTATGATAATAATATACAAGTACCGGGGCATATTTCAGTTACAGGTGTAGACGACAGTAATCTGGCAACTGCTATCAGACCGTCACTTACTACAATACGTCATGCCACTTTTGATACAGGAGTAAAATCTGCCCAACTTTTACTGGAATACTTCTCTTCAAATTCTTTCAAAGGAAGTGCATTTAAAATGCCTTATCAGCTTTTAAGAAGACAGAGTGTAAAGCATCTGTAAGAAATAGGGGATGTGAAAAAACTCGATTGAGTTTTTTCGCATCTCCCTTTTTACATTTATTGTGTATAGTTTACTGAAATCATACGTGAAAAAAGCGCACTTCCCCTACCCCATAGAAATTCTTTTTTTGAATCTATGCGGCAGTTCTGTTTCTCATCTTTTTTTTCTGATATTTATATAAATTATGTCCTATCGCCACGAGTAAAACTTCCAGTTTGACTGAATGAATACCTCTTCGGACAATTCTCTTGTACCAACGGTCGTTTTTCATAATTCCGTAAGTGCCTTCTGCTTGTATCGAACGGTTCATTCGTAATAACGCACCATGGATACTTTCTAGGTTTTCTATTACTTCCTGGTGCATGGAAGTTAGTTCCTGATTGATCCGAACGGTTCGATTCTTATCTGTATTCTTACATTTCTTTGCATATGGACATCCGCTACAGTCTTCACATTCATACAGTTCTTCCTTGCGTCCGTACTGATTTCCCCTCACATCTTTTTCTGCATAAAAAAATGGAATGCTTTTATCGTTAGGACATCTCATGACTCCTTGCTCATCAATTCTGAAGTTAACTGCACGAAATGGATCTTCATGATATTTACGATCCTTAGTTTCCTTTTTAAACATTGGAAATTTCATATACTTTTCAATTCCGTTCTGCTCACAGAAAATATAATTGTTGTATGAGCCATATCCGGCATCTGCCACAGGATATTTGGGATAGAATCCATAAGTTTGTTTGAAGTGCTCCATCAAAGGAACGAAAACAATCCATATCCGAACGATAATGGTTCACGTCAACAACTGCAATATATTCATCTGCTACACCAATCTGTACATTATATGCCGGCAGAAGCTGATCATTGCCCATGTAATCCTTTTTTTATACGCATAAAAAGTAGCCGAGTTATCTGTTTTAGAGTAACTGTTTCGGTCAGGACCACAGATTTCAATTTTTTTTGTATGTATTCTTGAAGCTTCTGACAGAAAGTAGTCAAGTGTTCATAATGACGCTGTTCTTTGGATTTTTCGCTTTCCGCTTCCGTAAACAAATGCACTTGTATCCAGTTCCCATAAAAAGTAATAGCTGCTCAATGATTTCATTCAGATAATCCGTACATACTCTGTGTTTGTTGTGATCTGCACCCCACTCCATGCGATTTCTGCATTAATTTCATCAATCTCTGCAGTGATTTTTTTCGTAAAAGCTTGTAACGGAACTTTTCCGTAGCCTTCTTCCATACCCAGGTATACTTGTTTGCGTTTGCTTCAAACTTGGAGCCGTCGATGTAGAGATGTTGTAGATCTACATGCTCCTCGTTAAAGATAGCATGATTGATGTCGTTAAAAAAATGTTTTCAATCTTATCTTGAAGTATTTCATTGATGAAATATCCAAAGGTTCTGTATGACGGAGTCCGGTGATCCATGAGATACATGAACCTGATATTAACTTTGCAGTTGTCTTCCAGTTCTCTCAGAGAGCAGTAACCGCTAGTCATAAATCCGAAAAGTACTGTTTTTTTAACATGTTGACCGGATTATATCTGAGTCGTCCGGTTGTGTACTCCGAAATATCCGTCAGATACTTGTTTAAATCGATTCCTCCCATCAATCTGTCAAATGTTAAAACAGGATCCAGCAGATCCAAACAATCTGAAAGAAACAGTGGTAAATATCCTTGTTTTGAATTACAATAATTAGTGTGTAAATTTTTCATTGCAAGTTAATTTTACCACAAAAATAGGACCTTTCGCATGATCGAATGGTCCTATTTCTTTTAGGTACTTATTTCACAGCCCCTTATCTTTATTTCAATCCGTCGATTGACTCTATTCTTTTTTTATCTCCGATATCTTCAAATCTTATCAGAAGTTGTCCATCATTTTCTGCAAATTTAGCATAAATATTATTGTTTTCCCAATGATAATCTGTACCGTTCCATGCAAGGAAGCCTTCTACTAAAATTTTATGGTCCAGCTCATACTGACTTATTGCACTCATTATAGTTTTGATAAATAACTTTGTATCTACAGGTGCAAAGAACTTCTCAGGTAAATCGTAAAGTGCCACAAATGCAATACCTCCGGGATGTTTACATGGATAATATCCGTAGTTCTTTTCACTTATGCCACATGAAATCATTGAAAGTATATATCCGGTTACTTTCTCTGTCAAAGGAAGATTTGGATTTGTTAAGGCTGCAAAGCCTACCTTTTCTCCAAATTCCCTTGCTTCTCCAACAAGTTCAAGTAAACTCTCATCAAATCCGTTTATATTCTCCCAGCCCCAAAGCCAGTCATTTGATTCAATTGATTCGCTTCCAACGTATTGTATCGGATATGTGCTTTTTCCGATTTTAATCTTCTTCGTATGAAAATCCACATTCCAAGCCTGTCCTTTGGCTACATACATCTCAATAGCTTCCTGTACACGTAGCATGCCGCCAAATACTGCCGATACTACCTCTGTCAAGTCTGAACGATTCATTTCATAATCTGTTTTTAATATATTAACTCTCTCTGCCATAACACTTCTTTCCTATTTTTGATAATATAATTCAATCAAATATATCAACAAAATGCAAGCATTATTTTAAAACTCTGTACTCTTTCATTACTTTTCCGTCTTCAAAAATAACAGGTTTTGCAGTCAGTCCTTCGGCTTCATTATCATAATATCCCATTAAATAATCATTTAAATCCTGTAAATTATCAAATTCTTCTACCTGATATGGTAATTCAAATGCCAACTTCTCAATAAAGAGGTATTTATCGCCATCCTCTACCAAAATACCTGTATGTCCTATGAACTCCTGTACCTTATTCATACCGTCATCCATGGTCATAAGCACAGATATCATATGCATCTTATCATTATTAAATGAAATCTGCTTATCTTCCCATGATTTTACTATCTCATCGGATAAAACATTTGTATCGTGGGTATTTGTTACATCAATATATGAGTACAATGTATCAAACTTTGCCTTATCTTCACCATCAAAAATATTTTTATCTTTTATGGATTCAAAATCATTAAATAGCATGGTAGTATCTCCAGGTTTAGGATTACCGACCTTAATAAAATCACCTATTAAAGAGTATGATGTAATTCTACAGTTTCTACCTACGTATCCACCTTTATCAATCCATGCATCTATAAGCTTGTCCTGGTCAAATGTAGGGAAGCCGGCATCTATAGTTGTCATACTCTGAACCAGATTTTCTCTACCTACTGCATTATTATACTCATCTACCGCATCAAAAAAGTTCTTTATCTTTTCATCAGCAAGTCCTGCATTCTTTAGCGCGTTTTTTACTCTCTCTCTTGTCTCTTCATCAACTAAATTTGAATATTTTAATTTTATATTTGCCTTACTTACAGCTGCACTTGGCTCCTCTACCATGCCTCCATTTTCAGTACTTTCATCAAGACTGCTTTCTACTGCTACTGTAGTATCTTCTTTGGTGCTTGTACCTTTGTTTCCACAAGCCGCCAATACAATAGCTGCACCCATAACTGTCATAAATAATTGCTTTTTCATAAAAAACCTTCTTTCTTTTTAAGTCGCTTTAGTATATCACTTTAATCGTGTTTATAATATATAAGTTTGTAGATTTATTTTTTTAATAATAAATGAAAAAAATTATTATAATCAAATTCAAATCTATAAAAATATAATTTAATTACTAAACTATATCGTCCCCCTTTAATACCTTGTCAAAAAGTGATATAATCTAATTTTGATTTTATATAATAGTTCAATACTAAATAAGAAAGGCGTGTTATGAAAATCGGTTTCGATAATCAGATGTATTTGAAAACACAATCTGAGCACATAAGAGAAAGAATTGCAAGTTTTGGCGATAAACTCTATCTTGAGTTTGGTGGAAAACTCTTTGATGATTACCATGCATCCAGAGTACTCCCTGGCTTTGAGCCTGATTCGAAGCTCAGAATGCTTCTTCAACTTAAAGATCAGGCTGAAATTATTATTTCAATCTCTGCATCAGATATAGAGCAAAATAAGATTAGAGAAGATCATGGTATTACCTATGATGCCGATGTAATCAGACTTATAGATGAATTTAGAAAAAAAGGACTTTTTGTTGGCAGTGTTTGTATCACACAGTACTCTGGTCAAAAAAGTGCGGATAAGTTCAAAGAAAGACTTGAAAATCTTGGAATTAAGGTATACAAATTATATCTGATTGACGGATATCCAAGCAATGTTGCACATATAGTCAGTGAAGAAGGCTACGGAAAAAATGATTATATTATTACTTCAAGACCGCTTGTAATAGTTACAGCTCCCGGCCCGGGATCCGGAAAAATGGCTACATGTCTTTCTCAGCTATATCATGAAAATAAAAGAGGAATAAAGGCAGGATATGCAAAGTTTGAGACCTTCCCTATATGGAACTTGCCTCTAAAACATCCTGTTAACCTTGCATATGAAGCTGCAACTGCCGACTTAAATGATGTAAATATGATCGATCCTTTCCATCTGGAAGCTTATGGTGTAACCACTGTAAACTACAATAGAGATATTGAGATATATCCTGTTTTAATGGCTATTTTTGAGGGAATATTCGGTGAATGTCCATACAAGTCTCCAACAGATATGGGGGTAAATATGGTTGGAAACTGTATTATTGATGATGAAGTATGCAAAGAGGCAAGTAAGCAGGAAATAATAAGAAGATACTATAATTCCCTTTCAAGATTTGTAAAAGGAGAATGTACGGCTGATGAAATATATAAGCTTGAGCTTATAATGCAGCAGGCAAAAACAAGTATTAACGACAGAAAATCGGTTTCAGCCGCTCTTTTAAAGGCGGAAGCTACAAATACACCTGCAGCGGCTATTGAACTTGAGACCGGGGAACTTATCACCGGAAAAACTTCCGAATTACTTGGTGCAAGCGCAGCACTTATTTTAAATGCATTAAAAGCACTCAGCGGAGTAGATGATGAAATAAAACTTATATCACCTACAGTTATTGCACCTGTACAGGAGTTAAAGACAACATATCTTGGTGGTAATAACCCAAGACTTCATACAGATGAGGCTCTTATTGCACTTTCTGTTTCTGCAGCTACAGATGAGAATGCAAGAAAAGCTTTAAATGCTATTCCTAAGCTTAAAGGACTTCAAATGCACTCCTCCGTAATGCTTTCAGAAACCGATATAAAAACACTCAATAAGCTTGGAATAGGACTTACTACAGAGCCTAAACTCGGAAAGAAAAAGAAATTCAATTAATATCAAAAACACCACCCTTTCGGGTGGTATTTTTTAAATATCCAAATCTTCAAAATCATCCTCAGAATCATCATCAAGTTCTGCTACTTCTTCAAAGTCGTCGTCAAGTTCTGCTACTTCTTCAAAGTCGTCATCAATATCATCACCAAGTTCTTCCACTTCTTCAAATTCATCAGAATCCAACGAAAGGTCTATTATATCAAAATCGTCTTCCACATCATCTTTTGCGGGCTCTTCTTCCTTCTTCTGACTGAGAGGCATATACTCTAATCGTGTCTTATCATTCATTTCTTCTTCAGGAATCAAATCAACTTTTGAAGTAATATTGCTCTTATTTTTCTTTTTTGTAGATTTAGGCACTGCCTTTGGAGCTTTCTTTTTATTTGTGGCTTTTGAAAGTAGCAAAATAAATATAAATATAGCAAGTATGATAGCTAAAGCAATAAGATTTCTTACCCACTCATTACTCTTTTCGTATTTCTTCTCAAGAGTATTGTACTCCTCTGTGGATACACCGGTATCTACATTAGGATCGGCAAAATATCTTTGTATTGTTCTCTCTTCCATATCATATCTATAGAAGTCTTTTCTGCCGTCAGAATTCATAGCATAGACAACACAATATCTCTTTTCATTGTCACTGCCCCAAATCCATCCACGAATCTTTTTACCGTTTATATTTATAATACTTTCAATAAATCCTTTAGGTACCTCTACACCTTTATCAACAGGCATTACAGTAATACTCTTCGGATTTGTGGTAAGCTGTGTATATACTGCCCATGTATCTGCAGCATCATCATAAATATAGAAATCTCCTGAACCGTCATTTCCTACGAGGTAGAGGATATATACATCCTGTCCCTTCATTTTTCCGGCTTTTACATCTCTTCCTTTATATGTAAAGGTAGCTTCTTCAAAGCCTTCAGGCAACATGTTTTTATCAAACGAATCAGATACCTGATAATCAATTCCACCTAAAGTAAGTCCGTTTTCGGTAGAAACAAGATCAAGAACATCAGCATTGCTCTCACTCTCCTCTACCACTTTTTCTGAAGAGGACGATGAAGATGCATCTGAGGTTTCTTCCTTTTTAGCCTCACTTTTATTTACATTTATTATATAACTTTCCACTGATGATCCGTCCGGAGAAGTTACCTTTACAGCAATAGCATTGACACCTACTACAAGATTATCATTTCCTGTAATAACTACCTTTGCTCCATCCTGTCTTGCCTTAGCATTGACTGCAATATTTGATATATTGCCGGCAACATTCATATCATAATTTTTTACAGTACTGTTAAAATTAGGTGAAAGCTTTCCCGGGCTCACCTTTAAAGAAGAAAGCAGTGCATCCTTTTTATCTACCGCAACAGTAGTTGCTACTTCCTTGTTCTTTTCAACAGTAGACTCCTCACTTGATGCCTGATCTGCTGACTTTATCTTTATTCTACCGCTTCCTTGAGACTGCATTGTAGCCATTTTTGAATTGGTATCATACACTTCCCATGTACTTACAACAACTGTAGCATCTCCTGCCTTCTTTGCCTTAAATTTTAGGGAATAATTTTGATTATTACTGCTGCTTCCTGTATTCGATGTTACCTTTATACTTCCTGCTCCACCCTGTGCATTTGTTCCTCCGACAAAATCCAAAATGCTGTCGTCATAACTGAGCATTATATTTGCACTGTCAATATTTCCGTCTGTTGACGAAAGACTCATTATCAAATTTACTTCATCACCCACTGTTGCATTGACATCTGCAAAGCTTATACTGATACCCATAGCGAAAGCGTTAAATGCTACTACTATTGAAAATATCAATGTAAGTATAAATGACGGTATGACGATATTTACATTAGGCTTTTTTAAAAATTTCATCTTAATCCTCTGACATTATCCCTACATAAAATGTAGATACAGTACTAATTTCCTCTCTTTATATTTATGCTGTACTTCTCTTTAGTTCCATTTTGAGCTGTTACAATTATGTCAATTGCAGAACTTGAACCGTTCAATTCAATATCCCCGCTGCCTGAAACAGTTGCACTTGCATCAGATGCATTTGCTTTAATATTAATATTCTTTACATTAGATGGCAATTGCACCGTATAAGAATAATTATCACTACTGAAACTCGGTTCAATATTATATTCGCTTATACTTAATGAAGATAATCTGTTATTTGGACTACCGTCTCCTGTCGGCATTGACTCAGGTACTTCAGGCATATCTCTATAAACAGGTATATGGAATGTAAACACTCCTTTTTTATCTTCCTCAGAATATGCTCTTGAAAGCATGGCTCCTTCATTCTTTGCACCCTCAATATTTGTCATATACTGGTGCTTATATTTGTTTTCACCAAGTACATTAAATTTCTTTAAGTAAAATGTGTTCTGTCCGGCTTTTGAGTAGGTACTTCCATAAAACATTGCCCCACCTATTATTGCCTTTGCCTTTGTATTCCAAGGACGAAGGTATGTATTTCCACTTCCTGCCCATGCAAGTCCTCTGGCTGTTGCAGTCTGATTTCCTGATTGGTAGGCCTCAATATTAAAGAAATTGTATACACCTGTTGCTCCGCTTATAAGTCCTGAAGTTCCCTTAACACCCTGTTCCTGTATAAGCATTGCAGCTATAACATACGGATTTACACCGGAACTCTTTGCGGCATCCATTATCATATCAACATATGTGGTTCCGTTTGAAAGCGCATTGGAATTTGTATTTTCTGTAGATGAACTTGAAGCTGTTGATGCATTTATACTATTTGAAGCACTTACACTCTCTTTGATTGTATCACTGTTTACAACTCCCGGTCCATGTGCTGTATCGTTAAACTCTGTAGTAGGTTCAAAAACCGGTGCGGATGCAGGTTCTGTGTATCCCGGACCGTTGTCCTTATCCTCTACGGTAGGAAGTTCCTCTTTCACAGTTGTTGCAGCAGTTACACTTTCTACACCCGGACCTACAAGTTCCGCATTTTCATTAGGATCTGCCACCGGACCGTTTGTGTTGGTCGAATACGCTTTACCTTCACTACTTTGTACACTTCCGGAGCCTTTACACTTGAGTAACTGACTGTCGTGTTCTTATTCGTTCCGGAAGTCTTTGCTTGAGTTGTAGAAGCTGCTGCTATTGTAGTTTGAGTTGTAGGTGATGCTGTGGACGGTGCTGTATTTTTCACACTTGATGTACTTTCCATGAAAGTCCCTTTAAGCATCTTCTCAACACCTTCTTCAGTCTGTTCACCTGTAGTATATCCATTGTTTAAAAACTGAAATATATTGGTTGAATCTAAAAAGTTTCGTGGGTCCATATAATATCTTATAATATTTTCACCTGCAGCAACCCATTCATTTGAGTCAAATCCCGGCCATGTAGAGTTATTCCAGTTATAAGCTCCTCTGGCAGTTGATTTCCATGATGATTTTGCATTCTTCCTTACAAGATTTACTCCGACTACCGATTCATTTCTTATAACTTCATCCCATGAAATATCCACATTCTGTACAACAAACTTCCAGTTAGGATATTCTGCATGTAAACTTCTGAGTCTGTTCTTATAGCTTTCAGGAAAACCTGCTATCTCAGACTCAAAAGTTTTATCAGTTGTATATTTTGCAGTAGTTTCTGTCTTTATATAATTTTTTGCAACATAACCTTCTCTATCACCTGAACCTATATTAAAACTTATTTTATACCAGTACATTCCGTCACTGTTAACCTCATCAAGAACAGTAACACCGGTATCTCTTTGTAATGTAGCAATAGTATTATTTCCTGTACCCGCATTCGATCTTACATTCAAAGTACTTACATCTACAGTACCTTTCTTTGTAGTAAATGCATTGATATCTTTTATAAAAATATTTTTTCCGATACTTGTTACAAGTATCGTTCCCATTGTCGTTACCAGAATAAATTTATTTAATAATGTCTTCTTCATCAAATCTTCCTATATCTGTCTTTTTTCGTATGTACATTTTAATTGTCATTTTAGATTATCAGGTCCAAATCCAAATGGTAGCAATTCTTCCAATTTCATAGATTTTACCTTTGCACCGTCAGACATTATGATTTCAAATTCTTTAGGGTTGCAAAACTCCTGCATCACTTGTCTGCAAACTCCACATGGAGTACATAATGCATCTGCATCAGAGTCTTCAAAGCCTCCAACAACAGCTATCTTGTAAATCGTATATTCCTTCCGAAACTGCTTTAAAAAAAGCTGTTCTCTCCGCACAATTGCACGGTGTATAAGCTGCATTTTCAATATTACAACCATGTATAATCTTTCCTGATTTGGTCATAAGTGCAGCACCTACTTTATATTTTGAATATGGAACATAGGCCATTTTTCTGGCTTTTTTTGCTTCTTCCAGTAATTCTAAATCAGACATAATTCTCCTAAAACTGTACTAATCCTTCTATAGGTCCTGTAAGTAAAATATCATTTGCATATATTACAGGTCCTTTAGCTCGGTATTGCGGGCTCATTTCATACTTTATTTTGCCCTTTACCTTTACCCAGTCCTTGTTTTTAAAATTCTTTGCACCTTTATAGTGACATACAAAACCCAAAAACTGAATGTCGGCCTCACAACAAGTCATTGCTCTTCTTCCGGGAATCAATATATCATCACCGATTCCGTCAGGTCTTACAACCTGAGCAACAAACTCAACTTCTTTTCCGTCATACTTTTCAGTTCTGTCCATAGCATCCACATAGAAAATACCATATTCCTCAGGTTTGATAATAAGTTTTGAAGCTTCAAGATCATATGGAAGATTTATGCTGAAATCTCCTGTAATCTCTCCCTCTTCTCCTTCAAAAATAATTTCCGCATTAGGTGCCATGGCCTTTATTTGAAGATGATATGTGCTTAAAATTTCATCATCAATATCATCCGCTCTGTTACATATAACAAGTTCGGAATCCTTAAGCATCTTACCCATGTATGCCTTCAGGTCCTTGTTCTTTATATAGAGATCCAATGTAGATGTATCATATATGGTAATCATCTGATTAACATACCAGATATCAGGTATTTGTATCTTGTCCTGTTCCCATAGTCCGTTCCATTCTATAAGAATTCTTTCAGGATTAACCTCTTTGGTAAACTCTATCATCTTTTCTTTGTAAAATCCGATATATCATCTATGTACTTTACGGTTGTGTGAGTGGACTCCAATAAATCTTTATCATATTCCTCTTCACCCTCTTCACATACAATCAATAATGTATTACCGTCAGTCTGAAAATACTCCTGCTGCATTGTAAATTTCATAAACTGTGTTTTACCGGCTTCTAAAAAACCATTGATGACAAAAATAGGTAATCTTTCCATAACTTCTCCAATCAATAATCTTTAAGCTCTAAAACACTTTTCTATTTCTTCAGTCTTTAATCCTGCTCCGATAACACATACCTTACCTGTATACTCTGCAGCACCTCTTCTGATATCACTCTCTCCCGGAACCAAGTCAAAATAGAACCAGTCATCACTGTTTACATCCTTTAACATTCCCTTAGCTCTAAGAACAACACCGAATTTTTCTTCATCCGCAAAGCTCTCAAGTATATTCTTTAGCTTCTCCTCGCTTATTGCAGGCACCTGCTCCATTCCCCAACTGTCAAACACATCATCTGCATGATGGTGATCATGATGGTCATGCCCACATCCGCAATGATCATGGTGGTGTTCGTGATCATGGTGATGTTCGTGTTCGTGCTCATGCTCATGTTCGTGGCATCCACAGTGCTCATCATGCTCATGGTGGTGTTCGTGATCATGATCATGCTCGTGGCATCCACAGTGCTCATCATGCTCGTGATCATGATGATGTTCGTGATGATGCTCATGTTCATGTTCATGGCATCCGCAGTGCTCGTCATGCTCATGGTGATGCTCATGCTCATGGTGATGCTCATGATCATGATGATGCTCGTGGTCATGATGGTGTGCATGCTCTCTTGCTAACTCTTCCAGCAATTCGCTCTTTAAATCTATAGGGCTTGATAATAACTCTTCTATCTTTTCATTGCTTAATTTATCAAGAGGTGTTGTAACAATAGTTGCTTCAGGATTTACATTCTTAATAAGTGCAACAGCTTCCTCGATTTTAGTGTTATCTACCAAATCTGTTCTTGATAAGATTATAGTATTTGCAAACTGAATCTGATTGTTAAAGAACTCACCGAAATTCTTCATATACATCTTACACTTCTTTACATCAACAACTGTCACAGCTGAGTTTGACTCTACAGGCAAATCTTTTTCTACATCCGAAACAGCCTTCAATACATCTGAAAGCTTACCTACTCCACTCGGCTCTATAATAACTCTGTTCGGCTCATAAGTTGATAAGAGTTCTCTTAAAGATGCCTCAAAATCTCCTGCCAAAGAACAACAAATGCATCCTGAGTTCATTTCTCTGATCTCAATTCCGGAATTCTTTAAAAAGCCTCCGTCTATACCGATTTCACCGAACTCATTCTCTATTATTATTGTTTTTCCTTTGTCCTTACTTACTTCAACAAGTCTCTTTATAAAAGTGGTTTTTCCTGCACCTAAAAAACCTGAAACCACATCAATCTTTGTATTTGCCATTTTATCTCCATTCTAAAATCTCTAAAAAGCAAGCCTGATTATAAAATCAAACTTGCAATGTAACTTTGTTTAATAATATATTTAAATTATGAATGCTTTACATCTACTTATAATAAGCTATTTGCGTATATAAGGTTTTACTCTAACTATAACAAGTGATGCCGCTATTCCTATAAGCATACCGCTGACTACACCTGCAATCATAAGTACCGGTAAATATGTAAATACCCCATTTGTCCTTACAACAAAAGCCGCACAAATTATCTGTCCGACATTGTGCATTATACCTCCAATAATACTTATACCTACCATGGAAAAGCCTTTAACTCGTTTTGCTAAAATCATACAAAGTAAACTAAGCGTGGCTCCTGATATAGAATAAAACATCATTGAAATATTTCCGAAAGTCATAGCTATCAAAACAATTCTAAGTAGTGAAACTATTACTCCTGTTTTTATATCAAACAAATAAAAAGCAATAATCACAATCAGATTTGCAAGTCCTAACTTCATGCCGGGAATACCTAAATTGATAGGTATTAATGTTTCCACAAAGCCAAGTACCATTGCTAAAGCTGTCAGCATTCCGATAGTTGCTATCTTTCTTATATAATTACTTGAAAAAGGTCTCATTAGTCTGCTACAACATATGCTATCTTAATATTAACTTCAAGCACTGTAAGTCCTGTCATATTCTCGATAGCATTCTTAACTCTCTCCTGTACTTTCTCACTTACTTCAGGAATGTTGTAGTTGTAACTTACATTGATTGCAAGGTCAACACAAACCTTATCATCATTTACCTCTACCTTCACTCCTCTCATACTCTTTGCGGTCTTACTTCCTGAAAGTTTACCTACTATTTCTTTAGTAGGATTTCCTGCCATTGAGTCTACACCTTCTACCTCTGTAGCGGCAATACCTGCAATAACGGCAACAACTTCATCGGCAATCTTTACCTCACCAAGTCTTCCGTTTTCATTTGTCTCTACTTCGTAATTATCTTTTATATTAATTGTATCAGCCATAGAAGCCTCCTTATTTTCTATAATTATTGATTATATCAAATATTGTATAAAATTAAAAGAGAGGAGGGAAAAATAGCAAAATGTCGGGTAGAAGCACCCGACATCTTTGATTTATTATTTGATTTCTTATTAAGTTTTGCGATACCGATTCCTGTAAGTGCAAATACAAGTGCAAATATCATACCTGAATAATTCAAAATTGCATATGGCAGATAATGTAATGTATCTACACCAAGTGTACTTGCCATATAGGCACCTGCCGCTGTCCATGGTATCAGACATTCCGTACATGTAACAGAGTCCTCAAGTGTTCTTGATAATACCTTCGGATGCAAGCCCATCTTAATATAGGCATCCTTAAAAGCTTCTCCGGGCATCAAAATAGATACCTGCCCGTTACTTGTAACACCTGTAATTATAAGGCATGTAACTATTGTTGAAGCTACAAGTTTAAATGTTGAGTTGATCTTTTCAAGCATCTTTGAAATTACAACTTCTAAAGCGCCTGTTACACTCATAGTACCTGCAAAAGAAATAGCGCATACAGCAATGAGAAGTGTATTCATCATTGACATCATACCGCCTCTGTGAAGAAGTCTTATAAGTTCCGGTGCAACCTCGTCCTTAGTCATTCCAATCATCTCTACATTAAATCCGTTTAATGTAACATCTACTATGCTCTTAAGATCCGCCCCCTGAAATACTGCAGCATTTATAAGCGCAATTGCTGATGCCACAAGCATAACAGGAATTGTAGGTTTCTTTGTAATTGATCCTGCAAGTACTATTACAAGAGGAACAAGTAACAAAATATTCCAGTTAAACATTTGGTCCAATGTACCTGTAAGAATATTGATGGTCTCAGGTACAACAACATTTTTTACTGCTCCTACCTGTCCCATTATAAAGTAGAATATTACAGACAAAACAGCTGCGCTTCCTGTTGTCCACATCTGATTATATACATGCTCATAAAGATCCACTCCACAAACTGCAGATGAAAGGTTTGTAGTATCTGAAAGCGGTGAAAGCTTATCTCCAAAATATGCTCCTGATACCACTGCACCTGCAACTAATGCAAGATTTGCATCCATTCCTATTGCAACACCCATAAAGGCAACACCTATTGTTCCGGCTGAACCCCATGATGTACCTGTAAGAACCGACACTATGGCTGTAAGTATAAATGCTGTAAGTGCAAGATATTTAGGACTTATAAGTTTTAAACCATAGTATATAAGCATAGGTATAGTACCGCCAAGCATCCATGAACCTATCATAAAACCTACGATTATAAGAATTAATAATGCACCCCAAACCTTTGCGATCTTGGTTGCGATCTCATTCATTATATCATCATACGAATATCCCAGAAAAATTGCCTGTACTCCCGATACCACAGCGGCCAACACTATCAAAGGCTCAGCAGGCAAATCTAAAAATGCAATTCCCACACCAAGTATTATAAGCATTGAAAGTATAGGGAACAATGCCTGAAGTACAGTAGGTTTTCTTTTTGTCTTACTCATAAAATATCTCCCAATTTATGTTATTTTTAAATCTAAATAAAGCTTCTTTAAGCAATTCTTTTGGTAAAGCGGCATTTACTCTGAAAAAACCTCTTCCGTCTTCACCATATCCGCTACCAAGTGAAAATGCTATATGAGCCTTTTCTATCATAAGCTCTTTTAATTTATCTTCTGAAATATTAAGCTCCCTGTAATCAACCCATGACAGGAAAGTTCCTTCCGAATCAATTACCTTAAAGCCTTTCATCTCATTTTCAAAGAAGCTTTTTATGATATCCATGTTTTCTTTTATTTTTTCTTTTGCAATATTAAGCCATTCTTCACCGTATTCATAAGCCGCTATAACAGCCGGTATACAAAAATAACTCGGATTATGTATTCCGCCCTGTCTTAGAAGTTTCTTAAAGAAAGTTCTAAGCTCCTCATTTTTTATAATTATATTGCTGGCCTCAAGTCCTGCAATATTAAAATTCTTTGATGTTGATAATCCTATTATTATATTCTCATACATATCATAATACGATGCATAAGATATGAATTTTCCCTTCCAGATAAAGTCGGCATGTGTTTCATCCGATATTATAAGTACATTGTGTCGCTTACATATTTCCACGGTCTGTTTTATTTCATCTTCAGTCCACACTCTCCCTACAGGATTATGAGGTGATACTGTAATAAATATTTTTACTCCGCTCCTTATCTTATCTTCAAAGTCCTTGAAGTCTATCTCGTAATGTCCGTCTTTTAAGCTTAGTGAACATTCTACCAATTCTCTGTCATTGATGCGTACAGCATTTTGAATAGGATCATAGAGTGGTGTAAATACCAAAACTTTATCATCTTTTTTTGTATAGTTTTGTATTATCAAGGATATTGCCTGAATTATTCTTGGGCAATAAACTATCCACTCATTTTCAGGATTGAAGCCATAATTATTTTGTGCCCATTTTTTTGACAGTTCTATATATTTATCGCTTACATTTGTATATCCGTATATTCCATGATTTGCAGCTTCTATAACAGCTGTCATAATTTCCGGTGCTACTCTGTAATCCATGTCGGCAACTGTAAGAGGAATCAAATCATCCACTCCGCAATCTGCTATTATTTCATCCCATTTAGCACAATTTGTATTTTTTCTGGAAACTATATTGTCAAACACCTAATCCCCCTTTCTGAATTTACATATACAAATACGGGCTATATACAAAACTGTATAATAGCCCCATATATTTTATGATTTTCCTGTTTTATGATTTGATACCACATCAAATACTACAGCTCCTAAAAGAACAGCACCTTTTACAATGTATTGATACTGATCCGGAAGTCCAAGTATTGACATACCCTGATTTATTACACCCAGAAGTATTGCACCAATCATTATTCCCTGTACAGTTCCGGAACCACCATAAGCAGATGCTCCACCTATGAAACATGATGCAATAGCATCCATCTCATATGAACTACCCATATTTCCGTCTACCGAACCTATACGAGCCACTACTAAAAGTCCTGAGAGTCCTGCAAGAAGGCTCATAAGAAAATATGCCCGGAAGTACACTCTTCTCGGATCAATACCTGAAAGCCTGGTAGCTTTTTCATTACCGCCAACAGCATAGAAATATCTTCCGAATACTGTTGAGCTTGTAATAAATGCAAATATTGCAACTACAATCAAGATCCAAATAAGCATTATCGGAATACCCTTATAGCTCATAAGCTTATATGCGTAAAATAATATTACAAGGTCAAATATACATATTCTTGCCGCGGTAAGACCAAATCCGGCTGTTGCATAACCTTTTTTTACTTTTTTTCTCTCTGAAATAAAGGTATAGGCTGTTATTATTACCGCAACTATTATTCCCACAACCATTGATGAAATAACTCGCTGATTTACATCAAGTCCCGGAATTTGGATATATGATGTAAACAGACTTAGGAATTTCTTATCCATTATAGGAACAGTCTTTGAATCCAGAATAACTCTTGCAATACCTCTAAAAAGGAACATACCCGCAAGTGTACATATAAAAGGCGGAATATGTACATATCCTATAAGCCATCCCTGCCATACACCTATAACACATGCAACTGCAATTGAAGCCAATATAGCAACAAAAGGGCTTATTCCCATACTTAGTAATTTGGCTGAGAGTGCGGCAGACAGACATAATGTGGATCCTATAGACAAATCGACATTACCGCCGGTAAGTATACACAAAAGCATACCGCATGCCATTATAAGAACATATGCATTCTGTAACAATAGATTTGAAATGTTCTGTGCAAGAAGAAGTCTACCACCTGTAAGATATGTAAAGAATACAAAAACTACAAGCAAAGCAAGTACCATTGTATATTTTTTTACAAATTTATTTGCATTCATTTTTACCTCCTAATTAACTGCAGCACAATCGGATTTTAGGATTGTACTCATTATTTTTTCCTGTGTAGCTTCCTCGGCACTAAACTCTCCGGTTATCTTACCTTCGTTCATAACATAAATTCTATCGCACATACCTAAAAGCTCTGTAAGATCCGATGAAATCATTACAACTGACTTACCCTGACTTACCATATCATTAATAATGGAATAGATCTCATATTTTGCACCTACATCTATTCCTCTGGTAGGCTCATCAAGGAATAAAACTTCAGGTCCCGCAAACATCCACTTTGATAAAAGAACTTTTTGCTGATTACCACCTGAAAGATTTCCAACCTTTTGTAAAACAGAAGGCGTTTTGGTTTTCATTGCATTTACATAATCCTTTGCAACCATGTTTTCCTTTGAAACATCTACAATGCCTCTTTTGTCCGCAATTTTTTCCATTCTTGCGAGTGTTGTATTTCTTGCAATCGTTTCAGAAAGTATCAATCCGTCAGTTTTTCTATCCTCTGTTACATATGCCAGACCGTTAACAATTGCATCTCTGGAACTGTTGAGAAATACCTCCTTACCTGCAATAAATTCACGACCTGAAATACGACTGCCATAACTCTTTCCAAAAAGTGATTTGGCCAGTTCTGTTCTTCCTGCACCCTGCAATCCTGAAAAACCTACGACTTCCCCTTTTTTTTACATGAAAACTTATATTATTTACAACACATTTTTCAGTGTATATCGGATGATATACAGACCAATCCCTTGCTTCAAACATTATTTCATTACTTATTACATGTTCTCTTGCAGGATACCTGTCTTCAAGCTCACGTCCAACCATACCTTTTATAATGCGCTCTTCATTTATAAGGTGATCCGAGTTATCAATAGTTTCAATTGTCATTCCGTCTCTTATTACTGTTATTTCATCAGCCACATATGCAACTTCCTGCAATTTATGTGTAATAATGATTGATGTAATGCCTTTTTCTTTTTTAAAACGTATCAGCATATCAAGGAGCATTCTTGAATCCTCATCATTAAGTGAAGAGGTCGGCTCATCCAGAATTAAAAGCTTTACATCTTTTGATATAGCCTTGGCGATCTCTACAAGTTGCTGTTTTCCGGTTCCGATATCCTTTATAAGAGATTGTGTATTTTCATTTAAGCCAACAGCTTTCATAGCTGCGTCGGCCTGATGAAAAGTCTCATTCCAATCTATCACACCGAATCTGTTTTTTCTCTCATTTCCAAGAAACATATTTTCAGCAATTGTTAGCTCGGGTATAAGGGCCAGTTCCTGATGTATTATCACTATACCCTGCTTTTCACTGTCATGTATCTTTTGAAATTTACATTCTTTATTGTTGTAGAGAATCTGACCGGTATACTCATTATGTGCAATGGTTCCGGAGAGAATATTCATCAGAGTGGATTTTCCTGCTCCGTTCTCTCCTACCAATGCATGAATACTTGCTCTTTCAATCTTCAGATTTACATTATTTAAAGCTTTTACTCCGGGGTATTCCTTTGTAATATTTTTCATTTCTAAAATATAATCTTTCAATACATCCGCCTTTCCGCCATATAAGGCAATATTATAGTCTTATATCGTTATCTACGATAATATTCCGCAAAGATTCCCCGGAGCCTGCGGTAATTTACTGTACAGGATGTGGATAACCGTCACTTCCCATTGTGTAATATCCTGTATCAACAAGTTCCTTTTGGATATTGTCCTTTGTTACAGTAACAGGAACCAAAAGATATGAAGGTATTACAGCCGCTCCATTGTCATATGATGATGTATCATATGTACAATCAAAGCTCCAGCCTGATTTTTCAATAAGTGATGCATCAGGTTTTTCATTATTTAATATAGCAGCACCAAGGTTAAGTGTAGCAATGGCCTCGTTTGCAACAGCCTTATAAACTGTCATTGTCTGCTTTCCGTCGATGATATTTGCAAGATTTGCCTCATCTCCGTCCTGACCTGTAATTATTATCTCATTACTTCCTGCATAATCTGACTGAATAGCCTGTGTTACACCTAAAGCTGTGGAGTCATTTGAACATACAGCCGCATCAAGTTGTGTACCGTCTGAGTAATATGAACCCAAAATATTCTGGAATCTTGATAATGCCTTTGATGTATCCCACTGTGCAGTACCAACCTGCTCAAATGTTGTCTGTCCTGAAGGAACTACGACTGTTCCTTTTTCAATATATGGCTTTATAACATCCATTGCACCGTTAAAGAAAAACTTTGCATTATTATCAGCAGGATCTCCACCTGTAAACTCAATATTAAACTTCTTATCACCTGCATTGGCAAGATCGAGTTTCTCTGCCACAAACTCACCCTGAAGTTTTCCTACAGTGTAGTTATCAAAAGAAACATAGTATGATATTGCATCTGTATTCATGATAAGTCTGTCATAAGCGATAACAGGAATATTTTGGCTCTTTGCCTCGGCAAGTACCTGTGCGAGTGACTCACCGTCTATTGCTGCTACTACAAGTAAATCAACCTTATCTGCTATAAGACCTTCTATATCCTTTACCTGCTGATCGATTTGTTATCTGAGTAAGTAAGTGAAACCTCATAGCCCGCTTTTTCAAACTCTTTTTCAAGGTAAGAGCCGTCACGATTCCATCTCTCCAAAGACTTTGTAGGCATTGATATACCGATTTTTCCACCCATAGCCTTTGCTTCTTTGGAGTCGCCTTCTGCCTTGGTGCTCTCCGCCTGTGTCTGCTCTGTTGCTGTCTTTGCAGGCTCATTTCCGTCAGTACATGCCACCAGTGATAAAGCTAACATACCGGCTGCTACAAACGCACATAATTTCTTCATTTTCATAGTATCCTCCTTATATAAACCTGATTTAAACGTTCCTCATCAGGTATTTTTATAGCTTTGAATTAAAAAATATATTATTGATTACAGTCTCAAGATATTCCTGTCTTCCCGACTCAGGTAATTCAGGTTTCTTCATCTTGGCCGCATATTCAGCACATTCCACCAATGTAACTGATTTATTTCTTATCTTCTCACCGATTCCTGAGTTATAGCTTGAATATCTCTCCTTAACAAATTCATCTATTCTGCCGTCTTCAATTATTTGTGCGGCTTTGATAAGTCCGAGTGCAAATGTGTCCATACCTGCTATGAAGCCATAGAACATATCCTCAGCCGTATTACTTGGTCTACGATTCTTTGAATCGAAATTTAATCCTCCGCTTAAACCGCCTGCCTTTAAGATCTCATACATTGCAAGAGTGGTATCATATACATTTGTAGGGAACTGATCTGTATCCCATCCAAGTAAAGTATCACCCTGATTTGCATCTACTGAGCCGAGCATATTATTGATTGCTGCCACTCTAAGCTCATGCTGGAATGTATGTCCTGCCAATGTAGCGTGATTTGCCTCAATATTCATCTTAAAGTCCTTATCAAGTCCGTATTTTCTCAAGAATCCTATTGCTGTTGCGGCATCAAAATCATACTGATGCTTCATAGGCTCCTTCGGTTTTGGCTCGATATAGAAATCACCCTTAAATCCTATGCTGCGTCCATAATCTCTGCACATTGTAAATAATGTAGCAATATTCTCTTCTTCAAGCTTCATATCTGTATTTAAAAGAGTCTCATATCCTTCACGTCCGCCCCAGAATACAAATCCCTTTGCTCCAAGCTTTACAGCGTTTTCAAGACCTTTCTTAGCCTGTGCGGCTGCAAAACAGAAAACGTCCGCACTGTTTGAACTTCCCGCACCATTCATAAACCTTGGATTACTGAACATATTGCATGTTGCCCAAAGGCATTTGATGTCTGTTCCCTTTGTCTTTTCAAGGATATAATCTGTTATTTCATCCAAACGTGCATTTGTAACATTGATGTCTTCCTGATCTTCCGGTACGATATCTGTATCATGGAAGCAATAATATTTGATTCCAAGCTTTTGCATGAATTCAATACCTGCATCAACTTTTGCCTTTGCATGCTCCATTGTTCCCTGATTTTCACCAAAAGCTTTATCGGCAGTACCCTGTCCGAACATATCGGCACCGCTTGCACAAAGATTATGCCACCATGCCATAGCAAATGATAAATGTTCCTCCATAGTTTTACCCATTATTACTCTTTTAGCATCATAGTATTTGAAGCTGAGTGGGTTCTTGCTCTCACTTCCTTCAAATTTAATAGGTGAAATGCTTGGGAAAAATTCTTTCATAAATATGTCTCCTTTCAAATTTGCAATAATAAAGATAATATTGCTATGTAGTTTATAAACGACTTTCCATGTAATATTATGATAACTGATATATTAAACCAAATGTCGATAATCTTGTTATTGATGTATGTTAATATTGCTATTTCTATGTTGAAATAATATATAGTATAGAATATACTGAATTTGAAAACAAAATAGATGCTGATTATACATTTATTTGTCTATTTTTAACTATTTTTTACAACTTAATTTATTCTATTTATATAAAGGAATATATGCTATGGACTTGAACTCAATAAAAACTAACAAAAACCGAATATGAGATAATAAGACATACAAAAACAAACTCCCTTGCCATGCTTATGATTGAGATACTTTCAAGAAGTGTACACTGTCATTCTGATCTTGAAATAGGTATGATACTGGAAGGTAATATAGATCTTGTTATTGATAATGAAGTTTTTCAAGCTTAAGAAAAAAATGATATCTACATAGTAAACAGATATCAGCCACACTCTTTCTACAGCAATAAACATCATAATAAGATAGTTATATTTTTTTGATAAATCATGCACTGTATAAAAAAATATAGGACCTGATATTATATATAAGAAAAATCATATAGTATATGATGAAAAGAATAGTGATCTTTATAAGACAATATTTGAATGTGCTATGTGTTATGCCAGTGATATGGCTTTCACTGAATTAGGGGCCGGAGCAAAAGCTCTTGACTTAATTTATAAACTAAGTAAAATAGCAACTCCTTTTATTGATGAACAAAGTACAAAACAAAGCCGTTCCAAGGGTAAGCGTTTGCAAAGAATAACCGATTACATGTCCGAACATCATTCTGAGAATATAACTTTGGAAGATATTGCAAATCTCGAGTCTCTATCTACCTATTATATATCTCACTTTATAAAGAAAATGACCGGCACTACTTTTACGGAATATTTAAATAATATAAGATTTGACCATGCATTTTCATTACTTAATAAAACAACTCTGAGAATCAGTGATATATGTTGTGAGGCAGGCTTTTCAGACAGCAGATATTTGAACAGATTATTTAAGCAAAAGATGGGAATCGATATACAATCATATAGAAAGAACATTGATAAAATAGAGCTTCCACTGACAGACCAGCCATATATGACTGTACAAAATCATATATCTCAGAGCAAATTTATGTCGGAGCTTGAAAAAAATATTATGAAGAGCATTTGAAACAATGATATCTTTTTTTAAGTAAAAAAATAAGTCTTTGTATACAAGAAAATCACCAATGTACTAATGCATCGGTGACTTTTTTTGTGTTTTTTTATATTTATATATCTATTGTAACATTCTTACTGCAATCCCAAAAGAACAGTTCTACACTTCCTCCGACTTTCTTTAGTTCCTTAATAAATTCACTTGGAAGACTTTTATCTGCCTTAAAATTGTAAAATTCAATATCTTTTATCTCCTTTAAAGCACTATATATCCATCTTTTTTTGCTACTTATATACAAATACTGCATTCACCATACCTGATTTTCGGGTATGCAATCCTCTATGGAGGTCTTCATTCCTTCAACAATCTTTTCTTTCATACCGGGAATTGATGACAAGTATAATGTCTCCATCAATCCGTTGTAGTCTTCCTCACTGTCAATTACCTCGTTCACATCAATCAAAAAATCACCCCCTATATGTATCATTATATCATACATATAAAGGGTGTAAATGGAGTTTTATGTTTAATCAATTACTTCTTCTGTATATACTTTCTGATATCAAGTGCAATAGCAACTACAATGATGATACCCTGTACTATGAACTGGAAGTCCGGCTTGATTCCGAGGAACTGCATTGAGGATTTCAATAACTCGAATACCAAAACACCGATTACACAACCTGATATTCTACCGATACCACCGTTTACAGATACACCACCGATTGTACAAGCTGCGATAGCCTCAAGCTCGTATGATGCACCCATGTTTACAGATGAACCACCTGATTTTGCTCCCAAAAGGAAACCTGCTATTGCATAGAGAATTGCTGCTGATGTGTAGATAAGTATCTTTGTCTTCTTTACATTAACACCTGATACCTCTGCTGCCGCCTCATTTCCACCAATTGCATACATATACTTACCATGTCTTGTTTTATTGAAAACAAACCACATAATGAGTCCGATAACAAGTGCATAGATGAAAAGATACGGAATCTTTAAGAAGTTTCCTGTTGCAACTGTTGTATATGCTGTTCTGTATCCACCGATTGGCTCGGCCTTTGTATAAACAAGACATACACCATATACTATAAGCTGCATTCCAAGTGTTCCGATGAATGCAGGAACATTTAAATGAGCTATAACAATACCGTTGATACATCCGAATACAGCACAAATAGCTATAGCTATTAAAGCACTACAAGGATATTCATGTCACCAAGATTTGGAAACATTTTATTTGCATAGTCTTTATTCTGTAAAAGTGTACCTGCTACACAGGCTGAAAGTCCTACAAGACGACCTGCTGAAAGATCGGTACCCTTTGTTATAAGACATGCTGACACACCGAAGGCAATGATTACTCTTGGTGCCACATTTACCAAAACATTTCTTAAGTTACTTGCTGAAAAGAAATTGTCCTTCATTATACCTGTAAACAGTACAAGCAAAAGTAAAACTATTATGATACCGTTATCCAGTAACAATTTCTTTATATCTAAAGATTTTGTATTCATAAGTATTCCTCCTAAAATTTAGTAGCCAATGCCATGATACTCTCCTGTGTAGCATCGTCTTTTGATACTTCACCCGGTAATTTCACCATTGCACATAACGATTATTCTATCAGACATTCCAATAAGTTCAGGCATCTCGGAAGAAATCATTATGATGCCCTTTCCCTGCTTTGCCAGGTTTATCATTATCTGGTATATTTCATATTTTGCACCTACGTCGATACCTCTTGTAGGCTCATCCATTATCAGCACATCAGGGTTGTTTGCAAGCCATCTTGCAATAATTACCTTTTGCTGATTACCTCCCGACAAAGACTGTATCAATGTCTTATTGCTTGGAGTCTTTATACTTAGCTTGCTTACATTTTCATCTACAACCTGTTTGATCTTACCGTCATCCAATGCAATACCTGCTACAAGATAATTATTAAGCGAAGAAATAGCAACATTATCAGCTATTGAAAGGCATCCCAGTATTCCTGTTCCTCTTCTGTCCTCTGTAATCATACCAAGTCCGTCTTTTATAGCATCTCTTGGTCTTGCTATATTCTGCTCTTTGCCCTTCATGTATACTTTTCCGGATTTTACACTTCTAAGTCCAAATATGGCTTCCATAAGTTCACTTCTACCTGCACCCACAAGTCCGCCAAATCCGAGTATCTCACCTTTTCTAAGTTCAAATGAGCAGTTTCTAAATATATTTTCATGTATACTTGTAAGGCCATCGACCTTAAGTATAACTTCACCTTTTTCTAAGTCATCCTTCGGCGGATAGATATTTGAAAGCTCTCTACCAACCATTTGTCTTATGATCTCACCGTCACTGATGTCTTTTACTTCCCATGTACCTACATAGGTTCCGTCTCTCATGATGGTAATATCATCTGCTATCTCTCTTATCTCAGCCATCTTATGTGAGATATATATAAGAGATACACCTTTTTCTTTTAATTCTCTTATTATTTTAAACAATCCGCTTACTTCGTTTTCAGTAAGTGATGATGTAGGCTCATCTAAAATGATGATCTTTGCTCCCATTGAAACAGCTTTTGCTATCTCTACAGACTGCATCTGTGAAATAGATAAAGTCTGCAATAATGCATTGGGATTTACATTAAGTTTTACTTCCTTAAGCCATTTATTGGCTTCATTTTCCATCTTCTTATGGTCTATTACTTTTAGAGGTCCTATATTAATTGTAGGATATCTGCCCAAAAACATATTTTCCGCAATGGATCTTGCCGGTACAGGTTGTAACTCCTGATGAACCATTGCCAATCCCTTATGAAGTGCATCATCAGGATTTAGTATATTCATTTTTTCTCCATCTACATAGACCTCACCGGTATCCATTGTATATATTCCAAACAGACATTTCATAAGTGTGGACTTGCCTGCTCCGTTTTCACCCATAAGAGCATGTACGCTGCCCGGTCTGACATTAAGATGGATATTGTCTAGTGCTTTTACACCGGGGAAACTTTTTGAAACCCCTCTCATTTCCAATCTGTACTCTGACATCCATTGCTCCTTTCAAAAATCGGGTGTGCACCGGCACACCCGAAAGATGTTTACTTAAGTTAATTTTTGATTATTTTACGAGCTCTAAGATCTCTGCTGCGTTATCCTTTGTAACCTTTACATAGTCTACAGGAATCTTTGTATCTACCTTCTCACCGTCTGCAAATGCTACAGCTGCCTTAGCTGCTGCCTGTGCCTGGCTGATGAAATCGTTAAATACTGTACCTGTCATCTTGTCTTCTGATACATCCTGAACTGCCTCAGCAAGTGCATCAACACCTACGATATAGATATCTTCGCCAACTTTTCTTCCTGCCGCATTGATAGCCTGAAGTGCACCAAGTGCCATAGCGTCATTGTTACAGAAGATAACTTCGATATCATTTCCGTACTGTGTAAGTGCGTCCTGTGCGATCTGCTGTCCCTTAGCCTGATCCCAGTCACCTCTCTGAATTAAGAGCTGCTCAGCCTTTAATCCGCTCTTCTCTGTAAGTGCCTTAACTGAATACTCTGTTCTGTACTGTGCATCGATGTTCTCAGGGTCACCCTGGATCATGATATACTTAACTGTTCCGTCACCGTTGATGTCACCCTTGTTGTCAAGCTCTGCAATCTCTTCACCCTGGAATGTTCCTGACTGACGAGCATCTGCACCTACATATGTAGCATTGATACCGTCTGCACCCCATCTTGTAACCTCAGCCTCATCAGGCTCACGGTTGATGTACACTACAGGAATTCCTGCTTCCTTAGCAAGATCTGTAACTGTAGGAGCTGAAGATGACTGAACAAGGTTAAGAATCATAACGTCAACCTTAGTTGCGATAAAGTTGTTGATCTGGTTTGTCTGCTCTGCCTGATCGTTCTTACCGTCCTGAACTACTACGTTCTCTTTTGGAATACCAACTTCCTCTGTAAGATATCTAACAAGCTCGTTACGATATAATGTCATGAAGTTATCATCAAACTTATAAATTGAGATACCTACTTTGATATCCTTTGCGTCCTTACCTGTAGCTGCAACTGCCTCTGAAACACTTTCAGCCGCCTTGCTTTCTTCCTTTGACTCTGTAGCTGCTGCAGTTGTCTCTGCCGGCTTGCTTCCACCTCCACATGCTGCTAATGAAAGAGCACACACAGATGCTACTGATACTGCTAAAACTTTCTTGAACAATTTCATTGTTTTTTCCTCCCTTAGGTTTGTTCCTTTATTTGTAAGCTTATTTTTAATATTACTTACGATTATTTTTACAGAGAATATTTTTTTACTCTTTTTATTGAATTTTTCAATAATATAAACAGGAAAAATTTATAACATCTAATTTTTTTCATATGTTTTTTTCTATATTTAAATGCATAATAATAATTAAATGTGTAGATTAATCCACTTTTATTTTTATGTCACATTACCCATAGTCATTATTTATTCAATAACTATACATAATTTCTTAATTAAACTATGTTATAAAATAATGTATAATTATTATAACTATATAATTAATAAATATAAGTAACTTTGTACATGTATAATTTTTAAAGGAGAAATATATGAGCTACAACCAAAAGATTACAAAAGAAATAGAGGATCTGACCTCAAAATGCCTTACAAATTTAACTATAAACCAATCCTTGTATAAAGAATTTGATGTGCAAAGGGGCTTGCGCAATCTTCAAGGTGAAGGTGTAAGAGCCGGACTTACCCGCATTTCCGAGATAACCTCATTTAAAAGGGAAAATGGTGAGAAGATACCATGTGACGGTGAGCTTAGATACCAGGGCATTGATATACATGAACTTACAGACGGATTTTTAAATGAAAACAGATTCGGATTTGAGGAAGTCGCATATCTAATGCTTTTCGGCAATCTGCCTACTTCAAATGAGCTTAAAGATTTCAATCGTTTACTTGGAGACCAGAGATCTTGCCTAAGAACTTTACAAGAGATATTATCATGAAGGCACCAAGCAAAGACATGATGAACACGCTTTCAAGATCTGTACTTACATTGTATGCCTATGACTCAAAGGCTGATGATACCTCTCTTTCAAATGTATTACGCCAATGTATTAATCTTATAGCAACCTTCCCTATGATGTGTGTATACGGTTATCATGCCTATAATCACTATATCAGAGATAAAAGTATGTACATTCATCGTCCTTCTAACGAATTGTCTACTGCCGAGAATATTTTACTGATGCTTAGAGAAGATAGGAAATATTCAGATCTTGAAGCCAAAGTCCTCGATCTTGCCATGGTATTACATATGGAACACGGCGGCGGTAACAATTCCACTTTTACAACTCATGTGGTGACATCCTCAGGTACAGATACTTATTCGACTATAGCGGCAGCTCTAGGCTCTTTGAAAGGCCCAAAACATGGTGGCGCCAATATAAAAGTTGTTGAAATGTTTAAAGATATGAAAAAACATATAAAGGATATAAGTGATGACGATGAAATAAAAGCTTATCTTTTAAAGCTTTTAAGAAAAGAGTCCTTTGATAAATCCGGATTAATATATGGTATGGGGCATGCTGTATACTCGCTTTCAGATCCACGTGCCAACATTTTCAAAAAATATGTTGAGCAGCTTGCAAATGCAAAACATAAAAATAATGATTTCAAACTCTATAGTGCAGTTGAAAGACTTGCACCCAAAGTAATAGGAGCTGAAAGACATATATATAAAGGTGTAAGTGCAAATATTGACTTCTACAGCGGTTTCGTTTACGGAATGCTTGATTTACCTACCGAACTTTATACCCCGATATTTGCCTGTTCCAGAATAGTCGGATGGAGTGCTCACAGAATCGAAGAACTGATTAATACAGATAAGATTATAAGACCTGCTTATATGGCTGTTAAAGAGCACGAAAACTATATCGAAATGAAGGACAGATAATATATCTATAAAAAAAGTGTGAAAAATGAATAATCACTTTTTCACACTTTATTTTTTTATTCTTTGTTTGCAGGTGTTATCTCCATATTTCTAAGATTATTTAATATAGTAGCATTCAAAGGAATACTTACACCCATAGGATTTATAAGGAATCCGTCACACTCCGGTGTCATAGGGAAGTTGATAAGATTCTTTGCCTCTACAACAATCTTCTTTACATTTGCATCTCCCGGCATTTTTATCAAACTCTATATTGTCTGTAAAAATAGGTATCATGCTTCCGCCATCATTACTTATCTTTAACATAAGCATCTGTATCTGACCATCGTCTTGTGGGTCTCTGACCGGTACAAGAAATTTTGCCTTTAAAATATTTACAAGCATCTCTTCTTCCAATTCACGTATTTCAGGTGTGTTCGGATTATCAAGATTTGCTCTTATTTCCTGACCGAAATAAAGCATTGTAAGCTGTAATGATCTGTTCTCTATAGGTCTCTTCTCAGGAGGTAACTCACTAAAATCTGAAAGCTTAATTATTTCATCAAGCTGTATTATAAAGTCATTTCCCTGATAGTTGTACTTTATCGCATTTACTCCGGCTACCGCCATATGTGTAAAGGCTCTTAAAATACCTTCCTGATTAAGTTCCAATACGGTGTTCCTTTGCTTGTTTGCTGATAACTCGGCTGATTTCTTCTCAGCATTCTCCTTTACATCAAACAAAAATGCTACATCATCAAAACTTTCATCATCACAATAAACGAATGGCAATCTGGTAAAATCCGAATGAATTAAGTATAGATTGACTGCCTTTGGAATACTTGCCAGTACTTCTCTTCTCTCCATTTTTATCTCCAAAAAATTTATTTGTCTTGAGACTAATATATACTCTTTGATTATCAAAGTCAAATACATAGTGTCAGATATATCACAAATCTACGATTTGCATACCTGTATTATTATATCAAAAATTTTTAGGAATACATATTAAAATATCTTTACAAAAATTTATGGTTGAACAAGCTGCTCTTTTGCACCCTCTGAATAAACTATGGTGTAATCTGAAAGAATAAAGTAACCATAGGTATCCGGAATACTGTCAAGAAGCTTTATTCCCTCTTCTACCCCGAGTGAAAAACATGTAGTAGAAAGGGCATCTGCATCCGTTGATGATTTTGTAAGTATACTTACTTCCACAAGGCCGTTATCATAAGGATAACCTGTTTTCGGATCCAAAATATGATGATAATTTTTGCCGTCTATAACAAAATGTCTCTCATAAACACCTGATGAAACAACCGATTCATCATCTACCGTAAGTAATGCTACTGTTTCATTTCTGTCTGCATAAGGTTTTTGAAGACCTATTGTAAAATTGTCACCATTAGGCTTTTTACCTATACATAAAACATTTCCACCCAGATTTATAATAGCACTGTCAACACCTTTGCTAAGCAAATACTCTTTTGTTTTATCAGCTATATATCCCTTTGCAATCGAACCGAGATCTATTCTTGTATCATCTGAAGTAAACTTTACTGTATTTCCATCTACACTTACATTAGTATAATCTACTTTCGGCAATGCTTCCTTAATACTTTCATCACTAGGAAGCTCAGGCTCTTCAGCATTAAAATCCCATAGTTCTTTTAAAGGTTCTGTTGTGATATCAAATGCACCATGTGAGATTTTACTGTAATACAATGCCTTATCTATAAGATAAGCAAGTTCATCACTTACTTCTACACTCATTGTACCCTTTTCTCTGTGGTTTAATTTATACAACTCTGCAGATTCGCTTGTTGCAGAAAATATGCTCTCATAGTTTCTTATAAACTGCATTGACTCTTTTAATATATCCTCATCTCCACCATTATAAAGTGATACGGTAATAAATGTATCAAGTGCAAATGTTGTATCTGTCAAAGGCTCGTTATTTTTGTTCTTATCTATAGAAAAATCAAAATTATTGGCTATAGACTTAGGATTTGTACGTTTCCCTAAAATTGCAATTATCAGTAGCACAAAAACAACTACAGCAATAGCTATTATATTTTTTTTATTAAATTGTTTCAAAATATACTCCTACTAAATTTCCCATTTTTTTTTGCCAGATCATTTATCTGATCTGCAAATTTAGCCAAATCCTTGTTGGCTCCGTGTTTATTTTCTTTTATAATTTTTAAGAGTCTCTCACCGGCTCCAAGAAGTCTTAAGTAAACGCTGCTTTCCGGCTCCTTTACTTCCTTAACCGCAACAGCAACACCCTTAGTCTGCTTTATCCACTCTCCGCTTATAAGATCATAAACAGATCCTGAAAAAGGTGCAGATGAATTTATACCATATTTACTTTTCAATTCATTTGAAAAGCTTTCACATACTTTATCATCACCATGTACTATAAATACTTCCTTAGGCTTTTCTTCAAAAGATGTTACCCATTTTATAAGTCCGTTTTTATCGGCATGTGAACTTATACTCTTTAAAGTTTCAATATGTGCATTTACAGAAATATTTTCTCCAAACAATCTCACCTCTGAAACATTGTCCTGAAGAGTCCTTCCCAAAGTTCCAAAAGCCTGATATCCTGCAAACACCACGCTGCATTCACTTCTCCATAAATTATGCTTTAGATGATGTCTGATTCGACCCGCATCACACATTCCGGAAGCTGATATTATGACTTTTGGTGATTTGTCAATATTTATAGCCATTGACTCATCAGAGCTTACTGTCATCTTCAGATTCGGAAAAGCTATCGGGTTTATACCGTTTTCAACAAGCGCCTTGGTCTCATCATCATAACATTCAAGTAAGTTGTCTTTAAATACATTGGTTGCCTCTATTGCAAGAGGACTGTCTACATATACAGGGAAGTTCGGAAAATTCTTCACAAGATTGTTCTGCTTTATCTGCCTCATAAAATAAAGTAGCTCCTGTGTTCTTCCGACTGCAAATGCAGGTATGACCACATTTCCGCCTCTTTCAAATGTTTCATCCAGAATTCTTGCCAGATCCGACACATGATCTGCGCCTTCCTCATGATATCTGTCACCATAGGTTGATTCCATCAAAACGTAGTCGGCATCCTTTATATACTCCGGATCTCTGATTAAAGGCTTATTGAAATTACCGATATCACCTGAAAATACTATTTTTCTGCTTTCATTTCCTTCTTTAAGCCACACTTCTATTGAAGCCGAACCAAGAATATGTCCTGCATCTATAAATCTGATACTGATATTTTCATCAATATCTACTTTTTTATTATATTCAACACCTCTAAAGAGTTTAATACTTGCTTCAACATCTGAAAGTTCATATACCGCTGTTTCCTTTTGTCTGCCTGCTCTTTCAGCTTTTCTGTTTTTCCACTTTAACTCTTCAGCCTGTATATGCGCACAGTCTCGAAGCATTATGGTACAAAGCTCCATTGTGGCATTTGATGAGTATATTTCTCCCTTAAAGCCTCTTGCAACAAGCTGTGGAATCATACCTGTATGGTCGATATGAGCATGTGTCACAAAAAGATAATCAATTTCTGCAGGTGAAACAGGCAAAGGTGCATTTTCATACACATTTATTCCCTGCTCCATACCATAATCAACTAAAAACTTCTTCTCTCCGACTTCTACATAATGACAACTCCCTGTAACCTCGTGATCTGCGCCTATAAATTCCAGTTTCATATTTTCCCCTTTTAATCAAATAACTGAGCATGTGAGTTATTAGAGCCTAAATCTATTATAACTACACAAAATATTTTTCGTCAACTTAAAATTATTATATAATAATATTGAATTATATTCTACAAAATATAAAAATATACCCACTCTATGTTTTTATAGAACGGGTATATATTTATAATTTCATAACTTCTTCAAGGCTTGGCTTTCTTTTTCTTCTGGTTATCTCAAATAGGCATAATTTTTGTGATATCTATTGCCACTGTATTTAATCTGTCCTCTTTAAGATATTCTTTCATTGTATGATATATCAAATCTATTTCTGATTTATCCGTGGTATTTATTAAATCTATAATTATAATACCCGAAATATTTCTAAGTCTCAGCTGCCTTGCAGTCTCTTTTATTGCTTCAAGGTTTGTATTTAATTTAATTATTCCGGCTTCTTTTTTTCGAACATTTTTTCCGGTATTTACATCAACCACTGTAAGAGCTTCAGTGGATTCTATATAAAGATAGCCTCCATCCTTTAACCACACCTTTTTGCTTAATAAATCGCTAAAAAGAGTATCTATAGAATAAAGCTTATTTAGACTTATCATATTATCTTCATAGAATCTGACTCTGCCAAGCAGATCTTCTCGCTCTTCTTTAAAAAATTCAACTATTCCTTCGTATATATCCTTGATATCCGTTACTATATCAAACTCGGCATATTTCAATCTGTCTTTAACAATATCTATATAGTCTTTAGAGCCTGCATAAAGCATTGCAGGTGCCTTTATATAGTTTTTCTTTGCAAGAATTTGATCAAGTACTTCACAATCCGAAAGATTTGCTACGGCACCGGGCAGCTTGTTTTTAATAGGAAGCTTTGAAATCTTTATTACAATATCATCACCCTCGTGTAAAACATTATGCTCTTTTTCATCGGCAAATATAAGATGATTAAGTTCAGCCATATCAAAATATACCATTTGACGTTTTGAATTGTACTCAATCTCTACAAAGGCGGCATTTATATTTTGAGCTATTTTTTTTACTTTTCCAATATGAATACTGCCAAGTAAAGAAGTATCCTCGATATACTCTATCTCATTTGCCCTATTATCATCATATGATATTGCAAAATTTTTATTCTTATAACTTGTAATTAAAAGCTTAGATAATTTCACACCCATACTCATCAAGGGCCTTCCCTTCATCTGTATACATATCTAATCTATATAAATAATATTCATTCTTTTTAGCTGCCGATAATCCTTCTTCGTATAAAAATTCCATAACAGCGGCAGGCTTTATATTATTTGTACTTCCCTGTGAAAGATGCATGTATACACCGTTTTCTATAGCTTCAAGCTTATATATAAAAGGCTTTATATCCACAACTGAAGTTGTCTCCACCTCTACAAACTTACCATACTGATTTTTCTTTTTCTTTTTTGATACCTTTGTCAGTAATATAGACTCTTTTGACATAAGCTTTTCTATAGCGGCATTAATTTCTGCTTCTTTTACTTCTGTTTTAAATTCCGCCTTAAAATCGGCTGTATCCATCAAGGCCATAGCAGGTTTGGAATTATCCGGAATCTGTAAAAACTTAGTGACCTTCATTCCGGTACACATCATCTCATTAAGTCTTTTTATTGCTTCTTTAGATGAAATATGACTCCCTTCCTTTAACTCTATATCCATATATTCACCAAGCCCCGATACACCCATACTTAGAGGAGCACCAAATGACATTATCTGATGAGGTGAAAATCCTTCACTGTACTTTATAGGAATATCTGCCCTTCTCATAGCTTTTTGAAAATATCTCATTATATCCAAATGGCCTATAAAACGCATTTGCTCGGTTTTTTCAAACTTAATTCTTACCTTCAAAGCAAACACCTCCATTATATTTTCTTGCACCACAACCTAAACACTGCTGTCTACAGTTTGGTGAGATCTTATCTTCATGCGCTGTTTTCCACTCTCTGATAAGGAATTCCTTTGTAACTCCGGAATCTATAAAATCCCAAGGGAATATCTCATCCAAATCTCTTTGTCTTAATGTATAAAAGCCGGGATCTATACCGGTTTGCTCATATGCCTTAAGCCAATATTCCAAATTGAACTGATCTGACCATGAATCATACATTGCACCGTTTTGATAAGCATTAACTATGACATCTGCAATTTTTCTGTCACCTCTTGCCATAAGTCCCTCAAGCAATGTTACCTCCGCATCGTGGTACTGATACTTCATACTCTTTTGATTAAGCTGTTCTCTGAAAGTATCCTTTACAAGATGTGCTCTTCTAAGGTACTCTTCTTCCGTTTCCATTTTTGCCCACTGGAATGGTGTAAACGGTTTCGGCACAAAGAAAGATGAACTTGCGGTAATAGATACTTTACCTATTCTTTGATCCTTTGGAATAGAGTAATAATTTTCAGCTATTTTTTCACAAAGTAGCGGTATACCCTTAATATCCTCCTCAATCTCTGTAGGAAGTCCAAGCATAAAGTAAAGCTTTACTTTATTCCAGCCACCCTTAAACGCCTCCATAGAACCGCTTAATATATCTTCCTCTGTAATTCCTTTATTTATTACATCCCTTAGTCTCTGTGTTCCGGCTTCAGGTGCAAATGTCAAAGAGCTCTTTTTTACATCCTGAACTTTACTCATTACATCTAATGAAAAAGCATCAATTCGCAAAGACGGTAAAGATATATTAATTCCTCTATCCTTTGTATATTCCAAAAGGAAATCAAGAAGTTTATCAAGCTGACTGTAATCACTTGAACTGAGTGAACTGAGTGAAATTTCCTCCGCTCCCGGTAATATCAAGCATTGTTTTAGCATAATTAATAAGATATTCAAGTGAATGTTCTCTTTGCGGCCTGTACACATTTCCTGCCTGACAGAATCTGCATCCTCTGATACATCCTCTCATTATCTCAAGCACCACTCTGTCTTGTGTGACCTTAATAAAAGGAACTACCGGCTTTGAAAGGTATGATACAGTGTCCATATTTTGAACCACAACTCTGTGTACAACACTTGGAACATCTTCGTACTTAGGTGTAAATGATGCTATAGTACCGTCTTCCTTATAGCTTACATCATAAAACTCCGGTATATACATACCGTCAAGTTTTGCCGCTTTTCTTAAAAATTCATGTTTTGAAAGCCCATTTTTTTTGCATTCCTTATAAAGGTCAAGCAGCTTGTCATAAACAACTTCACCCTCACCTATATAGAATATGTCAAAGAAAGGTGACAAAGGCTCCGGATTATAAGTACATGGACCACCACCTATTACTATAGGATATTCCTCTCCCCTGTCCTTTGCATACATTGGAATCTGTGAAAGTTCTAAAACCTGCAAAATATTTGTGTAGCACATCTCATACTGTAAGGTAATGCCTAAAATATCAGCATCCTTTACATTTTCCTGGCTTTCCAGAGAAAAAAAGCGGGATGTTCTTTTCTCTAAGTATCTTATCAAGGTCAACCCATGGTGAAAATAATCTCTCACAGAATGTGTCTTCTCTTTTATTGAGCATATCATATATGATCTGCATTCCTATATGACTCATTCCTATTTCATAGACATCGGGAAAACACATAACAAATCTTATATCTACATCTTCTAATCTTTTATCTCTTGAATTTAACTCACCGCCGATATATCTTGCCGGCTTGTCTACGCTAAGCAGTATATCATCGCTTAGTGCCAATTTTCTCATATATTCCTCTTTCTAATTTTAAACTGCATTATTTAATTCATAATAGAAGCCCTTCATATCCATAAGCTCCTTATGATTTCCTTGTTCTATAATATGGCCGTCTTTAAGTACCAGTATCACATCGGCATTTTTTATAGTTGAAAGTCTGTGAGCAACTACAAAACTTGTTCTACCTGTCATCATCTTATCAAATGCCTTACTTATTCTTGCTTCAGTCATTGTATCTATACTTGAGGTAGCCTCATCAAGTATAAGCATAGGTGGCAACACAAGCATTATTCTTGCAATACATAGAAGCTGTCTTTGTCCGGCCGAAAGATTTTCACCACCCTCGGTTACTATTGTATCATATCCGTCAGGTAATCTTTTTATAAAGCTGTCGGCATAGGCTTCCTTAGCTGCCGCCTCAATCTCTTCAAATGTAGCATCAGGTTTTCCGAATGCAATATTATCTCTTATTGACGCATTCTTTAACCATGTCTCCTGCAAAACCATACCAAAGTTTTCTCTGATGGATTTTCTTGTAATATCATTGATATTCTTGCCCTCTATCTTAATAGAGCCGCTGTCTATATCATAAAGCGCATCAAAAGATTTATAATAGTGGACTTTCCGCTACCTGTCGGTCCCACTATTGCAATTCTCTGTCCGGCTTTTACATCCAGATTCAAATCTTCTATAAGCTTCTTTGATTTATCATAGGAGAAGTAAACATGTGACATTTCCACATTTCCGTCTACATTTTCAATCTTATTATTTGCATCCCTATCAGGAAGTATCTCTTCTTCATCTATAAGTACAAATACCCTCGCGGCACATGCAAATGAATTTTGCAGTTCAGTAACAACTCCCGATATTTCATTAAAAGGCTTTGTATACTGAGTTGCATAGCTGAGTACTGAAGTGAGCTGTCCCACACTCATTTTTCCGGTAATTGCAAGCAATGCTCCTGAAATGGCAACACCTGCATATACTAAAGAGTTTACAAATCTTGTGGCCGGGAATGCTATAGCGGAAATGAATATAGCATTTTGACTTGCAACCCTAAGTGCCTCATCAGATTCTTTAAACTCGTTTTCTATCTGATTTTCCATGTTGAAGTTTTTTACAGTTCCAAGCCCTGCAATCATTTCATCCACTATACCGGTCATCCTTGCTCTTCTTTCCGATTGGGCCTTGAAATGTTTGTAAGTATTCTTTGCAATAAGTCCTGCAACCAGCATTGCAAGCGGTGTAACAAGGAGAACTACCAATGTAACATATACATTTATTGTAAACAGTATGATAATAGTAAGTATAATAGTCAGTATTCCTGTAAAAAATTGAGCAAATCCCATCAAAAGTCCTTCGGAAAACTGATCCACATCATTTATAACTCTGTTTATTATTTCACCATGACTTGTAGAATCCACATATGATATAGGCAGTCTCATTATCTTTGCAAATGCCTGATTTCTTATATCTCTTACCATATGATATGCGACTCCGTTATTTATTGCAGTCATACACCACTGTGCTATGGCTGTAATACACATCATAATAATCATCAGTAAGATCACTTTTATGAGCTTTCAAAGTCTACATTTCCTTTTGAAACAATTGTATCCACAGCTCTACCTGTAAGTATCGGTAAATATAAAGTTGTAAGCACAATAACCACAGCAAGTATCAGACTTATTAACATTCTAAATCTATAAGGACGCAGCAGATTTAAGATTCTTTTTAAAGTATTTTTATTATTCTTCATTTAAACCTCCTCTGCCATTATCTGAGAATTGTATATTTCCTTATAAATAAGATTATTCTCCAAAAGTTCATCATGAGTGCCGATACCTACAATTTTTCCATCATCCAGTACAATTATTCTATCGGCATTTTTTATTGAGACTATTCTTTGGCTGACTATAAGAGTGGTAATATTTTCTATCTCTTTAATTGCCTTTCGAAGTCTTGAGTCTGTAGCATAGTCAAGCGCTGAAGATGAATCATCAAGTATAAGTATTCCTGCTTTTTTTACAAGACTTCTTGCAATGGAAAGCCTCTGTTTTTGGCCTCCGGAAAAATTATTTCCATACATTGCAACTTCAGAATCAAGTTTACCTTCTTTGGAATTGATTACATCTGTAGCCTGAGCGATATCCGCGGCTTTATACAATTCTTCGTCAGTTGCACTCTCATCTCCCCAAAGCAGATTGTTTCTTATATTTCCCCTAAACAGCCTCGACTTTTGCTCAACCAGAGCCACATTCCTTCTTATAGAATCTAAAGTGTATTCCTTTATATCTCTACCTGCAATTTTTATACTGCCTCTGCTTATATCATAAAATCTTGGAATCAAATTTATTAAAGAGCTCTTTCCGGAACCTGTACCACCGATGATACCTATGGTTTCTCCCTTTCTTACAGAGAATGTTATATCTGAAATCGCCTCTTCCTTTGACTTTGGATATGTAAATCCTACATTCTCAAAAGTTATTATATCTCCTTCAAAATCATTTAAAACAAGCTCACTGTTACCGCCGTTTATCGATGATTTAATATCAAATATTTCATTTATTCTCTTTGCACAGGCACTTGCCTTTGCCAAAAGTATTATAAGATTTGCAAACTTTACCAGCTCAACAAGAATCTGTGACATGTAATTTATAAGAGCAACCACCTGACCGGTAGTAAGATTACCTATATTTACCTGTATACCTCCTGCCTGAAGTATCGCTACTATACCTAAGTTAACTACAACATATGTAAGAGGATTTAAAAGTGCGGATATATTTCCTACTCTTACCTGATCTTCGTAAAGATCCTCTGTCGCAGTATCATACTCACTTATTTCACTTTTTTCTTTTGAAAAAGCACGAATAACTCTGATACCTGTAAGATTTTCTCCCGTTTTTCCTAGAACCTTATCAAGCTTTCTTTGAACATTTCTATAGAGTCCTATACTCTTGGACATTATGAGCGCAACAATTATTGATAATATTAATATTACAACAAATGCAATCAATGACATCTTGGCATCTATATTAAAAGACATTATAAATGCACCTGCAACTATAAATGGTGACCTAAGAACCAGTCTGAAAAATCTGTTTACACCGTTTTGTACCTGGTCACTGTCATTTGTAATTCTTGTAACAAGAGTTTCTCTTCCAAGTACATCAGTCTCAGCATGTGAAAACTTTAAAATATGAGCAAACAAATCATCTCTAAGCTTTGTTCCGAAGCCGGTTGCAGCCTTTGCACTGAAATACTGTGCAACTATTGCTGATGTAAGCCCTATTACAGCTAATGTTACAAGCAGGATACCCATCTTTATAATATAGTTTGAATCTTTATTTCCAATACCTATATCAATAATCTTTGCTATAACGAGCGGTACCAAAAGTTCAAATGCCGCCTCCAAAAATTTAAATAATGGTGCAAGAACAGACTCTACTTTATAATCTTTTAAATATCTAACCAGTCTAAGCATAATCCTCCTATCTGTTTGCATACAATTTCTTTATGATAATGCTTTTTTAACAGATTGTCAAAGTAAAAGGCATATATTTATAATGAAAAACACATTATAAATATATGCCTGAAATTTATCCCATCAAAGATGATACAAAATACCATACAAGCACTACAAGTCCAAGACCGATTCTGTAGTAACCGAAGAATTTAAAATCATTTTTCTTTATCCAGTTCAATAAGAAACTTATAGAGAAAACAGATACGACAAATGCAACAATCATTCCAAGTAAAAGATATACAACTTCTGCTGCAGTATAGTGGAAACCGAATTTAACCAATTTCAAAAGGCTTGCACCGAACATTATCGGTATGCTTAAGAAAAAAGAAAACTCAGCCGATACGGCTCTTGAAGCTCCTAAAATCATACCGCCTATAATAGTCGCACCTGACCTTGATGTTCCCGGTATAAGTGCAAGCACCTGAAAGAATCCGATAAATAAAGCTGTCTGATAATCTATTGCATGAACGCTTCTGATACTGTCCACTCTCTTTTTATTGGAATTTTCTATCATAATAAATAAAATACCATATATAATCAATGCCATAGATACCACAAATCCGTTATAGAGATGTGCATCCAGCCAGTCATCAATTAAAAACCCAAGCATAGCGGCCGGCAAACATGCAATAATAATCTTCTTCCACAGTTCGATAGTAAGTCTTCTCATTTTTGAACTTTTACCCCTGCTAAACGGATTCAGCTTTTTAAAATATAAAACTACAACCGCCAAAATGGCACCAAGCTGTATAACCACCATAAACATTGATTTGAATTCGGTGCTTGCATTAAGTCTTATAAGTTCATCAATTAAAATCATATGACCTGTGGAACTTATCGGCAACCATTCTGTTATACCCTCTACAATACCAATAATTATGACCTTGAGTATCTCCAGTATATTCATACTAATCCTTTCCATATTTATCTTCTAAATATTTTCTATCTGCCAATCAATCGGCGATATATTATTTTTTATCAAAAATTCATTTGCTTTTGAAAAATGCTTACATCCAAAAAAACCTCTATATGCAGAAAGCGGACTTGGATGTACAGACTTTAATACCAGATGCTTAGGGTTATTTAACATCTTTGCCTTTGATATTGCGGCACTTCCCCATAACATGAAAACAACGGGTCTGTCGGTAGCGTTTATAATATTGATTATCGCATCTGTAAAATTCTCCCAGCCCTTTCCCTGATGTGAAAAAGCTTTATGAGCTCTTACTGTAAGTATTGTATTGAGTAAAAGCACACCCTGATTTGTCCACTTTAACAGATTTCCATTATTAGGTACATATGTACCTACATCGTCATGAAGTTCTTTATATATATTTATAAGGGATGGTGGGATTTTCTTTTGTGACTTAGGCACAGAAAAAGATAAACCATGAGCTTGATTCTCACCATGATAAGGATCCTGACCCAAAATCACAACTTTTATTTTTGATAAAGGTGTGAGATGTAAGGCCTCAAATATCTTATCTGCCGGCGGAAATACCGTATGTGTGCTGTACTCCTCTTTTACAAATTCGTACAAACTCCTGTAGTATGGTTTTCTAAACTCTTCGCTAAGTACTTCCTTCCACTCTCCGGTCAATTCACTCATATAGAATACTCCGATCATTTTGTTTTATTGAAAGATTTTAGCTAAAATATATGCTCTATTTTATAAAAATAAGTCATATACAAAAGTATATAACTTATTCTATCATAGCTAATTGTCCCTATACAAGGTTTTTAAATTATGTCAATTATGCTAATTTAATATTATAAAATTAACATTTATTAGCTTAAAGATGTTATACATCTCTCTTTACAAGCAATATACTTTATCATATAATTATTTTTGTAACAGTAAATTGTACACTCTCTAATATCGGTGTATTTTTTTAATAAAGGAGAATTATGAAGGATATTAAAAGAATACTGGAGCTTAATCTTGCTCTGTATAAGAAATATAATATACCTATAGCCAATTTGGAAGAATTTGTTTTTGGATTCAAATGGGCAATGGCTATTGATAATAATAAAAAAATAAGTTTTGCACTCAGGATAGGAAAAGAAAAGCCTATAAATGAATATGAAGCTATCATAAGAGATCTTATAGGCAAACCTTTAGATCAATGTATAATTGAGCTTTTACTTAAAGAGGATGATACACTTCGTACTCTGCTTGTTGTACTTAGTAATTTGATGAGTAAGCCTTTGAACACTGTCAAGCTTTTAAAAGACAGGGGTATTGAGCGTAGTGAAGGTCTTAATTTTAGGTATGATGTAAAAGATATGAAGGTAGGGCTTATAGGATATGGTGTTTATATCAGATTTTTCCTTGACAAATGTAGCGAATTTCACGCCTTTGATTTACTGCCTGAAAAACAGATTCTAAGCTATCATATATCAAAAAACAGTACGGAAGTTTATCCAAAAAATATTCACTTCCATCTTGGAGAAGATGCTTTGAAGTACAAAGAGGTGCTTAAAAATCTGGATATAGTTATTATGTCCGGTTCCACTCTTGTAAATAACTCCTATCTTGATATATTAGGTGCCTGCACCAATGCAAAAATCAAAGGAATATACGGTCCAAGCAGTGAACTGTCACCTGACTATCTCTTTGAATCAGGTTTCAATTATATTTTCAGTATGAACGCAAAAGACTCTAAAACATATCTTGACTGTTCATTTGCTGCTATTCCGAACTTTGAAACATTTGAACTTATGGATCTTTATGAATTAAAAAAAGTATAAAAAATACACCCCGGACAATTTATTTGTTCGGGGTGTATGCTATTATATACCGGTACTTTCAAGACAGTCTATTACAGACTTCTTATATTCCAAAAACTCTTTTGTAAGCTTAAAAGAATTATCTCTTACAGAAGTTTCTATCTTAATCTCCGTTTTTATGCCTCCGTCACCAAGTATATATATCCTATCTGATAGGAGTATTGCCTCATCTACATCATGGGTTATAAATATAGTGGAAGTTTTATATTTTCTTCTCATATTCATATACCAGTCATGCATCTCATCCTTCGTAATGGCATCCAGCGCTGAAAAAGGCTCATCGAGTAAAGAGACATCTTTTGAAAAAAGATATGTTCTTATAAGTGCAATCCTTTGTCTCATACCTCCTGAAAGTTCATTCGGATATTTCTTTGCATAAGAATCGAGCTTAAATTCTTTTAACATCTCATTAGCTTTTAATAATGCATTTGGTTTCTTTTCTTTTTTAATCAAAAGAGGAAGTGCAATATTTTCCTCTATCGTCATATAAGGTAACAAAAGATCTTTCTGGAAAGAATAACTTATAAGTCCTGACTTGCCTGTAATGTCCTCTCCTCTGTATATTACCTTTCCTGCATTAGGCTTTAATAGTCCTGCTATTATATTAAATAAAGTACTCTTTCCGCTTCCGCTTACTCCAAGAAGTGAAACTAACTCATTGCTTTTAAGTTCGATATCTACATTTGAAATAATGGTTCTTTCATCATATCCGAAGCTTACATTCCTCACCTCTAAATATTTTCACTATTTTGTGATGAATTCATTATCAAGCCCCGCTCCCTCATCTATAGGGTTTTCTAAAAGATTATTCTCATTTAACCATCTGTAAAATTCTCCCCATCTTTCGGCATCAATATATCCCCATGGTGTTCCTTCATCAATATATTGAGCCGATAGATACTCCTGAGACGCCATTGCAAGATCCTTATCTATCTCAGGTGCATACTTTAACAGTATTTCTGCAGATTCCTTTGTATTACCTGCAGCAAACTCATATCCTTTTTTTGTAGCTTCAATGAAATTCTTTACTGTATCCCTGTCATTCTTTATCATGTTATCATTTGTAAACAGTACAGGTGTATAATAGTCAAATGTCGGATTGATATCTTTAAAAGCAAAATAATCAAATTCATAGCCTTTGACATTGGCCGCAATTCCTGCCCAACCATAATATACCCAGATTGCATCAACTTGTTTACTGCTAAGTGCTGATACTTCATCAGTAACAGTTGAAGGTATAAGATTTACCTTACTGAAATCTCCCCCGTCTTTTTCAACCACATTCTTCAACATAGCTTTTTCTATAGGCATATCCCATGTCGCATAATTTTTACCTTCGAGTCCCTTAGGTGATGTAATACCGTCATCCTTTCTTGACATTATTCCGGAAGTATTATGCTGTGTTATTGCCGCAACCGCTTTTATTGGAAGAGCATTATCTCCTGAAAGTGCTCCTGCCATAGTATCTTGAAATGATACTCCAAAGTTTGCCTTTCCGCTTGCAACAAGTACTTCAGCTCCATCCTCAGGTGGCTGTACTATCTCAAGTTCAATGCCCGCATCACTGTAGTATCCCTTTTCCAATGCAACATAAAATCCTGTATGATTTGTATTTGGAGTCCAATCAAGTACCAAAGTCAGCTTCTTACTTCCGGTTTCTGTAGGCTTAGCACCACCACAAGCAGTACTTCCCAAAACAAAAGCACCTACGCTTAATGCAACTAATAAATTTTTAACTACTCTTTTCATGTTTCTTCTCCCATGGCATGGATATTTTCTGTAACATATCCACTGCCTTTAATAATAATAAACTTAATATTGATATTATAATTATCACTGCAAACATCTTATCAAAGGCATAAGCCTTTCTGACTCTTGTCATATAGACTCCGAGTCCTCTAAATCCTCCAAGCCACTCCGATATCACACCTCCTACTACCGAGTATGATGCTGAAATTTTCAAGGCCGCAAAAAACTTTCCCATGGATGAGGGTAACTTTATAAATTTATAAATATCAAATTCACTTGCACCCATGGATTTCAAGAGATTTATCTCATCTTTGTCTGTACTTTTAAAGCTTTCCAGCAATCCGATTGTAATAGGAAAGAATGTTACAAGTACTATTAATATAATCTTTGGTAATAAGTCATATCCGAACCATAGCACCAAAAGCGGTGCTATGGCTATTGTAGGAATCGTTTGGCTTATAATGATAATCGGATAAAAGGTTTTATATAGTTTTGAAAATCTGTCCATTAACAATGCAAATAAAAGCCCGAGTAATACTCCTGCCACCAATCCAAGCATACTCTCCAGTAAGGTGTATAAAAGATGATGCATAAGCAATGTAAAATCTTCTACCAATGCCATTACTATCTGTGCCGGTGACGGCATAAGATATGCCGGTATTATTTTAAAGCTGCAAAGTATCTGCCAGATCAACAAAAATAAAATACCAAACCCTATCGGATATATACTGTCTCTTTTATTTTTCATCTGTATGGTGCTTCGTCACCTTTCTGTCTATAGTAAGCAAGTCTCCATCAGGTCTAAAGCTTACTTTAATGTAAGCCATTACCCCCGGTGCACCTGCTCTTACTGCTACATGTTGACATTCCTTTACTATATCCATAAGCTCGTCATAATCACCCTCAATAGTTGTTTCAAAAGGGCCAACATAATATTTTAAACCTGTACTCTTTATATATGCTATTACCTCATCTACAATCCTCACTATTTCTTCATTGTCATATAGTTCAGGTAATGTTTGTATAGCTACACTCGCATTCATATTTACCTCCAAAAAAAGACTGCTATACGGCAGTCTTTTTTCCTACGCCGGCATTACCCGGATCAGGTTATGGGTTAAGGTAAAACCTCTCTCAGCCGTAAAAGCACCCCTTCAAATATTTACTTTGATTATAATACGAATCATAAAATTTTCAATCAAAAAATTTTTAAAAATAAAAAACTTTTGGTTGACAGATTTAAGCTTTTACTGGTATAGTATCAAAGTACCTTACAGAGGGGAATAGTTCAATGGTAGAGCAACGGTCTCCAAAACCGTAAATGGGGGTTCGAGCCCCTCTTCCCCTGCTTTAAATCTCGAGGTGTGGCTCAGTTTGGTGGAGTGCAGCGTTCGGGACGCTGAGGTCGCAAGTTCGAATCTTGTCACCTCGATTTATAAGGCCAATTGGTCAAGCGGCTAAGACGGCGCCCTCTCACGGCGCAAACCCGGGTTCGATTCCCGGATTGGTCATCAAAAAGTAAATATCCCGTTTATAGGGCCAATTGGTCAAGCGGCTAAGACGGCGCCCTCTCACGGCGCAAACCCGGGTTCGATTCCCGGATTGGTCATCTAAGGAAGAGTTACACTCTTCCTTTGTTTGTATATGGGCTTGTGTAGCACAGTTGGTAGTGCAACTCATTCGTAATGAGTAGGTCGTCGGTTCGAGTCCGATCGCGAGCTTAAAAAAGCTGCCAAAAGGCAGCTTTTTCTTTACATTTCCAATTCAATTCCGTCTCTCCAGATTCTGTCAAGATCATAGAAAGCTCTGTCTTCTCTAAGAAATATATGAACTACAATATCCATATAATCAAGTAACATCCAAGTTGCATTTTTATTTCCCTCTATGGCATGCGGCATAATACCTTCTTTACCTAAAAGAAAATCTATTTCATCGGATATAGCCTGTACCTGATTAACATTATTGGCACTTGCTATTATAAAATAATCCGCTACCGAACTTACCTTTGTGATATCTATAACTTTAATATCCTCGCCTTTTTTATCTTCGATTATATTATAAATCTTTTTTACAATTTCTTTTAATTCCATCTACACCTCTTCATCTCTCAACTCATATGTAAATCTATCAATATACATATTCTGAGCACTTAAATACTCAATGGTTGATTTTGCAATTTTTCCTATAGCTTTTGTTATATCCTCAAATGCCAGTGTTCTTATCTCATCAAGTCCCGGTAATTGCTTTCTGTTGGGCTCTATGTAGTCTGCAACAAATACAATTTTCTCAAGCATACTCATGTGTTTTTTCCCTGTAGTATGCCATCTTATAGCTGATAATATATCTTTATCTTCTATATTATAGTTTTTCTTCGCCAAAAAAGGTGCATATATTGCATGAAGAATTTGAGGCGCTTTTTCCGATACCAATTCTACATAAGAGGCATCAGTATAAGGGTCATCAAATCCCACCATATCCTCTTTTAACTTTGGAAGCTTCTCTCCCTTTGCAACATCATGCAGTATACCGGCAAGTTCCGCCTTTAAAATATCTTCACCATAGCGCATAGCCAAAGCTGCTGATGTATAAGCCACTCCAAGAGTATGCTCATACCTTTTTTTAGGTAATTTTTCCTTTAAATCCGCCTTTATAAGGTCTATTTTCTCACGACTAAAATCAAACATATATTTTATTCTCTTTTATATATCTGCTAACACTCTCAGGAACATATTTTGTAATACTTTTTCCCGATTTAGACAATTCTCTTATCTGAGTTGAGGAAATATCAATATCCATTGTATCCAAAAAGTAAATACCCTTAATCTCGTATTTACTTTTTCAGATATTCAAAATGCTTTTTTTAAATTAAGATTTTTCGTTTTTATAATCTCTTGATGCTACTATCAATTTTACAATTTTTTTAGTATTATCTCAGGATTTTTTTCCATGCCTCTATCTCATAAAAAAAGAATCCGCACCCATAATAAAGTAAAATTCATAATCAGTATATTTAGCTTGAAGCTTTTTAAGAGTATTAAAAGTATAAGAATTTCCCTCTAAGGTATTCTCAAATTCAGAACAATAAAGTCCCTTATACTCTTTTATAGCCAGATCAATCATATCTTTTCTTTTTGAAAATTCACTTACTTTTTTATCAAGCTTATGCGGCGGTGTCTTTGCAGGCATAAACCATACCTCATCAAGATCACATAAATCTTTCGCTTCCTCTGCCAGTACCAGATGTCCCAAATGAATGGGGTCGAAGGTACCTCCAAGAATACCAATCTTTCATATTATTTTGGAAGATTTATTTTTCTGTTTTTAGGTTCATCAGCCTGTTTATAAAGTACTATTTTCTTTCCGATAACCTGTACAACTTCGCTTCTGGTAAGTTTTGCAACTTCACCTGCAATTATCTTAGGATCATCGGCACAGTTTTTCAAAACAGATATCTTTATTAACTCTCTTGGCTCCATAGCCTCTGCAATAGCCGCAGCATTTTCCTCTGTAAGAGAGGCTTTACCTATTTGCATTATAGGGTCAAGGTTCATTGCCAGTCCCTTTAAATATGCTCTTTGTCTACTATTCATTTTTCTCCTATTTACTTATAATAGTCAAACTCATGGCCATACATACGAACAGTATTTCCATCAACTATTCCGGCCTCTTCCAACTTTTCCAAAACACCTGAAGTCTTTAAGAATTTCTGAAAGAAATCAAATCCCTTTTCAGAGTCGAGATTTGTATATCCAAGCATCTTCTCAATTCTTGGACCTTCTACCACAAATACTCCATCCTCATCGATTTCAACTGTAAACGGAAGGTTCTTATCACTTGAATAATCTATTTCAAACTCTTTCTCAAAAACTTTAACAGTTCTGTCAATTGTACTAAGAACATTCACCAGCTCATAGAGAAGTTCCTGTATGCCCTTACCGCTTACTCCTGATATAGGAAATACTTTAATATCAGGGAAAGCCTCCCTTATTCTCTCTATCTGACTGTTCTCTTCATCATATATTGCATCTATTTATTTGCGGCAATAAGCTGTGGTCTTTCAAGCAAACTCTCATCATAACTTTTAAGTTCATTCATGATAGTTTTTATATCCTCTACCGGATCTCTACCTTCAGTAGCCGCAGCATCAACTACATGTACAAGCACCTTGGTTCTTTCAATATGTCTTAGGAAATCATGTCCGAGGCCTACACCTTCACTTGCACCCTCTATAAGTCCCGGAATATCCGCCATTACAAAACCGCCTGCTCCCTTTACATCTACCACTCCCAGATGAGGATCAAGTGTTGTAAAGTGATAATTTGCAATCTTAGGCTTTGCATTGCTTACTCTTGAGAGAAGGGTAGACTTACCTACATTAGGAAATCCTACAAGACCTACATCTGCTATAACCTTTAGCTCCAAGAGAACAAACATCTCTTTTCCCGGCTGACCGGGCTTTGCAAACTTCGGTACCTGCATAGTGGCGGTGGCAAAATTCATATTTCCGAAACCGCCTTTACCTCCTCTAAGGATAACCTCTCTCTTATTTTCACCTGACATATCGGCAATTACCTTGCCGGTTTCAAAATCCTTTATTACCGTACCCTCAGGTACCTTAAGTGTCAGGTTCTTGGCATCCGCACCATGGCATTTTCTCTTACCACCCGGTTCACCGTCTCCTGCCACATATTTTCTCTTCATTCTAAAATCGGTGAGCGTGTTCAGACCTTCATCTACTTCAAAAATGATATCTCCGCCCTTTCCACCGTCACCACCGTCAGGACCGCCTGCAGCCACAAAAAGCTCTCTTCTAAAGCTTACATGACCGTCTCCGCCCTTACCGGACTTTATAAAAATTTTTGCACTATCAGCAAACATAAATACCTCTTTGTATTAAAGAAGGCCTCATACATCTGTATGAAGCCTCCCGTCTCAACTCTTATTCAGCAATAGCTCTTGGGTAAACAGAAACCTGCTTTTTGTCTCTGCCCTTTCTTTCAAAACGAACTACACCATCAACTGTAGCGAACAAAGTATCATCACCACCACGACCTACATTAAGTCCCGGATGAATCTTTGTACCTCTCTGTCTGTATAGTATATTTCCAGCTAAAACAAACTGTCCGTCTGCTCTCTTAGCACCAAGTCTTTTTGACTCAGAGTCACGACCATTCTTTGTAGATCCAACTCCCTTTTTATGAGCGAAAAGCTGAAGGTTCATTTTTAACATTTACTTGACCTCCTGTAAATTAATCTTGATAAAATCTCTGTACTCTTCTCCTATATCCATAAGACCAAGAATACATGAATCCAGTAATAGTCCCGATTTTTCACTTCTATCCTGCAAAACCAATGAAAAGAATCCGTCGTCAGAATCGACCGTAAAGTCGTCATCACAAAAATGTTCAATAGAATTCGCCAAATTCAGTGTAAGCACCGAAACCGCCGCGCATACTATATCCTTGCCTTCTTCATCAAAGTTTGCATGTCCTGAAACTTTCAAACCGGTGTATTTGCCGTCTTTGGCAAATGCAATAACATCAATCATAAAGATTATGCATTAATCTTTTCAATCTTAACTTCTGTAAACTGCTGTCTGTGACCGTTCTTCTTGTGGTGACCTTTTTTTAGGCTTGTACTTGTATACAATAACCTTCTTTGCCTTGCCCTCTTTAAGAACAGATGCACTGACACTTGCTCCTGTTACAGTAGGTGTTCCAACTTTAAGTTCTCCATCGTTTAGTGCAAGAACCTGATCAAATGTAACAGCCTCACCGTCTGCTTTTCCAAGTTTCTCTACTCTAATGATATCTCCTTCAGAAACCTTATACTGCTTACCACCTGTAGCAATAATTGCGTACATAAGGATACCTCCTATTATCATTACTCGCCAAAATTGGTGCCTGAAACAGGCTTGAAACCAACATTGAGCGGCATACCTACCCAGTATACACTATAAATATATCAATTGTCAATCAATATATTTACTTTCACTCTCATTTAATATTGTCTCAGCCTTCTTTGTGACTTCCTTATCCACATCAGATTTATTTGTAACCTTGTTTATAAGTTCCGGAATCATATCTAAAATTTTACTGAATGCATCCTGATTTTTTATATTTACAACCTTGGTTCTTCCGTCCTGAATAATAAGCATTGCAGTAGGTGCAATTTTAGCACTCATTCCACCGCCACCTTTTGACTTTGAAGTTTCTTCAAATGTACCTGTTGCCATTCCGCAACTTACATCAACTAAAGGTATTATTGTAGTATCTCCAACAATAATAGGCTCTCCCACTACAGTCTTTGTTGTCAGAAAAGTATTCATACCATTGAATATAGCTTCAGCATTATCAAAAAATCGACTGTTCTTCTCCATCTTTGCCCTTTCTATCATAAAACATAATATATGCAAATTTATAAACTCTCTTAAAGTCTTCATTATACCACATATTTATAATAATATCACCATACTTAGTTTACATTTATTTCCGAATTTGATATGATAACATTAATTCCTAGTTATATGCTAGGGTATTAAATAAATTCAAACTGATGATTCAGCTCAAACTTAAAAAGAATTTAGTTTTTAAAAATAAATCATCAGATTATATAGAAAAGAGGATTCAAATGAAAATTTCTACTAGAGGTAGATATGCTTTTAAAAAAATGATGGTGGAATTTGCTATAAATTCCGATACACCCACAAAAATAAATCATGTATCCAAATCATATGGAATTTCAGAAAAATATTTAGAACAGATCGTTTCCATTCTTTCCAAGGCAAAACTTGTGAAAAGTATTCGAGGTGCTCAAGGAGGGTATTTGCTTATCAAGCCTGTTGAGGAATATACTGTAGGTGAAATACTAAGACTTACCGAGGGATCACTCTCACCGGTTGATTGTCTTGACGGTAACGGTTCTTGTGTCCATTCCGATTTCTGTGTGACACAGAATCTGTTTAAAAAAGTAGAAGACGCTATTAACAATGTAGTTGACAATATATCATTGCAAGATTTAGTTGATGATGAACTTGATATAAGAAAAAGAGAGAAAGAACTTGAGTTAAATGATAAAAACGGTTGCCATAAAATCACATAAAAGTGATATATGGCAACCGTTTCGATTTTTCTACTTGATATTATACTACTTTGACAATAATACTACAATATTGTAAGCTTTAGCGCTTGTTATTCTAAAACCGCTGTGTTATATATAGATAGGAAAAAATTTCAAAAGGGAGAATACTATGAAAAGAAAATCAATTATAGTAGCAGGTATGTTACTGGCTCTATCTATCTCTACTGTAGCATGTTCAGGAAATAAGGCGTCTGATGCTAATACCGTTGCAGAGACCACAGCAGTTGCGGCTGAAAGTACTACTGAAAAAGCAGATGAATCTTCATCAGAGACTGCACAGGAAGGCGTATATGTTATTTACAATAAAACAGGTGAAATCGTTACTGCAATAACTATAACCGATAAGGAAGACAATAAAGTAGTTGCACAGAGCGAGGATCTTAAGGATGGAGATAATATAAAACTCACAATCGCAGCTGATGGTGATATGAATTCAAAGGAATACGCACTGGAGTTCACTACAGAAGGTGGATACAACGCAATTTATGGTACATTGCGCTTTGAATCAGTTCCTATTACACTTTTAGCAGCTGATGCAATGACAGGTCCTACACCTATCGCATTCGAAATTCCTGAAAACTAATTTTATTCCCCTAAAGGGAAGAAAAAATAAAAGGCATGGTGTCTTGCTTCACCATGCCTTTTATTATACTCTAACGTTTTAATATCACTCTAAAAAACTCTAACCTTTGCGTAGGTATATCACTCTAAGAATCAATCTTAACTATGTTATGTCGCTCTAACTATATAACACACTCCACAATCACCCTTAAAACACTCCTTCACATCACTCAGTCTTCACTATATCACTGTAACAACCACTCTAAAATCTAAAACATTAATATTATGGAAAGTTTGAACTCTCAAACATTTCTTAGCTTTGACAATTATGATTATAGCAATAAAAATAAATTTTTACCAAAAAAAGTATAAACTGCAGTTTTTTTAGGTATGAACTGCAGTATCATTATTTTTAATCTATTCAACATAAAAAAAGCTATCTAAAGATAGCTTTTTACTGTGATCTCCTATATACTCCAAACAATTCACTCAAGATTGGATGGAACTCCTGTATCACTCTTTTTACATCTGATTTCTCTAACGATTGCCATTATACCATCATTTCTATATAATCTATATAAAAGGTATAAAAATACGGTTTTTTTAGGTATGAACTGCATTATTTGATTAAATTTTTATCTTTTTTTCTTTAACTTAATATAAAATAAAAATATACAAAAGGGGAATATAATGAATGTACTTATAACCGGTGCTTCCGGAGGTATTGGTAGGGCTATTGCAAAAAGAGTTTGCAAATCATAATCATAATATTATTGCTTGTACAAAAACAAATATACATGGTCTGGAAGAAACAAGAAAAATAGTTGAAGATACAGGTGTCAAATGTTATACATGCCTTTGTGATCTTACAGATGAAAATGCTGTAAAAAATTTTATATCATCTTCAACAAAAAGAAATAGGTCAGGTAGATATACTGATAAATAATGCCGGCATATCCTTTATAGGCCTTTTGCAGGATATGTCATTAGATGAATGGAATAGTGTAATTAACTCCAATCTTACATCTGCATTTTTAATGTCAAAATATGTAATACCACATATGCTAAAAAATCAAAAAGGACATATTATAAATATTTCTTCCGTTTGGGGGAATGTAGGTGCATCCATGGAAGTGGCATATTCGGCATCTAAGGGAGGTTTGAACAGTTTTACAAAAGCCCTGGCAAAAGAGCTTGCGCCAAGCAATATTTTAGTAAATGCAATCTCTCCGGGATTTATTAATACAGAAATGAATAAATGTTTTGATAAGGATGAATTAAACTCAATATTTAATGAGATTCCTCTGGGACGAGGTGGAGAAACAAAAGAAGTAGCTGCATTCGTATACAAAATTGCAATGTCTGAATATCTTACAGGACAAATAATAACTCTGGATGGCGGATGGACATAAAAATGAAGGCTATCATATACTACAGGACTTATTTTTAAGTCATTCAAATCAAGTCTTTCCTGTAGCATTTATGATAGCTCTTTATATATAAAGATAAAAAAATATCTTTATATCAATATTTGAATATATCAAACACTACCGATATATTCATAGTCTCTTCAACAATCTTTTAATGATTTAATTATAAATAGCAACTAATTTTATGTCAATATCCCCTTTATAACTTTGTGAATATTGACCTCATTGTATTTTTTTGTTATATGAAGCTTGCATAAATACATATGCTCTTTTTTTGTATACAATACACTATGAAAAGTGCAAGACCGTAAGATTTTTCTTAATAATTTTCTCTGTGCTTTTATCTTACTAATATAGTAGATGATTAAATACTATCCATTAAAAAAAGGATTACCACAGTATATTATGTGATAATCCCCTTTAGTATATATTACATACCCATCTCTTCTAATATATCAGGAATAACTTTATACAAATCTCCTGTCATTCCGATATCTGCAATATCAAAAATAGGAGCATTTTCATTAGTATTTATTGCTATAATCAGATCTGAATTTTGCATACCTGCTACATGCTGTATAGCACCTGAAATTCCACATGCAAAATATATACTTGGCTTTACAGTTGTTCCTGTTTGACCAACCTGGTAAGCATGATCGATCCAACCTGCATCTACAGCTGCTCTTGAGGCTGCAACTGTGCCACCAAAAGCTTTAGCAAGCTTTTCTAACAATTTAAATCCTTCAGCATTTCCAAGTCCCATTCCACCGGAAACAATTACCTTTGCATCTGTAAGTGAAACCTTTTCCTGTACAGTTTTAATTACTTCCAAGACTTTTGTTCTTATATCTTCGTCTTTTAATTTTGTCTGTACCTTTATAAGCTCTCCCTTGACACCATCTACTCTTTCAGCTTTTTCCATTACACCCGGTCTTACAGTAGACATTTGCGGTCTATGATTAGGACAAACTATTGTTGCCATCAAATTACCGCCAAAAGCAGGTCTTGTCTGCATAATCCCTTTAGTTTCTTCATTTATTTCAAGTTTTGTACAGTCTGCTGTTAGACCTGTATTACAATTTACAGCCAGACATGGACCCAAGTCTCTACCAATATGAGTTGCACCAAGTAAAACTATTTCCGGCTTATATTGATCTATAGCATCACCTATTGCTATAGAATATCCATCTGTTGTATATTGGTTAAGTCTTTCATCTTCTATATAATATACTTTTTGAGCACCATGTGCAAAAAGTTCATCAACAATATTTGTAATATCCGATCCACAAACAACAGCACATAACTGACAACCTCTTGCATCTGCAAGTTTTTACCTTCTCCTAAAAGTTCTAATGCAACATCCTGCAACTGTCCCTGTCTTTGCTCAGCAAATACCCATATATCATGATATACCGATAAGTCATGCTCTTCTTTTTCCACTTCATCTTTTACAATAGCATCAAATGGACATACTTCTATACAGGTTCCGCAACTTGTACATGCAATTCCAATAACCGCCTTCTTATTTTCCATAGTGATAGCATCAAATGGACAAGATTTAACACATTTAGTACATCCTCGACAATCTTTTTCGATTACTACAACTGACATATTCTCCCCCTTAAATCAAATGTTTTTCCTTAAGTTTTGCAACAAGCTGTTTAGCCATATCTTTATTACTTCCTTGAAGCATTTCACCCTTTCCCTTAACAGGTGGTGTAAATGACCTAAATACCTGTGTTGGAGAAGCATTCAGTCCACAATCTTTTGGATCTAGTTTTAAATCTTCATGATTAAATATCTTAATATCTTTCTTATACGCATCGACTATAGCGCCCACGCTCATATATCTTGGCTCGTTTAATTCTTTTACACAGGTTAAAAAACATGGTAATTTTACCTCAATAACCTCATAGCCATCCTCTAATTGCCTTTGAACCTTTATCTTGTCCCCTGTATAATCCACAATTTTTTTGCACATATGTAACTACAGGTATCCCAAGTCTCATAGCAACCTGTGGTCCAACCTGAGCAGTATCACCATCTATAGCCTGTCTACCGCCAAATATAATATCCACATCACCGAGCATCTTAATACCGGCAGCAATTGTTGTAGATGTAGCACAGGTGTCTGCACCACCAAAAGCTCTGTCACTGAGAAGAACAGCTTCATCCGCTCCCATAGCAAGACATTCCCTAAGCATATACGTAGCTTGAGGCGGTCCCATACTTACCACTGATATTGTAGTATCTTCATATTCATCTTTTAGCTGAAGAGCGGCTTCCAAAGCATTTGCATCGTCCGGATTCAATATTGAAGGCACTCCTTCTCTTATCAAAGTTCCTTTAACAGGGTCAATTCTTACCTCATTTGTATCAGGAACCTGTTTAGCACATACACATATTTTCATTTGTATCCTCCATTATTTCCTTAGTAATTTTGAGCTGATAACAATCTGTTGAACCTGACTTGTTCCCTCGTATATAGTAAATACCCTACAATCACGATACATTCTTTCAACCTTATAGTCCTTTATGTATCCATATCCACCATGTATCTGCACAGCCTTTGCAGCTATTTCATTACAAACTTCTGTTGCATAGAGTTTTGCCATACTTGCAGCCATGCCTGAATCCTGCTTTGTATCCATCATATATGCAGCTCTATATGTCAATTGCTTTGCAGCTTCAAGTTTTGTTGCCATATCTGCTATTGTAAAACCTATAGCCTGGAATGCTCCTATGTTCTTTCCGAACTGCTTTCTTTCCTTTGCATATTTACATGACTCTTCTAAACAAGCTTCAGCAACACCGATTGCCTGTGATGCAACACCAAGTCTACCTGTATCAAGTGTAGCCATAGCAAGATTAAAGCCTTTTCCCTCTTCTCCAAGCATATCTGATTTATGTACTCTCACATTTTCCATAACAATATCAGATGTTGCACATCCGATAAGTCCCATCTTATCTTCATGCTTTCCACAGCTGACACCTTCCTGCTTCATGTCTATTACAAATGCGCTTACTCCTCTTGTTCCCTTTGTCATATCTGTTTTTGCAAATACAACTGCGTAATCAGATAAAGGTGCCATTGTTATAAAGCATTTTCTTCCGTTTAAGATATAATAATCTCCGTCTTTTACTGCTGTTGTAGTCATGCCTGCCGCATCAGAACCTGCGCCCGGCTCAGTTAGAGCAAACGCAAGTTTCTTTTCACCTTTAACAACCGGAGTTAAATACTTTTTCTTTTGCTCATCGTTTCCGGCTATCAACAGTGGTCCACCTGAGAGTGAGTTAGGGCTTGATACATATATACTGGCAACACCTGACGCCTTTGCTATTTCTGACATTACAAGGACATAGCTTCTTGCATCTGCTCCTTGACCACCAAGTTCTTTTGGAATCTTAATTCCAAAAAATCCGGCCTTAGCCATTTTCTGCAATACTTCCTCCGGAAATACCCCTGTCTCTTCCACTTTATCGAGTAATTCCTTTGTAAGCTCCTTCTCAGCAAAATCTTTTGCAAGCTTTCTAATCAATTCATGTTGTTCTGTAAAATAGCATTCTGACATTGATTTTCTCCTTTGTCTAATATTCCATTAATCTTATTTTTTAATGCGGCAATATCTATTTTTCCATTTGATGTAGAAGGGAAACTATCAAATCTAAATATTTTTTTTGGTAATTTATATTCTGATAAATATTGTTTTAAATACTCAATTATATATTCATCTGAAATATCCCTGTCTGTAACAATACAAAGAGCCACCTCTTCCTGTACTATTTTTTCCGGAATGCCGCATACCTTTGCATGCTTTATGCCATCTATCTTGTATACAACCTCTTCTATTTCCATTGGTGAAATTTTTTCGCCAAGTTTTATAATAACGTCCTTTTTTCTGGCTTTTATATATAAATTTCCGTCACTATCCAAATATCCAAGATCACCTGTTCTTAACCATCCATCATCCGTAAAAATCTTTTCATTCTCAATAGGATTATTGTAGTATCCCTGCATAACATTAACACCCTTAACCAGTATCTCACCACAGAGTATATTTTCTTCACTCTCTATGACAAAATCACTATCAATTTTTACGCTTACACCCTCTATTGCTTTCCCTGAATGTATAGGCATATTTTCTATATCAGTGTCCCAATCAGATACTGTTACACATGGCGATGTTTCAGACTGACCGTATGAAGTTAATAATTTCATTTTGGGAAACATAGCAAGAATTTTTCTGTAATCATTTAACAGTATAGGTGATCCGGCTATTATACCGCTCTTCAATCCTAAAAAACTTCTGTCCCCGTATTTTTCATAGAATATTAGAAACATACTTGGAACACCACTGAGAATATTACACTTTTTAGTTGTTATTGCTTCAAATACCTTTTTATTTCTAAAGTCACCCATTATATATATGCAGGCTTTACTTACTATTCCTGAAAGCAATCCAGCTGTGAGACCAAAGCAGTGAAACATCGGTACACAAATACACATCTTATCTTCACTGTTCCAATGCAGAGCCTTAACAATAGAACTTGAATTGCTTAGTACATTTCCGTGACTTAGCATAACAGCCTTTGGCATAGATGTAGAACCTGATGTGAAAATTATACATGCAGTATCATTTGCATTAATATCTACTCTCTCAACATCAGTACAATTCAATATATTTGCTTTAGCTTCACTAAAGCAAATACACCTAACATCATCATTACATAACTTATTTATCGTATTGATATTGTCATCATATACAATACATTCAATATCACAATGCTCTACAATTTTTTTAAGCTCACATATTTTCCATTGAGTATTTAATAAAACAGGTATACCGCCAAACTTTAAAATTCCCAAAAAAATCTCAACCCATACTATACTGTTTTTGCCGGATAATCCAATGTGACAACCTTTTTCATATCCCATTTTTAGAAAACTTTGTGCAATGCTATCTGAACTTTCATCCAATTCTTTCCAGGATAAGCTCTTATCCTCATCCTCAAGTGCTATCTTTTCAGCATACGTATTTGCATTATCTTTTAATACTTCAATAATATTTACAAACATTTTCCTACCTTTAAAATCAATGAGATACTTGTATACTAGTTGAATCGAGCTAAAAAAGGACTATAAAGTCCTTTTTTGCTTTTTTACTTTTTTTCCCAGATGTACAGAGCATTAGTATCTATGAGCTTATCTACCTCAGAGTCGCTATAGCCTATTTCTTTAAGTACTTCTCTACCGTTCTCACCTATAAACGGTCCCCTCTTATAATCAGGTACTCCCATCTCTGTAAACTTTACAGGAAGTCTAACCAATCGTCTTGTATTTCCATTTTCATATGTCATATCATAGAAACAATTGTTTGCTTCAGCCTGCTTATCATTTCTGATCTCCATCCAGTTTTGTGCTAATGCAAATGGAATATCAGCCTCTGTAAATACAGTTCTCCAATACTCTAAATCTTTCTTGTTAATAGCTTCCATTACAATATCATATACTTCTGTTCCAAGTTTGTTAGCCTGTAAGTTTGAACCGGGAAGTACTTATCGTTTTCTACTAAATCCTCTCTACCTATTGCAGCAATAAACTTCTTGTAATAAGTATTATAGTCAGGCATACATGTTTGAATAAATCTCTCATCCTTTGTTCTCCATGCTGCATTGAAAGGATTTGCACTTTCTCTAACATCTATAGGATAGCTTTGAGCAATACCCTCATAATTGGATGCTTGAATCATCATTCCGAAATTAAATATAGCACTTTCAAATAATGATGTTTCAACCTTTTCACCAACACCCTTCACTTTTGCCTGATATAGTGCTGCAAGAATTCCTGCAACAAGATTCATTCCGACATTATGATCTCCAAGTCCCGGTACTACATTCATAGGAACACTTCCCTTTTGCCTTAAGGAATCAAGGTATCCACCTCTTGCAAAGAATGCTGTGAAGTCAAATCCCGGAAGATCTTTGTCAGGTCCGAACTCTCCATATCCTGTACATATAGCATAAACAAGCTTAGGATATCTCTTCTTAAGTGTTTCATAATCTAAACCTGCTCTCTCAAGTGCCTGTACTCTCCAGTTTGTTATAAGTACATCTGCAGTATCAAGAAGTTTAAAGAATGCTTCCTTTGCCTCAGGGTTTCTCATATCCAAAGAAATACATCTTTTATTTCCGTTTTCAAGATCCCATGTTGTATTCTCATACATATCAAGAGGTCTACCTTCACTTGGTGCTGTATATCTTAGGGGATCTCCCTTTGCTGATTCGATTTTTATAACATCGGCACCCAAATCAGCCATAAATCTTCCTGATGTAGAAGCGGCAATAAATGTTGCCAATTCAACTACTTTTACGCCCTCTAAAGGTTTACTCATATCTCTTCTCCCTTTTAATTTATTCTTTGTCAAACTTTGTAACAGCCATATGAATAAGATAAGGTATCATAATTACAGGTATTGTAAGATAACCTAAATACTTATATCCAACTGCAACAATCTTGTTTAAACCTAACTGTGCAATAAAGAATGCAAGTAAAGTACATACTAATGTAACAACAATAACATTTACACCCGGCTTGTTATTAGGATCAAAATTCTTATCAATAGATGAACAAATTCTGTTACTCATTCCGGCAATCATATTAACCGCGGTTGATACAGAACCTAATACAATGAGTATTGAAATCATAGGTCTTAAGATGTCAGGTGCAAATCCTTTATTTACAAGAATAATAAGCGGAATAGATTCCTTTGCAAAATCAGGCTCATTTATAATAGCTGTAAGTCCAAGAACTGCAAGTAAACATATAAAACCGTTTACAAAAAATCCGTACACCATTGATGTCTTTGCCATATCAGGAGAATCAAAAGGTTTCGCATGCTGTACAAGCAAACCTATTGCACCCAACTGGAATGCGGCATATACAATACCCTTTATTAAAGCAGGTCCGACAGGCGCGGGATTTGCAATCTCTGCTGAAAGATTTGACATTATATCTCCCCACTGCATAATAATATTAGGTATATAAACAAGGAATAATCCTGCAACTATTAAAACTGAAAGTGTTGATGCCACTTTTCTAACAACATTTGTACCATAAACAGCAACAATAAAGATAAATAAACCTGTAAATATTGTTCCGATCCAATGATTAATCCCAAAGGATTTTTCCATTGTAGCCACACCGGTTGCAAAAGCTGCCGCAGGTGCCACACAAATGGTTACCAAATAAACCAACTCATATAATGTACTGAAAACTACAGCCAAAACATCTCCGGCTTTTTTTCCGAACTTATCATTAAATCTATAAAAACTCTTATTGAAACTTGCATAGTTATATAATTCATGTTTCTTAGCATATTTAAGTGCATACCACTGATAGAACGCACCGATTGCTTGAGTAAGAATACAGGTTACAAATGCCCATATTCCAAAGTTCAAAAAGAATGCTCTCAACTGGTTTCCTGATGCAAAACCGCCACCAAACTGAGTTGTAAACCATACGAATGCTACGCCTATCACCACAGGCATTTTGTCCTTATTAATCATGATGTTCCTCCTAAATCAACATATCTGCAAATGTTTGTAACATAGTATTTGCTTGTTGATAATTTTTCATTTGTCTGTCCACTTCTATATTTATATGTGGAATACCTGCCTCGTCTGCCGCTCTCTTTATTGGCACATAATCAAATTCTTCAGGATCGCAGAATTTAGTCATAAGAACGACTATACCATCTGCTTTTTTCTTCTTAGCTTCTTCAATTATGAAACTTACTCTTTTTTTATCTCTGTCATACAGTAGTGAGCAATTATCCATTTCTGAGAATTTCTTTGCTAAAGCATATAAATCATTTCCACTTGTAATGTCTGTTCTATATTGTCTTGATTCATATGCTATATCATCGCCTACTATCTGCAGATTATTACTGTCAAATATATTAAGCAAATCCGGTGCATCAGCCAATATACCCGTTGTATAAACTCTAAGCTTCTTAGAAATCTTTCCTTCTTTTTTTATAAGCTCGATAAGTTCCTTAACAAGTTCTGTATGCTCTTCTTTAAGCATAAACCAAGCACTCTTAAATACTGCACATCTATCTACCGCAGATACTTCATAGTCTTCTGAAATCTTTGAGAATTCTCTCATTACCCTGTTATGCTCATTATAGATTTCATATGTTTTTTGGAGTTTACTCTCATCAAACTTTTCACCTGTAATATTTTCAAGGTCATTTATCACTCTCTTATACATTTCAACAGTAAAATCAATAGCATAATCAGGTTTTCTGTTTTGTGGGTAAGTCATCGGTATAAACGGAATATCTTTTACCGCATATTTCCAGTTCTGACCTAAAGTTTTAAGTGAATCACAAAGTGACGGAACTACTATTGCACTTACTCCGGAGTAATTTCCTTTTATTCCAAGTTCCAATATAGTCTGCATTATTGAGCAAATAAATGCAGGATAATATTTCTTTGACTCGTTTATTTCAATATCTGCTCCCCATACACCCATTGGTACAAATCCAAAAGCATGAATTATCTCCTCAGGTGTATATACAGGTGCAACAGCTATAACTTTTTTCCCTTCTGCAAGGTATTTATTGAGCTGTTCCTTTGGAGACACACTAACCTTTTTTAAAGTTTCTAAACAATGCCACATAGTCTCCCCCTTAAATTTCCTTATTTACTTCCATAATCTCTGTCAAACCTTGAACCCTGGTATCATATTGAGCCTCGGAGAAGTTTCTTGGATCAGCCTGATCACCATCAAAACTTACAACAGGAATCCCACACTCCTCACCAATTTGTCTGCTCATTTCAGACATAAATCCTGACCAAAGTTTACAAGATCTGTTTGTATGTACAAGAAGTCCTTCAACACTGTTATCTTTACAAAGCTTATTCTCTTATCTCTTGCATGTTCTATATTCATACAGTTAGGAACATTTGCATATGCTCTGCACATTCCGTCAAAGTCATCATAAATAAATCCAAAAGCATCAGCATATATGGTTGTAACCATATTTATTCCACGACTCTTAAGTCCTGTAGCTGTAGCACGAAGCCATGGCCAACATGCTATACCCTCAAACATAATTCTGTATTTTTCTTCACCCTTAAATGTAGACTCACCTTTTTCATGATTTTCTTTATACTCTTTAAGCAAAGTCTCCATTGCCTCCGCAGCTTCAAGCTTTCCTCTGGCTGTAACCATAACAGCCATATGATTTAATAAATCAAATCCGTTAAATGGTGATGGTGAATATTTAGCTGTAGCAGTTGCCTCAAGCCATGCTCTGGAGCTTCTTCCTGATATCTTTCTTACTTCTTCGTATCTTTCATCGCTCCACTTTTTACCTGTAATCTCTTCTAATTGATGTATTGCATCCCAAAACTGATTTCGAATATAAGCTGTCATTGCCTCTGACACTTCATAATCAGGATTAAAAGGAATATCTATCATAATCATAGGAATATTCAATTCTTTGGCAATGTTCTCATACCATTTAATCATACAGTTGCATATATTATTACAACATAAAACGAAATCCGGTTGTGGCATATCTTGTTCCGGTGCTTCCTTAAGTTTCATATATGCAAGAGAGATTCTGGCATATGCACAAATATCATTAGAATATCCATCGCCTTCACTCTCACTACACATTCGTTCTCCGCCACCTCTGGCTGCGATTCCGGCTGCCTGATTTTCAGGATAACATACATATAATCCTAATGTTTCAGGAATCTCTACCGGAAAGTTACTTGCGCACCATCCTACCAATTCGCCTCGCTGTTTAGCCTCTACGCAGTCACTGTATGCCTTTGCTGCTATCCTACCCAATCTAGCTTTTGCACTGTTTGGATCTATTGTAGGCTTTTGTTTTTTAGCTTCTTCCACTAGTTTCCTCCTACTTTTAATATAAAAATTTATGACTTTTTAAAGCCGTATATTGCGGCTCCAAGTGCTCCCATAAGTTGAGCGTTCTTACTAAACACTATATTTACACCGAGTTCTTTACTCATAGCATTTCTAACCCCTGAGTTTTTTGCTACACCGCCACTCATGCATACTTCTTCAACTATTCCGACTCTCTTAGCTAAAGCGGCTACTCTAATCGCAACAGATTTACATATTCCGGCTACCAAGTCCGGGATATTCCTTCCTGTAGCAAGTTGAGATATAACCTCCGACTCTGCAAAGACTGTACATGTACTTGATATATTTGCCGGATCATCAGATTTTAACGCTTCTATCTCCAACTCGTCTATTTTAAGATTAAGTATATTAGCCATTACATCAAGAAATCTTCCGGTTCCTGCCGCACATTTATCATTCATAACAAAATTTGTCATTTTACCGTTAGCTGCAAGTGATATCACCTTGGCATCCTGTCCACCGATATCTATTACCGTTCTGACATTTGGAAACTCTTTATGCACTCCAAGAGCGTGGCACGTCAACTCACTGACTTTATAATCAGCCAAATCGTAGTTCATTCTTCCATAACCTGTAGCAACTACCGACTTAATATCTTTTAATTCCAGTTTTGAAGAGTTTAGTACATTTTTGACTGCTTCTTCTACACCGGCAGTGCCCACAGTTGCTACAATTATTGAAGAAGCTACTATTTTTTCTCCATCCTCCAATATTACAGCCTTTGAAGTGGTTGATCCGATATCAACACCTAGTGTGTACATAAATTTCTCCTTTATACCTTGTCTACTAGTATACAAGTAATCACAAAAATAAATTTGTTAATAATATAACTAACATTTTATGTTATAAGATTATCAATTCTTATTAAATTTGTAAATATGCATTTTTTTACTATATTTACATATATTTTTTTATTTATTTTTTTCATCCATTTATTATTTCATCTCAAATTTTGTACATTTAGCATATTATCATGATTTTTTTATTATAATTTTTGCACTATATTATTAATGTTCTGTAAATCCATGTGGTAAACTTTACCAAATTGATAAAGATTGTAAAACTTAAACATTATTTTGTGTTTTTTATGATATGAAATATTTGGGATATTGCTTTATTGCACTTTCATATATATCTGTAATTGTTTCTAAGTGTGCAGCCATGCACTTCTGTGCTTTATTGAGATCATTGCTTTTTATTCCTTTTACTATATTCTTATGTTCCTCTACAAGCTCGTGTATACGATCTGCAAACTTAACATCAAAGTTTCTCCACCTGGAAATGTGAAGCATAATATCACTCAGAATTACAACTAACGCATATCTGTTTACACTATCAATCATTGTTTTATGAAATTCGCTATCAAGTATTCCAAATCTGCGTGAATATGTCTTCTCATCTATATATTTCTCTTCTTCTTCAATATTCTTCTCAAGCTTCTTTACAAGTTCCAACCTTGCAGATTCATCCAACTTGGTAAACATCTCATATATAACTTCTTTTTCCACTGCTGTTCTAAGCATTAACAAATCTGATATATAGTTCAAATCAATCTGTGTTACATAAGTACCCCTTTGTGGTCTTACCTCTACAAACTTTAGCTGAGCCAATTTTGTAAATGCATTTCTTATTATAGATCGGGATACACCGTAATCTATGCACATTTGATTTTCACTTATAAGTTGTCCGGGTTCAAGCTCAAGCCTTATAATCCTTTTTAAAATACTCTTATAAACTTCTTCGGCAGTATACACCTTTTTCTCTTCTGTCATTTTATTTATCCTTTAAAACCATTTATTAAACTAATTTATTATGTTTATTAGTAAATTATACTACAAAAGTCGATTTTTTTCTCAAAAAGAAAGACCGAAGTCTTTCTTTATATCTTTTTATTAATACTGTAATCCACTATCTTTAAATACATTTCCCTGATACTGAGCTTCACCGAATCCAAGAATAAGGAAACATACGAATGGTGCAAAGAATAATCCTGCCGCAAATCCTAAATCATATCCGAATGCTTTTGAAATCCAATAACAAAATCTTGCTCTTGCTACAATAAAGAATATGAATAAAGCAAAACCAACTAATCCAAACAAACCACCTATAAATCCTCCACCCCTTGATATTGGAGAAACAACAAAGTTATTAACTAAAGCTGCAACCCAAAGGAAAATAACATAGTTTGGAACCCACACTTTTTCAGCAAGAGTATAATCATTGTAAAAAGGAATAATTGCTTTCCAACCTTCAATATTCATCTTTTCAAAAGTTTTGAACATTCCAACAACTGAAACAATATAAAAGATGATACCGATACAACTAAAAGCAACTGCAAAAGCTGCAAGTGCTGCGAATAAACCTACTCCATCCATAGTAGACCTCCTAAAAATTCTTCTAATTGATAAAACAATAAATTTTATACCAATTTTTCTTTAGGATTATATACTATTTTTCTTATTTTTTTATCAACAAATTTACGACTTAAATTTTTCTTACTTTTTTTATAACAATATCCCATGAAAAAAATATTTATTTTCATAACTCTCTGTTAACTTTTAAAACAATTCATTTACGGCCATTTTTATAATCTTTTTACAGTATTTGATTTTCTTATTTTTCTTTAATACTTTAGAATATACTTCTTCATTTCCTAATATCATTCCCCAGATTTCTTTAAGTTTAAACAAAGTATTTCTTTCTCCGAAATCTAAAGTTAAATACTCTTCTACTATATCATCCAAAAAAATTCAACTGTCTTTTTCAATACTGATAATTTCTTTATTTTTGTTTTTATAGATTCGCCAATTAACGGATTTTTTTACTAATCCCCTTCCAATCATAACGCCTGTAACTTTATCATTGGAGATTTGTATTTTTTTAAATTATTAAAATCATCTAATGTATTTATATCTCCATTATATATAATATCCTGCTTTAGATCATTACACGCTTGTATAAATGAAGGTAGATATATATTATTTTTTATAAAAAAATCACTTCGTAATCTCGGATGTATTATTATTTCACTAAATTCATATTTTTTTCATAGACCTTTAACAAATCGTCCCATTCTTTGTAATCCGAGAATCCTATTCTGGTTTTTACTGAAAGTTTTATATTATCTTTCTTTTTTTGAATATATCATAAAAAAATTTATCTAAGGCATCAGGATCTTTTTAAAAAGCCGGAACCACGCCCCTTTGATGTTACAGTACCTGAAGGGCAACCAAGGTTTATATTGAGTTCACTATAACCCATCTCCTCTATTTCATCTGCAAGTTTTAAAAAAATCTTCTGCATTATTTGTAAGTATTTGCGGTATCAGATATTGTCCCTTATTATATTCTATATTCAGTTCCATCAACTCTGATTTAGAAAAATCCTTTTTTTCATATGTGGTGTAATGAAAGGTGTAAAAAAATTTGTCTACTCCTGTAAAAATACTTTATATAAACTTTTCTAAAAACATAATTTGTTACACCTTCCATAGGTGCCATATATATATCCATAAATCTCCTTAACAAAAAAGCATGGAAGGTTTTACCCTTCCATGTAAGTTTATCATCTTATATATTTTTATCAAATACAAATTTTAATTTTGTTCTGAACTTGTACTGCTTGGTGGCTGTGGCATTTCAAGTTCATTACCGTTTGCATCGGTAGGCTTTTGTGGTGGCTCTCCTATAGGATGATTTCCTCTGGGACCTACGTTTCCATCAGGGGCACCCATTCCTCCAGGTCCTCCCATTCCCCTACCGGTACTTTCACCGATAGTATTTCCACCTGCTGTTATAGCAACTTCACTGCTGTTATCTCCGGCAGTTACTGTATATGTTTCTCCGGTAGTTAACTTGTCTGAAGATATAACTGCAAAATTGAAGGACTTAGCAGCTGTATAGCTTACTACAACATTACCGCTCTTATCTGTTACCTTTATTTCAGTGCCTGCTTCAATTGTACTTGAATAGTATACAGTTATAAAGTTCTGTGTTGAATTACTTGAAAATGTCTGTGACATCTACCGAATCAATAGTTATACTTCCACCAAGTATAATAAGATTATCTTTTGACTTTATTGCCGTCGCAAAATTCGAATCAATATTTAAATTACCGTTTCCATTAATAGTTAAATTGTTTTTAACAAAGAGTGTTGCATCCGGCTCATCTTCACCATCTGCATACTCATAAGTTGTTACGTCAGTTAATGTATTTGTAGTTTCGTCTACAAGTGTAATTACAACTTTCTTACCTGTAGCTGTATTGATAGCTGATGATGTAGTATTTTTAATATTAACACCATTAAATACCAAGTGTACTACATCTTCATCACCTACTTCAGTTATTATCTATCCGTCAAAATCTCCGCTAAGAACATATGTACCTGCCTTTGTTATTTTAACATTTCCATCTTCAAACTTAGCACCGTCTCCTGTTATATTTGCACTTCCTGCACTAAGCTCAATCTTTGTATCTGAATCTGAGTAAGAAGTATTGAGGTCTTCGTCTGAATATTCACCTGCTGTTGTTATACTTGCAGTATTTGTTACAATAGTCTCAGTCTGTTGTGTTAATGTTTCTGTAGTAGTTGTTGTCTTTTCATTTGAACAACCTACTATTGCTAATCCAAGTGCCATAACCATAAGCCAAGCTGGCATTTTCTTCTTATTCTTTTTCATATTGTACCTCGTTTATAAAATGGGGTTTTTGTTTATGCCCTGTATTATCCAATAAAGATATGTTCAAAATATGTGCTTCAAGTGTAAAGTTTGTGTTTTTTTCTTATATTAATATTTTAATAATTTAATTTTTAATAAAAACAGCTTTCATACCTTTTTAAGTACTGAAAGCTGTCATAATAATAAATTCTATTAATTCTCTCTACATTCCATAGCATGAACCATATTTACAACAAATTCATGCGTAGGCACTTTAATACCTGCTTTTTTTGCTGCTCTTACTACAGAACCACTTATTGTATCAACCTCTGTTTTTCTTCCGGCACACAAATCGGCGCATATGGATGTGACACCTTCAGGCGATTTTATAGTTACATTTTCTACATCATGTGTTATTTTCTCTTCATCAGCATCGAGTCCAAGCTTATGCGCAACTTCAACAGCCTCATGAATCAAAGCCTTAGTCATATTCCAAGCATATTCATTTGATCTGATATATCCAATCTTAACCTGTAATATACCTGTAACTACACTTAAAGATACATTTGTAAAAAGTTTATTCCATATAAGCTGCTGTATATTATTATGAATCTTTACATTAAATCCACAGCAATCAAAAGCTGATTTTACCTGATTTAAAAATTCTACATTTTCATCTATAAGCATACCTATATTAGTATTACCAACACCACCTCTTCTAATATGTCCTGCACCTAGTACAGCACCGTTATCTTCGGTAGTTCCAATAATTATATGGCTTTTATCTACGAACTCTCCAAGTATATCTTCATGTCCTGAACCATTTTGAAGAGTTAAAAGATATGTATCTTTCCCTATTACATTTTTATTACCTTCTAGAGCAGCTCTTGAATACAGTGATTTTACAAATAATACTACGAGATCCACAACAGGCATATCTTTACTGTTTTTTACAGCCTTCGGTCTATAAATATTACTCTTTCCATCCTCCTCAAGTGTAATTCCATTTTCATTTATATGATTTACAACGGTTTCATTTGTATCAATCAAATAAACTTCATTATTTAACGATAAATGTCCGCCATAAATGGAACCCATTGCTCCTGCTCCTATTATAGCTATTTTCATAAAAGAATCTTCCTTCCAAAAGTTTCAATTAGCTAAACTCCGCAAGCCCCTCAATGGCATATGCACGAACAGGGCTTGAATCCAGTCCGATAATAGGGAGTGGTGAATATGACATAAAGAATATATTCTTCTCAAGTAATTCAAGGTTTCTTAAAACTTCAAGGAATACAATGTTCTCTGCCAATAATATATCATGGAAAGGCTTAACATCCTCATTACAGTTTTCGATAGAAACACCGTCTCCAAAACCAACGCATTTTACTTTATGATCACTGAACCACTTTGCTGTATCTCCGTTTACAAAGAGTCTCTTATCGATCTCTGTATTTGTGTCCTTTGTAAATGGTGTAAGCTTATATGAAGAATCAATTATAACGATATCTCCCTCTCTTACCATACTTGCTTCTCTGTCAAGATCTGCTGCTGTAATATGTGAATTAGGAGCAACAGTCTCTTTGAAATCTACATAAACAGCTCTTCCAAGGAATGTTGAAAGAGGAAGCTCTGCTACACTTGGCCAATTATCATCATGATGGTATGGGCATTCACAATGTGTTCCCAAATGACTCATAATATCTATATTAGTATGAAAGTCAGGAATCGGTCCTCCCGTATTAAAGCGGAACAAATGACATCTTCTCTTTTCTGTTTCCGGATCCAAGATCTTTGATAAATCTATAAGTCTGAGTCCATTACCCAAATTAAATACTTTTTCCATATTTTTCCTTTCTCGTGGCCATTCCACTAACAATAAATTTATAACAAATCTGATAATATCAGTTTTATTATTATTAATTATATTTTTACCTTAATAACAACTTTTTTAACCGGAATAGATTTTTCTACACTGCATCCCGGCATATGCGCATCTTCCGGAGCTACAACAATAAAGTCTCCCGGATTTAATATCACATATCCATAGTTCTTCGGCATATCATAAAATCTTACATCTTTGTCAGGATTAAAACTATTCTCTTTTAATCCGTCTCTTTTACATATTCCAAAGAGCTCCATCCCGTCTACAAGATATTGAACATCAAAATATAAATCGTGAGTTTCAAATTTCTTCTCTTCCACCGGTAATGTACTGTATTCTTGAACGTTAGCAACTACAGTTTCTCCCAATATAGGATATTTTCCGGCAACCAATGTCTTTAAATCCTGTTCTTTCAGCCATTTATAGGCAGCCAAAAATTTATCTTCCAAATAATTATATTTTTCAGCTAATTTAACTTCCGAATAAAACATATTCACCTCTTAAAAATCATTTTATGAAATGTCGATTACATCCAAGTTACCATCTGCTATAGATTGAATTTGAGCCCATATCTGTTCATCAACATTAACTCCATTTCCATACTTGCCCGCCTTCTCTTCAATGTATTTTCACCGGGAGATTGTACAGGTAATTTGGGATCAATAGGATGCGCACTGTCGGCTCTTTTAACTCTGGCATTCCATTTGTTTTGAATTTCTTCTTTTTCTCCAAATAGATAAGGATCAATAGCAATAAAAACCTGAGAACATCCTGTGCAGCTTCCTCTCTTCTCATCATCCAAATCAGCACCTGTTCTTCCGTTAGCCAATGCAGATGCGAGTAAATCCAGTATTAACGCCATTGATGAGCCCTTCCAATATCCGGTAGGTAAAATTCTCTTGGTTTTTTCTATAGCCGCAGGATCATAGGTTAAATTACCTTCTTCATCAAATCCACCCGGATAGGGTAGGTTTTTTCCTGCCAATCTATATACTCCCAACTTACCGAAGGCATACTGACTCATTGCCATATCAAGTACTATTTCACCATCTTCTCTTGGAACAGCAACACAAAAAGGATTATTTCCCACACTTGGCTCATCACTGCCCCACATTGGCATACAACTTTCTGTAGCTATCCAGCACATACCGATTTTACCATGTTCTGCAATCTTCCATGCATATGTACCGCCACGCATCCAGTGTGTAGCATTCTTAAGTGTAACCATTCCAATCCCGTGCTCTTTTGCAAGCTCCGCTGCTCTATCTGCACAAAAAAATAGCATTACTTATCCCCGGTCCAAGATTACCGTCGTAATTCTCAGCAAATCCTCTATGTTTCACCAACACAGGCTCAGCATTTGGGTTTACCCATCCTTTTTGGATATAATCGATAAATCTCGGGACTCTGTTGGCTCCATGACTTTCCACTCCATCAGCACTTGATTCAGTATGTATTCTTGCACATATATTTGCCTTGTCTTCATCCATTCCGGCATTTATCAAAGCTTTCTTTATTGTTGACATCAACATATCAAAGTTGATTTTAATACTCATTTATATTTCCTCTCATCTGTTTACAGAATACCACATCATCTCCTCATAAAGTCCTGAAGCTTCATTAGTCGAATATCCATAAACAAGCAATACGTCTAAAAGATATGGTGAAAATTTAATTCCGGAATAACTGAAGGCAAAAGACATAGCTGCTATCTCACTAAGTGCAATTAAACATGAATTATAGTGAAGGAAACCTAGTGACCAAAGTCTGATCTTTTCAGTTTTAGTATAAATTTCATTCTTATATTTTTCCTCGATACTGTGAAACAGTTCATGAAGCAATAAAACATCAGCAATATTTACAGAACCTAATACATCTTTTATATCATCTTCCTTTATAAATTCTTTTACCTTATTTATAGCATCCATATAAATTCTTATATGATTCGGCTCTCTAAACTCAGCAAATAACACCCTATCGGTACTTTCCGGTAGAGTAGGGTATTCCACTTCCATTCCAATGGCATTTGCCAATTCCTCAGGTGATAAATTCCCATACTCTTTTTTTGACTTGTCAGCCCATTCAGCCCCACATTCCCAAGCTTTTTTCATGTAAATTTTTCTTTGATCATCTGAAACTTTACCATCAAGAGGATCCCTTGAAAATGCATACCTATCCCAGTTCAAAAGAGGAATATCAGCCAAATTCCTTAGCATATCCACCAATTCTCTTTTTTCAAAATTTGGCCTTTCATAAAGAACAGTTCTTTGTTTACCAAATATACCGTCAAATAGTGGTTTTAAATCCATAGGTTGTTCGCCCATATATCCTCCAAAGTTTTTTTACATAAATTAAACACTTGTTGTTGAAGCTACAATGATTATTTCTTCATTCATATCTCTATCACCAAGGTCCAAATCCATCAGTAAATAAATTTGTTCTAAGTCTACTGCAGAATAATCACTTACTCTAGGTCCATAGCAAACAAAATAATCCGGCCTTATAACTGAATCTGTTTAAACTCAGCTTGTTCTTTCCAAAGTTCTTCTACAACTTCTTTATAGTTCTCAACTCTACACCTTCTTACAGAACCTGTAGAACATTGTACCTTTATAAATCCTTTTTTATCTACTATTCTTACAGCATTTTTCTCTTTCTTTGTCGCCTCAAAAACAAAGAATTTATCAGTTTTATCTGCTAATCTTATATCTATAGCATCCTTACCGAAATCTCTTGTTACCAACTCTGTAGCTTCAACTTCGTCACATTCCTTTAACAAATCTGTAGATTTTACCTCTGTTGAACCTGTAGCTATTGCAGTAACCTTTCCTGTTTGAGAATCTATCTCCACATGTACTTCTATAGAATCAGGATCCGCACCTGAATTTATTGCACTGTCTATAGCTTCTTTCTTAAGCTCCCTTATATCTTCCTGTGAAGGGTTTGGTATAACCCTTTCAACAACATCTCTTACCATAGCAAGAGCAACTCCGATTGAAGATATAACCTCTGCATTTTCAGGTATATCGTAATCCAGTCCAAGCTTTGACGCACAATACGGAACCAGAGCCGCAGCACCACCTCCACAACCTACAAGTTTCATAGTGTCATGATCAAGCTGATATTTTTCCGCTAAAGCATTAATACATGCAGATACCTTCTCATAATCCTTATCAAGTATCTTTGTCGCAAGCTGTTCTACAGTTATACCAAACTTATCTGCAACCGGTTGCATAGCTTTTCTTGCCGCATTTGCATTACCGAAAGCAAAGAACTTTTCATCTACAAGTCCAAGTACATTAGCTGCACAGGTATTTGTAAAGCATATCTTCTTCCCATTTGCAAGCCTTATTACACAGTAATCTGCAGGATCTCCCTTCTTTGGACTTACAAGCTCTATTTGTGGATCCACTATCTCTTCTTCCGGGTGTAAAACATGCATATTCACAACCTGCGATATGTGCTGAACGTGGTCCTACATCTACTACATCCTTATCACTGATTCTAACCATTGAACCACCGGCACATCCAAGGATTCTTACATCCAATGAGTTAATATATGTATCATGTCCACCAATTTTTGCATAATCCACACCCGGTCTACCGTTTTTAATTACACCTATATTAGTAGTAGTTCCACCAACTTCAAAGTATATAGCATTTGATGCTCTAAGATACATGAGTGACCCCATTACAGAAGCCGCAGGTCCTGAAAGTGCTGTCAAAATAGGACGTTTTCTCATTTCATTTATTTCCATAACACCACCGTCACCACGCATTATCATAAGAGGTACCGAGACTCCGGCTTCTCTTACTGATGACTCTGTAGCATTAGCTGTTCCCATCATCTTAGGTAAAATAGATGCATTTATAGCCGCAGTTCTTGTTCTTCTTGTAAGTCCATATAGCTTTGTAATATCTGAAGCCATTGTAACAGGTACATTCTTCTTAGAAGCCAGATCATGTATCTTCTGTTCTTCTTCCATACTGTCTACACCGAAAGCCATAGAAGCTACAATAACATTAGTGCCTTGGTTTATAAGATCATCTATATTCTGATTGATAACATCATCGGTAAGCTGCTTCTTCTTAATAAAAGTATTAAAAACTTTTATTACTCTTCCAACCTTCTCATCAAGTACGATGTCTTTAAGTTTAAGCTGTCTTTTTGCTAAAAACCCTTCAAGACCACCACCTGCAATTCCTATAATACCTACATTAGCAACATCACCTTCTATAAATGCATTTGTAGCCTGAGTAGTGGAATGGGCTACGAAAACCACATCTGAAGGATCTATATTGAAGTTTTTTAGACAATTTCTAAAGCTTTCTACAACTCCGGCCGCTACGCCATCCTTATCATCATGTGTTGTTTTAACCTGGTCTTTACCAATAATCTCATGTGTCTCATTATCCATGGCCACACATTTTGTATGTGTTCCGCCCACATCAATGCCCATACGGACTTTTCTGTTTCCCATCGCTTCTACCCTTCTAAGTTTTTATAGTTTTTGAGATGCCAAAATATGGCATCTCATTAAAATTATTTAACTGCTGACATTAACCAAGTTGCTCCAAGACTTCCGAGCAAAATAAATGTAGCTACATATTGTAATACACCTGCAAAGTATGCATTTGGAATAGATAACTTTAAGAAATCTTTTGACTCTACCTTTGTGTATGCAAGTCCCCATGCTACCCACGACTGTGTAATACATGATCCTATATTTACTGTAATTGTTGGTATTGCAAATAATGCATATAGGAATGGTACAGAGAAATCACCGATATGCATTACAACTCCAAGAGTTGCCGCACCACAACCTACAAGTGTCATAGGACCTCTGAAAAGACCCATAAATAACAGTACAGCAAATACTATACAAAGAACAAGTTCATTCTTTGGGAATACCCCACCAAGTACCACCTTAAAATATGGTGCCGCATATGATGCAACCTGATTAAACATAGGCAATGTTAAAAGGAAACCAACTAACGGTGCTGTATCTACTACGCCGTCATAATATAATTTATTTATAAGCTGACAATTCTCTTTAAAACTCCCCTTCATCTTTCCGCAAAGGAAAAGTGCTGCAAAACCTGCAATTACAAATCCGCCGATAACTGAGAAATCAAGCCAGATCTTCAATACAACAGGTACTATAGGAAGTATAAGTGTATAGAAAGGTGCATTCTTTTGCTGAACACCCTTATTTGTTGTAGCCGCCCAGGCATGTGATGTTTTTGACTTTGCAAGATAAACACCTGAAAGAACAGTTGTTGTTACTAAAAGTATTACAAGTGCAACATATCCCCACTTTGCAGCATACCATCCAAGAGTAAACTCAGGCATCTGCTCAGGTGTTATAAAGAATGCTCTATACTGTGCAAAGTTTACAGGATTTATATATATTCCGGCAGCTACAGAACCCATAAATGAGAACATTGCAATAGCCTTTGGTACACCAAGTGACATAAGAATAGGTAAAACTATAACACCGATAGCAATTACAGGTCCCGCTCCTGTCATTGCGGTAAAGATAATTGCTGTAACTATATTAAGAAGTGCAATAGTTACCATTGGCCTGTCTCCACCAAGCTCCACTGTTTTTCTTATAAGTGTTGAAGCAATTCCTGTTTCCATAAGTACACGACCAAACCATGCACCCCAGCAGACATTAACTAAAGTAGTTCCCCAACCTTCAGGTGCACTTTGGAAAATCTTATTCAGTGCTGCCATAACACCTTTTAATCCGGCAAACTGTAGTGCTTCATTCTGGGCCAGGAAATCAGCGCTTGCACCAAGAGTTCCGGCAAATGATAAAACAGTCCAGATAATAGTTATGATCAAAAATCCGATCATAAGGTTATTTCCGGATATACAATACCATGCCAATCCGAAAAAAGTTAAAATTAGAATTATACCAATAATATATTCCATAATTTCCTCCAAAAATAAACTTAATAAATCTTTTGCAGGCTAGCCCTGCTCCATAGCTTACCTCCTTCCACACTATGGTTTAATAAAACTATATCTTACTCCCGGTATATAAACCGAAAAAAATCATATATAATATTTTTCTAAACTATTGTATTACTTTATTTATTCAAAATAATCAGTGTAAATGCCTTCAAGAAAATCAATAGTAGATATAATACTGTTATATCTGTTTGAACAGATCATGGTAAGGAGCTCAATCTGGCAATTCTCCAACTGCTCAGACATAAGCTTTATCTCCATCATTGTATTTTCCCATGCATTTAATGAAAAGTTAAATGTATTATAATTGTAAGTACTGTACTTTAAAAAACTTAGTCTATACATATCCGCATCTAATTTATCTAAGAAAGAATATGCATACTCCCTATTGCTCTCTTTAGCCAAAGTATTATAAAATCCCCATTCAAGCATTAGCATATCATATTCATCCTGCGGCTTTTTTATAGTCTTAAGCCTATTAACATAGTCTCTTACAAGCTCAAGTTGTTCCCCGTTTTTCCTTTTGTTTACAAGTTCAAATAATATAGCCTGTTCCAATACAAGATGAGCATGTGTAGCTTCTCTGATAATATTTTTTTTTATTCTGGTAACCACCGAACCTTTTTGAGGTAATATGTCCAAGTATCCCTCATCAGAAAGGCTTGTCAGCACCTTTCTGACTTGCGGTCTACCCATATCCTCTTCCGAAGATATAAAATTTTCACTCAGTTTATCTCCAGGTTTTAGTTCCATAGAAATAAGCTTTCGTTTTAGCTTATCATATAGTTGATTCATACTTACTCCAAAATTGTTTACAAGTTTAATATCACTTTAAAAATAATAACATGTCATATCTTTAAAATCAAGTTTATTTTTTTCTTTATTTAAAATAAAACACTGAATTTTATATTGAAATCATGCTATAATATACTACATGTTTGCAATATATTCAGCCTGATATACAACATTGATTATATACGTGTATCAAAATTGTTTACATGATTATTTATATATTGTCTACAAGTTGAATTGGTTCGAATCAGCATTACTAAAATAAATTTGAGTTTAGAAAATACAGGAAAGATATGAGTTTAAAAAAACCAGTTATCAAAATATTCAAATAAATTTATACAAAGAAGGCCCTCTGAAGATACCAGACAATACGTATATAGAATATTAAGTACATTAATTCTTAATATGGTTCTTTCACCGGGACAAAGGATGAACGAACAGGATCTTGCATCTTTTATGAATGTAAGTCGTACTCCCCTTCATGATACATTTCCAAAGCTGGCAAGGAATAATCTTATTGAAGTTATTCCTATGAGAGGTTCTTTTGTTTCAATGGTAAGTAGAAAAAGGATCGAAGATTCCGTATGGCTTAATGAACAATTATGTATATCCATGATACATGGAATTTTTATCACAGATGCCAAGCGTACAGAATTAAATATATTAAATGAGATACTTTCACAACTTGAATATAACTATATTCACAGTGATTTTTTTCGCGCCTCCAGATCATTGGCTCAGTTTTATAATCAACTTTTTATTCTTGGCGGAAATTTTGATACATTGTGGCAATCATTATATGAATATGAAGCGGATCTGTTCAGGTTATACTCTCTCGCTTTGAGGAATGTAAACTATGCAAAGAAAATACATAAAAGTTTATCCACACTTACATATGCTTTACTAAACAGAGATAATGATTTGGCTTGCCAATTATTTTCAAGGCATATGGAAGATATTCTCAATATGATAGATGCCCTTAATTCAGAGCATGAAGAACTGTTTAAAAACAATGGTGATTTAAAAAAATATCAACCATTATTAAATCGTGTTTAATCAATAGTTTTCTATTGTTTTTATATATTTTACTTCCGTTTTACGACAGATAGGAGTTTCTATGATTTATGGTAATATCAAAAATGAGTTTTTTGAAAGACATTGTGCTTTACTTCCACAACCACTTGCTCTTGCTCTAAAATATTTAAGTGACAATGATATGACAAAGGCGACTCCCGGTGTTTACGATTTAACACTTGGAGAGAGCAAATGTATCCTTCAGGTTTTAGACCTGCAAACATCCGAAAGATCGAATTTACGTCCTGAAATACACAGAAAATATATAGATGTTCAGTTCCTTGCAGATGGAGGTCCTGAAGAGGCTGCATTTTGGAATGATGACTACATTTTAGATGTTGATGAGGATTTGCTTGCTACAAAAAGAGATATTTTATTCTATAAAAATTCAGATACTATAAAAGAAGGAAGAATTTATCTCATACCGGGAACATTTGTCTGCTACTTCCCATGGGATGTACATGTTCCTGCCATACAAACCGGAGATATCGGCAGGCCTATCAGAAAGATAGTCATTAAAGTTCCAATTGAAGATTGTTATAAGTAATATAACTAAAAAGGGGCTGTGAAATAAGTACCTAAAAGAAATAGGACCATTCGATCATGCGAAAGGTCCTATTTTTGTGGTAAAATTAACTTGCAATGAAAAATTTACACACTAATTATTGTAATTCAAAACAAGGATATTTACCACTGTTTCTTTCAGATTGTTTGGATCTGCTGGATCCTGTTTTAACATTTGACAGATTGATGGGAGGAATCGATTTAAACAAGTATCTGACGGATATTTCGGAGTACACAACCGGACGACTCAGATATAATCCGGTCAACATGTTAAAAACAGTACTTTTCGGATTTATGACTAGCGGTTACTGCTCTCTGAGAGAACTGGAAGACAACTGCAAAGTTAATATCAGGTTCATGTATCTCATGGATCACCGGACTCCGTCATACAGAACCTTTGGATATTTCATCAATGAAATACTTCAAGATAAGATTGAAAACATTTTTAACGACATCAATCATGCTATCTTTAACGAGGAGCATGTAGATCTACAACATCTCTACATCGACGGCTCCAAGTTTGAAGCAAACGCAAACAAGTATACCTGGGTATGGAAGAAGGCTACGGAAAAGTTCCGTTACAAGCTTTACGAAAAAATCACTGCAGAGATTGATGAAATTAATGCAGAAATCGCATGGAGTGGGGTGCAGATCACAACAAACACAGAGTATGTACCGGATTATCTGAATGAAATCATTGAGCAGCTATTACTTTTATGGGAACTGGATACAAGTGCATTTGTTTACGGAAGCGGAAAGCGAAAATCCAAAGAACAGCGTCATTATGAACACTTGACTACTTTCTGTCAGAAGCTTCAAGAATACATACAAAAAATTGAAATCTGTGGTCCTGACCGAAACAGTTACTCTAAAACAGATAACTCGGCTACTTTTATGCGTATAAAAAAGGATTACATGGGCAATGATCAGCTTCTGCCGGCATATAATGTACAGATTGGTGTAGCAGATGAATATATTGCAGTTGTTGACGTGAACCATTATCGTTCGGATATGGATTGTTTCGTTCCTTTGATGGAGCACTTCAAACAAACTTATGGATTCTATCCCAAATATCCTGTGGCAGATGCCGGATATGGCTCATACAACAATTATATTTTTCTGTGAGCAGAACGGAATTGAAAAGTAGTATGAAATTTCCAATGTTTAAAAAAAGGAAACTAAGGATCGTAAATATCATGAAGATCCATTTCGTGCAGTTAACTTCAGAATTGATGAGCAAGGAGTCATGAGATGTCCTAACGATAAAGCATTCCATTTTTTATGCAGAAAAGATGTGAGGGGAAATCAGTACGGACGCAAGGAAGAACTGTATGAATGTGAAGACTGTAGCGGATGTCCATATGCAAAGAAATGTAAGAATACAGATAAGAATCGAACCGTTCGGATCAATCAGGAACTAACTTCCATGCACCAGGAAGTAATAGAAAACCTAGAAAGTATCCATGGTGCGTTATTACGAATGAACCGTTCGATACAAGCAGAAGGCACTTACGGAATTATGAAAAACGACCGTTGGTACAAGAGAATTGTCCGAAGAGGTATTCATTCAGTCAAACTGGAAGTTTTACTCGTGGCGATAGGACATAATTTATATAAATATCAGAAAAAAAAGATGAGAAACAGAACTGCCGCATAGATTCAAAAAAAGAATTTCTATGGGGTAGGGGAAGTGCGCTTTTTTCACGTATGATTTCAGTAAACTATACACAATAAATGTAAAAAGGGAGATGCGAAAAAACTCAATCGAGTTTTTTCACATCCCCTTAATTATTTTCTAAAAATTATTTTGCTACATAAACTCCGTCGTTATTTACATAGTAACCGTCAGGAGTTGTTGCATTGTACCACATAGCACCGTTAGCATCGAAATAGTACCAAAGATGTGTATTCTCTGTGAGTAACCAACCGATGTTCATATGTCCGTCGTCATGTAAGTAGTACCAGTTGTTATTAATATGTAACCATGAAGTATACATATAACCGTCTGCATTGAAATAATACCAGTTAGAATCCTTGAATACCCAAGTATTCTTTGCATAATTTCCTGCACCATAGTTTAACCACCAGCCGTTAGCATCCTTCACCCATGTACCTGCTGAAGAACTTGCAACTGAAACTGAACTGCTTCTTCTGTTGCTTGAACCTGAACCACCTGATGATGAAGAACCGCCTCTTCCTCTTCCTGAACTTGAAGGTGTCGCTATTGATGGTGTTGAAGGTGTTGCTGTTGATGATGTTGCCACTACTGCAGCAGTACTTCTTGATGGTATAATAATTGTTGATGGAGCTGCATTAGCTGCAAAAACTGCTCCAAATGTTAATCCTAATCCTAATGTAAGTGTCGCTATTAAACGTTTCATATATCCCTCCATATATCAAATTAATTTAATATTTCTTAACGAAACATTTAGGATAATAACATCATTCAACAAATAATGCAATGCAAATTACCTTTCTAAAAAAATTACAACTTTCTTACAGAATAAAATGTAATCTACAAAAACATATATATTTAATGATACTATCAATTAACTTTTGTTAACTTTTTATATTCAAAAATTTTTAATACAAAAAGAGGAAGGTATTCATTCATTCCCCTCCTCCTAAAACTTTACTTTTTATCAAATTTTTCAAGCGAATCCCATACACCGAGTATATACATTACACCCAGTGCTCTATCATACAGACCATATCCCGGTCTACACTGTTCATCCCAAATATGTCTTCCATGGTCCGGACGTATATATCCGGTATATCCACAGTCATGATAAGCTTTTATAATATCAAGAATTCCTACATCTCCGTCACAGTCTCTATGTGAAACCTCTGAGAAGTCACCACCCTCATAATGCTTTACATTTCTGATATGTGCAAAATATATTCTATCGCAGTGTTTTCTAACTATGTTTGCAACTCTATTATGCTCATTTGCACCAAGTGAACCGGAACAAAGTGTAAGTCCTGAGTATGGATTATCCACAAGACTCAAGAATTTATCAATAGCTGCTTCATCTACCAAAAGTCTTGGAAGTCCAAAGATATCCCATGGCGGATCATCCTGATGAATAGCCATCTTAATATTACACTCCTCGCATGTAGGTAGAATAGCCTCTAAGAAATACTTCAGATTTTCCCAAAGTTTTTCCTTAGTAACCGGCTTATATGCCTCAAAGAGCTCTTTTAAATGCTCAAGTCTCTCAGGCTCCCATCCCGGCATTGTATATCCCTTTGCTCCTTCTATAATATATCTGGCCATCTCTATAGGATCTTCTTTTATAATCTTCTTTTCATAGAAAAGTGCATTTGATCCATCAGGAAGCTCATGATGTAAATCTGTTCTTGTCCAGTCAAATACAGGCATGAAGTTGTAGCATACAACTTTACACCGAATTTTGAAAGATTCTTAAGAGTTGTTTTATAGTTTTCAATAAGGGCATCTCTACTGGGCAAACCTATCTTTATGTCATCATGTACATTTACAGATTCAACTACGTCCATATTAAAACCATATGGCTCCAGTTGCTTTCTTACTTCTTCTATCTCAGCTACTTCCCAAACTTCTCCGGCAGCCTTATTATGTAATGCCCAAACAATACCTTCAACACCCGGAATTTGCTTGATTTGCTTTAAGGTAACGGAATCATTTCCTTCTCCGTACCAGCGCCAAGTCATTTGCATAAATTTCTCCTTACTGTAATGCTTTATATTAAATGAAATAATCAGAATATTGCTCTCTGAGAATTTGCTCTTCAAACCTATGTCTTGATAAATGAATTTCCATCAATTCCTTTGCTTGTTCTTTATCACCTGATTTTACAGCCAAAAAGATATTTTCATGATCACTGACGGTCTTTAAATCCTTAATCGTATTTAAACTCAAATTTCTCAATCTGTTAAAATGTCCTGAAATGTTTTCAATTAATTCATATGATTGCAATTTATTTGCTGCTTCAAATAGTGTTTTATGAAATTTATTATCCAATTGCAGCAAATGGGCTTTATCATTTTTTTCAAGATAATACTTTTGATTTTTTATATTAATTTCAAGTCTATCTAAAAATTCCTGATTTGGATTTTCACATACTATTTCCACTATAGCCTTTTCCAGCACCAACCTCACAAACCTACTCTCCTCAACAAGATTGTAGTCTATTTTTGATACAAAACTCCCCCTTTGAGGATAAATAACTACTAATTTACTTTTAGCAAGTTCAAGCAAAGCCTCCCTTACAGGTGTTCTGGATAATTCCAACTCTTTAGCAATATCTGCTTCACTTATTTTACTATTTGGTGCAAAATCAAGGTTTATAATATTTCCTTTTAAATATCTATAAGCATATTCACTTGATTTTTCATGTGCTAATCTTTCGAATTCTGCCATAGATTTCCTTTCTTAATCAAATAACAGAGCAATTTTTCTTATACTATAATCCTTAGAATCTATAAAGTCAAACGCCTTTTGAGCATCCAAATAATTAAATGTGTGAGATACAGCTCCGGATAAATCTATTTTACCTTCATTTATTAGCTTAATTGCCTCGCCGAATTTCTTATTTTGTAGTCTTGAACCTCTTACATCCAATTCCTTTGAAGTAATAAGGAATTGATTTACTTCCGTTGGACTTATTGAAAATCCCATTGTGATTACTCTACCGGCATTTCCTGTAACCTTTATTGCATTCATCAAAGAATCTTTTGTACAAGCTGCATCTATTGTTACAGTCGGACCTCTGCCATTACTGTACTCTTTTACTTTCTCTTCAAAATCTTCATGAGAAAGATTCACAGCATAATGAGCACCATTTTTCAGTGCATCATTCAATTTGTCGTCCACTATATCGCCTACGATTATTTTTGCATTTGTAAGCCTTGCTATTCTCAAGATTGAAGAGCCTAATGCACCACATCCTATTATAAATATGACATCATCATCTTCTACCCCGGCTCTTGAAAGACTTTGTATTGCTATAGTTGTCGGCTCGATCATCACCGCATCCGCATCACTAAGATTATCAGGCAATATGTAACAGTCTTCCTCAGGCACCACCATATACTCTCTGTACCCTCCATCTCTATGTACTCCACGTACCTCTAAGTGGTCACATACATTTCCTCTATTATGTCTGCAAGGATAACATTCTCCACAGTTTACAACCTGATTTACTATTATTCTGTCTCCAACTTTTAATTTTTTAACATTGGAACCTATTTCTTCAACTACACCAACCATCTCATGTCCGATAACTCTCGGATATGTAGCCGCTGCATTGGTTCCATGATAAATACCTACATCAGAGCCGCAGATACCTGCAGCTCTCATTTTTAACAATATATTATTCTTTTCATCAATATGAGGTTTTTCCATATCAATGATTCTTAACTCACCCGGCTTTACAATTTGAATAGCTTTCATTTTTATCACTTTCTAGCTTCCCATTATAAGTCTTACAAAACCTACTGTAACTGCAGGTACATATGTAACTATTGCCAGTACTATAAAATTGCTGGCTATAAATGGCATAAGCTCTCTTATAACATTCGTCAACTTCTCTTCTGCAATATTAGTAGCGGCAAATAGGCATACACCTACAGGAGGCGTACATAGTCCAATTACCAAATTCAGCACTACAATTACACCAAACTGTATAGGATCAACACCAACCTGTGTCACAACTCCCAAAAGAACAGGGAACAGTATCAGAATTGCCGCTATGGTCTCCATAAACATTCCGACGAACACAAGTAAAAGATTGATAAGAAGAAGTATAATATACTTATTTGTAGTGAAACCAAGCATAGCATCAGCAACCATCTGTGGAATCTGCTCCTTTGTAAGAATATAAGCGAAATATTTGCAAATCCTACAAGTGCCATGATTGCCGCACTTGATACTACCGTCTGTCTCATACATTCGAGCATTCTCTTTACAGTAAGTTCTTTATAAATAAAGATTCCTACCAGTATTCCGTATACTACAGCTAATATTGATGCCTCTGTCGGCGTAACAATACCTCCGACAATACCAAGTAATATTATAAGTGTCATCAAAATAGCCCAAAATGATTCTTTTCCTGTAATTAAAATTTCTCTAATGGTAGCTCTTCTTTCAGCCTTTGGATAATGTCTCTTATGTGAGATTATAACTGAAGCCAAAATCATACCTCCACCCATCAGTATCCCCGGCAAAATTCCTGCTACAAAAAGTTTTGATACAGATAATCCTGTCAAGGTTGCTGCCATGATCATAGGCACTGAAGGTGGTATTATAGGTCCTACACATGATGATGCCGCTGTAATAGCCGCCGAAAAGTCCGCATCATACCCATCCTTTTTCATTGCCGGAATCAAAACTCCTCCAACACTTACAGTATCCGCCAAAGCTGTACCTGAAATACCTGCAAAGAGCATTGATGCCACAACATTTGCAATGGCAAGACCTCCTGTAATATGTCCTACCAGCTTATTACAAAACTTTATCAATCTTTCGGTAATTCCACCGAAATTCATCAAATTTCCTGCTAAAACAAATCCCGGTATACAAAGCAGTGTAAATGAATCAAGTCCTGAGAAAAATCTCTGGGTATATATTGTCAAAGGCATTCCGCTACCTATGAAATACAGCAGTGAAGATATTGCCAAACTGAACGCGACCGGTACTCCTACAGCTAAACAAACCAAAAAAGATATAAATAATACCGCTACCATTATTTTTTCTCTCCTTTACTATTTAAAATCTCCCTGGCCTGATATATTATCTCTAATCCGAAACTTAAAATCAAAAGTCCAAACATTATTATCATTGATAAATATATATATTGCATCGGAATCTGCATTGCAGTTGATACCATTCTATACTCTATAATTGCAAAGCCTAAAACAGATTTAAAGAGTACAAATACCACGAATACCATCAGTGCAACACTTATAACTAATTCAATAACTTTTCTTGCAGTAGTTGGTAAAAAATCAACTAATAGATCTACAGCAACAAATTCCTTCTTATGTACTGCCACACTTGAGCCGAATGCTACCATATATATAAACAAATATCTGGCAAGTTCTTCAGTCCAAGATGGTGTCTTAGGTAGGAAAGTTCTGCTTATTACCTGTATAAGTACGCTAATAATAAATCCGGCTAAACAGATCAATCCCACATATGACATCAATGTATTATATTTTTTTATGAAACTATCCATGATTCACCAATCTATAACTACTATTGTACTGCCTTTATCTTATCATACAGTGCCTTTTGCTTATCTGTCAAAACAGCCTCAACACCCGGAATAGCTTTTTCTGAGAACAGACTCTGATCTACCTCTACAAACTCCATTCCTTTTTCTTCAAGCTCACCCTTAAGCTTTTTCTCATCCTCAAGGAATAATTCATGCTCATATGCCTGGGCCTCTTTAGCCGCTCATTAACAACTTCTTTTAAATCATCCGGCAAAGACTGGTATTTCTTCTCTCCCATAGCAATATAGACCCAAGCTCTTAAATGCTCTGTTTCATTAACATACTTTTGTACTTCATAAAGTGATCCTGATTTTATCATAGCCAAAGGATTTTCTTGACCATTAATAACACCCTGCTGTAATGAAGTAAATACCTCACTGAATGCCATTGGTGTAGGTTTTGCACCCATTGCTTCAAATGCCGCAACTGTCATAGGTGACTGTGGTGTTCTTATAATAAATCCCTTTAAATCATCCGGTGTCTTAATCGGTGTATTAGATGTAATATTTCTTGGCCCCCTAACGTAGTAACCCAATACTCTCATACCTGAGTTGAGCATTATTTCTTCCATCTCTTTTCCAACTTCACCGTCTAAAACCTTATACAACTGCTCTTCACTCTTTATAGCATATGGCATTCCGATTACACCTAGCTCTTCTGCGTAAGTTTGCATAGACTCGGCTGTAAATGTAATGTCACATCCACCGCCTGTAAGAATTGACTGAATGGTATCGATCTCATTACCAAGCTGAGAGTTAGGATAAATAGTTACTTTAAGTCTTCCGCCGGACTTTTCCTCAGCAACCTCTTTAAACTTCTCAGATCCCTTATGCCATGTGTGATTTTCATCTGCTATATGGCTGATAACGATCTCGATAGGCTCATCTGCTGTAGCTTCTCCTGCAGCCTTAGTACTGTCGGTTGAAGTCTTAGCACCTCCTCCGCAAGCAGACAACGCCAATGTAGCTAACATAAAAAGTGCAACAATTTTCTTCTTCATAAATTCCTCCTATTTACGAACAAATTAATATACTAATATATTAGCATATTAGTATATTATAAATCAATATATTTATTTATCAGTATTTATTTTCGTCATGATTAACATATATTGTTGTATTTATAATCAAACTATTATTTTTATTATAAGCATTGTATGACTTTTTATCTAACAATTACTTTCACAAAAATATTTTAGCACCATATCCATAGTTTACCGGTATCCAATTTTTTTGAGTTTAATACGGTTAATAAATTTCTTTACATAAGAATAAGGAGTAGAAATACTTATATTTCCACTCCTCAATAAATGTCAGAACTTTATTTTAATATCCATAATTTACTCGACATACTTCTTTAACGTTTCTCTTATTGCGCCTTTTCCGGCTATAAGTTCAACAAAATAATTCTCAGAAAGTTCTCCAAGACCTACTTCATAAAGATTTACTCCAAATATAGAAGCATCACTAAATAGCTTTTCGAGCTTTGAATGTACATCTCTGTCACCGATCTTTATATCTGCTACTATAGGAACCACCTTATCAAGTAAAGGATCCGGACTCAATTCAAATTTATTTAAATTGTCATCTATTCCCATCAGATATCTTGCCCAACCTGCAAATACAAGCGGAATAAGCTTAAGGTCTGAAACCTTTAAGTTGTCACTCTTCTCATATGCCTTTATTGTCTCACCGAATCTTATTGCAAGCTTTTGTGATGTATCACAGGCAATTCTTTGCGGTGTATCAGGCATAAACGGATTTGGAAGTCTTACTTCCACTACAGTATCTATGAAGTCTTTAGGATTTATAATTCCCGGATTTGTAACTACAGGAAGTCCTTCTTTATATCCGATATTCTGAATAAGCTTTGTAAGCTCTGCATCCTTCATCTCATCGCTTATTTTTTCGTATCCCAGAAGGCAACCATAAATTGCAAGTGTTGTATGAAGAGGGTTAAGGCAGGTACATACCTTCATTCTCTCTACCATATCTACAACTTCACGCTTTGTAAACATTACTCCGCCTTCTTCAAGCTTAGGTCTGCCATTTGGGAAATTGTCCTCAATTACCAAATACTCAGCTTCTTCAGCGTTTACAAAAGGAGCTACGAAAGTATTTTTACTTGTCTTAACGAATTCAACATCCTCTATACCGTCCTTAATGAGCATATCCATTACAGAATCGGCAGGTCTTGGTGTAATCTTATCTATCATGGACCATGGGAAGCTTACCTTGTTTACATCATCTACATATGCTAAGAATCCGGCATCACAAACACCATTCTCAACCCAACTTTTAGCAAAAGTTTTTACTGCATCCTTTAACTTATCACCATTATGTGAACAATTGTCCATACTTACCATAGCTACAGGAAGAGCCCCTGCCTTAAATCTCTCATAAAGCATGGCACAAACCTTACCCATGTAGCTTGTAGCTTTCCCAGGTCCTGCCTTAAAATCCGCCTCGATACCTGCCGGAGTATTTCCGTTTCCGTCTACTACCGCATAACCCTTTTCAGTTATTGTAAAGCTTACCATTTGGAGTGAAGGCTTTCTGAAAAGCTCCTTTAATGTTTCATAATCCTCATTTTCAGGATCTACTCTCAAAGACTCTACAACTGAGCCTACAATGTTTTTCTCAACCTTACCGTCACAACGCAGTTTCATATATATGGTTAAATCATCAAATGACTTGAATGCCTTATCTATTATCTCGTAATCAAATCCTTCGGCAACCACAAGACCTATATCTGTTTTCTTTTCATTCAAAAGATTATTTAAAACATTTGCCTGAAATGCTCTGAAAATATTTCCTGCACCGAAATGTATCCAGTTTGGATTTGACAATGTATTTTCTTTCACCTGTTCTCTGTCATACTTTGGTAAAGAGTATCCTAGCTTTTCCCATGCAGCTGCATTTTCTAAAATACTTTTTTGATTCAGTTTCATTATTCTTCCCCTTGTCCTAAACTTAAAAGTAATATTACTCTAATTTAAAAGGCTTTATAAAGGCCATATCTTTGACACTTAAATATATTTATTTATGATGTCAGACTATTCAATATATTATCATTTTTTTAATATAAAAAGCAAGGCTGAACCCGTACAATTTTGTTTTTGTACTAAAGTTCAGCCTTTTTATTTCAGTGTATTTTTATATTATTTATTTATATAGTCCAATACTTCTTCAACAGTCTTCTTACCAAAGAATACCTTATCTTCATTCATTACCAAACATGGCACACTCATTACATGATACTTTTCTCTGAGATCCCCGAAATGATTTATATCATAAACCTGTGCATCAATGTTTTTGTTTAATGAAGCAATTCTTTGAACCGCTACAACAAGATCAGGACACATTGTACAACTGAGTGATACCAAAATCTTAAATGACACTTTATCCTTGATTGCAAGAATCTTTTCTCTTATATCATCACTTAAGCCCTGTCCCGGACCTGATACATTGTATATACCAAGAATAAATGAAGTAAATTCATGACCTCCCGGAACACCATGAAAAGCCAAACCGCTGTACTCCCCATCTCTATGTATTTCTACAACCGGAGCTTTTGCCTCATCATGCACTTCTTCAATAGATATCTTATCTGTAAGTTTACCAAGTTCAGTCATGTATGAAAGAAGTTCTTTTGATACATCATCATCCTTCACATATACCTTAAGTAAAATATCTTTTTCCATCTTACCGAATACAGTATTTAACTGCGCCAGCATATCAGATGAGAATAATCCTTCTTCCTTGACTTCTTCCTTAGGTAAACTTCCCTTTCCGGCACCGGACTGCCTTATAGGAACTACAGGCTTAATACCTGTCTTTTTATGCATTACAGAAATATACTTTTCAAGTTCTGTTGCCGCAATACCTGCATCTCCTACTGTTGTTACAACCTGTCTGAGCGGCTTTATACAAACATCTCCTGCTGCATATAATCCGTCAATTGCAGTTTCTTTGAGGCATCTGTAATTACATATCCTCTTTCATCAAGTATTCCGAAGTCCTTTACCAAAGATGTTGCCGGCTCATATCCTGCGAATACGAAAACTCCAAAACCGTTCTTATCTTCAAAGACTTCTTCCTTACCTGTTTCATTATTCTTATAGACTATTCTTTCAAGCACATCACCGCCCTCTACTTTTACCACTTCAGTATGTGTAAGTACGGTTATGTTCTCATTATCATAGGCATGCTGCGCAGTAGTCTTTGCACAAGTAAAGTCGGGTTCTCTTATAAGAATGGTTACATGCTTTGCATACTTGGTCAAAAATACACTTTCTTCCGCTGCAGCAAATCCACCACCAACAACAAAAACCTCTTTACCTTTAAAGAATTCACCATCACATGTTGCACAATATGCAACTCCATGCCCTTTGAACTCAGCCTCACCTTCAAATCCTATCATTCTTGGTGATGCTCCTGTTGCAAGTACTACTCCGAAGCACTCAATATCTCCCTTTGATGTATGGACCTTCTTAATATCGCCGTCCATATCAATAGAGTCAACCGTAGCAAGTAAGAATTCGGCACCAAAGTTTTCTGCCTGCTTTCTCATCTGCTCGCCTAACTTTGCTCCTGAGATATGCTCTATACCCGGATAATTTACAACTTCAGCGGTCAGACTGATCTGACCGCCAAATTTTTCTTTTTCTATAACAAGTACACGATAATATGCTCTGGCTAAATAAATAGCCGCTGTCAGACCTGCAGGACCTCCTCCTACAATGACTGCATCATACATGTTTTTACTCATAATGTCCCCTAATATTATAACTGTCCTACAAGATCAAGACTTGGCTTTAATGTCTCAGCACCCGGTTGCCACTTAGCAGGACAAACCTGATCACCATGCTCGTGAACGAACTGGCAAGCACGAAGCTTTCTTAAAAGCTCTTCTGCATTTCTTCCTACTCCACCTGCATTCACTTCATAAGAAACGATCTTTCCGTCAGGATTGATGATGAAAGAACCTCTCTCTGCCAAACCGTTCTCCTCAATATATACTTCGAAATCTCTTGAAAGTACATGTGTAGGATCTGCAAGCATTGGATACTCGATCTTTGAAATACGCTCTGAATGATCATGCCAAGCCTTATGTGTGAAATGTGTATCTGTTGAAACTGAATAAATCTCACATCCTGCCTCAGCAAACTCCTTGTAGTTCTTCTGTAAATCCTCTAACTCTGTAGGACATACAAATGTGAAATCTGCAGGGTAGAAGAAGAATACACTCCACTTTCCTAAGATATCCTTCTTAGATACTTCAACGAAATCTCCCTTATGAAATCCCTGAACACTAAACTCCCCAACTTCCTTGTTAATTAATGACATAACTGCCTCCTTATATAAATAAAAATTTATTTTGTTCAAATCAGAATAGGAAAATATATACCCGAAAGATATATGATAGGTTTCCCTAACCTGTTACTATTATATTTAACATAAAAATAATTGTATAATCAATACCATTTTTTTGTAATTTCGTCGTTTTAACTAATAATAATTCCTATTATTAATAATTATTTTACACTAAAAAAATTAAATGTAATACTTTTCCTATATTTATCTCTATTTCAGTACATCTGTCATATATTTACTTTTTATATTTTTATTCTACATTTTTTTGAATAAAAAGGATGCGATAACCTCGCATCCTGCTTAAATATATTCAATTTCAACTAAAGTAAGTCCCTTTGCAGGCATTGTCTGTCCCGCAAGTTTTCTGTTTTTTGCTTTCATTATCTCTGTAATATAACTTGCCGGATAAACTCCCATACCTACCTTTATCAAAGTACCTGCTATAATACGAATCATATTGTAGAGGAAACCGTCACCCCTTATCACAATAGTAATCATATCTTCATCCTGTAACACTTCTAGAGAAAATATAGTTCTTACATGTGATGACGCCTGAGATTTTTGTGAGCAAAAGCTTGTAAAATCATGTGTACCGATAAAGTACCCGCTTGCTTCTCTCATCTTATCAACATCCAGATTAAAATAGCAAAAATGAGCATAAAGCCTTTCTGTAGGTATATCAATCTTTCGATTTAAAATCCTATATGTATAAGTCTTTATACAGTCGTTCTTTCTTGGATGCCAACCGGCTTCCACCTCATCAGAATATTGTATTCTGATATCATCAGGCAATCTTTGATTTATAGCGAATGCAAACTTATCTGCCGCCATTCTTGCATTAGTATCAAATACCGCTACATTTCCGTATGCATGTACTCCTGAGTCTGTTCTGGAGGCACCTATTATCTCTATTTCTTCACCTGTTAATTTTGAAATAGCATTATTTAATACTTCTTCTATAGTTATTCCGTTGGGCTGCTTTTGCCAGCCACAGTAATTCGTACCGTCATAGGATACTATAAGTCTTATTCTTCTCATTACCCTACTTCCTAAACATATAAACCAAAGCAATACACAACAACATATATATAAAATAATATAAATATGCAATTATATCAATCTTCTTATATTTTAAAGGTTTGAGCTTTGTTCTGCCCTCACCGCCATGATAACATCTGGCTTCCATCGCCATTGCCAAATCTGTAGCTCTTCTCATTGCTGAAATAAAAAGCGGTACAAGAAGCGGTACCATGGCTTTTGCTTTTTGTATTATATTTCCGGACTCAAAGTCGGCACCTCTTGCCATCTGAGCCTTCATTATTTTATCTGTTTCCTCTATCAGTATGGGAATAAATCTAAGTGCAATGGACATCATCATTGATATCTCATGTACAGGTATCTTTATAACCTTCAAAAATCCCATACTTTTTTCAAGACCGTCTGTCAGTGCATTCGGAGTTGTTGTCAAGGTCATTATAGATGATCCTACTATTAGAAAAATCAATCTAAGTCCCATAAATAGTGAAATTCTTATACCTTCTTTGGTTATTTTAAATATCCAAAGTTTGAATATTACTTCTCCATCAGTCAAAAACAGATTAAAACTGACACTGATAATCAACAGTATAAGGACAGCCTTCAGCCCTTTTACCATAAATTTCACAGGTACCTTTGAAAGAGAAATAGCAACTACCAAAAAGAGTGTTGCCAAAGCGTATCCCGGCCATGAATTTGCTATAAAAAGAGAAATAATAAAAATCATGGTGCCAAAAAGCTTGGTTCTTGGATCAAGTCTATGTATTACAGAATCTATTGGGTAATACTGTCCCAATGTAATATCTCTAAGCATTTTTATCCTTCCTCTTAATATACTCTAATATTTTATCCCTGGCTTCTTCTATTGTAGTGATATCATCTCCAAGGTCTATACCTTCTTTTTTCAATCTTTCAACTATATATGTTATTCCGGGTGCACTCAGTCCAATACTTTCAAGGAATTTATACTGCTTAAAAATTTCCTTCGGTGTTCCGTCCAAAACAAGCTCACCGGCATTCATAACAAGTAATCTGTCAACATACTTTGCTACGTCTTCCATGCTGTGAGAAACTAAAATGACTGTCATATCCCTTGATTTTTTCAATTCTATGATTTCGTCAAAAAGTTCATCTCTTCCCTTAGGATCAAGCCCTGCTGTAGGCTCATCCAATATAAGTACTTCCGGATTCATAGCTAAAACTCCGGCTATTGCCACTCTTCTTTTTTGTCCTCCGGAAAGTTCAAAAGGCGATTTTTTATAATAGCTTTCATCAAGTCCTACTAGAGCAAGACTTTCCTTTGCTCTTGCTTCCACCTCATCTTCAGGAAGTTTTTGATTTCTTGGTCCAAACTCTACATCTGAAAGTACATCCACCTCAAAAAGCTGATGCTCAGGATATTGGAAAACCAATCCTACCTTTTGTCTTAGAAGTTTCATATCATACTTAGCTTTATATATATTTTCTCCGTTAAAATAAAGTTCACCTGAAGTAGCCTTTATCAATCCGTTCAAGTGCTGTATCAGAGTGGATTTGCCGGATCCGGTATGTCCGATAACACCTACAAACTCACCCTTTTTGATGGTAAATGATACATCCTTTATGGCATACTGCTCGAATGCAGTTCCCTCTCCATATATAAAATTTAATTTCTTTGCTTCTATTTGCACACTATCTTGCATTATTATCTCCAAATGTAATTATTTTAATATCGGTACAAGATTATCTACAAGCTCATCCAATGTAAGTATTCCGTCTGGTAAATCAAGTCCTGATTGTTTAAGTTCAAATGCCAGCTCAGTAGTACTTGGTACATCCAGTCTGAGTTTCTTTAATTCCTCCACATGTGAGAAAACTTCTTTCGGTGTTCCATCCATTACTATCTTACCCTCATCCATAACTATAACTCTGTCGGCTTCTATAACCTCTTCCATATAATGAGTGATCAGTATTACCGTGATATTTTCTTTTTTATTCAATTCAAGAACTGTCTTTATAACTTCTTTTCTGCCATTTGGATCAAGCATTGCTGTAGGCTCATCAAGTACAATGCATTTGGGCTTCATTGCCATAATACCGGCTATAGCCACTCTTTGCTTTTGTCCACCTGAAAGTTTATTTGGAGATTTATATCTGTACGCAGTCATACCTACCGCTTCCAGTGCGTCATCTACTCTCTTCCACATATCATCTGTAGGAACACCTATATTTTCAGGTCCGAATGCTACATCTTCCTCTACTACATTTCCTATAATCTGATTATCTGGGTTTTGGAATACCATTCCCACCATCTTTCTCAAATCAAGGAGTGTTTCATCATTTGCTGTATTCATATCCGAGATATAAACAGTACCCTCTGTAGGTAATAATATACCGTTTAAATGTTTTGCAAATGTGGATTTACCGGATCCATTATGACCTAAAACCGCTACAAAATCACCTTGAGTTATATCAATATTTAAATTATTGATAGCTCGTCTTATCTCTTCTACATTATCTTCTTCATCTCTGGTTATATAATCAAATATAAGCTTTGTTGCTTTTACTATTCCCATACTTTCCTTTTACTTACTTTTTATAAAACAAAAACCTCAGCAAGGTTGCTGAGGTTCTAATAACGTGCGTGAGAAGATTCGAACTCCCGACACCTTGGTCCGTAGCCAAGTGCTCTATCCAGCTGAGCTACACACACATTGCAAGTACATATTCTACATTAGTGATGTGTGTTTGTCAATAGGATTTAAATATTTAAATAAAAACGCAAAATACCCAAAATAAATATGTGTACCGGATAAAAAAGATAATTAATCCACTTATATTGTTTACCTCTTTTCCAATTATAAGTTAAAGTCAGAGCAAACCCAAAAACCGAGTATAACTCCTTTATAATGGAAAGATAACCTAATCCTGCTCCGATCAGAGGCTTATCATAAAAAATATAAAAGATGTAAGCTGCTACTACTGCGTGGTAATCATAGTCAAGGCTAAGTTGCATAGATAAAAATCCTGAAAATATAACTATTATAATTGAAACTGTATACCATAAAAGCTTTACTCTTAATCTTCTTTTTTAAAGTATCGATTATCCATATACTTATAAGGCATAGCGCTAGAGTAAACATCATATTATTCCAATACGGATTGAAGAATGTTTTTGATGTAAACATATCAAAAGGTACTTCCGATATTATACCGAATACTATCAATGTAAGCAGATATTTCCCTCGGTTTTTTGTTTTAAAAAATCCCTCCACTATAAAAAACACAAATATAGGAAAAGCAATTCTTCCCAATATCGAAAATATATTTGACAAGTACAATAAAAATCCGCTACCGTCAAGCATCGGTGTAATAAGAGCATTATTCACATGATCGATAAGCATTGAAATGAATGCTATATATTTTAGCTGTGCTCCTGTAAATACTTGAATTTTCTTTAATTTCTCTACTTCAAACTGCTTTATCTTTTTCCATAATCTCCCTATATATTTATACTTTTAATTAAATTTTACATCAATTTAACAGATATTATATCATAGTAAAATGAATATTATATAAAAATAAATTTTAACTTATTCTTTGTAAGCATTTGACTTGTACATCTTGTGCACATATAATAGTAAAATCACTCTAAATATACATTGTTTAAATTTTATTTACTATCGTATATTTAGAATAATGGAGGATTTATATGTACACCGCTACAAAAGGCAGCTCATCTTTTAATAAAGATATTCTAAGGCTTGCCGTTCCGATAGTTTTACAAAATATTGTTACAACCGCTGTAAATTCAGCTGACGTAATAATGCTCGGCTTTGTAGGACAAGACGCACTTTCAGCCGGTTCACTGGCAAATCAGGTTATGTTTATATTAAACCTTGTATATACAGGTATTTCATCCGGTGTCATAATGCTTGCCGCACAATACTGGGGAAAAAAAGATACAAAGACAATTGAGCATATTATGGGTATCGGTATGCAGCTATCCATATTTATATCAAGTATATTTTTCATTATGGCATTCTTTTTTCCACATGTTTTGATGAGAATTTTTACAAATGATATCAACTTAATAACAGCAGGTATACCTTATCTTAGAATGGTAAGCTTCTCATATCTTTTTATGAGTTTTTCTCAAATCTATCTTTGCGCTATGAGAAGTATAGAAAGAGTTCATTTTTCAACTGTTACAAATGCCGTTGCACTGATCTTAAATATTATCTTTAACGCAGTTTTTATTTTCGGTCTCTTCGGTGCACCAAAGCTTGGAATACTTGGTGTTGCACTGGCAACCGTAATTGCAAGAGCTGTTGAATTTACAATATGTGTTATAGATAATTTTATACCGAAAGCCATTCATTTCCATATAAAAAATGTTTTGGAAGTAAACAAAATATTGTTTTTTGATTTTATGAAATATTCTCTTCCTGCCTTTGGGAATGAGATAGTTTGGGGAGTAGCCTTTTCCATGTACTCTGTTATTATGGGACATCTTGACAGTGATATAGTGGCGGCAAATGCAGTGGTTGTAGTAGCAAGAAACCTTGGTACTGTGGCGTGTTTCGGTATAGCCGATGCAGGAGCAATCATCCTTGGAAAATCAATAGGTTCCGGAAATACCGACACTATAAAGTCCGATTCTTCACGCTTTGTTAAAATAACAAGTATGTCTGCAGTTTTAGGCGGAATAGTTATTTTTCTGTTACGACCGGTATTTTTCACTATGGCTGATTTAACTCCTACTGCACAGAGTTATCTTAGTATAATGCTTTTTATAAATATGTATTATATAGTTGGTCAGGCATTCAATACTGCAATGATTTGTGGTGTATTCAGGTCGGGTGGTGATTCCAAATGGGGATTTTTCTGTGATATCATAGACATGTGGTGCTATTCGGTTCCACTTGGCTTTATATCGGCTTTTGTTCTTAAGCTTCCTCCAATGTGGGTATATTTCCTTATTTGCACTGATGAGTTTGTAAAGATTCCATTTGTATATAAGCATTATAAGAGCTATAAATGGTTGAAAAATATTACAAGAGATTTTTAAAATAAGGGGCGAAAATCGCCCCTTATAACTATAATTGTATCCATTCCAATTCGTCCACGCTCTTTAATGTAAGTACACTTTTGTCATACCTGTTTTTAAGTACAACTTCATCTTCCACTGATATATCACTATACCAATGATTAAGACTTGCATATTTTCCTCTGTGAATATCAACGATTACGGTCGTTATAGGATCCCAGGTTTTCTTTTTAACACTCTCTACAATCACATAATATGCATCTAAAAATACAAAATTTCTTCCATACATCCAAAATGGAAGTTCTTTATCTAATAGAGGAAGCTTAGCCGAAAAAATAAAATCCCCCATCGGTGGCTCCGTTTCATAGTTTAATTCAATCTCACTTCCAAAATAAGCAATTGTTGCCCCGTAACAACCTACACTTACAGGTACACCTTCTTCGGCTATTATAAAATCCATATATTTCCTTTCAAAGCCTATACCATCAAGCATCTTTGATCGAATACTCCAAGCTTTATAGCTGTATCATCCATAAAAGCAAACTCTTCTCTCATACGTCTTTCATATTTTTCATCTTTTGGAAATGACGCCGCTTTTGTCCAATTATGATAATAACAACCCTTTATAATCTCTTTGCCGTTATATCTTATAGCTGCCCTGCCCTCATGATCCGGGGATCTGCTATAAGATGTTGCAAAATAGCTGATATGTCCCTTTAAGCTCTCTGCCAGATATTCACTTTCCAAAGTTTTTCTTATGCCACTCCAAGTTGACATTTTGCCTCCAAGCTATAAATTCGTGTTATCATACAACTCCTCAAAATATTCATCTAAATGACGATATATTTTCATATCCCCTTCATCATCGCCTCTTAAAACCACACAAATATTTCTATTTTCCATATCTGTAAACATAAAATTATATTCGCCATAGTAAGCCTGAAACCCTTTATCTCTAAGTTTTATAATATCACCTGACTTAAATCCGAATATATCTTTTTTTACTTTATATTTATTACCTATCTTAATCATTTCTCTTATAAAAATAAACATATGGATAATTTGCAATGATTTCATGCCAATTTGGATCATGTTTTATAAAAACTTCTCCTTTGTCATTATAACACCTTGCAACTATCGGAGTTCTCTGTCCGGATTCTATTTTCCAAACGAATATTCCGTCCTCAAGCCACGAATCCGGTGGATCTATTTTTTCATATTTTCCAAGATAACAATCCCACCTTCTAAAAGGCAACTTATCATCCACAATGCTTACAAACTTTTCCAATGTGTCAGGCAAAATAAATGTATCCGGATTAGGTGCGTTTACATCATCTCCCATACACATACTGCTTCTACCCATATAAACTTTTATTTGCATACTCTTCTCCTTAAAATTTATATAAAAGAGGGAATATCAATCCTACATCAATAGCCATAAATCCAAATATAATACACAAAGAACCCACGAATATAGTTAGCCCCTTAACATTTTCACGAATCTGTATGGAGAACTTCTTATAATCAATAACCCTGTTATTTATAATATTTTCTCTTTCTTCTACACTGTCCGTTAATGAGATATTATAGCTTCCTCTATCCGCATCAAATGTATACAGTTTAACTCTGGCATCCTTAATACTGCTTGTCGTAGTCCTAAAAAAGTCCGGATATAATTGTACAAACTCTCCTGTAGCATTATTTTTTTAGTTTAATATCTAAATTATATATAGGAGATACTGAATACTTTTTTCCCGAAAGCCATATATCATATTTACCGCCATCCTCAAGTCTAAAGCTTCCGTCTATGGAGCTGACAGGAATTTCATATATCATCTTAGCCTTGGCAAATAATCTGACTTTTTTTATGCCGATAACCACCAGATATATTCCCACAGGTACAAGAAGAAACAATAAATATTTTAAATCCTTAATAGATTGTAACCAAGACATTTCCGTCTGCCTCCAATATTTCCTTATAGAACTCTTTCATTCTTTCAAAACAATCAAGAAGATCTTCTTTTATTTCTTCTTCCTCATCATCATAATCCCAAATATCCGGATAAAGTTCCGCTTCTTTTCCTTCTTCCAGACTAAAGCTTTCCAATGCACTTTCCATATCAAAATCTTCAAGTGCTTTTAATATATCGGAAACTCTATCCTTTTCGATATAGGCTATAAAATCTTCTATTTTCTCTATAGAATTCATACCAACTACAGCTTCACTAAGTGGATCGTCTTCTACAGGTTCTGAGGCAGTTATTCCTGTCATCATATAGTGAAGAAGATCCCAGTTCTTATCAATATCAAGCAGTATTTCAGCCTCCTCATTCCAATCTTCCACTGCTTCAAAAATATCATCCTCATTGTCAAATTTTTTAAGTTTCATCAAATCCTTATCACTTAAATACTGATAATTTGCTCTAAGTCCCATTTTATTTTCTCCTTAAATATTAAAATATTTTATAAATCTTTTTTTGCAGCTTATCGGATTTGTATCCTATATTCTCATAGAATTTATGTGCTTCTACACGATGATTTGCCGAATTCAGTCTGATAAATGAAATACCGTTATCCATAGCATATTTTTCAATATAACCAATTAATTTTTTACCGACCCCATTACCCCGGAAATCAGGATCCACCGCTAAACCCAATATATTAAGTCCGGTATCACTATACACGCTTTCATATACTTGGGCATGAACAAATCCGATAACTTTATGTATATTATCATCTTCATATACCGCAATAATATGATGTTTGTTATCGCAAGATAATTTATTTATTTGATTCCTTACTGTGCTTATATCAACATCATAACCTAAGGCAACTTTGCATATTTTTTGTATTTCTTGCGCATCTGATATATTAATTTCTCTTATCATATATGTTAAACTATCCTCTCAGCCTCCCATACTTGCAGATGTAATGCCTTTTTTCAGGCTTCCGCTAACTATTATACAATGGCCTGCAAAAATATTATCATCTCCGAAATATGCACTAAACGAACCTCCCGATGTCATAGAAATCGACTCTATAGTAATTCTCTTTGCAAAACTTTCTTCTGTGATTTTTGCGGCTTCTTCCTCAGATTCACACCAATCTCTTGCAAGATCTATAAGCTTTCTCGCTGCAAATGTTCTCATATTCGCATCCCATTTTTCAACACTCAAGTACATTTCTTTCATGGCTTTCCTTGCCTTTGTGATTCCCGATTTATTGTCTTTATCAACATCCAATGAAATATCAATATTTTTATCAAGCCAAAGAATTTTCCCTTCAAAGCTGTTTATAGTTTTATTATATATCAGTTCACCTAATATATCATCCTCTATGATTATTGGCTTTTTGTATTCTGCAAGAATCTCTTCAAGCTCAGGGCAATTTGCATTTTTTTCTGTTACATCCACAAGAAGAAAATCAAGTCTTTTTATCATAATCTTAGGTAATTCCTCAGGCAATTTCTTACGCACCTTCAAATGATAAATTGTTTCCTCATCAAATTCCGGTATCAAGCGGTTGTAATACTCTTCCTCACTTGCTGCAAATACAAAACAGCACTCTTCTTTATAAAGCTCTCCTGTTTCCAAACTCTTGTAAGCCAAACAGCAAACCGCTACTTCCCAAAATCCGTTTCTCTTACTTGTAATATCTCCCTCATGCCTTAGTACAAGTATTTCCTGCTCCTCTGTTTCAAAAGAGCTTTCCCATTCGTTCTTAGTCATTTGGTTTCTTTTTCTCATATAATCAATGAGTTCCATTAAGGTTAACCCCCTATAAGTTGTGATAATTCATTCTCACTAAGATCACCTTCAGTATATAACTTTTCAAGCAATTTTTCATCAAAATCTATTTCATAGTAATCTGAGACAAATTCTTTGAAATCCTCATATGTTTCACATATATATCCCATCATCCAGTTGCTTCCGTCATCATCTGAGAGCTTGTTCTGATGAAATTTTCCATCATACCAAATAAAAAATGTTGTTTCATCTATTTCAGAGTCAGAAAAAAGTTTTCTGTATTTTTCATCAACATCTTCATATATCTTTTCAATAATACTTCTATCAAACTTTTCCTTAGCAAATTGACTGAGGCTGCTTTCATGTGCAAATCCCTTTATTAAGACTATATCTTCTGTAAAAATAACATAGAGGGTATCGCCGGAGCCGTTATCTATAAGATATCTTAAATCCGTTTCACTTTCTTCTTTTGTTATTATTCTAAGGTATTCCTCTGAAGGGTCAGTCAAGGCATTGTCAAGAAAATATAATGCTTCAAGTCCGATTCGCATATTACCGCAATTAATATATTTCATTCCATACTCCTATTCTAAGTCACTTTTTTTATATCTTCCGGAAACATATCCTAAAATACAAATCTGAGCTATATTCCATTCATTTGCAAGATAAATGCTGCATCTGACTTCATCACCTAAAGTATTTTTTGCAATAAACTCATATCTTCCCAGTTCTTCATTATTTGAAATTCTTTCAATATCTGCAGTATATGTTTTTTTCAAAAATGTATTAAAATTATCCCATACAGTTTCTGCATCGGCTTCTGTAAGTTCTACTTTAATACGATATCCGATACTACACTTGCATCTTTTCTTTCTTCCTGTTTCATCAGCCTTAAATACTTTTGTACTGCCCTTGTCAAATTCCCAATCCTTATCATTTATTATCAATATCTTTTCAGACAGCGTTTCCTTAAACTCAAATATATTGTCAGAAAAAAATATTTACAAGCTTTTTCAAAAAAATTTCTAAATTTTTCCATTTTGATCATTCCTTATATGATATTAAGTCCGCCCTAATCTCACGATCAAAAATATCAGTCGACATCCACCCACAAATGATGTTTTCTACAGTGTAAACATCTGAATAAATATCCACAAATTGATCCGTCTTTTTCCAGATATGCCTCCATATCATTAAACTCGTTTCGTTTATTGTACTCTTCAAATACTTCTTCTGCAATTCCCATTTCTTTTAATTCTTTTGTTCCTACGCTGCCAAGATATGCGCAGTAATCATTACAACAATAAAGCCAATATTCACCCTGCCAACTTAAATACCCCGGTGTTCTATAAAAGAGTTCATCTCTCTTTTCCTTATCCGGTACAAAGTCATCATCAACATCCTGAATAAAATCGGCATCATATTTCTTTGCAGCTTCTCCGTTTGAAATACATACAGGGCAAAGATAATCCACATCATCTACAGCATATGGCCTTTTTACATAGTAGGTATTACTTTCTTTACCGCAACAAGGACATATTTTTGCTTCACCTTCTATAAATGAACCTGTCTCCAAAGGATCGGGATGATATCTGAATTTCGGCAATAATTTTTTGCGTTCTTCCCTTTTTAGCCTTTCCTCTTTATTTAACGGCCTTGGTGTTGCAAATCTGTCACCATGGCTTTCATTTAAATCTTTTAAACCTAAAAACTTTTTAATCTGTTTTCTGTCAGCTTTATCATATATATTTTCATACAGTTTATATGCACTTTCCATCTTATAAAGCAGTTGATAGACATCAACCAGTACTTCCATGGCTTCTTTTTCGGTTCTTTCTTTCAGTCTGTCCGCAAATTCATATAGTGCCAATACACTTGCCTCATTTTCATGATGCTTTACAAAGTTTTCTTTTAAGCTTATATATTCTTTTAAAAATTCGTTCATGTTTCATCCTTATATAATCAAAGCATCTCATAATGTTCTTTTACATACTCTATAAACTCATATATGTCAGAAGATACCTCTTCCATTTCACATGATCCCAGTGCTCCTAAATCATTTTTATATATGGTATCGTCCGAGTCCTTTTTTATAAAGAAAGCCAAATCTCCATCTTGACCTATCATAAAAAATTCTGGCTCATATTCGAAAACTTCATATGTCAGATTTCTTTCCGGCAAATCTTCTTCTTCATAAAGCATCACACCGGTATTTTCTATTGAAAATCCGTCACTTCCCTTTATTTCCTTTAAAAACTTTTCATACATTTGGGGAAGATTAAAATTTATATTATCCATAGTATTACCTCATATTTTATAGTTCGAACTTTTTCCAATCATCTACTGATTCTATTATCGGTATCAGACTGTCAATTTCAAAATACTCTTTTTCAATAGGGTCGGCATAACCGTCAACAATCAATACTCCGTTGCATCTTATATGAGCATTATCATCTTTTATCTCTATAATTTCAAGCCTATATGAGACCATAGGTTCCGATTCATAAATATAAAATGTATCTTCTCTCTCATCACATTCTTCCAATGTATTTACGCTAAAAGTTTCTCCTACAAGATCTTTTACACTACTTTTATCGGAATCTATACTGTTTATACAAATAGACGGTGCTATGATTTCACCTCTGAAATCTCCCTCTTTAAAACCTATATCTACATACCATGAGCCGTCCTCTTTATCAAACAAAAGGCAACTCTGTCTGTCACTTAAATCATCTTCAAAACGGTACTTTTCACCTATCTTCAGCATTTTTATACTCCCTTTAGATTTATTATATAATTTCTATTCTAACCTTTCATCAAAAATAACCCCGATACATGGCCATTTTTTTAGAAATATCCAATTTTTATCTGTTACTACTTTAAGTATATCTGTATCAAACTTCTTTATTTCTTCTATATTTGTTATCTCACCGCTGTAAACTGTACTCTTTTTTATATGAAATGTCTATACTCATATAGTCTTCATAATATGATAGTGAAACATATATTTTAAAAATTATCTTTTTCATATGAATAACTACAAATCCCGGCTTCTTCTTCAAAAAGATAGGAAGGCTCACTTTCAAAAAATTCAAAAAAATCAAGTTCATCATATTTCATAAACATTTACCTCACACATATCTACTCTACTATATCATTAACATACGATCTATATCTATTGTAGTTTTTATAAAAAAGAACCGGCAGTGCCGGTCCTTAGTATGTTAACTTTATTTGATACCCTGATCCTTCTTTACCTCTTCCAGCTCTGCAAATACCACATCGTTTATTACCTTGATGTAAGTACCCTTCATGCCGGATGACCTGCTTTCTATTACTCCTGCACTTTCAAATTTTCTTAGTGCATTTACTATCACCGATCTTGTGATTCCTACTCTGTCAGCTATCTTACTTGCTACAAGCACACCTTCATTGCCTCTAAGTTCTTCAAAGATATGTATTATAGCTTCAAGTTCTGAAAAGCTTAATGTTGATATAGCAGACTTTACAATAGCAATTTTTCTATTTTCCTCCGCATTCTCCTCATTAACACTTCTCATCATTTCAAGTCCTACCACTGTTGTACCATATTCACTAAGTATTATGTCATCTATATCAAAGCCCTTCTCCTCTTTGTAAATGAATACAGTACCAAGTCTTGAACCTGCAATATCAATCGGGCTAATAATAGCCTGAAATCTGTTTACATTTTCCTCGTCAAATCCAAGTGTTGCAAGATTAACATTTTCTTTTGTGGACAATATTGAGAGCAGTCTTTCATTCAGCATTTCATCTATAAAGCCGCCTACTTTATCAGCAATCAGCTCTGTAATCTCAGATGTACCATTATGTGTTCCAACTCCTAATACCTTTCCCTTTTTACTAATAACAAGACTATTTGCCTCGAGTATTTCTGATAATACGTCACATATATCATTAAATACTACTTTCTGTGAATTATTATTGTGTAATAACTTGTTAATCTTTCTAGTCTTATCCAATAATTGTACACTCATTCAAGAAAACCTCCCCTTAGAAAACAACGTATTTTCAATAAAGCTCACACTTGAATTTTTAGCACAATTTGAATAAATGTACAACTTTTTTTATATTATAATTCATATTATTTACTTATCTAAACTTATGTAATTCAAATGATATATTATTCCTATATAACACTTTATTCAAAATATCTGAATAAACTTGTCAATTTTATATATAATCTGATAATAATATATAAAAAGGCGAAGTTTTTACTTCGCCTCACACAATTTATAGCTCACTATATATTTCTTTACCATGTACATACACAGCTTTTATGTTTAATGACTTATCCATTAAAACAAGGTCCGCATATTTTCCTTCTTCGATACTTCCTACTTTATCGTAAATTCCAATTTGTTTTGCCGGATTTATTGTAGCGGCAGCTATAGCATCCTCAAGTCTGACATGCATATCCTGTACCGCCCTCTTCATACATTCAAAAAGATTTGTAACAGAACCTGCAATAGTTCCATCATCAAGTACGGCCTTTCTTCCGGTAACAAATACCTTCTGACCGCCCAGTGTATACTCTCCGTCACTAAGTCCACATGCTCTCATACTGTCACTGATAAGTATGACCCTCTCATCTCCGAACATTTTAAATGTAGCTCTTACTACAGCAGGATGTATATGAATACCGTCACAAATCAGCTCTACGCATACTCTGTCATTGTCAATAGCTGCACCTATTACCCCCGGTTCTCTGTGTGTAAAAGGAGGCATAGCATTGTAAAGATGAGTAACATGAGATGCTCCCTCTTCAAAAGCCTTTGCTGCTATATCATAATTTGCCATAGTATGTGCAATCGATACTACAACTTTATCCTTTACGCCTGCTATGAAATCCATAGCACCATCTCCTTCGGGAGCGATATCTACAAGCTTAATAAGATTTCCTGACAACTCGTTTAATTCATTAAAGAAATCCACGTCCGTATTTAATATATACTTTGATGACTGAGCACCTTTTTTTGCCGCACTTATAAAAGGTCCTTCCATATTTATACCCACAAGCTTGGCACCTGTATCACCGTCATACGCAGCAGCTTTTTTCATTATTTCTTTAAGTTCATCTTTAGAAATAGTCATGGTGGCAGGACAAATACTTGTCACTCCTACTTTAGCCTCATATTCTGCTATGTTTTTTATTGTATCTTCCTTTGCATCACAAAAATCATCGCCCATGCATCCGTGAAAATGTATATCTATGAGTCCCGGTATTGCATAAAGTCCTGTAGCATCCACCTGCTTCTTATCATCTTCAGATGTAAACCCAAGATTCATGAATGAGCTTTCTGAAAATTTCTCTCCTGAAATATGTATCTCTCTGTTTCTAAACACTCTGTCCGGATCAAACACTATCGCATTTTTTATAAGCATGACAAAGCCTCCGCATCTCCTATCAGAATAAAATCATTATGTAACTGCAATATAGACGCAGGTACCTTAGGTGTAATAGGTCCAAAGAATGCTTCTTTTACAATTTCAGCCTTTCCCTTACCGTTTACCACCATAAGTACACGTTTTGCTCTCATAATACTTCCGATACCCATAGTATATGCCTGCTTCGGAACATCATCTATACTTTCAAAGAATCTCTTATTAGCCTCTATTGTACTCTGTGTCAAATCTACCACATGAGTCTTGTCAATAAATTCATCACCCGGCTCATTAAAACCGATATGCCCGTTATTACCAAGTCCAAGAAGCTGTAAATCTATTCCACCGTAATTTTTTTATGATATTTTCATAGTCCTGACCTGCCTTAAGTGCATCAGGCTCCATACCGTCAGGTACATTTGTATTATTTTTATTTATGTTTATATGGTCAAAAAGATGTGTATGCATAAAATAATAATAGCTTTGATCGTTATCCCTTGTCAGCCCTCTGTACTCATCAAGATTTACAGTTTTAATTTTACCAAAATCAAGTCTGCCTGCCTCATATCTTCTTACCAATTCTTCATATGTGCCTATAGGCGTTGAACCTGTGGCAAGTCCAAGTACGGCGTCAGGTTTTAAAAGTATCTGTGCACCTATTATGTCTGCCGCCATTTCACTCATTTCTTTATAATCTTTTGCACATATAATACGCATATTGCCGTCCCCCTATGCCAACTGTGATTTAAACTCTTCCTTTGCCTTATCAAGTGCATCCTTGATACCTGCAGGATTCTTTCCGCCTGCCTGTGCGATATTCGGTCTACCACCGCCGCCGCCACCTACAAGTGTAGCAATTGCTTTGATGATATTTCCGGCATGTGCTCCGGCCTTAAGTGCATTATCACCTGCCATACATAAAAGATTTACCTTACCGTCAACATCTGATGCAAGTACAACCATACCCTCATCAACATCATTCTTAAGCTTATCACCTAGATTTCTAAGCTCATTCATTTCAACACCGCTTACCTGCATTGCAATAAACTTAATACCGTTTATTGTTTCGATATTTCGGTGCTGTCTCCCAGTGCTTCACTTGCAAGTTTTGCTTTGAGTTTCTCATTCTCGGACTTAAGTGCTTTCATCTCATCAAGTAAGCTCTCAGCCTTTGCAACAAGTTCAGATTCACCTGTTTTTAAAAGCTCGGCCATTTTTTGCATTCTGTTTTCTATATCCTGATAGAATTCGATAACACCGTCACCTGTAAGAGCTTCTATTCTTCTTACACCTGCTGCAATACCGTTCTCTGAAAGAATCTTGAAAAGCTTTATATCCGATGTGTTATGTACATGAGTACCGCCGCAAAGCTCCTTTGAGAAATCTCCCATGCTTACAACTCTCACATCGCCCTGATATTTTTCACCAAAGAGCGCCATAGCACCGCTCTTTTTAGCATCCTCCACATTCATTACATCTGTAACTACCGGAAGAGCTTTATTTATCTCTACATTTACAAGTGCCTCTACCTCTGCAATCTCTTCTCTTGAAAGGCTCTTAAAATGTGTAAAGTCAAATCTAAGTCTGTCTGCAGCCACATAGCTTCCTGCCTGCTCGACATGGTTTCCAAGCACCTCTCTAAGTGCCTTATGTAAAAGGTGAGTTGCAGAGTGGTTTGCAGCTGTTTTCTTTCTGTTTCAGAATCTACAACAGTTTCCACTGTATCTCCAAGCCTAAACATTCCCTGACTTACAAATCCTACATGACCGATCTTATCACCTGCAAGCTTGATAACATCCACCACATTAAATACGGCATCATCTTTCTTTATCACACCGATATCCGCATTCTGACCACCCATGGTAGCATAGAATGAAGTCTTATCAAGGATAATTGTTCCATGATCACCCTCTGCAATAGCCTCCACTATTTCATCCTCTGTAGTGAGTGCGGTTATCTTACCTGTATCAAGAAGGCTGTCATAACCTTCAAACACTGTAGTAAGCTTCGGATCAAGTGATTGATATATAGTAACATCGGCTCCCATATAGTTTGTAGCTTTTCTGGCTGCTCTTGCCTGATTTCTCTGAGCCTCCATAGCCTTATTAAAGCCTGCCTCATCTACACTGAAGCCCTTTTCTTCAATTATCTCTTTTGTAAGATCAAGAGGGAAACCGTATGTATCATACAGTCTGAATGCATCCTCACCTGAAATCACCTTTTCACCGCTCTTTGTGAGGTTCTCTTCTATTTCTGCCAGGATTGAAAGTCCCTGATCTATGGTCTTATCAAACTTGTTCTCTTCCTCAGTAAGAACCTTAAGGATCATCTCCTTCTTTCTTCAAGCTCAGGATAACCGTCCTTTGAAAGCTCTATTGCTGTGTTTGCAAGAGAAGCTAAGAAAGTATCCTTTATTCCAAGCATTCTTCCATGTCTTGCGGCTCTTCTTAAAAGTCTTCTGAGTACATATCCTCTACCTTCATTACTTGGCATAATACCATCTGAAATCATAAATGTGCATGATCTTATATGGTCTGTAATAAGACGAAGTGATATATCCTTTTTTGCATCTTCTTTGTATGATGTTTTTGCCAAATCTGCAACTCTGTCAAGAAGATTCTTTATAGTATCAACCTCAAATATGGACTCTACATCCTGAAGCGCTACCGCAAGTCTTTCAAGTCCCATACCTGTATCTATATTCTTTTGGATAAGCTCTGTATAATTGCCCTTTCCGTCTGAGTTAAACTGTGAGAATACATTATTCCATACTTCCATATATCTGTCACAGTCACAACCTACGGTACAGCTTTCCTTACCGCAACCGTACTTTTCACCTCTGTCATAGTATACTTCTGAACAAGGTCCACAAGGTCCCTCTCCATGCTCCCAGAAGTTATCCTCTTTTCCGAACTTAAATATTCTATCGGCCCGGAATACCTATCTCTTTATTCCAAATCTCAAATGCTTCATCATCCTCTAAATATACTGAAGGATAAAGTCTGTTTGCATCAAGACCTGCCACCTCTGTTAAAAACTCCCATGTCCATGCGATAGCCTCATGCTTAAAATAATCTCCAAATGAGAAGTTTCCAAGCATTTCAAAGAATGTACCATGTCTTGCTGTCTTTCCTACATTCTCAATATCTCCTGTACGAATACATTTCTGACATGTACATACTCTTCTTCTTGGCGGTATCTCCTGACCTGTGAAGTATGGCTTGAGCGGTGCCATACCTGAATTGATTAGTAATAGTGAATTATCATTGTGAGGAACCAAAGAGAAGCTCTTCATTACCAAATGACCCTTACTCTCGAAAAATCAAGGAATTTCTTCCTTATTTTGTTTACCCCGTTTTCACTGTTAAAATTTTTGTTACTCATATATCTGTTACTTTCCTTTTCTCATATCTCTTACTTTTTTGCCCAGCTTTATACCTATAAAAGCTAAAATTCCAAAAATGATAGCCTTAACTAAACTTCCTATAAATGATGCTAAAAAAACAGCCATAATACACCTCACTTATTCTTAGGCAATGCCTTCTATTTTATAGACAAACTGCTTTTATAATATCACAATCATTGTTAAAACTCAATGTCCATATTGTAATGGTAAAATAAATAAAAAAGCGATGCCCACATAAAGCATCGCCTTCTTGAAAGTAAATATTTACTATTTAACAATCAGATTTTTAGGATCATACAGTTCCAAGATTTTATTTTTCATAATGCCTTTTCTTCCTGCATGATTTGGAGAAATTGTTAAATCTTCTCTATCATTCTCTGAATCATTTCTTTTTCCTTCTACAGGATTTGTGGCATTACTGTCTGTAGCAAGTCTCTGCTGTGCAGCCATATCTCTGTTTGCCATTCTAAAGCCACTTTGGTCTGCAAAGGCTTTTTTAACAGCTTTTTTTATAGCAACTGATGACACTGTTGCACCGCTTATACTGTCTACAGAATCAATTTCAGATGCTTTCTTTCCGACAAAATCAGGCAACATTCTTAATGCATTTGACCAGAATCCGGCATTATTTCCCGGGCTTGTTTCATTGTCTTCTACACTTACAATAACTCCGGTCTTTTTATTGAAGGTTACTCTGAGGCTTGCATAGTATCCGAACATTGTAACATTCTCTACAACATCTTTTACTATATTGTCCTGTCCTTCTTCTTTCTCTTTTACTTCACCAAGTTCAAACTTAAGCTTGTGGAGCAGTATCCGTCTTTTTTATTTGCATCTTTTAAGATCACTGTATACTCTCCCACACCGGTGTTTTCCGTACTCTTTATTGAAAGAGTTTTATTTGTTTTATCAAATGTATAATCGCTTCCTTCAACAAGTTTCTTAGCATTATCTTTTGAACCGAAGAATAAATCTCCAATCTCATATCCCTCATAAGGCATCTTTCTCATATCGAATGTTACATCTGCCCCGTTTTCCACACTAAACTCTGTTTTTGATGATATAGCCGGTATATGGTTGCTGCGAAGTCTCTTCGGAATATATAATTCCAATCCGTCTATCTCAAACTTCTTGTGATCACTCAGTAAATATGTAATTTTGTAAATCTTATCACCCGGTAATGAAGCAAAACGCTTATGTGCCAAATTGCCGCCATATTTGCCCATCTCCACCGAGAATGCAAGCTCACCGTCAGCAATAATATTGTCAACATGCGATAATCCGAAAACTTTAGCATTTCTCTTGCTGCTTCCTGCCTCAAATGTTACACCAAGTACATTCTTATCAGTCTTTATTTCTTCAGGCAGACCTTCAAGGTTGATTTGATAATTTCCATACTCACTTTGATCTGTGAGTGAAACTCTTACATCTGAAGAATTGGTACTTATTTCAGGAGTATTCTCACTTGCCTTCATTTCGGAGATTGTAGAATCATAATTAATAACCTTATAAGTAGGCAATTCTGTTTTTGTAACTTCTCTGCTTATTCCGGTAACGGAATCCGGAGCAGTCATGCTTGTAATTGCCGGAATAAGTGCTGTATGATTTTCCGCACCTACTGCCGCCAAAAGTTTTACCTTTGCATACAAATCGGCATCTACCTGAACCGGTGTTTTAACCCCTTTAATTTATATCCTGTCTTAGTCTTATCAGTGTAAGCCGCTGTGGCAAATTTGCCATAGTTTTCTATCTTTGAAGAACTTACCGAATCATATCTTCCCCCAAAGCTCATCGTCTGCAATGGAGTAGGCTCCTGACCTATCGTCGGATCACCTCCGAATGTAGGTGCGCTTCTTATAGCTAAAAGCTCTCTTAAATAGAAGTATGAATATGGGAAATCAGCAGTACCATATAGATTTCCTGTAAGTTTTTGATCATCCTCTACATAGTAGTATACCTTAGGTACATATGGGTTTCTTACCAGATTAGCCTTATTGGTTACATCCTTGCCATTTACAATAAATGTCATATTCGTATTTTTAGGATCATACTTTTTGTAATAATAAGTATGTGTCTTTCCGTCCACTACCAGATCCAATTTATCCATATTGGTTTCTTCGGATACGGGTGGCTTAGGGAATGCGTCCTTTACGGCATTTTTAATAGCATTTGATGAAAGTGTTGCTCCTGTAACGGCATCAACGGTATCCACGCTGTCCTTTGTTTTACCTACAAGTTTATCAAACATTTCAAGCGACATATTCCAGAAAACTCTGTTATTTGTATTTCCCGGGTTTGTGCCGTCATCTTCAACCTTTATAATTTTACCGGTTTTTTCATTATATGTTACCAAAACTTTTGCCTTATAGAAGAAAGTCTCCATCTGAGCCTCTCCCTTTGCAGTCTTTATAGTTTCGGCTTCACTTTCACCACCTTCGTATTTAAACCTAAGTCCTATACTTCCGTTTCCAAACTGCGGGCTGTGATAATCTACAAGTTTGATATTTAAAATATTGTCGCTCTTTGTAAGGCTGTAATTAAGCTGTATGCCATTTGAATCAAGTACTTTTACTGTAAATGTATCTTCATTCCATTTATTCTCATACTTTTTAGGTATTGTGACATCCAGCACTAAATGTGCATTACTTCCTTCAAACTCCTGCTTTGTAATGCCTGTTTTATTGTAAATAAGTTCCTGCTTATCATATAATTCAACTGCAGCCGGTAATACCTGCTCTTTCTGTGGTGTTTCCACAAACTTAAATCCTAGCCATACATAACCGCCGCTTTCATGGAATGCTCTGTAGTTGGCAAAGTCCACTGTAAGTACAGAGTATTTCTTTCCTACCTTTGTTTCAAGCAGTACTCCGTCCTCATTGTAAGCTTTTACAGTGAAGGTATCCTTAGTCCAGTTTTCATACTCTTTAGGTATCTCAACATCAAATATCTTTAAATACCCCTGCGCCTCTCTAAACTTATTAAATTCTACATTTACTGTTGTAAGCTTCTTCTCGCCTGCATAAAGTTCAATCTTTGCAGGTGCCTGTTTCTTTGGATCGGATACATTTACCGTAAATGTCTTTTCTACAGTTTGTCCGCCTATGCTCTTTTTGATAGTGATGGTTTTCTCACCTATATCAGCACTTGTAAATACATATCCGTTATCAGGATCTGAGGTGAATCCTCCCGTCTTACATGCTTCCCAGCCTACAAATGCCTTATTGTTTCCGTTCTGTGTAACGGCATTTATCTCAAGTCCTCCTATTTCAAGGCTGTCTCCTACATAGTAGTTCTTCTTTATAAGCTTTGTCTCAAGCGCAAATGATGCTATCTCCGAGGTATCATTTGATACATCAACTACTACCGCATATACATCATATCCCCATGCATCATATCCCGGATGGGCTATCTCCTTCATATTGAAGCGCCACTGTGAAAGATCTCTGTCATACTTGCCTTTCCGAGTTCTTCCGCTCCTGCAAAGATTGTCATTTCTTTTATCTTTCCCTTAGCTTCAACTATATAGCGATATTCATCCTTACTTAATGTGATATCCTTTGTTTCTCCGCTCTCATATGAGATCACTATCTTATCAGGATATTTTTTACCAAGTTTCTTTCTTACCTGAATCTCACTTTGTATATCTATAAGAGAATCTGCATTCTTAAAATGTACATGCACAAACTCAAGTAATGACGGCAATGCGCTTCCATGTAGAGGATCGGTAACTATTCCATACTCTTCAAACTCTGAAGGTGTTATTTCTTTTACCTCTCCACCCTTTAAATAAAGCTTAAGCACTGTTTTTGAAAGATCAAGGCTCTGACCTGTTGCAACACTGTCAGGTCTTGTTTTAAACTCAATATAGTCAATTCTTTGAACCTTTTGGTCTTTTTTAAACTTCTTTGATCTCTCAAGGGCATTCTCCACAGCACTTACATGTCCCTGTGCTGTTTCTGTTGCTCCGCTGACTGCATCAAAAATCTCGCCTTTTCTCTCACTAAGCTGCTTTTTGATTTCTTCAACATTTTCAAGTCCCTTAAACTTCTCAAGAAGATAATCTCTCTTTCTTTCATAGCTTCCCGCTATCCTATCATCATCTGTGTATACTACAGAATCTACCTTCTCGATTTTCCCGTCCTTTATAGTTACCTTAACGATATTTGAACCTCTTTGAAGTTTGTATCTGCTCCAGGTAGCTGTTCCATACCATTCACCGTCCATATATTCACTTTGGCTTGCAGCTGTTTCTACAAACTTAAAGCCTATCCATACATAGCCGCCGCTTTCATGGAATGCTCTGTAGTTGGCAAAGTCTACTGTAAGTACAGAGTATTTCTTTCCTACCTTGCTCTCAAGCAATACTCCTTCCTCATTATAGGCTTTTACAGTGAATGTATCCTTAGTCCAGTTTTCATACTCTTTAGGTATCTCAACATTAAATATCTTTAAATAACCTTGAGCCTCTCTAAATTTATTAAAGTCTACATTTACTGTTGTAAGCTTCTTCTCGCCTGCATAAAGTTCAATCTTTGCAGGTGCCTGCTTCTTTGGATCGGATACATTTACCGTAAATGTTTTTTCTACAGTCTGTCCACCTATAGTCTTTTTGATAGTGATTGTTTTCTCACCTATATCAGCACTTGTAAATACATATCCGTTATCAGGATCTGAGGTGAATCCTCCCATCTTGCATGCTTCCCAGCCTACAAATGCCTTATTGTTTCCGTTCTGTGTTACGGCATTTATCTCAAGTCCTCCGATTTCAAGACTGTCTCCTACATAGTAGTTCTTCTTTATAAGCTTCGTCTCAAGGGCAAATGATGCTATCTCCGAGGTATCCTTTGATACATCAACTATTACAGCATATACATCATATCCCCATGCATCATATCCCGGATGTTCTATCTCCTTCATATTGAAGCGCCACTGTGAAAGATCTCTGTCATACTTTGCCTTTCCGAGTTCTTCCGCTCCTGCAAAGATTGTCATTTCTTTTATCTTTCCATTAGCCTCAACTATATAGCGATATTCATCCTTACTTAATGTGATATCCTTTGTTTCTCCGCTCTCATACGAAATCACTATCTTATCAGGATATTTTTTACCAAGTTTCTTTCTTACCTGAATCTCACTTTGTATATCTATAAGAGAATCCGCATTCTTAAAATGTACATGCACAAACTCAAGTAATGACGGCAATGCGCTTCCATGTAGAGGATCGGTAACTATTCCATACTCTTCAAACTCTGAAGGTGTTATTTCTTTTACCTCTCCACCCTTTAAATGAAGCTTAAGCACTGTTTTTGAAAGATCAAGGCTCTGACCTGTTGCAACACTGTCAGGTCTTGTTTTAAACTCAATATAGTCAATTCTTTGAACATTTTGGTCTTTTTTAAACTTCTTTGATCTCTCAAGGGCATTCTCCACAGCACTTACATGTCCCTGTGCTGTTTCTGTTGCTCCGCTGACCGCATCAAAAATTTCGCCCTTTCTATCACTTAGCTGCTTTTTGATTCCGTCAACATTTTCAAGTCCCTTAAATTTCTCAAGAAGATAATCTCTCTTTCTCTCATAGCTTCCCGCTATTCTATCATCATCTGTGTATACTACAGAATCTACCTTCTCGATTTTTCCGTCCTTTATAGTTACCTTAACGATATTTGAACCTCTTTGAAGTTTGTATCTGCTCCAGGTAGCTGTTCCATACCATTCACCGTCCGTAAGAGCATTTTCACTCTCACTTGGCTTATTCTCTTCCTTATTTTCAGGTGTATTAGGCTTTTCGCTCTCGCTTGGCTTACCCTCTTCCTTATTTTCAGGTGCCTTCGGTTTTTCACTCTCGCTTGGCTTACTCTCTTCCTTATTTTCAGGTGCCTTCGGTTTTTCACTCTCGCTTGGCTTACTCTCTTCCTTATTTTCAGGTGCCTTCGGCTTCTCGCTTGGCTTACTCTCTTCCTTGTTTTCAGGTGTTTTCAGCTTTTCGCTTGGCTTACTCTCTTCCTTGTTTTCAGGTGTTTTCGGCTTTTCATTTGGATTGCTTGACTGCCATACTCCTCCTGATGATTTTTCTCTCCTTGACTTGGAATCTTTTGATGTGTCGGTAGAAGTATTGGAACCTCCTCCGGTAGTTTCGGAATTACTTGTTAAGAACCCCTTTCCTGCAACATACTGTACTTTCCCTGAGTCATCAGTCCATTGACCGTTTTCATTAATCTTAAATCCGTCAGGTGTGGTCTTACCGACAACCATTACTCCACAATCTTTTCCCGGTGTAGGATCAAAATAATAGCAATATCCGTCTATCCACTGCCATCCGGTAAGCATTCCTCCACCTGTTGCAGGATCAGGATTGAAAAAATACCATTTGCCTTCCGGATTTTTATACCATCCTGTATGCATATGTCCCGATACCCCATCCTTGTCAGAGTCAAAATAATAATCTACTCCATTTATATTTTGCCATCCGGTCTTCATGTCTCCTGTTTCAGGATCAAGATAATACCACCCTGAAGAAGTTTCAACCCAGCCCTTATGGACTTCATTCTTTTCATTATAAAACTTCCAGGTATCACCTGATAATTCCCACTTCCCCTTTGTAACAGCCCCTTGGCTTGGAAATGTAATCATGAATGCTAATGTAGAAGCAAACATCAATGTAGCTATTCTATTGAATGTTCTTTTCACAAAATAAGTACCCCCTCTAGTATAAGTGTAGTAACATCTAATATTATATGGAATGAAAAAAATAATCTTAGTAAACTATACTTTTTAATTCCTCCTTTCTAAAGACAATCAATTTGATATTCCTTCCAAATTATTTTCTGTAAATTTATGCATTGATGATAATTGCTTTAATTAGTAAGTATTACCTAACTCAAAGATGTAAAAAGAGTTTTTCAAACCCTTACTACAGACTTATTTAACATTTTTTTCTTATATTTTCAGACAATAATAAATGAGAATATATATTGATATGTGTATTTTTTTGTGTATTTTTTTCATCCATTATGCTTGTTATTCTATCATAGTGAATATAAATAATAAAAGGATTTTTGTGTTTTATTATGAATACATACAATTTTTTTCTACATCAATATAAATTTTTGTAATATCCTAAAATAACTTTGTTCAAGTTTTTTTAACAAAGTGATGAAAATTACATTCAATATTTTTTTGTTGCATAATTATTATTAAAACATAATATCTATAAGTTTCAGTTTCATTTATTTCTCTAAATAATGCAGTATATATAGATATACTGTGGTATAATGTATTTTTTTAAAATTACTATTAAGATTTAAGTTTAGGATAGAGGTAATAAAATGGCTTTTGACGGCATAGTAATATCAAATTTATCATATGAATTGAATACACAGCTTGTAGGCGGCAGAATTTCAAAAATTTCCATGCCGGAAGAAAACGAACTTATTTTTACAATTAAAAATAATGCAAAAACTTATAGACTTTTGGTATCTGCAAGTGCTTCACTTCCACTTGTATACCTTACGGATGTAAATAAACCTGCTCCAAAGGTTGCTCCGGCTTTTTTGATGTTACTTAGAAAATATATCGGAACGGCAAAAATAACCGACATATTTCAAATGGGCCTTGAGAGAATACTTTGCTTTAAACTGGAACATTTAAATGAACTGGGTGATCTAAGTCATAAATGCATGTATGTAGAGATAATGGGAAAGCATTCCAATATAATCTTTACTGATGAAAATAATAAAATAATTGATTCTATAAAACGAATCTCCGCAAATATGAGCTCTCTAAGAGAAGTACTTCCCGGAAGAGAATATTTCCTGCCTGATGAATTAAAGAAAAAAGATTTATTAGATACTGAACTTGAGGAGTTTATAGAGATTTTAAAATCAAAGGAATATGCTCTGTCAAAGTCAATTTATATGAACTTTGCAGGTATCAGTCCACTTATAGCTGAGGAAATAGTTTTACGAGCTTCTCTTTCCTCACAAGCTCCTTCCACATCTCTTAGTGAACTTGAGTATACTCATCTCTTTCATACAATAAAAAATTTACTTGATGATATAAATGCTCACAACTTTTCGCCGAATATAGTATATAAAAAAGAAGAAGCTCTTGAGTTTTCTTCTGTTGAACTTTTCTCGTATAACAGTGAGGAATATAAAAAAGAATCCTATGATTCTGTAAGCAAGATGCTATATGATTTCTACTCTTCCAGAGAAGTCTTTGTGCTTAACAGGCAAAAGAGTTCGGATTTGCGACGTATTGTAAATACCGCACTTGAAAGAGCAAGTAAAAAGTATGACCTGCAGGAAAAACAGCTTCAAGATGCTGATAAAAAGGATATTTACAGAGTATACGGAGACCTTTTAAATACTTACGGATACAGCCTTAAAGGAGGAGAGAGTTCCTTTACCACAGAAAACTTCTATGATGATAATAAGGAAATCACAATTCCTCTTGATAAGAACAAATCCGCAAAGGAAAATGCAAAGAAATATTATGATAAGTATGCAAAACTCAGTCGAACTACAAAGGCACTCAGCGAAGAGATTTTAAATACCAAAAATGATATTGAGCACCTTCTCTCCATACAGACCGCACTTGACGTTTCAAGTGATGATGAGAGTCTTTCACAGATTCGTCAGGAGCTTGTAGACTTCGGTTATATCAAAAACATTCTTCGGGTAAACAAAAAAAGAGTACATCTCATCCATATCACTATATTTCAACTGACGGTTATGATATATATGTGGGTAAGAATAATTATCAAAATGAAGAGCTTACCTTTAAAGTTGCTACCGGAAATGACTGGTGGTTTCATGCCAAGGGTATACCGGGATCACATGTAATTTTAAAATCAAACAATGAAGAGGATTTGCCTGATAGAGCATATGAAGAAGCCGCAGCACTTGCAGCCTTTTATTCAAAAGCAAAAGATTCCGAAAAAGTGGAAGTTGACTACATCCAAAAGAAAAATATAAAAAAAGTTGCAGGTGCCGCTCCCGGCTTTGTTATCTACCATTCCAACTGGTCAATGGTAGCTACACCGAAGGCGGATCTACAACAAAAATAATTTATAAGGGCTTTGTTCACTGTTACAACCACTCTTTGTGACAGTGAATATAAGCCTTTTTTACTGCTGTTACAAGTATCATGTATGCCAATACACATGGTAAAAGAAATAAAAAGAATGATAAAGGCAATGATGAAAATCCCAGTACTTTACCAAGCAGTGTAAACGGAATAATTGTAATAAAGATTATTCCGAAGAAATTCAGTAATGTAAGCTGTGTAGAGGCGCGACTTTGTATAAAAGGCAACTTCATTGTACGAATCATATGTATAACCAATGACTGACTCCACATCGACTCCACAAACCATCCTGCCTGAAACATTGCAACATAAGAAGCTCTTATCATATTAAGCTTATCACCGGTAAAATGACTTGCAAGATTATTATATGTTACTCCATGGCTTACAAAATGCGGGCAGAAAACAAAATACATAAATGCAAATGTTGCAAAGTCAAAAATTGAACTTGTAGGCCCTATCCACACCATAAATTTGCCTATGCTTGAAGCGTCCCATTTTTTCGGTAACTTAATAAATTCTTCATCAACATTATCCCATGGAATAGCACTGCAACATGAGTCATAAATCAGATTCAACAAAATAAGATGCATACTCTCCATAGGCAGGAAAGGCAAAAGTGCGCTGGCACCTAAAACCGAGAACATATTTCCGAAGTTTGATGATGCCGTCATCTTAATGTACTTTATCATGTTTGCAAATGTCTTTCGTCCCTCTATGATTCCGGACTCTAAAACCATAAGATCCTTTTCAAGAAGTATAATATCTGCAGACTCCTTTGCCACATCCACAGCAGTATCCACAGAAATTCCGATATCCGCAACCTTCATTGCCGCCGCATCATTTATTCCGTCACCCATAAAGCCTACAGTATGTCCGTTATCTCTAAGTACCGATACCACTCTTGATTTCTGACTTGGAGTAAGCTTTGCAAATACATCAGTTATCTCTGCCGTTTTCTTAAGCTCTTCATCGTCCATCTTTTCAATATCACTGCCAAGCAGCATATTTCTTACTTCAAGACCTACCTGCTTACATATTGTTTTTGTGACTTTTTCATTATCACCTGTAAGAATCTTCGTTCTGACACCATGCTCTTTCAGTGCTTTTATGGCATTTGCGGCCGACTCCTTCGGCGGATCAAGAAATGCCAGATATCCCATAAGAATCATTTCGGATTCATCCTCAACATTACAACTTTGCTTTTTTATATCTTTTCTGGCAATTGCAAGCACTCTGAATCCTTTTTCATTAAGTGTGTCTGCTGTTTCCAGAATTCTTTGTCTAAAGTCATTTGTTATGGGCTGAACATTTCCGTTGTATTCCGCAAAAGAACATATAGAAAGCATCTCTTCAAATGCTCCCTTTGTAACCATTTTTATAGTACCTGCATTATTTTGTACTACTGTAGTTAATCTTCTTCTATTAAAGTCAAAAGGTATCTCATCAATTTTTTTATAGTTTTCAGACAAATCAAGTAGTTGTGAGTCGTTTTCCTCCTCTTCCTCAGTCCTTTGAATTATGGCAAGGTCCATAAGATTCTTATAACCTGTCTGAAAGTAGCTGTTAAGATATCCGTATCTGAGTACTCTTGAATCCTCATCTCCCTTTATATTCAAATGATACTCAAGTACTACTCTGTCCTGAGTCAATGTTCCTGTTTTGTCTGTACACAGAATATCCATAGCTCCGAAGTTTTGTATAGAATTCAGATTCTTTACAATAGTCTTCTTTTTACTCATTGATACGGCACCTTTTGCAAGGCAACTTGTTACAATCATAGGAAGCATTTCAGGTGTCAATCCAACTGCCACCGATATGGCAAATAAAAATGCCGATATCCAATTTCCCTTTGTTACTCCGTTGATAACAAAGACTAAGGGTACCATTACAAGCATAAACCTGATAAGTACCCATGAAACCGCATTAACTCCCTTTGTAAAGTTTGTTTCCACAGACTCACCGGATATTGCCAAAGTCATTGAACCGAAAAGCGTATTGTCTCCGACCGCTATAACAACTGCAGCGGCACTTCCCGATATAACGCTGCTTCCCATAAAAGCTATATTTGTATATTCCGTGATATTGTCCTTCTTTTCACAGACACCGGCAAGCTTTTCTATAGGTTCGCTCTCACCACTTAAGCTTGATTGACTGACAAAAAGGTCCTTTGCTTCTATTATCCTTACATCGGCAGGAATCATATCTCCTGCCGAAAGGTAAACTATATCACCTACTACAGCTTCATCCAAAGGAATTTCTATATAATTTTTATTCTTTCTTGTCACGGTACATGTGGTTTTAATCATGGCAAGCAGCTTCTCTGCGGCGTCACCGCTTCTGCCCTCCTGAATAACCTGAGTACACCGGATACAAATACCATTGTTAAAATGATAATTACGGTAATAGGGTTAAAATCCTTTTTTGTATTTCCGAACATATGCAGTATCGGAAATACAATATCCGTTACTGTAGATACAACAGCTAAACAAATAAGTACGACTGTAAAAGGATTTATAAAAGCTTCCTCAAGCTTTTTTGCAAGTGACTTTTTCTTTTCCTTTTTTACCTTATTTGCTCCATACTTCTCCCTGTTTTTTTGAACAGCTTCTTCACTGAGTCCATCTAAATCCATACCAAGGTAGGATTTTATATCCTCAAGCGAGTTGGTTGCCATGTAATCTATATTTTTATTCATCTTACATCCCCGTGATACTCTCCGATATCCTGTCTCTAAGCATCAGTGCATCGACCGCCTGCTTAGGATCCTTATTTTCAAAAAGTACAGCATTAACCTCGTCAACAATAGGCATACAAATATTGTATTTATCTGCTAAAGCCTTGGCAGCTTTGGCAGAATATACGCCTTCCACCACCATTGCCACTTCTTTCATAGCTTCTTCCATAGTCATTCCCTGTCCCATAAGCATACCGGCTTTTCTGTTTCTGCTGTGCTTACTTGCACAGGTAACTATCAAATCACCGATACCTGATAGTCCGTAAAATGTCTCTATTCTTGCTCCCATAGCTGTACCGAGTCTGCTTATTTCAACAATTCCTCTGGTAATAAGAGCAGCCTTGGCATTGTCGCCATAGCCAAGTCCGTCTGATATACCTGCCGCCAAAGCTATAACATTTTTAGCGAACCGCCAAGCTCAATACCAAGCATATCTGTAGAAGTATATACTCTGAATACCGGACTCATAAATACCGACTGAATCAGCTCAGCAGTCTTTAAATCATTTGCTCCGGCTACACATGTAGTAGGCAGAAGTCTTACCACCTCTTCCGCATGACTCGGTCCTGAGAGTACCGCAACATTTGCATTCTTTATCTCATCCAAAATCTGCTCTGTAAGTATTTCAAGAGTATTTTCTTCAATACCCTTTGCGACGTTTACAATAATTTGTCCTTCTTCATAAAACGGTGCCATTCTTTTTGCAGTACTTCTTGTAAAAATAGATGGCACTGAAAGCACACAAATCTTGGCGCCTTCCATAGCAACTTCCAAATCTGTTTCAAATCTGATAGCCTCATCAAATACAACACCCGGAAGATTTTTATGTGTACGGGTTTCTCTAAGTTCCTTTATCTCACTTTCAATTGCGGACCATACCTTTATACTATGCCCGTTATCAAATAGGAGTCTTGCAAGTGCCATACCCCAAGTACCTGAACCAATAACCGAAATATTCATTTTCACACCTTTTTCCCTATTTTATTCTCAGTCCCACTCAAAAGTCTCTTTATATTTGCCCTGTGCATAAATATTGATAAAAATCCGATAATCACCACCAAAAGTCTAAACTCCATCGGTGAGCTTCCGTCTGTAAAACCGTAATTGGTCTTTACCAGCATATGTGACATACCGATAAAAATAATCATTACAACTATTGATGCAAGTGATACATATCTTGTTATTGCAACTATCAAGATAAATATAGCCAGACAAACAAAAGCAATTCTATAATCAAGAGCCATTATTATACCTGCTGTGGAAGCAACTCCCTTTCCTCCCTTAAATCCAAGATAGAACGGGAAGTTGTGACCAAGTACCACACCAAGTCCGATATAAAGCATGTATACATAGCTGAGGCTGACATTATCTCTGAAAATATATCTTATAACCAGACATGGTATCAAAGATTTACAAAAATCTCCAAGAAAAACTATAAGTCCTGCCTTTGGTCCAAGTACCCTAAGAGTATTTGTAGCACCTGCATTTCCTGAACCGTAATTTCTTATGTCCATCTTATTGAGCTTTCCGAATATATATCCCGTCTCAATATTTCCGATAAAATAACCTATTATTAACAGAAGAATTCTAAGCATTATTTGGCGTCCTCTCCTCTTTCTCTGATAATAAATCTTATAGATGTACCCTTAAATCCAAAGGCCTCTCTAATCTTGTTCTCCAAATATCTTTGATAGGAGAAATGCATAAGTTGTTTTATATTTACAAAAATAACAAATGTAGGCGGCTTTACCGCTACCTGTGTGGTATAGAAGATCTTAAGTCTCTTACCCTTATCTGACGGCGGCTGCTGCATTACTGTAGCTTCTGAAATAATCTCATTTAATACACCTGTCTGTATTCTAAGTGTCTGATTCTCTCTGACAATATCTATCATCTCAAAAAGCTTTTGAAGTCTCTGACCGCTTAGTGCAGATATAAAGACAAACTCCGCATATGGCATAAATGAAAGTATTCTCTTTATATTATTGGTGTACTCATAAATAGTCTTATTATCCTTTTCAACAAGATCCCATTTATTTACAGCAACAATAATACCCTTACCCTTGTCATGTGCAATTCCGGCAATCTTTGCATCCTGCTCTGTAACACCCTCATTTGCATCAATAACAAGTATTACCACATCCGCTCTGTCTACAGCTGTTACAGTTCTGATTATAGAATATCTTTCAATATCCTCTTTTACCTTTGATTTTCTTCTAAGACCTGCCGTATCAATAAAAACATACTCCTGCTTATTGTTTACAACCACAGTGTCTATAGCATCTCTGGTAGTGCCCGCAATATCCGATACGATTACTCTGTTTTGACCTGTAAGTCTGTTTATAATAGATGATTTACCTACATTCGGCTTTCCGACTATGGCAATTCTCGGTCTGTCATCATCCTCCTCATCCTCAGTGTCCTTATGTTTAAAATGTGCCGCCACAGCCTCAAGCAAATCACCTATTCCAAGTCTGGATGCGGCTGATACCGGTATAGGATCTCCTATTCCAAGATTATAAAATTCATATACATCATTTCCGAATTTAGCCATTGAGTCAACCTTATTTACGGCAAGTACAACCGGCTTTCTTGATTTTCTGAGCATATCACAAACCTTGGAATCGGAATCCACAAGTCCTTGACGCACATCTGTAATAAATACAATTACATCTGCTGTCTCTATAGCTATCTCAGCCTGTTCTCTCATCTGTGAAAGTATAATATCACTGCTGTCAGGCTCTATACCTCCTGTATCTATAAGTGTAAAATTCATATTTAGCCAGGTACAATCGGCATATATTCTGTCTCTTGTCACTCCCGGGGTGTCCTTTACTATGGAAATAGGCTCCCCTGCTATGGCGTTAAACAATGTAGACTTTCCTACATTCGGCCTGCCTATAATGGCAACTACGGGTTTACTCATTATTAACTCCTTTTTCATATGCCTTATAGGCATTTTCTTCTATATATTTATCAGAAACTATTGCATTAACCAGATCATATCCTGACTGACCGACAATAACAGTTTTGACATTTAATTCTCTTTCAATATCGGTTCTGGTCAAATCATCCAGTAATACCTCTTCTCCGCTTCTAAACATATTTACCGACAATAATAATCTGTCACCAAGTTCCTTACCCTTTAGCTGATTTATTATATCAACTCCGGTCAAAAGTCCTGCCACAGTGATTCTTTCTCCAAAGAAATCATTTCTTATAGTATAGAAATTTATCTTCTTTGCAGGGAACCTTTTTTCAACCTTTTTGCAAGCTCCTTCATGGAATGTGCAGGCAAAATAGCTGTTGCAATACTTATAACTTCTTTCTTTTGTATATCTTCTTTATCTATTTGCAAGGTTTCTATCGCATCTTGTACTTCCTCACTCAGAAGTCTAAGCATTCCTACACCGTTTTCAAGCTGTATATATCCGTCATAGGTATCTTCACTCGGCATTTCTCTTTCTGCAATCAGATAAAATTCATCACTTGCCTGTGCAAAATGTATATTGCATTTTTCCATAGCCTTTCTTTGAATATCTTCTATGATTTCTATAGTCTCTATTGCCTTAGCCTTATCAACCAGTGACAGTTTAGTCAAATCGTTCCTGTACTTTGTAATGCCTACAGGAACTACCGATACACTCTCCATTGTAGGGGCATATTTTAATAAATCATTTAATGTGCGCTTTAACTCTTCACCGTCATTATACCCCGGACACATAACCACCTGTCCGTTCATAGGCACATTTTTTTCATACAGCTTATCTATATATCTGAGTGATTCTCCGGCAAAGCGATTGTGAAGCATCTTTTTTCTAAGTTCAGGATTTGTTGTATGTACGGATATATTTATAGGGGCAAGATTAAATCTTATTATTCTGTCTATATCTGCATCCTTCATATTTGTGAGTGTTACATAATTACCCTGTAAAAAGGAAAGTCTGGAATCATCATCTTTAAAATAAAGTGTCTCTCTCATTCCCTCCGGCATCTGGTCGATAAAGCAGAATATACAGTTGTTTGTACAGGATTTATAATCACTCATAAGTCCCTCTTCAAACTCAAGTCCTATATCTTCATAGTCATTTTCAATATCCAGCTCCCACTCTTCACCATTTGCCTTTTCAATCACCATGGTGAATTCTTCGGCATTTATATAATATCTATAATCTAATACATCTTTTATTTCATTGCCGTCGATAGATATAAGCTTATCTCCCGGCTCTATTTCAAGCTCCTCGGCTATAGAACCTTTGGCAATGCTTTTTATTATATGAAAACTCATTTTACTCCATTCATTTGTAAATAGCAAATGACATCTACTACTATAACGTAAAAAGCCACGAGATACGAGCTCGTGGCTTTCTTATTGTAGCACTATCCGACTACATATCTTAACTTCATTTGCCTCTTTCAGTCTAACATATTAAATTTTAGATTTCAACATCTTATTTTTTATTGCCGATTTTTTGTGTTGGTAATATAATATATTCTGATAAAGCCTCAATAGAACGATTCACAACCAACTCTTCCGGAAAACTTATGCTCTCAAGTAAAGCAATTGATTTTTCATGATTTCCTACATCTATTTCGCAATGAGCATCACTATCTAATACAATAGAAACCTTATATGTCTTACAATAATCTAACATTTTCATGTAATTCTTAGTTGCTCCACTATTTCTCACACATCTAGGATTAAGAGATTCGCTATTTACTTCTAACAAAACATGATTTTCTTTTGCAGCACAAACAAGTTCTTCATAATCCACAGGAATGTCTGCATCATCAGGATGTCCAATAATCTGAATATATGGATTTTGCATAGCACTTATATATGCCTTTGTATTTTGTGATACTGTTCCAATAGTGTAAAGAGGTTTATGAATACTCGCTACAGTAAAATCTTGTTTTTCCAACATAGATTGTGGTAAATCGATTTTACCATTGTAATCTAAAATATTCAGTTCACATCCAAACATTAATTTGATTCCATACAATTCTCTTGGAAGCATCTTAAAATTATTAAAATAATTTGCCGGCACACCTGATTTCATAGCCGGTCCATGATCAGTTATACCAAGTAAAGATAATCCCCTTTCTGAAGCACTTCTTGCCATTTCATATATCGTATTATAGGCATGACCACTAGCAACTGTATGTGTATGCAAATCCATTATATCTTTCATATTAACCTCATTTCAATTGAATTTTTATTAGCCTTTTAATCCTCCGGCTGTAGCTCCTCCAATTAATCTTTTAGACAATAAAATATAAATAATTATCGTAGGTGCTGAAACAAATGTAACAGCAGCAAACATTCCACTCCATCCTCCTTCTCTTGTCATAGCAACGATAAGTTGATAAAGTGCAACACTTAACGACATATTTTCTGTACTTCCGGCAAATATAAGTGCCATAAAATATTCATTCCATTTTCCAATAAACTGGAAAATTACCAACGTTGTAATACTATTACCGGCAAGTGGAAAAACAATGGTCCAAAAAGTTCGTAGTGGGCCGCATCCATCAATTGCAGCCGCCTCTTCATAACTATCTGATATATCAGTAAAGGCCGGAAGAAGATAAAATGTAGAGAACGGAATAGATGTGACAACATAAATTACTATGAGTGTAATTTTTGAATTACTTACATTTAGTGCACTTACAAGCGAAAATAGCGGCATTATAATCATAACTCCCGGCACACCTAAACCTATTACCAGCAAGCGCTTTATCGCTTCACTAAATTTAAATTTAAATCTTGCCAGCCCATATGCGGCCGGAGCACAAATCAATATACTAAAGAATACTGATGATGCGCTATATAAAAGTGAATTCAAAAATGCAGTAACTAAATGTCCATTTTTTATTACATGTGTATAATTATCCCAATGTGGTCCGCTTTTAAGTAGATTATCTGAAAAGATTTCTTTAGTTGTTGATAAACTTGCTATAACTATCCAACCTAACATTACAACTATAAATAAACACCAAAGTATAAGCAGGATATATCCCGGAATTAACCTTACTTGTTGACGTAGTCGTATATTATTCGTCTTTATATTATTATTCATAATCCCCTCCTAAAGTTCAATATCCTTATTCTTTGGAATAAGATTGGAAATCATAAATACTGCTACAACAATGAGTGCAACTATAACTGCTGCTGCTGCTCCTACTCCAACTGCCGTATTACTTGAATCTGTACCAAATAAAACATTATATATATACATCAATGGTGAAACCGTCTTTGAAGATATAAAAACTCTTGATAGGGCAAAGAAAGCACATACACGACTAGTCCACAAAGTTAATGAAGTAACTAACGTATTGCGAATTAGAGGAAAAGTAATGTTCAAAAATTGTGAAAACTTTGTAGCACCATCTATTTCAGCTGCCTCATAGAGACTTTTGGGAATAGCTTCAATTGCGGCCATATATTGAAGCATAAAATATCCTGTACAACTAAATACATACGCAATACACATAGAAATAAACATATTATCGGGAGATGTCCAAGCAAAACTTGCCGCCTTTTCTAATCCAACAGAATTAAACAGCTTTTTTAGCATTCCAAAGCGTGAACTAAATACATATAATGTCCACATATATCCAAGTGCAATTTGTGGAATAACATTTGTCAAATATAACATTGAGCGAAAAAAGCCTTTTCCATATACTCCTGATGTTAACATAGTTGCAAATAATAATGAAAGTATAAAAACAACAATACCACAGCAGAGCCAAACTTTAAATAACATCATCAATGAATTAGGAAAACTTGTTGCCTTTAATGTAAAATAATTATCTAGACCTACGAACTTCCAAGTCACAATCTTACTACTAATTTGCTCAACATCAAAAAAGCTCATCAAAAAAGTTCTTAAAACCGGATAACAAAAAAAGGCAAGAAAAGGAATTATAGCAGGAGCAATAAATATAAATATTGTGGTTTTTTTTTGTCTCAATCTAATCACCTCTCACTTCCTATATACAATTAATTCATATTCTATAAAAGTTGGTACCTAAAATTAGATACCAACTTTTATTTTAAATAATTAACAGTCTATTTGTCCTTTACTTGAAATACGCTTTACATTCAGCAATAAATTCTTCTGCTGTCATTTTACCACCATAAAGCTTAGTACATGCAGACTGAAAAACAGGTAGAAAATCACCATTAGTTCTCATATGTCCATGTGCCGGCCACCTGTTAGTAATTCCATCATAAATATGCTCAGCATCAGCAATCATCTCTGGCCATTTAACATTAGGATCATTAGTAATAGGGATTGCATTACAATTCTTAACCATATAATCTCCCCATTCGCCAAGTGTTAAATATGTAGCAAAAGCTGCACAAGCCTCAGCTTCTTCAGCTGTAGCATTTTTATTTATTGCTATACCATAACATCCATAACATAGAGAAGAGCCATCATCAGCACCATTCTCAACAAGTGGATATGTAAAGCTACCCCATCTAAAATCATCCCCTGCTGATTCACGTACATTATTAGGCATCCAAGAACCACATACATACATAGCAATTTTCTTATCAAGAACCATCTCTTGCTGTGCTTCCGGAGTAACAACTGTCATAATATTCTCGGCCCAATACCCCTTACTTGCAGCATCCTCAAATTTCTTTACAGCTTTTAAAACCTCCGGATTATCCCATGCAGAACCATCACCGTTCGCTAACTCATTAGTTCCCTCAGCACCTAAAAGACGTTCCAAATAAAGACTCAAATTATAATCAATATGATTTTGATCAGAAGTAAATGGAGTATAACCATTCTTTTTAAGCGTAGCGCATACTTCCATCATTTCATCCCAAGTTTTTGGTTTTTCGGTTATGCCACATTCCTCGAAAATATCTTTGTTATACCATACATTTAAGAACTGTGGAGTATAAGGAAAGTATACATATTTCCCATCTCCTTGTGTCTTTGCCAGATTTTCATATGCAGGGAGAATACTGTCAGCATAAGACTTTCCACCTGTTTGAGGATAAGTTTTTTCGTAAAACTCACCCAAATCCATTAGATAGTCTTTCCATAGGCGAACAACATTATCGCTATTTGCCTCAAACATTGTTATATTATTACCTGCCTGAAGTGCTGGAGTAAGTGTAGATGAAATATCAGTTCCCTGGAAAGAAATTGAAATCTTTACTCCGGGATTCTCCTTCATAAATGCATCTGCTGCCGCTTTAATACTTTGACCATAATTAGAACTCTCTGTATATGATGACCAATATACTATGTCTGCGTTTAATTTGCTATCTGCATCTGCTTGCTTGACTTCCGGAGTAGCGTTTTCAGAGCTCTCATTCCCACTTCCCGATTTTACAGAACCATCACCTCCACTTGTTGTCGCACTGTTCCCACCACATGCGCACAAAAAGCATAGAGATAATGCAACTGTCGAAAATAAATTTACAACCTTCTTCATTTTTTCCTCCTTAAAGAAATATTTTTATGTGAATCTTTAACTATTAAAGACTCTGTTTCATTTAATTACTTTTTATTAACATTCATAGTGAATAAAAATTATAAACCAAAATTGTGTACATGACTTTCAAAAAATACACCTGTTAACGGATCATATATTATTTTTTGAACATAACTCCCAGGTGTTTCTATACCGGATAACTTTGTCCATTTTATTTCATATATTCCTTTTTTAACATCATCTGCTACTTCTATTTCCCCAATTTTTACATCATTTTTTTTAATCACAACCTTATTTTCTTCAAAATTACTCATATGGTAGACATCACCATATGGTTTAGTTACAAAAACGCCATCATCTTTAACACACAAAGCACATACATCCGTTCCTAAATAGTCAACAAACTTACACCATTCTCCATTTTCAAAAGTTCTACAAACACCTTCTATACCGTCGATATAACATTTATTGTATAATGTTTCTCCATTTTCTCCTAAATATAAGTGAGGAGCTTGAGAACCGACAAATGTTTCCCAACGATATATAAGATGCCAATGTGGAGGATAATCAGTATGAATTTCATTATTTGTTTCAAACCCCAAAATATACATATACCCTAAATTATTATTTGCTAGATATGATGGCAAATTTAGCATCCTTATAATTTCTCTCATACCCATTATATAATGGTGTGCGGCAATAATCTGCGTTCCGGGATAATTGATATTTCTGTACATTCCCGCTTTTCTTCCAATATGATTATGTTCTAATCTAATTTTTAAACCCGGCTCTTCAATCCGAGTATGTATACTAAGCGTTGTAGTACTTCCTGTAAACCCACTAATATCAAATTTAAATAATATTTGATTTCCATTTTTTTCAAACTGTATGTAATCTTTTTCTACCAATATTGCTTCTATATCTAATTCGTCTTTAAGTTCAAACGAAACATGTACATCCCCTTTATCATGCTTTTTTTCATGTTCAATATAAAAAACAAATTCATTTGGTACTTCATAGCATAAATTAGGTTCATTTGAAATTCCAACTTCAAAATTTGCCTTTATACCCACTTTAATCATCCCATATATACCGGGACATTTTTTTATTATACGTATTGCTGTTTTTCCTAATTGAATTATTAAGATATACATCATTAAAAGAAATCATTTCTCCCACCATTCTATATCTGTTTACATTGTAATTATCTAAATATGAGGTTTAAACCTCATAAGATAATAAATTTCTATTCCCACAATTTTTTCTGTAAAATCGTCTCTTTCCATATTTCTTGGAAGCACAGTTTCACATTTCATCTGAAAGTTTTTTTCTCCCTTTCTTTCAACCTTTATCATACTTACTTCCATACCAATATCCTCAAGCTTTTGAACTACTGTTTCTACATCTTCTTTTTTGTCTCCAACCAAAAACATTACCTTTGCTCGTAAAGGATCTTTTAGTATTTCAAGTTTTCTATGGAATAAACACTGCATAAGAAGTATAAGGATTGTGCCTTCAAAACCAAGTATATACATTCTTGCACCTATAGCCATACCAATGCCTACTGTCATCCATATTCCGGCAGCAGTTGTCATACCTCGAACAAGCCCTTGTTTGCTGATGAAAATCAATCCTCCTCCAAGTATACCTATACCTGATATAATTCCCGCTGCAACTCTGGATATATCCACACTTGCACCTTCAATCGAGATAACATCTAAAAAACCGTATTTTGATACAATCATCATAAGTGCAGATGCTACGGATACTATGAAATGTGTTCTTACTCCGGCAGACTTCATTCTACTCTGTCGTTCCACTCCTAAAGCTGTACCACAAAGTCCGGCACATATAAGCTGAAATAAAAATATGCTGTCATTCACTACATACTTTTCCATTTATCATCTCCTTATATTTACTTACTATCGTCAAGTTCAATCTTTGTAATAGTTCCCGTATATTGATCATATTCTATAATCTCTTTATAAGAACCTTGAATACAATCGCTGTTATTCCATAATAACTTAATCTGTCCGTTATCAGTGTCATTTTTTACAGTAATATTACCAATATATCTTTCATCACAATATACTTTTACACCTTCTTCCATACTATAAGGGGCAATTTTATAGGTATTTCCACCGGGAGAAGTAAGCTCCATACCTCCATCTTCTACCAGTCTAAAAGCCATTACATCCGCACCATACATATCAACCATCTTACACCATTCTAATGTCTGATATTTTCTGCATACTCCACTTATTCCGTCAATATAAGTTACATTTGACTCCATCTTTCCTTCTTTATCAATGTATATATGAGGTGCCTGTGATCCACAAAAATATGGCCATCTGAATATCAAATGCCAATGCGGTGGATAATCAGGGTGTAACTCATTACAAGTTTCAAATCCAAGAAGCAATATATATCCGAGATGATTGTCATGCAAATATTTTCCTATACCCATATGCCTTAAGACTTCTCTTGTCGCAAATGTATAGTGAACCGAAGCATCGATTTGAGTTTGCGGATATGTATCTTTATCATATTTTCCCGCACACCTTCCAATATCGTTCTCTTCAACTCTAAGAGTAATGCCGTCTTCTCTTAAAATACTATGTGCATATAATGTTCTTGTCGGACCAAGAAGTCCACTAATTTCAATTTGAAATATATATTTGTTATTACTGTGATCAAATGCTATATATTTGCCTTCACATAATATATACTTTATTTCATATTCTTCACTGTCTTCTACGTCTATAGAAATCAAGCAAGCATCCTTTAAGATAAAATGCTTTATATAAATTACAATTTCCCCGTCTGTTTCGTAGTATAAACCGTTCTCTTTTGTAATCTCACATTCAAAAATCTGCACTTATATTAATCTTCGGTATTCCAAATATACCTTTTTTTACTTTTTAATAAATCTTATTGCTGTATATCTATATTTGCTTGATTTATAAGGAAAATCCGACATTTAAAGCCTCCTCTATCTGTCAAAGTTTTTTCTTTTTTAAATTTTTATAATCAGTCATAGCAGCTTCAAGTATTTCATCAATATCTAAATGCTCCATTATACCTTTTTTTACTGCCACACCTAATAAATTCTGCAACTCTTTTAATCCAATATTATCTCCATCTACTATCGGATAGGAGTTGGTCTGAACATTTTCAAAACATTTTTTCGCATAATCAAGCCATGGGTAAGCATCATTTACCTCAGTGTCATCATATGCCGATTTTTTTGCAGACATACCGCCAAGTAATACTGTAGCTGTACCTATATCATCTCGACTAATCCATTTCAAAAAGTCTAAAGCAATATCCTTATTTTTTGAATATTTAGAAATACCAAGAACACTACCACCAAGCATAGGATTATCTCCGGGTACGATAGACCACCCTATTTTCCCTCTAATCTTTGAGTCGGGTCCGACAAATCCACTAACATGATTTATCATATAAATACCCATTGCCGTATTACCTTCCGCAAACTCCTGAGCTGAATCTGTCCACCAATTGTGCTCTATTTTTGATGAACAATTCCAAGAGTCTTTCGTTTCTCTTAATGCATCTCTAGCTGCCTCAGTATTTAAAAGAATATTTCCATTTTCATCAAATAATCTTTTTGAATGACTAAAATATCGCATCAAAAATTCAAAACCGACAGTTCCCGGTTCTCCTGATGTAAAGCTGCAACCATACTTAATCGGAGATTCATTGTTAAATTCATTTGTAAAAAAATACGCAATACGATTATACTCTTCAAAGGTCTTTGGAACCTCTAATGATTTCTTGTACATCTCATAATATAATCTTTTTAATCTTGTATCTTCAAACAAATCCTTTCTATAAAACAGTAATTGAATACTTGGTGTTCCAGGTAATGCATAAATATCACCATCAAGATAAGAATAATTTTTTAGTGCATTAGGCAAAAAACCGTCTAAGCTGTTACCGATATTGGATTCTATATTTGTAAGTGGCTCAAATACCGATTTAGCCAAAACCGGAAACCAATCCTTATCCATACGAACTATATCATATGATAGTTCCGCCCCCCGGTTTTTTACCAGTTTATACATACTTTCATAGTCTGATTCTGTTATTCTTATCTTTATTCCGGTATTAAATTCATATAAATTTACCACTGTCTTAAGTGCTCGTGTAGTAGGGCTTGCAATAGATAAAATATTCAATACATTTTCTTCATTTTTTTGAATTTATTTTTTTGGCCAATCTGAAAAATCCTTTTTGATTCTATAATCAGTTCATTTCTATTTTCCCAGTTACGTTTTATTAGATATGAAGCGGCATCTATACCCATTTTTCTATAGTCTATTTCATACCTAATAATATCTCTTTCAGGAATAGTATATACAGGAGAAAGTGAAACGATATCTACCGGCTTATTTCTATAGAAGTTTTGATATACACTTTTTACCGTTTGAGCCAATGATATACTGTCAGTAATGACTACATCAGGTTGCATATGAGTAAAAACTCTCACTACATTCTGATATTTGCACTGCTCAGTAGTAACTCTCTCATATACTTCTGATATTTTATCTGATTTTCCAATACTTTCTAAAAATGAATTACGAAAGTCCATTTTCCCTGAATATGTAAGAGGTCCTGTTAAAAGAGCAACTTTTTCATAATTACCTTGCAATATTTTTTTTGCAATCTCTTTTCCGGCCTCTATATCATCATATCCGATAAACTTACAACTATATGGCTGTTTATTAGATATAAAAACAACATCTTCATTTGAAAATCCTGCTTCATAGTAAGCCTCACTTCCATCTGATATGGATGTAAAAACAGCTACTCCCTCCGTCATTCTGGATTTTATTTTCTGAATCTGCTTCCTCTCATAATCATCATCGTCATTTGTAATGTATAAATCTACTGTATATTCTTTTCTTTCCGCATAATCTTTAAAACTGGAAAAAAAATCTATGTATGTTTTATCATATAAATTTGGAACTACAACTGCTAAAATCTTTGCAGTACCCTTTCTGAGGTTTTGAGCCTTTTCATTTATAACATAGCCCATATCCTCAACTGCTTTCATTACTCTACGTATTTTATCACTGCTTACATTATCTTTCCCGTTTAAAACATTTGAAACGGTTGCCTGCGATACTTTTGCCACCTTGGCTATATCTTTTATAGTTGCCATTTTCTATACTCCAATCTGATTTGTAAGTATTAATGGTTTATTCCTCTATCCTTTAAATACTTACAGCATTGATATGTCCAATCAGTTTGAATTATATCAAAGCCATGGTCAACTAACCACCCCCATCCTTTATCCGGATCATCAATCATTGAGACATCATCCGTATGCCCGGCTGAAAGAGGTATTTTATAATTGTATAATACTGCATTCCCCCATAAAGTCTTGCCCCTCTTTTTCATACTCTCTATATATTCAGGCTGTATCACAGGTGACTCTTCTGTTTTAAACACAAGTTCAGCACCGATATAATTTATATTCATTTTTTCAATTATTTCTGAAGCATTATCTTCTTCCATATATATCGGCATAAACATATAATCAGGTGCCACATCTTCAATTATCTTTAAAACACTTGGAATCGGGGCATACTTAAGTAAAACCTGATCTTTCATGTTATGTCTTTCAACTACTTTTATGACATCGGGTATACAGTCCCCAATACGATCAAGATTTAAAATACAACGACCTTTAAAATGCTCTAATATATCGTCAAAAGAATTTATTCCCCATTGTGTGGGATTAAAATCAACATTGATAAGGCGAAGTTTTTTTATCTCTTCACTGTCCAGTTTTGTAAGATCAATGTTTTTATTAAGTTGATACGGTTCTTTACCTGTATGAAAAATAAATATTTTACCGTCAGTACTTTTAAAAAGATCCATCTCTAAAATTGAAGCACCGCCTTTTAGAGCTATATCAAATGCAGGTATTGTATTACAAGGAATATTGGAACCTGCCGCTCCACGATGAGCTACAACCTGTACATTATCATTATTGTATAAATGAAGTGTATTTTTCATTCTAACTTACCTCCGGCATTCCAATTTATACTATTTTCGGAACACGAAATCCTGCTTTAACAATATCATCTTCAATATCATCTCCTAAATGCATGCAATAAACACGTTGTCTTTCTTCATACGGAATAATCTCACATAATTTCTTAAGAGAAAAATGTGATGTACTTTCTGTATCTAGAAATGTACACTCTTGATACATAGTCTTTATTTCTCCTGATAGAAAGGCGTTTAAAATATCAGACGGAACATTGCTTGTATCACCACTGTAGTATGTCTTTTCTCCATTACATTCAAAAATAAATCCGCAACATAACATATCTGTAGCATGGCTTTCTCTCTTCACATAAATAGATAATCCGTCCGCTTCGCATTCTTTGAAGTCTGTTGTGAAATTATATTTATCAGTGTGAACTCCACTTTGATCCAATATATTTACAATGGTATCTTCCTCAGCTGCCAATAATACTTTTTTATCAAGTACATTTTTACAAAAAGAAAGAAAAGATCCCAGACTACCGATATGATCAGCATGAAGGTGTGTAAGCAGTACAACTATATTATCATAATCATATATTTCATTACGTGAAAACATAGCTTTAAAAGTACTCTCTCCACAGTCTATTAAGTATAGACAGTTATCATGCTCAAAAAATGCACAATTACTTCCCAGTACCGGATAATATGCCGCTCCTATTCCGGTGAATTTTAATTCCATTTTATCTCCTTATTTTCCTATAATAAAATTTTTATATAAATCACCATAAGATTTCTCTATCTTGTACAGATGCACTCAAATCTTCATCACACCCCATATCCAACGGACTTGGCTTTATAAACTCTCCCGATTTCCCTTTAATATAAGCCCCTTTGCTATTTAATTCTACTACTGCATACAACGGGCTCTTATATGGAAATATATACTGAAGATTTGGAAAATCCTCTTCTATTTCATCTGAAAATCTATGTTTTGCAAACTTTGTTCCGATCCAATGATTTGACATACTGTTTAGAGTATAGTAATACACTCCTTTATCACATTCCAATCTATCTACATGTGTATGTCCGTTTATACAAAGTCTAACCTTTTTACCGCTTCTATTTGCCTTTATAAATAAATTTGAAAGTTCGTCAGCATTTTTTATACCTCTGGGGCCTTCATTTAGAGGTTGATGCGAAAATATTATTTTAGGCATATCAGATTCCAACAGTTCTTTTTCAATCCATTCCATTTGTTCAGAATCAATATATGGTAAATCATCAGAATCAAAATAATCCCCATAATAATAATCTTTAAGTTCTCCGGTCTTCGTTTTAAAATTATTACCGTCAAGCACTAAGAATTTCCAATCTTTACATATGAAAGAGTAATATCTCTTATCCATTCCATAGAGCTTCATCGCCTGTTCCTTTGAACAAAAATCAAACTCATGATTTCCAAGTACATGATAATGTGGTTGGAAAATTTATTAAATTTCTCCAAGAGTTCAATTTTAGGTACATCAGCCGGTACTCTCATCGCATTTTTAAGATTTATAGGCATATTCTTTTCTGAACATAGGCATTTACTTGTATCCTCCGGGTAACAAAAATCTCCCAGTTGTATGATAAAGTCAACATCTTCTTTCTTCATTTGTTCTATGAATGTATCCAGTCGTATTCTTCCATCATGCATAATATCAAGATGTAAATCAGTAAAAATCCCAAATTTCACATTACTGTAATGCATTTTGCCACCTCAATTATTATTAAATTAACCCTTAACACCACCTGATGTCACCCCCGCCACAATTTATCGGAAAGGAATAGGTATATAATTACAGTTGGCATAAATACAATTACTACAGATGCAAACATTCCGGCCCAATCACCTGATTGCATCATTGATTGTACAGTCTGATAAAGACCTACACCTACAGGGCGAAGTTCAGATTTATTGGCAAAAATCAACGCCATAAAATATTCATTCCATCTGCTTATAAAGTTAAAAATTGTTACTGTCATAATAGCAGGTTGTGCCAACGGAAACATGATTCTCCAAAAGCATTGTATCGGACCACATCCGTCTATTGCCGCCGCTTCTTCATACACATCAGATATCCCTTGGAAAAATGCCATTAGAAAGAAAGTTGTGTATGGTACTGAAGTTGCCGTATATATAAAGATCAAAGTCAAATGTGTTCCACTCAATTTTAATGTACTGACAATTGAAAATAGCGGCATAACAATCATAATACCGGGAATTCCAAGAGCTGTAATAATACTCTTTTTAATCAAACCGTTAAATTTAAACTTAAATCTGGTAAGGCAATATGCTGCAGGTGCGCTCACTATAATAGTGAGAAAACATGAAGGTACTGTATAAATCACTGAATTTAAAAGATTCATCAATGCTTTATTTCTAAAGAAAGCTTTTGTATAATTTTCAAAATGTAAACCGGGTAGATAATACATTTCCTGTAAAAACCTCTTTTGTTGACGACAGTGAAGCTGCAATAATCCAGCCAATCATAAATATTGTAAAAAAGGCCCAAATAATTCCAATAATGTAACTAGGTAATAAAGTAATTTCTTTTCTCCATCTGAAATCGGACTTTCTTTTATTATTCTTCATCACTTCACCTCCTATATCTCATAGTTATCATCTTTAATTGCATGATTTAGAATCATTGACACAATAACTACGATAACTGTCATTAGCACTGCCGCAGCGGCGGCCATTCCTGCATTTACCGACTCTGAGGCTACTTCCGTTCCAAACAAAGTCTGATATGTAAATAGCATAGGTGTATATGTATTTACACCTGAGAAAACTTGTGATAAGGCAAAAATCCCATAGTTCTTGTTGTCCACAATACTATTGCAGTCCTCAAAACACCTTTTGTCAAAGGGAAAATAATATGTCTAAAGCGTTGAAATCCTGTAATTCCCTCTAATGATGCCGCTTCAAAGTAATCTTGTGGTATCTTTTCAATTCCTGCTATGAACATCATCATAAAGTATCCTACGTTACCGAATACATTTGCAATACACATTGAGAAAAACATATGATCGGAATTTAGCCATTGATAATCTGCTAAAGCTTTTAATCCAAGTCTTGCAAACATAGTTGTAAGAAGTCCAAATCTGCTATTGTATACGTAAAGTAACCACATATAACCTACTGCAATAGCTGCAATTACATTTGGAAGGTAAACTATAGTTCTAAAAAACTTTTTGAATCGAATATCCTTTGTGAAAGCCAGTGCAAACAACATAGATAAAACCATTGTAGCAATACCGTTGTAAATCCATATTTTTAGAATATTTACCATGGATCTAACAAATAAAGGTGTTTTAAATAACTTAAAAAAATTTCCAAAACCGACAAATTTCCAGTCCATTAGCGGAGTAGTTACACTCTTTACCTTAAACAAACTCATGGCAATAGTTCTTAATGTCGGATATAAAAATATAACTACCATAAGTACTACAGCCGGTAACATAAATATAATAATCGACCTTTTCGTCTGTTTCATAAAATCCTCCTTATGAAAAAATGTAAAGGCAAGATGCCTTTACATTTTAGCAATGATTTTATCACTGATATATACTAGAACTTAGATGCCATTTCAACAAATTCTTCTGCGGTGATACTTCCACCCATCAGCTTTAAACAAGCATCTGCAATAATCTGCTTACTGTTACCATTTAAGATAAGCGCCGTCTGTGACGGATATCTGTTTGTATACTTTGACATAACCTGTTGTGCATCTTTTAAACTATCCGGCCATACACCGTCAACACCGACAGGAATAGCATTTGCCATATCAGAAAACTTCTGGTCGAATGCTGTAGTTACATAAACTCCAAAAGCTGCTGCCGCCTTAGCTTCTTCCTCTGTTGCATCCTTATTAATTGCTATTCCATAGCTGCTGTAGCATCCTGATGTCTGATCATCAACTCCGCCTTCCACAGTTGGAAATGCGAAAGAACCCCATTTGAAATCATCCGGTGTTGACTCTTTTACTTCGTTAGGAAGCCATGTTCCATTGATGTACATTGCTATTTTTTCATTTATAACCATACTTTGCTGTGCATTCGGATATGTATTGGTTTCTATAACCGGATCAAAGTATCCCTTCTTTGCCATATCCTCAATAGCTTTAGCCGCCTCTAACACCTTCGGATTACTCCATGCTGACGGATCATTGCTCAATTTTGTAACCTCATCATTACCCATTAAGCGGCTCATATAATATCCAACCCAGCTTGTAGCATAATTGCTGTCTGTAGTAACCGGAGTATATCCTTTTGCTTTGATTTTTTCGCAAGCATCCATAAATTCTGTCCAGGTTTCAGGATATTTTGTTATCCCGCAATCATCAAATATGTTTTTATTGCAAAAAATCATAAATGCCTGCGGTGCGTAAGGAAAATATGAATACTTTCCATCAAAAAGCTTAGCAGACAATCCCGACATACTTGGCATAATTTTATCAACATATTTCTCTCCACCGGTTGATTCGTATGACTCTTCAAAATATGGTGTAAGATCCAATGTCAATTCTGACCACATTGATTTAATATTATCAGCATTAGCATCCATCATTGTAACCTTTGTTCCTGCCGATACTGCTGAGCCAACCAGGTTTCTGTTATCACGACCGTTAAATGTAAAATTAATTTTGACACCCGGATTAGCCTTCATAAATTCATCTGCTGCTTCCCTTAATGCATCTGCCTGAGCTTCAGTTTCACTCCAACTTGACCAATACTCAATGTCTGCACTTAGATTTGCATCACCACTCTTTGCATTATCTGCAACGGATTCTGCAGACTTTGTAGTCTCCTCTGCAGGCTTAGATGATCCACCACCACAAGCTACCAGTGACATTCCCATTACTACCGATAATGCAGCTGCCAACACTTTTCTCATAATTTTCCTCCTATAAAATCAAGGTTTTCTTTTTAGTGGCTTTATTATAACGTTTAAATTGAAACGTGTCAATATTTTTTTACTTCTATAAAAACATTATATATTTTTTTACTTCTATAAAAACATTATAATATTCACTTATGCGTCCTTACTAATCTTAGTAATCTACAGCTATAAAACCAACACTTCATTCGAATATAATACAAATAAAAAAAGCCCCGGTTTGAGGCTTTTAAATAGATTATCTTTTAAATAATCATAATTTTACTTAATATCTTATTTCTTAATTTCCTGTAACTTCTTATTTATAAGTGCAAGTATCTTTTCAGGATCCGCCTTATCAGGGCTGAAAAATGAAGACATTTCTTCTACAAGCATGCTACCCATTATTCCAAGCATACTCTTTTTAACCTTCATTGTTCCAAACTGATTTACAATAGATACTAATATATCTCCTGCCTCATCATTTCTGACTACATCTTCCACTGTATCCTTTATACTGAAATATTCAGGGTTAAACTCAAGCTTTTTAACATCAAGACTTTCATTGTCTATATCATCAAACCGGTTCTTAACGCCGCTCTCTTCTTCTTCATCCGTAGGTCTTATATATCCGGCAAAAGGTTTTTCTTCTCTGATAAATGTAGTTCTGTCAGCTATTTCCTCATCATCACTTATGCCTACAGCCTTTATATAATTTGCTCCCATATCAAGACTTACATTCTCAAATATAAATCTTTCCACCTTTCTTTTCGCCAAGGTCCGTACCGTTTACAAACAATCTTACCTTTTCCATATTTGAATAGATTTTTATATTTATCTTTTCGTCACTTCTGATTGCAAATCTCTTACTTGCTATGTGAACAAATTCCTCATCTGACCAATATGCCTTATAAACATAGAATGAATCCTTCTTTATTTTTCTGTCTATGGTTACAAGACCTTTATTGTTTCTACCCTGAACACCGCCTTCATCTCTCATATCACAGCCAAAGTCAAACATATTCCAAACATATGAACCCCAGATCTCAGGTCTTTCACTAAGAAGCTTTACCATATGCTCATGATACTCCGCCTGGTACTCTTCTGTATAGTCCTTGCATTCCGGAGTATTTGAGTGCCAACTTATAATACCCTCACAGCCATACTCTGAAAGTCCTACTGCTCTATTTGGATGCATAGCTCTAAATTTATCAAACCATACTTCATTGTCTGTATACTTTCCGCCATACCATCCAAAGTATAGATTGTATGCCAGTATATCTGTGATCTGATTGTGGTCGGAATCCATTGGAAGTATTGATACCTGAGCCATTGTTGTAAGTCTTGTTTATCAATACTCTTTACAAGTTCATCAAGCTCTCTTAAATTATCTGTAAGTCCCGGAATATCTCCCGCAATGGTTATCTCATTTGAAATTCCCCAAAAGAATATACTGCTATGGTTATAATTTTGATAAATAAGCTCTTTCATCTGCTCCATAGCATTCTCATGTGCTTTTGGATTCTTATTCATTCTCGATATAAAAGGAATCTCAGCCCATACTACAAGTCCATATCTGTCACAAAGCTCATAGAAATAATCATCCTGCTGATAATGTGCCAGCCTTACACTGTTGGCACCTACGTCCATTATCAAGTCATAATCGTCAAAATGGTCAAGCTCTGCAAGTGCATTACCCTTTTCAAGCCTGTCCTGATGTCTGCTCACACCTCTAAGAGGTAGACTCTTTCCATTTAAGAAAAATCCCTTGTCCGGGTCTACATAATATTCTCTGATACCATGATTTACCTCTACATTGTCAAGTACTTCATTATGTCTTACAAGCTTTACACTCAATTTATATAAGAATGGATCTTTTACACCGTTCCAAAGATGGGCATCATCTATTTTCAGGCTCAGCTTTGTTATCTTCTTTGCAGGTGCACCAACAAAACCTACATCCTCATAGCTGTCACCATCTTTTACTTCAACCATTACCATGTCTGATTCGTTTGGATCTTTTACATAGGCGGTAATGTCAATTATTGCATCTTCTCCTTCAATCTTTGAAGTAACAGCAACACCACTGCCAGCATAATACTCTATATCAAATCTTGTCTTAGGTACCGATATAAGACTTACATTTCTGTATATACCGCCATAGAATGTAAAATCAGCCATCTGAGGATATACATCGGAATGATTGGCATTATCCACTTCTACAGCCAACATAATAACATCTTTTTTCTCAAAGAATCTTGTTATATTAACTCTGAATCTTGAATATCCGCCTCTATGCTCCTGTACAAACTCGCCGTCAATATATATTCTTGCTACAGAATTTACTCCTTCAAAATTTAAGATAAAATCACTCTCCGGGTGTACAAGCGGTCTGATAAGCTTCTTTACATATACTGCTTTACCTTTATAGTAGTCATTTCCACCATCCTGACCGTCAAAGCCGTTATAGCTGTGGGGAACATTTATCATATCAAAGCTCTCATCTATTATAAGTTTGTCGGTGACTTCAATATTCTTTTTGAAAAGCCAGTCCTTATTTAAATCATCTATGACTCTCATATATTTCCCTCCTGGAATATATTCAATAATATCCGCTCTGTTATGCATTGGCTTTTTTCGCATTTTTCTTAATTTTGCAAATTAAAACAGTGAACCGATATCTTTAAAATAGCACAATATTATAGTATCATTATTTTTATAGATGAATTATAACAAGAAAATTCATTAAAAAAATACTGTCTTTTTAGCAAGAAATCATTCTCTTCATCAATATACCGAAGTAGTCAATAAGACCGTTTCATATATTGAAATGCACTATGCTGATGAACTCAATCTTTCAATACATAACATTGTTAGTTTTTAAACAATTTTTATTTTTGAAATCAAATTTTTTTATAGTCAAGAGATTGAAAGTTATATTGTTGACTTCACATTTTTAATAGTGTATAGTATCTTCGTAAATAAATAATAATATTTGTATTAGTTTATTTTTTATAACTCTTACAAATCTTAAGTACCTAGGAGAAAGAAATGCCAAACGATTTTGTTTTTAGAGATCAATTGCCTATAGCACCTCTAAAGATTGCCGCTCTTGAAAGTTGCTATGATTTTGCAAAGAAAGTCAATGATTATATTGTTGAGTTCAGAAGAAATGATACTACTGAGCTTATGAACAGTAAGATGGACTTGCATTACAGAGGCTATGACTGTGATAATTATCTTCTGGATATTGCCTGCCCCAGATTCGGTTCCGGTGAAGCCAAGGGAATAATAAAAGAATCAGTTCGTGGTACAGATATATTTGTAATGGTGGATGTATTAAATCACTCTCTCAGCTATAAGCTGAACGGTTTTACAAACTATATGTCACCTGACGATCACTATCAGGATCTTAAGAGAATTATCAGCGCAAGTATTGCCAATGCAAAAAGAGTAAATGTTATCATGCCTTTCTTATACGAGAGCAGACAGCATAAAAAGACCAAGAGAGAATCTCTTGATTGTGCTCTGGCACTTGCGGAACTTGCGGATATGGGAGTAAGCAATATTATCACTTTTGATGCACATGACCCGAGAGTACAAAACTCCATTCCTCTTACAGGATTTGACAATTTCATGCCTACATATCAGTTTGTAAAGGCATTATTTGAAAATGTACCGAATTTGAAGGTAAGCAAAGATGATATGATGATTATAAGCCCTGATGAAGGTGCTATGAACAGAGCGGTTTATCTTGCAAACAACCTTGGTGTGGATATGGGTATGTTCTATAAGAGACGTGATTATTCAAAGGTAATTGACGGCAGAAATCCTATAGTTGCTCACGAATTCCTTGGAAGCAGTGTGGACGGCAAGGATGTCATTATCATGGATGATATGATTTCTTCCGGTGAAAGTATGCTTGATACTGCAAAAGAGCTTAAAAAGAGAAATGCAAAGAGAATAATTATCTGTGCTACATTCGGACTTTTCACAAACGGTCTTGATAAGTTTGATGAATTCCATAATCTTGGACTTATAGACTATGTTTGTACTACAAATGTACATTACAGAAACCCTGAACTTCTTACAAAGCCATGGTATCTTGAAGCAGATATGACAAAGTATCTTGCCGCTATTATAAACTCATATAACCATGATGTTTCAATAGGTAAGAGCCTCTCACCGACACTTAAAATTCAAAACTTTGTATCAAGATTTAAATAAGAATAAGGGGATGCCCGGAAATAAGTGATTTTACTTCCCGACATCTCCTTTTTAAATTAAATATTTCTACCTTTTTGAGATTTAACTCTCTTGAAAATTGCAATACATATTTTAATGATTAAATAAAGTCCCCAAAATACTATAAACGAATAATCAAATATAGTGCTTTTCAAATCCCATGTAGTGTGGAGTATAAAATGTGCAACCAAAAATCCGGCTATTATTTGCACTACCAAAATAAATAGCGCCCATAATATCTCCTGTTTCAAAAACTCCTTCATATTTTACTTTCTCCCAGCACGCTTACTGAATGTCCAGGTTCCAACATACTATTAATAGTATTTTTAATGACAGTCTCAGATATATAATTTTCCCACTAGTTCTTTAATCCAACTTCCAATACTCTTTACATTCTAATTGTAATATCTTTAATAATTTATCTTGAAAAGATAGATGCCGAATACGGCATCCCCATTATTTGCTGTTTAATGGTACAATCGCAAGTGTTTTTCCCAATGGTGCCAATACTTTTAATATCGTGTCAAGTTGCGGACTTGTTTGTCCTTTTTCCATCCTTGCTATTACAGGCTGTTTTACACCACTTAATTCTTCTAATTTCTTTTGACTCAATCCTCTTTCTTGTCTCGCTTTAATAAGTTCTCCTATCAGAGCAACTCTTAAGTCACTTTCCAATATTTCTTCAGGTGTTAAAAGCGAATCTATAAATTCTAAAGCATTCTGCCCAATCGCACTATTCATAATTCTTTCCCATCTTTATCTTTATAAAAATATATATTGTACAAGTCCCCCCCTCCTTAAATCAATTATACTTAAAAGTTATTAAGCAGTCAACTTTATCAATAAAAAATCCCGACATAACTTTATTAAAGATATGTCGGGAGATTATTAAGGCTTATACATTAAATGTGCTTCCACCTATAAATTCTCTTAATATTGAATTTGAAGGTACATTATCACTTGGTATACCAAGGAAATAGTCCAGGAACTTTAACAGTCTCTTTGCCTCGGGATACTCCTTACTGTCCTTTTGTACACTGAATAGTACCGGCTCAACATATTGCTTTATAACCGCAATCTCGTAGTTTAGAGCCGAGTTGAAAGTTGCATCCGCGCTGCTTTGATATGGGAATATATACTTTTCTTCCCCTCTTCTTACAGAATCCCACATTGAAATTGTCTTTGTAGGTGAAGTTCCTCTCTTTCTGACATCTCTTATCATTCTTCTGAGTAATCTGCCGTCAGTAGTAGGTATACGATTGTGCTCGTCTATATTTAATTGAGTCAAAGCACTTATATATATCTTATATCTGCTGTCCTTAGGCAATCTGTATGAAAGTTCATCATTCAAACAGTGTATACCCTCTATAACGAGAATATCGTCCTTACCGAGCTTAAGAAATCTCCTGTATACTCTCTTTGTCCGGTTTTAAAGTTAAACTTTGGTAACTCAACACTCTCACCATTCAAAAGAGCCAACATATCTTCATTAAACTTTTCAATATCCATTGCACCAAGACATTCAAAGTCAAGCTCACCATGTTCATCTCTCGGTGTATCTTCCCTGTTCTTAAAGTAATTATCCACCTCAAGAGGATGTGGCTTAAGTCCATGAGCTCTTAACTGTATACTCAGTCTATGCGAAAATGTGGTTTTCCCGGAAGAAGAGGGGCCTGCAATCATAACAAGCTTTACATTGCCTCTCTTTACTATATCATCCGCAATATCACCGATTTTCTTTTCCATATATGCTTCTGATATAAGGATCATTTCATTTGTCATACCGTTTGCAATCATCTCATTTAGAGAACCTACATTGGCAACTCCCATATCTTCAGCATTCTTACTGGCATTGTTAAGCTCATTAAATATTTTTTCTTCAGGAACAAACTCTTCAATCACTTCAGGATTTTCTTTCTTTGGAATTATAAGTACCAAACCGTCTTTATATTTTGTGAGACTGAACTTATTTATATATCCCGTTGAATACACTATGTAACCATAATTATAATCAATGAAGTCTTCAAGCTTATAGATATTTACTCTGGAAACTCTTCTAAACTTAAAAAGCTTTTCTTTCTCAAAAAAACCTGCATTATGAAACATCTTTATCGCAGTATCGGTATGGACATTCATCTTCTCTATTCTGATATTTTCATCCACAACTTCTCTCATCCTGCTGTCTATCTTTTCAATATCAAACTCAGATTCACCATTCATTCTGATAAACAGACCGTTTCCGGTAGAAAATTCAACAATAGGTTTTATACTCTCACCATATATATCTTTGATAGACTTTAAGAGAATAAGTACGGCACTTCTTTCATATGTGGAACGTCCTATAGCATCACTTAGTGTTATAAATTCAAGATCAACATCAGATTTTAATGTCTTATGCAACTCCTGTAATTTAGAGTTCACCTTGACTAAAAGTGCCTTTTTCTTATGCTCCGTTACTATATCAAAATAGCTTGTATTCTCTTCATATTCAAATACTTCATTGTTTATATTTACTTTAAACTTTTTCATTATTTTATTTTTCTTATCCATCCCTGTGGTGCTTCTATTTCACCCATCTGTATTCCTGTAAGGGTGTCATAGAGTTTCTTCGTAATCTCACCCATGCCTTCCATACCGGCGGGTAAGCTTATAACCTCTTCTCCTCTGTAGATTCTTCCTACAGGTGAAATAACTGCTGCAGTACCGCAAAGTCCCGCTTCTTTAAATTCCTTTATTTCATCAAAGGCAACCGGCCTTTCCTCTGTCTTAAGTCCAAGATAATGCTCTGCAACATAAAGAAGTGATCTTCTTGTAATTGAAGGCAATATAGAATCCGATTTAGGTGTAACTACCGTATTATCTTTTGTAATAAATATAAAGTTTGCACCACCTGTCTCTTCGACATAAGTTCTTGTAGCCGCATCCAGATACATATTCTCATCAAATCCGTTTCTATGAGCTTCCATAAGAGGATGTATACTCATGGCATAATTAAGTCCTGCCTTGATATGTCCCGTACCTCTCGGTGCGGCTCTGTCAAAATCACTTACAGTAATTGTGATAGGCTTTGCACCTCCCTTAAAATAAGGTCCTACAGGTGTTACAAACATTCTGAACTGATATTCTGCAGCGGGCTTAACTCCTATTACAGGTGATGAGGCAAACATATAAGGTCTTATATAAAGTGTAGCTCCGGAACCGAAAGGCGGTACCCATGCTTCATTTGCAAGTACTACCTTATCTACCGCTTCAAGGAATCTCTCCTCATCAAATGGCGGCATCTCAAGTCTTTTAGCTGAATCATGCATTCTCTTTGCATTTAGATCAGGTCTGAATGTAACAATATGTCCGTCTTTGTTCTGTATGCCTTTAAACCTTCAAAAACTTCCTGGCAATACTGTAAAATACCTGCCGACTCATTTATTGTAACATTTGAATCTGTCGAAAGCTCTCCATCATCCCATTTTCCGTCTTTAAAATTGCTGACATATCTGTAATCAGTAATTCTATAGTTGAAACCGATATTTCCCCAATCTAAATCCTTTATTTCCATGATAGCCTCCTATTGTTCATTAAGTTTGGCAAGTTTTGCAGCCTGGTCCGCCGCAATACAGCCGTCTATAAGCTCCTGAATATCACCATTCATTATCTTATCAAGTTTATATAAAGTAAGATTTATTCTGTGATCTGTTACTCTTCCCTGTGGGAAGTTGTAAGTTCTGATTTTTTCAGATCTGTCACCTGTACCGATTTGGCTTCTTCTGTCTGCCGCCTCAGCACTTTGCTTTTTTTCAAGCTCTATTTCATAAAGCTTTGATCTAAGAAGTGCAAATGCCTTTTCCTTGTTTTGCAACTGACTCTTTTCTGTTTGAGAATAGATAACAATACCTGTAGGATAGTGAGTAAGACGAACCGCAGAGTCTGTAGTATTGACACACTGTCCACCGTTTCCGCTGGCTCTCATAACGTCTATTCTGACATCATTCATATCAATCTGTACATCAACTTCCTCAGCCTCAGGCATTACCGCAACAGACGCTGTGGAAGTATGTATTCTTCCACCCGACTCTGTCTCAGGTACTCTTTGTACCCTGTGAACTCCCGACTCATACTTAAGCTTTGAATAAGCACCCTTACCGCTTACCATTGCCACAACTTCCTTGTATCCGCCTATACCGTTCTCATTAACATCAATCATCTCAACCTTCCAGTTTTGAGACTCGGCATAATGAGTGTACATACGATAAAGCTGCATTGCAAAAAGTGCAGCCTCGTCACCGCCTGCTCCGGCTCTGACTTCAAGCATTATATTCTTATCATCATTAGGATCTTTTGGCAAAAGTAAAATCTTTAGCTTTTCTGAAAGTTCCTCTTCCAGTCTCTTACCCTCTGCAAGCTCTTCCTTTGCCATCTCCCTCATTTCTTCATCGTTCATCTCAAGCATTTCAAGCGCATCCACCTGTAATTGCTTTGCTTTTTTATATTCTCCGTAAGTTTCCACTAATGGAGCCAGATCTGACTGCTCTTTCATCAGTTTTCTGAATCTGTTTTGATCATTAGCCACATCACCACTGGCAAGCTCTGCCATGATTTCATCATAATGTACTACTATATCTTCTAAATTATCAAACATCTTTTCCTCTTATGATTTTTTATTTAACTGTATATTATTGCAACTCTGTCTAAGTTTGCCAGGTCCTTTTTTATCACTACATTTTTGCCTTCAAACAAAGCTCTTATATCATCCGCTTCATCATAGCCTATTTCAAGAGCCAATACTCCGTTGTCTGCCAAATAGTTCTCATAGTTTTTTGCAATTATTTTATAAAACTTCATGCCGTCAGCATCTCCGTCAAGTGCCGGTCTCGGCTCAAAATCCTTAACTTCACTTTCCAAAGTATCTACAACATCGCTCTGTATATAAGGCGGATTGGATACTATGATATCATATTTATTTTCACATGTTAAGCTTGAAAACATATCGCTCTTTAAAAAATTGATATCAAGATTAAGCTCCTTTGCATTTCTTTTTGCAACTTCAAGTGCCTTATCTGATATATCCAGAGCATCAACTCTTTCAAATCCTCCAAGCTTTTTTAATGCAATGGCTATAGCTCCCGAACCTGTACAAATATCAAGTATTCTTTTACTCTTATCTTTTTTTGAAATCTTTAAAACTTCTTCAACCAGCACTTCCGTATCAAATCTCGGAATAAGTACATTCTCATTGACATAGAGTGGAAGTCCACAAAAATATGCCTTATTTAAAATATACTGTATAGGCATATGACCAAGCCTTTTTTTTACATATTCATTCAATGTATCAAGCTTTGATATATCCTCTATTTCATCATACTTATACATCGTCCATTTTGAAAAATCAAAATCGAATATCTCATATATAAGCATGAGTATATCACTTTTTGCATCCCTGAAGTTTTTTTCTTCCAAGAGCTTTACATATTTATCAAAAGCTTCAATATATTTCATATCAGAAGTTTTCCTCTAAGTATTCTCTCCAGTCAAATACCCTTTCAACTGCCGCAATAGCTACCTCAACCATATCAGGTGTAGGCTCCTTTGTGGTAAGTCCCTGCATCCAAAGTCCCGGCTTACTTATAAGATTTACAAGCCAGAAATCGCTTCTTCCTGCAATTCTTAAAAACTCGTAGCTTAATCCGGCTATAACAGGTACCAGAACAATTCTGGATACCGCTCTAAGCCATATGGTATCAACTCTGATTACCATAAAGAATAATATACTTATCATCATTACAATGATAATAAAGCTTGTACCGCATCTCTTATGCTCTTTTGAGCTCTTCATAACATTTTCCACATTAAGCTCAAGACCATGTTCAATACAGTTTATACATTTATGCTCCGCTCCATGATACATAAATGTTCTTTTAATATCTTCCATTCTTGATATCATTTTTATATAGAAGATAAATATTGCTATTCTTATTATTCCCTCAAAAATTGCAATTACATAGTAATTATCAACTTTCAACTTAATAATATTGCTGAGAAGCATCGGCAGGACCATAAAAATAGCTATGGATGCTATTACTGAAATAAACATCGTAACACCCATTATCACTTTATCCAGCTTATCTCCAAAAATTGCTATCAGCTTTTCTTCAAACTTTGAAGGTTTTGAATCCTCATCGTCTTCAAAAAAGCTTGCTGAATATGACAATGTTTTCATTCCCAAAACCAATGAGTCTATAAATGAAAATATACCTCTAAGAAACGGAAGTCCCAGTGTCGGCATTCTTGTAGTCAAGCTCTCATATTTATCTTCCATTACCGCAATTGTTTTATCCGGCTTTCTAACAGCTGTAGAATATCTGTCACCGTTTTTCATCATGATGCCTTCTATAACAGCCTGTCCGCCTATTCCTGAATATTTCATATTTACTCCGTAATCTATTTAAAAAGAGCCAGACACCTGCCTGACTCCCCCTAATAAATAGTATTTCTTTATCTTATTATTCAGCCTTAACACCATATCTACGGTTAAACTGCTCGATACGACCACGTGCCTGAGCTGATTTCTGCTGACCTGTATAGAAAGAATGGCACTTAGAACAAATTTCCACGTGGATATCTTCCTTTGTTGAACCTGTTACAAATGTGTTACCACAGTTGCAAGTTACTGTTGCCTGATAATAATTTGGATGTATTCCCTGTTTCATAATTCACCTCTTTTAAAAATTTAACGGTTACATAAAGTAGACTCGTTACAAAGTACATCTTAGGATAGCATAAATGAAGATAAATTGCAAGAGTGTATTTTAGAATGTCTTAGGATCCTCAAATACCCATATTTCATTCCATGGTAGTTTTGCATATACCTTATCTATATCATCCTTTGTATAAAGGTACTCCTCCATAAATACATCCTCAGGAAAAAGCTTAAAATATCTATGAAAAAATTCCAGCAAAAGTCTTTCTCTACCGGATATATCCTCGAAAATAATGTAACTTGGCACTGTTTCTCCCATACTTGGAATATAGTATTCATGTGATTCTTTTGGCTTCGGATAAAAATAAATTATAATATTGTCATTATCATCCAGTGAATCCCATTGATACTCTTCATCATCCCATTTTCTGCTCCAATGATCATTGATAAAGCTGATACTAAAACTTTCGCCTGTACTTAATTTATCTTTACCACCTGCATAAAACTTCATCTTCCTAAATATATCAATTATTATATCCAAATCTCTTTCTGTCGGATATTCACCTTTTCTAAATAACGATGCTGATGCTCCCATTATCTTAATATACTCCCTAATTTTTTAATGTTTACTTTTCTCTTTATATGTATCAGGATTTTTGTAAATCCACCCTGCATCAGGCTCAGACATATTATATATTGCGTCAATATTATGTTTCCTGAATGTATAACCGTTATCAACATAAAATGCGGTATTTGGATATTCCTCCATATATCTGTGTACTATTTCCAATATGATAAGTTCTTTTCCAATCATATCCGGAAATCGAAAGAAGGTCTCAAGCCCCTGTTTCCTTGATTTTCTTGTAAAAATCTCTTTTATATCTACATAAGAATAAATTTGAATCATTGGTGCGGGATCCTTTTTATCAAAAAAATCATATTCACTGTCTTCTTTAGACAGTATAATATCATAATCTCTTTTACCTATCATCAATCTTCTATTGTAATTCATAGCATCAAGTATTTTCCACATGCTGACACCGATAGATGTTTTTCTGCCTTCAGATTTTTGTAATATTCTTCCCTCACATATCATATATAATTCTCCATTTTATACTGCTGCCACAAAAATAGTCCTGTTAAACATATAACCTATCTATATCATCCTTTTTTATACGTATCCGGGCTTTTATAAATCCACTCTGCATCAGGCTCAGGCATATTATATATTACGTCAATATGATGTTTTCTGAATGTGTAACCGTTATCAATATAGAATGCGGTATTTGGGTATTCTTCCATATATCTGTGTACTATTTCCAATATAATAAGTTCTTTTCCAATCATATCCGGAAAGCGAAATAAGGTAACAAGCTCATTTTTTCTTGATTTTCTTGTGAAAACCTCCTTTATATCTACATAAGCATAAATTTGAATCATTGGTGCATGATCTTCTTCATCAAAAAAATCGTATTCATTATCTTCCTTTGACAGTATAAGAATACCATCTCTTTTATCTATTGTCACTATTCTATGGTAGTTCATAGCATCAAGTATTTTTAGCATCCTGTACTCAACAATTATACTTATGCCCTCAAATTTTTCTAATATTCTTCCCTCACATATCATATATACGTCCCCTTCTTATACTGCTGCCACAAGAGATCTTTTTTACAAAGCATCCGGACTGTAATATATCCAATTTGAGTCTTTATTACAGTATGCTTTTTCAATGTCTTCTTTTGTATAAGCATATCCTGACGCGCTTAAGAAAATATCCTCAGGAAAGAGTTTAAAATATCTATATAAAAACTCCGATATTATCAATTCTCTTCCTTTAATCTCATCAAAGTAAATATATGCATAATAATAGCAATTTTCTCTTGGATAAAAAAACTTATAACGCCCTTCTATATCTATCTCCACCATAGACATACTTAAATGCATATTATAAACTCTTTTTTTTATATTACTTTCATCATCGTCTTCAAGTATACTTGCGGACAACCAGTAATGATCATTTGAGTCATGAATCGAACAATGTGTATATCCTATTGACATTAAAATGTTTATGACTTTTTCCATGTCTTCTTTATTAGCTCTTATTCTTTTTCTTAATATACCTGTGTGCCACATTATTAAAAATCTCCTTTATCTCCTCAAATCTATTTATCAATCTAATTCCCTAACATAGCAAGGCGGTATTATGTCTGCCAGCCACACTTTTTCATTTCCATGATAAAATACCACTCCGTCATCATATGCTCTCTTAGAATCAATTTCCAATATACATGGACTCTTGTCACGCCTAAGTCCTACTTTCTTTGCTGTATCTATATCGGCTGACAGGTGTACATATTGTCTGCTCATAGGTAAAAGTCCGTTCTTTTTTATGCTCTCAATAAATCTCCTTGCAGTACCATGATATAATTTATCAGGCGGAACCTTCTCTTCCTTTACTATATGCATCGGTATGGAATGCCCATACATAGCTCTTATTTTTCCTGCCTTTATTTCATGTCTTTTCTTTTCAGACTTATCAATCATAACAACCAAATCGTTTCTTGTTATATTTCCAAACTTACCTTCTGTATTCAGCGCATTCAGAAGCTGCTCTATACTTACCCAGCCTTCTTCATCCATTTCAAGTTCATACTCCCATGGTGCATGTCGAAGTGCGTATGAAACTTCCTTGCTTAATTCTTCATATTTCATCGTATTCCCCTTCCTATAGCTTCTCTAAATCAATCTATAAGTTTATCAACTTTTTTAGTAAATAAGAGCTTTTAGATATAAAACAGCTCCTCTTAAAAAAATATCAATAGTACAATTTAGAATGTTTTAGGATCCTCATACATCCAAGTCTCATTCCATGGTACTTTTGCATATAACTTATCTATATCATCCTTTGTATAAAAGTGCACCTCCATAAATACATCTTCCGGAAACAATTTAAAATATCTATGCAGAAATTCCAGTAATAATCTGCCTCTACCTGAAATATCTTCAAAGTAAAGAAATTCAGGTACTTCTTCTCCCATGCTTGGAATATATTCGCCATACTCTATTTCCACATCAGGATCGAAGTAAATTATAATATGATCATTATCATCCAGTGAATCCCATTGATAATCGTCATCATCCCATCTTCTTCTCCAATGATCATTAGTAAAGCTAATACTAAAACATTCGCCTTTACTTAATTTTTCTTTATCTATACCACTTGAATAAAACTTCATCTTCCTAAATATATCAATTATTATATCCAAGTCTTTTTCTGTTGGATATTCACCTTTTCTAAATAACGATGCTGACGCTCCCATTATCTTAATGCACTCCCTAAATTATTTTTTAGTGTTTACTCTCCTTTTTGTATTTATCAGGATTTTTGTAAATCCACCCTGCATCCGGCTCAGGCATATTATATATTGCGTCAATATTATGTTTCCTGAATGTATAACCGTTATCAACATAGAATGCGGTATTTGGATATTCCTCCATATATCTGTGTACTATTTCCAATATGATAAGTTCTTTTCCAATCATATCCGGAAAGCGAAAGAAGGTCTCAAGCCCCTGTTTCCTTGACTTTCTTATAAAAATCTCTTTTATATCTACATAAGAATAAATTTGAATCATTGGTGCAGGATCCTTTTTATCAAAAAAATCATATTCACTGTCTTCTTTAGACAGTATAATATCATAATCTCTTTTACCTATCATCAATCTTCTATTGTAGTTCATAGCATCAAGTATTTTCCACATGCTGACACCGATAGATGTTTTTCTGCCTTCAGATTTTTGTAATATTCTTCCCTCACATATCATATATAATTCTCCCTTTTATACTGCTACCATAAAAATAGTCCTGTTAAGCATATAACTTATCTATATCATCCTTTTTTATACGTATCCGGGCTTTTATAAATCCACTCTGCATCAGGCTCAGGCATATTATATATTGCATCTATATGATGTTTTCTGAATGTATAACCGTTATCAACATAGAATGCGGTATTTGGGTATTCTTCCATATATCTGTGTACTATTTCCAATATGATAAGTTCTTTTCCAATCATATCAGGAAAGCGAAAGAAGGTAACAAGTTCATTTTTTCTTGATTTTCTTGTGAAAACCTCCTTTATACCTAAATAAGCATAAATTTGAATAATTGGCGCAGGATCTTTTTCATCAAAAAAATCGTATTCATTATCTTCCTTAAACAGTATAAGACTACCATCACTTTTATCTATTGTCACTATTCTATGGTAGTTCATAGCATCAAGTATCTTTAGCATCCTGCAATCAACAGTTATACTTTTTCTCTCAAATTTTTCTAATATTCTTCCCTCACATATCATATATACATTCCCTTCTTATACTGCTGCCACAAGAGATCTTTTTTACAAAGCATCCGGACTGTAATATATCCAATTTGAGTCTTTATTACAGTATGCTTTTTTTCAATGTCTTCTTTTGTATAAACATATCCTGAATCATTTAAGAAAATATCCTCAGGAAAGAGTTTAAAATATCTATAAAAAAACTCCGATATTTTTCAATTCTCTTCCTTTAATGTCATCAAAGTAAATATATGCATAATAATAGCAATTTTTCTCTTGGATAAAAAAACTTATACACCCCTTCTCTATCTCTCTCCACCAGAAACATATTTAAGTACATATTGTAAACTCTTTTTCTTATATTACTTTCATCATCCTCTTCAAGTATACTTGCAGACAAACTATAAAAATCATTTAAGTCACTAATTGAACAATGTGTATATCCTATTGACATTAAAATGTTTATGACTTTTTCCATGTCTTCTTTATTAGCTCTTATTCTTTTTCTTAATATACCTGTGTGCCACATTATTAAAAATCTCCTTTATCTCCTCAAATCTATTTATCAATCTAATTCCCTAACATAGCAAGGCGGTATTATGTCTGCCAGCCACACTTTTTCATTTCCATGATAAAATACCACTCCGTCCTCATATGCTCTCTTAGAATCAATTTCCAATATACAAGGACTCTTGTCACGTCTAAGCCCTACTTTCTTTGCTGTATCTTTATCAGCTGACAGGTGTACATATTGTCTGCTCATAGGTAAAAGTCCGTTCTTTTTTATGCTCTCAATAAATCTCCTTGCAGTACCATGATATAATTTATCAGGTGGAATCTTCGTTTCCTTTACTATATGCATCGGTATGGAATGCCCGTACATAGCTCTTATTTTTCCTGCCTTTATTTCATGTCTTTTCTTTTCAGACTTATCAATCATAACAGCCAAATCGTTTTGAGTAATATTTCCAAACTTACCTTCTGTATTCAGCGCATTCAGAAGCTGCTCTATACTTACCCAGCCTTCTTCATCCATTTCAAGTTCATACTCCCAAGGTGCATGTCGAAGTGCGTATGAAACTTCCTTACTTAATTCCTCATATTTCATCGTATTCCCCTTCTTATATCATCTTATCTATAGCTTCTCTAAACCAATCTATAAGTTTATTAACTTTTTTAGTAAAGAAGAGCTGTTAGATATAAAACAGCTCCTCTTAAAAAATATCAATAGTATAATTTAGAATGTTTTAGGATCCTCATACATCCAAGTCTCATTCCATGGTACTTTTGCATATAACTTATCTATATCATCCTTTGTATAAAAGTGCACCTCCATAAATACATCTTCCGGAAACAATTTAAAATATCTATGCAGAAATTCCAGTAATAATCTGCCTCTACCTGAAATATCTTCAAAGTAAATAAAAGCAGGTACTTTTTTTCTCCCATGCTTGGAATATATTTGCCATACTTCATTTCCATATTAGGAAAGAAGTAAATTCTAATATGGTCATTATCATCTAAAGAATCAAGTTCGTCCTCATCCCACTTTCTTACCCACTCATCATTAAAAAAACTCACAGTTGTATGTACTCTTTCACCTGAACTAATATTCAACTTATTACTTGAATAAAATACCATTTCAGTAAATATATCAATTATTATATCCAAGTCTTTTTCTGTTACATATTCACCTTTCCTAAACATCCATCCTGATGCTCCCATTACCTTAATATCCTCCCTAACACTCATTGCTACAGAATAATTTTTATTCCAGCCTATCTTCAACTTGAAAACTTTTACAAAAATATTCTGTTTTTTTCATCCTATTCACCCATTTTTTTCTAATTTTTTTATTTAGTCCATTTTATACCACAAATTATATATTAGTGTCAATTAATATAACTATTAAACTTTAACTATATTAGTTAACCAAACTTCCTTACTTAATTCCTCATATTTCATCGTATTCCCCTTCTTCTATCATCTCATCTATAGCCTCTCTAAACCAATCCCAAAGCTTTCATAGTCCTTTCTCTGTTCCCATCCTGAACTTGCAAAGTCGTGGATTTTTTGTACTCTTCCGCCTTTGTCGATATCAAAGCAAACTATATCATCATTGTCACCTCTTCTTGCAAAGGGAACCAGCTTTCTGTCCGGGTATCTTTCTTGCAAGCTTTTTATTCTACACGCAGCATGCTCATAATCCATCAAATACCAAAAATCAAAATCCGTCAGCCCCAAATGTACAATTTTTAAAAATTCTTTCGGATATTCAAATCCTTTATATATACTGCCGGCATCTAATAATTTCATTTCCTCACCTCTTTTTCCGGTACAAAAAGCGGCCAAATTTCTCTATTTATAAGAGTTTGACCGCTTTTAAATAAATATGTTTTCTAATCCGCTCTTCTTCTGTAAAATCTTCCAAGGAGCTGTTGTGTCTTTATAAGATTTATAAATGCGGCCTTATCTATTTTCTTGATAGCCGTTACCACTTTATCAGCCTCGGCACTTGATACTATTGAGTATACAAGCGTTCTCTCACAATGATTGTAATGTCCCTCTCCCTTCCATGTTGTAGAACCATGGTGACTGATTTCTGAAATCATCTCACAAACCTCGTTAGGATGATCGGTAACAATAAAAAGTGTGATTTGCTGATACTTTCTGTACAACACATGTATAACAGTTGTGGCAACATATTGAAATGATTGAATACAGTGCTTTGTCCCATCCGAATAAAAGTCCGGCAATCAAAAGTACTACCGCATTACCTACGAGGATGACATTAAATGCATCCATTCCCTTTTTTTCCGATAAATAAATGGAAATAAAATCGGTTCCTCCGGTAGTTGCATTCATCAAAAGACAAATACTTATCGCCAGTCCGTTTATCATTCCACCAAAAATAGATATCAGCAGTATATCCTCAGTGACCACATAACCCGGAATAATATCTACCAAAAATCCTACAAGCAATATAACCCAGCAGGAAAAAAGTGTAAATCGCTTTCCTATAAATCTGAAACCTATATATATAGGTATGGCATTTAGAATAATATTTACAACTGTATATGGCAATTCCACATTAAAAAACATTCTTGCAGATCTGGTAATAAGCAAAGTAATACCTGTCGCTCCTCCGGGGAATAAATCCCCTGTTCTAACAAAGGTCTTTATATTAACAGCCATCAGCACTGCTGCCAAAGTAATAACAACAAATCTATTTATATACCTTTTTATATTATTTTTTTTACTCTCTTCCATTAAACTATCTCACAAAACTTATTTTACCCTATGACATGCTACACTTCTGCCGTTCTTTTCGCTTAAAACAGGCTCATCCGTTCTGCAAACTTCCATGCAATACGGACATCTGGTATGAAATCTGCAACCGCTTGGAACATCTATAGGACTTGGTATTTCCCCCTTAAGCATTTCCTTTTGCCTTCCCGCATTTTCAATGCTTGGAATGGCATCAAGTAAAAGCTTTGTATACGGATGAAGAGGATTTTCAAAAATATCATCTGTATTCCCTATTTCACATATCTTACCCAAAAACATTACACAAACTCTGTCGGCAATAAAATTCACCACAGATAAATCATGTGAAATAAATAGATACGATGCTTTTCTCTTCTCCTGTAAATCCTTAAGTAAGTTTAAAACCTGTGACTGTATTGATACATCCAGTGCCGATACAGGCTCGTCGCATACTATAAGCTTGGGATTTAGGGCTATTGCTCTGGCAATTCCGATTCTTTGTCTCTGTCCTCCTGAAAACTGATGCGGGTATCTGTTATAGTATTCTTTTCTGATACCTACATCTTCCATTAAATCAAGGACTCTTAACTTCACTTCTTCCTTTTTCAGCCCCTTATTATGTGTGATAATAGGCTCTGCAATAATCTCACCTACAGTCATTCTGGGATTTAAAGAAGCATAGGGATCCTGAAAAATTATTTGAAGATTTTTCTTAATTTGCTTTAATTCTTCGCCCTTTTTTTCATAAATATTTTCATTAAGAAATATACTCTCACCGCTGTTTGGACTTATAAGTCCTATAGCACATTTACCGAGTGTTGATTTACCGCATCCACTCTCTCCAACCAAAGCCAAGGTCTCATTTTCATATATATCAAGACTGACATTACTTATGGCATGTACTTTTTTATTTTTCTTTGATGTAGGAAATTCCTTAACTATGTTTTTTAAACTTAATACTACATTTTTCATCTTCTATCCTTTTATGTAGGAAACATGAAACCATATGATTATCCTTTATATACTCATCTGCTGGTCTGGAAGAAAAACAGATATCCTGTGCATAATCACATCTGTCTACAAATCTGCATCCCTTAGGCAAATTTAAGATATTTGGTACATTTCCCTTTATAGTATACAATCTGTCCTGCTTTTTTCCGATAGTAGGAATGGACTTTAAAAGTCCGTTTGTATATGGATGTGCAGTCTCGTTAAAAAGCGTTTTTGTCAGAGTTGACTCCACCACTCTACCTGCATACATTACATATACATAATCACATATTTCGGCAACAACTCCCATATTGTGGGTAATCATTATAATTGATGTTCCGACAGATTCGCACAGTTTTTCATCAGCTTTAAAATCTGTGCTTCTATGGTAACATCCAAAGCTGTCGTAGGCTCATCGGCAATTAAAAGTTTTGGTTTACATATCATTGCCATACCTATCATTACTCTCTGTCTTAGACCGCCTGAAAGCTCATGAGGATATGAATTAAATCTTTTTTCCGCTTCCGGAATTCCTACCTCATTAAATATTTCAATGACACGATTCTTTGCTTCTTCTTTTGAAATCTTTTCATGCAAAATAATGGCTTCCATTACCTGCTTTCCCACTTTTACCACAGGATTAAGTGATGTCATAGGCTCTTGAAAGATCATGGAAATATCCTTACCTCTGATTTTTGCATAATCTCTTACACTCAATTTTGTAAGTTCAGTGCCGCAAAAGTCTATACTTCCTCCGACTATCTTGCCCGGATTTTTTATAAGTCCCATAATACTCATGGCAGTCATAGACTTTCCGCATCCGCTTTCTCCTACTATTCCAACTATCTTACCCCTTGGTATATCTATATTTATGCCGTCAAGTGCATAGGCAAGCTTACCCTTTACTTGAAAAGCAACTTTTAAATCTCTTATAGTTAAAATATTGTCCATATTACTGCTCCTTAAGATATGGATCTAACACATCTCTTAGTCCATCACCTAAAAAATTGAACGCTAAAACTATAATCATTATAGCCATAGCCGGTGCCAATACAAGTACAGGCTGTGTAAAAAGATATTTCTTTGCATTTACAACCATTAGTCCCCAACTTGCTGTAGGTGGCTGTGCACCCACGCCAAGGAAGCTTAAAGAACTCTCCGAAAGTATGGCTGAAGGTATACTTAAGGTAAATAATACCACCAATGTAGGTATACAGTTTGGCAATATATGTCTGAAAATAATTGTTCCATTACTTACACCCATACTTTTTGCAGCCTCAACATATTCTTTTTTTGAAAGTGACAATGTTTCTGAACGGATTACTCTGGATGTGGATGCCCAGTTTACCAAAGATAATGCTATAAATATATTTATAAGTCCCCCACCCATGGTGTACATTACAACCATCGCAAGTAACAGTGACGGGAATGCAAGCATTATATCTGCAAGCCTCATTATTGCAAAATCTATTTTACCGCCAAAGTAACCTGCAATAAGTCCAAGTATTGTGCCTATTGTCATTGAAATAAATGTCGGTAAAAGTCCTATTGTCAAAGAAATTCTTGCTCCATATATAACTCTGGTCAATGTATCTCTTCCAAGTTCATCTGTGCCGAGAGGATGTGCAAATGAAGGTGCCAAAAGTCTGTCCTTTAAACTCTGTGCATTAGGTCCGTATGCGCATATCACATTTGCAAATACGGCACAAAATATAATTATAAAGATAACTATAAGAGAAAAAAATGCCAGCTTATTTTGCTTGATTACAGTCTTCAGTTTTTCAATAAGACTATCTTCCATTTCAATTTCTGTGTCAAAAACTGACTCTTTATCTATACTTTTACTCATATTATCGTTTTTCTTCATCACTCTTTCTATATCTCCTTTCTAATTCTCGGATCTAGAATAGAGTACAATGAATCCGCTATCAGATTTCCAAATATAACCAGTATTGTTGTAAATATAACCGTTCCCTGTAAAAGAGGCATATCTCTGGTCTCTATTGCATTTACTGCAAGTCTTCCTATTCCCGGAATACCGAATATATTTTCGGTAATAACCGCACCTGAAAGCATGGAAGAAATCTGAAGTGCCATCATTGTAACAACCGGAAGCATTGCATTCTTTAAAGCATGTGATTTCATAACTGCAAATTCCAAAAGTCCCTTGGCTCTTGCTGTTCTGATATAATCCTCCTGCATTACTTCCAAAATATTAGATCTTGTCATTCTGGCAATACTTCCGGCAGAATTCCATCCAAGTACAATGGCAGGTAAAACCATTGAAGCAGGTGTTTCATATCCGGATACAGGAAATATTTTCAGTTTATAGGCAAAAAGATACTGCAATACAAGTGCTATCATAAATACAGGCATGGATACACCAAGAAGTGCACTTCCCATAAACAGCCTGTCTAAAATATTATTTTTATTTACAGCCGCAAATATTCCGCTTACAATTCCCACTATCCATGATACTACTGCAGCACATAGTGCAAGCCTTACTGTATTTGGGAATGCATCAAGTATTATACCTGTTACATTTCTGTTCAGTCTGTAGCTTGTTCCGAAATCTCCTCTTATAGCATGTGAAATATATGTAAAGAATTGCATATACAGTGGTTTATCAAGCCCCATCTCTTTACTTATCTTATCTATAACTACCTGGTTTACATGTTCACCAAGCATTGTGGTTACGGGGTCTCCCGGTACAACTCTTAACATTATAAATATTATTAAAACAACACCTATCAAAACAGGTATGGATACCAAAATTCTCTTAAATATATTTTTAAACAAAACTGCCTCCAAAAAGCTCCGATACAAAAAATGGAGCGATATCTCGCTCCATTATACCAATTATCCATTTTTAGTGCTATAGCTATTTTTTTGAAAATCCAACAAATCTCATATCTGAAATTCCTGCCCAGTTTGGCTCAAATCCCTCGATATTCTTACTTACACCATAATAGTGTTCTTTTGAGAACATAGGCAACCATGCAAAGTCTTCTGTAACAATCTTCTTTTCAAGGTCATTGTACTCAGATAATCTCTCCTCATTGTTTACTATAGTTCTTGCCGCACTTACTCTGTCCATTACAGCCTTGTCAGGATAGTTCAATGATCTAAGCTTTGTATTATTCTCATTTCCAAAGAATGTATAGATAAAGTTATCCGGATCATTATAATCAGCAGTCCATGTTGACATAAATGAACCAAGAGATCCGTCTTTTCTTGTTGCAAGCCATGTGGACTCGTCATAATTCTTTATCTCGGCATTAATACCAACCTCACTTAATTGTGCTGACATTACCTCAAGTATTGTCTTTGTGGTATCTGATGATGATGAATCAACTGAAATTTCCATATCAAATCCGTTTGGATATCCTGCTTCTGCAAGTAATGCCCTAGCGCCGTCCGGATCATACTTAAGCTCAGGTAATGAAGCGTTATATCCTATAAGTCCTCTTGGGAAAATACCGTTTTCAATTGTTGCTACACCGCCAAGTAATGAATCAATGATTTCTTGACGATTGATTGCCATAGAAATTGCTTTTCTCACGTTTACATTATTTAAAGGCTCGATGTTCTCATTAAATGTGAAATATGTAATACCTACTCTTGGTGTATGATAAAGTACATCCGGCATCTCTTTCTTATATGTATCAATATAATCAAGCATATAGTCAAAATCAAGTATATCCAGTTCGCCATTCTTGAACATCATATTCCTTGTCTCGGAGTCAGGTATAACTCTTATAAGAACACCCGGAAGTGATACATCTCCACCCCAGTATGTGTCATTCTTTGTAAGTACAATAGAATCATTCACTGTCCACTCGGCCATATTGAACGCACCTGTTCCAACTGTCACTGAAGGATCAATACCGAACTTATCTCCTGCAGCCTCTGTAGTCTCCTTATCAAGCATACATACAGGTGATGATGACAAACATGCTAAAAATCCTGAATAAGGCTCTGACAAAGTAATTTCTACAGTATAATCATCCACAGCTTTTACTCCTGTAAGTTCTGTACTGCTTCCATCCATCACTTTATCCGCACCTTCAATCTGACTTACAAAATCGCCGTTTACGGCACCTGTAACTCCCAGAATTCTGGTAAGTGAATATACCACGTCATCTGATTTAAAATCAGCACCGTTTGAATATTTTACACCCTCCTGTAAGTGCAGAGTGTAAATTTCCGTCCTCTGATATATCCCAGCTCTTTGCCAATGAAGGTACAAGCTCACTTGAACCGTCACTCTTTATTTTTGCTTCCACCAATCTGTCAAAGATATTTAACGGCACCATATAATCCTTTGATGTCTTATGTGGGTCTGCTGTCTGAATATCGGTATTGATTGATGTCACAAGAAATCCTGTAGTATCAATATTTGTTGTTGCTTTGCTCTCCTGTGTAGAGTTTGATTCTGTAGACTTTGAACCACATGCACTCAAAGTTAATGCTAAAACAGCTCCTAACAATATAAAACTTTTTTTCATTTTTTTCTCCCATTTTTTATTACTACTTGCTATTATAATACTTTTTTATACGCAATGCCAAATAATTTTTATGATTCTATATAAAAAGTCGGGCTACTATTATTATAACCCGACTTTATCATAAAATCTATCTTAAGAATGTTCCTGCCTTTATAGGTGAACGATAATATCTGCTTCCTATAGTGATACCAAGATCCTTATTTGCAGCATGAACTATCTTACCGTCACCGATATATATAGCCACATGGCTTATCTCACCGCCGCTTCCGTAGAAGAGTAAATCTCCCGGCTGAACTGATGAAATATCTATCTCTCTTACATTATTGGCCTGCTGTCTTGAATTTCTGCCTGTACTGATACCGAATTTCTCATACACTCTCATTACAAATCCTGAGCAGTCAGCGCCATTTGTTAAAGATGTACCACCAAATACATACGGATTTCCTACAAATTGCTTAGCATAAGATACTACGGCATCTCTTGAAGCCTTCTCTTTAGCCGCCTTTGTTGTTTCCGGTGTGGCGGCTGTAGTAGCCTTTTCTTTACTTACACCCGGTCCACCATTTTCACCTGTTACAACAGAGCTTTCCTTTTGAACCTTCTTAGCCTTAGTTTCTACTTCCTTTGACTTTTCAGCATTTCCACCTGGTCCGTATCCTGCAGCTGTTGTAGTCTCTGTGCTAATTTCAACCTTGGATTCTGCCGGCTTTGTCTGTGGCTTTTCAGCTACAGTTGTAGCTTCTGTCTGCTTTGATGTATCTTCCACAGCACTAATTGTTTCAGGGATTTGAATGGCATCAATCTTTTCTTTAACTGTTTCAGTCTGCTTTGCCGGCTCTTGACTCTTAGCTATTTCAGGTTCCTTTACAGTCTCTATAGTAACTTTGGATGACTCAGATTCTTTCTTAGTATCTTCTATTGCTTTGATAGTTTCCGAAGTCTTATTTTCCTCTGATTTTTTTGTAGCTTCAACCGTATCGGCATTTGTTTCAGCCTTAGTTACCTGCTTTGTAGTATCTTCTGTTGGCTTTGAAGTCGGTTTTACAGTGGTCTCAGTCTGTTTTGTTGTCTCCTTTGGAGCCTCCAACTTCTCTTCATTAGCCTTTGATGTTCCCTTTACTGTATCCGGAACATTTATATTCACCTCTTTACTTGCAGGTGTTTCCCTTTTATCTGCTGCCGGAGATTTTACAGTCTTTGGTTCTTCACTTGTCTTGGCTGAAGTTGTCTTTTCTGCTGCTGTTGTAGACTTAGTTGTCTCCCTAGGCTTTGTTGTCTCTTTAGCCCTTGTAGTATCTTCAACTACGACATCTTTCTTTACCTCAACCGTCTTATCATTATCTGCATCTACGAGATTTGATATATATCCATAGCCTCTTTAGCTTCTGTTTCAAGCTTAGCTTTTTCAAGAGCTTCAATTGTACTCTCTTGTGTAGTCTTGGCTGTTTTATATGATATGTCTGTTTTTATAAAGTCCTTATATACATATCCTGTCAGATCATCGTCTACCTGAACCTTTATAAAGTTCTTATCCTGACCTACAACAACAAACTTCTCGCCACCTTCAAGCATAGTTAAGGTATTGGAAGTTATATTTGGGGTAGTCCTCAATCTTACATTATCAATATCTACAACAGTAGCATATGTGACGATTGCATCTTTCGCCATCTTTTTGGCTTTTTCTCCTGTAGCCACTTCTGAAGCTTTTACATAGCCTTGAACACTTCCGGAGCTTATCTTTAACCACTCTCCGCTTTCATTCACTTCTGTACCTACAACAGTGGCAACAGAACTATATGAAATACTTCCTACTGCCTCTCCCGTCTCTTTTGCACTTGCGTGAACTATTGTATCTTTCTTTCTATTGGCTACTACGATATCTTCCTTTATGATATCTTCTTTAAGTTTGTCTTGTATTGATGGCGCTTCATATTTTACCGTATCATTTACAAGTTTTGTTCGTGCATCGTCAGATCCCGTTATCTCGATAGTATTAGTGGTTGCTGCTTTTAATGACTCACCAAGAGCCGTCTGTGGAGATATAGAACTTGCTTTATAGTTATTTAAGGCAATAGCCATACCGGAGACTGCGTTATTTGTCTCCAAATCCATATCTGCATAAGCGTTAAAACTACATAATGAAACAAGGGTTAGAGCGGATGCTAATGTTAGAATTTTCCTTTTCATGAGCACTCCTTGCTTTATTTTAGAGTATCTAAATTATACCAAAGTTTATTAGATTGAACAATTGATTTACACGCGTATATTTATTACAATTGTTTAAACTCGTGATTACATTCAATATTATTAATATATTTCATAATTGCTACGATAAAACCCATGTCTTTTTGAATAAAAAGCCGGTAGCTATGTGTTCTTTTTCATATTATTTTAAAGATTTCCACCATAATATTTGTTAGATTTCTATACCCGAAGAAATAACAAAAAAAGAACAACCGTAGTTGTTCTTTAAGTGCGGGAAAAGGGACTTGAACCCTCACGTCTATACAGACACAAGATCCTTAGTCTTGCCTGTCTGCCAATTCCAGCATTCCCGCATAGGATTAGATTTCTAATCAAGGCGACAACCAGATTTGAACTGGTGATCAGGGTGTTGCAGACCCACGCCTTACCGCTTGGCTATGTCGCCGTAGTCTAGTTGCCTAAACAAGCGCCCCGAACAGGGCTCGAACCTGTGACACTGCGGTTAACAGCCGCATGCTCTACCTACTGAGCTATCAGGGCAAATACTCATGCATTATATCAGATTATAACTGAATTTGCAAGTATTTTTTATGAAGAAAATGCACCTTCAAAACTGCGTACCAAACTCAAAAAATAAATTCCTTATCCTTTTGGTTAAACCCTCGACCTATTAGTAACCATCAACTTAATACATTACTGTACTTACATCTTGGCCCTATCTACCTCGTAGTCTTCAAGGGGTCTTACTGTTTTCACATGAGATATCCCATCTTGAGGGGGGCTTCACGCTTAGATGCCTTCAGCGTTTATCCCGTCCCGACATAGCTACCCTGCCATGGAGTTACTCTCCAACAGGTACACCAGCGGTCAGTCCGTCCCGGTCCTCTCGTACTAAGGACGGCTCCTCTCAAATATCTTACGCCCACGCCGGATAGGGACCGAACTGTCTCACGACGTTCTGAACCCAGCTCGCGTACCGCTTTAATGGGCGAACAGCCCAACCCTTGGGACCTGCTACAGCCCCAGGATGCGATGAGCCGACATCGAGGTGCCAAACCACTCCGTCGATGTGAACTCTTGGGAGTGATAAGCCTGTTATCCCCAGGGTAGCTTTTATCCGTTGAGCGATGGCAATCCCACTTTATGCCACCGGATCACTAAGTCCTACTTTCGTACCTGCTCCACCCGTCGGTGTCGCAGTCAAGCTCCCTTCTGCCTTTGCACTCTTTGAATGGTTTCCGACCATTCTGAGGGAACCTTCGAGCGCCTCCGATACTCTTTCGGAGGCGACCGCCCCAGTCAAACTCCCCGTCTGGCATTGTCCCCCACCCGGATAACGGGTGCAGGTTAGAAATCCAGCAATACAGGGGTGGTATCCCAACGGCGACTCTGCATAAACTGGCGTCCATGCTTCTACGTCTCCCACCTATCCTGTACGAGTATTACCGAATCCCAGTACCAAACTGGAGTAAAGCTCCATGGGGTCTTTCCGTCCTGGCGCGGGTAACCAGCATCTTCACTGGTACTTCAATTTCACCGGGTGCATTGTTGAGACAGCGCTCAAATCATTACGCCTTTCGTGCGGGTCGGAACTTACCCGACAAGGAATTTCGCTACCTTAGGACCGTTATAGTTACGGCCGCCGTTTACTGGGGCTTCAATTCAAAGCTTCGTTTCCTGACTTCTCCTCTTAACCTTCCAGCACCGGGCAGGCGTCAGCCCATATACTTCACCTTGCGGTTTCGCATAGACCTGTGTTTTTGCTAAACAGTTGCTTGAGCCTTTTTTCTGCGACCACTATTTCTAGTGGCACCCCTTCTCCCGAAGTTACGGGGTCATTTTGCCGAGTTCCTTAACAATGCTTCTCCCGCCGGCCTTAGGATTCTCTCCTCATCTACCTGTGTCGGTTTGCGGTACGGGTACATATAACACAATAGCGGCTTTTCTTGACGGCTCCCTAACCGACTTCCCTACTAAACTTCGGTACGCATCACGTTTTTCCCTTTGCATGGTGGTTTTTTCCTCCCATACAGGTACTTCGCTTGCCCCGGTTTTTGTCCTCCCGGGTTCGGTTTTAGTCTCCGTGTCCCCACAGTTCTGATTATATGTAGTACAGGAATCTGTACCTGTTATCCATCGACTACGTCTTTCGACCTTGCCTTAGGCCCCTGACTTACCCTGAGTAGATCAGCTTTACTCAGGAAACCTTAGATATTCGGCCAAGAGGATTCTCACCTCTTTCTCGCTACTCATTCCGGCATTCTCTCTTCTTATTACTCCACCATTCCTTCCGGTATGGCTTCTACGCCTCTAAGAATGCTCCTCTACCAATGTATAATATACATTCCTAGGCTTCGGTGGTGTGTTTAGCCCCGGACATTTTCGGCGCAGGACCTCTCGACTAGTGAGCTGTTACGCACTCTTTTAATGTATGGCTGCTTCTAAGCCAACATCCTAGCTGTCTTCGAAATCCCACATCCTTTTCCACTTAACACACACTTTGGGACCTTAGCCGTAGGTCTGGGCTCTTTCCCTTTTGACTACCCAACTTATCTCGTGTAGTCTGACTCCCGTCAATCATCTAGCCGGCATTCGGAGTTTGATATCTCTTGGTAGGCTTTGACGCCCCCGCAAAAATTCAGTGCTCTACCTCCGGTAGACTAATAACGAGGCTAGTCCTAAAACTATTTCGAGGAGAACCAGCTATCTCCGGGTTCGATTGGAATTTCTCCCCTATCCACACCTCATCGCCACCCTTTTCAACGGATGTGCGTTCGGTCCTCCATTCACTTTTACGCGAACTTCAACCTGGACATGGATAGATCACCCGGTTTCGGGTCTACACATACAGACTTATTCGCCCTATTAAGACTTGGTTTCCCTTCGGCTCCGTATCTTTAATACTTAACCTCGCCTGTACATGTAACTCGCCGGACCGTTCTACAAAAAGTACGCGGTTCACCTTTCGGTGTTCCACAGTTTGTAAACATAGGGTTTCAGGTTCTTTTTCACTCCCCTCCCGGGGTTCTTTTTTCACCTTTCCTTCACAGTACTATACGCTATCGGTCACTGACTAGTATTTAGCCTTGGGGGGTGGTCCCCCCTGCTTCCCACAAGGTTTCTCGTGTCTCGTGGTACTCCGGATACTGCTGGATTCAATACATTTTCCCTTACACGGCTCTCACGCTCTTTGGCCCGCTTTTCCAAAACGGTTCAGGTAATATATCTTACTCGTGTTGCAGTCCTCTACCCCGCAGTGCACGCACCACGGTTTTGGGCTCTTACGATTTCGCTCGCCGCTACTTTCGCAATCACTTTTGTTTTCTTTTCCTCCGGCTACTTAGATGTTTCAGTTCACGGGTTCCCCTCTGTACGTTATGTATTGGCGTACAGATACTTGGAGTTCTTCCAAGTGGGTTTCCCCATTCAGACATCTGCGGATCACTGAATATGTGCTTCTCCCCGCAGCTTTTCGCAGCTTGTCACGTCTTTCTTCGGCTGTCAGTGCCTAGGCATCCACCCTACGCTCTTTTATGTTTAACCTCTTAAATCATTTAGATTTAGTGTTTATGTATGACACTAGCGTGTATCATACACTATGTTTAAAAATTTATTTTTGTTATTTAAAATACTAACTACATTTGTAATTAGTACCTCGGATGTCTAATTATAAAATATTTATATAATTTCTCGTTTGGTATGCAGTTTTCAAGGTACATTACTGCCAAAGTTATTTAACAAGTCGATTTGTAAGTTCAAACTTCGCTTACGCTCGTTTTCACTAACAGCATCGACATGCCTACGACTAAACTCAAGCTTCGTTTACACTCGCTTTCGTTAAGTTCTCTGGCGATGGAGATGGAGAGATTCGAACTCTTGACCCCCTGCTTGCAAGGCAGGTGCTCTCCCAACTGAGCTACACCCCCATAAAATTGGCATCCACCTACTCTCCCATACCGTCTCCAGTATAGTACCATCGGCCGACTAGGTCTTAACCATCGTGTTCGGAATGGGAACGGGTGTGTCCCCTAGACGCATCGACACCAATAATTTTATGTTTTAGTACCCTTTTAATTTAGTACTAAACAGTACTCACAACCCCTACTTTTTTCCTTAGAAAGGAGGTGATCCAGCCGCACCTTCCGATACGGCTACCTTGTTACGACTTCACCCCAGTTATCCTCCCTGCCTTCGGCAGCTCCCTCCTTACGGTTGGGTCACTGACTTCGGGCATTGATGACTCCCATGGTGTGACGGGCGGTGTGTACAAGACCCGGGAACGTATTCACCGCAGCATTCTGATCTGCGATTACTAGCGATTCCAGCTTCATATAGTCGAGTTGCAGACTACAATCCGAACTGAGACGTTATTTTTGTGATTTGCTTGGCTTCGCAGCTTTGCTTCACTTTGTTTACGCCATTGTAGCACGTGTGTAGCCCAAATCATAAGGGGCATGATGATTTGACGTCATCCCCACCTTCCTCCGGATTATCTCCGGCTGTCTCGTCAGAGTGCCCATCTTACTGCTGGCTACTGACGACAAGGGTTGCGCTCGTTGCGGGACTTAACCCAACATCTCACGACACGAGCTGACGACAACCATGCACCACCTGTATCCCTTGTCCCGAAGGTCTAACTTCATTACAAAGTTATTCAAGAGTATGTCAAGATTTGGTAAGGTTCTTCGCGTTGCTTCGAATTAAACCACATGCTCCACCGCTTGTGCGGGTCCCCGTCAATTCCTTTGAGTTTCATTCTTGCGAACGTACTCCCCAGGTGGAATACTTAATGCGTTAGCTTGCGGCACCGAAGAGTTTACCTCCCCGACACCAAGTATTCATCGTTTACTGCGTGGACTACCAGGGTATCTAATCCTGTTTGCTCCCCACGCCTTCGAGCCTCAACGTCAGTTGTCGTCCAGTAAGCCGCCTTCGCCTCCGGTGTTCCTCCCTAATATCTACGCATTTCACCGCTACACTAGGAATTCCGCTTACCCCTCCGACACTCAAGCTATACAGTTTCCAAAGCAGTTCATGGGTTGAGCCCACGCCTTTCACTTCAGACTTGCATTGCCGTCTGCGCTCCCTTTACACCCAGTAAATCCGGATAACGCTTGCCCCCTACGTATTACCGCGGCTGCTGGCACGTAGTTAGCCGGGGCTTCTTAGTCAGGTACCGTCATTTTCTTCCCTGCTGATAGAGCTTTACATACCGAAATACTTCTTCACTCACGCGGCGTCGCTGGATCAGGGTTTCCCCCATTGTCCAATATTCCCCACTGCTGCCTCCCGTAGGAGTTTGGGCCGTGTCTCAGTCCCAATGTGGCCGTTCACCCTCTCAGGCCGGCTACCGATCGTCGCCTTGGTGGGCCTTTACCTCACCAACTAGCTAATCGGACGCGGATCCATCTTATACCTATAAATATTTTACCCCTGCACCATGCGGTGCTGTGGTCTTATGCGGTCTTAGCGGAAATTTCTCTCCGTTATCCCCCTGTATAAGGCAGGTTATCCACGCGTTACTCACCCGTCCGCCACTAAGTCTATCAAAATTTCACCCGAAGGCTTCCTTTTAACAGCTTCGTTCGACTTGCATGTGTTAAGCACGCCGCCAGCGTTCATCCTGAGCCAGGATCAAACTCTCATATAAAAGTTTAATCTAGCCTTCTCGCTAGCTTGCATCATCTGTTTTTCACAGATCTACTGTTTTTTAAAGGTTTTAAATTCTGTTCGAATCTAAACGTTGTTTTTTCTGAAATCTCATCAATTATTATTAAAATAATTAAGTTATTTTCAGGGTTGTGTGTACTGTTTAATCTTAAATTATCAAGGTTCGTTTGCTTTGCCGTTTGAAACAGCTTAGCTATTATATCAAGCTCATTTCATCTTGTCAACAACTTTTTTAAAGTTTTTTCAGATTATTTGGAGCTTGTTTTGCTCTTTTCGAGCAACTTTGATATAATATCACTTATTCAATATTTTGTCAACAACTTTTTAAAGTTATTTTTTTAAGTTTTTTTCTGACTTTTTGAATTAAGCTCTCTGCAAAAAGCAGTGTATTGATTATATATTTTATCATTACCAAAGTCAAGTAAATTTTTTAAAAAAATCATAAAAAAATATGGCAAAAAAATATGGCTGTAATATCGACATTATAATATATCGGTACTACAGCCATACTGAGTCAGTACAAGTATATTATTACTCCTTTAATAGATAATCATTGTTTATAACCTTCATAGAAAGCGGCCCTGATATAGTACTTGAATATATCGGCTCTATAGGTCTGATTACTATCCCCTCTTTGTTCTTACCTGAATTGTACTTTCCCTTTGCTCTTTCCAAAAGCTCATCAACACTTCTATATTTAAACTCTTCTTCCACCTCTTCTATAGGAACCATATTTAAACCAAGCAGTTTGCATATCTCCTCGATCTTATATAGAGAAAGCCTTTTATTTGTGTTCATATCTGTTACTGTAAATACATACCACTCCGGTTCTGTCAGTTTTAATCTGTTTTTTTGAATACCCGGCCCGCAAAACTCCCCTTGAATTGCTATATCGTCAAGATTATTTTCTTTTAATCTCTCTTCTATTCTATGTTCATGCGCATATTTCCACATATCACATTTATCATCATCTGCATATTCATAGTTTCTTCCACATACACCGAAATGATCACCGCTCTTATACATGGTTACACTGCATCCATCCATTTTAGTACTAATGTAATATCCCTTTACAGATTTAAACTCCTCTATTAACTCCGGATATGACTGCACTCTAAGCTCGTCGGTTTTTGAGATTTCACTCGGAAACTCTGCAATAACAGTGCCGTCATTGCTTACTCTCTCTTCTATTTCCCATTTTCTTATTCCAAGAAGTTCGGTTACATCATCACCTATTTCATATTTACCTTCAGGAAGTATTTCTAAAGGTTGTACCAATCCCTGTGATATCTGTCCTCTGAATTTCATGGTTTTCAGCCTGAATCCCGCCCCCATTATTTCATTCTCTTTAAAGCTGCTTGCTCGGAGAAATTCAAAAAGTTCACATACCGGAAGAAATGAATCCACTTCCATATATACACATTTATCACCTATCCTGAACTGATCTTTGTTTGCTACACATTGCCATCCCAATACATGTACACATTCTATCTTTTCAGCACCCTCTATAGGTGTAATATCATGTACATACTGTATGGAAGCCAGTTTTCTTTTTCCCATTTTCACCTCAACAAAATATTTTTTATACACCTATTCTAGCATATTTATAATTACTTTGCATTATACTTGTAGTATAAAAGGGCTGATTTTTAATATTTTTTATACCTTTATCCCTTGTATTTTAAGGCTTTAATTTATTTTTTAACCTTATTTTTTATTATTTGATTATCATTTTATTATCATTTTTTTCTGCCCCTCTTTGGCGGTCGATCTGTAAGTTCCGTATAAGTATATAGCATATTGGCCACCTCTTGCCCGGTTATCTTAAGGGCTGTGGCTATATCCCTTTCCGTCTTACACTCTAGATATTTAAGTCTTAGTGCTTCTTGTAATAAAGGCACATTACAGTTTTTCCATGTTTCGCAATCGCTAAATACACGTGCACGCAAAGGCACATCATTATTTATATACTTTTCTACAACCTCTTTTTTAAAATCCATATTTCTATTATGATAATCAAGCCAAAATTCGCAATGCTTATCTGTTTGTTCTCGCCACTCTTCATATCTGATTATTTTATCGGCTATATCGGTATATTCTCCGCCGTCAACCTTTACACCGTCATAGCGTACAGCTTTTAGGCTATATAAATATTCTTCTTCTGCTGCCTTTAGTTCTCTATCGTAATATTCTTTTAGGTCGTAATAATCTTTTTTGGCTTTCAAGTAAAGCGATAGACTCTCAATACTTAACTTTCGCATAAAACCCCTTTCAATGTTAACAAATGTCAACATGCTATTATCCGTTACAGTAATAAAAAAGCCCCTTTTTACGGGGGCTAAATGTTATTTGTTCTGCAGATAGTATATTGCGTTTGCTTTGTTTTCAAGTATAAAAGCGTCGTAAGCAACACGGCCCTCTACAAGTGTGCCGCTTATACCCGGAGGATCTGTATGAGTTTTATACTCTTCAAGCTTAACCGGTGCGACTGTAGCCACCTTATGGGCAATCATAAAGCCGAACTTTGCCGGTAATCTTACTGCCGGTATCTTCTGGATCGCCAAGCCGTCAAGCTCTGCAACAACTCCTTTTATTCTTAACTCCTGGCCTATGTCCTGATTTAACTTAGCATCTGCACACTTCTTAAGTAAAACATAAGTGGCAGGTGTCATTATAAGCACCCTACCAAACTCCGGCACTAACTTATCATCAAGTTGGGAGTTTGCCTCTATGATCTTATCATATATGTTTTCTTTTGTAAGGGTTATATTAGTCTCCTTAATGCCTGCACCGTCACACATAAGTTTATAAGTGTATTCGTCTATCTCCGGAATAACAACCTGCCTAATCTGCCTTGCAAGTGCTGCCTGTGCTGCAAGCTGTCCGCCTGTCTCGTCTGTATCCAGCTTATCAATTGCAAACGTAAAGGAGCGGTCCTTTCTCAAGGTCATTTCTTCAGTTGTAGCGTCCAATCCTTTAACAAGTCCGTATCTACTTGTTTGTGTACCCGCCTCAACCTTTCCGCCGCTTCTGTCATAGTCGTTCATATCGCTTGTAGTTACTTTATAAACCTTTATAGTTTTAGCACCTGTAAAGGTAAAATCTTTATTAGTGACAAGCTCTCTTTTACTCTCTGCTGTGAATAGTTCATCAACATAGGGCAAATACTGCGTTACTAAATTTACTGTATTAGCCATTCAATTCCCTTTCTTTATAATATAATGTCGGAGTTGTCCCACTCCTTAGCCCTGCCTACATATTCGGCTAAACCTCCCGAACCTACTCCTATTTTTATATCTTTAGCAGTTCCAGGCTGAAAGCCTTTAAATGTCGGCTTATCATCAAATAAATAAGCGTGGCTCTCTTTTATGCTTTTTATTTGCTCATCAAGGCCGTTTATGCTTCCGTTCTCTTCGTCTAAGCTTAACGCATCCATATCAAGCAAGGCTTTAATAAGTTTACCGTCTTTGGCTCTGTTGTCTTTAAAAGCCATCTGCAAGCCATGATCAAGCTTTAAGTCTTTTACTGTCCTGTCATGCTCGGCCACTATATCAGACAATAAGGCCGTTACAGATGAAAGTTGATCAGGGGCAAGCCCTAAGCTCTCAAGCTTTTCTTTAATTTGCATTGTTTATGCTCCTTTCATTGTAGTATTTGGATTAAAGGAATAACATGAAAAAACAAACAAAAAGGAAGCACTAAGACGGTCAATCACCTCCGTCCTAATACTTCCCACATCTTTTCAGACTTCCGACAAGGTAAAGGAATTAAGCCCTGTCGGGGTACTTCAAATATTTTGTTTGTCATGTTATATTATACCACATAGAGGGCGTATATACAATTAAATGTCAGGTTTTGTCAGGTTTTATAAATTTAAAAGTCAAGTTTTGACAAGTTCCTTACTGGGATTTTCATACTAGGATTTTCTAGGATTTATAGTAAATTAAAACTTAGGTTTTATTAGGTTTTTACTGTCATATTGCACAACAAAATAGGGAGCATACCCTTATAGCGGATATACTCCCATATTCTGGTCGAGGTCATATTTTGTTGTTTAACAGCTTTTTACAATGGTATGTTAGCCACCCGGGTATAAACAGACATTTACAGCTTGATTTTTGGGATTTTCTCGCTGTCTATGCATATATACACCCTCTTATATTTCCCATCTTCAGACTTGGCAACTTTAGGCCTTTTATCTGTCATGTATGGCATCAATAGCTTAATAATCTTGCTTACTTCGTGTCTATCACTGCAACTCGCTTTTATCTTTATCATCTCCCTGCTCCTTTATATATTCTCTTAGATCCTTTACTGCATTACGTAAAAGAAATATCTCATCACCTAATATATTATAATGGTCTCTTGCTATATCATAATAGCCGGAGCAATGCTCTTTATACACATTATTATCAAAAAATTCTCTAGTAAAGCCGTAACCGTGTAGGCTGTCTATTTTATCGCTTACCACTTCAATAACTATCAACATATTATCAACGGCCCTTATAACTTCATTTGCTGTTTTCATCTTCTTTTACTTCCTTTCTTTTTTCCGCCCTTTCTTCCGGTGTTGTTGCTCATGATCTGCCTAAACACTGCTTGTTGTAATCTGGCCGCTTCCTTGCTTAAATAAATCTCTTCCCCATCGTGTCCATATTTACCCATGCAGTATTTTGTTCTTCCTGATAATCCCATTTTATTACTCCTCTCCGTACTTAGCGTTTGTATATTCTACAATTAAGTTATTTACAGCGTTTAAAAAATCTTTGTCTGTATCATCCAAAACCTCTATATTGGACGCTATAAGATACTTAAATCCGTCAGTTGTTCCATATCTTATAGTTGTACTGCTTACTACTTCCTTATTCTCTTTCATTCCTTTGCTCCTTTTCTATGGTATCTTTTAAATCTGTTATTTCATCACACAACCTTAAATAGTAATCACTAATCATAAAGAAATATAATTGCACATCTCGGAACTTTAGTATTTTTTCCTTGGTTTGCCCCTCTTCAAGAAAATATTGTGATATTGGCGAATCAGTAATTAATAAATCTAAAATGTCTAATATATCATATATATTCGCAATCATATCTTGTGTTGTTTGTCTCATTCCTTTACTCCTTTTCTCTTTTTCCATAACTCTTCCCTATGCTCCATTGCGTACCTTGTTGCACGGTTATACTCTTGATTACTTTTCAACTCTAAGACCTTGTTAGCCACTAGGCTCAAATAATCATCATTAAGATTTTTGATATTGCTATATATTATTCCTAATGCTTGACGTCTGTTAAAATTTCCCACTTTATACCCTTTCTGTTATCTGCCGTTACAAGTGAAAATATGGCTTCTACAGTTTCAACGGTTTTTTACAATTCCCTTTTTATATATATATTTATACCCTCTTTTTTTATTTATTTTTTATAACTTAAATATATATGTAGAATATGTAGAATAGGCATTTTAGACACTTAAAAGCCTTTATTTAAGCCGTTTCTACTTCTACAAAGAAATGTAGAATCGTATAGAATTAGTCCTGTATTTTGTAGAACACTATTTTTTTGAGTTCACAAAAAGTTTACATTTTTTCTTGTAACGGCTCAATTCTACGGTTTTTATCTACTTTTTCATGTAGAAAAATCAAACGGGCTTGCTTGCCCTTCGGTCAACGGCACAAAACATCTTTTAATGCCTTGTAATGCTCTGTACGATCTAAGGTTTTTATCTTTCGCTACTTGCTCATCTAAGCCTGTAAGCTTCTTCATTCTTTCTTTGAATTGTCTCTTGCCTACCGGCTGGCGTTCTTCCCTTTGGCAGTACTTGCAATACTCTTCTAGTAATTCCTTTTTGCTCACCTTATCCGCTGGATTCTTGGTAATTATATACCCCTCATCCATCAGGAAGCTGTAAACGGTATCGCTGTTCTTGCGGTAATTTGCAATTACTTCTTGGCCTGCTGTAACTTCGGAAAAATTATAATTATTTGCCCTAAGTCTATGCAGTCCCTCGATTGCCCAATTTGCTATTGCCGGGAGTTCTTCAAGCATTTTATTTAATATACTTGCGTCCCTCTCCTTTTCGGGTACTTCATGAGTACAAGGCACTATATACATACGCCTATATACATGGTCGCCCTTATCGTCTGCAAAATATGGTAAATCGTTACAAGCAATAATTATAAAGCCTTTAAATACAAGGGCTTTTATATCTTTTCCCTTGCCCTCGGTTTTGATATAATCGCCTCCAGTAACTTGCTTAAAGATTGAACTGTCCTTTATTGTCGCCTTGCCCTGATCTCCGTTCATAATGAGCCTAATAAGTCCGGCATTAGCGAAAGCAAAGCGCCCCTTGTCCTCATTCATATTTTGTAACGGTATAGTGGTTATATGCTCCGGACCTACCAAATTAGAAATAAGGCTTAAAAACTGGCTTTTACCTGTGTTACCTATAGGACTGTACAAAATAGCCGCCTTCTTTGTTCTGTGGCCGTATACGTTAGATATAGCAAGGCCTATTATTTCCTGTAACGCCTTATACTTCTGCCAATCAATAGCATCATCTACGCCCTTACATAAATCACCTATAAATTTAGTGAAAGCACTTGTTATATCTGCCATGCTTGCACCCTCTATATAATCGGTGTTTATCTGCCTTGTATATAGAATATGCTCATTGTGTGGCTCTAGCTTCCTTGTTGTAAGGTTATATAAACCATTCTTAAAGTTTATAAAGTTCTCTTCATTGTTAAATTCCTCCTCTCTTGCTATGTGTGCCTTGTCTGCAAGCATTAAATTATAAACATTGTTCAGTAGATTATCTCCTGCTAGTTCACTAGGCATATAATCCGCTATTTTAGCCTTAACGGTGTTTTTATCCGTTCGCTTATAATATCCGTTCTCATACCAGTAATAACTACCGTCCACCGTCTTATAACTTAAATGTTCACTTATGCAGGCTTTTAATAATCCCGGATTAACGCTCTGTTTGGCTTCCGTCCTTCCTTTCGGTTATCTGGATCCATGGAGCAGCAACTGGCTTAACTTCATCTATAAGCTTTTTTAAATCTTCTTTAGAGTGTCCCTCTTTGGTTAAATAGTCCGTTACATCTCCATGCTCTGCCTTTGATGTAACAACCCACTTTATAGAGTGTGCAAACGGCTTTAGATCTGCTATTATTTTGTCCTTAAGGTCAAGCCCCGGAGCATCATTATCAGGCAAAATAATCACCCTTGCACCTGTAAAATAGTGGGCAAACTCTGAACGCCAATCACTCACACCGCCAGCCGTTACAGCTGTAAGATGTAATTTTTTAAGCGTATCAACGTCTTTTTCGCCCTCTGTGATATATACCGGAAAGCCTTTTTTAATTGCTTTCAGTGCAGCAGACAAATTATAAAGAGTGTAAGACCCTTCAGGCTTTCCCAGTTTGTACCTGTCGGCCTTATAGTCTACAACTGCATACTTTATATGCTTACCAACAAAACGGATCTTGCTGTATAAGTATTTGCCTGTAGCGTCCTTATAGTCGTATACGGCTTCTATGGGCTTCTTTATATAATCCTCTATTTTTTCCCGCCAACTCTTTTCTTGCATTGTCTTGCCGTCATTAAATAGATCTGCTTCAGTTAGTCCAACCTCTGCTAATATATCTTTGTAATGGCAACCTGCAAGGCAATTTATTAGTATCTTGTCGCCTTTGGCTGATATTCCTAAACTTGCTTGCCTGTCGTTATGGCAAGGGCAAACAGCTTTATAAGTATTCCCGGTACCAGTACGTTTTACGCCGTCAAAGTGTCTTAAATTCGTCTAATTGCAAATTATCACCCTCTAACTTACGCTTTCGTATGGTATCCCGAATTTATCACAAAAGTACTTTTTCGGTACTCTGCCCTTTACGATATAAAAGCCCTTACGCTTTAGATCTGCGTTTAAGTCATTTAATATCTTATAGGCCACGCTACTACTTCGACTTAGTAAAAATGCTATGTCCTCGGCGGTTAAGTGTGTACGCTCTCGTATGCTGTCAATATTGGCTTGGCTTCGCACCCTGTCGCCTTGCTTTTGCTTTTCTTCCATTCTGTAAGCTCCTTTCTTTTTATTTTTCCTTAACAACTCTATAGCCGGGATTGCTGTTAATTATTTCTCTCTAATGTCTTTAACTTCTACGCCTAACGCTTCCGCTATCTTTTCGGCTGTCTCATATAGGCAACTTTTACCGCACTTAATACCGCTTATTGTTGCCCTTGATAAGCCTGTAAGCTCTGATAACTGTGTTGCCGTCATATCCTTGTCAACTAAGATGTGGCCTAATTTGTATCTGTCTACTCTCATTTATTAACTCCTTTCTTGATTATGTAAAATACAGCTTAATAACTGTATTTTCATATTACTACAACTATTTAACTGTGTCAATATGTAATTACAAGCTTTTTATTGTGTTTATCTTGTATTTACGATTTTAAAGTGTTATTATTAAATAAAAAGTAAAGGTAAGTAGGCAATTATGGGCTTTAATGTAGGCGAAAATATTAAGAAGTTTAGAAAATTAAAGGGTTTAACACAAAAAGAACTAGCGGAAAAATTGGGGATAACACAGCAAAGCGTTGCACAATATGAAAGGACTAATAAGTTGCCCAAATTAGAAACATTACTATATATAGCCAATGCCCTAGATATCACATTAAATGGCCTACTTTTTGGGGAGTCAGATTTAGAAAGTGAGAAAGCATTGGAAAAAGCCATGGAGGAAACGGCCAAATGGAATGATAAAATTATTAAAAGGGCATTGATTGAACATTACAATAAACTTAATAAATTAGGGCGTGAGAAAGCTGTTGAAAGAGTGGAGGAACTCACGGAAATAGAAAAATATACAGATCCGGACGAACAATAAAATGATGTGCCTTTTAGGCACGTCCATATTTAGAGTATGGTCATGGTGTGGTTGCCCTTTCAAACGACCCCCTCAAAAATGTTGGAAAATGTTGGTTTTATTTTGCCGTTACAGAATAAAAGGGTACTCACAAAGTTAGTAGGCTGCCCCTGTGGTTACTATCTTTAAGGGCAGATTCTACTTTTATGTGGTGTCCTGTTTTAGTACCACACCACACAATCCCCTTATTTTCGCTTGTAACGGCTTTTAGTTTCTGCCCTATATTTTATACCTTTGTTCTGTTAAAACTCAAAATAGACACCATAGAATAAAAAATAGCCTATGTATTTAATAGTGCCGTTACTCTTTTTTCTTTGTAACGGTTCTATTAAGTGTATAGACCTTATACGCTTATATACGGCATTTCCTTAACAGCTCTATAGCCGGGAAACTTTGGAGGATTAAGAAAATGCCTGTTTATAAAGATAATAACAAAAAAAATACATGGTTTGTGTCCTGCTACTATAAGGATTACTTAGGCCATAAGAAACAAAGGTTAAAAGGGGCTTTACAACAAAAAAAGAAGCCCAAAGCTGGGAGCGTGATTTTTTAGAACATCACAGTAGCCAACCGACAATATTATTTAAAGCCTTGGTAGATGCCTATTTAAAGGATTACAAGGCTAAATATAAGCTATCAAGCTATTGTTTTAAGAACAATATAATAAGGGTTCATATACTGCCGTATTTTGGAGAAACTCAAATAAACGATATTACCCCCAATATGATAAGAGAATGGCTCAACAACTTACAAGCAAAACATGGCAGTACATTAAGCACTGCGACAAAGAACGGAATATTTAAAGGTTTATCGTCTTTATTTGTGTATGCGTGTAAATATTACGGGTTAAGCTCTAACCCTTGTAAAATGGTTGATACTCTAAAAGACGATACAAAAAAAGAAAAGGTATTTTTGACACTGGAGCAGTACAAGGCTTTTAGATCCAACATTACGGATATAAGGGAATTAGTTATATTTGATTTGCTCTTTTATGCAGGTTTAAGACACGGCGAACTAATGGCCCTTACTTTCGGAGATGTAGACATTGATAATAAACTGCTGCACATAAACAAAACAAAAGGGTATGCAGCAGGCAAATATATAACTACTGCACCAAAGACAAAATCAAGCAATAGAGTTGTAACGCTTCCTACTTTCCTGATAGACGAAATAAAAGAGTATAAAGAACATTGCCTTGATACAGATGCCACGGCCTCACTTCTTAACATCAAGAAGAAAAGTATAGAATACAAAAAAAGATAAGTATTTAAAGCTGGCAGGCCTTCCACGCATGAGAATACACGACTTCAGACATTCTCATGTTGCTTTGTTGGTTGAACTGGGAGAAAATCCGTTACTAATAGCTAATAGGTTAGGCCATTCAGATATCAAAATAACACTGAACACTTATGCCCACCTATACCCGAACAAACAAAAAGAACTTGCTCAAAAGTTGGAAAACTTATAAAACATTATCAATTTATTATCAAAAATAAAAATAAGCACCTTGAAACCCCTTATTTATTGGCTTCTTGGTGCTTTTGTCACTATACTTGTAGTATACTCATCTTTCCCGGCGAAAATACAGGTGTAACAATATAAATGTTAAATACCTTCATTTGTATTATAAAATATTCTTCTCTATATCCTTAAACCTTATGAATTCCCTTATTTCCTTATGCTCACCAATTATCTTCTCCATCCATACCATATGATACCATCTACCAAATTTATGTCCGCAGTTTTCAAACTTTCCAACCATTCTGTAACCCATATGTTCATGAAACTGAGCACTGTTATTGTTTAAATACTCATCTTCCTGATCCACATAGCCTATACACGAATACAAATTGGTTATATTTTGTGCTTTTGCTATATCTTCCAAAACAGAATAAAGTTTTTTTCCTATTCCCATCTTATTTTTTTGTGGATTTAGATATATGGTAGTCTCTGCACTGAGTTCATATGCTTTTCTTCCTACAAATGAATGCAAATAGGCATATCCCAGTATTTCATCATCCTTACAGGCAACAATAAACGGATAGCTTTTTAAAACCTCTTCTATTCTTAATTTAAACTCTTCCTCACTTGGTACTTCTGTTTCAAATGATATTGCCGTATCCGTTACATAATATGCATATATTTTGAGCAGCTCTTTAGCATCCTCAGGATTTGCCGATCTTATAGAAATATCATCAATCATCTTCTTCAGCCTCTTCTTCAGTTGTAAAATTGCTTGAATCAAAATGTAAGAATTTTTGCAAATATTTATTTGCTCCGTAGACCATTATATCCTGATCCTTTTCAAACTTTGTCTGTGGAGTAATAGTCATATACCAGTTCTCACCTTTTTTTATTCCCATAATATTAACTTTGCATTTTTTCCTTATACCAAGCTCCAATACGGTTTTTCCCTCCCAGCTTTTAGGTACCTTACATTCAAATATAGAATTTTCTCCGGGCAGCTCTATATAATTTGAAATATTATTTGAACTGTATCTTATTGCAGTCCATTCAGCCAGCTGTCTTTCAGGATATACCACTTTATTTGCTCCGTTTCTAAGTAAAAACTTTGCCTGTGTATCTCTGGATGCTCTGGATACCACATATTTTGCTCCACACTCACTAAGAAGCGACGTGGTTTCCAAAGAAGTTTGAAAATCATCACCTATTGCCACAAAACAGGTATCAAATTACTTACACCGATTGATTTTATAAACTCGCTCTTTGTACTGTCTCCTATCATTGAATTTAAGGTGTAAGGCAGCACCGGCTCAATACGGTCCTCATTTCTGTCCACAGCCATTACATCATATCCCAGTTCATACAACTTTTTACATAAATGTCGTCCATATCTTCCGACACCAATTACCAAAAAACTCTTCATAATTCACCTTCTATAAAATTTATCCTACCGCTACCTGATCCTTGGGGTATCTTGCATTTCCGTTATTTTTAGGAGTAACTGCCGCAAAGATAAGTGTTATACCTCCGACTCTTCCGATAAACATCATACATATTAATAAAAGTTTTGAAACCGTTCCAAGACTTGGGGTAATTCCCAAAGTTAAGCCGACCGTTGCGACTGCGGATGCGGACTCAAACATTGTTTCTTTCAACGAAAATCCCTCTATACCGCTTATCAGCATGGATCCTGCTATAAATAATATAATATCCAAAACCGCTACGGCAACCGCATTTTTTATTATATCCGGCTCAATTCTTTTTTTAAATACAGCCACTTCTTTGTCCTGTTTTAAAACAGAGCACATTATAGCAACCAAAATAAATACGGTGCTCATCTTAATACCTCCGGCGGTAGAGCCTGAGCCTCCGCCTATAAGCATTAATATAACAGTCATTGCTATACCGTTGTCGCTAAACTTCGTATAATCTATAGTATTAAATCCTGCAGTCCTTGGTGTAACCGCCTGAAATAAACTTGAGAGCACTCTTGTCTTGATATCCAATCCGCTAAATTCTGTAAAGAAAAATAATATAGACGGAAACAATACCAAAATAAATGTCATTGTAAGCACTATCTTAGTTTGAGTGGAATATCTTTTTATATCAAACCTGTAATCAAATATATCCTTCCATATAAGAAAACCCAGACCTCCTATTAGTATCAATAACATTATTGTTATATTTATCATTATATCTGATTGATACTTTGTCAAAGATGAAAATTTACTTACATCCCCCATCAAATCAAAACCCGCATTACAAAATGCTGATATAGAATGAAATACCGAATAATGTATGCCCTTTATTACACCAAAATCTTTCATAAAGCTTGGAAACATAAGGAGTGCACCAATCATCTCTATAATAATCGTTGCTTTAAATATAAAACTTGTAAGTCTGATAATACCGCCAATTTGTGGTGCTGAAAGTGCACTTTGTAATGTGGCTCTGTCTCTTAGTCCTATTTTTTTGCCTGTAACCTGAGTAAATACGGTTAACATCGTTACCACACCGAGTCCTCCGCATTGTATCATAGCTATTATTATAATTTTCCCAAATACCGACCAATGTGTAGCAGTGTCATATACTATAAGTCCGGGTAACACAGCTTGCGCTGGTTGCGGTAAACAAGGCATCTATAAAAGGTGTAAATTCCCTGCTTCTTGATGAAATAGGCAAACTTAGAATACTTGCCCCTACAAATATCATAATAATAAATCCAAACAGAATAATTCTGGCACTACTGAATTGTTTTAAAACTTTTCTCTTTATTTCTCTCATTTTCACTTACATAAAAATCCCCTACATTAAGTAAGGGATTTTTGAATACTTATTTTACTTATACCGGATATGCTCCTGCTTCTTTGTCTGCTTTAGTCATATCCACTTTTGTCTTTTGTGCTGCCCTGTACTCAAAAAACTCTTCTGCAACCTTTGGGAAAAGTGCATATGTAAGCACATCTTCATCCTGCTCTTTCCACTTTGCAACCTGCTTCTCAAACTCAGGAAGCTGTGGTGGAATAAGATCTGCAGGTCTGCATGTAATAGGCTTCTCATCACCTATTATCTTCTTTTGCACTTCCTTATTGAAAGGTTTGATAGTCTGACCGAATTCTCCAAGCATTATCTTCTTGGATTCCTTTGGAACCAATTTATATCTCTCACCTGAGAGCACATTCATAACCGCCTGTGTACCTACTATCTGTGATGAAGGTGTAACCAGCGGCGGTTCTCCGAAGTCTTTTCTTACTCTTGGAATCTCCTCCAAAACTTCTCTGTATTTATCTTCCTTACCTGCCTCTTTAAGCTGATTTATAAGGTTTGAAAGCATTCCTCCAGGAACCTGGTATTTTAAAGTATTGATATTTACTCCAAGTACCTTAGGATTAAGTAATCCGCTCTTTATAAATTCTTCTCTTATCGGACGGAAATAGTCTGCTATTTCAGAAAGTAAGTTGATATCAAGACCTGTATCATATGGTGTTCCTCTGAAAGTCTCTACCATTACTTCTGTTGCAGGTTGTGAAGTTCCAAGCGCAAGAGGTGAAATAGCTGTATCAATTATATCACATCCTGACTCTACCGCCTTTAAAGAGTCATTGAAGCCACACCTGCTGTATAATGAGTATGAAGCTCTATAGGTAAGTTTGTAGATTCCTTAAGGCTTGTGATAAGTTCCTCTGCAGCATATGGTGTCAAAAGCCCTGCCATATCCTTTACACAGAGAGAATCTGCACCCATGTCCTCAATTCTCTTTGCTATATCTTTCCAATAATCAAGTGTATATGCATCACCCAAAGTATAGCAAAGAGCTATTTGAACTTCAGCATTCTTTTCTTTATTTGCCGCATCAACAGCTGTCTTTAAGTTTCTGATATCATTTAACGCATCAAAGATACGAATTATATCAATACCGTTTGCAACCGACTTTTGAACAAAGTACTCTACAACATCATCTGCATAATGATTGTATCCAAGGATATTCTGTCCTCTAAAGAGCATCTGGAGTTTAGTGTTTTTGAATCCGTCTTTAAACTTACGAAGTCTCTCCCACGGATCTTCATGTAAGAATCTGAGTGAAGCGTCAAATGTAGCACCACCCCAACATTCTACAGCTCTGTAGCCTACTTTATCCATTTTATCTATTATAGGAAGCATCTGTTCTGTAGTCATTCTTGTTGCTACCAAAGACTGATGTGCATCACGTAGCACGGTCTCAACTATCTGAACAGGCTTTTTCTTAATTTCTGCCATAATCCCTCCTTATACTATTCCGAATATTGCCATAAAGGTTCCCGCCGCTACAGCCGTACCGATAACACCTGCCACATTAGGTCCCATAGCATGCATCAAAAGGAAGTTTGTAGGATCATACTCCGCACCTACCTTTTGTGAAACTCTGGCTGCCATAGGTACTGCAGAAACACCTGCCGAACCGATAAGCGGATTTACCTTACCGCCTGTAAACTTACACATTATCTTACCAAATATTACACCTGCCCAAGTACCGAAGGCAAAAGCTATAAGTCCGAGAGCTACTATCTTTAAAGTTGTAACTTTAAGGAATGCCTCAGCACTTGTTGTAGCACCTACACTGGTTCCAAGTAAGATAACAACAATATACATCATTGCATTTGCGGCTGTCTCTGTAAGTTGCTTACAACACCACTCTCTTTAAAGAGGTTTCCAAGCATCAGCATACCTACCAAAGGTGCTGTAGTAGGAAGTATAAGACATACCACTACTGTAACTATTATAGGAAAAAGTATCTTCTCAAGCTGTGATACAGGACGAAGCTGCTCCATCTTGATTCTCTTCTCTTCATCTGTTGTAAAGAATTTCATAATAGGCGGCTGTATGATAGGTACTAAGGCCATATATGAATATGCAGCTACAGCTATAGGTCCAAGGTATTCAGTCTGTCCAAGCTTTCCTGCAAGGAAGATTGAAGTAGGACCGTCCGCTCCACCTATAATAGATATTGCCGCTGCCGCTTTATCATTGAATCCCATAAAGATTGCTATAAAATAAGCCGCATAAATTCCAAACTGTGCCGCTGCACCAAGTAAGAATGATTTCGGATTTGCAATAAGCGGACCGAAGTCGGTTTGTGCACCTACACCCATGAATATAAGTGATGGCAATATACTCCATTCATCCAATACATAGAAATAGTGAAGCAAACCGCCCACACCGTTTGCTGAATTCTCAGGTCTAAGCATTATATCCGGATAGATATTTACGAGTAACATACCAAAAGCAATCGGAACCAGCAAAAGAGGCTCAAATCCCTTTTTGATTGCCAAATATAGAAATATAAAGGCAACAAAAATCATTATCAAATTGCCAAAGGTAAGATTCATGAATGCGGTCTGAGCAATCAAATTGGATAATGTATTTAATATATAATCCATTTTTTCTCCCTCCGGATATTAGTTGATTGTTACAAGAGTTTGATTAGTTTCAACACTGTCTCCAACATTTACATTTATACTTGCAATTGTACCGTCCTCAAGTGCCACGATATCATTTTCCATCTTCATAGCCTCTAAAACAGCTACTACTTCACCTTTTTTAACTGCCTGATTAAGGCTTACCTTGATACCAAGGATCTTTCCGCTCATAGGTGCAACAACCTTTACTCTACCTTCGCTTCCACTTGCAGCAGGTGCCGCCGGCTTAGCCACAGGTGTAACAGGTGCGGCTGCTGCCGCTGTAACAGGAGCAGATGCTCCTCCTCTTTCTTCAACAGAAACTTCGTATGATTTACCATTTACTGTAATAGTATAATTCTTCATTTTTCCCTCCACTATCTTTTAACTCTCTTTATTGAACGAACAATAAGGTTTGACGCATCTGTATTGCTAAACTCCGCTATAGCTGCAGTAATTACTGCCACAAGTTCCAGATCATCTTCAATATTTTCAGGCTCGTTTACCTTTATCTCCTCAATTACCGGCTCTTGCTTAGTCTTTGCTTTTAATTTATTTTCAAATACACTTATATACTTAAACAAACTTATAAGGAATGATATAAAAATCAATATAATAAATACTGTTCCCATACCTAAAAGTGTATTAAGAGCCGCTTTTTCCATATTTTCCATTACGCTGTACTTCGGTGTAATAGAAAATACCGCTACCTGATTTGTCTTACTGTCAAAACCGAGTGTTAACTCTGATTTTCTGTTTTTACCCGAATAATCCACCTTAACAACATAGTTTCCTTCTGAAAGAGAGACTTTTGTATCATCAATACTTACAAGATCTCCGACAAGCTCCTTTGTTGATTTAAAGTTTTTTACTCCTTCGGCAAAGGCTGTCTGACCGTTTTGCTCTACACCCACAATAACCTGTTCAAGCTCAATATCATCCATTCCATAAAGTTGCTTTAAAAGACTTTCTGCCTGTACAGGAAGCTGATTGGAAACATCCTCAGGAATAGAATTATTTGCGTCAGCTTTTTTACCGCAGGCACTAAGTGCCAACATGACGATCATAAACAGACTTAAGATTAAATACTTTATTCTCTTTTTCATGATCCACCTCTAAATTGATCCATGTTTCTTATATGGACGATCTTCTTTCTTTGTAAAAAGCATTTCAAAGGCTGCCAACAATCTCTTTCTTGTATCAGCTACTGCGATGATATCATCTACATAACCTCTTCTTGCAGCATATACCGCTGAATTTTGCAAATTCTCATACTCTCTTGTTTTCTCATCAAGAGTCGCTTTAATATTCTCACTTGAATCAATTTCTTTAGAATATATTATCTTTACAGCCTCACTTGCATTCATCATTCCCATCTTTGCATTTTCCCATGCAAAGACAATGTCTGCACCTATTGATTTTGAATTCATTGAAAGTGAAGCACTTCCATAAGCGTCACCCACTATAAGGCTAACCTTTGGAACAGTTGCATTTGCATATGCATATGTGAGTTTTGCACCTGCCTTAGGCATTCTCTTCTCACTGCATTTTGTAGCTCTGTATCCCTTTACATCTACTAATGTAAGAACCGGAATATTGAAAGCGTCACAAAATTCAACAAAACCTGCCGCCTTATCACTTCCCTGATGAGAGAGAACATTTTCAAACTCATCTGCAATCTCGCCATTCTCATCATACAGTGCTCTTCTGTTTGCTACAACTCCGACAGTATTACCGTTTAATCTGATAAATCCTGTAAACATCTCTCTTGCAAAGTTTTTCTTTACTTCAAGCACATATCCGCTGTCTGAAATAATATTTAATGCAAGTGCGGGATCGCTTATTCTTCCCTCAAGCTCAGGTGTAAGTCTGTTTAAATCATCTGTGCACTCGATATATGACATATCATCTTCATTGTTTGCAGGAAGAACTGAAATAAGCTCTCTTATTCCTGAAATAATTTCAGGTTCTGTTCCTATAAAGTCAACCAAACCTGTGGATTCCGACTGGAACTTGGCAGATGAAAAATCATTCTTATCCTGTGAATTTCCGATTATGGCATTTGGTGAATTTACAAAGACTTTTGCCTTATCCTGCTCCATAAATACAAAATCACTAAGTCCGTTGCTGATCGCCATTCCGCCGCCGCTTAGACCGAATACCGCCTGTATCTGTGGAATAACACCACTTGCTTTTGTCTGTGCTAAATATATTTTTCCAAAGGCATCCAATGCATCAAAAGACTCTTCAAGTCTCAGACCCGCACAATCAACTAGCCCTATTACCGGTGCTCCCATCTTCATTGCCATATCATATAGTGAAACAATCTTCTTGGCATGCATTTCACCTATTGAGCCGCCAAGCACTGAAGGATCCTGACTATACACATATACCAGACTGTCATTAATCGTACCGTAACCTGTCCATACACCATCCTTTGGAGTATCCTTATCCGATAGATTGAAATCTGTGTTCCTTGAACTTATATATGATCCAATTTCCACAAAACTTCCGGTGTCCAGCAAATCTTCAATTCGTTTCATAGCAGAAACTCCTATTTGAGCCATATACAAACCTCCGTATTAATTAATAAGTTGTTGTGATTAAAGTATATTTTAATCACTATAACATTATATTTTTCATGTAAAATATAATGTTAATAAAATCGTTAAATACAAAACAATCTTAAACTATTTTTATAATGAAACTACTAAAAAAACAAGTGGATAAAACTGAAAATCACATTCATTTTTAATAATAATTGTATAGTGAAAAAGGGGGCACTATGCCCCCAAAAAATTATATGTTTTTTATTATGTTTTTAACCAGTGACTCAAATATATGAGAAACCTTATTTGCAGCCTCGGAAACCTCTTCATGGCTGAGAGGTTGATCTAAGATGCCTGCCGCCATATTTGTAAAGCATGAAATACCGCAGATTTCTATTCCCATATGATTTGCAGCAACAGCCTCTATCGCAGTGGACATGCCTACAGCATCGGCACCAAGCAATCTTGCAAGTTTTACCTCGGCAGGTGTCTCATATGCCGGACCGCTAAATTGCATATATACGCCCTCTCTTAGAGAAACTCCCACTTCCTTAGCGGACTTTCTTACCACATCCTGAAGTCTCTTTGAATAGACATTACTCATATCAGGAAATCTTGTTCCGAATTCACCTATGTTTTCACCTATAAGTGGTGAAGGTACTATGGTCGATATATGATCTGTGATCATCATCAAATCACCCGGCTTATATGAAGTATTTACAGCGCCCGCAGCATTTGTAAGAATTAACTTCTTTGCTCCAAGCATAATCATAAGTCTTGTAGGAAGTACTACATCTGTTACAGAATAACCCTCATAATAGTGAACTCTTCCCTTCATAATAACTGTCTTTACACCCTCAACCGTACCGAAGAGAAATCTTCCATCATGCCCTGCCACAGTCGATACAGGAAATCCCTCAATACTTGAGTATGGAATCTCACATTCAACTTCCATATGCTTTGCAAACTCACCAAGACCTGAGCCGAGTACCAAAGCAACCTCAGGTATAAAATCTGTAACTGTTCTGATATAATCATAGCTCTTTTTACTTTTTCAAAAACCGGATTCATATAACCTCCATTATAACTTATCTAAAATACTGTAGCCTATCGTATTTTCAGGCATCTTCAGTCCGAAGTTGTCCACTATACTTGCACCTATCACCGCAAATGTATCGGCTGTATCAAGTAATTTTCCGCCTTCAAATTTCTTAGAATATGACATAAAGAATACGGCTTCTCTTGTATGGTCTGTTCCCGTATGTGTAGGATCGTTTCCATGATCTGCAGTGAGTATTAAAAGATCGTCATCATTCATCTTTTCCATAAACTCACCAAGCTTAACATCAAACTTTTCAATTTCTTTTGCATATCCTATCGGATCTCTTCTATGCCCCCAAAGAGCATCAAAGTCAACAAGATTTGTAAAGCAAAGCCCTGTAAAATCTTGTGAAAGCATATCAATTGTCTGTTCCATTCCATGCACACTTGAATCCGAATGATATGCCTTAGTAATTCCTTCTCCGACAAATATATCGTTTATCTTTCCGATTGAAATAACTTCAAGCCCGTTATCCTTTAATACATTAAGTGCGGTTTGTCCGAAAGGCTTCAAAGCATAGTCATGTCTGTTTGAAGTTCTCTTAAATTCCCCTTTTTTCTTACCTACATAAGGTCTGGCAATTACTCTTCCGACCTTCCACTCATCCTTCATTGTAAGTTCTCTTGCAATCTCACAGCATCTGTATAAGTTTTGAAGGTCGAATGTCTCTTCATTTCCACAGATTTGAAGTACGGAATCGGCAGATGTATACACTATCATTGCTCCGGTATTTATCTCTTCTTCCGCAAGTTCTTCAAGTATCTCTGTACCTGAAGCGGACTTATTACCGATTACTCTCTTACCGCATCTTTTTTCAAGCTCATCTATAAGCTCCTTAGGAAAACCTGTATCAGTGAATGTTTGGAAAGGCTTTTCAATTCTAAGACCCATCATTTCCCAATGACCTGTCATTGTATCCTTACCGTTACTCATCTCTTCCATTCTGCAAAATCTTCCAAGCGGTTTTTCCACTCCGGACTCCCCTTCTACAGGATGAAGATTGTACATTCCAAGCTTTTTTAAGTTAGGAATATCAAGCTTTCCATAGCTTTTTACTATATGTCCGAAAGTGTCTGTATTTGTATCACCAAATCTTTCGGCATCAGGCATTGCACCGATTCCCAAGGAATCAAGTACAACCACAAAAACTCTTTTATATTTTCTCATAAATAAAACCTTCCGGTCAAACAAACCTGTACACAATCAGATATTACCTTAATTTAATTCTTTTAAGAGCATATCTTTAATATTATCACTTGCAAAGGATACTTCTATTGAATTTTTTATTCCTTGAATAATATCACAATCGGATATCATGTCCCTTTCCTGTAAGAATAATATCTCATTTGTAATACTTGTATTGCTGACCAATCTGTTGTCTGTATTGACGGTAGCAAGTATGCCCCTTTTTATGTAGTCTGAATATGGATAAATCTCATTTTTTCCTACCGCCTTTGTCTGATAATTACTTATCGGGCACATTTCTATACCAATGTGTCTTTCTTTCGCCAGTTTCAAAAGCCTTTCATCATTTCTCATAGCAATACCATGTCCGATTCTCTTTGCACCATATTCTATAGCGCCTTCTATATTGGACTTAGGTCCTGCCTCACCTGCATGAATAGTAAAGTTCATACCCAAATCTGTTGCATATTTAAACAGATCTTTAAACTCTCTATAGGATGATTTGCTTCATCTCCTGCCAAATCAAGTCCTGCCACGCCGCTACCATAGTATTCTCTTGCAACCTTAAACATAGCCTTACTATCTTCAATATCATGATGTGTCATTGCACAGCATATGGCATTACCGTGAATATTAAAAAGTTTATATCCTTCATTGATTCCTGCTATTACAGCTTCTATCACATCCACCGTCTTCATACTGTCTGAAACAGACAAAAGAGGGGCAAATCTTATCTCAATATATCTTACACCCTCATCTGATGCCGACTTCATCACATCAACAGTAGCGGCCTTGATATTTTTTGCGGTGTTCATGGCTTCCAGCGGAATATCAAATTTTTCAAGATATTCCAACAGACTGTTACAATCCATACTGACTGACAGCTCTTCCATGGTAAAAGTTCTTCCCAAAGCATTCTCTAAAAATGTCTTTGATAATGAACCGTCCAAATGGCAATGTAAGTCAAGTTTAGGTAATTTTATAATATCTTCTCTATTCATATCTTAACCGTTATACATCATAAAAGGCTGATTCCACTATCTTTATAGTAGCACTTGTTCCAAGTCTACTTGCACCTGCTTCAACCAATGCATTTGCAAACTCTTTATCATGTATTCCACCGCTTGCTTTTACTCCCATATCCTTACCTACAGTTTCTCTCATAAGCTTAATATCTTCCACTTTAGCACCTGCAGTAGAAAATCCTGTAGAAGTCTTTACAAAGTCGGCATTTGCCTCTTTTGAGAGCTCACATGCTTTAATCTTTTCTTCATCAGTCAAAAGACAGGTCTCAATAATTACTTTTAAAAGAGCGTTTCCGCAAGCTTCTTTTACAGCCTTTATATCTTCAAGTACTACATCATAGTCTTTATCTTTTAATGCACCGATATTTATAACCATATCTACCTCATCGGCACCGTCCATTACAGCAATCTTTGCTTCAAGCGCCTTTGCCCTTGTAGACATAGCTCCCAAAGGAAAGCCCACTACAGTACATATTTTAACATCACTTCCATGAAGAAGTTCGGCAACATAAGGAACATAGTATGAATTTACACATACAGAGCAAAAGCTGTAAGCCATTGCCTCTTCACATACTTTTTTTACATCTTCCTTTGTTGCATCAGCCTTTAAATTGTGTGATCAAATAATTTTGTTGCTAACATAATCCCCCTATCTAGCCTTTAAGAAAGGCTTACCATTTGCAGCCGGTACTCTTGTACTTCCTACTACAAACACAAGTGCAAGAATTGTTACTACATATGGAATCATTGAAACTAAATTCGGTGAAACAGCATTACCTGCTCCAAGCAGTGCCTTTATACCGTTACAAAGTCCGAAAAGTAAACATGCCTTAAATGCTCCCTGCGGCTTAAACTTACCGAATATTACCGCCGCAATCGCAATAAATCCCTGGCCTACTATTACCGCAGGTCTGAACTGGCTTACAGTTGCAAGTGTAACGAATGCGCCTCCAAGTCCTGCTAGGAAACCCGAAAGAATAACGCAAATATATCTTGTCAGATATACATTAACTCCGAGAGTTGCACAAGCCTGTGGATGCTCTCCGACAGCTCTTAAATGCATTCCGAACTTTGTTTTATAGAATACAAACCACACTACCAAAACCAATAAAAAGCTTAAATACGCCACTGAATAAGTGGAAAAAACATTATAGCCGAATGAACCTGACTTAAACACACCTTCAAACATCTTTGGAAGCTTTGCAGCTGTGTCAAGTGCCGGTGAATCTGATGAATTGTCAAATATCGCCTTGCATAGAAAAACCGCAAGTCCCGGTCCGATAAAGTTTATTGCAGTACCTGAAATTGTCTGGTCAGCTCCAAACTGTATACAGGCAATTGCATGTATAACACCAAGAAGGGCACCACATAATCCGCCTACAAAAAATCCTAGCCAACCGTTGCCGCTAAAATATGCCACACATGCACCCATGAATGCACCGATTGTCATCATACCTTCTATACCGATGTTTACCACACCGCTTCTCTCAGAAAAGCATGATCCGAGCGCCGCCAAAAGAAGAGGTGGTGTTGCTATCAATATTGCATTTATAAGAAGACCTAAATTCCTTATTAAAACGTCCATTATACCGCTCCCTTCTTTCCATGATTTAAGAATATATTTTTAAACAAGCTTGATATTGCTATAAATAAAATGATAATACCCATTATGATATCTACCACCTCTGCCGGAGCATTTACCAAAGAGAGTTTACCGCCGCCGTATTTCATTGCACCATAGAATATTCCGGCAAAGATACATCCAATCGGATTTGATGAAGCGATAAGCGCTACTGTAATGCCTTGGAATCCGTATCCTTCCTGACCTGAGAACTGTGAAATTCTTCCACTCATGCCCATAAGCTGTACGGCACCTCCTATACCTGCCAGTGCACCTGAAAATGCCATTGCCGTAAGGAATGATTTCCTGTATCAATACCCGCATACTGTGCAGCCGTATTACTGAAACCTACAGCTCTAAGTTTAAATCCCAGAGTCGTTCTGTTTATAATAAACCATACTATTACAGCAAATATTATTGCCAGTATAAAACCGTAGTTTGCGGCTGATGCGCCTGTAGCGGCTATAATAGATTTAGGTGCTAAAATTCTTGCTGTAGCCGCAATATCCTTTGTAGCCTCACCACCACTCTCCTTATGGATGACAGTCAGGTTTACAACAAAGTTGGATAAATAGAAAGCTATCCAGTTAAACATTATATAGGATAAAACTTCATTTACACCTTTTTTGATCTTTAAAACCCCTACTATTGATCCCCAGATGCCACCTGCAAGTGCCGCTCCTAAAAAGCAAAGCGGAACATGAATAATTGCCGGAGCCTTCACAAGTATACCTAAAACGCAGGCTGTAAGCGATCCGACTACGAACTGTCCCTCCGCACCTATATTGAAAACACCTGTTTTAAACGAAAATGCAACACTAAGTCCGGTAAAAATAAGTGGTGCCGCATAAATCAAACACCAAATCATAAATTTCGGCTTACCGAAAACTCCGTTAAAAAGCTGCTTATATGCCTCTAATGGATTGATTCTTGCAAAAGAAAGAAGAATTGCACCTACAATAAAACCAATGATTATTGATATAAGAGTATAAAAAGCATTGCTTGAAAGTATATTGTTTTTCTTACTCATCCTTTTTTCCTCCTGCCATCAAAAGTCCAAGTTCCTTTTCATCAGCCTCTTCTCCAAGAACCTCTCCTGTTATCTGTCCGTCAAAAATTACCTCTATTCTGTCTGAAAGATTCATTATTTCATCAAGCTCAAAGGATACCAATAAAACAGCTTTATCTTTATTTCTTTGTTCTACAAGGTATCTGTGAACAAACTCAATAGCTCCTACATCCAGACCTCTGGTAGGATTTACCGCAATCAAAAGATCCGAGTCATTTGTAACCTCTCTGGCAATTATAACTTTTTGCTGATTACCTCCGGATAATGTCTTTGCAGCTTTTTTTGCACTGTCATTCGGTCTTATATCAAACTTTTCTATAAGTTTTTTTGCATGAGCTTCTATATTTTTATCATTTAATATTCCACTCTTTGAGAAAGGCTCTTTTTCAAAGTTTTGCAAAATAAGATTTTCCGCAACCGTGAAATCCAGTACAAGTCCATGCTTTTGTCTGTCTTCAGGTATACTTGTAATACCCATGTCAAAGCTCTGTCTCGGTGTAACATTAAAAGCATTTTTTCCAAGTATGGTTACGCTTCCCGACTCGGCTTTTTTAAGCCCTGTAAGTATCTCTACAAGCTCAGACTGTCCGTTACCGTCTACACCTGCAATACCGACTATCTCACCTCTTCTTACATTAAGGCTTAAAGACTTAAGAATATCTACCTTTCTATAGTCTTTGGCACAGAGATCTTTGACTTCAAGAACCACTTCTCCCGGCTCTCTTTTTTCTTTTTCAACAGTAAATGAAACATCTCTTCCTACCATCATGGCGGCAAGTTCACTTTCACTTGTTACTTTTACATCTACAGTATCTATATATTTTCCATGTCTGATAATAGTACAAGAATCCGCACAAGCCTTTATTTCTTTTAACTTATGTGTGATAAGAATTACAGATTTGCCGTCTTTTGTAAGACTCTTTATTATATCCATAAGCTCTACTATCTCCTGTGGAGTAAGTGAAGCGGTAGGCTCGTCAAGTATCAGAGTATTTGCTCCTCTGTACAAAACCTTTATTATCTCTACTCTTTGTTGCATACCTACGGAAATATCTTCTATTTTTGCATCAGGATCTACCGACAATCCATATTTCTTTGACAGTTCTACAATTTTTTCTCTGGACTTTTTTAAATCGAGAACAACACCCTTTGTATCTTCCATACCAAGTGCAATATTTTCTGTAACGGTAAAAGGAGGTATCAACATGAAATGCTGATGCACCATTCCTATTCCCAAATCAATTGCCTTTTGCGGAGTACCGATAGCGGTTTCTTGTCCGTCTATGAATATTTTCCCTGATGTAGGATGGTATAAACCATATAAAATATTCATAAGTGTAGATTTTCCGGCACCATTCTCACCTAAAATGGCATGAACTTCCCCTTTTTTTACTGTGAGATTGATACCGTCATTTGCAACAAAATCGCCAAATTTCTTGACTATGTCCTGCATCTTGACAGCTATGTCCATTTTTCCTCCTTATCCTATAAAGCCTCAGACAATGCTTATGCTATATAAGTACAATATCCTTAAATCCGTTTTTTTGCGCTATTTCTTTGGCTTCATTCATTTCTTCTTCAGTCGGCATTCTATAATTTCTATATTCTTTTCTTACACCGTTTTCTCTATATGAAATAAGCTTATATCTTATATTTGACTTTACCAGGAAAGGAGCCAAAGCCGCAGATGCATCAAATACAGTCTTTCTAAAGTCAAATAATTCGGGTACTATTACGGTTCTTACTTCAAACAACTTGCCCCTGTCTGCCAAGAACAATGCATTTTGTAAAACAATATCATTTTTCACATCAGTGACATTTATATGTTCCTGTCTGTCATATGCCTTTATATCAAGCATTACACCGTCCGTAACTTCCAAAAGCTTTGTATGTTTTTTAAAATCAACGCTTCCGTTACTGTCTATCAGTGTTCCGAGATTTTTTCCTTTGCATAGGGTAAATACCTCCCTCATAAAATCCGGATACAGCATACATTCACCACCTGAAAATGTCACACCCCTTATAAAAGGAACATTTTCACATATCTTCTCAAATGTCTGCTCTGAAGTAAGTCTTACAATTCTTGGTGTAGCACCATGTTTGCAAATATTTATACAGGTATCACAGCCTATACATTTTTCAGGATAAAATACCACCTTACCATTTTCATTTTTTAAAGCAGCGCTTGGGCAGGGAGTAACACAGTCCATGCAATTAATGCAATGGTTTCTGGTTTCCGGATTGTGACAGTATTTGCAGTTGAAATTACAACCTTGCAAAAATATCGCAGTCCTGTTTCCCGGTCCGTCCACGCTGCTAAACGGTATTATCTTATTGATATCGGCACTGTACACTAACGTACTTTCCTCTCCAATATCTTACAATTGTGTTTTGCTCCCATTCCGAGAGCTGTAGTATCCTGAAGTACACTTTGACCCTTTTCAAGCTTATTTATTTCTGATTTCTTTACAAGATAACCTGTAATTCTTATTACATCCGAATCTGATGAATAGAATGAAAGATATCTGATATCTTCTTTCATAGCACCTTTTATAATATCAAGTACATACTCATGGTTTTTATGTACTGTAAGGTCTATAGGGAAAATATCTCCTGTACCTGAAGGGAAATACTTGTGGAATTTCTTACAATGCTTTAAATGCTCTATAAGATCCTCCGGCTCCTCACCTATCGGAATTCTTGTTCCCGGTGAAACATTTACATCAGTTGCAATTCCAACCTGTGCATGTAAAGGAAATGACAATCGGATACTTCACAGTATTTATTAAAATGATTTTTATTAAACTCATCTATGATATCCATTATTTCCACAGCCAGCTTATCTGCAACTTCACTATGTCCGTATCTGCCTTCAATTCCTTCTTTCTCAAGAAGAATATTTACAGCCTCTGCAAGACCTACCATACCGAACATTGCCGAGAATCTGTCTCTCTTTATAAATCCTTCTTTTGCAAGGAAATTGTTTTCAAAGAATCCGCTCTCTTCAACTTCAAACTTGATTCTTTCATCCATATATCTTGCCATAATATCCATTACATAAGGCAAAGTATTTGTCTTAAAATCTTCTATGTTTTTAGCTCTTTTTGCAATATTCTTTATAATCAATCTTGAAAGAGTATATGCACCTCCGCCAAGAGGCAGGCCGTTATAGCAACTTGCAATAACATATCTTTCACCAAACTCACTTGTAAACATCTTATGGTTTGCAAATGAAGGCTTTGCACTGTGAAGCGCGGTATTTATTCCCATAAGTGCAAACTCATCACTTGTAACATCAGGATCATACTTAAGTGTGATATTCGGAACTGCCTGCTCAAGCTCGGCCTCAACTTCAAGTATCAATCTACCTGCCAAAGTGTCCTTAGGACCTATATTTGCATGTGAAAATGAATCCAAAATAGTTCTGTCCATATTGATAAAGAAAAGCTTTATCATCTTCTTTGCCAAATCTCTGTCCACATCATGTACAAAAGGCTCAAGCAATTCATCAAGTTGTCCCACATATACCGGGAAGTTTGTTACGCTCGGCACATGGCGATAGAAAATCAATAATGAATTCAGTGCTTCATACAGATCCTTTGGCGGATCAAGCTGAAGGAACTTACTTCCTTCCTTCATAAACTTTGCGTAATCAGGTATTATGTATCTCGGTCTCATAGGAGCATGTCCTTCAAACAGGTCACATATACATTGACTATCTATATCGGCATCAAGTAACTCATCAAGTCCCTCAGGCTTATCCAAAACTTCAAGAAGTGAATCCGCATGGTTTGCCATAGTAGCTACTTTGCTCATGTGTGAGGCTTGCAGTCTTTACAGTCTCAAGCATTCTCTCTCTTATTTCATTTACCTTATCTAAGCTAATATCTTTCATATTACTCCATTCTATAAGGGTGTCCCCTTAAATATACCTACGAGATTCATAGATATGTTTAAGGGGGCAGCATATCGCTGCCCTTTAAAATGAGTATATTTTATTAGTCTAATTCGTAGATATCACCATACTTAGCTTCAAAATCAGCCTTGTTGTTTGGAACCTTGATCTCTCCTGCTACGATCTTAGCCTTAACATCTTCAACTTCCTTAAGAAGTTCCTCTGAAAGGTTATCTGTTGTAGGTGCTATATCAACACCACCGTCCTTTAATGTATAAGTCTTAGCACCTGACTTGTATTCACCGTCAAGTACAGCCTTTGCCTCATCATATACTGCATTATCAACTCTCTTCATAGCTGATGTAAGGATTGTCTTCGGAGCAACCTTTGACTGATCCGAGTCAACACCGATAGCCCAGATTCCTGCTTCCTTACATGCATCAATAACACCAAGTCCTGTACCGCCTGCCGCATGGAAAATAACGTCTGCATTGTTTGCTACCATATTGTTGGCTGCTGTCTTACCTGCACCTGTATCAGCAAAGCTGTTTACATTGTTCTGTAAGATATTTGCATCAGGATTGGCATCCTTAACACCTGCAAGGTATCCGTATCCGAACTCGTTCATAACATCTGTAGCCATACCGATAACAAAACCTGCAGTATTTGTCTGTGTTGTCTTTCCTGCTATATATCCTACAAGATATGATGCCTGTGCCTGTTCAAACATAAGGCATGCAACATTGTCAAGCTCGATTGAAGCATCGTCTACAATTGCAAACTTCTTATCAGGATTGGCCTCAGCCTCAGTTCTGAGAGCGTCTGCCAACTGGTATCCTATACAAATAATAAGGTCATAATCATCATCAATCAAAGTTTCAATATTTGGAATATAGTCCGCATCTGTCTTTGACTCAAGATACTTTGCCTGAATTCCAAGCTCCTTTTGTGCTCTCTGAAGTCCTTCCCATGCTGACTGGTTGAATGAACCGTCATTAACACCGCCGACATCTGTTACCATACCGATTTAAAATCTGTAGATGCCTTCTTCTCTTCTGCTGCACTACTCTCAGCTCCGTCCTTGCTCTCCTGTGCCTTCTCGGTACTCTCTGCCTTTGTGCCTTCTGTTGAGCCTGAAGAACAAGCTACAAGAGAAAGTCCCATAAGTGTTGCCATAGCGATAGCTAATAATCTTTTTTTCATTTTTTCCTCCTTAAAAAACGAGTGTAAACATTATATTTGAATAACGTTTTAAGTATATCCTATAAATTATTTGTAATCAAGTTGTAATATTTAAATATAATATTAAATAGATTTAATCTGTAAACAACTAAGTATTTTTATTATTTTAACTGCTCTTTTTTATAAGTATTCTGATAGCCTCAACAGCTGTTTCAATAGCTTTACTTGTATCATGTACCTGCTCATTGCTAAGTCCGGCCTTTGCTCTTTCCTGATTTGCAATTGCTAAAAATATTGAGCCGACCTTTACTCCCAGATATGATGCCACGGTAAACAATGCCGCAGACTCCATCTCGGAAGCCAATGTACCAAGTCTAAGCCAAGCCTCCCATTTATTTACAAGTTCATAGCTTACAGGCTTATTTTCAGGTTCATGCTGACCGTAGAATGCATCCTTACACTGAACAACTCCGATATGTGACTTGTATTTCAGTTTATCGGCCGCTTCTTTTAATGCGGTAATTATATCAAAATCAGCCACTGCCGGAAACTCTATCGGAGCATACTCCTTACTTGTACCTTCCATTCTTATTGCTCCGTTTGCAATTACCAAATCGCCACCGCATACATCAAGCTTCATTCCGCCGCATGTTCCCACTCTTATAAATGTATCCGCACCGCATCTTACAAGCTCTTCAAGCGCTATAGCCGATGAAGGTCCTCCTATACCTGTTGAAGTTACTGAAACCTTTACACCGTCCAAATAGCCTGTATATGTTACAAACTCTCTGCTGTCTGCCACAAGTTTTGCATCATCAAAATATGCTGCAATCTTTTCACATCTTTTCGGATCTCCCGGAAGTATTACATACTTTCCCACATCACCCTTACCGACACCAATATGATATTGAACGCCGGCACCTTCGGTATAATCAATCATCTACTTATTCCTTTCGATATTTTATAAAAATATTATATATTTAGAGTGATATTTTTACAATCAAAAATAATCAACATAAAAAAGCCTATATCCAAAATAGATATAGACTTTAATTTCAATATTAGAATATTCTCCAAGCAACTATGAAGTTATTTCTCCACCAGCTTGACATACTGCTTCTCTTTACTCTACCTCTTGAGGATGAAGCATCTATTATCTCACCGCCTCCGGCAGCTATACCGACATGTCCTGAAACTACTACGATATCTCCTGCCTGTATATCTGAGAACGAACTTATTCTTGTATATCTTCCCGGATTTCTCCATCCTGAAGACGTAATATATGACTGTCCTACTCCCATCTGCTTAAGAACCCAGTATACAAATCCCGAGCAGTCAAATGAGTTTGATCCCTTTGCTCCCCATACATACGGACTTCCGATCTTTGATGAGGCAATGCTTATCATACTTCCTACACTACCTGAGTATGAGCCACCACCACCGGAACTTCCGCCACTTGATTTTTTGTCCGATTTTCCGCTTTTTACAGAATCATTTCTTGAAGGTCCGTTTGTATTTCCTGAACTCAACTTGGCAAATGTTTGCGCTCCTGCTCTACCGTCTGCAGAAAGTCCGTTATTGCTTTGGAATCTCTTTAATGCAGATTCTGTAATCTCTCCAAAATATCCGGTAGCATTTGATTCGCTTAAATATCCGGCCTTTGCCAAAAGACTTTGAAGTCTTGCAACCTGCTCGTTTTCATCACCAAGGACGAGACCGTTTGCCTTTGCTTCACTTGAAAGTATAACAGCTCTTGTAGAAGGTCCGAGATACCCGTCCACTACAAGGTCATTCTTTGACTGGAATACTCTTACGGCAAGCTCAGTATCCTTACCATATGTACCGTCAGGTCTTGTAGTAAGATAACCGAGTTCAAACAATCTGTTTTGAATATTTTGTACCACCTCACTGTGCTCTCCAAGTGAAAGTGTATTTGCCTTTATCTCATCAGAATATAAAAGGTTCATGGTCTCACTTCCAACCTTGCCGTCCTCACTTAATGAGTTTACCTGCTGAAGCTTTAATGCGGCTTCCTGCGTTTTCTCATCATATGTACCTGTAATCATATCTGCAGAAGCCAGATATCCAAGTTCGTACAAACGATTTTGTATTCTTTTAACATCCTCACCGACATCACCAAGCTTAGCCGCATAATGTTTTGCATTCTCATCCATCAAAAGAGGTAGTGTTGAAGGACCGATTATACCGTCCTGCGCAAGACCGTTCTGTCTTTGAAAGATCATTACAGCCGACTTTGTAACATTACCGAAGTAATTTGTAGGCTCATCGTGCTCCATAAATCCAAGCTGCATAAGTCTTCCTGCACTTTTTCAATATATGAGTGCTGTACACCCTCTTCCAAAAGTTCAGGTCTTGGCTCCTCTGTTTCAACTTCAATACCAAGTGAAGGGAACTCATTTCCCGACTTTTCCATAGGCATTACCTGTGCTGCCGCAACCGGGGCCGCTGTAGTTGAGCTTTCAACAGAAGCGGTTGTTTCGGTAGCAACACTTCTTGCACTCTTCCCGGATACCGAAACACCGACGATTGCCGCCAAAGCAACAATACCGATAACTCCTCCGGCCATTATCTTTTTATTCCTATCCATATCCTGTATGGCTTCTACTCTATCTTTTACACTTCGTAAAAATTCATTCTTTTTTTTCTTGCTCATCTTCTCTTCCTTGTCAAAATTTATATGCTATCTTTTAAATATCCTGCCAATTTTGCAAACTCCTCTAAAGTAAGGGCTTCACCTCTTATCTTTTCAGACTTTCCAAGCAATGACAAAGCGTGAATTATATTCTCTTTTGAAAAATTAAGACCTTCAAAATTACCGAGAGAGTTTACCAAAGTCTTTCTTCTTTGATTAAATCCTGCACGAATAATTTGAAACATCAATTTTTCATCAACTGCTTTGATAGGTTTTTCTTTATAGATATCCAGTCGTATAACGCTTGATCCGACCTTAGGCCTTGGTATGAAGCAATTAGGCGGAACAAATGCTACAATATACGGATCTGAATAATACTGTACAGCCAAAGACAATGCTCCATAGTCTTTTCCTCCGGGCAATGCCTGCATTCTGTCAGCAACTTCCTTTTGTATCATAACTGTAATACTGTCTATATGAGTATGAGACTCGAGTACATTCATGATTATAGGAGTAGTGATATAGTATGGTAGATTCGCAACAATTCTTATATTCTCGAAATCACCGTATTTTTCTCTACACTCCTCAATAAGCTTTTCCAAATCAATTTTTAGGAAATCAGCATTTATTATACTTATATTTTCGTAATTTGCCAATGTCTCATTTAATATCGGCAATAAATTTTTATCAATTTCAATAGCCACAACAGCCTTTGCGGCATTTGCAAGGTATTGTGTCAATGCACCTATTCCGGGACCTATTTCGATAGCCAAATCATTTTTACCGAGTCCCGATGCAAGACATATTTTATCTAAAACATGTGTATCTATCAAAAAATTTTGTCCAAATTTCTTTTGAAAGTTGAAATCATATTTTTTGATTATTTCTATAGTGTTTGCCGGATTAGCAATATTTGTCATTTTAATCTCCATCTCACTCTATGTGAGTATAATGAAAACTCATTATTTCATCTTAGGATACAATCTTCTTGCATTCTCAACAGATTTCTCTATAATATATTCTCTTGAAACTCCCTTTATCTCGCTTAATTTATCTATAATGTAAGTCAAATTTAAAGAAGAATTTCTCTTCCCTCTGTTAGGTACAGGGGATAAATACGGGCAATCCGTTTCAATCACAAAATCCTCAAAAGAAATCTCTTCTACTGTTTCCTCAAGTTTTTTTGCATTCTTAAATGTAACCACACCGCCAATGCCAAGTACATATCCAAGCTTAATAAATTCTCTTGCCATTTCCTTACTATAGGAATAGCAATGTATAACTCCCTTGACTCCTTCAAATTCCTTCAAGATATCCAGTGTTTCTTTTGCCGCATCTCTTGAATGTATAACTACAGGCAAATCACACCTCTTTGCCAGGTCAAGCTGTGCTCTAAAGCACTTTTTTTGTATCTCTCTATCCGGCTCATCGTAGTAATAGTCAAGTCCTATTTCTCCGATGGCCACTACCTTTTCATCCAAAGACATTTCTTCAAGCAAAGAAATATTATCTTCCGATATCTCTTCTGCCGAAGACGGATGTATTCCCACCACTGCATAAACAAAAGGATATTCCTTTGCCAATGCAAGACTTCCTTTTGAGCTTTCCATTGAAGCACCGATATTTACAACTCTCTTTATACCTTTGTCTTCAAAGCTCTTCAAAAGCTCATCCCTGTCCTCGTCAAATGCTTCATCATCATAATGAGCATGTGTATCTATTATATATAAATCTTCTTTTTTGTCCATGTAATATTTTCTTAAAATTTATGTAATATTTTTTATCGCAAAATATTCTTTATCAAAACCAAAACCAACAGATGTACAGGATAAAAGAAGTAGAACAAGTATTTCAGACTCTTTCCCTTCTCACCATTGTACATATTTATCGGTATAAGACTAAGTAATGCCGGCGGTTCAAATGAAAAAATAATTGCTGTAGCAACATTTTTATATACGACTCTGTCTCTAAACAAATACATACATCCCACAGCCAAAGGTCCGATATACTCATAGTCGGACTTTATAAACCATGCGGCAAAACATCCCATACCTACAAATCACGCTAAAATCCGGATACTTTTTCATACCGCAAAGCATGATAACACATATAAGCAATGACCACATTACATTTTGATGCTGCATATTGACAAATCCGCCCCAAAATGCCATATCAAAAGGTACTTCTGACAACAATGCAAATAATGTAAGTCTGATTATATATTTTTTTGTGTTTTTTGTGTGAACAAATCCTTCAACCAGTAAGAACAGGTATATAGGAAAGGCTACACGTCCTATCATCCTTGAAATATAATACAATCTCATGGAAACAGCTATATTAAAAAGCAAAAATATCAAACCGCTTGCAGCTATATGGTCTATAAGCATGGAAATCATTGCTATATACTTCAATACCGCTGAAGAAAAAAACTTAATTTTTATTTTTCCCAACACATCCACCTTTATGCGCCTTTAAAATCGGGGAATGCAAAGAAAAGCATTCCCCCCACAATATATTTATGCTATCTCAGAACCTGTCTTTATATTCTTCTCAGGTGATACCAAAACTGCATTTCCTGCATCATCCTCTGCCATAAGTATCATACCCTGACTTTCAAGTCCGGCAATATTTCTCGGTGCAAGATTTGTAACAACAAGTACCTGCTTTCCTACCATATCCTTTGCAGAATACCACTGCTTGATACCGCTTAGAATCTGTCTGGTTGTGCTTCCGATTTGTACCTGCGAACATAGAAGTTTCTTTGATTTAGGAACTTCCTCGCATTTTATAACCTGTCCTACCTGTATTTGAAGCTTAGCAAAATCATCATATTCTATTGTCTCCTTTGCTTTTACATCAACCCCCTCTATTTCAGGCTCCTGCTTTTCACTGACTCCACCAAGGTTTAAAGCCTCTACCTGCTTTAGTACTTCCTCAAGATCCAGTCTCTTAAATAATATTTCAGGCTCTTTTACAACCTTTGTACCACTCATAAGAAGTCCGAATTTATTCATATCTTCAAGGCTTCTCTTATTTGTTCCGAACATATCAAGTATCTTTTCGGATGTCTCCGGCATGAAACTGTAAAGTAAAGAAGCACCGATTGAAATTGACTCTGCCAAATTATATAAAACAGTCTGAAGTCTTGCCTTCTTATCCTCTTCTTTTGCAAGTATCCAAGGTGTGGTCTCGTCAATGTATTTGTTACATCTCTTAAACAATGTCCATATCTCTGTGATGGCATCCGCAACACGAAGTTCAGACATTTTCTTTTCAACCTTTTCAACAGACATAAGCACTACATCTTTTAAATCAGTATCTATTTCTGTAGAACCTGCAACACTTTCATCATTTGTATTTGTCAAAACACCGTCAAAGTACTTATTGGTCATTGATATAGTTCTGCTTACAAGATTGCCAAGTACATTTGCAAGGTCAGAGTTGAATCTTTCCACCATAAGATCCCAGCTTATAACACCATCATTATCAAATGGCATCTCATGCAATACAAAGTATCTCACGGCATCCACACCGAAGAAATCAACCAATGTATCCGCATAAAGCACATTACCCTTTGATTTACTCATCTTTCCTTCACCCTGTAAAGCCATGGATGACCGAAAACCTGCTTTGGAAGCGGTAAATCAAGTGCCATTAAGAATATCGGCCAGTATATTGTATGGAATCTTATAATATCCTTACCTATAAGATGAAGGTCTGCAGGCCAGAACTTTTTAAATCTCTCACTGCTGTTTCCGTCTACATCATATCCGATACCTGTGATATAGTTTGAAAGTGCATCAAGCCATACATATGTAACATGCTTAGGATCAAAATCTACCGGAATTCCCCATGTAAAGCTTGTTCTGCTGACACAAAGATCCTGAAGTCCCGGTAAAAGGAAGTTATTCATCATTTCATTTTTTCTTGAAACCGGCTGAATAAACTCAGGATGCTCATTAATATGCTTGATAAGTCTGTCGGCATACTTACTCATTTTAAAGAAGTATGCATCTTCCTTTGCAGGATATACTTCACCGCCGCAATCAGGACATTTACCGTCTACAAGCTGTGAATCTGTAAAGAATGACTCACAGGCAGTACAGTACATACCCTCATAGAATCCCTTGTATATATCACCCTGATCATAGAATTTTTTAAAAATCTTTTGAACCTGCTTTTTATGGTCTTCATCTGTAGTTCTGATAAACTTGTCATATGATGTATTCATCATATCCCAGATCTTTCTGATCTGTCCTGCCGCATTGTCTACATACTCCTTTGGAGTAATACCTGCATCCTTTGCCTTATTCTCTATTTTTTGACCATGTTCATCAGTTCCTGTTTGAAAGAAAACCTCAAGTCCTTCTTCTCTTCTAAATCTTGCTATTGCATCAGCCAATATTATCTCATATGTATTACCGATATGTGGCTTTCCTGAAGCATAGGCAATAGCCGTTGTTATATAATATGGTTTCTTACTCATTTGTCATTCCGCCTTCTTACTTTGTATTATATTCAAAATCCGAAGAAATAATTTCTTCATCAATATTGATATCTGTATTTAAAATATACTTTTTAAGCCTTTCTTTGCTTTATCCATCTGTTTACTTTCAATAAAGAACTCATCAATGTATTAAGCTCCTTTTCATCCAGATCTTCAAGCATTGAATTGACCATTTGATCATACAGTTCTTCATTTCTCATAAATGCCGCCTCACCTTTTGATGAGAGGTTCACAAAAACCACTCTCTTGTCCTTTTGTGACCTCTCTTTTATGACATAGCCTTTTCTGACAAGGCCGTTAATTGAAATCGTCAAAGTACCTATGGTGACTGCCAACTCTTTTGCAATCATTGACATATTCTTTTTTGCATTCATTCCTATAGCTCGTATTACATGTATGTCATTATTGGTCAAATCCTTAAACTCTGAAGTCCGCAGTACACTTTCCTCATAATCAAGTATATCATTAAACAACTTTACAAGTATTACTTTAAATTCCTTTGAACCCTTCAAAATACTCATCCTTTTTGTATTGTACAAAAAATACAACACCTGATTTATCAAACTAGTATTATACTAAATTTATTATGTAATTTCAAGCTTCCTTACAGTTCCTGCAATATGTACACAACTTACATGGACTTATTCCTATATATTCCTTCAAATCATCAAGTCCGTAACATCCAAGACTTGATAAGAAGTCCATAACACAATCCTTTTTCCTTCCCTAAATAAGCACAAAAACAGATATAGAAATTCTATATCTGTCTTAATATTATTTATTGATTAAACACTTCTTTAGCTGTGGTTACAACATTTTCCTTTGTAAACCCAAACTTCTTAAAGAGTAAATCCTGAGGTGCTGATGCACCGAAAGAATTCATAGATATAACTCTTCCGTCAAGCCCTGTATACTTATCCCATCCAAAGCTTGATAAAGCCTCAATTGCCACTCTGTTTCTGACAGCTCTTGGAAGCACTTCTTCCTTGTACTCGTTACTCTGTTCTTCAAACACATCCATACATGGCATGCTTACAACTCTTGTAGAGATATTATCCTTCTCAAGTTCTTCCGCCGCTTCTATAGCAAGTGAAACCTCTGATCCTGATGCTATCAAAATCATATCAGGTGTGGATTTTGAAGCTTCTTTTATAATATAAGCTCCCTTAAGTGCTTTCTTTCCACTTCCGTCAAGCTGTGGAAGATTCTGTCTTGTCAGTACAATAGCTGTAGGTGTAGACTTTGAAAGCATAGCCGCATACCATGCAGCAATAGTCTCTTTTGCATCCGCAGGTCTGAAGGTATTGAAATTAGGCAATGATCTTAGCATTGCAAGTTGCTCTATAGGCTCATGTGTAGGTCCGTCCTCTCCTACACCTATAGAATCATGTGTGAATACAAATATTGTAGGAATATTCATAAGAGCGGAAAGTCTTGCCATCGGCTTTGTATAATCACTGAATACAAAGAAGGTAGCACAATATGCTCTAAGTCCTCCATGTAATAATATACCGTTTGTAATGGCTGTCATTGCAAACTCTCTTACACCGAAATGTATATTTCTTCCTGAATAATCATCTTTTGAGATATATCCTTCCCCATTCATTACGGTCTTATTTGAAGGTGAAAGGTCTGCAGATCCTCCTATAAGATTAGGGAATATATCCTTTAATCTGTTAATAACACTACCTGAAATATTTCTTGTAGCTGCAGGTGCATCATCCCATGCCCAAAAATCATCATTATCTATTAAAGAAGCATTAATTTCAGAGTGGTAATTATCCCATTTCTTTGCATCTTCAGGATATTTACTTGCAAACTCTTTAAAGAGCTTATTCCACTCTTCTTCACACTTAGCATTCTTTTCATTTATTTTATTAAAATTCTCATATACATCCGCATCTACTTTGAAACTTTCTTCAGGATTAAAACCGAAGCCTGACTTAAGTGTAGCAAGCGCTTCACTTCCAAGAGGCTCACCATGTACTCCTGCAGTTCCCTGCTTCTTTCCGGCACCATATCCGATTACTGTATTTATCTTAATGAATGAAGGTCTCTTCTTATCTGATTTAGCCTCTTTTATAGCCTTTCCGATAGCTTCAAGATCGTTTCCGTCATCTACTTCTATAGTCTGGAATCCGAAAGCCTTCATTCTATCTACTACATTTTCTGTAAATGCTATATCTGTGCTTCCCTCGATAGAAATTCCGTTTGAATCATAGAATACAATGAGTTTTGAAAGTCCGAGTGTTCCGGCAAGTGAAAATGCTTCTGATGATATACCTTCCATCAAACAGCCGTCTCCACCTAATACAAATGTATAGTGATCCACTACGTCAAAACTGTCTTTATTAAACACACTTGCCATATGTGCTTCAGCCATAGCCATACCTACTGCCATGCCCATACCTGCACCAAGCGGTCCGGTAGTAGCCTCTACACCTACAGTGTGTCCATACTCAGGATGTCCCGGGGTCTTTGAATCCAGCTGTCTGAAACTCTTCAAATCTTCCATGCTCAAATCGCCATATCCAAATAGATGGAATAAAGAATATAAAAGCATTGAACCATGACCTGCTGACAGAATAAATCTGTCTCTGTTTGCCCAATTAGGATTCTTTGGATTGTGCTTCATATGATTTGCAAAAAGCTCATATGCAATCGGGGCGGCACCTAAAGGCAATCCCGGATGACCTGATTTTGCTTTTTCTATACCATCTGCACTCAGTACTCTAATGGTATTCACGGACTTGATGTCAATATTATTCATTTCTATGCTCCTTTTTACATAACGATACGATTTTACAGTTCATAAAGATAATCAAAATTTTCGGTCTGAACTCCAATCTTTTTTATTCTACCACAATATAATAAATTATAAAATGTCTTGCAAATAGTATTTTTTTATTTGGTAAAATATATCCGTTATGGATTTTTGCACGGGTTTTTCCCGATTGTGATGAAGTCCAATCCAAAATAATTATAATTTTTTATAATTAAAGTCAAAGGAGGTGTAACCGTGGCAAAATGTTCAATATGCGAAAAAGCTGCTCATTTTGGTAATGCAGTAAGCCATTCTCATAGAAGATCCAACAAAATATGGAAGGCTAACGTTAAGTCAGTTAAGGTCAAAACAGAGGGTGGATCTAAGAAGATGTATGTATGTACTTCATGCCTTCGTTCAGGTTTCGTAGAGCGTGCATAATTAATACTTGAGAATACGTATTCAAACAATAAAAAAGAGCCAATCAAGGCTCTTTTTTATTGTTTTATTTCACGGACTTTTCATAGTCTGCTATAAATTTCTCTATTCCTACATCTGTAAGCGGATGGCTTAACATTGACTTAAATACGGAATAAGGTATGGTTGCAATATCTGCTCCCGCCTTGGCACACTCAAGTACATGCATATTGTTACGAACTGATGCGGCAATTATCTCTGTCTCTATACCGTGAATTTCAAAAATCTCAACGATATCCTCTATCAAAGAAACACCTCTTGTTCCTACATCGTCAAGTCTTCCAAGGAATGGTGAAACATAGCTTGCACCTGCTCTTGCAGCCAAAAGTGCCTGCAGTGGTGTGAAGATCAAAGTACAGTTTGTAGCAATTCCCTCTTTACTTAGTACTGCTATTGCCTTCAGTCCTTCAGCAGTCATCGGAATCTTTACAACCATATTCTTATGGATCTTTGCAATCTCTCTGCCCTCTGCCACCATGTCTTCAGCCTTTGTAGTTGTAGCCTTTACCTCACCGCTTATAGCTCCGTCTACAATATCAGTGATTTCTTTGATAACATCCTCGAATTTTCTTCCTGACTTTGCAACTAATGAAGGATTTGTTGTAACACCTGCTAACACGCCCCAGGCAGCAACTTCTCTGATCTCATCCACATTTGCGGTATCAATAAAAAATTTCATACGTACACCTCACATATATTTTTATTCTATTTTACCACTTTTGTGTATTATTTCAAAGTATTATATATATAATATTATACTAGTTTACAGCAACGATCCATTTTCGGATCCCATATTCAATAACTTCACCGCCTTCTGAGTAAATAAAATATAAATAATCCGATATATCTGAGCTGATTCTATAATAATCTGCATCAGCAATCTCAAAAACAGGCTCACCCAAATAATCTCTCACCTGAACCTTCTTTAAATACTCATTTTCATTCGGTAATAAACCCAAATTATATAGTAACTCACCGCCGTTAATATCTTCTTTACTTGGATGCACGACTATTGCTGATACTTCCTGTTCACCCGAACCGTTATTTTTAGGTGTCAGTTTAAATGATGTGTAACAGTTTTCATCACCATAAGTATAAATGGATTCCAAATCATCTATTTCTTCTTTTGTATCAGGATCTCCATTCCTAAGTAACAAGGTTTCTTCATCAGACCCGAGTCTGATACGATTATAAAATAGTCTGTCTGCATATATTGCATTATTAAATTCCAATAATTCATTATAATAACTTTGATTTTCTTTCATGTACTCAAAGTTTATATTTTTTTGTAATAAGCTTTCTCTGCTTATTTCATCAACTATTTTTTTCCTCTGTTCCTTCTATGTATTCTTTCGGAATATTAACTTCTGTTTTTTATATATGAAATGTATTCATTTTTCAAGCATCAATAATACACTGTTATTAAATTTAAACGTATTAAAATAAGGAGAATGATACAAAAGGATTTTCAGACAGTCTAAGCTGTTTTGCCTTATCATATATTTCATCATATTCTAAAACAAGCCCCATACCTATATCTGTGTTTTCAATTTTTGCATCCTTTATTTCAAGATAATCTGCCAACATCGGTAGCTTATTTATTATGATCTTAATGTTTTCACTGTCAGCATTTTTATCAATGTATAATTCCTGTAAATTTTCATAAGGAAAATAGTTCTTTTCTACTGATACTTTTTGAGTCACCTGATTCCTTTGTACATTTACAGCGGTCCTACTGCATCCCACTAAAACAAAAACGATACAGCCCAATGCTACACATATCGATAATTTATTTTTAATATTCATACTATTCCCCCTATTGCATTATTATTTCAACTTTCTCTCCATTCTGTTTAATCTGAAGAATCTGAAAATTGCAACCACAGCCTGTACTATCAATGAAACCCCAAAAAGTACTGAGATATAGCCTGCCACAAACACAGGGTTTATTACCAGAATGATACCAAGCAGTATATCAATTATTGCAATAAATATAAGTCTCTGACCTATATTTTTTTCAAACTTTACCACTCTCATTCCCATAAAAACTCTGCTTATTCCGATAAGAAGTAACCAAATACCTGCTGCCACTATAAAGGCAACCGGCAATCCTACAGAATCTTTTACTGCAAAGTAAATTCCTGCCGCAACAGATAAAATACCTTCAATTAATCTCCAAATACTTCTGCCTTCTCTTTTCTCAGACAAATAAGCACTTATTTGAGAAATTCCCTCTATTATCAATAGTATACATAATATAATATTTATTGTACCTGCAATAAACAAAGGGTTTACAATTACATATATTCCAACTATCAAGAATATTATTCCTGAAAAAAGCGAAAAATATTTTGCACTTGAAATATTATTCATCAATAACCTCTTTCTTTCTTTGATTCATTTGCAAACCTGTCATCAGGATAATTTGTAATAATCTCTGTAAACAGATTGTTTGCAGTATCAACATCACCCATAGCCTTGTATGCCAATGCTTTCTTATACTTGGCTTCCACATAATCCGGAAATATTCTAAGTGCGGCATCATAATAGCCTATAGCTCCTGCAAAATCACCGGCTCTGTTAAGTCCGTCCGCGACCTTCAGTAAGAGCTTCGGTCCTTCTTCTCTCATTTTAGGAGCCATTTCGGCAAAAATACCTGTCACAGATATCTCCAGACCATTGTCAACATCAGTAAGCTGTCCAACATCCAAATTTGAGAATATCTCTGCCGCTCTGGTATAATTTTTAGTATTATATTCCCTTATAAGACCTAAAAAATAAACATACTGCAACAACTTATAATTCATATTCTCTGTAGATGTATTATTTACTTCCGTAAGCTTATTTACCTGTTCGTTCAAACCTTCATTCTCACTCTTTAAACCTTCCATTGCAAGATTTATATCATTGAGCTGTTGTGATATTGCCACTATCTCCTTATTGTGTGCATTGTTTAATGACACCTTCATAGTAGGCATATATAAAAATACCATCGCACATGCACCTACTATCAGACCGATTCCTACGTTGATGGCTGTAAACATACCCGAGTAATTCTTATATATCTCTGTTACAGGCATTCCGTTGTTCGTATTCTCGACATGTTTTTCCTTCTTTACCGGACTTCCTATAACACTTAGTTTTTCTTTTCTTACATTCTTTTCGCTTAAAGGCTTCATCTCATCCAGATAAGTAATAGCCTTTGTATTGAATCTGTCTATTGCCAGCACATTTTCCAACAGCTTTTTAGCTTCACCTGATTTACCTTCTCTTATATCTAACAGCGCCAGTGCAAGCATTGCTTTTACAAAATGAGGTCTTATATCTACGGCCTGCTTTAATGTGATTCTTGCCACATCATAGTTTACCGTTTTTATTTGCGAAATCGCCTTATTATACTTTGAAATTGCCTCTTGAGATTTCTCAAGATATGAAGACTTATTTCTCAGCTTTTGCAAATAGTTCTGCGCCGGATTGTTAATTGGATTTATGTTTATACTGATTACCCAGGAAATCAATGCCTTCGTCTCTTCTCCCATTTCAAACTGAATAAGTCCGTAAAGATTTCTGGCATCAGTATTTTTCTTGTTCAATCCCAAAGATATACTGAGTGCATTCAATGCAGAAGATAAATTTCTTTCCTTTGCAAGAGACAAACCCAAATTATAATAACCGTTTGAAATTTGTTCAAGATGTCTGTTTTTCTTCATATTAGCCCTTTACTTGCTCTTTTAATAATTCCATCAAAATATCATTCATATCTGAAATATCACTTTTAGCTATTATGTCCTCCACTGCGGAAATATCCGGTGAAGGTTTAAACTTTCTTAATTCTTCTTCAAAATCTATCATCTGTTTCCCTCTAATAATTCTCCCATTAAATATAATGAGCCTACACAAAACAAAATTTCATCGTCTGCTTTTTCTTTTTTCGCCTCATAAAAGGCCTCTATACTGTTATTATAGCAACTTATCTTTGACTGTCTTTTATTTTTTTCTAAAAGTATGTTTAAGCTATTATAAAGCTCTTTTATAGAGTTGCTTCTGTAAGAATTCATAGCTGTCAGATAGTACTTTTCCACTTCCAATTTTGATGTAATAATATCAAAAATCTTTTCCAACTCTTTATCCTTTACTACGGATATCAAGAGTTTGATTTTCTTATTACCTTCTTTAGAAATATTTGCCGCATTATCCGTAAACTCTATGATTGCCGGTTCATTATGTGCACCGTCAATAATAATGTCCTTTTCTATCTCTTCCATTCTGCCATGCCATACAGTTTTTGTTATAGCTTCATCTATATTCTTTATACTATTAAGCAGCTGCCCTGCTCCAAGTATAGCAAGTGCAGCCGCTTTCTTTTTGTATTTTACAAATGTAAATTTAAGACTTTCATAGTCAAATCTGAAAGTGGTATTATTTTTGCTTCTTTAGCCTTTGCATTTTCTATTATTACCTCATTTGACTCTTCATTTGAATCATCAAATATTACAGTAGAATTATGCTTTATAATACCTGCCTTTTCAAAAGCAATTTCTTTTATACTACCACCCAGAAATTGCATATGATCCATTCCTATGCTTGTAATAATACTTAGAGTATCTTCAAAAACATTAGTTACATCAAGTCGTCCACCCATTCCGGTTTCAAGTATTACATAATCAAGGCTTGATTCTGAAAAATAGACCATTGCAATATAAAAGATATATTCAAAATATGTAGGAGCCGTATCGGAATCACAAAGTTTTTCCCTTACGTATTTAGATATACTCTCAAGCTCCCTATCGCTTATAGGTATCATATCAAGTAATATTCTTTCGTTCACTTCAATCAAATGAGGTGAGATAAATGTTCCCACCTTCATTCGATTTTCTATCAGTATATTACTAAGATATGCACATACTGAGCCTTTTCCGTTTGTTCCTGCCACATGTATCACTTTTGGCAGTTTTATCCCAAGAATTTCAATATTCTTTCTTACTTCCGAAAGAGAATTCTTTTTCTTGGCCCACATGGGTATGCTCTCTATATATTCTTTTTCATTCATATCAGTCGGATAGTCTTGCGAGTTGCTCTCTTACCTGTGAAAGCATCTGCTCATAGTTTTCAAGCTTTTTCTTTTCTTCATCAATTTTTGCCTGAGGAGCTTTACTTACAAACTTCTCATTTGAAAGCATACCTGTAGATCTTGCTACCTCGCCTATAAGCTTCTTCTCTTCTTTTTTCAATCTTTCGACTTCTTTTTCAATATCTACCAGCTCTTTTAAAGGTAGACAAATGGATGCATTAGGTATTGCAACCCTTACAGAGTCCTTCTCAACAGTACTGTCATCAGAATCTATTATAAGTTTGTCAAGTCCTGCAAGCTGCTTAAAGAAATCTCCGGCACTTTCAAAAGTGTCTCTTATCTTTTCGCTTTCACTTACTACAATTCCCTTTGCCTTATGTGAAGGAGGAACATTCATAGATGCTCTTACATTTCTTATTGCTCTAACGGCTTCTTTTATAAGCTCAGCTTTGTTCTCATCATCTTCAAAATTGTACTCAGGATTTTCTACAGGCCAAGGCTCGATCATTATGCTCTTTACATCTTCATTTACGGTACAGTAGATTTCCTCTGTGATAAAAGGCATAAATGGATGTAAAAGCTTCAAGATGATATTTAAAACCTCTGTAAGTACTGCGAGTGCGGTATCTCGTGTTTCGTCTTCCTTATTCCAAAGTCTTACCTTTACCATCTCAATATACCAGTCACAGAACTCTTCCCATGCGAAGTCATAGATCTTTGAAAGAGCTATACCAAGCTCAAACTTATCCAGATTTGTTGTAACTTCCTTTATAAGTCTGTTTGACTTTGAAAGTATCCACTTATCTGAGAGCATCAGCTTTGAGGTATCTATCTTTCCGGGCTTGTCATCACCTATATTCATCATGATAAGTCTTGCCGCATTCCAGATCTTATTTGCAAAGTTTCTGGCACTCTCTACTCTTTCGTAGTAGAATCTCATATCATTTCCCGGTGCATTTCCGGTTATTAACATCATTCTGAGTGCATCCGCACCGTATTTATCTATAACCTCAAGCGGATCAATACCGTTTCCAAGAGATTTACTCATCTTTCTACCTTCGGAGTCTCTTACAAGTCCATGGATGAGCACGGTATGGAAAGGTGATTTTCCTGTCTGTTCATAGCCTGAGAATACCATTCTTACTACCCAGAAGAATATAATATCATAACCTGTTACAAGTACATCTGTCGGATAAAAATACTTCATTTCCTCGGTATCATCAGGCCATCCGAGTGTTGAGAAAGGCCAAAGTGCTGATGAAAACCATGTATCCAGTGTATCCTCATCTTGTACAAGCTCATGGCATCTGCATTTTGGGCAACTTTCCGGTTTTTCTCTTGCAACCGTTATCTCGCCACATTTCACATGTATATGCAGGAATCTGATGTCCCCACCAAAGCTGTCTTGAAATACACCAGTCTCTTATATTTTCAAGCCAGTGTAAATATGTTTTTGCATAGCTCTCAGGTACAAACTTAAGCTCACCTGTCTCTATCGCCTTTATCGCAGGTTTTGCCATTTCATTCATAGCAACAAACCACTGTGGCTTTATAAGAGGCTCTACCACTGTTTTACATCTGTCATGTCTTCCAACATTGTGGCTGTGAGGAACTACCTTTACCAAAAGTCCGGCCTCGTCAAGATCTTTTACTATAAGTTTTCTTGCCTCATATCTGTCAAGCCCGTCATACTTGCTTCCCGGCATATCAATAGTTGCATCATCATGCATTATATTGATTTCAGGCAGATTATGTCTCTTTCCTACCTCAAAGTCATTAGGATCATGTGCAGGAGTTATCTTAACACAGCCTGTTCCGAACTCTTTATCAACATATTCATCAGCTACTACAGGTATTTCTCTTCCTACAAGCGGCAAAACAAGCTTCTTACCTATAATATCTTTATATCTTTCATCCAACGGATTTACCGCAACCGCAGTATCTCCAAGAAGTGTCTCAGGTCTTGTTGTAGCAATCTCAACAAACTTTCCTTCTTCTCCGGCAACAGGATACTTTATATGCCAGAAATTGCCATCCATCTCAATATGTTCAACCTCGGCATCTGAAATAGATGTTTTACAAACAGGACACCAGTTTATAATCCTGTTACCTTTGTAGATATACCCTTTTTCATACAATCTGAGAAAAACTTCCTTTACAGCCTTTTGTCCCTGTTCATCCATAGTAAATCTTTCTCTGTCCCAGTCTGCAGATGAACCAAGTCTTTGAAGCTGATTGATTATTCTTGTACCGTAATCATTTCTCCATGCCCAAGCTTCCTTTAAAAATCCTTCTCTTCCAAGCTCATGCTTATCCTTGCCCTCAGCTTTAAGCTTTTCAATAACCTTAACCTCTGTAGCAATAGCCGCATGGTCTGTTCCCGGCTGCCAAAGCGCCTCATATCCGGCCATTCTCTTATATCTTATCAGGATATCCTGCATAGTATTATCAAGTGCATGTCCCATATGCAGCTGACCTGTGATATTAGGTGGCGGCATTATAATTGTAAAAGGCTTTTTATCCTTATTTACCTTTGCATGGAAGTACTTTTCTTCCAACCATTTTTTATATATTCTGCCCTCTATTTTTTCGGGGCTGTATGTCTTTTCCAATTCTTTCATGCTTACCTGCCTTATTTCATATTTCTATAATCTGCTTTTAAAGTAGCTATATATTCACCTATCAGCTTCTTCTTTTCATTTTTATTCTCTACTGCAAATATTGACTCTATTTTCTTTATCATTTCACTCTCTCCGACACCTTCAAGAGCTATATCAAAAGATTTCTTTGCTTCACCTATCAATTCCGGTTTTAATAATTCAGACATCCTGTCTTCATCTTTTGCTTCGTCGGATGAAGCAAATATCCTTTTCAGGAAATAAATCTCCATTAAAATAGCTTCATCATTTGTAAGCTCATATGATTTTTTCAAAGCTTCAAAAGCTTCATCATACAAGAAAAAATTTGCATATACCACGCCTAAATTATGATGTACGCTGCCTGTAAAGCCCTCGTCCGCCTTTGTATCCATTTCAAGTATTTCCATATAGTACTTTTTTGCCAAATCATATTTTCCTATATAGAACATGTAGTCGGCTCTTTGCTTTGTAACTTCCCAGATTGCCATTTTCTTTATCTTACCCATGACATTTCTGAAAATTATGGATTCAGCATTATTATATAGGCCGCAGGAATCTATGATATATACAAGGATATCCTCATCATCTGTTCCGTTAGACATTTTTCTTCTCAAGCTGTCGGCTAAAGCACTCAAGCCAAGCTCATTTCTTAAAAAGTCAATCAGAGTTTCACTTACAATTCCCTCTGTAACCAAAATAGGATTTTCAAATATTATATAACACAGCTCTTCATAACTATATATATCCAGAGATAATACATCTATATGAAAAGGATTTTTTGCCGTTACGGATTCACATAAAATCAATCCCATAAGTTTACCTCAAAATTTCTTTATATCAGTTGCCGGATACATATCTCCAAAACCTGCATCCTCTACTTCCAGCTTCATTATTTTATCATTAATAAACATTGTTCTCAGATAAAATCTTCTTGTTTTTATAGGCCTCTTAGGAAGGAAATCCAGTGCTATAGGAACAGTTTTCTTAGTCTTGCCGTCAATACTTACTATATTTACCTCTATTATTTCTCTCTCATCGGGTATCAATAAAAGCTCGTCATTCGGCTCATCCCAAAAATCACCTGCTTTTGCCAGATATATCTTGCTGACCTTACCTTTGCTTTCTACATCTATAAATACGTCCGTTCTAAGTCTTCCCTCACAGATGGCAACTAAATTATATATTGAATTCTCACTTGCAAGGTCTACACCTTTAAATGCGGCGCCCTTTGCAAATATATTCGTATCCAGATAAACTTTACCCCTTGAACAAAGATAACTTATAAAGCCGTCTGCCCATTCATGCTCAGCAAACACTTGACCTGTGAGGAAAATCGACGAAAATTTCTTCTTATCCATTACCTTCTCGGCAACAGAAGTCAAAATCTTATCCGCAAGCTTTGCACCTGAAGGATTATTAAGTATCTGCAGGTTAAATGCCTCATCCATATTTTCCGACTCCGCATTTACAAGCAACTTCCTTGAATTTCTGTTTACAAGCATTTCGTAATATGTAAGGCTTACATCAGATAAATCATACATTCCGACTTTATTGTTCCATATGTCTTTTTTCAATGAAAGTACAAAATATATAAAACTCTCTTCTTTACTTATTACATGTATGTGGTTTGGCTGATATCCAAGTCCTACAAAAGCTTCTCTTATATCAACAACTATCTCTTCGTCCAAACCTGTCATAGCTACAACTACTTCCTCAGGTTTTTCCTTATACAGTTTTTCCATACCGACATTTATTATTTCTCTGAAGTAAATTTTTAGTATTTCTTTTCCTTCATATCTTGTACCGTCGATGGTAGCAACCCCATCTTTTCTTGTCAATTTTAATAATTTATCAGTAATTATACCTTTTCCATCCAATGCCAAAGCATATGCATCTTCACCCACAACCCAGGACTCTTCGCCCTTTCTCTTACTTATAACAGTGGGGAAAATCAATGCTTCATCATCCGGATAAAATATAAGACTTGTACTTATATCCGATAAAGCGATTCCAAGTACCTTTGGATTCATTGTATCTCCCATTTTATACAAATATCAAATGCAGATATAAATCTACATTCCTTTCATTTTTTTATATCAGAGTAAATAAATTGGCCACCAATTCGTCCTTATACACAAACTCTGTCAGTTTCTCCTTTATTTCTCTGTCTTCACCCTTAGGTAATTCTTCCATATCATTAATAAGAATAAACCTGCTCTCGCCTGCATTATCCAATTTAGAAAATTGAACACAGTCATTTACCAAAGTTTTTATATTGCCGTCCTCATTTTCAAGTATCTGATACTCCCATATCTCATCAGAAAAAAATCTTCTTGTATTTAACAAAAATGTTTTTTTATAGATATTTGGGAAGTCCTCCTCTTCAAAAATCTTTATTTAACGGAAAAATTCTTGATTTTTAATATAATAGAATCTTTCTCGGCTTTATATTCCACAAAGGTAGACTCAAGTATATCTCTTTCTATAGGCACAAACTTTGACAAATTTTTGAAATATGAAAACACCATTCCCATATCACAAAGATTATTTACTATCTGTTCACAGAGTCTGGTCTGCTTGAAATTTAGTTTATCCTTTTTAGAATAATACTTTGACAAAGCAAGCATATATATATTTGGGAATTCCTTTATATCATCCACATCACTGAGTCCGTCTTCCAGATATTCAAATATATTGTCCTGAATAATCTCATCATTCATAAAGAACAGATCGCTCTTAACAGTAAAATATGCTCTGATGATCATATCTGTAACTCTTTTTCTCTCTGTATATATCTTGAAAGCCTCATCAAGATCTGATGTCTGATTTGAGAAAAGCATTTGTATAAGCAACCTTTCCTCAAGATTATATGTCTCAATATTCTTTTCAACACATGTATTCAAACAGTCAAACATATTCTGAGTTTTTCCATTATATATCTTAGCAATAAATTCAAGAGTTTTATCTGTGTATTTATCATCCTTATACAGATTAAATGCAATCACAGCCAGTAATTTATTTTGATTAAATGCCTCATCATCAATAGCTTTAACAAGTAATTTCAATAACTCATCTTTTTTAAAGCTTTCTACCCCGAATGCCTTTATTATATTTATTGCCTCTTTCACATTTCCGGTATTCATCAATGTGTCGCAGTACATAAAAATATTATCTTCATTCAGATTCATCTGTGCTGTTTTATATAAAAGTTTGAAGTTTATTGCATCTTCTTCATTCTCCGATGACTTCCAGAAATACTCTATAAGCTTGGATAAAAGTATGTTTTTGAAACGAACATCTATATCTATTTCATCAAGTACACTTTCTATCAAAGCCACATCCTCTTCATTGATGTCCTCACTATTTGCGATTCTACCAAGCATCTCAAGTCTGTGCATATCGTGATTTTTTTCTATCTCATATGATCTGTCTATAAGATTTTGCATATGGAATATCTTATCAACGGTCAAATCCCTTGAATAGTATCTGTTGCCCTTATCATCCTCTGTAAGAATAATGGCATTTTCCGAATACAGTGCTACAAATGCTCTGTTATTCTCAAGTTCATACCTTTTCTCTCCGTTTAATTCCGGATAAACAACTATAATGGATTTCGCTCCTTTTTCCGGTACCCTAACCTCATATGAATTCATCAAGAAAGGAATTATCTTTGCCAGCCTTTCATCAATATCATCTTCTTCAAGTATACCTGAATATATATTTATAAGATGATCATCCATCTTTAATTTCATTGCATTATCTATGGTGAAAATCTTAATTCTCTTAATAAATTCTCTATGTATCTCACTGTTATGAGGATAAAACTCCACAATGTTTTCAAATATCTTCACTTTGAAATCATCAGCCATTGAATTTATTCTTTCAAAATGCTTGAGTACCTGTTCAGGTATCGGTAAATCATATTTTTCAGGAAGTGAATAAATAAAGTACTCATATATACCCTCAACAGGCAATCCTTTTTCAATACATCTTTCATACCATGCATTTACATACTTCTTTCTGACATTTCCGTTTATAAATATCTCACATATATCAGATAAAAGCTCATTGCTTGGAAGAGCATTGTATATACAGAGTAAAATATTTAATATTGCTCCGTTTATCTTTTTTGTCTCCCTGACTACAGCCGGTATTTTCTCCGACAGGCCGACTGATATAAGATTATTTCTTATACCGAAACTTAACGCAAGCACTTCAAACTTTCCGCATCCTGTTAATAACTGAGGATTTTTACAAAGAAGCAGAGCATACTCCATCATTAAAAGTTTAGATCTGTCTCCAAGCTCAAAAGCCCTCTTTAAAAACTTCTGTCTTTCTTCAGGATTATCCTTCAATGTTTCATCCAAATTTAAAACCAACATAAGTTCGATATTTGAATGATATTTTTTATACAGATCTTTAACAAGCTTTGTCAAATCTCTCATCTTATCCGCATCCGGATACATATAGGTATCCAGATATTCTAAGATCAAATATTCATCTCTCAGTTCATGTCTGTTTTCCTTAATTTTAGAATCCAGACTGTTTATAATAGACTTTGCAGTGGCCTTATCCCCCTGCATCAAGTATATCTCAGCCTTCAATAACTTTACCAAAAGACTCTTATATGTACTTGCCAGCAATCTGTCAAGCACAGCAAGCATCTTAAAGAGTACTTCATTTTTCTCGACCAATTCATTACTGAGTTCATACTCCACTCTAAGCTTTTGATAACTTATCCATTGCTTTCTTTCAAAGATTCTTGCCTCTCTTTGATATTCCTTCTCAAGATTTTTATTGATTACAACTTCCAGATTTTTTTCATTTAAACCGTTAGTAAACTTTATATTCGCTATATTTTTTCTGTCTTCCAAAAGTTCCGTATCAATAGTAAATTCAAGCTCAAAGACATTATCAATAAAATTCTCATTTTTTATTTTATCTGTGTTTAATTTAATGAATTCAGCATTTGATGATACATCTATATCAAGCAATCCCCAATTATCCTTGTAAACTCTGACAGAGTATGTTTTACCTTCTTCTACGGTAGTCAAATCAAGTGCACTTGTTTCCAATACAAAATCAACAGCCTCTTTATTTCCCACTGCCTGAAGAAAATTTTCAAGGTTTGATCTGAAATCATTTCCTATACTGAGAGCTTCATAAATTTTTTGATACCTGAGATCCTTCATGAATCCTGATTTGCAAAAATCTTTGTACATAAAAATAGCCAATGCAATATTTATATCCTCTTTTGCAATGACCATAAAATCATCCACTGTCTTTAATGATTCCAATACCAGTACAGTATCCGTATTTTTTATATAAAAAGTATAGGGTATTTCTCTTTCGCCGGCATTAGTGACCAAAGTTATACTACCCTCTATTTTCTCTTCACCATTCAAATTCTCTGAGTTGATCTCAATTACAAGTCTGTTCTTTACTCCGCCAAAAGTTGCATCAGGTATTCTTACCCTGATATTGTCAGAATATGCCACTCCTCTCAAAGGTACTTTATTATCACTTCGTACCTCCAACTCAAAACAGGTAGCTTCATCCATCTTTATAGGCAGTTCTATATAATCCGGCTCACAGACCAATAAAGGTAATTCTTCCTCTATAATCCCCTTTGCCAAACGATTGATTCGCTCTCTCATTTATACACCTCTTCTATAAACCATAACCTACATTTTATCATAAATAACAATGAATTTCTATATCTAATAAGCAGTTAGTCTCTTGTCGACAGTAGGGTTATCAAGTATAATTTCATTCCGCTTTACATAATATCTCATTTGTTGTAAAATCTTTGTATTACACAGGAGGTCCGATGATGCTCTCAGAACCGATGACTTTATATAAGTTAATGATACTATACATGTTAAAACAAGTGAAATTTCCACTTACCAATTCAAATATATCCGACTTTTTTGTCAGTAAAGAGTATACTACATACTTCATAGTCCAACAGGCTCTTTCAGAACTTTTGGAATCAAATTTGCTGAGTGTCGAGAATATAAACAATAATTCCAGATATGAAATGACAAAAGAAGGCAAAGAAGCCCTCTCTTTTTTTGAAAAACAGATATCACCGGCTATCATTACAGATATCAACGAGTTTATACAGACAAATAAATTTCGTATGAGAAACGAAGTTTCCACTACAGCCGAATACTATAAACTTCCGGGAAATGATCTAATTGTTCATTGTGAAGTTTTGGAAGGAAAAACACCGCTTATAAATATTGAAATAAATTCACCTGATGAAGAGCAGGCCAATATCATGAAAAACAACTGGCGTTCCTGCAGTCAGGATATCTATCAATACATTATGAAAAGGCTTCTTGGAGGTATGGAATAAAAAAGGGGATGTGAAAAAACTCGTTTGAGTTTTTTCGCATCTCCTTGCAGTATCTTTTGACCGTAAGCTTTGATCTACACATGAAATATCCGCTGATCATTATAAAAATATTTATACCGGTCTTACCCCACATCCCGAATAAGGCTAATTTTCATCGATCCCACCCTATTATTAAAAAGTAATAACCCTATATTTTTCCTAACGATCTATAACAATTAAAACAACTTA